>Ga0182745_1000001_pt1 | contig 2154057 bp, 1845 predicted proteins | sample eDN3rd30CKraftBY_FD_128523 | JGI IMG/M metagenome (GOLD analysis project Ga0182745, IMG submission 128523) | Enriched backyard soil microbial communities from Emeryville, California, USA - eDNA 3rd pass 30_C Kraft BY (version 2) (version 2) | ecosystem: Environmental > Terrestrial > Soil >... | reverse complement strand
GAGTGTAGTTTTTTGACATAAGTAATCCAAAGATTGCACTACTCAGTCAAAAGAAAAAAGCCCTTAAAAGCTTTTTTCTTTTGTTTTCAAAAATTGCACTTATCTATTGAACTCAGCATTTGAGAATGAAATACAAGAGAGAAAGAGTTTGATCCGGACATCTGCACCGGTGTACACAGATAGTAGATTCAAGAGGCGAAAGCCGTCAGACAAGAAATATTTTGAATTTTTACTTTTGAATTTTGAATTAACAAAGCCCCGCAAGCGGGGCTTTGTTTGTTGTTAAAGGTACCTGCTATTACTCTTTAACAAACTTGAGGGATTCCAAACCTCCTCCATCGTAAAAAATCTTTAACACATAAATGCCTGCACCAAATTGATCAACGGGTATACGCACCAGGGAATTATCAGTTGATTCCTGTTTGCGTAGCAACAGGAAACCTGCCGCATTGTATAGTTCCAGATGCGCCACACGCTTGCCTTGTGGTATCGCAACATAAAGCGTATTTTTTACCGGATTGGGCGCAATACCCGCGGCTTTCAATCCCGACAAATTCATCAGTGATATAACATCGGAATAAGTAAAACGGTTATCGTCATCGGTCTGACGGATACGGTAATAGTTCATGCCAGGCTGTGGTTGTGTATGTGTAAACTGATAATAGCTGGTTTGCTGGCTATTTCCGGCAGCGGGCATTTTGCCCACTGCGCGGAAAGCCCGTCCGTCCGTGCTATGCTCGATAAAAAAACTATCCGTCCGCGACTCTGTTGCGGTTGCCCAATCGATCTTCGCACCTTCCGTTTTCATTTCTCCACGTACATACAACCAGGTTAATGGCAATGGTGTGCCGTAGTTGAAAGGCATCCAGGCATCGAGGCTCCAGGGATTACCGCGACTGCGAAGATGAAGAACATGCGGACCCGGACTAACAACCGTCAACGGAACCTGAAAAGAGATATTGGCCACATCTGTTCCGGAAGTAAAGCTTACAGGCGTGCCGTTTCCGTATCCCGGATCAGTGTCTATATAATATTCAATATCCGATAAAGGTTGCAACGGTCCGGCGGAAGGATAAGACGTCATTTGGGTATTATCGAAATAGAAAATACCGGTAAGGCTCCACCGGCCTGCCTCATCACGGGTGCGTACATACAACTGATGAATCCCCGGAACTGCCTCGGCAAGATTAATGACCACGGGATGCGCTGAAAGATCTCTTGTAACCGGCAGTGTTACAGGAATACCGTTACCAAAACCTGGATCGCTGTCCAGAAAATATTCCATTTCCGTGATGGGTGCCGCTGTTTCCGCTACCGGATATTCTTTTACTGAAATATTGCTGAACACAAAAGTGGACGTCAGACTCCAATGCCCTGCTTCATCTTTACTCCGTACATAAAGACGATGCACCCCATCACGCAATCCGGTAAGGTCTACCGGCACTGTCAATGATGCCACGTCCGTAAGAGCTGGCAATGAAATACTCCTGCCATTGCCAAGTCCCGGGTCATCATCGAAAAAATATTCGGCTTGTTGCAGTACTGGTTTTGTTCCGGATACGGGATAACCTGGTTGTGCCGCTGCAAATAATACCATCAACAGGGAAGCACCTGCTAAAAGCTTTCTTTTAAACACATTTCTCATAACGTCAATTGTTGGAGCGGGTGCTCAGGGTTACAGTCATGGAAGTGGCAGAGGATGGTACGTTTGCGGGTACGCTCATGGCATACACGGATGATATCGGGGGAATGCCACTCAACCGGTAAGGATCACCTGTACCAAAAGCACCGATATCAGGTGTAACGCCATTGACCGGTTCGCCGGCGCCGCGTGCGGGAGAAGTAGCGGTCAACTGATAGCGCGCATCAGCCGATCCGGTATTGACAAACACATCCGCCAACGACCGGCCGACGATATTGAAAGCACTTGCCGGCAGGGCAGCTAATATAGGCGCGCTGCTGTATTGCGACATATTATACCGCACTGTGCAGTTCACAAAGACCGGCGCATTGATATTTGCAAAATAATTGTTGCTCACATAGGCGTCCGCAATCCTGTTAAGACCCAGGAAAATATTATTGCGGAAAAGCATATTGAATCCCCCACCAAAATTGGTATTCTGGGCAACGATATTATTGCGAAATACAAGCCCGTCGAGTATAAAACCCGTGGAGAACGTTACATAATTAAGCATATTCTGCGATATCTCCCATCCGGTCATGCGCGTGTTGGGGATCGCCGTGCCGGTAGAATAAATCGAAAGTGAACAACGCGCTATTTTAATATCGTCCACCGATGACCCCGAATAGATCTGGTTTAAGCGCAGGCCATAAAACTGACTCCCCGATGCAAGTGAATCCAGTGTAAGAGAGTTGATGGTAGCCATCAATGGAACAGCCTGCAGACCCGAATTGTCATTGAGCAAATACCCGGGGCCGAAAAAAATCAATCGCCTGGTCAGAGGTGCGGAGATGGAATAAAGGTCCGCAGAACCTTCAATATAAACCGTATCACCATCGGATACATGTCCGTTTTGATTCAACTCATTCAGCGTTTTAAAGTCAGCTTGTATACCTGCTATATTGTTGACACGCCATACCATTGCGTTGACCGGAAGAAAACATACTGCCATCAGACAGGCAGTAAAAAAAAGTTTAAGGTGCATGTTGTTTATCTTTTAATCAATTGGTTTAATGGGATTATCTATATGCCTTCAGTGCATTACGGAGACAGTTCAGTTTTTTCCGGGTAACACCATAACGGTCGGTGACGGCCCAGACGGCTTCTCCTATTTTTGAATATATCTTTTGCCATTCCGGTTCTATATAGTCCTCTGCAAATACATCCCAGGGATTGCGATGCCTTGTCAATCGCAGACCGGGGAGATCACGAAACTCCTCCAGCAATTTCAGCAGCGAAGGATCCGTGGTCACCACATATTGATTATACATATCCCTGCCGATCGGATAATTGCGCGTGTCGGCGTCGAAGTTTTCTTCCCAGGGAAAGCCGCGGTGTTCATTCAGACAAGCCACGCCCAGGTAAATGGTTGTTGTGTCGCGCCCGCCACTACCGTTGATGGTAGGCGGTACAGGCACAATAAAACGCGTAATGTTCAACCCGTTCTGCAAACGCCCTTCTTCTGTGCTCACTACGATGAGGCCCGGCGGAAATTCAACGTTAACCGTACCTCCGCCAACACGCTCATTCACAAAACTGATATCGGCATAAAAAGAGTTAGAAGCCCCGTACAGTTTATCCGGCGAAGGATTAAAGCGGTAATGCGGGCGTCGTACAATGCGGATACCATCGGGCAACACCCACGCATTACCAACCGGATCGCCGTCCGTATTGCCTATACCAGGTTGACTGGAAGAAGGAGCGATTACGATTTCAAAATCATCTTTATTGTCGGCTGACTTATCGCAGCCTGCAAGACACAATACGCCACCTATGGCCAGCAGCCATTGTTGCAGGTATTTCATACTTATTTTTTTTGGAGAATAAAAGATCAGGATTCGCGGCGGTACTCGAGCTTTGCACAGTTGTCGCAATGCCCCGCTATTTGCGGTTCAAAACTCATTTCATAAGTATAACCGAAAGCTTCTGTAGTATTCCAGGTGCGCAGTAATAATGGCTGTCCCTGGTACCGCGCCGAAACGCGGTAACGCCCCACCGGTACCCCTTTTAGCTGGTGGCCGTCAGCCGCGCGTGCAACGAATGTGGCGGTGGTACTGCCATCCACTAAGGGACCCAGTGGCTGGAAAGTAAACTCAATAGCCGATTGATCGGGAACGCCTGCTCCGGGAAAATTATCGATCGTCACAACGCCGCCATAGTTACCGGACAAAGGCTGTTGCATCTCGCCGGCCAAACGCCATTGAAAATTGCGGATAGCTCCTTCCCCGCCAAAACCCGTTGCCTCGTCGGGATGCAGGTAAAAGGTAAACCGCTTTCCATGATAGCTCACTTCGTGCTGCGCAAATGCATACCAGGAGCCGTTGGGTATGGCTATCCGGTATTCACCGGCCGTGTTGGTACGCCCGGTAATGTTAGCGTTAAAAAAAATACTGTTGTCGACAATGATCTTCACGTTGCTAAGGGGATTGCCGCCGGCATCCCAAACGGTGCCGCGCACGATGCCCCTATCTGCACGCGTGCCTCCGTCACCGGAAGATTTTTTGCAGGCGGCTGTCAACAGCACAGCCATCAGCAGAATGAATAAAAAATTGTATCGCATAAAATGGTCTTGATTAGACCACAAAACTAGCAGACTATACAAAGCCGCTTTTCAGGGGAACAACGGAATTAAAATAATTACGTAGTACTACGTATTACATCTAACGCCCGCGGATGCTATATCTTTGCAGCAGTTTATACACTACTGATGCCACTTAAAATAGCCATAGCAGATGATCACGAACTGATCATCAGAGGTTTTGAAAGCATGCTGCAAACCTTTACAGATTGCGAATTGCTGTTTACCGCCATCAATGGAGAAACGCTGCTCCGGAAGTTGGAACAACAACAACCCGATATTTTATTGCTCGATATACAGATGCCTGACCATAATGGCATCGATCTTTGTAAAAGCATTACATCAACCTATCCGGCCGTCCGCATTATGGCATTGACCAATCTCGAAGAAACTCACTACGTAAAAAAAATGCTCCGCAACGGTGCAAGTGGTTACCTGCTGAAGAGCGCAGATCCGACTACACTACTTAAAGCAATCGACACACTTTCCAAAGGTGAACAATTCATCGACGAGCGTCTGCAGAAAATACTGCTGGCGGAGAGTATTACGGGGAAAAGAAAAAGCACACAGGTGTTGCTCACCCGTCGCGAAACAGAAATACTCCGGCTGATCGCCGAAGAATATACTAACCAGGAAATAGCGGACAAACTTTTCATCAGCCTGCGCACGGTGGAAACGCACCGGCTCAATATTTCTCAAAAACTGGATGTAAAAAACACGGCAGGGCTTGTGCGGGAAGCGTATCTACGCAACCTGGTTTCCTGATCTCCTGTTTACTGCCAGCGAAAGGGCAATAGCCGTACCATTTCCGGGAGAAGATTCAATCTGATAATTGCCATTCAGTAATTTTATTCTTGCCAGCAGATTATAAAGCCCGATACCATTGCTTTGGAGCTGCGCCGCATCAAAGCCTTTCCCGTTATCTTCTATCACCAGCGAGAGCTGATCATTTTCCGTTCCCAATTGCACAAGCGCCTGCGTTGCCCCTGAATGCTTCCGGATATTATTGACTGCTTCCTGGATAATCCGGTAAACCAGCAACTGCGATTCTTCCGGCATGTCCGGTAGTTGGCCGGTAACGTATACTTGTATCTCGAGATGATCATCGCTCACGCGCGCACAGTAACTCTTTACCGCATACTCCAATCCTTCCCGGAGCAAAATCTCCGGCGCCAGGTTATGCGAAAGACTCCTGATTTCGTGAAGCGCATTTTCTACAAGGTCTACGGCTTTGCCACACAGTGGTGCCTTGCGTTGATCGATGCCAACTTGCAACGTATACAGATGCATTTTTGCAGCAGACAGTATACTGCCCACGCCGTCGTGCAACTCACGCGCCGTACGTGTACGCTCCTGCTCTTCACCTTGCAACCGCGCCTGCAATAAGGCCGCATTCCGTTTGGATTGATTGACTTTTCTTTTCTGTTTACGTACAAGATAACCACCGGCAAACAACAGCATCAATATAACGATGAGTGCGATTGCCAAACCGATCCACGCATTCTTTCGCTGAAGCTGGTTGTGCTGCTGGCTCAACCGCAATTCCTGTTTGGCAAGCGTCTTCTCTTTGTCAGAAGTCTGATAGCGGATCTCTAATTCCTGTACAGACATCCGCGTGGCATGATTCACCAGCGAATCATTCAGTTCAGTATATTTTTGCAAAAGATCAAATGCCTGTGCCGGCAGATTCAATTTCGATTTGATCTCAGCAGCCTGCTTATACAACTCACGCAAGTCAATTTTAGATAAATGTTCTTCCGCCAGTGGCAACGCGCCATCGATGTATTTTCCTGCCATTGACAACTGTCCCATCGCCTGGTACGTACCTGCAAGTCCTGACAGAATACGCACTTCGTAATCACCGGAAGCTTCCTCATTGATCATCTCACGCGCCTTCCCGTATGCCTCTATGGACTCCTGATAGCGTTTAAAATGCCGGTAAATTTCACCAAGATTAACATAAGCCGTCATCGTGGTGGTCTGTAGCGTTTTATGCTGCAACAACAAAGTCTGACGGCTATGGATCAATGCAGAATCGTAATGCCCGTTCAGTACTTCGCTCACGGCCAGATTTATCAGGCTATTGGCGATCTGCACCGAATCATCCATTTCCCTGGCCAGCGCATATCCTCTGCGGGCGTAGTGCAGGCTTTTTTCCTTATCCTTTAATTCAAAAAAAATAGAAGCAAAATTGGAATAGAATTTCTGCATCGTCTGCCGCTCATTCAATTGTTCGGCTATTTCCAATGCCGATACGAGATGTTCGGTGGCTGTGCGCATCATGCCTTTTTCCTGGTATTGCAGGGCCATGTTGTTAAAGGCATTTGCTTCTTTCCTTTTATCTCCGGTCTGCCGGGCAACAGTCAGTTGCTCCTTAGCCACCTCAAGTGCTTCATCGAAGCGGAGCTGGCTGTAAAGCAAGCCGGTATAACGGCCTGTATATTCCAGGAAGCCGGGATAGAATTCGATGGAACGGGCCAGTTGCCCGGCTTGTTTATAAATGATTTCGGCTGAATCGAGTTTGCCTGCCGTCCAGTGGGTCCTGGCGCGCGCCAGCAAATCATTGACAGTAGCCGTATCGCGGTCATTGTTTCCAAAGCAATGCAATGCAGGAAAAAGCAATACCAGCAGCAGGTAACGTTTGGATAAGGAATTGAGCATGGTTATAAAGGTGCGGGTCGTAAAAATAACCGAAACCGGCAAACATAGGACAACCGTCCATCCTTTTACCCTATAAGAAAAACATAAAAAAGCCCGCCGTCTTTTGCGGCGGGCGAACATTTGTATGCAGGTAAATTATTGTACGCGGGTAACGAAGTTTACTTCGATATCTGTTCCCGATTTAGGACTGTCTACCGCATCGGCAGCCGCTTTACCGGGAGGATTGCCCGGATAATGACGCAGTACTACACGGATGGAACCGGTTGCTGCAGCAGTGGTAGTCCAGGTACTGGTAAGACCAACAGGCACGCCGTTGTCATCATTGTCGAGATTGGAAACCGTGATATTGCTTCCTGCAGCAGGAATATAGTAGAAGCGATGCGCCTCTTTTTCTGCCTGGATCTCGGTAGTGATATCGTCTACCGGATTAGCGGTAACATTGAGCAACTGTACGCTCACATTATAAGTTTTTGAGGGTGCCAGCAAGATATCCTGTTGTACAGGAGCCAGTCCGCCAGGACCATCAGCATCTTCAAACTGATAAGTGAGCGTAGTGCCACCGCCCACGGGTACGAAGGTGAGCTTCATGGTGGTGATCACTTCTTCATCATTTGTTTCCGTTTCGTTCTTATCCTTTTTACAAGAGGTCAATACCAGGCCCGTTGCGAATGCAGCAAAGGCGATTTTCATCAGCTGTTTTTTCATTGTCGTTGATTTTAAATAATGAGAAGAATGTATGATTATTGTTTATTACTACTGTTGATCGGCACGCGTAAACGAAAGCCGATGTTGCGCCCCTGCTCATCCGTGAAATAGCGCATGCTGTTTAAATAATCGCGGTAACGCGTGTTGAGCAGGTTCTGCACGCCTATGCCAAACGTCATTGGCACACTGCCTACTTTCACCGTAGTGGAAGCGTTGAGCGCAATCAGATCGTAAGCGGCAGGAGGTGCTTTATAATCTTGTTTACCATTTGTTTCATCCGGCATCCGGCGCTGACGATCCACATGCTGCCAACTGGCGGATATATAACTGTCTTTCCATCGTCCTTTGTCCTTGAACTGATAAGTGAGTTCGTTGGTGTAGCGATTGGACGGCATCCAGATCAGCCAGTCGTTGCGGCTGCGGTCTTTGGCGTAGAGAATGGAAAGTTTTCCTTCCCACTCAAGGCGTGGAAGGATTTTAGCTGTCAATGCCAGATCGGTTCCGTACAGCAATGCATTGGTCTGTGTATACTCAATCAGCGGGAACGCACCCGCGATAGTCAATACGGGTTCATCGGGACGCGGTTGCTGGTAAATAAAATCATGGATATAATTAGCATACACCTGCCAGTCTGCACTGAATTTTTTCGACGGTGCATCATACCGTAAGCCGGCTGTGCTGTTCAGCGAACGTTCGGGCCGCAGGAAAATATTTCCTCTTTCATAAGTAGCCGTTCCGTGGTGAATGCCATCACTCAGCAACTCATTCACATAAGGTGCGCGGGTCGACAAACTGATTCCTGTCTGTATGCTCCACGGAGTAGATGGCCGGTATTGCGCCTGCACGGATGCAGCCAGAGTGGAGAAAGAAAAATTATAATCGAGCGTATCCCCGTTGAATTTCAGACGGCGCGTATCGATGTTCTTCGCATCATAACGAACACCTGCCTGCAATTCCCATTTATGTTTACGCCATTTCTCCAACGCATAAGCGCCAATCGTGTGGGAAAAATAATTGGGAATAAAATAACGCCCGCTATAACTATTATCCTGTTGCATGAACGACACACCGGCGACACCGGTGAAGTTGCCGATACGCGGATGTTCCCAACTCAGGTCTTCCGTAAACGTAGCGATTGAAAGGTCGAGTTGCGGGCGTGTGTTAGACGAACTTCTTACGATGTCGTACTCTTCGCGGTGATTGAATTGTCCGGCTACGGATAGCGTGAATTTGTGTTCACCCAAAGAGAAGCCTGATTTTATTTTGGCCAACTGATGGCTTACCTGCTGAAAAGGACGATTGATCGCATAAGTCTGCTGACCCAGGAAAACGGGATCTGGTTTTTCTGCATTGATCGCATTCAAAAGATCCGTCAGGTTACCAATGTGCGAGCCGGGAAAGATGCCGATTTTGGTATTGAACTGGCTGTAGAAAACTTCAGTATTGAATTTTTCTTTTTTCCAACCTGCGGTTACCGAAAAATTCGCTTCGCGGGAGGCGGTATTATTGAGACGATAATCGGGCGTATTGATATTGCCACCCTGGCGGAAGGTGCCTTGCAAACGGTAACGGAAAGCCGGGACTTTTTTCAATTGCTGCTCCCATACACCTGACATCACATACTGCCTGTTATTGGTAAAATAACCGGTATTCAATTCAGCGGCATAGCCGGGTTGATCGCGCAAAGGACGCGGCTCCACGAGAATAACACCACCAATGGCATCGGAACCGTATCGCAACTCGTCCACTCCTTTGACCACCGACAATTTTCCGGCAATGAACGGATCGATCTCGGGTGCGTGTTCATTTCCCCACTGTTGTCCTTCCTGTCTTACGCCGTTGTTGATCGTGAGCAAACGGCTGCTGTGCAAACCATGTATCACAGGCTTGGAAATGGTAGAACCTGTTTGCAGCAACGTTACGCCATTGATACGGCTGAGCGCTTCGGCCAGTGTTTTGCCACGGGTCTCTTCCATATCCCGGGCGGTGATCTGCTGACGTCCCGCCGGCTTTGGTTGTTGTGATTCCACCACGATCTCCCCCAATGTCTTCCGCGCGTGTGGCAACAAAAGATCGAGGTGTTGATCTCGTGATAAAACAATACGTTTTGTTTGAAGATCACAGCTCACGTGTGTGATCTCCAGCGTGTAGGTGCCCGGACAAAGATTGGTAAAACGGAAATCTCCGTTCTGGTCCGTGAGTACCTGCTGGCCTGTTTCCTGCAACTTTACAGTAGCGGCCGCCAGTTTCTCACGTGTATCAAGGTCTTCGGCGTGTCCTGATAGCGTTAACGCACAAGTTTGTGCGGAGCTCTCTCCGGCCCAGATGGCCAGAAAGAGAAACAATAAATACTTCAAAGCTGAAAAATTGAATAAACAAGAGTGGGCAGCTCATTGCTGCCATGCAGGGAAGATCAACCCAGTGCGGGTGGTCCGCGTTGGGCATGCACACGATTAACAGCGGTCAGGATTACAGAAGTCCAGTCCGTCTGCTGAAGTGTATAGAATGAGCGCGGAACAACCGTTACCGCTATCTCATCTTGTTCGGTAAAAGGGGATGTAGCAACGAGTTTGTTGCAATCGCATTGAATACCTGCGTCTCGCAGGTGATGTTTGCCATCGAGCGGAACATCACACACAGCCGTATCGGTATGACCGGCAAAGATGTCGTGCCAGTAACGGCGTGGCGTGGTGCTGATCGTAAAAATCAGCAACAGCATCAGCGCGAGTAAGGACCGTATGAATGATTTGTTCTGCAAATAATTTTTGCTACTTGGTTGCAAAACTAGGGAATATTTAATAAAACGGCCATTTATATAAAACTTTCTTCTACGAGGGCTCTGTTAATAAGCGCGCCTGCTTTGGAGCCGGCACTCACGGCAAGACTTACCGAACGCATTGGATTACAATTATCCCCGGCTGCATACACTCCTTTTACCGTTGTTTCCTGGAAATCATTTACCACCAGCATTCCCATGTCGTCCAATTGGCAACCCAGTTGTTCCGGAGCCGGACAATGTTGCCGTTTTGGTGCGTGCGTGTACATGACTTCGAGCGGTAATACCTGTCCATTGGCCAACGCGACCCCTTGTAATTGTCCATTGTTGTGATGAAGACGTAGTACCTTATCGTGGATGATGCTGATGCCGTGTTTGCGGATCAACCTTTCCTGTTCTGCATCCGGTGCGGGGCCACCATTGGTCAGCAGGATCAATTGTGTTGTCCATTGTGAAAGCAGCCGGCACATTTCAAAAGCGGCGGGTCCCGAAGCCAGTATTCCTGTAGGGCGGCCCTTCACTTCATAACCGTGGCAATAAGGGCAGTGCAAAACGGATTTGCCCCAGCAGGCCTCCAGCCCTTCAGGTTTGGATAGCTCATCGTAAACGCCGGTGGCAAATAAAATTTTGCCTGCGGTAAAATTATCTTCAGGAGTACTGACGATGAAATTTCCATTGACCCCGGTTACACCGGTTACGGTAGCGTTTGTCCAGGTAACTGTTGAATAAGCTGCTACCTGGCGGCGGGCTTCTTCGCGTAACTGAGCGGGAGGTACGCCATCGCCCAGTAAAAAATTATGGGAAAACGGTGTGAAGCGGTTGCAGGGTTTCCCGTTGTCGATAATACGTACGCTGCGCAATGAGCGGCCGAGCGCCATGGCTGCAGAAAGTCCGGCATAGCTGCCACCTATGATGATTACTTCGGAGTGGTCCATTGTAAGATTTTATAAATGCAACAATGATGCAAATATAGGAAATCTTATTTAGATGTCTCCACCCCTATGCGCGTCTGGTGATACGCGGCACTCCCCTTTTGCTGGTTCGTGAATACACGAACCAAGGGGAAAAGCAGGGCGTGAAGAAGCGAACCAGGACTACCTTAAGCCTTTCACCTTTCGACTTAGCCCGAAGTGTCGGGCCTTACACCTTACACCTTTCACCTTAGCCTGAAGTGTCGGGCCTTACGCCTTTCTCCTTCATCCTTTATAGTCCAGCTTGATTTTGTACCGGTATATTTTGTCATTGATCAATTGTTCCATCTTGATCACTTCCCTTGTACGTTTGCTGATCCAGAATTTCTCCTGGTTACCTTTTTCCGTATGGGTCAGTACCCAGCAGTCCACTTTCCAGTTGTCAAATGTTTCGAGCGTTTCCGAACCGGCCACCGTATAGTGTGCTTTGGTCAGTGGCGCCGAAGTACCGGGATCATAAAAGGGGATTTCAAAGACGACACCCTCACGGAACGGCAGCAGCGGAAAGATCTCCAGGTCAAGGTGCCAGTTCAGGCAAAATGAATCTTTTGCGGTAACAAAAGCATTCCAGCGTTTCCTGGTGATGGCCGCTGTGTCTTTCTGTGAGATCTCTTTTGTATTTTCACGTACACGTTTTTGTAAAAAATCAACATCAACCGTTCCTGTGTTTTTCCACCAGAACTGGTGTTGCAGCGGCTCCATTGTCGCCGCGTCATTGACAGAGGAAGCTGTATGCAATACAGAGTCCTGGTCTTCCCAGGATTGATAGATATTTATTACCGGCCGGTTGTTCAGCAACGTTCGGGTCACTTTTCTTGTCCATATGTGCTGATAAGAGGACGGCTTGTCTTTTTCCATTTTGATGTAAACAAAGTAATGACTGACTCCCGGCTTCAGCGCCGTCGTTTCCAACATTCCCCGGTTAACGCGGATAGTATCGCCGGCAGACGCTCCGGTTGCGAAACAGAGCATTGACAAAACAAGTATGATGACTGTCTTTTTCTTAAGCATTTTATTTTTTTACAAACCTGATTAAAAGCCCCCGGCCGGTCAAGAAGAAAATGAAGATCAATGATCACCACACAATATTATTGGTCGACCCAAATCTTGTTTTCGTAGACCTTTGACAGAACGCGATGGTTCTTTACATTACAGAAAGCGTAAATCGCATAATTTACAAGCGGCAAATTGTTTCCAATGAACGGCATCATAAGAAAGTCCTGGTTCACAAGCATTATGATAATTCTGTCCTACCTGGGATTCTGGGTGATTATGCTGCAATTTGCCGGCATGCAGAAGTTCTGGGATGGCTTCAAGTACTATCTCTGGCAGGTTCTTTATATTGGCGCCACCGGTTTTACGTTGTACCATTTTGCCTTTCCTTTGCTCCGTCAAAGGCGCAGCAAATGGCTTTTTGTTGCGGTAGTTCTATCCTCCCTGCTGCTCATCACCATTGGTTATATTGGCTGGATCTGGCTGGGCGGCCGGCTCAATGTTTTACAGAACGATCCCCGCGATCTCCGCAGCACCGATTTTATTGCCCGCACGCTTATCTTCGAAATTTTCAGCCTGGCCTATTTTGCGTCGATCCGCCTTTATATCGATTCCGTACAACTACGTCTTTCGCATAAACAACTGGAAGTAGCAAGAAAAATATCCGAACTCAATTACCTTAAGTCGCAGACCAATCCGCATTTTCTTTTCAACACATTGAACAATATATATACGCTCTCGCGCAACAAGTCAGACAAAGCGCCGGAGAGTCTCCTGAGATTATCCACTCTTTTGCGTTATATGCTCTACGAAACAAGTGCCCACCGCATTCCCGTTCAAAAAGAGATTTCCATCATCGAAGATTATCTTCAACTCGAGAAGCTGCGGTATGATGGTTCACTCGAACTGACTTTCACGCATGACCTGGAAAACAAAAATGCGCTGATCCCGCCGCTGATCCTCCTGCCCCTCGTAGAAAATGCATTTAAGCATGGCGCTTCCGAAACACAGCACCGCCCTTTTGTTCACATCAACCTGAGCACAAAAGAGCAGCACCTGTATTTTGCCGTAGAAAATTCTTATTCCGCTGAAGAACTGCCACACTCCGGTTACCGTGGCATTGGGCTGCATAACCTGCAGCAGCACCTGCAATTATTGTACACAGATTATTCACTCGATCTTAAACCGGGAACGGATTCCTTTAACGCCTCACTTATCATCAACCTGTCGTCACATGCAAGTTTATAGTTGTATCATTATTGAAGACGAGCCGCTGGCGGCGCAACTGCTGCAGGAATATATTGCGCAAATACCTCAGTTAAAATTTGCCGGACACTACCGTACCGCCATGGAAGCGCTGATCCCTTTACAGGAACAAAAAATCGATATTCTTTTTCTCGATATCCATCTGCCCGGTATCAAGGGCTTTAACTTTCTGCGTACACTCACCCGTACGCCAGCGGTGATTGTGACTACGGCTTATCATCAATACGCCTTGGAAGGTTATGAATTGAACGTGAGAGATTACCTGATCAAACCGGTTTCTTTTACCCGTTTCAGCCAGGCCGTCACCAAGGCAATCCCTTCCTTATCAGGCATAGCCTCCAACACGGCTAACCCGCCGGAAAGTATTCTCTTGCCTGTAGACCGGAAAAAGATCAGGCTGGAACTCGATAAGATCCTTTATGTGGAAAGTAAACGGGAATACGTACAGGTGGTAACCACCGGCGGTGAATATATTTCCAAGATCACCACGATGGAAATGGAAGAGATGCTGCCCCAGCCAATGTTTCAACGCGTTCATCGTTCCTTCATCGTGTCAATGAACAAGATCACTGCTTTTTCAAAAACCAGGCTGGACCTGGGAGTTTATTCTATTCCGATTGGCAAGTCGTACCGGCCGCGCATCACGCTCTGATGTGCTTCTTGTTATTTTCTTCCGGCATGAAATGTCCGGTTGACTCCGATCTGGGCATACAACGGTAATGTGGGAGAGTGTTTAAAATCCTGTTCCATCACCCGGCCGCCGCGGAGGTAAAACAACCATCGACGTCCGGCATGAAGGCCGGCCTGAATACCGTAGTAAAAATTACCGCCTGTCGCCATGTACCAGCCATCTCTTGCTGCATAATTCCCGCGCATTTTTTCCGTATGACGAAGCTGCGTCACAATCGCTTTATCAAATCCTGCTTCCGCCGCTGCAAACCATCTGCGTTTGTAATAACCACCGGTAAGTGCCAGATCGCTTCCAAAACCAAACATTCTCACCAGGTCATTCTGATATCTTCGCGTTACAAACTGTAGTCTTGCCGAAAGAACCCAGGGGCCCGTTCCGATCACTCTGATCTGACCGCCTGCTTTCGCTTTCCAGTCGTCCGTCATTTTTTCCCCATAGGGAAAAGAAAACTCGGCACCCGTAATCACAGCACGTTTCAGCATCCGTGTTTTGTATCCGTAAAAAAAAGAGGATACCACGCCGAAATCCGCACCGAATGCGGTTCCCACGATATGCTGTTTTTCTTTGTTTTCCGCCGACCAGTTGCTTACCTGCGCATGTACGTCATGTGTAGTCAATAGAAAAATAAAAACCGTCGTTATATATCTGATAAAAGATGTGGTTTGCATGTTCATCGTGATTTAAAATAGGTGATCAATTTGGGCAGGGTAATGGTTGTCCAGGCAGTTGCATTGGTAACAATGCCGTCGTGTCCCACACCCGGGACCTTCGTTAATTCTTTGATGGGAAAAGCGGAAGAAATGCGTTGTGCCCAGCCATCTGTATATACTTTGTTGAGTTCGCTGTAAAAAAACAATACGGGCTGGCGATAGTTATTGATTCCTGCTGAAAAATCGAATTCATATTTTTGTCCCATATCGATCAGTGCATTGAACACCACGGCTCCATTTCGCCAGAAAGGCGCTACATATTCCGGCCCTGTATTATCGTTACGCGTTGCTGTAAGTCCCATTTTATAGTCCATCAACTCATGCCCCTTAGCTGTAAGCAACTGGTCCAGTCCGGTAACATCGTTGAGTGTTTCGCTGAAAAGTTTAAAGGAACGCGACTCTTTGATATACGTTTCTACATCCTGCCATTTGAGTCCGCCGGGTTCCATCACTGCCAGTCCGTTGACCAGGCCGGGATAGCGGCCGGCAAATCCGGTTGCCAGCATGCCTCCCCAGGAATGCCCCAGCAGGAAAACTTTCTGATCGGGTTTGACGCGATAATGGTCGATCACGGCTTTGAGTTCGTCGTACACCAGGTTGTTGACCACATCGCGCCCTTCGCGGATATAGGTATCGCGGTTAAAACGTTGGGAAAGTCCCGCTCCCCGCTGATCGTAGAATACGACACGGAAGCCCTGATCTGCCAGATCTTTGAAAGGAAGCAGGTACCGGTAATCGCTTCCGGGACCGCCGTGAAGGGCAACAACCAGCGGACTATCTACCGTGCCGAAAGCTTCGGTGTGTAACAAAGCTCCGTGTATAAGGGCCGACGGAAGTGACGGATCTTCGTCAACAGTTTTCGGCACCAGGTTTCCATCTTCATCCAGCGGATAGGTTTTACATCCGGTGATGACAGCCGCCGCGAGCAATATCAACAACATATGGCCTGAGCGACGACACGTTTTTTTTACCATAAAATAAAATTTAGGCAGCAAAACTAGCGGTCCCTGGCCGCGCAGAAGGTGCATACGATAGCATGAGACGAATACACAGTCGACTGATAAACAGAGTAGTATGTAAGATGAGACGTTAAGGATGAGGGATGAGACTCGCTAATTTGATGATTTGAAAATTTGAAAATATCAGGGAAACAGGTTCTCTGCGAAAACACCATCCGCTGCCTGCTGTTTGAGTTCAGAAATCAGGTGGCGGTCGTCTTTATCATCAAATTTTCAAATTGCCAAATTATCCCTCAGGTACTCCGTAGGTGTAAGACCCGTGTGTTTTTTGAAATTACGGTTGAAGGAAGCTTTGGAATTAAAACCGCAATCGTAGGCAATGGACATAAATGTGTATTGGCTGTTCTCTGATTTGCGCACTTCTTGGAGGAAGGCATCGATCCGGCAGCCGTTGATCAGGTCGTAAAAACTTTTACCAGTTTGCGAGTTGATGACTTTGGATAAGGTATTCGGATGCATCCCGGCCAGACGCGCCAGATCGGCCAGCGTGAGTTCAGGGTCGCGGTAAGGACGTTTTTCCCGAAGGATCAATGTGAGTTGTGCAAAAAGACGGATCAATTCCGGATCGGAAGTAATTATTTCATTAGCCGCCGGTGGTATCGTTGTTGCGGGCGTTGCTTCAACTGCCGGCTCCAGGTGGCGGTAAGTGGTTCTGCTATAACTGAACACCTGTACCTGCCGCACACCAAAATAGGCTATCCACAATAGAAAGACTGCTACCGATCCGTAGATCAGCATATCATCCTGCACAAACAAAACGATTATCCATACCACAGCCATTCCAATGATCAGGTAAAGCAGCCAGTTAAAATTGATGCGTTCGGTATTGGAAAAATCATGCTTGAGGTTGCGACGAAATTTTCTAAGTAATAAAAAAGCCAGCGAAATATAAACGAGTCCGCTGATAAAAATACTGATCAGGTTGACGAGCAATTTCACCTCATAACCGCGGCCACCCGCCTGCACGATCGATACTTTTTCCTCAAAGGGGAGGAAATAAAAATCAATGAATAATAACTCGGAAACGAGCAGCGGTAAAAAATGCAGCATGTCTTTCCACCGGAACCGTCGCACCTGCGTTTGGTAAAGTACATACAAATACAAACACGGTCCCTGTGTTAGCGGAAGCGGAATACCCAATACCGTGAGATCCGGAAAATGTGGGTATTCATTCGTTTGCACCAGGTAACGCGAAACAAGCAAGAGACTGACAAGGAGCAGCCATATCATCAGGATATAATCAGCAGATGATTTTTCCCGCTTGGTGATAAGCAAAAAAGAAAGGAAAAAACCGATGGTAAATGCGGATGAATAAAGCCATTCCATGAGCAGCTAAACTACTTGATTTACCTGGAAAAATTCAGATGACTTAATCGATCAGGTAGGATCGCCCTTTTATGAAATGCCTTCTCCACTCCCATTTATTGCGTCTTCCGGGAAAATGTTTGACGCGTATGGTAAAGCCCTGCCGGTAAAGGTTTTCACGCCAGTCGCCATTTAACAGGAACGAATAATGAAAATGCAGATCGATCGTAAGCAGGGAAAATCCGAAGGAGGGACGCAGGTAATGCTGCCCGTTGGTAAGCTGATATATATAGTCGGTGCGGGCGCTGAATGGCATAAAGAATAACGGTGGAAATTGAGCATACTCGCCAAATAATTTGAGGGAATGGTGCACCAGTCCCCGTACCGGCGTAGCGCCGTATCCCAGTCCCCAGCTCTTCACGCGTACCATCACGAGGCCGTGGCCATGATCCCAACTGACACCGCGTGCGCGTCCAAAACTCAATCCATATTCGGTTTTGCGGGCAAAATTGACCTCCTCGCCGATGTAAAAAGAGTTGCCCCAGATTTTGCTGCGGGCCGGGCGCTTAATATACCAGTAGGTACTATCTGCCACCCACAGACTGTCACGCTGTGCCAGGCAGGCACCGGCGTTCAACAACAACAGTAATAAAACTAGGCGCATAGGGAATCAATTATTATTTCGAAACCGAGACGGGCCGATGTAACGTTTCCGTTCCCAGTTTTTCATACCAATGAATTGTTTCAACCGGATGGAAATCCCATGCCGGTAAAGATTATCGTGGCGGGATTGATTAAGGAGGAAGGAATAATTGTAGGCGACATCCACAAATACAAAAGTCAGCCCAACGGAAGGTCGCAGGTAATGCTGCCCGTCACTCATCTGATAAATATATTCACCACGCAATAAAAAATCACCGATGAAAAAAGTAGGAACAAATCCAAATTCCCAGAAGCCTTTGATGCTCTGGCGCATGGCTTTATGCGCCACATCGGTCAAAGCATAATTGAGGCCCCAGCTCCGCATTGTCATGAAGAAAAATCCCTGGGCAGCAATTACGTTAAGCCCTTTTGTGCGGCCAAGTCCGAGCTCAAACTCCTTATTGCGCGCAAAATTTACACCTTGTGAAAGATAAATGGAATTACCCCACCACTTGTGCTTAACCGGGTTGATCACCTGCCAGTTGCCGCTGATTATCGTATCTCTTTGCTGCGCGTACAAACCTGTGGCGGCCAGCATCAGTATGGCAAGAAAAAAAACTTTCATTGGTTTTAGTTTGGTGAATGTGTCAATAAGTCAATTAGTGAATAGGTGGATATTTTACTTATTACTTACAACTCAAATGTACCCAACTGCTCCAACAAAAAAAGAAGCCCTCCGTGAAGACTTCTTTTTTGTCTGCGAACCCGCAAAATATCACTGCTTCCAGAATTCCACATCGTCCATGCTGCAATAAGTAGCGTTGCCGGCGGTTTGCAATCCGATCGTGCATTGCCCGTTCGTTACATTGATATTGGTGATCTTCACTTTCTTCCATCCGGGGCTCACCGTGATGTTTTGATTGATCTGTGTACCGCCATAATCTTTTACGAAGAGATAATTGCTTACCATCGAAGCAGGGCTCACCACCCAGGCCTGGAAAGTATAAAGTCCGTTGGTAAGGCCCGTGATGGTTTGGCTGGTACTGACATTGTAAGCGCTGCTCTTCCAATGTGTCAACCGGAAAGCGCCGGTATGCGGATTGGTCTCTGTGAAATTTGCATCGGGATTGCTGCCGCCGGTTAACCAACCAGCAGCACTTGTTACGGCAACTGTGTCCAGTTCGAACCCCGGATTGTTTATATACGAAAAGCCATCCATGCCTACGGTCGGGCTTTTCAGCGTGGCATGAAAAATACTCCGGTTGGTTGGCGGGTGATCATAAGCTTCGGGTTCCCAATAGTACACCCCAAGACCGCGATTGCCGGGCAGACTGCTCACATTATCGATCAGTGTTTCGATCATTTTACGCGCAGTTTTCGGATCAGCTTGAAAATAACCGCACTCCGCTACCATTACCTCTTTGTTATATACCGCCACCAGGTCCTGCAGATTTGCGTGGGTATTGCTCATCACCGCAGCATAATTAACTGTAGGATAAACAGACACCCCCACTACATCAAAAGTAGCGCCATTGCTGATCAGGCCATCCAGTACATACTTGCAGTTTGTATTATCATTTCCTTTGGAGAAATGGACGATCACTTTTATCGCAGCGTTAAATGTTTTCACCGCATCGTATCCGGCTTTGTACAATGCCGCAAAATTCGCCATATTCCCCGCTGTAATGCTACCCATCGGCCATAACATACCATAATCCACTTCATTGCCCACCTGCACAAAGCTGGGGGTAACTCCTGCCGTTGCCAACGCATTCAGACAAGCCGTAGTATGAGAAGCCACGGCAGCTTTCATTTGTGTAAGATTGTAACTGGCCCAGGCGGCAGGAATATTTTGTTTTTTAGGATCGGCCCAGCTATCACTGTAATGAAAATCGATCATGAGATTCATACCGGCATTTTTTGCCCTGACGGCCTTGTCCACTACATCGGCTATACCGTTGTAAAAATCAGGACCCGCAGGGTTTACCCATACGCGTAAACGAATGGCATTGATATTTCTTTCTTTGAGGATCGTATACAGATCCTGTTGATCTGTGGTATTGTAAAAGAGATCACCGTCGTCTTCCATTTCCGTAAGAAAACCTATATCTGCACCCCGGAGAAAAGCATAAGCGTTGGTACGTGCGTCGATCGTTGCATCAATTTCCGTTTGGATGACGGGCTCATTTGCAACCGGTTTACGGCACGCGGTTATGAGCAGGATTCCGGCAATGAGAATCCCCGGGCGGCCGAAGCCGCCAGTGGCAAGCACTTTCATGGTTGTGTATTTTAAGGATGAATGATCAGTCCTTTACCATTGATCCAGACTTTTCAGGTCCGATCTCCGGATGGTGATCCCTTCGCCGGGAACCAGCATGACATTATAGGCCAGTTTTGTGTTGGCAGGCACGGTCACTTCAAATCCGATCAATGTTGTACCCGGATTGACCGCATCATAACTGCGTGGCGGGTCGGTACGCCAGGTAGTGAGTTTTACATCGGGAAGACCTATAACGCTCAAAATCATCTTTTGTCCTTTCGACGTCAGTTGCGCCTGGTTGCCGTCGACCAGTGAAACGGTCGCCGGTGTGAGCATAGCCCAGCGGATCACACAAATGCTGTCACCGGTTTGTAATTCGTCGCGCACATTCACATACTGACCGTTGGTGATGGCAATGCCGCGCCTTGCCTTGGTAAGATCGCCGGCATAAGCAGCCGACAGATCGAGCACGGCGCGCATATTGAGCGAATCGTCGGAGAACTTTATCAGTGGAGCATTGGCTTTCACTTGCTGCAGATGGTTATTAACCGTCAATGTGCTGTGTGCGTAGTTGGTATAACGGAATACCTGCCAGCGTTCCGAGTGCTGCGACATATCCCAGATGCTCAGCCCGGCCGACTCAAGCGAATTGTACTGCTGCATGCCGGGATCGGCGGACCAGCGCACACCATTGGCATCCATCACGAAAGATCCGGCATCCATGTGTCCGTGACTGACGGATGGTGTGCCTCCTTTGAAGCCAACATAAATACCCTGGTTCTTTTGCCACCCCGACCGCATCATCACTACCTGGTTATCTGATTTACCCGACCATGTTTTTGCTTTGGGTAAAGTGATGTTGTCTGCGCTGATTCCATTTGCCCATATCAAAGCGGCAGGCAACAACCGGTTGGTACGCGCATTGAATTTCGACTCCTGCAGGTATTGCTTCTCGATATATAAAAGCGACGGATCTCTTTGCCGGTTGGCAAACCAGAACATCGCGGGTTGCAAGCCCTCAAGACCGCCCGCATCGGAATAGTTAAACGGCAATCCGCTCTGGCTGATCAGGTGTTGATAAAAAGCAGCGGATTCCATGAAGCCCGGTTTTTCCGCCAATCCGAAATCCGTTCCGAATATCTTTTCGAGGGCACTGATAAAAAAGACATTGAACGACGTACCATAGCCCCAATAGCTATAGCCTTCCTTATAGTTACCGGCTGGTGCATATTCCGCCATTGGTTTTTCTATACTGGTCAATGCGCGGAGCAACAACTCCTGCGACACCTGTGGCTGCTCTTCATACACGGCCAATGCGCCATAAGTAATGCCTGCATTGCACACCTGGTTCCAGTTGTTGTTTCCCCGCAACCATCCATTGTATTTTGGATTTTGTGACGGCAACAGCCCTTTTTCAATAATGGCTTTTTTGATCACTGCTTTTGACTTTTCTGACAAGTCATTATACAGCCAATCATACCCGATGGAAACGGCCAGGGTCATTTCCGCTACATCCAGAAAATGATCCGGGTTCCAGTCGCGGAAATTGCAGACGGCGAGCAACTCTTCTTCGCAGCGGGAAGCATATTTCTTTTTACCGGTCGTACGCGCAGCATACGACAGAAAAAAAATACGACGGATACTTTCACGGGACACCTGTAATAGACGACGGCCGATCATATCGCGCTGCAACGGATATTTCAGCAGGATCGAGTCGCATTCGCGGATGATTTCGTCGTGTACTTTTTTCCAGGCGGCATTTGTTTTCACAAGTGTTCTGATGCTTTCTTCTTCGCCTTTGAGCAACAGCAACCGCGGATGCGCCGGTATTTTCTCCCAATCCGGTGCAACCGCCTGCGCCTTTACAGCACCAGCGAACAACAGCAACAGGTATATGCCTGACAGAAATTTCCGCATCGATTTTCTTTTATTGATAATGATCAGTTGAGTTTTTTACCGTCCAGGAGATTTTTATAACGGTTCAGGGCTTCAACGTAATAATAATCCGCATATACCAGTGGCACATCGATCTCGGAACCGTGTGCGATGCTACCTACACTGTGTTTCAGTAAAAATCCACCATTACTGCCCAATGACGCGCGGTAAACATCCGAGCCCAATGCATGCAGAATTTTAACCGCCACATCTTTGTATGCCTTCCCGCGCTCGCCGGCAAACGTACTCAGCTCCAGCAATGCCGAAGCCGTTATAGCCGCTGCCGATACATCACGATAGTTGGCAGGTGTCATCGGGGCTTTGGAACCTACGCTTGGTGTATAGCCGTTTTGATTGGCATTAAAATCCCAATAGCAAATTTTATCGGAGGGCAAATTCGGATGATTCACATAATAGTCGGCCATTTTGATGGCCGTGTTCAGGAACTTTTTGTCTTGTGTTTCCCGATAGGTCATGGTGAAACCATAGATGCCCCAGGCCTGTCCTCTCGACCAGGTAGAATTGTTTGCATAACCCTGCGCCGTTTCACGCGCCAGCACCTTCCCTGTTTGCTCGTCATAACATACCACATGGTAACAACTACCATCGGCGCGGAGCTGGTTCTTCATCACATTTTCCGCATGCGTAACGGCAATTTTTCGCAGGCGTGGATCATTGGATGCATTCGCAGCAAAAAATAATAATTCCAGGTTCATCATGTTGTCGATGATCACCGGGTAGTCGTATTTATTTTTTCCATCCCAGGAGCCAAACCTATTCCAGGAGCGGATGCTGCCGGTCTTTTCACTGAATCGTGTGCTCAGCGAATGCGCGGATTGTATCAGCAGTGATTTATAGCTTTCATCTTTGGTCAGGCGATAAGCATTGCCATAGCTGCAATACATCATAAAACCGAGATCGTGATGTTGGGTAAATGTCTTCAGTGATTCCAGTTTTGCCGTCCAAGCAAGTGCCTGCCGGCGGATGGAATCGCTGCCTGTTGCCTGGTAGATATACCACAAGGTTCCCGGAAAAAAACCGGAGGTCCATTCATATTTATTGCTCAGCTTCAGTTGTCCTTTGTCGTCTGTGGTACGGGGAAAAAGTGTATCGGTCTTGTTGGCCTCTGAAAGCATGTTCCAGGTTTGCGCCTGCGCAAAGGCAAAGTTGTCCTGCAAAAACTGGCGGTCATCGTACCGGATAAAGGATACGGACACGAGCAAAAGCAACAACACGGAAAAACGATATTTCATTGTTACGGTTTTAAAAAAAAATCTTATTGAACAGAGAGGTTTAATGTATGATTCGTGAGGCTGCTTTCTTCGCTGCTGATGCGTCCCCCGGAGAAAGTAGCCTTATAATTCCCCGCAGTATTATAGCGGTAATAGAAATTCAGGTCGGCGATGCTCTGCGATCCGGATTTGATCACCTGTCCGACATCCGGCGTTACTTTCCGGAGGTTAACAGGACCTATAAACAACCAGGCCTCTGCCGGAGCCGTTGCCGCACCGGCCGTAGTGGCTCCGGTGATCATCAGGTTAGCCGTACTCACCGACCAGTTGAAATTGTTCTGCAGTGTGTAGGCAGCAAAACCCGGGCTGTAAGTCGTTACCCCATAATTGGTATACGGTGAATTGGAAGTATTCATGTTGCCAATCACATAGCTGGTACCATCGTCGAGTACGTTCCGGATAGTGAAGTTAGTAATTGTCCAGCGTGGTTGAATACTCCCGGCTGCCGCCACATATTTGAAAGCGAAATAAACAGGAACGCCTGCAGCGGCAAAATCCGAGAGATCAATATTTCCCGAAGGGATGGCAGCAGTACCCGTGGAAGACAGGGTGGCACGCGATGTAATATCTGTCCACACCGCTGCCGCTATATTTGATTTGGTGGAAGGTGTGTCGCCTCTTACCACGCCCTTGAAATCACTGGAGATCATCAACTGCAACGTGTTTGGCTGCGTACCATTGGCACGGACCGTGCTGAAGTTCACCACCGGCTGCCCCTGCGCTTCCACTCGGTTGCGGTAAGCAAATCTTTTGCCCGGCTCTCCGGAATAAAAAGTAATGATATCGGGGTTGCCGGTAAAACTGAAGCGCGCGGTATCACCTGCGTTGAGGTTCAGCCGTCCGGCGCTCACCGAAAATTCGGCCGTACCGTTGCTGAAAGGTTTGCTGCAGGAACACGCCACAGCGATCAGCAAAAAGAAGAATAGATACTTCTGCATGAGTAATGTATTAGTTGACCGGATTTACCATCCGGGATTTTGGGTAATAGCTTTGTTGATGTTGATCTCGAGTGCCGGTATTGGCAACAATGTATAACGCGGTGATGAAGCGGCGGTCGTATATCCCAGGATCCAGCGGCTCTTGTTGGTAACTGTTGCATTCGATGCATTGATCTCGGTGATCATGGCATCCATCGTTTGTTTAAACAATCCCCAGCGGATCAGGTCGGGACGGCGCAATGCTTCGAAACAAAGCTCACGGGCACGCTCGTCATAAATCTGCTGGCGAAAAGCCGTTTGCAACAATCCCGCAGGAAGGTCTGCCGTCGCATTAGGCTGATCAACCGGCACACCGTATCCTCTTCTTCTTACGCGGTTGATGGCATCGTATGCTTCAGCAGTGGCGCCGTTCACCTCATTCTCCGCTTCTGCAAGCATTAATAACACATCGCTGTATCGCAGGATCGGAAAGTTTGTTCCGGTTTTATATTGTTGTTTCGGAAAAGAAGCCGGCTCTGTGTATCTTCTCCATTTTCCACTCTCGCGCCCGATGATATTAGTAGCTGCATAATACACACGTGTGGCGGTGGTTGCCGTGCTCACATAAGAGAAGGGAGCAATGGACCAATCGCGGCGGAGATCACCGGCTTTATAAAGATTATACAATTTGATCGTGGTGCGGATATTACCTGATGCAAATCCCGTATCGAGGTTCTGGCAGGCGATCTGGTAAGTTCCTAACCTGCCGCCTTCATTGAACGCCGTGTTTTGCGCATTCATATAAAAATCCGCTTCCCACATACTTTCCTTCACGTCATAGATGTCGCGGCTCTGATTCACGAATACCTGTCCGTAGCCGGAGTTATTGGTCACTGTTGCATCAAAGGCCGTAATGAGACCGTGCTCTCCGCTGTTCTTCACTTTCTGTGCCCAGCTCAATGCTTCTGCATATTTCGATTGATCCTGCAACGGATAACCGGCCATGTACAAACAGACTCTTGCCAGCATTCCCTGTACAGTCGTTTGAGATATCCGGCTGGCATGCCCGATCACGGTGGCTTTCGCTACTTTGGTTTCTGCCGCTTTCATATCAATCAATACCTGCTCGTATACTTTGCGCGCAGAGTCTTTTGGTATGTTCACCGAATTGATATCGGAAGTAGGTGTAAGCTTCAGCGGCACATCGCCATAATTGCTTACCAGGAGAAAATGATAGAACCCGCGCAGGAACAGTGCCTCACCTAATATGATCTGGCGCCGCTGCTCATCCATCACCGGCCTATTGATGTTGGCGATAAGCAGGTTGGCGCGTTCGATGCCGATGTAGCATTGCTCCCACAATCCGCTTACAAAAGGATTGGTATAATCAAATTGATAAAACATCGGCGCAGAAAATGAATTCGCCGTATTCGGATAAAAAGATTCATCATTGCAGATACCAAACTGGAACCAGAGCCCGCTCGCATACAAATAATCGCTGCCGAGCGGATCATACGTACCGGCAAGCGCAAAGTTCAGGTCCTGTTCGCTATTGTAATAATTACCAGGCTGAATAAAATCGGTTGGTTCTTTGTCGAGGATCTTGTTACAAGACACCGACAACAATATCACCGGCAGCAGTAGCAGTAGTAATACTTTCATATATGACCAATTTTTCATGATGGAAGTTAAAAGGTGATGTTAAGTCCGAACATATACGTGCGTGGACGCGGATAGGCCGAATAATCAACGCCTGGCGTAAGCACCGAATTGAAGATGCTGACTTCGGGATCTACACCCGAGTATTTTGTCCAGGTCAGCAGGTTTTGTGCCGACGCATAGATACGCGCAGCTTTGATCTTTAAGAAGCGTAATGATTTCGGTGAAAAATTGTAACCCAACTGCACAGTTTTCAGGCGCAGATAGGAACCGTCTTCAATCACACGGGAATTGGTACCGGTAGGTGTTGTAGGACCGTAACCGCCTGCACCGCCGCGTGGAATATTGGTATTAGTGTTCTCCGGCGTCCAGCGATCCAGGAAACTGGCAAATTGATTGAGATGTGTGCGACCGAGAATATTCCCTTCGAAAATATAGCGGTTGGCGTTGATGATATCGTTGCCATACGACCATTGAAAAAAGATATTAAGATCAAAATTCCTGTAACTCACTTCATTGGTAAAACCGCCCGTATGTATCGGCAGGCCCCTGCCGATGATTGCATAATCATTGGCATCAACCACCAGGTCGCCGTTGATATCCTTGAATTTAATATCACCTGGCTGAATGGAAGCACGCGTGTTGCCGTTGGTCGGCACATGGTCTTTCAGGATATAATTTCCCGTGGTGGTTACATCAAAATCATCGTACTGATAAAGGCCATCGAAAATAAATCCGTACATCATGCCCAATTGATTTCCTACGCGGGAGATAAAGGCGGGAATGGTGCGGAAGTATTGATCGAAAGGTGCGGCCGACAGAATCGCTTCCTGGTTTTCGGTCAGCCGCAGGATCTTATTCTGGTTAAACGTGATATTGAAACTGGTTTTCCATTTAAAATCGCGGCGATCGATGTTGATCGTATTCAACGTCAACTCGAGTCCCTGGTTACGCACGCTTCCGATGTTGCGGTTGGCTTGTGCATAGCCAAGCGATAAGGGAATGTTGGCATACAGCAGCAGATCGCGGGTTGTTTTGCGGTAAATATCAGCCGTAAGATTGATGCGGTTACGCAAAAAACCGAGATCGACACCAATGTTGAACTGCTCCGTTGTTTCCCATTTCAGGTTTGCATTACCGAAAGACGAAGCCACTGCACCCGACTGCGTAACATTTCCCCACGTATAACCTTGCGGATTGAAAGCAAGATTGATAGCGGATAAATAGGTAAAGTCGCCCACGCGGTTGTTGCCGGTAAGGCCATACGTCATACGCAGCTTGCCTTCGGAAAGGATATGCGCAAACTGTTTCATGAAGCTTTCTTCATTAAACTTCCACGCCAGCGCACCGGATGGAAAATATCCCCAGCGGTTATCGCGCGAAAATTTGGAGGAACCGTCTGCGCGGTAAGTAAACGATAACAGGTATTTATTGCGGTATTTGTAATCCGCTCTTCCCAGAAACGAAACCAGCCCCCATGCAGAAGAGGTGGCGCGCACCACCTGCGGCGTTCCTTCATCCAGCCCACTGATGCCCAGTTGCGCATTCGGCAGGTTCGTGGCTGCCGATCCGTGGCTCGAAGATTTATTGCCGGACTCCGACATACCGGCGAGCAATGTCAGGTGATGTCTTTTATTGATCGCTTTATAGTACGTGAGCGTATTTTCATTGATCCAGGTAGAACTCTGGTAAAAAAGTACGCTGCCATTCACACCATTTTGCGAGCCCAGCAGCGTACGTTTGTTTCCGTAAACCGTTGAGGTGTCATTGAACTGGTTATTCTGATTAATGGTGCTGTTGACACCACCGGTAATCTTCAGCTTGAGATCTTTCAGAATACTGTATTCTAGATGGGCATTAATGATCGTGTTACGTCCGAAATTTTCCCGCAACAAGTGTTGCTGATTGACCACGGGGTTCATCCGCAGGTCGAGTGTAGGATCGATGAAAGGGTCGAACAGATCATCCATGAGATCGGTACTTCCATCGAGCGAAAAATTGCGGTAGCCATACACACTGAACAGTGTATAGGCCGTAGAACTGCCACTACCGGGAGCAGAAGGCGAAACACCGTTTTGTTTGTTGTAAGCGTAATTAAGATATACGCCGCCTTTCAGTTTGGGAGAAAGCGTCTGGGTGACAGACATCGTGCCCTGGTAACGGCGATAGCCGGAATTGACCATCACACCTTCCTGCGAGAACAGGTTGGCGGAAATATAATATTTGGTCATGTTGTTGCCGCCGCTGACGGAAATGGAATGATTACTCATCGGGGCCGTGCGGTACAACTGATCCTGCCAGTCTATTTCAGGAATGTTCTTATAAAAATCAATGGTACGGCCGTTAGCCAGGTATACGTTATTGGCATCGGAAGGTGAACGCTCAAGCTGGTATTTCACGAACTCGTAAGGACTCAGCAATTCCATGCGATTGTAGTCTTTCTGCAGTCCGAATGAAGAACTGAGTGTGATGACCGGCGGTCCCGCCTTCCCTTTTTTGGTGGTGACCATGATTACGCCATTGGCTGCCCGTGAACCGTAGATAGCCGTGGCAGATGCATCTTTCAGAATTTCGATGGACTCGATATCCTGCGGATTGAGAAAATTATTGTTGGGACTTTCGATGGGAAATCCATCGATCACGTACAAAGGAGAATTGTCCTGGGTAACGGAGTTGGCACCGCGGATGGTAATATTGATGGCCGATCCGGGCTGGCCATCGACCGAGGAAACGTTGACACCGGCTACGCGGCCGGCCAGTGCTTCATCAAATGACCGGACAGGCGCTTTCTGCATGTCTTCGACCGGCGCTTTGGAAACCGAACCTGTTACATCTCGTTTCTGTACGGTGCCGTACCCGATCACGATCACATCATCGAGTTCGCCAACTTTGGCGGTCAAAACAACCGCGTAATCCGTTTTATCATTCACCACGCGGGTGGCAGGTTCAAAATTGATGGCGGTGAAAACGAGTGTGTCGCCGGCGGCGGCCTGGATAGCGAAATCGCCTTCGGTGCCGGTACGGGCCGCCAGGGCTTTGCCTTTGATGCTGACGGTAACAGAAGGTACCGGCCTGCCCTCCGTATCCCGGACAACGCCCGTGATCTTTTTCTGGGCCAGCGCCGGCAGAGCGCATACTAATAAAAGAAGCAACGTCAAAAAGCGGCAACACCGTCCGTAAGTTTTCAATGACATAAGCAATACATTAAATGTTTGGCAATCCCCGGCGAATTTGCGGCATAATCAAGAACAACGGGGGTGAATAAATCCGCTTTTTAGGGTGAAATTTTAAAATCCTGCCTGTAATTGCCTGGTTCATAACAATGTTTTTATCATCACTGCTTTTTTAAACACGGTGACGATTTGAAAAATAACCTAAATTGAACACCCGCGTCTGTCTGTCGAATGAAACAATCAAAGAGAATATGGTTGCTGGTTCCGGCTCTGCTGTTGCTTTTTTTTGAAAGTGCAGGGCAGCAACCCGTCTTTTCCCACCTGGATGTATCGGACCGCCTTTCACAAAATTCCGTGCTTGCCATCACACAGGACAATCGGGGCTTCATGTGGTTTGGCACGCGCCAGGGTCTCAACCGGTTCGATTCGCGGAAAGTAGTGGTTTATAAAAACATCCCGGGTGATGCGGGCAGCCTTTCCAATAATTATATATTAAGCCTCCTCACCGATAAAAGAGGCCGGCTCTGGATCGGCACCTTAAACGGATTGAATAGTTACCAGCCTGCGTCCGATAATTTCAATACCGTGGCTTTTGCACCAGGTGCCAAAACTACCACCCGCGATCGCGAAATCAGTTGTCTTTTTGAAGACAGCCGTGGCCGCATCTGGGCCGGCACCCGCAACACCTTATACATATTAAATGAATCATCACAACTGATCCCCTTCAATGAACTTACCGGCCACCGCTTCAGATTCGCCAATATCAATTGCATTTATGAAGAAAATGGCACTCTGTGGGTAGGATCCGATCAGGGACTGGCCCGCATCCGTGAAGAAGGAAATCAATTTTCCATACAGGAAATTTATAACCAGGATGCCGGCGCTACCAAATTGGTCGACAACCAGGTAAAAACCATCGCGAAAGATCGAAAGGGTCATCTCTGGATCGGTACGGCCCATCGCGGCATTCATTTGTATGATCCGGTAACGAATGGTTTTAAAAAATATGTTTCGCCAAACCAACCGGCCAGCGACCATATCCGTAAACTATTGGTAGACCGGCAAGGTAACCTCTGGATCGGCACGCAGGAAGGATTATCCATGATGGATCCCGTCACCTGCAACATCAACACCTATATTAACGATCCCTGGAACCCGGGCAGTATCAGCCAAAACTCTGTTCATAGTATGTATATGGACAAAACCGGATCGCTGTGGATCGGCACCTTTTTCGGGGGCGTTAACAGCCTCGCTTCTTACCATACTCCTTTCACTGTTTATTCAACGAGGTCGGTACCCAAACTGAATAACAACGTAGTGAGTTCGATTGTACGCGACAACAATAATGATCTGTGGATCGGCACGGAAGGCGGCGGCATCAACCGGATCAATAAAGACGGAACGGTGTCCTACTACACACACAACAACAACGATCCGAAGAGTCCCGGTTCGAACCTGGTAAAAGTGATCTACAAAGACCGGCAGGGAAATATATGGGCAGGAACACATGGCGGAGGACTCAACCGCTTTGATCCGTCAACAAATGGATTTATCCGCTACTTCTACAATGCGGCAGACCCCTACCTGCAGGGCGTTGAAATCACCAACATCCTCGAGGACAGCGAAGGCCGTTTATGGACCGGCACCGAAACGCAGGGTCTGCAATTGTATCAAAAAAATCAGCAACAACTTACACCCGTTGCACTTCCCGAAGCCTTGCAACCGCTGCAACGTCAATCCGTACTTTCTTTACTGACCACCTCGGACAACAATACCTGGATCGGCACCAGAAAAGGCTTTTACATTACACGCAACAATGGCCGGATATTGGCAAAAGCAGACAGTACACTTTCCGGCGTGAACTGTATTTATGAAGACAGCCATCACCATATATGGACCGGAACCAGTGAACAGGGACTGATTTCGTTTGACATGCAGGGCAATAAGCAAAAGATAGTAACCATTGCCGAAGGATTGCCCGATAACAATGTACTCGGCATCCTGGAAGGCGATAACGGAGAACTATGGATCAGTACCATTAAAGGATTGGCTCGTTATAATCCGTCGACGGGAATGTGCAATGTTTACACAACGGAAGATGGTATTGCAGGAAATGTGTTCAACAACAATGCCTGGTACAAAGATCCGGCAGGCACTATTTATTTCGGCGGCTATCACGGTTTGACCTCCTTTATTCCTTCAGCCATTCATCAGAACAACACGCCTCCTCCATTGGTCTTTTCTTCGTTGAGCCTGCACAACAAAGAAGTAAAACCCGGGGAACTATCGGATAAACAAATCGGCTTAACTAAAGAGCTGGTATTATCACATAACCAGAATGCTTTTACCATAGAATTTGCTGCACTGAACTTTATCAAAGCGGCAAAAAACAGATATGCCTATCAACTAAAAGGATTGGATGAAGCTTTTATCTATTCCAATGAACCTGTAGCGAGTTATACCAATGTGCCACCCGGCCATTATACATTGGTTGTAAAAGGAAGCAACAACGATAGCATATGGAGCGAACCTATCGAAATGCAGATCATCGTACGTCCGCCATTCTGGAAAACGTGGTGGGCATACACGTTATATATACTGGCCGCATTGTCGCTCGTATTCCTCGTGGCGCGTTACCTGTTGTTGCGTGCACTGATGAAAAGAAACAACCTGCTCACTCAGCTGAAACTGAATTTCTTCACCAATATTTCCCACGAAATCAGAACACACCTCTCATTGATTACCGGTCCTACTGAAAAATTAATAACGAAAGCGGATGCCGGATCACAAGAGAAAAAATTATTGCAAACCATCAGCACCAACGCCGAAAGTTTATTGCAACTGGTTAATGAACTGATGGAATTCCGCAAAGCGGAAACGGGCAATCTTGTATTGCACGCATCTCCGAACAACATCGTCTCATTTATAGAGGGCATTTATAAAAGCTTCTCGGAAATGGCAGCCAGCCGGAATATCGAACACCGTTTCGAAGGTAACCGTCAGGCGGTTGAGCTGTTTTTCGACCGCGAACAACTTGAAAAAGTATTCTTCAATCTGTTCTCCAATGCTTTCAAATTCACACCTGATCAGGGTTTTGTTTCGCTTCACATCACAGAAGATAATACATCCGTAAGCATTACGGTTGCGAACTCGGGAAAAGGAATTGCGAAGGAGAATATCGATAAAATATTCGAGAACTATTTCCAGGAAAACGATCACGGCCACCAGAATACCGGTTACGGCATCGGGCTGGCATTGTCGAAAAGTATCGTGCAGGCACACAAAGGAACGATCACCGCCAGTTCGGAAAAGATAAATGAAAAGGGATTATACAAAACATCCTTCAAAGTGGTGCTGCAAAAAGGCGCACAACACCTGCCTGCAGCGCCATTGCAACCTGCCACTACAAAACCGGCTGTTACCGTAATTCCGTCTGCCAACACCTTTACCGACAACTCCGCTGTGCTCCCATCCGGCAGTAAACCGCTGGTGTTGCTGGTTGACGACAACAAAGCCATCCGCACCTTTATCCGGGAAACATTGGAGCAACGCTACCAGATTGCGGAAACAGCCAACGGTGCTGACGGACTGGTCTATGCTTTCGAACACATTCCCGATCTCGTAATCAGCGATGTAATGATGCCGGAAATGGATGGACTCACATTTTGCAGCAACATGAAATCCGATATACGCACCAGCCATATACCAGTAATACTCCTAACCGCCAAAACAGCGGTTGAACACCAGATCAGCGGTTTGGAAACCGGCGCCGATAGTTATCTTACCAAACCATTTAGTACACGCATACTCGAGTTGCAGGTGCAAAATCTTTTATTGGCAAAAGAAAAATACTGGCAACAATTCGCGGCAGGCCTTAATAAAGAACAGAAGACAGAAAAGGCGGCACCTGCTTCTACCCTGCATCCATTGGACCAGGCTTTTCTGCAGAATGCCGAAACAATCGTTTATGAAAACATGGAAGATCCGGCTTTTGGCGTAGCGATGCTCGCGCAGAAAGCGTTGATGAGTCAGCCCGTTTTTTATAAAAAAATAAAAGCCATCACAGGACTAAGCGCTAATGATTTTGTAAAATCATTACGCCTGAAGCGTGCGGCAACACTGCTGCTCGAACAACAATATACAGTATACGAAATAGCTTACATGGTTGGCTACGAGAACAGCAAATACTTCAGCCGCGAATTCAAAAAGCAATACGGCCAAACACCCAGCGAGTACGCCGGCAACGGATCCATTACTACACCTCCATCACATTCATAAAAAAAGGATGCCTCATCGAGACATCCTTTCACAGATCCAGTCTTAAATCCTCGCGAATTATTTCTTGTCGAACCGTGCAGCGACACCATTGTCAAATTGCACCAGGTAAGACCCGGTCTGAAGCGTATTGATATTGATCTTTTCGCGGTTACTATTCATGCGGAAACGCATAACCACCTGTCCCGTCATACTGATGATGCGGCCTTCTTTGGCACCGGCAGGCTGATCTTTCAGCTCAATGAACAGATGATCACGCGCAGGAACAGGGTACACCAGCAGGCGGTTGTCATCGCGCACCTGCACCGTGCGGATATCGGAATAAGTGGACGTGCCGTCTTTATCGATCAGGCGGATGCGGTAATGATTCACACCGGCAACAGCATTGGCATCCGTGTACTGGTAGAATTGTTTTTCAGTGGCCTCACCGCCCGCTTCTAAGCGTCCGAGAGCAACAAACTGGCGGCCGTCATTGCTTCTTTCCACTATGAAATGAGACGTATTGAATTCGGTGAGTGTAGACCATTTCAGCAATGTGCTGCTTCCTTGCGCCGTTGCGGTAAATTCAGCCCATTTGGCAGGCAATGCCGCAGCAGTTCTTACACTGGTATAAGCATAGGTATTCGCACCCTGGTTAGCCAATGTCGTTTTGTTGGCACGCAAACGATAATAATAATTTACGCCAAGTGTCAACCCCGTAACAGTGAAATTGGTAACGTTACCAACATTGCGGGCATTATAGCCGGATACAAAACTTCCAAAATCGGGATCGGTGGAAACATCGAGCAGGTAATTGTTTACTTCACCTACTACAGGTACGGTCCAGTTGGCCACAAAGCCGGTTGAGTAAATACCGCTGGCGGCAACGGGCATCGGAGCTACCATGCCGTAGCTTTCCACAAAGTTGGAAACAGTACCTGTGCGGGCCATGTTAACCAATGTGGCTGTTGGTCCGCCTGCTACATAATTTTTCAGTGTAGTGAAAGCCGTGTTGGTACCGCCTGACGTACCCTGATCCATGCGCAGGTAAACGAGCAGACCGGCTGTGTTGCGGGGCAATGTATCGTATGCGTTGGCTCTCACCTGGGCCTCTGTTCTTACCGTATTCCATATCCGTACTTCATCGATCGTGCCATTGAAGGGGCGTGAGAAATCGTTCCAGTCTCCTACGAGTAATTTAGCGGGAGCGGTAGGTTCGGCGAGGCCGGTTGTATTGATGTTACCTGCATCGGTTCTGGTCCCAACCGAAGTGCCGTTTACATACAGGCGCATGGTTGTGCGGTCGGTGCCGTTCCAGGTTGCCACCACATGATACCATCTTCCTGTAACCATGTTATCAGTAGAATGGTTAATGTAGCTGACATCCGCATTATTCATACAGAAAAAGGCGAGACGGTTGTTATACACGAGGAGTTCGATGCCGCGGCCTACACTTGATTTGTTAATGATTTCCTGGTTATCTGTGAAGTTGTTGAATTTCACCCAGCACTCCAGGGTGCGGATATTGTTAACAGGAATGCCGGTACCGAGATCGATGTAATCATTCACACCGTCGAGCGCCAGGGCATTGTTGGGTTGTGAAGGAATAGTAGTCGTCACGTTGATAGCAGCTGAAGTATCGAGGCAACCGGTATTGGCAGTCACACGGTAGCTGCCTGTTTCCGTTGCAACATAAGACGCGCCTGTTGCTCCGCTAATCGCAACACCATCGCGCAGCCATTGACGGGAAGTTGAAGGGGCAGTTGTATTAAGCGTAACGGAACCGCCTTCCTGGAAGGAGGTAGCACCACTGGCAGAAATGTTAACCGCAGAAAAACTTACGCCGTATTTGACATTGAGATAACGGTTGACCTGTGTGATCTCGCAATCGGAAAGTTTGCGATTATAAACGATCACTTCAGCCATATCGCCCTGATAAAAATTATTGTCACCATCCAGACCGATGCGGAGAACATTGAGTGCATCTGTACCATTGGTAGTATTGTCTGTGAAGCGTTGTACCAACTGGCCGCTTAGATAAATCGCCGAGCCGTTGGTACCACCGGCTTTGCTATAAACAGCCGTGAGGCATTGCACGGCATTGAACGTGCCTGAACCTGATACATTTACTGTAGTAGGAGTTACATTACCGATTGAAACGGCACCGTCGTCGGGTGTAGACGAACGGGAACTGAAGAAAAAGCGATCCCAGTTGCCATCATCATTACCCCATACGGCCTGATCTCCGGAGCGTGTACCTTGTTTGTATACGGTAAAAATGGTGAGCTCGGGACTTGTCATGGCGCGGATATCGGTCGGAGAAGAAAAGCCGACGCCCGCCGTGGCAGATGTACGTGTAAAACGTACAACAGCTTTGCCATTGATCTGGTTCTGGTAATACGCGGGATTGGTGACTCCGCTGCCTGCACTGAAAAGTGTAGCGTGGCGATTGTTGCCACTCTTGTCGCTCCAGGTGGTAATGGCCGACGCGTTTGCGGGTGCAGTACCATTGCCACTAGGATCGGACGCATCGAGCCAGAGTTGCAGACCTGTGATGTCGTTTGGATTTGTTTGTGCACGCGATGCGGTTACGAGCAGGAGCATGCAAAAAAGCGTCAGCAGATGGCGCGTTTCTTTCATAACAGTTTAGATTTTAGAGGGTTTACCTTTTATAGGATGATAGAACTAAAAACGGAAATGCGGAGCGGCAAGCGGAGAAGCACAATGAGTGCAAAGTATATTTACGGGTGCGCAGGGTTGGTTTCATAGCAGGATAATTGGGGCACGAAATAATGTAAAATCCACTAAAAAATAATAGTTACTAATTAAATTAATGTTTAACCATTAGTTTGGCATCGAAAAATATAACCCCACGACTAGTAATTAGTTGTCTTAGCAGCCGTTATGGTTCCGGAGGCCGATACTTCCGGCCGGGGGATAAGTTTTAAGTGATAAGTATTAAGTAATAAGTGTTAAGTAAAACGGCAGCGGTCTTTATTTAACTTTCGCCAATTTGCCTGTGTTAATCCAGGGTTAAAACAACTCCAGGTGCGGAACGGGCATTTGTTTAGGCCGTGATCGTAAATTATATTGGGAAAAATTCTGACCAAAACCACCACTGTCTATGCCCAAGCCGCGAATCCGACAGATCATTGTTGTTGCCGGCTCGTTAAGTCTCGCAACGGCTTTTTTGCTATTCCGTTCGGGAATGGTTACTGCGAATGCCAATGACAGCAATCTGCTTTATGCGATCGGTAACGATCCTTCGAGGGATACCACACCAGTAAAAGATTCGCTGGCAACAACCGGTGCAGAGAATGCTGACAGCAACCGCGCCATGATGTATTCCAGTAAAATGATGATGCCAGTAAAAACCTATGAACTTACCCGCATTTACCAACAAATAAAATACCACGAAGATCACCCTAAACGTATGATGTCGTCGAGCAAGAGTACCTTGCCGATAGACCAGTTCGATCTATACAAGGTGCTTGAGCCGGTGACACTGACGGAGATTTTCAAAGGATTTGACAGCATAAAAAGAAAAAAAACTAAACAGCCGCTGTCGAAATGAGCCTCAATTATATTTTGCTGACACTGGCTGCAACCGGCTTGAGTTTACTGTTCCTCGGGCTTGTCTTTATTCCATTGGAAAAAACTTTCCCGGCAAAACCGGGGCAGAAAATACTCCGGAGAGGCTGGGTATTAGATCTCTGTTTCTTCCTCGGACAATATCTCCTGTGGAGCAGCCTTGTATTAGGAGCATTGCAATATTTTTCCGGCTGGCTTCAGGGCGCCGTTCCTGGCAATTTCAGAAAACTAATTGGAGAACAACCATTCTGGTTGCAGGCAATAGAAGTGATCGTATTGAGCGATTTCTTTATTTACTGGGCGCATCGTTTACAACACCGTGTCGATTTTCTCTGGCGCTTTCATAAAGTACATCACAGCTCCACCCATCTCGATTGGCTGGCGGCCCACCGCGAGCATCCGCTGGACAGTATTTACACCATTGGCATCATCAACTTGCCTGCGTTCTTACTCGGATTCAATCTTGACGCATTAGCACTGCTGATTGCTTTCCGCGGCATCTGGGCGATCTATATTCATTCGAATGTCAGGCTACCCATCGGCAGGTTGAAAATGATCATTGGCGCTCCTGAATTGCATCACTGGCATCACGACAAAGAACGCGACCGCGGCAACTACGCCAATCTTTCGCCGTTAATGGATATTCTTTTCGGTACTTACACGTGTCCGCCACATGAGCCGGAAGAATTCGGCATTAAAGAGAAAACACCGGATAATTATGCAGGGCAGTTGGCGGAGCCGATTATAGGCAAAAGATGGAAGGGTTGAACAGCCGTTATGGTTCCGGAGGCCGATACTTGGGACCGGGGGATAAGTTTTAAGTGATAAGTATTAAGTAATAAGTGTTAAGTAAAACGGCAGCGGTCAACTCCTGAGCTTTTCACGAAACAAAACTGAGCCGCTCATGTAAGTTTGTACTCAATTTCCTCCCTAGCTTTGCATCATCAAGGCATCCCACCATTTTATGAAGAGGAAATTTTTTAAATTCTTTCGCCGCATGCTCATCACACTGCTCATTCTTGTATTGATACTCGTTGTTACGGTTTATTTTTATATGCGTCAGCCGCAATTTGGCAAAGCGCCGGAAGGCGCGCGGCTCGAGCGGATCAAACAATCACCCAACTATAAAGACGGACAATTTCAGAATCGCCACCACACACCTTCGCTGACAGAAGGCTTCGGCTACACCGGTGTGCTCTGGAATTTTATTTTTGGAAAAGACAAACGGTCACGTCCCGTTGATAGCCTGCCCAGCGTGAAATCGGATTTATTGCATTTATCGCCGGAGGAGAACATCGTCGTCTGGATGGGGCACTCGTCCTATTTTATACAGGCCGATGGCAAGCGCTTCCTGGTCGATCCTGTCCTGAGCGGCTCAGCCTCACCGCTGCCCGGCGGCACCAAAGCTTTCAAAGGTGCCGATATCTATACCGTAGATGAACTTCCGTCGATCGATTACCTGCTCATTTCGCATGATCATTATGATCACCTTGATTACAGAACGATAATCAAACTCCGTACTAAAGTAGGCACCGTTATTTGCGGACTCGGCGTTGGCAGCCACCTGGAATATTGGGGCTATGATCCTGCGAAGATCATTGAAAAGGACTGGGATGAAACGGCTGTTCTGTCCGATGGTTTTGCCGCGCATGTATTAACAGCCAGGCACTTTTCAGGCCGCACTTTATCACGTAACAATACGCTCTGGGTTTCTTTCCTGCTTCAAACGCCGCATCGGAAAATTTTCATCGGGGGCGATAGTGGTTATGATACACACTTCGCCGAAATCGGCCAACGCTTCGGCGAAATAGACCTGGCCATTCTTGAAAACGGGCAATACAATGCGGCCTGGCGCTATATCCACATGTTTCCCGAAGAAGTATGGACTGCCGCCCGCGAACTCAATGCAAAAAGATTATTGCCTGTTCACTCCGGTAAATTTGTACTCGGTAATCATGCATGGGACGAACCCCTGAGCCGGCTGGCATCGGCCGCGGCCAGCCATCCTGATAGCGTACAACTTTGCACACCGATGATCGGAGAAAAATTATTGCTGGATTCTGCTACACAGGCTTGCAGCACCTGGTGGAAAAACGTAAAGTAACCGCATGAATAAAATAGAGAACAGCTCTGGCATCATTCACGCCTGTTATACCGAAGCCACCCGCGCGGGCGAACACTTCATCGAAGATCCCGGCATTTCCTGCATTATTTCCGGATCGATGACGGCATTCGATGGTACGGTTGCACATACTTTCCTGCCGGGCGATATTGTACTCTACAGAAAAAATATACTCGCCCGCTTCAGTAAACAACCGGCAAATGGAAAACCGTTCGAATCCGTGGCCGTTTTGCTCGACCAGCCTTTACTCCTGGAACTCCATAAAGATTTCGGAAATAAAGCAACACCGCGGGCTGAAAAATCATTCCATATCTATCAAAACAATGAGCTGCTGATAAATTATTTCGATTCGCTGCGACTCTTGTCGCATACAAACAATCTTTCACCGGCCCTCTTGCAATTAAAGAAAAAAGAAGCCGTATTGTTGTTGCTGCAACAGGATCCTCCGGCCGCACAATTGCTGTTCGACTTTTCCATACCCGGAAAGATCGATCTTGAAGCTTTCATGAACCAGCATTATAAATTCAACGTATCCTTACCGCAACTCGCTTACCTCACCGGCCGCAGTCTGGCTTCGTTCAAAAGGGATTTTGGAAAAATATTCAGTCTCTCTCCCAATCGCTGGATCCAGCGCAGGCGTTTACAGGAAGCTTATTACCTGATCAACGACCAAAAAAGAAAACCCAGCGATGTGTTCCTGGAAGTGGGTTTTGAAACGCTTTCACATTTTTCCTACGCCTTCAAAAAACAATTCGGGCTTAACCCTTCCGCAATAGGCATTTGATTTTCTGAAATAAACTGCAGGGCATTTTATTTTATTGGGTAAATTCTCCGTCGGCTTTGATCCTTACCACGTTGCTGACCATGGCTTCTCCGAATTTTTCACCGACTTTAAAATCGGATCGTTTGAGGGAACCGGTAAGCTGAAAACCAACCGTTTGTTTTTTCGTCATCGGATTTTCCACCTTGCCCTTGTAAAGCAGATCCATTGTTACGGATTTGGTTATGCCGTGCATCGTCAGATCGCCGGTAAGTTTGAATTTGTTCCAGCTCTCCTGTTCGATGCCGGTGCTCTTAAAGGTGAGCGTCGGATATTTTTCCGCGTCGAAAAAATCGGCACTTTTCAGATGCGTATCCCTTGCCTGCACACGCGTGTCGATAGAAGCTGTTGTAGCACTGAGTTCAAAAACGGCATCCGAGAAATCCGGTTTTTCCGTATGTACTGTTACGGAAAAATCGTTGAACGTTCCCGTGATGTCGTTAATGCCCAGGTGGGTAACGGTGAATTGTAAACCGGAATGGGCAGGGTCGTTCTTCCACACTTCCGTCATTACTGTTGTAAAAGCGGTGAGGGCGAAGGCTGTAACCGCAATTAAAAGATACTTTTTCATACTGTTAGGCTGTTGATGTAGCCTAACAATGCAAAAATGCAGCCACCTGTGAGAGGGCGGTCTTTTCGTAACATACCAACAGGTTTTTAAGGCAAATTTGTTTACCAACCATGCACACATCAAAGAACTGTATATATTCAATGATCTTATGCTTTGCATTAATGAAAGGCGATTGTCATGCACAAGACACGTTGTGGTGGAAAGAAGGCCAGCGCTTAAGCTGGGAAGATTTTCAGGGTTTCCCCGACACAACGGAGGTGTTTGAAGCATTGACCTATGCAGGTATCGCCTTCAGTTATTCGTATACTGGCAATGATTTTACATTCAAAGCTACTACCTACTTCAACCGCGCAAAATCATGGCGGCTGCCGATAGCCGACAGCGGCAAACTGCGCCATGAACAACTACATTTCGATATTACGGAGATCTTTACCCGCCAATTGACAGAGCAACTGAGTAAGCTGAAGCCGGAAAGGGCTTCTGTACAACAAACCGTTAGCGCGCTATTCAAAAATGTGCTGGCGGAAAAAGACCGGTTTCAGCATTATTACGACCAGGAAACACATTATGGCACCAGGCCCGGGGAACAAGAAAAATGGGAGAAAAAAATCGCGGATCTTTTGCAAAATGATTAGCCTCCAGGGTGCTGTTAGCAGGCTAAAAGAAAATACTACTTCGATTTACCCCACATTTGTCAATAAAAAAGGGGCTGTATTAAAAAAATCAATAATTGGTAACCCTTTTGCATATATGAATATGCTCCAATATCCATTGAAAGATTATGTAAAATTTATCTGCCGGCGGATCGCCGCTGGCTACTCTGAACCAACTGTGTGCGAACCGTCCAAGTCTGCACATTTTATATAGCGCATTATTCCCGTTAACCCCGGAATTTGCTGCGAACGCGGCTCAACGTTTCCAGCGACATGTTGAGATAGGAAGCGATGTACTTAAGAGGTACACGTGTAAGCAGGGAAGGCTGTCGCTCCATCAACCGCTGATAACGTTTAGTAGCCGAAGAGATGCGTCCTAACAGGGCGCGCTCTTCGGCACCCCGGTAATTATCCTCCAGCAACAAACGCCCGATTTTATTCGCTACCGGAAAATGATCGTACATGTATTCGATGTGTTCGTAAGCAATGCCGCATAATTCCGTTGCTTCAAGTGTTTGCAGGTATTCAACCGCCGGAAGCGGCAGACCGAATGTATGTCCGGGTGCCACAATCTCCCATTCTTCATTGATCCATGTCGTTACCTGGCGCACGCCGTCCATGGTGTAACTGCGTACTACCCCTTTTTTGATCAGGTATAATATCCGTTCGTCACTGCCGGGGCGACATAACAAGGTTCCTTTTCGTACACTTAAGGGAAAACTGTGCGTGATGAGGTATTCACGTTCTGCATCACCGAGTGGCACGATGGTATGCATGAAATCATAAAGCGCGGTGTCACGCGTTATCTTTTTTCTTCTGGGCATAGGTGGCTTGGTTCGAAAGTGGTCGGCAATGATAAGGTAAAACGAGGGCTTTGGCAAATAAGAGCGTATGGTGAATCGTGAATGGTGAATAGGTGAATAAGTGAATGAACCGTGCCAACAGAGCTTGCGCTCCCTGAGCCCGAAGTGTCGGGCCGATACTTCGGCCTCTCGAAGGGCTGTTTCACCTTACACCTTCCGCCTTACGCCTTATACCTTATACCTTATACCTTCCACCTTACGCCGAAGCTTCGCCCGAAGTATCGGGCCTTACACCTTAAGCCCTGCACCGTGTTTTCACCCTAGTTTGAAATGTATTTCCACGGGAGGCTAAATCCGTTCATTTTTTCAGCTTATTATTGTTATGCAAGCCTTCCGGGCACATTCCCGTCAACCCGTAACACCCTGGAGACAGTTATTATTATTTCGACAACATAGTTGCCATCCCGCTCCCTGGCAATAACAACAGACTGCTCCCGCTAAAACGCACATCTTATTTGCGCATAAATACTCCTTGCGGTATTAACATCCGCAAGGATACCTGAATAGCTATGATAACTATTAAAAGTAATCCGGTTAAGGAATCGCCACTGAGCGGAAATATTATCTTCTATCAGCACATGATCCCCCCGCTGTCGTCCAGTTCTTACGGCGACATGTCCAACGCCGCTATCAACGGTGCTTATACATTAACCGTAGACCAGACCGTTTCCAGTACAGATGGAAAAATTCCCGAGACAACTTACCAGAATAAACACGACTTTATTGTACAGGCACCGCGTTTTGCATTGACCGGAAATATTTCCTCCGTATATCCGCCGCATACCAACTCCGGTGAGTTCTCCAATGTGCTGCCACATGTTTGTCTCGATCGCGCCACACTTCCCTGGGAGCGATCAGCACAAAGCGCTTCAAAAAGCTTTCCTGCTGCCGAATCCGACCAGGCTCCCTGGATCGGGCTTTTACTTTTATACGAAACCGATGCCGCAGTGAATATACAGCAGGTCACTTTGCAAGATCTCGCAACTCCCGGCGATAACATTTTCTTTCCATCTTTCGAATTGGAATACGGTGAAAAATATACCGATAGCTGCATCGCTATCGATATCCCTGTTGCACTTTTTAACCAGATAGCACCCGCCAAGGAAGATTTACCCTGGCTGGCACATGTCCGCGAAATTCAACCCAGCATCCGCCAGTCGGCACAGTACCTCACTAAACTGAAACAAACTTCTTCGGAGACCGCCCCACCGATGTTGTCTACGGTTATTTCCAACCGGCTGCCGCAACCGGGTTCGCAGAATGTCGCCTGCCTCGTTTCATTCGAAAACTGGGCTGCTTATCTCCCCGGCAACGATGGAACACAAAGCCCGTCTTTGCCTGCGGGCACCACACACGTGCGGTTAGTGCTCTTCAGACAGTGGCAGTTTTTTGCCATCAACCGCGAACAGACATTCTCCGGTTATTTGATGAACCTCAACAAACAGGATGGACAATACAACGGAAGCCTTTTGCAGTTGCCGGTAACGGCCGATACATCTGAAGAAGACAAGGCTATCAACAATGCCTTCAACATGGGCCTGGTGCCGCTGAACCATCACACGCGCCAGGGCGATCAAACGGTTTCGTGGTACAAAGGTCCTTTCCTTCCGTATCTCCCTTCGGGTACTATAACCATTCCGGTGAATGGCCCCGACACTTGCACGCAGTACAATCCCGATACCGGCATGTTCGATGTATCCTACGCAGCGGCATGGCAACTCGGCCGCCTGCTCGCTTTACAAAATGGCCACTTTGCCACCACACTCTACAACTGGAAGCGCTCCAACACTCAAACAGCGATCGCCAATTTCGAAGAAGAAATGATCAAAAGAACGCTGAAAGATATTGTCGACAACGAAGAGCCGCCAAAACGCGAAGTAACGGATAAAACACTCGACGCACCCGTTCCCGATCTGCTCCGGCTGATCAACTTCAGCCTCGGAAAAATCCTTTCACAATTCATAAGCAATAAAGACGGTGAAACCTCCACTCAAACTCAACAGCGATAACCTGCTGCAGGCACTCAGCAATCCGCAGGAACTGAAACGCCTCCGCGATGCCAACCGCCATGCAAATGCACTCGGCTCGCCCCTGACGCGGGAAGAAAAAGACATGGCCGACTGGCTGGGCCGCCTCAAGTTATTACACGGCGTTCCATTCAACTACCTCGTACCCGACAACCACATGTTGCCCATGGAATCCATCCGTCTTTTTTATATGGATTCGATCTGGCTCGACTATCTCGTTGAGGGTGCGTTGAGCCTCGGACGTTCCACTTCGGGCGACAGCGTGCATGACCAGGCTTTCCTGGGAGAAGTACATCATTTTTCCCGCTTCGGCGTCAAAGCCCAGCGCAGCAACGTGCTCGGACATCTCAGCTTTCATTTGAATCACGAAGAGAAACAGCTGTTGACAGCAAGCGCCGGTCCTATTTCTCCTACGGAAAAGATTACCGGATTTTTATTGCGCTCCGGCGTTGTGAGTGGATGGGAAGGGCTGCAGGTCGAAGCTTTTTCCGACGAAGCAGGCAAACAGTCCTGCCAGTTGTTACGGCTGGATCACCTGAGCGCAAACGTGCTGCTTTGCATTTTTGAAGGCGAGGCACAACACATCACTATTCATGAATATCCGGAAGTGCTGCATTTCGGTGTAAAAATAATGGCCCCCGACAGCTATGTAAAATCACTCCGTTATATCGTTGACCAGGGCGAGCACAAAGCCGGCACCCAAGTAAATGCAGCCATTGCACCGCCAATGGACGTGTCACGCCATCTGCGCACCGGAAGCCGCGTCATTCGCATGAATGACCTGGCCAATGCCATGCATACAGAAGTAAAAGAAAAAATCGCTTACACCGGTTCTTTCAGCGCCGCAGAGTTTGCGCTGGAAATGGTGCAAGGTGTACAGGCCGTCAATTTCAAGATCGATACAACCCCGTAACCAATCATGAAAAAAAATATTGCCACAACCGGCCTGGGACTGATCGTTCCGATGAACATCGAAGCGCTTTGTGTACACACAGATGCCGGCGCCATTTTCAAACCAACGCCTTATAATTTCAGCAGACTACCAAATGCGTCGAATAAGGATATACCCAACCTGAGCGAGCGGGTCATGACCGGTGATGGCCGGGTGTCGTTGCCGGTAGGCGTGCATCTTCACTGGGCTTTGCCCGACGGACTTACCAACGGGGCTACACCGCAGGCACCTGAAGCCAGTGTCGCTTTTCCCGATACGCCGGACCGCTGGCTGATTACCCGCATCTATACAGACCTGAGCGATCCGGCAAAACCGGTAAACCGTCTCAAATCATGGGTAATTGAAAGCAATTATATTTCCACGCAGCAACCCGACCCCAATCGTGAAAGCATTGCCGTGCCTTTCCGAACAGAAGATAGTAAGGCAGAACAGTTCCGCTTCATGGGCCGGGTTGTCGAATACGAAAAATGGGCGGCTACACAGTTATTGCGACAGCAAAACCCCCATGCGCCGGAACTGGAAGCAGACGAGTTTGTAGAAGGATTGAGCGCCGTCGGTTATGGTTCACCCGACTTCTCCGCTTCTTATCAAAATTGCAAAAGCATTTTTGGTTTTCATGATACGGAAGCCGATCTGGATAAATTAGGACAAAACATTCAGCTTTCTTACCAGATCACAGGCTGGTATCACGATCCGGTGAACGATCCGTTGTGGCAATTACCCCTGCAATTTGATCCCGCAGTTTTTGAAGCCCTGCTGAGCAAAGTAACCGACCCCGACAGTAAAAAATTATTGACGGAAACTTATACTGTCCGCCAGCCTGATGGCCCCTATGTCATCGCGTCGGCTTTATCCCGCGAGAAGAAAGTAGCGCTCGGTGGTATTCTTACGGATGCGGGATTCAGTTTCCTGACCTATGTACTCGACCAATGTCGCTGGTCCCTGCCTTCCGGTACGAAAGAAAAAGATACGGATGTTACCCACACTATTTTATCCGGCCTGATCAACAATATCAAGTGGAATAAAAATGTGAGCAGCTTCCGCGAGGTAAGTGATCAGATGAATATTGCCATCGGTAATACTTCATCGCAGGCACTGGCCGCACTGATCGGGCAGGTATCCGGTCTTCCCGATCCGCAAAATATCGAAATGCTGCTCGACGCTCTGCAGTTAGGTAAACTTAAAGGCGTGGCCAGCATAGGCGAACTCAACCGGCTCGAAGATCTCGCCATCGCATTGCATACCAGCAGTTACAACTCCGGCGAGGGAGGCTATATATGGGAAGTAAGAAAAATAGAGGAGGAACCGGGAAAGACGAACGACCTGCACCTGCTTTCCGAAACAATGGGCGAAGACCTCAACAAACTTAATGATCTGCAATCGGCGTACAACACGTCGGTTTCAGATATAGAAGCCATGCGTTCGCAGATCTTTATGGATTGGTACCGGTTCATGCTGATCTTCCGCCGGGGCAACAAAGAACCCGATCATGGCATGGACGCCAGTGATATAGCCACCCTGATCATGGGTGAAATGGATGCCCTCAATCAAAAAAAGAACAACACTTCCACCAAACCGATAGAAGAACAGGCCAGCAAAATCCGCCAGAAATTACCTGCCGGATATGAACTGACAAATGCCGCTGCGCCCCGTTACTGGCAACCGGCCGAACCTGTCATCTTATTCCAGGGAAAAGACATCAAACCTCCCGAACGTTATGGTGGAGACGGACGTTTCATGGCCGACAAAACCATGGTATGCCGTTTGTCGCCACAGACCATCAGCAGTGTAAGTATCCCTGCCAATCTCGTTGGAAATGCCGCGGAACTTACATTCAATAAAAGCAACACACCCGGCCTCCCGCAAGCTATTCCGCTCGATTACAGCGAACAGATACAGGCATTGTTCACCGAAAGTCTGTTATTGAATCAACTAACCCTGGCGGCACTGGCGATAGCCAATGGCGCCACCAATGATTTTACGACCGCTTCCCAACGCATCAAAGCCAACCGCCTGGGTTTTGTTACCCCATCCATTATCGGAAAATTAACCGTAGCGCAGGCAGAACAAATCCGTTCTGTGATCAGCAAGGATGATGCGGATTTTCTTTTCTCCCTTTATATACTCAAAAACGATGAGTATGTGCTGACGCCTCCTGAAAAAGACCTGAGCGAAGATCAGCGCAAACGGCTTGTTTATATTTTTATCTCGTCATCCGCCTCATGGGCCACACGGCTTGCCTACAGCGGCATCGCCCCTTCAGCCGTTTATTTTGTGGAATGGGATGGTAACCCCTGGTTACCGTACTCCTTTTCGTGGAATATCACCTATTATCCTTTTGCCGATATCCAGCCCGACGGAAAATCACCGGGCAAGAACTATTCTCCCGATTTCATCCTGGATAATTTCAAACTGGGTGATGTCAGTTATGCATTCAAAGGGGAAATGAAAATTCCGGCGCAGTATCAGTCGTATAAAAATGAGATTTTCATGTCGCCGCATGCCGAGGAAAATTTCCAGGTGCAGATCCGGAAGTTTCTCGATGCACAACAAAGTCCGCTGGATGAGGACCTGAAAAAAATTCTTGCCGCACTCGCCAATTTCCCTCCCGTTCTGTCACAATCACTGAATGGACTCAACAGCGCCATGATCATGCGCAAGGAAGTGATGCAATTGGAGATAAGAGATCCGGCGGCGGTAGCACCTTATGCAAAGTTTACCAATGTTGATGTAAAAGCAGCTGTAGACAACATGACGCAGACGGCACCAAGTCCCGGCAATTTTTACAACCCTGTAAGAGCCGGACTGATGTCGATTTCTTCGCTGACCATCGTAGATGTATTCGGACGCAACATTGAGATCAATACGCCGGAGAAACTGATCGTTGCCAATAATCTTTCCCATAAAGATCTTCCGGTCAATTTCGTTTACCTGGAACCGCGGCTGGTGCAGCCTTCGCGATTATCGTTCAGATGGCTGGCCGCGGCCAACAACGAAAGAGAAGCTAATTCGCATCCCGCTACTTCACCCATCTGCGGCTGGATACTTGCCAATCATCTCGATTCCAGTTTGTGGATTTATGATCACGAGGGAGATGCATTGGGATCATTGATTCTGAGCGAGGACATCACGCGTGTAGTATGGCAGGGTGTTCCGGGCAGCGATACGTTTGGACTAAACATCCGTGAATTCTTTGCTTCTGAAAGAGGAAGCAACGCGAATCCGGAATTGAAGAAGCTGGCTATCTCCCTTTTCAATAATGGCAAGGGTGATTACCTGGATGCGTTTATGCGCGCCAACGACATTACCTTCAATACCATTCAACCGGCGAGTTACCGGCAGACCGGCAGCAAAGCCGTCCTGCTCGGCACCCCGATCGCGGTTACGCAGGCCAGGCTCGGCCTTGACGTGAGAGGCGGCCCTGCTTACAGCACCGGCTGGACCGATCTTCGCAACGAAGTAAATAGCGGTGCTCCAAAGAATGACAATGGATTTACCAAAATCAAATTTCCCGTACGGCTCGGCAACATGGAGCAAACAGAAGATGGATTGCTCGGTTATTTTAAAGATGGCAACTACGACCAGTATTTCGTAATGAAAACCAACCATCCGACTGACAAAGTAAAACAGCCGGATGAATCAACCATTACACTCACAATCGACAAAGCCGCCAGCGAAACCACCATTACCATGCTTATGGATCCGCGCGGGGCGATACATGCCACATCGGGTCTGCTGCCGGTGAAAAAGATCGACATTCCACCTGCACAATTTGCCGACGCCCTGGAGAATCTGCTTGTTGCCTTTCTTACCACGCCCGTATTGTACAATAACAATACGCCCGCATTCCCGGTACCGCCTGTCGGTGAAAGCGAATGGACCTGGCTGCAGAACGAATTAACCAAATGGTCGGCATCACAAACAATCAATCCGGTAGACGACCGCGCCAACATGACGGATCCGCCACAAGAGATCCGTGAAGGATGGCTGCTGCTGAGTAATATCAACAACCAACAATTTTAATCCTGTATGCTTTATGAGTAAAACAATCAGTGGCCAATCGTTTGTTATCGTGAATAAAAACGGAGAGGCCATTCTCTATAAGACAGACAAGCCCGACTACAATGTGTTGACGCTTACGTTTACCAATCTTACCGGCGCACCGCTCACTCTTACCGGAGGATCGCCTGTAAGGATCAGAAAAGGGGTAAGTGAAAACGCAATGGGATCGGTATTCAATTTCAATTTTGAAGAGCTGTTACAGCCCGACGTGGTCGAGCAGTTGCAATTGACATTACCACCAGCCTGGAAAGCTGCTTTTCTGCCACAACCTGATCCGGATACACCGGCCTCGTGGTCGATAGCCCCTGAGCAGGATGTTGTGCTTGCCCCCAATGAATTTATTAAAATCGAAATACGAAATCTTGTCGTTCGTACCGTGAAGCCCGGAAACTTCATGATCGCCTATGCCAACATCCCGGGATTTGTTCCGCCATTCTTACCGGCTACCAAGCACCTCGGCATATTAACCGTTCCTGATGATAAATTGAAAACACTTCCCCTTGCAACGGCCTATATCAACCCGGTGCATTTTATAACAGGACAAAACACTCCGCTACGCACCTACGATATATCCAAAGCCGAAACAGCCGAAGCAGTGCCCGTTTATATTACTTATGACCAAAGCGCGCCGATACAAAACGGTTTTACACTCTTGCTGAGCAATACATCCAAAGACCCGCTGGCACCGAACGCTTCTTACACGGAATTTTTTACGCAGGAGGAAACCAATCCCCCGGTGGTTTTTATTTCTTTTTTATTTGGCGACGAAGATTACGCAATCACCTCGCAGCTGCTGGCCGATAACAATATCAGGATCGACGTGAAAGCCACGCTGCCATGGGATCCCGTCGCGCACATAGGCGGCAATAATTTCTGGGAGTTCAATCCAAAGAATAAACAGGTGATGCAGGGATACGAAACGGTACAATTCCCCATCAGCAAGATCATTACGCAACTGAACGTTAATCCGGACACAATCAGTCTTATGTACGTGCAGGTCAACAATGTTCCCGGTCACAACGATGCTGAATTTGTATTGCATTTGCACAAAAAGAAAGCCGTGGCAAAAATGCTGACACTGGAAGCGAAGAAACGAGACATCAATCTCGGTGAAAACACTGCGATCAGTTGGACCTCCTTTCTTGCCAAACGGGTCACGATCGATTACAAACTCAGGGGAGGTGAAACGGTATTGTTAGATAGTGCAAAAGGTGAAATCAAACTGGACGGTAATAACCTCACACTTCCCAAAGCACCGAATCTCGAACAGACGGCCATCACGGCTTCCGCATACGACAATAGTGACACACCATCCACACTGGAGAAAACGATACATGTCAATTACATACCGGCACGGATAACCAGTTTCTCAGTCGGTGAATTTATGGCGCTAGATGGTGAAGCCTCCGATACGCCACAGAACGGGCTTCCTTTCCTGGCTAACTGGACAGTGGTTGCCGCTCAAAGACTCGTACTCACTACTTTTCAGGGCGACGTGGATGTAACAGGCCGGACTTCCTACGATCTCGGTACTACCATCGGTTATCATGTAGTGGTATTGAAAGCTTACTCCTATTACGACATTCAACCGGCCTATACAGAGGCTAAGCAGTCGATCTGGTCTCCGTACGTACCACCGCCCCATAACAATATTCCGATGCCGCTATCCGGCAACAAGCTGCAATCGTATCCGGCTATCCTGCTCAATAAACAAAAAGGCCGGGTATACATAGCCAATCCGGGAGAGAACACGATCTATGATATCAATGTAAAAAGTCTGGCCGTTGATAAAAAATATCCCGGCAATGTGATGCACCAGAGCAAACGGGGAGAGAAACTCTTTGTTTTTAACCCGGTGGCCGGAAGGACGACGTTTGGTATTACGATGTACGATACAAGCTCCGGAGCCAAATCATCGAATACGAGTTACTTTTCACAAATAGCCGGACCTTATCCCGGCATATCACTACGCCTGACCAATGATCTTAGCCGGCTATATTACTCCTGCGAATTTGTATACGGACCACATTTCCTGAATGCACAATATTTCGAGATCGATACGGGCAGAAATATCATCAACCAGGGACACGGCGTTACAGCCGCCGGTTCGCGGATATTCGCCCTGGCTATGAACAGGGCAACAGACAAAATCTATGTGTTTCATAACACCTCGATTGAGATAACCAAACTGCCCGATCATCCTATCTACAAAGAAATTCCGTTATATGGTGCAGAACCGGGAATGGTAATCGAAGGCAAACTGTCGGATATACTTTATGTGAATTGCCTCGGAGACAACAGGGTCGTGTTCATCGATACGCAACAGGACAAGGCGGTGGGTTATACCGAACTGCCCGGGAAGCCGGTCAATATGGTGCTCACACCCGATGAAAAACTGTTGATAGTGGCTTTAGGCGAGGCAAACAAAGTAGCGTTTATCGATACACAAAATCATACGATATCCTGGATGATCGATGTGCCGGGCGCCCCCTACGGTCTCCGCACCAATGATACCGCCGATCTGCTTTTTATTGCCAACTATTGTTCAAAAACACTTTCCATCTACGGCTTGCCGACCAGGAGAATGTTGGCCGAAAATATCAGCACCGGTGCTGCAAACGGAAATCCATTTGATGTGGAAGTGTATGAAGACAATGAGATGATACGGGTGTTTGTGGCAAAAGAAGGCTGTAATACGCGGATTACCTGCAAGGATGCAACCGCTAATACTTCACTCGATGTGTCGGTATTCACTTTTAACAAGCCGACAAAAAAGTAACTACTGATCCAACATTTTACACTATGAATATTTATACATCATTCGGCAAGGAAGGCCAATTGACGGCAACGGTATCCCAGCGGTCTATTATCGGCGAAATGAATCTTGCATTCATAGACATGGGACAGGGCGATTGCACCATTATCAGTTGCCCCGACAACTCCGTTTATATTATCGATTGCGGCAGTAGCGGTGATCTGCCGGAAGACTCGTTCACGGAGGCAAAGAAGCTCGTACGCAGCTGGTCGAGAGGGAAAGCCGTGAATGTCATCATGACGCATCCGGATAAAGATCATTACAATAAATTTATTGACCTGCTTTGCACCAAACCAAAAGTTGAGGTCAATATTTTCTATTTCAGCCGTGCCCTGAGCGACAAATCACCGCTTGGTTATTATAAGGAAACAGCCATGATGCGCAACATCTTTTTGTTTGGCCGCCCGCTGCTTAAAGAAATAACGCTCAACGGTAAAAAACATATATCCAAAACATGGGCTCCCGTTTTTGATTACCAGGATCCGATCGAAAAAGATATTCCGGAGGATGGCTATGTGATTAAAAGCGGGAAAACACGCAAAGGCATCAACTGGAGCCTGACTATAATCGCCGGAAATGTACCGACCGTATCGCGCTCCGCGTCCACCAAAAGTAATGTTGTCAGTCTATGTACACTTGTTAAGTTCGACAACGACAAGTTGCTGCTGACCGGTGATTCTACAGACGAAACACTCACTTACCTGTACGCCAAACAAAAGCCCCGCATCAAAGAAGTCTCCATTTTCCAGGTGCCCCATCATGGCAGCGAAAGCAGTTTGCCAACCGAAAGTTTCAAGAATTGGGTAAACCCGGAGAGCCTGCTTGTGAGCGTTGGTCTGCTGGTAACTTCTTTTAATCTCCCCCGATATGATGTAATGAGCCGGTGGCTGACCTCGTCACGTCTGCGCAATCAGCCCAGGACCTATCAATATTGGCAATATGGCATGGAAGGGTACGATAGCTTTAAAGACCTTCAACGTATCCTCGATTTGGAATGGAAAGACTATGACTGGTATCAAAACGACAGCCGCACGTTTTTCTGGCTGAAAGATCCAAAGGACGCAGGCCCTAAAAGAAGCGGTACCGGTTTTTTTGGTTTCAGCTACAAGAATTGGTTCCTCTTCCGCGCCGAATCAAAAAAAGACCTCTACCAAACCGGGGTAATAGGCAGTTGGTTCGATGAAAATTTTATTCCGCCGACTCTCTGATACGCAAAACTTAAATCACTCTAACCATGCCCATCGATATTGCAAAGCTCAAAAAACTGGTAGAAGAAAGTCTGAAAGATGGCCAGTTCAGCCTCGACACCGCCAAACTGGATTCACCCGGCATAACGGTGATTGCCACAAAAACTTTTCCCAAGGCCACATTGACCTTATCCGCTGCCAGCATTGCGTCCAGTGATGAACAGAGCATCACCGTCAAAGGGAAAGGTTCGGATCTTCCTTTTAAAGAAATGGAGGTTAGTGCAAAGTTTTATATCCTGGAAGAAGATGCTGCATTGACCCTGCTGGCTTCCGGCAATACATTGTGGACGCTGAGTCAATCGTTCCCCGACCTCGAAGACACGCTCGGCTCGCAGCTACGATTCAGCAAAAGTACTTTCTGGTTGTTGTCCGATCCCGAGGGCGACAAACCAAACGGGCTCACGTTCGATGGCCTGATAGATTTTGCCGCCAGCAGCGCGGGTATCAGTAAAATACTCGGTATCGATCAGGAAGCATTAACCGGATCTATCACGCTCAAAGAGGGCGGAACGAAACTGGAGCTTATCGATCTCCGCGGACCGGTTATCAAAAATGTAAATCTGTGGGTAAGTAAAAATACCGATATCAGTTTTGGGTTAAAAAGCGAGTTTGCCGGCGATTCCGTTACACAAAGCAGTGCGCTGCTGCCAATGTTATTTCTCACAGCCTCCGTACCCTTTTCCGGAGGGAAATATCATCTTCCCCTGTCCGTAAGAATAACCGACCTCGAATCGTTTGTCCGCTTCGGCGCAGACATGACCGAAGTCATCAATGCTTCACTCGACGCATTGAGTGATTTCGTTGGCGGAGCAGACCTCGCTAAAACCATCCCGGCAGATTTTCATATTGAAGAATATGTGCGTTTTACCGAATTGTTTATCGATTTCGATATCAACGGAACAAAAGTCGACATGATCGGTCTGCAGGTGGACAGCACCTCTCCCTGGAAAATTTTTACGGTAAGTTCCACCGGCAAAACTTTTACCGCCAGTGATGTATCACTGCGCTTTAATGTATTCACACCCTTCTCCGGTCCGAAGCCATCCTTGTTCATGGGCGGAAAGATCAACCTCACGGAGCGGGCTTCCATATACGTATCTGCGGGTTATCCGAATTTTGACGTACAAGGTTATCTCACGGAAAAATCGGAATTGAATATCCGCGAGTTCGTGGAAAACTTTGTAGGTAAGGCCAGCGGCATTCCTGAAAATTTATATGTAGATGAATTAGGCTTCAACCTGCAGTCCGGCAATTATTCATTTGAGATAAACATCGACGGCTACTGGCCGATCAACCTGGGACAAAGCCTGGCCCTAAGCATCGATGAATTAGGATTTTCCGTTGAACACAACGACGCGGAAACCAACGCCGCTTTCAATGGCACTTTCCGCATCGGCTCCGTTGATGTGTACGTTACCGCTAATTACAATTCCGACGGTGAAACCAGCGGCTGGCTGTTTACCGGCGAAACGGGTAAAGACCAGCGCATTCCGTTGGGCGAGTTCACTTCCTACCTCGCCAAAACATTCAAAGCACCACCGCCGCCCGCCTGGCTGGCCGGCTTCACCCTGCAAGACTTGTCTACCAGTTTCAATACACAAAACAAAGACTTCTCTTTCTTCATCACAGGTAATATTCCTGTTGCCGCACAGAAAGAATTTCAATTGACCGTAGGCTTTGAAATGAAATCACTGGAAGCGGGTGGCTACCAGCGGAAACTTTCCGGTTCATTGAATGTCGGCAAATCCGTTTTTGAAATAATCGGCACCACTACGCCATCCGATAGCAGCATTCTTGCGCAATGGAAAGCAAAGGATGCTACAGGCTACCTGCAATTCGAAGACATCGCTCATGCATTCGGAATGGACAATGTGCCTGCCATACCCGAACGACTCAACCTGGCATTGAAAGAAGCGAAACTCTTTTATAATTTCACCGAAGGAAAACAGGCCTTGCTGGTGGCAGCCGAATCGGCCAACTTCGGCACGGCCATATTTGTCGCCAAAAAAATAAACGACGCTTGGACCTATGTGATCGGTGTGGATATCAAGATCAATATCACACTGGCACAATTACCACTGGTAGGTGATGACCTCGAAAAAATAGCCGGCCCCTCGGGATTGAATGGCTTCAAACTTATTATCGCGACAAAAAAAATAGAAGCCTCCATTGTAAAAGAATTCAATACACTTATTAAAGAACAGGGTGGCGAAGCTTATCCGCAACTGCCCGATATGCCCGAGGGCATCGAAGCCGGTGCTTATTGCGCGCTGGAATTGCAGCTTGGCAGCGACAACAAATTCGCCGTACAGCTCAATACGGCTGATAAGAAAAAACTGTTGCTTATGGCCGCAGCAGAAACAGCCGACAATACTGCCAATGCGTATTGGATCGATCTGCAGCGAGCGATCGGTCCTGTGTATTTTGACCGCGCAGGTGTGTCGTACCGCAACGGTCGCGTGGCTTTATTACTGAATGCATCACTGGTATTTACTGCTTTGAAAATCGACCTCATTCAACTGGGAGTGAGCAATCCGCTCAACGAATTCAAGCCTGATTTCGAATTAGCCGGATTGAACATTGCCTTCAGCAGCGGACCCGTACAAATATCCGGTGGCTTCCTCAAGCAGGTAGTAGACGGTGTTACGGAATATAACGGCTCGGCCCTGATTGGTGTGAAAGCATTTTCACTGTCTGCACTGGGTTCGTATGCATCAAAGGATGGACATCCCTCTTTGTTCATTTTTGCATTGATGACCGCACCACCACTCGGCGGCGATCCGGCCTTCTTCATTACCGGACTTGCCGGCGGATTTGGTTATAACCGCGGTCTGAAACTGCCAACTATCGATACGGTCACAAAATTCCCGCTCACTTCGGGATTTGTACCCGGACAATCCGGTCCCTTCTCCGGCCCCGATCCCGGTAAGGCGCTGAAAGTTTTGGTAGAAGAAAGAGTAGTACCCGTGCAGATCGGGCAGAACTGGCTCGCAGCCGGTATACGTTTCACAACCTATGAACTGCTGGAATCATTCGCTTTGCTTTCCGTAGCCTTTGGTACGGACCTTGAGATCGGACTGATCGGTTTATCTACCTTATCCGTTCCTTCACGGTCACCCAAAGTAATCGCATCGGCACAATTGGCGCTGAATGTGCAGATACTGCCCAACAGAGGCATTGTATCGGTAGAAGCAAAACTCACCCCGGCCTCTTACATCTTATCCAAATCATGCCTGCTGACAGGCGGCTTTGCTTTTTATGTGTGGACATCACCGAATGAACACGAGGGAGACTTCGTGGTTACGCTGGGTGGCTACCATCCCAACTTCACACCCCCTGCACACTATCCGAAAGTGCCCAGGCTCGGTTTCAACTGGACCGTAACTTCCGAAGTGAGTTTGAAAGGCGGGTTATATTTTGCGCTCACCCCCACCTGCGTTATGGCAGGAGGCTCGCTGGAAGCCACCTTCCAAAGCGGTTCACTAAAAGCGTGGTTCATTATCGGCGCCGACTTTATCATTGCCTGGAAACCTTACTACTACGAAGCACACCTCTATGCAAGCTTCGGTGTATCCTATACGTTCCGCTTAAACCTGTTATTCACCACCATTACCAAAACCATATCAGTCAGCCTGGGTGCCGATCTCAAGATATGGGGGCCGGACTTTTCCGGCGTCGCAAGAATCCATTTGTGGATCATTTCCTTCGACATATCCTTTGGCGCCAATACCGCCAAACCAGCCATGAATATCAGCTGGCAGGATTTCAAAGATTCCTTCCTGCCACCGTCTCAAAAAACATTGGAACACGAAAGGCTGTATGGAAATGCAGCAGGCGTGCCCGTACCGACAGACACCTATTGCATCGGACGTGTGACGACAGGTCTGGCCGAAGATCTTACCGTTAAGGAAACAGCAGAACCCGTTAGCTGGATCGTTAACCGCAACGATGTAACACTGGAGACTACGGCGGTGATGCCGGCAAAAGAATACGAACTGATCATCCGCGATAAAAACGGCGCAGTGCCGAAAGAAAACATCGTGATCACAAATGCCGGCGCATTGGCGGCTATCAACAAAGACTTTGGTGTGGGCATGGTGGAAGTGGCGAACAAAGATTTCAATTCCAAACAAGTAGTAACCCTGGAGTTTGAAGGAATACTCCATCCGAAAGTCCGCTATGAGATCACGGCTATCATCCGCAACGTGCCGAAATCTCTCTGGGACAAACGCCAGACGGGCTTGGTAAAAGATGCTACAGTTAAAGATGTGCTGATGGGATTCCGCATTGTACCGGTGTCGCCGGTGCCTGAACAATCATTGCCCATCGCATTGGAAGACCTCCAATATGATTATGATGACTACCCGCACATTATAAAACCTGCCAGACCCGTATTCGTAGATGGTCCTGAGAACAAGGACGGTATGCGGGTAATGATGGAAACGATCAACAGTGAAAAGGTAAAAGCCACCCGTCTCCGCCTGGTCGATCGTTTAGCGGCCCGTGGCGTTGTGGTGAATAAAAATATCAATGTAGAACAGATTGCAAAAGCCGGCGACAATTTTATTATGGCACCGCCGGTGTTGAAATATACTTATTGGAAAGCGTGAATGGTGAATGGTGAATAAGTCAATAGGTGAATGAGTGAATAGCGATTGATGCCTTCGAGAGGCCGATACTTCGGGCCGAAGTATCGGCCCCCCGAAGGGCAGGGCTATTTATTTACAACTTCACCACAGCATTTCCTCTCTTCCTTCCTGACTGCGCAAGACGATGCGCATCTACTATTTTATTCAAGGGGAAAATGGTGTCGATCACCGGACGGATTGCACCAGCTTTCAGCAAAGTGCTCAGGAAAGCAATCTCCTCCTTTTTCTCCAATGCAAGTCCGGTAACCAGTTTCCTCTTTTTCCTTCTCGCTTTGCCCCCGGCAAATAACATATTGGAAAAACCGCCAGATCCGAGAATAACCGTGCCGTCTTCCCTGGTTAACGCAATAGCTTTTTTTAACGGCAGCTTGCCAACCGTCTCAAAAACCACGTCGTACTGACCTGTATGGTTTTCAAAATCCGGATGGTTATAATCGATATGATAATCGGCACCGCTATCGATGACCAGCGCTTTATTGGCAGCACTGCAAACCGCGGTTACGGTTGCACCAAAATATTTTGCCAACTGAATAGCAGCGGTCCCGACTGCCCCCGATGCGCCATAGATCATGATCTCCTGTCCTGCTTTCAGCTTCGCTTTGCGAAGGAAATGCAAAGCCGTTGTGGCTCCGAAAGGAATGGCCGCTGCGTCGGTAAAAGAGATATCACGTGCTATTACGGCTATTGGCGAATCCTGACGTACACATACATAAGTTGCATGCGTGCCCAATGCAAAACCTGTAGCCCCAAACACATGATCGCCGGGTTTGAATTCTGTAACGCGATTACCAACGCTTTCAACAACGCCGGCAAATGCAGCTCCGAGTATTTGTTTGTTTTTTTTTGGGCGGAACAAGCCTGTAAACAACCGCGCCACAGGGGGATCGGCCTGCCGAAGTATCCAATCACCGGAGTTGACGGCGCTCGCATAGTTTCTGATCAATATCTCATGGGCGCCAGGGACCGGTTTGGGTCGCATCTCAATTTTTACCACTTCGGGTGCACCGTATTTCCTGAATACGGCAGCCTGCATGAAAGAAGTATCCATGGTGCAAAACTGAACCGATTGTACGAAAACCTGCTTAACCTTGGTTAAGTTTTGAGAGCGGTTATAAGTAGTAAGCGAGGCGGAAGGTGTAAGGCTTAAGGTGTAAGGCGAAACAGCCGCCTGGTACTTCGGGCATAAGTAATAAGTTATAAGTAGTAGGTAATTCTTTGCGTCTTTGGCCCTTATGCGACTTTGCGTGAACCGATGTTGCTTTTCATTCACCATTCACCATTCACTCCCGAGACTTCGGGATCACCATTCACTTATTGCCTTATTCACTCATTGACTTATTGCTGTTTTACCTCGAAAATCCCCTTTTCCCGGGAGTGACCAGCCGATTAGTTTCTCTAATCTTGACAAGGAAGAAAATCGCAAAACTCTTTTATGAAACAATTATTAATCCTGACAACCTGCGTGACAATCGCTGCGAACTGTTTTGCACAAGTCAGACCTGTTCAAGCTAAACCGGTGACCGCCAACACCAATGTTATCAAAAACGTGGCAATCAAAGGTGCCGACCTGAGTGTGACCATTACCAGCATTACTTACAATGAAGGCAACTATACAATTAGCTATACCCTGCGCAACAACGGTAATGTAACCATCGACCTGAAAGATGTAACCATGCAGGGAAATATCCATGACGCCAATGGTAAATACGTAGGCCCGGGCGGCGGCATGGTGCTGAAATACGAGGGTGTGCTTAACGCCGGGCAGGAATTTAAGGGACGGTTGGGATGCACCGACAAGAATGTATACAAACACTGGAGTTACAAGTATATACTGAAAGCCGATGAAACGAATGCCATTGCAGAGGTGGACGAAAATAATAATACCGCGGAGCATCCGATCGTCGGTTATAAAGATGCGATGGCCGATGTCGCTCCCGTTACAGACCGGCCGCAAAAAGTGAAAACCACTGCGCCGCCTGTGCAGACTGTAGCCGGCACGCCTCCCCCACCGGCGGCACCACCACCTGCCAATTTACGGCCCGATCTCACGATTACCGGCGCCTCCATCACAAAAAAATCAGATGGCACTTTTGAAGTACAATACACCATGAAAAACATCGGCGCGGCAGATCTCGTGATTGGTGTAAATGGTATCCGCTCAAACGGTCGCATACCCGACGGAAATATTTCAAAATGCAATACCTATCATTTTTCCAACTTCCCCGGCAAAGTACTCAAACCCGGCGACACGTATATCAATATTTACACAATCGCGCCGAACCTGATAGCAATGCTCACCTCCGGACAGCAATATGAATACTGGATCACCATCGACTACATTAAAGACATCCAGGAAAGCAACGAAAACAACAACGACTTCAAAATAAATTTCCGGCCAATCTTCTGACAGCTGTTAAAGCTGATCATTTAATTAACGGGTCAGTTGCACCTTATATTCACGGCCGAGAAAGTGAAACACTTTTTCGGCCGTTTCTGTATAATGTTCCTCAGCGAATTTTTTGAAAGCGCCGCCACTGCCGAGTTTCAGACGGGTAATGATTCCCGGACCGATTGCTGACACAATTATTTCATCTCCTTTAATCACAATCGCAGCACCATGTCCATTGCTGTGCCGCGCAACAATCCGTTGTTTGCCAAGGGTGAATGTGTAAGCGGGCAACCAGGTTTCAAGCTCGTGTTTGATTTCAGGAAGGGTTGGCATAATCATAGATTTCGTGAAAATCGAAATAATCCATACCCTAAGATAATGATGAAACATTTTCTCCAGGTAACCACCGCCTCTTTTTTCTGTACCTTCAGACAACCATGAGCAGTAATGAGTATCCAAAAGTTTATCTCTACCGGCGAATCGTCAAGGCAAAACTTTTCATTGACGCCCATTATGCGGAAAAAATAGATCTCGACAATATTTCCGATGAAGCATGGTTCTCCAAGTTTCATTTCATTCGGCTTTTCAAAACAGCTTACGGTTCCACCCCTCATCAATACCTGCAATCGGTACGTATCGCAAAAGCGAAGGAGTTGCTTTGCGCCGGCAAACCTGTTTCTGATGCCTGTTTTCTTGTGGGCTTCGACAGCCTGAGTTCTTTCAGCGGTTTGTTCAAAAAGATAACAGGTGAAGCGCCCTCCTCATTTGCAGCACGTTATCAGCAAAACAAACAGGCCATTGCCAAAAATCCGCTCGCCTTTGTGCCCGGATGTTACGCTTACCAGCATGGATGGACTGAAAATCGCAATTTTGAAGAAACGGGCAAATAGGTAATCACCGAGATTTGTGTTATTCCTTTACACAAACGCAAGCTCATGATTACCAAAATGACCATCACGAATATCCACGTCATCGACCAGGATAGTGCATTTGATTTTTATGTAAACAAACTCGGCTTCCGTGTGGTGGACGATATTCCGATGGGGCCGGATACCCGCTGGCTCACCGTATCTCCACCCGAACAGCCGGATCTCCAGATCGTATTGTTTCCCGTAAAAGTGAGTAAAATGTTTCCGCAGGAAACGGCAGACACCCTTATTGCGCTCATTAAAAAAGGCGTATTCGGTTGTGGCGTACTCACCTGCCGCGATGTATTTGCCACCTACGAAGAATTAAAAGCAAAAGGTATCGAGTTTCTCAAAGCACCCACCAAAGAATTCTACGGCACAGAAGCATTGTTCAAAGACGACTCCGGAAACTATTTCTCCCTTCAACCCATCAGCAACTTCGATGAAAGCAATATTTGATCAAATCACCCGGGATGAACTGCACCAACGCATCGACCGGTTGCAGGAAAGCAATACAGCTATCTGGGGAAAAATGACTGCCGGTCAGATGGTCAAACATTTCTGTATCTGGGACGCCTGGATACAAGGGAATGGCGATTACCATTACCGGCAGGCATTCATTGGCAAACTGTTCGGACGGATGGCTTTGAAAACACATACCCGGGATGACCGGCCACTACCAAGGAATATGCCCTCCGGAAAATTTTTCGCGGTAAAAGAAACAGTCACGGACTTCGAACAGCTAAAACAACAATGGAAAGTAATGCTCGATGAATATGCACATTTTTCCAATGACCGGTTCATACATGATTTCTTCGGGAAAATGACAATCGAACAGATCGGTATATTCGCCTACAAACATTACGACCATCATCTCCGGCAATTCGGTGTATAATCTTTGAGCCTGACAATGAAACAACACCGGCTAGGTTGGTAGTTTTTTATTGACCTGAAGATGTTCCATCGCTTTGCCTGCCAGATTTTTTTCTCCGACTACTTCAAAACCCGATTTCAAATACAATCTTTTGGCTCCGGGATTATTTTTATCTACCAGCAGGCCAAGCGTTTCATTTTGCCTGCCAACAAACTCCTCTTTCAAAAAATCTATTATTCCGGAACCAATGCCTTTTCCCTGGTGCTCCCGTTCTACGCCAATACAATCAATATAGTACTCGCCTGCTTCAGTTTCATCTTCAAGGACCAAATATCTGTTATACAGCAGTTTAATTTTTTCCAGTACAGGTTGTCGCAACGCATCTAAATCAGCTCCATTATAAACTATTGCGGCAGCAATTATATTGTTTTCAGATTCTGTCACCCAACAGTTTTCATAAGAATACTGATTGTTCTTTTCCCGGATTAGACCAGCCAGAAATTGAATAGCATTCTCCCTGTCCCTTTCTCCGATGAAATAATAGACAATATCTTCCATCGCTAAAAAAATAAGCGATGCGATGCTATCAGCCTCTGCTGCTGCTGCTTTTCTTATTAACCGTTCCATGTGCTATATCAGGGGGCTTTTATAAATTCGCCGTTATCATTCACCACCTGGTTGCCCCATTGGGTAATCGCTTCCAGAACAGGAACCAGGCTTTTACCTAAACCGGTCAGGCTATATACAACTTTAACAGGTGGCTTTTTGCCATAGACTTTTCTTCCTACCAGGCCGTCTTTTTCCAATTGCTTTAATTGCAGGCTCAAGGTCATTTCCGTAATAGCCGGCATTTCTTTGCGGAGTTCGTTGTATCGCTTTGCCTGATCCTTTAAATGATAAAGAATAACGGCTTTCCATTTTCCGCCTACCAAATCCATCGTAAGGCTTACCGTACACGGATAAGTCTTCCCTTTGAGTTTTACATAATCGCCGACACATTCTGCTTTCATCATATTTCTTTTTTAACCTATCTATTCTGATAGATATTGCTGGTTAAACATACTAAAAATAGTTTTGCAACTAAAATAATTATAGTATGGCGTTGATCATTTTAGCTCATCCGGCTTTTGCTAAATCTTATGCAAACAAAACAATTATCGAAGAAATAAAGAACAGTGAAATGGCTATCGAGATAAGGAATATCCACGAATTATATCCCGATTACCAAATTAATGTAAAGGCTGAACAAGAAGCACTGTTACGACACAAGACGATCGTTTTCCAATACCCGTTTTACTGGTACAGTATGCCGGCGATTTTGAAACATTGGTTTGACGTTGTGTTTGAACATCAATTCGCTTATGGTTCAAAGGGGGACAAACTAAAAGGCAGAAATTTTTTGCCGAGTTTTACGGTGGGTTCATCTCAAAGCAGCTACACCGCACTGGGTTTTCAACACTTCCGGGTATATGAATTTTGCAAACACCTGGAACAAACAGCTTACCATACGCAAATGAACTATATCGATCCGGTTTATTTTTATGGCACATCAGTAGCAGCGGGCTATACTGAAAATGAAATAAGAATCAATGCAAAGCAACACGCGCAAAAGCTTTTGCACAAACTGGCTGAATTGGGCTAATCAGATGCCGGTGCAAAGAGGCAGTGCAGTTTCTTCGGGGCAAATCGCCCATCCCAACATAAGTCGGATTGGCTATCATAGAAATACATGGCCGTCATTTTCAATTAACATTTTCTGCCGCAAAGGATGGATTAAATGTAGTATTTTCATCAGTACTTAAACCAACCTGCACTCCTATGTTCCGGAACCTGCTACTTGCCATTGGAATTTTGTTGCTGCAACACCCCGCCTTTTCACAAGCAACGATTATCAGTACTACAGACGGTAAAAACATAAACTCCGATACAATCGACCGGCACATCGAAAGAATACGGGATGCGGCCGGAGTAACCGGTATTGCTGTTGGCATTATCAACCACAACCAACCGGTTTATTTAAAAAAATATGGCGTCAATAGTAACGCCTCCGGAAGTGTCGGCACGGTCAACGCCAGTTTGTATGCTGCGTCTTTTAGCAAATCAGTTTTTGCATTCCTGGTCATGCAACTGGCGGATCAAAAGAAAATAAACCTTGATCAACCCGTTTATACTTATCTGCCTAAACCATTGCCGGAGTACCCGGATTACAAAGACCTGGCCGGCGACGACCGCTGGAAGCTCATCACTTTGCGACATTGCCTGAGCCATACAACCGGCTTCCCCAACTGGCGTTTTCTCAACCCGAACGGTTCGGGCAAACTGGAAATCTTTTTTACACCCGGCTCGAGATATGCATATTCCGGCGAGGGAATTGTGCTCGCTCAACTGGTAACCGAAGCCGTAACCGGTAAAAAACTGGAAGAACTGGCGCAGGACATGATCTTCCGTCCCTTTGGTATGCAACATACCAGTTTTGTATGGCAACCAGGGTTTGACCTGGATTATGCAGTGGGACATGGTTATGATGAACAGAAATTTCCTGTAAAAAAAAGAAACACCGCCAATGCTGCAGGATCGATGCAAACCACGATCATTGACTTCACACAATTCATAGCCACCATCTTACAGGGAAAAGGGTTGAGCAGCAAAAAAAGAGAAGAAATGCTTTCCCCCCAGATTCCCATTCTCACCAAACGCCAATTTCCTTCTCTCAACAACGACACCACCAGTCAATACAGCGCCATTGAACTATCCTATGGCCTCGGATGGGGCCTATTCAAAACGCCTTACGGATGGGCATTTTTCAAAGAAGGACACAGCGACGATGGCTGGGTAAACTATTGCATCGCCATTCCGGATAAACAGATCGGACTCGTGATGATGTGCAACAGCATGAATGGTGAAAGCATTTTCAAAGAACTGACAGAATACCTTACAGGTGTCACGATCCCCTGGGAATGGGAAGGTTATATTCCTTATAGACCAACCGTAAAAGTCCGGGAAACCATATTGAGACGCTATGAAGGCGAATACAGCGGTCCGGCAAAAGCCCGTGTGTTTTTAGAAGCAGGTGAGTTGAAATTGGAGGCAACCGAAGAGGGCCTGCCTAAATCCACTTTGTATGCTACCAGCGATAAAAACTTTTTCGTTAAAACGGTCCCGCTCAGTATCGAGTTTGTCAGCAAATCTGATGGCACTGTCGAAAAAATGAAAGTAAATGATGACGGGGAATTATTTGAGCTATCAAAAATAACTCCGCAGCAAACCCAAGAAGTCTATCCTTCCAAAGAACTGCTTATGGCTTACTCAGGTGCTTACAGGATGGACAAAACCAGGCTGAAGGTAGAATTGAAGAATGGCCGCCTGTCATTGCATATCCCAGGCCAGGAAAAAATGGAGCTGCTTTTTTTGTCCGATACAAAATTCAAGGTCAAAAGTATCTTTGATATCAAAGGAGAATTTATCAAAGAAAATGATAAAGTAGTAAAGATGGTGATCGAACAAAATGGTACGTTTGTGTGGGAGAAGCTATAGCAACATGTAGTAGATAAAAAACAGGAATGGGCTACCGAAGCAGCCCATTTTCCGAATAAGTGAGACGAAAGGTTTCACTTATTTGCAGTTGGCTCCTTTATAAGGATCAGGTCTACCCCGGCTTGCGTAAACAATAGTTGATCATCTTTGAACTCCATCTTCATCTCCAATTCGTCAAACCTGAATTTACCGGGAGCATATGGATACAATGGGTACATAGACTCCCCCACAACATCTTCACACATCAATCCCCATTCTTTATGGACAAAAACATTCAGCCGTAATACAGCTTCCTTGTTCACATAAATACCGGTATACTTTCTGGCTTCGGTGTTTGAAATAAAATAAGGCAGGCGGACTTCACCCGTATAGACAATGCGCAAGATATCGATATAGAAGTCATTGTGCGGATACTTTGTGCCGTTGATCGAAACAGCAAGGCTCATTTCCGTTTTCGGATCATAGGCAACAAGTGAATGCGTACCACGCGTGTCGCCGCCATGTCCGTAGAGCACTTCCCTGTTAAAATTGATCTCATAAAGGTTACGGCCAAACGACTCATTCCTAGCGGGAATCATTTGTGCCAATGTCTCGGCTTTGACAATTGTATGATGAAATAGATTAGAGAAAAACCGGTTTATATCGGTCGGCGTGGCAGCGATATCCCCCACACCGAGAATATTGCGGTATACGTAGTCTTGTTTTACATCCCACCTGTCGGCCGCATAATCAAAGGCGTAAGATAAAAATACGTTTTGCGGGCTCATGTCCGCCGACTGCAGATCTTTCAGGTGATTTGGTCTGATGATCTGCTGTTTCAAAAACCCGCCGTATGATTGGCCACTTTTTCTTTCAATGATATTTTTCAGCAGGTAAAAAGCCGAATTGGAATAAGCCGAGCTATCGCCTGGTTCAAAGGCCACGCCCTGCTTTTGTATCTCCGTCAAAATCGCCTCGTCACTTACCAGGCCTTCACGCAACCAGTTGCTATTTTCCGGCTTCTGCGAATAATCGCGTTTGATACCACTGGTATGCTCCAACAGGTTCTTGATCGTGATCTTATCCGCATTGGGAATTTGAGGATAGAAATCAGCCAGTTTATCTGTGAGCGAAAGTTTACCCTGTTCGATCAGTTTCCAGATCAGCGTTGCGGTAAACACTTTGGTAACCGAACCAAACTGGTATTTAGTATGCGCATTCCATTTCAGCCCCGGCACGGCTTTGTGCCCGAAGCTGCGTTTATACACTTCTTTTCCCTTTTGAAAAATGGAAATAGCACCAATCCCCTGATCATTCGCTTCGATATGATCAATAAACTGATTGAGTTTTTTATCGTCGATTTTCTGAGCAGTAACGACGAAAGAAAACAACAGTGCCAGCGCTAATAAAATATCTTTTATCATAAATGGGCATTTACCGGTTTAGTAAAGGCTATATCTTAACCCGGACAGCTTGTTTTCCGTATTAAAACATTGGTGATAAAGCATGTTGAGCCGACCGTTACATCGTCAAACTCAACATTCACTTTATCCGGACGGCGAGTAGAAGTAGTGTTTGGGTACAAGTGTTGCTCATCTGTTTCAGGTCTGCGCCGCAAATATACACTAAGTCACTAAATAGTGACTTAATAAATCGTTATTTTTGTTTCGCCGGAAAAAAACCAGCTTTATCTATGGAAAAGAAAACAGGTAAACCCAGGGAACGCAACAAGGATAAAAGCAAGAAACAATTTCTCGACGCCGTAGGCAAAATCCTGAAAACGAAAGGCTATGCAGGCTTGAAAGTGAATGATATAGCCACCACTGCCGGTCTGGACAAAAAACTGATTTATAAATATTTCGGGGGCGTGGACCAGTTGATCGACGAATACATCCGTTCGCTGGACTTCTGGAGCAATGTAACCCCTGAAGATATGCCGCCCATAACGGATGGCGGCGAAGCCATGACGAAAAAGACACTGGTTGAGCAATTTGACTATGTGGGCAGCAATAAAGAATTGCAAAAGATCCTGCTCTGGGGCCTGTCGGAAAAAAGAAAATCGTTGAAACGTGTAGCCGATGAACGTGAGGCGGCAGGTGAAGTATTGTTTACCGGCATAACCGATCCATACTTCGGCGATCAGGCGGAACTTTTCAGAGCCGTGTCGGCATTGCTGGTTTCCGGTGCTTATTATCTGAACCTCTACCCCACCAATGCAAAAACTTTCTGCGGCATCGATGTAACGACGGAGGAAGGCAGAAATGAAATCAAGAAAGCGTTGGAGATGATGATTGAATGGATGTATGAAAAAAAATCTCCTAAAAACGGCAAGTAGTTCCAATTCCAGTCCGGCAAAGCCGATGCTAATCAGTGCAAGGAATCAACCAAAGCCCTGATCGATTACCTTTCATTGTACCTGCACGGTGATCAACGGGAAAAATCCCGTATTTCATCCAACAAAAAGCCCTCTCACTTTAGTGAAAGGGCTCACTACAACGGGATACCAAAAGGTTTATAAACTCTTCAATATTTCTCTCGCATTTTCATTTGCCGGATTCAATTCCAGCGATTTCCTGTAAGCTTTCGCTGCTTCCTTGCGTTTGCCCATCTTCAGTAATATTTCACCATAACTGTCAAATGTATTGAACCCCTGCGGGTACAGCTCCGTGTTGAGTTTGAACACCTTCAATGCATCGGCATCTTTATCTTTTTCCAGCAATTCATAGCCAAACGTGTTGATGATGTCTTCAGCTACGTTATAAACGGATTGCTTTCCCTTTTTATGTTCTGCTTTGATCAGCAGCAAGGTTTTTTCTATGCCGTTGTCTTTATAAAAAGAAGCAACAGTTTTCAGGTTCATGGTGCGTTCTTTCTCTACCTGCTCTGCCAGGGTTTCTACATGATAGTATTTTCTTTCTTCATCGGTTACTTTGGATGTGTCGATTTTGTAGCGGATCCATTTACCATTATTCTCTCTGCGGAATTGCGTTCCGTAGATCTGCGGTAATCCTCGTCTCATCAGATCTCTGTCCACAGCCGCCGCATACCACCAGCGGTTAAGCGTAGTATCGAGTTGCAATGCCTTTTCAAAACTTCTAACGGCCATGGCGGAAGCAATGGTATCGTCCCCATGTTGAAAAACTATGCCGGCATTCAGGTAGTCTTTGCCCGTTTTTAGCTGGTCCTCTTTTATCAGTTCAAATACCCGCACCCGGCGCAAACTGTCTTCTTTGTTCAGCAACCGCCAATCGATATCCCCTTTCCTCCGCGATTGCTGGTCTTCATCAGCCATGCGCTGCAATTCAACATTGTCGGTTATTCCCTGCGCATGGCTTCGTGCGGGAATAAAGAAACTTAATACCGGAATCAGCCACCTGATCAATTGTATGGGTTTTATCATGTTCATAAGTTAGCCATTTTCGACACAAATATAAAACAAGTCACCAAATAGTGACATATAGGCCCCGTTACTTCTCTTTCCCTGACAAAAAAAGCCCGGACATTTGTCCGGGCCTCGTATTATCTATTTCATTAATCATCAAAACCTGAACGCCACACTTCCCAGGAAATTTGCCGGTTCCTGCGGGCTGCCGTTGTTGTTCCAGTAACGCTGACCGGTAAGGTTATTACCTTTTAACGAAAACCTGAATTGCTGTTTGTCATAAAACACAGTCGCGCTTACCAACGTATAAGCCGGCATTTCAAACAAATTGGCAGCATCAAACCAGCTCCGGCTGATATAGTTCACACCTACACCAATTCCAAGTCCTGCCGTTTTACCTTTTTGCAAGGTATAGCTTGCCCATATATTGCCGATATGGTTTGGACTGTAAACGACATTCTTTCCTTTTAATGCCGGAACGGCATTCACATAACGGTTCTCATTGTATCCATAACCCGCCACAATCGACATGCCATTGAAAGGACTGGCTATTACTTCCACTTCCAGGCCGCGGCTGCGCTGTGTGCCATCCTGAAAGGTAAAGTTCTGCCCGTTCACCAGTTCCGTACGTGTTGAATTGGTTACGTCGATAGTATAATAACTCACGCTGCCGTTCAACCTTGTATTCAGCAGATCGAACTTAACACCGCCTTCCCATTGGTTGCCGTACTGGGGTTTCAATACCAGAATGGTGTTGTCGGGCTGCGTCACCGGTGCCAGGTTCACGAATCCATTCATGTAGTTGCCAAACAGCGACAACCGGTTTTTCACCAATTGATAAACCAGCCCGAATTTAGGCGAGACCGATGTTTGTTCATAAGCGCCTGCATAAATACCGGTCAGTACATTGTAAGTGCCTTTAGTCGAAAAACGGTCTACCCGCACGCTCAGCATGGCCATTAGTTCATCTGTCAGATTGAGGAGATCAGAAACATATATACTGGCATTTTTCGATACGGTGCTCGTGGTAGTAAAGCCACGCAGTACGGAGGCTGCATCGATACCCGTTGTGGTAATGTTACGGATTGGCCGGCGGATATTCACCGTATCGAAGTTGACGGTAGCCCGGTAGAGTTCGTTGTAGTTGTAGTTATAGTCAACACCAATGACCATTCTGTTGCGTAATCCTGCCACCTTGAAATCACCGGTGAAGTTTTGCTGAAACTCGATGTTGCCAAAAGTTTCCGGCGTCTGGTTGCGCACCACACGGGCAAAAGTTGAATCGGTCAGCATGTTGAGGGCTGTCCAGTACAGGCTTTTATAAAAGCCAACCGAATACAGGTAGTTGGTTTGTGATTTCCATTTATCCGAGATTTTGTACTCTATCTGTGCCTGTACGTTGTTGATGCCATTGTTCACATCCACACTGTTATTGATCAGGGATTTTTTATAATCCAACGGCAGGTCTTTGAAACTGCGGGCCGTGATATTGGCCAGGTTACCCAGTCCGAACGATACAACAGTATAGTTGCCCCTGGTGAACTCCATATCGAGGATTACTTTCAGCCGGTCGTTGACCTGGTAAGCGAACGTGGGCGCTACTGTAAAGTTTTTATTGAACCCCTGATCCTGGAAAGAACCTTTGGACTGGCCCGCTGCATTGAGGCGGAATAAAATTGTTTTCTCTTTGTTCAATGGTGTATTAATATCCGCAGTAACGCGGTTGAAATTAAAACTGCCGCCGGTGAAACTCACTTCGCCGCCAAATTCCTCATAAGGGCGTTTGGTTACATAGTTGTAAACCCCGCCGAAAGTAACGTTGCGGTTGCTGCCGAATAAAGTGCCGGATGGTCCCTTGATCGACTCTACCCGCTCGAGGATAGCGGGATTGAGCGGAACGATGGCGCTCGTGGCCATGCCGTTTCGCATGCCGATGGTGGTAGAGAAACCGCGCATACTGAGTCCCATGGAACCGCCGGCCGAAAAGTTAGGAACAGCGCCGGGAATATTGCGGAACAGGTCCGTACGTTCCGTGATCACCTGGTCTTGCGCCAGCGCGCGGCCCACTACGTTATATACCTGCGGGTTCTCCAGGTTTTTGAGTGGCATACGGGCTACGTATTCACTCGATTTATACACAAATCTGCTCTTTGAACTCGTTACCGTCACTTCCTGCAACTGGCTGTTGGAAATCTCGATCTGCCATTCCACGGAAACGGTCTGATCGGCCCGCACTTCCACTTTTTGTCTCAGGGTCTCATAACCTGTGAGCGAAACTTCCAGTTCCTGTGTTCCGGCAGGCACCCTGGAAAGGGTAAACAAACCGCCTTCGTCGGTAATAGTGGAGCGATCGGCGCCGACAACCACTACCGATACAAAGGCTGCGGGCAATTGATCGCGGGTAATGACGCGTCCTTTCACGGAGCCGGCCGGCGTATTTTGGCCTGCGGCAAAAAAAGAAAAAGAGAGAAGGAACGAAAGGAAAAATAAAATCCGGTGCATGTGATACAGCAATTTCGCGCGAAACTACAGGGAGCGTTTTTTGTCACGGCCCTTAATCAGAAAATGGTTTTACGATATCGGGAATAAGATCGATCAAATGAAAAATAAACCGTCATTCAGACATGGTGAACATCACGGTAGTACTGAAGGAAAGCGAAGAAAAACTGGTGATCAGCCAGTCGGGAATAGCGCCGACACAGAGGTAATGTACGATAAAGCGGACGACATCATGAAGGACAGAATGAAATTTATCCCCTTCTGTAACTCGGATCACATATTCGTATAGATTTGCATATACCAAACAACCTCTAAACCCTGCTTTACATGAGAATTTCCAACCGTTTGCGCGGCTACTTTCGGGCTGCCGTGTGTGCTTTCATATCTATTTCACCTGCCGCTGCTCAACAAGGCAATGATCCTGCACTTAAACAGCTAATCGTAAAATATGCCGGCCAGTTGCATATATCTCCCAAAGATGCGCATGCTGCCACAATCAGCAGCAGCCACCGGGATGAACCTACTGATATCACCTACGCCTACCTGCAACAACGGCACAAGGAATTGTCCGTGTTTAACAAACTCATCAGCATTGCTATAAAAGACAACAATATTCTGTACAGCTCAGGACTGTTCGTGGATAATATCGAGGGCAAGACAGGTAGCAACACTCCCTTGGTATCCGCGGAAGACGCGGTAAAACAAGCGGCGCGATTCCTGGAGTTGCCCTCAACTGCCGGCCTGGTAGTAACAGAAGACCGTTTAGCTGCGGAGAAAAAGATCTTTTTCAATGCGCCCGGTATTGCCCGCCGCCCGGTAGAAGCCAGCCTGGTATGGGTAGCTTCCGGCGATAACAAGGCTGTACAACTGGCCTGGAATATCAATATAGATGTGGCTGCCACCGAAGATTGGTGGAATGTGCGCGTGAATGCACAAACAGGTGCATTTATCGAAAAAGATAACTGGACCGTGCACGAGAACACCGCAACGGCAGAGGCACCTTTGTTTCTTTCGCACCAGTCATACACACCGTCTTTCAAGCAAATCGAACTTCCTGCGATACAACATACAGGACGGCAGTTGCCTCCGAACGTAACAAACGCCGCTTACCGCGTAATTCCTTATCCCATCGAGAGCCCGAACTTCGGTGGCTTTGCCATCGAAAATGAACCCTGGCTGAAGGCCGGTGCCGGTAACAATGCCACCACACATGGCTGGCATTTTGATGGCACCAACAATTACAATATTACCCGTGGCAATAACGTGTTTGCCCACCTCGACGTGGAAAATACGAATGCCGCCAATATTACCAATAACTGGCCCGATACTTCTTCAACGGCGGCACCAGCACTCACCTTTGTGAATGTACCCGATTTTGGACAGCAACCGGCAATAAACGTCAATAAGAAAGCGGGTCTCGATAACCTTTTTTACTGGAACAATATCATCCACGACATTCTGTACCAATACGGCCTTACAGAAGCAGCCGGTAATTTCCAGGCCGACAACCTGGGTCGTGGTGGCGCAGGCAATGATGCGGTGCAGGCACACGGCCAGGATGGCCTGGGATTCAACAATGCCAATTTTGCCACCCCCGTTGATGGCTCGAGCGGCCGTATGCAGATGTATCTCTTTACCTCGGCACCTGCGTTTAATATTACTGCTCCGGCAGGAATCGCCGGCCCCTACCTGGCTGCGGAAAACTCCTTGTCTTCCCCTAACAAGCTGCTGAGCACGGGGCCCATCACGGGCAATGTGGTTTTATACAACGATGATGCCGGCGGAACGATCCACCGCGGCTGCGCTCCCGCTACCAATGCCGCTGCTCTCGCAGGTAATATTGCCATGATCGATGGTTTTGGAGGAACGGGCTGCACGACTTTTGCTTTCAAAATAAAAAATGCGCAGAATGCCGGTGCAATTGCAGTAATCGTATATTCCGCCACCAGCACCCCCTTAGGCATGGGTGGTACGGACGCTACCATTACTATTCCGGCTATCTCCATCGGCTCCAATACCGCTACCGCCATCATCAACCAGCTCAATGCAGCAGTGCCCGTAACGGTGACGATGTCATCGGGTATGTACAGAGACGGCAACCTGGACAATGGTGTAATCTCGCATGAGTATGGCCATGGTGTTTCCAACCGTCTTACCGGTGGCACTTTTAACACCAGTTGTCTCGGCAACGCAGAGCAGGGCGGTGAAGGATGGAGCGATTATATCGCCCTCATGCTGACCACCAATTGGGCTACAGCCACCGTAAGCGATGGCCCCAATCCACGCACCATCGCCACTTATGACCTGTCGCAATCAACAAGCGGTGCTGGTTTTCGTCGCTATCCGTACACGACCAATATGGCGATTAACCCGCTTACTTATTCCGCCCTCAATTCAAGCACCGGTGTACACGACAATGGCGAGGTATGGTGTTCCGCCATCTGGGATATGACCTGGAACATCATCCAGCAAACTAATTCCATTACACCTAACCTTTATAACAGCGCCGGCACGGGCGGTAACGTGATAGCCCTGAACCTGGTGATGACCGGCCTGAAGCTTCAACCCTGTCAGCCCGGTTTCATCGATGCACGCAACGCTATCCTGGCGGCGGACTCCATTTTATATAACGGTGCTTACCGTTGCGCTATCTGGAATGCATTTGCCAGAAGAGGCATGGGTTTCAGTGCCCGTCAGGGATTCTCAACCAGTGCCAACGACCAGACAGTAGCAACCGATCTGCCGGGAGGTGTGCGCTTCAATAAAGTAATTGAAACCAAGATTGTCAACTCCGGCACCCTGGTTACCATCGATCACGCTGCCACCTGCAATTGCCAGGTGCCCGCCAATAACTATATCATACGCGATACGATTCCCGCAGGTTTTGTTTACGTAAGCAGCACCGGCGGCACGCTCAGCGGAAATGTAGTGACATCGGGACCGCTGAACTTTGCCACCGCTAATGAAACAAAAAGCTACAGCGTAACCCTCAGGGCTACCATGACCGGCTGTGCGGTGGACTCATTGGTTAATGACGACAGGGATGGCGCCACTGCCGGCAACCTTACACCCGAAGTACTCTCCGGCGCAGGTAACTGGAGCAGTTCCACCACCGCAGCCTATTCAGGTGCCGCGTCCTGGTTTGCCCCCGACCTTTCAACCTCCACTAATTTCACATTGTCTACCGATCCTTTCACTGCCGGGGCTTTCTCCGTATTCTCCTTTTATCATTATTATAAAACGGAAAATACATACGATGGCGGAGTCATCGAAATCTTCAACGGTACTACCTGGATCGATGCCGCTCCTTACATTGTACAGAACGGTTATACAACGGCCATGGACGGCTCAACCATCCTGGCGGGACGCCGTGCATTTAGCGGTAACAACGGTACGTTTATGAAGACGATGTTAAACCTCAGTTCATTCTCCGGCCAGAGTATCCGCGTACGTTTCCGGATGACATCGGATTCGGACATTGGCTTTACCGGCTGGTATATCGATAATATCCTTTCGCTGAATGGTTGCGGTACTTTTATAAAAACCGGTTTCTACAATAGCAGCAATGCCTTGCTCGATACCGCGGCCTACCCTGTCTTTGTACGTCAACTGGTGGTAACACCGCTGAACCTGCTCGACTTCACCGCTGTACAGGCCGGGCAGCAGGTATTGCTTTCCTGGCAAACAACCGAAGAAGTGAACACGGAATCTTTCATCGTGGAAAGAAGCGCCAATGGCAACTCCTGGACCCCGATTGATACCGTTGCGGCCGGCTTCAGTGGCAATCATTCATATCGTCTTACGGACTACAGACCTTTACAGGGCAGCAACTACTACCGCCTCCGGATGGTGGATGTGGACCAGCAATACAAATATTCCGTGGTGCGCGTAGTCACCTTCACGCAAAAAGACAACGGATTTGTGATCGTACCGAATCCCGCCGATCAGCGAACGGCGATTCATTTCAACAAAACAATGCGATCACCTTCTATTACCGTGTATGACATGGCAGGCAAATTGGTGCAGCAAAAGAAATTGTCGGGCAATACCAGCTTTACCGAACTGGATACCCGGATGCTGGCCAACGGTACTTATACTGTAGTAATCAGCGATGAAAAAGAATCAGTAGCACAGAAGTTCTCCGTAGTGCACTAAGTAGTTTAAAGAATAAAAAAAGAGGCTGTCTCCCAGGGGCAGCCTCTTTTTTTTACGCTTAACATTGAAAAAACACGACCCCGATCGTACTAACCTATCTTTGCGCTTCAATTTTAAAGAAGTAATGAGCAATCCGATAAAAGCAGTATTCTTCGACCTGGATGGTACGCTGATCAGTTTCAACACACGCTCTATTCCGCCCTCCACCGAAAAGGCATTGCAAAGCCTGAAACAAAAAGGCATCAAAATCATTGCGGCAACCGGCAGATCCATCACCATGCTCGATCACGTGAGCCACCTGGATTTTGATGGTTATGTAACCTTTAACGGCGGCTACTGTCTATCAAAAGAAGAACAGTTGCTTCACAAGGAAACCATTGATACCGGAGATATTACGCGACTATTAACTCATACAAATTCCCCGTCGATCCCTTTTGTGCTGATGACGCAGAGCACCACCATGACAAGCCACGTAACACGCGATATAGAAGTACTTCATGAAGAACTAAAATTACCGGTACCGCCATTGCTCGACAAAAATCAATTGAATACATCTGACATCTTGCAGGCCAACGTTTTCATTACCCCGGAAAACGAAGCACAATTTATGCAAACGGTGATGCCGAATTGCGTAGCCTCCAGATGGACGCCGGTGTTTATGGATGTAAATCCGAAGGCGGTCAGCAAACAAGTTGGCATCGATGTATTCTGCCGCCACTTCTCTATCGAGGTAGCTGAAACAATGGCCTTCGGCGATGGGGGAAACGACATGACTATGCTCAAACATGCCGGCATCGGCGTAGCGATGGGCAATGCTTCACAACGCGTGAAAGACGTAGCGGACTTTGTAACGGACGATACGGACAACAACGGGATCTGGAATGGATTGGAAAAATTCGGGGTGATATAATATTTTAAACCCTGTTAATCCAACATTACGCCACCGTTGGTCTTCAGACCAACGGACCTGCACATCCTTGAGTTATCTACGAAGTTGACCTTAACCTGTCAAAGGTACCTGACGCTTGCTTGTTGGTCGGGAGACCAACAAGGGCGCTAACTTATACCTTACGACGTCAGTCTATTGAAAAATGAAAAGCGACTCCTGGTCATAAACGTTCCGAACAGTTCCGGTCTTCAGACCAACAAAGATTACTATTCATTCGCCATATTCCACAATGTCAGAAAACTCAGCTTTGTCTGTTCTGTCAACAACAGATAATTGATCTTGTCCGGCGTGTCTTCAGGATGATGATATTCCTTCGCAAAACCGCAATCGATCCGGACGAATGGCACGCCTTGTACCCAAAACGGAAACTGGTCCGAACCGGTTAACCGGCGCTTAATATATGCAGGTTGCTCGTAATAGGTATCTAATTTTAATTTCGTCAATGATTCGTTTGCTTTTAACAGACTATTGCGGAAGCCTTTCACGGAGTCCATCACCAGTATATAGACATAGTTGCTGTCTGGCTGGCGGCCGCTGTAAAAAGTATCTACCCGACCCAGCATATCGATATTTAATACACCATGCGTTTGCTTCACCGGATACAACGGATGATTGACATAATAATAAGAACCGATCATGCCCTTTTCCTCTCCTGTCCATGAACCGAAAATGATGGTTCTTTTGGGGCGATGTCCCTGGTCTGCCGCCCTTTTCATCAATCTGCCGATTTCCATCATCGCCGCCGTACCACTGGCATTGTCAACGGCGCCGGGGTACAATACACCATTCACGATGCCCTGGTGATCGTGGTGCGCAGACAATACTACAGGTCCCAGTGTGGTATCGGTTCCCGGTAATACACCGATCACGTTCATTGCTCTTTCTTCCTGCAATGTTTCAGCGTAATGAATGCTCACACGGCTTTTTAATACGACGGGTTGCTTCAATGGTCTTGATAAACTTTCGTCGGCATTGATCTTTAAGCCGCTGGCAGCCAGCAACTCGTTCATCCTTTCGGGTGTCAGGGAAATTTCGGGCATCTGATCTTCAACAGGCAACCCTCCCTCGTACTCATCCAGTTCCTTATTCTGGTATTCGGGAGGAAGCAGATAAAATTTTGCCTGATCGATGGCTTTGTACAACCGGGCATTGTACATCATCACGGCAGCTACGCCTTTTTGCCTCCATACACGTTCCAGGCTGTCTCCGATATTATCGACGATAGCCTGGCGCATGATCGAGCCGCCTACAGCAATGATTTTTCCTTTTACATTATGTTTGGCAACATAATCAGTGATCTGGTCTACTGAAACAAATCCGAAAAGTACCTCTGCATTTTTTATTTCCAGTGGAACCAGCGGGTATAACCACCATCCATCGTAACGGTCAAAATGCCTGCCGTTGAAGGACACGGACATGCTGATTAGTTTCTTTTGGGCGGTAACAGCCTGGAAATAAGTTCCGTTATAAGGTGCCTGCAATTTTGCTTCGGCAAAAGCTGCGGCGATAAACTCCGAAGTAAGTGTATCACCTTTGGTGGCGATCAATCGTCCTTCGAGTTTTTCACTGGCCAGGTAATACAGATCGCGTTTAAGGTTTTGTTGCGAACATTGGCGGGCAATATCCACAATAGCCGGGGACTGAGCGGCTGCGGTAAATGGCAACAAAAGTACTGCCAGGATAAGTCTGGAGAGCATATAGCGTTAATGGTTTGTTGTAAGTTCGGGAAAAAAGTGTAACCCTGTAAGTATTCTGGTAAATAATGCGGAATACATAAAAATCTATAATGCTTCGCTGCAGGAGTAGCCAGACAAAACTGATCTGAAATGTTCTTTAGTCGGGGGCAACTACCCCTTGGCTCTGGAGGAATTCCTTTTACGTTTAAAATAACCGGCAACGGTGCCTGCTACGAGCGCACATTGCTGTTTTTCTCCATTTCGAACAACGGACGTTATGCCTTTGCAGCCACGCCCAACCCCGTGAAAAGTGAACTCTATGTATATGCCAGGGAAAATGATAAATTCCTTGCAGAAAATAAACTTACTTCTACAAAAGAGAAGTTACAATTCACCATGAATGTCTATGATCTCAATACAAATACTTTGCAGATGACACAACGAAGTATAACAGGCAGTATGCAACACCGGCTAAATGTAGCCAGGCTCAAACCCGGTTATTACATTTTGCATATCAGTGACGGAAAAGAAACCCAGGCGATCAAATTTTTTAAAGAATAGCCAAATTGGATAAAGAAACAGAAGCCGGGACTTGTGCCCGGCTTCTGTTTTTCTGATGTCTCCTCTTTTATTAATAAGATTTTATTATTGCCAGCCATGCACATATACCTATCGCATCGCTACCCGGCTTATATCAAAATCAGCATACTGCCAGGCTTTATCAAAACGGCTTTTTACCATCTGCGCTGCCGCAGTCTTTCCCTGTTTGCTGAGCGCCTCATATAACCCGATGAGCGCCCATCCATTTTCTTTCCAGGTCTTCAGGTCCTGCAGATACACTTTCTCAGCCTCTTCATAATTCCCCGCCTGGATCAATGCACGCCCTAATTGGTGCCGGACAGAAAAAAACCAGTCAGGTGGTTCGTTATAATTCAGGTTGTCTTCAATCGCAACCGCCTTGTTAAATTCGCCGAATGCCTTATGGAACTCCTTTTTGTTCCGGTAAATTTCCGCGGCGAGTACATGAACGGCAATCTGTACAATATCCGACATACTATTAATATCCCAGATGGTCAATGTCGTCAATGTGGAATCTTCAGCCAGTTCCTTTAGCCGGGCAAATTCATCTTCAGCCTTAGCCATGTTGTTCTTTCCAAGAAAAGCCATTCCTTTCGCATAGTGTAAGATAGCACGCGGATAAACCAACTCACTATTCATGGGTTTGATGGCAAGCAGACTATCCCACATTGCTAATTTAACCGCTACAAAATAAGGAACCGTATAGTAATGCTGCAATGTGCCCCAGCCCGGCTGCACCATGATGTCTTTCGCCGTTTTTTCCTGAACTTTTTTTGCTGCTGCCCAGGCCAGCTTCGAATTTCCTTCAAGTGTGGCAGTGGCTGATAAATAATGGTAGTTATGCGGATAATAAGCAAGCGGATAAGCACCCTGCGCATGACAGGATACGAGGTAAGCGCTATCGGTTTTAACGGCATTAAGATTGGCAAGCGAACCCCGGTGATAATCGCCTGTCCAGATGTAGATATGAGCGGGCATGTGCAACAGGTGTCCCGAGCCCGGAACCAGCGTCATCAGCCGGTCAGCAGCTGCCAGTCCCCTTTCCGGCTTTGCCGATGCCTCCACTGCATGAATGTAGAAATGCGGTGCAGCAGGATGTTGGGGATATTGTTTGATTAATTTTTCCAGCACAGCTACAATCTCGGGTGTCCAGGGCTTCGGCGCTTTCGTTTTTTTATCATACAAGTCCCACGGATGCAAGTCCATCAGCGACTCGGCATAAAGCGCACTGATATCGGGATCATCGGCAAAGGTCTCATAGACTTTTTTCATCGAACCGGCATAAGCGATATCGAGGCCCGACCTGTCTGCAGGCGGTTCCAGTGTATACCGGACCGACAAAGCATTGATCAATGCCTTTTCTTTTGCGGTGCAATTGCCTGCGAGTGCAATTGCTTTTTGAACGGCCTGGTAGGCTCGCTGGTAATTATCCTCTTCCATGCCGGCATTATAATTTGGGCCCAGCACATAAGCGAATCCCCAATAAGCCATTGCACAGGATGAATCCAGCCGTATTGCCTCAAAAAAAGAACGCGCCGCTTCCGCATGGTTAAACCCGTAAGACAACATTATGCCCTGGTTAAAATATGTCTGCGCTTCTTTGTTGTCCGTAGAAATGTTGAAATCAATCCCCTCAAGCCCGGTTAAAAGAGGAGCCTTGATCCCGGCCGTATACCAGGCCTTGTCAGTAGTTTGAGGAGAGCAACCAACAGCACGGGCATTGGCTGATGCGTTTTTATCCTGCTGTTTTGAAGAAGGGCTATCACAACCGGTAATAAACCCGGAGATGATAAGGTAAAAAAGGAGCTTTTGCATATAGGAGGTTTAATGAGTATGAATCAGACAAATACAACTGCTAATCCTGATTCCGTTATTCCGGTCATTGCAAGCGCTACACAATCAAGGGGAAATTTCCGCTGTTAAAAAATGGTAAAAAAAACCAGATTTCACAGCTTCCGGGCAATTAAATTTTAAAGCGATTGTATCAACGTATAACGCTCATGGGTTCTTCTGCAATTGTAACATAATTTGAGTAGTTTTAGGACCCGGTTTTAAACAGCCGCATTAATCAATTACAGCAGCCGTTATGATAGAAAGTTTCAAGAAATTTCTGAACGAAGAGCAGGACCCCAAAGCCATTGAAAAGATAGCAGGCAAACTGCATGAACTCCTGATGAACGAGGAAACGGTAGAATATATCGCCGTACAGAAAAAGCCCGCGGTTACGATCTCTCCTGATTGTGTGGCATTGACCAACAAAAGAATCATTTTCTGCCGGTCAAAAAATCTGGGGCTGGCAATGGACTTCCAGGATTACCTCTGGAAAGATATAGCTGATTGCCAGATGAAAGAAGGTGTTTTCGGGGCGGAATTCACCATCAAAACAACAGACGGATCGATCAGCAAGATCGACTACCTTCCAAAAGCACAAGCAAGAAAGCTCTATTCTTTCGCGCAGGAGCAGGAGGAAAAACAGCGTGAATACAGAAGACAACTCGAGCTGGAAAGTAAGAGAGCCGGGGCGCAAAGAATAACGGTAAGTGCGCCGATTCCTTCTACTTCCGCACCACAGGCTGCCGCACCGGAAGAGCCCAAGCCTGCCGAAGACGAAATCACCACTTCTTTGAAAAAATTAAAGACTTTGTTCGAAAACGAGTTGATTACGCAGGAAGAATATGATGCCAAGAAAGCAGAGATCCTGGCGCGGCTGTAGGCGTTTGCGGTAAGAGACTAAAGATGAATTATACGATGCCGAGCTTATTGGCCCGTCCGATTAATATGGCGGTATTCTTGGCTTCAAATTTTTCCAAAAGACTTTTGCGATGCGTATTCACGGTGGCGGTACTGATAAATAGCTGTTCGGCTATCTCGATATTAGTATAACCCTGTGCTATCAGTTGCAGTACTTCTTTCTCCCGCCGCGTTATGGGAGGTTTCTTTTCTACGGGCACCCGTAATGCGGCAGCCACTTCTTCGCTCAGGTATATCTCTGCCCTTTGCACGGTTCGCAAGGCCAGCATAATTTCCTCTTTGGTCGCATTTTTTAACAGGTATCCCGAAGCGCCGTTTTCTACCATGTCGTGTACCACCGGCTGCTGGTTAAAAGTGCTGAGACCTATTACCTGTATGGAAGGGTACAGACTTGTTACTTCCCTGCATAAATCGATACCGCTTTTATCGGGCAGGTTGATATCCATCAATATTATTTCCGGCTGCTGCAGTTTCAGAAAACTCAGGCACGACTCGGCATTGGTGGCATGTCCCATCCATTCGATAGATTCTTCGTTCAGCAACAGGGCACGAATCCCTTCGATGACTATATAATGATCGTCTACAATGAACAGGCTTGTTTTCATGTATACTTGTGCTGGTGATTGATAATGTTAAACCGGCAATGTAATCAGTACAGAAGTGCCATTGCCAATAGCCGACTTAATATCAGTTTTTCCTTTTAAGAAATCCACACGGTTATTGATACTGCTCCATCCGATGCCGTTTGCCCCGGCTAAGGTTGCCATATCCATGCCTTTGCCATCGTCTTCAACGGTGATGACCAGCAATTTTTCTGCCTCCGAATAATCAAGTTGCACCAATGCGCTTTTTGCTGCGGCATGTTTTATCACATTATTGATCAGTTCCTGTATGATGCGATAGATGGTTAGTGCCGTTATATGGTCCAACTTTGCATCATCCAATTTTACGGAGTGATAGCTGATCTGCAATACGGCACTGCGGTCTATTTCTGCGCAAAACTCCTTCAAAGCCTTGTCAAGGCCATATTTTACGAGTATCTCGGGCATCATGTTATGGGCCACGCGGCGCATTTCCCGGATCGAACTATCCAGCATATCCAGGCTTCGGTTAAACGCCTGCGCATTATCCGGCGTCATGATCAGGTTTTCTTTCATATTGCTCAGGGAATATTTTATACCACTCAACATGCCTCCCAATCCGTCGTGGAGATCTTTTGCCAGCCTGCTCCGTTCCTGTTCTTCACCTCTGAGTACAGCTTCCGTTGCCGTGAGTTGTTTTTCGGTTTCCAGTTCCTCGATCTTGACCTGCTGCAATTTCTGGCGGCTTTTATAATTGCGGTAGCCGAGGATGGAAATAATCAGCAACCCTGCTGCTCCTGCCATCAGGAAATAATTGAGTGCTGATTGCTGTTTCAGCTGGACCTGTTGCAATTGTATCCGGGCGTCTTTTTTCTCCGCCTCAAATCTTTTGGCAAGTATCAGCGTCTTCTGCTGTATTTCTTCGCTGTTGATCTCATCTTCGACTATGCCGGCACTATCCAATATTTTTTCGGCACCAACTATATCCTGCAACGCATACAGCACTGCGGAATAGGATTGTAAGTTTTTTACGTGTTCGTATCGAAGTGAAAGACTATCAGTGATGGCCAGCGCTTTAAGGATATAGTCCCTGGCCTGTACATAATTTTTTTTGTATAAATAGTAATGCGACAAGCCCCTGCCGGCAATGGCTTCACTGTCCGGTTCTTTTAGCTGCTTCGCCAGTTGCAGCGCCTTTTCGTACCAGGGTTTCATATTATCGGCATCGTAGCGATGCAGGTAAACGTTACCTATATCCAGATAGCAGGTCATGATACCCCTGGTAAAATCAATTTCCTGAAAAATAGACAATGCTTCCTTGTAATATTTTAAAGCGCTGTCTGATTCCCCGTTCGGAAAGTTATTGCCTAAATTGACCAATGCCAGACCTAAAGAAAACGGGTCGTTTTCGTTCCGCAAAATAGCTACGGCCTGTATGCCAAGCTGCATTGCCTTTTCCGGCTGATTCAATTCCCTGTAAGTATTTTGCATGGCATCACATATACGCGCAACCAGTTTGTTGTTTCCTGTTTCTTCAAAATACTTTTTTGCTATTTCATACTGCAGCAAGGCATTTTCATAGTCACTGGTGTATTGATATACATTGCCGGTATTGGCATAACATTTTGCAAGGATGAATTTATCATTCAATTTTTCCGCTAACGCGATAGCCCGCTTGCTCAGCAGCAGGGAACTGTCGAATTGTGCTTGCTGATTCAGCAATCCCGTATAGTTGCTTATGTACTTGATGGTACCGCGCGTATAATTCAATTGTTCGCTCAACCGGCCGGCAAGACGATAGTAGTATGCCGCATCATCCGGGCTGTTCAGCTCATAGGCATTCCCGATATCCAGGTACAACAGCACCTTCATCGTATCATCCCGTTGCAAAGGCAACAAGCGTAGCAGACTATCTGTGTTTGTTGCCGGTTGTGCATTTGCACAAAAGCTAATTATCAACTGACAGATGATTTGTATGACCAATCGCTTTCTCATTGTACAAATGCTTTTTCGCCTGGTGCAAATTAAGCAGCGGTTTTTTATAAAGCAATCCTATTTTTTAATGATTATGCTGTTGCATTCAAAATCATACTTTTTCATGATTGTCCTGCACACACAAGCTGTCTAGTTTTATCCAACAAAAATCCCGCATCATGAAACGGATAATTCTTATGGCGATCGGTACAGTTATTATGTTTACCAATTACGCTCAACAAAGACCCAATGCCCAGGAAATAAAACCGGTAGCCCAGAAGCCTAAAGCCAATACCGGCAACAACCAGCAAACCCCGCCTTCTGCTCCCACCTATAACGATGCAGACTATTTTCTTGCAGTGGCAAAAATTTCTGTAAAAACCGGTAAAGACAATAAAGAGAAGGGCTCAAAACTGATCCTCAGGGTATACCCCGCTGCAGGAACCGACAATTGGCGAAAGGGGTACTGCCAGGAAAATTTTACCGGTGAACTGAAGATATGGAACACCGACAATTTTACATTGCCCAGGGCTGCCGCTTTCGATCAAAACTTCAACAGTCTTGCCAATTACAAACAGACGGGCATCATGGTAGATATCAACTACAATACACTGGGCAACGGACCATTTTTTGGCCTGGATGCCTGGAAAATTGAAGAAGTAGGTGTTACGCTTGAATTCAAAAACAGCAAGGGCGAACCTCATCCTACCATGGGGTCCAAAACAATTTATTTCACGGATTCCAATATGTACCTGGATTTTACCAAATGGCAGTTATACTGCAAAACCGATCAGTACTTCAACACATTGACGCCATTTATCACCAACAGACCGCAACCTTAAGCGCATTATTCAACATCATAACTATTTACACATGCAACGCTTGTTAACCTATATCGCTGTTTTGTCGCTCCTCTTTAGTTGTAAAAAAGAGAATGATCATGCTGCGACCAACCTTCCCGCTGTTACCACCACAGTCGTCTCTGCAATTGCCTCAACTGACGCAACGGGCGGTGGCACTGTAAGATCCGAAGGATCAACCCCGGTCACTTCACGTGGTATCGTGTGGAGCACACAGGCGCACCCTACCATAGATCTTCCAACAAAAACCAGTGATGGCAGCGGCACCGGTTCATATACTTCTTCCATCACCGGGCTGACCGCCAATACGGTTTATCATGTAAGAGCTTATGCCACCAACAGTGCCGGTACAGCCTACGGAAATGAGGTAACTTTTACTACTGCAGCTCCGAGATTATATATCTGTGGCACCGAATGGAACGCTGCCTTATCCAAACAACAGTGCAAAATCTGGGTAGATAACACTACCGGCACTTTCTGGGGTGGCAACGACGAGTCTTTCGGAGAGAATATTTTTGTATCCAATAACGGCGATATCTATGTTGCCGGCGCCACCAAAGTAACGCAGTGGCGGGCTACTTATTGGAAAAACGGCACACCTGCTTACCTCACCGACGGCAACTATGAAGCGGGCGTGAGCGGCATTGTTGTTGCCGGCACCGATGTATATGTATGCGGTACCGAAAGAAATGCGGCAGGTATACTGGTTGCCAAGTATTGGAAAAATGGTATAGCCGTATCGCTCACAGATGGCACCACAGATGCAGAAGCCAATGACATCAATGTTTCCAATAATATCGTACACGTTGTTGGATATATGAAAAACAGCAGTGGAATCAAAACCGCCCGCTACTGGAATAATGGCAGCTCCACCTTGATCGGAACCGGCGGCGCGGCCAATGCCATTTTTGTTGCAGGAAATGACGTGCATATCGCCGGCACCTATAATGCAAGCAGTGACAGGGCCTGGTATTGGAAAAACGGTTCTATCACTGACCTGGACAACGGCTATGGGGCGAACGGACTATTCATCACAGGAAACGATGTGTACGTAACCGGATTTAACAATAGTTACGAGGCCGCTTATTGGAAAAACGGCACAATGGTCAATCTTACCGACGGCGCATCCGGCAACTCCATCTACGTAGCAGGCAACGATGTATACGTGGCAGGGAAAACACTTGCTAATATACCCTGCTACTGGAAGAATGGTCAGAAAACCACGCTTTCATCCAGCACCGACTGGCGTAACAGGGCCACAGCTATTTTCTACAGATAAAACCGTTAACCGTCAACAGCAAGGCCCTTCAACTTTTACTGAAGGGCCTTGCTGATTTATACCTGCTTAACGATCATCAAAGCTAACGGCTATTGTACTATCACCTTCCTCGTATCGTCCTTGCCCTTTAACGTGTAAACACCCCTTGAGTTGCTACCCATTGGTATAGAAACCAGACCGCTTGCCTGTTGTTGCTGCCAGATTAATCGCCCCTGTGCATCATACAAAAACAAATCAACCGGTTGGTTTACCTGCACTTTTAAAACGCCATTGACAACCGGGTTTTCTTTAATAATAAACCTTTGCGACGCGGCGCTGATTTTAATCATTCGCACATCGGAGAAACTGGCCCTGCCATCCAGATCTGTCTGGCGTATGCGGTAATAATTAACGCCGTTGGAGGGAGACAGATGTGAATAGTTATAAGTACGGACCGCGTTGCTGATGCCTGCCGCGGCAATCACCGCAATATCGCTCCAGGCGCCGGTTTCGGTTTTGTGCTGAATCGTGAAATCTTTTGTTTGTTGTTCAGAAGCCGTGCTCCAGTCAAGCGCAACACCATTGTCTTGTTTGTTTACATTGAAAGACGCCCAGGTTACCGGAAGTAAAGAGGAGGAATAAAGGCGGAAATTATCAAAAGCCATCGCTCCGGGATTCTGGTTGTTAACGAAAATATTAAAACGCAGGTCGAGGGTGGTACCTGTGCCGGGAATATCGACAGAGATTTCCGACAGCGCATTACCAAGGGTATTGGCGCCTCCGTCCCCGATCCTGTCGCCGTCCAGATCGAACCCAAGCTGACCACCGGCTGCTGTATTGTCGTTACAATGAACACCAACAAGTTTAACCCAGGCGCCTCCGTCAATACGGTAGGAAACGGACATCGAATCCGTGGCAGGAAGAAAGAACAAGCCCTGAAAAGCAGCAGCAGCGTTAGCACCAAATAGTCCGCGGAACGACAACCCGGTTTTACCGCTGATATTAATTCCCGACCAGGTAATCGACTGAGCTGCGCTGATGGTATTGTTGGCCCCGCATCCCGGACCTTTGTCAATATCCATTGCCGCCCAGAACTTCGCTCCCGCAAAGCCGGAAAAAACAATCGGGCTGATTTCCGGCCCAGTTGTCCGTTTAAAATAAGAAAGCGTGGGAGACGTACAGGCGATAAACTCGGCCAGGGACGTGACGCGGCTGCCCGATGAAGGTGAACCCGCATCTTCAAAATTATCTGACCAAAACTGTGTTTGTGCTCTGGCAGTGCTGGCTAACAGCAAAACAAAAACGAGTAAACAGGGTAGTTTTCTATGCATAATAAATCGGTTTACGAGGAGCTGGAGCAGAACGATCTAAAAAGGGTACATGACAATCCTTCGGAAATTCCCCTTCCAAACTGCAAGGCTGGCTTTTAGCCGGGGAAAAATTCTCCGGCAAGGTTGATGGTTTGATTTTAGTTAAAAAAAGGAAGAAGATGGAGGCCTGGACTGCTGTTATCGTCCTTGTAATAATGATAGCAAAGCTACTATGCTGTGGCAGCCGGAGGTCGGGAAAAAGGCGTGACGGGGCAGGACAAATCAGGGACAAAAGCCCCTTTCCCCTTCAGTAATAGCAGATTGGAAAAAAATATCAGAGCCGGATGATCGTGTCGATCAATTCCTGGTCATTGGACAAGCCGATCTTTTTATAAAGCCGGTAGCGGGCTTTCCGGGCACTGTCTACGGTAATATTTAGGGCTCTTGCCATATCTGTAATGCCGTGATTCAACTTAATCAGGGCGGCAATCCGCAGCTCGTTCTGGTTTAAAGTGGGAAACTCCTGCTTCATTTTTTCAAAAAAACTAGGATAGACTTTTGAAAACAATAGCAGGAACTCGTTCCAATAGGCATCCGAATGGAGCTTGTTGGAGGAGATCATATCGCGTAATTCGGTGATATCGGTGGATTTCTGAAGGTCGAGTTCTTTCACCAATTGTGCCCTTTGACTGCGCAGGTCGTCGATCTCTTTACGGTAATCGTGCTCGCGGGAAGGGGCAGTTGACAGGCGCTCCCGGTTTCTGCGTTTCTGCCAGAGCCATGCAGCGAGCAGTACCAGCACGAGGATAGCCGCCAATGCAAAAGTGCTCACGCGGTAGACGGCGGTCCTTCTCCTGGCGGCTTCCAGTTCCCTGGTCATTTTATCCGTAACCGTGGCTTTGTATTTGGAAAACTCCTTTTCGAGTGCCTGGTCTTTCTCTTTTAAATAAATAGAATCCTTCCAGTCGTAGAACTTGCGGAGGTATTTGTTCGCCTCGGCAAAATTGCCTTGTCTTTCGTTGAGCAAGGCCAGCGTTTCGTAATTATCGCGGATGTCTGTAATAAGTTTTAAGGGAATGCTTCTTTGCAGGGAAGAAGTGGCATACTTGAGGCTGGAATCGTAGCGGGCATTTTCCAGGTAAATTCTGCCCAGGTTAAACTCGAGATGGGCCAGCCCGGCCTCGTCTTTCAGCGCCGAACGGATGCCGTAACTTTTATAGGCGTAATCCAGGGCAAGTTCCCGCTTCTGTGACTTGAAATAACACCAGGATAAATTAGCATAAGCCAGGCCCAGGGCATACTGGTTATTGGTCTTTTGATAATAAGGCAATACCTCCAATAAATAGTCGATGGCCTTACCGAAGTTGTTCAGATGGGCCTCGGCATTGGAGATATTGAACTTGATCATGGGTATATCCTCCGTTAGTTTATACCGCTCTGCTTTTACCAGGGTGCGTTGCAAATGCAGCAGCATATCGTCGTAGCGGTCAAGGAACTGGTACAGATTGCCGAGGTTCATGGCGGCACGGACCTCGATATCGCGGATCTCATTTTTCTCGCACACGTCTATTGCCTGTGTGAAGAGAGCAGCGGCCATGTCGTAGTTGCCGGTGCGCTGGTTGGCATTGCCGAGGCTGAGCAGGTAGGCCGCTTTCTGCAACGGTGTACCGTTTTTTTCGAGTAACGGCGCTATTTGTTTTCCTTTCTCGAGCGTGGTGGTGAACTGCCCCTGGAGATTCAGGGCACGGAGTTCTTTGAGTTCAAAAGAGAGTTGTTTTGCGGGCAGATTATTTTTCCGGGCGATGTCAACGGCTTTCTCCACCCAGCCCGATACCAGTGAGGGTCGGCTTTCAGTGTTGAGGTCGATGAGTTCGGTATAAAGGTTCAGGCGGATGCTATCGTGGGGAGCTTCTTTGATTTCGCTTAACAGTTTATCGGAGCGGAGGACAAGGCTGTCCTGGCTCCGGGCCGGGAGAAAGGTAAATGTGAGAATGAAATAGAAAAAAAGGCTCCGGGCAATCGAGGGCATAGTTTCGGCTGTTGAAGCGCTAAGATAGAGAGATAATGATTGCGCTACGTGGATTATGCCTGAATAATAAGACAGGTGTTCTTATTTTAAATATCCTCATTATGTATATTTAATGTAAAATCTTCAGCCGTTGTTAGGAAGTGCAGTGGTGAATAAGTAATACATGCGAAAGGTCTGTATAATATTGCTATTGGTCACCGGATTGAATCCGTTGTACAGTTACGGGCAGGTTCCGGGGTCTCCTGCTGTTTATAAATTTTTTGAATTTGTAAACAGCTACGAGGTAGATAGTTTACAATCTTTACTTACCGATGACTTTCAGCTCAGCCGTACCTACACCAGTTATGGCCATGACAAAAGATCGTTTCTTGAAAATTATATCCCGCAATCGAAAAAATTCAACGGAAAGTTCAGCATTGTATCGGTAACCCAACAACATCTCGTTGCGTCAGTTTTAGTGGAAGATCAAAGTGATTACCTCAACTATCTCCGGATTGACTTTCCCAAATGGGAATTCCAACTCTCGGTGAATGAACAGGGAAAAATTGTCAAGGCAACGATCGATACCACTGCCGGTTATAGCCTGTATTTAAAACAAGTGGCAGAAAAAAGCCAGCGATTCGAGGAATGGCTTAAACAAAAATATCCAAGCGAATCCAACACATCACTTCAGGACTCCGGACTTTTCGTACGACGATTAAAGGAATACGCTGATGGCTTTTAATGAGCGAGACAATTGATGAGCAAAGAACCGCCTTCTGTTAATGCCGCTATCGCTTTATGCTTTATCTTCAGCAAATGAAAAGACTTACCGCCTGCCTTCTTTCAGCCCTTCTAGCTGTGAGCCAAATTAATTGTACGATACAGGCATCGGCCGGCCAAAGCCCGGCCAAAGAATCCGGAATCATTACCGGCGCTGACCAGACGGAAAAATACCTCCCCTATTTGAAAGGAAAACGGGTAGCACTCGTCGCCAACCAAAGTTCCATCATCGGTGGAAAAAGCAGCGTGGACAGCCTCCTGAGTCTTGGAATTAACATTGTAAAAGTATTTGGTCCGGAGCATGGCTTCAGGGGAAATGCCAGCAACGGCGCAGCGGTAGGAGATGAAAAAGATGCCAAAACGGGCATACCCATCGTTTCGCTATACGGCAGGAACGAGAAACCAACGAAAGCACAATTGGCAGATGTTGACCTGCTGGTATTTGACATACAGGATGTAGGCTGCCGTTACTATACCAACATCAATACGCTGGAACATGTTATGCAGGCCTGCGCGGAAAACGATAAGGAACTGCTTATACTGGACAGACCCAATCCCAACGGATATGTGGTCGATGGGCCGGTGATGACAGAAGACAGGTTCAAATCGGCTATCGGCATCCATTACACACCAATGACCCACGGCATGACCATTGGGGAGTTTGCCCAATACCTGAATGGAGAAGGATACCTGAAGAAGCCCTGCAACATCAAAATTATAAAAGTAGCCAACTATAACCACGACATGCCTTACGTGTTGCCCGTGAAGCCCTCTCCCAATTTAAATACTCAGCAGGCAGTAATGTTGTTTCCAAGCCTGTGTATGTTTGAAGGCACGGCTATCAATGAAGGCCGCGGAACTTACATGCCCTTCACCATCTTAGGCGCTCCCGCACTGAAAGGACAATATTCCTTTTCCTATAAACCGGTGAGCATACCCGGAATGAGTGAAAGTCCGCGGCACAAAGACTCCGTATGTTACGGGCTTGACCTTCGCGACTATGATATTGCAAAACTCCGCGAAAACCGCCAGCTTGATCTGACTTTGTTAATTGAATTATATAACGCCTACCCCGATAAAAAGAATTTCTTTATACCGGGAAGAGCCGGCCAGGACATATCGGCCTTCGACCTGCGCATCGGCACCGATCAATTAAGAAAACAGATCATCGCCGGCGTAACGGAAGCCGAGATCAGGAAAAGCTGGGAACCGGGATTACAGCAATTCAAGGCCATAAGAGCGAAATATTTGTTGTATCCGTGATGATGATGGATCTAAGCCGCTGCCCCGCTGATACCGGGCAGTTTTGAAATCTTTTACTACCGGACCCTTCCATTCTCCGCTTCAAGCGCCGAGCTACGGATACGGGGCGCTTTACTGTTTTTATCGATGAACTTCCAGGTAAAATTCAACCGGACCTGTCTCGTTTCAAAATAACTATAGCTACGGATATGAAACTGATCCATATCCTGCACACTGCGCGACCGGGAGCCTTTATAGATATCGTTGAATGCAAGCCGGACAACAATATGCTCACCAACTATTTTCTGCAGCGCGATATCGACCTGGCTCGTATGCCTGTGAATCTCATTCGCGGCATTCAAACGGCGACTGTTATAAATAGCCGTCAGTTCTGCACCGAATGTGCCGCTTATCCTGAACCGGTGCACCATATTTATCCTTCCGGCCCACTGCTTCACGGCGAAGTTGACCATTTTCGTGTAGGCAATATCATTACGTATCCGGAGTGCTGATGCATTCAATGTGGCATCCCACCACTTCCGGATTTTTATGACTTGTGTCAACGTAAATCCCAGGCTTCGCTGGCTACCCACATTACGCGGAATCATGACGATTTGATTGCCATTGATACTGTCGGTAATACGTGCATAGTAATGGATCGTGTTAGCATAATTAACTCCGATTACCGTTGAACTGCGATACACATATTGCAGGCTCAGCCGATCGGTCAACTGCGGCTGCAGATAAGGATTCCCCTGCCAATAAGACAATTCATCCAGCAGATAAACAAACGGATTAAGATCCGGATAGGCAGGTCGGTCGATACGGCGTGAATAGGCCAGACTGAAGTTATGTGCTTCGCGGGGTTTGTATCCGATGCTGACAGCCGGGAAAAAGTTGGTATAGTTCCGTTTAATGGTATCGCTCCTATTATCCGTATTCTCCATGCGGAGGCCCGCCTGCCAGGACCATTTTTTCCAATTGCTTTTATAATTGATATAGGCGCTGGTAACTGTTTCAGCAAAAGAAAAATAATCGGAACGGCGGTTATCTAAACTGTCGGTATTTTTTACATGATAAAATTGTCCATCGTTGGCAGACTTCACACCGGCTATTTTCATCCCTGTTTCTATTTTACCGTTCCACAGGTTGCCGGTGTAATCAATTTTCGCCGCTTTCAGCCGTATATCGATCTCATTGAGGGTGCGGTAACGCGTATCGTTTTGCAATACTTCCGTCGCATCGAGGTACCGGTTCGACTGCAGGTTTTTATTGGCTTTATTGAAATAACCGATATCTGCGTCGAAGTTTAGTCTTCGTCCGTCTTTATCTTCATATTGGTAATTGATATTTCCATTGTAGCGTTGGGTATGCTGGAAATAATAATCATTGATCGCATCAAGTAACTGATCGGTAGCGCCGCTACCCGGTAAACTGATCACGGTGCGGGTGTCTGTCAAGCCGCCGCCGGTAATGAAATTAGCACTCGCCATCCAGCCCACCGTATGCTTTTGATTAATGGCATAATCCATACCCACCCTGGAGTTGAAGCGCTGCCTTTTGTCTTCATCGTAAGTAGCACTCGAATAGCTGCGATTGTTTTGCAGCCGGTCCGTTCCATAGTCGTAGGTATACCGGCCAATAAAATGACTATAAGTAAAAAAGAAACTGAGCTTATTCTTGCGGTAGTTCAGGTTGATGTCTGTATTCTGCCTCAATGTAATACCGTAACTAAGTCCGGAGCCTATACTCCCGTTTAATCCTGAAGCCTGAATTTTATTTGTTCGGATATTGATGATACCTGCTGTGCCGGCAGCATCATATTTGGCGCCCGGGCTATTGATGATTTCAATACTTTTTATAGATGACGAGGGCATGGCCTGCAGCAGGTCAATTAATTCCTTTCCGGATAAATAAGAAAGTTTGCCGTCGAGCATGATGGTAACACCCGACCGGCCGTTGAGGCTGATGGTCGTGTTATTAATGATGGAGATGCCCGGCGCCTTTTTCAACGTTTCCAGCGCCGATGCCCCGGCGGCGTCCATCGAGGCGGAGACATTATAAACAAGTGTATTGGGATCGCTACCGATCTCAATCACGGGCTTCTGTGCCGTGACCACAACGCCCTGCATAGTGGTGCCGGCCGGCCGGAGTAATATCACTCCCAGGTCTGTATCGGTATTGAGGAAGATTACCTGTTCGTATAAATGGTAACCGGCATGGGTGATGGTGAGGCGGTATTCTTTCTTTTCTTTCACGGAAAAGTTGAACCTGCCTGTGCTGTCTGTGAGTACTGCCGACTGATCAGCAGATATGGAAACAGTGGCGCCTGTGAGGGTGGAGACGGAATCACTGACGGTGCCGCGTAATGTGATAGTCTGGGCTACAGCCGTGGTTGTATAAATAAAGAAAAAAAGGAAATAAAAGACTTTCATGTTGGCCATTTCGCAATAAGCAATACCGCTAAAATTAGGGAAGGAAAAATAAAAAAGGGATGCGTTTTTGTGCGGGGGATGTTTCCCTTTTTATTGACCCGTACTATGCTGAATTGTCCGATTGAATCAATCCAGGTTTTCCGGCAGCCGAATAACTTGGGTTCAGGTACGACCTTGATACAAAAAACTCTAATAAGCGGATGACATTATTTATTTCAATGCGAAAAAGGCACTGCGCTTGAGCCTCCCAACTACGCATGTATTTTTTAGGGTTGTTTTGTTACCACTAAATTCCTGAAATGAGCTTCTGTTCCCGGTCCGATCCAAAGCCCGATGCTTCCTGCGAGGTTATCACCATGTTTCAAATCCGAAACAATCAATGTCGGCTGCGTGGCACCGTGGACAAATAGTTTCGCCGTATGCCCTTTTACTTCAATTTTCACTTTGGTCCATTTGGCCGGTTCGAGATCAACATAAGTCTCATATTTTTCCGGAAACTCTTCCCGCAGTTTATACCAGGGATAGTCAGGATAAGAAATGTACTGGACAGCATGGTTTCTTCTGACCTGGTCATCGGCGCGGCCGTTTGTAGGCCGCAGGTAAATGCATTCAAACTTTGAATTGGAAGGATCGATACGAAAAGCAACCCCCACAAAGCCCCTTGCGCCCTCGCCGCTGTTTTTCATGGGTTCCCCGGCCGGTTCCACTTCGATAGTTCCGTTATGAAAACCAGTGTCGGCCAACTTCACCAGCCGCAATTCCGTATCAAGCGCAGGGTTACTGTCGGCAACCCTCACCGAGCGTTTAGTTTTGTATACGTCCGGCTTCATAACAACGTTACTGGCCCGGAGACTTAGCGTGTCAGTCAACGGGTAAGTCTGCTTCCTCACCTGCCCCTGCGCAATCAACGTTGTAACTACCAGCAAAAAAACAAAAAATGTATGCTTCATGTCGTTTGATTTAGGAATATCTGGTGTCTCAAAAATAAATTGTTTACTATAATCTTCGGGAAAAACACTATTTAACCTGGGCGCCACTTCGTCCCATTTCATTACAAACCTCTCGCAAAGCTTCGCCCTGTCCATATTTACCCGGCTTGTCAAAAATCATACTTTTCTACGATTGCACAAGCTATGACAGCCGCCTACATTCACCATACCAATTTTGTGTATGAAAAAAGTATTCCTTTTTGCAATGAATATTGTTCTCGCCGCTTCCGCTTTGGCTCAAAAACAAGTTTTTGACGTGTTGACCTACACCATACCCAAAGGATGGGATAAAGCAGAAACGTCACAAGGCATACAACTCTCCACAACAAACGACGGTCAGGGAAATTATGCTGCCGCCATCATTTTACGTTCTACAGCAACCACGGCACCCGCCCGGGACAACTTTAATAATAGCTGGAATAAGTTGGTAAAAGGCACCGTATCTGTTTCCGGGGAACCCACCATGCAGGCATCTGCTGACAAAGGATGGAATATTATCTCCGGGCAAGCCGGCTATACCGATGGCGCTAATAAGGGATTGGTAACACTCATCACCGCTACAGGAAACGGCAAAATGGCGAATGTGGTCATACTAACCAATACCGATAAATACCAAAACCAGCTACTGGATTTTATAAAAAGTCTGGACTTAAACGAAACGGCAACTGCAGAAAATAATGATACACGACCGGCTAAACAATCTGTGGCCGGTCCGGGAAACAAAAATATTTATTCCATTACTGTTCCGCCTACCTGGAATTTAACTGCCGGTGGAAGTAATCTGACGATAGAAAAAACGGCCAATACCGGTAAGACAATTATCGAGTTCATGAGTATGGTAAAATCATCGGGCAGCTTAGAAAAAGATATGGAGCATATTTTCTTTGAAGTTTTTGATGGTTGGAGCCTTTTTAACAGCCCGAACAATCTCCTGTTCGAAAAGGGCGATCACGAAAAAGGGTTTACCTCGCAAGGTCTGCCCTATTATATGTTAAGCAACAGCATTAGTAAAAACGGCAGCGATGTCATCAAAGGCACTGTGCTGCTTATACAGGCGGGAGCAAACGTAGCAATTATCAATTCGGCCGACAAGATACTGGGCAGTGAAACAGAGATGGCTTTAAACTTTCTCCTGTTCACTTTAAAAATAAATGGTGTTGCCGGAAAAAATATAGATTATAAAAAGCAGTTGACGGGTACATGGGGTGCAAACAGCGGGTTATACGGTAATGGCTTAAGCACGGTTACCACCTACCTGGCAGAAGGCAAATATTATGTGCTGGCACAATCCTCCTATACGGTCGGGTATGACTATTACAATGACCTGATTAAAAACAAGAAATTTAAAAGCGAGGGGGCATTTTCTTTAAAAGGAAATGTACTGAGCAGAAAATATGGTTCAGGTGCGGCAACCAGCTACTTCATCAGATTTTATTCCAGAAAATATGGCGTAAATGAATGGGAAAATGTAATGAGCCTGTATGACTTCAATTATGATAAAAATAAAATAGAACCCATTCTCCGGTTTCGCAAAATCTGAGCGGCGTTGACAAAAAACCGGCGGGAAGCATACGAAGAAAAATCATCTTACTAAAATGAAACAGCAGCGAATAAATAAACTACAGGCATGAAAAAAACAGCACTTCTTTTTTTGTGTGTACTCTTATCAGCAGCAGCTTTTTCACAAAGGCCTTCTAAAGAGCAAATGGAAGCTGATAAAAAACGGCTTGCCGAAGCACAGAAAAAATTGCAGGACACCAAAGACAAGATGAGTCCCGAAGCCCGCAGGAATTTTGACAGCATGATGAACAGTATGGGCATGGAACAGAAAATGAATAATGCCATACAACAGGTAAATAATAATCAAACGACAAAAAGCGGCAATGCTTCCAACGGGCTTGTTACCGCAAAAAACACCAAACTCATTGCGTCTACACCTTCTAACGAAAATATGAGCGCATTTATCGGCAACACCAGCAATACAACTCTTGCCGCGGTGCTGCCTGCCGCAAAAAATAAAGCCTCCGATATCTATAAAGACCTGAAAGGAAAAGGAGTGACCTCGGATGATATGGGCAACGCTGCTGCGGCCTTGTGGATCGGTGGCCATATCCAGATTGCCTTAAGCCTGATGGCTCAGGTATGTAAAGATGATGCCGGCAACACCGACAACCTGAATAACTATGCGGCCATGTTAACAATGATGGGGGCACCTGAACTGGCGATCCCCATTCTCAATAACCTCAATAGCCGGTTCAAAAAAAACAGCACCATACTCAATAATCTCGGCCAGGCATGGTTTGCCCTGGGCGATGTGGACAAAGCCAGAAAATATCTAGACACCACGCTTGCCATTGTCGCATCACACCCGCAGGCCAACCAGACAATGTGTATGATTGCCCAGGGCAAGGGTAATAAAACGGCAGCGACAACTGCCGCCAAAGCCGCTTTCAAACAAGGATACAGCAGTACAAGGGCAGACCTGTTAAGAAGTCTGGGCTACACCCCCGGTACCGGTGATTACAACAATTTTCCACCTGCCGGTAAAAGCAATGATTTACTCAACCTTGGAGGCTTTGCGATGCCAGCCTTCCCAAAATCCGTAGCAGAATGCAAGGCATTGGATCCGGTATGGAAACAATTCCGGGCTGATATTGAGCAACGTTTAAAACCACTGCAGAAAGCCGTTGAGGAGTCCAATAAACAAACGCTGCATCAATTAGAACAACAGCAAAAGCAATTTATGGACGCCATGAACAAGACCAGGGCAAACCCCGGTTCCGTAAGCGCGGGTGAAGCAATGAAAATTATGAGAGCACCCCTGTATGCAGATAAAATGAATGCCAGGGAAAATATCGTGTTACAAAATCTGCAACAAAAAAAACAGGCCGCTGCTCAAAACATCAGGAATTATATAAATGGCGAAGGCGGCGCTTTGAAGAAAAAATATGACGACGCAATGGTTGTTATCAACAAGAAAATAAGCGATGTGGGTGAAGGTGGAACCACCACACTGGAAATGATCTGCCGGGAATCTGTAAAAGCATCAGATGAATTTTTGAAGCCTTACAATACCAAACTGGAAGGATTGTATAATGACTACTTGGCTGCTGAGAAGCAACTGCTGAATGAAATAGCCTACTCGTCTCTTTATACCACTTATCCTGAACTGCTGCCGGGCCTCTGTGCTGGATTGCAGGCGCAATGGTTAAAAGATTTAAGTCTGACCCTGAATGGCTTCAACTTTGTCAATATCACAAAATATGATTGTACCGATGATGCAGAAGGTAAAAGCGGCCGGCTGACAGCATTCAAAAGTCCTTCCTGTACGATCAACAGCGAATTCGGCAGCGCCAGGCTCGGTTTTACCATGACGCTTACCTGCAGCGGCTTAACTACCACTATTAATGCAGGAGTAATCAGCGGCACTTTAAACCAGGACCTGGATCATGCAGGGTTTGGCGACTCCTTTAAAAATTGCACCGTAAGTATAGGACCTAAAGTGAGTGCCGGGGGCAAGCTGGGCCCATTGCAGGCCAGTGCAAGCGCAGGTGTGGGTGCGGACATTGAAATAGACAGAACAGGTGTAACGGATGTGGTGCTGACAGGTGGTGTGGAAGTTGCAGCAGGTGCCGGCCCGATTGGAGCCAGTGCTGGCATGGAAGGCAGAATGAGCCTTAATAGCGGTACGGCTTCGGTAAACGGCACCGGTATTTTCAAATAATTTTTAAGTACCCAAAACAGGATATACGCCATGAAAAAGTTTTTGCTCCTTTCAGTAATTGTGCTTGCGAGTACGGTTGCTTTTGCGCAGGCAACAAAAAAAATAACGAACCCGTTGACGCCTTGCAACGGAAGTGCTGATGATGTGGCCGGAATTTATACGGACCATAACAATACCAAATATGGATTTGCTTTAAAAGGCACGCCCGCTGAGAAAGCAACGATGATGAAAAACCTCGTTGCCATTGAAAAAATGGAGGAAGCCAGCCGTAACAATTTTAAACTGACAGGATGTGCGGCCAGGGTAAGTTTTGCCAGATCAGGTAACAGTAGTTATGGTAAACATGTCTATGCGGCTTATGGTTACGACCTGAATGTATATGAATTCGTTTGTCATGTAACTGAACACGTACCCAAAATAGTAGACGAATACAGGACCGTTTTCCGGGTGATTATCAATCCCTCTATTTCTACAGGAGCCAAGGCTGGCGGTACGGGAGAATTTTATATAAAATATGGCAACCCGGTTTACGACATTGCCATCGAAGCCAAAATGGGTCCAGGTTTTGAAAAAGAGAAAACCAGCAATCCCAGCCGTGTATCACAATATATTACAGAAGCACTGCTGCTGGGCAGTCGCTCCGATGACTACAAAAACTTTCACGGCGATTTTCTGAAGCTCAACAATGGCAATGGTTATGTTGAACACTGGCAAATGGGTGCCAGGTATGACAAGCACGGACCTGATTCTTATCAATGGATCGATCGCCGTTACTTCATTACCAAGGCCGGTGTACCGCTATTGATACCGGTCAGCCGTAAAAAATACCTGGAGGACATGCTGGAATATTTCGAAATAGAGAAAACCAATTTCGAATACGCCAATGCGGAAAAAATTAAAAATATTGGTAACAATACATCCGAGTCTGCAAAAAGAACCCTGGCAGCTTTGACAGCCGACAAACTTGCTTACCCCAAAATTTACGAAGCCAAAAAAGCAAAAGTCAATGAACTGCTCGCCAACCAAAAATCCGAATGGCTGCAAAAGCCGGCGGTGGTTGACAACAACAATTGGCTGAAAGACGCCAACACCAGGTTGGAAGCCTTGGGCCGGTTTTATGATGCAGAAGGGGAAAAAACATCGGCACTGTATGTTTTAAACCCCGCCTATTTTACGGCCAATAACGGGCAGCCCGCGAAACCGCTGCTGATAGAAGTACAATTCCGTTATGAGATCGGTAAGAACAGAGGTTTCTCGGAAAGGCTCTTTAAAAACTGGGAGCAGCATTTTGACATGAATGGGTTGCGGAAAATGATGGAGTAACGATTCAAAATCCTGTTTTTTAATGATGCCGTTGAATAAGCGGACCCTATAGCTTTACAGTAGTAATGACCTCAACTAAATCAGTCAATTCTTTTGTCATGAAAAAGCAGCTTTTATTGCCCTTTCTTACCGTAGTGATGTTGGGATTTAGTTGTATTTGCCAACAGGCCACCGCCCAAATCCTTGTAGCCAGCTATCCGCTCGATGGTAATGCCAATGATGTAAGTGGCAACGCACTAAATGGCGTAATCAATGGCATCCTTACACCTGTTGCGGACAGGTATGGCAACGCCAACAGCGCCATGAGTTTTCCGGGAACCGGTTATATCAGCATTGCAGACAACCCTTTGCTTCGGCCAGGAAGTATCTCTATTTCCTGTTGGGCAAAAGTCGGCGCGACCAACCTCTTAAATTCTTTTGTGGACAAGGCCATTGGTAACTGTATCAATGACTCCTGGCAATTTGGAACAATCAATAACAATTTCAACGGTTATGTCTCCAACTCTTTTTCCTGTGGCGACTTTGTCTTTCTTTCGACCCCACAGAATTTTGATGACTGGAAATTTATTGTTTACACAATAGATGTTGTGAACCACAGTATGTCGCTTTACGCAGACGGGTTGCCCTTGGCCACTGGCAGTTATACAGGCCCGATACAATATGATAACACGCCTGTGTTATTAGGCGCCGCCTATGAAAACGACAATATTGCCTTTCTGCTATCCGGCGGCGCGCTTGATGACGTAAAAATCTATGACGGGGTATTGTCGCCGGCACAAATAGCCACCCAATACTTCAACGAAGTAGCCACCAATAAGCCCGGCAGCGGCAATGCCATTACCCTTGATGGTGTTGATGACTATGTGCAACTACCGTCCGTACTGAATGGCGCCACGCAATTTACCATTGACTTCTGGATCAAAACAACAGAGAACAGAACCAGCAGCACCTATTGGCAAAAGCCAACCATACTGGGCAATGCCAATAACGCTATTTCAGATGGTGACTTTGGCATCACGACCAATGATGGCATGATCGGCGTATGGCATGGCCTCTGCTGCGGCGACCAGGACCTGCAGACAACCAAAGCAATCAACGACAATACCTGGCATCATGTGGCCGTAGTCAATGATGGAACTACTATTGTATTATTTGTCGATGGCATCCAACAGCCGGGAAGTATACCTACCAATGGCGGAGCACTACAAAACAGCGCCCTGCCCTGGCGGCTGGGGATGAACAACTCCTGCTGCTCCGCGGGCTCACCGCATCAGGGCACCTTAGATGAAGTCCGTTTCTGGAACGTAGCACTCACCCAAAGCCAGCTCCGCGACAGGATGTGTAAAAAAATTACTCCCGCAGATCTCCTTTCCGCTGATCTATCAGCCTATTACAACTTTGATGAAACCCTGGGCAGAACCCTCTTTGACAAAAGTGAACATGCCAACTATGGTATACTCATCAATGGCGTCGCGAAAGTAACAAGCGGTGCTCCTATTGGCAATGCATCTGTACATGACTATGTAAATGCAGTAAAAACGGTCAATATTGCCCACGCAAGCGGCGAAAACTTTACCGTTACCTCCTCATCAGGCGAGCCGGATGGCATACAAGTCTACAGGGTAGATGAGCAGCCGAATACACTAAACGGTGCCGGTACCATTGGCACCATGAACAACTACTTCGGTGTCTTCCAGGCAGGTGGTACAACGCCGCAATACACGGCGATATACAACTATACAGGTAACCCCGGTGTAAATGCGGGCAATGAAAACATGCTCGCTTTATATAAAAGAAACGACAACTCGGTCACTACCTGGACAAACGGAGCAGCCTCTCTGGACATGAACAACAATACGTTAACTCTTACCGGGCAAAGCACCGAATATATTTTAGGACGCACGGCAGGTACACTGCCGCTCCGCCTGGCTTCCTTTTCTGCGGTTAAGCAAAACGAAACGGCACTGCTGCAGTGGCAAACAGCGGATGAAATCAATACCTCACACTTTGAAATAGAGCACAGCCCTAATGGCGTCAGCTTTAGAAAAATCGGCCTCATACATGCGGCTGACAATAGCGGTACGCACTACTACGACTTCATTGATCATGCACCTGCAGCAGGCACCAACTACTACCGGCTGAAACAGGTAGACAGAGACGGACGATTCACTTATAGTTCCATTGTTACAGTCGCATTTGAAAAAGAAGCGGCGGTGATAGTCGTTTCTCCCAATCCTGCGGTCAATACCATCACCATAAAATATACGGGTAACCAGCAAAAAATACATCTTACCGTGTTGGATCTTGCCGGCAGACAGGTGATGGCTAAAGAGCTACAGGATCAAAGCACCTGGCAGGCCGATGTATCGGGTCTTGCGAAAGGAACGTATACTATACGGGTTGATGATGGGGTGAAAGAGTGGTTTGGGAGGTTTTTGAAGTTATAACTGAAGATCCATTAGCAATAACAAGGCCTTTCAACGGAAGTTGGAGGGCTTTGTTACTGGCACCTATTCGAGCTACTGTATATGCTTTTGAATTGTTAACTTCAAGCCTCTTAAATGACCTTTCGCAAACGAACAATTCAAATAAATAGTTAACTATGATTATGAATTTCAGAGGATCATTTTGCGATCCATTTAAACGGGACATAATAGAACTTCAAGATATACAAAAGGATAAAATCATTGAACAGTTTGAAAAAATCCCCTGGACTGATTTATTGGAGAAAATGGAACTGGCCAAAGAAAGTGAAATCTTCTATTCCCCATCACTTGAAATAGAAAACAAAGACAACAAACATGGACTTGCAATTTCAGCAGTTGGCCACCCAAACAACTATGAATTCTACATTTTCTACAAGCGACCCAAAAAAATAAAAACATTTTTCGGTCTAAAGGAAAAAATTAACGAAAACTATACGTCGGACAAAACCGGGCAGACTAAACAAGATGTAATTGACTGTTTAGATGCTTTGTCACGTAATGACACGGAATATTTGGCCAACAAAATCGGACAATAAATACACCTAAACACGGCGTATAACACCAGATTTTCCAAGCCCATGGTTTAGTTCGATCAGGCGAATTGCCATCACGGTAAAAAAAGTAACTCCTCACCCTTAAATAACACGTTGCCAACTTTGACAAAGTCAAAATATATTTCATAGACAAGCTGACGAGGGTGTGAAAAAATGGTAATTGTAAATATTAAACAAAAAACAGAACCTACACGGCTCCGATTGGATTATCGACAAAAGAAGATTTGAGATATGGAGCGAAAGGAATTGATGAATGGGTCAAACTCGATGGAGGTAATGCCTATATATTAAAAAACTATAAGTGGGTTACAGTTGACCAGTATGGCAGCACTCAGCTCACAATTGACTTTGACACATTATTATGTGAGTAATTTCAAATTACAAACCAAAACTATGACATTGAATCAGGAAGTATCATTCAATTCAGATCAAGCGGGAAATAACTTCAGGCACTATGCGAACATATTGCGCTCTTAACTGTAAGTCCCCGTTTCTGACCCATTTAGCTACCTGCAATTTATAAAAAGTCCTAAGTAATAATAATAATATGAACTTTTCTAAAATACTGTTAGTTCTGATTATTGGTTTCAGCCTGATTTCTTGTCAGGAGAAAAAGAAAAATGAAACGAGTATTACCAGACTGACTGATAACATTGAAACTGCCCCCAACGAAATACCTATTTGGAGTAAGACAATTCCGGATTTTGAACTTGTAACAGGAACAGAATCCTACAACGATGGGATGGTAAAAAATGTTTCAAAACCAACAATGACCGTTTACTCACCCAAAGGGAAAAATACGGGTGCTGCAATTATAGTTTACCCAGGTGGTGGTTACAACAAACTTGCCATTAATCTTGAAGGTTCTGAAATCTGTAAGTGGTTAGCTTCTATTGGGGTTACGGGAATACTATTGAAATATCGGGTTCCCGCTTCCGGACCACATGCGGACGATAGTTGTAAGTGCGAAAAAGACCCGATAAAACCATTAGCCTTACAAGATGCGCAAAGAAGTTTAGGACTTATTCGGGCCAGAGCAAAAGAATGGAATATTGATCCGAATAAAATCGGCGTCATGGGATTTTCTGCAGGCGGACACTTGGTAGCTGACCTGAGTACAAACTATCGAAAAAGAGTTTACGAACTAACGGATGATTTTGACAAAGTGAGTTGTAAACCAAATTTTGGAATTGTTTTTTATCCAGGGCATATGACCTTTCACACTACGAAACCCTTTGAACTAAATCCAACAATTCCTGTAGATAAAGAAACGCCGCCCACATTCATCTTACAAGCGGGAAACGACAATATTGACAATATTAAAAACTCTCTTGTTTACTATATAGCCTTGCAAAAAGCGGGCGTTCATGCAGAATACCACGTGTACGCTGAAGGAGGTCATGCATTCGGATTAAATGAATCTGCACAAAAAATACCAAACTGGGAAAAATTACCAATTGCAGATTGGGAGGCTTTAGTTGAAAGATGGCTAAAAACAATAAAAATGACTTCTGATGAATAAAAATCTAGAAGTTAAGAGTTGATCTGAATTGGGATTAAACTTAAGTAACCACACTTATCTAATAACTGTATCACACTGGCGGCGAGAAGCCGCTTTAGAAAATCAGCCGTCGCAAACCCACCCCCGAAAATCGTGTCGTTCCTCAAATTGAGGAAGCTGTCGTTAAGATGGCATTCGGATTCCCGGCTTATGGCAGGTCCCGGGCTTGTAATGAATTACATATGAAGGGTGTCGATCAAAACATGCAGTCTTTCGTGTAGGCTGAAATGCTGTTTGGGTTATACGGACGAATCTCCTTCGCTGTGTGAATTCCAATTTCAATAAGCAACATCTCCCCTGCTATCACACAATACAGCAACTTCTCCCCCGGGGGGGGATTTTTCCCCTTTTTATACCAGACCGGATCGCAGTATACATATATGACCGAACATTGGTCTGCCTAGGCGAAACGACACTTGATCGTAATCATGAAACCTGTGAAAATAGTTTCGAAAAAAGCGAGCTATTTGAATAAAATAAAACTTTTATTACTTTCATCGTTAACAAACCTTATCTGAATATGAGATCTTCCACCACCTCACGCACATACTGCGTGCTGCTCCACCTTTTTTATACTTACAGTTATTCTAAGCTGCTAATCTAAACTCTTACTGTTTTATGTCTTCTTTAAGAAACATAAAAAAATATAGTTTTCAGTGAGAAACTATATTTTAATAAGCAACTATAGATAATGAGAATTCTTCATACTGCCGATTGGCATATCGGTCAACTCTTCTAGGAGTATGGTCTTACGTACGAGCACCGACAATTTTAAACGTCCTACCATAGCGACGATATATTGAATCTATATAGGTGTAACTAATACAAAAAATATAAACCAATGCAGCAAACTAAAATAATGAAACAAACATCTATTGGCGCGCGGCTTCGGCTCAGGCTATCCACTGCGACTTCTCTCTGACATGCGATATTTCAGCTGCTATTCATCACGCGAAAATCAATTGATAATTGAAAAAAGAATCAACCGATATGAGATTTAGTAAAGAGATCGAAGCATTTATAAAAATATTTGTTAGGGACCTGGCAGAAAGCAATGTTGCCATATTTGCAGGTGCCGGATTGTCCAAATCTGCAGGATACGTTGATTGGCCCGGCTTGTTAAGAGATATTGCTGACGAGCTTGGGCTAAGTGTCGATAAGGAGCACGATTTAATTTCATTGGCGCAGTACCATGAAAATGAAAAGCAAAACAGGAATGGGATCAACAGAAAGATTCTGGAAGAGTTTTCTGAACAAGCAGAAGAAACGGAGAACCATAGGATACTGGCTCGGCTACCTATTACAACTTTTTGGACAACCAATTACGACACCCTGATAGAAGATGCGTTAAAATTGGCCTGTAAAGTAGTCGATATAAAACACGAATTAAAGCAACTAGCAACAACGCGGCCTAAACGTGATGCGGTAGTATATAAAATGCATGGCGATGTCTCGCATCCTGCAGATGCTATAATCACCAAATCGCAGTACGAGTATTATTACAAAACACATGAGCCTTTCATCACGGCTTTAAGCGGCGATCTGATATCTAAGACATTTTTATTTCTTGGATTCAGCTTCACCGATCCCAATCTGGATTACATATTAAGCCGGTTAAATCATCAAATGGGAAAAAATGGCAAACAGCACTACTGCTTTATGAGAGCTGTTTCACGAGCTAAAGACGAAGATGAAGAAATTTATAAGTATCGTATCAGAAAACAGAATCTTATGATCAATGATCTGAAACGTTACAAAATTGAAACCTTGCTAGTAGACGAGTTCGAGGGTATAACGGCAGTTTTGTCGGAAATAGAAAGGCGATATCGAATGAAGACCATATTTATATCGGGTAGTGCAGAGGTCTACGGCTCCTGGGATAAAAACCGGTCACAAGGATTTATTCACTTGTTGAGTAAACGGATTATACTGGAAAACTATCGACTTGTGAACGGATTCGGCTGGGGCGTTGGCAGCGCGGTCATAAATGGTGCTTTGGAAGCCATTTACGAAAAGCCTGAAAAGTACTCAGAAAGTCAGTTAATAATGCGTCCCTTCCCTCAATTCAAAACCGGCACAACGGAGCTACCAGCCTTATGGGAGGATTATCGGCAAAAGATGATTTCAATGGCAGGCATTTCCATCATCATCTTTGGGAATAAAAAGGACAATAATGATGCAATTATTAACGCTGGCGGGGTAAAACGAGAGTTCGAAATAGCATTAGAACAAGGGCTTATTCCAATCCCTGTTGCAGTAACCGGGTATATGGCGGCCGAAATTTACACCACAGTTATGGGGGACTCGAGACTGTACTATAAAGGCATTGAACAAATTATTCCGTTAATAGAAGAACTATCTAACGACAAGTTAGGGGATGGTGCTCTTATAGATAAAATAATCAAAATTATTCAAACAATAAATAAATAATCAATGGCAATCAAACGACAAATTTTTTACAGCTTTCATTATGACAATGATGTGTTCAGAGTTCAACAAATTCGCAATATTGGAGCCCTCGAAGACAATAAGCCTGTGTCACCGAATGAATGGGAAACAGTGAAACGTGGAGGAGACAAAGCGGTTGAAAAGTGGATAGATGACAATATGTATGGCAGGAGTTGTATTGTGGTTCTAATTGGTGAAGAGACGGCAAAAAGAAGATGGATAAAGTACGAAATAGAAAAGGCATGGAATAGTGGCAAAACCCTTTTGGGAATTTACATACACAATATCAATTGTATGAAGAATGGAAAATGTTTTATGGGAACAAATCCTTTTGAACAGTTCAAAACAGACAGTGGGAAAAAATTATCCGATCTGGTGACATGCTACAATCCAAAATCGAGCGATGCATACAATGATATTAAGAATAACATGGAAACATGGATTGAAGAGTCAATAAAAAATAAGAAAAACTGATGGCTAGGAATGTGTATTTCGCATTTGACCATGAAGATGTAAAGTCATTTAGAGCAAATGTAGTTAGAAACAGTTGGGTAATGAGCAAGTATAAGTTCAAGGACTCGTCTATTTGGGAAGAATCAAAAGAAAAGAGTGTAACAAAACTAAAAGACCTGATAGACGGCAGCCTAGTGGGAACGAGCGTTACATGCGTACTTACAGGATCAAATACCTATAATCGCAGATTTGTCAGATATGAGATAGTGAAGAGTTTTGCAATGAAGAAAGGTCTTTTGAGCGTCGGTATAAATTGGATTAAAGATAAATACGGAAATACAAAGCTTTGGCCTGGTAATAATCCGTTTGAATATTTGAAACTGGAAATCAGCAACGACGGATCAGTAATCACTTTTTATGAATACAAGAACGGATGGGTTTTATTTAAAGATTTGCCGACTGTTAAGAACACTCATTTTAAGGATGGCTTAGGTAAAACGATCTGTTTTGATAAGTTGTTTTCCAACTATAGTTATGACTGGAATAATGGGAAGGATAACCTTGTTCAATGGGTTGAGAATGCGGCTTTACAAATTAGTAGATAAAAAACAAAGTAATCATGTATAGAGGATTTAACCTGAAAATTGAATTGGATGCTTTAACTATAAATAAGCATAGAGCTAACGGTCTGTCAATTCAAAATGAATATAAAAGTAATATTCTTAAAAGCTTCGAAGAGATTGTGAAGAGGGGTGGCCAACTCGACGCGAGTAAAATAGAATCGTTATTTTTTCCCCAAATCGAGGCGGATATTTTTATTTCTCATTCTCACAAAAATGTTGACGAAGTAATGGCGCTGGCAGGCCTCTTGAATCAAAAACTTGGATTGAAAATATTTGTCGATTCCTGCGTATGGGAATCAGCTAGGGACTTGCAGAAAATCCTGGATGACGAGCATTCATGGTTCGATCAAAGTCAAACAACATATTCTTATCAGGCTGTCGGAAAATCGTCTAGTCATGCTCATATGATGTTGTCTGTGGCCCTATCGAAAATGATAAATGCTACCGAATGTATTTTTTTCTATAACACCCCCGAATCTATTATTCCCTTTAATAACGCTGACAGTACAACATCTCCTTGGATATACTCTGAAATTGCACTTACGCAGATAATTCAAAAGAGAGTTCCCCAAAGGAGAAAAACGCAAGAGACAAAACTATTTACCGAAAGGGGGTATGTCAATGAAAGCCTGGAGTTGCGCTACCAAGCAGATTTAGGTCATTTGTCAATACTTAATAGTCAAAATTTCAATACTTGGATAGGCAGCGCTGTTAATACACCCCAAAAAGCCTTGGATACATTATATGATATGACTCCATTGCCAGCGAAACCACAACTAATTTAGCTTTAAAAATATAGTATGTCAATAATTACAATAAGTCAGTTAGCCACAATTGCGCAAAACAAAGCCGGCTACAAAGGATTACGAGGTGTAGTAAATGAAAACCGACAATTCTCTAGATCAAGCCAAACTACAAGTATTTTTTTGTCCCATGCACATACTGATAAAGAGAAGATAGAACAAGCGGTCACGTTTTTTAGAACATTAGGGATATCCGTTTATGTTGACTGGATGGATCACACCATGCCGAAAGACCAAATGGAGAAACGGCCAGCAACATCAAAAGTAAAATACAGCTTAACGATAAGTTTGTACTTCTTGCTACAAATGCTGCCGTTGCATCAAAATGGTGCAATTGGGAGGTAGGTATAGCCGATCCATATAAATCAAGCAGCAAAAAGATGGCACTTTTCCCTTTGGCAGATAACAGCGGCACATGGAATGGTAATGAATATCTTCAGATCTATCCAAGAATAGAGAGCAGTTCTTATTACGTCAGCTCGTTTAGTGTAATATATCCTGACGGGACTTCAGAAAGCATTGAAAGCTGGTTAAGGAAATAGATATGAGAACCAAATATCAAATACTATTAATTGGAAACGAAAATTCCTTTATTAGTCAGATAAAGGAAAGCTTAAACAGACACACAGCGGAACTGGGTGTTTCAGGCGTTTCACTGTTATACATTGAACAAGCCAACTTTTCCGAATATAAAGCCAATGCACCTGCTGTATGTTTATATTTTGGCTCTAATGACGGAATGTTTGGCGACTTAGAATTATTGAGGTCGCTAATTAATGATGCTACGTTAATTATACCATTAGTAGTAGACCTTAAAAGTTTTAGGGAATGCACACCCGAAGAACTTCATAAGGTCAATGGATATGAACTGTCAAATGAAAAAGATGTAGAACCTTTAGTAAGCGTCATTTTGGAAGGATTAGGCCTACTTAGACTTTCCAGGCGATTGTTCATTAGTTATAAACGAGAAGAGTCTAGTACTGTAGCTATCCAGCTTTTTGAGCAGTTTGAAAAAAACGGCTTCGATGTGTTTTTAGACACACACAGTGTACGTCCTGGAGAACCTTTTCAGGATGAATTATGGCACCGGCTGGCCGATACGGATGTGGTAGTGTTGTTAAATACCCCTGGATTTGTAAATAACCATTGGACAATGCAGGAACTTGCACAGGCTAACGCCATGTCTGTCGGTATTTTACAATTAATTTGGCCCGGCCACAGTCTTGAACTTGAAGCCAAGTTATCCATTCCTTACCCTCTACAAGATTTTGATTTTGGAAACAATACATATGCCAATACCAGCGCATATTTAGCAAAAAATACAATTGATCAAATTGTGAGTGAAGTTGAATCTTTAAGAGCGAGGAGTCTGGCTTCACGGCAAGACAATATAATTACTGAGTTTATTAAGGGCGCTACCCGCGTAGGTAAAGAAGCTAACCTGCAACCTGAAAAGTTTATTCTTATGAATAGACCTGACGGTAAGGAGCTGGTTTTTATACCTACCGTTGGGGTTCCGCAATCGTTTACTTACAATCAATCTGAAGAATTGATAAAGCAGGTAAAGAAAAGAGATGCTGAAACCATATTTATTCTCTACGATCATATCAATATCAGGGAAAAATGGATAAAACACTTATCCTGGTTGGATAATTACTTACCCGTAAAAGCTTTAAAAATTGAGGGCATAGAACAATGGCTAAAACACAACACTTAAGTACAATATTTCTTTCGGCAAGTATTCCTGATCCCGAGAGAGATCGGATTTATTATGATACTGCCGATATAGTGGCAATCAGAGATGCCGTCCGTGCTTTGGCCACCGTGATTATCCCCCACTCAAAACTTGTTTGGGGTGGCCATCCGTCGATTACGCCACTTATTCGATATGTATTGCAAAGGTTGGGAAGGAATGTGCAGGATCACGTGATTTTATATCAGTCTCTCTTCTTTGAGAGAGGCTTTATTGATGACAACGGGGCATTCGAACATGTAGTTTATACCGAAAAATACCCGACGAGAAAAGAAAGCATTTCCTATATGAGAAGCAGGATGCTATCGGAACACAGATTTGACGCCGCTGTGTTCATCGGAGGAATGGAAGGCATAAGAGATGAGTATGAGATATTCAAAGAAAAACATCCTAATGCCCTTATTATACCTGTTGCCAGCACTGGCGCTGCGGCCAAGATTTTACATGAAATATTGGACGCTCCATATGGCGAAAAACTAAAGAATGACTATGCCTACATGGCCCTTTTTCGCGAAATACTTTTAAATCAATAATAACATTATAAATGGGGAAAAAGATTTTTGTTTCGTACAAATATTCAGATGCCAATGTACAACCGTTGCCGGGACATCTTTTTGACACTACAGCAAGGCATTATGTGGATGAAATTAATGCCTTGATAGAAGATGGAGAAGATCACATCTATAAAGGAGAAAACGATGGCGAAAGTATGGGTACGCTAAAAGACTCAACTATAGGATCTAAACTCGGCGATAAGATATTTGACAGTAGCGTAACTATCGTATTAATTTCCGAGGGGATGAAAAATCCTATGCTTCAGGAGCGGGAGCAGTGGATGCCTTGGGAAATTTCTTATTCACTAAAGCAACAATCCAGAGAAGGGAAAAATAGTAAAACGAATGCGATGCTTGCAGTAGTACTCCCTAACCGTCAAGGGCGGTATGATTATTTTATTAGGGAAAATGCCTGCCCGGTTTGTAACTGTCGGATATTGAAAACGGATTTCCTTTTTCAAATACTAAGAGATAATATGTTCAATATTATTATCCCGGCACTGTCGACGTGTAACAACCATGGTGTTAAGCCTCCGTATTTGGGGTATTCTTCCTATATACATTCGGTAAAATGGATAGATTTTGTAAACGATATGGATAAGTATATCAATATTGCCCTCAACATTAGGAGCGATATTAATAGTTATACACTAGTGAAAACAATAATTTGATTGTGCGTATAAATTAAAAAGTGAATACATATCTCAAGCAAGTAAAGTACTTCGAACATAATCAATCTGAATTTTAGCCCGCTGTCCTGCTTGATTAAAGCAACTGCTTTTCCCTGAAGGTTCCAGCCACGCTGCGCCCGATACCTGCCCACACTGTTGGTAGTCCTTTGATAAAATGTAAACCGGAGCAGCATGTCCTTGCAAAGAACTATTTCTTTGCAAGGAGCTTTTCCAGCTTGTCAGTTCTTTCTTTTACTGTTGCCGCATACGCGCATTTCATCATTTTATTAACAGGATTGAAAGTTGGTGGCGTGATTATTCTAAGTATTTGAAATGACGTTTACCACTGCTTCTTCATCCAATTTCGGAAAGCCTACATGAATGTTTTTAATCCAGCACGCCCAGCATTTGCTCGAAACTAATGAACCATTATTGTCCATGTATTTCGTAGATAAAAAATCGCCTCATTTCTGAAGTGCTTGATTTTACTAAGTCGTGAAGACGTGCTTATCTCCGAAATTCCTGAGCGGGATATAATCCACCCAAAGCCCCAAAACTTCCGGCAGCATATTTTTCTCTGAATCCGCAACTCCCAAAAACAAAAAAGCCCTCCAACTTACGTTGAAGGGCTTTCCTAAGTCGGGAAGACATCCCGACGCTTCGGGATCGAACCTGCGCCCGCGGTCCCAAACTAGGTGCCCCGTCTTTGGCGGGACTACTTCCCCGCAACACCCCAAACAAAAAAGCCCTCCAACTTACGTTGAAGGGCTTTTCTCTCAGTCGGGAAGACAGGATTCGAACCTGCGACCCCCTGGTCCCAAACCAGGTGCGCTACCGGCCTGCGCTACTTCCCGATTGCCTTTGCAAGGCTAAAACAAAATTACCAAATCAGCAAAAGGTAATTAAGAGCGGTGAGGGCGGGATTCGAACCCGCGGTACAGTTTAACCCGTACGGCAGTTTAGCAAACTACTGATTTCAGCCACTCATCCACCTCACCGGTTCTTTCCCTCTTTCGAAGGGGTGGCAAAAATAAAGATTACCATTTACATAACCCAAAAAAAGAAGTCCCAAATGTCAAAAAACTACTGGTTTTCAGACATCCGGGACCTCCCTGCCGGCTCACCATGCACTTACATGGCCGCCAACTGTACTTTCTGTTGCAGTTCGAGCACATTCTCCCGGAACACCGCATCCGTATCCATCAGGTCCTTCACCGTCTGGCAGGAGTGGATCACCGTCGTATGGTCCCGGCCGCCAAAGTGCTCACCGATCGTTTTCAGTGAATTCTTGGTAAAGGCCTTCGCCAGATACATCGTGATCTGCCGGGCTTGCACGATTTCACGCTTACGCGTTTTCTGCAACAGCTTGTCGTAAGCCACATCAAAGTAATCACATACCATCTTCTGGATGGTATCGATCGTGATTTCTTTACTGGTTGATTTGATAAAATTTCGTAACACTTTCTTCGCTAGATCTAAATCAATTTCCCTTCTGTTTAGCGAAGATTGTGCCAACAGTGATATCAACGCGCCTTCTAATTCGCGCACGTTGCTATTAATATTATAGGCTATGTATTTGACTACCTCTTTCGGCATGTCCAGCCCATCCCCCTTCATCTTCCTTTCCAGGATCTCGATCCGCGTGTCATAGTCCGGGATCTGCAGGTCAGCACTCAGCCCCCAGCGGAACCGGCTCAGCAGTCTTTCCTGCACGCCTTCCATGTCCTTCGGCGGTTTGTCCGAGGTCAGGATCAGCTGTTTGCCCGATTGATGCAAGTGGTTGAAGATCGCAAAGAAAGCATCCTGCGATTTCTCGGCTTTGCTGAAGAATTGCACGTCATCTATGATCAATACATCGATCAGTTGATAGAAGTGGATGAAGTCATTGATCGCATTGTTGCGGCTGTGGTCCATGAACTGGTTGATGAATTTCTCCGAGCTCACGTACAACACTACCTTGTTCGCATTGCTTTTCTTTACTTCATTACCGATGGCCTGCGCCAGGTGCGTTTTACCCAAACCAACACCACCATATATAACAAGCGGGTTGAAGGAGTTGGCTCCCGGTTTCTCCGCAACAGTTTTACCTGCCCTGCGAGCCACACGGTTACAATCACCTTCAATGAATGTCTCAAATGTATAGATAGGGTTGAGCTGCGGGTCAATCTGCATTTTTTTCAGACCCGGTATAACAAAAGGATTCTTAACAGGATTATTGATGACCAGGGGAAAATCCATTTCGTTATTGGAATAGGTTTTGTAACCATGCCCGGTCACATCCATCGTCAAAGGCTTGTTGGAACTGTTACCACTATCAACCATGATGCGGTATTCCAGCCGGGCATCTTTTCCTAACTCACGCTTCAGCGTCTTCGCTAATAAATTTACGTAATGCTCTTCAAGATACTCAAAAAAGAATTGACTGGGGACCTGGATCACCAATACATTGTTCTTAACTGAGATTGCTTTGATCGGCTCGAACCAGGTTTTGTAATGCTGCCATTCAACAATATCCTTTATGATCTTCAAACAATTCGCCCAGATTTTTTCAGCATTTTTCTCCATCTGTTGATAGGCAGTTTATTCGAATGACGTAAGTAATGTTAATGAAAAGTCCAGAAAAGCTTGTTCACACAATGTCAATAAAAAAATTTGGACAGGGAGGCGAATATCCAACTTGTTTGGATAAAAAAAAATTTATTCTAGTTGTTTTTTTTTGCTTTCAGATAAGACACTTATTTGACAAGTTTTTCGGGCAAAAATTTGGAAATCTCGAAAACAAATTTATTTATCAACAGGTGTTTTTACTACCCGCAACAACACGCAGCTCACCTCCTGTTTTCCCTGTATCCCGCTACACTCGCGGCTATGCTCTTTCCCGCTCCGGTAAACCGCCCGTCCTTATTATCCACTTGGATTAACCAATAATCATTACTTTTGTTCATAACCAAAAATCTAAGACAGATTATGAGAAAAGCTTCTGCCATCCTGGTAGCATTCCTCCTTAGCTGCACTGCTTTGTTTGCACAATACGAAAAAGGTAAACCCACTGTTGGTGTTAAAACCGGTCTTAACGTAAGTACCTTCCGCACACCTTTATCTTATTCCGACTTCAACCCTTCATGGGATAAAGCCGGTTTCGTTGCCGGTGCATTTGTAGAGCTTCCGCTGAACAAACGTTTCTCTATCCAGCCTGAGTTCCTCTACTCCGCTATGGGCTCAAACGTAGAAAACGACAAAGGAGATACACGCTACCGCTTCAATTATTTTTCCATGCCCCTCCTGGTTAAATTCAAATTCTGCAAAGCATGGAGACTGCTCGCCGGCGTACAAGGTGATGTACTCTTCCGCGGCCGCGAACGCATGGATTATGTAAACGAAACCGTTACCGTTACCGATCGCACACGCGACTTCGACTTTGGTTATACCGGTGGTATCGAAGGTTTCATCAGCCCGCGTTTCTCCGTTATCGCCCGTTATATCCACGGCATACAGGACGTAAGCCCTACTTCCAATGTAAATACCGCCATGAACCAGGCTGTACAGGCAACCGTTAATTTCTACCTGTGCAAACCCGGCGCTAAGAAAGCGAAAAAATAAGTTTATTCCCTACGGAAAAAATCCCCTCTGCCGGTTAGCAGCGGGGATTTTTTATGCGCATACCTTTAATTACTTTTGCAACATCCGGGATAAAAACCCGGCAATTATGCAGAAAGATATTTCCCTCAAACTTCGCCCTGCCGAAGCAGCCAGCGATGCCACTATCACTTCCATGATCGCCGCCGCCGAAGGCGTTAGCAATAAAGCCATCAACGGCTTTATCATCCGCAAACATTCCCTCGACGCACGCAGCCGTCAGCCATGGATCAACCTTACCGTTACCGCTTTTATCAACGAACCCGCACAACCACGCGAACAACCGCAGTTTCGTTTCAACGATGTACGCAAGGCTAATAAACAGGTGATCATCGTGGGCGCTGGTCCCGCCGGTCTTTTTGCCGCGCTCCGTTTACTTGAAGCAGGCATACGTCCCGTGATTCTCGAACGCGGTAAAGACGTACGCGCCCGCCGCCGCGACCTGGCTACTTTGAATAAAGAAGGCATCGTTAACCCCGAAAGCAATTATTGCTTTGGCGAAGGCGGCGCCGGCACCTACAGCGACGGCAAGTTGTATACACGCAGTGGTAAACGCGGCGATATACAACGCATCCTTCAACTCTTCGTGCAGTTTGGCGCAGAAGAAAAAATACTTTACCAGGCACATCCCCATATCGGCACCAACAAGCTGCCGCATATCATTACCGATATGCGCAGACAAATCCTCGAGTGCGGCGGTGAGTTTTTGTTTGAACAAAAAGTCACCGATTTCATCCAGGATAAAGGTGAATTGAAAGGTGTTGTCACCGCAACCGGTGATCGTTTCAACGGAGAAGCCGTGATACTCGCAACCGGTCACTCGGCCCGTGATATTTTTATTTTATTACAGGAAAAAGGATTGGAGATTCAGGCCAAGCCTTTTGCATTGGGCGTACGGGTGGAACACCCGCAATCACTCATCGACCAGGCGCTTTATCATTGCGCCCTCCGTGATCCGTTGTTGCCGCCGGCCGCTTACAGCCTCGTGCAACAGGTAGAGGATAAAGGCGTGTTTTCTTTCTGTATGTGCCCCGGTGGCATCATCGCACCTGCCGCTACGAGCCCGGGTGAACTGGTCGTAAACGGATGGTCGCCTTCCAAACGAAATAATCCCTACGCCAACAGCGGCATCGTGGTGCAAACGGAAATTGCCGAAGCCTTACAATGGCTGAAGAAACAGGGCCTGCCACATAAAGCAGAAGATCCCCTCCTGCTCATGCGTTTTCAACAGGAGATCGAAAAACGGGCGTTCCAGGCAGGCGGCGGTTTGTTCAAAGCACCGGCTCAACGCATGACCGATTTTACCCGCAATAAAGTATCGGATACTTTACCGGATTGCTCTTATTTACCCGGACTTACATCCGCACCGCTCAATACGGTATTACCGCCTTTTATTCACCGCAGGTTGCAACAGGCTTTTGTGGCCTTCGGCCAAAAGATGAAAGGTTATTTCTCGCAAGAAGCGGTAGTGGTGGCCACGGAATCGCGCACTTCCTCACCGGTGCGTATCCCGCGAGATGCAGATACCTTACAGCACCCGCAGTTGCCCGGGCTTTATCCCTGCGCCGAAGGGGCAGGTTATGCGGGAGGCATCGTCAGTGCGGCTATGGACGGCGAACGTGTAGCCGCACAGGCCGCTATACGCTGTGGCGTAGCGGTTTAATCACCCTTTTGCGGCTTCGCGGATATCAGCCAGCCTTTCTCGCGTAGCTTGTCTTTGCGGTAAGCTTTTACTTCTTTCTTCCGTATGCTTTTGGCCACCGGTTTGGTATTGATATCGCTTAAATCGGGACGTCCGGCATCTACCCAGGCCGTATACCAGAAGTCGGCAACGTATTGTGCTGATAACAGCAACTGATCATTGATGGAACTGCCCAATGCTTTTGAATAGGCTTTGGCAAATGCTGCCGTATAGAAACGGCGGTTCTTACCCCAACGTACCTCCCAGCGGTATTTGGTAGAATCGGTAAACCCGGCGGATACCTCTTTTTCTTTCGCCAACATTTCGGGTAGTAATGAATGGGTATGTCGCACGATATCCCAGGCTGCCTGCGCGGGATCTTTCAGGTAAGTTGCCTTGTGTTTACTTTTCAGGCGGTAATGCGCCAGTTCGATCTCCGGTACGGTTGTTTCCCACAGATCATGAATACCACGCTGATTGGTCTGTTGCCCATCGTAATTAAGTGAAGTGTGCAAAGGCACATGCGCATCACCGATGTAATGGCCTAAGTCTGCGGCATAAAACAGGATGCTGTCGCGGTTCTTGTTGCGGAAAGCCTCCGTAAGTCTTTGCTGGATAACCACGATCTGGTAAGGGAGATGACCGTATTTGATAAGCGTATCGGGTGAATATACTTTTATGGCATCCGCCCAGCGGATGGGCATTTTCCAGGCGGCTGAGTCGCCGTAATATTCCAGGTCGATGAAATGTTTGGTGGCTTCGGTGCTGTCGCTGCTGCGGCGCTGATCCGGACGTGGCGCGTTGTAGACCAGTTCGTCTTTATAGCTGTAAAAGAACGATTGCAGCGAAGACGGCAACTGGTAGATGGCCAGTTGATTAACAGTGCGGTGTACCAGGTATCCCCAGCTTCCCAGCATGATCAGGGTCAGCATTCCAAGAGCAAGCAACGTAACGCGGCGCATATGGTTCAATTTGAGGCAAAGTTAGAGAGATGCAATTTGAAAATTTGATAATTTGAAGATTGGGTGATGATTATCAAATTTTCAAATCATCAAATTGTCTGATTAGTCCCCCGTTCATCCTTTTATCGCCCTCTATTGTTTCCTGGTGATTATATTTGTTACCTAAAATTACCTGCAGGTATGGCACTACTTCAACTCAACAATCTCCAGAAAAATTTTGCCACCCAGCGAGCGGTCAACGATATCAGCCTTACCATCGAGCAAGGTCAGATATTCGGTTTGCTGGGTCCCAATGGTGCGGGCAAAACCACGCTTATACGCATGATTACCGGCATCTTCTACCCTGATCAGGGGGAGATCATTTTCGACGGACGTCCCTTCGATCCTATCAATGATGTGGCTTATATCGGCTATATGCCCGAGGAACGCGGACTTTACAAGAAAATGAAGATCGGTGAACAAACTCTTTATCTGGCACAACTCAAAGGCCTCGGCAAAGCCGAAGCCACCCGCAAGATCAAGGAATGGTTTGTACGCTTCAACATGGAAAGCTGGTGGAATAAGAAAGTTGAAGACCTCTCAAAAGGTATGTCGCAGAAACTGCAATTTGTAACCACCGTGCTGCACGAACCCAAACTCATCATCCTCGATGAACCGTTCAGTGGTCTCGATCCGGTAAATGCCGATCTGATCAAGGAGGAAATACATAACCTGGCCCGCAAAGGCGCTACCGTTATATTCAGCACGCACCGGATGGAACAGGTAGAAGAAATCTGCGACCACATTGCGCTGGTGAACAAAGGCGAGAAAATACTCGACGGTACCGTACAGCAGGTAAAACAGGATTTTAAGGAAAATCTTTTCCGCGTTGCCTTCAATGGTCCCGTATTGCCGGAGCATTTGGCTATTCATCTTTTCGAAGTAAAAGAAAAGCGTGACGACAGCCTGATACTGCAGCGCAACGAAGGATTCAGCAACAATGATATCTTGCAATATTTCATCAACAAAGGATTGGGCATCGAATCATTCAACGAGATCCTTCCTTCGCTGCATGAAATATTTATCCGGCTGGTACAGGGTACGCCAACTTCGCGTCAGTTCGAACAGTTAAACTAATTATGTACCGCGTTGTGGCGGCTACACACTAAACTAACACGGCAATGAAAAAGATTAAACTCATTATACAAAGGGAATTTCTTACGCGGGTGCGCAAGAGAACGTTTATTATCAGCACGCTGTTGTTTCCCCTGCTCTACCTGGCGCTGATCTTTGGCACCAGCTATATCGGCGCCAAAAGCAAAGCCAACCTGAAAATTGCAGTACTCGATTCGTCGAATCTGTTTGACCGCGGCCGTATCGAGCGCGCCAATGCCATGGACCCTTCGAGCCAGTTGGTATTGGTAAAAGACAATGCCGACAGCCTGCAGAAAAATTTTAAGGCCCTGGGTTATGATGGCTATATCATCGTACCCGCCAACACCAGTGTAGAAACGATACCGCATGAGTTGGTGATGAATACCAACCGTACCATCGGTTCCGCATCGGAAGTGCAGTCAAAGCTTAATACCATCTGGGACGAGCTCAAATATGAAAAGCTGGGAATCGACGATGAGAAACAAAAAACGCTCAGCGCCAGCCGCATCCAGGTAAAGCCTGAGAACGTGAACGATCGTAAATCAGATTCCCGTGTGGCCAGCACCATGGGTATTGTGTCAGGGTTCCTGATCTACTTCATCCTGCTGGTATATGGTTCGCAGGTAATGATGGGTGTGATGGAAGAAAAAACCAACCGCATTGCGGAAGTGATGGTCTCGTCCGTAAAACCTTTCCAACTGATGCTGGGCAAGATTATCGGTATCGGATTGGTGGCGCTTACGCAATTCCTGTTGTGGATCGCGTTCATCTTTATCATTTATAACGTAACCAAAGCATCCGGTGCGGGCAGCTCGATGGTAAGCGGCATGGTAGGCAATGTGCAGAGCGTGTTCCTGAGCGTAAACCTGCCGGTGGTACTGGGCTGCTTTGGCTTCTATTTCCTCGGCGGTTTCTTCTTCTATTCGTCGCTCTATGCCGCTATCGGCAGTGCGGTGAATGAAGACATGCGCGAGGCGCAATCGCTGAGTTTCCCAGTAACCCTGCTTATCATCTTTTCTATTTCCCTTATGACCATTGCCACCAGCGATCCTACAGGACCCGTAGCCGTATGGGGCAGCATCATCCCGCTTACTTCTCCCATTGTGATGATGGCGCGTATTCCATTTGGCATACCCGGAACCGTACAGGTTTGGGAACTGGCCTTGTCTATGGGATTGTTGATCGCCGGTTTCATTTTCACCACCTGGTTTGCCGGCAAGATCTACCGCACAGGCATCCTGATGTATGGCAAGAAGCCGACCTGGAAGGAAATGTTTAAGTGGGCGATGAGGAAATGAGAATCCGTCTGCGGCGGAATTTGAAAATTTGAAGATTTGAAAATGTGTAAATAAGCATACAGCCGTGGTTCTCTAAAGCAGAGAGCCGCGGCTTTTTTTATGCTGCCTTGGCCCATTGACAATTGACGATTCACGATTCACGACTCCCTCAGTCCGTGCTGCCTTTCGAAAACCCCAGACACCGCGAGCGCTGTTCGCGACGGTTAAAGACCTATTCACCATTGACCCATTCACTTATTCAGCTATTGACTTATTCACTTATAGACCGATTATCTTATCCCTTTTTTGAATTTTGCCTTTTGAATTAGCCCGGCTGCCGCCGGGCTCCGTTTTGTTAAAATTTATGTTAACAGCCAAAAAGCTGTAACAAATTACGAATTCAATCGTATATATTTACGAAACATTTCGTTTAACGTCAAAAAAACACAATAGCATGAAACCAATGCCAATTCGCAAACGCCCCCTGCTCCTCACTTTGTGCGCAGCTACCTTCCTGACAGCCCTCGTTTCCTGGGACTTTCAATCAGGCGCTAAGAACACTGCCCCACAAGCAGACACCACCCCCAAAAGCCGCAGCGAAGTCACCAATATTGATGATGCCATTGCCGCTCTTGACGAAGCCGATGTAAAAGTCAATCTGGATGAGATCCGCGCTACCGTGGAAGATGCACTCAAAAACGTGAAAAGCAAAGAGTTCCAGGCCGAAATCGAAAGAGCAATGGCCGAAGCCAAAAAAGCCTTGCAGGGAGTAGACTGGCAGAAGATCCAGACCGAAGTACAGGCGGCCATGAAAAGCGTAGACATGGACAAGATCAAAGCCGACATCGAAAAGGTGAACGAAAAAGAAATGAAGAAGGTAGCCGAGGAAATGAAAAAAGTGCAGCAGGAGTTGAAGAACCTTCAACCCGAAATAGACAAGGCCATGGCCACTGCCAAAAAAGAACTCGAGAAAGCCAAGGTGGAGATCGAAGCAGCCCGCGTGAAAGTGAAAGACTACAAAACAGTAGTGGACGGTCTGCACGAAGCCGGACTGATCGACAAAAACAAAGATTATAAAGTAGAAGCCAAAAACGGTGAGTTGTTCATCAACGGAGCAAAAGCCGATAGCAAAGTGGCAGATAAATACCGCTCGATCCTCAACAAGTACAAAAGCTTCCGTGTGAGCAAGAGCGATGGTTCATTCACCATTAACGAATGATTATTGGCGGTAAGCCAGAACCAACCATTTCATTTGCGTTTAGTTTATACCACAACAAAGCCCGGCTATTCATGGCCGGGCTTCTCAGTTATGTTTACGGGGAAATATCAGCGCAATTTATCGAGACTTTTAACCAGGCGTTGATCATTCCTGATACCGCGGATCGCCATGATAAATCCGACCGCCGTACCGAAAGTGAACAAACACCACAATGCCATACTGCCGGAATTAAATGCCTGTACGTATTTGAAATATACTGCAATCAATCCAAGACTCAGCAACAAGCCCACGATAGCCAGTTTCAGTTGCAGCGAACGATTCTTGTATTGAAAAATAGTGATCAGCGATAGCACGATAGTAGCTGCAGCAAGAATCAGCAGAAAGAAATTATCCCCGCTGTCAAGTGAAGCCGCCTCGATCATTTTCGCATCATTGAGTCTCGTACCCTCATAAAAAGGAAACTTGAACGTCAAAGCAGCGCAGGCGGCAGAAAGGATCAACCAAAGTGTTTGCTGGCGTTGTATCATAAAGTTCGTTTTGTTGTAAAACTAAAGAAAATCGTGAATCGTCAATGGTGAATAAGTCAATCGGTGAATGAGTGAATAAAGAAACATTTATTGACGTATTGCCCTATTGACCTATTGACTTATTGCCTTATTGACTTATTGCTGTCTCACAACTCAGGATAGAGCGGAAACTGCTGCATAAAATTCTTCACCTCCTCCTTCACCGCCGCAATCACTTTCTCATCATCCGCATTGGTCAGTACCTTATCGATCAGATCAACGATATTCGCTACATCGGCCTCTTTCAGTCCGCGGGTGGTAACAGCCGGCACGCCCACACGGATACCCGATGTTACAAAAGGTGACTTGTCATCGAAGGGCACGGCATTTTTATTCAGCGTGATATGCGCCTTGTCGAGTGTTTCCTGTGCTTTTTTGCCGGTCAGGTTTTTATTGCGCAGGTCGATCAGCATCAGGTGATTGTCGGTGCCTTCACTGATGAGGTTGTAACCTTTGCCCACAAAGGCTTTGGCCATAGCCTGCGCATTGGCGATCACCTGCTTGCCATATACGGCAAAATCATCGCTGAGTATTTCACCGAAGGCAACGGCTTTGGCGGCAATCACGTGCTCCAGCGGACCGCCCTGCGTTCCGGGAAATACAGCCAGATCAAGCAGTTGGCTCATGGTTCGTGTATTGCCTTTCGGGTCTTTGATGCCCCAGGGGTTTTCAAAGTCGTTACGCAGCATGATCACACCGCCACGTGGACCGCGGAGGGTTTTGTGCGTAGTGGACGTAACGATATGGCAATGATCGAACGGATCATTCAGCAGTCCCTTGGCGATCAGCCCTGCGGGGTGCGCAATGTCGGCCAGTACAACGGCTCCGATCTTGTCTGCCACCTCACGAATGCGTTTATAATCCCAGTCGCGGCTGTAAGCAGATGCACCGCAGATAATCATGCGGGGTTTTTCTTTCAGTGCTACGGCTTCCAGTTGCTCGTAATCGACCAGGCCGGTTTCTTTTTTTACACCGTAAAAATGTGCTTCATAAGTTTTGCCGCTGAAGTTGGCCGGGCTGCCGTGTGTAAGGTGCCCGCCCATGCTCAGGTCCAGCCCCAGTACTTTATCACCCGGGCGCATCACCGCCAGGAACACGGCACCATTGGCCTGTGCACCGCTGTGTGGTTGCACGTTGGCCCAGCTCAGGTTGAAAATCTGCTTCAATCTGTCGATAGCCAGTGTTTCAATCTCATCCACTACCTCGCATCCGCCATAATAACGCTTGCCGGGATAACCTTCCGCATATTTGTTGGTAGGTACAGAGCCCATTGCCTGCATTACCTGCAGGGAGGTAAAATTCTCTGAAGCGATCAGTTCAATACCATTGCGCTGGCGCTGCAGTTCTTTCTGGATGAGGTCGAAGACCAGGGTATCTTTTTGCATGGCGCAAAGGTACTAATTTGATAATTTGAAAATTTGATGATTTGACAATGTTAGTGAATTGTCAATTACCTATATCAATGGACAGGATAAGGAAACATTGCTCATTACTGATTTTACATTATTTGAATATTGACTTATTCGTGTATCACTTATTACCTAAAACTTACTGCCTGTAACCGAAAACCCTATACCTTTAAACAGGATCTTTATCCCGGATTATCAAATTTTCAAATCACCAAATTGTCAAATTTGATTTTTCCTTACTTTCACAGGCTGTTTTTAGCAAAACAACGTTAGGTTAATGAAGGCAATCATTCCCGTAGCAGGGGCCGGCACCAAACTGCGTCCGCACAGTTACACCCAGCCCAAAGCACTAATCCCTCTGGCCGGTAAAACCGTTCTGAGCATTATTATTGAACAACTTCGCGAAGCTGGCATACAGGAGTTTATTTTCATCGTGGGTTATCTCGGCGATAAAATATTCGACTATGTGCAGGCCAAACATCCCGATATTCAAGCCCATTACGTTCATCAGCCCGACCGCCAGGGTGTAGGCCACGCCATCCGCCTGGCCCGCAACCTCGTCAACGGTGATGAGATTTTTGTGGTACTCGGCGATACCATCTGCGAATACGATGTGCAGGCTGTGGTCAACCATCCGCATTCCATGATCGGCGTACGCAAAGTAGACGACCCGCGCGATTTCGGTGTAGCCGAGATCAACGACGACGGAGCCATCGAACATGTGGTGGAGAAACCACATATTCCCAAGTCCAACATGGCCATGGTCGGCATCTACAAAATCCGCGAAAGCACACAGATGTTTGAGTGCATCGAAAACAATATCCTCCAGGGATTACGCAGCCACGGTGAGTTCAGTCTTACCGACGCGCTCGACTGCATGATCCGCACAGGTGTACGTTTTGATTCCTTCAAAGTAGACAGTTGGTTCGATTGCGGACGTAAAGAAACCATGCTCGAATCCAACGCCATCCTCCTGAAGAAATTCAATGCAGACCAACACGAATACCAGTTTGAGAACACGGTCATCATCAAACCCGTCAGCATCGGCGAAGGATGTGCCATCCGCAATTCGATCATCGGCCCTAATGTGACCATCGGGGAAAATACCAAACTGGATTATTCCATCGTCAAAAACTCGATCGTCGGTTCGTATTCCAATCTGTATGATATTGTACTGGAAGAATCCATCATCGGCAGCGATACAGCACTGCGCGGAGAATCCAGGACCCTGAATATCGGCGACAATACCAGCATCGACCTGGGCTGATAAATTCTTGCACATGGCTTTTGAAAATCGCATTACCCGGCTTTTCGGCATTCGTTATCCCCTTGTGCAGGCAGGCATGATATGGGCAAGCGGCTGGCGGCTGGCCAGTGCCGTGAGCAATGCGGGCGGTCTCGGCCTGCTCGGTGCCGGCTCCATGTACCCCGACGTGTTGCGCGCGCATATCCGTCGCTGCAAAGAAGCCACCTCCCAGCCTTTCGGTGTCAATGTGCCCCTGCTTTACCCCAATATCGAGGAGCATATGCAGATTATCCGCGAGGAAAAAGTACCCATCGTTTTTACCTCTGCCGGCAATCCCAAAACCTGGACCTCCACGCTGAAACAAGCCGGCATTACGGTAGTGCATGTGGTCAGCAGCAGTAAGTTTGCCCGCAAGGCCGAAGAAGCAGGTTGTGATGCCGTAGTGGCCGAAGGATTTGAAGCCGGCGGGCACAATGGCCGCGAAGAGACAACTACCCTGGTGCTGATCCCGGCCGTGGCAGCAGCGGTCAATATACCGGTCATTGCCGCCGGAGGTATCGCTACCGGCCGTCAGGCCTTTGCCGCCATGGTGCTCGGTGCCGAGGGAGCCCAGCTCGGCACACGCTTCGTAGCCAGTGAAGAAGCCTCCTCGCACCTGCATTTCAAGGAAGCCGTACTGAAAGCAACGGAAGGCGATACGCAGCTCTCCCTGAAACAGTTAACGCCGGTCCGCCTGCTGAAGAACCGCTTTTTCCAGGATGTACAGGCCGCCGAACTCCGCGGCGCCCCGCCAGAGGAGTTGGTAAAGCTGCTCGGACGTGCCCGCGCCAAAAAAGGTATGTTCGAGGGTGATCTGGACGAGGGCGAACTCGAGATCGGACAGGTGGCCGCACTCATCAGGGATATTCTTCCTGCCGGTCAAATTGTGGAAGAGGTCTGGAAAGAGTGGGAAGCCGCTTTGGAAAATCCACTGAAAATGCTTTAATTTTATACTAACCGATTTCTCCCAAAACCGAATAAACTTATTTTATGAAAGCAAAGCTGCTTTTACTCGTGCTTGCAGTGATCGCTGTGCAGGCAGCCAACGCGGGTAATATCGACCCGAAAGAGGGTTGTGAAAAATCAGGCACCTGCAATCTGAAAAAGAAGAACGACGTCAACGGTAAAGTGACGCAGTCCGATAGCAAACGTCCATTGAAGAATGTGAGCGTTACCGCTTACCCCGCCGACCGCAAAGAAGCTACGGTTATTCAGACCAACGACCTCGGGCATTATGTATTCGACGAACTCAAACCCGGCATTTATAAATTCGTTTTTGAAAAATCAGGCTATAAAAAAATCGTTCGCGATAAAATAAACATCCGTACAGATGAAGGCTTTCAGCTTGATATTGAAATGACAGAACAAAAGGTGATCGAAGTAGCACCTTCACCACTGCATTTCTCCGACTTCTGACGATTGACAACTTACCATAAAAAAGCAGGACTAATGTCCTGCTTTTCTTTTTATAAGAACCGTACAATCTTAACTATAAAAATTTACCGGTATGGCTGGCCTTCACTTTCCGGATGCCTTCGGGCTTGCCGGCATATACCAGCTCTCCACCGCCATCGCCTGCTTCCGGTCCCAACTCTATCAGCCAGTCTGCACAACGGATCACATCGGTATTGTGCTCGATCACCAGGATCGAATGTCCCTGCTCGATCAACGCCTGGAAAGAGGCCAGCAGTTTACGTATATCATGAAAATGCAAACCGGTTGTCGGCTCATCGAAGATGAACAGGATCTTGTTGCCTGCCCGCCCTTTACCCAGGAACAATGCCAGTTTCACCCGCTGCGCTTCACCGCCGGACAAGGTATCGGATGATTGTCCGAGCTTGATATAACCCAATCCCACATCACTCAAAGGCTGTATCGCTCTCGAAATGGCGGCAGACTCTTTATCCAGGTAAAAAAATTCGATCGCTTCGTCCACACTCATCTGCAACACATCATAGATATTTTTTTCGCGGAAACTAACTTCCAGCACTTCTTCCTTGAATCTTTTGCCACCGCAGGATTCACATACCAGGTGTACGTCTGCCAGGAATTGCATTTCTACCACCTGTTCGCCTTCACCCTTGCAGGTATCGCAACGGCCGCCATCTACGTTAAAGGAAAAATGTTTGGGCTGAAAGCCACGCATCTTGCTCAAAGGCTGGCGGGCAAACAGATCGCGGATCTCGTCGTAGGCTTTGATATACGTAACGGGGTTGCTGCGGGAAGATTTGCCGATCGGATTCTGGTCCACCATCTCCACCTGCTGAATGCTGTCGATATCGCCGGTCACTGCTTTATGAAAGCCAACTTTATCGCCGGTGAACTCACCTTTGATCTTTTGCAGGGCGGGATAAAGAATTTGTTTGACCAAAGTTGTTTTACCACTTCCGCTCACGCCGCTCACCACACAAAGTACATTGAGCGGAAACTCCACGTCGATGTCGCGCAGATTATGCTGACGGGCACCTTCCACTTTGATCGAGCGTGTCCACTTGCGCGGATTGGCAGCGGGTTCGATCTTCAGTTTGCCGCTGAGGTATTGCCCGGTCAGGCTTTTGGGATTTTTGATCAATGTATCGTAATCACCTTCGGCCACTACCTCGCCACCGAGATGGGAAGCCAGCGGGCCCATGTCGATGATATGATCGGCTTCGCGCATCATCATTTCATCGTGTTCCACTACGACCACCGTATTGTTGAGATCGCGTAATTCTTTCAATACACGGATCAGGTTGGCCGTATCGCGCGAATGCAAACCGATCGACGGTTCATCCAAAATGTACAAGGAGTTGGTGAGGTTGTTACCAAGGCTGCGCGTAAGTTGTATACGCTGGCTTTCACCACCGGAAAGCGTGTTGGCAAGGCGACCCAGCGTAAGATAGCCCAAACCCACATCCAGCAGGGTATTAAGGCGGTGATTGATCTCGAGCAGGATGCGCTTCGCTATCTGTTGCTGGTGTTCACTCAAAGTTGGTTCCAGTTCTTTGAACCATGTTTGCAGATCGCGTGCCGGCATTTCGGTCAACTCACCTATATGCCTGTCATTTATTCTTACATACAACGCTTCTTTACGCAAACGGTAACCGTGACAATCGGGACAGATTGTACGTCCGCGATAGCGGCTCAGTAAAACGCGGTATTGAACCTTGTAAAGGTTTTGCTCAACTTCTTTGAAAAAATCGTTGATGCCATTCACATATTGATTGCCTTCGTACAACGCTTTTAATTGTGTGGCGGTGAGATCGGCTACCGGTTTGTGAATGGGGAAATCAAACTTTTTGGCACCGCGGATAAATTGTTCTTTCCATAACCCCAGCTTCTCCCCTTTCCATGGAGCCACGGCACCTTCATAAACGCTGAGGCGTTTATCGGGGATCACCAATTCCATATCGATACCCAAAACCTGGCTGAAACCTTCGCAGGTAGGACAGGCACCAAAGGGATTGTTGTAAGAAAAAAGATTGGGTTGCGGTTCTTCAAATTGTAATCCGTCCAACTCGAAACGGTTGTTGAAATGCAGCAGTTTCACCGAAGCCTTAGGAGTCGACGTTTGTACTTCGAGATACATATCGCCTTCACCTTCATAAAAAGCAGTGCCTGCCGAGTCGGCAATGCGATGCAGATCGTCTTCATCGAACTCGCGGACCACTATACGGTCTACCAGCAGGTAGACTGTTTTCTTTCCGCTTTCGGGAATGCGCGTTTTCAATTCTTTGTCGGGCATTTCCATCAATTCCTCAATCCGGAAAACCTGCGCTTCTTCTTTTCCCTGTGCGGGAATATACATGCGTGAAAAACCCTTCTGTGCAAGGATGTTCAGTTCTTCGCGTGTGCTGCGGTTGCGGTGCTGGCGAAAGGCAACGAGTATAAAAATGCGGTCGCCTTCTTTACCTGCGCGGATGGCTTCCACCACATCGGTCACGTCGTCCTTCTTTACCTCACGACCGGATACGGGAGAATAGGTAACGCCAACACGGGCGTATAACAAACGCAGGTAATCCTGTATCTCGGTCATGCTGCCGACCGTACTGCGCGGCGTGCGGTTGATTACTTTCTGTTCGATGGCGATCGCCGGGCACAGGCCTTTGATATAGTCCATATCCGGTTTATTCATCCGGTTGAGGAACTGACGGGCATAGGCACTGAGGCTTTCCGCATAGCGGCGCTGCCCTTCGGCATAGAGCGTATCAATGGTCAGGGAAGATTTCCCGGAACCGGATACGCCTGTCACCACCACCAGTTTGTTTCGTGGTATTTCCACAGAAACGTCTTTGAGGTTGTGTACGCGTGCGCCTTTGATGAAGATATTATCTGCAGAATTTACGGTACGTGATGTACCGGGTTTTTTCTCTTTTATTCGCTTTTCCATTCGTAGTGACGGCAAAGTTAGCACCTGGCGGCGGTAAATAACGGAGGGCTTTTGCGCAATTCTAAAATTGTTAAAAATCGTTATATATCAAGGAAAAGCCGGATGTTTTGCATTAAAACCGGCAAATATCCTTTCTTCCCTTACTAGCTCCGGTCATCGAAATCCTTTCAGCATTAACAATAATTTTACAACAATTAAGGGACGATCGGTTGGTGGCTATTTGGCAGTATCACAAAAAGGATTATTTTTAGTGTCCAATGTCCTTAAAAAGTAAAAAAATCAAATTGTGAAAAACCACAAAACAACCCGCCTATTGCAATAAACTTCTACACGTTTTTTTAACCGATTTTTTCAAGACCAATATCCATTTATCCGTGCATACTTATGCCCGGTCGACAACCTAAACCTGTAGGAGTTTATATGAAAGCTTTTAGCAAGAAAACCGACAACGAGCTGATCCACCTTTTTACCGAAGGTCATCTCGAAGCACTGGAGGCCTTGATTGTCCGTCACAAGGACAAGCTCTATACCTCCATCCTGTTCCTGGTTAAAGACAAGTATCTTGCCGAAGATATCTTCCAGGACGTTTTTATCCGCATTATTGACACAATGCGTAGCGGCCGCTATACGGAAGAAGGAAAATTCCTTCCCTGGGCCATGCGTATTGCGCACAATTTATGTGTGGATCATTTCCGCAAAGTAAAACGTACGCCTACCATCCGTACCGGTGATGACAAAGACATCTTTGAAGTGTTGCACTTCACGGATGACACGGCTGAAACCGCTATGGTAAAACGTCAGAGCTACGATCGTGTGCGGAATATGCTGGACCATCTCCCCGAAGACCAGCGTGAAGTGATCATTCTCCGTCATTACGCAGACATGAGTTTTAAAGAGATTGCCGCAGCCACCAACTGCAGCATCAACACAGCGCTGGGACGTATGCGCTACGGGCTCATAAATTTGCGCAAAATGATGGTGCAAAAACAGATCGCTTTATAAGCTTTTCCCTATATTTGCACACACGAACGATCATTAGTTTTTGTTTTATAAAAGCTTGTCATCCTGTATCTCCCGCTGGAGAGAAGAAATTCGATATCGAGCAGTTTATCGGTTTGCTTGCCGTGCCGGCAGGCTGATATTAGGATGACACCAAATTGAAACCGGGCCCTCTGAAGGCCCGGTTTTTTTGCGCCTTAAGGCATAAAAACCGAATGTGCCCAACTTCGTTGGGGCCATGTGTAAATGTGGAAATGGAGTTTTGAGCAGTTGCCGTGAACGCTAACGCTTCCTGCCCTTGGCATTTATTTACACATTTTCACATCTGCCGCTTTCGCGGCGGCACATTTCCACATCTTTTTTGACCGACGGGCATAAAAAAACGCGGCCGAAGCCACGCTTTTTTTATTCGATTCCCCCTCTTACAGCGCAACTGTAAAGTTCACTTTCTTGGGAGGAAGACACTTTTTATCGTCACAGGTCTGGAACTCCACAACACCCGCCAGGCTGGTCTTCACATTCGATTTCAGTTTCACCACCTGCACAAAATCCACCGTATTGGAATATTGATTGGCAGAAGCTCCGAGTTGTTTGTCATGAAATTTTTCCATTTTTCCTTTCTCCTTCACCTTGCCATCCAGCGTAATCAACGGATTGCTGGTAAAAGCAAAACTTGTCGGCTGCGCAATAGCATCATCCGGCTGCGTCTGCGAGTAGAGATGCCATCCCGTTTGCATTTTAGCCGTAAGATGCACTTCGTATGTTTTGTCGCCGATTTTTTTGGCGGAGAATGTCCAGCTTACAGGATTGAGCTGCGCCTGGGCGGTGATACCCGCTGCCAGCAGCATCAATACAAAGTATATTTTTTTCATACCTATTTTGTTAGACTACAAATTTAAACCGTTTGCGACTTGCGTCGCCCGTTGCGTTAGCTAAAAATTGACTAAAATCAGACGCGGTTTTCACCCAACCAGTTGCTTCGCCATCAACAGCGATTCGATGATCGCGCGGCCATCCGTATTTCCCAGCAGGGAGGAACAGGCGCGTTCGGGGTGGGGCATCATACCAAATACGTTACGCGCCTCATTTGAGATTCCGGCAATATTACGCGCTGCACCGTTGGGGTTGGCGGCTGCGGTGATCTGGCCCGTATCATCGCAATAACGGAAAATCACCTGGCCATTGGCTTCCAGTTGATTCAGGGTCTGTTCATCTGCATGAAAACGGCCTTCACCGTGGGCGATGGGAATTTTATAAGCAATCGGACCATTGGCATCTTCGGATGGCAGCAGGTCGCGGACAAAACCGTCAGGGCGCAGGTATACGTTGCGGCAGATGAATTGCTGGTTGTTGTTGCGCAGCAAGGCGCCTGGCAGCAGGTGCGATTCGCAGAGGATCTGGAAACCGTTGCACACCCCCAGCACTTTACCACCGGCGTTGGCAAAATCAATCACGCTCTGCATCATCGGACTGAAACGCGCAATAGCACCACAGCGGAGATAATCACCATAAGAAAATCCACCGGGCAACACAATACAGTCGTCTGTGGTGAAGGCACTGAGATCGCGGTCTTTGTGCCAGAGCATCGTTACTTCCTGTCCGAGATCGTTTGCCAATGCATCCTGCATATCCCGGTCACAGTTTGAACCCGGAAATACAACTACGCCAAATTTCATACTTGATTGATTGAAGGTTGAGGTGGGCAAAGATAGGTCAATTTTCAGGGGCCTCCAGCGATTTTTCCCACAATTAACGGCCGCTTATATCCATCCCGGGCCGGCATATTGATAGCAGAGTATAAACGCAACGGACAACCAGAATACAATGACCGGCAACGCTTTCCATTTCGCATAAAAATAAGCGAAGCCGTGAAAGGCGGCCATCGGCATCAGGGCCATGATCCAGTTTTCCAGCGTGTCGCTTGTATTCACAAACGGGATGAGCATTCCCACCAGCAGGTACAGCAGCAGCAGGCTCCAGGCTTTGCGCACATGGATCAGCATCCTACGCAGGTGTTCCTGTATATAATAACCGCCGGCCATAAACGGCACCATTACCAGGAATATACTTCCTGCCAGCCATGCCGATTGCTTCAGCGACGGGAGGGCCACCGATATATGCGGCAATAAGGTTTTCCAGTCCCACCGGTCGTTGAGGAAGATGTATACGGCATAGAAATAAAACGGCGTGGTGATGCCGAGCAGGCAAAGCAACCATTCATCGATGCGGAATGGCCGCAGGATGGCCAGCGCCAGCAATATCCATAAACCAAATACCAGCGAGGGCACAAACAGAAACGAAGAGATGCCTAATGCCAATCCGATATTAAATATCGTTCCCCGCGCCTGCGGACGGTTATAGGTATTAAACAAGGCCGTCAGCACATACAGCAGCACACTGTTTACCAGCAAAGGCGCAGAAAAGTAGTTCCATTCCGGCAACAGGGAGGTAAGCACCATGTAGGAAAGCCCGGGCAGGTAGTTGGGCCTCGCCATCATCCGGTGATTATTCACAAACCGCGTAAGCGTCACGGCTTGCACAAACAGCAACGCAAAGGCCAGCAGGGGAAATAGTGCGCCGAATGAGGCAGACGCCGGCTGCAGGATTTCAAGTAAACGGTGGTACAGCACGCCATCCCCTTCGCGCAGCAAGGGCGGATGCGGGTGCAGGAATACAGGCAGCTTGATCAATATCCCCACAACAAGCAGGGACATCAGATTGGCAGGAGTTTTCTGTTTGAACAGACCGATCACGGAAAGTGTATTGCTTTACCGGCATACAACCGGTGACGCCAAATTACAACCTGGCCTAGTTAAAATCAATTTTTGCAAAAGAAATATAATTCCGGTACTGGCAGGGCACGATCATCTGACGGGCGCTGACCTGTTTGGCGTACTTCGGCATGAAGTCGTGGCCGCGGTCCAGGTTCTTGAGCGTCGGGCTCTTTTTGATTTCTCCGTCGGGCGATACCGCAAAGTCGTTCAGGATTTGCCGGCGCGATTCGATCACATTGAACAGGAAATGCAGCTGGCCCCCGGTAATGAACAACTGGTAAGACAGCAGGTCATCAGACTGGTCATCGTACTGTTCTTTGGCGATCACGTTGTTCCATTCAGGCGCGCCGGTACTGTCGAAGGAGAACACCACGATGTTGTCGGCCTGGTAACGTACGCTTCCGCGGTCATTCCAGCGGTTGCCCCAATAGTTGTTGTAATAAGGCGAGTAATAATAATAATCGTATGGACGCATATAAGGTGAACCGAAATAATTCCAGCGGTTCCAGGCGTTGCCGCGCGAAGTAGTATAATAAGATTCAGCGCCGATGATAAATCCTCCGTCGCGGCGGGTAATGATGTTGCGGATAAAATAATCGTTGAATGCCGCTTTGGTGCTGGCATTGCCACGCGCTTCCTTCCGCAGTTCGTCTGAGAATTCGAGCATTCTCTCTATCACCACACGGTCATTCACTTTATCCCAGATATAAAAATAAAACCCGTCGATATTGCCGCGGCGTTGTTTGTTATAAAAGGAAGTAAGAAAATACCGTTTGTTGAAATTATCAGGTTTGATCTTGATTTCGTCGAGGTACATTTTCTCCGTGGTCAGCGGATGGATATGGAAGGAATCTTCCAGGGCTTTTTTGATTACGAATGCGGCATTACCGATGTTCTCGCTGTTCACCCGGTCGAAGCGGGTAAAGATCAGATCGCCATCGTTGTCGAGGTTGAATTCACCGAGATAGTCGTCTTTGTCTTCCATCGGAAGCGTGAGGCGGCTTTCCTTGATCAGATCCAGCCGGTCGCTGAGCAGGCGGCTGCTGATCTGGTACATTCGCTTATTCTTGCTGTTGATCTTGAAGACGATGATTTTGCCTTTGTCTTCGCTGGCCAGTACGGTATAAATTTTATTATTCGCCGTGTAACCGATACGGGTGGTATCGAGCAACATCACCTCGCCTACTTTTTTACCCTCGCCGTTAACGCGGGCAGCTTCGCAGTAAACGATGCCTTTGCGCTGGTATTGGTAAATGAGATAACAAAACTCCGGATAGGAGAAGATATCCATATTGATCAAACGTTCGTTATCGGGAATAAAATCAAGGTTCTGTTTGGCGATCTCGACCATATCATTATCCAGTACGGAGATCCAGTTGTTGGAGCGTACGTTTTTATAGATAAGAAAGTTGTTGCCGATTTTGCCGGCTATTTCAAAATTCATCCGGCGGGTGTCATCGCGGGAAGGCTCGGAATAAACAATACGTTGGGAAAAGGCAAGCATTCCGGATAACAGGAAAACAAGAAGCAAAAGACCTTTGCTGTTCATCATAATGATCTGATTTTTCGCTTATTAAAAATACAAAGTTGCGGCCCAATCGGGCTAACTTTTTTTGAGATGCAGCAGGTCGGGGGATTACATTCGGATAAACGGTGTTTGACTGCGGAAAGTTGCAGCTGATATGTTAGCAAAAGCGTAAAAATTTTAATGCCTAAAGTCCGCCCATTGGTTTTTTTGCCTATACCTTTGTTCCTGCGCCGGATTTTTGAAAAACGCCTGGCATACAAATAATAGCACGTGAAAATACCGACTAATAGGGTCACCGCTGCGGGACTCGTTATCGCACTGGGAATTATCTTCGGCGACATTGGTACATCTCCCCTGTATGTATTCAACGCCATTATCGGCGGACGGGAAGTTTCTGAGACACTTATCATCGGTACCCTCTCCTGTATCATCTGGACGCTCACCCTTCAGACCACAATCAAATACGTGATCCTGATCCTGCGGGCCGACAACAGAGGGGAAGGCGGCACCTTTGCCCTGTATGCCCTGGTAAGGCGACGACGAAAGTGGCTGGTGATACCCGCCATGATCGGTGGAGCCGCGCTGCTTGCCGACGGCATCATCACCCCACCCATGACCGTTACCTCCGCGATCGAAGGTCTGGAAGAACTTCCCGCCCTCCGCGGATTGACCACCGATACCGTCGTGATGATTGTACTGATCATCCTCACCCTCTTCTTTTTCCTCCAGCAATTCGGTACGGCTTCCATCGGCAAGATTTTCGGGCCGATCATGTTTATCTGGTTCACCATGCTGGCCGTGTTTGGCGTGATCCACGTTTTCGACGATCTGTCTATTTTCAAAGCACTAAGTCCGTATTACGCCATAGACTTCCTGCGCACCTATCCTTCCGGTTTCTGGTTGCTGGGTGCGGTATTTCTGTGTACCACGGGAGCCGAAGCACTCTACAGCGACCTTGGCCACTGCGGACGCGACAATATCCGCTACTCCTGGATTTATGTAAAAGCCTGTCTGCTGCTCAACTATTTCGGACAAGGCGCTTACCTGCTGGCCCATCGCTCCGGCCTCACCATCACCGAAACCGTAAAAAAAGAACAGGGCATCAACGCCTTTTATGACCTGATGCCGCAATGGTTCATCATTCCCGGTGTGGCGATTGCCACCACCGCTGCGATCATTGCCAGCCAGGCCATGGTATCCGGCGCCTTCACACTCATCAGTGAAGCCATGCGCCTCAACCTCTGGCCCAAAATGAAGATCCGCTACCCCTCCGAAGAAAAAGGACAGCTCTTCATTCCCGGCATCAACCTGCTGATGTTCCTGGGTTGCGTGGGTGTGGTCCTGTATTTTCAGAAATCTTCCAATATGGAAGCGGCTTACGGTCTGGCAATCGTGGTAACCATGATCACCACCACCATCCTGTTTGCCAACTACCTTGTACTGCACCGCGTCAAATCTTTCTGGATCTGGGTATTCCTGGTGGGTTACTTCGTTGTGGAAACCGGCTACCTGGTTGCTTTGATGGATAAATTCGTTCACGGTGGTTACGTAACCCTGCTCGTCGGCGGCATCATGTTCATGGTAATGTATGTGTGGTTTCGCGCACGCAAGATCAAAAACCGCTACGTGGAATTTGTGCGGTTGGAACATTACATTCCCAAACTGCAGGAGTTGAGCAACGACCGTTCTGTTGCCAAATACGCCACCCACCTGGTGTACCTCACCAGTGCCAACAACCCCAAAGAGATTGAGCACAAAATCATTTACTCCATTCTCAATAAAAAACCCAAACGCGCAGATATTTATTGGTTTGTACACGTAGACACGATGGACGATCCGTATACCTGCGAATACAAAGTAGAACATATCATTCCCAACGATATCATCCGCATCGACTTCCGGCTTGGTTTCCGTATGGAGCCGCGTATCAACCTCATGTTCCGCAAAGTGGTGGAAGACCTGGTGGCCAACAAGGAAGTAAATATCATCAGCCGCTATGAAAGTCTTGCCAGCAGCAATATGGTGGGCGACTTCCAGTTTATGGTAATGGAAAAATACCTGAGCCAGGACAACGAGCTGCCGTTCATCGAACGGGTGATCATGAAATTCCACTTCTGGCTGAAAGAACACAGCCTCAGCGAAGAACGGGGTTTTGGTCTCGACGTGGCCAATGTAACGGTGGAAAAATTCCCGCTCATCGTAGCGCCCGTGACCAACCTGCGCCTGAAGCGGATCGAAGAAGAGTAATTTTGCGCAGCCGGTGCCGAAGCTTATCTTCAGGCCACCAACTGCCCAACTTGCCCCCTGTAATCTGGTATATCATCGGTGGAATTGCCGTACTGTCTGTTGCAGCTTATTTCCTGCAGGAACGGTTTATATTCAAACCCGAACGGTTGAAGCAGGATTTCCGTTTCGTGTATGATATCCCTTTCCGCGAATATTTTTTTGATGTGGAACCCGGTGTGCGTATAAACGGTCTTCACTTTTTTCGCGAAGCGCCGCATGGCCTTATTCTTTATTTCCACGGCAACACCCGCAGCATAAAAGGCTGGGCCAAATATGCCCGTGACTTTTACCGGTACAACTATGATGTGGTACTGGTTGACTACCGCGGATTTGGCAAGAGCACCGGCAAGCGCAGTGAAAAAGATATGCTCAGCGACATGCAGTTCGTTTATAATTCATTGAAAAAACAATATCCCGAAGACCACATGATCATGTACGGGCGCAGCATCGGCAGCGGTTTTGCCACTAAGCTCGCCAGCGACAACAACCCGCGATACCTGATTCTCGATGCGCCTTATTACAGCTTTCGCAAAGTAGTGGAACGGTTTCTTCCGATGCTGCCGTTGCGCTGGGTATTGCGGTATCACCTGCGCACCGACCTGTGGATACGTAAAGTGCGTTGCCACACTTATATCCTCCACGGCACGCGCGACTGGCTGATACCACTCCGGCACAGTGAAAACCTGCAAAAGCTGAATCCATCCGGCATTACCCTTATCCGCATAGAAGGAGGAGGGCATAACAACCTGCCGAAATTTGACAGCTATCACAACTTTATCCGCGACATTTTAAAATATGCCTGAATCGAATTTGTCAACACCCTGTTAATTGCCAGCGGCCGTTGTTACCTTCGCGGCCTTGATTCGTCCTACTAATAAAACCGCCCATGTTACCAAAACTTTACACATTCTTCTTACTCGTGTTATTTAGTCTTGCGGCCTGCCAGTCGGCAGAGAAACTCTATTCCCGCGGCCAATACGATGAAGCGGTAGAAGCAGCCGCCAAAAAGCTTTCCAAAAAACCCAACGACGCCAAGCTGCGTGAACTGGTACAGAATGCTTACCGCTACGCCGTGGAGGATCACGAAGGCCGGGTACGCCAGTTGTCTGCCAGCACGTCAACCCTGCGCTGGGAGCAGATCTACGGCGAATACCAGGACCTGCAGAAACTATACAATGCCGTCCGCCGTAATCCGGCCATTTTTGAACTGGTACAACCAACGGACTACTCCTCTTATATCGCTACCTATAAAGAGCAGGCCGGCAACGCCCGTGAAGACCGCGGTGATCAATTGATGGAACAACAGACAAAGAAGTCTGCACGCGATGCCTATTATGAATTCCAAAAAGCACTGGCCCTGAAACCCGGCGACCTCACTTTGCGTCAGAAAATGGACGAAGCGCTGGCCATGGCTATGACCAATGTGGTGGTGAATCCTGTAAGCCGCTCCGGTTACGCATACGGCACGCCAGCCTTCGGTTTCCAGAATTTCGAATACGACATTCAGCGCTACCTCAACAGCAACAACCGGGGCAACTTCGTCGACTTTTATACCTATAACGACGCACGTGCCCGCAACGTACGTCCCGACCTTTCAGTGGAATTGTGGTCGGGTACGCCGGACATCGGACGCTACCGCGATCAGCGCAGTACGCGCGAAGTAAGCAAACAGATCGTATCAAAAGAGATCGTGCACAAACCTGATTCTGTGACCAAAGAATATATTACGGTGAAAGCCCGCATCACGGTTACTACCCGTACACTCCGCGCCGATGGCCTGCTGCAGGCTGTGGTAAGAGATATCGACAACCGCACTTTGTGGAGTGATACTTACCGCGGAGAATACAACTGGATCGTGCGTTTTGCAAGTTTCACCGGTGACGAACGGGCATTAAGCGATGAAGACAGAAAGCTTGTTGCCCAGCGGGAAGAGTGGCCTCCCGCCAACAGCGCCATTGCGAATATTATTACCAATGAAATTCTGAGCAAGGCACAGTGTGGGATAAGTGATTACTTTCATCGGATTTTTTGACGTGAATTGTCAATTGTCAATTGTCAATTGTGAGTTGTGAATAATGCCTTGGAATAATAGATTCTTAAGTATTTTATGAAAACAAAAACAGCCGGAATGATAGTTCCGGCTGTTCCACTCACAATTGACAATTGACAATTCACGCCCTCACTTCAACAAGCTCCTTATCTCAGTACGAAACTTCTCAAACTCCGCCAGATCATTATGCCCTCCGTCCTGGATCGTGATCAGCCGGGCTTTGGGCGACAAGGCCGCTAAACGGCGGGCCTGGCTATACGGGATCACCTCATCACCGGTGCCATGAAAGATCGTCACCGGCGGGATCATCTTTGCCATGTATTTATTATTGGGAAATTCGTACTTGCTCAGCCAACTGGCAGGATAGATTTTGGTATAATAATTCATCAGGCTGTGCATGCTGTAGTAAGGCGTTTCCAATACCAGTTGCTGACAACTGTGACGGGAAGCGAGATAGGTGGCAAGCCCGGAGCCCATCGAACGGCCATAAAGAATAATTTTTTCGGCGGGAAAACGCAGCCGCGCCATATCGTAGAGCACTTCCGCATCTTCCAGCATGGCGGCTTCCGACCGTTTGCCGGTTGTCTTACCAAACCCCGGATAATCCATCATCCATATCTCATAGTTGTTTTGGGTAAACAAGGGCGCAACAGGTGCATAGCGGTTGATGTTGGTCATATTTCCATGAAAATATAATACCACGCCTTTGCGCACCGAATCGGGCACCGTGAATTGCACGATGCTCAAATTTTTTTTATCCGTTACCGGCACATCCAGTTGCCGGAAAGGCTGATCAAATTTATAAGTATATCCTTCGTCCAGCGGTTCGGGATGAAACAACAGTTTGTCTTGCAGAAAATAAAGCGCTACGCCTACAACCACGTAGATAGCGATCAGTAATTTAACCCAGAACAAAATCCGTTTACGTGAAAACATGGCCGAAATTAGGAAGAAAAAAGCAGTTCATTCAGTCCACTACCGGAACGACATTGGCGGTCTTGTTGTTGCGGATCTTTTCCGGGATCGTCAGCAGTATCTCCTGCTTCAGCGCATCGATGATTTTTTTCTTGACAAAATTGCGGTGTACGGTCAGACTTACTTCGCGCATGGGTGCGGGTTTGCGGAATGGCCGCAGCAATTGTGTCTGCCGCGCGGGCATATCGAGCGTGGCGAGTTCGGGTATAATAGTGATACCGTCGTTCACCTCCACCATGCGGCGGAGCGTTTCAATACTGCCCGCTTCATAATCGAAGCGGCTGGTTTCGCGGCTGATCTTTTTTAATTCACAAAGGTTGACGATCTGTGAACGGAAACAATGTCCTTCTTCCAGCAACCATAATTTATCGGGGTCGATATCCTGTGGCAGCACGTATGTTTTTTCGTACACCGCATTCTTCCGTGATACATAAGCCATCAGTTCCTCATAAAATAAAACAAACTCCTGCAAGCCTGTTTCCTGCAAGGGTGTTACCAGTATGCCGGCGTCAATCTTGCCTTCGCGCAGCCGCTGCACGATCAGTTCGGTCATCATCTCATGCACCACCAGCCGGACGGAGGGATATTTTTTGGTAAAGGACTGTACAAACAGCGGCAGCAGGTAAGGTGCCAGTGTGGGAATAATGCCGATGCGCAACTCTCCCATCAGTATTCCTTTTTTATGTTGTACCGTTTCGATCAGGCGGGTGCGTTCGGACAGGATCTTTCGCGCCTGCGCAATGATCTCGATGCCGGCTTCGGTGGGTACTACGGGTTGTTTGCTGCGGTCGAATATTTTAAGGTCGAGTTCTTCCTCCAGCTTTTGTATCTGCATACTCAAGGTAGGCTGCGTTACATAGCAGTTTTCTGCTGCGGTGGAAAAGTGCCGCCAGTTGTCAACGGCTACTACATATTCGAGTTGCGTGAAGGTCATTGCAATAGATTGTTTCTATTAAAAACCCAAAATTAATCAATTTCAACAATCTCCGGGAACGTTCCCATAACACTGATAATGACCTCGTCCAGCGCGCAGGTATTTTTTATAAATTGATTTGAAACAATGACAGCAGAAGAAACTATGGGAAAAATAGAAAAAGTTGTAATTTAGACGCAGGTTTAATGGTTAATGGTTGCCGTCCTGCTTTTTTAAGCGGGATGGCTTTTTTTTAGGCCTGAGGTGTAAGGTTTAAGGAGTAAGGTTAAAGAGCCGTTGTAGTTAGGAGTTTTGGTGATACCTGCTTCTTTTCACGCAAAGCCGCGAAGAAATAAAGGCGCAAAGATTGCTCACCATTGACGATTCACCATTCCCGCTTTTGAATTTTGACTTTTGAATTTTGAATTATTCCTCCAGCGTCACTTTTGATTTCGTCACCTTCAACTTATACCCCACACCGATCTTCAACGCATAATTGCGTTCGGTATGGCTTACCGGAAAATCATAACATACCGGATAATCGTATTCTTTTACAATATTGTCGATGATCGTGTACACATCTTCGCCAAACGGACGCTCGGTATCTTTCATGTCACTGAATCCACCAATGATCAGTCCGGCCAGGTTCTTTAGTTTGCCGGCCCGTTTCAACTGGTACATCATGCGGTCTACATTGTATAAATATTCGCCGATGTCTTCGATGAAGAGGATACGTCCACGCGTTTTTAATTCGGAGTCGGTGCCTATGCCATGTGCCAGCAACGCGAGGTTGCCGCCAACCAGTTCTGCCACGGCTTCACCGGTACGGTTCAGCTCGTGTGCTTCGGCAGTGTAGCGCGCCCATTTCCCTTCCAGCGCTTGGCGCAGCGATTGCACATACCGGTTGATATACCCGGCATCGTTGAAGGCGCCCGCCATTGGTGCATGTAAGGAAGAAATATAATAGTTGCTGTAAAGATGGGTATGCAATAAGGTGATATCGCTGTAACCAACGATCCACTTCGGCTGCTTGCGGAATTTCTTAAAGTTCAATTGATCCACCAGGTGCGTCATACCGTAGCCTCCGCGACCGCAAAGGATCGTCTTTACTTCGGGATCATCCATCATTTCCTGCAGATCGGTCAGTCTCTCCTCTGCTGTGCCGGAGAAATAAGTTTCCGATGCACTGCCCACTGTTTTACCAATCCGCACACGATAGCCCCATTCCTCTTCCAGCACACGGATACATTCAGCCACTTTCTCTTTCGCCATATATCCCGCAGGACAAACTATACCGATCAGGTCGCCGGGCTGCAGGTAAGGAGGAGTTGTGATCATCTTATTTCAGTTAAGGAGCAAAGTCCGTCTTTTACTTCGAGGCGGTGACGGACACCACATTTTAATGCAAAATTATTCTTTTGATGCCCTACGGGAAAATCAAAACAGACGGGGAATTTATATTTCCCTGTTTTCTCGAGTACGATCTGCTGAATCGTTCTCCCGAATTCCTCCTCCGGATCAGAGGGAGGTTTAACACGAAACCCGCCCACTACCAGGCCCTTTAGTTTCGCCAGCTTCCCGCTGCGGTCGAGGTTCCAGAACATCCGGTCGATGCTGTACAGGTATTCTCCTACGTCTTCCACAAACAATATTTTTCCCTCGGTATGAATATCGGATGCCGATCCGGTGAGCGTTTCGAGCGTACGCAGGTTGCCACCGACCAATATTCCTTCTGCCACTCCGGGCCTGTTGCCTTCCGCTGCCGCAAATTCATATTTCATCTGCTCCCCTTCTATCGCTTTTTTAAGGGAAAGAATGGTATCTACCTGTATGGGTTCCGCTTTGCTCCAATCTTCCGGAAATCCGCTGCACATTTTGGAATGAATGGATGCCACATCGATCACGCGGTTCAGATGTGAATGAAAAACCGTGATATCGCTAAAGCCGATGATCCATTTGGGATGCTTGTGAAACGCTTTCCAGTCGAGCCGGTCGATGATGCGCACGGCTCCATATCCACCGCGGGCGCAAAGAATGGCTTTAACGGATGGATCGTCCAGCATCCGCTGAAAGTCAGCCAGCCGCTCTTCGTCGGTGCCGCCAAAGGAATAGTCACGCCGGCCGATCGTATCGCCGATACGTGTTTCATATCCCCATTCTTTCAGTCCTGCCACGGCTGATTGAATATCTTCTGCTTTCAGATAACCCGCAGGTGAGGTAATGCCGATCAGGTCTCCCTTCTTCAAATAAGGCGGAATACGCACAGGCCGGTGACGATCACCTGTGTTGAAAGCCTTGCCAGTAGCGGGAAATCCTGTTGCAGCCGCAAGAACGGCCGCCGATTGTAAAAAATTTTTCCGGTTCATTTTTATAAAACTGAGCACCCGGAAGGTAAGCCGATTTCAGGAAAAAAGGGCTGTTATTCCCTTGCCCGTCAACCTTCTGGAAGAATGTGTGCGCTTTGAGTTATTTTTGCAGCGCCGAAAAGGCTCAATTTGCTATGAACGATTTTAAACGATACCTGGTAACAAGCGCTCTTCCCTATGCGAACGGATTGAAACATATCGGTCACCTTGCCGGCGCCTATATCCCGGCCGATATATATGTAAGATACCTGCGCGCGCAAAAAAGAGATGTGGTGTTCGTCTGCGGAAGCGACGAACACGGTACGGCCATTCCCATCCAGGCCACCAAAGAACACACCACACCCCGTGCCATCATCGACAAGTACCACGAAGCGATGAAGCAGGACTTTGCCGATCTCAATATCTCTTTCGATATCTATCACCGCACCAGCGATCCGCTGCACCACGAAACCGCGCAGGAATTCTTCACCTATCTCCACGAGCGCAATGAACTGGAGACAAAAGAAACCGAGCAGTTTTACGATGAAGCTACCAAAACATTTCTGGCCGACCGGTATATCAAAGGCACTTGCCCCAATTGCGGCAGCGACCGCGCCTTCGGCGATCAATGCGAAAACTGTGGCCGTTCACTCAGTCCCGACGAACTGATCAATCCTGTAAGTACACTCAGCGGTCAGCCACCGGTCAAACGCAAAACCACACATTGGTACCTGCCACTCGACCGTCACGAAGAATTTTTACGGCAATGGATCCTCGAACAACACAAAGACGACTGGCGCCCTACAGTTGTAGGTCAATGCAAAAGCTGGATCGAAGGCGGACTACAGCCACGCGCCGTTACCCGCGACCTCGACTGGGGTATTAAAGTGCCCCTGAAAGATGCCGAAGGCAAAGTGTTGTACGTATGGTTCGATGCGCCGATCGGTTATATCAGCGCCACCAGGCAATGGGCTATCGACAACAAGCGCGACTGGAAACCTTACTGGTATGAAAACGATACCAAGCTGGTGCATTTCATCGGCAAAGACAATATCGTGTTCCATTGCATCATCTTCCCGGTGATGCTGAAACTGCACGGAAACATTCTACCGGAAAACGTGCCGGCCAATGAATTCCTGAACCTCGAAGGCGACAAGATGAGCACCAGCCGCAACTGGAAACTCGAAATGCGCGATTATATCAACGATTTTGTAAAACAGGAAAACGGGGGCGGGCAATGCGTGGACATGCTCCGTTATTACCTGACGCAGATAGCTCCCGAAACAAAGGACAGCGAATTTACCTGGAAAGGTTTCCAGGATGCGGTAAACAGCGAGCTCGTGTCGATCTTCGGCAATTTTGTCAACCGCACCTTCGTGCTCATGCACAAGCTCTGCGGCGGCAAAGTACCTCCCTTTCACAACGACATCATCGACGATATCGATAAACAACTGATCACGGACATTGCGAATGCCAAAGAAAAAATCGAATCGCTGATCGAGCAATACAAATTCCGTGAAGCGCTGTATGAAGTGATCGACCTTTCGCGCAAAGGCAATCAGTACATGCAGAAAAAAGAACCGTGGATACTGGCGAAACAACTGGCAGCAAATCCTGCCGTGCAGCAGCAGATCGACAACAGCCTGCATCTTTGCCTGCAACTGACCGCCAACCTTGCCATCTTCATTCATCCTTTCCTGCCATCAACAGCGCATACCATGCTGCACATGATGAAGGTGGTAGATAAAATGCTGGATTGGGATAATGCAGGCAAAATGAAATTGCTCAGCGTTGGTTATTCATTGCGCGAACCGCGTTTGCTGTTCCGCAAAATTGAAGACACAGAAATAGCAGCACAAGTAGAAAAGTTAAAAGCCGGTCTCGTGAAAGCAACGACAGAAAACACCCCCATCGAAACAACCGATAACGCACCCGCACCCGTAAAAGAAACCATCCAGTTCGATGACTTTGCCAAGATCGATCTGCGTGTGGCTACCATTACTGCGGCGGCCAAAGTGCCCAAAGCCGATAAACTGTTGCAACTGGAAGTGGACCTTGGTTTTGAAAAACGAACCATCGTTTCCGGCATCGCGCTGCATTTTGCACCGGAAGACATCATTGGTCAGCAGGTAGTGATCGTAGCCAATCTTGCGCCCCGCAAAATGCGCGGCATCGAGAGCAACGGCATGATCCTGATGGCGGAAGACAAGGATGGCAAGCTGCGTTTTGTAAGCCCGGCAGAAGCGGTGACGAGCGGCTCGGGAGTCAGCTAAAACTGCTGGTGAATCAGTCAATAAGTCAATCAGTGAATTAGTCAATAGGGCATAGCAAGAGAGCTGCATTATGAAGCAGCCCTTTTGACTTTAACGCCATTCACTTATTCACTGATTGACTTATTGTTTAGCACACGATTAACCGCAACCAAACTCCCTCATTCTCAGTATTTTTCGGTAATTTTCAGCTAAATTCTCCGCACCTTGAACGCGAAAGCCCGAAGCAGGAAAATATTGAAAGTCTTGGCCTGGATCCTCGGCTCGCTGGTGGCCCTGGCCGTAAGCTTTCATTTCTGGTTCGTTAACCACGCGGAAGAAATTATTGAAAATCTCGTAAGCTCGCAATCCAACGGCAGACTCCACCTCAAAGTCAAAAAATTCAAGTTTAACTGGTTCAGCAAAAAAATGGAACTGGAACATGCTGTTTTCTATTCCACCGACACGGCCACCGCATCTGCCGCTTACCGTTTCGATGTAGAACGATTACAACTCGAAGTAAAAGCCGTTTTTCCCCTCCTTTTTGAAAAAAGGATCCTCATCGATTCTTTACGATTGGTGAACCCGCATGTAACCGTTACCAAACTCCGCACCGTTCAGCGCGATACCACTTCCGACAACGATATTTCCATTCCCAAAGAAATGGGACGCGTTTATAATTCTATCCAGGATGCGCTGAGTGTGCTGAAAGTAAAGCGTTTCCAGATCGAGAATGGCAGGTTCTCTCTCTACAACCGCATGCGGCCGGAGCAGCAGCCCGTGGAAATCAGCAAGATTTTTTTCAACCTCGATAACCTGCAGGTAGCCGATACCAATACCACCAACGCAGCACAGAAAATTTTCTTCAGCGATAATATTTCTTTGTCCACGCACAACCAGGACATCGCATTGCCCGACGGCATCCACCGGCTGGCGTTTAAAAACTTCCGGATAAATGTCCTGCGCAAACTCGTGGAACTCGACAGTTGCACCGTCTCCGCCTCGCGGCAGGACAGCAGCGGCAATTCTTTCCGTGTATTTTTCGAAAAACTTAAACTCACCAATATCGATTTTGATACACTGTATCACAGCGAAGTGATCAAAGCCGATTCAGTATATTGTTTTCGCCCGCGGTTCCGGCTGGATGTGCAATTGCCCGACCGTAAAAAAGGCGGCACCACCAAACCTCCGCCGTCCCTGAACGAGATCGTACAACAGTTAACCGGCGACATGCAACTGGCCTTTGTCATAGTAGAAGACGGCTCTTTCGACATCAATACCATGCGCGCCGGCAAACCAAGTTCTTTTACGTCCGAACACAACAACTTCGAGATCACCGGCCTGAGAGTACAACAGCGCGCCAAACGGCCGCTTTCTGTCGATGGATTCAAAATGGGCATCCGAAATTTTGAAAATTTCCTGCGCGACAGCACCTACTCTATTCAATTCGACAGCATCCTTTTTAATAACAACCGGATCAGTCTGAGTAATTTTTCTTACAGGGAATTAACTAATAACCGCACCATCAACACGCTGACCGTTCCGCAACTCGAACTGCAGGGTTTGTCCTGGGATAATCTTGTATTGGAACAGCAACTGATGGCAGACAGGGTAACCCTGTATAAACCTTCCATACGTTACCATGTGCGCAACAGTCCGGGAAAATCACAAAACATTTTCGACGTACTCAGTGGTCTCGGAGAGATGATGCAACTGAGCAACCTGCATCTCATAGAAGGCCGGGTCAGTCTCGTATTTCCCAACAAAAGCGAATTGGAACTGGAGAAAGCCACACTGCACATTGCCGGTCGTGATCTTGTCAATTCAAAACAATTAAAAGGCATCCAGCAAGCTGTCACGCAATTGGATTTTGCAAAAGGACGTTTACATGTCGGTCCCGTAACCGCATTGTTGCAAGGCGTACAATTTACAGGTGAAACCAATCGCCTGCGGGCCGATGTACTCGAGGTTACCGATATCAGCAAGGCGAAGATCAAAGCAAGCGGCGTTGACATCCGTACACTGGTGATCGACGACAAACTGCAACAAACACGCATCGAAGGCATCAGTTGGGACAGCGCCGTGCTCAATCTTCCGCTGGGACGGAGAAGCACACCTCAGGAAAAAGGAGAAGGCTTTGTGCTGCGTGAGGTGGATGGACGGCGCACAAGAGTATTTGCTTCCGACGATACGCGACAACTGGAAGTTTATTTCAAACATATCGGTGCGGAATCTTTTTCTTCCGGAAAGCGACGCCACTTCCGCATCAAAGCACTCGATGCAGCGGGAGGCAATCTGCGTTACCAGCACGGTGCCGCCTCGCTGGAGATGGACCGTTTCGATCTGCGCGACGGAGAACCCAGTCACTTCCAATCGATCCGTTATCAGCGTTTGCGTAGCTATGATACGATTATCGTCAGCATTCCGATGGTGCAACTGGTACCGGATATTGATGCCTTCTTCCGCGGCGATATAGGTGCCTCCGCTATTACACTCGATCGCCCTCAGTTCTTATGGCATGCGCGTCACCACGATACATTGAGCAGCACGCAGGAAACCGGCTGGCCGCTCCCCGACACGCGCATCAATTCATTGAAAATAATACAACCCACCCTCAGCCTGCAATACGAACAGGCAGGTAAAAACTTTCAGCTCGAATGGGAAGGCAACGATCCGGCCAACTATCTTCAATTGGAAGACATTGTTTCCGATGAAACCAACACGTCCTTCAGTGCACGCACGATACAATTTCTGGTCAATGGGTTTACCGTAGCGGGTCCATCGGGCAGGCGTTATCATGCAGGCTCCGGTGAAATCGATGCAAAGCTGAGCAACCTCCGCTACCAGGAACTGGAAGGCAATGACATCGAATGGGAAGGTCAGCTCGACCAACTGAACGCACGCAACTTCACCATCGACAGCATTGGCAAAAAAAATGCGATCCTGCAGATCAAAACCGCCAGTCTCGCAGGCCTGCGTGTGGACGCAGCGTCGATACTGAAACTGACGGAGCTTATTCAAAAAAACAAAGAATTCCGCCTAAGCCACTTCACGGGCACCTACCAGGACTCCGCTGTTAGCTGGAACTGGTACAATACGGCTTATGACAAACGCAGCCGTTTGTTATCACTGGATTCATTCCGCTATCAGCCGGCTTCGGAGAAAGAAGCTTTTATGGAAAAGCAAAAACACCAGGTCGATTATATCACGGCCAATGGCGGAAAGCTGGAAGTAGGTCCATTGGATATCGACCGTTTTGTAAAAGACACCATACTGGATCTGGGTACGATACGCTTATCAGATGCTTACCTCTATAACTTCCGCGACAAACGATTGCCTCTGCGCATGGATATCATAAGACCATTGCCGGTTGATCAATTGACACAGATCGGTACAAAATTCCGTGCAGACTCGCTGGTGATTGCCAACAGCCGTGTATTATATGAAGAGTTGAATGAGAAAACAGGCAAGAGCGGCCTCATCCGAGTTGGGGACCTCAATGCCACACTAACGCACTTACGCAACTTCGATCTTGAGGAGAAGGACAGCCTTGTTATACAGGCCAATGGCCGGCTGGAAGACAGTATAGCTATTCATTTGCATTTAAAAGAATCCTATACCGATACGCTTTCCGGGTTCCGTATGCAATTGCGGATGGGACCCGCGGATCTGACCATTCTCAATCCCGTGCTGGCACCACTGGCATCGGCCCAATTGAAATCTGGGCACCTCGATTCGCTGATCATGGAGGTAAACGGCCGTGAATATTCAGCTTATGGAGAAATGCACATGCATTACCGCAACCTGCGCATCCGGATATTGAAAAAAGGCAATCCCGAAAAGAAATCATTCCTTTCCAGTGTCATGAGCGGACTGGCCAATGCTTTTGTGGTGAAAAAAAATAACGACTCCCGCAAAGGTGTGGTATTCTTCCGCCGCCACCGCGAACGCTCTGCCATCAATTACCTCGTAAAGATCACACTCAGCGGCGTCACCAGCAGCGTGGGCGCCCGCAGCAATAAAAAACAGACCAAACGCTACCGGCAGACGCTGAAGGAAAAACAGTTGCCGCCCGCTGAAGACGCAACAAAACAGTAAAGATAAAAATTGACCTGCCCCTGTCTTTTCAACACTTTTTTATTTTACCTTCACAGTAAATAGTTGTTTAACTAACTAATTTTTAAGCATAGCTGTATGAAAAGAAATATCAAAAAAGTAGCTGTGTTAGGCAGTGGTGTAATGGGTTCACGTATTGCGTGTCATTTCGCTGGCGTAGGGCTTCAGGTATTGTTGCTGGACATCGCCCCGCAGGGCGCGCAGACAACCGCTGAAAAGAATAAACTCGTCAATGATGCATTGACGGCTGCTATCAAAAGCAATCCTTCTCCCGTATATACAAAGGAGGCGGTGAAAAACATCACCACCGGCAACTTTGAAGACAACATGAAAGATATTGCCGGTTGCGACTGGATCATCGAAGTGGTGGTGGAGCGCCTGGATATCAAACAACAGATATATGATCAGGTAGAGAAATACCGGAAGCCCGGCACCCTGATCACTTCCAACACATCAGGTATTCCCATTCACCTGATGGCCGAAGGACGCAGCGAGGATTTTCGCCGTCATTTCTGCGGCACACACTTTTTTAACCCGCCGCGTTACCTCCGCCTGCTGGAAATTATTCCTACTCCCGCTACCGACCCGGAAGTAGTATCGTTCCTGATGGAATATGGTGATATTATTTTAGGTAAAACAACGGTTCTCTGCAAAGACACACCGGCTTTCATCGCCAACCGCATTGGTGTATACAGCATCATGGCCATTTTCGGACTCGTAGATAAACTGGGTTTATCAATTGACGAAGTAGATGCACTTACCGGTCCCGCGATCGGCCGCCCCAAATCTGCCACCTTCCGCACGGCTGATGTGGTAGGCATCGATACCCTGGTAAAAGTAGCCAAAGGCGTACAGGATAATTGCCCGGACGACGAAGCACGCGACACCTTCACCATTCCTGCATGGCTGGATAAAGTAGTGGAGAATAAATGGCTGGGCGATAAGACCAAACAGGGCTTTTTCAAAAAAATGCCTCCCGGTCCCGACGGTAAAAAAGATATTCATGTGCTCAATCTTTCCACGCTTGAATACGAACCCCGGCAAAAACCAAAGTTTGCAACTGTGGAAGCAGGCAAGCCGGTCGAAGACCTGGCCCAACGCCTTAAAGTATTGGTAGCCGGCACCGATAAAGCCGGTGAATTTTACCGCCAGTTTCATTATTCTCTTTTTTCCTATATCTCTTTCCGCATTCCCGAGATCAGTGATGAATTGTATCGTGTAGATGATGCCATGATGGCGGGCTTTGGCTGGGAGATCGGAGCCTTTGAAAGCTGGGATGCATTAGGTGTAAAGAAAACGGTGGAAGCTATGAAGGCCGCGGGTTATACCGTAGCACCCTGGGTACAGGAAATGCTCGATGCCGGTCATCAACGCTTTTATAAAGTAGAGAACGGCAAGAAACTCGCTTACGATCCTGCCAGCAAATCATACAAGGCATTGCCCGGCGGTGAGTCCTTCCTCGTGTTGAGCAACTTCCAGGATAAAATTGTCTGGAAAAATAATAGCTGCAAACTGTACGATATCGGCGACGGCGTGCTCGGTATTCAATGGAATACGAAAATGGGCAGCATCGGCGGTGATGTATTGAGCGGCATACAGACCGGCATTGAAAAAGCAGAGAAAGAATTCAAAGGCCTGGTGATCGGCAATGAAGGTCCCAACTTCTCCGCCGGTGCCAACGTGGGCATGATCTTCATGCTGGCCATCGAGCAGGAATACGATGAGCTGGATATGGCTATCCGTCTTTTCCAGAACACCATGATGCGCGCACGTTACTCTTCGGTGCCGGTAGTAGTGGCTCCGCACGGACTGGCATTGGGTGGCGCATGCGAACTGAGCCTGCATGCCGACAAAGTATGCGCAGCCGCCGAAACCTATACCGGTTTGGTGGAACTGGGCGTAGGACTTATTCCCGGCGGCGGCGGTACAAAAGAATTTGTGTTGCGTGCAGCGGATGAAATGCACGAAGACGAACCAGATACCATCACGTTGAAAAACCGTTTCCTGACCATCGCTACGGCCAAAGTGGCCACTTCCGCAGCGGAAGGATTTAATATCGGTGTATACAGAAAAGGGCTCGATGAAGTGGTGATGAACCAGGGACGCCGTATTGCAGAAGCAAAAAAATCAGTGATCGAACTATACGACAGCGGCTATGTGACACCTGTTCAGCGCAAAGACGTAAAAGTACTGGGGCGCTCGGCGCTCGGTGCTTTGCTTGCGGGTATCAATGGTATGTGGCGCGCCAATTACGCAACCGACCACGATGCATTTGTAGCACGCAAACTCGCCTACGTTATGTGCGGTGGTGATCTCAGCGAACCCAGCTTTGTAAGCGAACAATACCTTCTCGATCTCGAACGCGAAGCATTTCTTTCTCTCTGTGGGGAAAAGAAAACGCTGGAAAGAATTCAGAGCGTATTGAAGAGCGGCAAACCGGTGAGGAACTGAGTGGGAATTGGGAATTGTCAATTGTCAATGTGAATCGTCATCCCGAAGTCTCGGGAGTGAATAGAAAGCCCTGGTTCGTGTATACACGAACCAGCACATAACTTACTACTTAGTATCTATTACCTTAAGCCTTACAGCTTATACCTTCAATCTTCATTATGAATACGATCGTCACCGACTTCAGCACCGACTCACGCAGCTACCGCATCAGCGGGATCAGCGAAACCGAATTCAACAACAGTCTTGAGCTGTTCCTGGCGGCGCGGGACCTGAAATATAAAAGTGACAAGGCCGGTATGAAATTATATGCACGGGGCAACCTGGTGCTGCGTATACTCGTGGGTGTATTTGTAAAATACTTCCGGATAGGTGTTACGGGAAAGCGAATAGACGAGCAGACTTTTGAAGTAACGCTCAGGCGACCCATGAACTTTTTTGTTTCCGGTGGATTGATTGGTATAAAATCGTCGCGGAAAGAATTTGATGCCCTGGCCGAAGATTTCAAAAATCATTTCACGCGGTAAATCATTAAGTCTTTATGGGCATCGTGGAACTCACAGATACAACGCTGTTGATATCGTCCCATATTATTATCTACGGGAGCGCTGCGAATGAAGAACTGGCCGAACGGATCGGCCGCGAGATCCATACGATGTGGAACGAGCCACAGGCACGCATCCACCGCAAAGGGCAACTACTCACCGTACGTTTTCAGATCACCGCACAATACCGCGGCGATATACAACCCGAAGAAATACTGGGCAATGATGATCCGCGCAATAATTATTTCCGCGTGGAACCGGAAGCGGCCGGCAATATTTCTTTTGTAGACGGGCTGGGCTGTAACACCGGTTATTTTTTACTGGAAAATTTATACGAGGGCTCCACCACTGCGGCGCACGAGTATGGCCACACGCTGGGGCTGCCGCATCCGCAAGATGTGGATTATCGCGGCAAGGGCGTGCCGGGCATCATGTATCCGCGCGGCACCTGGGTAGATCCGGTATTTCAATACGATCCACAGCAGTCGCCCGGTAAAAAAGGCGGCACTCTTTACCCCATTCACCGGCGCGTGCGGCAGGAAGATATCGACGATCTCAGACTGCACCGCTTACCCTTCCACAACGGTCAGGCCGTGCTCGGCGGGTTCTCCAGCATCTGGCATCCTTCACCGTTCAATGGAGAAGAATAACCGTTTACCTATAATATTGCTTTTTTCTATTGCGTCTGGCCGCTTTTCTCTATTTTTCGGCTCCATACGCTAAACTTCTTTTTTCATGTCTGTATTAAGTGTTCAGCAAATCAGCAAGAACTATGGTGCCGTCAAAGCGCTCAGCAATGTGAGCTTTGAAGTACCCCAGGGTTCTGTCTACGGCATTCTGGGTCCCAATGGAAGTGGCAAGACCACACTGCTGGGTATCGTAATGGATGTATTGAAAGCCTCGGGAGGACAATTCCTTTGGAATGGCCAGCCCGGTGATGCCGATCAACGCAAAAGGATCGGTACCTTACTCGAAACGCCGAATTTCTACAGCTATCTCAGCGCCGAAAAAAACCTCGAAATAGCCGCCCGCATCAAAGAACGCGGTCTCGATGACATCGATCGTGTGTTGCAAGTGGTGAACCTGCATCAACGCAGATCGTCCAAGTTCAATACCTATTCATTGGGGATGAAACAACGTCTCGCGATAGCTTCGGCATTGCTGGGTGATCCGGATATCCTGGTATTTGATGAACCAACCAACGGGCTTGATCCCGCCGGTATCGCAGAGATCCGCGAACTGATCATCGAGTTGAACCGTCAGGGCAAAACCATCATCATGGCCAGCCACATTCTCGATGAAGTGGAGCGTGTGTGTACACACGTGACAATCATTCAAAAAGGCGTGCTGAAAACGAGCGGTACGGTGCAGGAGGTACTTTCAGCATCCGGTGAAACGGATGTGTTAATTGAGATCGCTGCAGACAATATAACGGGTCTCGAAACAATCATCAGACAGTTCCCGGGTGTGAAAGATGTAAAAATGACCGGGCAGGGACTGAGTGTGTTGTGCACCGAAAACGTAAGCTCCGGACAGCTCAATAAATACTGTTTTGAAAAAGGTGTGGTGCTGACACAGCTCAACATGAAAAAGAAAAACCTGGAAACCCGTTTCCTGGAGATCACCGGCAAACAAAGCGACCGTTAATTTTTATCCTTCCAAAGCTCAAGGCTATGTTGAAACTTTTTAAAATTGAATGGCTTAAAATAAATACCTACCGGACCTTCTGGTTACTGTTCGGCACCTTTGTGGTATTCTTTCCGCTGACGGTTTTCTTTTCCGCCAGTAAATACATGGAACAAACAGCGCACGGGCGCGGAGGCGGCCCTAATCCTGAAGATATAGCAAAGGCGTTGATCGGTGCGCCATTCGTGTTTCCGAAAATCTGGCAGACCTCCGCCTGGTTTGGTGGTCATTTCTTTGTAATCATCGGGATGCTGTTTGTTATGCTCATCACCAATGAAGTGCAGTACCGTACGCATCGTCAGAATATCATCGACGGCTGGAGCCGTTTGGATTTTCTGCGCGCCAAGGCATCGCTGATGTTCTTCTTTGTCATTGCGGCAACCCTGCTCGTATTTATTACAGGTATTATTACGGGGCTGGCCTTCTCCTCTCCGGGAGCAGACCTGTTCGAAGACGTACACTACGTAGCTTATTTTGCATTAATGGCTTTCCATTATCTTTTAATTGGATTTTTTATTGCTATCTTGGTAAAGCGTACAGGACTGGCCGTGATCGTTTATTTCATCTCTGTATATGTGATCGATGGATTATTGTGGTTGCTGCTGACCATACGGGGAAACCAGATGGGATATTTTCTTCCCTTCGAGAGTGTAGATGCATTGATCCCTAGTCCGTTTACGCCGGAAATGATGAAACTTCGTACCGTGGCTGATTATTCATTACTGATCTCTACAGCCGTGTACGTTTCTCTTTTCACTTATCTCATTGTTAACCGCTTTAAAAACGCCGACCTGAAGACCTGAGTATGTTATTGTTCACCTAAACGTCATAACATGAAAGTGTCATTCTCTAACGGTTTGCCTCTGCTATTATTATTACTGGCCTGCAATAGCCAGGAAGCAGGCAGCAACAAAGACAAAAGCGGTGACAGCACAGCCACCATCGCTCCGGCTCCGCCACCAGCCAACAAGATCACGTTCCATGCCGATACCGCACAGGTAGAAACCACTGTCTGGAACATCAATCTTTTTGGTAAAAACAATGAAAACGGTATTGCCCTCAACATCACCAGCGAGCAGGACAACGGCCGTGCTTCCGTCAATCTTAATGTAAACGGTATCGCACCCGGCACCTATCCCTTCACAGCCGGACAAGGTGCGTTACAGGCCATGGGCAAAGCTTATGGTGAATATATGACGCCACCCGTTAACGGAAAACAGGAGCATTATTTTTTCCAGACAGGTGCCGTTACCATTCAATCCATCGACACAGCCGCTGGTATTCTGCAGGCAAAATTTGAAGGAGAAGCAAAAAGCGACAAAGGCAAAACGATCCGCATCACCAATGGCGTGGTGAAAGAAGGTGTTGTTAAACACGGGGTGACCAGATTCTAGGATTTTTTCCTGTACAGATCAGCCAACGCTTCCGGCAATGACGGATGGTGAAACAAAAAACCGTCCAGTTGCAGACGTGCACTGCTGACCGTTGTGCTTTTCAATACTTCCACACTCATTTCTCCCAATACGATCTTTAACAGAAAGGCTGGCACATGCAACAGGGTAAAATACCGGCCTTTCTTGATTTTACCGATCTCATTGATTAACGTACGGTTATTGACAGGATTGGGCGCTACAGCATTGTAAGCACCGGAATAATTACCATTTTCCATAGCGGCCAGGTACATGTTTACCAGGTCGTCGATATGTACCCAACTGACGATTTGTTTGCCATTGCCCATTACGGCGCCCACACCAAAGCCCAGTGATTTTTCAAATTGCGGTAACGCGCCACCCTCTGTGCTGAGCACGATACCGGTGCGGAGTTTGACCAGCCGTTTTCCCAGCGACTCCACAGGATCGATAGACGCTTCCCAGTCTCTGCAGGTATCGCCCAGGAAATCGGGATACGGAGGAGCTTCTTCTGAAAAACCGCCCGGATTGGGAATAGTGGGATCCGGTCCGTACCAGCCGATGGCCGAAGCGCTGATAACCGCTTCTACTTTATTGGGTATTTCCCGGAGGGCTTTCACCAGCAATGCGCTGCTGTTGACGCGGCTGTCGCGGATTTCTCGTTTACGCTTTTCCGTCCATCGCTTGTCCGCCACGCCGGCTCCCGCCAGGTGTATGATCACATCGGCGGCAGCTATTGCCTCGCGATCGATTTCCTTTTTTTCAATATCCCATTTCGCGTAGCGGATACCATTAGCATCATCCTTGTCCGTATTACGCGACAAAATGATCACGGTGTGCTGGCGATCGAGCAGGGCTCTTGTCAGCGCTTTGCCAACCAGACCTGTGCCGCCGGTGATGAGTACAGTGGCCATAGAGGGTTCAATTTAAGAGTATTACTTATATAACGCACCGATCGGTGGCATGGTTTTTTCTTATTGTAAAAAAAAGCTATGAAACTGCGCCAGATCCTGCCCTTCATTGTGGCAGCAAGTTCTTTTTTTGTATTTGCCGGTTGCGATAAGGATAACGATGGAGAGACCACGGAATTGAATATCCGGTTGACTGATAATCCTTTCAATGCAACTGCTGTCAATGTAGACATCGAGCGGGTACAGGTCAAACTTCGCGAGGAAGGCGACAGTTGGATTACGCTTAATACACATGCAGGTATATACAATCTCCTGGACTACCAGAACGGCATCGATACTTTGCTGGCGCAGGGAATTGTACCAGTAGGACCGCTGAGAGAGATCCGCTTTGTATTAGGCACGGACAACAGTATAGTAATCGATGGAAATGTTTATCCGCTTACCATTCCCAGTGGCAGTGAGTCCGGTCTGAAGATCAAATTGAACAAAACGCTCACAGCAGGAACGGACGCTGTTCTCATTGACTTCGACGCAGCTCTTTCAATTTTCCAGACAGGCACGGCTGAGTTCAAACTCAAACCGGTCCTTAAAATAAAATAAACGGGAATGTGGCCTCCCTTTTAAGAAAGCTTCAACTCTGGAGCTTTTTTATTTATCGGCAACCCATTCCGGTTTTTATTGATAAAAGCGCCAAACTATTATCATGCTCCTGGTTTTTCTTTGCATAGCTATATTGGCCGGACTGCTCATCTACGGTCTTCTTACCTACAACGATCATAAGAACGTGCGTCAACGCTATTTTGCGGAGTTGAGAATGGCGGAAAACAAGCTGGCGGCAGCACGCAAAGATTTTGAGTTGCTCGACAAACCTTTGCAGGGATTAATCAGCAAACAATTCGGCAACCGCATGGCGGAAAATGTGAAGAGTGAAACGATCAGTACAGGTATGCCGTCAGAGTTGTTGCTCGTATCATGGGGCGAACCGGCCCAGGTTTCTTATGCAACAGATGAAATGAATAAGGAAGTATGGTTTTACGATCCGTTTACAACACCTGAACAGGAAACAGCCTATCGCACAGAGATCACCATAGAGCAAAACCGTGTGAGTACCTGGAAAGACCGCAACTGACCACGCAATTCCGAACCATGAGCAACAGCAACTATTACGAAATATTGGGATTACCCAAGCATACAACGGATGCCGAGATCAAAAAGGCATACCGTAAACTTTCGCTCAAATTTCATCCTGATAAAAATCCCGGCGATCAGTATTTTGAAGACTGGTCGAAGAAGATCAATGAAGCTTTTGCCATCCTGGGTAACCCTGCAAGCAGGGCCGCGTACGACCAGCAGTTTGAAACACATTCCCTCAAAGATCATTTCTATCCGCGTCCGGGACAATATGCTTCTGCAGCTGCCGCAACAGAAACAGCCGAAGAAAAAGCACCGCCTCCCAAACCGCAGCCTTCGGCTGCCGAGCAGTTGGTTTTGCGGCAGGTAAAAGACATGGTGCCTGATTATCTGCGCCTGAAAAGAGAATACCAGTTGGCAAAAAAAGAAGTTGAATTGGTGAAGAAGAGACAGGCGCCCGCCATCTTTACCAAACAGCAATTGCTCATCGGAAGTGGTATTGCTTTGCTGGCTGTTGCCGGACTTATTTATGCGTCGATTGCCGCTACTACCCGAGCACCCAAAGTTATTATGGAGCCATTGCCCACACCGGAGTGGAAAAAAGCTAATTAGGTAATTTGAAAATTTGATGATTTGGAAATGGAATACAGATTAATAGTGACTGGGCAATCGTGAATCGTCAATAAAGCACAGGGTCGTTGAACTTTACCATTTTCAGTCCCGGGCTATTTAACTTCTAACTTAACACTTATTACTTATGGCCGAAGCTTCGGCCCCAAGTATCGGGCGGCTTTTTCACCTTACGCCTCACACCTCACACCTCACACCTCACTCCTTACGCCTTACGCCTTATACCTCACTTATAACTTATTACTTACTACTCAAAAAAATACCCCCCGATGAAAACACCGGGGGGAACAACTAAAAACACGTTTCCAAGATTAATTCATTGGAACGGAAACAGCCCGGCAGTGATGCCAGGCTGTTCTTTTTATCAGTCGGGTTTTTTTCCGTCTAAGAAAGTATTGATCGTGCTGATATTACCCTGATTCTTTACATCAGAGGACACTTCGTAATTGCTATAGAAATTTTCGATATGAGAATTACTGTTGTATAATTCCATGTTGCGGCGGATGTATGCCGGCACAGTTTCAAACTCATTATTCGGGTCGTTTGCGTTTACGTTGAACGACAGATTACGCAATTTCTGTAACCGTTCAAATGCCCTACGTTTTTGATCTTCCGCTTCGTCCTGCATCGCAGGTTCCTCAACAGAAGACGGCAAAGGTTGCTGAGTCTGGTCGGCCAACGGCTCATCCGCCGCCGGAATGTCATCCCGCACGACCAGGTGCATGTGGAGATCAGGTAAAATTTCCTCTCTCGGGGTAGTAGCACTGGCTTGCGGAACCGGTTCTTCGGCAGAAGGTATTGAGGTGGACACCTCTGGTTTTGTTTCCGCGTAAATATTGGACGGTCTGGCCAGGTAGCCCCCGGAAGCTGCAGGCGACGGGGCACTACTATCTTTAATACTGTTTTGCTGGGTTTCTTCGTTTCGAGAGGTAACGGATTCAGTTTTCGTGGACGAATTTATACCAATATCATTTCCGGTGTAAAACATCTTATCAACAGTAGAATTACCAGTTAATTCACTCGTAATTTTACCTGGTGTTTCTTCTATTCTTTCTTTGATTTCATGTCCGGAAAACAGATCAAAGTGCATAACCGGTTCTTCTTCACGAACATATTCTTCCGTATTGAAATCCTGTACTGACGGCATCGGCACTTCCGGCGCTTCGTCTACCAGTTGAGGCGCCAGCGGATCGGCCTGCGTCACCGGTTCGGTTTTTACTTCCACCTTCTTCGGAGTTTCCCCGAGTACCATTACGATCTTTTCTTCCTTCGGTTCTTCCTTGCGCATCACCGGTTTTACAAACGGATCTTTGTGCTGAAAGCCTGTTGCGATCAGCGTTATACCTACCTGGTCGCCGAGCGTATTATCATAACCAAGACCAAGGATCACATCGGTATTCTCGCCAGCCTGGCTCAGCAGATGGCTTTGAATGACTTCCACTTCGTCCATGGTAAATTCATGTTCACCCTCGGCCGAGTTGATGTTGATGAGAATCCATTTCGCACCGCGGATATCGTTATCATTCAGCAATGGTGAGTTCAATGCTTCTTCAATCGCATTCTGCGCACGGTTTTCTCCGGATGCCTGTGCATTACCCAAAATCGCCACACCACCATTACGCATAACGGTGCATACGTCCGCAAAGTCGACGTTGATCTGACCGGTGCTGTTGATCACATCGGTGATACATTTTGCCGCAGTCGCGAGTACGTTATCGGCCTTATCAAATGCTTCACGCATTTTAAGGTTGCCAAATTGATGACGCAGTTTATCATTGCTGATCACGAGCAGCGTGTCTACGTAAGATTTCAGCATCTTGATACCTTCTTCCGCCTGCAATTGACGCTTGCGTCCTTCATAGGCAAACGGAGTGGTTACAATACCTACAGTCAGGATGCCCAGGTCTTTACAGATCTTCGCAATGATGGGAGCGCCACCGGTTCCCGTGCCACCACCCATACCGGCAGTGATGAAAGCCATCTTCGTATTTACTTCCAGTATGCGTTTTATTTCTTCGAGCGATTCTTCCGTGGCCTGACGACCGATCTCGGGATTAGCACCGGCACCAAGCCCTTGTGTCAGATGTGGTCCGAGTTGTACACGATTAGGGATTTCACTATTGGCAAGCGCCTGCGCATCGGTATTGCAAACAATAAAGTTTACACCCTCGATCTGCTGGCTGAACATATGATTAACTGCATTGCTTCCTCCACCGCCTACACCAATCACTTTGAGTATGGATGATTTTTCTTTAGGCAAATCAAAATGTATCATAACGTTTGAATTTAAAACTTCATTATCCATGGATCCTGAAGTAGTTTTATTGATAGGTTAGTAAGTTTCTTAACTGTTACAGGTGCTGATCTTCTTCTTCTTTGAACAGGTCGATGATGCGGTCTTTGAACTTACCCCAGAAACCTGTCAGGTTTTTACGTTTCCTCATTTCACCATCGCCGATATGCTCTTCGAATTCTTCTTCCATCGGCATCATCTCTGTTTGCTGACGCAATGTCTCCGGTACATCCACTTTGCGGAAATCTTTTTCAAATTCTTTCCGGTTGTGCTCGTAATCATCGTATCCTTTCAGGATAAGACCGATACAGGTAGAGTACGTAGGCTTCGCGAGTTCTTCGATATGTCCGGCTGCCAGGTGTTCATTAGGGAATCCGATACGTGCAGGCAAACCTGTTGTGTATTCTGTCAACTGGATCAGGTGACGCAGTTGCGAACCACCACCGGTAAGTACGATGCCGCCGTTCAACTGGCGGTTATCCATGCCCACCTGCTTCAGGTGATAGGTAACGAAATCGAGAATCTCGCTCATACGTGCCTGAATGATATTGGCCAGGTTCTTTACACTGATCTCTTTGGCCGGCATACCACGCAATCCGGGGATCGTGATGTAGGCATTGGCTTTTGCTTCATTCGCAAGCGCACTGCCAAACTGCGTTTTCATTTGCTCCGCCTGCGTTTTCAACACGCCCAAACCTGTTTTGATATCGTTGGTGATGTTTTCACCAGCGAAAGGAATAACAGCCGTATGACGCAATACACCTTCGGCAAACACGGCGAGGTCGGTTGTACCACCGCCGATGTCCACGATAGCCACACCCGCTTCGAGATCTTCCTGCGCCATTACAGCAGAGGAAGAGGCGAGCGGCTGCAACACCAGGTCCTTGGTATGCAGTCCGGATTTCTCCACGCTGCGGTTGATGTTGCGGATCGCATTTTTATCACCGGTGATGATATGGAAGTTCGCTCCCAGCTTCACACCGCCGTAACCGATCGGCTTCACGATGTTCTGGAAATTATCCACGGTGTATTCCTGCGGAATCACATCGATGATCTGATCGCCTGCAGGGATATATGTTTTGTACTGATCAGAGATCAACTGATCGATTTCTTTTTGCGTAATTTCTTCATCGTTCGATTGGCGAACGAGGTCGCCGCGGGTCTGAAGGCTTTTGATATGATGACCTGCAATGCCAACATACACCTCGTTGATCTCGAGATTGGGGTTGGAAGCAAAGCAGTTGTCCAGCGCAGCGCGGATGGCCTTGATGGTTTCATCGATATTCAAAACCTGACCGTGCTTCACACCATTGGAATTGGATTTGCCGAATCCAAGGATGTCGAGCTTGCCGTACTCATTCTTCCGGCCGGCTATGACTGCGATCTTGGTGGTGCCAATATCGAGTCCGACAATAATGGGTTGTTCAGTACTCATGTTCTTATGTTGTTTTTAGTTGTTTGCTCTTCTTGGCGGCATTACTGCACGCGGTGTCCGCCTGTCTGCGGAATTGTTGTTGTTGTTGGTTGCGCGTTGCGCAGGTCTGTCGGCCTGCCTTGGCGCTGCCGGCGCAGCATTCGTTCTGCCGCTGCCCGTCCGTGGTGTCGCCGCTGCTGGCGTTGCCGGCACCACCGGTGTTCTTGCTACCGTATCCGCCACAGACCGTTCTTCCGTTTCTCCCAATTCCGCCGAAGGCACCAATGGTCTTGTGGCCTGAACCGCCGGCATCACTTCCATCATGTCGTTCATCTGTCGCGACTGGCGAAGCAGGTCTTCCACATTTCTACGCAATTGAATCGAATCCACTTTCGACGGTGTGCCTTTTACACCCACCACCTGACCGGCAAATCCAACGTCCACGACAGGATAACGATCCATTCCTGTTTTGCTCAGCACCTGCTGATAAAACACATAAAGCCGGCGAAATTTTTTCTCGATGTCTTTTCCATCTCCCAACCGTACGATATGATTACCCACCACCGGCGTCATTTCGTAAGTCCAGCAGCCATCGCCACAGGCTACCAGGTCAATCTGTGATACCTGTGCACTCCAGAACGGATCGCTGTCAACAAATGACGCAATACCGACCATTTCTTTGAGCACGGTACTGTCGGCTTTGGTGTATTTATTCTTCACCGGAAATCCGCTGAACACGGGCACACGCGCCGTTATCTTGTCGGACAAAGGCAACTGCTGACCTGCCGTATCGATATAAAAAGATCTTCCACCGGTATTGAAAATGCGCGCTACCGGCACACGCTCTGTTACATTTACATGCAATACATTTTTGCTGTCGAAATACAATTCCGCGTTGCGTACCCAGTTATTGTCTTCCAGCAGTTGCTCCATCTTATGCAGATTGAACGAACCCATTTGCTGCCCGGTGATCGGACCGCGGGCTGCGGCTGTCAGCAGTTTCACGATTTCCTGTTTGTCAAGAAATAATTCCTGCTTGCTGCCTTCCACATTTATTTCATATCCCCTGCAGGCTTCTTTGTTCTGACGCCCCATTGCTGCGATGAGCAATGTGAGCATACCTCCCCCGATCACCAGCCACATGATGAGTAACAAAATTTTCCGTATGGATATTTTTTTGCTCATGCCAATGCTTCCCTGACCGGTTTCACGAGTGTATCGATATCGCCGGCACCTGCCGTAATCAACAACTCGCCGAACTCACCGTTCATCGAAGGTTTATAGGTATCCTGCAACCAGGACATTATTTTATCTTTTTCAATGATCGAAACTTTTGCATGCTGCATCTTTTCCGCAATGATCTCACTTGTTACACCTTCCAACGGCAACTCTCTCGCGGGATAGATCGGTAATAATATTACCTGGTCGGCCAGATCCAGCACTTCGGCAAATCCTTCCACAAAGTCGCGCGTGCGGGTAAAGAGATGCGGCTGAAAGATCACCGTGCAGCGACGTCCGGGAAACAAGGCACGTGCGCCGTTTATCAGCGGACGCAACTCTTCCGGATGATGTGCATAGTCATCGATATAAACCAGTTTATCGTTCTTCACCTGGTATTCAAACCGGCGGCGCACTCCTTTGAAGGAGGCCACGGCTTTGCGGATCAGCTCCGCATCAATTCCCAATGAGTCCGCAACGGCGATGGCAGCTACCATATTTTCCACGTTGTGCATGCCACCCATGTTGAGGCGAACACATTCAATACGTTTATCCGTCAGTACTACATCAAAATCGTAACTGCCCTGATCCATGCGGATGTTGGCAGCGTATGCATCGGCCTGATCGTTCTGCAAACTGTAGGCTAACAATCTGTCGGCCTTTAATTCACGCCCTCTGTGCAGGCCATGCTGCTTCACGAGCAAACCGCCGGGTTTGATGCAACCGGCAAAATCGATGAAGGCCTGCTCCACCGCATCACCGCTTCCATAGATATCGAGATGATCCGCATCCATGGCAGTGATCACGGCTATATCAGGACTTAATTTCAAAAAACTTCTGTCGTATTCATCTGCTTCGATCACGCATACATTACGCGGATCGCTCCAGAAATTGGTGCCATAATTGGCGGCGATGCCACCCAGAAAAGCATTGCAACCATAACCTGTATCGCGCAGCAGGTGCGCCACCATGGTAGTGATGGTTGTTTTGCCATGCGTGCCTGCGATGCAGATATTAAAAGAACCCGCGGAAATGATCTGCAATACATCACTCCTTTTTACCACCATCATTCCCTGCTCGCGGCAATAGGTCAGTTCTTTATTCCCTGCGGGAATGGCCGGCGTATAAACCACCAGGTCCGGTGAAGAAGGCACACTCGTTACTTCTTCTGTATAATGCACCGGAATCCCTTCTGCCTCGAGCGCCTGGGTCAATACCGTCGATGTGCGATCATAACCGCTCACGGTTACGCCACGCGCATGAAAATAGCGTGCTACCGCACTCATGCCTATTCCGCCAATACCAATGAAATACACTTCGCGGATCGAGTCCAGCGAAAGTGTACCTCCATGACCACCGGCCACGGGTTGAGGAAATCGTTGTATGGTGATATTGCTCTTCACTTTATTTATTACTTATCCGTTGCAGTATTTCCAAAGCAATTACCTCATCGGCATTGTGCACTGCCAGCGAACGGATATGTTCGCTCATTTCCTTTTGTTTTTCCTCATCGATTGCAAGCGCCGTTACCACAGGCAGCAACTGGTCTTTGACTTCCTTATCCGGGATCATGATGGCCGCCTTTTGATTGACCAGCAGCCGGGCATTCACGGTCTGGTGATCTTCAGCTGCGTGTGGATAAGGAACAAACACCACCGGCTTTCCGGCCACACATACTTCTGCTACGGTCATGGCGCCTGCCCGTGCAACGATTATATCGGCGGCCGCATAAGCATATTCCATTTTGGTAATGAAATCAGATGCCCATACACCTGTTCTACCTTTTACGCGCTCAGCAGCCATAGCGGCATACGGCTTTCCCGTTTGCCAGATCACCTGCAATCCGGCGGCGATCAATGCATCCAGATGGGCATTTACAGCTTCATTGATCGAACGCGCACCGAGGCTTCCACCTACAACCAGCAAGGTTTTTTGTCCGGGCTTCAGCGAAAAGAAATTCATTCCTTCTTCCTGTGTTACCTGCGAGGAGGCAATCGTTGCACGCACGGGATTGCCCGTTACCTGCGTACGATCGGCTGGGAAAAATTTTCCCATGCCCGGCGTACCGGTGAATATGCGGGTAGCTTTTTTGCCCAGCATAATATTCGACTTACCGGCAAATGAGTTCGACTCATGGATAAAAGTCATGATGCCTTTGGATTGCGCATAACGCAATACCGGGAAGCTGGAATAACCTCCCACACCGATCACCGCATCCGGTTTAAAGCCGCCAATGATTTTTCTTACCTGGAAAAAACTTTTGATCAGCTTGAATGGCAGACCCAGATTTTTTAACAAAGAACTTCTGTTGTACCCCGCTATGTCCAATCCTTCGATGCGATAACCCGCCTGGGGTACTTTTTCCATTTCCATTTTCCCCTTGGCACCGATAAACAGGAATTCGGTTGCCGGCTCTATTTTTTTAATGGCATTGGCAATGGCAACGGCGGGAAAAATATGTCCCCCTGTTCCTCCTCCTGCTATGATGATGCGTTTGTTCAATTGTTTCGTTTTTATGCTTCCTCTGTTTCTGCCAATGATTTATTGCCTTCCGACTGCTCCACGTTTCTCGATACACTCAGGATGATACCGATCGACAAACAAGTAAACAGGAAACTCGATCCACCCATACTCACCAGCGGCAACGTCACACCCGTTACCGGAAAAAGATTAACCGTTACGGCCATGTTGGCAATGGCCTGTATGGCCAGCGTAAAGCTGAGCCCCAATGCCAGGAATGCACCGAACGCGAAGGGGCATTTTTTAAAAATGCGTATGCACCTGAACAGAAATACCAGGTATACGAATATGATAAAGGCTCCCCCGATCAGGCCGTACTCTTCAATAATAATGGCGAAGATGAAGTCGTTGTAAGCCTGTGGCAGATAATCACGTGTTGTGCTGTTGCCAGGACCAACACCCAGCAGACCACCTTTTGCAATGGCGATCTTGGCCTGGTTTACCTGGTACATTTCATCGTTGTCGGCACCTTTACCGCCGTACATAAAATTCTCCACACGGCCGACCCATGTGTTAACCCTTGCGAGCAAACCGCCGGATGTTTTTCCGCTCACCACCGGTTCATCACCACCTGAGCTATGCCTGATCATGGCGGCCGAGATCAATAAGACCAACGGGATGCAGGCAATACCGATCACCAGCAGGATGTGTTTGCCATTGGCTCTTCCGATAAACAACAGCATCAGACAACTTGCTCCCAGCAGCAACGCGGTAGAAAGGTTGGCCGGCGCGATAAGCATACAGGTAATGGCCACGGGAATCATTACCGGAATAAATCCTTTCTTAAAATCTTTGATCACCTGTTGTTTCCGGCTGAGCAAACGCGCGAGGTACATAAACAACGCGAGTTTGGCCAGGTCGGAGGTCTGCATGGTCATGTTGATGATCGGCAGACGGATCCAACGGCTTCCTTCGTTCATCCGCACCCCGAAGAACAAGGTGTAGAAGAGTAAAGGAATGGTCAGCAGGAAAAGTATTTTAGCCACCTTGGAATAGATCGTATAGTTGACGCGGTGAGCGAAATAGATCACCATGATCCCGATCATGATAAAGGCCACCTGTTTGAACAGGTATACTTCTGTGTTACCCTTGTAATTTTTATAAGCAAGCGAACCGGTGGCACTGTACACGGCTAACAACGACACAAGGGTCAGCAGGACCACGAGGGCCCAGATGACTTTGTCGCCACGGGTGTGTTTCTGCAAACCCGATCCCCACTTGCGGGGTTCGGGTGCCGGTGTTTGTGCTATATCAGCGGTTACGTCCATCAATTATTTTACCTCAGAGGTCTTTTACAGCTTGTTTGAACTGGTTGCCTCTGTCTTCGTAGTTTTTAAAAAGGTCGAAGCTGGCACAAGCGGGGCTCAGCAGGACCGTGTTTCCTTTTTCTGCAAAATGAAAAGCGGCCTGTACTGCATCGGCTGCAGTAGCGGCATCCGCCATCGGTATGTTCAATGAAGCAAATGCCTCATGAATTTTCAGGTTGTCGGTACCGAGGCAAACGATCGCTTTCACTTTTTCCTGTACCAGTTCAGCGATGAGTGAATAGTCATTGCCTTTATCTACGCCACCCAGGATGAGCACAGTGGGTTTTGTCATGCTTTCCAAAGCATACCAGGTAGAGTTTACATTGGTAGCCTTGCTGTCATTGATAAACTCCACTCCGCGGATCGTGGCCACGAACTCCATGCGGTGTTCGAGGTTCTGGAAGGTTTGTACTGCCTCCCTGATCTTTTCTTTCCGGATGTCCATCGTGGCTCCGGCCACACATGCTGCCATGGTATTGTATTGGTTGTGTTTCCCTTTGAGGGTAAAATCATAAACACTCATTGCGGTAAAATCCTCGCCTGTCCGTACATACATGTCTCCGTCTTTGATAAATGCGCCGTTAGTTTCTTTTCTCATACTGATGAGTATATGGTTAGAGTGAATATTGACCTTGTTTATATATTGCATCGTTACTTCGTCATCGGCATTGTAAATGAATGCGTCGCCTGGTTGCTGATTCATGGCAATGCGAAACTTGCTCCGGATATAATTTTCAAATTTGTAATCGTAACGGTCCAGATGATCCTCTGTGATGTTGGTGAGGATGGCGACATCGGGCCGGAAGCTTTCGATGTCATCCAACTGAAAGCTGCTCACTTCCACTACATACACAGGCTTGGGATCTACGGCCACCTGGCGGGCAAAGGAGAAACCGATATTACCTACGAGCGCCGCATCTATTCCTCCTGTGGTGAGGATAAAATGTGTGAGCGCGGTGGTAGTGGTCTTTCCGTTACTGCCCGTGATGGCCACGATGCGGCTGTCACCTTTGTAGCGGTAGGCCAGTTCGATCTCGCTGATGACCGGGATGTTGCTGCTGCGGATCTTTTTGATCAGCGGCGCTTTGTCCGGTATGCCGGGGCTTTTCACCACGAGGTCGGCATTGAGTACCGTTTCCTCGGTGTGTCCGCCTTCTTCCCAACCGATACCGGCCGCGGCCAGTTCGTTACGATATACTTCCTTCAAAGAGCCTCCATCCGACACCCACACGTCAAACCCTTGCCTGCTGCCGAGCAGGGCTGCCCCTACGCCGCTTTCACTGCCTCCGAGTATGACTAATCTTTTCTTCATGGTGTTCCGTTGTACGGAAGGAGTTTTTCAAAAGCATTGGATCTCACAAAAACTTTCAATCAGACGGGTCGTTCAAGAGGTATCGGATAAGCAGTGGCTGGTTTTTCAAGAGTCCTTGCCCCTGGGTTTGGACGGGTCTTCATTTTTCCTTCGGAACGATTTTCTTCGTTCCTTCTCTCAGGCTTAACGCAGCTTGAGGGTAGCGATGCTTACCAGCACACAAAGGATTGTTACCAGCCAGAACCGTGTTACGATCTTGGCTTCATGGTATCCTTTCTTCTGATAATGGTGGTGCAGCGGACTCATCAGGAAGATCCTGCGACCTTCTCCATATTTCCGCTTCGTGTATTTGAAATAACCTACCTGCAGCATCACACTTAAACTTTCCACCAGGAATACGCCGCAGAAAATAGGTATCAGCAATTCTTTGTGTACGATAATGGCAATCGCTGCTATCAATCCTCCCAATGTGAGGCTACCCGTATCACCCATGAATACCTGAGCCGGATAAGAGTTGTACCAGAGAAATCCGACACAGGCTCCTATCATGGCGGCGATGAATATCGATAGCTCGCCAAGGTTGGGGATATACATGATGTTGAGGTAATCGGCAAAAAACAAACTACCGCTCGCATAAGCGAAGATGCCGAGACAGACACCGATTACCGCCGAAGTACCCGTTGCCAGTCCGTCCAACCCGTCCGTTATATTCGATCCGTTCGACACTGCGGTAATAATGAAGATTACTACGAGGATATATAACACCCAGGTGTAATCGCGCAAACCAGCCGGCAGCAATTTGGAATAATTGAATTCATGCCCTTTTACAAATGGAATGGTGGTAATCGGCGTTTTCGATTCCGTAAAATACTTAGTGCGTCCGTTTACTTCCTTCGGAAATACGGTAGTATCCGCTTTGGCTTGTTGTTCTGTGCCCACGAATTCGCGCCAGATGATTACGTTGCTGTTGAAATAAAGAACTGCTCCGATGGTAATGCCCAAACCGACCTGTCCCAATACTTTGAACCATCCGGCCAGTCCGTCTTTGTCTCCCTTCTTATAAGCAATGCCTTGTTGTTGCGCTATGCGTTTGGCCCGCAGTTTCAGGTAGTCGTCGATGAATCCGATCGTACCCAGCCAAACGGTAGCTACCAGCATGAGGATGATATAAACCGTATTCAATCTTGCCAGCAGCAGCGTGGGTACAACAATGGCAAGGATGATGATCAGTCCGCCCATGGTTGGCGTGCCCTTTTTCATTTGTTCGCCTGCCAGCCCGAGATCGCGTACCGATTCGCCAACCTGTTTTTTCTGCAAATAGCGAATCAGTTTTTTACCAAACACCATCGTGATGGCCAGAGACAGCAACAGCGCCAGCAGCACGCGGAAGGAAATGAACCGGAACAGCTCGCTGCCCGGAAACTTAATCCCCTGTTCTTTAAACCATTCAAATAAATGATATAACATGCTTACTGCTTTATTGCGTTTTGAAACTGCTCTGTTATCTGCCTAATGTTTCAAACAAATCCTGCACGGTTTCTTTATCGTCGAAATGATGTTTTACTCCTTTTATGTCCTGGTACTTTTCGTGTCCTTTACCGGCTACCAGGATGATATCGCCGGGATTCGCGAGACTGATCGCCGTTTTAATTGCTTCGCGGCGGTCGGTAATGGCGATGTATTTTCTCCGGGCCGCGGCAGGCAATCCTTCTTCCATGTCGCGAATGATCTGTTCCGGGTCTTCACTTCGTGGATTATCACTGGTGAAAATTGCGCGGTCGCTGTGTTCGCAGGCGGCCTGCGCCATCACGGGTCTTTTTGTTTTATCCCGGTCTCCTCCGCAACCCACCACCGTAATCACCTGCTCGGTTCCTTTCTTCAGCTTGTTGATGGTGGCCAGCACGTTCAGCAAAGCATCCGGTGTATGTGCGTAATCAACAATGGTGATGAGTTTGTCAACCGGAGAAATGAGATAATCGAAGCGGCCTTCGGCACCCGTGAGTACGCTGAGGCAGCGGAGTATCTCCTGTTTATCTTCTCCCAGGCAAACAGCCGCGCCGTAAACTGCGAGCAGGTTGTAGGCGTTGAACTCTCCTATCAGCCGGAAATGCACTTCCTGATCTCCGACCAGCATCACCAATCCTGAAAGATTATTTTCAATGAGCTTGCCTTTAAAATCTGCCAGCGTTTTGAGGCTGTACAAATATTTGCGGGCTGAGGTATTCTGCAACATCACCAGTCCGCGTTTGTCATCGGCATTGCTGATGGCAAAGGCTGCTGAAGGCAGACCGTCGAAAAAGGCTTTTTTTACCCGGATGTATTCATCAAATGTTTTATGATAATCCAGGTGATCATGTGTGATGTTGCTGAAAATGCCACCGGCAAATTGCAATCCTGCAATGCGATGCTGGTGCACGGCATGCGAACTCACTTCCATGAATACATGCGAACAACCTTCGTCATTCATCTGCCGCAGCAGCCGGTTGAGGCTGACAGCATCCGGTGTGGTATGCGTGGCAGGCAACACACGATCGCCGATCAGATTAGCTACTGTACTGATCAATCCGCAGTGATAACCGAGTGCGGTAAAGAGTTTGTACAGCAAGGTGGCGATGGTTGTTTTACCATTGGTGCCCGTTACCCCAACCAGGTGAAGCGAAGCGGAGGGCTGGCCGAAAAAATTTGTTGCCATATAACCTGCGGCGATTGCGCTGTTCTCCACCTCTACATATACCACACCTTCTTTCTTTTCGCCGGGAAGCTGCTCTGCGATGATCGCAGTTGCTCCTTTTTCTATTGCTTTTTCAATGAACTGATGTCCGTCTGTTACCGAACCTTTTACAGCGATGAAGGTGGTACCGGGTTGAACCGCTCTTGAGTCCAGCGAAACGTTGCTGATCTCCACACCGGTACTTCCATGCACCGAGCGCAGCGCCACCTTATATAGTACATCCTGTAATAACACTGCTATCTTTTATCCCAGATCGAGTACCACTGCCAGGTTGCGGTTGATGGCCGTGCCGGGTGATACTGACTGGCTGATTACTTTTCCTTTACCTTTTATCGTCACTTTCAAACCGAGACTCTCCAGCATATACAAGGCGTCCCGCAAGCCCATTCCACGTACGTTTGGCATCAATTCTTTCCGCACCCTGTTCACACTCAATACCGGTTGACCGGTGCCGCCCGCATTTCCATATACATTTGTCCAGGTCTGCTCATTCACAGAATCGCGGAAGGGCATCCTGAGTGTTTGCAAAACTTTTTTGATATCGCCTGCGTCGCCCGCAAAAAAATAAGAGCTGCTATCGCGTTTCGGAACAAAGGGTGTAGCCGATTTACGGTTTACATACATCGCGTACACTTTGGTTGCCACTTCGCGGAATACGGGTCCTGCGAGTGAACCGCCATAGTGAACAGCGGCATGTGGTTTACTGCGGATCACTACGATGCAGGTGTATTGTGGCTGATCTGCGGGAAAGTATCCCACAAAAGATGCCTGGTACACACCATCGCTGTACTTCACGCTGCCGTCGGCTACGTGTGCGGTACCGGTTTTACCTGCGATCTTAAAAGGCATATCCTTGAAGGCGTATTTGCCGGTGCCTTCGGTAATCACGGCTTCCATGCTTTCGCGGGCAGCTTTTACCGATGAAGCGCTGGCAATATTTTTTTCGATGGCCTGCGGCTGAAATTCCTTTACCAATACGCCATTTTCACGAATGCTGTTGACCAGGTAGGGCTTCATCATTTTGCCGTCATTGGCGATGGCATTGTAAAGCGTAACGGTATGCAACGGACTTACCTGTACTGCGTAACCAAAACTCATGGTGATCATGTTCATCACACCGCCGTGGCTTTTCTGCAGGGGTGCTACCATGGGTCTGGGTAAATGTGAAAGATCTATGGGCGAAGGCACATCCATATGATAACGATGGAGGTACTCGCGGAACTCTTCGGGTTTTTGTGCAAAGGCTTTGAAAGCGAGTTTACCCATGCCTACATTCGAACTATGAGCGAAACATTCCTTCACCGTTAAAACCGGTTTGGGCGAGCGTTCGGCATCGTTGATATTTCTCGGACCTACCACCATGCGGCCTGCGCTTCCTACTTCCACCATATCATCCAGTTTGGAAGTGCCTTTCTCCAGCACTGCCAGCAGTGTTACCAGTTTAATGGTGGATCCGGGTTCTGTTACACGCAGTGCGTAATTATCGTCTTCCCAGTAGGTACCATCGGGCCGGCGTCCCAGGTTGGCGATGGCTTTGATCTTACCGGTCTTTGTTTCCATCAAGATGCAGGTGCCGTATTGTGCTTCGCTCTGCAGCATTACTTTGAGCAAGGAGGTTTGCACTACATCCTGCATGTTTACATCGATGGTAGTATATACATCTCTTCCGTTTTCGGGTTCCACCTGAAAACCTTCTACGGGCACAGCGCCGCCGGCGATAAAGCGAACCAGCCGCTGACCTTTCTGGCCGGTGAGCAGGCTATCGTAACTCATCTCGAGACCTACATTCATTTTTTTCACCTTACCGTCGCTGGCAACGTGTTCTCTCGAGAGCCCTATTGTACGGTTGGCCAGTAACCCGAAGGGTGCGAGGCGTTTGCTGTTCTCTTCCACGATCACGCCGCTTTTGTTGCGGCCGAGTTTCACGAGGGGAAACTGTCTGAATGCCTTGTATTCTTCAAAAGACATTTTTTTACGCAGCGGGAAATAGCGTTTCTTCTGGCGGAAAGCGACCTGCAGTTCCGTTTTGTACTGCGCGGCTGATTTATCACCGAAGTAGCCGGCCATGGCGCGTGAAAACGAATCAATATTCTCCTGAAAAATGCGTCCGTTCTTTTCGCGTAATCCATCTGCCTGCATGTCCATATATATATCGAACTGTGGCAGGGACGTGCTGAGCATTTGTCCGTCTTCGCTGTAGATGGTACCGCGGTCAGCATCCAGTTCTACGATCTTCTGGTGCATGCTGTCGCTCATCTGGCGCCAGTAATTACCTTGTACACCTTGTAAGTAAAACGCTTTCCCGAGGATGAACACACAGAGCAATGCCATGCCGATGAAACAGCAGTACACTCGCCATAGTATGTCGCGTCTTACTTCCATTTAAATTCAAAAGTCAAAAATCAAAAGTCAAAAGAGTTATAAGTTGACAATTAGTCAATCAGTGAATCAGTGAATATTGACTGATTGACTGATTAGCGATTCACGCTCTCACAAACTATCCTTCAGCACTACCGGCGCTTCTGTCAGTTCTTTCAATCCGAGTGGTTCAACGGCTTTTACCAGTTCACTGGGTTTGTTGCGAAACATCACATCACTTTTAACCGCCTTATACTCGTACTGTAATTCCTTTACTTCGCGGGCCACTTTATTAATCTTCCGGACTGTTTTATCCGCGTAATGGCCGTTGTAGATATACATGACTGCTAATAATGCGAGAAAGAGAAAGAAGGGTACTTGTTTCACAATGGACTGATAGTTCAGCCATTTTTTCCAGCTCACTGCATCCTTGTTGTTTTTCTCGGTCATACCTGCAGGTATAGTTTTAGCGTTTTTCTGCTACTCTGAGTTTGGCGCTTCTGGAGCGCGGATTACGTTTCAGTTCTTCATCCCCGGCTGTTACCGGCTTACGGGTGATGATGTTGAACTCGGGTTCAGGTTCATTGTTGGCAAAAGGGTTTTCCTCCGGCTCTTCGAAGGAGCCACGTCGGAAAAAGTTCTTTACTAACCTGTCTTCAATAGAATGAAAAGAGATGATCGCAACGCGACCACCTGGTCGCAGTAGTTTTGGAGATTGTTGCAGCATGTCTTTCAACGCGCCTGTTTCATCATTCACTTCCATGCGCAACGCCTGGAAAACCTGGGCAAAGTACTTGTGGGGGTTACCTTTCACAATATCCCGGATGGCCTGTTTGAATCCCTCGATCGTTTTCATCGGCACGTTGGTGCGGCGTTGAACGATTGTGCGGGCCAGTGTTTTGGCATTTGTCACTTCGCCGTACTGTTCAAATAATTTGTGCAGTTGCGGTTCGGTATACGTGCTGATGATGGCTGCTGCAGTCAGTTCCTGCCGGCGGTCCATGCGCATATCGAGGGCCGCATCGAAACGGGTGGAAAATCCGCGGTCTGCTTCATCAAACTGATGACTGCTGACTCCCAGATCCGCCAGGATGCCGTCCACTGCCGTGATACCGTTCAGGCGCAGAAAGCGCTGGAGGTAGCGGAAGTTGTGCGGCACAAACAGCAGGCGGTCGTCGTCGGGCAGGTTTTGCCGGGCGTCTTCATCCTGATCGAAAGCAACGAGGCGTCCCTTCGGACCCAGGTGCTGCAGGATGACGCTGGAATGACCGCCGCCACCAAAAGTGCAATCGACATAAATACCATCGGGCCGGATATTCAACCCCTCCATTGATTCCGCCAGCAACACGGGTACATGATAGCCGGCGTCATCACCGGTGGATGAAATCTCGTTCCGCCGGGGTTGTTGTTTTTTCGCCATATCAACACTGTTTACATCGTTTTATTCAAGATCCAGCTCATTACCACCACCCATTACTTCGGCAGCCAGATCACTGAATGCATCCGGTGAGAAAGATTCAAAGAACTCGTTGTACTTATTACTATCCCAAATTTCCAATCGTTGTCCGGCTGATACCAGGATCACATCCTTCTGCAAACCCGCGTACTCTTTGAGGCGGGGCGGCAGCAAAATGCGTCCGGCGGTATCGGGCTCCACCGGGGTGGCGCCATTTAGAAAGAACCGTTTAAACTCCCGCACCTTCGGCTTAAAATCATTCAGGTTGTTGATTTTATCGGCCAGCGGTTGCCAGTTTTTCAGCGGGTACAGGCTAAGACACTTTTCAAAACCTCTGTTGATAACAAAATGCAAACCGTCAGTCTCCGGAATCTGCTTTTTCAGACCAGCCGGCAGCAAGAAACGCCCTTTGGCGTCCAATGTGACTTCAAATTCGCCTAGAAAACTTATCATTATCAGGTACTTGAATCAAACATTCAAGTAATTCACACAAAATAACACTTTTTCCCACTTTCCGCCCAAATTTTGATTTCTTTAATTTTTCCACACATTTAAACACGCTGAAAGCCAATACCAGCAAGGATTTAGGCTAAAAAATGACGGTTAAAAACAAGATCAGAGGTGAATTAGATGTGGATTACCGTGTATAATCTGTGGATAACCGTGTTTTTATTGTGCATTTAGCTTTTGCGCTATCTTCGCGCTTCACCAAAATGCGACAGTTGGTCGCGCTATTTATGCACCCCCGTGATCTCTCCATCAGCGACTATACCTATGCCCTTCCCGACGAACGGATAGCGCCCGTTCCCGCTTCCAACCGCGACGAATCGAAGCTGCTCGTCTATGATAAAGGCACTATTTCAACAAGTATTTACCGCGAACTCGACCAGCATCTTGCTGCCGGTTCATTGCTCATTTTCAACAACACGCGGGTAGTGGAAGCCAGACTTTTGTTCAGCAAACCAACAGGAGGTGTAATAGAAGTATTTTGCCTGCAACCCGATACCCGCTACCCCGATGTGGCAACAGCTTTACAGCAGACGAAAGAAGTGTACTGGCAATGCATGATCGGTGGCGCATCCAAATGGAAACCCGGACAAGTATTGCAGAAACAAATTTCCGCAGGAAATAAAAATTATACACTCGAAGCCAGATACGAAGGAAAGGGAGATGATCATTTTCTTATTCATCTGAGCTGGAGCGAAGAACCATTGTCCTTTGCGGAAGTATTGCATGATGCAGGGGCCATACCGTTGCCGCCCTATATCAAACGCGTTGCCGACGAAGGCGACAGCGAACGCTACCAGACCATTTATGCGAAAGAAGAAGGGTCAGTGGCTGCACCCACTGCCGGTTTACATTTCACCGATACCATTTTCCAGCGGCTGCATGCAAAGAAGATCGATACCGGCTATGTGACCCTGCACGTTGGCGCCGGCACGTTTAAACCGGTGAAAGCAGCGGTAATGGAAGACCATACCATGCATGCGGAATACATCGATGTAAACCGCCCGTTGATCGAAAGCATATTGCAGCAGCCCGCCGGTCATGCCGTTATTCCGGTAGGTACAACTTCAATGCGTACACTTGAAAGCCTTTACTGGCTTGGTGTAATGCTGATCAAAGGAGAAGAAAACCTGTCTGCACATGGCGTGCTGCAACTCGATCAGTGGTATCCCTACGCGCAGGAAGAGCGGTCACTGCCTTCTTCCAAAGAAGCCTTAACCGCATTGCTTGCATGGATGCAAAAGCAGCAACGACAGCAATTGATAGCAAGTACGCGATTACTGATCGCTCCGGGATACAAGCCAAAGATTGCGCAGGCGCTGATTACCAATTTTCATCAGCCGCAATCAACTTTGTTGCTGTTGGTAGCCGCCCTGATCGGCGAAGATTGGAGGAAGGTTTACCAGTATGCGCTGGATAATGAGTTCCGGTTTTTGAGCTATGGAGACGGGAGTTTGTTGAAGTGGTGAATTGTCAATTGTGAATTGCGAATTGTCAATAGGTCAATAAGTGAATAAGTGAATTGTATTCCCCTGAGCCCGAAGTGTCGGGCCGATACTTTGGGCTCCCGAAAGCGCGTCAATGGTGAATCGTCAATCGTGAATGGGTCGCCTTGGGCTCAGGAATCATAACGGCTGTTTAACCTTAGCCCGAAGTGTCGGGCCTTATGCCTTATGCCTTCCACCTTAAGCCTTACACCTTATTCCTCACTTATTACTTACACCTTCTTCAGCGGCAGGTGTATCACAAACGTACTTCCCTTGCCTAATACGCTTTCCACCTTGATCTCGCCGTGATGGCCTTCGATCATTGTTTTGACGTAGCTGAGACCGAGGCCAAATCCTTTTACATTGTGCAGGTTGCCGGTGTGCGCGCGATAGAAACGCTCAAAGACACGTTTCACCGTTTCTTTATTCATACCAATGCCGTTGTCTTCAAAACGCATCATCAGACGGCGGCCATCCACCTGTGTACTGATCCGTAATTGCACGGGCACATTTTCTTTGGAATATTTTACTGCGTTGTCAACAAGGTTGTTGACAAGGTTGGAAAAATGGACTTCATCGGCGTCGATGAGATCGTTCTCGGCCTGCAGCAGTAGCTCTGCATGACCATTTTTATCCTGCAATTGCAGGGCAAAATTATCCACTACATGTTTGATCACTTCGTGTACATGCAGCGGTTTAAGATTGAGTTCTACTTCCTGTCTTTCGAGTTGTGATGCCTTCAGAATAGTTTCCACCTGGCGGTTCATGCGCTGATTTTCTTCCTTGATAATGCCCCGGAAGTACTCGATCTTTTCACGGTCCTGCAACACGCGTTCGTTCTTCATGGCGTCCACTGCCAATGAAATCGTGGCAATGGGCGTTTTGAATTCATGCGTCATGTTGTTGATAAAGTCGTTCTTGATTTCACCCAGTTTTTTCTGACGGAGCATCGTGCGAACGGTGAGATAAAATGCCGCAATGATGATCAGGGTAAAAAGTATAGCCAGTGCAATTCTCAATTGCAACTGTTGTATCACCACACTTCGCCAGTCGAGGGCCACAATGATCATTACTTCATCTGAGGCCAGGTTCTCCGTTGCGGAACCGCTGGGCGACACAATCAGTATCCAGTTGGTCGCATAATTATTGACCTTGTCTTCATACGCTTTGACAAAATTGCTGGTTTGTCTTTCAATACGTCCGAGTGAACTGTTGCGCGGGTTGTCGAGCATCAGTACGAACTCGAACTTCAGGTCTTTGAGTCCGACATGATCGAACTGGCGCCTGATTTTTTCATACAACTCCCGTGTAGTAAAGCGCGCACCTACGGTTTGAAAATTGAGCAATCCCTGGGCAAAATCATCTTTAAAAATATTACTTGTTCCGCTCTTAGGCGGCACGGGCATATACGATGCCTTGTATTCTTTCAGCTCATTGCCGATGCTGATACCCACTTCGTCTACTTTTTGCTTTACACGATCCTCCTGCAAGAGAATCATGTTGCGCAGCCAGGAAATCTGAAACACAATGATCCCGATAAGTGATAACGAGATGAGAATGGTAATGATGGTAAAAATTCTTTTCACGTAGGCTGATAACTTAAGACGGAAAGATAATGGGTTTTGCTTTTATTTCCGGTGAAAAAGCCGTGTTTACCGGGCAGGTACACGACAGGGGACAAAATTACAACATGCATGGCTCACCGCACAGGCAGCAGGAGCTGGTTGATTTTTTTTAACTTCATTTTTTAAAAACGATTTTTCGCTTTAAATTGAAGTATGATAGAACCCGCTCCCGGAGTTTTGTTGATCGCCGATCCTTTCCTGAAAGATCCCAACTTTCTGCGAAGCGTTGTTTTCCTCTGCGAACATAAGACGGACGGAACCTTTGGGTTTGTTCTCAACCGCCGTTTTGATTCCAATCTTAATCAATTGGTGCCTTCGTTAGCCGAATTTGAACTTCCTGTTTATTATGGCGGGCCGGTACAGCCGGATACATTGCATTTTGTGCACCAGTATCCCGAAAAAATTCCCGGAGGAACAGAAATTATCAAAAATGTGTATTGGGGTGGAGACTTTGAAGTACTGGGCCACCTGCTCCGTACCGGTGAAATATCTCCCGCAAGGATCCGCTTCTTTGTCGGTTATTCCGGTTGGGAAGGCGGCCAGCTCGAAGCCGAGCTCGAAGGCAAAAGCTGGCTGACAGTGCAGGCTACACGCCCACTGATCTTTCATGAGCAGCCTGATGAATTATGGCGTGATTCGCTGCGTGAGTTGGGTGGCGACTACGAAATGATGATCAATTTCCCCCTCGATCCGCAGCTTAATTGAGTAGTAAATGAGGTGGAAGGCTTAAGGTGTAAGGTCTAAGGCGGAAGGTATAAGGTGGAAGGTTTAAGGTAAAACATAATTCACAATTCACCTATTGACTTATTCACCTATTGACTTATTCACCATTGACGATTCACGCCCCCTGGCCTTACTTTTGCATTCTATTTCCGTTGATTTCTGAATTTTGACTTTTTACTTTTGAATTAATTATGAAACGTCTACTACTAAGCGGCCTCCTGGCCACCACACTCTTCTTCTCCTCCTGTGACACACTGAAACAGGTTGCCTCCGCACTTGCTCCTTCGGAATATGAAATGGCCGCGGGACTGCGCGATGCATTGACGCAAGGACTTTTCTCCGGATTTGATGCTTTTGCCAACCCCAACAGCGGTAATCCGCTGGTGCGTTTCGCTTTTCCCGGAGATGCAGCCAAGATCGAGAAGACATTGAAAGATATCGGCATGACCAGTCTCGTAAACCAGGTGACCAGCAAGTTTACCAACGCCATGGTCTCCGCAGTATCTTCAGCCAAGCCAATATTCCTGAATGCCGTTAAGCAAATGAACCTGCGTGATGTGGTAAACCTGCTTGTTACCGACAACCTGCATGCCGCTACGGATTATTTCAAAAATACCATGTCTCCTAAGTTGATGGTAGCTTTTCGCCCCATCGTCGACAGCACCGCCGATCTCAATGGTGCCAACCGCGAATGGACCAACCTGGTAAACGTTTATAATAAAATTCCTTTTATCAACAAACCGCTTGAAAACAACCTCACCGATTTTATCGCCGCAAGAGCGATAGACGGCATGTTTGTGTCGGTGGCAGATGAAGAAGAAAAAATCCGCACACGCTACGAGTTCCGCAAAACGGATATGATGAAGAGAGTATTTGGTTATGCCGAACAGGAACTGGCGCGGAGAAAGCAGGCACAGCAATAAGCTAATTTGATAATTTGAAGATTTGAAAATAATTTTTCCTTCGTACATTTTTTCCCGTCAATACCTCAGGATTGCCGAAGGCTTATTTCCAAATTATCAAATTATCAAATTAAAAAGAGAGAGGCCGCTAAAAGCGGCCTCTCTCTTTTTATTGTAACATCACCTTAAAGGTTTCCCGTTCCTTCCCTTCCATCACGGCAGTAAGCCAGTATGCTCCTCTTGCGAGTTTGTCCACCGGAATACTGATCTCCTGACCGGCGGCAACCGTTACATTATTCGTGTAAACAGTTTGCCCCATTGCATTCACCAGGGTAATACCGAAGCGACCCGCTGCGGTAGAACGCACGCGGATAGCAGACGCTGCAGGATTCTGTACAACGTACAGTCCCGATTGCTGGTTGTTTTTCAACAATACAATATTGGAAATCGTCTCACGTGTATCGTGATCGATCGCACGCACACGATAATAGGCGGATGCCTTCACATTGCGGTCGATGAAGGTATAGGACGCGCCTTCAGCCTGACTGCCCCGGGCAGGAATGCGCTCACTGATCACTTCGTAGGAAATTCCATCGACGCTTCTTTCCACGATGAAATAACCGGTATTCACTTCAGAGCGGGTGATCCAGCGCAGTTCATTGTAAAGTCCTTTCGCCTGGCCCTGCAGCTCCAGACCACTTACCGGCAGCGTTACCAATGGCGTAGCCAGGTAATTCACCGATGCACAGAGCAGGTTGTTGCGCACATTGTCATCGAGGATCGTTTCGATAGGAAAACCATAAAACAAGAGATTGTATGCTCCTTTGTAACCGATACCTGCACCATCGCCCGTGCCACCGGAGTAAGTCAGCACGATCTCTGAACCATTGACAGCACCTAGACGATCAGGGAAATCGACATTGTAATATTTAACCGTTCCATCACTGAACGCACCGGTTTGTCCCGTGAAGAGAGAGGGCGTGCCGGCAAATATGTAGGTATTGGCATCATCGCCAACATAGGTTGCTTTCAGGTAATTTTCGAGGAAGGCCACATCGGCATTGGCAGAGGCTGCACGGAATTCATAGGCTACTTCCGCGCCAGACACCAGCAAACGGCCTCCTGCATCAAGATAAGCGGTGATTCTTTGTTTCTCCGTTGCATCAAAAGAACGGTCCGCGGTGCTTTCCTCTCCCAGGTACCAGTCTACTGCATAATAATCGCCCATGTTGATCAGCCCGTTGGCCACTACTTCATTTTGCGCACCGTCGAAAGCCATACCGCAACTGGCGAGACCATTACCGTGTTCAATCATATAATCATAACGGTTCATTCTTTCGAGGAACATGCGTTGTACGGTTCCCAATACGGCACTCTCGGTGCGTGAAATATTAGCAGAACCATCAAGGCGGTCAAATCCGTCTACGATCAGGTATTGCGGAGAACCTGCACCGGATGGTGTACGTGCAGCCACTACGGAAGAAGCAAATGACTCTCCACCGCCATTTGTAGCGGTTACCTTGAAGAAATAGGTTTTATTGGCTACGCCGGAAAAAGTAAAAGATGTACCGGCAACAGTGGTGCCGTTGTCAAAGCCTTTTCCATTTTCACTTATATAAATTCTGTAACCCGTAGCCGCATCACCATAGATACCACCGCTTACCGGAGCATCCCAGCTTACTTCGATTTGTGCGCTGCCAATGTTACGGGCACGTACCAATCTTGGTTCTTCGGGAAGGAATACCAGTGGCGTACCGTCTCGGTCGGCATAGAAACGTACAATGCCTTTGTATATGGCGCGTGATGCCATGCGTCGGAATTCAGGAGCCTTCAGGGCTGTGGCATCGGCAGGTGTATCGTGGAAGGCCAACTCCAGCAAGATGCCGGGCATATTGTCCAATAAACGCAGTTCTGCAAAGTTATCGGACTTCACGCCTCTGTCGGCCCAGGTACTCTGGTAGCCTGCGCGCAGATCACTGATCACCTGGTTGTGTACAAAACCGCGGAGTTCCGGGCTGCCCGCTGTTACATTAGGACGGCCAGCGCCGAGTCCGTTGTATTGAAATGTTTCCGTTCCTCTTGCCGTAGCATTCGCGGCATTGGTATGCAGTGAAACATAAATAGAGTTAGCCTGCTCTTCGGGCGTGCCTTTGCTTCGTTCCCATTCGGCATAGATAGGCCGCATGTTGGGATCCGCAAAGCAGGAAGGATATCCCTGGTAATTAGCATACTGACGCGCAGATTCTTCAAACCTTGGCTTGAAACTTGGCGCGCCACCATTGGTACAATCGGGTTGTCCGCCTATGCCACCGCCCCAGCGTACTGCGTCGGCGATAATAGCCTGACCATCTTCTGCAGATTCGTTGCTGATAGTTACACTATAAGGTTGTCCGGCATAAAAATAAAATTGTCCCAGGTGAATCCAGGTGTTGCCATGCACTTCCTGGTTAACGGTATACGTAGTAGACCCTCCCGCATGCGTGATGACATACTTCACATCCGTGGCGCGGTTAACACCGGCCACAAAACGGACCGATATCCAATACAAGCCGCTTGAATCGATAACAGGTGTAAACACGGCCGTGCTGGTAGTAGCGGCACTTGCCATAGCTGTGCGATAGGTACCGCCATAACCGGCGATGGTTCCATCGGTCCAGCTACCCGTTTCTGTATAACCCGGCGCTCCCTGATCATTGTCAACGATTACTTCTTTGGTGTTGAGGTCGCGCTCGCGGACGTTCCACACTTTTGCACCGGCATTGGTGAGATAATGCAGGAGATAATAGTCCACGCTTTCCGCCGTAATAAAATCTTCCACTACGGCATTTGTGGTACCGCGTTGTGTGGTAAAACCCGATCCTGTATTGTGCCATCCGTGGCCGGGACTCAGCCACACTGTTTTGCCGGTAAGTGCACCGCCCGCAGAACCGTTGCTGCCCGGAAATACCCTGGAAAATGTACCGGATGTGCTTCCGCTGATTGCGGGATAGGGATCGTTGTTCTCTACATGCTTGTAGGGCTGCGGCTCTGCCATGGAAGAATAATATTCCAAGGAATGCCACTGACCATCTTCGCTGCTGCGCGCCCAGAATGACAGGCTTTTAACGCCCGCCTCGTCACGTAATGCAAGTGTGGACTCAAGCAGGTTTTCGGGAATTGATTCGTCTATTGTCCCTTTGGAAAACGTGGTCGCTACATTGAAATAGATGTGTAGCCGTTCATCTTTCCGTACAATACTGTCGGCCTGAAGTCCCAGTGAATTGTCGGGCAGATTGTGTGTAACGAGTTGTTGAATGTTTTTCAGAAGCAGGCTGTCCGATTGGGCGGACGCGTGCTGAAATGTTGCTGCAAGGAGCAACAGCAGGAGCAATCTTCTCATTGTTTGGCAGAGTTTAGTTGAGTTTGGCAGGACAAGGCGAGCCTGAATATACGCAAAAACGCATATTAATGCAAAAAAGCGCAGAAAATAGCGCAATCAGGCGGGATGAAACTGCCGTTTCGGGAATCAACCGGCAACATTAAATGGGGAAATGGAAAAGCCCCCGCTTGATGCGGGGGCTTTCTACAGTTTTCAAAATCCCGGATAGGCTGGTTTTTCACCCAGTCTATTTTATGGCTTCTCGTTAGCAGCCAGGTCTGAAGTTATACAGACTCTACAGGGACAGCTCCTTCAACCAGCACTGTAGCTTTATTGTTGAGTACCTCAACAAAGCCACCCTGAATATCGAAGAAAGCAAAATGTTGTTGCTTATCCTTCAGCACTTTCACGCGTCCGGCTTTCAAGGCACTGATCAACGGAGCGTGCTTCTCGAGCACTTCAAATGAACCGCTGATACCTGGCAATTGAACACCGTATACTTCGCCGCTGAACAGCTTACGCTCCGGAGTTAATATTTCTAAAGTCATAATAGTAATTTGATAATTTGAAAGTTTGAAAATTAGTTATTTCAAATCTTCAAATTAACCCTGTGCCTGTGCAAGCAGCTTCTTACCTTTTTCGATAGCGTCGTCGATGCTACCTACGAGGTTGAATGCAGCCTCGGGGTATTCGTCTACTTCACCATCCATGATCATGTTGAAGCCACGGATCGTTTCCTCGATGGGAACCAGTACACCTTTCAGACCGGTGAAGGCTTCCGCCACGTGGAATGGCTGGGAAAGGAAACGCTGTACTTTACGTGCACGGGCCACAGTCATTTTATCGTCGTCGCTCAATTCGTCCAGACCGAGGATTGCGATGATGTCCTGCAGTTCCTTGTAACGCTGGAGCATCAGTTTTACGCGGTTAGCGCAGTTATAGTGAGCGTCACCTACTACCTGGGGAGACAGGATCCGCGATGTGGAATCCAGCGGGTCAACCGCAGGGTAGATACCAAGGTCAGCAATTTTACGTGACAATACGGTGGTGGCATCAAGGTGAGCGAAGGTTGTTGCCGGAGCAGGGTCGGTCAAGTCATCCGCCGGTACGTATACCGCCTGTACGGAAGTGATTGAACCATTTTTGGTAGAAGTGATACGCTCCTGCATCAGACCCATTTCAGTAGCCAGTGTAGGCTGGTAACCTACCGCTGATGGCATACGTCCCAGCAGGGCCGATACTTCAGAACCAGCCTGGGTGAAACGGAAGATGTTGTCAACGAAGAACAGAATGTCGCGGCCTTTACCTTGTCCGTCGCCATCACGATAGTATTCGGCGATCGTCAGACCAGAGAGGGCCACACGTGCACGGGCTCCGGGAGGTTCGTTCATCTGACCAAACACGAATGTTGCTTTGGAGTCAGCCAGTTCGTTCATGTCTACTTTGGAAAGATCCCAGCCACCTTCTTCCATGCTGTGTTTGAAGCCTTCGCCGTATTTCATGATACCCGCTTCGATCATCTCACGCATCAGGTCATTACCCTCACGTGTACGCTCCCCTACACCGGCAAATACAGACAGACCGGAGTAAGCTTTCGCGATATTGTTGATCAGCTCCTGGATCAATACGGTTTTACCCACACCCGCACCACCGAACAGACCGATCTTACCACCTTTTGCATAAGGCTCAATCAGGTCAATTACTTTGATACCGGTATAGAGTACTTCTGAAGCAGTGCTCAGGTTTTCGAAAGCAGGAGGTTTGGCGTGGATGGCACGACCGCCTTCTTTGCTTACCGCAGGCAGACCATCGATCGGGTCACCTGTTACGTTAAACAGACGTCCTTTGATGGCTTCGCCGGTTGGCATGGTAATGCCTTTGCCGGTGTCGATAACAGCCATTCCGCGAACGAGACCTTCCGTACCGTCCATCGCGATGGTCCGTACAGAGTCTTCGCCAAGGTGCTGCTGCACTTCAAGGATCAGCTTATCGCCGTTCTCCCTTGTTAATTCCAATGCGTTGTAAATCTCAGGAAGCTTACCGTCGAACTGCACGTCGATCACGGCGCCGATTACCTGCTTAATTTTACCTGCGTTTGCCATATATAAAGGTGCTGTTTATTTTGGCCGCAAAGGTAAGGGTCAGCAGCAGAATTAAGAAATAAGATATCAGTTTTTACAAAGTGGTGGAAAACAAGGCCTACCGCGTGGATATCCACGCGGAAAATTCTAAATTCAAAAGTCAAAATTCAAAAATTGCCGGACGAAGGTTGCTCCCTTTTGACTTTTGAATTTAGAATTTTGAATTATTTATCTTGCCGCCATGAAAAAGACCCTGCCGCTTCTCTTCCTCGTCATGTGGCTGGCTTCCTGCAAAAACCAGCAGAAAAAATTTGCCGTTCAGCCCCGCGACACCACCATTACCGTGTCCAACGCCTACAGCGACCTGTTTTTCGACAGCACGTCCATGGAACAATTCCTGGTCAAAGAGGCCGTTTCCGACAGCCTCGCCAACCGCATGCGCAGCTTCTACAACAGCCGCAACTACCAATATGCCTGGTTCGACAGTACCGGCATCGCCGAGTATGTTCCCAGCTTCCTCAACGCCCAGAGCCAGTACATCAGCTATTCCGGCGACAGCTCGGTCTACAACCCCTTCCTGCAACAACTCCAGGATTCCGTTACCGCCGACAGCAGTCTTTACAAGGTGCCCGATTCCGACCGCCTCAAAACCGAGTTGCAGTTAACGCAAAACTTTTTCCGGTACGCCGCCAAAGCGTACCAGGGCGATGGCAGCATTAATGCACAGGACCTGGGCTGGTTCATTCCCCGAAAAAAGATCAATCTTACGGCCCTGCTCGACTCCATGATCAGCAGCAGGGACGGCGAACTGGCTGCACACGCTCCCGTGAACCGCCAATACAACCTGCTCAAAGAACAGCTTCTTAAATACTACTCGCTCGAAAAGCAGGGCGCCTGGGACAGCATCGCCATCGATCAGAAATTTTACAAAATCGGCGATCATTCTCCCGCCATCCGCCGCATCAAAGACCGGCTCACACTCACCGGCGATCTCCGCACAACGGATACCACCGATGTGTTCGATACTACTTTACAAACCGCCGTGCGCCATTTCCAGCATCGCTACGGCCTGAAGGAAGACGGCGCCATCGGCACTTCGCTGATGAAAGAGCTGAACAGGCCGATCAGCGAACGCATCCGGCAATTGCTTATCAACATGGAACGCATCCGCTGGACACCCGCCGACCTGCCCCCGGATTACCTGCTCGTCAACATTCCGGCTTATAAACTGTTTGTTTACCAGGATGGCAAACTCGACTGGTCGATGAACGTGGTGGTAGGCACCACGGCACACAATACGGTGATCTTCCGCGGCGATATGAAATACATTGTCTTCAGCCCCTATTGGAATGTGCCGCCCAGCATTATCAAAAACGAGATAGCACCGGCCATGAAGCGCAATCCGAATTATCTCGCCAGGAAAAACATGGAATGGAATGGCGGCGCCGTAAGACAGAAACCCGGCCCCGGCAATTCATTGGGATTGGTGAAATTCCTTTTCCCGAACAGCTACAACATTTACCTGCACGATACGCCAAGTAAAAGCCTGTTCGGAGAAACCAACCGCGCATTCAGCCACGGTTGTATCCGTCTGGCCGAACCCAAACGCCTGGCGGAATACCTGCTTCGCAACGACAGCGCGTGGACGACAGAGAAAATAACGGCGGCCATGAATGCCGGAAAGGAAAAATATGTAACCCTCAAACCCACTATACCCGTGTTTATCGGTTATTTCACCGCCTGGGTCGACAGCGACGGCGAACTGAATTTCCGTGACGATATTTACGGACACGACAAAAAACTGGCGGAGAAAATGTTTGCCGCACGCAAATAACTATCCGTTTACAACCGAAGCAATAACGATTTATGTATCTGACAGAAGTGAAGTCACCGGCAGAAGCCCGGCTTTTTATACAGGCGAATGTGGAAGTAAACCACAAAGACCCGAACTATATCCGGCCACTCGATAAAGACGTGAACGAAGTATTTGATCCTGCAAAGAACAAAACCTTCCGCAACGGTGAAGTGACCCGGTGGGTGCTGCGCGATGAACAACACAAACTCATCGGACGCATCGCCGCATTCACAAATAAAAAATATAAAAACAAAAACGATGATGTGCCTGTTGGCGGCATCGGCTTTTTTGATTGCATCAACGATCAGGCCGCTGCTGATATGCTGTTCGATGTAGCCAGACACTGGCTGATTCAACGCGGTATGGAAGCCATGGACGGCCCTATTAATTTTGGTGAACGCGACCGCTGGTGGGGATTGATCGTGGAAGGTTTTGATCCGCCCCTGTACGGCATGAACTATAACCAGCCTTATTACAAGGAACTGCTGGAGAATTATGGCTTCCGTGGTTTTTATAACCAGATCTGTTTCTCGTTGAAAGTAGGTGATCGCCTCGTGGAAAAATTCTACCAGCGGCATGCTGCACTCGCAGCCGATCCCGGCTTTTCGTCAAAGCATATCGAGAAAAATCAACTGGAGAAATTCGCGGAAGATTTCTCGGTCGTTTACAACAAAGCCTGGGCAGGTCACGGTGGCATGAAGGCCATAGAGAAAAAAGTAGCGGTAAAAATGTTTCAGTCGATGAAACCCGTGATCGACGAACGCGTCTGCTGGTGTATTTATTACAACGGTGAACCCGTTGCCGTATGGGTGAATCTTCCCGATCTCAACCAGTGGTTCCGCTACCTGAACGGAAAATTCGGGCTACTGGCGAAGCTGAAATTTTTGTGGATCAAAAAAACGCGTCCGGTAAATAAATTTACCGGGCTTGTATTCGGTATTGTTCCGGAGTTTCAGGGCAAAGGCCTGGACGCTTACATGATTGTGGAAGGTTGCCGCCTTATTCAGCGGTTGAAAATAGAAAACGGGGAATACATTCTCGGTAAACCGATCTATGAAGATTTTGAAATGCAATGGATTGGAGAATTCAATCCGAAAATGATCAATGTGGCCGAAGCACTGGGCACTTACCGCAGCCGAAAGCTCACTACTTACCGTTACCTGTTTGACCGGTCGAAAGAGTTCAAACCGCACCCGACGATTTAAAAAAGGATTACACCGAAAACATAAGTATTTTTGCAGTTGACGTTCCCACACGGAGCACAAGGCATTTCCCATGGATAAATTCATCGTTTCCGCACGCAAATACCGTCCTCAATTATTCAACACGGTTGTAGGGCAAAGTCATATCACCACCACCCTGAAAAACGCGATCAAATCGGAGCAACTGGCGCATGCCTTTTTGTTCTGCGGTCCGCGGGGTGTTGGTAAAACAACCTGCGCGCGTATCCTCGCCAAAACCATCAACTGCGAAAACCGCACCCCGGAAGGGGAAGCGTGTAATACCTGCAACTCCTGCGTTTCGTTCAACGAGGGCACTTCGATGAACATTCATGAGCTCGATGCCGCCAGCAACAACTCGGTGGATGATATCCGTGCACTCGTAGAACAGGTGCGTTTTGCTCCGCAGGCCGGCGAATACAAAGTGTATATCATCGATGAGGTGCACATGCTCAGTTCTTCCGCCTTCAACGCCTTCCTGAAAACGCTGGAAGAACCTCCCTCCTATGCTATTTTCATCCTGGCCACTACCGAGAAACACAAAATTCTCCCGACGATCCTGAGCCGTTGCCAGATATTCGATTTCAAACGCATCACTACCAACGATACCGTTGAACACCTGCAGGAAATCTGCGACAAAGAACATGTAACAGCAGAAAAAGCAGCCTTGCAGGTGATCGCGCAGAAAAGCGAAGGCTGTATGCGTGATGCACTCAGTATCATGGATAAAATCGTAAGTTTTACCGGCGGTGAATTAAACTACAATAACACCCTCGAACATCTCAACATCCTCGACGCAGATTATTATTTCAAACTGCTCAACTGCATGATGTCGCAAGACCTTGCAGGTGCCATGTTGTTGTTCGACGACATCAACCGCAAAGGATTTGAAGGCGACCTGGTACTGAACGGACTGGCCGAATTCATGCGCAACCTGCTCGTGTGCAAGGATGAAAGGGCCGCGTCGCTGTTGGAAACGGTTGAAAGTTTTAAATCGCGTTATGTAGAAACGGCGGCAACTATTTCCGCCGGCACATTGATCAGTGCGCTCAATATTCTCAACGATGCAGAGATAGGTTTTAAAGCTGCACGCAACAAGCGCCTGCATGTGGAACTGGTACTGATCAAACTATGTTACCTGCAACAAGCCATGGAACTGTCTGCCGATGGCAGCGCGGTAAGTAAAAAAAAACGGGTTGACAGTGCAAGAGCCGTCCCGTTCCGCGCATTAAAAACATTTGAGTGGAAACCTGCGGCACCCGCCTCCAATAAAGAGGAAGCACGACTCACTATTGAAACGCCCCCTGCACAAAAACCTCAGCCCCAGACAGCGCCGGCGGTACAAACTACCCCCACCGTAAACACCGCTGTCAAAACTTCAAGTCCGAAAATTTCCGGCCTTGCGCAGATGCGCAGCAAATTCAAAAACATGCAGGAAGAGGCCAAAGAAATTGTGGCCCGTCCGCTGGTAATGGAAGAGCTCCGCGCGAAGTGGGATGAATATGCCGCAATGCTGAAGGCGCAAAAAAATGCAGCCGGCAGTGTATTCGACATGGCGCAATTGCAACTGGTAGACGAAAACAGCTTCTATGTAAAAGTCAACGATCCTATTCAATTTCGTTTTATCGAAACCAATGCATTGAATGTAGCAGAGTTTCTCAAAGAAAAACTGCAGAATGCCAACCTGCAGCTGTTCATCGCCATGGAGGAAAATAAGGACCTCGCACCAAAAGTCGAAATACCCTTATCATCCGGTCAGCAGTTTCAGAAACTGACTGAGCAATATCCGCTGATCAGGGAATTGAAAGAACGCCTTAAGCTGAACGTGGATTATTAAACCGCTGCGGTTGCCGCATTTTTATTTTCTGAAAACAAACGGGTTTGCTTTTCGAGAATATACTTCAGTTCTGCAAACAGCTTTTGATTCACGGCCTGCCAGCTCGACTCACAGAGTTTATGCAAGTCGATTAATTCCGTATTAAAAAATTCAGTGCCGCTGAAGTATTGGTAACTGGCTTTGATGAAATGTTCCGCATTCTCCCGGGCAGCCGGATCATGAGCAAACACGCCTTTTTCCAGCCATACCTGCAACATTTTTTTCACTTCCGGTTCATGCATCGTGCGCAACTGGAAAGCAAGATTGTCAGCCGCTTCCACTGATTGGATTTGCCCGGTATATACAGGCTGAAGACAGGCGAGCGTTTTATTCAACGTATCGAGATAAGTTGCGGCGAGACGCGCGTCCGCAAAATAAGCGTGGTAAGCTGGTTCAAGCGATTCTCCTTTTGCACTACTTACTTCAACGAAATACCGCACCACAAGTAGATCGTGCGCTTTCAATTGACGGTGCAATTCCTCCTCTTCTTTTACAAGCTCATCTGCCAGTACCGATGCTTCTGCGCGGTTGTATTTTTTTCCATCGAAATCAAATGTCTTGACCTCCACCTCACCTGCTGCCATTTGGCGCAGTAAAGCGATTTCAGCGTTCAGGTTCGTGATTTTTTTCGGCAGCGATGCATACGCCGGCGAAAATAAACCTGCGGCCGTTTTGCCGGCGGCAGTCCCCGGTATATACAGCAGATTATCTTCTGCGGGTACTTCGGGTTGTCTGCCATCATAATATCCATTGTATTCCGCAGGAAGGCTGTATAAATCCCTTTCGGTAGCGAGATATTGATCGAACTCCGGCGGAGCGATTGAATGCGTACCCGAACAATCAGCCGACGCATATATTTTCTGTGTCAATTGCTCTTGCCAGTAAGGTATGCGTTCGAATAATATCCAGGCCGTCTGCGGATCGTTTTCTGCCGCTATATTCAGGTTGCGCAGATGGGCTTCACGGTCCTCACGAGACGGATGCGAGGCCCACTGATCTTTGTAATTGACGCGCATGGTTTTTAAACCGGCCAGAAAGGCATCGGTCAGCACGGGAAGTCCATGTTGCATGTCCAGCTTGTAATTGATAGCGAGGTCTTCGAGCGTAGCTTTCTGGTTAGGATAAATGTTGGGGCTTACTTTCTTTTGTTCGAGCAGGCGCACGCAATGCTGGATGGTAAGCCCGTAGGCCGTATCGGCAATCTCGAGGCGGCGGAGTGAGGTTATCAATGCTTCACTGCCGCTTACACTGGCAGCTACTGCATCGGCATGAAATTCCATTTCGCGGGAGAGGCTGCTGTACCGGCGATTGATCAAACCATACATCTGTTGCAGGATCCACTGAATGCTGCGCACGATCGCGATCGTAATATGGGTAAAAATCGCCAGCAGGCCATGCAGGTTGCCCAGTCCGTTCAGCACCTGTGCATAACCCGAGTTCTGGTAAAGCATGTTGTAGATGATGCGGTTTACCTGGTACACAAAACTTCCGAGCTTCATGCTGCGTTGCGAGAAGTGACCGAACTCATGCGCCAGTACTGCCTTGAATTCACTTATACTGATGCTGTTGACCAGTCCCAGGCCGATCTGCAGGTTCTTTTTTACCGGCAGGAACATACTCCAGAAACTGGAATTATAAGAAACGGATGCATTCACATCCGCCGAAAGAAAGATCTTTTTGGGAAACTGTGTCTGGGTATCCGCAGCTACTTTGCGTATAAACGCAAACAACACCGGCTGCTGCTCTTCCGTGATCTGTACGCTGGAAGACATATCGGACCGGTTGACCGCAAAAAGAAATTTTACCAGGAAAAACAGAACGAGCACGCCTACACTGATGATGCCAAGCCCGGCCAGGATGCCCCAGAAACCGGACAAACTGGTGAACAAAACGAACCCGAGATACAGGCAACCGGCCGCCAGCGCCGCTCCGAATGCAAGTAAGAACAGGTAAACGATAAAGAAAAGGACAATCATTCCCAGCACACCCTTTACCTCGCGGCGGAAACCGGGAGAAACTTCCGTGGCAGAAGCAGGCACGTTGCCGGGGGTGGCGGGATAAGGAAAAAGAATAGCAGAATTGGACATGGCGCTGTTTTGGAAAAATGAAAATACAGAAATATCGGGCAGCGCTGTCGTACCCCAAACGATACCGGGAAAGTCCCCGGTCAATTCATCATTTTATCTTAATTTCGGCCAAAATTTTAAGGTAAATGGCTGAAAAGATATTAATGCCCCGTCTGAGTGATACCATGACCGAAGGTGTGATTGCGGCCTGGCACAAGAAGGTAGGTGATACGGTAAAAAAAGGAGATCTGCTGGCTGAAGTGGAAACCGACAAGGCTACTATGGAGCTTGAAAGCTATAAAGATGGCGTTCTGTTGCATATTGGTACAGAGAAAGGTGGCAAACTTCAGGTGGACGATCTGCTGGCCATCGTAGGTGATGCGGGCGAAGATATCTCAGGACTGTTGGGAGGCAATAATGCCGCCCCTGCCAAACAGGAAGCTGCCAAACCTGCTGAAAAGCCGAAAGAAGAGCAACCCAAAGAAGAAAAAGCTGACAAAGGCGGAAGTTTACCCGACGTTTCCAAAATGGACGAAGTGGTACTGATGCCCCGTCTGAGCGACACCATGACCGAAGGGGTGATTGCCGGATGGAATAAAAAAGTGGGTGATGCCGTGAAAAAAGGTGATGTACTCGCCGAAATCGAAACGGACAAGGCCACGATGGAGCTGGAAAGCTACAAAAACGGAACACTGCTGTACCAGGGCGCGCAGAAAGGTGAGAAGATCCAGGTGAATGACCTGCTCTGTATCATCGGTGAAGAAGGAAAAGTGGATGTGGATGCCATCGTAGCCGCCGTAAAAGGTGGTGGCGCAGCACCCGCCGCTACTGAAACAAAAAATCCCGAAGCATCGGGAGAAAAAACTGAAAAAGAAACCGCGCCCGCAGCGGACGAAGCCACCGAAACTCAATCCGGTTCTGCTGACGCAAACGGCCGTGTAAAAGCTTCTCCCCTCGCGCGTCGACTGGCTGCAGACAAAGGCATCGACCTTGCGAAAGTGCAGGGCAGTGGAGATAACGGACGTATCGTTAAATCCGATATCGACAACTACACCCCGCAACAGGCTGCTGCTGCATCAGGCGCTCCTGCTGCTAAATCATCCGGTGCACCAGCCGCGCCGGCCGGTCAGGTAAGCTTCGACGAAGTACCCGTTTCGCAAATGCGCAAGGTAATTGCCAAGCGTCTTTCCGAAAGCCTGTTCACCGCCCCGCATTTCTATGTGACCATGGTAATCGATATGGACGCAGCTGTAGCAGCCCGCGCCCGCATCAACGAAAATGCCAAAGTAAAAATCTCTTTCAACGATATAGTACTGAAAGCCTGTGCGATTGCATTGAAAAAACACCCTGCGATCAACAGCAGCTGGCTCGGCGACAAGATCCGCGTGAACCATCATGTAAATATCGGTGTGGCCGTAGCGGTGGACGAAGGTCTGCTGGTGCCGGTTATCCGTTTTGCCGACACAAAAGGACTGGCGCAGATCGCCGGCGAGGTAAAAGAACTGGCGCAAAAGGCCAAAGACAAAAAACTGCAGCCTTCTGAATGGGAAGGCAACACCTTTACCATTTCCAACCTTGGTATGTTTGGCGTTGATGAATTCACCGCCATCATCAACTCACCGGATGCCTGTATCCTGGCAGTAGGTGGCATCAGCCAGGTGCCGGTGGTGAAGAATGGTGAAATTGTTCCCGGTAATCAAATGAAAGTAACCCTTAGCTGCGACCACAGAGTAGTGGACGGCGCTACAGGCGCTGCCTTCCTGCAAACGCTGAAGAGCCTGCTGGAAGAACCGCTCCGCATGCTGGTCTGATAAAGACCGGGTTAAAACAGCTTTAATACGGTCCCGCTTCGGCGGGATCTTTTTTTGTTCCGAATGTTTTATATTCGGTTATAACCAAACTATCGTGCATGCTTCTACTGGATATCCCGTCCTGGTGGCAGGAACTCGGCACCCCTGAAAAATTGTATTGGGCTGTCGCCTTGTTGTTTTCGCTGCTGTTTGCCAGCCAGACCATCCTTTCATTGGTACATCGCGATGAAGAAAAGAGCCGGTATACGCCACAAATAATGAATGTGCGCAATGTCATTGCCTTTTGCTGCGTAGCCGGATGGGCCGGCCTGGCCTTGCTTACGGCAGGTATCGGGCTGGCTACGGCCATCCTGCTTTCGCTGGCTGCAGGTGCCCTGGCGGTGGTGCTGATCTGGTTTCTCCAGAGAAGTCTGCAGCATGTGAAGGCCAGTCCCGCGTTCGACATACAACAGGCCATCGGAAAAATCGGCGAAGTGAATGTGCCGGTGCCCGCACATTTGCAGGGCCGGGGCGAAGTACATATCAAGATAGAAGGCGCTGTAAGGGAATTACCCGCCGCTTCTGCCGATGAGCAAGCTATTGCTGCAGGAAGGCTGGTGAAAGTATTGAGCGTACAGGAAAAAAATGTATTGGTGGTAACGACGCATTTGGCAGCAGACCTGGCGGAGGAACCTGAGTGAGTGTCGTGAATGGTCAATCGTCAATAAGTCAATAGGTAAATCAGTGAATATTCGTTTACAGCTCCCTGAGGTTCTCGAAGGCGCTCCCTGAGGTTCTCAAAGGCGCTCCCTGAGGCTCTCGAAGGGGGCGCACGGACTAAGGAATCGTCAATAGTTGAATGTCCGTCTACAATTACCTTTTAAAAATAATAATGAAACTATTATTCGCAATTATATTACTGGCCGTTGTTTCCTGTGTACCGATCCTAACCGGGGCGCAAGGAAGATCCAAAGCCTATTTTTCTACCGTTAATGAAAACGGTGATCCTGTTCAGGCCGACAATGCCACTTATCTGCTGGTGCTTACCGCGCGCAATGATACCACCTGGGAGTTAAGCCAATATCACTATGATGGTCCGCGCGTTTATATGAAAACATATCGGGATAAAGACATGACCATTGAACACGGTTACTTCGTTTATTACGATGACAAAGGACGCGTAGACTCATCGGGTAATATTTTCAACGGACAAAAAGACCAATACTGGAATTATTATACTGATTCGCTGACCGTTTATGAAACAGCTTTCTACCGGCACGGACAATTGGTCTATAATAAGGATCAAAATCAATTGGAGGAAGAAAGAAAAAATCCTGATACGCTGATCGGATTTACACGCGTTGAAAGTGAGGCACGGTTTAAAAAGGGAGTGGATGGGTGGACAAAATATCTTCAGAAAAACATCACGATCCCCAAACGTTTTGAGTCACTCGGCCGAGCTGGTCAGGTGAGAGTGAGATTTATTGTAGACAAAAATGGCAAGGTTGATGACGCACAGATCCTGGTATCCCTGGAGTATTCGGCCGATGAAGAAGCCTTGCGCATTATTCGTAATTCGCCGGCCTGGACGCCTGCCATGCAGAACGGTAAGACCGTCAAAGCCTTCCGCATACAGCCGTTTACATTCAGTAAATAAATGTGGTTTGGTTTCAGGAGAAAAAACTACAGAGAACAGACTGCTTTGGCTTATCCGGTAAATCATTTAATCAACGCTATGCATCTTCGCCTCTCCTTACTGCTATTACTCTTTCTCGCTGCCACAACAGCCAGTGCCCAGAAAGAAAAAGCTCCGCGAGTCTTTTACTACACTTACGATGAAAAGGGCGCGCCGTGTAATGCAAAAAAAGCTTCTTACCAGGGACTACTTAAAGGGTTTGACGACACCACCTGGCAATATAGTTATTACAAGAATGCCGGTCCGCTGGTTTATGTAGAAACCTATCGCGATAAACAGATGCAGCACCCACATGGCTATGTTGCTCTCTTTGATCACAAAGGACGTGTAGATACCACCGGCTGGGTGTATAACCAGCGAAGAGAAGGCTGGTGGAACTACTATGATGATTCGCTGGTAGTCATCCGTTCAGAGCTATATGAAAAAGGGAAACTGATCCGCGAAAAAACGAAAGAAGAATTAACAGCTGAACAAAAAAGAAAAAATGGTCCTGACGAATATGATGCGACATTCAAAGGGGGAAAAGAGGATTGGGTAGAATACCTGGTTAAAAAATTGAGAGTGCCTGCCGGCATATCAAAAATGACCCGTTCTGCCGCGGTAAAAATCCTCTTTACTATTGGTACGGACGGTTACACCCATGACTTTCGCGTGCTCAAATCCATCGGACTTGCCGGCGATGAGGAAGCAATCAAGATTATACGATTATCACCACAATGGCATCCGGCAAGAAAAGATGGCAAGCTGGTCAAGTCGTTGATGATGCAGCCTGTGACTTTTGCTACATATTGAAAGGCACCGCAGGCGACCTCTGGCATTTTGCGATGCAAAATTAAACTTTCAAATATTTTTGAAAGTTCGGAACAGGTTTTTATCTTTGCTTCATGAAACTCACCGAAGCAAGACAACAATTCATCAGCAACTGGGGCGCATTCGGCACCCATTGGGGCATCAACCGCACCATGGCACAGATTCATGCCCTGCTCATGATCAGTCCCGATGCGTTGTCGCAGGATGATATCATGGCTGAATTGAACATCAGCCGTGGTAATGCCAACATGAACATCCGCGAACTGATCAACTGGGGGTTGGTAGAGCGGGTAATTATAGCGGGAGAACGCAAAGAATTTTTTTCTGCTGAAAAAGATATCTGGAAAGTAGTACGCCAGATCGTGAAGGAACGCAAAAAACGTGAACTGGAGCCCATGCTGCAACTGCTCGATAAACTTGAGAATACCGAGGGCGATAAAAAAGATAAACACATGAAGGCCTTTCTCGATACAGTGGGCAGTATCAAAAAACTGAGCAAGCAGGCCGACAAAACACTGGATACAATGATTAAGGCGGAAGAGAGCTGGTTTGTGGGCAATCTCCTGAAACTATTCAAGTAAAAGCCTCCGGGCTTTTTTTAAAAAGATATTCTTTCAATTTTTTCTGAAAATTTAAAATACATAGGTTATGAAAAAGCTCAAGGAAATTGATGTGGCCATTCAGTTGTCACTTATAGTCGCCGCTTTTTTATATGGTTTCATAGTGGCCGACTACCGTTTCATCTTTGGCTATTTCGCCGTCGGAGGATGGCAATTATTGAGTTGTTTGTTTCATGCCACTACGCGTTATCCCTATCTTCCTTCGCCTGCACGCCGTGTTTATCTGCGCACACTGGCCTGGACTTTAGCCATCGGCTTATTATCAATCGCCGGAGGAGTGGCAATTTTCCTGTTTGCACTTTTGTTTGTCAGCCCCTTTTATGCCGTTTGGTATACTGTTATTTGTACAGGCGAAACGGAGCAACTGAGAAAGCGTGCATTTATACAACTCCGTTAACGATTTAGATTTTCGCTAACATATATAGTTCTATTTTTTGGGAAGAAACGGGCCACCGCCCTTTTAGAAGCCGCCACCTTTTGTGCTTTATTTTTTGAGAATTATTTCCGGGTGGTCCGTTTCTTTTTAACCAGACCAACAGCCATGCTTCTGTTCAAACGGATCGACATAATTGTTCAATTGCTGCTTGCCGTTGCACTCCTGCTATCTATCTTACTCGGCAGTGATGTGTTTCCTATTGTCTATTTCACTGGAATCGCCTGGCATTTGATGAGTCTTATCCTCCACAGATATTACTACCGGCACTTTGCTTCATCGGCACGCAGAAAAAAGTATACCCGTTTTATAACTACCATCACCCCCATCGGCCTCGTGCTGTTATTTTTAACCGGGATGATGCATGAAGCTGCTTTTTTATTCTTCTTCTTTTGTATGTTAATCTCCTTTAGCAGTTTCTTTATTGCCTGCTGGTATCTGGCTATCTGTGTAAAAGAAACGAATGAAGCACTTCAAAGCCTTTGATTGTATTGTATCAGTCTCCCTGCTTGCATGGATGGCGGGTTGTTGGTTTACCGGAGATGGTGTGGTGCTATTGGTATGCCTTTTCTTTACCGGATCATGGCATATCATTAGTATGGTCATTCACTTCTTCAGCAAATATACCTTGTCGGCAGTAAGAAATTTTTATCACTGGCTTACGCTTCCCGCGATACCGCTTATGTTATCCATCATACATCCTTTATTGACTATTGCAGGCCCGTTAATGGCCACTTTCTATACAGCACTTTGTCTCATTGAGACCTTCAACCTAATTCGTCATGAAAACAAATAAAATAATCATTGCCGGTGGCAGCGGATTTATCGGAGAAGAACTCTGCCGTTATTTTTCGCCTCATCACGATATAGTTATTTTATCCAGGCAGGTACCTGATGCCGACAACAATCGAAACCATCATCACCTTTCGCTTCCCGCTAATGCACGACCAGTCCGCATCATACATTGGGATGCCCGCACCACCGGACCCTGGGTCAGCGAATTGGAAAACGCAGATCTGCTGATCAACCTGGCCGGCCGCACCGTCAATTGCCGCTATACCGAACCCAATAAAAAAGCCATCCTCGAAAGCCGCCTGCAGGCCGTTGAGGTATTGGGCGAGGCCATTGCTTTGTGTAAAAATCCACCGGCCTTATGGATCAATGCTTCTTCCGCTACCATCTACCGCCATGCCGAAGACCGGCCACAAGATGAGTTTACCGGCGAGTTTCATCCCGGCTTTTCTGTGGATGTGTGTCAGCAATGGGAAAAGATATTTTATGCACAGCAGACACCACACACCCGTAAAGCAGCACTGCGCATGGCTATAACATTGGGCGCAGGTGGCGTACTCATTCCTTATTTCAATTTGCTACGCTTCAAATTGGGCGGTACGCAGGGCAGCGGAAAGCAGCGGTTCAGCTGGGTACACAGCGAAGACCTCGCCCGCATGATCGAATGGATCGCCAATCACCCCGAACTGGAGGGCACCTTCAATTGCAGTTCACCGAATCCTGTCACCAACGCGGTGTTTATGAAAACTCTCAGGCGGGCCACTGGTCACCGCTGGAGTTTACCGGCCCCTGCCTGGCTGCTGCGCGCAGGCGGAGCATTGATCGGCACGGAAGCAGAACTGGTCTTAAAAAGCCGCTGGGTCGTTCCTACGCGTATTTTACAGACCGGATTTACCTTCCGTTATCCTGAACTATCGGATGCCTTTGAAAACATCATCAGCCAGGTGCCCCGGCGGCAATATCACTTGTTTTAATTCTTCGTAACTTTATAGTATGAGGGAAAAGAAAAAAACACTGGTGTTGGGCGCATCTGATAATCCGAACCGCTACAGCTACCTCGCGCTGCAACGTCTGCAGGCGGCGGGGCATCCTGTAGTCGGTATTGGCAGAAAACCCGGCCAGGTGGGTGAGGTGGCGATTACCAAAGACAAAGTAGCCGCATCAGATATCGACACCGTTACCCTCTATCTCAATCCTCAACATCAGCAGGAATACTACGATTATATCCTCTCCCTCAATCCCGAAAGGATCATTTTCAACCCCGGTACAGAAAATGATGAACTCGCGTCAAAAGCCCGTGAACAGGGCATCGAGACACTACATGCTTGCACGCTGGTCATGCTAAGTACTAACCAGTACTAGACCGTAAATCAACACCATAGACATAGGATTTGTACGAATATGAATAAGGTATTAGCCCTTAATTTTTGATTTTAATAGGGTCTGAACCTTGTGTGTGTTTAGAATATTCGTGAATCTTGTACTCGTATCTCGTACTCGTATCTCCGTCCCCCCTGAAAACTACAGCCCTAATCCAGCTGTTGGTACCGTATTCTTTTAAACCAAAAGTTTAAGTCTATGTCCATTCGAAGAACCGCAGGGGTGACCCTTCTCGTATGCCTATGCACCCTGGTGTCAAGTGCCCAGGAGCAAAAGTCCCAGATCCCGCTCAGAGAGCCGGATTATAACAAGCCGAAACTGTTTGATCAGCTTCCTTCCAAGGTTGCCGTTCAGGTTGAGGATTTGCAGAAATTGCTGCAAATACCAACCGACAACAAAACAGCCCGCTTACAGATCCAGGGAGGCAAAACCAACACCCTCAGCGGCGAAATCACATCTTCTGCCTACAAATACAACGGAAACCTCCGGAGTATTGTATTCCGCTCAAATGAATTCCGCGGTGCCACAGTTACTGTGTCTGCCATTAAGGATGATCGTGGAACGGTAAGTTATACCGGCCGCATCATCAGCATGGAGCATGGTGATCTGCTGGAACTGAAGCAGGAGAAAGGTCAGTATTACTTCGTGAAGCGAGGTTTTTATGACCTGGTGAATGAATAGCGCCCGTTTTTAAATCCATATCCCTACGATCCAAGTATTCCAAGTATCCTTTCGAATCCCGAAATCCAAACTGTATGAAAAAGTTTTTACGCTTTTGTGTATTAGCTTGTTGCTGTACCTACACTTTTATTGCCGCCGCACAGGTGCCTGTTCTTAACAGCTATCCTTCCGCGCGCGCCGTTATCCTGCTCGACTTCGACGGTCACAACGTTGAAGGCACAAGCTGGAATTATAATGGTCCCATCAACTGCGCCGCCGCCACATTGGATGCCGCACAGATAACGGAGATCGTTAACCGCGTGGCCGAAGACTACCGGCCTTTCAACATCAACATCACCACCGATCCTGCGCGTTACACCGCCGCTCCCCAGTTGCAACGTATGCGTGTGATCGTTACTCCCACACACCAGTGGTACGGCAGTTCTGCCGGCGGAGTGGGTTTTGTTGGTTCTTTTAGCTGGGGTGATGACAGCCCGGCTTTCGTTTTCTCTGCGTTGCTCAACAACAACGTAAAGAATATCGCCGAAGCCATCTCCCACGAGGCAGGCCATACGCTGGGACTGTATCATCAGTCGCAGTACGATGGCAACTGCAATAAAATAACCGACTACAACGCCGGGGTGGGTGACGGAGAAATCGGCTGGGCACCTATCATGGGTGTAGGCTACTACCGCAACTTCACCCTCTGGCACAACGGGGCCAACTCGCATGGCTGCACCAACTATCAGAGCGATCTTGCCGTCATCACTTCTTCTGCAAATGGCTTTGGCTACCGCGTAGATGATCACGGCGGAACATTTACCGCAGCAACCGTAACCAATTTTAATGCAGGCCAGTTCAAGATCAACGGTGTAGTCGAACGCACCGGCGATCAGGACTTCATCCGTTTTACCCTGCCGGTTGGCGGCAATTTCAAACTCGATGCCGTTCCTTATAATGTTGGCAGCGGCAACGCGGGTTCCGACCTCGATATGCAGGTTACCCTGTACGGCGGCAGCCAGCAGGTACTGGATATTTACAACCCCGGTGCTTTGCTCAACTCGCTGGTGGATACCACGCTCAACGCCGGCACTTATTATCTTAAAGTCGAAGGCAGAGGTAATCAATATGCACCGGCCTACGCGAGCCTTGGTTCTTATGCCCTCGAGGCCCGCATAGCAACCGCCGGCAATCCGTTACCCTTGCGTACACTTGAACTGAGCGGCACACTGCGTGGCGACCGTCATCAGCTCAACTGGATCATTGATGCCGACGAAGCCGTCACCAACCTGGTGCTCGAAGCTTCTGCGGACGGACGCAGCTTCCAGGCATTGGCTAATCTCGCCACCGGCGACCGTAGCTATGGTTACCGCCCGCCGGTAGCCGGTACCGTGTTGTACCGCCTGAATGTGACGTTCGACAACGGACGCCAGTACTACTCCAATGTAATCAGCATCCGCCAGGACGGATCAGCAGCCGCCCCCAAACTGGTGAGCAATACCTGGACCGGCGACGCACTGAAAGTAAACAGCCCCGGCCGCTACGACTACCAACTGCTCGACTACAGCGGACGCCTGGTAGCCCGCGGACAGTTGACCAATGGCCTGAACACCCTGAACATTCACACCGCCACAAGCGGTCTGTATATAATCCGATTCACTGACGGAACTAACCAGTGGACCGACAAACTGCTTAAACCCTGAGCCCTTCTTCGTTCTGTTTAACAGAACGATAATCCGTTCCCTTTTGTTAATGAAGAGGTTTTCCTGTAACTTAGGAAAACCTCTTTTTATATGCGCTGGAGAAAATTCAATGGCGATCTGATCGAGCTTCCCATTATCCACGCGGTAGAAAACGCCATCAAACGCGAAACAGCAGCCGGCTACCGGCTCAAAGTTTGTATCGGCACCGATTCACAGGTAAAGGGAAAGGAAACAGAATTTGCCACCGTTATCGTCTTTCTGCGGGAGGGCCACGGCGGGTTTATGTTCATTCACAACGACAAGACCCGCCAGCAGTTTACCATCAAAGAGCGTATGCTCACCGAAGTAGCCAAGAGTATCGAAATTGCTTATGAGCTTTGCGGATTGTTTACCACGTATGATGTGGACATGGAAGTACATGCCGACATCAACACCAATCCCCAGTTCAAGAGTAATGATGCATTGCGTGAAGCCACCGGTTATATACTGGGGATGGGCTTTGCCTTCAAGGCCAAACCGGAAGCGTTTGCCAGCAGTTGCTGCGCAGACAGGATTGTGAACTGATTATTGCCCGGAGAATTGTTTTTTTGACGGGGGCCACCCCGCCAGCAGCTTTGTCACCCCTATATAATGTGAAAATGTGTCGCCATGGCGAATGTGAAAATGTGAAAATGAAACAGCCTATTGTTCTCTACTATCCCATTTACACACTCAAAGAAGTGTTATACCTCACTTTATCACTTATTAACGTTAACAGTACAAAACATTGGCTGTTTCATTTTCACATTTACATATGACCGCGGAACGCGGGCCACATTTCCACATTCGAATAAATAGCCTTACTAATTATGGTTAATTAACCGCCTGCTTAGAGCTCACAGGCTTCGAAGTTTGCTCAGCGAGAGAGGCGGGCGCCTTCTTTTCAATTGCTGTGCTCAACCCTGCATTCATGATACCCATCTTTTTCGTCTCAGATTGGGCAATGGAGAATACGACCAGTACCATTACAAATAATATCGCCGCAATATTTCTTTCGGATAAAATTTTTCTCATAACTGGCTTAATAGGCTGCAAGATAGGGGATTAATTTTAAATATATTATACGGTTTTTTCACCCTTCCGTACTCAAAAAACCCTTATTCAGTCCCTCGATAAATTCCATCATTTCTTTCCGGCCCGTTTTGTCCACCGCAGATGTTACAAAATACGGAGGAAGTTCCTCCCAGGTTTCACGGAGACTGTTCAGAAAAGCCTCTACATGGCGGCGGGTAGCCCCCGGTTTGTTTTTGTCGGCTTTTGTAAATACGACCGAAAACGGTACTCCCCATTCCCCAAGACTATTAATAAATTCTATATCAATCTTTTGCGGATCATGGCGACTGTCAATCAACACAAACAGGTTCACCAGGTTCTCCCGCTTGCGGATATAAGATTCGATCATGTTCTCCCAGTTATTCCGCGCAGACTTGGAGATAACGGCGTACCCGTATCCGGGCAAATCCACCAGGTACCAGTGGTCCCGCGCTGCGGAACGGCCCGTACGGGTGGATTCAATTTTAAAATGATTGATCAGTTGCGTTTTTCCGGGAGATGCCGAAGTTTTAGCCAGGCCCTTTTTGTTGCAGAGCATGTTGATCAGCGATGATTTGCCCACATTACTGCGACCGATAAAAGCATATTCCGCCTTGTCCGCAGGAGGACATTGCTTATACGTTGCACTACTGATCAGATAATTAGCTGCTACAATTTCCATGGCTGCAAGATAACAAACGTTGCGCAAGCGGATCAGAGTGATGCGCGCATCGTCAGGTAAAAAGGAATTTCGATATGTTGTGTAGAGTTCTGCAAAATCAGTTCGGCAGTCTTTTCTCCCATCATCTGGAAGTCGGTGGAGATGGTCGTGATGCCGTTCAGAATGATTTTTTTCAAAGGCGTTTCGTTGTAAGAGATCACGCCCACATTTTTTCCGACTTTCAGGCGTGTCGCCATGATTTTTTCGATCAGGAATACCAGATCATCTTCCATCAGGTTGATGTACGCTTCGCCATCTTTAATCGGTTCCTGCGTGATCTTGTGCACTACCCGGCTGTTGAACGCATATTGTGTGCAAAAGCGTGAAAAACCTTTCACGATCTCATCCGGATGATAAGTGTAGGCCGGCACAATGATTTTCAGGGTATGATATTTTTCCAGTTGTGGCAGTGCCTGCTCCAGGGCACCATAAATGTCCTTTTCAAAATTCTCATATACCGCGCCGTATTCCCCCGCCACACCGGGCACCAGTTTGTCCAGCAGGATCAGTTTTTCTTTGGGTAATGCATTGATTACCTCATGCGCATTCTCTCCGCCCTCCATGAAATGCGGAATGATCACGTAATGCGTGTAATCGCTGCCGGCATTCTGAATCAGGCGTTTGAAAAAATCGAAATCATTGTTATAGATGTAAAAATCAACCGATGCCCTGTCGCCCAATGCCGCTACCAGCGCGTCGTAAATGATTTTTTTATGCGGACTGAGTTTATTGAAGAGCAGGAAAATCTTCAGCTCCTGGCGCACATCCACACTTTTCACATAATATCCTTTACCCGGAACCGATCCCAGCACGCCAAGGTTTTTGAGATACTTATATCCTTTTTCCGCCGTATCCCGTGATATTTCAAATTCAAAACTCAGTTCGTTGATGGAAGGCAACGTTTCCTCCAATTGTATCTGCCCCTGCCCGATCGCTTTGATAATACAATGCGCAAGCTGGAGATATTTGGGAGTAGCCGAATAGTAATCGAAATGGAGATAGCGGAATACGTTGTTTTTTTTCATCAGCAAGCCTTAAGGAAAAACTTCATAAGTTGCCAAAGGTACAAATAAGCCGGGAGTTTTATTTTTCAACGCTTTCCTGCCCGACAGTGCATGACGGACCGGATGGAGGGTGGTTTTACTTTTATGACCATTCTTTTTATTGCTTCAGCCATTTTGAAATTGCTTAATCATGGGTACCATCTTCGGCGTTATTTTCCACTTTCTGGGCGGCTTTGCCTCCGGGAGTTTTTATATTCCCTATAAAAAGGTAAAAGGCTGGGCCTGGGAGAGTTACTGGATTGTCGGCGGCCTGTTTTCCTGGCTGATCGTACCGCCGCTTGCCGCCTGGCTCACCATCCCCCATTTTTCTGAAATCATTGCCACCACACCCGCCGCCACACTTGGTTATACTTATCTCTTCGGACTTTTGTGGGGTATTGGCGGATTGACCTATGGCCTTGGTGTACGTTACCTCGGCGTTTCGCTGGGCAGCAGTATTATCCTGGGTTTGTGTATGGTGTTCGGTTCCCTGATTCCCGCCCTTTATTATGATTTTTTTCCGCAGGAGGGTAAAGACAGCCTAGGTATCATGACCAGCAACAGCTGGGGACTGACGGTGCTGGCTGGTCTCGCCATCTGCGTACTCGGCATCATCATCTGCGGGCGCGCAGGCATGCTAAAAGAAAAACAACTCAATGCCGCCGCTACCGATCCGCATGGAGTAACGGTTAAAACAGAATTCAAATTCGCCCTGGGACTGACAGTGGCCATCGTTTCCGGTATCCTCAGCGCCTGCTTCAACTTCGGCCTGGAAAGCGGTAAATCAATGGCTAATGTGGCCAACGAATTGTGGAAGACGGCTAATCCCGGTGAAGGAGAATTTCTTTTTCAAAATAATGTCACCTACGTAGTAGTGCTCTGGGGCGGATTGACCACCAACCTGGTATGGTGTATGATCCTCAATGCACGCAATAAAACCTTCGGTGATTATACCAACAAAAAAACACCACTGCTTGCCAACTATGCCTTTGCCGCACTCGCCGGTATTACCTGGTTCCTGCAATTCTTTTTCTATGGTATGGGAGAAAGCAAAATGGGCAATGGTGCGAGTTCCTGGATCCTGCACATGGCCTTCATCATTCTCGTTGCCAATGTATGGGGACTGATATTGAAAGAGTGGAAAGGAGTAAACAAAAAAACATCTGCCACACTCATCATCGGCATCATCGTCATTATCCTTTCGGTATTGCTGGTAGGATATGGCAACTCATTACGATAAAATAAAAAAGACGCTAAAAATATCTTGATCTATGAGCACAACTAAGACCTTATCGTTTAAACATGTCAGCTATTTATGGGACGATGCGAAGGCAGCAGAACTGGCCGGTGATGAAGTAGCCCTGCTGGTATACCGTTCCAATTTGCTGGGTGCCGACCTGCGTCTCACCAACTATGGCGGCGGCAATACTTCCTGCAAAGCCATGGCAAAAGACCCCCTGACGGGCGAAGAAACGGAGGTTATGTGGGTTAAAGGGAGCGGTGGTGATCTGGCTTCCATGAAACGCAGCGGTCTCGCCGCCTTGTATGTTGATCGCCTGCGCGCATTGAAAAATATTTACCGCGGTATCGAACACGAAGATGAAATGGTGGCCTTGTTCAACCATTGCATTTACGATCTCGATTCAAAAGCCCCTTCTATCGATACGCCATTGCACGGATTTTTGCCTTTCAAACATATCGATCACCTGCATCCGGATGCGGCCATCGCCATCGCCGCCGCCAAAGATGGCAAACGCATCACGCAGGAATTATTCAACGGCACTATCGGCTGGGTAGAATGGCAACGCCCGGGTTTTGATCTAGGGTTGCAATTAAAGCAGTGCCTCGATGAAAATCCCGGCATCCGCGGCATCATGCTCGGTTCACATGGTTTGTTTACCTGGGGCGACACCGCCTACGAAAGTTATATCAACACCCTCGAGGTGATCGAACGCTGTGCGGCTTACCTCGAAGAACATACGGGTAAGAATGGACAGGTGTTCGGAGGAGAAAAACTCGCCGCATTGCCCGAAGCTGCGCGTCGTGAACAAGCTGCCGCCCTGGCTCCTGTGCTGCGCGGGTTCTGCAGCAGCAAACAACAGATGATCGGTCATTTCACCGATGACGAACGTGTACTGCAATTCATCAACTCCAATGATCTCGACAGGCTGGCACCGCTTGGCACCAGTTGCCCCGACCACTTCCTGCGCACCAAGATCAGCCCGCTGGTATTGAAGCTCGCACCAAACGAAGACCTGAGCAATGTAGCAGCATTGAAAGAAAAACTGGCACCGGAGTTTGAAGCCTACCGCCAGATGTACACGGAGTATTATGAAAGCTGCAAACGCGCTAACAGTCCCGCCATCCGCGATACCAATCCTGTGGTCATTCTATATCCCGGTGTGGGCATGTTCACTTTTGCCAAAGACAAACAGACCGCACGCGTAGCGGCGGAATTCTATACTAATGCCATCAATGTAATGCGTGGTGCGGAAGCGGTATCTGAATATACTTCCCTGCCCCGCCAGGAAGCATTCGATATTGAATACTGGTTATTGGAAGAAGCGAAACTGCAGCGTATGCCCAAGCCGCGCCCGCTCAGCGGACGCATTGCACTGGTAACCGGCAGCGCCGGCGGCATTGGTAAGGCTATTGCGAAAAAATTTGCCGACGAAGGCGCTTGTGTGATCGTCAACGACAATGATGCGGGCCGTTTGGAAAAAGCAAAAGAAGAATTTCAAAAACAATATGGTAAGGATGTGTTTGCCACTGCGCAACTCGACGTTACCAAATCCGACGACATTACCAACGCTTATAAAGTAGCTGCACTCGCATTCGGCGGTGCCGACATCGTGGTAAACTGCGCCGGCCTGTCCATTTCAAAACCCATCGAAGAACATACATCTGCTGATTGGGATTTGTTGTATGATGTGTTGGTAAAAGGGCAATTCATGGTAACACAAGCCGGGGTGGAAGTTATGCGCAAACAGGGACTCGGCGGCGATGTATTAAACATTGTAAGCAAAAACGCCCTCGTAAGCGGACCCAATAACGCAGGCTATGGTTCTGCCAAGGCTGCACAATTACACCTCAGCCGTCTCAATGCTGCCGAACTCGGAAAAGATCATATCCGCGTAAACGTAGTGAACCCCGATGCGGTGATCGGTGATTCAAAAATATGGGAAGGTGCCTGGGCCGAAGGAAGAGCCAAAGCTTATGGTGTGAAAGTAGAAGAACTGCCGGCTTTCTATGCTAAGCGAACTCTGCTCAACGAGATCATTACAGCGGAAGATATTGCCAATGCCTGCTTTGCCTTTACCGGCGGACTGCTCAACAAGTCTACAGGTAATGTGTTGAATGTAGACGGCGGCGTAGCGATGGCATTTGTGCGCTGACACGAAGCCTCGTAAGTTTTTACACAAGCAAGCAACAGGGCCGGTGATTGTCTAGTCTGCCGGCCCCCTTTTTTATGAAACGTGAATCGTCAATCGTGAATAAGTCAATAAGTGAATGCTGAAGCTCTTGATACCGTCTTGGCTTCTTGATTACTTTGCGACTTGGCTTCTTATGTATCTTTGCGTGAACCCTGACTCTTCTCTCGCAAAGACCACCGGTATTACTTTTGAATTTTTAATTTTGACTTTTGAATTACGCGATATGATACTTGATCAAAATACTTTACACACGCACAACGACGCCGGAATTAAATCGCATCAACAGCAACTGTCGCATATCCGTTCGGTGACTAGTAACGCAAATGCGATCATAGAAAAACTGAAAGCTTTCCAGGTAGCCATTCCCTCCTGGGCATTGGGTACGGGCGGTACGCGCTTCGGTCGTTTCAGCGGTGCGGGAGAACCCGGTTCACTCGAAGAAAAGATTGCAGACGTCGGTTTGCTGCATGCACTCAACCGCAGCAGCGGCGCCATTTCCCTGCACATCCCCTGGGACATACCTTCCGATCCCGCGGCCATCCGCAAACTCGCCGCTGACTACGGCTTGCGCTTCGATGCCGTTAACTCCAATACTTTCCAGGATCAGCCCGGACAACAACACAGCTACAAATTCGGATCGCTGCAACACACGGATAAAGCCGTACGCAGACAGGCGATCGAACACAATATCGAAGTGATCAAACACGGCGTAGAGCTCGGTTCCGATTCATTGACCGTCTGGTTAAGCGACGGCTCCAGCTTTCCGGGACAATTGAGTTTCCGCAAGGCATTCAGCCGCACGCTGGAATCTCTGGAAGAAATTTATTCGGCATTACCCGACAACTGGAAAGTATTTGTAGAATACAAAGCTTTCGAGCCCAACTTTTATTCCATGACTGTTGGCGATTGGGGACAATCATTGCTGTTTGCCAACAAACTCGGACCAAAAGCTTATACCCTGGTTGATCTCGGACATCATTTACCCAATGCCAACATCGAACAGATTGTTGCGTTGTTATTGCAGGAAGGTAAACTTGGCGGTTTTCATTTCAACGACAGCAAATACGGCGACGACGATCTTACGGTCGGCAGCATCAATCCGTATCAGTTGTTCCTGATCTTCCAGGAACTGGTGGATGGCATGGATGCACGCGGCATGAACCATGCACGGGATCTTGGTTGGATGATCGATGCGAGTCACAACATCAAAGACCCGCTGGAAGACCTGCTGCAATCGGTGGAAGCGATACAGTTGGCTTATGCGCAGGCATTGCTGGTCGACAGCGTTGCTTTGGAAAATGCGCGCAATAACAACGATGTGGCGCAGGCACAGGAAATTCTGCAAACTGCTTACCGGACCGATGTACGCGCATTGGTAGCAGAAGCACGTCTGCAGGACGGCGGAGCGCTGCATCCGCTGCGCTTATTCCGCGAAGCCGGCATTCGCAAGCAACTGATTGGACAACGCGGAGAGCGGTCTGTGGCTACAGGACTGTAAACGATAGATTACGCATGAATGTGGAAATATGCCCTGCTACGCAGGGGCCATGTGAAAATGTGATTATAGAACATCCTTGTATTTCATTTCCACATTTACATATTTTCACATTTACACATTACTGCTGCCGGCACGTGTCGTTTAATATTTCAATCTAACATGTCAAAAAAAGCTGTCATCGCCATATTCGACGTAGGTAAAACCAACAAAAAGCTTTTCCTTTTTGATGAGCAATACCAGATCGTATACGAAAAAACAGCACGCTTCACTGAAACGGTCGATGAAGACGGTGATCCCTGTGAAAACCTCGATAGCCTGCGGTTGAGTGTGTTCGATTCGCTGCGCGATATTTCACAGCACAAGGATTTTGATATCAGGGCTATTAATTTTTCTACCTACGGTGCCAGCTTTGTTTATATTGATGAAAACGGACAACCGCTGACACCGCTTTACAATTACCTCAAAGCGTATCCTGAATTACTCCGCCACGATTTTTATGCGCGATACGGCGGCGATACCGTACTTGCGCATGAAACTGCTTCACCCGTTTTAGGCAGCCTGAATTCCGGGTTGCAGTTGTATCGTTTGCAACAAGAACAACCTGAAGTATTTTCCCAGGTTAAATATGCCCTGCATCTGCCACAGTACATGAGCTACCTGCTCACAGGTGTTGCCAGCACCGACCTTACGAGTGTGGGATGTCATACGCATCTCTGGAATTTCCGCGAGGGCGGTTATCATCGCTGGGTGGAGGAAGAAGGTATCCTTTCCAAACTGGCGCCGCTTCGCCGCTCCGATGAGGTTTTTCAGGCGAGCTTTCCCGGTAGTCAGTTGCCGGTTGGCGTGGGCCTGCATGATAGTTCGGCAGCACTCATCCCCTATCTGGTAAGTTTTGAAGAGCCGTTTGTTTTATTATCGACCGGCACCTGGAGCATCAGCCTCAACCCTTTCAATCACGATCCGCTGACAACGGAAGAATTGCAACAGGATTGTCTTTGCTACCTGAGTTATAAAGGCAGTCCGGTTAAGGCTTCGCGTTTATTTGCGGGATATGAATACGAACAGGAAGTAAAGCGCATTGCGGAGCATTTTCAGCAACATCCGGCCAGGTACCGGAGCATGGTCTATGATCATGAACTGGCCTTACATTTAAAAGAGCGCGGATGGGCACCGGCCGTGGCAGGCGGGCGGGATCTTTCGGTTTTTGAAAATGATACCGAAGCCTACCATCAATGGATGATCGACCTGGTGCAGCGGCAATACCAATCTACACAGCTCGTGCTGGGGAATACCGGTGCACGCCGCATTTTTGTGGATGGCGGTTTCAGTAAAAATGCTGTATTCATGAACCTGCTGGCCGCCGCTTTTCCGGGCATGGAAGTGTATGCCGCATCGATGGCGCAGGCCACGGCGGCAGGCGCCGCACTGGCTATTCACGATCACTGGAATCAGCGGCCATTGCCCAACGATCTTATCCGCCTGAATTACTACGCCGTCCCGCGCGTACAGGCTGGCAAATCCTGATAACCACCCGGGTTTTCTTCCTACCTTTGCGGATCATGGCAAACACCTTACCGCACGATAATGTGATACCGTTCAGGGATTCGGACAAAAGCAAGAAAGAGCAGGTAGCTGAGATGTTCGATAGTATTGCACCCCGTTACGACCTCATGAACCGCTTTTTGTCGGCCCGCATCGACGTATCCTGGCGCAAAAAAGCCATCCGCCTGCTCGGAAAAGACAAACCCGCACACATACTCGACATCGCCACCGGCACCGGCGACATGGCCATTATGGCGGCCAAACTGATCGATCCGCAACAGATTACCGGCATTGATATTTCTGCCAAAATGCTGGAGTTTGGCCGGAAAAAAGTTGAAAAAGAAGGACTTGGTGATAAAATCCAGTTACACCTCGGCGATTCCGAAACAATAAATTTCGCCGACAATACGTTTGATGGCGGGATGGTAGCTTTTGGCGTGCGGAACTTTGAGCACCTGGAAAAAGGATTGTCGGAGATCATGCGTGTGCTGAAACCCGGCGCACAACTCGTGATCCTGGAATTTTCCAAACCACGTCAGCCGGTCCGGAGCCTGTACAATTTTTACATGAATGTGCTGGCCCCGCAAGTGGCACGATTGTTTCGTCAGAATAAAAAAGCCTATCAATACCTGAAAGAATCGGCTGATGCATTCCCCGAGCGGGATGAATTGGTTGGCATTTTAAACAAAACCGGATATTCCGATACCCGTTTTCAATCGTTAAGCTTAGGCATATGCTGCATATACACCGGCCGGAAACCACTGTGAAATTTATAACTGTTTTAGTGCTGATCTTCGGTCTTACCTCTTCGGCCATGGCTCAACGCGAGCTGAATCTTCCCGAACACGATCAGAAACCTTATTATTTTGGTATCACCATCGGTGGTAACATGTCGCGTTTTCATACCGAACTGCATCCGCGTTTCCTGCAGGATGACTCCGTCTATGTTGCCGAGCCTAATAACAACGGAGGCCTGGCGCTGGGCCTGCTGGCAACTGCCCGGCTTTCCGACCGTTTCCAGGTGCGCTTCAACCCGCAACTGATGTTTATCAACCGGAGTCTGCGATATAAACTAAAATTCCCGGACCAGGATGGTGAAACGGAGGTAACGAAAAACGTGGAATCGGTAACTGTGAGCTTTCCCATTCAATTGAAATTTCAATCCGACCGCATTGGTAATTTCCGTGTATATATGATGGCCGGTCTGAAAGGTGACATCGACCTGGCCAGCAATGCGCGCGCGCGTAAGGCTGATGATTTGGTTAAACTATGGAAATACGATTTCGGACCGGAACTCGGTCTGGGCTTTAACTTCTATTTTCCCAGTTTCATTCTCTCTCCCGAATTAAAAATCAGCAATGGCTGGCGCAATCTTCATGCCCGCGACGAAAACCTCAAATACTCCAGCGTGCTGGATCGTATACAATCAAGGATGATTGTGTTGAGTATTCATATTGAGGGGTGAAACAGCCAATGTGTAAATGTGCCCTTACCTGCGGTAAGGGGCCATGTGAAAATGTGCTGCTTCGCAGAATGTTCGTTACTTCATTTACGACTTTACACATCCCAATGCTTCGGTAGGAAGCAGTAGGCTCATTTACACACTTTTGAGTTCTATGAACCTAATGTATTCCATTTTCACATTTACACATCTTAATGCTTCGGTACGAAGCATTAAGCACATTTACACATTTTTTTGAGTTCTATGAACTTAATCGCTGCCCTGTATACGTCACGCCAGCCACATGAAACTCTGCTCAAGGACTGTCATTGTATTCCATTTTCACATTTACACATCTTCATGCTTCGGTACGAAGCATGAAGCACATTTACACATTTTTGAGTTCTATCAGAACTCAAAATCTCTCCTGTGCATATTCCATCTTACACCAAAGCTGAAGATAGCGGTGTTTTGTTCTATGATGGGTGCCGTTTTGGTTTGCAGACGACGGATGACCATGTTTCCTTCCACAAATAAATTTTCCCGCAACTCGTAAGAAAGCAGCAGGGACCCGTAAAGCGTATTCGTTTTCCAACCCGAGCCGATGCTGTAACCATAATCGCTGCCGCGGTAAGGTGGTTCGTTGGGCAGGAAAATATTGCTGCCATAACTGACCGCGCTTGAATCACGACCTTGCGTATAATAGATCAGTTTTCCCAATACCATCCAGCGTGGGGCGGGCTGATAACGAAGAATGCCCATTGTTTCGCTGAAATTAGCCATCAGCGGATGCGCGAGCGGTTGGTTATAATGGGTATAGTTGGCTACAGAATCGCGGTGGGAATAAGTGAAGGGACGTACGCGGTTATGCTCCACCTGCAGATCGAGGTTTTTGATACCAAAGGCATCGATGTACTTAGCGCCTACCTGGATGCCCCATTTATTGGCCCACCAGCCATTGCCCGCGCGTATCTCCGAAAGTTTGAATTCATCCAGCATCAGTTGTCCGTAGAATTGAAATTTTCGCGCCACGTTGGCTTTGAAATCAAGGCCGGCCAAACCATTGTCCTCACTGCCATTCTGCTGCTCGATGGAACGATAGAAGATCACCGGATTCAGGTAACCAAATTCAAATTTGTTCTGACGGCCGAATACGATGCCCTCAAATAATCCCACATTCAACCATTTTGTAAGATTGATATCGAGGTGGTGCATGGCTGCATATTTCTTGCCTACCAGGCGGTCGGTGAGCCGGCTGTCGGCATTACTCAACTCCATGAACAGGTTCTGGTAATTAAATTTCCAGATACGTGTATTGAGTTTGAGGAAAAGTGCATTGTTGGAAAAATCGCTCAGGAAAAGACTGCGCTGACCGCTGCCGATGAAATTTTTATCATAACCAAATGCCACATCGATGTATTTGGTTACGTTGAAAGTGATATAACCGCGCGCATCAAAATAATCCACACCGCCGGTTGCTTTAAAGTCTTTGTAAAAGCCTGCTCCCGGCACCGCCGTGCGGTCGGTGATGAATTGCTGTACATACAACGGATCGCGTTCCTGGTTGTCGGTCACATAAGCGGCAAAACCGATCTTGTCGGCGATCTTTCCGCGCATCGACACACCACGCGTGTTCAGGAAAAGATGCTGGTCATTGTCTCTTTCCTTTGAAATGGTATACTGAAATACAGGGCTGACGATGAAATCAAAATCTTTAACGTGTACCTCGTAAAGGTTGGCGGGAGTGGTATAAAAGTTTTTGAGAATGGGTTTGCGGCTTTTGTATTGTTCGCGTTGCTCCGGTGTGAGCCATTCGAGGTTGTTGCGGTAAATACTTTGTACATTGTACTGATCAACGCGGGAAAGGCCGGCACTATCGTGTTTCAGAAAATTATTGACCCCGTTGATCACATATTTATTCCGGCTGTAGGGCCGGGTTTTGGAAAAATTCAGCACCGAATCGCGGCCTGCTTTGATTTCCAGTCTTTCGAGCAGTATGTTTTGCTTATCCCCCTGCGGCAGATAGGTTGTCTGGGCATAGCCAAAAGAAGGCAACAGGATCAAGGCAAGTCTTACAAGGGTTTGCTTAAATTGCATACTGGTAATATAATATTAGAACTGATAATGATGCAAATATATCTGATTAAGCAAATACAGGTAGTAAACGAAGGACATATCCGTACAGCCGATGTTTTGATCCGCGACGGGCGTATCGACAAAATAGCGGATTCTATTCAAGTGCCGGCGGATCTCGCTGTCAAAGAAATCGATGGTGAAGGCCGCTACCTGCTGCCCGGTGTGATCGACGACCAGGTACATTTCCGCGAACCGGGACTCACCCATAAAGCCACGATCGGTACCGAAGCCAAAGCCGCTGTAGCAGGCGGTGTTACCAGTTTTATGGAAATGCCCAATACCATTCCCCCGGCGTTTACGCTGGAGCTGCTGGAGCAGAAATATGCCATTGCGCAGCAAAACTCCCTTGCCAACTACTCTTTTTATATCGGCACTTCCAATGAAAATGCAGATGAAACATTGCGGGCAAATGAATTCCGCGACCAGATCTGCGGGATCAAGATCTTCATGGGCTCTTCTACCGGCAACCTGCTGGTAGATAACCCGTTGACGCTGGAAAAAGTTTTCAGCGAAAGCCAATTGCTGATTGCCACGCACTGCGAAGACGAACGCATCATCCGCCAAAACCTGGCCGCGGCCCAGGCCAGCGGCCGCGAACTGACCGCCGTCGACCATCCGGTGATCAGGAACGAAGAAGCCTGTTTTGAATCCTCGTTCTATGCCATACAACTGGCCAAAAAATACGACACGCGCCTGCACATCCTGCATATCAGCACGGAAAAAGAACTGCAACTCTTCAGTAACATGTTGCCTTTGCGCGACAAACGCATCACTGCGGAAGTATGCGTGCATCACTTACACTTTACATCCGACGATTATGCAGAACTGGGTAACCGCATCAAATGCAATCCCGCTATCAAGGCGCCGCACAACAAAGCGGCGTTATGGGAGGCTTTGCTGGACGACCGGCTGGATGTGATTGCCACCGACCATGCGCCGCACACCTGGGCAGAAAAAGAGGAACCTTACGTAAAAGCGCATGCCGGTCTGCCACTGGTGCAGCACTCGCTGGCACTGATGCTGTACTATCACCAACAGGGCCGCATCAGCCTGGAAAAAATAGCGGAGAAAATGAGCCATGCGGTGGCCGAATGCTTCCATATCCGCGAACGGGGTTATATCCGTGAAGGTTATTTTGCCGACCTGGTGATCGTTGATCTCAACCAATCGCAAACCATCCGCAAGGAAAATATCCTGTATAAATGCGGTTGGAGCCCGCTCGAAGGACAGGAAATGCCGGCCTCCGTTACGCATACATTCGTAAATGGTCACCTGGTTTATGGAAATGGCGTGTGGGATGAATCAGAGAGGGGCGCGAGACTGAAATTTGACCGGTCTTAATATTAAGTTGATTAACGCATGGCCTTAGCGCCTTTGCTCCTTACGCCCCTTTGCGTGCAAACGACTTTTTCACGCAAAGAAATCAAGGCGCAAAGCATATTTTGTTATACGCTGTTTTATTTTTTTGAATTTTGACTTTTGACTTTTGAATTTGTAAAATGCAGATCGACAACATATCCATCAACGACATCTCGATCTTTCACCAGGAAGAAGAATTCTCCATCTTTCACCGGATGAACTTTACGCGTACCTCTGGTGGCAAGGCCTGGTTGCACAAATACTTCAATGAGCCGTTCAGCGACATCCAAAAAATCCGCGGTACGCAGGACCTGATCCGCACCCTGCTGACGCGCATCGACAAATGGCCGTCGGATATCAGCAACGGCACGCTGCTGGTAATGGATAAATTCCTCGATTACCCGCTTGATCCGGTAGGTGCCAATCCGAATGAACTGCAGGCCGCGCTGTACCGCCTATTGCACGGGGCGGATTACTCGATGATCAAATACTCGGTTACCCACTTCGCCGATTTCTTCCGCGGACTAAAAGTGATCCTGGGTTTGCTTGAAGGAGCTAAACTTCCCGCCGGTCCGCAACTTTATGTAGACCGTGCCAATCAATTGCTTCGCGAAGACGCTTTAAATAAACTGTCGCAGATTCCGCGCGGTCAGCTTATTGACCGGCGCAGTAACCTTTACTTTGCGCATAATCTCCGGGGGCGCTACCGGCACAGCGTACTGGAATTGATGGAAATCTTCGGCCGCCTCGATGCATGGTATTCCATGGCCATGGCCGTTAAAACTTATAACCTCAGCTTCCCTGAATTTGTAGAACAGGAAACACCGCTGGTGGAAGCCCGTCAGCTTTATCACATCATGCTGCCCAACCCGGTGCCGTATGATCTGCTGATGAATCCGCAACACCATTTTCTTTTCCTTACCGGGGCCAACATGGCCGGTAAAAGCACGCTCATCAAATCAGTGGGCGCTGCTGTTTTCCTGGCGCACCTGGGCATGGGCGTACCTGCAGGTTCCATGCGGCTGACCTTGTTTGACGGACTGGTGAGCAACATCAACGTGATGGACAATATCGCCAAAGGCGAAAGTTATTTCTTCAACGAAGTGCAACGCATCAAGAATACCATCGAAAAAATCAACAACGGCAAAAAATGGCTGGTGCTGATCGATGAATTATTCAAAGGCACCAACGTGCAGGATGCCATGAAATGCAGCCTGGCCGTGATCCGCGGGCTGCTGCGCATCCGCAATGCGCTTTTTATTTTATCTACCCATCTCTACGAAATAGGAGAAGAACTCAAAGATCAATCCTCTATCACGTTCCGTTACTTCGAAACCAATGTGCACGACGATCAACTGTCGTTCAGTTACCAGCTCCGCGATGGTATCAGCAACGACCGGATCGGTTATGTGATACTGAAGCGCGAAAAAGTGGTGGAAATGCTGGAAAAGCTGTAGCCGCAAAATGGCTATTTTTGAACTACAAGTATTGTGTATGAAAAGAAGTTTGCTCGCGCTGTGTCTTTTGCTGGCCACAGTAGCCATTGCCCAGGCTCCTGCTACAGATGTGCTCCATTATAAATTTCAACTGAAGCTTTCGGATAACTCGGATAGCATCGATGGACAGGCAACGATTCGGGTGAAATGGTTGCAGGCTTCCGACAGCCTTGCACTCGACCTGGTGGGCTTTGATGCCAAAACCGGTAAAGGCATGAAGGCAAGCCTGATGGGCGGACAACCCTATATGCTTGTGCAGCAAGGCAACAAACTAATCATCCGCAGCAAAAAAAATATTACCGCCGGTGAAGAACGCGAAATAAATATTCTTTACAGTGGCGTGCCGGCAGATGGACTGATCATTTCCAAAAACACCTATGGCGACCGCACCTTCTTTGCCGACAACTGGCCCAACCGTGCGCACAACTGGATTCCCTGCGTGGATCAGCCGAATGATAAAGCATCTGTTGAATTTCTGGTGACGGCTCCCGATCATTACCGCGTGGTATCCAACGGAAGATTGCTGACCGATACCGTCGTCAGTAAAGGCTGGCGCTTCACACACTGGTATGAGAAAGTTGCCTTGCCCACCAAAGTAATGGTGATTGGTGTGGCGCGTTTTGAAGTGGACCAGGCAGGCAAATCGGGCAATGTGCCGGTAAGCTCCTGGGTGTTTCCGCAAAACAAAGAATCCGGCTTTGCCAACTATAAAAAAGCGGTGGATGTACTCAGCTTTTTTGCCGACTACATTGGCCCTTATGCCTACGAGAAGCTGGCCAACGTGCAATCGAAGACCATCTTTGGTGGAATGGAAAATGCAAGCGCCATCTTTTATTATGAAGAATCGGCGATCGGTGTGCACAGTGAAGAAGAGCTGATTGCCCACGAGGTCGTGCACCAGTGGTTTGGCAACATGGCCACGGAAGAAAACTTTGCGCATCTCTGGCTCAGCGAAGGATTTGCCACTTACCTCACACATTTTTATTTAGGTAAACAATACGGACTGGACAGTCTGGCAAAAGGGATGGCCAAAGACCGCGACAGAGTGGTGGCTTTTGCCCGGCGTTCGAAGCAACCGGTGATCGACTCGTTATCGCCTTATATGGAACTGTTGAATGAAAACAGTTACCAGAAAGGATCGTGGGTGCTGCACATGTTGCGGCAGCAAACCGGTGACGATGTTTTTCAACGCATCATCCGTCAATACTATAAAGAATATGGGGGGAAAAATGCGCGCACGGAAGACTTTGTGCGGGTAGCGGAAGAAGTAAGTAAACTGCGGTTGAAAAACTTCTTCCAGCAATGGTTGTACCGGCCGGGTGTGCCGGTGTTGTCGGTGAAATGGAACTATGATGAAGCAGCAAAAAAAATACTGCTCACGGTTAAGCAACAGCAGGAGCAACTCTACACCTTCCCGATGGAATTTGCGGTAATGGATGATGAAAGAAGGTTGTCGTTGCGCAAATTCGACATCAGCCAGCGATCGCAATCTTATTCGATTGAAGTTTCGGCAAAAGGGAAAATAACGCTGGTAGCGGACCCGGATGTAAAATTGTTGTTTGCGCGGGAAAAATAAAACGTGGCTTTACCGGCACATTCACCTATTGACTTACTCACTTATTGACCTATTCACTTATTGACTTATTGCCTCATTCACTTATTGACTTATTGCCTCATTCACTTATTGACTTATTCACTCATCGTTCACGCCCTCGTGTGTTCAAGATTCAAGCACGCATTGCCATCCGACAAATAAACGCTTAGCAGAAAGATAGCTTAACCACAGGAAGAAATGGGGTAAATCTCATTGTTGCTTTATTGGCAGGAATTACCTTTGTGCTCTACAATCGAAACGCCGGTGCGCCGGCATAAAAGCCGCCGCTGGGGGCCTGCAGAACGGGTCGTCAGCGGCATTTTTTCGCTATCCCTCTGTCAAATTTTACACGTTAACAATCTGTCAACTATATTCTACTTAGGGTAAAGATTGTAGGATTTAAAGTAATTGTCTAATTTAGGAATAAAACAAGTATGAAAACAGTATATCTTAAAAGGGCGTTGCTAGGCTTAAAAATCAGGTGTACGAAGGATAAAAGTGTTGAGATAGAGGTACCGCCTAGCGCTAAACATGGAAAGGACTATACAATTATCGGTGATGACAAGTTAGATGGAATAGTACAAGTTGTGATGGAATGGATCGGGCCTGATCCTATCATTATTTACGATTGCCAAAATGAAGACTAGTTGATTGATATTGTTACCCTCGCTTCACATGAGCATTTTCCTTTTTTTCCATTCTGAATTTTGACTTACCCTTATTCGACAAAAAACGTTTATGAAATCTTGCATAAAATAAGGTTTCTAACGAAAAAACAGGGTAAATTATTATTGCATCAGCCCGCCTTGGTTTTATCTTTATAGTCTCGAGTCGAAACACCGGTGCGCCGGCCGACTACCGCCGCTGGGAACCTATAACCGGTTCGTCACCGGCTTTTTTTTTACCTAATACCATAGCATGTTTCGTAAAATTGTCCCCCGCATTTGGGGATGATCTTTTGTGTAAATGGTTGCAAAATATATAAACTATTCATGAAGAAAAAAAGCATATAACAAGCGTGTAAAACACATTGCATGGCGTCTGGTCTACAATAATTTTGATGAAAATTTCAAACTATGTATAAGGATAATCCAGACTTTTTTAATGGTATACTTCACCTAGAAGGTGAAAGGACCCAAGAGTCTCTCATCAATTATTTAGAGCTTTTCTTTTATGATTTTCCACTACATGTGGTTCGTGAAATGCTCTCAGAAATGTTAAAATCGTCACTTTACTCTGAAAATTCAGCGTTTTCGAAACCAAGACAGCGCCAGCGCCTACTTTGGTTCTGCAGAGAATTAGAAAGACTAGTTGAAGTTGCAGAATGTCTTCGAACAAAAGATTATCATTAAGCTAAAGACGACTTGCATATTTGGACTTTGTTTTGTACTTTTTTAAAAACTTTATATTATGAAAACAAAGTCAAAATCCTTCAGAATTTCTGATTGGCCTCCAGTCTTAGATCTAATCTTTTCACTTGAAGAAAGCAATGCAGATTAGCTAACCCATAAACTCTTCAGCAATGCTGCTGAAGAGTTTATGTTCAACAAACACAGCTAACAACAAATTAATAATCGATAGCAAAAAAATCAATCTTACACTTTTAGGTCCAAACTAAATTTAAATAAATAGAAACAATGCCTAAAAAACGCATCAAATACCATCCAATTAAAAAAATAATGGGTTCAGAAAAGGAAACTTATCAACTGCGAATAGTTGAAACAACCGCTTTTACTAATGTCGAAATAAATTTGGAGGTGGGACAAAATATTGCTCAGCTAGAAACAATTTCTTTCGAGTCAGTAAGACCTATTAATGAAATAATAGACGACCTTAAAATCTACATAAAATCGATGTCACAGCTCAAAGCAACAATAACAAGTAAAGGGGGAGTTTTCAATTTCCAATAAACAGGAACAGAGCATTGGTGCCGCTGATCGTCAACACGCGTGATGAATTCTTTGAGCTGAGATATGGTGATGGAGTAGGCGGTTACATCAGCGTAAACCTGATGCCGGAACATAATATTAGATTTGAGAAGATGTAACCATTAGTTTAAATGTTAAGTTATACTACATTATTAATCATAGTCGCTCTCGCGATTAGTATTCTAACGACAGTAATCACTTTATCCACAACAGAGTTTCATTCACATATAGATCCTGATCGAAAATTTCACCTATCGACAAAAAATAGCCAGTATCGAAGAGGATTTAAAGTTTTGCTATTCTGGTTTAGTCATAATAGAAATCGCATTGTACCTTATAGTCTATTTTTAATGATATTTTTCTCTATCGGACAGATAATTCTAGTTTCATTTAAGGAGCGATCTGATAAACAAGAAAACGATTTAGAATCCAATTTACGCGATTCGACAATAGCAGCTAATATCAGGCATGGAGTCAGAGAAAGTAGTAATGAGTTATATAAGTCTCTTTCGGAAGCTTTAAAAAAAAGAGAGTTATTACTGGATACTCTGAATGATCAATTGGTCAAATTGCGAGACAAAAAGCCGGATATCATTCGTGATTCAGCAAATAATGAAGTTCCTTATGTATATTTTAGCAATAATGCGATCCAAAGAGGAGAAGAAGACAGCACTTTTCAAGAGCTTATAGTGAGTTTTTCGTCAGGATCCGCCGAAGTAAAAATCACAGAAATCGAAGCTGCAGTATTTGCTTACGATCAAGACAAGGAAATTTCATTTCGCCCTCCTTTTAAATGGCTAACTAAGTCGACATTAATGCCAAGCAATTACGTTTTCAGAAAAAGGTTGATATTGCCACCATATAATTATAGCTTCTTGATAATTCCGATAAAGATCAAACTTTCTGCTCCTTCCAATAAAAACATCTACGAACTTTTCTACTTAGTTCGTTATGCTAAATCTGAAAATTTAACTTTAACTAACGGTAGTAAAAAAACAGAAAAGGAATTTTTAGACCGCTTGGGCTGGTCCAATGTTCCTTAGTTCAGTCCCGCCTTTGTTGGTGTTAACACCTACAAGGGCACCTGCATCCTTTTTGCTGACCCACGCTTAAACGAGCCAAAGCATCTTCCCTATACCTAAACTCACTACTTATTACTTAAAACGGCTGTTTAACTTATTACTTATAACCCCGCTCCTTAACTTCGCGGCATGCAGGATCCCGTTTTACTGACAGGTCTCATACAAAAAGCGCAACAGGCCAACCAGGATGTGCAGCAATATTTCAGTACCCTTTCCTACGACCAGCTCAACTGGCGTCCGGCGCCGCTTGCCTGGAGCATCGGCCAGTGCCTCGATCACCTCGTGGTATCGGATCTGCATTATTTTCCTACCCTGAAACAAATCGCTTCCGGGCAATACGAAATGAAACCCTGGGAAAAATGGAACCCGCTCCGCGGCATGTTCGGGAAAATGCTGGTCCTCAGCATGCAGGAACAACCCAAAAAGAAATACCGGGCACCGCGCATCTTCCTGCCAGAAGAACAACCCATTCAGCCCGTAAACCTGCTCGAAAGATTTTCCAAACACCAGGACAGCCTGGTCGGTTACCTGCAGGCCTTCCACCGGACCGACCTCGACCAGGTCCAGATCACCTCGCCGGCCTCCAAACTGGTAACTTACAGCCTCCGGCACGCGCTGATCGTGCTGCTGCAACACCAATATCGCCATATTAACCAGGCTCGTCGGGTTGAAAACCATGCTGATTTCCCCCGGCTTGGCGAAAGTTGAGTTTTTTACCGAACTTGTAGCCTTCTGGTTTGTTGGTTGACTTTAACACTGTTTGTGCACTTCTTTTATGAAAATACTTCTCCATTACCTTAAGCCACATAAATGGCTCGTAATCCTCGTGCTGTCACTGGCTGCTATCAATATCGGGTTCTCCCTTATAGATCCGATCCTGCTCGGCAAGCTGATCAACCTTGCGGGTGATCACCTCAAAGGCACGCTTTCACCCGACCGCTTTTTCAATTCCTTTTCTTTTAAAGAAATGGGTGTATGGTTTATCCTGATCTGCTCCATTTCCGTAGCCATGGTCAGCCGGATCGCCAAAAATTTCCAGGATTATTTCCTCAATGTGGTGATCCAGAAATTCGGCGCCAAAGTTTTTACCGACGGATTACAGCAGGCCATGAAATTGCCCTACCAGGAGTTCGAAGACCAGCGAAGCGGCGAAACCCTGTCCATCCTCACCAAAGTGCGTGCAGACGTAGAAAAGTTCATGATCAACTTCATCAATATTTTATTTGGAGTGATCATCGGCGTGATCTTCGTATTTACCTATGCCGCCCTTTATATCAACTGGCGTATTCCTGTTGCCTACTTTGTGGGAGTAGCGGTTCTTACTTTCGTTACCAATATTCTCAGCAAAAAGATCAAAATCATTCAAAAAGAAATTGTTGGCCAGACCACGGCACTCGCCGGTTCCACTACCGAATCACTCCGTAATATCGAACTGGTGAAAAGCCTCGGCCTCACCCACCAGGAAGTGGAACGGCTCAACAGAAATACTTACAAAATTCTCGGGCTTGAACTCACCAAGGTAAAACGCATCCGGAGCATCAGTTTTATCCAGGGTACCATGGTGAACACGCTTCGCCAGGTTATTCTTTTTATCCTGATGTGGCTGATCTTCCGTGGTAAAATGGACCCGGGACAGCTCGTAACCATGCAGATATTCTCCTTCTTTGTATTCGGACCGCTGCAGGAGATCGGCAACATCCTGCTTTCTTATCGCGAAGCCGAAGCCTCCCTGCAGAACTTCCACAACCTGATGCAGAAAACTCCCGAGCGTGAACCGGCGAATCCGCTTCCACTCGGACGTATCGAAACACTGTCGTTCCGCAATGTGAGTTTTAAACACCAGACCGCTTCGCAAAAAGCCATCAACAATATCAGTTTCAACACCCGTCACGGAGAAACTCTCGCCTTCGTTGGCCCGAGCGGAAGCGGCAAGTCGACGCTGATGAAATTGCTGGTAGGTCTGTACCGTCCGCAGGAAGGAAAAATCCTTTACAATAACCTCGACGAAAATTCACTGCGCTTTGATGACCTGCGCAACCAGATCGGTTTTGTGACGCAGGATACCAACCTGTTCAGCGGCACCATCCGCGAGAACCTGTTATTCGTAAACCCTGCCGCCACGGAAGAAGATGTACTCGAAGCGCTTACAAAAGCTTCCTGCCTCAATTTACTGGCGCGTGCAGAAAAAGGTCTCGATACCATGATCGGCGAAGGTGGCCTGAAATTATCGGGTGGTGAAAAACAACGTTTGTCCATCGCACGGGCTTTATTGCGCAAACCCAAACTGTTGTTGTTCGATGAAGCGACCTCCGCGCTCGATTCCATAACGGAAGAAGAAATCACCAATACCATCCGCGATATTTCATCGGACGGGGACCAGATCACGATCCTGATCGCCCACCGCCTCTCTACGATCATGCACGCCGACCGCATCTATGTGCTGGAAAAAGGCGATATTGTGGAGACCGGTACGCACGAAGAACTGCTGGAAGAAAAAGGACTTTATTACGCCATGTGGCGTCAGCAGATCGGGGAACGCAAGAGCAATAAGAAGCTTGCTGCCGGCGAAAGCATTTAAAAAATCCGAATGGGACTTTTTTCCTTTCTTAATAAAGGATCAATAAAGGCGGCTCTCCGTAAGGGAGCCGTCATTATTGACATTCGTTCTGCACAGGAATATGATCGGGGAAGAATACCCGGTTCGCTCAATATCCCCGTCGACCGGCTTTCGGGCCACATAGAACGGCTCAGAGGTTTTGAAAAACCACTCATTATCTGCGGCACCGATAACACGCGTATCAGACAAGCCATCCGCAAACTCAAAAGCGAAGGCTTTACACAATTGATTGATGGCGGTCATTGGGAGGATTTGTTCAAGGTGAAAGGCGGAAGGTAGAAGGTTAAAACAACCCCGGTGGTTTTATTCACCTATTGACTTATTCACTTATTGCCTTATTCACCGATTCACAATTGACCTTATCTTCGTAGCCCAATGTCAACCGGCAAAAAATATTACCTCATAGCGGGAGAAGCCTCAGGAGACCTGCATGGCAGTAACCTTATTCGTGAATTGCGTCAACTAGACACCGCTGCTGATATCCGTTGCTGGGGCGGTGATAAGATGGAAGCCGCGGGCGCCACGCTTGTCAAACACTACCGCGATCTCGCTTTCATGGGTTTCACCGAAGTGCTGATGAACCTCCGCACTATTTTCCGCAACCTCGCTTTTTGCAAAGAAGATATACTCGCTTTCAAACCCGATGTGCTGGTGCTTATCGACTACCCGGGTTTTAATCTGCGGATTGCCAAATGGGCCAAACAGCAAGGCATCCGTATTGTCTATTATATTTCTCCGCAGGTATGGGCCTGGAAAGAAGGACGCGTGAAGATGATGAAACAATGCATCGATAAAATGCTGGTCATTCTTCCCTTTGAAAAAGATTATTACCGCGATCGCTGGAACTGGGACGTAACCTATGTTGGTCACCCCCTTGTTGAAGTAATTGAGAAAGCGCAAGCCGGACCGTTACCCTCTTTCTCCGAAAAGCCCGTGATCGCCTTATTGCCCGGTAGCCGCAAACAGGAGATCAGCAAAAAACTGCCGATCATGCTGGGTGTAAGCCGTCATTTCCCCGGTTATCAGTTTATCGTTGCCAGAGCACCGGGTGTAGAGGATAGTTTTTACGACGCGTTAATCCAGGAATACAGCAATGTTTCTTATGTGACTAACCAAACCTATGATCTGCTGCGGCAATCAAAGGCTGCGCTGGTGACCTCTGGTACAGCTACTCTTGAAACGGCTCTTTTTGCCGTACCGGAAGTGGTATGCTATAAAGGCTCTTCTATTTCTTATGAAATTGCCAAACGCGTTATCAAGATCAAATATATTTCCCTGGTGAACCTGATCATGGACAAACTGGTAGTGACCGAACTGATCCAGCACGATCTCACAACAGAAAATCTGAAAAGGGAATTGGAGAAATTGTTGAATGATGAAACAAAAAAGGAAACGCTTGCCGCCGATTACGCCGCACTAAAAGATCTCCTCAGCCGGGGCGGAAATGCCTCAGCCAAGGCGGCTGTTCACGTAGCAGCAATGGCTAACGGAGAAGCTTGATCGCCAATATCACCAGGCAGAGCAGGAATATCAAAATGCTGATCCGGTTAATGCCATGCATATATCCGACCCAACTGCTTTTAGGCCGGTCGGCACTTGGTTTTTTGATATACAAGTACTCCGCCAGTTGTCTGAAAACTCCCATAACACACAAATTAGACAGTAAAGTTACGGAAACGGGCCATATCAATAGCGGCCGTAACGTCCCTGGAAAAGGGCAACATTAACACCTGCCCGTACAATCGGTACAATATCAACCCGCGGTGGTGCAGAAGGATCATTGGGGTTGTAGGCAACATTTACATAAGGAGAGTTACGGTCTTTCAATACATCGAATAACACAGATATATAGAAGAATGTATTATTGCCGGGCTCGCGGCCGGATGCAAAACCAGCACCCATCAGCAGCGAGTTAGCTTCCGTTTTATATTTATCGGATTGATAAAAACTTCCCGGAGCGGCGGTATATTTTACCGTGCTGAAGTTGTGCTCGAATTGTCCCTGTATAAACAAAAACTTTATTGGATATACCCTGGCAAACACCCCGGGCCCCCAAACTGTCTGACGGATTTTGTCGTCATAGTCCAGGTAGTCGCGCGCGCCTGAATAAGTATAGTTGAAAGCAATGCCCGCATCAGCCCAATCCGTCAACGAATACCCGAATACAGGATTCGCACCCAAGATGGTTTGTCCATTGAAGAAAGAAACGTTTACCGAGCCACCGGTAAACAATTTTTCTAATTTGAATCCTTTGCTGACCTCTTCATCGTTCCGTTGCGCTTTCGAGCACAGTGGAGCTACTGCAAGGGCAAGAGCTGTTGTAACAACGGTAAGTATTCTTGAAATAGACATAACGCTTCTTTTTTGACAACAATTTTATCCCTGCAAATTTAGGAACATAACGTTGTGCAACAATAGATTCGTCTGCCTTCAGCCGATTTAAGCAATATTTTAACCTGCCTGTAATCCCGGGTCGAAAATCTTGCCGGCATTGAGGATATTGTTCGGATCAAATACCTTTTTTATGCCGCGCATAAGTTCGAGCTGGCCATGACTGAATACCACATCCATGTATTCTTTCTGGATAAGGCCGATACCGTGTTCGCCGCTGATCGTTCCGCCCAGCCCTTTTACCAGTTCGAATAATTCCCGCAGATGCTGCATCATTACCACATCACCGTGGCTGTTGGGTGTTCCTTCTTTTTTTATACGAATATGCAGGTTACCGTCGCCGGCGTGGCCATAACATACCGCATGAAAGTTATTGCGTGCTCCCAGTTCCTTTACACCGCGGATCAGGGCAGGCAGGGCGGCACGTGGCACCACCGTGTCTTCTTCAATGGTATAACCGGCGATCTTCACCGCTTCCGCTGTGCGACGGCGCAGCTTCCACAACTCCGCTTTCTGCTGTGCATCCTCCGCAAAAAACACTTCGCCGCCTTCGTATTGTTCGGTCAGGGCAGCAATCTGCTCCATATCGCTCATCAGCAATTCCATGTTGTTGCCATCCACTTCAATGATCAGATGGGCTGCAATGTCATCCGTTACCGGCACCACATAGCTATCTACCATCTGGCTCACAATGCGCAGCGCATCGATCTCCACCAGTTCCAGCGCACTTGGTGTAAAGCCCGCGCGGAAGATGGCACTTACTGTTTCACTGGCTTTTTCCAATGACCGGTAAGGTACCAGCATCAGGAGGTCGAATTTGGGATAAGGGATGAGGCGGAGCACGATCTTGGTGACGATACCCAGCGTGCCTTCGCTTCCCACGAAAAGTTGCGTAAGGTTATAACCTGTTGAATTTTTCAGTACGTTGGCACCCGTCCAGATAATCTCACCGTTGGGGAGTACCACTTGCAGGTTCAGCACATAATCTTTTACCACACCATATTTCACAGCCTTGGGACCGCCGCTGTTTTCAGCGATGTTGCCGCCGATAAAACAAGATCCGCGGCTGCTGGGATCAGGAGGGTAGAAAAGTCCTTTTTCAATTACGGCATTCTGCAATACTTCGGTGATCACGCCCGGCTCGGTTGTTACCTGCAGGTTGCGCTCGTCAATTTCCAGGATGCTGTTGAGCCGTTCCATGGAAAGCAACACCCCGCCGAGATGCGGTAAGGCACCACCGCTGAGCCCTGTACCGCCACCGCGCGGTGTAACCGGGATAATATCGCGGTTACAGATCTTCATGATCTCCGAAATTTCTTCCGCGGTACGCGGTTTTACTACCACTTCTGGCAGAAAACTCAGCGTTTCCGTCTCGTCATGCGAATAATGTTGCAACGTATCCGTATCGGCAAATACATACGCTTCACCAACGATCTTTTTAAATGCTTCCACGTGTTCGGCCGTGAGCGTTGCCTGTGAGGTAACTTCCATGTATTACAGTATAAAAACTTAGGCTGTAAAAGTCGGAATAAATCGGCAATAAAACGCAGTGTTTTACCTTGTTTGCGAAGGGAAAATAAAGACGGAATGCAGGGTTATCCTGCCATCCTGCAGTGAAGTATGTCTTTTTTAATTTGAGCTTGCAGATTGACGCATTTGCGTACGATCACTAGTTCTTAAATGTGGGGCACATCGATTGACGCCGGTTGCCGTTGTAGCGATCCACCACGCCTTGTTTGATCAGGGAAAATTCAAAAGCGCCTCTTGTATTGTTGTAGTTGCGCAGGGTGGAAATCGTAGCGTCGTAAGTGAAGTTGAATACAAAATCTTTCAGTCCAAAACCGATCATGGGGATCACCGCATCCTGGTGACGATAGTACAGCCCGCCGATCAGGATTTTTTCCCCGTCTCCGGATAAATTATAGTGTGCATTCAGCCCCACTACCACTTCATACGATTTTGTCTGAAGGGAGAAGTAAGCATTCGGGTTAATGATCCACTGGTCGCTGGTCTTGAAACTGCCGTTGATAAAAGCTGTATGGCGCATCGGTATTCTGTCGTCTATACCACTCTCACCGGTGAAAAAAGTTTCGCGCGGGCGGTTGATGTGATGCGTGGAAAAACCGACATTGAGGTAAGTATTCTCATTGGGAAAATAAGCATAGTTCATGCCCGCCTGGATGTCTACATAACTCAGGTTGTTGGTGGTGAGTACAGCACTGGTGGGAATATTGGCGTCGAAAAATTTGCCATCAAACTGATCAGGAAATTTGAGATTGGTGGCATTGATTTGTTTGTTGGCCCATCCCACATTGAAACCGGCACTGAGCAGGCTGCTGAGACTAAGCGATTGATGGTAAGCTACTGAACCATAAATACGTGTAGTAGTCAGGTTGCCGCTGCCCGCCACATCGCGCAGGATCAATCCGCCCACACCCAGCCATCCGTCATTGTCGCGGTTTTGCAATACCTGTGCATCGCCGAACAGACTCATGGTTTTGTAAGGTACTGACATAACCGATGACCATTGATCACGGTAGTTGACACCAATACGGTAATCTGCATCCGGCATAAAACCTGTATTGGCAGGATTGGTGAGCAATGGAGAATTCATGAACTGGGAAAAGTGCAGGTCCTGGGCGCGGCTGGTAAGTGCACCGCACAGCAGAACAAACAGTCCGATGACACGGCAGGCATTATTTTTTATGGCAGTACTTTTCCGGTTCATTGTTTCACTTTTTACACTACAAACTCCCTACCGTATTAACGTTATATCGCCCTTTTTCGTTGCTTTTGTGCCATCGAAAAATTCTACGTCGAGCGTATAGGCATACACGTCCATCGGTTGAAGAGTTCCTTTCACACGGCCATCCCATCCGTGATTACGGGAATTGGTTTCAAACACTTTTTGTCCCCAACGGTTCCAGATGATGAAACGGAGTTTGGCGATACCGAATCCGCGCGGCATGACGACACTGTTTACATCGCGGCTGTTGGGAGTGAAGGCATTAGGCACATCCAATGCAGGTATTACCGTTGCACTTACCGGCTGACAGATCGTATCGGTACATCCCGCCGGCGTATAGGCAATCAGGCATACGGTGAATGTGCCGGTTGAATTGTATTGATGTTGCACTTCTGCTCTCGATGTGGTAACCAGCGAATCTCCGTCGCCAAACAACCATTTGAAGTTAGTGGCAGAAGCGGAAGATTGATTGGTGAATCTTACCGGCGTGTTTACCTCAGGCGTTGCCGGAGCAAACGTGAAAAGCGCCTGTGGTTTTTCATTCACAATTATGGTAAATGTTGCCACGTCGGTAACGTTACAGGTATTGGGGTCGGTAGCCGTCATCGTTACCTGGTAGGTACCCGGCAGATTATAGATATGGGTCGGGTTGATATCCGTGGAGGTATTGTCAGCGCCCGATGCGGGATCACCAAAATCCCATTGGAAGGTGGCGCCACCGACCGATGTGTTATTAAACTCAGCCGTATAAGGTGCGCAGCCTGTAGGCGGCGTGTCAAATGCAGCCACTACATTCGCTGCCACGCGTACCTGCAGGGTGATCGAATCGGGATTGTTACAATAGGCCGTATCTTTTAGTACCAGCCGTACGTTGTAGGTACCCGGCGCTGCATAGGCATGGTTCACACTGTTAAGACCTGCCACCACCCGCGGTGAGCCATCGCCAAAATCCCAAACAAATGATGTATCTGTAAACGGACGGCTGGGAAGCGTGGTGGAGTTGTTGTTGAATTGATAACTGAATGCCTGGCAGGGAGGCAGCTTCACCACCGTGGCCGCCAGATCAGCACGCAAGTCGCCTACTTTAATAGTAATGTAAGCCGTATCACGTATGTTACAGCTATTGGGATCGATGGCGATCATCATCACACGATAAGTGCCAACCGTATTGAAGGTATGTGAACGTGTATAACCATCCGGCAGGCGGGGAAACGGACCTTCGTTAAAAGAAGAATAAGTCGGATCGCTCTGATCGATAGGACCACTTCCGTTATCACCGAAGTTCCAGATGTATTCAGTTGCATTCAATACCTGATCGGTAAATTGTACTGTTAGCGGAAAACAACCTGCGGTATCATTGGGCACACCGCCGATAGAAGCGCCTACACTGCCACCCACACCCGCCAGATCGAAGTTGATCTTCAGCATGCCGAGGTTACAGTAGTCGCCGCCCTTATTGGTTGACCAGGCACCGGCCGTTACCGGGAGGCCGCCCGGTGTACCACAAGCCGCGCAAATGGATTGATAGATCACCCCGTTTCTGTCGAAGCGGCTGGTGCCGCCATCCACGTGGTCACTAAACTGACCGTTGAGCTGTCCGAAGAATCCACCGTAAAGAAAATCTGTTGCATTGCGTTGCAATACGAAGAAATAGAAATCCTGCCCATCGGTGGTAGATCCTGAGCGGCCGGGCGGATTGATCGCATTTTTCACCGGCATGTTATTCGCCGTGCCGGCCAGAAATGGAAAGGCTGTTGCACTGATATTTCCACCCCATCCGGATACGTATACGTTCTGACACCTGTCTACCAGGAAGGCTGTCGGGGATATATTCGGACGGTCAACCACGTTGCCGAAGCAGGTGGAGTAAACATATGCCGAAAGGTCGGGTTGTAATTTTCCTATGAATTGTTTTGATCCGGGATTCGAATAGGCAGCATTGATCACAGCCCAGGTGCCGGTGGTAGTTCCCATCACATAAGGAAATCCGTCCTGGTCGAATTGTATACCGTATACCTGGTCCACACCGCTGGTACCGATATAGGTAGCACGCAACAACGATGAACCGTCATTGCTTACCACTGCCACATAACCATCAATCGTACCGGATAGACCGGTACCGATCGTGCCGGGTGTAATGCCGGTAAAATCGCCACTCTCGGTGCCTCCTGCAACAAATATTTCACCGCCGGGTGCCAGTGATAAAACATATCCGGCATCATTTTGTGAACCACCTAAAAATCCTGCAAAGGTCATGTTCAGGTTTGGATCAAATTTCATGAGTACAGCATCCTGGAATCCTCCGCGGGGAACAGGACCGAAGCCGGCTGTTCCCGGAAAACGGTCAGCGACATTTGCAGATAATGATTGTGTAGAGGAAGCCACGTACACATTGCCCGCCGCATCGAGGATCACTTCGCTGCGGCCGTCATCGCCATAGTTGCGCAATAGTGACTGAGCGCCGGAGCGGTTGGGACGAATGTTCACGCCATCATCACCGGTACCACCAATTCGTTTTGACGCAATCAGCGATCCACCATCGGCACTGAGTTTTGTCACCACAATATCATAGCCGCCACCACGACCGATAACACTGGTCGCGTCATTGGGCATCAGCGGATAATCGGCAGAATGTGTACGTCCTGCCAGCACTAGATTACCTTGTCCGTCAACGATGAGGCTATGCGGTTGTTCGTTATGTGAACGTCCGCCGATATAAGTGGCATACACCCGGTTGGAACCATTAGGCGTAAGTTTGATAATGCCCATATCGAAACCGGCCGTACCATCTGCTGTTGTACCTCCGGCAAAGATTTGCTGAAAGGCACCTGCGGAAGTAGGAAAGCCTGAGCCGAATACGATGCCGCCACCAAAGAAAGCTCCGTCAGGACCATAGGTAGCTGTAAAGCCCCAGTTGTCTACGCGGCTGCCGCTATAAGAACAAAATACCAGGCTCGGGTCGATCACCAGCGCTGATTTCGGATCATAGCCTTTGATATTAAACCTTACGGTATTCCCTTTGACTTCATAACGTGTGCTTACTTCCTTCTTCACCCCATTTACGATCTGGTAGCTGTAAGGCGCAGATTCTTTCATATCGCCGATGGAAGTACGGACGATGAGTTCTTTATTTTTTACTTCCAGTCCATCAACGCCATCGTATTTCAATGTTATCTGACTCAAATCAGCACCGGCGGCGGCAATGATGTCATATTTCAACACCCCATTTTCGGTGTAATAACGAACATCGATGCCGGGGTAAATATTCTGGTATTGAATCGCCTGGTATACTTTACAATCTGAGGCCCAGTTGGAGGGGTCATTGCCTATGAAGTAATTGTTGTAGGTGGGAAGTGCTTTATCTGGTTGTGTTTGCGCAGCATTGCTGGCGCCGACAAAGTCTACATGGTAGGCGTGTCCGCGCAGCGTAACCCGGTCAGTGAGCACCGATTTGCCATCGTGTGGCACACCGTGCATACTTTCCTGCAATTTGTCGTAATCAGCCTGGTTGTACTGGCTTACGGTAAATCCGGTGCGGCGCAGAAAAAAGGCGCCATTGCTCACCTGGCCCATGTACAATACGCGCTTATCCCATTGCCCTTTGTTTTGTACAAATTCAATATTGCCATATTCCTGGGAAAAGCAGGCGGTGGCAAGCAGGATGGACGCAAGGAATAGACTGAGCTGTTTCAGGGTAAAAGTTTGTATCATTAAATTAACGAAAATATTCGAGTTCGGGCTTCCAAATCTTATGTTAAGATATCCTGCTCCACGGGGTCTTACCCTTCTGTGCCGTCAGGAATTCTTTCAGCCGCAAATTTTCTGCCGAAACAAGTTCGGGATCTTCGTCCACGATGGCGATGGCCATTGCTCTTGCGGCTTCCAATATCGGCCGGTCCTGTACAATGTCGGCAAGCCTGAATGGCAGCATGCCGCTTTGCCTTGTGCCTTCTATATCGCCGGGGCCGCGCAGTTCAAGGTCTTTTTCTGCAATCTCAAATCCGTTGCTGGTACTTACCATGATCTTGATGCGCTCGCGGGCATCTTTACCCAGTTTTTGCCCGGTTAACAGGATGCAGTAACTTTTTTCCGTTCCGCGTCCTACCCTTCCGCGCAACTGGTGCAATTGGGAAAGACCGAATTTTTCGGTGCTTTCAATCACCATCACCGACGCGTTGGGCACATTCACCCCCACTTCAATCACCGTGGTCGATACCATGATCTGAGTATCATTGGAAACAAAACGTTGCATGTTCCATTCTTTCTGATCGGCGGGCTGACGGCCATGTACCATGCTGATCCAGAACTTCGGCTCGGGGAAATAAGACTTTACCGTCTCATATCCGCGCATGAGGTTTTCGTAGTCGAGCTTCTCGCTTTCTTCGATCAGCGGGAAAATAATGTATGCCTGTCGCCCCAATTCTAATTCGGCTCTAATAAAGTCCATCACACGGCCGCGGTCATGTTCATAACGATGAACCGTGGTAATTGGTTGCCTTCCGGGCGGTAATTCGTCAATTATACTGTAATCCAGATCGCCGTAGGCTGTCATGGCCAGTGTCCGGGGAATAGGTGTGGCGGTCATCACCAGCACGTGCGGAGGCAGGACTGCCTTTTTCCACATACGTGCGCGTTGCTCAACACCGAAACGGTGCTGTTCGTCTATAATAACGAGACCAAGGCGATGAAATTGCACTTTGTCTTCGATAACCGCATGTGTGCCGATCAGCAAGCCTGTTTCTCCCGATGCGAGACCTGCCAGTACTTCTTTGCGTTCTTTGCCTTTTACTGAACCAGTCAGCAGCCGGACAGGAATATCCATTCCCTCCAATTGTTTGCTGATGGTCTCGTAATGTTGTCTTGACAGGATTTCCGTAGGCGCCATCAACACGGCCTGGTAGCCGTTGTCCAGTGCCAGCAACATGGTCAACAGTGCCACGATCGTTTTACCACTGCCCACATCTCCCTGCAACAGGCGGTTCATTTGCCTGCCACGTGCCGTATCCTGCCGGATTTCTTTCAATACTCTTTTTTGTGCCCCAGTCAGGGCAAAAGGAAGAAACTCGTGATAATATCTGTTGAAATGTTCGCCTACCTGGTCAAACACTACTCCTTTCGAATAGCGGTGCCGTTCGGAGCGAAGGAGGTTCATCCGCAGTTGCGCCAGGAACAGTTCTTCAAATTTCAACCGGCGTAACGCGTCGGCATAAGCCTTCGGCGATGAGGGGAAATGGATATCCTGGTAGGCGCGGAATCTGGATGGCAACCGCAGTTTCTCGAGCATGGGGGCCGGCAGGTTTTCGGGAATATCCCGCTCGCGCAATTGTGCCAGCAAAACCTGGGTGATCTTGCCGAGCTGCCTTCCGCCAAGACTACGGGCTTTTAATTTTTCCGTGGTGGGATAAACAGGTTCCAGCCAGGCCTGCCCTTCTTTTTTTTGTGGCGTCCATTTTTCGGTCTCCGGGTGCACAATCTGCGGGCGGCCGAGGAAAAATCCCACTTTTCCATAAACAAGATACGACTGCCCCGGCTCCAGCATCTTCTGTACCCAGGTGACCCCCTGGAACCAGGTAAGTTCAAGGCTGCCGGTTTTATCACGCAGTTCGGCTACCAGCCGCCGGTTTCTTTTTTCCCCGATCACTTCGCTGCGCACGAGTACGCCTGCCACCTGGATATAATCGGTGTCGGGACTGATATCGGCAATGGCAGATACCCTGGTCCGGTCGATATGCCTGTTGGGGAAATGGTGCAGCAAATCGCCGAACGTGAAAATGTTCAGTTCTTTCTTCAGCATCTCACCCCGCTGAGGCCCAACGCCTTTGAGGTAATCCACCGGACTGGCAAGTATGTGCTGCTCGGATGAAATCATGGACAATAATAATCCCAAAAATACGCCGTGCGGGTGGAATGACATGAATACCGCCAACTAATGGCCGTAAATTTTGACCGGATCAGGGTATTGCAGTTCCAGAATTTTGTCTCTATTTTACGCTCAAGAACCAACGGATCGTTTGAAAAACCATTTATGAATACCAGTTACTACCTGCTTCAGGCCGGGGATCTATTCCCTGCTCCCGCCGACCGGCTCCTGCTGAGTTTTCTCACTGCATTTGTCCTGTCGTTGCTTTTTATCCCCGTGGTCATTTACCTGGTGCGGCGTTATCATTTGTATGATATGCCTGACGCGCGCAAATTGCATGCGGCACCGATTCCGACGATGGGTGGACTGGCCATAGTAGCGGCATTCATTCCTGCATTGTTGCTTTGGGGTGCCACACCTGACAGCATCACGGCATCCGTTTTTCTCCTGACCATCGTATTGCTGACGGCACTGGGCATTGCCGATGACCAGCGCGATCTTTCTGCCAGGTATAAACTAATGGTGCAGACAGGCATCGCCGCCATGATTGCAGTAGCAGGTTTCCGTATCCGCACATTGGGTGCCTGGTTCGATGATGGCGAGCTGCCATTGATGGTTCAATACGTTCTTACGATCTTTTTCATAACCGGCATTACGAATGCCTTCAACCTGATTGACGGTATCGATGGGTTGGCAGGAGGCATTGCCTTCATGAGTTTATCGATATTATCGTTGTTCCTTTTCCGTGCACAGGATTATGCAGGAGCCTGCGCCGCGCTGGCATTGGCTGGCGGTGTACTCGGTTTTCTTTATTTCAACCTGAATCCTGCACGCATATTCATGGGCGATACGGGTTCACTGGTGATCGGATTTGTGATCGCAGTATTAGGAATACGGCTTACCAATGTTGTACCCGTACACGGCAACCTGTTGCCGCAACCATTGACATTGATAACGGGTCTTGTATTGTTACCGGCTGTTGACATGGTACGTGTATGCTCCTTGCGTATGCTGAAAGGAAAGCCACCTTTCTCTGCAGACCGCACCCATTTGCATCACCTGCTTACTGATCAGGGTATCAGTCATGCTAACTCAACGCGTTTACTTTGTGTCATTCACGGACTGTTTTTATTGCAGGCCTATTGGCTGCAAACCTGGTCTGTGTTCATAGCAATTCCGGTACAAATTACTTCGGCAATACTGATCATGATTATGGCAAAACATCTGCCGGCCATGTTGCGGCGGCAGGGATGGCGTTACCTCACAGAACAGGATTAAGTATATCCCCGTAACATATTGATCTGTCACAATTTTTGGTGTAGTTGAAGCGCTACGCAAAATCAGCAACGCTTACTACTTTTCAAAAACGGACAGTGCTTTTTCTTTGCGCTCAATATTTTCCAGTACCATAAGCATAACCGTAGAGAACGGAGTTGCTTTTAAACCCGATTTTATGAAATTCAACTTTACCCGCCGCGTGCAGACGCTGGCAACCTTACTGTTATTCCTGAGCCTCAGCACTATCTCCCGGGCTCAATTAAAAGTAGGCGACAATCCTACATCCATCCAGAAATCATCCATTCTCGAATTAGAAAGTACCCGTCAGGGTCTGCTGCTTCCGCGTCTGGCAGACACAGTTGCCATCAATGCACTCACGCCACCGGATGGTATGATCATTTATCTGAACAGTGATAACAGTCTTCGTTTGCGCAGCAACGGTCACTGGAAAAAGATCGCAGATCTGGGTGAGGCTGCCGCCAACTGGTCGCTCAGCGGCAACAGCGGCACCGATTCTACCCTCAACTTTCTTGGAACAGTAGACGGCAGGCCGTTAGTCATGAAAACAAATAATGCCGAGCGTTTGCGCATCAGTTCCGATGGCAAGATCGGTATCGGCACCAACGCACCTACTGCCATGCTGCAGGTAAATGGTGATGTAAAACTTCCTGCACTGGCCAATGGCACAAACGAACTTGAAGTGCTGGTGCTGGCAGCAGATGGTTCTGTTTATAAACGCACCATGTCTTCTGCCGCATTTACCAATGCCATCAGTGCCATCAACGGCATTCAACGCCAGGCTTTGAGCATTACAGCTTCCGCCAATACAACAACCGATACAGTCGCTATTCAAAACCGGGATGCAGACAGCACTATCGCTATTTACCTGCCTGTACAAGACGGTGCATCGCCTACGAAGCCCTACGGTTTTCTGACACTGGCCGACTGGAATAAAATCCAGAGTGCTGTGCAAACCATCACCATTGGTGCCGTGGCTTCCACACCGGATGTAAACGGCGCTACCATTTCTGCCGACACCACCTCACGCACCATCATCCTGCATCCGGCCGATGCCACGCATCCCGGTATAGTAACAGCCGGTACACAGACATTCGGCGGTGATAAAACCTTTGACAACAATCTGACCGCAAACGGAACATTGACGCTTAATTCGGTTGCCAATAACAGCAGCGCAGACTCTGTGCTTGTGATTAACAACGGCGTGGTACAAAAACGCCAGGTAAGTTCATCCGCATTTGGCAACGCTATCCGCAGCATCAATGACAACCGCGATACAGCACAGCATATTACCTTTCGCAATACCGGTACGGACCTGACGGTATCCACCAATGGTACCGACTCCATTTACCTGAATGTTCCCGACGCAAGCAACAGCAACCGTGGTGTGGTAACAACCGGTGCGCAAAACTTCGCAGGCAATAAACATTTTGCCGACAGCTTAACCGCTGCGAAAACCGTATTGGTGGGCAACAACGGGGCGGCCAACTCCACCATGCAGGTGGATGGATCGCTTGCACTTGCTATCAGAACTGTTACCAGTAACTATACCATCAATGCAACGGACAATACTGTATTGGCTAATACATCAACCGGCGCTATCACTATCAGCCTGCCTGCTGCATCCGGTATTGCCGGCCGTATCTATACCATCAAGAAAATCGGGAATGGCGGCATCGACAACCAGCTTACCATCACACCTGCCAGCGCAACGATCGACGGAGGCAGCAACTATGTGATCTACAACGACTGGACTTATGTGACGCTGCAGACAGACGGCAGCAACTGGTATGTGATCAAGAAATAAGTTTACTCACGTTAACTCCTGAATCATGCATAAAGTATATTATGCAGGAGTGGTGTTATGTATGCTTGTGCTTACAACAGCCGTGCGTGCACAACAATTGCGGTTGGGCAAACAGCCTCTTAATCTCCAGAAGTCGGCTATTCTTGAATTGGAATCCGACAACCAGGGGTTACTGTTTCCACGGATCACGGACACCAGTCTTATCAACAGCCTGGCTCCTGCTGATGGCATGGTGATCTTTCACCAGCCGTCAAAGCAGCTGATGGTACGAAGCAATGGTTACTGGAATGCTTTGGCCTCATCGGCAGCACTGGCCACCACGTGGAAAACAACCGGCAATGCGGGCACTGACACAACGGTGAATTTTATAGGCACAACAGACGACAAACCGCTGTTCCTGAAATCCAACAGCAGCACGTATTTGAGTATGGGACGAAGGCAATCACTGGGATTGACACAAGCCTATACGGATTATAATGACAACAACGAAAAAGTGACGTTGCTGCGGAGCGCATTGCAATTTGAAGCACCGGGCGCTAACTTATATAAACCGAAAATATTCATCGATGCCGATGGCAACCTTCGCTTCAAGGCAAGTGCTGCCGGCACGGATTATATCGAGTTTGGCGCATTGGGTACTTCCAATTCGGGCGGCTTCGAAATCATAACGGGCGACGAGGGAGATGAGCCGATACTTTTTAAAAGTTACAACACCTCGACCGGTATCGCTGAAATGCTGAGAGTACAAAGCGGACGCATGAGCCTTGGCGGCGGCACCTTCGACGGTGCCAATCCTGAAAAGCTGCTCGTCGATGCCGGCACCACAACCTCGTACAACCTGATATCCGCCAAAGGTTCCATCAATAATTACCTCCAACTGAATATCCAGAATAAATCTGCCGGCACCACGGCCAGTTCGGATGTGGTAGCCACGGCGAACAATGGCAGCGAGTCTGCCAACTTTATCGACATGGGCATTAACTCTAGTGGGTTCACCAACGCTACCTATCCGATCATTGGTGGCAGCAACAATGCCTATCTCTATAGTACGGGTAATGACTTCGTAATCGGCAATGCATCGTCCGGCAGGAATCTGCGTTTTTTTACGGGAGGATATGCTAACGCTAATGAGAGAATGCGCATCGATGGCAGCGGCAACATAGGCATCGGCACTACGTCACCGGCAACATTGCTGCATGTGCGTACCGGCACTTCTGGCACCTCCGGACTAAGGTTGGAAAATCTGACCAATAGCTCCGCCACCACAACAGGCGCTGCCGTACTGGGTGTAGATGCCTCCGGAAATGTAGTAAGAGCAAAAGCCCCTGTTTATTACAGCGGTACCGGCACCGCAACAGCCGACGCCGTTACCAAAATATGGATAGCAGAAATTGACAACACGGCTACCGGTGTTATCACCGTTACCTTTCCGGCGAACATCGGATTCACCACTATTCTTGGTATTACGGCAACAGCGAAAGGTGGTACAGATGTAACCAATGCACCTATTGCTACGATCGTCAGCAATACCGCTGCTCAGGTGGTATTACGGATAGTGGAAAGTAAAACAACCGGTATACTCATCGGCGGCAACACGGAAGGGCTGGAAGCACACACATCAACAACAACAAAAATCTTCCTGCGGGTAGAAGGCAACTAACTTGAAACTCCGGCAACGATATCGTCTCTTCTTACTGCTACTTACAATAGCATCAGGCTTGTCGTTGCGTGCGCAGCAGGGATTTTATGTACCGCAATCCGCGCAGGTATTTTTTAAAGGAGATTCATCCGCCATTTTTTCCAACGTGATCTTAAATGGAAATTTAGGTGTGGGAAGATTAGCCACGGTTAGTTTTTTAGGTCAGACCTGGCAGAATGATCCCGGTGCCCGCATCACCGATGAGTCGGATAATGGTACCGGTGTGGATGGCGAAGGTGGCTGGATCCGCTTTTTAAATAATAATTATCGTCAGCAGCTTATCGGAGGTTACAACGCCGCCACGCGCCAGGGACCTTCATTCGGCCGGTTTCAACTCGATAATCCTTTTGGTGTGCAACTTATCAACGGCAACGTGCGAAGCCGCAACGCCTTCGATTTCCATCGCGGGCGTGTATACCTGGAAGAGCATGCATGGGTACTGGGAAACAATAATCCAGGTATACTTACCGGCTATGATTCGAGCCGGTATTTCGTCACAGGCAATGCTGTTGACAAAGGATTGCTGCTGCGGGAAAATATTCGTAGCTCCGACGGATTGGTGGCCTTTCCGCTCGGCAGTAAAGACTATGCCTATACACCCGCCGCCTTACAGAACTACAGCGACCGCGGTGATGATTTCTTTGCAACCGTATTCGACAGCGTTCGCGCGCAGGCCGTAAGTGGCAACACGCGCGTGATCGAATCCGTTAATAAAACATGGCAGTTGGGACGCCGCAATTATCCCGGAGAAGACAGCATCAGATTGGTATTGCAACACCGGGAACAGGATGAAGGCGGCTATTACACCCTGATGCGTGACAAAGCATACGTAAGCCAGTTTGTAAACGGCCGTTGGGATACGACAGCCAATCCTGCTCCCGGAAGTGGTGGTTACATTACCAGCAGCAGCGTTATCACCAATAGTTACACCAACGAGCGCGGATTTGGTCTTACCTTTTCCAATAGTAGCTTTTTCACCAAATTAACCGGCCAGCCGGCCAACACGCCGGAAACAAAACTCCGGTTCAATGCCTATCGTATTGATGCGGATAGAGTAAGCGTGTACTGGCATACCAATCCGGAAATCAATGTGCAGACATTTGTAGTGGAAAGAAGGCTGAGTCCCGAAACCGGTTTTACGCCTGTGGGCAGCCTGCCCAGCCAGGCGCCGGGTGGTTACAGCTTCAACCAGCTCTCTTATCAAACGGTTGACCCCAACAACTATACTGGTATTAGTTATTACCGGCTGCGCATCGTTAACCACGACGCGTCTTTCTGGTATTCGGACACGGTAGCCGTAACCGGCAAACCCGGTCTATATAGCATCTTATTGTGGCCGAACCCATCCAGTGGTCACTTCCAGGTGACAATCAATAACGAGTTGCATGCCAGGTCGCTTATCATCTGGAATGCAGCCGGTCAGTTGATCCGCCGCGAAGAGATCAATGGCCGCAACGTTATTCCGCTCTACATCCCGATCCAGGGCACTTACTTTGTAGGCGCGATTCGTGCCAACGGCGAACTGATTGAAACGAAGAAAGTGGTAATAGCCCAGTAGCTAATTTGATGATTTGAAGATTTGATAATTTGAAAATAGTTGAGCGGGAGATTCCTGCAAGCCTACTATCTAATTGACAGGAAACGGACAGTCGTTTAATATCCCACTTTCAAATTATCAAATCTTCAAATCATCAAATTATTCTCCCTCATTCTTCAGCTTCATCAGCAATGTATAAGCATTACGTGTAACAATGCGTCCGGCGGGCAAGGACGTTTTTATCTGCGTATGACCACCAGTGGACAAACCGGTTTCAACAGCAATCATCTGGTAACGGTCTTTACCCGACTCTGCGAATACATAATTTTTATTCTCCCATTTCACGATTGCTTCGTCGGGAAGAGACGTGCCGCTTACACCGCCGGTTTCAATCTCTGCTACCACAAATGTACCGGGCAATAAACCGGTGGTATTGCCATCAGGATGGCAATGCACTTCCGTAGCGCGATCATCACCAATGGCCGGTGTAATCAGTTCGATCGTGGCCGTATGTTTTGCACCCGGATTGTCGTTGGTAAACCATGTCACCTTTTGACCTTTTTTCAAATGGGATGCGTCGTTTTCAAATACCGTCAGGCTGATGTGAATATCATGGGGATTGATCAGCTCCATCACCACATCGGAAGGGTTGATGTATTTTCCGGTATTGACCTGCACGCTTCTTACATACCCGTTGATCGGAGAAAGTAAACGAACGCTGCGCGAAATATTGTGTTCGGTCAACTGATCCGGCGACAAGCCGATCAGGCGTAACTTTTCACCCAGGGACCGAACGAGAATACGTTGTGTTTCCATTTCGGTACGTGCCTGCTGAAACACCTTATCGCTCGCAGCCTTAGAGGCATTGAGCTCTTTTTGCCGCGCAAAATCTTCTTCCGCATAACGCAGACGGCTGCGCGCTGTAAGATAATCCTGTTGCAATTGCACATACTCCGGCCCTTCGAGCACGGCCAGCACCATTCCTTTTTTTACAGGTGTGCCGGGCAACATGTCGGTGTGTTTGAGATAGCCGCCCAGTGGAATGCTGACAGATATCATATTCTGCGGATGTACATCCAGTACACCATTTACCCTTAAGGGTGTATATAGGTCTTTCTTATCCGGCGAATCCAGTAAGATGTCGGCCTGTTTTAATTGTTCGGGAGTCAGTTGCACGATAGTCGAAGAAGCAGCTATCGCCTCTTTATCCGCTGGTGCTTCCATGGCTTTGTCTTGCCGACCGCAGGCTGTTGCCAACAGGCAGGCCGCGATCAATAATGTATAATTCATACAGAAATTTTTCCGGTTCTTAATTGATATTACTGATACGTTCAATGTTGATGGCTGCTTCATTCATTTCCTGAAGCAAACTGAGATATTCGCCGCGGATCTGGATCGACTGGTTCACCAACACCACCCAATCGATATAACCGATCTCTCCCGCTTTCATCCGCGTGTCTGCCGTGCGCAATACAATCATCGCGTTGGGTAACACTACCCTTTTATAATCTTCTGCGGCTTGCCGGCGACGATTATAAAGTAGCGTGGCATTGTTTAATTCCACCTGCAACTGCTGGCGCAATGCTTCTTCTTCTTTGTTCCGCTGACGGATTTGCACACGTGCGGCTTCTATCCTTTTCCTTTGTGCACGGGAAAATAGCGGAATGCCTATTCCGGCCTGCACAGAATAAAACCGTTTATCGCTGCCATAATATTTCTGATCCGTTTCACCGGTCGATTGCCATCCGATAAGCGTGGTGCTGTTTACACCAGCCTGTAAACCTGGCAACAGCCTGCTTCTTTCCAACTTCAATTGCTGCTCCGACAACACTACTTCTTCCTGCTGCCGTTGCAAAAGCGGATTGGCTTGCAGCGAAGTATCTGCCATTTTTATAAAAGAATAAACCACCGTATCGGCAAACGGCTGTGGCAAAAAACGAACATTCATCAATGCCTGTAACTGTCTGCACCCTGCTTCATAATCTGCCTGCAGTAATTGCAGCTGACTGGCGATTTGCTGGCGCTGATTTTCTGCGGCCGCTACTTCCAATTGATCGGTATCGCCCGCCGTCAACCGCAGCCTCGCGCGGTGAAGAAATTGCTCATACAAATTATCCGCTTCGGACAGCAGCTTCCCGCGATCACTCCATATCAGTAATTGGTAAAACAGCAAACGGACCCTGGTTTTTAGTTCCAGCGCTGTCTGTTGCATCTCTGCCTCACTGATACGCACCTGTGTGCGGTTTACCTGTGCCTGCCGCTTATATACCGTCGGGAATAATAAAGTCTGCGAAACAGCAAAACGATTATCCGATGCGCGACTGTTGAACTGACCATACTCCCCTTCGATCCTTGTCTGATCGATATCGGCATTTGTTCCGGCCATCGCCTGGTAATAACTGGTGCGGGTACGCATTGCCTCAAGCGAGAGGTTTTGCCGCAGGGCGCTGTCCAGCGCCGATTGCAGCGTAACAGGCTGTTGTGCCTGCATCGCAGCCGGCAACAGCAGTGCGGAGATTATGATAATTGTTTTCATGAAATTGTTTTTACGATGACGGCCATATCCTTTTTCAAACAAAATATAGAGCACCGGTAATACAAACAGCGTAAGCATCGTGGAAACGACGAGACCGCCAATCACCACAGTGGCCAGTGGCTTTTGTACCTCACCACCGGCACCGGTACTGATGGCCATTGGAATGAAACCCAGGGCAGGTACAAGCGCTGTCATCAATACCGCGCGTAATTTGGAACGCGTGGCATGTACCACAATGCGACGCACATCGTGCCATCCTTCGCGGCGCAGACGATTGAATTCTGAAACCAATAAAATACCGTTCAATACCGCCACACCGAAAAGCGCAATAAAACCTACACCGGCAGAAATACTGAAGGGCAGGTCACGGCCCCACAAGGCAAGTATGCCACCGATAGCCGACAACGGAATAGCCGTATAGATCAGCAGACCTTGTTTTACCGAACCAAAAGCAAAATAGAGCAACAGGAAGATCATGAGTAGTGCAACGGGCACCACGATGCTCAGCCGTTCTTTCGCCGCCGTCATGTTTTCAAAAGAACCGCCATACTGAATAGTATATCCTTTGGACAACGTCATTTTCGCGGCCACTTTCTCCTGCAGTTCCTGCACGATGGATTGCACATCGCGACCGGTAACATTGAAACCGACAATGATGCGGCGGCGTGTGTTCTCCCGCTGGATCTGGTTCACGCCCTCGGTTTCTTCGATGGTGGCCACCATCGAAAGCGGGATTTGCGTGCCCATCGAAGTAGGCACGAGCAGGTTATGTACATCTTTCACATTTTTACGCGCCTCACCATTAAGACGCACCACCATGTCGAATCTTTTTTCTCCTTCATACACCTGTCCTGCTGACTGGCCCGCAAAAGCTGTATTCACCACACGGTTGATATCGATCACATTCAAACCATACCGTGCCATGGCGTCGCGGTTATAATGAATCACCACCTGCGGCATACCGGTTACGCGTTCTTCATAAATATTGATAGCACCCGGAATCGTGCGCATGATCGACGCGAGGGAAGCCGCATAATGCGTAAGCGTATCCAGGTTTTCCCCGAAAATTTTACAAACAACATCCTGTCTCGCTCCGGTCATCAATTCATTGAAGCGCATTTGTACCGGAAACTGAAACCCTACGGTAATGCCCGGCACTGCTTCCAACGATTTCGTCATCTTTTCACTCAGTTCGGGAAATGAAGAAGCAGACGTCCATTTCGATTTATCCTTGAGAATAATTACCATGTCACCCGCTTCAAACGGCATCGGGTCCGTCGGAATCTCCGCGCTTCCGATCTTGGTAACGATCTTTTCCACCTCAGGATATTCTTGCAATAAAATAGCCGAAGCTTTTTGCGTAGCGTCGATGGTTGTTTGCAGGTTACTTCCCGTAAGCAGGCGCGTTTCTACGGCAAAATCACCTTCTTCCAATTGCGGGATGAACTCACCTCCCATCCTGGTTAGTAATACAACCGACACGGCAAACAAAGCCAGCGTAACGGCAATGACGGTCGCGGGGAACTGCATCACGCGTTTGAGCGCCGGCTGATACCTGCGTTGCAACCAGATCATCAGCCTGTCGGTGATCGTCAGTTTATGACTGATCTTCTTACGCAGGCAAAGTGCCGACATCATGGGTACATAGGTAACAGACAACAGGAAGGCACCAAGTATCGCAAAAGCGATAGTGAGCGCCATCGGCCTGAACATTTTCCCTTCAATTCCTTCCAGGGAAAGGATTGGCAGGTACACAATCAGGATAATGATCTGGCTGAATACCGCAGACTTGATCATGGTGCCGGTGGAATGCGCCACCTCTTTGTCCATCTCGGGTTGCGTCAGCTTTGTTACGTTCCGGAATTTTTTTGAATGGGAAAAACGGTGCAGGATTGCTTCCACTACAATCACCGAACCGTCTACGATCAGGCCAAAGTCGATAGCGCCAAGCGACATCAGGTTGCCACCCACACCAAATTGGTTCATGAGGATAATGGCAAACAACATCGATAAGGGAATAACCGAAGACACGATCAATCCGGCGCGCAGATTGCCGAGAAAAAAAACCAATACGAAGATCACGATCAATGCGCCTTCAATGAGATTGGTCTCGACGGTACTGATGGCGTTGTTCACCATTTTGGTACGATCCAGAAACGGTTCGATGATCACACCTTCGGGCAGCATGGCCTGTATCTTTTCGATCTTCTCTTTTACGCGTTTAATGACAACGGAGGAGTTCTCTCCTTTCTGCATCATCACTACTGCACCGGCCACTTCGCCTTTGTCGTTATACGTCATGGCACCATACCGGATGGCAGAACCGTATTGCACCTGTGCCACGTCCTGCATCAGCAATGGCATACCGCCCGACACTTGTTTGACCACGATCTTTCTGATGTCGTCGAGTGATGTGGTGAGTCCTTCGCTGCGGATATATAACACAGTCGGACCTTTTTCAATATAAGCACCGCCGGTATTCTGGTTGTTTTTTTCCAATGCATCGAATACATCGGCGATGGTGAGGTTATGGGCTTTTAACTGTTCCTGTTTGACGGCGATTTCGTATTGTTTTAATTGTCCGCCAAAGCTGGACACTTCGGCAATACCGGGTGTACCAAGCAACTGGCGACGCACGATCCAGTCCTGGAAAGTGCGTAACTCCTGCGGACCGTATTTGCCCTCATAACCGGGTAAGGGCCGCAAAACATACTGATAAATTTCTCCGAGACCGGTAGACACGGGTCCCATTTCCGGAGAGCCGATGCCGTCGGGAATACCCTGTTGCACCTGTTGCAAACGTTCGGCTATCTGTTGCCTCGACCAGTAAATATCGACGCCATCGTTGAACACGACGGTGACAAGTGATAAACCAAAACGGGAAAAACTGCGGATCTGTTTGAGGCCCGGAATATTACTGCAGGCCTGCTCGATGGGAAAAGTAATGAGTCGTTCGATATCAGGGGCTCCGAGTGCCGGCGAAACGGTGATGACCTGCACCTGGTTATCGGTAATATCCGGTACGGCATCGATCGGTAAACGCGTCACTTCATAAGAGCCCCAGCCTACCAGTCCGAGGACCAATAAAGCAACGATCAGCTTATTCTTTACAGAAAAGCCGATAATTCTGTTCAGCATATGTAAACCTTTTGAAAATGGGAAAAACGGCCATGCCGCTCAGACGCAGCACAGCTTAAATTTCTGGAAGACTATCAGGCAGCTCAGGCCCGGGGCGGGCGGAAGAGGGAGGAAAGAGACGGATCGGGAATAGAAATGTCTTTGTATAAAGGCGGAGCGTTATGATCAACGGGCAGCTCTGCCTGACCGATCGTTATTTTAGGCGCATTGATGGCTAATTGAAATACAAACTGCGCATCCCATTGTTTGAAAGGAAGTTTGCGATCGCGTTCTTCGTCGCCATCGTTCTCATCATAGCCTCCGTAGTGCATTTGTATAAACCGGGCAAGATCCATTTGCCGGTCGTTGCGGCTATGCTCAACAAAATGCACAAAGAGTAGAGGAACCTTGTAAAACTGGTTCAGGGAAATGTGATTAAACATCACGATGAGGAGGATGATATGTAGGTATCCTTTTCTCAATTTCCGCGAAGATAAGAAACAACGGTGATAAGTATTAAGTAGTAAGTAAACAGCTGGCGCTGTTTTATTGACGATTCACGTTTCACGGGAAGCTTTCACTTGTTTGTCTATTAAAAAAAAATGCCTCCGTAAGAATACGGAGGCCTGATAGTACACACTGCACTATTGCCGAAGCAGTCTGACCGCTCCCCGCTCTTCATTCAGCATATACACCACCTGGTATACACCTGCCGGAAGATGGCCGGACTGCAACGATTGTAAAGTTATTCCTGCCTGCACCTGTCGTTTGCCCTGCTGTAATACACGTCCTCCCATATCAACAACCTGGTAGGTAAATACCCCTGCCCGGTCGCTGGTGATCCGCATCACCGCATCGCCTGATGCCGGGTTCGGACTTATTCTCACCTCTTTTGCCAATGCTGCCGTTCTGTCGAGAAGAATAACAGAAGAATAAGTGACGGTTCCGGTTTGTTCTTTCATCATAAGACGATAATAAGACCGGACTGCAGGTGTTGCATCTTCAAAATTGAACGGACTGTTGCAATCCTGTGCAAATGCCATCACCATACCGATATCGGTGAAATTCAGTCCATCCGTACTGCGTTGTATGGTAAAATCCACGTTTTCTGTACAGGCTGCTTTCCAGGTAAGCTTGTTAGATACTGTTTGTTTTTCTCCTTCGAATGAAAGGATACGTACGGGAAGCGTGGTAAGCGTTCGCGCACCAAAATAGAAGGAGGAAAAATTATTCACATTTATAGTATACACATAATCGCCGGCCCATGTTCCTGCCGATGAACTTATCTGTGTGGCCGGAGCATTCAGGAAGGGAGAACAGTTATCACTGTTGTGGAATACCGCCAGATCACCGGGACCGACAATGCCCGAGCCGGCCGTGTTCTTCAACGTTTCAAACTCCGTTTGGCGGATATACAATCTCACCGACACAGGTGAAGATGGCGCAAACTGCGAACGTATTGCGATGTTCCTGTCGAGGTAAAGGTTATTAAGGCCATCTTTCCGTACCGGGCCATTGTGTACGTAATAAGTAATGGACACCGTACCTAATACATTTCCGTTGGCATTGATTTCGGCGACGGCTTCGCCCGTGGTGTTGGTAAAAGCTACCCATTTGTTGGCATTGGTGGTATTGATCACCGCAGTTGTTGCAGCAGTGCAGGAACCCGGAAGTCCTTCGGCAGTAGGTGCGGGTATGGGTTCGAGTTTGACGGAACCGGGAGCTCCACCGTTAGGACCTTGGAAATTAACCCGGTTGATAAAACCATTCGTTGCAGGATCGTACTCAAACATTACACCTCTGTGTTCAGAAGATGGTCCGAATTGCCGGGTGAACCCGTACAATTTATTGTCCATTAAGGTCAGTGGTGCAAATGAAGTAAACCCCTTCTCCTCGCCCAAATCCACTTTCTTGGTCAAAACAAATGTCTGCGGATCGTATTCGAAAATTACACCCGACTGAGTGGCTCCGCCAAAACGTGTGGTTCCGTATAGTTTGTTATTGTAAACAGTAAGGGCTGCCAGTGTTTCGCTGCCATCACTGCCATTGAAATCATGACGTTTAATAAAACCATTAACGGCGGGATTGTATTCGAACAGAACACCATGATTAAATGCTCCGCCAATACGCGTTGTGCCATAGAGACGACCGTTATAAGGAGTGAGACCGCCGTAAGGATAATCACCAAAAGAGCCGCCGAATGTTATCTTCTCGGCATAAACATTTGTGGCAGGATCGTATTCAAATAAAACTCCCACGCCATCGTTGATACGACGCGTGGTAGTGCCGTATAATTTGTTATTGAAAACAGTAAGAGGCCCCCAGGCCATTGAACCGGTTCCGGAAGTCAGTAAATCCACTTTTTTAGTATAAACGCCCGTCTGCGGATCAAATTCAAATATCACACCCCTGTTATCACCGCCGCCATGTGAGGTGATGCCGTAAAGTTTGTTGCCAAAGAGCGTCATACCCCTGTAGCTAAACAAGTTATCGGAATAATAACCATTCGCCTGATCAAAGCTGTACCGTACGGTAACTTCTTTACTTGAAAGATCATATTCATAAATAACGCCAAGACCATTCACTCCACCTTCCGCGGTAGCGCCATAAAGTTTATTGTTGATGTTAATGAGATTGCCTGACGGGTCTCCGGCAATCAATCCACCCAGATCAACCCTTTTCTGGAAAAAATTGGTTTCAGGAGTATATTCATATAACGTGCCGTCGCTATACTGCCCTCCCTCGCTCATAAGGCCATACAGCTTACCGTTGTAATCGATCATGCCACCCAAAGGATCCCTGCCGGTAGCTGTTGAAAAAAGCAGTTTGGAAGAAACAAGGTTATTGGATGGGTTGTACTCAAACAGCACCCCGTCACCGGCATTGCCACCATCGTTGAATACCCCGTAAAATTTATCTCCGAAAAGTGTCAATCCGCTGTAGCTGTTTAAGCCGGTACTTACAGACAACGAAGCCCTCTTCGTATAAACGAACGTTGTTGGGTTATAAGAAAAAATGGCGCCCTGTCCGTTATCGCCTCCTTCATGTGTAATGCCATACAGCAATCCATTGTACGAGGATAGCGGTCCTGAAGGAATATATTCTCCGGCCACTGTAAATTCCTTCCGGCTAAAAAAGGCTTGCGTTGCGGGATTGTATTCAAAAAGTAACCCGTCACCCGAGCTTCCGCTGTTCGGTATAACACTGATGATACGGTTATTGAAGGTGGTAAGAAATGATTGCGCCAGTTCCTGCAGACCGGAAAAACTATACCGGTTGACAACCGTTCCTGCTACCGGATCGTATTCATACAACATCCCGCGGTTGTTTGATCCGCCATTTCTTGTTAACCCGTAGAACTTGTTATTGATCGCTACCACGTTGCTTACGGCAATGGCGCCCAGCGTACTGGTAAGACTTACTTTTTTTACCAGTTGATTGTTAGCAGGATTGAACTCAAAGATGAGTCCGCCATCGAGATTGTTTTCCCGGGCACATACGCCATATAATCTGTCGCCCACCAGTGTCAGCGAGCCGATGCCCTCCTTTCCTCCGATATCGCCCAACGTGGCTGCCCGCTGATATTGTCCGGAAGCAGGATCAAAAACAAAGATCGTCGGCGATCCTGCGTCGCCCGAACGGAGCATCCCGTAAAGCCTGCCATTATACTGAACAGGCTGCTGAAAAGTTCCCGGCGAAATGCCAGGATTGATGAAGTCAAAATGGTGACGTACCCGCTGGCCCGTGCCATCGAAACGCGTAGAGAAAATTGTTCCGTTATCATCGTTGCCACCAGCATTCGTCACGCTCCATAGCTGGTAGATGCCTTGTGCCGGAGATACGGCTGCCCGGCAAAGGCAGATGAATAATAATGCGGCAAGGTAATAGTGCTTCATGTCGTTGGTTTTTTGAAGCACGAAACTATCCAGACAGCTATCCGTTGCGCATGGTGATTTAACGAAACGGACTTTTCGGTTAACGAAAACAGCCGTTATGGTTGTTGAGGCCGATACTTCGGCCTGTCCGAAATATCGGACGAAGGATAAGTAGTAAGTGTTAAGTTTTAAGTAGTAGTAAGTAAACAGCCGTGCAGGACCGAAGGTTGGGTCTTAGGTAACGGGCAAGTCCCGGCGTCTTTGCTCATTATGCGCCTCTGCGTAAAAAGCGCCGTCGTTTAATGAGTGATATAGGTGAACAGCCTTTATAGTTCCTGAGGCCGATACTTCGGCCTGTCCGAAATCTCGGACGAAGTATAAGCAGTAAGTAGTAAGGACACTTCGGGATGACCATTCAGCATTTTGACACTTCGGCAAGCTCAGTGCGTCGCTTTTGAATTTTGACTTAAAAAAGAAAGGCCCGCTTTCGCGAACCCTTCCTGGCGTTCCTGTTAAACGCGGCGCATGCCTGCGCACAATCTTAAAAGCAGTTGACCGCAAAGTTCTTTTTTTCCAGCCCTTTGCAGGAAGAACTGCGAACGGGTTAACCGCAAGCAGTTCCTCATTACTGCTGTAAAGGACAGCCTGGTTTTTCCTGCACAATTCGCTCGCTTTTATTTTTACGATTGACAGACGGCACCGGCTTACAAAAGAAGCCGGTTAAATTGACAATAACGTAATGGCATCCGCCGGTGAGGGCGGTTGCGGCAAACAAACCATGAGAAGAAGAACCAACGGCTTTCCCTTCGTCTGCAACAGACGACGGCGTAGCGGAAACTGTTACCAGGGCAGCAGGAAAGGTGGAGTTCATGCTGTTGCTGCTTTCACAGAAAAAATGGTAACCACAGACCGTACTGGTGGCTGCAAAAGAGGGATTGTTGTCAGCGGGTAACAACTTATTTGAAATAGACGCACACATTTTTCTATCGCCTGCTTCAAAGAACATTGAAAGGCGGCACAAAAAAGATGATATGGTCCGGGGCATTGTCATGCAAAGCTGGATCTCCCGAAGGACAAGCAGGGACAAAAAAATATAGATTTTATGACTGCATCAAGCGCTGCGCGGAGGGTGTGCAGCCGGAGAAGTTGCTTTTAATCAAGCGGTTTGTGCCGCAAACACCCGCCCCTATTGATATTACAAGTGTAAACACCCTTTGCTGATAAGTATTTACACTTAATAGATAATTTGACTTCTGTCAACCTTTTTCTTTTCCGTTTTTACCGGAACAGCCTCCGGAGCGCGGGCAAACCGACGTCTTACGCGACTCAGCGTCTCCAGCGTAATGCCCAGGTAGGACGCGATATACCGCAAAGGCACCCTTGTAGAAAGCGCGTCATACCGGCCAAGAAAATAACGGTACTTGTCCTCCGCATTGTTTAGCCGCGCCAAATACGCCCGCCTTTCCGCATCACCATAATACCGTTGGACCAATTTCCGCCCGATATAATTGAACTCGGGATAATGTTCATATAACCAGTTCAGTTCTTCAAAACTCAACATCAGGAGCTCGCAATCTTCAATTGCCTGTATATTATCGAGAGAGGGCACCGGCCCGTCCAGTGCCGGAATAGACGTGACCAACTCATTGTCCGTAGAAATCCAGGTCGTGATCTCGCGTTGGCCTTCAAAGGTAAAACCGCGGATAACCCCTTTGCGGATGAAATAAATATTGTTACAGATCGTGCCTTCCCTGAGCAACAGTTTCTTTTTTTTGACCTTCATCGGCCGAACATGATGACATAGGTAATCTTCCACTCTTTTTGTCAAAGGGTGCAGGCAGGAAAGTACATGCAACAACGGCGTTGCATCGATGGACTGAGGGCGATCCATGGTCAACAGATTGGTGGTTTTCAAAAATACGATCTTCCGGGCGGCTTCGCTGTTGTATTTTGATCGTTTTTTACACGTCGCCATCCTGGTTTTATTCCGAGCTTTGAGTATGCTGCGTCTTCTCCCCATCAATACCGCCGATCCGTATCAATTACAGGCGTTGGCCGACAACATCGAGGTTGCCCGTTACCTGAAAGATGCGTTTCCACATCCCTATACGATAGCGGATGCCAACACATTTCTTCAACTCGCAAAAAACAATGTCATGGGACATTGCTTTGCGCTTCATGCCGCCGGTCAGTTTATTGGTGTGGGAAGCGTGCAGCCGCAGCAAGACATTCACCGGTCAAGCGGTGAAATCGGTTACTGGATCGGGGAACCATTTTGGGGAAAAGGTTACGGCACGGACACTGTCCGGCAATTGGTGCATTTTACTTTTACCGAAACAAAACTCACGCGTCTTTTTGCAGGGGTGTTCAGCAACAATCCCGCATCCATGCGCGTCCTCGAAAAAGCCGGGTTCATAAAAGAAGCCGTGCTTCAACAGTCCATTGTCAAACATGACAGGTTATTAGATGAACATGTTTATACTTTATTAAAAACGGCGTATGGCAGCTAAGACGGACAACAACTGGATACAAAAACTGGCAGGAGAAGAAAGCACACCGGCAATCATCGATTTCCTGGTTAACCAACTCGACGGTTCTTCGCTCAATAGTTTGCTGCTGGAAGTATTTTCTCAGCGATTGAAACAAGAAACGCCGGCAGACTTGTTGCGCCGGTACAAGAACAACCGGCTGGTTCAACCTTCAGGTGCAGCCATACTCCGGCTGAAAAAATTGGAAATCGATTTCCTGGAAATGGCTTCCCTCAATCAGATGAAACCTATCGAGCTTTCAACCGCCGCCGCTGCGGGCACCTGTTCTCTTGTTGCGCCTGTTCATCAACACAAAATACTGACCGCACTTCGCCAAACAGAAGTATTGGCGGACGCTACCAACTCGATGGCCCTGCACGACGCGTCCATCGCGCAGCGGAAGGAGATTCGTCATTATGCAACGGCAGCACGTTTACTGCGCACGCCGCTTAGTCCTGTCAAAGGCCATACACCTCATTTCCTCGCCGGTTGTCTTTTATCTGCAGGACCCGATAAGGGAGATTTCATTTTTGAAAAACAAACCTTACTGCGGCATCTTCAGTTGCTCGGAGATTTTCTCAAACAAACCGGGAATCCCGTTACAGGTTTCAAACTGATCATCCGGAACAACATCTCTCATGCAGAACGGCTGACTGAAACATGTGCTGATTTTCTGGCAACCAACCAACCGGCACCGGTGGATTTGATCACCGGCGATTCACCGCATGACTATTATAAGGGCTGTCAGTTCAAAGTATGTATCGCTATTGATGGAAACGAAATAGAAATTGCCGACGGCGGCTTTACCGACTGGAGCGCCTTGCTTATGCAAGACAAAAAACAACGCACGCTGATCAGTGGTTTAGGATTGGAGTATCTTTGCCATCTTACCGCGCAGGATGCTCAACGGAAAAGTCATATTTGAAAACGAAGTCCCTCCTTTTATCACCATCAGTGAGCCTTCACCGGCATTGGCAGACATTGTCAGCTATTATTTCGAAATCGAAAAACCAGGTAAAGATGGTGCATTGACTGCGCTTCCCGGATTGCATACATTACTTGCGGTTCCTTTGCGGGAAAGCAGGCGCAGCTTCACCGCTGTTACCGGTAAACATTCTTTGTTAAATGGTCCGCGTATATACGGATCGTTGACGCACGCAGGAAAAGCATTTTATACAAAAGACGCACATGAATTCAGTATAAAGTTTCAGCCCGGCGTACTTGCGCATCTGCTGCAAATACCGCCTGCTGAACTGCAGAACAGTCATTTGCCGGCGGAAATTTATTTCCCTGGTAAATTTATTACCGCCTTACGTGATGCAACTACTATGGAACAGCGGGTTGCCATAGCAGAGAATTACCTCGCGGACAAAGTGCACGCCCGGCCTGTTCCCGGCAAAACAGCCATTGTGCAACAGGCATTGCGCCGGATGAATAATGCGAACGAGGCGGGTACTCCGGAATTGGCGGCACACCTCGCATTGTCGATACCAACCCTGAACCGTTATTTCCGCGAGGTGCTTGGTTATTCGCCGCGGCAATGTTATAAGCTGCTGCGTTTCCGCCAGGCGCTGCAGGCATACCGGCAACACGGAAGCAATTACGCTTACAGGCAGGCGGGCTATACCGACTTCTCACACTTTGCGCGCAATGCGCATGAGCTTACACGTCATAAACCATCGATGCTCTGATCAATTCATCTGGAAAATCTGTATCAGGTTGCCGCAGGTATCGTCGAGAACGGCAATGGTAACAGCTCCAGCTTTAGTAGGCGGCATGGTAAACTTCACTTCTCTTTCCACCAGTGTGTTGTAAACATGCGCTATATCGTCTACCTGGAAGGCAGTATAAGGAATACCCTGCCGCACGAGCGCTTCGCGATAGGTTCTTGCTTCAGGCAATCCGGCCGGTTCGAGTACGATCTCGGTACCGGACTGCTCATCCGGAGCTACAACCGTCAGCCACCGGTGTTCTCCGAGGGGAATTTCTGTTTTTTTGACAAACCCTAATTTCTCCGTGTAAAATGACAGTGCCTTGTCCTGGTCATCTACAAGCACACTGGTAAGCCTGATCCTGAGCATAAAAAGTTATTTTAAGTTGCCGAAGTTCGGTTACCGCAACTAAAAGGGCCTATTGAAAATTGCTTTTCTCCGGTTGCTGACAAAGGAGGTACTGGCTGACTGCGCTTACCTGCCGCGAATTGTACCGGCGAACAGCCATAATGCCTGCGGAATAATGTACTGAATGAGGTTGCGCTTTCAAATCCCACTTCATGGCAAACATCCTGTACAAGCATGCCCTTTTCCAATAAACGGCACGCGGCGGCGATGCGCACTGATACCAGGTATTGATGAGGTGTGCGGCCGTACAGGCGCCGGAATGCGCGGATAAAGTAAAAAGAAGAAAGATGCGCAGCCGATGCAATGTCTTGTAGGTTTAGCGGCTTTGCATAATGTGCCCGGATATAAGCAGCTCCCTGTATGAGTTGCTCACGCAGACCCTTTGGCGAGGCATATAAATTTTCGTGAGAGGTTATTGCTGCTGCGAAATAATTTTCATTACCGGGTGACATATTACAAAGATACAAGGCGTACCTGCTCAGGGCAAATGCCGGTCACGGAAAAAAGCCCATATCAGTGCCGTTGCATTCAATGCACGTGAAGGCTGATCGGCCCGCGCGCGGGGCAAACGTCCGCCGGGCCAGGAATGCCCTCCATCCGAAGTAAGATAATACACCATGGCAGCCGTATCCTCCTGATTTTTCCAGACCGTGCGCGTGTATCCTGCGCCATCCGACTTCTCACCGGCAGGATTGCAATGATTGTATGCAGCCCATTTCTGCAGCCCGTCCGCAACAGGTGGAAAATAATAACCGCCCAATCCCGTACCGCCGGCTGGTGGAACTTTTGTGTCCAGGGCTGAATGAAAATGGATCAGCGGAACAGTGCGTACCGGTGCGCAGTCTGTTGTATAATCGGTGCCGCTGACCACGCCGATAGCGGCTATCTTATCCGATAGCTCGCAGGCCAGCCGGTAAGCCATCATGCCGCCGTTGGACATACCTGTTACATAAACGCGCCGCGCATCCACCCGCCAGTTATCCACCAGGTAAGTAATCAACAGCCGGATGAAATTAACATCCGGTATCCTGTTCGCCGACGCTTCGTGGCAGCAGCCACCGGCATTCCAGGTGCGCAGTGCCAATGGCCCTTTGCTTGGCAGACCTTCGGGATAAACGGTAATGAATCCTGCCGTATCGGCTATCGGTTGAAAGCCATAATCGCGCGCCGCCTGGGAGGCCTTACCACCCGCACCATGCAATACAATCAGCAACGGTCGTTTTGTTTCATCGGCGTAATAATTTACCGGAAGATCCAGCTGATAGGTTCTGTTCAAACCATCTGCTTTAAATGCCTGGTAATAAGTGTAAGCAGTATCGGCATCTCTCGTGCAACCTGCTACGGACAGCACTGTCAGCATTACAACAAGGCCTGTTATCCATTTTTTCATAATAAATCTTTTGATTATCCTTTTCTATTGCGCCATTCGCTCTTCGCTTTGTCCTTTCGTTCCTCCATAATGGCTTTGTATTTTTTGTACTGTTCGGCAGACAATACTTTTTTCATGGCTGCATCTTTATCTGACTGAACGGATTTTGCCGCTTTCAGTTTGGCCATTTTACTGCCTGCCTGCTGCACGGCTTCCTGCATTTTACCGGCATACTTAAGATTAATATCGTACACTTCCTGGTATTGGGCACTGTCGCGCAATGGCAGTTCGGTGTATAAATTATCGGTCTGTTTGCGTACGCGTTCTTCCATTCCTCCCTCCACCTGTGCATCGGCGCCTGCGGCCAACAAGCACAAGGCAATCATGAAAAAAAACCGGCGGAGAAGTGTTGAAGTGATCATTCTTTGCTGCATAAAATTTTTGTTTTAATCAATAAAAAAAAAGTAACAATCAGACCTGCCTGTTTACGGATCGTTTAATGACCCGGAATAACTATCCGTAACTTACCCCGCACCAGGCAAGCCAGATAAGTAACAACGAGAGTACAATATTGAACACCAACAGGCAGCTACGATAATTCATGCGGCAATTTGGAGATAAGCATTTTTAAAAACAATCACTTTCGCAGGAAGCGGACAACAAGGGCGGGGAAACGGACGATTCAATACCTGGAATGTTGGAGCCATTTTAAAAATTGCGTTGCCCTTGCCTTACTGACAATGATCGTTTCGGGAATTGGCACAGTCAGCCGCACAATCAGTTTACGGGCAAAATAACGCTCCGCATTGCGGATGGCTTTGCGATTAACGATAAACTGACGATTGGCGCGACAGAACTGTTCCGGATCGAGCAGCTTTTCCATTTCATCCAACGTTGACTGGTAGGAAAAGTTATGTCCCTGAAGATCGTAGAGTTGTACAGTTCCTCTATTGAGATAGCAAAAAGCGATATCGCTGACAAGCAGGGGGATGATACGTTCCCGTTCATTCACCAGCAATGTATTGCGGCGGGTAGAAAACATTTCCGTCTGCAGGCGGTTTATCCACTGATCACCTGCAGTAAAAATTTGTCGCATAGTACTTAGCTTCCCGAGTGCCTCCTGCAATTTGGATAACGTCACCGGTTTCAGCAGATAGCTTACCGCACAGGTATCAAAAGCCTGCAATACATATTCATCAAAGGCTGTGCAGAAAATAACCGGGCAGGAACAGGAAATACGTTTAAACACCTCGAGGGATAATCCATCTGCCAGTTGAATATCTGCTATGATCAGATCCGGGCAAGGTTGCGCGTCGAACCATTCCAGCGCCTGCTCTACCGATTCGAGGCGCATCACTACCTGAATAGCCGGATCCGCCAGTTTCAGCAGGTGCAGCAATTCATTTGCCGAACGGATTTCATCCTCCATGATCACAACTTTCATACTGCCAGTGGGAGTTTTACAATAAAGAAGCCGGTTGTCTGCTGGATGACGATATCCTTTCCTACAAGCAGGCGATACCGCTGCAGAATATTGGCCAGTCCCGTACCGGTTGACGGCACTACTGATTGTTTTGGCTGCAATTTATTGCAAACAACCACCCACCCGTCGGTAAAAGTTATCGATATAGGTAAAGGTTTACGCAAAGCGGTCACATTGTGCTTTACGGCATTTTCCACCAAAAGCTGCAGGGTAAAAGGAGGTATCCGGTGGTGCAGGTATTTTTCGTGCACATCAATAGTTACCTGTATAGCATCGCCCAGGCGGATCTGTAACAGATGAAGATAGGCTCGTATAAAGGCGATTTCGTCCCGAAGCAGTGTCAGATCACGATCCTGGTATTGAAGTGCATACCGGTATACCTGCGCTAATTGATCAACATATTCTTTCACAGGCATTTCCTGTGTGAGAGAGCTGAGGGTATTCAGGGTATTGAAAAGGAAATGCGGACTGAGTTGTTCTTTGAGTGAGGCAAGCCGCGCTTGCAACTGTGCCTGCCGGAGTTGTTCCATTTCTTCCCGCGCCTGCTGTTTCTCTTCTTCCAGGTTAAAATAACGGATAAGAAAATAAATAAGTACGCTGATCACTACACTACGTACAGAGATCACTGTCCGTCGCCGCATGATTTCAACAGGATCGATTGCAAGACCTTCCCGCACAAACCATCCGTACAGCAAATCATAAAAAAAGGAAATTCCGGCAACGACCATGATCACGGCAAATCCACCGAGATAGCGGCGCGCGGGCTTCCAGTATTTATGCAGTAATAACTGCATTTCCCAGGCCAGGAAACAATACGGCCATATATAGAGAAACGAATGGAGAAAAAGAGTTGGCGTAACAGTGCCATCGCTGGCGGCCAGGCGCGGCAGCGATATCGTTAAAGCAACGGCCAGTGATACCCAAAGACCTTTTATCCGGTAGCGTCTTTCCATGCGCGAATGTAGCCATTCGGTCTGCTTAGCTCAACGAATCCCGATGAAACGGGCAAAGCGCTGTATCAAGCGGGCATTTTCAACACTGCTCATAAGACAATACGATCACCCCGGATTCAAAAACACGTGTGGAGGTAAGTTGCAGGTCGAGCATCTCGGGTCGATAACGAAACAAGGCTTTTCCCTGACCCAGTAATACCGGATGAAGCCATAACACATAGCGATCGACCAACCGTTCCTGCATCAATGTACGTACAAGACTTCCGCTTCCGTATACGATCATATCGCGACCCGGAATTTTTTTGAGGCGTGTTATCTCTTTTCTCAAACCATTTTTTACGAAACGGGAATTGGGCCATTCGCCATACTCCTGTGTGCGTGAGAAAACGACTTTGGGATAACGGTTCATCATTTCTGCGAAAGCGATCTCTTCACGCGGCATGGAAAGATCTGCTGCGCGCGCCGGCCAATATTGCGACATAGCAGCATAGGTAACGCGACCCAGCAGGATGGTATCGGCCTCCCTGAGCTGCTCACCGATCAATCTCGACATCTCTTCATTCCAGTAACGCAGGTGCCAGTCGAGCTCGCATTGCGGTCCCGACATATAACCGTCGAGCGTTACGTTCATGGATACTATTAATTTTCGCATAATGAAGAAGGGAGGTCTAAGGTGGAAGGCATAAGGTGGAAGGTGTAAGGTGGAAGGCATAAGGCGTAAGCCATAAGGTTAAACAGCCTTTGTGTTTTTATTCACTTATTGCCTTATTGACCTATTCACTTATTGACGATTCACGATTCACGATTGACGATTGACGATTCACGCCGCCAGCGACAACTGCCCCTCGCCTGCCGCGGCCAGTTTCTTATGATAAAATATATAAGACCCCACACCCAGCAGCATCGGAATAAAAACGAAAGCCCAATCCTGCACCGGATGACCCGAAGCCCATATGGAATAAATAGCTCCAGCCAGGTCGAAGAACAAACCCGCATAAGCCCACTCTTTGATACGCGGATAACCCGGAATCAAAACGGCTATTACGCCCAGCGTCTTGGCGACACCCACAAACGGAAGCAGGTAAACAGGCATTTGCATGTCCTGAAAACCTTTCACGGCCATCGGCGAAGAAATGATGTCGGGAATGGCAGAACCCAGCATCATGAAACAAAAGAGCGCGGTGAAAACCCAGTAGAGAATTTTTATCCTTTTCATGTTGAGCAGTTTTTGTTAGTTAAGATTTTTTTGACTTTTGACTTTTGACTTTGTAAAACTATTTCACCGTGGTAATTGTGATCCTGTGTGTTTGTGACTAAATAAGGGGTGATTTGCGACGCAGCCGGGCATGGCTTTTGTCGTCCTGCATTAGGCTGGTTTCATCCACTCCGAATCACGAATGGTCGGGTGCGGGTGATTGTTATACAGCGCTTTAACCGGAAAAGACTAATTTAGGCTCGCCGCCTTTGCCCCGCTGAGGGGTTGATACCACCAGCCCTGTATAAAAGCTGTTGTATGCCAGTAAAACACATTTCCATTCTTGTACCGCAGGAAGCTGTTCCTGCCAGTATCGTAGACCCGCGCTATATGTTTACCGTGGTCAATCAGTTTTTCGAAGAAATGGGCGAAGCCCCTCCTTTTAACGTACAACTCATCGGATTGACCAACGAAGTGGTATTGAATAAAGGTTGCTTCAGCGTGCATGCCGACAAACTGACCAAAGACATCACGGACACTGATCTTGTCATTATTCCTGCTATCAGTGGTGATATCCGGCAGACTGTTGAACTGAACTCGGCGTTTGTTCCGTGGATAGTGGACCAATACAATCGCGGAGCGGAAGTGGCCAGCCTTTGTATTGGCGCTTTTCTGCTGGCATCCACCGGTCTGCTCGACGGGCGTGAATGCTCGACACACTGGATCTATGCCGATGAATTCCGGAAAATGTATCCGGCGGTGAACCTGGTGGACGACCGCATCATCACCGAAGACCAGGGCGTGTATTCAAGTGGAGGAGCCGCGTCTTACTGGAATCTTTTGCTCTACCTGATCGAGAAATATACCAACCGCCAGATGGCGATCCGTGCTTCCAAGTTCTTTGCTATAGAGATCGACCGCAAAAGCCAGTCGCCCTTTATCATGTTCAACGGCCAGAAGAAACACGAAGACGAACCGATCCGGCAGGCGCAGGAGTTTATCGAGAAAAATGTATCGGAGAAAATATCCATCGATGAACTGGCATTGCGCTATGCCATTGGCCGCCGCCATTTCGAACGACGCTTCAAAAAAGCGACCAACAACACACCGGTCGAATATATTCAACGGGTAAAAATAGAAGCCGCCAAGAAAAAATTTGAGAATACAAGGCTCAATGTAAACGAGGTGATGTACGAAGTGGGCTATATAGATGTGAAAGCCTTCCGCACCGTCTTCAAAAAGATCACAGGTCTTTCACCGGTCGAGTACCGGGGGAAATATAATAAGTCAATGGCCCGGGTTTGATGTGTTGTTGGTGTTCACACCAACAACGGCAAAAGTGAACACCAGTAACTGTTCGGAACATTGATGTCCAGGAATCGCCTTTCATTTTTAAACGTAATGGCGGCGTGAGGTATTAGTTAGCGCCCTTGTTGTCTCCCAGTTAGTGCCCTTGTTGGTCTCCCAGTTAGTGCCCTTGTTGGTCTCCCGACCAACAAGCAAGCGTCAGGTTTCTTTGCCAGGTTAAGGTCAAATTTGTACCTAACTCCAGGATGAGCAGACCCGTTGGTCTGGAGACCAACGGTGGCGTGATGTCGGATTGAAAGGTTTTAAAATCTTCCGAACAAATGTGGTATGACCACCAGTAACGGCGAAAAAATCAGAAGGACGGAGCCCGGCACTGCAGCTATTACTTCCCGTCAAAGTAAATACTTCCGTGCCATCTTCCGTCCTTCTGACGCCTGCCCTCAGGTATGCTTCATCAGTGCCTGAACCTGGTAACGGTAAACCAGCCAGCTGATGAACACCACCGCCAGGAATACCAGTATAAGAATCCAGAGGCCGTATCGGTCGAAATAATTTTTATTCATCGTTTATCAGAGCTGAAGCAATCGTTCAGCAAATAAACAATCTGTAACGCAACAACACGTTATACAAGGCGTTACAAAACGTTACAAGTGCCTTGTTTTCACGGAAATAATTAAAAAACGGGGGAAATCAGATGCCCGCGGCCAGTTCTTCCATCCGCTGGTCTTCGGGCAGGTCTGCTTTTTTCCGGAGGCGATGCCAGGTAACGCGGATGGCCTGCGGGGTGATGCCAAGTGCAGCGGCCATTTCTTTCGGGGAAAGATTGAGCCGGGCCAGGGCCATCAGCCGGATCTCGGCCGGCGTGATACCCGGGATTTTCTCCTGGAGCCGCTGCAGGTATCCGCGGTGTACTTTTTCAAATAATTCGCGGAAGCGGCCCCAGTCGGCGCCGGTGAGGATGATACTTTTTCCGAGTTCCTCTACCAGGTTGCTGCGACCATATTGATTTTCCATGGCCTCGATCAACTGATTTTTTTCACCGATATGCCGTGTAAAATCGGCGAGCTGCTGTTTGGCCGTGTTCAGTTCCTTTTCGGCCTCCGCCAATTGAAGGTCACGCACGATTTTTTCCTGGCGGTAACGTAGCTGGCGGTTGCGATACAGATAAATACCAATGAGTAACAACAGCAGCAGCCCCGCCAGTACGCTATAAAACCGGAGTGTAAGCCGCTGTTTTTTCTGCTCCGCCTCGTTGAGTTTTTCTTGTTGCTGAGCCAGCACATCTTTCTGCACGGCGCGTGCCATCAGCACCCCGCTGAAATGCTGATGCAGGCTGTCGCGTATCAGCAAAGAAGAATCGATGTAACGTGCAGCCATGTCCGCATTTCCCTGCAATGAATATTTACGGGCGAGCAAAGGATACAACTCCTGTAACAAATCCAGTGGTGATTGAGCGAGCTGCGTATACCGCTGCGCCGAGTCGAGTGAAGCAATCGCCAATGGATTTTTCAGCCGGAAATAAATGGCCGTAAGCGGCAATTGACAACGGGCCGCAAGGTTCATGTCACCGGCTTGCAATGCTTCTGACACACCGGTTTGTAATAACGGAATAGCTTTATCGTCGTCCGAACGCAGGTATGCATTATAACCAAGCCCGCAGGAGGCAATACCGTTCCAGATGGAAGCCTGGTATGGTTGATCATAATCTCTTAAGCGATGAAAGTAATGATCGGAAGAGTCAAGCCGGTTCAGGGCACGGTAACAAAATCCAAGGTTGTTCAATGAATGGCGATAGCTATAGGCTTGCAGATTTCCCTGGGGTTCGCGGATTTCAGGCACCTGTTTATAATACGTAATAGCCGATTGGTAATCGCGGAAAAAGAAGTACGCATTGCCGATATGAAACAACATCTGCATTTTATCCGGAAATGACGCCACAGTCAGTGGTTGCAGAACGCGCTCCAATTCGCGATAAGTACGCAAGGCCAGTTCGTATTGCTGATCGTTGGTCCAGTAAAATTCAGCAAGAAGATCAAGCGCCTTGGCTTCTTCTTCTACACAGTTTGCCTGCACAGCTTTGCTACGGATGCGATGCAATTCACCGGTAATGCGATGCGCGGCAATATTACTGCCGTACCGGAAAAGATAAAAGATTGTATAAAGGTCGGCTTCCAATTCGAGTGCCTGATCGCCGGCTTTTATTGCCGCCGCACGCAATTGGTCTGCAAGCTTAAATGCGCTTACCGAATCGGGTTGATAATGTATTTCATCACCTTTGCTCCATAGCCATGCTGCGCGCACGGCATATTTTTTATTGAGCATGGCATCATCCTGCTGCGCCGGCGCAGACAATGAAACGAGTAAACAATAAAACAACAGACTGAGGACGGCAGTTCGACTATGGATCGAGCGGAACATGCAATAAAAATACATCAAAAATGAATCAACGTCCGGAGAAACAGGCCGCCACATCTGTGACAAAAAAATCCTCCCAAATGGGAGGATGAAAAAGATCAACTGTTTTCTTTTCGTTTTTTAGAAGCTTCTTCTTCATTTTCCGAGTCGTTCTCTTCTGCTTCTTCTTTAATGCCCTGCACGATGGAGGACACAGGTCCTTCCATATTTTCCTGCGGATCGGTTTCTTCGGTTTGTTCTTTTTTCTTCTCGTCCGGTTTGTTTTTTTCTGTATTCATAACAATCGTTTCCGTACAGCGTTCAAATTCCAGGCCACGATGCCGGTTATCAGAATGCGTAACGGATGCCAATGCCTGCCGTAACCGCATTTGCAGGATGACGGTCTTTGGCGATGTACGATTGTTGCAACTGATCGCCGTTATTGATTGAGTAGTTATATATCCGGCGGTATTCGGGTGCCGCGCCGGTAACTCCTGTACGAAGCACCAGTGACCAGGCCGTATTCAGATGATAGGCAAGCCCCAGACCGGCCGACCAGCCGAATGTAAGACCGGGATTTACTTTGTCCGTCTGCGCTTCTACCCGGTAAACAGGTGGTCCGCCACCCGGATTGGCCGTGGAAGTAGCGTTGTAACCGGCGGCGGGTACGGTTACTTTTACGGCGCCGCCCAATGCGCGGAACTCCAGATCGAGTTTTGAAGAAAGTCGCACGCTGTATTGCACACCGGCAAAGGCGTTCAGGATTTGCCAGGCATCGCCCCATGTACTTACGTCCTGGTTAAATCCCTGCCCGCTGAGTGTTCGTTTCTTTTCACTCATATCCTGTCCGTGAGTACGGTAGCCAAGGTCCAGCAACACCGACCAGTTACGTGAAAGGCGATAGCCTCCGGTAAGTGATACGGCTATACCTGTCCTGGCCCAGCCTTGCCTTTCTGTAGCAGTATTGGCATTCTCCTGGCCTTTGCCGGCAAAATCGCCGAGAGGAATAGCAGCCTGCGGCATGATCTCAACAAAAAAACGGGGATTTGTTTGCTGTGCCTGCACATTTAAAATAAAACAACCGGCAACGGCGAATAAAATAAGGTGACGAAGCATGAGGTTGGTTTTTTTGTAGAAATAATACCCGAATATATCACGACCCGCACAAACACACAACGGTATGTCTGCAAAAGGTAAACTCATATCTGCAAACGGAGGTCTCATACCAGGATTGTATATCGCGCAGGGATAGCAACGGAAATCCCGCAGCAGCCTGCTGCTGCGGATTGGAGAGAATAGCCCGGCCCCGCATCGCGGGGGCGCGCACCAAAAAAAAATGGGGCACCTTACGGACCCCATCATTTTCATAGAAGCAGGCAATGGTTATTATTCCTTCCTGATAACTTTTGACTGGGATGTTTTCTCACCATGTTTGTTGAGCACATTCAGCAAATAGATACCGTTTTTACAATTGAAAAAATCGATATCGGTCTGATAGCGGGTTGCCCGCCAGGTTTGCAGCAACTGTATAGTGACAGCAGGAATCCGGCTCTGGCATGCCCGGCGATATATAATTAGTGCAGGAGCGGTAAACAGGTTATGGTCTTGGTTTGTCCTTGTTCAACTATTGTTACCGATACCGGTTTATCATAGAAATAGTGGTGTGTGCGCAAACAAATAAATGATACTTAACATTCACCTATTTAAAAATAGGCTTATGCCCTCAAACGGTCAATAGGTGTAAATTAGTAATTAAGCCTGGGCTTATTCGCTTAATACCACCGTGATAACAGATCGGTCTAAAAATTTTCATTCAGCCATTTAAGCTGATTATAGCTGTTCAGAAATTTCAAACGAAGATCAAGGAGTTTCTGCTCGGCTTCGAGTAATTTATTTTCGCGTGAGTTGATCAGAAACATCGAGCTCTCCCCGTTCCGGAACAAGGTTTCTTCTGCATTCAGCAGCTTTCGGTAGTTGCCAATATTTTGCTGCGCGATATCGATCTGTCGTTTGTAATTAAGTACCTCGTTTCGCGTTGCGGTAATTTTTGCCTTCAGCTCCTGTTGCTTGTAACCGGCATCCAGTCTGTTTTGCCGGATTTTCACTTTGGCTATTTCATAACCGGCCCTCGCCTGTCGCAGGAACAGCGGAATTTCCAGTTTCAATCCATATTGATAGTTATCTGTGAACAACGGGAAATAAGCAGCCCGATAATTTTCTTTATTAAAAAAATTATAAGTGAAGTCAAGCTTGGGCAGGAAGCTTTGAAACTTCAGCCGGCGTTCACTCTCCAGGATATTTTGCTTTTGAAAATAATATTGCAGCGCCGCATGCCGGGTGATCGTTTGATTTTCGACCTGAAGCAATACGGCTGAATAATCATCATAGGCACTGCTGCCGGTAATTTTATCAACCGGTATAATCATCGAGGTAATATCGTAGGGTTGCTGATCTTCCTTCCACAGAAATAAAGACAACTCCTGCGTAGCTTTTACAAACTTCAGGTAAGCATCTTCCATCTGCAGTTCAAAACTTTGCAATTGCGACAACGCCTCCGTGGTATCGATAGCGGCACGTTCACCAAATTCATAGGTTTTGCGTATGAACGTGAGCCGTTGCTGATTGATGGAAAAGGTCTGCCTTTGCAACTGATATGCATCGTAACATTTTACCCATTCCCAATAGGCATTATCAGCATCGAGTAACAATTGGTTGGTGAGCAGGCGTTGTTCCGCTTCTGTCATCTGAAGGCCGAATCTCGCCTGATCAAGCATAGCTCTGCGCCTGTCGTACAATAAGTTTTTGGCGAGGGGCAATGTAATACCGAATTGATACAAACCTCCCTTTGTATCGCTGTTGTTGAGCTTATCACCCTCCAGGTTAGTATAGTTGCCGTTGAGTTCGATGCCGTACCAGGTGGGTATACCAAGGCCGATATTTTTTTCTTCGTAATAATTGAGTGCATCGATTGTCTTCGATCCTGTTTTTGCCTGTAGCATGGGATCAAACTCACCGCGGGCCGCCTGTATTTCCGCGTTTGCGATCTGCGTTTGCAAACGGTACCGGAAAGCGAGCGGGTGATAGTTTTTTACTATGGCCAGGAATTCGTTGTGCGCAAGGCGCAAGGTATCCTGCGCCATTGCAACAAGACTAACCAGCAGCAGCAACAGGAAGAGGCTGCCTTTATTTAGATTTTTCATTGCCTGAACCGGATTTATCAGTTGACACGGTGTAATAATCTGGCGGAAATCCATTGATATTCCTCCATAGCTCGTACCATACCGGCACATCATTCAGAATGGCGATGGCCTGCACGCCTGCCCCCATTTTTATCTGTGGAGGCCAGGGCTTCTTACCCTTCTCTTCCACCACCAGCGCTTTGAAAAGTCCGTTGGCGGTAATATTACTTTCCACGGCTATTACTCTGCCGGCGAAGATGCCGTAGCTGGTATTGGGCCATCCGGAAAAAACGATGGCCGGAAACCCGTCGAACACGCACATCACTTTCTGACCAGGTTTCACCAGCGGCAGATCAACGGGTTTGATAAATATTTCTACCGCGTAATTCACATGCGCCGGCACAATGGAACCAATGCTTTCGCCGTCTTTTAAAATTTCACCGATCCCTGCTTTGTTGAGCTGCACCACTTGGCCATCCTGTGAAGCGATCACATGATACAGTCCCTGACGGATCTTATAATTGGTCATCTGGTTTTCAAGCTTGACAATATCGCCGGTGCTGCTTTCTATCTGGCCCATGCTCTGAAAACGTTCGCCTTGTATTTTGCTGAGCTTCTCTGTATAATCCTGCACAGTGGCATTTTGTTCTAAGTTGACGGTGATAAGCTCTTGCTGTGTTTGCGCCAGTTTGTTTTCGGCGGCGGTCTTTTTGGCCAGTGCATTCTGGTAGGACACGCTTCTTTGCTGAAACTGTGTAAGGGAAACCAATCCTTCGTCGTACATTTTTTTCTGCCGCTCGTATTGATCGCCGGACAACTTCAACTCGTTGGCAGCCGCTTCCAACTCTGCCTGTTCTGCGGCCAGTTTGTTATTAAGCTGGCTGAGCTTCACTTTCAGTTGTTGCAATTTCAAATCTCTTGAACTATTCAATGCGGCGAGTTGTGCTTCTGTGGTGCCTACTTTCGCTTCGTAATAATTCCTCACACCTTTTTTAGCATCAACCTGTTGCTGCGTGCGATCTACGAGCATCGGGTCCATGTAATCTTCCTTCACTTCTGTGAGTTGCACGATGGTATCTCCTTTTTTCACAACGTCTCCGTTTTTCACATACCACCGGACGATACGGCCGGGGATAGGTGAATTAAGTTGTTGGGGACGTTGTTCCTGGTATAAGGTGGTAACGGTGCCTTTGGCCTTTACATTCTGCGTCCAGGGCAGGAATAAAATAACCACGCCCACGGCAAGGAAAAAATAAAACCAGCGTTTCACCCGCGAGCCGCGGTGTACGTGGTAAATGTTTTCAAATGACTGGAGTTTCATATTGTCAGCATTATAGGTGGTGATTGAACGGGTAACTGATTGCCGGGTTATTTCTCCTGTATGACTGCGCCATCTTTTAAGGAGAAAATATTATCGGCGGCTTCGAGCAGTGCGGTGTTTTCGGTAACTATCACGATGGTGGTATCTTGTTTGATCCTGTTGAGGTACCGGATCATTGCCTGTGAAAACTCTTCATTCATGCCATCGACCGGATCTTCGAGCAACAGCAGCCGTTTGCGTCCGAGCATGGCTCTCAGCAGCAAAATTTTCTTTCGTGAGCTGAAGGACAACTCGGTATCCGTTTCACTTAGTACGGTAAGGAAGCCTCCGGTAAACTGGCTGGAAAAATCGCCGATCCCCCACTCTTCCGCCAATGCCAGCACATCCTGTGTATCGAGGTGTTGCCGGCCGAGAATAATATTATCCAATAAAGATCCTTTGATCACTATCATGTCTTTCAGGTAGATACCTGTCATCTCCCGGAAAGAAGACTTATCAAGATTTTTCAGCGGCACTTTATCGAAAAGAATACTTCCGTTGGCGGGTTCGTAGAAACCGGCCATCATGTTCAGCAGAAGCGACTTGCCCGCACCCAATTTACCACGGATGATGGAAAGGCTGTTGGCCGGGATACTGAAATTCAGGTTGCGCAGGATAGGTTTCTGATCGCTGAACTGGAACATCACCTCTTTGAAAACAACTTCCACGCCGTTGTCGGAAGAATTCAATTCTATATCGGCGTTACGCTCCTCGGCGAGTTCCGTCACCTTGCTCAACTTGGTCAATGAGGTAATAACATCGTAATAACTCTCCAGGCTCTTGATCAGTTTTTCTACGGCGGTAAGAATGGTGAGTACTACGATTTCCGCGGCGATGAAGGCGCCGATGTTCAACTGCTGGTTGACGAGGAGATATACGCCGATGCCCAGCATCAATAATGTAATCAGCACTTTGAACCCTACGATGGTCCAATATTGAAACAACAATACCTTGAAATGGGAAGTACGGTGTTGCAGGTAATCCACTACGCGGTTGTCGGTGCCGGTGAGGTGTGTATTGGCCCGGGAGTTGATCTTAAATGTTTTCACGGAGCCGGCAATATCTTCGAGCCAGGAAACGACTTCGTATTTCTTATCGCTCTCTTCGATACTGGACTGGATACCTGAATTCATGGAAAACCGGAAAATCAGGATCACGATCATCAATACCAGGGCACCGAAAACCAGGAACCAGGGGTGATAAAAAGACAATAATAAAATACCAAACACGATTTGAATCAGGGCGGTTGGTATCTCGAGTAATAACTTGGCAATCCCTTTCTGCAGGTTGGGCGCTTCGAAAAAACGGTTGACCAATTCGGGCAGGTAATATTTTTTGGTAGCGGTGAGATTGATGCGCGGTAACTTTTCTGCAAAAGCGAGTGCATACTCCACAAACAGCTTCTGCTGGATCTTTTCAATAATCTGCATGACCCGGATTCTGAAAAAGCCAACGAGAAAGGTACCGAGCACTACGAAGGCAATAAGGATGTATAAAGAAGTAACCATGGTTGCTCCCATAACAAAACTTACGATGGCCTGTATGCCGAGTGGAATACTCAATTGCACAAGGCCACTCAATATGGCATAAATGTAGATATTACCGACATCCTTTTTTTCTTTGGTAATGTACTGAAACAGCTTCCTGCTGCTGAACTGTGTATTGGTGTTTTGTGCCACGGTATAGGTTATTTAAGTACCGAAAATGCCAGCTTGTTCAGGTAATTGAAAACGTATTTGCGGTGGTCAAGTCCGGTGGTATTATCTGTTAGTGAAGGCAGGTGCTCGCTGAAAAACTGCTGGTCGTGTGCCGTTTCCAGCAGGGTACTTGCCAGGGACCTGGAATAATCGAAGGATGGGTTGAGTTCCAATATAATTTCCTGTATAAAATGGCAGAGGCTTTTCAGGGGACTGAATACTTTTTCCTGGTTGATTTCGTCCACTTCTTTTACGAGATAGGCTTTGCTGCTCTCTGCGATAACGATGCTATGTAGCTTTTCAAGATTGTAATCCTGTACGCGGGAAACCATTTCTTCGTCGTGCATGATGATGCGCAGCATCAGCCTGAGTTTTTCAACGGGATCAGAGATCTGCTGCAGGCGCATTTTGGCCACAAACTCGAGGTAGCACCAATACCAATTGAGGATATAAGTGAGTAGTTTGTACTTGGAAGAAAAATAACGGTAGATGGTGGCTTCGGTAGAATCGATTTTCTGCGCCAGTTTTTTAAAGGTGAACTGTTCGAAGCCAACTTCGTGGATCAATTCGATGGCGTTGTTGACAATTGCTTTGCCTACTTCGCTTGTTTCCGGATCTCTGAGGTAGAGGTGTTCGTTTAATTTAAACTTAAGCAAGACGTCCATAAAAAAGTTTTTCGCAAGAAACTATGCTATTACAAGATTATGCAAAGCTAATATTTTAAAATGTTAAACAATTATAAATAATAGTATTACTATCACAAAAATGTCATTCTTTGATTTGGCAAAATTAGTTGGCCACGGTATTAATAGAAATTAGAATATGATTAGCAGGTGGTTAGAAGGGCCACCCGGCAAAAACGCGGAACTGACGAAGGAGTATAACGAAAAAAGAAAGACGATCAGTATCAGTGGGGTGCAGGAAAAGTACAGCCTGATGCTTGACAAAAGTGACTTGAGCCTGACTGACAAGCGGGGCACCCATATTCTGAAACCCGTGCCTGCGGAAAGGCTGGAGCGTATTGAAGACATGCCGGCCAATGAACATGTAACAATGCAGATTGCCAGTCAGCTCTACGGAATAAAGACTGCCGCATGTGGCATGATTTTTTTTGACGATGGTAACCCTGCCTACATCACGCGGCGATTCGATTACAAACCCGACGGAAGTAAATACCAACTGGAAGATTTTGCCACCCTGATGGGAAAAAGCCCGGAAAGGGAAGGCACGGACTTCAAATACAACGCATCTTATCTGGATATCGCGAACCTGATCCGTAAGTATGTTCCGGCCGCGGGGGTTGAAATGATCAACTTCTTCAGGATCGTTGTATTCAATTATCTTTTTGCCAACGGCGATGCACACCTGAAAAATTTTACTTTGATGGAAAGTGAGCAGGGTGATTACCTGCTGTCACCTGCCTATGACTTATTATGCACGACACTGCATATTGATGACGCAGACCTCGGCCTGCATGGCGGACTTTATGAGGGTGATATGATTGAGGCACCCTATCTCAATTACGGATTTTATACCTATCAATCCTTTATACTATTCTCGGAAAAAATCGGTGTGCGGCAGCAACTTGCCGAAGGCATCATTGATCAATATATGAAAGCTGCATTGCCGGCTATGGAAATGATCGGGCGTAGCTTTTTAAGTACCGAATCTAAAGAGAAATACATCGGGATACTCGGAGAGAGATGCCGGCGGTTTAAGTTGAGGTGAGGGCTTTAGCTCACTTCCCGATAGGGAATTCTGATATACCCAATTAATGCTTATTTTAAAAGAAAGTAGCTTCACTGATGCCATGTTCCCGGCTGATGTCTTTACCTGACTTACCAACTTCTTGCTGGTGAAGGATTGACACGATCTGTGCCTCTGTGAATCGTTTCTTTTTCATAATTGACCATTTAAGTTAGAGAATTTTTCCAATCTTGAATGGTTCATTTTAGGGGAAGCTTACACCGGAATAAGAGGTTTTAAATCCATCTTTAAATATTTAACTGCCGTAATTTTCTTTCAGCTTTCGCATCAAAATTCTTACGCCCTTCTGTGTTTGTTGGTTAAAGGAGTTTGTGAAAATGATGTAAGCAACATTTTTTGTTCTGTCTATATGCACAATTGTGAAATAGGTAAAAGCGCCAGTTCCTGAATGCACAGACAGTTCTTTCGTATTTTCATAGACATTAAACCATCCTAATGAATAATTTTCTATGCCTTTGTGAATAAATTTATAGGTTCTTGATTTTAGGTAATTGTCTTGTCCTTCAAGTCCTAATAAATTGAGTTGGATAAACTTGACATAGTCGATGAGTTTTATGTTTAAATCACCTGCTGGTTCGGTATAATCCAGGTGATAGTTCCAGTCTGAAGAAACGGGTTTCAGGCTATCATTTTCTGTAAGATGTCCCCAAGTATCTTTTATTTTCTGATTTTCAGGCCAGGATAATTTTACATTTAAATTCAAATCCTTATTAAAAACTTTTTCAACGAGTTCTTCCCAACTTTTACTGGTCACCTTTTCCACCATTAAGGTCGCCAATGTATATCCCGCATTTGAATAAATGAACGGATTATGTTCGTCACGTTTTACGGGTTCTAAGGTTAATACAAACTGACCGAATTGTTTTCTTTTTTCAGGGTTGGTTCCTTTGAAATCGGGGATTTGAGGGTCATTTTCACCCTGAAAGGGCTCTATTCCTGCTTTATGTGAAAGCAAATCTTGTAAGGTAATATTTGCATATTCAGATTTACTTTTTTCTTTCCATTCGGGAAATAAATCAAAGAATTTAGTTGTCCATTTCAGTTTTCCTTTTTCTACATACCTGGCGATTGCAAAAGCTGTCATCGCTTTGGTATTTGAGCCAATATGGAAACGGTCAACTAGCGTTGCAGTGTCTGCAAGATTGATGGAGTGTTTACCCAATGCTGCAATTTCTAATGTAGATTTAGAATTAACTACAGCATAACATATTTCGGGAATTTTACACGTTTTGCGGATACTGTCGGCAAACTGGACTGTCCGCTGACTGAAGCATACCGTCGAAAAAATTAATAAAAAAATGGTCGTTAATTTTTTCATATGCTGTTGGCAGTTCTAACTTTCGGTTGTTGTGTAAAAATTATATTCCGTATTTAATCTATATTCTATTAACAACTGCAATTGCAATTCCATCATGTTCTTTCGCTCCAACCGTTTGTAAAATTGTTGCTGTAACCTTCTTATTTTCACTCAACATTTTGTTTAATCGTTGTACACCTTGTACTTTTTCATCTGCACTATTTTCATCAAGAACTTTACCTTCCCTGATTACGTTGTCGCAGATAATAACTGTTCCAGGTCGTGAAAGATCAAGAGCGTAGTTAAAATACTCTACGTAAGGTGGTTTGTCCGCATCAATAAAAATCATATCAAATGGTTCTTCATTCTCTTCAATGATTTCGGGCAAAATATCCAATGCTTTACCAACTCGCAAATCTACTTTATGTGAAAGTCCTGCGTTGTCGACGTTCTTCTGAGCAACATCTCCGTGATGTTTATCTACTTCAATCGTTATGACTTTCCCATTTTCAGGTAAAGCCCTTGCAAGCCATATAGTGCTATATCCCCCGAGAGTTCCTAATTCTAAAACCTTCTTTGCATTACAGGCAATCATCATAACCTGTAGAAATTTTCCTTGATTTGCAGAAACACTATGTTGAGGCAATCCTTCTTTGTCAAGCGATTTAATTGTGTCAGTCAAAGCAATATCTTCCATTGCAAGTAAATTGCTTATATAATTATCAATTTGTAAAAATATTTCTGTATTCATATTTAAAGCTATTTGTAATGTGATCAGCATTGCGAATAGTGTCTGGAAATCAAACCGCCCGTTGTTCGAAGCTCATTGTTGAGGCTGTTAATAAAAACACTGTCGCTACATTCCCAATTTACTTTTCCTTTTCATCAAACTGATAAAAATAGTAATTGAAAACAATGTACCTAAAGGAAGATACCATAATGTAAACAATGAAATTATCAGCCCGAAAATATATGCCCAACTTTTTGTTGTACATAAAGCATAAACCCAAATGAGCCAGAGTATTCCGAACGTTATGAAAAGCGGTCCAAGTTTGAAGACATCAATGTTTAATTTATAGAATAAATTTGCCCAAGGCCCAGGTTTATGCATCCCAATAAATTTTCCTTTAAGCATTACAAAAACTCCATCAACCAACATATATCCGCCATTCAAAAAGCCCAGTATTGTCAAAACTATTTTCATCATATTATTCACTGATTTTAATTTACGCATCCGCTTGTGGCCCTCTTTTTGCAAAGCAAACTGTTTGTAAAAACACGGATATAACAGCTCATAATTTTTTCATTAGATAATGCCTTTTGAACAGGCAATTTTATAAAGATTGGCTTTTTTTATCCGTTAACTTAAGTTAACAAAGTAAAATGCAGAATAGATTATCTGCTTATTGCTGCTCAAATTCTTTCCAAGAAAAGCTATTATTGAAACGATTTCCCCCTCAGAATTTACTTTTATGACATCTATAACGTGAAGTTCTTCCTTTCGATCCATGGTAATCTTCAGTTCTAATGCCAGGTATCTTGATTTTATAATAGTCAAGATGGGGTACATCGCATATATATAAGTTCTACAAGTGCATTTTTACTACTTGTCCAAAAGATGTCGTTTGTTGTTTTTTCATCTTTAAAAATAGCATCCTCAATCGATTCGATTTTAAGATGCAGATAATTTAGGGGTAGATCGTTGGCTATAATAAGCGCAACTTTATAATCGTAATAAGTTGAAAAGTGATGGTCGATTTAAAACAACTGTTCAACCCGTCTTGTAGGTTGATATTGCCCAATCTAAAAAAGTTTGATCACGGTCGTCTCTTCCAGATCTTTGGTACCGGTAGAAGTCGGAGTTAAAAATATGTTCTGTATATTTTTCCGTTACCAGGAGCACAGGCACATTCAATTCGGTAAACCTTATTGTAATAGATTAGTTTGCCGAGAATATTAATTGCAATTGATGAATTGCGCTTTACAAAGGTTATGATTATCAAGGGCCCTTTTTCCCAAGTTATCCCAAGTTGGGAAAGTTTTTTTCCTTATCAGCTATCAGAAGAATAGAAAACTGAAGTACTAACAGGTCAGCTGAAAAAAGATGATCACTTCCCAATACAAAACTTCCCAAATATAGTCCCCAGTATATCCCGGTCCACTTCCACCTGCCCGGTGATCTCACCCAAATAATGCAGGCAACGCCGGATGTCCAGCGCCAGGAAATCGCCGGCTATATTGTTATCCAGTCCTTCACGCACTTCACGTAAACATTCCTGTACCTGCAGCAGCGCCGCATGATGGCGCGCATTCGTTACAATCGTGTGTTCCGTATCCACTCCTTCGCCTGCTACTATTTTGTATAATATCTCACGCAGATCATCAATTGTATCGGCCACATCCGTTGCTCCGGGTTTTGCGGCTAATAATAATACAGGCCATTCCTTTTCCAGTTCTTTTTGAATATGGCGCCATTTTATCAGTTCTTCTTTTGTCAACAGATCGGCTTTGGTAAATACCAACACCGGTTTTACGCTGCGGCCTGCCGTTAGTTCTTTTACGCGTTGTTTTACTTCATCCGCTTCCGCTTCGCGCACGTCCGTCAAGAACAGCAACACCGATGCGGTTTCAATTTTTTCATACGCCTTCCTGATTCCGATTTGCTCGATCATATCCGAGGTATGCTCACGGATGCCGGCCGTGTCCTGGAAACGAAAAAGTATGCCCGCTATGTTGATGGTTTCTTCAATGGTGTCGCGGGTGGTACCCGCTATTTCACTTACGATGGCTCTTTCTTCGTTGAGCAGTGCATTGAGTAAGGTCGATTTACCGGCATTGGGTTTTCCAACGATCGCCACATTTACGCCATTACGGATCACATTGCCCAGTTTGAAGGATTGTGCCAGCCGCGCCGTAGCCGTACTCAGTTCATCGATGAGCGTCGACAACTGAGTGCGGTCCGCAAATTCCACGTCTTCCTGCGAGAAGTCGAGCTCCAGTTCGATCAGTGCGGCAAAGTGAATGAGTTGCTCCCGCAGCCTGGACAGGTCCTGCGAAAAGCCGCCGCGCAGTTGCTTGAGGGCAGTTTGCCTGGCCGCTTCCGAGTCTGCCGCAATGAGATCGGCTACCGCTTCGGCCTGTGCCAGGTCCATTTTTCCATTTAAAAATGCCCGTTGGGTAAATTCGCCCGGATAGGCCAGCCGTGCTCCCAGTTCCGTACACGCAGCGATCACCTGCTGCTGCACATAGGGTGAACCATGGCAACTGATCTCGATCACATCTTCGCCGGTATATGATTTGGGACCGCGGAAAAGGCTGAGTACCACTTCATCCAGGATTTCTCCGTCTTTACGCAGATAACCCACCTGCAGCGTATGCGAGGGCTGCATTTCCAGGTCACGGGAGGGAAACAGTTGGTTGACGATGGAAAAGGTATTGGTCCCGCTCAGGCGGATGACACCGATAGCGCCCACCCCGGGCGGCGTGGCCAGCGCAATAATGGTATCAGACCAGGATGTATGCAAACTCATTGTGCAAAGCTAATTGTCAACAGGCAATAACTGAATAAGTCAATAAGTGAATGAGTGAACAATTATTGGCTCATTCACTTATTGACTTATTGCGCCTCAAACCTTCCCTACCCCGCCTTGCCCAAAAAACCTATCTTTGCCCGGCTAAAAATTAGTTTAAGCATGGCATTTAATCCCGATAAGCAGCATACGCTTAAAACAGAAATCAGCATATCAGGTACCGGCCTCCATACCGGAATCATGGCCGATCTGACCCTGAAACCCGCCAGTCCGGGCTTCGGCTACCAGTTTCAGCGTATCGATTTGCCCAACCAGCCTGTTATCAAAGCCGATTGTGACCTCGTTACCGATACCAGCCGCGGCACCACACTGGAAGCCAACGGCGCGCGCATCAGCACCGTAGAACACGTACTCGCCGCACTCGTGGGCATGGGTGTAGACAACTGCCTCATCGAGATCAACGGACCCGAAATCCCGATCATCGACGGCAGTTCGCAGCCTTTCGTGGAGATTATTGAAGAAGCCGGCGTGGTAGAACAGGATGCCGCCAAAGTCTGGTACAGCATCGACGAGAATATTTATCATTACGATGAAGAAAAACGCGTGGAGATGGTGATCATGCCCGCGCTGGAATACCAGGTGACCACACTCATCGATTTCAACTCTCCCGTTCTCGGTACGCAACACGCGCAGTTGAAGAAAATGAAGGATTTCAAAGATGAGATCGCTATCAGCCGCACGTTTGTTTTCCTGCATGAACTGGAAATGCTGCTTGAGCACAACCTGATCAAGGGTGGTGATGTGAATAATGCGATCGTAATCGTAGACAAACCCGTTACCGATGCGGAACTGGACCGCCTGAAACAAACATTCAAGAAAGACAATATCGAAGTAAAAAGCGAAGGTTACCTGAACAACCTTGAGCTGCGCTTCCCCAACGAACCGGCCCGTCACAAATTGCTTGATATTATCGGAGATCTTGCTTTGATCGGTTACCCGGTGAAAGGACGCATCATTGCCAACCGTCCCGGACACAGCAGCAATGTGGCCTTTGCCCAAAAGATCAAACAACACATCAAGAAAAACCGTCACACCAAAGATGTGCCGGTATATGATCCGAACCTTCCGCCGGTTTATGATCACTCTTACATCGAGAAAACCCTGCCCCACCGTTATCCGTTTGCTTTGGTGGACAAGGTGATTGAACTGACCGATACCAAGATCGTAGGTGTGAAGAACGTAACGTTCAATGAATGGTTTTTTCCCGGACATTTCCCCGGCAACCCCGTAATGCCCGGCGTATTACAGATCGAAGCTTTGGCCCAGTGTGGCGGCATTCTGGCGATTAACCTGAGTGGCGGCGGCGAACACGATACTTATTTTCTTAAAATAGATAACTGCAAATTCAAACAGATGGTACGCCCCGGTGATACCATGCTGCTGAAAATGGAATTATCGGCACCTATCCGCCGCGGTATCTGTGAAATGAAAGGGACCGTATATGTCGGTGGTAAAGTAGCCACGGAAGCGGACCTGGTAGCACAGATCGTTAAACGCGGTTAATGAAAAAATTATCCTGATAGCTGAAAGCTGCTCTTACCGGAGCAGCTTTTTTTATATCTTGCCTGCATGACCGCCACCACCAAAACTTACCTGCAGCGATTGCCTGTTGCCTTCGGCGTACTCGTCCTTACCTATATATTGAGTTACGTCTTTTTAACTTTTATTAAAACAGAACCATCGAATATTCAGGTGCCTGCATTCCTGACGTTCTTTCTAAATGGCGCCGGATTGTTATTAGCGCTGGGTATAATATTCGATTCGTTTACCCATTGCAAGGCTGCAATCATTGTGCATGCTGCTATCACCGTTTTTCATTTTCTGCTGGCTGCAGCCATCGGCAGATCGGCAGTACCGCCTCCCGGGCAGGTGGCTATAGCGATTTACAACAACATCGAACTGCTTCCTTACATTTTTTTTGTCAGCAAATACACCCATCACTGGAAAGCTCAACGTATCTGGCTCATCATCGCCGTGTTAGTCTTGTATCGCGGGCTCATTGTATCCAACAGCGGCTATGCATTCCAGGGTTTCTCGCTGGTTGACGACGCATTTTGGTACACAACAATAATAAAAGCCGTTTTAAAGATTGCCTCGTGGACGTCTTTCGTGTTACTGATTACAGTACTTATCAATTATGCGGCCGTTAATGAAAAACCTGTGTTAAACAAGTTTAAGCTGGAAACCAACACCCATCATGGAGCCGACACGATCGCTTTCTTTTCATTAAAATCTTTACTATCATTTAGTCCGGGGTTACTGGCAGCGTTGATGGCGAATACTCCTTCGTCACAAATAGACAGTCAGCATGACTGGGCGCTGTTTTTACTTCGTGTAAACTGGTTGCTTTCTGTACTAAGCTGTATTGCAGCGCTGATAGCCGGAGTGCTGCTGTTGCGCGTGCAGATTTTAGCCTTTGTACTCCGGTTCAAGATTTCCCTGCGCGCTGGTTTCTGGCTGCTTACTATTCCACTGATCGGGTTTATTGCATGGCTGCTAATCGGTTCAATGAATAAGCCGCAGACGGAAAAACAGCAGCAACTGAACGCACTCAGAACATTCCGTAAAGATTCATTCCTGCCATTGGTTGCCTGTGTTGTGATCGGATATATTCTGGCAGGTATCTGGCTCTCGAAATTTCAACTCGACGATGACGTAAATTATATTCTCACGGCAAGTGCTGTTCTATTTATTTTATCGTTGCTAAATATGCCGGCATTTCGTGCCCAACTAAGTATACAGGTGGTTGTTCTTGCTTATTTCATCATTATGCGCATACTGGATGAACAAAACCTTTATACTACTTATTTCCTGTCAGAAAACTCCGAAGCTTCCGATTACTTCAAATACATGTTGGTTCTTCAACTTGCAACAATCGGCGTTGCCTGGAGCATCCTGCTTTTGCCCGCATTACACCCGGATCACTTTCGAACTGACGATGAAAAAGTATCGACAGAAAACGACCACCTCTTCGCCGAACATGAATTACAATAATTATGACCAACAACAATAAAACCTATCTCGATTATTTTCCCGCAGCCGCCGGCATTGTAGGCATTTTCTCCACCGTTGCCCTGGTCTGTGAAAGCCGCTTTCCCATCTCGGACGATAATGGCCTGCTTGCCGCTTTCTTTTTCCATTTTCTTATAAGAGCCGGTATTTTACTGGGCCTGGCATTGATGCTACGGGAAATGAAAGCCGGTCTGAGCGCGATATGTCTGGCGCTCGTGTGCACCGGCCTTACTTATTTTTTTACCAAAGATTGGAAAACCGCCAGCTCCTCCCTTTATATGCTCCTTTATTTAATCAGCATTTTGATGGGTATACTGCCTTTTTTATTATTAGTGATCATGGCAGGCGGAGGATGGAAAAGAGATAAATTTTCCATTATCATCATCACTTTATTCGTAGTCCAAGTAGCACTCGATAACCAGTCGGCTGTCATGGCCGCACAATATTTATTCAACTCATCAACGGAGAGCAGTGTCCGCACGCTCATACTCCGCATCCTCGTTGCTTTTATAGGTGGCAGTACGGCCATGATTGCCATTTCGGAATTGATGAATTTTGTCAGAGCGGATGATTTTATTAAAAAAACACGCCTGCTCAACCTTGCAAACACGCCTTCCGCTTTTGGCAACACACTTGCTTTCTGGGTATTGAAATTGGCTTTATTTATTTATTGTTTGTCGCTGGGCGCTTATGCCAAAAATCTACCGACCTATCTGCATTCCTCCTTTATGGCAGATTTCCGTGTGTATTTCACCACGTTTACACTTTGTTCAATTGCAGGTCTTACAGCCTTTGTACTCGCAATAGCCTGGTATTTGCGTAAGCAGATGTTTGAACATATACTCCTCTACAACCTGTCGAATCGTATCTGGATCTGGCTGTTCTCCCTGCCCTTTGCCGGATTTATTGCCTGGCTCATTTCGCTGGCGCTGGGCAACCGGCAGCATACAGTGAGAGAGCGTAAAAGCACCCTGGAAGGCTATGCGTCGGGATCCGCGAGAACAGTATTGATCATAACCGGCATCTGTTATTTTCTGTTACTCATTAATAACATGAGGGAGGCCGGTATCGCAGGAGCGGTGGTCATCCTGCTTTCCGCGGGTCTTTACTTTCTTTATTCGATAGAGCGCGCCGGTTTTTATATCCTTTTCTGGCTGCAGGTACTCGCTTGCCTGATTGCTTTTTATAAGCTCCTGACTGCTACCGAAGCAGCCCATTCCTCCGAAATTACCAGCGCAGGCCTGCTGTTCGCTTTCGGGGCTTTGGGATTTTCCTACACCCTCCTTCAACTCCCCGTTTTTCACCCCACCATGTTTGAATACATCCCGGCAGGTGAAGAAACAAGCGAAAAACAGGATGACCAAGACCTGTTTGCCGACTACAAATTGAACTGAAAAAGCCATTTTAAAGCCGGGAGAAGCCTAAATACACCAAATCCGCCAAAAGTGCCGGAAATCAACATTTTCAGGGGTAAAATGTGGGCAAAAAACACGCCCGGAAACCCCGCTCTACGGCGGGTTTTTCGTAGATTTGCAGGTCTTGTTTTTTTGAATTTTAACGACAGGATTTTACCCAATTTATGAGCGAAGAAATCAAAGAACCCGTTGCCCCGCAAAGCGGTGGTTACGGAGCTGACAGTATCCAGGTGCTGGAAGGTCTGGAAGCAGTGCGTAAACGCCCTGCGATGTATATCGGAGATATCGGTGTCAAAGGTCTGCATCACCTCGTTTATGAGGTTGTAGACAACTCCATCGACGAAGCCCTGGCCGGTTACTGCCGCAATATCGACGTCACCATCCACGAAGACAATTCCATTTCTGTACAGGATGATGGCCGCGGTATCCCCACCGGTATTAACACCAAAGAACAGAAGTCTGCCCTCGAAATTGTAATGACCGTATTGCACGCAGGTGGTAAGTTCGACAAAGACACCTACAAAGTCTCCGGCGGTCTGCACGGTGTGGGTGTGAGTTGCGTGAATGCCCTCAGTACGCTCCTGCACGTAACCGTTCAGCGCGAAGGAAAAGTATTCGAGCAGGAATACCGCATCGGCGTTCCCCAATATCCTGTCCGCGTTATAGGCGAAAGCGAGAATACCGGTACACGCGTTCAGTTCTGGCCGGATGATACCATCTTCACCTCTACCGTTTACAACAAAGAGATTCTCGAAGGCCGTTTACGTGAACTATCATTCCTAAACAGAGGCGTACGCATCAACCTCACCGATCTCCGTGAAAAGGAAGAAGACGGACAACCTTACACCAAAAGCTTCTTCAGCGAAGGCGGCATCGTCGAATTCGTGGAAATGCTCGATAACAACGCCGGCCGCACTACCCTGATCCCGAAAGTGATCTCCGTAGAAGGACATGACAATAACACCAACGTTGCCGTGGAAGTAGCACTCAGTTATAACAACAGCTACGCCGAACATATCTACAGCTACGTCAACAATATCAACACCATCGAAGGCGGTACACACGTATCCGGTTTCCGCCGCGCGCTGACCCGCGTGTTCAAAGCCTACGGCGACCGCAACAACCTTTTCGAAAAAGCGAAAGTCGAAATCGAAGGGGATGACTTCCGCGAAGGACTCAGCGCTATCATTTCCGTGAAAGTGCCCGAGCCGCAATTCGAAGGCCAGACCAAAACCAAGCTTGGCAACAGCGATGTAATGGGCGTGGTTGACTCTACAGTAAGCAGAGTACTCGAAGCTTATCTTGAAGAAAACCCCAAGGAAGCCAAATCCATCGTAGCCAAGGTGATCCTGGCTGCACAGGCACGCGCCGCCGCCCGGAAAGCACGCGAACTGGTACAACGTAAAACCGTTCTCACCGGTGGCGGATTGCCCGGCAAACTCGCCGACTGCTCCGACCGCGATGCAGAAAAATGTGAGCTCTTCCTGGTCGAAGGTGACTCGGCCGGTGGCACTGCCAAGCAGGGCCGCGACCGCAGCTTCCAGGCTATTCTTCCCCTCCGTGGTAAGATCCTCAACGTGGAAAAAGCCATGGAACACAAGATCTACGAGAACGAAGAGATCCGCAACATGTACACTGCACTCGGCGTAACCGTAGGCACACCCGAAGATCCGAAAGAACTCAACCTCACCAAACTCCGCTATCACAAGCTGATCATCATGACGGATGCCGACGTGGACGGAAGCCACATCGCCACGCTGATCCTGACCTTCATCTTCCGTTATATGAAAGCAATGGTGGAACAAGGTTACGTTTACCTCGCACAACCTCCGCTTTACCTTGTAAAAAAAGGAAAGGAAGCCGCTTACGCTTACAACGAAGCACAGCGTAAAGCACTGGTGGAAAAACTCGGTGGGGGTAAAGAAGATTCAGTGAACATCCAGCGTTACAAAGGTTTGGGTGAGATGAACGCCGACCAGCTCTGGGAAACAACGATGAACCCCGATACCCGCACACTGAAGCAGGTAACCATCGAAAGCGCCGCAGAAGCCGATCGCATCTTCAGCATGCTGATGGGCGACGAAGTAGCTCCCCGCCGCGAATTCATCGAAAGCCACGCGAAATACGCCAAGCTCGATATCTGACAATGCTCATCTTATTTTATACAGTCCCTGCCATCGCGGGGACTTTTTTTTATGGATGCGATCGCAACCAGGCATCCACGTAACGGATTATTTTTTCATCAGGCACGTCTTTGCCTGCGCCCGAAAACTTTTTAAACCGGCGATAGTATAATGCCGCCTTCCTGTTGTCCTTCAGATACATTTCGGCAATATAACCGGCCGCATACAAATGAACAGGATGCTGAAAAACATACCACGCCGAATCATGGCAGGCAATGGCCGCGTTGTATTGCTTCAGCGCGGTATAATTTTCAGCCTGCGCATTCCAATATACTATCGCATCTTCTTTCAAACTCATCCGCACACACAATGCCAGCAACCGGTTGCTTTGCTCCCGGTCATTCAGTCCCGCGTATCCTAATGCAGCATAGTAAAGCACCGACTGACCGGCGCGATTGGTGGTGAGCAACCATTCACAAACGCCAACAGCATCCTGGTAACGCTGCTGTGCCACGTATACGGCCGACAGGTAAATAAACGGATCGGTTACATACACACTGTCTCTCAGCAACGCTTCACCCCAACGCACCACTTCTTCTTTTTTATCCAGCTTAAATGCGAGTTCCGTTTTTCGCGCAATTACATTACGGTCCGTTGTATCGCGCGATAAGAAAACAGTGAGCAGGCTATCCGCTTCCTGTATTCTATTTTGCCGTACCCATACATCCGTCAATCCAAGTAAAGCCGTTCCCGCCTGCGGGTTGAGGCGATAAGCTTCCTGCAAATATTTTGCAGCGGAATCTGTATAACCCATTTGCTGGAATACGGTTGCCGCCTGCTGATGAAAACGCCATCTTTCGGGATACAATAACAATAATTTTTTGTAATAGCCCAATGATTGCGGAAAATCCCTTTCCTCATAATTGAGTTGAGCGAGGTAAAGCAGGGCAGGCGCATAATGCGGATTCAGTTTTAAGGCGCGTTCGAGCCAGGTTCTCGCTTCGGCGTATTGATTATTCTGGTAGTAACAATAACCGAGATCGGTAACATAAATGGGCGTACCGGCATAAGCTGCGGTAAATTGTTGCAGATATTTTATGGCGCCTTCGTAGTCCTGTTGTTGCTGCAGCGAAACAAGTTCGTAACGGTCGTAAGCTTCCTGTGCAACGGCAAAACTTCGACCGGCAAAAACCAGCAATCCCGTTACCAGGAAATATTGCAGTACCTGTTTCATACAGTTTTTACAAAAAAGGTACTGGAATTTCATGAAAAAAAGGCCCTGAAGATTGAATTTTACAATTGAATTTCAATCAATTAGACATGATGACAATTAGGCACGCTTTTAGACAGGCTATAACATCGAAAACGCGTACCTTTCAAAACCCAGAAAGGATTTTTTTAATACTAAAACTTCGAATCATGGCAGATGTAACTCTTACCGCTTACAATGTAAAGACTAAAGAAAAAGGTGTAACCATCCAGGATGCTGTTATCACTAAAACAGCCAAAGGTGCTTACATGGCGCAGGGCAATGATGGCAAGGGCAACAAGCTGACCACTCTGCTCGGGCAGGAGAAGGCGTTGGCTGCTATTGCTGCAGGCATCGCTAAGAAAGGTTGGGAAGATTGATCTTAACGACTTATGTTCTTATAATAGTAAAAGCCGGCTTATCGCCGGCTTTGCTTTTATCTGCTTAAAGTCATTATTGTAACATGATACGGAATACCGATTTGTTTTTACCGGTGCCGGCTTCGATGAGGTAAAGACCTGCAGGATATTTTGCCCGCGGCAATACGAGTACCTGCTTCTGAATAAATCCATTTCCGGAAAACTCCGTTTGTTTCACCATGCGTCCCGTTGCATCAAAGATTCTCAGTGGCACCCTGGAACCAGCCTCGGCCTGGTAAACAAAATACATTTCGCCTGCAGATGGATTCGGATAGAGCTGCCAGTTCATTTCCGCATTGAATACCACCGGACGTATATCCGAATAAGTAAAGCTGCCATCGGCCTCCGCAATTTTCAACCGGTAATAACGAACGCCTGATTTGTTGCTTTCCCCATCGGTGTAGTTATAGTGACGTGCCACGCCAGGTGCACCATTGGCCGGTAAAAATCCGAGCGTCACGAATTGCTGATTGTTCAGCGCCTCATTTCCTTTGGCCACCTGTATTTCAAATCTTGTTACCCCAACTTCTGCTGTGGTACTCCAGGTAAGCTCCGCGTTTTTGCCATCCGCCGTTTTGATAGCATTGAAGGCCAGCAGTTGAACAGGCAATGGTGTATTGCGATCGGGACCGCCATTGTTCAACCAGAATTCGGAGAAATTACGCACTTTAAATTCTGCATAGTACCCTTTGTCGAAGGGCACTTTCACGGCTCTTTCTGCGGCGATAAATAACCACTCGCCTCCTGTATTGTTGTCGATGTCTCCGTCTTCAATATTTTTATCGGTATGCGTGAATTTAGATACGCCCAGCTCCACCACCTGTGCCGGTTTGGTACAACCGCCACAACCAGTCGCTGCTATCAATGCTTCGGTCTCCGTATCGAGGAAATAGAAGCGCACGATCGCCGAGTCGGGTTGTGTGGTGTTGGCGGGTTTGACGGTAATATTCCGGTTGTGATAATACTGACCATTGTTGTTGCGGATAGTGCCGCCGGTATGGATATATGCCTGCGCTGTAGTGTTGCCAAGCGTTAATCCGTTTGCATTTACGGACGCAATCAGTTTATCATTTTCCGTAAAATCAACCCAGTTGTTACCGCTTACCGCCGCCGCCGCCGTAGGTGCTGCCATCGTTATACCATCATAAATTCCTTTGGTGTTATCATAGATATGTATATCATCGATGCCTACCCCTTCACGGTTCACATAGGGATCGGAGTTCATCACCATCCGCAAACGCAGGCGGCTTACGCCTGTTGGCAATGGAATGGTGGCCACATGCCATCTGGTATAATCCTGTATGCTCCACACCGGATTACCGGGGTAATTTCTGTTGTACCAGTTAGTGCCTTCCCCCACTGCTCCCAGCCGTTGCCAGTCGACACCATTGATCGAATATTCCATCCAGGCACCGTCGCAAAATGATCCGTTGCCGCAATCCTCCGCATCCAGCGCCAGGTGCATGCTGAGTGTAGGCGCTGTCATGCCGGTAACGTCATAGCAGGGAGAATAGAGATAGGAAAATTCGCTATCGTTGTAATTACCTGCGAGGCGGGTTTTCCATGCCTTCGCGCCGCTTGCGGCGCGGTTTATTTTGGTTGATGCGGGCGTGCCATATTCCCACGAAGATTTGTTTCCACCGGTATACCAGCCACCATCACCTGTTTCAAAATTCTGCAGATGCGGGAATGCAGTAATCACAGGTGAATTGATGATCGTTACCATTAGTGTATCATTATCCCGATACGAGTCGCCGGGAAAATCGACCCATGCTTTTACCGTATGCATGCCGGGAGCCGACAGATCAGCAGTCACCGGAAACTGGTAAATAGCTGTTGCATTACCCGGAATGGAAGCTATCGTTCCATTCACTATTGCTCCTCCGTCGACCTGGTAACGAACCGGTACATTGGTCACTGTTGTATTCACACTGTTACGCACAGTTATACGAACCGGCACATTGTTGTCAAGACCACAGCTTGCTACCACCGGTGTATCGATACTCACCATCTGCATATCATTTGCCACGATATAAAAATGAACATCATCAAATGTATAACCCGCCGCATTTTCATTGTCTGCTGTTTGTATCTGTCCCCACTGCCCCCAACGCACCTGAAAACTCGACGTGAAGGCTTGTCCTGCCGCCACCAGGGCGTCGCTTACTTCAATGCTGCTGCTACGGCGAAAAACACCGGGATCGCTTTGATTGGCGTAGAGGTCGTATACCTGTACCCATGGGTCCAGGTCGCTGCCTCTCACCCATACCCGGTTGGCATTGTTATCCGGCTGCCCGTGATGTTTATAAAGAAAATCGAGACGTATATCCTGTGTTGCGGCAGTATAACCTGCAAAATTGAACGTCCCTTTCAGGGAATCTGCCGTGCCTCCGCCATTGAACCGGTCCGCATCAAGTGTTAACCCACGTTCACCGTTTGCTATACCACTGTTCACAAACGTGCGCACACGGCCATAAGCTGTTGATGAAACAAGATCGTACCGTTCGGCTCCTCTTAATCCTGTTACCGGAGCCATGTATTCCGCCGAATCGGCAGCTTCTATATTGTCGGTAAAATCGTTTCCGAGACTTATTACGACCGGTGCGTTGGGCAATTGCCGGATCAACTGGTTAAGCGTATCGTTGGCCGCAACGGGATCGGGTGCAGACAAATTGATCACTTCCGCTTTTACGTTGTAATCACCGGTAGTTGAAAAATCATAGGTGGTGGTAAATGTATGATCGAGTGTAGCCTGACCCGCCAGCGGCAATCCTGCAGGTGTTTCAGTCGCTTGTAATACACCATTCACATAATACCGTACCTGCAGTGATGAGACGGGTACATCATCCAGGTTTTTTATCCGCACCGTTACCGGTGTAGCGGCTGTTAAGGCAGTAGAGGTCAGTTGCCGTCCGCTTGAGGGAGCACGGAGTGATACCATCTTCAGGTCATTGTCGGAAATACTACCACTGCAGGTACCACCGGAAGGTTGTAAAGCCGACGCAGCCCTGGCCCTACGGCCGTGGAATGTTCCAAAGTTTGCCCTTACGGTAACACAATACATGGAATCACGTGACAAACCCGAAAATGAATAGCTAGTGGTGGACGGAGGAACTGTCGCCACGGAAATCATTTCATTTCCGCGCTGAATAAACAACTCGTAGGCCGTAGCACCGGCAACAGCGGTCCAGTCAATATTAATATACGACTCACATTGCACGGCTCCCAGCGTGATCACGGGGGTGCCGATGATCGTAAATGCACCACCCGTACTGGTCATGCCGGTACCGTTTCTGGTAATACGAATCTGTGCCTGGCTGGTGGGTACAGTTGCAGGCACCGTCCAGTCGATCCGGCGGAGATCCGCAGGCACTGTTGCGTCGATCACATTCCAGGTAACACCATCGGTAGTATATTCCACCGTGAAAGTATTGGCCGGTAACCCATAGGAGTCCCAGGCGATAGGCAATACATCACCCGGACTTGTATATTCGCCACCGGCCGGATAAGTAAGTCTTGTTACCACAGGCAGCGTATCGTATACGAGGAAATAGTCCTGACGCGGCGACTGCGTTATGCGCGTTCCTTTGACAACGAATGTATACGTGCCGGCAACAGGCGCGTTGATCACTACCTGCTCGATATTGTTGACATGATCGGGACCCGTTAAAGCAACGTTATTTACCATGGAAGGAACCGTATCGAGCAATTGGGGATACATGGTAACGGAAGGTGTAATAACTTCCAGATCCAGGTCATGCACCAAAGCAGGGTTGGCCAATACGGATGCTGCCGGATCATTCCAATACAACATTACTTTCAATTGCGCCAGTCCCGAAGGCACATTAAATGTGATGTTTTTTGTATCCCCCTGGGACAATGAGTCGTGCTGATAATTATTGGCTTCGAGCATCAGCACTGAACGTTGCAGATCCATCCAGCCAAAGCCATAACGGTAATCGGGACCGGGATTTCCCAGATCAGCCGCACCGTTGCAGATAAGCGCTTTCATCAGACCATTGCGGGGGTTAGCATTGCCATGCAACTGACGATAACGCTGATACAGTAAGGCAAGTCCACCGGCAACACCCGGGGATGCCATGCTTGTACCGCTATTGGTGCCATAAATATTAATCGAAACAGTAGACATTACCAGTGTGCCTTGTGCCATTACTTCCGGCTTGATACGCCCGTCACGCACCGGACCGCGGCTCGAATTATTAGCAATCATACCGGAACTGGTCGTATTGCCTACGGTAATAACATTTTTAGCACTTTGATACGCGCCGAGTACGTTACTGAATTGAGTGGCATACGGAGAACATGTAAAAGTGCCGCTGTTACCCGAGCCAAACACGTGCTGAAGCGCCGGATAACTATTGATCTGTTGATCCACAACGCGTGAATACAGATCGTACTTACCGAATGAATTACAATCATCAACAATATTTCCATACGAGTTATTGGTAATAACCATTCCATAATCCTTTACATACGCTGGTGTGTTGGTAAGAATATTGGAAAAGGTCTGCGCTACAATGGTCGCTTTGGGTGCATATCCACTATATCTTTCATCGATGATGCCCGCACCTGCTGCTGTGCCCATGACATGTATGCCATGCCAGTTGCCTACACTGGAAGAGCGGTTGATCAGGTGCGATTGAATATCTGCATGTTGCAGAGGGTCGGCATCATCACCCACACCAATTACCACCCCCTGTCCTTTGAGATTACGACCGTTGGACGACTGCAATACCGTGGCTTTGGAATTGGCCCGGCTGCTGTTGTTCAACGTACGATCGGCGGGTAAGGCCGGTTGAACATACTCAATGCAGGGCAATGACGCCAGCTCCGGCACACGCAGCGCCGCCACACGCAAACGCACAAGCCGCGCCGAAAGAAAATCGGTTGACAAAATATCGAAATGAAGATCCGTTAAAGTCTTACGTACTATTTCCCAGCTAAAGCCTTCGGGAAAACTGATCGCTACATCCACCGTACCGGGCACCGTCACGGCATAAGAAGGGAACAATCCGTTTTGTAAAGAAACGTCCATCTTCTGACGCGCTTCGGGAAGTATCAACGCGCGCACACCGGCAGCTTCCAATATATTTTTTGAAGGGATGGATGCGCAAACGGCGGTAAAGGCATTGCCGGTTAAATAATCCTGCAGATCGATGCCGGCTTTTTTGAGGCGCTCGCGGCTGGCCGCATCAGGTAGTTTTTCAAATTGTATAAAAAGAAAAAATTGCTCCCCGATCCGCGGAGCCTTCGACGATAAGGCAGTCAGTTGTTCATCCGTAATATTCCTTTCCGGCACAAAAGCGCCGCTTTTCAATTGCAGGGTATAATCCTGCTGTTGTGCACCCGCAAGCAGGCACGAGAAAAGCGCAGCCATCAAGGGAATCGGATATCGTCTCATAAGTCTGGTTTGTCAATAAAGATACATTAAATGAAGGTATTCTTATATACGACAAACCCTTATTGGCAGATGTCCATCAGCCAGCCTGCACCACCTGGCTATGCATAAGTTTCAGGAAGTCAAACATCTCTTTCATATCACGGATGGGCTCGGCTATTAAAAGAAACAGGCGGCCTGTTTGTTTGAGACGTCCTTTGTTGGTGCCGGTTTGCAGGAAGGCGATCACCCGCTGAAACAGATCAGATTCGAAATAAGGTGAATCCGGACGGTTGATAAAGAAACAACGCAACACATCATCTTTAAGCGACATTTTTTCAAATCCCAGTTCAACCGCCAGGCGTCTGCATCTTACAGTGGTAAACAGGTCATCGACCTGCGGAGGCACGGGACCAAAACGGTCGGCCAGTTCCTGCCGCATCATATCCAGTTCTTCATCATTCTCGCAGTTGTCCATGCGTTGATAAAGCGACAGACGTTCCGTGATGCTCTCGACATAACTATCCGGGATCAGAATTTCCTGGTCGGTATCGATAGTACAATCCTGCACGAAATCGTCTTGTTTGGAAATTTCATCTTTAAAGAGGTCTTTGAATTCCGTACGTTTCAATTCGCGGATCGCTTCTTCTAGTACTTTCTGGTACATTTCAAATCCAATCTCTGCCATGAAACCACTTTGTTCGCCACCCAGCAGGTTGCCCGCGCCACGGATATCAAGATCACGCATCGCTATCTGGAAACCGCTGCCAAGTTCACTGTGTTGCTCGAGTGTTTGCAAACGTTTACGCGAATCAGGCGGCAACGTACTCATGGGTGGAGCCAGCAGGTAACAGAAAGCCTTTTTATTGCTGCGCCCCACGCGCCCGCGCAACTGGTGAAGATCGCTCAGTCCGAAGTGATGTGCGTTGTTGATGATGATGGTATTAACGTTGGGAATGTCCACACCGCTTTCCACGATATTGGTACAAACCAGTACATCATATTTTCTTTCGATGAAATCGAGAATCTTTTCTTCCAGTATATGCCCTTCCATCTGACCGTGTGCATAGCTCACGCTGAGGTCGGGACAAAGCCCCTGGATGATGGCCGACATTTCTGCCAGACCGCTGATGCGGTTGTAAATAAAGAAGACCTGGCCGCCGCGTTCCGTTTCATAATAGATCGCATCGCGGATCACATCTTCATTGTATACGGCTACTTCCGTTTGGATAGGCTGGCGGTTGGGCGGCGGCGTATTGATGATGCTCAGGTCGCGCGCACCCATCAGGGAGAACTGTAACGTACGTGGTATTGGTGTAGCCGTCAACGTTAGTGAATCCACGGTAGTACGCAGGGTCTTGATTTTTTCCTTGTGTGCCACGCCAAACTTCTGTTCTTCATCCACGATCAGCAGACCGAGATCTTTGAACTTCACATCTTTTCCAAGGATGCCGTGTGTACCTACCAGGATATCGATCTTTCCTTCTTCGAGACGTTTGAGCGTATCCTTTTTTTCTTTCGCCGTTTTGAACCGGTTGATATAATCGACCGTAACGGGGAAATCTTTTAACCGGTCTTTGAAAGTTTTATAATGCTGAAAGGCCAGGATCGTTGTCGGCACCAATATAGCGGCCTGTTTACCATCCACATTGGTTTTAAACGCGGCACGGACAGCGATCTCTGTTTTACCAAAACCCACATCGCCGCACACGAGGCGGTCCATCGGGGATGGTTGCTCCATGTCTTTTTTTACATCGGCGCTCGCCTTGCTTTGATCGGGAGTGTCTTCGTAAATAAACGAAGCTTCAAGCTCTGTCTGCAGGTAATTATCAGGAGAATGTGCAAAGCCTTCCTGCGCTTTACGCTGTGCATATAACTTGATCAGGTCGAAGGCAATTTCCTTGACCTTGGTCTTTGTTTTTTCTTTCAGTCTTGCCCACGCATCACTTCCGAGTTTGTTCACCTTGGGCACACTGCCTTCCTTGCCGGTGTACTTGGCAATTTTGTGCAGCGAGTTGATGTTGACGTACAAAATATCGCTGTCTTTATAAATAATACGGACAGCTTCCTGCATGCGGCCATTGGCTTCAATCTTCTGCAAGCCACTGTACACGCCTACTCCGTGATCGATGTGTGTGACGTAATCACCGGGTTGTAACTCGCGGAGCGTGCGGAGCGTAAGCGCTTTGTTTTTATTATAAGCCTGCTTGACCTTGTATTTGTGATACCGCTGGAAAATCTGGTGATCGGTATAACAAACAAGTTTTACATCTTCATCCACAAATCCTTCGTGAATGGAAGACACGATCGGATCGAAAACAAGCTCCGACTTCAGGTCATCGAAAATCGTTTGTAACCGTTCCAACTGGCGCGGGTTCTCTGCAAAGATGCAAAGGCGGAAACCTTTGTCTTCCCAGCCTTTGAGGTCGCGGATGAGCAGGTCAAACTGGCGGTTGAAGGCAGGCTGCGCTTTTGTATGAAAAGCAATTTCAGCGGTAATGGATGGCGTGGTGTTGTGCGCGCCGAACTCTACGAGATGGCGTGTGCTCACCTGCGTTTCCCACAAGGCAGCGGAAATAAAATCGTCCTCCTTTACATTTTTCTTACGCAGCTTGTCCTCCTCTTCCTCTTGTTCTTTTTTTGAATGGGCAACCGGTTGTTCCTGTTTCAGACGGAGAAAAGCCTGCAGATCGTCACTGGCGGCTTCGAGCCGTTCGCGGCAGAGCTGGTAATCTTCCACCCACACAACGGTGTTTTCGGGAAGAAATTCCATTAAAGAAACCTGTTCATCGGATTCAAACTGTGTTTCAACGTTGGGAATGATGCTTACCTGCAGCAGCTTGCGTTCGCTGAGCTGTGTTTCGGGATCGATGATCCGGATGGAGTCTACATCATTGCCGAAGAGTTCGATACGGTAAGGTTTATCATTACCATAGGAATAAATATCGAGGATGCCGCCACGGATTGCGAACTGCCCGGGTTCGTACACGAAATCGGTGCGTTGGAAACCGTAATCGGTGAGTTTCAGTAAAAGCTGATTGGTATCGAGTACATCACCCGACTTGATATGAATAATATTGGCAGAAAGCGTAGTGGGCAGCACTACCTTCTCGAACAAAGCTTCCGGGTGTGTGATAAGGACTTTTTTATTTCCGCCTCCGGCGATACGGGTGAGTGCTTCAGTCCTTAGCATTACGTGCGAGGAGTTGAGTAACTCGTAGTTCTTGCGGTTTTTAAAGGAGGAAGGGAAATAAAAAATATCGAGTCCGCCGGTCAGGCTCTCCAGGCTATTGAAAAAATAAGCCGCGTCTTCCGCATCATTCAGGATGATGAGGTGATTGAGCTGGGCGCAGGCCGGGTGGCCAAACACGGAAGCTGCAATAAAAGCCGGGGCACTGCCATGGAGTTGGGAAAGATGAAGTATCTGGGGTTGGGCATAGGTCAGCTTGTCCGCTACCTGAAAAAGGGCGGGTGAATGCTGGTACAACTGCAACAAATCAAGATTCATAAATGCCCGGCAAAGTTAGTCAAAATTCAAAAGGCAAAAGTAAAAAGGTAAAGGCATCGGACTTAGGGCGTTAGCATCTTTGCTTCTTACGCAGCTCTGCGTGAAAATTGCAACAAGCAGGAGGCTTTCACTTTTGAATTTTTTGGCAAAAAAGAATTGCCCCGGCGAAAGCCAGGGCAATGGATATTCCGAACCGTCCAAGTGAGAAATACATTTTAATTCAAAAGTCAAAATTAAAAATTCAAAAAACAGGTTAGCGTTACACTTCGATAAGTTCAGTATAACACTTTTTACTTTTGAATTTTGACTTTATTGTAATACGATCTCGCCGACATCCAATGGCAGATCTTTTACTTCAAGATTTTCCAATGTCACATCTTTAAAAGGTTCTTTGGCGTCGATAAAAAGCCGGTAAGTGCCCGGTTTTACCTGTAACGAAAACGACCCGACACTGCTGATGAGGCCGCGCACGGTATCTTTAGCACTGGCTGCCCAGACGGAAATACCACCGTCAGGAGGTGAAACCTTACCTGTGATACCGCCCTGAATAATACTATTTTGTGCGTTGCCCTGACCGGAACGGAAGGCAAACATGAGACTGACCATTCCAATGAAGGCGGCCAGCACCAGGAGTCTTTTTTCCATTGCTCAAGAACTTAAAGATGATAAAGAACGATCTCTGGTGGTAAGAGGTAGCTGCCGGATTATTTTCAACTACTATGCCAATGGCTTTTTTCTGTGGATAACTCAATATATAATCACGCATTTAGGGGTTAACCCAAGCTGACGGCAGGAAATATGCGATGCGGGTTTCTGCTACCCTTAAACAACCACTCAGCTTTTCGTACATTGTAGGAAATAAGCTTGCTATGGCTGCACAACCCTGGCGTACCGGTAAAGTGGTGCGTATCGAAAAGGAAACATATAATACCAACCGCTACTGGATCGAAATTCCTGAACTGGAACACTTCGAGTTTATTCCGGGACAGTTTGTAACCCTCGATCTGCCGATTCATGAAAAACCCAACAAACGATGGCGCAGTTATTCCATCGCCAGCTGGCCCGATGGAAGCAATATTTTCGAACTGGTGATCGTACTGGTCGACGGAGGGTTGGGCTCTACTTATATATTCAACGAAATAAAAGTGGGATCGGAACTACAGATCCGGGGGCCGCAGGGCGTATTTACGCTGCATGAAGAAAATCTGCAGAAAGAACTATTCCTGGTATGTACCGGCACCGGCATCGCACCGTTCCGCAGCATGGTTCATCATCTGCACAGAGAGAATATTCCGCACAAAGGCATTTATATTATATATGGTTGCCGTACGCAGCAGGATTTATTATACTATGATGAGCTGCGTTCCCTGGAATTGGAAAACTTCCATTATATCCCTACGCTGTCCCGTGAGGAGTGGGAAGGTAAACGTGGTTATGTTCACGCGATCTATGAGGAACATTGCTGTGGCCAGCAGGACGCGACATTTTTCTTATGTGGCTGGAAAAATATGATCGACGAGGCGAAAGAACGGATTCAGAAAATGGGGTATGACCGGAAGGCGATACACCTGGAACTGTATGGGTAAGGTGGAAGGCGTAAGGCATAAGGAAGTCTTGGCGCCTTTGCTCCTTACGAAGCTTTGCGTGAAAAAAACCGGAGCCAATTCACGCTTTTTTGAATTTTGACTTTTGAATTTTGAATTTTTCTACGTGCTGAATTGGCGCAAATGATGATCGATATGTTTCCACATTGACTTACCCCATTGCTCAGGAGTTAATTCACCAAAGAACGGATGCGGATAACGGCCGGCCTTGCCCGGACCTGATTCATAGAAGTGCTGAATCTGCTGAAGGAGCAATGCTTTTTCTTTATCAAATTCCCGCTGATCGGCGATTCTGAGATAGGGAGCTGTTGGTAAACCCTGTTTCCACGGTTTTTCGCTGTACAGGAAAGGCCTCATCATTGGGCCGAGGATACGTCCGAAAAACATGCGGGGCATCGGCTTCCCGCTGTTCGGTATATCAAATATTTTAGCGCAATGCGCGAGCATCTGCGACACATCCATTTTACCCCAGACACGCTTGCTTGCAGGTGTTAATTGTCCGATGCGTTGCACAATATCGCGGTAAGCAGTTTCTTCGAAAAGGTTTTTGATTTCCATGGAAACAATTCAAAAGTAAAGGCCGTCAATGAGTGAATAAGTCAATAAGTGAATGCGCAAATAAACGAACCTTTGATTGACTTATTGACCGATTGACTTATTCACGCCTGCTATTTATCCTATCGCCGCCAACACCATCTCTTTCAGCTTGCTGATCGGCACACGCTCCTGCTCCATCGAATCGCGGTGACGGATGGTAACCGTATTGTCTTCTTTCGTTTGGTAATCGACCGTTACGCAGAACGGAGTTCCCAATGCGTCCATGCGACGGTAACGTTTACCGATTGAATCCTTCTCTTCGTAGAAACAACGGAACGACGCCTTGCAATCATTGATGATGTCCTTCGCAATTTCAGGAAGGCCATCTTTTTTATTCAACGGCAATACGGCCATTTTGATCGGCGCCAGTTTCGCGGGCAGCTTCATTACCACGCGGCTGTCCGGTTTTTCCGGCGTGCTCAGGTCCTGCTCTTCGTAAGCGTTGCTTACCACGGCAAGGAACATCCGGTCGAGACCAATGGATGTTTCGATTACATATGGAATATAATTCTGGTTGATCTCGGTGTCGAAGTATTGCTGTTTTTTCTTACTGAATTCCTGGTGACGGCTCAGGTCGAAATCGGTACGGCTGTGAATACCTTCCAGTTCTTTGAAACCGATCGGGAAGTTGAATTCAATGTCACAGGCAGCATCGGCATAGTGTGCCAGTTTGATATGATCATGGAAACGATAGTGCTCTGCAGGCAAACCAAGACTCAGGTGCCATTGCAGGCGTTGCTCTTTCCAGTATTCATACCATTCTTTCTGCGTACCGGGACGCACGAAGAATTGCATTTCCATCTGCTCGAATTCGCGCATGCGGAAGATGAACTGACGCGCCACGATTTCATTACGGAAAGCCTTGCCGATCTGTGCAATACCAAAAGGTATTTTCATGCGGCCGGTTTTCTGCACATTGAGGAAGTTCACAAAAATACCTTGCGCCGTTTCGGGACGCAGGTATACTTTATTATCATCGCCTTCTTCGCTGACGGCTCCGAATTCGGTAGCAAACATCAGGTTGAACTGGCGGATATCGGTCCAGTTGGAAGTACCGCTGATCGGGCATTTGACACCGCGGTCGATGATGAGTTTTTTTAATCCTTCAAAATCATCCTTGGCCAGCAACCTGTCCATTTCGTTGAGCATGCCTTTGGCTTCATCGTCACGACCATCTTTTTCCATCAGCTCAGCATGTGCTTCGATCAGGTGGTCTACCCGATAACGCTTTTTACTGTCTTTGTTATCGATCATGGGATCATTAAAATTGTCCACGTGACCGCTGGCTTTCCAGGTGGTGGGGTGCATAAAAATAGCCGCGTCGATGCCCACGATATTATCGTGCAACTGCGTCATGCTTTTCCACCAGTAATCTTTGATATTCTTTTTGAGTTCGGCGCCCATCTGACCGTAGTCATATACAGCCTGCAGACCATCATAGATCTCGCTGCTGGGAAAAATAAAACCGTACTCTTTACAATGAGAGATAATTGCCTGGAACTTATTCGTATCGTTTGCCATAGGCCGCAAAGATAAGCGAACAGAGCCTTTACCGTATGCTTCCGCTAGTAGGTAAGAGGAAAAATGTGCTCACTGCGGCGTTTCACATCGCCTTTTTGCGTGCGCAGTTCGTAAGCCATGGGTGTGCAGCAGCTAACGTTGCAGAAACGCGGATAAAGGGTATAAATCCGCTGACCCTGAATTTCGAGAAAAAGCGTGTCTTTCCCCTGGTTATTGGCGGTTGCCACGGACAAATGCGCGGCTCCGAACGAGCGGTTATAGGCTACTACCGGTAAATCGGTTCCGGCTCTATTGCTCACTTTAATATCCGTAGGTTGGAGAAGGGGATTGTCTGCAAATACCAGGTCTTCACCCGTTTCTTCATCCAGTAATACAAACTTAAACAGATTGGCAGCAGGCTGGCAGTTCACGTCTGCGCATGTAGACATGTCAACGCAGGGAGAAGGAGAAGAATCGCTGCCTCTACGGCATGCCATCAGCGTGAGCAGACAAATAGTAAATATAGTTTTCGTAGTCATGCAATTTCTGACAACTGTTCTTGTCATTCCGTTGCAGATTCACCAGGTTTTTGGATCGGCTCAGCTGCATTTTGTGCGGCTACGGACGGTTGTGCCTGGATCGATTTTTCACTCTCCACTTCCACCTGTTCGATCCATACTGCATAATTATTAGGATAAATATGGGATCCCTGGCTTATGGCATAAACGCGCGTAAAGGCCGCACCGAAATAAAGAATGATCGCTGAATAATATACCCACAACAGGATAATTATCACGGAGCCTGCAGCGCCGTAGGCCGAAGACATTTTACTTTGACCCAGGTAAAGACCGATCAGGAACTTTCCGATCATGAACAAGGCGGCAGTAGTAAACGCACCCGCCCGTACGTGCCGCCAGCGGATGCGGGCGTCCGGCAATACTTTAAAAATAAGACCAAAAAGAAAAGCAGTGATTCCAAACGTCAACAGCACATTCACGATGTAAGCCAGTATCACCTGCGTTTCGGGAAATAACTGCGTCAGTCGCCCGATGAGCACGTCCATCATACCGTTTAATATCAATGACACCAGCAATAAAAATCCCAACGATACTACTACAGAGAAGGACAATAAACGGTTAATAATAAGTTTGAGCCACCCTCTGCCTTTGCGCGGTTTGGCTTTGAGGTGCCAGATCAGGTTGATGGAATCCTGGATTTCTCCAAACACGCTCGTGGCACCAATGATGAGCGTGACCAGACCTACCACCGTGGCAAAACCGCTTTCGTTACTCAGGGAAGCGTTGCGGATGATCTCCTGTACCTGCAGAGCCGCGTCCTTGCCCACAAATCCGGCTATCTGCCCGTATATACTTCCCTCAACCGCTTCTTTTCCGTAGAACAGATCACTCACCCATATAATGATAATGATAAGACCTGGTAAGGAAAAAATAGTATAGTAGGCTAATGCCGCACTCAGTTTGATGGCGCGGTCGTTGGAAAAATCGGTAATAGACTGTTTGAGAAGTTTCCAGGTATTTTTAAGTGGCATAGTTCATTATTAATCATACATAATGCCAAACTAAACTCACTGTAATTTGGGATTGTTACGATGCCTTTCGCTGTCGCGTTGCGTTTTTTTATCCAAATTTTTCTGCAACGCCGTAGTGAGATCCACGCCGGTTTGATTGGCCAGGCAAAGTAATACCCACAATACATCGGCCATCTCATCACCGAGCTCGCGGCCTTTGTCGGAGTCTTTGAAAGATTGATCGCCGTACTGCCGTGCCATCAGGCGGGCGAGCTCTCCCACCTCTTCGGTAAGTATGGCCAGGTTGGTCAATTCACTGAAATACTTCACGCCCACCGTTTTTATCCATTGGTCAACCGTATCCTGTGCTTCGCGAATAGTCATAACAAAGTATTTAGAACTTCCTTGCAATATAGCACGATTCTTGGCGTTATCCACAGACTTTCCACATTTTCAACACTACTAACCCTGATTCAATGCAACGGAAGGCGAGCCCAAAATGGATTGTTTACGTCTTGGTATTCATTTGCTTAGGCCAACTAAGCCCGCTCAACCTGCGGGCCGCGGTGCCCGTCGGCGACAGCATTGCCAAACCTTTTCGCATTCTTACCCACGGCAGGCAGATTACCATCCGCAGCCAGCAACCGATGCATAGTATAATGGTATGGACGGCCCGCGGGCATCGCGTGGTAGAACAGAAAGATCTCAATGCGCAGGATTTCAATTTTACCGTAACGGTGAATGAAAAAATATTCTTCGTGATGATCCGGATGAAGAACGGGCAGACCTACTCGGAGAAGATAGGTATCTAGCTAATTTGAAAATTTGATGATTTGAAAATTTGAAAATTTGAAAACGAACAGCCACAATGTTTAGTGATCCGTCACTGTTGACTATTCACTTATTGACTTATTGACCTATTCACGCTGTTTGCTGTCAATCAAAATCGTTACCGGTCCATCATTCAGCAACGACACTTTCATATCTGCTCCGAAAATACCGGTCTCCACTTGTTTGCCGCTGGCAGCAGACAATGCAGCTACAAATGATTCATACAAAGGAATGGCAATCTCCGGTCTTGCAGCACGGATATAAGAAGGCCGATTGCCTTTACGCGTGGAAGCAAAAAGGGTAAACTGGCTGATCAGCAGAATACCTCCATCCACCTCCACAACAGAACGGTTCATCACCCCTTGTTCGTCATCGAAAATCCGCAACCCCGCTATCTTTGCACTGAGCCAATTGATATCATCCGGACCGTCTGCCGCTTCAATGCCCAGCAGGATCAGCAATCCGGTTGTTATTTGTCCGTTGACAACACCATCAATGGTCACCGATGCCTCCGTCACGCGCTGTATAACAGCTCTCATAAGTTTGTATCTTTGATGCGAAGTTATGAGGCAATGAGTGAATAAGTGAATGAGTCAATAATTCTTCCCCGATTCACTTATTGACCTATTGACTTATTGACTTATTCACCTTTTTGAATTTTGACTTTTGAATTTTGAATTACATGGCTCCCGATATTTCCCGCGAAATCGTTTACCAGACCACCCGCAGCGGCGGCAAGGGTGGGCAAAACGTAAATAAAGTTGAGACAGCCGTCATTGCAGCTTTTCACATAGAAAATTCCGCAATCCTTACAGCCGGGCAAAAAGACCTGATCGCTGTAAAACTTGCCAACCGTATCAACAGCGAAGGCTGGTTACAGTTGAAAGTACAGGAACACCGGACGCAACTTTCCAATAAAGAAACCGCCACAATCCGCATGCATCAACTGATCGGAGAAGCCCTGGCAAAAAAGAAACCACGCATAGCCACACGCGTAAGCAAAGCAGCGAAAGAGAAAAGATTGGAGTCAAAGAAAAGACAGACCACCCGTAAAGCTGACAGACGCAAATTCAAACCGGGAGACTTTTAATGCCAAGACTATTTACCACCATATTGTCATTACTCGTTCTCACGATCACCATCGCTTACCTCGCATCCGGTTGCCGCAAATCCGACAATCCAAATAGCCTTACTTACCTGGAGCAAACCGTTCCTGCCGGCTTTCCCGACCCTTCTTTCCGTTTTACCGGCAACCCTTTATCCAAAGAAGGGTTTGAACTGGGAAGAAAATTGTTTTACGATGGCCGGCTCTCGCTCGACGGCAATTTTCCCTGCTCGTCCTGCCATCAGCAGGAAGCGGCTTTCGGCTTATTCGATCACGACCGGGCACACGGCTACAACAATTCCCACACGCTGCGCAATGCGCCACCACTGTTCAATCTTGCCTGGCAAAAAGGCTATCATTGGGACAGTGCCTACTCCTCCATCTATGCAGCCATTGCCCAGCCGATCAATGGTCATATTGAAATGGCGGAATCATTTACCGGCGTCACCAAAAAGCTACAGGCCGATCCTGATTACCGTGCCGCTTTTAAAAAAGTGTTCGGCACCCAATTCATTCAACCGGATCATATATTAAAAGCACTCGAACAATTCACCGGCTCACTGCTGTCCGCCGATTCCAAATATGATCGTGTAAAAAGAGGTGAGGCAAGTTTCACGGCCAATGAACAAAGCGGTTACGCCTTGTTTCTGGCCAAATGCAACAGCTGCCATACCGAACCCCTGTTCACCGATCATCGTTTCCGCAACAATGGTCTTCCCGTTGATCCGGTGTTAAATGATTTCGGGAAAATGATGACGACCCACCAATCGAAAGATTCTTTGCTTTTCAAAGTGCCTTCGTTGCGCAATGTGGCTGTCAGCAACAACTATATGCACGATGGCCGCTTCAACACACTCGCGCAGTGCCTGATCCATTACCGCACCAATGTGCAGCCGGGTCCCACCCTCGATCCGCAACTGGCCGGCGGCATCTCCCTCACCGACACCGAAATCCGTCAGTTGGTCGAATTCATGGGCACCCTGACCGACACGGGTTTCGTGCGCAATCCGGCGCTGGCACGGCCATAATGCCAATTTGAAAATTTGAAGATTTGGTAATTGACTACAGGAGATATTTTTAATCCTTGGAATGCTGGCTAATTATTAGCATAAAAAAGGCGTGAAGAAATATTCCCTCACGCCCTGACTATTTTCAAATCGTCAAATCTTCAAATTATCTCATTTCCTCCTGCCACGCAACACATCCAGCACACCGCGTTGTTTCTCCAATTCTTTTTCCTGGTTGGCCTGATCTTTCTCATTGGTCTTTAGATCGTCCTGGAGTTTACGCATTTTCTTTTCCATGTCGGCTTTATCGTCCTGCAGACTCTTGTACTTTTTCTCCGCTTTCGCGAGATTATCTTCCTGTGCTTTGATATCTACTTCCAGGCTGCTGCTCTCGATGTCGGGAGACAGGTTGCCCAGAAAATATTTACCGTTGGAATTGGAAGAACCATTTTCCGCACTTAATGCATTGGCTCCGCTCATGACCATATAAACGATCGAAGTGTTTTTGTCGCGGCGGCTTTTGCGTTCTACCTTAAATGCATAGTCCATCGGCGAGCTGCTTACCTCGCTGATGGTAGCACCGCTGTACACCAGGAAGCCCTTACTCGATTTAGCTTTTAGTCCAATCTTCTCCATTTTTTGTTTGATGGCGCTTTCCACCAGGTCCGGCGGATAATTATATTCCATCACCAACGCTGGTTGTTCGGTTTTCTGGTAAGACACTTTTCCCTCGTATACCTGTGCAGAAGCAGTAAGGCCGGCGGCCATAAAAAGCCCGATAAAAAATCTTTTCATAAACTCAGATTTTAGTAACTGATAAAAATAATGTTGGATAGATCCGCACAGCAGTAAAGGGTTACTAAAAAACCCATGCTGCGGATTTAGAGGGGACGACAAAGATACGCTTTTTTTAAAAATAGGGTTTCCGGGGCCGGTACCTACCGGAAATCTCCGCGTAAACCTGTAGGTTTGTCGAAAGAATTGTATTTCATTGAGCAGCATTAAACAACTGGCGGGACAAACGATGTGGTACGGGGTAAGTTCTATTGCCGCCCGCTTTCTTAACTATTTATTAACGCCTTATCTTACCGGCGCGCTGCTCACGTCTGCCTACGGGGAAATGCAACTGATCTATTCACTCATCCCTTTTCTTAATATCCTTTTTACTTATGGCCTTGAAACGGCTTATTTCCGTTACATCCAGAAAAAAGAACAGGCCGCCGATGTTTACGACACCATTACCGTAAGCCTGATCATCAGCACCGTCAGCCTTACCACGCTGATGATCATTTTCCGCGGCGCCATTGCCGATATTATTTCCCTGCAAAATCATACGGAATATATCACCTGGTGCGCCTTCATCATCGGACTGGATGCCCTCACCACCATCGCCTTCGCCAAGTTGCGGCACGACAACCGGCCCGTCAAATACGCCGTCATCCGGATTTCCGGCATTCTTGTTTACATCGCGCTTACCATCTTTTTCCTGTCCATTTGCCCGCGTATTGCCAAAGACCATCCCGATCATTTCCTGCTGCTGTTTTACAAACCCGGCATGGAAGTCGGCTATCTTATTCTGGCCAATGTGGCCCAGAGTCTTTTCACTTTTATTTTGCTGCGCAAGGAATTCTTTGCTTTCCGGTGGCGTTTCAATAAAACCCTGTGGCGCGAGATCATGCGGTATTCCATGCCTTTGCTCATCGTGGGTTTTGGCGGCATGGTCAACGAAACGATGGACCGCATCATGCTCCGCTGGTGGTCCACTTCCTCCGATCCGTTGACGGAGATTGGTATTTACTCCGGCTGTTATAAACTGTCCATCCTCATCACGTTGTTTGTGCAGGCGTTCAGAATGGGTGCTGAGCCTTTTTTCTTTAAACAATCACAGGGAGAAAATCCGCAACGCACTTATGCGCGCGTGATGAAGTTTTTTGTGATCGCCGTATGCCTGATGTTCCTGGTAGTGGTGTTATACCTTGATATATGGAAACATTTTTTAAGCCGTGAAACCTACTGGACCGGTTTGCGTGTGGTGCCCATTTTGTTATTGGCCAATATGTTTCTCGGCATTTATTACAATCTCAGCATCTGGTACAAAGTCACCAACCGCACGAGAGCCGGCGCCACGATCACTTTTATCGGCGCGGGCATTACCTTATTGATTAACTTTTTATTCATCCCGCGTTTTGGTTACATGGCCTGCGCATGGGCCACCTTCCTTTGTTATGGCACTATGATGGTCTTGTCGTTTGTATGGGGGCAAAAAGTTTATCGTATTCCTTACGCCTGGAAGAAACTGGTTGCCTATATCGTGATCGTGGTGTTGCTCTATGGCATAGCGATATTATTCGGCAAGATGGGGCTGGGAACCGCCGCCAATTTTGCCTTTTCTACTTTACTGCTGGCGCTTTTCGGATGGTTTATTCTCAACGTGGAGAAAAAAGAATTCAGCCGTATGCCTGTCATTGGAAAATTTATCCGCTGATCAGCAGGCAATACGTATTGCCGTACCGGTAAAACGGGTTAACTTCACGCCGCAAAATCAAAGTTTACTCCCCTCATTATGACATTACTGGAAAAACAGCTCGTGATAAAGCGTTCATCTTTACCAGGAGCTGGGAAAGGTCTTTTTACGAAAACCTTTATTCCCAAAGGCACGCCGATTGTAGAATACAAAGGAAAGATCACCACCTGGAAAGAGGTAGAACACAACAACGGTGAGAACGGTTATATCTATTACGTAAAACGTTCACATGTGATCGACGCGAGCAACAATACGGAAGAACTTGCGCGTTATGCCAACGATGCCCGCGGTATCACGCGCATAAAAGGTGTGACCAACAACGCCGAGTATGTGGAAGAAGGCGTACGCGTTTTTATCCAGGCTAAAAAAGACATCCCGGCCGGTTCGGAGATTTTTGTTCCTTACGGAAAAGAATACTGGGATGTGATCCGTCATAATATCCGGTTGGAGCAGTCCAACCGCGAGCGCGCCGCGAAGAAGAGCAATAAGTGAATAAGTCAATGAGTCAATATACTTGTTGATCATTCACCCATTCACTTATTCACTTATTGACCATTCACTCCCGAGGCTTCGGGATGACGATTCACGCTCTTGAATTTTGACTTTTTACTTTTGACTTAAAAAAGGATTGTTCATTTTCTCAAACCCTATCGTCGTCATTGGTCCGTGGCCGGGATAAACTTTCGTTTCATCCGGCAACACAAGCAGTTGCGTATGAATACTCCGGATAAGTGTGTCGTAATCACCCCCGGGAAGATCGGTGCGGCCGATGCTGCGGTTGAACAATACGTCGCCGGCTATCAGCAATCCGGAGGTTTCGCTGTAAAATGACACGCTGCCGGGTGAATGCCCCGGCGTAAACAGGATTTGCAGCTCTTCACTGCCCAGGCTGACGGTTTCACCTTCCCGTATATTGACCACCGGTCCGTCATAAACAGCCGTAAACGGGATCTGCCAGGCCGCCGCTGCCTGCGCGGCCCGCTCCAGCACCGGCATCTCCTGCGCGTGCAGATGAGGGGTCAGCCCCCAGGTTCCGGCAACAAACTTGTTCCCGAAAATATGGTCGAAATGGCAATGGGTATTCAGTAAAAGTACCGGCTTTAACCCTTCGGAACGGATGGCATCCGCCAATTGCTGCTCCTCCGCCGGAAAATAACAGCCCGGGTCGATAATGCAGCACTCCTTTTCTTCGTTATACAACAGATAGGTATTTTCCTGAACCGGGTTAAATGTGAACGACTTAACGCTTAACATGAAGGGTTTTTTGTATTTTTAAAATTGGGAACGCTGTTTTTCCGTAAATAACCGGTATAAGGCTCAAAACTACACGCCGGGAATGAAAAGGCAAGCAGGAATCTTCAACCACATTCCCGGGATTAGAACTAAGTAAACGCAATAAAGTATCGCCCAATCGTATGAATAAATTAACTAGCCTGATTGTCTGCCTTACCTTGCTAACTGGTATGAAAGCATCGGCGCAGGCCAATGCTGTTGAATTTGGCAAAAACCGCGTACAATATCAGAAGTTCAAGTGGAAGTATTACCAGACCGAAAACTTCAATACCTACTTCAGCCAGGATGGCCTGGGTCTGGGAAAATATGTAGCCCAGATAGCCGAGCATGAACTACCCGGCCTCGAAGAATTTATTGAATACGGCATCCAGCGCCGCACCAACATCGTTGTATACAACAACTTCGATGAAATGCAGCAGTCCAACATCGGCCTTGGCATCGACTGGCAAAATACCGGCGGTGTGACCAAACTGGTCAACAACAAAATGCTCGTTTACTTCGATGGCAATCACGACAACCTGAAAAAACAAATACGCCAGGGACTGGCCCGCGTACTTGTGGAAAACGTACTCTTCGGTGACGATCTCGGCGAGTTTGCCGCCAACCAGGCATTGCTCGATCTTCCTAAATGGCTGACCGATGGCTACATCGAATACGCTGCCGAAAACTGGAGCCCCTCTCTCGACGACGAACTGCGCGGTGTAATGCTCAACGGTACTTACAACAATTTTTATCAGTTTGCCTACGAAAAACCCAACCTCGCAGGACACGCTTTCTGGAAATACATCGCCGACAAATACGGCAAGAATAAAGTAACCTACTTCCTTTATCTCGCCCGCGTTTACCGCAACCTGAACAACGCCTCCAATAAACTGGCACAGAAAAAATTCAAATACCTGCTCCGCGATTTCATGCAGGAAGTGCCGCAGCAGTATTACAAAGATCTCCGTGGCCGCAAGAACGTTCCCAAAGGACAACTGGCCGTAACAGAAACGGTGGGTAAAAAAGATTATATCCGTTTCAACGCGAACCCGATTGCGAAAAGCTATTCCTATGCACTGGTAGAATTCAAACAAGGCATTTATTCCGTAGTGCTTGTGGAGAATTTCTATAACCGCAAAGTGTTGCTCCGCTACGGCACCCGCAGCAAAGACAACGAGATCAACCCCAATTACCCGATCCTCGCCTGGGATGGAAAAGGCACAAGGCTCGCCTGCATCTACACGGAAAAAGGTAAACTGAAATTGTTTGTCTTCGATGCAGTCCTGCGCATCAAAACCACCAAGGGAATCGAGCTGCCGATGTTCGACCAGGTGCAGGACATGAAATATATGCTCGACAACAATACCCTGTTGTTAAGCGCCATCCGTAGCGGACAAACGGATATCTATACGTACAAGATCGACAAACAAACCATCGAGCAGATCACCAACGACGTCTACGACGACCTCGATCCTTCCTTCGTGGCATTCCCGAATAAAACAGGTATTCTTTATTCCAGCAACCGTCCTTCGGCCAATGCCGCCAGCAGCGACGACTCACTGCCGGCCAACCGCTTTAATATTTTCCTGGTTGACAACTGGAACAAATCCGATTTCAAACAGATCTCGCAAATGACCAACCTGAAACGTGGCAATGCCCGTTTCCCTTCTCAATACAATACTTCACACTTTACTTTCGTGAGTGATGAGAACGGTATCAACAACCGCTATGCAGGTTTCTTCCGCACAGAAAGGGCCGGGCTGGATACATTGGTGTTTATCGGAGATGAAGTATTACGCAATCCGCCGAAAGCAGAGATCGACAGTGTGATGAACGAATGGAACAAAACCGATATCGACTCGGTAGGTTTTGTATCGATTACCAACGACTCCTCTTATGTGTTCCCTCTGACGAATTACCAGAGCAGCCTGATCGAAACACGCACCGCCGGCGACAACCAGCAGGTAAGTGAAGTGATCAAAATGGCTGACCTGAAAATGTTGTATCGCCTGAAAGTAGACGAGAACACCCTCAAACGCCGCAACGTTAATGCCCGTCCGACCGAATACGTACGTCAGTTGCTGGATGAAGAACGTCGCGCAGCCAATAAAAAAGCAGGAACAGATCCTGCAGCAGGCGGCAACCCGCAGAAACCACCACAGAATGATTTCTTCCAAAGCGAATTCAGTGATGAAAAACGCGACTCGGTCAAAACAAACGGCCAGGTGGTAGGAAAAGTGGTAAGCTCCGATGTGGAAACCCGCGAACCCGTACTGCGCAAAGCCAAATTGTATGAATACCGCCCGCCGAAATTCTTTGCAGACTATGCAGTGACGGGCTTCAACAACTCAGTACTCGCAGTTAACAAGTTTCAGCCTTACGGTGGCGGTGCCGGTCCTATATACCTTTCCAACGGTGGAGACTTCAACGGTATGCTGCGCCTCGGCACAAGCGACCTGATGGAAGATGTTAAGTTCACCGGTGGCATACGCATTGCACCCAACCTGCGCGACAACGATGTGTTGTTTGAATTTTATAACCTGCGCAAGCGTCTCGACTGGGGCTTTACTTATTTCCGCAGCAGCAACCGCGTAGGACTTACCGAACAGAACAGCGGCCTGAACTACGACGGTAAAATGTTCTCCAACTATTACCTTGCACGTTTGCGTTACCCGCTCGACCGCGTGCGCAGCCTGCGTGCCACCATCGGTCCACGCTTCGACCGCACGGTCGTATTGTCCAACAACTTCCCGCCGAATGCATTGGATATCCCCGACCAGAAACTGACCTATGGCCAGGTAAGTGTTGAATATGTACACGACAACACCATCAATCCGGCTACCAATATCTGGAAAGGATTGCGCTATAAAGTATTCTTCGACTGGTTCACGCAACTGAGCAACGTCAGCAATACCGACGGCAAATACATCTTCAACGCCGGCTTCGATGCGCGTCATTATTATCCCATTTACCGCAACCTGATCTGGGCAGTGCGTGCATCAGGTGATTTCTCCTGGGGCAATCAGAAAGTTATCTACTATGTAGGTGGCGCCGACAATTGGTTCTCTCCGAAATTCAACGACGGCAACCGCCCGAGTCCGGATAATACCTATACTTATCAGACTTTGGCCAACCCCGTTCGCGGCTTCAAGCAAAACATTGCCAACGGTAACAATGCTGTGGTGCTGAACAGTGAAATCCGTGTACCGGTATTCACCACGTTCTTCAACAAACCGATCAACAATGCGCTGCTCCGCAACTTCCAGTTAGTACAGTTCTTTGACCTGGGTACTGCATGGAACGGGCAGTTTGATAAACTGGAGCGTCCCCAAACTACCTATATCGATGCCAACGATCCGAACAATGTGGTGAGTGTGCGGCTGAAAGCCGGTGGTCTCGGACCATTTGCCGGCGGTTATGGATTTGGTGCACGCAGCACCCTGCTGGGTTACTTCCTGAAAGTAGATGCAGCCTGGGAAATGAACGGCATCTTCCGCGGCAAACCGATGTGGTACTTCGGTATGGGCATCGACTTCTAAATGAACGCATTTTATACCTATAAAAAATCCCGCTCGATAGCGGGATTTTTTTTTCGACTGTCAGTATCTCTTCAGGGTTCCTGGTTTACAGCCCTGATAGATCAGCCAGATGAAAAGCGTATAACTGATGACCATCGCCCACGACTCTGCATGACCGAGCGGCTGAAAAACAAGTTCCAGCAAATGATCGGTCAGTGAAAGAGGATCGGTGAAGATGTCCCAGCTATTGAACCGTCTGTAACGTCCGAGGTAGACACCCAGGGCGCACAGGAAAAGCACAGGAAAAATAAAAACAGCCGGCCGGCGGAGCCATCCCTGGCTCCGCAGCCAGCTTTCTATCCGCTGCAGTGAAAGCATCCCCGCCTGCAACCCGCTCCATGCGAAAGACAATAACAGCACAAGATCAAACCAGCCCGGCGCCGACCGCACCTCCCTGAAGTGGAAGAGATCAGTGAACAGGTAAAAGGAGTTGGGCAAAAACAGCAACCAGAGCACGAACCAGGTTGTCTTTAGCCAGCGTTTGCGCGGATCTGCCTGCAGAAAGAACCAGGTGCATATAAAAGGAACAAAAGCAAGCACCAGGTTCCATAACAAAAACAGATAAGTATTTTCATTCGTTGTCAATATGCGTAGTATCAGCAACCCGAAAGCAAAAAGAGAAGACAGCAACAGCCAGTCTTCCGGAAAAACCGGGTTGTACAATTGATTGCGCCAGCCATGACGCACGGCATGTAGTATTTTCTTTTTCATGAGCATGAAATGACTTTAGGTAAAAAAATAATCAGTGCTATCACCACCGCAAACACGGCGGTCAGCAACACAGCAGCGGCGGCCAGATCCTTTACTTGTTTGATGGCAACCGCATAACCGGGAGAAACAACGTCTGCCAATTTCTCTAGAGCTGTATTTAAAATCTCCGTGATCCACACAAGGAAGATGGCCATCAGCAACCATTGCCATTCACTTTTATTCAGCTGAAACAAATAACCCGCAGCCAATGCGATAACTGTTGCTGCGGCATGCACCCGCGCATGCGGTTCGGTTTTCCAGAAAGCACGGAGCCCCTGCCAGGCATAGCCAAGGCTCCGTTGACGTTTCCGGATATAAGCGAACAAAGCCATGGTTACTGCTGTAATCTCCTGGAGAAATACATGACGATCGCGAGCGCGATAAACAATCCGATACTTCCCATGAGCAGGGAGAAATCCTGCAATTGAACGATACTGAAAATATAACCGTATACGGCGGTCAGCATCAGGCAAATGAACAGGGATATACGCGATGATTTCAAAATGCCGCCGGTATACCAGGTAACCAGTGCGATCGTGGCAACGCCGGCAATACAATAAGCCCCGTTGAATCCGGTATATTCGGAGACCGATAACAACAACGTATAAAACAATACGAGCGCCAATCCTGCAAGACCGTAATGCACGAGCAGTAAACTTCTTTTGTATACGAGTTCAATAAGCAGAAAGGCGACGAAGGTCAATAAGATGCAAAGCAAAGCATACTTGACGGCGCGGCGTGTTTTATCATAACCATCCACCGGCAACATGAATACGGTGCCCACCGTCAATGGCTCGATGGAATAACTGCGGTTGATCCATACCTGTGGGGTATTGCGGTTAAGGAATTTCCAGTTGGCCGCGAATCCGCTGTCGCCCACTTCGCGTGTTTCGGGTAACATGCTGCCCTGGAAACTCGGGTCTTTCCAGCCAGACTCCATCCTAATGCGTGTATCACGGGCGGCGCTGGCAAACAATAACTCACCAGAACCATTGAGATTGAATTGCAGGGTGAACTGATGCAGCGACTGCATTTTATCCTGGGACAACGGAAGACGAACGTAATAAGCGTCTCTCAGGAAATCTGCGCCCTCGTATTGCGGCAAAAGGTTCAATGATTGATCGTCCCACTGCAGGCGGATGTCTTCGCGTATTCCGCGTAATGCATCTTTAACAGGTAAGAGCAATAAGGCCCTGTCCCAATCGAGCGAGCTGTCCTCGACACCAACGGCTGCCATCTCTGCCGGAGTGAAAGAACCGGTTATGTTGATGGAAGAACGATAAACGGGCACTTCATAAATACCACGGCGGCGTGTTTCTGTGGCTACTTTGGTGGATATATCGGCCTTGTCTGGCATGAGATAAATCACGTTACCACCAACTTTATAAGGCACCACGATCATCGGTGAGGTTACTTTCTGCGGGCCGGCCCATTTCTGGTTAATATCAGCCGACGCTTCCTGCTGTCGCAGTTCACGCTCCCTGACGATTTCCAGAATAAACCAGGTGGGCACCCATAGTAATAACGCAATGCCGAAAATGACGAGGCCTTTAAAGAAGAACTTTCCTTTGTCCATTAAACCGGAAAGTGGAGATGAGGGAGAATTTTCCATATAACTGTCCTTGTTTATTTATTTTAAAAAGCACTTTGTATTACAAAGTATAGGGGCAAAAAAAATTACCGTATGCCTTTGATCATGTTTTCGAGCGCCTGGATATGATCGGTGAATGCTTTTTCGCCGTTGCGCGTAACCGAGTAAGTGGTATTTGTTTTTCGTCCGATAAAACCTTTGTGCACTTTGAGATAACCATTTTCCTCCAGGCTTACGAGGTGTGTGGCCAGGTTGCCGTCGGTTACTTCCAGCATACGCTTCAGGTCGTTGAAACTCACTTCCTCATTAACCATGAGAATGCTCATCACCCCGAGGCGTATGCGGTTGTCAAACAATTTATTTAATCCGGCAATGGGGTTCATAAGGGATCCTTTGCAATAGCAACAACAGGTTTTTCATTTCGTTCATACCTTAACCAGATGATCAGTCCGAATACGATATGTAATACACCAAAACCAAGCGTCCAGAAATACAGGCCGTAACCGATGTAAAACATATTGAGTAATCCGAGCAGGATCATACCGAAACCGAGCCAGCGCACGGCAGCCATCGTAAAGCGGCTGGCTGCCACCATCGACAAGCCGTAAAAAACCAGGCAACCCGGCGCAACAAAACGCCACTCGTCATAGCGCAGCATACCCAGCAAAAATACAGCACCGGCCGCCATGGGTATGGCAAACTGCCAGGCAGCCTGGCGGGAACTGTATTCCCATAATGATTGTCCCTGGCGGCGCGCTTTGAGCCAGGTAAACAGCGCCGCAACACCGGCTGCCACGATCAATGTGATAAAGGACAACACCAGCAGTTGGGTTTTGAGTTCCGCGAAGTCGCCCGCCATAAAAGCGCCGCGCGTATTGTACGAGCGGTAATACGGCAGGAAGAAAATATACCGCCCGATGAGTGCACTTGCCAAAGCAACCACACCGGCACCGGCAAAACTCCAGGCGCTGAGCGAAGTAAACCGGCTGCTGCGCTGCATCAACCGCTTGATGTCCTGCACATCCTGCAGGGTACCGGCTCTTAAATTATCTTCCATAAAAAGCACTTTGAAATACAAAGTAATATGCCTCCGGCTGATTTTCCAAATAAAAAATTCGTTAAATACATGCTCCAGGCAAATTCCCGCCGCTTTTACCGCTTTGCGAAGTAGATTTGCATATTCATGTCGAACGCCAGACCCATTACCCGTTTTCTTTTATTGACCCTGATCCTGCTGACGGCATCACAACTGTCCGCACAAAAGATTATCAGTGGTGTGATCAAAGATTTTCACAGCGAAGAGAAAGTTCCTTTCGCCTCCGTTACGTTCAAAGGCACTTCTTTCGGTGGCCTCACCGATTCAGCCGGTTTCTTTTCCTTCCAGGTGGCCGAATGGCCTTCCGACTCATTGCTCGTTACCTGTGTCGGTTATCAGCCCTACACTTTTGCCATACCTGCCAATAAAGATTCCCTCCTGCTCGAAATCCCGATGGAGCGTGGCACTTTCAATAACGATGTGCGTGTAAAAGTGAAGGTGAACAAAGGATTACTCGTATGGCGCAAGATCGTGCAGAACAAACCCCGCAATGACCGTTACCGGTTTCAGAATTTTTCCTATGAACTCTACAACAAACTCGAACTCGATATCAAAAACATGAATTTCCGCCGCATTACGCGCTTTAAACCATTGCGCGGTATCGGCGATATCATCAACCAACATATCGATTCTACCGACGAACAAAAATATTTACCTGCCTACCTCACCGAAGCGCTCTCTGATTATTATTACCAGAAGAAACCGCTGAAGCGCCGCGAGATCATTAAAGCCGTTAACACCAACGGGGTGCGCAACGAAAGCATGATCAAATTTCTCGGCGGCATGGACCAGGTGATCAATGTGTACAACAACTTTATTCCCGTATTCGATAAACAGTTTGTAAGCCCGGCCAGTGACAACGGTGACATTTATTACAATTACAACGTAATCGATACGCAGCAGATCGGCAACCATCGTTATTTCCACCTGGTATTTGCGCCGCGCCGCAAAGGCACGAATACGTTTGAAGGCGATTGCTGGGTTCATGTCGGCAGCTTTGCCATTCAACGCATGAACCTGCGCCTGGGTAAAGAGGCCAACATTAACTTCCTCGAAAACCTTAGCCTGATCCAGGAATACACACTAATCAACGATTCCACCTGGTTTTTATCGAAAGACAAATTCGTGGCCGATGTGTCGCCTGTAGGCAAAATGGTGCCGGGACTCATCGGTCGAAAGACAACCACCTACCGCAATGTGATTGTCAATGACAGCAGCGTAGTGCAGGAACTGGCAAAAAATAAACGGCTGGAAGAAGTATTGACACTTGAAGGCGCAGCCTATAAGCCGCGCGAGTACTGGGATACAGCGAGACATGAAGAACTTTCGCGAACGGAAAAAGGCATCATTCACATGATCGATACGCTCACCAATGCGCCATCGTTCAAACGGTTGACCAAACAGCTCACCTTTCTCGCCACCGGTTATTTCAATGTAGGCAACCTCCAATTCGGTTCGGCCTACAACTGGTTTACGGGAAATGGCTGGGAAGGTTTCCGGATGCGTTTCGACCTGGCGAGCAACCGGCATTTCGATAAAAAATGGTGGTGGCACGGCTACATCGCCTATGGTTTTGGCGACCGCAAGTTCAAAGGAAAAGGAGAAGTATTTTATTTGCCAAAGAAAGATCCACGTCAATACTTTTTTGCTTCCTATGTAAATGATCTTGACTTTGGCCAGAACTATTATGGCGAAGTATCGCAGGACAACATCTTTGCGCTGGCGATCCGCAAAAAAGGCATCCCGATCAAATTTCTGAAAGTAGAAGAAAAACGACTGGAGTTTTTCAATGAAACACGTTCAGGTTTTTCCACTTTGCTGGCAGTAACGCACAAACAATACACGCCGCTGCGCAATCTTCCGCCCAAAGACTCTTTTGCCATTGCAGGAGCATCGCCGCTGGCAACCGCCGAAGTTGCTTTAAGATTACGTTTCGCTTACCTCGAAAAATTCCTGGAATCCACTTTCTTCCGCACGAGCCTGGGAAGCCCCTATCCTATTGCAGAAGTAACCGTGGCAAGAGGTATTTCCGGCATCTTCAACAGCGGATACGACTACACCAAGCTATCGGCCAGTGTATCGGATTATATCAGCATTCCGCCACTCGGCAATATTTCTTTCCAGGTATACGGCGGTAAAACGTTCGGCACGCTGCCTTATGTATTGCTGGATATTGCGCCGGGCAACGAGTTGTATTACTACAACAAGTATGCGTTCAACATGATGAACCGTTTTGAGTTCATCCATGATCAGTTTGCAGGTATTAACTTCGAACACAATATCGGCAATGGTATTTTCAGGTTGATCCCTAAATTGAAGTTCCGCCAGTTCTACACGGTGAAAACATTGTGGGGCAGCCTCAATGACAAAAACCGTGAACTCAACTTTGTAGACGGACACAATTTTCAAACGCTCAACGGCAAAACCTATCTCGAAGTAGGTACCGGCATCGATAATATACTTCGCTTTATCCGTATCGATTGTGTGTGGCGCCTGTTGCCACAGTCTAATATAAAAGAAGCCACCAAACGCTTTGGCGTATTTGGCAGCTTCCGTTTAACCTTCTAAAATAAGTTTCAGTATCCGGGCTCCTGGTTTTCCTTTTGTTTCAAATATTTTTCCAACAGCTTATCGATGTCTTTGAGTTTGTAAGGCTCATCGTGATAACCGGTGAGTTCGCCGTTGGTCTGTAATTCAGACTGGTCAAGTGCATAAGGACCTGCTACGCCCAGCAACGGAAAATTGAGATCGTCGTTGCTTATCTTAAATAAGTATACGCGAAACTCCTTTCCTTTCCATTTCACTTTTTTCTCTTTTACAAATTCCACAGCCGGTACCCAGTCCTCATAGTCAAAATAACCAAGCAATTCCGACTCGGCGAAGGAGCGCTGGTTTTTGTATTTAGCGGGGAAAAGTGATTGGTTGCCCGTTGTATCCAGCAACGTATACAAATCGCGGCGGTAAAGCGGATTACCCGCCAGTTCATTGAGCGATTTCGCCGGTACCGGCTGTTTCATGCGGATCAACGAGCCGATGCCTGCATTGAGAGCAGCAGGCATTTCCGGTGAAAGAAATCTGCGTACGCGTGCGGCAACAGCCGTGTCGGGGAAATAACCAAGCAGGTGCAACATGTCGACATAACTATATCCCTCGTTTTCGATATCCTCCTGCGACCAGGGTTGACGCAGGTAACTATCGGTTTGTTTTAAGATTACCGGCAGATACGGACGCACGGCTTCTTTGTCGAGTTGCTCTTCTTTCAGCAACCGGTTGGTGACTGCCATCACCGCCATGGAGATATGCGGCTTCGATAACAACTGCAGCAACTGCGGATATAAGGTACGCGTCAGCTCCAGTGAATCATATATTCTATAGGAAAAAGTGAACGTACCCGTACTGTCGGGTGAAGGCGTTTTTTCCAGCAATAATTTCAGCAGTGCCTGGTAAGCATAAGTTGATTGTATCGAAGCAAGACCATGTATAATATCATCCTGCATTTGGTCATTTGCAGAGGGCACTTGCGCGTATTGTGTTGTCAGAAAATCAACCGTAGCATTATCACCGATCTTATACAACTTGCCGGCCAATTGAAAACGTATGCGGAAATATTCATAGTGCAGGCTATCTCCGGGAATTTCGGTTACGATCAATTGCCGCAACCGTGGAAGATCTTTGGTAGTAAACTCGTGGGAATACAAAGCATTCCGGGCTTTGAAATACGTAGCTGAATCGGCAGACATGACATCATTCAGTAATTTATCACTTTTACTTTCTCTGTTTGCTGTTGTACTGCGTGTAAAAGTGAACGAATCAAAGAAGGGCTGGTAACGCCGGGCCAATGCATCTTTTTCCTGCTGCACAATGAGGAGAATATACAATGAATCGCCGTGCAAGGTAATGCGTAGTTGTTTGGCAGTATGACTGTTGGCCTTTACCATCGTCCATTCCAGACCGGGAGCTGTTCCGTTTCTCACCTCGCGTTTGCTCAGCACACTGTCTGTTTCCAGTTCATATGTTGCCATCTTTTCTTCGAGAAACTTAAGCGTGTCGGTTACCTCCGTGTAATCGCCGATGCTCTGTTTTTCGATGCGGTAGGAAGTGGCATCCACAGGATTGCTGCCAACATATACCCAGTCTTCAAGCAGCCCCCCCGAAACATCTTCGCCGGTTTCTCTTTTCAATAAAGCGGAAGGAAGTTGTACCCGGAAATCTCCATCGGGAGAAACCTGTTCGGTCCAGACGGGAGCGGGATAATCCAGTAAACGGAAAGATGCAAAGAAGGCGCTGTCCTGATCAGCCGCTGCATGGCGGGGTACGCCGCTGATCAGTTGGTACACGCGGTTGCCGCGGATCAGGGTAAAGGACTTAAGCCGCAGGTCTTCGTCTTTTGCAAAACCCTGCGCCTGGTAGTAAGCATACCCAAAACGTTCTCCCCACTCGTCTTTTACATCGTTTAGTTGTGCATGATAGCCTGCACGTAATTCTTCAAAATAGGCAGCGTCGCTTTCCAATACCAGGCCGGCTTTGAGGTCGAGCACCTGTACTATATTATATTGGGTATTGGCAATATCCAGCAGGTCCCAGGAGCGGGAAGAAAACGATTGACCATCCTGACGGCTTTCCAGCGATTTGCTACGGCGGTACTGACCGGGCCAGTTGATGGCAAAATAACCCGTGGTGTCACTTTGTACAACGCTGTTTACCGCCAGCTTTCGGGGAGCTTCCAGGGGTTTAAAAGAATTGAAGAAACGCTGACTATTGTTGTTCTTTTTAGTCAGCGAAGCATCACCGCCGTTCATCATCATATATACGGAGCCGTTGCCAACGAGATAACGGATCTGGTACCGGTAGTTAAAATAACTCATCGTCCCTTCCAATCCGGCCATGCCGTTGTGTGTAATCTTCTTCATATCCTTTACCCTGTCCTTCATCCGCTTCCGCAGTGCATCAATTTCCGTTTGTTCATTGGTGTAGGATTTGGCAAAACTTCCGGCGATGTACATTTCCTGGTCGAGGATATCGTAAGCCATCTTCATGTGAAGGGCTTCACCGAAAGCATTGAAATCGCTGGTTTTGCCCGGCATTTCTATACTGAATGTGCCTGCATCGTCCGACACAGGTTTCCAGGCGATGGCAGCCACTTTTTTCCGGTAAACATCGGGGCTGATCTTCGCGGAGCCGAACACGGGTTCAACAGTAAACCCTTTTTTCCGCAGCAATACGATCACACCTTCGGTTCCGGGAAGATGTGCGGTACCCACGGTGAAAAACATACTGCGTAGGCGCCCCAGGCTATCCATCCGGTCGGCCATTTTATAATTGCGGCGGATGAGCTGTATATCTTCCATCACTTTGTTCTTCGATTGCAGGAACATCGTGTCTACGGCGTTGAGGTCCTGTGCGAGGTAGATGGAAATCATTTTTTCCATCATGGCTCTTGCGGGCATCTGCAGGCTGTCAATTTCCTTATCAGGCACGCCGCGTCCTATTTCGTCCATAATCTGCAACTGATCCGTCACATCTTCAATGCCACCGGCCCATTTGCCCATCCGGGTAGCAAGCGCGTAGAGATACATATCGAGAATGACCGGCATCTTTTCCGTTCTGAACATGCCGTCGATCATTTCCTGGCGTTTTTTTTTCAACGCGCGTATTTCGCGTTTGCTTAGCCGCTTTTCCGTGCCGGGTGGCGGTTCAAGTATATCTTCTATGTCATTGGGGGCAGGTGGTGGTTCTTTTACGTCGTCACTGCCATAAATTTTTTCGTCCACCGCTTTTTGCAAAATCGAATCGAGGTATTCATGCACATCGATTTCCATTGCAAAACCTTCGGCTTTTTCCAGGTAATGATAAAGCGAATCGCTGAGATGAAAAATGCGTTTGTCCTGAAGGTGCATACTGCCGAAGAGATAAGAATCTTTGGTCAACCCGTTTCCGGATATACGCCACAGCAGGGTGGATGGCCAGGAAGAAGATTGAGCGGAGGAAGATAAAACGCAGAAGCACAGTACGCCCAACGAAAGCAGGATACGTTTCATAAAGAAGGTAGTCTTGGTTTGCAGATGCAAGATAGGGCAATAAGTCAATCGGTGAATAAGTCAATCAGCGATTAGGTGAATAATGAAATACCGGTTCATTCACTTATTGACTGATTGACTGATTGCAGAATCTGCAACCTAAACGATAGTCACTTCAATCCCCATCCCTTTCAGCATCTCCACGGTATGATCAGAAATACCTGCGTCTGTAATTACCTGTTCCACATCCTCAAGACCGCAGATGCGGCCAAAACCGCGCTTGCCGAATTTACTTGAGTCAGCCAGCACAATTGTTTTTTGCGACGCGGCGATCATTTTACGGTTGAGCTGGGCTTCCATTACGTTGGTGGTGCTGAGACCAAACTCCATATCGATGCCGTCGACACCGAGAAATAATTTACTGCAGGAAAAATCATCCAGCACTTTTTCGGCATAGATACCGGTGGCGGAAGAGGAACTTTTACGGAGAATGCCGCCCAGTAACAATACTTCGATACCGGGATGCACGTTTAATTCGGTGGCCACGTTGAGTGCGGCGGTAATCACTGTCACCGTTCCTTCCGGTTTGATACAGCGGGCCAGCGATAACACACTCGTGCCGGAAGCGATGATTACACAATCATTCGGCTCGATCAATGCCGCCGCTACCTTACCGATACGGTGCTTTTCTTCCGCATGAATTTTTTCCTTTTCATTGACCGGCCTGTCAACCGTGTAGGGATTAATGGAGGTGCCGCCGCCATGCGTACGAAAAAGCAGGCTTTTATCTTCCAGCAGTTTCAGGTCCTTACGGATGGTTACGGATGACACGTCCAGTTCGTGGCAGAGATCTACCACACTTACTTTTCCTTCCTTTTTGAGACGGGAAAGAATATGCTGATGCCGTTCGGCTAACGTACGCATGGGTTTTATACTTGAAAATTAAACGTCAAATTAAACCGATCTGCCTGGATTTCAAAAAGATAAATCCGTTAAGATCGTATACCAAACAAGTGTTCGGCAATTCGAAACCAAATGAAATAATTATGAATTTTTCAAATTTCGAAATATTTCTTTTAACGAACAATATTTTTGCTTTACTTTCATTTTGATATCTATTTGTTTCGTTTTAATAAAAAACGAAAGACAACGAAAGAAAGAATGAGTATGTCCCCAGCCGCAACCAATGATTTTAGTCGTACTGATCTGCTTGATAAAATGGCGCAGGATCCCGCCCCATTTGACCTGATCGTGATCGGCGGAGGCGCAACCGGACTGGGCATAGCGCTCGATGCAGTCTGCCGTGGTTACCGGACCCTGCTTGTGGAACAGGCCGATTTTGCCAAAGGCACTTCGAGCCGCAGCACCAAACTCGTACACGGTGGCGTTCGCTACCTCGCACAGGGAGACGTGAAACTTGTCCGCGAAGCCAGCATTGAAAGGGGCCTGCTTCACCGCAACGCACCACACCTCGTAAAAGATCAGACCTTTATCGTTCCGGTCTACTCCACCTGGGAAAAACTGAAATATACCATCGGGCTTAAGATATATGATTGGATAGCAGGCCGCCTGCGCCTCGGGCCATCAATTTTCATTTCGCGCAAAGACGTATTGAAGAAAATCCCCGGCATCCGCCCCGAAGGCCTTAAAGGCGGCGTTCTTTATCACGACGGACAGTTCGATGATGCCCGGCTCGCCATCAATCTCATGCAGAGCATTCACGATAATGGCGGACACATCATCAATTATATGAAAGTGACCGGACTGCTCAAAGATGAAACAGGTTTTGTAGCAGGCGTTAAGGTGACGGACACCGAAACCGGCACACCGTATACATTCCGCAGTAAAACAGTTATCAATGCCACCGGTGTTTTTGTAGACGATATTCTTCGCATGGACGAACCCGGTCATGCAGCGAGCATTTGTGTAAGCCAGGGTGTTCACCTCGTGTTTGATAAAAAGTTTTTTCCTTCTGACCATGCCCTGATGATTCCGCGCACCAGCGACGGACGTGTATTGTTTGCAGTGCCCTGGCATGACAAAGTTGTAGTTGGTACCACCGATACGCCGGTGGCAGAAGCTTCGCTGGAACCCGTGGCCCTGGAAAAAGAAATCCGGTTTATCCTGGACACTGCAGCGGCTTATTTTATAGAAAAACCACAGCGCAGCGATGTACTGAGCGTGTTTGCCGGTCAACGCCCGCTTGCTGCTCCGCAAAAAGCGAATCAAAAAACAAAAGAAATTTCAAGAAGTCATAAGATAGTCGTTTCGCCCTCCAACCTGTTTACCATCCTTGGTGGTAAATGGACTACGTACAGAAAGATGGGAGAAGACATGGTAGACCGGATAGAAAAGGAGATGAACTGGGCGCACAAACCGGCAACGACGGCCGACCTGCACATACATGGGTTTATGGCGCAGGCAGACTGGTCCGATCCTTTTTATTTCTATGGCAGCGACGCCATTCCCTTAAAAGCAAGTATCAACGGCAGTGCCGGTCAATGGTTGAGTGAATCGCTGCGCATTCATCCGGCGCAGGTACGATGGGCTGTAGAGCACGAGATGGCGCGTACCGTAGAAGATGTATTGGCAAGAAGAACACGCGCCCTATTGCTCGACGCGAAGGAAAGCGTACGCATTGCTCCCGCTGTGGCCTCGATCATGGCCGCCACACTCGGTCTGGACAAAACATGGGAATTACAACAGATAGAACAATACCAGCAACTGGTGGAAACTTATATCCTGGAGAAGCTTCCCGTACACATATGAAAATTAAGTGTTGCCTGTTTACAACAAATTCATGTTGATGTAACAATATCTTAATAACGATTATCGACTGCCAATATGAAAAAGAAATTTCTTTGCCAACCGGAAGAAAAGGAACAACCTGTAGTTAAAAGAAGCATTCTCCACCAGGATGTTTTCAAGTTGTTTCCTGTCCCGCCATTTCTTATCCCGGTTGCTGTCACATCTATCCATCTCAAGTTCTACGTTTTTTAAACCAACAACCTCAACAGTTATGAGAGTAGCATTTTTTGCTGTTACCAAACTCCCCACAAAAATTTTGCTATGGAGTTTATGTTTGCTGGCTATGAGCACCATTGCTCACGCGCAGCAAAAAGACATCAGCGGCAAAGTCACAAGCAAAACAGACGGCTCGCCGCTGGCTAAGGCCACTGTGGTGGTAAAAGGCACTTCGCGCGGTACTTCTACCAACGATCAGGGCGTCTTCACTATCCGCGCTGCAGCAAATGAAACCCTCAGCGTTTCTGCTGTGGGTTATTTGCCGATAGAATTATCTGTAGGAGCCAACACTTCTCTCAGTTTTGAACTGACCGAAGACTCCCGCGAAATGGAAACCGTAGTCGTTACCGCGCTCGGCATCCGCCGCGAGGAGAAAGCGCTCGGCTATTCCGTATCCAAAGTAAACGGCGAAGAGGTGACCAATGCCATGTCCAACAACTGGACCAACTCCCTCACCGGCAAAGTAGCCGGCCTTAACCTGTTAAAATCAGGCGGTGGTCCTTCCGGCACCAATAAGATCATCCTTCGTGGCGAGAACTCGCTGAACGGAACCAGTGAAGCACTCATCGTGGTAGACGGAGTGATCATCAGTGGCTCGAGCGGCCAGATGACCGGCACCGGAAGTTCTTCTTACCTCCAGGGCGAATCCCCGGTGGACTTCGGCACCAGCCTCAATGATATCAACCCCGAAGACATAGAATCCGTTACCGTGTTGAAAGGCCCGGGCGCTGCTGCCTTATATGGCGCACGTGGCGCCAATGGTGCGATCATCATTACTACCAAATCCGGCAACAACGCTAAGAAAAAAGGACTGGGCATTACCTACAACATGAATGCCTCTATCGACAAGATCAACCGCTGGCCCGATTATCAATATGAATTCGGCCAGGGCGCCACCGGTCAGCATACCTGGTATTCTTACAACGATTCCGAAGATGGACCGAGCACACGCAGCACCAGCTCTGCCTGGGGCCCGGCCTTCAACGGTCAGGCTTATTACCAATACGACCCGGTAACACGCACGAAAAGTGAAGTGCGCACACCCTGGGTACCTTATAAAAATAACCGCAAAGATTTCTTCGAAACAGGTAAAAACCTCATCAACACGCTCAGCATCGATGGTGGAAATAAAAACACGTCCGTACGTCTGTCGCTGACCAACCTGAAGAATTCCTGGATCATTCCCAACACCGGGTATGACCGCAACACGGTGGCGTTATCGGTGAACCAGAAGATCTCCGATAAACTGACGATCGCTACCAAAGTCAACTACACTAATAAGAAAACAGACAACCTTCCTTCTACCGGCTACAATAACCAGTCGATCATGTATTTCATCAGAGGCATGGTTCCTAATTCCAACCTCGACTGGTTCAAGGATTATTGGGTACCCGGACAGGAAGGCATTGCACAGACACGCCCGTTCAGCAGCCTGCTCGACAACCCCTATCTCATTTCTTATGAAATGCTGAACAAGTCCAACCGCCACGGTGTGATCGGTAATATTTCCGCTACTTATAATTTTAGCAAAGACCTGAGCCTGATGGTGCGCACCGCGCTCGACTTTGCTTCAGAGTTTCGCTCGCAGCAACGTCCTTTCGGCGTAAACAAATTTGCAGAAGGCATGTTCCGCACGCAGAATATTTTCACCCAGGAGATCAACTCCGACTTTCTGCTGCGTTACAATACACGTTTCTCCCGCAAGATCCGCGCGGGTTTCTCTGCCGGTGGCAACAGCATGACCAACCGTTATATCCGCGACGAACTCCGTGCCGACCAGCTCAATTATCCGGCTATTTATACACTGGCCAATACCAAAAACCCGCTGGTAGCTCTTCCCTACCGCGCTAATTATAAAGTGAATAGTTTCTATGCATTGGCTCAGGCTTCGTATGATGATTTCATCTTCATCGATGCCACTGCGCGCCAGGACTGGGCAAGCACATTGGCTACACCAACTTCTACCAAAAACACAGGATTCTTTTATCCGTCGGTCAACGGCAGCGTAGTGGTATCTGAAAAAGTAAAAATGCCTAAGCCCATTTCCATGTTGAAAGTCCGCGGCTCGTGGGCACGCGTAGGCAGTGGCGGCATTGTTCCTTACCGCACTTCCTACACTTATGATCCAACCTTGTTTCCCGGTGGTGCAAGCAATCCCACCGCCATTGCCAACCCGGATCTGAAATCACTGCTTACCACCAGCGTGGAAGCAGGTCTCGATATTCGCTTCTTCAAAAACAAATTGAACGTCGACATTGCCGTTTACCGCAACAATACCCGGAATGATATCTTCCGTGTGCCCGTTGATCCTTCATCCGGATATTCTGCCATCATTGCCAACGCCGGTCTCGTACGCAACCAGGGTATCGAGATCCAGGTGAATGGCAACGTGCTCACTACAAAAAGCGGTTTCAGCTGGAATGTTTTCGGCACTTATACGGCTAACCGCAACCGGGTGGTTGAACTCGTAGACGGAACAGACACCTATGTGATGTCTACCGGTCCGGCGAACCGTGGCTCCATCGAAGCGCGTCCCGGTGGTCGCATGGGCGATCTGTATGGTATCGGTTATGAACGTAGCCCGGATGGCCAGATCATCTACAACGATCAGGGCATGCCTACACGCACTACTGCCGTTAAATATCTCGGCAATACCAATGCAAAATGGAAAGGAAGCATCGGCAGCGAACTCAAGTATAAAAACTTCCGTTTCAATTTCCTGTTCGACGGACAGTTCGGTGGCGTAGCTTATTCACTCACGCATGCTGTATTGATGGAAGAAGGCAAGTTGAAAAAATCTGTTCCCGGCCGTTACAACGGCATCATCGGCGACGGTGTGCGCTGGGATGCAGTGAACAACAAATACGTTCCCAACGACATTCTCGTTACCAATGTTCAGGCTTACTACGATGCCCACTTCAACCGCGACAACATCGAGTCCAACACGTTCAGCACAGACTTCATCAAGTTTCGTGAGGCGCGTCTCGACTATACGTTACCGGCAAGACTCACCAGCAAGCTGAGACTGACCCGTGCATCAATCGGTGTATATGGGCGCGATCTGTTCGTCATCACCAAATGGCCTTCATTCGATCCGGAATTCGGCACGCTGAACGATGGCCAGATCAATGCCGGATTTGAAATCGCACAGTTTCCGTCAACACGCACGATGGGTATTGCACTTACCGTAGGTTTTTAACCTGAAAAAATTAACAACATGAAACGTTCACTTTTTTCCATAGCAATCATCCTCACGCTTTTAAGCATGAGCGCATGCAACAAAGATTTTGAAGAGACTAATACCAACCCAAACACCGTCCCGGTTACCAGACCTGAGTCCCTGCTGGAGTCGGCCATCTACCGGATGGTGCAGGCCAACCAGACGAGGGCGCTTCGTCTTACGCACGAACTGATGCAGGTGCACGTAACGACGGTAAACTCTGATGAGATCCATCGTTACATTATCCGTCCTTCTGAATCGGATTATATGTGGAATGCGTGGTACCTGCAGATCACCAACTTCCGCGACATGTACAACAGTGCGAAAGAACTGGCACTCGTTCCAAGCCAGTCGTACTATTACTCCTACATGGGTATTGCGCGTGTAATGGAAGCCTGGTCTTTCTCATTGCTTACAGATACTTATGGTGATGTGCCTTTTTCAGAAGCAACGCTCGGCAGATCGGACAATATCTATCAGCCAAAATTTGACCGCCAGCAGGACATCTACGACAGCTTGTTTAAAAACCTGGAAGAAGCCAATACCTTGTTTGCAAGAAACGACACGCTTATTCCCGATGCGGCTAAACAACGTGATCCTTTGTATGGCGGTAGTATCTCAAAATGGCGCAAATTCAGCAATGCCCTTTACCTGCGCCTGCTGCTCCGCGCTTCCGGACGCCCGGAAAGTAATGCGGCAGCAAAGATTCAGCAGATCATTGCGACGCCCGCTACCTATCCTTTGATGGCCAGCAATGAAGAATCGGCCGTGATCCGTTTTACCACTACACCGCCTTTCGTTTCTGCTTTCAATACTTATCGTGATTTTGATTTCAACGGAGACAATGGCCTCAGCCAGTTTTTTATTAATACGCTGAACTTCTGGGAAGATCCGCGCCGCACCAAATGGGCTTCTACCGTCGGCAGCAACTACGAAGGTGTGCCAAGCGGTTATATGCCCGGGCAGGTGCCGGAAAGACTTTCTTTTTACCTCGCTGCGCTGAAGAATGAACCACGCCTCGGTAACATTCTCAGCTATCCCGAATTGCAATTCATACTGGCGGAAGCGGCATTGAAAGGTTATAGCGCCGGCAATGCAAAGACCTTGTATGAAAATGGCGTCAACAATGCCATTACTTTCTGGGCGCTGACCGTACCCACCGGGCATCTTGCCAAACCAGGCGTTGCATGGGTAGATGCCGAAACAGATGCGCAGAAATTGGAAAAGATCATCACACAGAAATATTTCACCTTCTTCTTTACGGATTTTCAGTCATGGTTTGAATACCGCCGCACCGGGTATCCTGATCTGCCGATCGGTCCCGGTGTACAGAACAACCGCATCCTTCCGACACGGCTTGTTTATCCCACCATCGTGCAATCGCTCAATCGTGTCAACTATAACGAAGCGGTGAGCAGAATGGGCGGCGACAATATGTTGATCAAAGTTTGGTGGGACGTAAACTGATCCATTTCTATTAACCAGTAATACAGCAATAATGACAACGCGCAATATTTTATTTAACAGCCTGGTGTTTGGGAGCCTGCTGGCAGGTATGGCATCCTGCGTTAAAAAATACGACAACCCCGCAGAAGGCACGATGGGTGCTGCCACTTATATCTATGCCGTTCGCGAAGCTTATCGCGGCAGTGAGATCACACTCAGTCCCTCGACACTCGGCGGTGCCAGCCAGATACAGGGAGTAGTTATCTCCGATCCGGCAGCCGGTAACACAGAACCCGGTCTGTTTTTTATCCAGCAAACAGTTGCTTCGGCCAACCAGGTGGGCGATATCACCCGCGGCATTGCCCTTCGCATGAGCAGCGGCAATGTTACCTGGAAAACCGGCGACTCACTTCGTATCAACGTGGACGGGATGAAACTCGACCGCATCAACGGACGTCTCACCATCAGCGGCGTAACCGAAGACCGTGTAACCAAACTGGCAGAGAACCGAACACCGCTCGTACGTTATGCCAACCTGGCTATGCTCAATGTAATGATGCCGGAATACGAATCGTCGCTGGTTGCCGTACACGCAGATGTAAAAGATTATGCGACCGGCGTACTCTTCGGCGGCGAACGTACGCTGAGCGACAATACAGGTCCGCAGTTCGGACTTGTTACCCGGAATGAAGCGGCATTCGCCGGTGCGCAAGCGCCCGTCAATGCTCAGTTCACCGGCATTCCGGGTTACTTTAATGCATCAGGAAAAGATACCACGGGTGCCAAACGGATCCTTCAACTGCGCAACATCAATGACACCGCATTTCTGAGCGGCGTTATTTACAGCAACTTCCCGGAAAACTTCGAATATCCCGATGCTACTGCCAAATCAAGTTATAATGTTACGGCCACGGCCAACAACATCGACCTTGCTTCGGGCAACTGGAAACTGCAGCAGGCGATTCTGGGCAACACAGTGATTCGCGACAAATACAATCTGCCCGGAAAACAATGCGTCCGTATGCAACAGAACCTCACCACCAGCGGATATGTACAAATGAACTTCGATGTAACGGAAGGCGCATCCAAAGTGACGGTGTTCTACGGTAAATATTATACCGATCCGAGCTCTACATTCCGGCTGGAATACTCTGTAAACGGTGGCACCACCTGGGTAAACGTTGCGCCTAACGTCAGCTACATGCCCGACCGCGGATCTTTGCAGGCAACCTTCCGCGTAAACGTTACCGGTAATGTCCGTTTCCGCATAAACAAGCTTGGACTCGGTGCCTCCTCTTCGACCGTTTTCAACGGGCGTTTGTGCCTGGAAGATATTGTCGTGTATAAAAAACTTTAAGCCGTATTTTTAAACTTCACAGTAGCTGATCCGATATGCAAAGACGAAAATTTCTTCAACAACTTGCCTGGATGGGTGGTGGCCTGATAGCCGCCATTCAACTGCCTGCACAAAACATTTTCAGCAGCGACGGAAAAATCAGCGGGCGCGTAAAATCCGGCAAGAAAGGTTTGGCTAACGTAGTGGTAAGTGACGGATATTCGGTGGTAGCTACGGATGCCAAAGGAAATTACGAGATCGACCTTCATCCCGCAGCGCAATCCGTGTTTGTGTCCACGCCTGCCGGTTACGCCTTCTTACACGAAGACCATGTAGCCCGCCATTATCACAAAATAAATGGTAAACGCGCGAACTCACTCGATTTCGATCTGCGTGAACTAAAACGCAGCGACGACGAACATCAATTCATCATCTGGGCCGACCCACAAGTGAAGAGCGACAAAGATGTACAGAAAATGCTGGAGCAGTCTGTTCCCGATGTACAGAAGCTGGTAAAGGCCGCCGGAAAAGATACACTGCTGCACGGTATCACCGTTGGTGATATTGTATGGGATGAATCCAAACATTTCGATGATTATACCCGCGCTGTCGGCAAAATGGGCATTCCGTTTTTCCAATGTCTCGGTAATCACGATATGGATTACAACAAAGGGGGCGATGAAACATCAGACACCACTTTCCAGGAACACTACGGCCCTACTTTTTATTCCTTTAACCGCGGGCAGGTACATTATGTGGTGATGGATAATGTTCGTTACCTGGGTAAAGACCGCGAGTATGACGGCTTCTTTCAGCAACACCAGCTCGACTGGCTGAAGAAGGATCTGTCGTTCGTACCGGAAGACAAACTGATCGTTCTCTGTGTACACATTCCCGTACACAATGGAGTTAGAAACAATGCAGACCTCTATGCTTTGCTGGGCAACCGGAAAGTGCATATCATGTCGGGCCACACGCATTATCACCGCAATGTGATCAAAGGAAATATTTACGAACATAACCACGGCACCGTGTGTGGTGCCTGGTGGACCGGCCCGATCTGCGGCGACGGTACGCCCTGCGGTTATGGCGTTTACTCTGTTAAAGGAACCAATCTTGAATGGTATTATCAAGCCACCGGTGAATCACCGGATTACCAGATGTCTTTATTTATCCAGGAAAAAGATGGTGGAAAAGAATTACTCGCCAACATCTGGAATGCAGATCCGGCATGGAAAACAAGTTACTGGGTAGATGGTGTGGAGAAAGGAAGCTTGCAACAGTTCACCGGTTTCGATCCCCTGGCTTATTCAACTTTATTGGGCCCCGATCTTCCCAAGCCAAGAGGTTTTGCAGAGCCGAAGAAAACAGAACATATGTTCCGGGCCGTATTGCCCGCCGGTGCGAAGGAAGTAAAAGTGGTTGCTACAGATCGCTTTGGAAAGGAGTTTACCAGCACGCGCAACGTGCCCGTATAATCGTCATTTATTGAGTGTCATAAACTATACAACATGCGTTATTTCCTGTTCAGCATTGCTTTTCTTTTTGTTACACTTCAATCGCAGGCGCAGCAACCGAAGTGGGACAGCACGTTCCGGCCCGGCAGCTACGCGCTTAAAGTGGATCAGTTCCGCAGTTATCCCAATTCGCAAAAGGATATCATTTTCCTTGGCAACAGCATTACGGCTGGTGCAGACTGGAACGAACTACTGAGCCTCCCGCAGGCGCGCAACCGCGGTATATCCGGCGACATTACTTATGGCGTACTGGAGCGTCTCGATGAAGTAACAACCGGAAAGCCGGCAAAAGTTTTTGTGCTGATCGGGATCAACGACATGGCGCGCAGCATCCCGGATTCTGTGATCCTTTCCAACTATGAAAAAATCATTCACCGCATCAAAAAAGAATCGCCGGCTACGCGTATCTATTTTAATACGTTGCTGCCGGTGAATAATAGTTTTCCCGATAAAAATCATTTCAATAAAGACGAACACATCGCCGCGCTTAACGCCGGTCTCCGGAAAATAGCCGCACGCGAAAAAATCACGTTGATCGACATTCATGATCACTTCCTGGATAAAGACAAAAAACTCGATAAACAATATACGTATGACGGCCTGCACCTGAATGCAGCCGGCTATGCGCACTGGGCATCACTGTTGAAACCGCATATCGCGAAATGATCACTGTTTATTATTTAAACTGATGAGAAAAACAACTTACCTGCTGAGCGGATTGATCCTGCTCGGCGCCTGTACTGCATCCAAACGCAGTCAGCAACAGGAACGATTGTCATTGCCGGCCTTCAACAAAGAAGGTCATCGTGGCACCCGCGGGTTCATGCCCGAAAATACGATTGCCTCCATGCACAAAGCCATTGACGACGGGGCCAATACGGTGGAAATAGATGTGGTTTATTCAAAAGATAAAAAAGTAGTCGTATCGCATGATGTGTTCTTTCACCAGGACATCACCACTACGCCCGAAGGCAAAACGCTGACGGCAAAAGAAGCACAACAAAGATTGCTGTACCAGATGGACTACGACAGCATCCGCAAATACGATGTGGGTATGAAACCGCATCCGGATTTCCCGCTGCAAAAGAAAATACCGGCCATCAAGCCACTTTTGTCCGACCTGATCGATTCGATCTATAGCTATGCCGCTGCGAAAAAGCGATCATTGATACTGAACATCGAACTCAAGACCAATGAAAAATACGATGGCATAAAAACACCGCCAATCGAAGAATTTGTAGAGGGCGTGATGGCGATTGTGAAAGAAAAAAAGATTGAAACGAAATGTTACCTGCAGTCCTTTGATTTTCGCCCATTGCAGATACTGCACCGGAAATATCCCAATATCACCACCGCGGTGTTGGTCGGTGGCGGAGAAAAGCGCACACTCGCGCAACAACTGGAAGAGCTCGGTTATATCCCGGAGATGTACAGCCCTCACTACTCTGCGGTAACGGCCGAACTGGTAGCCGAATGCCATAAGCGCGGAATGAAACTCATTCCCTGGACCGTGAACACACCGGTAGAGATTGCGCGGATGAAAGCGCTGGGTGTAGACGGTATCATTACTGATTTCCCTGCCTATCTTTAAGTAAGGCTTTTTATAACACTAACAGATTGCTCATGCCTGATTACATTTTATCCCTCGATCAGGGAACCACGAGTTCCCGCGCTATCATCTTTGATAAAAAAGGCAACATCGTTGCCACGGCGCAAAAAGAATTTACCCAACACTTCCCTCAATCCGGTTGGGTGGAGCACGATGCCAATGAAATATGGAGCACGCAGGTAGGCGTGGCCTCGGAAGTAGTGGTCAAAGCCGGTCTGCATACCGGCGACATTGCCGCCATCGGCATCACCAATCAGCGCGAAACCACCGTGGTGTGGGACCGCGATACACATCTTCCCATTTGCCCCGCTATCGTGTGGCAGGACCGCCGTACCGCAGCTTATTGTGATAAACTAAAAAAAGACGGTCATGCCGGAATGATCCGTGAGAAAACAGGACTCGTAACCGATGCCTACTTCTCCGGCACCAAAGTAAAATGGATACTCGACAACGTAGAGGGCGCGCGTGACAAAGCACAACGAGGTGAACTTTGCTTCGGCACGGTGGATAGCTGGCTGCTCTGGAAGCTCACCAATGGTGAAGTGCATGCCACCGACGTATCGAATGCCTCCCGCACACTGTTGTTCAATATTCATACGATGCAATGGGATACCGAACTACTCAGCCTCTTCGGCATTCCTGAAAATATGTTGCCCGAAGTACGCTCCAGCAGTGAGGTGTACGGCTATACCGAAAATATTCTGAGCGCGGCGCGTATTCCTGTAGCCGGCATTGCCGGCGATCAGCAATCAGCATTATTCGGACAAATGTGTACCGAGCCGGGCATGGTAAAAAACACCTACGGCACCGGATGTTTTATGTTGATGAATACGGGAGAGAAACCCGTCGTTTCCCAAAACAACCTGTTAACCACCGTTGCCTGGAAGATTGATGGCAAAGTGCAATATGCATTGGAAGGAAGTGTATTCATCGGTGGTGCTGTTGTTCAATGGCTGCGCGATGGATTGCGTATTATTCAGACATCGAAAGACGTGGAAGAACTGGCCCGCAAAGTATCCGATAACGGCGGTGTATACCTGGTGCCGGCCTTTACCGGATTAGGCGCGCCTTACTGGAACCAACATGCACGCGGCACGATCGTGGGTATATCACGTGGCACATCGGACGCGCACATCGCGCGGGCGGCCGTGGAAAGCATCGCGTTTCAATCGATGGATCTTTTGCAATCCATGGAGGCAGATGCCGGCATTCCTATCCGCGAATTACGGGTTGACGGCGGCGCTACGGTAAATGATCAACTGATGCAATTCCAAAGCGACCTGCTCAACACCAGGGTCATCCGCCCGGACGTAACGGAAACAACAGCACTGGGTGCGGCTTATCTGGCAGGACTAGCCACCGGCTTCTGGAAAGATGTGGAAGAAGTGCGGCAGAACTGGAAGGCCAACAAAACATTTGAACCAACAATGGACGATACGCAACGCCGTACGCTTCGCAAGAACTGGCAACGTGCCGTCAAAGCCGCACAGGCATGGGCCGATGGCGAATAAACACCTGATCAATTAACCTTAAAATTACTTACCATGTCCCCATTTATCGGAGAATTTTTCGGCACTGCCCTGCTTATACTGCTGGGTGGTGGTGTGGTTGCCAATGTGGTGTTGAATAAAACAAAAGGTCAGTCCAGCGGATGGATCGTTATCACGTTTGGCTGGGCCATGGCGGTATTTCTTGGTGTATACGCCTCTACCAATCTTGGTGGCAGCGGACACCTGAATCCGGCCGTAACCATTGCCCTTGCCACCTTTGGCGACTTTGATAAAAGTTTACTGCTGCCCTATATCGGAGCGCAGTTTGCCGGTGCATTTACCGGCGCCGTGTTGGTATGGATCACTTACAAACAACATTTTGATGCCACGGAAGATGGCGGTCTGCAGTTAGCTGTATTCAGTACGGCGCCGGCCATCCGCAATCCTGTATACAATCTTGCTACGGAGATCATCGGCACATTTGTGTTGTTGTTTGGTGCATTGACCATCTCCAAACCCGGCGCTACGCTCGGTGCGCTGGATGCCTTGCCCGTGGCATTGCTGGTATTGGGCATTGGCCTTTCCCTGGGCGGACCTACAGGTTATGCCATCAACCCGGCGCGCGATCTTGGTCCGCGCATAGCACATTTTGTGCTGCCGATGCCCAATAAGAGCAGCAGCGACTGGAGTTATGCATGGATACCGGTGGTGGGACCTATTATCGGAGGATTGCTGGCGGCATGGTTGTTTTTTAGTGTAACACCGTTTTGAGAGAGTGAATGAGTCAATCAGTGAATAAGTGAATCAGGCAATTAATGCGTCTTTGCGTTAAATTGGCATCCGCTTTCACGCAAAGACGCAAAGCCTATTCACTGATTGACTTATTGGCTTATTGTCCCGCAGGCTTCCACTATTACTAAGCATGCTTCTTTTATTTGTTCCAATGAAATATTCAACGGGGGAGAAATTCTCAGACCGGCGGCCTCAAAGAGAAACCAATCCGTTAATACGCCTTTGGCGATGCATGCGTCTATGACGGCTTTGTTGGTTTCAAACGAATCAAAGCCGACCGACAACCATAAGCCGAAGGAACGTACATATTGAATGCGGGGATGTTTGAGTAAGGAAAGAAACAACGCTTCTTTCTCCGCCACTGTTTCAGCGAGCTTTTCTTCCAGCAATACTTCGAGTGCGGCAAGTCCTGCAGCGCAACAAACCGGATGTCCGCCAAAGGTGGTGATATGGCCCAGCACCGGATTTTCGGTAAAGCGGTCCATGCGCTCTTTCGACGCGATGAAAGCCCCTAACGGCATACCGCCACCCAACGCTTTCCCCAGTAACAAAATATCCGGCGTTATATCGAAATGTTCAAAGCCCCATAGTTTACCTGTGCGACCGAAGCCCGCCTGCACCTCATCGAGGATCAACAGGGTGCCTGTTTCGGTACATTTTTTTCTTAACGCCTGCAGCCATCCTGCGGGCGGAGCTTTTACTCCGCCTTCGGCCTGTATGGTTTCTGCAAATACGCAGGCGGTGTCTTCGGTGATGTATTCAAGCGCTGCTGCTGTTCCATAATCGGGATGGAAAATACCCGGCAACAGCGGACGATAAGCGTTGCGCCAGTATTCATCACCCAATATGCTCAATGCGCCCTGCGTAGATCCATGATAGGAATGATTGAAGGCGACGATCTTTGTTCTGTTGGTGAGGCGCTTGGCCAGTTTCATGGCGCCTTCTACTGCTTCGGCACCGGAATTGGTGAAGTAAACCGAATTCAGGTTTTCAGGTAATAGGGAGCAGAGTTTCGTGGCATATTGCACCTGCGGTGATTGTACAAACTCGCCATATACCAGCACATGCAGGTAAGCATCCAGTTGGGTCTTTATTGCGGCAATCACCTTAGGATGACGATGGCCGGTATTGGCTACACTGATGCCGCCGATGAGATCGATATATGTTTTTCCCGCAGCATCGGTGAGCGTGGCACCTTCTGCCTTTACGATTTCCAGTGCCAAAGGAGCAGGCGACGTCTGTGCCACATGCCGGAGAAATAATTCACGTTGATTCATTGCAGCAAAGATACGATGGAAGGTGGAAGGTAGAAGGTGGAAGGTGGAAGGCTTAAGGCATAAGGAGTAAGGCTTCGGTATAAGAGTAGTAAGTTATAGGTTATAAGTAAAACAGCCGTGTCCGGCCCTTCGGAGGCCGAAGTATCGGCCTCAGGGAGCGCCTTCAGGAGCCTCATAGAAATTACTCCGGCTGCTTATTCACGATTCACCTATTGACTTATTCACTTATTCACCATTCACTCCCGAGGCTTCGGGATGACGATTGACCATTCACGTATTGACTTATTTACTTATTTTACATCCATGGCACTTATTCTTCCGGTGGAAGGCAAACTTCCCCAATTCGGCGACAACTGTTTTCTCGCTCCCAACAGCACCATCGTGGGTGATGTAATCATGGGCAACGACTGCTCGGTTTGGTTCAATGGCGTTATCCGCGGTGATGTGAACTTTATCCGCATGGGTAACAAAGTGAATGTACAGGATGGTGCCTGCATTCATTGTACTTACCAGAAGTACGGCACCACCATCGGCAACAACGTTTCTATCGGGCATCACGCCATTGTACACGGTTGTACTATTCATGACAATGTGCTGATCGGGATGCGCGCGGTAGTGATGGACAACGTAACCGTGCATAGCAACACCATCATTGCGGCCGGTGCCGTGGTGCTGGAAAATACCGTCTGCGAAGCAGGAAGTATTTACGCCGGTGTACCCGCCCGCAAAGTGAAAGACATTTCCCAGGAACTGATCAGCGGAGAAATCAACAGAGTAGCAGAGAATTACGTCAAATACGCAGACTGGTTTCGGTAAAATTCAAAAGTAAAAAGTCAAAATTCAAAAAGGTATTAAGTTGTAAGTAATAAGTTTTAAGTAAACAGCCAGCGCTGTTATCTATTATAAACCATTCACTTATTCACCGATTGACGACTGGCTTCGAAAACCTCAGCCACCCAGCCCTTGTTGGTATCCCGACCAACAAGCAAGAGTCAGGCTTTTTTTATAGGTTAAGGTCAACTTAGTACCTGACTCCAGGATGAGCAGGTCCTTTGTTCTGGAGACCAACGGTGGCGGGATGTCGGATTGACAACCTTTAAAATCTTCCGAACAGTTGTGGTCTGGAGACCAACAACGTGCGGCACCATTCACTTATTCACCGATCGACGACTGGCTTCGAAAACCTCAGCCACCCAGCCCTTGTTGGTCTCCCGGCCAACAAGCAAGAGTCAGACTTTTTGACAGGTTAAGGTCAACTTCGTACCTGACTCAAGGTTGTACAGGTCCGTTGGTCTGGAGACCAACGGTGGCGGGATGTCGGATTGACAACCTTTAAAATCTTCCGAACAGTTGTGGTCTGGAGACCAACAACGTGCGGCACCATTCACTTATTCACCGATTGACGACTGGCTTCGAAAACCTCAGCCACCCAATAATTAGCGCCCTTGGTCTCCGACCAACAAGCAAGAGTCAGGCTTTTTTTATAGGTTAAGGTCAACTTCGTACCTGACTCCAGAATGAGCAGGTCCGTTGGTCTGGAGACCAACGGTGGCGGGATGTCGGATTGACAACCTTTAAAATCTTCCGAACAGTTGTGGTCTGGAGACCAACAATGTGCGGCACCATTCACTTATTCACCGATTGACCTATTGACGATTCACCATTCACGTTTTTACTTTTGAATTATCGTATCTTCGTATCCCTCATGAAAAAACTTGGATTCTATACCGTACTGATCGCAGCCTCCCTGCTGCTCACCCGCTGTTCCCTCTTCAGGAAAGGCTCGGGCTGCCCCACCGACGGACGTAATGTGGGCGCTGAAAAAGTACTTTCCGGCGACATGAATTCCAAAGAGATGAAAAAAGCCCGCAAAGCCAAGTTCAGGGGATAACAATTTCTTCATGCAGCTTTCCGGCGAAAAGCGCTGTCTTTGAGGATGTACCTGCATCCTTAAACTTTTACGTCATGCCCCTTACCCTGCGAACCGAACTGGGATACACCGAAGCCCTCATCACTGATGACGGCACCCTCCGCGAATTTTACCGCACTGCCGATATCCTCAACCAGGATATGCACATTAAATTTGTAAGCAAAGAAGATGATTTCGACAGCCTCAATTGGGCTTTCAGATTCAAAGGGCATGAGCTCACCCTTCAATACAGCATTTACACAGGCATTACCGTCTTCCCAAGTAAAAACGATGCGGCTGCACCCAAAGACAATAAAGCGGTAGAAGATTTTGCAACCGTATTGAAAGCCACATTGGACGCCCGTTCCGCACGCGTTTAGTACCCTTTATCTTCCAGCGTTTCCACAATGGAAACATAGCTGAGGTAGCGATCCATATTGATCTCCCCTTCCGCCACAGCCTCCTTTATGGCGCAACCCGGTTCATTCAGGTGCTGACAGTTATTGAATTGGCACCCCGACAACCGCTCACGCATTTCAGGAAAATAATGTGATACCTCCTGCTTCTCCACATCCACCAATCCAAACTCACGCATACCGGGCGTATCGATGATGCGGCCACCTTCGGGAAGGTCATACATTTCTGCAAACGTAGTAGTGTGCTGCCCTTTACCACTCCAGCCGCTTACACCTTGTGTCTTGAGATTTTTATCGGGGAAAATAACATTCAGCATGGACGATTTTCCTACACCACTGTGCCCGCTGATCAGCGAAGTTTTGTTGAGCAACAGTTCTTTCAATTCAGCGATACCCTGTCCGGTAACGGTACTTACCAATAATACTTTATAACCGATGGCCGTATACATTTCTTCCCATTCGGCAAACTTGTCGAAGTCTTTTTCACGATAGAGATCGACCTTGTTAAATACCAGCAGTGCAGGCACATGGTACATTTCGGATGCCACCAGGAAACGGTCGATGAATCCCTGCGAAGTGCGTGGCTCACGCAAGGTGGCTACCAATACCGATTGGTCGAGATTGGCGGCTACAATATGATGCTGGTGCTTATGGCGGGGAGACTGACGATTGATATAGTTATTCCGCTCGTGGATCTCGCTGATGACCGCGGTTTCCTGCGTGGATTCGGTTTCCATCTCCACCCAATCGCCAACCGCCACGGGATTGGTGCTGGTAATATCATCCAGCTTCAACACACCTTTGGTCCGTGCCTGGTACCATTTACCGTCTTCATCTTTGACTGTATACCAACTGCCGGTGGATTTATACACTAATGCTTTCATGCACTGCGAAGATCAGGATTATAATGCTAACCGCATCAGGGGAATTTTTTCAGGATAGTGGTGCGGAGCACCATTTCCAGTAACAAAAAAGCCAATGCGCCGAGGATCAGCAGATGGAATTTGTCTTCTATTTTTTTATACCGGATAATCTCTACTTTCGATTTTTCGAGTTTATCGATCAGGGCATAGATGGTACTCAGGCCGTCTTTGTCCCGCGCACGGAAAAACCGTCCGCCGGTTTCAGTAGCTATTTTCTGCAACAGTCCTTCATCTAAAAAATCGTCCGATGCACGCGGACCGCCGCCGATATCTTCCGCAGACGAAGCACCCAATCCCATCCCGATCGTATATACTTTCACCTGCTTGGCTTTCGCAATTTCCAATGCGGTCAGCGGATCGATCAACCGTGTGTCCGGCGCATCTTCTTTGCCATCGGTGAGCAAAATGATCACACGGCTTTTAGAAGGGCTGGAAGAAATACGATCGACGGCCGTAGCCAACCCTTCACCGATCAGCGTGCCCTGCGCCAGGTAACCACCGTCGCGTAATTCGAGGGAACGGATCTGCGTGATCAGTGTATTGTGATCCGGTGTGATAGGACATTTGGTAAAACTTTCCCCCGAAAAAATCACCAGACCGATGCGATCGACAGGACGATTGGTAACAAATTCTTCTGCAACTGCTTTCGCCGCTTCGATGCGTGATGGCGGAATATCAGGATCACCCATACTGCCGCTCACATCCATACACAACATGATATCGATACCTTCCCCTTCTGTTTTCTCGTAATCGTTACGGTGCTGCGGCCGCGCCAGCGCTACAATAATACAGGCCACGGCCAGCATACGCAGTATGAATGGCCAGTGTACCATGCGGTTGCGCGCAGATCTCACATTGAGAAAACGCGTGGTGGAAACAGTCATAGCCGCCTGCGAGCGCGCACGGCGACGCAGATACCAGAACGTAAGAAAGGGTATAAAGCCAAGAAGGATAAAATTCTCCGGCCAGGCAAACGTGATATTTTTAAACCATTCGTATATCATAACCTATCGTGAAGGCTTCCCGTTTTTTTGTGCTGACTCCTGTTGTGCACGTATCGCTTCTTCACGCCGTGTTTCATTTTCCAATTCGTCGATGGCAGTGCCCACCGCTTCGATACTAAACTGATTTTCTTCCGCTGTTGACTGATAGCGGGCAAACTTTACAAAGTCGCCCAACAACAATGCCTGCGATAAACGGCGTGCCGCTTCTTCGGGCAAACCTGTTCCTTTCAATTGCCGCATTACTTCGTCCGTTGTCTGCTGCAATGTGGGCAATTGCCGGCGCTCCGACACATAACTGCGGAACAGTTCTCCCAGCGTAATATGATAGTTCCTGTTATCGGTCGGCGATTGCTTCAACCGTTGCAGTGCCTCTATGGCTTTTTCATACGGCGTAAGCACCGCCGCCGGTTTTACAGGAGCCGGTTTACGTCTGCTCAGGAAATACCAGAGTAAAATGACCAGCAACAATACACTGCCGCCGAGATACCACAGCCAGGTCGGATCCGCCGTTTCTTTTACCGGTTCCGCATCGAGGATATCGTGTATGGGATTATAAGGCGCTTCCGGATTAAAAGGATCGCTGAACGTGACGTCAACCGGCAAACTGTCGGTGGCTATACCGGCAGACAAAACCATGGCGGGAATAACCCAGGCACCGGAATCAAAACTTGTGAGTTGCAATTCCTGGCGTAGTACGGTGCCGCCGCCTTTATCGGTAGTGTCTGTTTTTCCTTTTTGTAAAAATTCAAAATGGGGAATGGTATCGATGGAAAAAAAACGGATGGGTTCATTGACCGGTATCTGTGCTTCGAGTGTGAGCGTGAACGGCTCGCCGATCATGATCTTGCTTTTATCGACTGACGCCTTGACGCGCGTGGCTTGTTGTGCCCGCGCAACAACAGCACCTGCCAGCAGGAAGCCCGATAAAAATATATGGATAAATAGCCGCTTCATTTTATTCATACAACGGTCAGCGATGACGGCTGAGGAAAAACCGTTGCAATACTTTTACATAATCATCGCCTGTCTTTACATGCAGCAAATCTGCACCTGCTTTTCTGAATGTTTGTGTAGCGTATTCGGTCGCTTTAAAAAATTCCTGCTGGTATTGATACCGCACGTATTTGCTGCTGCTGTCAATTATTCTTCTTTCTCCCGTTTCAGCATCCTGCACTTCCATCAGTCCCGCTGCCGGCAATTCCATATCCATGTGGTCATATAATTTCAGACCAATGATATCGTGTTTCTTGGAAGCCACGCGCAAGGCATCTTCGTATACACCATCCAGGAAATCGCTCAATACAAATGCGATACTTACCTGCCGTGTGGCATTGGTGAAATAACGCAATGCCTGCGTCACTTCCGTGCCTTTGCCCACCGGCTCCTTGGTGAGTAACTGCCTCACGATATACAAAGCATGTTGTCTTCCTTTTTTTGGCGGAATATATCCTTCTACTTTATCACTGTAAAAAATTACGCCGATTTTATCGCCATTATTGACAGCGGAGAAAGCGAGCACGGCGGCGAGCTCTGTTGCCAGGTCGCGCTTACGGGCGTAAACGGTTCCGAAGTTGGTGCTGAGACTTATATCCACGAGCAGCATCACGGTAAGTTCGCGTTCTTCTTCAAATACTTTGCTGAACGGATGTCCAAAACGAGCCGATACATTCCAATCAATGAAGCGTATATCATCACCCGCTGCATATTCGCGCACTTCTTTAAAGGACATGCCTTTGCCTTTAAAGGCGCTGTGGTATTCACCACTGAATACATCGCTGGCCAGTTTGCGGCTACGCAATTCGAGCAGCCGCACCTTCTTGATGATATCGGCGGTCTCAAGCATTAAGGAACGTTTACTTTTTTGAGCACTTCTTCGATCACATCTTCCACTTTCAGGTTTTCCGCTTCGGCTTCGTAGGTGAGCCCGATACGGTGACGTAATACATCATGGCTGATGCTGCGTACATCTTCGGGGATCACAAATCCGCGTTTGTTGAGGAATGCCTGGGCTTTGGCTGCCAGTGCGAGGTTAATGCTGCCGCGCGGAGAAGCGCCGTAGGAGATCAGTGGCGCGAGTTTATCCAATTGATATTGACCCGGCCGGCGCGTAGCAAAAACGATATCAAGAATGTATTGTTCAATTTTTTCGTCCATGTAGATCTGGCGTACCAAATCTTTGGCGTGCAGTACTTCCTGCGATGTTACCACCTGGCGTACCGGCTCCGGTTTAGCACCTGCCACGTTCTGACGAAGGATCATCTGCTCTTCGCTCATGGTGGGGTAATCCACCACTACTTTCATGATGAAACGGTCCACCTGCGCTTCAGGCAATGGATAGGTTCCTTCCTGGTCGAGCGGGTTTTGCGTGGCCAGCACGAGAAAAGGTTCTTCGAGTTTGAAGGTGGTATCACCGATGGTCACCTGGCGTTCCTGCATCGCTTCGAGCAACGCGGATTGCACTTTGGCCGGGGCACGGTTGATCTCATCTGCCAGGATGAAGTTGGCGAAGATGGGACCTTTGCGTACCACAAATTCATTGCGTTGCTGGTTATAAATAAGTGTACCGATCACGTCGGCAGGAAGCAGGTCGGGCGTAAACTGTATGCGGCTGAACTGCGCATGGATGGCCGTAGCCAGCGATTTGATGGTAAGGGTCTTGGCCAGACCCGGCACACCTTCCAGCAATACGTGTCCGTTGCTCAGCAAGCCGATCAGCAGGCGGTCGAGCATATGGCTCTGGCCTACGATCACATGGCCTACTTCATTTCTTAATTTGTCGGTAAACTGCCCCGCCTGGCTGATGCGTTCATTCAACTGGCGGATATCTTCAGCGGTTTTTAGCATAGTTCTCCTTTAATGGTGCTACAAAATACGAACTAAGCTCTGCAAATTATCTGCCGATATGACGAGTGGCAATAAAAATTGCATCTTTTATCGCTTGAAAACCAAAATTTACGAGAGATATTTTCCCACGATCGGCACCCTGCGTCCGATTCCGAATGCTTTCATGCTTACACGGATGATGGGGCAGAACTGGTTTCGTTTATACTCATTGGTATTAACGAGCTTCAGAATGCGCGTGACCAGTGCCGGTTCAAAACCTTTGGCGATAATTTCTTTTGGTCCCTGGCGGCGTTCGATATACTCGTACAATACGCTGTCGAGAATATCGTATTCCGGCAGGCTGTCGCTGTCTTTCTGGTTGGGGCGCAATTCTGCCGAAGGTGGTTTGACGATGATGTGTTCTGGAATGATCTCTTTATCGCGGTTGATATAACGTGCCAGCGCAAAAACCTGCGTTTTGTAGACGTCACCCAACACACTCAGGCCGCCGGCCATATCGCCGTACAAAGTGCCATAGCCGGTTGCCAGTTCACTTTTATTGGATGTGTTGAGCAGGATATAGGAAAACTTATTGGCGATGGCCATGAGCAGGTTGCCGCGGCTCCGGCTCTGGATATTTTCCTCAGCGAGACTGAAAGGAAGATCACCGAACACAGGTTTCAGTTCCTGCAGAAATGTTTCATAAATATTTTTAATGGGAATGATATCGTACGGATTGTTCAGGTTTTTGCTGAGTTGTTCTGCGTCCGATACCGAATGTCCGCTGGAATACTGCGAAGGCATCAGGATGGCGCGTACATTTTCTGCGCCTAAGGCTTCCACGGCCAAAGCAAGGGTGACGGCGCTGTCGATACCGCCGGAAGATCCCAGAATGGCTTTTTTAAAGCCCATTTTTTCAAAATAATCGCGGATGCCGAGCACAAGCGCGCGGTAGATTTCCTCGATATTTTTTTCACCGGTAAGATAAGATAGCGTGTCTGTGCCCACGCCCACATCCATGGCCGAAAAATAAACAGGGCCGGCATCTGTAACGGGTTCTGTTGATGTAGTGCGGATCTTATCGAGATCAAAGACCTGGTAATCTTCTTCGAAATATTTCATTTCAGCCACCTGTTGTCCGGCAGCATCATACACCAGGCTTCCCCCGTCAAATACAATCTCGGTCTGAGAACCGACAGTATTGCAGTAAAACATCGGAAGATGATACTTCTGTGTATGGGCTTTCACGAGACTGTTGCGCACCACATCCTGGGCATAATTATAAGGAGAGGCGGAAAGATTGATCATTACATCGGGTTGAAACCGGATGAGTTGTTCCATGGGCGTCACCCGATAAAGCGGATTGTCGCCCATGTTCCAGATGTCTTCACAAATAGTAACGGCGAGTTTATGTCCTTTGAAAGTAATCACCTGCCAGTCGAAAGCGGGTTCGAAGTAGCGATATTCATCGAAGACATCGTAGTTGGGCAGCAGCGTTTTGTGGATCGTGGCTTTTATTTCTTTTTCATAGAGAAAAAAGGCAGCATTGAACAGGTCTTTGCCTTCAGGAAGTTCGTTGCGGGCGGGCGCACCAATCAATACACCGATGGTATCCGCCGCTTCGCGCACCCGGTCCACGGCGGCATAACATTGATTGATAAAATCAGTGAACTCCAGAAAATCGCGTGGCGGATAACCGCAGATACACAATTCGGAAAAAACCACGAGGTCGGCCCCCTGGGCTTTTGCCCAATGGATGCCTTCGAGAATTTTGTCCAGGTTATGATCAAAATTCCCAACGTGATAATTTTGCTGTGCCAGTGCGATTTTCATACGCGAATTTAAGATAAAAGGCGGCTGAGCAATAAGTCAATAAGTGAATAAGTTAATATAATGATGCTTTGCCTCTCCGGCAATAAAGGCCATTCACTATTTCACTCATTGACTTATTCACCTATTGACTTATTTTCACATTTCAAATTATCAAAATTGTCCCACTTGCGTCGCCACTTCTTTATTCTTATCTGCTCGCTGAGCCTTTTCGCCTGCAGGCAACGGGAAAAAGCGCCCGATGTATCCAACATACAGGTCAGCCTCAAAACCCTGCGGTTCGACCAGGATTTTTTTGCCATTGACACCAATAACATCGACGCCGGGCTGACCGCTGTGCGCCAGAAGTATCCTCAACTGCTGCCTCTTTTCCTTCAACGTTTTCTGGAAGCGGAAAACAATGACCAGGTAAAAGAATATTACCGTTACTACCGGTCGCTGTTCGATTCTTCGCAGAAACTGTATAAGGATTTTAGCGGCATCAACGACAAAATCGCCGGTTACTTCCGATATGTAAAATATTATTTCCCGGCCTATCAATTACCCGATACGCTGTTCACGGTGCTGGGGCCGCTGGGTTCTGCGCAAGACCTGGCAGCAGTAGGCAACGGCGATTACAGCGGTTGCTTTCTGGGTCCGGGTTGGGGTGGCGTGAGTCTGCAATTTTACCTGGGCGCCAATTTTTCCTTTTACCAGGAACCGATGTTCGCGAATGCGGTTGCCCCGGTTTTCCGAAGCCGCCGCTTTGCACCGGAATATATCCCTGCCGATTTCATGAAACTGATTGTGGATGATCTTTTTCCCGACAGAAGCACCGGCCGGCCGCTGCTGGAACAAATGGTGGAGAAAGGCAAACAATGGTGGTTGCTGGATAAATTCATGCCGGGTGCACCTGACTCCGTCAAAACCGGTTATACGGCTAAACAGCTCGATTGGTGCGAATCCAACGAAGGCATGATCTGGAGCACGATCAACCGTTCGCATCAGGACCTGTATTCCAACTCACCCGCCGTATTGCAATTATATATCGGCGAAGCGCCGTTTACGCAGACCTTGTCACAGGAAGATTCACCGGGCAATATCGGCCCCTGGATCGGCTGGCAGATCATCAAAAAATACATGGAAAATAATAAAGACGTCAAGCCGGAGCAACTGATGAAAACGGATGCCGTGGAAATTATCAACGGCTCTAAATATAAACCCCGCTAAAACCCGTGTGGGACGTGGGTTTTTGCTATCTTGTGGCCCTAAGCTATCACGTTAATTCCTGATTGTAGTTATGAAGTCATTATCAGCTCTTACTGACCCGGTTTATGTGCCGAAGGAAAAATTCAATCTGTTTGAACGTCTCTGGCTTCATGTCATCACCGACAAAAGAGACCTTCCGTTTGCCTACCTGCTGACCACGATCCATCTGATCGTGCTGCTGCCGGCCATTCTTTTGTTCACGCCCGTATTCCAGGGATGGATCTGGTGGGCTGTAGCCGTTCCGTATTTCTACATTTCGCAACTGTATTTCAAAGGCCGTTTCGGGCTCATGTTCCATTGTATCTGCCACCGCAAGTTTTTCAAGAAAAAATACCAGTGGCTGCATACCTACATCACGTGGATCATTTGTCCTTTATTCGGCCATGCACCGGAAGGATATTACAGTCATCACCTGGGCATGCATCACGTGGAAAACAACATGGACGACGACACGTCGAGCACCATGTATTACCAGCGCGATAACTTCGGCGACTTCCTAAAATATTTTACCACGTTCATCCTGGTAGGGGTTAAAAACACGATCCTTTATCTATACTACCGCAAGCGCCGTAAACTCTACATGCGCCTGACAGTAGGGGAATATGTTTACCTCGCTTTTTGCATAGGCATGTGCTTTGTGAACCTGAAAGCGACGCTGGTGGTATGCATTGTGCCGCTGATATTCGCCCGTTTTGTGATGATGCTGGGCAACTGGACACAGCACTCGTTCGTAGATCACGCCGAGCCGGAGAACCTTTATAAAAACTCCATCAACTGCATCAATACCGTTTACAACCGGACCTGCTGGAACGACGGTTATCATATCATCCATCACCTTCGTCCGGGCATGCACTACACGGAGATGCCAAATGAATTCCTGAAACGTAAAGATGAATTTGCAGAAAACAAAGCCATCGTATTCGACGGCATTCACTACCTGCACATTTTTACCTGGCTGATGACGAAGAAATACGATAAACTGGCCGACAACCTTGTTAACATCAATGGCATGTTCAGCAGCCGCGAAGAAGCAATCAGCCTGATGAAGGAGCGCACAAGAAAATTGCAGAAAGCTTCCTGATCCGCGAACGGGATCAGTTGTATTTGAGCGGCACGATCATTTCAAATTCGGGAATACTTACGTTGAAGAAACGTTTGGAATGCAGGTTTTCCATCTGGTATTCCCCTTTCATTTTTCCCATTTCGGTGCGGAGATTGCAGCCGCTTACGTATTGATAACTTTCACCCGGATTGATCACCGGTTGTACGCCCACCACCCCTTCACCTTCCACTTCCCGGTAGCTGCCGTTGCTATCGAAAATATGCCAGCTACGGCGATGTAATTTAACAGGGAAAGCATTGTGATTTTCAAGCGTGATCCGGTAGGCAAACATGAACTCCGATTGCAGCGGGTTGCTGTAATCGGGCTGGTAAAACGTTTCCACGCTCACCTGTATTCCTTCCGAGATCATGCTGCTCATAGGTGGTGATTTTGGTAAAAATAAGCCATTTATACCCTTTTTTAATGTCGCCCAGGGATTATTTCAGTTACCTTTGCGGCGAATTTCTCGCTTATTTACCTGACCGGTACTGATTTTTTCACCAGATAATACCCTGAATAATATGAAAATAGCTGTTGCCAAAGGAGATGGAATAGGACCCGAAATCATGGATGCCGTTCTGCGCATCTTTGAAGCCAACAATACCCCGCTGGAATATGAGTTTGTGGATATGGGAAAATGGGTGTTCGACAAAGGATTCAACAACGGGATGACTCCCGAAGCCAAGATGTCCATCGAAACACTCGGTCTGCTCTTCAAAGGCCCGATGGAAACACCCAAAGGAAAGGGGGTTAAAAGTATCAACGTAACGGCCCGCAAAACCTGGAACACGTTTGCCAACAAACGCGCTTTCCAGACGCTGCACGGAGTGGACACGGTATTCAGCAAGGCCGGCATCCCGATCGATATCACGGTTGTACGCGAAAACATTGAAGATACCTACGGAGGTATCGAGCATATGCTTACGCACGACGTGGCGCTGAGCCGTCGTTTCATTACGCGTCCCGGCAGTATGCAGGTGATCCGTTATGCATTCGAAATGGCACGTCAGAAAAATGCCAAACGCATTACCTGTGGTCATAAAGCCAATATCATGAAAATCACCGACGGTTTGTTCCTCGAGTGTTTCTATGAAGTGGCCAAAGAATTTCCCGAACTGAAGGCAGACGACATCATCGTGGACGATCTCTGTATGAAACTGGTTACGCGTCCCGATACATTTGATGTAGTAGTACTCACCAACCTGCAGGGTGATATCGTGAGTGATCTTTGTGCAGGTCTTGTGGGTGGTCTCGGATTTGCGCCATCTGCCAACATCGGTGATCATATTTCCATCTTCGAAGCAGTACATGGTACGGCTCCGGATATTGCCGGTAAAAATATTGCCAACCCCACCGCCCTGCTGCTGAGCGGTATTGCCATGCTGCGACACGTTGGCCTTACCGAAAATGCTGCCATTATCGAAAATGCATTGCTGTATACATTGGAAAGCGGTGTGCGCACCGGCGACTTCGGTGACCGCAACAAACCTGCTGTCAATACCACCGAATTTGCGGAAGCCATCATTGCCAACTTTGGTAAAAAACCTGAACAGGGCGCAAAAGAAATCATCGCCAACAAACCAGGCACACCCGCTCCTTTCAAACTGGAGCAAAACTCGATGATGGTATCGAAGGAAGGCGAGAAAGAAGTGATCACCGGCGTAGATATGTTCATCGAAAGTGATGAACAACCGCATGTGATTGCACACAAGTGCCAGCGTCATGCAGGCGTGAAGTTCAGCCTGGTGAACATCAGTAACCGCGGTACACAGGTATGGCCAACCGGCTCCGTATATACCAACCTGGTTAACCAATACAACGTTCGCTTCGAAAGCCTCGATGGTTCCGCTCTCAGTCAACAGGACATCATCGGTCTCTACGTAAGCCTGAGCGGCAACTTCAAAATATGTTCGCTCGAACTACTGAATATGTGGGGAGAGAAAAAAGGATACAGTCTCGCGCAGGGACAATAAAAAAAGGGGCTTCGGCCCTTTTTTTAATTAGGTAATTTGATGATTTGAAAATTTGAAAATGCAAAAGACGGAGCGGCGTTCAAAATTGTCAAGTGCAAGCTATTCTCCCAACTCCATTTTCAAATTTTCAAATCATCAAATTTTCAAATTAATTACCTGGCTTTATACCCTCCTTTCAACAACCACTGTAACACTTTCTGCCGCTGGTCGCCCTGGACTATTATTTCGCCGTCTTTGGCGGAGCCGCCGGTGCCACAGGCATTGCGGAGTTTGCGGCCAAGTTCATCCAGGTCTTCTGCTGTGCCGGTGAAACCGGTGATCAGCGTAACGGCTTTGCCGCCGCGGTGCTTGGTCTCGAGTCTTATCCGCAACTGTTGTTGAGCCGGAGGCAAAGTAACCTGGCTTTCCTGCTCCTGATCGAACCGGAAAGAAGGGTCGGTGCTGTATACGTATCCGTTATTGTCGGGCTTTTTCTTTGACATCGATATTATTTTATTCCGTTACCGCTTTCAAACTCAAATCGAGGCTGCGCGCCTGGTGAATAAGCGCTCCCACACTTACAAAATCCACACCCGTAGCTGCATACTCCTGTATGGTAGAAAGATTGATGCCGCCGCTGGCTTCCGTTTCAAAAACACCACCAATCAGTTTCACCGCTTCAGCAACCTGTGCGGGTTGAAAATTATCGAGCATCACACGGAATACTTTGTTCTTCCCGATTGTCATTACTTGCCGTACCTCTTCCAGGCTGCGTGTCTCCACTTCGATTTTTAATCCGGGTTTCTTTTCCTGTACGTATTTCCATGCACCATTGATCGCTTTTTCCAATCCCCCTGCGTAGTCGATATGATTATCTTTTAGCATGATCATGTCGTACAGTCCGAAGCGGTGATTGACGCCTCCACCAATGCGCACGGCTTCTTTTTCCAGCAAACGGAAATTGGGGGTTGTTTTGCGCGTGTCGAGCAGGCGCGTATGATATCCCTCCAATAACGATGTATACTGACGGGTAAGCGTGGCAATGCCGCTCATGCGTTGCATACAATTCAGCACAAGACGTTCGCATTGAAGAATGGTGTGCACGGAAGCCGTTACTTCAAAAGCTTTATCGCCCGGCTTCATGGAATCACCGTCGGACATGAAGGGTGTGAAAACAACATCCGGTTCTTTGAGGCGGAAGATCTTTTCGGCCACCACTACCCCGGCCAGCACACCGGCTTCTTTTATTTTCAGCACGGCTTTGCCTTTTGCCCCGGCGGGTATGGAAGATAGTGTGGAGTGATCGCCATCGCCTACGTCTTCGCGCAGCGCTTCGGTAACCAGGTGTTGCAGTTGTTCATCAAAACTCATGGGGCAAAATTAAAAAAAGGCCCTGAAGGGACCTTTTTAATTTGATAATTAGGTGATTTGAAAATTTGACAGTGATCGTCGCTAATCGAATTCCTATAAAATTTGAAACCTTATTTCCTTGATCAGCTCCCGGCTGCCTTTGGTTTGGAGAAACACATGTGCGCGGAAATTACCGGACTTGGTTTGCAGGGTGCCGATAAAATAATGTCCGCCGGGTGATTCGCCTTTGTGTTTCAGCTCAAATCCTTTGACGCCATTATTGGCAAAGAAATCACGCAGTATCTGCTGAGACTGCGCGCGGGTATAACTGTCGCTTTTATCGGGGAGGGTCAGCAGCACATTGTCGTCGCAATATTTGGACAACTCGGCTGCGTTACCTGCACGCAGGGTGACGATCACATCATCGATGGTGCTTTTCTGGGCCAGCGCCGAAGTTGTCATTGAAACAACCAGAATCAGAGCAGTAAAGATCCCTTTCATATTTGTTTTAATTTTTCACAGGTAAATCGAAAAATATGCCATTGCGGCTAATCGGATTATCTGCCCTAAAATAGTAAAATCTGGCAGTTTTACCGTTTTTCCTTCTGCAAATACCTGATTTGGACGTAGTTTTACACCTCAAATGGTGTACTCACGCCCGCTGCAGATCGTTTGCAGATTGATTTTTAACGTATTTCTCGCTAAAAAATATTTTTCCCGTTATGCCTGCTAAAAGAGCTATTCTGATTATAATGGACGGCTGGGGACTCGGAACCGTTGCATCTTCCGACGCCATCCAGCACGCAAACGCGCCTTTTACCCGCGCCCTTTACAGCCAATATCCGCATACCACGCTCACCACCTGTGGTGAACTGGTCGGTTTGCCCGACGGGCAGATGGGCAACTCGGAAGTGGGGCACCTCAACCTGGGTGCCGGCCGTATCGTTTACCAGGAACTGCAACGTATCAATGTGGCCGTACGCGACGGTTCGCTGGCCAACAACCCCACCCTGCTGGCGGCCATCCGCTACGCAAAAGAAAATAACAAACCGCTGCACCTGCTCGGACTGGTGAGCAATGGCGGTGTGCATTCGCATATCAATCATCTCAAAGCACTGACCGATATCTGCAAAGCCAATCAACTATCGGAAGTTTATATACATGCTTTTACCGACGGCCGCGACTGCGATCCGCGCAGTGGTCTTGGTTTTATTACGGAGCTGCAGCAACATCTCAACAGCAGCGTTGGCAAAATCGCTACCGTAAGCGGTCGTTATTTTGCGATGGACCGTGACAAGCGCTGGGAACGCGTGAAGCTGGCCTATGATGCGCTGGTACTCGGCGAAGGCGAAAAAGCAACCGATGCGCTCGCCGCTGTGGAAAATGCCTATAACCACAACACCACTGATGAATTCATCAAACCAACCGTTATCGTCAATGAAGCGCAGCAACCGCTGACACATATCAAAGACGGTGACGCCGTATTGTGTTTCAACTTCCGCACCGATCGTTGCCGGGAGATCACCGAAGTATTGACCCAGGCAGACTTCCCCGATTTCGGTATGAAAAAACTGGCCCTGGACTATACAACCATGACGCAGTATGATCACAAATTCCAGAACGTGCATGTCATCTTTGAAAACGATGACCTCAAGCGTACATTGGGCGAGGTAATTGCGGAGCACGGATTAAAGCAGATCCGCATCGCGGAGACGGAAAAATATCCGCACGTGACCTTCTTCTTCAGCGGTGGCCGAGAAACGCCATTCGAAGGCGAGAAAAGGATCATGGTGCCTTCACCCAAAGTAGCCACCTACGATCTGCAACCGGAGATGAGCGCATTTGAACTGACCGCCGCCCTGTTGCCGGAAATCGAAAATAAAACCGCAGATTTCATTTGCCTCAATTATGCCAATGCCGACATGGTGGGGCATACCGGTGTGTGGGGCGCTGCCATCAAGGCAGTGGAAACGGTAGATCAGTGTGTGGCCAAAGTGGTGACGGCCGCGCTCGCCAATGGTTACACGGTGTTCCTGACGGCAGATCATGGCAATTCCGACTTCATGATCAACCCCGACGGCTCACCCAATACGGCGCACACGCTCAACCTGGTGCCGCTGTTTGTGATTGACCGTGAGTGGAAAGGAACATTGAAGCCCGGTAAACTGGCAGATATCGCTCCTTCAATTTTAACTGTTATGGGACTTCCCATACCACCCGAAATGACGGGAGAGGTGTTGCTGGGCGGGCAATAGGTCAATAAGTCAATAAGTCAATAAGTCAATAAGTGAATGGTGAATGAAGCAGCCGTATTCGGCCCTTGGAGAGCCTCAGGGATCTTAGTACAGCTGTTTCACTTATAACTTAGCACTTAATACTTACTACCTTAAGCCTTACGCCTCACACCTTACGCCTTACACCTTAGCCCGAAGTGTCGGGCCTCACACCTTACGCCTTCTGACGCGGGATTCTACCCGAAATATGCGGAAAACTACCTGTCCGTGCAGCATTCTATTTGAAAAAATGTCTTACCTTACAGGCAACCATAGTCGTTTATGACAGAGGAAGCCATTTTAAGGGGTTGTTTGAATAGCGATGCTGCCGCCCAGCGGGAACTGTACAACCGGTACAGTGCAAAGATGCTGGCAGTATGTTATCGCTTCGCTCACAACCGGGAGGATGCAGAGGATATGTTGCAGGAAGGCTTCATCAAAGTCTTTTTACAGATCCACACATTTGAGAACAGGGGAGCATTTGAAGGCTGGATACGCCGGATAGTCGTTCATACCTGTATCAACATTCTCAAGAAAAACAAGAAGTTCAATGAAAGCGTGGATATCATCCATGCTACCGGTATCTACATCCGAGAGGACTCCGTACCGGCCATTGTGCAGGCTAAACAAGTGGTAGAGTGCATACGACTGTTGCCCATCGGCTACCGTACCGTTCTCAACCTCTACGCGATCGAAGGTTATAGTCATCGTGAGATCTCTGACCTGCTTAATATAGAAGAAAGCACCAGCCGTAGCCAGTATACCAGGGCGAAGGCCATGCTGGAAGATATACTCGTGAAGAAAAAGATTATGCAAAAACCAAAACAGGATACCGATTGGCTGGCTGCTGTCAGTCTCCGCTAACCCATCGTCAGCAAACTGGTTATGGAGAGTTATAGTAATAATAGTGATTTTGAAAGGCTCTTACGCGAGCAGGCAGATCAGTACCGGATGTTGCCATCGGAAAAGGTATGGCGTGGCATTCAGGCTACTGTGCATACCCGCCGTCGCTGGTATGGCCTGGGACTGGTATTATTACTCCTGTTTACGGTTACCGCTGTCACACTCGTGATGCTCTCCTACCCCGTCGATCGCAATCTCGGAACAACTACAGCTTTTATCAACCATGATAATCCGGTTTCCCCGGACAACGGCGAAACAAACCCGCGTCAGCTTATTTCCCTTTCCACACAAACGGAGCAGGTGACTGCACCTCCGGTTGTACGCAAGACCTGGGACCTGGGAGGAGAAACGCCGGTTGCCGCTTTTGAAACCGCCCCTAAACGGCCTACGCTTTCTATAGCTGAAGCAACACTTATTGCCACGGCACAAACCATTATCAGCCGTGCACGCCAATTGGTACATACACCTGCACAACAGGAAGAACCCGTAGCTGCGCTGGCCATACAGCCTGTAAGCGCACCACAGGCGATTGTACGCACCATTGCGCCGCGCCGCATCATCAACCCGCCCGCAGTACTCACGCCCGAAATTCCCGTGCTGGTGACCGATCAGCGTGATCCAGCAGAACAGGCTGATCTTGTATTGCAGGAACAACCAGCCGTGGCCGCCAAAACACCCGCTACATGGGCCGAGGACCGCTCGCTGCTGCCGACCATCGAAAGCGTGATCAGCACCTTCCAGCGCGACCGCAATGCCCGCAAAGTACAATGGCAGTTGTACTTCACTCCGTCGATCAGCTACCGCAAACTCAGCGAAAACAAATCTTATAATCCCGAGTCATTTGACCCCAATACCATTCCGCAGGCGGCACAGCCCAACGATGTAAATGCAGCCGTAACACACAAACCCGATCTCGGACTGGAACTGGGCGTAGCCGCACGCTATCCTATTTCCTCTAAAATAAAACTGCGCGGAGCACTGCAGTTCAATGTGAACCGCTACGACATCAAAGCCTTCGCCTACTCCGGCGATATGGCCAATATCGACGTGAGCAACGGCTCCGGCAACAATGTAGTGTCTACCTGGACCTACTACAGCAATTACAGCGGCTACCGCAGCGACTGGCTGAAAAACTTCTACCTGTCCGTTTCCGCACCGATCGGACTGGAATATCGCCTGCTCGGTACAGAACGCAAACACCTCGGTGTTATCGGCACCGTACAACCGACCTACGTAATCAGCGACAGAGCGTATCTTATTTCGAGCGACTATAAAAACTATGCGGAAGTACCCTGGCTGATCCGCCGCCTCAATTTCAACACCAGCTTCGAAGTATTTGCCGGCTTCAATACAGGCAATACACGCTGGCAGGTAGGCCCGCAGATCCGCTACCAGATGCTTTCCAGCTTCCAGAACAAATACCCCGTTAAAGAAAATCTTTTCGACTTTGGCCTGAAAGTCGGCATCTCCCTGATCGATCCTTAAGCAGCAACATTGTTTTGTGTTAATTTTGCAACATGACAAAACAAGTGACCATCGCCTGCCTGGCAGTCGTGCTGCTGGCAACATCCTGTAAAAGCAAAAAAGAGCGCAAGCCGGAGGACAAGAACTTCCCCATACTCGGTTACCTGCAAAGCGAGGTCAAAGCGATGGACAGTTCGATGCACAGCATTGTAAAAACCGTTTTTTACGACAGCACACATGTCGATACCTTTTATATCCCCCGTCAGCAATTCCGTGAAGAGGCAAAAGACTTCCTTGAAATACCGGATATATTTTCAACGAAATATGAAGACGACTATACAGAGTCGCGCCGGTACGATGAAACCATCAACAAAGTGATAATGACCTATACCGCCAACGGCGAGAACAAAGAGGGCATATTGAAACAGGAAGTGATCATCCAACCCGATCAGATCAACGGCGATAAAGTAACCGGCATTTTTATTGATACCTGGAACAGTACAAAAGACAGTACGGTGCAGAAACGGATGCTCTGGATGGTCGGAAAGAATTTCCAGATCACGAAAATCCTTCAACTGCCCGGCCAACCCGAAAAAACCACGATCACCAAAGTAGCGTGGAATGATACACCATGACAGCAGAACAATTCTCGCATATTGCCGGCACTATACCTCATCAACCCGGCATCTATAAATATTTTGACCAGGCAGGCGATATCATTTACGTGGGAAAAGCCAAGGACCTGCGCAAACGTGTGGGATCTTATTTCTCCAAAACATTTACTACCTACAAAACGCACGAGCTTGTTCAGCGCATCGAACGTATCGAGTTCACCATCGTCAACTCCGAACAGGACGCCTTCCTGCTGGAGAACTCACTGATCAAACAATTTCAGCCGCGGTATAATATCAATCTGAAAGACGATAAAACCTATCCGTATATCGTTATTCGCAAAGAGCCGTTTCCCCGTGTTTACCTGACGCGTCAGGTAGTGGAAGACGGCTCCGAATACCTGGGTCCCTTTACCTCGGTAAAAAGAGTACGAGAGCTGCTCGAGTTCACGCGGCAAACCATTCCTTTACGCACCTGCACTCTCAACTTATCGACGGCCAATATTGCCAAAAAGAAATTCAAGGTTTGTCTTGAGTATCATCTTGGCAACTGCAAAGGTCCTTGTGAAGGGCACCAGAGTGAAATTGATTATGCGGCCAACCTGGTACGCTTAAAGGCCTTATTGAAAGGAAACCTTGCGCCGGTGATCCGCCATTTTCGCGATGAAATGAAAGTACACGCCGGCAACCTCGAATTTGAAAAGGCGGAGCTCGTCCGTAAAAAGATCGAATACCTTGAAGGATACCAGTCGCGCTCCGTGGTAATCAGTGCACGCGGTGGTGATAAAGATGTATTTGCCATTACGAAGGAAAAAGACATCGCTTACGTCAACTACCTGATGATCCGCAATGGCACGATTGTACAGACGCAGACCAACAAAGTGGAAACACATCTCGATGAACCGGAAGCAGAAATCCTGGAATTCAGTGTGGCGCAATTGCGTGACACCTTCAAGAGCGACGCCACGGAGATCATCGTTCCGTTTACCATCGAATACCCGGATCCGGCTGTAACGGTAACGGTACCCAAGGCCGGTGACAACAAAAAATTGCTGGAACTGGCGGCGAAGAACGTGGATTATTACATCGAGGAAATAAGGAACAAAGAGCGGTTGAAACTATCGCGCAATACCGACAAAATCCGTGTACTGGAAAATCTGCAGCGCGATCTGCAACTGCCGCAATTGCCTTTGCACATTGAATGTTTTGATAACTCCAACTTTCATGGCAGTTATCCCGTATCGGCAATGGTATGTTTTAGAAACGGTGAGCCCAGTAAAAAAGATTACCGCCATTTCAATGTAAAAACAGTGGAAGGTATCAACGACTTCGCCACGATGAAAGAGGCGGTGTACCGGCGTTATAAACGCTTATTGGACGAAGGACAGCCGTTCCCGCAGTTTGTGATCATTGACGGTGGTAAGGGACAATTAGGTGCGGCGGTGGAAGCAATGCAGGAATTGAATGCCATGCACATGACCACGATGGCGGGGCTGGCCAAGAATGAAGAAGAACTATTTTTTCCCGGCGATTCCGAATCGATACGACTGCCTTATAACAGCGAAGAACTGCGCCTGGTACGTCGTATACGTGACGAAGTGCACCGCTTTGGCATCACCTTTCACCGGCAGAAACGCAGTAAAGGAACGTTTAAAAATGAACTGGAAGACATTGCCGGCATCGGTAAATCCACAGCCGATATGTTGCTGAAGACCTTTCGTTCGGTAAAGAATATCAGGGAGAAAACGCCGGAAGAACTGGCGGCGGTGGTCGGACCTGCGAAAGCGAAACTGATTGTTGACTACTTTGGCGCAGATGCACAGGGTACGGATGAGTAGGTTGTGTTATAAAAAAAAGTGGGGCCAGGATAGAAATCCAGCCCCGTTTTTAAAATCCAATATCCTATGAAAAACCAAGACGAAGATAGACATTTTTTGGTATATTCCTAGACTTGGCCAGCTTTTTTTAATTTTTTTGAAATCATTTATAGAGAGATAGTTATCATGAAAAAAGCCACGCTGAAGCGTGGCTTTTTTCTATACTTTTCCAAGGTTCAAACATTGATCAGTATTCCCACAGATCTTGTTCGAAGTTGAACAGTTTCTCTTTGATATCTTCTCCTTCCAGCAGGGCAAGGATCTGATTTTTCTGGTATTGTTTGATCATCCGGTTGGATGGGTTATCCAGGCTGGATTTAATGATATAGCTGCTGAACATGCGGCTTTCAAACAATTCTTCCCATGTCATCCGGCTTTGACCCATGTTTTTAGGATTATACACCTCCATACGTGCCAGAATCGGACGCAGATCAGGATAATAGATCCAGAACATTGGTGAGCTACCCAGTTCTTTTCCTGTGTTACCAATATATTTGGTCACGAGAGGAGAGATACCCAGGATGCGGCAGAAATAGCGGCTGGCCTCGCGGTCGAATACCCACTCTTCCTTGATACGCAGTTTGGTAACGGTATTGGCATCAAAAGTGGCGCGTGTTACGGTATAACGAACGATTTTGTTGATGTCGTTAACATCGTAAACGGGCACTGTATCGGCAGAACCTACGGTAAGCTGGGCTACTTCGGCGGGCGTCATCGGAGTAGTGAAGCGCTCATCGGCAAAGGCGGTAACCTCGCCGGTGGCCACTGCTCTGAGGAGCATATCGATGAAGACCTGGCTTCCGTTATCGTCCTGGGCCTGGTAGCGGAAGGTCTGGTTCATCTTCTCGCGCAGATCCAGTTCGCGCCATACTTTTTCTGCGAAAAGGGCATCATCCCAGCGCAGGTGTTCGTAAGGCAAAGGAGTACGGGCTGTCAGATTGGATTTATCGAACGCATTTTCATTGCGCAGTGATTTTTTGACAGCGGTATCAGATACGCCGGAAGAATCGACCACGATGGGGATACCACCATAGGGATCGTAGTTGGAGGGCGGACGGGTGTCATTCGTCTGCTGCTGCTCCTGCTGGTTACCGGCGGGCTGCTGGGTATTGTTGTTACGTCTTCTGCCGGTACGCTGTGCATCGGCCTCAGAGATGGCTAGCACTGCGAGCAGTACGAACAAACATTTTTTCCCAATAGAGTATTTCATAGTCACTTTTTACAATTTCTTACTTGATATAATATACAAGTGACGGCGCATTTGAACCACGACCGTCTGGTCCCTGTACACGGATATTATCGATGGTTACGATCTTACCTGATTTCACATGAGCGTTGATGTGTGAACGGGCAGCAGCGCTGAACGTATTACCCTGACAAGTAGCCGTTGCAACGTCTCCGTCGTCAGTATCAACTGAGAAGGTGAATGACGTAACGGTGTATGACAGTTCGAAGGGGAAGTCCTTGATACCGGCACCTACACCTTGCTGGGCGCGGAAAGCACCTGCAGGAATGTTGGCACCGCTCTCATAACCACCTACGTAAGCCTGTGCACGTGGGATGGTTCTTACGCGGAACTGCGAAGCACCAGCCACTTTACCGTCAACAGAAACCGTGATACGGCAGTCGTCGGTTACAGAGCCCACACGGGCTACGTATTTGCCGGGACCAACGCGGGTCAGTGATCCGCCACCACCTGTGATGGTAGCCTGCACTTTGTCGTCACCGCCACCGCTTGCTGCGATGCTTACGGGGTTGTCTACACCTATGTAAAGAACGTTCATTTTATCCAGGGCGATGGAGGCGTTGGCCTGACCTACTGTGTAAGTAATAGTCTTGTCAATAGTCTCCTGCTTGTTGGTATACTGGTTAAAGAACGTAATTTTTACCGGAATAGTATGTTGACCGATACCGCCACCAGCAGTTTTGTAGTGGGCTGATCCGTCTTCACCAATAGAAACATTGCTGCCGCCGATAGAAATAGTCGGCTGTGCTTTTTTACTGAACGCGCCTACACCAGCAGTAATTTCCAGTTCCTGGCCGGGCATGAGGTAGTTGGAGTTCTGACCCACGATCGCTGCGTAAGAGTCAAATACCACTTCTACTTTGCCCACCTGGGCGTGGTAGTAAGCAACTACTTTGTTCTCAGACGTTTTGATATCGTTCTGGAATTTGCTGAGAATGGTCAGACTCGCAATGGTAGGCACCATGTTGAAATAAGTGATATCCCATGCGCGAACTTTACCATCCTGGCTTTTTGGCGTTTCCAGGTTGATTTGGATGTCATTGATTATATCTTTCTGAACTGCCGGGTCAATTGCCAATAATGCAGCCTTATAATCGGCAAGACGCTTCTGCAGTTCCTTTCCTTTTCCGCCTTCGATCATGATCTTGGTAGCAATGCCCTGGCTTTCCATGTTAAAAGGCTTGGTGGGATCGTTCGGATCACCTCCGGCGCTTTTAATGATCTCCGACTTCAGCCCGTTGATATAATCATACAGAGATTTGGTTAGACTGGTAGCTTGTTGAGCTTTGGCTAACCAGATAGTCGCTTTTTCGCGGGTTTCTTCTTTTTTCGATTTTTCATCCAGGGATGACATAATCGTATTGGTAGAAGCGTTGATTGTTGTATTAGTCGTTTCGAGACTTGTATTAACCGTTTTAAAGGCATTGAGGATCTCGGCTGAGATGTTGATGGCCAACATCGCAGTCAACACCAGGTACATGATGTTGATCATCTTCTGCCGCGGCTCTTTAGGTAGTGCCATATCAGGTCAAATAGTTTTTTCTTAAGGAATTATTATTTACAAGTTAGTTGGTATGCTTTGACCTTATTTACCCTGCATAGCAGTCAGCATATTACCGTAGATATTATTCAGACGGCCGAGGTTGGTAGCCAGCGAACCGATCTGCTCCTGTACTTTTTTAGCGTCTTCAGCGCTGTTGAGCATAGTGGCAGAAGCTTCAGAAAGTTTACCATAGAAAGAGTTCAACGCTTTCAGGTGGTTGTTGCTTTCCTGCAGTTCCAACTCATAAATAGTATTCAGTGAAGACAGGTTTTTAGTCAGTACCTGTACCTGATCGTGGAATACTTTCGCTCCTTCAGTAGCCTGGTTGAAAGCACCAACAGAGCCGGCAGCCGTAACGTAAGCGTCTTTCACTTTGTCGAGTGCGCCGGTTACTTCGCGGGTTTTAGCGGTGTAGTCGCCTGTAGCAGCTACCACGTCAGAAATATTGTTCATATTACCGATGGTCTCGTTCAATTTCTTGAAGTTGTCACCAAGACGGTTCAGTGTTTCAGGAGTTACGTGTGCTTCGATGAGTGCTTTGTCCATAGCGGCCAATGCACCACCTTTAGCGGGTTTGATCACTTCGCCTGCTACCGTCAGTTCTTCAGAATGAGAAGCATCGGGCAATGCGGGATAGATCAGGTAAAGAATACCATAAAGCGCGAAGATTGCTGCTTCAATAGTAAGACCAATCCAGAGCCATGTGTCTGCGTCGGGAGCGTGCGTGATTTTTCTCAGGGCACCCCAGATAACCAGTGATGCACCAAATGAAACGGCTACGTCAACGTATTTGCTTACTTTGGTAGGAATAGCTGCTGCCATAAAGAGTCAGTTTTAAAACGAGAGTTGTTTTGTGTTGATAATTAGGAATTGGTAAAACTAAAGCAGGGAAGGCTGAGGTTGATCGTCAACCTTCCCTGCTATTATTAAGTTTAAATGCGATAAGTCAATTTGGTGGAGTCTTATCTGCGGCGACCGGAAGCAGCAGGCAGATCGATCACACAACGGAAACCGATATACGATTTTGCTGAATCCTGGTATTCGTACGTACTGGTACCAGTTTGCAGGTAATAACCTACATCTTTCCAGCTTCCGCCACGGATGATCTTGCGTTTCATGAGGGGGGGATCGTCGTCTTTCGCATTCCAGCGTACATCGGGGTTCATATCGTGCTGGAAGTTGTTACGACCTTCGTAATAGATAGAAGAAGTCCATTCTGCTACGTTACCTGACATGCAATACAGACCGTAATCGTTAGGCCAGTAAGCATCGGCACGTACCGTGTAGAAACCTCCGTCTTCAGGATAGTTGCCACGGCCAGGCTTGAAGTTGGCCAGCAGACATCCTTTCTTATTGCGGAGATAGTAGCTACCCCAGGGGAACATCGACTGAGAGCGTCCGCCGCGGGCTGCATATTCCCACTGCGCTTCGGTAGGCAGGCGGAAGTCAGACTCCTGTACGCGGTTCTTGCCGATCAGGAATGAATTGAGGTAGTGCGTTCTCCACTCGCAGAAAGCAGTTGCCTGTTTCCAGCTTACGCCTACTACAGGATAGTTGTCAAATGCGGGGTGAGAGAAGTAACGTTTTGTCATCGGCTCGTTGTAAGAATACGCGAAGTCGCGGATCCACACGAGGCTATCAGGATAGATACGAACGTCTTTCTTTTCGATGAAGTCTTTGCGGGGTCTTTTAGCGTTCTCACGCTTGGCCGCTTCTTTGAGGTCGAAGATTTCGGAGTGATAAACCAGTTGGTTTACATCCACTTCTTTTTTTCCGAAGATCCGGTCCTCCGGAGAGAGGATCATGTCGGTACTTGCAAGCGCCTCAACGTTTTTGGGATCGTTCCACTTGAAGGTCTTCATCTTCTGCCAGTCAACTGCTTCATCGCCGTCAGCACCGGCTTTCACATAGCCGAGCTTGCGGGCAGCAACGGAGTCACGCACCCAGTATACAAACTGGCGGTACTCCATGTTGGTGACTTCAGTAGCGTCCATCCAGAAACCGCTGATTGAAACAGCACGGTTACGGGCACTGAACGCAAAAGCAGGGTCCTCATCGCTGGGGCCCATGTGGAAGGAACCTTGCGGGATGTAAACCATTCCCGGAGGCTTCGGCAAAGAATACCTGCTGCCGGCCGCGATGCCATGCACCTGACCGTCGTTCGGTAAAGAGCCGCCTTTGTTTTTTCCCGATTTACAGCTCGCCAGCATCAAAATGCTCATAGCCGCAACGATAGCGTAGTTAGGGTTTTTCATTTTCATACACTTAAAGGGTATTGGGCAAATATAATATTTTGGTTTATTCAAGCGCACAAGGTTACAATTTATTTTTTTACAGTCAAAGGTTGTTTTACGGCGTAGATTATCTAACGAATTCCGATAGAGATTATTGTATTTAACAGAAAATTATCTTACACCCCTTATGCGCTGTCAATCAACGTCATAAGCTGATTTATCTGCTCCACAGGTTCGCGACAGGCAAAATTTTTGCATAAAAAAATATTTGTTTTTTCACCCGGCTTCTTCCCTTTCGTCAGGGCAAATTCCTGGTTTTCATCCCGCGAATAAAGCAGCAATCCATGCGGTATGTATTCATATAATATTTTCTCATATATCTCTTTTTCCGGACCTATGACCACAATTTCCTGTGTCCCTCCGGCCCATTCCTGTAACAGACCAGCCCAGTTGCCAAAGGATCCGGCATACCTTGCAACAACACCGGAGAGGCTCTCCATCATCGCTTCCGCACGATCCCGCCAGGGCAATGCATCATAGTAAATGCCCAGCCGGTACAGGTTAGCAGCCATCACCGAATTGCCGGATGGCACCGCCCCGTCGTAAATTTCTTTTTTCCGTAAAATTATATCGGTCTGGTAATCAGACGTATAATAGAAAAGCGGACCTTCTTCATCACCAAAATGCTCCCACACATGATCTGTCAGTTGAGCCGCCTCCTTCAGCCAGCGCGTGTCGGCCGTAACTTCCTGCAATTGCAGCAATGCCTCGATCAGAAAGGCATAATCGTCCAGGAATGCCGGATATTTTGCTTTCCCGTTCTTCCAGGTGTGCAGTAACCGTCCTTCCTCGCCATCCCTGAATTCTTTCAGCAAAAATTCCATGTTCCGGATAGCCAGGTTACGGTATTCTTCCCGGCCGGTTGCCCGGAATGCACGGCTGCACGCCGTATTCATCAACGCGTTCCACCCCAGGATTATTTTGTCGTCCAGCAAAGGTCTGACTCTTTTTTCCCGGGCTGCCAGAAGGCCTTCCCGGCCCTCCTGCAGCATTTCTTTACACTCCGCAGCGTCAATGCCCCTTAACCGGGCAAAAGCCGCCGGATCGGGCTCCTTTACGCGCAGGATGTTCTTTTCCTCCCAGTTACCCTGCTCTGTTATATCGTAGTATGCACAAAACAACTCAGCCTTCTCTCCCAGCACTTCTTCCACCTCTTTTTTATTCCACACATAATAGCGTCCTTCTTCTCCTTCGCTATCGGCGTCCAGGGCCGCATAGAATCCACCCTCGGGCGACAGCAATTCGCGTTTTACGAATCCCATTGTTTCATGGATTACCTCCTGGTACCGTCCGATGCCGGTCAGTTGCGCCGCCTCGCTGATCACGGCCAGCAGCAGCGCATTGTCATAAAGCATTTTTTCAAAATGGGGGATCAGCCACTCGGTATCTGTGGCATAGCGCGCAAAACCACCACCGATCTGGTCGTAGATGCCGCCTTCGATCATCCGGTCGAGACTGAGCAGCGCTTGTTGCAGCGCCTCCGCTTCAAGCCCTTCCCTGCCTTTGCGGCGGCCATAGCGAAGCAGCAAACGGATCACAAATGCCTGGGGAAATTTGGGTGCCCGGCCGAATCCGCCCCATTCCTTGTCGGCCGTGCGCAGCAGGTTGGCGGCCACTTCTTCCATCCGCACCGGTGCCTCGGTTTGGGTGCTGCGGCCAAACTGGTTGGCCTGCTCAAGATGGGCGATCATGTTGCCGGCCTGGGCTTCGATTTCTTCGCGGCGTTCGGCAAACGCCTGGTAAATACCTGTGAGCGTTTCGGTCCAGGAGGAGCGGTTAAAAGCACGTCTGGGAGGGAAATAAGTACCGCCGTAAAAGGGCTTTCCTTCCGGCGTCAGAAATACGTTCAGCGGCCAGCCGCCGCTGCCGGTCATGGCCTGCACGGCATCCATGTAAATGTGATCGAGATCGGGCCGCTCTTCGCGGTCGATCTTGATGTTGACGAAGTGTTCGTTCATCAGCGCCGCCACCTCCGGATCTTCGAAACTTTCACGTTCCATCACATGACACCAGTGGCAGGCGGCATAGCCGATGCTTACCAGTATGGGCTTGTCTTCTTTCCGTGCTTTTTCCAGCGCTTCCGGGCTCCAGGGGTACCAGTCTACCGGGTTGTGGGCGTGTTGTAAGAGATAGGGACTTGTTTCGTGTACGAGATGGTTGGTATGAGCGTGCATTGCCCGAAGTTCGAGGATTCCGGTGGCAATATGAATTGCCATTTGTCAATAGTGAATAAGTCAATAAGTGAATAGGTTTACAACCGACCAGTTACTGATTGACCGATTGACTTATTCACTGATTGCCTTTGCCTTACTTCTTCTTTACGGTCGACGACGCCAGGTATTGGTCCAGTGCGGAAACCATACTGGGACTTTTGGGGTGCGGCGCCACGATCTCGAGGCTGAGGCCGGCTTCTTCAGCAGCGCGGCTCGTATTGCTGCCAAATGCACCGATCACCGTTCCATTCTGTTTGTACTCCGGTACGTTGTCGAAAAGACTTCTGATACCGCTGGGGGTAAAAAAACAAATGACGTCGAAGTCTGTCTTGGTCAACAGTTCCTTCACGTCATTGCTTTGGGTGCGGTACATAAATGCCAGCGCAAATTCACAATTGTTGCTCTTCAGCCAGTTCACAATGTCATTGTCCTGCTGGTTTTCGGAACATACATACAGGAATTTTTCATTTCCCTTGTGTTTGTTCACTACCTCGAACATGCTTTTGTTGGAACCGTCGGCGCCGTAGAAAACCTTGCGTTTACGGTAGAGGATGAATTTCTGGAGATAAAGTGCCACCGCTTCAGTGATACAGAAATACTTGGTATCCTGCGAAACGCTCACTTTCATTTCCTCGCAGGTGCGGAAGAAGTGATCGATGGCGTTGCGGCTGGTGAAGATTACCGCAGTATAAGAAGCAATGTCGATCTTTTGCTTACGGAAATCGCGGGCCGGAATCCCTTCCAGCCGGATAAATGGTTGGAATGCCAGTTTTACATTGTACTTTCTTTCCAGCTCAAAATAGGGCGATTTCTCGCTTTCCGGTCTCGGCTGGGTGATCAGTATCTGTTGTGTTGTTTTGGCCTTTGTATCGGCCTTGGTGACCCCGTTCTTTACCATGAAGTGTGGCTGAATTTGGGTGCAAAGGTACGCCTTTCTACTTAAATACTGATAGTACCACTTTATAGATCAGCAGCAGGGGCACCACTTCAAAGGCCAGCAGGTACAATACAAAATGAAAAAGCCTGAAGCTGACCTGATTACGGACCGCTCCCCATCCTAATATGTAACGATACAATAACAATAAACCGATACCAACCCAGGAAATTGACCAGGCAACCGTCTGCAATTCGCCCGAAGCATAACTTACCAGCCATAAAAAAGGCAGCAGGAATATACCCAGCGCCTTGTTCACCATGAATACTACAAACACATAGGCATCGGTCAGTTGCGTCATGCGAAACAACCAGCCGATCAGTTTCAGGCCGATGTATTTGACCAGGTAAGTAGCCGCCAATGCCCCAAATCCATAGAGCGCCAGCAACCAGAATCCCGTATCCGGCAGATCCAGCTCCAGGTGCGTAAACAGGAACGCGAGGTAAAGTCCACCGGTTATGAAGAAAAAAATATTGAACAGCAACGATGGCAGCGGCGTCTGCAATAATTGCTCGCGCAACTGGCGTTGCTTGAGCGTAGACCGGAAAAATAAACGACGCAGATCCGCCAGGTATTTTCCAAATACCTGTTTAAGCAAGGCAAATACCAATACCACACCCGTCAGTACATAAAACAACAGGTCGCGGTCGTCCACTTTCCGCTCTCTTGATTGACTGATTACCGGCTCACCGGCAAAGCCGAAGTATGGCTGGTGCCTCAGAATCTGCAAAGGCAGCGGTACACCTTCCTGCGTAGTCCACGATGGCGTGGCCCCAGCAGGTTTTTTTACCGGCAAAGGATTCCGACCCGAATATTTCTGTAAACTATCTGCCCGGGCCGCATTGACGCTATCCGCCTGCGCACGTGAAAGTGAGTCCGGCTGTTGTCCGGATACTGTCAACGAGAAGAGCCCAAAAATGCACAAGAGGAAAATTCGGTTCAATACCACGATTTATGTTGCAAAAATAAAGGCGCCGTTTTAGAAAAAGCTGACAAACCCAAAATGAATCTTTGATTGGCGGAGATTAAAGTCTGTGTCATCTCTTTTGCCCACAGCCCAGGCCAGGTTGAAGATGCCCACTTTTGTTTCAAACGCTATACCTAAACCCGCACCGAGATAAGTATGGGTCTCTTTTACATTCTGACTCTGGTTTCGCCCCCAGCCGCCGTCGACAAATCCATAAAAAAATGAATTTTCTCCGATCAGGTAACGGTATTCCACCGTACCGATACCGTATTGTGAGAGGTACTGACTTTCTTCATCAAAACCACGCAGCAGTTTGTAACCACCGATCTGGAAAAGCTCATTGCGGAACAGATAGCCACTTTGTAAATACCCGCCCTGCGCTCCTACCTTAAGTGTACTCAGGCCCTTTTTACTGATAGGGAAATAATGCGCCGCCTGCAGCCGCACACGCACCTGGTAGGTTTTTGATTTCAACGTATCGTAGATCTTTTTGAAGTCAAAGTCCGGGTCGTTGGGGTCTTTCAGTTCCAGCACCGCATTGTTCTGTTTGATTTTTTTATTACCGATGGTGGTGATTATTTTTATTTCACTTCCCCTGACCGGATTGAACCGGTAGTTGGTGGTATTGCTTTCATACTCCAGTCCCACATTGGTCACCGAAACATCCGCCGCTTCCGGCAGCCGGCGGTTTTGCAGTACATAGTTAAGGTCGATACCATTGACCACCGTTTGAAATCTTTGCAGGAACAGCTTTCCCGATTGCTGCGTGTTGAGAATATACTGCGCACCGATCTGGAAGTTGACGTTCAGAAAACTGCTGTCTTTGCGGAACATATCGAACCCGAAATCCAGTCCGATCGGCGAACGGAACAGGTACGGATGCTGGTAAACGATGTTCAGCCGCTGCGATTTTACCTGCAATTGCTGCCACACCAGTCCGATCGTTTCTCCGGCTCCCAATGCATTTTTTAAATTCAGGTTGCCTTCACCGGTGATCAGTAATTTTTTGGAGGAAAGCTGATCGTTGTTGGGCAAAAAGCCGACGATCAGGCTTGCCTGGCTGCTGCGTTTTTGTTTCAGGTATACTTCGATCGTTGCGCCGCTGCTGCGCCAGAGGATGCGCGGCGGAAATTCTTCTTCTACATAAGTAAGTTCGCGGAGGAGGCCACTGATGCGTTGCAGTTTTTCCTTGCTGTAGGTGCTGCCGTTGCGCAGATCGAGGTAGCGCTGCAGGTACTCGTTGGACACTTTTGCATTGCCTTTGATCTCGATACTGTCTACGCGGTACAAAGGTCCTTTGTCTACTTTTAACCGCGCCGAAATAGCGTCCTCGTTCAATTGAAGATTTTCCAGTGACACTTTTGCAAAAGGATGGCCGTTGTTTTCCAGGTAATTCAGGATGCGTTGCTGCAGCATACTTACCTGGTTGAAGTCGATGGGCTTATCGCGGTATTGCTGTTCGCGCCAGCCGCCGGCTGCCAGCAGAGTTGGTTCCACACCATCGGCATCGAGTTTTGCCCAACGGTAAGGTTTGCCTATATAAATAACGGCATAAGCGCCCAATGAATCAAAACGCGCAGTATCGAGAGATGCGGTGACGTAACCGCGACCCCGCAGGCGGTCGGGTAACCCATTGACGTATTCAATGCACAACAGGCGGTTGTCGAATGTACCGGGTGGCTGCAGGATTTGCTGCAGTGTCTTTTCATCGTGGTCCACGGCTCTCAGCGTCAGCGAATAACGATCCTGCGCCGATGACCTGAGTCCCGACAACAAAAACAAAACTGCGGTAAGAAGGTGTCGTACCTTTGTCATGCTATTCTCCGGCAATAATAGTATTAATCCACAAACAATCAGTTTCGCTTGGCTGGTATTTATCTTCATATTCCTTTCTGCAAACAGGCTTGTCACTATTGCAATTTTCATTTCAGTACGTCACTGCATTACAAACCCCAACTGGTGGCGGCATTGCAGGAAGAGGCGCGGCTGGCGGCAGAACGATTTCCTTTTCCCCCTGGCGAAGCCGTTCACACCATCTATTTTGGCGGCGGCACACCCAGTTTGCTCACCCTTGCCGAGCTTACGCAATTGCTGCATGCGGTCCGCAGCCACTTCAACGCAGATCCGGGTGCAGAAATTACCCTGGAAGTAAATCCGGATGATATTTCAGAACAAAGATTGAAGGAGTGGCGTAATGCAGGCGTCAACCGCCTCAGTATAGGTGTACAAAGTTTTTTTGAAGAAGAACTCCGTTGGATGAACCGTGCGCATACTGCCAAACAAGCGCTCGAACAGGTTAAAAAGGCCCGGGAATATTTCGACAACATCACCATCGATCTTATTTACGGAGGACCGGGACTTTCGGATGAACAATGGCACCAGGATCTTGAACAGGCCAAAGCGCTGAACATTCCGCATTTATCCTGTTATGCCCTGACGGTGGAACCGCAAACGCCGCTCAATAAAATGATCCGCGCCGGGAAGGTACCCGACGTAGACCCTGACAAACAATCAAGGCATTTTCTTTATCTCATGCAATGGGCCAAAGAAAACGGTTACGAACATTATGAGATTTCCAACTTTGCCCGGCCGGGATATCGGAGCCGTCACAACTCCGCCTACTGGCAGGGCAAATCCTATATCGGCCTCGGGCCATCCGCGCATTCGTTTGATGGAAAAAGCCGCTGGTGGAACATCGCCAATAACCAGGCGTATATCCGTTCGCTGCAGGACGGCACTATTCCTTATGAAAAAGAGGAGCTCACAGGCGTGCAACAACTGAATGAACGGATCATGATTGCCTTGCGTACTGCAGAGGGGCTGGATCTTTCCGCCATTCCTTTTTTGGAAAAAACGCAATTGCTGAAAGCTGCGCAACGCCATATCGATGCGGGACACCTGGTGGCGCAGGAAAACAACTTACGCCTCACCGACGGAGGCCGTTTACTTGCGGATGGAATTGCCGCCGATCTTTTCTTCGAAGAAATTAAATAAGCGACTGCTCGATCTGGCGGAAACCTTCGGATGGCTTTACCTGGTTCCACACGATCTGGTAAACCGTTTCCGCGATCGGCATCTCAGCCCGTATTTTTCTGTTGATATTGTAAATGCATTTGGCGGCGTGATATCCTTCCGCCACCATGTTCATTTCCAATTGTGCTGCCTGCACGGAATAACCTTTGCCGATCATTTGTCCGAATGTACGGTTGCGGCTAAACAATGAATAGCAGGTCACCAGCAGATCGCCGAGGTAGACCGACGCTGCATAGTTGGAGGACTTGCGGTGTGTAAACGGATCTTCTTCTTCGTGCTCGCCCACCACAATGTGTTCGGCTCCGAATTTTTTCAGGAACCCTGCCATTTCATCCGCACAGTTAGCAATGAAGACGCTGAGGAAATTATCGCCGTATTCGAGACCGCGCGCTATGCCCGCGCCCAGGGCATAAATATTTTTCAACACGGCAGCATACTGCACACCCAGGATATCGCCGTTGACAACGGTATTGATATAGGGAGTAGAAAAATGTACCGCCAGTTGTCTTGTGGTGGCAAGGTCAACACCGGAGAAGGTGAGGTAGGATAATTTTTCACCCGCCACTTCTTCGGCGTGGCAGGGACCGAGCACGGCAAAATAATCGGACAGTTGCACATCGAATTCGCGTTCGAGGTATTCGTTGAGCAGAATGTCTTCGCCCGGGATCAGTCCTTTGATGGCAGAGACGATTTTTTTACCGGCCAGGTCTTCCGGTTTCAATGCGGCAAAGCTTTCGCGGATATAAGCCGAAGGCACGCCAACGATCAGGGTATTGGCTTGCGCAATAGCCTGTCCGATCTCCGGATATAAACTAAAGCGGGTTTTATCGAAATTGACGGAACTGAGATAATGCGGATTATGTCCGCGTTGACGCATATAGTCAATCGTTTCTGTATTGCGGATCCACCAGTGGATATGGTGGCCGTTATCGGTAAGGATTTTGGCGAGTGCTGTTGCCCAGCTACCGCCGCCAATGATGGCAAATGTGTGTGTCAACCCTGCAGAATTTACCTGCAAGATACAAGATTACTTTTTGAAGAGTTCTTCCTTGGGCACCACTTTCACCTTCATGCCGTCTTTGAGTGTTTCACTGATGGTGGTATAGGGCGCCGTTACGATCTGTTCCCCACCTTTCAACCCGGAAAGTATCTCGATATAGTTGGCATCCTGGATGCCCGAGCGTACCACCTGTTTTTTAACCGAACCATCTTCCTGCACGGTAAACACCACTTCTTCCATGTCATCATCGGCGGTAGCGGGTGTGGCCGTGGCGCCGTTGTCATCGGCTTTCGATTGTTCTTTTTCCTTTTTGCGGTCTTCCATGCTCTGGTCCGTGCCTTTGGTGCGTACGTTCACGGAAGCGATAGGTACGGCGAGCACATTGGCTACGCGTTTGGTTTTGATATCCGCGTTGGCGTTCATACCCGGGCGGAAAGGAAATTTTTTGGGATTAGCCGGATCGACCAGGTCTTCATAAGAAGATTTATCCAGGCGTATTCTTACTTCGTAGTTCGTTACATCCGTAGTGGAAGTGCTGATGCCGGCAGCGCCGCTCTTGGTGCTGCTGGCAATCTGTGTAACGATGCCGCGGAACTTGCGGCGGTTGTAAGCGTCGACGGATACATCGGCAGAATCGCCGATACTCACCTTCACAATATCATTTTCCCCAACATCCACGCGCACTTCGAGCACAGACATATCGGCAACGGTCATCATTTCCGTACCCGCCATCTGCGCCGTTCCTACCACCCGTTCTCCTTTTTTTATACTGAGAGAAGAAATGACGCCGTTCATCGGCGCCACGATGGTGGCGCGTTCGAGATTCTTATTGGCCGATGTCAGGCCGGTTTGCGAAACGCGTACGCCGGCCTGCAGGCTGCGGATGTTTTCTTTTGCCGCTTCGTAGTTGGCGGTGGCGGTGCGCAAAGTGGTTTCGTATTGCTCGAGTTCGGATTGCGAAATCACTTTTTCGTTGTACAGTTTTTTGTTGCGGTCGTAGGCCTGGCGGGCCTGTGTTACGGAGGCATCGAGCGCCTGCAGTGCGGCCTGGCTGTTGGCTACCGTGGCCTGCGACTGGCTTACGCGCGAAGCTGCTTCGTCGCGCTGCAATGCGGTAATGTCGGCATAAATGCGTGCGAGCACCTGCCCTTTTTTCACACTGTCGCCTTCCTGCACGTTCAGGTCCGTTACCTCACCGGAAATATCCGGGCTGATCTTTACTTCCACTTCGGGATAAATCTGCCCGCTGGCCGTCACCGTTTCCACGATGGTACGGCGCACCACTTTTTCAACCGCCACTTTCTGGCTGTTATCCTTCGGAAAAAGAATTTTACTTCCAATAATGACAGCCAGTAATACACCGGCAATGATCAGTATCCATTTCCAGGTCTTTTTCATCAGACGTTTTTTTCAATTATAATTTCAATCCCTGTCCTTTATAAAACTCCAGCAATTTCATCTTGAACACATAATCGTACTGAGCCGACAGCAGATTTATCCGCGCGCGGAAAAAATTATTCTGGTTGGTGATCAGGTCGATGGAGTTGAGCAGGCCCACATCGAATCTTTTGCGTGCAAATTCATACGCTTTCTGCGAGGTGGCCACCGCTTTCTGGCTTGCCTGAAATTTTTGCAGGGCCGCCACCGCATTCAGATGCGCCTGGTAAATATCCTGTTTCAGCGTTTGTCCGTCCAGCTCTTTCTGCAACTCCACAGACTCTACATTCAGCTTTGCCTTGCGCCAGTTGGTACGTGCTATGCCGGCATTGAAAATGGGGATATTCAGGCTCAGGCCAACCGACTGCCCGAAGTTGTTATTGATCTGGCGGAAATAAGTATTTTTTGAAAAAGTGGTCGGCACCAACCGTTCGTCGAGCGTGGTTACGATCTCGCCTGTCGGCGTGCGGCCTATCGGTACAAACGTGTTGGTGAAAGTGGAAGCATACAATCTTTCCGCATTGGAATAACGGGTATCCAATCCGCCGAACAGGGTAAGCGACGGATACATGGCCGCTTTCTGAACCGATACATTTTTAATGGCGGCTTTCAGGTTGAGTTCGTTGATCTTTTGCTGCGGCATGTTCTTCACCGCCAGTTCGTATACGGCGGCGGGTTCCAGTTCTGAAAGCGTTTCCACCGGGATGCTTTCTACTGAAGGTTCTTCCACTTCAAACGGAACATCGGCTTCGATGTTGAGCAGGGCTTTTAATTGTAATACGGACAGGCCATAGTTGGCCTGCGCATTGATGAGCGTGGCACTGTCATTCGACAACTGTGCTTCCATTTCCATCAGGTTCAATTCGGGCAGTGCACCTTCTTTCACCTGCTTGCTTATGTTATCGACCTGCTCTTTGCTTTGTTTTACCTGTACCTCGCTGATGTTGATCTGTTCGCGGCTTAGCAATATCTGCAGGTAGGCATTGGCTACATTGAGTGCAATATCGCTGCGCGCTTTCTCCACACCGGCACGTGCCGCTTCTGCACGATATGTGTTGGCAATGACGGTATTTTTTTTACTGAACCAATTGAAAAGGTCGAGTCCGATATTGAGGGAATGGTTGGCAAAAAGAATTTCCGCCGTGGTAAACTGGTTGCTGGTAGGATCGATCGATCGGCCGAACTGGTAACCGCCGTTGTTCTGCATACTTGCCGATGGCAGGCGGGCCAGTTTGCTTTGCTCCAGGGTAAGCGCGTCGATGCGGGCCTGTACATCGGCCTGGCGCACGGAGATACTTTTATCCATGGCATATTCCACGCACTGCCGCAGACTCCATTTCTGGGCCATTACCAGCGAGCTGCAACACAACAATAGCAGCAGTTTTATCCCACGTAATATCATGCAACAAAAATAACTGAAAAGATGGTCGGCCCTGTTGATTTTTGATAAGCGGGTTCAGATGGCGTCGAACGCCTGTTTCAGGTCGTTGATAATATAGTCCGGTTCTTCCAGCCCTACGTATAGCCGCACCCAGCGGTGTTCGGGGTTGGATACGTCGAACTCCACCACCGGAATACCGGCACATTTGGGAATTACCAGGCTTTCATGACCGCCCCAGCTTACCGCCATCAGGATATGTTTCAGCGCTTCGCAGAAACGGACAACCGATTCCCTGTCCGGCACCTCCAGCTCGATGGTGATCAGTCCCAGCGCGGCTTTCATCTGTTTACGGGCCAATTCGTGCTGCGGAAAAGCCGGATCGAAGGGAAACAGCAGGTTTTTAACCCGGGGGTGTTGCCGGAGAAAAGTCAGCACGGTTTGCGTGGAAGCTTCGACCCGCTGCAACCGCAGCGGTAACGTACGCAGGCCACGCAGCAGCAACCAGGCATTGAACGGTTGGAGTCCGCTGCCGATGGCCAGGAATTCTGTGTCGAATATTTTTTTAATGAGTGCGTGCGAACCTGTGAGCACGCCGCCTAAGGTATCGCTGTGTCCCCCGATGTATTTGGTAGCGGTCTGCATAGCCAGGTCGATGCCCATGCCAATCACCGGTTGATACAATGGCGTGCAATAACTGTTATCGATCATCGTCACGATACCCCGGCTTTTGGCAAAGGTGGCTACTTCTTCGATGGGTTGAATGGCGTAGTTCCAGCTATTGGGTGATTCGAGGTAATAAAACTTTGTATTGGCCTGCGTTGCCTTTTCCCAGGAGTCGATCGTGCCGCCATCAACATAAGAAGTAGTGATGCCGAAACGTGGTAAGATCAGGTCGAATAGTTTACGCGCCCAACTATAAGGTTCTTTTACGGAAACGATATGATCGCCGGAACTGACAAAGGGCAGCACGCCGGCGAAGATGGCGGCGGCGCCGCTGTTGAATACGAGGCAATCTTCTGCTCCGTCGAGTGCCGCCAGCTTTTTGCGTAAAATGTCGATCGTTGGATTGCGTCCCCGGCTGTAAACGTAGCCACTCATCTCGTCGGCAAACACTTTTTCCATGTCTGCTACTTTATCAAAAGCAAAATTGCTGGCCTGCGCAATGGGGGGTGCTACGGTATTGAAATAAAGCGAACGGTCTTCGCCAAGTTCATTGATGATTGATGAAAGATCCATGGGATTGATCAGTTGTTTTCAGCCGGCTTGCGGTTGAGCCGCCTGCTCAGCAAGTAAAGAGGATAAAATCCGAAGAACAAAAGTAAGCCGTATCCCGTGCCCGAAGGATCTTTGATGGCACAGCTTATGGCTACAAAAATATAAGCGAGTATATAAATGACGGGCATCAGCGGGTACAACTTCATTTTGTAAATGCCCGTACCATCGAGATGTTTTGTTTTTTTCCGTAAAATAAAAATAGACCCTACCGCTGTGGCCAATCCGATAGAATCGAGGAAGATCACCCAGTTGACGATGGTATCAAATGATTCGGCAAAGAAAAGGGTGATGACCGCCACCGCTGCAAACACCGGCAGCGCCACCGTCAGCACATGTGTGCGTTCATTGGTTCTCTTTAAAAAAGAGGGCAACACTTTTTCATCGGCCATGGCATACATCACGCGTGGATTACTCATCAGGCCGATGTTGACATAAGCCAGCACTGCAAAGAAAAGCAGCCCGCTCATGATCGTGTAACCTGTAGGTCCCACCATCTGCTGTACATGCCGCGCGGCCAGGTCATTTTTGGAAGGAAGACCCGCATCATTATACACAATACCATCAAAACCCAATACATGATAATAAGCGAGATTGGTCAGGAAATAAAGTGTAACGATGATGCCGATACCCCAGAAGATCGAACGCGGAATGGTGCGTTGCGGGTTATTTACTTCACCACCGAAATTGATCGTTTGCTGATAACCGCCGTAGGTAAACGATACCGCGATCAATGCGGCGCCAAACATCTTGATGGTATCCCAGGCACCGGAAGGAGCGGTAAGACGTGAAGGGGTGGTGGGGGCGGCACCGGGCCAGAACAATCCGGCGCAAATAAACAAAACGATGCCAATCTTGATCACCATGAGTATGTTCTGCGTACGCACACTCATGCGGAAGCCGAGATAATTGACAAAGAAAAAAACAATCACGGCTGCGAGTGCCACAATCTGTACTACATTGTCCGTTTGCCATTGCGGCGGTAAAATACCTTTTAGATAACCGGCGCCGATCAACGCCACTGCACTCACCGATGCTGCATTGGAGATCAGGATAATGCAGTTGATCATGAACGCCAGTGCGGGATGATAACAATAAGAATAAATTTTGTAGAACCCGCCCATCACCGGGTAGCGGCTGCCGATCTCGGCAAAAGTAAGCGCACCGAATAAGGCGATGAGGCCGCCAAACAGCCAGGCCGCAAAAAAGATCCAGGGGCTTTGCGCTTCCATTGCCACATTGAAGGAACTGCGGAAGATACCCATGCCGATAACAAGACTGACCACGATCATGGTCAGGTCGAAACGGCTCAGCTTGTTTTTGGATGTCATGCAATGAAGATACCAAAACGAAGCATTCGCCGCACAGCGTCCATTAATTTCCTGCGTGCATGTAAAAGCTGTATGGTGTAGCGCGTAGGCCCCACGATCCGCTTTCTGAATTTTGACTTTTGAATTTTGACTTTTGAATTAATAAGTAGGACAGCCATACATATTCTTCTTCCCTATCCGGTAAACCACTCCCACAGTATGACTATAAAAATGATCGTTGCGTGATGGATTGGCAGAACGGCTGAATCCATCAATATAATCAGAAGAGGTAATGCGGTAATTTGTTTCCAGGCTCACGCCCCATCTGTCGTTTAAATAATAACGTGCTCCTACACTTACGGGAATGGTGACCACACCACGCGGAGGTAAAGTTGCCGCATCTTCCGCCAGGCGCGGCATCAGGTCAGACTCTGCGCCGAAATAAGCCACATTCATCCGGCTGTAGTCGCGCTTGACATGCAAAAAAGAATAACCGATACCAGCCGATATATAGGGAGAAAAACCTCTCTCCCGGTAGTTGGTACCGAGCGGCGCCCATTCGCCCTGAACAGCTACTTCGGCGACGGGTGATTGAAAATAAAAATTCCGCTCGCGGCGGTATTCGGGATGGGCATAGCGCGAATCATCCCCCTGCAGTGCACCAAAACTGAACACACCTTTCAGGGAAAGGGAACGGCTGAATAATTTAGCGGCAGTTAATTGTAAGGCAGGCTTTGCGGTACGGTAAGACCCGATATCCGATGGCGTAAGATCGCCCTGGTAAATGAAGGCTCCGGCGGAAACGCCGAGTTGAAAGCGGGGCACATTGCTGAGCTGCGCATACGAGGCCGTGCCGGATACTGCCAGACATAAAATGGCCGCTCCGCTGAAGATGTTTTTCATTGGTGTGTGTTTTTGCCAGTAAAAGGAATGAAGCAGCAGTTGGTGAGAATAAGGCCAAAGGTCAACGTGCAATCACATAACGCGTTGTCCGCTTATTCATTTCGGATGGATTGTTAAAAAAATGTGAGACCTATAGATTGTAGTATTCGTTCTTCACCGGATGTCAATCACAGTTGGCGTCCCTGTTATACCATGATGGCTGCAAGTAAACAGTGCCCCTCCCCCTGCCACACCTCCCCTTCCACCTTCTACCTATTACTTAAAACTTATTACTTAATACTCATTACTCCCTACATTTGCAGCGATGACGGTTCCGCCAAGCGGCGGATTAAAAGGGAAGTCCGGTGAGAATCCGGCGCTATCCCCGTAGCTGTAAGCCTTATGGGACCACGAGTCCCGGTAACCGGTTTCTTACGCCACTGTCCGCCGAAGGCGGACGGGAAGGCAACCAGGTTAAAGGTGAGCCAGAAGACCTGCCTCCATCATTTTCGTTGCTGAGCTTTCGGGTGAAAGGCTGGCAGGGTTTATCCGCTTTGCCGGTACGCTTCTGCTGTTTTTTACCTTTTGTTTTATTCATGAACCTGCTTACCAGGCATATCGCCACTATGGGCCGCATGGCTGTTATTGTCCTTGCCGGATTAATCAACACCCATGCCTGTGCCCAGACGCCGGACACACTGAACCCCGTGAATGTTACGGGCACCGTCCGCACTGATACGGTATTGACCACCGTACTGGTACAGCGGTTTGATAAAAAAGAATGGATACAATTCAACAGCCTTTCTGTAGCCGATGTAGTCCGCTTTTTTGCCGGCACACTGGTAAAGGATTACGGCGGCATAGGCGGACTGAAAACCGTATCCGTTCGAAGTATCGGCGCCTCTCATACTGGTATTTTATATGACGGCGTGCCTATGAGCGACGCACAGGGCGGGCAGATCGATCTGGGAAAAATTTCTCTGGACAACCTGCGCGAAGTGATGTTATTCAACAGTCAGCCGCCTACCTTACTGCAACCGGCCCGCGCTTATGCCAGTGCTGCCGTATTATTCTTAAGAACTTCCGGTGACCAGGCCGATTCAACCAGCGCAACCGCCGGTGTCCGTGCAGGCTCCTGGGGTTTCTTCAATCCTTCACTTACATTGCGGCATAAAGCAAACAAACATTTTTCCCAATCACTCAACGGCGAATGGCAACAGGCGGACGGCAGTTACCGCTTCGATGCCTATGAGCAGGATGGCTCACGCGCCAAACGCAATAATACCGGCATCAAAGCACTGCGTGCAGAATACGATGCCACTTATCGCTTTAATTACACAAGCCGCATCAACTTCAAAGCCTATTACTATTCGTCTGACCGCGGACTTCCCGGTGAAGTGATCCTCTATAATACACGCAGCCGGCAGCGCCTCGAAGACCAGATATTTTTTGCACAGGCCGGATGGCAGAAAAAAATTGCACTGAAAAGCCGGCTGGCCATCAATGCAAAGTATCAGTATTATTATAACCGCTATACAGATCCTGATTTCCTGAATGCGCAACGTTTCCTTGAAAACCGTTTCTTTCAACGCGAAGGCTATTTATCTGCCGCTTACACCTACGAATTCAATCATACCCTGTCGGCAGCTTATGCAAGTGATTTCACTTTTTCTTCCCTCCGCCGCAGCGACGTCTACACCGAAAATTTCCCCAGCCCCGATCGCCGGCATTTCCTGAACAATGTAACGCTTAAAGCTAAGTGGGATCGTTTGGACATACAGGGAAACATATTGCATACTTATCTGCAGGACCACGTGAAAGCGGGCAACACGCCAGGGATACTGCGAGCCTACACACCTGCCATAGCTGCCAGTTACCAACCCGTTGCTGCCTGGCCGATGCGTGTCCGTTTTTTTTATAAAGAAATTTTCCGCGTACCTACTTTCAACGACCGCTATTATACATTGGTGGGTAATACCAATCTGCGTCCCGAATATGTGCGGCAATACAACCTGGGCGTAGCATGGGCCAGCCGCGATTTTTCCAAAAGTTTTACCTGGTCTGCCAGTGTAGATGCGTATTATAATTATGTCCGCGACAAGATCGTGGCGGTACCGCGCCAGAACTTGTTTCAGTGGACCATGCTCAACGTAGGCACCGCAGATATCCGCGGCATCGATGCGGTGCTTTATGGCAATAAAAAATGGAATGAACACTGGCGTACTTCTGTCCGGCTGAGTTATTCATATCAGCGGACCCTCGACATCACTAATCCATCGTCGCCGCTTTACAAAACCCCTTTGCCTTACGCACCCGCACACAGCGGCTCGGGCAATGTGAGTATTTATTATGGTAAATACACATTGGGATATAACCTGCTGCTCTCTTCGTATCGTTACAGGCAGGGAGAACCGATCCGCGAGAACCTGGTGGAAGGTTTCCTGATCCATGATATGTCGCTTGCCCGCACATTCGCTTATCGCGGTCAGCAGCGCATACGTGCCATTGCAGAAGTCAATAATCTTTTCAATACAAACTATGAAGTGATCCGCTATTACCCGATGCCCGGCCTCCAGTTCCGGGCAGGTGTATCAGTGGACTTTTAATCAACAAATGAATAACGCGAAATACATGAAAAAGAAAAATCTACTCCCGTGGACGCTGGCCCTGATGGTGCTGGCTGCTTCCTGTTCTAAAGACGATGTAAATCCCGGCGGCGCGGTTCTTAACCCGGCGCAAGGTGTATATGTACTGAGTGAAGGCAGTTCCAACAATGCCACACTCGGTTATTACTCTCTCAGCAGCAACACGCTTACGGGCAATTTTTACCAACAGCAAAATCCAACGCAGGCCGGCCTCGGCAACATCGGCAACGACATGACCATCTACGGAAGCAAACTCTACATTGTAGTGAATGTATCCAGTGATGTAGTGGTGGTGAATGCAGCTACGGGTACCTTTATCAAACGTATTTCCTTTAAAGAAGGCAGCACCAACAAAGAGCCCCGCTATGCAGTAGGTGCCAAAGGAAAAGTATTTGTAAGCTGCTACGACGGAACGGTTGCCGTGATAGACACCAGCAGCCTCAACATTGCCACCAGCATCCGGGTAGGTACCAATCCTGAGGAAATGGCGTTGAGCGGCGACAACCTGTATGTAGCCAACTCCGGTGGTCTTAACTTTCCCAACTACGATTCAACATTGTCTGTAGTCAATGTCAACTCACTGACCGAAACAGCCAAAATCAAAGTAGGTATCAACCCGCAAAGCGTAACAGCCGATGATCAGGGATTTGTATACGTAAGTTGCACGGGTAACTACGGAAGTGTACCGGCCAAACTGGTGAAAGTGAAAATAGCAGACCGCACGATTGCAAAATCGGCAGATACGGCAGCAGGACGTATACGTTATTACGACAACAAGTTGTGGGTAACAGGTGGCTATATCGGTTCACCATATGTACGTACATTGAGCACCACAGATTTCTCACAGACACGCGCAAATTTCGTCACCGATGGTACCGCCATTGCCATGCCTTACGGTCTTGACATCGATAAGCAGAATGGCGATGTATACGTAACCGATGCACGTGATTATATATCCTCCGGTCAACTGCTTTGTTTTGATAAAACAGGTAAAAAGAAATTCGCTGTCAATACTACCCCGGGGGTGATTCCAACAAAAGTGGCATTTAACCGTTAAATGTATAAATGAGCTGCCACGAACAAAAAAAATGTCCGCGTTGCGGTCATGCATTTGAATGTAAACCGGGAAACATTACCGAATGTCAATGCTTTGGTATTGTACTATCCGATGAGCAGCGTTCGTGGATCGAACAAAAATACAGCGACTGCCTGTGTCGTTCCTGCCTTCAGCATTTGCAGCAACAGATAAATCTATTCCGTGAAAAACATGGGTTATAAAAAAAATCCCCGGTCGGTTGACCGGGGATTTTCATGAAGAGCTTGGGAGGTGAATATGGAGTTGTTGGTCTGGAGACCAAAAACGGCAAGACCAACAACAGCGCCACGAGTTTCCCTATTCACTCATTGACTTATTCACTTATTGACCTATTCACTTATTGACTTATTGACCCATTCACTTATTGTACTATTGATCCGGATCGAGTTGCATAAACTCCCGTTTCACAGCTTTGAGCATACTGAACAACTGCGCTACCTGGATCGCCAGCATTACTACGAGTGCCAGCAACACATACCAGGGCAGGGAAATTTTTTCTATACCGGTCACATGCTGAAACTGTTCGAGATGCCAGCCGGCAAGTGCGGCACCGAATGCCATTCCTACCAATAAAAAAGATAACAGGGAATAAATCACTTTCATGAACATGATCCGCATGGTGGAATAGCCGATTTTGAAATTTTCAAAGATGGCTGCGGGAATGATCAGTACCAACGTTACCCAGCTCCAATTGCTGCGAAACCAGCCATCACTGAGCGTGAGGTTCAACGTAAGCATTAATACAATAGATAATAAGCCCCAGGGAAATAACAGAAAGGCTGAGGGCTTGCCGGAAGTTTGCGCCATGGTAATGGTTTTACCAGTAAGATAAGAAAAACCTGTCACCGCGCATTGCAGTCCATTACGACTCTTCTCCTTTTTTGATCCGGTCCAGCAGCGACGATGCCCGCTCCTGCAAATCGGCAGCATCCGGCAACGCCGGGCTTTTCCATGCGGCACCGACTACCGCTGCCGCATGCCGCAGCACGGGATCATCTGCGAGCATTTGCTGCAAGGTTTCTTTTTCGCCGGCAGAGGCTTCTCCACTCAGATGACGGGCAAGTAATTGCCAGAAAGGGTTGTTTTCTTCCATGAACAGGGGCATGACAACAGCTTCCGATTAAAGCTATCTCCCGTCAAACGTGTGGATGCTGTTTTAGTTACACCTCATGCATAATAAAAAACAAACATATCAAACTACGTGAACCTTCCTCGCAACCCGTTGTTTTTTAACATAGATCATCATGCAGTCCGCCCAGAGTGACGAATTTTGCATCTCAAAACAGGAAAAGAATGGAATTCAGCAATTACCTGAAATATTTCGAAGAAATTTTGCTCCTTCCCGAGCCATTGCCTCCCTATGATAATCCCGTTTACCTGGATTACACACGACTGAACTGGTCGCGGATGAACCGTTGGCTGAAACACGGCGTGTTGTTACCTGAAGTGGAAAAAGCCATGGCCGCGATAAAGGAGCCCCGTCACTGGATCATCATCACCGAGCCATGGTGCGGCGATGCGGCACACAGCGTTCCTTTTATTGAACGCATGGCGGCGCTGAGTCCGCTCGTGACCACGAGTTACGAACTCCGCGATTCCCCGCCCTTCCTGATCGAGAAATATCTTACGGGCACCAGCAAATCCATTCCGAAGCTGATCATCCGCAATGCGGCAGGTGAAGATCTGGCAACATGGGGCCCCCGCCCCGCAGATTGCCAGGTATTGTATCAGCAACTGGTCGATGAAAAGGCAGACTTCGAAACAGTAAAAACAGCCCTGCAGCAATGGTACAATAAGGACCGCGGGCAACAACAACAGCAGGAATTGCTGCCAATGATCGGCCTGTGATCATTCAGGAACGTTGATAATATAAACCAACCAGTCCTGAACTGAATGCACGCGTGTGCGTAAGGCCGAGATTGATGCGTTCTTTTACATTACTGAAAAGTGGCTTACCGGCACCAAGGACAACGGGATGCACGGCTATGCGGTATTCATCCACAAGGTCTTCAGCGATCAAAGCGCTGATCAGGGAAGCGCCACCAAACAACCAGATATCCTTTCCGGGCTGCGATTTGAGCTGTGTTACGGCATCTTTGATATTGTTACGAATGACAGTTGCGCCCGGAGGATTGAAATCTTCCCTGCGTGTGAAAACGACCTTGTGCATCCGGTTGATCTGACCGTAAAATTGTTTTTCAAAATCACTGGCTGTGTCTGCCGGTGAATAGTTGCCATAGCCTTCGTAGCTGATCCGTCCATAGAGAACGGTGTCGATCCGTGAAGCGAGTTTCAACAATTCTTCTGATACTTCTTCATCGAGAATACACCAATCGATTTCGCCGTTTACGCCTTCAATGAAGCCGTCGAGAGACACTGCCAGGTCGAGGATTATTTTTCGCATAGGGCTAAGTTATAAGTTTTAAGTAGTAAGTATTGAGTATTAAGTATGTTAACAGGTAAGAGCCCGGCGTCCACCCAACTCCCACACAATCAACTTCTAAAAAAAACATTTGCTATTTATCCAATCCTGTCCTAGCTTTGCGTTTAACAAAATTGTCAAACATAATTGTAAAATGGCAGTAAAAGACAGTCGTACGGAACAGCAGATAAAGGATGCCGCCAAGAAACTCTTCTTTACGGAAGGCCGTTTCAAAGCCACCACCCAGGAAATTGCCGATGCAGCCGGTGTCAACCGCACATTGGTCAACTATTATTTCCGTTCCCGCGATCAACTGTTCGACCAGGTACTCAAAGATGCCCGTCTCCAGATGGACAGCCGCCTCGAAGCTACGGCAGATGAAAAAAACTTCCGTAAAAAAATAGAACATTTCATCGACGTATTCATGGAGCAGGCCCGCAACTACCCCTATCTCGATATCTACATGGTGTCCAGGCTCAATGACGATGTGGAAAAACAAAACGAAATCCTTACAGATATCAAGAAAACCGACAAGTTGAAATTGTTTTTAGCAGAAATAGAAGAACAAATGAAACTGGGCACCATCAATAAGATGCCCCCGGTACAGTTCTTCATCAACCTGCTTTCCCTCATCAGCTATCCACAGGTAATGCAACCGCTGCTGAAAAAAGTTTTCCGCTATAGCGATAAACAATACCAGCAAATGCTGGCCGAACGCAAGGCCATCATTTTAAAAATACTGTTTTGCTGAACAGTTTTTTTTGCCCCTGATTTGACAAAATTGTTAAACATATTAATTAAATATAGAAGTTAAAATGCAAGAGTTGATTTACCACGAAGCAGCCCGTTTGTTCGGACTTTATGGTCTCCGTAGCGTAACGATGGAGGATATTGCCCGCAGCCTCGGCGTTAGCAAGAAAACACTATATATATGGTACACCGATAAGCAGGAACTGATTTCCGCCGTTTATCTCCCCTTCCTGCAATCGACCAGGCAAAGCTGCCTCAGCATTTCTGCACAGGCCCCCGACGCCATCCACGAAGCCTTTGACTGCTGGCAGGAAATACGTCTTTTCCTGCTCCGCCTGCAAGGCGGCTTATTACAGGATTTACAAAAACAACATCCCGCTATTTATAGACGATATAACCGCTTCTGCAACTTCACTATCCCGTCCCTGTTCCACCTCAACCTCGAAAGAGGACAACGTGAAGGCCTGTATCGCAATGACTGGTCAAAGCAATTAGCCATCGGCCAGGCTAAGGCTGCCCAGGATCTGTTGCAATGGCCCGCCCCCAGGGAACCCAGGCGACCGGATTGGCACAGCGACGATGAATTCGTTGTGCATTACCTCCGTGGTTTGTCTACACCGGAAGGACAAGCAGTAATAGAAGAATATAACACGCAGGCAGCAACGGTCGCCATCTGATCAGCAATAACTTTTGATATAAACCTAACAAACGTATGATTCGTCGTATTTCACCCGCACTCTTTTCCCTGCTGCTGCTATTAGCGACAGGTCAACTGCAGGCACAGGAAAAAACACTCTCGCTTCCGGACGCATTAAACTATGCGCTCAAAGCAAGCCAGGACGCCCGCAAGGCCCGGTTGGAAATTGAAGCCGGCCGTTACAAAACGGAAGAGGTAAAGTCACGCGCGTTACCACAGATCAGCGCCGCGGGCTCATTGAATTATAACCCCATCCTGCAACTCACGGCTTTGCCGGGTGAACTGGCCGGACAACCCGGGCAAACATTGCTGGTGGCCTTCGGACAAAAATGGAATTCCGGCGCCAGCGTTTCGCTTTCGCAGAATCTTTTTGATCAAAGTGTGCTGACCGGCCTCAAAGCCGCCAAGTCAACACAGGAATTTTATCGCATCAATGCACAGCTTACCGAAGAGCAACTGATCGAACAGGTAGCCAATGCCTATTACCAAATCCTCGTGGAACGCCACAAAATCGGCGTACTCGACACCACCTTGTCCAATACAAGACGCGTTCAGTCCATCATACAAGGTCAATACGAAAACGGATTGGCCAAACAGATCGATGTGGACCGCATCAAGGTAAGCATCGCCAACCTTCAGACACAAAAACAACAATTGATCAATGCGGTTACCCTTCGCGAAAACCAATTGAAATACGCTATGGGTATGCCGATACAGGATACTATCAAACTACCCGAGATGGATTTCTCGCGCATCCTGCCGGGTGAACTCGCGATCCGTGACACCGTTAATATTTCTGCACGTACGGAATACCGCCTGCTGCAGCAACAGGAACAACTCCTGAAATACCAGAAAGAAGCTTATAAGTCCGAATATTATCCTTCATTGTCGCTTTCCGGCAACTACGGTTACCAGGGGCTGGGAAATGAGTTCCCACTCTTCAAAGGTGCCCCGGCGGTCAACTGGTTTGATTATGCATCGATCGGTTTGTCTTTGAAAATTCCTTTGTTCAATGGTTTCGCCACCCGCTCGCGCGTTCGCCAGGCCGATGTGGAACTACGCAAACTGAAAGAGGACATGGACCAGACCACACTCGGCCTCAACCTCCAGCACGAAAATGCGAGAACACAATTGAAGAACAGCATCATCATTCTCAACAACCAGGAAGAGAACGTCTCGCTCGCACAAAAAGTTTTCGACAACACACGCAACAACTACAACAACGGACTGGCGCCGCTCACCGACCTGCTGGATGCAGAAACCTCGCTGACAGAAGCCAACAATAACCGCTCCGCCGCTTTGCTCGATTATAAACTGGCCGAGATACAACTTATTAAAGCAAAAGGAAATTTAAAATCATTGTTAAACAACTAACTCATGAAGAAGAAAACAATTTTCCGGATCATCATTACCATCGCCGTAATAGCCATCGCTTTTGTAGCCGTAGCAAGGGTGCTGGTCAATAACAAAAAGAAGAACGCAGAAAAGACAGCTATCGTAGCCCAGTCTGACGGTGCCGTTGCGGTGAGAGTAAGCGTGGTGCAACAAGATACTTTACAACAGGACTTCAGTGCCAATGGCAATTTCATTCCTGTACAACAACTCAACTTCTCTGCTGAAAATGCCGGTCGCATCACCCGCGTATTGGTAGACGAAGGAAGCCGCGTGAGCAAAGGACAATTACTCGCCGTAATCAAAGCCGATCAATTGAATGTAGATGTGGAAAGCGCGCAGGCCGCTTACCAGAATGCTGTAGCCGACAAACAACGTTACGAAAATGCCTTTCGCACGGGTGGCGTTACCCAGCAACAGGTCGACCAGGCACGTCTTGCCCTCAGCAATGCCGAAGCCAGACTTTCACAGGCACGTCTCAAAGTAAACGACACCTACATTAAATCTTCAATAAATGGCATCGTTAACAAACGCTTCATCGAACCGGGCGCTGTCGTTTCCCCGGGCACGCAATTATTCGAACTCGTGGATATTTCCCGGTTAAAGTTGCAGGTGAATGTGAGTGAGGCGGTGGTCGCACAGGTAAAGGAGGGCGATCTGGTGAAGATCCGCGTGAGTGTATTTCCCGATAAAGAATATACCGGACGCATCAGTTTTATAGCGCCGAAGGCGGACAACACACTCAACTTTCCGTTGGAAATTGAGCTTACCAGTAACCCTGAACAATTAGTGCGTGCAGGTATGTATGGCACTGCCATCTTTACCGCGCCTGCCCGCAATACCGCGATCCTTATTCCCCGCTCCGCTTTTGTGGGTAGCGTGAACAGCAACCAGGTGTTTATTGTGAAAGACAGCGCCGCCAGTCTCCGCCAGATCGTGGCCGGCCGCGTACTGGGCGACCGCGTGGAAGTATTACAAGGCCTCAGCCAGGGTGACAAAGTAATTACCAGCGGGCAGATCAACCTCAGCGAAGGCACCCGTATCTCCATTGTTAAGTAAGCTTGGCATTGATTAAAAAACTGATTCATGAAACTTGCAGAAATATCCATTAAGCGGCCCACACTCGTGATCGTACTTTTTACCGTACTGATCCTCGGCGGCCTGCTCAGCTATACCATGCTCAATTATGAGCTGCTACCAAAATTTTCCCCGTCGGTGGTTTCGGTTACAACGGTTTATCCCGGCGCCTCTCCCAGCGAAGTAGAAAATACCGTTTCTAAAAAAATTGAAGATGCGGTTTCTTCGATGGAGAACATTAAGAAGCTTGAAACAAAATCGTTCGAGAGCCTGTCCATTATCACCATTACCCTCAACAGCGGTACCGACGTGGACCTTGCACTCAACGATGCACAGAGAAAGGTAAATGCCATCCTCGGTGATCTTCCCGATGATGTGGATCCGCCTTCTCTCAACAAATTTTCGCTCGATGATCTTCCCATCATGACCTTATCTTCTTCCGGCAGGATCAACGAAGCGGATTTTTATGACCTGATCGACAAACGCATTGCTCCGGTGTTGTCCCGCGTGCCCGGTGTGGCACAGGTAAACCTCATCGGTGGACAGGAACGTGAGGTACAGGTAAATATAGATGCCTCCAAACTGGAAGGCTTCGGTTTGTCCCTGTCGCAGGTGCAAACGGCCATCCTCAGTTCCAACCTCGACTTCCCTACCGGTAGTGTGCAAACAAGAGAGCAGGACATTCTAATCCGTCTCGCCGGTAAATACAAAGACGTGGAAGAACTGCGCAACCTTGTTGTGTTTAATAAAAATGGAGTACAGGTACGTTTGCGCGAGATTGCCGATGTACAGGACACGCAAAAGGATGTAGAGAAACTTGCACGGGTAAACGAACAAAGTTCTATCGCCTTACAGATCATTAAACAATCAGACGCCAACGCCGTATCGGTGAGTAAACAGGTAACGGCCAGCATTGAAAAATTGCAAAAAGATTATGCCGGCTCCGGGTTGAAGATCGATATCGCCAACGACAGTTCGGTTTATACTTTACAATCGGCCGACGCGGTGATACATGACCTTTTACTGGCCATTGTACTCGTGGCATTCGTGATGTTGTTCTTCCTGCACAGTGTGCGGAACGCGCTTATCGTAATGGTAGCCATTCCTGCTTCACTCATCGCTACTTTTATCGGTATGCAATTGCTCGGTTATTCGCTTAACCTGATGTCGTTGCTGGCGCTTTCACTGGTGGTAGGTATCCTTGTAGATGATGCGATCGTAGTGCTGGAAAATATTTACCGTCACATGGAAATGGGCAAGAACCGTGTGCGCGCTGCTTATGACGCTACTAAAGAAATCGGTTTTACCGTCACCTCCATCACGCTCGTAATCGTGGTCGTGTTTATCCCTATCGCACTCAGCACAGGACTGGCCGCAGATATCCTGAAACAATTCTGCGTCACCGTTTCCATTGCCACCCTGTTGTCATTGCTCAGTTCATTTACCATAGTTCCCTGGCTCTCCTCGCGTTTTGGTAAACTGGAAAAGATCACGGGCAAAACGTTTTTTGGAAAAATTATCGTTGGTTTTGAAAAAGGTTTGCATGCCTTTACCAATTGGATCACCAATTTATTGAAATGGTGTCTCGGGCATAAGAAAACAACACTCGGCATAATGTTGCTGTTGTTCTTCGGTTCCTTCTACCTGGTTGGTGCCGGATTTATCGGTACGGAATTTTTTGCCAAAACAGACCGTGGCGAATTCCTCGTGCAGATTGAAATGCCGAAAGATGCTTCTATTGAACAAACCAATGCAATGACGAGGAAAGCGGAAGATTTTCTTAAAAGAAAAAAAGAAGTAACCAAACTCATTACCACGGTTGGTCAAAGTAGTGATGGTATGGGAGCCAATCAATCTACGGCTTACAAATCGGAGATCAATGTGCAATTGGTGCCCAAGACAGACCGGCACGATGAAGCCAGCATTTACGCAGTAAAAACAAAACGTGAATTACAAAACATACTGGTAGGTGCGAAAGTAAAAACAGTACCGGTAAGCATACTCGGTACGGCCGAACAGGCGCCGCTTGCATTGGTGGTAACGGGGCCGGAACTCGACAGCGTATTGAAATTTGCCAATGCGGCCATGGCCGAACTGAAAAAAGTACCCGGCGCTACCGAAATGCGTTTGTCTGTTGAAGCGGGCAACCCCGAGATCAACGTGCAGGTTGACCGCGATAAAATGGCGGCACTGGGTCTTACTTTGGCCAATGTTGGCGGCACGATGCAAACAGCCTTCAGTGGTAATACCAATGGCAAATTCAGGCAGGGTGAATATGAATACGACATCAATATCCGCTACGAAAAATTCAACCGCCAAAGTATCAACGACGTAGCCAATCTGCTTTTCATCAATGACCAGGGACAGGCGATCCGTCTTTCACAATTCGCTACCGTACGCGAAAGCAGCGGTCCCAGCCAGTTGGAACGCCGCGACAAAAGCACCTCGGTAACGATACAGGCACAAACGGTGGGGCGTCCTTCCGGTACGGTGGCAACCGAATGGCAGACCATGTTCGACAAACTGCATCGGCCTGTGGGCGTGAGTTATGTGTGGAGTGGTGACATGGAAAACCAGAGCGAAGGTTTTGGCTCCATGGGCATCGCGCTGCTGGCAGCGATCATGCTCGTATACCTGATCATGGTGGCGCTATATAATAGTTTCATCTATCCGTTCGTGGTGTTGTTTTCTATTCCGCTGGCGATCATTGGTGCATTCCTGGCGCTGGCATTGACCAACAATTCGCTGAACCTGTTTACGATTCTTGGCCTGATCATGCTGATCGGTCTGGTAGCGAAGAACGCCATCATCCTGGTCGACTTCACTAATCAGCGGAAAGCGGAAGGGGCAAGCACTTACCAGGCGCTGATCGATGCCAACCACGCGCGTCTCCGTCCTATCCTGATGACCACGATCGCGATGGTGATCGGCATGTTGCCCATTGCCCTGGCACAAGGCGCAGGCGCGGAATGGAAAAACGGCCTGGCCTGGGTAATCATCGGCGGTCTGATCAGTTCACTGTTCCTGACGCTCGTGGTGGTGCCGGTGATGTATGCAATATTCGATAAACTGATCGACCGTTTCAACAGGAATAAAAACAAAAAAACGGTGGAGGAATTGATGACGGAAGAGTTCACACCTGTTGAACACGGTGAACATGGATTTGATCCTTCACATATTTAAACAGCTAAGACAAGAACGGAAGCCCTTGTTGGTCGTGAGACCAGCATCAATCAACAAGTCAATCGGTGAATAAGCCAATAGGTCAATACGCATGACTCCTATTCATTTATTCACCGATTGACTTATTCACTTTCTCACACATCAATCCTCCCCGCTCCTTTTCCGATGGCCGGACTTGCAAATCGGGGTAGTCGCTGTTGGTACTGACGAACTTCCCTTTATTGCAATCAATAATATAAACGCAGGTTGTTTGAATGCCGTCCGCGTCCGGGCAAAAACGCAACAACAATGTATCTCCCGTTCGTTCATAACGCCCATTCCGCGTATCCATCCGGATCACTCCGAGGAGCGATTGATACATCCGGAAATTACCTTTCTTTTTTAGTTTGAGATGTGTGTCTACCATCTTACCCATTTGCCAGACATGCAATTGCGTCTTACGATTCTGAAAACATTTTTTTCCACGAAAGGCGAATGCCGTGGTGGTGAGCAGACAGATAACCAATGCAAGAAACAGGTACTTTTTCATATAAAACGATTTAGTAGTGAATAGCACGTCAGTATATTGATCCATTCACTTATTGACTTATTGACTGATTCACTATTTGTTGTACGTTCAGCTTTCATTTTTCATGGTAAAGAAATGTTAAAGCAGTACCCACCAATCAAAATTGTTTATTTTTAAAGATACCACTGCATATGAAACATTCAACCTTTTCCAACTTTCGTGTGCTTCTCGCACTCCTCTTTATTCCGGTTGCAGCATCCGCCCAGGAGCTCAATACAGCGCTCGGAAAATTCGGCGAACAATATGTACAGGAGCGTTTCTTTTTGTCTACTGACCGGGAAATTTATAAAACGGGAGATTCCTTGAAACTACAGGTTTTCAAGTTTTCAACTGCCGCTAATCAGCTTCCTTCCGAAGTATTGTATATTGATCTGATCGATGAAAAGGGAAAAGTGATGCAGCATAAAATTTTCCGGCTCGAAGGCAACAACACACAGTTGGCCTGGAAGATCGGAGATGACGATACCGGGTTTTTGCGTTTGCGCGCCTATACCCGCACCAGTATACAGAATGCCGGCAACGCGGCAGAGATACAGATTTTTTCCTATGCCACTAAAAGAACATCCGGAAAAACACTCGCGGCATTGTTTAACAATGAGTCGCCTGTCACCCTGCGCTTTTACCCCGAAGGAGGGTCATTACCTGCCGGCTTTATGAATAAAGTAGTGGTACATGCAGCCGACGGGCAAGGATGGCCGCGCGAAGTAAGCGGCGATATCACCGACAGCCGCGGACAGAAAGTAGCAAGTTTTACCACTAATAAAAAAGGGTATGCCATCGTAAATTTCGAAGCGCTCGACAATGCTTATGAAGCGCGCTGGAAGGACGGACAAGCCGAAAGAAAACAGGCATTACCTGTTGTGTTGAAAGATGGTGCAGGACTTGAATGCCGCATTGATGAGAAAGGAATTACGTATCTCGTTAAAAGAACAGAACCTTATACCGGTGCCGGCAGTTATCAATTGATTGCCCACCAGCTTTACAGTCCGGTCTATCTGGCCAAACTCAATCTCAAAACAACCGATATCGCCAGTGGCTTCATCGACACCAAAGAGCTTGGTCCCGGTGTGATCTATGTGGCACTGCTCGATGCTTCCAACAATGTGGTCGCATCAAGACTCGTTTACCACGGCGCCGCAGAACTGGTAGCGCCATCGAATACAATCGAAGCAACAGTCCGGCGCGACAGCGCCACACCGGCCGTTGACCTGCGTTTTGCCGATCAGCAACACAGCGGCTTTTTATTGCATGCACGTTCGTTGAGGAGCAGAAACGGCGCAGCTGGTTTTGTTATTCCCACCAACTTTCTTTTCGGATCGGAGATAATTTGCCCGGTGCCATCGGTGCTGCTACAACCAGATGGTACAGCCGGTTTGCAGGAAGAGCTCAATACGCTTTTATTAATGAGCGATTGGAACGGATGGAAACCTGCAGAAATCCTTGCTCCCGCCAAACCATTGACACCTGCGAAACCTGAGCAGGGATTGAGCTACAAAGGACATTTTACGCACGGCTTTAAAAAAGAAATGGGCGGTACCAAAATGGTGCTGATGGCAAAACTGCACAACGGTCTGCAAGAATTTTTCGACATCGTACCAGACGAGAATGGAAAATTTGAGCTCAACAATGTGGCATTTGAAGACACCGCCAACGCAGAGTACAGAATACAAAGCACAAAAAAAGTAACGGCAACAAGCAGAATGACATTGGACATCAGGCCAACTACGCTGGACAAAAGCCCTGTTGATGCCAAACCTATCCAGGTAGATCCATACCGTTTTGCCAGTTTAATAACCACACAGTCCATGTCTGGAAACGAGCTGGCACGTCGTATGGATTCGCTCGCAACTGCTGCAGACGGAACGCTGCTGGCGGGTGTAACCGTCAAAAGTAAAACGCGCACACCTTTACAGATTTTGAATGACGAATACTCCTCCGGTTTTTTCAATGGCATGGAGAATGCAAGAATGATAACACCGGAGAATGATCCTGCTTTCCTTAGTTCGATGACGGTATTTCATTTTTTACAAGGAAGGGTAGCAGGCATGGAAATAAATCCCGATGCGATGCAGAATCCGGTAAAATGGCGGGGGCAGGTGACTTCCCTTTTTTTGAATGAAATACCGCAGCAGTTTCCTGAAGACGGGCAACTTGTAGAAGATGCCACATCCATCCGCTCCGTTGCCATGTCCGATATTGCGCTGATCAAAATTTTTAGTCCGCCATTTGCCATTGCCATGGGCAACGGTCCGGGTGGCGCCATTGCTATATATACCAAAAAAGGCAGCGAGTTCAAGCGACGTCAATTATCCGAAACAGTTTCGCTGCCCGGTTTCTCCAAAACCAGCGTTACCCAGGAATTGTATTATACATTGGGCGAAACGCAAGCCGTCCGTATATTGAACTGGATGCCCGGGCTACATCTCGGCGAAACCGTGAACAACCGTATGTTGACTATAAGACCTGAAACAGGTTTAAACAACGACCGCCTGCTGATCCAGGGATTCGATGCCAGAGGCAGAATGATCCTGAAAGAAATAAGTTGGTAAATACGAAATACGAAATTAATCGTATTATTGTCGGTCTTATGCGCTATCTCCTGCTCTGTTTCCTTTTATCAACCATAGTGCCGCTTGCTGCACAGAAAGTTTATACCCCTGTTATTGAAACCTGCGGTTGCGACTTCAAGGTTGACAGTTCGTTTGCACGCAGCTTTCCTGAAAAATTTAAATCCGACCTCACTTTCAGCCACCGTGTAGACAGTTCCATCAAGATGATCTGCGGTTACCTGAAAGTGCCGGAAAACCGCAGGAATCGCCAGTCACGGATGATCCGTTTACCTTTTATTGTTCTGAAAAGTAAAAATCCCGGCCGGCATAATGATCCGCTTTTGTTTACCAGCGGTGGCCCCGGCAACAGTTCACTCGGCTGGGTAAATGGTATTTCCAAAAGCAATATTATCAATGAGCGGGATTGTATCGCCTTTGAACAACGCGGAACAAAATTCGCCGTTCCCTATCTCCGCGACCTGGTGCTCGATTCGGTAATGCGGGAAGCGTATCGCCGCAACCTGCCGAAAGACAGCATGTGGATGCACGGCGTTCAACTTTATAAACAAAGGCTGCTGCGTAAAGGCATCGATTTGAAAGGTTATAACTCGGATGAAACCGTGGCCGACATTGCCGACCTGCTGAAGGTATTAAAAATCGACTCCATCAACCTGATCGGTGGCTCATACAGCGGAGGTTTAATGATGGCCGTGGCACAAAAAATCCCCGGTAAAGTCCGCTCCGCTATTCTGGATTCGCCTTTACCGATGTTTTCGCCGATTGACGAAGATGAGCCACGGCATTTCATGGAAGCATTGCATGAACTCAGTGATCGCGTCAATAAGGATTCAGCCGGTGAACGCTATAAAAACCTGGAACAACAATTTCATCAATACTTCTTATCAATCCGTAACAAAACATTCGCGATCGATTATAAAGACACGTTGCTGAAAAAGACGATACCGGTTCAATACAACAAGAATGAGCTCCTGGAAATCATTGTGGGCGCCATGCTGGACTTCAACCAGCTGAAAGATGTGCCTTATATGATCACGGAAATGATCCGGGGCAATCATCGTCCTTATATTTATCCGAAGATCGATCGTATCCTGACTAAATTCCCTTCACCTGACGGCATGCGCATATCGGTTTATTGCGCCGATCAGGCTGCTTATCACGACCAACAGATCATTCAGCAATTATATAAACTGTATCCTTATCTCGACGGATTCCGCATCAATGATGTATGGAAAAAAGTATGTGACTGCTGGGATGTGCCACCGCTGAACCCCGAAACCAAAAAACCTTTTTATTCGTCTGTTCCGGTATTCATTGGCGACGGGATCATGGACCCGGCCTGCAGTCCCTTGTATATGCAGCAGCTCAAACATTATTTGCCGAACGCGCAGACCTTCCTCTTCCTCGACCGGTCGCATGGTGTGAGTGGTAAGACCTTTGCCACGTTGGTGGAAGCCTTCATCAACAATCCCTATCAACGGTTACAGTCGCAGGATCCGCGGGTAGTAGGTTATTAAGCGCTCAGCTTTGTTGTGCACCGTCAACAGGGCATTCGATATGAACCGATGTTCCTTTACCAGGTGAAGATTGTATGTCGATGGTGCCGCGCAGGTAGTTAACGCGCGACTGGATGTTCTGCATGCCGGCGGTTCTTAGTTTTTCCAATTGTGATTGTTCAAATCCCTTTCCGTTGTCTTCTACGGTAATGGTAATGAGGTTGTCCTGGCTCATCACCTGCGCAAGAATGGTGGTAGCGCCGGAATGTTTAACGGCATTGTTTACCAGTTCCTGTACGATGCGGTACACCACTATTTCGACAGACGGTTCGAGCCTGTTTTCCAAACCATAAAAGGCTGTTTCGATCGTGAAGGGTTGCGACTGGCTCAGTCCTTCGCAATAATCCTGTAAGGCGTGTTGCAAACCCAGTTTCATCAATGCCTCGGGCATCATGTTGTGCGCTACTCTCCGCATTTCGGAAATGGACTCGTCGAGTTTGATGAGTGCATTATTGAAAATGCGGCCGTGTTCTTCGGTGAGAATAAGGTTTCCTTTCATAGCTCCTAATTGAAGTTTGACACCGCTGAGCAGTCCGCCCAGTCCATCGTGGAGATCCTTGGCAAGACGGCTACGTTCGTCTTCCTGGCCTTTCAGCAGTGATTGTGTGGCTAGTAATTGTTTTTCTGTTTCCAGTTCATGGATCCGCTGCTGTTGCAGCTTTCTCTTTTGCTGGTAGGTGCGGTAAATTAAAAATGTCAGCACCAGTACCAGGATGGTGCTGCCTGCAAATACATAATTGAGTATATTTTTCTGGTGAATGCTGGCCTGCTGTAATTTTATCCGGGATTCCTTTTTTTCCGTTTCGAATTCTACTTCCAGCTGGCTGGAAAAATTTTTGTTTTGCTCACTTGCCATCGAATCCGCCAGTTGTTTGTATTGTTTGTAATAGGCCAGCGCTTTTGCATCTTTGCCCCATTCTTCATACAGGCGGCTTTGGTAGTCCAGCAGTACTTCCTTGTGGGACACAACCCCGTTTGTATTTATTTCCTTCTCGCTCTGCAGGACCAGTGCCTCTGCTTTGGGAAAAGACTTTTTCAGCATCAGCACTCTTGCTTTCTGCAGCATTCCCTGAATTTTTCCAAAGACGAATCCGTTTTTCTCCGACGCTATTAACACCCACTCAAAATTTGCTTCTGCGCTATCGAGTTTCTGTAAGTTCATGTCTACCAACCCCCGCACAAGATGATAACTGAGCAGGAGTGGAAACCGGTAGCTTTCGTTGTAATATTGCCTGGCGGAATCAAGATAAACATCGGCCTCTTTGTATTTGTTCTGCATATTGAGTGCCAGGCCTATGGAGTAGTAGGCCCCGAAATAATCCGTAGGTACGCCTGTTTTCCGCGCCACTTCCAGCGCCTTACGGCCACATGTTTCCTCCTTTTCGTATTCATTCATCTCTTTGTGGAGACTGGCGAGGTCCACGTAGGCGGACATCAGTTTATTCAAAGCGCCGATCTTTTCGTATTGGCCGATCGCCTTATACCCATACTCGATAGCTTTCTTGTAATCGCCTTTATCCCGCCAGATACTGGAAGTAATGCCCCAGTTGACGGCTTCACTTATATCCTTTTTGGGATGCACGCCCCGTTTAAAATAATAGTCGGCACTGTCTACGTACACCAATGCACGGTCGGGGTCCCCGAGATCACTGTAAAAAAATGCCCTGTTGTGATAGACCATGCCCGCATAATAATCCAGTTTTTTATCGCTGGCAAAATTTGCGGCCTGCTGATAGGTTTGCTCCGCCAGTGCCGTATCGAGCGATTCATATTTAATGGCGAGCGATAGCATACTCTGGACACGGACCGTGTCATGCAGGTTAACCTGCCCGAGTAGCCTGATGAGACTGTCCACGGCTACCGGTTTATCCGTACGCGTTGACGGCAGGACCGGTACGTTGTAGTTCCTTTCATCCACTCCGGTGCAGGAGCCCAATATTACAAGTATGCAGATAGCTAATACAGGAAACTTCATCAGTAATGGTTTACGGTACAACCAATGTACAAATAAAGTACAGGTAATTAACTAATTGATCCCCCGTTCGGGGGATTTGCTTCAGTCAGATATCATCTAAATGGGGGATTGCCGGAAGTGAGGCTTAACCGCATTTTTACACGAAAATCAGTCCCTCCTGAAACCTGTCTTTGTTATGAAAAGAAAACTATTCCTGGCACCAATACTCCTTTTTGTTGTACACCAGTTACCGGCGCAACATCCGGTGAAGCCGATCCCCGCTGCTATTCCACGGCACGAAGCGGCGCAAGCTCAACTGAAACCGAATCTTTCCATCAAAAATTGGGAACAGCTACTCGACGATGCCTCCTGGCATGGAGTACGTGGCTGGAGAAACAACAACAGTGCGGTGGTAGATTCTATTACCACGCTGTCCTTCTTCCTCCAGAGCCGTCAGGCTACCTGGACCAAACAGGGATGGGAATATGTAACGCCGCAACCAGCCAGCTATGCGATCACCGGCAACAGGTTCATCATACGCTTTGACTACTTTCCTTACAAACATGTATTGGATGGCACGTATGATCATCTGACGAAAAAAATCAAAGGCACCTTCAGAGAAGAAAGGCAGATGACTAAGAACGCACCGCCGGCTTACAGCCCGGGGATAACCACCGGTGAATTTGAACTGATCATGAAATAAACCATGCATATGCGGACAATAACTGCACTTAGTGTTCTACTGATAATCTTTTTTGCGGGTTGCAAAACGGTACCGGTTACCGGTCGCAAACAACTCAACCTCGTACCGGATTTCATGATCAGGGAATTATCCTTCAGTCAATACGACTCCGTGGTGAACTACAGCCGCACGCTGTCGCAATATGATGAGCGTGCGCAAATGGTAACGCGTGTGGGTCTGCGCATACAACAGGCTGTGGAAACCTATATGAATGAAAATAAGATAGGGAAAGACCTCAAAAATTTTAAATGGGCATTCAATACCATTGATGAAAATGTGGTAAACGCCTGGTGTATGCCCGGTGGAAAAGTGGTAGTGTACACAGGATTGCTACCCATTACGCAATCAGAGGAAGGTCTTGCCGTTGTGATGGGCCATGAGATTGCCCATGCAATTGCACGCCATGGCAATGAAAGAATGAGTGAAGGGTTATTAGTCAACTTTGGTGGCCTGGTATTGCAGGAAGCATTGAAAAATAAAAAACAGGAAACGCAACTCCTCTTTCTTGCGCTTTATATGGTAGGCAGCAACCTTGCCTTGTCATTGCCCAACAGCCGCATGCAGGAAAGCGAAGCCGATAAACTGGGATTGATCTTTGCGTCGATGGCGGGATATAATCCGGAGGCAGCCATCCCTTTCTGGCAGCGGATGTCGGCTTTGAATAAAACAAAGACACCCGAGTTTTTATCCACCCACCCCAGTGATGAAACAAGGATACGCAAGTTAACAGCCCTGATTCCGGAGATCAAAGAGAAGTACTACCGGTAGAAAGGTGAAAGGCATAAGGCCTAAGGTATTGGGCCGCACGTAAAGTGGGCGAATAGGTTTAACATTGTATATGCCTTTTCAAAAACAGGTTAACAGGTTTCTTGTCCAGCCACGCAAATTGTTCCTGGCCGATGGAGCAGGCGCTTTGCTGACTGCTGCCATGAATATATTATTGATCCGGTTTGAAGAATACATTGGCATGCCCGTTGGCATGCTTTGTTATCTGTTGGGAGCAGCGATCACGTTTGCTTTTTTCTCATTTACCTGTTATTGTATCAACCCGGCAAACCCTTCCCTTCCATTAAAAATTATTGCCGTCGCCAATGCGCTTTATTGTTTGACGACATTGTTATTGGTATTTGTGTTTTATGAGCGCCTGAGTATTATCGGGCTCGCCTATTTTTCCGTAGAAATCGTGGTAATTACGTTGTTGATTAGAATGGAATGGAAAACAGCTTAATGTTATCCGGGGCTCAAATGCCAGCAACGTATCGAATCTATAACTCGCCAGAATCGCCTAAAAAAGGATTATTTTGGCGAGATATAGAAAGTATAATTAGCCAGAATTTGACGATTTCAATACAAACCAGGAAAACGCTCTTTCTGACATTTATCACGTCTTACGGCGTTAAGCATAACGACCACTACACCGGTCGCGTTCATGCTGAGGTGCGGACGGATAGCCTCTTTACACCACTTTAGCTGATTCCATTTTTGTCGGATTCGTTCAATTCAGCCGTTGCGGCTGCTGCTAGTTTTGTTGCCTACAATTGAACAAACATGAGCGGCAAACATTTTATTTCCTTTTTCCTGATCGCAATCCTTATTACCAGTTGCGCCAGATCTGTATACAGTTCGGATGGTGAAAGCATTTACAAATCGGGGAAGACGCTGGCGGGAAAAAATTTATTCGACCGGCAAAAATCACGCATCACTGTTTTTAAAAGTTGCCAGGGATGCCATGGCCCTTCGGGAAAAAGAGTCAGCGACTGCAATATTCAATGGAGCTATCTCAGCGACCCCGCTAAAATTGACGTTCCCTATACCAAGGAATTATTTTTCCGCTTTCTCGATGAAGATTTGAAGAGCGATGGGGCCAAAGCGCAGACGGGCGTACACTGGCAAATGTCTGACGATGAGAAGTCTGCCCTGATCGGCTACCTCAAATCACTTAACTAGTCCAATGTCCTATACCTTTTACCTTATACCTTAGGCCGAAGCTTCGGCCCGAAGTGTCGGGCCTTATGCCTTACACCTTACACCTTATACCTTACACCTTACACCTTATACCTTAGGCCGAAGCTTCGGCCCGAAGTGTCGGCCTTATGCCTTAATTCAGTTCAATCAGCTTATGTACCACCGCCATGCGGATCAGCATCGCCGTGTTACGGGCATTCAATTTTACCAGTAAATTTTTACGGTAGGTGTCGACTGTTGTAGATCCGACAAACAACCGTGCGGCAATTTCCTTGGTATTGAATCCTTCGGCAATCAGCATCAATACTTCTTTTTCCCTTCGTGTAAGCACCGGCACCAGCGGATCATTGGAAGAAGAGTTTTGCAAAGTTTTCGCCACATCGAAACTCAGGAAGGTCTTTCCCTCATAAACTGTATGGATGGCAGTACTTAGTTCGTCGCAGGTTACGTTTTTTAAAATATAACCCAGCGCGCCGCTGTCCATCATCTTCCGGATGGTCGTTTCCTGGTTGTAGGTGGTAAGGGCTAACACGGAAATCGTTGGATATTCCTGTGTTATTTCCGCGCAAAGGTCAATGCCGTTTTCATCGGGAAGATTGATATCAAGCAATACCACATCGGGCCGGAGTTGTGCCAGCAGGCCGCGGCAGTTGCCGGCTGAGGTAGCATGTCCTACATAGCTGATGCCCGGCGCATCCTGCAGCAATGTTTTGATGCCTTCGATCACCAACGTATGATCATCTACTATCAATACACTGATCATGATTTCAGATTTATGGCAACATGAACATAGGTGCCGTTTCCGGGAGAAGATTGTATGTCCATTTGTCCTTTTAAGAATTGAACCCTGTTGCGGATATTACACCAGCCCATGCCGTCTTCCTTGGCGGAAACGGACAGATCGAAGCCGCGGCCATCATCTTCCACCGTAATCGAGAGGGTATTACTCTCGCGCGATAATTGCACGATCGCCTGTTGCGCGTGTGCATGACGCAGTACATTGTTAAGCAGTTCCTGCACGATCCGGAAGATGGTATTGCTGACGGTAAGGTCGGGTTTTACATCATCCGCGTTCATCGACTGAAACACTACTTTCAGTTCGCCTGATTTATTGATACTGGTGCAGTAATCGCGGATCGCGGCAGCGATACCATATTTGGCTAATGATTCAGGGATCATGTTGTGGGCGATACGACGCAACTCGATGATCGATTGATCCAGCAGATCGGAGGCGTGGGTGTAGCGTGTTTCATTGATCGAAGCGCCGTCTGTGGCCTTCGAACGCTGAAAGGCAAATTTCACCGAAGACAACATCCCACCCAAACCATCGTGCAGGTCTTTGGCCAGCCGTTTACGTTCTTCTTCCTGGCCCAGCAAGATCGAACGGGTAATATCGAGCTCACGGTCTTTTTCCAATTCACTGATCATCCGCTGTTGCAGTTGTTGTTTTTGCCGGTAGATCCGATAAAGCAACAACGACAGGCCTGCCGTAATGATCAACGCACCGATCAATGCATAGTTGATAAGATTTTTTTGGCGGATCTGTCCTTCCTGCAAAGAATGCTCGAGTTGCAATTGATTGATCTGCCGGCTGCGTTTTTCCGTTTCATATTCAGACTCCAGCGTGTTCAGCAATACAGCTACTTCCTCTCCCCTTGTCTTATCTTTCAACTCCTCATATAGATGCAGATAGCGGTTGGCTTCCTCGAATCGTTTACCAGCCTCGGCTATTTTGGCCATATTGAAATACGTATCCCGCAGCAACATCCATTCTCCTTTCCGCTGTGCAATGGTCAGTGCTTTTTTCACATATAGATCAGCAGCCTTTGTATTATTCAGGGCCAACTGGGTCATGGCCTTGAGATTATATATCTCGGCAGACAGGTAATCTTCACTTTTTTCGGTAAATAAAAGCAAAGCAGAGTCTGCGAGCCTGTCAGCTTGTTTGGGAAATCCCGTTTTCAGCAGTCGGTGGCCTTGCAGCACATACAATTGCGTACGGATAACAGGAAAATCGCCGTCCTGCACCAGCTCTTCGATCGCTGCGATCTGTGCAGGTACTTCAGCCATCCTTTCTGTCATGTACAGCGATTTTAAAATCCTCAGATGTGCGCTGCCCCGCACAATTGCGGAAATCTTGTCGCCTCCGCGCAATGCTATCTCGCTATAGGCAATAGCTTTTGAGTATTGATGCAGGTCGCAAAAGATGGTAGCCACATTGAGCAGGGCGCTGGCGCTAAGTGCCGTGTCCTGCTTGGCATAGTCGATCGCCTGAAGATAAAATTGCAAAGCCCGTGCAGGTTTGTTCTGGAGCAGGTAACAGGAGCCTATGTTGTTGGTAAAATTACAGGCTGCGCGGTCGAGCTGATGTTGCCGGGCAAATTCGAATCCTTTGGTAAAAAATATCCTGGCGCTATCGTAGTTATCTGCATTGAAATAGAAACTTCCGATTTCCATGAGGGTGAACGCTTCGAGACGTTGAAATCCTTTCTGATTACTTTCCACACCGGCGTCTTTGAAAAGTTGTATGCGAACGTCACTGGTCAAATGCGGGTTGGATGAAGTTGCCCGTATAAATGAATCGATGCGAAGCGAGTCGGCAAGGCGCTGCTCATGCGGCACATTGCCGCGACCCGGATCCGACTCTCCATACAATGCGGACACCGCAAGGGCCAACAGGAGAACAAGTGTGTATTTCTTCATGTGTAGGTGGAGAGCAAAGTTGAGCTAAAATGTCCACGCAAGATATCCTGATTTTTAGGGAGCCCGGTGCCGCTCATCCATTTCCTGAAATATAAGGATTGACCCCGGCTGCCCCTGCCGGTAGTTTTGCCCGCTCAACAACAAGTCTATGAAGCAATTATTACTTTTTTTACTCCTGCTTTGTCAAACCGTGGTGCATGCTGCTCCACCAACAACTCCTTCAAGCGCGCTGGCAGCCAGCAATGTAGATGGCGACCGCTTCACCTTAAGATGGACCAATGGCAATGGAGCCCGCCGCATTGTGGTGATGACCACCAACTCCACTATTACCGGCTTGCCCGTGAACGGTGTGGATTATACCGACAATCCTGTATTCGGTCAGGGCAATACGCTTGCTCCCGGTGAATATATTGTCGGTGATGTAAACGGTAGTGTGCTGGTAGTGTATGGATTACAACCTGCCACAAACTACCGTATTGCTATTTTTGAATACAATGGCAGCGGGTTTTCAACAGAATATCTTTCCACGCCGGGAACGGCTACTTTATCAACGGCCGTTTCGCCACAAACCCAGGCATCGGCCCTTCCCGCCACCAGCATTGCACCTGCAAGCGCCGATATAAACTGGACAAAGGGTTCCGGATCACAAACGCTGGTTGTCATGCGCGAAAATTCTCCTGTAACCGCTACGCCATCCGATCTTACCAAATATGCCCCAAACTCGAATTTCGGAGTTGGCACACAAGTAGGCGCGGGCAACTATGTAGTATATAGCGGGTCCGGCAGCAGTATCCAGATAAACAATCTGAAAAACGCCACAACTTACTATGTAGCCGTCTTCAGTTATAATGGTGCCGACGGACCTGTTTATCTTACTCCGGGTACCACCACCAGCTTCACAACAGCCGACCGGCCCACCCAATCAGCCAACAGCTTTACACAGTATACGACGGATGGCCTGAGCCTGCAGGCCCGATGGAACAATGGCAATGGCACCAGCCGCATCCTGGTGGCCAGCGAAAACGGCCCTATCACCGGCGTACCCGTTGACGGAACGGATTATGTTGAAAACATAGTGTTCGGGCAGGGTCAGACGCTGGCTCCGGGTGAATATGTGGTGCATGATGCCGCCCACTTCGTTGCAGAAGTCAGAGGGCTTCAGCCTAGAAAAAATTATTACTTCCAGCTGTTTGACTACATCGTGGTAAACGGTGTAATTAAGTACCGTACCGTTGATGCGCCGAGAGGCGTGTTCTCAACGGCCAAAGAACCTACGGTCAACGTTTCTAATCCTTTTGTAACCAACCTGCGGGCCGATTACATGCGGATGAACTATACCTACGGTAATGGTTCCGGAAGATTGGTGCTGATCAAAAAAGGAAGTCCTGTTGACGCCACACCCGAAGACCTTACAAAGTATACGGCTTCGCAGAACTATGGCAGCGGCAGCGAAATCGGCAATGGAAACTTCGTAAACTCCGGCGATAATGTCTACAATCTTGAGCCGGGTACTACTTACCATTTCGCTTTTTTTGAATACAACGGCAGCAATACTCCGGTCTATATAAAAACACCAACGCGGTTTTCCGCCGCAACATTATCCAAACCGACCGTTGCACCTTCCGCTTTAGGCGGAACACCTTATGGCGCCTCCCTCAGACTTAGCTGGACACGCGGCAATGGAAATTATTGCATAGTGATCGGCAAAAAAAACGGCGCCGTTACAAGTTTACCGGCCGATGATGTAACCTATACCGCCGATCCGGTGCTCGGCAACGGCACGCAGATCGCTCCCGACGAATTTGTATTATTCGCCGGCAATAACAATGCCTGCGATGTCTACGGACTTACCGCGGCTACCTCTTACAGTTTTAGGGTGTTTGAATTCAATATCATCAATGGAAAACCTACCTACTACACGGATGCTTTTGCATCTGCGACCATCAGTACGCTGTCCCCGCCAACCATCCAGCCCAGTAATATTGTGGCAAGCAATATTACCCAGACTTCAATTACATTGAGTTGGACAGCTGGTAATGGGACGGGCAGCCTGGTGGCAGGTAAAGCCAATTCGGCTGTTGATGGTGACCCCGTAGATGGAGAGTTATACAGCGCGTCTGCTACTTTTGGTAACGGACAGTCGCTGGGCAATGGCAACTTTACAATCCACAGAGGAGGCAATACTGTTACCATTACCAACCTCCAACCGGGCGTCACCTATCATTTTGCAGCGTTTGGATACACGGCTCCCAATACCTATGGTCCGGCATTCCAGCGCAATAATCCGGCGCGCGCCAGCTTCACCACGCTGATTGGGGTATCAACACCAACTACCGCCGCCAGCAGTATGCAGTTCTCCAATATTGAAGGAAATAAGTTCAATGTAAAATGGACCAATGGCAACGGCACGAACCGCATTGTGGTAGCCAGAGCCAACAACGCCGTTACGTTTGATCCGGCAGATGCCGCTTCCTATACGGCAAACGCTTCATTCGGTACAGGTACTGACCTGGGCAGCGGACAGTATGTAGTTTATAATGGAAACAGCAACAATTTCGACCTGACCAACCTTCAGCCTGGTACTACGTATTATTTGGAAGTGTTCGAGTTCAATGGAACAGGCGCCACTACGAAATACCTGACCACAGCAACGGCAACAGGCAACCGTTCTACCGTTACTGCACCAACAATCGGAGCCTCCACTTTTGCTGTATCGAGTGTTACGGCTACCCAGGCAACTATTTCATGGACGAATGGAAACGGTGAAGGTCGCCTGGTACTGATCCGCGCAACTGATGCGGTGACTGCTACTCCGGTAAATCTCACCGGCTATACCGCTAATACCGTATTCGGCAGCGGCGCACAACCGGCCGCCGGCAACTATGTGATCTATGCCAATACAGGAAGTTCAGTAACCGTTACCGGGCTCACCGGCGGACAAAGCTATCATGTGGCAGTAATTGAATACAACGGCAACAATGCTCCGGTTTATCTCACCAATCCGTTACGTGGATCATTTGTAACAATCGGTGCACCGGGAACCGCAGCCACCAACCTCGTTTGTGCTCCTTATGCAGCCGACTCCGTTCGCCTTCAGTGGAGCAACGGTTCCGGTCAATATCGCATCGTATTGGCACGCAAAACATCTACCGTCAACCAAACGCCGGTGAATGACCGCGATTACCAGGCCGATGCAATATTTGGCAATGGTGAGCTGCTGGGTACCGATGTATATGTGGTCTATAAAGGCAATGGCTCTGCCGCAACCGTGCATGGTCTGCAGGGCAACAGCACTTATCACTTTGCGGTATTCGAATACAATGATTTTGGAAACAATGTTATCCGTTATCAAACGTCGAATCCTGCGCGCAGCAGCGTCACCATGCCGATCACATTGCCACTTGTACTGAATGGTTTTGGTGTGCGGGGCGAAAATGGTATTGCCAGACTTAACTGGTCAACTGCCTGGGAAAGCAACCTCGACCGGTTTGATATCACCGTCAGCCGTGATGGTGTGCGGTTCACCAAACTGGGAGAAGTGGCGGCCCGTAACCGCAATGACCGGCAGGATTATCAATACGATTACCAACTGCCCGAATCAGGCACCTATCATTTCCGTCTGCGCATGATCGACAAAGACAGCAGCGAACGTTATTCTTCCGTTGTTACGCTCGCATGGCAGAGTCGCGATCAGGTGTCACTTTACCCCAACCCCGCAGGAGAGCAACTGATCGTAACGAGACGTACTGCCACACCGGCTGTATGGCAAATGATCGACATGCAGGGAAGAGTGGTGAAGACAGGTTCACTCAACGGGCTCACCACCATCATTCCTCTCGGTGGTCTGGCCAACGGCTCCTACGTGCTGCGCTTCGCAGACAACGGCAGGCCTGTTCAATCAACCTTTATCAAAAAGTAACAACCGAAAAAAATGACCAGGAAACTGATAAATCCCGTCCAGAAAGACACGATCACGTTTCTGCATAAAGCAGAAGAAACAGGTTACCTGTACACGGAGATCGATGTGGATCTGCAACCCGGCGGCGGCACTCCTCCTCATACACACAAAACGTACTCGGAAATATTCCGGGTACTCCAGGGCGAGTTGACCATCTATGCCGGCGGCGAAAAACATGTACTGCACCCGGGCACCGAAATCGAAGCGAAAGCGGGTGTGGTACATCGCTTCGCCAATGAATCCAAAAAAGCCGTTCGTTTTAAAGTATTGATAAAACCCGGCCATACAGGTTTCGAAAACGCATTATACATTCTCTACGGCCTGGCGACTGACGGATTAACGAACAAAAAAGGCGTACCGAAAAATCTCACCCACCTGGCAATAGTGAACGAGATCAGTGAAATGAACCTGGCCGGGCCATTGAAAATTATGCAGCCTTACCTGCGATACCTCGCCCGTAAAGCACGTAGCAAAGGTGAAGACAGGAAACTTATTCAACAATACTGTGGTTAATGCGCAGCGGATCTGCGAAAGCAGGTTTGGTTTCTTTTGAGCACGTTTAGTTAAGCGACCGGGGGATGTATCTACATCCCCTTTTTATATGCACCTGCCTTACCAGCCTGGTACCTGTTCAGGCAGGCCGGTAAGCGGCCCGCCTACCTGTTTGTGGGTATAGGATGCATGACGCAGGCATAGTATCTTACGTTGAATACTACCAGTTATGCGTTTTCTTTTATTGCTCATAATGGCCTTTCCTTTGCTGGTGACGGGCCAGCGCAGGGAAGTTGTTTTACCGGTGAGCCCTTCGGGCGAAATCAGTCACCTGACTACGGCGCCGGACGGACAGACCCTGATTGCCGCAGATGATAAAGATGTATTCATTTATGAACTCACTACGCACCGGTTATTACTTTCACTCACTGACGTCTGGCCCAGGTACATTATTTTTTCACCGGACAGCCGGTCGTTCACCATCTGCCATCACCAGCAGGCCGATGTATACAGCAGCGATAATCTCAAACTACTCCAATCTTTTAAGGGCATCGAATATGAATTGAATAAAGCGGCCTATAGTCATAACAGCCGGCTCCTTGCCGTAACGGGTATAGATAATTCGGCACTCATATTCGACCTGGCATCGGGTATTAAAATAAATGAATTCGAAGACAGCTACTATATCACCGATCCCGTATTCAGTACCAATGATTCGCTCCTGAAAATAGCGACCAATAATAACCGTGTCGTGGTGTGGGATATTTATTTCCGGGAAAAAAAACTGGACACCTGCCTTTGCGATTACGCCGGTCTGTATGAAAAACTTGTTCACTCCGGCCTTACCCCACTGTTCTTCGCTGGTGCCGGCGATACCACCTACCTTCTGTTGAAGAGTAAGATCGCAGCAGAAAAAGGAATTGCCGAAAAAACGATCAGGTTATCAGCCGATGGCCATTACCTGCAGGCCGTGGCCTGGAAGAAAAAGCCGGATGGAGAGGTTACCCGCTATGTTACCGACTCCGCCTATTCCTACGATCATAACAGTTCATTACTGGTATGGAATTATATCACAGGAGAAAAGATAACTGCGATACCCCTTTCGTTCCGGACACCGGATTTTTCCTTTATCGGTGACAGTGTAATTGCTTATCCGGCCTCCCGGAATATTGTCGTGCGTTCTCTGGCTGGTAACGCAACGGAATATCTTATTCCGGCACAAATGGACGCCATCCGGAATGCTAGTCTCACTTACTCAAAAAAACTGCTGGTGGCGGAGACAATGGATAACCAGCTAAAGGTTTGGGATGTATTCACCGGTAAATTGATCCGCAGCCTGGACAATTTCAGGGAAACACAAAATTATGCCGCAGACAGTGGCGGCACCAAAATGGTCTTCAACGAGCGGTTCCAAAACAAGCTGTACCTGGCCGATCTTACCACCGCCAAACCTCCGGTATACTATGAGAACGACGCATCCCAAAGTGATATATTCTCAGCATCGATGAGCGACGACGGAAAACGCATCGCCTTTGGTACACGCAGCGGCTTCATCAACGTACTGGATGAAAACCTGAACAAGATTTTTACCGCCATCAAAACAAACGACTGCTGTACGATCGATGAAATCAATGTCACCAACGATCACAAATACGTTATTGCCGAACATAAAATTCCGGAGGTCTGGGACATCTCCGGCAACAGGAAACTGCCGGCAGATTCGGCCAGGCTGTATACGCCGCTGCTGATCGATCGGTACGAGCAACCAGCGGTCTATAACTCCATGTCAAACGTTGGCATCAATTACTATCTGTCCTGCAACGGCAAAGAAACAATCGTGAATTGGTATTCATTTTCGGATGGGAATTATCTTATCCTTCTTCCTGACGGGTATTATATGTCAACGCCCGGTGCCGCCAAACGACTTAATTACCGCCAGGGTCGTCAACTGCTTTCATTCGAACAGTTGGATGTACAATACAACAGACCCGATAAGGTCATCGAGGTATTGATGGCCGCATCCGCAAAACCAGACCATCACTTGATTCAATCGTACCGGAAAGCTTATGAAAAACGAATACGCAAACTGGGTATCGACACATCCCTGTACAATGCAGGTTTCAGCATTCCCGAAGCTAACTTCGCCAATAGAAAACAGATCAGTTTCCGTCAGACCAGGCAGGAACTACAGTTAAAAATTGTCGCAACCGACAGCTTGTATAAACTGGAACGACTGAATATCTGGGTCAATGAAACGCCGGTATTTGGCATGCGGGGCATCAACCTGCAGTCAAGAGCCCTACATCGCATCGACACCACCATCAGTATTACGCTGTCGGACGGGGACAATCGTATAGAAACATCAGTCATCAACAGCAATGGTATCGAAAGCTACCGCGTGCCGATGTTTGTTCAATACAACCCTGTGAAAAAAAACAACAGTACCCTGTATTTCATCGGCATTGGAATAGACCATTTTGCTGATGCGCAAAAGAATCTCAGGTGGAGCGTAAAGGATATCCGTGATCTTGCAAAAAGTATCCGGATGAAATATGGGGCGGCCTGCAGCATCGATACGCTGTTCGACCAGCATGTGACTGTCGAAAAAATCACGGCACTCCGGAAAAAATTACGCGGTGCAGGTGTTAATGATAAAGTGATTATTGCCTATTCAGGCCACGGCCTGTTAAGCCGCAACTACGACTATTACCTGTCAACCTTTAACATCGACTTCGACTCCCCGGAAAAAAACGGTCTGCCTTATGAATTACTGGAAAGTCTTGCTGACAGCATTTCACCCAGGCAGAAATTGATGCTGATCGATGCCTGCCACAGCGGCGAGATAGACAAGGAGGAGAAAATAAAAATCACCGCCTCCGCAGACATGATGGCTAAAAACGGCGTGAAAGCCAAGGGCATTATTACCGAATCAACAGATACCACAGGGCGGCTGGGATTGCAGAATAGTTTTGAATTGATGCAGGCACTTTTTGCCAATGTGAGCCGGGGTACCGGTACTACGGTTATTTCTGCCGCGGCAGGAACCCAGTTTGCACAGGAACGCAACACACTCCGGAACGGCGTATTTACCTTCAGCATACTCGAATACATGCAGGCCCGGCCACATGCTACCATATCGGAACTTAAACGTCATGTGAACAGACGTGTGCCGGAACTGACGGAAGGGCTTCAGGTGCCCACGGCCCGCACAGAAACACTGGCAACAGACTGGCAGATCTGGTAGTCTTTTTCTTTACGGCCTGCTTTCATCGCAATTCGCCCCTCTTTTGTCGCGTTCATACCCTGATTGCCATCGGCGGTGTGCGGATATTTGTGTAACACACAAACTCAAAAACAATTTTATGCGAAAATTAAAACTACAGATACAGATTACCATCGATGGTTTTGTAGCCGGCCCCGAAGGACAATTGGATTGGATGTGGACCTCCGCCCAACCGGATGAGTCCATGTTCAGGAAAATAGCTGAGCTTGCCGAAACCAGCGACACCATTTTACTTGGCCGCAAGATGACCCGCGAATTCTGCGACTATTGGGAAAATGTTACCGCTAACCAGCCTGACAGCCCTGAATATTCCTTTGCACAGCAGATGGTCAATATGCGGAAGATTGCCTTCAGCCGCACACAAAAGGAAATCAGCGGCAAAAATCTTGAAGTAGAAAACGGTGATTTGGTAACGGCTGTAAAAGCATTGAAAGCACAGCCCGGTAAAGATATTCTTGTTTATGGCGGCGCAGACTTTGCAAGTTCACTGATCAATGAAAACCTGGTGGATGAATATTATTTTTTCAGCAACCCGGTAGCCATCGGCAATGGCCTTTCCATTTTTAAAGAAAAAAAGCTCCTGGAATTACAAAACTCGATCGCTTATAAAAACGGGAAAATATTGAGCATCTATCTTCCTTTGTAGCGTTACCGGACCTTTTTTTCTTTGTGCCACGCATATAGTCCTTTGTCGCCGGAAGTATGTCCTTTCAACAGCCTTTCTAAAAAGGCCGTTAATGACCGGGTTAGCACAAGCTCATCTCCATCATCATTATAAAAAATTTCATAGTGGCCGTCGTTCAGATTCCGGCAGGCCCATACATCTTCGTAGGTCATGCGTTCCGCAAAAATGAAACAATCCCATCCGTATTCATCATCGCGAAACAACTCATTTATTCTGACAATTGAGAACTTATCATCCGCGCAATCGAAGCCGTTGCAAATAGTATAAAATTCTTTGAAGTCGTCTGGCAATATCAACCGCATTTTTGCCTCTGCCTTGGCAATACAGGCTGCCGTAGCCGGAGAACCTACCTTAATACCACTGGCGGCATATTTTAATTTAACAGCGTTTATCAGTTCCGGCAGATTCATTTGTTGAAGATAACAATGCCTCCGGAAGGATTTATAACTGCCGCATAAAATTTTTGTCACTAAACAGTTCCAGTGTGTTATCGCCTTCTGTTGCTGAGAAATGACGTTGTTCTAATCACCCTTCAAAAATGCTTCAACACAATGCTGCTTTCAATCCCCCCGAAACAACCATTTCTTCCGTGCCGGAACAGGCAACCCGCGAATGATGCAAGGCTGACAATTCTTTAGTACGCTATAAATGAATCCGTTAATGCAAAAAACAGGCAGATTATGCACTGCACTTCCAAAAAATAGTAGCGGATCAACATTCGCGCCCAAAAATTGTAATAGGTTAGCAGACATCGGTGCTCTTCTCCTCATATAATTGCTCTTTTTATGGAACGTTTAAAATCTGTTATTACCGCTACCGGCAGTTTTCTCCCGGAAGAAATTGTAAACAACAATGCCTTCCTTTCTCATACTTTTTTACAAAAAGGCGGGGAATCTGTAGCCGGCACCAACCAGCGTATCATTGAAAAATTCCAGCAGATTACCGGCATCCGTGAGCGGCGTTACGCGAAGCAGGAACAGACGGCCTCCGATCTGGCAGTACTCGCAGCAAAAGATGCATTGGAAAGCAGCAACACAGATCCTGAAAGCCTGGATTATATCATCGTGGCACACAACTTTGGTGATGTACGTTATGGTTCGAACCGAGTGGATATAGTTCCTTCCATTGCTTCCAGGGTTAAATATGGCCTGCAACTTAAAAATCCGGATTGCATCGGCTATGATCTCATATTTGGCTGCCCCGGATGGTTGCAGGGACTTATCCAGGCCGACTACTATATTCGTTCCGGCGATGCCAAACGTTGTCTTGTAATCGGTACGGAAACGCTTTCCAGGGTGATTGATCAGCATGATCGCGACTCCATGATCTATGCAGACGGAGCCGGTGCCGTGCTGGTAGAAGCTGCAGAAAACAGCGAAGCTGGTATTCTCTGCCATCGCGCGCAGACCTATGCCAGCGAACATGCACCCCTGCTGACCATGGATAAATCGTATGATCCTGCGGATCACAGTAAGGATATGTTCATTAAGATGAACGGGCGGGCATTGTACGAATTTGCCTTACACAATGTACCGCAACTGGTGAAACAAACACTCGATAAGGCCGGCGTGCCGATCACAGAAGTAAAAAAAGTACTGATCCATCAGGCCAACGAAAAAATGGACCAGGCCATCCTGGAACGCCTGTTTCAGCTTTATGATATTCCAACCCTGCCTGCCGGTGTTATGCCCATGACCATCGGCTCATTGGGCAACAGTTCGGTAGCGACCATACCAACCCTGCTCGACCTGATTCTTAAGAAAAAGGTCGGGGAGCAAACTATTATGCCGGGTGACAAAGTTGTTTTTGCCTCTGTGGGCGCCGGAATGAATATCAATGCGCTGCTCTACCAGTTTTAAACCGTTAGTTCAGCAACTGATCGATCCGGATATCCTGGAGATAAGGTGCCAGTTGCTCCGTATTGAAAAACACACGGTATTCAAGCACCTCGTTGGTTTTGCAACAACAAAACGCTTCAATATAATACTCATTTAATTGGAAAAGGAAAACGAGCTTGTCGGGGAGTTCGCGTTTGGCAATAGCTACGCTTTCTTTAAAAACAGTCAATCTTTTGTGATCCTCGGGCAATGCGATAAATTCTGATAGTTTCATAAATGCTGACTTTTACGATAAATAAAAAAAGGCAATTACTAAAACCCGCAGACGGTAACATGTCGTCATCGTTTGCGCTAATCAATGAACTTATGAGGCAGAGGCAGTAACAATAAAAGGCTGAACAGTAAAAATGACCCATAAAAGGCCTGATGCGGAGAACAAATTTAAAGGGGTCCGGGGGAAATCCAAATTCTTTTTCGTTAATAAAAACCCCATTCCTGAAACAACGCACTAACAGGCTGACCATTAAGCCATTCGCAACTAAAAAGCAATTTATGGAAAAAACTTCCGACGGTGCCCGCGGAGATACGGCCGCCTATTACGACCAGTTTTTCGGGCCTTTATTCTTTGAACCCTATGCCATGGAAGTAGCCAAACGGATCGACCCGGCCGGCATCGCCGTTGCCCTGGAAATTGCCGCCGGCACGGGCCGCGTGACAAGGCATATCCGGGAACGCATCCTGCCGCAGGCAACACTGATTGCCTCAGATATCAATGAGGATATGTTGCTGGAAGCAAAGAAGAAATTAAGCCATCTCGCCATTGCATGGCAACATGTCGATGCACAACAATTGCCTTTTGCCGACAATAGTATCGACCTCGTAGTCTGTTGCTTTGGTTATATGTTTGTTGCCGATAAGCCGAAAGCATTTGCAGAAGCCTGCCGTGTGTTAAGATCAGGAGGTCAATTTATATTTACTACCTGGGACAGATTGGAACAGAACGCGGCCTCTTTTATTACGCTGTCGATAGCAAGGCAATACTTGCGCGAACCGCTGCCCGGATCCTATGGCACTGCTACGTCGATGAACGATGAAACAGCAATAGAGCAGTTGGTAAGGGATGCAGGATTTTCAAAAACAATCATCGAAAAAGTAAAGCAATCCGCCGTCAGTCCATCTGCAAAAGAAGCGGCTTACGGACTGGTTGAGGGAGGGCTGTTTTACCAGGAGATCGGGAGGCAAAATCCTGCATGGATAGAAGAGATAAAACGAAAAGTAGAACAAGAACTTAGTGAAAAATTCGGCAACGCGCCGATGGTGGCACCGATCAGTGCGATCATCGGCCAGGCCTGGAAATAGAAAGACGAGGCAATGGCGCCTCGTCTGAAAGGAAGTATATACCCTCTTTAGTTTTTCGTATAAGAAATCATCGCGTTTAAACCCGTACCTACTTCACAAATCAGGTAACGTTCATTGCCGGCATTCAAAAAGGTGCGGGCATTGGAAAAAGAAATCGTTTTGAGGCCGTATACCGGGTGCAGTTCATTTTGCTGGTTTCTGAACTCCATGGTAATGGTCACGTTTTCTATGCGCCAGGCATCGGTAAACAGGTGGGGATAATATTTGATCATTAACCGTCCGCCGTGTGCTTGTATATCGGTCAGGGAAATGTCTTTTCCGCCCGTACGCAATTGTTCGGGATTGCTCATGGTAAGTTTAGTGGATATAAGCGACAGGTTGGCGTTGGCGCGTTTATATAATCCCACCTCAATGTCACTGTTTACCGGCATTTCATTTTGTAAATTCCATTGGGCAAAAGCGCAATAAGAACTGTTGAACTGCTCAGGTAAAGAAAACTTCACATACACTTCCGAAGGGCTTTCCTTGTTGTCGCGTCCTGTAGTAATCTTAACCCTTACATCCGTCAACTTGTATTCTGCAACGGTTGAGGCCTGGGCCGGTGGCGGTGGCGCGGACGGCGGTGGCGTGGATGGTGGTGGTGTGGGATTGTCTTTTACGGGCCCGGCACCTTTCAATACAGGTGCCGGACTTTTTTTTATAACAGTGGGTTTCACAACCGTTGGTCGTGTAGGTTGCTGAGCGGTTACCGCTAATGTCGAAAGCCCAACCGCAGCACAGAACATGAGTATCTTTTTCATTGATAAATTTTTGATGACCGGAGAAAGTAAACTTACCAGGAAAAGAAGAGGCAGGTAATCCCCTGAACCGAGGAATAATGCAGGAGAAATATCACCTGAACGGGGGAGTTATTGTGTGTGTGTAGCCAGCGTTATTATGAAGCGCGTCTATGTGCCTTTTTAAATGCCCTCCTGACGGTATATGGCTGAAAGACGTTTACATTACCTTGGCAGGCAATTGTACAATATGAAATTTATCTGTATCGGCCTCTTATTACTCTGGTATATCTCCGCATCGGCGCAACCGGTGTTGATCGCTGAAGACAAAAACCTGAATAAAACAACGGATGGTTACAGGCAGGGGTTCCTCGTTGACGCACCGAAAGGAATCGATGGCAGTTTGTACTTTTCCACACCAAACTTTCGCCTGTACCAGACAGACGGAACACCCAATGGTACAAAGATGCTGGTTCAATTCCCTGCCGAATCGCTGGTATATGTAAAAGCTGTTACTAAAAAATTTGTATACTACACGATACTGAGTGGTGGCAAGCATACGCTACGGCGCCTCGACCGGCAGACGCTGAAACAGGAATCCCTCACGATCCGGCAGCAACCGCTTACCCTCGAAATGGGTTACACTGCTGTTTTTACCAGCACGTCAAAAGATCTGATCGCTATCCGGATGTACAACCTGGAAGCCGGCATCACCCAACTGATCGTCTTTTCCGATGACGGGCCGGTTGATGCCAAATGGGTCACGGCCAGTTTGAGAAGTGACAACTCCTCTTTGCTTAATAATTTCTCGGATATTGCTTTTCTCGGACCGCAGATATTTTATCATGGTTTTGAAAAAAAGCAATTGGACGGTCAGTCTGTATTTGAATACACTATTCAGTCAAGCGCACCTGCAACGATGAGCGGCACAAAGGAGTATACAACCAGCAATGTGTACAGTCTTCGTTCAAAAGGATATGAATTGAATGACAAATTTTATACGATCAACGACAGCCTTTTTACACTCGGCTTTGTCCGGAATACAAAAACGGCTGCGCGTGATCTCTTTATCGGCTCCATTCACCAGCAAACACTTCGCGTAGCAGCCATTCTGCCCACCGATCAAAACTTTGTCTGGGGAGAAATATTGGACAATCAACTCTACCTGGTAAACGGCAACCGGCTTCTGAATTGGGTTCCCGGATCAGGCACAATCAAAGAAGTATTCCGGAAGCGGACTTACCAATATCAGCCATTGCTACCGGACCGCAGTCTGCTGAAATGCGGCAACTATCTTGTACTCCGGGAGGAAGACAGTTTACGGACCTTCAACCTGCAAAACAACCGCTTTGAACATGTGGGTATGCCGGAAAATTTCACACCGCCAAACTCTCTTTACAATAGAATGAATCACATTGCGTGGACAGACCGGAACTTTATCTACTACATACGCTATAACGGCCTAATTCCTTCATTGATTCAATACGATCCGGTTAGCCGGCAACATACTCCCGTTGTATTTCCCGAATACAAAAATGAGCGCTTCACATCGTTCCAGGCGATTTTTCAAATCGAAGGTAAAATCCTGTTCATGACAAAATATACCGGGAAAAAGGATCAGCCCGTATACCGGATTTTTGTGATTTGAGTCTCTCCGCAATGTCAGGTTCAGAGGGTGAAAAAACGGTTATTTATTGCAAAAAATATCAATACATTAGTAGCAATAACCATTAAACCCTCTCCGTATGAGAAAGACTGCCACGCTCAACGGCATCACCATGAAGACGTTTGCCGGCACCACAGGTGTATTGCTTGCCTTCGATGTAACCGCCGCAAGAAGAAAGGGACTATTAGGCTTCTCCCTCGAACGGCTGCCTCCGCCCTATCCCGGTAATAAAAAACCAACATGGGAATGGATCTCGGGATTAATGCCATTCCCCGGCCAGGCACATGATGCCGGTGCGTTGATATCCACGGATGTGGCGCCAATACAAAAATTCCGTTGGAGTGACTACAAAGTATATGGAGACTCGGAATATGCCTATCGCGTTCACGCTATGTATGGCACACCCACTCAACCGACACTATTAAAAGGGCCGAAAATAACCGTCACTACTTCCAGCAGCGATGAAGACGGTGTTCATAATGTGACGTTCAACCGTGCGGCGGGCGCAAGCCAGGCATTCATAAGAAACTTTCCCGAAGCCATAAAACTGATGGAAGAAAAAAGAAAACACGGCGGCTTCAAAGACCTTACGGTAGATGACCTGGAAAAAGTGGAACCGGGCGTGAAGCAGTGGCTGGCGCGTGATGTACTGAAACAGATTCTTCACATAATAGCCTCTGCAAAAGACAGCAAATGGGCGCTCGACATTGCCATCTACGAATATGAATGGCATGAAATCGTTGATGCGATCAACGCCGCGGCCAAACGCGGCGTAAAAGTGCGCATGTTATTTCATTCGAAAAAAGGTGACGCGCAAACGGCGGAAAACACGCACAATGCAAAACCACTGATCGATAAAAAATTAGCGAGAGAGCGGACTACCTCTGCAATATTTCATGATAAATTCATTGTATTGTCGAAGGTAACAGGTACCGGCGCGAAGATGAAAAGAAAGCCGGCGATGGTATTATGCGGATCCACCAACTTTACGCACAACGGCTTATTCAGACAAGCCAACGTGGTGCATGTAGTACGGACAGAAAAAGGCAAAACGGCCAATCCTGTTGCAGACAAATATGCAACACTCTTTGATACAATCTGGAATGGTGAAGAAAAGGTGCCCATCACAACAGGGGAAACCAGCAAATGGATAACGGCTAATAATGTGATGGATGCGAAAGCCAGTGTGTTTCCCGGATTTTCTCCACGCAAAGACAAGGCCGACCTTACTTATTTTATCAAACTCATCGATGCGGCAAAAACGGACGTGTTGTTCTGCACGGCATTTGTATTGCCAAAGGAAATAATTGATGCATTGGTCGGCAAAGCCGGTGATCCGGTATTACGATTGGGTATTCAGAATACCAATGCCAATAAGATCGCAGGATTTCATCGTGATAAAAGTGCGCAGTTTGCTGCCACGGCATTAGCAGATGACGGTTTTGAAGCCTGGCTGAAAGAAGCGATGATAGCGGGAGCCGGAAATATTCTGATACACACGAAAGTAGTGGTAGTAGACTTTACCAGTGATGCACCCGTAATCATCAGCGGCTCGCATAATTTATCTAACCCTGCATCGCAAAAGAACGATGAAAATTATCTCGTGATCAAAGGCAACACGGATATAGCCGATAGTTATGGTGTGGAAGTGATGCGGATCTATGATCACTACCGTGCGCGCTGGGTAGCGGCAGAAATGGCAAAGAAAAATTCTCCCGTATCAGGCACTTTGCAACCAAACGATAAATGGACGGACAGATATTTTAAGAAGGATAGCCTGCATTACCGGGACCGGTTGCGGTTTGTGGGAAAATGAGTATCTCGATGTCAGTCTTCAAAATAAAAACAAGTTCTATCTTTACAGATCAGCGGCGGTTCATTCTTGAACTCCCAACGACAAAGACTTAAAGGGAATCCCACGGGGTTCTCTTCGTTTTTATTTTTCCCATTATATTTTGACAGATCAATTGATAAAACTTATTCCTGAAAAATAGTAAGATCTCCTGTGGCTTTAACGTCAACAAATAATAACTCCATGCGCCAACTTATGATGTTTAATTTGCATTTTTGACTTAATAAATAAGAATAGCGTAGTTTTCCTCCATAAGCTTTATTACAAAAAAGCAGTCCTGACCAGTTTATGAAAATCAGCATCATCATTCCCACCTATTGTGAAGCAGCAACAATCGGAAAACTCATCGCGTATTTGAAAGAATTTGGCGGCGATAGCCTTGCAGAGATCATTGTTTCCGATGGAGCGAGTACCGATGACACTTTACAGGAAGCGGAGAAAAACAATGCCGTAGCGGTCAGTTCACCCGTCAAGGGCAGGGCTGCCCAAATGAATTTCGGCGCCTCTTTGGCCTCCGGCGATATTTTATATTTTGTTCATGCCGATTCATTCCCCCCTCCTTCTTTCGCCGGAGATATCATCATGGCAGTGCAGCAGGGTTACGATCTCGGCAGGTACCATACAAAATTTGATTCCGGCAAATGGTATTTAAAGATAAACGCCTGGTTTACCCGGTTCGACTGGTTCATCTGCATGGGCGGCGACCAGACACTTTTTGTTACCCGGTCCTTATTCAAAAAAACCGGCGGTTTTAACGCTTCGATGAAAATTATGGAAGAGTATGAATTTTGTAAACGCGCCCGGGTAAATCATCGTTATAAAATATTTCCAAAAGCAACGTTGGTATCGGCCCGCAAGTATGACACCAATAGCTGGTGGCGGGTGCAAATGGCCAACAGGAAAGTGGTGAGCATGTATAAGCAGGGGGCCAGCCAACAGGAAATGGTGGATGCGTACAAGCGAATGCTAAACTATCGCTAAAACCATCCGGAACAGGAAAACGTACCTGATACAATATGATGAAGGCGATTATCAGCGGTATACAGCAGGTAGGCATCGGTGTAGCGGATGCAGAAAAAGCATTTGACTGGTATCGACGGATTTTCGGGATGGATATTGTCGTTTTCCGGGATGCGGCAAAGGCCGGCCTGATGCAGCAATACACCGGTAATACGGTACAGGAAAGACTGGCTATCCTGGCGATGAACCTGCAGGGCGGTGGTGGTTTCGAGTTATGGCAGTATACAAGCCGCACACCACAGGCCGCTCCCCGTCAAATACAGCCCGGTGATCCGGGGATTTTTTCCGTCAAGATAAAAAGCAGAAATGTTGAGGCTGCTTATCATTATTTCCGGGAACAGGGTGTAACCCTGCTGTCCATGCCCGCAAAGAATCCTGCCGGCCTTCAGCATTTTTTTGTGCAGGACCCTTACGGTAACTTATTTGAAATAACTGAGTATAACGATTGGTTTACCACAGGCCGTCACCCCACAGGCGGCATCTGCGGCCTCACCATCGGTGTTTCTTGCATGGCCACGGCTATCCGGTTTTACGAAACAATCCTGGGCTATGATGAGTGCATGTATAATGGAGAAGGACATTACAGCGACTGGCACCAGCTCCCCGGCGGAAAGCATCATTTTAAGAGAGTATTGCTCGGCCGGAAAGGCAAACAGCAAGGCGCTTTCTCCCAGCTCCTGGGCACCACTTATATCGAACTCGTAGAGGTAACCGACAGGTCGCCTGTTAAGATTTATAACAACCGCTATTGGGGAGATTTAGGGTTTATTCATGTATGCTTCGACATTTACGGCATGGAATCCCTGGAGCAATTGTGCGCTTCCGCCGGCTACCCGTTTACCGTCAACAGCCGCAATAGTTTTGATATGGGCAATGCTGCGGGCCATTTTTCCTATATCGAAGATCCCGATGGCACATTGATCGAATTTGTTGAAACACACAAGGTGCCGGTTATTAAAAAGCTTGGCCTGTACCTGAGTCTGAAAAAAAGAAATCCGGCGAAAAAGTTACCTGCCTGGATGGTGCGTTGTTTATCCTTCCACCGCGTGAAGTGAGAATCGCCGCCATCTGTCCTTATTTTAATTCCTCAATAACCGCAGCCAGCAGATTACTGAGTATTCTATCGGATTTTCCCGCCACTTCAATGATCTCTGCGATGTTCACCGGCTTCAGATTATCCGGATCACATTCATCGGTGATTACACTGACGGCAGCGCATTTTATTCCACATTGATTGGCAACGATCACTTCCGGAACCGTACTCATCCCCACCATGTCCGCACCCGAAGAGTTAAGCCACCTGTATTCCGCTCGCGTTTCCAGGTTCGGTCCCATCACCGCAGCATACACGCCTTTCTTTATGATTGTTCGCCGGGCTTCTGCCTGCTGTTCGATCATGCCAGTCAAGCCAGGATCGTATGGCTGACTCATATCAACAAAGCGCTGTCCGAAAAACGGGTCACTCAATCCACGCAGCGGGTTATCAGGCAAAAAATTGAGATGATCCTCCAGCAATACCAGGTCTCCCTTCCTGTACGACAGGTTAATGCCACCGGCCGCATTACTGAGGAAAAGTTCCTGCACACCCAACTTCTGCATCACGCGGACCGGGAAGGTTATCTCTTGCATGCTGAAACCTTCGTAATAATGAAACCGGCCCTGCATCGCTATCACTTTTACCTCGCCGATAGTACCAAAAATCAGGTTTCCCTTGTGAAATTCGACCGTTGACTCCGGGAAATGAGGAATATCGGCGTAGGGAATGGTGATGGCGTTGGCTATCTTATCTGCCATGGCCCCCAATCCGGTTCCCATCACGATACCCACCCGGGGCTGTTCAAAACCCTTTTCCCTTAAAAAATCGGCTGTTTCAATGATTTGAGCGGCTGTTACGCGCATATAAAAAGAGTTAGATTCAATCTGTTACCGATAAATTTACGTTTATTAAGGGACTATGGTTCTAAAGGCAATACCGCCCGCATGAAAAAATGGTTGATCCCTATATTGACGATCTGGAGCTACACGGCTCAGGCGCAGCAGGTTGCCCGCGTTGGCACCGGCGTGGAGGACTTCCCTGTCAAGAAAATACTCAACTATAGCTCGCCCTCCTCCACTTTCAGCCGGTTCAACAGTAAATTGCTGATTGTTGACTTTTTCGGCACCTGGTGTGTCCCTTGTATAAAAGCTTTACCACATCTTACCACGCTGCAGGCAACCTATAAAGACAAGATAAATGTCTTACTGGTATCCGAAGAAACGGAAGTCCAGTTAGAGCGCTTCATAAAAAAACGCGATGCCTTCACATTGCCCGTTGTGGTAGATGAAGAAAAGAAATTCATTTCCCTTTTCCAACCACCTTCCTACCCTTACACCGTTGTGATTGGCAGGAACAATAAAATTCTCGCCTTTCCCACGCAGGATGAGTTAACAGTTGAAAACATGGACAAATGGTTAAAAGAGCAGGATGCCGGCGGCGGTAAAATCATCAATGAAAGCAACCCTGCTCTTTCACCTGCTACCAGTACCATTACCCCATCGGCTAACAAACTGGTACAGCTTTCGCAAGACTTTATGTATGCGGCAAAAACCGGGGATGAAACGGCAGCTTTTGTAACGCGGTTGCAGCAACTCAGCCTGGATGATTTAAAGGAGCAGCTAAAATCCGACGACGAGAAAAAAGCATTCTGGATTAACCTGTATAATACCTACACGCAGGTCTCCTTGAAGAAAAATCCTGGTCAATACAAAAGCAGGGGCAGATTTTTCGGTAGTAAACAAATCGACATTGCGGGTAAGAAATTCAGTCTTGATGACATTGAACACGGCATCCTGAGAAAGTCAAAAATAAAATGGAGTCTTGGTCATCTTAACAAACTATTTCCCGGTAAAACCGAAAAAGCGCTCCGGGTCAATAAACTGGATTATCGCCTGCACTTTGCGTTGAACTGTGGCGCAAAGAGTTGTCCGCCGATCGCCTTTTACAAGTCCGAAAACATCAATCAGCAACTCGATCTGGCCATGAATGCTTATCTCAAAAGTGAAGTGGAATATGATAAAAACAGTAATACTGTTAAGCTACCGGCAATCATGAACTGGTTTCGACGTGACTTTGGTGGTAAGCGAAAGATGATCCGGCTACTGGAACAACTTTCCATTATTCCAACAGGCAAAGCGCCAAAAATAACATTCAAAAAATACGACTGGACCCTTTATCTCCAAAACTATAAATCATAAAAACATGGCTAATCAGTATTACAACCCGGAGGATCTCGGCAAATTCGGAAACGTCGGGGAATTTCAAAAACCGATGGCAGATAAATTCTTTGCCTGGTATGGTGAAGTATTTGCCGAAGGTAACCTGACAGTAAAAGAAAAATCGCTCATCGCGCTGGCCGTGGCCCATGCCGTGCAATGCCCTTATTGCATCGACGCGTATAGCAGCGACGCTTTTGAAAAAGGCTGGAGTGAAGGCCAGATGATGGAAGCGGTGCACGTGGCTTCAGCCATCAAAGGCGGTGCGGCGTTGGTACACGGCGTGCAAATGATGAATAAAGTAAAAGAAATAGCCATGTGATTACCGGCTAATGTTAAACGCTGATCATGAAATCACTGAAAGCACAACAACATCTCCTGGCTAACACCCATGAACAGATCGAAATACTGGAACATGGCGTCAACCACGACGATGCTTTTAAATTGGTTCCCTTCCAGGAAAAACTGTCGGCATCGGCCTTGTTTCCGTTAAAGCCAACTTCACTGGAAATCCTCCAGGTGAATGTAGGTAAGATGTGTAACCAGGTCTGTAAACATTGCCATGTAGATGCCGGACCCGACAGAAAAGAGATTATGACAAGAGAAACGATGCAGCAATGCCTCGACATTCTTGCAGCCAATCCTTCCTTCAAAACAGTGGACCTAACCGGCGGGGCACCCGAACTAAATCCCGACTTCCGGTGGTTTGTGACAAAGATCAGAGAACTGGGCAGGCATATCATTGTTCGCTGCAACCTCACCATCATATTAGCCAATAAAAAGTACCATGATCTTCCCTTGTTCTTTAAAGAAAATGGAATTGAAGTGGTGTCTTCCCTGCCTTTTTATTCAAAGGACCGCACCGACCGGCAACGTGGCGACGGCGTATTTGAAGATTCGATCAAAGCCCTGCAAATGCTCAATGCGGTGGGCTATGGGATGGAAGGCAGCAACCTTACACTGAATCTCGTCTATAACCCTGCCGGTGCTTTTTTACCTCCTTCACAAACGGCGCTGGAAGCCGAATTCAGGCAGGCGCTGAAAAAGGATTTTGGCATTTCCTTTCATTCCCTGTTTGCCATTACCAATCTGCCGGTCAGCAGATTCCTGGATTATTTGCTGCAGAGCGGCAACTACGAAAAATACATGGAAAAGCTCATCACTGCCTACAACCCGGTAGCCGCAGCCAATGTGATGTGCAGGAATACACTTTCAATCAGTTGGGATGGATTTATCTACGACTGCGATTTCAACCAGATGCTGGACATGAAGGTGGATGGTGCTTCAAAACATATCTCCCGTTTCAATGCCGCCGAATTAAGTAGCAGGAGTATCGTTGTCAACCAGCATTGTTATGGTTGCACAGCGGGTGCGGGAAGCAGTTGCGGTGGTGCAGTGGCTTAAGTATGCTTAATAAAAATGTCGATGATAAAAAAACTGGTTTCTGAGTTTACCGGAACGTACTTTTTAGTCTTTTGCGGCACCGGTGCCATTGTTATCAACCAGGTAACCGGTGGCACCGTTACGCATGCGGGCATTGCCATCACGTTTGGTTTGGTAGTGATGTCGCTGATCTACGGATTGGGTGATGTATCCGGGGCACATTTTAATCCCGCGGTAAGTATCGCATTTACGATTGCCAGAAAATTTCCGGTGGCCTGCCTGGCGCCCTATATTATTACCCAATTTGCGGGAGCATTGGCAGCCAGTTATACCTTGCGATTTCTATTTCCCGAAAACGAAATGCTCGGTGCCACCCTGCCTGCAGGCAGCGAGATGCAATCTTTCATACTTGAATTTTTACTGACTTTTTTACTGATGCTGGTGATCATGAAAGTGGCACATGGCAGTAAGGAAACCGGGATGTTTGCCGGCATTGCTATCGGCAGCGTTGTCTTGCTGGAAGCTATGTTTGCCGGACCGGTCTGTGGCGCCTCTATGAACCCGGCACGTTCCCTTGGGCCCGCCGTTGCATCCTTACATATCGAACATCTGTGGCTCTATCTTGTTGCACCCACCCTCGGTGCCTCGTCCGCTATACTCTTATACAATTATTTAAAACCGGAAATAAAAACAACATGAGTACTCAATACCTGGAAACAACAAAAAATGTTTATAAAGAAGCTGCGGAAAACCCAAACGTCGGCCTGTGTTGCACTACTACACCAATCTGGCAACTGCCGGGTCTGGATATTCCGGTAAAAATGCAACAGATGAACTATGGTTGCGGCTCAACGGTCCACCCGAGAGACCTTGTCAATAACCCGCGTATTTTGTATGTAGGTGTTGGCGGAGGAATGGAACTACTGCAATTCGCTTATTTCAGCCGGCAAAAAGCCGGAGTAGTGGGTATTGATGTAGTGGATGAAATGCTGGAAGCCAGCCGGCAAAACTTTGTGGAAGCCGAAAAATTGAACCCCTGGTTTAGCAGTGAGTTTGTGGAGTTAAGAAAAGGGGACGCGCTCAACCTGCCTGTAGAAGACAACAGCATTGATGTGGCCGCGCAAAACTGTTTGTTTAATATTTTTAAAGAAGAAGAATTAAAACTGGCTTTAAAAGAAATGTACCGGGTGCTGAAACCACACGGACGGTTGGTATTAAGCGACCCCACCTGCGAAACAGCAATGCCGGAAGCGTTGAAAGAAGACGAAAGACTAAGGGCTTTGTGTCTGAGTGGAGCACTGCCGTTGAACGATTATATTAAGATGATTACCGATATCGGTTTTGGTACAGTAGAAATCAGGGCAAAGCGCGCTTACCGAATCCTGGATCCTAAAAACTATGCAACCGACAAACTGATCTATATTGAAAGCGTGGAAGTATGTGCCATCAAGGACCCGATGCCTGCGGACGGCCCCTGCGTTTTTACAGGAAAAACAGCCATCTACTTCGGCAGCGAAGAAAGTTTTGATGACAACAAAGGACATGTATTGCTTCCCAATCAGCCCCTGGCGGTCTGCGATAAAACGGCCGGCGCACTGGCCGCGCTGGGAAGAGAGGATATCTACATTTCCGGATCAACCTATTTTTATGATGGCGGCGGATGCTGTTAACGATGGATGGAAAAAAGGCGATAATACTCTTTGTCAGGCATCCTGAAACAGGCCGGGTCAAAACCCGGCTTGCCCGGGATATCGGCGATGCACGCGCGCTGGAAATCTATAAACAGCTACTGGATCATACACGTGCCATTACCAAAGAACTGGACTGTGACAGATTTGTCTTCTATGCCGATTCGATCGTAGCAGATGACATCTGGAAAAACGAAGAATACCTCAAGCGCGTGCAGTCGGGTGCTACACTCGGCGAGCGGATGAAAAATGCCTTTGAAGAAGTTTTTGCAGGCGGCTATCAGAAAGTGATAATTATCGGAAGTGATTGTCCGCAGCTTAGCTCCGCTATTATTGATAACGCATTTAAGACACTCGATACAACAGATGTGGTTATTGGTCCGGCTACCGACGGAGGATATTACCTATTGGCACTTAACTATATGATCGCTGCTCTTTTCGAGAACAAAGAATGGAGCACGGACACTGTGCTGAAAGATACAGTGACTGATCTGGAGAAGCTGGCTATTACATACGCGCTTGGACCGGTTTTGCGGGACATTGATACAGGCGAGGATTTGGTTCAGCTGGGTTATAATTAGGAAGCTCCCTGTTTATTTCTTTTCACGAAAGATTATAAGGAGACCTGTACACGCATAAAACATTCCGTATTCAGGTCGCCGAAACAATACGATAATATTCGTATATTGTACACTCTTGATCTCCTGTACTAAAAAAATATACGAATGAACCGGGAAATAACGACAAAGAGTTATGCCTGCGGAATAGCCATCGTTGTGTTGACAACCTGTTGCCTGGCTCAACGAAGCGACAACCCGATGAAGTCGCGGCTCGATTCCACAGTGGACAAGTTGGTGAAGGTTTATATGAAAGACGGGCAGCGGGTTGGCTTGTCTATCGGCGTTGGTTATGGTGGAAAATCATACACTTATAATTACGGTGAAACGAGCCCGGGGTCCGGCCGGCTGCCAACAGCAAGATCGATTTACGAGATCGGTTCAATCACCAAAACTTTTACCGGACTGCTTGTGGCACACGCGCTCACCGAAGGCAGGCTTAGACTGAACGATGATATCCGCAACTATCTTCCCGCGAATTTCTCCGTCCTGCAATACCGTTCAGGTGAACCGGTCAGCCTTGGTTCCGTACTGGCGCATACGTCGCAACTGCCCAATAGTTTTGGAGAGGATATTGATGAGCTGACTTTTTATGACTCATTGCAACATGTAAAACTGGATTCACTGAAAGGAGTCCGCTATAGTTACTCCAATGTCGGCTATCAACTGCTGGGACTTATACTGGAAAAGATTTACCAAACCAATTATGCCGATCTGGTTCGCCGGTATATTACAGGACCGCTTAACATGAAGGAAACAGGTTTGAGTTTTGGGGAGAAGGAATTGAAATTCCAACTGAAAGGTTATGGTAAAAGTGGTAAAGAGGAGAAAGCAACGTCTGTGCTGGTGCCTGGGGCTGGCGGTCTCCGCTCAAGTGTGGCAGACATGCTAAAATACCTGCACTATCAGAATCTTGAAAATGATGCAGCCATAAAACTATCTCACCGGATCATCGTAGGAGATATAGAGCAGGGAGCCCACGCCTTTCAATGGGAAATTGGTAAAAACTGGAGTTGGGATCAGTACTTGCGGATTGATGGGGGCACTGCGGGCTTCAGGAGTTTTTGCGTTATGTATCCGCTCAAAAAAATTGAAGTGGTGATATTATCCAATCAGAAAGATGACACCGCAGGAGCGGGGCTTTATAAAATCGCAACAGGGATTTATGCTGCTTTGAAAAATAAATGACCACTCATAAAGATTGGCCAGGAGGGGATTTTTCCGGTATTTCATCTGTGATGTTTCGTGCCCGCATGTCGTGACATAGCTTAGAGGTATTAGAAAAACTATTTCTATTAACCTTAAATTTTATTTTATGTCACAAGAAGTAACCTGCATCAACAAGAATAACAGAGACAGTGCCTACGAACGGATAACGCATATTGGCTGGCCGGGCAAGAAAATCACTGTAGCGCAAGCTATTAAAGATATTAAAAATGATAGCAGTAGTTATTACGTAACAAAAGGGGCGCACAAAGTGTACCTGATCGTTGTGGAAGATGATGGTATCGAGTATGTTCGAACACAAAAGGATGGAGATACAGCAGACAATCTTTTGAGCCTGCCTGAATGTCCCTGATTTTAGTTCCGGAATCTTGAAGGCTCGGGGCTGCGTAGCCCTGAACTTTCAGGCTTTACGCATTAAACTTTTTACGTTGTGACTGGATCCCGATATCCAGCAACCCAATGATTAGTTCTTGAAATTCGGGTTGAATATCCAAATCCCATTCATAATTATATCCATCTTCCTCATCCTGCTCCTCCTCCGCCCATACATTCCTGCCGCTACATGCTACGCGTAATTTAAAATGATCAAGCGTCACAGCTTTTATACTTTCGAATCGCTTTTGGGGTATGGATGGCTCTTTTATTTGTACATAATTACAATAATTGTTGAAGCTTATGATCAACCAGTTTTTGTTATCGATATTGACGTCATTCTCCCGGACATACTCTAAACGAATGGTAAAATATTTTTTTTCGATTTTTATCAGAACCGAATTAAAATGACCTGTTGAGATCTGCCATTGCTCTTCATTGTATCGTTTAACAAAGTTGGCAATAATGGATGCTGCCTTATTTTTAGAAAGGTCTAGCTCAAAATTCGTATCGACTTTTTGAACTTTCGCCTGAAAGCTCATGCTTTTATTGTCGATATGTAAATTTGAAAAAGGTACCAGCGAGGCGTCAATCAAAGGTGTTTCGTTCAGCATAAACTGCCCGCCCTTCAGCGTCCTGAAATTCTCACCGGTTATTATATCTATGCGCGTCCATAACTTACCGGGATCTAACAAAAACACAACTTCGCTTGCAACGGATTTAACTGTTTCCATACTTTTTAGTGTTTGTGTTTATCTGAAGCGTCAATGCCTTCGCAGACCTTTTTACATATTTGTAATATGAAACCAAAAATAACGGAACCAACACTAATCGAAAAGCTTTCGAAACGTTCATGGAAATAAGCGCACTATTTGCAAGAGAGGCTGTAGGGGATCGTCAAAACACCATTTGTTCGATTTTCCTGAAAAAATGGTGTTTGACCGCCAACGTCTTATGATTTTGTGCAGGCATGGCGTTGTTGTTTACACAGCCCCGCTACTTCTTAACCTCTCACTTTATTTTCCGATTATTTTCTTCCGGTGGTTTTGTCCCCAATCACGCAACGCTTTCATTACATCGTATAAAGTTGCTGCATGTTCTGTAACCTCGTACTCAACTGTCGGCGGAAATGTGTCGTAAACGGTCCGTTTCACAAGATGATTTGCTTCCAGGTCTTTCAGTTCTTTTGACAACATTTTGTCGCTGATTCCTTCTACTTCTCTTGCAATTTCTTTGAAACGTTTCGCACCGCCCGACAACGAAAACAAAATCGCAAGTTTCCAATTGCCGTTCAATGTTTCCATGGCGTCTTTTATGGCACGAATGCCTGTGGGATCACATTTAATTGTCTTTGCCATTGCTTAATAAAATTACGATACTAACTAAAAAGTAAGCGCTAACTATAAGGTTAGTGCTTACCAACGGTTAGCTAATGTAGATAATTTTGTATTATAAAACAAACAGATAAGAAAATGAACAAAGACAAAAGAACCTATTGGACAGTTACCATTATTGCGATGGCATTAATTGTGCTGCCCTCGTATTTCGCACCTCGCGAATACTTAATTGAAACCATTCGCAGAATGGGATTTCCCGGTTATTTTGGATTAGAATTAGATATTTTAAAAATTGTAGGTGCTGTAGTTATTCTTATTCCTGCAATTCCAACCATGTTCAAAGAATGGTCGTATGTGGGTTTTGGAATCCTCTTGTTATCGGCAAGTTTAGCGCATTGGCTTGTTGATGGGCCGGCAAAAGGTATTGCACCGCTTGTTCCATTTGCTATCTTATCGGTGTCGTACTATTATTTCAGAAAACTGAATTATGCGAAATAAAATTTTGATTATACTTTTTACAATGGGTTGTCTAACCGCCTGCGGTCAGCAAACAACACAACAACAAAGCATTAAAACAGTAACCCAAAAAAACGAGAACAAAATGAAAGTTGAAATCTGGTCTGATATAATGTGTCCGTTTTGTTATATCGGGAAACGAAACTTTGAAACGGCATTAGCACAATTTGCCAGTAGGGAATTTGTTGAAGTGGAATGGAAAAGCTTTCAACTTGACCCCGCAATGCCCGATGTTCCAAGATACCAGGAAGATATGTACAGGTTTGTTGCCGACCGAAAAGGTTTCAGTTACGAACAATCAAAGAAAATGCACCAGGATTTAATTCAATACGCTAAAAGCGTAGGTCTTGAATACAATTTTGATAAAGCACTTGTTACCAATTCGCTCAAAGGTCAGCGGTTGATACAATTTGCAAAAACCAAAGGTCTGGGCGAACAAGCCGAAGAACGTTTGTTTTACGCCTACTTCACGCAAGGCAAAAATCTGAGCGATCTGGCCACATTGGTTGAGCTGGGCAAAGAAATTGGTCTGACCGGAACTGATGTCAATGAAGCGCTATCAAATCCGTTGTATGCGGAAAAAGTGGCAAACGATGCAAATGAGGCACAAAGATTAGGCGCAAGAGGTGTCCCGTTTTTTGTCGTCAACCGCAAATATGGTATTGCCGGTGCTCAGCAGCCAGATGAAATTTTAAACACACTTGAAAAAGCGTTCGCCGAATGGAAGAAAGAAAACCCTGATGCATTAAACATTCAGGAAGGCCAGTCGTGTTCGCCAGACTCTGACTGTAAGTAGTCGTTGGGGTAGTCGGAACCCCATTCTACCAGATTAAAGGGAATTGAATACAATTAATACCTTTTATGGGTATTAATTGTATTTGTCGGTATTGTAGCCTCGACAGGAATCGAACCTGTATCTGGAGCTTCGGAAACTCTTATACTATCCATTGTACTACGAGGCCGGTTCCGGTATTAACCGGGCCGCAAATATAGCCGCATTTTGGCTATTTCCCATCATTTTATCAATTGCGAAGCGTTGGCAGCAAAGATCTTCACCGCTATCGCCAGCAGTATCACACCAAAGAATTTACGCACCGCCGTCAAGCCACCCGAACCCAATAACCGCGCAATCGGCGACAAGGATTTCAGCACTACATAGATGATGATCAGGTTCAGCACAATGGCGATGAGCAAAGTTGTATTACCATAGTTGGCCTTGAGCGACATGATCGTGGTAAGCGTACCCGATCCCGCAATCAGCGGAAACGCAATCGGCACCACGGTAGCCGTTTTCACATCACCATCCCCTTTGAAAAATTCTATCCCCAACACCATTTCTAATCCCAGTATAAAAATCACGATCGATCCGCCTACGGCAAAGGCTTCCACCGTCAATCCCAATACCTGCAGAAAAGCCTGGCCCAGGTAAAGAAACAGGATCATCAACGCGCCGGATATAGTGGTAGCACGAAACTCCCGCATCCCTCCCATTTTCTGCTTCAGACTGATCAGGATCGGCACCGATCCAATAATGTCGATTACCGCAAATAGCGTAAAACTGACCGTCAGCAGTTCTCCAAAATTGAAATTCATCGAGGGGGATTTTGGGCAAAGATAGCGAGGGAAGGCGGAAGGTAAAAGGTGGAAGGCATAGGGAATAGATAAAACAGTGAGCTTGGGAAGCCTCCGCCAGCCATGACCTTATTGACTCATTCATCCATTGACATAAAAAAAGGCACAGGATTCAATAACCCTATGCCTTCTACCTTATTCCTTATACCTGTTAATACCGGCTGATCTGTTCTTTCAGCAGCTTGCGCGCAAAGTGAATGCGGCTCTTGATCGTACCCAGGGGTTCGTTGAGGTATTCCGCAATCTCCTGGTACTTGTATCCGTCGAAGTACAACAGGAAAGGCACTTTAAAGATTTCCGGCAGTTCGTCGATCGCCGTGCGGATCTCTTTTTCGCGCAACACAGACTCTGCACCATTCGGTACCGAAGCCTGCTTCAGGTTGAGTAGAAAGTCTTCCGATGTATTGTCAAATACCGTTTTGCGCTTGGCCTTGCGACGGTAATCATTAATGAATATGTTGCGCATGATCGTAAATAACCATGCCTTGATATTCGTTCCTGCATTGTATTTTTCGTGATTGGCCAGCGCCTTATAAAGCGTTTCCTGGTATAGATCGTTCGCGGCTTCCGCGTCTTTGGTGAGGTTTATCGCAAAAGGTTTGAGAAAATCTGCATTGTCCACCAGCATGTCATTGAATTCCGTATTCGCCATAACCGTCAATTTAGTTGACCAAATTTAGTGATTTTACCCGGTTCAGCATAATTAATGTTTAACCATTAAACTGTTTTAACGAGCTATTCACATTGTCACAAAAACCTAACCGCATTTCATTTGTGCCGGTTTTACAGCCGCGAGTTGAGTAACCGGCCGGTTTCCTGCATTTTCTGCAGGGCAGACGCCAATACCGGGTTGTGCAGCGCGTCTAAATGGCGGGAATGGTGCAGGTCCGTACCCACTAAACTGTAGAATTCGTGCTTCAGGAGGTATTCCGCCAGTTCGGTTACCGTACGGCCATATCCACCGCTCAGAGAGAGTATGTTCAATTGGAAAAGACAACCCGCTTCTTTTAATTCGTCGTAGAATTCCTTGTTGCGGACGAGGTAACTGTATCGCTCCGGATGGGCTATAACCGGCTGATATCCCTGCATTTGCATTTCAAACAACACCTCTTTTACTCCCATCGGCGGATGAACCATCGAGAATTCTACCAGTACCATATTGTCACTGAGCGTGAGCAAAGGTTCTTTGCGGCTCAGCAGCCCCTCCACATGATCGTCGATATAATATTCCGCGGCCGCCTTCAGCTCCACACCGATGTTTTCCTTTACCAATGCTTCCTGTACCGTATCCAATGCCCGCTGAATGGTGTCAGGGGTATTCTTATACATGTCCCAGAGAATATGCGGAGTAGTGATCAGTTTGCGGTAGCCGAGCGCTTCCATACCCCGGATCAGTTGCAGCGATGCATCCAGATCAGGCGCACCATCATCGATGCCCGGTAACAAGTGCGAATGCATATCAGCACCTAAAACCGAGTAGTCAAAGGCATTTGTTTCTTTTTTGGGGGAACGGGAAAAGAGGCGGAACATACAGTGGCGGATTTTACGTTGCTAAAGTTAACGCGATTCCGTTGATTGCAGTAGTAAGAAATTATTAAAAGTTGCGCGGTGGCAGCGTCGGAAATACTTTATACACCAGTTTACTTTCGGAAAAGAGTATTTGCCAGCCGGTGAGGAACAGGATCATAAAGTCCGTGTAGAACGATATGTTTTTCTGGTACCATTGTTCCAGTTGACCTTTATAGCCAAATATTTTCCGGTAGGCTTCCTGGATATCGCTGCTGTCCGATATAATTTTTTCCTCATCGCGGAAGATCACCGAACCAATACCCGTGATACCGGGCAGCGTATTATACACCACCTGCTGCACTTCTTCCGGGTAATGATCAAAGCTTTTTTTCATCAGCGGACGCGCTCCTACCAGGCTCATGTCGCCCCGCAGCACATTGAATAGCTGCGGCAATTCATTGAGCTTCGACATCCGGAGAAATTTGCCCATTTTGGTTACACGCGGATCATTGCGCAGCGTAATTTCCCCGGTACCGATCGAGGGACTGTTCTTCAGCATCGTGGCAAATTTCCAGATGGAGAACTCACGGTTTTTATAGCCTACTCTTTTTTGAAAATAAAAGATCTCTCCTTCACCCGTGAATTTCAACAATAACATAATCGGTATCAGCAACGGCGAAAGAATGATCAATCCGGTAAGGGCAAATAAAAAATCAAAAAAACGTTTGATAGCGAGGTACATATATAACTAAGAAAAACGGCGGGCTTTCACCCGCCGTCATTGTTTAATAAATTGAACGGATCTTTTCGGCTACAGCCTTTACTTCATCGTCCGTAATGTTGGTAGAACAGGGGATGCTCAGACAACGCTGATAGATGTAATCAGATTTGTCGTTATGATGATAATACACATCATCTTTGAACATCCGCAGTTTATTCATCGGCACCCAGAAAGGACGTGATTGCATCTGGTTTTCATTGAGCACCTTCAGCACGTCGCGTTGCTTTTCTGTTTTGAAAGTAAACAACCAGCAGTTGGGGTCCACGTCACTTTTCACTTCCTGGAAACTGATGTCGCCTACGCCCTGCAGTTCGCTGCGGTAAAGCGCATCCACTTCTTTTTTCCGTTGAATGAAACCAGGCAGTTGCTCCATTTGTGCCACACCCATGGCGGCCAGCACATTCACGAGGCGGAAATTATAACCGACCTCGTCATGAATGTATTCGAACGGATCGCTCTTGGCCTGCGTGGTAAGATGTTTGGCTTTTTTCGCCAGCGCTTCATCATTGGTAACGATCACACCACCACCACCGGTGGTGATGATCTTGTTGCCATTGAAACTGAAGGTGCCCATCAAACCAAAACCACCGGTATGTTTTCCTTTATAATAGGAACCCAGCGATTCTGTTGAGTCTTCCACCACTTTGATCTGGTATGTGTTGGCGATATCCATCAGCGTATCCATGTCACAGATATTACCGAGTACGTGTACGGGCATGATCGCACGTATAACGCGGCCTGTTTTGTTGTAGACACGCTCTTCGCCTTTCTGGCTGGTTTCTTTTTCGAGGAACTCACGCAACAGCTCCAAGTCCATCTGCCAGGTGCCCGGGTCCACGTCCATCAGGATCGGATCGGCGCCGGTGTATTTGATGGAGTTGACAGAAGCAATGAAGGTTACGTTGGGAACAATCACATAGTCGTTGTCCTGCACGCCGGCCAACAACAGGGCAATGTGCAAGGCCGAAGTGCCGTTGCTCGTTGCTACTCCGTAACGGCAGCCCGCGAATTCGGCTACCATGTTTTCAAATTGCGTCACATAAGAACCAACGGAAGAAACCCATCCCGTATCGAGACAGTCTTTCACATATTTCCATTCGTTGCCTGCAATATTGGGACCTGATAATAATAACATCAGTGTGGTGCTTTGATAATGTTTAAGAATGGATAGCTGATCAGATGTTACGGAATTTGGCAGAATGCGCGTCCGTGATCATACCGGAATCCATGAGTTTGATGATCTCGCGGATACCATCGGGCACTTTTTTGGTGATGGTAAAGCCGAGTTCGTCGCGGATCTTATCGCAGTTCACGCGGTAGTCGCGCGGATCTTCCGTGCGTTCTACATAGATCGCTTTGGCGGTCGGGATTTGCTTTTGGATTTCTTCCATCAGCATACGCTTGCTGTAATTCTCGGTTGTGTCACCTACATTGTACACGTTGGCTTTTACTTTTTCCGCGGGCGCTTCGAGCGCCAGCACTACTGCTCGTGCAAGGTCATCTACGTGGCAATAAGGACGGCTGAACTGCGGGCCCCAGATTTCCTGCTCGCCGGTCAGGCAAACGTTGCGGGTAAATTCATTCACCGTAAGGTCGAAACGGATACGGGGAGAGAAACCATATACGGTAGAGAAACGCAAAGCAGTGGCGCAGATGCGTGCGTCTTTGCGTTCATTGAGCAGGTAATTTTCAAATTTTACTTTCAGTTCGGCATACAGCGATACGGGGCGCAGCTCTGATTGCTCATCCACATAAGAATCGGGATCGGCCATTTTGCCATAGTTGCTGCAGGTGGAAGCAAACACAAAACGGTTTACACCGGCTTTTTCTGCTTTTTCAAACAAGGCAACGGAACCTGACCAGTTTACTTCATTTGCTTCATCGGAAAATTTGGAGCAGGCGGGATCGCCTACAATGGCCGCAAGGTGTGCGATACCATCGATGCCTTCAATAGCTTTATCGATATCCTCCTCATTGCGGATATCACCTTTTACAAACTCGAAGTTGGGATGCTGTGATACATCATACAAGGCATCACCACCAAACTTCAGCGAGTCCATTACGCGCACCTTATATCCTTTATCTAACAAAATCCTAACGAGAACAGAACCGATGTATCCGGCTCCACCTGTAACGAGAACTTTTTTCATATTTTTTATTTGCCGTTTAACTTGTCTATTGTGAATAGTAAATGGTTAATCGTGAATCGTCAATAAAACAGCCAAAGCCGGTTACCAATTACTTAATACCTAATACTTATTACCTATTACTTAACACTTATTACTTACTACTTATCACTTTCTGCGGATTGCCCACCACCACCACTCCATCCTCCACATCCTTCACCACCACACAACCGGCACCTACAACCACATTACTGCCAATCGTTATCCCCTGGCGGACTACCGCATTGGCACCGATAAAAGTATTTTCTCCCACCGTTACATTTCCGCTCAGCACCGCACCCGGACCGATATGCGCATAAGCGCCAATCCGGCACTCATGGTCGATACTGCATGCTGTGTTGCAGATCGCACCTTCACCTACCGTCACCAATGGATTCAGCGTTGCATTGGCGGCTATCAGTATGCCGGTGCCCATCAGTACAGTTGGACTGATAACGGCAGACGGATGAATAACCGAGGCGGCAGACCGGCCGGTCAGTTGGGCCAGCGTTAAACTGATGCGTTTCCGCAACTGGTTATCGCCGATGGCCACAAAATAATCAGCCGATTCCAACACAGCCCTTGCCTCCTTCCCTGATTCGGGGCCGAGATAGGCAAGACCGAACGGATTCTGCTCTTTCTCCTCCCTGTCAAAATAACCCGCTATCTTCCCTCCCGCACGAAGCACGGCATCCGCCACCACATAACCGTGGCCGGAATACCCAATGAGCGCGACAGGTTTGTCTGGCGTTATTTGCATATGATTTTATCCGCGTAAGTCCGGCAGATCAGGTAAGAGGGTTTGTGCATGTCTGCGGCATACCGCCGCGCAAAGATAATACCATTAACGATTTTATCCTTTGTTACCTTTTGAAAGCCGGCCGGCAAGTTCGGCATATTTGCTTCTCAAAGCCTCCTGCACCACCCGCTGATCGTAGTCCGCGGTCACCTTGTTGCGCAGGTTTTGCGCATATTCCTTCATTTCCTCCGGATGCGCCAGCGCCCATTGTACTTTTTCCAGCAGCTCTTTTTCGTCCCGCGGGCCGAACAGTACGCCCGTTTCATGGTCCGTAACGATATCGGAGTTGCCATTTATATCGGAACAAACCACCGGGCATTCCATCGCACCTGCCTGCAGCAGTACATTTGGCAATCCTTCCCGGTAAGAAGGGTGAATCAGTATATCGGCAATCGCCATATAATAACGCACTTCATCCGTCCAGTCGATATGGATAATGCGCGGATCGGTCTTTAATATTTCCAGCACATCGGTCTGCACGGGATCTGACATTTCAACCGGGCCGAGCACAATGAGCCGGATATTTTCACTCAGCTGGCTGAAAGCCCGCAGCAGTTCGCTGATCCCTTTGTCTTTCACTACGCGGCCAACAAACAACAGGTAGCGGTTAGCAGGATCGTACCCTACCGACCCGCGGATATCAGCGAGTTTGACAGAGTCGAGTTTTTCTTTATTGTAAAAAAACGTGTCTACCCCGTTCACCGAGCCTTTACCGATCAATTGAACCGGTCTTGCCGTAATGTTGTATTCTTTGATTGTTTTGATCACCCCGTTGCTTTCCGGGCATATATCGGTGGCAAAGCGGCAGGTCAGTTTTTCGAGGGCGATCACGATCTTCCTTTTCATTCCGCTCAATCCAACGAACCGGTAACCTGTTGGCGTCAGCAACCGCACCGGCACGCCGGCAAAATATCCTGCGATCATGGCAAGCAGGCTTCCTTTCGGGGTACTGGCATGAATGATCAGTGGCTTTTCCCGGCGGAATACACGCCACAAACGGAACAAGGCTGCTATGTCTTTGAACGGTGCGATCTCTCTTTCCATCGGCACACCGATCGTTCGTACCCCCTCGCGTTGTCCTACGATTTCGAGTTCTTTATCCGGCGCCGACAGCGCTACCATATCGTAGTAAGCGGAAAGATATTTTAATTGCCCCTTTAAAATGATATGCTGAAAAAGACCGGCGGTCGATATCCGGATGATCTTTACTGATTGCAGGCTATCGGGGAGCGGTTGGGATGTGTTATTCATAAATTAAAACAAACGCCTTCCGAAAACAACAGAGGGCGAAAACTTTCCGGATTGATCCATTACAATAAAAACCATCATCAGAAAAAACGGGAGACAGGGAATTTTATAGCGCGCCAGGGAACCGAAATTAGCCGTGGTAACGCCAACGATACCGGCAAAAACCACCGCAAAAACAAAACAGAAAACCAATACCGGGGATGAAAAAATCGTTTTGAAAAAACGCCTGAATCCGATTTTGCGGAATGCCATATAGATCAGGCAGAGAAAAGCAAACGCCTCCAGCGCACTGATCAGCATGAGGGGATTACGCACTTCAAAAAGAAATGGCCGGAAGAAGGTAGTGATCACACCCAGCGGAAATAAAAGAATCAAACTGGCAAAAGAGTCGCCGATCGGTCCTACCGAATAACCGGAACCCGTGGACTCTTCGAGTTTGCTGTACTCATCCTGCAAACCCTGCGCAGTTTCCACAATCCGTTCGGTTGAATATTGTGAAGCCAGCTCTGTCTGTGTTAGTTTACCCAACAACAATACGCCGCCTACCAATGAGCCCGCGAAAAGAAATAAAGTAGCCAGGCGGCGCACACCGCTGTCGGCTATCCGTTTGCGGAATCCCAGGAACATCCAGAGAATAAACGCCGGTAACAGGCAAAGCAGGATATAGGGTTTGATATAAAGCAACAGCGTACAACATGCCAGCAATATGACTAGGGAAACGAACATTTTACGTTTGGTAAAAAATAGCTGGTAGGCGGCATAAAGTGCGAAGCCCAGCGACCCCATACAGATCGAGTCTTTCAGCAGGGAGCCGCCCCAGAACAAAATAGACGGAAGGAAGAGAATGGAAAGCGCAAATTTCCACTGCAGGCGCGGAAACATTTCGCAAAACATTTTATAAATACGCCAGCAGCCTGCAAAAGAAAACAACGACAGGCAAAAACTGATACATACATAACTATTGCCAAACAGCAGGGAAAAAGGAAGCGCAAACTTGCATACGGCAAACGTACCCGCATTTTCCATATAATAATGCGTAACCGAATGTCCGTCGTACATGAAGTAGGTGTAGATAGGATTGGACGGTTCCATTTTCTCTACCAGAAAAATATCCATGAGGTGGCTCCAGTCGTCCGACACGGCATGATACATGTCGGTAACACCGCGATAATACATGAGTGTGTCGCCCGCACCATAATAGTACTGAACGATCAGTGCATAAAAGAATACGAATACAAGCCGCCATACAAGCGCCGGTATAAAATACCGCTGCATCTGGAGGCCGTTGTATTTCCTGCGCTTGATGTACATAAAAATAAACATCAGCAACAGGCAAAGCGGAACCAGATAAAAATCCGTATCCCTGAATAATCTTGTTTCAGTTATTTCATTCATGGCCGGCTTTTATTACCTGCTGATAAAAATCGAGATATCTCCGGGTCATCCCATCCATATTGAACTGTTCATGAAGTGCTTTTCTTCCTCCCGTTACAATACGCTCACGCAAGGACGGGTCTGCCAGCAAACGCAGTGTTTGTTGTGCCAGATCTTCTGCTGAATAAGGCGTTGCGAGCAACCCATTCACTTCGTGTTGCACAATTTCATTTCCAGCCGCCAGGTCAAAAGCCACCACAGGTACGCCCGCCGCAAATCCGTCCAGGAATACCAGTCCAAATGCTTCCCACAACGAAGGCATCCAGATCACCGAGGCCTTTTGCAATTCTCCCAGCAGGTTATGCTGGTATCCCTCAAATATAATATGGTTCTGCAAACCGGCTTCCTGCACTTTTTGCTTCAGCTCTTCTTCTCTTACGCCCATGCCGTAAAAATGCATGGTAGCCTCCGGGTATTGTTTTCTTATTTTTTCGAATGCCCCGATGGCATAATCGTGTCCTTTACGTTTGATCAACCGGCCGGGAAGTGCAATCCTCACCTGCGAAGGAGGCAGAGGAACAGGCAGTATTTCTTTTTGTTCGTACCCATGAGGAATGATCGCTTTCTTTTTTCCTTTCAATAAACCGACCTGTTGAAAAAAGCGGCTGACGATATCTGAAATAAGAATGAATCCGTCCAGTTGCCGGTATATCCATCTTGTTATTTGGTAATAAGGAGTCAGGTATATTTTCGGTGTAACGTTAAAGCCGTATTTGTTTTCATACCGGTCTGTATAGCTGTGCATGGTACTCATTACGGGCACATCGATACGGTGACGGAATTTCAATACAGCCAGCCAGAAATCGGCTTGTTTGAGATGGCTGTGTACCAGGTCATACCCCCCGCCGGCAATCTTTTGCTGCAATGTTTTGAAAATTCCTTTTTCATACACTTTCGCGTAAGCATGCGTGGTTATCGCCACACCCATCGCGTTCAGTTCACCGGCTATGCGCAGGGCCGCTTCGCTATTTCCCTGCTGATAAGCGATCCAGCATTCAGTCTGCGAATGCCGGTTAAGTGCGGGAAGTAATTGCAGTAATAATTTCTCTGCACCACCATAACCGCCGATATTGATAACGTGTAATACTTTCATGGATTCATTCATCAGCCTTGCAACAGTGGCTGGTAATTCAGGAACAGTCGTTCCAGTGAAAATTCTTTTTCCGCATGGAGCCGCGCATTAAGTGACAACTTTGTCCGTAGCGCTTCGTGCTCCAGTATGTCCTTGATATAATTGCAAAGAGCGTTTGCATCGCCCGGTGTGTACAGCAATGCATTTTCACCATGTGTCACCATATTGTTAACTCCCCATACATCGCTCACCACCGAAGGCAGTCCGCAGGCCATTGCCTGCATGATGGAGTTACTCATCGTTTCGCCGTGCGTGGCATGTACGTATATGTCGATCGACTGCATGAAATCGACCAGGTCTTTTTCCGGCAACATGCCACAGAAGTCAACATCGTCCGTTATGTTTAACGAAGTGGCCAGTTCTTTCAATTCCTGCATTGTTTCACCGTCACCGGCAATTCTCAGTTTCAGCCGGCGACCGGGCATTTCCGCCTTGAGCCGGGCAAACGCGTGCAGCAGTACGGGATGATCTTTGATACGCTGCAGACGGCTTTGCATACCAATGACCACAGCCTCATCGATGTTGCGCGCCGGCACGGGTTTATAAATATCCGTATCCAGCCCGTTGGGAATAATATGGGTACGCCGGAAGAGAAAAGGCAGTTTCAGTTTTTTAACCGCTCCTTCTTTCGCCTCTTGTGTAAGAAATACCAACCGGCTGGCAAACAATCCGGCAAGTCCCAGGAATACCCATTCTTTTTTTGTTTTAAGGTGATGGGCCTGGGTGTCGCGAACAACCATCCGTTTACCCCTTGAGAATAATTTATACGCGATTACGGGCAGGATGAGTGTGGGGCCGTGCAGGAAAACGGTGTCGGGTTTATTCTTTTTCAGCAGGCCGTATATACGCCGGAGGGTTGGCATGTCCAATCCCGGCCTTTTTTTAAAGAACGCATAGGGAATGTGCAGGCTTTCGCACTTGCGCACATAATCGGGTTGCACCTCTTCTATACCGCAGAATAACGCTTCGGTATGAAAGACCTGTTGCTTGTCGCCTTTTACGATCGAAAAGAAAACATTTCCGTGGCCACCGAGGCCGCTGTAAAGAATGTGCAGGATTTTTTGCTGGCTCATAAAGATCAGTCGGGCATAAAGAAATACCGTGGCTCGCGGCTGATCAGCGGCGGAACACCAAGCAGGTGCAGGCGCCCCATCTGGTAGTGTACAGACCACCAGCCCGCATCAGCATCGGTTACGTTGAATTCAAGAAGATTTTCAGCTGTCGGAGATTCCTTCATTTTGTTGCCGGCATCGTAAATACGCATCCAGTCTGTCTTGTAGATATAAAATTTTCGCGTGCCTTTCGGTACATAGAAATAAAAATAATTATAAAATCCACCCTGAAGCGGTGAAGTAGCAGAAGCCACGATCGAATAGGTCAGCTTATGAGGAAAGTAAGCCGTTACGCCGGCTGCATCATTGTCTTCGATGACTACAATGTATTTGCTGCGTTGCAGTTTGCGGAAGTCTACCGTCACCTCGCCATCATTGGCGGTATAATAGGCTTCGGAAAGCGGTGCTTCGCCGGGCCTGAGATTATTATTCCACGGATACACTTTTACAGTCACCCTTCCGGATGGGTTCAGCCTTCCGCCTTTCAGTTTCATCCAGGCAGAGTCGGAACGTCGTGTATCAATCAGCATCGTGATATTGCCCTGAAAAGTCATTGAAGGACCAAACGGATGTACCACACCTGGTACGCCCATCGCTTTTACTTCCTGCGCCGACAAAAACGGGGCAGCATTATATAACCGGACATCTCCGGTACGTTTTAGCGTAGAAAGGTAACTGCGTGTGTATTGCTGCCAGTCTTTTTTGCTACGGGGAAAAATAACCGCTGCCTTAGTACGGTAAGCCGAGCGCATTTCATTACCCCAGGTAGTGACAGACATGCCGGCTTCACCCGGCATAATGTTGAGTGCCGCATAGGAGGCCACCACCCCTTCTTCCATGATCTCTGCGAGATACGCCAGCAGTTCGTTGGTCTTCTGATTTCTCTGCGCCGCAGGCGCCTCACTGTATTCTTTCTGCAGGCGCACATAATGCAGGTAGAGGCCGATCTGTTGCAGGCGTTGTAATTCGCCGGCATCGTTGCACTCATTCATGGCTGTTTGCAGGGTGGAGAACCAGTTGTATAATTCATTTTCGGTGATCAGCGGATTACCGTTCCACGATTCGAAGAGCGGTCGTATGCGAGACCGGGTTTGCGGAAAACAATCGCTATAGAATTTATTCAATACGGCGGCCGTATCTGTTCCGGTATCCCAGGCAAGTGCGGCGGTAAGAAAATGTCCGATCCCTTTGGGAATCCAGGCATAAGTTGTTTCTGCCTGGTAAGACGACACTCCGGCTTTGCTGAGTTTTTTCATCCACGATACAACAGTGGGATAACTCGCAGCCATGCCTGCACCCGGCAGATCGCGGTTGCTTTCAAATACACTGTAGTACATATAAATACCCAGCGACTTTGTTTTCGTTCTCCATCGGCTGATCAGTTCATCCGTAGAATATTTCGATGTATTGAAGCCATTGGTCAGCGTCACAAAAATATTGTCTTCAAGATTATAACGCGGTATATCGATATGATCGTTGTAAGCCAGTATCCCGATTTTTTTACCCGGGTGCGTGCGGCGGAGTTTCTTCGCCACTTCGTTGGTAAAATAAAACACCTGGTCGCTGGCATTGCTTCCTGCGCGGCGGGCTGCAGCCAGATCGCTATAAGAAGGTCCGTCGAATGGTTCAAGTGAAAGCATTGGCACCGGTTTACCGCGACGGTCGGCTGCATCGAATTGGGTGGCCAGCCAACGGTAAGCAAGTTCACTTACTGCAGGAAGGCCATAGTTCAGGGTGGTGCCCCATTGCACATTACCATTGACAAGTGGCTTGCTGAGATAATCGCGATTGGCCTCAAATGCCGCGCGATTATCGGCTACCAATCCATAATAGGCATGTACATTATAGGTCTGAAGACTGCCACCCATTCCGTTGACCCGTTCCCAGAAATAATACTGTTCTGCCAGGCGGTCGGAGCCATAGCCCCATCCCGGTGTAATTTTTCTGTAGGCAAAATCCGGTCGCGTCAATAGTTCAAAAGACTGATAAATTTTTTTACCGGCGGGTTTAATATGCCAGGCCGGATTAGGAAAATAATAACGGAAGCCTAATTGCTGCAGATAGCGATACATCCCCTGGCGAAGTCCTTCCGCCGTATTGGCACATACATAAGCATAGGTATTGGTGGACTTTATATAAAAGCCCTCGTCGCCATAGGAGGAAAGTTTGGAAGGATACTGTCTGAATTTATCGCGGTCGCGGGTGGTAAAATAAATTCCTTTCCCATTGAAGCGGTTAATACTGTCGGCAATCACGCGACCATAGAAATCGTTGAGAATACGTATCACTTCCCTGGCCGATGCCTTTTCTTCCGAAGAAGCCGAGGTTTCAAAATAAACACGCACGGTTTCCTGCGCGCGAACCACTCCGGTGGACAGCAGCAGTAAACTCAGTACAACAATAAGAAGCTTGTTTTTTTTCATCATGGTTCCTTTGCAACCGTCAGTCCGGGCTGTCGCTTTTTGTTAAGCCGGGCGATGAGCGGTCGCTCAACCCACCGGTAAAACAATAAGCCTGCCACGCAGATGGCGATTATCAAAAGGATGGTTAAAAAGTGGAGCAGCGTTGCATCGGTAATGCCGGAAGACACAAGGATCCGCATGCCGGCGGCCAGAAGCGGGAGGTGAATAAGATAAAGAGAATAGGAAGCATCGCCCAGGGCGAGTAGTAATCGCGAAGGACGGATCAGGCCACCTGCTCTTTCCAAACGGATAAGTGAAATAATTATTAAAGAAGAAGGCAGGCCAAAAAGCACCACCCTATTCAGCGATCCGTGAAAAACCGTGATATCGTGTACGGCCAGCCATCCTCCCGCAATGAACCCGGCGATACCGGCAATCAGCAGTATTTTCGCCAACGGTACATTGAGTTTCTTCCACAGAAAAGCAACCGCAATGCCCAGCAGGAATTCGATGTTCATCGGAAAAAGCAGGATGGTCATCCAGGGGTCTCTGTCTGCTTCCGGCACCACTACCAGCAATACGCCGTATAAAAACAATATGGCGGCAAATACAATCTTTCTTTTTACCAGGAAAAAACCGGCAAATAAAACATAAAAGAATAGTTCGTAGGTCAGGGTCCAGCTTACGCCGTTCACCATTTCATGCCCGGGCAGTAACAACAACGAACCCGCCATCTTATCAGGCTGAAAAATTTCATGGTCGTGATAATGGCTCCAGAAAAGCCAATGCATAAGGAGGAATACAAAAAACAAAACCCAGTAAGGCGGATATATCCTGACAAACCTTCTTTTTAAATAGCCGGGAAGGTTGCGTGCGTCGGAGGTAAGGTGAAAACAGGAATAGGTGATAATGAATCCGCTCAACACGAAAAAGATATCTACTCCCGCTCCGCCAAAGGCAAAAACATCTGCCAGAAAAGTTTTTCCGCTGACGAGCTTGAACGTAAATCCCGCATGCATAAGTACTACCAGTAAACTGGCAATGCCTCTGAGAACCTGCAGGTATTGCAGCGTATTCGTTTTATCTGGTTTTATTGGATCCATTTCTTATACCATAACTGGAACATCAGCAGTGTCCATAATAAAGTGAACCTGTAGTTATCGCCGCTGTAATATTCATTCAGCAGCTTTGCTACCTGCTTTTGATCCAGCAGACCATGTGCGGCCAGGCTTTTCTCCGATAAGTGTTCATCAAAAAGCGGCCGCAGGTCTGAACGGAACCAATTAACCAACGGTATGGAAAAACCCATTTTGGGGCGTTCCATTATTTCACGGGGCAGGTAGTCGTGTACGATCTGGCGGAGCAGATATTTTGATACGCCATTACGGTATTTCATTTCATCCGGCAAGGTGGCGATCCACTCAATCAGTGAATGATCGAGCAAAGGTTCGCGTCCTTCCAGCGATATGTGCATCGTAGCACGGTCGACTTTCGTCAGGATGTCACCTGGCAGGTACGACAGGTAATCGAAGGCGAGCAACTGATCAAGACGGCCGGGTAATTTTCTTATTTCATTTTTGCGAAACAGTTCCACCGGCGATGCTGCTTGTGTGAACAATCCGGCCAGTATATCAGGAGCGGCAGTCTGGTTGGCAAAATCGATCATGTCTGTCAGATCGGTTCTGCCTTGCAGAAAATCAAGGTATTTGGCAAGGTTATCAGCTGATGTGTTTCCTGAAAAAATTTTATTCAGTACGGCTTTCGGCGTATTGCGCAGCACAGTGGCCGCGAGTGGTCTTAATGCTGCGGGTATCTTATCTTTTTTCGCAGCAATGCCCAGCAGGGCTGCGTGTCGTTCATATCCTGCAAACAACTCATCCCCTCCGTCGGCAGACAAGGCTACCGTTACCTGTTTGCGCGCAAAGCGGCTGACCAGCATGGTTGGTATGGCCGAACTGTCGGCAAAAGGTTCATCATAACATTCCGGCAGTTCGGGAATGATGGCTTTGGCATCATCGAAAGAGCAATATAACTCATGATGATCTGTACCGAGGTGCGCCGCTACCTTGGCGGCGTGCTGTGCTTCATTGTATTTGGCATCGCTAAAACCAATCGTAAAGGTTTTGATCTTTTCGGAGCGGCCACTTTGCAACAAGGCTGTTACCAGCGAGCTGTCGTATCCGCCACTCAGGAACATACCAACAGGCACATCGCTGACCATGCGGTACTCGCAGGCTTTTATGAGGCGCTGCCGCAATGCTTCTTTTGCCTCCGCTTCGCCGATCTTCTGTTTGGGCTGACCATAATAGTCCAGCACATCCCAGTAACGTTGTTGTGTAATATTACCGTTCTTCAGGTCCACGCGCATACTACACCCCGGCTCCAGCTTCCAGGTATGTTTGAATATGGTATAAGGTGCGGGAACAAATGTATATTGAACATATAACCGGAAAGCCTGCGGATCGATCGTTTTTTCAAAACCGGGATAAGTGAAAAAAGCTTTCAGTTCGGATGCGAACAAAAAACATCCGTTGTGCTGATAGTAGTATAAAGGTTTTACGCCGGCGCGGTCGCGGCTGAGAAAAAGTTCCTGTTTTTCTTCATCGAAAATGGCGAAAGCAAACATGCCGGTGAATTTCTTCACGCATTCATCGCCCCATTGCTGGTAGGCATGAAGGATCACTTCCGTATCTGAGCCGGAAATAAAAGCGTGGCCTTTTGCGCTCAACTCATCGCGTATTTCGCGGTAGTTATAAATTTCCCCGTTAAATATAATAGAGAGCCTGCGGTCCGGCGTAAACATCGGTTGCTTACCGAGTGGCGAAAGATCGATGATGGACAGTCTTCTGTGTCCAAGCCCCAGGGTAGCTTTGTTCAGCGCAAACACTTCCTGACCCGAAGCATCGGGCCCGCGGTACGACAGTGCGTCCGTCATCTTTTTCAGTTCGGCGTCTCCCGCTTTCCCCGTATAATCAATGTATCCGGCTATTCCGCACATAAGGTTGCAAATTAATGAGCAGGCAGATGATACCCGCTGATGGTTTCCCCGTAAATGTCAATCAATCTTTGTATGTAAGTACGTTTACGCGCCACATCACCTGCATATGCACGGGCCTTTTCTATCCGGGCCTGGTATCGGTCGGGCGCTGTAAGGTATTCTTTCAATATACCTGCGGCTTCGGAAGGATCATCAAGACCGAAATAATCCGCATGCTCGCCAGCAATATCTTTCAAAGCAGGAATATCCGACAAAAGCACCGGCAGGCTGGCGGCCATCGCTTCTATTACCGATAAGGGATACCCTTCAAATTTCGATGCCATGATGAACAGATCGTATTTCCCCAGCACGCTGCTCACGTCTGTTGTCTGCCCCATCATCCGCACATTGAGTTGTTCCTTTTCAATGCGCTGATTAAATGCGGTGGCATCTCCGCCGCCATAAATGTCAAGAGATACGGGCAGTCCTTTCAAGTCGGAAAAAATATCCAGCAGGTACTGGTAGTTCTTTACTTCCCTGATTGTTCCTACGGCTACCACACGCAATTGCCCCTGCGCAGGAGTGGCAGGTTTAATTTCAAAAAAATTGTCTTCAATAAAATTGGGAAGAATATACTTTTTTCCGCTGAATGATATAGCCGATGAGAAATCCTTTTCCAGCATAGGCGATAGAAAAATGAGCGCGGCCTTTTTGTCTCTGAACAAGGTTCTTTTTTCAACGGCCTTGAGCATTGGCCGTGTTTCGCGGTCCTGCGTATACATGGTGTGCAGCGTATGTACCTGCGGAATGCTTTTGGGTTTCACCAGGTTTACATACGAACCGGCCGGATTCAGGTGTGTATGAATGATATCCGGCTTTTCTTCTTTGATCAGCCTGCGCAATCTGCGCAGTAAAAAAAGCAGGTCGGCACCACCGCTGTAGTGAAGATCCACTTTTTTCACGCGCGGATCAATTTTATCCAGCAAAGGTGACCCCCCGATAAAATACGCAAGCGTATTTTTCACTTGCGGAGACAAGCCATTGCCCTGAAGCGTATTGCTGAGCAACACTTCAGCGCCTCCGACATTCAGTGAATTGATCACATGTAAAACTTTCATGCAGTATCAGCGGGCGAGTACGATCAGCGAAAACCCGCCCATTGTATTGGCCGCAAAATCTTTGTTCAGCGGATAAAATATGCGCCGGAGAAAATTGCAGAACCGGTTAAAAAGGGTTAGCCCTTTATTGTTTACTTCCAATGCCGTTTTGGTATAAGCCCAGTCAATCACCTCCTGTCCGCTGTCACTGATAGTGGCCAATGCGGTTTCTTTATTGAAATAATGCAGATGGCCGACAGATTTTCTCACATGTTTGAAATTATTGATTGCGATGGAAAACATGGAGATGTCCAGTGGTATATGATAGATCTTGTAGGTTGCTTTTTGCGAAGCTGCGCGGATGAACCCGAGATAATCATCTACGTGTTCAAAAACATCGATCATCAACAACAGATCAAAATGTTTGTCGGTGGTGAGCAGGTTTTCCTGGAAAAAATCCAGGCGATCTTTTTTGCGTTGCTCCATCAGTTTGAAGGCGTCCGGTGCTATTTCGTATCCGGAGAAAGCAATGGATTGATCGGGAAGTCGCTGGTGGAGCTGGTTGAGTATCTCTCCCGCACCACATCCGATCTCTACCACAGTTTTGGGCTGAAGATTATTTTTCTTCATGATGTTGATGATCTGTGTTGCCTTCCAGGGAGAATCTTCTACATGCCATGTCGGGTTTTGGTGGAGGTATTCGCTGTCGGTAACAGCATAGTCGGTGGGTGTCATAAGAAAAAGGTGGTTTAGTTAAGGCTATATGTTCGGTTCATCTCCTTAGCAATCGCTTGGCGGGGCGAACTATCGGATTATAAAGATATTTCACATACAGGAATTTTTTACTGGAAATAATCTTCCGGTAAATGGCCGGGTAATTCTTAACCAGATAAGCAGCAAATTTCTTAAACTCTTCCGGGCGGTTTACGATCATATAAAGCAGGGTGTATCTTATATGATAAAACAGGAACTCTTCCCTCCATTGGCGAAGTCGTTGTGGATCTGCGGCTTTGTGTTTTTCTGCGTAGGCATAGGATTGTTCAATCATGCCGAGTATATCATTGATAGCTGCATCTGCCGACATGGCTGTAATGCCAAGGTTGTTGTCGTGCATGCGGATGATATAGCAGGGTTCATTGATGCATATCACGTCGCTGACAGTCATCAGCATAAAATTAATCCGCTGATCGTCGCAAAGTTTGATATCGGAGAAATTGATCTCATTAGCCCGCATGATATTGGCATTGACCAGGCATCCTCCCCACCCTCTTGAAATATAGGGCGGCAGGAAAAAAATATCCATGCCCTTGTTCATCACGCTGCGAAACAGCAATTGTTCGCGAACGGGATCGTTGGACACAAGTTCACCGGTTTTCTCAAATAACAAAGTGGACCTGCCGAAGATAATGCCCACATCCTTACGATTGTCTGCGATCCTGATAGCATTGGAAATGAAGGAGGGGTTTTCAAGATAGTCGTCGCTGCCAAGGTTCATCAGGTAATCACCTTTGGCAAGTTCCATGAAAGTAAGCCGGTAGTTGAGCGCAATACCCAGGTTTTTTTCATTACGGAAAAAACGCACACGCGGGTCATTAGTATAGCGTTTGATCACCTCTACCGAATTATCCGTACTGCAATCATCATTCACTACCACTTCAAGGTTTGGATAGTCCTGTTGCAAAGCTGACTCTATCGCCTGCGCAATCCATTGCTGGCGGTTATAGGAGGTAATAACGATACTGACCAGCGGTAATTTTTCATCCATTTTTTTTAGTTTTTAGCAGATGCCGGGCAAATTGCCGGGCTTCCGGCATTGATAACAGGGTAACAGCAAACGAAAGGCCGAGCATGGTGCCCAGTCCCAGGAGGTTCAGATGAAAAGATGGAAAATAGAAGGCAAGAATCAGTTTGATGGCAGAAAGAAAAAGGAGTGACGGAAGTAGTACCAGCAAGTTGTCTTTCACGTACCAGTTCAATAATTCCGTTGGCAGCAGTTTGCGGTGTATGAGGGGCTGACTGATCAGCACATATCCGGCATTTACCGAAAGCCAGACAAATGATGCTCCCACTGCACCATACAGGTTTGTCCAGACAAAAAGAAGCGGGATCAGGATAATGACGGCAACAATATTCTGGTAGATGGTAAAACGTGTCCAGCCATGCGCAATCATCAGGTTGTAAGGAATAACCACGATGCCATTGCACAGGCTTCCGATGATCATTATTTGTGCCAGCAGCACGGTAGCATCGGCGGTGGCGGCGTTCTTTGTCCAGCTGAAAAGAAAATCATACGTAAAGAAAAGCAGGACCAACCCGATGGGGTACAGTAATGCGCCCATAATGCGGCATGCCTGATGATATAATCTTTTCAATGCCTCCTGGTCGTTGGAAACCACAAGGCCTGAAAAGCGGGGAAAGAAAGCTGTACTGACCGGACCAACCAGCATGGCGAGGCTTGTGGCGATGGTAAAAGCCAGAACATAGTAGCCAAACTGTGTCAGTGGTAATATTTTGCTCAGCACGATCTTATCAGCCTGCGAAAGAAAAAAACTGATAAGCCCGATGCCAGTCATCCCCAGGGCAAATCTTCCGACCCGCCGGATCTGTTCGCCTGAAAAAGCAGGGCGTTGCCCTGCAGGCATTGAACGCCAGAGATAAAACCGCATCACCAGAACGTACAGGAAGCTGAGACCGGCCTGCCATAAAAAAAAGGCCTGCACTGTTGCTGAAAAAAAAGCGAGTACGATCAGCACCCCGGCGCCTCTGAGTGTACTCATCACAATCAATATAATATTGTTGGTTACCTGTTTTTCAAGACCGGTAAGACCGCCATTATATAAACTGATCGGCCATTGAAAGGCTATTACCGCTCCCATGAGCGCCACGGATTGTTTTACCACATCCGGGTGCAGGGTTTCAGCCTTGATCCAGTGCGTGGATATGAATCCGGACAGCACCACTACCAGCCCTGCGATCATAATACCGATGAGCCAGTAGATTACCTCCAGTGAAAAAGCGAGGTTTCGTATTTTTTGCGGATCCTCAGGTTGTGATCTGAACCTGGCCAGTTCCCTGCTCAGCGTGGTACTCAATCCGAGGTCGAGAATAGCCATGGATCCAAGCAACGTGCCATAGAAACCTACCAGTCCGTATGACTCCATTCCGAGATAACGAATATAGAAAGGTATCAGCAGCACCACTATTGCGGCTGCCCATACTTTACCGATAACGTTGGCGGAAATATTTAATTTTATTGCAGACACTCAGCGGTTGTAAAATATCTTAAGCTCCTGTAGTTGCAGACGGATACTTCCGGAGTATCGGTTGCCCGTCAACGGTTCAACACCTTTCGTTCCTTGTTCAACCGGCAGAATCTCTACCGCTTTCTCATATACTTCTTTGAATATGGTCAACAGTTCGTATTTGGAAACTGTATCCGAATAGGGAATGATCAGGCGCTCCTGCGTTTTTCCTTCAATGATCTGCAAACAGATTTTTGCCCACTCGAGCGTGGTGATCCCGTTCCAGAGATGATCAGTAAACCCTTTTAGCTGCGTTGCACCGGAACTGAGAAACCAGGGAAGAAGCGACTTTGGATTGTCCCCTTTTTCCATTCCGATCACGGAACAGCGGATAATAAAAGCGTTGGGAAAAGACTGCAGCGTATCGTCGGCACACCATTTAGCAAGTGCATAAGCCGACTCTGCAGTAAGAAGATTGGTCGATGGATGTATAACGCGCGCACCCGTGGAGGCCAGAAAAACCGGCAACCCATAGTTTACGATGTAAGTATCCTTGTCATTGGGATTGGCCTGCGGAATTTTAGCCGCACAGTTGATGATCCAGTCGAATGAGTGCTCCCGGAAAAAACTGATAAAATCATTGCCGGGCCACCGCAAAGAAGTATGGGTTAATTCAATCTCCGGGATTTCTTCAAGCAGCCGGTAAACGGCATTCCCCAACATTCCTTCATGTCCCAGCACACAGACCCTCATAGGACATTATTCAGATGTTGCTCCTTCTTCAGGATCTGAGGTTGCGGAAAAAGAACCAGGTAATCATTTGCATTGATCTTACTGCTGATCATGTTGTAGTAATTCCAGGCAAAAACAAGCACCACATCGTACTGCTCAGCAGCGGCCTCTTTGGTAAACTCCACCACAGGGATATTACAGGCTGGAATGAACCGGTTAGTCCGCTCGGGAGACTGGTCGAAAATATATTTCACCTCTGCCGTACCAAGACCAAGCAGGTTGCAGAAAATATTACACCGGCCGGAAGCACCAAATCCTACAATCGAGCGTCCTTGGTCGCGCAACTTGCCGATGGCCTGCCGGCAATCGGCTATGTGCTTCTTTATTTGCCTGTCAAATATTACAAATTCTCCGGCACTGGTAATTCCTGCCGCTTTCTCCTTTTCTATTTGCTGTGCTATTTTTTCCGGCATCTCTTCTACTCCTTTCTTTACAAAAATTCTTACGGAGCCGGAGTGTGTATCGATCAGATCGAAGTCATACAAGGTCATCCCATTCAGGCGAAACAGATTATTCAGGCTGAAGATGGAATGATAGAACATATGTTCATGATAAATAAAATCATATTGATTTCCTTCCACCAGGTTGAGCAGGTAATGTACCTCTGCTACAAAGGAGCCATCCTCTTCCAGGCAATACTTGATGCCGTCGATTACGGAAGACAGATCATTGATATGTGCAAATACGTTGTTGGCTACGACTACCTGCGCAGAGCCACCAAGTCCGTATTTCGCCGCGTTTTCATAATTGAAGAAATCGACAATTACATCGCAGCCTTTGTCTTTGGCAACCTGTGAAATATTAAGCGAAGGTTCAAAGCCGGTGGCTTTTACCCCCAGATCGTTCAAAGGTTTGAGCAACACGCCGTCATTGCTGCCGAATTCGATCACGGATTTGTTGCGTTCCTTCAGTGAAAAACGTTTGTCGAGATAAGCCGCTACATCAGTGAAGTGTTTAGTAAGACCGATAGACGACATATAACGATAGTCGCGGAACATTACGTCCGGATCAACGATGGTATCAACCTGCAGTAATCCACAGTTGTCACAGAACAACAGGTTACAATCATAAGACTGTTCATCGCGGATTTGCTCGATTGAAGGGAAATAACCAGCTAGCGGAACCGAACCGAACTCGATAACTGGTTTAAGAAACTCTTTCTGACGGCAGCCGGAGCAAACCTCTCTTTTTACAGATGACATATCAGGGTTTAAAATAATTGTAGTTGGAAAGAATCCGGTCCAGCTCTTCCATTGAAACCGCAACTTCCTTGGAAGAAAATTCGCCGCTGGCAAAAGTGGGTATGGCCGGAGAAATGTCTTTGTAATGCATGAGGAATATATTGTCCTCTTTGTCGTAGATGGTGCGCGGTAATTCTTCCGCAGCGATCATGATCTCGTGCAATTTCTCAGAAATACGGGGCTGGCCTTTCTTATAGGTCAGGCCGAATTTTTCCCGGAATATCTCAAAAAGATCTGCCACTCTGTGGCTCTTCAGATTAGGTACAACGTTCACACCGGATTTTTCCAATGAATGTTCTATGAGGTCCATTGCTTCTTCGATGTCGATCATGAAGCGTGTCATGTCGGAAGAATAAAGTGTCAGCGGGTAATTTTTGCGGATAGCTTCCCACATCAGGGGTATAACGCTGCCGGTGGAATTGAGTACGTTGCCATAGATCGCGCAGGAAAGACGGATACCGGTAGTTGGCGCATTGACGATGAAGGATTCACCGGCTACGAACTTCATGGATCCGTACAGCGTAGTGGCTGCGCGGCTCTTATCGGAAGAAATAAAACAGGCTGCTTCCATGTTGTTTTCTTCGGCGGCGCGGCGGGAATTCAGGGCGCCATTGACAATGATTTTCACACCTTCTTCCACGTTCTGATCCACCGCTTCGATCTGCTTGAGTGAAGCCGCAAAGATGCCGATGTCATGTCCCGCGCTTGCACGCTTCAACAGGTCGAAGTTGCGAATATCACCTACCACGCAGCGAATGCGGGGAAATTCTTTTTTAAGGTAGTAGTGCTTTGATTCATCGCGACTGAATACCGTCACCTCGTTGTCTTCCTGGTAACGTCTGATCAGGTTTTTGCCAAGGTAGCCGGCTCCGCCTGTGATAAAAATCCGCTTATTTTTCATGTGTTAAATTACTTGTTTTAAATAGGCCCCATAACCGCTTTTGGCGAGACCTTCGGCCAGTTGCAACAATTGTTCCCGTGAAATAAAATTGTTTTTATAGGCGATCTCTTCGATGCATCCGATCTTGGTGCCCTGCCTTTTTTCAATCACGCGGATGAACTCGCTGGCATCACTCAACGAATCGAACGTACCTGTATCCAGCCACGCCGTGCCGCGGTCGAGTACGGCCACGTGCAAAGCTTTACGGCTGAGGTATTCCCGGTTGACGTCGGTGATCTCGTATTCGCCGCGTGCAGAAGGTTGCAGGTTCCGGGCAATTTCCACCACCTGGTTATCATAAAAATAAAGTCCCGGCACAGCATAGCTTGATTTCGGGACTGCAGGTTTTTCTTCAATGGAAACGGCATTCATCTGGTCGTCGAATTCCACTACACCGTAACGTTCGGGATCTGATACACGGTAGGCAAATACATAACCACCTTCGATATCAGACAGGCGTTGCAATTGACGGCCCAATCCCATACCATAAAAAATATTATCTCCCAGCACCAGGGCCACTTTTTCTGTTCCGATAAAATCCGCACCGATCACAAAAGCCTGTGCCAATCCATTTGGATTTTCCTGCGTGGCATATTCAAAACGGCAACCGACCTGCGAGCCGTCGCCCAGCAGGCGTTTGAAAGCAGCATTATCTTCCGGTGTAGTAATGATGAGGATCTCGCGTATGCCGGCCATCATCAGGGTAGACAAGGGATAATAAATCATCGGCTTGTCGTAGATCGGCATCAATTGTTTGGAGATCGCCTTGGTAATGGGATACAGGCGCGTACCCGATCCTCCGGCGAGAATGATTCCTTTCATTGCGCTCGTTTTGTGTATTGCTGCTCGTAATAATGTTGATATTCTCCGCTGGTGATCTGCTTCAGCCATTCCGTGTTGGCCAGGTACCAGTCAATGGTGAGTTCAAGCCCCTGCTCAAAAGTAACCGAAGGTTTCCAGCCCAGTTCTTCATTGATCTTGCTGGCATCTATTGCGTAGCGGCGGTCATGTCCGGGGCGGTCTTTCACATAGGTGATGAGTTGTTCACTGTCACCTGTGGGGCGGCCAAGTTTCACATCCATCAACTGGCAAAGCAATTTTACCAGGTCGATGTTTTTCCATTCATTAAATCCGCCGATATTGTAGGTGCTGTGTTCAACGCCTTTATGAAAGATAAGGTCGATTGCGGCAGCATGATCTATTACGTATAACCAGTCGCGGGTATATTGGCCATCGCCATACACCGGTAAGGGTTTGCGTTCAATGATATTATTGATGAAAAGCGGGATCAGTTTTTCGGGAAAATGATTGGGTCCGTAGTTATTCGAACAGTTGCTGATGACCACGGGCAATCCATATGTGTCGCCGTATGCACGCACAAAATGATCGGAAGAAGCTTTTGATGCACTATAGGGCGAATGCGGATCGTAGCGGGTGGTTTCGGTAAAAAAACCAGTGTCGCCTAATGCGCCGTATACTTCGTCGGTGGAGATATGATAAAAACGTTTGCCGTCCTCTTTTCCCTTCCATGCATCGCGCGCCGTATTCAGCAGGTTTACCGTACCGATGATATTGGTATAAACAAAATCGAGCGGCGACATGATCGAACGATCGACATGGCTTTCTGCCGCGAGATGGATAACACCGTCAGGTTGGTATTTTGCAAAGAGCGCTTTCAACGCATCCGTATCGAGAATATTTACTTTCTCAAAATGATAATTGGCGCTGTTTTCTATATCGTTGAGATTGGCAAGGTTGCCTGCATAGGTAAGCGCATCCAGGTTTACGATTTTGTAATCCGGGTAACGGGTTACAAACAAACGGACTACATGCGAACCGATGAACCCGGCTCCACCTGTGATGACAATTGTTTTACTCATAAAAATAGGAACGCTTATAAACGATCGGGGTTTTGAGTATACCAGCGATAGGCTTGCTTTAATCCTTCGCTGATAGGAACCGCAGCGGTATAACCAAGCAGCTCACCGGCCTTTGAAATGTCGGCCAGGCTGTGTTTTACATCACCCGCCCGCTCGGGACCATAAAGCGGGTTAAGTTGACTGCCTGCTTCTTCTTTCAGCATTGCGAATAACTCGTTGAGTGTTGTTCTTTCGCCGCAGGCGATATTATATACCTGGTTAACGGCTTCTTTATTTTCCGTGAAAAGCGCTTTGATATTGGCTTGCACGGCATTGGCCACAAAGGTGAAATCGCGGCTGTGTTCGCCATCACCATTCATCACCGGTGCTTCGTTGTTCATCAGTGCTTTTACAAAAAGGGGAATAACAGCAGCATAAGGACCTTTTGGGTTCTGGCGCGGGCCGAAGATGTTGAAATAACGCAATCCGACGAATTCCATTCCATATAGCTGGCCATATACGCGGGCATACAACTCATTTACAAATTTCGTAACGGCGTATGGCGAAAGTGGATTACCTATTTTGTCTTCTATTTTCGGCAATCCCGGATGATCGCCGTAAGTAGACGAGCTGGCCGCATATACGATGCGTTTGATCCCTTTTTCCTTGGCGGCAGTAAATACATTCAGCGCGCCGGAGATGTTCACGGCATTGCTGGTAAGCGGGTCTGCGATGGAGCGCGGTACGGAGCCCAGGGCTGCCTGATGTGTGATACGGTCGATGCCTTCGCAGGCCTGCAGGCAGGTATCGTAATCACGGATATCACCTTGTATAAAAGTGAATCGCGGATCGTTGCTCAGGTGTTTGATATTATCCAGGGAACCTGTGCTCAGGTTATCGAGCACACGTACTTCCGTTACACGATCGTCATTCAGCAGTCCGTCGGCCAGATTGGAACCAATAAAGCCTGCACCACCTGTCAATAAAATTTTCATCGAAACTTATTTCTTTTTAAACCATTTACGGACATCCAGTGTATCGATCACTTTTTCCAGGAAGGTTTTAGGTCCTGCTTCTTCTTCGTAATAAGAATTATCGGTACCGTATCCATAACCGTATCCGTAACGGCCGGAACCATAATACCCGTAGCCCGCCTTCATTTTTACATCGTTGACCACTATGGAAATACGGGGAAGTTTCTTTTCCTGATAAAACTCGTCGATGAGCGCGATCTGACGTTTATGTGTATGCTCCTGGCGTACGAGGTAAATGGTACAGTCGGCAAATTTTCCAAGCGTCATGGCATCGCTTACCATACCTACCGGTGCAGTATCGATGATCACCACATCGAATTTGGCCTTGAGGTAAGCGAACATTTCTGCTACACGGTTATCCAGTAAAATTTCGGATGGATTCGGAGGAATAGGACCGCAAGGAAGTACAAACAGATTTTCCGTTTCGGGAACGGGAATGATCAGTTGATCGAGTTCTCCTTTGCCTACCAGGTAATTCGTGATGCCTGGTTTTTTCGACATATTCAATCCAGACAACACTTTCGGTTTACGGATATCAAACTCAAGGATCACTGTTTTCTTGCCCGTTAGTGCCAGTACAGCTCCCATGTTGGTACTTACAAATGATTTACCTTCTCCGCTGAAGGAAGAAGTAACCATGATAACCGGCTTTTCCGTTTTGCTCAGTATATACTGCAGGTTGGAGCGCAGTATCCTGAATTGTTCGGCCACCATGCTGCGGCTGGTCTTGTTTACGATCAGTACCTTATCATTGAAGGAGTGTCCAACTTCTCCGAGTATCGGTGTTTCGGTAATCCGTTCAATATCGTTGCGGGTATTAACCTTATCGTTGAGCACTTCTTTGATGAACACGATGAGTGCGGGTATGGCCAGACCGATGGCAATGGCAAGCAGTTGAATGAGGCGGCGCTCGGGTTTTACAGGCGTTACGGGCAGGGAAGCTTTTTCAATTACTTTGGAATTCGAGATCGTGGAAGCGCGTGAGATGGCTGCTTCTTCGCGTTTGCCCTGCAGCGTTTTCACGAGGTCGAGCTTTACATCCACCTGGCGTTTCAACTCCACATATTCCTTTACTTTAAACGGAAGTTTATTTACTGCGCTGCGGCTGAGTTCGGCGCGGTTACGCAGGGCGTTCACCTCAAGCGTGAAAGATCTTTTGATGTTGGTAACATTTTCCAGCAGGCTTTCCCTGAGTTTTTCAATACCGCCTTCCAGTTCTTTAATCCGGGGGTTCTCCACCGGCACGTTTCCGTCGAGCAGGCGTTGACGTTCGATCTGCAGGTCGTTGTAACTGCTCACCAGGCGGTTGAGCGTGATATCGTCGAGACCGAGTGAGGATGGAACAACCACGCGGCTGAACCTGTTCTTTTTATCACCCAGGTAATCTTCAATCAATCTTGCAACGGACAGTTGCATATCTTTTGCGTCAGCGTCTTTATCCGCTTCCGTGATTTTTGAAAAGAACGCATTGGATTGAATATCTACATCTACAAGATTCTCTTTCTGTTGATACTCAAGCAGGCGTTGTTGTGCGCTGTCGAGTTCGCCATTCAGAATAGCCAGTCGTGTATCGATAAAACCGAGCATCTGATCCGTGGAGTAGTTATTCTGCTCAATGGTCATCGAATCATATTCCGACATCAGCGTGTTCACCACGTCGGCTGCCATCATTGGACTGGTACTTTGCAGGCTTACGCCAAGTATACCCGTTCCGGCAATAGTTGGTTGTACTTTCAGATCATTGATCAGTTCGGCAGCTACCGTCATGGCGGGTTTCCAGGTAGCGGTATATTCAGGTCCTACTTCCGGATCAAAAAGTCTGACCATCCGGAACATCCCGAATGAATTCTTAAAAACTTCACCGAACTGCAGGTCTTTTTCATTGTTAAACCGGAAGCGGTCTTTTGATAAGAAGCGGATAGTGAACGTGAAGCTATGGCCGGAGTCGGCTATCTGAAGGGCTTCGATTCTGAAAGGCGATTGTTTATAGATATTCAGGTCTTTGATGCGGCCCTGTGCTTTATAAGAAAAAGAGAGGTCGAGTTTATTGACCACACGTGTCATCAGCGGAACCGAACGCAGTATCTGAATTTCATTTTGCAGGTTCTGGCTTCTGCTGGAATTTCCATAGAGGATATCCTCGGCGCGGTCTCCGCTCGATCCTGATTTGCGTTCGTTGTTGATGATCATTGTTCCCGAAGCACTGTAGATGCGGGTGGCGTAACGCAGGTAAACGTACGCTCCCAATAGTGCAACGGCTACGGAGAAAATAAATACAGGTATGAGCCTGGCGTATTTAAAGAAAATATCTTTTACGCTCAGATTTGCGAGATCGCTTCTTGTTTTGCCTGTCTGCTGGTCGTCCATGTAAGTTGGTTAGTTAATGCGTAAAATTATCGGCTGAGGATCACGTAGATGGTTGCGGCTACGGATGCCAGTGAAACAGCAAGGCTTATACGCTGGAAGGTCGCGGTCTGATCTTGTTGTTTCTGTTTACGTTTAGAAGGTTCCACTATCACCACATCGTTCTGCATGAGGTGATAATAAGGTGATGCATACAATTCGGGAGAAGTGAGATCGACCATCCCTACTTCACGTTTTCCGTTCACTTCACGTTGTATGCGTATGGTTTCTTTTTTACCAAATTCTGTCATGCCGCCTGCCAGCGCTATGGCTTCCAGGATGGTTACTTTTTCTCCGGGAATGCTATAGGAATTCTGCGCATTTACTTCACCGAGTACGGATACGCGGTAGCCGGAAAAGCGGATGATGACCACCGGATTTTTGAGCAATTCAACAGGTTCCACGAGTTTCTTGCGGATCTGTTCTGCAAGCTCCTGTTTGGTCAGTCCTTCTGCGTGAAAGGTGCCGAGTTTGGGGTATTGAATATTGCCATAGGCATCCACGAGAAAACCTCCGAGTGTGGATACGGAAGTACCGGAAGCAATTGGCAGGTTGTAATTCTGATCTACGGTAGGATCGGTAGCGTCGCTGTAAACCTGGATGGAGAGCAGGTCGTTTTTCTGAATACGGATTTCAGGAAATTTTACTTCGCCGAGACCCGTGGTATCTTTTACCTGATCCAGGTAGTTAGGCACTCTTTTTTGCGTACTGCAGGAAAAAAGAGCAATGGAAAACGCAAACAGTACAAGAAGTCTTGGAATTTTCATTATCCAGTAAAGAATTTAATAGTTTTCCGGCTAGGCCGAAGTTAGTTTAGTTCTTTCAATATGGGCGATCAAAATGTAGCCGAGACTATCGATGGCCACTTTCGCAATTTTGCGGTTGACCCGGAGTATTTTGCCTTCCTGGTCCATCAATACACCACCGGTTACTTTTACCCGCTGATCAGGTGACAAATCCATGGGAATGATCTCCACGTTTTCGTATTCATCGAGGAAGCGGCGGATAGCCTGGATTTCTTTCTCACGGATTACAGCGGGCTTACCATCCCAGTACACAAAATTGAGCACACCCGGTGTCATGCGCACCGCCGTACGATCGGCATCTTCCACTTTTACAAAAACATAGGATTTGAACAGCGGTTCTTCTACCAATTTCAAGCGGTCGCTCCACTTGCGGCGGATTTTGTTGAGCGGGCAATAGCTCTCGATTCCCTTCTCAGCTAAAAGGCGATCGACTTTTTTTTCCCATCGCGGGCGACTATATACTGCCAACCATTTTTTTGACATCGCTGTTACTTTGCATGGCTTCGCCCTCTCAGTCACAGGCGTTTTTCTTTTTTGACCAAGTTGGCAACTGCACACAGTACCCCTAAATTAAGTGTATACTGTATTTCAGGTGTGCAAATATAACGGGAAGCTTGGGACTGGAAAAACAATAAAATAGACAGATAGTGAGGGATTTACCTTTGAGGGGCAGGCTATGTAAAAATCATTGAAATCTTGTCTCCGGTCAACTGATATTTCTCCCCGGATTCCGGACAGGAAGCCTCACCATTGTCGTTGAATTCCAAGGTGATACCGGCTTTGCTCACCCAGCCTGTCCTTTTGCCGGGGTTGCCGGTGATCAGGGCAAAGGGCGGAACCGTTCTGGTTACTACCGCGCCGGCACCGATCAGGGCATATTCCCCTATCTCGATTCCGCACAAAATAGTGGCATTGGCGCCGATAGTAGCACCCCGGCAAACAAGCGTGGGCCGAAACTCCGTCTTCCGCTCGATGAAACTGCGCGGATTGATCACATTGGTAAACACCATGGAAGGTCCGAGAAAAACATCGTCCTCCAGCGTCACACCCTGGTATACGGACACGTTGTTCTGGATTTTTACGCCGTTACCGATCTTCACCTCACGATCGATGAAAACATTCTGACCGATAATACAATTTTCACCGATCTGCGAAGAGGGCATGATATGGGTGAAATGCCAGACTTTCGAGCCGGCGCCAATGCTGGCTCCTGCGTCGATAACTGCCGAAGAATGAACAAAATAAGAAGTGTCCTGCATAATGCCGCACGAATTCAAATGAATCGTTTCAGAAACTCAAATCTACTTTATTTATTACTTACATTTAAAGCAAAAAGACGATTGAACCAACGATTCTACTCCCTCGATGTATTCCGCGGCGCCACTGTTTGCCTCATGATACTGGTAAATAATCCCGGTAGCTGGTCGCACATGTATGCGCCGCTGAAACATGCGGCCTGGCACGGACTCACGCCCACCGACCTCGTATTTCCGTTTTTTCTTTTTGCCGTTGGCAATGCCATGGCTTTTGTATTGCCGCGTCTCGAAGCGGCCGGCCCGGCCGTGTTCTGGAAAAAAGTACTGAAAAGAGCCCTGATCATTTTCGCAATCGGTCTCTTCCTCAACTGGCTGCCTTTTGTAAAATGGAGCGACGGGGAATTGGTGTTCCGTCCATGGACAGATCCGAATAATCCGGCAAGCGGCGTACGCATTTTTGGTGTGCTGCAACGCATCGCTGTTTGTTACCTGCTGGCCGCCGTAATTGTTTATTATGGTAAACAACGCGGCGCATTTCTCGGTGGGCTGATCTTATTATTACTATACTGGGCACTGTGTATCGCCGGCAATCCGGCTGATCCGTACAGCCTGAAAGGATGGTTTGGAACCGACATCGATATCAGCATACTTGGTCGCGCACATATTTATAAAGGAGAGGGAATGCCCTTCGATCCGGAAGGATTGATGAGTACTATTCCTGCAGTAGTGCAGGTGATTTTCGGCTACCTGGCCGGCGATTATATCCGCCGCAACAGCAAAACCAGCACGCCCGAACTCGCGGCATTTGAACGTGAGCCCGCCGGACAACCAAAAGGACTTTACCCGATGCTGACCGGATTATTTGTAATCAGTGTGGGGCTGCTGGTGACAGGTTTTTGCTGGGACACCGTATTTCCCATCAATAAAAAAATATGGACAAGCTCCTATACCATTTATACAACAGGGTTAGCGCTACTGACACTGGCCACCATGATTTATCTTATCGAGATAAAAAAATGGCGTGGCGGACTGACGCGATTCTTTGATGTGTTTGGAAAAAATGCCCTGTTCGTATTTGCGCTGAGTGCGTTCCTGCCGAAAACGCTTTCCTTGATAAGGCTGGGCGATGGTGTGAATCCCTGGAACTGGTTATACAAAAAAGTGCTGCAATATGTACCGGGCGCTCCCGAAAACGGATCGCTGGCCTATGCACTCTGTGTGATCCTGCTGATGTGGGCAATTTGTTACTGGATGGACCGTAAAAAGATTTACGTCAAAGTGTGACGGGCATCTGTATTAAAAAAGAAATCCGCGACACATGTCCGGATTTCCTGAACGCTGGCGGGTTTTTGTATGACACCCACAATACCTTTAATGGTAGCAAGACTGTAAATATCATGATGCCCCGAAACAAGGATAATCGGCGTCGCAAAAAGGGGAATTTTAGCATACATTTCCCCGATCATGTGCGAAGCCCGCTCCTTTCCTACCGCATTATCCATCAGGATAAGGTCGGGGCGGAACAGCGACAGCTCCGGAATGTCCAGGGAAGACGCCGTTAAAAGATCATAATCTTTTCTAAAAATGTGCGTAGCAATCTCCAGGAAATCACTATCATCATCGATAATGTAGAGCTTTTTCATCATGCAGCAAAATTGTCTACGGGCAATTGATTGTGATTGAGCCAGAAATTGCAGATACTCTGGAGCGTCTCCGTAAGGGGCGTAAGTCCCATTGGCTTAACGAGATAAGCGTTTGCGCCTCCGTCAAAGGCCTTCATCATATCTTTCTGATTCTCAGAAGATGAGAACATTACAACCGGGATGTAACGCGTCGCTTTATTGGAGCGGATCTTGGCCAGCAAATCAAGGCCGTTATAGTCGGGAAGATTAATGTCCAGAAGAATTAACCGGGGTGGTCGCTTTACAGCGTCCACACCTTCAATAAATTCCAGGGTGTTCTTCCCATCCATTAACACATTGAAGCTCAGGCCCGTATCGATCTTGCTTACGGCCCGTTTTACAAATTGAATGTAATCCTCATTATCCTCTACATAAAGGATGTCGGTAGCTTTCATGTTCAATCCTTTTCAAATGATAGATAAAATATTGTGCCAGTACCGGGTTCGCTTTCGTACCAGATGCGGGCATTGTGTTTTTCCATGATTCTTTTAACAATGGCCAGTCCCACTCCGGACCCCTCGTATTCCTTTACATTGTCCATCCGTTTGAATAATTCGAAAATATGTCCGCCGTAATTCATATCGATGCCTACGCCGTTATCACGGATGCTGTAGATGATCTGTGTTTCTTCTTCTTTTCCTTCCACCGTCACTTTGGGCGGCGTGGAACGGGAGGAGTATTTTATGGCGTTACTGAGTAAATTGGTAAATACCTGTGTGAGCATGACGCGGTCACCCAGCAGGTCGGGTGTGCCGTTAATAGTTAAATCCAGGTTATCCACTTTGTAAGCAGCAACCAATTCAGCTGTGATCTCCCTGATCACCGGATCCATTTGTATGCGCTGTTTTAATAAAAGCGTTCTGCTCACGCGCGAATATTCCAGCACCTCGCGGATCAGCGTATTCATTTTATCGGCACTGATAATAATACGGTTAAGAAAATGTTTGTTCTGATCGTCGAGTTGCGCATTGTCTTCCAGCATGATCTCCGCGTAATTCTTGATGGAAGCGATCGGTGTTTTCAGGTCGTGGGAAATGGTGAAACTGAACGTATCGAGTTCATCGTATGCTTCTTTCAGTTTTTCATTCAGTTTGCGTATTTCATTTGCCTTGAGGTTAATGAAATGCACCAGGTCTTCGCGGAATTTAAAAATGGCATTTAATTCTGCCTTGCTCCATTTCTCCGAAGTGCCTTCCACTTGTTGCGACCATACTTCGAAGGAGCGGCGCGGAGAGAGCACCAATGCGCCGGAATCGTCTGTTGCAAGGGGCTTTTCCGGGTTGCCCGCCCATTTCACTGTGGTGATGATTTCGGGCTTGAAAAAAAGAATGTATTCACCCAATTCTTTTGAAATGGCACAGGCCAGCAGACCGCTTCCCTTGTTGCGGAAAGCATCTGCGGGAGAATATAAAGCGGTAAGATGGTTCGTGTGATAAAGATTACGCTTGTTGCCGGATTGCAGCCATTCAACGATTCCATGAATTTCTTCGTTCGAAGGTGCATCCCCCACGCGGTAGATTTTTCCTTCAAAAATCAATGCGGCACTGGTAGCATTGGTGATACGCAACAGGAAGTTTTTCTGGTTGATCACAGCATCTACCAGGCTCCAGTCTTTTTGCATGCGACGGATAATGTCATCGGATGCATTGCGGAAAGCCTGGCTTTCTTCCCGGTCTTCCTGTCCTTCGCGGTATTGAATGGAAGAAGAAAGCACCTGGCCGATCAGCCTGGCGTGCTGCCGTGCTTTATAATCGATGAAACGTGGTGTATAATTATGACAGGCGATCAATCCCCATAATTGATCATTGGCTATCAACGATACGCTGAAGCTGGCCTGCACACCCATGTTTTTCAGATACTGGATATGAATGGCCGATACTGCCCGGATAGACGAATGGGTAAGATCGAGCGGTTTATCTTTTTCATCAGGCTGGGTGATGATACCTGAAGGTTCCGCATCCACATCGGCAATGATACGGGTGAGATTGATCTTATAAAGTTCACGCGCCTGCCGGGGAATATCTGAAGCCGGGTAGTGCAGCCCCATAAAAGGTTCGAGTCCTTCGGCATGTTCTTCCGCCACCACTTCGCCGTGACCGTCTTCCCAGAATTTGTAAACCATCACACGGTCATAACGGATCAGTTCTTTGATCTGCTGCGCTGCACGTTGCAATGTTTCCTGCAAAGTAACGCCTTCCAGTATTTGTGTAAGGGAAGAACCAACCAACTGCTGCAATTGCGAGTCCACATCCGGAGAGGTGGGTTCAAATTCCAGCACGATAAAACGGTCGCTGGTATGCAGGATGAGGTGAAACGGTTTTCCGTTCAGTTGTATTTTGATGGGGTTAAGATTGTCCAGGCCCTGGGTAAGCCCAAAGCGGATCACCTGCGCGTAGGTCTGCCCGGGATTGTCTTTATATACGATATCAAAAAAATAGGACAGGGTATGTCCCAGCAATGGAGCCGCATCGAGTCCGGTGAACTCTTTACAGTTTTCACTGATATAAGCAATTTCAAAAGAAATACGGTCGGCTGCGATCAGCAAGCCATGCGCCTGCACTTTACCAAGAATATGAATAGGTTCCTTATCACAGTTTGTCAGGTTCACAACGGGGTAACTCATGCGGCGTTTTTACATTTTTAGAACGCGAAAATTACTTAAAATACGGGTAGGTACACGTGAAATGGCTCAGGAGTATTCCACATTCATCCATACCCGGAACTGTTTAAATACGTCGTCGGCCATCCCCACGGTTTCTTCTTCGTGTGGTGTATTGGAAAATTTATCGAGTTGTGCTAAAAAAAACTTCCAGCGCGCTCCTGCTTCGGGGCCGTAACCGTAAAAAAAACGGAAACCGTCTTTTTCTTCACGCCCCAGGTTGTTGGCGATGGTTTTGCAAATGATTTTTCCGCCCAGCGTTGAGCCCTCCATTACATACAACGCACCAAACGCCTGTGCATTGGTGGTGATCACCGGCGCGGCAAAGGCGGAAGGTGGCGGTGTATCGTCGAGCCCCAGCGCTTTCAGGTCATCCAGTATCCAGCTTGTTTTTCTGCGTTCATGGTAATCAGGAAGCGCATCAGGATAAAGATGTTGTTGAATACCTTTTTCGAGTGGATGATAAAAACTATAAAATGTGCGGAGCAGTTTGCCATAAGACTCGGCGTCGCGTGCATTATGGATCAGCGGCATCATCGCTTTTTCCAGGTCCTGGTGCGCATCCTGTGTCGTCTCCCGCAATTGCTCCAATATCATAAACAATTCATTATTAGTGATTAAATCGCATAGCAAAACTATGTCGATTACCTATACCAATAAAAATGCCGGAGCTGAAACAAATTCTTAATAGATTCTAAAATGTATCATTCATCCATTTTTACAATGGCCGGCATGAAAGAACCTACCACGTCAACAAGACCCGTTTGTGCAGCCATTATGTCGTAAATATTTTTATACGCCATCGGCGCTTCGTCGGGTGCGCCGCCGATCAGGTGCACATTGGCTTTATCAAGGGTTTCCCGGAGATTTTTCCAATTGAATGCGGCAGCAGCTCTCCCGCGGCTCAACCGCCGGCCGGCGCCGTGTGAAGCGGAGAACAATGAATCCTCGTTTCCTTTTCCTTTTACAATAAATCCTTCCGTGGCCATCGAACCGGGAATAATGCCCATCACACCTTCACCGGCTGGTGTTGCTCCTTTGCGGTGTACAATCACCTCCCGCCCCTTCCATTTTTCTTTCCAGGCAAAATTGTGATGGTTGTTGATATTGACGACCGGATTTCTTCCGATCGCTTTTGCGATACGGTTGTGGATCACTTCGTGACAGGCTCGCGCGTAATCACCGGCGAGATTCATCGAATCCCAGTAAGCGATCCCGTCTTCATCTTCCAACGAGAGCCACGCCAGGTGGCGCACCTGCGAAGGCAGACGACATTTATCCATTGCCACACGAGTATAATATTCGGCAATGCGCGCACCCAACGCCCGCGATCCGGAATGAGAAAGCAGACCGATATACTGCCCGGGTGCAAGACCGACGCTCTCATCCGGCTCATCGATATTTACCACACCCCATTCGGCGAAATGATTGCCACTACCGGAAGACCCCAATTGTTTCCAGGCTTTTCCGTGGATCGAACGGAGCAATTCAGTCTGATCAAAACGCGGATCGTCCATGATATAATGATCGAATGGTCTTTCGAATTGTGCACCACTGCCGAATAAAGTGGCTTCGTCGAGCATAGCGGCCCATCGTCCGCGACGGCGTTGCAGCTCGTCGGGCCTGACATCGAAAATACTCAGGCTCATGCGGCAACCGATGTCGACACCTACCGCATAGGGGATTACCGCATTTTCTGTGGCGAGTACGCCGCCGATGGGCAAACCAAAACCATTGTGCGCATCAGGCATGAGTGCGCCAGCTACCGCAACAGGTAAACGTGTGGCCTGGTACATCTGGTGCAACGCATCTTCACCGATAAAATTTCTTCCCCATACGGAAAAGGCCAGAGCGGTTGAACGCAAGGTTGGCGTTTCAATGATCTCTTCCTCCGGAGGCATTAATTTATACGCAACGGGTGACCACACCTGATCGTTAAGAAAGTTCTCCGGTGTATGCAATAGCTCTTTGAGCAGTGCCAACGCATCTGCTTCCGTTGAGTGTTTCAATTGTTTCACTGCAATCTGCAGTGTCAGGCTCAAAGCGGGACCGTCGGCATAGCCGATCGAGCGCAATTGTTTGCCTGTAATTTTTGTCTTTGCCATTTTTTTCTTTTTCAAAAAGACCTGAAACCTTTATGGTTTCAGGTCTTAAGTTTTACCGGGCACAAAGATTTTCCTCAATTGATCGAGCAATTCTCCGTTTCCGTTTACGCTCAGGTGGCTGATTTTTTCTGCAATCTTTTCCACGTATTCCATTTCTTTCAGCTTCCACAGCATTTGATTTTCTTCCATCAATCTTGCAGTGTTTAACAGCGACCTTGTTGAAGCTGTTTCTTCCCGGCGCATGATGGATTGTGCCTGTGATTTTTTTTCCGCCATCAACACCTGGTTGAGGATGTCGCGCATTTCACCGGGCAGAATGATATCGCGGATACCGAAATCGGCTACGTTAACACCCAGATCTTCGGCTACCAGTTGTACCTGTTTCAGTACGGCAGCAGATAAGTCTTCCTTGTTCTCCAGCAACTCATCGAGCGAAAAAGCTCCTACGAACTGCCGAAGTGCCAACTGAAAAGCAGCATATAATTGCTTATCGTATTCGCGGTTGTGCAGCATCGCTTTTTCCACATCCGTGATCTGGTAACGACCGGAAGCGCTGATCCGGAGCGTAGCTTTGTCTTTGGTTAAAATTTCCTGTCCGTTCATCTCCAGCACCTGCTGACGCATGTCGGCTTTGATTACCTGTACAGAAATATTATTTTTCCACCAGTAGTAGGTGCCGCTTTCAAGTACGCCGTTGAATTGTCCGCCGGTAAACAGCAACCCTTTCTCGTGTCCGTCTACGGTTATTGTCCGTACAAAAGGAGTCACAAGAGGGTGTTGCAGTAAGGCCGTATCGAACTGTTCGTTGATATGCACCGAAGCGATGTCTGCAAAAACAAAACGGTATTCGTTTACATTTTTCCAAAACACATAACGTCCGGCGGGCATTACGGCTTTCAGCAAGCCTTGTTCGAATCGCATCGCGATCTGTCCGTCTCTTACGTCGACTATATCAACGGCGTTCATAAAATCCTGGTCCTGCAATAAGATCTGCAAGGGGGTGCTGAGCCGGAAGTCGCTGGTAATATCAACGATGGTTGCCTGATCTTTCCAGCCAAGCCAGTATTTGCCGGCGCCCAGCATCCGCTGGAATTCGCCGTTGCGGAATACAAAAGCCCTCTGCCATTTGTTAACAGTAATCTGTTTCATGATTCATTTTTTAGTTGTGTTGTTTAAATAAAAAAAACAAACAGGGTTACCCTGACATCGATGCGGAGCCCGATGAGTTTTCCGTTGAGTTGCAGCGGCAGAAAATCCGGTAGTATGGAAACGGATATCCTGGTGATGCAATGCCCGGTGTTGTCATCGGACTACTGGCAGCGCTGGCATTGCCTGGCTGAAAAATCCTCCGGGCAGGCAGTGCTGTTTGCTTTTTTCATCTTTTGTTAAAGGAGAGATGAGCTCCTTTTGTTTCAAGCATCCTGCGTGCTTTGCGTTGCCATTACGCTTATCCGCCTGAGCGGATACGGGATTCGAACCCGCATTGAATGGTGACGGTTTACCGCCATCGTCCGGCATTAGTAGCATACAAGTGGTTACAACCGTTGCACTACCGTGTGGGAAAACACTATCCTGAACATTTTTATAACTACTTACTGTACCATTTTGTCTGCGCAGCTTGAGCTGGCGAAGGCATAAGGTTTTGTTTGAAAATTAAATCCCATGCCGCGCAGGTAACCGGTAGCCTCACTTAATGCAGCGTGGCTTTTAAAAGCGGCCTGCGTGTTGATGTCCGCGTGGATCTCCGGCGTCACGTTGTGTTGCAAAAACAATGGTGACAGGTTGCAGGCCGTGGTGATACTTCTGTGTACTTCCTCCAGCATACGTTCACGAAGCGAAAGTTTGCGGATCACCCGTTGGGATTGCACAAACATAAAAGCTCCGTTTCCCTTCCGGTAAAACACGATCACCGTAGCGAAATCGATGGCTTGTCCTTTCACCTGGCTGTCTGTACCGATAAATACAGCGATCTGGTGACCGGCATTGCGTTCGCGTGTCATCACCATATGTACTTCTTCTTCGATGGGCCGCCTCAACCTTTCACCGCTGAGCCGTCTCCATGCTGGTTGTTGCGATTGCATGGTTTAAAAATTTGGTGGTGCCCCGGGGAATCGAACCCCGATTGCCGGATTTTCAGTCCGGTGCTTACCCGTTCAGCCAAAGCACCCAAAGTGAATCAGGAAAACAGCCCCGTCGCCGCTAACGGGGACTGTATAAATCCTCCTTTATAATAAAATCAATCCCGTAACAGGAACTCAGCCGGGTGGATTACCTGTTCATTTCTTTCAGGTTCCGTATTCTTTTCCCTGCTACGGTCTTTGCGCCGGCCGATCCATTCGATCAGCAGATGCAGTGCCAATACGACTAATAAAAATTTCATCACTTACCGTCCTTGTCATTAAGTAGCATAAAAAAAGCCCGGTCATTTCAGCGACCGGGCTTTTTGTCATACACATGTTAATGTCTATGCATAAATATCCTGTCGCTCGTAAAATGGTGTTGTAAAAAAGGGCATAGCATTCCCTTTTAGTGAATAACGTTCACTGTTCCATTTCGCTGGTATGTTCCGGCTCAATGCCATTGATTGGTTAATATGTTTTTGCGTCATGCTTTTTATTACTATCATCCTTTGTTGTCAATAAAAAAGCCCCGCGATAGTGCGGGGCCGTTTATATCAAGAAGGTTAAATCTCTTTCAATAGTTGTACAGCGTACCCGCAACACCCAACTTTCCACAGGGAAAGCTGTTCTGCTTTAGTTCGATATGTGTTGCTATGAAACGCATGTTGTTTAAAATTTTGCAGTGCAAAGATGACGCTATTTTTTTGTTGCCACCAAATTTTGTAAACACTTTTTTTAAAAAAATAGTTGAGGTGATTTCATAAGAGGCGAAAAGTTGTCTGTGGTTACATGTGTTAACGACGATTCGTAAAAACAGCGCGGAACAGCAAATGCAGTTAGTGAACTGTTGGAAGCTGTAGTATTTTTGTTGGAACTGATAGGATGCCGACCTGGCAACGATTGTTTACTTTTTATACAGCGACCATGTTGATTCATGCATATACACCACAGTGGCAGACGAATTTTGAAAAGCTGAAACAGGTACTGCAGCAGCCTTTTGCGGGGTGTCCTGTTGTTATCGAGCATGTAGGAAGCACGTCTGTTCCGGGTTTAGCCGCAAAACCAATCATTGACATTGATATCGTTTACCCTGTTGACATTTCTTTTGATCAAATAAAGAATGGTTTAGCGCAACTGGGTTATTACCATAACGGCGACCAGGGGATTGCAGGAAGGGAAGCATTCAGGCGTTCGCCGGATATTGTCAAGCATTCAACACTGGATGCCATCTCGCACCACTTGTATGTATGCCGAGAAGACAGTGTTGAACTGCAGCGGCATCTTTTATTTCGTGACTACCTGCGACAAGATCCGGAAAGCAGAAAGCAATATGAGGAGATCAAGACCGGTATAGCCATACAGGCCAACCAGGATAAGATTGCCTACGCCGAAATCAAAGAACAAACAGCAAGAGCGTTCATTGATGGTATCCTCGCGAAGGCGCGTAAAGAACGAAACAGTTGAGTGCCGCTGTTCTGTGACCATTTTTCCTTTATCGATAAAATTCTCGTACTTCTGCATCAGCGCCGCTCATTCCGCAATTTCCCTCCTTCACCTTCTTCTGTGCAAAGAACATATACTTCAGATGTCTATATCCTGCCCCTGATCTCTCGAACCAGCACAAAGCCTTTTGTTAACGATTACACAAAAGAAAAAAGCTACGCCGATCAGTTATGTATACGCAATACTCCCTGCATCTTTCCATCAAACACCTTTTATGATGAAGATATTATTTGCGTTACCCGCTTTTCTGTTGTTGTTCAGTATAGCCGATATGTCAAAAAATGACGGGAACCGCACTCAACAATCATCCCGGACCGAAACATTAGCGGACAGCACCGAATGGAAGCTGGTTGCCCTCCGCGATGCTGAACGGTTAGACACCATCGGTACTACCCGTGCCTTTATCCGTTTTGATGCCGGCAATGGCCGTGTTGGCGGCAACGGAGGATGTAATTCTTTCGGCGGATCGCTTACCATTGCAGATAACACTATTCATATCGATCGGATATTCTCGACTAAAATGTATTGCGCTGATGTACAGCGTCACGAGGATCAGTTCTTTCGCCTGCTCGAACAATCTGATCGCTGGCAACTGGATGAATCACAACTTAAGCTATCAAAAGGCGATACCGTGTTGCTTGTCTTTCAGAAAAAATAATCGCTGTTGAGTGCTGTGAACCGTTTAACGGCACTCTTCGTTTAACTTTTCACCGGACGGTTTCTTTACAGAGGCAAACCACGCATTTGTGTAAACTTCAGAGCGTTTCGAGTTGGTTATTGACAGCGTGTGTTTTAAGTCACCGGTCTACGGGCCGGTGGCTTTTTATTTTTCTTCGAAACGGCTGAGTGCATAACATCCTGCCCAATCCGATAATGCAAACATCGGCTAATGGAGACCCGGAAACAATAGGAAAATACTTTTACATTATGTGTTTTTTCCCATGGAAACAGCCTCTATGCGCTTGTAATATTGCCTGAAAGATTCAAGCAATGAACAGCGCATTTTCTACAAACAAAGAAGGCCGCCAATTTATATCTCCGTGCTGCAGGCCGTGGCAGCAGCTTGGTAATGCCAGGTCTTTGCTCCGGTATAATAACGGTCAGTTACAAATACATATCGCAGATTTTGAGCGACAGTTTCATCTCAAAAAAACGATCCGGATTTACGAGCGTCTCGGTAAGCCCGACTACTTCCAACCCGTTGCAAGTCTCCGGGAGGAGGAAGTGGCCGATGCCTGGAGCTTACTCTCCGGATTATTGCTTGCGAATGGAATAATGATCGGTGTCTGTAACCCGGCTATTACTATCCGTGAACTTTACCGTTTTGCTACGGAAGAATTATTTGGGATGGAAATTCAGGATATACATAGCGAGGGAATCATTCATTATTTTGTATACGATGATTTTCATCCGGACCACGCACAAAACAATGTGCTTCTTGTCCTGAATCATTGTCTTTATCAAATATTCCGCAAAGACCCGATGGAATGGGTGAACTCATTCCGAAAGCAAAAGCTTTACCTGAACGGCTATGAAGATTTAACCATCGATGAAATGGTCATACTGATCAATGGCTTCAAGGAAAGAGTCAGCAGGTTTGAGCAGGTAGAATTTACGGATATTACCAGCAATACCGATGGACGTACGGGCATGGTAAAAGGTATGTTCCGGTTAAAACTACGAATGGACCATGCCGCCTATTGTTTGGCCGGAAAATGGAGCATACAGCTTGAACGCAACCTGAATAATAAATGGAAAATACATGCCATTGAGATTCCCGGAATTGATTTTTAAAAAAGATCCCGGGATCGCTCAACTCAATCAAATAATCTCCCTTGTTCACCCGGTCTTCTGAAACTCGTCGTGTCCAGCATAAAACAATCTTTATTCAATCCGTACAGCTTGCCGTATTTCTGGTATTGCTGCGCGATCATAGCGGCAACCGCTCCCTCACCGCGCATCCTCACTCCCCAGCGGCTGTCGTTGACTTTTCCATCATGGCTTTGCTCGATCAGGTGCCACACTTTGTCTGCCCTGTCTGGAAAATTTTTATACAACCAGTCGTGAAACAGCAATTTGATCGCACCATTGAGCCGGATAAATGTATACGCCGTAAAAGTGGCGCCTGCATCGGCGGCCGATTTCATGATGCGTTGCATTTCATGATCGTTGAGCCCGGGAATCATCGGACCCAGCATCACACCCATTTTCACACCGGCATTACTGAGTTCTTCAATTACCCGGAGTCGCTGAACGGCGGTGGTCGTACGCGGCTCCATCACCCGGCGCACTTCTTCGTTGAATGAGGTAATGGATACCATCGCGCGTACCAGGTTGCGCGAGGCAAGACGACTCAGCACATCTTTATCGCGTGTGATCCATGCGTTTTTGGTGAGAATACCTACGGGTTGGTTGAATTCATCGCAGACTTCGAGCAGGCTCCGCGTCAACCGGTACTTCTGCTCCGCTGGCTGGTAACAATCCGTGTTGCCGCTCAGCATGATCGGCATGCATTCCCAGGACTTGTGCATCAATTGCGCCCGCAGCAATTTGGGCGCGTTTTTCTTCACCAGGATCTTTCGTTCAAAATCAAGACCGGCGCTGTATCCCCAATATTCATGCGCGTTACGGGCGTAACAATAAATACAACCGTGTTCGCAACCGGCGTAAGGGTTCATGCTATAAGCCATTCCCACATCGGGACTGTCCACTTTATTCACCAGGGTACGTGCTTCCTGCTCGATGTACTGTGTAGGTGAGTTGTCATCCGACCAGTCATCAATGCCTTCTACGTGCTCGCGGATATGTTCGTTTTTGAGAAACCGGTTGGGCGTGTTGATCTGCGCTCCACGACCTTTCATGTACGCTTCGTTTTCCTGCGCTTTTATTTTGTAGTGATCCTGTTTTGGTTTGTCTTTCATTACTCCTCCTTTCCTTTCAGGTAAACAATGTAGCCTGTGTGGCTTCGACAGGTTGCGAGCGGAAACTGAAATTGCCTATCACCTGATAAGGCATACCTTCTTCGCTCCGTCGCAACCAGCAGAAAGAAGAGGCGATAAATTTTGCTGAAAAATCAAGCTGTTGAAACTCCAGCCATCCTTTTTCATATTGCCAGGGTTTGAGTTTGCGCGCGATAGTCAAATGAGGCTCGAGAATAAAATGCGGCTTATTGTCTTTATCCGTTTTCATCATCCGTTGCGTTTCAGTCCGCAACTCTTTTACCAGTTCGCGGAAAGCATCTTTGACGGAAACCTGTATATAAATCGTATGGGAAGGGAAACTTCCATAATCACGCAATTCCATCAGGAAAGGCTGCTGCATACCAGCTATCCGCTCAAACTTTCTGCGCAGGCGATCTTCCTGCATGGCATGATGCCTGAATTTCACCAAAGTAAAATGCGGCCGCCCGCTACGGGATGGTGCATGCTCATAGGTATCGGCAAAATAATTCCGGATCGCCTTTACTTTTTCGTCGATATCGGGCGGTGGCTGCAATACCAGCAGGTATTCATTCAACTGCATGCTGCCCGGCAGCATTACTGTCGTGTTTTTCATATACGGTCTGTTAAAGTAGTTACACCGGTTGAAGCCGGAATACCGCTACCTGCCGGTTGTTTTCATATCCTTTCCGCCGGCGCAGCAAAACCAGCTCGGTCAGATAAAAAGAGGCTTCAAACGCCTTTTGTGCATAATCATTTACTACCCGTTCGTAAACCTCCTGCGGCAGTGATCCCGCCAGTGGCAGATGTGGTTGTTTGAAAAACCGCACCGGCGGACAGGCATTGCTTTGCACATAGGTGTCGATCGGCTGCAATCCCGCCGCAAGTTGGCGCAATTCCTTACTCTCCTCTATACCAACACAAAGATGTTTGGGAGGACAGGCGGCAAAACCATTCAACATCAACCGGAAACTTTTGATATCGCCTGTTATACGCTGGAGCCATCGGATCAGGGTATCTTCCATTTCATCATGCGCCCAGAAACCCGAAACGGTTAGAAATGGTTTTCCGTTACGCGGCCTCGGCTGCCCGTAACGATCATAAAACAATTCTTTTTCCCGCTCCAGTTGTTCGCACACCGCTTCGTCCGGCGGTGCCACGAGGAAATATTCGTATAAACCCTCCGCTGTCTGGGATCGCATCACAGGGTGCGCAGAAGTCTCCATAATTCTGATCAATATTTTAGTAAATTTATACTAAATAATTTAGTTTTACAAAAAGCTTTTCCTCTCCTTTAATAATTTTTTTATGGACGATTCATTTTATATGCCCGGTTACCGGGGCTCCAAACAGTTCTCACAACAGGATGTCCGCACCGCCAATGCCACGGGTTTTGGTGCAGCAGCCGATGACTATATGGAAAGAGGCATCGACCTCAACGAGCAACTCATCATGAATAAACCCGCCACTTTCTTTTTCCGTATGCGCGGCGATGCCATGCTCGAAGCAGGCATTCATGACGGCGATGTACTGATCGTGGACCGCAGCATTCCGGTGCAAAATGGCCGCATCATTATCGCTGCGGTGGAAGGCGAATTACTCGTACGCAGGTTCGAACAAACATTTAACCAACGCCGCCTCCTTCCCGAAAACAAAAAACACAAACCCGTTACCATCGATGAATTCAGCAATTATGCCAGTTGGGGCGTCGTGACCTGCGTGATCCATGTAACCGATAGTTTATTGCAGGCCTATATGCAAAACCGTAAATCCAGATCCCATGATCGCGATCGTTGATTGCAATAGTTTTTATTGCTCCTGTGAACGTTTGTTCCGCCCCCGGTTGCTGCAACATCCGGTAGTCGTGCTCAGTAATAATGACGGATGCATTGTGTCGCGCAGCGATGAAGCGAAAGCTTTGGGTATTCCCATGGCCGGGCCTTACTTTGAATCGCGCGACCTGATGCAGGCTCATGATGTGGCGGTGTTCTCGTCCAACTACAATCTTTATGGAGACCTGAGTATGCGCGTGATGGATTCACTCAGGTATGTTGCGGGTGAAGAACACGTAGAAGTATATTCGGTAGACGAAGCCTTTGTGAACCTTCCCGCAATGCCCGTTTCCTCGCTCGATGCAGCCGCACGTGAATTGCGCCAGACCGTTGAACAATGGACCGGCATCTCTGTATCCGTTGGGGTGGCGCCCACCAAAACGCTGGCGAAACTGGCGAATTATCTCGCTAAGAAAAACAAACAGGCATCCGGTTGCGTAACGGTACTGGCCACGGCAGCGCAACAAAAAGAAGCCCTGCAACAGACAAGACTGGAAAATATCTGGGGCGTAGGGCGTGCCTATGCACGTAAACTTTACGAGGTCGGTATCACTAACGGTTGGGAACTGATGCATCAACCCGAAGCCTGGATCAATCACCAGCTGGGCGGCGTAAACGGATTGAGGCTGCTCCGCGAATTACGCGGCGAACCGGCCATCGGACTGAAAGAAGAACTGGTAAAGAAAAAAATGATTGCCACCACCAGGATGTTTGGCTATCCCGTATCAGACCTGGTCGCTATCAAAGAAGCATTGGCCACTTATACATCAAGGGCGGCGGAAAAATTGCGGCGGCAACACAGCGCTGCCGGAGAAATAGGGGTATTCATGGTAAAAAAAGACGAAGATCATTTAACGGATTTTCATCACGGTTCCACCTTGCGGCGCCAGATGCGGTTGCCTACACCCACATCAGCTACACAAATGCTGATCAAGCCTGCATTGGAAATGGCGGAAGAACTTTTTGAATCCGGACATTCTTATAAAAAGGCCGGTGTGCTGCTCAGCGGACTGGTGCCCGATACCTCGCGGCAGGGCAACCTTTTTTCGGAAGAAGCCACCAATTGCACGCCGCGACTCATGGAGATGATGGACAATATCAACTTCAGCCAACGCGATGATATTCTGAAGTTTGCATCCAGTGGCACCCGGCGCGACTGGAAAATGCGGCAGGAAAAACGCAGTCCCCGTTATACCACGCGCTGGGATGAACTGTGCGAAGTGCGTTAAAAAATGACCGGATAGGATTATGAAATGCAATTTTCTGGCACTATCTTCGTTTCTCCTCAATTGCATCCCTTCCTCTGAATTTCCGCGAATTAATTTATTGGTTTTTTAAACGTACAGTATGAACAAGTTTATTTCATGCCTCGCGGCGATGTTGCTATTGACTTTTGTACTTTCTTCCTGCGCGGCCACCAAACGCGACTGCCAGGGCGTAAAGCACACCCGCCTGAAGAACGGCATTTATCTCTGATCATATTTCGCACAGCGAAAATCAGCGGACAAATTATTTTCCCGGTACTGAAATGCCGGGATTTTTTTATTTTAACCGGATGAATACGTCCGCGCCTCAACCAGAGCAACACATTCTTTATGAACAACGGCTGAAACAGCCCGCCGATTTTAAAGTGGTCTACCGGTTTTACGGTGAAGAAGAAGGTGGGCGCAAATCAATTCCCTTTCAAGGATACCGCTCTGATTTCTGGTATTCCCATGAAGAACATGCAGCTTCAAACATCTTCATGATCTGGCCCGAATTTGAAGATAAAAAGGGAACCGTCATTCTTGAAAAAGACAAATCTGTTCCTGCTACAGGTATTGCAAGAATGTGGATTTTGATACCTGAAGGAAGAGGATATCACAGGGATAAAATAAAGATCGGGCTTAAAGGATATTTTATGGAAGGTTCCAGGAAAGTAGCAGAATGTGAGGTTATAGAAATACTGGGATTGCAAACTAATCCCATTGTCAGTAAATAGAAAATTATGTTTGAACGAATTGCTTTTACAATATTCCTAATTGGCGGACTGCTAACCGTCTCCGCCAAAGCACAATCAGAATTTCCCGGAAAATGGAAAGGGCATTGGAAAGGCAAGATCGCCTGGTACAAGACGGGCGCCGACACCGCTACGATGATCGACACGCAGTTGAAAATTTTCCCAACCGACAGCGCTCATAAGTGGACCTGGCAATTGATCTATGGAAATGCAGGGCAGGATGATCGTCCTTATACTCTCATCGCGAAAGACATATCGAAAGGTCTGTGGACAATTGATGAGAACAACGGGATTGTATTGAGTCAATATTGGATTGGTAATCGCTTCACCGGCATCTTTACGGTGCAGGGTACTACGATTTTAAATAATTATTACCTGGATAATGATGAGTTGGTTGTCGAATTTTATGTCGTTGCCCAACAACCCTCCTATACTTCGGGCAAGGGAACAAAGGACATTCCTTTTGTTGATAGTTATCCGGTGAAGGCAATTCAGCGTGGCCGGTTGACGAGAGAGAGGTAAAAGGCATAAGGAGGAAGGTGGAAGGTATTGCTTTGCCGCTTCGCGATTGTAACCTACTTTTTGAATTCTGAAAAAGTATTCTTTGCCTCTCTGCTTTTTATGCCGCTTTGCATGAACAAACGCCTGACAAACCATTCACGATGGCTTCGAGAGCCTCAGCCACCATCGAGAGCCTCAGCCACCATCGGAAGCGTCAGCCACCATCGAGAGCCTCAGCCACCATCGAGAGCCTCAGCCACATTCACTTATTCACTGATTGACTTATTGCCCTCACTTTTGACTTTTGAATTTTTACTTTTGAATTTCAAAGCACTTTCGGCACCATCCCCCTGATTCCCATATCCACCACCGCTTCCTGCTTGCCGGGCTGCCATTTTCCATCCGGTATCCGGTCTTCCCACTCAAAACTTTTATTCACCGAAAGCGACACCTGCACTTTTACATCACTCGTTTCATTACCCGTGATCACCAATTTGCCGGGAGCAAATGCCGCCGTCACCACACAAGATCCCGCGGGCACAGGCGATGTGGCAAATAAAGGATTCACCACGGTGGTGGCACCTGCCGGCGCTTCGCCGCTCGAACTGAGCGGATAGTTCTGCCCCAGCACATTGATCACCGTTTCAAAGCCCCAATAACCCTGGCGTCGATTGCCATTTACCTGCAGTTGCTGCTGCTTGATTTTATAACTGCTGATATAGGTATTAAAGCCAATGAACGAAGCCACTGTACCACCGAATTCGCCCTGGATGGGAATGCCGGAGATCACCGTATCTACATAATATTTTATGTCATAGTTCTGGTAGGCAAGCGACAGGCGCAACCATTCATAACTGCCCGGTGCAACCTGGCTGAGCGGAAGTGAATAAAACTCCTGGTTCTGTCCCGCAAAAGCGGCTTTGGAAAAATCGATCGCCGTGCTGCCGCCCACCGTCGTTTCCGGCGCTCTGTATAATACGGCACCGGCACCCAAAGCGGTCAATGGACCGGGGGCCAGCTCAAGGTAATGCGCACTCATGGTATTGAATTTCGGATGTTGCCCGGCATGACCCGCCGGCATCGCTGAAGGCTGGCCTACATTATTCAAACGGGCCTGTGTAGAGTCGAAATGAAATACAAAAACCAGGCGTGGACCGCCATTGTTATTGGAAACATCTTTTGTACAGGAAAAAAGGGTTACGGCTGCGCAAAGCAACAGCAGGCAGGCGAAACGGACAGTTGGCATACGGGTTGTTTTGCTTTTAAACGTACCTGATCCGCAAAAATTGCGGGCTTATTTTGATATAAAAGCCCAGAACCCGGCCATTGGGTTTATTTTTGCCCAAATATATAGCCCGTATGATGTTGAAACGACCAGGTTTATTAGCAGGATTGATCGGTATGGTATTGATAATGGCCGCCTGCTCACAGAACAATGTAACCGTTGATGACAGCCTCAAAAAATATTTCGATGAAAATAAAGTAACCGGCTGCTTCGGTCTCATGAATAATGGCACCGGTGAGTTCACGGTTTACAACCTGAAGCGCTACCGCGACAGCACTTACCTGCCCGCCTCCACGTTTAAGATCGTCAATTCGCTGATCGGCTTGCAAACGGGCAAGATCTCCGGCGACAGCATGGTTATTCCCTGGGATGGCGTTACCCGCTCTGTGGCCGAATGGAATAAAGACCTCACCATGTACGACGCATTCCGCGTGTCGGCTGTCCCCTACTACCAGGAAGTGGCGCGCAGGATTGGACAGAAAGACATGCAGCGCTGGATGGATTCACTGCACTATGGCGCCGGCAAAAAAGATACGCTGTTCCGCATTCATACCGCCATCGATACATTCTGGCTCGACAACAGCCTTAAAGTAACGCCCGACGAACAACTCGGCCTGGTAAAACGCCTTTACTTTAATCAACTGCCATTCTTTAAACTTTACCAGGAAAAAGTAAAAAAGGCGATGCTTTTCGAAAACAACGCCAATTACCGCCTGGGTTATAAAACCGGCTGGGGCTTCAACGAACAAGGCCATCCGATCGGCTGGGTAGTGGGTTGGGTAGAAGAAAATGAACACCCTTATTTTTTTGTGCTGAACGTAGAATCAACCGATCATAATTTCGATATGGCACCCGTGCGACTGAAAATGGTCAAAGACATCCTTAAACAACTCGGATTTTTCGAGGGAAAAATGTGATTTTTTTGGCGGGAAGTTTGCATTGTTTGCGTGGCAAACAATGCAATTTGATGATTTGAGAATTTGATAATTTGAAAGGAAGCTACGAACAGTGTGACCAATCAAAGATGACCGTTTACCTATAAGTTATTACTTAATACTTACAACTTAATACCCCTCCTGTCGTACCAATTTCAATACCCGCATTTCATCTGGCTGGCCGGTGGTCTGCTCATCCTCACCGTGCTGTTTATATGGCTGCTGCTGTGGAAGAAACGCGTGCGTAAAAAAATAGGCGACCCGGAACTGGTAAAAGGATTGACGGCGGCTTATTCGCGCCGGAAATTTTTCGTAAAGTTCATGCTCATACTGCTTGCCTTCGCTACGGGCGTGGTAACCGTGATGAACCTCCGCAAACCCGGAGGTCCGGATGGAGTTACCCGGAAAGGCATCGACGTAGTGATAGCACTTGATGTCAGCCGCAGCATGCTCGCCACTGACCTGGCACCCAACCGTCTCGAACGCGCCCGCCAGTTCATCAGCCGGTTACTCACCAAAATTCCCGATGACCGCATCGGCCTCGTCGTTTTTGCGGGCAAAGCATATCTGCAAATGCCGCTCACCGGCGATCACAATGCCGCTCAATTGTTTGTTTCCAGCGCCAGCCCCGATGGTATACCGCTGCAGGGTACCGTTATCAGCGACGCCCTGAAAATGAGCAATACCGCTTTCGGCGCCAGTGAATCAACTTATAAAGCTGTTGTACTCATCACCGATGGTGAAGACCACGACGAAGCCGCTTTGTCAACCGCCAAAGAACTGGCCTCCTATGGAATGATGATCAACACCGTGGGCATCGGTTCCGCAGAAGGCGCTTATGTTCCCGATCCCGCTACCGGCGAGCCCAAACGCGACGAAACCGGCAATCCCGTTCTCTCCAAACTCAACGAAGCCGAACTGAAAGAAATTGCGGAACTGACCAATGGCGTTTACGTGAGATTGGAAAACAGCGAAGAAGCCGTCAACACCATTACCCAACAACTCGGCCAGATTGAAACGAAAGTAACCGGCGACGTTTCGCGCATGAATTATACGACCTATTACTGGTGCTTTGCCGGAGCCATGTTACTCTTACTGCTGATCGAATCCTTTATTCCCGAAACAAAAAAAGTATTGGCATGAGCAGATGGCTGTTGTACATATTATTGCTGTTGTTGCCGGCCACTGCGTTTGCCCAGCCCCCCGACGTTAACAAAAGCCGGGAACTGACAGCCGAGGGAAATGAATTTTTCCGCCAGGGGCAATGGGACAAAGCGGCACTTTCCTACGAAGAAGCACTGCGCAACGATGGCAATAATTCCATTGCCCGTTACAACCGCGCCAATGCACTTTTCCTGCTCAAACAACCCGATCAGGCCATCGCACTTTATGATGAACTGATCGCCGGTGAAAAGGTGCAGAAAAATCATAAATCCCTCGCATGGTATAATAAAGGGGTGATCCTCACCGGTCAGCAAAAACTGGAAGAAAGCATCGAAGCCTACAAACAGGCCCTGCGCCTCGACCCCAACAACAAAGAAGCCCGGGAAAACCTGCAAAAAGCGCTGCTGGAACAAAAAAAGAAAAACCCGGAGAAACAAAAACAACAGGAGCAGGATCAAAAGAAAAAAGAGCAGCAGGAACAGCAGCCCCAGTCAAAGATGAACCAACGCGAAGCCCAGCGCCAGTTGGATCTCCTGCGCCAAAAGGAAAAACAAGTCCAGAACCGCGCCAACCAGCAGAAAAAACAAGGCGGAGGTAACAACCAGAAGGACTGGTAAGCCCCAAGTTTCTAATATCTTTGCGGTATGCAATATTATTGTGAATCGCTTACCCGCTATCAGCGGCTCCTGACCAAAGAAGTAAAAATCGGAGACCTGTTGCTGGGTAATAACCATCCCATCCGTCTGCAGACCATGACCACCACCGATACCATGGACACCATGGCTACGGTAGAACAAAGCATCCGGTGCATTGAAGCCGGGGCCGAACTGGTACGCATTACCGCTCCCTCCAAAAAAGAAGCAGAGAACCTGCTCGCTATAAAAAATGAACTGCGCCGCCGTGGTTACCATACACCGCTGGTAGCTGATATTCATTTCACGCCCAACGCCGCCGAAATTGCTGCCCGCATCGTGGAAAAAGTGCGCGTGAACCCCGGCAACTACGTCGACAAAAAGAAATTTGAACTGATCGAATACACCGACGCGGATTATGCAGAAGAGATCGACCGCATCCGCGAACGTTTTACACCACTCGTCCGCATCTGCCGCGAATACGGCACAGCCATGCGCATCGGTACCAACCACGGTTCACTCAGCGACCGCATCATGAGCCGCTACGGAGATACGCCGGTTGGCATGGTGGAAAGCGCAATGGAATTTCTGCGCATCGCGCGTGACGAAAGCTACCACAATATTGTGCTGAGCATGAAAGCGAGTAATCCGCAGGTAATGGTACAGGCTTACCGGCTGCTGATCAAAACCATGCAGGAAGAGTTTTCTGAGTGTTATCCCCTGCACCTTGGTGTTACCGAAGCCGGCGATGGAGAAGATGGCCGTATCAAATCCGCTATCGGCATCGGTTCTTTGCTGGAAGATGGCATCGGTGATACCGTCCGCGTTTCCCTCACGGAAGATCCCGAACTCGAAATACCAGTGTGCCGCGATATTGTAAAACGTTACACACCCGCTACCGCAGCAACCGCAACAAACGAATCGGTCAGGTTGCCCTACGACCCGTTCAATTACCAACGCCGCGATTCCTTTGCCATCGGCAACATCGGGGAAAAACAAGTGCCCGTTGTCATTGCAGACCTGAGCAAGACAAGCGAACTGATACCGGAGAATCTGCGCGGCATTGGTTACAACTACGACGCAACGCTGGATAAATGGCATATCGGAGATGCCGCCGCCGATTATATTTTTACCAATAATCATTTGCCGCAATTTGCCTTGCCCGGCACACTTAAAGTAATCCTCAATGCAGGCGCCTGGCAGACGGCGGCCAATAAAGAAAACTGTTTCCCTTTATTCCAGGACAGTGGTTTTGTAAAAGCCGAAATGCGTCATCCGTTGCTGAACTTTGTGATGGTAGATTGCTTCAGTGATGAAACAACCGTTAATGACTTTACCTTCCTCGATGCATTGGTCAACGATCCAACGGTGGTGCTCTGCCTCAGCAGCGAGCGCAAAAATGCCATGCAAAGCGTACGCAAAATGTTTGTGGCGCTGGCCGAAAAAAAAGCACGCAATCCCGTGATCCTTATCACTGACAGTCAATGGCAGACACCCGATGAGCATCTCATTCATTTTGCTACGGAAACAGGGGCTCTCCTGCTCGACGGAATGGGTGATGGTATTTGCCTGGGGCTCTCACAGGAAGCTTACAGGCAATTAGCCGGTGGCGATCAGGCAGTGCAGGCATCAGGAAGAAATTACTTACAGAATCAAAGTGCTGAAGAATTTGTAAACAATACCGCGTTCTCCATTCTTCAGGCTACCCGCACACGTATTTCAAAAACAGAATATATTTCCTGTCCATCCTGCGGACGTACTTTGTTTGACCTGCAGGAAACAACCGCAAAGATCCGTTCCCGCACACATCACCTGAAAGGAGTGAAAATTGCGATCATGGGATGTATCGTAAACGGTCCGGGAGAAATGGCCGATGCGGATTTCGGTTATGTGGGAAGCGGTCCCGGAAAGATCACCTTGTACAAAGGAAAAGAAGTGGTAAAGAAAAATGTGAACAGCGAAACCGCCGTGGACGAACTGATCAATCTGCTGAAAGAAAACGAAGCCTGGGTAGACCCGGCCTGATATGTATAAACGACTTGCCTGCCTTATCTCTGTTGGTGCACTGGTCACCAACCTGCTTGCCATTGCGATGGACAACCAGGCGGTTGAGCGATTCAGCAAACCGCTGATCATCGCCGGATTGTTTGCCTGGTTGTTGCTGTCAAGTACCGCAGCATCGCGTTTGCGGAGTCTGGCGCTGATGGCCTTATTCTTTTCCTGGACCGGCGATGTGTTGCTGATCTTTCAGACGTACAAGCCGATCTATTTCCTGCTGGGCCTTTCTTCTTTTTTGCTGGCACATATCTTTTACTGCATCATTTTTTATAAAATTAGGAAACAGGAAAATATTGCTTTCCGTGGAGTGTGGCTATTGCCATCATTGTTGTTTTACGGAGGTATTATGTTTTTGCTGAATAATTCATTGACGGCTATGCTTTGGCCGGTGCGGATCTATGGTCTGGTGATCACGGTGATGTTATTCCTGGCCTTGCAACTATGGCGGTCACGGGTGCCGCGTGCGGGTCAGTTGATCGTGGCGGGCGCTATATTATTTGTGCTGTCCGATTCGCTGCTTGCCATCAATAAATTCTATCAACCGTTGCCGGCTGCAGGTATCGGCATCATGCTTACTTACGGGCTGGCGCAATGGAGCCTGATCCTGGGAATCAGCCGCTGGCTCAACTACCGTGACAACCGTTGATCAAATACTGTCGTTTGTGGCGGAATATGCGGTAAATTTGCCTGCTGGGCCCGGATTAGCGGAATATCCCCGGTAGCATAACGAATGGAAAGGAAAACCGATTATCTCGTCATTGGGTCGGGCATTGCCGGCCTCACCTATGCGCTGAAAGTAGCGCGTCATTTCCCTGATAAAAAAATATTGGTGATGACAAAGGCTGCGGCCGATGAAACCAACACCAAATATGCCCAGGGCGGCGTGGCCGTGGTAAACGACCTGGAAAATGACAGTTTCGAAAAACACATCGAAGACACCCTCATTGCGGGTGACGGACTTTGCAATCCCGCCGTGGTAGAGATCGTGGTGAAAGAAGGCCCTGATCGCGTGCGCGAACTCATCGAATGGGGCGCCAGATTCGACAAAGAAAAAGACGGCGACTATAAACTGGGAAAAGAAGGCGGGCACTCGGAATTTCGCATCATCCATCACAAAGACATCACCGGTTGGGAAATGGAACGCACATTACTTGATGCAGTAGCGGCGCAACCGAACATCGAACTGGTTAAACACTTCTTTGTTGTCGATATCATTACCCAACACCATTTAGGTTACCTGGTAACCAAATCGACGCCTGACATCACCTGTTATGGTGTATACGCCCTGAATCTCGAAACCAATCGCATCGAAAAAATATTATCGACCACTACCCTGCTTGCTACCGGTGGCAATGGCCAGGTATACCGCACCACCACCAATCCTGCGATTGCTACAGGCGATGGTGTGGCCATGGTTTACCGCGCGAAAGGACGCATCGAGAACATGGAATTTATCCAGTTTCACCCAACAGCGCTTTACGAACCGGGACTGCGGGGACAGGCGTTTTTGATTACGGAAGCCGTGCGCGGTGATGGGGGTATTCTCCGCAACAAAGAAGGAGAAGCATTTATGGAGCGCTACGATCCGCGTCGCGATCTGGCTCCGCGCGACATCGTTGCCCGCGCTATCGACAGTGAAATGAAACGCACCGGTACCGAACATGTATGGTTGGATTGCCGGCATTTTTCCAAAGAAAAATTTATCGAGCACTTCCCGAATATCTATCAGAAATGTTTAAGCATCGGTATCGACATTTCACAAAACATGATACCGGTGGCTCCTGCGGCGCATTACAGTTGCGGCGGTATCAAATCGGATGAATGGGGCCGCAGTTCCATTCAGCAACTGTATGTCTGTGGCGAATGCAGCAGCACGGGCTTACATGGGGCCAATCGTCTTGCCAGCAACTCGCTGCTGGAGGCCATGGTTTTTGCGCACCGTTGTTACCTGGATGTAACGGCCGTTACGGAAGCGAAAAAATACACGCAGGTGCAGGCTGATCACATTCCCGACTGGAATGCGGAAGGCACCAGTGAGCCGAAGGAAATGATCCTTATTACACAAAGCCTGAAAGAACTGCAGCAGGTCATGAGCGATTATGTAGGTATTGTACGCAATGATATCCGTTTGCAGCGGGCATTAAAAAGGCTGGATCTGCTGTGGGAAGAAACGGAGCAACTGTACCAGGGCAGTTCCATCTCTCCGCAACTGCTTGAACTGCGCAATCTCATTACCGTTGGTTATCTCATTGTAAAAGGCGCCGATTTCAGAAAAGAAAGCCGTGGTCTGCATTTCAACACAGACTATCCCGGCAAAAGTGCATTGGTGCAGAATATCGTTTTATAAAAAGAATAGCAAACATGTATTATTTGGTATACGGATTTTTATGGTTGATCTCGCTATTGCCTTTGCGCGTATTATATGTGATCTCCGACATCCTGACATTTGTGGTATATCGTATGATCGGCTACCGAAAGGAGGTAGTGATGAACAATCTCGCGATTGCCTTTCCCGAAAAAACGATAGAAGAGCGGAAAAAAATTGCCCGACGTTTTTATAGAAATTTTATCGACTCGTTTATTGAAACGATAAAGATCATCAGTGCGTCGGAGCGTTATATTTCGAAACGCTTTACCGGCAACTGGGAAGTAGCCAATCAATTTTATGAAAGTGGCCGGAGAGTGCAAATGCACCTTGGTCATAACTTCAACTGGGAATGGGGAAACCTGGCGGGGAAAGCAGCACTGCGTTTTCAGTTTCTCGGTGTATATGCTCCCATCAGCAATAAAGTGTTTGACCGCATATTCAGAAAAATCCGTTCGCGCAGCGGCACGGTATTATTACGCGCCAATAATATGCAGGCAGACATTCTGCCTTATCGCAATAAGCAGTACCTGCTGGGACTGGTAGCAGACCAGAACCCGGGACATATGTTGCGGGCATTGTGGTTTGATTTTTTTGGTAAACGTGCACCATTTACAGCGGGTCCCGCGAAGAATGCGATTGCCAATGACTGTGTGGTCATTTTCGCCTTTATTCATAAGCCCCGGCGCGGGCGTTATGTGCTTGAGCTCAAGGTGGAGGAAGAATTTCCGCAACAAACTACTACCGAAGATCTCACGCGCCGTTTTGTCGACTACCTCGAAGACGTGATCCGTACTTATCCGGATATGTGGTTGTGGAGCCACCGCCGCTGGAAGAATGAGTGGCGGGATGATTATACGTTTGTAGAGAGGACGAAGGTATAAGGCTTAAGGTGTAAGGCCCGATACTTCGGCCTAAGGATTGAGGCACTAAGCTTTAGCAGTGGTATGTTGTAAGTAATAAGCTCTAAGCGGTCCCGATGTTTCGGGCGAAGAGTAAGGAGCCGGGCTTATAGTGAAAGTTTCACGGCTGTTCATTGACAATTCACTTATTGCCCTATTGACTTATCCCCTCTTTTGACTTTTGAATTTTGAATTAAAAAAAAACTGCCCCGTTGTTACAGGGCAGACACTTTCATAGTAAAGGTTTAGGTCGCAGGTTTACGTATTCTGATACTCGTTGTTTCGTGTAATTCTTGCTTGTTGAACAAAGAAACAGCAAAAGGCCACCGACATCAAGGTGATTATAACCCCTTTTACCTCCGTTAAAAAACTTTGCTGGAGGGTGAAAACACGGGTCTCATTGATTTTGCAGGTACCGAAAAACGCCGTATTATTATCGCTGTAACAATTCTAAACCAATTATTTATGATGAAAAAAACCGTCAATCTGCTTTCCTGTGCCTTGTTTGCAGGACTAGCGCTTACCTCGTGCAAAGACAAAGGAGTGAAACAGTCCGACAAATCCATGACCGTGGCCACAGCCCGCGCCATGATCGCCGCCTATGACAACGACTCGAGCGCCATGAAACCGGTGTTTTACACGCAGGCGGGCCAGCCTGTACAGGCTTTCACCATCCAGGCCGGTACACTCGAAACGATCAGCAAAATGGACGGATACACCGGTATCCGCCTTTATCTGGCTGTTAAAGACACTGTCAATGGCAAACCGATCTACACGTTGGTAGTAGTGCCCCGCGGAACCCCCGAGGGAAAATCCACACAATACCCCAACATCCTGAAAGATGATTTTATCTTTGACTGGATTCCATCCTGTCCGGAAGAGTGTCCTGATCCCAGCACAAGTCTGCCTTAAAAAATACAGGGCGGCCCTGCGGGATCAGGGCCGCTTTTTTTAACTAAAAAAACTCCCCAAGTACCCTGAATCAACATCGCCATGTCAGAAACCCTCGCGCTTATTAATATCGGATTTCTACTGCTTCTTGTCCTTATAGGATTGGCCCTGTATCCAAAACTTACACGCTCATACCGGTTACTGCTCGGCATCCAGGTTCTTACCTTTTTAAGCGCGGTCGTTCAATGGTACATGGGAAAATATTATGGGTATAACAACATCATTCTGCATATTTATACCCTGCTGAACGCCGTGCTGTTTGGTTTGATGTACCATTCCGTAATGCTGCATCGCAAAAGCAAATTATTTGTGCTTATAGCCAGCACTGCCCTGTTGCTGTTTTGGGTGGCCGATTCTTTTTTCATACAGGGTGTGCGGGCTTATCCGCACTATGAACTCATCGCCATCAGTATCGTTTATGTCACCTTTGCCCTGTTATCAAATTATGAAATGATCCGTTACTCCAAAGAAGATCATGTGACGCGTTCCAGTATTTTTTGGGTAAACAGTTCCGTTATTCTTTTTTTCAGCATCAACTTCATTTTCTGGAGTCTTTACGGATACCTGGTCCGGATCAAAGCACCCATACGTTTTGACCTGATCAAAGTTCTGTGGTGGCTCAACTTTGTACACTACGCGTTTTTTACGGTAGCTATCTACCTGAACAGCCGCAAAATTCAATCTTCTGAAAACTAACCGGTAGGCCCGGATTAGCTGTTTTACAATACTTTTGCCCGTGCTTCGGAAGGACATTCCCATGCATGTAAACAATGGCTACATGAAAAACAGTGAACTCTATACCATCATCATTTCCGGCGTCATTTTCTTCGTTATTCTCAGCATGGGAGTGATCCAGTTCACTTTATTATTTTATCGCCAGCGAAGCCTCCGGAAAAAAGAAGAAGAAAAATTTCAACAGGAAATTTTACGGGCCCAGCTTGAAATACAGGAGCAAACACTCAAAAATGTTTCGGCCGAAATTCATGACAATATCGGTCAGACCTTAAGCCTGGTGAAGCTTAACCTTGCCACTGCAGATGCCGCTCCCGCCGAACAGCTACAGGGAAAAATACAAGACTCCTACGAACTCGTGAGCAAAGCCATCCGTGATCTGCGCAACCTTTCTAAAAGCCTCAATACCGATTATATCGCAGAAAAAGGTTTGCTGCAATTGATCGAACATGAACTGAACATGATCGCGCGCACCGGCGCCATGCAGACAGAAATGACCATAAAAGGAGAACCGGCTAAGCTCGATCCCCGCCAGGAATTGATACTTTTCCGCATCATCCAGGAAAGCATTAATAATTGTATAAAACATGCCCAGGCCGAAAGACTGGAGGCCATCGTGGATTTCAGTGAAAGCGGGGTGATTATCCATATCCGCGACAACGGCAAAGGTTTCAACACGCAGCATGCCGCTGCGGAAGGAGCCGGCATCGGACTAAAAAGCTTGCAGGACAGGGCCGCCATGATCGGCGCATCCTGTGAAATAAATAGTGTTTTGTCAAAGGGAACAGAAGTAACTATCTTGCTACCCCCCGAAAAAATGAACGGCGTATGAAAGAAAAAATTAAAGTAGCCCTGGCAGATGATCATATTCTGCTGCGCAACGGTCTTGCTGGACTGGTGAAAAGTTTTGACGACTACACCGTGCTGTTTGAAGCAGACAACGGTCAGCACCTTACTGAGCAGATCGCAGAAAAAGGTGTGCCTGATCTTGTGCTGCTCGATATTAATATGCCGCTCAAAGACGGATTTGAAACCGCACGCTGGCTGCGCGCCAACCATCCGGAAGTGCGCGTGATGGCACTTTCCATGCTTGATAACGAACAATCCATCATACGCATGCTCCGGCAGGGAGCAAAAGGTTATATCCTGAAAGACACGCATCCGCGCGAATTCAAAACCGCACTCGACACCGTGATGCAAAAGGGATTTTATTATTCGGAAATGGTCACCGGCAAATTGATCAATGCCGTGAATAACCTCGACACTGCTGCAGACGAAGTGACGACCCTGGTTAAACTCACCGAAAAAGAAATTGAATTCCTGAAGCTGGCCTGTACAGAAATGACATATAAAGAGATCGCCGATAAAATGAATCTCAGCCCGCGTACGATCGACGGCTACCGCGATGCACTTTTTGAAAAATTAAAAGTGCGCACACGTGTCGGGCTGGTGATGTACGCGATCAAGAACGACATTGTGCGTCCTTAATTCAGCACAGCGGTTTCTTTAACGATCTCCGCTTTTTCCTGTTCACGTATTTTGCTCCAGCCCCCGGTAATATTGCGGAGATTGTGAAAACCCTGACGTTTCAGCAAAGACGATGCTATTACACTGCGGTATCCGCCTGCACAATGCACATACAGGTTTTGCTCCTCGCCGATATTGGCCATGGAACCCGGATCTTTCATGTCTGCCAACTGAAGATTGACGGCATTTTTGAGATGACCATCGGCATATTCCGCCGGCTTACGCACATCTATAACCTGGAGATGGGGATCGAAAGGAATATCCATCATCAATTCATCAGCTTCGATATCGATGATCATGTCGAGCGGCTTGCCCGCTTCTTTCCAGGCTTCATATCCGCCTTTGAGATATCCCTGTACTTTATCGAGTCCCACACGTGCCAGCCGGATGATCGTTTCTTTTTCCTGGCCATGCGGTGCAACAATGATCATGGGTTGATCAAAAGGCAGGAGACTGCCGGCCCATTCTGCAAAACGTCCCTCCAGACCAATACTGATGCTGCCGGGAATAAATCCTTCGGTAAAGACAGCAGCGGGACGCGTATCCAATATCAGCACACCTTTTTCTGCGCGCGCTTCAAATTCATCTGCGCTCAATGGCTGCAATGCTTCTTCGAGAATAGCTTCCAGGTTACCATACCCTTCGCGGTTGATGCGCGCATTGACAGGAAAATACGCGGGAGGCGGTGGAATGCCGTCTGTAATGGCTTTGATAAATGCTTCTTTGGACTCCGCTTTCAGCGCGTAGTTGTATTGTTTTTCATCACCAATGGTGCTGTATGTATCAGGACCCAGGTTTTTACCGCAGGAGCTTCCCGGACCATGCGCGGGATAAACGATTACATTATCTGCCAGCGGCATGATCTTGCGGTGCAGGCTGTCGTATAAGGTGCCGGCCAGATCTTCCATTGTGAGTTCCTCCCCTTTCTGTGCCAGATCGGGACGGCCCACATCTCCCACAAACAGCGTGTCGCCGGTGAAAATGCAATGATCTTTTCCGTCGGCATCACGAAGCAGGTAGCAGGACGATTCCATCGTATGACCGGGCGTATGTAATACTTCGATGGACAGATCGCCTATTTTGAATTGTTCACCGTCTTTTGCTTTGTGAAAAGTGAAAGCCGCTTCTGTCCCGGGACCGTACACGATGGGCGCGCCGGTAGCCTGCGACAGGTCGAGGTGACCGCTTACAAAATCTGCATGAAAATGCGTTTCAAAAATATATTTCAACCTGGCTTTGCGCTCGTGAAGAAGTTCGAGATACTCATCGATATCGCGAAGCGGATCAATAATGGCCGCTTCGCCGTTACTTTCGATATAATAAGCCGCTTCACTCAGGCAGCCGGTATATAATTGCTTGACGAACATATTAGTTAGAAAATTTATACTGCAAAAATACCTTATTTCCCAAAAACAAAAACGGAAGCCTTTGGCTTCCGTCCTTATGAGGGAAAAGCTTGATTAATTTAACAAGGATTCTACGAATTTGTTCAACTCGATCATCCGGTCTGCATTAACGGAATAATAGATGAATTTGCCCTCGCGGATAGTATTCACAAATCCGGCTTTGCGCAGCACGGCGAGATGTTGCGAGGCTACTGACTGTTCAAGCCTGAGCTTCACGTAAATGTCCGTTACGGTAATGCGACCTTGCTCATCGATGAGTTTAATCATTTGCTGCCGCAGCTTATGATTGAGCGCGCGCAGGATCAGCGCCGCCTTCTTTACATTGAGCAGGTCTACGGTCAAGGGGGCATTACCCTCAGCCGCAGGGTTGAGTGTTAGCGTATAGTTGTTCATAGCATTGAGCGATTAACAGGAGTTACAAAATTAGTTCTAATTGCCGCCCGGAAAAATTAAAATTGTCAATGCTGCCTGCGGGTGTGTGCCGCCGCATCATAAAACTCTTTTACATAAAAAGGTTCCGAGTAGGCAATGTCTGAGAATCGTTTATTTCTGAACAGTAGTGTGGACAAATCCGATATATCCTGTGGCGTGTATCCGCTTTCGGAAAAAAACGCGTTGGGATGATGCAATACCTCACGGATTTTTTCAACTGCATTACCTGTAAATAACACAGTTTGTTCCGCGAGTTGTGTGGCAAAACTATGTGCATCTATTACGAGTGCACACGGTGCCATCACCTCTTGCATTTGTTTATTGTATAGTGCTGTAAAGACCTCCATTCGCCGGGCATCAATCACAGGACAGATCAGGTCTGTCTGCGCATTGTGTTCTGCTCTCGCCATCAGCTCCAGCGTAGGCAAAGTGATTAATGGAATTTGCAGGGCGTAAGATAATCCTTTCGCTGCAGACAATCCAATTCTCAGGCCGGTATAGGACCCGGGACCAATCGTTACTGCCACTGCTTCCAGTTGCTGCAATTTTTTCTGCGTGTCTTCGAAACACCGGCTGATGGCCGGATGCAGCCACGAAGCCTGATCACGCATATCGTTATTCTCCAGTGATTGCAGTACACGTGCGTCTTCAGCCAAAGTTACCGTGGCTTTTCCCAGCGCACTATCTATATTCAATATTAATGCCATTCTTGCTTATTCCTTTACACTCAATCCTTCTGCAGGCTGATACCGTACATTTTCTACCTGCAATTTACGAAGCAATTGCTGAACATTTTTTTTACCGATCCGGTCGCACCATTCCAGCGGACCATAGGGATAGTTTGTTCCGAGTTTCATGGCCGTATCGATCTCTTCCGCTGTGCTCAACCCCTCTTCCAGCGCGAGATACGCTTCATTGATAATACCCGTTACCACGCGTGCGGACAGCAGTCCCGCGATATCGGGTACCCATGTCAAAGTCCGGTTAAAATTGTTCAGCAACGCTTCCGTTGCCGGTTTTTGCGGCGCATGTGCACATGCTTCAACAACCTTTCTTTCCAGGAAGGTGAGCCATCCGTTGATGCGTACAAAATGATCTGGTAAACTACTCAGCAATGTTTCCAGCGAATGCACGAGCACCAGTGGAAATTTCGCAGTGATCAGCGAAGCGATACGCGTTTCGCTGCCGTCGAACAGCAGATCGATGCAGGCGTCGGCCGGGGCATCCGCTATTTCTTCCGACACAATGAGCTCCACCTCCTTCGCCTGGCCGGTGCTCAGCCAGGCTGCCTTTCTTGCCTCATCTGCGATCAGTAATACGGTCATGCAATCAGAATTTGATAAAAATACGGCAGCTTGTTAACTTGTGCCGCGGGCAGCATGCGTGCTGCCATCTATGCAAAGAAAACATTTCTCACTTCAAATAAGCTTTATATGCCCAGAATAATTATCCGCACAGAAGATGCTCCCGCTCCTATCGGCCCCTATAACCAGGCTGTACTGGCCAATGACACCCTTTATATTTCCGGGCAAATTTGTATCGATCCGGTCACCGGTAACCTGCACAATAACAGCCTGCAGGATGAAACACATCAGTGTATGCGCAACCTCAGAGCGGTGTTGATCGCGGCTGGTATGGATTTCGGACACGTGGTAAAAACAACTATTTTCCTCACCGATATGCATCGGTTTGGCGAAGTGAATGAGGTATATGGTCAATATTTTTCCGACGATCCTCCTGCCCGCGAAACCGTACAGGTCGCCGCACTTCCAAAGTTTGTAAATGTAGAGATCAGTATGGTGGCGGTAAAGTGAGGGATAATTTGATGATTTGAAAATGAAGCAGGCATGACTATTCGCTTATTGCCTTATTCACTTATTGAGTTATTGATAAAAAGAAAATCCCTTCGCCGTGCGAAGGGATTTTCTTTTTATCGAGCCTTTCCGGTTAATGAACAATAACCATTTTTACCGGATATACTTTCCCATCAACCAAAACCTGCAAATAGTACACGCCATTCGCCATCACACCCGGATCGATCATTTTGATCGTCTGACCTGCAGGCAGATTTTCTGTTTGTGACAACTGGCGCACGAGTTTTCCCGCATTGTCATATAAATTAACCTGCAGGGTATAAGGACGTGCCGTGATCAATTCCAGACGTGCCTGGGTCCGCACCGGGTTAGGATAGAGACGAATATATAAACCGGTATTGTCCAGGGCAAGTGTAGTGAACGAACTTGTTTCGGATGCCACAAATGAAGTAGTGCTGGCACAGAGCGCCACAACGGAGTATTCATATTCGGTATTCGGAAGCAGACCATTCAGTTTATAGGAGGAGCCTTCAACATATACCCGGGTCCATTCCGTTGCTCCTTTTACGCGATAACGCAATGTATCAGTGGTGGCTCCTTCCGGATTCATCCATTCAACCTGTACCTGGGAAGGGCTGTGGTGCGTTACTTTGAAGTCTGTGGCATAACCGCATCCGATCACATTAACCGTAGCCGTGGTAGTGCCCCGGCAACCATTGGCATCCGTTCCGGTGATCGTATAAACAGTAGAGGACAGCGGGCGCACATAACCGAAACGACCGGTATAGCTCACGATATCGGGCTGTTGCTCCCAATTGAAGTTGTCTGCTCCGGTCATGGTAATCAGGTGCTGATCAAATTTATTGATCGTTGCAACAGCAGGTGTGGCCGCAACGGTTGGATTGGCCACCTGTGTCAGCACTACTGAACGCGTTCCTGAACACGCAGGCGATGTCACCTGCACGCTGTAAGTGCCGGGTCCGGTGGCAGTGAAGGTCGGTGAAGTAGCTCCGGGAACAGCATTCGTATTTTTAAACCATTGATAAGTAAAGGCAGGATCGCTTGTAGCAGTCAATACAGGCGCAGTACCTGCGCAATAGTTGGCAGTGCCGGATGGTGTAAGTGAAAATGTAAGGTTTGGTCCGTCATTGCCGATAACCACATCTTCCGTTATCTGGCAACCCGCCGCATCTTTTACTACAACCCAGTAAGTGCCTGGTGTAAAATTGGAGATGTTCAAGCCTGTTTGTCCGTTACTCCAGGTAGCCGTTACGGCCCCTGTGGCGTTAGTAGCGGTAATCACTGCTTTGCCGTTCTCCGAGCCACAGGAGGCATTTGTTGTGGCAATGGAGACGGTCATGCGGCAGTTCCCCAGACAGTTGCTGTTCGCTACAAAAGCGCGTATAGTATCACCGGGATAGGGACCAAAGCCGTTATTAAAATTAATGCCGACGTTGACCAGGTGACAATAACTCATGATCGTCCCGCCTGTTGTCGTCGGAAGGGGTCCGGGTGCGCAGTTTCCGTCAAAATAAGGGGGAGTGGCGCTGGGACCGCATCCATCAATCGGACCTTCCGGCCATCCACACCAGTGTGTATGACCTGAACCAAGATTATGTCCGATCTCATGGGTCACTACTTCTACCGTCCATGAATAAGTAGGTACATTCAGATAAGTGGTATTGATGCCGCTTACGGACGAGCGTGACGACTTGCTGACTGTACATGCATTTTTGTTAATGTAAGCTACCCCGCCACCGATGGGACGAGTGGAAATATAGGCAGCAAAATCGCCGACATAGTTTGTTCCGCCCATACGTTGTGCGAAAGGCTGCAGCGTTGTTCCCGCTGTGGTAAAACCTGCTTCGGGATCCTGTACCGTCCACACCAGTACCTGCGACACCTGCAGTTTCACATTTTCATTCGCATACAGCTGTTCAACACCGTTGAAAAAGCCCAGCAGGTAATTCATTACGTTGTCGACGTTGCTTCCCTTATCCTGGTACAATTTATAATCACACTCAATGTAGATTTCTACCGGTTCTCCGACTGCGTTGGGAGAAGCTACCACCTCTGTATGTTCACGGGGAGCTACACCGGTGGTAAATTCATCCGTGGTAAAACAATTGGTAGGGTTCCGTATTGCCAGATCGGATTCGCGGTAAAGCATGTAATCATTGGTGCCGAATCCATTTTGCTCGATAGCGCCTAACACAAGATTGCTTTGCGCATCGGCAAGGATGCCGATTAGCTGATTCTCAAAAACAGAAACGGCTGCAAACGTTTTGTTATCCCCATTGATATGGCCCCGGTAGAAAACGCCCGGATTGTATGCCACGGGGCGACGACTGCCATCCGGCAATGCCTCCAGCACGGAAAAATTATCCGTAACAACTGTTGTCTTTTCCAGTTGCACATCCATGTATTGTCCCTCAAAAGGCACACGCATCGTCCAGGTAGCCGGAGCCTCCCGGAACAAGGACGACAGGTTTGCCGTATTCAAAGCAAGTGGCTGATAACGGGTCACAGCCTTGCTGTATTCAGGAGCGAAGCGGGATCTGGCTGTAAAAAGTTCAACTGGAGCCTGAGCAAACGCCGTCACAAAACCTAAAACGGTCAGCAGCAGCGCCAAAGAAAATTTTCTCATCGAGTAGTTTAGTTAATTCGAAATACTAAATCAAAGCACGTAAAGATAAATCGAAAGCAGCAATTAAATCACCAAACGGTGACTACAAAGAAAAATCCTTCTCAGTGCGAAGGATTTTTCTTTGTATATGAAGCATTTATCAGCGCGCAATGATCATCTTCACCGGATGAATTTTTCCGTCGATTAATACCTGCAGGTAATAAACACCATTAGCCATTACCCCTGAATCAATTGTTTTAATCGTTTGCCCGGCCGGCATATTCTCTGTTTGTGAAAGCTGACGAACCAGTTTTCCTGCATTGTCATACATATTCACCTGCAGTGAGTAAGGGCGGGCGGCAATTACTTCCAAACGTCCCTGTGCCTGTACAGGGTTCGGGAACAGACGCACATACACGCCGCTGTTGTCGAGCGCCAGCGTAGTGAAGACATTGGTTTCCGATGCTACAAAAGTAGTGGTGGTTGTACAAAGCGGTACCACAGCGTATTCATATTCTGTATTCGGCGTAAGACCATTGAGTTCATAAGAAGACCCTTCCACATATACACGGCTCCACTGTGTGGTGCCTTTCACACGGTAACGCAGGGAGTCGGTTGTGGCACCTTCGGGATTGGTCCATTCCACCAACACGCGTGAAGGGCTGTAAGGCGTCACTTTCACATCCGCTACCGGCCCGCATCCGATAACGTTGACGGTGGCTACGGCCGTGCCGCGGCAACCGTTAGCATCGGTACCGGTAATCGTATACACCGTTGATGTCAATGGGCGTACATAACCAAAGCGCCCGCTGTAGCTTACAATGGCGGGCTGTTCTTCCCAGTTGAAATTGAGCGCGCCATTTACAGTCAGCAAATGTTGGTCAAATTTGTTGATGGTTGCAGTAGTTGGCGTAACGGTAACGGTTGGATTTGCAACCTGCGTTAACGTTACGGAACGTGTACCCGAACAGGAAGGAGACGTTACCTGTACGGTATAAAGGCCGGGGCCGGTTGATGTAAAAGAAGAAGCCGTGGCACCGGGAACAGGATTGGTATTTTTAAACCACTGGTACGTAAAGATAGGGTCGCTGGTAGCAGAAAGTACGGGTGCAGGCCCACTTGCACAATAGTTTACCGATCCTGACGGAGTAAGCGTGAAATCAAGTGAAGGACCACTGTTGCCGATCACCACATCATCCATCACCTGGCAACCAGCCGCATCACGAACTGTTACATAATAAGTGCCGGGCGCGAGATTGGTCGGATTCGCTCCCGTAATGCCGTTGCTCCAGGTAACCGTTACAGCACCCGTTGCGTTGGTAGCGGTAACCACGGCTCTGCCATTGTCAGATCCGCAAGACGCGTTGGTAGTAGCAATGGAAACAGTCATACGGCAGGTGCCGAAACAGGTACGTGCCGCTACATAGTTGCGGATAGCGTCGCCGGGCAGCGGACCAAAACCATTGTTGAAGTTGATGCCAACGCTGATCAGGTGGCAATAGCTCATAATAGTTCCTCTGACGGTTGAGCTTGGCAGCGGACCCGGTGTACAGGATCCTTCCATGTATGCAGCGTTGGCTGTGGGGCCGCACCAATCGATAGGGCCGCCGGGCCAACCGCACCAGTGTGTATGACGCGAGCCGAGGTTATGCCCCAATTCATGCGTTACTACTTCCACAGTCCATGAATAAGTAGGCACGTTAGCATAGGTATTATTGATAGCGCTCACAGACGTACGGCCGCTTTTTCCCGCAGCACATGCATCGGTGGTAAGATAAGCAACACCACCGCCAAGTGAACGCGTGGAGATATAGGCGGCATAGTCACCAACATAGTTGGTACTGTTCATCCGGCTCGCAAACGCAGGCAGCACAGCACCCGTAGTGTTCAGACCAGCCGCCGCTTCCGGATCAGGGGAAGTCCATACCAGCACCTGGGACACCTGCACTTTCACATTTTCATTTGCATAAAGCTGCTCTATGCCATTGAAAAAGCCAAGCAGGTAATTAATCACATTGGTTGTATTGTTTCCTTTGTCCTGGTAAAATCTGTAATCACATTCTACATAAATTTCTACCGGTTCACCAACTGCATTGGGAGAAGCAGGAGAAGCCGCCACTTCCGTATGTGAATCCGTTGAACCGCCGATCACATGCTCATCGCTGGTAAAGCAATTCAATGGATTGGGAATAGCCAGGTCCGGCTCACGATATAACATGTAGTTGTTGGTCGCATAACCATTCTGTTCAATAGCACCCAGCACCAGGTTGCTCTGCGCATCGGCGAGAATACCTATTACCTGGTTTTCAAAAATAGAAATGGTGGCAAAAGTTTTCCGGTCGCCGTTAATATAACCACGGTAGAATACACCGCCATTATAAGATACAGGGCGGCGTGAACCATCGGGTAATGCTTCCAACAGGGAAAAATTATCGGTGGTTACTTTTGCTTTTTCCAACTGCACGTCCATGTTTTGTCCTTCAAAGGGAATGCGCAAGGTCCATGTGGCAGGAGCTTCTTTGAATACGGTAGATAAGATTGCCGTATTCAAGGCAAGCGGTTGGTAACGGCTCACGACCTTACTGTATTCAGGTGCGAAGCGGGAAACAGGATTAAACAGCTCAACAGTATTTTGAGCAAACGCGGTTGTGAACCCTAAAACGGTCAATAACAGCGCTAAAGAAAATTTTCTCATGAGGAGTAGCTTAGTAATTAGTTCGGAATGCGGCTTGTACCGGATAACAGTAAAGCAAGTAAAGATAAAATGAAACAAATGAAAAGCTTTCAAAAAATACGGGGGAAATCCCTTTGGTTATTCACGTGATTTTCTGGAACTTGTACCGGTTATGCGACGTTTTCTCCGTTGGCTCCTGCTGAAGCCGGTTCGTTGGGCCACGGCACGTTTTGCCTCCCGCCCCGATAAAGAACGTATCTATCAGTCACTGAGCCGTCTGTATGCACGTATCCTGGCGCATCCCGGTAAAAAAGGTCCGGTGATTCCTTTTGGTGCCACCACCGGTCGCTTTATTATTTTTTCCGATCAGCATAAAGGAGCCCGCAACGGCGCAGATGACTTTACGGCGGCGGAAGACAATTATCTCGCGGCACTGAGTTATTACAATAACCAGGGATATACTTTCATCAACCTCGGCGACAGCGAAGAACTCTGGGAAAACACGCTTGCACAGGTGCGTAAACACAATGAAAAAACATTCGAAGCGGAAAAAGCATTTTTGCAACGCAAAGCTTATGTAAAGATATTCGGCAACCACGATCTCTATTGGGGCAACGATCCACTCGCTTCTCTGCAACTGAAAGAAATATTCGGCGAGCCTGTTAAGATATATGAAGGAGTGATCCTCACGGTGGCAACGGGCAATAAAAACCTGCATATTTTCTGCACACATGGTCACCAGGGCGACAGAAGCAGTGATGGCAACTGGTTCAGCAAGTTTTTTGTAGCCCGCATCTGGGCACCGTTGCAAAGTTTTCTCCGGATAAATCCCAATACACCGGCCTATGATCTGCATGAAAAAACATTACACAACGAAATCATGTATGAATGGTCGGCAGAGCAGGAAAAAATATTGCTGATAACAGGACATACACACCAGCCTGTATTCGCCTCACTCACGCACCTGGAACGATTGTATAAAGAAATGCAGCAGGCAAAAGTTGATGAGAATATACAACGCATAGAAGAACTGACAACTGAAATACGGCGGCGTGAACGTGAATACAAAACGGTGTCCGTCGATTATCTCACCATGAAACCCACCTATTTCAATAGTGGTTGTTGTTGTTTTCCCGACGGAGACATAACCGGCATTGAAATTGACAACGGATATATGCGTCTTATAAAATGGAAAAAGGAACAACAGCAGCCTGCCCGTACCGTACTGGAAGAAATAAGTCTTGACATACTTGGTACGCAGGTATAAAACAACATAGCCATGAATGTATTTGTATCCCGGCTGATACCCGAAGCAGGTATCAGCAAAATGGAAGCGGCCGGCATTAAAGTAACTGTATGGAAGGAAGACCGCCCGCTGACAACTGAAGAACTGATTCAGCATGTCCAGAAACATGATGCACTGCTGTGCATGAACCGCGAAAAGATCGACAAAACATTTTTAAATGCCTGCCCGCATCTTAAAGTGATCGCATTATACTCTGTGGGTTATGACAGTCTGGACGTGGCAGAAGCGACGCGCCTTGGCATTCCGATGAGCAACACGCCTGATGTATTAAGTGATGCAACTGCCGATATCGCCTTTACACTCCTGCTGGCCGTATCGCGCAAAGCTTTTTTTCATCACCGCCGCATTCTCCATGACGAATGGGATTTTTTCCGTCCCACTGCCAATCTCGGTATAGAATTAAAAAATAAAACGCTGGGCATATTCGGGCTCGGACGTATCGGGCTGGAAATGGCCAAACGTTGCCGTGGTGCCTACAACATGAAGGTGATCTATCATAATCGCAACCGCAATCGCGAAGCGGAAAAAGAAATCGATGCCCGTTATGTGAGTTTTGACGAGTTGCTCGAACAAAGCGATGTGCTTTCGCTGCATACCGCGCTCACACCCGAAACAAAAGACCGTTTTACCATAAACGAATTCAGGAAAATGCGGTCGAAAGCGATCTTCATCAATACGGCGCGCGGAGCCATTCACCGGGAAGAAGACCTGTTAAAAGCAATAGAAGACGGAATTATCTGGGGTGCGGGACTTGATGTTACCAATCCTGAACCGATGTCGCCGGATAGTCCCTTGTTGCGTCTGCCGAGTGTATGTGTTACACCCCATATCGGATCGGCTACCGAAGAAGCACGTACAGGTATGGCACTGGTAGCGGCTGAAAATATAATTGCGGGATTAAGGGGCGAACAATTACCGAACGTGATCGATCCTTCGGTATATGACAAATAAAAAAACCTCCCGGTCAAACGGGAGGCAGTGGTTTCATTTGGTGACCGGAAAAGGGATTAGCTGGCAGACTTCACAAACTGAAGTTCAGCAGACAGCTTTACTTCTTCGCTTACCAGTACGCCGCCGGTTTCCAGGGATGCGTTCCAGGTGAGTCCGAAATCTTTACGGTTGATCTTACCGGTAAGTGAGAAACCGGCTTTCTCATTACCCCAGGGATCTTTAGCGGTACCACCGAAATCAACATCCAGTGTCACGGGCTTCGTTACATCGCGGATGGTAAGATCACCGGTGATCTTGCCGTCAGCTGCGTTGTAGTTAGAAGATTTGAAACTGATGGTGGGATATTTTTCTACTTCAAAGAAGTCGGCTCCTTTGAGGTGTCCGTCACGTTGTTCGTTATTGGTAGTAATAGAACTTACATCTGCCGTAAAAGATACAACGGCATCTGAAAAGCTGTCATCGCCCGCTTCCACCGTACCGCTGATAGCGGGAAAGCCACCCGTTACATTCGTAACCATGAGGTGTTTTACTTTAAACTGCAGTTCGCTGTGGGTAGGATCGAGATTCCAGGTTGTCTTTGCCATGATTATGTTATTTTGTTTTAATCAATTTTTACAAAGCAAAAGTAGTATGCCCGGCAGGGCCGGGCCAATGACCTAGGATAAGAAAAAGCGTTGACGTAGATCAACCTTTATTATATGAAAAAGCCCCCGATACGGGGGCTTTACTGATTATTTCTTGAGATACTTATTGTTGTCGCGGTTGAGGTCCGGCAATTTTTTATCCGGATCAACGGTTACTTCGGCGATCTCGCTGGTAGAGGGAACGTGGAAAGTCCATTCGGATCCACGCTGCCATATTTCCACCGGTAGGTCGAAGCGGTGCTCTTTGCCATTGGTTTCTTTTACAAGGACGCTGACCGGCATTGGCATTTTCTCGAGATTTTCGATGGTAACGTCCGCCCCTTTAGAAGGCAGTTTCTCTGTATACTTCACACCTTTAGCGGCCACATCGAATTTCCAGGCATTCAGTACCCATGAGCGCCAGAACCAGCTCAGGTCTTCGCCCGCTACATTTTCCATTGTATGGAAAAAGTCCCAGGGCGTAGGATGTTTGTAAGCCCAACGCTGAATATACTCACGGAAAGCTGCATCGAAACGCTTGGTGCCAATCACCTGATCGCGCAGCAGATGCAGCATTTGTGAAGGCTTCATATAAGCGGCTATACCCAGATTATCCTGTTGAATAACATCCGGGATATTGTAAAGACCGTCCATTTTATCGTTGAACGTGTACTTTACCATGAAGGTGGAATTGGGATCCTGGAAGAAACTTTGCTGTTTGAATTCTCCTTTATTGAATTCTTCCGTAGAAAAGTCATTGATGAAAGTATTGAATCCTTCATCCATCCAGGCATATTTGCGTTCGTTGCTGCCTACGATCATGGGGAACCAGGTGTGCCCGAATTCATGGTCGGTTACACCCCAAAGGCCCGCGCCGCTTGAATTGTAACTACAGAAAACGATGCCGGGATATTCCATACCTCCTACGATACCCGCCACATTCACAGCCGCTGCGTAGGGATATTCAAACCATTTATTGGAGTAATGTTCGATAGAGGCCTTCACCATTTCGGTGCTGCGCTGCCATCCATCCTTCTTGATACTTTCAACAGGGTAGGCGCTTACTGCCAGTGATTTTTTTCCGCTGGGCAAATTGATGCGGGCAGCATCCAGCACGAATGCACGGGAGGCGGCCCAGGCTACGTCGCGCGTATTCTGGATCTTGAACTTCCAGGTAACAGCCGGACGGGCCAGCCATGTTTTCTTATCCCCGATTTCTTTATCGCCGCGAATGACAACCGTTTTATCGCTGTTCTGCGCCTCCTTATAACGCTTGAGCTGATCGGAAGCAAAACAATCCTGCGGATTTTGAAGATCACCGGAACCTACAATGATAAGGTTGGAGGGGGCAGTGACGCTGAATTCGATATCGCCATATTCGAGATAAAACTCACCAGCGCCGAGATAGGGCAACACGTTCCATCCCTGGATATCATCATACACAGCCATGCGGGGGAACCACTGGGCGATCTCGTATACCCACCCATTTTTGGTATTCAGGCGACCCATACGGTCGGTACCATATTCCGGCACTTCAAAAGAAAAATCGATGCTCAGCTTGATTTTTCCACCGGTTGATTTGAGTGCATCCTGCAACCACACCTGCATACGCGTGTCTGCCACATTGTACTCGGGTTTATATTTTTTGCCGCCGGCTTCTACGGTAATAGAGCTGATCACATCCCCCTCAGTAAAAGAAGCGTTGGCCCAGCGACCGCCCGTTTGTGTGGTGGTTGCCGAACCGCGGGAATCTTTGCGGTAAATATTCTGATCCAGTTGGAGCCAGAGAAACTTGAGGTTATCAGGACTGTTGTTGGTGTAGGTGATCTCCACATTGCCGGTGACGCCATGTTTAACCGTATCCAGCGTACAGTTTATTTTATAATCGGCTCTGTTCTGCCAGTAGCGGGGACCGGGTTCGCCGCTGGCGCTACGGAAATCATTACCAGGATAAGGATAAAACTGCGGATTGAAAGCTTCCCTGGCATTGTAAACAGACTGTGCCTGACTGACACCTGTAAGCACCAGCAGCCAGACACTGAAAACAAGTTTCTTCATATTATTTAGTTTATACAAACGGATGCCTAAGTTAAGTATTAAGTTGGAAGTTTTAAGTTATAAGTAGAACAGTGCGGCTCTTTATTGACGATTGACTCCCGAAATTTCGGGATCATCCTTCACGAGGCGCCCTTCGAGAGGCCGATCACTTATTCACTTATTGACTATCCTCTTCTGAATTTTGACTTTTGAATTTTGAATTATCCGAACATCTCTTCTGCTACTGCAACACTCTCCGGCCGGCCCACATCAACCCATTTATCACCCGTATGATCAAACCCAGTCAGTATATGATCCTTTGCCAGTTCCAGATAAGCATCTACCAATGAAAATTTTCCCTGCAGTGATACCAGATCAAAAAATTCATACCGGAAGATGCTGATGCCGCTGTAAGCTTTGTTTACTTCTCCCTCACCTTCCCTTACCCGCCGTTCCTGACCGGTGGAAACATTTCTCCACGCAGTAAGCCTGTCATTTTTATCGAATACAAAGCAACGGCTCGTTGAGCGTCCCGTAACTGCCAGTGTGACAAGTGCATTTTTTTGTTGATGAGCGGTCAGCATGGCACGTACATCAAGGCTGGTAAGGATATCAACATTAATGGTAAGGAAATCTTCTCCCGGCGTCAAAAGATCACGGGCTTTCACCAATCCCCCTCCTGTTTCCAATACCTCACCCGACTCATCGCTGATCGCCACCCGGCTGCCCCAACCATTATTCGTGTCGATAGCTTCACGGATCTGATCAGGAAAGTGATGCACGTTAACGATAACATCTTCGATACCCTGCCGTTGCAGATAGCGGATATTCCGCTCCAGCAGTGACTGCCCGTTGACGACGGCCAACGCTTTCGGATGTTTGTCGGTCCATGGCCGGAAACGCGTACCAAGGCCGGCGGAAAAAATCATTGCCTTCATATCAGATCGTATAAGTTATTGGGTGGTTGACGGCAATTCATTGATCCAGTTCTTTTCATCCTGTACGCAATGTTGCAACTGCACTTTCACTTTGAATTTATTTTTCAGATGACGGGCCAGTGCATCTGCAGCATAGACGCTGCGATGCTGCCCACCCGTGCATCCAAAGCTGACCATCAGGCTTGCAAAGTCACGTTTGATATATTCTTCAACGGTGAGGTCTACGATATCGAAAACACTATTCAGGAAATCGGCCATTTTCGTTTGCTGTTCGAGATAATCCATCACCTCCTTATCACGGCCCGTTTTTGTTTTCATACTGAAAATACGACCGGGGTTGAGTATACCGCGGCAATCAAAAACAAAACCACCGCCGTTACCACTGTCATCCGCAGGCCAACCTTTGCGGTAAGAGAAACTGCAAATTTTTACAATCAATGGAGTATCCTCTGTGGCTTGAGTGGGCGTAAACTGCTGGATGACATCATCGGCCACGCAGATGTCAAGTACTTTCCGGAACTCCGGAACGGTAATGCCCAGGCGCTGGTTGTCGAAGAACTCTTTCAGGTTCTTCAATGCAAGCGGAATACTGGTCAGGAACTGTGCTTTGCGTTCAAACAAACCCCGGAAACCATAAGCGCCCAATACCTGTAGCAGGCGGATCAGAACATAACCGTTGTATTGACTGCGGAATACATTGCGATCGAGCGGGTGTCCGGAAACCTGTTCGAAGGAATCCATATAATCTTCCAGCAGCCGGCTCTTCCAGTCATCGGAAAGGTTAGCGCGCGCCTGCCAAAGCATCGAAGCCACATCATACTGCGGAGCTCCTTTCATGCCGCCCTGGTAGTCGATAAAATGAACCGAATCATTGGATCCATCCACCATGATATTGCGGCTCTGAAAATCACGGAACATGAAAAACTTGTATTCCGTATGTGTAAGGTAGGTACTGAGTGCTTCAAAATCGTTGATGAGCTGCTGCTTATCATAGGGCCGGCGCAAAGCATCAAGAAAATAATATTTGAAATAAAGCAGATCGGCCATGATGGCTTCCTTCCCGAATTCCTTGTTCGTAAGGCAGCGTGCGTAATCGAGCTGGTCATCGCCTTTTATCTGAAGTTCAGCCAGTGCATGCAGGCTTTTTTTGAAAAGATTGTATACCTCATCATTGAAGCCTCCTTTCTCCAGTCGGTTCAGCAGGGAGACATCCCCGAGGTCTTCCTGCAAATAAAATTGTTTGTCATCGCTGAAAGCAAGGATTTGTGGTACCGCCAGTTTTCGTTCCCTAAAATGTTGGGTGAAATAATGGAAGGTTTCATTTTCACGTATGTTGGCGCCATAGGTGCCGATCACAGACGTACCGGCTCCGTGAAGCCGGAAATAACGGCGTTCACTGCCGGATTGAGGCAGTACATCCACTTCGAGTGGATCTTCTCCTTTCCAGGAACGGTACAAATCACGTATTGAAGCTATAATCTCTTGCATGAAGCAAAAATATGATTTGAAGGAGTGGTCCCCGCATTTGGAATGAAAGAATTTTCACAAAAATCGGGGTGCTTTTTCTCATTGGATCGCTGGGTTGGCAACCGAACTTTGTGTTGTTATGAAAACGGATATGCAATTAAATAAAAAGACGTATTCGCTCTCTGGCTTTGAAGGGATGCTTAACAGCGTCGTGCAATGGCTGTTCTTTTACCGTATGATCTGGATAGCCACTTTCGTATTGATCATGGCGGTGTTGCTGCTTTTTTCCTGGCCTGCATGGTCTTCGTCCGAGCGCCTCGGGAATGCTACGTCGGTCTTAACCTGCGGATCGATCGTGATAATGATAATGTACACGGTAGTAAATCATGAGGTGGATAATTTCAGGAAAAAGAAGGGGCGGCTGATGGAGAAAAAGAGGGCATCATTTGACGTTGTATCGGAGTGGCACAGGGATGGTATTGTACAACACCTGCGGATAAACAGGAAAATGTATGAAGAATATAAACACCTGATTGACGAAAGCAAATCAAGAGAATTTTCGGAACTTTTGGATAGCAATGAAGAAGCACGCTTTTCATTTGGTGACATTATTCAACTATCTCGAGTGTATTGCACTCGGAGTTACTCAACAAATCCATGACGAAGAATTTATGCATAATTCTTTTCGAGGAATATTTATCGCGTATTTAAACGATTACGACTTTTTTATCCAGTATCGCCGGAAAAAACTGAATAATGAACGCATCTGGAAAGAATTTACCGACCTTGCTACCAGATGGCGAAATACCGCATGAACCATTCACTCACGAGTAAAATTTTAAACTATGAAACAAATACTTAAAGAACTCAGCGACTGGTAGTGGCTAGTCTTCAAGTTGGTATTACCGGCTGTCATCACTGGTCTTGCTGACCGGCAATGGCAACCATGGTTCACACTGTATCAGCCAGTGAGCCATGGTTGCTTAATCTTCGCTCCCCTTCGAGGGCATCCCTTCGAGAACCTCAGGGAACTTTCCTTCGAGGGCCGAAGCTTCGGCCCGAAATATCGGCCTCAGGAAACTGAGTTTTTGAACCTCGCCTTCCGGCAAAACTTAAAACACTAACACTCATTAGCTTTTTACCTAAATTTGCCTTCCCGCAGCCTGGCTGCGGCTTATCCACAGATTATGGCTTATCAACTCAATCACAAGATCCGGATCGTTACCGCTGCCGCGTTATTCGATGGCCACGATGCCGCTATCAATATCATGCGCCGCATCCTGCAGAGCAAAGGTGCCGAGATCATTCACCTCGGACATAACCGCAGCGTGCTCGAAATCGTAGAATGCGCTATTGAAGAGGATGTACAGGGCATCGCTATTACCAGCTACCAGGGAGGGCACATCGAATTTTTCAAATACATGAAAGATCTGCTGGACCAGAACGGTTGCTCCCATATCCGCATCTTCGGCGGTGGCGGCGGCACCATCCTGCCACAGGAGATTGAAGAACTGCATCAATATGGTATTACCCGCATCTATAGCCCCGACGATGGACGGCAGATGGGCCTCGAAGGAATGATCGAAGACGTCATCCGTCAATGTGATTTCGCACTCAACGGCAACGGCGATTATCCCAATCCCCTGCAATTGCAGGAAGTAAAAGATATCCGCCGTATCGCGCGCCAGATCACCAACGTGGAAAATGGTACCGGATCCGCTCCGGAAAACACGGTTAAAACCACTCCCGTACTCGGTATCACCGGCACCGGCGGCGCAGGTAAAAGCAGTGTTACCGACGAACTCGTCCGCCGCTACCTGCACGCTTTCACCGATAAAACCATCGCCGTTATTTCCGTAGACCCCTCAAAGAAGAAAACGGGCGGTGCCTTACTCGGCGACCGCATCCGCATGAATGCCATCTCCCATCCTAGAGCCTATATGCGCTCACTCGCTACCCGAGATGATAACACCGCACTCAGCGGTGCCGTACAGGAAGCCATCGATATCTGCCGCACCGCAGGCTACGACCTGGTCATTCTCGAAAGCGCGGGTGTGGGGCAAAGCGACGCATCTATCCTCGAGCATTGCGACGTAAGCCTTTACGTCATGACTCCCGAATACGGCGCAGCTTCCCAGCTTGAAAAGATCAACATGCTGGATTATGCCGATATCATCTGCATCAACAAATTTGACAAGGCTGGCGCCCTCGATGCCCTGCACGATGTACGCAAACAATACAAGCGCAACCATCAACTCTTTCATGCGGCCGATGCCGACCTGCCAATCGTGGGCTCCATTGCCGCACAGTTCAACGACGCCGGCATCAACGAACTTTTTGAAAAACTCATTCTTACTCTCGGAAAAAAGACCGGCGTACAATTCGGAGAATTGACCATTCATCCGCATACCAGAGACACCACTACCCAATCCCAGATCATTCCGCCCCGTCGCGTGCGCTACCTGTCTGAAATCTCCGACAGCAACCGCGCTTACGATCAATGGGTAAACGATCAGTGCCTGATCGCCAGTAAACTTTATATGATCAACGGATTGAAGGATGAAAAAGCACTGAACGGTTCCGCTGGTCTGGAAGATATCCGCCGCCATTACGATGAACAATTGCACCCCGACTGCCGCCGGCTGATCGCGCAATGGGGAAGCATCAAAGAAAAATATGGCGCCGATTATTTCGAATACCAGGTGCGCGATAAGGTGATCCGCCAGGATCTGACCACGCGCTCCCTGAGCGGCACACGCATCCGCAAAGTTGTATTACCCACTTACAACGACTGGGGCGACCTGCTGCGCTGGCAGTTGCAGGAAAATGTTCCCGGCGAATTTCCTTATACCGCCGGCGTTTTCGAACTCAAGCGCCAGGGCGAAGACCCCACACGGATGTTCGCGGGCGAAGGCGGACCCGAGCGGACAAACAAACGTTTCCATTATGTAAGCGTTGATCAACCCGCCAAACGGCTCTCCACCGCATTCGACAGCGTTACCCTTTACGGCGAAGACCCCGCACATCGCCCGGATATCTATGGCAAAATCGGTAACAGCGGGGTAAGCATCGCTACCGTAGATGATGCAAAAAAATTGTACAGCGGTTTCGACCTCTGCAGCCCCAATACTTCCGTATCCATGACCATCAACGGTCCTGCTCCCATCGTACTTGCATTCTTTATGAATGCGGCCATCGATCAGCGCTGTGAAAAATGGATCACGGAAAACGATAAACAGTCGCTTATCGAAGAAGCATTTCAACGCAAATACGGAAAAGGCACCCGTCCCAGATATCTTAACCCGTCTTCTCCCGATGGTTTGCCCGAAGGGAATGATGGCCTGGGCCTACAGTTGCTCGGGTTAAGCGGCGAAGATGTTTTACCTGAAGACGTTTATAAACAACTGCGCAACGAAGCGCTGATGCAGGTGCGCGGTACTGTACAGGCCGATATCCTGAAAGAAGACCAGGCACAGAACACCTGTATTTTCTCCACGGAATTTGCCCTCAAGCTGATGGGTGACGTACAGGAATATTTCATTCAGAAGAAAGTCCGCAATTTCTATAGTGTAAGCATCAGCGGTTATCATATTGCAGAAGCCGGCGCCAATCCCATCACACAGTTGGCGCTGACACTTGCCAATGGTTTTACTTATGTAGAGTATTATCTCAGCCGCGGCATGAACATCGACGATTTTGCGCCCAACCTGTCGTTCTTCTTCAGCAACGGCATGGACCCTGAATACAGCGTGATCGGCCGCGTGGCCCGCCGTATCTGGGCGAAAGCCATGAAGCAGAAATACAATGGCAACGACCGCTCACAGAAACTGAAATACCATATCCAGACTTCCGGCCGCAGCCTTCATGCACAGGAGATCGACTTCAACGATATCCGTACTACGCTGCAGGCGCTCTACGCGATTTACGATAATTGTAATTCACTTCATACAAATGCTTACGACGAAGCGATTACTACGCCAACAGAAGAAAGCGTGCGCCGGGCAATGGCCATCCAGTTGATCATCAACCGTGAATTAGGCGCTGCCAAAACAGAGAATTATATCCAGGGAAGCTTTGCAATTGAAGAACTTACCAACCTCGTTGAAGAAGCCGTACTTGCCGAATTCGATCGCATTACCGAACGCGGAGGTGTGTTGGGCGCCATGGAGCGTATGTATCAGCGTAATAAAATTCAGGAGGAAAGCCTGCATTATGAAATGCTCAAGCATACCGGTGAATATCCGATCGTAGGCGTTAATACATTTCTTAATAAAAAAGGAAGTCCGACCATCGTACCCGCAGAAGTGATCCGCAGCACCACCGAAGAGAAAGAACAACAGATTACTAACCTGCATGCGTTTCATCAACGGAACGAGAAAAGATCAGCCGCAGCCTTACAGCAACTGAAAGACGTAGCCGTAAAGAATGGCAACCTGTTCGAAGAGCTGATGGAGACCGTGAAATATTGTTCACTCGGACAGATCACACATGCACTGTATGAAGTAGGCGGTCAATACCGCAGAAATATGTAAATGAAGAAAGCGGCCGTAACAGCCGCTTTCTTTTTACCCTGCTTTGTCTTCATTAGCAGAGATACTCTCCACATATTCCTTAACTGAATGGGGGTCCTTCCCCAACTTTTTCGCCAGCCTGTCGATAAGCTCCTGATCCTGGCCGGGCGTATAGTGGAGATCGTCGTCTGTAAGCTGGATATTATTCTCTTTCAACCGTTCTTTCACACGTTCCCAGCTATTTTCAAGTTTTAATTGCATATTATTCGTTTTTAAACATAAAAACCACCGGCCGGTGGTTTTGGATTTATAGAGACAACAGCCTTATTGCATCAATCACCGATCAATGCGAAGGAGTTGGAGTGTGCGCTACAGGCGAGTGTTTGCCTTCCCGTATCTCTTCCACCATTTTTTTATTGAATGCCGGAAGATCTTCCGGACTGCGACTGGTAACAAGACCATTATCTGTAACAACTTCCATGTCTACCCAATGTGCACCTGCATTTTCCAGGTCGGTGCGGATAGATTTGTAGGAAGTCATTTTTCTTCCTTCCAATAAACCTGTTTCGATAAGCAATTGCGGACCGTGACAGATAGCCGCAACAGGTTTTCCTGCTTCAAGAAATTGTTGCGCAAATTCCACACACTGTTTGTTAGCGCGCATCTGATCGGGATTGATCACGCCGCCGGGTACAACCAGTGCGTCATAATCAGCAGGATCTGCTTTATCGAGATTAACATCTACAGGTAATTCGATCGACCAATGATCGTGGTTCCAGGCTTTTACTTTTCCTTTCTGCGGGGAGACAATATCGACTCTTGCGCCTGCTTCCTCCAACGCCTTTTTAGGGCTGGTGAGTTCTACTTCTTCAAAACCATTTTCGGTAAGAATGGCTACTTTTTTTCCGGTGAGTGTTGCCATAGGTAATATGTTGAATGAGATGAATAATTGGTGTTACCATTCATCTTATCCAAAAAGAATACCAGTACGGCCAATGTGCAAAACTCGGATCAGTTGCCGGCAGCAGCTTCGTCCAGCATCCAGGTAATTTTTCCTTTTGCGGGCATTACCCCTTCTACGGGATAGGGAGTATGTTTGGCGCGCCCGCGTATGGCGGCGATAACAGGCTGTTTCTCTTTGCCTGCCACCAGGAATATAGCTTCGCGGCTGCGGTTAATAAGCGGATAAGTAAAGCTGATACGGTGGGTTTGTTTTTCTTCCACCCAAACGGCACTTACCCATTTTTTCTTTTCCCGGAGAATGGAAGTATGGGGAAAAAGTGACGCAGTATGTCCATCTGCGCCCATTCCCAGCAACATCCAGTCGAATGCCGGTGAAGAGGTGCCCAGCAGTTTGCGCAGTTGAGCTTCGTAGCTGGCTGCACAGGCTTCTGGCTTGCCTTTGGTGGGAATGGCAAAAATATTTTTCTTCGGAATGGGTACATGGTCCAGCAACGCTTCGCGCGTCATGCGGAAGTTGCTGTCGGCATCGGTGTGCGGCACAAATCGTTCATCACTCCAGCACAGGAATACTTTTTTCCAGGGAATGTTGCGGCTGAACTCAGGCGTTGCAAGCAGCTGGTATAAACGACGCGGTGTACTTCCGCCGGAAAGGCCAACGATAAAACGTCCGCGTGCGGCCACCGCTTCGGCACAGGCCTTTACAAAAAAGTGCGCCGCGGCGAGACTGAGTGATTCACTGTCTTTCCAGATAAATGTTTCTGTGGAAGTCGATGCCATATGGATAGTTCTTTGAGTTATGTGAGTTCGTTCAGCCGGCCATCGCGGCTTTTGCCTTACGAGGTTTGCGGGCTGGCTTTGCAGGCTGCAACGGTTGCGGCAGGAAGGTCCAGTCGAAGCCTTGTTGCTGTATCAATTCATTTGCTTTCTCCGGTCCCCAGGTACCGGCTTTGTAAGGTAACAGGTCTTCGCTGGTTGATTTCCATGCGTCGAGGATCGGCATTACTTTAGCCCATGCGGCTTCCACCTGGTCGGCACGCATAAACAATGTGGCATCTCCTTCCAGTACATCGAGCAGCAATGCTTCGTATGCTTCGGGCACCGCTTCGGTATAGGATTCTTTATAGGTAAAATCCATTTCCACCGGTTTGAGTTTCATTTCCACACCGGGTATTTTACTTTCAAATAACAAACTGATCTCCTGCTCCGGCTGAATGCTGATGATAAGCCTGTTAGGAACGGTTTGCTTCTGAAACAGTTTATGTGGTGATTCGCGGAATTGTATCACGATCACGGAAGATTGCTTGGGCAAACATTTCCCGGTACGTAAAAAGAACGGAACACCCTGCCAGCGCTCGTTGTCGATATAAAGACGTGCCGCTACAAATGTTTCCGTATTCGAATCCTTCGCTACTTTTTCTTCCTGGCGATATCCTTTCTGCGATACGCCATTGATCTTACCGGCAGTGTATTGTCCACGCACCACATTCTTAAATACATCTTTCTTTTTAAAAGAGCGTATTTCCTGCACCACTTTCACACGCGCATCGCGGATCGCTTCGGCTTCGTATTTCCCCGGACATTCCATGGCCACCACGCACATGATCTGCATCAGGTGGTTCTGTATCATGTCGCGTAAGGCACCGCTTTGATCATAATAACCACCGCGGCCCGAAACGCTCACCTGCTCTGCCACACTGATCTGTATGTGATCGATGAAGCGGTTATTCCACAAAGGTTCAAATACATAGTTGGCAAAACGGAAAGCCATCATATTCTGCACCGTTTCTTTACCCAGGTAATGGTCGATGCGGTAGATCTGGCTTTCTTTGAAATGTTTGGTGAGCAGTTTATTGAGCTCTTTGGCGGAGGCGAGATCATTGCCAAATGGCTTTTCCACTACGATCCGGTCTTTGCCTTCCACTGACGCCAGTCTATGCGATGACAAAGCAATGGAGATGGGCTCGATGAAACGCGGTGCTACGGAGTAATAGAATAAACGCGAAGCGCGCTCCTTCCATTTTTTATCGTTGGCTTCGAGTGTTTTACCCAAACGCGTATAGGTATCTTCCTGCGTGAAGTCGCCCTGAAAGAAAAAGACGTGCTGGGAAAATTTTTTCCATTCTTCTTTGGTGGCCTTACCACTGCGGGAGAAAGTATTGACGCCTTCGAGCAGGTGTTTGCGGTATTCGTCTTCACCGAGTGCCTGGTGATGAATGCCATAGATGGCAAACTTCGAAGGCATGAAATCGTTGATGTACAGATTGAAAAAGGCCGGGATCAGTTTGCGCCAGGCCAGGTCACCGTTGCCGCCAAAGATGACGATATTGGAAGCTTCGGGTTTTTTGTGGGTCATGATCTTTCGTTGATAATGTAGATTAATCAGGTGTTGGCAGGCAGGTTATTCCTGCAGATCTTTGTTGGGTGGTGTTACCGTCGGGGCTTTGTTTTCCCAATCGGCATGGAACACACCTTCCTTATCGATCCGCTCATAGGTATGTGCACCGAAATAATCGCGCTGCGCCTGGATGAGGTTGGCAGGCAATCTTTCGCGGCAATATGCATCGAAATAGCTTAGTGTAGCGGCAAACGTAGCAGCCGGTAATCCCGATGCCATGGCTGTTTGCAGCAGCGATACCATGTCACCACGGTGTTTTTGCAATGATTCACTGAATACGGGTGACAGGATCAGGTTTGACAAGGCCGGCTCCTGCGTATAGGCTTTGCGCAGATCGTTGAGCATGGCGGAACGGATGATGCATCCGCCTTTCCATACCCGTATTACTTCGGCGATATTGATATCGTAGTTGAATTGGGCAGAAGCCACGGTCAGTAATTGCAATCCCTGGCCGTAAGCCAGCAGAAAGCCCATGTAAAGCGCATTGCGCGCTGCCGCAATTAGCTGCTCCGCATCGGGATGTTCTGCAGCCGTATGACCGGGATACATTGCCGCCGCCTTCTGCCGTTCTGCCTTCAGGGCCGATAAATACCGCATCGTTACTGCAGAGTCGATCGTTGGCAGCGGTACGTTCAGTTCCAGCGCGCTTTGTGAGGTCCAGAGACCTGTGCCTTTTTGTTTGGCCTTGTCGAGGATCATATCTACGAGATCGTTGCCGGTATCGTCATCTTTTTTCAGGAAGATGTCTGCGGTTATTTCCACGAGGAAGGATTGCAGTTCGGCTTTGTTCCATTCTGCAAAAACCTGCTGCAGGCGTTCATTGGAGAGACCGGCGCCATATTTCAGGATACCGTACACTTCGCTGATCAGTTGCATCATGGCGTATTCGATGCCATTGTGCACCATTTTGGTATAATGCCCGGCCGCTGCATTGCCGATGTAAGCCACACAGGCGCCTTCGTCACTTTTCGCGGCAATGGCTTCCAGGATGGAGCGCATCAGCTCGTAGCTTTCTTTATTGCCGCCGGGCATCAGGCTGGGGCCAAAACGCGCGCCTTCTTCTCCTCCGCTCACACCCATGCCGATAAAATGAAATCCCGAATCGCGCAGCGCAGCGTAGCGGCGTTCTGTGTCTGTATAATGCGAGTTGCCGCCATCGATCAGGATGTCTCCTTTGGACAACAGCGGTGTTATTTCACCGATAACGGTGTCTACGATCTTGCCGGCCGGTACGAGCAACATGATGATGCGCGGGGTCTGCAAAGCTGCTACAAATTCTTCGGGGGTGGCAGCGGTCGTTACCGGACGGTCGCCCGCAACTTCCTGCAATTTCTTTCGTTGCTTTTCATCGCGGTCATATCCGCATACTTCAAATCCGTGGTCTGCAATGTTCATGACCAGGTTGCTTCCCATGGTCCCTAGTCCGATCATTCCAAAATGTGCCGGCATAACTTTTTTTTGTGGTTGGAGATCTGTCTGCTACTAATTCCAGATTACGCAGCAAAAATAAGGATTGCTTTTTTTGCCATCAGGTATTTAATTTTGGATGGAGTTATTGACTGAACCAATTCGATCACCTGTCGCTTCGCGGCCCTTAAATTCTTTACTCTCCCATGCGTTTGTCTTTCATTTACCTGGCTGCTGCCTGCGTGGCTGCTTCATTATTTGCCTGCCGTACGGCCTCCGGCCCTTATGCCAAAACCAATACACGCTACCGCGAGCAGGCAGATTCCCTGGCAATGATTGTCAAACGTACACCCGCTGCAGACTCTTATTATAAAAACGGCAGGGACTGGGTAGGCACTACCAATTTCAGCCTGCGCAAGCCCAATTATGTTATAATACACCATACAGCACAGAATAGTTGCGAGCAGACCCTTAAAACTTTTACGCTGCCCCGTACGCAGGTTAGTGCGCATTATGTGATCTGTAAAGACGGGACGGTATACCACATGCTCAATGATTACCTGCGTGCATGGCATGCGGGTGCCAGCCGCTGGGGCACCAACACGGATATCAATTCTGCCAGCATCGGCATCGAACTCGATAACAATGGCGCAGAGCCCTTTCCGGAAGCACAGATCAATAGTCTGATGGAAGTACTGTCACGGTTGAAATCGAGCTATACCATTCCAGCGGATCATTTCATCGGCCATTCGGATATTGCACCGGGCCGCAAAGTGGATCCCAATAAAACATTTCCCTGGCAACAATTGGCCCAGCAGGGATATGGCGCCTGGTACGACACCACCAATGTGCAGGTACCCGAATATTTCGACCCCATGCTCGCACTCCGCATAATCGGTTACGATACGAGAAAGCCACAATATGCCTTCAGTTCCTTCCGCCTGCACTTTTTGCCCAATGACACTACCCGCAGTTTTACGGACACCGACAAAAAGATTCTCTGGAGCCTGATGAACCGCCAATAAGCTGAACTGTTGTAAAACTGTTAAAGGAGGCACAGGTTCTTGCATTCTTGCTGTAACTTCAGGGCTCGTTATATGATCAAAAATATACCCCTGATGAAGTATTTCCTTGCCGCCATTACTATCTGTCTGTTCATCACAAACACTTCCGCACAAAACGTGGAATCAACTATTGCATTGTATGCAGATAAGTATCCGCAGGAAAAAACATATTTACATTACGATAAATCGAGCTACGGTGCAGGGCAGACTGTCTGGTTTAAAGCCTACCTGATGAGCGGCATCATGCCGGCAGATGAGAGCAAAACATTTTATGTAGACTGGACCGATGACAAAGGAAAATTATTGGAACATGGCGTATACCCCGTGATACAAGCCAGTGCCAGCGGTCAGTTTGATATACCGGCAAACTATAAAGGCGACTACATTCACGTAAAAGCCTACACCAAATGGATGCTCAACTTCGACACCGCATTCATTTACCAGAAAGACATACGTGTATTGCAACCGAAAGCGCCTGTTGCCAATGCGCCGAAACCCGCGGTCATCCCAACGCTGCAGTTTTTTCCCGAAGGGGGCGACGCCGTAGCCGAACTTTCCAACAAAATTGCCTTTAAAGCCAATGATCAATGGGGCCGTCCCGTTAAAATCAGAGGCGTGGTGGTTGACAGCAAAGGACAGGTGATCGACAGCCTGCGTCCGCGTCACGACGGTATGGGCTTCTTCTACATTCTTCCGCAAACGAACGAAACCTATACTGCAAAATGGAAAGATGAAAAGGGAAAAGATTATACAACACCGCTTCCCGTTGCCAAAAAAGAAGGCGTTACACTGCAGGTAGCTACCAACGGAGATAAACGTACAGTAGTCATTAATTCCAACCTGGCAGCACTTAAAACACAACCCACGATACATGTGCTTGGTACGATGAACCAGAACCAGGCATTCAAAGTAACACGTGATATATCGGCAGGCAATACAAGACTTATAATCCCCACGGCCGACCTGCCCACCGGCATTCTCACGATCACTGTATTCGATGATCAATGGAAACCACTCGCAGAACGTATCACGTTTGTAAACAACAACGAAGCTATCTTTAAGCCAACGGTAAACGTGGATCATTGGGGACTGAGTCAGCGTGCGCGCAACAAAGTGGATATTATGCTGCCCGATACCATGTTTACCAACCTGTCGATTTCCGTAACGGATATCGGCATTGACAGCGACAGCAGCGACAATATCATTTCCCATTTATTGCTGGCCAGTGAAATCAAAGGGCAGGTATACAAACCCGCTTATTATTTTTCTGCCACCAGCGATACCATCAATCAACACCTCGACCTGGTGATGCTTACACACGGGTGGCGCCGTTTCAAATGGGATGAAGTGGTAGCCGGCAAAACGCCCTCACTCGTTTACCAGCGCGACACATCCTATCTCTCGATCGGCGGACGCGTATACGGCGTGAACCAGGCTTTGTTCAGAGATGCAGGGGAAATCATTCTGATGATCAAACCCGTGGAAGGCCAGAAAGAAGGACAAAGTCTTTTATTGCCGATCGGCACGGATGGCACATTCGGCGACCCCAACGTTTTGCTTTTTGACTCCGTAAGAATTTATTACCAGCTATCACAGAAAAAAGGCTTCCGTGATGCTTCGGTAAAATTTATGGAAAACCTGCTGCCGCCACTCCGCAATAACCAGGCGGCCAACGGACTGTATTCGCAGCAATGGGATACGGCCGGCATGGCGCGTAACCGTATGCTCGCCGATGAAGCTGCCAGACTGCTGGCCAATGCCGAGGGAAAGGTGCTTGACAACGTCGTAATAAAAAGCAAGACCAAGACCAAAGTGGAACAGATGGATGAAAAGTACACTTCCGCTTTTTTTAAAGGTGATGGTATGCAATTCGACATAACCGAAGATCCGGCAGCTATGGGTGCCATGACCATTTTTAATTACCTGCAGGGCCGGGTAGCCGGATTGCAGATAACCACCGGAGGACCGGGTGGCAACACGTCTCTTCAATGGCGCGGTGGTTCTCCGCAATTATACCTCGATGAAATGCCCACCGAGCCCGATCAGATACAATCTGTGCCTGTGGCAGATATTGCTTATGTAAAAGTTTTCCGCCCGCCGTTTATGGGCGGCTTCAACGGAGCCAATGGCGCAATTGCCGTTTACACACGTCGCGGAGGTGATATAAAATCAACACCCGGCTCAGGACTCGCCAATGAAAAAGTAGTGGGCTACTCGCTGGTGAAACAATTCTATTCTCCTAATTACGATTCTTACAAAAAAGAAAACGAGTCGCGCGATCTGCGCACTACTTTGTACTGGAATCCGCAATTGCGTGCCGGTGGCAAAGACCGTAAAGTGTCTGTGACGTTTCACAACAATGATATTTCCGAATCATTTCGTGTAGTAATAGAGGGTATGACGGGTGACGGAAGACTGGCGCATGTGGAGTATGTGATGGAATAAGTCACCTTTGGTGCAATGTGAAAATGTGAAGATGTGGAAATGTGTAAATGGTTTTAGGCTATCGCATCTTTGTATTAAACGGCGTTCTTTTTCACGCAAAGACGCAAAGTAAGGAGGCCGCCAAGGCTGTTTATTCGCGATCCCCGTTCCTCCATTCACTTATTGACTTATTCACTTATTGACTTTTGAATTTGAATTCTTCCCTCTTTCTGATAACATCCTCCCCCGTATTGCACTATTTTTGCAACATGCATAACCGGCGCTTGCCATTCAACTAAACAAGCAGCAGATGACAGCAGAACACCAGCGACTGGCCGTAAACGCCACCAAAGCAGTTCCTCTCGCACAATGGGGACCTTACCTGAGTGAAAGGCAATGGGGCACCGTACGCGAAGACTACAGCAACAATGGCGATGCCTGGCATTATTTTCCTTTTGAACACGCTCACTGCCGCTCCTATATCTGGGGCGAAGACGGACTCGCGGGCATTTCAGATTTCTTCGGCAATCTCTGTTTTGGCATCTCACTCTGGAACGGACAAGATAACATTCTCAAAGAACGGCTATTCGGTCTCGGCAACCCGCAAGGCAATCACGGAGAAGATGTAAAAGAACTTTACTACTATCTCGATAACCTTCCTACGCACTATTACATGGAATTCCTGTACAAGTATCCGCAACAGGCATTCCCTTACGAGCAACTGCGCGAAGAAAATAAGAAGCGCTCCAAACAAGACCCGGAGTATGAAATACTCGACACCGGCGTATTCAACGACAACCGCTATTTCGATGTAAAAATCACCTATGCCAAAGAAAGCGCACAGGATATATTCATCCGCATCGACGTAACCAACCGTTATTCACAGGCAGCAGATCTTAGTTTGTTGCCCACACTTTGGTTTTACAACCGCTGGGAACAAGGTGCCTTCCGCCAGAAACCCTGCATTTCCTATATTAATAAAAACAGCGTTAAGGCTGAACATGAACGCCTCGGCGATTACTACTTCTACTTCCAGAATCCCGATAAACTGCTGTTTACAGAGAACGAAACAAACACGGAAAAAGTAACCGGCACGCCCAATAAATCCATTTTTGTAAAAGATGCGTTCAATGACGCCATAATCGAAGGCAAAAATGTAAATGAACTCACCGCCAGAAAAGCCGGCACCAAAGTAGCCCCCGTTTATCAGTTAAAAATAAATGCCGGTGCTACCAAAACAGTCTATTGCCGACTCAGCAGCAAGCAGATGGACGCACCTTTTGCCAGGGGCTTCAAAGATGTTTTTAAAGTACGCAAACAGGAAGCCGATGAATTTTATGCGGCCATCCTGCCGCAAGGCACGGACAGCGAAAAAGCCAATATCCAGCGCCAGGCACTTGCCGGTATTCTGTGGAGCAAACAATATTATCATTTCGATGTAGAAGAATGGCTGACGCAAAGCGATGGCATCACACCCGTCAGCGCTTCCAAAATGAGCGGACGCAATAACGACTGGAAACACCTCAAGAACCAGGACATCATCATGATGCCGGATAAGTGGGAGTATCCCTGGTATGCGGCATGGGACCTCGGCTTTCAATGTATTTCAATGGCCGTGGTGGATCCAACTTTTGCCAAGCATCAACTGCAACTGATCATGCGGGAGTGGTACATGAAACCCGACGGTCAGCTTCCTGCTTACGAATGGAATTTCAGCGACGTGAATCCTCCCGTACAGGCCTGGGCCGCCATGCAGATTTACCACATTGAAAAAAAACAAACCGGCAAAGGCGATATACAGTTTCTTAAAAAAGTTTTTCATAAACTCCTGCTCAATTTCACCTGGTGGATCAACCGCAAGGACGTCAATGGCAATAACATCTTTGAAGGCGGGTTCCTTGGTCTCGATAACATTGGCGTATTCAACCGCAGTTTTCATTTCCCCGGTGAAATGCAGCTCGAGCAGGCCGACGGCACCAGTTGGATGGGCATCTATGCACTCGATATGATGGACATGGCCGTGGAGATTGCGCTCGAAGACCGCTCTTTCGAAGACATGGCTACCAAATTTTTCGAGCACTTTGTATTGATTGCCGAGTCGCTGAACGAACATGGTCTTTGGAACGAAGAAGACCGTTTCTTCTATGATGTCTTATGCGTAACCGGTGCCGATCCCGTGCCCCTACGCATTCAGTCAGTGGTGGGCATCACGCCGCTCTATGCCGTTTCCACCATCAGCAAAAAAGCCATGGACCTGCTTACCGACTTCAAAAAGAGAATGACCTGGTTTGAAAACTACCGTAAGAAAAACGCTCTTTTCTGGCCCAACGAAGAACGCAGCGAAGACGGTGAAATATTATTATCCTTAGTACCAAAGGACCGCTTAATCGATCTGCTGCAACGCCTGCTGAACGAAGAAGAATTTTTGTCCGAAGGCGGCATCCGCGCCTTATCCAAATACCACGATCAGCACCCTTATTCTGTTACCGTGGACGGTAATATCTACAGCATCCGCTATGATCCGGGCGACTCCACCTCCGATATGTTCGGCGGCAACTCCAACTGGCGTGGTCCCGTGTGGATGCCGATCAACTTTCTCATCATCCAGTCGATCCGCCGCTATGGCGAATTCTACGGCGATTCATTGAAGGTGGAATACCCCACCGGTTCAGGTCAGCAATTGAACCTTGAACAGGTGGCCAATGAACTTTCACTCCGCGTAGTGAGCCTGTTTGAAAAAAATGAAGAGGGCGCGCGTACACTTTACGGTGACTATAGCTGGTTTTATAAACAGCCGGGCAACGAAGAACTGGTGATGTTCTATGAATATTTCCACGGAGATTCGGGAAGAGGATTGGGCGCTTCGCATCAGACAGGATGGACGGCCCTGGTAGCCGAATTGATCAGCGAGATCGGTGAAAGAAAAGAAACGGTCAGCGATCATTCAACAACAGTCCCTGATAAGATCCTGGAGTAACACCTTCCGCTTTGCGGAACAACCTTACAAAATAATTCACATCGCTGAAACCGCATTGCTGGCTCACACTGGTGATGCTGTTTTTTTTATCGGCCAGCAACTGCTTGGCCAGCCTGATCCTTTCCCGGTTGATATATTCCAAAGGTGTTAAGCCGAACTGTTCGCGGAACCATTTGAAAAACATATTACGGCTGAGATAAGCCTGCCGGCAAAGTATATCGATGCTGAATTTTTCGGTAAGATGCTCATGTATATAATGTAATACGTAATGTAACCGGCTGCTGTTGTTGCTTTCCTGGCTTTCGGCTTCTACCTGGTACAGATGCTGACTCTGTACCAACCTGATCAGCAGCTCCTTCATATTAAGATCAGCAAAAATATTCTTGGCCTTATCGCCACTGCTGCATACACGGATCAGCTTATTGATGATCTCCGTTACTTCATCATCATTCTCAAAATGGTATTGATTGAAACGGAGTTGCCAGTTGTGTTGCTCATCACCTGTATTGTAATAGTTATCGAGATAGTGCAGCGTGTCGTCGATGTATCGGGTGTCTACTGCCAGCGCGATGCATTGCGTTGGATTTTCTACCTGTGCTTCAGGAAAATCGATCACCATGGTTTCATTGGCTGGCACGATCACGGTTTCACCCGGCATGTAATCGAAAGCCGGCTTGTCATAGAGGTGCATTATTTTTTTGCCGCGCACCATGCTGGTGATCACGAAGTCGGTGAACGTAAGTGGCACCCGGTAGGCCTGCTGATAGCTTTCAAAAATATTCAACTCGCAATTCGTAAGATTGAATACCCGCCTGTTTTCCACCAGCGTATTGAGACGCCCGGGCGCAGTGAGGTCAATCTTGTTCAGCATTTTTCCGGCAGGCATAGCGGCTCACATTTATTGAAAATGATGCTTCCTGAAGTTACGTGATTATCCGGGCAGGAATAACACAAAGGGTACGATTGTGCTATAACTAAATACAAAAATACCGTGTGTTCGTTCGTAAGTTTTGAAAATTAGCTGAATTAAATAACGATTTAAAACAGCTTGACCATGAGTACTAACACAGCCACAGCCCCGCAACCGGCTATTGCTTCCCGCCCCAGATTCAAGGACCGGTACGATCATTATATTGGAGGAGAATGGGTTGCTCCTTCGTCGGGCGAGTATTTCGATAATATTTCCCCGATCGATGGAAAAGTATTTACCCGGGCGGCCCGCGGCAACGCCCAGGATGTGGAGAAAGCCATTGAAGCCGCGCACAAGGCCTTTGCTACCTGGGGGAAATCTGCTGCTGCCTACCGCAGTAACCTGTTGCTGAAAATCGCACAGGTAATTGAAGACAACCTCGAACACCTCGCTATTGTTGAAACCATTGATAACGGTAAAGCCATCCGCGAAACCAGGGCGGCCGATCTACCGCTTGTTGTTGATCATTTCCGCTACTTCGCCGGTGTGATCAGAAGTGAAGAAGGTACGTTAAGTGAACACGACGAAACCACCGTCAGCATCAATCTTCATGAACCGATTGGCGTGGTGGGCCAGATCATTCCCTGGAATTTCCCGCTGCTGATGGCCGCCTGGAAAATTGCACCGGCCCTCGCCGCCGGTTGTTGCGTGGTGGTAAAACCAGCAGAGCAAACCCCCACCAGCATCATGGTGCTGATGGAACTTGTAGGAGATATTTTACCAAAAGGTGTACTCAACATCGTCACAGGTTTTGGCCCCGAAGCCGGCAAGCCACTCGCCACTTCTCCGCGTATCAACAAAGTAGCCTTTACCGGCGAAACCACCACCGGCCGGCTGATCATGCAATACGCTTCCGAAAACCTGATTCCCGTAACCATGGAACTCGGCGGCAAAAGCCCCAACATCTTCTTCGAATCTGTGGCAGATGCCGATGACGACTTCTTTGACAAAGCCGTGGAAGGCGCTGTGATGTTTGCCCTCAACCAGGGTGAAGTCTGTACCTGTCCTTCGCGTATGCTGGTGCATGAAAACATCTTTGACCGTTTCATGGAACGCGTGATCCAGCGCACCAACGCCATCAAACTCGGCAACCCGCTCGACGGCACCGTGATGATGGGTGCGCAGGCCAGCGAAGACCAGTATAATAAAATCCTCAGCTATCTCGATATCGGCCGCCAGGAAGGCGCACAGGTACTCGCAGGTGGTGAAGCCTTTCACCAGAACAGCGGACTTGAACACGGATATTATATCCGCCCAACCATTTTCAAAGGACATAATAAAATGCGCGTGTTCCAGGAAGAGATTTTCGGCCCTGTAGCGTCGGTCACTACTTTCAAAACTACGGAAGAGGCGATTGAAATAGCCAACGATACGCTCTACGGTCTCGGTGCCGGCGTATGGACACGTGATGCACACGAGTTGTACCAGGTGCCGCGCGCCATCCAGGCAGGACGGGTTTGGGTAAATTGTTACCATGCCTACCCTGCTCACGCACCTTTTGGTGGTTATAAAAAATCAGGCTTTGGCCGGGAAACGCATAAGATGATGCTGAATCATTACCGGCAAACGAAAAATATGCTGGTTTCTTACGGAAAACAGAAACTCGGTTTTTTTTAAATGGCACAGGGCAAGTGCACAGTGGCGCTCCGGCGCCACTATTTTTTTTAACTAAAAAAATGGACCATGCCGATCCCCCGTGTTACCGCTACTCCCGCCGCGTTGGAACTGATCGCCCGTTTGCAGAAGTTGCACGGACCGCTGATGTTTCATCAAAGCGGAGGCTGCTGCGATGGCAGTCAGCCGATGTGTTTTGCCAATGGAGAATTCCGTACAGGCAGCAGCGATGTATTTTTGGGAAATATTGCCGATACACCCTTTTACATGGGGCGCGATCAATTTGAATACTGGAAACACACACAATTGATCCTTGATGTCACGCCCGGGAGAGGGAGCAGCTTTTCACTGGAAATTCCACTGGGCGTGCGGTTTTTGATCAGATCGAGGGTGTTTAGTGAAGCAGAGCTGGAGGAGCTTGAGAAAGGCGCGAATACGTGAATAAGTGAATAAGTCAATAAGTCAAACAGCCGGTTCACGCAAAGTTGCATAAGAAGCAAAGACGCTAAGTCGGCATTTTAAAATTTATAACTTAATACTGAACACCTTAATGGCTGTTTCATTCACTTATTGACTTATTCACTTATTACCGCTCATTTACATCCCTCAATTTGAAAATTGGCACAACTATTTCAATAGTTATTCCTTAAAACTTTGCCCCATGCGTTTAATCATGCTATTTATCGCCTTTGCCGGTATCGCCGGTATGAGTGCCTGCAACAATGCTGAACAAAAAGAAACAGTGAAAGACACTGCAGCCGTCGATAACACCTTGCCGCCGCCGCCTTCCACACCCGAGGAAAGAGCAGCCGCGCTGGCCGGATGTTACAGTGTTATCCACGGTCGCGATACCTCGTCGCTGCAACTGGAGGTACGCGGTACTGCCGTTACCGGTCCTTTGAGTTATATGTTATACGAAAAAGATAAAAATACCGGCACCATCCAGGCTGAGATAAAAAACGACATGCTGACCGGCTGGTACTTTTTCAAATCAGAAGGGATCATGTCCGTAAGACAAGTAATCTGGAAAATCCATGGCACCGACCTTTGGCCGGGAATGGGTGAAATGAAGTCGAATAAAGACACGCTCTATTTTACACAGCCGGATAACCTGCAGTTCGATACCACACATCCGTTTAAAAAAGTGCCTTGCATGCTTTAGGGCAATTCGCCTGCGGGATCGCGGTCATCATATTGCAGACGTAGCTTTTTCATTTCTTCTTTCAACTCTTTTAATAAAACCTGGCTGGACTTATCTCCTGCCAGGTTTTTTTGTTCATTGGGATCTTTTTCGAGGTCATAGAGTTCCCATTCTTTCGCCGTATAAAAATAGATCAGCTTATACTTACTGCTGCGGATAGCAACATGTGGCAGCACCGTATGATCTTTTACAAATTCATAGTAATGATAATAGAGGTAGGGGCGTGAGAGGTCTCCTCTTTTCCCTTCCAGGATCGGCAGGAGACTCAGTCCCTGAACAGAGGACGGCGCTTTGGCTCCGGCTATGCCAAGGAGGGTTGGTGCGAAATCGATGTTTTGTACCAGGGCATTGGTCACCGTTCCGGGTTTGATATGGCCCGGCCATTTCACCAGCAGAGGCGTACCCATGGATATATCGTAGGCAAATCGTTTGTCAAACCATCCGTTTTCTCCCAGATAAAACCCCTGGTCGCTGGTATACACAACGGCAGTATTGCCTGCCAGCCCATTTTTATCGAGGTAATCCAATACCCGTCCTACACTTTCATCGATCGATGCCACGCAGGCAAGATAATCCTGCATATACCATTGGTACTTGTATCGGAGCAACTCTTTTCCTGCCGGCTTTTTATCACGCAGCACCTTTCCTCTTTCTGCAAAAATGGCTTCATAACGTGCACGCTGGTCCGCGGGTATGCGCCGCATTATGGCTTTGTAATAATTGATCTCTTCCTGACCGGGTGCCAGTTCCGGAATGTCTTTCAGATAAACAGGATCAACTTTCAGATCGCTGCAAAGCTGCATGTCTTCCAGTATGCGCATGGTCTGCGTGCGCCATGCTGTTCCTTTGCCTGTAGAATCTACATAAAGTGTTGACGGCTCGGGAAAGTTTTGCCGGCTGAATTGTTCGAGGTATTTCAGTGCCGGAAAGAAATAACGATGTGGCGCTTTGTGATGAAAAAATAAGGCGAACGGCTTTTGTTTGTCACGGCTTTCGAGCCATTGCAGGGCATCGTCCGTCAATACATCGGTGGCATATCCTTTCTCCGTAATCGTATCACCTTTCATCGTGATCATGCGCGTATCGAAATATTGCCCCATGCCGGGCAGAATACGCCAGTAATCAAAGCCGGTTGGCAATGAATGCAAATGCCATTTTCCTATCAATGCTGTTTGATAACCTGCTTGTCCCAGCCAAACCGGCAATGTCTGCAGAGAGGAATCAAACCTGGAACGGTTATCACGCACGCCATTTTTATGGGAATGTTGCCCGGTCAGCAATGTTGCGCGGGCGGGCGCGCAGATCGAATTGCCGACAAAAGCTTTATTGAAACGCATCCCTTCTTTGGCAATACGATCGATGTTGGGCGTGGAGATCAGCTTGTTATTATAAGCACTGATGGCGTCATGATCATGGTCATCACTCATGATGTAAATGATATTAGGCGACTGGGCACCTGCTTCATACAAGCGGAAAAGCAGGGCAAACAGCAGGATTAAGCGCATATAAAGACCGGTTTTGATCAGGGTTGTCAATTGTGATTGTTCATCCGGAATTTTCCGGAATAAAGGGTGAATGATAGATGGTTAAAAACTACGCCGCGCACCTTCAGCCTTAAACCCAACGCCTTATACCTTACACCTTTCACCTTACGCCTTACACCTCTTTTTTTTTTAAAGTTACGGGCAAAAAGGGAATGTAATTTGATACCCTGTTCTCTAAAAAACTATGTTTTCTTTATTACAAGCCGGCTCCCACCAGATTTTTGATTGGCCCAAACTGCTATTTGGCGAGCAGGATAGCTGGTTTGTGTTGGAAATCCTGTTCCGCACGGTGATCATGTATATCGTAATCCTGATTGGACTACGGCTTGTGGGCAAGCGCGGCGTGCGCCAGCTTTCGGTATTCGAACTGGTGGTGATCATTGGTCTGGGTTCGGCCGCCGGAGATCCGATGTTTTACCAGGAAGTGGGATTGGTCAGTGCGCTGTTTGTTTTCCTGACCATTATTATAGCCTATCGTATCACCACCTGGCTTACCGCCAAATCAAAAAAGTTCGAAGAATTGATCGAAGGCAAAACGATCTGCCTGATCGAAGACGGCCGGTTTTGCCATAAAAGTTTCGATAAGGAAGACCTGGCCCAGGACGAATTCTTTGCCGAATTGCGCAATCGCGGGGTATCGCAGGTGGGACAAGTGGAACGGGGTTATCTCGAAACCTCCGGAGAGATCAGCTTATTCTTCTACCCGGACGACCAGGTTAAACCCGGGCTCCCGGTATTGCCGCATGAATTCAGGCACTTACTGACCGCCATTCCTGAAAAAGCAAACTATGCCTGCCGGAATTGTGGCAGTACCTTTACACTCGAGCCTTCACCTGTTCATGTATGTACAGAATGCGGGCATGATAAATGGGTAAAGTCCTCTGATAGAAAAAGAGTCAGTTAAACCACTATTATGGAATTTGGACGCGTCAATGAAAACGAATTGAAGAAGATAGACTTCTCTCTTCCTGCCGATCCTGCAATGAACAAACTGGTGCTCAAAGGCAAACCTTTGAAACATCCGCATATTTATGTGGGTTGCGCCAAATGGGGAAGGCAGGAATGGGTAGGAAAAATATATCCCGCCAAAACAAAAGAAAAAGACTTTCTCGAACACTACGTGAAGCACTACAACTCCATCGAACTGAATGCCACGCATTATAAAATATATGGCGAAACCGGTATTGCCAAATGGGCTGAAAAAGCCAAAGGCCGTGACTTTCTTTTTTGCCCTAAAATGTACCAGGGTGTTACACACCGCGGTGCATTGAATGGAAAAGATTTTATCAGCAACGAATTTTTCCGCGGCATCATGGCTTTTGGCAAACACCTTGGCCCCATCTTCATACAGGTAAGTGACACATTCAGTCCGAAAAGAAAAACTGAACTGTTCTCTTATCTCGAAAGCCTGCCCAAAGACCTGAGTTTTTTCCTGGAAGTACGCCACCCGGATTGGTTTACGAAGGAAAGCGAAGAGCTGTTTGGCTTTTTACATCAACAAAAAATCGGCGCCGTGATCACCGATACGGCCGGTCGCCGCGACTGCGCGCACATGCACCTGACCATTCCCAAAACCTTTATCAGGTTTGTGGGCAACAGCCTGCATCCATCGGACTATCCCCGAATCGATGCCTGGGTAAAGCGTATAAAAAAATGGCTGGATAATGGCATGAAGGAAGTTTACTTTTTCATGCACATGCACGATGAAGCCACCTCTCCCGAACTGACCGTTTATTTGGCAGAAAAATTAGAGAAGGTTGGAATTACTATTCCGCAACCACAGTTTGTTGCCGGACAACAGAGCCTTTTTTAATTTAAAAGTCAAAACCGGGAAAGGGGATGAGTTGGTAGAATCATAGCGATTAAGCTTCCCCTGGTTCGTGTATGCATCACAACTGTTCAGAAGATTTTAAAACCTGTCAATCCGACATAACGCCACCGTTGGTCTTCAGACCAACGGGCCTGCTCATCCCTGAGTTAGGTGCGAAGCGGACTTTAACCTGGCAAAGAAACCTGACGCTTGCTTGTTGGTCGGGAGACCAACAAGGGCGCGAACAGTTGCGGTGAGGACACTTGCTATGAAAACTTATAACTTATTACTTAAACCCTATGGCCGAAGATTCGGCCCGAAGTATCGGGCGGCTGTTTACCTTAAACCCTAAGCCTTACGCCTTAAGCCCTTTACCTAACTCCTCCGCCAACTGCTTTGCCGCAGGCGTATCCTGCCGCAGCAACTCCTCGATCATCCGTCGTGTAGTTTCTTCATCGCGTTTCTCTGTTCTTTGCTTGCCAAACTGCATGCTTTCACGGAAAGTGGGTTCTTCCAGCAATTGTTTGATCTGATCATTCACCAGGCAATCGATCACGAGGTGAACGCGATCAACGGAACTCTCATTTTTTACACTATGAGGAAGCGTGAGATTGAGGTAATAACAACCGCCTTCGTCCATGGGGATGCGCGTGTCTTCGAGGAAAAAATGAACATCTTCATGCGTTTGCACCGGCACATGTAAACGCAACTCTCCTTCTTCCACACAAAGTGAATGATCGGAATGTTCTTTGATCATCGCACCGGCACTCAGCTTCATGAGCCGCACGCTTGTTTTCTCACAGGGAAAGAAATCCATCACCGACTGCATATAGGGACATTGCTTCAGCAAAACAGTATCCTGGTATGTATTCCCTGTTACGTTATTCCCCACTGCAAACCCGCTGGTGACCGATCCGCCGATGGATCGTAAGGGCAGCAGGCTCCAGTCGCCCTCGTAATGGCTTTTATTATAATGTCCCTGCCATTCCGCTGTAAGGAGGTTCAGTTCCTGCTTCAGTTTTGCAGCATCGAATGTTACCGGCCAGCGGAAATAGCGGATCATATATTATTGATTTTTCAGTACGCCGAGTTCGTTCCCGATTTTGATAAATGCATCAATCGCCTTATCGAGATGTGCCTGTTCGTGTGCGGCACTCAACTGCACACGGATGCGAGCCTGGCCTTTCGGCACCACGGGAAAGAAGAACCCGATCACATAGATTCCTTCTTCCAGCAATTTGGCAGCGAAATCAGCGGCCAGTACTGCGTCGTATAACATGATCGGTACAATCGGGTGGTCGCCGGGCTTGATATCGAAACCGGCGGCAGTCATCTTATCGCGGAAGTAACGGGTATTACTTTCGAGTTTATCCCGGAGTTCGGTGGTTTCGGTAAGCATGTCCAGCACGGCAATAGAGGCACCGGCAATAGAAGGTGCCAGCGTATTGCTGAAAAGATAAGGGCGTGATTTCTGACGCAGCATGTCGATCACTTCTCTGCGGCCCGATGTAAATCCTCCCGAAGCGCCACCCAATGCTTTACCAAGTGTGCCGGTGATGATATCGATCTTGCCCATCACACCGCGGTATTCATGTGTACCGCGACCTGTTTTGCCGAGGAAGCCGGATGAATGGCACTCGTCGATCATAACGGCAGCGTCGTATTTTTCTGCGAGTTCCACAATTTTATCCAGTTGGGCGATGGTGCCGTCCATGCTGAAGGAACCGTCGGTAACGATAATGCGGCTGCGGGCGCCGGCGGCTTCTTTGAGTTTTTCCTCCAGGTCGGCCATATTGTTATGTTCGTAGCGGAAACGCTGTGCTTTGCAAAGGCGGACGCCGTCGATGATCGAAGCGTGGTTAAGGGCGTCGGAAATGATCGCATCCTGTTCGTTGAAAAGCGGCTCGAACACACCACCGTTGGCGTCGAAGGCGGCTGCGTACAGAATGGTGTCTTCCGTACCCAGGAAAGCGGAGATTTTCTGCTCCAGTTCTTTATGGATGTCCTGTGTGCCGCAGATGAAGCGTACACTGCTCATGCCATAACCGTGCGTTCTGATGGCTTCGTGTGCCGCTTCAATTACTTTGGGGTGAGACGAAAGACCGAGGTAATTATTAGCGCAGAAATTCAGTACAACTTTATCATTTACAAGGATCTCGGCGCCCTGCGGCCCCTGGATCACGCGTTCTTTTTTATACAAACCTGACTGACGGATATCCTCCACTTCCTCCGCGATGCGGCGGACAAACTTTTCGTTCATATATGGCTTTGCTTTTAGGCCACAAATATATCATTTTGCGCCCAGCGCTTAATTTTTGTCGCCGGTTTTGCGCATTTCAACCGTTTTAAACGATCGTTAACCGAAATTAACCTGGGCCTTTTCTTTAAAAGTTTAATTTTGCTGTAACAAACGGATGCCGGCAGGCGTCTAACTCTCAAAACCACACCAATTATGAAAAAGAACGTGATTTTCCGGTTGACAATGCTTGCGCTGGCGCTGGTGGCGGTTTTCTGCCTGCTGCATTTTTCTGACGGCCCGGATATGGCTGCTGCCACTGAAAGTCTGCAACCCGATCCCAATGCGGCGACCCGCCCGATCGAGAAGGGAATCTGGCAGGCCATTTCCAACCCGGTCTATTCAGCACTCGGTTTTTAACACATTATACAACAGGCTATTAACCAATAGATTACCCGGCTTATGCCGGGTTTTTCGTGTCATGGCCGGAAAAAACCCGTGATTTTCAGAAGAAAAAAGCGGATTAACTGTAACAATGTGGCGGGCCAAACGTACTACCTTTAAACCCGGCAACGAGGTTGCCACACACACCGGCTGAACTTATGACAGAAAGGGAATACAATGAATGCGTAACAACTTACTCGGATAACGTTTACCGTTTCATCCTGAAGAATCTTCGCCATGAAGAGGACGCCAGGGATGTGGTACAAACGGCTTTTGAGAAAATGTGGCGCAACAGAGCGGAAGTAGAAGCGGCTAAAAGCAAATCTTATTTGTTTACAGTAGCTTATCACCAGATGATCGACCATATCCGTAAAGTGAAGCGGATCAAATTGCAGGATGAGTTCAGCGAAGGAGCGAAAGTGCAGGACCGCCCGGCCAGCAACCTGAAAAAGGTACTGGAGGAGGCGCTGGCCCGTCTGAGTGAAACGCAGCGTTCGCTGGTTTTGCTGAAGGATTATGAAGGATACAGCTATGATGAAATAGGTAAAATAATGGGCCTGAGCGAAAGCCAGGTAAAAGTTTACCTCCACCGCGCCCGGGTTCAGTTAAAAGAATACCTGGTGAAGATTGAAAATGTGATTTAAGAAAAAGGTAGGCAAAACAAACCGGTCAGGCAAGTGCCGGAAACAAGCAAGCAACTATGAGCATCAACAGAGACAATTACGAAGAATATTTTATCCTCTACACGGATAATGAGCTGTCGCAGGCAGAACGCATGGCGGTGGAACAATTCGTGCAGGAAAATCCTGATCTGCAGGCTGAACTTCAGCTTTTCCTGCAGACAAAACTTCCTGAAGAGGAAGTGGTCTTTGCCGATAAAGCTTCTCTCCTGAAAGCACCTGAAACGCCCGTATGGGAAGAATGGATGCTGCTCGAAATGGACGGCGAACTGGATACCAATGGTCGCCTGCAACTCGAAGAAATCATGAAAAGCAATCCTGTTGCACGCCGCGACTGGGAAACGCTTCAGCAAACCCGCCTTCTGGCCGATACATCCATTGTATTTCCGGACAAGGCCTCTCTTTACAGGAAAGAACATTCCACACGTGTTGTATTCATGCGCCGTATCCGCATCGCCGCTGCAGCCGTATTGCTGCTGGCTATCGGTGCCACTACGGTACAATACATGCGTTCATCTGAGGAAACAACAGGTAATGGCAATGCCAATACGCTGGCAAATGGCGGACAGGTTCAAACCGGCGGCCAACGCAGCAACACCGACGGACCGGTGCTGATCAAAGAAACAAACGACAGCAACGATCAGGCAGCGCCTTCAGAACTGAAAGCGGTTCCCGCTCAGCAACAGCCGGTACAATATGCATCAGGTATTCAGCAGCAACGCCAGTTAACCAATCCGGCACCACAACAAACACCCGGAGTTGACAACAACAATGTGGCGCAACAGCAGGATCTGGCCAATAACCAAACGAATGCTTTGCCCCGCCCGGCCCTTAAACTCGATGACGCTCCTTCGATCATGCGTGGCAACGAAACTATTGCCGGCAATGACAATAAAAAACTGGAAAAAAACATCAGCCCTGTAACATTTGCATCTAATCAACCGTCTCAAATAAGTAACCCCGCTGATGAAGCACTGATAGCAGACGCAAGTGAGAATGGTGGCAAAAAGAATAAGTTCCGAGGATTTTTCCGGAAAGTCACCCGGAACTTTGAAAAGAAAACCAACATCGACGTAACAGATGGTCAGGACCAGTTACTGATTGCAGGTTTTGCTATCAAGATGTAATACTATTATTTTTACCCCTTTAAAAAGAAGTTTCGATGAAAAGAATAATTGCTATGTGCATAGCATTGTGCACTGTGATGACTGGCTTTGCCCAGGTAGATTCAACCGGTACGCAAAACGAAGGTGATACAATCAGAGTTGGTGGAATGGTGATCATCCGTTCCGGAAACAAAGACAACAAACAACGTAGCTTCCACTACAAGACACGTAAAACGTACAAGCCTTCCAACATCAGTACCAACTGGGGCATTATCGATCTTGGTATCGCCAACTACGTTGACAACACCAACTACGGAAGCGCAGAAGCGCAAGCTTATGCTCCCGGCAGCAACGAAAACTATTTCGATCTGAAAAACGGCAAGTCGATCAACGTCAACATCTGGATTGTAACACAGAAAGTGAACCTGATCAAGCATTATGTAAACCTGAAATATGGTGTGGGCCTGGAACTCAACAACTACCGTTATAAAGCGCCTATCCGCTATGATGACAAGCCTGATGCGAACCTGACGAATCCTCCGATCGTAACGCTCGATCCTGAAGTAGCCCTTGGCAACCGTCACTACAGCAAAAACAAACTGGCTGCGGATTATCTGACTGTTCCCCTGATGCTGAACTTCAACTTCACTCCTAACCGTCAGCGTGCATTTGGTCTGAGTGCCGGTGTAAGCGCAGGCTTCCTGTATAGCGCCCGCAACAAAACCATCACTTCTGATGAAGGAAAGCGTAAAGCAAAAGACGATTTCGACCTGGAACGCTGGAAACTGTCTTATGTAGGTGAATTATCACTCGGTTTCCTGAAACTCTACGGCTCTTATGCATTCAAGAGTATGTATAAAAGAGGACTGGACATCACTCCTTATACCGTAGGATTCCGGATCAGCAACTGGTAAACTACGTAGCTGCTCAACTTATTATCCACATCCCGCCGGTTTTACCTGGCGGGATTTTTCATTTGCATCATTTTTGCTGATTGGCCGTCTTGTAAAACGATCGTTAAAATATATCCACATCAAAAATAAAACCGACTGCCCGCCCGTTTTCTATCCTATTACGCAGCTATGAAAAATTTTGCCCTCGTTTCTTCCCTATTGCTGGGCACGGTTTGCCTGATCGCCGACCGGCCTGCAGCAGAACCGGTCCGCCTCGAGCGCTCCGTTAAACGCACAGATCACCTTGCAGGACCTGTAGGCTCTGTATCCATTGTCATCGATAAGTCGGATTATGAGCTTACTGTGTATGATGAAAAAGGATGGTATGCTACTTACCCGGTAGTATTCGGCAACAACAGCCTGGAAGATAAAAAGATGGAAGGCGATAAAAATACGCCTGAAGGCAAGTTCAAAATAGTCAGCAAACGCGTACATGAGAAATGGTGCCGTTTCCTGGCGCTCGATTATCCGACACAGGAAAGCTATGAGAAATTCAAGCAGCGTAAAGAAAAAGGGAAGATTCCAGCCAACGCGCGTATCGGCGGCAGCATCGGCATTCACGGTGTATGGCCGCACGAAGATTTTGTGATCGACCGGTTCAAAAACTGGACACTCGGTTGTATTTCGATGAAAAATTCAGAAGTGACGGAATTATATGGCTATACAGGGCCAGGCACCACAGTTACCATCCGAAAATAATCACTGATTCAGGAAACTATCCATCGTGCGGTGCCACAGCGCCGGATCTTCACGCAGAAAAGAAGCATGCCCCAGGTTTTCATACACCATCCATTTCTTGCGTAATGAGCCCAATTTCTCATAAACGGCCCTTACTTCCTTTTCCGTAACCAGCGCATCCAGCGAACCCCATTGCAATAACACCGGACATTTAATGGCCGCAGCATATTTTTCCGTTGAATAACCATAAGCATTAAATCCCCGTTCAACACTCATCCAACCGGTGACCAGCCAGGCAAAAGGCTGCTCCGGAAATCCCACCGCACGTGCACGTCCTTTGAGATGATCCTGTAAACGATTGAAGGGAGCATCGGCAATAATGACTTTTGGCTGCATATCGGGGTAGTCGTGCATGGCCTTGAAGATGGTGCTCGCTCCCATTGAAATTCCCCAGAAAGAAATATTCTCCAACTGTTGCGCGCGCGCATATTCATATAACAAATGCACTTCTTCCGTTTCGCGGGCGCCATAGGTTGTTACAGCGCCGCCGCTTTGTCCATGCGCACGAAAATCGATCATCAGCACCTGGTAACCCATGTTGTAAAAAGCAATGGCTTCGGAAAGACAACGCTGGCGACTGCCGGCCAGTCCATGAAACAGCAGCATCGTGCCTTTGGCAGAGTCCTGCTTTAACCACCATCCCTCAATCGGAATGCCTGAAGAAGTATGTAAGGTGAAAGATTGATGCCTGACAACCGGCGTGTCGGCAGGATTGAAAGGAACTTTATAAGAGGCGGGACCGGTGAATAAATGCCAGGTTTTCGCGAAAAAATGAGCAGGTGCATTGTCGTCAGCGGGCCTTGCACTTGCTTCGCGGAAATAAGTAAACCGGTAAGCATAAATAGCCGCGCAAACATTGATCAGGATAAACTGCACCAGCAGTACCCAACCTATCCAGCGGACCAGTGAAGGAATTTTACGAAGCTTTTTTTCTGGTTTCATAAGATACTGGTAGCGTACCAGTGAGGGCAAATGTAGTGTTTTAAGTGGAACGGCGAAAGGTATAAGGTTTAAGGCGGAGGGAGAGCGACAGGTGGTAAGTAATAAGTTTCCCCCCTTGGTTCGTGTTCCCGCGAACCAATAAAAGTGGGGTGCCGCGTATCACAAGACCCGGTTCCGGTGCGTGAAAACACGCACCGGGGTAGAAGAACGTTCATGCCCTTATGAATCATCTTCCCCTTCGTTCGTGCATACACCAACCTTGGCTGTTTTATTGACGATTGACGATTCACGACTGGCCTCAGAGAACACAATTCACCTATTCACTTATTGACTTATTGCCTTATTCACCGATTGCCTCCTTCGCCACAATCACCGCCACCGTTTTCACATTAAAATATTCCTCCCGCATATACATATACCCGTCAGCCTGATTACCGGTGCCCCAGGAGTTTTTTACATAATACCAGGTTTTACCCTTGTTATCCTTTGTGATACCGACGATATGCATCAGGTGATCGATGGCAGTCTCTCCGCTTTTAAATGTCGACTGTCTTGTTTGCTGCAGGTTGGCCGGTGTTTGCCAGAGAAAAGCAAGACCATCCTGAAAACGGAAAGTCGGTTCGGTTACATCGCCATCCCATCCTACTGTAAATCCCTTCTTCAAAGCCGACTGCGTAATTTTTATCAGGTCTTCGACAGGCACATTGTAATAGCTGTCGCCGGTCCAGTTGTATTTGTCTTCCAATACAAAATTTGTGTAAAAGGGATGATGCGTATAGGACGTGATCTCTATGTAGTCATCCGGTTTGATGGCCAGGGAAGCCGCATAGCTTTGCGGCGTGTATGTTTTCCCCTTATAGGAAAAGGTAGAAGGCACTTCACCAAGATATTGATCGAGCCATTGATTGATGGTCTTTATATCTTCTTCCGACGGCTTTGTTTTTCCTTCTGCAAGCATGGCTTGTACAAACCGGTTCATCAGTGTATCCAGCTCTGCGTGATCATGTGATTTCCTGTTGCCCGTCAATCCGGAATACGCTTCGTCCGGCACCATACCGTAGTTGCGGAGCACATACATCACATCATGAAACTGACCTCCCGGCGTAAAATATACCTGGCCTTTTGTTTCAAGATACCGGTATACTTTTCTTATATAAGAATAGCGCGCGGTAAACATTTCGCTTAAATCTTCTGCTGCCTGTCCTTTGCGCAGCAGCTCTGTTTCCAGCAATGAGTTGCTGGCAAAACTCCAGCAGGTGCCCGACATCGACTGATCGCGCACGGGTGTACAAGCGGGTGTGGCGGGTGGTTTCAGTCCCAGTTTGGCAATGTCCGGTTGCTGGGCATTGGCCAATACACTACACACTAGGCACAAAAAAATAAAAAAACGGTTCATGCGATGTTTTCGCAAATAAACCGTTTTAATATAGTTACCTCCTACCATCTGGCGGGTATTTATAGCCGTCCGCTTCTGATCTCCTCCACCACTGCCGGATCCAGCAGTGTAGATGTATCTCCCAGACTGCCGGTTTCCCCCTCGGCAATTTTGCGCAAAATGCGCCGCATGATCTTTCCGCTTCTTGTTTTCGGCAATCCACTTACAAACTGTACTTTGTCAGGCTTGGCAATAGGACCGATAATGCGCGAAACAGTAGCGAGTATGTCTTTTTTTGCCAGATCGTCTGCATCATTTTTGCCACTGTAGATCACGTAGGCATAAATGCCCTGACCTTTGATATCATGCGGATAGCCGACTACGGCACTTTCCACCACACCTGCGTGCATGTTGATCGCATTTTCTACTTCGGCTGTACCGATGCGGTGCCCGCTTACATTCAGCACATCATCCACACGGCCGGTGATGCGATAGAATCCCTGCTCATCGCGTAAGGCACCATCGCCGGTGAAATACAAATTTTCATACGTAGCAAAATAGTTGGTGCGGCAACGGTCGTGATCGCCGTAGGTAGTACGGAGTATGCCGGGCCAGGGCGCTTTGATGCAAAGGTTTCCTTTGTAGTAACCGTCTTCATCTTTCTCCGTCACCTCCTGTCCTTTTTCATCCACCAATACAGGTTGAACGCCCGGCAGGGGCAAAGTAGCCCATGATGGTTTGGCCGGGGTAACGCCCGCCAGGTTGGAGATCAATACACCGCCTGTTTCCGTCTGCCACCAGGTATCCACAACAGGACAGTTCTTCTTTCCGATATTTTCATCGTACCAATGCCAGGCTTCTTCATTGATCGGCTCGCCTACCGTGCCAAGCACCTGCAATGACGACAGGTCTTTTCCCCGGAGCGGTTCTTCACCAAAGCCCATCAGGCTGCGGATGGCTGTTGGCGCCGTATACAAAATGTTCACTTTGTACTTCTGTACTATGTCCCAGAATCTTCCGGCATCGGGCCATGTAGGTATTCCTTCAAACATCAGCGAAGTAGCGCCTGCACTGAGTGGTCCATATATAATATAACTATGGCCGGTGATCCAGCCGATATCGGCTGTACAGAAATGTACTTGCCCCGGTTGGTATTGAAATACGTTGACAAAGGTGTAGTTGGTCCACACCATATAACCGGCGCAGGTATGCACCACCCCTTTCGGTTTACCTGTGCTGCCCGATGTATATAAAATGAACAGGGGATCTTCCGCATCCATTTCTTCGGCTTTGCCAAATTCTTCAACCGGCAACGTATCGGTTACTTTGGTCATTTCATCTTCCCACCATACATCGCGGCCCTTCAGCATACTAACGGGTGTACGTGTTCTGGTATAAACGATCACACGTTTCACTACTTTATTTCCGATCAGTGCATCGTCGATCACCGACTTCAGCGGAATATCTTTTCCGCCGCGGTAAGCACCGTCGCAGGTAACGATAAATTCCGCTTTGGCATCTTCCAGTCTGTCGGCAATGCTTTGTGCAGAAAAGCCGCCGAAGATCACGCTGTGGATGGCCCCGATACGTGCGCAGGCAAGTACGGCATACGCGAGTTCGGGAATCATTCCCATATAAATACATACGCGGTCTCCCTTCTTCACACCGTTGTTCTTCAACACCTGTGCAAACTGGCAAACCCGCTTGTGGAGCCGCTCGTAGGTCACGATGCGTGTTTTTTCCTCCGGATTATTCGACTCCCAGATGATGGCAGGTTTATCACCGAGTGCAGCCAGATGGCGATCGAGACAGTTCTCCGTGATGTTGAGTTTGCCACCTGCAAACCATTCAATTCTGGGTTCGGTAAAATTCCAGTCGAGGACCTTGTCCCACTTTTTTCTCCAGGTAAAATGTTCCGCAATATCACCCCAGAATTTTCCGGGATCGTTTACGCTCTGCTTATATGCCTCCTGGTATTGTTCGAAAGATTTTATCTGGTAGGGATATGACATACGACAATCTGATTTTTTTTGAGGCTTAAATGTACGAAGACAAATTTTTTTGAACGGTGATAAAAATCAATTACGTATTTTAAGCGAATGAAAAACGATACTGCTTCTTCCATCTGGAAAGTGATTGGCGCTTCATCGGTGGGCACCATGATCGAATGGTACGACTTCTACATCTTCGGTATGCTGGCCAAAACCATCAGCGTACAATTTTTCCCGGAAGGAAATACAACTGCAGCGCTTCTGAGTACACTGGCCATCTTCGCGGCAGGTTTTATTGTTCGTCCGTTTGGCGCCTTGGTATTCGGGCGTCTCGGTGATCTTATCGGACGCAAGTATACATTTCTGCTTACGCTCGTATTGATGGGTGGTTCTACTTTTCTTATCGGTCTTGTGCCGGGTTATAAAAGTATCGGTATTGCCGCGCCATTGCTGGTATTGCTGTTGCGATTGCTGCAGGGACTGGCACTCGGTGGTGAGTATGGCGGAGCGGCCACCTATGTGGCGGAACATGCCCCCGCCCATCGCCGCGGCTTTTTTACCAGTTGGATACAAACCACGGCCACACTCGGTTTGTTCGTAGCGTTGGGTGTGATCATGCTGGTAAAAATGAATATGCCCGACGACCAGTTCAATACAGAATGGGGCGGATGGCGTTATCCTTTCTGGTTCTCCATCCTGCTGGTGGTAGTATCTATTTATATACGGATGAAAATGCATGAGTCGCCGTTGTTTGCCAAACTCAAATCGGAAGGCAAAACATCCGCGAATCCTTTGCGCGAAAGTTTCCGTAACAAAGCTAATTTCAAAATGGTACTGCTGGCTTTGTTTGGTGCGGTGATGGGCCAGGGTGTGGTGTGGTATACGGGACAATTTTATGCGCAGAGTTTTTTGGAAACAAAATGTGCACTTGAATTTGAGCAAAGCCGCACGGTGATGTTGTGGGCAATTGCTTTTGCCACACCTTTCTTCTTATTTTTCGGGTGGCTCAGTGACAAGATCGGACGTAAATGGATCATGATGCTGGGTCTGTTACTGGGCATTCTGACTTATCGCCCCATCTTCGGTTACTTCCTGGAAACCACACAGGCGATCACCAAAAATGCGGAGGCAAAGATCAGCGGCGTCAGTGAAGAATACACCGAAACGGCAACGGGTGAACGCATCCGCACACATACAACCGTTTATTCGTTAGCGGATGGCAGCGGCTTCCGCGAAGTGCAGCGTGATACACTGGATACAGGCGGCGCTGTGAAAGCGGCCGGTCCGGTAATCGTATCAGAAAAACATTTATCGTCTTCGCAGTACTGGAAATTTGCGGGGCTTGTATTCCTGCTTATATTATATGTAACGATGGTGTATGGTCCGATCGCGGCATTTCTCGTCGAGATATTTCCCACCAAGATCAGGTATACGTCGATGTCGTTGCCTTATCACATTGGCAACGGCGTGTTTGGCGGCCTGGTGCCCTTTATCGGATTGCTGCTGACCACCAGTTTTCCCGGTGATCCGCTGGTAGGATTATGGTACCCGATCGGAGTGGCGGCACTATGCCTGATGATCGGCGTCATTTACCTGAACAACCGGATCGATAAAAACGTAGAAGATTAACCTGTAAACAACTGACTAACATGAATGCATTGAAAAAAGCGCTGGGTGTGCTGTGGCTGATTGCCGGACCAGCGGTGATATTTTTCCTGGTACAGGGCGCTGTTGAACACATCGATCCCAAAGGCACAAAGGATATAAACAGCCCGGTAGTCTGGATCATCATTATTGCCATATTTACGCCCATTGCACTGGGGCTGATGATCTTTGGCTGGTATGCGCTGCGCGGTGAATACGATCGCCTGCCGGAAAGTTCTTCAGAAATTTAGTTAAAATTCATAGCGACACTTGTAAATGTGTTGTTTATGTAATTTTTTTGTAAACCAAACGGCCTATTGGCTGTTATAAGTTATCTTTACGGGGCAATGCAAACACACACCTCACCATATACGCTGATCAATAAGGCTTCCAGCATTCTGATGCTGCTGGCACTTATCTGGCTGACGGTGAGCATTCCGTTTGTATACCAGGCCCAGCAGGAAGCCGGCGCATCCAAATCAATGGTGTCCCTGTCCGGCGGCGAAAGCAACGATGATGCGCCCGCATCTTCTGCTTCTGATAATAATCCTTTCGCCAACACTACCGAGGAAAAACCCTGCGGCGGTGTAAATACATTGACAGAAGAATACCTGCATGCCTTCCATCAGGATTTCACCCGTCATTTTTCTGCAGTACCCGTTCCCGCAATTCATGCGCATGAAGCTACCTATGAAGCTTTTCATGGTGAACTGTTGTGTCCTCCTCCCAATCAGGCATAAACACTGCTGCGCAATCGCGTAAGCTGATATGATCTGATTTCTTTACTGTTTCCTTACATTTTTTTACTACGAACCCGGCTTGTACTGACATGACCCGAATGGATCATGCGGCTGGCTGATAAGACAGGTTTTATTCATCACTCGTAAATAGCAACGTTTATGGCTGCACCTCGTGCAAATTATTTCAAAAGTTTATCCAGCGATATTCCCTCGTCCATTGTGGTATTCCTGGTAGCCCTTCCCTTGTGTCTGGGTGTGGCATTGGCATCGAACGCCAGTCCCTTCAGCGGGCTTATTGCAGGTATCGTGGGAGGTATCGTAGTGGGTTTCGCCAGTAAATCACACCTTAGTGTGAGTGGCCCTGCTGCTGGTCTTACCGTTATCGTAGCCGCTGCTATCGCCACATTGCAATCGTTCGAAGCATTTCTGCTGGCAGTGGTACTGGCAGGTGTGTTACAGATCATCCTTGGTTTTCTGAAAGCCGGTGTTATCGGTGATTATGTACCCAATGGTGTGATCAAAGGCATGCTGGCCGCGATCGGTCTTATCCTGATCCTCAACCAGGTTCCTCACCTGCTCGGTGATGATTCCCATTTTGAAACGGACGAAGGCGTAATACCGGAGAAGGGAAATATCTTTTCCAACTTCATCAATGCTTTCGCGCATATTACTCCGGTTGCTTTCCTGATCGGCGGTGTGTGTCTGGCGTTTCATTTTATCTGGGAAAAAATAGTAGCTAAACAAAAAGGCTTTATCAAAGCTGTGCCGGCGCCGCTGCTGGTAGTATTGATAGCCGTAGGCATCAACTATTATTTCCAGAGTTCACAGCCGGCAAGTGCGCTGGTTGGTGATCACCTGGTAAAAATTCCTATTGCCAATTCGCCGAATGAGTTTCTGTCGTTCTTCAATACGCCCGACTGGAGCCGGATTTTTGATTACAACGTATTGACGATCGCGGTAACACTTGCACTGGTGGCAAGCCTCGAAAGTTTGTTGAGTATCGAAGCCGTAGATGATCTGGATCCGTATCAGCGTGTAACACCAACCAACCGCGAATTGAAAGCGCAGGGACTTGGTAACCTCGTGTCAGGTCTGATCGGCGGCCTGCCGGTTACCAGTGTGATCGTACGTTCATCGGCCAACGTTAACTCCGGGGCCAAAACGAAAATGTCTACGATCCTGCACGGCTTGTTGCTGCTGGTGAGCGTGGCGTTTCTGCCATTCGTGCTTAACATGATCCCGAAAGCGGCACTGGCAGCAGTGTTGATCTTCACCGGTTACAAACTGGCAAAACCTTCATTGTTCAAGTCCTTTTATAAAAAAGGATGGGATCAGTTCCTGCCCTTTGTGATCACGATTATAGCCATCCTGGCAACCGACCTGCTGAAAGGTGTGATCATCGGTATCGGAGTGGGCTTATTCTTCTCTTTCCGCAGCAATTTCCGTTCGGCTGTATTTGTGGTTAATGACAACAACAAATACCTGTTCCGTTTGCGTAAAGACGTGTCGTTCCTGAACAAAGCGATCATCAAACGCAAGCTGGAAGAAGTGCCTGAAGGATCATCGGTGATTATCGATGCTTCACGTGCCGACTTTATCGACCGTGATGTAATTGAAACGATTGAAGACTTCATGATTGCAGCACCGTTGAAGGACATCAATGTCGAGTTAAAAAAAAGCAATCTCCGGGATCAGGGATTCAACGAAAAAATAGTTGATCACAAAAACGGAACAGGCGGCGGGCCCGTACGCAACCACGATAAATCAGTGTCGGTGAAAGCGGATGTGCCGGCCCCGTCGAAGAATTAAGGTCAATAAGTGAATCAGTCAATTAGTGAATATTATTGACTGATTCACTTATTCACTTATTGACTTATTGACTGATTCACTTATTGAAAAACAAAAGCGCGTTATATGAACTCTTACGAAAAATTGTTATTGAACAACAAAGCCTGGGCAAACGAAAAAGTAGAAGACGACCCGGATTTTTTTAAGCGGCTGGCTGAAACACAAACACCCGAGTTTCTGTGGATCGGTTGCAGCGACAGCCGTGTACCCGCCAATGAAGTAACCGGTACACAGCCCGGTGAGATCTTCGTTCACCGCAACGTAGCCAACCTCGTAGTGAACACAGACGTTAACCTGCTGAGCGTGCTCTCCTACGCAGTAGGACACCTGAAAGTAAAACACATCATCGTTTGCGGCCACTACGGTTGCGGTGGTGTGCGTGCCTCCATGACCAAAACAGACTTCCGTCCTGTACTGAATATGTGGCTGCGCAATATCAAAGATGTATATCGTCTGCACCGCGAAGAGCTGGAAGCCATCGAAAACATCGATCAGCGTGCCGACCGCCTCACAGAACTCAATGTGAAAGAGCAGGTGATCAACCTCGCCAAGACCTCTATTATTCAGCGCACATGGGCCAGCGAACAACGCCCCCATATTCACGGCTGGGTATATGGCCTGAAAGATGGTGTCATCAACCCCGTTTTTGATTTAGCCCCCGGGGCCTCTATCGATGCTCTGTATGAATATGAAAACCTCTAAAAGTTGACCAGCAGTTTGTGTGTTTCAACTGTGCCGGTGGATCTCTATCTACCGGCTTTTTTTATTTCGTAAATAGCGTAGGTTTGCAGTATGTCCATTGAAATAAACAACCTGGTCAAGGATTACGAAGGGCAAAAAGCGGTCAACAACATTTCGTTCCGCGTAGCCAAAGGTGAAATTGTCGGTTTTCTGGGCCCCAACGGAGCCGGCAAATCCACTACCATGAAGATCCTGACAGGATATATACCGCCCACCGGCGGTCAGGCATTTGTTTGTGGTATCGACGTCACCTCCAACCCGCTGGACGCCAAAAAGAAAATAGGCTATCTCCCCGAATCCAATGCCCTTTATTACGATATGTATGTAAGGGAATACCTTTCTTTCATTGCTGATACGCATCAGTTGTCTGACAGGGCAAAAGCTGTAGAGCGCGCCATCGACGTGGTGGGGCTTAACCGCGAAGCACATAAAAAGATCGGCCAGCTTTCCAAAGGATATAAACAACGTGTGGGGCTTGCGGCCGCACTCATCCATGATCCCGAGGTACTGATCCTCGACGAGCCGACGAGTGGCCTCGACCCCAACCAGATCATCGAGATCCGCGAAGTAATCCGCAGGCAGGGTCAGGACAAAACCGTCCTCTTCTCCTCCCACATCCTGCAGGAAGTGGAAGCCATCTGCGACCGCGTGATCATCATCAACCTGGGAACACTGGTAGCCGACGACGCACTCAGTAACCTTCAGCAAAAGCGCGGCGGACAACAAGCCGTCATCGTAAAATTCGACACAGCCGTCAACAAACAATTGTTAGAAAATATCGCTGCCGTTACTGCCATAGAAATACAAACCGGTGCGCAGTATAAATTATTGACAGCAGATGCAGACAGTGTGCGCAAACAAATCCTGAAGCTTGCATTGGAACATAATCTCAACATCGTTTCTTTGCAAAGCGAAGAACATCGCCTGGAAGACATATTCCGTTCACTCACGGCAGCGCAACCCGCTGCGCCAACGGAACAACCTTCCGTGAACGAACAACAATAAATTAAATAATAACCATGAGTTACATTTCCGAAATTTTCGCCAGACAGATCCTGGACAGCCGTGGCAATCCGACAGTAGAAGTAGACGTTATCACCGATGAAGGTGCCCTCGGGCGCGCAGCAGTACCCAGCGGAGCCAGCACCGGTGCGCACGAAGCTGTTGAACTGCGTGACAACGACAAGAAAAAATATGTAGGCAAAGGCGTACTGAAAGCCGTGAAGAACGTAAACAGTACCATCGCTCCATTGCTGTTGGGTTATGATGTAGCTGATCAGACGGGTATCGACCAACTGATGATCGAACTGGATGGCACAGAAAATAAAGGAAAACTCGGCGCCAACGCCATGCTCGCGGTAAGTATGGCCGTGGCAAAAGCAGCGGCTGAAGAAGCCAATCTTCCACTGTTCCGTTATATCGGTGGCACCAACGCCAAAACCCTGCCCATCCCGATGATGAACATCCTCAACGGTGGGGCTCATGCCGATAACAAGATAGACTTCCAGGAATTTATGATCATGCCGGTAGGCGCACCTTCCTTCAGCGAAGGGCTTCGCTGGGGTGTGGAGATCTTCCATGCACTCAAAACGGTATTGAAGAAAAAAGGCTTCAGCACCAACGTAGGTGATGAAGGTGGCTTCGCTCCCAATATCCAATCCAACGAAGAAGCGATCGATACCGTAATGGAAGCCATCCAGGCTTCGGGCTACAAAGCCGGTTCACAGATCGTGATTGCCATGGATGCAGCCAATACCGAACTGTGGGATGCCAAAAAGAAAAAATATGTATTCCACAAAAGCAGCGGCAAACAACTGAGCAGCGACGAGCTGGTTAAGTTCTGGGAAAAATGGGTGAAGCAATATCCCATCGCCTCTATTGAAGATGGTATGGCAGAAGACGATTGGGCGGGCTGGAAAAACCTGACCAACGCGATCGGTTCCAAATGCCAGTTGGTTGGCGACGATCTGTTCGTAACCAACGTAACACGTATCCAGCAGGGTATCGACACCAAAACAGCCAATGCCCTCCTGGTAAAAGTAAACCAGATCGGTACCATTACTGAAACCATCAACGCGGTAACACTGGCACAACACAATGGTTACAACACCATCATGAGCCACCGCAGTGGTGAAACGGAAGACACTACCATCGCCGACCTGGCGGTAGCGTTGAACTGTGGTCAGATCAAGACGGGTTCTGCAAGCCGCACCGACCGTATCGCCAAGTACAACCAGCTCATCCGTATCGAAGAATTGCTGGGTGCCAGCGCTGTTTATCCGAAAGGAAAGATTAAATTTGGTAAATAACTTATATAAAGGCGGCAGTCTTTAACCACTGCCGCCTCTTTTTAAACACCTGGTATGCGTCTGTTTCGTCATATTCCGGCCTGGCTCAGAAACAAATATTTCCTCGCTATAGCCGTTTTTGCCGTGATCATGCTGTTCCTGGATAAGAACGATTTCTTTACCCAGCTGGAACGCCGCAAAGAATTGCATGCCCTGGAAAAAAGCCGCGATTATTTTCAGGAAGAAATCCGGCAATTGAACCTCCAACGTTCTGATAATAAACCTTATACCTTAGAGAAGCTCAGCCGGGAAAAATACCTGATGAAGCGTGACAACGAAGATCTTTTCGTCATCGAAGAAAGCAACGGAGAAAAAAGTAACTAAATAGCCGCACGCACAATAAGGACTGCGCTTTGTCGTTTTAAACCCGGACGAATCACTATTTCAAAGGATTTTTAACTGGTTTGCCAATGGACAATTTTACTCCTGAGGATCTTTTACTGTATCTCTACAAAGAAGTTTCCCCCCGTCAGCAGGAACAGATCGAGCAGGCACTCGAGCGAGACTGGACACTGAATGAAAAGATGAACGTGCTGAAATCTGCCCGCGAACGTCTTTCCAGGATCCACGAATCGCCACGAACCGAGGTTGTTCTGAATATTCTCCGCTACGCGAATAAGCAAATTTCTGCCGTCAGCACGCACTGACTAATTCAAGATTAAAAAGCCAACAGTCAAAAGGTTTTTGCCTTTATGCACTTTTTTGAATTTTGACTTTTTACTTTTGAATTCTTATGACCCGCAAAGAACGCTATGACTTTGTACTGGATTACTTCCAGGAACATGCTCCCGATGCCGAAACAGAACTGGTTTACGACAACCCTTACCAATTGCTTGTGGCAGTGATCCTTTCGGCACAATGCACGGATAAGCGGGTAAACATGACCACGCCCGCCATTTTTCAACAATACCCTGATGTCGACGCACTCAGTCACGCAACGTTCGACGAGTTATTCCCCCTGATCCGCAGTATTTCATATCCCAACAACAAAACCAAACACCTTATCGGTATGGCCAATATGGTAAAGGATGACTTTGCCGGCGAAATCCCGATGACGGTGGAAGAGTTGATCAAACTTCCGGGCGTGGGCCGTAAAACCGCCAACGTAATCACTTCGGTGATCGACCAGCAGCCCAATATGGCGGTAGACACCCACGTGTTTCGCGTAAGCAAACGCATTGGCCTGGTGACCCAGAAAGCCACCACCCCGCTGGCTGTTGAAAAAGAACTGATCCGGCAGATTCCCGGCGAACTTATCCACAAAGCACACCATTGGCTGATCCTTCATGGCCGCTATATCTGCGTGGCCCGTACCCCTAAATGCCCTGAGTGCGGCCTGCAGCAGGCCTGCCTCTTTTTCCAGAAATCCCACAATTAATTTTCCGTAAAGCCGTTTGTTTCTTACATTTAAAACTGATCTTCGCAAGCTTCCAATCTCCCCTGAAAACCGCCCCCGATCCGCACTCCTCCTTATTGTAGAAGTCTAAACTATGCTGATGTTGAAACGCGCTATTTTACCCGTTATGATCTTCTGCGCCCTGTTGTCAACCAGGAGTGCACATGCCCAATACTATTTCCTGAATGACCGTTATTACGGCCAGGACTTTACGTTCGAACTTGGCGGCTCCGTCGGCGCTATGAATGCTTTTACCGACCTCGGTGGTAATAAAGGCATTGGCAAAAATTTCGTCAAAGATTTCAATCTCAAAAATACACGCCCGAGTTTTGGCCTCTATGCATTGGCCACTTACAGGGAAGCTATCGGCGTACGGCTCGAAGGCACTTTTGGCTCTGTGCAGGCCTACGACAGCATCCTGAAAAAAGACGGCAAAAGCACTTTTGGACGATATGAACGCAATCTCAGTTTCAGAAGCCGCATCACCGATGTGCAACTTTCATTTGAGATCCATCCCTTATTCTTCAAAATGTATTCAGAAGACGAAGCCCCTTTTTTCTCCCCTTATCTTGTAGCAGGTGTTGGTTATTTCGCGTTCAATCCGCAAGCGCAACTCAATGGCAAATGGTATGACCTTCAACCGTTGCGCACCGAAGGACAGGGCTTTGCGCAATACCCCGATCGCAAACCCTATAAACTGAGCCAGATCAATATTCCGGTAGGCATCGGTCTCCGTTATGAACTGACGCCCTCTATTTATACACGGCTGGAAGTGGTACACCGTTTTCTCTTCACCGACTACCTGGATGACGTAAGCACAACCTATATCGACCCTAATGCTTTTTACCTGAATCTGCCTCCAAATCTTGCTTCAATTGCAGAGCAGATGCATAACCGCAACATTCCCGGATCCGGCTACCAAACCGGTGGTCCCGGCGATCAGCGCGGCGATTCCAAGGACAAGGATTCTTATTTTACCATACAGTTGAAGTTTGGCTTTGTATTGCGCAACGAACCCAGATAAGGTAGTAAGTGATAAGTTTTAAGTAATAAGTAAACAGCCGGTTAATGTTCGCACATAACATGCGACCAAGACCTTGATTCGTGTATACCACAGCTGTTCGCAAGATTTAAAACCCGTCAATCCGGCATCACGCCACCGTTGGTCTCCAGACCAACGGTTGACCTTAACCTTTCGAAAAAACCTGACGTTTGCTTGTTGGTCGGGAGACCAACAGGGTGCTATTACGCCCCGTCGAGAGGCTGAAGTATCGGCCCGACCCTTCGGGCCGATACTTCAGCCTCAGGGAGCGGGCAATTCACGATTCACCATTGACTCCCGAAATTTCGGGATCACCATTCACCCATTCACGATTGACGATTGACGATTCACGTTAATCGTACTTTCTCCCTCTGCTCTGCAAAAAATCTCTGTACGAAAAACTAAAATTGAGCTGGAAATAATTTTCCTTGATAAGGTTAGCCTGCTGCGTACCGCGCACACCACCTTCCAGCGAAACGGAATACAACAAGCCTTTGCTCAATATACCTCCCATTCCCGCCGTAAAACCATACTCCCTGATCGGTTGATTGCGGATCTGCAGATAAGATTGATTATAGAAACCTCCAAGTTGAAAGAAACGATGCTCTATCTCCTGGTTCCATACATTTTTTTTCCGGGAAAATTCCACGCCGCCGGATATACGGCTGCTGCTGACCATTTGCCATCCCTGTTTCTTTATCTGCAACGACGACCAGTCATCATAGGTATAATCCACCACGTAGGTCGTTTTGCGATTGTGCGTTAACGATATACCGGCTGCATAACTTTCAGGCAAACGAAAATTCCCCTGCTCCAGCGTTTTCGCATCAACCAGCGTCGTTGTTCCCTCCGTTACTGTCAATGTCCGTTCCGATGGCAAGTTCACTCCGGGAGTATAACGTCCGCCAAGATTGAGTTTCCATTTCTTTCCCAAATCTGTATAGTATTGCGCACCGGCCTGGAAGCGAGGACGCCCGAAATATTCCTGCACTTGCGTGCTGACCGACGATCCCAGCCCCGCATCACTCACGATCTCCGTTTTATTGAATCCACCGGCTACAATAGCCGATCGTAAGCCAACCGAAAAATGTTTCCCCAACGACACCGCATTGGTCCAGTAATATTCATTCAGCCCGCCATCGCCCTCATAACGCGTCTGGTAAGTTGTGTTGTCTCCTATTATTCCTTTCTCTCCGGTAAACGTATAATTCACGTTACTGAATTGACTGAAACCGATACTCGTGGCCCAGAAACCACTCACTTTAACAGCCAGCGAAAGACGCTTGATCCAGAAATCTTTGTTCTTGCTGTTATCGATACTGACCGGTGTGCCGGAATAGGTAACCGTACGCCCGGCCATGGCCGCATCTATTGTATAAAAACTGCGTGTAAGTCCTGTTATGGCCGCGGGGTTGTTATCAACGAGATAAATAGATGATCGCGTGGCAAGACCCGTACCCGCAAGACCCGCTGTGCGATTATAACTGCGATGATCGATATCACCGATGCCGTAAATGGAATAGGGACTGTTCATGTTCTGCGCTCGCACAATCGTGGTTGCAAAAAAGAACAGGCATAGTAATAGCGTAACACGTTGCTGCATAAAGAAAGATTTACGGATCAGTTAGTGGATGTATTAACAGTGATCAGTGTAAGACGCAACCGGCATCGCTGCGCATCCGGCAGTGAACCGTCAGCGCCTGCGATCAGGCGTGAGATATTCAGCGGTGCCGATGCATTGTGCTTCAACATAAAACCATTATCCTGGCTTCCCGCCGAGGTAAGAAACGCACTGATATAAGCCGTTACATTAAACCGGTAGTAATTATTTTCCCCGTATACAAGGTCGAGCATGGGATCGGCATACAGGATGTCCGAACCAATAGAATCCAGCACCGGGCCCGAAGATAAATTGGAAGCATCGGTTTGCGTCATGTACAATTGATTGGGTAATGATGCCGTGCCCTGCACAAATGATTGCGGATAAGGACGGATAATCAATTCTGCTTTTGCCAGCCTCACATAACTTTTGCCCAGGAGCAGATTTTTCAGATAAGGAAAGGTCATTTTTATAGTTAACCCGGTACCTGCCTGCTCAAACACGCGCCCCCCTGTAAGCGACGCTGCAATCTCTGTTAAATTATTTCCCGTACTCACCAATCCCGTGCCCGAACGGTCCGCTATGAGCTGATTGAAAGTATACGTGTTGTTGAGTACACCAAAGTCTACATAAGCGGGCGATGGATACGGTACTGTGGTATGATAATGCACGCGCAGGCTCAGGGTGCTTTGCACCGCATTCAATCCAACTACAAAAGATTCATCAGCCGTACTTACATCCAATGCAAGACCATACAGGTAACCCAGAAAATTTTCCTGCGAGCTCAACTCTGTTGCATGATCGCGCAGTTTGGTAAAAAGCTCCTGCCCCTTCGCATCCTGCAAACGGACAATCACCGAATCCATCTGCACCGGATTGATACGGACCGTACTGCTGCCCAACGAAACGGGTTTCACCGGCACGTCACTCGTATTGTACAACTTATTATTATAGCTCAATGTCATCGGCCGCGACAACTCATCTGCACGAATAGTGATGGAGCGCGTTGAATCACCATAGTAATAATCATTGGGACGCAACACCAGGGTAAGTGAATCAAAGATGGCCGAAGAAGGGATCTCCGGCAGAGAAGCGGGAACGGCCAATTGAAAAAATGGTCTTGCCTTTATCAAACCAAGATAGGCATCGCGGTAACGACCGAGCAGGAAGTAACTGGTACCACTTGTTGAAAACGAATCGGTCATCACCGTCGACAACTGCACCGTTGTGCTATCGATATATTCAATGGAAGTATAAGGGTTGTCCGGTGTAGTACCGAACTCGATATCCTTGCGGGTGCAGGAGAGCAACCAGATGGAAAGACCGAGTATCATACAGGGAATAAAAGCTTGCAGACGGATGGGAGTCATAGTTTATCATTTGTTAAAATGCCCGCGCAATATATCCCGCACGCCTGCCGGTAATTTGTTATACTCTATTACTGCCGCCGATAAATCGGCGAAAGACGCTTCACAACCGATAAGTGCCTGCAACCTTTTTAAAGGCGCTTTTTTCAGCATTGTCTTGCTGATAGAGTCTTGCGTCGGTTCTATCTATTCATTAAGCCAATTCATCTATTTTAAGAGAATCTTCCGCTTCACCGCCAATACTTTTATCCACTTGAAGTCGTGATGCCTGCCGGCTACGGCTATTAATTATCCACGAAAGGACGGTCGGCCCGCTCCTTACAAAACCAGAGAATGATGAAAAAAGTACACGCTTATCTTATCGGTTCTTTACTAATCACCGGTTCGGTAGTATTGTCGCAGGGTTGCACGCGCGACACCAGTTCAGACGATGACCTGATCGGCAACTGGAAAAAGGGAGATGATTTTGAAAGAGATGCACGCAGTGAAGCCATTTCTTTTACCATCGGTGATTATGCTTATGTAGGCACAGGCGCCAGTAACTCCTCGGAACGCTTCAAAGATATCATGGAGTACAGCCTGGCCAGACGTTACTGGACACAGAAAGCCGATCTTCCGGGCGCGGCAAGAAGTTCTGCCGTAGCTTTTTCCATCGGTACAAAAGGTTATGTAGGCACCGGCTACAATGGATCTGCCCGTCTCAATGATTTTTGGGAATATGATCAGGCGGCCAATCAATGGACGCAAAAAACTGCTTTTGCCGGTACCGCGCGTTATGATGCAGTGGCATTTGTATTGAATGGAAAAGCCTACGTTGGTTGCGGTAACGACGGCAATTATCTCAAAGACATGTGGCAGTTCGATCCATCCGGCAACGGCGGCCAGGGTTCATGGGAGCAGAAAGCAAGTGTGGGCGGCTCCAAGCGATCTGCGGCCATGGCTTTCGTAGTCAGCAATAAGGCTTATGTATGCGGAGGTAATAACAACGGCGAAACACAGACCGACCTCTGGGAATACAACGAAACAGAAAACCTGTGGGTCAAGAAAAATGACATCTACAATGCCACCGACGACTCCTTCGATGATGATTACGGCACCATTGCCCGCCAGAATGGTGTTACATTCGTGATCGATAACTTTGTGTACCTGGCAACGGGTGAAAGCGGCACAGGCGCTATCAATTCCACCACCTGGCGCTACGATCCTTCGAGTGACCGCTGGACCGAGAAAACCGCATTCGAAGGCACAGGCCGCACAGGCGCCATTGCCTTCACCCTGCAGAACCGCGGCTTTGTGGGCACGGGCCGCAGCGGCAGCCTGCTGATGGATAACGTTTTTGAATTCCTGCCAAACGACGAACAGGTAGACAATGACTAAACCCGGCGTAAAAACAATATTGCTGATCAGTGTGCTGGTAGCCGGAATGCTGTGGTGGTTACTGCCGCGCAAAACAGCGCATCCGGTATTTACTTCATCGGTATTTGTAACGGACAAGGGCTGGGGTTATGACATACGGGTAAATGACAGCCTGCTGATCCACCAGGATGTGATCCCCGCACTGCCGGTAAGCAGCGGCTTTAACAATAAAGAACAGGCGGAAGCGGCCGCCTCACTCGTAATAAGCAAACTCCGCAAAAAGGAATATCCAACTTTGTCGGTGGATGAAGTAAAACAACTAATGACAGCACCCGGACATGAATGAGCAACTTCCCATCAACCGCTTTTTGCTGGTACTCTTTGGTTTCCAGAGAGCACGCAGCATCGGGCAACTGGTTTTCATCCTGCTGGTACATGCGGTTGCCTGGGCATTGTTTCTCTGGCTGCCCTTGTTATTTTACCCTGTACGCTTTGATGGAGAACCGGTATGGCGAAGAGAACTCATCACCAAGATTCTTCCGATCGCTTTCTTTTACCTGAACTATTATTATTTCCTTCCGCGCTTTTTTGAAAGAAGAAAGATTACGGCCTATCTGTCATTGATACTGCTGTCGGTAATAGTCATCAGTGCTACCGATATGTTCATCCGTTCGAAGCTCAGTGGTTTTTTTCCGGTAAGTGGCACCAGGATGTTGTCGATACAATCAAAACCGCTAGAGCCGGCACCTGTATTTCGCATCAGGATCGACCAGGGAGATAGCCTGCTCACCAGGGTCACGCCGGCACGGCCATTCGATGAACACATGGTATTTGGTATTCCGCAATCCTTTGTTTTCTTTTCGGTAAGCCGCTCCGCTTCTACCTGCATCTTTCTTTTGTTATTGGGCGGAATGATCCGCCTCGCTTATTCATTTCTCCGGAATCAAAATGAAAAAAAGAGCCTGGAAAATGCACACCTCAACGCAGAAGTAAACTTCCTGAAATCACAGATCAATCCGCATTTTCTTTTTAATACGCTCAACAGTATTTATTCGCAGGCACATGCCCGTTCGGAAGACACCGAGTCATCGATCCTTAAACTGTCGGAACTTTTACGCTATGCTTTGTATGATTCTGCAGAAGACCAGGTTGACCTTGAACGCGATATCCGTTACATCAACAACTATATCGAGTTGCAACGTTTACGGCTGTCCAGCAAAATACAGCTTGACTACTCGGTGACCGGCGATATGACCGGTAAAAAGATTGCGCCGATGTTGCTGATCAGCTTTATCGAGAACGCTTTCAAACACGGCATCAGCTATACCCATGCATCCGCCATCGATATACGAATACACATTTTTGAAGAAACATTAACGCTTACCGTTGTGAACCCGGTGATCGAAAAAGATAGTTTTGCTCCCGGCGGACTCGGCCTCCGGAATGTGAAGCGCAGGCTTGAACTGGTTTATCCCGAACGATATGAATTGATGATAGAGCGTGAGAACGACCAGCATATTGTTCACCTAAAACTGAAACTATACCATGCTTAACTGTGTGATCATCGATGATGAACCGCTTGCCCTTCAACTGATGGAGGACTACGTGCAGAAAACTCCTTACCTGCGGCTGGCAGGCAAATTTGAAGAGCCGTTGCAGGCCCTCAACCTGCTTGAATCAGCACAGATCGACCTTCTTTTCCTCGATATAAAAATGCCGGACATTACCGGCATTGACTTCTATCGTTCGCTTTCACACAAACCGGAAGTAATCTTCACCACCGCCTACAGCGAATATGCCATCAACGGGTTTGAACTGAAAGCACTCGACTATCTGCTGAAACCTATTTCATTGGAAAAATTCATCACGGCCTGTAATCGTGTACGCGACCTCCTGGAGAATAAAAACCGTCCCGTGAGTTCAGAAAAGGATTTCTTCTTTATCAATGTCGCACACAAGATGCACAAGATTTTCTTTGACGACATTCTTTATCTCGAAGGATACAAAGACTATACGAAAGTGCATTTGACGAGTGCGTCCAACCCCTTGCTGATCCTGCACAACCTGAAATACTTTGAGGATATGCTGGACAAAAATGCCTTCGTCCGCATTCATCGTTCCTATATCGTATCGATGAGAAAAGTAACGGTTGCTTCGCGCAAGGCGGTAACCATACAGCAGCAGGAATTACCTGTCAGCGATAATTATCGTGATACATTTTTTGCACTGATCGAACAGCACGCGCGATAATCGCTGCAAGCTCCGGCTGATCAGCAATATTTCCTGATCTCTTCCACCAGTTCCGTTTTGGTCATGGGCAGTCCCATAATTTTGTTGTAAGACTTCGCATCGACCAGGTATACATCACGCAGGATCTTGATGAGCTGACCGTTGTTAAGCTCAGGAACAAGGATGGTGTCAAACTGTGACAAAAGCTGTCCGAGGTTACGGGGGAAAGGACGCAGGTAACGCAGGTGCGCGTGACTGACGGAAAGGCCATCTTCCTGTAATTCATTCACGGCTGATTTGATAGCCCCATAAGTAGACCCCCAACCGAGCACCAATACTTTACCCTTTTCCTCTCCGCTGTCCAGTTTTTGTTCGGGGATATGGTCGGCGATCTTGTTTATTTTTTCTTCGCGGATCTTCACCATCAACTGGTGGTTCTCCGGATCGTAGCTTACGTTGCCGGTAATATTCTGTTTTTCTATACCGCCGATGCGGTGTTCGAGTCCGGGTGTGCCGGGCACCGCCCAGGGACGCACCAGTTTTTCGTCGCGCAGGTAAGGCTGAAATTTCTCTTCGCCGTGGCCGAGATCTGTTTTGAATTTCACATGAATCGGTGGAAGATCTGCCGACTGCGGAAACTTCCAGGGCTCTGCACCGTTGGCAATATAGCCATCACTCAGGAAGATCACGGGTGTCATGTGTTGTACGGAAATGCGTACGGCTTCGTATACGGCTTCGAAACAATCGGCCGGCGTGGAAGCTGACAGTACGGGCATGGGGCACTCCCCGTTGCGGCCGTAATAAGCCTGCAACAGATCCGACTGTTCTGTTTTGGTAGGCAAACCGGTAGAAGGCCCGCCCCGTTGTACGTCAATGATCAGCAACGGAATTTCCAGCATAACGGCAAGGCCCATTGCTTCTGCTTTCAAAGCCATACCGGGACCGGATGTAGTTGTAACGCCCAACGAGCCGCCGTACGACGCGCCGATCGCGGAGGAGATCGCGGCGATCTCATCTTCCGCCTGGAAAGTACGGATGCCGAAATTTTTATGACGGCTCAGTTCGTGCAGGATATCCGATGCAGGCGTGATTGGGTAAGTGCCGAGGAACATGGGCAGTCCGCTTTTCTGCGATGCGGCAATAAGACCATAGGCCAATGCCTGGTTGCCCATGATGGAGCGGTAAGAGCCGGCTTCGATGCGGGCTTTTTCCACTTTATAGGTAGTGGTAAATGTTTCAGTGGTATCGCCGTAGTTGTAACCTGCATGCAGCGCCTTCAGGTTGCTGGCGAGGATATCTTCTTTGCGGCCGAATTTTTCGGTGAGGAAAGCTTCGGTGTTCTTCATGTCGCGTCCGTACATCCAATACAGGAAGCCGAGTACGAACATGTTTTTGGCGCGGTCTTTTTCCTTCATGCCCATCGTGAATTCCTTCAGTGCTTCACGGGTCATTTTGGTGACGTCCATCCGGATTACATCGTAGTTGTCGAGGCTGCCGTTTTCAAGCGGGTTATCGCCTTCGGCGTAATTGGCCAGGCGGAGGTTTTTGCTGTCGAAACCATCGGTGTTGATGATTACTTTGCCCCCTTTCTTTAATACGGCGAGGTTCACTTTGAGGGCGGCGGCGTTCATGGCTACGAGTACATCGCATTCGTCACCGGGTGTGTGAATACTGTTGCTGCTGAAGCGCAACTGGAATCCGCTCACACCGGGAAGTGTTCCCTGCGGGGCCCGGATCTCGGCCGGGAAGTCGGGAAAAGTGCTGAGGTCGGCACCCAGCAATGCTGTATTATTGGTAAACTGTGTACCGGTCAGTTGCATACCATCGCCGCTGTCTCCGGCAAACTTTATCACTACGTCCTGAAGGACTTCCTCTTTACGAATCATCTGGAAAAATTGTCGGGCAAAGGTACGGAAAAGGCAGAAGGTTTAAGGCTTAAGGCGTAAGGCAATGTGTAAATGTGAAAATGAAACTACTCAGCCACTATTTACATATGGCCCACTCCGCAGGAGGGGCACATCTACACGTTTACACATTGCAAAATGCTTTCAGCATTTTGCAAATCTTTAACCAGCAGGATTTGCAAAGCGGCATTGGTGCATACTAATTTCACTTAAAATTTATTCCCCCAACTTTATGGACCATCACACCAATTCCGACCAGCCTCCGTCAGAGGCCTCCCTGCTTCCCCATGCCCGTTTCACCCTTGTTTTGTTCTTTGCCGTTGGCTTTTTTGCCTGTACCGGCAGGCAGGAGTGCAAACCCCTGCAATCCGCCGGCATTACCCCCGCCGATTCATTGGCAAAGCCAATAGCTGCCGCGCCTGCCAAGCCGGCGAAAAAGAAAAAGAAAATTTACCTCACTTTTGATGACGGCCCCAACCTTGGTACGCCCAATGTACTGCACATTGTGCGGGAGGAACAGATCCCGGTTACCTTCTTTGTGATCGGTGAACATACGGCTGCCAGCCGCCTGCAAAAAGCTACCTGGGACAGTCTGCGCAACCTGCCGCTGGCCGAACTTTGCAACCATAGTTATTCCCATGCATGGCGCAACCGTTACAGTAAATTTTACGCATCCCCCGACTCCGTGGTAAAGGATTTCGATCACACCAGGGATATGCTGCAACTGGACAACCATATCGCCCGCACCCCCGGCCGTAATGCCTGGCGCATCGACAGTCTGCAATTCACCGACAATGTCAAAAGCCGTACGGCCGTCGACTCGCTGCATCAGGCTGGTTATACGGTGGTGGGCTGGGACCTCGAATGGCATTTCAATCCCAAGACACTTAATGTAACGGCGGATGCCGATCAGCTTGTACGTCAGATCGATACGTTATTTGCACGCAACCGCACCAAAAGCCCGGACAACCTCGTGATCCTGGCCCATGACCAGGCCTACCGCGGTACACCCGATACGATCGAACTGCGCAAACTCATCCGTAAGATCAAACAGAACGACAACTATGAATTTGCGGTAGTGAGCACCTATCCCGGCGTACCGCAAAAGCCTGCCCCGCGTTAAAAGCGTAAATAGTTACCGCTGATCAAAATTCTCTTTGTGAATGATTGTTTGTTCGCTTAAATTTACGAGCGCCATTACACCTGCACCCCGTAATCATTAACAGCAAACAACACACTCAGACGTATGGGAAGATCAGCTTCGCACCCTGTTCAGTGCGCCCCCTTGAAAGAAGAAATCAATTCTCTTAAGAGATACTGATATTCGTGTGCCCCGGAAATTCCGGGGCATTTTAATGATAAATGGTTGCTATATAAGGTTCATATTGTTTTACTTTGCTACCCACCCGAAGGGGTTACTTCGGTCCAAAACACTCTATCAACATGAAAAGACGTTATCTACTACTCTCCGGTTTGGCCCTGCTGACTGCTTCTGCAGTACAGGCACAGGCAAAACTGGTGGAGAAAGTCACCAAACAAGGAACGGAATTGGTGATTCCGTATGAGAAGTACGTATTGCCCAACGGGCTGACGCTGATCGTTCATGAAGACCACAGCGATCCTGTGGTACACGTTGACGTTACTTACCACGTGGGTTCCGCACGCGAAGAAATCGGGAAATCCGGTTTCGCCCACTTCTTTGAACACATGATGTTCCAGGGAAGTGACAACGTAGCGGACGAGCAACACTTCAAGATCATCACTGAAGCCGGCGGTACGCTCAATGGTACTACCAACACCGACCGCACCAACTATTTCGAAACTGTTCCCAGCAACCAGCTGGAGAAAATGCTGTGGCTGGAAGCTGACCGTATGGGCTTCCTGCTCGATGCCGTTACACAGCAAAAATTTGAAGTACAGCGCGCTACCGTTAAGAATGAACGCGGCCAGCGTGTTGACAACGTGCCTTATGGTCTCGTAGGCGAAGTGATAGCTCAGAATCTCTATCCTTACGGACACCCGTACTCCTGGCTCACCATCGGTTATGTTGAGGACCTGGATCGTGTTAACGTAAACGACCTCAAAAACTTCTTCCTCCGCTGGTATGGCCCCAACAATGCCGTAGTTACGGTTGGTGGCGATGTTAAACCCGCCGACGTAGTGAAGCTGGTAGAAAAATACTTCGGTTCCATTCCTGCCGGTCCGAAAGTATCAAATATGGCGAAAGTTGTTCCAACACTGGACAAACACCGCTTTGCTTCTTATACCGACAACTATGCGCGTCTGCCATTGTTGATCAGAACTTACCCTACTGTTCCCGCTTATGATCCTGATCAGGCTGCTTTGGCTTGCCTGGCTCAGGTGATTGGTCAGGGCAACAACTCCGTACTGTACCAGGAACTGGTGAAAAAACAGGTGGCGTTGCAGGCAAGCTGCTTCAGTGGCCTGTCTGAACTGTCCGGTACTTTCACTTTCCAGATCGTGCCTTTCCCCGGCAAACCATTGTCTACCATGTATTTCCTACTGGATCAGGCACTGGCCGAGTTTGAAAAAAGAGGCATAACTGACGATGATATCGCCAAATTCAAAGGCGGTTACGAATCTCAACTGATCAATGGCCTTCAGGCCGTTTCAGGCAAGGTATCGCAACTGGCTGCTTTTGAAACATTCACCGGCAACCCGAACATGATCGGTGAACTGTTGAAAAGATACCAGGCTGTAACCAAAGAGGACGTAATGCGGGTGTACAACAAATACATCAAGCATCAGCACAGCCTCAATGTAAGCGTGTTGCCCAAAGGTCAGGATGCCAAAATGCTGATCGCCGACAACAACTACACTGTAGACAAGAGCAACTATGACGCTCCTGACTACGGGTATGAAGGATTGAAATATGTAAAAGCAAAAGATAACTTCGACCGCACCAAAATGCCCGGCAACGGCGCCAACCCTATTGTAACCGTTCCTGCGTTCTGGAAAAAAGACTGGCCCAGCGGCATCAAGCTCATCGGTACCGAAAACAATGAGCTGCCTACTGTAACCCTGTCTATCAAAATCCCCGGCGGACACCTGCTGAACACGAATGACCTGTCTAAAGTAGGTCAGGCATCTTTCTTCACCGATATGATGAACGATGACACCAAAAATTACACTGCCGAACAGATCAGCCGTGAACTGCAAAAACTGGGAAGCTCTGTAAGCGTATTCAGCGGTAATGAGGATATCACCTTCCAGGTACAAACCCAGAAGAAAAACCTCGACGCTACCCTGGCATTGTTGCAGGAGCGTATGTTCAACCCCAAATTCACACAAGACGCATTCAACCGCATTCAGAAACGCACACTCGAAAGCTTCAAAGTGGCTAAAACACAGCCTGCCAATGTAGCTGACGAAGTATTTGGTAAACTGAACTATGGTAACAACCATATTTTGGCTACTGACCCGAGCGGTACGGAAGAAAGTGTGAAGAATATGAAGCTGGCCGACATCCAGGCTTACTATGATAACTACATGACATCCCAGGGTGTGCAGGTAGTGGTAGTTGGCGATGTAACAGAAGCTGAAATTCTGCCTAAACTGAACTTCCTGAACAACCTGCCTAACAAAAAGATCACGATCCCGTCTGTTGCGGCAGCTCCGAAAGTGGAGAAAACAAAAGTATACCTGGTAGATGTGCCTAAAGCGGCTCAAACCGAGTTCCGTGTAGGTTATAATACCGGTATGAAATATGATGCAACCGGCGAATACTACAAGGCCGGCCTGATGAACTACACCCTTGGTGGTGCGTTCAACAGCCGCCTGAACCTGAATCTCCGTGAAGACAAAGGCTGGACCTATGGCGCGCGCAGCGGATTCAGCGGTGGTAAACAAACGGGCGACTTCGAATTCAGCGCAGCTATCAAAGCCGACGCTACCGACAGTGCCCTGGTGGAAATCATGAAGGACATGAAAGACTTTGCTGAAACGGGTATCAAGGAAGATGAACTGGCATTCCTTAAAAATGCCATCGGCCAGCGTGATGCTTTGCGTTATGAAACCGGGTTCCAGAAAGCTGGTTTCATCGGCAACATCCTGAATTACAACCTGCCCGGCGATTATGTAGATCAGCAGAGCAAGATCACCAGCGCTATTACCAAAGCTGAGATCGATGCCCTGGCGAAAAAATGGATCAACGCCGACAAAATGAACGTGCTGGTGGTGGGCGACAAAGCCAAGATCCTGCCCGGCCTGCAGAAATTAGGCTATGAAATTATTGAACTGGACACTGACGGCAACCCCGTTCAGAAGAAAGGATTCTGATAAAATCATTTTGAAAGAAAACCCCGCCGGCTGGCGGGGTTTTTTATTGGGCTGTGGCCTGGATCTAAACGGAGAAAGGAGAAATAGAAAAGCGGCCCTTCAGGGGCCGCTTTTTCCGCAAAATAAGCAGTTAGTATTGGCGGAAAAATAAACAAACTCGTTTAAAAATCAATTCGTTTGATGGTAGCAATCGTGCGTTCCGCCGGAGCACGATATAAAAGACAGGAGAGGAAATCGATCTGCTGCATGGATTCTAATATTTTTCTAAACTTTTTTCCGGAAAAGGCGGAATCAAGATCGACTTTTAAACCAACTAATTGGTAGTCAATGAAAAATGAAAAGGTTATTTTATTGGAACGGAAATAAAATAATTAAGTGAACAGGTCTTCCATCAATACTTCGGCCTGTATACGACCGAGAAAATATTCGTTTTTCTTCGTACCATAAGTGGTGACCATGGTAGGGAACAACGTTTTCCGGCTCCCTGTTTCCTTGCGGAAGACATTCACTTTTCTATCTATTTCGGCCGCGTATTTTTTTTCTATTACAAACTCATCCCCGGAAAATTTCATTTCACAGATATTGATACAGCGGTCCTGCCGGTCCAGGAGCAAATCGATTTGCGCGCCATCTTCCCCTTTTGCCGGCACATGACGCCAGGCGGTGGCGTTTGTTAATACTCCTTCAATTCCCAGCCTGCGCCGGATCTGCAATACATGTTTCTGGCAAACGGATTCGAAGGCCAGGCCACTCCAACTGATATAAGTTGCCGTTCCATATTGACGCAACCAGGCACCATTTGCTGTATCCTTTACCTGCGCGATGAATTTCAGGTAAAACAGGGAGTATTCGTCTGATAATTTATAAATGCTTTCGTAGGTCTTTTTTTGAAATGGAATATAGGGCGTAATAAAGCCCGATTCTTCCAACTCTTCCAGAATCCGCGTAGTAGTGCCTCCGGAAGTAAACCCACACTGATCAATAATTTCTTTCCGGCTGAGACCTTTTGCTTTGGCAGATAATGCCCGGATTACCTTTTCATGATTTTCTGAATGCGCAAACAGCGAGCTGTAAAGGTTATCAAATTCGCTTTTCAACGGACCATCTTTTGCAAAACATAGCCGGTCTATTGCCTGTGCGGCGCTTTCTCCGGAATTGATATTTCGCAGATAATGTGGTATACCGCCCATCGCCATATATAGCTGCAGCAGACTATAATGATCGAGTATTACATTTTTACTCTTCAGATAAGCTTGTGTCTCGCCCAAAGTAAATGGCAACAGCCGGATCGTTTGGGTGACACGGTTGTGAAGACCACCGCGGTTATTGATGATTTTATCGATCATCCAGGAAGCAGCCGACCCACAGATAATTACTTTTAAATTAGGCCTCCTCGAAGCAGAAGCATTCCACCAATGATCAAAAGCCTGTAAAAAACCTGACTTATGGGTTTCTATCCATGGAAATTCGTCGAAGAAGATAACCGCAGGTTTGTTGGTAGAAATGGTATCCAGGTAGGCATCCAACATCACAAATGCCTGCAACCAACTGGTTGGAATGGCGAGCTCCACCGGACTTTTAGCTGCTCGTTTGAGTGCCTGGCTAAAGTTTTCAAGTTGCGTTTTCATTTTAGCCTGATGAATACCCGTCAATTCAAAGACTATCTGTTGCTTGCAAAAAGTTCTTATTAAATAGGTTTTGCCTACGCGCCTGCGACCATAAACCGCAATCAGTTCGGCTTCGCCAGACGCCAGCTTACCCGCTAATATTTTTTGCTCCTCCAGGCGGCCTGTGATATTCATGTAAAATTATTTCCAGCCAAAATTAAGCATTTAGCACTCATTTTGGACGTCGATAATAAATTATCATAGTCCAAAATAGGTATATTTTATCCGGTTTTGGACGACAATAAAAACAAAAATAAAGGCCAATCAACTGATTGTCAACAAAAATCCAGCAGCCTCTCAGCTGCGGGATTGTACTTATTAGGACCCCATTCTTTTAGAACCAACTTCCTAAAAACGCCTCGTTCTTTTTAAATTGTTCGCTTGCCAGCCGTGAACGGCGCCGGCGAACCTGGCGTTTATGTTTAGCCGCCTGGAACAGCATCAGGAAGATAAACAATAGCGTAAACGGCGGAATACCCAGGAAGGAAATCCACGTACCGCCAAAGGTTTTGCGCATCGGACGTCTCAGACGTTCAGCGATCAGGTACATACTCGGCACCAGCACCAGCGTCATGAAAAACGCGAAGGTGAGGCCGAAGATGATCGTCCAGGAAAGCGGCTTCCAGAAGGCAGCGTTGTCGCCTCCAAAGAAGATATGCGGATCCAGGTGGGTGAACAACGTTACGAAGTTGATATTGAAACCAATTGCCAGCGGGATCAGTGCCAGGATAGCAGCAAGCGCCGTCAGCAGTACCGGGATGATCCGCGTTTTACCGGCCTGGATCACGGCTTCGCGGGTGCGTACACCGCGGGCGCGCAGTTCATCGGCAAATTCTATCACGAGGATACCGTTCTTGATCACAATACCCGCCAGACCCAGGATACCCACACCGGTCATTACCACCGACACCTGCATACCTGTGATCGCAAAGCCCAGTAACACACCTATCACACTGAACACAATTTCCGTAAGGATGATCACTGATTTGCTGACAGAATTAAACTGCATTACCAGAATGGCAAGGATGATCACGAGGGCCATTACCAACGCTGTTCCGAGGAAAGCGCCTGTTTCAGCCTGCTGCTCCCCTTCACCCGTTTGTTTGATTGTTACCCCATCCTGCACTCCCTTGAATTGGGCAATTGACCGGGCAAGGTCTTCGTTCACCGCAGTCGGTGTATAACCCTGCGTCAGCAATACATTGGAACGGATAGTGATCATTCGTTTCTGGTTCTTACGCTGCACACTACCCAACGTATTGGTGTAGTCTACTTTTACCAACGAAGACATCGGCACCTGCCTGTATTGACCGCTCGACATATCCATGAAACCGATCTTCATGTTCAGCAGATCCACCAGGTTCTTACGTTGCGTTTCCGTATTACGGACCTGTATTTTGTATTCATCTTCACCGTCTTTGATCTTGCTGGCTTCGAAACCAAACAACGCCGTACGCATCTGCATACCGATCTGCGCACTGGATACTCCTTCCGCCATTGCCCGCTGGCGATCAACCACCAGCGATATCTCCGGGCTCTTCAGGTCAATATCCATTTTCAGTTCTTCCACGCCCGGCGTTTGAATACTATCGAGATAGTTCTTCAGGTCAACAGCCGTTTTAATCAGGGCGTCAAAGTCTTCACTTGCCACTTCAATGTTTACGGGAGGATCGGTGGGCGGACCATTAGCTTCCTTATCTACCGATATCTCCACTCCCGGAATGCCTTTCATGGCAGCACGTATACTGTCGAGATAGGGGCGTGATGATTTGCCATGACGTTTTTCAAATTCCACAAAGGACACCTGTATACGTCCGAGTTCGCTTCGTGTACTACGGTCGCCACTGCTGGGATCCGCAGCACCAACAGCTACGTTGGCAATTACACTTTCCACAATCGGATTTCTCTGATTTTTTGCGGGATCCATCCCCAGCACCCTGTATACACGCGACTCGAGTTCACGGGTAATGCTGTCGGTATATTCTACTCTTGTACCGGTTGGCAGTTTAGCATATACATAAATCTGGTTAGGATCACTGTCAGGGAAGAAGACCACCGGCACACCGCGGATCACAAAGATGAACAGCGAGAAGAAAAATAATCCCACGGCTCCCAACAACAGCCATACCGGACGCCATCCCTTCACCGCCCAGCGGAGCAAGGTTTCGTAGTGACCCATGATCCAGGGAAGTGCGCTGTTCTGAAAACGATGTATCCATCCATCGAAGAAATAGCGGTTCAACACCATCAGGATCATGATGAGGATGATGATATTTCCCAGGAATGTTTGTCCCGCAAAATCAAGCAGCACACCGAGGCCCAGGAAAACCCAGAAGATTGGTTTTTTGAAAATAGCCGACTTGGCTTCTTTCTTTTCATGCTCGGCATGGTTCATGAAGTCCACTGCAAATACAGGGTTCATGATAAAGGCCACGATCAGTGATGCCGTGAGTGTGAAGATCAGCATCAGTGGCAGGTAGATCATGAATTTACCAATGATACCCGGCCAGAAAAGTAGTGGGAAAAACGGTGCCAGTGTGGTGGCCGTACCCGCGAGTACCGGATACCAAACTTCGCCTGCCGCCATCATCGCCGCTTTTTTACTATCGATCTTCCCTTTCCCTTCCACGAAAATACGGTGCGTATTTTCGATCACCACAATCGCATCATCCACGATGATACCCAGGCCGAAGAGCAGGGCAAACAGTACGATGAAGTTGAGGGTGATATCCGAACCTACCACCAGGTTACCCAACGGCAGGAAGATGAACGCCACGAACATACTCAACGGTACGCTAAGTGCCACGAAGAAGGCATTGGTCACGCCCATGAAGAACATGAGGATCATCAATACCAGCAGGAAGCCGATCACAATTGAGTTAACAAGATCATTGAAAGAAGTACGTGTGCTATTGCTGGAATCGCCCGTGATGCGTACTTCCAGGTCTTTCGGAAACTGTGATGTTCTTACTTCTTCTGTAATGCGTTTTACATCGTCACTTGTATTGATGAGGTTTTCACCGCTTCGCTTGATGATGTTGAGGGTGATTACGTTTTTACCATCCAGGCGCGCATAGCTGTCACGGTCTTTGATGGTATCTCTGATCGTGGCAATATCTTTCAGGTAAATGGCCGCGCCCCTGGTATTGCGTACCAATACCTGTTCGATGTCAGCGGCGGTTTTGAATTGTCCTTTCAGTTGCAGGTTGCGTTGCATATTGCCTACATCCAACTGACCGCCGGAAACGTCCATGTTTTCATTGGCAATGGCATTGGAAATATCATTAAAAGAAATACCTGCGGCCTGCATCCGGTCGTTGTCTACGTTTACCTGGAACTCACGCTCCGGAGCGCCTACCAGGTCAACGCGGTTGATCTGCGGCAGCTCTTCGAGTTTATCTTTCAGGTCATCCGCATATTTTTTCAAACGTGCCGGCTCATAATCACCGCTGACGTTTACATACATGATCGGCATTTCCGAAAAACTTACTTCCATGGCCGTTGGCTCCTGGGTAAGATCGGTTGGCAGATCCTGTTTGGCTTTATCGATAGCGTCCTTGACTTTCTGCACGGCCACGTCTACTTTCACTCCTGTTCCAAACTCTACAGTAATGGCCGAATAGTCATTGACACTGGTACTGGTCACCTTGGATATTTTGGCACCGGTAATACCCTTGATCTGTTTCTCGATCGGTTGGGTAACCAGGTTTTCCATATCCTTGGGTGAGTTGCCCACGTAAATGGTGGATACGTAAACGGTTGGGATTACGATATCAGGGAACTGTTCTTTGGGGAGAGTCACGAACAGATTGACACCAAAACCCGAAACCGCCAGCATCAGCAGGTACATGAACGTTTTGTTCTTGATAGCCCAGGAAGTAGGCTTGAATTGCTTGAACTTCCCGGTAAAATTCTCTAATGCAGACATGATAATAATTTGTTTTTACAGTTGGTTTTTCAGACGTGAATGGTGAATCGTCAATTGTGAATAAAACAGCCATGGCTGTTGACTTATTACTTATAACGTATTACCTAAAAACCCTACGCCTTATACCTTACACCTTTAACCTTATTTGCCTTCTGTGATCAACTGACCGTCATAAAGGCTTTGAAAACCGTCCGTGATGATCTTGTCACCTATGGCCAGACCACTTTTCACTTCCAGGCGATCGGCGTACAATTCGCCTACGACTACCGTCTTGCGGCGTGCTACCAGTTTACCGTTTTCAGTAACTGCTACCAGTATATATTTTCCTTTATCATCGCTTTGCAGGATGTTTACCGGAATAGTAATCGCATTATTGCTGGCGTAGTCGCGGATCTGCACACGTGCGATCTGGTTTGCCTTGATTGCTTTGTCCTGTCCGATTTTTCCTTCAACCGTAAAGGTGCGGCTCACGGGATCGATCAGTTTGCTTACTGCATTGGCTTTTGTGGTCAGCACTTTGTTGTTGGCTTCGGGCAATGTGATTTGCAGCACGCTTCCGGTATTTACTTTTTCCAGGTAATTTTCCGGCACCTGTACAACTATTTTCAGATCGCCTGTATTCACGATGCGGATACCTGTTTGCGGGTTCGCGGCACTTTGAGCAGAAAATACTTCACCCACTTTTACATTTACCACATCTACCGTTCCGCTGATCTCGGCATATACATTGGATTGGTTCACGGTCTCCTGGGCGGTACCAACACCGGCGCGGGCGGCGGCAAGCTGGCTGGCCGCTGCTTCAACGGCTGTCTTGGCCTGCAACACCTGCACTTCCGTACCGATATTGCTCTTCCAGAGATTCTGCTGGCGTTCGTAAATGCTCTGCTTCAGTTTCAGGTCGGCTTCCAGGCCTGCGATCTGCTGGCGTGCCTGTTGCAGTTGCTGCGAAGCAAGTGCATTATCGAGGCGCATGATCAGTTGTCCTTTGCTTACATTCTGCCCGGGTTTTACATGAATGGAACGGATAACGCCGCCCATACCACGTGGTGACACCATGGCTACATTTACTGCATCGATGCGTCCCTGCAGATCGATGAAATGCTGGAAGGAATCGGAGCCGATTGTTTGCAGCGCAACAAGTTTTGCTTTAGCTGCACCGTAAGAAGAATCGAGCTTCATCAGTTCGTCTTCTACCTTGGCGATCTGTTCGTTTATTTTTTTCTGTTCGCCTTTGAGTTTTTCCAGTTCCGCTTTTTTATCAGCCACAGCACCTCTGTCGGCCTTACCGCCTCCGCAGGCCACAAGCAGCAGGCTCAGGGCAGCGGCGGTAGTTATGTTCAGGATATGTTTCATGTTCGTCATTTTATTCGTTGGTTTCAGTTTTTAGAGTTTGCCGGTTGCTTTCAGGAAATCGATACGTGCCGTAATGGCTGAATACATTGCGTTTATATAATTAGATTGTGCAAGTCTCAGATCATTCTGAGCAATATTGATATCGGTTTGCGAGCCGGTACCCACTTCGTATTTTTTCTTGGTCTGGTCATATACGGTCTGTGCCAGGTCCATGTTTTTTTTCTGGTTGTCGAGGTTGGCCACAGCGTAATTGAAATTGTTAGTGGCCGAACGGATCTCGTTGTCGATGTCCAGTTTCAATGCCTCCCGTTGGTTCTGATTCTGGCGAAGAATCAGTCGTTCCCTGGCGATTCTTGCATTGGTACTGAAACCGCTGAAGATGGGGATACGTAAATTCAGGGTAAATGCAGAGATGTCGAACCAGTCGCCATCGCCTTTGAAGAAATCAAACTTGTCGCGTTGTGCGTTCCTGTTATAATAGCCATTCAGCGAAAGCGTGGGGATTTTACTGAGTTTATAACGTTGAACATTGTACTCCTGCAGGCGGATACCAAGATCAGCTGATTGAAACTCTTTACGCTGGCTGTATTCAAAGGCAGAAGCTTCCAGCACGCCGTCTTTCAACTGCTGATCATTTATCGTATCAGTGAGCACCAGTGAATCCCTGACGGGCATGCCCATCAGCACCTTCAAAGCAAGAAAACCATTCGCGATCTGGTTGCCGGCATTCAATCGTTCTGTTTCAACATTGGCCAATTGAACGGAAGCGCGATTGACGTCGAGCTTTTCTGCAAACCCGTTGTCGTACATGATCTGGTTGTCATTGACCAGCTTCCTGATCACAAGAATGTTGGAGTCGAGTAACTGGATCTGCCGTTGCCCTACGATCAGTTGGTAATAAATCTTGTAGATGTTCGCCTTGATCAGCTCTTCGGTAACTTCTACATTCTTGATATTGTAATCGATCAGCGTCTTGCGCGCCTGAAGGCCGGTAAATACCTGACCGTCGAAGAGCATCTGATTAAATGATACACCGTAGGTGGAGTTCCATTTAAGACCGAAAGCAACTTTAGCAAATTCCCCGGGTTGGCCGCCAAAAAACTCGGCCGGCACCAGGCTCACGGGCAGTTTTGCATTATAGGTCATCGAACCGTCTGCACTTATCTGCGGATAAGCACTGCCGGTTACTTCCCGGTTAGTTTGTTCCTGGATCTGCACCTGCAGGAGCGCATTTTTTACCTGTACATTATTCTTCAGGCCATAATCCACCGCCTGTTGCGCCGAAAATGAATAGACCTGAGGCGGAGTGGCGGGCGGTTGTTGTGCCCAGACCAGTGCCGGCAGCAGGATCAGCATCATTATCCAGGCTCCTTTACTTCCCTTTTTCATCATGTTGTATTTGTTTTTCGCGTTGTTGGTTATACTTATTCAAAAGTTTCTGTCCTTTGGGGGTTACGATACCATAGAGGAAATTCATCGTTATCTCACGCATGATATCGTCGAGTGTATGTTTGCCGGTGGGAAACATATCAGGGTTAAAGAGGGCGAAAACCGACACCAGCCGGAAACGGGCAAGAATGGGAACGTTGATATCTGCCCGGTACAATTCTTCGGCTACGCCTCTGCTGAGATTGCTTTCGATCTGGTTATAAACGAATTCATTCTGGTAACAGTTCAGCTTCTGAAAAGCGGAGGGGTGATATTTCTGCATATCATAGATCAGCATCGGATTCATTAACCGCAGCATATCCCGTATCATATCCAGCGCCATGAAAAACTCATGCACAGGATTCTCGCTGTTTTCGATGTATTTAATACAATCATCCTCACTCCCGGAGAGTTCCATGTTTACCACCGCTTCCACCAATGCATCCTTATCGGTAAAAAACTGGTAAATGGTTTTCTTACTGATACCCAGATTGGAGGCAATCTCGTCCATGCTGACGCTCCGGATACCGTATCGCATGAAAAGTTCATGCGCTTTGCTGACTATTCTTTCTTGTTGATCCATAAGCACTAAATCTGCAGCGCAAAACTATGGAAACTTTTATCGTTACAAAAGTTTCCGGGAAGTATTTTTCAGCGTTCAGTCATTTTACCCACGGTCAGGAGATTACCTTTGCCGCAAATCTGTTAATCATGAAGCAACCGCAACCGCCCAAACAGGGAAATTTCCGCAAGCTGTTCCGTTTCTTCATTCAGGGCCTGCTGATCCTGGCGCCTATTGCGATTACAGTGTGGGCGGTAGTAGCGGCATTCACCTTCGTAGACAACCTTTTACCCAAGCTTATTTACAATCTTTTTCCCTCCTGGGCACCGGTAGATGCACAGGGTAACCTGCGAAAAATCACGGGATTGGGATTTGTAGTAGTGATCGGTTTTGTAATTTTCGTGGGCTGGGTAAGCTCGAACTTCCTGATGGGCAGCCTGATACATTTCTTTGATCAATGGCTGGAACGTACCCCCGGTATCAAATTCATCTATACATCAATTAAAGACTTCTTTGAAGCCTTTGCCGGGGATAAACGGAAATTCACCAAAGCCGTACTGGCCAATCTTTTTGCCGAAGAAGTGTGGGTGGTGGGTTTCATGACTGACGAGGAAATGAAGAAATTTGACATGGGCGTTGAAATGGTGGGCGTGTACGTACCGCAGGCCTACAACTTTGCCGGACAACTTTATATACTTCCCCGCAACAAAGTGCGACACATAGAGCACATCTCTGCAGGTGATGCGATGAAATACACGGTGACCGGTGGCGTGGTAGAAACCGAAACCGATGAGGAAAGAGCTGAGGAAAAACGAGGTTTTTCTCATCCATCCTGATACCTGCCGGCTTATTTTTGCTTTCCCTTCCACGACTGATCTTAAATACAATGATCATGTCGTTATTACTTTATCTGTCTGTTATCTGCCGCCTGCATTTTATGCCATTGGTTGCCTGTGAACCGGTGTGGGGCTTTTTCGGACACCAGAAAATCAATTATCATGCGGTGTTCCTTTTGCCGCCGGAGATGCTGATTTTATTCAAACCGGGCATAGCCATCATTCGTGAACTTGCCGTGGCGCCTGATAAGCGGCGTTACCTGGTGGAGGCCGAAGGACCGCGTCACTATATAGACATGGACAAATATGGTGCGTATCCTTATCCCGACCTGCCGCGCGGGTGGAAGGAAGCAAGTGAAAAATTCGGGTCCGACACGCTTCAGCGTCACGGCATTGTACCCTGGTGGATACAGGTGATGTTGCAACGATTGACAAAAGCATTCGGCTCGCGGGATCCTGCGGCTATCCTGAGATATGCGGCTGAACTGGGCCATTACGTCGCGGATGCGCACGTACCCCTGCATACCAGCAGCAACCACAACGGACAATATACCGGGCAAAAAGGCATACATGGCTTCTGGGAAAGCCGTATACCTGAATTGCTGGCGGAAAATGAATGGGATTTTATACTGGAACCGGCAAAATATATTGATGATCCGTTGAAATATGCATGGACTGTTGTGCTGGAAAGTGCGGCCGCGGCGGACAGTGTATTGTTATTGGAGAAAAAGCTTTCCCAGACCTTTCCGGCCGACAAACAATTCGCGTTCGAAATACGCAAGGGAATACCGATCCGGCAATACGCCGCGGCCTACACACGTGAGTATGACCGGTTGTTAAACGGAATGGTGGAGCGGAGAATGCGTCAGTCTATAGAAGCGGTCGCGGCCTATTGGTATACGGCCTGGGTGAATGCGGGGCAGCCATCTTTAGCCGGCATTGCGAATACTATTCAGGCAACAGACAGCCTTCCGGAATGGCAGGCGTTGTATGAAGCGGGGCGTGCAAGGCATGCTGAGGTAAGGGAACATGAGTGACCCTTCGAGAGGCCGAAGTATCGGCCTCAGGGCCCGAAGGTTCGGGCCGCCCTTCGAGAGCCCTCAGGGACCGCCCTTCGAGAGCCCTCAGGGACCGCCCTTCGAGAGCTGCGGTCGTGGCCTCTACCACCTCCAGCGTCTGTTCACCTAAAGCCCTACACCTTACACCTTACACCTTATACCTTCTACCTTACGCCTTATACCTTACGCCTTACGCCTTATACCTTCTACCTTACGCCTTGAACGTCTGTTCGCTTCTCCCTTAACACGTAAGCCGTATCTTTGCGCCTCAGTAAAACCCCGGTACAACCGGCTCAACCGTTTCAAAGAATGATACACAACTTCAACTCAGGTCCCTCTATTTTACCCAGGCAAGTGTTCGAACAGGCAAGTCAGGCCGTACTCAACTTCAATAACTCCGGCCTATCGATCCTCGAGATCGGTCACCGTACGCCGCAATTTGAAGCAGTACTCGAAGAAGCACGCAGCCTGGTAAAAGAACTCATGCAACTGGACGACGACCACGAAGTGTTGTTTCTTCATGGCGGCGCCACCACACAGTTCATGCAGATCCCGATGAACCTGCTCAACGAAAACCAGATCGCTTCCTATACGGAAACCGGTACCTGGGGTGGCAAGGCGATCAAAGAAGCCAAGCTTTTCGGACATGTGGAAATTGCCGGCTCCGGCAAAGACACCAACTATACAACTATTCCACATCAACTGAATGTATCACCGACGGCCGCCTACCTGCATATCACCACCAATGAAACGATCGCGGGTACACAATGGCATAACATCCCTTATGATGCGGGTGTGCCACTGGTAGCAGATATGAGCAGTGATATCTTCAGCCGTGTGCTGGACTTCAACCGTTTCGGATTGATCTACGCAGGCGCACAGAAAAACATGGGCGCCGCCGGTGTTAATCTCGTTGTCGTTAACCGGCAATTACTCGGTAAGGTTAGCCGCAACATTCCTTCCATTCTTGATTACCGCAACCATATCAAGGAGAAAAGCATGATCAATACACCACCTGTATTCGCGATTTATGTGGCGATGCTCACTCTCCGCTGGCTGAAAGCAGAAGGAGGCGTAAGCGAAATGGAAAAACGTAATGCAAAAAAGGCCAAGCACTTTTACGATACAATCGATTCCCTGCCTTTATTCAGAGGACCCGTGGCCAAAGAAGACCGCAGCCTGATGAATGCCGTATTTGTAGTCGACGACGCGGCAACAGAAAAAGAATTTCTGGACCAGGCAAAAAGCGAAGGCTTTTACGGTATCAAAGGACATCGCAGCGTAGGCGGATTCAGAGCATCCATGTACAATGCCTTACCTTACGAAAGTGTGGAAGCGCTCACGCAATTCATGCAGCAATTCGCGGCCAGCAAAGGCTGATTTCAATAATACTATTTATAACGGCATAAGCAAATAACAACTACCAGTATGGCGATCATTCAACCTTTTAAAGCATTGCGCCCCCGCCCCGATCTGGCGGCAAAAGTAGCTTCACGCCCCTATGATGTGCTCAACAGCGATGAGGCACGCGAAGAAGTGAAAGACAACCCATTTTCTTTTTTACATATCACCAAAGCTGAAGTGGACCTGCCCGCTGATACCGATATTCATAGCCAGGATGTTTATGACCGGGCCAAAGAAAATCTTCGGCAAAACCAGGAACACGGTGTGCTGTCCGTTGAAGAAAAGCCCTGCTATTATATTTATACACTGGTGATGGATGGCCGCAGCCAGACCGGTCTTGTGTGCGTATCCGCTGTAGAAGATTATTTCAACGACGTTATCAAAAAACACGAATTCACCCGCCCCGAAAAAGAAAAAGACCGCATCGACCACATGCGTACGATCGGCGCACAAACGGGCAATGTATTTCTGGCATATAACAACGTAGCCGAGCTGGACCAACTGATCGCCAACTGGAAAGAACAACATACCCCGGTATATGACTTTACCGCCGAAGACGGTATACAACATACCATCTGGACGGTAAATGACGAGGCCGCTATCGGCACTATCACCCGTCTTTTCGCGGAAAAAGTGCCGGCAACCTATATAGCCGACGGTCATCACCGCGCGGCTTCGGCCGCCAAAGTAAGCCAGGCGCTGCCCGACAGCGAGGATGCCCGTTACTTCCTCACCACCATTTTTCCCGCCAGCGAACTCGCCATTATGGACTATAACCGTGTGGTAAAAGACCTCAATGGCCACTCCAAAGAAGACTTCATCAGCGCGCTGCAGGAAGACTTCCTGGTTACCCTCAGCAGCGAACAGGTGAAGCCTTCCAGACTTCATGAGTTCGGCATGTATTTGGATAATCAGTGGTACCTTTTGACGGCCCGTGAAGGCACATACAACGATAACGATCCCATCGGCGTCCTTGATGTGACCGTTCTTTCGGAGAACATTCTGGACAAAGTACTGGACATCAAAGACCAGCGTACCGACAAGCGTATAGACTTCGTAGGAGGCATCCGCGGACTGTCCGAACTGGAAAAACGCGTAAACAGCGGTGAAATGAAGGTTGCATTCAGTTTGTATCCTGTTACCATTCACCAGCTTTTTGATATTGCCGACAGCGGTAAGGTAATGCCACCGAAGAGTACCTGGTTTGAACCCAAACTCCGCGACGGGCTGCTGACACACCTGCTGTAGGCTGTCTTAACAGAACGCTAAAAAATGCGCTTCCTGTTTGACGGAGGCCTTTAATATGCCTATTTTGCCGGCCGGTTAGCTCCGGCTAAATAGAATAATACCCGATTATGAAGAAACTTTTCCTTTTACTGCTTACAGGTTGCCTAGTTACAGGAGCCTTTGCCCAGGGCGATGATATCAAGACCATGCACGACAATGCCCGCGCCTTCATGCGGGCGTCCGACTTCAATAATGCCATCATAATACTGAACCGGGCATTGGAAAAAGATAAAAACAACCTTGAGTTGCAGAAGGACCTCGTGATGTCGTACTACCTGAAACGCGACTATGATAAAGCGCTTCCCCTTGCCAAAGCCCTCATCGACCGCGATGATGCCGACGTTGTTTGCTACCAGGTAGCGGGAAATGTGCTGAAAGCGCTGGAAGAAGTAAAGGAGTGTGACAAAATGTATAAGAAAGGACTGAAGAAATTTCCCCAAAGCGGTCCGCTTTATAGTGAATACGGTGAATTGCTGTATGCAACGAAAAACATAACCGGAGCCATCGATCTGTGGGAAAAAGGGATTCGTGCCGCACCTTCCTATGCAGGTAACTATTACAACGCCGCCCGTCATTACTTTTTTACCCATGATAAAACATGGAGTGTGATTTATGGCGAGATCTTTATCAACATGGAAAGTCTTTCCGAGCGCGCCGCGGCCATGAAACAATTGCTCCTGCAATCTTATAAGGAAAAACTTTTCGCAGGCAGCGACCTGATGAAGGGCGAGGAAAAAAATAAAAATGAATTCAGCCGCGCCTTCCTCGAAACCATGAACAGGCAATCGTCCCTTGCTTCGAAAGGACTGACACCGGAAACACTCACGATGATCCGCACACGTTTCATCCTCGACTGGTTTCAAAGCCCTAACGCCACAAAATTTCCTTACCGCCTTTTCGACTACCAACGACAACTTATTCAGGACGGAATGTTTGAAGCGTACAACCAATGGCTGTTTGGTACGGTACACGACCTTGCAGCATATGACAACTGGACAAAATCTCATGCCGAAGCGTACGAGAAATTTTCCAACTTCCAGAAATCACGCGTTTTCAAAATGCCTCCAAATCAGAACTATCAATCGAACTGATTTTATAAAAGACCATCATCCGATGGTCTTTCTTTTTTACCTATCCTGAATAGGGTTAAAAAATTCTAATAGCAACCATTTCTCCCCGCTTTTTCCTTACTTTGTAAGAGGGCCTGACACATGGCCGCCTATTCATAACGATAACGACGAACCATATGGAATATCCTGCCTTCCGGCTTTTTGATGCTATCCGTAATCAGTTGGAAAAATTTCCCAAGCCCGACATGCTCAATGCCAAGGTAAACGGTGCGTGGAAAAACTTTTCAACTACTGACGTTGAAAAGATAGTTAACCGTTTCTCCGCAGGCTTGTTGAAGTTGGGCGTCAGCGGTCACGATCTGACGGCAGAGTCGAGCGACAAGATCGGCATCATCAGCAACAACAGACCCGAATGGGTTTTTACCGATCTGGCTGCACAACAGATCGGCGCTATTCTTACACCTATTTATCCCACAACAGGCATAACGGAATTAGAATTTATTCTAAGCGATTCCGGCGTTAAATATATTTTTGTCAGCGATGCCGCTTTACTTGAAAAGGTGCGGAGCATCCGTGACAAACTTCCCCTGCTGCAGGAAATTTTTACGTTTGAAAAAATAGAAGGTGCCCGTCACTTCCAGGAACTGATTGATCTCGCAGACGATGATGCACTGCTGGAAGTAGAACGTATCAAAAGTACCATTCCACAAACGCATACAGCTACGATCATTTACACATCAGGCACTTCGGGTAAACCGAAAGGTGTGGTATTGAGTCACGCCAACATCGTGAGCAATGTTTATTTTTCAAAAGCCAGCTTCCCCTTCGATGACGACCCTGCACAAAAAGCATTAAGCTTTCTTCCGCTCAATCATATTTTCGAAAAGATGATCACCTACGTTTATCTTTTCAGCGGCATCAGTATTTATTACGCAGAAAGTCTTGAAACGATCGGCGACAACCTGAAAGAAATAAAACCCGACGGATTCACCACCGTTCCCCGCTTGCTGGAAAAAGTGTACGAGAAGATCATGGCCAAAGGCAATGAACTCACCGGCATCAAACGTGCGTTGTTCTTCTGGAGCGTAGCACTCGGCACCTATTATGATTTCAACAACAAAGGCAGCATTTTTTATCGCATAAAACTGAGCATTGCACGCAAACTTGTTTTCAGCAAATGGCGTGAAGCATTGGGTGGACGTATTTCATTCATTGTTACGGGCGGTGCGGCAGCTTCCGAGAAACTACTCCGCATTTTCAGTGCAGCAGGCATTCCCGTGTTTGAAGGATACGGCCCCACGGAAAACAGTCCCGTTATCAGCGTGAACCGTCGCGCAGCCAGCATGTTTGGCACCGTGGGCCCGGTGATTGAGGGACAAGAAGTAAAAATGGCCGAGGATGGCGAGATCCTGGTGAAAGGACCAAGCGTTATGCAGGGTTATTACAAACGCCCCGACCTCACGGCAGAAACCCTGAAAGACGGATGGCTTTATACAGGCGACATCGGTGTATGGATAGACAACAAATACCTGAAGATCACTGATCGCAAGAAAGAGTTGTTCAAAACAAGCGGCGGTAAATATGTGGCGCCTCAGCCAATCGAAAATAAAATGAAGGAAAGCCGTTTCATCGAACAGATCATGGTAGTTGGTTCGGAGCGTAAATTTGTGGGAGCGTTGATCGTTCCTTCCTTTACTGCTATACAGGATTGGATGCAGGAACACAATATTCCCTTCACTACACGGCAGGAAGCCATTCAGCATGAGCAGGTACTAAAAGTATTCCGCGAAACGGTCGATCGCTACAACGAAAACTTCAACCATGTGGAACAGATCAAAAAATTTGAACTATTGCCAAATGAGTGGAGTGTTGACACCGGCGAGATGACCCCTAAACTTTCCATGAAGCGTAAAGTGATCATGGAGAAGCATAGGGATGCAATCGAGCGGATTTACGCGTGAGTAAGGTGAAAGGAAGAAGGCGTAAGGTATAAGGTAACAGGTTATCGATCCCGTTGTTGGCGTTAACCCCGGCAACGGCCATTCACGATTCACCATTCACTCATTGACTTATTCACTATTGACCATTCACGATTGACGCTCATCATCAAATTTTCAAATCTTCAAATTAGCTTTTGGAAAGTTCTTACTCCTTCTACGATTTTTTACGTGAGCAGGTTCCCGGATACGACGGCAGCACTGCCGTTCCCGCCGGGGAGATGAACCTCCTGCGCAAAGCCTACATTGAAAAATTATTACAGGAAGAAGTAGGGGAACTGACCGAAGTGGAAAAAACCGTCGCCTCCAGCATCAGTAAGAAGAAATTGCTTGCCAAAGCACTTGGCACCTCTGACGATTCACAACCCTCGTTTGGCGAACGGCTCGCTGATAAAGTAGCCTCTTTCGGCGGCAGCTGGAATTTCATTATTATATTTTTCATTATCCTGGCAGGTTGGATGGTTCTCAACTTCTGGTGGTTTCACAACCGCGGCTTCGACCCCTACCCCTTCATATTGCTCAATCTCATCCTTTCCTGCCTGGCAGCCATCCAGGCACCCATCATTATGATGAGCCAGAACCGGCAGGAAGACAAAGACCGCGAAAGAGCAGAACACGATTATAAAGTGAACCTCAAGGCGGAAGTCGAGATCAGGATGCTTCATGAAAAGATCGACCACCTGCTGCTGCACCAGAATAAACGTTTACTGGAAATACAGGAGCTCCAGGCTGAAATGATGGCCAGCATCAGTAAAATGATCCACGAAGACCGCAACAAATCCTGATTCTACTGTCAGTTTGGCAACAATAACCCAATTGGAACAAGGCTTGCTTAGTTCGGGCAAACCTTCATTTTCCTAAAAACGATACGTATGCAAGAAAAAGGTACCATCTCCATACACACGGAGAATATCTTCCCCATCATCAAAAAATTCCTTTACTCGGATCATGAAATATTCCTGCGGGAACTGGTTTCCAACGCAGTAGATGCCACGCAGAAGATCAAACGCCTGTCCTCCCTTGGCCAATACCAGGGGCAGCTCGGCGACCTGCAGGTGGAAGTTAAGCTCGACAAAGAGCAGAAAACCCTGACCATCAGCGACCGCGGAATTGGCATGACGGCAGAGGAGATCAAGAAATACATCAACCAGATCGCATTCTCCGGCGCCACTGAATTCGTGGAAAAATTCAAAGAGGCGAAAGACGCCAACGAACTGATCGGTAAATTTGGTCTCGGCTTTTATTCCGCTTTTATGGTGGCAGAAAAAGTAGAGATCCAAACGCTTTCCTTCCAGGATGGCGCACAGCCCGCCCGCTGGATCTGCGACGGCAGCACCGAATTTGAATTAACAGAAGGCAACCGCACGGAACGCGGTACCGACATCATTCTTTATATCAACAGCGAGTCCGAAGAATTCCTGGAAGAACACCGCATCCAGGAAATTCTCAGCAAATATTGCGCATTCCTTCCCGTGCCGATCAAATTCGGCACCCGTACCACCTCCGTTCCCGACGGAGAAGATGCCGAAGGCAAACCGCAATACAAACAGGAAGAGGTTGATAACATCATCAACAACACCCAGCCCGTCTGGACCAAGTCGCCTTCTTCACTGACGGAGGAAGATTATCTTTCCTTCTATCGTGAGTTGTACCCGATGGCAGAAGATCCGTTGTTCTGGATTCATCTCAACGTGGATTATCCGTTCAACCTTACCGGCGTTTTGTATTTCCCCAAAGTAAAAAGGGAAATGGAACTCCGCCCCAACAAGATCAAACTCTTCTCCCGCCAGGTATTTATCACCGATGAAGTAAAAGACATCGTTCCCGAATTCCTGATGCTGCTGCACGGTGTGATCGATTCGCCGGACATTCCGCTGAACGTGTCCAGGAGCTTCCTGCAGGCCGACAGCAACGTGAAAAAGATCAATACCTACATCACGAAGAAAGTGGCCGATAAATTGTCAGAGCTCTACCGCAAAGACAGAAAAGTTTACGAAGAAAAATGGGAAGACATCGGCATGTTTGTGAAATACGGCATGATCACCGATGAAAAGTTTTATGACAAAGCAAAAGAGTTTTTGCTGCTGACAAATACCGGTAACGCGTTCTTCACACTGGACGAATACAAAGAAAAGACCACTCCGTTGCAGACAGACAAAAACGGTGAGCTGGTTTATCTCTATACAACCGATCCGGGCAAACAGGACGCTTATATTCAGTCTGCCACCACAAGAGGTTATGATGTGTTGAAAATGGATTCTCCGCTGGATAATCATTTCATCAGCCATCTCGAACACAAACTGGAGAAGACACGTATCAAACGTGTAGACTCCGGCACCGTGGATACGCTGATCCAGAAAGATGAAACTATTCCGCTCATCCTGACGGAAGAACAATCGGCCGCTGTTAAAGCTGCTTTCGAAAAACAGATCAGTAAACCCGGCATGCAGGTAAGTGTAGAAAGCCTGTCACCGCAGGAACTGCCTGTTACCATTACGATGGACGAGTTTATGCGTCGCATGAAAGACATGGCTCAGATGGGCGGCGGTGCCGGTATGCATTTCTACGGCACACTCCCCGACAATTATGCTGTAACGGTAAATGGCAACCATCCGCTGATCAGCAAGATTGCTTCCGCAGACGAAAGCGAACAACAACGCATGGCCAAACAGGCGATCGACCTGGCGCTGCTGTCACAAGGCATGCTCACCGGTTCCGATCTCACCGCATTTGTGAAACGAAGTGTTGAACTCATCTAAATTAAAAATGCCCTCGCCTTTGGCGGGGGCATTTTTAATTTAGCAATAAGTGAATAAGTGAATGCTATTGACCTATTCACTTATTGACATATTCATTAAATATCTGTGATCACCTTATACTGGGGCACCAGCGACTTCATAATCACCCAGCCTATAAGGTAGGCAACGGAGCAAATGGAAAAAATAATAAAGTAGCCCGACTCGATGCCTTCAAAGCCGAAGAATTTCATCTGCGTTTTTTCCGCGTGGTCGAACAATACACCGGAACCTTTATTGATCAGGTAAGAGCCGATACCTCCGGCCATGCCGCCGATACCGGTTACGGTTGCCACCGCAGATTTAGGGAACATATCTCCCACCGTGGAAAATATATTCGCTGACCAGGCCTGGTGCGCAGCACCGGCAATACCAACGATGATAACAGGCACCCACACGGAATAATAGCCAAGTGGTTGTGCAAGCAACGCCAGCAAGGGAATAAAGGCAAAGATCAACATAGCCCGCATACGGCCCGAATAAGGGTTCATTCCTCTTTTCTCAACAAAGAAGGTGGGCAACCATCCACCAATAATAGACAAAAGCGTAATGGCGTATAACACGGTGAGATAAATAGCACTTTCGGTGCCTGACAATTTGTAAACGGAACTCAGGTAGGCCGGCATCCAGAAAAGAAAAAACCACCATACACCATCCGTCATAAACTTACCCACGGCAAATGCCCAGGTCTGTTTGTATTTAAATGCCTGGAAAAAAGGCATGCGCTTCGTCTGCACCGAATGCTCTGTATATCCTATATCGTCCTGTTGAATGTAAGCCAGCTCTTCTTTGTTGACTTTAGGATGCTCTTCGGGCTTTTTGAAGATGAAGATCCAGAGACCCATCCACAGGAATCCGAGGGCGCCGATGATAATAAACGTTATCTCCCAACCTCCCCAATATTTAGCGATATAAGGAATGGTGGCGGGTGCCGCCATTGCACCGATCGTGGCGCCGGCATTAAAGATGCTGGTGGCAAATCCACGGTCTTTTTTGGGAAAATATTCCGCCGTTGCCTTGATAGCCGCGGGAAAGTTGCCGGCCTCACCTACCGCCAGCACAATACGGGCAAAGATGAAAAACATCACACTGGTGGTTGTTACCAATACCGTATCGGAGACCTGCTTCAATGATTCTTTCGCTCCGGCAAAGCTGACAAACCAGTCACCGGTGATCCAGCCCGAAGTGGCAATGCCGCAAAGCGCATGCAAACATGCGCCGATAGACCAGATAAAGATCGCCCACAAAAATCCCTTCTTCGTTCCCAGCCAGTCTACAAAACGACCAGCGAAGAGCATGGACACCGCATATACCAACGAGAAAATAGAAGTGATGTTACCATAGTCGGTATTGTTCCAATGAAATTCCGGAACAATATGATCTTTCCAGGTGAGTGAGAGCACCTGGCGGTCAAGATAGTTGATGGTCGTGGCAAAAAACAACATCGAACAAACCACCCACCGGTAATTCGTCATTTTCACATTTCCGTTGGCAAGCATATTCTTTTAGTTTTTGAGTGATTGGATGATGGCAAGGGCTTCTTTGGTGGCCTGCCCGATACCCGCATAGTCTTTATCCGCAATTCGTTTTTTACTGATCAGCTTACTCCCCAGGCCTACCGCACATACTCCCGCGTCAAACCAACTACCGATATTTTCGCGGCTTACGTCCACACCACCCGTAGGCATGAACAACATCTCCGGAAACAGCTCACGGATGGCACTCACAAATTCAGGTCCCAATGCATTGCCGGGAAAAAGTTTTACAAATTTGCATCCTGCATTTTCTGCCACATGCACTTCTGTTGGCGTCATGCAACCCGGGAGCCAAAGTTTTTTGTGCAGGTAAGCTACATCACATACGTCGGCATCAAATACAGGACTGATCAGAAAATCAGCTCCCGCATCGATGAATTTCACGGCCTGATCTGCAGACCGGATCGTGCCTATAGCCAGTAATAATCCCTGCCATTTTTCATCACGCGTTTTCACCAGCAACTGAAAGTTTGCCAGCGCCTGCGGGCCACGGTTGGTAAATTCAATCACCCGTATGCCGGCTTCGTATAACGTATTTGTTATGCTCAGACATACTTCGGGGTCGGCATGATAAAACAACGGTAGTACTCCTTGTTGTTTTACCGCCTCAATAATTTGTTCCTGGTATTCCATGATCATTCATTAACTGAGCGAAGCGCTCTATGGATTTACCGCCTGTGCATTGAGCAGGCGTTTTACATCGTTCTCTGTCTGACGTGTGGCGTCGCTTTTTTCCTGCAGTTTGCCGAATGCCGCTGCTGCTGCATAACCGATCGTCTGCGCGGGCTCCAGTTCATTCCAGAAACCGTAAATCAATCCGCCCATGAAACAATCTCCACTGCCGATCTTGTCCACCACCAGTTGCGTTTCAAATAAAGGCGATACCGATTGCCCTGCTGCACTGTCGAGTGATGCATAGTAACGGATGCCATTGCCTTCATCGAAGCGGAAGGTGTTGGCTACCCATTCGCATCGTGGATATTGTTTACGTATCGCTGCTGCCGTTTTGGTTGCATGTGCCAGGAATACATTTTTATCATCCTGCAAATGCACACCCGCGTCAACAGGTATGCCCAATAAATTTGCTGCGGCCCAGATATTGCCCATGATAAGATCGCAATACTTTACCAGGCGCGGCATTATTTCCTGTGGCGTTTTGCCATATTTCCACAACTTGGCGCGGTAGTTAAGGTCAACGGATATTTTCAACCCCATTGCCGTGGCTACTTCCAATGCTTCTTCCAATACTTCTACGGCATCTTCGTTCAATGCGGGACTGATAGCGCTGAAATGAAACCAGCCGCAACCGGCCAATGCTTCTTTCCAATTGATCATGCCCGGCTTCAGTTGCCAGTAAGAGGAGTAAGCGCGGTCGTAAATAACGCCGGCATTTTTCAGGTCGGCGCCCTGCGGAAGATAATAAGTACCAATGCGCTCACCGGAACGGTGAACGGCAGATGTATCGATTTCGCGTGAGCGAACGTAAGTCAGTATTTCGTCGGTGAGATAATGATCGGGAAGCGCCGTACCATATCGTACGGGTACATTCCAGCAGCCGAGTGCGGTAGCCACATTGAGCTCGGCTCCTCCGATATAAACAGGCATGGAGTTTTGTGCGATCCACTCTCCGCCCAGTGACGGCGACATGCGCAGCAACAGTTCTCCAAAACAAAAAACAGTTGTATTCATAAGCCTAACCCCGTCACCGGAAACGTTACCGGTGTTTTTTTCTCAAATTCAATACCACGGCGGGTTTCGCCGGAAAGGTGAAAAATACGATGTGCTGCGCACAACACAAAAAGAAATGTGCAGGCATCATCAGGTCAGCGCTTATTTTTCCGCTACAACCGGTGTTGTTTCCAACTGCCAGTTGAAATAATTTTTATTGTTGTTGAAACAGATATCTTTCACCACTGATCCGATCCATTCGATATCGTTGGGCAGTTCCCCGTTTTCCACTTCTGTTCCCAACAGGTCACACAACAGCCGGCGGAAATATTCGTGACGTGGGAAGGATAGAAAGCTGCGTGAATCCGTGAGCATTCCCACAAAACGGCTCAACAGTCCCATATTGCTCAACGCATTCAACTGACGTGTCATGCCATCTTTCTGATCGAGGAACCACCAGCCCGAACCAAACTGCACTTTGCCCGCAACAGATCCATCATTGAAGTTGCCGATCATCGTTGCCATCAGTTCATTGTCGGAGGGATTGAGATTATACAAGATCGTTTTGGCGAGGTGATTGTCGGTATCGAGTTTATCCAGGAATCTTGACAAGGCACGCGCTTGTGAAAAATCTCCGATAGAGTCCCATCCGGTATCAGGTCCGAGCGTTTGCATCATGCGTGAGTTATTGTTGCGCAACGCACCCAGGTGAAATTGCTGTACCCAGCCTTTTTCCCAATCCCATTCTGCGAAGTGCAGCAGCATCGCCGATTTGAATTTGCGCTGCTCGCTGTCGTTCAGATTTTTTCCGCCATGTACTTTATTGAAAATGGCATCGATCTCCGAACCCGTGAAGTCTTCCGCATAAATTTCTTCCAGGCCATGATCCGAAACGGAACAACCCATCGAAGCAAAGAAATCATGACGGTTTTGTAAGGCATACAGGAAATCATCGAACGATGAAATAGACGTGCCGGATGCGCCTTCCAGTTTTTTCAGGTAGGCATTGAACTTTTGCGGATCGCTTACATTCATCGCATTGTCGGGACGGAAAGCGGGAAGGATCGGGATTTCAAATCCTTCTTCTTTCATTTGCTGGTGATACTCCAGCGAATCCACAGGATCGTCGGTAGTACAAACCACTTTCACGTTCATTTTACGAAGCAGGTTGCGAACCGAATACTCCGGTGTTTGTATCAGTGATGTACAGGTTTCATAAACAGCACGTGCGGTCTTCGGACTTAATATATCATGTACATTAAAATATCGCTGCAATTCGAGATGCGTCCAATGATACAAAGGATTTCTCAACGTATAGGGAACCGTTGCCGCCCACTGTTCAAATTTCTCCCAGTCGCCACGGTTGCCGGTGCAATAACTTTCATCCACCCCATTCGTGCGCATGGCTCTCCACTTGTAATGATCGCCGTACAGCCACGCCTGTGTTATATTCTCAAAGCGCGTGTCCTCTGCTATCTGCTGTGGCGGCAGGTGACAATGGTAGTCGATGATCGGCATGTCTTTCGCATATTCATGGTAAAGACGTTGTGCCGTAGCGGTATGCAGCAGAAAGTTTTCGTCGAGAAATTTTTTCATCGGTTACTTATTTACAGTGGCAGCGGACTGCCGGTTAGTTATAATGATACGCCTCTTTTCCAGGGAATAAAATCATCCTGATTCAGCAACACCGCTTTCGGTGTCACTTCGCCGCTTGCAGCTTTGATACAATATTCCAGGATCTCTTCTCCCATTTGTTCAATGGTCTTTTCTCCATCGATAATAGGACCGGTATTGATATCGATGATGTCACTCATGCGACGTGCCAGCGCGGTATTGGTCGCAACCTTGATCGTAGGACAAACGGGGTTGCCGGTTGGTGTGCCCAAACCTGTGGTGAACAAAATAAGTGTGGCGCCGCTTGCGGCCTTGCCTGTAGTTGCTTCCACGTCATTACCGGGTGTACACACGAGATTGAGACCGGGTTTAACGGCAGGTTCTGTATAATCAAGCACATCTTCCACCGGCGAAGTGCCGCCTTTACGTGCTGCGCCGGTGCTTTTGATGGCATCGGTGATCAGTCCGTCACGGATATTACCGGGCGATGGATTCATGTGAAAACCTGAACCTACTTTATGCGCCGCGTCGTTGTACGCCGTCATCAGGTGCATGAACTTTTTTGCAGCAGCTTCTTCTTTGGTGCGGTCGATCAGGTTTTGTTCGGCACCGCAGAGTTCGGGAAATTCTGCGAGCAATACTTTCGCACCCAATCCAACCAGCAGGTCGCTGCAATAGCCAACAGCCGGGTTGGCAGAAATACCGCTGAAACCATCGCTCCCTCCGCATTTCACACCTACTACCATTTTATCGAGTGTAGCGGGTTGGCGTTCCAGTTTGTTTATTTCGATCAAACCGAGAAAGGTCTGACGGATCGCCTCGGTGATCAGTTGTTCTTCACTTTGAGATTGTTGTTGCTCAAAAATGTGCAATGGTTTATCAAATTCCGGGTTGCGTTCTTTCAGGTCTTTCAGAAAATCAGCCACCTGCAGATTCTGACATCCCAGGCTCAGCACCGTTACACCCGCTACATTCGGATGATCAGCATAAGCCGCCAGCAGTTTGCTGAGAACAGCCGCATCCTGGCGAATGCCGCCGCATCCACCCTGGTGATTCAGGAACTTGATGCCGTCTACATTCGGAAAAACGCGGTTCACCGGGTAAACAGATTCCCGCAGATCGAGATCGGCACTGCTGAGGTCGGCACCTTCTCGGTACAGTTCGAGCAGATGATGTGTTTTCTGTTTGTATTTATCCGTAACCGAATAGCCGAGTTCGTTGTGCATTGCTTCGCGGATCACATCGAGGTTGCGGTTCTCACAAAAAACGGTTGGAATAAAAAGCCAGTAATTGGCCGTGCCTACACGTCCGTCGCGTCTGTGATAACCATTGAACGTTCGTCCTTCAAAACGCGAAACATCCGGCGGTTGCCAGCTATAATTATAAGGCCGGAAGAAAAACGGATCAGCTGCGTGTTTAGTATTCTCCGTTGTCATGCGACTACCCGCGGGCACAAACATCTGTGTCTTTCCCACGAGTACGCCATACATGGTAATCTCATCACCCGCCTGCATGTCCTGCGTGAAAAATTTATGTTTGGCAGGAATAGCATCCTGCAAGGTGAATTTTTCACCATTGAATTCAATTTCCTGTCCTTTCGCCAGGTCCCGCAATGCCACCAGCACATTGTCTTTGGCGTGGACCTTTAACACTTGTTGCATCAGTTATATTTTTTGTAGCACAGCATTACGGAGCGTTTCAACGGCTCCTTGCTGCTGCAAAGATTTCAATTCATTCGTAACGGCCTGCGCAAAACCGGGAAGTTGGGTGAGATCAGTTCCCCATTGTTCTTTGTCCGACAATACACTTTCCACGAGTGCCGTTGCATCGTTGCCGGCTTGCTCCCATTTAGCGGCAAAATAAGCTGCCTGATCATCCTGTATCGGATAATTCACACCGTTGAGCGTTCCTTCAAAACGGTTATCTGCTACGGCTTTGCCATTCATGAATAACAGGTAAGCGGCAAAACCCAACGCCATGTGTGCAGGCACTTTATCCGTATTGGAATAATGACGCAGCAACACCGGGATGTTGCGCATTTTCATTTTCGAAGTATAATTCAGGGTAATGGCAATCCATTGATGTTCGAGGAAGGGATTGCGGAAACGATCCAGCAGACGTGCAGAGAACTCGCATGCTTCGCTGTAAGAAATCGTTTCATTGCTCACGGCTCTTGCCATTTCCTGTACCATGAGGTTGTGTACAAACACCCCCATTTGCTCGTCGGTCATCGCTTGTTTCACGGTTGTAAAACCTGCAAGGAAAGCCAGGCCGCAACTGAATGTATGCGTGCCGTTCAGCAAACGCAATTTCAGTTCGCGGAACTTCTCGATATCGGGTGCGATAATTACGCCTTCATCCGCTGCGGCGAAAGACAATATTTCGTGTACACGATCGTCTGAAGCTTCGATAGCCCAGAGACGGAAAGTTTCGGCCATGATCATCAGGTCGTCGGTATAACCCAATTGCCTCGTAGTAGCTTCCTGATCGGACGGTGAAAGTTTACCAGGCACAATGCGATCCACCAGTGAATTGCAGAAATAATTGGATTGCTCAAGCCAGTCGATGAAGGAAGTTTCCAGGTCGTGACGGCGGGCCTGTTCCAATACAATATCGCGCAGCTTATCGCCGTTGTTCACGATCAATTCGGTTGGAACGATCACCATGCCACTGTTTGCCGCTCCTTTAAACACGCGGTAGCGTTCATAAAGAAAAGCGAGCAACTTTCCGGGAAAGGAAGCAGGTGGCGCTGCATGCATATCATCATCCGTCAGCACGATACCTACTTCAGTTGTATTGGAAATGATTAATTGCATGTCGGGATTGGCCGCGCAGGCAAGAATATCTTTCCAGGCAGTAGCGGCATTCAGCACGCGGCTTACGGATGAGTTAACGATCGTTTCCTGCTTCTCCCGGCCGTTCTCGATGCCACGAACACAAAGCGTGAACAAACCATCCTGGCTCTCAAAAGCGTCGGTGCCACCACTGGCTGTAGACTTTACCACAACGATGCGCCCGTTAAAAATTCCCTGGCGGTTGGCCTTATCGATAAAATAATCCGGCAGACCGCGCAGCAGCACACCGGTGCCGAATTGCAAAACCTTTTCGGGGAATGCCAATAATTTTTCGTCTGGCAGTACCAATCCATCAGCAGGTTGTATATCCTTTAGTATTTTCTTCGAAAGTTGCATAAGTATCCTTTATAAAAACAAAATCATTTCTTCTTTGTTTGCAGCAGCCAGCGGACCCAATCGGATGCGGCTTTGAAATTTTCGTACTGCAGCGGCAGCTTTCTGCCGTCCACGTATTCATTGTAAATCCAGGGATCACCAAGCGCAAAAACAACACCTTTTCCGTACCGCGCCGTAGCCATCGCCACATCGTTGCCTGCTTTCAGCAGCGGCGTAGCGGGTGCACTCAACCGGAGCGTACTGATCTCTTTCAGGTAAACATTTGCCGCGGTGCGGAAAACGGGATTTCCTTTTGGAATGATTACTCTTCCCTGATCGTATTGATTATTCTGCACCATCAGTTTATTGTCTTCATTAAAAATGATCCCGAATTTTTTCGCCAGTGTATTAAACTGTTTGAACTCTGCATTACCGGCATCATTTCCCAGCAATACCAGCACACCGCCGTTCTTTACCCAGGCGGCGATTGCTTCAACATCGGCTGGCTGTATGTAATTTGGTTTAGCCGTCTCTTTTTCTGTATCGGGGTCCACGATAATGTATACCGATGCATTTTTCAGGTTGGCAGCGGTAGGCGCTGTTTTCAAGGTAGCGGTTGAAGCTCCGTATTGTTCAAACAACTGACCGAGGAAATTATAGCCACCATTGGAGCGGTCGTCCCAGGTATAATGCCAACTGTAAGAGCGGCCTGTTGCATCCTTGCGCCATTCGTTGTTAAAATAATTATCGAGTAAAACAGTTTTTCCTTTGCCCGCGGAAAGTTTTGGGATCATTTCAATTTCCGTAGCGGCCAGGATGAAAGCGCCCATTCCTTTGGGATCGTTCACGATCACCTTTTCGCTCATATAATAATCAAAACTGCCATCGCGGTAAGGTTTGCCACCGAGACCCGAAACGCTAACCGTGCCGGAAAGATTGGTACGACCGGCACTGTCTTGCTGAATGAATTTATTCACCAGTCCTTTGAAACCCAACTGCGCCTTTGCCTGGTAGGAAGCGGGGAGATAGCCTTTACGAACGCCCTTGGCCAATGTGTACACCAGCATGGCGGAAGCGGAGGACTCGAAATAATTGCGTTTCTCGTTAGGCATGTCCACAATATCATACCACAGGCCGGTTTTTGCATCCTGCACTTTGGTAACGGCAACAGCAAAACGGTTCAGGATAGCGATGATGCTGTCGCGGCCGGGATGATTGGCGGGAAAATAATCGAGTGCGTCTACCATGGCCATGCCATACCAGCCGAGTGCACGCGCCCATACATGCGGAGAGCGGCCGGTGGTTTTATCGGCCCACTTTTGGGTACGGCTCTCGTCGTAACCATGATAAAGCAATCCTGTTTTTGCATCACGTGCATTTTTCTCCATCAACACAAACTGACGGGTAACATCGTTGAAGATGGTGTCTTCGCCAAACACCTGTGCGTACTCGGCATAGAAAGGCTGGCCCATGTATAAACCATCGAGCCACATTTGCCAGTCATAAATCTTCTTATGCCAGAAGCCTCCTTCTTTTGTACGGGGATGTGTAACTAACTGCTGACGCAGGCGATCCACGGCTTTACGGTATTTGTCTTTACCTGTTACGCGGTAAAGCGTGAGTAACAACTTACCGTTATTGACATGATCGATATTGTAGGTATCGGGATGATAATCTTTGATCTCGCCCTGGTCGTTTACATAATGATCCATGCTTGTCTGGATATAATTGAACCACTTCGGGTCGCCGGTAGCTTCCCAGATATGTTCAACACCTTTGAGGATTACGCCCTGATCGTAGCTCCAGCGCGCGGGCGTGCCCGGCCGCATGGAAAAAGAATCGGGCCAGATATGCATGGCGGTATTGGCCAGTCTTTGCGAATAAGGCTCCTGCGCAAAAGCGGTGGAGCCTGTCAACAATAATAGTAAACCGAGTAATTGTTTCAGGGGTCTGATCATAGCAATCGTTATTCTTTAGCGCCTAACTCAAAACTCACTTTTTTCTTTGCCTTGCCGGCATCTGTGCCGCTGGTATTGATCTTGTTGCTGCGTTCGCCGCTCACACGGAACAACAGTTCGGCACGATCGGCGTAAGTGAGTTTATCGAAGGAAATATTATCACTGTTGATGATGTCTACCACCGGGTTGGTGTCTTTGGAAATCACTTTTACATTTTTGAAACGGATATCGGTTGCCTCCTGGATATCGATACCCTGATTGGCCTGCAATACCATATTTTCCAATGTGATGTTTTTGATATGCATCTCAGGAAGGCCGCGGATAAAGACGGCTTTGGCCGCACCGTTGCAATACACATTGCTGATATGAAAATTGCGGAACTGCGGGGTGGATTCGTCTACAGGTTTCATTTCCACTTTGGGCAACTCACGTTTTTCGCCCGACAGCGGAATAGGGTCTTTAGCCATGTAATACATATCGAAAAGAATGGCCTCTCCCGGAATATCTTTCATGTAAATATCCTTGATGAAAATATCTTCCACGATGCCGCCGCGTCCGCGTGTTGTTTTGAAACGCAGACCGATATCGGAGCCAACGAATGTGCAATTGCTGACGTGAATATTGCGTGCGCCGCCGCTCATTTCGCTGCCGATCACAAAACCACCGTGAGACGCATAAACGGTACAACCGCGGATGATCACGTTTTGCGTAGGCTTGCCTCTTTTACGTCCTTCGGCATCGCGGCCGCTCTTAATGCAGAGGCCATCGTCGCCCACGTCGAAGACGCTGTTTTCGATGAGTACGTTGCTGCAACTTTCCACGTCGATGCCATCGCCGTTCTGTGCATACCAGGGATTTTTAACAGAAACGTTCCTGACGGTGAGATGATCGGTCATTAGTGGATGCAGGCACCAGGCGGGGCTATTCTGAAAAGTAACCCCTTCCAGCAAAACGTATTTACAGCTCGTAAGCACGACGAGATTGGGACGGAGAAAATCTTTGATGCTGTTATAAAAGGCTTCATCTTTTTCGGGGCTGATAGCACCGGGATGTTGCATTTGGTGTCCTTTTTTTGATTTCTCGGAAGGATACCATGTTTTTTTGTCTTCGCTCAATATACCGCCGGAATTAATGAGTTTTTTCCATTGGCTTTCGGTGAGTTTGTCTTTCTTAACGGAGCGCCAGATATCGCCATTGCCATCTACAATACCTTTGCCGGTGATGGCGATGTGTACGGCGTTGTCGGCGGAGATGGGTGCCTGGTTGCGCATCTGGTCAAGACCTTCCCAGTTGGTTTTTACAAGGGGGTATTCATTAATGTCTTTGGTAAAAAGCAAGGTAGCACCTGTTTCGAGGTGGAGGTTTACGTACGACTTCAAAACGATGGGGCCTGTGAGCCACAGTCCGGAAGGCACGATCACTTTACCACCGCCGGCTTTGTTGCAGGCGTCAATGGCGGACTGGATAGCTTTTGTGTTGAGGGTATTGCCGTCGGGCACAGCGCCATACCGGGTAATGGGGAACGGCGCGGCCTTCAATTTAGCGGCTGTGATGACCGGCAGTTTGGGTGTGGTCTGGGCCGTTAAAGTCCATGAGAACAACAGCAAAAAAGCAAGGAGAGCAAAATTTCTATTCATAGCACGCAATCCGTTTTGAAACCCGGCACGCCGGGGTTAGGAGCTACAAGTTTACCCCCAAAATAGTTGACGGTGAAGCGTATAGAGTCATTTATTTACGCAATCGTTGCCGGAAATAACAGTGCGGGATGGATGGGTGAGCGGAGTTTTGTAAATAGCGGCTTGGGGCAATTCTGTGCTGATTATTTGATCTTTTCGTCCCAGTTTTTGCGCATTTCGGTCAATAATTGCTGTTCTGTCGGAAGATACAGTTGGTATTGGCTTGCATAAATCCTGTTGTTATTTTCAGGCAGTGAGTACTGAACCACCGCATTGTTTTTATCCGCACATAATAATATGCCGATAGTTGGATTTTCCTCCGGTAGTTTTTCGTTACGATCATAGTAGTTGACATACATCTGCAACTGGCCCAGGTCTTCATGCGTGAGTTTATGCGTCTTTATTTCCATGATAACAAAACAACGAAGAAGGCGATTGTAGAACACGAGGTCGATAAAGAACTCATCACTTTCCAAAAGAATACGTCTTTGTCTTGCTACGAAAGAAAAACCATTTCCCATTTCCAGCATAAACTCCTGCAGGTTGGTAATGATGGCCTGTTCAAGATCCTTTTCATAATAAGCAGATTCTCTCTTTAATCCCAGAAACTCGAGTACCATGGGATCTTTTATAATTTCCGTCGCATTTTCCGGCGCCTTCAGATTTTTTGCTACGGCCAGCACTTCTTCCGGGTTGTTGCTGAGTAAAAGTCGTTCATAAAGCTGGCTGCCGACCTGCCGCTCCAGTTGCCTGGCAGTCCAGCAGTTTTTTATCGTTTCAGCCATATAAAATTCTCTTTTAAATTGATTTTCAATCCTGATAAATATGCGAAAATGTGTCCAATTGAATTGCGAACGCAGTGCGTTCGCAATTGGGAATACCAGATAAAACTGTCTGCACAACTCCAAATGTCTGATAGAAAACCCACTTCCAAAAGCCGGCTTTAATTCGCGGGAAAGGCTGCGTATTAAAAATTGTCCGTAAGCAGCCCGTTGTTGTCCTTTTTGCTCTTCTTCGAATATTATACGTCCTATTTCCCAATACATGCGAACGCGCTGCGTATCTACAGCTCTGACTGCATTTTCTCTTGCCTGATGAATGACTGATTGCACCTGTTGAAGTACCTGTGGGTTGAGTTCCATTTTAATTGATTTTAAAAATGGAAGATGGCGGTGTAAAAATAACCGGACGCAACCCATTAGCCGGTGAAAAAACACTTAATATAAAACGAACGTCCTTCACAATCAGCCTCTTACTCCAATGTGCATTTTTTAACACCCGCAGGCAAAGAAAACATGCTATCTTCGTGTATAATATACACATTAAATTCGCCTCGTGCGGGTCATCCCATCACCAAAACGAATACATCATGTGCACTACAACCGAACAAACACCACTGGAACAGCAAACGGCTGAGCAACCGGAACAGGACATGCCCGAAAAACCGGTATGTCCTGACCACGAAATACTTTACAATTATTTATTTCAGGGAAAAATAACCATGGAGGAATATGTTTTCCTCACCAAGAAAAAGATAGAAGGCTCAATCGGAGGATGATCAGGAAGCCTTGACAGCCTGACGTGCCAGTAATTTCCATTTACCTTTCGCTTTATACCATACCTGCATCACCTGCAGTTTAACAGCACCCGGCTTACCACTGTCGTTGGTTGCCGCTTCCAGATGATGACGGATAATCGCCGTATTGCCCGCAACACTCACCGTCTGGCTGGTAATCGTTATCGTGACAAAGTCAGACCGGCCGCTGATTATTTTTGCCACGAATTCTTTTTTGTTTTCTACAGCACCGCCGGAATGGCCATAACTCAGTTGCTCATCCGCCAGTGAACTCAATGTGGCACTATCGGCATCAATCATCGCTACCCGCAATTTTTCCGCAGCCGCTGTTACGGCTTGCACTTTCTTGTTTTGCGCAGCAGCGCCCAACACCAGCATCAGCATCCACAGCAGCACCATTCCTTTTTTCATAAGTCATTTATTTTAAAAAAATGCGGCATCTCCTTTTTGTAAGATGCCGCATAAAGGTATTTTATTTTTCCCACCATTCTTACCACAATCGTGCATAGAGCGCACCGAGGATCATCAGCGTGATCACGATCATCACTACAGTCTTTGGCTTTATGCGGAACATTTCCGCATCGATCTCAAACGCCTTCGGATTCACACGTGGGCCGGCGAGGCTGATACCCACCATCGTCAGCACCGTGAAGAAAAACGACCAGCCCATGTTGATCAGGAAAGGAATTTCCACAATCGTATGCACTACACCCTTTTCCATTTTCTGGTATTCAAACGCGGTATACAACCATGTTTCTTTTCCAAAGATCGATACTGCATAGTTGTTGAAGAAGATGGCCAGCACAAATCCAAGGATCACACCAACGAGTGCGGCAGTACCGGTTGTACGTTTCCAGAACATACCCAGAATAAACATAGCAAATACACCCGGACTGATAAAGCCGGTATATTTCTGAATAAAGGTAAAGCCACCCTCGCCGCCGATACCCAGCAGATCCTCCCAGGTAAAGATCAGCGCTACCAGCATCGCCACAATTACCGTAGCACGGCCAATCCATACCATCTTCTTTTCTTCGGCATTTTTGTTCAGGTACTTCTTGTATACATCCAATGTAAAGATGGTGGAGATGCTGTTGGCTTTACCCGCCAGCGAAGCCACGATCGCCGCCGTCAGTGCCGCTACCGCCAGTCCCTTCAACCCCGTTGGAAGGAAGGCAAGAATGGCTGAATACGCATTGTCTTTTACCCCATCAAACCCTGGCAACTGGCCATTTTTATGCAGTACATAAGCCGCGATACCCGGCAACATTACGATCACCGGCATGAAGAGTTTTAGAAATCCGGCAAACAGGATGCCCGTACGAGCCGTTTGCAAATCCGCGCCCAGCGCACGTTGCGTGATATACTGGTTACAACCCCAATAGTTCAGGTTCACGATCCATTGTCCCGCAAAATACATGGCGATACCCGGCAGCACCACGTATTTCTGCACATCCAGGTTTTCCGGCATGTCGATCGTGGTGGTCGTTACTTCGGGCTTGGGCAGGATCATTTTGAAGTGTTCCGGTGCCTGGCCAAACAATGTTTTTAATCCGGCAATAGCATCACCATTCGCCACATGGTTGATCCGTTCGTCTACGATCTGCAAGGCCATGTATACGGTAGCAAATCCGCCAATGATCAACACGGCCACTTGTATTACATCGGTATAACCGATCACTTTCATACCTCCGAGCGTGATGAGCAGGGCCATGGCCATCAGCACGATCATGATGATATGCAGATGCCCGCCACCAAGCAATCCATTGATCGCAACGGCTCCGAGATAAAGAATGGACGTAAGATTGACAAATACATACAGAAACAACCAGAATACCGCCATGATCAGCGCCACCGTTTCATTGTACCGCGTTTTCAAAAACTGCGGCATAGTATATATTTTGTTTTTCAGGTAAATGGGAATAAACCAGATGGCGATAATGATCAGCGCAATAGCGGCGATCCATTCGTAGGCCGCTACCGCCGTTCCCACAAAAAATCCCTCGCCACTCATACCGATAAACTGCTCGGCAGAGATGTTCGACGCGATCAGCGAGGCACCAATGGCCCACCAGGTGAGTGATCCTTCCGCCAGAAAGAAGTCTTTGGTATTCATCGTCGACTTCCTCTTACGACGGTATATCCAGTAACCATACCCGGCTACCAGTACGAAGTAAATAAAGAATATTACGTAGTCGGGAGTTGAGAGATTGTTCATATGGTTGTTGCGATTCGTTAATGTTACAACAGGCCGGGCCTCGTTAATCAGTTTTTAAATGTAAAGCAATTACGGTATAGTTTTTACTATCCCGCTTTTTTGAAGGGCCGGACAGTACAGGATTGTACTCTATAAAAAAAATCCGCTACCGGAGTAGCGGGATTTTGTTTTATGCAAAATGCATACTATTACGTGAACTTCTTTTGCGGACTATAGACTTTTCAACCAGACCTTACGCCTTCATTGGTGGAAGACCACAGCTATTCGGAACGGTTACACCGGAAGTTCCTTTTCATTTTCGAATATAAGGGAGATATGAGTGAGAAGCCCTTGTTAGTCTCCCGACCAACAAGCAACAATCCGGTAGCCTCGATATGTTCAGGCCAACTAAAGATCAGCGGCGGCGTGAGGTGAGACTGACAGGGTTTAGATCATAAAAAGAAGCTCGCAAATGAATAGAAAACGACTTCCCCTACTCTTTGCGGGGGGAACCGCTATGGCTGAAAACTCATTTATCCATCTCTTTCTAAAATCTTCCGAATAGATGCGATCTCCCGGCCAACGGGCGTGATCATCCTGCGTTATTTTCTACGTGTATCTTAACCTATCCAAGCCCGCCTGGCTTTGCTTGTCGGTCAGGAGACCAACAAGGGCGTTTTATACCTCACAACACTATTACCTTGGAAATAAAGCCAACTCATTTTTGGAGATAAACGTTCCGGACTGTTATGGCCAGGGGATCAACACGGGCTTACATTAACGACTAAGCCACTTCAACGCTGCTTTTTCATTTCCAGTCATTGCACCAATAACAAGCACAAGCACTACTATTATTAAAACGATTAAACATCCCCAGGTGTTAACCTCAGCTTCAAATTTCGCTCTTTCGTCAGGAGGTAAGTTGTTTTTCCAGTTCTGGTGCTCTTCACGTCGTTTCCTTCGCCCGTAGGCGGTATTAGGATTGTAAGGTTTACGTTGTGCCATACTTAAAAGTCAACCAAAAGATCGAATCCTTTTAATCGCCTTTACATAAACCGGAAAAATCCCCCTGCCTGTTATTTCATCCCTTAAACGGCACCGGCACCAAAAATTTCATCTCCTTCAGCCACGCCGACAAGAGGCTCGTCCATTGATCAACCGAACCGGGATTCTCCACCAGCCGGATGGAATGCGCACCCTGCGGAAATACATGATAGCTTGCCGGCACGTGTTGTTGTAATAATGAAGTATAATAGAAAAGACTGTTTTGCACACGCACAGTACTGTCATTACTGGCATGCACGATGAAGGTGGGAGGATTGCGTGGCGTTACCCCATTTTCCAAAGAGTATTTTTTTATCAAGCCAGGCGACGCATTATTTCCCAATAAATTATTCCGGCTGCCGGTATGCGCATATTCTCCCAATGTAATAACAGGCGACAACAATACAGCAAAGTCAGGATGATAATTGATCGTATCGAGAGCGTCGTTGATCTTCGACAAATCTTCGGTGGCATTGGCCAGTTGCGCAGCGAGGTGTCCGCCCGCAGAAGTGCCCATTACGCCGGTACGTCCGGGCAGCAGTTTCCATTTATCGGCTTGTGACCGGAGCAGTTTCATGGCGCGCTGTGCATCCTGCAAGGGAGCCATCTCGCGGTTCACCAGGTCGGTCTGGTGCGGCAGCCGGTAGATCAATACAAAAGCAGTAATGCCCTGCGTGTTGTACCATTTCGCCAGATTAAATCCGTTGTAAATATGCGAAAGACGTGCATAACCGCCGCCGGGACAAATCAGCACGGCCGTGCCGGTATTCTCTGCCTGTGCAACCGGAAAACAATAAATGCCGGGCGTTCCCACACGGACAAGGCGTTCGTTGAAGATGGAATCCGTAACAGGTTTCCCGTTGAAATTGGGCTTGCGGCCATCCGGCCATAACGGAATAAATTCCTGCGCAAAGACCTGCTGACAAAGGATCAACAGGCAAACAACCAGACGGACTTTCATATGCTATCAGTTTTTTGAAGGCTTCCAGTCCCCGAATATACGACGGGTAGTATAAGCGGCCGCCTGCTTCTTTGTCAACTGATGACTCCAGGCTACACGGCCTGTAGTAGCAGCACCGGGACCGGAGTTTTTGTATTCGGCATAAAATGCGGTCTTTTCGTTTTCAGGATTGCGCCAGTTTTCCCAACCCTCTGCCCGGATATGCGCGCCCATTTCACAACCGATAAAAACCGTGCGCGCATAGGCACGCCAGGGACGGCCGAGATAAACCTGTTTCGCTTCTTCGTTTGCCACCAGTTTGCAATTGATAAACACATAACCAAACGATTTCCACGCCGGGGTTGATGCTGCGGTGATATAGGAATTGCTCAGGCTGCGGATAATGCAGTTTTCAAAAACAACCGTAGCCGGACCAAAAATAAAATCGGTCGTGCCTTCTATAATGCAACCAATATAATATTGCCGCGAACTGTCGTTTGCCGTCAGCAAGGTATCCTGGTTGCCAAACAAGCGGCAATTGTTAACTGTTACGCGGTCTCCATCCACATGCAGGGCAACAGCCTGCCCCACCCGGCCTGCCGTATTGCGGATGGTAAGGTCTTTGATCGTGATGTCGTTTCCCTGCACCCACATCGTGTAAGAAGAAAAAGTGCTGTACTTCGATTTATCTGCGACCGTATCCTTTGATTTGAATTTTCCCGAATAATCATCATTGGTAATGATGGTGCTGTCAGGATTTTCTCCTGAGATCGTGAGATTGGTAACCCAGGAAGGAATGACCAGTTTTTCCTTATAAACACCATTACGGATATGCAAGTGTAAAGCAACCGGGGAATAAGCGCGAAAGGCATTGATCGCCTCCTGGATGGTGCGGTAATCACCCGAACCATCTGCGGCCACGGTGAGTTCGGAGGGGTAATTCTGCTGCGCAAATACCAGCGAACTTATCAGCAATAAGAAAGATGTAAACAGGGATCGCATAGGCTTTCTGATTATTCGGATAGGCTGTTAAGATAAACTTCAATATTGGTATACTGTTTATTCAGGGAAAATAAAGCAGCGTCCGATGCATCACCGGGGTTCAATCCATTTTTTGTCTCCCATTCGTCAGGCATACCGTCTCCGTCTTTATCTGCCGGTGCAGGTAATTTTTTTAATGCCGGCCACGCAGCTATCGTTGCTTCATAAGGTGTGCCGTGCGGGTAACCTCCCTGCACGTCGATAATGCGGCCCGTTCCCTTTTCTACTTCGCCAATGATGCGCTGATCGAGCGTATCTCTTTTATAGCTGGCCCCTGCTTTGAGCAATACAGCCTTATAAGCTTTCTCCGCGGAAACGCGGGGAAGGTTCACTGCTTCAAACGGATTTTTTGCAGTCACCATGGCGAGATCGGCTTCGGTATTCTTGCCGGCATGCACACCCAACCGATTATCCGCTGTTACGTCGGGGCGTCCCCATACATAATTTCCTTCCACAAAAAACCGGCCGGCACCCGGCGCTTCGATGGTTGGATTCACAATGCGGTGCCGCACACTTTTACCCGTAGCAGGACCTGGCTTGTAATAGTTATTGACAATGTTGTATTCGCCTCTTTCCCCGCCGTATGCGCTGTTGTGGCCCCAATTGTAGATCACATTGTTCCTGAAATCCACGAGTTCGCGATCCGCGCCCAGCCGCACGCCATTGAAGCGCGGATTGCGGCTGGTACAATGCGCGAAAAGATTATGGTGCGCCGACAAATGAGCGCCACCCCAGATGCCACCATAACCATGTTTCTCGAAATCGGTGTCCCCTTTTTCAAAATGGTAAGAATAGTTCAGCGGTTCGGAAATGATATTCCATTGCAACGTAGTACTGTCTCCTCCATAAATACTGCATACTTCATCTGTGCTCCAGCTCATGCTGCAATGATCGATGATCACCTGTTTGTTGCGGTTGCCGCCAAATGCATCGTCGCTGCCCGCGCCATCAACCATTCCTTTATTTTGATAACGATCACCCATGCGGAAACGCAGATAACGGATGATGATGTTATCACCATTCATCGTCACAGGATAGTCCGCCAGGCATATACCATCACCGGGAGCTGACTGACCGGCAATCGTAATATTGCCACGAATGATGAGTTTGGATTGCAGATGAATCGTGCCCGAAACGGCAAACACAACTATGCGTGGTTCTTTGGCAGACACTGCTTCTCGGAAACTTCCGGGTCCGCTGTCGTCCAGGTTGGTCACTTTGTATACTTTACCGCCGCGGCCGCCCGTGGTATATTTTCCAAAACCTTCGGCACCGGGAAAAGCGACCGGACGATCGTCCACAGCCGCTACAGCCTGTTTTTGTTGCGCACATGCATTGAGCATGACGGCGCATGAAAAAAGCAGGAAGGTTTTTTTGAGACGGTGGAAGGTGTAAGGCATAGGGCGGTAAGTATTAAGTAGTAATTTATACGCTTTAAGTTGAACAGCCATCATGGTCCCTGAGGTTCTCGAAGGGCCATGATGGCTGTTTTGACTTTTGACTTTTTACTTTTTAATTAATATCCATAATCCTGTTTCAGATTCCTGTTGGCATCAATACTTGCCTGCGGTATTGGCAGTATTTCGCTTTTATTCGCTGTAAAGCCGGCAGCGTAATACGTAACAATCGTGGTGTTGATTGCCGTGCCGAGCCAGGCTACGCTGCTGTGTCCGGATGGGGCCGGTGTTACATTGGGTTTGTAATAGGAACCCGCGTAGGTCAGCGTGGTGGAATTGTTCAGGAAATACATGGTAGTGGGATAGGTATTCCACGGTGCCGCACTGCGTGCCGCCATCACCTGTAATTGTGCTTTGGTAGCCGCCAGTTTTGTACCCAGCAGGTTCCAGCGGATCAGGTCATACTTACGGATGCCTTCACCACCCAGTTCGAGTGCGCGCTCTTTTACCAATGAATCAAAAAACTGGGCTTTATTCAAACCTGCCAGGTCAATCGTTGGATCCGCTGTGCCAACCGGCTTGCCGTGACCCCGGCGACGAACCTGGTTGATGGCGGTATAGGCGGCAGCGGAAGGTCCGTTACCCAGTTCATTATCGGCCTCTGCATACATCAGCATTACATCCGACATACGGATCACCGGCCAGTTGAGACCAAAATATTGTGCGGCAGATGCATTTACATTCGGTGCAATCCAATCGCGGCGGAACTTACCATCCACCATTGTTTGTAATGTGCGGAAAGAACCGAGCGTGCCGCCTGCATTGGTCACGTTATAAGGCACACACATCACATCGCGGCGCAGATCGGTGCTGTCGAACATATAGAAATAACTGGGCAATACGGTCAATGCTGAGTTGCCGAGGCTCGTGCCATTGCCACGCGGACCATTATAATACCCGAGTTTGCTGTCACCCAAGGCGCTGGTTCCGCCACCCATCGCTACTTCCCACAGTATCTCGCCGTTGGGTTCAATGGCATGGCCGCAGATATAATCTTTAAATACGGAGCGGAAGCTGGGGTTGAGCTTGTGATCCGCTGTCTGTTGTATGATCGTATTACACTCGTCTTTTGCTATCTGGTAATAAGTGTTGGGATCGGAACCACGGACCATCTGCACCGGAGACCTGCGCAGTGAATAACCCGCGCGATACAAAGCAATGCGTGCACGCAATGCGCGGACAGCGCCCTGCGTGATGCGTTCGCTGCTGGCACTTGCCTGGGTACGCCAGGGAACAAGCGTGGCGGCGAGTTGCAGATCTTTCAGCAGTACTTCATAAATAGAATCGCGGTCTGTTTTTCCTTTATAAAGATCGGTCTGGGTAAAGGATGGTTCCAGTTGTACAGGAAGATCGCCCCAGTTGCGGATCAGTTCAAGATAATATTGCGCACGAAGCGTCAGCGCTTCGCCATGCAGCCATTTCAGTTTGGCCTGCTGGGCGGTAGTGCCACCGGTATATTCCGGCATGCGCGGAATGTAATAGATACAAAGGTTGGCGCGCTCCACTCCCAACCATAATTGATTGAAAGGTCCGGCAAGCTGCGTATTGTTAGCGTTCACATTGTAATGCGCAATGTCGCGGCGTTCATTATCGGGATAAGGCGTACCTCCCTGTCCCATCATCAGGTCATCATCATAAGTATAGTACATACTCAGACGGATGCCATATCCCTGGTCGCCGGTCATCGGCGCGTAGGCCCCTAGCACCGCCTTTTCGGCATTGATCGCATTATCAAAAACAAACTCAGGACCGAAGGAAGAAATAGGTTCTACTTCGAGGTATTTTTTGCAGGAGCCGAGTGTTACAGCCGCTATTGCTGCAATACCGATTATATAAGATGCGCTTCTTTTCATTTGAGCAGGCATTTACAGATTTAGAAAGTCAGGTTAAGACCAAAAATGAAGGTGCGGCTGCGCGGGTAGCCTGAATAATCCACACCGGGCGTTACCGGGTTTCCGCGACGCGTACTCACCTCCGGATCGTATCCGGTGTATTTGGTGAATACGGCCAGGTTGGTACCGGTCACGTACACACGGGCGCGTTGCATTTTCATCTTACGCAGCAGCGATGAGGCAAAGGTATAACCAAGGCTTACGTTGTTGATACGCAGGAATGATCCGTCTTCGATCGCCCATGAATGCAATACAAAAGAAGTACTGCTGGTGCTGGGTGACCACATGGTTGCATTGGCATTCAGCGCAGCCAGGGCAACAGGATCGGTTACCACTTGTCCCTGGCTGTTGATTCTTGTCCAGCGGTTGTTGACGATATCCAGCATGTTGGCATTGGCTGTATAACCGGAAGTGAACTCGAGTTTGTTGGCATTGTAGATCTCACCGCCAACAGAGAAGTTCAGGAAGATATTCAGGTCAAAATTTTTCCAGGTAAACTGCTGGTTAAGGCCGCCGAAGAATTTAGGTTGTGCCACACCGATGATCTGCTTGTCGTTGTCATCAATCTTTCCGTCGGGAGGACCGGGCTTGCCGGTAGCAGGATCGATCGGCCCCGCGATATCACGGAAGCGCACAAGACCCGGTTGCGGTGTAGCGGTAATACTTCCGTTGCTGGCAACGCCTGGTTTCAGGGTATAGGTTTGTGTAGCCGGATTGTAATCAAATTGATCGATCGTGTAATAACCATCCGTTACGAATCCCCACATGGCACCAACCGGATCGCCTACGCGTACAATGTAATCTGCCGGTGTATTGGAAAAGCCCCAGCCTGAATTGGTCAGGAAGAAAGACTGACGGTCGCCAAGGCTCAGCACTTTATTTTTATTAAAGGAAATATTGAAGTTCGCATTCCAGGAGAAATTCTTTTTCTCCAGCACGGCGGCATTTACCTGGAATTCCACACCCCTGTTTTCGGTTGAACCTACGTTCTGGATCTGCGTGGTGTAACCGGATGAAGTAGGTACAGGTACGTTGATCAGCAGGTCCTTGGTGGTGTTGCGATATACATCCGCCGTAAACTGTATGCGGTTGTTGAGGATGCTGAGGTCAACCCCGAGGTTGCGGGATACGGTTGTTTCCCATACGAGGTTGGGGTAGGCAAGTGCGGCAGGAGCATAAGCCGTTACCAGTTGCTCGTTGAGCCAATACTGCGTAGAAGCGGCATATTGTGTCAGGTAACCGAAGTTGGGAATACGGTTGTTGCCGGCTTCACCATAGCTCACACGGAGCTTCAGATCGTTAACAGTCGATTTGAGTGATTCGAAGAATTTTTCGTTAGACAAACGCCAGGCTACCGAACCCGAAGGGAAGTACCCCCATTTGTTGCCGGTACCGAATTTAGACGAACCATCCGCGCGCAGTGAAGCAGTCACGAGGTAACGGCTGTCGAAGCTGTAGTTAACACGTCCGAAGAAAGAAACCATACGCTCCTCCACTTCCGAAGTGGCAGGACGTGAAGGATCGGTATAAGCCGTGCCCAGGTTGAAGTTGGCCAAGGCTGTTTTGGGTGAAATACCAACAGGGAAATAACGCATCAACTGCACCTGCGTCTTGTAATTGCTCTGGTACAATTCGTGGCCCGCCAGCATATTGAGGTTGTGACGCTTGAAGAATCCGATTTTCGTTTTGGTGGCGTCAAAGGTAAACACGTTGGAATTGTTGATCGTCGTACGTTGTGTATTGATAATGCCCGCCATCGGCTGCACAGAACCATTCTGACGTGAGTTGCTGGTCAGCGTATCGTCGAAGAATTGTTGTTTGCCATTGTTGAAATCGATACCACCTGTTGATTTGAAGGCAAGATAAGGCGTGAGTTTGTATTCAACATATCCGCTCAGGTTGAGGATGTTGTTGAAATTCTTGCGGTACTCGGCATCGTTGAGCAGAACAGGATTCACCATGTTCATACCATTGGCATTGGTCTCGTTGAAATAATCCGGATCGAAGTCGTAGATGTTCTGTCCCTGCAGCAGCATCGGACGATAACGCACGCTCTGACGCAGGCGATTGGTACCGGCAGAACCTGTAGTAGAAGTACCTGCGCCGGTGGTGATAGTATTGTTGTAACGTGTATTGAAACCAACACGGAGTTTATTATCGAATTTGTGATCAAACTTGAAAGAAACGAGTTTGCGATCGAAGCCCGATCCCAGCATCAAACCATCTTCTTTGTTGGAAGTAAGGCTGAGGTTGTATTGCGTGGAAGCATTGCCACCGCTGAGCGCCACGTTGTGCGTTTGCATGATTGCGTTGCGGCCAAACATTTCATCCTGCCAATCTACGAACGGAACATTTTTGTAGTTGCTGAGTGTATCCCAGGTTGTACCATATTGTCTTACGAAGTTGGTGCTGTCGGTAGCATTGCCGCGGCTGCGCTCGTATTGATACACCACGAAATCATAGGGGTTCAGCACTTTCAGTTTATTGGCAATTTTTCCCACACCGATAAAACCGTTATAGCTGATCGTGGGCTTTGTGTTCTTACCACCTTTGGTGGTAATGATCACTACACCGTTGGCACCGCGTGAACCGTAGATAGCGGTAGCAGAAGCGTCTTTGAGTACGTCGATCGATTCAATGTCCTGGGGAGATAGTGCAGACAGACCATTTTCCACCTGCACACCATCAATGATGTAAAGCGGAGAATTGTCCTGTGTGATGGAACCGCCGCCGCGTACACGAATTAATACTTCCGCGTTGGGAGAACCTTCGGTGCCCGTCACCTGCACACCTGCGAGACGGCCGGCCAATGCCTGGGCAGCGGAGTTGATGGGAACATCTTTCAACTGGCGTGCGCTTACGGAAGACACAGAAGCCGTAAGGTCTTTACGTTTCATGGTCTGATAACCTACAACCACTACGTCGTCGAGGGAAGAAACGGACCGTTCCAATTTCACGCTCATATTGGCGGTAGCTTCCACGGTTTGAGTCGTAAAGCCGCTATAACTGATGGTGAGTTCCGCGTTTGCACCTGTTACCTGGATGGTAAAATCACCATTCTTATTGGTCTGTGTAGTGTTGGTCGTGCCCTTGACCTGAACGGAAACACCCTGAAGCGGCGCACCCGTATCATCTGTTACCCGGCCGCTGATCTGGCGGCTTTGGGCAAACAGCAGGGAGCTGGCCCCGAACATCAACAAGCATAAAAACAGTAATTTCCTCATACTGCAATCGTTTTTTTGGTTTGAAGAAAAAAGACAACTCTTTTCTGAAAAATGCGGGCTTGTAAAGGGAGCCGGAAGATGACTTGCCCGACGATCAACCCTTCATGGCCGGGCAAGGGGCTCAGAAGAGTGTAGTGACAGGCAATCGCTTCGTTTCGCCTGACAAGTCTAGGCAGATTTTCAGGATTACGAAACCGATTGTATTTTTTTATTTACGCAATCGTTCCCGGCAACGATGGCGTTGCAGGTTGTAAGCCAATACGTTATTTATCCTGCACTATCCTGAACGGGTTTGCGGTGCCAGTGACCCGCACTTATTGTTTTGCGTGTTTATGCCGGGAAGGCTGACGGCAAATCACTACTTTTAGGCGGATATTAAATAATTGACTGCCCATGAAGTTTGAAGCTGTTACCATTAAGGATATTGCCAAGGCGCTCGGACTGTCCACGTCCACCGTTTCGCGTGCGCTGCGGGACAGCTATGAGATCAGTCCCGAGACGAAAAAGCTCGTGCTCGAATATGCCGAAAAGATCAATTATCATCCGAATCCTATTGCATTAAGCCTTAAAGAACGCAGAAGCCGCTCCGTCGGGGTGATCGTGAGCGAAATTGCCAACAGCTTTTTTTCCCAGGCCATCGACGGCATCGAATCCATTGCTTATAACAATGGTTACAACGTAATTATCTCCCAAACGCGTGAATCGCAGGAGCGGGAACAGATCAACTTAAACTACCTCACTTCGAGATCCGTAGACGGACTGATCATATCGGTATCTGCCGAAACCAGTGATTTCAGTTTTATAAAAGACATCATCAGCCGCGGTATGCCGGTCGTATTCTTTGATCGGGTGGTGCCGGACATTGACACGCATAAAGTGGTAGTAGACAATTACCGGGGAGCATTCGACGCCACGCGTCATTTGCTGGAAAGTGGTTACCGCCGCATTGCGGCTGTGACGAACAGTGAAACACTTTCGATCACGCAGGACCGCATGGCAGGTTACCGCGCAGCGCTGGCAGAAGAAGGTATAGCGGAAGAGGCCGGCTACATTCGCAGTTGCCCGCATGGCGGGCTGGTACTGGCCGAAGTAAATACGGCTGTGGAAGGCTTATTGGCCATGGAAACAAAACCCGATGCCATTCTTGCGCTGTCGGATAAACTGACCACGGGATGCCTTCGCATCTTGAAAAACAAAGGGCTGCAGGTGCCACGAGACATGGGCCTGATCGGTTTCTCCAACTCCGACCTCACCGAACTCATCGATCCGCCTTTATCGATTATCAAACAACCGGCCCTGGAAATGGGCGAAGTGGCAATGAATTCGTTGCTGCAACTACTCAACAGCAAACAACCGGTGACGGAATTTAGTACGACTAAATTAGCACCGCAACTGATCATCCGGACCTCGTCGGTGCGCGCGTGAATCATCAATGGTGAATAAGTCAATAGGTGAATGATGCCCTGGGTTTGAAGCTTTTTCACGCACAGACGCATAAGGGAGCAAAGGCGCAAAGCTTATCACTTAATACTTATGGCCGAAGCATCGGGCGGCTGTTTTACCTTACGCCTTCTATCTACCGGGTGTTTACTTACTACTTAAAACTCAATACTGGCTGTTTTTGCCTTAAACCTTACGCCTTCTACCTTACTATCTGTTTCACTTTCACATTTACACATTCCGCCTTCGGCGAAAATCCCCTTTTCGGTTGATTAGCCGCTTTGACTGCCGCACTACATTTGAGTGGTATCTGATTCTGCATTCAAAACATTAACATGAAAAAGATTTACACAATGCTGGCTATGGCCATTCTCCTTTTTTTATCTTCAGGCGCTGAGGCTAAAATCTGGAGATTGAATAATAACACCGGTATCACTGCCGACTTCACCTCGCTCGAGGCGGCGGTTCTCAGTACGGCCGTGCAAAACGGCGACACATTACACCTGGAAGCAAGTACGCTTTTTTACGGTGATGCTACCATCGACAAACGATTGGTGATCATTGGCACCGGTTATTTCCTCGATCCTGCCAATAGTACTTTTCCACCCAACACAGGTTTGCAATACAAAACACAGCAATCCGTCGTCCGTTTTATCAGTCTTACCTCCGGTGCTGCGGGCAGCAAATTCATTGGTATATCATTTATCGGCGGTAACACTGCCGGTACTATCTGGACCAATATCACGTTTGAAAAATGTTATATAGGGCAGGGGCTTAATGCGCCGAATGCAGCCAACAGCGGTGTAGTGATCCGCAAATGTTTTATCGATAACAATGCGATCGTCAGCACATCCGGCTCATTGTCCGATTTTACTTGTGAGAACAACATCTTTTCCGGGTTTTGGGCCGGCGTCAACCTGCCCAATCTCAGTGGTACCAATAATATTTTCCGTAATAATAGCTTTTCCTTCCCGGCGCCTACTGCCGGCAGTGCTATCAACAATTGTTATGTAGCCAACAATATTTTCACCAATAACAATGGCAACCCTGTTACGTTTACGAACTGCAATATCAAGAACAATCTTTTTTCGCAAAACCAACCATTACCCGGCACTGCGGTGGGCAACGTCATTAATGTAAACATGGCCGATGTTTATACCGGTGGTACTACAGCAAGCTGGGACTCCAGGTTTATGCTGAAAGCCGGATCTCCTGCTCTTGGCGCCGGCCTTACGGTTGGTGCTGTGGTGAGCCCCGACTGCGGTGCTTTCGGCGGCACAGATCCTTACAAACTTTCAGGCATTCCCGGTATTCCAACGATCTATGCGCTCACGGCTCCTTCTTCCATTCCTTCGGGCACCAACAGCATGAACGTTACGATCAGCACCCGCAACAACAATTGATTTTTCAACAGTTTAACCAGGTTACTATGAAACTGATATTGACAAGTCTGTTGTTGTGCAGTGTGTTACTGGCAAAGGCGCAGGATCCGGCTTATCCGCCCGCACCGGCCGCGCCTTCCAACATCCCGGCAGCAGAATATTTTATTGATACCGATCCCGGATTCGGTAATGGTATGCCCATCGCGACAGGAACAGGTACAGACCTGCCTGCCGTACTTGCATCCATCAACACCGCCTCCCTGAGCAACGGCGTTCACCGTCTCGGTCTTCGCAGCCGCAGCAGCGATGGCCACTGGAGCCATACACTTGTAGAGGAGTTCCTGGTCAACTTCGATCCGGCTTATCCTGCTTCTCCTGCGGTAACAACGGATATCGTTGCCGCGGAATACTATATTGACACTGATCCCGGTATTGGCAACGCAACTGCGCTGGCCACGGGCACGGGTCAGGACCTAGCCGCTATCATGGTATCGCTTAATACTACCGGCCTGTCCAATGGCATTCACCGGTTTGGTCTGCGCACTAAAAATGCAACCGGCAACTGGAGCCTTACCAATGTGCAGGACTTCCTGGTTGATGACAACTTTGCCTATCCGCCCGCACCTGCAGCACCTGGTGCTATCACTTATGCGGAATATTTCTTCGATGCCGATCCGGGTTTTGGTAACGGCACCTCCATTACCCTTACACCCGGTATCGACCTCAATAACATCAGCTTCACGGCCAATACCAGCACGCTCACGGATGGTATGCATACGCTTTTCATCAGAAGTAAAAACGAGTGGAGCATTACCAACTATGTCAGTTTCCTCAAGGGAGCGCCGCTCCCGCTCGACTTCATTTTCTTTACGGCGGTGGCAAGCAGCAATGATGTACTGCTCAACTGGCAAACGGAAAACGAAGTCAATACTTCGCACTTCGACATAGAATGGAGCCGGGACGGAAGAGACTTTGTAAAAATCGGTGAAGAAAGGTCTGTAAATACGCCGGGCACCCACCGGTACAGGTATGTGCATCTTTCACCCGGCGAAGGACGATGGTACTACCGGTTAAAACAAGTAGACCGTGACAATGTGAGCAGGTACAGCAACACGGCTATGGTGAGTATGGGCAGGCTACCAATGCCGCTGTTATACCCCAATCCTGCGAGCGATATCATTGCACTCAAAAATGTGATTGTGCAGAATATCGCATCGCTGCAAATCATCGATGTGCAAGGAAGAGTGGTCATGCAGGTAAATACAATCACCGGTCTGCAATATGATATAAGTAAACTGGCCAGTGGAAGTTACCGGCTGATGATCCTGCAAAAAGATGGCAGTATAGAAACCCTGCCGTTTGTCAAGCCCGGCAAGTAGGAACACGTTCAAGAATGGTTGAAAGCTGCCCCGGAAGGGCAGCTTTTTTGTTAAATCTTTTACAGGAGGTCTTACGTAGATGATAAAGCGGTTTCCGGAGACGGATAAGGCGCTAAAATGCGTTTTAAGAAAACCTTTTGACCATTTAAACGGTTATCCGTTGACGCTGCTTAATGTCAGGCAGTTTTTGGCTACTTTTACACCCGTCTATGAACAAGCTTATCGCCATTATACTACTCTTCACGCTGCCGCTGTGGGGAGCCGCACAGGATTCGCTGCCTGTAAAAATCACTCCGTCCTTCGAACGTACCGGGCCGGAAGAAGTAACCGTAGCCCTGAAACTGGATATCAAACCTGGTATTAAGGTCTTTGGCCTGGCCAAAGATTCGGCGGCGACACTTTTTTCGTCGTTTGTTTTTGACTCAACGGCGGAGAAACTTCGTTCAGGTAAGCCGGTACAATCTTCCAATCTGAAAAAAGAGACCAATCCCGAACTGGGCGAAGTGGAGTTCTTTCAGGATTCTGCGGTTTGGAAGCAACACTTAAAGATCAGTGGCGGCGACAGCGCTTTTGTAAAAGGAACCGCCACTTTGCTTTACCAAAAAGGTGAATCATTCGAGCCGGTGGAAGTTCCATTCCGGGTAAATATAACCAGCAATGTTGCTGTTACAGGCGGCGTGGCAAATACTAATGAACAACCTGCCCGGTCATTGATCTGGATTTTCCTTTCTGCCTTCGGTGGTGGATTACTTGCCCTGCTCACTCCCTGCGTTTACTCGATGATTCCCGTAACAGTGAGCTTCTTTACCAAAAGAAGTAAAAGCCGGGCAGAAGGCATCCGCAATGCTTTTTATTATTCCGTTTCTATTGTCGTGATCTTCACGCTGATCGGGTTCCTTGTTACGCTGATCTTCGGACCGGCAGCATTGAATAACCTTGCTACCAACTGGATCGCTAACATTATCTTCTTTGCGATCTTCTTAATATTTGGCATTTCATTCCTTGGTGCATTTGAAATTACATTGCCCGCTTCCTGGTCTACCCGTGCAGACTCACGTGCAAGTACCGGAAGTTTCTGGGGAATATTTTTCATGGCCCTCACACTCGTAATCGTATCGTTCTCCTGTACCGGACCAATCATCGGCAACCTGCTTGTATTGGCCTCCAAAGGAAGTTACTATGGTCCGCTGGTGGGTATGTTTGGTTTCTCACTCGCACTGGCGTTGCCCTTTGCCTTGTTCGCCTTCTTCCCCAGCAAACTCAATTTACTGGGTAAAGCCGGCGGATGGCTCAACTCGGTGAAGGTGACACTCGGTTTTCTCGAACTCGCGCTGGCACTGAAGTTTTTGTCTAACGCGGATCTGGCGCGCAACTGGCGTATACTCGATCGTGAAGTATTCCTTTCACTCTGGATCGTTATTTTTCTTTTACTCGGATTATATCTTTTAGGCAAACTGCGTTTTCATCACGATGACGATCTTCCTAAAAATGACTTCGGGCATCCCTATCTCACCGTTACCAGATTATTCTTTGCCATAGGAGCCTTCACATTCATGGTATACATGGTACCCGGACTATGGGGCGCGCCGCTGAAAGGCCTGAGTGCATTTCTTCCTCCGATGGGTACACAGGATTTTAATTCGGCTAAATCACAAGCGATTGCCGCAGGAGGATCATCCTCTAATAACGGAGCATTGCCTCATCCGCAAAAATATTATGAGGTGATGAAAAAGAATGAGCCGGATGTGGTAGTCAACAACGGTCTCGTTACTTATTTTGAATATGAAGAAGCCCTGGAAGTAGCAAAAAAAACCGGCAAGCCGCTTATGCTCGACTTTACCGGCATCAATTGTATTAACTGCCGTAAAATGGAAGGTCAGGTATGGAGTGATCCGCGTGTGATGCAAAAACTGAAAGACGAATTTATCATTGCCTCTCTATTTGTGGATGTGCATCACGGGGTCGATCTCCCCCCCGCCCAGCAATATTATTCCGAGGCCTTAAAAAAACAGGTAGAAACGCTCGGCGACCGCAATACCGATATTGCCGTTACGCGCTTCGGCGCCAACACACAGCCTTATTATTTTTTCCTGGATGGTAATGAAAAAAGGCTGATACAGGAAGGTTATGGTTATGATCCGGATATAGATAAGTTTCTCCGGCATTTGGATGCTGCGATTGCCGAATTCAAGAAGAAGAAGTGAGAGGCAATAAGTCAATCAGTGAATAAGGCAATAAACAGCCATAGTTATTTCATTCACGATTGACTCCCGAAGCTTCGGGATCACCATTCATTTATTCACTTATTGCCCTATTCACTTATTCATTCAAAAAATAGCCTCCAACTCCTTTAAAGAATGCACCGTATAGGTCGGTTTAATAGAGGCCTCAATACGCGTGTGATTCACAAACACCTGGTCCATGCCCACATTTATCGCACCCTGAATATCCGCGTCCAGTGTATCGCCGAGCATGATACCGCTCTCTGCAGTCGCGCCGGTTTTGCGGAATGCATATTCAAATATCTCTTTGTTGGGCTTAAGACTATTCGATCCTTCGGACGTAATCACTTCGCCGAAAAATTTATCAAGACCAGAATGACGCAGCTTAGAATGCTGCACGGTTTCAAATCCGTTGGTGATCAAATGCAACTGGTAATGACGGTCGCGTAAATATCCGAGGATCTCCATTGTGTAAGGAAACAGCAGGTTGCGTGTCGGCAACATTTCCAGGAACCGCTCGCTCATGCGGGTTGAAAGTTTATCGTCGGCAATTTTAAAATCCAGCAGCGACAACCACATCCGCTTTACGCGCAATTCCGCCTGGGGGATATACCCTTTGCGGTAACGTTCCCATAGACGGTCGTTGTGGGCGAGATAATTGCGGTAGAAAAGATCAAAATCGTGTACGCCACGCTCTGCCAGTTCCATCTCGCTATACAACTCGATCAATGTTGCGCGTGCATTTGCTTCGAAATCCCACAGGGTATGATCCAGATCAAAAAATAAATGCGTGTACTTTTTCATGATAAACAATGCCGGTTATCCGCCTTTCAGGGCTTCCATTACTTCTTCCCGTCGTCGCCGGCTGACTTCTACCCTCGATTGATCAAGCATGACCAACACGCCCTGGGCATGAGAAGATATTACATGTTCTTTATTGACGATATGCGATTTATGTACGCGTATAAAACCATGCCCCGACAGTATCTCTTCGTACTCTTTCAGGGTCCGGGAGATCAGCAATGGCTTTTGTTTGACAAAATGAAACCACGTATAGTTGCTCTCCCCTTCAAGACGGATGATTTCACGTGGAGAGAAAAAGTAGGTTCCCTCGAGTGTCGGCAATGCGAGTTTGAACTCCTGCTGACTGCCTGCCGAAATATTATGCAACAGGTTATTGTACAATCCCTGCTGGCCGTCACGTTGTTTGCAATGTATTTTATACCGGTCAATGGCCTGCCGCAATTCGTCGGCATCGATGGGTTTCAGCAGGTAATCCAGGGCGCTGAAGCGGATCGCCTCTATAGCGTATTTGTCATAGGCCGTTGTAAAAATAACCGACATATCACCCGCACCGGTCTTCTTCAACAATTCAAATCCTGTCATCACCGGCATTTGCACATCGAGGAAAAGAATATCCGGCTTTATCAGCGCGATCTTGTTCATGCCGTCATTGCTGCCGATAGCTGTTTCCACAGCCGAAATCTCCGGCACATAACGCTCCACCATCAATTGCAATGTGTGAATTGCCGACAACTCATCATCTATGATCAACGCTTTTATCACAGTTCTAAATTACACAAAACCCTTGCTTTGCAGAAGCTTTAGCGAGTTTATTATTTATCATTCATGCCGCAGTAAAGAATGAGGCGGACCATGGTTCCTTCCACTTCACCATTGACGCCAAGCAGATCTTCCACCTGCACTTCAAAGGTTTGCTGATATTGTTGTTGCAATAATTGCAGTCGTTTTGTTACCAGTTGCAACCCGCGGGATTGATGCTGGTTACCTGAGCCGGCCCGCAGCCTGGCCGATGCCTCGCGGCCAATACCATTGTCCGTGATCCGGCAGATCAGGAATTCGTCATGGAACAAAGAAAAGTGAATATCGAGCCGCCGGTCACCGTCGCGCGGCATCAGGCCGTGCCAGATGGCATTTTCTGTAAACGGTTGCAACAACATCGGCGGAATTTTCAACTCGGCCGGATCCATGTCATCACCATGTACAATACGGTACTGAAAACTATTACCCAGTCTCAGCTGTTCGAGCTGCAGGTAGAGATCGAGTATTTCTATTTCTTTTTCCAGGGAAATAAAATTGAATTCCGAATGCAGCAATACCTCGCGTTGCAGCCGGGAAAACCGCGACAGGTAGCGGTTTGTCTGATCGATATCCCCTTTTAAAACAAACTGCTGGATGCTGTTGAGCGCATTGAAAATAAAATGCGGATTCATCTGAGTCCGCAATGAAGTCAATTGCGAGGTAGCCAGATCCTGGTTGAGTTTAAGTACCTCGATTTCCCTTTCCCGTGCCTGTTGTTGCGTTCTTATTTTATCGATCTTATCTGCACACAAAGCAGCAATAGTAAGCATGATCTGCAAATGCCGCGGATTATAAAAATTACGCCGGTGATGTTCGCTGTCGATCACCCCGATCACTTCCTGTTTGTCGATAATCGGAACCGCCAGTTCCGACAAACGCAATTGGTCATCTACTATATACCGCGGGTCTAAAGTGGTGTCCGCTATGATGGCGGCTTTGCCATCGCGCGCAACAGCGCCTACAATCCCCTGGCCCACCGGTATTTCGATCGGGTTAACGATCTTCTTTTCCCCGGCGCTCTTGGGCCCCCATGCCGCTTTTTGTACCAGCACATCCCTGTCCGCATCGCGGAGATAGATTACACAATCTTCAAAACCCAGTTTCGAGATACAATTTTTTGCCACATCCCACAACATATCTTCCACATTCACATGCCCGCTCATCGAGGTAGCAAAATAGTTGATCACCTGCTCCGTTTCCAGTTGGTATTGAAAGCCGGATGCTTTCAGTTGCTGCAAAGCTGTCTTTTCTTCTTCGCGGAGCCGGATGCGCCGTTCTCTTAATCTTACCAGCCAGTAACCGCCCGCCAATACAATCAGCAAGGCAAGGCCTATAAACCACCATTGTTTCCATACCGGTTCCTTTATGCGGAAAATATAGGAGGCCGCACCACTCCAGTTATTGTTGCCCGCCGCGGCCATAACTTCAAAACGATAGCGGCCGGGAGATAAATGGCGGAAAGTAATCGAGCGCAAACTACCCGCGTCAATCCAGGAAGTATCGGTTCCCATCAGGCGATACCTGTATCTTATGCGTCGCGCATCCGAAAGATGTACGGATAAAAAGTGAAAGGTTATACTGTTGGAAGAATAAGGTAGTTGCAAATGATCCGGCAGTTCACCGGTTTTGTCTACTTCCAATATAGCAGAGGTCAACGTATCACTGTTGGAGCCCGTGGTGATGCCGGTGATCACAGGAACAGGCGCCGTGTATTGCGTGCTCACAGCAGCCGGATGAAAATAACTAACCCCGGATGAAGTGGCCACCCATATGCGTTGATGACTGTCCTGCAACAGCCGAACGCCATGAAACGGCTTGTCCTGAAATCCCTGCATCACGCCATAGTTGTCGATGATGCAACGGTCCGGCCCATCGGGTGTCAATCTTGTTATACCACGGTTGTTCACAGCCCACACACGCTGGTCATTATCGCGCAGCAAACGGAGATAGATGGATGAAGCAAGACCATCGGCGGGAAGCAGTGATTTACGAAAACGGATAATGCCATTTTCATAAAAACAACAAAGAATACCATCACCCACCGTACTGATCCAGATATGACCCGAAGGATCCATGATGATATCGGTCATGATATAAGCTTGCCGTGGTGAACCGGTAATGTCGATCGGCTCCAATGAATCATCTTTTATTTCCAGCAAACCGGTATTCCCTGCAAAAAAAAGCCGGCCGTCGTGCATACGGACAGCACTCCGCACAATAGGGAAATCCGTACCATTTGCCGGACAGGTATAGGTGGTAAATGAAGGCCTGTCTTTCCCGTTATCGTTTATCTGCGTTACACCACCATCTCCCGTGGCATACAAAATGCCCGGTTCACCGGCAATGAGTTGATAACATGTATTGTCAAGCAACCCGTCTTTAACGGTAAAAGTTTTACTACTGCCTTTGTACGATCTTGCCAGGCCATGATTCACAGAAGTCAGCCACAATGCACCGTTTGCATCTTCGAGTGCGCTCGTGATCTCCGCACCCGGAAATATTTTTTCAAACTGTTTAAAATCAGCAGCAGCGGATTGCCGGATAAAAAGTTCTCCTTTTCCTGAACCTAATAGCAGGCTGCCGTCTGTGCGTTCGGTCAATGCATATCCGCTGATGGATGGGAGGAGCGTAAAAATATTCCGTTGCACAAAAAGCAATTGTTCATGCGTACCGATCCACCAATCGTTCATTTTATCATTGAGGAAACAGCTTTGCCAACTGCTATACGTGTCAGGCAACCGCACACGCAGCGATAATCGGCCCGATCCGCGATCATAATTATAAATGCCTGTTCCACTCAGCAGGTATAAACTGTCACCTTTTTTGAGCAGGGCATCACTGGTGCCGGCAGGTGTGGCCAGCTTTTCACAATGATTGCCTGAGAGGCGGTACAATCCGCTTTGCAGCGCGGAGAAATAAATATCTTCTCCCGAAGCGGTCAATCCTGTTATATAATCGCTTTCACCCATGCGGCAGCGGACTATGAGTTGACGGCCATTCCAGGAAAAAAGGTTATTTCCATCGGTAAAATAGATAAGTCCGTCCGAAGTCACTCCTTTGGATATACAAGGTTGAATGGCAGCATATTGCTTCCAGGCTGGTAATAAAAATTTGTCCCAGTTGGCTTGTTTTGTTTTCAACAGTTCACGTCGGGTGGGTTTTGTGAGCAGCACGGGGCCTTCACCAGTAGCAAGCCAAAGGCTGTCCGTTTTTCCGAAAAACTGGTAAACAGGAAAAGCCCGTTCTGCCTTTACAAATTCGAGGGTGGGAAAGCGGTAAAAGAACAACCCTTTTTCTGTGCCGATCCAGATCGTGCCTTCTCCATCCTCCGTAACGGCATTCACTTTTCCTACTCTTTCATTGCCGGCAAACAACAAGTTCTCAAACCTGTAGCCATCGAAACGGCTGAGGCCGGTAGCATGACCGATCCATAAAAAATTGCGGCTGTCCTGGAATAAGCAACTGATGTTGGAAGAAGCAAGACCTTCGCGTGGGGTGAGTTCACGGAAATTAAAAGCGTCACTTTGCGCGTGCAGGGCAGGCGTAAAACAAAGCAAGGTCAGTAAGACCAGCAACCGCAGGCGTCGCCGGAAAAGTAGAGCCGGTGGCAAAAGAATCTTTTTCTGAAAGTACTGATTTTTTGCAGCATCGGACTGCCCGGTTTTCTGGCTGAGTGAGGCAAAGGTGGAATTCACCGAGCCAACGTTTCACCCTTCGGATGATTCGGGTTAATTTTACTGTTCAGGAAAAAATAAAGTATGCAAAATGCTCGTGTCGCCGTTGTAACCGGCGCTTCCCGTGGTATCGGAAAAGCCATCGCTGAAAAGCTGGCGGCGAATGGCTTCGATCTGTTACTCGTTTCCCGCAATGAATTTAAACTCTACCAGGCATTGGAAGAGTTGCTGCTGAAATATCCCGGTGTTGCGATCAAAGCCCGGGCCTTTGATCTTTCCGATGCGGCCGCGGCAAAAGCCTGCGGCGATTGGATACTCAGTAACACCAGCGCACCGGCTGTGCTGGTGAACAATGCCGGTACGTTTTTGCCCGGTGATATTTATAAACAGGAAGAGGGCATATTGGAAAGTCAGTTGGCCACCAACCTGTACAGCGCTTATCATCTTACGCGCGCCCTGCTTCCCGCCATGACGGCACAGAAAAACGGGCACATCTTCAACATCTGTTCCATTGCCTCGCTGCGGGCCTACCCGAATGGCGGTGCCTACAGTATCAGTAAATTTGCCTTATATGGTTTTTCGCAGAACCTGCGGGAAGAAATGAAACCACATGGCATTAAAGTAACGGCGGTACTTCCCGGTGCGGTAATGACCGACTCCTGGGCGGGGTTTGATAATTCGCAGGGACGCATCATGGAAGCTGCCGACATTGCCAACATGGTCTATGCAGCCACGCAGCTATCCCCGCAGGCCTGCGTGGAAGACATCGTCATCAGACCGCAACTCGGTGATCTCTGATCCGCTGAAACCGTCTGACTACCATTTGTCAAAAACATAGCCTGCTTCTTTTATCCTGCTTTATTTTACAGTCACTGATCTGAAAATGAACCGGATATTTCTATTCTTATTAACATTGATGGCCGGTATTGCGGCTAAAGCCCAACCGGTGTTCGAGACCATCGTACCCGAGCGGCCCGTAGTAGTGGGCGAATCTTTTGTAGTGCAATACCTGGTGGATGCCAGCCAGATCAGCGGTTTTGAAATCCCGTCTTTTTACCCGTTCAGAGCCGTAGAGGGACCGACAGAGTATCCCGTTAAAAATCAGCAACGCGGCGTTAAGAATATCGTGTATACGCTAACCGCCATCACTTCCGGGCACTTCACTTTACCGAGAGCCGTTGGCAAACACAAAGGCCGTGATATTTACAGCAAGGCGGTAGCTATTGATGTATTGAGTTCCGCAGATGCAGAGCAGATAGAAAAACTCAGTCTCAGCAATCAGAAAGGTCCGGCATTGAAGCCCGGACAAAATGCCGAATCTTTTGTAAAGGATAATGTATTTATAAAAGCAGAGATCAACCGGCAGCAATGTTATGTTGGCCAGCCGGTCGTTGCTACGTTCAAGCTCTATTCAGCTCTTCATGTGAATGCGCTGATCGAGAAGAACCCGGCATTTTACGGCTTCACGGCGCTCGATATGGTGAACCTGGCCGACAGCATCAGCAGCACCGAAGTAATAAGAGGAAAAGTATTCAATGTGCACGTGATCCGCAAGGTGCAACTCTATCCAATCCAAGCCGGACGTTTTCCCATTGACCCGATGGAAATACTGACCAGCGTGGACCCGGCAACGGTGGGTCATCCGGAGCAGAAAATAACCGAAGGTGTGGCGGCGGATGACAGTGGAAAATCGCAATACAAAACGAGGATCAGTTCACCCGAATTATTTGTAACGGTCAATCCGCTGCCAGTAGTGGGTCAACCGGAAGCATTCGAAGGCGCTACGGGTAATTTTTTCATTAAAGCCGAACTGTCTGTACCGCGGCTGGCACGCAATGAAGAAGGGCAACTGATCATAACGATCGTAGGCAAAGGCAACTTTACACAGATCGCCGCACCCGCCATAGCCTGGCCAAAAGGTATCGAAGGGTTTGACTCGTCGGTAACGGACAAGCTGGATAAAAAATTAAGTCCGGTTTCCGGCAGCCGCAGCTTCCGTTATTCATTTGTATCGAACACGCCGGGAGACTATACCATTCCGTCTATCAGTTTTATTTTCTTCGATAGCGACAGCAACCGGTATAAAACACTATCTACGCAGCCGCTTCAGGTAACTGTAGACAACCGTTTAAAAGAAACGGCGCCGAAGCTGGCCACTTATTCCACCGAAGGGGAATCCCGCAGTTGGTGGCTGATCATTGTTATTTTGCTTATACTGGTTGCCGCAATAGGCTTACTGATCTGGAAAAATAAAAAGCCCGAACCCTCCTCCCGGGTGGTCAATGCAGTACCCGAACGTAAACCCCCGCACGCGTTTCTCGCTGCTGCGCGCGAACATGTACATGATCCGGGTTTCTATCAATACCTGCAATCCGGCATCTGGCAATTCATCGGGGACCGTTATAATCTTGCCGGCAGCAGCATGAGCAAAAGCAATTTGTTAGCGGTGCTTACCCAACGGCAAACACCTGAAGCCGATCAACAGGAATTGCTGCAGTTGCTGCAGGAAACGGAAACCGGCATTTATACCGTCGCCAGCCTGGATCACGACCGGGAAGTGTTGCTGAGTCGCGCGGAGCTATTGTTGGGGAAACTGGATAAATGACAGTGTAAGGGGTATAAGGAGTAAGGTGTAAGGTGTAAGGTGTAAGGTGTAAGGTGTAAGGTGTAAGGGGAAAGGTGTAAGGTATAAGGAGTAAGGTGTAAGGCGTAGGGTGTAGGGTGTTAGATTTAACGGTGGCGGACAAATAACGGGACTATACCTAATGCGAGTAAGGCAGGAGAAAAATCTTTCCCGCGGTTCGTCTACACACAAACCACGGCTGTTTTACTTATTACTTACTACCTACACCTTAAGCCTTAAGCCTTAAGCCTTAAGCCTTACTCCTTCCGCCTTCCGCCATACTCCTTCTCACTCCGAATATTTATACCCGACTCCTCTCACCGAATGAAAGAACCGTGGGTTGCGGCTGTCATCTTCAAAATATTTGCGGAAGTTGAGAATGAAATTATCGATAGTGCGGGTAGTAGGATATACATTATAACCCCACACTGATTGCAGAATTTTTTCTCTCGGCACCACTTCATTTTTATTTTCGATCAGCAACTTCAGCAGCATGGTTTCTTTTTTGCTGAGCTGGATCTTGCTGCCGGTGCGGGTTACCGCTTCCTGCGCTTTGAAGTCGATGAGATTGTTGCCAAACGAGTAACTGTTTCCTACGGTGGATTTATCCTGGATTTTTTTATTCTTGTTGATCAGTTTGTGTACGCGCAAAAGCAGTTCTTCCAGGTTAAACGGCTTGGTCAGGTAGTCGTCGGCACCTTTTTTCAGACCAAGTACACGATCGGCGCTGCTGTTCTTGGCGCTCAGGATGAGGATTGGCACTTCGTTGTTGCTGATGCGGATAGTTTCCGCCACAGTAATGCCATCCATTTCAGGTAACATAACATCCAGGATAATGAGATCGAAATATTCGTTCTGTAATGCTTCGAGTGCGGCCGAACCGTCGTAAGCGGAAGTAATGGTGTACCCTTCGAGTTCAAGGTTCAGCTTGAGCGCTTCATGCAGATTTTGCTCATCTTCTACCAGCAGGATCGTTGTTTTATGCGCTGCATTCATAGTCAGACAATTTGTTGGGCAAAAGCGCTTCCGGTCTTCTTATTTCTATATCCTTTCGGACTAAGCTTATGCCAGTTGAAAAGTAACGGCAAATTTACTTCCAGTTGGAGTATGATTTGTCACCGAAATGTCGGCATTGTGATCGCGGGCGATCTTGCTGCAAAGGTACAGCCCCAGCCCGGTTCCCTGCGTTTTTCGTGTTGCTTCGTTGCCGATCCGATAGAACTTTTCGAAGATATTCTTCTTCTCTTCATCCGGCACGCCAGGGCCTTCATCGGTGATCTCCAGTTTTACCAGTTTTCCATCCGGGTAAAGGCTGGCATGTACGGCCTTGTCTTTGGGTGAATACTTGAGGGCATTCTCCACCAGGTTATTGATCAGCAGTTCCAATAGCAGCGGATCACCTTTAACGTCCATGTCGGGCGTGATGTCGTCTGTCAACTGACGATCGGGGAAACGGTTGCGAAAAGCATTCATACAATCCCGCAACAGGTCCGAAAGGTCGAGTTCCTCCCGGGACCAGGTATAACGTCCTCCTTCGAGCTGTGAAGACACAAGAATATTATTGGTAAGGGAATTGAGCCGTGCCGTTTCTTCGAGCGTCATGCGGATCAGTTTTTGCCGGCGCGCTTCGTCGAGCTGATGCCGCTGAAGCGTTTCAAGATTGAGACGCGCCACGGCTATCGGCGTTTTCAATTCGTGGGTTACGGCCATCATAAAGTTTTGCTGCTGAAGCTGCAGCCGGAACTGGCGGCGTACGGAACGGTATACGAAAGCCGCGCCGATCAGGATCAGCACCAGGAAAACAATGCCTTCCCCGATATGTTTGGTGCTGCTGCGGCGGTATTGATCGTCGATGGCTGCCAGTTGATTTTTATACAGAGCCGGGGAAATAGTGCTGTCGAGCGTAGCATCCAGTTGATGCACTTTGAACATACGCATCTGGTCGTTCTGCCGTTCGAGGGAAATCAGCCACCAGACCAATGCTGCTACAATATAGATCAGCATCATCCAGTAAATGATCGTTGCACGGCGGAGTTTTTTACGCGTATCGGCCATGAGCGTTGAATTGATCGGTCAGCGTACTTTCTCCAGGCGGATGCCCGCATCGAGTACGTATTTCAGGGGATCTTCCCGCATGATCTGCTGAAGCGTGAATGTATAAGTACCTGCCCGGAACGGTTGCGGAGGCCCGAGCGCGCGGCGGTGATAATAGATATCGTCCATGCCGGTACCTATCCAGCCCTCGTTGTTGGCAAGGGTTACATCTTCCCGGTTGTTGACAACGGTGGCCGATCCCGGAGCTTTTATTCCTAAATCGATAAAGATGTTGGTAAACTTGTACTGGTCGGTGTGCCTCATTACAAAGAACACCTGGTACAGGGAGCTGGTATCCGTGATCTCAAAAGTAAAGCTGGGTTTATAACCGCTCTTCCATTCCTGACCGGACATGGTTGCCGTTTTCTCATACAGGTCTACTGTTGTACAACCATACAACCCGAGTATAAGGGCAGCGCAATAAAAAAGCTTTTTCAAGAGATTATCTTTTGGGGCAAAAATAATACCTGCGCGTCGTAGCCGGAAACGCAGTATTTAAAGAACGTTCAATACCTGCTCTTTGGCTTTCTCCAGTTCATCCTTCATCAGCACTACGCATTTCTGGATGGTGGAATCGTATGCTTTGGAACCGGTGGTATTGATCTCGCGTCCGATCTCCTGCAGGATGAAGGATAATTTTTTTCCTTTTGCATCTTCGGGTTCCTGGATGATGGAACGGAAATATTCGCAGTGATTTTTGAGGCGAACCTGTTCTTCGCTGATATCGATCTTTTCGATGTAGTAAATCAGTTCCTGTTCCAGGCGGTTGGCATCGTAATTTTCCTTGCCTACTTTTTCTTCCAGCAGGCGCGTGATGCCTTCACGGATTTTTTGCTGGCGCAAAGGTTCGAGGCGCGTTACCTCATCCTGCTGATAAAGAATGTTAGTGATCCGGGTCAGGAGATCCTGCTCGAGCGACTGGCCTTCATGCAAACGATGCTGGTTGAGGTTGCCTGCCGCTTCGCGGAGTGTGCCCTGGAATGCTTTCCATTCGTCTTCGTTGAGTGTTTCGCTGCTTGGTGTAATTACTTCAGGCAGCTTCACGAGCGTACTTAATATATGAGAGGGATCGAGCCCGAGTGATGCCGACAATTCTGCCAGCGGCTGGTAATAGGCTTTGGCCAGCGACGTGTTGATGGTTACGGGTTTTGCACTGCCGGTGTCTTTCAGACTGATTACACAGTCCACCGTACCGCGCGACAACTGCTCGGAAAGAATACGGCGGATATCAAATTCAAAAGGCTTAAGGATCGCAGGGATCTTAAGAGACAATTCAAATTGTTTCCCGTTAAGCGACTTGATATCGGCAAGAAAGGTCTTATCTCCGATGGTGTGTTCCGCCCGGCCAAAACCGGTCATTGACTTAAGCATGCAAATGTGTTTGTTGTAAAGATATAGATTAGGCGTTGCATCAGGAGAAAATTAGCATTGGCAACATTTACCTGAAATAAAAACCCCCTCGGAGAACCGAAGGGATTATTTATATAGATGGGTTAGTAAGTACGGGAAATAAATTTCCCATCACAATATTAAATATAATTTTTACTATCCAAAAAATATTTGATAACAATTTTATTCACATTTTAAAACAGGCTGTGGATAAGCGGGGTCGTTTTAAACCGCTGCTGTCAAGGTTTTCAACAATATTATTTATCTCTTTATTCAACTTCACCAATCTTGTAGGCTTTTATACGATCGGCTGAAACCCTTGTTTCATCAGTGTTTCAGCCGATTCAGTTTTTTATATTATCATAAACGCAACATCTCTTCATTCAAAAAAAAATCAGTTTATGCTACTCCTTTTTTCAACCAATAACGGTGTCGGATACGGGCTTTCTTATCCCGAAAAAAAATTGCCGGTACATCCCCCGGAGCAAGCCGTCAACCTACCTTTGCGTAAACTTTTGTGTCATGAGATTTGAGCACCCCATACCTCTTACTACCATTGCTGAACTGATAGGAGCCGAACTGATCGGTAATACCACAGCCGCTGCGACCGGTATTAATGAGATCCATAAAGTAGAAGAAGGTGATCTTGCTTTTGTAGATCATCCAAAGTATTATGATAAGTGTATTCATTCCGCAGCAAGCTTTATCATCATCAATAAAATAGCTGATTTCCCCTCTGAAAAAGCATTACTGATCGTTGATGAACCTTTCGAAGCTTACCTGCAAATTGTCAGACGTTACCGCCCGTTCGAGCCTTCCATGCGACAGGTAAGTATCAGTGCTACCATCGGTGAAGGATCCCTTATAATGCCCGGTGCCTATATCGGCAACCAGGTGAAGATCGGCCGCAACTGCATCATTCATCCCAACGTCACCATCCTCGATTATTGCATCATCGGCGACGATGTGGTCATACAGGCCGGCACCACTATCGGCAGCGACGCCTTTTATTACAACAAGAAAACCGACCGCCCCATTCATTATAAAAAAATGGACAGTTGCGGACGCGTAGTAATCGGCAATGGCGTGGAGATCGGTGCGGGATGCACCATCGACCGCGGCGTAACAGCCGACACCACCATCGGCGACGGCACCAAGATGGATAACATGGTGCACATCGGCCATGATACCATCGTAGGACGCAACTGTCTGTTTGCCGCACAGGTTGGCATTGCAGGCGCCACCACTATCGAAGATGATGTTGTTCTCTGGGGACAGGTAGGCGTAAGTAAAACCCTTACCATCGGCAAAGGCGCCGTGGTCAATGCGCAGAGCGGCGTGCCACATTCGCTGGAAGGCGGCAAAGCCTACTTCGGTTCACCGGCAGAAAATTCACGCGACAAAATGAAAGAACTGGTTTGGGTAAAACGTATTCCTGAAATATGGAACCGCCTTACCAAAAACGAAAAGTCCTGATAACAATAAACCCGCCTCTACGGCGGGTTTATCTATTTTTATACTATTACCATTCCTATGGTATATAATCGTACGGCAACAGATCGGCGATATTTTTCCAGCTCCAGTATCCCTGGTTGACCCAGTCGCGCTGATCATAGTAATACCCATTCTCTTTGATCGCAATCCAGTTTTTAATATCAACATAAGAGATTTGTACCGGCACATCTTTCGGCAACTTAAAGCGCGTCAGGTATTCGGGCTCCGGCCGCCGGTCATAGGTAACGCTGATCTTCCGCGGAAACCACATCTCCACTTCACCCGTGCTATCCACCGCACCGTAGTACGCCGAATCGTATACATTCGCAATCGTGTTGAAGAGCGTATTATTCTTCTCGTCCAGCAGCCCGATACGGAATCCTTCCTGCTGCATGGTGCTGTCGTAATAACTACGCATGAAGTGCAGCTTACTGCCCATATAAGCTTTACCGCGGTTGGCCGACCAGGTTTTCATCATGGCAAAACTACTGTCCATCGGACTGAAGAGGCAATACCCTTTATAAAGGCTGATGTCGGTATTATAATAATAAACGAAGGAGTCGAGATTATAGGTAAGCTTGTATCCCAGCGCGCGGTTGGTAACCTTCAGTGGCTCCGTAGCGAGCACGCGCAGCTTGTTGCTTTTTTTAAGGAAATAAAATTTCAGCACATCCGGGTTTTCCAACGTGCATTGTGCCGCATTGGGTGTGGAGCCCACAAATTGTTCGAAAAAGAACTGGCCATATTTTTCCCACCCATCCGGCACTTCGTTGCTGCTCTTGATCACCACTTCGCTCATGCTGCGGTCTTCTTTTACCATTTCAATCGGCGGCAGCACATTATCGGCCTGGCTGATGCGGATCAGCCTGGTGCGGTAGCCGGTATAGGTAATGATCAATTCGTATCCGCCGGAACGAAGTTGCAGACTGAACTGACCCTCCCGGTTGGTGGTAGTACCGATGGTCGTATTCTGACAAAATACTGAAGCGGCAGATAAGGGTTCGCGGCTGGCGGAGTCAATGATGGTGCCGCTTACAGTAAACTGCTGTGCCGAAACGGAACCTGCCAGCAGGCAGAACAACAGGGAAAGAAAAATGTGAGTTTGTTTCATAGCTATCTGAATTGGACTAAAGATACGATGATTGTTATGCACCCTGTTGCGCTTTGTATTGTGCGCAAGCCTCGCTGATGGCCTGCTCAAGCGGAGTAAATTGAAAACCAGGGAGTGTGTTTAAAATTTTCTGATTGTTAAACCGTGTTTTGCTGTGGGCTACACGGGCGCTTTCTTTTGTAAGCAGTGGTTTATGGCCGGAGAAAAACGATTTTATTTTTTCCATGCGCCAGGCGATGGCGGCCAGTAGTGGCGTGGTTTGCCTGTGCGGACGGCGGCGGTTAAACCCGTCGGCAATGGTTTCTAATAATTTTTTAAAAGGCCAGTTGTCGCCGTTTACAATGAAACGACTTTCGGTAATATCGTTTTGCAGCATGGCCACGGCAGCGCGGGCAACATCTCTCACGGCTACAAAACCATTGATGCCCGGGCTGTACCAGGGAAACCCATTGTACATATTTCTGAAAATAGCGCTGCTGCTGCTGTGCCAATCACCATAACCAAGAATGGTGGAAGGATTGAGGATCACTGCAGGCAATCCTTCGCCCATGGCGCGCCATACTTCGAGTTCGCCGCGGTATTTACTTTTAGCGTAGTGGGTATTTATTTTTGTGTCTTCCCATTTTTTATCTTCATCCACCATGCCGCCATCGGCCGTGCGCCCCAGGGCGGCAACGGAACTGATATGTACCACGCGTTTTACCCCGGCCTCCAATGCCATGTTCATTACATTGGCCGTGCCGTCCACATTTACCTGGTACATCTGCCTGCGGTCTTCTTTGGCAAATGATACGACTGCCGCGGAGTGAATCACCGCATCAACGTTCACCAGTGCATCCTGTAACGACACCACGTCAAGGATGTCGCCTTCAACCCATTCTACATTGTCCCAGGTTGATTGTGGAATAAAAAATGGCAGCTTGCTGTTGTTGCGACGTAATGCACGCACAGCATAGCCCTGCCGCACCAGCTCATCGATAATGTAAGCGCCTAAAAAGCCTGTGCCTCCTGTAACCAGGACTGTTGTTTCCTTCAATTATTTCTCTGATTGATAATGATAAAAACCTTTTCCTGTTTTCTGTCCGAGTTCCCCCTTTTTTACCAACGCTTCCTGGATGTAGGATGGACGCAGGCGTTCCGGCCTGCCGAGTTGTTCGTATACCGACGAACTTACGGCATAGTTAACATCGTGGCCGATCAGGTCCATCAGGCGGAACGGACCGAGGCGAAAACCCAATCCTTCCAGCAGTTGATCCAATGTTGCCGGATCTGCATGTCCTTCTTCCACCAACCGCAATGCTTCCGTATAATAAGGTCTTGCTACACGATTCACGATAAAACCCGGGCGGTCTTTACAGCGCACCGGCGTTTTGCCCATGCGGCGTGTAAGATCGGTGAGTATTGCTGCCACTTCAGGAGCCGTCTGTGTTCCCTGCACGATCTCTACCAGTTTCATCAGCGGTGCGGGGTTAAAGAAATGCATACCGGCTACTCTTGAAGGAGTAAGGGTTGCTTCCGCAATTGCGGAAACGGAAAGAGATGAAGTATTGGTAGCGAAAATGGCGGTTTCGCTGTTTTGTTTTGTTAATGCATTGAACAAAGCCGCTTTAGGTTCGGGCTTTTCAATGATCGCTTCGATAAACACATCTGCAATACACTCCGAAAGATCACCGGTAAAATGAATGCGGTTGAAAATTGTGGCGGCTTCTCCGGCTTGTAATTTCCCTTTGCTCTCGAGGCGTTCGAGTTGACGCTGCAACTGACCACGTGCCTGCGTCAGTACATTTTCATTGAACTCATACAACAATGTGGAGAATCCGGCTGTTGCAGCTACCTGGGCGATACCGCTGCCCATGGTACCTGCGCCGCAAACACAAATACGGTTGATTGTCACGAGAAGGGTTTGTACAAATATAAGCCGAACAGGCCGGACCTGTTATTTATTGAAAAAACTCCTATCTTAAATCAATCATTCTACCATTATGACCCAATCAGCTTCCACAACCAACCGGCCAATCTCGAGAGTACCCTTGAATATGAGTTTCCTCGTGGCCATGGCACTTTTCGTGCTTCCCTTCGTCAATATCCGTTGCATGTACTCTCAGCAACGTGTTACCGGTGTGCAACTGGTGACCGGTTTTGAAAACAGCAATGATTTTATGGGAATCGGTAATCGTTCATTGGAACGCAACCAGCCAAATGTGGGCAAGCGTACACAACCGAATGTATTTGCGATCCTGGCGCTGGCGGCTGGTATTGCCGGCTTCGGTGTATCGTTCAGTTCATCGCGCAAGGCAGGCCAGTGGTGTTTTGCCTCGGCATTAACCGGTGTAACGGCACTGGTCATTCTATTCATTGATGTAAAATCATCGGTGAAAAAAATGGACCTGGGAGATTTGGGAAAAACCAGTGAAATGAACTTGCAACTGACCGCCGAGTTTACGGAATGGTATTACTTATGCGTCATCGCTTTTGCCGTGAGTGCCTATTTTGCACGGAAATACATGCTCGCTGTAAACAAGGTGTTGTTGTTGCGGGAACTGGACCTCCCTTCGACAGGCTCAGGGACCACCCCTTCGAGCCCTTCGAGCCCTTCGAGAGCCTCAGGGACCTCAGGGAGCGAAGGCACTTCAGGGGGCGAAGGCACTTCAGGAAACGAAGGCACTTCAGGAAACGAAGGGCAGATCGAGCGTGATCAGACTGCGTGAGTAAATTGTTTCAGGAAACGAAGATCGTTTTCGCTGAAGAGGCGGATATCGTTAATGCCATATTTCAGCAAAGCCGGACGTTCGATGCCCATACCGAATGCAAAGCCGGTGTATTTGTTGGGGTCGATGTTGCAGTTTTGTAGTACGTTGGGATGCACCATGCCGCAACCGAGAATCTCCACCCATCCGGTTTTCTTACAGATATTACAGCCGCTGCCACCGCAGATAAAACAAGTCACATCCATTTCGGCGCTGGGCTCGGTGAACGGGAAGTAAGACGGGCGGAAACGCACTTTCACATCTTTGCCATACATTTCTTTTACGAAGAAATACAGGGTCTGCTTCAGATCGGCGAATGATACATTCTCGTCGATGTACAATCCTTCCACCTGGTGAAAGAAGCAGTGACTGCGCGCGCTCACGGTTTCATTTCTGTAAACGCGGCCGGGCATCAGCATACGAATGGGCAGTTTGCCTTTTTCCATTTCGCGGATCTGTACGCTGCTGGTATGTGTGCGCAAAACCCAGTCAGGGTTCTGCTGTATATAAAAGGTATCCTGCATATCACGTGCAGGGTGATGTTCGGGCAGATTGAGTGCACCGAAGTTATGCCAGTCGTCTTCGATCTCAGGACCTTCTGCAACAGCAAAGCCGAGGCGTTGGAAAATAGACACAATGCGGTTGCGCATCAGCGTGATCGGATGACGGCCACCCAGCGGAAGGGGATCGCCGGGAAGAGAAAGGTCTACAGTGTCAGTTTGCTCTGCATCACCACTTACCCCGGCTTTCAATTCTTCAAAACGCGCTTCGGCGTATTGTTTGAATTCATTCAGCAATTGTCCGGCCTCTTTACGTTGTTCGGCAGCCACATTGCGCATTTCACCCATGATGGCTTTTACCACCCCTTTTGTTCCAAGGTATTTAATGCGGAATGCTTCGGCTTCTTTAGCATCTGCGGCCTGAGCGGCGGCCATTTCCTTCTTGTATTCCTCGATCTGCGATATCAACTGTTGCATAAGGCAGCAAAGATAAGGAATGGTCAACACACCCGTAAAGTTCCGGCACCTAACGCCCGTTGGCAGTACACGTCTTCAAATTTATTGGCTAAACCTGTATCTTGCAGCCCGTATGTCAGACTATCTCAACATTGCGGATTTCCTTTCTCCGGTTAACTTATCCGCTATTACCGACGACGAGGGTTATAAAGACGGACAGCTCGGCAAGTTCATCGATGTATATGAAGAAAGTTTCCCCGACCTGGACGAAGCGCATTTTGTGATCGTGGGTTGCGGCGAGATCAGGGGGAGTGGCGTACCGCGCCGCGAAAACGAAGCGCCCGATGTGATCCGCCGCCAGTTTTACCAGTTGTTTTTCTGGCATACCGATACGCGCATCGCCGACATCGGCAATGTAAAAACCGGTGCTTCTTACAGCGATTCGTATGCGGCATTGAAAATGGTGATCACCGAACTGATCAACGAAGGCAAGACCGTCATCATTCTCGGAGGTTCGCACGATCTCACACTTGCTCAGTACTATGCTTATGCCGGCAAGCGCCAGGTGATCGAAGCAGCCTGCGTGGATGCCCTTATCGACCTGGATATGGAAGCGCCTTTCCGTCACCAGCATTTTTTAATGGAAATGCTGACCGGGGAGCCCAACTTTATGCGGCATTACAACCATATCGGCTTTCAAAGTTATTATGTACATCCGCGGATGTTGGAAACCATGGACAAACTGCGGTTTGACTGTTTCCGCGTGGGTCATGTAAAGGAACGGATAGAAGAAATGGAACCCGTGATCCGCAACTGCCAGTTGTTTTCCTTTGATATATCAGCGATTGCGAGCGCCTATGCACCTGCATCCAGACTTTCACCGAATGGCCTTAATGGTGAAGAAGCCTGCGTATTGATGCAACATGCAGGCATGAGTCCGAATGTAAACACCATTGGTATTTACGGTTATGATCCGCAACTGGACAATGAGCAACTGACCGCCAAGCAGATCGCTCATATGTTGTGGTATACCATCGACGGCCGCAGCCGTGGCCGCCGCGAAGCCTCCCTCGACGACAGAGACGCGTTCAACGAATTCCATACTGCTTTTGCAGAAGTAGAAACCATTTTTCTCCAAAGCAAAAGAACCGGCCGCTGGTGGATGCAATTACCCGATCAACGGTTTATCGCCTGCAGCTACCGCGATTATCACCTCGCCAGCAATAACGAGATCCCCGAAAGATGGATCCGTGCACAGGAAAGAGGCTGACGCCGGACAGTACGTTGAACTTAAACCACGTCTGGTATCATCATGAAAAAAATACGCACCGGCATTGCCTCCTTCGGCATGAGTGGCAAGATATTCCATGCCCCTTTCATCCAGGCACATCCGGGATATGAACTGGCCGCTATTGTAGAACGACATAAAAACGATTCAAGAGAACTTTACCCGGATACCATCCTCTATCGTTCGGTAGAAGAAATGCTCGCCGATGACTCACTGGAACTGATCATCGTCAACACACCCGTACAATTACACGTTGAACATACCCGCGCCGCTTTGCTCGCAGGCAAACATGTGGTCACCGAAAAACCATTTACCGTTACACCCGCTGAAGCACGCGAACTTGATGAACTGGCCAAAGAAAAAGGCCTGGTGCTGAGTGTGTACCAGAACCGCCGCTACGACTGCGATTACCGCGCCGTTAAAAAAGTGCTTGAAGAAAACTTACTGGGAAAAGTGGTAGAAGCCGAGATCCGTTACGACCGTTACCGGCCCGAGGCATCGGGCAAGCTGCACAAGGAAGGTGATCTTCCCGGATCAGGTACCCTGCATGATCTCGGTGCGCACCTGGCCGACCAGGCATTGCAACTTTTCGGTACGCCGGAAAAAGTATTTGCCGATCTGCGCACGTTGCGCAATGGGGTAAAAGCAAATGATTATTTTGAAATACTGCTGTATTATCCCGGACTGCGCGTGCGTCTGAAATCGACCATGCTCGCGAGAGAAACCTATCCCGCTTATATTATTCATGGTACCGAAGGCAGCTTCTTTCAGCAACGTTCCGACGTACAGGAAGAGTTGCTGGCCGCCGGGCAAAAACCTTCACTGGAAGATTGGGCGCCTACTCCTTCCCAACCCGACGGATTGCTCCACACGCGGATCGACGGTGAAGTGGTAAGAAAAGAAACCACCTCGTCTCCGGGAAACTATATGGGCTACTACGATGACCTTTATAGAACGCTGCGTGAAGGAGCACCTAATGTGGTACCGGCTTCCCAGGCCGTGCAGACAATGGAGTTATTGGCAGCGGCGGAGCGATCGGCGACGGAAGGTAAAGTGACTGAATTCGGAAGGTGACAATGTACCACCGCTTTACGCCTTAATTACTTTGCGTCTTTGCGTGAAAAAGAGATCCCGGTTTCACGCAAAGCGACATAAGATGCAAAGGCGCAAAGATTATTCACTTATTGACTATTCACCATTCACTCTTTTGAATTGATATGAAACGATCATTCTTTATACTTGCCACTCTTGTCCTCGCTGCGTGTTCCAACAACCGCTACATTTCCCGCACGGCGGAAAAAGAAGTGTTGAATACAAGTGCCCTGAAAACAGCACATGTAGGGATTGCGTTGTACGACGCCGGCACCGGTCAATATATCTACGATCACCAGGGAGATAAATATTTTGTCCCGGCCAGCAATACCAAAATCCCTACCTGTTATGTAGCGATGAAATACCTGGGCGACAGCCTCGATGGTCTCAAATTTTCCCGCACCGGCGAAGGTTATTTATTACAGGCTACAGGCGATCCCACGTTGCTGCACAGCGATTATAAAAACCAACCGGTTTATAGTTTCCTTGAATCGATCATGTCCGCAGACAGCGTACGCTGGCTCACCACCAACTGGTCGGAGAATGCTTTGGGCTCGGGATGGTCGTGGAACGATTATGATGAGGCTTACATGGCAGAAAGAAGTCCGCTGCCTGCCTATGGAAACACGGTGCGTGTATCGATGCCCGGGGAAAGTTTATCCGTTGCACCGGCTTTTCTGAAAGACTCTTTTACTTTATCAAATGGAACACGTACTTCTGTAAAAAGAGAATTGGCCGATAATAAGTTCGCCGTTGTCAGTGGCCGCGAAAAATTGCGTGGAACTGAAATCCCTTATGTCACGCGGGGTTACTACACATCGCTCAACATACTCAATAGCCTGCTGAAAAGAAAAGTACCCATGCGCGCCGTGACAGATGAAAAGCTGCCGGTTTATTCGGTCATTCATTCACAACCCACAGACAGCATGCTGCGTCCGATGATGCACCGCAGTGATAATTTTTTTGCCGAGCAAAGCCTGCTGATGGTCAGCGATCGTTTGCTCGGTGTAATGAGTGATTACAAAGTGATCGACACCCTGCTTAAGTCGGCACTCAAAGATCTTCCACAACCTCCGCGCTGGGTCGATGGTTCGGGACTCAGCCGCTACAATCTTTTCAGCCCGCGCGATTTTGTGACGATACTCGACCGCATGCGCAATGATTTCGGTATGGAACGCGTCAAAGGCATTTTTGCTACCGGCGGACAAGGCACTATCAGCAGCTACTACAAACAGGACAGTGGTTATTTTTATGCAAAAACAGGAACGCTTTCCGGTGTAGTAGCCTTGAGCGGTTTTATGTATACGCAAAAAGGCAAACAACTGATCTTCTCAGTAATCGTGAATAATCACCAGTCATCTGCTACGGAAGTACGCAGGTCGGTGGAGAAATTTTTACAGGAAGTAAGACGGCGTTATTGATCAGCGGCCAAACATTTTTTCCAGTTGCTCCTGCCGGAACTCCAGGAATACCGGGTTGCCTTCCGGCGATGTATTAGCAATCTCACAGGCAAAAAGATCATTGATGAGCTGGCGCATTTCGCGCTCGGTTAACCGAGTGCCTTCTTTCACCGCCTGCTGTCGCGCCAGGGAGCGTATTAATTTTTCCCTGCGGGAAAATTTGAGATCCGAACTGAAGTGTTTGTACTGCTCTATCAGCATATCCACGATATGCTTTTCATTGCCATGTTCAAGGTCGGCAGGCGATCCCTGTATCAGGAAGGTGTGTTTGCCAAACGGCTCCACGAGATAACCCAGCTCCCGCAAATCGGGGATCAATTCTTCCAATATCACCGCATCAGCTGGCGTAAGTTCCAATGTGGCCGGGAACAGGCTTTGCTGCATGGCGATCGGCGATGCGGCGCTGGCTTTCGTAAGTTGTTCGTATAAGATCCGCTCGTGTGCGGCCTGTTGATGGATCAGCAGAAATCCGCTTGCAGAAGGGAAAACGATATAGGTATTCCGGATCTGAAAGAGTTCTGCCTCATCCGCAATGCCCGCCGGCGTGGCGTGCAGCGCCGCCGGTATTTCTTCCGGAAATTCTCTTTCTATGGGTTGCGGTACTTTCGGCGCTTCATAAAAATCTTTCCAGTGACGCAGTCCTTCCGCATTTTTTTCGATCAGGTGTGCCTGGTTCTTTTGCGTAAAGCCCTGGAACAACGATGTGGAAGAAGCCGAACTTTTTCTTTCATCCGTAAAAGGCTGTTGGATAGATGACAATTGCTGAATAGAAGCATCGAGATCAAAGTCGAGTGCAGGTGTTACGCTGTATTGCGCAAGCGCGTGTTTAACGGCCGCCTGTACAAAAGCATATACAATTTTCTCGTCTTCAAACTTGATCTCCTGTTTGGTCGGATGCACGTTTACGTCCACCTGCGTGGGATCGAGGTCGATGAATAACACATACATCGGAAAGCTGTCTGCCGGGATCATCTCCTGGTAAGCACTCATCAAAGCATGATGCAGGTAACCGCTTTTGATGAAACGGTTGTTGACGAAAAAGTATTGATCTCCCCTGGTCTTTTTAGCTGTTTCCGGTTTGCCGGCAAAACCATAGATGTTCATGTAATCGGTGTCTTCTTTCACCGTTACCATTTTGGTTTGATAGTTATTACCGAGCAATTGTACGATGCGCTGTTTCAGACTGCCTGCTTCGAGGTGAAACAATTGCTGTCCGTTGTTGGTAAGTGTAAAAAGAATATGGGGAAACGACATCGCCACGCGGGTGAACTCATCCACGATGTGACGCATTTCCGCGGCGTTGCTTTTCAAAAAATTTCTTCTGGCAGGCACGTTGAAGAACAGGTTCTTCATGGCGATGCTGGTGCCGGTGGCCGCGGCAACCGGTTCCTGGCGGCGCACAGTGCTGTTGTCTACTTCGATGTAGGTGCCCGATTCGTCCTGTTCCCTTTTTGTTTTGAGCTCCACCTGTGCCACGGCGGCGATGGAAGCGAGTGCTTCACCACGGAAGCCCATGGTGCGGATATGAAAAAGGTCATCGATATTGCGGATCTTGGAAGTGGCGTGCCGTTCGAAACACATACGCGCATCTGTTTCGCTCATGCCGGAGCCGTTGTCGATTACCTGCAGAAGGGCTTTGCCTGCATCCTGAATGATCAGTTTGATTTCGGTGGCACCTGCGTCCACCGCATTTTCCAATAACTCCTTCACAGCACTTGCCGGACGCTGAATCACTTCTCCCGCCGCAATCTGGTTCGCAATATTATCCGGTAATAAAACAATCTTATCCGCCACCAATGACAAAAATTTAAGCTACAAATGTAGGACAAACGCCCGCAAGCTGAAGCAGGCGCTTTGTTTTTTACCACTTCCCGCAGCAATCCGCATCCCTGCTAACCCAATACACACAACCACCCACGCGGCAAATGATGTGTAAATAAGTGAAAACTTAAGTCAGACAAGGGTTGCAGCACAAGCGCACCCGCAATTTCCGGCATAGATTTTTGGCATTTTTTAATGACTTGCCATCCCGATCAATGGGTTAAATGAACTATTTTTATTTTTTCCCCGCATTGGCTAAACAACACTTTTTTGACATGAGGATCAGCAAATTACTCGCACTATTTTTTCTCGCACCCTTGTTTGCACAGGCACAGTACCACAGCCGTCTTTCCGAAGAAAAGTGGGTGGACAGTGTTTTTAAAAAACTCAGCAAGGACGAAAGGATTGCCCAATTGATGGTGATCCGTGCGCATTCCAATCTCGGTCCGGATCATGTGGCCAAAGTGGCGAATGATATCCAGAAATATAATGTCGGTGCCCTCTGTTTTTTCCAGGGTGGTCCGGTGCGCCAGGCCAACCTGACCAATTATTACCAGCAGATCGCCAAAACGCCACTGATGGTGACCATCGATGGTGAATACGGCCTGGGTATGCGCCTCGACAGCGTAACCCGTTTTCCTTACCAACTCACGCTCGGCGCCACAGCCGATACAGGATTGGTATACCGCATGGGCCTTGCAGTGGGTGAACAGCATAAACGTCTTGGAGTACATGTGAACTATGCACCGGTTGTAGACATCAATAACAACCCCAATAACCCCGTGATCGGTTACCGTTCATTCGGTGAAGACAAAGACAAAGTAACGGCACTTGGTATCGCGTACATGCGCGGTATGCAGGACGCGGGTATCATGGCCTGCGCCAAACACTTTCCCGGTCATGGTGATGTAGATGTGGACTCCCACTTCGATCTGCCTGTTATAAAAAAAGTACGCAGCCAACTTGATTCGCTGGAGCTGGTTCCTTTCCGCGCGCTCATCAAAGCGGGTGTTGCCAGTGTGATGGTGGCGCACTTGTATATTCCTTCCATCGACAACACACCAAACCGTGCTACATCCATTTCTAAAAACAGTGTAACCGGTATTCTGCGTAACGACCTCGGATTTGAGGGACTGACATTTACCGATGCGCTGGAAATGAAAGGCGTGGCAAAATATTTTCCCGGCGGTACCATCGCTGTTGAAGCATTGATAGCCGGTAATGATATGTTGTGTCTGCCTGCCAGTGTGCCCGAGTCCATTGATGCCATTAAAAAAGCCATCAAGGAGAAAAAACTCACCTGGGACCAGATCGATGAAAAATGTAAAAAAGTATTGCGTGAAAAATACCGCCTGGGACTGAACCAGGAGCAGCGTGTGAGCCTGGAGAATCTTACCGAAGAACTCAATGCAAAAACGGATGCCATCCGCAAAGAAGCGGCACGCAAAACACTTACGTTGCTGAAGATGGTGAACCCAACGACTTTCCGCAACGACTACATGCAACTGCCACTGAAAAAAACGCAGAAGATCGCGTACGTAGGAATAGGTACGTCGGAAATCAATGCGTTTGGCCAGCGCCTGAAAGATGATCTGGGTGCGGACGCTTATTTCTTCAGCAATAAAGACGACCTGCCCAAAGGCGGCACCATCGTCAAAGCCATCCAGGACGGTAAATATGATGCGGTAGTTATCGGCATTCACAACATTAATCTTGGCCGCTCAAACAATTTTGGCATCAGTGCCAACGCAATTAAATTCTGGCAGCAGCTCAACAATGACCGTGCTATTACAATGGTGTTTGGCAATGTATTATCTGTTGCCAATTTCTGCCAGGCCCATACATTGGTTGCCTGCCAGGAAAATGATGATATCTTCCAAAACAATGCGGCCGACTGGCTGGAGGGACAATTTGTAGCTGAAGGGAAACTGCCTGTACGTGTGTGCAACTGGAAATATGGTGACGGCATTCAACTGCAATTAGGTGAAACACATCTTTTCCCTGTTGGTGGCGAACGCTTCAAAGCAATCGATTCAATCGTGAATGACGGCATTGCCAAAAAAGCATTTCCCGGTTGCGTGGTACTGGCTGCAAAAGACGGCGAGATCGTATACCACAAAGCCTTTGGCACACAGGAATACGAACCATCGCCTGCGGTACAACTCGATGACATCTTCGATCTTGCTTCAGTAACCAAGATATCTGCGACTACGCTTTCGGTGATGAAGCTCTACGAAGACGGTGATCTCGAATTAAAAAAAAAACTGAGTGATTACCTGTCGTGGGTAAAAAAAACGAATAAGGCCAAGCTTAAAATTGAAGACATACTGCTGCACCAGGCAGGGCTCGTTTCCTTTATACAATTCTATAAAGAAACGATGGACAAGGCAACCGGTCGCCCCGATACGTCGATCTATGCCGCGCTGCCATCGGACAGATTTCCCCTGCGTGTAGCCGAGCACATGTATATCCGTGCCGACTGGCAGGACACCATCCGCAAACGTATACTGGACAGCCCGCTTGGCGACAAAAACAAATACGTTTACAGCGACAACGATTTTATTTTCCTGGGAAAAATTGTGGAAGCCATCAGCGGCAAGCCGCTGGATCAATATGTAAGAGAGAACTTTTACGATAAAATGAATATGGTGACCACGGGTTATCATCCGTTGGACCGTTTCCCTCCCGCGCGTATTGTTCCGACGGAGCGTGATGACTTTTTCCGGATGCAACTATTGCGTGGTGATGTACACGATGAAGGTGCGTCGATGTTTGGCGGCGTGGCTGGTCATGCGGGACTTTTTTCCAGTGCATACGATTTGGGGAAAATGTACCAGATGATGTTGAATGGAGGCGAATTGAATGGTCAGCGATTGCTGAAACTGGAAACGATCCGCGAATTCACCGCCTATAAAAGTGATATCAGCCGTCGCGGTCTGGGATTCGACAAACCTGAAAAAGACAATGCCACACGCAAGGATCCTTATCCGTCGGTGCGTGTATCGCCGATGACTTTTGGTCATACCGGTTATACGGGCACTTGTGTGTGGGTGGACCCGCAGTATAATATTCTTTATATCTTTTTATCCAACCGTGTTTATCCGACGCGTAATAATCCCAGATTGTCGAGCCTGGGCGTAAGAGGAAAAATTCAGGATGAGTTGTATCGCGTACTGCTCGACTCGCCGGCAACAGGTCCGGGTTTTGAGCCGCAGGTGAAGTAGGCTATAAGTCAATCAGTGAATAGGTGAATAAAAAATCCCCTGCCGCTGGCAGGGGATTTTTCGTGAATGATGAATAGCTAATGGATTACAAGTACTATTGACTTATTCACTGATTCACTGATTCACTGATTGACTTATTGCCCTTCCTTAGGCGGTGTCTGTTTATTGTTATTATTATCCTGCCGTGATTGGTTGCCACCTCCCTGCGGGCGTGGCGGGCGTTGGCCTCTTTGTTGTGGTTGTTGCTGATTGCCGCCCCCTGATTTCTGCTGCCCTTCGTTTGCAGATCGCTGCTGTTGTCCGCCTTGTCCGCCGGAGCGACGCTGTTGTTGCTGTTGGTTGGGGTTGGGCCGCTGCTGCCGGTTTTGCTGTGGGTTGTTTCCCTGTTGCTGCTTGCCCTCGCCGCCTTGTCGTTGTTGCGGGCGACCACCTTCTGAAGAAGGTCTTTGTCCACCGCCCTGTTGTTTGGCTTTCTGCTGATGGCGGCGTTTGCGATCGGCCTTCTCGAGGCTGCGCAGGCTGATTTGTCCCACTACATCTACGAATTCCGGTTCTACTTCCTTCGGTTTGTTGGAAGTTACTTCTACGGTTTCGAGTTCTTCGGGAACGATGCCCTGCTGATTTTGTGATTTGATCCGCTTTACGCTGTCGATAGCGAGCGGGTATTGCGTGGTGCTTCCCTGGATGGAATACCACATAAGGTTCTTGAAAATATCTTTTTTAACGAGATAGGCAGTGCCTTTGGCTACCTGGATGGTATCGCAGTTGTTGGGGAAATGCTGCAATGCATCGAGGTAGGTATCGAGTTCATAATTCAGGCAACACTTCAGGCGGCCACACTGACCGCTGAGTTTGGTCTGGTTGATGGACAGGTTCTGGTAGCGGGCCATGGTGGTGTTGACCGATTTGAAATCGGTGAGCCATGTGCTGCAGCAGAGTTCGCGGCCGCAACTGCCGATGCCGCCTACTTTTCCGGCTTCCTGGCGTGCACCGATCTGGCGCATTTCCACTTTCACCTTGAATTCGGAGGCGTATACTTTGATGAGTTCGCGGAAGTCTACACGGCCGTCGGCAATATAAAAGAAGGTTGCTTTGCGTCCGTCGGCCTGCATCTCTACCTGGCTGATCTTCATGTCCAGCTTGAGTTGTTTGGCGATGGCGCGGCTGCGGATCACGGCTTCCGGTTCGCGGGCCTTGTTTTGTTTCATAAGGTCCAGGTCGCGGTCGGAGGCGTAGCGGAGGACCTTTTTCATTTCGGGATTTTCCTCGCGGACGTTGCGTTTTTTCATCTGGAGGCGAACGATTTCGCCGGTCAGTGAAATTTCGCCGACGTCGAAACCGCTGACACCTTCCACGGTGATGAGGTCACCTTTTTCGAACTGCTGAAGGGTTGTATTACGGAAAAAATCCTTGCGTGTTCCTTTATTGAAGCTCACTTCCACGACTTTGCAATAGCTCTCCTGGTCTACCATGGGCATATTGCGCAACCAGTCGTAAGTATTCATCCGGTTACAACCGCCTGTGCTGCAACCGCCGTTGCTTTGGCAGCCTCCGGGTTTGCCCCCGGTAGCGGTTCCACAACTACTACATCCCATATCTTAAAAATAAAAATGCGTAAAAATATTGTTTGCAGGAAGTTGAACGGAAAAAGTGGGGATGTAATGTTGCACAAAACCTGTGCATGCCGGGGTTGGCAGGCATGGTATTAATATATAGATCAGGTTAGTGCAACAGTGTTATCCTCACAGTCCGGTCGGCACAAGTGTCTTTATCACGACCGGCGTAGCCGGTTCTTCAGCTTCCTATTCTATCAAAAATAAGGTTTTTTGGGGGAAAAGGGTGGGGTGGGTTTGGGGGTAAACGGCCGTGGGCAATCAGTGAATAGGTGAATAAGTCAATGACTGCTTTGCTCGTACCCTAATTACTTATTGACCTATTCACTGACTGAGCTACTGCCGCTTTGATTTAACAGTTGCAAGTCACCCCCCCGCCGGTGCGGGGTTTGACTCATTTTATAGGGGTCCGCTATTAATCAATTTGTTAATAGCCTTCGCGTTTTCTATATTCGATGCACCAATCGATAAACGCTGTGAGAGTTTCGTTTTCTTTGGTGATTCCAGCATCAGGATATCCGAATGAGGAGAACTTGAAGATTTCCGGATCTTCTTTACCATCGAAATAGAAAAAGAAAAACTCATCGTCGCCCATCGCAACCACCCAAAAGTTATCGTCGATTTCGATCTTATCCTCCTTCAGCAGGTCAAGTGCATTCTGCCGGATCTCCTGCCAATAGTCATCGGTAACCGAACATTCCATATCTAAAAGCATATTGGCAGTCTCGCCGCCGAGGTAAAGAAACTCGCGGTAAGATTGCGGAAACTTCTTTCCTATCTTCTGCTCTATTGCTTCTATTACATCGAGTGATATGCCTTCGTTCTCTTCTCCATCAATCAGTTTTTGCTTCGACATTCTCTTTTGATACTTTATTTCCATAACACCAATTTTTATTTATTCAAATGCTTTAGTAATTGTTTAAAGGTTTTAACATCTTTCGTAAACCCTATTTTGCTTTTGATTTTCGTGCTTTGTACAAAAACTTTTGCATTGTACTTTTCTGCACGTAAAATGATCTGTTCGCTGCATCTAGCGCAGGGTTTCAACATGCTTTCGACATAAAGATTCATCCTTACCACCGGGCTTGGTACATTAGCCAGGTCTTCATCGAGTTTGATCAGGCTTTTATTCTCGGAGTCAAAAGCCCGCCTTGCCTTACCATCGCGAAATTCTTCCGATCTGAGCTTCAGGTCGTTCGTAACTTCCTTTCGCAGTACAACACCTCCCTCAAGATGATTCTTTTTGCTGTTGTTGGCAAGGTATTCAAATTTCAAATATTTTCCGTCGGCGAAAAAAACTTCTGCCTTGATAAAAGAGATGTTCCTGATATTTTTGTGGCCCTGGCGCAATGCAAAAAGTTCGAGGAGACGCCGGTTTGAAAGCCCGGTATGTTTTACCATTTTTCTCCATTTTTTCTGAAATTCCCTTTTTTGTAAATAACGTTCACTTTTCGATTTCATCATCCGCTTCGTATCGTCCACATAAGATTTGATCCTTTTGCCCGCATTATCAATATATTGATTCATCTTTCTGAATGATTTGGGCAGTTTTTTTATCAAGCTGATAGCAGCAACGACTGATTCGATAAAAAGGGCCAATCTTACCGCATCTTCCCCGAGATGATAAGCAACGCTATACTCACCATTATCACTACTATAGCGTTTTACAAACGCTTCAAATCCAGCCTTCAGCTGATCGATAATTTTGCCTGGGTTCTCGCGGTATTCCTGCAGGATGTTCTCGATTGTCCGTCTGAGTAACAGCCGTTCATTTTTGTCAGTAAGAGATAGCAGTAATGCAAGCAAATCGGCTATCGATGCTATCATTTCTATCACCTCATTCACCGCACCGGCAACAAAAGCGTACGCCAGTTGAAGATAGTGAGTGGAAGTTCTTATTATGTCTGCAATAACATCGCCGATGGACATAACTGCATCAAGTATAACTCCGATGGATTCGATCAATCCGGCAAAAAAGGGCCCGATAATGTCTACGCCTTCAAACCATTCGGCAAGTTCTTTCAAACGGTTCCGGAAGCGCTCTACCCGAACTTTGATACCCTCCCATTTTTTAGCAATAAAATTGAGCACTTTTATCAAAGTAGGCGCCTCGTATCCAGGATGGAGAGGATTCCAGCTTTTTTCCGGAATTTTCATACTTCGTATCAGCTCTGCCAGTTCCTGCAAAAGGTAAATGCCTAGTTGATATAACAATCCTACCTGTCCAAATTCAGAGGTCGATCGTTCCATTGCCGCGCGCACCCTTACCGCGTCTACTTTCTTGCCGTATTTTTTCTCGTTTGTAACGATGGTTTCAATAAAAATCTCTTTCCAATTCTCCCCTTCTTTGGCTCCCGTCAATACGGAATACAATTCGCGGGTCATTTTTATCAGGCATACCGGTTCTGAATAATTGCCTGTTTCATAGTACACACACATATCAACCACATCATCGTTTGCACTTCCGTATCCCTTATCGAGCTTTGTATCTTTTAAATAATTACTGATCAGTTTTGCACCGTCTGTATCCGATTCAAAGTGATAAATCCACTTCCTGACACGTTCTTCCTTTTGCTGAAAGTTTTTTTGTTGAAAACGTTCCTGCTCCCACTCTTCCATATTAATGATCGCGGTATCCGAATGTTTTTCAAACAAACTGTACTGAAGAGGTGATCTGGTGACCTCCACTTCCTGCCGTCCAGAAAAAAAATCCGGCATCTGCGGAAATTTATTTGCCATGTCTCTTTATTATTTTTTTGGAAAAAAGGAGCCGCCTTACAGCGGCTCCCGTATTCTGCTATTGATCGACTACTCCGTAGGAAGATCTTCTGCCACGCCCAGGCGCGCAGTTGATTGCGAAATCCCCGTCTCTTCAGCATCACCACATTCACAAGGCAATCCATCCACATCAAGTGCAATCCCTCCGGCCTGGATCACCGTCAGCGAAGTCGGCACCCGGCTTTCCCAGCTTTCCTCGATTTCATATTCAGGATTACGCAATTCTTCTATCACCGAGAGATACAATTCATCACCGATCACCGGCGGCTGACTGCCATTCCATACCTGGCCCGTTGCCATATAGTGCATTACCGCTTCTTCAAATCCGGGACGAACCGTGGCAATCACCCTGGCCATGCCACTCTGCAGGAACGAACGGAACAGCGCATCATCTACTTCTTGCTGATAAAGACGCTGCCAGTTGTTCTTACCGGCCCAGTAGAACGGATAAAGCGTATAGCTGATCTCATTCCATTCAAACGCCTGCTCGATGAATTTTACCAGACTGCTGTATTGATCCAGGTCGGCGTTATCGAGTGGCTTTTTATTGATCACACCCTCACCGCTGTACAACTCCTTACCCAGGTTATTGTGACCTACCAGGTAAGTGATGCAGTTTTTGCGCAACACCGTGTTTTCAATCTGGCGGAAGAAACCGGGGTTCACTTTTGCAGACTGTGTATTCGCGGCCAATGCATCTTCATATTCCAACCGCTTCTGGTTATACGCTTTCAGGATGGCATCGAAGGTTTCCTGTTTCCATTTGTTGAGCAATTCTTCGGTGGCTTCAAGACGCACCGTCACCGCAATGTTGAATGTGTGATAGTTTTCACAGAAATAACTCAATGGCAACTGGCCTTTGTAGTTATCCAGTTCCAGGTATACGTTGTCATCTTTGCGGATGGAATAACGCTGCTCATCGTACCAGTGACTGATGTTTCCTACGTTCACGCCAAAAGAGTGCATCTGTTTGGTGTCACCATCGTATTTGGCATACAGTTTTACGTTGGCACGTTTGGCTACGTACCCTTCGGGAATCTGCAGATCTGCTGAGCCATCAGTCAGTTCGTGATCGCCGAACTTGGCACCGGAAAATGATTTACCGATCGTCTTCAGTTTCTCTACGCATGGCTCAACCTCTGCGTTGTAGGCTGCTGCCCAGTATTTGTAGTTAAACTCGGTAATTTCGTTGAACGTGACAATACGGTTAACTCCCGCTTCTTCCGAACGCGGATCGACAGGCCTTGTCAGCATGGTACCCGTTACGTCTGGAATTGCCTTCAATGCTTCGAGGTGGAAGACCGCCGGCTGCGGAATCATGAACTCGTACATCAGTCGCTTACCGTAGTTGCGGATACTGTTCTTGAAGATTTTATCCACCCAGCGGTATACACCGGAAACGTGGCTGTCTCCTTCGCGGTTGTCGAACCCGTGCTTGTTCTGCTCTTCGTATTCTTCTACAACTTTGCTTATACGCTCTTCACGCACCCGTTGTACCACACGTTCCAGCGCACGCTCCGTCACATCCTTAGCATAACTAATCGCCTGCGAGTTGGATTGCTGTTGCGAATTATTCTGCGCATAACCTGCGGCCATGCTGATGGAAGCGCTCGGATAGTTAGCAGAAAAGTTGGTATTGGTCTGGGTACTGGAGTCTTTGTTGATGATGCTCGCCACTTCCTGCTGCATATCATAACGGCTGGTGCTCGTGGTATCCGTGAGTTGCTCTTTTTCTTTTTCCGTTTCCGTTGTGGTTGTTTCTTCGGAACTGCGGAAGCGGCGCGTACTTTTTTCTTTGTATTCGCGGGCCATGATGTTTTCGATGTGTGATACTTCACCGGGTACATAGCAGCATACCGTTTGCTCTACTTTCCGGTAATCGGCAATACCGAGTTGTTTGATGCCAAATCCTGTCGGCACGTACACGCTTACATTCCCCGGACCGGCAGCGTTGCTTTCATCCACATTCATCACTCCCGTAGCGCCGCCCTCCAGTTGTAATACAGTGGAGAAGATGATACGCAAACCATTGCTTAACGTCACTTCGCCATCTATTAAAAAGGAAAGTACACCATCCGGAACGGTAAGGCCCTCCGGATATAACTCCAGTACAAGTGTACTGCCGAGTGTCTCGCTGTTGAAGGCTGACAACCGCACCGGTTCCGACACGCCTTCAAAAGAGGAAGAATAACGTGCATCCAGGGCGGCAGGATTGTTATACCCTGTGTGAATGGCGAGATAAACTTTGTAGTTCGCACCCCTGATCTGTTCGAGCTGGATGCTATAACTGTGAACCGGTGCAGACGGTGGCAGTTCCTCCTCCACCGGAATCAGCACGTCCCCGATGGTCATCACCGGGCGAACCGGATTGCTGCCCGTGAACACCGTATCCGTTTCCTGGCGGAGCGCATCTGCAAGATCTTCCAGTACTGCATCGAATGCTGCGGGATAAGCCAGGTTGAGCTCATCAAGTATCTGACGTGAACGATCAGATAAGGTGGCAGCAACACCGGAGGTCAACTGATCTGTTGGCGTAAAAGAAAAAGCGGGCAAATCCAATCCATCATAATAAGGCTTTCCTGTTTCTTCATCGATGACGGGTATGGTGGTCTTCATGGCGCCTTCCAGCTCGGCATCATGAATCTGGCGTTGTGTTTCGTAGCTTTTACGGTTCGCACGCTCCCATTTTTTCTTCGCCTGTTCAATCTCCTTTACTGCATTCGCGATATCGCCGGCTTTAGCTTTTGCTTTTACTACTCCGATCTTTTCATTCAATCTCGCATACACGGTTCCATCAGCAAGACCAGGCAATCCTGTTCTTCCCTCTTCGTCTTCTTCTTCCTCCTCTGCGGGAGCCGGCCCGGTAACAAGACCAAAGAAGTTTTTGGGAATCACCACTTTTGAAAAAGCATATTTATCCTGCTCCGGTGTACTGTCGCTATGAATGACCCTGATGGCAATAAGCAAGTACATCAGAAAGTCGCGCATCTGCGGGTCTTCGCCAGTGATGATCTGGTAGAATAAATTATCCCAGAGATCAACGATATTGGCTTCCGTGTATTCACGCTCATTGAGAACGATACTGTATTCAGGATACGAAGTAACATAACCCGGCGTTTTGCTGATAGTATCGAGGTTTTTGATCATCCATCGTGTATACATGATCAGATCATAGCCTACTATCCCCGCCAGATCATCATCATTGACAGCCGGGGTAAACGTACCAGCCAGGGTTAACTGGCTTTGACGTTGTAAAGACCTTCCGCTAGCAGGACTGGTCAGCAATGTCTTAAAATGACCGAGCGTTTCCGGATCGGGATGGTAAAGAAACAGGCTTACGTCTTTGAATTTCTCCGGTCCCCGCATTGTGACAAACCGGAAAAGAGTGTTTGTGTTTGTTGACATGTTTGTTTTGTTTTTATAAATGAAAAAAGATGGTTGGCACCGGCTCGTGCGGGCATAGTTTTCCCCGCCCCGCACGGCGGGTTGCTTTTTTATTCTTATTGGGGAAATGATTTGCTTAACGGCTGATCAGGTATCCGGCCGTCAGTCCTGTTACGATTATCGAAGAGAGCGCAATCAGTTTTGTTTTGCGTCGTTGTTTCTTCAGATTCTTTGTAAGTTGCTTGTTTGCCTGAAGCAGTACTTCCTGTTGCCGCCAACTCTGATCAAAGGATGCGCGCAAGGATGCATAAGCAGATTGATGAACGGCAATGAGCGTATCCTTTATGTTCAGCAATGTATCCTGCTGGTGAATGACCTGGCGGAATAAACTATCCGATTTATTGACAACGGAGATGAAGGTATCGGACACATTACTTACCGTTACTTCTCTGAGTGTTTTATATAGCACTTTTTTGTGCGTGTCTGCTTGTTCCAATTTGCGCTTTGTGTCGGCCAGGTTAAGCGCTGCCTTGTTTTCTTCTGTATGCACAGCGGTTATCCTTCTATTGAATGCAGCTTCGTTTTTCTCAACGTCTTTACGGATATCGTTCACCTTCGGGTAAACAGGTGACTGGTTGCAGGTAAAGAGATAAACGGTTGCCATGCCCGCCATCATTCCAGCCGCCAGCAAGAGTATGTATTTATTAATTTTCATCCTTTTCAGTTTTAATGGTTTTACGTTCTATGGAATAACCGAAGCAGCCTGTTCCGATCATGGTGGCGAATGTGTAGAACATGTACTCCGGCATGTGGAGGTGGAAAAATTGTTCGGCTGCCCAACTCACGGTGACGACGAGCAGGAACAAAGCGGTGGCAAATTCGCGGAGGCTGAAGTTGCCGTTCTTGTCTTTGAATAATTGTTGGAAAAAAGCTTTCATAGCGTAAGTATTTAAAGGTTGATTAATCGGGATTAAGTACGGGTTCATAAGTTGCCAGCCATTTCTTTACATCGAACGAAGGGCAGGCTTTGATCACGCCGGGCAGATCGCGGTGCCCGAGAATAACGGCTGACGGGTAACGTTCCGAAAGCCTGATCAGCATATTGAACAAGGCCTGTTTTTGTTCATCGTTGCGGTTGTCGGCCGGTTTGTTGCCGGCATCTACACCACCGATATAAGAAACGTGAACCGCCTGTTCGTTGTAGCCTTTCGCACCGTTGGCAATGCGGCTTTCGGGTTGTAATTGCACCACTTCTCCGTTGCGTTTGATGATATAATGGTAGCCGGGATTCTTCCATCCGAGTTTGGTCTGCCAGTAATGCTGAATGCTGGAAATCTGCGTGTGCGGAGGGGTGGCCGTGCAATGCACCACGATGTAGCTGATATCTCTTTTCATGTTTTTTGTTTAGTTGTATTTGTCATTGATTACAACACAAACATACTATCGCAGAGAGGGGTCGTTGTCCGGTTTGGACAGGTTTGCGCACGTATGTGCAGCAAAAGGAAGGCAATGGAATAAATGCGTAGAAACAGGAGGTTTCGGGCACAAAAAAACCGCCAGGTGGCGGTTTTGAATGATGTTATAAGGAGATTATTTAAAGCCGGCAATCCGGTAAAATTCTTTTTCCAGTTTGGAAATATTTTCTTCCGTTACAACTATTTCTCTGTCTTTATGTTGAAGAACATATTGAACGAAATTGTCTTCAACTTTGAAATTTGGATATTTTTCGAGATAGTTGACAAAGTATTCCGGCCAAAGCCACTCGCCATCGGTGTCGACAGCGATATAACCAATATCATTGTCATCTTCATCCTGCGCAATACCCATGAATGGAACACAGAGCATACCCTTTTTTAAATATTCAATAACCGTTTCCCTGTGAGGGTTAATATCATTACCTGATAAATAATAAGGTTTGAGCTTATGGGCGAAAGGGTCGTCTCCATGCTCCTTAACAAATCCTATAAATTTCATACCTATGGTTTAAATGTTACAAATTTACCGCCCTTATCATGAATAAAATTACCGAAATCATCAACAGATATACGCTCCGTGGGAGCTTCAATGGCAACGTTTAGTAGCTTAGCTAGTTTTGCAGCAAACCCATCAGGTCGCGCTCCAGAATGGCATACAACCAATCGAATTGGCATATCTTCGATCCATCCATTTTCTTTTATTATTTTTACGTATTCTTCCGCTTTCAACCATTGATCTTTATATCTGATTTGCTTTCCATTTGGGCTCCCATGCGTAACAATATTAAGCAGATTTTCCTCTCCCCGTTGGACCAGTTTAACTGTGTTACGAAACGCTTTATCATCATCACTAAACTTAAAAACCCTAGCCGCCATCCAGTCTTCCTTGTCCCACTTCAGCAGATCCTCGACCTTGAATTCCTTGATCCTCTTTTTGATGGCGAAGCCCTTACTCTTCAAATAATCTGCAACGTCCGACAATTTCTTCTTCGGATTCCGGATGAGCTCCAATAATCCTTTCAAAAATACTTTAATCTTATCTATAATCGTCGCGCCTCCCGTAGCCAGTGCGATAATTGTATCCACAATCAACTCCGCCAGATCCTCGCCCAGATTTTTTGCCAGTTCGTAAATGCCCTTATCAGACGAATACCGTTTCTTCAACTCACTGATGATCTGACCCAGCATTGTTTTCATGAACCTGAGAAAACCTTTCTCGCGGATCTGTGCCCTTAGCTTTTTCAATCCCTCCAGAAACAGCCGGAGCCGCTCCGCATCCATCAAATCCAATACAACGGCAACCAGCCGTATAAAACCTGTCACCACATTGATTACGCCATTGTAAATGCCAACGAGAAAAGCATTAAGGATATAGATGGCTTCCTGTAAAGTAGTAACCAGCTCTTTTACTACCCCATTGAACTCCCGGAGCGTTTTTCTTATCTCTCCATAGTAGTGACGCAGAAAGGCAAGCACGCCCTTCTTATCCGGATCATTCACCTCATCATGCGGTTCACCCAGGAATAAAGTAATCACCGAATCAATTTTAGAAAATGCCTTTTCTACCAGCTCATAAGGTCCCTGAATGTTAACCGGCAGCAAAGGCGTATAATCAAGCCGGCCTTTTTCATTCCTGTTTCCGGGCAGCCAATACCGCTTGTTTTCCAGCTTAAGTTCACTTAGAAGCGCTGCCAGCTTTTTTAATAAAAAAACCAGCAGGTCCTTCGGTAACTTTAATAACCTGGCAACAAATAGAATGATCTGTTGTACCGTATTTAATTCTTCACCATGTTGTGAGTCATATTCCTTTTTTACCAGCGAATAAACATCATTAAAATAATGTTGCTGTACCAGTTCAGAATAGGGAAACAGCCAGTGCAATAATATCCCTGTTAGCTTCGAAAAATCTTCCTGGTTGTATTCCAGCGACGTCAACTTGTAACCAAGACCAACGCTTACAAATTTTTCTACCACGAGGTGATTAAAACCCGAGAATTCTTCAAGCGTATCTGTGCTACGCATAGTACCGGCGTACCGGCTGATCACTTTTTTAGCTTCCGTTTCGTTGAGACTGATGAAGGCTATGATCTCCGCAGGCTCTGCTATCAGATTTTTATGTGTTTCATGGAGATTTGCTTCTGAGGAACGCATCACCAATGCCGTTCTCGCTTCATCAATCGGAGAATTATTCCGGTGCTGATTGCGGGCGCCACCATCTATATGCGCCTGCGTATTCCGTTCATACCGTTCTGCAAGATCCCAGTATTCCCCGAAGGAACTATGACTGAATGGGGAAGTAAAAGATTGACCCATGGCTTGTAGTTTCAAACAAACATACTATCGCAGAGAGGGGTCGTTGTCCGGTTTGGACAGGTTTGGGTAGTTAAAAGAATAAATGCGTAGCAACAGGAAGTTTCGGGCACAAAAAACCGCCGGGTGGCGGTTAATTTTCTTTCCAGTAATAGGCTTCTAAAAAAGCTAATAGCGTTTCGTCCGTATCAAATACATGAACAACAGGCAGTCCATCTGCAAAACAGGTGAATTGATATTTTTCCTCCTGCAAAACGATATGTGTCATCATTTCAGTCGCTTCCTGCTCATCTTGTGTATGAACAGTACAAAATAATATGTCGACTCCCGGACGATAAATAGCCCAGTAACCCTTCTCATTTAATTTATCTGCCAATGCGATCAGTGTATCCGACATGCCATCAAGATACCGATTCCGCACATAAAAAAAACCACTTCGCAGTGGCTTCATCCAATTAACAACCTTGCTACTTTAATAGCCTGCCTCATAGTCTTTGGGCAATCCGAGCTTGTCGAAAATAATGGACACCTGTTTCACTGTGTAAAATCTTCCTATTCTTTTGCCGATCACTTCGTCATGCGGCTTGAGCCAGCGGTTCATGGTACGCACACTGATTTCATACAGTTGCGCCAGTTCACCGATGCTGTACACCTTTGTTTCCACCACCTTTCTCTCTTTGCTCATCACTATCATCGTTTTAGTTTTTTACATAATCATGCGCGTGTGTACCATCCGATGTATTCACTTACATCGAGCGATAACAAAGCGGCCATTTCCATTACACCCAATCCCTGCCGGCTCCTGTATTCTTCCGCCAGCAGAGGAAGCAAGCCGGGTGTTTCCGGTTGCACATCCAACTCTTCGGGTTCATGCCTTCTGATGTTCTGCTGATTGAATTGCTGCAACAAATAACGTTTCTGGTTAGCGGTGAGGAAACCGAGATCATCCGCGCGATATAACAAGGATATCATCGACACCTGCCATTTCTTTTTTAACGCTGCCAGCAAAGGCAGTGTAACGCCTGGCACAAAATCAGGACGGATATCTTCTTCGGGCATGAGAAAAGCCGCAGCAAATACATTGGCGTTGCGCGATATGTTGCGCTCATGATCCGGTGTCAATCCGCGGTGCAGTACCAGGTGTCCTAATTCATAAGCCAGCGAAAAACGTTGGCGGTCGCCGGTTAATGCAGTATTGAGTATGATCAGCGGAAAATCGTTTTCGGTAGTAAGGCTGCGGCTGTCGACACGCGTGGTGTTGAAGTCGAGTTCCTGGATCATAATGCCTTTACGCTCGAGTAAGGGCATTAGTTCTGCTACAGGACCTGCTGGTAACAACCATTCTTTGCGCAGTAAGGCCGCTGCTTCGGCCGGGTGTTCCGGATCATACAAGGGCAATTGTGGCGGAGTCGTGTTGCGCAATGTTGTCAGCAATTCAACATTCAACCGGACGATATTCACCTGGGCCTCGATGGGATTCAATACGGCGGCGGGCACATGATGGCGTTTCCGGTAGGCCATATATAAAGGCAACGGTTCGCCGGGCTGATAAAAAAACTGTGCGGGATAGCCGGTAGCCTCCGACAAACGCTCCAATAATTCATCGTTGACATCGGCCTGTCCCCTTTCCAGACGCGAGATATTTACCTTGTAAGAATTGATTTTACCGGCCAGCTCCTGCTGCGTCATGCCGCGGGATTCGCGGGCCAAAACGATCATATGAGGATTGATAACTTTCATGGAAAGGTTGCTCTTCCAAAGTTATCCGTTTATTTGTAAAAACTAAAAAAAAGTAACAAATATCTTTTAGTTACATTTAATCGATATAAATCAACGAGTTATAAATGCTACTATTTTTAGCATTTTAATGTGCTCGTTTTTCATATAGTAATTGACAGCCTGAATTTTTGTTGAATTAGGGAGAGAAAATGCCGGATGCGGACCCTTCGAGCCCTTCGAGAGGCCGAAGTATCGGCCTCAGGGGCCTCAGGGACTTCAGGAACCCTATGCCTTAGCCCGAAGCGTCGGCCCGAAGCCTCGGGCCTTTTGCCTTATGCCTTTCACAACATCACTACTTTATCTCTTATGATGTGATACAGCTTAATGGTAAGCGCATGAAATAACATCTTGCCATTGGCATTGCGTTCTATATAATAAGCAGCTTTGTCGAGCTCTTCGATGATGGCCTGCTGTTGCTCTATGCCGGCAATCTTATTTAAGCGATTAGCAAAATCTTTTTCCCGCTCAGGCATCAACTGACCCGCCGTTTCTTCCAACACACGCAGGCGAACAGCCTGTTCCAGCAAGTGATTGAAGTAACGCAGGAACTGCTTCTGCTTTTCACGTCCGAGCTTGTTCACCTCATCCACCCATTTGGTCTGGGCAACAGGACCATTTTTCAATATCGCATTCAGCCATTCCCTTAATAAACCCTGCCAGTCTTCATCGGCATGTTGCACCTGCTGCAGCGCTTCCCGGTAATTGCCTTCGCTCACCTGCGCCACCTGACGTGCCACCAACGCATCGGTATTGTTGCGGCTGATAAGTGCCGCTTCTATGTCGCGCGTTTCAGGCATCGGCACTTTTACCAGTTGGCAACGGCTGAGAATCGTTGGCAGAATCATCGATTCGTTCTCGGCAACGAGAATGAACAACGTATTCGCCGGCGGCTCTTCAATCAGTTTAAGCAGTTTGTTTCCCTCATTGCCCAGGTATTCCGGCAACCACATCACCAATACTTTATAAACGCTTTCGAAGCTTTTAAGATTTAGTTTGCGGATAATTTCATTGCATTCATGCGCGGTGATATTTCCCTGCTTATTTTCTGCACCAATGAATTGCAGCCAGTCATATACATTTCCATAAGGATAGGCTTTCATGAACTCGCGCCATTCTGTGATGTAGTCGGTGCTGACTGGCGGACTGCCCGGTTTTTTCGTAACCACCGGGTAGGAATAATGAATATCGGGGTGCGCATATTGGGCTGCTTTTACGCAGGCAGCACATTCACCGCAACTATCGTAAATGGAGGGCCTGGCTACAGGCGCAGGTTCTTCACCGAATAACGAAGGTCCCGCCGGGGTTGCGTTGTTATTGTTCACTTTTTCACAAACCACGTATTGCGCCAGCGCCATTGCAAGCGGTAATGCGCCACTTCCTTCTTTTCCCAAAAACAATAAAGCATGAGCCAGCCTGTTTTCCTGCATGAGGTCGGCGAGTTCTTTCTTCAGTGTTTCCTGCCCGATAATGTCTTTGAATTGCATCGTTGCAAATATAAGTTACCTGCTCCAAGCAGGCATGAAAAGAGCCGGCAAGCCGGCTCCTCTCTTCGCTTTTACAATTTTCTATATTTTTAATTCAGGTACTTCAACACTTCCTCGCTCATCGGCTTGGTGCGCGGGCTGAATACGGTGATCAGTTGCCCTTTTTCATCTACAAGGAATTTGGTAAAGTTCCAACTAATCGGGTCTTTGATGCCTTTTTTGGCCGCTTCATCCACCAGGTATTTGAAGATGGGAGCGATATCGTCGCCTTTCACCGAAACCTTGTCGGCCATCGGGAAAGTGACGCCGTAATTTTTTTTACAGAATTCGGCGATTTCCGTTTTAGTACCCGGTTCCTGTCCGGCAAAGTTGTTGGCAGGAAATCCCACGATCACCAGTTTACCTTTGTATTGCTTGTATAGTTTTTCCAGGTCATCATACTGCGGCGTCAGCCCGCATTTTGAAGCGGTATTAACAATCAGTATTTTCTGACCTTTGTATTTGGAAAAGTCAATGGTACCACCTTCGAGGCCCGGCACTTTGAAGTCGTAAATAGAGGAACCCGTCATGGTGACAGACAGGATCAGTGCGGCAATCAGTGTTTTCATGTTATGTGTGTTTTTATTGTTGTCAAATAATCAGCGGCGTTCGAAGCAACCGAGGTCCGGCAATCCAACCGGGCGGGTTTTTCCATCGAGATCGATGTTGACGGATGTTGCGCGACCGGCTTCGAGCCCGGTTGCACCTTCTTTCAACCGGAAATCATAATAACGTTCCTGCGAATTAATTGTTTCAAATCCCGGTTCCTGCGCTGTCAGCATCGACGTGGCGGTTACCCCCTGAAGAGCTGTGGCCAGTTTCCACAATCCATGATCAAAATTTACGGTAAAAGCGGCCGCAGCGTTTCTGTTGATCAGCACTTCATTTTCCACCAGTCCGCCTTCACCCCAGAATATGCAGTTGGTAAAACTGGCATCGAGTGCTGCGGCGCCGGTTTGGGTATTGTTCGTGATCGATAGCACCGGCTCTTTGTGCGGCACATAGTTGTTGGAAATGGATACGGCCGTGCAATGTGTAAAGCGATAAGTGCCTCCGCCGGTCAATACCACATTGCGCCCGCAATTGCTCAACAGGCAGTTGCGCGCTTCAATGGAAGAACCACTTCCTGCCAGTCCTATATCGTATGCATTATCGATCACGCTTTCATAAAGGCGGAGTTTGGGTTGCGCCGAAAGCGAGGTGCCCTGCACCACTATTGCCTGGTAGGCATGCCGGATGAAAGCATATTGCACGATATTATCGCGGCTTGTTTCCCTGAAATAAATACCCGGCCATGAAGCCGGATAGTCACGGTATGGCAGATCCAGCCTGTCTCCCTGGAATTTGATGCGATCGGCAGTGTCCTTATCGCCTATGGCTTCCAATGTTCCGTCGATGATGACCGGCGCGTTCGCATGCATGTACACGCGGCAGCCTTTGTTCATTTTCAGCTTTATGTTTTCTGCTACATATAAATAATCAAGGATCACATAAGGCAGATCGTTGTTCCAGGTTTCATCGGCTGTTATTTCGTGCCCGCGAAGGAAGTGTGCGTTCTGCCCCCAGGCCTGCAATTGTACTTTGCGTGTGTTGCCATTGTAATCGATCTGGATGCTGTCGCTGATGATAAAGGGGAGGCCACCCGCAGCGGGATCTACATTTACCTGTACGAATACATATATACTGTCGTTGGCATTGATCTCAATACTATTTACCTCCGGTGCCGACGTGCCATCCACATTCATTTTGAATGCAGAGCTGTTGCCACCCATCAGTTTCACCGAATTAAGCCGCAGCCTGCGGTCGTTGTCGTTGATGATTTTGAAAGATTTGGTCACTGATCCTACCCGCGTGAACACGGTGTCGTATTTGAGTGAGTCTGTTGTAACGGTCACGCGTGCATCGCCTGAGGTAATGAATGAGTCTTTGCGACAGGCAGCGAACGCAAACAGCAATAAGAAAAGCGGAAGGATTTTTTTCATGAAAACCGATTTGCCATGGTTGCCGGCCGGCTTATTGTCATGGTCTTCAAAATTAGCGGAGTTTTGGCAAAGCACCGCATCTATAAGCGGTCGGCTGCATAACAAAGTGTGGCCAGGCTTACGGTATTTGCCCCGGCCTTCAGCAAGGCGGTGCCACAGGATTCCAATGTAGCACCGGTGGTCACCACATCGTCGACCAGCAGGATGTTTTTGCCGTTGCATTGTTCCGGTGATGCGCGAAACCTGCCGTCCATATTTTCCCATCGCTCCAGGCGGTCTATGTGGGTTTGTGTATTGGTCGCTTCCGTACGGATCACACATTTATTATTTACTTTTTTGTTCCATGCCTCGCTTATGCCCTGACACAAAAGCAGGGATTGATTATATCCCCGTTTTCGTTCCCTTGCTTTGTGCAAAGGCAAGGGTACCAGTATATCGATATGCTGGAAATGCGAAGCCTGCGCCAGTTGCTGTCCCATCAATAAACCAAGCTGCCGGCCGAGTGGCTGATCGTTGCGATACTTGAGACGATGCATCAATTGCCGGGTCAATGAATGCCTGCCGAAATATAATAACGAAGCCGCGGCCGTTAACGGCAACCGTCCGGTAAATTTTCGGAAAACAGGATTGTCCGGCCATTTTTCAAAATCCGTACGCGGAAGATCCGACAAACAAGAGCGGCATAACTGTCCGCCAGCATTGATATTATCCGATCCGCATCCGCTGCAGGTATGCGGAAAGAAAACATGCAACATGTTTTCGCGCCAATTAAAGAGCTGACGTAACATTTTAAGTCCAAATTCAAAAGTTAAAATTCAAAAATGGGTTGGCTGCCTGAGACTCTCACTAAGCCTTTTGCAGTCCCGACTGTTGTTCACCATTGACCCATTCACTTATTGCCTTATTGCCCTATTGCCTTATTGAAAAAGATATTGATAAACCTCTTCCACCCTCGCCATCGTTACCACCTCAATCTTGTATTTGCCCTGGCTGATACCTTTCTGGCTGTAACGCGATACGATGATTTTTTCGAAGCCCAGTTTTTCGGCTTCTGCTATGCGCTGTTCTACGCGATTGACAGCGCGGATTTCTCCACTCAATCCAACTTCACCCGCAAAACATATATGTTGCGACAGCGGTACATCTTCATAAGAAGAGAGCAAGGCACACAAAACCGCCAGGTCGATCGATGGATCTTCTACTTTCAATCCACCGGCTATATTCAGGAATACATCTTTTACACCGAAATGAAAGCCTCCCCGTTTTTCGAGCACCGCCAGCAATAGCTGCAAACGACGCAGATCAAAACCGGTAACGGTCCGCTGTGGTGTGCCGTACACGGATTGTGTTACGAGTGCCTGCACTTCTATCAGCAATGGCCGCACTCCCTCCAGCGTGGCCGCAATGGCAATGCCGCTTAGCGCTTCTTCTTTCTGGGTAATGAGTATTTCACTTGGATTGATCACACCGCGCATCCCTTGTTCACTCATTTCATAAATACCCAGCTCGGCTGTGCTGCCGAAACGGTTTTTCAGCGTACGCAGAATACGGTAGGCATAGTGACGGTCCCCTTCAAACTGCAATACCGTGTCCACCATGTGCTCCAATACTTTCGGTCCCGCAATGTTTCCGTCTTTGGTGATGTGACCGATCAGGAATACGGGCGTATTGGTTTCTTTGGCGAAGCGCTGAAATTCTGCGGCGCATTCTTTGATCTGCGATACACTGCCGGCAGAAGATTCGATGAAGGGAGATTGAAGTGTCTGAATGGAATCAACGATCACAAAGCCCGGTTTAAGTTTTTTGATCTCGTTGAAGATGACCTGTGTGGATGTTTCTGTCAGCAGATAAAACTGATCGTTCTGCAGTCCAAGACGATCGGCCCGCATTTTAATCTGTTGTTCGCTTTCTTCACCACTTATATATAACACGGTGGCATCTTTCATCCACAAACCATTTTGCAAAAACAAAGTAGACTTGCCGATGCCAGGTTCGCCGGCGACCAATACGAGACTGCCCGGAACAATACCACCACCCAACACGCGGTTGAGTTCGGGATCGGCTGTTACCATTCTTTTTTCTTCACTGCTTTTGACATCGGTGAGTGTGACCGTGCGTGAGTTACGTCGCGCGGACGTATCGTAATCATCCCAGGCTTCTTTACCTGCGTTTTTGGGATGATCTTTCTGAACGAGTTCCTCTACAAAACTGTTCCACTGACCACAGGATGGGCACTGGCCGAGCCACTTGACACTTTCATAACCACACTGCTGACAGAAGTAGGCCTTCTTAACTTTACTCATGCGCTAAAGATAAATGAATTGGGAGGGTCGGAGGAGGCGGAAACAACAGGTTTTTAATGGGAAAAAACGGGCAGGCATAAAATGTAAAAAGGGCCAATCTGACGATTGACCCCCCTTACTTACTAACCCATTAAATTCTTGCACTAAGTTACAAATCTGCATCACATTTCAAAATAATTTTTTCCTGCTGTGAATAACTTTAAGCCCTCCTGACACAGTTAAAACACACTGAAAATCAAGCTATTCTGCAATTAAAAATATTGATAACCAGTCCCTTACAACCCCGTTTATTCACCCTTTTTTTAAGGCAATTGTCAAATTCAAAAACCACTGCCTGACAAAAAGACGGAATTAGTCCTTAAAGCAGGAAATGGTAGTAGATTTGATATAATAACTGAAAATTAAAAAGTCAAAACGCAAAATAGTTAGTGTGGACCGATGCCTGCCGTCAGCAAACAGTCTTTTGAATTTTGACCTTTGAATTTTGAATTTCCTGGATTGGATTTTGACTTTTGACTTTTAAATTTTGACTTAAAATCTTGGTTTTATGACACTTGAAATTATGATTGTTTCGCTGATTTTCGTAGGAATCAGCATGGTAGTATCGATGGTGCTGAAAAGTAAGTTCAACAAGTACAGCAAAGTACCCCTTTCCAACGGCATGACCGGACGCGAAGTGGCCGAGAAAATGCTGCGCGAGAACGGAATATATGATGTAAAAGTTGTATCTGTTGACGGATTTCTGTCTGATCACTATAACCCGGCTAATAAAACGGTGAACCTGAGTCCGGAAGTATACCAGGGCAATAGTGTATCTGCCGCCGCCGTAGCTGCCCACGAATGCGGCCACGCCGTACAGCACGCCACTGCCTACGGACCGCTGACCCTGCGCAGCAAACTGGTGCCCGCCGTACAATTCAGTTCCATGATTGTAAACTGGGTACTGATCATCGGAGTGGTGATGGCCGCTTCGGGCAATACCACCCTGCTCCTGATCGGTATCATCCTGATGGCCGTTACGGTATTGTTTACATTAGTGACCTTACCGGTAGAGTTCGACGCCAGCAAACGTGCGCTGGCCTGGCTGAATCAGACCAATATTACCAATCAGCAGGAATATCCCAAAGCGAAAGATGCCCTGAAATGGGCGGCAACTACTTATGTTGTAGCAGCACTCGCCGCGGTAGTAACACTGGTACAGTATATTATGATTTATATGGCAAGAAGAGATTAATCTTGTATTAAGAATAAAGAAAAGCCCCGCAAGATACTGCGGGGCTTTTTTATGAGTTGTGTGCTAAAGATCAGAGTTTGATCTGTTCGCCGTTAGCGTCGAAAAATTTGTACTCTGTGAGATGAAGATTGGTATCTGCCGCCAGTCTGGTTTTCTGTCCAAACTTCTTGTTCCACTTCGCAATCTTGGAACTCCAGAAAAGTCCTTTTGCGAGGTAGGCGTACATGATCGGGTTCACAGAAAGTTGCAGCCCTTTGTGTTTGTGCGTGATCAGGTAGCTGAGATTCTTCTCAATATCATCTTCGAGCAATAAGGTAGAAGAAATTTTGCCGGTGCCGTTGCAGCTCGGGCAAATCTCCTGCGTGTTGATGTTCATCTCCGGCTTCATACGCTGACGCGTAATCTGCATGAGACCGAATTTCGAGATCGGCAGCACCGCATGTTTGGCACGGTCGGGCGCCATGAACTCTTCCATTTTCTCCACCAGCCTGCGTTTGTTCTCCGGCAGTTTCATGTCGATGAAATCAACCACAATGATACCTCCCAGGTCGCGGAGGCGCAACTGACGTGCAATCTCTTCCGCCGCTTCGAGATTGGTCTCGAGCGCGTTTTGCTCCTGGTTATTGCTCACGCTTTTGTAACCGCTGTTTACATCGATCACGTGCAGGGCTTCCGTGTGTTCGATGATGAGGTAAGCGCCGCTGTTGAGGTTGACGGTTTTACCAAACGAAGCTTTTACCTGTTTGGTAATGCCGAAGGAATCGAAAATCGGAGAACCGTTCTGATAATAGGAAACGATGTCTGCTTTTTCCGGCGCTATGCGCTGGATATAATTCTTTGTATCGGCGAAAATTGTGCGATCGTTGACCACAATGCGGTTGAAGTCGGCATTCAGCAAATCGCGGAGGATGCTGTTGGTCTTCGTTTGTTCGCTGAGGATTTTGGCCGGAGGTGCGGCGCCGTGCAGGTTACGCTGAATGGTCTTCCACATTTCCACGAGGGCAGAAAGATCTTCGTGCAGTTCGGCGGTATTCTTACCTTCTGCCGCCGTGCGTACGATCACCCCGAAGTTTTTCGGTTTGATGGCTTCCACGATTTTCTGGAGACGTTTTCTTTCTTCCGCTGAATGGATCTTGCGGGATACCGCAACGATATTATTGAACGGGGTGATCACTACAAATCGTCCGGGCAGGGAAATTTCGCAACTGAGGCGCGGGCCTTTGGCAGCGATGGGTTCTTTGAGGATCTGCACGAGAATATTGGGTTTGCCACCCAGTACTTCGTTGATCTTTCCGGTTTTAATGATCTCGGGTTCGATCTCAAATTTGGCGAAATCGAGGCCGGATTCTGATTTGTCGTTGATGGTCTGCTGGGTGAATTTCAGCAGGGAGCGGGCGTAGGGGCTGAGATCGGTATAGTGCAGAAAGGCATCTTTTTCGAAGCCTACATCTACGAAAGCGGCGTTCAGTCCGGGGATGAGTTTTTTTACCTTACCGAGGTAAAGATCACCCACGGCAAAACGTGCATCGCTTTTTTCGCTATGCAGTTCTACCAATTTCTTGTCCTCCAACAAGGCGATTTCTACACCTTGAGGGGCCGCATTGATAATAAGTTCCTTGTTCATTACAGCTTACATAAATGAAACACCTTAGAGTGTGCTGTAAATAGTACTGGCAGGCTGCAATTCCATACGTGGTTGCGTGGGAAAAGTTATTGCAGCGCGAGGAAGGCATCCGGAAAAGTAGTTCGCCATTGGCGAAAATTCGTTTAGGTCCGGATAGCTTACCTGGCAACTTGTATGGCGTACAACCAGTTGACCTGGAAAATTTAGACGGCGGATTGGATGCTCAGGAACTACCGGGCACAAGCACCCGATTTCAGTATCTGCGCAGCAGTAAACTGCCGAAATGAAACAATCTTTTGAAGAACTAAGTATCAGTTACTTCACAAAACCTTATCATCCAATCCGCCGCCCGCGCCTCGCCATTATTGGCGGGCAGCGGTTAGCTAAATTCTTGTCAGGAAAAGAAAGCAGGGCTTACTTTCTCTTCTTATGACGGTTCTTTCTCAGTCTTTTTTTACGCTTGTGCGTCGCAATCTTATGACGCTTTCTCTTTTTACCGCAAGGCATACTCAATTGTTTTTAAAATCTGTTTAATATGGTCGAAACCTGTTGCCAGGTCTATTTCAAACTGTTGATCCGTTTGGTCACTTCTTCTTTCATCCGTGGGTTGCTTATCAGCGGCAGTGCTTTGTTGTACCACTCAACTGCTTCAGCCTTTTTATTGGTCCGTTCGTAGATCTCGGCCATCAGGAAGACAGCTTCCAGATTGTCCGGTGCTACGCGGTGCACCGTTTCCAGGCGACCGATGGCTTTGTCCATCTGTCCGGAAAGTACGCCACCTCTCGCCATGGTCAGCAAAGCATACACATTCGTGCTGTCTCGCTTAACCACTTCCTGGATATGAGCCAGACCTTCCATCGGGCGGTCGGAAATACCACCGAATATCAGGCAGGCACCCAGTCCCACTTTTGAGGAATCATTTCCGGGGTTCAGCTTCAACGCCCGTTCAAAAAGATCTTTTGCCTGTGTAGCTTCCCAGGCCGTGATGGCCGGTTCACCGTCGGTCTGCAGGCGTCCCAACAGCAAATGGGCAGCAAAGGTGAGGCTTTTTTCTGAATTTTCCAATCTTGCTGCTTCCGCAGTATACCAGGCATAGGGAATAAACATGTTGGCCGAGTCGCGCCAGAAGTTGGCTAACTGGTGATACCCATGGAGTTGCTGCTCAGTTCCTTCGTTCCTGGTCATAGAATTTTCTATGCCTGCCAGACGAAATTGTTGTGCAGGGGTAAGCTGTTTTTTCGCAATCGTCAGTAAAGTATCAGTGGGAATAGTATGCATCTCACCCGGCGCATGGTCGTGGCCAGCGTGAGCATCCGCAACTGGTTTCGTCAGTTGACCGGGATCAGTGGTTTTTCCAAACACAAAAAGAAGAACAACTAACAGTGCTCCTGCCGAGAGAGTGATCCATTGAGGTTTATTCATGCCGCATTCTTTTCAGGCAGCAAAGTTAACCCCTACCAGTCACTCATAATCACGCTGCAAAAAACCTTGGGAGAATTTTATCACAGCAGGAGTCACCGCGCAGGATTAATCGTCAGCATCTTCGCCAGGACCATTGTCGGGCTTGGGCTCCTGTAATTTTTTTACTTCGGCTACAAACTCTTTGGCTGGCTTGAAGGCTGGGATATAGTGCTCAGGAATATGAACAGCTATATTCTTCTTGATGTTGCGGCCTATCTTGGCGGCGCGTTTCTTGGTGATAAAACTTCCGAAACCACGGATATAGATGTTCTCCCCGCCCGAGAGCGTGTCCTTCACCTCTTTGAACATGGTTTCGAGGGTTACCAAAACATCAACTTTGGGTATCCCAGTTTTGTCAGAAATCTTGTTAACGAGATCGGCTTTTCTCATTTGACGCAAGGTTTTAGATTGTTTCAGAATGCCAATTTAATGCAAAAAAAGATGATAGTCAACAGGATAGCGACTTTTTTTGTAACAATTTCCAGGCCGTTTTTAAAAAATAGCAGATATTCGGCCCCGATCGGCCTTTCTACATGAAAAAAAAGGGAAAAAACACACCCGGAACTAAATTTTCTGCGACCCTGCTCCGCTGGCACTGCGAACAAAACACCCGCAGCATGCCGTGGAAAGGGGAAAAAGATCCTTACCGCATCTGGCTCAGCGAGATCATTCTCCAGCAAACCAGGGTGGAACAAGGGCTTGCCTATTACGAACGCTTCACCGCCACTTATCCCCGGATTACCGACCTGGCCGCAGCACCCGACACGGCTGTGCTCAAACTCTGGGAGGGCCTCGGCTATTATTCACGCTGCCGCAACCTCATCGCCACCGCACGCATTGTGGCCAATGATTTCAACGGACAGTTTCCCGGCAATTACGATGATATCCGCTCGCTCAAAGGTATCGGTCCCTACACCGCAGCGGCCATCGCTTCCTTTGCGTTTAATCTTCCCTATGCCGTGCTCGACGGCAATGTATTCCGCGTACTCTCCCGCATTTTCGGCATCGATACACCCATCGACAGCACCGCCGGTAAAAAACAATTTTCCGTCCTTGCACAGGAACTCCTCGACAAAGAACATCCGGCCCTCTATAACCAGGCGATCATGGACTTCGGTGCCGTTATCTGCAAACCCGCCCAGCCGCTGTGCGCCACCTGTGTTTTCCAGGACCAATGCGTGGCCTTCCGGGAAAACCTTGTGACAGCACTCCCGGTTAAAGAGAAAAAAATCCGCATACGCAAACGGCGCTTCAACTACCTCGTGCTTCACTACCGCAACCAGTGGCTGATCAGGGAACGCACCGCCCGCGATATCTGGCAGCAACTCTATGATTTCCCTCTTGTAGAAACGGAAACAGACATGCCGCCGGAACAAATCGCTGCCGCAGCAGAGCAGGAAGGATTGATTCCCCGCGGAACACAATTGCTGGAAGTATCGGAAGAGTACAGCCAGCAGCTTTCGCATCAACAGGTAACGGCGCGGTTTATTCACCTGCGTGTTAAAAGCAAAACATTGCTGAACGCGCCCGGAGACTGGGTTTCCGTGGAGGCACTCGCACAATATCCTTTCCCGCGGCTGGTGCGTCAATACCTGGATCAATACCTTGCGTGAAGGCTTTCCCAAAGCCCATCTTAAATTTTCTTTTTACGGTAAAAAGACTTTAATTTTAGAAAAGCCTTGAAAACCGACGAAGGATTATTTATTCAGAAAAGTTACCAGTATGAGAGGTGTAAACAGAGTAATGTTGATCGGCAACCTGGGCAAAGACCCGGATGTACAGGTACTGGAGGGAAATATTGCGGTAGCGAAGTTCCCGCTTGCCACGACGGAAACATTTAAGGACAGATCCGGCAAATTGGTATCGCAGACCGAATGGCACACAGTGGTGTTATGGCGCGGCCTTGCTGAGCTGGCACAGAAGTATCTTCACAAAGCCAGTCTTGTCTATATCGAAGGACGCCTGCGTACGCGCAGTTGGGAAGACAAGGACGGCCACCGGAAGTTTGCTACGGAAGTGGTGGGCGACAACCTCATCATGCTGGACAAACGGATGGATGGCAACAGCGGCGCAGCACCCGAAGGAGAACATGGTCCGGAGATGCCGTTGGGCGATCCGTCCGAAAGTCTGCCATTTTAACGCCTGAAACAAGGGAAAAATCCACAACATTCCCTGATGAACAGGAAAGAAGTTAACTTTGTCAATAGCATTTACAGGGCAGGCTACTCCTGCCCTGTGTGATTCAGTAATCAAAAAAACTTTACTTGGACTTTTCAGTGGTTTTGTCTTCGCTTTTCGACAGCCTGTGCTATGTTTTCCTGGCCGCCGACACCCAGGGCACAACCATCCTGGTTTGTACGCTGATCGTTTTACTCCTGCTGGTGTTCATCATGTCGGGAGCACAGGTGGCTTTGTTCTCGCTGAACAACAAGGATATCAACGTGCTCAAAACAAGGCAGAATCCTTCCGCCCGACGCATCGTCAACTTGCTGGAAGAACCTAAAGAGGTTTTTGCCTCGCTGCTTATCGCCGGCACATTCAGCAACATCTGCATCATCATTCTCGCTAATTTCCTCATCACGGAATTTGCCCCGCTCAATGAACTCCCCGGCTGGCTCGAAGTGCTGATCAAAGTAGTGGTGATCGCTTTCGTACTCGTTTTCTTCGGACAAATATTACCCAAAGTATGGGCTACACAGAATAACCTCCGCTTTGCCTATGGGTGCTCGCCGGTAGTAGAAGCCGTGCACCTGGTACTTCGCAGGATCAGCCGCTGGTTTGTATCCGTTGCCGATGGTATGGGCAAACGCCTCGGCGCCAACCGCTCGGAAGCCATCAGCATACAGGAACTCGATGAAGCCATCGATATCCAGACCGACGATGAAGCCTCGCCCGAAGAGAAGAATATCATGAAAGGCATTGTGAAGTTTGGCAACATAGCCGTTAAACAGATCATGACCAACCGCGTGGATGTAAGCGGGATCGAATACAACACGCGCTTCGACGAACTGATCCGGCGTGTGGAAGAATTGCATTACTCACGCCTGCCCGTTTATCACAACAACCTCGACAACATCGCAGGTGTGCTGAATACAAAAGACCTCATCCCTTACCTGAAAGAAGGGCCGGACTTCGATTGGCGCACCGTAATCCGTCAACCTTATTTTGTTCCTGAAACAAGATTGATCGAAGACCTGCTGATTGACCTGCAGAAACGTCACCTTCATTTTTCCGTAGTGGTAGATGAATTTGGCGGCACAAGCGGCATCGTAACCATGGAAGATATCATGGAAGAAGTAATTGGTGAAATACGTGATGAATTTGATGAAGAAGAAACGCAGGGCAATAAGATCGACGACAATACCTACCTGTTCGACGGCCGCACCATGATCCACGATATGTGCAAGATCATGCATTTGCCCATGGATACTTTTGATAAAGTAAAAGGAGAAAGCGAATCCGTCGGCGGGCTGATCCTCGAACTGGCCGGCGAATTTCCCACGCCGGATACCGTTATTTCCGCCAATGATTTTGACTTCACCGTAGTGGAAACCGATAAGAACCGCATCGTGAAAGTTAAGGTTGCCATCAAACAGAAAGACTAATTATTATGCCCGCTTCTTTCCGCCCGCTTTTATCGCTTGCCACATTTTTTTTCATCGCTGCATTGCTTGTGGCAGGATGTAACAGTCCGTATACACCCAGGAAAAAAGGCTATTTCCATATTGATCTCCCGGAAAAAAAATATGTACAATTTGATGAACCCGGATATCCCTATACGTTCGAGTATCCCGTGTATGCAAAGATTTTGAAAGACACTACCTTCTTCGATGCCAAAGCCGGCGACTGGTGGATCAACATCGACATTCCGAGCCTCAACGGTCGCATTTATATCAGCTATAAACCTGTCAATGCCCGCAACTTTGATTCGCTGGTAAATGACGGACACAAGATGGCTTACCTGAAACACACGGACATTGCGTCCGGCATCAACGACAGTTTTATGGTAACGCCGAATAAAGTGGAAGGCATTTATTTTTCCCTGAAAGGAAATACAGCAACCGCGAATCAATTCTTCCTTACAGATTCCACCAAAAACTTTCTCCGGGGCGCGTTGTATTTTGATGCTGCACCGAATGAAGACTCACTCAGTATCGTGAATGATTTTCTCAAACAAGATCTCAAACATCTCATCAATACGCTGCGCTGGCGCAATTGAGGGGTTTAAATGTGGATAATTAGGATTTCTTTAGGGCTTCCCGGCATCATTACCGCTGTAATTTTGTTACAACTGTAATGGGTAAGCATTTAACACAGATTACCTTCGACTTTTCTGCTCCGCCGGACCCCGTTCCGGAGCCGGAGAAGGAAGTAGTTTCCGAAACTGAAGCCGCAACAGAGGAGGTTTTATCCGAAATCATTGAGGTGGAAGAAGAAGAGGCGATCAGCTTTGTGAGCAAGGCCGATCCGTCTGTGTTGCCAACCACTGCGGTGAAAGAACGCAAGCCCCTCTCCAACAGGGGGCGCCGGTCGTTGAAAGATACCGGGCTGCCACCCGAATATTTAAGTATTCCCGAAGACGAAGAGCTTTTCCGCAAACAATACTACTCCATCGGAGAAGTAGCGGGTATGTTCAGCGAAAAACAATCGCTTATCCGTTATTGGGAAACAGAATTCGACATCCTTCAGCCGAGGAAAAACAAGAAGGGCGACCGCTTCTTCCGTCCGGTGGATGTCAAGAACCTCGCACTTATCTACGATTTGCTTCGCCGCCGAAAATTCACGATTGAAGGAGCCAAGGATTTCCTCCGGAAAAATAAAAAAGCCGACGAGCGGTTTGAAATGATCCGCTCGCTTGAAAGAATGCGGCAATTTTTCCTGGAATTGAAAGCCGGGCTCTGATTGTAAACCGTGCAACCTTCCCGGTTGTTGTAAGGTCAAAGAAAGATTATGCGTAAACTTATCTGCTTAGCAGCCCTTTGCTTCCTCGGTTATTCCCGGGTGCAGGCACAAAGTCAGTACTACATTCAGAAAGACACCGTATCGGGTGGCCATTTTCTCAAAGGCATTATTTCCCGCGATGTACTTGCGCAGGACAGCACCTTTACCTGGTGGAAAGAAAACTTTGTTGCCTATGCAAAGGACAATGAACACGTGCAGAAGTTTGCGGCCAACAGTAAAGACGTGGAGCTCGTGGTGTTCATGGGTACCTGGTGCAGCGACTCACATTATATCATTCCCCGTCTGTTCAGCTTTCTTGATGCGGCGGGTTTCCCTTCCAACCGTGTGACGCTGATCGGTACGGACCGCGCCAAAACAACCATCAGTCATCTGACCCAGGCATTTGGCATTACCAATGTGCCCACGATCATGGTGATGAAAAACGGTAAGGAGAAAGGCCGTGTGGTGGAATACGGAAAAACGGGCGTGGCCGAAGCAGAACTCGCCGGGATCACTGCATTGCCGTAGGCTTCGAGAACCTCAGCCGACGGCATTCTTTTAAGCTTTTTCCCGGCCCACCAGCTTGATATCGGTGCTGGCCCCGGCTATTTCTATTCCCAATGATTCGAGGAGCCTCAATGAGGAGAAATTGATCTCCTGCTTTACCTTATTGAATTCCGCCATGGTTACGGGTCCGGTGTAGTACTCGAGCGTCACCAGGAAGGACGAAGGGGTAATATCATTCAGCAATACGGTAGCACTCTCAATCTCTTTGCGGCTGGCGATCGAACGCAGCCCTTCGAGCAATTTATCGAGGTCCGTTGAACTGGTGCTCAATCCAACTTCAAGCCGCAGATCGGCGCGGCGTTGCGTACGCATCGACAGGTTGTCGATGATCGTGTCCACCATTTGTTTATTGGGAACGGAAATATAGGTTTTCTGATCAGTGCGGATGCGTGTGCTGCGCAACCCGATCTTTTCTACCGTACCGGTAAAGGAATTTACTTTCACCACATCACCGGTACTGAAAGGCCGGTCGAAGAAAATGATGAAGGAGGCGATCAGGTTCTCCAGGCTCTCGCGCAGGGACAGTGCCACGGCCGCACCCACGATACTCAGTCCTGTGAGTACATTGCCTATTTTGATGCCGAATGCGAATTTCAGAACCATCAGCAAGCCGATTATGCCCAGTAATACTTTGAAAAAATCCTTGAAGAAAACCACCAGCTGATCATCCGTGGTATCGTGTGTGCGGCTGGCTTTGATATGCAGGATCATGGCTATGAAATCGATCATACGAAGCAGGAGCCGGAAAAAGGAAATGATGAGGACCAGCGAGCCCAGAGATTGCACCAGTTGCTTCACCGTTATCCGGTAGATATCGACGTTGAGGTCTTCCGGAAAGTGAAGCCTGTAAAGGGTTGTGAGCGATACGAGCACGGCCAGGAAAAACCCGAGCGGCTTTACAACAAGTGTTTTGAACGTTGGCTTATCTATATCTTTCCAGATGCGGTGTACGAGTATGTAAATCAGTCCGGCCACATAATGCGCGATGTAACGTTTCACCAGCAAAATGAAAAGAATGATGGCAATCACCACCAGATAAGATTGCACTGTGTTGCCCAGCCATACCTGTCCCAGAAATTCGTTCATGCTGTAAAATTATTGATCCGGCGGAAAATGAACCGTTACTGGAGATTATATATTTCTATACCATCCGGCTGCAACGCGTAGACCTTCCCGGCACTGAAATCAAGTTGCCTGGCATTGCGCAGGTTTTCCGGCATTTTCCATTCATCGTAGCGGAAGGAGGTAATATCATACCGGTACAACTGATCGGCCGAAGTGCCGAAAAAGTATTTCCCAGCTACGCGGAAATTTTTCCAGCCGGTGATCAGTATTTTATTTTTCAACGCACCATAATAATCGAACACGTATACAGCGCGTGCGGGATCGTAGAGGTAAACATATTTATCCTGGTCGAATAAACGCACCGGCATGGGGGCTTCGCCGAATAACTGGCGGAAATCCGGTGTTTCCAGCAGCACGCGACCATCATCATCGATCTTTTTCAGCTTGCTGTCCATTTCATCATAAACCCAGATCTTGCTGTCGTAGGAAAGCGCTACTGATTTTACCTGGAACATATTCTGTCTCCGCAGGTCGATGGCGGTGCGCACATTGAGCAGGCGGTCGAGTACCACGATCGTGGAAAAGTCGCGGTAGTACAGCAGTACTTTTAAGGGATTGGACACATCGATCTGTGAGGCTTCGCCGTATTTTTTGATATCGTTGAAAACGGCCACGGAGTCGCCTTTTTCGTTGAGTTTTTTGAGCTGGCCAAGGCTGCTGAGCACATAGATGTTTTCGAGATTGTCCACCCCAAAAGCCCTGATATCCCCTTTGATGTAACGTACGCGTTTAAAAAGCGTATCGTTCTGCGCGCTTGCCGAAGCGAGCGACAGCAGGAATAAGGTAGATAAAAGGGCGATTCTGTACATGGTTATAACCTGACGATTTTTTGTTCCTGTCCGTTGTAGGCATGCAGGCTCATTTCTGTGCCTTCAAGTACGGCATAGGTGAAATAGCGGATCCAGTCGCCCAGGTTGATGTAACGGCTGGTATCGCTGAGCCGGAAATCGATCGGCAGGTGACGGTGTCCGAATACAAAATAGTCAAAATGTTCTGCTTTGAGCCGGTCGCGGCAATAGCTGATCAGCCATTCGCGGTCTGCACCCAAAAATGTTTCTTCCGAACTACCCGTTTGCGCGCGGCTTTTACGGCTGAAGTAATTGGCCAGTCCCATGCCCACGGCGGGCGGCAGTATACCGAACAACCACTGGCACACTGGATTGCGGAATATTTTTTTTAACCGTTTATATCCGTGATCACCCGGACCTAACCCATCTCCATGACCTACGAGTACACGCTTGCCATTCCACTCAAACACCTGCGGTTCAAAATAAACGGGAATATTGAGTTCTTTTTGAAAATAATCTTTCATCCACATGTCATGGTTGCCCACAAAAAAGCGGATGGTAATGCCGGCGTCCGTGAGTTCGGCCAGTTTGCCCAGCAAACGCACATATCCTTTAGGCACTACTTTCCGGTATTCGTACCAGAAGTCGAACATATCGCCTACAATAAATATCTCTGCGGCATGCGGCGCGATTTCGTTGAGGAAGCGGATGATCTCCTTTTCACGTTGCAGGCTGGAGGCCGCATCGGGCGCGCCAAGATGGAAATCGGAAAGAAAGTATATGTTTTTATCCGTGGTCAATGACAGAGGATCATTTACGGTTAATAAAATCGAGTACGCTGCCGGATGCAATTACCGGACGCCCTTTCACCTCTCCGTCATACCAATAGATCCAGGCTTCGGTCTGCGTGCCGTTGTCGAGCAGCACGGTTGTCAGTGCGCGGCGATAAAGTTCCTGTTCACCGGGTTCGGGATTCACTCCTTCATAGTCGTCCAGCTGTGCCATGGCCCAGGAAAGTTCATTTTCTTCACGGATCGCATAGAGCTCGCCTTTGATGTATACGTCTTCTTCAGACGGAATGGCTGCGGGATAGGTGCCCATGTCATACAACAATCCCCTTACCCGGCCAGGACCGGCAAGAGAAAAATAACGGCTGATATATTCGTACGCAGGACTACGGAAGCCGCTTAACAGCGAACCGTAGACAAACAGTTGGGTGACTGGCATAATTAAGGTTTCAATCGTTGCTCAATGGAGTGTATACTCAATCCTGTTCTACCAGGAACACATATACTTCTTTGGGACCGTGCACGCCTACCACCAATGTTTTTTCGATATCGGCCGTGCGGCTGGGACCTGTTGCAAAAGTGATCTGCGATGGCAGTTTGTTATCGTAGCGTTCCTTCATTCCCTGAAGCGCCTCACGCACATCGTATACAAGCTGACTGGTATATGCAATGCAAATATGAACCGGTGCGTACACGCTTGTGGTGCGTCCGCTTTGTTGCCCGGCGCTCATCACGATGCTGCCGGTGCGCGCCACCAGGTATTCGCAACCGGTGATCGATACATCGCAGGAGGCCAGATCGCTGGTATTGGCTCTGGCAGCCACGGCAGGTCCTGCGAGTTCGAGCAGTTGCGTTTCGCGGCAGTATACTTTCTGCCATTCGTGTGTCAGGATCAGGCCAGTCAACTGAGCCTGCAGTTCTTCCTTGTCCATGCAGAAAACGAAGCGTCCCTGCAGTTTGGTAAACTGCTCGGCAAATTCTACTTCAGCATCCTGCGTGGCTGGCTGATAAACGGAGTTGTTGCCTTCGCTTTGCGGAAAAGGAACAGGCGTTGACTGGGTCAACGCCTTCCTGATTTTCTTTAAAATATTTTCTTTAGAAGGAGATACATTCATGACCTTCCGGACTTAAATTGATTGATTCGTTACATCGCTGTCATAAGGAGGAACACCAGCCGATATTTCGCCCTGGTCTCCGCCAATATTCGAGTCTTCTTCCGTCAGCGCTTTCTTTTCTTCAAAAGGACGTTTGCCGATCAGGGCTTCCACATCGCTCTGGAACAGTACTTCTTTTTCCAGCAATGCTTCTGCGAGTTTGGCTACCTGCTCACGTTTTTCACTGAGCAATTGCTTGGTGCGTACGTAAGCATCTTCGATCATTTTTCTTACTTCCTGGTCGATCAGCTTGGATGTTTCTTCAGAATAAGGTTTCGTGAAACCGTTTTCCTGCTGCGGATCGTAGAAGCTTACATTACCAACGAGTTCGTTCATACCGTATACACTTACCATGGCGTAGGCAGTGCGGGTGATCTGCTGAAGGTCGTTCTGCGCGCCGGTAGAGATTTTGCTGAAGAAGATTTCTTCACTTGCGCGGCCGCCGAGCGTCATGCAGATCTGGTCGGTAAGCTGATCGGTATTGTAGAGATATTGTTCTTTAGGGGTGTACTGTGCATAGCCGAGAGCAGCGGTACCACGCGGAACGATGGTAACCTTGAGCAGCGGGTAAGCGTGTTCGAGGTACCAGCCGCAAATGGCATGACCTGCTTCGTGATACGCGATGATCTTTTTCTCTTCGGGAGAAATGATTTTGTTCTTTTTCTCGAGACCCCCGATCACGCGGTCCACCGCATCCTGGAAGTCCTGCATATCCACCGATGCCTTGTCTTTACGTGCGGCGATGAGTGCAGCCTCGTTACAAACGTTGGCAATATCGGCGCCTGCGAAACCCGGTGTTTGTTCGGCGAGTTTATGAATATCGAGTGTGTCGGAGATCTTGATCGGCTTCAGGTGCACTTTGAAAATGGCCTCGCGTCCTTTCAGATCGGGTTTGTCGATCGATATCTGGCGGTCGAAACGACCTGGGCGCAGCAATGCTGTATCGAGTACATCGGGGCGGTTGGTAGCGGCGAGTACGATGATACCGGTGTCGGTACCGAAACCATCCATTTCTACCAGGAGCTGGTTGAGTGTGCTTTCCCGCTCGTCGTTGCTCATCATTTGATTCTTGCCACGTGCGCGGCCGATAGCGTCGATCTCGTCGATGAAAATGATACAGGGAGCTTTTTCACGCGCCTGTTTGAAGAGATCACGTACACGGCTTGCGCCCACACCTACGAACATTTCCACGAAATCGGAGCCGCTGAGACTGAAGAAAGGCACCTGTGCTTCCCCGGCCATTGCTTTAGCAAGCAGGGTCTTACCGGTACCGGGAGGACCAACCAGTAAAGCACCTTTGGGGATTTTGCCGCCGAGTGCTGTATATTTTTTCGGGTTGCGCAGGAAGTCGACGATTTCCATTACTTCCACTTTGGCTTCATCGAGGCCGGCTACATCAGCGAAAGTGATATTAACGCGGGTTCCTTTGTCGAACAGTGTTGCTTTTGATTTGCCGATGTTGAAGATACCGCCCGGACCTCCGGCACCGCCTCCGGCACCGCCCATCTTGCGCATCATAAGCACCCAGAGTGCGATAAAGAACAGGATCGGGAGCAGGAAGGAAACAGACTTACCGAGCCAGTCGCTTTCGGTGTCTACTTTACCAATGTCTTTAATACCGGGATTATCGGCGTAGAATTTCCGCATATCGTCCTTGAAGGAATCACCGGAAACTATTTTGAAGGTGAAATGTGGTCCCTCGCTGCGGGAGCGGGAGATTGCATCACCGAGTTCTTTCTGGTATTTTTCTATGGCAGAAGGTTTCAGGCTTACGCGCACTTCATTGCGGTTGGAAACAACCGTGTAGTCAGCTACATCGCCAACTTTGAGGATTTCCAGGAAACGTTCCTGCGAAACGGTCTTGGTGCCTCCCTTGAACGGATCGAGAAACTGGAATCCGAGCATAACGGCGAGGATAATAATGTAGATCCAGTATATGCTGAATCGCGGGCCTTTTTTAGGGGCCGGGCTTCCGTCCTCATTCGTTCGCGGTCGTCCGTTCCTGTCGTTCTTGTTATACAAAGGGTCCTGTGGCATATTCGGGGTTATTGCTATTTAAATGGTTAAATGGGGCGAAAAGTTCGATGCAGCACGATTTTAACAATTATTCTTCGTGCTCCTGGGCAGCCGCATCGCTCCACATTTCTTCGAGTTTGTAGAATTTGCGGGTTTCAGGTTGCATAACGTGCACCACTACATTCACATAGTCGATCAGTACCCACTGCAATGCCTGGTAGCCTTCTTTATGATAAGGTTTTTCGTCGCACTTCTCGCGTACGCGCTCTTCCACGTTTTCCGCGATGGCTCTTACCTGCGGCTGACTATCGGCTTCGCACACGATAAAAAAGTCAGAAACCGCCTCATCGATCTTGCGCAGGTCGAGAGAGATGATATTCGTTCCCTTTTTTTCCTGAATAGCCGCAATGATGGTTTTGATGATCTTTGAACTTTTTGTCAGCCGGGTCGCTGTGGTCCTTTTGCGTTTGGACAGAGATGCCAGTTGTTCCAATAGAAGAAATTATTTTGTTTGTAGTTTTTGTTTTTCCGGTAGCGGTTGGCCCCTTGGGAACGAACCTGTCTGAACTGATCGGAAACTTAACGTATTTTGCTCAAAAATAGCAATTAATTGCCAGACCAACCCGACGATATCTACCAGGATTTTCCGTTTGTTTTGCTGGAAACGGTAGATAGTACCAATAATTATGCCCTGCACCTGGTTCATGCGGGTTTGGCGCAACATGGCACGGCGGTTTTCAGTTATGAACAGACCGCCGGAAAAGGTCAGCGTCAAAAGACCTGGCATGCCGCTGCGGGAGAAAACATCCTCATGAGCCTGTTGCTCAGGCCTGAAGGACTTTCCATTGCGGATCAGCCCGCACTCAACGCGGCCATTGCACTCGGTACCTACGATTTCTTCAGCCGCTACGCGGGCGATGATACCAGCATCAAATGGCCAAATGACCTTTATTGGCAGGACAGAAAGGCAGTCGGCATTCTTGTTGAAAACATTATAAGCGCCGGCGCACAAGGTGGCGGTGCCTGGAAATGGGCGGTTGCGGGTATCGGCGTCAATATCAACCAGACCGGTTTCGGAGACTTTACCCGTCGTCCCGTATCGCTCCGGCAGATTACCGGGCGATCTTATGACCTTATCACACTCGCCCGCGAACTGCGGCATTGCGTCTTAAGGCAATATGATGCCTTGCAAAAAAATGGCGCAGCCGCCATCCTTGCCCTCTATAATCAACGGCTTTATAAACTGCACGAAAAAGTAAAGTTGAAAAAAGACAACCGGGTGTTTGAAACGGAGATCAGGGGCGTAGGTGCAGACGGACGTCTGACGGTGTTTCATGGTATCGAAGAAACCTTTGCACACGGCGAGGTGGAATGGATCATCGACTAACCTTTCTTTTCGTTTTCCCATCGCAAAATCTCTTCCGCGTGTTGTTTGTTGCGGGGCTTTAAAAAGATTTTCCTGATCACTCCTTTTTCATCGATCAGAAATGTGGTGCGGTGCAACCCCATGTATTTGCGCCCGTATAACTGCTTTTCGCCCCATACCCCGAACTTATCAATGATTTTGTGTTTGGGATCTGCAAGCAAAGGAAAAGGCAGGTTGAATTTTTCCCGGAAACGCGTGTGATCGGCTTCGGTATCAGGACTGACGCCTATTAATTCCCAACCATTTTTTTTCAATATAGCATAGTTGTCGCGCAGGTTGCAGGCCTGTGTGGTGCAGGCCGGTGTGTTGTCCTGCGGATAGAAATAGAGTATGAGTTTTTTGCCCTTGTAATCGGCCAGGGAATGTTTGTTTCCATCCTGATCAATGCCGGTGAAGGCCGGAGCTTTTGTTCCTTCGGTGAGAGAAGTAGACATGGTTAATTCAAAAGTAAAAAGTCAAAATTCAAAAATACGCAATCGATGAATAAGTTAGTAGGTGAACCGGGCTTAGCGGCTTTATTACTTTGCGGCTTTGCGTGGAAAGCAACGTCAAATTTCACGCAAAGACGCTAAGGAGCAAAGAAGCTTAAGATGGAAGACTTACACCTTACATCTTATTCCTTCCGCCTTCTACCTTTTACCTTTCTTCCTTGCCGGTGCTTTTCTCACGGGCGCTTTCTTCACCGGCGCAACATACGCTTCACGTTTGAACCACCACTCTTTGGTCGTACTGTTGCCGGCGATGTCTTCAACCGTTACTTTCAGATGATGTGTGCCGAGGGGACAACGTTCATCAAAAATATAAATGAACGTGCGGCCTTTATCATTGGTAAAACGAAGCCATTTGCCATTTAGTTCTGCGCGAAACGATTTTACGCCAAAATCATCCGACGGTGTAAAAACAATGCTGCGTGCGGCGCTCAGGTTAACCGTATCACCTTTGCCCAGTTCATTGACAGACGGCGGTTGCAAATCTGCAAAAGCCTGGAACGATCCGAAATCGCGGAACTTACCGGTGAGCCAGTTTCCCTGCAATTTTGTTTTCTGTACGCTGCTGCCCTTTCCTGTTTTTTTCAACACCAGCCTGTCTTTCCAGGCATCTTCGATGATCTTATCTGTTTTTAATCTCACAGTATATTCTTCCTGTATGGGCACAGTTTCGTTGTGCAACTGATGAATGGCGGTGATGCTCATCGATGCAGAAGAATTGCTGCGTGAATACGCGGGTGTGAACACATCATATAGGCAACCTTCGGGCATGTATACTTCAAAATCCGGCTTTTCGAGAATGTTGACCATCTCGGGCATGAAACTACCTGTGGGCGCCGGCCCCACCGGGCCTTCGCTGCTGCGTTGCAAAGCAAAATTCAGGTTCACCATATTCTCTTTCGCATCGGCAATTTCGATGCGCACCTGGTGCGGCAGGGTATCGGCAAGCAACACCGTTCCATCACCGCCGTAAGTGTGATAAACCCGGGAACGGTCTCCGGGCATTTTCGACACATGTTGCAGGTAGCCGCCACCATTTGCTTTGTAACGATAATCGATCTGCGCGTTCATGTAACGTGTGTCTTCATAGCCGATACTGTCTATTACAAATGCCGTTTGCAAGATATTATCGACATACAGGGAAGCTTTATAAATGCCGTCCTGGTTGGGCGAACCGGTAATGCGGTCAAATGCAGCGATGGCAAAACTCACCCGGCTCAACGGTGTGCGGATAAGGGGATCGCGGGGCAGCACATAACCGCTGTCTGTTTTTTTTACGGTAAAAAAAACAGGTGACTGTTCGTAAACGCTTCTACTCCGGTCGTACATAGCTAATCTGCTCAGTATGGGCGATACATTGTCAGTGAGCGGCATGCCGAAGAGCAATGGATTTAAACGTTTCCCAGAACGTGTATCGATTATTTCAAAATGCACATGCGGACCCTGCGAACCGCCGGTTGTGCCGCTGTAAGAAATGAAATCACCTTTTTTCACCGGAAATTTTCCGGCGGGAATAGTCAGTTCTACCGCCCAGGACTCCTGGCGGTATTGTTCGGAAGTGACGTAGGCTTCAATTTCAGGATTAAATGTATTCAGGTGAGCATATAAAGTAGAGAGGCCATTGGGATGGTTGATGATGAGGAAACGCCCAAAGCTGAGCGGGCGCACGCCGGCAAATGCAACATATCCATCAGCGGCGGCATAAACGCGTTGATCTACTTTCTGCGCGGTGCGCATATCCAGCCCCATGTGCCAGTGATTGGGGCGCAATTCCCCCATATTGGCCACGATTTCGGGACGCAGATCCAGCGGCCAGCGGAAATAGCCCTGCGGATACACCGGATTGCTGTAAGCCTGTGCGTTCAGCGCGCCTGCTATAAACAACATTGCCATTAATACAAGTACAGCTTTCCTCATATCGCCAAAAATAAAGATCATAGCCCTAAAGGAATGTGAAACCGGCCATTATGAATTTTATTATCTCCTTACAACTGTCACAATTATATTACCAATAATTTCCCGCTGAAAAAAAAAGCGATCATCCGTTAGTGATTTTTCTGCGCTGTGCAAATCACTGAAATGCAGTCACCCTTGTTTTTTTATTTGTTTCGCAAAAATTAATTGTGATAATGGTCCTTCAAAGACTTCTGTTTCCCTTAATTTTGCGCAATTTGTTTTTTCAGCCCGGTTCCGGGAAACATTCCAAAAGAAAAAATGCCAAAAGACTCCTCCATTCAATCCGTTCTGATCATAGGCAGCGGACCGATCGTGATCGGCCAGGCCTGTGAATTTGACTACTCTGGTACACAAGCAGCACGCAGCTTACGCGAAGAAGGTATCAAGGTGATCCTGATCAACAGCAATCCCGCTACGATCATGACCGACCCGATGATGGCCGATCGTGTTTATCTGCTGCCGCTCAACGTGGAAAGCCTGGAACAAATACTCCAGGAAAACCAGATCGATGCCGTACTGCCGACCATGGGCGGACAAACCGCACTCAACCTTTGTAAAGAAGCCGAAGACGTTGGTCTGTGGAGTCAATACAATGTGCGCCTCATCGGCGTTGACATCAAAGCCATCGACAAAGCGGAAGACCGTGAGAAGTTTCGCCAGTGGATGATCGAGATGAATATTCCTGTTGCCACGGCCAAAACGGCCAACTCCTTCCTCGAAGGAAAAGAATTTGCGCAGGAAATCGGCTTTCCGCTCGTGATCCGCCCTTCGTTCACCCTCGGTGGCACCGGCGGTGGATTTGTACACGATAAAGAAGACCTCGACGAAGCGCTCAACCGCGGCCTGCAGGCTTCTCCCATTCACGAAGTACTGGTGGAAAAAGCCGTACTCGGATGGAAAGAGTTTGAACTCGAACTGCTCCGCGATTCAGCCGACAACGTTTGTATCATCTGTACCGTTGAGAACTTCGACCCGATGGGTGTGCATACCGGTGATTCGATTACGGTAGCGCCGGCCATGACGCTCAGCGATACTGCCATGCAATTGATGCGCAACACCGCCATCGACATGATGCGCAACCTCGGCAACTTCTCCGGAGGTTGTAACGTGCAATTTGCGCTGAATCCCGATACAGAAGAAATCATTGCCATCGAGATCAACCCGCGCGTAAGCCGTTCATCCGCACTCGCAAGCAAGGCAACCGGTTATCCCATTGCCAAGATCGCTGCGAAACTCGCCATTGGTTATACACTTGATGAACTGGAAAACCAGATCACCAAAACCACTTCTGCTTATTTCGAACCCGCGCTCGACTATGTGATCGTGAAAGTGCCGCGCTGGAACTTTGATAAATTCAAAGGCGCCGATGATTCACTCGGCCTGCAAATGAAAAGCGTAGGTGAAGTAATGGCCATCGGCCGCAGCTTTACCGAGGCCATTCAGAAAGCCTGTCAGAGCCTCGAAAACAATGCTGTTGGTCTCGGTTACTACGGTAAAAGCCTCATGCATGCCGAAGAGTTGCTCGAGTATATCAAAACACCGAAATGGGACCGCATCTTCCGCATCAAAGATGCGCTGATGGCGGGTATTTCCGTAGGCAGTATTTCCAAAGCAACCAATGGCATTGACCGCTGGTTTCTCTATGAAATCCAGAAGATCTGCAACATTGAAAAGAAACTCGCAGAATACGATCTCGATATGATCCCTGCCGGTCTTTTGCGCGAAGCCAAAGTAAACGGCTTCAGCGACGAACAGATCAGCCGAATTCTGCAACACGGTAATGAAGAGGACGTTTATAACAAACGCAAAGAACTCGGCATTACCCGTGTATATAAAATGGTGGATACCTGCAGCGCAGAATTTGAAGCCAAGACTCCTTACTTCTACAGCACCTTCGAGAATATACCCGAAGGGGCAGCAGGAGCCAACTCCAACGAATCAAAAGCCTCCGATCGCAAAAAAATCATCGTACTCGGCAGCGGCCCCAACCGCATCGGCCAGGGCATCGAATTCGACTACTGTTGCGTACACGGATTACTGGCTATCAAAGAAAGTGGTTACGAAGCCATCATGGTGAACTGTAACCCGGAAACGGTAAGTACCGATTTCGACATGGCCGATAAACTGTATTTCGAGCCGGTATATTGGGAACATTTGTGGGAAATCATCGAGCACGAAAAACCAGAAGGTGTGATCGTGCAGCTCGGTGGTCAGACCGCTTTGAAGCTGGCGGAGAAACTGCATGAAAAAGGTATCCGCATCATCGGTACTTCTTACGACAGCATGGATATTGCGGAAGACCGAGGCCGCTTCAGCGATCTGCTGAAGAACCTCGAAATTCCTTATCCCGATTATGGAACGGCTTACGATGTAGACGAAGCCATTTCCGTAGCCAATAAAGTAGGTTATCCCGTACTGGTGCGCCCCTCCTATGTACTCGGTGGTCAGCGCATGCGGATCGTGATCAATGACGAAGAAGTAGAAAAAGCAGTAGTAAGCCTGCTGAAACATATCCCCGGTAATAAAATCCTGATCGACCACTTCCTTGACCGTTGCCAGGAAGCCGAGATCGATGCCTTGTTCGACGGCGAAAACTTCCATGTGATGGGAGTGATGGAACATATCGAACCCGCCGGTATTCATAGTGGTGACAGTAATGCGGTATTGCCCGCCTTCAACCTCACGCCATTGATCGTGCACACGATGGAAGAATATGCCGAGAAGATCGCGCGCGAGCTCAATATCAAAGGACTGATCAATATACAGTTTGCAATCAAAGACGGAAAGGTATTTGTGATCGAAGCCAACCCGCGCGCATCACGTACTACACCGTTCATTGCGAAGGCTTACCAGATTCCTTACCTGAATGTGGCCACCAAGATCATGATGGGCACACATACGCTGAAGGATTTTAAATTTGAAAAGAAACTGAAAGGTTTTGCGATCAAGGAACCGGTGTTCAGCTTTAATAAATTCCCCGGCGTCAATAAAGAGCTCGGCCCTGAAATGAAGAGCACAGGTGAAGCCATCCGTTTTATCAAAGACCTGCGCGATCCGTACTTCCGTCAGTTGTATAAAGACAGAAGCATGTACCTGAGTAAGTAGAGAAGTTGTAAGTATTAAGTTTTAGGTAATAAGTATTTTTGAATGCCTTCCATGGTTCGTGTATACACGAACCATGTTTTTTTATGGAGTTAGCCACAATGATCGAATGAAACGAAAAGTTGAGCACGCCGACTGGTTTACTATTTCTTCTTTTACCTGAGTACCCGTCCTTGCCTGGGTGAGCACCACAACTGTATAGCGACGTGAGGTATAAGTTTGCACCCTTGCTGGTCTCCCGGTTAGCGCCCTTGTTGGTCTCCCGGTTAGTGCCCTTGTTGGTTTCCCGGTTGGCGCCCTTGTTGGTCTCCCGGTTAGCGCCCTTGTTGGTCCCCCGGTTGGCGCCCTTTTTGGTCTCCCGGTTAGCGCCCTTGTTGGTCTCCCGACCAACAAGCAAGAGCCAGGTTTCTTCGATAGGTTAAGATCAACTATGTACATAACTCAAGGATGAGCAGATACGTTGGTCTGGAGACCAACGGTGGCGTGATGCCGGATTGACAGGTTTTAAAATCCTCCGAACAGTTGTGGTACTCACACGAACCATTCCCGCAACTGCGGGAGTTTATAAAGCCTGGCAACTCACTATTCCCACTCGCCTGTTATCCCTTTTGAGTTTTTAATTTTTGAATTAAATGCCCCTTTCTCGTTCATATCATGAACAGGAATTTCTTTTTCAACCGCCGCTGCTTTCCAGTCTGCACGTTTTTTCAGCGACATACGGCGATCAATGATCAGTTGTTTTACCTGGATTTTTCTCAGCCATACCGCCGCCGGGTCGCGTGTACTGCCGCGGACAAACAAAATGTCCGATGCAATAGGTGCGCGGATTTGCCTGACCCTGAGAGAAGAGTCTGCAATCATGATACGATAACCAGCATAAGTGATAAAATTGCCCGATACATTCAACCCTTCAAGTGTATCCGAAAAAGATGTCCTGTAGGCGCAAACGGAAGGCTTTATATTGTTCCGGATTGATGCCGGCGTCAGTTGATCTTTTTGTTGCAGCCATTGTTTCCTGCCATCCACAAAACTCACTTTACTTCCCTCCGCCAAATTAAATACGATAAACCTGTTCTGAGCAGAGGCTTTTGAGAAATCAACATACCTTATTCCGGCAACGACATTTAGTGTAGCGAGACTTACGATCAATGCTTTTGCGGACTTTTCCATCAAACCAAAAGCGGTCAGTCCGATAACGAGGTATAGCAGCAATACCTGCACAATACTGATGTTGAGATTGTCCCAGATAGCGAAGGGTAATTTTTCTATGATATAAATAATGTTGTTCATCAGGCGGATCATCCACCCAAGGATCATTCCCGCATATTCACTCAACCAACTGCTGAAGCCTGTTGCAAGCAGGCCGATCTCTCCGATCAGTATTACACTTGAAAGCGGTACTACCGGCAGGTTGGTAAACAGGAAGCAAACCGGAAATTGATGAAAAAGATAGATACTCACAGGTGTGGTAAGCACCTGCGCTGCGCATGTTACGGCGCACAACTGCCAGATCCGGTCCGCTATACGATAACGGCAATAAATCAGGTTATAAACAGGTTTGTAGAATAGTACAATACTCAGTACTGCCAGGTAGGACAATTGAAATCCAGCATCCCAGAGCCAATAGGGATCGTAACACAATAACAACATAGCGGAGACCGCAAGCGTGTTGTAAATATTGCTTTGCCGCGAAAGTGTTTGCCCGAGAAGCAAACAGGTAAACATGACTGCAGCCCGGACAATGGAAGCCGCTCCGCCTGCAATCAGACTAAATAACCACAGCAAACTGACCGCTATGATAAAGCATATCCATTTAGTCCTGGGAACAGCCAGCAACGGCGCCAGTAACTTCTGAATGAGCCAGTAGATCAATGCAAGGTGCATACCAGATACCGCAATCACATGAACAACACCTGTATTGCTGTAAGACCTGAGCAGGTCCTCATCGAGGTCTTCTTTATAACCTACCAGTAATGCTTCGGCCAATCCTGCCTCTTCTTTTCCATGAATGTATTTTTTCAGTTGATGCAGTATCGCCTGCCGCCACGCAATTATTTTTCGTTTAAACAAAAAGGCCGTATCTCTTACCAAGATAATCTGTGTAGTGTCACGAATATATAATTGGCCGGTTACATCCTGCCGCCGGCTGTAAGCCGCGTAGTCAAAGGTACCCGGATTTCCGCTGTTCTGCACTGGTTGTATCACCTGGCTGGTGATGATATAATTTCCAATGGAATAGTCATCGGGAATTGCATCAGGCGCGCTGTAAAACCAAAGACTTCCGGTTGCCCGTTTGAATTTTTCATCCTGCCACCGGCCGACAACGGTCGCTTTCGTCTTTATACTTTTTGCGCGGCGGGCAAAAGGTTCTTCGACGCGTAACAGTAACCTTTGCCCTTCCTGGTATTCATGCCCATACCAGCTTTTTTTAGCTGTTACTTTTGAAGTTTGTATTAACATGCCGCCAGCGAGAAATACAAGCAACCAGACCAGTATGCCCCGGATAAGCTGCATACGATACCTGCTATAAGGAGACGCCAACCGGAATATAACCAGTAGCAGTAGTAAAACACCTGTTGATATATATAGCAGAGTCTCTTTAATAGTTACATATTCACCGGCTATAATGCCCGATATCAGCGGGATTAATATCCGTAGTGCAGGCACCCGTGCGGTAAATATGGCTATTGCAGACATGCTGCAATATCAGCTGGGAGGGAAGCAAAACAATGGGAAATACATCAGTGGTAGTACGTAAGTTTCTTCCTTGAGAGGGATGAGGCAATCAATCTTTCGAAAATCTCATTCCGGTTCGGAACGTTTATGCGTGAGGCAGAAAGTAACGCCCTTGTTGGTCTCCGGACCAACAAGCAAGAGTCAGGTTTCTTTGCCAGGTTAAGGTCAACTTCGTACATAAAAAGAGCAGCACCGTTGGTCTGGAGACCAACGGGGGCGTGATGTCGGATTGAAAGGTTCTAAATCTTCCGAACAGTTGTGCTGTATACACGAACCGGGGAGATTTTACTCAATACTTATAACTTAATACTTACTACTTATCACTTAATACAGCCACTACAAAGTAATCCAGGCAATCATCTTTCAACTCGCCCGTATAAAAATCAGTATAATCGATCTCGAGTGTCACATCTTTGTTTTTCTGCAACAGCTGATAGCGGTTTATATTGTTCAGCACACTATACGGCATGCGCAGCATCCAAGCTGGCAGCCGATGCTGCAGATCAAACACGTCCAATTTCGTCAGCTTTTCCACGTTGGCCTTATTCTGCCCGTAGTATGCCATTACTTTCTCATTTCCATAAATACCCTGCACTTCCGCGTCTGGAAAATGCGCCCGCACCAATGCCTGCATCTCACACGGTGTATATTCCCGCACATGAAAAGGATTTCGCGTCAATGATGTATGCTTATTCGGCGTGGTAATGACCACGCAACCGCCCGGCCGCAATACCCGGCGAATTTCTTTCATCAGGCTATGATCATTTTTAATGTGCTCTATCACCTGGAAACAGATCACCGTATCCACACTTTCGTCTTCTATGTTCCGCAGGTACGGCAATTGCTCATAGTAGAAGCGGCAATTCGTTTCCATGTATTGCTCCCGCGGTTTCTTCTTATCTACTGCCGTAAACGAACGCACATAAGGCGACAGCATCTGCATACCATAACCACTGCCACTGCCAATTTCCAGCACATCGCCGGTCGCCAGCCTTCGCTGTATCACCGATTGATAAGCAAATACATGCCGCTGAAATACATAGTTGTTGCTATAATACGCACCCGACGTGCGTTCTCCGGTCCTGAGCAATGCCAGCATATACAAATTCTGTTGAGTGTAATATTGCTAATACACGTCAACATGTTTTCACCCTTATTTAAACCGGTAGTATATTCCTATCTGCGCACCGATCCATGTTTTATGATTCGATGGTGCATTGTCCGCGTAAGTATTGCGGAGCGTATAGATGGGTTTGAGATAATGATATTTCCTGTCTGCCTCTTCTTCCGACCTGAACAGCGGACGCGGCAGACCAGCCAGGTAGTATTCCGTTTTCAATAAATTAAGTACCGCGCCATATTGCAGGTAAAATTTTCCGGCTATCCTGTTTTCTAATAACACCTGCACACGTGTGAGCCTTGTTTTGACCGTTCTGTCTTGGCCGGCCGTATCATAGTCCCTGGTCAGTTTACCAAAAGTAAGGTCGGCATGCAACCGCATATCGTCGTTTATCCGCAGGGAGGTTCCTCCGCCATACCGGAAGCCCGCTATTTTGAAATTGCTGTTCCAGGAGAAAATGCCGTAGGCAAATTTGAATCCGCCCTTTAGCGTTGGCGCTACATAGAACAGATCGTCCACGGCTACTCCGGTTTGTACAAACGGATGCCACCATTCCGATCCCCACGTTGCGGCAGGTTTTATTTTCTTGACGGAGAGCTGCGCTATGCTGTCACCTATTTTTTCAACAGGTAAAAATTGAATCCCCGTCTTTTCTGGTTCAGGTTTTACCGCCGAGGTATCGGGTATCGCCACTATGATCGTGTCTTTCTTTATATCCACTACCGGTTCTTCCGGTTTACTACTACTCACTGGTGGTGATGCCGCTTTTGGTTTAACAGCCACCGGCTTTTTGGCAACCGGCTTCGGCTTTGCTGGTTTCTTGAACGGTACGGTGGCTGCTGGTTTCTTAGGCAATTCACGGAGGATGATGTGCTGCCCGGAGCGGCTGTAGGTTATGGCATAGGTGGCACACAGTTTCTGAAGAAATTGATCGAGTGTATATTTTCCTGCTTTCCAGTTGACCGTGGTGCCGGGTACTACTTTTTTTGTGTTCAGGGAAAAATGCTGATGCGTCTGCCGGCTGACGCGATTGAGCAGTGTATCCAGCCGCATCATGCCGCCGGACAGTTGCACCGTGTGTTGTGCGCCAGCATTTACAGAAAAGATGATCAGCAACCAACAGGCAAAAAGCTTCACTCGCATGCTTTACCATTTATGATTACCGTATCACCCTGGATTTTTTGTTCCACACTGAGGGTAACCGCGATGATATCCATTACATATTTCAATGACTGGTTTTCAAAACTTCCACTCATGCGGCAGTCTTTCAGTTGCGGGTTTTGAAAGAGGATTTGCACTTCGTACGCTTTACTTATTTGCTGCATAATGTCTTCCAATCTTTCATCCTGGAAATCAAATATGCGCGTGGCGAAGGCAATTTCATTGGCGGCATAGATCGTATCGCGGTTCCATGTGCCGCTGGGAAAATGATAATGAAGTCTCGATCCCGCCGTTACGGTCTGCACACCTTGTGACGTATACACATTTACCGTTCCTTTACTTCCCCATATAATAACGTCGCCGCTTTTCGCCGAATTGCTTACACCGAAGGAAGCGTTTGTTGCGGTTATCGTAAGGTCTTCGGCTTTTACTGTAAATGAATCCAGGGTTGGTGCAGTAATGAATACTTGTCCATCCAGCAGTTCGCGTTCATGGTCGTTTGTTAACCTAACGGACGAATGGCTGTTTAATATAAGGATGGCGCCACTCTCCAGTGTATCGCGGTGTATATCTTCATTGGTGGTAAACGACATCGGTATAATAGTAACGGGCATCTCCGGTCTGTGTTTTCTCAAACCAAGTAAAAGGCTCGCTGTTACCAATACAACGGATGCCGCGATGATAAGTCCACGCGGAAGTGGTTGATTTTTCTTCGGGATGGTAGTTATTTGATGATTTATCTCTTCGAACAACTTTTGTTTATCGGGCAATACATGTCCCTTGCTTCCTGCGGCTGTATACCACAGTTCAGATAGCCGTTGAAAATATTCACGGTTATCAGGCGATTGCTCCAGCCACTCTTCGAGGGCTGTCGCTTCCTCCGGCATTGCTTCGCCGGCCAGGTATTTTCCAATTAGTTCATCGTTCATAAAGAGGTTATAGGTACAAGGTGTTAGGTTTTACATTAGCAGGCTGATTAACCCTGACAGTTTTTCTTTCAATATCCTCAATGCTTTCCCTATCTGTGCTTCCACGGTCTTTACAGAAAGATCCAACTCCGCTGCTATCTCGGCATATTTCTTTTGTTCCGATCTGCTTTTTAAAAAAATCAGCCGGCATTGTGGCGGAAGTTCTTCTACGATTTCGCGTATTTGTTGTTGCAATTCCCGGTGAATGACGGGATCGCCGGATGTACTCAGTTGTTGTGGTTCGGCAGCATGCCGGCGTTTTATTTTTTCGTGACGGATAAGGTTGAGGCAATCATGGTAGATGGCGGTGTACAGGTAGGAGCGCACGGAACGTTCTTCGTCGAGGTCCTGCCGCTTTTCCCAGAGTTTCAGGAATACCTGCTGCACCACGTCGCGTGCCCTTTCATTATCGTTCAGTAAGGTATAGGCATAACGGTGCAATCCTTCGAAGTGAAGATTGAAATAGTGCTCAAATGGCTGCCGGGCCGTTTGCCGGTGCTTGTCGGGGTCTTTGGAGATCAACGGATAATCGCGTTATTCGAACATCATAAAGATATAATACACGCGGAATTCATTTTACCCTTATTCTCTTATCCTTTTTTTCAGGAAAGTAATTTGTGCACCACCGCAATCTGGCCCAGATGGTAGATATTGTGGGTCAGCAGCCCCTCTAATAGTGTCCTGAAATTATAGTCACGGTAGTCGACTTTTTCGTCCAGCAGGCTGTCATCCGCCATTTCCAGTGTAGCGATCAGTTCCTGGTGGGTGGCCGTCAGTGCTGCCATGCCTTCCTCCCACCCGTGCTGTGCAGGTTCTATTACGCGCCAGTCCAGCTTTTCAAAGGCGTCGATGTCATCGATCGGCTTTTTCTGTACGCGGTTCAGGGTAAACTCTGCCCAGGTCAGCATGTGATATAATATTTCCACGGCGCTGTGTGCACGGCCGCCGGGTTGCACAAAAGCTATTTCCTCCGGCACTTCTCCCAATAATTTATAAACGGATTTTCCGTACCAGGGATCACCCTGTAGTGTTTGCTCAAGGCGTTGGATGTATTGACGGATTTGTTGATTCATGCGTAGATGTTTACTTCTGAGCACGCAAATCAGGGGCCAGTTCAGGCTGCGTTGTTCTTTACGCGCCGCGTTACGTATTCGCGGTAGCTGATCCGCTCGATGCGGCTGCGCAACCATCCGGGATAATTGAAGATGGCGAAGGCTTTCCGTTGCACTTCATCGTCCGTTTCCAATTTGGCTAATGTTTTTTCATATTCCACTACTTTATCGCGGTAGCTCTTCATGTAAAAGGTACGGTTGAGGCAGCGGATGAGTTCGGATTCGAAGGGATGCTGTTTTTTTCTTTTATAGAAATACTGGTAAGTGGCCCGGTATTGCGCATCGAAAATGCGGTCGTTGTTTAAATTATAAGCCGCCAGCAGCAGCAGTATGTGTGCGATGCGTACGTGTTCTTCCCGCGTACCATCTTTTACATAACTGGCGCGCCGGAAAAAATACAGTGCATCGGCATATTCCTCCAGTACAAAACACGCAATACCCAGCGACAGGTTGATGGTGCGGTTGGTTTCGGTATTGATAAAAGGCTCCCATTTGCCATATTGGACCTTCATGTGCCGCACCAGTTTCTCCACTTCGTTGTAGCGTGCCGTTTTATTATAAACTTTATTAAGTGCCAGGTATTTAACGGCTTCGAAGTTGGCGCGATAAGCTTCGTCGTGGATCAGGTCGTTTACCGGATGCTGAAAGCAGGATTCGATGAATGCGAACTCGCCGGCCTGTATACCGAGGTAATTGACCATATTCAATACCTCGATAAAGTTTTCGGTATCGGTGTGGATATGTTCAGGATGTTTTTGCCAGTCGCTTACCGTTTCCCGCAGGAGCGAAAATGCTTCAGGTATATTTTTATTCAGCAGATATTGCAGCGTTACCCGGCACATGCGGTAGTAATGCCGGAACCAGAAGGAGGCTGTTGTATCGGAAAAACTGCTTTGTGTTACGCGCGTCAGCAACAGATTAAGCTCATGAATGCTGTTGTCGTCGATATCAAAATGCCATTTGCGTTTGAGCAGTAAAATCTCTGTGTAGATATCGCGGAGTGTGATCATTTCGGCATAATCATCATAGTTAATGATGTTGCCACGTGCCAATGTGTGGAGTTCGTCATAGGGTGTATGTGCGCTACTCCAGAGAATCATTTTTTCAAATTCCTTTTTCAGAATGCCCAGCAGGGCAAACGCCTCTGCATCCCTTGCTTTCACCACGGCTTTTTTCCAAACGATATGTGCTTCGTCCAGCAACCCTTTCTTGCGAAGTATGCGGATCAGCCTTATCTGGTCGTACACTTCCTGCTCGGGCAGATTGCGTCCTTCGTAGCTGATCAGTGCTTCGCAAAGTTGCTGATAGAGATAGTGTTTCTGGTAAGAAAGATTTTTTCGCGTAAGCGCTGGGGTCAGTTTTTCAACGATGGCGTCTTCGTCATACTCTTTTTGCTGTTCTATGGCATCGAAGAGTTGCAGGTAGAGCGGTGGTTCGTCATTGCCGGCATCAACAAAGTTGCGTTTGAAAAATACCTTTTCATTTTTGCTCATCGCCTGGATGAACTGCCAGAGTGAACGGGAGGAATTTTTCATAAACAAGCTGTTTGGTGTTAGCCGGCGTGCTTCAAAAATACAGTTAATACACACCAATAAACCAAATTAGCGGAGAATTAGAAAATATCTAATCGATTGATCTATAATAATATATTTTATTTTTTCTGCCTGAAATCTATTGTGATGAACCTAAAATGATTGAAAAAAAGAAAACCAGACGGTCTTTTGTAGCGATAGTTTTATGGCGTCTTAACCAGACTGGGCACCAATCAGAAACCATGTTGGCCCAAGGGCAACCCTTAACCTTTAAACTTACCATCTGTGGAATCTGCGTGACCGGCAGGCTTTATCAGGTGGTTTTTTTTGTGAATAAGTCAATAAGTGAATTGTGAATATTGATCTTATCCTTCCGGCTTGTGTTCTCACATTCTCAAGAAGCATCTTAGTTTTTACGCCCTTACTTACTTATTCATTTATCAACTTATTCACTTATTGACCTATTCACTTATTGACCTATTGACTTATTGCAATAAAAATGGCTCCCTGAGGAGCCATTTTTAAACTTTATAGACCAACCGCATTAACCGAGGGCAACGCGTTTGAACTCTAATACTTTCACATCACCTGCAGACTTCAGGTACTCGGCAACAGATTTGCCGGCATCTTTTACGAAGGCCTGGGCGGTGAGGGTTTGTTCTTTGAAGAATGCACCGAGTTTACCATCAGCGATCTTGGCGATCATTTCATCAGGTTTGCCGGCCATTTTGGGATCTTGTTTCATTACGTCAACGATGATCGCTTTTTCGCGGGCAACAACGTCGGCAGGTACTGAGCTTTCATCGATCGCTACGGGGTTAAGGGCAGCAATTTGCATTGCTACGTCTTTACCGGCTTCAGCAGCTTCTTTGTCGAGGCCAACCAGTACACCGATGCGGTAAGCACCGTGAATGTAAGAAGCTACATAAGGAGCGTTTACGCGCTCGAACTTGGTGATACCGATTTTCTCGCCGATAGAAGCAAGTTTGTCGTTCACCAGGTCGATTACTTTAGCACCGTTGATTTCAACTGCGTTCAGTTCATCAACCGTGTTTACGTTGTTGCTGATAGCAGCGTCGGCGATGCTTTGTACGAAAGCAACGAAGTCGGTGTTTTTGGAAACGAAATCCGTTTCGCAGCTTACACATACTACGATACCGCTTTTGTTATCGGAAGTAGTTTGTGCAATTACCACACCTTCTTTTGCTTCGCGGTCGCTTCTTTTAGCGGCTACTTTCTGGCCATGCTTACGCAGCCAGTCGATTGCAGCTTCGAAGTCGCCGTTGGTTTCAGTCAGGGCTTTGCGGCAGTCCATCATACCGGCGCCGGTAGCCTGACGAAGTTTGTTTATGTCCTGTGCACTAATAGTTACGGTGCTCATGAATGATAATTTGAAGATTTGATAATTTGAAAATTAGCAGTTAGTGTTGGATCAGGGTCCGGGATGTTGCCACCCCGGGACTGATTCAATTACTTATCTGCGGCCACCGCCACGCTGTCCGCCACCTGCTCCACCGGGAGTACGGCGACGCTGACCACCGCCGGCGCCTGTGTTACCACCACCACCGGTGCTGTTGCCACGGCCACCGCGACCACCACGGCCGGCTTCAGCTTGTGCTTCAGCTTCCAGGCGTGCAGCTCTCTTTTCGTTATCGTCGTTTGCAGTATCTTCTACATCTTCATCTTTAGCAGCCTGACGCTCTGCCAGACCTTCTGCGATAGCCGCAGTGAGGTAGTTGGCAACAATAGCGATAGACTTGGTAGCATCGTCGTTAGCAGGAACGGCGAAGTCTACTTTGTTAGGATCGCAGTTGGTATCTACTACACCGAAGGTAGTGATGCCCAGGCGCTTGGCTTCAGCCAGTGCGATGTGCTCGTGTCCGATGTCCACGATGAACAGTGCAGCAGGTACACGGCCCAGTTGAGCGATACCACCCAGCACTTTCTCCATCTTGTCTTTATCGCGGGTCAGGGTCAGACGTTCTTTTTTGGTGATGCTGTCGAAAGAACCATCGCCGAGCATTTTCTCGATGCTCTGCATCTTCTTCACGCTCTTGCGAACAGTGTTGAAGTTGGTAAGCATACCACCCAGCCAACGTTCTGTAACGAAAGGCATGTTTACACGCTGAGCGCATTCGTTGATGATATCTTTTGCTTGTTTTTTGGTACCAACAAACAGGATTTTCTTACCGCTGCGGGCGATCTGCTTCATGGCAGCAGCAGTTTCCTGCAGGGCCTCAACAGTTTTGTTGAGGTCGATGATGTGAATACCTTTCTTTTCAGCAAAGATGTAAGGCAACATCTTGGGATTCCACTTCTTTTTCAGGTGACCGAAATGAACACCCGCATCCAGAAGCTGCTGTTGTAAAGATGTATTGTTTTCCATTTATCGTATTTGAAGTATGATGATATAAAAATGAATAAATGCCTGCTCCTGTTAACGTTTGGAGAACTGGTAGCTGCGGCGTGCTTTTTTGTGACCAAACTTCTTGCGTTCCACAGAACGGGGGTCGCGTTTCAGCAGACCAGCCGCTTTCAGTGCGGGACGGAACTCGGGGTTCAGCTCAACCAGTACGCGGGAAATACCCAGCATAGCAGCTTCAGCCTGGCCTTTGGCACCACCGCCGGTAGCATTGATTTTAATATCAAACTTACCTACCGCATCAACTGTTTTGAGCGGACGCTCAACCTGGTTTTGCAGGTATACCAGTTGAAAGTAGTCTTTATAGTCTTTGTCGTTTACAGTGATAGCGCCGCTTCCTTTGGAAACGAATACACGTGTCACAGCTTCCTTACGACGACCAACACCATTAGTTTGCTTTTCCATTTATATAATTAATTTGAAAATTTTAGAATTTGAGGTCTTTGGGTTGCTGTGCGGTATGAGGATGCTCGGCACCGGCATACACAAACAGTTTCTTGTACATTTTGCGGCCCAGGCGGTTTTTCGGCAGCATACCTTTTACAGCACGCTCGATTACCACTTCAGGACGACGGCGCTGCAGGTTGGCAGCCGTTTCTTCTTTACGGCCACCAGGATATCCTGTATAGTGGTCATAAATTTTCTGCTCCAGCTTGTTGCCGGTAAATACAACCTTGTCGCAGTTGATCACGATTACGTAATCACCCGTGTCTACGTGGGGAGTGTAGTAGGCCTTGTTTTTGCCACGCAGTACTGCTGCGATCTTGGCACACATGCGACCCACGGTTTGATTAGTACCATCTACAACATACCAGGTACGTTGCACGGTAGCCTCGTTCGCATGTTTAGTAGTGAAATGTAATTTGCTCATTTTCAGAAAAACTTTGAGTTGACAACGGGCAATTTTAATTCGCCGCCAACAGATGAATAATGATCGCAACAGGCTATCCCCCGTTGCTACCCGCACGGCAAAGGCCGCTTTGGGGCTGCAAAGATAGGCGACCATCAACAATATTCAGCCATTTTCAAACAGTTATTTTTACAGACACCTTTACAACTACATGATTTCCAATTAAAATTTTACATTATTTTTTAGCTACTCCCGTTTTCAATCCCAGGGCTCCGGGATCAAATCTTCAAATTATCAAATTTTAATTAGGTGTACCTTTGCAACAATTCAACGAAAAAACTGTGATAGTAATTGATAATGTGCTGGTTAGTGATGATATCATCGAAGCCCGCTTCGTTTGCGACCTCAGTCGCTGCAAAGGCGGCTGCTGCGAAGAAGGCGACGCCGGCGCACCCCTCGATGCCTCCGAACTCGAAATGGTGACCAAACATTTCGACACCATCAAACCCTATCTCCCCGCCGCCGCCGTGGCCGAGATAGAAAAGAAAGGTTTTTATCAGTACGATAATGAGTTCGGCTGGGTCACCCCCACGCTGCCCAGCGACAACGAGATCTGCGTCTACGCCTACCGCGAACCCAATGGCCTCATCAAATGCGCTTTCGAACAAGCTTACTACGACGGTAAAATCGATTGGAAAAAACCAATAAGCTGTCACCTGTTCCCCATCATCGCCCGCAAAGGAAAAAAAGGTAATTACGACCGCCTTAATTACCAGCCGCGCGAAGATCTCTGCCGCGCCGCCTGCTCACTCGGGGAACAATTGAAAGTGCCCGTTTATAAATTTCTGAAAGAACCCATCACCCGCAAGTATGGGGAGGAGTTTTATGAAGCGCTCGATACCATCGCCCGCGGACAACACCACGATACGGATAACAACGAAGCAGCCTCATAGCGCAGGATGCCAATTGCACCGTATATGCTAACTTAGTACCAATTAACCCATACATTTCAGCTAACACTACGATATGTCCCACGAAACAGCTGCCGATTTTATAGCCAAAAGCACAATCAAAGCTGCCGACAGAAGCCACCGACGCACTATTAATTTTAATATGGGCAAATACAATGCTGCCGTTCCACTCGGAAAGCAGCAGTTTGCCGAATTACATCTCGCCCGCGAACGAGCCAAAAATCTCAAGTGGAAAGCCATCGAAACACTCGATACACAACTGGAGAATTTTGAACGCAACATATCCCGGCGCGGCGCCAAAGTGATCTGGGCCGAAGACGCCAGCGAAGCGCTCCGCGAGATCGGAAATATCTGCGCCGAAAAAAATTGCAAAACGGTCGTGAAGAGCAAAAGCATGGTGACCGAGGAAATTCACCTCAATGCCTATCTCGAAGAGAAAGGTATCGAGAGCGTGGAAACCGACCTCGGTGAGTACATTCAGCAACTGGCAGGCGAAGCACCCTATCACATCGTTACACCCGCCATGCACAAAAGCAAGGAAGATATCGCGCGTTTGTTTGCAGACAAACTCGGCACCGACCCTTCACTTACACCCGAACAATTAACACTCGTAGCCCGCGATATTTTAAGAGCCAAGTATGCCGAAGCCGAAGTAGGCGTTACCGGCGCCAATTTTATCATCCCGGATATCGGCGGTATAGCCGTTACCGAAAATGAAGGCAATGGCCGCCTCAGTTGCTCGATGCCGAAAACACATATCGTTGTGGTAGGTATCGAAAAAGTTATTCCGTCGATGACGGACTTGGCTTTGTTCTGGCCGCTGCTCTCCACTTTCGGCACCGGTCAGCGCATTACGTCATATAATACCATCGTTACCGGTCCGCGGCAGGAAGGTGAAACGGATGGACCTGATGAAATGTACGTGATACTGCTCGATAACGGCCGCACCAATATCCTGGCCAACGAGAAAGCCCGTGAAAGTCTTTATTGCATCCGTTGCGGCGCCTGCCTCAATGCTTGTCCTGTTTATAAAAATATCGGCGGACATACCTATGCTTCGGCATACAGCGGCCCCATCGGTGCAGTGATCACGCCTCACCTGAAAGGCCTGGAAGAATGGAAACACCTCAGCCATGCCTCTTCGCTTTGTGGCAACTGCACCGAAGTTTGCGCCGTGAAGATCAATCTCCATGAATTGTTATTGGAGAACAGGCATGAAGCGCAGGAAGATGGTTATGCACCCTTCGCAGAAAAAGTAGCCTGGAAACTCTGGAAAGTAGCCATGCTCCGCCGCGGTATGATGAACATGGCCAACGGCAACCTGAAAGGCCGCCTGATCAATGCGATCGGCAAATCATGGACACGTCATCGTGGCAAACTCGATTTTCCCAAAAAATCATTCAACCAGCAATGGAAGGAAAAGCGCGGGTCAGCCGCGTAACCCTGCATCTACCGCTTGCTTATTTATTCCACACATATCACACCCCGGCTGCAATACATGGCAGACTTTGCGGGGAAAGAATTGTGCGGGCAACCCTTCCGCCTTACAACGGATAAGCAGGAACTGACCAATACACAGGATCTTCGCATCAACTACAGCGATGAACCTTTTCCGGGTATTTACCAGATCCGTCCTCATTCCTTATTATTCGGGCAGGGCATTCAGCTACAGGAAATAAATTTTATCAACGATGAATTGCCTTTCTTCTTTGCTACTGACGGCGATCACGCGTTTGATATATTCGCGGCTTCGTTTTATTTATTAAGCCGCTACGAAGAATATTTACCGCATCCCAAAGACATATATGGTCGCTTCGACCACAAGGCTTCACTGGCTTTCAACCAACATTTTCTACATCGTCCGCTTATCAACGAATGGTTCAGTGCATTGCGTGTACGTTTAAATGTCACCAACAACCGGCCGTTTACTTTTCTCCCGACTTATGATATCGATATTGCCTGGTCCTACCGGCACAAAGGATGGAAAAGAAATACCGGCGGATTGATCAGGGATTTGTTTAAAGGCAGGTTTGGCCAGGTCAGTGAGCGGCTGGCAGTTTTACGGGGAAAAAGACAAGATCCTTTTGCCTGTTACGGCTGGCTCAACGGCTTGCATGAACAACATCATTTACGCCCTTATTATTTTTTTCTTTTAGCGGAAAAAACGGGAAGGCTGGATAAGAATATTTATCCGGATAATACAGCTTTAAAAGCACTGATTGCCGATCATGCCATCCGTTATCCCGTAGGTATTCATCCTTCCTGGCAAAGCGGCGATACGGCTTCTTTATTGGGAAAAGAGATACAGCGTTTGCAGGCTATAACCGGTCAGGCCGTGCAGGCATCCCGTCAGCATTACATACGGTTTTCGTTGCCGGATACGTTCCGCCTGTTGCTGGAGAACGGAATCCGTTTTGATTTTTCGATGGGCTACGGCACGATCAATGGTTTCCGCGCTTCGGTTTGCACGCCTTATAATTGGTATGACTTGTCACGCGAAGAGAGTACGGAGTTGATGCTGTTCCCTTTTTGTTTTATGGATGCCAATTCCTTTTACGAACAACGCGACGATGCCGCAACAACCCTGGTTGAAATGCAGCGTTTGTTTGCTGTGGTGAAAAAAGAAAAAGGTGTGTGCAGTATGATCTGGCACAACACCTTTCTCGGTACAGATCCTCTCTACAAAGGATGGAGAGATATCTACGAAAACTTTATACGCGAAACAGTCGCTGACCGTTAATGGCGGAAATGACGCATACCGGTGACGACCATCGCCAATTGATGTGTGACGGCGTATTCAATTGAATCTTTGTCGCGGATCGAGCCGCCGGGTTGAATGAATGCCTGGATACCGGCTTCATGGCCCAGTTGCACACAGTCGTTGAACGGGAAGAAGGCATCACTCGCCAGCACCGCACCGTTCAGGTCAAACTTGAATTGTTTTGCTTTTTCCACAGCCTGGCGCAATGAGTCGATGCGGCTGGTTTGTCCGCAACCTTTGCCTACCAGTTGTTTATTTTTTACCAATGCGATGGCGTTACTCTTCAGGTGTTTGCAAACAAGATTGGCGAAGTCGAGATCGGCACGCTCTGCTTCGGTTGTTTCGCGGCCGCCTGCTTCTTTCCATTCTGCATAATTGCCTTCGTCCTGCCCCTGCGCCAGTACGCCATTCAACAATGATTTGTATTGTGTGCGTGCGGCAGGTTGTTGTTTCAGTTGCAACAGGATGCGGTTCTTTTTAGAACGCAGGATCTCCAGCGCGTCTTCCTCAAATGCCGGTGCGATCAGCACTTCGAAGAATATTTCATTGATGGCTTCTGCCGTTGCTTTATCGATGATGCCGTTGGTGACCAGTACACCGCCGAAGGCGCTTTCCGGATCACCGGCGAGCGCGGCGTCCCAGCTTTCTTTCACCGTATTGCGCGCGGCAACTCCGCATACGTTAGTGTGCTTGATAATTGCAAAAGTTGTTTCGGAAAATTCTTTGATCAGTTGCACGGCTGCGTCAACGTCAACGAGATTGTTGTAAGAAAGTTCTTTGCCGTTCAGTTGCGTAAACAACTGATCGAGATCGCCGTAGAATACGCCGGTCTGGTGCGGGTTCTCGCCGTAGCGCATGATCCTGGAACCGGGAACAGAGTCAAGGAAATAATTTTCGGCTGATGGATTGAAATATTTTGCGATAGCCACATCGTAGTGTGCTACTACTTCAAATGCTTTTGCGGCAAATGCCTTGCGTTGTTCGATAGAGGTTTCCCCGTTTTGTTCTGTCAGCAGCTTTTCGATTTCCGCATATTCCTTTTTTGCGGCTACGACCAATACATCGCGGAAGTTCTTTGCGGCTGCGCGGATCATGGAGGGACCGCCGATATCTATTTTTTCAATGATTTGTTTTTCGTCGCTGGTGGAGGCTACCGTCTCTTCAAAAGGATAAAGGTCCACGATCACGAGATCGAGCTCGGGAATACCGTATTCTTTCATTTCCTGCAAATGCGTTTCATCGTCGCGTTTGCCGAGAATACCGCCAAACACTAGCGGGTGCAATGTTTTCACACGGCCACCGAGGATTGAAGGATAGCTGGTCAGTTGTTCCACCGGCACAACAGGTATTCCCAGTTGTTCGATGAAGGTCTGCGTACCACCGGTAGAGTAAATGGTGGTTCCGAGCTTATGTAACTGGCGTACAATGGGTTCCAGGCCGTCTTTGTAAAAAACGGAGATCAGTGCGGTTTGAACTTTTTTATTCATATTGAGGGGGATTGGGGGAAGCGCCGCGAAGATAGGAAAAAGGTAGAAGGCTAAGGGCGTAAGGAATGGGAAAATGTGCAAATGAAACAGCCATCATTTTGACTTTTGAATTTTGAATTTTTACTTTTGCCGTATGTCTAACTACTCTGAATACTTCGCCGCCAACAAAACTGGCTGGAATCAACGCACAGCTTTTCACAAAGATTCCTCTTTCTATGACCTGAAAGGTTTCAGGGAAGGGAAGACCGTACTCAACTCCATCGAACTGGACGAAGTGGGTGATGTAAACGGCAAGTCATTGCTGCACCTGCAATGTCATTTCGGAATGGATACGCTCGACTGGGCGCGCCGCGGTGCCAAAGTAACCGGACTCGACTTTTCGGAGGAAGCCATTACCATAGCCAATAATCTGGCGGCTGAACTTGCACCGGATGCACGGTTCGTTTGTGCCAACGTTTACGACCTCGATCAGCATATTACCGAGCAGTTTGACATCGTCTTCTGTTCTTATGGCGTAGTCGGCTGGCTGCCCGATCTCAAAAAATGGGCACAACTGGTGGCCGCGAAAGTTAAACCCGGCGGCTTTTTCTATCTCGCCGAATTCCATCCCATAGTCTGGATGTTCGACGACAATTTTGAAAACATTATTTATGCCTACGACGACCAGGGCGTTATTGAAACGGAATTGTCCGGTACTTATGCTGACCGCGAAGCGCCAATCAGTGGAAAGGAGTATGGCTGGAATCACAGTCTAAGCGAAGTGACCAACGCCCTGATCGAAGCCGGATTGGCATTGACCTCATTGAATGAATGGATGTTTTCACCTCACCCCTGTTTCAATAAAGTAGTCGAAGTAAGCAGCGGAAAATGGCAGATCAAAGGTCTGGAGGGAAAAATTCCATTGGTATATAGCATTAAAGCAAGCAAGCCCATCAACGGATAACCACGGCGAACGGATATACCGGCGACGCTTTTTGCGTCAGTTGGTATTCCAGTTGCCTGCGCATAAACTCCGTTTCCTCTGGCGCAATTCCCGGATGAAGTGATACAGCTACCTCCAGGCAGGTAGAAAATCCTTCGCGGGGTGAAGTTCCGGCCCGTGACACTCTTTTGACCGTTACCTGTTTCAGTTTGTCGCCCAATAATTGAAAGCAAAGCAACCGCACATCTTCGGCGCTCACGATTTGCTCACCGGATGCAATACCCCGTTTTAATAAGTATTGTCTCTCTTTTTCATTCAACGCCGCTCTGGCGCCCACGGCGTTGGTCAATGTGACGGCCGACGAGGGCACAAGCCCCGGCTGGTTGGCGCCGGTGAAACGCGTGCCGGCTTTTATGGTCTGTATGTCTTCCGGCTTATTGATCGTCCAGTATTCTGCCGTTACGATTTCTTCGGATTGTCTTGGCTTAAGCAAAAGATAATGCAGCGTTTCTTTATTGTCTTTCGCCAATTGCATGCGATCTTCCAGCCTGATGAGGATACGGCTGATCTCTTTGAGACGGGTCAACACAAATTCATTGCTCATGCGGCTGAAGTAAGCACTCTCATCGCGGATAGTTTCTACAAGACCTGTAATCAGTCCGCGCAGTTCGCTCGAACTCATTTTTCCCACACCACCTGTCCGCACGATCGCTTCACCTTCTTCGGTATCGGTAGCGAGTGCAGAAGGACGCAGTTTATACGATTGCCCGCCCGGACCATACACCGAACTGATGTCGAAAAATTCTCCTTCCACCGGTAGCGGAATGATATTCAACCGGCTATCTGCCCGCAACTGAACCGAATGAAATTTTCTGTTGATCGCAGGAAAAGCATTCACACCACATACCAGGCGATCCAGCACATGCTGCTCCATCGGCCGGCCAAAACGGATGCGGAGAAAATGCCTTTTTTTTTCCAATTCCATTTTCTGCAGCAGATCGGCGGGCAAGGCAGTTGTCCATTCCGCAGGCACCTGACCGGACTCGTTCAATGCAATATCTTCAGCGATGTGCAGGAACTGCCGTTGATAAATACCGGCAACCTGCCGGCAGATCTTGCGCGAATAATTATTGCCTTCTTCACCCAGGCTGTCGGCGAGACCTATTTCAAACTGTTCAGCACCGGCATAACCTTGTTGCAAGGCAACAGGCTGTCCATTCAGCCAGCCATGGATCGTACGCAAACCATCATAAAACAAACCCGCATGTGAATGTCCGCGCAGGTCGAAAAACAACTGCAGTCCTTTCAATGATTGCACACCGCTATCTGCTTTCAATGCAATCCAGCATTCATTGACAAGGCGGTTGTTGTTAACCGCCGGTTCGCTGTAAAATTTTTCCCGTTGGCCGTTGGGCCCGATCTTCGATAACTCACTGCCGCACCAGAGGTATTCGGCCGATACATTGAATAAGCGAAAGCCGCCGGTGGGTGTAAAGGCAATATCGGTAGTATAAGGTTTGCCACCCGTAGGATGAATCGTTTGCACAAGTGACAACGAAGTGGCAGCGGTTATTTCCAATGTAGATTCCGAAGGGGTAGCCTGAATAACAGCAGACGCCGGCTGTACACTCATAACGGAATCAGGTAGCAAAACTTCAGACAACCGTTCCAGCAAGCGGTATTGCGTGGCGTTGATCTGCTGATTGGTACGTTCGAGTTCGGAAGCAGTGGCGTCCAGCAGTAGCATGATCAGTGGATCGAAGTTGGTTTCGATGTCACTTTCTGCCATGCCCCACAAGCGGGCGGCAGTCTTAACCATGCGGTCTTTTATTTGTTCCTTGTTATATGCCTGAATCATTAATCAGTGAATTAGTCAATAAGTGAATAGCGCAGCCATCAGATCAGTAAATACCATTGACTTATTCACTGATTGACTTATTATCTCAGTCAAACGCCATCGGGCCGATAAAAAAGCCCGTCTGAAACTGAAACGGCTCATTACTCCTCGCTATGTTGCCGCTGATGCGGATCTCGATTCGTCTTCTCAACTGCGGATTGTGTCCTGCGCCGAGTGTGGCCTGTTTCACATTAACCTCCACCACGGCATTGATCAACCGCTTTTCATATAAAGTAATCTGTTGTTGCAGGCTGTCGATGATCAGTTCGCGGCGGCCATCGTTGGATAAATGAATATCGTAATCATTTTCCCAGAAACGCGATCCATATCTTTCGTCGAGCTTGTTCTCCTCGGTGGCGGTAGTGATGAGCAGATGCAGGTTGCGCGCAATGGAATCCCGGATCGTACAGACCGGCATTTTCTTTTTTTCAAAAAAACCACTGAACCGAAGCGGCAATTTCAGATAGTCCTGCATTACATCTTGTTTAGTTAATCCCAGTCATAGTCGACTTTGATCGAAAGGAGGCATTTATTCTCTTTATCGGGATCCGGTACTTGTTTAACGGAACGGATTTTCGCTTTTATCTTTTTAAGTAGTCCCCGGCGGACCTGTAATGATTTGACCAATTCCGTGAACGTGGTGAACTTGCCATTGGCGATCACCTGCGATTGTGCGCCATTGCAAAGAATCTGATCGAATCCGTTTGCATCCAGTTTTTTATCGATCACTTCATTGAGCATCATCTTGAGTGCCTCATCACCCACGCGGATGTATTTTTTCCCTCCGGATGATGGCGGCGCGGGCTTCGGATCCGGCGACGGGCCTGGGGTTGGTGGCGGATTATCCTTTCCGGAAGGACTCTCGGGTGGTGTTTTTTTCGGGACTGGCGGCGTTGGTAATTCCGGCAGCTCAAACTTTGACACGTCTGTTTTGGCTGTAACCGAGCCCGGCTGCAACACTGTTATTGTTTTGCGGAATGTTTTGTTCGAATCACCATCCAATTGCAGCACCAGGGTATAATCTCCGGTGGTGTTAAAGGTAAAGGCGGCAGCGCTATCTGTCTTGCGGCCCATCGAAGCATCTTCTTCGATATACCATATATATGCCTTCCCTGATTTAGCGGAACTGAACACTTCGGGCGTACCGGCATACAGGGTGGTATTACCATTAATCGGGTTAGCCGTTTCGCCGCTTGTTTCTACGGCCATTTTGCGGATCTGCACGCGCATGGACTCGCGGCATTTTCCGTTTACTTCAACTGTTACCAGGAATGTACCTTCTGATGCAAACTTATGGGTTGCCGTGGAGCCCATGGCGCCTGGCGTCTGGTCACCGAAGTTCCAGTTGATCTCCGATGCATGTGTCATCGAAGCGGTGAACTTTACATTTTCATTGATATAAAAAACATTCGTGCTGCTGTGCGGCACTGTTCCTTTTGCAGAAAGATTTACGCCGGTGCAGCGCACGTGCGTAGCCACTTTGAATGCGAGCAGCAACAAAGCCGCGAGCAGGGTACCGCCCATCGCAAACCACACGCGCTTGTCGAGGCCCAGGAAACTTCTGCTATAGAAAGAATAGGACGCCATTATAATTCAAAATTAAAAAGTGTTACCCTGAGTTTATCGAAGGGTCAAAATTCAAAAGCGTGATCCCGAAGTCTCGGGAGTGAATGGTCAATCGTCAATCAGTGAATAAGTGAATACTTTATTATCCTATTGACTTATTCACTGATTGCCTTATTGCCTCACTTCGCTCCGCAGCATTGCTGATAATACATATTCAGCTCCCTATAGCGGCTCTCATAGTCGGTCAATTTTTTTTCGAGATCGACTTTGGTTCTTTCGTATTCTGCCAGTACACCGGTTTTGTCGCCCGCACGGATGGCCTTTTTATCATTCTTGGCATCGGTGAGTGCCAGCACCACCTGCGTGTACAGTTGCTTGGCCGATGTGCTGTCTTCGGCCAATATCTTTTTCATCTCCACGATCTTGTCGGCAATCTCTTTGTCCACAACATCTGTATTAGGTCCTGCACTGTTGACGGTATCGATGAGCAGCTTGGTTTGTTTTACGAGGTCGGTGAAGCGCGTATTGAAATCACGCTCCTTTTGCACCGCATTCAACTGGCCCTGTAGCTGGTCATTTTGCCGGAAGGGAACCTGCAGGCCGAAAAACAAGGCCAGCACCACAACAGTGGTCGTTACCACATAAAGTAACAGAAACCGGATAAAGGCTTTTTTTCTTTCTGCGTTATTCTGAGGTTTCATGGTCATTTGATTGGGAATGTTTTATCCGAAAAATCTTCTTTTTGTTTTAGTAGGTGTTGTATCGACAGCCGACTGTTTGATTTCTTCTTTTACAAAAATGCCGCTCTCTTTGCGTTTGCCAATGAATTCGAGATTGCTCAGGGTCTCAAACAATCTGGATATTACCCGCGCAAACCGGATCACCGGTGCAATGCTGTCATTGATATTGTTATGATCGTAAGGAAGATTGGCCACGGCTGTAAGCAAGGTTTCCAGTTCTCCCTGGTTCAGTTCGCACCATTCGCTCAGGTAATTCATCAATTCATCTTTACCCGAACCGATACGCAGGTCAATGGTATTCTTCATCACGCGTGCCAGCGACGATATTGTTACAAACAACTCAGCGGGTGATTCGTAAAGTATGGTTCTGCGCATTTCGGTGAGCGACTGTCCGAGTTGCAGCATGATGCGGTCGCAAAGGAAAAGCGCAAGTTCAGACAATTCATTTTGCTGACTCTTGCGGAAAATCTTCTGAACGATTTGCGAACAACGCAGTTCCAATCCACCCAGAAACTGGTCCAGTTCACTGTGCAATTGCAGCAGATCGGCATGTGCATGCAGGCTCATACAGGGCGGAATATATTCTTCATCCACGGTGATGCCGTGCGCTTCTGCCTGTACGCGTCCGATGGTAAGCGCGAACGGGTTGCCCGCAAACTGGCGGTAACGTGCTTCATCTGCCAGTTCGATCTGGTACAAAGGCTGGGTAAACGGATAACGCGGGGGCGTTTCTTCCGGATCGGCATCACCCGCAGGCTGGCGGTCGAATGGATTGACGACGAGCACTACGTAAAACAAGGTGCGCGTCTGTGGCGACAAGGTAAAGGTGGCGGAAAGCGTATCGCTGGTGCGCGACGGAATTTCAATATAAACACCTCCGCGTGTAAGCGCCCTGCATTGCAGGACCGTTGCTTTAAGTGTGTGCTGGTTGTCGGCGGTGAGTGAAACCTGGAATGAATCAGCAGCCGCATCATCCGCCAGCACGCCATAACGCAGTGGTGAAAGATTTCCCTGGACGGACTGATACAGCAAATCCGCTGCCGCCTTGTCCTGCGCTATAAAATGATCCTTGTTTATTTTCATTCCGTCAACCCAGTTGACGGGGAAATAATGCAGCCTGCTCATGGTGTATAAAATTTACAGTTACTGATCTGCTGCGGTAATTAAACCGCGGCTCTTTCGCAGATGATCACTGTGTTTTCTTTGATCTTGTTGTTGTCAACTGTCTGAAACGGATCGAGTATCCGCGAGAAGGTATACCACTTTGGTTTTGTGCGGAAATACCATGCATGCGTCTGATCTTGTTGTTCGCGGTTGTAATGAAACTCAATCGGCGTTTCGCTCTGTACCTCGTTGTAGTCATTGATGAAGTGATAGAACAGTTCTCCCAGCACCATTTCTGCCGGGGCCTTTGCCCGGAAGTAGGTCGCTTCCCTGTCCGTTCCTTTTTTGGTGAGTTCGAAACCGATCACGTATAAGCGTTCATTCTCTTTTTCATCCGGTAATTCAATTTCCTGCGTAGGATAATTCCAAACCGTATAAACAGGTAAAGGAATAGCATACACTGATTTGAATGTATGATAAACCAGCAGTGGCACGAAAAAGAAAAGCAAACTCATCAGCAGCGGATAATAAAGAAAATCTTTATCCCGCAGGAAATATTGCAACGCAGCAAATGCGGCCACGCTGAAGGCAACAATGGACAGAGCAAACAATAATTCCGCCGCCAGTTGTTTGTTGCGCGACTCGCGGGGGTGGCTGAAATAACGACGATGCGTAAGCCATACATGCACGATACCGAATAAGAGGTAAAGTGCGGCGAGTATCCAGAAAAGCTGAAAAAGATTAGTGGCTATATAAGATGCCAGGAACGCTACACCGGATGAAACCACGGATGTCACCAATCCATACCAGAACGGACGCTTGCCCTGGTTGGCAACGGCGCTGACCATTTGCTTGACCATCGCAAACAAAGCGATAGCTCCGGCAAGGAAGGGGGCGAAATAAAGTATAAAAGTCTTTAGAGCCATACAGTTCCATTCATATTATATATAAAATCCATACCCCATGATATAGGTCTGTTCTTCTTCTTTTTTTGCTTCCGCCCGGACAAGTTCCGTTTTCCATTCCACATCAAGCGGAATGAATATTTCCGCAAAACGTGTAAGAAAACGTCCAAACGGCTCTTCCGGCGTGAATTGCATCAATTCGGACGGCGACACGCCTTCAATCAACGCTGTCCAGCAAACCGCGGGTTCTGCAAACCGGCTGCCTGTAATGGTGTCGATGCCCAGCAGGCAATCCGCTCCCGGACGAAAAGCGGCTTCTTCCGCCAACTGACCAGCAGGATGCGATACCCGGATGGTAACCGGCCGGTCGAGCAACAACGCCAGTGCGTGGGCGGTAACCTCCGGTTTTCCTTTAATGCGGCGTTGCAGCGGCATCAACCGGATCATCATTTCAGCGGCAGCTTTCGGTAAATCCGCGGCAATATCCCAGAAACCAAAGAACGCAGGCGACACTTCACCGTTGAGCGTGCTGAATAAAAGGGCACGCTCTTCGGACTCCGCCATCACGGCATAGCGGAATACTTCCTGCTCCACGGGTTGAAAAAACCGGCGGGCAGCTTTTTCTTCCTCCCGGTAGCGGCGGTGCTCGCTTACCATGTCCTGCAGCGCCGACGTACGGCCCGATCCGAGCGACTGATGAAACAGGCCCTCCGGCAATTTATCATAGAGGCCGTCGCGGTTAAGCTGAAGATTTATGCCATTATTAAGTTGATCAACCTGGTTTATATCGTTGCGGTAATTGCGGCGGAAAGCTCCGGTATGTTCTACGGTAATATCATCAAAAAAGCCACCATTGTCCAGCAGGGCTGCACAAAAAGCTTCAGCACGCAAGGAAGCGTACTGCGAAGGTTTATATGTTCCCGAGCCGGGTTTCATGGTTAATAGCGCGGAAATCGAAGGAAAACAAATTTACACAATTCAACAACTAAAAATAACACTCAATTGCGTGATTTCTAAGTCCGTGAATTATTAGTTACTTTATTTAATCAAAAAAACCTGTAAGTACCACGATCGTGTTATTGTTGTCTGTTTACAGGTTCCTTAACTTTGGCACAACCATTTTAAAACCAAAAAACCTACAATCATGAGCTTCAAGGCGAAACTCACCGTAGCCGGTAAGGACTACGTTGTAATCAATTGTCAGTATTCCCTCCACCAGGAAGTCGATTCCACCGGCCGCCCTTCTTCTATCACCCGCGGCGGCAAAATATCAGTTACGGTCGAAAGCAACAGCGGCACCGAATTGTTTGAATGGATGTGTAACAATTTCGAGCGCAAAGACGGCACCATCACTTTTTTCAAAAGAGATAGCGACGCACGCATGAAAGAGCTTAACTTCAAAGAAGGCTATGTGGTAAATTTTGAAGAACGTTTTGCGGCCGACAACGATCAGCCGATGATCATCACGTTTGGCATTTCCGCGAAAGAAATCAGCATGGGCAATGGCACCCATAAGAATGAGTGGGTTTGAGCAATCAGTCAATAAGTGAATCAGTGAATTATTATTGACTCATTCACTTATTGACTTATTCACGATTGACGATTCACTCCCGAGACTTCGGGATCACGATTGACGCAACCTTTAATCAGTAAAATATGGCCGAAGTAACAGAGTTGGCCGAAGTGGCTATCCAGGTGCAGGATGAGCAGGACCCCGTTCTGTTTTCCGCGCTTACCATCAATCAGCGCCTGGCCGACACGCATTCCTTTTCGTTTATCTGGCGTGTGGAAAAAGAAGAAGTCAGCATTTCCGATCATGTTGATTTCTACAAAAAACACCTCGGTAAGGAAATTTCTTTTTCCGTTAACGACAACATGGTTTTCAAAGGGATCATTCAACTGATCACCTGCTGCAACCAGTTTGCCCACAACGTAGAATACCAGGTTACCGGAAAAGGATTGTTCATGCGGCTCGACGAAGTGCCACAGTGCCGGTCCTTTATCAAAAAAACGATCAAGGATATTTTCAATGACCTGAAAGGCGACCTTTCGGCAAAGCTGAACCCCGCTTACACGGAACAGTTGTTCTACACCGTACAGTACAACCAGACAACCTTCGGGTTTCTCAGCATGCTGGCCGCCCGGCACGGTGAATGGCTGTATTACGACGGGGAACAACTGGTACTCGGCCCTCCCGATAAAACTCCTTACGAATTAAAACTCGAAGAAGGACAGGTATATGATTTTGCCCTGAGCGCGCGCATCCAGCAATCGCCCAGCAAGATCGCCGGTTTCGATACTTATAAAGGTGAGCACATAGCATCCACAAAAGAAGCCGATAAACCCGGCGGCAGCGGCATGATCGCAGCAGCAGTGGATGCTTCGAAACAATATTATGGTAACAGTTACGAAAGCGCCCACTTCACACATGCCGTTAAAAAAGAACTGCTCGAATCGGCAAGTGTACTGAGCCAGCAGTCGGGCGCTTCTTCTTCCATTTATATAAGCGGGCGCACGTATCTCAGCGGCCTGAAACTCGGCGGCACCATCCGCGTGATCGACGAAAAAGGCAATAATGCCGGTGATTATATTATCACCGAATTACAACATAATTGCGACAACTCCGTGAGTTACCAGAACCATTTCGTGGCCATACCCGCAGAATCAGCCGTTCCCCCTTATACTAATCCGCATCTTTTTCCCGTAAGCAAACCACAACCCGCTCTTGTTACAGATAACGAAGACAAGGACGGCCTGGCACGCATAAAAGTAAGAATGGCCTGGCAGAAAGAAGGCGATTCTACACCCTGGCTTAATGTAGTGGTGCCGCACGCCGGCAATGGTAAAGGCTTCCGCTTCCTTCCGGAGGTGAATGATGAAGTGCTGGTAAATTTTATCGACAACAATGCAGAAAGGCCCTTTGTGATGGGTGCGGTTTATACGGAGAAAAATAAATCCGGTGTGCCCGAAGGTGGCAATGATGTGAAGTTTATCGGCTCCCGCAGCGGACGGCGTATCATTTTCGACGATAAAAATAAAATGATATTGATCGTTGACAACGTCTTTGAAAAAGACAAGTTCAATTTCGAGCAGACAAAAGATCCGCACAACGATATTGCACTGGCGGGTGGCGGCGACTCAAAGCCTTACCTTTCTTTATCATCCAACCAGGACGATGACAACTGGTCATACCTGCAACTGACCCATGGCGAACAAATCAAAATGTCGCTGTTCAGTGGTGGAGAAAATATCGCCAGCATTGAATTGGCAAAAGATGGTAAGAAGATCACCATTCAGTCGAAAGGAACGATCAATCTTGAAGCAGACGGCGATCTGAATGTTACGGCGCAGAATATTAAAATGACGGCAAGAGATAATATCGAAATGACTGCACAGAAAAACGGATCGCTGACGTTCGGCAAAGACCTTTCTGTTTCATCCGGTGCTGCAACATCAATGACCGCAGGTTCCGGTCTGGATGTTGCAGCAGGCGGCAGCGCCAACGTTACTGCCGGACAAAACCTGAAACTCACAGCCGGAGCGCAGGGCAGTCTCGAAGCAGGTGCCATTACCGAAATAAAAGGCGGATTGGTTAAAATAAATTAATTTCAGGATGCGCTATTGCTGCTTTGATCCGGCCATTAATAACGAGTACACACTGCTGCAATTGCAACAGGCCTACCCTGTACATCGTTTTTTACTGGAAGGAACAAAAGATGAAAAATTATGGGACGCTGCGCCGTGGTTGTTTGTCATAAACGACAACCCGTTTCAACGTCTTCAGCAGCCGCTGATCTTATTGAATCATTGCCTGTTTCTCGAGTCGCCGGACCCACCCGAATTGCTGGCTGCTCATCTGCAGGCATTCGTTTACAAAACCATCGACGGCAAAGAACATTTTTTCCGGATATGGGATGCCCGGGTAATGAATCGTTACCTGGCCAACGCTTCAGGCGACGAATTATACCGCCTTTTTGGCGACAGCCTGATCAGCATCTGTACTGCCGGCGATAATACCCATTCGTTTACCTGCCGGATGCTCAATAAACAGCACCGGACAGTAAGCAAAACAATCACCGCCGCCGAATTATTTGACGGGCAACCCGACCAACATCCAGAACAGCCCGCACCAGAACCGCCACCGCAGGAAGAACAAACAGAAGCAACAAAAACACCGCGCCGCCGGTTTTTTCTCGACTGAACGCGCGATCATGTCATAAATTATAAAACAAAAAAATGGGCAAGCCCGCAGCACGAGTTGGTGACCTTCATGTATGCCCCATGGTGGATGGCGTAAAGCCACACGTGGGCGGACCTGTGATGCCCGCCGCCGCGGTGCCAACCGTATTGATCGAAGGATTGCCCGCCGCAGTGATGGGCACAGTGTGCCAATGCGCTGGTCCGCCGGATATGATCGCCATGGGCAGTTCGGGTGTTTACATCGGTGGCAAACAGGCCGCACGCATGGGCGACATGACATCGCATGGCGGCACTATCGCTAAAGGCGCTGCCACCGTACTTATCGGCGAAAGTGGCAGCGGCTCCGGAGGAGCCAATGCAGGAGGAGGAAATGGTTCGGGCAAAAAAACGGGTGCAGGACAGGCAACCGACATCAGCAACAGCGAAGCATTGAAAAATGCCGCCAAAAATGGCGACGACACCGCCGAAAGAACTGATAAAAAAGATTTTACGGCCCAGTTTTCGCTGGTAGACGAAGCCGGAAAGGCGAAAGCCGGACAGAAATACGAGATAAGAACCAGCGACGGACAGGTACATTCCGGCAAGACCGACAGCTCCGGTAAGACCGAGCAGCTTTCCGGATATACTGTTGCTGATTGCAGCACCACCTTTTTTAATGAATAAGCAAGCCGCCGGCTATGGCAGGAAACGAAAAAAATACCTCCCAGGACTTCCAGGATATTCACCTGCGACAACTGCTGGTGATCGTGCGCTATAAACCCGGCAATGCCGCCGGAATGGGCGGCGCCGAAAGCATGCTTGGCGGCGTGGCCGGAGCGGCTTCCGCAGTATCTTCCGCCGTCGACAGCGTTACCTCCTACGTACCCGGCTTCCTCAAAGAAGAAAAAGGCGCCGAAAAAAAATCCGATAAAGATTATACTTACTATGAGGACTACGGCAAAGGCTGGGATAAAATTCTCGATGCCATGGACAAAGACATGGCGCTGATGAACGACGAAAGCAAAGTCCTCATCTGGGATTACGAAGACGACAGCACAGCCGACAAACGCAAGAGCGAAGGACAAAAACTTTACAATAAGATAAACTCCGAAACCGCCGGCTGGAGCGGTTATAGCTCCGCTTTTCATTTTGTGGGTCTCGGACAAGGGGGCAACATTGCCAACGAAGCCGCTTCCCTGTTAAAAGATGCCGACGATCTTAAAAAAGGAAAATGGTCCGTCAAATCCCTCATCTATATCGGCACACCATTGTACCGCGATATTCATACGGTCGATCCCGCTGTAGCGGATGGCGCTAAACGCGTCAACTACGGCAGCCGTTACGATCTCACACAGCAGGCCATTCAATATTTTGAACCGGCCGACAAACTCCGCAAATACATCGAGACCAGCAATGCCGATCTGTTCTCTTATTTCACCGGCAACATTATGCTGCACCTCATCAAAGCCCTCGCTTTTGTATTGGGGGATCACAAAATGGGCACCGGTGAGGACAATAAAAAAGTATTGGACGCCTTCGACAGCGCCAAGAATGAGATTACTTCGATGATCGAAGAAATGCTCGGCCTCGTTAAAAAACTGATCGCCGAAGCGCCGGGAATGATAAGTCTCGACGATATTCCCGAGTTTGCCAATGTCGTAAAAGGGTATGACGCCGTGCCCGGTAAAGCAGCCGACCGCATCAGCCGTTTTGTAAAAGAGGATTTGAAAAAAATGAAAGACGGCTTCGGCATCAGTACCGACAAACTCCCCATCGAAAAGTTTTTCAATTGCATCGTTCCCGTTTTCAACGCACTCACCGACTCGCTGAATGTATTTCAACCCAAAACACCGGCAGCCGAAGCTTTGTCGAAACAGGTGCTGGAGAAGGCCGGCGTTACCAAAGTATATGCACCTGCCGGTGTGGCCGTACAACCATTGGACGTGGATGAAGATTATATAAAAATCCTTCAGCAGAAAGCCGCCGAGAAAAAACCGGAACAGGCCGCCGTGCTGGTAGGGGATGCGCACAAACAAATTCAATCCGGCACCAAAAAACAGCAGCAGGACATCGGACAGCTCGATGCCGAATCGAAAGCCGCACTCGCCGGTGCCATCGGCGCTATGACCCTGCCGATGCTGCCCACTAAAAAAGCGCTGTACGCCAAAATACTGAGTTATCTTCCTTTGTCCGGCGCCAATAAATTTCTGGAAACACTCACCGGCGAAAAAGCAGCCGGCCCGCTCAAATCGCTTGTCAGTAACATACGCGCAGGTTTTGATTTCGACAAAACGGATGACCCCGATCCTGAAAAGATCGGACTGGGAACGGCCATCACGCGATTCGATGGTGCGTTTTCAAGAGTGAAAGGTTATCTCGACAGCAAACAGTTTCCGATCGACGACTCATTGAACAGTTTGTATTTTATTTATAACAGCCATAACCTGGTGCTGAAGCAAATGCACCCCACCGTAAGACAACTGATCGATCAGCAGACCGGCCTGGATATTTTTATGCAGGGCCGCGGCTATGAATTTGACGTTGCCAACAACAACTGGGTGCGCAAAACAGCGCAGGAAAAAGAAAATGTAAAAGCTGTACAACCCATAGAAGAAAAAGAACCGGCCGCTGCATAAGCACCGGATATGATGAACTATAAAATCAACTAAACCCAGCCTATGTCCCTGCTTACTCAATACAGTTTCTCAGCACAGGCGCAACAGGCCCTGCATATCGCGGCACGCATTGCACGCGAAAACATGCACGACCATTATGCCGCCGGACATTTACTGAAAGCCTTATTACACAAAGATCTCCCGTTATTGAAATTCCTCGAATCAAAAGGTGTGGATGTATATTATATCGAGGAATGGGCCGAGATCCGCATCGAAGAATACCCACGTTCCTCCCGTGTGCCCGACGAACCCGATGCCGATGAAGACATGGGACCCATGTTCACCGAAGCAGATCATCTGCAAACAAAACTGGGTTATGCAGCATTGGAACCGCAATGTCTTTTTATTGCGCTCGCCACACCGGGTGTTGCCTTTGCTTATGAACAACTGAAAACATTCCCGGTAAGTTCGGCGCAGGTACTTCAATGGTTTGAGGCCACGGCTAAAGCGCCCAAGGCAGCCGGTAACGGCAAGCCCGCGAATGGCTATGCACCGGCAATGCCGCAGGCCGGCACAGATGCTATCGAAAAATACTGTATCGATAAACGGGCGGAAGCCGCCGGCGGCACGCTGCACGAAGTGATCGGGCGCGATAAAGAAATCCGCCAGATCTGTGAGATCATCAGCCGCAAAAGCAAATCAAACGTCATCATCACCGGAGAAGCAGGCGTAGGCAAAACGGCACTGCTCAACGGTTTTGCACTGGCCGTTGCTAACGGACACGTACCGCTTCACCTCCGGAATATCTCCATTTATGAATTGGACAATGGCGCATTGCTCGCAGGCGCCTCCTACAAAGGTGAAATAGAAGACCGCCTGCGCAAGATCATCCGTGAACTATCCTCACTCGAAAAACCGGTTTTGTTCATCGATGAAATTCACACCCTGATCGATCGCAACAATCCTAATGGCGGCGCTACCAGTATCTTAAAAGCCGAGCTCGCCAAAGGTTTTCTGACGGTGATCGGTACTACCACACTCGACGAATACCGCAAGAGCATTGAAAAAGATGAAACATTCAGCCGCCGTTTTGAAGTAGTGAAAGTGCAGGAACCGGACAGCACCATTGCCGAAAAGATGTTGCGCAACCAGGCCCCTCATTTTGCCACACACCATAGCCTCGAAATTGAAGATGCCGTATTTGCAGAAGCCATCCGCCTGGCCCGCCGTTTTATCAAGGAACGCAAGCTGCCCGATTCAGCACTCGATCTGCTCGACCGTACACTCGCCGTCACCCGCATGATGACCGACACCTCGCGTTCGGATGTGGAGCAATTGCAAAAACGCCTCACCGAATTTGAAGAAGCAAAGGAAGAAGACCTGCGTTGGTTGTACCATGAAGCACAGACCGGATTGAGTCCTGTACTGCTGGCACGTTATAACGAAGAAAAAGAATTCAAAAAAATACTCGAGCCCGCTGAAATGAAAGCCTACCTGGAAGATCTGTTCACCAGTCTTGCCGGCGTAGCCGCTGAGGAGAAAAAAAGCATCGATGCAATGGACATCAGCGCGGTGGTAGCGAATGTAACCGGTATCCCGATCGGCAAAATACAAACGAAAGAACAACAACGTCTCGTAAGCATGGAAGATCATTTGCGGCAGCGCGTGATCGGACAGGACCATGCGTTGAAAACAGTGTCCGATGCCATCCTTGAATCAAGATCGGGATTGAACAAAGCGGGCCAGCCTATCGCTTCGTTCTTCTTCCTCGGACCAACGGGTACCGGTAAAACAGAACTGGCCAAGTCGCTGGCGGAGTTTCTTTTCCAGGATGAAAACTCGATCATCCGGTTTGACATGTCGGAATTTAAAGAAGAGCATTCTGCCGCTTTGTTGTACGGTGCGCCTCCGGGTTATGTAGGCTATGAGGAGGGTGGCATGCTGGTGAATAAAATACGTCAGCAACCTTATGCGATCGTATTATTCGACGAAATTGAAAAAGCGCATCCGTCGGTATTCGATATTTTCCTGCAAATACTCGACGAAGGCCGCATGCACGACCGGTTGGGTAAGGAAGGAGATTTCTCCAATGCGGTTATTCTATTTACCTCCAACATTGGTGCGGAACACATCATTCAGCAATTCGGAGAAGGCACCATCCCGCGGTCGGATGAATTGCTGGAGATCATGGCGCGTTATTTCCGGCCGGAGTTCCTGGCCCGTGTAACGGAGATTGTTCCATTTGCGCCGGTAAGCAAAGAGAATGTGGTACGCATCTTTAATATTCACCTGAAACCATTGGTGAAACAACTGGAACAACAGGGAATTGCCCTGCATGTAACGCCGGAAGCCGAAGAACACCTGGCCAACCTGGGGTTTACCCCTAAATACGGTGTGCGTCCGTTGAAAGGAGCAATCAGAACCTGGCTGCGCAAACCGCTCAGCCGTATGATCATCAATGCAGAAATCAGCAAAGGCAGTGAGGTAACGGTGGACGTGGAAGAAAAAAATGGCCATAAAGAACTGATATGGAGCGTGAAATAAGGCCGCAAACATAAAGCAGGCCTGAATTTTGAAGTAGTGAAACTTACCGGGAAAAAATCGTAATTTTTCAATATCAAAACTTAAATGCAACAACCATGATGGACAGTAACTACGGTATTGGCGGCACCGAGGTGAAAACCGATGCCAGTGAGGCTTTTGTGGACATTCCGCAGAACCGCACACTGATGGCAGAAAAACTCACCAAGGATGCGCCGGTAAAACCCGAAGTGGTGCATGGACTCCAGACCATTGAACAGGTATTCGAACATTTCAAACCCGAGATCGGTGTTGACTTCGAAGATGCCAGCGGACAAACAAGGAAAGAATCACTTTCTTTCAATACGTTGGGCGACTTCGGCACAAAAGGTATTACGGCGCAGAGTGCTTTCCTGAAAGACAATGCGGCCAAAAAAGAAGAATACCTGAAGATCATCAAGCAATTGAAATCGAACAAAATCCTGAAAACCGCATTGGCCGATCCTGAAGCAAAGCAGGCGCTGCTCGATGCGATCAACGGAATGGTAGCCGACCTGGATAACCACCAGTAACCGACCTTAATCATTAAACCTGCGACATGTCATTTAAATCAACACTCGTACTCGGGAACAACTCTTACAATGTGTTGTCCTTTAGTATGAACATTCACCAGCAAACCGATCAGTATGGTGTACCCAGGGATCGTGTAAGCTGCGATGTACTGAGCATTGTGATCGAGTCATCTGGTAAAGACGATGAGATATCAGAATGGGCAACCAGTCCGAAAATGAAAAAAAACGGACAGGTTACTTTCTTCAAGCGCGATGCATCGGCCATCGGCAAAACCATTGCTTTTGAAGATGCCTACTGCATAGGATACAACACCGATTATTCAGATAATGAAGGAGTGCCTATGACGCTGAAGATCATGTTGTCCGCCATGTGTGTAAAGATCAATGACAAGTATGTAGTTAAAACACCGGTATATACCAATGGCAGCAAAGGCGGAAGTTCCGGATCGTCATCATCATCCGGAAGCAGCGAGACGGCCAACGCGCCCATCGCCAGCTTTATTGCCGACTAACTAACCCCATCCCCAACATTAAACAAAACACGATACTATGAGTGAAGAGTTGCAACAACAGTCGGCACCCCAGCCAGAGCAGGTAAAGGAACGCCAGCCGGTGGGAAACCCGCTGGAACTCTTGAAGCGCGGTACAGAAAAACTAGCCAAATTTGGCGGGTTTGACCTGATTGAATCTTCCATCGAGGGCGCCGCCAACCTCAACCCGGACCGTAAAGCACGCCGGAATATCTTTTTAACGGAAAATCAGAAAAAAGGAGAACGCGAAGCGCTCAAACGCGCCCTTTCGATCTGGGCAGAAGTGCTGGAATCGAACAGCGAAATTTCTGACATGGTAAACCTCAGCGAAGAGAAAGCCGAACAATGCCAGAAAGTACTTGAGAAGAACCTCGCCAAAGCAGTGGAAGAAACACGCGAACTCGAGCGTTCCTACCGCAACGTGGCGCTGTTCTTCAAAAATTCAGAAAGCGATAAACTCAAAAACGTTTCCTTCATCAACTGCGAACCCGATCAGTTAAAGGACCTCGATAATACGCGTTTCATCGATTTCATCAATGCCGAACTGAAACAGAACTACGACCGTCTTGATCTGCGCAGCAACTACAGCATCCTCATCGTTCCCGGTTATCTCGGCTCCAACAAGGTTGTGGAGAAATGGGCTAAAATGGCGCACGAGAATAAAGTGATGCTGGTAACCGACTTCGAACACCTCGACGCTCCCGATGACGTAATGGAAATGTTTGAGATCGCCAACCTTACCGGCGGTGATAAATACCGCAGCAACGTGATGATGACCTGTAACTGGCTCGTAGGCCGCGGTCGCTTTGAGGAACTCGGTGAAGATGAAGACCTGTATGTTCCGCCTTCCGGTGCACTGGCTGGTAAAATTTACAAGACACTCATGAGCCAGGTAACGGCCGGTAAGAAATTCGGTAGCATGAACGAAGTGGACGGCGTTAAATTCGATCTCAAGAAGAGCGAAATCGCCAACCTCGAAAAAATGGGCTTGGTACCGATGGTAAAAGAATACGGAAAAGTAATGGCCTTTTCCGCCAAAACACTTTTCAACGGCGACAACCTCGGTCTCCAGACCTATTCGGTTGTACGCGTGTTCGACTACGTTACCAAAGTGTTGATGGACTTCCTGAACCGCCGCGCATTTGAGAACTTCAATGCCAACACAAGGAAAGACCTCATGAGCCAGATCGTACGCTTCCTCGACAGCATCACCGGTCCGGATAAACTCATCGAAGACTTCACGATCCGCCGCTTCGAACAGGATCCTCTTCAGAAAGACCGCATTCACCTGGACATACACATGAAACCTTACTTCCCCGCCAAAAACTTTATGATCAAAATGGATGGTCAGAAAGGAGATGACGGCACGCAGTGGGATACAGAGTATGATCAGCAGAAATAACAAAAATCCCCGCCTTTGGCGGGGATTTTTAATTAGGCAATTTGATGATTTGAAAATTTGATAATATGGGCTGCCAACGTGCTCAATATTATCAAACTTTCAAATAAATATGATTGAAGAATTAACTCAAAAAATAGATAACCATCAGGCCCGAAAAATGAAGATCAATGTAGCTGACCGTCCCAAACTCATTTTCAAATTTTCAAATCATCAAATTAACTAGTTAGTCTTCCTGATAGCCTGTATTCTTCAGCATCACATTCACGTTTTTCTTTTTCAGGTCTTCAAGCGCAATGCCTTTCTTCAAATCAGTATCGAATAACGTAAGGCTGTGGCCATAGCCGAGATCCATGAACACGCGGTCGTCGATGATCCAGCCCGGAACACTGAACGTATAGCCTTTGCGGGAATAACCGAGATTGGTCGTCATGTCCTGGTCTACGACGATCTTAATGAGATCACCATCTTTGAACTTTTTATGGGAGCCGGAAATATGGGCTACTACATAACGCGGAGGTTTGGGCTTTTCTTCCAATGATTTATTTTCCTGGCTGCTCACCTGCAGATCAATCTGCCTGAAGGCGTCATCATTTTCATCGCCCCCTTTTTTGATTTTCTTCGGGGCGGTTGTGGAGAACACATTGTATCCGAAACTTTTCATGTAGATCTCCGGGTATTCAAACAACTCTTTTACGGCAATGATCTTATAAACGTAAGCCGCCGTTTCCGGGTTGAGCTGCATGGAAAAGTAATCGGTACCCTGCTTTTTGATGGCCTTGTCGATATTGCCGATACCATTGTTGTAAGCGGCAGCGGCCAATGTCCATGATCCTACGTTATATCTTTTTTTATAAAAATCATAATGAAACTTCAGCAGCTTGCATCCTACTTCACTCGCTTTGTTGATGTCTTCGCGTTCATCGATCACTTCGTTCATCACCATTCCGTACTGACGCGCAGTAGCGGGCATAATCTGCCAGAAGCCATGTGCGCCGGCTGCCGAACGTACCGAAGCCATGAAACCACTTTCAACGATCGGTAAATATTTCAGGTCTTCGGGGATGCCGAATAACCGGAGATATTTTTCTGCAATGGGAAAATAAAGCTGCGCTCTTTTGCGCAGTGCGGGAAGATTGACGAGCGGCACCTGTTTGCGGATAATGTTCATCAATTTATCCGCCACAAAACTCCGCTCAACCGGAATACGTTCACCGCAAAAATAAACGCTGTGGTCCTGTGCCACTGCGGTTAGCGGTGTAAGCGCGATCAGCAGGAAAACAAAAGACAGCCGCCATTTTTTCATAACTCACTTTTTCTTCTTCTTTCCTTTTTTTTCTTTGGAATCCGTTGCTGCGGGAGCGGCATCGTCGGGTGTCAGTTTCTTCTCGATCTTCATCCGCTCCTTGTTGTATATTTTTCCGTCGAACACAATATCCATGTTTTTACGGTCTGCCCGGCGTTCGCCGATATTGATGTTGAGCATATCGCCATCCTGGATATTGGCATCGCGGATCACCACCACGATACGTGTGTCCTGTCCCGGGCGAACGATGGGGAAGCTTTGAATAAAGGTGACGTAGCTGCAACGCAAAGGTTTTCTATATGTTTCATCGGCATTGTACCAACGTACCAGCGCGGCGCCCATCAGGAAATCTTCTTTGCTTTTGTTGCTGATGTGTAATTTGAAATACGCATTGGGACCGCTGAAGGCAATATTTTCCAGCGTCATCGACACGCCGCCATTCACGGTTTCCTGCGAAGCGATGGACAGGTTAGCCGGCGCCTTCAGCAGTTCCATCGAATACTGGTAATTGCGCAGCGTATCGGCCGTCAGGTAAAAATCGGAATTGACGTATTGTGGTTGCTTGTCGGGTATATCGAAAATATTGATGCCTTTGCTGCCATAGCGTTCCCACAAACCGCCACGTGTATAGGCCTTCTCCTGGCGCTGGCGTTCTTTTTCTTCTTCGAGCGCTTTCAGGCGGGCCACTGCTTCTTCGTGTTCTTTTTTGCGGCGTTCCTCTTCTACTTTTGCTTTCTCGGCGGCTTCGCGCAATACGCGTTCTTCTTCTTTACGTTTGGCTTCGGCCTGTGCGCGGCGGGTATCTTCTTCCTGTTTCTTCCGGGCTATCTCCTGTTGTTTCTTTTCTTCTTCCGCTTTACGTTTGGCATCGGCCTGTGCCTGCAGGTCGGCTTTTTTACGCTCTTCTTCCTGGCGACGTTTTTGTTCGGCCTCCGCTTTTATTCTATCGGCCTCTTTCAATCGGGCAATTTCTTCTGCGCGTTTTTTATCCTCTTCCGCTTTTTTCTTCGCGGCCAGTTCGGCAGCTTTCTTCTCTTCGGCTGCTTTCAGGTCAGCTTTCCTGCGGTCTTCTTCTTCTTTCCTGCGGGCTGTTTCGTCGTCTTTTTTATGCTGATCCGTTTCCTGTTTCAGTAATGCTTCGATCTTCAGGCGCTCGGCTTCTTTTTGTTTAGCATCGTCTGCTGCTTTTTTCTTTTCCTCGTTTCTTTTCTGTTCGTCTTCTTTGGCTTTAGTCAGTTTTGTTTCCAGTTCCTGTTGCGCCCTGGAATCTTTTTTCTCCATTTCCTTCAATTCCTTGCGTATGCGTTCGGCTTCCTGTTCGCGCATTTGTTGCGCTTTGGCTACATCGGACTGGCGTTTTTCCTCGTCTTTCTTCGCCTGTTCTTTTTCTTCCTCTTCTATTTTAGCGAGGTCGTCTTTATTGGTAGTGCTTAGCTTCTGTGCGATCTTTTTTAAGTCTTTCAGGTTGGAATAGTCGTACCAGAGCGAAGGATCGCGGTTGATATCGTAGTCTTTATTAAAGGAAATGATGAAGTAGTGGTTGCGTTTGCCTTCCTGTACGGTGAGGCCGATATTGTCGGGCACCTGTTTTCCATCGCCCTTATATGTGAGCGACATGGACTTGTTGTTGCGCACTTTGCAGCTATAGAGCTTTGTTCCTTCGGGTGTGCTGAATTCGGCGTTGACCACTTCGTCGTTAAAAATGAGAAAGGCGGGAGCGTCGGCACCAACGGTTATGCGCTGGCCGTTCAGGTTCTGTGCCGCCGCAGGCAGCGAGGCCAACAGCAAAAAAAATAACCAGCCAAAAGGCCTGGAGCTGTTAAACGACATAATGGATCAATGGTTAATTGTTTTTTAAAGGTACAAAAATGACCAGTAAATAAACCTCACTTATTCTGGTGAGGATTCAGGGCACAAGGCTTAAGGCATAAGGTGTAAGGCGGAAACAGCCGTTTTAGGTTTTACTTAGTAGATTATAAAACAGCCAGCCGCGGTTATTGTCACGAACCTGCAAGGCACAGCCCTGGCCTGCTAACTAAACCTATAACCTATTACCTAAAACCTTATGCCTTACACCTTATGCCTTTTACCTTATCTTCGCGGCTCGACATTGTCATTTCGTTAACTTAAATATCATCCACGGTATGCTTCCCAAGTACAAGCGCATTCTTCTCAAATTATCCGGTGAATCCCTGATGGGCGACAAGAGCTTTGGCCTTGATTCCGATGTGATTGCCCAATATGCCCGCGATGTAAAATCCATTACGGAACTGGGTGTGCAGGTGGCCATCGTGATCGGAGGCGGTAATATTTACCGTGGAATGAACGAAGCTGAAACAGGTATCGAACGCGCGCATGGCGACTACATGGGAATGCTGGCCACCGTGATCAACGGTATGGCTTTGCAGGCCGGCCTCGAGAAAGTAGGCGTTTACACCCGCCTGCAGAGCGCCATTAAAATGGAACAGATCGCAGAACCTTATATCCGCCGCCGCGCTATCCGTCACGTGGAAAAAGGACGCGTGGTTATTTTTGGTGCCGGCACCGGCAACCCTTATTTCACCACGGATACAGCAGGTTCTCTCCGCGCTATCGAAATCAGCGCCGATGTGATCCTCAAAGGCACCCGCGTTGACGGTATCTATTCTGCCGATCCTGAAAAAGATCCTACCGCTACAAAATTCAATACCATCACTTTCCAGGAGTGCCTGACCAACAACCTGCGTGTGATGGACATGACCGCTTTCACCCTTTGCATGGAGAATAACCTGCCGATCATCGTGTTCAATATGAACAAAGAAGGCAATTTGCGCCGTGTGGTAACGGGTGAGAAGGTGGGAACCTTGGTGAGATAACAGGTGAAAGGCATAAGGCGTAAGGTGGAAGGTGTGAGGTGGAAGGTTATAGGTGTTAAGTCCGATGCGGCTGTTTTATTCACTTATTGACCTATTCACTTATTGAATTTTCACTTCTGCCTCCTAATCATTTTCACATTTACATATTTTCACACTTACACATTATTTGCCGCGCAGACGAGCGGCAAATGCGGGTTGCAGGTCTTTCTCCAGATCTTTAAAAGAAATAAAATACTGCAACTCTCCCGCAGCATAGGGCGCTATTTCATACGGAGTATAGTTAAACCCAATGCCCGTTGCCGTCACGAAGAAATTATCGTTCGCCTCTATTTTATCTTCAAACAACCCCGCTTCCGTCAGGGGTTCATTCGGCTTCAGGTTGGCCTGTAATCTTACCTGGCGCGCTAATAGTTTATTCAGTTTTGCTTTTCCTGACGGCAGCAACACCTCGTCCAGTTTTATTTCTTTCCCAGTATGTACATCCACCGGCGTAAAACGCGTTGAATACAGCCCGTGGGCGCCTCCCATGTACGCATAATAGGTCGTGGCCATATTCACCACATACCCGTCGTCATAGGCCACCAGCACCTGCGTTACTTCATCATTATTATATGCATAGGGATGATCCATCCACTCGCTGTCTGCCACACCCTGGTTTTCGGCCTGGTAGCTGGTGAAAAATGTTTGCTGCTGCTTTTTTGCGAGTGCATTAATATCGCCTGCCGTGCTGTCGCCCAGCAATGCACATACTTTCCGTTGCATTGTTTTTGAAACGGGGTTTACGGCAAATACTTCATAAGAGGCCCGCGGAGAGTTTGCTTTTCCTTGGTGCAAAGGCACTTCCTTCGCCGTGTGGATCATTTGCGTGGTAAACATCTCCTGCTTACGTACAGCCGTTTTCACGGGCAATCCGGGCACGCCTTTGCGACCGCTTTCCCAGGAGTCGGAATAATCCGTGCCATTGTGCTTCAGCACAAATCGTTCAGTAGCCGTATCACCCGGTATCATTCCATAAAGGTGAATTTGTTTATTCCCTCCCTTCACACTGTCCACACCTGCCACATAAACCGGCTGGGCAGCAGACTTATAGTTGTAAAACCCTATATAACGACCGTCAGTACCCTGGTGCAGATGCATATCGATAGGATATTTGCCGATAGTACCTTCCAGGCGAATGTATTGCTGAGAGCAGGCATAAAGACAAAAAAGGCCCGAAAGGGCGAGAAGACTCATTTTTTTACCCATAGAAAGGGTTTTTAGAAACTAAAAATAGGGATTATCTTGCGCCTTGGCCCCTCTGTGAAAAACTATTACCCTGTTTTTATCTTAATTTTTAATAGTTTCAGAAACAAGCAAATTGGTGTTTATGGGCACGTTATCGTTGAGTTTACTGGAAATTGCTGTTTTGCTGTTTGGCGCCATCGTATTGGGTGCCACGGTTTATCATTTTCTTTCCGCACGCCTGAAAGTGTCGCAAGAGGAACAACAGTCGGATGAACTGAACCATCTTGTAGAAGAATGGAAACATCGCTATGAGCATGATATGGCGCTGCGCGAAAAAGAAGTGATCCGGTTGCGCGAACAGGTAACGGAAGCCGAAGAAAATGTAAACATCTATTCCATCGAAGCCGAAGAACAATCTTCGATGAAAAAACAGGCACAGCAACAGGTGGAATTGTTGAAAATGCAAAACCAGCAACTGACTACCGAACTGGAGCTGCTGCGCAAAAATCCTTTGCCCCCGATCAGCTCTTCAAATGCTGCTCCTCCCGACTATCTCTCACAACTGCAGGAAGCGCAGGCGGGCTTGCTGGAGCAAAATGAAAAGATCAACCGTCTCCTCGGTAATATAGATGTGATCCGGGAAACGGAAGAAAAACAACGCGAAATACTCCGCAGCAACGAAGCCCTGTCGATGGAAGTGGAAGAACTGAAAGCGGAGCTAGACAATAAAGACAGCGAGATCAATTCCATCCGCACACGCGAACATTTATCCAGGGAAATGACGGCGATGCTTGACAGTGCTTATTCCGAATTCAATCTGTTGCAGGAAAAACTCAGCCAGCTCGAAGCGCAACTCTCCGCTTCACGTGCCGCACATGTGGACCACGAAGATTTGCAGGAAGCCTATCGGCGTTCGCAGCAGGAACTGGAAGAACACCGCACCAAACTGAGGGTGGCGCAAAACGACTACCAGCACCTCCAGGAAGAATTGCAGGAAATGGATGCGCAACTGAAAGATGCACAATTTCAACGTCAGCAACTACAGAAAAAAGTGTCTTCTCTCGAAGACCTCAATAAAGACCTCCAGGTGGTAGCCGATGCCAATAAAAAACTGGAGACACAACTCCGCAGGATCGGTGAACTGGAAAGCATGCTCAACATGGTATCCGAACAACGCGATCAACTGATCAGGAGAAACGGATGAGCTGATAACGATCAACCTCAAATCCATCACAGCCTTTAACTTTGCGGTACCAAAAATGCTCCGCCATGGATCAACGTATTGCAGATATCCGCATCAACTATTCGCTCCGCTCGCTTTCCGAAACTGAAGTGGCGGCCGATCCCATTGAACAATTTGGCCAATGGTGGCAGGAAGCCCGGCAGTCGGAATTGCTGGAGGTGAATGCGATGACACTGGCCACGGCATCGGCCGATGGCGTGCCTTCGGCACGCATCGTATTGCTGAAAGGCTTTTCACCAAAAGGATTTGTGTTCTTTACCAACTATGAAAGTTTCAAAGGCAAACAACTTGCGGAAAATCCGAAAGCCTGTCTTGTATTTTTCTGGAAAGAACTGGAGCGGCAGGTACGCATAACGGGATTGGTACAGAAAGTAAGTATAGAAGAAAGCGAGGAATATTTTCATTCCAGGCCGGCAGGAAGCAGGCTGGGCGCTGCCGTATCGCCGCAAAGCAGCGTGATCAGCAGCCGTGAATGGCTGGAGGAAAAATATGCGGCCGCAGAAAAAGCAATCGCGGGATCATCGGAAAATATCGAACGCCCGGAACACTGGGGCGGATACGTGGTGCGGCCCGTAGTAATGGAATTCTGGCAGGGACGTCCATCGCGCCTGCATGACCGGCTGGAATATACACTAAAAGAAAACGGTGAATGGGATCTTCACCGGCTTGCTCCCTGACAGCCGGGAGCCATAAAACCACGCCGTTGATTAGCTGACAGGCAGTTTCCTATCAACTAATCAAGCGGAAATCATTGGTTAGTCTTTTTTCTTTTCTGCAGCTTTCTTCTCAGCTACAGGCTTCGTTGCATTAGCGGGGCGGCTTTTGCCAAAGGAACCTTTGAAGCGTTTTCCTTTTGCCGTCTTTTTATCTCCTCTTCCCATTGTGTGTTGTTTAAAAGTTGTTTAAAGTGCGAAGTTAATGAAAAAAGCTCCGGTACAGCGGCACAGGAGCTTTTAATGCGATGTAGGATCCGTTAGATTTTAGCAGACAGTTCTTTACCAGCCTTGAACTTAGCCACTTTACGAGCTTTGATCTTGATCACAGCGCCAGTCTGGGGGTTACGGCCATTACGGGCAGCTCTCTTTGAAACAGAGAAAGTACCAAAACCAACCAGGGTAACTTTACCACCACCTTTCAGGGTTTTGGTAACAGCTTCGATGAAAGAGTCCAGGGCAGCATTAGCCTGGGTCTTTGTTACACCGGCGTCATCCGAGATTTTGGCGATTAATTCAGCTTTGTTCATGATCTTTATTTTTTTGAGATGATTAGTAACGGCGACAAAATTAGCCGGTTTTTCAACCCATCAAACAAAAATATCTTTTTTTTATATTGGTAAAATTGGCTACAACCCGCTCCCCGCAAGCATTCCAGCCGATGTAAGTGTTAAAGATTATGTAACACTTACTTAACGTTGAGCCGCGAAAGCCTTGCTGGTAGCGGGTTTCAGAGGATTTCAATCAAATGCAGACTGGACAAGGGTTCCCGCGGAATATACAAACGATTTGCTTTCGTCCAAATTAAGATTTATTCTTTTACACACTCAATTCACAACCTGCAATACCGTATTAAAAGCGATAAAACTTTCTCCCCATTTATCTGTTGCGAGCTGCCGGTGATCAACGGCAAATCCGGTCACATATTGATTATACAGCTCCCTGCTCTCCGAATGATACTGCACCGCATAAGTAAGACCTTCGGTTTCGTCCACTTCCGTCAGGCGGAGAATAGCCGCATGCGTAAAACAGCCCGTGGCTATGATACGCGGAATATGTTCATTGCGCATCCATTGCAGCCAGGCATCGGCAATAGCATGACTTACCTGTGAGGTTACATTATAAATGATCTGCGTAGCCATCGGATCAGGGTTTTAGTTCCAGGTAAACAGGACAGTGATCACTGTGTTTCACATCGGGATAAATATCGGCAGCCACCAGGTTGGCGCGCAGGGCTTCCGTTACCGAAATATAATCGATGCGCCAGCCTTTGTTGTTAAGCCGCACAGTCGGAAAACGCTGGCTCCACCAACTGTAACGATGGGGTTCCTGGTGAAAGTTGCGGAAAGTGTCCACCCATCCCGACTCCAGGAACTTCGTCATCCATTCGCGCTCTTCAGGAAGAAAACCGGATGATTTTTTATTGCCTTTCGGATCGTGAATGTCGATTTCGTTGTGGGCGATATTGTAATCCCCGCAAAGGATGAGCTTCGGTTTTTGCTTACGCAGGTTATCTACATAGGTCTGGAATTCACTGAGCCAGCCGTATTTGAAGGTCTGGCGCTCGTCACCACTGGTACCAGAAGGAAAATAAGCATTGATCAGGCGTATATCGCCAAAATCGAGCTGTATTACGCGTCCCTCATCGTCGCTCACTTTATGACCGGTACCGTACTCTACATGATCGGGTTTTATTTTGGTAAAAATGGCCACACCGCTATACCCTTTTTTCTGCGCACTAAACCAGTAGTCATCGTATCCCAGATCGGTAAATAACTGGTAGTTCACATTGTCACGATGCGCTTTTGTTTCCTGTATACAGATGATATCGGCAGGCTCTGTTTTCAGCCAGTCCATAAGACCTTTGTTCATGGCGGCCCGGATACCGTTGACATTATAACTGATGATGCGCATGGTCGTGAATTTAGGCACCAAATGTACCGGATAATTTGCTTTTCAAGTGCACGTATTCCTGCGAATTAGCTTTTTGTCCTGCACAGTTTTGCTTAGTTTTACCGATTTCAAAATACCCGTACATGAGTGATCAGGAAAGTATCATACCGGCCAAAGAACATGTGTTTCTCGATGGACCAAAGAGCCGCGGTTATGAGCTGGGTTTTGCCTGGCGTGTATTCAAACAATTCATAAAAGGATTCAGAACACTGCACTTCGTTGGGCCTTGCATAACCGTGTTTGGCTCCGCCCGTTTCAAGGAAGATCACCCCTGCTACGAGCAGGCGCGTGAATTTGGTAAACGCATCGCACAATTGGGCTTTACCACTATGACGGGTGGCGGCCCGGGCATCATGGAAGCCGCCAACCGCGGCGCTTATGAAAATGGCGGGCAGTCCGTCGGCTGCAATATTCAATTGCCCTTCGAGCAACACGAAAACCCTTACCTGCACAAGTCTGTTACCTTCGAACATTTCTTTGTCCGGAAAGTACTGCTGATCAAATACTCCTACGCTTTCATCATCATGCCCGGCGGGTTCGGCACCATGGATGAATTCTTTGAAACACTCACACTGGTGCAAACCAAAACCATCACGCAATTCCCTATTGTATTATTCGGCAAAGAATATTACAAAGAGCTGCTGGTTGCCATTGAAGACATGGCCGGGCGTGGCACCATTTCCAAAGAAGACATGGACCTGGTGCTGATCACCGACGACTACGATGAGGCGATGAATCATATCCGCCATTACATTACGTCCAACTACAAGGTGAAGCCCCGCAAACGCAAGCTGATCTTCCTCGAAAAACGCTGACCGGCAAGCTTCCAGACAGGCACTAAACAATCTGCGGCTTTTTAATGTGTATTTTATACATATTAATTATCTTCACGCAAATTATTGACGATGCGCCTGAAAACATTGCTTGCTTTTCTCCTGGCCATTACGGCCAGCGTTGTGCTTTATGCCCAGCAATCCCTCAAAACTTTTTCCCCGTCGGGTAACATACAACTGGAAACGGTTCTCCATAATACCGGAGAACTGCAGTACCGGTTGTTGTTTAAAAACAAGGAAGCCGTTGGCCTTTCATCCCTGGGTCTGCGTCTTTCCACACCGGCCATCGACCTCAATCGTTTCACCGTGCTGAGCATTGACTCTGCCAGCAAGGACGAAACCTGGGAAACCGTATGGGGAGAAGACCGCCGCATCCGTAATAATTACCGCGAGATCGCTTACCTGTTGCAAAACAAAAGCAGCACGCCCGTTAAACTACGGATCGTATTCCGTGTATTCAATGACGGTATCGGCTTCCGGTATGAGTTTCCGCAGCAGGAAGCCTTACATCATTTTGTAGTAGCAGACGAGCTTACCGGCTTTGCCATGACCGGCGATCACAAGACCTTCTGGATTCCCGGCGACTACGACACCAACGAGTACACTTATTATACCAGTCCGCTGTCAAAGATCGACGCATCGGGTGGCGGCTCCGCGCAGGAGATCCATGCCAAAACATTTTTTGATAAAAATGCGGTGCAAACACCGCTGATGATGAAATCAGCCGATGGCCTGTACCTCAATATCCACGAAGCGGCACTGCTCAATTACCCGGCCATGAACCTGGTGCTGGACAAAGCAACCCTTAAATTCCACACACAATTGGTGCCCGATGCAGTAGGGAATAAAGCTTATCTCCAGACACCGGCTAAAACACCGTGGCGCACAATATTGGTAAGTGACAAAGCACCGGATATTCTTTCTTCCAGAACCATCCTCAACCTCAACGACCCTTCCGTGATCGGCGACAGCAGTTGGATTCATCCGCAGAAGTACGTCGGCATCTGGTGGGAAATGCATGTGGGCAAGAGCAGTTGGGATTACAGCGGCAGCCAGGTGGGATCGCAGCAGGCAACGCGCGTACCGCATGGCGCCAATACCGCCAATGTAAAACGCTACATCGATTTCGCGGCACGCCACGGTTTTGATGGCGTTTTGGTGGAAGGATGGAATACCGGATGGGAAGATTGGTTCGGCCAATGGAAAGAAGATGTGTTCGACTTCGTAACGCCTTATCCCGATTTCAATGTACAGGAGCTTTCCGATTATGCTAAATCGAAGAAGGTAAAGATCATCATGCATCATGAAACATCCGGTTCCGTTACCAACTACGAGCGCTGGATGGATACCGCTTACCGTTTTATGAAACGGTATAATTATGACGCCGTAAAAACAGGTTATGTCGGCCGCATCATTCCGCGCGGTGAGCACCACGATGGTCAATGGATGGTTCGTCATTTTGAACGCGTGGCGCGCAAAACGGCCGGTTATAAGATTATGGTGAATATGCACGAATCTGTCCGGCTGACCGGCTTACACCGCACTTTTCCCAACTGGATCGCCAGTGAAGCAGCAAGAGGAAATGAGTTCAATGCCTGGAGCTCCGGTAATCCGCCGGAACATGAAACCATTCTGCCTTTTACCCGCCTGATGGGCGGTCCGATGGATTATACACCCGGCATTTTCAAAATAAAAATGAGTTACTACGACTCCACAAAAAAAGAGCAGGTACATACCACGCTCACCAAGCAACTCGCTTTGTATGTAACCATGTACAGCCCGTTGCAGATGGCGGCAGACCTGCCCGAAAACTATGAAGCCAATCTTCCGGCATTCCAGTTTATCAAAGACGTAGCCGCTGACTGGGAAGAAACACGCATCCTCGACGCAGAGCCGGGTGATTACATCATTACGGCACGTAAAGCCCGCGGCAAAGACAGTTGGTTCATCGGTGCTATCACGGATGAAAGCGCTCGTCAGTTTACCACGCCGCTGAACTTCCTCGATGCGGGCAAAACCTATATCGCCACTATCTATCGCGATGCCGACAATGCCGATTGGAAAAGCAATCCGGAAGCCTATGTAGTAGAAAAATTTGTGGTAACAGCTAAAACGGCACTGAAACTGAAGCTCGCTCCTGGTGGAGGAACAGCCATCAGCCTGCTACCCGCAACCGCTGCCGAAATCAAAGGCATCAAAAAATATAAATGACCGGTTATTTGTAGCTTTACCGCTATAACTAACTGACATGACCGGAATAGAAATTCTTGGCTACACAGCCGGCGCTATAACCTCACTGACTTTTCTGCCGCAGGTGATTAAAACATTAAAGGAGAAATCTGCGAAGGATGTATCCATGATGATGTTTATCATCGCCGTGGTGAACCAGACCATGTGGGTGGTGTATGGCGCGTTGTTATCCAACTGGGTTATCATCCTCACCAATGCGGTGATCCTGTCGATGTCACTGACCATGATCATTTTAAAACTTCGCTATTCCGCTAATGAAAATGCAAAACTCTCCGGTTAAAGCTATCATATTCGACCTTGGCAATGTGCTGATCAATTGGGACCCGCGTCATGTGTTCAACGACACTTATTTCGATTCAATCGAAAAGCGTGATCATTTCCTGGAAAAAATCTGCTCCATGGATTGGAACGAGCGGCAGGACGAAGGTCGCTCGATCGTGGAAGCCACGCAGGAGTTGATAGCCCAATACCCCGATTGGGAATCTTCCATCCGCGATTATTACGGCCGCTGGACTGATATGCTGGGCGGCGCCATTCCGGAGACCGTTGAAATTTTCCGTCAGTTGAAAGAAAGCGGTCACTATAAAATCTATGCATTGACCAACTGGCAGGCCGGCTTATTCGATATTGCGCTGGTGCGTTATGCTTTTCTTCATTGGTTTGACGGACGCGTGGTGAGCGGGGAAGAAAAAATGAGAAAGCCCGAGCCCGCCTTTTATCAGCGTTTGCTGGATCGATACAATGTTAATCCGTCGGAAGCCTTGTTCATCGACGACAACCTGCGCAACATCAAAGCAGCGGAAGCGATGGGCATTCGGAGTATTCATTTCACCAATCCGGCTGCATTGGAACTATCGTTGAAAGAACTGGATCTTCTTTAACGCTGTTGCAGTCTTTTCTTTACCTCTTCCTGGTATGTCTCTCCTATCGGGATATATTTCTCACCGATCACAATGCGCCTGCGCTCCACCTTGTCGATACAGTCGAGGTTAACGATATACGATTTATGCACGCGGATCAGCGAAGAGGTGCGGAGCTGTTCTTCAAACGTTCGTAGTGATTGCAAGGTAAGGATGCGTTCCTGCTCCGTGTGCACCGATACATAATCGCGCAAGCTTTCCATATAGCGGATATCTTTTACCGCCACCCGTACGATCTTGTATTCGGTTTTGATAAAAAGGTGTTCAGCCGTATTATGTTCCTGGATCACGGGTTGCAGGCGTTCGCGGGCCTTTTGTATCGCTGCCGCAAATCGCTCAAAGGAAAACGGCTTTAGTAAATAGTCTACCACATCAAGATCGAAAGCCTGTAACGCATATTCTTCATAAGCCGTGGTAAGAATCACCTTGCATTTGCCGGCGAGTATTTTCATGAACTGTATACCGGTGAGTTCGGGCATCTGCACATCCAGGAAAATAAGATCTGCCTTTTGTTGCTGCGCCATATCGAGCGCAGCATATACATCGCTGGTGGCATCGACCAGCTCGAGGCTGGCAATTTTCCCTATATAATTTTTCAGCAGATTCTGAGCAAGCGGCTCATCGTCTACTACCAGGCATCTGATCATCTGCTTTGTTGTTTAGCGATAAACGTAAGGAAAAAAGCCCGCCCCCATCATCGATATCCATTTTATACTGGCCGGGATAAAGTATTTCCAGGCGACGACGGATATTGTCGAGACCTACTCCGCCCATGGCGTCTTTGTTCTTGTGACTGATTTTGTTCTGTGTTTCGAATTGCCAGCCCTTATCAGTAATCGTTAACCGGATAAGCAATGGTATCGTATTGTCCGTAAAATCGCCATGCTTGAAAGCGTTTTCGACAAAAGGAATAAGAAAATACGGAGGTATGGATGTGTCATTTGCATTCCCGTTCAATTCCATTTTTACCGGCAGTTCATGTTCAAACCGCAGCCGCTGTAATTCCACGAGGCTGCTGATGTATTGCCATTCGCGCAGGATGGATACCTGCTCCTTTTTTTCATACAGCATATAACGCATCAGATCGGAGAGACGGAGAATGGCATCTGCCGTTTTTTCTGAACGTTCATAAGCCAGCGAGTATATATTATTGAGGGTATTGAATAAAAAGTGCGGGTTTACCTGCGAACGGAGAAACTGCAATTCCGCCTCGCGGGTCTGCTGTTGCAGGGCGGCTTGTTTCTTTTCGTTGTAGGCTTGGTTTTCCAATAAGAAAAAAAGAATCCCCAGTACTACATAAATCGATGCGTAATACGTGTTGTCGAGTATGTAGTACTTTAATGAAATGTTGGCGGGATAGTTTTGTGCATCAAACACCTTTGGTAAAATAAGTTGCTCGAAGAGGTAACGCACCGCCATAAAATAAATCAGCGTACCCAGCAAACCCAGCAATAATAAAGCGTAGCGACGGGTGCGATAAAATTTAATACCCACAGCGCGTACAAGCAACAATGTGCTGCCGGCATAGAATAAGGCACAGAGGTTGAAAATATTCCAGAACGCAGTGATATCGTAGCGTTCTCCATATTTTATAGTGGTAAGCAGATCGAAACCCCATACCATCATAAACAGGAAAATCGCGTAAACCAATATCAACTGCTTCCGGCCCATACCACGAAAATAGTGCTTCAAACCGCCCGGACAAGTCCATCGTCTGCCAACGGGCCGATTTCCTCTGCAATCTCAGTTTAGTACCGGTACCCGGTTGGCAGACAAAAAACTGTCGTATGCAGATTTCTGTTGACACAGCGCCCGTTATGGTGAACATTTGGACCATCAACATAATTTATCAAAATGAAATACCTCAGCCTGCTGCTCCTTCTCCCCCTGTTCTCATCCTGCTATATGGCCAGGGCTTATAAGAACCGTAAACTCACTTTGCGCTCGCATGAAAACCTGCCATCTGTTCCGGTAAAAAACGGCGAAACTATTTTTCATTTTGCCGATGCCACTCATCACGATCAATCCCGTGCGTGGAGGGAAGGGCTGGACAAAACGCTGGAAGGCACGGGTACCGCGGCTTTTCTCGTAATCCGCCACGACTCTATTTTATACGAAAAATACTTCGAAGGCTTCGACCGCAGTTCGCTATTGCCTTCTTTCTCTCTGGTGAAGTCATTTGTGGCTACGCTGACCGGCATTGCCCACGATGAAGGAAAGATCAAATCGTTCGACGAGCCGATGACGAACTACCTGCCGAAATTCCTCGAGAAAGATCCGCGTTTTGCACAGATAACCATTCAGCATTTACTGGACATGCGCAGCGGCCTGCAGTGGGAAGAAGGTTCCTATGGTTTAAAAGATGCTTCCATCAGGCTGGCTTTCCGACCCAATATGAAGCCGCACATCTACAAAGTAAAGATCAGGGAGGCTCCGGGTATGCAGACCGAATACCAAAGCATCAACACCCTGCTGCTGGCCATGATCATCAGCAAAGCGACCGGTAAAACGGCAGCAGAATACCTGTCGGAGAAAATATGGAAGCCTTTGCAAATGGAATATGCCGCCACCTGGAACACCGACAAACGGCATTTGGAAATTGCCTACGCGGGACTGAATGCCACGGCCCGTGACTTTGCCAAGCTCGCGCGTTTGTACCTGCGCGAAGGTGACTGGAACGGTAAACAAATTATATCCAAAGCCTGGATCGACAGTACAATGACCGGCCAACTAATGCTGGAAGAAGGATACAAAAACCAGTTCTGGGGCAATAGGGCTTATGAAATATTTCCAGACTCATTGTCGGCAGTCACGGCTGCAGCGAGTGGGAAATATGCAAAACCTGCCGTTCATGGTTATCTCAAAAACGGTGTGAGACAATTCTATGTATCGTATGCCAGCCGCGGATATTATGCGCTGGGCATCTTAGGTCAATATATTTATATAAATCCAGTCAATGAATCGATCGTGGTGCGGCTGGGTTATAATTGGACCAAGAAGGGTGTGTCGCTGCACCAGGTGGTGACAGAGGTGAGCAGGTCAATGAATGAATAAGGCAATAAGTGAATAAGTGAATGGTCAATGGTGAATAAACAGCCGCGACTTTTTATGCGGCGACTTCTCAATCCATGGTTCGTGTACACACGAACCATGGATTGAGAGAGATTTTGTCGTAACCTCTAGTCTTTCGAATATTCACCTATTGACTTATTGACTTATTGACTTATTGCCTCACTCAAGCACCGGTCTCAGCCAACGCTGTAAGTCCTCCTCAGGCATTTTCTTACGCAGGAGATAATCTTTGAATTGATCCTGCTGGATTTTTCCTACACCAAAATACTGGCTTTGCGGATGGCTGAAATACCAGCCACAAACAGAAGAAGCCGGATACATCGCCAGCGATTCCGTGAGATGAATACCTGTGGCTTCCTCCCCGCCGAGCAATTCAAATAGTTTATATTTTTCCGTGTGATCCGGACAGGCGGGATAACCCGGCGCAGGACGGATGCCCTGGTATTTTTCTTTGATCAATTCCTCGTTGCTGAGCTGCTCGTTTTTTACATATCCCCAGAATTCTTTCCGCGTACGCGCATGCAGACATTCCGCAAACGCTTCTGCAAAACGATCGGCCAATGCCTGTAACATGATCTTATTGTAGTCGTCCAGCTCAGCTTCAAAGCGTTTGATGTGTTGCTCAATTCCCTGGATGGTTACAGAGAAGGCACCGATATAATCTTCTTTGCCTGCTTCCGCGGGAGCAATAAAGTCTGCCAGCGACAGGTTGGGCTGATCCGCGGCTTTCCTGATCTGCTGACGCAGGAATTGCAGTTCGAGTTCATTACCATCCCGGTGAACATTTACCGTATCCGCAGCCACACGGGTCGCGGGCCAGAAACCGATCACACCTTGTGCCGTCAGCCATTTCTCGTTCACGATCTGGTCCAGCAATGCATTGGCATCATTATAAAGTTTGGTAGCCTCCACACCAACTTTTGGGTCTTCGAGTATCTGCGGAAAACTTCCATGCAACTCCCACGATATGAAGAATGGCTTCCAGTCGATGTATTCACGCAGTTCGGCCAGGTCATAGTTCACAAATACTTTCGTTCCGGTGAACGACGGTACCGGCGGTGTATACGAATCCCAATCCACTTTTACTTTGTTGGCTTGCGCATCGGCAAACGACAGGTAATCTTTTACTACTTTCTTGTTGGCAAAATCGTATTGCAGCTTGACATACTCTTCCTGCACTTTGGTCAGGAAGTTGCCGCGTTGTTCCCCTAATAAAGAACCGGCTACCGTCACGCTGCGGCTCGCATCGAGCACGTGCACTACCCCATTTTCATATTGCGGTGCAATTTTAACGGCGGTGTGCATACGCGAAGTAGTAGCACCACCGATCAACAAGGGTTGCTCCATTCCGCGACGTTTCATTTCATGCGCCACATTCACCATCTCATCGAGTGACGGCGTGATCAGTCCGCTCAATCCGATGATGTCCACATTTTCATTTTGGGCGGTGTCGAGTATTTTATCCGTAGGCACCATTACTCCGAGGTCGATGATATCATAACCATTACACCCCAACACCACACCTACGATATTTTTACCGATATCATGTACATCACCTTTTACTGTTGCCAGCAGGATCTTTTTTACGTTGCCGGTAGTGGACGATGCATTGTTTCTCTTTTCTTCTTCGATAAAAGGCGTGAGCCATGCCACGGATTTTTTCATCACGCGCGCAGACTTTACTACCTGGGGTAAAAACATTTTTCCCGCACCAAACAAATCACCCACCACACCCATGCCCGCCATCAGCGGACCTTCGATTACCTCCAATGGTTTGGCATATTGCTGACGCGCCTCTTCGGTGTCTTCATCGATGTAATCCGTAATGCCATTTACCAATGCATGTTTGAGGCGCTCTTCTACGGAAGTGCTGCGCCAGGCATCGTTCTTTTTTTCTGTTTTACCGGTCGCTTTTACGGTTTCTGCAAACGCAATGAGTTTTTCTGTAGCCTCGTTGTTATCATTGTTGCGGTTGAGGATCACGTCTTCGCAGAGCTGGCGGAGCTGTGGTTCTATTTCATCGTATACAACGAGCTGACCTGCGTTCACAATGCCCATGTTCATACCCGCCTTGATGGCGTAGTAGAGAAACACGGAGTGCATGGCTTCGCGCACGGGCTCGTTGCCACGGAAAGAAAAAGAAAGGTTGCTGACGCCACCGCTGATACCGGCCAGCGGCATCAGTTCTTTGATACGGCGCGTGGCCTGAATGAAATCAACACCGTAGTTGTTGTGTTCTTCCAGGCCTGTAGCTATGGCAAATATGTTGGGGTCGAAAATAATATCCTGTCCGTCGAAACCTACCTGTTCCGTAAGGATTTTGTAAGCGCGATGGCAGATTTCCACTTTACGGTCTTCGGTATCGGCCTGTCCTTTTTCATCAAAGGCCATTACGATTACGGCTGCGCCATAGCTCTGGCAAATGATCGCCTGTTCAATGAATTTCTGTTCGCCTTCTTTGAGTGAAATAGAGTTGACGATACACTTGCCCTGCACACATTTCAATCCCGCTTCGATGATCTCGAATTTGGAGCTGTCGATCATCAGGGGCACGCGTGAGATGTCGGGTTCGCTTTGCAACAGGTTGATGAAAGTGGTCATGGCCTGTACACCGTCCAGCAGTGCATCGTCCATGTTAACGTCGATCACCTGTGCACCACTTTCCACCTGCTGGCGGGCAACGCTCAATGCTTCCTCGTATTTGTTTTCACGGATCAGCCGCGCAAATTTCTTGGAACCGGTGACGTTGGTACGTTCGCCGATGTTGACAAAGTTCATTTCCGGACGTACGATCAATGGTTCCAGTCCGGACAACCGCAGATAGGGTTTAATGCTATTCACTTCACTCATAAATGTTAGACAAGTTCTTTTTCTACAACGGGCAGTGGTCGCGGAGTAACATTTTTTACATGTTCCGCAATATGCCTTATATGATCTGGTGTGGTGCCGCAGCAGCCGCCCACTATGTTTACATAACCTTCGCGTGCCCAGTCTTCGAGGTAATGACCGGTATCCTGCGGATCTTCATCGTATTCGCCCATGGCGTTGGGAAGACCGGCATTGGGATAAGCCGATACGAAACAGGAAGCGATTTGTGACAACTCGGCGATATGGGGACGCATTTCTTTTGCCCCGAGAGCGCAGTTGAGTCCCACACTCAGCGGACGTGCATGCGCAACGGACGTATAAAAAGCTTCCAGCGTCTGGCCACTGAGCGTACGGCCCGACGCATCGGTGATGGTGCCGCTGATCATGACAGGCAACGGCTCCGTAGCTACATCGCGGAAATATTTTTTGATGGCAAAAATGGCTCCTTTGGCATTGAGCGTATCGAAGATGGTTTCGATCAGCAGAATGTCGACACCGCCATCTACCAGTCCTTTCACCTGCTCATAATAAGCATTCACTACTTCGTCGAAGGTGACGGCGCGGAAGCCGGGATTGTTTACATCGGGAGAAAGCGAAAGCGTTTTGTTAAGCGGGCCGATAGCGCCGGCTACCCAGGCTTGTTTGCCCGATTGCTTCACGGCTTCGCGCGCGCATTTGGCGGCACCCACATTCAGCTCATAGGCCAGCGACTGCATATCGTAATCGGCCATGGCGATGGAAGTGCTGGAGAACGTATTGGTCTCGATGATATCAGCACCGGCGTCGAGGTATTGACGATGGATTTCGGTGATGATCTGCGGCTGGGTAAGGCAAAGGAGGTCGTTGTTGCCTTTGACATCCGAATGCCAGTCTTTGAAACGTTCTCCGCGGTAATCGGCTTCCTGGAGTTTGTACCGCTGGATCATGGTTCCCATTGCACCGTCGATCACCAGGATCCTGCGACCCAGTTCTTCTCTGATATTCATGACGTTATGATTTAATTAGTTTGCACAGCGGATCAGCATTTCCGGAGGAAAGGCCTGCATACAGAACCGTAAAACGCTTGGAAACTTTTTAAGGAGTTTACTACGTTTATTAGTTCCGTTTAAAGGCCGAACAATAAACAAATCCGCCTGTACGGGGCAAAGGTACCGAATACAATTTGAAAATTTGAAGATTTGATAATTTGAAGATAGGGAGAACCATGCGGTACCCTTTGTCAATCACGGTACCTCCTGAATTATTGTCAAATTTTCAAATCATCAAATTGACACATTATCTCGCAACATACCTCTCCACCGGCAGCCGGTTCTGCAGGCTGCGGGCAAGGGTCATTTCGTCGGCATACTCGAGTTCGCCGCCGAAGGCAATGCCGCGGGCAATGGTCGTAACCTGCACCGGGAAGGCCTGGATCTTTTTCTGGATGTAATAGATGGTGGTGTCGCCCTGGATGTTGGGATTGAGCGCGAAGATCAGTTCGGACGTCGCTTCTTTCTGGATGCGGTTAACCAGCGCCTCGATCGTCAGTTGGTCGGGACCGATGCCATCCAGCGGCGAAATGATACCTCCGAGTACATGATACAATCCGTTGTATTGCTGGGTGCTTTCAATGGCGATCACATCGCGGATGGTTTCCACTACGCAGATGAGATCCTGGCGGCGCATGCTGTTGGCACAAATGCTGCAGATATCGCCATCGGCTACATTGAAGCAACGGTTACAAAATTTAATTTCCCTGCGCATCCGCGCCACTATTTCACCAAAATGCTCCACCTCGCCCACATCCTGGCGCAGCAGATGCAATACCAGGCGCAATGCGGTCTTTTTACCAATACCCGGAAGTTTGGCAAATTCAGTTACGGCATTTTCCAATAAGGAAGAAGAAAACTGCATGGTGCAAAGATACGGACACGTAGCCTATCGCTGAAGCGGCGCATCGGTTATGGTTCGCTGAGGGCGCGGCTGGCCACCGGGGGTGGAGCCGGCAGGTCTGCGTCCTCCGGGTGTTTGGCCCTGCCCCGGTTGCGATGCCTGGCGGACATCGATCTCCACCTCATTTTCCCAATTGGCTTTTACATTGATCGTGCGGCTCAGCGGAATCACTTTCTCCGGCTGACGGCGCCCGTTGAAGAAATCGCCCGGATCCCATTTGCCATTTTTATTGCGATCGTTTACGATGCGCAGATCATATTCACCGGGGATGAACAAGGGATCATAGAAGTTCTCACTCGTAAGCGGCACCGCCTTTTTCGTTTCGTTGTTCTGGATAAACAATAACAAAGGATTGCTGCTCATATCCAGGTTGCGGAAACGCAGCCGCAGCTCGCCGTAATCGATCTTTCTTTTTGTGACGAACTTAATGGTATCCGCTTTCAGTAATTCTTTACCCAATGTATCGATGGCAAAATCTTTGTCGAACAGGAAAGCGTAGGATGTATTTTCCTGCCAGGGATATTTAAACGTGAGTTTGGTAGACGTGCTGTCCATTTCCCAGCGATAACCGGATGTAACAGGCGTAAACAAGGTATCGGTGGTGAAGCGGACTTTGGAGGAATCGAATCTCTTAAGGGGCGTTTCGAAGGTAAACACCACATCATTCAGCAGATCATGCGAAGGGCCGATATTGTTCTGGTAACGCAAACGGCGGTCGTTGTTGTCTCTTCTTGTATTGGTCTGGCTGCTGGCGGGCTTGGGCGGCTCGGGAATCGAATAAGCGTAAAGTTTTACCGGAACATGGGGCGTGCCGTCCAATTTAACAGCAGAATCCGCGAAAGCGAATAATTGCGAACGCTTCATATACCGGTAAGCGCCGCCTTCATCTTTCATTGCATAGAGATAGTAAGTGCCGGGGGCCAGGAAACGGAAATGGAAATGTCCCTCCGCATCGAGACGTGCAATATATCGGGGACGCTCTTTGATCACCGCCGAGTCAACATTACTGGTGTGCAGCATAACGGTGAGTGTGCTGTCTGCCTTCTCGTTTTCGGCGAGCACTACCAGACCGGACAGTTCAAGCGAATCGATGGTTGGCCCGGTACTGAATACATAAATAAAATCTTTTACCTCGTTGCCTTCGTTCACGTCCTTGATCACTTTGGTGAAGTTGAGGGCATAGGTGGTATTGGGTTCCAGCGTATCGCGGATCCTGACGGTAACTGTTTTGAGCTTGGCTTCCACGATCGGCATGTTCTTGGGGAGAGGCGATACCACGAGGTTCTGCTGGGCATTCTGCACTTCCACGTATTCGTCGAAGTTGAAGGTTATGCGGCGTTCTGCAAAATTGCGGGTGGAATCGGCGGGGCGCACAGCAACTGCCCTTGGTGCGAGGCTGTCACGCGGACCACCTTCGGGTGGAATGATATTGGCACAACCGGGGCTGCCGGCAAAAGCAGCCAGTATCAGCAGTAAGATGGTGAGCGGGGATATGATTCGGACCAGGCGCATAATGAGTTTGCAAACTTAGTTTGTTTGGGGCAAATGACTTGCAGGGTTTGTCATAAAACAGAACCTGGCGCGAAGAAGCAATCAGAAGCGGCAATGTTTAACATTTCTTTGTTAATCGACCGGGAGATAATGCCTGTTCAGATTCTTGCACTGGCATCCCGGCCAACAACCCTCTCGCCCCTTGTTGGTCTCCCGACCAACAAGGGGGTGCCCGGATCAGCAGTCCTTGCATTGCCGTTGGTCGGGAGACCAACGGAGGCGCTATAATCCTCAGCTTTCCAGGTTATCCTCCTCTTCCTGCTCATGCATGGCCACCGCCAGTTCGTTGGTCCCCGCCAACAACCCTCTCGCCCTTGTTGGTCTCCCGACCAACAAGAGGGTGCCCGGATCAGAAGTCCTTGCATTGCCGTTGGTCGGAAGACCAACGGAGGTGCTATAATCCTCAGCTTTCCAGGTTATCCTCCTCTTCCTGCTCATGCATGGCCACCGCCAGTTCATTGGTCTTCACAAAGTTGCACCAATGACAATCCTCTTTTCCGCAGCCGGTATAGAAGTCTTTGGCCTGAATTTTATCCCAGGTTTCGCGGATCTGCTGTAAAACGGCTGTCGTGTCTTCCGGCGTGATGATTACTTTTTCCTTGCGGTAATTTTTCTTTTTATCCGGTTCAATGAAATCGAACTCGCTACTCACCACTTTCCAGTCTTTTTTCTCGTAATGATCCACCAGCAGTTTATAAAACACTGCCTGGCGCCAGTAATCGCCGCCATGCGGCTCTTTGTCCGACGGGCCTTTGAGTTTGGCCAGCGCCTTTTCCGGATCGCCGGTTTTATAATCGACCACGTTTACCGACTTGCCGTCAAATTCCAGCTTATCCAGTTTTCCTTTTAAAGGCACACCTTCCACCACCACGTTGCGGATATTCCGCTCGATGGCCACGATACGGTTGAAGCGGTTGATATAGGTGTCGTAATAATTGGCCAGCACTTCATGTCCGTATTCCATTCTCCGCTCAAATTCTTCGCGTGTAAAACTTTCACGGTGGCGGTACATGTACCAATCGAAGTCGGCGACAAAGGTCTCTTTGGAAGGGAATTGCTTGCCGGCGTCATCCAGCATTTTGCGGAACAATTGTTCCAGTGCATGGTGCACCGAGGAGCCAAATTCGGTGGCTTCATTTTTTGGTGAAGGAATGCGTACCAGGTTGCGGTAATAAAATTCGAGCGGACATTTGAGGTAATTGCTCAAGGCCGTAACGTTCATTACAAATTTTTCCAGCAACCGGTCAATGAAAGCCTCTTCCATGCGTGCAATCTCCGGTCGCAACGTTTCGCCGAAAGGCAGGGCCGCAAACCGGTCTTCTACTTCGGTATCTAATATTATTTTTTCCACCGGCAATAAATGGCGGTCGAGTATTTCCGCAATGAACATCGATGGTTCGAGCTCTTTGCCATCGGTTCGGAAACGGCTGTAGGAGATATATAAATGCCGCTCCGCCCGGGTTAGTGCCACATAAAACAGACGGCGCAATTCTTCTTCATCACTGGACACCGGCTGTGAGCTGAACATCGTATCGGGCAGGCTGTAACCGCCGCCGGGTTTACGTTTCTTTTCCCAGAAAGCAGCATTACATCCCGCAATGATCACATATTCGTACTCCAGTCCTTTCGAGCCGTGTGAAGTCAGCAGGTTCACGCCTTTATCATTGCCGCTCACCTGCACCAGCGACAGGGCAATGCCTTCTTTTTCCATTAAAGAAATAAGCTGCACCAACTGCTCGAGATTGAGTGTGGGCGCGCGGCGTGTTTCTTCTTTTACAAAATCAAAAAATGCGGTCAGGATTTGCAATAACCAATGCTTTTCGTCGCTGTTCATAACGTGCTGCAGCAAACCGGTTGTGCGGATAATGCGTTCAAACAAATTCTGCAACGTCACATTCGGCACATCGGCAATGAGCTGTTCGAGAATCTTTGACACATTCGCGAAAGCTTCGTGCGGACCGGCGCTGAACAGGTCCCGGGCAGGTGCATTGGCACGCTCGGCCAGCAGTTGCCGCATCGACGTACGGTTTTCACCAAAACGTCTTTCTGCCACTTCCATGCTTAGTTTGGCGATCTCTATCGGAGAAATATGAAACCAGTCGAAATGCAATAATTCAAACAACATTTCATCCCCGCCATAAGGAGTGTCGTGTTCGGCTGCGAGGTATTTCAACAGCAGTACGATCTTTTGTCCGAATGGCAGATGCAGGATGTTAACGTGCCGTTTGCTGTAGACGGGCATCCCCAGCAACTTGAAATAGGTGGCGAGTTCTTCGCCGTATTTATTTTCCCGGTAAATAATACTGATGCGTCCGGGAGCCACGCCTTCCTCCAGCCATTGCTGTACCTGCGTGGTAATGCCGATCATTTCGGCACGTTGTGTTTCGTATTCGCGGAGTACCGGCGGATGCAGGAGTCCGGCGTGTGCAGGATTGGAAGAAAGCAATTCCTTGCTCAGTCCTTCGATCTTGCGCACCAGCCGTTCTTCGTTGCGGTCGATCAATGCTTTTGAAATATCGAGGATCGGTTGGGTGGAGCGGTAGTTGTTGGTGAGAATCACCGTCATCAGGTCATTGCGGTACTGATGCGCAAAGTCGAGCATATTCTCCACATTGGCACCCTGGAAACGATAGATGCTCTGGTCGTCGTCGCCCACTACGAATACGTTGGGCTTTTCCCAGAAACTGATCAGCAGTTCCACCAGCCTGTTTTGCGTGCCGCTGGTATCCTGGTATTCATCCACCAGGATGTATTGAAACTTTTCCTGGTAGGTAGACAGCAGTCCTTTATTTTCTTCAAAGGCTTTGATCACCCAATTGATCATGTCGTCGAAATCGTAGCGGTTGCGACGACGCATGAGTTCCTGGAAACGGTCAAATTCATTGACGGCAGCACGCAGCTTTTCTTTCTTTTCCTTCTCTTCTTCTATTTTATCCCAGCGTACATCGCCTTTCTGAAAATTGCCGGTTTTGCGTTTGGCGATATAGGCGTCGCGCGTGGGAAGATCGGTTAAATATTCATCGATTTTCTGGCTGATATAAGCAGGCGTCCAGCCTTCGCGCTTCATGGTACTGAAAAGCGATTGCAGGTTGTTTACCTCAAAATATACATCGCCGCGGTAACGTTTGAGCGGATGATTTTTGGGAAAACTATCGATCAGTTCTTTGAAGAGCTGGATCTTTTCCAGGTCGGAGATGGGATCGAGCGAGGTCTTTTCAAAAAGCGATAAATTTTCCTGGATGATATCGTTGCAAAAAGCGTGGAAGGTATAAATGTTGACGCGGTAAGCATCGGGGCCGATGAATTGCTGCAGGCGTTTGCGCATGGCCACCACGCCGGCGTCGGTATAGGTAAGGCAAAGAATATTTTCGGGACCGGCATCCGTTTGCAATAATATTTTCCCGATGCGCGTAGCCAGGATCTGGGTCTTGCCCGTACCCGGACCTGCGATCACCATCACGGGTCCTTCGATGGTGTCCACGGCTTTGCGCTGCTGTTCGTTCAGCCGTTGATATTGCTCGTTAAAAAAAATCTCTGCCTGTTCTTTTTGGAATGACATCCGGTTAATTTGAAAAGTTCATGGTTCGCCGTCAATCGTGAATCGTGAATAATGGATTGTGTCTTATTTTCAATGCCCTGGTTCGTGTATACACGAACCAGGGGCCAGAAATTGACCTCTAACCCTACGCCTTACACCTTATGCCCTTCGCCTTCTACCTTCCTCAACACGTTTTCCGCCATTTCCGTCACGCGCTCACGCAACGCTTCGGGTTCGATAATGCGCGCCCGCTCTCCAAACATCATGAACCAGCAGGCGAATCCTTCGATGCTGGAAGTAAGAAAATGCATTTCAATGCCGTCCGGTGTTTCGTGTTGTTTAATAAAGCCGCTGAAATACTTCTGTTCGTCAAGCCAGTGGGTAATCTCTTTTTCTACCATCAGTACTACGCTTACGAGTTCGTGCTTGTCTTTTTTTCTTTCTTCGATATACTCTTCCAGGCTTGGGTGATTTTTTTTAAATACCTCTTCGCTCAGGCGAATGGAAGAAATGCGGTCTACACGAAAATCGCGGTAGGCTTTGCGAAGGCGGCACCAGCCGATGAGGTGCCAGAAATTTTCCAGGTAGAAAATACCCAGCGGCTCCACTTCACGTTCGCTTTTCTGCTGGTTGTGCTGCGCAAAATAATTGATCCGTAATACCTGTTTGCCGGCGATGCCCTTCAGTATCGTTTGCAAGGCGGGTGGTTTATCTTCGAGGCTTTTCCGGCTTCTTTTAAAAACCTGTATCTGGTTGTCGAGTGTTTCCAGGAAATCTTTTTCCGTTGAGCGAAGTACTGCGCGCACTTTGTACATCGCGGATTTATAACTCTCGTCAGTAGAAGCGTCCGTCATTTTCTCGATCAGTTTTTCGGCTGTGAGAAAGGCCGTAGCTTCTTCTTTGGTAAACATCACCGGCGGCAGACGGTAGCCATCCATGATGGAATAGCCGATGCCCGCTTCTCCGTATAACGGAATGCCGGCTTCTTCCAATGTTTTGATATCGCGGTAAACCGTGCGCAGACTGATGCCGAAGCGATCGGCAATATCCTGCGCCTTCACCACTTTGCGTGATTGCAACTGGATCAGTATGGCGGTAACGCGATCAATGCGATTCATAACAATTTATTTAATCCCTGCGCGTTTGCGCAGTTCGGCTACAGGCATGCTGATGATCTTGCCCACTTGTTCTTTGCCACGGTAGGTTACTACTTTCAGGTTGGCCGCATCCTTCGGCACGCTCAGCGGTTTTGTATACGCCGGATAAAAACGATCCGGGAAAAATTCATCGAAGCTGTAATGAATAGTCAATCCTGTAATCTGCGTCGTCATCTCGATGCTGAGTTCACCTTTCGCATCTTTTTTGGCAATAAAAGCCGGATCGTACATGCTGCGCGAATAGTTGACTTCGGCTTCATCAAAGCGCTTCAGTTGATTTTCTACCCGGCCGACAAAACTGGTCCAGTCTTTCTTTTCTTTTGGCGACCAAACGGATTCGGCGGTTGCCAGACCGCGCGGCCACAACATGTATTGCATGTGGCGTACTGTCCACAGGCGTTCGCTCCAGAGATTGCATTGTCCGCCTAAAATGTATTGCGGGTCTACACCCGGAGGTAAGGGATCAAACTGGTAAGCTTTATTGAGCAGTACTTTTGAATAGGTCGGTGGTTCTGCTATCGGATCGCCCTGGTAAAGATCGTGGTAAGCAAATTCGTTGGGCGACATTACTACGGGATGTTTGGCCGTGGCGGCTTCGGTGCCACCTTTCATACCGCGCCAGCTCATTACTGCGGCGCCGGGTGCCAGTCCGCCTTCCATGATCTCATCCCAACCCATCATCTTTTTTCCTTTGGAAGCGATGATCTTGCCCACGCGTTTTACAAAATAACTTTGCACTTCGTGCATGTCTTTCAATTTCTCGCGCTTCATCAATTCGCTCACAGCCTTGCTCTTTTCCCAAAAACCTTTGTAGCATTCATCGCCACCCATGTGAATGTATTCCGCAGGAAACAATGCCGCTACTTCGGTAAATACTTTATCGAGGAACTCATATACTTTTTCATTGGCGGGGCAAAGGGTGTTGTCGAGTGTGCCGTAGAACGTGCCGTTGCCGGGCCAGATCATGAACCGCTCGCCGGCATTTACCTGGTATGTGCTGTCGGTGGTGCAGGTGAGTTCGGGATAAGAAGCAACCGCTGCCAGGCTATGACCGGGAATATCGATCTCGGGAATGATGGTCACGAAACGCTCGCGTGCATAGGCGAGTAGTTCGCGGATATCGTCCTGTGTATAATAACCGCCGTAGGTTTTGGGTTCGTCGGGAGTGGGTTTGGTAAAATCACCCCAGCGGCCAACACGTTCAGCACGCCAGGCGCCAACCTCAGTGAGTTTGGGTAAACTTTTTATTTCGAGCCGCCATCCCTGGTCGTCTACCAGGTGAAGGTGCAGCGTGTTGAACTTGAACTGAACCATCTGGTCGATGAAATCCTTTACCTGTTGTTTGGTAAAAAAATGCCTTGCTACATCGAGCATCATACCACGCCAGGCGAAGCGCGGATAATCTTCCACGGTAACGGAAGGCAGCGCCCACTGTTCTGCTACGGGAGCGGTTTTGCTGACGATGCTGGCGGGAAACAACTGCAGCATGGTTTGCACACCATAGAAAATACCGGCAGGGCCGCCGCCGGTGATGCGCACACCACGTGGCTCGATCTGCAGGCGGTAACCTTCTTTGGGAATTCTTTTATCGATTATGAAAACAAAATCTCCTGAAGCTTTTTTATCGGTTGCCACCACCTTTACATTGCGGCCCGCAATAGTCCGCAACTGAGCAGCCAGGCGCTCGGCGGTTTTAGCGATCAGTGTATCGGCGGGTGTGAGGATGGTTATGGAGGCGGGAAGCGGGTATTGTCCATTTCCATATGTATAAGAAACGGGCACGGGAATAACCGGCAATACGGATGACTGCGCAAAAACCTGCACAGCGAGGATACACGCTAAAAGAGCAGAGAAGATTGATTTCATATATGGCAAGATAAAAAAAGCTGGCGTGCCGCCAGCTTAAAATTCAAAAGTCAAAAGTAAAAATTCAAAAAAGTAATAAGTAGTCATTAATACGTTTCCAGCTTTAACCCATTTTTTGACTTTTGCATTTTTACTTTTGACTTTAGCTTATCCCGGTATCCGGGTAATGTATTTTTCGATCTGTTTGATCTGATCAACGATCTGCGGTGTGGTGGGCTTCAGCGCTTTGGCCTTGCGGAAAAAATCCTTGGCCGCGCGGAACTCGCGTTTGTTCATCATCAGGCTGCACATCTGCAGGTACGCGGCTGCTTCGTTTTCTTTATCGGGCAGGCCTTTGCGGATGGCGGAGCGGATATAACTTTCCGCCTGGCGGAGATCGTTTTTCTGCATGGACAGCATACCCATCTGCAACAGGCTGGCACCTTCGGCTTCTTTCATGGGCATACCCAGGTCGAGGCCTTTCTTCATCATCTTTTCCGCGCCGTCGAAATCCTGCTTCATCATCGCGATATTACCCTTCAGGGTGTAATAAACCGAACGGATGGGCTTGTAAAGCAGGTTGGGAAACTGGATGGAATTGAGCACCTTCTCGGCACCGTCCATATCACCGGCTTCCATATACTCCTGGATCAGGCGCAGGGGGCCGAAGAAAAAATGACCGAGGATCAGGATCACGCCAACCAGGTAAAGGAAGAAGGCGGGCCAGAAACCGGCGATATAATTCACATAACCGCCCAGCACCAGCAAAGCGATGCCGATCCAGAGACGGTATTTTATCAGTTGATTATAAAATTTCATGTCAAAGTATTAAGGGCTGCAAAGATAAGGTTTGCGGCCTTGCGGAGAACGGTTTTTACACCGGGATTTGCCACTGTGGCACGGCCATTGCTGCAAAATGCGTTCACGATTAGCGATCTGTACAGACGGTGCTAAACGATAAACCTGTATCTTGACGCCCCGTCGTCCTGTTTTTCTACCGAAGATGAACCGCCAGGCCATTGATATTATACTGCTGGACGATGATCCGGATATCTGCACCATGACTGAAACCGTGCTGCAGTTTGCGGGGATGACTGTGCAAACCACTACCTCACCTGCCGGGCTCGACCAGCTCCTCCGGGACTATGCACCCCGCGTATTGTTACTGGATATGTTATTGGGAAATACGGATGGCCGTGATGTATGCCGCCGCCTGCGCGCAGAAGAAATCAATACCAGGCTTTATATAGTAATGATGTCGGGCCATGCCGATGCCGGCGAATCCTGCAAAGAAGCCGGTGCTGACGACTTTATCGAAAAACCTTTTGATCTCGACGTGCTGACGGGCAAACTGAAAAAAGGCATGGAGCCCGAAGCGGATCAGGTTTCCTCCTCGTAAAAAATCTTGTAATACTTGCGACCGGTCATTTCATCCACGCCTCTTTCGATGAGGTCGCGGCGGCCATGAATATAAATATGGAAATTGCGGTCGAGTTTCAGCACCGTCTTAAACACTTTCTGTTGTTTTTTAACTGCGGCTCCGTGAATATCAAACTCATCTTCGATCTCGAACTGGCGTGACGCTTCGAAATTTTTCTTATAATCCATAAAAGTATTCACCACCTCTTCGTGATGGATCACTTCTTCGGTAAACTCTTTGAGGCTGAACTGTTCGTGCGTTTTGAAATACTCGATGGAGCGGTTGAGCATCTCGGCCTGATCGGTTTTGGAAACCTCAAACTTATCCGCATAATCGTTGGTGATAAAATTCTTGCAAAGGCTGAGGTACTTATCGGTCTGGTGGTAGCTGTCGGCCAGTGGCTGTACCTGCAGGAAATCATTTACCCAATACTGTGCGTCGCCTTGTTTGTTGGTGGCATCGAGTACGCAGCAGCGGAAGCCGTCGGCGGTTTCGGTGCGGAAAATGAGGCAGCCTTTATCGAGTTTATTGATATTAATGCCTTCTTCGTGTGTGAGGTTCCAATCGTCGTTGCCCTGCGGTGCGATCTTGAGGAAGGTCTCTTTGGTCTCTGACTTAAAAATACCGATGGCGGAAACCGTATCGTCTTCGAAAGGGACATCTTCCATCAGGGCGATATACAACTCGCCTTGTTTCACTTTCACGTGTGTACTCTTATTATAAAGAAAATTGGCGAGCAGGTTGGACTGTTCCTGGAAAGAGGAGCGATCTTCAAAAATGCGGCTGACGTAAGTATACACTTCATTGAGTGCGATATCGCTGAGGTGGGTGAAATGAAAAAGCTCGTTGGCATTGAAAGAACCGAGGAAATACTTTGTGAGGAGTTTACCTACGATCTCGTCGTCGATGGTGAGTGGGTTGGCGGAGAGGCGCAACTCTTCTCCGCGGGAGGGGTTACCTACCTGGTGCACGATTACCTGTTGCAATTTCACATCGTCGATGCCGGTCATTCTTCGGGATTTAAGTGGCGCGAAGATAACGGCGCTTCGGGAATCGTGAATCGTCAATCGTGAATACTTCTTTGCTCCTTATGCAGCTTTGCGTGACAAAAAGCGGTGGGCAATAAATCAATCGGTCAATAAGTGAATAGTGAACGGCTGTTTACTTATTACTTAAAACTTATTACTTACCACCCTTTGCGGCTTTGCTCCCTGGCGCCTTTGCGTGCCCTTCGGCAAGCTCAGGGACCGCTATTGGCCCCTGAGGTTCTCGAAGGATGGAATTAGCGTTCCCAGAACGCCGGCGGTTCGATGCCGAGGCTGCGGAGATAAACATAAGCCTGTCCGCGGTGATGGATTTCATTATCTATGAAATAGAGAATGAAATCGTAGAAATGTCCGGGATATTGACCGAAAGCGACATCTTCTTCCTGCCAGCGGCCTTCGGGGATGGTGGGCCATACGGCGTTGATGGCTTCGGTGGCGGCGTCCCAGCGGGCGAGCACTTCGGCTTTGGTGGTGGCAGGAGCCTGGTTAGCAAGATGAGGCAACTGATCTGCGGAAAGCCACTCGCGGGTAGCGATACCGCGGACGCCGGGCTCGGCCATGCGTTGAAACTCGAGCACCATCTCGGCGAAGGGGCGCATGCCGCCGATGGAATAAGTAAAAAACTCTTTTTCAGGAAAAAGCTCGATCACGCGGCGGGTGAGGCGGCGGTGGCCCTGCCAGTCTTCGAGAAGTTGGGCGGAGGTAAGGAATTCGTTGGTGGCGATGGCTGTTGTTGTGGATGAAGTTGACATAATCTATTGTATTTAAGCTGTGTGAATCGGATGACACTGTAAAAATGCCACCGGGCAGTGACAGCCGTATGTCAGCAGGAAAAAAGAAAAATTGGAAAAAAATGCGGGTGGGAAAAGCTATTTTTGCGGCCCTGCCCGGCTATGAGGCTGGCAGGTACGGCCCCGTAGTTCAATGGATAGAATAAGAGTTTCCTAAACTCCAGATACAGGTTCGATTCCTGTCGGGGCTACATAGTTTTATCTAGTTGATTGTGAATACTTTTCTTATCTCCTCCTTTTACTCACTCTTATAGGAATCAGTATAATTGTTTGAATTTGAATTCTTTATAGAGTTCGAGGTTCGGATTAGGGATTCTAACTTACCTTTTATTCCGGATACGTCAATACAACCTCAAATGGCGATTGCCGCAATTTGAATATCGGATTGCGTAAATTTAAGAATTGCATACAATTATATTGACACCATACAATGACAGGCGACCACAGCAAACACGACATAGAAGCTAAACAAGCAATTCTTGACAATATTGAAAAATATGGCTGCCACTTAGTATTACTGGATGCTGACAACTATTTACCAGCCTTTGTTTATTCAATCGGATTATTTAAAAAGTTTGGTCACGCTGAACTTATTTGCTTTGGCTTAAAGACCGAAGTAATGGCTTCTATACTTAATCATGCTTGCGACTTAATAAAAAATGGCGAGACGCTTATAGCTAATAAACTCTATTCAGGTTTTTTAGAAGGTTACGACATTCAATTTTTACAAGTTGACAAAGACTATTACCCAAACTATGTTGGCTATGCAGGCTGGTTTTACGACATGACTTTTGATTTTCCAGTATTGCAGCTTGTTTGGCCAGACAAACAACATAACTTTCCATGGAACAAAGACTTTAACCCTGACTGGAAATTTAAACAACCTTTGCTTGACCGAAATGCTGACTTTAAATTTTATGAAGAACGAAACTTAGGTGTTTATACAACAAGTCAATCTTTCAACGGCAACCCGATATTATATGTATATCACAACGAAGATGGTGATTGGCAATTTCACACAAGCTTAGAACCGAACTTAGACGACGCAAAACTTGTTTGTTTAGAGGAGATCACAAAACTTGACCCAACAATAAACGAACTTTATCATTTACAATTTGGCTGGTGGGCATGGAGAGATAATAAAGATGATGAATGGAAATACGAAGAACGAACAGTTGAGGAATAACTGCATGCAATATTGGGTTTTATGCAAGTCGGGAAGGATATTGTTACATCAGCTAAGTTCAACTCCCCGCTGTGGTTCGGATTTGACAAACAGCTTTCAGCTTTAGTTCTTAAATTCAACTTTATATTTTTAATCAGCAGCGGTTATGGGCGGACGGAATTCCAATTCTCAAGCTGCATAAAGCCCTGCCCGTTAGACGAAATCTTATTTTGGTTTATGGAATTTGGAGAAGAAAAAATATATGGTTTTACGAAAGACGTAAAAGCAAAACTGGATGAAGCGGCTCTGCAATTGAACGTAAAGGTTTCCACCTTGAATGAAAAAGATGGACTGGACTTTGTTCTAATATCCATGAGAAACCTGACTATTATACATCGATACTTTTCGAACGATTGATATTATATCAGCAATCTCCGATTGAGTTTTGCGCTATTTCGGCTAGGAACTTATTTGAATGTTATTTGCTAGTTGCATTCATACTTTTAGATCCTTCGAAAGCTAAAGAGTTTACTGGTCAAAAGGCGTCAGATGAACTGGAAATCAGCGAAGGCTTCTTGTCAATAACAAAGCCAAGCACACAAGACACCGCTATTAAATTGATTCATGATAGAATGTCTTCGGTTAAAAAATTAATGAGCGAACACGAAATTCCTATCGAAAAGCATTGGACTGTAAGCTTTCTTGCGAAGCAAACGAATAACAAAGTCGAATATGAGGCTTTTTCTAAGCTCTATTCAAAATATATCCATCCGTCTTCATGGATCGTGAATAGCTTTCCCCACGAATACGATAATCCAGTTTTCAGAAATATTTTTTTATTGCAAGGACAACATTACGCTAGTTGCACCCAAAAGCTTGTTTCAAAATATCTTCGTGATCAAACCATAGCCTGACACCGGGTTTGCTGTGCCGTCTGAAGAATAAATCCCGATCGTCTGCTCGCTTATCACCTGTACCGCGTACCGGGCGAATAAAACCGAACAACAGAATATATTTTAAACTGTATTGATTCCCCTCAGCAACTGTTCTGGCTAACGGATCGTGGAATATCAGCGCAACAGAAAACCCTTGCCGTTGATGAAATAAGCCAAGATATATCCTCTGTACCTCGAACTTTTCCTGTCGGTCATGCAGGAAAATGTCGTCATTTTCCTGAAAATTCCAGCATAGAGGCCGTTATCAAGTTCGAGTTTTCAACCCTTGGGGCTACCCAACCGGAAAGGCGCAAATTTTGTCGCCTTTCCGGTTTTCTTTTTCACTGAACCCCTTGCCCAGCGCCGATATCAGGCTGACGACTTCGTTTTGAACGACTTCCTGACAAAATAGTATTTCATTAAATTATGGTCTATAGTTACTACGTTCCATAACCAAAGAAATCCAGTTTCTGATGCGATAGATCATTTAAAGTTTCGCTTTTAACTAAATTAATAGTCGTTTTGACTAAGTCTGTTTTATAGAGCTGTTGCAACTTTGTATCCTCAAAAAACAGATAAAAAATGAAAAAGTGGACAACCGCTGATATACCTCAAAGGAGAGAGGGTTTGGCTATAATTACTGGTAGTACCGAAGGTATAGGATTTGAAGATGCTTTAGCTTTATCATCGGCAGGGTGGAATGTAATAATGCTGGGGCGTAATGCTCAAAAAGGAGCCGGTGCTATTAATAAAATACATAGGATTAACCCAAAGGCAAAACTGAGTTTTGAAAATATAGACCTCGCAAACCTCTCTTCAATTAAAGACTTTGCTGAGAGAATGAATTCAAAAGGGCAAGCCATCGATTTATTAATCAATAACGCCGGGGTAATGACACCTCCAAAGCGTCTCGAAACGGCCGATGGCTTTGAGTTGCAGTTCGGCACAAACCACCTGAGCCACTTTGCATTGACAGCTCAACTTCTTCCATTACTATGTAGATCACCTTATGCCCGTGTTGTCACCGTTTCGAGTGTAGCCAATCGTGCTGGCAAAATTAATTTTGATGACCTTCAATCAATATCATCTTATAACCCATCCAAAGCATACAGTCAGTCAAAACTGGCTAATCTGATGTTTGCTTTAGAGCTTCAGCGACAAAGTGAAAAGCACGGCTGGGGCATTACCAGTATAGCTTCACATCCGGGTGTTTCCCGAACCAACCTGCTTATTACCGGAGCAGGGCGGTGGAGTGTCTCCGGGATGATGAGAACGTTACTTCCGTTCTTATTCCAACCTCCTGCTCAAGGGGCATTGCCAACATTATATGCGGCCACTTCTCCCGATGCTAAAGGAGGTGCGTATTACGGACCAAACAAAATGAGCGAGATCCGGGGATTTCCTGCTACCGCAAAAATACCCGCACAAGCAGAGGATAGAAATGTTGCCGCAAGACTATGGGAGATGTCGAAAAAGTTGGCTAAAGTTGAATTTTAGTATGCAGTGTATTCAACCTCCTATCTGAAGAATAAAGACATTTTTCAAGGTTTGTGTTTGATCCTTCATTAGGTCCCGCATGGATAAACGTATGTTTTATACCGCTTTTCAAGAGTTTCTTGCGATATCTGAATCGTTTAAATTAAAAATGCCTTCACTACTTACAATCAGCATTTGGCGAACACGACTGACCTTCCTGAATTGCTAACGCATCAGGATTTTCTTTCTTCCATTCGGCAAACGCCTTTTCAAGTGTGTTTAAAATTTCGTTTGGCTGTTGAGCACCTGCAATGCCATATTTACGGTTTACGACAAAAAACGGGACACCTTTTGCTCCTAATCTTTGTGCCTCATTTGCATCGTTTGACACTTTTTGAGCATAACGGGGAATGTATTATAAAAGTAACTCTTAGCCCAGGCAGTAAGGACTTTGAGAATTCGCTTTTCATATACAAAGGACTGGCAAAAGACGGACTTGCAGGCGTAGCAGGAACACCCAAAAAATTTACTAACCTTGCTTTGTTTGTTTATTTAAACAACTCTCGAATGGTTGGTCTTCAAAAAATTGCGGAGCCTTTGTTTACTTATATTGCAAAGAGCGCAATTAAAAAGGGACGTTTGAAAGAACTTGAACGAAAATATTGCGGAGAATAAAACTGCCGCCGGAACGCGGTTTGGCAACATGGCTGGACAACGAATATATTCTCGACTTTTTGTTCGCCGTCAGCTTTGGTCGGGTTTAACTTTACTATTGAGCTTTAGTTCTATCCAGCAGCCCTTAGTGACTACCGATCTTCAACTACCACATCTCTAAGACTGGAACCTTGGCGAACATGGCCGGGCCTCTGTCTTTGTTTAGTTATTGATTATGTAAAGTTCAATCGGTACAAATGTATCGTTTGGGAGCGATGCGCGACTATAGAATCGCTTATTTATTGTCTCAAATAAACTCAATCCACTGCTTAAAGAAACTACTTCACATTCTCCAGGTCTTTCGACACTGATTTGATAAATCCTGCCTTATCTTTTTTTACCTCTTTCAGCATTGCCTTTCTGTCTGCCGGGATAGAAAAATATTTCTCAGCCCATAAGTTTATCTCAATCATTACAGGAAGTAGATCAATCCCTTTTTTGGTTAACCGGTACAAAAATTTTGCCTTGCTATCGGGGTGACTACGTTTTTCAATCATTCCATTTTCTTCCAATGCCAACAACCGGGAAGCTAAAATATTGGTCGCAATGCCTTCCGGTGACTTTAAAAAGTCGCCATAAGTACATTGTTTGGCATGCATTAAATCCCTTATAATCAACAGGGACCACTTATCTCCCCATACATCCAGGGAACAACTTACAGGACAATCCGACCTTCTATTATTCTTAGGCATAAAAAAAATAAAAATATTACGAAATACACTTGCAAATTGCAAGTAATCTATATATTTGCACTTGCAATTTGCAAGCAAAATTACAGATTACAAAAGTAAAGTCTGTAAAGATGAAAATATATTTCTTCCAGCAATTTTATTGACAATAAAATGGTAAATACAAATACACAAAGCAGTAATACTACCACTGCGAAGTACACCTACGCAGCATTGCACACTTATGAAATTTTTGAGACCATCACATTTGTAGAAGATGGAAAACAACTATACTAAAAAAATATAAATGAAGGCATTCATCGTAAACCGGTACGGCAAAAAAGAAAAACTACATTTAACTGACCGGGCAGAGCCGACAATAAATGAAAACGATGTATTGGTTAAAATACATGCTGCGGGCGTCAATTCATTGGATTCGCTCATTAGAAATGGTGATTTCAAATTGTTCTTACCTTACAAGCCCCCATTTGTAAATGGCAATGATGTGGCCGGTGTTGTTACCAAAATAGGTTCAAAAGTCAGCAGGTTCAAAGTTGGTGATGAAGTTTATTCAAGACCATCTGACTACAACATAGGAACTTTTGCTGAGCAGATCTCTATCAATGAAAAAGACGTTGCACTGAAGCCGGAAAATATTACCATGGAAGAAGCTGCATCAATTCCCTTGGTTGGTTTAACCTCCTGGCAGGCACTTGTTGAAATTGCAACCCTGAAGAAAGGACAAAAAGTGTTTATACAGGCAGGCTCAGGAGGTGTCGGAACTTTTGCAATCCAGTTGGCAAAACATTTAGGAGCGACCGTGGCAACAACCACCAGCGCAGGGAACATTGCGCTGGTGAAAAGTTTGGGCGCTGATATTGTGATTGACTACAAAAATGAAGATTTTGAAGCCAGCCTGAAAGATTATGATGTGGTATTGCATAGCAACCGGGATAAAAAAATTCTTGAAAAATCTTTACGCATTTTAAAACCAGGCGGCCAGCTTATTACTCTTACGGGTCCACCAACTCCTGAATTTGCAAAGCAACTTGGCCTGGCCTGGTATCTGAAACTTATAACCAAACTTTTAAGTAGCAGCGCAAGAAAATATGCAAAGAAAAGGAAGGTCAATTTTACTTTTCTGTTTATGCGGGCAGATGGAAATCAACTAGGCCAGGTTACGAAACTTATAGAATCAGGCGTCATAAAACCTGTTATTGACAAAATATTTCCGTTTGAACAAACCAACGAAGCAATGGCTTATGTTGAAACAGGCCGTGCCAAAGGGAAGGTTGTTATCACAGTGAAATAAGTTCCGGTTAAACACACCGTTCCTTTTTGATTCTTAGCAGCCATCTTTGCCGGGAACATGCTTATAAATTACTTTACTATCCAGTTCTACATATTCGCACGATACTATTGGATATGCATACTTTGGCGCGTATGACACGGTACGGCTTTTTATAATTATTCTGTCGTTAACCTTCAGACTATGTAGCTGCTGAAGCTCATTGTCAAACCTGAGAATATAATCGTCACCATTAATCCTGGCCATCACCCCGAAACCTAATCGTGCGCCCGGGGGAACAGAAAGAGAGGTTACAACAGCTTCCATACCGGCAAAATCGTTTATATGCCTGCTTATTTTGGCAGCACCGTCAAGCACTTTTTTACCTTCCGGAGACGCCTCCCATTTTTTGTATTTTATACCCTCGGGGGTAGCCTCCCATTCTTTCATTGCGTCCCTCTCTTCAGTGCCGGTAACCGGTTTTGGCGATAACTTTTTAGAAGACTCGCATTTAATTTCGCGATTAGCAAATACCAGTCCGCCTACCACAACCAGTGATAAGATCAGTACATACATAGCTTTTTTCACAATTATTCTTTTAAAATTGATGCCGTAAAAGTAGTTTGATCTCTTTGAGGCTTAGGGGTTTGGATTGTAAATAAAAGTGTAACCTTTGTAAATAATATCTTGACATTATGTTTGATAGCCGAAATCTCCTGTCTGGAAAAAGTAAGTACCTGTCTGGATTGTTATTACTCCTGTTTATCTCTATAATCTGCCTGGCATTCAGTATGGCCGGCGATGACAACTTTGACCTTGCCAGAAGGGAAGTTTTGCTTCGCCGGATCGGACATGAATTACTCCTTCAGTCGGGCGACAGTACATCACGGGTGCTTCCGGTAAAAAAGATCACTGAAAATGAATACCAGGTCAGTTTTGAGAATGCTTTTACTTTTCAACCCGACTCCCTGGTGAATATTACCCATCGCTTGTTAGGCAAAAGCTCTCTGGCACAGGATTATGTTGTTAACGTACTGAACTGTGCCAATGGCAGTGTGGCTTATGGGTATGCTATATCAGGAAATAAAAAAGATGATATTGTCACCTGTTTAGGAAGGAGGCAACCCCAGGCATGTTACATCATTGACATTAAATTCAAACCAGCAGGCATAAATACAGCAAAGAATGTATACTTTTTCGGAGGTCTGTTACTTTTAGGAGTTGTTGGATTTATCTTTTTGAGGGCTGACAAGCCGCAAAAGGCGTTGCCTGACAGTCAGGATACTGATATGTTCACATTGGGGGCAATGTCGTTCGACGCAGAGGCCCGTAAGCTTATGATAGATGGAAAGACCCTGGACCTGACCAAAACTGAAGCCCGTGTATTACGCATTTTCGCGTTGTCTCCTAACGAGACTATCGAGCGAAGCCGGTTGCAAAAAGAGATATGGGAAGATGAAGGCGTTATTGTCGGGCGTAGTCTGGATATGTTCATATCAAAGCTGAGAAAAAAATTAGAATTTGATCCGAACATCAAGATTGTTGTTATACGCGGCAAAGGGTATAAACTTGAAATTAGTTCTTGATTAATCTATTCCTATTGGGGTTAACCCGGGATATATAACTACACACGGGCCTCCCGGAAGAATATGGTAACTGCCAGCCACGCTAGAGCTTAATGCTCATTTTATATTTTCAGGTGATTACGTAAGATAAAATTTAAATCCGCTATCGTGTAACAATACCCGCACTCGTACGTATTATTCTGATATGAGCAAGATTTTATTTTGTTTCCTTTGCCTTTTTTCAGCGCTTACAGGTCGTACACAATCTAAGATTATCCTTGTTGGAAATGTGCATTATCCTTCCGCTGCTTACAACGCCGACTCGCTCTACGTTGTATTGGAACTATTGAAACCTGATATAATCCTGCTGGAACTGGATAGCGCTGCTTTTACCAAGATTATGAAGGAAGGATTTCCAAGCAAAGAAAATGAACCCCTGGCCACTCTCCGTTATATCGATAAATATCCGCACACCCTGGCGGCACCTTTCGAGTTTCAGGGGCGAGATGTCTACCGGAAGGAAAAAGGCATAAGGCAGGCATCCGGTAAAGTCGATGAATTACTCGATAGCCTGTATAAAAATAAATTGCTGACTAAAAAGCAGCACCGGATAGTTTCTTTCTATTACAAATTGACAGACAGCCTGAGTACCTATACTCAAAAATCACTAGCGTCATTCAATAACACTGGTACAGACAGCCTTAGCCGTATAAGACAATATTATCAGCATGCCGAGATCAGAAAGGTTATCAATCAGCGAAAAGAGTTTAGAAACCTCTTTGTTAACACTACACTGGGTGAACGCGTCAGTCTTCAGGAGGCATATAACAGGCTTTGTGATTTTTGGGATTTTCGCAACAAGACTATGGCGAAAAATATCCTCACTGTTGCCTCGAATAATCCTGGTAAAAAGATCGTGGTTCTTACAGGCTTTTTCACAGATATTACCTGCTTCAGGAAACTGTAAACAAAAGACCAGGCGTTGTGGTAGAGGCATTTCACCCCAATTGACGAATGTGTTCTCAAGCCCCCAACTCCAATTGGTTCTTCACCAGTTTAAAATATTCCTCCTTTAAGGCCACCAGGTCTTCGTGCTGCCCCTGCTCCACAATTTGCCCGTTCTTCAACACAATGATCTGGTCCGCACCTTTTACCGTGGACAATCGATGCGCAATGATCAATACCGTCTTCCCTTTGAAGAACCGTTGCAGGTTGTGTTGAATGATCTTTTCGTTTTCCGCGTCCAGGGCCGACGTGGCTTCGTCCAGGAACAGGTATGAAGGATCTTTGTAGATCGCCCGCGCAATCAGGATGCGCTGTTTTTGTCCGCCAGACAGCCCATTGCCAGTAGCACCCACTTTCGTAGCATATCCCAGCGGCAATTCATCTATAAATGCGGAAAGATTGGCCAGATGCGTAGCATGCTTCAACCGCACATCGCCGGACTCCCTGTCACCCATTTTTATGTTGCGTTCGATTGTGTCCGAAAATATAAATCCGTCCTGCAATACCACGCCGCAATTTTCCCGAAGGCTTTTCGGCGATATAGCGGTGATGTCTTTGCCATTGTAAAACACGCTTCCGCCGGTAGGATCGTAAAACCGCAGCAATATTTTCATCAGCGTGGTTTTACCACTGCCGCTCGCGCCCACAATCGCCGTTACTTTTCCTTCCGGTATAAAGAACTTCAGGTCCCTCAACACATAGGGCGACTTGGGCCCCTCGTATTGAAACGAAAGATTGTTTATAAAAATTCCTCTTTCCCCCGCTGACACCCTTTGCCTTCCTTCATCGGTTATACGCACCTGGTCTTCTTTTTCTTCCTCCTGGTGATTCTGCACATCGATCAGCCTTGAAAGACTTAACCGCGCATCCTGCAGCGACCGGAAGAATCCGATCAGTTGGTTGATCGGCAGGTTCATTTGTCCGATGATATAAGATACGCTGAGCAGCGCCCCCAGCGTCATGTGCCCCTGCACCACGTAAGCCGCCGCCAGAAAGGTCACCACGATATTTTTCAACTGGTTGATGAAGTCGAAGCCGGAAAGCTGGATCTGGTCGTTTTTCAGTATGCGCACATTGGTCCTGAATAGTTTTTGCTGCAGCAATTCCCACTCGGTTCGTTTATATTCTTCAAATTGATTCAGCTTCATTTCCGGAACCCCATTCATGATCTCGTAGATCGATTGCTGGTTTTCGCTCCGCTGCTGAAATTTGATATAGTCGAATATTTTCCGCTTGCGCAGCCAGTAGATTGACCATATCAATGATCCTGCGGTCAGGATCGAGTACACAATCAATATCCTGTAATCATAGTACCACAACACGCCAAAGAAAACCGAGAACGTTATCACCGAAAAGATCGACAGGATGCTTTGAGAGGCCAGGAAATTTTCTATCCGCTCGTGGTCCTGTATGCGCTGGCTGAAGTCACCCAGCATTTTCGTGTCAAAAAAACGTATAGGGAGGGATAAGGCTTTTTTTAGAAATTCGGAGATGATCTGGATATTTATTTTGGTGCCCACCGTCAGGCTGATCCAGTTACGGAAGATCCCGAAAACGATATTTCCTGCGAAAAAGGCAAGCTGGGCAAGTAAGATATAAGCAATGATGCCAAGGTCTTTTTTGACAACACCATCATCGATCAGTATCTGCGTCAGGATTGGGAAGGCCAGCGTAGTTAAGGTGCCTAAAAACAAGAGAAAGAACAGCCACGACATCTGCCTTTTGTACGGCATCAGATACCGTATAAGATATTTCAGGTTGACCTTCTCCTCCGTTGGAACTGGTATGTCGTAAAAGTCATCCGTTGGTGCAAGTAGTAAAGCGATTCCTTTTTCATCTTCCGCCACCCAGGAGTTTTCAAATTTCTCCCGGCTGAGCGATACAAGCCCATGACCGGGGTCGGCCACTTCAAATCGCAGCTTTCCGGTGAGCCAGTTTTTCCGGATCTTTTTCAACACAACAAAATGGTTCTTGTTCCAGTGTAATATGCATGGCAACAGATCCGGTTCGTTTATCAATTTCGCCAAACTGAGTTTCTTGGCAGCGGCCTTCAACCCGATGCTTTTTGCCGCCTCGGCAATGGAGAGCAGCGAAACCCCTTCTCTCGTCAGGTAACACCGTTCTCTCAAATAGCCCAACGGAAAATGTTTTCCATAATAACTGGTAATCATGGCCAGGCAGGCAGGCCCGCAATCCATCTGATCGTGCTGTGAAAAGAATTTCATGGTTGTTTAAATACAATTAGCAATGGTACCGATAGACGCTTTGTATTTGTTCGCCATCCACGGGGTTACCCTGATCTTTTCCTGCAACAGCGACAACAGCTGATCTGCGTCGGCCTCTGCAGAAGCCGCATCAAGCAGGGAGATGCAAAGCAGTAACAAATATTGCTTTGAGGCATTGAACCGCGATGGCGCTTTTTTCAGAAACTGCTGCGTTTCATATAGAAATTGGTCCCTGTCCTCTTCTTTATAAGCCCGGATACATTTAAAGAATTGAACAAGTATTTCATCTTCCGGAATCCCGCGATCCAGATCCGTACAGGAAGCGAAGTACTCCACGGCCATGCGCTGGTCGTTGTCCGGAATAGTGATCAGGTTGACGATCTTTTCGGAGAATACCTGTAAGGTCATCAGGGATAACAGTTCCCTGTCACATTTACTGACCAGGTCGTCCGTCCAGTTGCCGGGTATATCAGGAATATGTTTGAAGAGTAAATAACTCAAAATACCTGTCTCGATCCCATGTGCATGCTGGTATTCTTTCTGCCTGGTCAAGACACGGACCACATTGTGCAACTGCTGAATTTTTCCCATGTGCATGTTGGGAAACTCCTGCTCAATTTTCTGTGTTTCAAAAAGCGCTTTCCAGGTAAGCTGCTCGGCCTCGGCGTAATTGCCTTTTTTATAATGACAATAAGACAACTTAGGAGTGATGTAGATGGTGAGGTATTTTACGATGTCCTCACTGAAATTGTTTTTTTGAATGGCTTCCTCGCCCCTTCCGAAAAGGTAATCCGCCATTTCAAAATTCAGCTTTTTTGCTTCCTCAAACCCCTTGTTGAATTGGCTGAGACAGTATTGCATGCTCATGATCGTATGCTTGTCAAACTTCTGGTACACGGCCTCCAGGAACAGGGAGTCGAAGTCGGTTTTCCTGGTACGTTGAACTTCCGGCGATTCTATCTGGCTGACGGTGTCGAGCAGGGTATCAAATGATATTGTTTTCATGCGTTTATTGAGTTAGTTGTTCGAAATTGGATTTGGCGAACACGTAGGAAAGAATAAGCCGGTCTTCCATGTTGAACTTCATACTCGGGCAGGCGGGAATTCCCTCCGTCCAGGATTTCGGGCATCTCCCTCCACATAAGGGAAGTATCTTACAGCTTGTGCAATAATATCCGTTTGATGCATCCTGAATTTTATCATACCAATCAGTGAACGGACGATCTTTAAACGGCCTGACTTCCGTAGTGCTGTTGTTGACATTGCCAATAACGTGTTCCGGTCCATAAAATGGCACCAGCGGCGTTTCCGTACAATTATAAACCTTGCCCCATGGATCGACCAGTTCATAGTCAGGGTTAACGGCCGAACACACCAATTGCTTGGGTTTCGGAAGAAGCGTCGGCTTAAAGCCGTTTTGGAAAAGCTTGATGAACCAATCGATTTCCCTGACAGCTATATCATCTTTGTTGGTGGCCAGATGTGCATCGTTGCCCCAGCTGTAAATGGGAGCGAAATAAAAGTTGATCTTGTTTTGAAGTTCATTGGCCAGCAGCAAATTGATCAGTGGCTCTACCTGGTCGATATTGGTGCTGTCCACATTGCAACGCACAGAGATCGTGCATCCGTTTAACGGATAGTCGGGCCGGTTGACGATACTTACGATATTATTAAAAATGATATCGAATGTGTTTTCGTTGCTTTTGGTCATTCGTCTTTTGTCGTGGGAATCCGAAATACCATCCAGGGTGATGTCGATAAAAGTACAGTTCATATCGAGCGCAAGTTCTTCGTATACATTCTGTTTCAACGACAGCCCGTTGGACACCAGGTGGGATTTATAACGGCAATTTTTTGACGCGGCTATTTCTTTAAGTGATTTATTCAGCTTGCGCATAACGGAAAGCGACATTAACGGCTCCCCACCAAACCATGAAATGTCTACCTCGTTATATTTCTTTTCCGACATTTTATGTTCAAACCGTTTGAGTACGTTCTCTATAATGCTGTCGGACATGTTATGCTTGCTGTGGCTCTGCCCGCAGTAGTGGCATCCCAACTGGCAGTTGGCCGTTGTTTGAATGGTAAAATTTAAATAAGGCTTATCGGCAGCGGATGCAATTTTGGCTTTTTCCGCAAGTTCTTTCAACTCCTGATCATCTTCCGGCACCAGCGCTTCGGATCTGATCAGGAGATCCATTAATGGAATGGGCAGGTCATCGAATTTTCCGGCATTAATATCTTCCAGAAACTTCGACCTGATCAGAATGGGAGTGCCTGTCCTCGTTGCGTACAGAATCTTTCTGTCATTCGGCACGTCCACCACATCCGTTGCTATTGTATAGTAAGATAGTTTGTAGTTCATGTTGACAGTTTAATATGGAGCGCTACCTGGCCGGAAGCGCTCCATTTTTTAGGACTGGGTTACACAAGTGCATCCGGTGTTGTAGGGATGATGGGCCCACAACCGGAATTGTTACAGCCTGACTCGTTACAAGACGAAGCGTTGTTACCCGTGTCTGCGGCGTCCGCAGTACCACCTCTGATCTTGGAAGCAAATGACTCGCTAAGATTTTCAAAATCTTCAGACGAATTTTCAACAGTTTGCTCCTCGTTCAGCTTACTGAGCAGATTTTCGAGCTTTTTGTTCTTCATTTTTTTCCGATTTATTTTTTTAATAAAGTCAACTTCACGCAGTTGGAATGCGGCTTGCGTAAGGGTACAAGCAACCCACTAAAGATTGATATTCATCGCTAGCATCATGAACACCTTTCTCTAATTATGTTAAGACCTGCTTCTTTCTTTTTCGTTAGCCGTTTTGGCTTTCTTCATGTTCTGGCTTTTGCCAAAATTGTACACAACAACAAGCCTCAATTTTCTCGTATCGTTTCTATTGTTATAGTGTATCGAATAGGGAAGAGAATACGGTAAGGTTTTGAACTCCGGGTTCATGGTATAAAAAACATCGTAAACATTCACCGCAGCGATCAGCTTGTTCTGGATTACATTCATCCTAAGCCCGGCATTGACAGTGAAGTACCCGTCAAACCTGTATATGGTACTCCAGGCAGGCGAATTATAAGCGATGTTCAGTTCAGCCGTCAGGTTTCTCTTCGGGTGAATCTTGAATATATTGTTGTTCACAGCGCTCCAGGCCCACTTTGAAAATTGCAACTCACTGCCGGGGAAGTCTATCTTCTGATCTCTTAAGAAGGCACTGACGGTGTTACCGGCTTCCCACCAACCCGTGATTTTTACAGGGACGATGACGTTAACGCCGGCACCATTTTGTATTCCGATATTCCCTCTGGTATAGGAGATAAGATCTGAGGATGCATCTACAAAGGGCATCTGGCTGATCACCCGGTTGGTGTGCTGGTAATAGAAGTTGAAAATATATTTCCCTGCCCAGACATAATTCAACTCGAAATTATTGGTGAATGCCGGTAGCAGGAAAGGATTGCCTTCAGCATATTGATACATATTGAAATAATACCTGAATGGATTCAGATCGGAATACTTTGGTCTGTCGATTCTTCTTCCATAAGAAAGAACCAGGGAGTTTTTAGGGTTGTTTCCTTTGTACAGCAGATAGGCCGTCGGAAACAGGTTAAAATAGGATCTTTTGTTCGTCGTGTTCGACGTAACCGAACGCCCCAGTGTGGTGGTGTACTCGCCCCGGATGCCCGCCTGAAACGAAAACTTTTTAATGTCCCAATTCAGGGTCAGATAAGGCGCTGTAACGCGTTCCCTATATTTAAAATGATTGCTTTTCGTGGGATCATTGGTTACTCCGTTGATTAAATACCTGAAATCATTGTCAATGCTTATATCCGTGTACTTTGAACCCATATTCAGTTTCAGTTTTTTTATGGGCTGTTCATAATCGATACCGGCAGTTGCAATATGAATGGCCTGCGGCGCCAGGCTCCTGTCATTAATCGATATCCCCGTGGATTCACCGTCGGCGTAAAAATTCTCCGATCTTAATTTTTGCGTTTTATCATTTGAATAATCATAATAGTCGGCCTGTAAAGTCAGGCTCTTTTTACCCAGTGTGTCGAAAACATGTTTGTACTGCAAACTGAAATTGTGGGCATTGATGTTCATCGAAATATCATTGTTCGTACGAAACAGGGAATCCATCGAGTTGCCCGTTTTGCTGATGATCGACGTCTTCCCTGCTCCGTATTCTGCGGGTCCTGATAACTGGCCAACATAATAGAAAGAGAGATTGTTTCTTTTGTTGATTTCGTAGTCGACATTCACCTGCGCCGTTCCTCTTTCTTCCAACTGCCTCCTGAACAATTGCTGACTCCAGGATTGCTGATCATAGTCTGTGATTGCGTTCTCTACGGGTAGTGTTTTTCCTTTTTTGTAATAGAGCGCCCCCCATATACTCAGCCCTTTTTTATTCCACGTAATATTCGCGCCCCATTCACCCGAAGGATAATATGTCTGGTGATAGATGCCGTAGATACTGCCGCCCAGACCGGAACCGGTGGGCTTCTTCAGCACTAAATTGATCAATCCCGAATTACCGGAGGCATCATACCTGGACGGCGGCATGGTTATGATTTCAATACGCAAAATGTTGGACGCTGATATTGAACTTAAATAATTAACCAGGTCTGCCCCTGCAAGCCGGATCAGCCTGCCGTTGATCATCACCTGCACCTGTCCCTTGCCAACCATTGAAACCGATTCGTTGGAAACATGAATCAAAGGAGTTCTGCCCAATACCTCATAGGCATTTGAACCCAACACCAGCGGACTTTTTGAAACATCCAAAACAAACCGGTCTATTTTCCTTTCAATGGTTGGCAGCTGTGAAGAGACCACAACATCTTGCAGGGACTTTTCAGATCTTTTCAGGAATATGGTAATCAGGCTATCCCTTCCGCTTTGCAGGTAGACTGTATCGGTCAGATATCCACTTGCTGAAACGATTATTTTTTTTGTTCCGATTGCCGCATAAGGTATGACGAACCCGCCGGTACTATCGGTAATCATTGTTTTTTCAATAGTGGTGTCCTTAATGAAAATGGTAGCAAAAACGGCTTTACTATCTGTCTGATCTTTAACAACCCCTTTTACGAAGGTTTGACTAAAAGCTGTTACAAAAGAGAGGCTGGTTAATACGATAACGCCAATAAGCTTTTTTGTACTTTCTCCTCTTGTCGTTCGTTTTCCCATCCCGTTAATTTTTTTTGACGTAAGACCAGCCTTGTATAAACTACATCAGCTATACTCTATCCTGTCCTGGTCTGGCGCAGCTTATTCAATCGGGTTAAGCAGTTACTACGTCAGCATTTTTTTTGACACAAATGCGTTGAGCAATATTGTTATTCAATCTTAATCGAATTACTTATCGTCGCAAAAAATATTATGTGAAATACATTATTCCCTATGTGAAATGTTGGCCCCAGCATCGAAAGCGTACAAAGACGATGACTCACCCGGTATGGTTTCATCAATGCCGGTTACATAGATAAAAAAGATTTGTACATATAGCATCCGAGCGTTCACGTAATACGTTTTTTTTAATCTTTTATGCATCAGAGGTTTGATCGAATTAACTGGTTTTATCAAACAAAAAATCAACACAATGGAAACGTTAAGTACAGTCTTTGGAATTGCAATCAGTCTGCTGGAATTGGAATCGATCGGGGACTACGATGCCTCTTCGTGCCTGGGCGGAAACTAAAGACCAGGTCGGTGTATTAATTATTTTTCCTAAGGAGGTTGTATTTATATCAAACGGTATGTTATCAAAGAACTATATCAGGCAGCTCGATCTTTTTTGCAGGCATTATGCATCACTAGACATATGGAAAGATGATAAATTGGCCATGCAGTACAACATAGTAAGCGCAAGCCTGCTTAATTTCCTGCCTGATATAGACGTGAACAGGCATGAGAGTATTTACAGGTCTCTCTTATTACATCAGCGACTGAGTGTATTTGAGCAGGACCGTCCTGCTATCCTGGAAAATGTGAGCATGGAAAACCTGGCCGCCGGCACGTGGGCAGCAATAAAACAACATCCGGCGATAATATGTACTTATCACCTGGGATCATACCGGTTGATAAACTTATTATTAGTTAAATACAACCTCCCCTTTTCACTGGTGATTGCCAAAAGCGTGATAAAAGCGCAGGGAGGCACTTATGCGGCGCTACACAATCAAATTTCGGGCGGCAATAATGACGGCGATTTTGGCCTGATCGATGCAGAGGAGCCGACCGCAGCCATCCAAATGCTCAGAAGCCTTAAAAAAGGAAAAAGTCTTGTGGTCTATGTCGATGGCAATACCGGATCCGGTAGCGTTGCGAGGCAAAAAGAAAACAGTTGCCCGCTGTCGTTTCTTCATCAACAGCTATCAGTGAGAAAGGGCATTGGTTTTTTAGCCCATGCGTCCAATACGCCTGTATTGCCAGTGATCTGCTATCGTAAGTCTGTAACAGCTATCGCCTTAAAGTTCCACGATATGATTCATCCGCACCAGAATATGGATCGAAATACGTTTGCCCAAACGTTGATGGAACAGCTATATGATTTTGCGGCACCATTAATCCGGGCTTATCCTGAACAGTGGGAGGCCTGGCTCTACTTACACAAAGTAGCCAATATCATCAACCCGGTGGACACAACGCACGAGATGAGACACCTGTACCAGTCAGATAACCTGGTTTTTAATGACCGGCTGTTCGGTTTGTTCAAAACATCAACCGCACATTATCTCTTTAACAAGGCCAGCTACATGTCCTATCCGATCGATAAGCATCTGTATGCATTGCTCCAAAATCCGCGTATTGAGAAAAACAATATTGATGTAAATTTACTAACCGAACTATATAAACACAGTGCCATTATAACGACCTAATACATGAAGCAAACTTTGTCCATTTTCAACGGGAAGTTTAGAACACCATTATTACATGTTATAATCTGGCTTGTGTATATTGTTTTTATCTACTTCACAAACAGGATGACGCGACCCAACGTCACGATTTTCGGGACTCTTCTTTATTTCGTTCCTTTTGCCATTACGTTTTATATCAGCTTGTACTGTCTCAACCTGTATAAAGAAAAAGGCATATGGTGGAGCGTCGCTTCATTTTTTATCGTCTTCCTGGTAATGGCTACGTTCGGCTATGTGTATATCTATCTTATCATGCCTGCAATGGGCAAGATCATTTATACTTCCACGAACCTTTCCGCCTTTCTACAGGAAGCGCTATGGGGTTATGTGCGCTTCTTCTCTTTCGCCCTCCTGTATTTTTATGTCACGCAAACCTTCAGAAAGGAAAGAGAAAATGCGGCACTGAAACAACAGGAACTGAAAGCCCAGCAGGAAAAGCTGCAGTATGAATATGCATTCATACGTTCGCAGATCAACCCTCATTTTTTACACAATACATTAAACACGCTATTCTCCGAAGCTTTGAATTATTCGCCGGAACTCGCTGACAATATTTTGAAACTTTCTTCGATCATGCGCTATTCAATGGAGGCCCTGGAGTTTGATAGCGGAAAGGTATCGGTGCAAAAGGAATTAGAGCATTTGCAAACCCTGATTGACATCAACAACCTTCGTTTCGGTGAGAGTAAACTGATCAGCTATGAAGTGGAGGGTTTGCTTAACGGACAGATGGTGCCGCCCCTTTCTTTTATAACGATAGTGGAAAATGCTTTTAAATACGGCGACCTCAAAGATCCTCTGCAACCGCTTACCATCAGAGTAAGGCTGAAGCCGGGCGAAGTACATTTTTATTGCTGTAATAAAATTAAAAAAAACAATATGCAATTCTCATCTTCCAACATCGGAATAACTAATCTTAGTAAAAGGCTGGACGTTGCTTTTAAAAACCGGTACGAGATGAATGCCAAAAGTGGCAATGGACTGTATATTTTTGAACTGACCGTTAAATAGTAATTTATGATCAAATGCGTAGTAATCGACGACGAGCAGCCGGCAATTAACGTACTCGTAAATTATATTAAACGTGTCAACGAGCTTGAGCTGGTAGGGACCTGCACCAACGCGCAGAATGGTGTGGAACTGATCAAACAGGCTGATGCCGACGTCGTTTTCCTGGATATACAAATGGACGAAATGACCGGTATTGAAGTGATAAACATGATTGGCCCCAAGACGCAGGTTATTTTCTGTACCGCGTTTTCTGAATTTGCCGTTGAAAGTTATGAGTTGAACGCACTGGATTATTTAATGAAACCCATTTCGTTTAACCGCTTCATCAAAGCCGTAAAAAAGATCCGCCATTTTCCCGGCAACGCCGAGAAAAGCGGAAATGAAGATTTTAGCAACGACTATATTTTTGTAAAAACCGGCGTTAAAGGCAAGATGCTAAAAATCAACCTGGATGAAATAGAATATATCGAGGCTAAGAATAATTATGTCGCCATTTACAATAAAACGCAGGCCATCATGGTCTATTCAACCCTGAAGGACATTGAAAACTCCCTTTCACCGGCAAATTTTATACGGGTACACAAGTCGTTTATCATACCGGTTTCTAAAATATCGGTGGTTGAAAAAAACTATTTAATGATCAAAGACCGCAAAGAGCACATTCCGATAAGCAAAACCTACAAACCTGAATTCATTAATCTGGTCCGGAACAAATTACTAACGTACAGATAACAACAGATTTATACCTGGTTACAATCTTCTGGTCAAAAAATAGTATTTCAGTTCTTACAACTGCTTACGCAATTCACTCAACGAATAAAAACTTTTTCTCCAGTAAATGCCGCCCCGGCGCTCGGTCAGGATCGATGCCCGTATAACGATATAGACCATCACCAGTCCTGCAAAAGGCACGAGAAGAAAGTGCCACCATCGTGCGCGGATGCCTTTGTTGCCGTACAATAAAACAATATGGCAACCAATGATAGCCAGTGCGATCCAGGCGTAAGGTGCTCCCATCAGCAAGAATAGGGGAACCGGCAGTACAAACACCAGCAACGCCGCCAGCGCTGCCGCCATGGCCACGACAAACCGGTAATTAAATACGGAATACGTGTTTTTCATCAACCCGTTTACAAATTCAGAGAGACTGTTATACCAGGCGAGGCTCACCTCCTGGTCGCCATAAAGCAGGTCCTGCCGGCCGCCGGCACTTTTGATCCTTTCTCCCAACTTAAGATCGTCGTCGGGTCGTAAAGAGATCGCGGCGTGCGTACCTGCTTTTTGGTAAGCAGACCTTTTTACAAAGTTGAATGCACCAACCCCAATCGAAGCAGAAGAATCGGGATCGGATACGGTCCATGGCCGCAACTTGATATCCAGCATGATGGTAAATATATTCATCATGGCTTGAAATAATTGAGAACGCGAAGTAACCTCGGGCAATACCACCAGGTGATCGAGCCGCTTTTGCTGAATAAAGTTCATCGCCTTCTGCAAAACATGCGGTTGGAATTTTACATCGGCATCGGTAAAGAGCAACCATTCTTCCGTGCTGGCCATATATCCTTTATATAAAGCATGATTTTTCCCTAACCATCCTTCTGCCAGTTCATCTATGGTTATAGTGGTAATGCGTGGTTCATTTATAGCTATCCGCTGCAGGATGGCCGCGGTGTTATCTGTTGACCGGTCGTTGACAACGATGATACGGAAATGCGGGTATTGCAGCCTGCAGACACTTTGCAGCGCCTCCTCCACGTCGGCTTCTTCATCCTTTACCGCAATGATCACGGCAACCGGCGGCGATGTATCAAGCGCTACCGGCATGTCTTTAAGAAAACTGATTCTCCGGGTGTTAATGACAAGCAAAATGGTGACACTGACCCAGGAGATCAGCATAAGGATAGCATAAATCAGTACGATCATGAGGCAAAGCTATAACAGACTTCCCGCAGACAACCGGATAAGGTGAGAAAAAAAAAAATAGCTGTCCTGTAGATTAACAAAGCGGGGCTTTTTATATATACTACTGCATCTTTTAAATCGGAAGGCAACTGGCAGCTTGACGGTGGCATTGTGCGGTTCACTTACAAAGAGGGTTCGTATACCTTTATTCATAAAGCTCCGCTTGCAAGCGATATGAGCGGTACATGGGGGACTTCACCCAGTGAGGTTGATGGTGGACTGTGGGGACTAACAAAGCAGTAAACGGTAGCAGTTACTGGTATCCGGAATAACTATACGAGGCAGATGATCAGTCACACAGCGGTGTGAACTCAAGCGCCGTTCGATAGCAGTTGCCCTTCGCACCTGATATTGGTTGCCTGGCTTACACGTTATGTCATTTTACAAACAGATAATGGGATTTTTTCCCATTATCTGTTTCAAATTTTACATCACGCTATATATTACATTCAGTAGCCTACAACCCCAACTTATCCGCATTCTCCTTCACAACCCGGGCATACCTTTCTTTCAGCTCCTCCGGCAGGAAGGATATATCAATCCATCTGTAAATTTCCGGCAACAGTCCCGACAGTTTACCCAGGCTGTTCTCCGCCGATCTTTCAGGTATCGCGAGCGTCTTTGCCAGGGCCAGAAAATCTGCCCGCCTGATCTTTCTTTTTTTTGCATTAATCGTAAGTGCCATTTCCTCCGCGTCTTCCGGTATGGTTACTTTGGTACTGAGCAGATCATAGGCTGGTGACAAAATCACCTGGTGGTCCTTCGTGGTGAGCAGCGAAAAGTTTTTCAGATGCATGTCTGCATTGCCTGTAAGAAAACAAAGCAAGGCCGTTTCAAAATAGGTAACAGCATCGAGACCGGGGCGCGAGGAATATTTTAAGATCTGTTTACCGACCTTTTCCATCGAACTGCGGTATTTGTCTTCGGTCAGTGTTTCGGTTAGCTGGCACATGTCTTCCTGCGCCAGTTTTTCCTGCCCCTGCCGGTCGAAACGTTTGGTAATATAAGCCAGCTCCCCCGACTTCAACCGGATCAGGCTGTGCTGCGCCGTGGGGATATCCATCAGTTTCGACAGATGCATGGTCAGGTCTTCATTCTCCGGCAAGTGAGGAAACCTGTCTGTAGGCGGCTTCAATATATAACCACCCCATAGGCCAACAATGGTCAGTCTGGATCTCTTTGGATCCTTTGTGTCTCGTTCGAGGTCCAGCGATAGTTTGGGTTGCACACCCGTTACGGCAATGCTTTTCACCACAATTTCCTTCGCCAACTTCAGCATCTCTTCGATGTTGTAATCCAATATGGGCGGACTGGTTGTACCAAAAAAATCACGACTGCATTTTTCGTGAAAATCTGCACCTTCCTCTTCCAGCATTTGATAACAGTATAGACACCTGTGCGCTTGCATTTCTATTCGTTTTCAGTTTCAGATTCCGCTTCGATACTCACGGCACCGATACAATCTTTGCATGCCACCAATAAAAGCCCCATCCGGTCGCGGTTGTCAAGCTTCCAGTTTTGAAGAGCAATATCGAGCAGCCAGCCTTCCGGGATCAGTCCATCAAAGAAGGGAATCATGGTTTTGCTCAGGAAGGGTTTTGCTGACAGCGGCAGCGTAAGACTTACAGGTTCCGCATCAGCACTATCCAGGTATTCCTGGTTGTATTGAAATCCATAACCATCTTCGTTCTGCCATACCGTACCGGCCCTGATTCCTTTAAAATATACACGACCACTTCTCATGATTAATCCAGGTTTTCGACGTTGAGTAAATCATCATTATCGATCTTGTGCACCAGTTTTTCATCCTTTGTGTCCAGGTACTTCAAGGCATTTTCATTGGGTATAAATTCCCAATACAGGACCTGCTGGTCTTTCATTTTATACCCCTTCAGTATTCCCGTCCGTTCCGTCCGGTCTTTCAGGGTTATACGTACACTCCGGTTGATATTGTTCATCATGATCTCCCATTGGTCTTTCTTACGGGCCGGTGTTCCAGATACTTTGTAACCAAACAGGGCAAGCACCTGGTTGAGTTTGTCCATACGGATGGTTTGTTTTCCCTGCTCCAGGTCACGGACAAAGCGAAGTCCTACACCAGCCTTCTGTGCAAGCTCTTCTTGCGTCAGTTTGTTTGATTGCCGCATATATTTGACCAGATCAGCAAGATTATGTTGTTCCATAATATACCCTTTCGGGTATAAATATAAGCCAAATTAAAAAGATATACCCGTTAAGGTATAGAATCACGAAAAATAATTATAATATACCCTATCGGGTATACAAAAACATTTGGGCAAGTAATTATACCCGATCAGGTATAATTAAGACACACCTCATTCTTCCACGCCGACAGTACTGCCTCAATCCAACCGCCACTTTGCCTTAATTTTGCCCCAAATTTCATCCCCTTGAGTGTTCCCGTGTTCCTGATTACGCCGCCTTTCACCCAGCTTAACACGCCCTACCCGGCCACCGCCTACCTGAAAGGTTTCCTGAACACCAAGAACATCGCCTCCTTCCAAAGCGACCTGGGTATCGAAGTCACAATCGCTTTGTTCTGCCGCCAGGGCTTGCAGGATCTTTTTAACCGGATCAACCAATCCGATATCATCCTTTCGCCCAATGCCGCACGGATGGTGACCCTCAGGGACGAATATATTCATACCGTCGACGAGGTAGTCCTTTTCCTCCAGGGACATAACCCCACACTCGCCCATCGTATTTGCAAGCGCGACTTCCTGCCCGAAGCCAGCCGCTTTGAACAATTGGCCGACCTCGATTGGGCTTTTGGCTCCATGGGCACACAGGATATGGCTAAACATTTCGCCACCATGTACCTCGAAGATCTTTCGGATCTGATCACCGAGTGCGTGGACGTTCATTTCGGTTTCAGCCGCTACGCCGAAAAACTCGGCCGCTCCGCTAATAGTTTCGACGAGTTGTATACTTCACTTCAACAGGACTACAGTTTTATCGATGAGTTGCTCATCAAGCTGCTGCAGTCCCACATGCAACGACTGCAACCAAAGCTGGTGGCCATTTCCGTTCCTTTTCCCGGTAATCTTTATATGTCGTTGCGCTGCGGCCAGTGGATCAAACAACATTACCCTGATGTAATCGTGGCCATGGGCGGCGGTTTCGCCAATACCGAGTTGCGGTCGCTTACCGATCCGCGTGTGTTTGAGTTTTACGATTTTATTACCCTGGATGATGGCGAAGCCCCATTGGAACAGCTCGTAAAATTTGCGGAAGGCAGTATCTCCCGTGAAGAGTTGAAGCGCACCTTTTTATTGCAGAATGGTGCCGTGCAGTACGTCAATAATGCCAATTGCTCCGATTATAAACAGGCACAGGTCGGCACTCCGGATTACAGCGATCTGCTGCTGGATAAATATATCTCGGCCATTGAAGTGGTGAACCCGATGCACCGCATGTGGAGCGATGGCCGGTGGAATAAACTCACCATGGCGCATGGTTGCTATTGGGGCAAGTGCACTTTCTGTGATATTTCCCTCGATTATATTAAGCTCTATGAACCCGTTGCCGCGTCGCTTCTGGCAGACCGGATGGAAGAGATGATCCGGCAAACGAAGCAAAACGGTTTTCATTTTGTAGACGAAGCAGCGCCGCCCGCATTAATGCGTGCCCTGGCACTCGAAATCATCCGCCGCAAACTCACCGTAAGCTGGTGGGCCAATGTACGTTTCGAAAAAAGTTTTACCCGCGATCTTTGTGTGTTGCTGAAACGCTCGGGCTGTATAGCTATTTCCGGCGGATTGGAAGTGGCAAGCGACCGCCTGCTCACATTGATTCGCAAAGGCATCACCGTAGCACAGGTAGCGCAGGTGAATAAAAATTTTACCGAAGCAGGCATTATGGTGCATGCTTACCTGATGTACGGTTTTCCCACGCAGACCGAACAGGAAACAATTGATTCGCTGGAGATGGTAAGGCAAATGTTTGCCGCCGGCATTTTACAGTCGGCATTCTGGCATTTGTTTACCATGACGGCACATAGTCCCGTCGGCCTGCAGCCGGAAAAGTTTAAGGTGAAAAAAGCAGTCTCACCCGTCGGCGCCTTTGCGAATAATGACCTGGTGCATATCGACGAAACAGGCGCTGATCACGAAACCTTTGCTTTCGGGTTAAAGAAATCGTTGCTGAATTATATGCACAGCATCGGACTGAAGGACCCGCTGCAGAAGTGGTTTGATTTCAAAGTGCCCAAACCCAGTGTGGCTCCTGATTATATCGAGAAAATGCTGGAACAGGAAATTTATACCTCTGCCAAACCCAGCACACGTATTGTTTATCTTGGTCAGCCGCCCGCAGTAGAACATTTTACCAAAAGCAAAAAAGGCAGCAGCTGGGAAATGACTTCCTTCACTTTTCAGACCAGGCGCGCACCCTTCAGCATCAGCGTGGGCCGTGAGCAGGGCATTTGGCTGGCAGACATATTAAAGAAGGTGTCGGTCGACAACCCGCAATTGCATACGTTGCAGGAAGTGAAGGACAGTTATGAATCCGCAGGTCTCGATGATTTTGAATTGTTCTGGGATAACAAGCCCGTTAATACTTTGTGGAAGGCCGGTTTGCTGGCTTTGTAGTGTAGTTCCCTGTAGAGATTTGCAGTTCCGGATATTGATACGGCGAATTCAGACCACGGACACAACCTGCGCCATAGGCGTCCCCAACTGTGCCAGCGGCATTTTAATTAATTAACTTAAGTGATCCGACCATTTTTTAGATCTCTTTATCATTGCGGGGTGAGTACAAGTTGAAAGTTCCACTATCCCTGAAAAACCCCGGTATTTCCGGGCTCACTGATAAAATCTGATAAAATGCGAACACTATTTTCATTTCTCTTTGTGCTGCTCGTCTTTCCCTCTTGCGAGAAAACGGATCAGGACAACCAATCCTACCGGAAGCTTCGTTATGAACTGACAGGTAATTTTACAGGATCGCTGGTGGCGTCGTATACCACTGCATCGGGCGGCACCGCTAACGAAACGGTAACCACACTTCGCTGGAACAAAGAAATTACCTATTCCGCAGACGTAACAGCCGCTGTGATGGCCATATCCGGCAATGGAGGCAGTCCGGGCCAGCAAGTTACCATAGACGTAATACAGCTTGGAACGCCTGTAGCCACAACCGTGGCTACAGCCAACAGCTCCGGAAGTTTTACACAAGCCGCAGCCGTGGTCGTATTTTAAAAATGTCAGGAGGACATATGAAGAAAAGATATTTATTGGTAATCGCTTTAGCCCTGCCGTTCATGACAACTGCACAGGACACCACCTGGATCTCAAAAAAAGGAACGATCCTGCTTTCGGGGGACTCAGCAGAGCGATACAATATCATTTATAAGAATAAAGCTGATACACAGGAAGTAAAACTCGTTCGCTATCTGAAGGACGGCACCATACTGGAAGAACTGAATTTTTCACCTTATTCCACCAAAACACTTCATGGGGTATTCAGAAAATACAGGGACGGAAGTATAGCAGATGAACGAGTTTACAAAAACAATCTCTTACATGGCACACATAGGACGTTTTGGGAAAATGGACGGTTGAGAAGAAATGATTTATATGAAAAAGGGGCTTTCATCAGCGGCCAATGCTATGGTTTTAATGGAGGCGATACTACCTGGTTTGCTTATCAAATCAGCGCCGGCTTTCCCGGTGGCAACGATAGTTTACGACAATATCTTTCCAAACATCTTAAGTATCCCCCGGATGCCCGGTTAGACGAAATAGAGGGAACCGTGAACGTTCAATTCACCATTACAAAAGATGGCAGTTTAACGGACATACGGCTTTCCAATAAAGTGCATCCATTTCTTGACAGAGAAGCAATCAGGCTGGTGAGCGGAATGCCGAAATGGCAACCCGCCATCATCGATGGCCGCGCCGTAAACATGTCTTTCATTTTGCCTGTTGTATTCCGGCTTCGTTATTAACCAGGTTGTTGAGTGGTATGTATCGACAGTCCCGAATGCCCCCAAATCCCCTTTTCAGGTGAGCCGGACGCGACATCAGCATGATAGTTTTATCTGGTCAATAAAAATCTATGCTGAAGAAAGTACTTTCCGTTGGACTGTTATTGAGTTCGTTTGCCACATTTTCCCAAAAACAAACCTATGACGTACTCACCTACAACCAGCCCCGGGGCTGGCAGCAAAAAGAGGCGGAAGGTTACCGGCAATTGACTATTACGGATAAAAAAACAGGCGCTTATGCCACGGCTTTGCTGATGAAATCTGTAGCCTCCGATGCTTCGGCCAATGATAATTTCAATAGTTACTGGAATAGTATAGTAAAAGCTACCGTTGCGTTGTCCGGAGAACCTGTGATGCAGGAAACCGTTAACGATAACGGCTGGCAAATTGTTTCAGGCCATGCTTCTTACACCGATGCTGCCGATGCCGGCACCACTACTTTGCTGGCCGCTTCGGGAGGCGGAAAAACCACCGCTGTGATCCTGATGACCAATACCAGTAAGTATCAACCCGATCTCCTTGCATTCATTGGTTCACTGGAACTTTCAAAAGCCACCAAACAAGCACCCACCAATAAAAACACCTCCACCATCACCGGTCTGTGGGCAGATTACAGCGTCGAGAAAAATGCCTATCAGCAATATACCACCGGTTACCTGCGGAAAGAGTACAGTTTTAACAAGGATGGCACTTACACCTTTCGTAAGAAAAACTTTTTGTCCGGCTCAACACAGATATATTTCGTAAGCGAGACAGGCACTTATTCCGTGAGTGGCAACCAGTTGACCATTACACCCAAACAAGGCAAGACCCAGTTCTGGAACAAGGCGAAAAGTTTAAAAAATAATGAATGGGGCAGTTTTGCCAAATCCGAGAATCATAAGCTGGAGAAAGTGACCTATACGTTTGAGATCATTATTGACCCCAATTACGGCAACAGTCTTTCATTGAAGCCGGGAAAAGCAACCGTAAGAGACGGCGGTCAGTTCAATGCGCCTTCCGATCCTTATAAGTTCAATTATGCGTTTCGTACAGCCGCCTCGCTGATCGACAACCCGCCGGGAGGCAAATGATGCCGTAAAGGTCTTCTGAGTACGGCTATATAAGTCAAAAAAGGCCTTTTTTGACTTATATCCACCGGACATATGTCAAAATATGTTGTTTTTGACTTGTTTCACTCACTCAACCTACCGCTCCTCATCGTCACCTCGATCAACCGGTAACCCTTTTCCGTCCTCAAAAAACTGAAATGATTTTGAGCCAGATCACTGTGCGACACCACAATGTTCATCACCGGGTAAATCCATTGTTTTGCTTCACCACAGTTGTTGTAATATTTTTCAAACTCCGGCCCTTCGTACATAAACTGGTTTAACCCATCGTTGCCGATGAAATAGCCGGTGCCGGGCTGCTGTATTTCCAATAACCCTTTTCTCAGTAGCTCAAAGTTGTTGTTGATAAACGCGGTCTTGTTTGTCTTTACCCACTCGTCCCCTGACCACCAGGTGATGGAGTCGCAGGATGCTGCGATCAATTTTTCCACCGTAAGACCCGGAAGCAGTTCACTTCTCAACCAGGTCCTGAATTCTTTTTCAAAGTCGGTGAACGACAAATAACCGCCAGCCTTCGCCCGGAAGTTTGTCCGTGTTGTATCAGCATCTGGCTGGGATAATTTTTTTACCGAAAAGAAATTCAGGTTATTTCCCGGCTTAAAATCTTCTACCAATACATTACCCAATGTATCTATCAGCATTTCTTTTCCGTCCACCCAACTGTAATGATTGCAACCGGAGTGCCCGGTCGTATCCCAGTATTTTTTTTCTGCGTCCTTCAGCACCACCAGCATACCGTTCATTACCCGTGTGAGGGCATTATAACCAGCGGGAATGACGATATCGCCATTCCGGTTAAACAAACCCATTCTGTCGGTATTGCGATCGTGAAAGCGGATAAAGCCTTCGCTTTCGCAATCCTGTGTATTGTCAAAGAAGAAGAGGCTGTCCCTCCCCGCTATTTTCCCGGTTTTGGTGAGATAATAGCTTTGCCATTTGCCGTTGCTTTCTTCGGTTACGGCAATGATGTGGTCAAACCTGTACGCACTGCCCAGGCCGGAAAATTTTGGTGCGATCTTCACCATTCCGCTCTGGTCTTTGTAACCCGTTAACGTGGAGTCGGCATTGTAGAAGGCCGTCCAGGTGCCGGTCTGCGCAGCGGCGGCGGAATACACGAACCCTATTAAGAGCAAAAGGCTGATTTTCTTCATCGCTGATCTTTTTAAAGAAGTAATGACATGTCGAAAAACCGGGCCAGATTGCCGGAATACATAAGATAAGAAAATGCGACTTTTGCATAAGAAGTTTTCCGTTCTTTCCTCCCTGAGTTGTTTATAAAATCCTCACACCACCTTTAATTTAATCATATGAAGCCTTCTATTGTGATCGTTGGAGCCGGCGCCGCGGGACTGATGGCCGCACTCGAACTGAGCGATCAGTATGACATCACCGTATTGGAAATGCATGACCAGCCCGGTGGTCGCATACGCACGGTTGATAAAAAACATTTTTCCCGGCCCGTCGAAGAAGGCGCCGAGTTTGTGCATGGAAAACTGCCGGTAACCCTGGAACTTTTGCAGCAAGCAGGTTTAAACTATACAGCCATAGAAGGAGCGTTTTATCGGGTTGCCGATGGACACTGGACACAGGAAGAAGAGATGATCGAAGGATGGGACGAACTGCTGGGCAGGATGAGCGAAGCGCCGGCAGACATGACCCTTACCGCGTTTCTTGATCAGTATTATGGTGAAGCGAAACACCGCTCCTTCCGTAAACAAGTGATCCGCTACGCCAATGGTTTTGACCTGGCTGACGAAAACCTGGCAAGTGCCAGAGCCTTGTATGACGAATGGAAAAACGAACAAGAGACAAACTTCCGCGTAGACGGCGGTTATGGTCGTCTGATACGCTATATGGAACAGCAGTGCCGGGAAAGAGGTTGCCGTTTTATTTATCAGCAGACGGTATCCCGCGTCGAATGGACCGAGGGAAGGGTTGAAGTGTTTACCAATGAAAACAATGCATTTATTGCACAAAAGATACTCATTACGCAACCGGTAGCCTTATTGGGCAATACTGCTTCAAAAGCGTTCATTCATTTTGATCCCGAACCTGCCGAACATCTTTCGGCAGCGCAAAACATTGGCATGGGTTCCGTTATCAAAGTGCAGCTTTCGTTCAGCCAGGCTTTTTGGCAAGATCACCGGCCTGATACCGGTTTTATCATCAGTGATGAAGCTGTTCCCACCTGGTGGACACAACTACCGGATGATGCAGCGATGCTCACGGGCTGGCTCGGCGGGCCGCCTGCGGCGAAATGGGCAAACGCGGACACCGCATCAATCGTAGATATGGGCATTCGCTCTCTCGCCGCTATTTTTAATACGGATGAAAAAATGATCCGTTCATTATTGCTGGGTAGTCATGTTGTTGCCTGGGAGTCTGCTTACACCTACCCGACACCGCAATCTTCAGCAGCCAGGACATTGTTGCGCAGTCCCTTGAAACACACGCTCTATTTCTGCGGAGAAGCCTTGTACGAGGGCAAAAGTCCGGGCACAGTAGAGGCCGCCTTAGTATCTGCCAGGCAAATGGCTGCAGTAATACGCAGCAACAAGTAACAAATGTTGTATTTTGGTTGCAATTAAATGCTGTTTATGAAGATCCATTGGTTGCTCCTGCTTCTCCTGATAAATGTTAATGCATACGCGCAAAAAGACAGCACCGATATCATCGTTCAAAAAATGATGAAAGACCAGCGCATTACCGGTCTTTCGCTGGCAGTGGTAAAAAATGGCAAAGCCGTTGTCAACAAAGGTTATGGTCTCGCCAATGTGGAGCTTAACGTTCCGGTTACCGCAGAAACCGTAATACGCGTGGGTTCGGTCAGCAAACAATTCTTCACAACCGCTATTCTCAAACTGGCAGAGGAAGGAAAACTGAGCATCGAAGATTCCGTTCACAAATTCTTTCCCGATGCACCGGAGACATGGCGTCCGATACAGATCAAACACCTGATGTCGCATACCTCCGGATTAAAAAGAGAAGGACCGGCTTATAACAACCATATCATCCAACCAGATCTTATGATCATCCGTTCGGCTTACAGGTTGCCGCTTGATTACGAAACCGGGGAAAAATATCAATACTGCAATCTTGGTTATTTTATGCTGGCGGAGATCATATCGCAGGTAAGCCATATGCCATGGCAAAATTATATTCGCGACAATCTTTTTATTCCTGCGGGTATGAAGAACAGCGGTATGACGGATTTTTACCCCATCATTCCCAACCGTGCGAGCGGCTATATGCACAAAGGCGATACGCTGGTAAATGCCGATGTCATGTATGCCGTGCGGCCAAGCGGCGGCTTTTTGTCCACCAGCACGGACATGATCCTTTGGGACAAAGCATTGACGGAGAAAAAAATCATCCTGAGAAAAGAGAACTGGGAATTATTGTGGACGCCTTTTATCAAAACTTCCGGTAAGGCCGAAAGCAAACAGTTTTACGGCTTTGGCTGGATCATCGACGAATACAAGGGCCATCACCTCGTCACCCATGGCGGTGCCAACGTGGGCTTCCGCTCCAATTATGACCGCTATGTGAATGACGGCCTGTCGATCATTATTCTGACCAATACCGATGAAGCAAATCCCGGTGCGATTACGCGGGCATTGGCTGATTATTATTTCAGGAGTAAGAAGAAGTGAACCGCCCGTTAAGCCAGGTAATCTGTTAAGCCAAGCAAATTTCCCGAAGGATCAGTAAACTCCACGGCCCAGCCTGTTTGTATTTTATAGGGTTCGGTTGTAAATACGATACCCTTTGCTTTCAATTGCTCATAAGATTTTGCTACCGATTCTACTTTGAACCAGGTGGCTGGCTTTGCTGCCGGAAACTTGTTGAGGTCTTTTAAGATGATGGCGGGTTCGTTGTCACCCACGTTGAAAGCGATCATTCCTTTTTCACTGAAATCAAATTTCAGTGTCAGTCCTAATTTATCCTGGTAAAATTTTTTGCTTTCATCAAGGTTAGCGGTGCCCAGAAAGAAATTATCATAGTCGGCTATCTTCATTTCTCTATTAGTTTTTTTATCGATGAGATTGTTTTGTTGCTCAGGTCCCAACCGGATATTTCCCGGTCAACAAGTGCTGCGTGTTTTTTCCTGATATCACGTAAGGCATTGGCAACGGAGCGCAACAGGTATTCACTTTCGCCGGCCTTCGATCGCAACGGCGCAATGAGTTGAATGGCTATCACGGGGTTTTCTTTGAAGAAAGGTCGCCCCGTCCAGATACGGAGACCTTCAACTACCGCCCTCCGGACAGGAGGATTTTTATGGGAGAGCCATTTTTTTATGATGGGTAATGATTGTTCATATCCTTTGACCTGACAATAATAGTCGAAAGCTTTTGCCAGCATTTCCTGCACACGCCAGTTTTCATCTGCCGCCACTTTGGTCTCCAGTATTTTTAACGCCTGGGGATTGTTTACTGAAAGTTGTCCCAATAAATAGGTAGCCAGCATTCTTAGCTGGTAATGTTCATCTTTCAGGCAGGTGTTTGCAAACACCAGGGGATCAACAGTATCGTCTGCCAGTACCGTATCGCCTGCAGCCACAATATGGGTAAACCCGTGTTCGATGCCTTTGATTTTTTCCAATATTTTATTCATCAGCTTCCTTTGTTGCGGCACCAAACCTAGCAGAAAACGACTGCGATGAGTATGACGAAAGTCAGCATAAAAAGTATTCCCGTCATCCGCCGGCAACCTGGTGGCATAAATATTCGCATTTTTAAATAACGAAATATTTCGTATTTTGGTCGTATTCAAACCAACTACCTTATCCAAAAAGAAATACGATGAATAAAACCATGGTATTGGCCCTTTTACTTGTTCTTCCGCATTTTCTCGTCGCGCAAAATAAACCGGTCCGGCCCGATACGCTTGTCAACCGGCTCGGTAATAGTTTCATAGCAGATCCAAAGGCGGCTGGTCTTTCAATCGGTGTATATCAGAATGGCAACAGCTACTTTTACAACTTCGGCACAACGGCCAAAGGCCGGGCGCAGACGCCTACCGAAAATTCACTGTATGAAACAGGCTCCGTTACCAAAACATTTATTGCACTGGTATTGGCCAAAGCGGCGGTTGACAAAAAGGTCGATTTAAACGACGACATCCGTAAATACCTCGATGGTGACTATCCAAATCTGCAATACAACCAGGCGCCCATTACTTTAGCCCAACTGGCCAATGGCACAGCGGGTCTCCCCGATTGGCTGCCCGCTACGCCTGATAAACTAAAAAACGCACCTGCTGATTCGACAGCTTTTTTCAGGGAAAAAATATATGGCGCTTTTACAGCAAAGGATTTTTTTGCTGCCTTACATACCGTTGAATTAGATACCGTGCCCGGTTTCAAAAGAAGACATTCAAATGCCGGCGCTCAATTGCTGGGTTATATCCTGGAGAAAGTATATGGCACATCTATGGATAAACTGATCGCCAGGTTTGTCCTTGTTCCGAATAAAATGAACAACACGTCTTTCCTGGCGTCAGGAAAAAAAAGCAGTTCACTGACAACAGGCTATGGCGAAAAAGGAGATAAAGCTCCTTATTTTAACACGTCTTACATGCAATATGTCGGCGGATTGTATTCTACCACCGCTGATCTTTTAAAATTCATCCGGCTGCAACTTGAACACAAAGATCCGGCAATCATGCTGAGTCAGAAAGAGTCATTTAATGCGGGTTATTACAGCGCTTGTTTAAATTGGTTAAAATATAAACATGAAAATGGTAACCATCAATTGTGGACCGATGGCGGTACGTATGGTTATACCAGTTATGTGGTGTTCTATCCCGAAATTAATAGTGGCGTTGTCCTTCTTGCGAATGTTTCGGATGATTCAATTGCCGGCAAACTGGGCGATATGGCTTACCAGGTATTTGATTATATTCAGAAAAACAGCAGCCGTTGATAGCTGCCGGAAATAGCACCTTTAATAACCGCTCATGCTTAAACTATACAATCTCTTCGGTCTTGCTATATGCTTCATTCTTTGCGCCTGCTCCGCAACTAAACTGACTACGACGGACTTTACTAAATTTCCCGCCACAACCACCTACACAGAAACAAAACTGCTCGATACCGGCCTGCCAATGCCGCAACTGATGACCATCTACAAGGATTCCCTGTTGCTGGTCGTCAACAACATGAACCGCAATCCGCACCATGTGCGCGTTTACGATATAGCAAGTAAAAAAGCCGTCAACAACCTGTTACCCGCAAGCCAGCAAAAAGGCGGCACTCTTTCCTTCATGTCTTTCGGCATTTCCGACAGCCTGGTCTGGATTTTCGATGTGGCAAAGAATGGTTTTATCACAGGCAATATAAATACGCTGTTAACGGGCGACGGCCGCCTGGCATCCTACTCGGAGTATCGAATCAAACCGCAGATCTTTTATTATGATGCGCAGCTCCTGAACCGCAATGAGGCTTTGCTGAGCGGTAATTATGACACGGATGAAAAACTCATCTACATAAATTTTTCAGACAGCACCCGAAATAAAACGTTGCTGTCTTACCACAACGATGCTGCCATCGGTTCATCGAGGTTCAATAAAATGTCTTACGAAAGTTTTATGCTGCTGCGGCCGGATAAGCAAAAACTGATACTGGCAGGCCGTTATACCGACCAGTTTGAATTGCTGGATCTGGTCAATGGAGCCTATAAAAAAGTCAGGGGACCGGTTGGCTTTGCGCCACAGCTTTCGCCTTTCGAAGACAATACCGGCAACACCGTTGCGACACCCGATAACGAAACGCTGTACGGATTTCTGAAGGGACATGCGACAAAACAATTTTTCTACCTGTTGTTTTCCGGCGACCCTGTTAAATCAGCGCGCCGGTTTTATGGCAATAAAATATTGGTGTTCGATTGGGACGGCAATCCGGTTAAACAGATCAGGCTGAAGCGGGACATTGTTAATTTCACAGTGTCGTCCGACGACAAAATGCTCTACACGTTAAACGAAGGCACAAAAGTGGTCAGCGTCGTTGAATTAAAATGATGAGCGCTATTGATTAGTGTAATTATTTATATTTAATAAAGCTGCCGGTCCGGCTAACCTTATCCGGCACACCAGGAAATTATTGTATTCACTGCAAATACTGCCCGACATGAAGAAATACTTCCTTACTTTTTTGATTGCATTACAGTGCCTGGCATTGAAAGCGCAGGAAAAAACAGTTTTGAATATCCGTTATGATTTTTCCTACAAAAGAGACCTGGCCGATACGGCAAATCCATATAAAGCAGAAATGATCCTGTCTACCGGCACATTAAACAGCCGTTATACCACCCCCGATCTCTTCAACCGCAACAGTGCTGCCGCCATCAAACAACGTAAACAACAGGAGGAAAAAGTAACTGCTTCAGGAGGTGGAGGCGCCGCCGTTGCCGTCGGTGGACCCATGCTCATTATCAGCAATGCCGGCACATTGATCAATGAGGAAATTTTTATAAATAAATCAAATTCGACACTTCAGACTGCCGCCAGGATTGGTTTTAAAAACTATCATTTTTCCATTCCCCTTCCCGCCATTAACTGGAAATTAAGTACCGACACAAAAATGATCCTCGGCTACAACTGTCAGAAAGCAGTGGGTGATTTTGGCGGCAGAGCATTTGAGGCATGGTTTAGTCCCGAGCTCCCCTATGCTTTCGGTCCCTGGAAGTTGAATGGCTTACCCGGATTAATCCTCGCCGCCAACGACAGCAAAAATGAACTATCCTTTCTTGCCCGCGAGATTACAAAAAATGAAGATCCCGAAGAGCTGGTTACGCCTTATATGAATCTAGGTCGCAGTATAGAAGTGAAACCAAAAGACTATTATAAAATCACGAAAAGTTTCGCCACCGATCCTGCGGCTATCATTGAAGCGCAAATACCGGGAGCGCCGGTAAGTATCCGCAACCCGGATTCGCCGGGCAATACCACTATCAAAAAAATAGCCAGATACAATCCCATGGAAGTAAAATAGATCACGCCTTTTCAGCAATGCGCTACCAAAACCTGCTATACTGCTTCTTCCTTTTATGCACCCCTGTAATGCTTCCTGCGCAGGAGCAGAAAGCCTATGTGGGTACCGTGTCAGATTCTATTCATGGCATTCCTTCGGCCAATGTATTTATTGTCAATGCAGAATCCGTGCTGGTAAGTTTTGCGCTCACGAATGAACAGGGAAATTTTCAACTGACGCTCTCCAAAACGCTGATGCAGCAACCGCTCTGGATCGAAGCTACCAGTATGGGCTATAAAAAAGAACGGATAAAATTTGATCCCGAAAAACAACGCTACACTTTTATCCTGACGCGGGAGACTGTTTTTCTAAAAGAGGTAACGGTTACCAATCGACCGAAACTTCAGCAACTGGGCGACACGCTGCGGTATATCGTATCGAGTTTTGCGCAAAAAGAAGACCGCAGCATCGGCGACGTTTTGCGCCGCATGCCGGGCATCAAAATAATGGACGACGGCACCATTTATTACAACGACAAACAAATCGATAACCTATACATACAGGGGGATGACCTGATGAGCGGAAGGTATGGCGCGGCTACAAAAGTGATCCGGAAGGAAATGATCAGAAGCGTGGATGTTATCCAGAACCACCAGCCGATCAAAGTTTTAAAAGACAAAGTTTTTTCCGACAAGGCTTCGATCAACCTGGTACTGGCGGATGAAAATTCGGTTAAGGTTTCGGTTGCAGGCAGCATCGGGTTAGGCCTTCCCAATCTTTACGATATCAGCGCCAATACCATTTTGCTGAATAAAAAAATAAAATCCATCAACCTGGCTGCAATCAACAATGCGGGTAATGATTACAGCAGCCAACTGAAATCCCAGGGAAGCGGCAACATGGCCGGCAGCATCGACAAGGATCTTCCCGATCTGCCTTTATCCATATCATCTGCCGCCTTACCGAATATTGCCCGGCAGTATTATTTCGATAACAGATCCCGGATATTCAATCTCAACAACCTGTACAACCTGAAAAACGGTTTTCAGCTAAAAGCCAACGCGCAGGTATTTAACGACCTGAACCGTTTTGCGTACAGCGGTACCACGCAAAACTTTGCCGGTGGTGACACCATCATTTTCCACGACAATGAACGCATTAAAAACAGTCCGAAAGCATTCAACGGATCAATACAGCTATCCGCCAATAAAGAAAAATTTTATTTCAATAACGTAACGCAATACCGTTCCTGGGTGGAAACCAACTCCTCGCAGGTCCGCTTTAACGACAATGCCTTTTCGCAGGGACTGCGCAACAGGCGATACGAATGGAGCAACGACTTCCATTGGATGCCGGCGTTAAAATCAAAAACCATCCTCGAACTCAGATGGCTGCTGAAAACCGCGACCAGCAACAACAAGCAGTTAACCTTGTATGACGGATATATCAGCAGCATCAGCGGACACGAAGGTTTGCATGACAGCATCATGCAACAATTAAGAGACCCGGTATCTTTATCGCATGTGTACCTGTCGGGCAAAAGAGCGATGCGCTGGGGTACGGTTTATCAAAATGCCGGATGGATCATGGAAGACCATCTGATGCGTTCTTCCCTGTTGTTCTCGGATAACGGGTCGATTACTTCTTATTCGGGTGATGATGGCAATCATCAAAACTGGCGAAGCAACCAATATTATGTAAGCACCGGTGTGGATTTTAAACAAAAAAAGTGGAGCGGAACGATACAACTGCCCGTGATCTGGCAGCAGGTCCGCGACATACAAAAATATTATGGGCTCGATAATTCCGTGAGCCGCTTCAGGTTCAACCCCAAAGGATCAGTCCGTCACCAATTTGACCTGGAAAAACAAGCTTCACTGAATTACAGTTACACGACCATCTTTGGCGACTTTACGGATACCTATATCGGAAGCGTGCTTAAAAATTACCGCAATCTTTCTTCAAGCCAGGGAGTGTTACCCTTTAATAAAGTACATACTACGTCACTCAACTATGGTTCGCAGAAATCGATCAGGCTGTTTTTTTTCAATGCCGATCTGAGCTATACGCGTATCAGTGCCAATACGCTGCTGGCCTCGGCCATCACGGATAGCATTGAGCAAACGGTATTGATAAAAGAAGACAATACACAGGAACGATGGTCGGCCAATGCGGGAGTGAGCCAATTCATTTTTCCGGTAAAACTCAATATGAGCGTAAAGATTGGTTACCAGTTTTCGTCCAGCAACGTGGTATTGAATAATCAGCCCGCCGCGATCAACAATCAGATCCTTTCGGGCTCTTTGCAATTCACCAAACGCTTTTCAAATATCATTTCATTGGAATATACGGGCAGGTATGTGCAGGTAAAAGTCTTTTCGGCTGAGAGTGCTTCCATGCAACCACAAAAAGTGCAGAGCCTGAACCATACCATTAAAACCTCTTTTATTCCGGATAAAAGGCTGTTAGTTGATTTTGTAATCCGGAATGCCATTCAAAAAAACAACTTTCTTACGCAGGGATACTTTTTCTCCGATGCCAAAATCAGGTATACCTTTTCGAAGAAAAAATTTGACCTGAACATTGACGGTTATAATCTTTTCAATGTAAAAAAATATACCTATTTCAATGCCGACAGCTACCGGCTTATATCAAACAATTATCTGCTGAGAGGACGAATGATCATGGCGAAAGTGGATATTTATTTTTAAACGTATACAGCATGCGGCTTTTATTGTTATTGATTGGTATATTCCTTTTTACCACTGGTTTTGGTCAGACAGACCGTTTTTTAAAGCAACTGACTATTTCCTGGAAACAATACCCGGCCAACCATTTTAATATATATGTAGAAGAAGAGCGATATGCCGATCAGCATATTGAACTGGTTAAACAGGAGTTGGAAAATCAAAGAACCGGGATCATTGATTTTCTGGAAAACAAAAACTTTACCGACACCGCTCATATTATTATTGTTGATACAAGAGAAAAAATAAAAAAGATCCTCGGATTTGAGGCGCAGGGATTCGCCATTCCGGAAAACAATACCGTTGTTTTCTTGTACAGTCAGGACTATTCACTGGCAACCAAACATGAGCTTACGCATTATTACGCTTTTCATATATGGGGGAGGCCGGCCGACAACTGGTTCAGCGAAGGATTAGCGGTGTATAATGATAACAAATGGAGCGGCTACCAGATCGACTCGCTGAGCAAACATTTAAAAGACAATAAAAAGCTTTACCCGCTTTCGGTTTTATCCAGAAAATTTCATTCCCTGAATGCCATGATCGCCTACCCGCAGATCGGGAGTTTCACGGGATACCTGTTGTTGAGCTATGGCAAACCAAAACTCCGGGAGTTATGGACAAAAGGATTCGGGGAAATAAAAAAGATTTATGGAAAGTCGTTGAAAGACCTGGAGAAAGACTGGCTGAACAGCCTGGATCATCTCCTTTCTGTCAATATCGATTACAGCAATCATTTGTAATAGCCATCAGAAAGGATCGGACCATTTTACATCGCGGTACACATTTGTCCCGGAGAGTGTTCTGATAAAGGCCGTAATGGCATTTATCTCCGCCGGGGTGAGATTAAGGCGCTGTCCGTTGCCGCCGGGTGTGAGCCTTGGATCGAGGTTGGTATTACCGGCAGCTATCACGATATTGTTATAATGCCCGATTACATTTTCCAAAGTGGTAAAGACACCTGAATGCATAAAAGCGCCATTTGAATTGCCTGCCGCACTTACTGCGTCGCGCAGCGTAGGCGATTTGGTATTGGTCAGCTCCGGCGCTCCGGCCGCGTTATTGAGTTTGCCGGTGATGCCATTATTCCTGGTATTAGGATCGATATCGAATTCGGGTGCCCGGTGGCAGCCCTGGCAACCCGCGCCGCCCGCTATCCTGCTACCGCTGGCATCGAATTGAGGAGGCTGCAAAAAAAGTTGCTTTCCCTGGTTCTCCTGGGCCGTAAAATTGGGAAAAGGATTGTTATCGTTCCCTGCCACGGCTTTGCCTGCATCGTACTTGCTGTCGAACGACTGAATGCTTCTGATAAAGGTGGCGAGACATTCCTGCATGCGTTGTTCAGTGATGGTGGAGTTGCCATAAACGAACTGAAACAACTCTTTGTAATAATCAATGGCGCTCAATCTTTGTATAAGCACATTGATATCGGGGCGGCCGTTTTGCCCGCTGAATCCCATTTCCGCATGATCCTGGATGGGTCTCGTAGTCTGCGCTTCGAGGGTTGCTGCTCTTTCATCCCAGAAAAAATGTACTTCGTCCGAAAAGCGGCTGTTGACTAATCGCATCGAATGCCGGGCCGACACACCGCTTTGTACACCGGTACTGACCAGTTCGTTATCACCGAATGCAAAAGCTTGTTTGTGGCAACTTCCGCAAGCAATACTATTATCTACACTCAGGTTTTTATCATAAAACAAAACCCGGCCCAAAGTGGCTTTCGCGTTGGTTATCACATTCCCACGGGTATTGTCCTTATTGATATAACCCGGAATTGCCTGGCTGGCATAGTTGAGTAAATTATCAGGATCGATCCGGGTACCGAATTTCGCCCGGATGGCCGTATAAGCATTGCCGGAATCCGTATTGTCATGCCGTGTGCAGGCATAGCCGGCTATCATCAGGCCGGCGATTAAAGTAATAACAGCGACTTGTTTCATAAGCAGCGTGTGGTGGTATTGAAAATGGTGGGTGGACAGTTTATCCTGAAACATATCAGAATCCTGTTAAAGTATAAAACAGACCTGGAAAATGCAAGGAGGTTTAATACGGATGGAAAGAAGGAGCGGAGTATATGATTTATATCAACCGGGCTGTCGGTTTTTGCCGGAACTGAAGGGGCTGGAGGGATTGGGGAGGTGAATGAACTCTGCAGGCCAACGATCATGCATGGGTAAAATCCTTACAATAATCAGTTTAATAACAATGCTATTTTTAACTGAGTCTGTTAGTTTTGCAATTGTCGACTCTAATCGTGTTCAAACAATTAGGATGCTTAAAATGAAGCCAATTTTTGACTTAACCCTTCATAATATACTTAATGAAAGATTAGCCAGGCTTGAAGCGCATTTCAATGCTGATGTAATTTTTTATTACGGTTCAATTGCCGATTCATTAGAAAAACCTTTCCGGGACTTCATTGAGGATTTAAAAAACGATACTGTTAAACACGAGACACTCTGCATCATCCTCAACACTCCGGGAGGAAGTGCCGAAACCGTGGAAAAACTTGTTAAGATTACCAGACATCATTATCAGGAGGTATATTTTATCGTGCCCGATGCAGCTTATTCAGCAGGAACAATATTTTGCATGTCAGGAGATAAAATATACATGGACTACTCCTCGTCGCTCGGACCTATCGACCCACAGGTTTTTAATGGAAAAAACTGGGTGCCCGCACTGGGATATCTTGACAAAGTTGAAGAAATGATTAATAAATCTGCCATCGGTCAATTAACACAAGCCGAACTGCTCATGCTTAGGGAACAAGATCTGGCTATGTTGCGCCGTCATGAGCAAGCCAGAGATTTAACGATTGCTTTATTGAAGGAATGGCTGGTAAAATATAAATTTAAAAACTGGAATATACATAAAGACGGAACAGAAGTGACTCCCAGACAAAAAGAAGACCGGGCTAAAGAAATAGCGAAAGATTTGGGAGACAACAAACTTTGGCATTCCCATGGCCGATCCATTGGTGTAGAAGCGCTGAAAACTATTTTAAAACTTAAAATTGAGGACTACTCCGCCGACTCAGAACTAAAACCACTCATACGAGAATACAATGACCTGATTTGTCAGTATATACTTCGGAATGGCTCCGAGTTTTTTTTACATTCAAGGAAATTCATTTAAATTTGCCCTATGAGCTTACTCAATAAAAAAGTTCAGGAGACTATAAAGGCTGAAGAACTGAAAAACTCCAATGACTCCAACTTCCGGGAACTTCAGCAATTGATTGACGATATGAAAAGGCTCGGCATCGACAAAAAGCCTGCTTATACACTTCCGCTTGCCGATACAATAGGGAAAAGTTATTATTCGTCTTTGAATAAGGTACAACATTAAGTGACGATATAGACTGTAAATAAACGATAACTCCCTCTACTTCATATTCCCTAACAATTCCACCGCTTTCTTAAAGTCCGGTTTCTTCGCCACTATTTCTTCCAGCAATGTTTTTGCCTTTTGCTTTTCATTCAGCTTAACATAAGCAGTAGCCATTTCATACCAGAGTATTTCATTGAACGCGTAGTGAGGTCTTGCCAGTTCCGTAATGGCCAGCCCCGCTCTGATATCGTCATCAAGGGCTGTCTTATCAATCAACCGGTAATAACCGTATACCGCTATTAATTCAACATCATATTTTTCTTTTGCCGCAGCCAATTCTTTTCCGGCCCACTCCTGTTCCCCATTCAACACCCTTTTTACCAAATACATACTCGCCTCATCCGTATACCACTTGCGTGCTACCGGTTTTCTGCCCATAGCCGTTACTAATGCTTCCGCCATAGCTGCTGTTGAATAAGGATTCTGTCCACTGATAATATTCCCCGAAACCACCACATAAGGCAGCATCATCGGTCCTTGTTCGTACACTGCTTTGCGCTCTTTCAATTTGTCTTCCAGCATAAACGGAAACTCTTTTACCCATTTTTTGCCAAACAACTCTTCTTCCTTATTGGAAAAGCCGGTGATTTTGTAATTCTGCACCAGGTATGTACCTGCAGTATCTTTAATGGCTACCAGGGCAGCGGCTCCGTGGCACACGGTTGCGATATAAGTCCCTTTTCTTTGCTTAACCGCCGACAAAAAATCCTGAAGTGACGGATCATAAGGCAGGTCAAACATCGCCCCTTTGCCGCCAACAATATAAACTGCATCATAGTTTGCAGGCTTTAATTTGGCTGTCGGAAGAGTGGCGGCCAGCATGGCCATTGCTTTTTTATCCTGTATCACGGCCTTATTGTAGGGCTTCTGCCGGTTGAACTCATCGGGCTGAACCGGCCCTCCTTTCGGACTGGTCACTTCCATATCAAATCCATTGTTCTTAAATACCAGGTAGGCCTGCGAAAATTCATCAAACTCATAGCCGGGACGCGTCATACCACTGTCTTTACCATATCCGCTCACAACGATCAGGAGTTTTGGATTCTTTGTTTTTAACTGTGCCGCTGCCGGATAGTACGCACCGGCAAGCGCTATCACTAAAGTGAGTCTGCATAAATATTTTCCGATCATGGCAAGAGATTATAAAAATCAGGATTTTGTTTTCTTTCTTACAAGTTTTAATACAAGAATGATAGCGAAATATAACAATGCACAGGCCGCCAGCATAAGGGGAATGAACCAGAAACCCAGTACTTCTTCCCCTTTGTCGCCGCGAATAAAACCGAAATCGCTCCGGCCATTGCCAATAAAATAACCGGTATCGGCGGGGAACAATATTTTCAGAACAATCAGTACCGGGAAACAAGCCAATACCAGTGTAAACAGCGAAAGAATAACATATACCACACCATTCTGCAGGTTAAGCCGCAAAGCCTGTAAAAGATGCCTGAGGCGAAAAGTCTTCAATGCCTGATCGATCTTGCGAACGGCTACTATTTCTTTCAATGCATGAGCCGGTTCTCCCAATGCCTCAAGTACCGAGAGCAGGTTCTCCGCTTCAGAACTACCCTTCTTTTGCTGCATGTGTTCATAGATATGACTATTGATCTCCATCAACACATCTTCCCTGTCCGCAGGCGATAACAGTATCAGTGCTTTTTCGCAACGGCGTATATATTCGGCATATAGGGTGCCCGCCGTATCGGTAGTGAAGGCTATCGGCTTCATAGTTCACTCAGATTAGTAAAGAGACGTTGTATTACCTGCTTCATTTCTTTCAGTTTTTTCTTTCCTTCCGGTGTCAGGGAATAATATTTCCGCGGAATTCCCGATCCCTGTTCCACCCAACGAGACTGCAGCAGACCATCTTTGGTCATGCGCGTGAGCATGGGATAAATGGTGCTTTCTGTAACCTCAAACGATGCTGCGGCTTTCAGCTCCACGATCAATTCATAACCATACTGTTCCTTCCGCTGAATGATATGAAGTACAAAAAGCGGCAGCAGCCCTTTGCGAAGCTGCGTATCCCAGTTTTTAATAAAATCGCTTTTCACATTACGAAGTAAAGAAAAAAAAGTAATACATCGCATTACGATGTATTACTTTTTTTTAGGTATACATGTTTGCGGGCTGAGAAAGTAAATTGTCTACCTTTCCTGAAACAAAACCAACCCGAATGAGTGCTGAGCAAACCAACCCCAACGAAGAAAAAACCGTGCTGGCCGATCACATGAACGAGATCCGGCAGATCGAAATAGAAGGGTATGAATTAGGTGTGAAAAAAGCGCGCAATGCCCTGTTCTGGGCCGGTGGCCTGATCTTCGCCGGGGAAATGATCCAGATGTTCAGACTTGGATATGGCTTCGACGTCGCCATGTTTGGCATTGCGGTATTTGAAGCAGCCGTGTTTGTCGCACTGGGATTGTGGACACGTAAAAAACCTTATACCGCCGTGCTAACGGGCCTGGTCGTATTCCTGCTGTTTATCATCCTGGCCGCACTCGTGGAGTTTAACGACTGGGGAGCCGAAGGTTTTTTCAAATCGCTTTTCAGAGGCATCATTGTTAAGGTGGTGATCCTGGCAGCACTTATTAAAGCAATCAGCGATGCGCGCGCTTTGCAGACGGCTAAGAATGAAAGGTTCTGATAACTGCTTCGGAGGAGCATTATAGAAGATCAATTCATAATGATGTCTCCTTGTATTACTATGTTTTCTGAACTTATTTTACTCACCACTGGAACGTCTAAGTAATAGCTTTACAAGCTCATCTATATCCGTCACATTACTGTCCGAATTCGCCCCGTAATCAAACTCAGAGAAATGTTTGATTTGAATATATTTAAGCAGGCATGGCGTATTATTTTCTTTATTATCTTCTAAAAATGTAAACTGAGTATCTTCATCCAATTCAGAAAAAACAACATCCACCTCCTTATATTGAAAATTAAAATACTCTTCGAAGCTATAATAACTTTTTTGGCTTGCTGTTTTATAAACTTGCCAACCAGCTGCTTTTAAAATAGCAAGTTTTCTCGCAAGCAGTTCCTGCTTTGAGTTTTTATAATTAATCTCTATCGCAATTTTATTAAATGGGTTGGCGAAGTGCAAAACAGTCGACTCTGTTAAAGGATACATTGGATACAAGGGAATACCCATAAACTTTATATCCTCGAAAACCCGGAGAGCTACCGGATTAAGAAGTTTGTCCCAGCTTTCAATTTCATAATAGGGAAGTTTATTTACTCCAGTATCAAGAGCTCTCCGATACCAGTAGTCATATCGCTCTTTTACTTGGACAAAATTAATATCCTTATGCATTTCCTAAAGATATTATTCGCCTTCTTTTTGCTAAACAAAACTTATCCATCAATGTGTATAAGTTTCACGGTTACGTTATATTCACCACCATCATCCTTTATCACTCCTTTAACACCCGCACCAATATGCTTCCGTCCGTTGCCTTTGGACAGGAAGTTGTTTCCGGTAAAGTATCCAATGAAAAAGGCCTGTTCCGTTTAACCTGGTCGGGGAAGTCGAACAACGATTCGCTGGTGGTTTCTTTTATTGGTTATGCCGAACAACGAATAGCCGTAAACAGCCAGGAGAATTTTAGTATCCCGATGAAGCCTGCTACCGCTCTGTTGGAAAACGTAACTATCACCAATATAACCGCACTCGATCCCGGAAAACTATTGGCAAACACCGCTTATCACACACTGCTTTTATCGTGTACCCTTAGGAGCCGTATTTGCTATTTTTAATTCCGGCTAGGTAAATTTGCTATTTTCGCGTCGCGATCAAAACTATTACCTCAAGCAGCCTCTGTTTTTTTATGAAAAAAATCCGCCTGTACCATGTCATTCTATTTGTCTTTATCATTGTAGGATTCGGCGCCTGCACCACTGCCCGTAAAGTTGACAAATGGGTTGGCAAACATTATGGACCGGCCGTTCCGCAGAAAATAAAAAGTTCTGATTATATCAGTTTTGAGATAGAAAGTCCTGTTGCCTCACCTACCGCATCAGAAACAAAGAAAACCAAAAAACAATTAGTTCCTGCCTTATTGTACTGGCAATGGAAAAATGAAACCACCTCCACACTGAATCCATTCTTGCAGATGCAGCAATTCAGCAATAGTTTTGTTGCACAGGCAAATGCAAAAAAATTACAACAACGCCTCGATGGCGGTTCGGTTAAACTTACGGTAAAATCTCACCCTGCTGATTTCAAAATGCACGAAGATGGTTGGTTCGTGTTCATTCTAATCTATTACATTTCAGGCGAAAAAATATACGTAGAACCGGCGAATGAGAACTTTAGCGTGGACTATACGTGTACCCTTGGTTCGGGTGAAGTTAAAAAAGGAACGATCAGCGTCCCTAATCCAAATAAGGCAAAAGCCCCACGCTTCTTCCAGAGTCTCAAAGGCGCCATCAATGAATACCTAACCTTAAATGACACCTATACCAAACAACTGGCAAAAGACCTCTTAGATAAACTACTCATCGAACTTGTCGATCCTGTGAATACAGGCAACTGAGAAATACCTATGCTCTTGCCGGCATCCCACTGAATAATTTGATAAAACATTACAATTCATTGTTTGGGCTTCCACCAAAATTTCAACAAAGATGGCTGATAAGAATAGAGGCCTTTTGCTCACCTGCCGGAATTGTAGTGACAATCCAAAGCCAGACATATTTTGCAAATGTCTGGTTTCAAAAATGGTTTTAAAAAAGCAAACTTAGTGCTCCGTGAGCTCCACCCATCCTTCCGTTCCATTAACCCGTATCCGCTGACCATCTTTGATCAATTGCGTGGCGTGCTCCACACCTACAACAGCAGGCAATCCATATTCACGGGCGATGACCGATCCATGTGTCATTAAGCCGCCCACTTCAGTCACGAGCCCTTTTACCAATACAAACAAAGGCGTCCAGCTCGGATCGGTGAAGGCTGTCACGAGAATATCACCTTCTTCCAGATCGGCTTCTTCCATGTTCATGATCACACGCGCGCGTCCTTCGATGATACCTGATGAAACGGCCAGGCCGGCCAACGCATCAGGCGGAACACCCTCCCGGTTATACCGGCCATTGATCACCTCACCCTCAGAGGTCATGATGCGAGGGGGCGTAAGCTTTTCATAGTTTTTATACTCCTGCTTTCGTTCATCGATGAGTTGATAATTCAGGTATTGCGTACTCACTACTTCCAGTAGTTCATCAAAACTCAGGTAATAGATATCCTGTTTATCCTTAAGCACGTTTGCCCGTACCAATCGATCCGCTTCCTGCAATAAGGCTTGTTTGTAAATAAAATAGCAGTGGACGAGGTGATACTTGGGATACTCGCGGTATCCGGCAAAACTGCGCACCAGTCCGATCATGCGTTTTGTTTCTTCTATCTTTTGTTCTGCATCCGGCATTTGTTTCAGGCGCGAGAAGATTTTCTCTTCTTTACTCTGCGCCTGCTTCCGTCCCTGCTCAAACCTCCGGTAACCTTCCCCCGGCGGCAGGTTGCGGATATTACTCAAGATCAGCGGCACCAATGTCAATGGCTTCTCGCTCCAGCGTGTCCGCGTGATGTCGATCTCGCCGGTGCAGCGCATACCGTATTTATCCAGGTAGTTTTGTATCGCATCCCGCGCTGCGGCACCTCCCTCGATCGCCGGCAGCACTGCTAAAAAATTATCGTCTGTCGTTTCCTGCAGATAATCGATGACAGCACCATACGGACGAATCACATCTGCCACATGTAAAAGTTCAAGCCCCATTTCGGATGTGATATTATTGGGAGCGGATTGTGTAAGAAGATCGGCGACATTCTTTTCTCCAAGCCACTCCTTCATCTTTTCGTTGAGCCACACACTTGCATCCATCGCCGCCAGGATCAATGTCATGCTTTGCTGGTCACCGATTGTCTTTACCAGCAGGTGCAAGTCTTCCCGGATAACAGCAAGCAGCGAGGTTCCGGATTTGCCTCTCAGTTTTTGTTTCAATGCAGCGATTTCCGTCTCGCATTTCCGGATCAATTGCGCTGCAATTGTGGGATCATTTTCCAGTTTGTTGCGATAGCCTTCCGTGGAAATGACTTTCTCCTCCCCGGCATTTTTTTCTTTTACCTGAATAAAATCGTTTCTCTCCAGCAAGCTTTCCAGGGCATCTTTGATCAACAAATCAAATTGCCCCATGGTCTCGATCATCGTTTTCTGCAAAGTGGGTATGGCCAGTGCCTGCGCAATATCCACGAACATTCTTCCTCCAGCCGCGTACATTGGGCGGGGTGTAATGAGTTGCCGGAAGGAAATGCCCAATGGCAGCATCACATCCGTCATCATCTGCTGATGGCCAACAGATATGTACACATGTTTTTGATCATCGTTCACTATGGGTAGGGGAAACAGGGTGGTGATGGGACGGCTTTGTACAATATAAAGCTGATCGTCTTGTATACACCATTCAATATCCTGCGGACTACCGAAATGCGCTTCGATCTTTCTACCTGCCTGTTCAAGTTGCAATACTTGTTCGTCTGACAGCGAAGAAAGATTTTGTTGCCGGGTCGTAAGTTGGTTTATTGTGGTTCCACCGTCTTTCAATGGATTAACAGCCACTGCTTTCTTCGCAATCTTTTTATCGATGATCCTGCCTTCACGGACTTTAAAGTTGTCAGCATTGACGAGTCCCGACACCAGGGCTTCACCCAGGCCGAAGCTGGCGTCGATGGATATTACTTTTCTGTTGCCCGTCACCGGGTCGGCCGTGAAGAGAGTTCCCGCTACCTGTGGCATTACCATTTGTTGAACGATGACCGCCAATTGTACTTTACGGTGATCGAATCCGTTTTGGTTGCGGTAGATGACGGCACGTTCCGTAAACAACGAAGCCCAGCAGCGGCTGATGTGCCTGATGATTTCCTCCTTATCAATGATATTTAAATAAGTATCCTGTTGTCCCGCGAAAGAAGCGGAGGGCAGGTCCTCAGCTGTGGCACTCGAGCGAATGGCATAAGCCATTCCTTCCGTGAGTTGTTTGTTAATCGCTGCAACGATTTCATCCGGTACGACGACCGTTTCGATTGTATCGCGTATTTGTTTACTCAACGTTGTGAGCTGCCGGAGATCGCTGGCTGAAGTAAGTTGATCCAGCAATTGCTGCAATGGTGGTGTATCGATAATTTCCCGATAAGCTTCCGTCGTTACACAAAATCCATCCGGCACATTGATCCCGTTGATAGTGGAAAGTTCGCCGAGGTTAGCGGCTTTACCACCGGCCAGGCCGGTTTGTGTTTTATCCAGTTGCGCAAGCACTAAAACAAATGAAGACATAAAATTTATTGGCTGATGAGGAAGAAAAGTACACCAATTGCCGTGCCTTTCTGTAGTGGAGATGCCAATAAATTTTTGAAAAGAGAGATTGAAAAGAGTGTCTTTGTAAGGAATACAAATTAGCGTGATGGATTGTTCGGTTTGCATGAAAAAAGTGGCCGGTTTATAAGAAGCGAGGTCACCGTGGAATAATATCTAATGCTACAAACCCTAAGCATCGATTTTTTTTTAACCATAATTAACCTTGCTTTCCGCGCAAAGACCAATAGTTTTATTGCCACCTCAATCTTTGCTTATGAAATTCTTTTTCCTGCTCCTGTTTTTCATTTGCGCAAAGCTGCATGCACAGATAGACCAACTGGTGCAATACGATTACAGGGTTACCTACGATTATACTTTTCAACCCGACAAACAGGATTCCACCATTATCGTTACAGAAACCATGTTCCTTGAAGCTGGCCCGCTGTATTCAACCTTTTGCAGTTATAAACTTTTCCAACGCGATTCGGTCATCCATGCGATGGATGAATTGATGAAGAATAGTTCGTCTCCACCGATGATGCCAAGAATGCCGCCACCACTGATTCACTATAAGCTATTCAAGGAACATCCGGAACAGCAAATGTATTATGCAACAGCTTTCGGCGTCAAGCGGGCAAGCTACCATGAAACACTGCCCGTATTCAACTGGCAATTGGAAGAAGGTGAAGATTCGATCGCAGGTTATACATGTAAAAAAGCTACCACTTCCTTCGCGGGTAGGGATTATATTGCCTGGTATACACCCGATATCGCCATCACAGACGGGCCTTATAAATTTTACGGATTACCAGGTCTTATTCTTGCTGTTTACGACAACCGGCAACAACACAAATTCACGGTCACTTCCATTGAAAAAAAGCCAAGGGCAGTCATGCTGACCAAATGGAAGGGCATGTATATGCAGAACTTCTCCAACAAAGAGGAATTCACAGCTTACGCTGATAAGCTGAAAGCAAACCCGGCTTTGATGTATGAACAGGATATGATCAAGGTTTCGCAGGAAATGACGGACAGGGTTGTGGAGAATACAAAAAGGGCCCTCGCGCGCTTTACCAATCCGCTTGAGTTGTATTAATACGCGATAATGAAGAGATGATAAAACCTTAAAGAATTACAATTTTCTTTACCACCTGAAATCCTTCTCCCGAGAACTGCCCGATATATATACCCGGTTGCAGATGCGTAAGGTCGAGACGCAGGATGGCGTTGCCGGTTCTTCTTTCCCGCACGCGGCCCTGCATATCGGTAATGACAATATCACTGATCGTATGGTCTCCCGACTGCAACGTGATAACACCTGAAGAAGGATTCGGCCACAGGTTGATCGTTGTTGCAGCGGGATTGACAGGTATCGTAGCTGTACTCAGTTCATATTGACGGAAGAAGCGCCACATTTCCTGCCCCGCATTGAAGTCCATACATGTTTTGCCTAATAGGGTAAATATTTTAATACCCGGCCAGGTATGACCGCCACCATTTACCCGCCAATGTTCCACCGTGTGTCCGTTAACGCCGCCACTATATACAAACCGGTCGGCCGTCACATTGTCGGCTGTATTGCTGTCAGGAATGCGGGTAACTACCGGCGTAGCAGAACATCGGTTCTGGTTTACCCAAAACTGTGTTACTGCCTGAATAGATTTGGAAGATGAATTGCCGTTGTAAGGATTGAGCGGATCACTTGTGCCATGTATATGGATCGTTGGCGTAGGATGCGACGGGTTGCACGACCCGTACATATCCGTAGACATGGAACCCGTAACTGAGCCAACCGCGGCAAATCGGTTGCTCTTGCAGGCCAGGTAATAACTCATGAATCCTCCGTTAGACATTCCCGCGCTGTAGATACGTTTTTGATTAATATTATAACGGGCGGAGATGGTATCGATGATTCTTTCCAGGAATCCGACATCATCAACGGTTGACCCGGCAACATTTCCATAGTTCCAGAATCGTTGCTGCAGTAAAGGCTGTATGCTGCCGTCGGGATGAACGACAATAAAACCCGCAGTATCCGCAATAGGCCGGAAGTCGCGGTTCTCAGCCTGATCGGCTCCATCCTTTCCCAAACCATGCAGATTAAACACCAGGGGAGCCGGACGTGAAGGATTATAAGACGCGGGTACGTAAAAGGAATAAGTTCTGGTAATACCTCCATGTACAAACGAGCCATTTATGGTGGTTTGCGCACTTGCGTCGCAGGTAATGAATAAGCAGATGAGCAGGATTAGTAAGGGCATACGGAAGTTTTAACGATTATAATCAGCAAATATTTTGCCATGCCGTGTGTTGTGCACGGGACAATGATTTTTATCTATATTAGCGTTCAATGAAACTTATTTTCAAGGCTGGCGGATTGCTTAAAATATACTTTGCTGTGAACATGATCAATCTGCTTATATTCTCAGGGATATTGTCTGTCATCGCAGATCATTTATTTACCGGCACGGGACTGCTGATATTGCTGTTGATACTAGTTATTCTGACCATTTGTGTTGCTGTCAATGCGATCGCATTTCAACCCGGAGGCAAAGTAGCATCTTTTTTCCGGCGCAAAGCCAGGTTAAACTCCATCTATTTCATCGAAATGCTTCTGCTGATTGTATTCCTGATTTTGTTCTTGTTTATGCTAAGAGCAGATGTTGAATACGGAGTAGGGCAATGGGAATTGGGAAAACCCCAGATAGTATCTGTGTCTTCCGCCCACAGCAGCGATCTGACGGATTTTATCTGCTGGAATCTCTTTGTGGCAGCGCTTTCGTGTGTATTGATTTTGTTGGGTATTGATAAACTGAACCTATCCGACAGCAAACCTTGAAAAACACCAGGGTTCGAGTATCACGAACCATGGCAGGTAAACCGCTATACCCTAGGCCGAAGCTTCGGCCCTACACCTTAAGCCTTATACCTTCTCTCTTTACCATTCAATCTCCCACTGACTTTTATCATTCACAAAATAATTGAGCCCGTTGCTCATGTGCTGCAGCTCCTTGCCATCTTTACGGATAGTAGTTTTGGAGGCATACACCCTTACGCCGTTGTTCTCACGGGTGAGATAATTGATCAATGCAGCTAATGTGGGCGGCAGATCGTGCAGCCATTGCCCATCCTCCTCTTTTACAAATGCCTGGCTCATACTTATTGATTTAAACAGTACAAACCTACACTCAAAAAATGATGCCGGAACTGCTCAGTCTACCGCCACCGTTATTTTATTCACCCATACCTGCTGACGGTCAAAGAACTGCTGAAACCTTTCCGCCATCAATTCCTTTGAATAGTCAACTTTACCGCTAAATAATTCCTTCCCGTTTACAACTATCCGCACAGGTTGCGACAGATCTACCATCAGCGGAGAAATATACACTGTCACTTCCGTTACCTGCGATGTGGTTAAGGTGAATGTATTATCGAAGTATCCGGCTTTAGCCTGGCCAATCTTATTTCCGTAGCGGTAATTTCTTTCCGTTCCATCTGTACCGAATGTCTCAACAGAATCCGTTCGATGCCAGGGTTCTGGATTCTTCTTCGTATCGACTTTTATTTGCAGCCAGTCTATGCCGTGGAAGTCTTTATAATTTTCCTGTGATACATAAGTAAGGGAAGCAGGAAAGGGATTACGCGTTTTTGTCTGCATGTGCGTAAATACCCATGGCAGAACTTCTGCCTGGTAAGGATGATAAAAATGCTTCTTACCCGACATAAACCGGTAATTCCAGTCGCCGCCGAGTTTTGTTACAAAAGCAGCTTTACTTTGAATGCTGCGGCTGTCGGTCAGTTGATCTTTTTCCGCCACAAACGATACCAGCGGACGATTGATCATGTTATAATATTCCGGCGGGCTCACAAACATCCCATTGATCGCATAAAAGCACGCAAAAGGAGTCGATACATAACCGGCAGCGTTGTATACTGTTTTACCGCCGTCGGAGAATCCTGCCAGGTACACTTTATTATCGTCCACATTGAATAACTTTTTCGTTTCAGCCACTATGGCGTTGAGATGTTTGTATCCATAGTATCCGTAGATCGCGAGTTTGCTATCCAGTACGGGAAATATCTCTATAACATTTTGCTGATCGAGGTAGGCAAATGTGGGATTGTCCTTCACTATTTCACGCGCATAATCAACCGGCGCTTGTTTGCGTGACAACCAGCCGCCTTTAAAATAAACCAGCACGGATGTCTTGTGCGCCGGATTGTAGTTTTTAGGGACATAAATCAACACAGGCACTTTATAATTGGTATCGAGCGTCACATTAAACTCACTGATGATTCCGGTTTTCGAAAGCCGCGGATAATCGTTCCATTGAGTTAATAAGCGGTAAAGTGAATCGCCTTTAATAGCCGGATCGGCTACATACTTATTGATTTTTTGCAGTGATCGTTTGGTATCCAACTTTGCTGATGACGCTGCTACAGCTCTGATGAATCCTGCAGAATCCAGTTTGGTCCAGTCCTGCGCATTCGCGAGCGACGCCACCAAAAGAATAACCGACAGCAAGAGTATTCGCATGACAGATAATTTTTCTCAAAACTAACCTGTCAGCTTGCCACAAAATTGGACTTATACGACATTTTTCGTATGATAGAATCTCCAGAATGTATCCGCGATGCCCAGGTGTTTGCCTTCACGAAAGAAAGCGGATGGTGATAATCCTGTTAGCTTTTTAAAAGACCGGATCATATAGGATTGGTCGAGGTAGCCACTTTCGTAAGCGATCGTTGTCAGCGGCTCCTGTTTGTCGTGCAGTATCCGCAAATCGACCGCATAGCGGAACCGCGCGATCATTTTATAATATTCCGGTGTAATGCCGAGTTCCTTTTTGAAATCGCGGTTGAGTTTGCGGTGATTGATATAATGACTTTCCGCTACTTCCCGGATTGTGTGCGCATTATGCGGATCATTGAGGTCCCGCAGTATTTTTTTTAGTCCGCCATATTCTTTTTGCTGATAAATCGATAAAAGGAACGCCTCCAGTTGTTGCAGGCCTTCCCGCGGATCTTTACACGCAAAAAAACTATTGATCTGGTTGTCCCATTCTTTTGCATTGCCCGGATTAAACTCCTGTACTTCTTCCGGCGCAAGGTCGGCATAGGTCTCCCTTATAAAATGATTGAGTCCTAATGGCAGGAATACGATGCCGATTTTATATACGGGTCCTGTCTGTACCACAGTAGCTACCCGTTGCTGCCGTGTCAGCAGTTTGAGCAAAGGCTTACCTGCTGCGCTTTCTACCTGGCTTAGCTCTCCTGTTGTTAACGAAGCATGTTTGTAAAAACTAAGCGTGGTATTGATGTGCGGAAAAAAAGAAAACTTGCGGTAAAAATTTTTACCCTCCTGCACATCTACATAGAAGTAAGCGATGTATTGCCGGAGTATGGGTGATGCGGGCAGATATGTTTCAAAAAAGGATTGCATGACAACGGCTATAAAGATATTAAAATCTAAAAAGCACTCACCTTTTCCGGGGATAAGCCTTTTCTGCGAAATGACCGCTTCAGGTGATTGCCTGCCCTTGCTATATCCGGGATTTTTACCAGCTTAAATCATTCGTCATGAAGCCTGTTGTATTCCTTTTAGCATTCCTGTTTTTCAGTTCACTTGCCTTTTCCCAAACGAAAAAAACAAAAGAGAAAGCTCCCACACAAAAAGAAATGCAGGACATGATGAAAGAAGCCCAGGGCATGATGGATGAAATGATGAAGGACATGAGCCCCGAAGACCGGAAGATGATGGACAGCATGGGCATCAAAGTACCGTCAACGAAAAACGTGAAAGTGCCCGCCGTGTCCGACAAACAACTGGCAGACGCGTGGGAGGAGGAAACCCGGATCGTACCGAAGAAAGACGCCGCACGGATCGCGGCTATTCCCAAAGGTGTAACGGACGCACGCATGCTCACCTATATCGCCGGTATTCAGAAAAAAATGATGGATAAAATGGATGCCAATACGCTCAAAGCCGGCAACACCATCTATGCAGAAATACAGAAGACCGCCAAATCAAAATTGCAGGCAGGCAACATGGCCGCCGCCTTCTGGATGAGCGGGAAACCCTCGTTAAGCCTTTATCTCATGGGGCGTGTTTGTTCCGAAGATGCCACTAACACCGACAATCTCTGCAACTATGCCGCCATGCTCTCCATGAATGGTGGTCAGCACCTGGCGATTCCCATTTTAGAAAACCTTACTGCAAAATTCCGTCGCAATACCACCATCCTCAATAACCTCGGCCAGGCCTGGTTCGGCCTCGGCGATATAGCGAAAGCGGAGAAATACCTCGACAGCGTGGTTGCCATTTATCCGTATCATCCGCAGGCCAATCTTACCAAAGCTGCCATTGAAGAAAACAAAGGCAATAAGACCAAAGCGGTTGAATGCCTGAAGAAGTCCATACGCCACGCCTACACCAAAGAGAAGGAAGAGAAACTGGCCAAACTCGGACACAAACTTTCCCGTAAGGACATCAGCATCCCTTTCAAGCCTTCAGCCGATCCATTGGGTCTGGAGAAAACAAAACGCCCGGATTATCCGACCACCATTGCGCAAATCGATGCACTGCTGCCACAATGGAATCAATTCAACGCGGATATCGAGGCCCGTACAAAAAAACTGCAGAACGAAATGAAAGACGTCACGGCCGCCTATGCCAAATCTGCACAGGCAATGGCAGCAAAATTTATGTCGGCGGGAGGCAATATCGAACCGCCTTTCATGCGAAAGGCTTCACTGCAACTGGAAGAACGTAAAACTTATTACCAGCAGCGTTTCAAGAAGCTGAACGATCTTTATATGGACCTGCAAACCGACCTTCAGGCCATCCGCAAAAATCATAAACCTGCATCGGAGGATGCACCCTGCTCCACCCATCGCGACCGCATCAACGATCTGCTGAAGAAACTGAACGATCGAAAAAAATTATTCGATGACGAAGCATTAACTATATTCCGCCACTATTGCAACGACATGGTCTTCTGGTCGCAGTACACCAGCATCGATGAAAATGCCTTTCAATTGATCAAAATTGAATTTGAACTTACCTGGCTGCAGAAAAACCGCGAATATCAACCGCTGGAAATGAGTACTTATAAAGGTGCGTACAAGGATTGCGTGGAAAAAGAATCGGGCAAAGCCGGTAAGCTGGCAGAATTCGATGACATCGCCTGCCAATATAAAAGCTCCATTAATATGTGGCTGATCAAACAGGAAATCAATTGCAGTCATACCACTACTACTTATGATGCCAAACTGATCAGTTTCACCTCAAGAGAAATAGGCAGTGACTATGTGGGCGGTACATTGAAGTATTCACCCAAAGTCTCAGTCGGCGGCAAAGCGGGGCCCGTTGCCATTGAAGCTTTCGCGGGTACCGATTATGTTTATGAACTGGACAAAGACAACAGTATCGTGGATTGGAATGCGGTGACCAGTGTAGGGGTGTCGGCAGGTGTAGGCGGAAATGCCGGTCCTGTAAAAGCTGAAGCCAATGTGTCGGGCGCAGTGGAAATAGAATTCGGACCCAAGGGTGTAAACGATGTAAATTTTGTTACACGTGGGGAAGTATCTGCCGGTGCGGCGGGTCAGAAAGTAGAGATCGGGGTGGAAGATCGCGTAAGCATTATCAGCGGACATGGCTCGGTAAAAGGAACAGGCAGCCTCAGCGGCATCACCATGAGTCAATGGTGATAGTTATTTGTTGTTTTTATAGATACGTGAGAGCACGATCAATATCGAATTAACGATCAGGGAAAAACTATTGGTAATGATAATAGGATAGTCCTCCTTGAGCAATCCATACCAGATCCAGCAGGCAAGCCCGCAAAAAAGGGTAATAAGATAGATCAGCGAAATATCGGCACTTTTCTTTTCCCTGAAAGTTTTTATCAGTTGTGGCAGCAATGAAGCCGAAGTAAGCACGCCTGCTGCGATTCCCACGATTGATTCGATTGATGGCATAACAATAATGGTCTAAATTCTATGCCAGTCCGTTAAAGGTGACAGTTGTAGCGCTACCGGACGTTCTTTGAGTAAATTCTTCCCTTGCCCGATCCCGGTCACAGGGAATTAAAAGCGGCAATCCGGGAAAAATGGCAGGCACGTCATTTGAGTTTCATCTCCAGACTTTAACACCTTAAATCTTCTAAGATGAAAGCAGCAGTGATCCATGCCCCGGGCAAAATATCTTGTGATACGGTAGACGATCCGATACTTAAAAATTCCACAGATATTATTCTGAAAGTGACGGCTACGGCCATCTGTGGTTCTGATTTGCATATTTACTCCGGGGGCTTTCCACAGCCCCGGCCGATGGTACTCGGTCATGAGTTCATGGGCATTGTGGAGGAAACGGGGAAAGAGGTGAAAAATCTGAAGGTTGGTGATCGCGTGGTGGTTCCGTTTCCGATTGCATGCGGTCATTGCTTTTTCTGTTCGCATCATTTACCCGGCCATTGCGAAAACAGCAACCCGGATCATTATGGTCCCGAAGGAGGATTGTTAACCGAAAAAGGCGGTGCTTTATTTGGTTATACCGATCTGTATGGCGGCTACGATGGAGGACAGGCGCAATACGTTCGTGTACCTTACGGCGATGTTGGTCCGCGCGTGGTACCCGATAATCTTACGGATGAACAGGTTTTATTTCTCACAGACATCTTTCCTACCGGCTATACGGGCATTGATTGGGGAAATGTTGCGGGAGGTGAAACAGTAGCCATCTTTGGTGCAGGTCCTGTTGGCATCATGGCGGCAAAATCTGCCTGGCTGCGGGGCGCGGGCAGGGTAATCATTGTAGACACGCAACAATACAGACTGGATATGGCGGCAAAAGCGGCCAATGCCGAAACGCTGTTATGGGAGGGCAATAATTCCAAAGATGTAATAGAGCAGATCCGCGCAGTAACAGAAGGCCGCGGTGCGGACGTTTGTGTGGAGGCAGTAGGTTTTGAACCAGACCGTAATCTTCTCGACAGAGCAAAAGCTGTCATCAATATGGAAAAAGGTTCACCTAAAGTAATTGAGGCCTGCATGAGTGCCGTACGTCGCGGAGGTATTGTATCTGTTTTAGGCGTATACCCTACTACGTATGATAACTTTCCGCTTGGTCAGTTTTTCGATAAGGGTATTACTATGAGGGGAGGTCAGGCACCGGCCCACAAGCATATCGATAAACTGCTGGGTTATGTACAGGAGGGAAAAGTACGACTCGATGACATCATTACGCACCGGCTGCCGCTCAGTAAGATAGCAGAGGGCTACTCCATGTTTAAAAATAAGGAAGATGGTTGTGTGAAAGTAGTACTCGACCCCTGGGCTGAATAAGAGGTTGAAGGTATAGGGTGTAGGGCATAAGGTATCAGGCAACCCTTTGCGGCTTTGCTCCTTAAGTGCCTTTGCGTGAAAATTTCACGCAAGGATGCGAAGCTTATTCACTCTTTTGAATTTTGACTTTTGACTTTTGAATTATAAAAGTCCGTACTGCGTGGCTGTACGAATCAGCAGGGCGGTATTCTTCACGCCGAATTTGGTAAGAAGGTTTTTCCGGTGACTATCGACGGTGTGCATGCTGATGAATAAAGCCCCGGCGATCTGGGCGTTGGTGAGCCCGTCGGCAATGAGATTGAGTACTTCTTTCTCGCGTGAACTGAGAACGGGTACATTTTTCATTTCCCGTTGTTCGGACGCCGACATTTCCAGGTCGAAACTCATATATAAACGGCCTTCATGTACGGAAAGGAGGGCCTCTTCTATTTCTTCTTTGGAAGCGCTTTTGACCAGGTAACCCGTTGCGCCGTTCAGCACCATTTTGGAAATATAGCTGCGCTCCTTAAAGGTGCTCATGGCCACAATTTTTACCGAAGGAAATTCTTTCCTGATCTTTTCCGCAAGTTCGATACCCGACACATCCGGCATATTGATGTCTGTAAGAACAATATCCGGTAACTGTTCCTTGATCTTTTCAATCGCCTCCCAGGCATTGCTGGCCACACCGGTCAGGTTGGCAAAAGCTATTTGCGCCAGCATGGAACGCATACCTTCCAGCACCATGGGGTGATCGTCCACTACCAGTACTTTTATTTTGTCTTCGTCCTTCATGATGTACGATTGATATACCGGTCAATTAAAGCTTTAAATTAAGGCGCTTCCGGCATTTTACAAATAACGTTTCCCCTGCTTCCTCCGTTATCCCCTGTTTGGGGGATTCTGTGCTGTTTCACCTTCCCCTTTTTCACAGGATTGTCTGCCTTACCGCTTAATGGCATTTTTACATCCACATTGTTATCCGTTAACCTGAACAATTAAACCCAACCAAATGAGAAGCTTTTACCTCTGTTTATCCGGACTTGTTTTGATGGCTGTTCTGTCCTGTTCCAAAAAAGATCGCGTAGCGGCCACTCCTCCGGAAGTATATATTGCCGGATCCGAGAGACCGGTGTCTGGTGGCGATTACAACGCCGTGTTGTGGCGCAGCGCAGGTCCGGCCCAAAAAGCAACAGGCGGAGAGTCATTCGGTGTAGATGTCTTTATCAGTGGCAATGATATATACACATGCGGCGGTATCGGCGACAAAGCCGTATACTGGAAAAACGGACAGGTCACCGAACTGACCAATGGAAACTTTTATGCGACGGCAACGGCCATATTTGTAAAAGAAAATATTGTTTACGTAACCGGCTATGAACGCAATAGCAACGGATTCTACGTGGCGAAATATTGGAAGAACGGAACGGAAGTGGTGTTATCGGATGGCGGCACGCATGCAGAGACCAGTGATATGATTGTGGTAGGAAATGATATATACATTGCCGGCAAGGATGCCGCAGGCGCATTATACTGGAAGAACGGAACGCCTGTTGTTATCGGCAGTTTCAATATCATTCTTAGAAAAATATTCGTGGAGAATAATGATGTATACGTGGCTGGTGGAAATTACACAAGTGCCGGGACAGTAATAGCCGCGTATTGGAAAAATGGCAATGAGGTAAAACTGACTGCTGACAATGGTTACGGCAGCATCATGGATATTTTTGTGCAGAACGGCGTTGTGTATGCCGCTGGTTATGAAAAGATTGGTAGCTGGAATGTTGCCCGTTACTGGAAAAACGGAGAAGGGGTAACGATCAGCGACCCCTCGGCCCGCGGCAGTTACGCCTTCGGTATTGCATTAAGAGGAAAAGAATTGTTCGTCGGCTTCAATGAAGACACACCGGACTTCAGTGCCAGAACAAGATACTGGCACAATGGACAGGTCACTACCCTGAGTGAAACAGGTTACAGGACCGAAGGATCGGCGATCGCGTTGAAATAAGATTCTCCTGGTTTGCCTGAAGACTAACCAGGGATTAGATTTTACGGTAAGATCATCGCACTCAAATTTATATACGCCAGAAATAACCGTTCATATACAGATATCTGCTTTATATAGGCTGCAGAATGTTGGACAGCCGGGGTTATCGCTTACCTCTTCCCCGCAGCGTTACCTTCGTTTGTCGATCTAAACGCCCACTGTAAACCAACTTCTGCTTATGAAACGAATTATACTCGTTCTTACCACTATCCTTTTATTTACTTCCGTACAAGCCACCATTTATTATGTTGACGCGGCACGTGCCGACAACACCGGCGCAGGCACGAGCTGGGCTACGGCCAAGCGTGATGTACAAGCCGCTATCATTGCCGCCACTACCGGCGATGAAATATGGATAAAGGCAGGCACTTATCTGCCTACGCACGACCCTTTCGGTAGTGCCACCCCCGCCAATAACCGCGACAAAACCTTTATGCTGAAAGAGGGCGTGAAGATCTATGGCGGTTTTGCCGGCACAGAAACCCTGTTGACCCAACGCAACTGGATCACCAATGTTACCACGCTCAGCGGCGACTTGGGAACCGTAGGAACATTAACCGACAACGCCTATCACGTAGTTATGACCGTCAACCTTACCAATGCTTCCGTACTCGACGGCGTTACCATCACCGGTGGTTATGCTACGGCTCCGGGAGGATCACGCATTACCGTCAGTACGCGAGCTATTGACCGGTATAAAGGTGGGGGCGTTTACAATGCCTACTCCGCCACCACTTTTACCAATTGCACCATCCGTAACAATAGTGCAGATTGTAACGATGGCGGTGACGATTCTTTAGGTGCCGGGATGGTAATAGAATTGGGCAACTCCGTAATGACCGATTGTATTTTCGACAGTAATTCTTTTATCGCCGGTGGTGCAAGTTTCGGTGTATTCGGAGCAGGCATGAGTATACTCGGAGGCAACAACACGCTTACCCGCTGTGTATTCGCAAACAATCTCGGCCGCATCGGCTTCATCGACGGGTCGAGAGGTGGCGCTCTGGATCTCAACGGCACCACTGTTGTAACCAATTGCATCTTTTATAATAACCAGGCCATGAACGGCGGGGCTATCTCAGCAGGTGGCGACCAATACAATACCTCCACTTTCTTCAACTGTACCTTTGCCAATAACACCTCGAGTTTTGCAGGCACTGCTTTTCTCGGATTTGCCTTTGCCACTTTTACCAACTGTATTTTCTCCAACAATAACCCTGTCACCAGCGGTGTGGCCAACAGAAACGAAATATACAGCCAGGAAACCCGCACACAATTTCAACCCCGATTCATCAACTGCATTATCCGTGATGCTGCCGGCTCAACCGTTACCAACACTTCCTGCACCAACGTAACCACAGGCAGTCCGTCTTTTGTGAATGCAGCGGATGGTGATGGTACCGACAACAGATGGGGAACAGGTGATGACGGATTACGCCTGCAATGTGGCTCATCCGCCATCGGCGGCGGCACCGGCAGCACACCCGCCACCGATTTTCTCGGGCTTACAAGAACGACCCCCCTGGACTTAGGCGCTTATAAGGCCGATTATACCAATGTGAATACCGGCTCGCTGCCCACAACAAGTATCACCAACTTACAGGTACCGGTAGCCGCAGGTACCAATCATCTCGCCACCTGTTCTAATCTTGTCGCTTCATTACAAACCGGCGGAGCTTATACCGTTGCCGGTAACCTAACCGTAAAAACATGGATACAAGGTTCACAACCCGTTGGCTATGCAAGAAGGCATTATGAAATAACACCCGCAAACAATGCCGCCACCGCAACAGGCCGCGTAACACTTTATTTCACACAAGCTGATTTCGACGCCTTCAACAACCAGGTACCTGCGCCCGCATTGCGTTTGCCCCAAAACTCAGGTGATGCAACGGGAAAAGCCAATCTCCTCATTGAGAAAAAAGCAGGCACCAGCAGCAATAACACCGGCCTGCCCAACACTTATTCCGGAGGCCGTTCCAATATCAACCCCGTTGACGCGGACATCATCTGGAATGCAGGCAGCTCAAGATGGGAAGTAACATTCGACGTTACCGGCTTCAGCGGATTTTTTGTAAAGACATCCCCCATCCTCTTGCCACTTAATCTCATCAGCTTTACCGGCATCCAAAAATTCGAGTGCAACACTTTCCAATGGAAAACGGAAAACGAAACCAATACCCGCCGTTTCGAAATTGAACGCAGTTCCGATGCGCAAAACTTCCAGAAAATCGGCACGGTAAGCGCCAACGGTTCGGGTAATCATCAATACAAGTTCGACGATTGCAATCCACCTGTAGGGAAAGTACATTACCGGCTGCGTATGATCGATATCGATGAAACTTACACTTTCAGCAATATCGTAACAATGAATCATTTTTACACAACTTCGGTCGACGTTTTCCCAAACCCCGTAGCAAAAGAACTGTATGTGCGTATTCCCGACAGAAGGTTGTTGAATACCACGGCGCGCATTATCGGCATCAATGGTGCACAAATGCTGACATTTACCCTTACCGGGCAAACACAACAGGTAAACATCGGTCATTTACCGGCAGGTACTTATGTACTTGAGCTGGCTGATGGCACGCGTTCCAAAATAGTGAAAGCTAAATAACCAGTACATCGTCATGGTTCGCGCATAGACACGAACCATCTTTTTAACGGGAGTAGATTGATGACGAACCGGGACGTTTGATTCATCATGAAGGACAAGAACCCGTTAGCCCAGGCAAATGCCTGGGCTTTTTATTTTTTCTTCCGGATACTTTTCAATCGTTGTGCGGCGGGACTAACCATCCATTTGATGGTACGCGAGAATCTTCCGTCGGTAGGATATTTTCGCTGCGATGTAATGTTATTGAAAATAAGCGCCACCAGTAAAAGGATGAGGACGCCCGACAACACCGGCGACAATACATACCAATAACCCAATGCCGTTATTTTCGCACCGCCTGTTACGGCAATCAATGCCGTGGCGCCCCCGGGCGGATGCAGGGTTTTGGTGTATTGCATCGCAACAATAGACAGCGATACTGCCAGCGGCGCCGTGATCCAGAGAATAGCTGGCAAAAACTGCGCGATCGTTACACCAATCACCGCGCTGACCAGGTGCCCCCCGATCAGGTTGCGCGGCTGCGCCAGCGGACTTTGAATCGCACCATATATAAGTACACTGCTCGCACCAAAAGATCCGATCAGGAATACATTCTCCAATTCCGTAAGGTAAGAAGATTGAATAAAGGCAATAACGCCAATGCCAATAAACGACCCCAGGAAAGACCAGAACTTCTCCCTGTAATCAACAAGCGTTTCCTTATAAATAATGTATTTGCTGATGCGATAGCTTCGTTTAATGCGTTTTATCATGCCAAAACCTTTAAAGTCAATGCAATGTTTTTCTGTTCAAAACTACAATCAGCCGGCAACATGGCCCAATTACCCTAAAACAGTATCTTTGAGCGCAATTATAAATGTCACGGCTCACAAAATATATTACCACCGCGCTGATGCTTGTTGTGATGTGTATCTCCACAGGCAACGCATTTTTTACAGCAGCAGAAGATGATTGCTGCCATGCCGTGGTTACAATGGCCGACGACTGTGACGACGAAGGGGACCAGGACTGCAGCAACAGCGGCAACCCGTTTCAATCCTGTGGATGCTGCTTACACGCACTGATACCGTCGCAGCCGGTTGCTTTTCAATCAGCTTCCTATCCTCCCGCCATCAGCTTTCTTCAACATCCGCAGGAAGTATTATCCGATGCCTATCGACCTGACTTCTGGCAGCCTCCCCGCTTTTCATGATCTGATCATTTTCTCCCAACATCATTTCTTATCAAAAATTAATTCGACATGAAAAGTATATTTTCATTCCTGTTCGTTATTGCCTCGTTGTGTATAGCCAATCCCGTTTCCGCCCAATCGGATACGGCCGCTGCCAAAACCGTTGTATCCGTCGTCAACCTTACCTGCGACGGCGATATGCCTACTATCAAAAAACAATTACTTAACCAGGACGGTGTTGAATCTGTCGCTTTTACCAAACGTGCCGGCGGAGCATCTGATTTCACTATTTTATATAATAGACAGGTGATCTCGATCGAACAGATCCGTAAAACAATCGAAGACACACCCGGCTGCGACGATAAAAGTTCAAAGCCCTACCGCGTCAAAAAAGAGAAACCGGCTAAAACGGATAAACAATGAGGCGGACATTTGTATTCGTCCTCCTGCTGTTTACCGGTTCATTACATGCGCAACACATCAAAGGAAAACTCTTTGGTGAAAATGAGCAGGGAAAAGAAATTCTTCCCGGGGCAACCGTACAATGGATAACGGATGGTCCGCCCGTGATCGTAAATGAAAACGGTGTCTTTCAATTACCGGCAGAAGGAATAGCGGACAAACGCCTCATCGCCCGCTGCAACGGTTATCGCACCGATACGATACAGTGGGACGGTGGCACTTATGTAAGTATTCTCCTGAAAAGAGCGCCGGTAGCCATGAGCGGCGTAACCGTTACCAGCAGTTCCGGTAATCTCTTCCCAACTACTTCCGTCGTTCAAATGGAGCTGATCAACCAGCGCGAACTGAGTAAAGCCGCCTGCTGCGACCTGGCAGGTTGTTTTGGTACGCAGGCATCCGTACAGCCGCAGACAACCAATGTGGTTACCAATTCGCAGGAACTGCGTATACTCGGATTATCGGGCGTGTACAACCAGGTGTTGGTCGATGGCATGCCACTGATACAGGGATTGAGTTATACATACGGCATCAGCACTTATCCGGGTACGGCTGTCGAAAATATTTATGTAGCGAAAGGAACAACGTCGGTGCTGCAGGGTTTTGAAAGCATCAGCGGACAGATCAATGTAGACACGCGTCATCCTGATGAAAGCGATAAGCTTCACTTTAATGCTTACATAAATAGTTTTGGCGAAAAACATTTCAATGCGAATGTTGCGGGAGCCATAGGTAAAAATAAAAAATGGCATAGCCTGTTGGCTTTACATTCGGTACAACGCGCCACCAGAACGGATCGCAACCACGATGGCTTTCTCGATCTTCCCCTGCTCACGCGATACATGGTATATAACAAATGGAAATACGGCAGCGAGAAAGAGCCCGGTTTTTATTGGCAACTCGGTGTACGCTTTGTAAAGGAGAAACGCATCGGCGGGCAAAACAACTATCGCGAAAACAATGACAAAGGCAGCGGGAATATATACGGCCAGTTTGTGCAGTACAATCAACCGGAGCTGTACAGCAAGATGGGGTTCCGTTTTTCTGAAAGACACCTGACAACGTTTTCCGCGGCGGGTTCGCTTCATCAGCAGGATTCCTGGTTTGGCACCCTGAGCTATCGCGGGCGGCAAACCCTGGGATACCTCAACCTGCAACATGAACTATTATGGAAACAACACTCACTCAAAGCGGGCATCAGTTACCGGTACCTGAACACAACGGAGGATTTAGGTCTTTCGGTGCCTGATCCTGCGAAAACCTATATCGGCAACTATCTCACACAACTACGTGTGCCGGGAGTGTTTGCCGAAAACACTTTTCATTGGGCCGGTGATAAAGTAATCCTGATCGCCGGCGCGAGGCTGGACAAACACCAGACCGAAGGCTATTACTTCACACCGCGGGCGATGTTGAAATATGCGATCAATCACCGGCATACCTTGCGCGCTTCGGCAGGCACGGGATGGAGACAGGTTAATTTGTTCAGCGAACAACCCGTGATGCTGACGAGTTCACGCAATATCATTTTACCGGCAACATTGAAGCCTGAAGAGGCGTTCAACTGGGGACTGAGTCATACCTGGCGTTTTAATCTCGGAACCAACTCTTCGGGTACGGTCAGTGCCGACTTTTACCAGACCATTTTTCAGCGGCAGATATTTCCGGACTATGATGCTGACCCGGCGGGCATCGTGATCCGCAACCTGGAAAACGCCTCCCGTTCCAATGCCCTGCAGATAGATGCTTCGCTTGTATTGTTTCGTCAACTTGAAGTAAGGGCTGCTTATAATTATCTCTATGCTTATCGCAAAGAAGGGAAACAAAAGGAACTACTGCCTTTCAATCCGCGAAACCGGGTGATGTCTGCCCTATCGTATCGCACGGCCAATAACCGCTGGCAGGCCGACATCAACGCTCATTGGTTTGATAAAATGCGGCTGCCCGACACCCGTAACAACCCGGAGTTATACCGGCGGCCGGCTGAATCAGAAGCCTATATTACGGTGAACATGCAGGGCACTTTCCGGATAAAATCGTTTGAGTTTTATGCAGGCTGCGAGAACATTGGCAACTACCTGCAACGTTCGCCGATCATCAGTGCGGATAATCCATTCGGCCCTTACTTTGATTTATCCTCTGTATGGGGACCGACGAGGGGAAGAGAATTTTATGCGGGAATGCGATATAGTCTGGGACAGAAAAAATAACTCACCGGGCTTATTTCGCCGTCTTTGTGGTGATGCGGCTTTCCAGCGGCAGATTTTGCCTTCTGATTTCTGACAATACCAATTCCGCCATACGGCGCGCACCGAACTCGTTGAAGTGCGTGCCGTCTTTTTGTCCGGCCGGATAAAAAGGATGTTGCAGACTATCGAGATACATGTAAAGGTCTTTGGATCGTTCGGGGCCGTATCGTTGCAATAATTGGCGGCTCAGACTATCGAGATCGATCAGGCTTACGTGGTTAAGTGTGGCAACCTCGCGCATGGCTGCCGAATACTCTTTGTGGGTTTCGGGTACATTTCCCAATGAATCGAAACGCATCCTGGTAACAGGCGTGATCAACACGGGTGTTGCCTGTAATTTTTTAGTGTCGTTGATAAAGCGGGTGAGGTTGGTTTTATAATCAGCAACAGGTGTATAGCGATCTGTTTTTTCTTTGACTTCGTCGTTGTGGCCGAACTGAATAAGTACAAAATCGCCCGCACGCAGTCCGTCTGTTATTCCTTTCCAGCGGCCTTCACTGATGAAAGTGCGGGTACTCCGGCCACCGCGCGCTTTGTTTTCAATGGTGACGGTTGAGTCAAAGAAATCTGCAAACGGCATTCCCCAACCGGTGAGCGGGTAACGTGAGCGCGGATATTCGCATACGGTAGAATCGCCGGCCAGCCAGATGCGGATGTTGCGGTCGGGTAGCATAAATGAAACGGAAATGATCGCAATCAGTAAAAGGTAGTTGATGCTGCGGAGCATAATGAAAGTTATTACAGGTTCAAACTTACTGATGTTTTTATCGGTGGGAATTTATATTTTTATATAGAATGCTCAAGGCAACCTCAAGGAATGGTCCCTTACAAAAACATATCCCGGAACTCAGGCGTCAAAGCTTATTCCATTGGCCAGGACCATATAAAGGTCCGCTTTGCCGGCTCCACGGACATTTATACCTACAGCTATGGCAAAGCTGGTAAAAGCCATGTGGAGAACATGAAAACATTAGCCGAAAAAGGAAAAGGCTTAAGCACCTATATCAGCAAATACGTAAGAGATCTCTACGACTAACCCTTATATCCACTGCTGCTCCTTCACCGTCAATTCACTTTCCACCTCGCCGGTGTGTTGTGTCTGCTTCGGCTCAAACAGCATATTGAAAACAATCTCGCCGTTTGTACGTGGCCGGTGCTCCACTCCTTTGGGCACAATCAGAATTTCCCCTTCCTTTACTTCCACGGTGTGGTCATCACGAAAATCCATGATCAGCGTTCCTTTAAAAACCATGAATAACTCATCTTCATGCTCATGACTGTGCCACACAAACTCGTCTTTCAGTTTGCAAAGCTTGACGTACTGCCCATTGAGTTCTCCGATGATATGCGGCGTCCAGGTGCTGTCGAATAAGGAAAATTTTTCAGCGATGTTGATGGGTTGAGGATGCATAAGCGTTAGTTAAGAAGGCAAAGTTAACCAGTAGGAATAAAATCGGTAAATTAGTTGTGTCAGAAAAACAATTTCAATGATCCTCACAGCACCTATCGAAATAAAATCCAGCAGAAAGAAATTAGTCTTCGCGCTGATTGCTTCCATTGTTTTTGTAGCCATCGGTGCCTGGATGCTGGTAGCTGAACCCCTGACAGACAATATCATTTTCGGCAACCCGACGTTTGTGCTGGTTACCGGTGCAACCTGCGTTGCCTTTTTTGGACTGATGGCGATCATCCTGCTTTCACGACTGAATAAACCATTGAAAGGTTTGATCATTACGACTGAAGGCATAGAAGATCATTCAAGCGTCACGGCTGCCGGTTTTGTTCCCTGGACAGATGTAAGAGGAATAAGAGATACCAAAGTTTTCAACCAGCAGTTCATCGTGGTGGTGGTGCATAATCCGCAGGAATATATCGACCGGCAGGGTAATTTTTTCAAACGTAAATCTGCTCAATCGAATTTTAAAATGTACGGCTCTCCGGTGATCATTGCCACCGCCTCGCTCACCGGCAAATTCGAAGACCTGAAGCGGCTTTTGCAGGAGCAGCATTATCAATTCAAAAACCGTCACGCGCATTAACTCATTGCTGGCGGGCGCACCATTCTAATAGCTGCGGATAAAAGGCGACAAGCGGTTTATCTTTATTTTCCCGGTAAAGTCTTAGCAACTCCCGGTTAAATTCGCGGAAGCGGGTGAATCCTCGCCGGTCAACCATCATATCCTCCCGTTTGCCGACGACAAATGCCGCTGTTGCAGCGTCGTACACATCTTCCCTGGTTGGTGTATACACGAACCAGGGATTGACGATTCCCATTCACTTATTCACTGATTCACATATTGCCTTAGCATTATGTAATACCGGCAACCCGTGCATCTGAAAAATATGCGTACAACCCTGTTATCAAGCCTGTTGTTTATGAGCGGAATAGCTGGTGCACAACTCAGTCTGCCCGAAGAGCCGGAAGTAATCGGCATGGTCGCTCAAAACCTGTTAGGTGTTAAAAACAACAAAGTATTTATTTACAAAGAAAACGCAACAGCCTGGCAACCGTACTTCGAACTGCCGCTTACCCCGGACTCCGGCACCACAAGAGTTGCCGGCGAGAAATCCGTGTCTTTTATAGTTGCTGACACCGTTTACTTTACCGATTTATCAGGAAAAAAAATAAACCAGCTTGCTAAAAACCAACTGCTGCAGGCGTTCCTGAAATCCGGTTTGCAACAATTATTGTTTGAAGATGGAACCGCAGGTTGCTTTCATCATGAGAAGAGTGACCTGTCTTACACCTACCGGTATGGCCAATGGGCAAATCCGGAAATACAAAAAACCGGCCGCCAGCGCCTGCCCGATTGGAAAAGCACCATCGATCCGTCTATCGTACAGGAATTTGTTGAAAGCCTGGATGGCATCATGCAACATCCTTTCGACATCACCCTGAACGATCTCGGATTTACAGAGGCCGATTACCGCGCGTATAAAAAGGAAATCAAAAAGCAACTTGAGGCACAGACGTTCTTTTTTCCATTCCAGGAAAAGGATTTCGACCGTATTTTACTCCTTATAGACTCGATCAAAACAATGCAGCCTGAAGCGCTGGCCAAAGCATTGGCGGCGGACGAAGGTATTTACAGTACCTCTTCCACCTGGAAAAGCATCATTATCACGAACCGGGCAAAACAAAAGATTACTATTCAGTATACAAACAGTACAGGATCCAACAGCTATTCGCCGTGGATTATTGATCTCAACGGTTATAATTTCACGACCACGAGCATGGCAATTACCGGCTTTTTAAATGAAGTCTACCCCGGTTTTATCAATACCAGTGAAATGAAAATGGCTTTGATGACGAAGCTTGTCAGGGAACTTTTGTGAGACTGACAGGTAAAAGTCAATAATCGCAAGATTTTTTTGCCGTTTCTATAAGTTCGTCTAGTTTTCCAGCTACCAAAAACATCGGGCACTATCATGACTGCTGTATTTTCTGAAATTGCTCCTGCAACGCCATCTCATATACTTTCGACAGATAAAAATACCACAGATCGTTCACCAATATATCTTCATGTAAAAGATGATTCTCTTTCAAAAGATATTGTTTTTGAAATTTACACCGACTATTTCATTACCTCATTTATGCAAGCTTTAAGACTGGGATCATTATTGGCGATTGGCTTACAAGACGACCTTTTTCTTTTTGATCTGGCAAAGGAGCAACTCATAAGGTCACAGAAAATGAGTTGGTATTTTAGCCATTTATATGCAAACAAACACCGGATTTATGCAGCTTCTGCATGGAATATTATTTGCATTGATCAGAGCGGCGTTGAGATTTGGAAATCGCCGAGTCTGGGCATTGACGGCGTCATCGTTCATTCGTTCGGAGATGGTTATATTGATGGCGAAGGAGAATGGGATCCGCCCGGAGGCTGGCGTCCATTCAGGCTTGATATCGAGACAGGCAGGTTGGCAGAAAAAACGTGAGTTGCCTCGTAGGACTTACTGATTGCACAAAGACTAGTGAATTGTACAGAGAAGGCTGCAACTTCAGAAGCCTATGTTAACGGGTTTTGATTTGTTTTCGGAACCTGAAAGGCCTGGTTACGACTGTTCTCAGGATTCATCACTGGCTAATCAACCTATTCACTCGTTGGGAAATTCAACAAATGAACTATTTTCGTATCATAACCATCTGCCGAGCCCATAGTCATGCGAACCAACTTACTGTTTGTTATGGTCAATCTGATCGTAACAAGTCTGTCTTTATCTGCTCAAAACAATAACCCTTGCGGCGTCCAGGCAAGTTTTACGCCCTCAGGAGATTCTATCTTTACCCAGGAAGATGTAGTGTTTTTCCAAAGCACCAGTGTGAATGCCACGAACTACCAGTTTTGGGAGGGAAATTATGGAAGGCCCGCAAATCAACCGGCTTACATACCTATAAGGAAAGGGCTAAATGAAATAAAGCTCATTGCCTCTAACGGGTCCTGTTCTGACACCGCTGTAGGTTATTTTTTTTATTCGGGGACCGCACCTGGTCCAGGCCAGAATTCCAAAAAACTTTATAGTACCGATGCGCCGGCGATTCATGACATTAACAATATGTCTTATTATCCGGATGGCAGCCTTATAGTCACGGGCCACTCTCAGCGACCCTCAGAGAGAAAAGGTAATGGATTCATCATGAAAATAGAACCAGATGGTTGTGTCCAATGGTCAAAAAAAGTTGATGTAGACATGAGCGCCAATATCAGCATGAGTACTATTTCCGGCGATGGGTCTTCAATATATGCATTTATAAACTCCCCCGTGCAGACGCTCACCAGACTTGACAACGGTGGAAACATTATATGGTCAAAACTAATAAGACACAATTCATCGCCATTTATTCCATGGAATATGATCGCCACCGATAATGGTGTGGTTGCAGTCGGAAGATCGGGCATGTCGTTCGTGCCGGAAATTATCGCCATCGACCCAAACGGAAGTGTTTTATGGCACAAGCAGTTATCCATACCCCGCCAAGTTTCCGCGGAGGACTTCAAGCATCTCCTCTATAAAGACAATCACATTTACTGGTCAGGGAACCTTGCCAATACTGACATATCCGGTAATCCTGTTTCATTTGCTTTGCTGAGTAAAATAGATGCTGCAAATGGAAATATTTTGTGGACCAGACGATATAGTCACACCGCCCCAATTCAGACTTTTATTTTACAAAATCTTGCTGATGCAGACAGCAATATCTTGATGATATTTATGAACCAAACCATTGGCGGCGGACTGGCCCGCTTAAATACTGACGGTGATATACTGGAGTCGAAGATTGTATCGGAATTGAATCCCCGGTCGCCAAATTTGACAGGTTACACAAAAATATTTACCAATCTTGTAAAATCAGGCAAAGCTTTTTATGCACTAAAAACAATGGATATCTACCGGTTGTATTCTCAAGACAAAATTTATTCAGAGTGTAGATTGTTAAAAATCGACTCTGCGTATAATTTTTCATGGGTAGAATGGCATGGCAGGTGGGGCGACAACCCGACTTTTACCGCACTGGCAGCTCTTCCCGGCGACCGGATGGCGATTGGCGGTAGTGACTTAATTGCAGCCACGCCAAATTACAAGTATACTGATGGCATTGTTATTCAACGTATGGATTCATCGGGAAGTAATCAAAACGCGGAGTGCGCCTTTTTCCGGCCGCAGATAGTTACTTCATCATTCCCGATCACTTCTGCCCCATTTAGCTGGGATTCCGAAACGTCTTTACCATTCAGCACAGCAGATTACGCTCCACCGGTTCATTCATTTGTGCCTGATGTTTATACCAAATGTCCAGACTATTATGATCCGTGCAGACTTATAAAGCTCAAAGGCCCCAGGGATATTTGCAACTTAAGCACCCTGTACACTTATAGTGTTTTCAGAGACCGAAACTGTAACCAACCTGTAGATTTTAAATTCCCTGCCAACGTTGTTGTAATAGCCCAGACAGACAGTACTATAACAGTCCGTTTCCCCGGTTTCGGACAATATAAAATTTATGCAACGACCTCTCTTCATTGCACACCTGTAACGGATTCCATAGATATACGGGTTGTTTCCAAAACACCTCCGCTGGAACTCGGTGCTGATCGGGGGCTTTGCCCTGGCAATACTACGGTATTGACGGCAGGTCCGGGATTTCTCAGCTACAAATGGCAAGATGGAAGTACAGACTCTTCAATTACTATCAATCAACCCGGACGTTATTGGGTAGAGGTAACTGATTCCTGTAGTAATGTTATCAGTGATACGATCACTATTTTCAGCGCACCATCCGCATCATTAGATGCGGGCCCTGACAGAATAAAATGTAACAATGATACAGTCAGATTGCAGGCACAGACAGGATTTATGAATTACCAATGGAGTGGTAATCATTTCGTGAGTGGACAAACATCTTCAACAGTTATTGTGAATCCTGTTTCCGATACGGTTTATGCCGTAGCTGCGGAAAGTTCACCGGGATGTTTCGCGTACGACACGATTAAGGTTACCGTGCTGCACTCCCCTCCTGTTAACCTGGGGCCTGATCGGCAGGTATGCCCTGAAGGAACTACATTTGACGCCGGTCCCGGTTTCCAACATTATATGTGGCAAAACGGAGCCACCTCGAGCCAGATAAGTGCCCATACTATTGGCGTGTATCATGTAATGGCGACGGCTGCCAACGGTTGCCGCTCATTTGACACTATCCGTATAACTCAGGTGCACCCCAGCCCTCCCGTTACACTTGAGCAAAACATAGTTATCTGTCAGGGAGATTTTAAAACAATCAAAACTAACCAAAGTTTTACCTCCTACCTCTGGAGCAATGGCAGCCAGAATCCATCTATCGACGTGAATACTACCGGTGTTTACTCTGTTGAAGTACAGGATGCAAATGGTTGCTTCGCAATAGCAACTACGTCTGTTAATAAGATTCAACCGCCTCCGACAAATTTCCTGCCTGCCGACACAGTGATTTGTAACTACGGGTCCGCTGTGATCCGCCCATTATCTACATTTCAAAGTTATCTGTGGAGTACAGGCGACACATCACCAACGCTTACAATCAATCAGCGGGGCGAATACGCTTTGAGAGTTTATGATGAATACAACTGCACGGGCACCGATTATATACGTGTTGATATCAAACAATGCCTGAAAGGTTTATATGTCCCGAGTGGTTTTACGCCTAACGGGGATGGCAAAAATGATCTGTTTGTGCCCTCTTTATTCGGCGTGGTCAAACAGTATCGTTTTTCGATCTACAACAGGTACGGTAATTTACTTTTTAATACCACTACTCCCAATAAGGGCTGGGATGGCAAAATTTCCGGTGTCAGGCAGTCGTCCGAAGTGTTCGTATGGGTATGTCTGTATCAACTTGAAGGCGAACCGTTGAAACTCGAAAAAGGCACGTTTGTGCTGATACCATGATAAAAGGTGATGCATTTGAGTAGAACTGAAGCTATAGTTTTCCGGATAGCAAGTACAACCATTATTAAACCAGTCACTATTTACCAGCAAATCGCAACCCAGCCTTTTTCAGCTCATCCCTGAATACCGGCAATGAAGATTTACCGATACCGTGCAGTGCAAGAATTTCTTTTTCCGTATAAGCCGCCAGTTTTTCGATGGTATCGATGCCATGATGTAACAAGGTATTACGGGCCGGCTTACCCAGTTTTCCTAAAAAATTATCCGGCACTTCTGCTTCGCTGGCACATACCGGACAAGTAGGACAATCGCTGCTTTTGTAGTAACGATGCCCGACCGGGCAGGTTCTGAGTGTGCGCATCGATTTAGCCATATTACTAAGATAGGATAAAAGTTATAGGAGCTATAAGGCCTTTGCTGGTCTTAAGACCAACAAAGGGAGACAAAGGCCGTAACGGATCAATCCATTCACGATTGACGATTTACGCAGCGTACGTTCGAGAACCCCAAATGCCTCATAATCTTCAATTAAACACCTAATACCGTTAAGAGGGTATTGCACATCTCAGGATATTCCTACACCTTTAAGCAAAATTTCTACACAATGAAAAAGCTCCTCTTCCTCGCTTTAGCCGCCTTAGCTTTCTCGGCCGGCGTGGATGCCCAGACCCAAAACCTCAAGAAAGTAACCGAACTCAAAATGCCCAAAACCGCCGACGACGAGATGCCCGGTACTCGCGGAGCAGCCGTGGTCTGGCACCCTGTTTATAAAAAATACTACGCTTCCTTTGCCGGCAACGTGTCTTTCCCCATGGCCATCTTCGATGCTACCGGTAAAAGAATAAGTGAGGACGATCTGGTTACCCAGGCCGATACACGCGGTCTTTGGTACAACCCTGCTACCAAAGAAATCTGGGGCAACGGCTACGATGAATTCGGCTGGTTTAAATATACCACCGACAACAAAGGCAATATCACCGAAGTAACCAACGTGCTGGAAGGCTCTTATCAGCCCAATCCGCAATGCGTAGGTACATACGACCCTGCCGCCAAAAACGTACTCTTCCTGTCAGGCAGCACTGTTTACAAGTATAATAACGAAGGAGAAGAAGCCGGTTCCGTAATTATCCGCTGGAACCGCAGCAAAAAAGATGGAATTGACGAAGACCAGGACGTAACTGAAACTCCCGAAGATTACAATAATGTTTCCATGGTTTTCACCGGCATCAAGGGCCAGGAATTCGGCTTCCTCAACGTCACCAACAAAGAAGTGGAATTGTATGATGCAAAGACCGGCTTCCTCGTAAAAAAACTCGCCTTCCCGGAGAATGCACCGGTTGAAATGATGTTCGGCTTTTCCTATGCCAATGGCATCTACTGGATATTCAACCAGGAGTTGCGCAAGTGGGTTGGTTACAAATAATACTTTTTTCCGGACGGAAACAATAAGAGCGGTCGCCCATAGTGGCGACCGCTTCTGTTTTCACAAAAAGTAGAAAGGATCTTTGAAAAAACCACCTGCAAACATCAAAGCCGTTTCCGTATCATCACACAAACAAGCCTCCAACGACTGGCAGATCGCCTCCTTGTTCATATCCTGACCGATAATCACCAACTCATTATACCGGTCACCGTATTTTTTATCCCATCGTTTTTCAACTTCTTCCTGATTTTCTACAAACGCAGCATAACGTATACGTTCATTGTACGGCATACTGCACCACCACACACCTGCTTTATCCGCACGCAGGCTTCCTCCTGCCTGGCTCCAGTTAAGCGCTTCGTCGGGACGGCTGGCTATCCAGAACAACCCTTTGCTGCGGATGATACTGGTGGGCCAGTTTTGCTGGATATATTCCCAGAAGCGTTCCGGGTGAAACGGCCGGCGGCTGCGGAACACAAACGATGATATGCCATACTCTTCCGTTTCGGGCGTATGCGTTTTATTCAACTCCTCCATCCATCCGGCCTGCTGGCTTGTTTTTTCAAAATCAAAAAGCCGCGTATGCAAAATATCGGTCAGCGGTACCTGTCCTTTTTCACTGACAATTATCCGCGCTTCAGCATTCAACTTCCTGATCATACTTCGTAAAAGACCAAGTTGTTCCGGCGAAACAAGATCCGTTTTGTTCAACACAATCACATTGGCAAATTCAAGCTGGTCGGTAAGCAGGTTCACCAATGTCCGGTTATCGCCCTCCATGTCACTGGCTCCTTTTTGCTGCAGTGTTTCAACAGAAGAAAAATCCCGGATGAAATTATAACTGTCAACCACGGTTACCAGGGTATCCAGGTCGGCGATTGCACTCAGGTCGATGTTATTGTTTTCGTCTTTATAGGTAAATGTCTGTGCCACCGGCAACGGTTCACTGATACCGGAGCTTTCGATCAGCAGGTAATCAAAGCGATCCTCCAAAGCAAGGCGCTCCACTTCTTTCAGCAGATCATCACGCAAGGTACAGCAGATACAACCGTTGCTCATTTCTACTAATCGTTCTTCCGTTTTACTGAGGCTGTTGGCGTTTTTCACCAATTGCGCATCGATATTCACTTCACTCATATCGTTCACGATAACGGCCACGCGCAAGCCTTCTCTGTTGTGAAGTACATGATTCAAAAGGGTAGTTTTACCCGCGCCGAGAAAACCGCTTAATACGGTTACCGGCAATTTTTTCAATCGCATAAAAATAAATTGAGAGTAGATCAATAAGAATAGCGGGAAATCAGGCAGCCAGTGGCGGGCCGCGGCCTGCAGGTAATTGCAGCGAAGAATGAACAGGCGAAAATAACGGTGAAGAGAAAGAAATCTCTGAAGCAGTAATGCATTTTAGCGGGAAAATAAATCCCGGCGTTGCAGCCTCCGCTGTGATATGCTGACAAATACTGCATTCAGTATGCGTAAGGCTTTGTTCAATTTGTTTGCGGGAAGAGGTATCGGCTGTTATCCGCACTTCATGACGATGCCATACATAACCGGGCATGCCACCGGACAGGTATACAAGCAACAATATGATTGCGGATAATAAGCGGTATGGCTGGCGTCGATGCATTTTCTATATTTGCAACAATGATGCAAATATAGAAATATTAACTATACCGGCAGATTGATCCTGCGTTATCTTCTATCGTCCGAATTGGTCGATTATGCGATGAACGGATTCTTTTGATCCGAATTTTTGCAGGAATGGTTCGTAGTAACCTGCCGTCACGGGCACAAAATCTACAGCGGCGTTGCCTTCGGTCCATGCGCTTTTCAGTGCCGTAAATACCGACGGGTTTTCTTTTGGCAGCGACAGCAATAAGGCACGGATCTGCGTTTGTAATTGAACAGGAAGACGATCTGCTACCAATGCAGGTCCCAACGGAATATCGGGTGAAGTCCAGATAATTTCCAAGGCAGCGCGTTCTTGCTCCGAAAGCCGGTCCCATTCTGCGCTTCCCATACCGGCAATATCTGCCGAGTCCTGCAGCAAATGTCGCAAAGCCGCCCGGTGCGTACCTGCATAAGCAACAGAACCGAAAGACGTGTCTGCATTCGTAATGCCTATGCTATTAAAGGCCAGCCTCGGCACGAGGTTGCCGGATGTGGAGGCGGGAAAAACAAGACTGAGTTTCAGGCTGCCGCAAAGAGCCGGCAATTGCTGCCATTTACCGGTCAATAAAGCGCGCTTCGCAACGATCAGCGTTTTGTAACTGTTCTTTGCTGAATCAGGCGCCCACAGGGCCGCAACGGCCGTCATCGGATAAGGTATTGTTCCCGTTTCGAGTAATAGAAATCCGAATGTATTGATGAAAGCCAGATCCACTTCCCCTTTTTGAATAGCCGCCGTCAACAAGGGAACAGTAAGATATGTTTTTACTTCCGTTGGCCGGCCCGTTTGCTGCGTGATATAGGCAGCGAGTGGTTCTAGGTTCTGAACACGTGAATTAGTTGAGTACTGGTAAGTAGCGATCCTGAGTGGCTGTCCCGTAGCTGTAACGGCAATAAAGAATAGCAGCGCAAGAGAAATTTTCACAGATAAAACGTTGTGTGTTAATAATGGCAGGTAAACAAATGTAATGCAACACCGGTAAACGGCACAACGTTTAACATTTCGTGCCTGGCACAGCACCATCGGCGAAAGAAGGAAAAAGTCGACGAATAGTCGTCTTTTTCCCTTGACTTCAGGCCATTGAGCAGGTTATATTTGCTTTATGGAAAAAATGAGCAGAGACGGAATGCAATTGATCGGTATTGCTTTACCTACTAAAACATTCAATGCAAACGGACAGTCGGCCATTGATTGCGGAAATCAGTGGATGGCATTTGAAAAAGAGCAGGTGTTCAACCGCATTCCCGGCAAGGTAAACAACAATGTATACGCGGTGTATTATGATTACGACGGTGATCATACACAACCTTACCGCTATTTTATCGGATGCGCTGTTGCGCCGGGTACAGCAGCGCCGGAAGGACTCGATGTATTGGAAATTCCGGCAGGAGAATTTGTTAAACTAACAGCCAAAGGCGTAATGCCGGATTGTGTGGGTGCTGCCTGGCACAATATCTGGCAGAGCGACCTCCAACGAGCTTATCGTTTCGACTTCGAACAATATGATGAAAGAAGTGCGGACTGGCAGCAGGTAGAGGTCGATATTTTTCTCTCGGTGTGAGGCTGGCCTTCGAGAGCCTCAGGCACCAGCCTTCGAGAGCCTCAGGCACCAGCCTTCGAGAACCTCAGTCAGCGGCAATGGGTGAATAAGTCCATCAGTGAATAGATGATGTATCACAGGAGTGTCCCCTGAATGGCGATCTATTGTCTTGTTATCTCAATGAACTATCGACCATTCACCTATTCACTGATTGACTGATTCACTGATTGACTTATTCACTGATTGACTTATTCACTGATTGACTGATTTATTCTCGCAGGCAACCTCATAAAAAAAAGAGGCTGCCCCTTGAAAGGAGCAGCCTCTAAACCAATCTGCAGATTACTAATCTTTCAGTAACCGTACAGATGCTGATTTTCCATCTTTTCTGATTACCTGCAAGAGGTAAATACCTCTTACAAGCGGCTTATTGAAAGTAAGCTGAACCGGTGCAACGGTTTGTTGTTTGAAATCTTTGCGCAGCACGATTGCACCGGAAAGAGAAATAACCTGCACACTTTCAACGGGCGTTGCACTCACGATGTTGACCAATCCCTGTACGGGATTCGGATAAACCCTCAGAGGTATTGTCCTGTCGCAGGCAACCTGCTGTGATACCACATCGCTGTAACGGTATGCATCGTCACGGTCAGTCATTTTCAACCGGTAGAACCATTTGCCTGCATCTGCTTTATCATCGCGGAAGCGATAGGTACGTACAGAGCTATTGAATCCGGCATGGCCGATCTTTTCAAAAGTGATGCCATCAGCACTTCTTTCGATGTCAAAATGAGAGAAGTTCTCCGCATGGGCAATTTCCCAGGCAAGGTCTACAGCACAAGGTATCTGCTGCGCAACGAAGCGCTCGAGTGTGATCGGCAGTGTAATGACCGGCGCCACCGTGAAATTGACCTGAGCAGCAGAGTAACATCCCTGGTCATTGGTAACAGTCAGCGTATAAGTAGTAGTACCGATGCCCGATGACAAAGGTGTAGCATTTGCGATATAGGGATTGTCTACCCTGGTGGATGGCGTCCAGCTATAGGTGTAGTTACCTGTGCCCGGATTTATCTGCGGCTGGAAGGCTGGCGGTGTGGCTCCAATCGGAATGGTGATCGAAGGAATACTTACCGCTGGTGCCGGAGTAGCTGATGCACCTACTACTGCCTGACTGGTAGCAAAACAACCGTTCATATCCGTAGCTGTCAGGGTATAAGTCATGTTACCGGTCACCTGGTTGATAGAAGTTGTGGCGGCAAAAGGATTAGCCAGACCGGTTGCCGGCGACCAGGAGTAGCTGATGTTCTGTACTGGTGATACACCGATGGTTGCACTTGCATTCGCACACACTGTTTGCACAGCCATAGACGGCAGTGTCAATTGTCTGGTATTGATGATAACAGAAGATGTACTGGTACAACCGGCTATTGTTTGAGAAATGGTAAACGTGAAGCTTTTGGCTGCATCAGCCGCAGCAGGAGTAAAAACCGGCTGTGTGGCTGTTGTACTGGACAGGGAGCCGGCGGAGATCGCAGGCGTTACGGTCCAGGTAACAGTTCCGGCATTGGCAGGATCACCAAGCATAATGGAACTACCTACGCATACCACAGCGTTGCTTCCGGCTTTCGGAGCCACTATTGTCGGAGTAAGCGTTTTCGAAGCAGTAGCGGTACAACCATCGGCATCGCGTGCAGTGAGTGTATAAGTTGTTGGAACAGTCGGGTTATTGCGTACCGTTGTTGTCAGTGATGTTGGTGTTGTAACAAGAGCTGTCGGCGACCACGCATAAGTAGTGGCGCCAGTTACGGTAACACCGGTTTCCAGATTGTAAAGAGCGGCGGAAGGACAGATCACATCATCTGACATGGTGATCTGTGGAGTGTTAACAGTTACCGTTACGCTACCCGTTTTTGTACAAGCTACGGCACCACCCGCATCATAATAGGTAGCTATTACGGTGTAGATAGTAGTGGCGGCCGGGTTTGCTTCAGGTTGCGCACTGGTAGTGCTGCTGAGTCCGGTAGCCGGAGACCAGCTATACGTAACACCCGGCAATGCAGGCAGACCAATTTCAGTACTTGACCCGAGGCAGATCGTTCTATCGGTCATAGCCGGTAAGGCCGGAGACTCATCAATAATGATATGAACAGTTGAATCTTTCGTACAACCTGTTTCGGTATCTGTAACGGTCAGCGTGAAGTCCTGCGACACGGCCACCAGCACCTGTGGTTCAGCAGAGGTCGCAGAGGTACCGTTTTGATAAGCTGCTGCTGCAGGCGTCCATGAATATGTATAGCCGGCAAGCGCAGGTGACCCCAACTGTATTACTGCGGCGGAGCATGCAGTCCAGTCATTACCGGGGTTGTTAACGATCGGCTTGATCGTAACAGTAGCGGTGTCTTTAGTAGTACATCCGCTGAGGTCGTCTGTTACAGTTACAAAATAGCTTGTAGTCTGTGTTGGTGTTACCGTCGGATTGGAGATCGCCTGTTGTGCACTTCCCGCACCATTCCAAAAATAGCTGTAACCGGCTACCGCTGTTGCCCCAATAGAAACAGGTGTGGCAGCACAAACTGAAACATCTTGTGCACTGAACACCGGACGTGACCAGGCCGGACCATTTACATGAATCACTTCGGAGCAGGAGATCGCCGGATTGTCGACATTTGTAATGGTTAACGTAATATCTCTTTCAATTCCGTCAGTCAGAGATATTGTTTCGCCTGTAGTGGCAGAAATACCACCGGCGGGTGAAGCAGACCAGGCATAAGTCCAGCGGTTGGCCGGAAGACCGCGAGGTACTGCACGAAGCAGCACTTCACCGAACGCTGTGGAAGGGCATCCTTGTTCGGCTTCCACATCGATCCGCACGATCGGACAACCGGGTTCTGTGCCACAGTCACCTACAACCACTTCATCGCTGCAGGTAACGCCGAGATAAGAAACGCTCAGACGATAAGTAGTAGGTGCGCCAGCAGACGCCGATACCGTGGTCATTGCCTGATTGACCGGACCGGTGATGGTGCCAGGACCCGAAACCTTTTCCCACAGGTAAGTTTTCCCTGCAATATTGGGAATGAGATCGGGTGTGCCAACAGTACGCGGACCGCAGTAATTTTCGCCCGCGTCAACATCAAGTACAGACACCACTACTTCATCCACGAATGCACACTGACCTTTTGTAGCAGTGAGCTGGTAGGTGAAAGAATTAGGATTTGGCAATTCGCTGCCGGCATTAAATGTGGTAGTGCTTGCAGAAATATTAGTAAGGTAATTACCCGGAGCCCAGGTAAACGTGAACCCTGTTTCATTGGCACTTCCCAGTGTAAGTGTTCCGCCTTTGCAAACAGCCTGATCTGCGCCTGCAAAGTCTGGCACCACCGGAGGGTCGACAACGTTTACGGTTATCTGATCAGTTGTTGTACAGGTGCCGCCGCCGGAAACGGGAATCGTCATACTCAGGGTGTAAACCGTGTTCACGGAAGGAGATGCCAGTGGCTGAGCAATGGTTGGATCGTCGAGGCCGGTTGCGGGACTCCATGAATACGTAACACCAGCCAGACCCGCGGGAGGCAAGGTACCGATACGCACCGGCTTACCGCCGCAACTCGCAGCAGTGGCAGGACCGGCATCAGCCGCATAAGCATTCACGATGGCCTGACCAACCTGCTGACAACCCTTGTTATCAGTTACGACAACAGAATAAACACTGCTCGCGGTGGGGGTAACATTGATGGAGGAGGTGGTGCCGAGACCGGTTTGCCAATCGTAAATATAAGGAGCTTCGCCACCCGTAACGTTGGCGGCAATGGTAATTTCTGTACCGATACATGTGGAATAAACATCACTTGCGATGGCGGGTGCCTGATCGGCACTGACGATAACAGCAGCTACATCAGAAGTACTCACAGGATCGTCACCGCATCCCAGGGGAGGCAACACGATACGGCGGTAATAACGGCTTGCCGCACCAGCGGACGGTGTATAATCTTTTTGCGTTCCCAGACCAGGAATATTGGTCCAGGGACCAGTGGGGTTATCACTCACCTGCCACTGATAACGGGCGGGAATTTCCATCTGATAAATAGCTGCGCCGTTTCTGTAAAGAACAGGGAACTGATCCGAAGAGGCCGCCACTTTGTTACCGGTTAGTAATTGAGTAAAGCCTTGCGCACAAACCGTTTGGGTTAATGGCCCTACCGTATTTTCGGTTGGCATCGCAGGACAAAAACGGAACTGCATCAGTGAAACATCGGCGGAGTTTACACTCGTATTGCCTACTACAGTTTGTGGTATCGTTAGCGTTGCACCGAAAGAAGAAAGAGCCCCGGAAACATAAAGCACATTGTTTCTTGCTTCTATATGGTTAGCCGTTCCACCATTAGGTGTACTGGGGCCGGTAAACCGGTATGTACCAAAAACAAAACGTCCGGTAGTGGTAAACACAGCTATATAAGAACTCGTATTGGTAAGCCTGGTAGAGCCGTCTGTTGTTACACCATTCCCAACGTTAAGTGTTGGGATAGCCATATATACTTTGTCGTTGTCAACTGCGAGCTGTGATCCTGATGAGTTCAGAATACTTCTGACAGCAAAAAATCTTGTAGCAAACAGTGTGCTGCCATTGTGAGCATCGATCTTTATAAGATAGGCGCCGCCGGTTGTTCCATCGGTAACATTCACACGGGGTTCACTCAAAAAACCAGATGTTAGCATGTACAGTGATCCGTTGTTATACACCATACATGGGTTATCAGTTCCTACTGCTACGCCTGCCTGATGACTGCTATAGATCACCTCGCCATTTGCGCCAAATTTTGTCAACACATGCAAAATCGGCGAGCCGGCAAAAGAACTTCCGTCTGTAACCGGATAATCGGCAGAAGTGCTGGCTCCATATAAAAATAATTCTCCGCCATGCGTGGCCACTACGGGTATAGACTCATCCGCAGCACCACCATATAGCAAACGATACACAGGATTACCGGAGTTGTCCAGTTTTACAACACCATAATCACTCGCGCCTTTTACGGTACTTCCGTTTGTGGTAGTAAAATTATTATCAGCAGCTATCACTCTTACCAGGTAAGCATTGCCATTGTCGGCAGTCAGCACTGCTTCGGTGGCAGTAGCAGACCTTCCTGTATAGCAGGTATATATTATAGCACCCGAAGCATCTAATCTTTGTACCACCTGGTCAAAGCCTGATCCGGTAAAACTGCTGCCATTCGTTGTTTCTATGTCGGTAGAAGTAGTGGTGTAAGTAACGTACACATTTCCATTGGATACTTTCATATCCAGCCCGGCGTTTTCATTGCCGCTGCCACCGAGGTAAGCGGTATTTACCACCGCGCCATTCGATGCATCTACGCGTGCATAGATCGCATCCGATCCGCCACCGGCGCCCACAGATCCGTTGGTCGTCACAATGTTGCTAGCCGTAGTAGTACCAAGCAGGTATAACATACCATTGCGGTATTCCATCTTACGATATTCCAGCGAAGTAGTATTGGGCGTACCCTGCGGCATATAACGCGCCCATACAATGTCACCATCGATGTTCATCTTAATAAGCAGCGCTTTGCGCGCCGTACCTGTGGGAGCTGCACCGGTAGTAACCGCGAAGTTGTTGGCCGTGGTAGCCATCAATTGATAGCTATTACCGGCCTCATCGGTCACCAGCGCGTTCGAAATGTCCGCCCCGGCCAGGTTAATGGTCCGGCTGTTGTGCACATAACCTTGTGCCGCAACAGTCAGGACTCCCGGGCCGCCAAGCAGAAGGAGAAAGACGACAATCAGTCGTTTCCAGAGAACGTAGTTTTTTTTCATCAGAAGGGATTTTTGTCTTTATACAGGATAAAAGGGAACAACCGGTAACAACTAACGCCACCGATCGATGAACAGGCTCGTTATGCAAGCCCTTATTTATGTAGTAAGTGGGGAGAAATAAGGTATAATCGCAAGGAGAATGCTTGCAGAAAAAGCAGTTGGTTTTGGCTCATAAAAAGATATTACGGATAAATAATTTCGGTTGCTTCACAGGTATCGGTCAGGCCGGATATTCACTATACTGACCGTGCGCAAGTAAGCGATATTTGATGGGGCTTTTTGTCGAAATGCAGCTACAAGTTTACCCTTGCTTTCTTTTTTTTAACCAGCATTCCGCCGCAAGTAGTATTATTGCATGGATTTACTCGCATCTTATTCCAATTCCTAAACTGCTCTGGCCCGATGAATCCTAAAATCCTTATTGCCGATGACCATGTTGTAGTCCGGCTTGGTCTCGAAATGCTGATCCGCAACAATTATCAGGTTCCTATACAAATAGAATATGCCACTTCAGGCGATATCGTCCTTTCGTTTTTACAACAACAGGAATTCGACATGCTTATCATGGATATGAACATGCCCGGATTGAATGGTCTCGCGCTACTGGAGAAGGCTGTCAGGCTTCAGCCCCTGGTGAAGATTCTCGTGTTGAGTGTGAACCCGCAAGAATATTTTGCTCCTAAGTGTCATCAACTCGGTGCTTACGGGTTCGTTTCAAAAAATTCCGGAGATGAAGAATTGAAAAAAGCGATCCTCTCCATCCTCGGTGGCCACCCTTATTTTCCTGGTAATATCAGGCACACTGGGAACAACAATATGCCCGCCGGCAACGACATGCTGAAACAATTGTCTGCCCGCGAACTCGACGTAACCATGCTACTTTTACAGGGAAAAGGCACACTGGAAATTGCCGCTGCACTGAGTATCAGCCCCTCTACGGCCAGCACATTCAAAGGAAGAATTTTTAAAAAACTGCGCATCACATCGTTGCTTGAGCTCGATGGTCTGGCACGCCGTCACGGCCTGGTAGCACATTCAGCCTGACAACACAGACCGCTCCCGGATTGTTGGAACTGATTGTTATCACCGCTCCGATCTTGTTTAACAAGTCCTGCATAATCAGGCTGCCATTACCATTGTCGCCTGGCAGCCGCTCGGTGTCGTGAAAAGCTTCCATCGCTTCTGCGGAAAAACCGCTTCCTGTATCTGTGACACAAATGATGGTCCCTTCGGCGGTTTGTTCTGCTGATAACCTGATCGTGCCTTTCCTGGTATGCTTACAGGCATTGTCCAGCAGGTTGCGGATGATCGCTGAAAGAATATTTTTATCAGTGCTTACAGCAAAATCAGCTTCCGCAACTTCCAGTTTATTGCCACTCAACTCAGCTATCGGCCCGTACAGTTCGCTTGACTCTGCCAAAAGCTCACGGATAGAAAATTCTGATACTGTTATTCTAAAATCTTTGTGCTGACTACCCGCCCATGTGAAGAACCGTTGAGTAAAATCATTTAATGAAGCCGTGCTTACTTCCAGCATCGAAAGATATTTTGACATTTCTTCTTTTGGCATTTCCATATGACGGCTTGCCATCGCACTCAGCATGGTATGCAAAAAGCGTATCGGTGATCGCAGATCATGCAACACCAACGTATTCACCATATCTTTTGTGCGGTTACTCTGCAACAACTCCGCTTCCGATGTCTGCAGACGCGAAACCGTATCCGCCAGGTTTTGGGTCTGCTGCTGGATCACTTCTTTCAGACGTTTGTTGCGCCTTATCAATAAACGGATTCTTATCCTTATTACAAGAAGCACCAACAGGATCAGCAATGCCAGCACAAGCAGGTAAAACGACCAGGTCTGAAAGAAAGAACGCTTAACAGCAAAACGAAACGTCAATATGTCTACGTCTTTCACTCCCGTCATTTTCTTTATCTGTACCTCGTAGTTGCCGGCAGGCAGCAGGTTCAATTGAACCTGTCCATCATCGGGTAATGGCAGCCACACATCGTCGATGTCTTTAACACGATACACAATGCGAAGATTTTCCCGGTTGCCAAAATAAGGGCTGCTCACCCGCAACGAAAACCGGTGATAGTCTGAAGACAATTCCGGTTTTAGATTACCTGCAAAACTAATAACAGAATCCTCCAGCCTTATTTCATCTATATAAATTTTATTGGAAGGAATATCTGCCGGTAATGCCAAAGGATCGAATTGCACCAATCCTTCTATCGATGGAAGTGATAGCCAGCCATTGTTAAGCCAGACATAGGAAGGCGTTGATCCGCCATTGAATTCATTCGTACGAAGACCGTCAGCAACACTATACAAATAGAAATAGGGATCTTCTTTTTTCCCACGCGCGTACTCAAGCAGCGCTTTTTTTTCCACTTTGAATAGCCCGTTGTTGGTCGGCATCCAGAAGAACCCTTTGCCGTCTTCAATAAAGGCATGTACCGTCCGCATGGCTGTGAATTGCGGAACCGGCACGGGGTGCACTTTTCCTTTTTCATATAAATAAAATCCCGCCCCGTAAGTGGATATCCATACTTCGCCTTCAGGCCCGGGTACCACAGCTCTTATAGTAAACGAGTCCAGTATGGTCCGGAAAATTTTGTTCCGGCTATAGTCATACCATTTCAATCCATGTTGTGTAGCCAGCAGAAAAGTATCCTGTCCATGTTGCACCGAAGACATAATGGTAGAAGACTGTGGTAGGTTCCGGCTGTCAATTATTTTATCTTCCCGGATTTTCAGCATCACACTGCCAGTTGTTACCAGCAGTATTGTTGTATCATATTTATCTGCATAAATAGAGGAAGCGCGCGTATCCAGATCGGAAACTTTTGTGTCTCTGCCTGTCTGGATGTCATAATGCCGCAGCACGGCATTTTCACCATAATAAAGGAACCGGTCATTCAGCAGGCATACCGAAGCGCCCGGGCGATGCGCCAGATGTAACCGGCGATAGCTTCCACTCTCCTTATTATACAAATAGCGTTCACAGAGCACTTCATTCCTCCGGGTAACGGCCTGCGCGAAGAAACCTTCATCCCTTGCATTGTCCGCCATTTGCAAATATTCAAATCCCTGTGCCGGAATAATATACAAACCCGATACCAGCGAGCCGATATAATATTTCCTCTGCCTGGAATGATAATAAACGGTATTAATGGAAGGAATTGCCAGTTTCTGCAAGGCAATGCTGCTGATGATAGTTTCATTTTCCAGCCGCACGGCATATAAAGTAGCTCCGGCATATACATAATGCTGTTGATTTTTGCTGGTACAGACAAATTTTCCCTGTTGAAAATCCTTATCCGACGCCAGCGGACCTTCCAGCCTGATTTTTTTATGTACCATTTTTCCGCCGTACCACAGTTTCCATTGACGGGGATTCTTAAGCGAAATAAAATATTCGCCGAAAATAAGCCACCGGTTGTTCCAGAATTCCGGTTCTGTATAGATTAATTCCCCGTCCCCATTTTGCCCGTAATAAAGATCCCTGCCGATCACTGTATATAATTGTCCGGACAAACCTGAGAATGCCAGCGAATAGGAACAAAGGGGATCTTGAATTTTCTGCCGTGGTTTAACTTTTGCATCCGTAGGCAGATCTGCCACTACCTGAGGTGTGGATGCCAGGGTATTGTCATCTGCTTTTATCGAGAGTAACTGACCGACACTGGTAACAATAAAAACACGTTGCTGGCTATCGGTAACGGTATTGCGCATGCGTTCGGTTGTGAGACCGGGAACATTACGCGTGTCGAATGTTTTGAAATTTTTACCGTCGAAACGGACAAGCCCCATCTCCGTACCCAACCAGCAATAACCCTGTTTATCAAAATTGATAGCGGTCACACTGTTTTGCGGAAGCCCGTTTTCTGTATTGAAATGAATGATGCGTCGATCTTTGCTTTGAGCGAAAGAAAGCGAAGGGAAAAAAAATAAAAATAGCCAGCATAGCCTTCTCATAGGGCTGTACCATCGGATTTCTCCGGCAAAAACGGATGTTGAACGATTATTTGTCAATTAAGCCATTCATTAAAAGCTAAGCCTGCCGGAAATTAATTCGTCTAATTCGGCGCTCCATCCTGCTGCACCTGCTCTGCCGTTGTTCCCAATACTGCGTGAGTTTATATACCTGGCTCCCAGATACACGTACAGCTTCGTCAAACTATTCCAACAGTGCCGGCAGATTCACCGTCCAGTCCGGAACCACAGCCCTTGCAGGCATTGAGGCCTTCCGCTACTACTTCAGCAAATAAATATCTTGAGGTCGCGGCGATATGACAGACCTGATCGCCTAACGTGAATTTTCCGGATGCATAGGCCCATTCGGGCCTGTCGGCAGGTATAATTGATACTAATTTACGTGTACGTAACCGTATTTTCTCATAATAACGCAGAAAATACGCAACAGATGTTATTTCCGTACAGCCCGGTTATGTCGTCGACGTTCAGGTTAGCGGATAGGTAAAATGAATAACGTCCTCGGGCAAGCCGCCTGTTTTCTGATAAAAATTCAGCGCATGCTGATCAGGGCGGTCTGCCTGGACAAAGACTTCCCGGTAGCCCTGTTGACGGCAGTACTCCTGTAAGGCCTTCATCAATTGCGTACCGATGCCCTTTCGCTGCAGGTCTTCGGATACAGCCAGGTCATATACATACACTTCCGCTGAAGCGAAATACACCGAGTGCAGGACATGCGCGGTCAATCCGCCCACAATCTTGTCCTCATCTTCCGCAACAAAAAAGATCAGGCCGGGGTTACTTAATAATGCATCGAGGTATTCCGCCGGAGGAATAACAAAAGGTGTCATTTCAAAAACCCGTTCATATAGTTTTATCAGAGCGGACAATCGCGGCCGGTCATGCCGGGTAAGCTTGATGATATTCATAGCGTGAAAAACAGGGCATTGCTGCCCTGCATTTTAATTTTCTTATTCGAGAATAAACCGCTGTACACCGTTTTCCGTTGACAGGAAATAAATTCCCGCAGGACAGGATGACAAGGATACCGAAATCAATCCTGCATTTCTCCGTTGATCGAACCACACGCGGCCAGACACATCGCTGACCCTGACCTGTTGTGTATTATCCAGACGAAGGGTCAGGTTTTTATTGCGTACCGGATTATTCAGGATCAAAGCAGAACCCGCACCGGCCCGTACTGAAATAACATTGCTATAAGTGAAACGGCCATCGTTATCCACTTGTCTGATGCGGTATTGATGACGGCCATTCCCCGGCGCGCGATGAATAAATTGGTAGCGCTGTTGTATTAATTCATTACCGCCGGCCTCTTTTCTTCCCAATTCTTCCCAGTTACCGTTTTCCAACTGATGTTCGATAACAAAATAATCGTTGCTGGTTTCCGAAGCGGTGGCCCAGTTCAGTTCAACATCCGAACCCTGCCATTTATACGTAAACGAAAGCCAGTTAACAGGAAGCGTAATGGAAATGGTAGCCGTAAACATCGGACTGGTAGTACCGTCTCCGAAAGCTACCGCCCATAAGCGGTTGGCAGTTCCGGTTTTGCCAACGGCAACTCCGTTCAACGCTTGCGTGGTACCGGATGCCTGGCTGCTCCAGCTTGTACCATCCCATTTTAGTATCGTACCGGCATTACCTACTGCCCACATATTGTTGGCATTGCTACCAGCTATCTGGTTGAGTGTAACAACTCCACCCGAGGGAGTACGATCAGTCCAGCTTACGCCGTTCCAGTGAAGGATGAAGCCCGTGTTACCGGCGCTGCCGCTGCCACCAACTACCCAGACATTATCAGGAGCAGAACCCCAGATACCCCGCATAGTTGTATAGCCTGATGTTACCTGCTGATCCCAGGACGAAGCGCCCACATTCCATCTGGCAATAACACCGTTCAGACCTGAGTTGCCTACCACCCAAACGTTGTTGGCATCGGCACCCCATATTTTTAATCCCGCAAAGTCTGCCGGCAAACCAGCCGTGCGTGATGTATATGCAACGCCATTGTAATGCACGAGCTGTGCACGCGTAGGTGAACTGGCGGCTGTACCTGAAAACCATACGTTGTTGGCCGCCGTGCCCCATATACCACGGATAGAACCGGTGGCCCAGCCACTGGCAGAGGTGACGTTGGACCAGGATGTACCATTATAATAGGTAAGCTGATTTCCGGTGCTTGCACCACCAGCCCAGATATTGGAACCGTTCGCCGCCCATACGGCAAACCGTTGTGCAGACACCGCAGTCGTCATCTGCGTCCAGGTACTGCCATTCCACACCTGCACAAAACCATTATTTCCGGTTGCATAAGCCGTATTGGCATCGGGTGCGTAGACATCAAAAAGCGTATTGACGCCTGGTTGCGGCGTAAAAGTTGACCAGACCTGGGCCCGGAGTTGCGAAGAGAAAAAGGAAAGTACTAAAAGAGCAGGTAAAAGTTTTTTCATGTAATTGGTTTAGAGGTGACTACAAAAGTAATCCTATTACCCTTTCATCTTGTTCTTTTTTGTACATCGTAATGCCCCGGCCGGAATGATTTAAAAAAATATCTTTTTTTGTCCCCTTATGCTTTGTTAAGTTGTCACTTCGTTATAAAAACAAAATCATGAAAGAATTTTTGCTGTTGCTGCGTGAAAGCACCGATCTGGCACAAATGACACCAGAGGAAATGCAGGCCGATATGCAGGCGCATCTTCAATGGATGGAAGAACTCGTGCAAAAGGGACACTTCAAGGCTGGCAATCCACTGGATGCCGAAGGCCGCCACATCAGGGGGGCGAACCGCCTCATCACCGATGGGCCTTACGTGGAAAGCAAAGAATGCATCAGCGGGTTTTATTTTCTGCTCGCGTCTTCACTCGAAGAGGCAACGACCATTGCAGCCGGCTGTCCGGCATTGAACAGTGGAGGCATGGTGGAAATCCGTGAAGTGATCGAAACACATGCAGCAGAAGGATAGCCAATTACAAAAGCTGACCGCCCATCTTTTCCGGGAAAATGCGGGAAAGATGGCGGCGGTGCTTAGTCGCCGCTTCGGACTGGAACAACTCGACACTATTCTCGACTGCATCCAGGACACATTCGAAGCGGCACTCACCCGTTGGCGTTACGGCAACGTACCCGATAACCCGGCCGCCTGGCTGATGACCGTGAGCCGTAATAAACTCATCAATGCATTGAAAAGAAGTGCGCGGATGAACCCGGAAGAAATGATCATTGAGCAGGAAACCATCACACAACCTGACTTTGTTATCGATGAGCAACATATTCTCGACAGCCAGCTTCGTTTGTTACTCGCCTGTTGCCAGCCCGTGATATCGGAAAAAAATCAAATTATACTTACCCTCCATATTCTCTGCGGATTCGGCGTGCCGGAAATCACGAACGCCTTGCGCATGCAACAGGAGGCGGTTAAGAAAAGTCTGACACGCAGCAAAGCCCTGCTTCAGCAACAACCTCCGCAACAACTCACACGGACCTCACCAATCGACAGTGACCGGCTCCCGCTTGTACTCACCATTCTTTATTTACTTTTCAACGAAGGCTACAAGACAACGAGAAAAACAAAAGGCATTGATCCGGATCTTTGTTACGAAGCAGTACGGTTGACGCGCATTGTATTTGAGACCGTCGATATCAACCGTGAACAAACAGCCGCCTTGCTGGCGCTACAGTTTCTTACCTTATCCAGATTTCCGGCAAGGCTTACGGATGCAGGCGAATGGCTGTCGCTTGAAGAACAAAACCGCGACTTATGGGATCAGCGCATGATCACCGAAGGCTTTTCCTACCTGCGCAAGGCCACACAGGGGAGGCAAATCAGCCGCTACCATTTTGAAGCGCTCATTTCCTCCATTCATTGCTGTGCCAAGATGTTCGAAGACACCGACTGGCCAACCATCGTAATGCTTTACCGTCAATTAGAGCAACTGAATCCCCGGGATGTTTCAATTACTCTTAACCGCATCATTGCTGAAAGTTATTATTCGGACCCGCTGCTTTGCCTTCACGAATTGAACAGCATACCCGCTCCCGATCAAATCCCCGGATTCCTGCTTGAAGCAGCGAGAGGCCACCTTCTTCAGCGCGCGGGTCTATACACCGACGCGGCAAACGCCTATCTGCTGGCCAAATCGCTGGCCTTGTCGCCCGTCGATCAGCAGCTTCTCGGGAAGAAAATAAAAGCATGCGGCTGACAGTACGCAGGTCTTCCAATTTTATTGCCCGGGCAATATGCCGGAATAAAAGGGCGTTAAGACTTTTGTAAGCCACTGCTTCATATTGCAGTCTATCTTTGATCCTGATCTTGCAGCCAACCATCACTTCATTTTTATTTATGAAAGGAAAACAACTCCGCCGGTGTGCGCTCACACTGATGGCGATCGGAATTTTGTCTTCATACGGACAATCAAAACGACTCTCGTATGAGCAGACGTTCAAAAGCCGACCGAATGCCATTTACAAAGAGGTTCCTTCTTTTGTAAAATGGTTAGGCGATGATAGTATATTGATCAAAGAAAACGGCCAACAGGTTGTTGTGCATGTTAAATCGGGCAACCGCAGCGCATTTAGTGAACCGGTTGTCAAAACTTCTGTCAGCGCGCCTAAGGATGCACAGTACTATGTGCCATCGCCATTGGGCGACTGTGCAGCGATTATAAGAAAAAATGACCTGTATATCCGCAATCAGCAGACGGGGGCAGAACAACGTATTACGCGTGACGGTAATGATTCATTGCTGAATGGCGTTGCATCATGGGTTTATGAAGAAGAGATCACCGGGAGAAAAACCGCCTGTGTATGGTGGAGCAAAGACGCGCGTTATCTCGCATTCCTGCGTTTTGATGAAGCAAATGTTCCGGTCTTCATGCTTTATCAATCACCCGGTAAAACAGGCACCTGGCAAAAACAACGTTTCCCTCAGCCCGGCGACCACAACCCGCGCGTACGCATCGGCATGGTGGAAGTTGCCACCTCGAAAATAACCTGGGCCGATTTCAATGAGAACGATGATCAGTATTTCGGTATCCCGTTTTTTGCCCCCGACAATCAATTGTGGGTAAGATGGCTTAACCGCGCACAGAATAATTTAAAACTATATGCCGTAGATCCGCTGAACGGCAGTAAACGCGAAGTATACGATGAAAAACAACCGACATGGGTAGCCATCGGTGAAGGCATCAACGTTCGTTTCCTGGAAGACGGCAAGCACTTCATATTACGGTCCTACCGCTCGGGATGGCCTCATTTTTATTTACATGAAATGAACGGACGTGAAATCAGACAACTGACCAGTGGAGCATATAGTTGCGGATTTGTCATCAAAACAGATCCTAAAAAGGACCTTCTGTGGTTTACTGCCCGTAAAGAAAACTCAGCCCGCACCGACATTTATGAAATAAAATCAGATGGAAAAAATCTCCGTCGCATAACACAAGGAGACTACAATTTACAGGATGTATATTTTTCTCCCGGCAATAAATACATCGTTGTAAAACGTTCCAATATTCATACCCCAGATCAGTTAGTAATACTGGATTTCCAGGGAAAAACCGTGCGGGAACTTGGCAATGCCAAAGGTGCTGACTTCAACAACTATGCGTTGCCGGAGAAAACCTTCAACCGCGTTAAAACTACAGATGGCAAATATGATCTGCCTGTGGTAATCACCTACCCGATCGGTTTCGACAGCACTAAAAAATACCCCATGATGTTGTATGTCTATGGCGGTCCCAATGCCGGCAAAGTTTACGACGAATGGAATATGCCGCTCGCCGATATCTGGTGGGCACAGGAGGGCATGATACAGGTAACGGCCGACAACCGCAGCAGTGGTCATTTTGGTAAAAAAGGAATGGATGAAATCCACCGCCGGACCGGCATTATGGAAATCGAAGATTTCATGGCAGTGGGGCGATGGCTTAAGCAACAACCCTGGGCCGACACGTCAAAACTGGCTATCATGGGTTATAGTTTCGGAGGTTACATGACCTGTATGGCATTGACCTATGGCGCCGATGTATTCAATTACGGGCTTGCACACTGGCCCAATACGAACTGGAATCTTTACGATACCCATTACACCGAGCGTTACATGGATTCGCCGGAAGAAAACCCCGAAGGATATAAGATCACTGCAGTAGAACATTATGCACACCGCTACAAAGGTTTCCTGCGTATCGTACACGGCACGGCGGACGACAACGTTCATCCGCAACATGTATTGCAGGTTGCCGATACCTTACAAAACCTGGGAAAACACTTTGAACTGTCACTTTATCCCGGCCAGGGTCATGGTTTCCGGGGAGACAAGTGGCTGCACAACAAAAATGAAACGGCCCGTTTTTATTACCGTTACCTCTTAAACAAACCTATCCCTGATTTTTTGAAGTAAGTCTGTAGTTTTATGCCAAAGAAAGTTGTTATGGATCGCGCTTATGTGGAAGACCATGTATTCGAAAAACAGGATTTCCGCCAGAACCCGCTACCTAAGGCGGAGTACGACAATTGCCGCTTTGTGCATTGCCAGTTTGATAACACAGACTTATCGGAAATTCATTTCGCGGATTGCCGGTTCGATCACTGCAACCTGAGCAATGCCAAACTGCGGCAAACGGCATTCAAGAATATAAAATTCAAAGACTGCAAATTGATGGGATTGTTGTTCGACACCTGCAGCGAGTTTTTATTTGAGGTCGACTTTGAGCATTGCACGCTGAATTTTTCATCTTTCAGTAACAAAAAAATGAAAAAGACTTCGTGGCGTCACTGCACATTGCAGGAAGTTGACTTTACGGCTACCGACCTTACTGCTGCCGTTTTTTCACATTCGGCTTTACCCGGTGCCCGGTTTGAAAATACGGTATTGGAAAAAACCGATTTCCGCACAGCCACGCTGTTCTCCATTAATCCCGAGATCAATAAAATGAAGAAAGCGAAGTTCAGCGCCGAAGGGGCGCTTCAGTTGCTGGATAAATATGAACTGGATATAGAAGGTTAAAGGCTTAAGGTGTAAGGCATGAGGCTTAAGGCGTAAGGAAAACGGCAGATGTTACAGGAAATCTCTTTGCGACGCTGCTCCCTTATGCGGCTTTGCGTGCAACCGAAGTCACATTTCACGTAAAGGTGCCAATCAGTCCCTGCTTTTGAATTTTGACTTTTGAATTTTGAATTATTAGTCGACTTTAACTTTTTGCTGATAATACGGCTTTTATCTTCGTCCAAAACCAACAGCCATGCACAAACTTATCCTCGCCCTGGCTTTCGCGGGAGTGTCCTTATCTGTCCATGCCCAGGACTCCACACCGGCAACAACAGATGTTCTCAAAGCAACAATCCTCAGTCCCGGTATCAGTTACGAAAAATCAATTGGGAAAAAACATACGCTTTACGGACAGGTATATGCCAGTCCCACCATACAGTATTTATATTCGAGCAGTCTCGGCAGTGAGTTCGATTTTTACCTCGACCCGGCGGCCATGGTTCAATACCGCTATTACTACAACCTTGAAAAAAGAGCCGGCAAAGAAAAATTTACACGGCTGAACAGCGGTAACTATTTTGGCGCAACGGTGCAGACTTACCTGTCAAAAGTGAGGCTCGACAGCGATCATCTCGAAGAAACCAAACGTCGGCCGGTTACAACTATCGGTGCCATTTGGGGAATGCAACGCAACTATGCCAAACGTTTCAGCCTTGACATCAACCTCGGTGCCGGTTACCGGTTCGCTTCTGTGTTAACAGAAGGCATCGATTACAATTTTGTCCGCCGTAACGAGGGCCGGTTTACACTCATCGCAGATGTGGGGATCGGTATCTGGCTGAATAAACGCTCCTGATCTTTTCCTTCCTGAGGCCGAAGAATCGGCCTCAGGAACCGCCTTCGAGCCCTTCGAGAACCTCAGGGATCTATGGCTGTTTTATTCACGATTGACGATTGACAATTGACGATTCAAGACTCACGATTGACTTATTCACTTATTGACTTATTGGCCTATTGACGATTCACCAGCCCCGCCAACACCAGCACAAGCGACACCACAATACTCACCGTACGTATCGTATGGAGTTTGTTCCACGGAATTTCAAACCGCACACGCAGTTGCTCAACATCCACGCTGGTCAGATCTGTTTTATCCAACATTTCATTCAACGGCACATTTCCCAGGATCGTTACGCCAAACGCACCAACGGCATAGACCAACGCAGCCGCCAGGAACAAATAAAACTGCAAGCTCATGCCGCTGCGATAAGCCAGCCATGCGCTGAGCGGCAGCAGGATCGCTGTTGTTACAAACGGTAGAAGAAAGAAGGGATTCAGAATCGCACGATTGATGAATTGCATCGAACGCAGGTATTCATTCGCCGGCAACTTATTAAGACCGGGATTTACCGAGCAACTATATGCGTAAAATACGCCGGCCATCAACGCAAGAAAAAATGCGGTGATGAAAACAATGGTTGATTGAACTGACATGCTCTTTTTTTAAACACATTTTAATAAGAAAGACCCGGGGCCTGATGCACGTACTGCTCCGACGACAATTGCATCAACATGAACAACGCCACATCCTGCCGGGACACTTTAAGCCTGAGTCCGCGCTCCTCTTCACCAAATCCGTGGCGGTATTGCCCCGTTGCGGGTCCGTCAGTCAATGCTGCAGGACGTACGATAGTCCACTCAAGGTTACTGTTCATGATATAACGCTCCTGCACTTCGTGATCACGGTAGGCTTCGCGCAGCATCAGGCCAAACATTATGTGTTTCCAGAAAAAATTCAGGTGAACACGACTGTCGCCTGCTCCCAGTGTTGTCTGGCAGATAAACCGGCGGACTTTGTTTTTCTGCATTGCCTGGATAACATGACGCGTACCTTCCGAGCGTATCATTCCTTTGCGGCCTGCTCCCAATGTCGACAGCACCGCATCTTTTCCTCTTACGGCTTTCTCTACCGAAAGGGCATCCATCACATCGCCGCTCATCAATTGCAGGTTGTGATGACGTATTTGCCTGAGAGGTTCGGGGTTCCGGGAGAATGCCGTTACGCGATGCCCGAGCGAAAGCGCCTGCTTAACCACTTCACGGCCTGTAGTGCCTGTTGCACCTATAATCAGTAGTTCCATAAAACTTATTTTGTACAGTGATTTAATAAGTCAAAACTACCGTGGCAGCAAGGGGATAAATAGTAAGATTCCGACAAAATGATCAGGGCATCAATGTATGCTCGCGGAACTGCAGAGAAGGTTGTCTGGTAAATTCAAGCGGAGTAAACCCGGTAAACTCGCGGAAGGTTCTGATAAAATGAGACTGATCGGTATAGCCGTTTTCAAATGCAACATCGGACAGCTTACCGTAGCGGCTTTCTTTCAACTGATTCAATGATGACTGGAAGCGGCATATTTTGGAAAACAGGCGCGGCGATACGCCAATGTACTGGCTGAACCGGCGCTCGAAGGTTCTCTCAGTCATGCAAAGTTCTTTATGCAGGGAACGAAGTGACGTTTCACCTTTGGAACGCAGCAAATGAGCAACTGCATATTGCAATACACCATCCACTTCTTTTTTCTGCAGCGCGATCAATTGTAACAGGTAGCCGGTTATCAGACTAATGTCATGATGTATAGAATCCGACTCGTGCAAGCGTTCGGCCAAACGCATACCCGGCGCCACAGGCAGCAATGAAAGATCAACACAGGCATCCGTAATCTCCTGTGCATTGAAACCGAAGACACCGCGTAACACATGCGGATAAAAATAAAAAACAAGTAAGGTTGATGATCCCGCCGTTACCAGGTCGATCGGCCTTACGGTTTGGCCGTATAGAAAGAACGGAGCCGTTACTTCGCGGCTTTCGCCGGCTTCCAGCGGTTTGCCGGAACGATGAAAAATAACACCGGGACATCCATCGGCAAAAAAGCGGAACGAATACCCTTCCCCGCCACAACGCAGCACACGGATGTATTTTACATACGGCCGCAGTGCCGGTTCGGGTATGTATAGTTCATGATCTGGAAGGGGTGTTACCATATTGTGATTTTAAAGTTACAGAAAAACGGGAGCAGGCGCCGGTAACCAGTCCTGTTTCCGCCGGAAACACAAACCTCACCGATATGCCCGGAAAAAAATAGAACCGAACCGACATAGGACAAAACCCTTAGTGGTATTTGAGGTACTAATTAGCCAGGGATAGAAAAGATTGAGTAAGCGGTAAGCCGGTCATTGACACTTGTCATAAAATAGCTAAAAAAGGTGAGCGGTATTCTTTCTTCTCACTTTACATTATACCTTTATTTCATTGAAGACACCAAAGGATTAACGAAGAAGCTGCTAACCGCATGCATCCACTTAAAGACGAACTATATCAAAGGTTAAGGACTGACTTTACACTTTTCGATTTTTTCCAGGACTCAGGACCCGACGGTTGCTGGTACAGGACTCTCGAAAACAGTCAGGAGTGCTGGGCTAACCCAAGTTTGCTGAAACTATTGGGTTATGCCACTTCCTTATCCGACCTGCCTGGTTGGACCCAGCTCAGTGATCCGGAAGAAACCGGTGCGCTGGACAAAGAACTACGCGCATCCTCCCACACAAAAAGTTTCACACGCATCCTTCATTATCGTCATCAGACAGGTTTCCGCCTGCCAATGCAAACCACTTTATTACCCGTAGCGGATGCAGATGGCCGCATAGTTAAACTACTCGGGCTTGTAAGATTATTACAGACAGGACCGGATGCACTCGGCGAACTTTACCAGCAAAATAAACGGCTCAACGATATTCTCGCCGGCAACAACGCCGGCACCTGGGAATGGGATGTGTTTACCGACCGGCTTACCGTCAATACACAATGGAAGATCATTGCCGGTATTGAAACAAGCGATACTTTCTCCGGCAACGACTGGCTCACCTATATACACCCCGATGACCGCGTCAAAAGTGAAGACATCCGTCGCAAATACCTTTCTGTAGCGGCTGCTTACGAATGTGAGTACCGCATCAAAAGCGCCATAGACGAATGGATATGGGTGATGGAACGCGGCCGCGTATCACAACGCGATCCGAACGGACGATCTACACGCGTGTCGGGCACTTTGCAGGATATCACTGTTCGCAAGACCGCCGAACTGGCACTCATCACGCTTCGCAACAGGCAGGAACAAACCAACCAGGCTGCGCGTATCGGCACCTGGGAAATTGATCCCGTAAGTCTCAGCCTCACCTGGAACCAGGTGACCCGCGAAATACATGACGTACCGGAAAGCTTTGTACCTGATCTCAACTCAGCACTCGGTTTTTATACGGATTCCCAAAGCAGGGAAGCCATCACAACCGCTTTTGCCAAAGCAATTGAAACCGGCACCTCATACGATCTTGAATTAAAAATCACTACATATACCGGTAAAGAAAAATGGGTAAGGGCTATCGGGGTTGCTGAAATGTCGGAGGGTAAATGCGTATGGCTGTATGGAACCTTCCAGGATATTCATGAAAGCAAAATGGTACAGGTGCGGCTCAGGGAAAGCGACGAGCGGAACAGAATCTTCGTGGAACAGGCTCCCAACGCGCTTGCCATGTTTGACCGCAACATGCTCTATATTGCCGCATCACAACAATGGCTGAAGGATTACAACCTCAAAGGCCAATCTATTATCGGCCGGTCACACTACGAAGTATTTCCCGAAATAGGAGATGGCTGGAAAAAGATTCACCAGCTTTGCATGATGGGTGCCATCGACAAATGCGACGAAGCCCGATTTGTACGACAGAACGGCGCCGTTCAATGGATCGCATGGGAAGTGCGGCCCTGGTATATCCGCGACGGTGAAATCGGCGGCATCCTGATGTATACGGCCGACATTACCGAACGCAAGCAGGTGCAACAACAGCTGCGTATCAACGAAGCACAACTGCGCGGCGCTTTTGAGAACTCCACTACCGGTATGGCGCTCGTTGGCCTTCGCGGCGACTGGCTCAAGGTCAATAACAGCCTTTGCAAATTCATCGGTTACAGCGCGGAAGAATTATTACAGATCCGCTTCCAGGACATCACACACCCCGAAGACCTCGATGGTGATCTTGATCTGCTGGAAGAACTGCTGGCAGGCAAACGCGATTACTACCGTATGGAAAAACGGTACATCCACAAACAGGGACATACCGTGTGGGCACTGCTTTCTGTATCACTTATCCGCAGCGCCGAAGGTCAACCTCTGCATTTTGTATCGCAGATCAATGATATCACCGACGAGAAAAAACTCGCACAACTCCGTCTCGCCATTCATGATCAGGCTTATAGTTTTATCGCTCATGAACTACACGAGAACTTTGCACAAACCTTAGCCGCCACACGCATGTTCATCGAGTTATCACTGAATGGTAACCAGGACAAGCGACCACTTTTACAAAAGAGCCTGGAGAACATCGAGACACTTACGCAGCAGATACAGGCCCTCACACAAACCATCGCTCCTACCACACTGATCAACGAAGACTATTTCAGTCTCATCGGCGACCTGGTGAAAAATTATACCGGCCTGGCCGGCATGAAGATCCGTTACGACTTCGATCCTGATCTCAGTTCGGCCGATCCGGCAACAGGCTTTCATCTTTTCCGCATCCTGGAAAATCAATTGAAGTCGGCAGCCAGACGGCAGGCACAGAAAGTATCGATCATCATCAGCAAAGGACAACTGCTGCACATCAGTGTAAGCGATGATGGCAAAGACAATTCCGAACATGATACGGAACTGCTTATGTTGCAGGACGATATTATCACACGCGTGGAATTGGTAAAAGGCAAAGTGAAAAAACTCGGCCGCGCCGGAGACCTGCAGATACTGTCACTGGACATTCCCTGTTAAACATTTTCTGCCGATATCATTATTCATCGGATTATTTACCTGTATCTTTGTGCCGCTTTGTACAGGATAGTTGCTATCATATTACTCCTTTCATTCACCGCCCAGACCTTCATGCGAGGGGTTTACTTCCTTGACTATTATACCAACCGCATGGCCTACGCCAAAGATTGCGTCAACAAAGCGAGACCGCAGCTTCATTGCGACGGTAAATGCCAGTTGATGCAAAAAATTAAGGCGCAGGAAAAGAAAGAACAGGAAAACCAGGAGAAAAAAGCAGAACTCAAAGTTCCTTTACTCGTGCTTTCTTCCCGTTCGTTTTATCACACCGGCGAATTGAAACCAATCAACAACGCTACAGGTGAATACGCCGTATTCCAGGTAGCGGCTACTGTCGATCAGCCTTCTTCCTTCTTTCATCCTCCCGCAGCTTAGTGTTCGCTTTATCCATCCATGTGCATCCGGTTTTACAACCGGCTATGCCGACGTGTATTTATCTCTGAACACTAATTAATTTTTCCATGAAAAAATATGTTTTCATGGCCAGCCTGGCCATGCTCACCCTTGTGTCCTGCAAGAAAGATGTAAATGACAACTCCGATGAAAGTGAACTGGTTCCGCTTTCCGTTGAATTTGACAATATCGTTGGAGGACAAAATCTTTTTCTCAACACCGTTACCTATACCAATGCTGCAGGAGAAGATTTCAATATCAGCATGCTGCAATATTTTATCAGCAACATAAGTCTTCGCCGTGCAGACGGATCTGAATACGTAGTGAACCAGGACAGCAGCTATTTTCTTATTCGTGAAAGTGATGCCGCCACGCGGTTCGCCCGGATCAAAGTGCCCGAGGGCGATTATAAACAACTCAGTTTCGTATTGGGCGTCGATAGTCTCCGAAGCACTATGGACATTACCAAACGCACCGGCGTGCTCGACCCCTCAGGCGGCATGGAAGACGGTATGTACTGGGGATGGAACAGTGGTTATATTTTTCTGAAGATGGAAGGCACTTCTCCGGTTGCGCCTGTTGATCCATCGGGCCAGCGCAAGTTCCGCTATCATATCGGCGGATTCGGAGGTTATTCTGCTCCAACGATCAACAACATCAAAAAGATCTCGATCGACCTTTCTGCATCCGGCATTGCCCGGCCCCGTAAAGGGCGTAATGCCAATATTCATCTGATGGCAGATATCATGAAGTTATTCAACGGAAGCACAACCATCAATATCGCTTCCAACCCAACAGTAATGTTCGGCACTTACAGCAGCAGTATTGCCAACAACTATGCTGCGATGTTCTATCATGATCATACCGAAAATTAATCCCGCATCTATCAACATCAAAACTGTAGTTTATGAATAAACGATTCTGGTTATTCAGCGCAGGCTTTGTATTACTGATATCTTGCAGTAAGGATATTGTGGAAAATTTTGCGGGCTTCCAAAAGCCCGCACATTTTCCCGAGCCCGTTTATGCGATCGAAAATAATCCGGTAACGCAAGCGGGATTTGAATTGGGAAGAAAAATATTCTACGAGCCAAGATTATCACGCGACAACTCGATCTCCTGCGGAAGTTGTCACATTCAGTCCTCTGCCTTTACACAACACGGCCATGATGTGAGTCATGGTATCGAAGACAGGTTAGGGAAAAGAAATTCACCTCCGATCATGAACCTGGCGTGGAGCCCGGCCTTCATGTGGGACGGTGGTGTATTTGATCTTGACCTCCAACCCATCGCGCCCATCACAGCCCATGAGGAAATGGATGAAAGCGTAGCCAATGTCCTTCAGAAATTGAGAGCACATCCCGATTATCCGAAGCTTTTCAAAAAGGCTTTTGGCTCTGAAGAAATCACAACGGCCAGAATGATGAAAGCTCTTTCGCAATTCATGATCCTTTGTGTAAGCGCCAATGGAAAGTATGATCGCGTGAAGCAGGGAAAAGAAACGTTCACGGCTGAGGAACAAGCTGGCTATACCGTCTTTCAACAGAAATGCAGCAACTGCCACGCAGAACCTTTGTTCACGGATTTCTCCTTCCGCAACAACGGCATCGCCATCGGGGCCAATAATGACGAAGGACGTTATGCCGTAACCCTGAATCCGGCCGATAAATACAAATTCAAAGTACCGAGCCTCCGTAACCTGTCGTACACCGCACCTTATATGCACGACGGCAGATTTTATACGCTGGATGCGGTGATCGATCATTACCGCAGCCGGGTACAGAACACACCCAACCTCGATCCCTCATTGCAACCCGGGCAAGGCATCGCCATCAGCGACGACGATAAAACAAAACTGATCGCGTTTCTCAAAACATTAGATGACAAAGATTTTATTACCAACCGCCTGTTGTCCGAACAATAGGAAAATTAGTTATCATGAAAAAAATCTTACCGGCAATACTGCTCCTGTTTTTGTTATATGCCTGCGGCAACGAGCCATCCAAAGAGAATCACGTCGCGCATAAAATGCCCAACAGTGGCTCCTCCGGTTATTGCGATAGCATCAACAAAGGATTAATTAAAGAGGATACCCTCAAAGGAAGTCCGGAACGCACGGCCATGGCTACGGTCGGCGGCGTGCACGTGCACATCGTTTATCATTCTCCCGGCGTGCGTGGTCGTGTGATCTGGGGCGGATTGGTGCCCTATGATCAGGTGTGGGTGGCCGGCGCACACCAGGCCACAACCATTCAACTGAGCGGTCCGGTGAAAATAAACGACCGTGAACTACCCGCAGGCACTTATGCATTCTTCATCATACCCGGCCGCGATCAATGGACCGCTATATTCAACAGCCGGTATGAACAACATCTAACGGATGAATACAATCCCAAAGAAGATGTGTTACGCTTCAACGTAACGCCCGAAGACCACGAAGAAACGCCGCGGCTTACCTACGCTGTAGACCGTGTGGATGATCAGTCCGGCGCTATTACTTTTCTCTGGGAGAAAAAACATATCCATATTCCCTTCACTTCAATTGCAACGAAATGATTAAATCTGTGGGAACAGTTTGTTTACTGTTGTTCATTTCCCTTTCGTCTTATGCCTGCGATATCTGCGGCAGTGGCGGTGGCGGTTCTTACATGGGACTGTGGCCTTCGTTCAAAAAAAGATTCATCGGGCTGCGCTTTCAGCAAAATGGCCTGCGCGATCACCTTGGCCCGGGTGGCAGCATCACTTACCTGACCACCAGGGAAACCTATCGTGTGGCCGAAGTATGGGGCGCCGTAAACTTTGGTCAACGATTCCGCCTGGCCGCATTTATTCCCTATAATTTTATTGAAAGAAAAAACCAGGAAGGCACCACTTCCCGCAACGGTATAGGAGATGTGAGCGTGGCAGGTTATTATCGATTGCTCAATCACCAGCAAGCTGTTGGCGCTAAGTTGCTGGAGCAAAATCTCTGGATCGGTGCGGGTTTTAAATTGCCAACCGGCCAATACAATAAGGAAGAAAAGAATATCGAACAGGCCGGGCAGAATACATTTCAACTCGGCACAGGCAGCATGGATTTCTCCGCTCACCTGATGTACGATATTAAACTCGGTAAAGCCGGGTTAAATGTGAACTCGTCTTATAAGATCAACAATTACAACCAGGCTGACTACCGGTATGGAAACAAATTCACCCTGAATAGCTTGTTTTATTACCAGGCGGTAAAAACATCGAAGCTGGCGGTGTCGCCCAATGCGGGGCTGTTGTACGAAACATCGCAGAAGGACCACAACACGCGGGAACTCGAAGTATTCGCAACGGGTGGCCATTCATTGATGGGAACGGTGGGAACAGAGTTTGCAGTCGGAAACATAGGCATTGGCGCGAACTATCAGCATCCGCTTAGTCAGCGACTGGGTGAAGACAAAGTACGCGCCCGTGACCGGTGCATGGTGTATGTGAGTTATTCTTTCTAATCTGAATAAAAAATCCCTCCCCAACATTCACGGGGAGGGAATCGTAGTGAACGGATCATCGCCTCTGTAGCTATCGCCGTGGTTTACGCACGGTTGTTGTCTTTGTCGTTTTTACTTTGCGCGGACCAACACCTTGTCTCGTAGTGGTTGTTCTTTGCGTCACGCGTCCCTGTGTGTTACGCGTGCGGCCGTTGTTGACAGTAGTCACGCGGCGTGTGCTGCGGTAATGCGTGACTGAAGCCTGGTGACGATTGTACACCGTTACCGATGTTACCCGCATAGGCCGGTAAATACGTGGCGCACGTACGATGCGGTGAGTGCGCACTACCACATATCGTGGGCGATACGGTGCATAACGCACATAGAATACAGAATACCGCACCGGTCTCCACGGACGCCACCATACAGGGCGTGCGCGCCAGCTCCAGGGTGAAGTCCAAATCACATAGGCAGGCGCATACACAAATCTCACCGATGGCCAGAACCAGACATTGACAATAATACCTGCGTTTTCTTCATTCACCGATGGCCCGTGCGCATAGCGCGTACCACCTGAAATAAAGGACGTTGATTTGCCATCGTCTTCCGGTTCCACGATCTTCTCTTCACCATAAAGATCTTCGTCTCCGACTATCTGGATGACGGCGGTGTTTTCGCCGGTCTTTTCCAATTCGATCACCGCCACGTCCTGACTTTCCGTAGCCGAGATCATGGCCTGCAGTACAATCGTATGTACATCGCCGTCACGGTGATCAATCACGCGGATATAATCGATATCGCCGTCACCGTTGAGGTCGAGGTTGTTGACATTGTTGCCTTCGGTATTGAGGGCTTTTTCAAATGCTTCGGGTGAAGCGGAGTTTTTGAAGAGATCGAGTGCCGCTTCGAGACTGAAGTTGTCTCCGGGCAGACCGGTTGAATCGGTCTGTGCCATCACCGGCATTGCCGCCAGGGAAAAACACAGCGCCAATAAATATTTAGCTTTCATAAAAGACTTATTTCCCTTATGACTCAAAAAAAATGTCCGGGTTTAGCCGGACATCTAAAAAAGCTTTTTGTGAGGCAATTACCATTCTGCGATCACGGTTACGCCGCCCTTGGGTTTGTCGCCCAGTTTGGTTACGATTTTTGCATCCAGCGGAAGCAGAATATCCACGCGTGAACCGAATTTGATAAATCCCATTTCATCATTCTGGCGCACCTGCTGTCCGGGCTGCAGGTAGTTGACAATACGTTTGGCAAGTGCCCCGGCGATCTGCTTGGTAAGCACTTCTTTATTTCCTTTGCGGTACACCACCGAGTGGCGTTCATTTTCGGTTGAAGATTTTGGATGCCAGGCCACGAGGTACTTGCCTTTGTGATATTTGCTATATACCACTTCGCCGCTAACGGGGTTGCGGTTAACGTGTACGTTGAGCGGGCTCATGAAAATAGAAACCTGTATGCGGCGGTCATTGAAATATTCATCGGCCTGCACTTCTTCGATCACCACCACCTTGCCATCGCAGGGTGCTACAATATAGTTTTCACCAACGGTGTAGGTACGTTTGGGAATGCGGAAAAAAGAAATAATGAAAATCAGCAGGCCCAGTGTGGCAATAAAGATCAGCGCGCTGATCACGGGAGCATGAAAGCTGAGCAGGTAAAAGGAAAGCAGGTTGATAACAGCAAACACGATGGCGGTGATGGCGATTGTGGCTGAACCTTCTTTGTGAATCGTCATTGTTTTTAAATTGAGGTGCAAAGATAGTGGAATGTGTTTTTCCGTATTGTGGGACCGGATCAGTGTCTCAATAGCATGCAGATCAGCCAGCAGCAAGGCGTGGCAAGCAGCAGCGAATCGAACCGGTCAAGAAAGCCTCCGTGCCCGGGCATCATATTGCCGCTGTCTTTAACGCCGGCTTTCCGTTTCAACAAAGATTCCAGCAGATCGCCAAATGTGCCCGATACCGCGGCCACCGCAGAGATCAGGACGAGATCCGTATCAAAAATCTGCATCCGGCCTTTCATAAATAATAATGGAAATAGTACGCTGATGGCTATAATGGCCAGCAACATACCGCCGATTGTACCTTCCCAGGTTTTTTTAGGGGAAATGGGAGTGAGCGGTGTCCTTCCTATAAACGATCCCACGATATAAGCCATGGTGTCATTTACCCAAATAGATAATATCAGTACTACCGGAATCAAATAGGGCATTGCACCCCGGTCTTCATACATATCCAGCATCAATCCCCAGCTCAACGAAATGTACAACCAGCCGAGTGCCGCCATGCCAAAGGCTTTTATCTGCAGTCTTTTTTCCCTGAATATGCCAATGACCAGCAATACAAATCCGGCAATCGTTAAAGGCAGTGAAGCATTTGCCCTGATACTGTAACCGGCTATATCGTATGCATGTCCGGCAAATAACAACATACCTCCAAAACCCAGCAGCATAAAACCAAGCTTGGTATAAGGATGAAATTGTACCTGTCGTATCCGCTCCACCAGGCGCAGGTATTCATGCCAGCAACCGAAATGTATGATGGCAAATAAGAATAGAAAGCTCCATGCATTCCAGAGCAGACCGGCGATCATGATGCCGGCGAAGCTGAGTCCTGAAATGGCGCGGGTGGTGAATGTTTGCCAGTTGAATGCCATGTAGTTGTTTTAAGCGGGCAGCTCTCCGGCCGTTGATGCCGGTTGAGGTGTTTTATTGCGTAAACGCATCAGCAATATCACTACTACCGGAATAGCCAGCAGTCCCCAGTAACTGCCGCCATTGTCCTGCATGATCACGTCCATCGGCTTTCCCTGCGTTTTCATATAATATACCACGCTGATGGCAATGGCATTGTTCACAAAATGCGCCAGCACGCAAAGCCACAGTCGCCCGGTGTATTGAAAGATCAGGCCCAGCACGATGCCGAGAAAGAGACGGGAGAAAAATCCAAAACCGGACAAATGCACGAGACTGAATAAAACGCTCACCACAATGATGGCCACCCAGGGTTTACCGGTGGAACGCGTCAGGAATTGTTGCAGACCTGCGCGGAATAAAGCCTCTTCGCACAAAGCCGGGAGAAAACCCATGACAAATAAGGAAAAAATAAAATCACCGGCACTGTTCAGTCCCATGATTGCGGCCACCTGGTCGTTATAGCTGTTTTCCAGTTTTATAAAATATTCCCGCCAGGAAGCCGGGTAAGGCAGTTCATGCCCTACAAAGCCCAATCCGGATGAAGCAGCAAGTCCGGCCAGCATGATCAGGACCACCAACGCAGCCTGCTGCGGCATAATTGGGCCGCGGAAGCCCAGCAATTTCAGCGGTTTGCGGTGTAAAAACCAGGCGGTGGCGATGGCGGGCAGCAAAAAACCCATCACCGCATAAAGCGCCTGCACCATTTTAGAGGCGGTGCTGTGCGCCGGATCTTTCATGCCTTTGATGATATCTACCTCAGGCACAAGGGCTTGCCACGCCAGATTACCAAGTGTGGCGGCAAAAGCTGCCCCGGCGATCGCAAAGCAGATCAACATTAAAAAGCCGGCCAGCCACGAAATACCTTTTGCATCCTGATCGTACATAAACTTCGGTGATAAGTGTGTAAATTTGCAGGCACGAAAATAGAGGAGTGCGGGCAGATGTCCAAAGTAAAGCGCCCGCGTAGGATTATGGTAAAGATCGGTAACATTACATTCAACGAGTTTCCCCTGCTGCTGGCGCCCATGGAAGATGTGAGCGACCCGCCTTTCCGCGCCGTCTGCAAAGACAACGGAGCAGACCTCATGTACACGGAATTCATCAGCAGTGAAGGACTCATCCGCGACGCCATCAAGAGCCGTCGCAAGCTCGATATCTTTGATTATGAGCGCCCCGTGGGCATCCAGATCTTCGGTGGAGACGAGGAAAGCCTGTCCCTGGCTGCCAAAATCGTGGAAGTAACCAACCCGGATCTGCTCGATATCAACTTCGGCTGCCCGGTAAAAAAAGTAGCGCTCCGCGGAGCCGGTGCCGGTGTACTTAAAGACATCGACCTCATGGTGCGCCTCACCGATGCCGTGGTGAAGTCTACCAGCCTGCCCGTAACAGTCAAGACCCGCCTCGGCTGGGACGACAACACCCGCAACATCGAAGAAGTGGCCGAGCGCCTGCAGGATGTGGGCATCAAAGCCCTCGCCATTCACGGCCGTACCCGCACGCAGATGTACAAAGGTGAAGCCGATTGGTCACTCATTGGTAAAGTGAAGAACAACCCGCGCATTCATATTCCCATTTTTGGTAACGGTGATATCGACAGCCCTGAAAAAGCCGTTGAATACAAAAACCGCTATGGCGTTGACGGCATCATGATCGGCCGCGCCGCAATCGGTTATCCGTGGATCTTCCGCGAGATTCATCACTATATGAAAACGGGAGAACACTATACACCTCCCACCATCACCGAACGCATCAGCGTAGTGCGCAAACATTTGAAGAAAAGCGTTGAATGGAAAAACCCTGTGGTTGGCATCAACGAAATGCGTCGCCATTACGCCAACTATCTCAAGGGACTGCCCAACATCAAAGAATACCGCAACCGGCTCGTAACCCTGAAAACGGAAGAAGAGATCAATGCGGTACTTGATGAAATAGCGGTGAAGTATGAAGGTTTCGAGATGGAAAAAACACCGATCGAACTGATCAATTATCATGAAAAATGTCCGGTATAAACCCGGGCATCCTGCGCTTTAATTTTTACCATGAATCAATCCACGCTGTCCGGTACGGCCGTGTATAGTGCACTGCTGCAACAATACGAAGCCATTGGTAACAAACTGAATGCTCGTCTGCGCCTGCTGAGCTTCATGCGTTTTTTCCTTTTTTGTCTTTTTATTTTTCTTGGTTATAAATCCATGCGCACCGGCGATACAGCCTTCATCGCCGGTACTGTTGCGTCGATCGTGGCCTTTCTTATTCTTGTAAGAATATATGACAAGCTCGACATGCGCACGTCTTTTTATAAAGCATTGGTGCGGCTGAATAAAAATGAAAAAGAATTCCTGGAAGGCGCGCCGTCCGTTTACGACAGTGGCGCTTCTTACACCGATCCGCAGCACTCTTATTCCTACGATCTCGATCTGTTTGGCGAACGCGGGTTATATGCCTATCTCAATCGTTGCAGTACCTCCTTCGGACGTGATGCACTTGCACAATTATTATTACACCCCGACACCTCCAACATTCCCGGACGGCAGGAAGCCATTCAGGAGTTAGCGCAAAAGCTTGAATTCCGCCAGCACCTGCAAGCCTATGGAAGCATTCACGAAACAAAAGAAAAAGAACTGCGCGAACTCAAAGCCTGGTTGAAATCGCCGGATGGCTTCCGTAATAAAATCGCGTATTACGGGCTGATGATCTTTCCGCTGGCACTGGTGAGCAGTTTGGTTTATGGCATTATCAGCGGCAGCGACAAAGCATTTGACCTGGTGTACGTGCTCTTTGTGGTGAACCTGCTGATCTCCTTCGGATTTGGCAGACGCATTGCCGCACATCTTTCCGTTTCTACTTCCGTTAATAAATTATTGCAGCAATACGCGGGTCAGTTGCAGCAGATCGAAACACAGCAATTCAACGCACCATTGCTGCAGCAGATGCAGCAGCGCATCATGACCGAAGGCCGCACCGCTTCGCAATCCATCGCCCGGCTGGCGTCATTGTTTAATTACCTGGAGACGGTGGTGAACCTGCTGGTGAGTATTTTATTGAATGGGCTTTTTCAATTTCATGTACACGTTTTATACAATCTTGAAAAATGGAAACGCCAGCAGGGTGCGCAGGTGGAAGACTGGTTGAAATTATTGGGAGAAATGGAAGCATTGGACAGTCTTGCGAATCTCGCCTATAACAATCCTTCTTTCTGTAAACCGGAACTGAGCAAGACGCCAACGCTGATGGCCAACGATCTCGGGCATCCGCTGATCCGCGAAGAAAAACGTGTCGACAACAGCATTTCTTTCGATCATCAGCAATTCGTGATCCTGACAGGTTCCAATATGTCGGGGAAAAGCACTTTCCTGCGCACGGTCGGCATCAACCTGGTGCTGGCACGTACGGGCAGTATGGTCTGTGCCCGCAATTTTGTTTTTTATCCGTTCGACGTATATGTGAGTATGCGCATCACGGATTCACTGCAGGACAGTGAATCGTTTTTCTATGCAGAATTAAAGAGACTGCAAACGATCATACAGCATCTTGAGCAGGGACAACCGACTTTTATTTTGTTGGATGAAATCTTGCGGGGCACCAATAGCAATGATAAACGGAATGGTACAATTGGTCTTATCCGCAAACTGGCTGGCATGCGTGCCTTCGGCATCATTGCCACACACGATGTGATTGTGGCAGAATTGATCCGCGAGTACCCGGAATATATAGCGAACAATTGCTTTGAAGCGGAAATAAAAAACGACGAACTGTTATTCGACTACCGCCTCAAGCAAGGCGTGTGTACGAAACTCAGTGCGTCGTTTCTTATGAAAAAAATGGGTGTAATAGAAGGGGATCAGTGAGAAGACACCATCTTCAGACCGACGATCGATCCGACGAGTGTGCAGAGAAAAAGGATCCGCAGAAAACTATACGGCTCCTTGAATACAAAAATGCCGATCAATACCGTACCTACGGCACCAATGCCGGTCCACACTGCGTAAGCCGTACCTAACGGAATCTCCAGGGAAGCTTTATAAAGCAAATACATACTCAGACCCAGGCAAATGAAAAAGCCCGTCATCCATAAAGTTGTATTGGTATCTGCTTCGCGTGCCTTACCAAGACACGTGGCAAATCCCACTTCAAATATTCCTGCGATAATCAGTAAAATCCAACTCATACGCTATGTTTTTTAGTGATAAAAAAAGCCGGAAGACGGAAGAAACCGATTTTCATCTTTCCTTTCGCCCTGCCGGCAATATAGTAATACAATAATCAGGCCCGGACTATTCTGCCAGTGCCTTGTGTATCTCCGGCCCCGTTGGTGAAATGCCGGGAGGGAAATAATACAACAGTTCTCCTTTTTCGTTTACGAGGTACTTGGAAAAATTCCACTCGGGTGCCGTGTCGTTCCATCCGTTTTGCTTCGGATCTGTGAGCCACTGAAATACCGGGTTCTGCGATTGGCCGGGAACAACCACGCTTTTCTTCATCAGCGGAAACGTCACTCCAAAGTTGCGCTGACAAAATTGTGCAATGTCTGCATCGGAACCTTTTTCCTGTTCTTTAAAATCATTAGCCGGGAATCCGATGATCACCAGCTTGTCTTTTTGCTCCTCATACAGTTTCTGCAGATCGGCGTATTGCGGCGTGTAACCACAATCCGATGCCGTATTGACGAGCAATACTTTTTTTCCTTTCAATGAGCTGAAATCAAATTCCTGCTGATCGTTGCCGGTAAACTTCAATGAATAGAAAGAAACCGGAGCTTCCTGGTGTTGTTCTGACGAATGCATTTTCTTTTTGTTTTTGGTAAAGAGCATCAGTGCCGGATAAATGGCCTTCATGATCTTTTGTCTTGTTGTCATACCTGTTGAATGTCTGTTTACGATCATAACATATGCAGCAAAAACAAGCGTCAGCACCAATACTACAACGAAAATCCTTTTTAGTTTACGCATGCACGGTTATTTTACATTAAAATAAAATTAGAATGCGATTATCCCACTAGCCATTTCAACAATTTCAGTTTCCCCCTGAACGGAGGATATTTCATTGCCGGATCAAACCAGGTGGGTGTACGCAGCACACCTTTCCGGTGACTGAATATAGTAAAACTGTGATGGCCATGATAAGCGCCGATGCCGCTGTTGCCCCTGCCGCCAAAGGGCAGATGATGATTGGTGGCATGCAGGCTGCTGTTGTTGATGCACGCATTACCGGAAGGCACATCCTGCAACCATTGCTCCGCCTTCTTCTTGTCTGCAGTATAAACATAGAACGCAAGCGGATCGGGATGTTTCGCGATGACATCGAGAGCCTCTTTCTTGTCTTTAAATCCGATCACCGGTAATACGGGGCCAAATATTTCTTCTTCCATTACGGAAGCCCCCGTTGAAATATCCGTCAGCAGAGTCGGTTCGATATAAAGTGTATCACGGTTTTGTTTGCCGCCGTGCAACAATTTTCCCTGTTGCAGATAACCGCTGATCCGGTCATACTGGCGATGATTGATTATGCGCCCGTATTCATAGCTTTGTTCGGGCTCATCGGAGAAAAATGTTTTCAACGCCTTCTTCATTTCCTCCACCCATTTATCTTTTACCGATTCATGGATCAAAACATAATCCACGGCGATGCACATCTGACCGGCGTTGGAAAATTTGGTCATGGCGATGCGGCGCGCCGCCACTTTCAAATCTGCATCCGCTTCAATCACACATGGACTTTTTCCACCAAGTTCCAATGTAACCGGCACCAGCTTTTCCGCCGCCATTTTATATACCTGTTTACCAACGGCCGTACTGCCGGTATAAAATACATGATCGAAGCGAAAGTTGTTCATCATAGCCGGTACTACTTCGGCACCGTCGCCTTCGGTGTAAAGAATATAAGCGGGATCGAAAAAATCCGTGATCATTTTTTTAATTACCGCAGCAGTGGCAGGAGCAAATTCGCTTGCCTTCAGTACTACACAATTGCCCGCAGCGATGGCCCCCACCAAAGGTGTGAGCAATAACTGCAATGGATAATTCCATGGAGCCACAATCAATACAACGCCCAGAGGTTCTGCATGAATGCTGCTGCCGGAAGGAAGATTAAGCAGGTTGGTGCCTACTTTCTGCGGCTCCATCCATTCGCGGAGATGGCGGATGGCATAATTGATTTCATTGAGCAAAAAACCTGTTTCCGTTACCCATGCTTCTTCGGGGCTTTTATGCAGGTCCTGGTACAATGCTGCCTGCAGCGCGTCTTCATTTGTTTGCACGGCTTTCTTTAACGCCTGCAATTGCCGGCGGCGAAAAGCATAAGAGCGCGTGTGGCCTGCATTGAAATAATCACGCAGTTGCTGAAGCGAAGCGATACTGGCCATTTTCAGGTAATTTTATCCCAAATTACCGTTTATACGGCAAATCATCACGGCATGACTGACGAATACTATATGAATCTTGCGCTCCGGGAAGCGGAGCGGGCTTTTGAGGAAGATGAGATACCCGTGGGCGCCATCGTTGTGTTACAAAACAAAGTGATTGCGCGCGGTTATAACATGACCGAAAAACTCAATGATCCGACTGCGCATGCCGAGATCATTGCCCTTACTTCTGCCTTCAGTCATCTCGGCGGCAAGTATGTTCCCGACGCTACGTTGTACGTAACAGTCGAGCCCTGCGTGATGTGCGCCGGGGCACTTTATTGGAGCAAGATCGGCCGTGTGGTATGGGGAGCCGATGATGAAAAAAATGGCTTCCAGCGGTTACACGCACCCATATCTCCCTTCCACCCCAAAACAGAATTGGTCAATGGTATTCTCAGCCACGAATGTGCGGCGCTGATGAAGGCGTTTTTTAAAGGCAAGAGATAGCGCTTCACCAGCGTGAATCAGTGAATAAGTCAATAAGTGAATGGCGTAACTTACTACGGCGTCCTACTCACCTATTGACTTATTCACTTATTGACTTATTCACTTATTGTTCACTGCACCTTCACATAAGCCACTTTCGGCGCAGGCAATCGCAGGCCATTTTCATTTAAAATATCGATCTCGAGTTTGATAACCGTGCCGCTGGCAGCGGTGGGTATTGTATACGGTATCAGCAACGTATCCAATCGCTTGGATTGTGAAAATGCCGGTGCATACGGATAAACCGCTACCTGCGTGCGCGTACCCGCTCCGACCGTATTATAAAATTGAATCTCTTTTACGGGGCTTTGTGAAAAGTATTGCAACTCCGTACGGAATGTGGCTCCCGCGGCAAAAGCGGTAGCGGTGGCCGCACTTGTGCCCAGGTTCACAGGAGGCGTGGGCACTACATTCTGCAAAGTATTGTTACTAACCGGTGCATAACCCAGCCCGGTCGGTGAAGAGTTGTCTCTGATAAAATCATGACTCTTGTCGCAGGCTGCCAGCGCCAGCATCGCGATAAGAAAAGGGAAATATTTTTTCATGTTGATCATTTTTATTGGAAGCGTGAATCAGTCAATAAGTCAATAAGTGAATAGATCGCTTATAACTGAATCCCTTTTTTTTTGAATTTTGACTTTTTAATTTTGACCTTATTCATCCCACCATACTTTCGTCGTCAGCGTTTTCAATGCCGCCTGTGCGTTCGGGTTTCTGTTGATCTCGTCCAGCGGATAAAGTGCCCGGCGGATAAACTGACCACCCATGCCGGCATCCTGGTTCAGCGGAATAGCAACCCCGGGATACAACGTAGTGCTGTAATCGTAGCGGCGCATATCGGTCCATGCTTCGGGGTTAAGGAAAAGCGCCACATGTTTCTCGCGCATGATCTGCTCCAGACGCAAAGTAGCGGCACTCGCTCGCACCTGCGGCAGGTTGATATAGGTTTTTCCTTTCAACCCATTCGGTGTGGTGAGCAACGTATCATAGCCGAGATAACGCAGGTTGGCAACGATGCCTTCGAGGTAAGCGCTGTAAGCTGCTGCAGTAGTGCCTGTCGATGTTGGCGTGCCGCCATTGGCCAGGAAACGCGCTTCGGCCTCCATTAATTTTTGTTCGGAATAGGATGCCATCAGCAGAGGGGCAACACGTCGCCCGTAGAAAGTGACGTCTGTCAGGTTTACGTTGTTGCTCACGTTGCCTGCACCATTCGGAATGCCGGTGTATACACCCGTTCCACTTTTAAATATCAACGTATCAATACGCGGATCAAATAATCCGGGATAGGTAATGCCGGTGAGGGCATCTACAAACCGCTTGGACGGCCCGATGGTAAACACCTGGCTGCCGGAGATGCGTCCTGATACCTGAATGAACCAGGGATTGTTGTTGCGGTCGCTGTAAACGACCTGGTAAGGTTTGGATGACGAAGTAAAGGCATTGCCCAACGCCGTGAGCGCATTGCTGGTAGCTGCAGCAATTCCTTTTTTGGTGGTATGCATGTACAATCTTGCTTTCAGGAACCAGGCCGTTTGCGTCCAACTGGCCATGGTGCCGCCATAGATGAGGTCGTCCACGCCGGGCCTTACGGTAGCCGGATTGGTAAGCCCGATTTCGGTGATGGCAGAGTCGAGGTACTTATGCATGAAATCATAGATCGACTGCTGGCTTTCGTAGGCGGGATACAATTGTGCCGGTGCATTGAATGCCTCTGTCAGCGGTATTTCGCCCCAGGTATCTGTTGCCAGTGCAAGGTTAGTGACAAACAGGATGCGCGCGATGGCTCTGTAATGTGGCGATCCTTGCTCGCGTGCGAGGTCCAGCAATATTTTGGCATTGGTAAGACCATTCTGATAGATACCTGCATAGGCTGCAGATATCCTTACATCGCGGTGCTGATCATCGTTGATGGGGCCGCTGGTATAGGCCGCCATCTGCTGGCTGAACATCGACGTGATATAAGCCACATTGGTATGGTTGGCGGCCGTGGATGTTTCCACCGCAGGCAGCAGGGTATTGAGGGTTACAAAAGGAGGTCTGTTCGGATTGGTATTCACATCCCCTTTTTCCACGAATTTTTTACAACCCGGTAGCATCCCTGTCATTGCAACGGCCAGTAGCAGTATTATATTCTTTTTCATGACAGTTTAATTAAAAGGTGAGGTTAAGGTTAAAGATCACGGAACTGTAGTTCGGAATATTACTTCCTGTAAAGCCATAAACGTTGTAGCCTGCATTGAAGGCCGTACTACCCGGATCGTAACCCGAGTACGGAGTCCAGAGAATGAAGTTGCTGGCCGTTACGCCCACGGAAGCGCCCTTCACTACTTTCGTACGTTCCATCCATTTTTTCGGCACTTCGTAGCTCAGGTTCACATTGCGCAGCCGGAACCAGCTCGCGTCCTGCAGGATCACATCAGTGATGTTGTTAAACGCATTCGTATTGCGGTAGAAGTTGTGATCGAGAATAACCGGTATATCATTGGGGCGGCCATCGGATATTTTCACGCCGTCAAAGATCACCTGCTGGTAACGGTTCTCGGTTATTTTCAATACTCCATTCCGGATGGCGTTACGCATGGTTACATCGAATACATCACCGCCTTTGCGGTATTCAAATAAGGCGGAAAGCGAAATGCCTTTCCAGGTAATTGTATTATTAATGCTGCCGATCCAGTCGGGCATGGAGTTACCCGCTTTTACAAATTGCGGTGTAAAATCGGGAAAGCCCTGCGCATTGATCAGCAATTGCCCCTGGTCATTACGACGGTAAGCAGTGCCGTAAAGGTCGCCAGCCGAACCACCCACGGTGAGTTTGTTGAGGATACGGCCTTCGTCATAGAAAGCAATTTCGGAAATGCCTTCTTTGATTGAAAGCACTTTGCTCCTGTTCTGGAACCAGTTTACCACAAAGTTCCATTGGAAATCGCGCTGACGAACAGGCGTTACATTGAGTTCCACTTCTATACCACGGTTGCGGATGCTTCCGGCATTGGTGATATAAGTGGTGTAACCGCCGGTGTAGGAAATAGGCACGGGAATGATCTGATCTTCGTTGGTACTCTGGTACCACGACAAATCAACATTCAGCCGGTCGCGGAGGAAATGTAATTCGGTTCCGATCTCGAACGACTTTTGCATTTCAGGTTTGAGTGCAGGGTCTGCAAACACAGAACTGCGCAAAAAGCCGGGTACCGAAGTAGTACCGCTCACGAATGGGAAGCCCGGTGCCACTACATAATAAGGACCGTTGCTGTAAGGCGGTGCATCTTTACCCACCTGCGCATAAGAAAGGCGCAGCTTACCGAAATTGAGAATATTGTTGGAGATATGATGCAGATCAGTGAATACATAACTCAAACTTGCAGAAGGATAGAAGAAAGAATTATTTCCGCTGGGTAATGTAGAACTCCAATCGTTGCGGCCGGTCAACTCAAGGAACAGGGCGTTGCGGAAACCAAGTTTGGCGCTGCCGAAAACACCTGCGTATCTTCTGCGTGTGGTAGCGCGGTTGGTATAAAGGTTGGCCGTATTGCTCAGGTCATAAAAACCGGGCAAAGCAAAACGCTCACCACGTGTGTTCATGATATCGGTATAGGTCACCTGGATGTTGTTGCCGGCCATCAGCGTATAATCAAAATCGCTATTATTGAATTTGTCCTGCCAGGTAAGAAAAGCATTGCTGTTCACATCGCGGTAAGTAACCCTTTCCTCTACCATAAACCCACCATTGGCAATGGCGAGGTCGAGTGTGGCAGGATCGCCGGCGAAACGGGGACCGGGAACAATGCGCGTGCGGCTGTCTCCGTAGAAATCACCGCCGATTTTATAATCCAATTTGAGGCGCGGAATGATGTTGTAAGTAAAGCCCATGTTGCCGACTGTGCGAAACAGGTTGCTCTTCATCTGGCTGAATCGCGCTACATAAAGCGGATTGTCGATGGTGCCGGGTGCGTACACTTTCTGGCTTCCATCGGGGTTTATATAATCTCTTACATCGTAAGTAGGCGTATGATAAGCCAGAGAAGTCATCACCCCTTTATCACCGGCAGCCGGTGCGGTATTGTCGGAAGAAGTGACGGTAGCAGAACCATTCACGCTGAATTTTTCCGACACCTGGTAGGTACCGGCGAGTTTAAAGGTATAACGATTGAAGTCGGTGTAATCCAGGATACCGCTCTGGTTCAACGCTGAGAAAGAGCTGTAATAAGTAGCTTTCGCATTTCCCCCCTGTAAAGAAACCGAGTTGTTAAAACGGTTGCCGGTGGTGAAAGCGCGTTTGAAATTATTATAAGCCGGATCGTCGGCACTGCGTGGCGGGCCGAAGGTCTGGAACTTGCTGCCGGGTGTGCCGTCGAAAGCAACGTTTACGCGGCCGTTGGAACCTTCGCGGTATTTCGTTTGTATCTCGGGATACTTGGTGAGGAAGTCGAAGCTTACGGAACTGCTTGCGTTAATGCTCATACGGCCTGCATTGCCTCTTTTGGTGGTGATGATGAGCACACCGTTGGCGGCCTGCAAACCGTAGAGCGCAGTAGCACCTGCACCTTTGAGAACCGACACGGATTCGATGTCGTCGGGGTTGATATCAAGGCCGCGGTTGGCAAAAGCAAACTGATCGTTGCTGCCGGCCTGCAATAAGTTAGTACCGCTGCTGGGCAATACGCTGCCGACAACCGTTGTGTTGTTGACAGGCATTCCGTCGATCACGATCAGTGGTTGGTTGTTGGCATTGGGGCTCAGCGAAGAAATACCGCGGATCAAAATGTCGGAACCTGCACCGGGAGCACCACCGGTGTTGGTGATATTGACGCCGCTTACCTTGCCTTGCAAGGCATTGATGAAACTATTCTCCCGTCCTTTGGAAAGTTCCGAGGCAGAAACTTCCTGCACGGTATAACCCAGTGTTTTCTTCCGTTGCTTTACACCAAAAGCTGCAGTAACCACTACCTCGCTCATGGTGCCGGATTCGGTAAGGATGATATCATAACTGTTAGCTGCGCCGACTGTTACTTCCGAAGGAGTATAGCCAGCGGAACTGACCACGAGTACTACATCGCCACCCGTAACCTCCAGCACGAAGCGGCCATCCGCCCCGGCAACGGTGGAATGCGTGGTGTTTTTTTGCTGAATGGTGGCGGCGGGAACAGGTTCACCTTTGTTGTTTTTAACGGAGCCTGTTAGTTGACGGGATTGAGAAAAGACATAAAAAGGCAGGAGGAAGAAGAGCATGACCATCCCCCATGGTGCAAGGTTTCTTTTCATAGCAGTTTTTTTGGTTTGCTATGAATTTACAAAAATTAAGCCGCAAAAAGTTTTATCGTAGCACATGATTACGTGTCTGTCAGCAATTACAAGCATTATGTTGACCGCATAATACCGCAAGCGTTACAAAGAAATAATCTGCGGGAAAATGCGGCCGAATCAACAATCAGGCAATAAATTTGTTTGTCCTTATACATTACTATCTAATTATCATCCTTAAATACCATTACTTATGGCATTCACATTACCCGCGCTTCCTTATGCACCCGAAGCTCTGGAACCGCACATTGACAAGCAGACCATGGAAATTCACCATGGCAAACATCATCAGGCATATGTTGATAACCTGAATAAAGCAATTGCCGGCACTGAGCATGAAAATAAATCGCTCGAGGAACTGGTAAAGAATGCCGGTTCTATTTCTCCTGCAGTACGTAACAATGGTGGTGGTCACTGGAACCACAGCTTTTTCTGGGAACTGTTATCTGCCAATGGTGGCCAGCCTTCCGGCAAATTAGCTGAAGCTATCAACAGCACATTCGGTTCACTGGAAGCCTTGCAGGAAAAAGTAAGCACTGCTGGTGCTACACGTTTCGGCAGCGGCTGGGCCTGGCTTATTGTAAAAGACGGTAAGCTGGAAGTTTCTTCCACGCCTAACCAGGACAATCCGCTAATGGATGTGGCTGAAGTAAAAGGCACGCCCATCCTTGGCATCGACGTGTGGGAACATGCTTATTACCTGAAGTACCAGAACAAGCGTCCTGATTACCTCAAGGCGATCTGGAACGTGATCAACTGGAGCAAGGTTGCAGAACATTACGAAGCAGCCCTCTGATAAATTAAAAGCCCCGCAGTGCGGGGCTTTTAATTTATCAGCAATAAGTCAGTCAGGGAATAAGTTAATATTGACCTATTCACTATTCTTTATTTGCATTTAGCCATTTCTTCATTGATGATTTTCTCTGCCTGCTCATTCTTTGCTTTATCGCTTTCCATTCCTTTGTATTTCTCTTTCATTTTCTCGCTGAAAGCCTGGGCTTCTTTTTCGATAGACTCCAGTTCTTTCTGAGCGGCTTCATCAGTAGCCGCTTTTGCAGAAACTTTCTGCGCGCGGCACATGAAGCCGGCCATTTTCCTCACATCACTTTCGAAAGAAGAAGAAGAAGAGCAGGAAGCAAAAGAGAGCAGAACGAGACCCGCAGCAAAGGCAAATGTTGCTTTTTTCATTTTAGTCTTGGTTTGAATTTTTTAATGTTGAGGGGCCAATTTAGGTCATTTATATGAAATAACATCACGGTACGGGATCGTAACCGCTTCCGCCCCAGGGGTGGCAACGTGCGATTCTTTTAATGGCGAGCCACAACCCTTTCAAAGGGCCGTGTTTTTTCAATGCTTCAACGGCATAATGCGAGCAGGTGGGTGTATACCGGCATTTTGGACCGAACCAGGGCGATATTACCTTTTGGTAAAATCTTATCAGTAAGATGAAGGGCAGGCTAAGAAGCTGTCCCACTTTGTTGCTCCACGACACCACGCAGCTTTTTTAAAAGTAAATCCATTCTTGCGGCGATCTCCGCATACACGGGTAGATCACGACCGGTATAAAGAACGAAGACGGTCAGTTTTAAAGGTACTGTTTTCATTTGCAACCGTAGTTCGCCGCATTGAAGGCGATAGGCTTCCCGGATCAGCCGTTTGATGCGGTTGCGGTCCACGGCACGTTTGAAGTGGCGGGAAGAAGCGCCTGTACCGAACAGCAGGTTTTCACCGCCATGAGCCTGGTTCTCGTCCAGCAGGTAGTACGCACGAAAAGGCGGAAACGAAAAGGAACGGCCTTTGTCAAAAAGCCGCCCGATCAGTTTACGGCTTTTGAGCCGCTGTGTTTTTTTAAGCGTATGCCGCACAGACAATTTATTACGTCGAATTAAGCAAAACAAAAATAGCTCCTTCTGGAGGAGCTATAAAATATGTTGGTCAGCGCTGATATTACTTCAGTTTACGCTCGTCGGAAACAGTCAGTTTCTTACGGCCTTTAGCACGACGGCTGGCCAGAACTTTGCGACCATTTGCAGTTTGCATACGCTTACGGAAACCATGAACTGATTTACGACGACGATTGTGGGGCTGGAATGTACGTTTCATTTTATTTAAGCTTTTTTCACTTTGTTGAATATGGCACGGGAGAACATGCCGGTTTCAATTTTCTCACAACAGGTCACCACACCCGTCGTTTGTGAAAGGACGGCAAAGGTAGGCAAATGACCGGACAAAAGATGTCTTTTTCTGAGAGAATTTTATTATCAGAACATATTTTAATTGATTGTCAAATATTTAGCAACGTGCCCCGTCAATAAGTCAATCAGTGAATAAGTGAATATCCTCGACGAATCCGCTTATTGGCTCATTCAATGATTGACCTATTGGCTTATTGACGCCCGTTCCGACTTCACTGCTTCCCCAAAAAACGCCGTAGCATGGTTGTCGAAGTCCTCCGGGCTGTCGGTGGTATAAAAGCTACGATCATGGCCGCGGCGGCAACGCGCTTCGATCTCCGGGTGCCGCTGCAGGTAATCAGCCAGGCTCTCCGCAACAATTTGTCCCTGTGAAAGCAGTTGAATACCCTCCGGCAAAGCCGCCTGTATTTTGTCGCGCAGCAATGGATAATGCGTGCAGGCCAGCAACACCGTATCGATATCGCTGCCCTTGCGGAAAAGATTGTCGAGGTTTTTACGGATAAAAAAATCGGCACCGGCGCTTTTGTATTCGCCATTCTCCACCAGCGGCACCCACATAGGACAGGCCTCCTGGTATACTTTCAGGTCAGGAAAAAAACGATTAATCTCAACGGGGTAAGAACCGGATGCCACCGTACCATTGGTAGCCAATATGCCCACACTGCCTGTACGTGAAAATTTACCGATCAGTTCCGTTGTGGGTCTTATTACGCCCAGCACCCTGCGGTCCGGTGCCAGTTGCGGCAGGTCTTTCTGCTGAATAGTGCGCAATGCTTTCGCCGATGCCGTATTGCAGGCCAGTATCACCAGCGGGCATCCGTGGTCAAAAAACCAACGCACACATTGCAACGTGTATTCATACACGGTTTCGAAAGAACGGTTGCCATAAGGCGCACGTGCATTGTCGCCCAGGTAGAGATAGTCATAGCCCGGCAGCCGGTTGACCAGTTCTCTTAAAACGGTTAGTCCGCCATAGCCTGAATCAAATACGCCGATTGGTCCGCTCATGCAACAAAGGTAGCCGAATAAGCTTGCTTATTGAGCCTTCGCCAGCCACTGTTTGCATTCCTCGTAGTCAGGTACATAGCCGAGTGCTTTGGTAAAATCAGCTTTGGCTTTTTCCTTATCCTTCATTTCCATCCAGCAGCGGCCACGGCAATAATAAACCAACGCCAGATCTTCCTTGTTATCGGGCTTAAGCAGGCCCACAAGTTTGGTAAAACTATCTTTCGCTTTGGTATACTCTTTCAGTTCAAATTGCAATTGACCAACGCGGAAGAGATAGGGCGTTTCGTTGGGTTTCAGTTTAAGCGCCTCATTGAAGTCTGCGATCGCCTGGCTGTTTTTATTCAGTTCGATATTGGTAAGCCCGCGGTAGTAATACATCTTATGCAGGCTGTCGGGCGTGTTTTTATAAAGGCCGATAGCTTTGGTAAATTCTGTTACTGCTTTTGTGTACTCTTTGCGGCTGTAATATATTTCTCCGAGGTAACGTCTGTTGCCGCCATAACCCGGCGTATAACCTGCAGCAGACAGAAAATCTTTTTCTGCTTCTGCATCCAATCCCTGCATCCAGTTGCTCAAACCTTTGCGGTAATACAGCAGTCCCATTTCGGTGGAATCGGGAAAGAAAGTAAAGTCGTCGAGCGCCACATCATAGTAAGCCGTTGCCTTGGCATATTTGCCTCGCGCGAATTCAATATGGCCAAGCGCCAGGTTGGTTTCTCCGAGGTACATATCTTCTTTGGCCGACAACTCGAAATCCTTACAGGCAGATGCCGTATCTTTTTGCTTCAGGTATATGTCGCCACGTTTAAAATACAGGAAGGCCCGGCTGAATTTCAATGAATCATTACCAATGGCCTTAGTATACAACGTAATGATGTCTTTGGTTTTATGCTGTTTTTGCAATATTTCTGCTTTTGCCCATACGGCAGACACATAGCCCGGGTCTAACTGTAAAGCCATTTCATAATCGGCCATGGCTCCGGCAAGGTTGTTCTGCTGTTCGCGGCTGTAGCCACGGTAGAAATGAAGATTTCTTCTGCTTATTTTGTCATCAGCATAAAGTGCGATTGCTTTGCCATAATATGTTTCCGCATCTGCCCATTTCTTCTGATCATAATATACGCCTCCTATATCCCATACCGCAAGGCGATACTGCGGGTTATAGGAGAGCGCTTTACGGAAATCCGCTAGAGCATCGGTATACTTTCGCAGGTAATAGTTTGATTTGCCTCTCCAATAGGTGATTGAAGTGAGCAGTTTTACATCGTCTTTTGGTACGAGGGTCATTGCGCGTGTATAATATTGATTGGCGAGAGCGTAATCATAACTGTTGATTGCTGCGTCGCCGATAGCGGCGGTGGCATATACATCCGTTGAATCTATTTTTAATGCTGCTTTGTAACAGGGTATCGCTTCCTTGTATTTTTTTTCACCTGTCAGGCTCTGGCCTTTCCAGTATTGCAGGCGGAACAGATCCTTTGGCTCGCTGTAAAGAGGAATGGCTTTGGTATAGTAGCTCGTAGCGCTGTCATATTTCGCCATATTGTAAAATATCCACGCCATTTCCCACGTGGCAGCGGGATATCCGGGTCTGGCCCTCATTGCTTCTCTGAGTGTGGAGATGCCTTCGTTGTAGCGCCCGAGTTTGCCGAGGCTGTGCCCGATACGGTATTGAATGGTGGAGTAGTCCTGTTCTTTGTATTGACGGGTGGATAATGCCTGGCGGTAATTGTCCACTACGCACTGGTATTTTTTTTCATCCCAACATTTGTTGCCGTCCACGATAGGGTCGGCCAGGGCTGTCAGGGAAAGGCACAGGGCTAATAAGCAGGCTAAGGTTTTCATCCGTTAAAATTTTCCGGAAAAATACCAGTATGGATCACCTGTTGAAATACCCTGCTCAGGGTAAAAATAAAGCCCCCGCATTACTGCGGGGGCCTTTTTATAGTAGAACCATTACATTCTTAGCGACCGGCGGGCCTGGTGCCTGCGGGAGCTGCTCCGGGCTTAGCACCAGGGATCAACTCGGGAGGCAGGGTTACCTTCAGTTTCGCGGCTACGGCTACGATCAGGTTGTCGGCATCCGGAGCTACGATGAATACTTCGCGTGACATTACATGTGTGTATCCTTTTTCTTTCGCTACAGCGTTGATAGCGTCGGAGAGTTTACGCATGGCAGGCGCGATGAGGATCTGCTGTTTTTGCTGGTTCAGTTCACCGGCAATTTGCTGCCAGTTAGTAAGCGTCTGTGTCAGCTCCTGCAGATCTTTCTGATATTGTTCTTTGATGCTTGGGGGCAAAGGTTTTTCGGGCTTCTCTACTTTCAGCATACTGTCTTTCCACTGATAATCCGTCAGCAGGCGTTGGTACTCGCGGCCCAGGGTATCGAGCTGATACTGGCGGAGTTGAGAATCTACCTTGGCTACTTCTGGCATCAGGTACAGCAAGGTTTCGGCATCAATATAGCCGATCTTGGTCTGCGCATTCACACGGCTTCCGGCGACCATCAGGAAAACAAGTGCCAGCGCGGCAACTTTCAAATTTTTCATCAGTTAAGTTTTACGTTGAGGGCTTCCCCCTCTTTTATTGTTTAAAATCTACTGTCAAAGATGAATCCGGATGGGAAACCGTTGATCAGTCAAATCGTTTTAACAAAATTTATTTTACACCCAGCTCTTTCAGCACATCGTCGCTCTTGTCCAGCTTGGGGTCGGCAAATATAATGGTAATTCCTTCACTTTTGTCGAGCACAAAATCATACCCACGCTGCGTTGCAAGCTTTTGCACGGCGTTGTAAACCTTGTCCTGCACGGGCTTTACCAGTTCTTGTCTTTTCTTGAACAGATCACCTTCAAAACCAAAGCGTTGACGCTGAAGATCGCGGAGTTCTTTTTCTTTCATGAACAACTGGTCTTCGCGTTTTTTGCGGAGATCTTCGCTGAGCATTACCTGTTCTGCTTCATAGTCCTTGTACATTTTATCCAGTGCCGACTGCTTGGTGTCGATCTCTTTCTGCCAGCCTGCTGCTATGCCATCCAATTGTTTCTGGGCCGCAGCATATTCAGGCATTTTATCCAGGATATAACGCGTATCGATGATCGCATACCGCTGAGCTACAGCACCGGCAGCAGCAAAAAACAGGGCGAAGGCAACAAATAAGATCTTTTTCATAGTAAATGTTTTAAGGTTATTAAACATTTCCGGTCATCGGGTTATTCAGGCTCAAATCCAAGCATAAAGGTAAAGCGTGAAGCATTTTTCAGCCCCTGGCCAGGTTGTATCCTGTCAAGTCCTATACCATAGTCAAATCCGAGCAGACCAAACATCGGCAGGAAGAAGCGCATACCCACACCCACACTGCGACGCAGGCGGAACGGGTTGTAGCTCTTGTAATCATACCAGCCGTTAGCTGCTTCGAAGAAGGTAAGACCATAGATGGTGCTGCCAGGGTTGGTGACCAGCGGGTAACGGAGTTCCAACTGGTACTTATTAAAGATAGTAAAGAACTGGCTCGCATTCTGGCGATCGGGGTTAACTGTCGGATCAGATGATTCATACACCGGATAACCGCGGTGTGCCACAATATCGTAACCCAACAGGCCGAAGTTGTTGGTCAGACCCGCATCACCCACCTGGAATCTTTCAAACGGAGAGTATTCCAGTTTGCTGTTGTAGCGGCCCATGAAACCATATTTCGCAGCCATCTTCAACACAAACTGACGGTTTTTCTCCGCTCCCATCGCACGGCCGATCGGTACATACCACTCCGCATTGAAACGCCATTTGTGGTACTCGGGATTTTTATACGGGTTGGCAGAGTTGACCAGGTCAGGGTTGAACAGGGAGTATGGCGGAGTAAACTGCACGCTCGCCATGATGTTGGAACCGCTTCTCGGGAAGATGGGGTCGAACACAGATGAGCGCGCCAGCGCGATCTTAAAGCTCAGGTTATTGGACACACCGTCCTTGATGCCCTGGAAGATCGGATAGTTGCGCATTTTGTACTGCTGGAAGGCAACAGTATATACCAGGCTGAAATAGTCATCCGGCCATTTCAGTTGCTTACCCAATGACAGTGACACACCGTTTACCTTCAGGTAAGCAGTATCGGAACGTTTGCGGTCAAACAGACCGGTCACAGGATCGAAGCCGTTTGTGTACTTACTGTTGTTGTAAGCAAACGTGAGTGAGTTACGCTTCTTGCCACCCAGCCATGGTTCGGTAAAAGAGAAGTTATAAGAGCGGAAGGCCCGTCCGTTGGATTGCACACGTACGCTCAGCTTTTGTCCATCACCTGTTGGCAGCGGATCCCAGGAAGATTTCTTCCAGATATTTTTAATAGAGAAGTTGTTGAAGGTTACACCGAGCGTACCGGTCAAACCGATACCTCCACCCCAACCGGCAGACAGTTCGAGCTGGTCAGATGATTTTTCTTCAACGGTCCAGTTGATATCTACCGTACCATCGTCGGCATTGGGCACCGGACGTGGTTCAATTTTTTCCTGGTTGAAATAGTTGAGGTTCGCCAGTTCGCGCACGGAACGGATCATGTCGGAGCGGCTGAAGAGTTCGCCGGGCAGCGTGCGGAGTTCGCGGATGATTACGTGATCTTTGGTACGATCATTACCGGCAACGGTCACGTTTTTGATACGCGCCTGCGGGCCTTCACGCAAACGGATTTCGTGGTCGATGGTGTCGTTGTAAACGGCTGTTTCCACCGCATCGGCCTGGAAGAAAAGGTAACCATCGTCCATGTAAAGTCCCTGAACATCGGCGCTTCCGTCGGCCGACATTTCCTTACCAAGGCGCTTGTTCAGTACTTCCAGGTTATAAGTATCACCCTTGCGGATATTGAGCACCAGGTTCAGCACAGAGTCTGTATACTTGGCGTTGCCTTTCCAGGTAATATTGCCGAAATAATATTTACGTCCTTCATCTACTTTGACATCGACATAGAGGTTGCCGTCTTCAGCTGTCACCGTATCGGCCAGGATCTGCGCGTCGCGGAAACCCTGTGAGTTGTAATATCTCAGTATTTTCTCTTTGTCTTCGTCGTATTTGGCAGGGTTGAATTTGGCGCTGCTCAGTTTTACGCGGAAATAAGGATCGAGCAAACGGCGTGTTTTGGTAAAAGAAAGGAAGCCATAATCTTTTACATAATCACGGAAAGTGACACGCTCGCTTTCGCCATAAGGACTTGTATGACGTGAAGGGAACAAGGAGATACGTGTACCTTCTTTTGTTCCTTTCATTTGTTTTTTCAGCTTCAGCTCATCAACAGTTTCGTTGCCGGCAAAGCTGATGCCGTCAATTTTTACTTTTCTGCCTTTATCTACATAAATAGTAATGGAGTTGGAATTGACATAGGAGGGGTCAGGCTTTTCCTCGATGCGCACTTTTACATTCTGGTATCCTTTGTCGCGGTAGAATTTAGTAGTGACTTCCGAGATGTTGCGACGCATATTCTCGGTGATGATAATCTGTTTTGCAATAGCAATCTTTCCCTGCAGTTCATCCTGGTCGGATTTTTTCACACCGTACCATTTGATGGTACCAACTTTCGGACGTTCGGAAACGTGTATCTCGATAGTTACCTTGTCGCCTTCGATCTTGGTAACATAGATCTCGATATCGGAAAAAAGCTTCTGGCGCCAGAGGTTGTTGATGGCTTTGGCAAAAAGGTCGCCGCCGGGGTGCGTGAATTTGTCGCCAACCTGAATGCCGCTGATCGAAAGTACGATGGAGGAATCGAGGTGTTGCAGACCTACTACCTCTACGGCTGCGATGGTGTATTCACGCGGTTGACGCGGATCTTGCCACTCAAGCACGCGTGGGTCAACAGATGTGGTGGGAATGGTGTCTTCCTGGGCGGTTGCCTTCTGTACGGAAAATGCAGCCAGCACGATCAATAAAGCACTAATCCTTTTTAAAAAAAATTGCATGTTTGTGTGTTCAGTCAGTTATTCTTTAAAGGGCAAACCTTTCAGCAATTAGTTTGTTATTATAAGCTACTTCAGACTTCTTGCGGCGGCAAATTAACGGTAAATATCGAAAGTGTTTGTTAAAACAACTCCGCTACCAGCCAGCCTTTCAGCCCGGTCATTTGTCCTTTCTCTTTAGCCCAAACCAATTATAATCAGTCTCTTATCTACTATGTGACAATTTGTTCACTCGTTTTGCCGAAACGTCTTTCCCGGCTTTGATAGTCCAGTATTGCTTCGTAAAGGTTTTCTTTACGGAAGTCCGGCCAGCGTACGTTGGTAAAGTACAGTTCTGCATATGCCAGTTGATACAACAGGAAATTACTGATCCGGAATTCGCCGCTTGTGCGGATCATCAGTTCCGGGTCGGGAAAATCGCTGGTGCACAGGAAGCGCTGCAGTGTATGCTGGTCGATCGCTTCTACGGCCAGCTTACCGCTTTTTACTTCGTAAGCAATGTTCTTAACGGCATTCAGCAGCTCCCAGCGTCCGCTGTAGCTGAGTGCCATAATCAGGTTAAGGCCGGTATTAGCCGCCGTCATATCAAGTGCTTCCTTCAATTCCTGGCGCGCATAATCGGGGAGCATATTCAGATCGCCGATCACATGCAGCCTTATATTATTACGGTGCAACACCTCCGCTTCCTTGCGGATGGTATTCACAAGCAGTTCCATCAGGCCCACCACTTCGTATTGCGGACGGTCCCAGTTTTCGGTGGAAAATGCATACAGCGTCAGGTATTCAATACCTAGTTCTGCGCAGCCTTCTACAATGTTGCGCACACTTTCCACTCCATGAAAATGTCCATAGAGCCGGTCCTGACCATGCTCTTTTGCCCAGCGTCCATTACCATCCATGATAATGGCGATATGCCGGGGCAAATGCCCTTTGTCTATTTTTTCCAGTAGCTGTGACATCTGTTGCCTTATTCAGAAAGCGCACAAAGGTAAACAACAGCGGGAAAGTAGACCCGGAAATGTTTGCAGGAAATTAGTAGGCCGTTGGGCACTTGTACGATTGCAGGTTGATGGTGAAAAATATCTGTGCGGTAAGGAACTGGTCCTTCTGGCGGCTGTTGCCCCGCTGACGGTCCTTGATACCGATGGGCTCGCCGAGTTCGTAGGAACGGTCGCTCATCAGGAAGGCTACGGAGGGAGTACCGTCACCATTGGCCGGGAAAGCGGCAGGATCCACATAAGTGGTGCTCACATCGTCGAGGTAATCGGTAGTGGTAAAGCGGTGAAGGATCTCCACACCCACGTTAAAACGCTCACTCAGCGCATATTTAAAGCCTACGCCGAATGGTATGCTGATCGCCCAGCTACCGTAAGGCTTGCGTTCGGGATAGAGGTCGCTGCCCTGTCCTTCGGTGCCAAGAGGGCGAAGAAAGAATTTTTCGCCATTGAGGTACGCGTAAGGGTCATAGCTGAAAGCGCCTACACCCAGGGTAATATAGGGAGTGAAATGAAGACCTGGTTCGCCGGGAAGGAAACGGAAAAAATTGAAGTCGCCCTGTACGGCCACTTCCCAGATATTGCTGTTGAAGCTCAGGTTGCGGCGAAACATATACTCGTTGTGGGCATTGTAGCGATCCGAATAGCCAACCTGCGCATAGGTCAGGGAGGCGCGGGCCGCTACATAGTTGCTGAAATTTTTACGGAAAAAAACGGATGCGGCTGGTTTGAGCCGGTTCACGCGGGCGCGGGTATTAAGATCTCCGAAATAATGAGCTCCTCCGAAACTTATACCGACTTCTCCTTCCTGGACAATGGAGTTCTGGGCATAAAGCGTTGAACCTGAAATGATAGAAAGCAGGGTAATGAGCAGTAGTGATGGAAAAAAGGATCGCTTCATGTGTGCAAAATAGTATTTAGACGGTTCTTAGAACGTAAAAACACGGAGTTTCTTTCGTTGGAAGCCATCAATTTCTTTTGTCAAAGCCCCAGGTGAGTTTGTTGTGTAATGTTTGCAGGAAATTATTCTCTCCAAGCCGTAGTAATTTGACGCGGAAAGACTCCTTCCTCACTGCCAGCGATACGTTTTTCCCTACGATTTCGCGGCGGGAATCCATGGCACAGATCAGTTGATCCGCGCGGCTTTCTATTTCAAAGGAAATAACCGTGTCGTCGGGTACTACCAGTGGCCGGACATTCAGGTGATGCGGCGCCACCGGCGTGATCACAAAACTGCCTGAGTCCGGGAAAACGATCGGACCGCCACAGCTCAGCGAATATCCGGTGGATCCGGTAGGGGTGGCCACGATCAACCCATCCGCCCAGTAGGTATTGAGAAATTCACCGTTGAGGTAGGTGTGGATCTTGATCATGGCCGCGGTATCCCGCTTGTGAATGGCAAATTCATTAAGGCCGTAAGGCACATTGCCAAACAAGGGCATATCGGCGTCCAGATGGATCAGGGTGCGTTTGTCCACCACAAATGTGCGGCGCGCCAGCGATTTTAACGCAGCAGCCATGTTCTCCCGGCCAATGCCTGCCAGAAAGCCAAGCCGGCCGAAATTGATCCCCATAATAGAAATGGGCTTGTCACGCACCAGCGTGATCGTATCCAGCAGGGTGCCGTCGCCGCCCAGGCTGATCATGAATTCGACTTCGCTGTCGAGCTCCTCTGCTGTGTTGAACGTGTGCGTACCCGGTTCAAGAGATAAAAAGCCGGAGATTTGTTCAAAAAAAGGACGGTAGATAACAGGCTCGATCTGATACCTGGCTAACTCTTCAAAGAAAGTCTTTAAGTCGCTCCTTAATTCTTCTTCAATGCCGCGGCTATAGATGGCTGCCTTCATGTGCATTTTAAAAAATGGTCTTACGGTGTAAATATAGACCGTTTTGCCCTAACTGGTTGAATGACCACTCGAACTTGACCGTCCAGTCATAGATGGTAAAGACGTCGATGCCAAAACCTCCGGACACCAATACGCGGTTGCTGAGCATGTTGTTGCCCGGTTCGGGATCATACACATAACCGAGATTGCCGAATGTTTTGCCATATATATTGATCGGTATTTGCTGCGGCGCCAGCTTCCTGGTGCCTGGTATGCGGATTTTGAAACTGACTATCTTCTTGGCGAAGGTGGCTTTGGCATAACCTCCGGCCACACCGTCCACTACATAATATTCATATCCCTGCATGAACACATCTCCGTATCCCAGTATTCTTTTATTGAAATAAGGCTGGCGGCGAAAGGGTGCTTTCAGGCTGCCGGCCAGCGCAAGACTGAAGAATGAATTTTTACCGGTATGCCAGCTACCCATCCCTTTGGCATTGATATACCACATGTTCATGGTATTGTTCAGTCCCCGCTTACCCACAGTAAAGTCGGCCACATAACCTTTGGTGGGATACGGAATGTAATCCACGTCAAAGTAGTTCATCCCATAATAAATTTCCGGGTAGCGCACCTGTGTACGTCCGAATTTGAAATAAGAAGGATTGCTGATGGCCACAGAATCGCTCACACGCTCGGAAACATATGCAATACCGAACCGGTGCCGCGTTTTGATGGCGCGGCGGTATGTAAGCTCCAGTGATGAATTGAAAAAGTTGCGGAGATAATCATTCTCATCTTTGAGGAAGGCCTGTTTATCGTCGATCGTTTTGTAGTTGATCTCCCTGTTTTTCCCCAGGGCCACATTGACGTTCATACCCCATTTCATAGCGCGGTCGATATACATGCGGTCGTAGCCGAGAGAGAATTGCTGTGTATAACCGGTAATGGCGTAGAGGCGCAGTTTATCGTTGAAACCTGTAACGTTATTATACAACAACTTCACGCCGTAGTTGACACGGGAGAGACTGGCTTTTTGTTCCACCAGCCATTGGTTGAGGTTGCGGTCAACGGGTTTGAAATAAGGAAGCGGAAAAATGTACCAGCGTTCTTTTACCTGTACCAGCACATCCACATCATAGCCGTTGAAACTTTTGAGGGCCACCACTACTTCGTGAAAGAGTGTGGTGTTCATGAGTTGTTTGCGGGCTTTTTCAAAATTCTGCACCAGGTCCTGCAGGCGGTAATTGTCACCGACATGAAACGGAAGTTCCCGCAGAATGACGGACTCTTTTGTTTTCCTGTTGCCGGTAACGAATATGCGGTTGATATGAAAAAGGCTGTCGTCGGGGGAAGACATTGGTGTGGGTGGTGCGGCAATCTCGGTCAGCTTTACTGAATCGATGACAGGTTCAGGTATGGTCTGCGCGCGGGCTGACAGCACCGTAATTACGGTGGCAAGCACGGCTGCCAATGACCAAACCAAGTATTTCTTTTCCTGTAGCATCACATCACTCCGGAACACGGGGCTTCTAAATTAAGGGAAAAATATCCCTGTCAACCAAGGCAGCAGGAAAAAACCAGTCATATCCTCAGATAGTTCATCAGGTTGTCGTAGTTACTTCTCAGCTCGTTGGCGTATAATTCTTCGCCAAAATAATACTTAACGTTGTATTCATATCGCTGAAAGGTGGCTATAATATCAGAAACCTCTGCTTTGTTGATCCGAAGGGTTACCAACATCATGCCCGTCTCCGGGTTGTTGGTGGTATTGAGTTGTGTGATCTGCGCATCATTGGTTTCCACCAGTTTGCTGATCTCACTGAAGGCGTATTGATTGCTTTCCATTTCCACTACAATCAGGCCACCGGGTTCATGAAGGCTGAGAAATTGGGAGGCATATTTAAGGAGATCGCCGGCAGTAACCACTCCGAGAAGATTTTCTTCGGCATCTGTTACGGGCACCACGCTGAGGTTATTGTCGCCCGCTACGCTGATCGCGCGTAGAAAAAATTCATCATTTTTTACAGAGATATTTCCGAAAAACGGGCGAAGTGTTTCAAGCGGTTCGTTTTCATCTTCGGCGCGCAACAGGTCATCTTCACTAATAATACCGGCATAACGCTCTCCCTCTACTACCGGGAGGTGTGTCACCTGGTTATCATTCATGAGTTGAAGGGCCTGGTATACCTTATCGGTCAGATGAAGGGACGGCAGGGCCTGAAAAGGGAGATCACCTGTTAACATGGTAGCGGCTTTATTTGAACCTAAGACCGCAACGTTCAGGCAACTGTTGCAGGCTCGTTCAGTTTTTTCAAAAATTTATGAAGTATCGCATTGAATTCCGCAGGTACTTCCATCATTGGGGCATGGCCGCATTTATCGATGAAATGCAGTTCACTGTTAGGGATGAGCTTATTGAACTCCTTCGCTACGAAAGGAGGCGTTATATTATCGTTATTTCCCCAGATCAGCAGCGTCGGTTGCTTGATCTGGCTCAGTTCTTCGCCAAGGTTATTGCGGATGGCGCTCTTCGCCAGCGCAATAATTTTAATCACTTTCAGGCGATTATTGGTGATCTCAAACACCTCGTCTACCAGTTCTTTGGTAGCCATGGTAGGATCATAGAACGTATACTCCGTTTTTTTACGGATATATTCATAGTCACCGCGCTTGGGGTAGGAATCGCCCATGCCATTCTCAAACAAACCAGAGCTTCCGGTAAGAATGATCGACTTTATTTGTGATGGATTGTTCTTTATTACATACACCAGCCCCACATGGCCGCCGAGCGAGTTGCCCAGCAGATGTACACCGGTATAGCCGCGGGTTTCGATGAATTTATTGACAAATTTTGCCAGCCCGCCCACGCTCGTATGCAGGATATCCATCTCCAGCAACGGCAGCATCGGCACCACCACCTTATTGTATTGCTTGAAATATTCAATAAGTGGTTCGAAATTACTCAATGCACCAAACAGGCCATGAAGCAGCACCAGCGGCTCTCCTTCGCCTTCTTCAATGTACCTGAACTTATCCTGCTGTTTAATTTCGTACTTCATTAGTATCTCTAAGCCACATTAATTTTTGCTAAAGTAAATGTTTTAGGGGAAACCCCGGTTTCAATTTAAACAATCTATCGTTTCCGGCAAATTTAAAAGATTGAAATCCAATTTGAATGCCGGATTTTCTCCGGAATCCATGTGTTTTTCAGCGGTAATATAATAAGCCCAGATAATATCGCTGTATCGGCCGGAAATACCACAGCAATATTACTCCTGCCAGCAGGATAGCCGTATACGTATATCCATTGGGATAAAACGCTGCCAGACCCAGCAGTAAGAGGATTGCCCTGGTAAATTCCAGGTAAAAAATCCAGCGGCGCTGATCCAGTATCGCTCCGCTGTTGATCAGGCTTACAATCAAAAAGGCTGAAAATAAAAAGAGCTGCCAACCGGTAAGATAATGTTCAAATAACAACAAAATAAATAATAATACGAGAGAAACAGCGGTTTGTGCCGTCACATATTGCCGGATGGCAGGCGTAGGCGGCTCCGGGGCTCTCCTGTTGTGCAATAAACGCCGCTCCAGCACTTCGCGGAAACGCGGATCGAGATCATCCGGCTTTCCGAACAACACTTTCCAGCGCGCCTTAAACCCTTTGGCCCTGCGGAAATTCATGTACATCTCCAGCACAAAATGAAAATGCTGCCACAAAAAACTATGACTTTTCAACGGCGAAGTGAGGCCATAGGAAATTTCCACGCCCGGCTTTTCTTTTACAAACGTGCCGAATAGTTTATCCCAGATGATCAGCACATCACCATAATTTTTATCTAAATATTCCGAGTTGGACGCATGATGCAGGGAATGATGCGAAGGCGTCACCAATACTTGTTCAAAAATACCCCACCTGCCCAGCGCACGCGTATGAATGAAAAAGGGATAGAGTCCGTGCACCAGCAGCAACGAAGTAACCATCACCGGTGAAAAACCGATCAGCGGCAGTACCGACCAGAACATACTTCTTACCACTGCCTGAAACACCGTAATCCTTGCCGACACGGTGTAATTAAAATCCTCACTCTGGTGATGCACCACGTGCACCGCCCAGAAACTGTTGATCTCATGCGCCAACCTGTGATACCAGTACCACACAAGGTCCGTTGCCAGGAACAATAAAAACCAGGTAAGCACGGTGGGCCTGATGTGGAAGATGGCCCAATGCTCATAGATATACCGGAAGAAGAAGAAAAACAATCCTGTGGTAAACGTATCCAGCAACCGTTCGGCTATTCCCGTATTGAGATTGGCCACAGACTCTGCATACTGATAAAAATTTTTCCCTTTCCGTTTTGTATAGAAGTATTCCCAGCCGATAAAGAACAGGAAAAACGGAACCGCTAATGCCAGATAATTCAGTTTCATCGCAATACAATTGGGTAAAAGAATAACTGAACCTGTGTTTCAAACAGGCGCTTACATGGCATGAACAGTAGTCTATCGTGTTGGTAGACTATGCGAAAGTACGGAAATTAATTTGACGATTTGAAAATTTGAAAGTTTGAAAATGCTGTAGCAAGCCCATCGCCTAATTATCAAATTTTCAAATCATCAAATTATCTCTCAAAGAATGCCTGCAACTGAATAAACATATCCCGGAAGAAGGGAATAAGTGCGCCGACTATTTCGATAGCGCCCGGACCGAATGCCCGGAGGAAAGGATAGCTCACGGATTTTTCCATCGCAGCGGGCTGCAATAGATGCAACTGCTCCGCATAGAATAAAAGAATACTGAAGACAAGAACATAAATAGCGGCAAAAAATAACACGCCGCCGAGCTTGTTGACCCAGCCCAGCGCCACTCCTTCCACTGCCGTTTGCAACAAACGTGCGCCCCAGCGCACGGCCAGTACCACCACTATAAACACTACTAAAAAGGACAACACGGGCAGCCATCGCTCCGACACTGTCACAACCTCACCGGCATGACGTGCTACCACTGCAGACAGTTTCACTGCCGCAGCCAGACCTACGATCAGGGCAATAAAAGAAAATACGCCGACCAGCAATCCCTTGCGGAGACCGCGGATAACGGCGCCTGTCAGCAATATGAGCAGGATAATGTCTATCAGCATGCGTGTTGATCCGGCTTATGGACGGGTCAATAACTCTTTTGCGATCGCAGATATTGCCTTCCCGTCGGCCTGGCCGGAGAGCTGTTTGGTAGCAGCGCCCATCACTTTGCCAAGATCGGCTGGTGAAGCGGCTCCGGTTTCCGCAATGATTGCAGCGATGCGGGTTCGCAATTCTTCGGCAGACAACTGTGCAGGCAGAAATTTTTCGATCACGGCAATTTCCTGCTGCTCGATCTCCGCGAGGTCGGGGCGGTTCTGCTGCTGGAAGATGTCCAGCGAGTCGCGGCGTTGTTTTACCTGTTTTTGCAACAGTTTGATTTCATCATCGGCTGTCAGCTCGCCTTTGGCGCCCTCGGCCGTTTTGGCCAGCAGGATAGCGGCTTTGATGGCACGGAGACTGCGCAACGCCACTTCGTTTTTCGCCAGCATGGCCGCTTTGAGCTCTACCATGATTTGCTGTTCCAGGCTCATAATCTTATTTTTTAGGGAAAAGAGAGAGTTATCAGGCTTTGCTTTCCTTCATTTGCTTGTCGCGGAATTTCTGGTAAAAGTCGCGGGCAAAATTTTTCATGTCTTGTACCATATCCTGGTGATTGGTAGCGCGCCCGTATGTGTCGGCCATTGTCATCATGGTCTGGTAAAAAAAGTCAGCCATTTCGTCCACCATCATGGCTTTTGTCCACAAATCAATGCGCAGCGCCGCTTTTTCGGCACCATCCCAGAAAGCCAGCATCATGGCTTTGGCCTGTTGCGTATCGGGCTGTGTGGTATCGGTCGCATTCCAGTAGATGGCGTCGGGTACGCGGTTTTCGTCGGTATGTACTTCGATGGAGATAGAAGACTGCTTCATTTCTGCTTTATTATAATATTGACCGGCAAAGGTAGGCTAATTTCGGGGTAACGCCTCAATCATCGCTGCCAGCCGGCGGGCTGCTTCGGCAATGCTGAAACCAGCGGCTTTCTCCAGTCCAGTCCTGATCATCTGCGTGCGCAGTCGTTCGTCTTTATAGAGGCGCATCAACTGGTCGGCAATGGAGGCGGGCGTTTCGGGATCAGCATAAAGCGCCGCATCTCCCGCAATTTCCGTTGCCGCGGTGCCCGTTGCCGCCACTACCGGCACGCCGGCCTGCAACGCTTCGGCTACAGGTGTGGCCACTTCTTCATAAAGCGACGGATATACGACGCCATAGGCTGCTGCAGTTACACGCGCCAGTTCCGGCCCGTTGAGATAACCCTTCAACACTACATCCGCACGGTATTTATAGGTACTGAGTGCTTTTTCAAAGGCGGTATATTTTTCTCCGGCCGCACCGGCGATCACCAGTTTCAGGTTGCTTTGCTGTCTTTTTTTAAAAAGCGAAAAAGCTTTCAGCAGGGTGATCAGGTTTTTCCGCGGCAGCAATGCACCGGCACAAAGGAAGTATTCGGTACCGCCGGTGTATTGTTCTTTCACCGTCATTTTTTCTTCCCAGTCCATTGGTTTGAAAAACGGCCGTACGGCGATGCCCGCGACTTTTCCCTCCTGCAATGCGGGGTTTTGCTCTTTCCATTGATCGCGGCCAAATTCCGTCACCGTCATCCAGCGGCCAGCAGGGATCATCAGGCGGTGATTTCCTGGTCTGTTGTCATCTTCGATAGAACCAGGACCGGAAGACAAAAGCAATTGCGGCAATTGATTTTTGTGTGACAGCAATCCGTTACATGATATATATATGGCAGCGTTTTGCTGACGGAGCAGTTTGGGTAAACCGACCCGTTGCCACCACCAGCGCTTTAGTCCGGATGGAAACACACCGGTAACAATTCGTGCAATATTTTCCACGGTGTTTGCTGCAGCATTTTCCTCTTTCGTTAATACCACAAAGTGGTATTCAGGATGCTGCAACGCGAGTTCGCAGAGCAACATCTCGGTGTACAGTTCAAAACCTCCGGGGCTTGCTGAAGGAAAACGGTTGTCGATTACAATTACCATAAAACTTTTGCAAAGTTAGGCGAATCGTACCCGCCGTAGATGTCCTGAATTGTTACAATATACCCGCGCGTTAAAATCCGCATACACCGATCGTTAGTTAACAGGTGGTTTTCCGATCCTGTTACACTTATTACTACTACCGAAAAACAGCAATACTACAATTGCCGGAAAGGGTACATCATATTACCTTTAGCCTGTTCCCAAATCCAATGTGTACCTATGAAATATCTGTCCTACCCCTTGAAAAAGACAGCCTTTGTCGCGCTGGCGATAATGGTATTGTGTGTGTCTGCCCAGGCGCAATGTCCGAATGGTAATCCAAGCGGGCAAACGGCCTTTGACCAGACCATTTCATTTCCATCGGGTGTAACCTCGATGACGGTGAAGTTTCCGAAATTCAATCCGGAGAATGGTATGGTCACCTGTATGCGGCTTTGTATTACAGTGGGCGGCGTGGTGGATAGCCTGTCGTTTGAAAATACCGATATCAGCAATCCACATGATTTTGCCGCCACTTACGGACGCACGGATTTTATTACCGGACCGGGTTTAAGCGGTGCAATGATCAGTACGATCAGCAAGCCCTATAACTTTTCGCTGTCGGCCTCAGACGGGGTCCCTGGTTCCGGTCCGGACTTTGGAAAGGTGATCAATGATACGATCCTGGGGACAACGGTTTGTCATACGGTAACCACGCAATCTTCGCTGACTGAATTTTACGGTCCGCCTGATGACAGTGTGTCTTATAATTATATGATCACGGGTGGTGTGAATATTACGAGCAGTGCCAATGCGTCCATTGGTATTTCTACTTCCGGGTTTGTCCGTCTGCGGTTTGAGTATTGTACTTGTCCCGCTTCGGTACTGCCGATGAACCTGCGTAATTTCTTTTTGACGAAAATTACGGGCTCAAAAGTAGACCTTAACTGGAACGGTTTTGACGAGGCAAACTCGGATTATTATTACCAGGGAGAAGTGAGTCTGGACGGAAGAAACTTTGTACCGATCGGGTCCGTGCAGAAAAACAATGCAGGATCAGGCAATTATAAATTAGGGTATACAGCCAGCCGTACCGGTACACATTATTTCCGGATCCGTCAGGTATATGCAAATGGTTACGTGCGGTTCAGTGAAATGCGATATATAAATCTGGAAAGTTCGGGATTTCCAAAATTTAGTTTATTTCCGAACCCTTCAGATGGTGTTGTTGGTATTAAATTTGCTAACTTTGTCAGCGGACGTTATAAAATAACGATCCTCAATGCCCTCGGGCAGACACTGGTTGCAAAGGAAATTGTGGCAGAGAATTTGGATAGAGTGCAGCTCGGTTCTTTACAGGCGAAAGGAGTGTATTGGATTAAAGTGACAGATGTAAGCAGCCTGCAGTCCGGTGTTCAACAACTTTTAATTAAATGACCTCTTAGGTGGAAGAGGATGGTGGCTTGTAAAAGGGGCCTTGGTTCGGGGCCCCTTCTTTTATGCCCTTAAGTCTGCCCGATACCGGAACCCCTTCTTCCCGGTATTCATTTGGCAGCAAAACTTCCTTACATTTGCCTTTACGCAACAATTCAGAATGGAATACAACACAACGAGAAATCATCTCATCATGCGCGAATATGGCCGCCATGTTCAACGCATGATCGAGCATATCATGAAGATCGAGGACCCCGAGAGACGCCAGCGTAATGCTTATGCCGTGATCGAACTGATGGGCTTCCTCAACCCGCACCTGAAAAATGTTGAAGATTTCCGCCATAAACTGTGGGATCACCTGTTCCTGATCAGTGACTTTACACTCGAAGTAAAATCTCCTTACCCCATACCCACCCGCGAAACGCTTAAGGCCAGGCCTAACCCGCTGCCTTATCCCAAACGTCATCCGCGTTTCTCGCACCTGGGCAAAAACCTGGAGACCGTAATAGATAAAGCACTGAGCGAAGAAGAACAGGAAAAACGCCAGGGCTTTGCCAATGCCATTGCTTATTATATGAAGCTGGCGTACAACAACTGGCACAAGGAAATCGTACACGACGACGCCATTCAGAGCGAATTGACCAATATTACCAATGGCCAGCTGACGTTCACCAACACGCCTTATGTAAAAGCTTACCGTCAGCAGGAAGCACGCGACAACCGTTCGGGCGGTGGCGGATACGGTAAACCACGCAACAAATTCCAGCAGCGCAACAATGGAGGCGGAGGTGGAGGTAATAACAACAACCGCCGCAATGACAACCGTGATAACCGCGGCGGCGGAGGCGGCAACTTCAAGAAGAAAAGATTCTAACCCTTCGGTAGGTCCCTCAGGGCCCGAAGTTTCGGGCCACCCTTCGAGAGCCTCAGGGCCCGCTCTTTACTTATAACCTATTACTTAAAACTTATTACTTAAGTTCCTAGAACGGATAACCGATACCCAGGTTGAAGATCAGGTTTTCCTTGCGCCATGCCGGATCACCAAAATTGATCTTATCAATCACCCACCGCTCGCCGTCCGGCAGAAACGGTTTGCGCAAAGGCATCGCCAAATCGAGGCGCAACACGAGGAATGAAATATCAAAACGCAAACCCACACCGGCACCTACCGCAATTTCTTTCATAAAACGGCTGGCCCTGAACTCCGCACCCGGCCGCAATGAATCGGCATTGTACAACCATATATTACCCGCATCCACAAAGATCGCCCCATGTACAATGCTGAACAGTTTTGCCCGCAGCTCCGTATTCAGCTCGAGCTTGATATCACCCGACTGATCGGGAAGGAAAGTCAGGTTCGTCGTGTCTTTGTAAGTACCCGGACCCAAAGCACGGCTGCGGAACGCCCTGATACTGTTGGTGCCGCCCACAAAAAACTGTTTGATGAAAGGCAGCGCCGTAGAGTTACCATACGGATACCCCAGTCCAACGATCAATCGGTTGGCCCATGTAATACCGTTGCTCACTTTTGTATAATGACGCACATCGCCTTCCAGCTTCACATATTGTGAAAACTGCGCACCCGCGATATATTTAATGTTACTGTCTTTCGCATTGGCTCCGGTTACAAGACCGGCAATGTTTCCCGACAGATCCAGGTTGCCATTGAAATATAATCCGGTTCCGTTACCACCTCCCGCCAGTTCATTGTAGTTGAAATTGTAACTGGACCCGAGAATGAATTGTTTCTCTATCGCTTTCTGCAAAGTGAGGTTTTTCGCGGCGCTGTCGAGATACTCCTGTGTTATCTTCAACGGCTGCACATAGTTGATCGAGATCGGACTCAACTGATGCTCTTTGTAGAGGTTTTCCTTCCATATATAACTGAAACCTGCGCGGAATGAATTCATCGTATACAGTTTCTGTTTATTCAACAGATCATATCCGAGTAATAGTTTGGTGGTGGGCACAAAGCCGCCGCGGGTATTTATTTGAATAAAAGGTACCAGGAACCGAGGGAATGTAAGCGAAGTTTCGAGTCCTCCGCGATACGTATTGTATCCTTTGAAGTTGCCGCTGAACTGTACTTCAAAACCACCGGTTGCATCTACGGCAAATAGTTCACCGCCACGGAAAGTATTCCGGTTGCGCCAGCCGACGGTCAGCGAAGAACCGGTAAGGTTATTCGATTTGGTACTGGCATTGATTTCCGAACGCAATGACTTCTTCGGCATCGGCGTCAGGTAGTAATATGTATTAAGCCGGGGTGTATCGGCTCCGCCGGGTACCACTTCAAACCGGTTTTTTACAAATTTGAACACGTTCAGGTTTACCAGCCTGTTGAGTGAAAGATTATGATCCGTCCGGTTGTATACGTCGCCGGGTTTGAACTGCATGGATTGTTCAAACATCCGCGGCTTGTACAACTTGCGGCGGTCGGCCACATAATATCCTTTGTAATAAGAAGCATTCGCTTTTAAAGTGTCGTTGGTTGCGGAGTTCAACCGGAAGCTCGGGAAAATATAAATATCATTGATCCGGTATACCAGCCTCGCTTCTTTCGGTGTCTGTGGTTTTACATGTACATACAAATTCACTTCATGATTACCGATGGTGCTGTCTGTGCGGATGATAAGATAGTCTCCGTCGAAATAATAAAAACCACGTTCTTTGAGGTAAGCATCTATGCGGTCGCGCTCTGATTTGATTACACCGAGGTCAAACGGGTCGCCGGGTTTGAGTAAGGAGTTTTTTGCAGCCGAATCAATCGTTTTGGTAATGATGCTGCTGTCTTTATTAAATACTACTTCGCGGATCTTGTATTGCGGACCGGGTTTGGCTACATACGTGGCCGTTGCTTTTTTCCCTTTTACAGTGGTATCACCGGTAACTGTTGCATGGAAATAACCGGTATTCTCCAGGCTGCTTTGCAGTACTTGCGCCGTGCGCAGGTGATTGACATCACTCAGCAATACGGGTGGTTCGCCTACTTTATTTTTCAGCCATCCACGAAAACCTCCTTCTTTTTTCGGATTGCCGGCCAGGTTGTACATGGCCAGTTTGAACCGGATGCCTAGTATTTTCTTATTGGGTTTCGGGCGCACCAGCGATGCCAGGTCGCTTCGCATACTCTTCTTTTTCTTTGAACTCAGCACGCTGTCTTCTATTTTCACGGTGGCGCCGGTATACAAAGCGTCTCCTTCAGGCACACTCTTCGTGATATTGCACCCGGTAGCGGCAACTGCCGCTGCTATCACCATCAGTATATAGGTTATGTGCCTCTTCATGGTTCTTTTTTCGTTGGTGTGGCCGGTTGTTCGTTACTTTTCTTTTCTTCTTCCGCTTCGCGTTTTTTGCGGGCCTCTTCGCGGCGTTGCCGGATTTTTTTCTGCCGGAATATATCGCGGAAGCGGTTGTAGTCAAGCGTGATAATGAAACCTACACCCGTTTCGATGATATATCCTTCGATCACACCCTGGTATTCGTTTTTACGGTAAGCACGCAGGCGGTAACGGCCGTCCTTGCTCAGCCTGTAATCCACGGCAATGTTGCCGGCTATATTGCTCGACTGCTGGTTAGAGTTGGCCGGCCCTTCCAGTTCGAAGTTGCTGCCCACACTTACCGTCAACCTGTCATTGAGCAATCGTTTTGACAAGCCCACATTCAAATCCGTACGGTCGGCACGCTGACCGGTGGTATAGTCATCCGACGATTGTACGTCGAAATTCAGATCCACACCTTGTACCAGGTCGGAAGCCAGGCGGTTCAATTGTTCCGTCATCAGTTTACTTACACTCTGCCGTGCAAGCGTACTGGCATTGATCGAATTGCTGCTGTTAAATGGATTCTCTGCAATGAAACGATTCAGCAGCAGCAGGGCAAATACCTGTTTATTCATTTCCGCTTCATCCTGCCGCAATTGATCAAGCTTGTTGCGTACAGTGGAAATGATATCATTGGACACCACATAACTTTTATTGTCCGGTAATACAATGTCAAATTTAATAGTAGGCTTCAGCAGTTTGCCCGTCATCATCAGTTTTACATCAAAGGGCAGCTTCTGCAGGTAGGTGTTCCGTTCATTTGAACCCACATCATCACCCAGCTGGCCTTTCACGAGGTCCAGAGGCGCGGTGTTCGCGATATATACCGCGGTGATGTCGACGGTGGCATCTGTAGGCTCTCCGCCCCAGAGCAGCTTGCTGCCTTTTTGAATATTGAATTTGCGTCTGATACCATTGAATGAAAGTTCATACGCACCATCTTCCAGTTCGTAGCTGCCTGCCAGTGTTATATCGCCGCCCGGATCGATGGTTGTATTCAGCAATGCTTCACCTTTCACATTGAGGAAGTCTCCATTACCTTCATCCACGATCAGTGTAAGGTCGGCGGCTTTGTCGATTTCTATATTAATAGAAGCTTCCATTCCACGAAGACTGGTTGTGTTCATGGAATCATAAGCTGCAAGAAACAGTGAATCGCTCAGCGGCGCATCCATATCCACAAATTCTACTACACCTTCGCGATCCACTACGCCGGGCTCGGATTGTGGCAGCACCACGGTCATTTTTGTTTTTTCATTTACTTTAAAACGCCCATCCACCTGTGGTGCGGTGGGCGTTCCCTTTACATCAAGATCCGCATCGAAATACAGTTGCCCATAGAAAAGTTTATTATCCTTTTTCGTACTGTTGAGCGCACGGAAGTTTTTGGCGTTGATGTTGAGGTCGAGATTGTAAGTAGTAAAGTCGCTCGTGGCCGCAAGTCCGTCGATCACGAGTTGATTGTTCAGCGAGTCGCGAACCTGGAAGCGGTTGAAGCGGATGCCTTGTTCGTTGACCTGCAATTTTTCCTGGTCGATACGGAAATAGTTGTTCAGCATCGACAGGTTGAAACCGACCTTATTAAAATTAAGATCACCGCGTATTGCAGGCTTACTGATATTTCCCGTAACGCGGAACCGGCCGCTCACATCACCGCTTGCTTCGCGGATGGCACCGTCCGACAAGGCCTGCGCCGTAGCCACAGGCAGTTTTCTTATGTCCAGCAACATATCTGCGGAGCTGGTGCTTACGTTGTATTCACCGGAAAGCTGCACATCGTTTCCGCGACCGGAGATCGTTATATCCGCGTCATAGACCGATGCTGATTTATTGGAAACCTTCGCTGCCACATTTCCAACCGTATCGCCTTTAAGTTTGAGATCGGCGATTTGCAGGTCGGCGGTGAACAGCGGTTCGGTCATGATATCTTTTACCTGTGCTGTGCCATTCAGCAATCCATCGACCAGCGATGAATCCGTTTCCACAAAACCGGTAAGCGTGGAAAGATGGAAATTTTTAAAGCTCACATCCAGCGGGGCGCCCGGCTCCTGTGTAGCACTGTTGATCAGCAACTCCTGCCCGTTGCGCGACAGGCGGAAATTCTGAGCGAGGATGCCGTCGTTGCCATAGCGCAGCATGTTATCAGAAGGTACCGACCACTTATCGTAATTCAGCAACAGATCATCCGGACGAAGCGTTATTTCATACGCTCCGTTTTCCGGCTGACGCAGTTGTGCAGAAAGGTTATAGCGGTCTTTCGATTCGCTGTCTTTTAAATTCAAGGTGAAGTCTGCCTGGTTATTTGACAGGCTTGCATTCACTTTGGTAGCAAACAACTGGATCGAGTTTCCGCTGCGGAACCCATCTATATTCGCTTCTACATTGATGGCAGTATCACCGGCCGCGGCATTTACGCGCAGACCGCTTACAGACATGGAACCCATTTCAATTACAGGTGCAGTCAACTGTGCATGCCAGCCGGAATCGCTGGCGAAATGACTGCGCAGTTGTACGGAGTCGAGCCGTTGCAGATTGGGTACAAATGCGCGGATCATCGGCGCGTCGATGATATCGGCGTCCAGTGTAAAATTATATACCAGTGAAGAATCGGTAGCGGCCTTCACGCTGTCTTTGATCGCGAAGTAAGGCTGAATGGACTGACTGATGATGTCGCCCATTTGCGTGAGTTTGTAATCGCCTTCGAGCCGCGCCTGGATAGCACCGGCGTTAAGCCGTACATAGCGACCGCTGTCGCTGCTGCCGCCGGCGATCAGACTGACCGTATCCAATTGTACACGTTCTTCTTTTTGCACGAGCAACATGTCCGTCATTAACAATTGTCCCTGCAGGTCGTCAGGATTTGTCGACGGAAAATCGGCGGTGATTTTTCCCCGGTAAATAAGCTTGTCGCTGGTCAGGTGCAGTTCCTGCGCTTTGATGCTGTCGATCATTGTCTCAAGTTGCACCGAAGGATATTCTTTCGACAAATCTGCTTTGGCCTGCAAGGTGAGGTGAATATTCGGATCCTGTATGCCTGCCTGGATATCGACCTGCTGATCGGCGATGCTGCCGGTCAGCTTGAGATCTTTGTAATTGTATTTTTTGAATATGGCCTGGTGCAATTGACCATCGATGGTCGCATTGGCCGTCTGTTGATCGTAGCCCGTTCCTTTAATACGGAAATCGGCGGTGACCGGACCCAGGGTTTCTTTGTCTTGCAACAAAGTACCGAGATCGAGCCGCTCTGTTTTTACAAGCAGGTCGTAACGTGCACGGTTTTTATCGGTTAAGGAAGATGCGGTGCCACTCACCTGTGCATTGCCGAGGTCGGTGCGAAGATTGAGATTTGTTTGTACCTGCTGCATCGAACCTTTAACATTACCGGTGAGATTAAAGCTACCGGGAACAGTGATCGACGAAGGCAATGTGCCTTTGGGCAGCAATCTGTTCAGATCGCGGCGGGAGCTGCTCAATGTATTTATGACAAGATCCGCCGACATTTTATCCATGTCAGGCAGTCCTTTTACGACACCACGCACATCCAGTTTTGTATCGGAAGCGCCCTGCAATTGCAAGGCATCGATCCGCAGATCGGAGATTTTTCCTTTGAGGCGGCTATTGACCAGCCAGGTGGCATTGGGATCGGCAAATGCCGGTTGCTTGCGCAGATCGGGAACAAAAGTCAATACGTCCTTTACCCATATCTTGCTGTTCTCCAGGTTGAGGTCAAGGTTCATTTGTCCGATATCTTCTTTCAATGCATCGAGTGAAGGATAGCTGATGGCAGCATCACGGCGAAGTACGGTGCCGGGAGTCTGCAGATAGAGATCGGAAAGAAACGCGCCTGTGGATGTATAGGCAAAGGTGGTTTTCAGTTCCTGCAGTTCGAAACCTTCCTGTTCTTTTAATTGTCCTTTTAAAATTTTAGCAGCGATGCTGTCATCGCTGAAAACAAAATTATCCGCGTGCAGCGTAAGCGGGTTTACGTGCAGGTGCGCATAATCCATTCCGCTGGTGGCACGGGTATTATTATCGTTGTCGAAAGCGATATTGTTTTCATCGAGGCGGATTTTTTTCGCGCGGATCACCCAGCCGGCTTCTTTCTGGCTTTCAGCTTCCTGCTCTACTTCGTTCTCCACTACTTTTGCGGCCTGTGTTTTTCCAAGGCGGATGGCCGCTGTTGTTTGGGCAAGAGTGAGCTCATCTACCACCACTTCTTTGCGCGCCATATCTATTTTGTCGGGACGCAGCAATAATTTACCGAGATCGAGGTTGGCGTAGAAGGCGGAAACATCGTTTTTAAAATCCACCTTGATTTTGTCGAGTGCCACCTCGCCTACGAGTATCTGCATGGGCGGTGCCGGTTCCTGTGCCTCGGCCATATCTTTTGCCGGCGGATCGGGTGTGGCCATGGGTTGGGTCTGGTAAACACGCGCAGTGAGTCCGTTGAGGTTTACTTTCGGAATGCGGTAAATATTCAACCCGGGATCGAGTTCATCTATGCGCGTATCGAAATGCGCGAGCCAGGCTTCCACATCGTTGCCGGTAACAACATCTTTGTACACCAGCCGGATATTATCCAGCACTACTTTTTTGATGGGAACCGGTGATGAAGAGCTGGTGTCGGTTTTTTCTTTGGGTTTATCGCTGGGGGTTACGAATGCGTCGATGATGAACTGAAAGTTGAAGGTAGTGTCGGGAAGTTCGCGTTTTACTTTTGCGGTGAGGTCTTCGAGCTGCACCTGGTTGATCATGAGATCGCCGAAAATCAGGTCCACGATGCTCACGTCAACTTTTATTTTTCCGCCGTACAGCAGGGTGTCTTGTTGCCGGTCTTCCACGTACACATTTTCCAGTACTACTTTTTTGGTAAAATTGATATACAGCCGCCCGATGCCGACCTTGGTATCCAGCTTCTTTTCGAGATAATTAACGGCTTGTTTGCGGATAAAATTCTGAACGGGTGGGGTCTGAATCAGGATAATCAGGAGCACAAGGAAAAGAAACAGGAAAAGGAGCGTCTTCCAGACCACCCTCAGCAGTTTCTGCCAGAAATTCCTCTTCTTTTTTGGTTGCTCCATTCAGTAAATCCTGCTCGTGTTTTAGGGCGCCGCCGGACAGAAAATGCTGTCCGTAAAATGATAACTCAAAATAATAGAAAAAACCGTGCTACACTGCTTCTATCCGGTCATAATCAGGCAATGAGGCCGGAAATCCACGAGCCGGTATTTAGTTCGCTATGAAATAGTTGCTTTTCCTCCACATTTGCTATCTTTCTCCCCCTAAACGCTTGTTTGCATGATGCGTACAAAAATAGCCGGGATCGGCATGTATGTACCCGAAAATGTGGTAACCAACGATGATCTCACCAAGGTAATGGATACTTCTGATGCCTGGATCCAGGAACGGACCGGCATCCGGGAGCGGCGCTTCGCCACACGGTTTGAAGACACCACAGCTACCATGGGTGCCGAGGCTGCGCGCCGCGCTATGGAGCGGGCCGGTGTTACCGCCGCCGATATCGATTTTATCATTTTTGCCACGCTTAGTCCCGATTATTATTTCCCCGGTTGCGGAGTGCTGGTACAACGCCAGCTCGGCATGGGAGAAATTGGTGCGCTGGATATCCGCAACCAGTGCAGCGGATTTGTATATGGTTTGAGCATCGCCGATCAGTTTATCAAGACCGGTATGTATAAAAATATACTGCTCATCGGTTCTGAAACGCATTCCTATGCGCTCGATTTCAGCACCAGGGGGCGGAATGTTTCGGTTATTTTCGGAGACGGCGCCGGTGCCGTTGTACTGCAACCGACCGATAATCCCAACCAGGGAATACTGAGTACGCATTTGCACAGCGATGGCAACGACGCCGAATCGCTGAGCATGCCAAACCCGGGTTTTCATGGAGGGAAACTCTGGGATAAAGTAAAACCGGTGCAGCCCGATCAGCCTTACGGAGGAATGTTCATTACGCAGGATCTGCTGGACAAAGATGATCTGTATCCGTACATGGATGGTCCGGCTGTATTTAAAAAAGCGGTGGTGAAATTTCCCGAAGTGATCCGCGAAGCGCTGACAAAAAATCAATTGACCGCAGAAGATATATCGTTGCTTATACCGCACCAGGCCAATCTCCGCATTGCGCAATTTGTGCAGCAGGAATTAGGATTGTCGGCAGATCAGGTACACAACAATATCCAGCGTTATGGCAATACCACTGCAGCTTCGGTACCCATTGCATTGTGTGAAGCGTGGGAATTGGGCAAAGTAAAAGAAGGCGACCTGGTATGCCTGGCCGCATTTGGCAGTGGCTTTACCTGGGGCAGCGCACTTCTTCGCTGGTAAATGCAACCTGTTGCGGACAACTAACTTCTACACAATATGAAAAAGCACCGCTTTCTGCCCGTTATCCTTATTACCGCACTCCTTTCCTGTGCGCAAAGCCGAAGCACTGCTACATCGCAGGAAGAAAAACGCGCAACCATGGATACATTGGCAAAACCTTATTGGGAGATAAGCCTGGGGAAACAATCCGTTCTCAGGTCCCGCGAAGAAAACAAAGAAAGCAACCAGGTTGTGCTGACAAAAGACAAGCTGCAGCAAAGTCTTACCATAGCTTACTACGACCAGGACCCTTCCCTGTATATCCGCACCATCATGATCATGAATGCGGAAGGCAATACCGTTTTCCGGAAAGATAATGTTACGCAACTAACGATCTCTGCAAAAGAATTTGCTGCACTGTGGCAAAACAATACCACGCTCGAAATACAAACGGCCGGCATTCCCAGCGATCCGGAGCTCGCAGCAAGAGTTCGCATCAGACCGCGACATTTGTGTACTTTTGTGCTCCGGTAAAAATGGAACGCAAAATAATTTACATCATCAACCCGATATCGGGTACGGGTGGCCGCCGCAATCTTCATAAAATTGTGGAACGTCGCAGTAACGAAGCAGGTATTTCCTTTCAACTATTCCCTTCGGTTGAAAGTGGCGATTATGGTTTCCTGAAAAAAATTATTGAAGAAGAACAGATCACTGACATTGTGATCGCCGGTGGTGACGGCACCGTGAGCCAGGTGGTGGGCAGCCTGCATAAAACAGGTGTTAATTTCGGCATTATTCCCTGCGGCTCCGGTAACGGGCTGGCGCTTGCCGCAGGTATTTCCAAAAAGCCGGAACGCGCGCTGGACATCATTTTTGCCGGCCACAGCGAACCCACTGATGGCTTCGTACTCAATGGACAATTTGCGTGCATGTTGTCGGGACTCGGTTTCGATGCAAAAGTGGCACATGACTTTGCAAAGCAACCCAAACGCGGACTGAGTACCTACATTAAACAGGTGTTCCGCAATTTCCTGCGCGCGAAAACTTATCGCTTCCGCATCACGTCGGAAAAAAAGCAACTCGACATTGAAGCTTATTTCATCAGCATTGCCAACGCCAATCAATTCGGCAATCATTTTACCATAGCTCCCAAAGCCAGTCTTTCTGACGGCCTGCTCGATATTGTGATCATGGCAAGTCCGCACAAACTTGCGGTACTCTGGCAAACCATGCAACAGGTAGGTGGCTTTACACCGTTGAAAGATCCTTCGCAGATCAATCCCAAGAAAGGCGTTATTTATTTCCAGACAGAAAAAATCAGCATCGAAAATTTTTCACAGGCACCGCTTCACATAGACGGCGACCCCGCGGAAACACCCGATACCATAGAAGTGAAGGTGAGGAAGCAGGTTTTTAAGTTGTTGAAACCGGTGAAGTCAATTTGAAAATTTGATAATTTGAAAGTGTGCTAATATCTTTAAATTGACGATGGAACTTTAATGAGTATTCAAACCATCAATAACCATTGTCTGATTTTCAAATCATCAAATTGTCAAATTATTTCTCCCTCATCGCTTTCATCACTTCTCCAAACGCATCCTGGTTACGTGGCGTATAAATTGAATTCATGATATCGTTGCGCTCGCGCTGACTGAGGTGAAAATTGAGCGCCGCCTTGTTTTCCTCTTTGCTGGCAGAATACTGAAACAATACTTTACGCAGTTGCCTGGCTGGATTATCGCTGTAGTAACTCAGCAGGTCGTTTTGCGAATATTCCATCATCTTGAACCAATTGTGCTGCAGCAGCAAAAACGGTTTGGTAGCATGATCGCTGATATCGTCGGAGAGATAAGGCGCATCCCAACCGCCAGGATTGCGGTCGCGGATCTGCATCAGCAATACACCGCGCGTGTTCTCTTTTATCCAATCATCAAATTGTGCCAGAAACCGTAAGGATGTTTCCTGCCCGTAATTATCGCGCAGACCGGCATCCATTACATCGATCACCGGTTCGCAGGGCAGCCAGACATTGGGCAATACAATCGGAAATGTTGCATTCATCCGGAGCGCGGTGAGCATACGCAGGTTGTAGGGATCCTGGTTTTTGAAAAATGCGGTGAAGTCGATCACATCCGGGTCCATCTGCGGCATGCGTGTGCTGTCCTGCCAGCCTTTCATCATAAAACTTACCGGCTGTGTGCTGATCAGCATTTTACGGCTGTCGCGCGTAACAACAGAGTTGTAAAACATCAGCGGGATGTTGGCTTCCCGTTCATCCTGGAAATAATCTTTCAATTGCCGGTCGAGCAAACCATACGTGTTGGCATTTAGTTTCTGCTCAAAAGCATAACCGCGGTCTTTCACATAGCTATAAGGATCTATGCGGAATTTTTGTGCCGGCGCGATAAGATCGCGCGCAACAAATGAAGAGAAAATAGCATTCAGCAGATCACCTGAAATATTTTCAACATACCGGCGGTCCTGGAGGTTGATATTTTCTCCGGCCCGTTTACGTCTGTACAATTCCCGGAAATACGTGGCACCGATCATACCGCCCGAGGCGCCGGTGATCAGGAATGTCTGCCGCATCAATTGGCCCTCACTCAGGCTGTCGAGTTGCTGCAGTACGCTCATCGTAAATGCTGCAGCGCGGTGTCCGCCGCCACTGGTAACGACCACGATCATCAGCGGCTTCTGAGCCTTTTGTTTCTTTTTCCAGGATTCAAGAATGCGCTGCATGTTGCGGCGGTCTGCTTCAACTTTGTCCGGCGTACAGATCGCCAGCAATCCTTCGCGCGAATACGAAGGACGTTCTGTGCTCTCCTGGTGATAGTTCAATCCGTATGCTTTGTTACGCGGATCGATCCAATCTATTTTATAAAGAAAATTAAGCAACAGGATCAATGCCGCCAGGTAAGGAATGCTCCAGCTTTGCAGGAAATATGAAAATGCGCCGGCGACGCCGATCAGGATGGAAAAGAAAATCGTGATGCTTGCCGCCGCCGGTATCTGGAAAAAGGGTGAATCAAGAAAAAAGCCGATGCCGATCAGAAACAGGAATGCCGCAAAAACGGAAAGGATAGCTGCGAAGTGATGACGTTTGAAAAGCGAATCGACAAAATCACGTGTATAATGACTCACATTGCGACAGGGACGCAGCTTCCACGGCGATTCAAAATACCATTCGGTATGGATAAGGCTATAATCTACTAATACTTCTTTTTCGGGTCGCAGGTGGGTGATGTATTCACCGGGTTTATTAATCAGCGGTGTCATTTGCCGCAGAATATTTCGGTCGGCGCGAAAAAAATAAAAGAAAGAGGCTACGAGAATAAACAACAATCCACTGAGAAACCCGCCGGCCATCACTAATAACTCTGCATTACTGATCAGTTCAAGGTGGTGGGTAAATTGATAGGCCCTGACGCCATAGAAAATCAGGAATGCCAGCGGCAAAATGGAATTGTTAATGCAATACTTAAGAAAAGGATTAGTGGTGGCCGCGAGAAAACGGAAGTTGCGGCTGAAAAGAATGAATGTGCTGATATTCCAGCTCATGATAAACATACCAACAGCAACGCCAACGAGCGCAAAACTGATAGAATTCACATTGCCCAGGTACTCAGGTGCCAGGTATAACGAATCCGCACCAAAGGTTTTCATGAAACCTCCGTTGATCGTGCTGAACAGAATAAACCAGAACAGGAGCAGTACCTGGTATTTTCTGAAATGCAGCAGCAATAATTGTATGGGAAACGAGTAGATAAAACCCCGCAGCCAGGCCTTCATAATATTGCTTCAGTAAGCAATAAAAGTACTTATTTCAATTGCAAACGAAAAGAAAAAAGCGTGATTGAAAGAATTGATGCGGAAAGCAGATGCACCGGCTGCATGGCAGCGGGCATATGAAAGAAATACATCACCAGTCCTGCGGCCAATACGGCAACGGTAACGGCCAGCATCAATGCCCGGTGACCTGCGAGTAAAGCATAACTGCGCGATTTCCACCACAACCAGCCGATGCTCAGCACAACGAGCCATGAAAGGCTTCTATGCACGAGAAATATAATATCAAGATTGTTGAGCCAGAGCTCCCGGTGTTCATAGCCGAGCGGTTTGGACACTTCGTCTATCTGTTCGCGTACATCCGTACCGAGCACGATCTGCACGATCACCAGCAGCAGTACAGCAATGGTGCCTCTTTTTAAAGCAGGCGATGCGATAGCGCGTTGACCTTTGAGTAAGGTGAGAATAATGACGGGCACAGCAGCAATAACCAGCGCTACGAGCATGTGGGTGGTGATCTTGACTACGGCAAGGTTAGCGTCCACAACCCGTTTACCCAGCCAGCCCTGGAAACCTGTGGCCAGCAGCATAAAAAGCGACCACCAGAAAATGGCGGGACGTGTACGGAAGAAACGACGGAAACTCCATACGAGATGAATGATGCAGAAAATGCCGAGCAGCGCTCCGAGGTAACGGTTCACCGATTCAATCCAGGTATGAAGCGCATTGAAAGTATGATCGATGTCCTGTTTGCGCAGGTATTTTTCATAATCCGCGGGAAGATCTTTCACGCTGGTGGGCGGTATCCAGCGGCCGAAACAGGTTGGCCAGTCGGGGCAACCCATGCCGCTTTGCGTGGTGCGGACCACACCGCCGGCCAGGATGACCAGGAAAATCATTATCAACACAAACCAGGTGTAGCGGGTATAACTGCGATTGCCATTCATAAGCAGGTGCAAAGTTAAACCCGGTTGTAATATTTCCACAAATTCTTTTGAACGGAAAAAAATGCGGAACTTGCCGTTGAATGTTGAAGCGTTTTCATACAAAACACTTGCTGGAAGCGGGCTGCGACGAAGCCGGGAGGGGTTGTTATGCTGGTCCGGTGTTTGCGGCGGCGGTCATGTTGCCACCTGATTTTCGTCACCCTTTGCTAAACGACTCCAAACAGGTATCGCCCGAAGACCGCGAAATGCTTCGCGTGGTGATTGAAAAAAAAGCAGTGTGCTACGCTGTTGCCCGCATCGACAGCGAAGAGATCGACACCATCAATATTCTGAAAGCCTCATTTAAAGCGATGCACCTCGCTCTCGATCAATTGTCGGTACGTCCGCAGTCATTGCTGATCGATGGCAATCGTTTTACACCCTACCAGGATATTCCACATCATTGCGTCATCCAGGGCGATGGATTATATACCAGCATTGCGGCGGCAAGTATTCTTGCCAAAACTTACCGCGATGCTTATATGTTACAACTGCACGAAGAGTTTCCGCACTACCAATGGAACAGCAACAAAGGATATGGCACGCTCGCACATCGCCGCGCCATTGAAATGCATGGCATTTGCCAATACCACCGAAAAAGTTTTAATATTCTTCCCAGGCAGATGGAGTTGTTCAGGGAAAGCAATCAGTCAATAAGTCAATAGGTGAATAAACAGCCGTTGTAAGTTGAGAGTTCCCTGGTTCGTGTATACACGAACCAGCAAAGAACAGGACTTTCCCATTAACGGCTCTTCGGAAGATTTTAAACCCTGTCAATCCGGCATCACGCCACCGTTGGTCTCCAGACCAACGGACCTGCCCATCTTTGAGTTATGTACGAAGTTGGCCTTAACGCTTGCTTGTTGGTCGGGAGACCAACAAGGGCGCTAACTAATAAGTGAATAAACAGCCGGTACCAGATGCTTCCGACTCCCTGGTTCGTGTATACACGAACCAGCAAAGAACAGGACTTTCCCATTAACGGCTCTTCGGAAGATTTTAAACCCTGACAATCCGGCATCACACCACCGTTGGTCTCCAGACCAACGGACCTGCCCATCCTTGAGTTATGTAAGAAGTTGACCTTAACGCTTGCTTGTTGGTCGGGAGACCAACAAGGGCGCTAACAACCAACAAGGGCACTAACTTATACCTTACGCCACCATTACATTTAAAAATTAAAAGCGACTCTTGGCCATACACGCTCCGGACAGTTGTGGTGTATACACGAACCAGGGAGACGACTCACGAACATCGTATGAGGATAGTCTTACTTATAACTTACTACTCATTCCATTCGCCCGCACCCTGCCTGATCAATTCATACGATGATCCGGTGCAATCAATGATCGTTGAAGGGGTGATTCCGCCAATACCGCCATCCACAACAATGTCTACCTCGTTGCCGAAATTTTCCTGCATGATCTCGGGGTCTGTATAGTCTTCCACCATATCGCCGGGCAGGGATGCGCTGAGAATAGGCCGGCCCAGTGCCGCCGTAATGGCCAGTGCAATACGATTGTCGGGAATACGCAAGCCAATTGTGTCTTTTTTGCTCTGCAGAATTTTCGGCACCATTTTACTTGCCGGCAGTATAAATGTATACGGCCCGGGAAGATATTCCTTTAACAACCGAAAAGTAGAAGTCGGCATTTGCTTTGCATATTCACTCAGGTGACTGAGATCGTTGCAGATAAACGATAATTGCGCCTTTTTTGGATCTACCTGTTTGATACGGCAAATCTTTTCCACGGCCTTATGTTGCAGGATATCACAACCAAGGCCATAAATTGTGTCGGTAGGATAAATAATGATGCCGCCCTGCTCCAGTGTTTCAACTATTCGACTGATCAGGCGGGGTTGCGGATTATCGGGATGAACAGATAATAACATACTTAAAGTTAAAATTCAAAAGTCAAAATTCAAAAGTTGTCCGGTTATAATACACCTGGCCCGGCAGCAGATACTATTTTTGCCGGCCGGATTTTTATTTTTGACCTGACAACCTGCTTATCTTTGTACTTACTGGAAAGTCAAACAATTATAGGTAGAAGTCAAAACAAATCCTCCACCATAGAATAGAATTAAGCAAATCGCGCGTCACCACTGTCGACTTTTGAATGACCGGTTTTTGACTTTTACATTTCGACTTTTGAATTATTTTAAATCACTGTCATGCAATTGAAGCCGGTTACAACAGTTGATTCCATTTCGCAGGCCGTCTTTAAAAAAGATTTTTATACTAGTGGACAACCTCTGATCATAAAGAATTTATCACACGATTGGCCTGCCTATACAAAATGGAACTGGGATTATTTTAAAGAGCTGGTAGGCGACCAGCGCGTTCCGCTGTACAACAATGTGAAAAGCGATGCTTACACGCCTATTAATAAAGCCGATGACTATAAAACATTCGGCGAGTACATCGATATGATCCGCCAGGGACCGGCGGGGTGGCGGATTTTTCTATTCAACATTTTTGATCACGCACCGGAACTCACCAAAGACTTCACCTGGCCCGAACACCTGATGAAGGGTTTTGTAAAAAAATACCCGATGCTGTTCACCGGAGGAGCTTCCAGCATTACCCATATGCATTTCGACATCGACATGTCGCATATCCTCCATACACAGTTTGCCGGCAGAAAACGTGTGTTGCTTTTTCCTTATGAAGAACAACACAAACTTTACCGCAAACCTTTCGAGGTATTAAGTCTCGCTGATTTTTCCCATTATTATAAAGGCAACGGCACTCCCGACTACGAGAAATTTCCGGCGCTTAAGCTTGCAAATGGATTTGAAACGATATTGGAACATGGCGATACCTTGTTTATGCCGGCAGGTTACTGGCATCACATGGAGTATATCGACAGTGGATTTGCCATGAGTCTTCGCGCTTTACAGCCCACACTCGCAGGCAAGCTCCGCGGTGTATGGAATCTTTTCGGCATGCGCAGCATCGACACGCTCATGAAAAAAACCGTACCCAAATGGTGGTATGAGAATAAAAAGAAGAAGGTGTTTGAATATGCTGAAGCGGAACTCAGGAGATCAATTTGATGATTTGAAAATTTGAAGATCTGATAATTAACAGCTTTTCAACCGGGCATTATCAAATTTTCAAATCTTCAAATTGTCCAATTAACCAATGGTCCAAACCTCTTTACCACGAATCAACGCATCCAGATCCGCAGCTTTGCGCGATTTGGCTTCTTCCAGCTGCATCGCCATCATGTCCTCATAACAGGCACGTTGTTTTGCATAGAACACACCAAACGGACGGGGCAGGTGTCCTTCTGAACGCGGGTCGTCGAAAATGCGGGTTAATATTTGTGCTTTGTAAATATCTGTTTCATCATGCACCCAGAGATCGTCGGCGCTGAAGCCTTCGTTGAGGTCCACCACTTTCGGCGTAAAGCCATCCAGGCGAAGTCCTTTTTCTCCGTTTGCCCCGAAAGTGAGCGGCTTGCCGTTTTCCACAAACAAGGTTTCTACCGGCTTGGAACCTTTCTCCGTGAATATTTCAAATGCACCATCGTTGAAGATGTTACAGTTCTGGTAGATCTCGAGGAAGGAAGCGCCTTTGTGTTGATTGGCACGCAGCAACATTGCCTGCAGGTGCTTCGGATCGCGGTCCATGGTGCGGGCAACAAAACTCGCATCCGCGCCCATCGCCAGTGCCAGCGGATTGAACGGATGGTCAATGCTTCCCATCGGCGTAGACTTCGTCACCTTGTTTTCTTCGGAAGTGGGAGAGTATTGTCCCTTTGTTAAACCATAAATCTGGTTGTTGAACATCAGCACATTCACGTCGAAGTTGCGGCGCAGCAAATGGATGGTGTGGTTACCACCGATGCTGAGACTGTCACCGTCACCGGTTACAATCCATACGCTCAGTTCCGGACGGCTGGCTTTCAATCCTGATGCAATAGCCGTAGCACGGCCATGAATCGAGTGCATGCCGTAGGTATTCATATAATAAGGGAAACGGCTGCTGCAGCCGATACCCGAAATGATCACCACATTCTCACGCGGGATGCCAAGCGTGGGCATTACCTTCTGTACCTGGGCCAGGATGGAATAGTCACCACAACCCGGGCACCAGCGCACTTCCTGGTCCGTCGCAAAATCTTTCGCCGTCAACGGCGCGGCAATTACATCAGACATAGTAAAATATTGCCTGCAAAGGTACTGAAAGGCCGGTAGGTTTTGCAAAAAATGCGCTTCCGGAATGCGGAATTTCCGCGCTGGCGTCCAAACAATTGTTATTTTAACGCCACCTTTACGATACTCCGGTCGTCCGGTAATTAACCAGAATTGATTTGATTATGAAACTGACTCAATGGAAAGTGATACTGATTCTCAGCCTGCTGGTAGTGGCCGGCGTAGCCGCCGGCCGGCTCGACCAACCCGCCCGCAACCTGAAAGTATTACCAAAAGATATCAGCGATAAAGCGCTGGACAGCCTGATGCAGACTTACAATAAAGCGCTCGGGGTCTCCTGTTCCTTCTGCCATTCACCGCATAAAACCATCAAAGACAGCCTCGACTACGCTGCAGACGATAACCAGATGAAAGAAGAAGGGCGCAAAATGATCCGCCTGACCATCTCCATCAACAGGGATTATTTCTATTACGACCGCACCAAACATCCGGCCTATCTGAATGTGGTAACCTGCAACACCTGCCATCGCGGCGATCCTTATCCTGCAGGCATGTAATGATCAACGGATGCTTTTCAGCCATTGCTCGATCCCTTTGCGGATCTGGCGGCCAACATTTTTCTGGAATTTTTCGTCGCGGATTCTCGCTTCATCCTCAGCATTACTGAGGAAAGCCACTTCTACCAGGGTATTGGGAAAATCTGTAGCGCCATTCAGCGTAAAATTGAAACTCCCGATATTGCCAAAGTCGGCAAGATCCAGTTTATACATTTCATTCAATACCGCCGTTGACAAGGGCCGGAAGCCGATATAGCGGTAATAGGTACTGGTGCCTTTCACCGTGGCGCGACCCGAAGAGTTCAGGTGAATGCTGATCAGCAGATCGGGCTGGGCCCCCTGCACCATGGCCAGCCTTTCATTCATCGACAAAGTAGTATCAGTGGAACGGGTCATAAAAACTTCGGCGCCCTTCTTGGTCAGTTCTTCCTGCAAAGCCTTCGCCATCAACAAGGTATAATCTTTTTCAAGAATGCCTGTCTGGAGGCCGCGCGCACCGGTATTACTCCCGCCGTGACCGGCGTCGATGGCTATTTTGAGGTTTTTGAGTTTGAGACTTTCCGGTTGCTGTTTTATGCGGACGACCAGCCGGCGACCTTCATAATACACAGAATGGCCCCAATGTGTCGGGTGCTGCAATTCGATGATCACGCGAAACACATCATCGTCAATTTGCTCGTGATAAACGCTCTTGATTTCTTTAACTGTCTTCAACTGTGTGACCCAATTCGTGTTGCTGGTGGCACCAAAAATATCCACCACAATCCTTGAAGGCGATACTTCCTGTCTGCTTGTATAAGGCAGTCGTTCATCCAAACCGATCTTTACATAATCGTAACGATCATCACCCGATACGTGCCAGCTGCCGGTGAGATGATATGGCTTCCAAACGGCTGTATCCCTGCGGAAATACTGCTTTGGCAGGTAGGCAAAATGATTGGTTGACAACTGCACTTTGTAAGTCGATCTCACGCTGTCGACAACACGGATACGCACGGCGGTATCGAGGTAAGTCATCTTGGCGCCGCCTAAACGGTCTTCACCAAGTCCGTAATCGAGATAGGGATAATCACCGGTGGTTTGTCCTGAAATAAAAACGGGCTGCGCGAACAATTTGGAGAGCGACAGCAAACAACAAAAAAGCATACATCGTATCATCACGTCAAAGTAACATAAAAACACCTGAAAAACTGTTTGCGTATAAATACGGAGGGGTCACAAGGTTTTACCCGATTTTATATAAGACATTCGTTTTTAGTACTATGGACGCCAGTATTGCGTTATCATTGCATAGGATTGCAAGTTTTTGCGGGCGATCTAACCTTATCCTATCAGAAAAACGAATAACATGAATGGTAACGACATAATGGGCATCTTTTCTTCTATTGTAACAGTGGTGCCGCTGTTGTTTATCCTGGTATACCGTCTCGTTGCTTACCAGACATTTCCTGCACTCAGCATTTACTTCCTGCTTACGTTGCTTTTCAATCTGTGTTCAATAGGTTTTATTCCGTTAAATACAGCATTCCGTGAGTGGTGCTATGTCACCAACAACCTGTTTGATAACCTGCTGATGTTGCTGTTTCTGACGTATATGCCTTCGTCGAAACGGTTTAAACGCGTTATAGCTATATCATTTGCTGTATGCCTTGCTTACACGGCTGTTATGATCAGCATACATGGTTACAACCGTCATACCACACTTTACACTATTGCGCCGGCGCACTTCCTGTGCCTGGTATTTGCGGCCATTCTTACCTGGCAGCATATCCGCGTTGCCGTTCATCGCCAGCGTTCAACCGGCAAAGCTTTCATGTCGGCATCCCTGTTGTTCGGATTCGGCTGTTATACGATGTTGTACATTATCTTTTTCCTGATCAAAGGAAGTTCACCAGCCGATGTATTGATTATCTACTTCATGGCATCACTGCTCAGCTCGGGATTCTTTGCCGTCGGTTTGTTCTTTGAAGCCGGAAGGGTAAGAAGGCTGCGCGAACTGCAGATCACCCGCAGGGAACTTAACATGATCTATGGGCAACAGCCAATGAAAAGAGCCACCTCGTTGGAGGCAGCTCTGTTTCCGCGTGAACAATTTAACCAGTTCCTTTAAAAATTGTACCGTCCGTCAGCGATCATCTTATCGGCAATACGGCGGCGTGCTTCTTTAATATTGAAAGGCTCTGCTTTTGTAAAACGTTTAATGCCCATCAGGATCATGCGTTGCTCATCTCCCTCGGCAAAAGAATTCACGGCATCTCTTCCTGCTTTGTTGACCGCATCCGCAGCATCATAAAGATAGGTACGCATGATATCGGCATAGATCGATGTAGCGGCTTCTCCTTTTTCTTCCTGGATTTTCATCACACGCAGCAACACGCTTTCCGCATTGAAGGTGGCAATGGCCATGTCAGCTAAATTCATCAGGATTTCCTGTTCGGTTTCCACTTTCGCCATCAGTTTCTGTACAGCGGCACCGGCAGCCACGAGGATTGCTTTTTTCAGATTGGCAACGAGTTTTTGTTCCGCTGCAAAAGGCGCATCATCCTGTGCACCGAAGTCCGGGATGCTCATCAGTTCTTTCTGTACGTCCATGGCGGGTCCCATCAGGTTGAGGCGGCCCTGCATGGCGCGTTTCAATGTCATGTCGAGTGTGAGCAGGCGGTTGATCTCGTTGGTGCCTTCGTAAATGCGGTTGATGCGGCTATCGCGGTAAGCGCGGGAAATATTATACTCGGCGCTGAAACCGTTACCACCGTGGATCTGTACGCCTTCGTCCACTACATAATCCAGTACTTCACTGCCATATACTTTGAGAATGGCGCATTCGATCGCATACTCTTCAGCAGCTCCGAGCAATGCTTCGTTGAATGGCTGACCGGCATCGAGCAATTCTTTTTCTTTCTCATCCACCCATGCGGCGGTGCGGTACAATGCCGACTCCGCCACGAAAGCACGGATCGCCATTTCAGCAAGTTTGTATTTGATAGCGCCGAAGTTGGCTATCGGTTGTTTGAATTGTTCGCGTGTGCGCGCATATTCGATGCTGGTGCCGATGGCACGTTTAGCACCGCCAAGGGCTGCCGCGCAAAGTTTGAGGCGGCCGATGTTCAGAATGTTGAACGCGATCTTATGTCCCTTACCAATTTCGCCCAATACATTTTCCACGGGCACTTTTGCGTCCTGGAAATAAAGCTGAACGGTAGAAGAACCTTTGATACCCATTTTTTGTTCCTCCGGACCTTGTGTGAACCCTTCGGTACCGCGGTCAACGATGAAACCGGTAAACTTATCGCCGTCTACTTTTGCAAAAACTGTGTATACCTGTGCGAAACCGCCGTTGGTGATCCAGCATTTCTGACCATTGAGCAGGTAATACTTACCGTCGTCACTGAGGCGTGCGGTGGTCTTGGCGCCGAGGGCGTCACTGCCGCTGTTGGGTTCTGTAAGCCCGTAAGCACCCGCCCACTCGCCGGTGATCAGTTTCGGAATATATTTTTCTTTCTGCTCAGGTGTACCGAAATAAAGAATAGGTAATGTACCGATGCCGGTGTGCGCGGCAATGGCTACGGAAAAAGAATGTCCGCCGCCGAGGTATTCATTGATAATGGTAGACGTGATAAAATCCTTACCCAAGCCACCGTATTCCTCGGGAAAAGAGGTTGCCAGCAAACCTTGTTCGCCTGCTTTCGTCACCAGTGATTTCATGAGACCGGGCTCGAGCGAATCGATCTTGTCGAGGATAGGATACACTTCTGCGTCCAGAAACTGGTCGCACATGTCGCGGATCATCCGTTGTTCTTCAGAAAACTCTTCGGGGATAAACGTATCTCCGGGAGCCGATGCTTTGATCAGCCATTCACCTCCCTTCAGGGTTGTTTTTGCGGGCGTTGCGGTACTCATGGCAAAAATATTAAGCGGTTAAAAAATTCAATCGTTTATAAATCACTGCAGTGGTTATTTGAGGTTATCATAAACCACCTGCAATACCTGTTTACATATTTCAATTTTTTCCGGGTCCACTGTATCCAGCGCTTCGTTGAGCGTTTCCTCGGCGATGTCCATACTTTGTTGTTGCAGCTTCTGTGCCTGTTTGGTAAGATAAATGCAATTGATGCGGCGGTCATTTTCAGAAGCAACACGTTTAACCAGCCCGGCTTTTTCGAGGTTATCTACCAGGCGGGTGATGCTGGGCTTATCGCGGAATGTGGCCTTGCAAAGTTCCTGCTGGCTGATGCCATCCGTCTTCCAGAGATGATACAAAACACTCCACTGCTCAATGGTGAGATTGAGTCCGGCTCCGTTGAACTTCTTCTGCAACCTGCGGGCAATGGCGATGGACGCCTTTCCCGTAATGAAGCTGTAAAGCTCGCCTCTTTTAAAATGGTTGTTTGGCATATAGTTGTTTGTGCAACTATCCAAAAATAACTTTATTTTCGGATAGTTCCTTTATTTTTCCAAAAAATAATTTTACCCGTTTCTTCATGTTCAGAGCCACGATTTCCTGCGGTAATTCCACTGTCAGCTACCTCATTTTCGGGAGTGGCAGCACCGTGGTGATCTGCCTCCACGGCTACGGCGAATCCGCCGAACGCTTTACTTTCCTGGAAGAAACAGCCGGTGACCGCTACACGTTTATCGCGCCCGACCTGCCTCATCATGGCCAAACCCACTGGAATGCAGAAAGCCTTTCCCCCAATGATCTTCAGTCTTTGATCACCCGTTTGATCGAAACACATTTTCCCGGCCGGCCAATGCCGGTATACCTGCTGGGGTTCAGTCTCGGCGGACGCCTGGCACTTTATCTTACGCAACAGGATTTCCTTCCCTTGCAGCGGATCGTGTTGCTGGCACCGGATGGTTTAAAAGTAAATCCCTGGTATTGGCTTGCCACCCAAACCTGGGCCGGCAAACAACTTTTTGCCTATACCATGCACAAGCCCGCCTGGTTTTATGCATTGCTCAAAGTATTGAAGAAACTACGGCTTGTCAACACCAGCATTTACAAGTTTGTGGATTATTATATCGGCGACGCTACCGTGCGTCAACAGTTGTATCAGCGCTGGATGACGCTTCGCCATATCCGTCCTTCGTTGCCTGAAGTAAAGGCGGCAATACGGCAACATCAAATTCCCATGCAATTGATTTATGGGCGTTACGACCGCATTATTTTACCGGTGCGCGGCGAAAAATTCCGGCACGGTGTGGAGGAGTTGGTGACGATTACCCTGCTGGACGCCGGCCACCAGGTGCTGCACCCGAAACACACAACTGCAATCATTGATGCACTCGACGGGAAAGATCCTTTGGCAAAACAAGGAGAGAATCGATAATTAAGGCATTTTTGCAACTCATGGTCTTGTATTCAGTTATTGGAGTTTTGCTGGTCTTGTATGCCTGCCTGCTATTTTATTACCGCAGGGCATGGCGGCGCATTCCGTTGTTTCGTCCCCGGCAGCAGGCCACTGTTTTTATTTCAGTGCTCATTCCCGCACGCAATGAAGCAGCCAACATCGGCCGGTTACTCGATTCGCTGCAGCAACAGGATTACCCGGCAGAACAATACGAGATCATCGTGATCGATGATCATTCCACCGACGATACGGCTGCTATTGCCGCACGATATGCCGGTTTACAGGTGATAAGGCTGCAGGAGAACGATATCAATTCTTATAAGAAAAAAGCCCTGGAGCAGGGAGTGGCCGCGGCAAAAGGTCAACTGATCGTAACTACCGATGCAGATTGCTTGGCAGGCAGGAGTTGGCTGAGCACCATCGCTGCCTTTCAACAACAAACAAATGCGGCCTTCATCGTGGCGCCGGTATCGATTGAAGCAGGAAAGCCGCTGGTAGAACAGTTTCAGGCGCTCGATTTCATGATCCTGCAGGGCATTACGGGCGCCTCCGTGCAGCAGGGCGTTCATTCGATGTGTAACGGTGCCAACATGGCTTATCTCCGTGATATTTTTTATGAAGTAAATGGTTACAGCGGCATCGATCACATTGCTTCCGGCGACGATATGCTGCTTATGCACAAAATCTGGCAACGCTATCCCGGCAGGATCGGATACCTGAGCAGTCCGGAGGTCATCATCGGAACAGCACCCGTTCATACCTGGCGTGCATTTTTCAATCAACGCATCCGCTGGGCCAGCAAAGCTTCCTTCTATGATGATAAAAGAATTATCGCCGTGCTTGCATTGGTCTATTTATTGAACCTGAGTTTACCGGTATTGCTGGTTGCCGGATTTTTTTGTCCGATGTATTGGTTAGCAGCGCTGGTATTGATTATCGCCAAATCATTGGTAGAGTATCCGTTTGTGTACATCGTTGCACGTTTTTTCAAAACACCGGTCAGCCTGCTGAAGTTTTTAGTTTTACAGCCGTTGCATATCGGCTATACGGTGGTCGCAGGATTCCTGGGTGTGACGGGTGGATATGAATGGAAGGGGCGGCGGGTCAAATGAGGAGAATTTGAAAATTTGATAGTTTGAAAATCAGGCAATGGCCAATAACCATTATCAAATTTTCAAATCTTCAAATTGCCTAATTAACTCTCCCGCGTACATTCAGCGCATCGCGCAATCCATTTCCCAATAAATTAAAAGCGAGTACCAGCAGCATAATCGCGAAGCCGGGTGCTAAGGCGATCATGGGATTATTGGTGATGATGAAATTATAATTTTCCTTGATCATTAGGCCCCAGCTGGGCTGTGGCGGTTGCACACCAACGCCGAGGAAACTGAGTCCCGCTTCTATCACGATTGCCGAGGCGAAGTTGGAGGCCGCAATCACCATTACCGGTCCGATAATGTTGGGCCAGATATGCCGTGCAATAGCCCGCGCATCCGAGAAGCCCAGCGCTCTTGTTGCTTCGATGTATTCGAGTTCGCGTACGGCCATCACCTGCCCTCTTACGAGGCGGGCTACATTCACCCACATGGTAAGTCCTACCGCAATGAATACCTGCCAGAATCCTTTGCCCAGCGCCAGGGTGATGGCAAAAACCAGCAATAAAGTGGGAATGCTCCAGATCACATTGATGAACCACATAATAATCTCGTCTGTCCGTCCGCGGTAATAGCCCGCCAGCGATCCCAGCAATAAACCGATGCTAATGGATATGATCACCGTAATCAGGCCCACACTCAGGCTGATGCGTGTGCCGACGATCAGCCGGCTGAGGATATCGCGGCCATAACTGTCCGTGCCGAGTACATAGGTTTTATTCACTACGGGCTCGGCCGGTAGCTGCTTACGCGCGTAGGCCTGCCGCTCCGAAACCCCTTCATCAATGAATTTTTGCGCAATAAGACTGTCACCTTTTTCCTCGTATGACGTAATGGGAACATAGTAATAAGGGTCTTCCTTTCCGTTTACCAGCCGGCTGAAAAAGCCTGTTGACGGTACTTCGCGGTCTTTACGGACTTTGAGAAGCGTCTGGCTGAAACCCGGTTTCTCGCCATCGATTTCGAGAATGATGCGGTTGGCATAAGGGGAAGAGTCGGGCGCGATGAAATAACAGAACACCGCCACGAAAATGGAAATGCCGATAACGATCAGTCCGGAAATTGCTCCTTTATTCTTCTTTAGTCTCTTCCAGGCGGCCTGCCAGAACGAATGTGCTCCTGCGCTCATGCGAGAAAGATATACTTTTTACGTGAATCGTCAATCGGCAATCGTGAATGGTGAATCGTGAATAAGTGAATGCAGCAATCATCATTCCTCTGGTTCGTGGGAACATCCACAACTGTTCGAAAGATTTTAAAACCTATCATTCCGGCGTCCCGCCACCGTTGGTCTCCCGACCAACGGACCTGCTCTTCCCTGAGTTAGGTACGAAGCTGACCTTAATCTATCAAAAAAGCTGACGCTTGCTTGTTGGTCGGGAGACCAACAAAGGCACTAAATCGGAGACCAACAAGGGCACTAACTCGGAAACCAACAAGGGCACTAACTCGGAGACCAGCAAGGGCGCCCACTTATACCTCACGCCGCCATTACGCTTAAAATGAAAAGCGACTCTCAGGCACAAACGTTTCGGACAGTTGTGGATGTTCCCACGAACCAGGGGAGTCGGGAAAATCTTTCCTTCCACCCGCATACAAAAAACAGCCATGGCGAACCACGGCTGTTTACTTAAAATTTAATACTTCCTACTTATCAACCCTTACAGATACAGTTTCTGCATCGGATTGGTCGCACAGTTGTGAACAAAGTTCCACTCATATTTGCCACCGCTTGTTACGCAGTATACAGCAGGGCTTGCCAATGAGGTAGTAGCGGTCAGGTAGCCATAAGGTGCCATTGTACCACGATAGTAACCTGCGATATAAACATCTACATAATAACCGGTGTAGTTAGAGAAATAAACATCACAAGACGCAGAGCGGTCTTTTGTTTCTTCTTTGTCAACAGTCGGGCGTTTTGACTTGATGTTAGGATTGGTGCCGCGTGATGCGGGAGCAGCTTTACCTTTTACCTCTTCAACAGGTCTTTCCTGTGCAGTAGCTGTAGTGGCGAAGAAAGCCATAGAGAAGATGGCCATGAGTGCTGCTAATGTGACTCTTTTCATTTGATTGCTGTTTTGATTTTTGATAAATTGATTTGTTTATTGGTATGATTCGTAAGCGTTGTTGTTTTACATATCACGCGGCCGCACTTAACATTTATTTAGCGACAATTGTGAACGGTTTGCTGAACGTTGTGCCGGTTTGTTCCGTCTCCACTGTTACGTCTCCGCCGCGTGTTCCCTTGTCATTTACTTCCGCGCCTTTGAACAGCGATTCCAGTTTGGTAAATGTGCCGCGTCCCTGCGTTCCTTTTAATTCTTCCGCACGCGCTGTTACCAGAATTTCTTCTAGGTCGAGCATATCAGATGACAGAAACACCTTGAACACTTCATTCCCTAAAGGCGGACCTATTGTAATAGCCATCGTGTTGAGGATATTCAATGTATCGCCTTTTTCCACCCGGCAATCTGCTGCGGTAACCGGCGCAGGTCGCTTGTTGCGGTCTTTTAATTTTTTGTTAGGTAAAATGGGATTCACGATGCCGTCGGGTTGGATGTCAACCACATTTACATAAAATGCTTTGTCCCCTGTATTGATCACACGCAGACGTAACTGGTCGCCCACGCGCAATTCAAGGCGTCCGTTCACATAGCGCGATTTTGTCAACGCTTCATCAACTTCACCGTCTTTTACCAGCAGCATATCCACCTGCGCTTTGAGACCGGTTTCCGTTATATCCATGTTGCGGAGATAACGGATTTTGTCAAATGTTTTGAGCGCTTCCTTTAGTTTGGCGATACCATCAGTTGTTGTAAAATCAACCGCTTCGCCGAATGCATCTCCGGAGGTCGTGTACTTCAGATGCCATTTACCATCTGTTGACGGCGACAGCTCAAGATCATACGGACCGGTAAAGTCAACCAGTCTGAAATCTTTCAACCCTTCCGCTACTTTGCGTTTGCTACCGTTGACGTCTTTCACCGACAACCGCACTTTATCATTGCCGTAAGCAAGTTCGGTAACAAATGCCCAGGCGCCTTTTTCCAGTAATGCTTCGTTGGGTTTGTCGAGTTTCAGTGTTGCTTTGAAATTGTCAACCTGTGTGATCTTACCTGTAGCCAGTTCTTTTTTCCCGGATGGATCGGTGGTGCCAACAGGGTAGAGTTTTACTACAGAACCTTTGGTAAGACCGGCTACAGCGCCGGCATTGACCAAAAATTCGCTGGCAGAACTTTCGCGCAGGTCGAGTGTGTAATACAATTTCTGCGAGATAAAGCGGTTGGAAAAAATACCGCGGTCGGAATTGTCGGTCTCAAGCACCGGGCGTTGTTTCGGTGCTTTGCTCAGCATGATATTTTCGATGGAAGAGAACAGTGTACGGTAACTTACTTTTTCGTCTTTGGAGGCCAGTGCTTTACTGAATGCATATGAAAGTGAACCAACGGGCTTGCGGTCGTCGCTCCAGCATTCGTAATTTTTTTCTGATGCCTGCGCTCCGGAGATCACAACATAAGGCGAGGCTGCATCGGAAAGAGCGGTAGCACCCGTTTCGCGGAAATCGGTATTGTTCCCTCTGCTGGCATTGTTGTTTTTGAATGAGCTGCTGACGATCGGTTGAAAACCACCGCGGACCAGTGGCGCATTGGCCGCATCCACATCACGGGTGGCCGAGCCGGAATGACAGGCATCGATCACCACCAGCAGATCCCCGTCTTTACCAAGTTTGTTGCGCAGCCGGGTTATCTTTTCGCCAAATTCATCATCGCGCAGATAGCCGGGTGCATATTTGGAAAATTCTTCCGGATCATAGGTATAAGTGGCCCCATAAGGAACAATCGCTTCGTCGAGACCGTCGGCCTCGTCGCCATTGTCGTCTTCGATTTGTGAACCGTGGCTGGAAATATGAATCACTACCACATCACCCAATCCTGTTTTGGCAATGAGTTTGTCAAGCGCATCCACGATACCCTGCTTGGTAGCCTGTTTGTCCTGCAGCACGGCAATATCATTGAACTGCTGCGCTTCCAGGGCTCCGCGGACGAGGGGAACGTCATTGGCAGAACTGATGGGCTTCCACATATTGACTTCCGGATCGGGATAATCACCGATGGCGATGATCAGCGCATGCTTCTTCTGCGCCATGGCCCCAAGGCCGAGCAGGATCAGAAAGGTGAAGAAAAGTGAACGCATGGTTGGCTGATTTACTGGTTTGAGCGAAAAAACAGTCACTGTTATTTTCAGGGTTAAAAGTACCCGCTTTGATAAGGCAGCCCAATACCCCCTTTTGGGTATTTGCAATTCGTTAAGAACCTGTTCTGTTTTTTAATTGTGCTGCCTCGCGGTAATAACCTTCCGCTGCATCGAGATACCCGGCCCAGTCCAGCATCAACGCCAGCATTAAGGCCGCACCAGCAGGATCCACGAGGTGAATGTCCTTACGTAATGCCTGTTCGGTTGCTGTATATTGTTCCGGACTCACATACACGATCACACCTTCCGCACAGGGCTGCTGTTTATCTATTTGTAGTGACCAGTCCCACCGCATACCGGGCTTTACCTGTTGCTGGAGCATTTGTAGCGACACGGAAGTGTCTGCCGAAATACGCAGCGATGAATCAGCCGGAGCGCCCTTGCGTTGCAGGTTGAAATGCAAACGCCCCGCCGGCAGCTTGCTGGTCCAGCGAAGCCGCAATGATTTTCCCGTATAAAAAATGGTGTCAGGCAAATGTACCACGTCAACACCCGGACAACCGCGTGCCACGCCGCCAGCATTGCTCATGTACTTGCGGCGGTCGGCTTCCGGCGACCCGTGTTTATGTGTGAACTGCTCCCATACATAAGAAAAGTATTTACCGCTTACATCCGTTGCGTTTACCACCGGAAAACTTTTCCATACATCATTCACCGCGCCGCTTTTCACAAATTCCTTTGCCTGGTAAGTAGAACTGATCAATATCACCGAGCCACCTTTTTCTATCTCCAGCCGGCCCTGCCGGGTACCAAACTTGTTGCCGATCTTCAGTGGCTGGCTTTTATCATTTATGCGCAGAGATACTTTTCCTTTCAGTTGGTAAACAAGCAGGCTATCCTGCGCACCGGCACAAAATCCGCCAAGGAGAAAGAGAAGTATTAAAAACGTTTTCATAAAAATGATTAATGATGATCGCCCGGAAACACAGTCGGGATATGGAATTTTTTGCGCAGCCATTGCGCCAATCCTTCATAGAAATACAACACGTCCACTGCCAGCACCACACCGCCGAGCATCATGGTGAAGTTGGCCTGTATACCGGCTTTGCTGATCAGCAGTATGCCAAAATAGATAAAAAGCACGGCTGACACCAGTTGTACGCTCTTCACCACCAGGTGAAACCAGATATGTTTTTCGATATAATACTTAAGGAAAAACGCCATGTGCAGCCATACAACGATCACCGAAACCAGCATCATCAGCCAACCCGGAACTTTCTTTGTATAATCCTGGTCCATGACCATCGAAAGAATATTGGCGTGTATGTAAATGCCATTCAGATCCGGGGTGGATTTGCCCGCGAATTTTTTATTAAGCGGTGTAAAGAATTTGTCTTCGATGTCGTATGCATTCGTATTGGCCAATCCAACGAGCACGATCTTTCCGTTCAGTACGGATAAATCAACTTCTCCGCGCAGTATTGCCGCATGATCAATGGTCAGGTACTGGCTGGCATCGCGGCGGTACGTGATCAGGGTTGATCCCTGCGAACGGCGGCTTAGTTGCTCGAAGCTTTGCAGGTTGCTCACGCGTATGATTTGAGAAGTAAAACTCTGGTACGTGCTGTCGCCTGTATTTTCCGAAGGAGAATAATGCCGGATAACCGCATCTTCTTCGCCAATAAAATTAATATATCCAACCGTTGCATTCGGTGTGCGGAAATAATTCGGTGCGCTTTGCAGGCTATCGCCGTGAAATCCGATCTTTTCTGCCAACACCAGTTCTTTGGTATTCATCAATGCGCTGCGCAACGCGGAATCCGCCACCGGATCTTTGGGACCGGCGAAAGTAATATCAAGCGCTACGGCCGAAGGATTTCCCTTATTGATCGAATCGATCGTAGCAGCAATATCCGCGCGCGACGACTGACCAATATCCACCACTACGATCCTTTTATCAATCCCATTGTCTTTGTGCGATTTGATCACCGAAAATGCCAGGTCATTAAAACTCAGGTCCGACAATGCCATCTTGATCGGATCAAACAGGTGCGTATTCAACGGCAACAGGGAAAACAGGCCCATGATCAGGAATACGCAGGCAGTGGCCAGAAGCGTGTCGCGTTTAAAGAGATACTTCTTCAAGTGGGTTATAGGTTTTTAGATGGCTGTAATCAGTCAATAAGTGAATAAGGCAATACAAGTTTACGTATTTGCCGGCATTCTTCGGACGCGCAAAAGACTATGCACTTATTAACCGATTCACTTATTGACTAATTCACTGATTCATTCCTCAGTACCAAAGCGTTTGCTTAAACACCGCATCGCTCCCTGATAATACGAAACGTTTTTGGATATAATTGCTGTCATCTTCGGGATTGCCGCCTTTGCGGAACAACACCAGGTCGATAATACCGGTTGAACCGCCCAGTCGCAGCGCCGCCGCCAAATCGGCCGCATCCGATACACGCCATACCTGGCCGCCGGTTTTGGAAATAATACCCGCAGCAATCACGATCCAGTCGTTGCTGAAAAGTGTATTGCTGGGCAAACTGTTATTGGTATTGCCTACGTACCAGATGCCTTCCGATGCCTGGTTGCGATAAGCAGCATAAGCCTGCGGATTATTGAAATTGATCGTCAGGTTTTCAGTGCCGCTGAGCAAACGACCACCCCATGCTGATGACACATAATCGCTGATCGAGGTCATCGTAGCGGCATTGGATGCACGCGTGGTTACTTTTACGGTTTGCGTACTGCCATTGAGGCTCAAACGGAATTGGATATCCTGACCGGGCATTGTTTTTTCAAATTGTCCCAGCACCTCTTCAATACTGCGTACCTGCTGTCCGTTTACCGCTTCCACCACATATCCTTTATACGACGCCAATGCAGCAGCAGCCGGGCTTCCGGGAACAACACCACTGATAACGGGACGGGTTTCCACATTCGCAGGAGCACGCAGAGAATTGCGGTAAGACGTATTGGGCTTTGCCGCAGCTATTTCCACGCCGATATAAGCGCGTTTCACCAAACCCTTATTAGTAAGAATATCGTTGATCAGCCGGCGGGAGATACCGGCTTCGAGGGCAAAGTTGATCTGCGGCTGCCAGATACTCTGATCGCCACGATCGGCAAAGGCGATTTGTGAATTAATACCAGCTACTTCGCCATTGACATCTACCAGCGGACCGCCACTGTTTCCCCAGATAACGGTAGCGGTTGTTTGCAGGAAACCGAACTTGCCGGTCAGACCGCCGCGCACACGGTTCTTGGCGCTGATAATTCCTTCGGAAACAGAATAGGGATAATCTCCGAGCGGGTTGCCGATGGCATATACGGGTTCGCCTACATCGATATCATTTTTGCGGAACGCAATAGAAGTGATCTCCGCTCCGGGTTTGCCGGTAAATTCCAGTACGGCCAGATCGTAAAACGAATCGCCGCCTACAATTTTCGCTTCGTATTTGGTGTAATTGATGCTGTATATATAAATGCTGCCTTTTTTATCGGCGGCACTTTCGATCACGTGTGCATTGGTGATCACATAATATTTGCCGTTTTCCTGGATCACAAAACCCGAACCGCTGCCTTGTGCGCCGGTAAGATCGAGTGCACGCGCATAAGCCATTTCGGAAGAATTACCACGGAAACCGAGGGTTTTGTTACCAACGCCGCTCTCATACACGGCAACCGTTACTACGCTGCTGAGCGCTTTGTCCAGCATTTTGGATGCACTGGTTTTTTGGGCAAAAACGGCCTGCATCATCATGACACTCGCCGCAAGAAGAAAAACAATCTTTTTCATTTTAGTAAAATGAAGGTGGTTAATGTGTATTGACGGCTCGAATATAGGGCAATTGTCAACTGGCGAAAATACCGTGAAGCCGCAATTTTCTCCGTACCCAAAAAAGGGTACAAGAGGGTATTCGCCGGGTTGGTGTTTCTCTGTATTTTGTTCTCAAAATAATTTACCATGAGGGACAGAAGGGTTGGAGTTTTCGTAGCTATGGCAGCATTGACGCTGGTTTCATGCCGTTCGGCTAAAGAAGGGTCGGCTGTCAGCGCCTCGCGGGAAAACATGGAGATCAAACAGAAACCGGATATTGTACAATTTGCCAAACTCCGCGAACAGGAAATCCCGACCCTGGCCACCCGTGGTTTGGGCAACCGCGGTGTTTCCCTGGCCTCCGCCACCGGCAGCCTTGTTTCGCTCGGTGTAAATACCGTAAAAAAGATGATCGCCAATGAAAAAAGCAAATACGCGGCTGCTTACCCTTTTTCCCTGAGCGACCTGTATTTCTATGATCAATTGTCTTCCCAAAGCGCTTTTGATCCGGTAGGCATGCAGTTCAGCGGCTTCTCTTTGTGCCGCACCTTCCGCAACAAAGAAGGTGGTCTGGACACCGCTTTTACCGCCACTTTCCGCCTCGATACCACCAGCCTCAGCGAGATCATCAACAACTCCATGTTCAGGATCCGTCTCGAAAAGTTTCAGCTGTACTATGCGAAAGCAAAGGTTCCGCGGCGAAAAAAGAAAAAACTCAACATGGACTTCGAGATCGTTTTCACCACTTCTTACGTCAATGAACACGGCCAGCTATTCGACAACGTGACATTGGGGAAATTCTATTTTACCCTGCGGGATGCGCCGCTCGATCATAATGATCCCGGATTCAAAACTTATTACGACAGCTTGCCTTCCCGCACGCGTATAATTGGCCGGTCCTTTATTGTGCCGCGATCTTTTGGTTATTATATGGATGGAAAAGATTTGAAGAAAAGCTGGAGCCAGGGCGTTTATAACATCCGCGTCAACGTAAAAGAAAGCAGCAAAGACGTATTTGTCAGCCGCGTGCTGCTCGACAATGCCGGTCGTCTCCTCGAGTCGAATGAAAAGAATTTTCAGAAAGTAATTAATCAAAAACTATTGCCCGACGAACTGCAATAGACGCAGGCCTGTTTTTATGAAATATTTCTTCGCCTCTTTGTTTTGTTTGGTCACTGTTCTATTGAAAGCACAACCGCGGTTAATGCTTCCGGTAGGACATACGCAAAATATTACCGCTGTTGCGGTAAGCCCTTCCGGAAGATTTGTTCTTTCGGCTGGCGAAGACAATACGATCATTCTCTGGGAACGTATTTCCGGCCGGCCTGTCCGTCAATATTTTCTGAAAAAGGAGTTGCCGCTTGATCTTCATTTAATCAACGACGATACATTCCTTTGCGTCTTCAAGGATAAAAAAATTGCACTTGTAAGCCTTGCCACCGGTGATATACATTATGAAACGGACAGCGGGATTTTAGCAACGTCCATTCTGCGCATTGGAAAACAATTTGTTCTCTATTCCTATGTGCCGGGTGATGGCATGGAAGTCCGTAACATCGCTGATGGGAAACTGGTTCACCGGCTGCCGGCGCGGGAACTTGCTGTGTACGACAGCACAACCGGCACGCTGGCAACTACCAATACTTCCGGTCAGTTACTCATATACAGGATCAGTGATTGGTCCCTGCTTCGCACCGCAGATGATTTTTCCAGTAATATCAGCGCGTTGGCATCAGCCGGCAACGGGCATTGGATCGTTGGAACGGATTCGCACAAAGTATTCCTTGTCACATCCGATAAAAAACCCGCATTGCTTTATTCGCAGGAGCAGACCATTAAAAAAATAATCGTTCAAAAAAACAGGATATGCACTTTCGCCGGAAAGACCTGCTACATGTATGACAGAACCGGTGATTCACTGATCTTCGGACAGGCTTTCAGAACAAACATAGAAGACCTGTTTATGCCGGCAGGCATACAGGACAGTGTGCTATTTATTCTCGAAAACGGTAATGTGGGCATGCTGGATATGCGGGCGAAAAAAACAACCAGTTATGCAGCACACAAAGGATGGAGCGGCAAATTGTTGTCCGATGGCTACGGAGGTGTTTTAAGTTATTGTGATGACGATTTTATCCGTCGCTGGAGCACCCTGCCGTTTTCCCTGCAACGCACCTACAGCGGTCATCTTTCCGGTGCAGATTATGCGGAGTATGACAGGCAACAACAGCTGTTGCTGACTAAATACGCAGGTCAGTCGTTAAAAATCCGCGATCTGCGCACGCTTACTGATGTTCCTTCCAGGCTCGACAGCATCAGAACGGAAAGTGTTTCACTGCTTCACCAGGATTCTCTCTGCCTGGTTACAACAAGCAAAGGAAAAGTGTTGCAGTACAATTACCGCCAACAGTCGGTTACTGATTCCTTTTATCTTTCGCCGGACTCGTTACCGCAAAATATGTTATCGCAAACGTCCGTTCCGGATGGTGCAGTTTATTTTGCCGGCAATCGTATGCTCCAACATATCAATTATCAGCAGGCCTTGCTGTTCTGGGAAGCCGGAGAAAAAAAACCTGTCAATGCGCTCTGGCCTGTGTTTGGTTTGCAGGGTGTAGAAGCCGGCAATAAAGGAAATCATTTGCTGATAAAAGCGACGACACCTTTGCTTTTTGTTTATGAAACGGCGGGTGATTCCTCGTCTCTCAATCTGCTTGCCGAACTCGAAGAACCGGTGATACATGCGCGCTTCAGCCGCAATGAAGAAGCGCTTATTTACACCTCACCTGTAGCGAAGGGCCTTACATTCTATGATATACCGGGTAAAAAAGTACGCAGCAGGAGAACAATGTCCGGGGATATTACCGCCCTGAGCCCTGCAAACAAGTTCAATATAATAGTCGCTGCTACGGGCGACTCCCTTATCATAGCAGATGCAGGTGCCGGCGCTGTTAAAAAATCATATCCTTTCCGGGCCGGCGTGATCAACGCTATTTCATGGATCGACGACCAGCATCTGCTGCTGGCGGCACAGGATGGACGCATCACCTGTTTCAACATAAACAACGGCTCCGCCCCTTTTAGTTATATCCGCTTCCCGGATAACGAGCAAGTCGTGGTGACGGACGAAGGTTATTATCTCGGCGACCGCGACAAAGTAAAACTGCTCACCTTCGAACAGGAACTGCAACTCATCGGCTTCGAACAACTCGATGTCAGGTACAACCGGCCCGACAAAGTGCTGGAGCGGATGGGACAGATATTCGGCACCACAGACACATCGTTGATCCATTCCTATCAACGTGCTTATCAAAAAAGAATGCAACGCCTCGGTATTGATACATCTGCGTTCCGCCATGGATACAGCATACCTGAAGCGGATTTCACACAGCGGAGCAACCTCAGCTTTGACCAGCGTGATTCTGTTATCACACTCCGCATACACGCAAAAGATCCGAAGTTTGCGCTCACACGTTTTAATCTGTGGATCAATGAAGTGCCGGTATTCGGTATGAAAGGACTGACCGTAAAACGCAAGCCCGGCCAATCGCTTGACACCACGGTGAATGTGCGGCTTTCAAGCGGGGAAAATTATATCGAAACATCGGTGGTCAATGTAAACGGTGCGGAAAGTTTCCGTGTGCCCCTGCTGTTAAGATACACGCCTGCTGTGCCCACCACCGAAAAAGTGTATTTCGCCGGCATTGGTATCAATAAGTTTAAAGAAAAGGGGCACGAGCTGAATTGGAGCGTTAAAGACATCCGTGATCTTTGTCAGGCACTCCGGCAACGATATGGAAACGATCTCATCATCGTGGATACGCTTTTCGATGAACGGGTAACGGCTGATAACATCCGCGCCCTTCGAAGCAGGCTGGCCGCTGCCGGCACCGACGACAAAGTATTGCTGGCTTATTCAGGTCATGGATTACTCAACCGCAATTATGATTACTTCCTGTCCACACACGATGTTGACTTCCGCGATCCTGCCAATGGTGGACTCCCCTACGAAGCACTTGAAAACCTGATGGATAATATTGCCTCGCGAAAAAAACTTATGCTGATCGACGCGTGCCACAGCGGCGAACTGGACAAACAGGAAATAACCCGGCTGAAAACAGCAGGTGCTTCTCTCAGTGCGCAGGGCGTTACGGCCAAAGGCATCATCACGGAATCAACAGACAGCACTGCACACCTCGGGCTACGCAACAGTTTTGAATTGATGCAATCGCTTTTCGTAAACGTAAGCAAGGGCACTGGCGCCACCATCATTTCGGCCGCGGCAGGAACGCAATTTGCACAAGAACAGGGGTCGTTGCAGAATGGCGTTTTTACTTATGCCATTCTCCGCGCCCTGCGCGATAATAACAAGATCAGCATCAATGCACTAAAGCAATCCGTTTACAAAGATGTAGTGGAACTGACCAACGGTCTTCAACAACCAACATCGCGACAGGAAACTTCGGTTGTCAACTGGGAACTTTGATGCACAAACGTATAACCATGAAAAAAAATCTGCTGCTGATTGCTATATTATTATTTTCACTCGCGCTGTCTGGCCAGAAAATCGATATCTCTTATCAAACGGGATTCACGGCCGCTATAAAAAAAATATTGCCCATCTCCCGCGAACAATACATCGTGATCGCGGCTGATGGCGGAATACTCGTTTGGAATTGTGCCGAGAAAAAAATAGTACTGCGTACCAATTCTTCCCAAAGTGAAGTGAGCGATGCGCGATTATACAAGCAATACCTGCTGGTGGCCGGCGACAAGGGCATGGATATTTTCGATTTGCAACACGTATTGTCTGCCCGGCAAATCACCCAATCCGCTCATATCCTGAACGACCGTGTAAGCGCGATCGGCAACGGCGCGATAGTAAGAGTAGTTGCTGAAAAAAAGATTTATTCGTTTGCCAATGAAACGCAATTGCTGAACGGCAAGCCTTATCGCTCGATCCCCTTTTCCTCCGACGCCGTTTTTGCCATCAGAGAAACAGCCAACCGGCTTTATCTACTGGGTATACATGAACAATTCATTGTTGACACTAACGGAAAAAAACTGGCGACCGCCGCTAATTATTGTACCGGTATGTACGGTTACGATTTCGCAGGAAACAATACCGCCTTTGTTGGCCGCGAGGGAAATGTGTTGCGCCTGGATTTCAGTGCTGCCGGAATCCGCTCAACGATTATACCCGTAAGGGGCGGCGAAAAAGGTGAACTGGTACAGGGTATATATGCAGACAGCACCAGGAAAAAAATCTTTATCGGCACCAATAACCAGCGCGTGTTACAAATGCCGTTTGAGGGCAAAGTCGCGGACTCCCGTTTTTACCAGTCTGCCGTTCCGGCTTCCTATACCAGCATCTGCGTACAGGACCGTTCCCTGTTTTGCGGTAATTTCTTCGGCAATGTTGAGGTAATCAATATTGAATCAGCCAGGAAAACCGGAGAACTCGAAGAAGATCCCACACCACAGTTGACCGGTGTGTATTTACGCGGCAACCGGGAAATGATCACTACACATTTCGGTTCGCGGGGTTGTGTTTTACGATTCTGGGATTTGTCGTCCGCAGGTTTACAACAATCGATTGCCCTGCCGGATCATATTGCTTATGATGTAACTTTTTCCAAAGCCGGTGACACGATTTACTCGTACCACACCAGCGGCGCCGTTTACCGGTATACCTTCAAAGACAACCTCTATCTCGTCGATACCGTTCAAAAGCCGGATATCGGTTTTTTTAGCAGTGCCATTGTTTTCCGGTTCGATAAAGATCAACGCTCTTTATTAAAGGCGCAAAGCGACGCGCTAAAGGAAGGTCTCGCCGGTGCGGGCGTTCATCGTTATACCATGAGAGGAACCTCGGATGTCGAGTGGTCATTTTTCAATCCCGAAGGATTACCCAAAACCTGCGATCCGCGTAAACTGCCGGCCTACCAGGTGCCCGATATTTTTATTGCCGCGGCTGGTCTCACCACCGAAACGGCAGCCTGGGATGTGATGGACCGCGATCTTTTTTACATGCGGGCCTGCGGTGCCGAAACGGCGAATGATTTCTTTACCCGTATGGAAAAATACCAGTTCGATACGGTCCGGCTCGGACGCTTCTTCCGCATGGTAAAAGGTATTGAACCGGTAAAACCTGCCATCTCACTTACCAATAAAAAAGACGGATCGTTATACAGGAGCTTTCCGGTAGCAGAAGCGCCACAACATGTGATCGTATCTGCACACCCTTTTATCATGGCGTTCTTCAACAGCGACAGTATCCGCATCTGGCAGCAGGATAAGAACCTTATTTATTCCCTGCCCAACACGGCAGGCGAAAAAGCATTTTACTACGCCCTGAATGAAGAATATCTCGCGCTCATTACCAATGACGAAAACAAGATTCGTGTAATTCCTTACACACGGCCGGCGGCTACCGCAACAAACTGGATTTCTTTCGGTGCCGATCAATATGTGGTTTACACACCGGAAGGCTTTTATAAAACAAAGGGGCGCTCCAACCGGCTGAACATGCTTGTTGATGAAAAAGTGGTGTCATTTTCCAGTTTTGATCTTCGCTACAACCGGCCCGATCTCGTGCTTTCCTCCTTAAATTCTTTCGACACTTTATTGATCCGGGCCTATCAAAAAGCTTTTACCAAACGTCTGAAAAAAGCGGGCATTGATAGTCTTGCTTCGCAAAAAAATTTATTGCCGCAGCTTGACATCGCCAACAGGAGTGAACTCAGCTATGCACAGCAACAGCCGCAACTTTCATTGAAACTGAAGGGACTGCTTACGACACCAACCGGCTATTTGCATATCTGGATCAATGAAGTGCCGGTATTTACAAAAGCTGGCATCCCTGTCAACACTACAAACGTCGACACCACTCTTGGCGTCCTCTTATCTCCCGGCGAAAACCGGATTGAAGCGGCCCTCTCCGATGCGGGCGGTCTTGAAAGTTCACGAACACCGCTTTTCGTCCATTATCCGTCACCGGCTGAAACCGAAGGCAGGCTTTACTTTGCAGGCATCGGCATCAACCGGTTTGCCGACAGTACACACAATCTCCGCTGGAGCGTAAAAGACATCCGTGACCTCACGGCAACCTTCCGTAAAAAATACGGAGACCGGCTGGTGATAGCAGATACGCTGTTTGATGAACGCGTAACCGTTGACAATATCATTGCTTTAAAAGAAAAATTGCAAGCCGGTAATCTCAACGACAAAGTGGTGATCGCTTATTCAGGTCATGGTCTGCTGGATAAGCAATTCGACTACTATCTTTCCACTTACAACATGGCATTTGGCAATCCGTCCACAAAGGGGTTGCCTTACGAACAGCTTGAAAAACTGCTGGACGGCATACCGCAACGCAGAAAATTGTTGCTCATCGATGCCTGCCATAGCGGGGAAGTGGATAAAGAGGAATTTGAAAAAATAAAACAAGCTTCCGCCGGACTGGCCACAAAAGGTATTACTACCAAAGGTGGCATTACCGAATCCACCGACGATGCCGGACGCATCGGATTGCAAAACAGTTTTGAGCTGATGCAATCGCTTTTCATCAATGTGGGCAGAGGCACAGGAGCAACCATTATTTCCGCCGCGGCGGGAACGCAGTTTGCCCAGGAAAGAGGTACGCTTGGTAACGGCGTGTTTACCTATGCTATTCTCGAAGCGCTCAATCTGCAAAAGGACGGTATACGTATCAGCGCATTAAGACAACATGTGAGCCGTCGCGTGGAGCAGTTGACCAATGGCCTTCAGCAACCAACTTCCAGGCAGGAAACCAGCGAATACGATTGGGAATTGTAAAGAATACCCTGTGACGGGTATAGGAGATAAAAACCATAATGCCTAGTTTTCGGCCAAATGCCCTTTGCATTTCGATATTATGAAACCGCTATTCTACCTGTCGCTGCTGCTCGCCGGCTGTAGTACCTGCTGCTTAACGTTTGCCCAGCCCGTTACCAAAGGCACGATTACGGAAAGCACCGATACCATGAAGCTCAGTGGTAATGCCTATGCGCTTATCACCGGTATCTCGCGTTACGAGGATATCAATACGTATCGCTCTTTGCGCTACGCCGACGAAGACGCCCGCGAATTCTATCGCTACCTGGTAGCACAGGATGGCGGACGCCTGCCTTCCGCCAATGTGGATACGCTGATGAATGAAAAGGCCAGCTTCATGGAATTCTGGAAAAAATTCAACCGGTTCAAAGACAAACTACAGAAGGGCGACGTGTTCTATATTTATTTTTCCGGTCACGGTGATGCCTACCGTGCGGATGAAGCCTACCTGCTGGCGTATGATGCACCTCCGGGCAACGACCGCAATAATTACTCGACCGGCATTGGTCTCATCGATATTCATAAACTTAAAGTCCGGATCGAAGAATTGACCCGCAAAGGCGTGCAGGTAGTGCTGATCACCGATGCCTGCCGCACCAATGAACTGCCGGGAAAAGAAGAAGGCCGTTCGATCGCCTACCAGCAAATATTTGAACGGAAAGCCGGCGAAATACAATTCATTTCCTGTTCCTCCAACCAGGTTTCATTTGAAGATGCGCGCTGGGGTGGCGGCAGAGGATTATTCTCCTGGCACTTCATCAATGGATTAAGGGGAATGGCCGATACCGATCCGGAAGATGGCGAAGTGACCTTGGCTGAGCTATATGATTATGTAAAGAAAAATGTGAACCGTGCTTCCTACGACAAAACGACGAAGGAGTACAAACAAACCCCGCGCTACTGCTGCACCGAACGCGATGGGATGGTGCTGAGCACGGTAACGGCAGAACAAAAACAGGCGCTTGCGCAACGCCTCCAGGCCGGCAACTGGGGGGGCATGACAAAAGAAGATGCATTACTCGCAGTTGGTCGCGGAGGCGGGCTGGAAGAAGAAATGAAAGCGGCCGGTTTAACGGAATGGTACCAGCAATATATGCGCGCACTGAACAACGACGAACTTATCGGCTCCGGCAGCGCTTATGAATTATTGAACAAAGTATTGAAGCACCCGAAACTGTCTCCGCAGGTTGTGAATGAATTGAAATTCGAGCTCAGCAGCCTGCTGATGGGCGATGTGTCCAAAGTAATCCGGACCTACCTTAATGCTGCGCAGAATAACAACCTCTATACCTATCCTTATTTCATGACGGCCGCCAACAAGCTGCGTGTATTCCGCGAAGTGGCCGATACGGCCTATTACAATCCGCTGGATGTACAAGTTAATTTGTTATTCCTCGAGGGTCATGCCAACTGGCGTTCCGACAAACGCACCGATCAATACCTGAGTCTGCGCAAAGTAGATAGCGCCATTGCTTTAAAACCGCAGGCCGCTTACTTGTACAACCTGAAGGGCCTGATGCATAGTTTTATCGGCCAGCCCGACGAAGCGGAGAAAGCCTTTCGCACCGGTGTAAAGCTTGCACCGAACTGGTTGTATCCTATTTTCAATCTCGGCGTGTCCTTTGCTGATCGCAGCCGAGGCGACTCGGCGATGAAATATTTCCGCAGGGCCATCAGCATCGACAGTAATTACCAGACCACTTACGCCGGCATAGGCATGCTGTATTATCATACCTACAACAAACCGGACTCGGCCATTTATTTCGTCAAACAGGGATTGAAAAAAGATCCGAACGATCCTTACCTGTGGACGCTGCTCGGGCATTTTCATCTTTACCGAAAATTATACCCTGAAGCATTGCAATATTATTACCAGGCGATGAAGGTTGACAGCACGGTCATCTATCCGCTGGAAGGCGCGATGCAGGTGCATGTACGAATGGGCAATACGGACAGCACTGCGTATTATGTCAGCAAAATGACCGGCCTCGATCCCGAAAACCCGGTAACCTATCAGAGCATTGGTAATTTATCGCTGGAGTACGATATGGATAGTACAGCCTTGAGCATGTTCGCCACCGCGTTGTACCTCGACAGTATGAGCACCAGTTCGTGGAAAGGTTATGCGGAAGCAGCTTCCCGTTTGGGGAAAGATACGCTGGCTTTTGGCGCACTTTACCGGTCGCTGGAAATCGACAGCCTGGATACGTATGCTTACAACCAGATGGGAAATGTGCTGTTCAAAATGGAAGAATACGAAGCTGCCCGCAATCGTTATGCGGAAGCCATCCGTTTAGCACCTGATGTGGCAACTTATTATCATAATTATGCTGAGGCATCCTTTCAATTGAAGGAATATGAGACTGCAGAAAAATATTTCCGATCGACGATAAAGCTCGATAAAAAGTTTGGAGATGCCTATTACAGGCTGGCACAATTGAGTGCAGAAGCAGGTCGCAAGAAAGAAGCATTGGAAATGCTGGAAAAAGCCATGTCGCTCATCGATTATAACGCCGGCGGAGTGCGTGCGGATAGTATGTTTAAAAATATCCGGGAGGATGCGGAATTTGAGAAGATACTCACGAAGAAACGGAAAAGGTAGAAGGTGTAGGGCGTAAGGCTTAGGGTTTCCATGAATAAGTTTATTCCCGGTTCTTGCCTTCACAGATTAGGGTTATTTACCAGGCTTCTAAATAAGACGCAGGGCCAGGTCATCAGTAAGTTAATTGTATTTTATGACCTTCTGCCCTACGCCTTATACCTTATATCTCTCCTCGTCCCTCTAAAGGGTTACAGCTCATAAGAACTCTTAAGAATATCTTTATACTCCTGGGGAACGCAGGGATGATTGTAGGCTTTTAGCGCGGCCTCTTTCGCTTTGGCCACCTCATTCAACTGTGAATAGGAGATGGTCTGCATCAGGTAAAGCCAACCTTCCTTGCCCTTTTCTGCCGGAGTAAATTTATAACTGGCCAGCAGGGGAATCAGGCTTTCATGAACAGTGTCCTCCAGGCTCTCGAGGTATTCCAGGTAAAGTTGAGAAGATTGTTCGATAGGCAATTTTTTGCTGCCGGACAGCATGCTGTGATAAATGGTTTTAATTTTATCAGCATCCTCGCCAACCAGTGCAGCTACCAGGCTGAGTTCATGCTCCGCATACATTACGCGTGAAGGATAATATTTTTTGATAATGCCCATAAACTTTTCTTGATTCAGGTCGTCGCCGGACTGATAGAGGGCATACAAAAATGTTTTACGGTAAAGAGCGGCATCCAGGTGTTGATCATCCCATTCCAGCATCGTCTTGATTTTGGCGCGGGCATTCAGCAACTGTTCAAGCTGTGCGGCATTGTTCAGGCGGGCATAGCTCATCACCGCAAGCAGCAGATCTTTGCTGGCGAACAGATCGGGACGCGTTTGAAGGAATTGCTGGGAAATCGCGATCCGGTCGTCATCATCCAGATCCTGTGCATTGCTCATCCAGTGGGAAAAGTCTTCGTCCGTGGCTTTGCCGGACTTAACTTTTTCCTTCAGGGTATAATATTGCGTGGCGGGGTCACGTGCGATTCTGCCGAGGCTGATAAATTCGGGAGCTTCCATGGCGCCAATATATTTGTGCACCATTTTGCCATCGGCAGCAAAGAACATCAGCGTCGGATAGGAAGTGATGGCAAATGTTTCTGAAAGAGTAACTCCTTCACCTTCTTCCATGTCAAATTTTACATTGATAAAATTATCGTTGTAAAATTTGGCGACGGCATCGTCGGTATAAACGGAGGATTCGAGATATTTACAGGGTCCGCACCAGGTGGCATAGGCATCAAAAAAGATCATTTTCTTTTCGCGGGCTGCTTTTTCTTTGATTTGTTTCCAGGTAAGACCGGTAACAAATTTGATATCACCGGCGGAAGCAGTGAGTACTGCAAGCAGGCCAATGAAAAGGACAGAGAGTTTCTTCATGTTAAAAAGGTGTTGGTGAGTAATGGAATTCCAACTCAGGATGCAAACTTAGACCTGCCTGCACGATGAGGCTTGTTAAACATATCAAAAATAGGAAAAAGGTGAAAGGCGTAGGGCTAGCCCTTCGGGAGGCCGAAGTATCGGCCCGACACTTCGGGATCACCATTTTTGACTTTTGAATTTTGACTTTTGAATTATTTACTGATTATATCGCTTTTCCTCTCCACCGCCCTCTCCGCACAAACCCTGCGCTTCAGCGGCGAAGTGCTCTCCGCTGTGCAAACGGCAGACGGTAAATACCTGGCGCTTTCTACCCCAGACTCCATTTTCCTGGTCAACAATAAAAGCCTGCAAATCGAAAAACGGACGCGGCATCAATTGGTAAATCCCGTACTGAGACAATTTTATCCCGGCAACAATGGCCTGCTCCTGCTAAATGAACAACGCAAACCTGTACAGGATCTTTTCAATAACGGTATCCGCTCCCTCCTCACGCGCGAATCATACCGGGAGTTTCCACAAGACAGCCTCGTCATTTTTTCCCTGGAGAACCCTGCGGCTTCCCGGAAATTCAGCGGCTCCGTATATGTTGCAACGGGTTCAAACAACAACCAGCTCGCTGTGGTCGAAAACAACTCGCTGGAGATCACCAACGGAACAAACGCAAACAAAATCACGCTCGCGCAAGCCTGTCGCGGTATCAAGGCAAGCCCTGATTTTACAAAAGCCTTATTAGTCGGCTACGGGCAGGGCGGGTATTCTTATACACTACTCGATCTCGCAACAGGAAAAATCATTTATGAGCAAAAACAATTAACCAGTCCACCATCGGATTACTGCTTCGCGGGCAGCAGCCAGTTGGTGGCCGTAGCACTACCTGCCGGTATTCGCGTTATCGATACCCAAACAGGATCGGTTGTCAGTGATGTTTCCCCGCCAGACAAAACGGTACGTTCATTAACTAATCTTTCTTTTACCCCTGATAATAAACTTGTTTTTGTTACCGACGAACGCGAATGGCATTGCCGGGACCTCGATAAGCAACAGTATACACAGAAAATACACCCCGGCTTAACGGGATTGTTCGATTTCTATGACGTGTTCCTCAACGGCGATCAATTAATTGCCGGAGGCAGGAAGCGCGATGACAACGGACTTGCCGGTAACGGTTATCAATTGGAAAAAATACATCTGCAGGACCTCACTGTTTTCTCCACTATTGAAAAAGGAACGGTGGAAAGCTATGCCGACAGCGCCGGCTACACCATGATGCTGAACAATATCTATACGTCAAATGAAACCGCTGTGATCACGTTCAGTCCATCGCGGGAAATGTTCACCCTCGTTCGCGGAAACGTGCTACAGGTATGGGATGTAATGCAACGCAGAAAACTCATGCAACATGCATTCCGTGCAAAAATAGCAGCAACACCCGACCGCAGCGGACAATCCATCCTGGTGATCGAAGCCCGTGGCCAGTCATCATACGACGGTTATGTTCGCCATATTGTTTCTCTTAAAAACAGCACGATCAAAAGTTCAGAAGTGCTGGGCGAAAAAGGTACAGGTCCGCGCGCAATGGGTTTTCGTTTCCGCGTTATTGCCGATCCTGATCATAACGATCAATGGCTCTCCATTGACGGTTCAGATAAAATATGGCAAACCGCCGCAAGTACATTCTCCGATAAAATAATCCGTGAATGGAAAGGCGCGGAATTATTGCAACTTGAAGCGATGCCCGGCCAGCCATGGTCGGCACTCGCAACCGTAAATGGCACAACGGCCATCTGGCAATTGACAGCTCAGCCAAAACAAATCATCACCTGCACCGATGCTGAACAGTTTATTATGAGCCGGGAGGGTATATGGCATTGGAGCCCGGAAGGCAACCAGGTGACGCAATACAGAAATGGACAGCCGCAACCGCCTGTTTTGCTCCCCGGAAAAATCAAACGTATCGAATGGCTGGCCAAAACCAATACGCTGCATGCCGTTTATAAACCTGCATCGTCACGCACCATTTTTTCCACGATACAAAATAACCAGGTCAGCAGAACGGACAGCATAGACCGGCTGTATGCTGACTTATACGCATTAAGGGAAAATGAATGGCTTTACCAGGATGGCGATGAAGGTTTGATGACGATCTTTCATAAAAGTCCCTACCAGGTTTCCTGGGGACCGCGCACACCCAAAGCCTTCCTGGCCGGGTTTGAGGTAAGCGCCGATGGCAAACAGGTTGCCTTCAGTAACTTGTTGCTCAACCTTACCACCCTCGACAACAAAACACTGGCATCCCATACGAGTTATTCCATTCTTCCCGATGGCAGCGGACGCATCGAGTTAGACACACGCATTTATCAGTCTTATGGCTCTCCTTCTAAAAAAGGCTATGGGCTGATGCAAATCAATGAGCGCACACAGGATACGATCTACAGCAAAACATTTATTCCGGCGACAGACGATGCTTCAGCCGGGGTGTCGGCTTATGAATTTTTCCATAATAAAGTTGCTGTATCTCCTGATGGGAAATGGGCCGTCAGTTATACCGAAGGCCTTTCTTTTTACGATGAAAATAAAATGAGTCCGGCGCTGGTGTGGGATCTCCGGCAAATGAAAGCGCGTCCGTTGAACATAAGAAAAGTATACGGCGTGAGATTTATTCCGGGAACGCAACGGGTAGCATTGTATGCCGGCAATACCGGCGGAGCGGGTCTGAGCACCCTGAATTATATAGCAGACATGCCGGCTGCAAAAATGACCGACTCCACTTTCTGGCAGGACTACGTACGCTATCCCGAATCCGGCCTGTCCATCAACTTCCGCAACATTGAATGGCAAACAGCGACCGGTAAAGAGATAAAAGTTCACCGCAGCTTTTATTCGCGTGATTATCTAACCAGCGTTGTCTATTATAAACCTGCCGCGCGCATCATAGCGGGTAGCCAGAACGGGCAACTGTTGATATGGGATACAACGGGCAGTTCACCGCGACACGTGCTCAACACGCAAGGTGGCGCCATTGAAAAATTAATTATCCGCGGCAACCGTCTTTACAGCCTTTCCGCCAATGGCGATGTAACGATTGTTGACCTGCAGCAGGAAAGGATAGTAGTCACGATCAAATTTTTGGAAAAAGAAAAAGAATGGCGCTATGCGATGCTCACGCCTTCGGGGCATTACCGTATCGATCCCGATCTGCTCAACGATTTTCATTTTGTAAAAAACGAAATAGTATATCCCTTATCGAGTTTTGAATTGCAGGGCAACCGTCCCGATAAAGTATTTAAAGCGCTGGGGTATGCCGACACCGCTTTTCTGCGTACGCTGGAACTTGCCTGGAGAAGCCGTGTACAAAGGCTGGGCTTCGATCCGGATAAGCTGAACAACGCGGGAAATCGTCCGGTACTGAAATGGGATCGTGACCATCTTCCATTGACGGCAACAGAGCGGATACTGAAGTTGCAATTGACATTGGAAGACCAACAGCAGGCGTTGAAATCTTTGCTCATCCGTGTGAATGGCGTACCTGAATTTGCCGCCACCGGTATGCCGGTAAACGGACGTGTTAAAAAATATGCGCTGGATTATCCGCTGCCACTCAACACGGGCAGGAACCTGATCAGCATAACCGGGATAAATGAAGCCGGTGAGGAAAGCCTGGAACAAACATATACGGTCTACTACCAGCCCGACAAACCAGATACGCCCAAAGTGTTTTACATCGGCATCGGTGTTGCTGAATATGCCGACCGTCAAAAAAATCTCCGGTATGCCGCGAAGGATGTGCGTGATATTGCCGAGCGTTTGCAACAAACCAAAAACGCCACGATCCTCGACACCCTGCTTAATGAAAAAGCAACGCTGGCGGCTATACAGCAGGTAAAACAAAAACTCCGGCAGACAAATACGGACGATATTGTCGTAATCTCTTTATCGGGCCATGGTATGATCAGCAGGGACAGCGGTTTTGTATTTGCTCCCCACGACATGGACTTCAGCCGTCCGGAAGCGAAAGGTTTGTCGATAAGGATGATCGAGTCGTTGCTGGATGGTATTCCCGCGCGCAAACGGCTGTTGTTGCTGGATGCTTGTCATAGCGGAGAAGACATTGCCCTGCACAGTGGCCAATTGCCACCAGGCGTAAGTGTAATAAAAAGAGGGGTGATCGTAGAAGATACGGACAGTTCGGCTTCGGGTCGCGGGCGCAACCAGCAATTGCTGATACAGGAATTATTTGGTGATCTCAGCCGCGGTAACGGATCGTTTGTTATTTCGGCGGCGGCGGGTAATGAATATGCCTATGAAGGTCAATCCTGGAACAACGGCGTATTCACCTATAGCTTCTTAAACAACCTGTCCTGGGGCGACCGCACACCGCTTCGAAAACTGCGCGCAGCTATTTATGACATGGTGAGCAAACAGACGAATGGTTTGCAAACGCCGGCCAGCCGGAGGGAAAATGGCTGGTGGAATTGGGAGTTTTAATTTGGTAATTTGAAAATTTGATGATTAGCCGATGAATTGGAGCATTTAACTGTCGTATTTTCTAATTCTCAAATCATCAAATTTTCAAATTAGCTCAAGCGATAACCCGCACATTTCTGCTAAAGCTTTCTTCCAGGGAAATAAATGTTTCGGTGCGTTCGATGCCTTTGATCTTTTGCAACTGATCGTGCAATACGGAGCGAAGCTGGGAAATGTCTTTACATACGATTTCAGCGAACATGCTATAATTGCCGGTGGTGTAGTTGAGGCGAACGATCTCGGGCATTTTCTGCAATTCACGGGCAACGGTATCGTACAATGAACTTTCTTTGAGATAAATACCGATAAAAGCGATTACATCGTAGCCCAGCATTTTAAGATCGGTATTGAGGCGGGTGCCTTTTACTACACCGGCTTCCTGTAGTTTTTTGATGCGGACATGGATGGTACCACCAGACACATATAATTTTTTCCCGAGATCAGCGTAGGATATCTCGGCATTTTCCATCATGTGTTGAATGATCTGCAGATCCAATTTATCCAAATTCAATTTAGCGGCCATTTCGGTAAGTGATTTTAAATAAATTCAATTGACAATACGAATATTTAAATAATTTCTATTATTTCAAAATTTTTGTTCGAAAATTTGGAACAAAAGGCCCAGACACTGTATTTTTGTTCTATCAAGTTCTTTAAAAGACACCACGTAAACAGCTCCTTTCTGAAGGTACTGTATAATGTGGTTCATACTGTGGGGTGATGAAATTTTCGGCAGACATGCCCTCTTGTCTCGGGGGTGGGGATAACAGAATAAATATAGCATAGAGCCGCTTCGGCAACGGAGCGACCAGGGTCGACCACTGAACTTTGTGCTACAACTAACTGCCCCGTGGAGGTTCGACTCCTCCCCCTACAGCTCTTTTCTCGTGTGGCGATTAGCTTGCCTGTGAGTTCTTACTTACAGGCTTTTTTTTGCCCTTCAGGTTTTAAACGATCTCTTTGCCCGGGCAGACAGGTCGTTTTTTTTTAATCCTTAGTTTTGCGGCTTAAATGGAAACTATGAAAAAAACACTCCTGCTTTTTCTCGCAAGTATACTTTTTACCAGCGCCTTTGCGCAGGATCAGCGTGTAAAAGCACTTAAATCGGAAGCTGAACGTACGGTCAAAAAAGACCCCGCCGACACCGCTCAAAAGAAATGGAAGTACGGCGGCCAGTACGCCATCAACGTTTCCCAGGGTTCACTGAACAACTGGGCTGCCGGTGGTGATGAGTTTTCGCTGTCTGTCAATTCCGTCCTCAATCTTTTTGCTTTTTATAAAAAGGATAAACATAGCTGGGACAATACCCTTGATTTTAACCTCGGCTATGTAAATACGACCAGTCTCGGCAGCAGAAAAAATGATGACCGCATCGACCTGCTTTCCAAATATGGTTACGCGCTCAATCCCAAACTAAACCTTGCCGGATTATTCAACTTCCGTTCACAGTTTTTCAAAGGCTACGCTTACGAAGACACTGCAAGAACGCTGACCTCCGATCTCCTTTCACCTGCCTATGTATTATTGAGTGCCGGTCTCGATTATAAACCAGTTGAAGGATTATCCATTTTTGTTTCACCCGCCACATCCCGCTGGGTATTTGTAATGGATGATACCTTATCGGCCAAAGGTCTTTACGGCGTAGATTCCGGAAGGCACAGCACTTACGAAATCGGTGCATTTGCCTCCATCAATTACATGAAGGATTTCAACAAAATTGTAAGCTACAAAGGCCGGCTCGATCTTTTTTCCAATTATAGGAAGAAACCCGGCAATATTGACTTCTATTTTACCAACGTGGTCAATATTAAACTCACCAGAATTTTATCTGCCACGTACAGTCTCGATCTTATTTATGATGATGATGTGCGTTTATTCGGAAAAAACGGGACTTCTCCGGGGTTGCAATTAAAATCGTTGATAGGGCTGGGGCTATTGCTGAAGTTCTGATGGTGAATGGTCAATCGTGAATCGTGAATGAAACAGCCAAGACTCCCGAAGGGGCGGCCATCATAAGGAGCAAAGAATTACCTGAAACCTATTACTGCTGTTTTACCTAAAACTTACGGCTGTTTAACCCTATACCTTAAACCTTACGCCTTAAGCCTTTAACCTTCCCCAGTCAACCTTCTTAAAATAAAAAATCCCCGCCTTACAGCGGGGATTGCTTTTACCATTTTATCTCACTTTTAGGACTCAAGCCTGTAAACGATGGGCAATGTGCGCCATACTTTCACTTTCTTACCAGCCACCTGACCAGGGGTCCAGGCTGGCATTTTAGAAACCACTTTCACCGCTTCCTCTTCCAATCCATAGCCCAGTTTAGTACCTGCCGTGCGCACCTGGCTTACTTTGCCATTTTCATCAACGGCAAACTGTACATATACGGTGCCTTCAATATTGTTATCGATCGCATCGGCCGGGTATTCAATATTACGTGTAATATACGCATCCAATCCGTCCTGACCACCGGGATATCCGGGAGCCATGTCTGCGCGCATATAAATACCGTCTTTATCACGCTCAATTTTTACTTTGGTGTCTTCGTCGGCCATCCGTGCAGACGCTTTACCGCTTTTACGTGGCTGATCCACTTTGCTGCCGGGCGTGCTGTTGGTTTTGGACGGATCAGCAGGATTGTTGCTCATGCTGCCGGTGCTGTCACCAACATTGTATTCATTCGCAGGAGGCGTATTGCTTGCGCTGTCTTTTTTGTCCTCGTTGTTACAGGCAATAAAAGCAAAGCTTCCGGCCACCAGCAGGGAAGCCCATTTTAACTTATTGATTTTCATGATGTTTGGTTTTATTTACCTTACTTATTCAAAGAAAGTGCCATACTACCTTCCATGCCCTTCTCTTTGCCGGGCTTCTGCTAACTTTGCGGCTTATGGCGCAAAATAAACTGGCCCGGTTTGCAGATCTGGAGACGTTTTCCAATGTGTTGCAGTACCCGGAGAATATGCCCGGTCAATGGCAGGCTTTTTTTAAAAATCCGCATCCCGTCGTGCTCGAACTGGCCTGCGGTAAAGGCGAATATGCAGTCGGTTTGGGGAGACTTTACCCCGGTCGCAATTTTATCGGTGTGGACCAGAAAGGCAACCGCATCTGGGTAGGCGCCCGCAAAGCATTGCAGGAACCATTGCCCAACGTTGCCTTCCTGCGCACGCAGATCGATCAGATCGCGCAATATTTTGCGCCCGGCGAAGTGGAAGAAATCTGGATCACCTTTCCCGACCCTCAATTGCGGAAAGGAAAAATGCGCAAACGACTTACCCATCCAAAGTTTCTGCGACTTTATCAGCAATTCCTGAAACCCGGTGGACACATCAATTTGAAAACCGACAGCCCCGATCTGTACAAGTTCACCAAACTTGTGATCGCACAATACAATTGCACCATTCATACCGACTTCGACCATGTACGCGAGCAGGCACCCGATCATCCGGAACTTTCCATCCGCACCCATTACGAAGGGTTGGACATAGCAGGAAGCAGCCGCATACATTATCTGTGTTTTTCTTTACCCGAAACACTGGCCGGTCCCGAACAGGACGCGGTGCTCAAACAAACCGTAATGGCAGATGGATTGGATTGAAGGGGTCCATTATTATATCAATGAGGAAGGATTATTTGTCCTCACCGAACGATACCATCTCGAACGCGGTTATTGCTGCGGGAAAGGTTGCCTTCATTGTCCCTACGGATACGAAAGCGTTCCCGAACCACGACGCAGTTACCTGCTCGAACAACGTGCGAAAGGAAATCCGGATAAAAACGCCACCGAAGAATAAACAGATCCGCTTATGGCAACCTCCAAAAAGAAAAAAGCACAACCCAAAGCAGTGCGTCCATCCGGCAAGGCAGATGATAATTTTTTTACACTCGTTTATGAAGTGGCACGGCAGATTCCCAAAGGCCGCGTAACCTCTTACGGTGCCATTGCAAAAGCACTCGGCAGCGGTTTGTCGGCCCGCATGGTGGGCTGGGCCATGAATGGAGCCGGCCATGTAAGACCCAAAGTGCCCGCACACCGCGTGGTAAATCGCCTGGGCATTCTCAGCGGCAAACATCATTTTTCTCCACCGGATGCTATGGAAAAATTATTGAAAAAGGAGGGGGTGATGGTGAAAGACGACCGCATCGTTGATTTCGAAAAACATTTCTGGGACCCGGCGGAGATGTAATTCAAAAGTCAAAAGCGGGTGGAAGCTATAAGGCATGGAACGTAAGTTTTTCCTGTGCATTAATGATGTTTTTTCACAAAGTCGCCAAAGAAATATAATTATACCGCAGGCCCTATACCTTACACCTTAGGCCTTATTTTCGCCGCGATTTTTACAACACACTATGAAATATATATTTTCCCTGTCAATATTTATATTCTTCAGCACAGTTGCTTACGCCCAGCACCAGGAACAACTTGACGGCGTTACCATTACTTCTTCTCTAACGGAAAAACGCGCTTCTGAAACAGGACGTAATATCAGTATCGTCCGCGGTGACCAGATGGCCGGCCTTCCCGTTCACAGTATCGACGATCTGCTGCGGTACCTTCCCGGCGTTGAAACACAGGCACGCGGACCACTCGGCGCACAAAGCGATTTTGTTTTACGCGGTGGCACTTTTCAACAGGTATTGGTAATTCTCGACGGACTGCGTCTCAACGATCCGAATACAGGACATTTCAGCAGTTATATTCCTATTACTCCCGCAGAGATCGACAGGGTGGAAGTACTGAAAGGTGCTTCCTCTGCTATCTACGGCGCCGATGCGGTGGGCGGCGTTATTCATATCATTACCAAAAGTTTTGCGGCAGGTCAGCAACAACCTTCGGGTGGTTCTTTCTCAGGACGCGCGGCCGGAGGTGAATATGGTTTCAGCCAGTTGAGCGCAGGTGGCACTTACCGCACTGGAAAACTACAACTGGGTGGCGGCGTGCTCATCAATAATACCGATGGCGTTCCACAACGTGGTATACGCGGCTTTGTACACAACCGGTCCGTGTCGGCATCGGCTGCTTATTTTTTCAACCAATACTGGAGCCTTGCTTATCGCGGCGCTTTCGACAGCCGTGATTTTGCTGCGCAAAATTTTTATACCTCCTTTTTATCCGACACCGCCAGTGAAATAGTCAGTTCGTGGTGGCACCAGGCGCGCCTGCGTTATCAACGTAATAAAACACGCGTATCGCTCGATGCAGGTTATAAAACACTGGAAGATGAATACCGCTTCAATCCATCATCACTTGCCAATCAGAGCAAATCAAAACTTTTCCAGTCTTTATTGGTGTACCAATACCAGCTCAATACTTCGGGCGCATTGACGGCGGGTTTCAATTACCAGCAGAAAATAATCAACTCCAACGACCGTGGTAAACATTCACTGTTTCTTGCCGCGCCTTTCGTCTCGCTAAATCAGAAGATCGGCGAACACTTTACATTACAACCTTCCCTGCGCACCGAATTTATTGAAGGGCTCGATACCGAATGGATTCCGCAATTGACTGCCTCCTGGCGGCAGGGTGCGTGGCAATGGCGTGCCAGCGGCGGCAAGACTATCCGCGATGCAGACTTTACCGAACGCTTCAACAACTACGCAAAACCTTTTGTGGCCAGCGGCCGCATCGGTAACCCTGATCTGAAAGCCGAACATTCCTGGAGCTATGAAGCCGGTGCAGATTGGTTTTTCCATAAAAAATTAAAACTCTCCGCCACTTTTTTCCAACGGTATCACCGGCAGTTGATCGATTATGTAACCACGGTTTATGCCGATATGCCGCGCAAAGAGAACCTTTCACCAACCGGCACTTATGCTTTGGCGCGTAATATTGCGCGGGTGGAAACCTCGGGGTTTGAAGCGGATTTGCAATACGTGGAGAAATTCGGAGCGGGCCGGCAGTTGTCATTAACCGCAGGTATTACCTGGCTCGATAGCCGGAGCAGTGACGGCACTTCTTCTTTGTATGTTTCATCCCATGCACGTTTTCTTTCCAATTTTTCAGCCGTGTATCAATGGGGACATTTTGGGATCAGCGTAAACGGGTTGTACAAAAAGCGAGCTGTACAACAGGCGCCGGCCATCCAGGCGCAACTCACCCGCGATTACTTTATTATGAACATACAGATGTCATGGGCGGTTTGGCAAAACAAACTCTTCGTATTTGGGCAGGCAGATAATTTATTCGACCGCTCTTACAGCGATCTGCTGGGCGCGCCGATGCCGGGCCGCTGGGTTCTCGGTGGTTTACGTTTTGCTTTCGCAAAATAAACGGCTGTTTACATATTGATTTCCATCACGCGGTTGTTGAACCGGCTTTCTTCTGCCATAAAACACATAATATGGCTTTCGATGGATGCATCGATGGTAGAAGTGAGCAGGCTGGCATTTTGCTGCGACACCGCCTGGATCCAATCAGCTACCAGCCGCCAGTCGCCACCGCCGTGGCCTTCATTTTTATAATTCTCTACGTCGAGCACTTTGCTCTCGTATTTTTTAGATTTGTCTGTCCGGAAATCCCAGACGGTGAATTGGTCCATATCTCCTTCTATATAGCCCTGGCTACCCATAACGCGGGTGCGCCGTCCGCCCCATGGCGTAAAGGCTTCCATATTGAAGGTGGCCGTTATTTCTTTATCAAAAAGAATATTCGTGGTGTAGTGATCACACTGGTCATTATTCATGCGATACACGCAACGGCCATAGTCCGTTGTGCGCAGGTAATTGAGAATGGCATCGCCCTGTTTGGATTTGTCTTCGGGTAAGTCGAATACATAGGTGCGGTGGCGTTTGCGGTGATAAATTTTAAGCGCTGAATAAGGACAACTGCCTTCAACAGCACAGCCATCGGTACAGCGTTCGGTGCTGCCTTCGGGAGCATTCGACTTTTTAAACCACTTCAACGAACCGAAAGCTTGAATGCGTTTCGAATCGGTACCCAGCATCCATTTGATGATATCGAGGTCATGACAGGATTTTGCCAGGATGATGGGGGTTGTTTGTTTGCTGTTATGCCAGTTGCCGCGCACGTAGGAGTGCGCCATATGTGTATGCTCGATCGGCTCGAAGTGCTGCATACTTATGATATCGCCGATGGCGCCGCTTTGCATGAGATCGCGGAGTTTAACAAAATAAGGTGCATAGCGCAACACATGACAAACAGCCACAATGCGATTGGTTTTGTGGGCAAGCCCGAGAATATCGCGGCATTCCTGTTCTGACGGAGAGATGGGTTTTTCCAACAAAATATCATAACCCATTTTCAGCGCAGCCATGCAGGGGCCATAGTGCAATTGATCAGGTGTGGAAATAATGACCGCATCCGCAAACTTGGGTTGTTTGAATACATCTTCCCAGGTTTTGAAACGCTTATCATTTGAAATTTTATGTTTTTGTGCGTAGCGTTCGTTGCGAATCGGAATAGGCTCGGCTACGCCAACGATGTCCAGTTGATCGGGAAATTCGAGTCCATAATCACCATAAACGTTTCCGCGGGCGCCGGCGCCGAGTGTGATGGCGGTAACCGGCCGGGCGAGTGTTTTATGGCGCTTGTCGTTTGGAAGGATCAGCGGTTCTCCGGTCTCATTTTTCCCCCACAGTGAAAACGGAAAAAAAGTTCCTCCGACTGTAATACCTAATGCTTTCAGAATGTTGCGGCGCGACCATCGGTACGAAGACATAGTGGATTAGTTTTTTGCGTGAGCAGGTGAGAATATACTGTGTCCAAGAATTATACCTTTTGACAGGTTTGTGGAAGAAAAGTTGTGTTATAAAGTTATTAAAATAAGAGGGATGAGAAAAGGTTAAAGGGATAAGGTAGAAGGCGTAAGGTAAACAGCCTTACACCTTTTGCCTTACACCTTATCCCATATTTTCGGCTGAAAGCCGCCACCACACAGTAATAACGATCTTTTCACTTGTCGCCCCCACTTTAATGATGTACCTTTGCCGCCTCGTAAAGCAGACAGGCCCCGCCGCTAACCCGGTAAACCCGGCCAGATAAGCACAACATTATGGAAATCAGAAACATAGCAATTATTGCCCACGTTGACCATGGCAAAACCACCCTGGTTGACAAAATCCTGCACGCGACGAAGGTATTCCGCGACAACCAGGATACCGGAGAGCTGATCATGGATAACAACGACCTGGAAAGGGAACGTGGCATCACCATCTTCAGTAAAAACGCAGCGGTTACCTACAACGGCGTAAAAATTAACGTTATCGACACCCCTGGTCACGCCGACTTCGGTGGTGAGGTTGAACGCGTATTGAAAATGGCCGATGGCGTTTGTCTGCTCGTCGATGCTTTTGAAGGCCCCATGCCTCAAACACGTTTCGTATTGCAAAAAGCCTTGCAACTCAACCTGAAACCTATTGTAATTATCAATAAAGTGGACAAGCCCAACTGCCGTCCCGACGAAGTGCATGACGCAGTTTTCGAACTGTTCTTCAACCTCGACGCTACGGAAGAGCAACTGGATTTCCCCACTTATTACGGTTCCGGTAAAAACGGCTGGTTCAACGATTCGCTGACCCAGATCGACAATATCAACCCACTTCTCGACGGCATTCTCAAATATGTACCCGCTCCTAAAGTACAGGAAGGTAACCTGCAATTGCAGATCACTTCCCTGGACTACTCTTCTTTCCTCGGCCGCATCGCCGTAGGTAAAGTAAGCCGCGGTTCCATTAAAGAAGGTCAGCCTATCTCCCTGATGCAGACAGACGGCTCTATCCGCAAAACGCGTGTAAGAGAACTGTATGTATTCGAAGGCATGGGTAAGAAAAAAGTATCCGAAGTATTGTCAGGAGATCTTTGTGCCGTTGTAGGTATCGAAGATTTCAACATTGGCGATACCATTGCCGATGCGGAAAATCCTGAAGCATTGCCGGTAATCAGCGTGGACGAGCCAACAATGAACATGTTGTTCTCCGTGAACAACTCTCCATTCTTCGGCAGAGACGGTAAATTCGTTACCTCCCGCCACCTGCGCGACCGCCTGATGAAAGAAACCGAGAAAAACCTCGCCCTGCGTGTGGTGGACAGTGAAGAAGGCGATAGCCTCGTGGTATATGGCCGCGGTATCCTTCACCTCGGTGTATTGATCGAAACCATGCGCCGCGAAGGTTATGAACTCACTGTAGGTCAGCCACAGGTAATCATCAAAGAGATCGACGGTAAAAAATGTGAACCATACGAGAACCTGGTAGTAGACGTTCCGCAGGAATTTGCTTCCAAAGTAATCGACCTCGTAAGCCGCAAAAAAGGCGAAATGCTGGTGATGGAAACAAAAGGTGAAATGCAACACCTGGAGTTCGATATCCCTTCACGCGGTCTGATTGGTCTGCGTACGCAAATGCTCACCGCCACCACCGGCGAAGCCGTAATGGCCCACCGCTTCAGCGAATACAAACCCTGGAAAGGCCCGATCCCCGGACGTAACAACGGTGTATTGGTTTCCAAGAATACTGATAAAACAACCGGTTACTCGATCGACAAACTGCAGGACCGTGGTACGTTCTTCGTAGATCCGGGTGAAGAGGTTTATGTAGGACAGATCATCGCCGAGAACATCAAACCCGGTGACCTGATCGTAAACGCTACGGAAGCGAAAAAACTCACCAACCACCGTGCAAGCGGTAGTGATGACGCAACCAACATCGCCCCCAAAACGCTCATGACGCTCGAAGAATGCATGGAGTATATCCAGCAGGACGAGTGTATAGAGGTAACGCCTAATTTCATCCGGATGCGCAAAGTGATCCTCGATGAGAACGAGCGCTCCAAACAAGCGAAAAGAATGGGCGCCGAGGCGATCTGAGGCAATAAGCCAATAAGTGAATAGGTCAATAAATAGCATATTCAAAGCCGCATCTGATCGATGCGGCTTTTTTTATCCCTGCATTCACTGATTCACCTATTCACTGATTGACTTATTCACTTATTGCCGTTTTTGACTTTTGCCTTTTTAATTTTTACTTTTATATATGTGTGGAATTGCCGGCATACTTTCCTTCCCTGGCCATTACCCGGTGGAACAACTGCAACGCATGACGAAAGTCCTTGCCCATCGCGGTCCCGACGGAGAGCGTTATTGGCAGAATGACGACGGAAGCGTACTGCTCGGTCACCGCAGGCTGGCCATCATCGACCTCAGCGCCGCCGCCGCACAACCCATGCAACGCCGCGAAGATGAAGCACAGGACCTCGTGATCGTTTACAACGGCGAAATCTATAATTATAAAGAAATCCGCGAAACACTTTCACAAAAAGGTCATCGCTTTACCACGCAGTCCGATACCGAAGTAATCCTTGCCGCTTACCAGGAATACGGTGCCGCCTGCGTCGATCATTTCGATGGCATGTTCGCTTTCGCTATCTGGGATGGAGAGTTACAGGAGCTTTTTGCCGCGCGCGACCGCTTCGGAGAAAAACCTTTCTTCTACCATTTCCATAATGGCGCTTTTTTATTTGCCTCCGAAATGAAAGCGCTCTGGGCTGCCGGTGTTCCGCGCGAACACAATCGTAAAATGCTTTTCAACTTCCTCACCATCGGCTATACGGGCAATCCAGCCGATTCCGGGGAAACGTTTTATACCAATATCCGCAAGCTGCCTGCCGCCAGTTGCCTGTATTATAAACCAGGTTCTACCGGACCCGTTATTGAAAAGTATTGGGAGATCGACAGCAATGCGCAGCAAAAGATCAGCGACCACGATGCATTGGAGAAATTCGATCAATTGCTTCGCCAATCGGTAAACAGACGCCTGAGAAGCGACGTGCGCATTGGCACTTCGCTGAGCGGCGGACTTGATAGTTCCACTATCGCCGCGCTTATTCATGCAGCAAATTATCCCGGACTCACCGCTTTCACCGCTACATTTCCCGGCTTCGAACGCGACGAATCGGCACACGCGCAACAGGTATGTCAGCAATTCGGGTTCGCACATCAAACCATTACACCCGATGCTGAATCACTGGAGCGTGAATGGGATCGGCTTTGTTATCACCAGGAAGAACCTTTTGGTTCATCAAGCATTTTTGCGCAATTCAGTGTATACGGATTGGCCGCTCAACATCAGACCAAAGTATTGATCGACGGACAAGGCGCCGACGAATTGCTTGCCGGATATCCGCGTTATTATAAATGGTACTGGCAGGAGCTCTTCCGCAAAAGAAAATTATGGCGGAGCGGAGAACTGGATGCGGCAAGGCAAAAAGGCATCACCGAACCATTCGGCTTCCGCAATATTATCGCTGCCCTGTTCCCGGATATAGCCGCCGTACTATTGGAGCAGCAATATTTATTACACGCATTGAAGCAAAAAGACCTCACGCGCGATTTTGTAAAATTGCAAAGCCATGAGGCCTATTATACTACGCCGGAAATTTTCTCCCTGAATGGCGCTTTGCATTTTAATGCTTTTACCAATGGTCTTGAAGAGTTATTACGCTATGCAGACCGCAACAGCATGGCACACGGTATCGAAGTAAGATTGCCCTTTTTAAGCCATGAACTTGCGGAGTTTTTATTTGCTCTTCCTTCGGATTTCAAGATCAGGAAAGGGTGGAGCAAATGGTTGCTTCGCGAGTCCATGAAAGACGTTTTACCGGAAACGATCACCTGGCGCAAAGACAAAACGGGTTTTGAGCCTCCGCAAAAAAAATGGATGAGCACGCCTTTTATGACAGCACTCATCCACCAGGCAAAAAATACACTCGTTAAAGAAAAAATTCTGCGGCCATCTGTCCTCGGCAAGCCGGTAAAAGCGACAGCGGCCCACGATCCAGGCAATTATGACTGGAGATACCTGGCTGCCGCCACCTTTATAAGTCAAAAGTAAAAAGTCAAAAGTCAAAAAAACAGCCATTGTAGTAAGTAACCCTTCGCGTCTTTGCTGCTTATTACAGCTTTGCGTTAGCTACTTCTCGCTTTTTTGACTTTTGAATTTTGAATTTACTTGTCTCCGCGGTTGAACTTATTGACCAGTTCCAGTCTTCCGTACACATCTGACTTCACGATATACCACTTGTTTTCATCTTTCAGGTTAATCACAAAGCCGATCTCTGAATCTTCGGTTGTTTCCGTTACGGAAGCAATCTCACGACCGGGATATTTTTTACTCAATTTTGTTTTGATGGCTGGGAGCAAACGGCTGCCGTCATAATAACGGATCGTTTTCAGCAGCGTGCCCTGCTCGTCATATTGAGCACGCATCTGCACGTCGTCCTGGCGGAAGCTTGCCTGGTACACATCTTTGTATTCGTGCCAGGTAACGTCCTGCGCGTTGGTGAAACTTTCTTTGAAAGCTTTCAATATTTTTTCATTTACTTCTGAAGGCTTACCGGCAGGCAATGGAGCGGCGAAAGTAAAACAGGTCATCAACAGGGCGGCAACTAAGCTAAGCGTTTTCATAACTAATAATTTTTTGTATGACAGGGAGGTTTTGACACAGCTAAAATAGCTTCGTTGCAAGGCGAAGTCAATGCATTTATCGACCACTGGTAAGTGGGAAATGTTACAGTTGTATTCGTTAAATTTCCTTAAATCGATCTGAAACCATTTTATCAATGATTGAAAAAGTAAACCCGAAGTACGAAGCATGGTTATATTTCTGTGACCAGGGCGATTAAGGATTTGTTAAAGGAATTTGTACGTGGATGAGTGGTAAACGCCCTGCAGTAGCAGGTTTCATGAATACTGATTTATTTCCCTGATCTTTGCAATTCTCTTTTACCGTAAATGAATTATCATGAAAAAATTAGGTACTAAATACATCCACGCAGGTGCTAATCCCGACCCGTCAACCGGCGCTATCATGACTCCTATTTTCCAGACATCGACCTATGTACAGGAGTCACCGGGCGTAAATAAAGGTTTTGAATATGCGCGTTCGCAGAATCCTACACGCCAGGCGCTGGAAGAAGCACTGGCAGTGATTGAAAATGGAAAATTTGGCCTCGCTTTCAGCAGCGGTGTTGCCGCTACCGACGCTGTGATCAAGCTGCTCGTGCCCGGTGATGAAGTGATCGCCGCTGCCGATATGTACGGCGGCACCTATCGTCTGTTTACCAAAGTGTTTGAAAAATTCGGCATTGTGTTTCGTTATGTCGACACTACCGATGTGGCTGCGGTAAAAGCGGCTGTTACACCAAAAACAAAACTCATCTGGCTGGAAACACCTACCAATCCACTGATGAACATCACTGATATCGCTGCTATTGCGGCTATATCAAAAGAGGCCGGTACTATTCTGTGCGTTGACAATACCTTTGCCTCTCCTTACCTGCAGAATCCGCTCGATCTCGGTGCCGATATCGTGATGCATTCCGCCACCAAATACCTCGGCGGTCACAGTGATGTGATACAAGGTGCGCTTGTGATCAACGATCAGGCATTGCGCGACCAGCTTTATTTCATCCAGAAAAGTTGCGGAGCCGTTCCCGGACCGATGGATTGTTTCCTCGTGCTGCGGGGGATCAAAACATTACACCTCCGTATGCAGCAGCATTGTATCAATGGTGAAAAAATTGCGCACTGGCTTCGTGCACATCCCGGTGTAAGCAAAGTATACTGGCCTGGCTTTGAAGATCAGCCGGGTTATGCCATTGCCAAAAAACAAATGCGCGGATTTGGCGGGATGATCAGTTTCGAATTGAAGAAAGAAGGTATAGAAGAAGTAAACCGCGTGCTCAGCTCCACCAAACTTTTTTCGCTGGCAGAAAGCCTGGGTGGCGTGGAATCGCTGATCAATCATCCGGCGACCATGACGCATGCATCCATTCCGCGGGAAGAGCGTATCAAAAACGGATTAAGTGATTCACTGATCCGCCTGAGCGTTGGGGTGGAAGATGCAGACGATCTCATCGAAGACCTGAAGCAGGCCATCGGTTAATAATCTGGCATTGTATCTGCCTTAGAAAAAGGTATAAGACATGAAATTTCCTCACAATTAAATCGGATGCCATGTTATACCTTATTGCGATAATATTGATAATCGGCTGGCTTTTAGGATTTTTTGTTTTCTCTGCCGGTAGTCTGATCCACATACTGCTGGTGATTGCGATCATCGCTATCCTGTTGCGTCTTATCCGCGGCAGCAGCCCTGTGTAACCGTGTAGATTTTTTGCACCACCACTAAAAGCCCTGAACTTTTTTATAAACCGTTGCAGTTACCTGTAGCGGTTTATTTTTGTACCATGACCGAGCAAAAGTTGAAAGAATTCCTGGATAAAAAAGTAGAGGAGTATAACCGTCCTTCTTTTATCATGGCCGATCCTGTGCTCATTCCCCATTTATTTACCCAAAAACAGGATCAGGAAATAGCCGGTTTCTTCGCAGCTACCTTCGCCTGGGGCAACCGCACCACGATTATCAACAAAAGCAGGGAATTACTTTCACTGATGGAAATGCAGCCGCACAGTTTCTGTCTGCATGCCGGTCCTGCTGAGCTCAAAAAACTACTTTCTTTCAAACACCGCACGTTCAATCCCACCGATCTGCTTTATTTCATCGACTTCTTCCGTCATCATTATCGTCATCATGATTCACTGGAAACCGCATTCACCATGCATGGTAAAACGGTGGAAGAAATGCTGACCGGTTTTTACCACTATTTTTTTTCATTGGAAGATGCGCCACCGCGCACCCGCAAACATATTGCTTCTCCTGAACGAGGTTCCACCTGCAAACGGCTCAACATGTTTCTCCGCTGGATGGTGCGGCATGATGACCGCGGTGTCGATCTCGGCATCTGGCGTTCGATCAGTCCTTCGGAACTAATCTGCCCCATCGATCTGCATGTGGGCCGGGTAGCGAGAAAGTTCCGGTTGCTGGAGCGCAAACAAACCGATTGGCTCGCAGCGCTGGAACTTACGGACCGGCTCAGAAGATTCGATCCGCAAGATCCGGCACGCTACGACTTTGCGCTGTTTGCGCTTGGCATTCTCGAACATTTTTAATCCCACAGGAAGAAACGGTTGCCCGATGGCTTTTTCTTCATCATCGAAGGCCGGATATTGTAAGTGAATGTCGCCAGCAGGTATCGTCCCAATACGTTATTACCATTAGTGGTGATCGTGTTGCGGTTGGTTTGTACCCAGATGTTGGTGTTGCGGTTAAGGATGTCCTGCACGCCAACCTTCAGTACGCCTGCATCACCGGGAAGGAAAGTGAAGTTGACCGCAGCATTCCAGCGCAACACCTCTTTAGGTAACCCGCCGCCGATGGAACTGTTGTAAGTATAAGCCAACATGTTTTCAATGAATATATGTTTCGGCCAGCGTACGATCAGCTCGTTCTCGGTCCAGTGAGAAATAACATTCAGTTGCCTGAATGCAGGATTGGTATTCCGCACGCGCTGGTAGTTAATGGAGTAGTTGGTCTTCCATTCAACCTTATCATTGAAGTTGAGCGCAAATCCGGACCAGCTTGAGATGTTCAGGTTGCGTTGCCAGCTATCGTCTTCATTGAACATAAAACGGTTCTTGCCGATCTGTCCCCAGCCACCGGTGTACCAGGAAAAAGTGAATTTCTGACTGTACTTGTATTGTTTTGAAACGTTGAAATTGATGGTGGCACTTTGCGTACCATCCGCGTTCATCGGCGTGGTGGTTTGCACACCTTGTTCGTCTACCTGTATATGTTGTACAAAATCATTGTTGGTCAATGTTGCCGATGTGTAGAAACTGTAATAAAGGTTACGCTTGGCATCATTGAAATAACCACTAAGCTGAACCGAATGTCTGTCGGACGGTTGCAGGGACGTGTTGCCGCGGGTGATGTAAAAAGGGTTCGTGTTGTCTGTAACCGGCAACAGGTACATATAGCCTGGTAAAACAACGTCACGGCTGTAGTTCAGGTTGAATTGGCTAAAGACGACGGCCAGACTTGGCAGCAGATCCGTTCTCTTTTGTACCACGGGAGACACGCCTTCGAGCCGGTTGTTGATATTCTGCCATTGCAGGCGCACCGAAGGAGTGACCGTCAGTTTTTTGTACTTAAACTCGATACCTGTTGAGGCGATCACCCGGTTGTTCTCGCGGTTGAAATCATTGGTCAGCGTTTCATTGGGTACCTGGAATTTTCCATCGCCATCTTTATTCAATGTGCGCACATTGTTGCCGACTTTTTCGTATTCGTAGCGTACGGAGTTTCGCGAAATCAGCCATTTGGTAATCGGCTCACTGTAACCGAGAATGGTTTGCGTAGTGGTGCTCGGCATACGTTGCAGGCGGAGCTGCGACAACAGGCTGTCGTACAGAATCGGATAGAGATAGCGCGTTTCGGATTCGGTGAGAAAGTCGGTAAACTTATTATTGATGTCTAAATAGTTGGTGAACACAATACGGCGGTTTGCTTTCTTTTTCGACAACCGTACAATGTTGGCCATGTGCTTGTAGTAATAAGTATTGTTGAGGTTGTTCTGGTAAATATCACCTGTGCTCAGCGGGCCCACTTTGTTATTATCGCTTGTGATGGTGCTGATACGGTCTTCATCCGTTTTACCAATCATATAATTCACGTTGATAAGGATGCTGGTAACAGAATCGGGTTTCAATCTTGCCCCCACGCCGATGTTATGTGCATTGGTCACCACATCACCGGTAATACGGTTATTGTTGGTAATGACGGTGTCGCCGCTGAACTGCTGCATATTGATCGTGTTGATGCGATCGACTACCACATTGCCGAAAAAGTACTGCGCAAAGATGGATTGTTTGGAACTGGGTGAGTGGTTCAGGTTGAAGCCGGCGCCCTTGCTGGTACTGATACCACCATAGCTGGATAAACCGCCGAAGTTGACACCGTTGACATTGATGGAGCTACCGGAATTATTGCGCCAGATGCTTGTGCTGTTGCTTCCCTGCACGCCACGGGAGCGGTCGAGGCCTCCGGTCTGCATAAGTTCGGTATAACTGAACCCGGGGCGGTTGAGGTTGTTGGCGTAACCAAGTACACTTATCTGCAAAGTATCGCGGTAGATATTGGCGATGGCACCTGCTTCATAACGGGATTCGGTACCGGTGCCGGCGTAAGCTTTTCCGAACCAGCCTTTCTTCACGCCTTTTTTTAATGTGATATTGATCACCTTGCCAACGTTGTTAATATTATCATCGCCGTTGCGCAGCAGTTCTTCCTTATCATCCACCACTTGTACTTTATCGATCACGTTAGCGGGCAGGTTGCGTGTGGCCATCTTCGGATCATCACCGAAGAAGGATTTACCGTCGACGAGTAAACGGTTAACGGGTTTGCCGTTGACGGTGATATTACCGTCGGCATCTACCTGCACGCCGGGCAATTTTTTCAGGAGATCTTCCACCAATGCGTTGGGCAATGTTTTAAATGCCGAGGCATTGAACTCGATCGTGTCTTTTTTGATTGTCACGGGAGGGCGTTCCGACACCACCAGTACCTCGTCCAGCGAAGTGGCATTGGGCTCGAGGTAAACATTTCCAAGGTCGATTATGGGCGTATCGGAAGTGGCGGTGAATTCGTGGCGGTAAACGCCGTAACCGGAAAAGGAAACCACCATGCGGAGCGGGATGCCGAGCGGCAGGCCGGGCACGCGGAAATCGCCGTCCGGCGAACTAAGGCGATAGGTGACAATGGCCGTATCAGCCGCTTTGAAAACGGTAACGGTAGCCAATGCGAGTGGCAGTTTGCTGGCTGAATCGAGAAGCTTGCCTTTAACGGAACCCTGCGAGAATGCTGGCGCGGACAACGATATAACTAACAGAAATACAAGCAGTTTCTTAAACATGGGGTTGGTTTTGTCTATGCAAATTACGAGAATATTCGTAATAAGAAATAGTTCGTACTTCCTTTAACATTTTCTTTACGTGTCCCTGAATCGTATTTTTAATTTCTATGCCCGAGACAGACGCTGTTATTCAGTTAGCCGAGCAGGTGGCCCAACAGTCCGCCGGGGACGATTTAAACCGTCTTACGGAGCAGATCAGGCAATTGATCAATGAAGACTTTAATGCACTGGTAAGCCTGCTTTACCGCCAGGATGTGAGCGAGCACAAACTCAGAACATTGCTCGCGGAACAGCCCGGAGCAGACGCCGCCGTACTCATCACCGGCCTGCTGGTGGAGAGAATGGCGCAAAAAATAAAATCCCGCCAGGCTTTCAGCCGGCGGGATCCGTCTATTCCCGATGAGGAGAAATGGTAAGTTTATTTTTTTCCAAACATCAATTCCTTCACTTTCTCCTTGTCTTCTTTTTCTTTTTTAAGGTCGAACATCGTTCCGAATACGTGATCCCATAAGGTGGAGCTCACGCCAAAACCATTGTGTTCGTTTTTGTAGTGATGCAGATGGTGGTTACGCCACAGGCCTTTCATCCATTTAAATGGCGGGTTCCAGGCGTGGATAGCGTAGTGCATCGTGCCATACATCAGGTATCCCAGCATAAAACCGGGGAAAAACATCAGCGAATTCGTACCGATCGCCAGGTACATCAGTCCCAGGATAGTGCTGGAGATAATCAGGCTGGGCACGGGCGGCATGAACAGGCGCTGCTTATCACGCGGATAATGATGGTGATTGCCATGCAGGGTATAGATGAATTTCTTCATTCGCGTGTTGTCGCTTACCCAGTGAAACAGGAACCGGTGTGCAAGGTATTCAAAGAATGACCAGAAGAGCATGCCGCCAAAGAATGTGAGGAATACGCGCCCGACAGAGTAATCCAATGTTGCATTGCTGTAATACAACATATAAATGATCACCGGCGTATACATTCCCCAGATCACCAGCGGATGTGTTTTTGTCAGCATCTCGAGGTAATCATTCTTAAACAACCTGGCCTGCCCCTTATTGTGAATCTTTTCGAATTCCATGCGGCAAAGATACTTTGATTTTTGCATCAGCGGAGCGCAGCAAAAACCCTGATTTTTTTTTCAGTGGAAATTTTAACGAATACCCTGGTGTTATTTCAGCAACTCGTCAACCCGCTGAAAATCATATCCTCTTTTTTTAAGATATTCCAGCAACGCGGGCAGTAAACGGTAAAATTTATCCTTCCGCGCCGGATCCGTACCCAGATGAAGCAATAATATGAATCCGTTGAGCCCCGAAGCGGATTCTTTTTCATAGCGCACTACCTGGTCGTAGATCGTCTGGCTGCTTAGGTAATTGGATAACGCCGGCCATGTATAATCCGCATTGCTTCTTGTACCGGCCGTGAAATTAATCAGTTGTACCCCCGTTTTTTTTGTCCAGGCCGCAATGCTGTCGTTGTGCCACTCATAAGGTGGTAAAAAGAAGCCCGCATCTTCGCGGCGGATGCCGTACGTGGCCATCACTTCGTAATTTTTTTCCAGGTCTGCGGAAAATTGTTCCTCGGTCACCAGCAGGCTGTCGCGGTCATTCCAACTGCAATAAAGCAGGTGTTTGTCTGAATGCGGACCAAGATAATGGCCGCCGCGTTTCAGTTGTTGCACTGCTGTTTTATGTTCCCGGTAAAAATTCCCCGTGAGAAAAAACGAGGCCTTTATTTTTTTATCCGCCAGCGCTTTGGTGATAGCCGCCGTGCCATCGGCAAATTCGTCGGCGGTAAAAACCAATGCAATTTTCTTTGTGTGCGTATCTCCCCGGGTAATAGCGCCATAGGTCATCGTTTTCTTAGCCGCAAGATGCGCCGGCATTTTAACCGCCTCCCGCGATGCCAGCAGGTACACGAGTGAAGCTGTGCCATCCATCGTGGGTTCATTGGTGCTGTAATCACCGTAGTCATCATGATATACGGCCAGATCACTTTGAAACGTCGCATACTCATCTTCGTCCTGTAGTTTTATACCGATCAGCCCTTTGTAGATCGACGTATACACCGGTCCGTCGACCAGGCCGCCATCGATCGGGTATTTTTTTAAATGTGTAAAGGCTGAATGCGGATCAACCGGCGTGTCGCCCTGTGCAGGCAGTCCATATACCATGCTCGTGCCCCAGGGATTGCAACCAAACAACCAGTCGATGTTGGCCTGCTCTAACGCAGCATAACGATTATCACCACTCAGGTTACGGTACCAGAAACATTGAATGGCGAAGGCAGCAGTAAGATTATTGCTGCACCAGATAAAAGGAACACCGCGGTAGAAAGCGTTCTGCTCCGCTTTGTCCCACACCTTTTTAATGCCTGTATGATAAAAGTCCATCAGCATATCCGCTCTTTTTTGCCAATAGACGGCCTCTGCTCCTTTGGCTTTTGCCGCACGTTGACGAAGAAGACGCGTCAATTCATAATGACCGGTATTGATAAACGGATACCATTGATAATGCGCGGCCGTATCTGCCCCCAGCCACGGCGTAACCGGTTCATTGATCGCATAGGCAACGGCTCTGTCAAGCATATCGTCTACCGCTTTTTGGTTCTCCTTCCATAACATTCCTGCTAATGCTGCACCAGCCATTTCCATGTCATCCGTCCAGTTTTCTTCGGCATAGATATAGGGTGCTTTCACGGAAACCGTCTGCGTTACGCCCGGCTTCTTCAAGGCAAAACGGAAAGCTCCGGTGGCTTTTGCGTAACTTCTTTCTGCCGGTTCCACATGGATACCTGACTGATACGCTAAGGCAAATGCTGCTGCGATCTTGGCCGCGGTAGAACTCGTACCCGTTGTTTTATTCCATCCTTTTCCCTGTTGCTGCGCTTCGCCGGTGATGCGATACACCGGCCGCTGATAGCCTTTTCCATATTGACTGTCTTCTTTCGGTATACGCATACTGATGTGATCACGATCATCGGCCACCTGGTTGTACATGGTATCGCCGCCGGGATACATACGATTCAGCCATTCCATTCCCCACCTCGCCTCGTCGATCACATCGGGCTGGCCATTACTGCCAGGGCGTCCATTGGCCAGGTGTTTATCGGTGAAAACCGCCGGAAAGTCGCGACCGGCCAGCAACAGATGATGTGTGGCGTTAGCAGAAGTGGTTACGTATTGCAGGTAATCGCTCGCATCGTGCCAGCCTCCGCGGGCATCCACATAACTGCTGTCGGGAATATTTTGTCCATAACGCACATAGCCGTCCTGCGTATGGCAACTATCGTTCAGAAAAGGGTTGAAGCCGCAACGTTGCTGCCGCATATACCGCAGGCAGAATTCTGCCGCGCCTTTGTACACATTTGCGTCGATGGAAAAAACGGCTGAGCGCGTATCGCCTGCCTGCAGATAATAACTGCCGGATTTCTTATAGAAAGAAAAATCGAGTCGCGCTGTGTGGCGGAACGGACCGTATGCACCAAAGGACTGTGTTTTTCCTTTCGTTACTTCAGCACCTGTTTTTGCATCGTGCAGCGACCATTCCGTAGGAACATTGCCGCTTTTGGCACACCAGACAGCACCTTTCGGCAGATCGGGCAGATAGCCCAGTTGATTGATCCGTATCCAGCTTTGCTGTGCTTCCGCAAACGCGGCAAACAGCAGACAAAACATAAAAGAAAAGATTTTCATACACAAGCAGCTTTGGTTAGTCATAGGTAAACTTCCAGCGCTTCAGATCAGGCTGGTGTTTACGCGGACGTTTCAATTCGTGGTTATAAATAATGTTGCCGACTTCTTTGAAAAACGGATAACCTGTTTCGTCGTATTCGTATTTATTATCGTTGAGCACACCGTCTTTGTTCACATAAATATTTCCCGAGAGCATAAACTCCACGTTATGCTTAAAGTCAACGATATAACATATATCCGTCAGGAAACCGTAGCTCCAGCCGGTTTTATTAAACGACCGTATATAAGACGGGATTTTTTCCTTACCGGCACGGAAGAAAAAGAATTTGGTATAGCTGTCGAAAAATTCGGTGGTGTCATATTTGGGGAAATGGCTCTCCGAAGGTAATTCTGACATATAGCGATACAGAAATTGATAATCCTCTTCCGCAAGATCGAACCGTTGCTTCGCAGCAACGGAAGCGGGGAATAATACCGACTGCAATAACTGCTGCAGGTCTGCTAGCGGCGCATTGTTATGCGTGGTAAAATCCATCGGTTCACCGATCAGTTTCTCGTCGCGGTCGTAATAAGCGCGGCCGATAAGGTTGCGTTGACTGAAATCGAAGTTGAACGCACTTCTGGCAGCAGGTTGCGCATACAAAAGTTTTCCTTTTTCATCTAAAAAACGTACAGGGTTGGTCAACCGGTTTTCTTCTTCGTTCATCCGCACGAAGCGTCTGGTGATGCGCATGTCCTTGTAGCCTTTTTGATGCAATGTTTCGTTGATGTATTGCTGCCCCAGGAATTCGTACAACCGGTTATAGGCATCGTTATCGCTTACCAAAAATATTTTGCGGATGTATTGCGCGATGGAGGGCAGACCGTTTTCAGCAGATGTGTCGGTGAGTACGGCTGTTTGCGGAGGTGCGGCGCTGTCGGTAAGCATGGTTGTGTGTTTCCCCACGCCGGCCGTTTTTAGACGGTTCAGTTTTTCCAGGGAAAGAAAAGCGAGTGGCATCTTGACCGTGGAGGCGGGATTGAAATAGCGGTCTTTGTCTACGTTGAGGTAGTAATGTGTAAAAGATGGTTTATTATTTTTATCGCGATCGATGTGGGTATAGATGAGTTGATAGCGGAACGTGTCGGGCTGTGCCAGTACGGACTTCAGGGCCGGCGATGCGTTTTCTTCCAGCAGTTGGCGCAGCCAGGGCGAATCGGGGGTTTGAGCATACATGGTATAAAAAGAAAAGAGGAACGACAGTAAAACGGCCAGGCGTATCATTGGCAAAAGATACAACTCTTCAGGTAAAAAAGGGTGCAGGGCGCAGCGGGGCTGCTCTTTTCCCATTAACTTGCGGCAAATATTTGCCGATGAAACTGGTCTCCTACCTGAAAGATGAACGCGAACAATTGGGCGTGCTGGTGAACAACCTGGTATATGATATGGAAGTACTGCATCCCGATCTTCCCAACAGTATGAACATGTTCCTTACTTACTGGGACGAAAGTTTTCACATTGCACAGGCCGGGGAACTGATGTTGCGTGAAGGCACGCGCACCAGCAACCGCGGCATTCCCGTGGATCAGTTGCAGTTGCTGGCACCCGTGCCGTTTCCTGCAAGCTGCCGCGATGGTTATGCCTTTCGTCAGCATGTGGCCGCTGCGCGCCGCAACCGCAAAGTGGACATGATCCCCGAATTCGATCAATACCCCATTTTCTATTTTACCAATCACCACGGCATACAGGGTCCCGGCGAACTCCGCGCCATGCCGGATCATTTCGAAAAGCTCGACTTCGAACTGGAAGCGGCGATCGTCATCTGCCGCCATGGCCGCAACATCCCTGCCGAGCGTGCCGATGAATACATTGGCGGCATCATGATCATGAACGACATGAGCGCAAGACGCCTTCAAATGGAAGAAATGTTGCTGAACCTCGGCCCTGCCAAAGGCAAAGACTTTTCTACCGTTATCGGTCCCTGGCTCGTAACACTTGATGAACTGCAGCAATTTGAAATTCCCGCGAAAGCAAATCATACCGGCAAAAGCTGGAACCTGAAAATGAAATGCTGGGTAAATGGCGTGCAGGTGAGCGAAGGTAATCTCGGCGATATGGACTGGACTTTTGCGGAGATCATCGAACGCGCCTCCTACGGCGTGGATCTGTACCCCGGCGATGTGATCGGCAGCGGCACCGTGGGCACCGGATGTTTCCTCGAACTCAACGGCACCGGCAAACTGAACGACCCGAATTACCAGGAACAATGGTTGCAGGCAAATGATAAAGTGGAAATGGCCATTGATCAGCTCGGACATTTATCCAATACGATCGTGGCTGAAGATACCAGTTGGAGTATTCTGGCACAAAAGAAAACACCTGCAGCAGAGTAAGAAAAATACTTTGTATGAAAAAAGCTATCCTGACAATTGTACTACTGGCACTGTCCAATACATTCATGACGTTGGCCTGGTACGGACACCTCAAGTTCAAGGAATATAAATGGGGACAAAATCTCGGGCTTGTCAGCATCATCCTGATCAGTTGGGGCATTGCCTTATTCGAATATTCGCTGCAGGTGCCGGCCAACCGGATTGGTTTTTCTGAAAACGGCGGTCCGTTTAACCTGTGGCAATTGAAGGTTTTGCAGGAAGTGATCACCCTGATTGTGTTTACCGTGTTTGTATTGGTTGTCTTCAAGCAGGAAACCCTCCGTATGAATCATTTGATTGGATTTGCGTTTTTAGTAGGAGCCGTGTATTTTATTTTTAAAAAGTAAGGAAGAAGGTATAAGATATAGGGCCTAAGGCGTAGGGTAAACAGCCGCCCGACATTTGGGGCATAGGTTTTAAGTAATCGGTAATTCTTTGCGTCTTTGCTCCTTATGTGCCTTGCGTGAATTTTGCACGCAAAGGCGCAGAGTAATGAAGGCGCAAAGTATCTTCACTCATCATTGACAATTGACCATTCACAACTGACCATTCACCATTTTGAATTTTGACTTTTGACTTTTGAATTCTTCCGCAACTACCTGCTCTCCAAAGGCGCCCTCACTGACGAACAATTCGACACAGTAAGCCATGCCATCCGGGAGCGCACCGTTGCCAAGGGCACAGTGCTTTTGCGACAGGATGAAGTGTGCAGTGAAGTATATTTTGTCATGGAAGGTTTGCTGCGTTCCTACACAGTAGATGATAATGGCCGCGAACACATCATTCAGTTTGCACCGGAAGACAACTGGATCAGCGATCGCAATAGTTTTCTGTTCGGCGAACCCTCTCTCATTTTTATTGATGCAATAGAAGAAACGAAACTGGTTGTGTTGACGGTGGAATTCTTCCGGGAGGTTTCGGCTTTTGCCAGTTTCAATATGTTTAACACAAAAGCGCTGCACAATCTGGTGCGCATGCAACAACAGCGGATAAGTTTGCTGATCGGCGCTTCTGCGGAAACACGTTACCTGGATTTTGTTGAACGTTATCCAAGTCTTACCCTTCGCGTACCGCAATGGATGATGGCGTCTTACCTGGGCATTACACCTGAATCGCTGAGCCGTGTACGCCGGGACCTGGCGAGAAGGAATTTCAAACCCGGATCACAATCTGCCGAGTAGCTTTTGCGCTTTTTTATAATAAGGAGATGTCTGCGGCACTTTCAATGCCTGTTCTTTCGCAGCAGTTTTTTCATTGAGGTTTTCGTAAGAAAGTGCAGCAAAATAAGCGGCGTCGCCTGCATAAACAGAAGTACCGGAAGAAATGCGCGCTAAATGCGTAACCGCCGGCCCCCAGGCTTTATTGCCCACATAACTTAAACCCAGGTAATAACGTGCCGCAGCCGATTGTGTATCCGCCGTCACTACCTGCTCCAATAATAAAGCTGAAGCCGCATAATCTTTCTCATTGTAAGCTTTCGATGCGGCATTGAATAATGAATCGCTGCTTACACCGCGGCTTATGGTTGCTTCCATAGCCGGGAGTTCCATACCATTGTTACTGAATACGCCCGACATCACCACCGCAAATATCAAGGCAGCCGCAGCCGCTAATCCGATCACGATCCGGCGGAAGGGTATTACTTTGGCGGCAGGCTTACTGTGTGCTGCCGCTACCGTTTTCAATGTATTACGGAGAGCGGGCACACCTTGTTCTGCTTTCAGTCGTTTTGATATGACATCCTGCATTTCGCGGCGGATGGCCGTTTGCTTTTGCAGTTCCGCATTTCCGCGAAGTTCCTGCTCAAAAGCCGCCTGCCCGTCTGCGGAAAGTTGTCCGTCGAGGTAATCCTGTATTTGGTCGAAGTAATTTTCCATGACATCTTCTATTTAAACAATGGGTGCTGACGGGCAAGAGCTGCGAGGCCGGCCATGCATTCACTTTTCTTTTTTCGCAGATAGGCGTAGGTGAGACCGAGCGATTCCGCTACTTTTTCCTGGTGATCGCCGGACATGCAGGCTTTGATGATTTCCCGGCATTTATCACCGAGTTGTTCCAGCAGTTCCATGATCGTTGTTTCCCGCTCTTCGCGCCGGGCATACTCGCCGGCGCTGTCCCACTCCTCCTGTTTAAAAGAAGATACATCGTCAAACGACTTTGTTACCGGGCTTCTTCCGTTCTTTTTGAGCACATTCAGCCATTTTCTTTTGCAGACCAATACGAGAAAGGCTTCAAACGGGCAGGTAAGTACAAAATCACTTTCCGTGCTCATCCGGTAGATATCGACAAGCGATTCCTGGAAAATATCGGCAGCATCTTCTTCGCTACCGCTGTTGGTAACAATCAATCGTTTTATTTTATCTGCATATAAACGATAGATCTCCCCGATACCACGGGCATCATTTTGCTGTAAAAAAGTGATATAGCGTTGGTCCTGGTGCAAAATTGAGGTTTTAAGGTAAAGGGCGTAAGGCTTAAGGCGTATGGTGAAAAGTATAAAGTAAAACTGTTTCAGCCTTATACCTTAAGCCTTCAGCCTTACACCTTCATTCTTAAAAATATTACTTATTTTTCGTAACAGCTTGAAGTATATATGCTCAGCTCTTCCAACCAGACCGTCAAAAACCCGTCAGATATGAGGAACCTGCTCCTTTTCCTATTATTCTCCGCAATGGCTGCACCTGCTGCTTATGCGCAGTTGCCGGCCGGAATTGACAGCACTGCCGGTTTTGAGATCGTGGCCGGCAAAGACGATTTTGAATTCAGACCCAAACTGCGGCCGCTGCAGGTTATTCCGGGTGGCAGAAGCCCCTTCTATACCTATCTGTGGGATTTTGGTGATGGTCATTTCAGTACAGACTCCATGCCTCGTCATCGTTACGCATTACCGGGAAACTATACCGTTCAACTATACGCCGTCAACAACTACGATGACGGCAAACGCCCGCCCCGTCCGGTGAAGCGGCAGAATGAAGTGTCGGAAGCCATGGCCTCCATCAGTACTCCCTCCAACGCGGAGAAAAATTTCTTTTCTGCCAACGGTGTATTTCAACTGGCAAAAAACACCAATGCGCTGCCGGGTGAAGACATCTTACTGGTTGCCGGACTGCGGGCGCCCGCAGGAAAAGGACACCTGCTGATATTAACCAATGAAAAGATCTATGGTCCGGGCGGATTCAAACAACGGGAAGCTTCCGCTTATTATGGAGAAAAACAATTGAACCCCGACAGCGTAGACGCAGCCAAACTTTGGGCATCGGTATCGCAGATCACAGTTACGCAAAGTGGCAGCCCGCATTATAACAATCGCCAGGATCGCAAAGTGACGGCAGACGAAGCCAATCAATATTTCCGCGGATTGTTTGCGCAATATAATACGAAGCAGGTTTATACGGTGAACAGTGAAACGGATAAACCTGCCTTCTCTTTTATTCAATATGACATTACACCGGAAATGCTGAAGGACACCAATGCCATGCTTACGATCACCGGCATTTATTTCCCGGAAGATGGCGGCGATGCCTATGTGCATCAATTGGAAGTGCCGGTAGTGGCCTCGCATGATCCGAACCGCATGTCGCTGAAGCAATCGCGCATGAGTTACCGCCTGATGGCGAAACGCAAAGAAATGTTGTACAAAGTGCAATTCCAGAATGATGGTGAGGGTGATGCGCGCAATATCCGGTTAGAAATAGATCTGCCGGCCAACATGGATCCTTCCACATTCAGACTTTTGCAGCTTTCGCCCAACTGTCCTCCGTGCTCGGATAGTATTACGCGCGGATGTTGGGAGCAAACGTTGCGGGATGACAAGACAATCGTGTTTAATTTTCGCTGGATCAGTCTGCCCGGAACCAAAGCCAAAGACATCTCCAATGAAGACAGTACGAAGGGGTTTATCCGTTTTGTGGTAAAACCGAGGAAAAAACTACCGAACCAGGCATTCCGCGGACGCACGGCTATTTACTTTGATAAAAATGAACCCATCATTACGAATACGGCAACCGGCAGATTCCGTAAAAGTCTGTCGCCGATCGTATTTGCAGCGCATCAGTTAAGCATACAGGATGGAGAGGCGGAAAAAGAAATTCATAGTATGCGCAGCCGGCAGGCCTGGTCGCTGGGTGTGGGATTATCGCCATTGGCACCTTATAAAAAACTATACTGGCAGGTGGAATTATACGGTGGTACGGTGCAACAGCAGACAGACTATGGCCGCGTGTTCAGGCCCGGTCGTGTTACGATCGATGGTGTGGATTATAACTACGACTTCTATGAAAGAAAACTGTCTACGCGGATGCTGCGGCTGGATGTAGTGCCGGTACAATTAAGATACAACATCGGTCACTTTGTATCAGTGGGAGCGGGTGTGCAATGTAAGCTTGATCTGCCTTTGTCGGCGGAAGAAAACAGAACCATCTATCCTTTTGTGAACGGGCAGCAGCGTGAGTTTTCGCAAACGGTCGATACTGATAAAGGAGGCACGGCCCCTATACGCTTACGTCCGTTTGCGGATATTAATATCGGTAAGATCTTATTGGGGCCTTGTATTGGTGCGCGTTATCAATTCGATGGTAAGCAGGGGCAATATGTGCAGGTGTATGGAGCGTGGAGGCTTTAGAAGGTGGGAGGTGTAGGGCGTAGGGCTATAAACTCTTTGTTTGGAAGATTTTAAAACCTGTCCATCCGGCATCACGCCTCCGTTGGTCTTCAGACCAACGGACCTGCTCATACTTGAGTTATGTACGAACCTATCAATGAAACCTGACTCTTGCTTGTTGGTCAGGAGACCAACAAGGGCACTAATCGGGAGACCAACAAGGGCACTAACTTATGCCTCAAGCCCCATTACGTTTAAAAATGAAAAGCGACTCTTGGCCATAAACGTTCCGAACAGTTGTGGTTTTGGTATCTTCGCGAACCAGCAAAACGGGGTGTTGATACGATGCCTTTTAGTCGGCAGCTGCCCAAAGAAAAGATAAGTAGGCTTTATAATGATGTCGAAGTACAATAAGAAGCGTTAAACTCTTCCGGACCTCCGTTGACACTTCAGCAAGCTTCATATAATACTTCTCCCGCTTTTTGACTTTTGAATTTTGACTTTTAAATTTTCCTCCCCCCAGGGGTAACAATAGTTTCAAACAGTTGATCTACTCTAAAAGACCAACTTTTTAACACTAAAACAACCCCTATATGAAAAAGACATTAGCAGCCCTTTTCCTGGCCACCGTTCTTCTCGGCTTCAGTTCCTGCAAAAAGAATAACGACGACGACAATAACAATCGCCCCCGTACCGCCCGCGAGTTCATGGCCAAGCACGGACCGCAGTTGCAGACCGTGAGCTTTAATACGTCCGAACTGCCCAAGACCATCGTACTCCGCGGCGGCACCCGCATCACCATTCCCCAAAACGCCTTTACCCGCAGCGGTTCGCCCGTTACCGGCACTATTACTTTCAATGCTCTCGAGTTCTACAAACGCAGCGACCTGCTCTTTGGTGGCTCCAACACCAACCACATTTCCGGTGCTCCGTTGGAAACCCAAGGCTCTTTTTTCCTCGAAGCCACACAGAACGGTGTTGCACTCGACCGCCAATTGGCTCAACCACTCACCATTTCCGTGCCCGCAGAAAACAACGGAGATCTGACAGCCATTTGGGAAGGACAGATCGGTGGTGTGGGCGGCGCTCAACAACTGGGCTGGGCTCCCGCACGTATGCCCAACGGCGCTGTGGAAGTCCGCGCTTTCAACGAAGCCTTTACCTTCAATTTCGGTCAGCTCGGCTGGGTTAATTGTGATGTGTTTTATTCCAACCCAAGCCCCAAAACCACGGTTACCGTTGACGTCAACAACAACCCCGGCGCCCTCGCCAGCTTCCGTGGATATACCGGTGAAACATTTGTTTTTTATTGCCCTAACGACGCCAATGTGACCGCTCAGCTCTATACCCCCGATGGCCCCAACCGCGTAAAGAGCTACGACAACATGATGCCCATCGGCAGCCAGGGTAAGTTGCTGGTCTTTTCCATCAAAGACGGCAATTATTACCTCGCTTCAAAAGATATTACGATCACCGCGGATCTGCACGAGTCTGTTACGCTGGTGGAAAGTTCAGAGGCTGCCATACAATCTGCAATCGAAGCTTTGGACAATTACTAAAAACGGGTACGCAACCAACCATTAACCTTGTGCCTTTCAGCAGCCAAGAGCTGTCTCCTGCGGGAGGCAGCTCTTTTTTATGTAGGTTTGGAACGTCATGCGCATCCTGCTCATCATATCAGTTGTTTTTTGTTCAATAGTAACCGGTTGTCGCAACCACAAGGCCCCTCCGCAAAAAACAACACCCGTTCCGGACAGCACCCTCAGGCTTCAACTAAAAGCCATGATTGATACCACTTACGATTTCCCGGAAAAAGTGACCAATGATCCCGACGCATTCATGCAGCAGCTGCCTTCGCTACCCGTCAACCCGGAAAACCAGCGCTTCTATACTTTATTGCTGATCAACATGGGTTTTTGCCTGAAGGATGCAGGACAAGTGCTCGGCAGCATCCGCTATTTTGAAAAAGCGCTCGACGCACAGCAACAATATCATTCTCAAAACATCGATGTTTATAATTACATCACCAAACCATTGGGTAATCTTTATACACGCACCGGTGATTTTGCCAAAGCCATTTCCCTGCAGGAGATGAGCATCAGATTCGCACTCGCAGAAAAAGACCTTGCCATTCTTCCTTCTCTTTATAATAACCTCGCAATTACTTTTCAGCAGACAGGCGAATCCGATAGCGCTCTCCATGCCTGCAGGCAGGGACTGTCGCTTCAGCAAAAACCCGATGCCATTACCGGCTTACTTTATACCAATATCTCAAGGTCATACCGGGACCAACAACAAACCGATAGTGCCCGCTTTTATAATGCAAAGGCTTTATTCATCCTTCAAAAAGGAAACCCGACTGGTGATTCTGTGATCTGGGCATCTGCCGCATTGGAACTGAAAAGCCGCCTGGCCGCAGAAGCCGGTCATTACGACGCAGCAGAAACTTCCATCCAACAGGCGATCACTCAACTGGAACATCATTTCCCCGAAAGTAAACAGCGGGAAAAAGCAAAGCTCTACGAAGCCCGCGCCGCAGTAAGAAGACAAAATCATCGCTACGCCGATGCCGGAAAAGATTATCTGCATGTATTGCAACTTTTTGGTGTGCAGCAACGCAACCGACGCATTCCCGACAATACCGTCACAGATGCTTTACACGGACTCGCCGCCTGTTACCGCGCGCAGGGCAACACCGCTATCGCCGCCGATTGTTATGTACAGGCCGTGGAAAATGATTACCTCGTACAACAACTCATTGTCAGCAAGGAAAGCAATTATTACAACTCGCAACACGCGCGCAGCCTGCTATACGAGGCGCTGAATTTTTTGTGGGATGAATATGAAAACGCTTCCAATGACCAATCTTCGCTCGCGATGAAGATGCTCTGGATCACCGAACTTTCCAAAGGCCGCCAGCTATTACTCGAAATAGACCGTACGCGTCACTGGCAGCGAGATAGTACCGACAATCAACAAGTCGCTTTTGCAAGATTGCGCTATTTATATGAAGAAATCGCCCTGGAAAAAGACAGCACACAGCTCCGAAACCTCAAGGAACAGGTAAAAGACATCGCGCTGCAATTCCAGTTGAGCGAAAACTATTTTGACAAACAATTTTCCTCGCCCCAAATCGATCAATTTCAATCAGCATTGGAAAAATCATCCGCTAACAACGACCTCATCAGCTGGCTGGTTGCCGACAGCTCGCGGTTTTACTCCTTTATTTGCCACAAGGGAAAATTAACCGCTTTCCGCTCTGCCGATACCTCGATTATTAAACATCAATTGCCAGCATTTATTCAAACCTATTTCCGCCAGGGGCCAACGGCGTATGATAACGATCCTGCAGCCTATCGCGCAACAGCAGCAAGCATACTCAACTCCCTTATTCCGGATGTATCACAACTTTCTGCCGGCAACTGGATTATTTCACCCGATGCCTTATTGTATGGCCTGCCTGTAGATGCGCTCATCAGCGAAAATGATTTCATTGCTTCGAAAAAGAATTGCAGTTATACGTATACGTTTCTCCTGAATACATTGGATTATACCGATTCAAAGGACAAGGCAGGCATTACCCTCTTCAGCAAAACAAAACATACGCGCCCCCTCCCGGATCTGCCTTATGCCAGTGACGAACGGCGAAAGATCAGCAGGCTTTTCGTTACCAAAGTAAAAGAAAACGAACAGGCTACGGAAACCGCTTTCCTAGAAGCCATGAACACACCGGCGGTATTACACATTGCCACACATGCCGTTGCCGATAGCGGACAACAGCCCTATCTCGTGTTATCGCAACCGATCACGCTGGATAAATTGCAGTACACTACTACGCAATGTCCGCTCGTATTCCTTTCGGCCTGCCAGACGGCTTCGGGTAAAGTGGTTACTGCCGAAGGAATGGAAAGTCTCAACAAAGCTTTTTTAAGCAAAGGCGTAAAAGGTGTGGTAGCTGCGCAATGGCAGGTAGATGATGCCGTGATGCCACAATTGTCAGAGGCATTTTATCAAGAACTTTACCGCACACATAATCCCATTATGGCGCTGGCGCAGGCGAAACGGAAGTTCTTGCAGACCGCATCTCTTTCCCGGCAAAATCCCTGGTATTGGGCGCCGTTGAATTATACCGGCATTGAAACGTCCATCTTTATCCGCTCCCGGCAATCTGCAACGGGGTGGATCGTTACGGGTCTGTTGGCGGTACTGGTGCTTTCTTTATTTGTCGCTGAGCTCAAAAAATCATTATCCGCTTAAACAGCCTATGTTAGTTAGCGCCCCTTGTTGGTCTCCCGACCAACAAGGTTTCTTTGATAGTTAAGGTCAACTTCGTGCATAACTCAAGGACGAGCAGGTCCATTGGTCTGGAGACCAACGAGGGCGACCTTCTCCTCAACCGAATACATGCCCGAGGAAAAAAGGCAGCCCCTATCATCTCCTCGCATAAAAACTATAAGTTACTTCAAGACTAATGCTCGTTGGTCGGGAGATCAACGAGGGCGATCTTCTCCTCAACTGAAAATACATGCCCGAAGGAAAAAGGCAGCCCCTATTCGTCTCCTCGCATAAAAACTATAAGTTACCTCCAGACTAATGCTCGTTGGTCGGGAGATCAACGGGGGCGATCTTCTCCTCAACCGAAAATACATGCCCGAAGGAAAAAGGCAGCTCCAAAAGGCAGCCCCTGTTGGTCTCCTGACCAACAGGCCACCCGCAAGCCACGGACTCTTCGGTAAAATCAATGCAGCTCCTTATTGCTTGCGGCACCAACGGGGGGAAAGCAAATACCCCGCACAGGACGGGGTATTAATGCATGTTGCCACAGGGAATTATTCGTTAATAAGACAACACCTTGATCTCTGTTCTTCTGTTTTGCTGGTGCTGGTCTTCGTTACAATTTATGCCATTCACACATTCATTGAGCGGTTTTGTTTCACCGTAACCGCGTGCCGTCAGCCTGCTCTTCTCCACGCCTTTCGACACCAGGTAATTCACGGCCGCCTCTGCACGTCTGCGGGAAAGACTCATGTTATAAGTATCACTTCCGCGGCTGTCTGTGTGAGACGACAGTTCTATCCGCAAGGTTGGATTTTGTTTCATTATATTGACCACATTATCCAGCACCGTTGCTGCATCAGAGCGGATAAAGCTTTTATCCAGGTCATAAAGAATATTCTTCAGCACCCAGGTCGATCCTTGCTGCAGGTTACAAACGCCCAGCTTAAGACTCACATACAACGTTTTGGTGCGATCCAGTCCTTCGGTGGTCACTTGTTCTGTTTGTGAATATTTACCCGCCTGGTTGGCTACAATCGTGTAAGCCGTGGCAGGATCCAGTTGATAAATAAATTTTCCTTCAGCATCCGATACCTGGCTCATGTTGGTATGTGAACCGCTGTTGGTAAGTGTGGTATTGATGTTTTTCAGTTTCTGTTCGCTTGCGCATTCAACGGTTTCGCCGATAAGCGTAAAGCGCGGATCATCGTGGAAAACCTCTTTGTAAATAACGGCGCCGCTTTGTTTAAAGTCTGCCGGCGTAATGAGTACCGTTGTGGTGGCCACACCATTTTTTTCTCCATGTGCGGCGTAACTTCCTTCCATTGCTTCTTTCAGGCGATCGGCTTCGCCGTTGGCATTGGTCAGTGACGTAAAAGTGTTTCCTTCATAAGCTATATCAACACGCACTCCGCTCAACGCCAGGCCGGTCTGACGGTCTTTTACTACTACAAGAATATCCTTCTTCACTTCTTCTTTCTTTGGTGCAGGTACTGGTGTTTTGGCCACTTCTTGCGCTGCCTCAGGTAACGGCCGCGGTTTGGCAGGTGCCTGTTTTTTACCAAAAATGTATTTGACGCCGGCGGTGAGGTTCACGGCCTGTGTATAAGTGCGTGCGTATTCAGGTTTCTCTGCATAAAAAGCCAGCGGATCGTCAACAATGTCGTTTGCATTAAGCGGCTTCAGGGCAGGGCGATAGCTCACGTAATACTCACTGCTGTCTTTTGAAAAACGGCGACTGATCGTGCTCAGGTAATCACCTTGCAGGAAAACGGCCCAGTGATTGTTGAGTTTATAATTGAAGCGGAGTCCGCCCACACCTACCCAGGCTTTCGGATCATCTTTGGGATTGGCAGTACTAAAGATGTCGATCGAACCACTGATGAGCGGTGTTGTGTAGGTCATGGTTTGCGTATAATTGGGAAATTGTTGTAGCATAACACCGGCTTTGGCAAAAGCCTCGATCTCCAGCGAACCGATGGCGGTGCGGTAAACCGGGCCTAAAGTGAAAGCCATGTGCCGGAATGATTTCGGAGAGTTAAACGTGGTAGCAATATATCCATTGCCAAAGAAAACCGAATCGAATGCGGGCAACCCATGTTGCAGGTAACGTGCGTCGATACCGATGCCCCAATGATTGCCGCCGAAGTATTTATCGGCGAAAATTCCGGCCGTATAACCCATGCGGGCCTTTCCGATATCTCCTTTATAAGTGCCCAGCGGCTGACTGCCGCCACCGAAAACACCTACCTGCCACTGGCCGGGTTCTTTGGTTTTGGTTTGCGCGGTAACCATATAACTGATTAAGAGGCAAAGCGAACTGATGATTAGCGTTTTCATATACAAAGCGTTTGATGAGCAGATACATCACGCCGCAGCGCGATTTTTTCTTTATATCAAAGGGATAGAGATTTTGTTACCTCGTTAAACTGAAAGGCAGTTTTCACGCAAAGCAGCATAAGCAGCAAAGACGCCAAGTTAATGGCTGTTCTATTGACAATTCACCATTCACAATTCCCCTTCTTACCATACATCAACGCCGGCCGCCAACACGCATTGTAGCTTTGCTTTATCATTCAAAAACAAAGGAGTTAGATATGACTATCAAAACTGTTCAGCAGGTATTGGCTCCCCCAGATCCGCATATGGTGGGAGATGGCTTCCGGGTACACAACTTTTTCCCCGGAGGATACAACATGGGCAAAAAAAGAATGAGTCCTTTTTTCCTGCTCGATTATAATTCCCTGATTGATTTTGCTGCGCGTGAAACGCCGAGAGGTGTTGGCGTGCACCCACACCGTGGCTTTGAAACCGTAACCATCGCTTATCAGGGCAAAGTGGCACACCACGACAGCGCAGGACACAGCGGTGTGATCGGAGAGGGCGATGTGCAATGGATGACTGCCGGCTCCGGTATCCTGCACAAAGAATACCATGATGCAGAATACAGCCGCACCGGCGGACCTTTTCAAATGGTACAACTTTGGGTTAATCTTCCGCAAAAAGATAAAATGACCACACCTAAATACCAGGAGATCACCCGCGGTAAAATGGGTCAATACAGTTTACCCGGAGATCAGGGAACCGTTGAAGTTATTGCCGGTGCCTTCGAAGGCGTAAAAGGGCCTGCCCAGACGTTCACTCCAATGGAAATATACAACCTGCGGCTGAAAAAAGGCGCTGTGGTGAACCTTGATTTGCCCGCTCATTACAACACCGGCCTGCTTGTAGTAAAGGGCAGCGTCCGCATCAACAATACGCAAGAAGCTTTACTTGATCATTTTGCTTTGTTTGAAAACAATGGCAGCTCCTTCAGCGTAGAAGCATTGGAAGACTCTGTAATCCTTGTGTTGAGCGGGGAACCCATCGATGAACCGCTGTTTGCTTACGGACCTTTTCTGATGAATACTTATGAGGAAGTGCAACAGGCTTACAATGATTTCAATAAAGGAAAATTCGGTTATCTCGAATAAGCAAGAAAGGGCTGTCACTGACAGCCTTTTCTTTTATAATCAAAACACAGGGAGAACCCGCTGTTTGTTGCGTCCCCACTTATATTGATGCGTCCAGTACGCCAGCTTCATGGATAAAATACCGATACCGGCCCCGACCAGTACATCGCTTACATAGTGGCGGTTGTTCGCCATGCGCAGCACGCCAACAGATGAAGCAATTCCATATGCCGCATAAGGCATCCATGGCAACCGATCTTTGTATTCTTCCGATAAAAAAGTAGCTGCCGCAAATGCCTGCGCTGTATGTCCCGAAGGAAAGGAGTTATAGGTGGTGCCGTCCGGTCTCAGCGTGTGTGTTGTTTTTTTAAGAAAATTCACCGAGCCCAACATGATCAGTTCTCCCTTTGCCAGTATGATTGAACGGTTCAGCAAATCATTACGCGATGGTACACCAAATGCATCAAGTCCATAAGCCAGCGCAATCGGAGCATATTGCAGGTAATTATCAATTCGGGTATGAAAACCCGGAATGTTTTTGTTGCGGCTTTCGAGTACTTCATTTTTTACAGACTCCGTCGACTTTCCGTTGCTGAGAATACCGGCGGCGATCAGGCCCGCAGGCAGTTGCAGTTGACGGATAGAAAAATGGAGTGGTTGGTTAATACGGATACTGTCCTGCTGTGCAAAAGAGCACACGGAAAACGACAGGAGCAGCAAGGTGGTGAAGAAGGTTCGCATGTGGCTTATTTTATGCTAAACTGAACCCCGATTTTGTAGAAATTCTGAACATTTGACGCTCTCAGCGAATCTTATATTTTCCTTCACGTATTACCCAGGCGGCTGTCTGATAAAAAGCCATCGCTTCGCGCACAAGACTGTCAACCCGTGGCACTTCCTGCGCCTGGCTGCTTTTAAAATCAGGCCGGTATACCTGTACTTTTTTTACAGGAGATTGCACCACCAGTAAGCTATCGCGCAGAAATCCAAGCCCCTGGTAGGTGCTGATGAAGGCGCGGCGCTCTGCATTTTCGGGAAGATGAAAAATATCCTGCCCGAAGAAGCGGCTCTTGTAGTCAAAGTTCAGGAAACCGAGTATGCTGGGTGCTATATCAATCTGCGCCATCAGTTTATCGTCCACCGTGGGCGCTATATGACCAGGAGCATAAAAGATCAATGGAATATGATATCCTTTCGGGGGTAATGCAGATTTGCCCGCGCTCGAAGCACAGTGATCCGCTACAATCACGAATAAAGTATTTTTAAACCAGGGATGTGATGAGGCCCGGCGGATAAAATCACCGATTGCATAGTCGGTGTATTTCACCGCGCCATCGCGGCTGTGGGCAGTGGGAGGAATGTCGATCCTTCCTTCAGGATATGTATAGGGCCGGTGATTGGACACCGTCATCACATGACTGAAAAATGGTTTGCCGGCTGCGTTGTTCTGATCAAACGTACGAAGAGCAAGCGTGAAAAGATCTTCATCGGCTACTCCCCAGATATTGGCATAATGTATTTCATCACTGCGCAAGGCAGACCGGTCGATCACCTCATAATCGTTATGGCTGAAAAAATAATTCATGTTATCAAAATACCCGTAACCGCCATACAGGTATTGCGTAATGTACCCTTTGCTGCGGAAGATACTTCCCAGGGAAAACAGGTTTTCATTACCCGGACGTTTGACGATGCTTTGTCCAGGTGTCGGTGGCAGTGCAAGCGACAAGGATTCTAATCCACGTACAGTGCGCGTGCCGCTCGCATACATTCCCCTGAATAACATTCCTCTTGCCGCCAGCGAATCGAGCTCGGGAGTCAGTCCTTTATCGTTGCCGAACGATCCCATGAAGTCCGCACTCAGGCTTTCAACGCTGATCAATACAACATTCATTTTTTGTTCTGCTCCGGGGTATTGAATGGTGCGCTCCAGGCTCATCGGATCGGAAGACCAGGTGGTATAGGCTGTGGTGAGCTTATCACGTACCAATTTCACCGCCTCCTGGTCGGGCATGGTTTCATAATAACGATAAAAATCCAGTTCGTTTTGCTCGAAGGCTCTTACAAATTCATAAAAACCATTCGCGCCCAGCTCCTGCGTATAATTGTCTTTGGAAATATTCTTCCAACCCGGGTCACCCGCCATCACCGACAAAGCCGGTAGTCCAAAGAGAACAAGGGCTGCGATAATATGCGTGCGCCAGGTAGCCGGCATCGTAACCGAATCACGATAAGCCGAACGCAGCAGCCAGGTAATAGCTCCGGCAACCAACGCCGTGAAAGCAATCAGCCACCCTACTGGATAAGATTCGCGGATATTGCCGATCACCTCATGAGTATAAACAAGGTAATCAACGGCAATAAAGTTGTAACGCCCGGAAAACTCGGCCCAGAAAAACCATTCACTCACGGCATTGAACAATAAAAGAAACACGAAGATCATTAACCAGACCTGCAAGACCGTGGCACGCCAGCGAAGCCTGAATGCATGTCCTTTGTATAACAACAGCAGGAAGATCAGCAACCGGAGCAAGATATAACTGCCGAAAATAAGCGGCAGATGTTTATTGAACTCTTTTGGTATAAGCCGCGTAAAGAAAATTACGAACAGACCTGCAGCAAATAAAGCAATCATGACCCAGCGGCCATAGCGGCTGTAAATCCATTCGCTTGTAAAAGTAATATGCAGCGCAAGTGGAAGCGCTACAAAAAACACCGTGATGAGATCATAGCCGAATCCGGTAAGCAGCGCCGTAAAGAAGCTGCCCAGGGATGGCCGGATGTCGTTGTAAAAACTGAATAATAATATCAGCCTTGTGAGGGTGAACACGGACAAGGCAATAACAATCAGCCATGCAACAGGTGCATAGCGGTGGCGGTTCAGTATTACGTTCTTCAATTGAGAGTGTGTTAATCAACTGCAAAGCTGAATAACGATTTTGAAGAAATTCTGAATTCAGAACCAGATCGTAAATACATGAAAGTCTTGCGAATAGGAATAGTTTACTTCCCAGCCATAGCGGTTGCAGACCTGTTTTACAATGGCCAGTCCCAGTCCGCTGCCCGGACTTTCACGCGAAATGTTGCTGAATCGCTGAAACAACCCTTCTTCCTTCAACGGACCGCTGCCACTGTTGGAGATGCGCAACTGCCTCGCCGACAACTGCACTCTTATTTTGCCGCCGGTCGGGCTATGCCGGATGGCATTCAGTAAAAGATTGCTGACCATCGTTTCCACCAACGTTCTGTTCCCCGTAATCTGAATAGCATCATCGATGTCCTTTTCCCGTTCAATGCCTTTATTGGACAGGTGCTCATCCAGCATCAGCAGATTTTCATTTACGATGTTACTGAGATCAATCTGTTGCCGGTCGGCAAACTGGTTATTCTCGATGCGGGCGAGCAACAAAAGATTGCGGTTAATGCGTGATACACGTGACAACGCGCGCGTTGCCTGTTCGATGATGTCGGATTGTTCGTTTGTGAGCGTGCTGGATTGCAGCAGCAGGTCGAGCTTGGAGCGCATAATAGCCAGTGGCGTTTGTAATTCGTGTGACGCGTTTTCGGTAAACTCTTTTTGCAGACGGTAGGCTGTCATGTCCGCCTCAATAAGATGTTGCAATGCCTCGTTGAGCTCACTGAATTCTTTGATAGAGGTCTCCTCGAACTCAATATTTTGCTGACGGCTGAGGTTAAAGCCCTGTACTTTTTCCAACGTACGGTAAAACGGTTTCCACAACCGCACAGAAATCCGTTTATTTAAAATAATAAAACCACCGAGCAGGAGGAGGAAAAAGAAAACCGTGACAACGGTAATCGCGGCGATGGTTTCATCAGACTCTTCCACATTTGTTTCTACGATCAGCCGGTAAGGTTTGCCGTAAAGCGTAAAATAAGTAGATAAACCCCGGAAGCGATTAATATATCCGTCCGGATCATATTTATTGGGACGCAGAACCGTATAGATGGAGTCGGGGCGCATTTCCGCTTGCGACACCGGCTCGAGTGCGGTGCCGGGTTGTATGCGATCCCATAGTTCGATACTTTGCTTCAGTAATGTGTCGTTCAGGGAAAGAGTCGATAACTCGTTCTGTGTTTTTTTGCTTACGAGTTGATTATGCTCATCGAGCTGAAGGCGCCAGATATAATCAATGATAAAATAATAGGCCGGTATGCTGGTGGCCAGCACTACCAGTGAGTAAAGAATAAATGCGCGGAGAGGTTTATTAAGGAGCCTGGTCATGATTCCCACTTATAGCCGGAGCCATAGATTGTCTTAAGGTAGTTGGTTGCGCCGGCTTCTGCTAATTTTTTTTTGAGATTTTTGATATGTGCATATACAAAATCGTGACTGTCGAGCATATCGGCGATATCGCCGGAAAGATGTTCGGCCAGGGCAGTTTTGGAAACGACCCTGTTGCGGTTGGCCATAAAATAAAGCAGCAGGTCCAGTTCTTTACGGGTAAAATTTACTGGCTTATCATGGACATGCACCGTTTTTGCCAACAGGTTCACTTCAATTTCCTCCTGGCGCAGCACGTTGGTATTGTTGAATTGCTTGCGGCGGATAAGTGAATAAATTCTGGCGGCGAGTTCGGCCAGGTGAAAGGGTTTGCTGATATAATCATCGGCACCGATCTGTAATCCTTTTATTTTATCTTCCACAGCATCTTTTGCGGAGATGATGATCACACCTTCCTCACGTTTGCGGTGCTTTATTTCCTGTAAAATATCAAGGCCGTTTCCACCGGGCAGCATGAGGTCGAGCAGGATGCAATCGTACTCGAAAGCGTTGATTTTTTCGATGGCCTGCCGGAATGAGGTAGCCGTTTCGCAGAGATAACTTTCTCCCGACAAATAACCCGTGATGCTGGCGGCCAGTTCCGGTTCGTCTTCTATGATGAGCACTTTCACGTTACAAATCTAACAGACCAATTCTGAATATTTTCTGAATGCGCTATTTGGTTTCGGCACTTTCGCATTAACCGCTAGTTTTGTGCCCTAATTCTTATCGTATGGTTCTCGATCTTGCCACGCTCTCCACTGTTGAACGACAATACTACCTGCAGCACGTCATTGCACCGCGTCCGATCTGTTTTGCCTCGACCGTCAATGCTAAAGGCGAAGTGAACCTCAGTCCATTCAGTTTTTTTAATCTTTTCTCTTCGCAACCACCGGTGGTTATTTTCTCGCCTTCGCGGCGTGTGCGCGACAATACCATCAAACACACGCTGGAAAACCTCAAAGAAGTACCGGAGGTTGTCATTAATATGGTAACGGAAGACATGGTACAACAGACTTCGCTGGCCAGTTGTGAATACCCGGCCGGCGTTAACGAATTTATCAAAGCGGGGTTTACGCAGGAAGCGGGGAATGTAGTGAAACCGCCGATGGTGAAGGAAAGCCCCGTAAAGCTGGAGTGCAGGGTACTTGAAATAAAACCGCTCGGCACTGAGGGTGGTGCGGGCAATCTTGTTATCTGCGAAGTATTGCAACTGCATATCGCCGACGGCCTGCTCGATGAAAATAAAAAGATCGATCAGCGCAAACTGCCGCTAGTGGCGCGTCTCGGTGGCGATTGGTATTGCCGGGTAAACGAAAGCAATTTATTCATGGTGGAAAAGCCCAATACCCGGCTCGGCATCGGCATCGATCAGTTACCGCCCGGCATCCGCAACAGTAAAATACTTACGGGAAATGAATTAGGGCAACTGGCCAACGTGCACGAGCCGCCGGTAGTTGATGCTGCTTACCACGATGCACATCTTCAGCAGATCATTCAATATTACAGCCTGAATCCCGAGGACCTGGAAAAGGAACTGCACCTGCATGCCCGCACACTATTGCTGCAGGGAAAAGTGGCCGATGCGTGGCAGGTGCTGCTGGCGGGGGAGCCGTCCGCCTTCGGCGGAATGTGAAAATGTGGAAATGCAACAGCCATGCGCTGCCCTTCGAGAGCCTCAGGGACCAGCGCATGGCTGTTTATTCACTATTCACTTACTGACTTATTCACTCCCAAGGCTTCGGGGTGACGATTCACGCAAAACTCTTTTGAATTTTGACTTTTTACTTTTGATTTTTAAACTATTTCCCAAACACTTTCTTCAAAATATCCGAAGCCTGCCCCATTGGGTTGGCGCGGATCTTTGCTTCTTCCTGCGCCACCTGGTCAAACAATGCTGCCACGGCCCTGTCTACTACATAGCCAGTCAGGTCGGGGTTGATCTTTTTAAAAGTGGTAGGGAAATTATTGTACGAGGTAACGATATCCGTATAGTATTTGGTGGCATTCACTTTTTCGAGTGACGACTGCACCGAGGGACGGAACGCCGCGGTCAGTTGTGCTGTAGTTTTCGATTTAAAGAATTGTGTGATCGCATCTTTCTGGCCGGAAACCAGTTTCAGCGCGTCGGTAACCGTGATCTGCTTGATGGCATCGAGAAAAATGGGTTTTGCGTAAGCCACCGCATCTTCCGCACCGCGGTTGATAGCCAGAACGGCTTTATCGACCTGCGCACCCATGCCGGCAGCGCGAAGTGTCCTTTCTATTTTCTGGGCATCTTCCGGGAGGAACATTTTATACACGTTGCTGCCGAAAAAGCCGTCGGTCTTATTGAGGTTGAGTACGGCATTGAGCACTCCCTGGGAAAGGGCTTCTTTAACACCCTGGCCGGCTTCGGCCTCGGTCACATTACCTGAAGAGCCTTTTTTAAACACCTGCGGAATTTTAATCTGTGCAGAACTATAAACGGGTGCCCCAAGGGTAGCCAGGACAAAAGCGAAAAGGTAAGTTTTCTTCATACATTCATTTGTTTTACAATGAGAGAGGGCCGTGCAGCCTATTTGACGATCAAACAGACCAATTCGTGTGCAGCGGTCCCATTTTTTTGTGTGTCTTTACCTTGCCTTAACATAAAGACGTAATTTTTCTACTGAATTTAACCATTATGAGATCAATTCTGCTGTTGCTGACATTCCTGACAACCTTTACGGCCCAGGCTGCGCTTACCCCTTCTGCCGACACCACCCGCCCGCGCGAAGCCCGTCCGATGCCCTCCCAGTCACAGATTGAAGACCAGGTGCACCGGCTCAAAACCAACGCTATTGTATTGGGAATAGCTGGTGCTGCGGCCGTTACAACCGGCATCATTCTCATCGACAACTCCAACAATAAATGGGACAAGCCTAATATGAACATAATCGGTGGCGTGATCCTGCTGATAGCGGGTACCGCCCTGACACTCACCAGTATTCCGCTTTTTGCGGTAGCAGCGCATAAAAAAAGAAAATACCTGCGTGGCGATGTAGCCTTCGGTTCGGAGAAAGTGGACGACATACACATGCCAAAAATGAGCATCCCCACGATCGGGTTCAGGATACGCTTCTGACACGGCTTTGCAGTTCTGCGCCGTAAGGAGTACCTTTGCCCTCTCAAAAAATCAAGACGAACCCATGAGTGTACAGCACTTGTCAGAGCAGGAACAGGTACGGCGCGAAAAGCTCGCGAAGCTGCAGGCGGCCGGTATCGACCCCTATCCCGCTCCTTTATATCCCGTTTCCAACTATTCTGTTGATATCCGTGAAGGATACACGGAAGAAAATAAGGACGCGTTTGCCAATGTATGTGTGGCCGGACGCGTCATGAGCATCAATGACAAGGGAAAGGTATTTTTCGTAAAAATCCAGGACAGCAAAGGCATTCTGCAATTGTATATCCGCCGCGACGACCTGTATCCCGGTGAAGACAAAAGCGAATGGGATGTATTGGTAAAACACGGCCTCGACCTCGGTGATATCATCGGCGTTACCGGTTTTGTGTTCACCACACGCACCGGCGAAATATCCGTACATGCGCAAACACTCACGCTGCTGGCCAAATCCCTGAAGCCGCTGCCCGTAGTGAAGCGCGATGAAGAAGGAAATGTATTCGACGAAGTAACAGACCCCGAATTCCGTTACCGTCAGCGCTATGCCGATCTCATCATCAATCCCAACGTAAAGGAAACCTTCCTGAAACGCACCAAACTGATCAACTCCATCCGCCAGTTCCTCAACGACCGCGGCGGGCTGGAAGTAGATACACCCGTATTGCAGAGCATTCCCGGTGGGGCACTGGCACGTCCTTTCATTACGCACCATAATGCATTGGATGTTCCCTTTTACCTGCGTATTGCTAACGAACTTTACCTGAAACGCCTGATCGTAGGTGGATTTGACTGGGTATATGAATTCAGCCGCAACTTCCGCAATGAAGGCATGGACCGCACACACAATCCCGAGTTTACCATTCTTGAATTTTATGTAGCGTATAAAGACTATTTGTGGATGATGGAAACCACCGAGCAACTGCTGGAAAAAGCTGCGCTCGATGTATGTGGCAGTACCGATCTGCAGGTAGGCGACAAAACTGTTTCATTCAAGGCGCCCTTCAAACGCATCAGTATCTACGACGCTATCAAAGAACATACAGGCTATGATGTGAGTGAAATGGATGAAAATGGTCTGCGTGAAGTATGCGCGGCCTTGCATCTTCCCGTCGATAAATCAATGGGCAAGGGCAAACTGATTGACGTGATCTTTGGTGAAAAATGTGAAGATCATTATGTGCAGCCAACCTTCATCATCGACTACCCGGTTGAAATGAGTCCGCTGACCAAGAAACATCGCAGCAAAGCCGGACTGGTAGAACGTTTTGAATTAATCGTAAACGGTAAGGAAATTGCTAACGCTTATAGTGAATTGAATGATCCGGTAGACCAGCGCGAGCGTTTTGAAGACCAGGTAAAACTAATGGAGCGTGGCGATGATGAAGCCATGTTCATCGATTACGATTTCCTGCGTGCATTGGAATACGGTATGCCGCCGACCTCAGGTATTGGTTTCGGCGTCGACCGGCTTTGTATGTTGCTGACCAATCAGCCATCGATTCAGGATGTACTGTTCTTCCCGCAAATGCGGCCGGAGAAAACAGATGAAGTGCCCGGAGAAGCGTGACATTACAATAAGTCAATAAGTGAATAGGTGAATATAAAAGCTCCCATAAGGGAGCTTTTCGTTTTAATCGCAGTCTATTGATTATTCAAGCCCTTTGATTCACTCATTGACCTATTCACTCATTGACTTATTGCTAAAAGAAATCCCCCGCAGTTGCGGGGGATTTCTTTTACGGAGCCGTTTCTTCCACAGCATCCAGTCTGTTATCTTTTACAAATTTGTCGCGGTGAGCCTGGAATTGTTCCATCAGTTCTGTTATCGCTTCAATACCGTCGTCCACACTTCCGTGTACATCCGGCAATGATTTATCCAGTAATCCAACACCCAGGTTAATGTTTTCTGCTTCAATCTGGGCTACTTTTTTGAGGACAGCGGTCTGACTGTTTTTAACGTCTTCCAGTTCACGTAATATCTTGTCCATCATTTCGAGCTTCTGCATTTTATCCATAACCATTGATTTTAGGTTAATGGTACAAACACCGTGCAGAAGGGTAGGATATTGTGTTAAAACTACCTATCCTCATAGCTATTAGAGATATACCTATTAAAAAATGTGTAAATGTGAAAGTGTGGAAATGTGTAAATGAGCCGTCAATTACACCACATCTACACATCTGCCGCAAAGCGGCGGCACATTTTCACATTCGCCAGATGATTCAATCGAGGAAAAGGTCCTTGTACAGCTTCGCTCCCGGTACAACCGAATATTTATCCAGGTCGGTAATGCCTTCTTCTTTCAATACATCTTCATCAATAAATGCGTTGCCGGTGCATTCTCCGGCGCTGCGGTTGAAAATGGCATAAGCCGCGTCGGAAAGGATATCAGGCTTGCGGCTCATTTTTACCAGGGTATCGCCACCCAGCAAATTACGAACGGCGGCTGTGTCGATTGTGGTCATGGGCCACAAGGCGTTGGAAGCAATACCGTATTTTTTGAATTCAGCGGCCCAGCCCAATGCCATCAATGTCATGTTATATTTTGCAAGGGTATAGGCGATATGACCGGCCAGCCATTTCGGTTTTATGTTAACGGGCGGAGATAAGGTAAGTATATGCGGGTTGTTTCCATTTTTCAGGTAAGGAAGGCAGGCCTGCGTTACAAAGAATGTTCCGCGCACGTTGATATCATGCATCAGATCAAACGCCTTTGGTTCCGTTTTTTCTGTAGGCGTAAGGGAAATAGCCGACGCGTTATTGATCAGAATGTCTATACCGCCGAAATGTTCTGCTCCTTTGGTCACGGCTTCGTGAATCTGGTCTTCAAAACGGATATCGCATTTTACGGCAAACGCTTCTCCACCTGCAGCTTTGATTTCTTCGGCTGCGGAAAAAATAGTGCCCCCGAGCTTAGGATTTTCTTCCGTTGACTTGGCGGCGATGATGATGCGCGCACCATCCGCTGCAAACCGCAGCGCCATTGCCTTACCAATACCTCTGCTGGCGCCAGTAATAAAAATAGTCTTCCCTTTCAATGACATAGCAATTAAACTTTTAGTTGATAATCGTATTTTATGATAATGCGTTGCCTGGTATCACGCGTATTTCTACTAGCCCGCCGGTAAATTCAGCAAGCCTTTTTTTCCTTAATAACCCTCTGGCGGCTGTTGGAGCGGAGGCTTAGCTTTGTCCGCGGTTGATTGATCATGGAACTGTGACCCTTGTTCCGATGACAGCCGTTGCATCCAATTATCCTGTAAAAAAGACCGCACAAAATCCATGACAGTGAATTTTTTTGCATCCCCGTTTGAATCCATATACCCTTGTGAACCTTTGAGGAAACCGTCCAACAGAAGAAATTTCTGGTTTGCCCCTCAAAAACATCCCGGTTCCGTTTATGCGGAGCCGGTTTTATTTTATCAATACTCCGGCAGCACCGGTTTGGTTTGCACGATCTGATCGATGCGTTCTTTCACATCGGGTGTCAGTTTTTCTTTCGCCACCAATGCGCCGAGGTTTTGGAGCAACTGCTCTTTGCGCGATGCACCAAGAATAGCGGTGGTTACATTTTCATTGCTGATGCACCAGGCGATGCTTAATTCGGCCAATGAAAGACCTAGCTCTTTTGCCAACACCGCAAGCTGTTTTACTTTCTCAATGGTGCCGTCTTTGATCCAGCGGTCTTTCAGCCAGTCGAATCCTTCCAATGCAAAGCGGCTGCCTTCGGGTATGCCATCGTTATATTTTCCACTCAGCAACCCGGATGCCAGCGGGCTCCAGATAGTCGTTCCCATACCAACAGTATTGAAGATCATCAGGAACTCGTTTTCCAGTTTTTGTCTTTCAAAAAGATTGTATTGCGGCTGCTCTACCGCGGGTCCGATCAAGCCGTATTGCTGTGCCACGCGATGCGCTTCCATGATTTCTACCCCGCTCCATTCCGATGTACCCCAGTAGAGCACTTTTCCCTGCTGAATGAGCTGGTGCATGGTCCACACCACTTCTTCGATCGGTACCTTTTTATCGGGACGATGGCAGAAATAGAGATCGAGATAGTCGAGTTGTAAACGCTGCAGTGCTTCGTTGCAGGCTTCGGTCAGGTGCTTGCGGCTGAGACCTGTCTGGTTGGGTTTGTTGCCGGTACCGCGCCATCCCCAGAATGCTTTGCTGCTGACAACATAAGAACTGCGGTCCCAGTTTTTTTTCTTCAGTATCCGACCCATCATTTCTTCGCTTTGTCCCAATGCATATACTTCGGCATTGTCGAAGAAGTTGACGCCATGATCATAAGCGATGCCCATCAGTTCATCGGCAATCGTATCATCAATCTGTTTATGAAAACTTACCCAGCTACCGAAAGAAAGTAAACTCAACTGCAGGCCCGTGCGGCCCATGTATCTGTATTCCATACTATTTAAGAAATGTGTCTGCTAAAGTTAGGATTCTTTGCGCGTAGAAGACAAGCTCTTTTAGCCGTACAGGTTTACTGTGGAAGAACAGATCCCTCCTCGTTATTCTTGAGATCGGCGATGGGGTATTTGAATGTAACGGTGGAAAAATCCTGGGTGGCTTCAATGCCTTTTGTGCCCATGATGTCGCGGCCGGGCGCTTTGTATACAGCCGTAGTATCGGAGTAAAATAATTTGCGGTTCTGGTCCCACCACAGGTCGTGGCACCAAAGGGAATCACCTTTAACGCTGGTCACCAATACGCTGTCGCGGAGGTAGACCTTTGCAAGATTTTCGTAGTAGATGCCGTATTTGCTGTCTACTTTACTTTCGAGGCGTGCGCTATCGTCGAAAAAATCGACGTGTAAGGAGTTGGGAAATTCAACTGAGATGGTATCGCCCTGGCCTGATTTGCCATTCTGCCAGCGGAGCATCAGTGGTGCGGTGAGTTTTGCTTTCAACCGGCCGTCCTGGCTCAGGAAGCTTTGCATATCGTGCGCTTCTTCGGGTATAGCACGTTTTTTCGTCCACACATCCATTTCGCTCTGGCTGTTTCCGCAGGAAATCAGGCTCCAGCAGGCAGCGATAAAGCTGCCGGCAAGCATGATCCGGCGGAATGAGCGTAGAGGATAATTCAAAATTTAAAAGTCAAAAGTGTGAATAAGTCAATCAGTGAATGAGTGAATAATTCCAAGCCTATTCACTTATTGACTTATTGACCTATTGCTAATAAACTTAATCGTAACGACGCTTGATAAACCAAAGATCGCTCAGCGACAAACCTACTGACAAGCGGAAAAGATTCTCGCGGAGCAGGTTGTCGTTGTTACCACGTTTGATGTATTCGAATCCGAGGTTGATCAGCGTGTACTGATTACGGGCCTGGCTGTTGCGGGGCTGTACGAGTGGCAGACCGATGCCGGCCGTGATGCCATACATCGGAAGTTTTTCCCGTACATGAATATAATCGGGGCCAATGAAGAAACCGGCGCGGTAAGCTACGTTGCTCCAGTAACTGTTAGGGTTTGGAGCGGGGCGCAGTTCACCACCCAATCGCAGTTCCCAGCGATTGCGAACGGAATCAACTTTACCGTAGTAACGGTAATTGTCCCACTTGGTCTGGCTGAAGTCCACACCAAGCGACCAGCCTCCTTCTCTTTTTTCACCGTCGTATTTGGGCAGCTTCTGCAGCATAAAGCCGACAGTAAGGGAAGAAGGGTAAATGATATCCCCTTTAATATTGCGGTCTTCGTATACGCTGTCGAGGCGTGTATAACCAGCCGCTTCATCATAATAATATGTTTCGCGGATGCGGTCTTCGGTTGCTTTCAGTTTCTGTTGCCAGTTACCATAAGCGCCGATCGTTGCAGAGAGGCGGCTGTCGATATTGATCACATACTGCAGACCTGCATTGAAGAAAATATTTCCGTAAGAAGCTTTTGTCTGCCAGTTGCCTGCATTATAAGCTACGGTATCGTTGATAAAGGCGCGGCGTGTGGCGTAGTCTTTTTTGCCAAAGAGGTAGCCCGCGGTTACACCGATGCTGAGCCACTGATTCTTGGCTGTCTTGAAACGCATACCTGTACCGATGTTCGGCATATAGGCACCGCCATCACCTTCGCTCAGGGTTTGTGCAGAGTCGATGTTGGTTCCGCTGATAGGATCGGTCAGGCGCTCCCGCTTGATCATGTTGTAACTGATGCGGTTTACCGGGCGGATACCAAAGGAAAGCCCCCAGTTGGAACGCAGCGGCACACCGATCTGTACGTGTGAGAACAGCAGGTTGCTGGCCGTAAACTTTCCGAGAGGGCTGTTGTTATTGGGCTCGCGCAAGGTGCGACTCTCATAATTGATGCCTACATCAAGAATGGCGCGGCCGGAACCCAGTTTCGGAGAACGCGCTTCTTTAAATGACTGAAACCAGCTATAAGAAGCCGGGTTGGCGTAATTGATCGTAAAAGGATCTGTAAATCCGGCGCTTACACCCCCCATACTGCGGTTGGCAATATTGACGGAGGGAACCTGATCGCCGAGACCATATCGCGAATAGGGAGAATTATCCTGTGCAGCAGCAGGGAGGAATGAAACAGTCAGCATGGTCAGTGCCGTTATCTTGATAACTCCTAATGTATTGATTCTCTTAGGGGTTATTAACTTCGCTAATCGCATAAAGGCCTTTAAAGATTAAATCGGGGTCTGCAAATATCTTGTTTTTCAGGTGCGGAGCCAAATGTACCATATCACCCCCGGTTAAGACCACGTTAAAGTTGTCGAATTTGCTGCGGTACTCGTCGATAAATCCATCCATTTCATAGACCATTCCCAGCACAACCCCCGAAAGGATATTGGTGCGGGTATCATAGCCGATCAATGGCACGTTGCTGTCGGCTTCCACCACGGGCAGCCTGGCCGTGTAATAGTTCAGCGATTTGAGGCGCATTTCCAACCCCGGCGAAATGCCGCCACCGACCAGCTCCCTGAACTTATTGATAAAGTTGTAGGTAATACAGGTGCCCAGCGCAATCACCAGGTTGTGTTGTTTGGGATAAAAACGCACCGTTCCGGCTGTCAGCGCCAGGCGGTCAGCGCCGATGGTTTCGGGTTTGCCAACCGGCGTGCTGAAATCCAGTTTGGTCAGATGGTTTAACCGGTGAAATTTTGACCGGCCTGCCAGCAGGGTTTCCATTTCCGGATTATGCTCGATCACTGAAGAAAGAATGGTTTTGGACGGCCGGTATTCATCCAGCAAGGCATTGATCACACCTGAACTGTCGTCCGGCAATACCAGCACCTTATCAATTTCTGCATCGCGGAATACCGCTACTTTTCTGCGGGTGTTGCCGAAATCAAAACAAAGTGTTGTGGACATACGTGCAAGATAGGGAGATGAGCCTGATTAATTACAAACTCGTTATTCTTCCCATTTCAGACCGGGAAGTGACTTGAAATGGCCATTTAAACGAATTTTTTCCTTCAATTGCTCCATTCCGGCCACTGTTGGCAATACTTTTTCCAGGAAGCGTTTCAGGTATTCCTGTCGCTGGCGTTCATCAAAAAGACAAAGCAACTCATACTCCTCCTGCAGCGACATGCCCACATGATGCGCTATCGCGTAAGCATCCGGTTCGCGGCCGGGAATACGCATGTCTTTCTTCACCTGCAGCAGTTCGTGCAGCTCGTGGATAGATTGCATCAGCTGATCCAGCACGCCGGGCACCATCCGCGTGTTGTTTGGCGGATAATTCACAATCGCACCGCTGTAAAGTTTGTCGGGAATGTCGCGGATCACCTCAAGTACGCGAAAGACCTCCTGGCCCTGCGTACGGATATCCATTTCTCCGTCAGGGTATATTTTACTTATTTCAAGCACTTTTACAGCAGTGCCGTGGTCCTGCAGTTTATTATCAATCACGGTGGGAATACCGAACGATTTTCCACTGTCATGGCATTCTTTGATCAGTTGCTTATAACGCGGTTCAAAAATATGCAGATTCAAATGTTCGCCCGGATATACGACCAGTCCCAACGGAAACACAGGGATAAAATTTGTCATGCTGTAAAGTTAATCGGATGAGGTTTTATCTGCCCCAATTCCATGCCGTTTGATTAATGATTGCTAATGAATACGCCTATTTTTGCCGAAACATACTTTGTTTTATGGCGGCAACTTTTCTGCAAGGCATACGCGCCGGTGATATCCGGCAACTGGCCAGAGCTATCTCGCTCGTGGAAAACGAAGCGCCCGGTTACGAAGAACTCCTGCTGTCGTTGCCCGCCGATTCTCCCACAAAAGTCATTGGCCTTACCGGTCCTCCGGGTGCGGGTAAAAGTTCGTTGACAGATGCGCTGGTAGGCGAAATGATCAGTCGAAAAAAACGGGTGGCCGTGCTTTGCGTGGATCCGTCTTCGCCCTTCAACCTGGGTGCGGTGCTCGGCGACCGCATACGCATGAATCAATGGTACACCCATCCGGATGTCTATATCCGTTCGCTCGCCACGCGTGGCGCCATGGGCGGCCTCAATCCGAAGATCATCGAGATCACGGATGTGCTCAAAGCAGCAGCATACGATTATATCATTATAGAAACGGTGGGCGTAGGCCAGAGCGAAATTGAAATTGCCGGACTCGCGGATGTGACCATAGTGGTTGTAGTACCCGAAGCCGGCGATGAAATACAAACGATGAAAGCCGGACTGATGGAAATTGCGCAGATTTTTGCGGTCAACAAAAGCGACAGACCCGGAGCAGATGCTTTTGTCAAAAACCTGCGACTGATGCTGGCCCCCGCATTTTCCCGGACGCAAATAGAAATTCCGGTAATAAAGACCGTAGCGGCCGGGGCTTCGAGCCCTTCGAGAGCCTCAGGGACCTCAGGGACCTCAGGGGCCGAAGGAGCCTCAGCCACCGGCCATTCGGCCCCTGAGGCTCTCGAAGGGCCCGAAGCCGAAGCCAACGGTATAGCAAAACTCTGGAACGCCATCGACCATTACCTCTCGCTTCAGTTGCCCAACGAAAGAAAAAACTGGCTGCTGGCCGAAAAGGCCTACCATCTTATACAAGCCTCACGGATGAAGGATATTTCCATCACCGATCTGCAGAAAAAAATTGCCGCAGAAACCTACGGCTCGCAGAATCTTTATCAACTTATCCAGCCCTTCGTGAACAAGGGTCAATAATGAAAACAAGCCCCTTATCTTTATTGTATGGCAGCAACGAAGGAATATGATTACCTGATCGTAGGCAGCGGTCTTTACGGGGCTACTTTTGCTTATTTTGCCCGCAAAGCCGGAAAGAAATGCCTGGTGATCGACAAGCGGGACCACAGCGGTGGCAATATTTTCTGCCGCAATGAAGATGGCATCAACGTGCATGCTTACGGCGCGCATATTTTTCATACCAACGATACCGGCATCTGGAACTTCGTAAACCGCTTTGCCGCATTCAACCGCTATACCAACAGCCCCGTTGCACTCAGCAAAGGCAAACTGTACAACCTGCCTTTCAACATGAACACTTTTCACCAACTGTGGGGAGTGGTAACGCCGGAAGAAGCAAAAAAAAAGATCGAAGAACAAACAGCACCTTACGCCGGAAAAGAACCTGCCAATCTCGAAGAACAAGCCCTGCGCCTCGTGGGTCCCGACGTTTACAACGCGCTGATACGCGAATACACCGAAAAACAGTGGGGCAAATCTGCACGTGAATTACCGGCTTTTATCATTCGCCGGCTGCCTTTGCGTTTTACCTACGACAATAATTATTTTACAGACAAATACCAGGGCATCCCCGCCGGAGGTTACAATAAAATAACAGAAGGTCTGCTTGAAGGAATGGAAGTGCGCCTGCAACAGGATTTCCTGGCAGACCGCGATTATTTTAAATCATTGGCCGACACAGTGGTGTATACCGGCCAGCTCGATGCTTACTTCGATTTCCGGGAAGGGCGGCTCGAATACCGTAGCCTGCGTTTTGAACACAAGCGGTTGCAAACAGATAATTTCCAGGGAAATGCGGTAGTGAACTACAGTGATGCTGCGGTGCCTTACACCAGGATCATCGAGCATAAACATTTCGAATTCGGCACCCAGCCTCACACCGTGATCACCTATGAATATCCGGAAACCTGGACGCCCGGCAAGGAATGTTATTACCCGGTAAACGACGATACAAACATGGCTTTATTCCGCACCTACGACCAACTGGCACAGGCGGAAGAGAAAGTATTGTTTGGAGGAAGACTGGCCGAGTACAGATATTATGATATGCATCAAGTTATTGGCTCGGCAATGACCGCTGCAGGACGTATATTTGGAAAAGATATACTAGACCGTCACTGAGAATATGCACATAATTACCGTTGTTATTACCTACAACCGACTTGGGTTGTTGAAGGAATGTATTGCCGCAATCCGCGCGCAAACACGCCGTTCCGACGAAATATTAATTATTAATAACAGTTCCACCGATGGCACGGAAGACTGGCTGGCTACGCAGCCCGATCTCCGCGTGATCACACAGCCCAACAGAGGCGGCGCCTGGGGTTTTCATGAAGGCCTCCGCCATGCCTATCATCTCAACAGCGACTGGACCTGGATCATGGACGACGATTCGATTCCCGAACCTTCGGCTTTGCAAAAATTGCTCGATGCCGTGGCCGTGGCAAAGGAGGCGGGCGATGAATTCGGCTTTTTCGGAAGCCAGGTTTTGTTCACCGACCGCACGCCGCACCTCATGAACAAACAGGTTATACTCCAGGACTTCAGGGGAAAAAAAGATAAAACGTTTTACGCACAGCACCAGATCGTTCCCGTTGAATTCAATTCTTTCGTCTCATTACTGGTGAGCCGCAAAGCGGTGTGTGCTGCGGGGCTTCCCATCAAAGAGTTTTTTATATGGGGGGATGATTATGAATATACACGCCGCATCCGCAAGCATGGACTCAGCGGCGCGCTGGTAACCGACAGCATTGTGATCCACAAAACACCGGTCAACTATGCCAGCGATATCTTCACGGACGGTGCCAATAATTTATGGAAATACAAACACGGACTCCGGAATGACCTGTATATCCGCCGGATGTTCAAAGGCGAGGGCAGCTACTGGCGCAACCTGCTTAAGCGGGTCTTTACCTGGCCGTTTTCGCTGTTAATGAAGCGGAAAGATCACCGCATGGCTTTTATCCGCACACTCATCAGCTCCTCATTAGCATCCGTTACCTTCCGGCCTCCCATAGATTTTGCCGACGATCTTCCCTTAACAGACACAAAAGCTTCCTGAGGTTTGTTATTTTGCAGCCATGCCAATGAATTCGATCCTGATATCAACTTATAACTGGCCGCAGGCATTGGACCTTTGCCTGAAAAGTGTCTTGCGTCAATCGGTTCTTCCTGACGAAATCGTTATTGCCGATGATGGCTCCCGCGGCGAGACAGGCGACCTGGTCGACCGCTTTATGGCGGCATCACCGGTGCCCGTAAAACACGTCTGGCAACCCGACGAAGGATTTCAGCTCTCGCGCATCCGCAACAAAGGCATTGCAGCCGCCTCCGGCGAATATGTGATCCAGATCGATGGCGACCTCATCCTGCATCGTCATTTTGTAAAAGATCATCTGAATTTCGCCCATAAAGGACATTTTACCACCGGAAGCCGTGTGCTGCTTTCTCCACAAACAACCGAAGCCTTGTTTAAAGCAAACTGCATCGATGTAAAAAAGCATTCGGTAGACGACCGCAACTTTTTAAACGGCATTCATCTTCCTTTCGCCTCCGTTCACAAACTCATATCCCGCCGCTACAAGAACAAAGGCAAACATCAATACTATGTAAAGGGGTGTAATATGGCCTTCTGGAAACAGGATCTGCTGAAGGTGAACGGGTACAACGAAGCTTTTCTGGGTTGGGGAAGAGAAGACAGTGAAATTGCCATCCGCCTGATCAATGCCGGCATCCGCAAACAATTCCTCAAATTTGGCGGCATCAGTTATCATTTATACCACAAGGAGGCCTCACGCGAACTCGAAGAGCGCAACATCCGCATGATGCAGGACGCCGTGGATAATAAAATCATCTGGGCGGAGAAGGGAATTGCGGATCACGCCTGATTTGAGAATTTGATGATTTGAAAATTTGAGACGGGCAATAAATTTTCAAGCTACCCGGTTCCGGGGTCATTTATGCACTGGCTCTTTCTGATTTCCACCACCGGTAAGCCAATACACTGATAATAGCCAATGGCATAAAAGCAAGGTAGAGAATGCCTGTATTCATTCCGGTAGCGGGGCGTTCGCCCATTTGTTCTGCAGTACGCGTACACACAGAACACTGAGCCAGGCTGCTCAACGATGCGCCCAATAACAAAAACAGGGAAAATAGACAGATCAGGAGCCTCTTTTTCATGATCACGGTGGGATTTGTGCAAAGGTAGCCATTTCTCCTATTCAAACTGGCCCCAAAGCCTGTCGAACGGCAGTCCCGAGGCCGGCACTTCGGCTCTCGAAGGGTGGTCCCGGAGGCCGACACTTCGGCCTCTCGAAGGGTGGTCCCTGAGCCTGTCGAAGGGTTACTTAAAATCAATCGGCAGCCTTGCCACTACCTCGTCCCAGGCGATCACCAGGTTGGCGCCACCGTCTTTTTTCTCAAATACCATGGTGAAATACTCTACCATCGGGTTGTGGTGCACCACCGGGATATCAAACTTGTAAACGTCGAGTTGGCGGTCCTGCTCCAGCCCCCACGAGTCGAGGTTGCTGTTGAGCACGATCGTCCAGGTATTTTCGTGCGGGAGACAATAAATAATATAGCGTCCGGCTTTTACACGCGTGCCCTGAATATTTACCGGATGAAAGAAATCGATCTCTGTGGCCTCGTTGGCCCCCAGACGCCAGGGTTCATTGTATTTTACCACATCATGAAAAAGGCGCCGGCCGTTGAGATGCGGACGGCTATAGATCACCCGCATATCCGCACTGATATTCGTGTCTGATGCAATTTTCAGAATCGGATAGTCTTTCGGATAATAACTCATATCCATCGGCGAAATATCCACCGGCGCATAGCTGTTAACCGCTCCCGCTGTAGTATCGCGGATATGAGGTGGCAACGGACGTGAACGCGCAGAATCCTCCTGCGCTTTCTTCGCAGAGGGTCGCTGGTTGCAGGACAGGATCATTGCCAGTGCCAGTGACAGACAGGAAATGCACAATACTTTCTTCATGCAGGATCGGTTATTAAAGCGTGATCGGCAGTGCAGCCTGAACATTGTCCCAGGCAACTACCAGGTTGAATCCGGTTGCAGTTTTTTCAAACGTCATACTCACCAGTTCTTCTGTATTCGTAACCGTTCTGGCAGGCACCTGCATGCGCACTACATCTTTTTTCTCGTCATATTTAAAAGCGCCCCAGCAATCGGTATCCTTATTGATGATAAAGTTCCACTGATTTTCTTCCACAATGGCATAAAGTGTATAACGTCCCTTGGGAACAATCTTACCATTGATTTTAACATTGCGGTAGAATTCAATCTCCGTTGCTTCATTGGCTCCGAGACGCCATACTTTTCCATATTCCACCAGCCCTCCATAAACTTTGCGGCCGGATTTCGAGGGACGGCTGTATACAACACGGGCAACAGGCGATTCGGTTACCTTTCCCTGGATCTTCAGCATCGGATAATCTACCGGGTAGTAACTGATATCGAGCGGAGACTTATCGGCCGGCGGCATGGCTGTTTGGGCAGCAGCTGTTAACACAGCACCTGCCATTACGAAAGAAAGGATCAGTTGTTTTATCATACGAATTGCAAAAATAACAAAGCAAAGTACCGTGTACTTACCATTTATGGATTTTCTTTTTCACTTAATTTATGGTATTGCGCTTCCGCAAAGGCTTTCAGCTCCGGCCAGAACTTTCCGTAACATTCCCGCAGGTAGTCGTAGTTATCCAGCATCAACTGCACGGCGGGCAGGCTTTCCGACAGGTAAGCCGCCCTTCTTACCAGCCCTTCGAAACTATTGAAAATTCCCTGGCGTCTGCGGTAATCATATAACCAGTTCTGCCGCTTCATATAAGGAAACATACCCGCAAACTTCGCCGGAAACCAGGTGGTATTTTCTTCGGTCAGCCGGTAAACCTGCTGAGAAAAAGCCAGCAGCGACGCATCCGTAAACTCATTTTCATCATTGGCCAGGAAATGATCAAAGGCCACATCTATAAAGGCACCGCTATATAAACGGTAAAGTGGCCGGAAAATTTCCTTCGCCTCGTGCACGCGCGGATGATCGTCGGTAAAGCTGTCAATCATGCGATGGAGCAGAATGCCCCTTCGTATGCCTGGAGGAAAATCATACTGCCGCCGGCCTTTCACGAAATCGCTGAAAAGATTGCCGGCCAGTACCTCCGGATCATCAAAAGACAGATATGCGTGTGCAAGAAAATTAATACGCTGGGTTTTATACTATAATATACATAAAACGCACCACTTCTTCATCACCACCATGTAAGCGAGAGATGTGATCAGCATACAAATCGTAACAGCCATTCTTCTTAATGATTTGTTAATCCGGCTTTATATCCGGTAGCCACAAGAAAAATCAGAAAAAAAATTTCCGGTTCCTGCCACGTTCAACAAGCATTTGAGCTTATAAGCGGATGCGCGAAATGATGAACGGAGTAACGCGTTAAGGTTGTTTAACATCGGGCTCCGTTAATCATAATTGGCTTGAAATGCGGTGTAACAAAAAATAGCTTTGTACCGTCATACTCTCAAACAAACAAAAAAACCAAACCGATAAATAACAAACACATGAAAAAGTTATTCGTAATGCTGGCCTTCATCATCGCATCTGTTAGCGCAATGGCCAATGACAACACAATCGACAACAAAGTACTGGACGCCTTCAAAAAAGATTTCGCTACCGCCTCACAGGTAGAGTGGACGCAGGGCGAAAATTTATACCGTGCTTCTTTCCTTTACAACAACAAGTACGTTTCCGTATACTACGACAAAGAAGGACAAATGATCGGACTTACCCGCAACATCAGCTCCATCGACCTGCCTGTAATGCTGCAAAAAAGCCTGCGTAGTAATTATGAAAAATACTGGATCTCCGATCTCTTTGAAGTAAGCAACTTCGACGGTACCGGCTACTGCGTAACGTTGGAAAACGGCAGTAACAAGATCGTTCTCAAATCGATGAACGGTGAAGACTGGGCTCAGTTTCAGAAAACTGCCAAACTGTAAAACAAGGCGATAGTTTCTCTTTTATAGATTAGTTTTGGTGTGTGGTAAAAAAGCCCCGTGATCTTTTGAGACACGGGGCTTTGTATTTGTGGTAAAGCTGTAATTTTGCCCCCTCACCGCCGCCTTGCGGCGGGACATCTTTAAAAAACTATATCATGAGCAGAGGTCCTGTTTCGCAGTTTATCGAACATCATTACCGCCACTTCAACGCAGCCGCCCTGATGGATGCCGCCAAAGGCTATGAAACCCATCTTGCCGAAGGAGGAAAAATGCTGGTATCCCTGGCAGGCGCTATGAGCACCGCCGAATTAGGCATCTCACTGGCAGAAATGATCCGCCAGGATAAAGTGGCCATCATCAGTTGCACAGGCGCCAACCTTGAAGAAGATGTAATGAACCTGGTAGCACACTCACACTACAAGCGTGTTCCCAACTACCGCGATCTTACGCCACAGGACGAGTGGGACCTGCTGGAAAATCACTACAACCGCGTTACCGATACCTGCATTCCCGAAGAGGAAGCTTTCCGCCGTTTGCAGAAACACCTGGTAAAACAATGGAAAGAGGCAGAAGCAAAAGGCGAACGTTTCTTCCCGCATGAGTTTCTTTATAAAACCGTATTGAGCGGCGAACTCGAACAATATTATGAGATCGATCCCAAAGACTCCTGGATCGTGGCCGCTGCGCAAAAAAATATTCCGATTGTTGTTCCCGGATGGGAAGACAGCACCACCGGCAACATCTTCGCCAGCTACGTAATCAAAGGCGAGTTGCAGGCCAGCACCGTGAAGAATGGCATTGAGTATATGGTATGGCTGGCCGACTGGTACCGCCAGAATTCCGGTGGCAAAGGCGTTGGCTTCTTCCAGGTCGGTGGCGGCATCGCAGGCGACTTCCCCATCTGCGTAGTGCCCATGATGTACCAGGACCTCGAGTGGCACGATGTACCGTTCTGGAGCTATTTCTGCCAGATCAGCGACAGCACCACTTCGTATGGTTCTTATTCAGGTGCCGTTCCCAACGAAAAAATCACCTGGGGAAAATTAGATATCAATACACCGAAATACATTGTAGAAAGCGACGCAACAATTGTTGTACCGCTGATCTTTGCCTGGTTGTTGAAATGGTAAGAAAAAGCCCCGCAGTGCGGGGCTTTTTAATTAGGTAATTTGATGATTTGAAAATTTGATAATGCTACCCGGGTGGGCGTTTACTTCTTTCCCGGCTGTTCTTTATTACAAAAGATCTTCAAACTGCCAATTGCCAAATTTTCAAATCACCAAATTGCCTAATTCCAGAAGATAAGTTTTTTTAAAAACTTATCTTCTGGTGCCTTCCGGCAGCTTCAAATCTCTCTTCAGCATATCATTGCGATTGGCCATTTCCCAGGCGGTATAAAATACCAACTGCGCTCTTTTAGCCATCAGTGGATAATTGATTTTGTCAGGCGTATCGGTAGGCTTGTGGTAATCGGGATGCACACCGTTGAAATAAAAGATCACAGGCACACCTTTATCTGCAAAATTGTAATGGTCGCTGCGGTAGTAGAACCGGTTTTTGTCATTCGGGTCGTTGTATTTGCGATCCAGGTTCATTTTTACATATTGCTTATTCACCTGGTCGGTAATGGGAGCAAGATCGGTGCTCAGTTTGTCGTCACCAATCACGTATACATAATTCGCAGAGTCCTTGTTTCCCTTGTATTCGTCGCCTATACGGCCGATCATGTCGATGTTCAGGTCCACCGTTGTTTTATCGAGCGGGAATACGGGATGATTGGAATAATATTCTGAACCCCACAGTCCTTTTTCCTCACCACTTACGGTCATGAATACGATAGAGCGGCGCGGACCTTTGCCAGCCGCTTTCGCTTTGGCAAATGCTTCAGCCAGTTCGAGAATGGCCGTAGTGCCGCTGCCATCATCATCCGCTCCGTAATAGATCGTTCCGTCGTCGCGTTTGCCTACGTGGTCGTAGTGTGCGGTGATGATCACGTATTCATCTTTTTTATCCGTACCCTCAAGCAGTGCCAATACGTTGGATGCGGAAGCCTGTTTGGTGGCCACTTCATACCGCAGTGCCACATCGGCTTTGTATGTTTTTGAAGCAACACCATTTTTTTTCACCAGGTCCAGAACGTTCTCCGTACCGGCACCCAGAATGCTGGTGGCCAGTGCCTGCGAAATGCTGTAGGTTGGAGGATATACGGAAGCCTGGTAGCCATTCAGCTGGTAGGCGGATTGCATTTGTATATTTTTCCGGGGGAAATTGGCCGACACGACCAATACTGCTGCGGCACCCCGCGCGCGGGCGGCGGCGAGTTTGCCAAAAATATTCCCGGGAGAGCGGAAACCTGAAGCCGAAGGCTTGTATCCTTCAGGCATACCGTCCGCGATCATCACCAGTTTACCGGCAACATCGAGGTCTTTATAAGCATTCAACTCACCATCCACAATACCATAACCAACAAATACTACTTCAGAAAAACGAAGACCGGAATGGTGATTGAATTGCGCGTTGGGTAAAAAATCTTTTCCCAGCTCAAATGCCGCTCCGTTTACACTCAGTGATGTGGCGGTGATGGAATCTTTGTACAGCGGGTATTGCTGGCGATAGCTGCCGTTGTTACCGGGTTGCAGTCCGAGTGACTTGAAATGCTCTTCAATGTAAGAAGCGGCTTTTTCCAAACCGGGCGAAGGCGTGTCGCGTCCTTCCATTTCAGCTCCGGCAATGATGTGCAGATGCCGGCTCATGTCTGCGGCCGTGATCGTAGCGGCAAAAGTGCCGGGACGGCTCTTCTTTTGCGCGGTAGCCGTGAGGCTCAGCAGCAGAAGGGCCGGAAGTACTGATTTTCTGATCATGTGGTATGTGTTTAAAAGAGGAATGCTCAAACTTAATTGAAAAGTCTGAGCATCCGAATTTCGTATGATGAGCGGTCGGTTAGTTACAGGCTATTTTTTCTACGCGGCGTTCGTGACGGCCACCTTCAAATGCGGTATTCATGAAACTGTCCACCATTTTCTCCGCATCGCCTTCGCGCACAAAACGCGCCGGAATACAAATCACATTAGCATTGTTGTGTTGACGTGCAAGCTTCGCCAGTTCATCGCCCCAGCAGATGGCAGCACGGATCTGCTGGTGTTTATTCGCCGTAATGGCCACCCCATTCGCGCTGCCGCACAACAGAATGCCAAAGGAGTAGTCGCCGCTTTCAACGGCCTCGGCTACCGGGTGTGCAAAGTCTGCATAATCCACCGAATCGGCAGAGTAGGTACCAAAATCTTTGAAAGCAAGGCCTTTTGCTTCAAGAAAGGAAATCAGGTCTTCTTTGTATTCAAATCCTGCATGGTCGCTGCCAATGGCAACAGGCTTGGAGAGATCGAACTCAGTACGCATCATAACCGGTTTATTAAGACCGTAAAGATAAGAAGATTACCCGCGTATCAGCTCCACTCTTCGTCTTCTTTGGCTTTCTGTTTTTTGTTGATGCGTGCCGCCAATACAATGCTGGCTTCAAACAACAAATAAAGCGGAATAGCAACAATGGTGAGGCTGAACGGATCGGTTGAGGGTGTGATAATGGCCGCAGCAATCACGATCAGCACAAATGCGTGACGGCGGTATTTGCGTAGAAATTTTGCCGTAACAATGCCTACTCTTGCCAGCACGGCCATCAGCAGCGGCATCTGGAATAATAAACCGATACCAACGGTAGTATAGATCAGGTTCTCCAGGTAATCGGAGAAGGTTGGCATGATGGTTACCTGATCGCTGAGTTTGTAATTGAAGTAAAAGTTCACCATGAAAGGTGTAAGGATAAAATAGCCGAATGCCACGCCGATAAAGAACAACAGCGATACCCAGAAAATTACACCACGGGTGGTTTTACGTTCCTTATCGGAAAGTGCAGGGCTGACAAAGCGCCACAGTTCCCAGAAGATATAGGGAAAAGCGAGGATGAACCCGCCGATAAATGCGAGCGTGAATGAGGCCACAAACTGACCAGTCATTGTTGTTTCGAGAAACTTTGCGTCTACCTGCTGAAAACAAAGGGTATCCCCGATGCCGATCGCATGTCCCAGATCGCAGAGCCATTTTGCTGAAATAAAATCGGCCCTTGTCGGACCAAACAGCACGGTATCCACCACAAAACTTGTAAAAGAAAAAACGATAATGGCGCCTATGAGCAGGGCGATCACCGAGCGGATCAGGTGCCAGCGAAGTTCTTCCAGGTGATCGATGAAAGACATTTCCGCCTGGGAATCTTTCTTCCGCTTGTCCAAAAAATCGAGAAGGGCCATTCAATTAATTTAGGAAATGTCAAAATTAAAGGGAAACGGGCAATACAAGCCTGTGTTTAACCTACGATACGGAGATTACTTCAGTTTTTTCATTTTTACCATCTCGATACGGGTATCGCTGACATTGAGTACGTCAAATTCATAATCATCGATAATGATCCGTTCTTTCTGACGCGGAATGGTTTCATGATAGCCGATGATATAACCGGAAAGCGTTTCTGCATCGTTTTCGGGAAATACAAACGAGTATTTTTCTTCGAGATAATCCAGTTCGAGGCGTCCGGAGAAGATGTATTCCGTTTCGGAAATGCGTTTTTCAACAAATTGCTCTGTGTCATATTCGTCAAAAATTTCCCCGAACAGTTCTTCCAGCACGTCTTCCATGGTAATAATCCCTGCCGTACCGCCAAATTCGTCCACCACCCACGCGATGCTTTTGCGTTCGCGGCTCAGCTTGTTGATCAGGTCGGCGGCGCTCATGCTTTCCGGCACAGCCGGTATGGCCAGCAGCACTTCCTGGATAGTCGACGGTCTTTTGAAAAGATCGAGTTCGTGCACATATCCTACAATATGGTCGATATTGCTGTCATAAACGACCATTTTGCTCAGTTTTGTCTCGGAAAATCGCAGAATCAGGTCTTCTATGGAAATGGTACTATCCACGCCGATGATCTCTTTGCGGGGTACGAGGCACTGGCGGATTTTCACCCGCGGCAGCTCCTGCGCATTTTCCAGTAATTGTGTATTGCGCTCCTGGCGGTCGTCGTCCCCGTGATTTTGCTGGAAAAGATTCCGCAGATCACTCCGGTTGAAAGCTTCTTTTGTTTTGTCCAGCTTTACGTTGAATACATATTTCAACATCCATTCTGCCAGCGAAATAAGTCCCGTTGCCAGCGGCTGGAACATCTGGTAGAAAAAGTTGGTGACGATGGACAGTTTGCTGAGCAGGGTATTACTGCGCGCCCGGAAAATGGCGCGGGGAATAAATTCGGCCAGTATCAGCACCAGGAAGGTGGCGATAACGATTTCTACAAGGATGTGCACCAGGTCAGAACCTACATTGAAATATTTCCAAATGGGCTGCAGCACGGTGCTGATCTGCAATCCGAAGAATACGAGGAAAATGATAAACCCTATAAGGGTAGTACCAAGAAAAGTGGCGGGAGAGTCTACAAATTTGCCCAGCAGGTGGCCTGTGGCGCTGCCCTGTTTGCGTTTCAGTTCAATATTCAGGCGATTGGCACTGAAAAATGCCATTTCAATACCTGCAAAGAAACCCATCAGCAACACCGTCAGGATAAACCAGACAATGATCTTCCACTCTATCATATTCTAAAGATAGAAAAAGTTTGGTGTTTCATGACAGGAACTCCCGGATGATGGCTTCCGCTTCGGCACAGGCCCGCGGAAGGTCGTCATTGAGAATCACCTTGTCGAAATGATTTTTGAACGACAGTTCGTAAGAGGCTTTATTAACCCTTGCCTGCAGCGTTTCCTCGGTTTCCGTACCGCGGGAAAGCAGTCTGCGCTTCAACTCATCGATAGATGGCGGTTCAATAAAGATGGAAAGCGAGGTTTCCGGGTATTGTTGCTGCACATGGATAGCACCTTTTACGTCGATATCCAGCAACGGGCACTGTTCATTGTCCCAAAGACGCTGCAACTCACTTTTTAATGTTCCGTAATATTTCCCTTCGTACACCATTTCCCATTCCACAAACTCGTTGTGCTGGATCTTGTGCTGAAAATCCTCGAGGGTAATAAAATAATAATCTTTACCATCCTGCTCATAAGCCCGGGCCTGGCGGGTTGCCGCCGAAATAGAAAACGCCAGTTGCGGAAACTGACGAAGCAGATGATGGGTGATGGACGTTTTGCCGGCACCTGAGGGTGCGGTGATGATGATGATCTTTTGTTGAACAGAAGCCATGTGCAAAGAAAAGAAAAAACTGTTTTCGTTACAACCGCTTAATATCTGCACCAAGTGCTATTAATCGCTGATCAATATATTGATAACCTCTGTCGATCTGTTCGATGTTCTGTATCACGCTTTTGCCTTCCGCGCTGAGTGCCGCAATGAGCAGGGCCACACCAGCCCGGATATCGGGGCTGCTCATGGTGATGCCGCGCAATCGTTGCTGGCGTTCCAGCCCGATCACCACAGCTCTGTGCGGGTCGCAGAGAATGATCTGCGCGCCCATATCGATTAGTTTGTCGACAAAGAACAGGCGGCTTTCAAACATTTTCTGATGAATCAATACGCTGCCGGTTGCCTGAATGGCGGTTACCAACACAATACTCAGCAGATCCGGCGTAAAGCCCGGCCAGGGATGGTCATAGATGGTCAGCACGCCGCCATCGAGATAACGCTGAACGGTGTATTCTTTCTGAGCTGGAATATAAATATCGTCGCCGCGGTATTCGAGTTGAATGCCCAGCTGCCGGAATTTATCGGGAATGATCCCGAGATGTTCAATGCCCGCGTCTTTGATAGTGATTTCGCTCTGGGTCATGGCTGCCAGTCCGATGAAGGAACCCACTTCGATCATGTCGGGCAGCATACGGTGGGTGGTGCCGCCGAGTTCGCCCACCCCTTCGATCACCAGGCGGTTACTGCTGATGCCGCTGATGCGTGCCCCCATACGGTTGAGCATGTCGCAAAGCTGTTGTATATAAGGTTCGCAAGCGGCATTATAGATAGTCGTAGTTCCTTTGGCACGAACGGCAGCCATGATAATATTGGCGGTGCCGGTTACGGAAGGTTCATCGAGCAGGAGATCTGCACCATGAAGGTTGGTACCATCGAGATGGAAAAAGCCGTCTTCAGCATTGTAATCGAAGCGGGTGCCTAATTTTTCAAAAGCCAGGATATGTGTGTCGAGGCGGCGGCGGCCGATTTTGTCGCCGCCCGGTTTGGGAATAAATGCCTTACCGAAGCGGGCGAGCATGGGGCCGGCCAGCATAACGGAACCGCGAAGGCGACCGCTTTTTTTGCGGAAGTCTTCGCTATGCAGGTAATCGACATTCACATCGTCGGCGCGGAAAATGCAGGTGTCGCGCGAAACGCGCTCCAGTTTTACATTCATCTCCCCCAGCAATTCGATGAGCAGGTTGACGTCGAGGATGTCGGGAATATTGGCGATGGTTACAGGCTCGGCTGTAAGCAACACGGCGCTGATGATCTGCAGTGCTTCGTTTTTGGCACCCTGTGGAGTGATGGTGCCCGAAAGCGGTTTACCACCGCGTACTTCGAAGGCGTTCATAGCAATTCAAATTAAAAGTCAGCAATAAATGAATAAGTCAATCAGTGAATATTATTGACCAATTCACTTATTGACTTATTGCCCACATCAGTAGTACGGACTAATCATCAGATAAACCACCACCCCGGTTACAGCTACATAAAACCAGATAGGCCAGGTAATGCGGGCAAGCTTTCGGTGATTAACCCATTCGCCGGTGAGACCGCGGTAAGCAGTAAACAAAATGAATGGCAGGATCAGGCCGGCCAGCGGAATATGTGTAAACAAGATAATATAATAAACCGTTTTGCTGATCCCTTCACCTCCATATTCGGTGTTTCCGGCCAGCAGGTGATGCGTCACATAACTCAGTAAAAACAAAATGGACAACACCATCGCGGCCAGCATCAGTCTTTTGTGTACGAGGTATCTTTTCCCTTTTACCGCCATTAATGCCGCAAGCAACAACAACGACACGCAGGTATTGATCACCGCATTGATTGCTGCGAAAATATGTACGTCGAATCCGGGATCGACAGCTAACGACACGCGATTGAGCGCCGTTACAAGCAGAAACACTGCAATAGAGAAGGTGAAGATGAGAATTCGTGCCTTCTTATCATTCTTTTTCCAGGCGGCTGTCAGCATCGGTGGGTTTATTTTTTTTGAATACAAACAGGAACAGCCCCACACCCGCAATAGCCAGCAAAAACGCTACGGCCATGATCTGAAGTTTTCCTGCAAAGAAACTTTTTTTCGATTTGTCTTTTTCCATCGTCAGCATCACCAGATCCTGCGCCAGTTGATTGAGAGAGGCGGAGTCGAGTCCGCGATAGTAGCCGCGTACATAGCGGTTGCTGTCAATAAGGATAAACCTGTCGGAATGGAAAAAACTGGTATCGACTCCCATGCCGTCTTCCACACCAACTTTCATGTGGTTGATGGCAAGATCATAGATCGTCTTTTTATCACCGGTCAGCAGCCACCATTGATCCGGATCGATCTGGAAACGGTCGGCCCATGATTTGAGTTGCGGCACAGAATCGCGTTCGGGATCGATACTGAAAGAAATAAACTGAACGTCTTTGTTGGTGCGGTCACCTACGCGTTGTCCGTTGGAGAGGGCTTGCTGCAGTTTACGCATGTTCATGGTCATACCGGGGCAGATAGTAGGACAATGCGTAAAGAAAAAGTCGGCGATGATGATTTTGTTGCGCAGGTCTTTCAGGGAAACGGTATCACCCTGCTGATTAACCAGCGTGAAGTCGGGTATGCGATGCCAGACCGAGTCCGTCACCATTTTACCGTTGCGTTTGGAAACATTCACGGAGTCCAGCACATAGTGCCGGGGCATGGCCACTGCTTTCTCGCTATAATTTTTTACGATGAAATAACATACCAGCGGGAGGAAGAGGGCTATCAGAACCGCATATAAGGCTTTCTTGTTCACAGATCAGATTAATTGGTCACCTGTTAAAATGCAAAAGTAAGAAGCAAAAAACGGAGTTGGCCAATTTTTTACTTCTTACTCTTGCTATGCGTTCGGTTGAACTTTAGTTATTGTTTGCCGGGCTCGGGCTTCGGAGCTTCCGGTTTCACCGGAGCTTCATGACCGTGGTGCGGCTTGGGCGAAGTGGTTTCTTTAAAATGCTTGTCGTAGTCGTTGCGCAGGTTTTTGTAAGAATTGCCATCGATCAGGAATGCCGCGATGAACCAGATGAACAGCATCAGCGGAACCACGATGGTCATGATGAAGTTACGGATCTCATCACCCAGGTGCATGAATACCGCTACGATGTAATAAGCTTTGGCAAGGGTCAGTATACACACCATTCCTTTGAAAGCCAGCACCAGGTATGCGCTTGGGTTTTCGCCTTTGTGAATATTATAAATAGCCAGACCGATCAGCAACTCGATAATCGTAATAACCGAGAGCAGGATGGTCGTCTTTTTTACCTTCTTTTTAAATGTTTCATCATCTGTATGGTGATGAAACGTGATCTCTGATGATGTATGCTCCATAACGTTGAAATAAGGTATCTGTTAATTAAGTTAAATCTCTTTTGGTAAAAGCGTTTCCGGATCAGATCAGGTAGAAGCAAAGGAATACGAATACCCATACCAGGTCTACAAAGTGCCAGTACAGACCAGCCTTTTCGATCATCAGGTAATGTCCCCTGCGTTCGAATACATTTCTCTGCGTCATGATCAGCATTACGATATTGATGATCACACCTGAGAATACGTGGAAACCGTGGAAGCCGGTGATGCCGTAAAAGTATCCACCGAAGGCAACAGGTCCTTTTTCGCGGATATGCAGTTCTACATTATTCAACAGTCCTACCAGGTCCTGTTTGGGCAGTTTCATCAGCTCGGCATGACCGAGTTGAGAAGCGTGGTGCTCCTGTACCAGGCTGGCCAATACGTGTTGATCAGAATTATTGAGTGCGGCGGTAAGTTCGGGTCCGGCAGCCACCAGTTGACCCCAGGGGTTAACGGTAGTAGTCTGGCCAACCATCTGGATCTGACCGTCGATCAATGCAGCGTGTTCGCCGGTGATCAGGTGATGCCACTCCCAGGCCTGACAGCCGAGAAACGCAATACCACCCACGATAGTCCAGGCCAGCCATTTGGCCACTCCGGCTTTATCGCCTTTGTGACCCGCATGTACCGACAGTACCATTGTTACCGAACTGATGATGAGGATAAAAGTCATTACACTCACGAAAGCCAGCGGCAGATTGGCGTGGCCCGCACCCGGAAACGCATTGAACACCACGTTGGGGTCCGGCCAGAAGTTCTGGCTGAAACGGATAGTGCCATACGAAATCAGGAATGCGCCGAATGTAAATGCGTCACTCATCAGGAAGTACCACATCATCACCTTGCCATACTCCACATTGAAGGGACTTTTGCCCCCGCTCCACCATTTGGTCTGATGTGTCGAAACTGTTGTTGCCATACTAATAGTTAAAAAAAATGCCTAATTATGTTTGGTGCGGCTGCTTAACCTACGATCAGGAAAAAGACCAGCAGGTACAACCAGAGAATATCAACAAAATGCCAGTAAGTAGCCATTACTTCCACCGGCACCGGGCTATAGCTTTTCACGCGTCCGAAAAACGCCCTGCTGAACATGACCACCAGCGCTACCATACCACCGATTACGTGGATAGCATGCAGACCGAAGATCACATACAGGAACTGTCCTGCGCCCGAAGCGCCGATGAACCGGATATTGTTTTTCCAGAGTTCATGAAAGCCCATATACTGAAGCACTACAAATCCCAGACCCAAAAGAACTGTTATCGCGGTCAGCAATCTGTATTGCTGCATCACACGCTGACGGAAAGCCCTTACCGCCATCTGCATGGTAAGGCTGCTTGCCACGATCACGGCCGTTGATATCCAGAAGACATCCGGCATGGTCACCGTGCGCCAGCCAACCAGGTTGCTTTTTACAATAAAAGCGCTTGTCAAACCGGCAAACATCATCAGGATACTTGCAATGGCCACCCAAAGCGTAAACTTGTGGGGATGCATTTTCCGTCCGTTGCCCTTTGCCGGGGTCTTATGCTCACTGATATTCAACTCACTTACCATTTTTATCGCTTTGAGGCCGCATTAAAACGGCTCCGTGTTTTAATCAACTTACACTTTGCTCAGCAACAACGCCAGCAATACAACTGGCAGATACAAATAGCTGCCAAACATCACGCGGCGTGCAGAAGGAATGTCCATTTTGGCATACAGCATGGCACAACGCATGATCATAAACAGATTGCCTGCGATCACGAGGATCAGGCCGATCAGTCCTGCCGTGTTGTCAAACGTGCATATTCCGGTAAAATAAGGCGCCATGGTCACGGGCAGCAGCAGCAGTGAATAAACCACTGTTTGCAACGCTGTAAAACGTGTTGGTCCCTTATCTGCCGGCAGCAGCTTGAAACCTGCAGCAGAATAGTCGTTGTGCGCAATCCAGGCAATAGCCCAGAAGTGCGGAAACTGCCAGAAAAACTGGATCAGGAATAAAACGCCTCCAGCCAGCCAGTCCACTTCCTCACCCGGAGCAAAACCTGCCACCCAGCCGATCAGGCAGGGAAGCGCTCCCGGAACCGCGCCCACCATTACCGCAATAGAATTGACTTTCTTAAGCGGCGTATAAATGAACGCGTAGAGGAAAAGGCTGAATGCAGCAATACCGGCCGCCGTCCAGTTGAAGTAATTACCAAGGATAAAAACTCCAAGCGCACCCGTGAAGATGGCGAAACCCCATCCTTCCCGGGTACTCATCCGGCCGGAAGCAATCGGGCGGCGCGCGGTACGCTTCATCATCGCGTCCGTGTCTTTCTCCACCACCTGATTGATCGTATTGGCACTACCTGTTACCAGTAATCCACCTGCAAAGAGCAAAAAGATCCGCCACCAATCAAACTCCACTCCGGGCGCCAGCAGGTAACTGATCACACTGCTGAACACCACCATTATACTCAACGAAAGCTTGACTAACTGTAAATAATCCTTGATCTTGTTCATCCCGCTTCCGTTTTATAATTCAAAATTCAAAAATGGTCGTCTCTCTGTAACACTTTTTGACTTTTGAATTTTGACTTTTTACTTCTTAGTGTTTGCTTTCATTAGCGCCCACCGGTTCTGTCTGCGGAATAAACTCTCTTCCGTCTTTTCCATAATCATACGCCCAACGGTGTACTTCAGGAATCTCACCAGTCCAGTTGCCGTGACCGGGGTTGATCGGAGTGGTCCACTCAAGCGTGGTAGCACCCCAGGGGTTCTGTGTAGTAACCTTACGGCCTTTGAATATGGAATAGAAGAAGTTGAATACAAACATTAATTGAACGGCAAATACGATGATCGATACCACGGTGATCATTTTGTCCAGCTCATGGAACTGGCTGAAGTTCACCCATACACTCTTATCGAGGTAACGGCGCGGCATACCGGCAAGACCCTGGTAGTGGATCGGCCAGAAGATCAGGTAAGCACCCACCATGGTAACCCAGAAGTGAATATAACCGAGCGTGTTGTTCATGTAACGGCCATACATTTTGGGGAACCAGTGATAAACACCGGCGAACATACCGAAGAACGAGGCCACACCCATTACAATGTGGAAGTGTGCCACAACGAACATGGTATCGTGCAGGTGGATGTCGATGGTAGAGTTACCGAGGAAGATACCGGTCAAACCACCGGAGATGAACAAGCTTACGAAACCGATGCCGAACAATGCGGCCGGCGTGAAGCGGATATTACCTCTCCACAATGTAGTAAGCCAGTTGAACACCTTGATGGCCGAAGGCACCGCGATCAGTAGGGTGAGCAGTACGAACACCGATCCAAGGAACGGGTTCAGGCCTGTCACAAACATGTGGTGAGCCCACACAAGGAACGCCAGGATACAGATGGCGAACATCGAACCGAGCATCGCCATGTAACCGAAGATGGGCTTGCGGGAGTTAACCGACAATACTTCGGACACCATACCCATCGCGGGTAGAAGAATGATATATACTTCGGGGTGACCCAGGAACCAGAACAAGTGCTGGAACAGGATGGCACTACCACCTTCGTTAGGCAGAGCCTGACCACCGATATAAATGTCGCTCAGATAGAAGCTGGTACCCAGGTTGCGGTCAAACAACAAGAGGATCAGACCGGAAAGCAGTACAGGGAAAGAAAGAATACCCAGTACGGCGGTGAAGAACAGCGCCCATACAGTCAGCGGCAGACGTGTCATGCTCATGCCTTTGGTACGCATGTTCAGGATAGTAGACACGTAGTTCAGGCCGGCGAGCAATTGGGAAACCACAAACAGCGCCATGGCTATGATCCACATATCCATACCGGCTTTGGAGCCGATCGACGCTTCACCCAGCGCACTTAGCGGCGGATAGACCGTCCACCCTCCCGCGGCAGGACCTGTTTGAATAAACATGGAAGCGATCATTACCACACTGGCCATGAAGAAGAACCAGTAAGACAGCATATTCATCAGCGGCGACGCCATATCACGTGCACCAACCTGAAGAGGAATAAGCAGGTTCGCAAAGGTTCCGCTAAGACCAGCTGTCAGTACGAAGAACACGAGTACCGTACCGTGCATGGTTACCAGCGCGTAATAAAATTCGGGTTTGATGCGGCCGCCTTCAGCCCATTTACCAAAGAACGTCTCCAGTATCGGGAAGGTCTGATCAGGAAAACCGAGCTGCAAACGGAACAGTACTGAAAACAGACCGCCGATGATCGCCCAGATAATACCCGTGATCAGGAACTGCTTGCCAATGGTCTTGTGGTCCTGGCTGAAGATATACTTTGTAATAAACGTTTCCTTGTGGTGGTGCACATGGTGCTCATCATGATGTGCTCCGTGTGAGGTACCCACTTCAGGCTGAATATGCAATGCGTCGCTCATAATCTTTTATTTTAACGGGCTTACACGTATCGCCCGGTTTCTTCATTTTATTATTTCAGTTGGGCAAGGCCTTTAACAGTGTCGGCTGCTGGTGCGGCAGGTTTGGCACCGGCTGAGTCAGCAGCAGGAGGATTCTTGGCTTCCAGCATCATAGCGTACTGTGATTTTTTAGAAGCGAACCATTGATCATAAGCCTCCTGTGTTTCCACAACGATGGTACCACGCATGCTGGTGTGACCGGCTCCGCACATCTGGTCGCAGGAGATCTCGTACACAAAATCCGGATTGCCTGTTTCTTTTTTCATCTGCTCAGTAGTCTTGATCGGTGTAAACCACATGGTAGTCGGTGTGCCTGGTACTGCGTCCATTTTCAGGCGGAAGTGCGCCAGACCTACGTCGTGGATTACATCTTTCGCATTAATGATCAGTTTTACAGGTCTGTTTACCACCAGGTGAAGCGGCTCATCCTGACCACTGGCATACACGTCGTCGTGGTTGAATTCATCTTCCCAGATCTGACCGAGCGGGTTTTGCTCTTCAGGGTTGATCTTCTTGTAATATTTTTTACCCAACTCCTTGTCAGCTCCCGGATAACGGTATTCCCATTTGAACTGGCTACCGGTTATTTCAACGATCATGGCTTCTTTTGGAGCGGGACCTGTGATGCGGTACCAGTAAACGATACCGAAACCTACCAGTACAGTCAGTACGATAGCAGGCACTACAGTCCAGATCAACTCCAGTTTGTTGTCATGCGGGAAATAATAGGCTTTACGCTTGTCTGATTCCTGGTATTTAAAAGAGTACCAGAACAACAGGCCCTGTGTGATCACGAATACCACACCTGTTGCGATCAGGGTGTATTTCAGCATGCGGTCTACCAGGATACCGTGATCTGAAGAAGCATCTCCGATCTTCAGGATCTTTCCTGCAAGACGATCGTTACAATACCACACACCGATTAATCCCACGATCAGGAAAAGCAGCAGCAGAAAAGCATTGATCTTGTTTGTCTGCTTACGTGACTTCTCTTCGCCGCGGATAACGGATACATATTCACTTGCCTTGGCAATCTGAAAGGTGATCAGAAAGCCGAGTACGAGGATCGCTATAATAAAGAAAGTTTGCATAGCTGTATAAATTCCAAAAATTAATGCTGTTTCCAGTTTCCGGCCCGTTGGCCGATATCATTCATGTTTCAATTAAAGAACTGTTGCCCTGCCACCAATATTATGTATGGTGGATAAGACTTTCCTTGATGAAGGGGTGATTCTTCGGAACCAGCGGATACTTAGAAAGTGTTCTGCCTACCAGGAAAAGAATCAGACCTACAAATCCGAGCGCCACACCAAAATCAGCAATCATCAGCGGCGGATTCTTCGAAATAGACGGGAATACCATCTGGTAGAAGTCGAGCCAGTGACCAAAGATGATCAATACTGCCATGAAGGTGATAGTGGTATAGTTACGTTTGGCATCGCGGCTCATCAGGATCAGCAGCGGTGCAATAAAGTTGATCAGGAACATGATCCAGAAAATTCCGCTGTAAGCACCTTCAACGCGGGGCTTGAAGTAAATCGTTTCTTCAGGAATGTTGGCGTACCAGATCAGCATGAACTGGGAGAACCACAGGTAGGTCCAGAAGATGGAGAACGCAAACATGAATTTACCAAGGTCATGCAGGTGTTCGTTGTTCGTGTACTGGAGATAACCGTTGTTTTTCAGGTAAACGACAAACAACGTCATCAGCGCCACACCGGCTACGAATGAACTGGCAAACGTGTACCAGCTATACATGGTGCTGTACCAGTGTGCGTCGATACTCATCAACCACAACCAGGGAAGTGAAGACATGATGGTAAGAGAAAATACCACGATGTATACGGCTGCCCAAACGGTGTTGTTCCAGACATATTTCTTTTTCTCTTCCAAGGTCTTCAGCGGCTCGTTGTCCAGTTTGCGGGACATCTGGCGCATTTTCCAACCCAGTACAGACCAGAGGATGACGGTAAGCAATGTTACCGTAGTATAAAACCCTTTATTCAGGAACCCTTTTTTAGCATCCAGGATCGCATCATGTTTTACGTGTTCGGCGTCTGTCCAGTGGTAGATGGTGTGGTTGCTGCCGAATGCAATGGATAGCAGGATCACCGCAGCTATTACACCGAGAACGGGTACGCAGGCAGAAACCGCTTCCGTCACACGGCGGAAAGACAATTGCCAGCCACCCCAGGCGAGTGTGGTTGCGCAGATAAAGAACATGGCCGCATTCACGATCAGCAGAAAGAAGACGCTGTTCTGCATAAGGCTTGCCCAGAAGCGCGCATCCTGCAGTTTTTTCTCTTCTTCATTGGCTGTGCTTCCATGCGTAGAGATGTACAACGCAATGATAGCTATAATACCCACAGCCATCAACGCAAAGGCGAGCGTGTTGTACTTTTTTGTCGGAACGAAATTTTCCCTAATTGATGACATCCTATGTTCTTTTAAATTTCTTCAAATAGTTGGTTCTCTGATTACTTGGCTGCTACCGGTGCCATGGCTCCGGCTGCAGGTGCCGGAGTGGTTGCGGCAGCGCTGTCTTTAGCGGCAGGTGCTGTTGCACCGGCTGCTCCACCCTGCTTGGACTTGATATATGCAATGATCATCCAACGTTGCTTGGTGTTCAACTGTGAAGCATAGCTACCCATTTGTCCTTTTCCGTAAGTAACGGAGTGGAACATGGTGCCTTCCGTCATTTCCTTCATGGCAGCATCCATGAAATTCTTCGGCGCTGCTGTGTACGGACCATCTCCGCCGTTGAACAGAGGACCGTTACCGTCCAGTTTGGAACCGTGACAGATAGCACAGTTGATCAGGTAAAGACGCTCCGCCTCTTTCATGTTAATGGAATCGGGCGACAGCGGATTGCGGTAAGTAGCCGATTGCGCATAACCGATCGAATCGTGCTTCAACGGGTAAGGAAATGCATCACCGCGGGCAACAGTACCTGGTACAGGGCGCTCGTTGTAGTGCGCACCAGCCTTGGCAATGTCTTCGGTAGAACCATATGTTTCGTAAGCACGGCTATACACCATGTCAGGAGCATACGCACGTCCCGGCTGATCATGTCCGCCGCAGGAGGGCAATACGGTTATCATCCATGCACATCCTGCTATCGTTAAGAGTTTTTTCATTGTAGTTGTATATCGTCCGAATGAATACTTTTTAATACTGTCTGCCGGATTAAACCGCAGCTTCCACTTTTTTACCAAAACGGGTAGTGTCGCGGTCGTAACGACCCAGCCACCAGCCGGTTTCGCGGTATTGAATGCTCACTTCGCTTGCGCCAACGCTTTGCAGGAAGGCAATTCCCTCTGCTTCGCTGGTTTTGTCGGTGCATTCAACAGCCATTACAAATGTATCGTCGGTGCTGCGTGGGTTGAAGTGGTCTTTCTTTACAAAAGGTGCCAACTGACACAGCCAGCAGAAGGTAAGTACCATGCCCACCGCCGCAAACAGTACCGTCAGCTCAAACGTAATGGGAATCCACGCAGGCAGGGAGAAGAATGGCTTACCACCGAAGTTGATCTGCCAGTCCACCGTAAGGGCCCAGGTAATGAAGCTCACTGCAGTGGTAGTACCGGTGATACCATAGATGAAACCTGCCACGTGAAGGCTCGTGTCCTTCAGGCCCATCTCCTTATCCAGACCGTGAATAGGGAATGGCGTGTACACATCATGGATCTTGTAACCGGCACGGCGCACTTTTTTGACAGCGGGAAACAATACCGCCTCGTCATAAAAATTGCCTACGATGAATTTTTTAACGCTCATTATTTTTAGCTTTTATAGCCTGGGTGAACGGATTCACCCGTTGTTTTTATTGTCATGGACCGCTTGCCGCTTTGCAGCCGGTCAACTATTTTTTTATCAAAAAGAACTGTTGAACTGCCGCTGATCAATGATGATCACCGTGGTGCAGTTCGTCATCTGCAAATTTCTCGATCGATTCATTTTCCACTTTATCCATCTGGCTCTTATAGTTGTCGCCGTTTTTCTTCAGGATATGCTTGATCTCAGCGATCGCGATAACCGGGAAGTATTTGGAGAAAAGGAAATAACAGGTAAAGAACAAACCGAATGTACCGAGGTAGAAACCGATCTCCCAGATGGTTGGTGTATAGTAAGTACTCCAGGAGCTGGGCAGGTAGTCGCGATACAGTGAAGTAACGATGATCACAAAACGTTCGAACCACATACCGATGTTAACCAGGATACTCATGAAGAAGGTAACCAGCAGGTTTCTTCTCATTTTGCGGAACCAGAAGATTTGCGGAGAAAGTACGTTACATCCCATCATCAGCCAGTAGCTCCATCCATAAGGGCTGTTCAGGTTCAGACGGTTTTCAAAGAAGGCGAATTGTTCACCCGGAACTGCACTGTACCATGCCATGAAGAGCTCTGTGAGGTAAGCGATACCCACGATAGAACCCGTGAGCACGATAACCTTGTTCATCACTTCGATGTGCTCGATAGTGATATAGTCTTCAAGTGCCAGCACCCTGCGTGTGATGAGCAACAGTGTTTGTACCATCGCAAATCCGGAGAATACCGCACCAGCCACGAAGTAAGGCGGGAAGATGGTAGTATGCCAGCCGGGAATTACGGAGGTAGCGAAGTCAAATGATACGATGGTGTGTACCGAAAGTACGAGTGGTGTACTCAGACCTGCCAGTACCAGAGAAAGTGCTTCGTGACGCTGCCAGTGTTTGGTACTGCCTGTCCAGCCGAAAGCTGCAGCACCATAGAAAGCCTTGCGCCATTTTTCCTTGGCACGGTCGCGGAGTGTAGCCAGGTCGGGCAGCAGACCAGAGTACCAGAAGAGAAGAGATACGGTAAAGTAAGTCGAGATCGCAAACACGTCCCACAACAGCGGGGAGTTGAAGTTAACCCACAGCGGACCACGGGTGTTGGGGTAAGGCAGTACGAAGAAGCCGTTCCACACACGACCCATGTGCCAGATGGGGAACTGACCCGCACACATTACCGCGAAGATGGTCATCGCTTCCGCCGCACGGTTTACACCGGTACGCCAGCCCTGACGGAACAGGAGAAGGATCGCGGAGATCAGCGTACCCGCGTGACCGATACCTACCCACCATACGAAGTTGGTGATATCCCAACCCCAGCCAATGGTCTTATTCAGGTTCCACTGACCGGTACCATAGATAACCTCCATGGTTACGGAAACGAAACCAAAACCCAAAAGACCAAGGGAGATAATAAACCCAACCCACCAGAGTTTAGACGGCTTGGTTTCCACCGGGCGGCAAATGTCCTCTGTTACCTGGTGATAATCCTTGTTACCATCCACAATCGGCGGTCTGACCTGTGATTCGTATCTGAGTAAAGACATAAATAATATTTCCGAATAAGTAAAAGCTGTTTGGTTGTTTGTCTGCCACCCTAATCTTTTCGGATTAAAACAGCATTCAAACTTTTTTTCCGTTTCCTTGTTCTTGATTTCGCGACCGGATATTCCAGTACGCATTTCCAGCAAAAGAACCGGGCATTTCCGTTTATCCTGCTGCTTTAGCAGCGCAGACAGCCGGAAAAAGGCGAAGTGTAAGTAATTAAACCTGCACAGGCCTGTCGTTACAATATCAAAAGAGCTTTGAAGGAGGCCCGTCCGCAGACGGGCTTCCGTTTTATATCTTAGTGATGAGCCTCTGCCGGCTGAGTTGACGGCAATTTAGACTCCTGGTGTTCTTTTTCGCCATGTCCCTGTTCAGCATGTGCATCTCCATGACCTTTCTCTTCACCATGACCACCTTCTTCTTCATGTCCACCACCACCGTGTGCGCCTTTGCGCGGAATGAGTTCGTCGGTGTTGCGGATTTTAGCAAGGTAGCTGACGTTGGGCAGGGTGTGGATCTGCTCAAGTACATAGAATGTACGCAGCGGATTCTTTCTTCTTTCTTCGTTGATCGCGCTGTCTTTGTCGTTAACGTTACCGAATACGATAGCGTCGGCGGCACAGGCAGAAGAACAGGCGAGACGGACGTGTTTGTCTTTCAGCGGCTCTCCGGCTTTCTTGGCATCCAGTTTGGCTGCCTGCAGACGTTGTACGCAGAAAGTACATTTTTCCATCACACCGCGTGAACGAACGGTTACGTCAGGGTTCAGTACCATGCGGGTCAGGTCGTCGTTCATGTGGTGAACGGCAATGTCCAGTTTACCCACCAGTTCCTGATCCTGGTTGTTTTTGAAGCTGTCGGCTCCGGTATAGTCAGCCCAGTTGAAGCGGCGTACTTTGTAAGGACAGTTGTTGGCGCAGTAACGTGTACCGATACAGCGGTTGTAAGCCATCTGGTTGATGCCTTCGCTGCTGTGGTTGGTAGCCGCTACCGGACAAACGTTCTCACAAGGAGCGTTATCGCAATGCTGACACATCATCGGCTGGAATACCACGCCTTTGAGTTCGTTAGGATCCTTTTCGTCAGATACATAGTAGCGGTCGATACGCAGCCAGTGCATATCATGGTAACGCAATACTTCTCTCTTACCGACTACCGGTACGTTGTTTTCAGCGTGACAAGCGATCACACAGGCGCCGCAACCAAAGCAGGCGTTCATGTCGATGCTCATTCCCCACTTGATACCCGGCGCTTCATGATCGCCATACAGCGTGGCTTCTTTACGGAAGCTGCCGGTGTTTTTAGCGTAATCATTTACCAGTTTATCACGGTAGTCTTTGATCTCGTGTTTGTCTTTGATGAAGCTGGCGAGACTTGTTTCGCGTACTACGTCCACACGGTCTTCGTAGCTGGTGTGGATCTGCGTTTGAGCGATCTTCTCGTTTCTGCCGGCTCTTTCCACGGTTGCATTGGTAGCGTAGAGGCTCACCGTTGTACCGTTGAAAGAAGAAACCGGGTATACGTTTTTACCTACGTTCTCGTATACCGGACCCAGACTGGCAGCACGGCCATAACCAAGGGCCACAGCGATCGTGTTTTTATCCATACCAGGTACTACCAGGATCGGCAGTTCAACCTCGATGTTGCCGGCTTTGATCTTGATAACCGGTTTGTTTGGATAGTATTCGTAATCGTTGCTCTTGTAATCGATCTTCAGTTCGTCTGCTGTAGAAGCAGAGATCATGGCGTAGTTGTCCCAGGTTGCCTTGGTGATCGGATCGGGCAATTCCTGCAGCCAGGGGTTACCCGGATGAGAACCGGAACCCAATGCTACATTCTGGTACAGCACCACTTCTTTTGCGCCACCTTTCGGAGCCGCTCCGATAGCCGCTACAGCACCGGCAACAGCACCGCCGTTGAATGAACCGGCAGAAGCAGTTGTGGCTTCAGCAGCCGTCCATACACCGTCCTGCAGGGCTTTGTTATAAGCGTCGGCAGAACCCAGGCGTGCGATCCAGAAATTGCGGAAATAATCTTCGAAGAGTTCGTTTTTACCAGCCCAGACCAGCAGGCTTTCCTGCCACTGGCGTGTTTTGAACAGCGGGAAAATGGTAGGCTGTACAAAACCGATCTGACCGGCACGTGCTTCGGCATCACCCCAGCTTTCGAGGTAGTGATTCGAAGGAACGATGTATTGGCAAAGCGCTGTTGTTTCATCAATTCTGTCGCTGAAAGAGATGGAAACTTTAACGCGCTTCAGTGCATCTTCAAATTTTTTGGCTTCAGGCCAGGTGTAAACGGGGTTGGCACCATAGATCATCAGCGTGCCTACGCTTCCGCTCTGCATGGCAGCAACCAGGTCAGCCAGGTCTTTGTCGATACCCTGACGGTACTTAACGGGAGCAGACCAGTCGATGGTAGTGCCGTAAGAACCGATATGGCTGTTGATCGCATTGATCAGCACCTGTACGTTTACATCGTTGCTGTCGCTGACAACAAGGCTTTCACCTTTACCGGCATTCAGCTCTTTTGCTACCTGCTCGATGCCTGCTTTCAGTTTGGCATCTGTGATAGCGGGAGCCGAAACACCGGGAACACCGAGTGCAACAGCGAGTGCAGCCACCACAGCGCCTGTTTCAGAAGGACGGTGGTTGAAGCGGTAGTCGGCGTTGGCACCGGTCATGCTCAGGAAGCTCTCGAACTGGAAATGACGAACCATTTTAGGATCGTCTTCGTTGATCCGGCGGTTGAGGGCAAAACCGTGAGAATATTCTACGGGGCTCAGCCAGGTACCGAGGAAGTCGGCGCCGAAGCTCACCACTACTTTGCGGGCATTCTCGAACTTATAGCTCGGGATGGCGCGGCTGCCGAAGCTTGCTTCGTTGGCCAGCAACATCGCTGAATGAGAAACTGCGTCGTATTGTACGTGACGGAAGTTGGGGTAAGCGGCTTTGAAGTCGGCAATCACCTGCAATGCAGAGGGAGAGTTGATCGTGCCGGTAAGCAACACGATTTCACCACCTGCGTTGCGGATGGCTGCACCGAGTTCTTTGTCGAGCGCTTCAAAAGTCGGGATCTCCGTGAACTCATTCCCCTTTTTGTGTTTGGGATGGGTAACACGGTTTTTATCATACAGGTCCAGTACGGAAGCCTGGATACGGGCAGTAGTACAACCTTTCACGAAAGAAAGGTCATTGCCTTCGATCAGGATAGGGCGGCCGTCGCGCACGCGTGCGAGCACGGGCACCACATCACCGTCCTGGATGTAAGTGGTAGCATAATATTTAACCTCACCTGGGACAATGTTCTCAGGCTTGTTGGCGAAAGGAATGGCCTTACGTACGGGCACTTTACAACTGGCGGCCAGGGTGGCGGCAGCCGTGCTGAAACCCAGGTATTTTAAGAAATCGCGGCGGGGAGCCTTGGCGTCGAGGAGGCCCTTGCCATCAAAATCTTCGAACGGCAGTTCTTCGCGAAACTCATCCTGGTTCCGGCCTTTGAAATTCTCCGGATCATTTGCCTCTGCGAAACTTTGCCAGTACTTGTTTTGGCTCATATTATCTGAATTGGCAGCGGTCTTTAACTTGATCAACCCGCTGTTTTTAAACTAAAATTTTATTATCAGTAAGCAGGACCATCCTGCTGCAGCGATTAATAGTGACATTTCTGGCACTCCAGACCACCGATATCTTTCACGCTCACGCTATCCATTTTACCGGACTTGATATCGTCGTGGAATTTCTGGTAGATGCTGTAGAACTGGTTGCCTGTGCTGTCAGAGTAATTGAAGTTCACTTTGGTCTGGCGGTGACAGTTCACGCACCATCCCATGCTCAGTTCAGAAGCCTGATGTACCACGTCCATTCCGGTGATATCACCGTGACAGGTTTGACACTGTACATTACCTACACGGATGTGCTGGCTGTGGTTGAAGTATACGTGATCAGGCAGGTTGTGAATTTTCACCCATTCGATAGGCTTGGCTTTGGAAGGATCCCATGCATCCGGTTTTTTCGGATCGAAACCGGCGTACTCATACAGTTTGGCGATCTCGGCAGTACCGTTGATCTCCATGCCATCGTTGTCGTACAGCTTAGGTCCTTTGGAGTAGGTTTGAATGGTCTTATGACAGTTCATACACACATTCACAGATGGAATGGCGGCTGTCTTGCTTTCCCATGCGTTGCCGTGGCAATACAGACAGTTGATCTGGTTGATGCCGGCGTGCACTTTGTGAGAGTAGTAAATAGGTTGTTTAGGCGCGTAACCCGTTTGACGGTTCAGCCCGATCATGCCTTTGGAAACGAAGAATCCACCGACGATAAACAGTATGATGGCGAAGAGCGCCAGGTATACTTTGTTGCGGTAGAAAGGAACAGGCTCGGGACGTTCGATTCCTTCTGCATCGTCAGACAGCTTTTTCAGGTTGCTGTTAACATACATTAAGATGAAGGCGATCAGCGCGAGAATGAGAGAGATAACACCAAAGATGACGGCATTCTGGTTAGATTCTTTTCCGTCGGTAGCACCGCCTCCACCATTTCCACCGCCTTGTCCGGGAACTTCTTTGAACTTCTGGTCGATATAAGCCAGGATCGCATCGATCTCGGGATCGGTGATCGTGGTGAACAGGTCCATCGCCGTGGGGGAAAACTTGGAGATCTCCACTGCATAAGGATAACCCGAAGCAATCAACGCTTTGTTGTTGCGGATCCATTCGTGCAGTTTCTGCTTGTCAGGCCAGCGATCTTCAACACCTCCGAGTGCCGGACCGGTGCTGCTGGTTTTCATATCAGGCGCGTGGCAACTCTGACACTTACTCACGAAAAGGGTCTTACCATCTTGCGCACTAACAGTCACCGCCGATAAAACGAAAATCGAGAGAAACAGCAGCGTTAGTCTTTGAAGTGTTGGCTTACAAGGAATCATAAACACAATTGATCAAAAATGTGGATAAAAAGCTCTAACCGGGTGCAAAAATAAGCCACGAACTTAACAAATGGACAACAATTTGAAAATTTTTTAAACCCGCTACCACATTGCGTTTCAGGCGATTTATGGCTATTTTTCCCAACCCGCTGTTTTTGATTGTCATGAATCAGTCAGGCGTTTCGCGGTTTCAAACCGAATGTGAAAATCACAAAATTAAATGAGGCTTTTTCCGCACTTTTGCGGGGCCGTTGTTCACCATCCGGCTTTTTCTAAATTCACAGCATGTTCAAGGGACTTCAGCAAAAATGGAAAGTCAGCGGCCTGCGGGTTCTCCTGATCCTCTGCACCTTTGCCATTGGCGGTAGCCTCACCGGCATCGCCGGCCGCTATATCATGGGCGCTCTCGGCATTTCTGCCACCTGGCTTTGGGTGATCATATATATTATTATCGTCACACTCATCTGGCCAATCGCCGTGCTCGTCGTCAGCATTCCTTTCGGCCAATTCCGCTTTTTCATCAGCTACCTCAAAAAAATGGGCAAACGCATGGGATTCGGCGGCGCAATTGTGGATAACCGCATCGCTGTAGCCGTTTTTGCCAGCGGCGCCGGCAGCAATGCCGCCCGCATGATCGAACATTTCCGGCAGCACCCCAACATCCGCATCGCCCTTATCGTTTGCAATAAACCAGGTGCCGGCGTGCTCGATATCGCCGCAAAAGCCGGCATTCCCACACTTATTATCGAAAAAGAGCGCTTTTTCCGCGGCGACGCCTACGTTCCCGTTTTGCGTGAAGCGGGTATTTCCTTTATTATCCTTGCCGGTTTCCTCTGGAAAGTGCCGCAGGCCCTGATCAGCGCTTTTTCCGGTGCTATTATTAATATACATCCCGCTTTATTGCCCAATTATGGCGGCAAGGGCATGTATGGTCGCTTTGTACACGAAGCCGTTTTGGCGGCCGGCGACCCCGAATCCGGCATCACCATCCATTTTGTAGACGAACACTACGATCATGGCGCCGTCATCTTTCAGGCCCGCTGTGCCGTGATGCAAAACGATACCGCCGATTCACTTGCCATGCGTATTCATCACCTGGAACATCAGCATTATCCCGAACAGGCGGAAAAAGTAATTCTCAACACGCGCCATCACTCTTAGCGTTTATTTTGCACTTTCTTTTGTTACTTGCCTGCTAATTGCGCGCTTTTGAACCGGAAAACTCTATTCATACTTCTTTTACTGGTCTTCGGCTGTATTCCCGCTTTGCTGCGGGCGCAACCGAAAACGCCCCTATATAAGGTACGCGGCACCGTTTATGACAGTTCGCGCAATTATGCGCTTCCCGCGGTGAGCGTTCTCTCTACTTCCGGCAAAGGAGCCATGACCGATAACAACGGCGACTACATCATCGACGCTTCCGACAAAGACTCCATCTGGTTCAGCTATCTTGGTAAGCCTACACAGAAATTTCCCGTGGCCAAAATGAACCTCTCTATTAATTTCGATATCGCACTGGCGGTAAATGTGGCCATGCTGGATGAAGTAAAAGTGAAACCGCGTAACTACCGGCAGGATTCAATCCAGAACCGCCAGGACTACGCGAAAGTTTTCAACTACAGCAAACCGAAGATCACACCATCGGTCAACAGCGAAGGCGTGGGCTTCGATCTCAATGCCATTATTGGTATGTTCCGGTTTAAGAAGAACCGGCAGATGCAGGCATTTCAACGCAGGCTGCTTACAGAAGAAAAAGAAAAATACATCAAGCACCGTTTCAACAAAGGACTGGTACGTCGCCTGAGCCAGCTCGACGGCGACTCATTGGATTACTTCATGCAGGTATACCAACCGCCCTACCAGTTTGCCCTGCAGGCAGATGAATACACTTTCCAGAAGCATATCAAAGATGCCGCAGACCGCTACAAGAAAGGATTACCTCCCGCCATCGCCTGGCGCCCCGAAGATTATATGATGGAAGACGAAGAGAACTGAACCTGTTTATTGGCCGCCGCCCGTCATTAATTTTCCCTTCATCGCTTCAAGAAAAGCTGTACGATAACTATCGCCTAACAGAATTTCCTGGCCTTTCTTCAGCATTATCCTGTTTCCCTCGATCATGGTAATTTTTGCGATGGCTATGATATAAGACCGGTGTACGCGCATAAAATGTTTTCCCTGCAGGCGGTCTTCGAGGTCTTTCATATTCAGGAGCACCAATGTTTTCGTATCACCGGTATGAATAGCTACATAGTTTTTCATTCCCTCTATGTAATCGATATCGGCCAGGTTGATTTTCAGCATTTTCCCTTTGGCTTCTGTTTTCACAAAAATGTAATCATCCGTTTCTGTTTCAGGAGCAGTTGTTTTGGCTAAAGCTGCGGCGGCCCGCTGCACGGCTTTCAGAAATCTCGGCAAGGGTATTGGCTTCAGCAGATAGTCTGTCACTTCGAGGTCGAACCCTTCTGCGGCGAATTCGCTGTAGGCGGTAGTAAGAATTACTTTACAACGACCGTTGATCGCTTTAATAAAATCGAGGCCGCTGATATGCGGCATTTGTATGTCCAGGAAAATAAGATCCACCTGTTCCCGGTTGATCAGTTGCAGCGCTTCAAGCGGATCTGTTGTGGTGCCTTTTAGAGTCAGCAATGGTGTCTGCTTCACAAAATGTGTCAGTACATCGATCGCATGTTGTTCGTCGTCCACAATTATGCAGGAAATCATTTTATGGATTTTGTTTATTCATTGAAATAAATGGCAGCTCCACCGTTACTTCGTACAATTCCCCTTCGTTTTTTATCAGAAAAATATAATTGTCTTTATAGATGTTTTTCAATCGCTGGCGGATATTCTCAATGCCGATTCCGTGGGAAATTTCTTTGGGGCCATTTTTCTTACGATTGCGGATGGTAAACAAAACCCGGCCGGTTGCTTCCTGCGCTTCCAGCAGGATGGTCAACGGCGATGATTCACTCAACATTTCTCCGTGCTTAAAAGCATTTTCCAGTAAAGTGATAAACACCAACGGAATTACCTTTACTTTTTCTACCGGTCCGCGTACTACATAATCGATATTCAACCGTTGACTGAAACGCATCTGATGGATGCTGATAACATTTTGTAGATGTTCTGTTTCCCGTTCCAGCGGCACCAGTCCCTGCTCATCTTCTTCCTGCTGCAGGGAATACCGCATTACATTGGACAGTGTAAGAATCCCGTCCGATAATTCCGGCGACAAGGGCAATGCTTTTGCGTAAAAAAAATTGAGCGTATTGTGCAGAAAATGAGGATTGATCTGGGAGCGGAGAAACATATTCTGAAAACGGATGGTTTCATTTTCCTTTTCCAGTTTCTCACGCTGCAGCCGCTCCGCCCTCGCGCTCGTAATTCTCACGCGGCGATAGAGCCAATAAAACAGTGCCGCTAAAAAAATAAACAGGTAATAGATCGCGGCAATCATGGCCACTGAATTCGAAATCTGCTCCGCCGTCAGCGGCTTCTGGTTCACGCTTCTTATTCCTTTCAACCGTTCTTCATATACATCGAAATAAAAAACATGAAAAATCCGGGAAAGCAGGAAATAAAAAGCGGCAGCGGAAATCAGCAAGTAAAAAATGCCTTGCGCAACTGATTTCCGTTTGAAGAGCCGGTCGTAAAGAAAAAGTGCATTGAAATAAAAGATACTTACATACAAGGCCATGCGAAGCAAAAAGAAAATGTTCAGTTGCAGCACCCGTGCATCAGGATAGGCCTGGTATTCCAGCAAACCATATAGTAACCACAGAAACGCATGCAATGCAACGGTCTTTTTCATAACACCAGTCTCCTTCCTGCAAAATAAGCTATTCGGTTTCAGGATGCCGGCTTAATTGCTGCCTGTCCGTTGTTTTTCTTCTTCAATACCCGTTCTGCGAGCTTTACCTGCCTTCACATTTTTGTTGCCGAATTTCCAGGTAAAGGTCAGTCGTGCCGCACGCGTTTCAGGTTTTACGTCGGCAGCAGACGTCACACCAAAGGACGAAACGGTATAGTGATACTCCTGTACATTCAGCAGATCGGTGATATTAAAAGTCAGTCGTCCATTATTTTTCAATACCGGTTTTGATACGCCGATGTTCAGCGATCCCTGCGGACGGAAATGCATTACCCCAACGGTGAGAGCAGAAAAATAACTACCCGACACTTCTGCGGTCCACCCTTTTTTGAAAGTCAACAGGTTGGTCATGTTGAGATAGGCGCCGGTGGTCGTTGTTTTTTTATCCAACCCGTCGGGGTCACTGATGCCTGCATATATCGCGCCGATGGTATTGGTCATGCTCCATTTTCCCTTGAACAACTGTTCCATATAAGAAAGGGATAAGCTTAGCTGTCCGGCAGTGCGGAGGTTGTCCTGGGTGCTGATCACAGCCTCGCTTCCCGGGTCTTTTTTAAAGACCGGGGCCAGTACGTCTGAGATATGGCTATAATCGATCGCGGTAACGAACTTGTTCTTATAGGTATGGGATAAGCCGATGTTGTCGGAAAAGGAAGGACGTATGGCCGGGTTTCCCTGGATATAGCTGTACTGGCTTACGTAGGTGGTAAAGGGATTCATGACATCAAAACCAAAGCGGTTAATTTTCCGGCGGTAAGAAAGACCGAATTGCTGGTCCTGCGAAAGCTGGTACTGTAAAGCAGCCGAAGGAAAGAGCTTAAAATACCGGTTACTATTCTTTTGACCAAGCGTTCTGGAATTACCTTCTGTAAATGTATACTCCGCTCTTACACCCGCTTCCATACTCCATTTTTTAATTCTTTTATTGAAGCTGGTATAACCGGCATAAATATTTTCCTGGTAAATGAAATGATTACTCCGCAGTACATCTGTTTTCCAATTATTCCCATCGAGGAATTCCCAACCGGCATCATTATCGGAGCGGTTGATGGATGTCTTCAACCCTGCGGTAAATTTTCCTTCTTTTACGGGGTGTGTATAATCTGCGGAAAGCGCGTATATGCTGATGGCAGAGGGCGAATTATTGCGCAAAAGATATTCCGGTTGGTAAGCATTACCGTTTTCATCGCTGTAGATGGTTGATACCTGGTCCTTCCAGCTTTTGTCGTAGGAAAAATAATCAGCGTTTACCGTCAGCTCTTTGCCTTTGCTGTTCAGTTGTTTGGTGTAATAAGCGTTTACTGAAATATTGTTAACCACTGTACGGCCGCCGGTAAACACGCGTGAAGAAGAATCGAAGCCGTTATCTATCTTGTCTTTTACCACCTGGTTGGTGGAGTTTCTGTCGCGATAGAGCAACATGCCTCTCGCCATCACACCTGCGGTGGCTGATTTATCGATTTCATAATCCATGCCTGCACGGTAGCTATGATTTAAGCGGCTATATCTTGTAAAATCGGATTCCCGGATAATTGTTTGAGCATTCATGGTCCTGCGCAGATCAGTTTTATTATAGAGCGTATTCTGCAGCAGGTCATAACTGGCATAAACGTTTATCTTTTTATTCCGGTGGTTGGCAAGAAGACCGCCATTGTATCTCCCGTAATTGCCCCATCCCGCACCCGCTGTTAAAGTAGCGTTGGTACCAAAACTTTTATTTTTTACCAGTTTGATGTTGATGACCACATCTCCCTGCGCATCGTAGCGGGCAGGTGGAGTAGTCAGTATTTCTACTTTTTCCACGCCGCCGGCCGGTGTGGCCGAAAGCATCGCCTTGAGTTCCTGGCCGGAGAGATTTGAAGGCCGGCCATTGATCAACACCAACACGGATTTACCACGGAATTGCAAGTTATCCTGCTGCTCAAACATTCCCGGTGCGCGCAGCAGGGCTTCATAAGCATTGCCACCGGCCGCTACCGGGCTCGCCGCCATATTCAGCGTGATCTTGCCGGCGGTTTGTTCAATGAATTCTTTTTTAGAAGAAACGGTCACTCCGTTCATGATTTTAGCTGAGTCCGCAGCAGCGGCAACGGTCGAATCTTTCGATGGCGACTGCTGCCCCTGCACACGGGTACACAAAGCCATAATTAGTCCGGCGATCAGCAACAGGCAGCAGGTAGGTTGATTGAGTTTCATGTCTTTTACGATTTGACACAAACCTATTCCACTCATCAGCGGCCGGGAAATACGATACACCAAACGGCTTTTCGGCGGTACAAACCGCCGGATTTTATCTCTTTTTTATAAAAAACGGGAAAATAATACGGCCTCATTTATCTTCATCGCCGTAAAAAATGAGCTATGGAAGAACAACAACTGACGCTGGGTATCGGCACCCGTTTGCAACATACATTATACGGTCCCGGTGTAATCGTGGGTGTACGTTATGCCAGTTACCTTATTTCCTTTATCCATCACGGCATTAAAGAAGTAGAGAAAACAGCTACGCAACTCGAAGAGATCATTCCTGAAAACGTTTCGCAGGAGATTGAAACCCTCAGCGAGATGGAAGCCTCCATGCTCCGCATCCTCCGTTTGTGGAACGGTTTCGGTGAACCTGTACAGTTGGGTGAACGCTGGACCGGTGGCACGCTGATCCTCCAACCAGCCGACAAACAACTCAAACCCAAGGAAATTCCGGTCGAAGATTTTTTTCACAAGATCGTGATGCTACGCGACCGCCTGCGCGTGCTGGAGCAAAATATCAACAGCCATAAAAAACTGAGTGACGAAGAAAAAGTAAATATCCAGCAGTACATCACCCGTTGCTACGGTTCACTTACCACCTTCAATGTTTTGTTTAAAAACAAGGAGCACTGGTTTGTGGGGGAAAAAAGCGGAAACGACTAAGGTTTGCGCCAGATGCGTATGTAATAGCGAATGAGAAAGGCTGAACCTATTACTATGATGGCATAATAGATCCAGGTAACAACGGCGGGGTAACGTCCGCTGAACGCCAAACCGAATTGCAGTCCCGTCATGATGATAAAGATCAGCCACAGCAATAAGGAAGATGCTGTGTTGATAATTTTCAGGAAGTATTTTCTTACATCAGGTTCCTGATCCGGTTCCATACAGTCAATGATTTGAAGCGCAAGTTAATTATTCTTCCGGCGTGCCGGGCACCAGCAATGCCCTGAAGGAAGCGGAATCGCCATTGAATACATTGAAATCTACTTTTGAGGTAATGCCATTTACCTGGCCGCTGTCGTTGTGTTGCCAGAAATGCCAGGCCCTGCCGATACGTGGCTGACGCGGCTCATAGTAATGCGCCACCCACAGCGGATATTGATCGAAGTCCACACCTAAATATTGCCGGTAAAAATCCGCGTTGGTGTAGATGATGGGTTTTACGCCATAATATTCTTCCACCACATCCAGCCAGCGTTTCACTTCACGGCGCAATGCAGCCGGGCTGGCACTGAGTTTCGTTTCCACATCCAGCACGGGAGGAAGATCGCCGGGCCTTAGTTTTACTTTATCGATAAAGTTTTCGGCCTGCAACTTTCCATCTTTTGTGGGAATAAAAAAGTGATACGCGCCGCGGATGATATCATTCTCCCGGCATTTTTGCCAGTTGCGGCGGAATTGCGGGTCCATGTTGCCGATACCTTCGGTTGCTTTGATAAATGCGAAACCCATTTTGATGTTCCACACTTCCATTTTCTTCACTTCTTCCCAGGCAATAAGATGCTGGTAGCGCGATACATCGATGCCGTGAATACCGAAACCATCGGGAATAGCAATGCCGAATTCTTTATAACGGGTGAGTTTTGCTTTGCGGTAAGCAATCCATTTATAGAACATCATTCCGCCGAAGAGTAACAGCAGAAGCGTGCTGATGATCAGCACAAAGCGGCGTAGCGATTTTCCTTTTCTTTTTGACGGCATGTAGCAGCAGCAAATTGCGCTGCAAATATACGCGGCAGGCCGGTGCGATTTTGTTAATTCAGTGCACGGACAGATGTGCAGTTTTGTTTTATCTGCAGAAAGGCGAGTGTCCGACCTCTAATTGCGGATGTATTTCACAGAAAAACGGCCGTTCATATTTTCAATGGCGGCAAGTTGCTGCTCCACAAACGGCAATCTTGTAATGTTTACCAGCCCACGCAAGCCTGCATAGTCACGCGCTGAACTGTATAAGTAATCTGCTGCCGTTTCCACAATGCGGTCGCGGACGGGATGCTGCTGTATGTATTCGATATGTTCCACCAGTTGTGAGGGGCGTGTGGTTTCAATAAAGACAGGATTGGTAACGTTTTGCCACAAATGCAATTTTTTAGTCGCATTGAAAAAGCTCCCCGCTTCGCGGAAAAGACCCATCATCCATTTACGGCGCGCATCCGGCTCCGTATCGATGGCTTCCATTATTTTATTCGTGGTAAATTGTTTGTATTCTTCTTCGAATGTTGGCATATCATATTGATCGCCCGCCTGCATGATCAAATGAAGATGATTCGTCATCAGGCACCACCCGTATACCGGTAATTTTTGCTGATGGATAAAATGATTGAGGGAGTGTACGATCACCTGCTTGTATACCGGCCGTATAAACACATCGACCCAGTCTACGGTGTTGAAGGTAATAAAGTAACAGTTCCTTCCTTCTTTATATGGTTGTTTCTCCTTTGCCATAACAAACACATTTCTCACACTAAGAAGAACGGCGGAAATCAACCACGAGATTGCAAACTCTGTTCCAACAACGGTTTTTTGTGGATAACTATTCCACCGCAGATAAGGCATAGATCGCAAAGCTGGCCAGCCAGTGTTCGCCGCCGTAGTTACCGCCGGCCACCTGCGGAATAGAAGCAGCAAGATGCTGAACCGCAGACCGTTGAAGTAATTTTCTGCGCGGATCGGTCGCCGGCAATACAAGCGCAATTCCCTGCATGCACCAGCTACGGCTCAGACTCAATCCATCCAGGTGAACGATTTGATAATCGCTGCGGTCAGACACATGCGGCAGCACTGTTAAGTGACGAAGCCCGTTTGCCGGCATGAAACTATTGAACCATTTTATGAATTGCTGTCGCCCCAAAACCCTGCGCATCAAATCCGCTTCCATCAATGAAGGCGAAAAGAAGTCACTTCCATCCGGCTCCCAACCCGAAGGCGCCTGTTTGTCGCGGCTGTAAAGACGCATGGCATGTTGTTTTACCGCTGCCGCAAACCCCGTATCGTTTGATGTATGCGCATAGTCCAACGCAAACGCCAATCCGAATGCGGTATTCGGATGTACTCCGGTACGATTGGGATAGGTCTGCACTTTTATATACGCCTTCCAGCGGTCTTTGATATTATTCGTCAGTGGTTGCAACGCTGCATGCCACCGGCGCGCCAACGGGTCTTTCCATTCGATCAGTTCCTGGTCGAGCTTCAGCAACCAGGCCCATCCGTATGTGCGCTCCCAGCTTGCATTGTAGCGGCTGTCGAAGTATTCGGTTTCTTTCAGCAGCCTGGCCGGTTGAAAACTGCTGTCGAGTATGGCGCGGATTTGGTTGGCCTCCGGCAAATGCGGATACAGGCGGAGCAACCGTACCAGCATCCAATGCCCGTGCACACTCGAATGCCAGTCGAAACATCCGTAGAACGACGGATGAAGTTGACGCGGCGTCAGCACATGATCGCTGTCTGATGCCGAGGTATGACTTGTTTTATTCGGGTATTCCTGCTCAATGCATTTCAGCGGCAGGGCCGCAAGCAGCGACGCTCCTTTTTCTGTCAACCGGATAACGGAGCTATCCGCATTCACCGTAAAAAAATCGGAATTGGGTTGTGCGGACACCGCAGCAAACGCTGTTATCAGCAACAGCAGACCGGCCATTTTTTTCATGGCTAAATATACAGACAAAAAAAGACCACGCTAAACGTGGCTTTTTTTATAAATGTGTTATACCGGTCAGGCCAGCACGGTGATCAGCCCTTTGATAATGGAAACGGTTTTTACTGCTTCAAATACACGGCTTTCGCTGCTGCCATGTTGCAGGACGGATTGTTCGTGTGAAGACACGCACATTTCGCAACCATTTACCGCAGAGATGGCCAGGCTCAGCAGTTCAAAGAACTCTTTGCCCAATACCGGGTTCATCATCAGGCTCATCTTGATACCTGCGGGCTGGTTGTTGTAAGAGTCTTTGTTCATGAAATGACGGAAGCGGTAGAATACGTTGTTGGTGTTCATCAGCGAGGTGGCTGCGATTACTTCGGCAATTTCCGCGTCGGTGGCACCTTCCTGTTGTGCCAGGCGCGTGAAGCTTTCTTTCAGGGGTTCGAAGCGCTCATTCACCGATACGGCCAGTGCCAGCAGCAGCGCTTCCTTGCGGTTCAACTGTTGCGTATTATTGATCGCATTGCCAACATTGATCTTGAGGTCTTTGATATAGCGCGCTTCAGCCTGGATCAGCGCCTGCGCGTTGGAAGAAGGAATATAATCTTCCAGCAACAGGTCTTTCAGCAGGTTTACAAATGTTTCGTTGGGTATCGTTGCAATTGCACTCATGATAATTTTTTTTCGGGGTGAAATAAAAGCCGGCTTATTGGCCGGCTTTTACCAGGCTTGTTGGGAAATTAATTCATACTGAGCTGGGCAGTCAGGGTTTCTTCTCCTTGCTTCCAGTTGCAGGGGCAGAGTTCGTCTGTTTGCAATGCATCCAGCACGCGCAGTACTTCCTGTACGTTGCGGCCTACATTCAGGTCGTATACGCTTACCCAGCGAACGATTCCCTGCGGGTCGATGATGAAAGTAGCGCGGTAAGCGATCTTTTCTTCCGCATCGAGGATACCCAGTTCCTCAGCAAGTGATTTAGAGGTATCGGCCAGCATAGGGAATTTCAGGTCGCGCAGGTCTGCGTGATCTCTTCTCCAGGCAGCGTGCACAAATTCTGAGTCCGTAGAAGCGCCGATCAGCACCGTGTCGCGGTCTTCGAAGTCGCTGGTCTTTTTGTTGAATTCGGCAATTTCGGTAGGACAAACAAACGTGAAGTCTTTCGGCCACCAGAACATAACGGTCCATTTGCCGTCCTTGCTTGCATGCTCGTTGGTCAGTTCAATAAATTCTTTTCCTTTTTCAATCGATACTACTGCTTTCTTCTTAAAGGCAGGAAAGGTGCTTCCGATGGACAATACTCTGTTGCTCATGACGATGATGATTTATTAAAATGAAAATTATGTTGGAGGCAAGACCGAACCGGAGACGGCTCTGTTAGAGGGTGCAAATATAGAAAGCCTGGTTATTGATTTTGATAATATTTGTCTATGAATAATAGATAAAAATCTATGGGTCTACGAAAAAAATCGTCGACCAAAGCCGTTCGTCTCCGGTTTTCATTTTAAGCGACGAAATCCTGTCGTCGGTGTTCTTTCGCGTTGGTCCTGACGATTTTAGGATTTGTTCCCCTTTTTGCGTGAGTAGTTTTGGTTCATCGACGACATGCAAAAATTTGAATTATGAAAAAGATCCTCCTCTTTGTTTTTATCCTCTTTGCTGCCATGCAGCTTTCTGCCCAGGTAGCCGGCCGTACGCCACGTTGGGTTTCCGCTCAGGGTTATTGGGTGGCTGAATCCAATAAACAACAACCGCTCGAACACAGCATCCGTTTTTACAATAATGATGACGTGCTGGTGTACGAAGAAAAGCTCAGCGGTGTGAAACTGAACCTGGAACGGCGTAAAGTGCGGATGAAATTGAAAACGGTGCTGGAGCAGGCCGTGGTTGCCTGGCAGCAACAGAAATCCGGTAGCGAAACGGCCATGGTCCGGAAGGCGCTCGAAAACTGACGATGTTTTAATTACCCATACGGCCGGCCTTTTCAGGCGGGCCTTTTTTATTTTGTCACCGTTGGTCGCCGGAAATCCACCGTTGGACGATTTACCAACATTCCAAACGGCGATTTTACACAAGCATTTCTACTTTTATGTCAGCTATGGATCAATACCCGTTTATTTTTTCCAGGGAACGTAAATGGCGGTTCCGTCGTCATCTCACTTTCTGGGCCGTGTGGTGGCTGTCGCTGTCCTTCCTTTATTCATTCATTGCCGCGCGCACGACAGGCGATTATCTTTCGCACCTGCCCGTGACGATGATGGAATCGTTGGTTTACCTGGTTGTGCACATCATGCTTTCTTACCTCCTGATCTATTTTGTAGTGCCGCGTTTTATCATGCGGCAGAAATACGGACAGGCGGCGATCATGGTGGTTTGCTGCTTTTTACTGGCCGCGGGCACATCGGCGCTTGTAAAGTTCATGGTGATCAATAACGTCTCCGATTTTTATATGATGGAGCCGCGGAAATTTTTCTGGCCAAGCTGGGCTTCGTTTCACATGGCCATGATGGCCGGTTTGCGCGGGGGCATCACGGTTGCAGGTTTTGCGGTAGCCATTAAACTCATGAAAACCTTGTATGAAAAACAGGAGCGCAACCTGCAACTGCAAAAAGAAAATACAGAAAGCCAGTTGCAGTTATTGAAAGCGCAAGTGCATCCGCATTTCCTGTTCAATACGCTCAACAATATTTTTTCCCTGACACAGGACAAATCACCCGTTGCTGCCAAAATGGTGACCAGTCTTTCAGATATGTTGCGCTTCATGTTGTATGAAAGCAACAAACCCGTGGTGCCCTTGTCCCGCGAATTCCATCTCATTAAAGAATACATCGATCTGGAAAAAGTGCGTTATGGTAACCGCCTCGATCTGCATGTGGAATTACCTGATCAGGATAATGAATTGTATATTGCTCCGTTGTTGTTATTGCCGCTGATCGAAAACAGTTTTAAGCACGGCACCAGCGATATCATCGATCAGCCGTGGATCACCTTGTCGGCCCGCATAGAAGACAATTTGCTTTTTGTAAAACTGCTGAATGGAAAATCTGCCGGCAGCAACCTTCCGGGAGAAAACGGAGGCATCGGTCTCCAAAACGTACGTAAACGTTTGCAGTTGCTTTATCCCGGCCGCCATGAGTTACAAATGCAGCAGGAAGAAGAGGTTTTTATCATTAATATGAAAGTGGAACTGGTACGTGTAAAACAACTACAGACCGATTCACTCCCTGCCGAAAACCAGCACCATGTCTGAAAACCCCGCTGTAAGATGCCTGATTGTGGATGATGAACCGCCCGCGCGCGAGATCATCCGGCGTTATATTGAACAATTGCCGACACTTCAACTGGCCGGAGAATGTGGCAATGCGCTGGAAGCCTTCAGCTTTCTTCAGCGCGACTCGGCAGATCTTATTTTTCTCGACATCCGCATGCCGCAGCTCAGCGGAATTGATTTTTTAAAAAGCCTGAAGAATCGTCCCAAAGTAATTTTCACCACTGCCTACACAGAATATGCGTTGCATGCGTATGAACTCGATGTGGTGGACTACCTCGTGAAACCGATTCCTTTCGAACGTTTTTTGCGCGCGGTGGACAAGGCTTTCGGACAAATGCCCGCGCCGGCTGCGCGCCCAGCGGCTCAGCCCTCAGTGCAACCTGAATCCTTTGTTTATTTCCGTGTAGACCGCAAAATGGTGAAGGTGATGTTATCAGAACTCTTGTATGTGGAAAGCATGAAAGACTATGTGCGGGTATTTACAACCAGTGGCATGCTCATCACCAAACAATCATTAAGCTCCGTGGAAGCGATGCTCCCCGAAACCGGTTTTATCCGTGTACACCGGTCGTTTATCGTCTCCATAAACGGCATACGTTCCTTTAATGCAGAAACGATCGAGACGGCCAAAGCGGCCATCCCGATCGGTAAGCTTTATAAAAATAATGTATTGAAAGTGCTGGGCGGAGCGGTTTGAATTATTGCTCCAGCACACGCAGTTTTGCGTAGTTCAACATGATCTTCTTTTCTCCGTTGTGCTCAAATTTGACGGTAGCAATCGGATTGTGCGAAGCGCCTTCCATCTTCACCACTTCACCAAAACCAAACTTCTGGTGTTCTACTTTCTGACCGACCTGCAGGTTGGAGGTATCAGTTGGTACAAAATCTTCTGACGGTTTATGTTCCACTACTTTTTGCACAACCGGTTTGGGACCGAGATAAGGCGGTGGTGTATCTTTTTTACGCGAAGGTGGCGGACCGTATTGTTTTTCCGCCTGTGCCGAAGATGATTTACCCCATCCGCCGCCATTCATTCTGTCGTATGCGGAAGTGGAGAATCCGCTGTTGCGGCTTCCGCCGCCGGCAAAACTTCGATCCACAAATTCATCGGGTAATTCTTCGATAAAGCGACTGGGTTCATTTTGTATCAGCGAGCCGAATTTATAACGCTGGTTGGCATAAGAGATCCAGAGCCTTTCCTTGGCGCGTGTGATCACCACATAAAAAAGACGGCGCTCTTCTTCCAGTTCTTCGCGGCTGTTAATGCTCATGGCATTGGGGAAAAGCGACTCTTCCAGCCCGGCTGCGAACACGCAACTGAACTCGAGACCTTTTGCCGCGTGGATGGTCATCAGTTTTACGGAATCCGAATTAGGATCTTTGTTATCCGCATCGGTGAGCAGGGTGATCTGTTGCAGGTAGGAACCGAGGTTTTTATCCACCACCTCACCGTCTTCATTATCCGGACTTTCCACCCATTCCTTGATACTGTTCATCAACTCCTGGATGTTCTCGTAACGGGCAACACCTTCCGTACTTTTATCGTTGAATAATTCTTTTACGATGTTGGTCTGCTTGCCTACATGGAACGCCACTTCATAAGCGTTCTTTGTTTGCAGCATGCTGGCGAAGCTTTTGATCATCGTTACAAAGTTCTCGATGGCCTCGAGTGTGCCTGCACGGAAACCAAGTTGTGCTGCGTTTTCCAACACCTCCCACATGGAAATATCCTGCTCATTCGCCAGCAACAATGTTTTATCGATGGTGGTCTTTCCGATACCGCGTACGGGATAATTGATGATCCGCTTCAGTGCTTCTTCGTCTTTGTGGTTAACGAGGAGGCGCAGGTAGGCCACCATGTCTTTCACCTCTTTGCGCTGGTAGAAGCTGAGGCCGCCATACATAATATAAGGAATGCCCATTTTGCGGAGGCTCTCTTCAAACGCGCGGCTTTGCGCGTTGGTACGGTAAAGGATCGCAAAATCTTTATTGGCGTAGTGGTTGCGGAGTTTCTGCTCCTGGATGGTGTCCGCCACATACTTACCCTCTTCGTTGTCCGTCATGGTACGGACGAGGCGGATTTTTTCGCCTTGTCCGTTATCGGTGAACAGTTTCTTTTCGATCTGTCCTTTGTTATTCGAGATCACTTCGTTGGCAACGTTAAGAATGGTTTTCGAGCTGCGGTAGTTTTGCTCGAGCATAACCACTTTCACGTCGTCGTAATCTTTCTGGAACTGTAAAATGTTCTGGATGGTAGCACCGCGGAAAGAATAAATACTTTGCGCGTCATCGCCAACAACGCATACATTTTCATAGCGTGAGCCCAATATTTTGATCACTTCGTACTGTGCCGGGTTGGTATCCTGGTACTCATCGATAAGAATATACCGGAATTTTTCCTGGTACTTATTACGTGCATCTGGAACGTCTCTGAGCAATTCATAGAACTTCAGCAGCAGGTCATCGAAGTCCATGGCGCCGTTCTTAAAGCAGCGTTTGACATACGCATCATAAATCTGTGCAATGGCGGGCCGGTTCGCGCGCATGTCTTCCTGCATCAGCGCGGGACTTTCTGCATATTCGAGAGCAGTCACCAATGCGTTCTTTGCGGAGGAAATGCGATTATAAACGATGTTGGGTTTGTATTGTTTATCGTCGAGATGCAGTTCGTTGATCACGGTTTTGATCACGCCTTTGGCATCGTCGGTATCGTAAATGGTAAAGTTGGAAGGATAACCGATGCGCGTGGCTTCCGAGCGGAGTATGCGTGCAAACACGGAGTGGAAAGTACCGATGTACAGGTTGCGGGCTTCACTGTTGCCCAGGATCTTTTCGATACGTTCCTTCATTTCTTTTGCCGCCTTGTTGGTAAAGGTGAGCGCAAGAATATTGAAAGCATCCACGCCTGAGGCCATCAGGTGTGCAATGCGGGTGGTGAGTACTTTGGTTTTACCGCTACCGGCCCCCGCCACGATCATGATGGGACCGTCCTTGTGCAATACTGCTTCGCGTTGCCGCTCATTCAAACCTTGTAAATAGTCATGCATGGGCGCAAGTTACGAAGCGGGGCAAACAGCAGCCAATAAAATATCGTTGTCCCTGTTTTTTTAACGTAAAAAAAAGCGGGAGAAATCTCCCGCCTTTCTGAAAATATTGAAAATGAAATTATTCGTTGCTGAATGAATTGAAAAACGAATCTTTTGAAGCGGATGACTGTCCTTCCGGCACGGTAACGCTGAGAGAGAACATGCGGCTGCCGAGGAAGATTACGCGCATGAATATTTCGGTGTTTTTATCGTCTTTACCGACCATGTAGTACGCGGGATAATCTTTCCAATTGTTGATCTCTGCGGTCGTCAGTTCAATACCGGGAACTTGTTGTTTGATACCTTCCTGTACCTGGGTAAAAAACACATCAGTTCCGGCCATAGACATTACGGTAGCGGAATCGAGACCCATCTCATTCAGGTCGATAAATCCACCCACGTAATGAATGCTGTCTGCGCCCTGGTATTGATACGCTGGTGAGTCGCCGATCTTTTCAGCAGTTTTTGGAAACTTAATGGAGGCGGTACCTTCAATGGTTTGTTTCACCCAATCTTTCTGGGCCTGCACAGGATTCATGCCAGCGAATGTGAGTGCCAGCACACAGATGGTAATGATTTTTTTCATGTGATAAATCAGGGAGATTACGCGGGTCCAAGGGGCCGGCGGGTCCCTCACAAATATCGTAAACCTCAGGCGGCTTTCGCGCCGGTGTATCTTCTTTTTTTGCTTTTCAGGTACTTGTTGTGGATAATTTCGCTCATCGGTTTTTGCTGCACCTTGCTTTCCAGCCAGGAAATAATGTCGAGGTAAGCAAAGGATCTTGTTTCAAACCGGTTGCCTTCCAGGTGTTTTACATTCTCCAGGAATTTCTCCAGTTCGGGGCGTTGCTGGTTGCGGGTAAACTTGAAAGAATTGCGGAAGAAGCGGAACATTTCCTCTTCGATCACCGTCAGATTCTGCATTTTCGACATATAACGATATACAGAGCGGGTAAGCGAATCCATCAGGTCCATATTTCCCAGCTCAAAATGCGCGAGCAGGTGTACAAGGCGGGCGTAACATTGAAGGTCGCTGCGCAAACCGGTTGGTTCGTTGATGATGTCCTGCAAAAAATCGATACAGGTGCTGTAATCGCCGCTGCCAAAATACAGTGTGGCGATTTTATAGTTCACCACCATGATGCGGTGGCGGTCGATGAACATATTGTATTCGGCCAGTTTCTCGCGGATGCCAGGCACGAGTTTGAGTCCTTCTTTGAAGGTGCCGGTGATGTTGTGAAAATTAATACGTGCACTGGCGAGATACACAAAGGACTGCACGCGGAAGTTTTCATTTTGCTGCACACGTTTAGAGGCGGCAAAATCTTCGAAGCGTTGCAGATCGACCTGGAATTTCTCATAATTGCGCAGATCGAAATGCGCATTGAGCAGGTTGTGCATGCCTTTGATATAATGTCCCGTTTCCACGCGTTGTGCCACCGGAAACTCATCAAACAGGTCAACCCATTTTTGTGTATAGCGATAATACATCAGGAAATCCTGGCGGATGAAGGCGTACCAGGTATAACTCTGGTAGAGATAAAGGCGTTCGTAGAAGCCATCGCGGTTGGGAGCGCCGGGTGGCAGGTTTTCGCGAAAGAATTTTTCCAGGCGTTCTTCGTCGGCATCGTTGCGGGCATGGCCGTGCTGGATATAAAAACCGTACAACTGGAGTGCGAGGTCGGAAAGGCGCGACACCATGTCCAGCTTTTCATTTACGGTATTGGCCTCCACGGAAAGCTGGATGGTGCGTTCCCCGTAGTTACCGGTAACGTGCAGGTTTTCAATCCTTTTTTCCAGCGCTATAAGTTGAGGCAGGAAGAAATACTTCTGGTTTTCGTAAGCCAGTTCCTTGGCTTTGTCGATGATGCGGATGCTTTGAAGAAACAGCCCTTTTTTATAAAGGATATGGGCGTGGTCAAACAATTCATTCAACTGAAGATCAAGGCTATCGGCTGCTTTCAGCAGCCGGAGGCTTCCCAGGATCTGTTTGTAAAGATGGATTTTGAGGTTGGCGAGCTGTGGTTTGGTAACAGCAGGGAGTTTTTTTAGCAAAACGCGCTCATCGTACTCTTCCATTTTATCCAATGCATCGAAAAGCTGAACGACTTTGAGGTTTTCCTTGGCCGAACTGCGTGTGATATAGAGCTTAAAATGCCTCTTTTCGGCTTTTTCAAGCGAATGAATCAATTGAAATAATATGTCGGCCGGCCGGTTGGGCATCATGTGGAAATTAACGTGAAATACACGAGCAGCAAGGATTTGCGGGCAAAGATAGCCGGTTTGGGATAAATAAACCAGCCGTAAGTTGTTTACGTGCAGCGTTGTAAGTGTATTAATTTTGTATCAGCAACGGTGCAAAAAAAGATTCACATGGCAAGCAATCGTTGTGAAAGAGGCAAGACGTCAGAGGTCAAAAAGTTGAGAAAGAAGTCCTCGAAAAAATCCGGGTAAAACCGGAACTCCAAGTTCTACTTTAAGATTTTTCATATGGCAAGCAATCGTTAGAGGTCAGTCCGTTTCTACGGAAGGGCCTTTTTTATTTCTAAGAGCGTCCTGCGAAAATAAGCGATATTCTGGTTGGTCTGCCGATTTTTTCTTTTTTGCTTTCTCACAGATGGGGATATCCTGCGGCTGTAAAAATAACCCTTCATTTAATCGTCTTTCTGATACGAAAAAAAACGTTGGCCATCATACCGGTATTTGATGTAGATGCTTGTGGGTAAAGGGTTTGGCGGTAGTAAATGGCCATTAGGCATAAAGAAAAGCGGCCAAACTTGTCTTTCGGACTTCGTTTAGCCGCTGTAAATTTGGTGTACGGTTGAGGCAAAGAAAAAGGCAGCAATCGTTAAAGGCAAGGCAAGTGAGAATCGTCAGAGGTACAAGTTAAGCCGCGCCAGACAAGCTGGTAACAGCCAATAAGTTCTAATTTCGAAGATTTTTCATATGGCAAGCAATCGTTAGAGGTCAGTCCGTTTCTACGGAAGGGCCTTTTTTATTTTCCGGATTGCTAAAGTAAGGGTTATTTTATTTATATGTTAATTTTCGAATTATTTTTTAACAAGAGTTGATTTATAAGATATTATAGAGAAAAGGACGCTTCGGGCGTCCTTTTTTGTTACTGTGAGCTTTCAATCTGTTGGTTATTTTCAACATTTCTACTTTTTTTGCTGTAAATAACCAACAGTTGGCTACCAGGCGACAAATAGTATTACCAAGATTTCAGCAAGTTCTGGAACAAATGGGTGAGAACATCAAGCTTGCCCGGAAACGTCGGAAGCTTACAACCATGCAGGTGGCGGAGCGGGCAGGAATAGACCGGTCAACCTTGTACTACATTGAAAAAGGAAATCCGAGTGTTTCTTTCGGCGCATACTTTAATGTATTACGTGTACTGGGACTGCAAAATGATGTTCTCCTATTGGCCGCTGATGATGAATTTGGCAAAAAGCTACAGGATCTGAAGCTCCTCGGAAAGATATAAACGGGTAGGCTTGGGGTTCTTTAATTTTCAGTGACTTTTCAGACCGAGTATTGTATTCACTTCCCCTCCCTTATCTTCTTAAACTCCGATCCCTCTTTCCACCCCGGCCATTCATTGCCATAGCACAAACGCCGGCCTACCAGGAAAAATAATTTCAAATCTGCGATAGCACCATCAAGCACCCAGGTTTTGGCATCGTATTCATCTGAGGGACGATGATAATGATCCTTGCCGTAGGCATCCCGGATTTTGCGGCCATAGCTGCTGTCTTTGCCGATAACATCCACGCCTGCGCCCGCATACAAAGCCGGCACACCTTTTTTGGCAAAATTGAAATGATCGGACCGGTAGTATGCGCCGCCTTCCGGCTTTTCTTCCCAGGCAATCATGCGACCATTTTCCTCCGCGGCCTCCTGTAAGTAATCTTCCAGCTCATTTTGCCCGCGGCCAACTACCGTAATATCCTTAGTGGCGCCATACCAGTTCAACCCATCCATATTGATAGCGGCAACCGTTTTATCCAAAGAAAATATCGGATTCGACGCATAGTAGGCCGATCCCCAGAGCCCTTGTTCTTCAGCCGTTACCGCCAAAAACACGATTGTCCGCTCCGGTGCTTTTTTTAAACTTTTGAATGCGCGGGCCAACTCAATTAGTCCTGCAGTACCGCTGGCATTGTCTAGTGCACCATTATAAATAGAATCGCCCGTTTCATCGGGTTTGCCCACACCAAGATGATCCCAGTGCGCCGAATAGAGAATCACTTCATCGGGTTTCTTACTGCCAGTGATCTTACCGATCACATTATGCGAAACATTGTATTCAGTTTTTACTTTGATGCGTGCAGACAACTGCACATCGAGCGGCTCCGCTTTAAAACCACGATGATCAGCCGAAGCAAGCATGCCGCTGTCCTTACCCGCAGCCTGCAATAACTTCAAAGCAGCCGGCGTAGTCAGCCATCCGATCACGTCGCAATAAGTACCGGGTTGTTTGCGGTCGTCCAGACGGAGGCGAGAACCATTCCAGTTGTTTTGCACAACGGTAAATGGATAACTTGCCGCGGGTGTATCGTGGATGATCAGGCATCCACGAGCGCCCTGCCGTGCCGCTTCTTCAAACTTATACGTCCAGCGGCCATAATAAGTCATGGCTTTTCCGCCAAATAGTTTTGCATCGCCTTGCGGGTCGTTCACTTTTACCAGTACTACTTTTCCTTTTACATCCAAACCGGCATAATCATTCCACTGATATTCCGGAGCTACTACGCCATAGCCGGCGAATACAACCTCCGTGTTGTCGAGTGATACGGCAGAATCTGCTTTATCGGTCCAGATAACATAGTCATCAAATCCTTCTAATGAAAAAGATTCTTTCGCGCCCTTCACCAGCATCTGCGGGTCTGCCTGCGTAGTGATGCGTACCATCGGTACCTCTTGTACATAACTATTGCCGTTGCCGGGTTCGAGACCGGCAGCTTTCATTTTTTCTTCCAGCCACGCAATCGTACGCACTTCACCTTCGCTGAATGGTTTTCGGCCATAAAAAGAATCGGCAGATAATTGTGCGATATGTGTACCCAGACTGTCTTTGCTGAAAGCAGCGAGTCCGTCATCGGCCTTGTTGCCACAGGAGGAAAGAATAACTGCTGCGGAGAGGGGGAGGAAGAGTTTTTTCATCATGGGACTGAAGTTATAAAAAATAAAAAGGCCTCACAAACGCGAGACCTTTTTAACAACTTTCCTGAAAGCTTAATTAACCCGGAGTTAAACAGCGGCATATCAGTTTTCGTGGTAAAAATACTAAACCTTCATGAGTTAATAGTCAAGGTTAGCAATTTTTATCAGGATATTTTTACCGTGATTTTATGAGTATATATTTTTAAATGCCCAACCGTTTATTTCATACTGCGGTATCATCCTCCAGATTCAATAAGTATCTGAATGCTTGCGGAAATAATAGACCAAAAGCACGTAAACTTTATCGTGCGAATCTTGCGCTGTCGGAAAAACTTTATTCAGTAATCGGCATTTTCGAAGTGATCCTTAGAAACTCAATCGACAGACATTTTAAGAATATATATGGGCACACATGGCTTGAAGATGCATCGGCACCGGGAGGTTTTTTTGATACGTCATCAGGCTGTGACGGCTCTATTCATGCTATTCAAACGGCTATACATAAACTTGGCAGCAATTATACTCACGACAGATTAATAGCCAAACTAAGCCTCGGCTTTTGGGTTTTCCAATTCTCCGCTAAAGAATACGCAGCAGCGGGTAGCAACCTCCTGCATATTTTTACAAACCGCCCATTTGGCACCCGGCAGAAAGACATTTTTAAAAAGCTAATCAGTATAAATGAACTGCGAAACAGGATCGCTCATTATGAACCTATTTGTTTCAACAACAAAACAGGAAGTATTTCAACCGAACATACTTCCCAATGTTATCACACCATCATCCAGCTTCTCGAATGGCTCGGATGCAATGCATCAAAAATCCTTTACGGCATTGACGGCGTTAAGAAAAAAATAGTTGAAATAGATGCGCTCCGCGCTTACCCCTCAGAACCTGTCAGGTTATAGATTTCCTGGATGCCGCGGAGAATTTCATCGAAGTCAAGGTTCAGGTCTTTCAAAATCCCGGTATGCAGATCAAAGACCCAACCGTGTACAACCGGAAATTTATTTTTCACATAGGATTGCTGCACACTTGCGAGTTTGGTCACGTTGATGCATTGCTCCTGCACATTTAATTCCACCAGCCGCTCATATCGTTTGTCCTCATCGGAAATGGCATTGAGTTCGTCTTTATGCAGGCGATACACATCGCGGATATTCCGAAGCCATGGATTCAGAATGCCCATGTCTTTGGGCAACATGGCCGCGCGTACACCACCACAGTTATAATGGCCGCAAACGATAATATGTTTCACCTTCAGGTGTACAACGGCGTAGTTGATCACCGACATCACATTAAGATCCGTGGCGTTAACGAGATTGGCCACGTTGCGGTGAACGAATACCTCTCCCGGCTCGAGACCCATGATTTCGTTTGCCGGCACGCGGCTGTCACTGCAGCCGATATAGAGATAATCAGGTTGCTGATCCCTCGCCAGTTTATCGAAGAAAGAAGCATCGCCTGCTTTTTTTTCTTCTATCCATTTACGATTGTTTTCAAAAAGTTGTTCGTAGGTCGCCATCGTTTAGTGTTTTTCAGGTGACCGGCCTAGCCGGAAAATTTTTCGGTAATGTGCGATCCGTCGCAGTAAGGCTTGTTCTGCGAATAGCCGCAACGGCAGAATGCAGTAACGCGGAATTTCTTTTCTTCCTGGCCGCTTTTGTCCTTAACCGTCAGGTTACCGTAAACCATCAGCGGACCATCTGCCACAACTTCCACACGGGTTTCGGTGGTTACCTCTGCGGATGCATCCGTTTCATTATTATAATAAAAACTCAGCGCTCCGCTCGGGCATTTCTTTACCTGGTCTACGATGCGCGCCGTACCGGCATTGTCCATGATGATCCAGGGTTTGCGGCGGGGGTCAAATACTTCGGGTAAACCGGTGGCGGCCTGCCAGCAAACCTTGGAGTGAATGCAGGCGGCGGGCTTCCACACTACGGTTACCTCACCATTGGTGTATTTCCTGGTTATTTCTTTATCCATAGCTCAAAAATTCATGTAAAAGTTACGAATTATTCCGGGGCCCGGCCAAGTTGCAACAATTGTCTGGCTTTTTGGTTATTTTTCTTCTATGATCCAGGAAAATCTGTTGCTGATCCTATCACTGCTGTTCATTATTGCCATGCTCACCATGCTGAGCAACCGGCTACGCATTTCCTATCCCATTTTCCTGGTCATTGCCGGCCTGGGCATCAGCCTGGTACCGGGCACGCCGCATATCAGTATCAGCCCCGATATTGTTTTCCTGCTGTTTCTTCCTCCATTATTGTATTCCGCAGCGTGGAATACCGCGTGGAAAGAGTTCTGGAAATACAAACGGCCCATCAGCATGCTCGCCTTTGGCCTGGTGATCTTTACCTCCGCCACGGTGGCTATCCTGGCGCATGCTATCATTCCCGATTTTCCGCTGGCTTTGGGATTTTTACTTGGCGGCATCATTTCACCTCCGGATGCCATTGCCGCAACGTCTGTTTTACAGGGATTAAAAGTACCTAAACGGGTAACTACTATTCTGGAAGGGGAAAGCCTGGTGAATGACGCATCGAGTTTGATCGTTTTCCGTTTCGCCCTGGCTGCTATCCTCACCAGCCAGTTTCATTTCTGGGATGCGACCAAAACATTTTTTGTGGTTGGATTTATGGGCATTGCCGTAGGTATCGGCATTGCCATTATCGTTTATATATTGCATCGTTTCTTTCCTACCACTGCGGTGATCGACGCGGCTATCACGCTCATCACGCCATATATCATGTACATCACTGCGGAACACTTTCACTGGTCGGGTGTACTGGCTGTGGTGGCCGGCGGACTTTTTCTTTCCTATCGTTCGCAGGAAATATTTACCTACGAATCGAGGATGAGTATTCTCAGTCTTTGGGAAACGCTTACGTTCTTGTTAAACGGGTTTGTTTTTATTCTGATCGGTCTCGAACTGCCGGTGATCACGGCCGGGCTCGAAGGTTATTCCGTTCCCGAAGCCATTACTTACGGTATCATCATCAGTATTGCCACCATCTTAATCCGGATCATCTGGGTTTTTCCCGGCACCTACATTCCAAGGATGCTGTTCAAAAAAATCCGGCAAACAGAACCCTACCCGACCTGGAAGTCGGTTTTCCTGGTTGCGTGGAGCGGCATGCGGGGTGTTGTTTCCCTGGCATCCGCACTGGCTATCCCCCTCACTTTGCCCGGTGGCGAGAGCTTTCCGCACCGTAACCTTATTTTATTCATCGCCTTTATTGTCATTCTTGTAACGCTGGTTTTACAAGGCCTGAGTCTTTCTCCACTGATCCGTTGGCTGGGCATTGAAGTAGATGAAGAACCGGAAAAAATACAACAACTGGCCATGCGCATCCGGCTGGCCGAATCGGTACTCGCTTTTCTCGATACCAATTACGCCGACGAAACGAAAAATCACGAAACTTATAAACGCGTCCGCGACCGCTATGAACGAATGATTGAAGTAGCAAAAAAACGGCTGGCCACCGAGGAGTCGGACGAAGAAAAAGCTAATTTCCTTCCGCATTACCGCCAGATGCTGCTCGATATTGTAGAGGTACGCCGCCGCGAACTCAATCATTATCGTCACACCGGTGAATACAACGAGGAGCTGATCCGTGAGCGTGAATGGGAACTGGACCTCGAAGAAGCGCGACTCCGGAATTAGGTAGTATCTTCGCAGGCAAAACAACCAGCCATGGCTATCCGCATTTTTATCACCGGGGGAACTTTCGACAAGGAGTATAATGAATTGAATGGCCAGTTGTTTTTTAAGGATACACATATGCACGATCTCCTGGAGCTGGGCCGCTGCCGCCTCGACGTGGAGATCAGAACCCTGATGATGATCGACAGCCTCGAAATGACCGATGAGGACCGGGACCTGATCGTACATCAATGCAACAATTGCGAAGAAGACCGCATCGTCATCACGCACGGAACAGATACCATGGCCGATACGGCCCGCATTATCGCCGAGAAAGTTACCGCCAGCAAAACCATCGTGCTTACCGGTGCCATGATCCCCATCAAATTCGGTAGCTCCGACGGGCTTTTTAATCTCGGTGGTGCACTGGCTTTTGTGCAGACATTACCGCCCGGTATTTATGTTGCTATGAACGGCCGCTATTTTAATTGGGATAATGTGCGCAAGAACAAACAGACAGGTGTCTTTGAGGAGGTAGAAGGTCTAGGGCGTAAGGCGTAGGGTAAAACAGCCCATTCACCATTGACCATTCACGCGCTTGAACGCCGCATACACCCCATTGGTCCAGCCAAAACCATCCTGGTTGGGATATTCTCCACCTCCGGCCAATAAAGAAATATCTGTCACATTATATTTCTCCATCATCTTGCCCGTTGTGGCAAATACGCGCTCCACATTCATCATCCAGTTGTGCCTGATCTTTTGTGCCAGCTTTTCATTTTTATACCGCATGGCTGCTTCGTAACCGATCCATTGCAAAGGCGCCCAGCCATTCGGTGCATCCCATTGCTGACCCGTTACTTGAAGACTCGTCAATAAACCGCCGGGGTGAAGAAAAGAGGACGCTATTTTTTCCAATACCATAGCAGCCTGCTGTTCGCCGGCCAGTCCGCAGAACAGCGGATAGGCCATCGCCATCGTCAGATAATCCGAGGGTTGCTGTTTGCGATGATCATAATCCGCAAATGTTTGTAATTGCGGATGCCAGCAATATTTTTCGATAGCCGCTTTCCGCTGCGCTGCCTTTTCCCCGTAATTATTGGCCGTTTCCGGCTTTCCATTTATGTGATAAGCCTCTTCGAGCGTACTTTCCAGGTGCCAAAGCAAACTATTCAGGTCAACGGGAATTAAATCGCAGGTATAGATCTGGTGCATTGTTTTCCCATCACGGAGCCAGCGACCGGAAAAATCCCAGCCCGATTCACATGCCCCACGCAAATGCCGGTAATGATCTGATGGCTTGGCCGAGGCTTCTTCATGCGAAGCGAGATCGGCCGCATACCCTTCAGCGCGCGGCGTGTTTTCCTCATCCCAATAACGGTTTAGTAAAGCACCATCCGCCATGCGTATAACCCTGCGCTTAACGGGTTCTTCCCCGGTGACCAATGTGCATCCTGCATCCAGAACTGATATTCCAGGGTGAGTTCAGCTATGTATTTTACCAGTATTTCATCTCCTTTCAGTGCCTGCAGCAAGCGAATGATGTGGGAGAAAAAAGGCGGTTGCGACCGCGTCAAAAAATAAGTCCGGTTGCCATTGGGAATAAGCCCGAACCGGCGAAGCAGGAAAGCAAAATTGTCGGCTACATCTTCGATGAACTGCGTTTCACCGGCAGCGGCCAGTCCCAGCATCGTAAAATACGTGTCCCAATAAAATATTTCGCGAAAACGTCCGCCGGGAACGATAAAACGGAAAGGTAAACCGATCAGTGTGCCTGTATTTGCTACCGGCGCACGCGACAATATTTTCCAGAGATCAGCAATATGCTCATCTATATTGCGCGCCATCGGTTGAGCCGGCTGCGGTACTACCCTGGGTAAATCAAAGTAACGCAGTACAAAGGTTTCCAGCGTTCCGTCGGGTTGTCGTTTCCATTGCCGGTATTGCTCCAGTATCTCCGCCACCGGCAGCTTAGGTATGCAATCGACAAATGTTTTCTGATCGGGAAAAAGCCGCTGACACTGCACATCGGTGAACAGTTCCTCCAGCTCTTCCATGTATAGTAGTCCTGCGTAGCGTAGCATATTGGTTTGATATGAGTCTTTTTTAGAGGGGTGAATCAGTGAATAAGTCAATAAGTGAATAACAGCTCTTGTTATTCTCACTCCGACGGCATTATGCCTTAAACCTTATGCCTTACGCCGTATACCTTCATCCTGCAACAATCAAACCAGCGCACAAAAAAGGACGTGCTGATGGCACGTCCTTTTACCGTTTAGGGAACGGATCTTAATTATATTGATTACTTCTTCGTTTCGAGGAGTTTGAAGAACTGATCCAACTGCGGAAGGATTACGATGCGGGTACGGCGGTTGGCAGCACGGCCTTCTACGGTTGAGTTCTCAGCGATCGGTTTGTATTCACCACGGCCGGCAGCAGCCATCTTCGCGGGATCCAGACCATATTCATCCTGCAGTACACGTACAACAGAGGTAGCTCTTTTCACACTGAGATCCCAGTTGTCTTTCAACTGACCTGAACCACGGTAGGCTACGTTATCTGTGTGACCTTCCACCATGAATTCGATGTCGGGTTGGTTTTTCAGTACCATGGCCACTTTGCCGAGTACCACTTTCGCTTCTTTGGTGATGTCGTATTTGGCAGAAGTAAAGAGCAGTTTATCGGAGATGTCGATGTATACAACTCCTTTGTCTACTTTAATGTTGATGTCTTTGTCATCGAGGTTACCGATGGCACCTTTGAGGTTCATCACGAGTGCCATGTTGAGTGAGTCTTTGCGGGCCATCTGCTGTTGCAGTGTCTGGATATAGTTGTCTTTGGCACCGATATTTTCCATGGACTTACGGATGCTTTCAGCTTGTGAAGCACTGATCACGGAAAGATCTTCCAGTTGTTTCAACGCTTGTGTATTGTTCTGCTTCAGCAGATCAAGTTGTCTGTTAAGGTTGGCAAGTTCGCTTTCGAGAGCGGACTTCTGGCGGTTAAGTGCGTCCTTTTCGGTGTTACAATCGGTCAGATTGCTTTGCACGGTTGTGTACTGAGTTTGCAGGGCAGCGTAATCGGCCTGAGACTTCTTAAATTTTTTCTGACTGACGCAGGAGCCGAGCATTAAAACTCCTAAGGCCAGAGGGGCGAGCATTAGTTTACTCTTCATAAACTGTCATTTTTTGTGTGAAAATAAATACCCAGACTACTGATACTATTAGTCATTTTGGACACGGGGGCCAAAGATAACCAACGCATTGCAGGGGTTTCTATAAACTATGTTAATAAATAGGGTTCCAAAAACATGCCTGTTTTCACACGATAATTATCGTATCAGCTAAAAATTAATAACTTTTGCAGCGCTCAACCTTTTTTATGCGTAGTTCATCTCCCCGCCAGGCTGCTATCGGTTTTATTTTTATTACACTGTTGATCGATGTGATGGGATGGGGTTTGATCATTCCCGTAATGCCTGATCTTATTTCAGAATTGAAAGGCATTCCTATCAATGAGGCCGCCGCAGATGGTGCGTGGTTGCTGTCGGTATATGCATTGACACAATTCGTTTTTGCACCGGTGATCGGCAACTTAAGCGACCGCTACGGACGACGACCCGTACTGTTATTTTCTTTACTCGGATTTGGTATCGATTATATTATTCTTGCCCTGGCGCCTGTATATAGCTGGCTTTTTATCGGCCGCATCATTGCCGGCATTACCGGTGCGAGCTTTACAACGGCTGCAGCTTATATCGCCGACGTGAGTACGCCTGAAACAAGAGCAAAGAACTTTGGATTGATCGGTGCCGCTTTCGGACTGGGCTTTGTGATTGGCCCTGCATTGGGCGGTTTGTTGGCAAGTTGGGGTATTCGTGCTCCTTTCTATGCAGCGGCGGCCCTGTGTCTTATCAATTGTCTTTATGGTTTCTTCGTTTTGCCCGAATCTCTTTCAAAAGAAAACCGCCGTGCTTTTTCATGGAAACGCGCCAACCCCCTGGGCTCGCTGAAATTTTTAAATAAACATCCGGAGATTGGCGGGCTCGCCATTTGCTTTTTCCTTATTTATCTCGGTGCACAAGCCGTGCAGGGCAACTGGAGTTTCTTTACCATGCACCGTTTTCACTGGACGGAAAAAATGGTGGGCATTTCGCTGGGAGTGGTGGGTGTGCTGGTGGGCCTTGTGCAAGCCGGCCTTACACGTGTATTAAATCCGAAATTGGGAAATGAGAAGAGTATTTATCTCGGGCTCTCCTTATATACATTGGGACTTCTGTTGTTTGCTTTTGCCACACAAAGCTGGATGATGTATGCGTTTCTCATTCCGTATTGCCTCGGCGGTATTGCGGGACCGGCCTTGCAATCCGTATTAGCCGGACATGTAACACCGAATGAACAGGGTGAATTGCAAGGGGCGTTAACGAGCCTGATGAGCCTGACCACGATCATCGGTCCGCCGATCATGAATAACCTTTTTAGTTACTTTACGCGCAGCAACGCGCCCTTCTATTTCCCCGGAATACATTTTGCGCTCGGCGCCATTTGTATGCTGGCAAGTGTAGTGTTAGCTCACTATGTTTTAACGCGGGAGAAAAAAGAAAAGCCCGAGTTGGTTTCCATTATTGAAGGAACCGCGACCCAGGCCGATCAGGCACCGGTTCATTAAAGCTGCGCAACGGCTTCTTTCAGGGCGGCCACATTCTTTTTATCGTTGCCGATAAAAATCTGTTTGCCTAAAATAACCACGGGTCTTTTGAGAAACGTGTATTCCTGCAGGATCAGGTCGCGGTAGTCTTTTTCTGAAAGTTTTTTGTCTTTCAGGCCCATTTCCTTGTATTTGAGTGCGCGGCGGCTGAACAGGGACTCATAGCTGCCGGACATCTCCTTCATCTTGTCCAGTTGGGCCGGGGTGATGGCCTGGGTCTTGATATCCTGTTCTTCGATGCCGGCTTTGTCGATGCCGGTTTCTTTTATAATGGCCTGGCAGGTAGTGCAATTGGCCAGATGATAGATCTTTTTCATGCGCGATTGGGAAGTTTTATCCGGCGTCAAAGATCAGGTTTTTGCGGGCAAATGCGACCCAGAGGGGTTTTTCCCGAAAAGCGCTGGCCCCGCGGTTCAACCTTTCCAATCAATTATTGTTAACTTTGCAGCATAAACCGTGAATTATGATCAAGACAGGCAATCCCGTAATCAGCATCTATACAGAAATGACGCCCAACCCCGAGACCATGAAGTTTGTGGCCAACAAACTCCTGTTCCCCGGCAAAAGCGCGGATTTCCCAGATATTGAAAGCGCCAAACCTTCACCGCTGGCAACCGAACTGTTTGGTTTCCCCTTCATCCGCGCGGTGTTCATCGCCAGCAACTTTGTCACGCTGACCAAAACAGCCGATACCGAGTGGACCGATGTGATTCCTTCCATCCGTCAGTTCCTGAAGGATTACCTGGAAGAAGGCAAGCCTGTAGTGAACGAAGAAGAACTGGCTGTGCAAAAGCCTGCCAGCAGCAACGAAGTAAGCGCCGACGATGACGATGTGGTAAAACGTATCAAGGAGCTGCTCGACAACTATGTGCGCCCTGCAGTGGAAATGGACGGTGGCGCCATTCAGTTTAAAAGTTATTCCGAAGGTACCGTTAACCTGGCTATGCAGGGAAGCTGCTCCGGTTGCCCCTCCAGCATGATCACGCTGAAAGCAGGTATCGAAGGCATGATGAAACGCATGATTCCCGAAGTACAGGAAGTAGTAGCCGAAGCTGAGTAAGCTGAAGCGATAAGAGATAAAAAAGCCCGCCGCCGGTGGGCTTTTGTTTTATACGTCTAACGGAGGTGACTCTACGTTTTAGAAAGATGTTTATCCGTCTCTCAGAGACCAGCCTCCACATATTGTATATCAGTGAGTGCATCTCCGTCTATTATTTCAATATCATCCGGTTTTGAGGGGTCGCCAACGAATGTATACTTGTTATCTTTCTGTAGGTCCGGGGAATCTTTTGTATGTTGAAAATATCCTTTGAGCTCTTTGCCTGCCAAAAAATTTAATCTTAGCAGTCTGTTGGTTGGCGCGTACACTCCGGGATATTCGCTGTTTATTTTCCGGCCAATCATTGTTTGTGTCATTCCCATTCTTCTTATTTTATCGGTCACACGTTCAATATATCGTTGTTTAACTGTATTAGATAAGTTACTGTTGCTGATCATTTCGATGAGCTCTTCGTTTTTTGAAAGCAGCTGGGTAAGGATTCTTTCAATCCGTTGTGGTAACAGGCCAATCTTCCTGCCTAAATCCCGGAAACTTTCCTGTCCGTAAAATCCATAGACACTATAAAAAGGAGCATCAATATCTGCATGGTACAGCTGCAGAGCCGTATCCGTTTCTCCGGGTACATGAATAAATGTATTCAATAAGTCATATGCCGGAGACAGCATATAGTCTCCCATGTCGGTTTGGAGCAGAGAAAAGTTTTTTAAATGCGCATCTCCATTAGAGACCAGATAATTGAAGATGATTATCCTGAAATAATTTTCCAGAGCCGGCATTGAGGCTGGTACGTATTTTTTGATCAGCAGGCCTACCTCTTCATAACTGCCCTCATACTTGAAATTTTCACCGTTCTGTTGCCTGCTGCGATTACTGAGTTGAGCCATATCTTCCTGCAAATATTTGTTGCCGTCTTCCTTCACATCAAATCGTTTGGTTATATACGCAGGCGTCCCGTCTTTAAAATAAATAATTCCATTGGCGGCTGTATTAATTTCAAATAACTGTGAGGCTATCTGCATTGTTAAGTGCTCATTTTCCGGGGCCTGGTTTGCTTCGACAAGCTGAATAGCAGGAGGTCTCGGTTTAATGATGTATTGTCCGCCTGTATCGGTAAGCACGAGCTTCTTGCCTTCTAATCGCAGGGAATATTTTAATTGTGCACCAGAAATGGAAAGTCTTTTGGTTTTCTCCTGGTATAAAGGCAGGTTATCCGCTACCGGCGGATCGAAGTCCAATATGTTCGATATATTTTTACCATCGAACAATTGTTTTCGGCAACTCCGGCAATAGGAAGGACCCTCCTTGTAACAACCATCACACTTCATCGCTTATCTCTTTAATAGTTATGGCACCGATTGTATCTTCCCCCGCTGTTTTAATCAGTCGTGTAAAATCATCGTTCTCATCAATTTTCAATAGCCGGCATTGAATGTCTTTATTTATTCCTTCGGCGAGCAATCCGCTAAAAAATGAAAACAATTGATTGCTGTGATATTCCTGTTGAGCTTTGGGAAGGGTAAGGCTGATTGCCGGCATTAGCGGATCTGACCAGTATTTGTCGTCATAGACAAAACTGTAAGCTCCGGAAACATCTTTGGTAAGAATGCCTGCAAATCGTTTATTATAAAATACTCCCGCCTTCACCATTATTCAATGTTTTTACTTGTATCAGAATTTCCAAGCCTATAATGTCCGCGATTTTAATAAGTGTTGCAAGTGAAGGGTTTCCTGTTCCTGTCTCGACAAAATGAATGGTTTTAAGCGCAACACCGCTCATTTCTGCAAGATCTTCCTGCCGGATTTTTAAAAGCACTCTCCGGGTTCTTATTACTTTTCCAATTTTTGACGCATTCATCTGTATTATATTACTTATTAGTAAGCAAATTAATGAATTTTTATTCAGCAATCACTTAAAATATGTAATATAGTGCAGATTTCATTATTTTGAAACCCTAAACTGACTAGTTGTATCCAAAATCAGTAATTTATTGCCGATTAGTTGCAATAATTATCCGGCAGGGTCGTCCAGTTTGTTGCAGAGGTTATATTGTATGTGGTATCAGAATAGGCTGATCGGGAATTAGGTTTTCAACCCAATATTTCATTGAAGACGCAGGTGCCGATTGCAACATGCTATTGAAATAAAAAGAAAAAGTAAAGAGCCGGATCTGACGCTTGTCGTACAATATTCCTGATCTTGCTCTTACACACCTACCGGTCGCGTGGTTTTGCGCCATTGCACACCACGTTCGCTGAGATAATTCAACACAAAATCAAAACACGTTTTATTGCGGCCCACCAGCTCCGGCGGGTAAACACCTTTCTCTGTAAATAATCCGTTGGCAATAAGATTGACGGCGGCAGTGCAGGTATAACCTGTAGACCGGGCCATGGACGAGGTTTGTGAAGCCTCATCGTATTTATCCAGCAGTTCATAGATCACGGTCTGGCTCTCGCTTTTCACGATTACTTTCATCACGGTCAGTTCCTGCTCGCCGGGTTGTAATTTCCATTGATCGATTAAAAAAGCGGCGCTGAAATCGAGCGGGCGGATCGTTTGTCCGGAAACTTTTACCGCATCGGTATTGAAAAATCCGGCGGTTTGTAAAGCCACGATGAGATCGATATGACCGGGATAACGCAATGTTTTTTCTTTCATATCGGGAATATGCTTCATCGTAAACAACAGGGAGCGCAAACCATCGGTGTTAAACGCTTCCAGTTCGCCTACGCCATCAAAGGATAATAATTCGCGTTCGCTGAGTGCTGGGCGCACCACTACCTCTCCATTTTCTACAAGGCGTGCGGGACGCGTGTATTCTTCTATTACATCGATGGGAGAAAAGGGCGCTTTGTATAAAAAAGGTGGTTGCGGGTCCTGCGGCAGGCCACCCACATAGATGAGCGCTTCTTTGATCGCCATTTCTTCGTTGTAGCGGCCGATGATAAAGTTGTTCATGCCTGGCGCCACGCCGCAGTCGGTAATGACGGTTACGCCCTGCTCACGTGCGAGTGCGTCGAGCGCCAATACATCTTCGGGAAAAAAGGATATGTCAACGATGTTTTTTCCGGCACGGATAGCGGCCTCCAGCACGGCATAACCCATAAAGCCCGGTACGGCCGTTACTACTAATTCATAGGGCGCGAATAAGGTATTGTAATGTGCATAATCGTTTAAATCTGCCTGGCGTGTTTCCACCTCCGGCGCTGCTTGTTGAAGTAATTCGAGATTGGGCTGGCTGATATCAAAAGAAGTAACGGTATGCTGTTGGGCAAGATCGGCGGCAATGGCACGGCCTACCATGCCGGCACCTAGAACGGCTATTTTCATTTGTAAAAACGGTTTGTCTAAAAATACAGGCTTCCGCGCAACGGTGAATTATTTGCGGCTTTTCTTTTTAGGGGCTGCTTTTTTCTTGCGGGGTTTTTTGAAAACCGGCTCATCTTCTGCAGCAATGCTTCTCTCATCCCAGTATGTTGGTAAGAGAAGAAGCCTGACATTTATCTGGAGAAATTCGGCAATTTGGAAAAGCTCGGGAAAGCGGGGTTGGTTTTTATTCGTGCACCAATCAGATACAGTAGTTGGGTGAACGCCCATAAATTTGGCGAGTTGTCTATTCGTCTTTCCGGCATCTGCGAGCGCGGCTTTTATCCGGTTATATTTCGTTATTTCCTCCATACTAATATTGTCCCCGCTCAAATATAAAATCTCTCAAATAATTGATTGACAGTATATTATATTCTAAATGGGGATATAATTAGTCTTTTAAACGATTATTACCGTCTAATGGAGTTTTTTTTGAATAAATTTGAGCGGATAGCAAAACCGGCTATTTGACGGGGGGAGACGTCTATTTTGAATTATACAAATAGTGTCCCGTTTATGAATCCTATTCACAACATGAGCAGTTTTGCTCAATACACCAGCGAGCTGCATGAGCCCTTGTACCGTTTCGGCCGCATCCTCACCAAAACACCGGAAGCCGCCGACAAGTTAACGCAGGAAGTACTGGAAGAACTCTGGGAAAAACGCGAAGAACTGGCCACGGAAAAAGACGTGCGCCGCTTTGTAACTGAACGGATGTTCCGGCGCTCACAAAGCTGGATACATGAGCAGGTGCTCCATATGCTGGCCGTACAACCTTCCAACAATTGATTTTAAACCGTTGCCGTTAGCCTGGAGATTACATCACTTTGGGTCTCCAGACTAACGAAGCAACGAGAACAGCATAAACGCCCATGTTGGTCTCAAGACCAACATGTCTCGCTAACATCAACACGCCACTAAAATGAAGTCAACGCCTCTCACACTTCCCCTCGGGTCGAGGAGGTTCGTTGGTCTGGAGACCAACGGTGGCATGACGTCCGATTGGAATGTCTTAAAATTTTTCCGAACAGTTTTGGTCTGGAGACCAACAAGGGCCTATAAAAAAATCCGGGACCATGCTTTGCAACATGATCCCGGCGTAGATGGAACGGCTCATATAAGGGGAATACTCAACTCATTTTTGGCGCATCAAAACTTACGGGTCTTCCGCTGATCAGCGACACATCGCCTTTTTCATTCATCACCTGGAAGTATACCGTGTAAGCACCATTCGGAGCAAAACTGAATGCACCACTGCACATGCCGTGTCCGATTTTAATTTTTCCATCTTCCACGGGCAGGTACCAGGTAGTTTCTTTGCCGCTGGCTTTATCTGCCACCACCGTTTTCACCAGGTATTGCCCTTCGGCTTTCACACCCATCGTAAAGTTTACATACATCGCAGGGCCGCAACCAAACATGGTATACTCTTCACCCGTCTTCACAGGCAGGGAACTAAACGCGGGTTTGGCATAGGTCTTTTCTTCTTTCGTTACCGTCCAGGTAACAGCGGTCCATTTATCATCCTGGTAGCGGCGCAGTCTTGTTTCCGCCTCTTTCTTATTCATGCCATCGATCTGCAGTTTATAAGTCACGCCTTTTTTCAACGGGTGTTCGGGACGCAGCAGTGCCTGCGTAAGCCCGTATTGCCCTTCGTTTGTTTCCTGCACGATCAGTTTAATACGTTCCTTGCCGGCCACGAGCCAGGCGGTATGTTTACCCGAAAGATCGCGGATCGTTTGCTGGTCACTGGCAAATCCATCGATCACGATAACCGGATTGGATGAGATCATATTTCCCGAAGGGAAAAAAGAAAGCCCGCTGCTGGTACATTTTGCCCACAGGCTCATACCCATCAAACCGGCTGCTATCAGTAGAATAAATTTCTTCATCTTGTTTGCTTTTTTACAGGATGTGGCCGGCGCCTCTTTTACATAACGCCGTCGCTGCTTTTTTTCGTGTATCTTTCTGTTTAAGTGTACGTTAACAAAACCGGTGATGCCGTTCCCGCGGCAAACTTGTTTCCTAACTTTCCCTGCCTTAACTTATCCCTTCATTTTGAACCCCTTTACACATGATCGTCCTCTACATACTACTCGGATTGATTGCGCTGCTGCTTATCATCGCCTCCGTACTTCCTTCCAAATACAACATTGAAAGAAACACTGTTATTACCTGTCCCGTCGATTTTGTCAAAAACAAAATCAGCGACCTCAATCATTACAGTGAGTGGAATCCCTGGCAGCAATCCGATCCCAAAGCCACTAAAACCATCACCGGCACGCCTTCGCAACCCGGGCATCGTTATGAATGGAACGGGCCCAAAGTCGGTAATGGCCACCTTACGCTTACCTCGCTAGATGAGCGACATGTGCATTTCAAATTGCAATTCATCAAACCATTTGCTTCCATTGCCAACGACAACTGGCTCTTCGAACCCTGGCACGATACCAACACCAAAGTCACCTGGCAGAACAATGGCAAATTTGCCTGGCCCGTTGCCCGTCTCATGGGACCTTTTATCATGAAACACATGGGACAACAATTCGAAAAAGGTTTGAACAATCTCAAAAAAATGTGCGAAGAAGGCTCCTGATAAATTTTCCGTGAAATTTTTCTTAAGAATCCGCTTCATAGGTGGTCCCTGGTCCGTTTGCCGGGATTTTTGTCCGATTATTGGGATATTTGAACAGATGAAATGGCTCTTACTTCTTCTTTTACCGGCTCTGTTTATTGGTTGTGCAGTTAGCAAAAATCCTGAGCGCAGCAGCTTCCGCGGCTTGCAAAAAGGCAGGATCAAAGACGACACCAGTTATATCTATTCGCTTCCGTTTGCACCCGGCAAACGCTACCGTGTAATACAAGGCTATTTTTCCAGCATGACGCACAAAGAACGTGCAGCCATCGATTTCAACATGAAGGGTGCAAAAATACACGCGGCAAGAGGCGGCATCGTGGTGCGCGTAAAAGAAGACGGCACACGCGGCGGCATGAACAGCAAGTACCGCCTCGATGGCAACATGATCATCATTCAGCACAACGACAGCACACGCGCGGGTTACTGGCACCTGGCGCCCAATGGCGCTTATGTAAATGTGGGCGATACCGTCAAGCAGGGACAACTCATCGGCCTCAGCGGCAACACGGGTTATACATCCATGCCGCACTTACATTTCCTGGTGTGGAAGCGCACGGCTGATGGGCAGTGGCACCAGATCGGTACGCGGTTTCGTACAAACAAAGGCATTACTTACCTTCGGCCTTTCCAGCGTTACCGTAATCCTGAAAAGAAGTAAGTGAGTTTTTCCGAGATAATAGATCAGTTTGTAACCCAGCTCCGCGCTACCACACCACTGGAGTTCACTGGTGTTATTGCCGGCATCGTGAGTGTATGGTTCAGCCGCAAGGAACATATTCTCGTATATCCCACCGGCCTCATCAACACCATGATCTATGTTTATCTCAGTTTCAAATATCACCTGATCGGTGAAGCCACGGTAAACATTTATTACACAATCATGAGCCTATATGGCTGGTACCTGTGGGCTAAAAAAAATGAGCAGCATGAACATGTGCTGCGCGTCACCTTCTCCAGCCGCAACATGGTGTTTAAACAGTTAGCCTTTTTTATCGCACTGTATGCTGCACTTTATTTTGCATTAACCTCTTTGAAAAATAATTTCTTCGACGGCGTTATTCCCTGGGGCGACGGCTTCGCTACCGCCACCGCCTTCACCGGCATGTGGCTGATGGCCCGCAAAAAAGTGGAAAGCTGGTATTGGTGGATCGCTACCAATATCGCTTCCATCCCCTTGTATTTTGTAAAAGGCCTCGTTTTTACCAGCGTTTATTATGTGGTGTTATTGGCCATGGCCTTCTGGGGATTAAATGAATGGAGGAAAAGAGCCCATGCTTAAAAAGATCGTGATCATAGGACCTGAAAGCACGGGCAAAAGCACATTGAGTGCGCAGCTCGCTACTTATTACGGCACTTCCTGGTGCCCGGAGTTTGCGCGGGAGTATCTGTTGAAAAACGGTCCGCAGTACAGCTACGAAGATCTTCTCCCGATTGCCAAAGGACAACTCGCACTCGAAGATCAGTTTGCGCAAGCACAATTAAACAGCGCTAAACCCAACGGGCCACTGTTCATTGATACCGATATGTATGTGATGAAAGTGTGGGGTGAGTTTGTTTTCGATCGTTGTCACAAGTTTATTCTTGACCAGATCGCTACCCGCCACTACGATGGTTACCTGCTTTGCGATATCGACCTTCCCTGGGAGCCGGACCAGTTGCGCGAACACCCCGACCTCGCTTCCCGTCAGCGCCTGTTCAATATCTATAAAGATTTACTGGTAAATCAGTCCACACCCTGGGCGGAGATCGGTGGTAATTATGAGGAACGTTTAGCTGCTGCTATACGTGCGGTGGATCATTTCTTATCCGCTTGAGTCTTCGGCTCTTCCTTCTTTTTTACTTCCAGCCCGATTATTTCTCTTATATCCGGATCAGGAAAAAGGAAGGCCATCTGCTGTGCAATCTTTGTAGCGCGGCCGCTTACATAGGGTGAGGGTGGTTTTACTTTGTATCGTTTGGGACTAGGCAAACAAGCCGCCACCAATGCGGCTTCACGCCGGTTGAGGTCCTTTGCGGGTTTGCCGAAATAAGATTGAGCGGCCGCTTCAATACCAAAGATGCCATCGCCCATTTCCGATACGTTGAGATATACTTCGAGAATTCTTTCCTTGCTCCAGAACGTTTCAATCATGAAGGTGAAGTAAGCTTCCAGTCCTTTGCGGAAATAACCACCGCCCTGCCAGAGAAATACATTTTTAGCGACCTGCTGGCTGATGGTACTTCCGCCGCGCTGACGGCCCGGCTTCTTTTCATTATACTTCATCGCCTTTTCTATGCTCTTCCAGTCAAAACCACGATGATCGGCGAACAGTTGGTCTTCGGAGGCTATTACGGCCAGCTTTGCTTCAAAGGAAATATTGTTACGGCTTACATAATCGCGTTTGAGTCCATGGCCCGACACCCAGCTCACCAGTTGTGTAACGGTAATCGGCGGGTTGACCCATCTGAGCAGGATGATGTAAACGAATTGCGCGATGAAAAGTATGAGCAGGGTCCTTTTCGTCCATCGCCATATTTTGGAGAGTGTGCCGTCTTTTGCCATTCGCTGCAATATTAGACTTTCCGGCTTAAAATCCCTTGCGGCCGGGCATATGAAAATCGAGGACCTGTATCCTGAATTTTTTTCCCATCCGGAATTTTTTACGCCGTACGGCATTGAAGAGTCCGCGGCCTCCCCATTGTGTGAGCAGGGATCCATAGCCCATGGCAAATCCGGTGATCAGCGCTTCGTCACGTTTTTCCTGTCCGTTCAACATCAATCCGCCTGCCACCATGGCCGAGCCGGCCGTGATCAGTCCCAATGTTTTAATGTCAACGGGAAATTTATTTTTCTTATGTGGTATATATACAGCTTTTACGTCCCTGGCCGGCACCGGTTTGCCGAACAAATAGATTGTATCGTTGTACAACAACGTGATCATGCCGCTGTGCAATGAATCGTTGCGCGTTTGCAGGAAAACGTAGTCGCCCTCGCTATAGGTGCGTTTTTTCTTTATCCCTTTTTTGATAAATAAATAGCTGGGAGTAGGGGAGTATTGAGCCGACAGCCCGGTGAGGGAAAAAAGGGCAATGGTTAAAATAAGCAGCGGGCGCATGGCCCAAACTTACGAATCAATCCAGCAGTTTTTTGTTAAAAAATAATCACTTCGCGTAGGTCAGTAGCCCCCAGATAAGCGCGATGCCAAACCCAATCAGGATCATACCGTTGATCCGGTTTACCAGGTGGATATTATGCGGCGTAAGGCGGTTGCGTATTTTGCCGGCCAGCATTACTTTGGCCATGTCGCCGGCCAGCACAAATGCCAGGCAGGTTAGGAAGATAACGATGCGTTGCTCCACGGTATGATTGACAACGGTGGTGGACGTGGTTAGCCAGAAGAGAAATACCGCCGGGTTAAGCGTGTTCATGAAAAAGCCTGACAAAAAAATCCGGGCATAATCCCGTTTGCGGAATTTGATCAGCGAAGGTTGTCCCTGTTCGTTGATCTTGATTTTTTTAAAGAAGAGAAAGTAAGCGCCCATGACGATCAGGAAGATGCTTCCTGCTATACCGATTCCAACCCTGTGTGAACTGATGCTGCTGAATAATTCGCTGAATACATTGCTCACAAGCACAAGAGCAATATCGCTTGCCGATACACCGAGCACGAAGGCCATGCCGCCGCGGTGACCACTGTTCAGGCTTTGTTTGATAATAGAGAAAAGGACCGGGCCAACAGTAATGCTCAGTAACAATCCAAGTGTAATTCCTTTCAGAAAGGCCTCAATCATACGTTGTCGAGTGTGGCGATGCAACGGAGACGCCGGTTAACAATCAGGTCAGTGATCCCTTTTCCAGGAATCGGTTCCATTCGTCTAACATTTTCCCCTTCATCACCCGTGGAAATTTATGCTGGCTTCCCAGTTTTCCTTTCAGTTCCATGAACCGCATGAATTTTTCTTCCGGCAACACTTCAAGGAATACTTCTTTCAATGCGCTGTCTCTTTCGGTAGCGTAGTCGTCGTTAATATTACGCAAGGTCTGGTCAATATGTTTGCGTAATGCCTCCGCATCTACCTTATCATCGGTGGCTACGTACCATTTATGTGCAAAGAACCCTTCGTAGGGAAACCCTACCACGGTGAACTCCGGTATACTGATGTTGAATTGCTCGCCGGCTTCCTCTATCGCTTTGTTCATATTCTCCACGCTGAGGTGTTCGCCTACGAGACTTAAAAAGTGTTTTGTTCTGCCGGTGATCACCACTTCATGACGCTCGAGGTCCACGAATTTCACGGTGTCGCCGATGAGATAACGCCAGGTGCCGGCGTTGGTGCTCATGAGCAGGGCATATTCTTTTCCTTCCTGCACCTGGTGGATCATTAATGCTTCCGGCTTGTCGATCATCTTGCCGTCGGCATCAAAGTTTTTATCGTCGAACGGTACAAATTCAAAGAAAATATTGTTGTTGAGAATGAGCTGCATGCCTTTGGCATGTTCGCGCATTTTATAACCGATAAATCCTTCGCTGGACAAATAGTTTTCGATATAAACGATCGGTCTGCCCAATAATTTTTCAAACCCCTTGCGGTAAGGCTCGAACGCCACACCGCCATGTACAAACACCCCGAAGTTGGGCCAGATCTCGTGAATGTTTTTCACCTTGTAGCGCTCGATGATCATTTCCATACACATCTGGCACCAGGCCGGCACACCTACGATGTAACCGATATCCCATTCCTTGGCGTGTTCTACTATTTCACTCAGTTTTTGATTCCAGTCTTTCATAGCAGCTATGCGGCCGCCGGGTTTATAAAATGTCTGAAACCAGAAAGGTCTTTTTTTCGCGAGGATGCCGCTGAGGTCACCAGCAAACCAGCCGGCCTCACCTTTTTGCAGGTCGGTGGCACCGCCAAGCATCAGGAAACCGCGTGTGAGCGCTTTGCGGTTCGCTTCTTCATAACCGAAAACACTGATCAGTTGCCGCACATAGTTGATACTGTTGCTGCGCAATAGTTCTTTGGTGATGGGAATATATTTACTCGCTGCTTCGGAAGTGCCGGAGCTGAGCGCATAGTACTTTATTTTACCAGGCCAGGTAACGTCGGGCGTTCCGTCGAGTGTTTTTTTCCACCACTCGTCATATATTTTGTTGTAATCGTGAACGGGAACTAATTCCAGGAATTTCTGTGCGGGATCGCGGTTGAGCAGGATTTCGTCGAACCGGTATTTTTGTCCGAATTCAGTAAAACGGGCTTTTTTCAGTAATTTTTTCAGCACGCGCAGCTGTTGGCGGCGTGCGTCGTTGGGAGGTATACGCAGTGCAGCGGCAATCGCCTTGGGTATTTTAATATCAATTATCGTAGCCATATGTTATGCAACACGCATAAAACCTAAAGTTAATGAAATAGTTCTTGCGTTAATTGGTGCGAATATAGTGTAATCCCCGCTTGAGTTTAACTACCCAGGCGGCGGTACGAACGCCACAACAAACGCAGATCCTGCAGCGGGCGATAATCCCGCGCATACCAGTAATCTACCATCTGCAAACTTTCTGCCGTTAATTGCTGCGACGACACCGGAAGTCCGTTTGATGCGATTACGGCGGGCCGCAATGCGGGCAACCCAGCTCCGCCTCCCGCATAGCCGATCCATGTTTTACGTGCGCCAAGCACCTGCACGCAGCGATACAAAAATTGCAGCGGCTTTTTTACCAATATCAATTGAAGGGGAAAAGTCAACAGCGCAAGTAATGCAAGGCCAAAGTCGATCAGGCGTTTCAATCGATGGTTGTGCGGATCGCTCAGGGCAAATCCTTTTTCGCCCGATAGTGCTTCGCCCGCATCATCTTTCGAATGACTGCCCACAATACTTCTGCTACCGGCCGCACGCAGTTTCATTTTTACATTCGCCGGTTGCGCAGCAAGATTGTTCACGATTTCTTCAAAAGGAAGCGCTCCTTCGCAGTAAATGATTTCCCGGAAAGGCACCATTTTCCGCAGGGAAACCAGGTCTTTCCAATAACCAATGGCGCCGTTTTCGTTTGGACTGATGCCAACGCGGCCGAGCACCCGTTCCTGCAGGCCTGCTTCTTTCATCAGTTGCAGTGTTTCCGTATATTCCTGCGGGCTGCCAACCACAACCGTTGTGACGTGTTCTTCCTCTTTGCGCGTTTCCTGCAATACATCCATGCGTACCAGTATTCTTCGCAACAATGTCAGCAGTAAAAAACCGAGCAATGCGCCGAATAAAATGATGCCGCGGGAAAAACGGTATTGCTCCGGTAACAGGGAGTATCCTGCCAATAAAAAAAGTGTGGCTAATAAAGTGGAACTGATAAGTTCGGATCGATGATATCTTCTGTCATACAATCCGGCGTAATAAGCAGCCACGAGGTAGAAAAAAGCAAAGGCCGGAAATGCGATCCATAATAATTGTGATGAGTATTGAATATCCGGCCGCACATATCCCGACCAGATTATTTTCACGATCCAGAACGAACCGATAATTAATACAAGGTCGATCAGCGGCAATCCGGCTTTTTTGATAAAACTGCCGATGGCTGCCAGCACTGCGCGCATCCAGATCGCCAGGTGAATAAACACATTGAACAGTCCCGCTTTGCCGCCGCCATAATGTTTGCGGACAAAGATGCTCATGGCCTGGTAAAACATGCGCACGTAGTTCATGCTGCCCTTCTTGGTGCTCTCGCCTTTGAAATGCAGGATGGAACTGCCCGCGAAATAATAGTTGCGGAACCCGGCCTCCTGGATACGGTAGCTGAGATCCACATCTTCACCATACATGAAAAATGCTTCGTCGAAGCCGCCGGTTTGGTCGAGTACCGATTTGCGGATCCACATAAAAGCACCGGCCAGTACATCTACCTCATGATCGGTTTTTTCGTCGAGATGGCCTAAATGATAGCGGGCAAACACCTTTGATCGCGGAAACAAACTGGTGAGTCCGGCGAGTTTGAAAAGGGAGGTCAGTGGCGAGGGAAAAGAACGTTTGGATTCTTTGAGAAAGCGTCCGCTGCCGTCGAGCATACGAATACCCAAAGCTCCGGCGTCGGGATGCGCTTCCATAAAATCGCGGCATCGCAGAAAACAATCTTCCGGAACGATGGTATCGGGATTAAGGAACAGGATATATTTTCCTTTGGAAAGCGCCAGGCCCTGGTTGCAGGCTTTTCCAAAACCGACATTGTCTTTGTTGGCAATGAACTGCACATCGGGAAAAGCTGGTTGCAGATACGCAAGGCTGCCATCGGCAGACCGGTTGTCGATAACCAGGATCTCCGCCTGCAGGCCATTACAGGCTTTGCGCACCGAGTAAAGACACTGCTCCAGGAAATGTTTAACGTTGTAATTAACGATGATAACGGATAAATCCAAGTTGGTCCGGTTTGAGATTATTCCCTGCAAAGAAAGTTAAACCAGCGGTAACCCCAAAAAACACACCTTCTCTAAGTATCTTTGCGTATGCTTAAAACAGTATTACTGGAGGCGTTGCAGGCCGGCGGGGCCGAAATCACCCGTTTTTTTAATAAAGAATTTAAGATTACCAATAAAGAAGGGGTGAACAACCCCGTTACCGAGGCCGACCATGCGTCCGAGCAGGCCATTTTTGCCGTGATCCGGAAATCTTTTCCCGATCATTTCCTGCTGAGTGAAGAAACCGGCGAGGTAAAACAGGATTCGGACTACAAGTGGATCATCGATCCCATTGATGGCACTATCAATTTTGCGCACGGTATTCCACTGAACTGTGTATCGATCGGGTTGGAACATAAAGGCACCGTGATCATGGGTGGAGTGTACAATCCGCACATGGATGAATTATTTTTTGCTGAAAAAGGAAAAGGCGCCTCGCTTAACGGCCGCCCTATCCGCGTAAGCGACCAGCAGGAAACATTGCATTCCTGCCTCGTTACCGGTTTTCCTTATACTTATATCAATATGACCAACGGACCGCTCGAGGTATTTGAACGACTGGTGCGCAAAGGCGTTCCCGTGCGTCGCCTCGGTGCGGCGGCCATCGATCTTTGCTGGGTTGCCTGCGGAAGGTTCGATGGGTTTTATGAACATAAATTACAGGCATGGGACAGCGCGGCAGGTTTCCTGATTGTAGAGGAAGCCGGCGGTCGTGTAACCGACTTTGAAGGAAATAATTATTCTCCCTATCAGCACCGCATCCTGGCCACCAACGGAAAAATCCATGATGAACTGCTGGATGTGATCAATGCACGTAAAGAACTTTAATACCAACGACATTATTTATGAATAACGACCGCACAGAAATTTCTTCTTTGGGAGAATTCGGATTGATCGATCACCTGACCCGCAATATTGAATTGCAGCACGTTTCCTCCGTATTGGGTGTGGGCGATGATGCCGCTGTTATCGATCATTTTGGTAAACAAACCGTGGTAAGTACCGACCTCCTGATCGAAGGCGTACACTTTGACCTGGGATATACACCGCTGAAACACCTCGGCTACAAAAGCGTGGTAGTGAACCTCAGCGATATTTATGCAATGAATGCCACGCCAACACAAATAACGATGAGCATCGGCATCAGCAACCGGTTTGGCCTCGAAGCGCTGGATGAATTTTATGAAGGCGTATACGCGGCCTGCAGCGCTTACCAGGTAGACCTCGTTGGCGGCGACACCACGTCCTCCTCAAAAGGATTTGTGATTTCCGTAACGGCAATAGGTGAAGTGACGCCCGGCCTGTTTGTAAAACGCAGCACCGCCCGCAAAGGCGATCTGCTCTGCGTCAGCGGCGACCTCGGCGGCGCTTATGTAGGGCTGCTGTTCCTCGAGCGGGAGAAAAGAATTTTCATGGAAAGCCCGGGTGTACAACCCGACCTCGAAAATGAAACCTATGTGATCGGTCGCTTACTGAAACCCGAAGCGCGCCGCGACATCGTAGACTTTTTTGCGGAGCAAAACATATTGCCTACGGCAATGATGGACATCAGCGACGGGCTTAGTTCTGAAATCCTGCATATCTGCAAGGACAGCAACCTCGGTTGCGTTTTGTACGAGGACAAAATCCCGGTTTCGGAGGACATGAAAAAAGCCGCTTTCAAATTTGAAATAGATCCCACCGCCTGCGCTTTGAGTGGCGGTGAAGATTATGAGCTGCTATTCACCGTTTCGCAGGAAGAATACGAAAAACTGGTGCTCAACGAAAACATCAGCGTGGTGGGATATATGACGGACGCCGAGGAAGGCGCCAACATCATTACCCGTGGTGGATCACGCCACCCGATTACAGCGCAGGGATGGAATGCCCTGAAAGGAAGCTGAGCCAAAACCGCTTTCCTGCTATTTTCTTATTATCTTTTCTGTTGCATGGCTTCATGAGGTGTTTTGTTTACATAGCAGTGATCTTGTTGATTACCGGCTGCAAGGCCGGTAAGTCGTCATTTACAGCCAGTCGTAAATATGCGCCCGCGCAATTGCAGAAAGATTATGATATCTGCCGCAACATCCTGGAAGAAGCGCATCCCAGCCTGTATTGGTACACCTCGCGTGACAGCATGAACTTTTATTTCAATGAAGGAAGAAGCCGTCTCCGCGATTCACTGACCGAACCCGAATTCAGAAAAATATTATCGTATGTTATTGCGAAGATCAACTGCGGGCACACATCCGTACGCCCCTCGCGATCGTACACCAAATATTTAGACACGGTTCGCATCGGCCGCATTTTTCCTTTGAGTATGAAGCTCTGGAATGATACGATGGTAGTGGCAGCCAGCCTGCTGCGGCAGGATTCAACAATGAAAAGAGGTACGCTCATCCGCAGTATCAACGGGCTTACCACAAAGCAACTGACCGACACACTCTTCGATTACATTTCCACGGACGGATACAATACCACGCACAAATACCAGAGCCTGAGCAACAGGGGATCGTTCGGTTCCATGTATACTTCTTTGTATGGCTTTCCGCGTTTTTATGATATCCTTTACCAGGATAGTGTCGGACAGATGAAACAGGCACGCATCACGCCTTATTATCCCGGCTCCGATACCGTCCGCCGGAGAAATGTAGTGGCCGCTCCCAAAGAACCGCAACCCTCCCGCCGCGAGCGGCGCAGGATGCGGATGAACAATATGCGCCTGCTGCGGATGGATACGGCCAACCACATGGCCGTGATGGACCTTAATTCCTTCAGCCTCGGATGGCAATTGAAAAAATTTTTCCGCAAATCATTCAAGGCGCTGCGCAAGTATGATATACAACACCTGGTGATCGATGTGCGTAGCAACGGCGGCGGCAGTGTCACCAACTCCACCAATCTCACGCGTTACCTTTCCGATAAATCATTTGTGGTGGCAGATTCGTTGTATGCCGTTACCAAAAGAAAAAAATACAGCCGTTATATTGAATCGGATTTTTTCAACCGCATGTTCATGACTTTCTTCACGCCCCGCAAAAAGGACGGCCTGTATCATTTCCGGTATTTTGAAAGACACCGTTTCAAGCCGCACCGCAAAAATCATTACGACAACCAGGTGTATATTCTCATTGGTGGTAATTCTTTTTCCGCCACCACACTTTTCACGGGGGCTTTGATCAAACAGGATAATGTAACGGTTGTGGGTGAAGAAACGGGCGGTGGCGCCTACGGCAATTCTGCCTGGCTGATCCCCGAAGTTAAGTTGCCGGAAACCGGCGTGCGGTTTCGCTTACCGCTGTTCCGCTTGGTAATCGATCGCACCTTGCCGAAGAATGGCAGAGGTGTACAGCCGGAGATTTATTCCGGTCCTACTATCGAAGCTATACAACGCGGCGCCGATTATAAAATGGAAAAAGTGATGCAATTGATCCGTAGTTCTCAGACTGATAAAGAAAAAGCATCGGCATCTTTCCAGAACGGAAACTGACGTCTTACCTTTTCGAGGTGTTCGCGATCGAGTGTAATGGTAAACACCTCTTCTTCATTTTCTTTGTGATAAAGAATTTCCCCGAGCGGATCGATGACCATGCTGTCGCCGCTGTGTGCAATGCCGTTGCCATCTTCTCCTACGCGGTTCACGCCGATCACATAACATTGGTTTTCGATGGCGCGGGCGCGCAATAATGTTTTCCAGGCAGTATTACGCCGCTCGGGCCAGTTGGCTACATACACAAGTACATCGTATTCCGGTTCGGCTTCCGTTTGTTGCCTTGCCCACACAGGAAAGCGCAGATCGTAACAAACCTGCAGGTTTATTTTCCACCCTTTTACGGAAGCAATGAGTCGCTTGTTGCCCGCTGTGTAAGACTGATCTTCTCCGGCAAAGGCAAAACGATGGCGTTTATCATAAATACCGTATTGGCCATTGGGCAAAACCCAGAGTAGTCGGTTGTAAAAAGCGCCGCCTTCTTCAATGATCAGGCTGCCCGTGAGAATCACACGTTCGTCACGGCTTATTCTGCGCATCCATTCAACAGATTCACCCTGCATATTTTCAGCGAGTAGGGACGGCTGCATGCTGAAGCCGGTACTGAACATTTCAGGCAGTATCACTATTTCCTTTTTACCTCCGATGCTTTTGATCTTTTCTTCAAGCGCTGCGAGGTTGGCATTTTTATCCTCCCAAACCAGGTTGGTTTGCACAAGTGTAACTGTTAAATCTTGCATGTGAATATGGGGTTTTTGTTCCCCGGCGCGGAGACCGGCGATGCGAAGGCTAAAGATACACGCGTTTGCCCGGAAAAGACTGACTAAAAAGCGCTTAGGATTTTTTCTTGCGGCAATGGCACGATGGGCATCCATTTTGCAACTTTTATAACAAATACATTTTATGCGGAAAGCAATTTTACCCTCTGTAAAAGCCAGCTTTCCAGTGGTAGCTGGCTTTTTTCTCCTGATGACTATGAGTGTGCATGTTCAGGCTCAGCAATATGTTATCAATCAAAAGGACCAAACACGTCCTGAAGCGAATATCCCTATCGTTCAACCTGCCAAAGATGTTACGCTGAGTGTTCAACGTAATGGTTATTATAACGATGTGCAATGGCAGGTACTGCGCGACCAGGGTGTTCGCAGTTTCACAGTTGAATATAGTTTTGATGAAAAGGATTACCTCGCTGCAGGCAATCCCGTCAACCAGGGTGGTGTATACAAACTGCGTCATTATGTGCAGGATACCACTGCGCGTTTTTACCGGTTAAAAGTAGAAACGGCCAACGGGCAATTTGTTTATACAGAGCCGGTACTGGCGGGCAACAAAATGATCAAACCCGTTAAAGTATATCCGACGGTGGTAACAGGCGACGTAGTAAATGTGGTCGCCGATTTGCCGGTTGAGCGCATTGTCATTACGGCTGGTAATGGTACACAGGCTGTTGTAAGAGATGTGAATGGCAGAAGGGATTTTATTCCCGTACAGATTCCATCACTGGGCAAGGGTATGTACCTAATTACTTTTTATGGTAAAGACTGGCGTCAGACCGACAAGTTTATGATTGAATAGGTATTAGTGCGTTCAAACGCGGATGGGCATTGATTTTGCGGATTTAATCTTACAAAAACCTTTGCTTATGCGTATACGTTTACCCCGTCGTAAGCAGGCCGCCATTTCTTTTCTTTTTCTTCTTTGTTCTTTCCACCCCGGTGCCCAACCCACCGTTAATTATGTTCCCGTAGTATCGGGCCTTACAGCTCCAATGGAAGTAGCTACAGCACCCGGCGATGCATCTGGGCGGCTATTCATTGTAGAAAAAGGAGGTACCATCCGTATCTGGGATGGCACACAGTTGTTGCCTACTCCTTTCCTCGACATCTCTGCATCTGTTATCAGTACTGGTGAACAGGGATTGTTGAGCATGGCTTTTCACCCGCAGTATGCAACCAACGGATTTTTCTTCGTGTATTACAATGCACTGAACGGAAATGTTACGGTTGCAAAGTACCAGGTATCGGCCAATCCCAATGTTGCCCTCTCTACACAGATCGGACCTTCATTGGTCAGTATTCCCAAACCTTTCGACAATCACAATGGAGGACATCTTCAGTTCCGTACGGAACTCGGGTTAAACTTTCTTTATTTCGCCACCGGCGATGGAGGAAGTGGCAACAACCCCGACAATTCTGCGCAGAACCCGCTTTCGTTGCTGGGCAAAATGCTGCGGATGAATGTTGACCTTCCCGTGCCTGTTCCGGAGATCTGGGGATGGGGTTTGCGTAATCCGTTCCGCTGGAGTTTTGATCGCGGCACCGGCGATATGTGGATCGGCGATGTAGGACAGGGTGCGCGTGAAGAGATCAGCCGGAGGGCCAATGGTACCTTTGGTGCTAATTTCGGCTGGCCTTGCATGGAAGGCTCATTGGTGAATGTAAACGCCCCAGGTATTGCGGATTGCGATACAGTAACGGCAACCGATGTATTACCGGTGTACGAATACCTTAACCCATCGCAGGGCCGCTCGATTGTAGGTGGTTTTGTTTACAGAGGTACCGAGTTCCCCGCATTACAGGGTTATTACCTGTTTACGGATTATTTCTCCGGCACTTTATGGAAAATGACACCAGATGGCGGCGGCGGATTTACCGTAACTACCCAGGCGGGTATGGGCGGTGGCGTTTCCTCCTTCAGTGAGGCCAGCGACGGTACTTTGTACGTTACCAACCTCAACACAGGGATCGTTTCGAAGGTGACCATATTGATCACCACACCGGTGAAGTTGATTTCCTTCAGTGGTATCGACAACCGCGGTTTGCATGAGCTTACATGGATTACGGAGGAAGAATCTGTACTGATCCGTTACGTGATTGAGCAAAGTACCGATGGCCGTGACAACTGGATACCCGCCGGCGAAGTTGCCGCACTCAATCAATCCGGTCGGACCACTTATCATTTCAGCCAACCAGCCTCAACACGAATGTTCTATCGTTTAAGAACGGACGGCATCGACAACCGTTATGAATATTCCGCTGTTATTGCTTTGGGGGGAAAAGGCAATGGTGTTATCCAGGTTTATCCAACCCTGATCAATGATGGACAGCTCCAGATCAATAGCACAATACCTGTAGAAAATATTCAGGTCTACAACGGTACCGGACAACTGGTGCTGCGTTCGGAACGTGGTGGTCAGCAGGGTTTCTTCCTCCAACCGGTCGGCACGCTGAAAACCGGTGTTTATTTTGTACGGATACAGGGAACTAAATTCGTACACACGGAAAAGATTGTGATCCCCTGATATAATAAAAAACCCCGGTGATGATGCCGGGGTTTTTTATTCTTTATTCCTGGAAATAATTTTTTCTACCGCTTCATTGATCAGGTTATGTTCGAAGCCTCGCTGAATGAGGAAGTCGAGTGTTTTCTTTTTGCGGACGAGGTATTGTTCTCCTTTCAGGGAACCATAACGCTCTGTGGCAATTTTTTTCAATAATTCCCTGTATTCCTCTTCGTCAATTTGTTTCAATGCTTTTTTAATCAGGTATTCGCTCACTTCTTTTTGTTTGAGTGCATACCTGATCTTCACGCGGCCCCATTGTTTCATCCGGTATTTTCCTCCGGCATAGGCAAGGGCAAAACGTTCTTCGTTGAGGTAGTTTTCCTCGATAAGCGTCCCGATAATATCATCGTGATCCCTTTTCCAGACACCCAGTTGATAAAGTTTGTCGCGCACTTCACTGTGACTGCGCTCCTGGTAGGCACAGTACTGTTTCAGTTTTTGCAACGCCTGTTCTTTGGTCAACTGTTTCTTATACATCGTGCAAAACTACGGTATAACATGAAAGCAGGCTTCCTTCCGGAAACCTGCTTTGCTTAGCTGAAACCGTCCAAAACATCAGCGGACATTGCTGATACTATTTTTTGCTGTTTCGTGTCTTGTTTTCAGGCGTAAAGAAATACCGCCTCCGAAACTCATGGTCGTTTTTGCCGTGCTTATTGTTCGTGCGATAAAAGGAGCATTCATTACCTGTGCGCGGATTTCCTGTTGTGAGGTATTATAATTTACACGCGACAGGTCTTTGTAGCGTACAGTCACCGATTGTTCGGTTGGGTTGATGAGGCCCGAAGTATAAATGTGCATGCCGATAAAACTATTACCGGGAAACCATTCCAGCCGGATCGTTGGTTTAATGAGTAGTTGAAAAGGCTTCTCGCGTATGTCGTCTTTCTGTGAATTATTATAATCCGCGATCTGTTCTCCGGAAAAAATATCGGTAACGGAAAATTCTGCGAAAGAATTTTTACGGATTCCTCCTGCGATGCCTGCCTGCAATTGCAGGTTGGCAGGTAAGGGCTGACGGTAAACCGGGCCGATGGCTATATACCAGGCGCCTTTGGCCGACCGGAGATTAGTAGAAGTAAAATCCTGAATGCCCGTCGTATAGTTTTTAAGATCGAATCCGGGATCTGTAGGCAAATGGCCTCCCTCGAGCGTAGCGCCTGTTTTGCCTTTAAAGTAACCAAGAGTGGCCGATGGCGTAAAATGGCCCATCGCTCCATCCTGATTAGCTTTGGCTTGTCCGCCCGATGCCTGAAAAACAACTTCATTTTGTAAAGGAGCAGTTCGTATGCGCGTGTGATTGCTGCGCGATGCATTCTGGTTGAAGGCACGGGTGTCTTGTGCCACTACGGTGCTGCCGGCAAGCAGGGCTGAGAGGGAAAACAGTTGTAAAATTGGTTGTGGTTTCATCTGTATAACGGTTTTAGCTATACAGGTATAAACAGGTAGCAGCTTTTGTTACCTATATTTCTTCCAATCTTTCAGTGCAGCCGAACTCTTGTTTCAAACGATCATCGTAGTAATCGGCTTTTTGCAGCAGGTTGCGGAATTCGGCCACACCGGTTTCGCGGGTCATATCGAGGTCGTAGATAATGCGTGAAAGCACGATATTGTTTTTGACACAACTCAAGACCAATCCGTTGAGTTGATAATTTTCTTCCAGCAAAAATTGGTACAGCGGTTTGATCTGTACCGGATCGGTTGGCAACTGGCACAGATAGGCATCGCCGGCAATGAAAAAGTTTTCGGCGTTGTACGCAATTTTTATTTTGGCAGAGCCTTCTTTGACGGTCCAGTTGTTCACACCTTCGCGCGCGAGTTTTACGTCTTTGCCTAATTCGCGCAGTATTTCTTCAATGGTTTTGGCGGCGCCCATTGGCTCCAGTTCTTTTTCCGGAATTTCCGGAAGCTGTACTTCCGTGCCGCAGCTCGGACAATATTTTGCCGAGTCGATATTGGCTTGCGTTACGAGGAAGTTGCAACTGAAACAGCGGCAGGAAGCCTGTCCGCGGTTGGGTTGATAAAGTTGCAACGCTTCACGCAGATAATAAACGGGTAATGCAAAGCCCAGGTTATCGCCGCCTTTAATGATAAAGGAGTTGACACCGATGATCTCACCGGTATTATTCACCAGCGGACCGCCGCTGTTGCCGGGATTGATGGCTGCGTCGATCTGGATAAATTTCAATCCGTCGCGGATGCGATCTACTTTGGAGATTACGCCTTGCGTGGCTGTATAGTTAAGGCCATACGGGTGGCCAATGGCCACCACAAGGTCACCGTCTTTCAGTTCTTCGTAGCGTCCGAGCCGAACTTCGGGTAACTCCACATCACGGGGAGCTTCGAGGAAGGCGAGATCGTGTTTGCGGTCGGTATACCATACGCGTGAAAGTGTTTTCTCAAAAGCTTTTCCTGCAATGGTTACTTCGGCATTGTTATCCACTACGTGGTCGTTGGTAACGATGAGATCAAATTCTTTTATATAAAAACCAGTACCGGTGCCGGTTGGTGTTGCTATCTGGATGATGGCTTTCTGGTACTGTTCGATTATCTGTTGTGGATCCATGTGTTTGATAGGTTGAGCAGTGTCTCTTTATTGAGACTCCATGTTCAGAAATTCAATTTCATTGGTAAAACTATGATTGAAATTGATCAGGCTGTCCTGGCGCAGATTGGCAGCTTTGAAATCCATTGCCGGATATTTTTCTCTCCATCTTTCCTGTATGGCATAGATCTGATCGTTGATCAGCGCCATGTTGAATTCATTTTTGGCGGCATCGTAGTATACGCTTGTAAAACCGAGTGCCAGGAAAAAATCAGGATAATTTATCCGCATGTATAAAAGAAAAAACTCCGTGATGGGTCGCGGAAGGCTGTAAGAATATTGTGCGTACGCCAATCCGTACTCGATAATGCCATTGCCATAAAAAGGATAATTGTTATCGCGGTACCAGGTCATACTCTGGTTGCTCGCGTGTATGGAGTCGGCAAGTGTCTTATGCACTTGTGGCGCAACGATGGCGAACGTGTATTTGGATCGGAAGAGGTAAGGAAAAATTTCTTCTTTGCTCTTGGCCTGCAGCTTGCGGAACGCTTCAATCATGTCGCGGTTTTTTTCCGTAGGCTGACGTTCATCTTTTTTAAAATAAATAGCGGAAACTTTTTCCAGTTCATTCAATAGTTGCCCTTCCGGCGACACGAGAAAGTCGATGCGGTAGGCCAGTGAAAGCAGTAGATAAGCATTTCCTCCGGAAAATTTATCGGCGTCCGTGGCGGCAATGGCGTCCAGCGTCTCCTGGATCCATTTCTGCATGTATTGATATTTTACTTCCTTTTCATGTGTGGGAAGTGGTTGTATGTGTTCGCTGTCAATGGACTGAAGCATGGAGAAGTCCTGCACCAGCAGGTCATCCTGTTTATCGGCTTTGGTGGAAAGTTCTTTCAGTCCGTAATATAGTTTGCTGGGGCTGGCAGATGCGATATTGCTGTCGAAACGCATGCAAAGGCGCTCGTTATCCAGGGCAAAACGGCTGTAATAAAGGCTGAAATTCATTTCGAGGAGGCGGCGCATAACGGGCACCGAGGCCTGTGGCATGCCGGCAAGGGTTACCTCCGCCTGCAGGCGGCTATCGTCGAATGTGCCCCGGACAATCTTGGAACCCTGGTAAAACTCGAACCGTCCCTGGGCCTCGTTGCGTTCGTAAACCACATTTTGGGAATTATCGTCGCGGAGATAGTCGAAAAAAGCGTCGATACTTTCGGGGATCTTTTTTTCCTTAAACAGGTTATCGGCGTCGGTCCAGCGGGCCACTTTGGCCACGGATTTATTATTATCAGAATATCGTCCAAACTGGATATCCGGATCCTTGCTTTTAGGCTCATCCTTTCTTTTTCCCCAACCAAACAGTTTATCGAACATAATACAGGAATTTGGTCAAGGAAGGTACAAAACAGTTCCTAATATCTGCGTGCGGAAAAAAGGATAAGTTTGAGGTATGCCGGGCCTGTCCGGCCGTGTTTTTTAGCCAAAAAAAGTTTAGTTTCGCCCCATTCAATTTTTATTATGAAGTTTATTGCGTCATCATCTGCACTACTGAAACAGTTGCAGCATATCTCCGGCGTTATCAATGCCAATACGGTATTACCTATCCTTGAGGATTTCCTGTTCGAGATTGACAAAAATACCCTGACTGTAGTAGCCACGGACCTCGAGACCGTTATGCGCGTTCAGTTGGATGTAGAAGCCAAAGACAGCGGACGGGTTTGTATCCCCGCAAAAATCCTGATCGATTCACTCAAAAATATTCCCGATCAGCCCCTGACCTTTACCATCGACAAGAATTTCGGTATCGAAATCACCAGCGACAATGGTAAGTACAAGGTAATGGGTGAAAATCCGGACAACTTCCCCAAAGAACCGGCCGCAGACGATACTTCGTCTTTCACCATGACGGCCACCGCGCTCGTTACCGCTATCAGCAAAACATTGTTTGCGACCAGCACCGATGACCTGCGTCCTGCCATGACCGGTGTGTTCTTTGAGCTCGACAAAAAAGGAATTCAGTTTGTGGCTACCGACGCACACCGCCTCGTGCGCTACAAACGTACCGATGCAAGCTGCCCCAAATCAGACACCTTCATCGTGCCCCGCAAGCCGCTGAACCTGCTGAAGGCTGCGATTCCTGACAACGAAGACGAGATCACCCTGAGCTATAACGGCAACCACCTGTTTGTACAACACGGTACCACACGCATGAGCTGCCGCCTGATCGACGCGCGTTTCCCCGATTACAAAGTGGTTATTCCGGCAGACAACCCTTACCGTCTTACCGTGAATAAAGCCGATTTCCAGAGTGCTTTGCGCCGTATAAGTGTATTTAGTAACAAAAGCACCAACCAGGTAGCACTGAGCATCAGCGGCAGCGAACTGCAACTGACTGCGCAGGACGTAGACTTCAGCTTTGAAGGTAACGAGCGCATGAAGTGCCAGTACAACGGCGAAGACCTGGTGATTGCCTTCAACGCCAAGTTCCTGATCGAAATGCTCAACGCGGCAGAAGGTGATGAAGTGAACATCGAACTGTCTACCCCCACTAAAGCCGGTCTGCTGAAACCGACCGAGCAGGACGAAAACGAAGAACTCCTGATGCTGGTCATGCCGCTGATGCTGAACCAGTAGTTTTAATACAAATCGTTGTCAAAAGCCCGCTGATAGCGGGCTTTTGCATGAATGGTGAATCGTGAATAAGTCAATAATGATGTGTATTCCCCCTTGTTGGTCTCCCGACCATCAAGCAAAAGTCAGGTTTCTTTGATAGGTTAAGGTCCGCCAATCTGAAGTCCAACGGTGGCGTGATTCGGATTGTACACGAACCAGGGGCAAGGCTATCATTATTGACTTATTCACCCATTCACTTATTGCCATGCCTTACGCGCGCCGTTTCACTTAAAACCTATAACTTACTACTCACAACACTAGCATGAAATACGTCGCGGTTGCAGCATACGACAACTATGTAACGGCACACCTGGCCAAGGGCCGCCTGGAAGCCGAGTCGATCCGCTGCTGGCTGATGGACGAAAACACCGTAACCATGGTACCCATCTGGAGCCAGGCACTCGGCGGCATAAAGCTTATGGTGCCCGATGTGCAGGCTCCCCGCGCACAGGAAATCCTGGCCTCCCTCGAACAGGCACACAAATCCCGTCACGCCTGCTCCCAATGCGGATCGCACAACACCGAAGAAATCAGTACTCCGCGAAAGATCAGCAACTGGATAAGCGCCATTTCCACGTTTTTATTGGGCAATTATGCCATTCCCGTGAAAAAAGTACGCCGTTGCTTCGAATGCGGGCACGAAACCTCTCTCTGAAGTTTGACCGGATTTTCGTAAATTACCCATTGATTTTTTGCCATGTGGGACAGCATTATTGAATATTTCTCGACGCTTGAACAACGACCCGGCCAAAGGATGGCTTTTCTTGTGGGCGGTTTGTTGGTCTTCTGGATCATAGAAGGGGCTATTCCGCTGTTACCCATGAAATACAAGCGCAACAAACTACGGCACGCTGCCGTCAACTTCGGTTTTACCTGCATTCACCTCGTTATTCATACACTGCTCGCCATCCTGATCGTCAAATTATCGGACTGGTGCCGCGAAGCCGATTTCGGACTGGTCCACTGGTTTGGAGCGGGCATTGCCTGGGCCATCATCATTTCTGTGCTGGCGCTTGATTTCAGCAGCTGGCTTGTGCATTTGGTGATGCATAAAGTGCCGGTGTTATGGCGTTTCCATTTGGTGCATCACAGCGATAATAATGTGGATGTAACGACAGGACTGCGGCATCATCCGGGCGACAGCCTGTTGCGGGGTGTTTTCTTTCTGCTGTTAATCTTCGTCTCCGGCGCGCCCATGTATGGAGTGATGATCTACCAGACATTGGTAGTGATCGCTACGGCCTTTACACATGCCAATATCAGTCTTCCCAAAAACCTGGACAAGGCTTTGAGTTATGTACTTGTTTCTCCCAATATGCACAAAGTCCATCATCACTGGAAGCAACCCTATACGGACAGTAATTATGGCGCTGTATTTTCTTTCTGGGACCGGCTGCTGGGTACTTTTATGAAAATGGATCCCAAAGAAATCCGTTATGGCCTCGACCGCTATTATCCCAATGAAAAAGACGAAGACTTTATGTCTTTGATGAAACGGCCTTTTCAGAAATTGCGCGATTAAAGAACATCGGCCATTATTTTTACATCATGAAAGTCATTGCGCTCATTCCGGCACGCTATGCTGCCACACGATTTCCCGCTAAACTAATGCAGACGCTCGGCGATAAACCGGTGATCCGTCATACCTACGACGCAACAGTGGCCACCGGTCTATTTGATGAAGTGATCGTGGTTACGGACAGTGATATTATTTACGGTGAAATAACAGCGCATGGCGGAAAAGCTGTAATGAGCATGAAGCAACATGAAAGCGGAAGCGACCGCATTGCGGAAGCGATTGCAGACATGGACGTAGACGTTGTGATCAATGTGCAGGGTGATGAACCGTTTATCCGCAAAGAGCCGCTGGAAAAGCTTGTACGGCTGTTTGACGACCCCTCGGTGCGCGTGGGATCGCTCATGCGCAAGATCACGGAGGCCGAAGAGTTGCTGGCCAACAGTTGTGTGAAAGTGGTGGTGAATAAATTTAATGATGCCTTATATTTCAGCCGCAGCGTAATTCCCTTCGCCGCAAATCCCGCCTTGGCGGCGCCCTATTTTTTACACGTTGGTGTATATGGATTCCGCAAACAAACATTGCTGGATTTTACAACATGGGAGGCCGGTCGCCTGGAGCAGGTGGAAAAACTGGAGCAATTACGGTATCTTGAAAATGGCGTCACCATCCGCATGGCCGAAGTTGAATTCACGAGCGTGGCCATCGATACGCCGGAAGATCTGCAAAAAGCCGAAACGATTCTCACTGAACGATAAAATACCGTGGGCCGGGTATAGCCGGGCGCTGCGATACGCTGATCTTCGTTCCGGTAAACAATGTGTTTCTGGTATTGATCATGCGTTTCGTGCTCACAGTTCCACACACGAAACCACCGATCCCCACAGTCATGTGGGGATTATTTTTTACCTTAAAGTATGAATGTGAAATTGCGCCCGGAAAAATACCTGAAGTATCTCTACCTGCCCAATTTGTTCGGTACCCAGCGAACCAAAGAAATTCTTTCTGTCAACCCCACGATCGTTCCGCAGCGCGCAGAAGCCGAAGAAGTATGTGTACATGTTTTTGATTACGACGCCGATACTATTGTGGAAAGGGAACTGGACAAAGTCGATGAAGCTTTTCCTTTCAAATCCAGCAAACGTGTTAGCTGGATCAATATAGACGGACTTAGAAAAGCTGATATCGATCTCATTTCGGAATACTTCGGCATTCACTCGTTGTTGATCGAAGATATTCTCAGCGTCAGCCAGCGTCCGAAAATGGACGAAGTGGAAGGTGTGATGCTTTGCCTGTTGAATATGCTTTATTACAATGAAGAAAAGCAGACCGTAGAAGTGGAACAGCTCAGTATCGTGCTGGGCGATCAGTTTGTCATCAGCTTCCAGGAAGATGCGAGCCGCGATGTATTCAATCCATTACGCGAGCGGCTGCGGCTACCCACCAGTAAGGCACGAGGCCGCAGTGCCGATTATCTGTGCTATGCTATGCTCGACATGATCGTGGATAGTTATTTCCTGGTAATGGACAAGCTCGGTGATCGCATCGAATTGCTGGAGGAAGAAGTGGTAAGACGCAGTAATAAACGTTCACTCGCCCGGATCAACCAGCTTCGCAAGGAATTAATTGTATTGAAAAGAAACATTGCGCCGGTACGCGATCTCATCGGCAACATCGTGCGCAGCGAAAGTGACTTGCTCGATGATCGTACTACCAAATATTTCAAAGACGTTCACGACCACATCATCCAGGCTTTTGATCTCATCGAAAACTACCGGGATGTAATGATGAGTTTGCAGGACCTCTATATGAGTAATGTAAACCTGCGGCTGAATGAAGTGATGAAAGTAATGACGATTGTAACATGTCTGCTGGCGCCGGCAACGGTTATCGGCGGCATTTTCGGAATGAACTTCGACATCATTCCTTATGCCCATCACCAATGGGGTTTTTATTTCGCCGTAGGCGGAATGTTTATTGTGCCGCTGGCAATGCTGTATATTTTTAAAAGAAGGGGCTGGTTCTGATGTATCAGCGTTGTATGGCTTTTTTATAAACCGGCACCGTACTGCAAGGCTCTCCGTACATCAGGCTTTTAACAACGGGGCGCAGCAGGCGTGTGGCTTCTGCATAAGCAAATGGTCCGATCTCCGCATCTCCGCATCCTTTTATCACCACCCGTTTGTCTGAAAATTCTTCGAGCGGCAGTGCAGCAAGTTGCTGCATAAATAGATGCCGGTGAAGTTCCTGTTCGGTTCCGGCGATCACCTGCAGAGCCACGGGCTCGAGATAAGTCGTTACCAGCATATAGGCCCACACCGGAATGATGGCATCTGCCGAGCAGGTGATGGCCACGTTTTTACCGCGGTATTGTTCCCAATCGGTTTGCTTCAGCGCTTCACGGAAATCTTTTTCTTTCAGGATAAGGCCCATGAAAAGATGGTCCTTGAGATCAAAGACGGCGGTTGGCGACGAAGGATAGTATTGCTCCAGATCCAGCGTGATCAGTTCACTTTGCGCTACTTTATTAACAATTGGACCTTCCATGATGTGTTTTACTTATAAAAATAACAAGGTTCCGTCTCTTTTGTTGACAAAAAACCCTCCGGAGTGCCGGAGGGTTTTTATATTCTTTCGGGATTCTCTATTAATAGAATTCTCCGCGATAATCTTTAATCTTGGCGGCTTCTTTCAGGGCCTGTGAAGGAGGCGCCTGGTACATTGCCTGCATTTTCGCCTGTTCGTAGCGTGATTTGCGTTGCTCATCAACATTTGCGTCAGCAACAGGTGTTGCGCTTACGTTATCAACACGGATCACATATACACCTTGTGAACCTGCGATAGCGGTGGTCACCACTTTGCCGGCATTTGCCTTGTTGAAAGCAGCACCGATCACTTTGGGTTCGAAACCGAGAACAGAAGAGGAGGAACCGGTGAAACGAACGCTGTCGGCCACTTCGATCGGCTGACCACCGAGGGCCGCAGAGGCAGCTTCGAGGGTTGTGATGGTTCCCAGTTTCTTTTTCACGATCTCTGCTTTTTTCTTATTACGCAGCAGTGGCTCAACCAGCAGACGCGCCTGGGAAGCCGATTGTACACCTTCTTCGTTCACCTCGGTAACGAGGGCAACAATATAGTTTTCACCAACCAGTTCCGGAGACAGAACCTGTCCTTTTTTCGCCTTGTAGATATTCTTGATAAACTGGCGGGAGAAACCAAGACCCTGGATCTCATAAGAAGCAGGTGTGATGTTCATCGCCACGTTTTTGTTGATGCCTTTTTCTTTGCGCAGTTTTTCGGCCGCGGCTTCAAATTCTTTTGCATCACGGGCAGTAGCGGCAAAGCTGGATGCAGCGGCGTCAGCAGCATTGGTTGTTGTCTGGCTGGCGTCGATGTTCTTCGACATGTAGGCGATGTTATAATGAGGCTCTGTGCCGATAAACGACATGATCTCGATGTAGTGATAACCAAAGTTGGTCTTTACTACTTTTTTATCGCCGGGTTTACCATCGAACAGAATGAACTGACCGAATTCTTTAGCAAAGCCTTCGCCCTGGATATCGGTAGAAGCAAAAGTCATTACACCTTTCTCCTGTCCGGCAGCTTCGTCTGTGCTGTATTTCGCTTCGAGAGAATCGAAAGAAGCGCCGCCTGCGATGGCCATCGCCACGCTGTCGGCTTTGAATTTAGCAATTGAATCCGCCATGATCGGCTGACCCTGACGGTCGGTTGTTCCCAGCAGGATGTGACGGCACTTAACGCTGTCGGGCAGCACTTTCATGTCGATCATTTTTGCCAGTACATAAGCACCACCGTCGAGGTAAGGACCATATACAGCACCTTTGGCCAGGCTGAACAGCGTGTCCTTATTAGACATCTGGATAGACTGGTTGGCTTGCTGCAATTTGGATTTAGGGAAATAGATGGAAGAGTATTCCATTGATGAGCCATTGCGCACCAGGAAAGACTCTGCGTCTTTTGTAGAATCGAATTCCGGTTTCAGGTTCAGCACCGCTTCGCGTGTAGCGGCAGTATCGTCTGCAGTGGGCAGCGCGCTGAAAGAAACATAAGCAATAGAACGGCTTTCTGTTTGTTTGAAATCTTTCTGATGCTTGTTCACATAGTCTTCGATCTCTTTATCAGTGATCTTGCTGGAGTCAGTTATTGCAGCATAGGTCTGACGAACGAAAGAAATTTTTGCAATCTCCGCATTATCCTGGTTCTGCTTTTCAATTATCCATTTAGGATAGTTGATGCTGTTCAGCAGAAGTGAGTTGTATTTTTCAGAAAGACGCATCTGGCGCAGTTCAACGAGGTAATCGTTCAACTGTTGTTTCATCTGTACGTCTTTTCCTCTTTTGATTTCGTTGATACGCTGGCGAACGGCTTCGGCATTGTATTGGCCTGTCTGCGGATCGGTACCCATCTGACGAACATCGGCAGGTGGATTAACACCGAACAACATGTCGTCAAGCTCGGCAGCAGAAACACCTATACCAAGTTTCTCAGCTTCATCGTTAAGCAGGATCTTGTTTACTTCTCTGTCCCATGTTTCCTGCAACGCACGTTGCGTAAGGGCAGGACCTGTAAGACCATACGTCTGCTGGCTCGCTTGCAGACGGTCTTCAATTTTTTTGAACTCCTCGCCAAACTCATTCACATCGATTTTCTCTCCGTTTACCTTACCAATCACATTGGAAGGACCGCCGAAGATGGTGTTGCCATTCTCAAAAGCAAGCATTACCACGAACGTGATGAGGGCCAGGGCAATGATAACCGCCATTACTTTGGCGTACTTCTCCTGGATCTGCTGAATAACTGACATAATAGTATTAGTGGTTATAAAAAGGATGGCAAAAATAGGGGTTTTGAAGTTATGAACAAATTGGGGAAAACTCACGAAATCAGCGTGAATGCACGTCTTGCGGCAATGAGTCGCATAAAAAAACCCCGCCTCTCCGGCGGGGTCTGCTAATAGGCTGTAAACTATTTCTTTTTCTTTGGGTGAACCAGCTTCATTTCTTTCACTAGGTGGCCTGCGCCCGCATATTTATCTATAATAAACAACACGTAGCGGATATCCACCATGATGTTGCGGCAGATCGAAGGGTCGTAATTGATATCACTCATGGTGCCTTCCCATACCCGGTCGAAGTTGAGGCCAACCAGGTTACCATAAGCATCCAGCGCCGGGCTTCCGCTGTTGCCGCCCGTCGTATGATTGGCGGCAATGAAACAAACCGGCATTTTTCCGGCAGCCCCATACTGACCGTAGTCTTTCTTCTGGTAGAGCTCGCGGAGCTTGGCCGGTACATCAAATTCGTAATCGCCGGGCACATATTTTTCCATTACGCCATCGAGATAGGTATGAATATCATAGGTAACAGCATCGCGGGCTTCATAACCTTTGACGGTTCCGTAAGTCACGCGAAGCGTGCTGTTGGCATCGGGATAGAATTTTTTCTCGGTCATCACATCCATCTGTGCCTGCATATAGGTGCGTTGCAGAGCGTTGATGCGCGCCTGGATTTCCGTTAAGCGGGGAAGTACTTTGGCTGAATAATTCTGCGCCAGCTCTGTTTGTAAGACCACGGCCGGGTCATTGGCCAGGGCATTCAACAGGCCTGCCGGATCTTTATCCAGCGCCTCGAGCACTTTATTTTCATCCGAAAGCACGGTTGTTTGGTAAAGCTCCCGCGCCCAGCGAGCATAATCACCGGCGTAGCCGGCGGATTTTTGGCGAGCTGCAGGTGCGGAATAGGCAGAATCTTGTGCTATATATATAGGTATCAGCGCTTCGAAGAGTTTTACATCTACGCGGCTGTCATATTCTTTATAAAACTCGCGGAGGCGTTCTTTTGTTTTGGGCAGTTGCGTCTGAAAAGCTGCTTCTCCCTGATTTTGGGCCGCTTTTAGCTGTTTTAACTGCTGAATTACAGTAAAAAGCTCAATTTTCGGGATTATTTCACCATAAATATCACGTGCAACGCCGTAAGGATATAACTCCGCATAAGCTTTTTCCAGGTCGCCGAGCACGGTTCCGTATTGCTGCTTCAATTGGGCGCTGGCCAGCACGCGGCGGTTGAATTCTTCTTCGTAACGCTTCTTTTTGCCAACACCGTCGGTACGGTTAAGACCTAATACCTCGCCCTGCCATTTTTTCCAGGCATTGGCAATGCTGGCATATTTGGCGGCATATTGAATTTTTATCTGCTCATCGTTGCGCATAAAGCCGTCAATTACGGCCAGTGCCTTGTCTCGGATGGCAATTTTTGTCGGATCGTTTACTTCTACTATTTGCTTTACGGCAACTGCGGGCAGGTATTCCGTTGTGCGGCCGGGGAAACCGAAAATCATGGTAAAATCGCCCTTGGCTGTTCCATCGAGTGAAATGGAAAGTGCCTTTTTTGGCACAAAAGGGACGTTTTCTGTCGAATATGCGGCCGGTTTGTTGTCTTTTCCGGCATAAATACGGAAAAGTGAAAAATCCCCGGTGTGGCGTGGCCACATCCAGTTATCGGTATCTTTTCCAAAATTTCCGATCGAAGAAGGTGGTGCTCCTACCAGCCTTACATCGTTGTAAGTCTCTGTAACGAACATATAATATTGGTTGCCCTCAAAAAATCCGCGGATAAAAGCATCCTGGTAAGCTTCTCTTTTAGCTGCATTTTTTATGAGACCCATGTTTTTTTCGATCAGTGCCTGGCGGTCTTTCTCCGGCATACCGCTGGTTACGCCATTCAGTACAAGTTTGCTCACATCTTCAATTCTGGCTATAAAAGTGACAAACAAGCCCTGATTCGGGATTTCTTCGGCATAATTACGTGCCCAGAAGCCATCTCTTATATAATTATTATCAAGCGTAGAGTGGTTCTGGATAGCATCGAATCCGCAATGGTGGTTGGTGAGTACAAGACCTTTAGAGGAAATGACTTCACCGGTACAAAAGCCACCGAAACTCACGATTGCATCTTTCAGGCTTCCGTTGTTCACACTATATATATCCTTGGCGCTGATTTTCATGCCGAGGCTCTTCATTTGCTGTTCATTCAGTTTCTCCAGCAACAAGGGCAACCACATTCCTTCGTCCGCGCGCGCCAGCGAGGAGAAAAAGAGAACAAAAGCGAGCAAAAACAGTTTTAGTACCTTCATATAGCGATAGATTTTGCGTAAAAATAGCACTTGTTAGTTTTTAGCAGTTGTAGATTTTGGTTTGGGCTTGGCAGGTGAATAACAACTATTTCTCCCCACAGACCTGTGAATAGAGCTGGAAAAGTGTGAATAACCCTGTGTGAAACGTTGATATGAAACGGGATTAGTGGGATGTAAACAGTTTCCAAAGTTAATTTTTTATAACGCGGTGCAAAGAAGCACAGTTATTCCACAACAATCCACATTCAACATCGCAAAAACGGATCAGAAAGTTTTCATCAGGACTAATCCACATGATTGTGGAAATCCGGCTCAAATTCAAACCAGTCGTGATGAATGGATGTTAATAAGGGAAATCAAATTGTGAATAACGACAATTCCAAACGTAAAAACCGATTTTAAAAAATAGTTACCCACTAATTCACAGCCATAATAATAATAGGGTTTTTATATAAATTATTTATTACTTATTATTAGTTCTAATACTACGGGTCTGCGAATTTTAAATTTGTTTTTTGGGTTGCCGGGTTCGTAACATTGCACTGTCGAAAAAAAATTGTGACGATGAACACAGAAACGCTCGCCGCTGCTTCCGCTGAAATTGAACAAAAAGGTTTCCTGGATCTCGAAGTGGATCCTACACTGGATCTGTTTGCCGAGATCGAGCGGTTGAAGAAGGAAAAAAATGCCATTGTTCTCGCTCACTACTACCAGGATGCGGATATCCAGGATATCGCCGACTACATCGGCGACAGCCTCGGTCTGGCGCAGCAGGCAGAAAAAACAGAAGCCGACATGATCGTGTTTGCCGGCGTACACTTCATGGCTGAAACGGCCAAAATCCTCAACCCGGCAAAAAAAGTGGTGATTCCCGATCTGAAGGCGGGATGTTCCCTGAGTGACAGTTGTCCGCCGCCGCTTTTCAAACGTTTCAAAGAGCAACATCCGGACCACGTGGTGGTGAGCTACATCAACTGCAGCGCAGGTATCAAAGCCCTCAGCGATGTGATCGTTACCAGCAGCAATGCTAAGATCATCGTGGATAGTTTCCCGCAGGATCAGCCAATCATATTCGCACCAGACAAGAATCTCGGTGCCTACATCAACAAAGTTACCGGGCGCAACATGGTCTTGTGGAATGGCGCGTGTATGGTGCACGAGATTTTCAGCCTGGAAAGAATTACAAAGCTGAAAGTGCAATATCCCAACGCTAAACTACTGGCTCACCCGGAATGTGAAGAGCCTATCCTGCGCATCGCAGATTATGTGGGGTCCACAACCGGCATCCTGAAGTATTCCCAGACCGATGACGCGCAGGAATACATCGTGGCTACTGAGACAGGCATCCTGCACCAGATGATGAAGGCAAGCCCCGGTAAAACGTTTATACCAGCTCCTCCAGACAATGGTTGTGCCTGTAATGATTGCCCGCACATGAAGCGCAATACGCTCGAGAAGATCTATCTGTGCATGAAATATGAGCAACCGGCCATCGAAATGGAAGAAGAACTCCGTCTCGCTGCACGCAAGCCGATTGAGCGTATGCTGGAGATCAGTGCAAAGGCGGGATTGTAATCTCAGATGCGCTGCAGTCTTGAAGCAGCTTCTTCCAATGTCGTTTCCTTTTTTGCAAAGCAAAACCTGATAACGCCGTGATCGGTTGCCTGTTGATAGAATACTGAAACAGGTATGGCTGCAACACCGTATTCTTTGGTCATACGTTTGCAAAACTCCACATCATTTTCTTCTGAAATACGGTGGTAGCGATACAACTGGAAATAACTTCCATAGGAAGGCAGTGGATCGAACCTGGATGATTGCATAAGACCGGCAAAATGATCCCGTTTGCCCTGCATCATTTTTCCCAATGAATGATAAGTAGACGAGTCCTGCAGATAAGTAGCTAATGCTACTTGCGAAGGAGAATGACAACTGAAACAATTGAATTGATGAACTTTTCTGAACTCCGACATCAGTTCAGGAGGGGCTATGCAATAACCCAGTTTCCATCCGGTGCAGTGATATAATTTTCCGAAGGAAAAACAAACAAAACTTCTTTCTCTCAGTTCGGGAATACGCAATACGCTTTGGTGTGGGATATCATCAAAAATGAGGTGTTCGTATACTTCATCGCTGAGAATAAGAATAGAAGTATTTCTGGTGATGGTTGCGAGCTGTTCCAGGTCGTCGGCAGATAATACGGTACCGGTTGGATTATGCGGACTGTTCAGCATAATCATTTTGGTGCGCGGTGTTATTTTGCTTTTCACCTGGTCCCAGTCGATGCGGTAATCAGGAAAGCTGAGATCGACGAATACGGGCGTAGCGCCATTCAGTACGATATTGGGTATGTAGCTGTCGTAACAGGGTTGGAATACGATCACTTCATCACCGGGCCTTAAAACGGTTGTGAGGGCGGTATAGATGGCGTAGGTGCCACCGGGTGTAATGGTGATATCCGTGTCCGGATTTACGGAAGCATTGTAAAGACTGAATACTTTTTGGGAAATGGCTTCCCGCAGAGGGAGATAACCCTGCATAGGCACATACTGGTTGAAGCCGTCATGCATGGCTTTATTGACCAATGACATGAGTTCTTCGGGCATGTTATAATCAGGAAAACCCTGCCCGAGGTTGATGGCTTTATGTTTGTTGGCCAATGCACTCATGGTAGTGAAGATGGTGGTGCCTACTTCGGGGAGTTTGGATAGTATGCCTGTTGTCATGATATGCAATTTACAGGATGAATGGATGAAATAAAAAAAGCCTCCCGGAGGAGGCTGATTTTTATTTTATTTTTAGTTGGGATATTTTAATTTCTTTTTTTCTTCTTTGGTTTAACTACGAGTTCGTAAGAATGATCGATCCACTCTTTGATCAGTTTGGCGGGAATACTTCCGTCGATAACGATGGTGTTCCAATGCTTTTTATTCATGTGAAATCCTGGTTTCACTGCGGGATAAGATTCGCGTAGTTCGAGCGCAAAATCCGGATCGCATTTTACATTGAATTGTGCTTGTTCTGCATCGAGTGGGAGAAGCAGAAATATTTTATCATTTACTTTGAATACAAGTGTATCCGGTCCAAATGGCAATGTTTCTATTGCATCAGGTTTAGAGAGACAATAGTCTCTGATCACTTCAATATCCATTGTTGTTATTTTTTAAATTCAACCTGCTGATCGTCTATCCCGGGTTCGCTTTGAAGACGTAGAAAAATACGGGCCAGCGTAATGACGTCTTTCTGGCAATAGGTAACGATACGGTCGAGGTTGCGTTCTTTCCAGTATACTTCCCATACCATACTGCCATCTATATCATCTTTGGGTGTAGGAATAGACAGCGCAGTGGCGAGCAGATTGAGTGAGGTGTAATTTTTAAAATCACCGAATTTCCATAGTTCCAATGTATCCAGGTGGGTAATCTCCCAGGGCTTTTTACCGGCGATGTTCAGCAGGGAAGGAAGTGGAATGTTGTTGATGATCATGCGGCGGCACAGGTAAGGAAAATCAAATTCTTTTCCGTTGTGCGCGCAGAGGTAACGCGCTTCATTATTGCTGCTCCATTTATCCAGAATAGAGGAAAAGGCTGCAAGTAATTGCGGTTCGTTATCGCCGGACAACGATTTGATAACAAGCTTGCGCTGATCGCCTGATCCCTGGAGAAAACCACAACTGATACAGACTATTTTTCCAAACTCCGCGTAGATGCCAGCTCTCGGGTAAATGCTTTCAATGGTTTCATCTTCCCGCGAGCGCAACAAAGAAGCCGCTTTCTTTTGCCAGAGGTCTTTCCATGCATCCGGTACCTCTTCAAATTCCGCATATTGCGGCACGGTTTCTATGTCTATAAAGAGAACCTGGTTGACGGGATAAGGCATAGTTTATAATTAAAGGAATTTTTCTCCTTTGTTGCGTTTGATCTCGGCAACGTATTCTTTGATCTCCTGTTCTTTGTCTTTTTTGCAGATAAGCAGTACATCTTTTGTATCAACAATGATATAGTCCTGCACGCCTTGCAAAACGACGAGTTTACCATCGGGTACGTGTACCATGCAATTGCCGGCGTCGACTACCATCACCTGGTCACCGACCACGGCATTCTGGAAATAGTCTTTTTCCATATTATCCCAGGCACTGGCCCATGTACCAAGATCGCTCCAGGCGAAAGAAGCCGGGATCACATACACGTTTTCTGCTTTTTCCATGATACCAAAATCAATAGAAATATTGGTGCATTGGGGATAAATCGATTCAATGGCCGCGGCTTCTTCCGGTGTATTGAATTTGTCTTTTTCAGGAGCAAATACTTCATACATCTCCGGAAGATACTTTTCAAATGCAGCGATAACATTTTTCACTTTCCAGGTGAAGATGCCGGCATTCCAGAGAAAGTCGCCACTGGATACAAAGGTTTTGGCGAGTTCGAGGTTAGGCTTCTCGGTGAATGTTTTTACTTTATGCACACCCGGAGCGGCTTCGGGTGCTTCATGCTGAATATAGCCATAACCGGTATTGGGGGATGTGGGTTTTATGCCAATCGTTACCAGGGCATTGATATGGTCTACAAACCTGAATGCGTTGTTAGCTGTTTCAACAAATGCCTGCGTATCGAGAATGAGGTTATCTGCAGGTGCAGCGATCATTAATGCATTGGGATCTTTCTGAAACAATTTGAAAGCGATGTAAGCAATGCAGGGAGCAGTATTCTTGCGCGAAGGTTCTGCAAGAATATTATCTGCCGGAATATCGGGCAGTTGTTCTTTTACCTTTTCAACATATTCTTTCGATGTGATGATAAAGATATTTTCCGCGGGAACGAGTTGACTATAGCGGTCGAAAGTCTGCTGTATCAGCGTACGTCCTATTCCAAGAATATCGAGAAATTGTTTGGGATGATTGGCGCGGCTCATCGGCCAGAAACGGCTGCCGATACCACCGGCCATGATGGCTACATAGTGATGTTTGTTCATGTACGTTGATTAACGCTTGATTAAGACCGGCAAAACTATCTATTTTTTAGGTAGTAAATGTTTGGCCGAAGTCAGATAATACCTTCTTTAACAAGATCATGAAGGTGAATAATGCCAAGGTATACGCCATTGTCGACAACAGCAAGTTGTGTGATCTCGTTTTTACGCAGCAGATCCAATGCTTCAACGGCTAATTGATCAGCCTGAATGGTCTTGGGATTTTTGGTCATAATATCGGAGGCGGTGATATTGTCGCTGATCGTTAAATCATTTTTTAACATCCGGCGAAGGTCACCATCGGTGATGATGCCGAGCAATTCTTTGTTCTCACCGGTAACGGCCGTAACGCCCAGCCGTTTCCGGGTCATTTCCATTATCACCTCTTTAAGTGATTGATTGGCAGTAACCTCAGGCTTTTCGTTGTTGATATAAAGATCGGAGACGCGGAGATAAAGTTTTTTACCGAGCGCTCCGCCGGGATGGAAACGGGCAAAGTCGTCGCTGCGGAAACCTTTTTCTTCCATCAGGCAAACGGCCAGTGCATCGCCCATTACGAGCTGGGCAGTAGTGCTTGATGTAGGGGCGAGGTTGTTGGGGCAGGCTTCCTGGTCAACGGTTGTATTGAGCAGAATATCGCACCGGCGGGCCAGATACGACTGATCGTTGCCGGCAATGGCAATCAATGTATTGCCAAAATTGCGGATCAGCGGCACCAGCACTTTAATCTCGGGACTTTCCCCACTTTTACTGATAATGACAACAATATCATCCTGTTGAACGATGCCGAGATCTCCGTGTATGGCGTCTGCGGCATGCATAAAAATAGATGGAGTACCTGTTGAATTGAAAGTGGCCACGATCTTCTGGGCAATAACGGCGCTTTTGCCGATACCACTGAACACCACGCGGCCTTTGCAGCGGCTGATGGTATCGACGGCTTTTTCAAAATCCTGGTTGATGTAGTTGGCAAGACCAGCTATGGCAAGTGATTCCAACTCAATCGTTCGTAAGGCAATTTGCTTAATTGTCGGTTTCATGAAGAGTACAAAATTAACCGTATTTATCATGAAAAGAATTTCGCAATCGATGTACTTAATTTTAACGATTCAGCACTTGAATAAACCGTCTTTGATTCGTAAATTCGCTGCCCACTTAGTTACGGGCCCCGTCACACTGGCTAATCAGCCAAATGTCACGTATTAAACCTTCCTCATGATTCTCACCACCCGCAAGGATGGCATGAACGGGTAAAATTAAGTACCTTACTTATGTCGGCACTGGAGAAGTGCGATTGAAAAACTGAGCAATGGCAATATCAACCGAAAAGCGAACCACAGGTTCCAAAAAACTGAAGAGCAAGGACGCTGCTGCACCCAAAGAACGATTCGATCTTCACAAAGCATTACAGGAGAATTTTGGATTCGATAAATTTAAAGGCACGCAGGAGAAGGCAATCGAATCACTGTTGGCCGGGCACGATACTTTTGTGATCATGCCCACTGGTGGCGGTAAAAGCCTTTGTTATCAACTACCCGCTATGGTTAGCGAAGGCGTGGCAATTATTGTTTCCCCGCTTATTGCTTTGATGAAAAACCAGGTTGACCTGGTAAGAGGCTATTCAAGCAACGACGAAGTAGCGCATTTTCTTAATTCTACACTGTCGAAGAGAGAGATCAAGGAGGTTCATGATGACCTGCTTACCGGTCGTACGAAAATGCTGTACGTTGCGCCGGAAACATTGACCAAACAAGAGAACCTGGAGTTTTTCTCCGATCTTAAAATATCTTTTTTTGCTGTTGACGAAGCACACTGTATTTCGGAATGGGGACACGATTTTCGTCCCGAATACCGGCGTCTTCGCGAAATGATGGTTCAGATCAATCCCGATGCACCGGTGATCGCATTGACGGCAACAGCTACACCTAAAGTGCAGAGTGATATCACAAAGAACCTCGATCTGCGTGAACCGAACATCTTCATATCATCGTTCAACAGACCGAATCTTTATTACGAAGTACTGCCGAAGATCAAGAAGAATCAGACGAATGAAAGTATCGTTCGCTTTATTAAAAGCATGAAGAAAAAGAGCGGTATCATTTATACATTGAACCGGAAGACCACGGAAGAAATGGCCGCGCTGCTTGAAGCAAACGGTATAAAAGCGGTGGCCTATCATGCTGGACTGGACGCCAAACTTCGTGCGGAAAGACAGGATCAGTTTCTCAGTGAAGACGTACAGGTGATTTGTGCTACCATCGCTTTTGGTATGGGCATCGACAAACCGGATATCCGGTTTGTTATCCACTATAATATTCCCAAATCAATAGAAAATTATTACCAGGAAACCGGCCGCGCAGGTCGTGACGGACTGGAAGGAAAATGTGTGCTCTATTATTCACACAAGGATGTGAGCAAACTCGAACATTTAATGCGTGATAAGCCATTAAGTGAAAGAGAGGTCGGCGCGCAACTGATCAACGAAACTGTTGGATTTGCTGAAACCGGTGTGTGCCGGCGTAAAGTGCTGATGAGTTATTTTGGTGAGGAATATGAGCAGGAAAATTGCGGGCAATGTGATAACTGTAAGCATCCGAAAGAAAAGCTGGAAGCTAAAACAGAGGCGCAATTGGTGCTGAAAGCCGTGAAGGCGCTGGATGAAAGATTTGCTACAGAATACGTCGTACAGATTATCAGTGGAAAACTTACGCCGCAAATCCAGATGTTCCGCCACGAAGGAATTGAAGTATTTGCGAGTGGAAATGACAAAGACGGTTTTTACTGGAACTCCCTGATCCGTCAGATGTTGTTAGGTGGATTGCTGACGAAGGATATCGAGGAATATGGTGTGTTGAAAATGACCAAAAAAGGTGAAGCATTCCTGAAGAAACCGAAGAGTTTCGCTGTGGTGTTGAACAACCTTTACAAGGATGCCGATGAAGACGACGAGGAAGTAGTTGAAACAAGTACGGGTGCGGCTACTGACGAGAAGCTGTTTGAAATGTTGAAGGAATTGCGGCAGAAGGAGGCGAAGAAAAAAAATCTTCCTCCGTTTGTGATATTCCTTGAATCATCCTTGCAGGACATGGCGACTATGTTCCCGCTGAGTGTAACCGATCTGGAAAAATGCCAGGGGGTTAGCAAGGGTAAGGCGATGCGTTATGGAAAACCGTTTGTGGAAATGGTAGCTCGTTATGTGGAGGAAAACCAGATCACGCGTCCCGATGATTTTGTGATGAAGAGTGTGGTGAATAAAAGCGGGAACAAAGTATATATCATTCAGAATACGGATAAGAAGGTTTCTCTTGAAACGATTGCGAAGAACAAGGGTTGGAGAATGGACGAGATGCTGGAGGAAATGGAAACGATCGCGGCAAGTGGTACGAGATTAAAGTTGGATTATGCGATCGACGAGATGCTGGACGAGCATGAGCAGGAGGAGATTATTGAGTACTTCAAAGGATGTGAGACTTCTTCGTTGCAGGTGGCTTTGGAGGAACTGGCGGAATTTGATTTCAACTGGGAGCAATTGAAGATCATGCGAATCAAGTTCTTGAGTGAATACGGTATGTAAAAAACAATTGGAAAAAAGGGTGTGGAAATGTCTTTTTTCCGAAAAAACGGCTATTTTTGCGCTCCGCTGTTACGGAAGGATAGTGTGATAATGGTGCGGAAAAAGTGCGGTATCCGCCTTTGGCGGAAAAGGACTGAAAGATAATGGTGCGGTAGCTCAGTTGGTAGAGCAAAGGACTGAAAATCCTTGTGTCGGCGGTTCGATCCCGCCCCACACCACGGAAAGGACCTGTCAGAAATGGCAGGTCTTTTTTTGTGTAAGAGATCTTGGATAAACTTGAAAGGCAGGAGCGACCACAAGGAAGAAGAAATAGTGGTTCGTGAATTTTTAACTGGCGGTATCCGCCTTGGCGGAAAAGGACTGAAAATCCTTGTGCCTGTGTCGCCTTGTCAATTTATTTCGGCAATTTATGCGGAGAATAAGTTAGCTACTCTCCGCATATTCGATGTTTGTTTGATAGGACGTATTTGGAAGAATAACAATGAACATCAGCCTTTTTCCCTGTTTCTTCTGGTTATTAATTCAAATGGATTCACTTCATCCACCGACCCCGGCAGAATATGTTCCTGTTTTACAAGAATTACTTCATTTCCCATAACACAAAAGCCAAACTCATAACAGAAGCGGATAGCGGGTTGATCCGCAACCGGCGACAGAAGATGGGTATGATATTGAAAATTGAAACCCGTACTATCGAGCAAGGCCTTTTCAATTCTTACATGGCTTACACGACCGCGCAAAAATTTTTCAAGTATGCGCCGGTTGCGGTGAAGGATCTGGTTGATATGACGAACGAAAGGATTGGCGGCAATCTTCCGTTGGTTGTTGTAATTATTACGGCATTGATCGTCGCAGAATTTTTTATCTGCCCGTCCACGTAGCGGCTCATTACAGTATAAACAGATTCCGGTATAGTCCATAACTATTGATTGGCAGGACAAATATCGGAGAGGGCCTAACGATAGCCGTGTTATAAATACTTATGTTTTTTGATTTTATTACCCGTTTATTATACGGCTTTCACGTTCCAGGGAAGTTAGTTTTGCGTTTATCGTATCAGCAGTATCGTTCCTTTTCGGGTTTCCATAGCAGCGCCGTTTAGTGAGAAGCGGGCAAACCAGGTATAAACAGTAGACGATGATGTTGTTCCCTGTACGCGTCCATCCCATTTTTTATATGGATCAGTGGTGAAGAAAATCCGTTGCCCCCAACGATTGTAAATAGAAAATTGATACTGCGATAAACCGGCAAGATTACCAATAGGACCGAACAGGTCATTACGACCATCATTGTTGGGTGTAAAAGCAGTCGGGAAATAGATAGCGTTGCAGGCAGGATTGACCTGTACTATTATGGCATCAGATGATTGACATCCATCGGTTGATTCCACGCGGAGCGAATAGGTACCCGGTTCAGACACAAGAAATGTAGAAGCCGTTGAACCATCTTGCCAAAGATAGGATTGATAGTTTCCTGCAGGAGATAACAACAAAGTTTCGCCAAAGCAAAGCGTTGTGTCTCGCCCCAAGTCGAGCGGAACAATCGATCCTCTGTTTTGTACAGTGAGTACCGGGGTACTGGTTATACAGTTATTAGCATCTGTGATGGTAACTGTATAATTACCCGGAGATAAATTCGTAGGAGATGCTCCGGTTATGTTTGATGGAGCCCAGGTGCATTGGTAAGGAGTAGTTCCTCCGGTAGCAGTTGTTTGTATGCTTCCATTGTTATTACCACAAGTGGCATCTATAATTGAAGTGGTGACTGATAATGCAGAAGATGGTTGTGTAATAGTTTGTGTGTATCGGGCTATGCACCCGGATTGGTCCCGGGCAGTTAATGTATAGGTACCGGCAGGAAGATTTGTTGCACTCGGTTGTGCTCCGCCGGATGGAGACCAGCTATAAGTATATGCAGGAGTGCCACCGCTGATGGTTGTTGTGATACTTCCATTTGTTCCGTTAAAACACGAAACATTTGTAAAGGATTGGCCGGTAATTACCGGGGCATTCTGATCGTTCAATATTACCGTTGCGGTGTGTGTACAATTGCGCGAGTCGGTAATCGTAATGATATATGTTCCGGAAGGAATATTGTCTGCACGTGAACCTGTACTTACATTGGGTGACCATGAATAGGTGTAACCCGGAGTTCCGCCGGTTACGGTAAGATCGATGGATCCGTTGGCGGTATTGCAAGCCGGGGCAACGGTTGTGGCGGTGTGCGAGATTGGGGTAGGCTCGAAAAGTGTAATGGTGGAGCTCGCCGGACAGGCATTATTGCTCGATACTGTAACTGTATAATTTCCGGCAGAAAGATTTGTTGCATTGAGCGTATTCTGCACTGGTGTTGTCGACCAGCTGTAACTAAGTGGAGCATTGTCGCCGATCACCGTTACGGATGCTGTTGCATCATTCGCACCATTACAGGAAACAGGTGTTACTTCGACACCGTCTGCTTCAAGAACAGTAATGTTTTGTGTCGTTGTTGAAGAAGCATTATCCGGACCGCCCACTGTAAGCGTAACGGTATAGGTACCTCCTCCGGAAAAAAGATGTGAGGGATTTGCGTCCGACGAAGTGTTGGCGGCTCCTGTTGATGGATCACCAAAGTTCCACTGAATGTTGGTGGGACAGGGAGTGGATGTATTCGTAAAAGATACTTGCTGGTTACCTGTACAGGTGTAGGTGAAGGATGCCTGGTTAACAGGAGCTTCACCTATGAAGATATCATCTATTGCAAAACCATTGAAGTTGTTACAGGTTGTGCCCGCACCAAAGGTAAAACGGAAGACAACAGAAGACTGACCGGCGAGATTGGGGAAAGTATGTTTTGCTGTTACCCAGCCGTTGCTACCGAAACCACCCTGGCAGCTTCCCTGTGTAGGGCGGCTGTTGCCGCTCCATCCCGCCGTAGTTGAACCCAGCGGATTAAGCCCTCTGATGGTTGGATAGTTGAACCAGTTTTCATTTAGACAATTTGTTGGATCGCCTGCAGATCCGGCAGTGGTCCAGGTGACGCCGTTATCCAATGAATATTGAAAACCGGCACCATCCCAAATCCGCTCGATTTCCCAGTAAACTTTGAAGGAAATATAGGGATGAGTAACGTTTGTGAAATCAAAACATGGACTACGGAGCCACGAGGCTTCGCCATTGTTATAGAAGTTATCAAATAGTCCACCGGTGATCCAGCACTTGGTTCCTGACCCGGCAGTATTGATAATTGATTTTACCGGAGTACCCCATGCCCAGTCTGAAGCGGTGCCGCCTGTAACCCAATTGCCATCGTTTGCTTCAAAACCTTCTGTGTAGGGAAAAGTACTGATCCGCGTCGGACATTGTCCATATATATAGGAAGGAACGATCAATCCTGTAAGAAAGATCAAACCAAGCAGCAATAACCTCGATGTCCGGAATGGATTAAACATGACGTTCGGTGCAAACGGCAAAACTAATATTAATGCCGCAGGTAAAGAAGCCTGATTTGTTAGCGTATTCTTATCTTCCCATATACACCATTAGTATCTGCACATCACTGGGATTGATACCGGAGATGCGACTTGCCTGTCCTAACGTACGTGGTCTTACACGCAGCAGTTTTTCACGGGCTTCATTGCCCAGGGCCGGAATTTTGAAATAGTCGAAACTGTCTGGTATCTCAAGATTCTCCAATTGGCTCATCCTGTTTACAAGATCGCGTTCCTTTTGAATATAGGTATCGTACTTGATTTGGATCGCGGATTGTTCCAGTGCCTCATTATTGAATGAGTTGAGGTGTTCGGCAAGTTTGGGCACGTTGTCGATTAATTCCGCCAGACCAACATTTGGCCGGAGAAGGATTTTCTCAGCACGTTGCTTTTCGGAAATAGGGGAAGAGTCGAGGGAAAGCAGATAGCCGTTGATTTCTTCCGGCTCGAGCTGAATATCGTGAAGCAGTTTTTTTATTTTTTGTACGGCTGTTTCTTTTTTAGTTAGCCGTTCCATTCTTTCATCCGACGCAAGACCGATCGAATGACTAAGTCCGGTTAGTCTTATGTCGGCATTATCCTGGCGGAGCAAAGTACGGAACTCTGCACGGGAGGTAAACATGCGATAAGGTTCTTCGGTTCCTTTGCTGATCAGGTCGTCGATGAGCACCCCGATATAAGCCTGACTTCTTTGAAGAATCAGCGGATCGAGTTCTTTTGTTTTTTGATGCGCATTGATCCCGGCCATCAAGCCCTGGCAAGCGGCTTCTTCATAACCGGTAGTACCGTTTATTTGCCCTGCGAAAAAGAGATTTGATATTAGCTTCGTTTCTAATGTGTGTTTAAGCTGTGTTGGTGGAAAGTAATCATATTCGATAGCATACCCTGGCCTGAAGATGCGCACGTTCTCAAACCCTGGAATAATACGAAGCGCTTCGTATTGTACATCTTCTGGTAATGAAGTTGAGAAACCATTTACATAGATTTCAACGGTATTCCATCCTTCGGGCTCCACAAAAATCTGGTGGCGTTCGCGCTCTGCGAAACGGTTGATCTTGTCTTCAATACTTGGGCAATACCTGGGGCCAACACCATCGATCCGTCCTGCGAACATCGGACTCCTATCGAAGCCGGTTTTTAAGATTTCGTGTACTTTATTATTGGTATAGGTGATCCAGCACGAAACCTGTTTAGCTGGTTTGGGAACCGGCAGATAAGAGAACCCGCTGATATCTTCATCGCCGGGTTGTTCTTCCATTTTTGAGTAGTCGAGACTTCGTCCATCAACACGCGGAGGTGTTCCTGTTTTTAGCCGGTCACTTTCGAAGCCGAGCGAAACCAGTTGTTCGGTGATACCGGTGGCTGCTTTTTCTGCGGCCCGGCCGCCGCCGAAGTTCTTTTCTCCGATATGAATAATGCCATTAAGAAATGTTCCGTTGGTAAGCACAACCGCTTTTGATTTGATCTCATGGCCCAATCCTGTTATTACCCCCTGCGCCCTTCCGTCTTTGATCACAAGACCTTTCACCATGTCCTGGTAAAAGTCTACGTTCGGGGTTTGTTCCAGCATCTCTCTCCAGGTAGCAGCGAACAGCATCCGGTCATTCTGTGTACGGGGGCTCCACATAGCCGGCCCCTTTGATCGGTTGAGCATACGGAATTGGATCATGCTTTTGTCCGTAACAATACCAGAATAACCACCAAGTGCGTCGATCTCCCGGACGATTTGCCCTTTGGCAATTCCTCCCATGGCCGGGTTGCAACTCATCTGGGCAATCGTCTGCATATTCATGGTTACTAATAACACCTTGGAACCAAGATTGGCTGCGGCCGCTGCCGCCTCACAACCGGCATGACCGGCACCTACCACTATGACATCATATTCTGGAAACATGGGTGCAAAGGTAGGATAAAAGCAGGAGCCTCCTTGTTCCACGTGAAACGCAGCGTTGCGTTTATGCTTTTACCTGAGGATCATAATTGCAAATCAGTAGGGAGTTCCACGTGAAACGCGTGTGACATCCGGATTTTGTTCATTGGGTTTCTATGCTTGATACCGGGAGTTCCGGCTTCTTCGCTTTGTTTCACGTGAAACGCCGGCATAGGTAATAAATAAGGGGAGATTTAATAGCCGTCCCTATAAAGAATAAAGCTATAGGTTTGTTCCACGTGGAACCATATCTAAAGCAAAGGCATCTGTAGGAATTCAGTGCTTATGTCAGGAAGGAGACCCGGATAGGGCTATGGGTAGAGAAAGCCTTGATTTTGATGCGGAATCCAAGCCGTATTTATTTCTTTCAAACCACCTAGCCGGCGTTTCACGTGGAACAGGTTATTCTGAGTCGAGGATGGACGTCATCTTTATATGGTGTCTGATGTAGTTGGATATTACGAATATGCGTCAAACAGGACAGGAGTAAGCGATTTGTTGGCTTAAAATAAGTAACGATCTATGTAAACCCTTGTTTCACGTGAAACTAACAACAGGCAAATGCCGGGAGCGATAGAGAGGAGTTGATTCCGCATTCCGGTTCTGGCTAACCCGGAAAGGTTTTATAGACAATCCTCAGTTTATAAAAGCGGATTGCGTTTGGGCTGTTACTAATGCAGTAAGCCGCTAGCTAGTATTCATGAAAAGAAGTCTTGGCTTTTGTTCCACGTGGAACGGGATATGGAAGAAGCAGTTCATTTAAAGCTCTATCTGGTTCCACGTGAAACGACATCAGGTCTATTATCAATAATCTTTTGAGAAGTAAGGCCGGAGCTCAGGCCCGTTTCACGTGAAACATTAATAGGAGGAGCAGGAAAAGAAAACCCCCTGAAGGAGTCAGAGGGTTTTTACAATTATCTATAGAGCAGCTTATTTACCCTCTTTCACGAGAAACTTCTCATACTTGTCCAGGTAATGATCTTCCTTTGCCCTCATCAACTTTTCCTCTTTCGCTGTTTTGTCCCGGTAGCCACACAGGTGAAGCGCTCCATGAAAGATCACCCGGTGAAGCTCGCGCGTCTGGGTTTGTGAGAGTTGTTGCGCATTGTCCTTCACCCGCTCTACACTGATAAAAATATCTCCCTCTACCGGTTCACCCTTCGGTTGAAGTTCAAACGTAATAATATCAGTATAGTAATCATGTTTGAGATAAGTCTTGTTGATCTCTAAAACCTTTTCATCACTGCAAAAAATGTAATTCAGGTGACCCAGTTTTTTCCCTTCCCTGCGAAACAAGTTCATTATAAATTGCTTTAGTAACCGCCGGTGGCGAAGCGTTACTGGGTGCTCAGAAAAAAATGAAATTGAAGACGTTACTATGTTCATTTTTCAAAATTCGTAAACAAACCCCAGAATACAACGTTAGCTTTGCAGGAATACAACACCATGGAAACATTACTGTCAGAACTCAAGCCCGGACAAGAAGCGATCATCAAGGAATTCACTTCAGAAGAAATTTTTCTCAAACTCATGGAAATGGGTTGTTTACCAGGTGAAAAAATTGTGGTAGAAAATGTTGCGCCACTCGGAGATCCGGTGTCTGTAGCAGTGGCGGGCTACACACTCAGCCTCAGAAAAAACGAAGCTGGCCACATTGTTGTTAATACAATTGATTGATATTCAACATTTTAGATGAAAGTCGGTTTATTTTTCGGTTCCTTCAATCCTATTCATACCGGTCACCTGATCATCGCAAACCACCTGCTCAATCAAACCGATCTGCAGAAAGTCTGGTTTGTGATTTCTCCGCAAAATCCATTCAAGGAAAGCAAGACCTTACTCAATGAATACGATCGCCTGCACCTGGTACGCGTAGCCATTGATGGCGATGATCGTCTCCGCGCGTCCGACATAGAATTTTCTTTACCCAAACCTTCTTATACCGCCACGACGCTTACACATCTTGCCGAAAAATACCCCGGCTACGAATTCAGTATTATCATGGGCGGCGACAGTTTTCAGAATCTTGGTAAGTGGCACAACGCCTCGTTTATCATCAACAATTACCCGATCTACGTTTACGATCGCCCGGGCTTTCCGATCAACAATGAACTGAATGCAGATCTGCACCAGGCCAATGCTCCATTGCTCGAAATTTCTGCTACACAAATCCGCCAGCTTATCCGCGACGGAAAATCCGTCCGCTATCTCGTACCCGAAAATGTGAGGGAAGAAATCGAAAAAGGAGGCTACTATAAAAAGTAGTGTTTGTTACCAAAAATATCCGAGGGCCAGGCAAACGATTACCATCACAGGCGCCGGAAGTTTCGAATAGGCAAGCAACAAACTCGTGCCGGCAATCACGCCAATATTCATCAGGCTCACGGTCTTCACATCGATGAGCGATATATCTTTCATCAGGTAAAAGGTGGAGCCTATCATGATGCCCATCACCACTGCGTTGATACCTTCAAGCGAACGATAGATAGCCGCATATTTTTTCAGGTTATTCCAGATCGGAAAAAAGAATAACACCAATAAGGCACTCGGTAGAAAGATTGCCACCGATCCAATGATACAGCCAACGGTTTGCATTTCCGGTCCCATGTCTTTCAACGCCATGCCTCCGGTAAAAGAGGCAATTGAAAATACCGGTCCCGGTACCGCACGCACGATCCCCATCCCGGTATACATATCATTTTTGTCGATCTGAATGACGTTGGGGTTTTTTTCTTTCACCACTTCCGGGCGCACACTGAATTGTTCGATCATCATCGGCATCAGCACCTGCCCGCCACCAAACACCAGGCTACCCATCCGGTAGGTGTTCTCGAAAAGGTTCAGTGGCTTACGATGGACCCATTCATTTTTTCTCGCCGTTTCACTGAGAACACCGGCCGTAAGAAAGATGATACCGAATAACCAGAAATTCCACCACCTGATTTTCCTGGGTTTCTCATGCACTTGCGGAATCCGTTTGTGACTGAGATTGGTGGTAACGCCACCGATCAGGATCAGCGCCGGAAAAACAAAGGGAGAACGGAAAAAGAAAAATGTGACGAGGCTACCCACCAGCATGATCACCGTAGTGATCGTATTTTTTACGGCATGAGGAAATGCGGTGAAACAGGAATACAACAGAAATCCCACCGCCATCGGCGCAATGAATTTGAATATATCTGTATGCAATGCCCGCTGATCAATGTACCGGAGCAGAAACGACAGCAAGCCCATCAAAAAACAGGCAGGCAAGATCCAGATAGCCAAGGTAAGAATGGCCAGCGGAACACCACCACGTTTATAACCGATAAGCGTAATTGTTTGTGTGGACGAAGCACCGGGCAGCAACTGGCAAAAGGCATTGTACTCGAGTAATTCCTGCTCTGTTATATAAGGAGTCTGCCGCACAAATGTTTTCATCATCATGCCCATATGTGCTTGCGGACCGCCGTATGCGGTAACGGCGTGCAACAGGACCGATTTCAGAAATGAAAAATGGCGCAGTAACATAGCAGGGTTCTTGGCGTACAAGGTATAACTTTTTAGACGTCGGTTTTTATAAAAACTTTTGACGCTTCGCAGGATGCTTTGCTTTGCGACATTTGAACTAAATTCATACAAATTCCAGCCAATGCGCCTGCTGCTACTCCTTCTTTTTATTTCCGCATTTGCCCAAGCGCAACTGCCGAAAAAAATTTCGGATGCCATCGATAAAGTAGAACCAAAATGTATCGCCTGGCGACACCAGCTTCACCAGCATCCCGAACTCGGCAACCGCGAATTCAAGACAGCCAAACTGGTTGCCGATCATTTGCGGCAATTGGGATTGGAGGTAAAAGAACAGGTGGCAAAAACCGGCGTTGTCGCCATTCTCAGAGGGAGCAAACCCGGTCCCTGCATTGCGTTGCGTGCTGACATGGATGCCTTACCGGTGACCGAGCGCGTGCCGCTGCCTTATGCATCAAAAGTAAAAACACAATATAATAATGAGGAAGTAGGTGTGATGCATGCCTGCGGTCACGATACACATGTGGCCATGCTGATGAGTGTGGCTGAAGTATTGGCAGCCTATCGTTCGGAACTGAAAGGTACCGTGAAATTTATTTTTCAGCCGGCCGAGGAAGGAGCTCCCGATGGAGAAGAAGGAGGGGCCGCTTTGATGGTAAAGGAGGGCGTAATGGAAAACCCCCGAGTCGACGCAGTTTTTGGGTTGCATATCGAATCAAATATTGAAGCGGGCACAATCGAATACAAACCCGGCGCTTTCATGGCTGCTGCGGATTTTTTTTCCATTAAAATAAAAGGCCGCGCAAGCCACGGCTCTCAGCCCTGGAAAGGAGCGGACCCGATTGCCGCCGCTGCACAGATCATCAACGGCCTGCAGTATATCGTAAGCCGTTATTCAGAACTGACCAAAGCGCCGGTCGTGATCACGGTCGGAAAAATTCAGTCAGGTGTCCGCAATAATATTATTCCGGAAGAGTGCACCATGCTCGGAACAATCCGCACACTCGACAGTGCCATGCAACTCCAGGTACATGAACATTTTTATAAAACCATCCGCCTGATCGGCGAGGCCGCCGGCGTGCAGACCGAAGCCGTGATCGATACAAAAACATTGGTCACATTCAATGACCCGGTATTGGTTAATCGGACATTACCATCTTTGCGTGCCGCGTTAGGCGCCGACCGGGTAAAAGAAAGAGAATGGGTAACCGGCGCAGAAGATTTTTCCTACTACGGCACGAAAGCACCCGCGTTCTTTTTTTACCTCGGCGGTATGCCGGTTGGCAACGATCCGGCCAAAGCACCGCCTCATCATACACCGGACTTTTTTGTGGATGACAGCGGCATGAAACCCGGCATCCGCGCATTCTGTCAAATCGTAATCGACTTTCTGAAATGAGACTAAATCTTTATTTTCTATTCCTCGGCCTTTTTTTCTCCGTTGCATCGTTTGCACAGCAGACAGATAAAAAACTGGAAAACCGTTTGCGCGACGCCGTGTCCGGTTTCAACGGCGATATCGGTATTTATGTAAAAAATCTAAAGACAGGAAAAATTGCCGTTTTCAATGCGGATACTATTTTTCCTACCGCCAGTATTGTAAAAGTGCCGATCCTGCTTGGTGTTATGCAGAAAATCGGGCGCGGTGAATTGTTTTACGATTCAACCATTATTTACCGCGACTCCTTGCTCTACGCCGGAGAAGATATTCTCGGTTCTTTTAAAGACGGCGAAAAAATAAGCTTGAAAAAAGTGATGATGCTGATGATGACCACCAGCGATAACACTGCAAGCCTTTGGTTGCAGTGCCTGGCCGGTGGCGGTATACGCATCAACCAAATATTAGACAGCCTTGGTTTCAAAGACACACGCGTCAACTCCAGAACACCCGGCCGAGAAGACATCCGCAAGATTTATGGTTGGGGACAAACAACTCCGAAAGAAATGGGAGAGATTTTCGAACGGATTTACCGCAACCAGGTTTTTTCACCTGCTGCCTGCGACCGTATGATGCGTTGCATGGGCCGCAACTTCTGGGATCAGGAAGAAGCGATTTCCGTTATTCCGCCTTACATCGAAGTGTTCAGCAAGAATGGTTGCGTGGATCAATCCAGGAATGAAGCGTTGCTGGTGAATGCTCCCAACAACCCCTATATCTTCTGCATTTTTACCAAAAACAATAAGGACCGTAGCTGGCGGAAGAGCAACGAGGCCTGGACGCTTACGCGAAAAATTTCAACAATGTTGTGGGAGTATTTTGAGCCGAAAGATAAGTGGACGCCGTTACCGGAATAGTTGGTAAACCAGCCAGCTCATGGCATAGGCCAATGCCGTCATGTACACCAGTTGTATCGCGGGCCATTTCCAGGAGCGTGTTTCTCTGCGAACGATCGCGAGCGTGCTCATACATTGCATGGCAAATACATAAAAGACCATGAGTGACACTCCGGTGGCCAGTGTATATACGGGTGTGCCATCCGCGCGAACGGCCGCATGCATTTTTTCCTTGAGTGTCGCATTTTCTTCGCCGTCATCTTCCACACTATAAAGAGTGGCCATTGTGCCAACAAATACTTCACGCGCTGCAAAAGAAGTGATCAGCGCAATGCCAATTTTCCAATCATATCCCAGCGGGCTAACCACCGGTTCGATCGCTTTGCCGGCAATGCCAACGTAGGAGTTTTCCAAATGCTCGTTGTCGTATTCAAACTTGAGCTGGGTTGAGTCGGCGCCCGGTTGCGCGAGTGCGGCTTCGTATTTTTCTGTAACGCGGTGCATCCGGTCGCCGGGGCCAAACGATTGCAATACCCAAAGCACAAGGCTGATAACCATGATCACTTTGCCGGCCTGCAACACAAAGATCTTGGCTTTCTCTACCATCGTGTTCAGCACATTCTTCCAGCGTGGCGAATGATATACCGGTAATTCAAGAATGAAGAAACTTTTTTCGTTGATGTTGATAAACCATTTTGCTACATAAGAAACGATCAATGCCATCACAAATCCGAGCAGGTAAAGCCCGAGCATCACCAGGCCCTGCAGGCCGATGAATCCAAGCAAATAATTATTAGGGATCACCAGTCCGATGAGAATGGTGTACACCGGCAAGCGAGCCGAACAACTCATCAGCGGTGTAATGAGAATTGTCAGTAATCTTTCTTTCCTGTTTTCGATATTGCGTGCACTCATCACGGCGGGAATGGCACAGGCAAATCCGCTGATCATGGGCATTACACTTTTCCCGTTCAAACCAACGCTGCGCATGAGCCGGTCGGTAAGAAAACTGATCCGCGCCATGTAACCGGTATCTTCCAATATGGTAATTAGTCCAAACAGAATAGCGATCTGTGGTACGAAGATGACGATGCCGCCAAGACCGGCGATGATGCCGTTGATGAGCAGATCGGTCCAGCCGTTTTCGGGAAGCACGGATGATAACCATCCGCTGAATGATGCGGTGCCCGCGTCGATCCAGTCCATCGGATAACTGGCCAGCCAGAATACACTTTGGAAAAGTAAAAAGAGTACGGCCAGCAAAATCAGGTAGCCCCAACGGCGGTGCAGCAAAACGTTGTCTATCTTTTCTGTGACCCGTGATTTTTGCAAAGGATCGGGCACAGATACCGCCACCTGCATGATATGTTTGATACGGCCGTATCGTTGTAATATTTCTTCGGCCTGTGTTTTTGTTGGGTTGAATACATTTTTCTGCTCGATGGATTCGATACGTTGTTGCATGTCCACGGGCAGATCAAATGACTCGTGGTTGATCAGGTAATGAATGGCTGTGTAGTCACCGATGCCGGGAATTTCTTTTTTCAGGTCGCTGACCGGTGCTCCGGCAAGCGCCTGCAAATCGATGAAATTATTGACCGGTGGTTTGTAAAGCCCCTGCGCTGTTTGTTCGATCGCTTTTTTCAAAGCCGGAATCCCTTTTTGCTTTCTCGGGTTAACGGCCACAACGGGTACGCCCAATTCACGTTCAAGTTCCGGCGTATCGATTTTGATTCCCTTGCGTGCGGCAAGATCAGTCATGGTCAATACTACTACGATCGGGAGTTTGAGGTCGATTAGCTGTGTACAGAAAAGAAGGTTGCGCTGGAGATTGCTGGCGTCGACAACGGCAAGAAAAACATCGGCTTTCACCGTTTTATCCTGGCCCAGTAATACTTTATAGCTTACCCATTCATCCAGGCGGCGCGGATATAAACTGTAAGATCCGGGAAGGTCCGTTATTTCAGCCTCGCCCGAACTCAATTGCATGAAACCGGTTTTTTTGTCGACTGTTACGCCCGGAAAATTGCCGACCTTCTGATTCAGGCCGGTCAGGCAATTAAACAGGGAACTTTTCCCGCTATTGGGGTTCCCTACGAGCGCGATATGTAGCTTTTCCTTTTTCAACAAAACGATTGCAAAAATAACCCTGCGCGGGTTATAACCGTTTACGAATTACGATTTTATACAAAGATTTAAGGGGATGGGCAGGGTTGGTTGTCTTATCTATTAATGTATAATTCAATATTTTACCCAGTTTGCGGTATGCAGAATTATGCTGAATAGTTCTATTTTCGTATTTCGTGAAAAAAGCCATCGTTATAGGAAGCGGATTTGCCGGTCTTTCTGCTGCGTCGTTTCTCGCCCGTGCGGGTTGGGATGTGACGGTTTTGGAGAAAAACGCCACCCCCGGCGGGCGGGCGCGTATTCTGAAAGCCGAAGGTTTTACGTTCGACATGGGACCAAGCTGGTATTGGATGCCGGACGTTTTCGAACGCTTTTTTGCATGTTTTGGTAAAAAAGTGAGCGATTATTACCACCTTGACCGGTTAGATCCGTCCTATCGTGTATACTGGCAGGACGGTCTAATGAATCTTCCCGCGTCTTACGAAGAACTGAAGCAGTTATTTGAATCGATAGAAGCCGGCAGCGGTGTAAAGCTCGACCAGTTTATGCAGGGTGCTGCCTACAAATACGAAGTAGGCATCAACAAGCTCGTGCACAAGCCCGGTCGCTCATGGGCCGAATTCCTGGATTGGGATGTGGCAAAAGGCGTATTCAAGCTGGATGTGCTGACCAATATGAAAAAGCATATCCGCAAATATTTCCGCCACCCTAAACTGCAGCAACTGATGGAATTCCCGGTTTTATTTTTAGGAGCGCTTCCTGAAAATACGCCGGCGCTTTACAGCCTGATGAATTATGCCGATATGCGCCTGGGCACCTGGTATCCGCAGGGCGGTATGTACCAGGTGGTGGACGCCATGTATCAACTGGCGCAGGAACAGGGAGCGAAATTCCGTTTCAATACACCGGCCACGGGCATTCAGACGGGTCATGGCCGCGCAACGGGAGTGCGTTATACAGATGCCTCCGGGAAAGAAGGAAGTCTCGAAGCCGATGTGGTAATAGGTGCTGCGGATTATCATTTCATCGAAACAAATCTGCTGGCACCGGAAGACCGTTCATATAGCGAATCATATTGGAACAAACGCGTAATGGCACCGAGTTGCCTGTTGTATTATGTAGGATTGAACAAGAAATTACCCGGCATATTGCATCACTCGTTGTTCTTTGATACGGATTTTGGTGTGCATGGAAAAGAGATCTATCGCTCGCGCGAATGGCCATCCGATCCGTTGTTTTATGTATGTGCACCGTCGGTAACCGATGAAACGGTAGCGCCGGCCGGTTGCGAAAACCTCTTTTTCCTGATTCCCGTAGCCACGGGACTGGAAGGAGATACGGAGGCATTGCGGGAAAAATATTTCAGGCAGATTCTCCGCCGTTATGAAGAACAGACCGGCACTTCCGTGGAAGAGGCCATCATATATAAGAAAAGTTATTCCGTCAGCGATTTCATGACGGACTATCATTCTTTTAAAGGAAATGCTTACGGGCTGGCTAACACGCTGAGCCAGACCGCAGTGTTGAAACCCTCCTGCCGGAGTTCGAAAATCAGGAACCTGTTTTATGCAGGCCAACTGACGGTTCCGGGTCCGGGAGTACCACCCAGCCTGATCAGTGGCGAAGTGGTAGCGGGAGAGGTAGCCCGTGTTTTCAATCATTGACGAGGCAACCGCAAACGGAGAAAAACCATCTCTGTGGGTGCCGGTTTCCTAAAAAAGCGTAAATTAATAGCCGAACAGACAGACACATCTTTAACCAAAACGAATAACCAGTCCTTAAACCGATTGAATGCGATGATGCAGCTATTTCATGATCTATGTGAACAGTGCAGTAAGGCCACGACGGAAAAGTACAGCACATCCTTCAGCAGTGCTATCCGGCTGCTTCATGCAGATCTCCGCAAACCGATCTTCAATATTTACGGCTTCGTGCGCCTAGCCGATGAGATTGTAGATACTTTTCATGAATACGATAAGGAAACACTCCTGTTCGAATTCAAGAAAGAAACCTATGCGTCAATCGAAAGAGGCATCAGCCTCAACCCGATCCTGCACAGCTTTCAGAAAACCGTGCGCGAATACAATATCGATCATGAACTGATCGAGGCGTTTTTCCAAAGCATGGAAATGGATCTCAGCAAAACAAAGTACAATAGCTGCGGCTACAAAGAATATATCTATGGCAGTGCGGAAGTGGTAGGACTGATGTGTCTCTTCGTATTCTGCGAAGGCAACCGCGACATGTATGCAAAGCTGAAACCGTCCGCGCAATCACTGGGTGCGGCATTTCAGAAGGTCAACTTCCTGCGTGATGTGAAAGCAGATTACGAACACCTTAACCGTACTTATTTTCCCGATGTAGACTTCCGCAACTTCACTCTCGACATGAAGCGCGAGATTGAAGATGATATTGCGAAAGATTTTGAAGATGCTTACCAGGGCATTTTAGCATTGCCGGTAAAAGCACGCTTCGGTGTTTACGTAGCGTACAAATATTATCTGTCTCTTTTCAAAAAAATAAAACGAACGGCGCCTTCCTGCATTCTTGAGCAGCGAATCCGCATTCCCAATTACGGCAAAGCATACATCGTAGCAAAAGCCGGCGTGCGAAGCCAGTTCAATATATTATAGCTATGGATGTGATCCTGGTGGACGAACATGATGTTGAGTTGGGAACGATGGAAAAGATGGAAGCGCACAGGCAGGCGGTACTGCACCGGGCCTTCAGCATTTTTATTTTCAATGAAAAAAAAGAATTGCTCCTGCACCAGCGTGCATTGAGTAAATATCACAGCGGCGGCTTGTGGACCAACACCTGCTGCAGCCATCCTTTCCCCGGAGAAAAAACAGCGGACGCCGCGAAGCGGCGATTGCAGGAAGAAATGGGTTTCAGTACTCCGCTTCAACATGCCTTCTCGTTTGTATACAAAGCACCCTTCGACAACGGCCTTACCGAACATGAATACGACCACGTATTTACCGGTATTTATGAAGGACCGGTGTCTCCCGATCCGGACGAAGTAGCCGATTATTGCTATAAGCCTGTTGAGGAAATTGTGCAGACCATGCAAACACATCCGCAGAAATATACCGAGTGGTTCAAGATCGCGCTTCCAAGGCTGGTGGCTTTTTTACAGGAAAAAAATAGCGGTGCTTAAAAATTTATCCATTTACCAAAAGGCAACAGCCATTGCTGCGTTGTTCCATGTGATCGGAGCGGTGGGCATGTTGTTTTTTCCACATGAATTTTTTTTAATCGCTACGCCCTTCAATCTTTTACTGATGATGGGCCTTTTGTTTCTTACACAAAAGCCGCGCAACACGGGATTCTGGCTATTTGTGCTTTGCTGTTTTGTGGCGGGCATGACGGTGGAGATCGTGGGCGTGCAGACCTCGGCCTTATTTGGTCATTATAATTATGGCTGGATCATGGGCATTAAAGTATTGGGTGTGCCGCTGATGCTGGGGGTCAACTGGTTTATGGTCGTCTATATCAGTGCCATTACTACCTGGCGCCTGCTGGCAGGGGCGGCGCCGTTAATAAAGGTAATTGTCACGGCAATGTTAGCTGTAGGTTATGACTGGCTGATGGAACCGGTGGCGATCAGATTGGGATACTGGCAATGGGGCGGCGACGGATCCGTGCCCGTATACAACTATATCACCTGGTTTTTAGTAAGTATGCTGCTGGCTGCGATTTTTCACTGGTGTAAAGTCTCAAAGGATAATAAATTCGGTGTAAATTTGTTGCTCATACAACTCCTGTTCTTTCTGGTACTTCGCATCTTCTTAACCTAAACGTTCATCCGGCGCCATGAGCATATTATTGTACATAGGCATTGCATTAGCCACGTTTGTGCTGATGGAGGGTTTTACCTGGTGTCTGCATCGTTATGTGATGCATGGATTTTTATGGTACCTGCATAAAGACCATCACCAGCCGGAGCCGGGCTTTTTTGAAAAGAACGATGCTTTCTTTCTCATTTTCGCTATTCCAAGCTGGTTGCTGATCATGCTGGGAGTAATGAATCAGGCATATTGGTCCATCGCCATCGGAGCGGGACTGAGCCTTTATGGCTTTGCTTATTTCATGGTACATGATGTGATCATTCATCAGCGGTTCAAATGGTTCTCCCGCAGCAACAATACCTATATCCGTACGCTTCGCTGGGCGCACAAGATGCACCATAAACATCTGGGCAAACATGATGGCGAAAGCTTTGGTATGCTTTGGGTGGCAAAAAAATATTGGGAGAAAGTGCAGGCGGACAAAAAGCGGAAAGCTTCCGGCCGCGGAGTCGCCTATCCTACCATTGAAAAGTCTGAATCCTGATTTCCCGTGAACAGTCATTACACGTACTATATCATACTGGCAGCCTCGCTCGCCGGTCCGCTGGCACTTAGCTTTGATAAAAAAGTTGCGTTTTACAAAAGGTGGAAATACCTGGTTATTCCCATGCTCATTCCTGCTGCACTTTATGTGGCCTGGGATTCTTTTTTTACGAAGGAAGGCGTGTGGTGGTTCAATGAAAAATATATTACAGGACATCGCCTTTTCGGTTTGCCGATCGAGGAGATATTGTTCTTTTTTGTGGTGCCTTATTGCTGTGTGTTTGTATATGAATGCATCCGTTGTTATTTCCCCAATCTTAAAAAGAAAGTATGGGGCAACCGGGTGTTGCAGTTAATAGCGGTATTGTCCATTATTGCCGGTGCGATTTTCTATGATAAATACTATACGTCCTGGACTTTTTTCTTCCTGGGGATTTTTATCGGCATGGTGTATGTATGGAAGTCCTGGTTCAAAGGCTTTGATGCTGTTTCTTTTGTGGTATCCTATATCATTATCCTGGTGCCATTCCTGGTCGTAAATGGTTTTCTTACGGCTATTCCGGTGGTGTTGTATAATGATGCGGAAAACCTCGGCATCCGTATATACACGATTCCATTTGAAGATACTTTCTACGGCATGCTGCTGATCATGATGAACGTGGCGCTTTATGAGCGAGTTCTCAAAAGAGAACAATTCAAAAGTCAAAAGTAAAACAACAGCCGTAGTAATTCTTTGCGTCTTTGCTCCTTACGCATCTTTGCGTGAGACGCGGCTTCGGTTCACGCAGAGACGCCAAGAAATTAAGACGCAAAGGTCATTAAATGCCCATTGACCTTTTGCCTTTTTAATTTTTAATTTTGACTTATGAAAGTTCATCATCTCAATTGCCTCAGGATTGTAACACCGGTTAATGACGATGTGATCGGTCATTGCCTGCTGCTCGAAGATGTGAATGGCCTTGCCCTGGTGGATGCAGGCATGGGCATGCTCGATGCACAACAACCGCAGACACGCGTGGGTCAGACGCTCATCGACCTGGTGGGTTTCAGGTTGGAAGAAGACCTGGCGGCATACAAACAAATAGGAAAACTTGGTTTTGATCCCTTGCTCGTAAAGCAAGCCGTTATTTCCCATCTCGATCCGGATCATATCGGTGGTCTCGCAGATTTTTCCGGCATGACGATACACGTTGGCGCAGAAGAGCTCGCCAATTTCCATAGCGGCAATCAACGTTACCTGCCGCATCAATTATCACACAATCCTGAGATCATTGCGTATAAAGCCGGTAATGAAACCTGGATGGGACTCGAAGCGCGCGAAGTAAATCTGGGCTTCAGCTCACGCGTTTATCTTGTGCCGTTGTTCGGCCATACGCACGGACATTGTGGTGTGGCCATCGAACAAGATAATGGTTGGGTATTGTATGTTGGCGATGCTTATTATTTACGGGGAGAATTGGACGATCCCGAACATCCCGTTACTGCATTGGCCACTGCAAGAGCCGATGACAATGAACAGCGACTGGCAAGCCTTGATAAGATCAGGAAATTAATAAAGGAGCATCCGGAGATTGAGGTGTTTGGGTACCATGATAGAAGCGAGTTAAAACCTTCTTAGCGACTTTGCTCCTTATGTTGCTTTGCGTGAGACTCGGCTTCGATTCACGCGGAGACGCCAAGAAATTAAGGCGCAAAGATAAAAACACCACTATCGTTTCAGCTTACCCGTGCTTGTCATTTCCAATGAATCAACAATCCGCATCCGCTGTGGCGCTTTGAAATTGGAGAGCTTTTGCCGGCAATAAGTCATTACTTTTTCTAAGAGTACTTCCGCATTTTTCTCCACCACAATTTCCGCTTCAATCAGTTGCCCCATCAATGGATGCGGCACGCTGCTCACTTTGGCCTGAAGAATACCGGGATAGGTTTCGATTACCGCTTCTACTTCCTCCGGAAAAACTTTTATACCCGACACATTGATCACCGACTTAGCGCGACCTTCTATTTTTACCAGGCCGTCTTCCGTTTTGCTGGCGTAGTCTGCCGTCAGAAAATAACCATTAACCAACACCTCTTCACTTCGTTTCGCGGGTTTCAGGTAAGCATCAAATATACCCGGACCCCGAATACCCAGGTAGCCCGTATGTCCCGGCGGAAGTGGTTGATAGTTTTCGTCCAGGATGCCGATATCATAACCCGGCAAAGCATAACCAACGGCATCGGGATGTTCTGCCGATTTGCGCAGGTTCATCATGGGCAAGCCGATTTCGATAATACCATAAGCCTGGCTCACATCCTTACCGAATCTTGCACGGAAGTCATTGCATACATCCACGCCGATACCCGCAGAAGTGGAGATGATTTTTTTCAGTGACGGCAATTGTTCTTCACTTTTATCATGCGCCATCAATCGTATCTGCAATGGCGAGGCATAGATCATCGTGCCCTTATGATCATTGGTCATGCGGATGATATTGCGCGCGAGAAAATCACTTACCACTGCGATGGCCGCACCAAAACGCACATACAACACAATCGACACCACAAAGTGATAAGCCATTGGCAGAACCCATACTACCACATCTTCGGATCCCAACTCCAGGCCGCGGTTAGCAGCTTCAATGCGATCTATTACCGTGTTTTGTGATAGTACTACACCCTTCGACGTGCCGGTTGTGCCCGAAGTAAAACGGACAAACACCGGATGATCTACATGCGGAGCAAAGGGATAGTCTGCGTTAATAGTTGTCGGGGAAAAATAAAAGCCTCCTCCGGAAAGGGCCAGCGGTTCACGCTGATCATTTTCATTGGTTATACCAATGTATTCTTCCAATAAAAAATGGAGACCGGCATCGGCGATGCATTGCTCTGTTTCTTCTTTTTTTAATAAATGATAGAGCGGCATCACGGCAGCGCCACATCCGGCTACGGCAAATAGCCCGATAATAAAATAACGGCCGTTATGCGCTTTCATACCCACTGCATGCCCGGTGGTAACGCCTTGTTGCTGCAACTGCGCTTTCATCAGCACTGTTTCATTCCACAGCATATCAAAGGTCAGGGTGCCGTATTCGTCGATCACGGCTGGTCGTTGCGGCCAGTTGATCGCGGCCTGACGCAATACTTCATATACGGGCAGGTCATTCATCTGGTGAAGATATTCAAAATGGGAATGATGTTTTCAGGAAGAGTAAACCGCACCGAGCTGAATTTCTTCAATGATGCTGTCGGCAGAGATGCCTTGTAATTGCGCCGCGGCCAGTCGCCCGGCGGCATAGCCGGTTTGTAAACAAATGCCGATTACGCGTGCACTGGCGATAGCACCGTCAGTGGCAGAAATATTTCGTCCGCCCATATAAAGATTGTCGATACCATTGGCGCGGAGACAACGGGCGGGCACCTGGTAAAATTCTTCTGGTTCAAAGTAACGCATGTGTACGCGGCGGTCCTGTTCCCATTCTTCAATGGGCCAGCCGCAATCTGCAATAGCGTCTGGAAATTTTTTACAACCCAATACATCTTCTTCTGTCAATACATAACGTCCACGCGTACGCTGACCAACACGGATTCCTACCTCGGGGGCGATATGTTCGATGGTCACTTCTTTGAAAGTGGCTGTATTTTCTTTGAGATAAGTGGTAAGGCGGTAAATAAAATCAAAGGCGGATGCCCGAAGCGCATCGAGGTTGCCGGGGCAATAAGTAACCGGCACAGGAATGCCGATTTTCAGGCTTACAGTGCCATCATGCAATGAGCCCTGCACCACATACACACGATCAAAGTAATGATCGAGTTTGCCTTGTTGAATCGCGAGGCGAAGTTCTTTCATCAGGATAAGACCCAGTTTTCCTTCATGTGTCTCTTTGATTCCCTGCAGGGTGAATACCTGCGCGGCAGCCTGGTAGCGCTCACTCCTGATCACCGGGAGATCGGCTAGGCGTGCCACGGTGCTCTCGCCCGTGCAATCAATAACAATACTCGGGCGAATTTCTATTTCTCCTTCCTCCTGCGTATGAATGAAAACGGCATTGACTTGTTTTTCTTTTACTGTTACTGCCGTAACATGACTGTGAAAGAATACGCGAACGCCTTTTGTTTTCAGCAGTTCGTAACTGTATTGTTTGAAAACGTCAATATGATAAGGGAGATAGTGAAGGCCGGATGCATTGCTGAGCGGAATAGTGCCCGAGCGGATACGCAGTTCTTCTGCAAAATCGCGAGCAAAACCTTTGACGATGTAATCTGCACTTTCAAAACTGAAGCGATACAGCCCGCAGATGGTGCCTACTTCAGCGGCTGTGGCTTTGCCACCGGCATAACCATTTTTTTCCACCACGGTCACGTCAAGGCCTGTGTCGGCAGCGGCCGAGGCGGCAGCGATTCCCGCTGCACCTCCCCCCAATACAAGAATATCTGTGCGTTGAAGCTTCATGGTTAATGGTTACCCGAAATTCTTTCATGCTCTTCGTTCCCTGAGCCCTTCGAGCCCTTCGAGCCCTTCGAGAGCCTCAGGGGCCTCGGAGAACGAAGGGCGATGAGCCCGAAAGGGCATAGTTACGACTCTCCGGGCAATTGACCAATCCCACGAAATACGTATTTCTTATATCCGTTAAAAACCGTATTGTATCATTCAGAACTGCTGCCCAGCAGCATTTGACGAAGACGCGCTATAAGTAGTTGCAGGTCCGCCTGCGGAACAATATCGGGTGAGTACGCAATGTTGATATTCAATGCTTCCCGGTGTTTGAGGAAGGAAAAAGTGAGGCCGGGCGGAAAAGTGGGGGAAGGGTAGATTGTAACATGTTCCACCGGAAACCCCATAAAACGGTCGGTTTTGTTGAAACTGTCGCCTGTGGAAGAATAAAGAAAACTGGCAAAAGCGCCCTTGCCGCGCCGGTTGACCAGGAAATAGTAAAGGTTCAGGGGAATGTGCCGCATCATGCTGAGCAGCATGCTGTAACGCTGTGGCATTTTGTCGCGCATCTGGCCGGTCATTTGCTGCTGCAGTGCTGCCACAGTAGTCGGGAGCTGGTTTAACTGGTCGCGTTCGAGCCGGTAAAAAAGAAAAGCTACGGTGTTGGTGATGACGGGACCGAATGAACCACGCAGGCGTCCGTCATACGGAATGGGGATCCATAACGGACCGGGAATATTTTTTTCATCCAACCGTACCCGCACCGCCTGCGCGCAACAGGATAAATAAAAAAGATTGGGACCAAATCTTGCGCCTGCAGCCGTGGCCTGTTGCTGAATGAGCGCCGTTTCTTCAATAGAAAATTGAACCAGTTGCGTATGAAACACCGATGGTTCTTTACCATAACCCGAAGCAACAGAAGCAATCGGTGCGCGGGAAGATTTTTCAATGAAACTTTTTACGCGATACATATTGCGGATATACGCCGGCCAGCTTGCTTTTTTCTCCGGAGGAGGAAACAAGATATCAGCCGGTCTGGCGGGCTGTCCTTCATGCAATTCATTCAGGTGCTGGATCAGCATGCCGATACCGCGACCGTCGAGTAAAATATGATTCCAGGAAATAACAATAGCGGTTTTGTCATCAGGATAATGGACCAGGTCGCATTCTATAAAATGCTGCTGACGCAAGGGAAGGTCGCGCTGTAAAATGCCTGCAGGTAATTCCCCTGTTTGTCCGTATTGATGTTCGTAAAACGGGATGGGCTGGTTATCGCCGGTGTATTCCCAATAAGGTCGTCCGAATAATCCTCCGCTGTGGAGGCGGATGTTGCAAAGCCATTGAACAAGCGGAGAAGCGTTGAGTTGTGCGGATAATTGTTGTGCCGATACTTTTTCGCGCGATTGAAAAACGATCCGCATGACGTTGCTTCCGGTGCCGTATTTGTGTGCGTGTTTGTCCAGTACGAGATGAAAACAATCCGAACCGCTCAATATTACTTTACGGGGAAGCGCAGACATAAGGTCAGTTAGTGGCCGACAATTCGCGGACCAGGCGGGCCAGGCTGCGAAGGGTTTGAAAATTTTCAGGAAGTAATTTGTCGTCCGGTACGGGCGTATTGAAGTTCCGCTCCAGGAAAAGGATGATCTCAACCGTAGAGAACGAGTCCACGCCCGCCTGTTGCAGGTTGGTATCGGGCGTCAGTTCAACGCCGCCCGCCAGGATATTTGTTTCAATAAACTGCCTTATATCGGCTATGATCACAGATTCTTCCATAGTGTAGTTGCTAAGATAGGGGAAATTGAAGATGCGTTGTCAGATGCGCCGTTTCCATTTATTAATAGCCGTGGCACATCCGAGCGTGATCACGAAGAACAGGAACAGCTTCAATGAATAAATCAAAATATCATTTAGTCCGCCCTGCCGCAGGAACAACTGATAATAACCATCGAGTGACCAGTTCAACGGTGAGAAGACACTGATCTGCCGCATGGCTTCCGGCATTACATAAGTCGGCACCCAGATGCCACCCAATGCAGAGAGCAAAAGAATGGACAACGACCCCATGATCGCGCCCTGTTGTTCGGTAGAGGCCAGTGTGCCAACCAGCACGCCATATCCTGTTGCAGCCAGCGAGGTGGCGATCGTTAATACGGCAATGCCGGCCACGCTATGACCCAATACTAATTTTGGAAGGCCGAGCATCGGAAGGAAATACAAACCCACCGATAACATCAGCATAAACTGGATCAGGCAAACCATTACATATACGATCAGTTTGCCTTGTGTAAGCAACAGATAAGAGGTAGGCATGGTATGCAAGCGGAATGCGCTGCCTTCGCTTTTTTCCTTCATAATGCTTCCGCAAAGCGGAATGGCGATAAAGAACATGGCGAAGATGGTCCAGGCCGGAACGTTGTGCTGCACGGCGTTGGGCACCACCGTATCGGATGTGCGAGAAGCATATTCTTCGTTGTAACGGATGATCTGCGTACGCTGAAAAGCATTGCGCGGACCTTTACCATTGTTATCGGGAATAATCTCCGCTATTTCTTTCGAGAAGGTCTCGAACATGATCTTTGTCTTCACCTCCGAAATAAACTCACGCAGATTGCTGGTAATGGAAGTAATGAATGATTTTTTGGTTACCGGATCGATGAGTATGGATATTTCCACCGAATCGGTGACGGCAACTTTGGACGGATCTATATGGGAGGTATCGCTGCTGTTGTCGATGGTTTCGGCGATCAGCGCGGTTACATTCTCGCGGATGGCGGCCGTAGCACCGGCGGGCACAACGATGCCGATGAGGAACTTGCCGTCGGCGATGGACCTGCGTGCAGACTCCAATGTTGCCGGTTGTCCGTCGATGGAATCGTAGAACGTACAAAGATCATTATTGCGCAAACCGTATTCGATCATGCTGCCGAGGGAATCGCGGTCCTGGTTAACAAACACAACGGGAATCCCTTTTTCATTCAATGTTTTGAACGCGGCATCCTGGATCATCGTCATTACGAAGATGAGGATCATGGGCATGAGGAAAAGGATGGATAAGCCAACGCGGTCGCGCAGCAGCAGCCAGATTTCTTTTCGGATGGTGGCGAGGAGCTTGCTTATCATGTTAATCCCGGAGTTTACGATTGGTCAGGTGGAGAAATACGGTTTCCAGGTTGTTGCATCCGGGGTGTGCCGCTATGAGGCTGGCAGGAGAACCTTCTGTCAGAATTCTTCCATGATCGATGATCGAAACATGCGTACAGAAGTTCTCCGCTTCTTCCATGTGATGCGAAGTATAAATGATGGTTGTTCCTTCTTTTTTTAATTCCTGCAGATGTTCGATGATCACATTGCGGCTTTGCACATCTACGCCAACTGTTGGTTCATCAAGGAATAAAATGCGTGGGCGATGAAGCACGCCGGCTATCAGGTTCACCCGTCTTTTCATACCGCCGGAATAACCGGCAACGGGGCGGTTGGCGGCCGTGGTCAATCCCAGCTTTTCCAGCCATTCATCGATACGGCTGCGCAATTCTTTTCCTTTCAGGCCATACATATGGCCATAAAAATCAAGATTCTCGCGCGCGGTGAGGGTCGGATACAAAGCAATGTCCTGCGGCACGATACCGATGATTGGACGGATGGAAGCTAAATCTTCGTGTAAATATTTTCCATCGATCTTCACGGTGCCGCTGGTTGGCGGAAACAATCCGCAGAGAATGGATATGGTTGTGGTTTTGCCGGCGCCGTTGGGTCCGAGCAAACCAAACACTTCATTGCGCTCGATGGAAAACGAAATTCCCCTGACCGAAGGCTCGGTCGCATTCCGGAACTTTTTCGTGAGCTCGCTGATTTCTATAATGGCGGAATGGCTCATAAGGGAGATTTGCGTCGCCGCGAAAATACGGAATGCCGGGCAATGGAATGCCCGTATAGCAAGGCATTAAGGTTCTTTTACCAGATTGGTGGTGATCTTGGCGGAAAGCAGGCAGAGCGGAATGCTCGGCCCCGGATGTACGCTGCCGCCGCAGAAGTAAAGGTTTTTGATTTCTTTGGAAAAATTAGCATGCCGCAGGAAGGCCGCGAACTTATTATTGGAACTATTTCCATAAATAGCGCCGAACGCACTGGAGGTGCGGTTCTCGATCACGCGGGGATCAAACACCATTTCCGCTTCGATCAGCGGCTCGATATCTGTCTTCAGCATCCTGTTGACCTTGCTGATGATATTTTTTCTTGCCTCTGTAATGAGCTGGTCCCAATCCTGACCATTGTTGTTAGGCACATTGATGAATGTAAACCAGTTTTCTCCACCGGCAGGCGCATCTTCAGGAGAATGTTTACTGGTAATATTGATATAAATAGTAGGATCGTAGTGGATGGTCTTGTGTTTGAAAATAGCTTCAAACTCTTTGCGGTAATCCGCGCTGAAAAGAATATTGTGTAAGCTGAGTTCGCTAAACTCCTTTTTGATACCCCAATAGAAAATAATACCCGAACTCGACTTGGGTTGATCGAGCGTTTTACGCGGTTTCTTCAAATGGGGCAACAACAGGCGATAGCTGTTATAAACATCCATGTTACTGATCACTACATCGTATTCTTCGGTTCCTTCGTCGGTGCGGACGCCGCTGACTTTTTTGTTTTCCGTGAGAACCTCCCTCACTGGTGTGGAAAAGCGAAACTGTACACCGATATCCTTCGCCAGTTTTACTAATGATTGCGTGATGCTGTACATGCCGCCTTCGGGATAATAAGCGCCTTTGGCGATTTCCAGGTGGGCAATCACATTCAGCGTGGCGGGAGCGAGGTAAGGGCTGGAACCATTGTAAGTAGAATAACGGTTGAACAACTGCACCAGCCTCGGATCTTTGAACGATTTTTCATTGGCGCCGTTCATGGTATCGAACGCGCCGATCTTTCCGAAGTTGAGAATACCGCGTAATACAGGCCAGGTGAGGAAGTTGCGGAATTTATGCAAAGAATTTTGCAGAAAAACCTCATCTGTCAGACGATAGATGGTTTCGGTACGGTTGAGGTAGCTAACGATAGCCTCTTTGCTGTCGCCGGTGGTTTTGGCCATGGCTTCGGCAAAACCTTCTTTATTATGAAACGCATCTAACCGGCTTCCGTCTTCGAAGAAATAATGGTAAACGGGGTCTAACTGAGTATAATTGAAATAATCACGGGGATTTTTTCCGGAGAGCTCGAATAACTCGTCGACATAAGAAGGCATGGTAAAAACAGACGGGCCCATGTCGAAACGGTAACCGTTATTGCTTTCGGACGAAAGTTTGCCGCCGGGGAAACTGTTTGCTTCGTATACGGTTACGTCATAACCTTTGTTGCGCATGCGGATGGATGCTGCAATTCCCGACACACCTGCGCCAATTACGGCACAGCGCTTGTTGTTTTGGCTGGTCATATTTTGATAAAGGCGGCTCTGCTTTCCGCGGTGCCAAAAATACTGCATTTCGGGGAGCGGTCATTACCGGCCACCAGGGAATACTAACGAAAAACAAACGTTTTGTAACCGGAAAACCGGGTAGTGTTGAATACCTTTGCACCAATTAATGTTGTTTTATTATGATGCGTATGCGTACCAAACTGGTTTTGATCCTGCTTTGCATTTCCACGGCTGCTTCGGCCCAGAAACTGAAAAAGGCGGAGAAGGAAGTGCTGACGAATATTCAGCAACACGTTGCCTACCTGGCGGACGATAAGCTGGAAGGCCGCCGCGCCGGCAGCAAAGGAGAAGAACTGGCCATGCAATACATCGCGGAGCAATTCCGTGCTGCAGGACTGGCGCCTAAGGGTACGCAGGAATATTTTCAGGCATTTGACATCAACGATGGAAAACAGATCGGTCCTGAAACCTTTCTTTCCATCAACGATCATCAATTGAAACCGGGAGCCGACTTTTTCCCATTATCATTTTCTCCTGATGGCCGCATCAATGCCATGCCGGCGATTGCATTGGTAGAAGACGACATGCCCTGGTTTGTTGATCTCGGCGAAATCATCAAAGCAAACAGCCACAACCCGCACTTTGATCTGCCTGACTATATACGCACCAATGCAAAGAAGGCGGCAGATAAACAGGCAACAGCAATCGTATTATACAACACATCCGATGTGGAAGACAAACTGGCCTTCGATCCGAAAGACCGGTCGGAAGCCACGCCCATTCCCGTGATCTATGTGAGCCGCGATGTAGCCAAACGTTTTTTCTCCGATCCAACCAGCTCCTTCGAGATCAATCTGAATGTATCGATCGTTGCACGCAAACGCACCGGCCATAATGTAGTCGGTTATATCGACAACGGCGCACCGACAACCGTTATACTCGGCGCGCACTTCGATCACCTGGGTTATGGAGAAGATGGAAATTCCATGATGCGTACGGGAGAAAAACTGATTCACAACGGTGCTGATGATAATGCAAGCGGAACAGCCGCTTTGATAGAACTTGGACGGATACTGAAAACAAGCAAAGCCAAAAAGAACAACTATCTCTTCGTCGCCTTTTCGGGAGAAGAGCTGGGGTTGTTTGGTTCAAAATATTTTACCCAAAACCCAACGATCGATCTGGCTGCGGCCAACTACATGATAAATATGGATATGGTGGGACGATTGAAGGACAGCACTAAAGCGCTGACGATTGGCGGTTATGGTACTTCGCCGCAATGGGCATCTGTTATTCAACCGGCAAAAAAAGGATACTTCACGATCAACATCGATTCAAGCGGTGCGGGCCCGAGTGATCATACATCCTTTTACCGTAAAGATATTCCGGTGTTATTCTATTTCACCGGTACACATCCGGACTATCACAAACCAAGCGATGACTTCGACAAAATCAACTATGTTGGTGAAGTAATGATCATTCAGCATATCCGTCAATTGATAGAGACCCTGGATAAACAAGGGAAATTATCTTTCCTCAAAACACGTGAGCAGCAGGTGTCTGTGACGCCTTTTAAAGTAACGTTGGGCATCATGCCGGATTATTCATTCACCGGCGCAGGCGTAAGAGTAGATGGCGTAACCGATGGCAGGCCTGCTTCAAAAGCGGGTATCAAAGCAGGTGATGTGGTAACACAACTTGGCGATCGCGTGATCTCGGACATGGAGACTTATATGAAAGCGCTGAATGGATTCAGTAAAGGACAAAAAACAACGGTGAAATTTAAACGGGGCAACGAAGAGAAGACGGCAGAAGTAGAGTTCTGATAAACGGTTAAGCCCGTTTAAATAGCGTATCTTTCACTAACAACCGATGTCATGGCCGAACGTCCCTTCAAGTTGACGCTGAATACCCAGGATCTTACGGATGAATTCTTCGAAGACACGAAGTTGCTGGGTATTATGGCGCCGGTAAAAGACTATCAATTTTGCTGGCATCTCAACAGCCTGATGGCTATTGATTTCCGGATCAATCACGAGATCGAGATCAAGCTGATCCGTAAAAAACGCGAATATTTTTTTTCCGTCTACGAATATCCCGAACCAACCGGCTCACTGTGCCATTATCTCTACAACAATCTGTTTGATGGTGAATACTTGTTGCCTGAATTCCGTCACCTGGATTTTCTGTGGCTCATGAAAGGGGATACGGTCAGCGACGATTATTTCCAAGGAGTTGTGTCTTCCCTGCGCAGTCTCAACGGCGTACAATTGGTAACCGAGCTTACCAATGAAAAAATCAAAAACAAAGAACACCTGGTGTTTTAGTGGCACGGTTTTCCTGCCATATACCACAAATAACAGAGGTATGAGTAACTGGCAAGAAAAAAGCAACAAGCTGTATCGCTTGTTCCGTTTCCGCGATTTTACAGAAGCCTTTTCTTTCATGACCCGTGTGGCACAGGAGGCGGAAAAAATGGATCATCATCCTGAGTGGAAAAATGCTTATAACGTAGTGGAAATATGGCTCAGCACGCATGATGCGGGTGATGTGGTCACAGAAAAAGACCATACGTTAGCCAAAAGAATCGATGCGCTTTTCGATTATTAATCCTGCGGTTTTTTCGGATAATCACAGAAAAGAAAACGCTTGGATGCTGTGTCAAAAGCAGCCCAAGAATCTGCATCTGCTTCTACCGCGAAAATAGCACAGGTGGGCATATTGTCAATCCGCGCGTTTGTCAGGGTATTGGCAAAGTCGGTGATACCCGGATTGTGCGAAAAAATCACCGCGGTATTTCCTTCATCCCTGAAGCGGCCGATCACTTCCGTAAAAACATAAGGAGGTGCCAGATAAAGATCCTTTTCAAACAGGATATCGTTTTTATCTATGGCATAAGTTTCGGCAAAAATGTCTGCGGTTTTGCGTGCGCGTTTTGCCGGGCTGCTGATAAAGAAATCCGGTATAATGCCACGTTTACGTAAACGTTCTGCCATTACGGGCGCGTCTGTTTTTCCCCGTGCATTCAGCGGACGGTCGAAATCTTCGAGTGTAACATCCTGCCAGTCACTTTTAGCATGGCGGACTAATATGAGCGTTTTCATTCTCACGGTTTAAAATAATAACAAGACCAGTGACAGACGGGCGTAACAAAAATACAAGGCGACCCTTGGTTGGGAGGATCGCCTTTTGCTAAAATAAGGAATGCGGGGCACAAGAAATGCGTGTACCGCTTAAGAGTGAATTTTAATGATCAGAATCATGAGCGGAATCAGTAACCTCTTACGTTTTTCCCCTCCATATAGTTGATGAAAGCTTTGTTCACCACTTTATTTCCACCGGGCGTAGGGTAGTTGCCGGTGAAATACCAGTCACCCAGGTTGCTGGGGCATGACTTGTGAAGGTTTTCTATGTTCTGGAAAATCACTTCAACAGGAATATCGATGTCGGGAGGCGTGATCATTTTGGCAATGCGGTCGCTGATCTCCTCGGTAGTAGATGTTTTATACAACTGTTTAACCACGTTCTCCGTGTGCAGTTGGTTGTTGCGCTGCAATTCGCGGCATCTTTCCAGCAGTTCGTTGAGGTAATCTCCTTTGCCTTTTTCTTTCAATAATTCCACGGTAGCGCCGAATGCGATGAAGTCGCCCATTTTGCTCATGTCGATTCCGTAACAATCGGGATAGCGGATTTGTGGGCAGGAAGAAACCACAATGATCTTTTTCGGCTTCAGGCGTGCCAGCATGCGGATGATACTTTCCTTTAATGTGGTGCCGCGAACGATGGAATCATCGATCACCACAAGGGTATCTTCACCGGGGCGAACGGTTCCGTAAGTTATATCGTAAACGTGTTGAACCATTTCATTGCGGGCATCGTCGCCGGTGATGAAGGTGCGCATTTTCACGTCCTTGATCGCGATCTTCTCTATACGGATACGGCGGTTGATCATCTCAGACAATTTCTCTTCATCGAAATCTTTGTCCCAACTGAGGATCCGCTCCAGTTTTACTTTGTTCAGGTAATCTTCCAGTCCTTTTTGCAATCCATAGAAAGCTACTTCAGCGGTATTGGGAATAAAAGAGAAAATGGTATTCTTCAAATCGTGATTAACGGAATTGAGTACCTGCTCGCTGAGGTTGTGTCCTAATGCGCTTCTTTCTTTGTAAATTTTTTCGTCACTTCCGCGGGAGAAATAGATGCGTTCGAAGCTGCAGGCTTTGCGTTCCTGTGCTTCGATGATCTGTTCTATCTCCCATTTTCCATCTTCCTGTACAATGAGTGCCTGGCCGGGCATGAGTTCCTTCACTTCATTTTCCCCCACATTAAAGGCGGTGCGGATCGCGGCTCTTTCGGAAGCCGCAACAATTACTTCTTCATTGATATAATAATAAGAAGGGCGGATGCCATGTGCATCGCGGAAAACGAAAGAGGTGCCATTGCCGAGTAGTCCTCCAACGTGAAAACCGCCATCGAACAGTGGCAATGCTTTGCGCAGGGCGGTTTTTACATCGGGGTTACCGGGTTGTTCTTCGTCGGCTTTAACGATAAAATGATGGATGACCTCCATCATGGCAGCGAGGTCGCTCTGGCGTTGAAACTCGCCCGGATCGATATTGATGAGTGAGAAAAGTTCTTCTGTATTAACGAGGTTGAAGTTGCCGGCCAGCGCGAGGTTGCGGCTGGGAATCGTGTCACGTTTAATAAACGGGTGACAGAATTCAGCATTGTTTTTTCCTTGCGTGCCATAACGGAGATGGCCCAGGAGCAATTCACCGAGAAAAGAAATGTGTCCTTTCATGAGGCCGGGGTGTTTGTGCACTTCCGGGTTAAAGCGGGCCAGTTCGTCTACTTCGGCACCGATCTGGCGAAACACATCGGCAATTGCCTGTGGAGCAGCGCTGCGGATACGGTGAAGAAACGGGTAACCAGCTTCAACATTCAACTTTACAGCGGCTACACCGGCGCCATCCTGGCCACGGTTGTGCTGTTTTTCCATCAGGAGGTACATCTTGTTGAGTCCCCACATGACGGAGCCGTATTGTTGCTGATAGTAGGAAAACGGTTTCCGCAGCCGCATAAAAGCAAGACCGCATTCGTGTTTTATTGGATCGCTCATTGTTGAAGGAAAGCGCAAAGTTAGTCCATTCGCAGAAACTTTCCGGGACCTTAACAAAACAAAAAAGCGGACAAGCCGTAAGACCTGTCCGCTGGTGCAACAATGGGGAAAGATTAAATCATACTTTCCTCACTGCCAGTTTTTTCTATATTAAAATCCGCGTGAATCGGTGCTGTTATACTTCTGCAGGCTTTGGCAGGACTCAGAAGTGGTTTTATCCACCATGATATAGTAGGTCGGGACTTTTGCGGCCATCCATTTGTCGATTACTTCTGCTTTTTTCTGCTCCAATGCTTCGGATGCAATGCGGTTGTAGTCGTCGCGGAGGTTCAGGATATGCGGCTCTGTGCGTGACTTCAGGAAAACGATACGCACAGCGGCTTTTTTCTCTTCGGAAGTGTAGGCTGTTGCGGGAGAAATATCGCCCACGTTCATTTTGCTGATGAGAGCTACCGTTTCTTTATCCAACTGATCGATTGTTACAGAGGCGTTACCATCGCGACCCGTCATGAAAGGTCCGGAGAATTTAACGGAAGGATCTTCGCTGAACTTGGAGGCGGCTTCGTTGAAATTCATTTTACCGGTAGTGATGAGCGTGCGGATTGAATCGAGCTTGATGGTGGAAGCGAGGATCTCGTTTTTCGTTACCGGCGGCACGCGCAGGATCATGCGGATGGTTGCCTTGTCGCCTTTACGTTCGATCATCTGGATGAGGAAGTAACCGAAGCGGTCGGACTTCACGGGAACAGAAATCTCGTCTTTTTTCAGGCGGAAAGAAGTAGACAGGAAAACGGGGTCCCACATGCCTTTATCGTTGCGGTTGATCTCGTACATACCACCACGGTCGCGGCTGCCCGGGTCTTCCGACACTCTTTTTGCAAGCGCTTCAAAAGAAATGGAGCCCGATTCGATCTGGCGTTTGTAGTTATTCATTTCCGTAACGATATATTCTTCCAGATCGCGGGTCGCTTTCGGATAAAAAATAATCTGGCCAACTTCCAGTTCCGATTCGAAGAACGGCAGGCTGTCTGAAGGAATTTTATCGAAGAAGGCTTTGGCTTCCTGTGGAGTGATGCGTACGTTCTCAACGATTTTGCGTTGCATGGCTTCGGCCCATTTACGCTCTTTTACTGATTCGCGGGCGTCGTCCTTGATCTGGTAAACGGACTTACCTGCCATGCGCACGAGTTCGTCTTCGCTGCCGAGTTGGTTAACGTAGTAGCGGATACGCTGATCGAGTTCAGCTTCTACTTCTTCGTCGGTAACGGGCAGGGAGTCCTTCTGTGCCTGCAGCATGAGTACTTTGGAAATGATGGCCTGTTCCAGCAGCATACAATCGGCATTATCGGGAACGTTGGCACCCTGACGGCGTGCGTCAGCAATAGAATTATAAATATCGGAGCGCAGGATGATCTTGTCACCAACAACGGCAACGATCTTGTCGGCCACAGCTTTGAAAGACTGACCCTGTGCAAATACGGTTGCTCCGGTGAGCAGGCATACAGCCAGCAGGAGAGTTTGGATAAAACGCATAGTATCAAAAATAAACCCGCCGGCACACTGGTGGTGCGGAGGGCGGTCTATTTAACAAATATTTTCTGGTCTGAAATGAAAAAGGGGCCGGCTTGCGGCCAGCCCCTTGCTTTATTAAAGTGTTCGCTTAACTTCTTCTTCTTCAATAGCCACCACGGTGTCGCCTACTTGTATGTCGGCGAAGTTGCGGATAGTAAGACCGCACTCTGTATTGCTGGCTACTTCTTTCACGTCGTCCTTGAAGCGTTTCAGGCTCGCCAGTTCGGCGAAGCCGCCTTCCGTACGTGGATAGATCAGTACACCATCGCGGTACAGGCGGATCTTCGCGTCGCGCTTGATCTTGCCTTCCTGTACATAACAACCGGCAACGGTAGCTTTGTCGAACTTGTACACCTCGCGGATTTCGACAGTGGCCACTTCTTTCTCTTCGATCTTCGGTTCCAGCAGGCCTTCCATGGCTGCCTTCACGTCGTTGATGGCGTTATAGATGATTGAGTACTGTTTGATCTCGATACCTTCCTGTTCGGCCAGGCGTGCTGCCTGCAGGTTGGCGCGTACGTTGAACGCGATGATGATGGCATCGGAAGCGTTGGCCAGTGAAACGTCGTTTTCGCTGATCGCACCTACACCTTTCAGGATCACATTTACCACGATTTCCTCGGTGCTCAGTTTCTGCAAGCTGTCGCTGAGGGCTTCTACGGAACCGTCCACGTCACCTTTGATGATCACGTTCAGTTCTTTAAAGTTACCCAGTGCCAGACGGCGTCCGATCTCATCGAGGGTGATGTGTTTCTTGGTACGCATACCTTGTTCGCGGAGGATCTGACCACGTTTGTAGGCAATCTCTTTGGCTTCGGCTTCGTCTTCGTATACGCGGAACTTCTCACCGGCCTGTGGAGCGCCGTTCAGGCCCAGCACTACTGCGGGAGCTGAAGGACCGGCGCCTTCGCTGCGTTCGTTGCGTTCGTTGAACATCGCTTTCACGCGACCGAAATACTGACCGCTCACTACGAGGTCGCCCTGGCGCAGTGTACCATTTTGTACAAGTACGGTAGCTACATAACCGCGGCCTTTGTCGAGTGTAGCTTCGATGATGGTACCGTTGGACAACTTGTTAGGGTTGGCTTTCAGTTCCAGCAATTCCGCTTCGAGGAGAATTTTTTCCAGCAGCAGGTCGATGTTCAGGCCTTTTTTGGCGCTGATCTCCTGGCTCTGGAACTTGCCGCCCCATTCTTCTACCAGGATGTTCATGCCTGACAACTGCTCGTATATTTTTTGCGGATTGGCTCCGTCTTTATCGATTTTATTCACGGCGAAGATCATCGGAACACCGGCAGCCTGTGCGTGGCTGATGGCTTCTTTTGTCTGCGGCATCACGGCGTCGTCGGCCGCTACCACGATAACGGCGATGTCGGTGATCTTGGCACCACGGGCACGCATCGCGGTAAACGCTTCGTGACCGGGCGTATCGAGGAAGGTGATCTTCTTACCGCTTGGTGCTGTTACTTCGTAGGCACCGATGTGCTGGGTGATACCACCTGCCTCACCGGAAACCACGTTAGCATTGCGGATATAGTCGAGTAAGGAGGTTTTACCGTGGTCAACGTGACCCATGATAGTAACGATAGGAGAACGAGGCACCAGGTCCTCAGGGATATCCTCTTCTTCCTCTTCCTCCAGTTCAGCTTGTTTATCCATGTCGATGAACTCAACATCGAAACCAAACTCGCTGGCTACCAGTTCGATAACTTCTGCGTCGAGGCGTTGGTTGATGGAAACCATGATACCGAGGCCCATACACTTGCTGATCACTTCAGTGAAGCCTACGTCCATCAGGTTGGCGAGTTCGCTAACGCTGATGAATTCGGTCACCTGCAACTTGCCGTCTTCGGTCTGGTTGCCCATGGCTTCTGCCATTTCCTGGCGTTTTTCGCGGCGGAGTTTCGCCTTGAAATTTTTGCCGCCTCTGGCGCCGCCGGACAACTTGGCTTGTGTTTCCCGGATCTTTTCCTGGATCTCTTTTTCGTCGATCTGTTTATCTTCTCTGCGAACGGGAGCACCGCGACGGTTACCACCGCCTTGTGTGCCGCCACGCTGATGGCCACCGCGACCGGCGTTACCGCCCTGGTGGGGGCGCTGGCCACCCTGACCCTGATGACCGCTGCGTCCTGTATCGGGAGCTTTGGTATCTTTTTTCTCGATCGGGATGCGTTTCCGTTTGCGTTTTTCGTCTTTTTTCGGGCGGGTGTCGTTGTCCACCGGCAGGTTGATTTTGCCGAGGATCTTGGGACCTTCGAGTTTTTCCGCCTTGATATTTTCGATAACGGGAGGCTGTTCTTCTTCGGAAGACTCTTTAGCGCCGGTTGTTTCTTCAACGGCCGGTGTTGCGGGAGTTTCTGCTATTACGGCAGGCGTAGACACCTCTTCTTTTTCCCTGGCCGGAGCTTCGGGTTGAGCGGGTTGTTCCTGTTGAACGGCCTCTTTTTTCTCTTCGGTTTTCTTCTTGATCACCTTTTTGGGGCGGGTAGAAGAATCGATAGTGGAGAGGTCGATCTTATCGATGATTTTGGGGCTGATACCTGTAACCGGGGCTTCAGGTTTGGCCTCTTCCTGTTTTGGTTGTTCTTCTGCCTTTACTTCGGGAGTGGCCGGAGCTTCGGGTTGAGCGGGCTCTGGCGCTTTTTCCTCCACCACTGGGGGGTTTGCGGGCTCGGCTGTTTTGGAAGGCTTTTCTTCTTTTTTGAAAAGGACTTCTGCTTCTTCTTTCTTCTTGCGCGGCTCAGCGATGTTGCCCTTGGGAAGATCTACCCGGTCGCTTTTTTCTTTCGCGGCCTTGTCGCTCTGAAACTCCGTTTGCAGGGCACGGTACATCTCCTCGGTCAGCTTCGAGGTTGGTTTAAGGTCATCCTGATTGAAGCCTTTCCCCACCAAAAAGTTCACAAGGGTTTCTTTACCGATGTTGAACTCTTTGGCCGCAGCCATTAATCGTAATGTGGTTGTTTCTGACATTCAGTTTATTTATAGTCTATAAAGTCAAATGCTCTCACACGGGTTCAATAAGGCACCGGGCTGCACCGGAAAGCTGCATCGCTGCGCTTGCAGGCAGTGTTCGGGAAGCGTTTTTATTCGCTTTCGAGTTCGGCCTGCAGAATACGGCGTACTTCGGAAATTGTTTCTTTTTCCAGGTCGGTACGGCGTTCCAGTTCTTCCGGTGTCAGGTTGAGTACGCTGCGGGCGGTGTCACAGCCTACGCGTTTCAGTTCATCGAGCACCCATGTTTCAATTTCGTCGCTGAATTCTTCCAGGTCAACGTCAAATTCTTCTTCTTCGCCTTCGTTGTCGCGGAATACGTCCAGTTCAAAGCCGGTCAGTTCGCTCGCGAGTTTGATGTTTACACCGCGGCGGCCGATGGCCAGTGACACCTGATCGGGGCGGAGGTACACGTTGGCGTGTTTTTTCTCTGCATCGAGTTCCATACTGGTGATCTTGGCTGGTGTCAGGGAGCGCTGGATAAGCAACTGTGTGTTGCTGGTCCAGTTGATCACGTCGATATTTTCATTTTTCAGTTCGCGTACGATACCGTGAATACGGCTGCCTTTCATACCCACGCAGGCACCTACGGGGTCGATGCGGTCGTCGTAAGATTCTACGGCTACTTTGGCTCGTTCTCCCGGATCGCGGACGATGCGTTTGATAACGATGAGGCCGTCGAAGATTTCGGGAACTTCTATCTCCAACAACTTGGCCAAAAAGTCGGGTGAAGTGCGGGAGAGGATAATAACGGGGTTATTATTCTTCATGTCCACTTTCTTCACAACGGCGCGGATATTTTCACCTTTTTTGAAGTAATCCTGTGGGATTTGTTCGCTTTTGGGGAGGATCAGTTCGTTGCCTTCTTCGTCGAGCAGGAGGATTTCTTTTTTCCATACCTGGTAAACTTCGGCGCTGATGATTTCTCCGATGCGTCCTTCATATTTTTTGGCGAGTACGTTCTTTTTCAGGTCGCCGATACGGCTGGCCAGTGTTTGTTTGGCGGCCAGGATGGCGCGGCGTCCGAAATCGTACAGGTCAATCTCTTCGTACAGATCTTCGCCTACTTCAAAGTCGGGTTCTACTTTGATGGCGTCCTGGTAACCAACCTGGGCCAGGGGATCTTCTACTTGTCCGTCTTCCACGATCAGGCGGTGGCGGATGATCTCGAGGTCACCTTTCTCTGCGTTCACGATCACGTCGAAGTTATCATCGCTACCAAATTTTTTGCGCAGCAGGGTCTTGAACACATCCTCTACCACTTTCATCATCGTGGGACGGTCAATATTTTCCGCATCCTTGAACTCCTGGAATGCTTCGATAAGATTGATTGCCATAAGAACAAAATTTGAAATCTGGCTCCGGAACAGTTGGCTGTTTCGGGTTACCGGTTAAAATTTGATTTGAATTTTTGTGGTTTTAATCGTTGACAATAGGATCGTATGTGAAACCAGTTCTTTCTTCTTTCCTTTACCCTTTTCTTCTTCTACCGTTAGGCTGGTGTCATCGGCGCCGGTAAGTTTACCCTCGAGTTTGGTGCCGTCGAGGAGTAAGATGTCAACATACCTGCCTACATTTTTGAGGTACTGGCGTTGCAGCTTGAGGGGCTCATCGAGTCCGGGGGAGGAAACCTCTAGCGAAAAATCGCCTTCGGGAAATGTTCCCAGTTCTTCCATAGCCTTGTAGAGTTGCCGGTTATACCGTACCAACTGATCGATACCTACTCCCTGGTCGCCGTCGATAAATACCTTAATATTATTGGTAGGCTTGATTTTGATCTCAACCAGGAAATGTGATGGGTTCTGTTCCAGCAATGGGCCGATTTTTTCGGTCACTGTGGAAATTATTGTTTCATTGTTCATATCGGGCAAAAGAAGAAGGGAACGATCTTCGTTCCCTTCCATTGTCTAATTCCGAAGCGAAGGTAAGGAGAAATACGATAGAAATGTCAAAAAACCGTGGATATCTTTTTTGCCGGGAATGCGGAAACCTTTAACGAACTATTTATCTGTGGCGGGGTTATAAAAAGACAAACAATGGTAGTTTTGTTGCACGATGTTTAAGATCATTCTCTACATACTGCTTGCCTGGTTTCTGTACAACCTGGTATTCCGGTTTATCATACCGGTTTATCGTGCTTCTCGTCAGATGCGGAAGCAGTTCCGCGAGGTGCAGGAGCAATTTCAGCAGGCTGCGCGCCAGCAGCATCAGTCGGCTCAGTCTGCGCCGCATCCGCAATCTTCTTCCCGGCCGGCTCCTCAATCGCAGGGCGATTACATTGAATTTGAAGAAATAAAGTAGGCGGGGTTCCTGTAAATGCCGTCAAAATAGCTATTTTTGCGCCTGCCTTTATGGCACCGGACCCTTAGCTCAGTCGGTTAGAGCATCTGACTCATAATCAGAGGGTCGCTGGTTCGAGCCCGGCAGGGTCCACTGAATATTAAGCACTTACGTTTTTGTAGGTGCTTTTTTTATATAGGCAGTTTTCGTTTCAACCAAAGCTGAGGTAATAGAATCCTGGTTTCCTTGTCCGATTTGTCATTTTTCCAATAAACAACAAAATCAACTTTCGCCGCGATCACGCTGAATCCTTTATCAATGTATGCAGTCAATACCTGCTCTCTGAATTTCTGAGAATACTTAAGAACGATTTCGCCTTGGGTGTTGCCCAAGCCTTCTCCTAATACCGTCAGCGGTGAACCGCCAAACAAATTCTTTATTTTATGCTGAACGTTTTCAAAGTACCACAACTGAACATCTTTGTGACGCAAATAAAGAACTATTTGCTGCGGATCGGGGTAGATATTGTTGTTATTCTCATAATTGACAGCGTCAATAATAAACTCCTTTAAATAGTTTCCGCAGTAGTGTATCGAAAGATTCGTTTTTGCTCTTGTTATAGCAACATAAAACAGTCTTTTGTGCAAATCCGTTGCAGGAACAAAATTTCTTAATAGCAGGTATAGGTTGTCAAACTCCTTGCCTTTAGCCTTGTGAATGGTTGATACGTAAATGATTTCAGAGTCAATAGCGATAAAGTCTTCAATTTTGGACTCTAATAGAAAGGCGTTCCAATCGCTTTTATATTTTTTTACGAAACTAACCTGTTCAAATGCCTGAACTACGGCATTGGCCAATTCTTTTTTAGTGCTGGAATCGAATCTCGTATTCATTTGATGTTTGGCGGATATCCAATCATCCTCATTAATTATTGGAGATTGATCTTCTTTTTTTATTTCGTCTGAAAAAAAACGCAGTTCGTCGAGGTTAATCAGCGGAAAGCCATCATTCGATTGAATGAGCTTCGCCTTAATACCAAGCCGCGATAAAATTCCAGTGAGCAAGGCCGCCTCTTCGTTCGTTTGCGTCAGTACACAGGTAGAGCCGGACAGTTCTGCTTTTTGAAGCACCTCTGAAAGCGGAACAATAATATTATTATACTTATAACTTGTTATATCAATCGTTCCGTTTTCGGGTTGACGGGCAAAAGAGGGCACTGTCTTCAACCGGTTGTTTATTGTTGCCGCCCAGTTATTGGCAAAGGAAACGATATTGTCTTTGCTGCGGTAGTTTTCTATCAACTCATACTTTACTGCCGAGCCCTCCTCGATCATTGCCTGCAGGTAGGTTGTATCTGCTCCCCGGAATTCATAAATATTTTGATCATCGTCGCCGACCAGGATCATTCGCATACCTTCATTTCGTTCCATCAACGCATTGATCAGCGCATGCTCATCTTTATTCATATCCTGTGCTTCGTCAACCACCAGAACGGTTTTGGTGATTTTAAATAGCTCGGGTTCCCCCAACTTTATTTTTTCTACTGCTATTTTAATGATGTTTTCCGCATCTACAAGACTGCCGATCCGATCCAGCAGGTCAAAACAATAGGAGTGGAACGTTTTTATTTCGACGTAATGCGCAGCTTTCCCAATCAACTCAATCAGCCGCTTTTTAAATTCGGTGGCGGCTGCTCTTGAAAACGTAAGCATTAATAACTGCTCGTGTTTCACGTCTTCAGCAAGTAGAAGAGAGGCGAGTTTATGTACCAGAACCCTCGTTTTGCCGCTACCGGGTCCGGCGGCTACAACTATATGCTGGCTGACTGAGTCATTGATAATCTGTAACTGCGTTGGTGAGAGAGCACCAAACAGCCGCATGAATTTTTCAGGAGTTAATGTGCGTTTGATTTCATCCTGCCGGCTACCTGGAAAATATTTTGTCAGAAAGGAAGAATAGTTAAGGGTAAAATAGTCATCGACAAATTTTAATGCCTCATGGTAGTCACGAATCATTTTCTTGGCGTATTCGCCAACTATGTGAATCTGCTGAACTTTTTGCTGATAGAACTGGTTCAACTTTTCATAGTCACTTTCTTTGTACTGTATTCGATTATTTGTTTCAACTCTTTCAATTTTAAGTTTGTTATGTACCACCAAAAATCCGCCATCTATCCTGATCGCTCCGATTTTCGACAAATAAAACAAACTGTCTTCAATTTCATTAAGCGATGCGTTTATCGTAAACAATCCTTGTGCGGAGTCTATCATTTCCTTTAACTCTTGTACAGAGAACTCAATTAACAACTCCTCCTGTTCTTCAGCAGCGAAAGATAACGGGGCTGTTTTTTTGTACAGATATTCCGCAATGAGGCGGGCAACCAGATACCTTTTTTCCTGTTTGTCCCGGAAAATATCTTTTTCAACTAGAAAGTTTATTTTGATATGACTTCTTGAGTGTTCAAGATTTTGTTGCCTGATCCAACCTTTGACTGCCCAGAAATTGAGGATCGTTTTCAATTTAGTCACCGTGCAGCCTTTTATATCTGAGTTTAAAAGGAACGCTACAATTTCTTTTAAATGATAACATGATTCATCTTCTTTCAGGTATGCTAGTAAAAGTTCTTCCTGTTTTCTGAAGTTTTCAACTATCAAAAGAGATTTGTTCACGTTTTCATTTCTTCTGATATAAGCCGTCAGATCTTTAGTATCTGCTAAGATTTTTTCTTCTCTCATTTGTTCAACGAGATGTATGACTTCACCTTTCGGTATACCCAACTGATCGGAGATATAGTCGACTCTGGATTCGGCTATTTCGTCCGTGGACAAACGTTTACTTTTACTTGAAAAAAGTTTTTTTATAATCCGAACAGCCTTTTCTTTCTGTGCTACCGGAATTTTTTCAGACTCATTTATTTTATCGATGGCTTCCTGGGCGTTTTTACTAAGAATACTATTTGCATAGATTCTTGGTTGATTCTGTTTCCGCTTCAGGTAGCCGGCCTCTTCCAATGCAGCGACGGCCGTTGTCACGCGGGTCTCTATATCCCTTATAGAGTCGTCCCACCCCGCCTTTCTGGCAATTTCCAGCGCCGAGCGAGACATTTGACTTTTTGTTAAATCTTTAATTGCCCGCCATATCTGGTTTATCTCTTTGCTGCTTATCTTCGACTGATTCAACAATGTGAGGTGCGCATCGAGATCGTCTTCATTGAATAATATGTAACAATCTGCCTGAATTTTTTCGTCGCGGCCTGCCCGTCCTGCCTCCTGTACGTAGTTCTCCAGAGAGTCAGATATATCATAATGTATAACCGCCCCCACATCGCTTTTATCAACGCCCATTCCGAACGCCGAGGTAGCGACCATAATATCAATTTTGCCTGACATGAAGGCATTCTGATTGGCGGACTTTTCATCCCGGTCCATTTTGCCATGATATGCCCGGGCGATAAACCCATCGTCGTTTAATCTTTTTGTGAGTTTGTTTGCCCTTTGCGTTCTCGAAACATAGATAATGGTCGGGCAGTTTTTAGACTCAACTATGTCCCGCAACTGATTGTATTTGTCTTCTTCCGTTTCCTTCCTTGCAACGTCGTAATGCAAATTGGTTCTTGTAACATTAGCTCGAAACACATCAAGCGAGAGCCCCAGCTTTTCCTTAAAATAAAGCTTAATATCCTCAACAACCTGTTGTTTGGCTGTGGCCGTAAAACACGAAACCGGGATTTTGTAATCCAGACCTTTTTGCTGTTGTAGGGTTCTTATAAAATCCCCTATATACAAATAGTCGACGCGGAAGTCCTGCCCCCATGCGGAAAAGCAATGCGCCTCATCGATGACGAAACGTACAATTTTTCTTTTTAACAATAAACGTTCAATGGTAATTGACCTCAGCGACTCCGGAGAAATATATAAAAGGCTAACGGCTCCATTGGCTACCCGCTCAATGGTATTACTTCGTTCGATCGGATCTAAAAGGCCGTTGATGGTTGCTGCTTCTACAATTCCTTTGCGCTCCAGGTTGTCGACCTGATCCTTCATCAGCGATTGCAGTGGTGATATAACAACGGTCAAGCCCCTTGCATTGATTCCACTCATCAACGCAGGTATCTGAAAGGTGATCGATTTGCCGCCACCCGTAGGAAACACTGCCAGGATGGATTGACCGTGGATGGCAGCATTGACAGCATTTTCCTGTAAAGGCTCATTTCCATATTTGCGGAAGCCTTCGAAACCAAAATTTTTCTTTAACGCGATAATTGGATCCAGTGCCTGTTTACAATAGTCGCAAGCCATTGTACAAGGACTGTTTCTCATTAAAAAAATCAACTTTTCTACATCGGGATAATTTTTCAGCACCCATGCCGGAGTAATAGAGAAACGATCATCGGCCAGCAAAAGAGCTAAAGCATAGGCCAGGGCAACGGGCTTTGTTTTAATAAAAAAGTCAAGATCGAACGCGCTGCATATTTTGTTTTGGAAAAGCGTCTGGATCGTTGCATTCAATTGATCTGCAATTACGGAAGGGGAGTAGCCAATGTATTTGAAAAAACCGTCAAATCCTTCCCGGGAGTAAAGAAGGTGGTATAATATATCTTTGAACCCGATTTCAAGTTTGTTAAATGCGGCGACTTCATCAAAAAATAAATCCCTCGCTTTCAAAGCATCATTCAAAGGGTTGTTTCGGTGTTCCGGGTCAAGTTTATCGTCTTTGACAAGCTTGTGATAGGGGTTTTGAGGAAATAGCAAAGGAGAAAGTAGCAGCGTATCGATTGCTTTTCCGGCCGCCCATTCAGGGGTTCCTAAATCTCTTCTGAGGTAAACTATGTCATGCGCGACAATATTGTGTCCGCAAATAAAATCTGTCTTTTCAATGAATTTGTTTAAACCCGGAAGATTGTTCTCTGAAAAAGTCGACTGGTTGGACAGGGCACAACCGATGTCAAGTATCTTTTTACTTTCGAAAGACACCTCGATGTCAATAAATGCAATCAGGTTCATTTTCAAGGCGAGTCAGGCTTAAGGCAACTCTAATATAATTCAAATCTAGCATGTAAGAGTCTGAAAGAGAAAGCCTGTATACCTCGTTATCCCTACCGTACCTCCGGCCATGGGGGGAAAAATCTATTCATTTCCCAGCCACCGATAACTTCTCGGTGTAACTATATCGCTCCTGATCAGCCTACAGCCGCCCTTCACATACGTCAATATAGACACCCGTATTTACAGGCACAAAAGTTCGCTTGTCTAGCGTCTGTCTGCCAAACTCCGTTATATTCACCTGGTTGACAGGACTTACCGGCTCAACGCGCCTTTGATTAACTGTCCTGTTTGTATAAGGGTATGCTGATCACTTTGCCGCCGCTCTAACAGCCAAGAACTTCGGCATTTCGGCCAATAAAAAATGAACCGGTTCATATGATTTATGCTTTTGAAAGATAAGAAATCTCACGTATCAGAGCGGTTAGTCTAACCGCTTCATGTTTTCATATTGCTCATTATAGTTGATCACCGTTCCGATCTTGTAGATTTCATTTTCAAGAAAAGTGATCTTGATACATAAATCATCGAAACGTTTTTCCGTAAACCTTCTTAGCTCTTTTAATTCCAATGAGAATGCTTCGTTTTTCTTTTCGATCGTTTCGATTTTCGCTTCTATGAAATCAAATCGTTTTGCCAGCACATCCACACGCTGTACCAGTGATCCGACGCGTTGTACTATTGAGTCAACGCGCTGTACTATTGAATCAACACGTTTTTCTATTAAATCCAGCCTTCGACCAAGCGACTCAAACCCCTTCTCAATTATTTTACTTAGAGTGCCGTTTTCCATCTTACTTGCATTTTATGCAATAATCGTATCAGGAAGCGCCTGTAGCCGGAGAATAAACGGGTAAGTTCTGAAGAAGTCAAAAACGGCTCTGATCCGCGGTTTTTCTGTATTTCTACCCCAAAAAACTATATTTGCGGCCTAATTCACGGTATTTGTTCTTTATCCGTCTTCTTTAACCTTTTATTAACCACGGATGAAAATACATTTGCCCATTACCGCATTCATTATGAAGAAAGTATTTCTGCTGGTCGCAGGTTTCGCCATGACGCTGGCCGCCTCCGCTCAAGACTCTACCGTTACTGTTAAGAGCAATCCGTTCAAAAGGGCCGGTCGCGCCAACGACCACCTGATGGTGCAACTCGGTTATACCGGATGGGCCGGACAACCCGACACCATTAACACCGGCGGCTTTTCCAAAAGCCTGAACATTTATTTCATGCTCGACCTGCCCTTCAAGTCCAACCCTAAACTGAGTGTGGGCATCGGCGCAGGCATCGGCTCCGACAATATCATTTTCCGTAAAACATATGTTGATATCAAAGGCTCTACGCCCACCCTTGATTTCAAGGACCTGAATGATACTAACTATTTCAAAAAGACAAAACTCGCTACAACCTACCTCGAGGCCCCCCTCGAACTGCGTTTTGTATCCGATCCGAACAACAGCGATCGTAGCTTCAAAGCGGCTCTCGGCGTAAAAGTGGGCACCATGCTCAATGCACATACCCGCAACCGTACGCTCAAATCCCGCAGCGGCACCACGCTCAACGATTACACGCTCAAAGAAGCCAGCAAGCGTTATTTCAATACCACCCGCATAGCCGCCACGGCGCGCATCGGCTGGGGACACTTCACGCTCTATGGTGCTTATCAGCTCACCAACCTGTTCAAAGACGGTGTAGCTGCGGAGATCCGTCCGTATTCCATCGGTATTACGCTCAGCGGTCTTTAATTGACGCTGTGCTACAAATAACCAGCCCCGCCATATGGCGGGGCTTTTTTTATAAGCTACATTCCATCTGTATGTTGCATCGCTCGTAAGGCGAGGGATAACCGGTTATTTTTTGAAAACCAAGTTTCTCATATAACCGGATCGCCGGTGCTAAAACCGTATTACTTTCTAGGTAAACCTTCTCCGCACCATGCTGACGAGCCCAGCCCAGCGCAGCTTTTCCCAATAAATGACCCACTCCACGGCCACGCGTGTCCGGCGATACCGCCATCTTCGCCAGCTCATATTTATACGGACCGTCTTTCATCGGAATCAATGCGCATACGCCCAGAGCCTTCCCGGTTTTATCAATGGCCACCAATATGTGCCCGCCAGGATTTAAAATATATTCCTCCGGATGATGCAGGGCCTTCAGATCGCTTGGCTCCAGCTTGAAATAAGTGCGGATCCATTCTTCGTTGAGTTCGCGGAAGGCATCGCGGTAAGCAGGCGTGTAATCAATTACCCGTACATCGCGGCTTTCGCGCTCCTTGCGCGCTTCTTCCACGCGGCGCAACAGGCTTTTCTGGTCCAGCAGGTACTCCCATTCTTCCATCGCTTTCCAGAGATTATGATTGGCTTCGCTCAATAATTTCAGGCTCGCCTGTTCCACATCCTGGTACTGTTCTTTCACTTTTTCCCGCATTTCTTCCCCTTTGACAGAAAGCGCCACACGGTTGCGGCGGCCATCGCTGTCATCTTTGCGCCCTTCGATCAGCCCGGCCTTACGCATTTCACTCACGATTTTGCTGACCGACGGATGGCTATGACCGATCTCCGCGGCAATTTCCGTAATCGTCATCCCATCGCGTTGCGATAGCATGTAAAAAACAGGGAACCATTTCGGCTGAAAATCAATTTCATAAAGTTGATAAACAGCGGCTGCCTGATCGGTCAGCCTTTCGCTGAGACGCCGCAACCGGCTGCCAATAGCCATTTTCCCTACCCGACTATAAAACTCCATAGTTGATTACGTAATTAGTTACGTAAATATACTAAACTGGCTCATTCCCGGCGGCACTGTTTTAGTAACTATCTTTGACACAGCATTATGATCGAGAAAAAGAACGTCATCGAGAAAGAAGAGAAGGCCGTGCTTGTAGGCATGGTGCAAAAGGACCAGACAGAGCCGCAATTGCAGGAATACCTGGATGAGTTGGCTTTCCTGGCCGAAACCGCCGGGGCCAAAGCCGTTAAGCGCTTCACACAGAAATTGTCACACCCCGACAGCCGCACTTTTGTGGGTAAAGGTAAACTGGCGGAGATCCGTGAATATATCACCGGAAAAGACATCAACCTGGTGATCTTTGACGATGAGCTTACCGGTGCGCAGATTAATAATATTGAAAAGGAACTCAACGCCAAGACCATCGACCGCAGCGACCTGATCCTGGATATTTTCGCCCGAAGGGCAAAAACCGCACAGGCCCGCGCCCAGGTGGAACTTGCCCAATACCAGTACATCCTGCCGCGTCTCCGCGGTATGTGGAAACACCTTGAACGCCTCGGCGGCGGTATCGGTACCAGAGGCCCGGGTGAAACCGAGATCGAAACGGACCGCCGTATTGTCCGCGATAAGATTTCTTTGCTTCGCAAACGTTTAGCCGAAATAGATAAGCAGGCACAGACCCAACGCAAAGACCGTGGCGAGTTTATCCGCGTAGCGCTGGTCGGTTATACCAATGTCGGTAAGTCGACCATCATGAACCTGCTGTCCAAGCGTGATGTGTTTGCCGAAAACAAATTATTCGCCACACTCGATACAACGACCAGCAAGATCGTGCTGGATACCACGCCGTTCCTGCTGAGTGATACCGTTGGTTTTATCCGCAAACTTCCTCACCACCTGGTGGAGAGTTTCAAAAGCACACTCGATGAAGTGCGGGAAGCCGATATTTTATTGCATGTGGTAGATATAAGTCACGCCGCATATGAAGATCAGTTGGGCGTAGTGAATAAAACCCTGCAGGAACTGAAAGTGCACGACAAACCCGTGCTGACCATTTTCAATAAAATGGATATCTATGAGGCGCGAACTTTTGACGAATGGCTGAGCGACGATACGCGACGCGAAATTCTCGAAGACCTCCGCGAACGGTGGAACAGCGAAACCAACGGCAATGCCGTTTTTATTTCCGCCATCGAACGCCGCAACCTCGACGAGCTACGCAATACTATTTTGACAAAAGTGAGAGAGCTGTACAGGATTCGTTATCCTTACAAGACAGACTTCTTTTATTAATTCAAAATTCAAAAGTCAAAATTCAAAAAAACATAAAGCATGACTCGTGAATCTATTTCACGCAAAGCGGCATAAGTAGCAAAGACGCTAAGCGAAGGCTGTTTATTCAGAATCCAATTTTGACTTTTAACTTTTGACTTTTGAATTTTCTTCTCATGTGGCACAAAATCGCCGAACATCCCAACGAACTTGATTTCGCTACCAACCGCATTGCAGTGGTTAAAGTGAATGGCAAAACTTTTTGTGTGGGCCGGCATGGCGAGGAGCTGTTTGCCTTTGCTTATAAATGCCCGCATGCCGGCGGCATCATGGCCGATGGTTATATCGATGCCCTGGGACAGGTTGTTTGCCCGCTGCACCGGTATAAATTCGATATGCGCACCGGACGAAACACCAGCGGCGAGGGGTATTTCCTCAAACGCTGGAAAGTGGAATGGAGAGAAGATGGTGTTTTTGTGGAAATGGAACAAACGGGTTGGTGGGGATGATGTATCTTTTAGGCGTAAAACGATTACGCTATATTTGAATCAAAACCTTTTCCCTTGAGTCAATTCATTCACATCCCCACACTGCTTCGTTCGGGCGAACTCGAATTAATAGAGAACCTTATTTCCCGTGCAAATTTTGTTGATGGCAAACTGACGGCCAGCATGGCGGCAAAAGAGGTAAAGAACAACCTGCAACTCGATGCCGGAGAAACGACGATACTCGAACAAATCCGCAGCATCATTCACCAGGCGCTCCAGCAAAGTCCGCTATTCCAGATCGCCGCATTGCCCGGTGAAATTTATCCTCCCCTGATCAGCAAATATGGTCCGGGCCGTTATTATGGCTGGCACGTGGATAGTCCTGTTATGGGCAACCCGGCCATACGCACCGATCTCGCCATGACGATCTTCCTCAGCGATCCTTCAACTTATGAAGGTGGTGAACTCGTATTACAAACAGGCGGCGGCGTATTCAATTTCAAACCTGCTAAAGGTGACGCCGTTCTTTACCCCTGCCAGTTCCTGCATTGTGTAAATGAAGTAACAAGTGGTGAGCGTATGGCCGCCGTCACCTGGATCCAGAGTAATGTAAAATCACCGGAGCAACGGCAGATATTGTTTCAGCTCAACCAGGTACATGCCATGCTGCATCAACGAGCTCCACAGGCACCGGAAACACAATTATTACTTCAAACACATAGCAACCTGTTCCGCATGTGGGCAGAGTTATAATCATGGATCAACGAAGCAAGTCCGCACTCCTCGACTGGATTCCTTATCGCCTTATGCAAGACAATGATCAGGCTTTGTGCCGCTGGTTGTATGTGGGTGAAAAAGAATTTACCGAACCGTTTTTCGATAGCACAATCGGTATTTGTCAGCAGGCATCACAAAATTCGCAGTTGAAAAGATCAGTCAGCGATGCTGATGCGCTGAAACAATGGAAGGTGCATACGAACCCGGTTGAACCAGGTGCGTTGATCTTTCATGTATCGCGCTGCGGCTCCACGCTGGTATCGCAGTTGCTCGCCTCATCAAAAGAGAATATTGTACTATCGGAAGTTCCTTTCTTCGATGAATTGCTGATGGGGAAAAGCGGCATTGATATCAATTTACCGGACACCGCCTTGTTGTCTGCAGCCATCGCATTTCATACACATCAACGTCATCCGGAACAACAACGTTTTTTTATTAAAACGGATAGTTGGCACATGTTCTATTACAATGAATACCGCGAGCTGTTTCCGGCCCTGCCGCTGATATTGTTGTACCGCGAACCGGCAGCCGTTATCCGCTCGCAGAAAAAAAATCCGGGTATGCATGCCGTGCAGGGGTTGTCTCCGGCAAGGTTATTTGGTATCAAAGATGGACCGGCCACCCGTGAAGAATATATGGGTGCTGTGCTCGAAAAATATTATCAGCAGTTTTTGACAATTGTGCAGCAGGATAAGCTTGCCGTACTTGTTAACTATGGTGACGGCGTGCTATCGATGATGGAAAAGATCAGTGTGGCCGCGGGGTTAACACCCACTGAAGAACAGCGGGCCATCTGGCAGGAACGTTCACAATATCATGCAAAATATCCGGCCGAATCTTTTAAGGGAGATAGCGAAATGGATGTTGATCCGGAGAACTTTTCTGCTGCTATAGAAGCTTACGACGCGCTGGAGGCCTGGCGTTTATCCAACAAAAAATGATAAAGAGCCTGCGCCGACTCTTCCAATGATTGTAAATGGGTGTCGAGGATCAGGTGGGCGGATTCCGGCGACTCGTATGGATCATTGATACCGGTGAGGTTGTGTAATTTTTCCGGATGATCTTCCGGCAATAGTGCTCGGCGATACAAACCTTTTGTGTCACGCTCCACTAAGGTGGGAATGTCGCAGCGGATCCAGACGGTGATTGCGTTGTACTTTTCCTCCAACTCTTTTCTCACACTGTTAAAAGGATTGATGGCGGCAATGATGATGATTTTGCCGGTTGCATCCAGCCTGGCAGCTTCTGCACCGAGGCGCCGGATATTTTCCATCCGGTCTTCTTTTGAAAATCCGAGGTCACGGCAAAGGGTTTGGCGATAAGCGTCGCCATCGACGATCACTATTTCGCTATCAGCCTGCCCGATCTGGCGCAGTTGTTGAGCCAGAGAAGATTTACCGGCACCGGACAATCCGGTGAACTGAATGATCATAGAAAAATTTGAGACAAAATACATGATCGCAGGCGCCTGCGCAAATGCGGGAATATTATTTGTCTGAAATGAATTAAATTGTTCATCCTTAAAACCATTATTACTCCTATGCATCCCTTTTCCTTAAAAGCCTACCTCACGCTTTTCGAAGAAATTATGATCGGCAGAACCGGCGAGTATACCTGGATCATCGATCGTGATCCCGGTCAAGGAATTTTGCGTTCCCTCCAGGAACTTTCAGGTAAGGAAGCTTCTACGCCGCTTCGCAAAGATGGTATCAGCATAGCTTCGCATGCCGGGCATGTTAATTGGGCGCTTGACTTTGCGCTGACCTTTATGAAGGGTGAAACGCCCACTGGTAAATGGCCTGATAGCTGGAAAACCAAAGACCTCGACGAAGAGGACTGGCTGAAGCTACTGGAGCAGATCGAAGACCGCGCCGAAGCGTTCCGCGATAAGGTGAGGGAACGCGAAGATTGGTCGGACAGCCAGCTTGAGACAGGTGTGCTTGCCCTTGTACCGCATATGGCTTATCATCTCGGAGCGATCAGGCAACTGCTGAAAGAACTACGGGAGAGGGAGGTTTAATCCGGCCACGCCCGGATTAAACAATGTGAAAATGTGAGAAATATCTTATTTACACAACCCTGTACTGCCTGGCTGCTCTCTCCAGCCGGCTGCTCATGCGTTTCTTCAGTCTCATCGGGCCTCTTACCTCTATACATTCTCCAAACCCCAGTAGTTCCCTTTCCAGTTCAAAATTCAATACAACATCAATACGGATGATTATGCCCGTTTCATCTTCGTGTAATAATTGTTGTGAATGATGAATAGGCTTTGTCAAGACATAGGGAGCTGTCTCCTTATCAACTTTCAGCGTAACTTTCTGCGACCGGTCTTTACTATTTTTTGTTACACCGATGCAGTTTGAGTAATAGCGTTCGAAGTCCACGCCTTCGTAAGGGACAAAATCACGCGGCGACATTTCCATGAAATCAACCATGCGGTCGAGTGCAAGCGTAATGAGGTGTTGACGTTGCCGTGGCCGGCATAGCAGGAACCATCTGTTGCGGTGTTCTTTGAGCAGGTAAGGATGGTAAACCTGTTCTCTGGGTTCTGTCTGCTGAAAGGACTGATAACGGATGAGCAACGGTGTTTTCTTCAAAATCGCCTGGTACAATGGACCGACATGTTCGATGCCTTTCAGGCGGTGGTTATTTTCCAACTGGATATAACCGGGACTCTTGCCCGCAGCGTTCTGCAGTGAATTTTGCAGCCGCGCCATGATGTCGGTCATGTCTTTAAAATAATCAAAGCCGCTCATCTGTTGCAGTACACTCACGATCTCATTCATCTTTTCCAGGTCTGCGGGTGTTACACGAGAACGGTGAATGCTGTATCGCGCATCATCATAGGTATAAAACTTGCGGTTCAAAACAACAATGGGTGCATTGTAACCGAGCTTGTTGCTACGCATCAGTTCGATATCGGCCTGAATAGTTCTTTTACTGACGCCGGTGGTAATGCCTTCCTGTTCATACAAAGCCTCGGAAACTTTTTGAATAAGATCCTCCAATGTCCACTGGCGATAACGATTAGAAAGACATTTATCGAGGGTATTATAACGTAACAAAGCAAGTTTATTTACGGCCATGGGGCAAAGAAAAGATATTAACTGCGCAATACAATTGCGTAGTCGACTAAAAAAGGAATTTTTTTTCATATAAATCAGGCAGGAAAAGGGATTTTCTGATAATAAATTTTACTGCGCAGTTCATTTGCGTACCTGTGACTGCATTTTTGTGTTGTGAAAGACAATGCCTGTTTTTCCAAATTAAAACAGAACAAGATGACAGAACGAATCAACGGAAACGATCTGCTGGAATTGGGATACCCTCAGGGACCGGCACTCGGAATTGCCTTAAAGGCTAACAAAAAAAGAAATCAGTTAACCCGTGAAGGAATGCTCGCGCGATATAAAAGCGTACTGGAAAACCCGGAAGCGGCATTGGAAGATTCTTTGATGAAAGATGTAGCAGCGGCATTGATTGCGGAAAGAGAAAAACCAAGCACCATCATTTCTTTAAATAACACCCCACCAGCCTATGCCATCTATGGAGAGGGATTCATCGAGAAGGGTGCCCGCGCGCAGATGGACACTGCTATTAAACTACCGGTAGCCGTGGCGGGTGCCCTTATGCCCGATGCACATGCAGGTTATGGCCTGCCGATTGGTGGCGTATTGGCAACGAAGAATGCAGTTATTCCTTACGGAGTGGGCGTGGATATCGGATGCCGTATGGCGTTATCGATATATGATATTCCGGAAAATTATTTCAACGAAAATAAAGACCGGTTTCGCCGCGAACTGATCGCGCAAACCATCTTCGGTGCAGGTCAGGGATACAAAGGAGATGCACGTGCGCAACATGCCGTGCTGGATAACGCATCATTTGGAATGAACAGTTTTGTTCAGCAGCTGAAAGACCGGGCATGGGCGCAATTGGGAACATCCGGCGGCGGAAATCACTTCGCAGAATTTGGGGTAATCGAATTCGCTGAACCAGATGCCGTAATGGGGTTGCGGGCAGGACGATATATCGCATTGCTGACACATTCTGGTTCACGCGGACTCGGCGCAACCATTGCCGGTCATTATACACAGCTTGCCAAAAAAATCTGTCAGTTACCCCACGAAGCTGTGAACCTCGCTTACCTGGGTCTGGACACACAGGAAGGACAGGAATACTGGGAAGCGATGAACTTGGCAGGCGATTACGCTTCTGCCTGTCATGAAGTGATCCATACTAAAATGGCGGCAGCTATAGGCGGACAGGTATTGGCGAAAGTTGAGAACCATCACAACTTTGCCTGGAAAGAACAATTGAATGGTGAAGAGGTGATCGTACATCGTAAAGGAGCAACGCCTGCGGCGAAAGGAGTAATGGGAATTATTCCCGGATCGATGGCTACTCCGGGTTTCCTGGTGCGTGGCCGCGGTGAAACCGATGCGATCAATTCTGCTTCTCATGGCGCTGGTCGCCAGATGAGCCGTACGGCCGCTGTAAAAAATCTTTCGAAAGAAGCATTGAAAGAAACACTTATCGCGAACGAAGTGGAATTAATCGGCGGAGGTATGGATGAAGCGCCAATGGCATATAAAGATATTCACCAGGTAATGGCTGCACAAACAAATCTGGTAGATGTGGTGGCTTCCTTTCAACCCAGACTCGTGCGCATGGCTGCAGATGGAAGCAGGGAAGATTGAGTTTAATCCGGCCACGCCCGGATTAAACAATGTGAAAATGTGCCCGCCTCCGGCGGGGCCATGTGTAAATGTGAAAACGCCTCTTCCTCCTCTTCTGGTAAACGACTATTCATACATTAAAGGAGATTAAGTGAAACGAAATAACCCGCTTATTACAGCGGGTTATTTATTTATAATGAATGGTTGCAACCAAAGCCAACTTCATATAAACGAAGCACAGGCCGCCACGGATTTTGTATACCGGACCTTTTTTTATGCACAATAAAAAAATCGCTGAAACCCTTGTCCGGCGCCGATATACGAATCCAAAACAGATATGGTTTTCAAAAAAAAATATAGTTATGAAAGGGTTGGTATGGCATGGCTTTGGGTTCTAGCCTTTCATGTTTCAGAGGCCTTTGAACATGCAGGGGACAAAGCCGAAAACCCCTTTCAAAAAATGAGTAGGCATCACAGTCTAAATTTTAAGTTATGAAAACCAGAGAACTTAATGCCCAGGAATTACAACAAACAAACGGTGGCTTCATCGGTGGTATTTTGGGCGGCGACAACGGAATGCTCAACATCAGCAATGGCTTCCAACTCGGATTCCAACGTACGAACGACGACGGTGAAACAACCAGCTTTATGCTCGGTGATGCATTCAATCTGAATTTCCTCGCTAACGACTAAGCCCGCACCAAGGCTTAATATATATAAAGGGATAAACAGCTTGTTTATCCCTTTATATTCTTTCAAAACTTCCTATGTCATCTGCCCGGAAAATAGTACCCCTCGCTGCGATCCCCCATTCGGTGGAGCAGCATTTATCACGGACCAATCGTCCTACACATATCATCTATCTGACGATACTTTTCTCCGTGTTCACTTGTTTTATTCTTCTGTTCGTGATTCATACAGACGTAACCGTTAAAAGTGGCGGCACCATCAAATCACTTACTGAACGGAACGAGATCAGGACCGGTACCGATGGTGTTATCGATTCATTGTATGTGCAGGAGAATAGCGTAGTGAAAGCCGGACAACCACTTATGAAAATACGTTCTGCAGCGCTCGAACAAAAAAATGCAGCGCTTTCACAACAATATAAAGAATTAGAAGCGCAGGTCAACGATCTGCGATTCCTCACTACCGGCCAGTACGACTCACTGTCGTCTGCCGTTTACCAACAACAATACAGGTATTATCTCCAGCGGCTCGCCGAAGTTAATAACCGGGTTAGCCTGGCCGTTAAAAATTTCGACAGGTTTGCTTATCTCTATCAACATAAAGCTGTTTCCGCACTCGAATACGACAAGGCCTCCTTCGAAAAAAGTTCCGCGCAAAGCGAGGCTGCACTGATCAAACAACAACAGCAGAGTTTGTGGCAGACAGAACTTACTAACCTCAACAACCAGCTTCAGCAATTGTCGGCCCAGCTTGGTATCAATGAAGAATATGTAGCACAATATGAAATCAAGGCGCAAATAGATGGCACCGTGCAGGGATTAAAAGGCGTTCAGCCTGGCAACGTAGTGGGAAGCGGTGAAGTAATCGGTGAAATATCACCGGAGGGAGGATTACTGGCAGAAGCTTATGTGCTGCCCAAAGACATTGCGCTTATCCGTACCGGACAAGAAGTGAAGATGCAGGTGGATGCTTTCAATTACAATGCATGGGGTGATGTGGAAGGAGTGGTGGAATCCATTTCCCCGGACGTTTTCACCACGGAGGGACAACCCTATTTCAAAGTGCGGTGCCGGTTGAACAAAACACAACTGCAGTTGAACAATGGATATGCAGGGCAATTAAAGAAAGGCATGACAATACAGGCCCGCTTCAAAATTGCGCGACGCTCGCTGTTTCAATTGCTTTCTGATAAAGTGGAAGATTGGCTCAATCCAAATGAAGTAACCAATGGCCCGACAGCAAAAAAATAAACAAAGGACTTCCTGGCTGGCAAATTGGCTTGGTAAAAAAATGAACGCGACGCGCAGACGCCGCAAAGGAATCGTTATACGCCAGCAGGATCTTACCGATTGCGGTGCAGCCTGCCTGGCCTCCGTAGCGGCCTGGTACGGGCTGCGCTACCCGATCGCGCGAATACGTCAACTGGCCTCCACTGATAAAAAAGGAACCAATGTCCTCGGACTCATCGAAGCAGCACAACAACTGGGCTTTTCTGCCAAAGGCGTTAAAGGCGAAGCGGAAAGTGTTTTTGAAATACCATTGCCCGCTATTGCACATGTTGTTTTGCCGAATGGGCTACATCACTATGTGGTGATATATGAAGTGAATGAAACCGGGGTACAGGTAATGGACCCGGGAAGCGGAACCTATACCTCCATCAAACATACGGACTTCCGGAAGTTGTGGACAGGTATTCTTGTTTTGCTGGCACCACTGCCGGCTTTTGAGGCCGGAGATCATACCGTGCCACCACTCACACGCCTCTGGCAATTACTTCGTCCACATCGATCATTGCTGATACAAGTATTGATCGGCGCTATTTTTTATACCATACTCGGACTGAGCACTTCCATTTTTCTGCAAAAAATAATTGACAACATTATTCCCGATTCAAATCAAAATCTGCTCAACACACTGAGCCTGGTGATGATCGGCATCCTGCTTATTCAACTGTTCATTAATTATACCCGCACATTGCTGACCATGCAAACCGGTCAACAGATCGATGCACAGTTGATATTGGGTTATTATAAACACCTGCTGCGATTACCGCAATCGTTTTTCGATACTATGCGTACCGGTGAAATCATTTCCCGGTTGAACGATGCTGTCAAAATCCGTGTATTTATCAACGAAGCGCTGGTATCATTTGCCGTTAATCTTTTTATCCTGGTCTTTGCATTTGTATTGATGTTTACCTCCTACTGGAAGCTGGCGCTGATCATGCTGGTGGTAATTCCGCTCTATGCTGTTATCTACTATTTGTCCAATAAGATCAACAAACGGACACAACGCCGATTGATGGAGGACAATGCAGAGCTGGGCGCCCAACTCGTGGAGTCTGTAAATGCGGTGAGCACGATCAAACAATTTTCACTCGAAGAGTACGCGAATGTGAAAACGGAAAACCGCTTTGTCAAATTGCTCGGGTCTGTTTATCAATCCGGTGTTAATACAGCCGGTATCAATGCTGCTACAAGTTTTGTATCGGGATTGTTCATCGTGGTGTTGTTGTGGACGGGCGCCACCTTTGTGTTGAACCGCGGCATTACACCCGGCGAACTGCTGGCTTTTTATGCGCTTGTCGGTTATTTCACCGGTCCTGTGCTTTCGCTGATCAATATGAATAAGATCATGCAGGATGCGCTCATTGCCTTTGACCGTTTGTTCCAGATCATGGACCTCGACCGGGAAGAATATGAGAATAAGATTACGTTGGAAAAAGACATGGTGGGAGATGTGGTGCTGAAAGAGGTGAACTTCCGCTATGGTACCAGGGCAAGCGTATTTGCTAATCTTTCGCTTACGTTCCCTGCCGGAAAAGTAACCGCCATAACAGGGGAAAGCGGCTCTGGAAAAACGACATTGCTGGCATTGCTGCAGAATTTGTATCCCCTGCAATCCGGCAGCATTCACATTGGAGAGTATGATCTGAAATACATCAGTCCCGGTAGCCTGCGGTCTGTAGTAGGCGTTGTACCGCAGAAAGTAGACCTCTTTGCCGGAACCGTATTGGAGAATATTGCCGTCGGGGAATTTGAACCGGACATACGCAAGGTGATCCGCATTTGCAAAGAAACCGGCATCCTGGATATGATCGAGTCGCTGCCCGGAGGTTTTGATACAATGCTGGGAGAAAATGGCGTAAACCTTTCCGGAGGTCAGCGACAGCGTCTCGCCATCGCACGCGCACTTTACCGTGATCCGGAAATCCTTGTATTGGATGAGGCCACCTCTTCACTTGATTCATTATCCGAGCAACATATACAGGAAGCCTTATCGCTGCTGCAGAAAAAAGGGAAAACAATTATCATTATCGCTCACCGGCTGAGCACGGTAGTCTTTGCCGATAAGATCGTGGTGTTGCATAAGGGAGAACTCGTGGAAGAAGGTAGTCATGAGGTATTGCTAAAGAAGAAGGGCGCCTATAGTGCTTTGTGGGAGCGCCAGTTTCCCGCACAGAAAAAACCACGGAGAACGAAAACGGATACAGAACAGAAAGTAAATCCCCAATGAAAAATTTCTAAAACCATTTCATTACAGATATGAAAACACCAACGCTTATTATTTGTCTGTTACTCTCTGCCTCTTGTACGGCACAGGTATTAACACTTCAACAATGTATCGATACCGCACTGCGGCGTAATATTCCCTTGCGGGATGTACGGCTTGCGTCCGAAGCTGCCGATCGCAATGCAGATATCGCCAAGGCGGCCATGATGCCCGACCTCTACGGCAGTGTGAATCAAGGTGTAAACTTCGGACGTAATGTGGATCCTTTTACAAACGACTATGTACAACGCACGATTGATTTTGGCAGCTATGGCTTGTCATCCTCCGTCACATTGTTTAGTGGAAACTCCATCCGCAACAATGTGAAGCAGCAGCAACTCGAAGCCAATGCCTCCAAACTGGATATCGAAACCGTGCGCCAGCAAACGCGGCTGAATGTTACACTTGCCTATCTGCAGGTATTGAGTACCGCTGAGCAACTTGAGGCCGTACGCAAGCAGGCACTTGCCAGTGAAGAACAACTTAAACGCCTCGAACTGCGGAAGAAAAAAGGCGTGACCGCCGCATCCCAGGTCAGCGACCTGCAGGGACAATTGCAAAATGAGCAACTGGCTATTGTAGATCTGCAGAATACATTGGAGTGGTATAAAATGGAACTGGCCCAGCACATGAATGTGCCTTATAATAAGGATATCCGTTTGCAGGCTATAAACATTGATGGCATGACGAAAGCTGTAAGCCAGGGAGCGGGCAATGTGTATAGCCGGGCACTTGGTGTGTTGCCGCAGGTACGCGCGGCGCAGCTACGTTCGGAAAGTGCGGCCTATCGCTGGCGTTCCGCGAAAGGATTGCGGTATCCGCAGGTGATCCTTGGCGGAACGGTGCAGACGGTGTACGCCAGTTCAGCCAGGATAGCCAGCGACAAAGTAGCATTCGGCGATCAGTTTTGGAACAACCGGTTCGCTACTCTCAACCTGGGAATACGCATACCCATTTTTACCGGCGGGGCCATCCGCAATCAAATTAAGCTGGCCGATGTACAAAGACGACGCACGGCTTTGGCAGAAGAAGCAAACCGGACAGAAATATGGCGACAAATCGAAAGGGCAGATGTGGCCATGGTTAATGCACGTCAGAAATATCAGGCGTTGCAGACACAGATAAGTGCGTACGAAGTTTCTTACGAAGCCGCAGAAGCCCGTTTCGTAACCGGAGTAGACGGCTCGCTGAATTATCTGCTGGCAAAAAATAACCTCGATCGTGCCCGGCAAAATATGATTCTTGCTAAATACGACCTGGTATTAAAACAACAGGTGCTCGAGTATTACAGCAATGGCGATTGGTAATAATTATTACCGGCCATAAGTATAAAACGTCGTGTCGCTACGGGATAAAACTTCACCGGGATAAGTGTAGATAAGCCACACTTCGCGGGTAACATATCCCTGCGCATCGGTGAGATAATTATACTCCCAGCGCTGATACAGTTCGTTGCTGCGGTTCATATTGTAATAGCGCCGGCTTTTAACGAGGTGGGTAACAGGCTTGCCATACATATCGGGTAAATGACCTTTGTAAAAATCTTTTTGAGGTTTATCGGTATAAAACTCAAATGAAATAGAGTCACGTTGATTTAGTGACGGATTGGATACGTTGGTATAGTCATTCAGCCAATAACTGTAATTACCGTCCCGGTAAAATTTCTTGTAATCATTTTTATAAGTACCCCAATCTGCCTGGTTGCGGATTTCTTTTCCTTCATTGTCGTATTGGTATAACAAGGTGTTGTTGGTAGTACCGTTTTGCCGGATCGTACGGCTTGAATCGATATAACCATTTGAAGCGATACGAAACCAGCCGGATTGCGTTTGCGTGCTGCCCGTGAAGCTGGCGAGCCGGTAGCCGCCTCCTTCAAACGTATAACGGGATAGGTACACATCGGACGGTGTGCGGCTGTATACCTGCCGTATTTCAACGTTTCGTCCATTGTATATATAACGGGTGGTATCTGTCTCGCCGTTAAGATGATGAATGGCGGAAACTACGCGATAAGGAGAAGATGCCCGGTCGCTGTTATTTTTCTGGCAGGCGGTAAGGGCAGTCAGCAATAAAAAAACCAGGCAGAAGCGCATATTTATAGAGTTTAATGATCCGTAAAAATGCGATACCTGCCCGGCTTGTCAATCCACCGAAACAGTGATTTATGTGGTTGTTTCTTTTGCCAGGAAATCAGGCAGCATTTTGCCAATGATCTCGTTCCAGCCACCCTGGAAACTCTCCGCCGCAAAATCAGGTCCTTTGGGAAATGTTTCAATGCCGTGATGGCTGAGCCTTATCCAGCTCTGATCATCTTTTTCTCCTAACTCAATATTTACAATCGAATAGCCGGGATGGGCATCATAACTCCAACTGAACTGTAATCTGCGCAACGGAACCACATCCGTGATTTCGCAAATATGCATGTATTGTTCGCCCTTATGCCCGGTGCCGGGGAAACGAAAGCGGAATCCGACTTCGGGCTTAAAATCATCGAGATCAAAAAACCATTGACGCAATTGCTCTTTGTCTGTCAATGCCTGCCACAGTCGTTCAACCGTTACGGGAATAGTGCGTTCGGTGACAACGGGCTGATTTTTTATAAGGTCGGGAAAATTTTCATAGGCAATAGCGGCATAACTCAATGCTGTAGCTGACTGATGATCTTCTTCCCCCAACGTATGAACCGTCTCGCTGCCATTCAATCGTTCTTCCAGTTGGTCGAGCAGATCATGGAAACCGGCAGGAGCTTTCACCGCAAAATCATCGGTGAGTTTGCTGTAAGTCAACAAGAGGTGTGTGCTGTTTTCAGATACCTCGGAAAGTTTCCACTCGGCGAGCTCTTGCTCCCATGTCCAGGAAAATAAATAGGGTTCATCGATCTGCACGATCTCGCCATGTGAAACGGAATGGTCTTTATCGGCAAAATGAAAACTAATCCTGCCGCCGGGTCGAAAATCCATTTCAATGTCGGTAAACCAGAAATGAAGTTGTGCGGGGTCGGTGATTGCTTTCCAGACTTGTTGGATGGGGTGGGGCAGCAATCGTTCGAATACTACTTTGTATCCATCGGACTGCCGGCTGAGTTGACCAAGATGTGCCATAGGAAAAAATTAAGATGAAGGTTTAGTGTTTTGTTCCTTGAGAAAAGATTCGAGTGCGTCGAGTTTGGTTTCCCAGAACTTTCTGTACTGTTCGATCCAGGCGGCTACCTGCTGCAGCTGGTGCAGGTTGGCCTGGCAATATCGTTCGCGTCCTTCCTTGCGCACATGAATGAGCCCGCATTCGGTAAGGATCTTTATGTGCTTGGAAATGGCGGGTCGGCTGACAGGGAAGTGGTCTGCCACGGCGTTGAGGTTCAACGACTGGCTGGCCAGCAAACCAATGATGGCGCGGCGCGTAGGATCTGCAATTGCCTGGAAAACATCTCGACGCATAAAAAAGTATTTGTAACCGATCGGTTACAAATGTAAGTAAAAAGTCAAAATTCAAAAGTCAAACAAGCGGGTAAGTATGGCTTTGTGCCTAAGTGGCTCTTCATGAAAGAGTTGTAACTATTGACTTATTCACTTATTGACTTATTGCCGGTAACCCGGGCGGAAAAAAACTCATATTATTTGGCTAAAATACTTAGTGATTAACGGCTAAATAGTTTAGCTTTGTTTTGAAATATTGATGTGATGGCTGCCTTCAACGCCGAACATATTGCTGCACTCCGGCAGGAGTTATTGCGCTGGCAGGGTTACCGGCCGCTCACCGGCGCATGTGCAGAACCGGCGTTGGGTCCGTTGAATAAGGCATTTCCGAATGGCATATTTGCTACTGGAGCGGTGCACGAGTTCATAGCGGCACGTACAGAAGACATGGCGGCCACATCGGGATTTATCACGGGTCTGTTGCATACGTTATTAAAAAAGGACAATCCCTCTTTATGGATAAGTGCTGTGAGAAATATATACCCTCCTGCGTTGGCGGCATTTGGTATAGCGGTCCATCAAATACTATTCGCAGAGCTGCGACGGGAAAAAGATGTGCTGTGGACATTGGAGGAAGCGTTGAAATGTACACCATTGAATGCAGTGGTAGCAGAAGTGCGTCAACTCGATTTTACGGCATCGCGCCGGTTACAACTAGCGGTTGAATCGAGTGGTGTTACGGCATTGATCATACGTCCTCAACCGCGGGCGCTTGACAGTACTTCTATTGCGCGCTGGCAGATACGATCATTACCGGGATCAATTGACAATGATTTGCCAGGTGTTGGATTTCCGCGCTGGAAAGTGGAGTTACTCCGCGTACGAAATGGTAAGCCGGGAAGTTGGGAAGTAACATGGCGGGACGGACAATTTGCGTTCAAGGAAGAAACGGTTCCGGCAAAAAAAATTATACCAATGCGAAAAACAGGATAACCATGAGTACACGATATGTGGCGGTATGGTTGTGTTACCCGCAGACAGACTGGTATACGCGGCGGAATGCCGGACGGGCTAACAGGCCGGTGGTCATTCAATGCGTGGAACGTAACCGTCGCATCATCGGTGAAGTAAATTATAAAGGAGAAACAGCGGGTCTGCAAAAAGGCATGACCATCACGGATGCGCGTGCGTTGGTGCCGGAGCTGGAAATCATCGAAGAAGAAAATGGATTGTTGGAAAAAATAATTCAGGCATTGGGATTTGCCTGCATACGGTTCACGCCGGTTGTGGCTATAGACAAACCTGATGGGTTATCATTCGATGCCAGTGGCTGTGCACACCTCTGGGGCGGTGAACAACCTTACCTGGAAGCGATAGAAAAATGTTTACGGCGATGGGGTTATGCAGCGCGTGCGGCTATGGCGGATACGATTGGTGCGGCATGGGCTGCCGCCAGATATGCCGATGAAAAATGGATAGCGCCAGGTGAACAACTCAAAGCGCTGCAGTCGTTGCCGCCGCAGGCACTGCGACTGGAAGAAACGGTTATAGCAAAACTATTGCAGCTCGGACTTCAACCGATCGGCCGGTTCATGGCCATGCCGCGGAGAGCGTTGCAACGTCGCTTTGGCTCCACCTTATTGGAGCGGCTCGATCAGGCTTTGGGTTTTGCAATAGAACACCTGGAACCATTGGTGCCACCGGTTCCTTATGCAGAGCGATTGCCCTGTCTCGATCCGATCGTGAGTGCAGCAGGTATAGAGATAGCGATAGAAAAGCTATTGGAAAAACTATGTCAACGTTTGGGAAAAGAAGGGAAGGGTGTGCGCGAGGCGGTGTTGAAATGTTTCAGAGTGGATGGTCAGGTGCAACAAATAGAAATCAGTACCACCAGTCCATCGGTGCAGCCTGTGCATTTGCAAAAGCTGTTTGCCTTAAAAATAAATACACTGCGGCCGGACCTCGGATTTGAATTATTTATACTCGATGCCACGCGTGTAGATGATGCCGAACCTGAGCAACAACGGATATGGGATGGTGGTAGTTCCGATAAAACCGTACTTGCCGAATTGCTGGACCGGATAGAAGGAAAACTGGGAAAAGGATTGATATACCGTTATCAACCGGCAGCACATTACTGGCCGGAGAGAGCGTATAGGCGCATTGAACCGTTTGCCGAAACAAAAAACAATGAATGGCCGGTGCCTCTTCAGCGACCGAGACCGGTCTGTCTTTTTCCGAGACCTGTATCCATCGAAGTAACGGCGCCTGTGCCCGACTATCCGCCGATGTTGTTCCGGTATAAAGGCAAACTGCACAAGGTAAAAAGAGCCGATGGTCCCGAGCGCATTGAGCAGGAATGGTGGCTGCAATCCGGTGATCACCGTGATTACTATACAGTGGAAGATGAAGAGGGACTAAGGTTCTGGATCTTCCGTGACGGGCATTATGATGCGGGAAGACAAAGGCATTGGTATTTGCATGGAATATTTGCGTGAGGGTAGGAGGAAGGAGTAAGGTGTAAGGCATAAGGCATAAGGTATAAGGAGTGAGGTTTAGGAACAGGCGTTTAAATCTCAGCGCTTTGTGAAAAATAAATTCACGATTGACGATTCACGATTTTTCGGCAATGCAATAAATGTAGGAGCGGTCGCATAAATCTTAGCGCCTTTGCACGAAAATTCACGATTGACGATTCACGATTTTCCGGCAATGCTCTGAAACGGTCGAATAAAAATCTTTGCGCCTTTGCCTCTTAGCGACTTTGCGTGAAAACTTCACGATTCGCGGTGTGCATGCTTTTTTGAATTTTGACTTTTGAATTTTGACACTTCGATAAACTCAGTGTGACACTTTTGAATTGCTACAGCGAACTACAAACGACCTCCAACTTCTCCTTTCTCCTTGGAGCATCGCATCCCGAAGAAATGATCTCGCAGGCTGCGGCGTTGGGATATACAGCTATTGCCATCACAGACCGCAATACGCTGGCGGGTATCGTGCGTGCGCATGTGGAAGCAAAAAAGAAAGGCATAAAATTTATTCCCGCCGCAAGATTGGATTTGCGTGACGGTCCTTCTTTACTGGCCTACCCTACGGATAAGTACGCTTATGCAAGATTATGTGCCTTGCTCAGCAAAGGCAATCTGCGTACGGAAAAAGGTCAATGCGAGCTGTATAAAAAAGATGTATACGAACATGCCGGAGGCATGAAACTGATTGTGGTGCCACCGGATCAACTCGACCATACATTTAACTATGACATATCGTTCGTTACTGCATTAAAAGAATATCGATCAATATTGGGAAGCCAGCTATACATTGCGGCGGCAAGATATTACCAGGGGGATGATCTGAAAAAAATGCACCGCCTATGGCAATTATCGCAGCAATGCGATGTGCCTTTGGTAGCAGTGAATGATGTGCACTACCACGAAGCGGAACGAAGAGAGCTGCAGGACATTCTCACCTGTGTTCGCGAAAAATGTACGATCTACGATGCGGGCTTCCGGTTGCATGCCAATGCAGAACGATATTTGAAACCGGTGGAAGAAATGCAGCGATTATACCGGCAATACCCGGATGCGATCGAACGTGCAAATGAAATAGCGGAAGCCTGCACGTTTTCATTGAATGAATTAAAATATGAATACCCGGCAGAAATCACCGGCGGTCAGCCGGCACAGGAACGATTGCTGCAACTGACCTGGGAAGGAGCGAAACGTTTATTCGGAGAAAAGCTGCCGGAAAAAATTATCAAGAACATCGAACACGAAATGACCTTCGTGCGCGAGATGAACTATGCGCCCTATTTTCTTACGGTGGCCGATATCGTTCGCGAAGCGCGAAGCCGCGGCATACTCTGCCAGGGACGAGGATCTGCTGCCAACTCAACAATCTGTTATTGTCTCGGCATTACCTCTGTGGACCCGACAAAATTCGACCTGCTCTTTGAACGGTTTATTTCTTCCGCACGTAATGAACCGCCCGACATCGACGTAGACTTTGAGCACGAGCGCCGGGAGGAAATGATCCAATATGTATATGAAAAATATGGTCGCGACCGCGCAGCGATTGTGGCCACCGTCACGCAGCAGCACCAGAAAGGCGCACTGCGTGATGTGGGGAAAGCCATGGGACTATCACCTGATCTGTTGACAAAACTATCAGGACTGGTAAAATCCTATTCGGATGAATGGTACGATGAAGAACGGTTGAAAGCAACCGGGCTGAGTCCGAAAGACCCGCATCTGAAAAAAGTATTGCAACTGACAAATCAGATGATGGGTTTTCCGCGGCAACTGGGACAACACACCGGAGGATTTGTAATCACGCAGGGCAAGTTGACGGAATTGTGTCCATTATTGAATGCGCGCATGGAAAATCGCATCAACATCGAATGGAACAAAGATGATATCGATGCTTTAGGCTTTATGAAAGTGGATGTGCTGGCGCTGGGCATGCTTACCTGCATCCGAAAAACATTCGACCTGCTGAAACAGCATTATAGCCTGGTGCATACGCTGGCGAGCATTCCGCAGGACGATCCGAAAGTATACGAGATGATCAGTCATGCCGATACGATCGGGGTGTTCCAGATCGAAAGCCGCGCACAACAATCGATGTTGCCGCGATTAAAGCCGAAATGTTTTTATGACCTGGTAATAGAAGTGGCCATTGTAAGACCGGGGCCGATACAGGGAGACATGGTGCATCCTTATCTGCGGAGACGGGATGGATTGGAGAAAGTGGAGTATCCATCTAAAGCCCTGGAGAAAATATTGGAAAAAACGCTGGGCGTTCCGCTGTTCCAGGAGCAGGCGATGAAGATCGCTATTGTGGCCGCAGGATTTACGCCGGCAGAAGCCGATGAACTACGCCGGAGCATGGCTACATTTAAAGCGCACGGTAAAGTGAGTGCGTTTGAGCAAAAGCTGATCAGTGGCATGATTAAAAACGGGTACAAAGAAGACTATGCCAAACGCGTGTTCCGTCAGCTCGAAGGATTTGGAAGTTATGGATTTCCGGAAAGTCATGCCGTGAGTTTTGCACTGCTGGTATACATCTCTTCCTGGATCAAATGTTACTACCCCGATGTATTTGCAGCGGCCATTCTCAACAGCATGCCGATGGGATTTTATCAGCCGGCGCAACTGGTGATCGATGCAAGAAAACATGGTGTAACGGTGAGGGAAGCAGATGTGAACCACTCGTACTGGAACAACACACTCGAAGAGCAGGCGGGAGCATATAAAGCGTTGCGCCTGGGCTTCCGGCAGATAAAAGGATTGCGGGAAGACGATATGGAAACGCTTACAACACGGCGTGGAGAGGGATATCGTACGGTAGGGGCGTTATGTGATGCGGGCGTGCCGGTGAATGCGTTGGAGCGGTTGGCTGAAGCCGATGCTTTCCGGTCGATGGGCCTGGACAGGAGGGCGGCGATGTGGCAGGTGGCCGCGCTGACGGATCACCCGGAAAAACTATTTGCCGGACAGGCATCGGAAACGGAACAGGAACCGGCCATCGCGCTGCCGCAGATCAGTGAATCGGAACATGTGGTGAGGGACTACGGGAGTATGGGTTTATCGGTCAAGGCGCATCCGGTGAGTTTTGTTAGGGAAAAACTGGAGTTGCTGCGCGTCCGGTCTGCGGTTGGGCTAGAGCAGGTGAAAGACAAGGAAAAAGTGAAAGTGGCGGGATTGGTACTGGTACGTCAGCGGCCGGGCACGGCCAGCGGGGTATGTTTTGTGACGCTGGAAGATGAAACGGGGGTAGTCAACTCGGTGGTCTTTGCCAACCTGTTTGAAAGGGACCGGAAGGAAATTTTGCAGGCGAAGCTGTTGATGATCGAGGGGCGTTTGCAAAGGGAGGGCGAAGTGGTGCACATCATAGCGGAGCGGTGTCATAATATTACGAAGTTGATGGCGGGTCTGGTGGGTGGCGGGCGCGGGGACTTGCCGGTGCTGACCCTGAGCCGTGCGGACGAGAAGGATGGAGAGTTGCCGGACTACCGGAAGGATGTGCGGCGGTTGAAAGCGGAGAAGGGCGGTCCGGATCTGCGGATACCGGAGGCGCGGAACTTTAAGTAGAAATGGTGGAAAAAGTCTTAAAAAAAATGCGTTTCGCTGTGCTAAATGTTTGAAAATCCCTATTTTTGCTGCCCCGAAAGGGGAAATTCCTCCTTAGCTCAGTTGGTTAGAGCATCTGACTGTTAATCAGAGGGTCGCTGGTTCAAGTCCAGCAGGGGGAGCGGACAATCAAGCAGTTACGACGACGAGTTGTAGCTGCTTTTTTATTTGCATGTGATTTGCATGTGTTCTATATAAACAGACTGAAATTGCTTTTAGACTGTCTAATAATCGCTCCATTACTTAAATTGAAACAACTACAATTTAGCTGTGCTGACTCATCCTTTTTGTTACAACATAGGTTCTAGCGCGATATAAATTGAAAATAGAAGTTAACTTAGTTTGTTAAAACTAACCTGATCGGACTTATGATGAATAGTGACAATATCGTTCAGAAAATTTGGAATCTCTGCAATGTATTAAGAGGGGACGGAATCAGTTATCGAGAATATATTTCCGAACTTACTTATTTATTATTTCTGAAAATAGCTGAGGAAACTAAAACTGAAAACTTGCTACCTAAAGGGTATCGGTGGGGTAATTTAGTCTCTTATGACGGCGAAAACCTTTTGGGCTTTTACCAGGAAATGCTAACGCACCTTGGAGCCGAGGCAAAAAGCGACGTGGTGCGCCAGATTTATGCTTTTCCAACTACAGTCTTTTCTCATTCCGAAAATCTAAAAGTTGTTATTGACGGGATCAACAAGATTGATTGGCATTCCTTATCTGAAGATGCAATTGGAAATATCTATGAAGGCCTTTTGTCGAAAAATTCTGAAGATGCTAGGTCCGGGGCAGGTCAATATTTTACGCCGAGGCCATTAGTCGACTGCATCGTAGAAGTGGTAAAACCAAAACCAGGAGAAATCATTCAGGATCCAGCCATTGGTACCGGCGGCTTTTTAATTTCAGCGGATCAATTTCTTAAATCTAACGTGACAGCCGCAGCATACAAAAAAAATCCCCCTAAATATGAGGGCATCGAGATAGAAAGAGGTACTTACAGACTATGCCTCATGAATACATTTTTACACAGAATGCAAGCCAAAATCTTTTTGGGTGATGCACTGACAACTGATTCAAAAGTATTAAGCAAAGCAAATTTAATAATTGCCAATCCGCCTTTTGGATCAAAGTTGGGAAGCGCTCGTAAGAGTAGAAAAGATATTCCATTTCCAACAGGAAATAAACAATTCGAATTCCTACAACACATATATATGTGTTTAAAACCCGGTGGTCGCGCAGCAGTTGTGCTTCCTGATAATGTGTTGTTTGAAGGTAGCGTTGGCAAAAAAATCCGCCAAGATCTTATGAACAAATGCAATCTTCATACTATTCTTCGCCTTCCAACTGGGATTTTTTACAGTCCAGGTGTTAAAACTAATGTGCTGTTCTTTGAACGCGGTAAATCCGATATTAACAATACCAAAGAGGTGTGGATATATGACATGCGGAGCAACATCCCGCAGTTCGGAAAAAGAACCCCTTTGACAAAAAACCACTTCGATGATTTTATTAAATCTTACAATAAAAGGCCATCAACTGGAAAAGACAAGGCAAAGAATAATCGTTTCCGATGTTTTTCACGTAAAGAAATTATTGCAAATGACGATAGCTTATATTTTAATTGGATAAAAGATGAAAGTGCAAATAATCTGGAAACAGTCCATGATCCCGCCGCGCTGACAACATCAGCAATTGCTGATTTAGAAGTAGCAATAAACAGTTTAAAAAATATCATAGAACTTTTAAATGTGGAGGAGGGAATATGAATCAGATTCCACCCTCGTGGACCATTGCTCCAATAAATAATCTAGTATTAGACCCAAATCAGGACATAGTTGACGGACCTTTCGGTTCGAATCTAAAAGCAACAGAATATCAGAGTAGCGGTATTCCGATTATTCGATTACAAAATATTGATCGAAACCAGTTCATTAATAAAAACATAAAGTATATTTCTCAAGCAAAAGCCGAACAACTAGTCCGGCACAAATTTGTAACTGGCGATGTTGTTGTAACTAAATTGGGAGACCCTTTAGGTGAAGCCGCAATTGTTCCTTCAGTACTAAAGGAAGGAATTATTGTTGCCGATATCGTAAGAATAAGGGTAGCCGCACAATTAATAGATCCCAAGTTTTTGGCTTATGCAATAAATTCTCCATCGATTATTGATGGTCTGAAAAAACATATTAAAGGCACAACTCGACCTAGAATAAATCTAAATATAGTTCGTAATCTTGAAGTTCCCGTTGCACCGTATAATGAACAGAAATTAGTCTCAAAAATTCTTGATGAGATTTTCAAACTAACTCGAAATGTTAGTTCAATAATTCGCAGTGTAGAGAATTCTTTAGATCAAATTCAAAGCTCATTCTTTACCCAAATATTTACAGATCTAGGAAGTAAAGCTGAATTTCAATCGCTGGATACATTAACTGATAAAATTGGGAGTGGCTCCACACCAAAGGGTGGTCAAAGTTCTTATAGTAAATCGGGCGTACCCCTTATTAGATCAATGAATGTCCATATGCTAAGCTTTAATATTACGGGAATGGCCTACTTAAATGAAGATCAAGCTGAAAAACTTGAATCGGTCAAAGTCAAAAAGAATGACGTATTATTGAATATCACCGGAGCATCAATTGGGCGAGTAACAGTTGTCCCTTCAGAATTTAAGAATGCAAGAGTTAATCAGCACGTTTGTATAATTCGCCCAAATTTGAATAAACTTCTTCCTGAATTTTTAGCTTACTATCTTTCAAGCAGCATTGTACAACATCAAATTCATGTGGAGAATTATGGTGTAACTCGCCAAGCACTGACTAAAGGAATGATTAGTAATTTTCAAATTCCCGTACCTGATATTGAAGTCCAGAAAAAACTGATTGAAATTGCAAAAAATTTTCTTTCAATGGTAGGTGAACTACGCGAAACTATTGCCAGAGTAGAAAGACAAATGAACGAAGTGGAGTCAAGTTCTGTTAGTTTGGCATTTAAAGGTGAACTAACACAAAACTGGCGAAAAAATCAGTTGAATCTAAGCAGTGAAAATGCAAATTCGTTACTTGTTCAGATACAACAAATGCGCGCAACTCAACCAGCAAAACTAAAACGAGCCAAAAGAAATGTCGTCAAAGGAGAATTAAATATGAACCAGAAAAATATTATCTCTGTATTGGACGTATTAAAATCCAGCCGCGAGGAGAAAAGTGCGCAGGAGTTATTAACATTAGCTGGTTATCCGATAGATGCAACAACGGCTGACGTTGAGAAATTTTTTTTGGATGTTCGTGAACATCTTAAAAAGGGTACCATCAAAAAAGTGCGTCGTGGAGAACAAGATTATTTTTCAATAACTAAAAGGAAGTAGTATGAAGATAGACTACCTCGAAATTCGCTCTCGGTTTAAAAACCTCGAAAATGTCAAAATAAATTTTGATGAGAGTAATTTAATGACTGTAATTGTTGGAAGCAACGGCTCAGGGAAGTCTAACGTGTTAGAAGCATTGGTTTCCATTTTCCGAAATTTAGATTTAGGAGAAGAACCTCCATTTTCTTTCAAAATTAAGTATAAGCTGGGGGAAGAAAACGAACAACAATGGGTTGATATAGATGCAGATCCGACCAGATCACCAATTTCAAAACAATACGAAATCAAGATAACGAAGCAGGGAACGACCGAAAAAATTTCATTAGCAAAAATGAAAAGGTCGAAGGACGGGAAAGCGGAACATTTGCCCAAGTTTCTTTTCGCGTATTATTCAGGTCCTAGTGATAGATTAGAAACTCATTTTAGAAGACATCGCGACACTTTTTATCGTCAAATGCTTTATAATGAGATAGACCTAAAAGCCGACATCCGGCCATTGTTTTATGCTAAACCATTTCATAGCCAGTTTGTTCTTTTGGCTTTTTTTCTCACAGAACAAAACAACATTGAAAAGGATTTCTTACGACAGCATCTAGGAATTGTGGATCTTGACTCAGTACATTTTGTAATGAGGAAGCCTAATTGGGCAAAAAAAAAGGAAGAGATATTTTGGGGGGCTTCGGGCGTTGTGCGAGACTTCCTAGATACAATTTATCCGCACGCCTTAGCACCAATTAAAATTACAAGGCAAGAAAATACAAGTTTAACCGGAAACAATGTTCGAAATGAATTTTTACATCTCTATCTGAAAGATGTTGAGACATTGCGCTCGTTTGCTAAAGGGTTAACACAAGATGTTTTTTTCAAAATGTTAGAGAGTACACTACTATCAGAAATAATTTCTGAAGTAAGTGTACGAGTTAGAGTGGCTTCCAGCGAAGAGCCTTTGACTTTTCGAGAACTGAGTGAAGGTGAGCAACAGTTGTTGACAGTTCTAGGACTTCTTAAATTCACTGGCGGGAAAGACTCTCTCTTTCTATTAGATGAGCCTGATACCCACTTAAATCCTGCCTGGGCTATAAAATATTTAAAATTTTTACGGGAATTCGTACCTAATCATAATACTAGCCACCTTTTGATGGTTACTCACCATCCATTAGCGATTGCAGAATTGGAAAAGCAACAAGTGCAAGTTATGTGGAGAGATTCTTTTCATCAGGTGCATTCAACTGAACCAGAAGAAAGTCCGCGAGGACTCGGATATGCTGGAATTCTGACAAGTGATATGTTTGGATTACGCAGTACTCTGGATACACCTACAGAGAATCTATTGAGAAAAAGAAGAGAAATTATTGAAAAGGATGAATTAAACGATGAAGATAAAATGATGTTGAAAGAGTTGGATAAAAAAATTGATGAATTAGGATTTTCAACGGCGCATTGGGATTCAGATTATCAAGAATATCTTCATTTACGTAAGCAAGTGGAATCTGAACATTGCATCGAGCAGGTTTCTACGCCAGATGTTATTGCTAAGCGAAGAAGGAAGGCTAAAGAGATAATAACAAAATTGGTCGCACAAGAAAAAACAGGAGGAACTCGGTGAGACTAGTTAAATACGAAGCAAATAATCTTCCTGTATCACAGGAGTGGAGAAATAAAGCTATTGCACTTAAGAATGCGCTAATAGCAGAAAACGATCCTCTTAAGCGAAGCGAAATAATTGAAAAAAACTCCTCATTATGGTCCGAGGTCAAGCCTGAACTGGCAAAGTTATTCAATTATAAATGCTGGTATACTGAATCAATCCAAAAAGGTACTGACGTCGATGTTGATCATTATCGTCCAAAAAATAGAGTGGCTGAACTTCGCAAAAATAATCCACAACATCTAGGATACTGGTGGTTGGCTTTTGAATTAACCAACTATAGATATAGCTGTATTGTCGCTAATCGTAGAAGAACAGATATAGTAACAAATGCAACGGGTGGCAAGGCTGATCATTTCCCTGTTTGGGATGAAAAAGATCGGGTTTGGGATCACCTGGGCAACATTGAAGATGAACAGCCAATGCTCTTAGACCCATGCAAGTCTTCGGATGTTAGACTACTTACTTTTAAAGAAGATGGTGAAGCGATGCCGAGAGAGAAAGAAACTGAAAAACCTCGTCTTTATAAACGAGCTGAATTATCGATCGAGTTTTATAATTTAAATCACCGAGATTTTGTTCGAGAGCGAATTAAGTTAAGGGATAAAATTAATACCCTGACTAAAAATGCAAAGCGATTCTATGAAAAACTTGAATCGGGAGATGCCGCGCATACAGACGCGTATGAACAAACGCTCTTAGAATTGAAACATCTTGTGGATGTAAATTCGGAGTTCTCTAGTTTTTGCTTGGCCTATTTAGAGAATTTTAAGCATGAAGACTATTTAACAGGCATTTTATACTAGTGAAAGATTCGCGCGGTCATCTACTTGGAGATGTTTTGAATTGTCTCATTGTAAGCTTCCCCTAAAATGAACCATTCGAGATTGGAAAAATTCTCTAACTTAAATGGTCAATTATGAAAAAGAAACGGTTCACAGAGGCACAGATCGTGTCAATCCTTCACCAGCAAGAAGTTGGTAAGTCAGTTAAAGACATCAGCCGGGAACATGGCATCAGTGAAGCTACTTTTTACAATTGGAAAGCAAAGTATGGCGGTATGCAGGTCAGCGATGTAAAGCGAATGAAAGAGCTGGAACAGGAAAACAGCCGGTTAAAACGTATTGTAGCTAACCAGCCCCTGGAGATCGATGCCATTAAAACAGTGCTTGAAAAAAAGTACGGAGGCCTGACGACAAACGGGAGGTAGCAGCAATGCTGGTGCAGGAGAAAATGAGTGTCCGTCGGGCCTGCAAGTGGGTAGCACTGCCCCGCTCAGTCCTGATGTATGAGAAAAAGCCGAAGGATGATAGCCCTTTGATAGCGGCATTGCATGAACTGGTGAGCAAATATCCCACGATTGGGTTTTGGAAGTGTTATTACCGCCTGAGAAGAAAGGGCTATGCTTGTAATCATAAGCGTCTGTACCGGGTATACACAATGCTGAGGCTAAATGTCCGAAGAAAAGCAAGGCGCAGGTTACCACAGCGTATAAAACAACCTTTGGAGGTTCCGCTGGCCATTAACCAGGGTTGGAGTATGGATTTTATGTGTGACAGTCTGGTGGACGGCAGAAGGTTCAGACTGTTGAATATCATTGATGATTATAACCGTGAATCGCTGGCCATCGAAATCGACACTTCGCTGCCGGCACTCAGAGTGATCCGAACACTTGAACAGTTAATAGAACGAAGAACGAAACCAGCGCAAATACGTGTAGACAATGGTCCCGAATTTATCAGTGGCAGATTGCAACAATGGTGCGATAACAAACAAATCAGGCTACAGTTCATACAACCAGGCAAACCTATGCAGAACGGATTTGTAGAACGCAACAATGGTTCTTTAAGAAAAGAATTACTGGATGCCTATTTGTTTTACAGCCTAAGGGAAGTAAGGCAAATGGCCGAAGAGTGGCAGCACGATTACAACCATGAAAGACCTCACGAATCGCTGGGAAATGTACCACCGGTTGAATTTATTAATCCAAACCCTTTTGAATACTAAAAACCTGAAAACTCTAATTACGAATGGCCCGAATATAAGGGGAGCTTACAGGGGAGCATAGGAAGAAGTAGTTATAATTTATGTAGCCGCTTTTTTATTGTCCTTTGCACAGACTTGTACAAAAACTGACGGCATAGACTTATAAACAGTGTAAGTTCAAATACAAACTACCACACTTCGTTTTTACGTCCACCCGTTGCCATCTTCTTTATCTCTTCTTCAAACCAGGGCAGGTAGTTTTCAATTTGTGACACCAGGAAATAAGGAAGGTTCAATAAATAAAATGTCTTTTGTCCAGATGTTGTGAGAACTGAAATGCGTAACTCACCTCCATAGAATCTTACAGCCATATTATGCGGAGCCATGTCCATAAACAGATGTAAAGAACGTAATCGTCCATCTGCCCCTGATTTCACTTCAACTGGGATCAGTTTCCTTCATATTGGTATAAATAATCTATCTCTGATACGGCCGTGTTTTTCTCTCTTACCCAAAAGTTAAGTCCATGCAATGCACTATATTGTCTTGCCAGCAATTCCTGTCCGACAATGTGCTCTATCATCGTACCGCCATAAACAGCGTTGAGGTCTTCTGTTCCTATTATTTCCTTCTGTATGCCGACAAAATAATTCAGCATTCCCGTATCTAAATACTGCAGCCGTGGCGATCTTTCATAATCAGGTTGAAGCGGAAGTACAGGACTGGTTTGTGGATACATCAGGTGAATTAGCAAGGCCTTTTCCAATGTGCGCAAGGCCTCGCCCATTTCTCTTGACTTATACGTGGAGTTGCCAAACCCCTGAAACTTTATCCTTTTTCCTGCTTCTGCAAAACAGGAGCGGATAGCATGTCTGATATAATTGGCCTGCGCATTGTTTGCCGCATATTTTTCTACATCGTCCATGTAAGAAACCAGGCGTGATTCGTAGATGGTAGCTAAAGCCGTTAAATCTTTATCCTTCGAGTATTGTTCGATAATTTCAGGCATCCCGCCAATCACGCAGTATGTGCGAAATAGCTGCATTAGTTTATCATGAGCAAAATTCGCCAGAGGAATGTTCTTTAGTTGTTCAAGTGCTGCTGTTTCGTCAACAGCCCCTAAAAATTCAGGAAAAGAAACCGGGTGTATGACCAGATATTCTACTCTTCCAACCGGAAAACTAATCTTTGCGTTGAATAGACTTTCCAGCATTGACCCGGCCGCAATAACCGGGATGTCCGGATCCTCCTCATAGAAATAACGAAGTTGCTGTAAGGCGTCAGGAACGTCTTGGATTTCATCTATAAAAATGAGCGTCTCTTTTCTTTTTGCAAGCGAAAGGTTTTTCAGGAAAAATAAGGACTGTAGCAAGGCATCAAAATTGCTGAATTCCGCAAAGGGTTTCCTGTCTTCGAGAAGCTCTAAATTGAGATAAAGATATTGCTCAAATTCAGCAGCAAACTGGCGGATCACAGTTGTTTTGGTACGATAAGAAATTAAAGAACCCTTCAAAAACGGCCAGCTCATTAGAACCGTTTTCAATGCTGGTAACCACCTTCGGTGAACTGCTGCCCTTGAACCATAGACTCTGCAGTTCAAAGCCTCCTTCCTTATTCTTAAACCGATGGCTGAATACGTCTTTCACGGAGAGTAAAAGTGATCTCCCGGCAGCATTTCCGGGCAACTTCTTCTGAAACCTGGTGTTGCCTGACATAACGCAGTAAGGACAGCGACATCGGGTTTCTTTCAGCAATGATCTTGACCAGTGTTTCCTCTGAAACTGAATTAGCGACTGAAACAGATTGCTGGTGAAAAGAAAGGTCGTTGTCGAGCTTTTTCAAGCAACTCTTTGACAGAACAGTTATAGTACAGCACTGCTAAGTCAATAAAATTGCAGCCTTTGCTGAGGCCATGATCGTACCATACATTCTGTTGGCGGTCAACTTTAAAAGAAGCAGTTCTTTCATCCCGCAAGGGAGATAAATACCAAAGATGGCCCTTTCTTATTTTGGAAGGATTAAATCCGAATGAAGCTAGATATTCTACCAAGTCAATCTTTTTCGCCGCTGCAATATTCATATACACAGTTTTCAAACCCACGAATGCAATCAATCTGTAAATGTATCAACTGTCTTCCGTGCGGTAACATCCCCTATAAAAGAAAATAGCGATGAATTCGAGAGAAATTTATAGCTTTCCTGCAAGCCACTGCCATGACCTCTAATACTTTAATAACCGATCTCACACTTCATCTAAAAGGTGCAACAGATATTTATATTGCGGCAGCGTTAATCCAGGATAGTGCTTTTGAGGAAATCCAGGCATTAATGCCGTCAGGGGTTAACCAGACCTATCTAGTAGGGATAGATCTGCCCACGCCGCCATCTGTACTTAGGACGTTTCAAAATAGACAATCTGCCCGTTTTAAATGTGGAATCTACAAGCAACCCTCCATTGCCTTTCATCCGAAAGTTTACCTTATAAAAACCGCTGATCAATATATATCCATTGTAGGATCGAGTAACTTAACAAATGGGGGACTCCACTCCAATATTGAAATGAATACGGTGACGTCAGATGAAACCGAGTTTAACTCGCTACTATCTTGGTTTAATCAGCTTTATTCCAACGCCTACCCTTTAACAGAAGACAATATCAAGGAATATGAAGATAAATTCGAGGCCATTAAAGAGAATGAAAGGAATGTCCGCAAAATCAAAGAAAAGATCACTCTTAAAAGACCTCCGGATCAAGAGGACCTCTTCGCTGGCATTGATTTCTCAGACAGGTTTTTTGAAAATTCAGATCATTATGCATTTAGAAGAAATTTATGGCTGGACACTTCCGCAGTTGCAAACCGGGAACGAAAAGAAGTGGCTGATAAATTCCTGGAACTGCATCATCAAATTTACCCTGATTTTATCAAGCATGGCCTGGGTAATATATACTGTAATGTTCCAAATCATATTGTTTCGCTGTATTACCATAACCCCAACCGTATGCAAAAGCTGGATGCCATGTGGTTGAGCTATGGTAAGTCTCAGGACGAAATAAAGCAATATCACAAACTTTTTCCGAAAGTCAATCACAAAGACGAAGAGGATGACCTGCAAAGTTTTATTAACCATGCACGCTTACAAGTAAGGATAGAACTAAGAGAGATCGGTATATGGATACTGTTTGCAAAAAACAACAATGGCAGTTTGTTTGACCGGCAGCATTTTTCTGAAAAAATGAGAACTTCTGGATATCGAAAAGAGTTCTATCAGCGAATTAAGAACTTACCTGTCAATTACAGGATAACTGTGAATCGTGTTACCAGATATGTCAATGAATTGCAAAGCGAAGACGATCTACAAAGCTTTTGTAGAACTGACCGCCTGGAAAGCTATTTCATCATCGGTGCAGATTACCAGATCACAGATAAACGGATGTCTAAAAAGCTATTGCCCGAAACTGTATTGACTGAATTTAAAAGGTTATATCCAATTTATGAAATGATGAGAGATAAACGATTTGCTTAATAATCTTAATTATCAATATGGACTCTTACGAAGATTATAGGACAAAACTTAGGCAGGCTGCCAATTATGCCTTTATCTATGGGTTAGAGAAATTTGGCCAAGACCGCTATAGAGCTAACCCTCCGCATACCTGGGATAAAGTCACACGTCAGGAATTTTCCAATGCCTGTCACGAAGGATTTAAACTATCCCAGAAGCTAATAATTGAGGAAATAAAAAAATATCAGGCAGAAATAAGAGAAGAAACAGTGAAGCTTAAGGAATTTCGTCGCCAGCGTGATAAAGAAAATGTAAAGAAAACGGAAACGGGGCTCAAGATAATCAATCAGCGAATCAGTAATTTCTCTCATGTTGCTGATGGTATCGCCTGGCAAATGATCGGTGCTCAAATCCATATTGCTCGCCGCATTCACTTGCAAGTGGACAGTTCCAAGTTTCTTGACTCCTCCAACCTAAGCTCTGCAATTGAGGCTGCTGAGAAAATAAATGAAGAGCCTTCCAGTTTTGCTTTGCTATCCGATTTAACCAATTATATTCAGATTGGCGATCTTTTAGTGAGAAAAGAAGCGAGACTCTCTGTTGTGGAATTAAAGGAAGGCGTAGTCAATGATACACTACAGAATTTTTTCGATAGTACGGAAAAGCCCATCCATGAAATTACCGACGAAGAGCTAAAAGAGAAATTTGATGAAAAAACAGTTGGTCAGGCCAAAAGGATGCTACGACAGAAAATAAGAATGGGTCAGGCGGAAGAAGTGATCAATACTGATAAAGGGACTGATCCTGCAACAGGCAGCAAAATAAAGGTACGAACACCAGAAATTCCTACAGCCTATTATCATGCAGAGTTTGATAAACTTTATAATGTATTACTAAAAAAAACATGGGCATATAATGTGATAGAGGACTGCATTCATATTGGCATGTACAGAGACGAAGGAATACTTATGGCTGGAGCCTTAAAAGAGATATTAAAACACCAGGCTACCAATTTCATAGTCATAGACTGGCTTTCAATTACAGAGAGCGTTGCAGCTCCACTTTTTGCAAAACCCCTGCCTCCTGAACTTATGATTGATATTCTAACGGGAAAGGTGAAAGTTATTCTGGGGCTTGATCTTGACAAACTTATTGCCGTATTCAATGCAGCCGGACTACATACGCATTGGGCAACCGCTAAAGAGACAGCAAAAGCAAAGCAGATTAAAAATGCCTACTCTATTGTAGAGATAAACAAAAGAGGGATTATTTTTAATATTGACGGTCATGATGTTTATATGTCCGGTGGTATACTTTCAAAAATATTTTATGATTGCATCTTCCCGAGCAATATGGCTGCGACGATACTCAACTCTATTCCTGGTATCGATTTTAAGGAATTTGGCGACGAAAGTGAGTCGGCAAGCTCTTGTTAGGAGCTTCTGAGATAATCAGGCCGCTACGTTTATTCACTATCTTTCAAAAAACGAGGGACTAATTATGCGAACTAATCAACCCAATCTATTCTGTCTTGCAACAAAAGAATTATCACAGGATAGTTTTCTTGCATGGCTCCTGCAATGGGCCGATAATAGTTATTCATTAATTAACCCATACTTAAATGAGACATCAAGGGATTTTATCCGGCATTTAATTGGCAAAGATGAAACGTATCCCGTTTTGAAAGTGACAGCCGGCCGGCAATGGCATAATATAGATGCATGGGCTGAAATTAATGACGAATACTTTTTATGTATTGAGGATAAGGCCAATACCGGTGAACATCCGGGCAACTGGAAAGATATAAGGAGTCTGTAACCGAACAGTATAAAGATAAAACATATCAACTGGTGTTTATCTATCTTAAAACAGGTAATGAAAGCGTTACTACACTTAATAAAGTAGTGGAGAAAGGCTACAAGGTCATCAACCGGAAAACGGTATTGACTATTCTTTCTAAACGGTCTATTCAAAACGACATCTTCAATGACTTTATAGATTACCTGACTGTATTAGAAGAACTGACTAATTCGTATCCACAATTCGAAAAGCTAACTTCCGATTGGAAAGCGGCAGAGGGTTTTTATATGAAATTACAGGAACTAATACCCGAATGGACTGACTGGAGGTATGTAGCAAATGCGGCCCGTGGCTTTTTAGGGTTTTGGTATCATTGGAAAGGGATTGAAGATTTTTATCTCTATATACAAATAGAAAACCTGATTTATTACAATATCATAAGGCTTGTCATAAAGATCAGCGAGTGGGATGAACAAACCGGCACATTACATACCATTCTTGGACAGCTACAGCCTTATGCCGACAAGTATGGGTTATCAATTCAAAAGCCTAATAAATTCCGGTCGGGCAAAACCTCCACTCTTGCAATTGTTCCGGATGCTTTCATAGTTGATGCAGATGGTAAACTTGAAGTAGACAAGTTCATAGACACCTTGGGAAAAGCTGAAAAGATGCTGGATGATTATATAAGCTATAAATCAGCCCTCTTTGCAAAAATAGAGAGTTGATAAGGTGGTTTAATTGATAATGCTATCGCTTTGAAAGCATCTAAATGGAGGCAAAGATTTTCTTCTGCGGGTTTTCAGTTCCAGCCAACTAATTCTCAGTTGCTTTTAAACTTAAGAATTAAATTGACTCTTGCGAAAGCAATTTAAAACTATTTAAGTGCTGTGCATAGGGATAATTTTCAGTCGTCTTTAGACTCCTGTGGCCCAACATTTCCTTAACGAAATGAGGTGAATCTCCCGCATTTTTCATGATAGTAGATGCTGAATGTCGGGCTTCCATTATAGTGGCCGACTTGTTTAGGGTTGCAGTTTTACAAACCGTAGCCATATTATTATTATTATTAATAAAAGCAATGAAATTCTCTTTCAATTCGTATTGGCTGATGGCAGATTGGCCTTGTTCCAGCACTGAAAAGACATAATTGTCGGGCTGATGATCTTTATTGGCCCAACGATTGATGATCCTCCGCATATAGCACGAAATTGTTACGGGCTGGAACAAGATTCCGCACCCTTCAAAAAACAGTTGTAGCCGAAGTTCAGGTTGTTGTAGTCAAAAAAAATAATGCAATGGGGTACAGGGCCTGTATGAATAACAGCTAACGTACGGGTTTTGAGGCCTGCGGATTTCTTTTTCCTTAGCCGGGTTCGGGAAATAAAGTCAGATAGAATTAATAGTGATTAGCACTTATTCTTCCGCTGCCATAACACAAAGCCTCCTGTTGCGCGCGCTGCATTGCTGTAAATCTGTGAACCTGCGCCTTCTTTTTGCTGCCTGGCCGTCGTTCCTGTAACAAAACACTCTTCTCAACCGTATCTATTATATGATTACTGCCCTGAAAGCCAGCCTTTTTTGCGTGCTTATATTATGCAGCAAGCATTTAAAAGCACAGGATTGCGACTGCCTGGCAAATTTTGATACGATGGTCAACCGGGTGACAGAGAGTTATGCTGGCTTTCCCGATAAAGTAAAAAAGGAGACCCGGAAAGATTTCAATGCATTTACCAAACGATTACGCCAGAAAGCACAGGCCTCAAATACCACAGATTCCTGCTATCTGCTATTACGGACCTGGACAAATTATTTTAAGGATCGCCATTTACGCGTTCAATTGGATTGGCGATACCGGGAGAAAAATCCTGACGCTGTAAAAAGATTAAATGGCCTGCTTAGTAAGCCCGCCGGTTCTCCCTCAACCGGTGTAGTATTGTCCACTACCAGCAGCCTAACAAAGTTAAGTCCATCTACTTTGCTGATACGCCTACCTTCATTTGAATGGAATCAAAAAGGCATAATTGACAGCCTGCTCAAAGGAAACGAAACCTGGTTGAGTGAAACGTCAAATTGGATCATCGATATCAGGGGTAATAGTGGTGGCACCGATTACGCGTTCAGCAATCTCCTGCCTTTTATTTATACAACACCGGTTAAAACATACCCGGATGAATTCAGATCTTCAAAAAGCAATATTGAAATTCTCGAAGAAAGTTTAAAAGATGAAGACCTTTCAGCTACAGCAAAAGAGTTTACGCTGCGCCTGATCGATCTGATGAAGGCCAACCCTTCCGGATATGTAAATCCTTATGGCAAGAAGTATTTCGAAGGCAAGCTTGATTCTGTCTATGCATATCCCAATCATATTGCCATATTAATAGATCGTAATAGTGCAAGCTCGGCAGAATCTTTTTTATTGACCGCCATGCAGAGCAAAAAAGTAACCGTTTACGGAGAAAATTCTGCGGGTATTCTCGATTATGATAATGCCCATTTTTTCGATATTCCTGATGATAACTTTAACCTCGTCATACCCATTGCCCGCTCTACAAGATTGCCGGACCATCCTATCGATAATATCGGTATTACACCAACTGTAAAGATCGATCCCCAAAGAAAGGGTAAGATCAGGTTTATCCAGGAACAGTTGGAACAAGCAGGTGGCCGATGACCACCTTTTAACAGCATTGGCATTCAGCGTTATTATGATTAAGAGCATGATATATTACCTGGTATTGCGTTAACGGAAATTAGTTCAATAACTCTTCATCGGGGCAAAGCTGCATTAATGTTTGCAGCTTTTTTCATGCCTGGCTGCTGCTGAATTCCGCGACTTGTCATTTCCATACCATGCTAAGTTTAGTATAGTCATAAAATGTTTGTACGACGCCCTGCTATTGCAATTGCCAATGCAAGTTTCTATCTTCAATAGATTACTTTAACCCAAAAACTTATTTTATGAAGAAACTATTTGCCACTTTATTGTTGACGTCCATCCTTACATTAAAGGGCGTTAATGCTTCTGCACAGACTTTCGAACAGGGCTTTATCGCGGGCTATGAGTTTGCGACGGAAAAGCTGAATATGGCAGCAGATGCACATCCTGAGTGGGGGCTGATAATGGTCCAGATTTCCAGGGATTATTTCGGCGGATCGATCATTACCTTCAAAGACGCCAATGATGATTACCAAAAATGCATGCTGGCGGCCAGCTCGGTTAATACCGATTATGGCGGCTACGTTCTTTCAATGAAAGATGTCAACGCTGGCTGGAATGGCTACTATTGGGGATTTCAGCAAGCCTGCGCAGATTTTGTGATAGGAATTTAGCGGCTTGATTGAAGTACATCGAACATGTAGGACTGAAGCCGCCAGAAAGTATTTTACGCCATTTGAATTGGACGAAGAAGTTCAATCAGAATGGATGGAACGCACGTCTTCTCAACCCTGTTGACACGACTTTAATAATCATTAGCACAAAGGCAAACATAATAACCCGTTTGCCTTTGCTGTTTTTAGAAACTTTATCTCGTCGCCCTGCGCCAATAAGCTTCTTCACCTCGCTGACAGCAATTGGTAACCTGCTGCAAAGAACCCTTCTCTTTTATTCAAAGAAATTCCTAACGTCAGAGTTGGCAATCTGCTCGGCAAGATTAAGCGGTGAAACGCCATGTTTATTATTAAAGTTAGGATCCGCTCCTGCCTGTAATAATTTCCTTATATAGTGTCCATAATTTACAGGGTCTTTTAAATAATTAAATACAGCATAAAAGAGAGGCGTGTTGTCATTTTCATCACGTACATCCGGGTCTGCTTTTTTATCCGTTAATACGTCAAATACATCTTTGCTATTGATAATAACAGCCTGGTGTAGCGGTGCATATCCAAACTTTCCGCTTTTCTGGCGGTCATTAATGTTTATCCCGTTTTCTAAAAATAAACTCAGAATATCTGCGGGTATATAAGCCAGGTCTTTTACGTGCTTCATGTAATAATGTAAAATACTATTGCCAAACTTATCCTGCTCGCCAATTGTAAATGCCGACAAGGCTTTTTTCAGGTCTTCGATGTTATTTTTAAGTAAAACGAGTTTTAACTCTTCAATATTCATCTTGTAATTTTTCTTTGCCTGTTAACAAATGATGATGTCAGTTTTATCCAGGAACGGCTGAAAAACGAAGTAAGTAATTATTTCTTTGAGTTTCCGCTGAAGTATCGCCTATTTCAATATCACACCCCTCAACCTTTCCTCATATTCATCAGCCCACTGACCCATTGCGGCAATCACAGGAATTAACGTCTTTCCAAATTCGGTAAGGCTGTATTCCACCTTGGGCGGTACCACGGGATAAATCTTTTTCGTAATCAGTTCGTGCTTTTCCAGTTCATTCAATTGAATGTTCAACACCCGGCGTGAAGCATCGGGAATTTTGCGTTGCAGTTCGCTTGGCCGTTTATGACCTTCATTGATAAACCATAACAAACGGATTTTCCATTTGCCATACAGCACTTCACCTATCAGGTCAAGCCCGCAATTCAGATTCGGAATTGTCTTTCTTTCATACATACTGCAAAGCTATAGCTATGTACCATTTAGTGCAATAGGGGAATAATTTATCCCTATATGAATCGTAATGCCGTACTTGTACAAACTGCTTTTACCCGCCAATTTTGCCCTAAAGAAAAAACAAAACAATGGAACAGTTTAATTTCAACAACGAGTTATCAGGAAAGATCGCCCTGGTCACAGGAGGTACAAAAGGAGCCGGGAGGGCCATTGCAGAAAGGCTCTTACAAGCTGGCGCAACAGTGATCATTACCGCCAGGAACGCACCCGAAAATGAAAACGGTAAGTTGCATTTCATTCCTGCCGATCTGAGTAAGGCTGAAGGCACACAAAAGGTAGTCGGCGAAGTGTTATCTGCTTACGGCAGACTGGATATCCTCGTAAATAATCTTGGTTCTTCGGTAACTCCCGCAGGCGGTTACGCCGCACTGTCTGATGATGACTGGGAGTCTACATTACAGGCCAATCTGCTCGCTCCTGTCCGCCTGGACCGAGGATTTTTACCACAGATGATCGACCGGAGAAGCGGTGTTATTATTCACATTGCCTCCATCCAGGGCAAGCTGCCATTGTTTGAATCTACCTTGCCCTATGCAGCCGCAAAGGCCGGACTGATCAATTACAGCAAGAGTTTGTCGAATGAAGTGACGCCGAAAGGAGTACGTGTGCTGACTGTTTCGCCGGGATGGATCAGTACAACAGCGTCGATAGCCTGGCTGGGCGAGATAGCGAGAAATGTCAATAGTACAGTAGAGGAAGCCCAGCAAAGCGTGATGGATGCATTGGGCGGTATACCTTATGGCAGACCAGCACAACCAGAAGAGGTGGCAGAACTGATCGGCTTTCTTGTTTCCCCAAGGGCCAATTATTTAACCGGGACAAATTTTGTAATCGACGGCGGCACCGTACCCACTATTTAATAACCTCATAATTTAAAAAACAATGAACTTACCGAAAGTAGTATCAGATTTAGTAAACACACAAAACAGTTTTGATAGCGTTGCTTACGCAAGTTGTTTTTCCGAAACAGCCGTAGTACATGATGAAGGCAAAACACACAACGGACGAAAGGAGATTGAACAGTGGATTGCGGATGCCAACACACGATACGAGGCCACCATGCAGCCCGTAAGTTTTGAGGAAAAAGGAACGGAAAGCCTTTTAAAGGCCGAAGTATCCGGGAAGTTTGACGGCAGTCCTATTGTATTGAGTTATCATTTACAAATAGCAGATGGATTGATACACTCGTTGAAAGTTACCGGATAAAGTACAAATGGCTGAATAAAAGAAAGGGGCTACACGCCCCTTTCTTTTATCACTCGCTTATCCCTAACTGTATCGCCTGCTCAACAGGAGACAGATCCTCCGGATTCCGCATCAACTCCTTCCTTAATAATAGCGGCGGCTGGGCCAGGAAACGTGGCTCTGTTCCTCTGTGAGGCTGTGCTGCGTGGATCAAAAAGGGATGGCACAGATATACGGTACCAGCCGTGCCCGTTGCTGTTTTTTCTTCCCTTTCAGGCAATGACGGGAATTGTGCGGCCATTTCCAATAGAGACAGCCCCCGTTCACCATGCGGCTTTAATAGCCGTGCAATATCCAGGTGCGATCCGGCCCTGATCCTGGTAGGCGCGTCTTCTTCTCCGATATCGGAGTATAGAAATAACATCAGTAAGCCCCGGTTTTTCGAGTGCCAGTTCGCGCGCCATTCCAGGAAGTTTGTTGCATCGTCGCCGAAACTGACGTCCACATGCCAGCCGGTATCTCCCGGCTCCTGCGCCGAGGGAAAACGGACGGGGAACGTGCCCATACTTCGGCAGGGCACCCATTTGTCTTTTCCGACCAGTTGATCGAAGGCCGCATGTAAGACAGGCGTATTGGCCGATTGAATAAAAGGCGGCTGCGAATACATGCCCAAACGGATAACGGGGTTTGTCCAGGTAGCCGGATCACCGGGATCTGCATCCATGTCATTCCACAATATATCCCGGATCTCCGCGGCAAGTTCAGCAGAAAAGGCATTGTCGATACGAACAAAGCCTTCTTCAATAAATTGTTTTATCTGAATTGAATTCAACACTTCTTTCATAAATCAATATGAGGGTAAATAATAGGAAACGGCTATACGCGCGACAGTTAGCTGCCGCGTATAGAATATAAAAGAAAGTATTAAAGTGTTGGAGACATCCTCATACCGGCAAAATTAGGAAGATATTTTTACTAAAAATAAGTGAGAGCAAGTCTTATAAGAGCGTGACGATTTTTTGCTTGATGCAGCTGCCCCGTATCACCTGACCTTTATGTGTCCACTACCCGAGCAAACACCGCAGGAGATCTGACGTAACTTATTGCTCCGGGCGTAATGTCCTGTATAGCTATTCATATCGTACCAGTCATACTCCATAAAATATCCTTGTCCGCGACAGTTACTGCAGATGATGAACGGTGAAGCAGAACTCCGTGGTACACCGGCGACAGAAGCGAGGGGAATGTTTTTGACAAAAACAAGTTTGCCTTTTCCATCCAGGTAACAGAGCGTATAGGTGTTTTCGGGGCAGGAGTAGGCGGATATAAGTGCCGTCGAGCCGTTGTAGACGATGTAATAGCCCGGTTTATTTTTCAGGTAGTAGATTTCTTTCTGACACGGATCGTCAGGTATTTTTTCAGCCGCGATTTTTTGCTGCTGCTGCACGACCGGATTTTGTTTCGGTTTTTCAAATGACGCGTAATACGCATCAAGTTCTTCACGTGCGGTTTTGGTGACGCGTTCGCGTTGCTCAGGTGTGAGCGCTGCATTAAAATTCGATATATAATAAGGCCTGTTCAGCACGAAGAGATAGCCGGCATAAAAGTCGTGGTTTATTACCTGCTTCACTACCGGCATGATGATGTCCACTTTCTCCTCGTTCGAAAATCCTTCTATTTCCAGAGCCCCCATGAACTGATAACTGGCAGTTTTGGTGAGCGCCTTGTTTTTGAGAAGCGGCAGATATAGCGTTACCAGCGAATCCCTGATTTGTTGCCGCGAAGCCGTAAATGGCTCTTTGAATATTATGCGGAGCTCAAGAAGGCATTCCTTCATCCAGGATTGGTCGAGGCTGTTGTATATCCAGGTCTGGCCACCAGGCCTTTTATTGAAGGAATTGAGCAGGGTGTCAATGGTCCGCTGCAGCTTCCGTACCGCGGAAGTATCAGCCATTTTCTTAGGCTCGTTGACAAATTGCACACACCATTCCCACCGGGCGATGCCCGACTCGGGGTCCGTCGAGATTTTTTCCACCGTGGAACTGATGCTGCCCGGCAACACAATCTTTGCTGAATATACCGGCGCTCCTTTTGCCGTTACCGAATCCAGCGTTTCTGCCAGTAGCTTAAAATGATCTTTCGGTTTTTCGAGTACGGTGTATACCCTGTTAACGGTTGTAAGCAAATTTCGGGCAAAGTCATCGTCAGCCAACGGCATCCGCCGCTGCCCCATTGTCGTTATAGCGGCCAACATGCTCAGACAGAGTATAAACCAGGTTCGCATAAAGTGAAATTAATACAGGCACAACGGGTAGAACATACCATCAGGAAGGTATTTATCGCATATTTTCCCCTATGTCGATCCGGCCTCAGCCGCTTACCCACCTTACTTACCCTGTGGTATCCACATTTCAAGAAAACCAAACATTTTTTGCGTACTCTTCACGTGGCGGGAGGGCAATACAGACTTCTCCGTTAACCAATGCCGACTCCGTCAGTACGATGTGGCCGGCTTCCTTTTTTGCATTTTCAAATTCCTGATAATTCACCTCACAAACGACTTTTTAAATACCCCGTTGATCCAGATTTGCATGTTGGGAGTGTGTTCATAAACGAAGTTCTTTATGTAGCTTCTGATGCCAGGTTCATCTTGTTTTATACAAACGCGTTCGTTGTTCCAGGGGCCATACTGCAACATCCAACGAATACCATCGTTTTCCATTGCTATAAATCAAGTAGCACTCATGAGAAACTCAATCATCATTTTAAACCTTTCCCTCAATCGCCACATGATATTCCGGGTCTTCCATCACATTTACATCGATAACAGCTCCCGCATTGCGCAGTAATGCCCGGCAGTCCTCGCTCAGATGACGCAGGTGTAATTTTTTACCGGCTTGTTTATACCGTTCGGTTAATTTGTTCAGTGCTTCTATACCCGACATATCAGCCACACGGCTATCTCTGAAATCAATAATTACCTCGTCCGGGTCGCCGGACACATCGAATTTTTCCTGGAAAGCCGTGACCGATCCGAAAAAAAGCGGACCGTATATTTCATAATGTTTGATGCCTTGTGCATCTACATATTTTTTGGCCCGGATTCTTTTCGCGCTTTCCCACGCAAAAACAAGTGCAGATATGATAACACCAATCAGCACCGCCAGCGCCAGGTTGTGCAGGTATACAGTGATGGCGGCAACGAGAATGCCTACGAATATGTCGTGCCTGGGCATTTTGTTGATGATACGGAAGCTGGCCCATTCAAACGTACCCACTGCTACCATGATCATTACGCCCGTTAGCGCCGCCATCGGCAATTTTCCTATGACCGGAGCACCGAATAATATGATGCACAGAATGGTGAGTGCGGCAATGATGCCGGACAACCTTGCTCTTGCACCTGCAGAAAGATTCACCAGCGTCTGTGCGATCATCGGACAGCCACCCATTCCAAAGAAAAAACCGTTTAGTATGTTGGCTGTTCCCTGGGCAACACATTCCCGGTCTCCATTTCCTTTAGTGCCTGTTATTTCATCTGCGAGATTTAGCGTGAGCAGGCCTTCCGTCAGACCGACGCCGGCCATAACAAGTGAATAGGGAGCGATCGTTTCCAGCATTTCCCAATTGAAAGGCACGGAAGGAATATGAAAAGGAGGAAAGCCGCCGCTAACGGATGCGATGTCATTCACTGTTTTCGTTTCTATTCCGAATACCAATACGATAAGAAAGACTACGACGATAGCTACCAGCGAGGAAGGAATGAGTCTGGTAAACCGCGGGAGTATCACCACAATCGCAATCGTTAGCGTCACAAGTCCTGCCATAATCAGGAAAGGTCCGCCGGTCAACCAGGCGGTACCGCTTTTGAATTGCTCCAGTTGTGCCATGAATATAATAATGGCGAGGCCATTGACAAATCCGTACATCACCGGTTGTGGCACCAGCCGGATGAATTTACCCAGTTTAAAAAGCCCAACAACAATCTGGAAAATACCCGCCAGCGCCACGGCGGCAAAAACATATTCGAGGCCATGGGATTTCATCAGTGCAATAAGCACCACAACCGTTGCACCGGCGCCACCGGATATAAGGCCGGGACGACCACCTAGGATGGCTGTAACCAGCCCCATCATAAAAGCAGCATACAATCCGACAAGCGGCGGAAAGCCCGCCAGTATTGCAAATGACAGAGATTCGGGGATCATAGTCATGGCGACGGTAAGCCCGGCCAGTATTTCGTTTTTGTAGTTTACTTTCTGCGAAAAGTCGAACAGGCGTGGGTATGTCCACATATAAGAACCGGTTTAGTAGAATGGATAGTGCAAAAGAATCGGGAGGATGCCTTGTTAATCTTATTCATCCGGCCGCGAACTTAGGATATAAAGGGAGGAGCGACAATAAAAATTTAAACAGGATCTCTTTATCGATACGTATGCGGATTAACTTCTTTGAGAATATATTCTTTATGAAAAAGGAGACAAGCCTCATTGCCGGCGACAGAATGTACAGCAGTAGCGGGCCATGTTTTTTTGTAGGTACTGAGCACCTTCAACACCTCATCGTATATGTTATACGCTGGATTATTTAAACAACGGATTTCGCCGAATGTGCTGTCTCTCATTGCACGATAACTGACCGTTAGTAGATGCTTCCCCTTTTTCACCCGCTTATCAATCTTCATGGATTGGTTGAGTTTTTCTTCCAGCGTTTGCGTCCAGGAGTAGTCTGCTCCCGGAAGAGGATATTTGATTTTCACTTTGGCATACACCTTTTCCGGTTTTTTCTCTCTGGTGATTTCGATGTCCAGTTGTTCGTAAACTATGACTACAGAACCGTTTTGAGTTGCGGGCACCCACTTTGTTCGTTTTTTGATTATCCTGACGGCCTCCGCTTCCAAACCATACCCTAAAGTGGTCAGCGGTTTCACATCTGATATATTACCGTCTTTGTCGGTCACAAATTGCACAACCACCGTATAAATGCCTTTTTTAATTTCTTTTGATAAAAATGCGGTGTTGATCTTTTGCATCATGTCTTTTCGCAGCGCGGTATCCTGCGGAACGTTTTCGCTGACACTTACTTTAGTAAGAATGGTGTCGACACGAACGTCAAATTCGACAAATGCCTTTCCATAGATGGGCTGACTAACGGCCTCACTGGCTAATAACCAACTGAGTAAAAGGAAAAAAACTGACTTCACCGTAACGTTTAATGATGAAGTTTAATTTACTATTTTTTTCCGATAAATACATTATCCTTCAGACCTGATACCTCATATCGTGTTCAGGATAGTATGAATGTCTGAGCTGCCTTCTATGTCTCGCAGCCAATTCTGACGAACATAAATCACACCCGGGTATATTTTAAAAGATCAGAAATCTTTCTACTTTTAGTTACCCGATCCTTTACAGCAGACCTTATACCTTGTATTGACTATCATTTTTTGTTAGTAAAACACAACCATGAAAATTCAATTGTTTTTGCTCGCAGCTCTCTGCAGTTGCGTATGGACAACAACGTCCAATGCCCAAATCAATGTGAGCTTTTTAACATCCCAGACAACACTTACCCGCCCACTTACCGATTCCTCTGTTTTCATGCCCCTGGTGAAGCGCGGAGGTTCCGGACGTTTCAGGGTCCGGGCGTTTTTGGAATCGTCAACATTGCCTTCCAGCTCCTTTTCGATTGCTGGTTTTTCGCAGTTATTGGATTCTTTAACGGTAAATGACTCAACAAGCTATGGTGTCCGGTTGACTGTCCGGAGTAATAATATCGATCCCTCCTCCGGCGTGTTGGTATTAAGGATAATCGTCGGTGATTCAGCACAGCAGGTGACCGCCGACAATCGCCAGGCGATAACCACACATACAGTTAATATTACCCGCATTCCGCAGCCCGTGGTCAGGACACCGTATAGTTTCCGCTTTGGAAAAACACAGAAGATCGAACGGACCCGCAACAGGCAATCGGTAACCATTCCCGTGGTGGCCAACCCCGGCGGTTACGCCGGTGACAGCGCTTACGAACTGAGGGTGGTCGTTGACAGGCTGAATACAAATCTTCTTGCCAGGGAGTTTAAGGTTGATTTTTTCCCTCGAAAATTTCCACAACTCGACCTGCTGGACAGTTCAAATAATAATGTACATCTTGAATTGAACGGTGACTCCTTGTCTCTGGAAGACAAATTAGTCACGTTGAAGTTTGAGGTTTATAAAAATGGCGTATTGGTGCCTGATACGGCTAACAGGCTGGTTCCCGCTGAATTTAAAATCGGCAAATTTGTGAATGATACGCTGAAAGGTTTTCGCTATTTGGCTTATGTTGGCACTAACTTCGATCTTGTAGATGGAACCAAAGCGAAAAATCTTTTTTTCGCTACCAATGTATTTCTGCCACCATTAAAGAAAAAATCGGTGGGCATGTATCTGAGTCTTTATGGAAACAGAACAATGTCCAGAATTGATTCGCTGAATTTCCAGGAGAGACTTACCAGCCGGCGCGACGACACTTCTTATTATTCATTTTTGAGGCAGGGATCTGTAAAAATGACCACCGTATCGGACAATTTAGGCGCGTATGTAAATGGGCTCATCAAACTCGGAGGCGCGAGCAATCCCTCCAACCTTATTCAATTGTATCTTTCTCCTTCGATGGAATTTGTCTGGAGACGAATTGAACAAACCGGGGAGATTTCAAGAACGCTTTATAAAGACACGCTGGTAGTCAGAGGTCCTTCGGATCAACTTCCAAGAGATCAGGTGACAAAACTTCAAACTAATCAATTTGCATTCAATATCGGCTTTGCCGGCATTACATTAATACACGAGAGTAAGGATATATGCATGAGATTATTTATGACGACAGGCTACAGCTCGTTGTATTATCCCGGTACCGCAAAAAAAGTCAATACCGATGGAACCACAGATTCTTTTGATTTGTTAGGGGATCCTTATGAGAAAAAATGGGATATGTTTTTCTCGGGGAAATTATGGATCACAGAAGCCGTAACCGGAATTACATTACAGGCGGAGGTTACGAATAATCTTCGTCAATCCAGACCGTATTATGGTGTTACACTGTCCAAGGCGTTTAATTTCCAGAACATTGGAAAAATTTTCCAACCGATTATTGCAAGACCCTGATAGGTTTAAAGGTTGAGGGTATTGTTAATGATAATCAGGTATAAAAAAAGAGATGCGGATGAAGTGATCGCCTTTGGCATAGGTTCTTTCTTTGAGAAGTTGCTGCCATGCATTTTCAGCCTCAGCGGAAAGATTTGTATAAGCGCTTATTTTCTTAAAAAAACTGACCGGTGGACTTGGTTGATTACTGGCTCCTAAATTATCGAATCAGGAACAGTATCTGCGAAGGGAACCCTACGGAGGCGAAAAGTAGGTAGATCAATGGTAGAATTATAAGGCAAACAAGATCAGCCAGTTAATTATTCGGCTCATATTTTTGATTATTTTGAGCCGAATAGTTGGTACATTAGTGTATAGTTATGTACAACTGGCAACGAAAAGACTGGCCCGCTTTCAGGTTTTCACTTGATAAAGTAGAAGACGAATTGTTGCGTTTCTACGAAAAAGCAGGAAGAAATTCAGGAGTGCTTGAAGCCTTAACTGAAGAAGCGAAGAAGGAGATTTTTACAGATATTATTTCAGCAGAGGCAAATAGCCTGTCAGGTACAGCCTACTCCGGCAGCGAAGACGGAAGAACAAAAGAGAATACTCTAGCAGGGTTAGTTAAATTGATCAATGATGTGCGCGAGACTTTCAGGGAGCCGTTGACCATGCAACAAATTTCAACATGGCATAACATGTTGACGGGCGACGGAAAAAAGGCAAATGGTGCATGGAGAAAGGAGGGTGAGCAATTAGAAAAGATAAGCGTCATTTCCATAGCAGGAAGGAAGGAAAAAGCAACTTCATTCCTGACACCGCCGGGCATTCAGGTGGAGGTGAAAGCCTTTATCGGATGGTTCAACAGCACAGCACCAGGAGGTACAAATGAAATCAGCAAAGCGCCTGTTCGGGCAGCCATTGCTTATTTGTATTTTGAAACGATAATTCCCTTAAAGGGACATAATGAAAAAATAGCGCAGTTTATATCCGAAAAAGCCATGTATCAAACGTTGGGCAGACCGTTAGTACCGGGTGTTTTAGGCGCTATCCCAGATACAGGAGACAATTATTTCACTTCGCTCGGCAAAGCACAACGATCAAACGAAATAACTCCCTGGATAGAATATTTTATAAAAATGTCGCTTGAAGGTCAGCAGCAAATTGAGAAGCTTATTGACCTGGTTTTAAAAAGGAAAACGTTTTTTGACAGATACGAAAAACAGCTTGGAGAACGTCAGCTTGCGGCGATCCGGTTTCTATTAAAAGAGCAGGGCATTGGTAATAAAATAGAAATGAATGCCAGCCTGTATATGCATATCACCCAGGCGTCCAAAGCCACCGCCACAAGAGATATGCAACAACTGTTGGATATGGGCGCGTTTGTTTTCGCCGGGCCGGGAGGAGGAAGAAGCACCAGTTACCAGATAAATCTTTAATTTACTCCACTTGTATATCCATCCTTCTCAATAGCCCGTCTTCCAACGAATAGATATGCTTCACTACGCCATCGAAAAGAATGTTCCCGTCAAGGTCTGTTACCTTTTGCTGAACAGCAATTTCCAATAAGCCATCTTCTCTTCCGGTAAATCCGACAGGTTCAACATTGGGATTTATTTCGGTCCATTGCCTTGTCCAGTATTCCCGTATGGCTTCCCTGCCGGTGACATAACCTCCTTCAAAAGCTTTGGGCCATTGAATATTTTCATGCATGGTTGACAAGGCCGTATCAATGTCTCTTGCGTTGAAGGCGGCGTAAGCTTTGCGGATTAATTGTTCGTATGGCGAAGACATGTTTTTTTTCAAAGGTATGTGCATTTTCAGGTTCAGAAACGTTCCGCTTGTTGGTCTCAAGACCAACAAGACGCATGAGAGTTTTGTATCTTTAAATATGCCCTGGAACCCCGACGTATACAACCAGTTCAAAGAAAAACGCTACGAACCTTTTTATGATCTTATCGGTCATATAAAGCCAAAGCCGGATATGCGCATAATCGACCTGGGTTGCGGCACGGGCGAACTGACAGCCATACTGGCAAATAAATTTCCGGGAAGCAAAGTGCTGGGCATCGACAGTTCTGCAGAAATGCTGGCCAAAGCAACAATACAGGAAAACATTTCTTTTATCCAACGCTCCGTGGAAGAGCAGTTAACACGCGATGATCAATGGGATGTTATTACCGCCAACGCTTCACTTCAGTGGGTGGAAGACCATCCTTCCCTTTTTCCCGCAATCATTTCGAAGCTCCGGCCCGGCGGACAGTTGGCCATACAAATGCCTTCGCAGCAGGAGAATGTATTGAATCAGCTACTTTATAAACTGGTGCATGAAAGTCCTTATTATGATGTGCTGAAAAATCATATCCGTCATTCGCCGGTTCTTTCGCTCGATGACTACACCACCTTACTATATAGTAATGGTGCCAGTGAGGTGCTGGTTTACCAGAAAGTGTACCCGATCATCGCGCAGTCTGCCGATACTTTATACGATTTCATTTCGGGTTCGGCACTGGTGCCTTACATGGAGAAACTAAACGAGCCGGTTAAATCCGCTTTTGTGAAAGAGTTCAGAGAAAGGATCAGCAGACAATTCCCGTCAGCGCCGATGGTGTATGCGTTCAAGCGCATTATCCTGGTTGCTTCTTTCCCTTAACAAGGTAAAAGGGGAAGTTTTCGGTGATCTTGTTTATTGCTATTAATCCGGCATTTTTGAATTCATTATGAATGGATTCGTCATCATAAAAAAATACACGCACGCCGCCGAATTGCTCGTAACGGTCTTTGCCGATCAATTCCCCCTTTCCATATGTTGACGCCTCTTTCGTAATCGCGGTGAATACCATACAACCACCTTCTCTCAACTGGTTGAAACAATCGAGCACTAATTTTTTTCTTTCGTCCGTATCCAGCAGGTGGATCAGTGCATAGCAAAATATGCCGTCATACTTCCGGTCATCAAATGGCATATCGGTCACCGATCCGTGATGTATCCGGCTATTTTCTCCCAGATGTTTTTTTGCCAACGCTATCGCCGTTGCGGAAATCTCGATTCCTGTTACACTCATTCCGGCTTTTGTGAAAACCTGCGCATTTCGTCCGTAGCCGATTCCCGGGATCAACACATCTTTTACACTATGCTCCCTAAAATATTCTTTAGCGATGATCGCAGCTTGTGCCGGCTCGGAGCCCCACATTTCGTGCTTATCCCTGAAAGCTGATTCCCAGAATTCCATAACTGATCTTGTTTCAGTAAAGCTACGCAATATTTATATAATGCAACGTTGTTGCATTAAGTGAAAGTCTTGCCTCCAATCAAAGTTGAATTTTTACGACTTAAACTATCGCAGGGACGAGGTTGAATTTATAAATCCCCGCACTGGTAACAGACAAACTGGAATTGTTTTTGTTTGGTTTTATATAAAAGCGCTTAAACCCGAAATTATGAAATCTGTTTGCCCGCTGATCTCAATCGTCTTCACGTTCCTTTGTTTTCAAGCCCAATCCCAATCAACTACCGAAAAAGATATTGCAGCCATCCGGCAAGTGTATGCGCAGATAAACTCGCTAAAGCTTCAACCTGAAAAATTTACTTATGAAGCCGACGGTTGTGTAGACGAAGGCGCAGTGACTTACTACCGCAACAAAAACGAGATTGTAAAGATCGTGGAGTCCGGCAGCATTGGCGACGGTAGTTGGAAAACGGAATACTATTACCAGGCAGGAAAACCTGTTTTTGTCCTTGAGTCATTGGTGGGCGGTCCGGCGGAAGGAGCCGCAACCCGGAGCGAGTACCGTTATTATTTCAGGAATGACCAATCGCTTCGCTTTATGGATGGTAAAAAGGTCATTGCCGAAAACAGCAGTAAAATTTCAGATGCGCTGCAGCATGCATATGGCTACCTGAAAGCCTACGAGACGAAAGCTTTTGCGGGCGTGGCATGTAAGTGAGACCGTATCACACCTTTTTCTTCAGGTAATAATAAATCTCAAAGCCGCCGTTGAATTCGCGGGTAACAGCCGTGGTCAGTTCCCAATCTTCCTGTCCCAGTATTTCCAGTCCTTCGTCCGCATATTTTTTCGTCGCGATCAATTGCTTCGTTTGCTGGGTTACGTAATTGCTGCTGACCCAGAGTTTGTTTTCTCCATAGTTTCGTTGAAAGACGAGCTCGGCATAAATAAATTTTGCCTCGCCGGCAGGAATGGCCGGCGTCATGGAAGCCCTGTCGTGGGCATTCACCGTTGAAAAGATTAACAGCAGGATCAGCAGAGCGGTTATTTTCATGCGATTGTATTTAGATCCCGGAAAATAGGAAAATAACCAGTGTCCTTCCGCGCAATCTGTAGACGATAAAAAGCTTTCTATATCATTACTTCACGGGCAGTTTCACCGTTACAGAACCTCCTGCTGCTACTGACAGCGAACGGCCGCGGATCCAGGGATTCATCAGGCGCAAGGTTTTGTAGGTGGTGCCTTCCGCAATGGCAAAGGCTGCCAGGTCGGGCACAGACTTCGTTATCGTTATTTCGCGCGAAGCAACAGGTTCATAAAGGTCTTCCTTCGATAAGTTAAAACCCAATGCTTCTGCATTCGACAGCAAATGTTTGAACGTCAAAATGCGGAACATATAGCGGCTCGTTTCTTCAGGCAGTTGCAGGTCGTAATAATGTTTGGTTTGCTGGAATGTAGCGTTGCCATTGTATCCGCCCATCCCGCAATTGTAAGAAGCGGCGGCCGCGGTCCAGCTACCGAATTTGGCGTAGGCCTGTTTGAAATAAACGCAGGCGGCATCGGTCGATCTCCGGAGATCATAGCGATGATCGACCTGTTGGTTAACGGATAAATTATAGGAAGGAGCCGTGGCAGGCATAAATTGCCAGAAGCCCACTGCGCCTGCTTTTGAAATGGCGTTGTCGATCAGCGCACTTTCGGCAACGCAGAGATATTTGAAATCGTCGGGTACACCATTCGCCTTCAGCCTTTCCTCTATGAGAGGAAAATAGCGGTTTGAAAGTTTGATGATATACAGAACGTGCGGTTTATTGTAAAAATTGAACAGCAACTCCCGGTCGAGTCGTTCCCTTACATCCCATCGTTCGAGCGGCACGGTCTCCCCGGCAAAATCCATTCGTTCGGGTATCTCAGGCTGCATGGTGACCGGATTGTCTTTCGGAGGAGCGATAACGCTCTTTTCGTCCCTGAAGGCCAGTAAGCAAACAAATAAACTACCGGCAAGGAAGGCAAGGGTCCAGGATGTAAGTTTTTTCATGCTACTACTGCCGAAAAAAGTATGCCATCAATCCGGTTGACCACTAATCTTTTGCTGCAGATAGCGGGCATTTTCAAAAGCGCCCCCGGCTGTGTTGTTGAAATAAGCGTATACGTCTTTTCCTGCCTGCGATTGCTGCAGCATGAAGCTTGCTTTTGTCTGTAATAAATTTTTGCTGTAAGAACCGCGGTATCCCTGCTCCGGACCATGAAAGCGTATGAAGGCAAACACTGCATGATCGGCAATGGTTTCGATATTTCCTTTGGGCAGATCGTGCAGTACCATCGCCGCATCGAACTCATCCATCAGCTCGGTTGATTCGCGGATATACCAGCTTTCGTGCCGGAACTCGACCGCTATTTTCCATTCTTCCGATGGATCAAAGGTTTTTACCTGTGTGAGAATTTGCTCCACCTGGCTAAAATATTCCACCGTAATCTTTCCGGGAAACTGTATCAGCAGGCAGCCTTTCTTTTTCCCGATGCCGTCGGCTGCTTCCATGAATTTTTCTATAATGGATTCATCATATTTCAGTTCTTTGGCGTGGGTAACATCACGGTTCAGTTTCAGGGTGAAACGGAAGTCATCGGGCACGTCTGCCGCCCATTTCTCACAGGTTTTGCGAAGCGGAATTTTATAAAAGGAACTGTTGACCTCGATGGTGTTGAACAAGCTCGCATAATAATGCAACCGGCTTTTTGTTTGATAATCCGCGGGAAAGGTGGATTTGTTGCCCGGCATCTGACCGTTGCTGATCCCGAGCCATATTTTTCCTTTTGCCATAACCATTGTATTGCCGGGTCAAAGGATATGCCATCATTTTTAAAAAACGGTACAGTATTAGAACGCTTTTATATGCACCGTTGCAAAATGAACACCAGTTATGCCAAATAAATCAAAAGGCACAAAAGCGCCTTTCCCCAGGAAGGTAAAACCCATGCTCGCCACCCTTGTCGATAAACCATTCGACGAATCCGGTTGGATCTATGAAGTAAAGTGGGACGGCTACCGGGCAATCGCCCTGGCAGATAAAGGAAAAGTGAGCTTAATTTCCCGCAATAACAAATCGTTTAATGAAAAATTTTATCCCATAAAAGCGGAGCTGGAAAAATGGAAGATCAGTGCCGTAGTGGATGGAGAGGTGGTGGTGCCGGATGAAAATGGCATTGCACGGTTCGGTGCGCTGCAAAACTGGCGCAGTGAAGCGGATGGTCCGTTATTATTTTACGTCTTCGATATTTTGTATTTAAATGGTTACGACCTGAAAGCACTGCCGCTAAGCGAAAGAAGAGCCTTGCTGAAAAAACATCTGCCGGTTTCTGACACTATCCGGCTGAGTGAAAACTTTGATACCCAAGCCTCTTCTTTTCTCGCCAGGGCCTCCAAATTAGGGATGGAAGGCATTATGGCTAAAAAAGCAGACAGTATATACGTCGAAGGTGACCGTTCAACAGCCTGGTTGAAGATCAAAGCCAATAAAAGACAGGAAGTAGTGATCGGTGGATTTACGCAAAATGAAGGATCGTCCAAACCATTCAGTTCCTTACTGGTGGGCGTATTCGATGATAAAAACAAACTTAATTATATCGGTAAGATCGGCACCGGCTTCAATGTAAAAACGCAGAAAGAAATTTTATTACAAATGATGAAATTGAAATCCACGCGGGTGCCGTTCAGTGAAAAGCCGGATGTCAACAAACCTTCTCGTTTTCGACCCGACCCGCCTAAAGCCAAAGCAACATGGTTGAAACCTCAACTCGTTTGTGAGGTAAGCTATGCAGAGATAACCAGCGATGGCGTGATGAGACATCCGTCATTCGAAGGAATGCGGATCGACAAAAACTCAAAAGAAGTGGTAAGGGAAAAGGCTGTCAGCGCAAAAAAGATTACCTCTGAATATACCAGGGCTGCAAAGGATGGCGGTCGCAAAACATTGCTGAATCCAACCGAAAATACGCAGGTAAGAAAAGTAAACGGCCACGAACTAAAATTTACCAACCTCAGTAAAGTCTTCTGGCCGAAAGAGGGTTACACCAAGCGGGACATGCTCAATTATTATTACCAGATTGCGCCATATATTCTTCCTTATCTTAAAGACCGCCCGCAATCACTCAACCGCTTTCCCAATGGGATTAACGGGAAAAGTTTTTATCACAAAGATGTAACGAATAGTGCGCCTGACTGGGTAAAAATGGAACCATACACCACCTCGGAAGGAGAGGATAAAAACTTCCTGGTGCCAGAAGACGAGGCATCCATTTTATACATGGCCAATCTCGGGTCAATAGAAATGAATCCCTGGAACAGTACGATCCATAAAGAAGATTATCCGGATTGGTGCATGATCGACCTGGACCCTTCTGCAAAAAATACGTTTGAGCAGGTGATCGAAACGGCACTGGTGACAAAGGAAGTGCTGGATCACATGGGCATTAAAGGGTATCCCAAAACATCGGGTTCCACCGGCATGCATATCTATATTCCGATGGGTGCAAAATATGATTATGACCAATGTCAATTACTGGGTAAGATCATTGCCACGCAGGTGAACCAGATTCTTCCGGAGACGACCACCATCGAGCGGTTGGTAAAAAACAGAAAGAATAAATTATACATCGATTACCTGCAGAACCGTCCGAAGGCGACGCTTGCCGCGCCGTATTCGCTGCGGCCCAAGCCCGGTGCAACAGTATCCATGCCGCTGCATTGGGAAGAAGTAAAGAAAGGACTAAAGCTAAAAGATTTTACCATTCAAAATGCCATGGCCCGTGTCACGCGGGAAGGCGACATATTTAAACCGGTACTCGGGAAAGGAATAGATCTTGCACGCGTACTGAAAGGAGCCTAAATAATATCAAATGAAAATTGCCACTTACAATGTCAACGGAGTAAACGGCAGATTGCCGGTCCTGTTGAAATGGCTGAAAACGGCGTCGCCCGATATCGTTTGCCTGCAGGAGTTGAAAGCGCCTGATGAAAGATTTCCATTGGAATCCATCAACAAAGCAGGCTACCATGCTATCTGGCATGGGCAGAAAAGCTGGAACGGCGTGGCGATTCTTTCAAAATATAAAATAGAAGAAAGACGCCGCGGGCTGGCCGGTGATAAAGACGATATACAAAGCCGCTACATCGAGGCATCGATCAACGGATTGATCATTGGCTGTCTGTATCTGCCGAATGGCAACCCTTATCCGGGGCCAAAGTTTGAGTATAAATTGAAATGGTTCAGGCGGCTGAGCCGTTACGCAAAGAGTTTATTGAAACTGGATGAACCGGTGATATTAATCGGCGATTACAATGTGATGCCGACTGAACTCGATGTGTACAAACCGGAGCGTTGGATCAATGATGCGTTATTCAGGAAAGAAGTGCGCACAGCATTTAAAAAGTTGATTGACCAGGGATGGACCGATGCCATCCGGCATTTGCATCCGGATGAAACGATCTACACGTTCTGGGATTATTTCCGCAATGCTTATGCACGTAATGCGGGACTAAGGATCGATCACTTTTTGTTAAGCCCGCACTGCGTAAAACTGCTGAAGCGCGCTGAAGTGGACAAGCAGGTGCGCGGTTGGGAGAAGACGAGCGATCATGCGCCGGTATGGATTGAACTCAAAGGAAGATAGTTGCTGGTCGACGGCAGTGCTGGTTTAGGTATGGAAATCTATAGCTCTTTAGTGCGGCTTTTTGGGTCCGCCTCATCTACTTTTTTTCTTTCATCCGTTCAAGAATAATATCCGATAGAGCTTTTGGAGGATTGATCACGATCGCTTCATTTTCAAAAGAAACTTTTATTGTGCTAAAAGAGCCATTAAAATACCAGTAGAAATTATCGGAAACCGGGTGCCCTTGTTTAGCGTGTTCGTTCTGAACAAATTGAATAGTACTTTGAATGTGTCTCGCCATGTTGAGAAAAATCTCTTCGCCTTCATAAGGCTTCTCCATTCTAAACACGGTAGCCAATCCTTTATTTGGCACGGCAACGATAGCGCCGAGTTCGCCGACCATCAGAGGTTGGTTATTAGCAAGGTCAAGAATATGACTGGCAGCACAGTCTTCGTTCCCAATAAAGAACACGGTTAATGGCTCTCCATTGAAATCATACTCCTCTCTGAATGTTTCAACAGGCATCTTGTTTACGTTCCGCCGGGCCGTGTCAAAAACTTCTTCGGCGCTTTTGTTCCAACGCAAAAAGTCATTATTCGGCACCGTCATAAAAGCCTTGGGCGTGTCGATCATCAGCACGGTATAAGTTCCTTCCAGATCTATTTTAGCAACAAAAGCAGAAGGGCCACCGTGTTTGGCGATAGATTCGGCGGGATAAATACGCAGGCTCAATTTGTCTTTTATCGATTCGTAATCTTCTTCGCTGGTGTGTTTGTGCTTTTTCAGTGCAATGAAAACTTCTTCAAAATGATCGGCCACTACTTCCGGCCACATGGTCCTGTTCGCAATGTTCACACATTTAATAACGACATTGTGTATGCGGACTTCTGTCGCTTCCTGACCCGGCTCAAGAATAATGCATCCGTCTTTAAACTCCTTTATGACGAAATAATCTGCAACTACGTCCATCGTCAGCCTGACTATTTGGTTGTATTCGCTGTCGGTCAGGTTGTATTCTAACATCGGCGTAGAAACCTGTTGTTGTAATGGTTCTGGGGCAGATGTAGGCTCTTGGCTCTCTGAGTATTGACGTTTCTTGAAAAAAGAGGATAATCCCATGATTATCGGCAGTTGCTTGACGACGTAAGATAGTAAAAGTGACGGTTTTTTAACAGGGCTGAGTGATTGAATCAACTAAAGAAAAAACTTTTGATCATTGAACGATTGCGTGGCAAGATTATCGGGAAAACCTTAAATTTATATAGCGGTATCGTTCACGATTATTTATACACTTTAAAAATTGTGAATGAAAATGAATACATCACTAGGGCTTTTGCTCCTTCGGTTGTTTATCGGTCTGCGGTTGATCTATGGTGTGATCGATAATATAATCAGTTGGGCCAGGATGAACGAATTTGCGGCCTTTCTTGCACAGTTCAACTTTCCTTTTCCTTTGTTGTCGGCAAATGTATCTGTCTATTTACAGGCGGTTTGTGGCATTTGTATACTGGCAGGTTACCAGGTACGGATTGCATCGATGCTCATGGTCTTGAATTTCGCCGTGGCAACATTTGTTCACCTGAAGATGGTTGATTCAGTGGAAGGGATGACGCCGGCTTTGGCGTTGTTGTTTGGTTGTTTGTGTTTGTTTTTTACGGGAGCGGGGTGCTATGCTATTGATAAGAACGGGAGTCTGCAAAAAACTGGCTAAGAATATTCGTTACAAATGATGTGTATTTACTCATTGCTTTTGTATTTGTGGTATCTATTTTCGAAAGCATGGGAAAGGGTTGGATGTATATCTTAAAGTGTAAAGACGGCAGTTATTATACCGGCAGTACCAATAATCTTGATTTGCGGTTATTACAACATGAACTTGGTGAAGGAGCTAATCATACCAGGAAACGATTGCCTGTTGAACTGGTGTATGTAGAAGAGTATATGCATGTAGACAATGCATTCAGAAGGGAAAAGCAGGTTCAGGGTTGGAGTCGCCGCAAGAAAGAGGCTTTGATTAATGGCGCGGAAGAATTACTTCCTCTATTAGCGACAGCATATAGAGATGTTAAGCAATTAGCGACTCTTTCTGAAATAGACTCTCCGGCTTCCGGCAACCCTGTAGCTGGCTTCGGGAGCCTCAGCCGGCTACAGGGTGGCAGCAAAACAGCGGAGGATAACTGTGAATCTTCAAAGGCTTGCCTCAACTCCAGAAGCGATCCATAAGAATCACTAACCTGGCGGAGGCTCCCGAAGAAATCCGTCAGAGCTGCTAAGCTGGCTGAGGCTCCCGAAGCCGCCCGCGGAGTGCGGCGATTTTATTACTCACGCTCTCGAAGCTCGGTAGCGGAAGCTTTCTGAGAAATATGTGAGAGATACTAAGCTGGCAGAAGCTCTTGGAGAAATATGTGCGGGCCACTAAGCTGGCTGAGGCTCTCGAAGCTCGGTGGCTGAGGCTCTCGAAGCCTAGGCCTCATGCTTATAAACAGCAAACAACTTCCAGAAAGCCGTGCGGTGGTTGAAATCGAACTGCTGCTTCTTGAAATCATTTAACACCAGGTCGATATGATCGGCACTCATATCGTATTTGCCCAGCATGATCTCACGTTCCGAAGTATACAGGCCCGTCTTGTGCTGACAAAGATGGATATTCTGTTCGGTTACCTCTTCAAAGATCAATACATCGTGCAATTGGTATTGAGGTAATGATTCCGGGTGTGGAATATTGGGGTTGAAAGTCAGTGCCAGCATGTTGTGGTTGTTGGCCTCGGGAAGCACCAGCCGGGGAAAGGATGCCCAGTCGTTGAACTGCAATTCCTGATAACAACACTTCATATATATATTATCATTGATGAAGGGCACTTCGCGTAGCTGCAGCTTGATGATATGGTTCTCGTCTTCAATAAGTTTGTCGCCGTTGAATTTGAGGATCTCATTGATCGTGAGGTGATCGCTGATAAATTGACCAACCGGAATGCAAAAATAATTGGCAATCTGCACTACCGTCTCGATACGGGGCTCTGCCCGGCTTTCCTCATAAGAGGAAATGTTGCCGCGTGTCAGGTTGAACAGTTCGGCAAATGCCTGCTGACTCAACCCTTTCGTCGTGCGTATTTTTTTAATATTAGCCCCGATCTTGGTCATGGAGGCGAAGGTAGGTGATATTTTTTTTATCTGCAATGCAAATATTTTTTGCAATTGGCAAAATTTATGATAGATTTGTGTCATATTCGTTAACCAACCGCGCATGAACCACTTCCAGACCATAGAACAGTTTGCCAGGAGGCTCGATTGCAGGATCATCTACAAAAACGAACACGATGGCATCCTCAAGATCGATAACCCTTCCGACGGCATTCATAACCTGATCATCGGTATTGCACCGCCCATCCTGATCATGGAACAGTTCCTGTTTTCCTTCCGGGAAGACAATATGGATATGTTCAAACGTCTCCTTCAAAAAAACAGGGACACGATCCACGGTGCTTTTGTAATCAACGAAGACGGCGATAAAGTCCTCTTCCGCTACACCATGCAATTGGGTAATATCGATTTCAATGAGTTCGAGGGCGCACTCAATTCACTCGGCCTCCTACTCAACGAATTCGCCCAACACATCATCGGGTTTTCAAAATTGTAATTCCTTTTAATAACGGTTATTTCTTTACCATAAAATTTTGCAGCCATGAATATTTTCAAACGACTCTTCAGAATAGGACAGGCAGAAATACATGCCGCAGTGGATAAGATGGAAGACCCTGTGAAGATGACAGAACAGGGACTCCGCGAGCTGCGCAAAGACCTGACCGAAGCAACAGAGGCCTACGCCCAGGTAAAAGCACTGGCCATACGTACCGAAAACGATCAGGCACATTGCCTGCAGGAGTCGACCACCTACGCCGAAAAAGCAATCCTGATTATGCAAAAAGCACAGACAGGGCAAGTGGACATGGGCAAGGCGGAAGAACTTGCCAGAGAGGCGCTCTCGCTGCGCAGAAAATATTATACAGAGGCCGAAGAGCTCGGTGCCCAATCTGCGGCATTGCAACAGTCTTCCCGCGAGATGCTGCGCAACACCGAGATCCTGAAAGAGAATATGGAGAAATGGGAGAAAGAACTCCGTACCTTAAAGGCCCGCGTGAAAGTCAGCAAAGCCACCGAACAGGTCAATAAACAACTGGCACAGCTCGACAACAACGGTACCATTGCCATGCTCGAACGCATGAAGGCAAAAGTAGAAGACCAGGAGGCGTTGTCACAGGCTTACGGGGAAATAGCCCGCGACAAACACAGTCTCAAAGACGAACTAAACACCCTTTTAAAAGATGATTCCCTGTCGATCGAAAAAGATCTGCAGGCCATCAAAGAAAAACTTGGCATCAAGGAAAACGAATAATAAGCTATGCTTTTAAGTATCACCGACATCCTGTTTCATCCGCTTAGTAACGCCATCATGACGGTGCTCACCGGCATCACCGCCATCTATTGGATTTTTACTTTTCTTGCCGGCGATCTTTTCGGCGATGCCGATGCAGATGTGGATGTACATGGTGCCGATGTAGGTGCAGATACCGACGCAGATGTGGGAGACTCCACCGGCGATAAACCATTTTTCCAGAAAGCACTTGAATTTGTTAACATAGGTAAAGTACCGTTTATGGTAGTTTATACTACCTTCAAATTCATCGCCTGGATCGTTACCCTTACCACTTCAGTGGCATTCGGACTTGCCGCCTGGGGCTGGAAGTCGGTACTCATTTTAATACCCGTTTTCCTCGTGGCATTCCTGATCACGCGGTACGCAACCAAACCATTAGTAAAAGTTTATCACGCCATGGGTTATAACGGAGAAGAAGGACATGAACTGCTCGGCAGAACGGCACGCATGCGGTCAACCATTTCGGGCAACACAATCGGTGCCGCGGAACTAAAGATCAAAAGCGATGTAATACGCGTCAATGTGAAAAGCAAAACAGGCGATCCCATTCCCTACGACGCTGAGGTAATGATCGCCGATGAGTCTGCCGATAAAAAGTATTACTTCGTAGTACCTGAGATCAACCTGACCAATGTAATATAATCAGCAACAATATTTTTTTACAAGTCACCATTCACTTTAATCGTAACTAAAACACAACACAACTATGGGAGAAATCGGTGGAATCAGTTTACTGTTTGTCGGAGGAATTGCTTTTATCATTTTCATTATCCTCTTTGCCTTTGCTACGTTTTACAAAAAAATACCGCAGGGAAAAGCGATCGTGCGTACCGGTGTCGGCGGCGGTAAAGTTGCCTTCAACAAAGGTATGTACGTAATTCCCGTACTGCACAAAATGGAGATCATGGACATCTCCGTTAAAAAACTGCAGATCGACAGGATGGAGAATGACGGCCTTATCTGTAAAGACAATATCCGCGCAGATATCAAAGTCGCCTTCTTCGTACGTGTAAACAAAAATGCAGACGACGTACTTAATGTAGCACAGATCATCGGTACCGAGCGGGCCAGTGATGTGGAAACACTCCGCAACCTCTTCGAGGCAAAATTCTCTGAAGCGCTTAAAACAGTGGGTAAAAAGTTTGATTTCATCGAATTGTATGAAGCTCGCCGTGAATTCCGCACCGAGATTCTCGACATCATCGGCACAGACCTCAACGGATACATTCTCGACGACTGTGCCATCGACTATCTCGAACAAACGGAGATCAGATTCCTGAGTGCACAGAACATCCTCGATTCACAGGGAATTAAAAAGATCACCGAGCTGACTGCCGAACAAAATATCAAAGCTAACCTCATCAAGCGTGAGGAAGAGAAAGTGATCAAGAAACAAAACGTGGAAGCGCGTGAAGCTATTCTCGAACTTGAACGCCAGATGGCCGAGAAAGAGGAAAAACAACGCCGCGAGATCGACAATATCAAGGCCCGCGAACAGGCCGAGATGGCCAAAGTTCGTGAAGAAGAAAGACTGCGTTCAGAAACCGTGCGCATCAAAACAGAAGAGTCGCTCGCCGTACAGGAAGAAAACAAACTCCGCCAGATCATTATCGCAGAGAAAAATAAACAACGTACGGACGCAGTAGAGGCAGAGCGCGTAGAGAAAGACCGAGCACTCGAAGCCACCGAGCGCGAAAAGATCGTCACACTCGCACAGATCGAAAGAGATAAAACACTTGAGATCGAGCGCAAGAACATACAGGACGTGATCCGCGACCGCGTACGCCTCGAAAAAGGCGTAGTGGAAGAACAACAGGGTGTGAAAGACCTCGAAGCTTTCCGCGAAGTAGAACGGAATAAAACAGTCGGCATCACACAGGCAAGCCAGCAGGCAGAAGAGAAATTGATCTTTACGGTTAAACAAGCCGAAGCCGAGAAGAAAGCTGCCGAGGAAAAAGCCAAACAACTGATCATCGACGCGGAAGCGAAGAAAGAAGCAGCGGTGAAACAGGCAGAGGCCCGCAAGATCCTCGCCGAAGCTCAGGCCCGCGAAGACGCAACACTCGGCCTTTCCGAAGCTGAAGTGATGATGGCAAAAGCGGAAGCCGCCGAAAGACAAGGCACCGTTGACGCAACCGTTATCGAAAGAATTGCCGAAGCCAAACGCAAGGAAGGTCTTACCCAGGCCGAAGTAACCAAAGAGAAAGCACTCGCTGAGGCCGCTGGTATTGAAGAGAAAGCCGAAGCCATGAAAAAACTCGACGCAGTCGGCAAAGACCACGAAGAGTTTAAATTGCTGCTGAACAAAGAAAGAGATATCGCCCTGGCACAGATCAATATCCAGAAAGATATTGCCGATGCGCAGGCTGCCGTTCTGGGAGATGCACTGAAATCCGCCAACATCGATATCGTAGGTGGCGAAACGATGTTCTTCAACAACATCATCAACCAGATATCGAATGCCAAAGGGTTCGACAGATTGATCAATGAAAGTGAAAATGCTTCACAGATCAAAACGGCATTGATCGGCGACGGCACCAACAGCGGCGATCTGCTCGGACGCATCCGCGAATTCGCAGATAAGTATAATATTTCAACGAACGATATCAAGAACCTGACCATTTCCAGTCTTATTCTGAAAATGCAACAGCAAAGCTCAGAAGGCGACCGCTCTTCGCTGCTGAGCCTGGCGAACCTGGCGAGCAGCCTCGGTCTCTCTAACAGAAAGCTGTGATCCGTCCTGACGGATTGTTTTTAACGCTGAGAGGCTGACACCAGTCGGCCTCTCTTCTCATGGCACATTTTTAGAACAGGTATTTTTTAGCGAACGTTTATTTTTTAGCAATGGCAGGTACAGACAACAGCACAACGGCAATACTGGATTCGGGCACCTATGAGATCATCCGCAACCGGCTCGAAGAGCAGCGGCTTAACCTGGCGCAACGCCTGGCGAAACTCAACGCCGCGCGGAAAGAGATTTTTAATTCTTCCGGGTTTCAGCTTGTGGCCAATCAACGCATCACCACCGTCAACAACGGCGTGGCACGAGGCATCATGGCTTTCGGCGATCTGACCATTTTTGCTTACAACGTTCATTTCGGTTTACGGGAAGATATTAAGCTGAGCGACGTATTCGGCATCTACAAATTCACCGGCGACCATTTTGAGCCGGAGCCCCTTACGTTAATCGAAGACGAAACCTTCATCACCGATTTTAGTAATCTCTATAAATATTACCGCGATTCAATCTTCGCCAAGTTCACCAAAACGGAGAACTATCTCTACATGATCTTCCAGACCAGCAAAAGCCCCGACGACCGCAAGGCTTTTAAGTGGTTGATCAAAGATGATCAGTTGATTTATGTAGATGACCGCAGCATCCACGAAGTAAGAAAAGCAACCCAACACGATTTTGAATGGATAAAAACGGATCTTGGTAATCGCCGGCTTGGCTTACATCCGCATATCTCCGTGCTCGATAAAGTATTTATCGAAGCTACCAATGGCGACATCACTTTCAAAATTGAAAATAACACCGACACAGGGAAAGGTATTTTTTCCGAACCAGTTCGCAATAAAGATCAGCAACTCGACGACGCCAGCTATTATTACGCAGACCTTGGCAACCTGATCGCTATCAAGATCAAGCCTTACCAGGAAGATTTCCGGGCCTATATTTTCAACGTGCGTACACGCCAGGTGATTCCCATTCCCACTTTACTCGACGCCGGTATTTTGCTGCCCGACAATCAGGGTATCGTTTTTCCCAATGGATATTATTTGCAAAATGGCGAATACAAAATATTCGAATCCAACATCACCGAACTGGAGTTCGTTCGTGGTATTGCGTCGCCCAATGGGGAAGATTTTCTTTATATATTTTATCAGAAAACCACCAACACGTACGTGTTGATGTCGTATAACATGATCGTGCAACAGGTGGAAACGCCGATCATCTGTAATGGCTTCACCGTTTTCAATGACGGCACGCTGGTCTATTTCCGTTCGGAGAATGAAGCGATCCGTCATCACCAGGTGCAGATCTGGCAAACACCTTACACCGCTACTTTACAAGAGAACGCGGCGATGAGCAATAACGTACTATATAAGATCGGCAACAAAGACATCGTAAGCGCGATGAGCGAAAGCCAGGAAGTGATACAGTTGTTGCAGAAAGAGGATAGTTACGAAGATCTTTATGAAGACATTCATAAGCGGGCAAACGATATCATCGACGCCTATTTCTGGTTGAAGGACGAAGCCACCTTTGATCTGGCCGCACCGCTGATCCAGATCCGCGATATTGCCAGCACAGCCATTGATGAGTTTGCCAAAGTGCAGGCACAGCGTCAACATGCGAAAGATACGCTGTCGGCCATGCAGAAGCGCGTGGATCAACTGGTGATCGATGTAAAAAATGCGACAATTACTTCACTCGATCAACTGGTTCAGTTACTCGCTTCCACGAGAAGTATGCAGGGTGCGGTGATCGACTTGCTGAATGTTCGCTATATCGATACAAAGGCAGTCAGTGAATTGAAAGAAACATTGCAGCGGTACAATAGTTCTCTTTCACAGGATACTATTCAGTTTCTCCTGAAAGAAGAGGCATTGGCACCCTACGAAGCAAAAGTGGCCGAACAGAAAAAAGCCGCCACTTCGGTAACCAAAGTAATAGATGCACTACCGGTAGAAGAAGAGGTTAAGAATATCGCATCCGGGCTGGAAATGCTGATCGATATTCTCAACAGCCTGAAGATCGACGACACCACACAGACCACCCGCATTGTCGAAAAGATTTCATTGATCTTTGCTTCGCTTAACGAAGTAAAGGCAGAGCTGGTACGCACCGTCACTACTTTGCGCAGCCAGGAATTGACAGGAGAGTTCTATGCACAGATTACGCTGCTCGACCAGAGCATTGTCAACTTTCTCGATCTTTCCGATACACCGGAAAAATGTGAAGACTATTTCACGAAAATCAGCATACAAATAGAGGAACTCGAAAGCAAATTCGCCGATTTCGATGAATTCGTAATGAAGATTGCCGACAAACGTGATGAGATTATCAAAGCATTCAACGGCAAGAAAGAAATGCTGATCGCGCAGATCAACAAACGGACATCGTCGCTGGAACAGATAGGGCTGCGTGTATTGAAGAATGTGGAGAACAAAGCGCAGTCGTTTAGCGACAAGGAAAGTATTTACGCTTTCTTTTCTACCGACCTGATGATCGACAAAGTCCGCAATCTTGTAGAGGATCTGAAAGCGTTTGGTGATGTTGCCAAAGCAGAGAATCTCGAGAACCTTGTTAAAGTTGCCCAGGAAACGGCACTCCGCAATCTCAAAGACAAAACGGATTTATTTGCCGATGGACAAAACATCATTTCCCTGGGTCATTACAAGTTTGTTGTCAACAAACAAGTGCTGGATCTTACGATCGTCCGCCGAAACGACAAATTGTTTTTCCACCTGATCGGTACAAGTTTTTATAAAGAAGTAAAAGCTGAATCACTTTACCAGCACCGCGCCATCTGGGAGCAGGAATTGGTTTCGGAGAATGCAGGTGTTTATCGTGCGGAATATTTGGCCTATCAGACCTTCCTGGAGAGCCTGCAGCAAAATGCACAATGGAATTTTGAAACATTCCTCAATGATCGTGTGGAACGCGACTATGCCGCCGCTTATCTCAAAGGTGTGCACAATACAGATGCCCTTGCTATTTTTCAGGGGTTAAAAAGATTACGGGAGGAATTGGGCATTCTTCAGTATTCACCGGCGGTGCGCGTGGCGGCGCAGTTGTTCTGGTTTGGAATGGATGATTCCTCGCGGAGTAAACTATTGCAGCTTATTACCGCGGCTCATTCTATCCAGGAAAGCTTTCCCGGCAGTGAGCGGGCGGCATTTGTTACGAAGGAAATTTCCTCACGCTTCCTTCAATCGGCTATTGCTTATGAAACAGTAGACGCGGCAGAGGTTGCTCACTACCTTTACCATGAGTTTTCTATATCGAAACAATTTACCTGCAGCCAGCAGGCGCTTCACCTGAAGAAGTCATTTAAGGAATACCTGCAGTCGAAGCGCAGAACGGATTTATTCCTGCAGGAAGCGGGCAACACAGCTTTCGATGTCACAGAGCGGTTTTATATCATTCAGAGCTGGTTGCTCGCGTTTATCCAGACAAATACTATCGAAGCCGATCCGGAATATATAGACGAAGCGGTTTGTATGCTGCTGTTTAAAGATCATTCCTACAAGGAGCGGGCTGCGGCTGATATGGTTTTGATCGAAGGATTGAAGGGCACGCACGCGGTGATTGCCGGCGACGGAAAATACCTGCTCAACTATCATCGCTTTATCCATAAACTCCGGGGCTATTTTGATACGGTGGTGCCGGCGTTTACCTCGTTCAACAAATTGAAAGAAGGGTTGGTGCTGCAGTACAGGCAACAACTTAAGATTAGTGAATTTGAGCCGAAGGTCTTGAGTTCGTTTGTGCGCAACCGCCTGATAAATGAAGTGTATTTCCCTCTGATCGGCGCCAATCTTTCCAAACAAATAGGCGCGGCGGGTGATGATAAACGTACGGCGAGGATGGGAATGTTGTTATTGGTGTCGCCTCCGGGTTATGGCAAAACGACATTGATGGAATACCTGGCCAAAACGATGGGACTACATTTTGTGAAGATCAATGGTCCTACGATTGGTCATACGATTACGTCTATCGATCCGCAGGAAGCTACTACATCCGGAGCCAGGGAAGAACTAAAAAAGATCAACCTGTCTTTTGAAATGGCGGATAACGTAATGTTGTATGTCGACGACATCCAGCATTGCAGCCCGGAATTTTTACAAAAATTTATTTCCCTGGCTGATGGTCAGCGTAAAATGGACGGCATATTTGAAGGAGAAAGCAAAACCTATGATCTCCGCGGTAAACGCTTTTGTATTGTCATGGCGGGTAACCCTTATACCGAAAGTGGCGAGCAATTCAAGATTCCGGACATGCTGGCCAACCGGGCAGACGTTTATAACCTGGGCGATGTGATCGGCAGCTCGGACCAATTATTCAAACTCAGCCTGATCGAAAACTCCGTTGCAGAAAACAAATATTTACAACGGATCAGTAACCGCAGTTTCGAAGACCTGTACCAGCTCATCAACTATATAGAAACACAGAGCGAAATGCTGCCCGAACTGGAAGGCAATTACAACCGCCAGGAAACCGACGATGCCATTGCAGTGTTGCGCAGTGTTATCCGCATCCGCGACATAGTGCTCCTGGTGAACCAGCAGTATATTGCCAGCGCCGCCATGAAAGATGCCTATCGGACGGAGCCCGCGTTTAAACTGCAGGGATCTTACCGTAATATGAATAAAATGACGGGCAAGATCGTACCGCTGATGAATCCGGAGGAGGTAGATACGTTGATCCGTTCGCACTATGAAGGTGAGTCACAAACGCTCACTTCCGATGCAGAAGCCAACCTGCTGAAGCTGAAAGAAATTGCGGGGTTTCTTACTGAAGAAGAAAAAACCCGCTGGCAGCATATCAAAGAAGTATTTATTAAGAATAATAAATTCGGGATGATGAATGACAAGGATGCTTCCGGGCAGGTGCTGATCCAGTTGAGTTCGTTTAATGAACACCTCGAAGCTATTGCCAGGGCAATCAGTAAGAAGTGAGAGAAATAGTTGCTAAAAAAACGCCCGGCTAAAAGCCGGGCGTTTTACAATTAAATAATAACGAGTATTGCCACTTAACCGGCAAATATTTTACATTTGCCCTCCTTTGAAATTTGGGCGTCATCCTCCCACACCATCCTGCTGTTTATCTGTTAAAAAAATAAGATGAAAAGAATACGCAATGCCTCAGCGTTGATGCCGCTGTGTTTTTGTGCGCAAAAAAGTTCAGTACAAACCAAAACCCTTCACTGGCACGGCCTTTCCCTTGCGGATTGCCGGCTATTCAAAAAGCAACCAACTCTTTTTTAATACCAACCAATTATTGTTTATGATGAAAAAGATCGTTTTTTCTGCCGCCATTGCGGCTTCCCTTGCACTTGTTTCCTGCGGCGAAACCAAAGTAAAGTCAGAAACTGTTACGAATGCAGCAGATTCTACAAAGCAGGTCGACTCTGTTTTTACCGTTAATGAAGCTGAATGGGAACTGAGAGACCTTACCGGCCTGGATTCGCTGAAACAGATTTCCGGGTTTTCGGTGAAACTTCCCAAAGGTGCGATAATCGAAAAAGACTTTCTTGATTTAAAAGTACTGTTCCCCAATGCACATGAATACGTACTGGAGATCAGGGGGCAGGAGGCACTGAGACCACTGAAGGAGTATGTGACCAACCAGCGGTTACTCGAAGTAGACAGCGCCAGATCAGCCACGAACGACACCAAGCTGATTGCTGAAGATGCTAACGGCTACATCTATTCCTCACAGGTAAAAGCCGAGGACGGCAGCCTTATTGATAAAAAACCGATTGTACACTTTACTTACTTTATCTTGAAAGGAGATCAGTTGATCCGCATTGAAGACGCACACGCCGGCGTATATGACGATAAAATGGCGAATGAAGAGAATACGAAAAAGATCTATAGCATTATTTCTTCTTCTGCAGTATTCAAATAAGACGTCCTCTGTAAATAATGAAAAGCCCCGGTACTTACCGGGGCTTTTTTATAAGGAAAAATGTTCTACCGTATGCCCTGCAGTACTGCGATCGGGAATTGCTGTAGCAGATCACCTACCTGCAAGGTTGCGCCTGTAAACTCCTTCTGTGTCAGCAGATTTTTCCAATACCTCGGAGCTTCGTCCGGCAGGTTGACGGTCATGGTAAAGTTTTCCGTTTCCACAATATTTACGGGCAGTACCAGCAGCAGCCAGTGCTGTTGCAGCCGGCGGTGAAAGGCAATGATATTTCTTTCACCACCATCCACATTTACCGGAATATAATCTCCCCCGGTAAAAAGCGCTGGGTATTCACGTCTCAGGCGCAGCATGGTGCGGGTGACATAAAATTTTTCTGCTCCTGCTTTCCAGTTTTCCCGCAGGTAAGAAAGCAACGCATCCGTGCCTTCCTGTTGCAGATGTCTGATCTGCTCCTGTATAGATATCCGCAGGTCGTAGTCCACCGGGCGGCGATTGTCGGGATCCACATAACTGATGTCCCACAGTTCGCAACCACGATAGATATCCGGGATGCCCGGAGCCGCTATTTTAATAGCCGTCTGTACCAGCGAATAAGTATTGGCATAAGCCGTTACTTTTTCCAAAAACGGTTTAAAGGCCGGTAAGAATTTATGTTCGGGATTTAACAGGTGAGAGATGAAGTCGGTACAGGCTTTTTCATAAGGAAGATTCGGGGCTACGTGATCGCTCATTTGCTTCGACTCGCGCAGTACTTTTACAAAATAACTTTTTGTTCTTTCAACGAATTGCTCTGTCAATACTCCGTCTTCAGGAAATCCGCCAAGGATAGCCTGGTAAAGAAAATATTCATGATTGACGAGCGGAGCCTTCACGTCTCCCAGTTTTATACGGTGAGGTTCATTAATGTGCTGCCATTGTTCTACTAATGTTTTCCATTCGTCCGTTAGTTCACTAAGCAGGTTAATGCGCATACGTCCGTCTTCACCGCGTTTGGTGTCGTGGGTGGATGTGCAGTTCAGGGATAAAGGATTTTTGAATTGACGCTCCTGCATTTTTTCATGAAACACTGCATTGGTGATGCCGAGCATGCATGGCTGATCTCCGACCTCATTGTGGGAGATCAACGGATTGTAAGAATAGAAGGTGGTGTCTTCTATTCCTTTGGCGGCGAGCGGTCCGGTGAACTGCATCAGCCGTTGGAGAAAAGTAAGCCGGTTCTGTGTTTCTGCCGTTTCTTCTGCCGGATGGAAAAGTGCTTCCAGCAGTTTCAGCTCATAGGTAAGATCAGGGTTGCGGTTGAGGGCTTCTTCAAATGCAAGGTTCACCAGCGTACGGTCATTTTCTTCCAGCGGGAAAGAAGGTATATAAATACGGTAAACCGGAAAAGCTGCCATAAATGAGCCGAGCGCATTTTTCAGGTTAACCATCCTTATCTCTTCGTCTTTGATAAGATTGAGGGAAAGCAGCAACCGCAATAGATTGTCCCATTCGCCATTCAGATAGCTTTGCAGGTTATCGAATTTATTCCGGTAAACGATCGTCTCATAATCTTCTTTTTTGGGAACGTAGTGATGATAGATACCAAGCAGATCTTCTGCTCCTTCATTATCGGTCAGTACCTGGTTGATATAGGAAAGGAATTCATATCCGCTGGTTCCCTGGATTTCGAAATGGGCAGGCAACTGCTCTTTCTGATCGAGGATTTTTTCCACGATGATGTAGCAGTCCGGGCCAAATAAACGCCGCAGCCGCTCCACATAAGCAGTAGGATCTTTCAGGCCGTCTATGTGATCTATTCTTAGCCCATGTATATATCCTTTTTGATAAAATTCGTGGATCAGCCGGTGATAGTCTTCAAACACTTTTTCATCTTCCATTCTGAGACAGATCAAACCATTCACATTGAAGAACCTCCGGTAGTTAATCTGCGTATGCGAGTCCCGGAAGTCGCAAAGAACATAGTGCTGCATTGAAAGTAAGGCTGACAATAGCGACGGGTCATCGTTGATCTGGCTTATTTTTTCCGTTAAGGCCGTTAATATTGGTTCGGTATGCAGCCCGGCGATGAAGGCGGCTTTCATCTGCTTCCACTGATCTGTAGTAACTTCTTTCGCGTAAATAAGCGAACTGATATTGGTGTGCACATTCGTTGTTTCTTCATCGGTTACCCCCGATAAAACAAAGGGCAGGCTTTCCGGACATACCGGGTAATTTTCTTCATAATAATTAATAAAAAAACCATCCTCCCGGAACGTCAGCCGTAGTTTTCGGTCACTGAGCATATCACTAAGCGGTCCTTCCAAAAAAGGCGTCATTAGTTTTCCCTGGTAAAAAGGATGTTCCCAGTCTATATCAAAATAACCTGCATAAGGAGAGTTTGTGCCCCGCTCCAGTACATCCAGCAGCCAGACATTGGTCGTGTTGAACGCCAGGTGGTTGGGAACGATATCCTGTATCCAGTTCATGTTTCTTTCTTTGAGCTGGCCGGCCAGTGCGGCGAGTTCATCGATTGTTCCGATCTCTTCATTAATACGTGACGGATCGATGCCGTCATATCCGTGTGTACTTCCTTTTGTCGGAAGCTGCAAAGGCGAGGCATAAATAGTGGTAATCCCTAATTCGTCCAGGAAGTCCAGTATCCCGGAGAGATGTTTGAAGGTATACTCCGCATTGAACTGAATACGATAGGTTGATGCCGGAACAATCATTGGTCTTTTTTTTGATCTTAATAATGCCAACAGCCTGCCAATTATTCAGATATAGCCTCTTCCTGTTTTTTTTTTGAGTTAATACTTCAGCAAATGGAAAGAAATGAAACACTGCTACAATGTTTTGAGTGGAACTGTCCGGCGGATGGCCGTCAATGGCAATACCTGTCAAGCCAGGTTGAGGATTTCGCGAATGCAGGGATTACGGGTCTGTGGCTCCCTCCGGCATACAAGGGCACGCGGGGCAAATATTCTGAAGGTTATGACGTATACGACCTCTATGACCTGGGAGAATTCGATCAAAAAGAAACGGTTGCTACAAAATACGGGACAAAGGAGCAGTACGTGGCGCTGATCAGGGCCGCGCAGGCAGCGGGCCTGACAGTTTACGCGGATATAGTAATGAACCACATGGGTGGTGCAGAAGAAACAGAGTGTATAGAAGTGTATGAGGTTGACCCGGAAAACCGTAACAAAATTATAAGTGATGTAAAAAAGATCGAGGCCTATACACGGTTCCGGTTTCCGGGCCGGGCAGAAAAATATTCTACATTTCAATGGGATGCATCCTGTTTCACCGGTCTTGATCATGCTGTAGGCGAGGAGGGAAAAAGTATCTACCTTCTGCGGCATGCCGCCGATAAGGGCTGGAAACCTGTTACCGGGAAAGAGATGGGAAACTTTGATTTCCTGATATTGAACGACCTGGAGACCCGTAACCCCGCGGTCTGCGAAGAGCTGAAAAAATGGGGCCGCTGGTATCACCAACAAACAGGATTCGATGGCGTCCGTATTGATGCGGTAAAACACATGGATCCTGCATTTTTAAATGAGTGGCTGGATTTTATGCGTTCGGAGGTGAAACCCGGCCTTTCTGCTATCGGCGAATTCTGGCTGTCGGATGATCTTCCTGTTTTGCTTGAATATTTAAAAGTGACCGGCGGCCGTATGCAATTATTTGATGCACCGCTTCACCATAATATCGTGGCCGCCTCGTTGCTCAGAGACCGCTATGACCTCCGGAAAATATGGGACGACACGTTGACTTTCTTCAACCCGCGCGCCGCAGTAACGTTTGTCGACAACCACGACACACAGCCACTGCAATCCCTTGAGGAGTTTACTGCCCAGTGGTTCAGGCCACATGCCTATGCGCTGATATTATTACGGCAGGAAGGACTGCCCTGCGTATTTTATCCCGACCTGTATGGCCGTCAGCCGGAAGATAGTGATCAACAGACCGACACACGATGCCCGCAATTCGAAGTGGTGCCCATGCTCCGCCAGTTGCTCATGACCAGGAAACAACATGCTTATGGCCCGCAACACAACTACTTCGATGCACCGGATTGCATCGGCTGGACAAGAACAGGCGATGCCGCGCGGCCGGACCAGGGATGCGCGATATTGATATCGAACAACCGCTCCGCTACACGCACAAAAGAGATGTGCGTGGGGCAAAAATTTTCCGGACGGTGGTTCAGGAACATAGCCGGCAACGAAGACGCCGTACAGATAGGCGAAGATGGTTGTGGTGTTTTTTCAGTAAAGCCTTCCGGTGTAGCAGTATGGTGTCCGGAAGAAACCCAATGATATTACTACTTATTATTTCTCTTATATAAAACATCAGCGTGGAGGTCGCGCAGTTGCAGGATCAGGGAAAATCCGGAGGTGGCAATATGTGTAACAAATTACGCGCGTGTAGTGCAAGTAGTACCATCAGTTGAGATGAAATAAAAATTTCTTTTCAATTTTTGGCTGGTATGCAGTTTGATCGCAGTTAGTTTATGGAACAGAAAACTGTTAATACAGCGCATACAATTATTTATAATATCGGCAAACCGTTTCCGCTTGGAGCTACCTGGGACGGGAAGGGAACCAACTTCGCTATCTACGCCGAAAATGCAGAGATGATCGAATTATGTCTTTTCAAAGCGCTGGAAGATGACACAGAAGATCTAAAGATCGGACTCAAAGAAAGAACGCATCATGTATGGCATATTTATTTGCCGGGTATCAGTCCCGGCCAATTGTACGCCTACCGGGTAAGCGGGCCATACAAACCCGCAGAAGGACACCGTTTCAATAATAATAAATTGTTGCTGGACCCCTATGCAAAGGCGATTGCCGGTAAACTGCAATGGCATGATTCATTGTTCGGATACGAGATCGGCAATGAAGAAAAGGACCTGAGCTTCAGCAGCACCAACAGCGCACCTTATCTTCCCAAATGTGTGGTGGTCGATGACTGGTTTGATTGGGAAGATGACCGGTCGCCAGATATTCCCTATCATGAAACAATAATTTACGAAGCACATGTAAAAGGGCTTACCTGTCTGCATCCGGGCATACCGGAAGAGATACGCGGAACATATGCTGCCATCGGCCATCAGGTCATTATCGACTACCTGAAAGGACTGGGCATTACCGCCATAGAGTTAATGCCTGTTCACCAGTTCATTGACGACCGGCACCTTGTAGAAAAAGGATTAAATAATTACTGGGGCTACAATACTATTGGTTATTTCGCACCGGAGGTGCGATACAGTTCCGGTGATGTAATGGGCGGACAGATAAAGGAATTCAAGCAGATGGTAAAAAATCTGCACAAGGCAGGCATAGAAGTGATCATCGATGTGGTTTATAATCATACGGCAGAAGGAAGCGAACTCGGTCCGACGCTGAGTTTCCGTGGCATTGACAACCTGGCTTACTACCGGCATACGGAAGAAAAAAGATATTACATGGATTATACGGGTTGCGGCAATACGCTCAACACCCGTATGCCAAATGTATTGCGCCTGATCATGGACAGCCTGCGTTACTGGGTGGAAGTGATGCATGTAGATGGATTCCGCTTTGATCTTGCCGCCACGCTGGCACGCGAGCTGCATGAGGTAAACCAGTTGGGAGCATTTTTCGATATCATTCACCAGGATCCGGTGATATCACGCGTGAAGCTGATCGCCGAGCCATGGGACATTGGAGAGAACGGATACCAGGTGGGAAAATTTCCGCCAGGATGGGCCGAATGGAACGGCTTGTACCGGGACTGCATGCGTGATTTCTGGAGAGGAGAGGAGAGCAAACTTCCTGAGTTTGCCGCAAGGTTTACCGGCAGCTCAGATCTTTATCAGAATGATTACCGCAGCCCGTCGGCAAGCATCAATTTTATTACCGCCCACGACGGCTTTACCCTGCGGGATCTGGTTTCTTACGAGTCCAAACACAATGAAGCCAACCGGGATGACAACAGGGATGGCACAGATGATAACAAATCCTCCAACTACGGTTACGAAGGACCTGTGGATGATCCGGAGATCAATGCCATACGTGCCCGGCAGCAAAGAAATTTTATACTAACGCTTTTGCTGTCCCAGGGTGTTCCCATGCTATATGCAGGCGACGAACAGGGTCATAGCCAGTATGGCAATAACAACACCTATTGTCAGGACAGCGAAATTTCATGGATACGATGGGATGAGGTGGATACCGGTCTGCTGGATTTTGTAAAAAAGGTAATTGCTTTTCGCAGATCACATCCGACTTTCAGTCGCAGACGCTGGTTCCAGGGACAACCTATCCGCGGGATCGGCGTGGAAGATATAGCATGGTTTTCTTACGACGGACAACAGATGAACGACGAAAAATGGAATACAGGATTCGCCAAATCGCTCGGTATCTTCCTGAATGGTCTTGGATTGAGGTGTTTGAATAATAACGGTGAAAAAATGACCGATGATAATTTTCTCCTTCTCTTTAATGCCGATCAACATCCGCTGGAATTTATATTACCACCACCGGAGTTCGGACAAAAATGGACCGTGGTCTTCAATACCGCCGGTTCTGCAACGGAGCCATCGCCGGAGCAATCACCGGGTCCGGGAGAGCCGGTAACATTGGCGGGAAGAAGTATAATGGTATTGCAGACATTCAACCAGCGTAAAAATGAAATGCCGCCGGAATCTCTTCCCGAGGTGGATGAAGAACAGGTCATCAAACAATAAGATCTGTTAGCGGCTTTTTACAGGAAAGACAATACTTCCCTGCGGAACACACCGGGATTTTCGACCCAATGGCTTCTTTTTTTACAGTTGTGGAACTGCCGGTATTTTTGATAAAACCCCCATCTTTTTACCAACCTGCAGCATGGCTCCGCCAGCCATATAGCAACTATTGGACGGAACGGCTTTGATATCAAGCGAGGCCGAGAAATACCAGCCTTGGTATTCCTTTACCTTAATGACATTGGTAAGCCCCCTGGAGTTGGTGGTTACAGAAAGTTGCGCAAAAGCGGAGCTTTTGACAGATAGTATGACCAGCAGTAAAAGCAGGCGTTTCATAAACGAATGTCTGTGTGGATAAAAAGTAAAAGTAGCACCACGCGCGAACGGGAAATTGTAAAATTGTAACATCGCCGGGCCGGTGGCAGCGAAAACAGTAAATTTGTGGCAGGTACTCCATCGCTAAATTTATCCGGACTCCGTGTATTTCAATTTTATCAGGACAAAAAACGAGGTGCTCGCCAGGTATTTTGAAGGATTTTATATTTTTCAGAAGGAGGCTGCTGACCCGGATCTCCAGTACACGGTCTTTTCATCCAATCACGTTATTCTTTCCATTTACCGGTTTGCCGATTGTCGAATCGACCAGGACCGTGTGGAAGTCGTCGAGCAACCAGGCAATCAGTTTTTATCCCTGCTAACCATTGCGGTTGAAACGCCTTTGTGTTGTGCATATAAAGGAGCGGTGAAAGAAATGAGTTTTTGCTTCAAGCCGCTTGGTTTCAATCATTTCGTCGGGGACGAACTGCGTCATTATTTTCAGAAGGGATGTTTCCCCTTTTTGCCTTTTCCGGATTTTGAAACGGAAATGCAATCGATCCTGCAGGAGGACGATGAAGCAGTGATGCAGGAAAGAGTGGAGAACTACTGGCTTTCAAAAATGAAAAGTAAAGGCCTGGCACTGCTGGAGAAAATTGTCAGCCGTATACAGGAAGACAATACAACCGGTATTCAGGAAATAGCGAAAGAGCTGGGTGTGAGCCGGCAACATATAGTGCGGTTGTTTGATGCACATCTGTGCAAATCGCCTTCGGTATTCCGGAAGATCGACCGTTTCCGCAAAACCTTGCACAACCGTGTGGCGGTGCTGAAGGAGCAGGACAATCTAACTGCGCTGACATATGAAAGTTTTTTCTACGACCAATCGCATCTCATACGTGACTTTAAAAGCCTTACCGGCATGAGTCCCCGGAAATTCTTTGAAGGCAACCGGGCTTTTGAGAATGGATGGATCAACTGGTTCTTTCCTTCCTAGTTACATTTTTACAATTTCTCCTTTTACACAGCGCCTAGTTTTGACTATATGAAACATTATATGCGCTATACCCTGCTCTGTGTTGCACTGATTACAAGCCAGATTGTAACTGCGCAGAAAACCTATTTGTGGAAAATAACATCGGATAAAAATGGCCATATATCTTATCTGTTTGGTACTTATCATTCGATCAGGGAAACGTTTTTCAAACAATATCCTGTATTAGAAAAGGCATTAATGTCCTGCGACCAGGTAGTAACCGAAGTGGAAATAAGGCGAGACTCACTCGTAGCGTCCTTCGACGACCGTCCCGTGACCAACGACCTGCAGCAATCGATCAGCGAAAAACGATACCGGCAGCTCAGGGAAATATTCAAAAATTTTTCTGTTGACCTCGGCAAACTTTATCCGGAAGAGATAGTCGGCGGACTGCAAAACCGCTTTGAGATGTTGAATTGTGATGCGCTGATGTCAAATGATACGTATTTTCTCGATCAGTATGTACAGGTATTTGCCGAAAAAAAGGAGAAAAAGAATTATTACCTCGAAACGCTGGAAGAGCAGCAGGCCTACAAGAAGAAAGCAGATGGACCGGCTATGACATGGGCGATGGCGAAAATATACATCAACATGCTGCTGCGGCAGTACGAGAAATACCAGCGCTCCGGAAAAAGTACCTGCCCTCCAATGGTAGATGAATACCTGAATTTTAAATTCGATTATGATTTCGGCAAATCATGTTCAAAATTGAAGGAGCGGTCGCGGTTATTGCTAGTGGAGCGCAACCAGAAATGGATGCAGGTGTTGCCGGAGATGCTGCAAACCAAAAACGTATTTATCGCCGTGGGCCTCAATCACCTTGCTTACGAATGCGGTTTGATTGTGCAACTGCGCAAATTGGGGTATACGGTAGAGCCGGTGGAGATGTGAAGGTGTTCTTTCATAGTTATCACCGCCGTAAAACGACAAGTGGGATTACCAAATCAAATGCCAGGTAATCCCACTTGTTCTTAGAGCACGATCTATACATTCGTCTTCAACGTATCCTTTAAACCACTGTTTCTCTCAGGTGCTTCCAGTTTGAAAAGATAATCGCCGGCCTCGGGAATGGTTAACTCCACTTCTCCGTTTTCATTACTTACGGCCTGGATACTCATGCCACCACCGGGATTTTTGCCACCTTTTACGATGATGCCACCGATCGGATTTCCCGGTTTCGCCATTTCACTGCGTTTGACACCTTTCTCATTGATGCTTTTGCCGGAACCCTGATCAGGTGCGGTCAGACGGAATGTATAGGTGCCGGCTTCAAGGCCGTTCATGATCACTTCGCCGTTGTCATTGCTTACAAGTTGCATCATACTACCGCCAGGATTTTTGCCGCCTTTTACCACGATGCCACCGATCGGACTTCCGGGTTTGGCCATTTCGCTGCGCTTAACACCTTTCTCACTGATACTTCTGCCGGAAGGGTCAGTGACGATCGCTTTTCCCGCGGCATAAGAGGCCGATGCCGCTCCGCCACCATTATTTTTTCCTGAACGGATGTTTACCGACACACCGATGTTGATTTCTTTGATGTTGTACGTCGTCACATTTGTAGCGGAAGCCCATGTGCCATTGGCTATCTGCGCGGGCTCATACATATTGTCATCGCGGAACCCACCCTGCGGCACGAGGTAAGAAGTAGTACGACGGATCTCCGGTCCACTTATAAGTGATGTTTGTGCAAACACCGAGATGTTCTGCGTAAACTGGTAGCCGATCTTTATAGCAGGTTTAAATAAAATGCCTGTTACCTTTTCCGGCTCTTCTTTTACCAGTTCGATCTGTCTTTGTTCTCCGTTGATGTCCGCGCTGCCCGTCTGAACGGAACGGCCAGGTTTGAAATGCAGGTAACCGGTACTGATACCAGGCGATACCGAGAAATTACCTAATTGAAACTGCGCCTGCAGTCCCAGCAGCCCCGCTAAACTGTTCGACATTGCATGAGCGGTGTTGGCACTGATGGCCACGTCGGTGTTGTGTACTTTGTAGCGGTTAGCAACGGCCCGGTTGTCCGGCGACAGATTTTTTAAGCTTGTATAATCCGCGCCAACAGCTATGCCAAGCGAGAAATGATTTTTTTTATAAAAAGGCAGAAAAGCATCGGCCTGGATATTATAACCATTACCTATAAGGTTGTCTTTTTCTTTACCCGAAGTATTGGCAATACCGGAACTCAGGGAAATGATCTGCGCCGATGTGATATGTGCAAGGGCCAGCAGGGCAAGCGTCAGTTTCGTTTTCATGATGAAAATTTGATGATGATTTGGTTAAAAGGTTAACAGCTTTAACTAATATCAATCGTTTGCAATGATTGTTACCTCCGTTCTGACTTGATGGATATCAATAAATGGGAACGCTGGCCTTCAGCATTACTTCATTCGGTAAATTACAATACCCCTCAAACCCGCTGGCAGCAAGACTCCTGCGTTATTTTCTCCCTTTTTCCTGAAAATTCAGTCCTCTTTTCACTAAGAATAGCTGACCTATGTCTGTATACGCGGCACATACTGACCAGGAATTGCTGAGCCTGCTTCAACAGGGTGATGAAGCGGCCTTCAGTGAAATCTACCGGCGCTGCTGGAAGAGACTTTTCAGCGCAGCCTATAGCCGCCTGCGCAATACCGAAGATGCACGCGAGATTGTGCAACAGGTATTTTTTATGTTATGGAAATACCGTACACAGCTCCGCATTCTGCATCTTACTAACTACCTGTCAGCAATGGTGCGTCATGCCGTATATCGTCACCTGGCTGCTACCGGAAGGACCCATGCGACATTGCAGCACGATGAACTGCACGCTGCTGACAATCCCGATACAGAATACCGGGATCTTGTGCGCTGGCTTGAAAAGTTTGCAGAGACGCTTCCGCCCAATCAACGGATTGTATTTGTAGAATGTAAACTCCGCGATCAATCTGTAAAAGATGTTTCCGCCGCACTCGGCATTTCCCGGCGTACGGCGGAAGGTTACATCGCCCGTACGCTCAAAACACTGCGCAAAAAACTGCATGGCGACCGCTTTCTTCAATTGCTCTGGTTATTTCCCGCATGGCCCGACTGGCTTTTTTAACTATTGATAGTCAGCGGCCTGAAAAATTCTGTAAAATTTTTTTCCAAAATCTGCGTACAAACCTTTTTTCCGGGACTCTATATATAAGAGCCCGGACATGCCACCCGTTAAACTGCATGATTAACTATACACACTGCGAGGAACATGAACTATTACGCCATCTTGCTTCGGGGGAGGAGCAGGCGTTTACGGTTATCTATAACCGTTACTGGAAGCCCATGTTCTTCATCGCGCATAAAAAACTGCAGGTTGTGGAAGATGCCAAGGAAATCGTGCAGGGTGTTTTTTTTACGCTTTGGCAAAAACGGGAAAACCTCCTGATCAATGATCTTTCGCTGTATCTCGCCGCCATGACGCGCTATGCAGTATACAGGCATATTTCAAAGGAGAAAAAAAGAAAAGACCAGTTAAAAAAAATCGGGAACAACATAAAACCGACCGTCGCTTTTGATGTAGAGAACAAACAACTGCTGGAACTGCTCAACAGGTTCACCAGCAAACTTCCGGAAAAATACCGGATCATTTTTCTCCATCATAAACTACTCGACAAGCCGATTGAAGAGGTGGCTGATCAGTTGGGTGTATCACCCAGAACGGCGGAAGGTTACGTGTCGAAAGTAATGGCGCTGATGCGCAATCATCACAAAAAAGTAGCTTTTTCATTGTTGCTGTGATGAGCTTAAACTATTTATATGCCGCATAAAGAAACCACAGGCCTGACCGATGCTGAACTTGCTTTGCTTGCGCGCAAGTACCTCGACCATTCCGCAACAGATGCAGAGGCCCGGGCATTGCATCAGTGGTATGACAAAGCAGATGAAACCGGGATTGAATTCATCTTCACGAACACCCCGCAAACGCCTGATGAGTTTGGTGAACAAATGCTGAGCGAGTTGCAGGAGATGATCATGAAGGAGAAAGAAAAGAAAGTCGTTAAGATCAACTGGTGGAGAGCCGCCGCTATACTCCTGTTGGTGGGAGGCGGTTTAATAACGTTTCTTTTGATTAACAACCAGACCGGCAAAAACGGGAAATCAGAGATCGTAAACAATACTCCGTCCGGAGATGTTGCCCCTGGCCGTGATGGTGCCATTCTTACATTGTCCGATAACCGCAAGATTGTACTAGACGATGCGGGCAATGGCAACCTCACACAGGACGGCGATGTGCAGATCGTGAAAAACGGCAGTGAGATAACTTATGCATTTAATCGTACCGCCGCAACCGGGGAAGTGCAGTACAATACGGTAAGCACTCCACGTGGAAGACAGTTCAGAGTGGTATTGCCGGACGGAACATCGGCAGTGCTCGATGCGGCCTCGTCGGTTTACTTTCCCACCGCATTCACGGATAAGGAACGTAAAGTAAAAGTAACAGGCCAGGTATATTTTGAAGTAACGCCCGATAAATCAAAGCCGTTTATTGTACAGCACAATGACATGGAAATAGAAGTGCTGGGCACCGCTTTCAATGTCAACACGTACGGTGATGAGGATGCCGGAAGTGTTACGCTATTGCACGGATCGGTAAAAGTGCGCAAGGGCAACACTGCTGACGCAACATTTCTTACACCCGGCCAGCAGGCACGAATCAACAATAACAACGGAAAGATAGATGTAGTGAAATCGGTCGACATGGATGAAGTAATGGCCTGGAAAGACGGCGCCTTCCAATTCAACGAAACCGGACTTTCAAAAGTAATGGCACAGCTCGCCCGCTGGTATGATGTGGATGTGGAAATGAGAATAACCGGTGGCGAACGTTTTTTCAACGGACGTATCAGCCGCAACATCAACCTGAGCCAGGTGCTGGAAATCCTGCGGCTAAGCGATGTCAACTTCCGCCTTGAAGACAAAAAACTTATCGTTTTGCCATAGTGCAACATTTATAAAACACCAAACCAGTCTCTTTTAATCAAAAATAACAAACTGTAAAAATGGGAAGAGTGCTTACAATTCTCCATAGCCATAGGCTGTGGCTGAAGAACCTGTTTGTTTGTTTGCTGACCTTCGCTTTACTTCCACAGCAAACAAAAGCAGAGCAGGGAATAACGCTTGCTGAAAAAGATGCACAGATCGAAACAGTGATCAGGAAGATCGAATCGCAAAGCGATTACCGTTTCTGGTACGAGAGTAAAATTTTGCGTGCCGCGAAAAAAGTAAATATCCAGGTAAAAAATGCATCGATCAAAACGGTATTGGATATCTGCTTTACCGATCAGCCACTCGATTACCAGATGGTCGAAAAGACAATCGTAATAAGAAAGAAAAATGTACCGGCCCCCGTGGCTTCCCTACATAACGCCGGACTACAGACAATCGATATACGCGGCATCGTCAAAAATGAAAACGGCGAACCGCTCAGTAGTGTAAGTGTTAAGGTAAAAGGTCAGCAGCTTGGTACTACAACCAACGAAAACGGTGTATTCACGCTTAAAGACATACCCGCCAATTCCGTGTTGGAAATATCTATTACCGGCTATAAAACACAGGAATACCGGTTGACCGGCAATCCCAACATCGAAATCGTTCTTCAGCAGGAAGTGCGTGCGATGGATGATGTGGTGGTGACCGGGTTTCAACGCATCGACAAAACAAAATTCGGCGGCTCGGCAGTGACGTTGAAGGCCGATCAGGTACGTGTAGATGGCATGACCGATATCAGCCGTATGCTGGAAGGACGTGCTGCCGGTGTTTCCATTCAGAATCCTTCGGGCGCATTTGGTGCGGCGCCCAAAGTACGTATACGTGGCGCTACCTCGCTCAACGGCGCCAACAAACCGCTGTGGGTAATCGATGGCGTAGTACTGGAAGATATCGTGAATATTTCCAATGACCAGTTGACCAGTGGTGATCCAACCACACTGCTCGGTTCGCCGGTCGCTGGTCTGAACCCGAATGATATTGAAAGCTTCGACATCCTGAAAGACGCTTCTGCTGCGGCGCTGTACGGTGCGCGCGCCATGAACGGCGTAATCGTAATCACCACCAAAAAAGGCCGCAGCGGCAAAGCCCAGATCAGTTACGCCGGCAACTTCAGCACTCAGTTGAAACCCTCTTACAATGATTTCAACATCATGAACTCTGCGCAGCAGATGTCTGTACTCGCAGAGCTGGAGCGGAAGGGTTATCTCAATTCAGATATCCTGTCGCAATCAAACAATGCGATGTATGGCAAACTGTATCAAAGCCTGGTTGGGGACGACAATGGAAACTTTGCTTTGGAGAATACACCGGAAGCCCGCCGCGCATTTCTGCTGCGCTATGCAAAAGCCAACACCGACTGGTTCGATATTTTGTTCCGCAACAGTTTTATACAGGAACATTCGCTGAGCATTCAATATGGTTCCGACAAATCACAATCTTATTTTTCCACCAGCTTCCTCGGCGACAATGGATGGACGATTGGTGATAAGGTAAAACGTTACACACTCAACTTCCGCAACAACTATAAATTCTCAGATAAAGTTTCCGGGGGCTTCTCCACGTTGGGATCCGTACGCCAGCAACGCGCCCCCGGCGCACTCGCACGCAGAAGTAATCCGGTTGAAGGACGTTTCGACAGAGATTTTGATATCAACCCTTTCAGCTACTCCCTGAACACCAGCCGTGCCGTTACAGCCTATGATGAAAAGGGAAATCTCGAATACTTCAACCGGAATTTTACTCCCTTCAACATTATTGATGAACTGGCCAATAATTATATCGACATCAACATGATCGACCTCCGGTTGCAAGGGGACTTCTCTTACAAGTTTGCCAAAAATTTCCGTTATGATTTCCTTGGCGCCATCCGCATGGTAAAAACAGGCCGCGAGCACCAGATCAAAGAGCGGTCCAATATGGCCAATGCGTACAGGTCTGCCGCCAATTCCACCATCCGTTCACTGAATAATTTCCTTTACCAGGACCCGGATAATCCTGAAGCAGAAAAAGAGATCGTGTTGCCCAGGGGCGGCTTCTACAACCGCACGGAAGATGAAATGATTTTTTATAACGTCCGCAACAGCATTAATTATAATAAAACCATCAGCGGCAGGCATACCGTGGATGTACTTGCCGGACAAGAGGTGAAGTTCACCAACCGCAAAACATCCAACAACACGGGTTATGGTTACCAGTATGATCAGGGCGGTATTCCATTCGTAGACTACCGGATCCTTAAACAGGCCATTGAAGGAAATTTTCCTTATTACGGAATGGAACAGGTGTATGATCGCTTTGCCGCATTCTACGCCACAGCCGGTTATAGTTATGATAAAAGGTACAGCGTAAGTCTCTATGGCCGCTACGATGGTTCCAACCGGTTTGGTAAAGCTGCGCTGAATCGCTGGCTGCCAACCTGGAGTGTGTCGGGTGCCTGGAATATCGACAAGGAAAAATTCGCCCAGAATATTAACTGGCTTGATTTTGCCCGCCTTCGCGGAAGCTATGGTCTTTCAGGAGATATGGGTCCTGCGATCAATGCCGATGTTTTGTTGCGCAACTACATCACCGACCGTCAATGGACCGCTGACCGCGAATCGGCTATCCAGCTTGTATCACTGGCCAATAAAGAACTTACCTGGGAGAAGCAATACAGTACCAATATCGGTCTTGAGTTTGGCGTGTTAAAAGGGAAACTCTCCTTTACCATCGACCGCTTTCTTCGCAGAAGCTACGACCTGATCGATCAGATTGCCACATCGGGTATAGGCGGTCAATATTGGAAGTTTGCCAATTACGCCGATCTGAAGTCAAACGGTTGGGATATTGCTGTCGATGCCAACCTGGTGAAGACGAGAAACTGGACGGTGAACAGCAAACTCACGTTTGGCTACGCCAAAACAAAAATCACCAACCTGTCTAACCTGCCTATTCTTTTTGACCTGGTTCAACCGGACGGATACAATGTCCTGGGTTATCCTGTACGTTCACTATTTTCTATCCGGTACAGCGGTCTTGACCACGCATCGGGTGTACCGGTATTCATCAATGAAAAAGGAGAGGTGTCGTCCGATGTATATTACCAGGATAATAATACGGCCTACCTGAAATATGAAGGGCCTGTTGATCCGCCCTATAACAGCAGCTTCGGTTCCACGGTGACGTACAAAAATTTTACGTTCAATTTTCTGATCACATCACAGGCAGGAAATAAAATCAGGTTGTCTCCTGTATTTTCCACGAGGTATTCCGATTGGACGGCCCTGCCGGTTGACTTCATCGATCGCTGGGTGCAGAGCGGTGAAGAGAATACCACCGCCGTACCAGCCATGCTCGACAGGCTTTATGGCAACAACCTGAGCGGCATTTATCCTTACAGCAGTTATAACTTTTCTGATGTACGTGTGGCCAAAGGTGATTTTATCCGGTTGAAATCCGTTTCCCTGAACTACCGCCTTCCTGCTGCATGGATCGCGCGTGCCGGCTTCACCAATGCCAACATCGGGATATCTGCTATCAACCCCTGGCTGATCTATTCAGACAAAAAGCTAAAAGGACAGGACCCCGAGTTTTTCAATACGGGAGGTGTGGCCCAGCCGATTCAGAAACAAATCGTTTTATCTATCAAACTTGGCTTATAATGAAATACTGTAAACCAAAGATCGCTTTTCCGGTATTGTCCATGCTGTTGCTGACAACAGCGGGCTGCCGCAAGTTCCTGGAAAAAGATCCTGACAGTAACCGCGCATCTATACAAACGCCGGAACAAATGTCACAACTGCTCATCTCTGCCTATCCAAAGGCCAACTACATGATGTTCAGTGAAGCCTTGTCGGATAATGCAGATGATAAGTCTTCGGAGATAAGCTCCTACGAAACGAATAGCAGTTGCTATATGTATGAAGAAACAAATGCCACGCCGAATGAGCAGGATTCTCCGCAGATGTATTGGAGTGAGTGTTACAATGCCATTGCGGCAGCGAATCAGGCATTGAGCATTATTGCCCAATCACCTGATCCGGATAAATTCAGATCGCAGAAAGGAGAGGCCCTGGTGGCCAGGGCATACAATCACTTCATGCTGGTGTCGTTCTTCTCCCGGTTTTACAACGCAGCCACAGCGGATCAGGACATGGGCATTCCCTATGTTGATGAGCCTGAAGATGTGGTAACAAAAAAATACGAACGAAAAACCGTGGCTTATGTGTTCGATCGCATAGAAGAAGACCTGCTTGCAGGACTCCCGCTGATCGACGACAGGGCTTATGACATCCCTAAATATCATTTTACCAAAGCAGCCGCAAATGCATTTGCAGCACGTTTTTACCTAGTGAAAAGGGAATATGCAAATGTACTGTTGCATGCCAATGCCGTTTTCCCGGCTAATAATTTAACGGATCAATTACGCCCCTGGAATGGCGTTCAATGGACTGCATTTGGCGCCGCGGATCTGCGGAATGAATATTCGAAATCTTCGCTGGCGTCCAATATTCTTCTTTGTGAGGCACCGTCCTGGTTTTTCCGGTCCAATGGCTCGCGGTACGGTTACAGCGATTCCATATTCAATGTCTGTTATAACGTAAAGGCGATCTGCGCTACCAGCCCTACCTGGCAGTTTGAGCAGAAAGAATATATATACGGAGCGCAGCCGCATATTTACATCCCCAAACTGGGTGAGTACTTTAAACGGGCCTCTATCAATGCGAATTTTGGTACGGGTTATATCATGCTCCCGCTGTTCGATGCCGAAGAAGTATTATTCAATCGTGCGGAAGCGAAAGTTTATCTCGGTGATGCGACCGGCGCTATAGCCGATATTAATACCTATATCAGTAAACGTGCACTGAACTATAATGCCGCCAGGCATATTGTGGATGATGCAAAGCTTAAAACCTATGCCGGTACACAAAACACGGACACTGCATTGGTGAGAGGAATTCTGGGTCTTCGCCGCCTCGAGTATATCAGCCAGGGTATGCGCTGGTTCGACGTACAACGTTATGGCATTACCGTAAAACATGCGGTCCGCAATACGGCGGGTGTTGTGGAGCGGACAATCGAAGTGCGCGATGGAGATCCGCGAAGAGTGCTGCAATTGCCGGCATCGGCCACCTTGTCCGGTCTTCCCTTAAACCCCCGTTAATCAAATAATTCATTTTGATATGAAAAAAACAATTGTCAATATAATCGTCGCAGTATCGGTCGTTGCAGCGATTAGTTCCTGCGGAAAGGATAAAGATGATCTCAATGCTGCCGATGATCTGCTGGGTCTTGGCGGCGATACCTGGCAAAGAACTCCTATCGACAACTGGCTTTATGATAGCCTGGTGCGCCCGCACAACATCCAGGTGAAATACAAATGGGATCAATCTGAGTTTGACGTAAGCAAAACGCTGGTGCCGCCGGATGAGACGAAGATCATACCCATCTGGTCCATGTTGCGCCAGGCCTGGATACAGCCTTATGTAGATGTGCTGGGGCTTCCGTTCTTTAATAAATATTCTCCCAAACTGTTTGTGCTTTCCGGCGACTTTTCCTACAACGCTAATGGTTCCATTACGCTGGGAACAGCCGAAGGCGGACGGAAGATCGTCTTGTATGGTGCCAATCATTTCCTGGTAAAAGGAATGACAGGCTATACTGCATCACGAGATTCTTCTTTTGTCAAAACCTTTTTTCTCCAGACCATTCACCACGAGTTCGGACATATTCTGCACCAGACCATTATGTATCCAATCGAATTCAAGCGCGTGAACCCGGGGTTGTTCAGCGGTAATAACTGGATCAATATTACGGATGCCAACGCACGCAGGGATGGATTTGTGACGGCGTATGCTTCCTCGGGCTACGACGATGATTTTGTAGAAACGATTGCCATCATGCTCATCGAAGGCAAAGCAGGATTTGATGCATTGATCAACCGCATTCCTGCCGGTACCAGCGGCAACGGTACTACACAGGCCCAGGCGCAAACTTATCTGCGGCAAAAGGAAGCCCTGGTAGTAGGCTATTTCCGCCAGGCATGGAATATCGATTTCTATACGCTTCAGGCGCGCTGCCGTACTGCACTGGAACGATTTATCTAACTGCTAAAAAAGAGTAAATGAAAAATTATATCGCTATACTGATCTTATTGCTTTCGCTCACTGCCTGCCGGCGCGACTTTGACAAAACCATTTTCGGGGAAACACCCGATGAACGGTTAACCAAAACACTCGACAGCCTGCAAAGCAGACTGGCCAACGAGCCGGGAGGATGGAATGGTTTTCTTACAACGGGTACGGGATTAAGGGCCGGATTTTATTTCGTGTTCAACAACAATAATCGCGTGTCGATGGGGAGTGATATAGTTACTAACGGCAGCCGTCCTAAAGAAAGCAGCTATCGTTTAAAAGCGTTGCAGCAGCCTTGCCTGATCTTCGATACATATTCCTACCTGCACATACTGGCAGATCCAAACGGAGATGTAAACGGTGGTACGGACGGCGTGGGTCTGCAATCGGACTTCGAATTCGCTTACGATCCGTCTGCCAACAATACAGACTCCATTGTACTGATCGGAAGAATGCATAACAGCCGGCTCGTTCTGCGGCCAGGCTCCCGGCAAGACAGGAATGCATTCGATGCAGCCGGACTGGATAATGCTTTCGTGTTTGATAGTTTATCAAAAAGGTATTTGAATTACTTCAAGCAGTTCGTACTCGCGGGCAACCCGTATGAACTTGTTGTGAACACCCGTAAGAAAAGTTTAAAAATGGCCTGGCGGGAAGGCGGCGTTTACAGGGAGGCAATGAGCTATTATTACACAACGCCATCGGGTAATGTGGAACTTATTACGCCGGTGCGGGCGAATGGAATGACGGTCACTTCTTTCCGGGATGTACAATGGGATAACGGAAGGACATTGATGAGTTTTGCCATCAATGGCCAGCGGGTTACACTTACCGGTTTTGCGGAACCGATGCAGACAGACCTGGCAGCTCCACGTCGCTGGTGGCAGAAAAGTAAAGACGGAGACACCTATTGGGTATCTGCAACGGGCTTTCGTGTAAATGGTGTAAATGATGCATACGGGATAAGCCGGTTGGCCGGATACACAGCGTTGATGTATGCGGCTGAATGGGGAACGGTGCGCGGCACTACAACAGATTGTTTCGGATATATCCGCAACCGCACACAGTTGTTTGCACCCGCAGTAGTATCGCCACCCAATTTTACCAATGACGGACGTGCCGTGTTTACGAGAGTGTTGGGCGCATCGGGAGATCCTGGTACTTTTTCATTCTTCGGCACCAGTCCGGGACAGGCTTCCATCAATACGTTCTTTGCTGCAATGACGAAGCTGGCAGAACCACGAGGTTACTTATTCGTACAAATCTTTGACACCTATGATATGGTGGATGCGGTTGATGCCACAAGCTGGGTTAGTTGGGAACCATGATTTTTTCTTTACGATGCACTACTAATTTTTCTCACAAGCAGTATGTGTACATTGGCGGGAGGGCCTTTCCAGGCCTTCCCTTGTTTTAGCCACAAAAACGCTTTTTATCAGGCGTTTTCAGATATATATTTCTCAGAGCAGTTTAAAAATGGTCGCTGGTTTCGCAGCCAGTGGAGGGTTAGAGATCCCCGGTTTTTTTAGCCGGGGTCTCTTTTTTTAAATTCAATCTTTAAAATATTGTATGCCCTTCTCCGAAATATAGCCGCCTGCATTCGGAAACGCTTCTGTATACACATACCAGAATTTCAGTGGTGCACCGGCGGCGGGATAAATGGTTTTAATGTCTTTACTTACGCGTAAAAATGCAGCTTCGGTCAATACCGGTGCATTTTTATCGGTGAGGATGAGCAGTCCCTGCTTTTTATCTTTCTCCAGGATATAACTCTGTGGTAGTAACGTGACGCGATCGTAATCGCGCGCCAGCACCGATCCGTTTTGACTGATCACTGTTTTTTTACCATTGACCAGCACAACATAAAAACCGTTGGCGGGGTCACTGTTGAGCATATCCAGCGGAGGATATTCGATGCGCAGGATAATCTGATTTTTTGAATTGACGATTCCCCAACGCGCCATGTTCTTTACGCCGAGGTATCCGCTGTGTTCCCTTGAACGATCGATGGAATCGTACATGGCGGGAATACTGTCGCCGGCGAACTGCCCGTCGAACACGAAACCGTATTTATTTTTTTCTTTGAATAAACGCTCGGCATAGCCGGCAGAGGAAGTATTTTTTGTCTTATCCGGATCCGGTTTGCTGGTAACGGTGATCGTTTTTAAATCCTCGAGTTCTATTTCTTCCTCTTCTTTATACGGAGTTAAAGCGCCCGGGCCATTGGCCAATACATCGATGGTGAAAACCTTGCCGTTGATGCCCACGATTACTTTGGACGGATCTGCCATCGGTGATGCATAATCATATTCAGCCGGAGCGATCCATTTTTTGGAACGTGAATCGAAAATCCCCTGTTTTCCCAGGTCATTTACGACTAATAACAAGCCTTCCACCACAGGCGTGACCATACTGTAAAGTGTATCTATTACCAGCTTGCGTGTACGCAGATCGTAAAAGCCGGTACGCTGATCGGCTGTTTCAGCGATAACGCCTTCCGCACCTGTTTGCAGCTCACGGTAAAGAAACGGGATGATTGTTTTGCCTGACTTATTAATTAGACCTGTGCGGGTGCCCTCATAGGCTTTCGCATAATCCCCGTCGAAGAATGACGCATAATCATAGCGCGGTTTGATCTTGATTTTTCCATTGAGATCTGAGTAGCCCCATTTGTCTTTTACACGGAAGGGAACCAGCACATCCTGTGCAACAAGCGTCGCGGAGAACAGTAGCAATGGCAGCAGAAAAACAGCTTTGATTTTAATGTTTATACATTTCAGCATAGACTGTAAATATACTTAAAAGAAAAGGGAGGGGTTTTTAACCGGTATGTTAAAAGCGTGTAATCACTCCTTGTTTTTTTGTGTTAAAACGCTTGATGACATCCTTCCTGCTGCACTACTTTGGTAGCATCCTGCCTTGACGTCAAGTCCATTTTTATTCACCCTCAAACCTGTCCACAACATGAACGCTCTAAACTTTGCGCGCGTGCGCGACCGTGAGCTCTCGCTATGGCAATCGGCTGTAGCTGAGTATCTCCGCGGCGAATTAAAAAAAAACAATCAACCCGCAGCCATGCGGGACGTTCTTGACCATCCGCTGTCAATCGCAACTGCCGATTATGTTACACGAAAGTTCGACGACAGAACCTATCAACCAACGGCTTCCTTCAAAGGCGATACCAGTCATGAGGCACTGGTGTTCAGATCACACCTCGGTCACCAGATCGGTGAGGCCCTTGCCACCAACAACATGGAACGTTACAAAGCCTTGTCCATCGCTTACCGCAAATTCTGCGACGATGATTATTCGATTGGTCCGCCGCCAACGGGATTTGCTACCTGTCCCATTACCTATGCGAAGTATGCTATTTCCTCGGGACAAAGAATGACGTACAACGACTGGACAACCGCGGGCGGCAATAACCTTAATTATGGCGTGATCAACTGGAAGCTGCCCAACAATGCCAAAGTGGGCATATTGGGTGACTGGGGCACCGGCATGCCCGACGCAATCGCCTTATTGAAAGACATGATGTTGCAACACAAGCCGGATGTGATCATCCATCTCGGTGATATCTACTATTCCGGCACGCCGCAGGAATGCGATACTTATTTCCGCGATGTCTTCACCACGGTTTTCAACGAAGTGTTAGGTCCGGGTAAACGGATTCCCGTATTTTCTATTCCCGGCAACCATGACTACTATGCATGGGGCGCGGAATATTATAATGTGGTGACCAATCTCAACAATAACATTCCCGGCGCTACGCAGCAGGCAAGTTATTTTTGTCTGCGCACGGAAGATAATGGCTGGCAATTTCTCGGGATGGACACGGGATACAACGATTCTAACCCGGCCAACCAGATGAATGCTAACTATGCCGGACCATGGCTGCAACCCAATGAAATAACCTGGCACCAGGATAAGCTCGCCAACTTTCCCGGATTGACTATTCTTCTTTCGCATCACCAACTGTATTCTTCCAACAGTAAGATCAACGGTTCGTTTTCGGTAATGAATGCGGTGCCTTATTACAATCCCTACCTGTATCGTGCAGTGGGTGAATACCTGCCAACAAAAGTGGCGGGGTGGATCTGGGGACATGAACATAATTTCGTGATGTACCAGGATTATCTTGCACAACTCCCGATCGGCAGACTGGTTGGCAACAGTGCTTATGAAGAACTGACCAGTGCCAATCCTTACCAGGTCAATTATCCGCAGATACCCTACGTAGTGCCGGAGCCGCAGTACGATCAATATAAACTCGGCATCAACCAGGATAGTAACGGTGTTCAGTATTACAACCACGGATACGCGGTCATCGATTTATCAGGCAGAAAAAACTCGACGGATCCTGTAAAGACCAGTTATTACCAGTTTCCTGCGTGGGGCAGCACACCGCCGCCGAATCCTGTTTCAACATTGCTCTGCCAGGAGCTGTTCAGCAAACCACAACCCTTTGAGTACGGTGATCAGGTCCACTCTGGCGTCAATCATATGTTATCTAATATGGACGGTATGGACGTACAGAATTTCTATGCCGGTTCGTTTGGCTATAACTATCCTGTTGCTGCGCCAGGGATGGTAGACTATGCGAGGACGCACACTATTACCAAATATGTAAATGGCAGTCCTGCCCCGGATGGCACCCCGATCATATCCGGAGACATTATCAGTATCAGGACAACGCAGAATGATCAATACCTCACCGCGGGAGCGACGCCCTGGTTGTACTATGCTTCGGCAGTGAACAATAACTCACTGTGGGTGATTAGGAAAAAGGAGCAGGGTAATGCCGGCATCAATATAGGCGATGCGTTCTATCTGGAAAACGTAGCTTATACCGGGCAGTACCTCAAACCGGTGTATGCGGTGAAGTGGTCAATGATTTATCTTACCACTGAAGTTGGGGCGGACTACTGGTGGCGATTCTGTAAGATGGAATAAATGCTTAATTATAACCCCGGAACCTTTCCGGGGTTATTTTTTTAAAAAAAAATTGAAGGCGGAACTATTAGAAAACCATTAGAACAGCAAGGGTGATTATGCTGTTGGGAAACAGGTGATTTCTCCTCCACCACATAAAAAATTTTAAGGTGCACATACATTTTTTCCGTAGTCTACAGTTTTTATGGGGCGATTGCTTTGAATAATGATTTTTATTTATCTTCTTTGCAGCCTGAAATTCTGACTGTACCCTGCCTGCTACTGCTCCCCCGTCACAGTATCGCAACTGTATGCCAGAATCTTCGCCCTCTTTAAACCAAACTACCACCTTATGATCAAAACCTTTACCCAAAGATTTTGCCTTTTCCTGCTGTTTTTTATTTCCCTGCTGCAATTCAACCGCAGTAATGCCCAGGCCTTTAGCGAAAGTTTTAATGACATTACCACCTTACCGGGCTCCGGATGGGTGACGATAAACAATAGTAGTCCGGTTGGTATTACCAACTGGTTTCAGGGAACTAATGTTGGAGCAGGTGGGCCGTTCGATTCTTACAACGGTGCGGCCAATGCCTACATCGGTGCCAACTTCAACAATACTACCGGAGGCACGGGTATTATCAGTAACTGGCTGATGACACCAAACCGCACATTCAGAAATGGGGATGTACTGACATTTTATACCAGAAAACCGCCAACACCCGGAGGCGGAACGGACTACCCCGACCGGTTGCAAGTGCGACTGAGTACTAACGGTGCAAGTACTAATGTGGGCGCTCCAGGTAATAATGTAGGAGATTTTACAACATTGCTTTTGGCTATTAACCCTACCCTGGTCGCAGGCGGATATCCCTATAACTGGACGCAATATACTATTACGATCTCCGGTCTGCCGGCCCCGACATCGGGCCGTATTGCCTTCCGGTATTTTGTTACCGGCGCCGGGCCAACCGGCACTAACAGCGATTATATCGGCATCGACCAGGTTGATTACTATCCCTATATATGTCCTACACTGTCAATCGCGCCGACAAGTCTGCCTGGTGGCACTGCCGGTAGTTTATACAGTACCTCATTGACGCAGACCGGCGCATTGGGCGCACCTAACTATGCCATCACCGCAGGAGCATTACCTCCCGGCCTTACGATCGCTGCCAATGGTACCATTTCCGGTACACCAACAGCAACCGGTACATTTAATTTTAATGTTACCGTTAATGATGCGAGCGGCTGTTCAGGCACCCGGTCGTATTCAATTACCGTCATTTGCGGCAGTAACCCCATCACCTTCACATCCGCTTTGGTGTGTTCTACCTCACCGTTTACATTAACGGCAAGCCCGGCGGGCGGAACCTTCTCCGGTACAGGTGTCACGGGAGATGTATTTGATCCGGCCGCGGGAACGCAGACACTCACGTATGACTATACAGATCCGTACGGATGTGCTTTTAATACAAATGCAACATTTACGGTGTTTGATGGTGGCATTACAAATATTTCACCTTCGTCGCAGACTATCTGCAGCGGCGATGCCATTGCAAACATCGTCACTACGAATACAAACGGAACGGCTACTTTCAACTGGACAAGAGATAACACCTCTGCTGTAACCGGCATCGCTGCAAGCGGCAACAGTGCCACGATCAGTGGTACATTGGTCAATACCACCAATGCTCCTGTAACCGTTACGTTTAACACAACAGCTTCAGTAGGATCTTGCGTTACACCGCAAACCTCCACTGTGTTGGTTAACCCCAGACCTTCCGTAAACACTATATCTTCCACATCGGTCTGCTCCGGTGGTTCAGTGAATGTAACTCCGGCTGGTCCTGTAGCAGGAACCGTTTATAACTGGACAAGAAATAACACAGCTTCTGTGACCGGCGTTGCCGCAAGCGGATCAGGAACGATCAGCGGTACATTGACCAATACTACCAATGCTCCTGTAGTCGTAACCTTCACCGTTACGCCAACAGCCAATGGCTGTGCCGGCACACCGGTTAGTTTTGATATAACCGTTAACCCGATTCCAACTGTATCGGCATCTGTTGCCAGCCAGTCGGTTTGTTCGGGCAGTGCCATTACTTCCATCGCCTTTACAGGCAACGTATCCGGCGCTGTTTACAACTGGACAAGAGATAATACAGGTTCTGTAACCGGCATTGCAGCAAGCGGTTCCGGCGATATCAGCGGCTCGCTTGTTAACAATACCAGCGCACCGGTAACGGTAACCTTTACTGCTACGCCTGTTATAAATACCTGCTCCGGCACGCCGGTAACTTCTACTGTTACTGTCAATCCATCCGTAAACGTTGTAGCCACTCCAACCAGCCAGACCATTTGTTCCGGCAGTGCGATCACAGCTGTTACATTCAGCGGCAATGCAACCGGCACTGTTTACAACTGGACAAGAGATAATACTGGTTCCGTAACCGGTATCGCAGCAAGCGGTTCAGGCAACATCAGCGGTTCGCTCGTTAACAATACCAGCGCACCTGTAACGGTAACCTTTACGATTACGCCTGTGGCAAATGGTTGCCCCGGCACGGCCGTAACTGTTACTGTTGTTGTTAATCCTGCTGTGAATGTGGTGGCCACTCCAGCCAGTCAGACTATTTGTTCCGGCAGCGCGATCACGGCTATTGCATTCAGCGGTAATGCAACCGGTACTGTTTATAACTGGACAAGAGATAATACTTCTTCTGTAACAGGCATTGCTGCGAGCGGTTCTGGAAATATCAGCGGATCATTCGTCAACACGACCAATGCACCTGTAACGGTTACCTTCACTGTTACGCCAACAGCGAATGGCTGCCCGGGCACTCCCGTAACTGCAACGGTGCTTGTTAACCCTACTCCTTCTGTAAATGCATTGACACCGCAGACGATTTGTTCCGGTGCAAACATTTCCACAATCACATTATCCGGACCGGTTTCCGGCACTACTTATAACTGGACAAGAGACAATACTTCTTCCGTAACCGGCATTGCCGCCAGCGGTTCAGGCAACATCAGCGGTTCCCTGGTGAATACGACCAACTCAACTGTAACGGTAACATTTACTGCTACACCAACAGCCAACGGTTGCCCGGGTGCGCCAGTTACTACCACTATTACGGTATATCCGCAAGCTGCTGCAGTGGCAACTCCGGCAACACAAACTGTTTGTTCCGGAGCTATTACTCCTATCGTTATCACTGGTAACGTAACAGGTACTACCTTCAACTGGACAAGAGATAATACTACTGCTGCAACCGGCATCGCTGCCAGCGGCACGGGAAATATTTCCGGTACATTGACTAATACAACGACCAACCCGGTAACCGTAACCTTTACGATTACGCCTGTGGCAAATGGCTGTCCCGGTACGCCGGTCACTGCAACGGTGACGGTTGGTGCGGCCCCGGCAATTGTTTGTCCTGCTAACATCACGCTGAACAACGTGACCAATACCTGCGGTGCTCCTGCAACCTATACTGCAACTGCAACAGGCATCCCCGCTCCTTCGATCAGTTATGTGTTTACCGGTGCTACCACGGGAAGCGGCAGCGGTACCGGCAGTGGATCAACATTCAATGTGGGTGTAACAACCGTAACATTGACGGCTACCAATAGCTGTGGTACATCGAACTGTTCATTCACGGTAACGGTGAATGATACACAAAACCCTGTAATTACCTGCCTTGCTCCGGTAACAGTAAGCTGCGCGGGCAACGTGCCGGCTCCTGCTCCTGCAAGCGTAACGGCAACAGACAATTGTTCTGGTGTAGTAGTAACGCATGTCGGCGATGTGATCAGCAATCAAACCTGTGCCAACAGATATACGATTACCAGAACATACCGTGCAACGGATGCAGCAGGCAATACCGCAAACTGTACACAGATCATCACTGTTAATGATCAGACGGCTCCGGTAATTACTTGTCCTGCCAACATCGCTGTCAATACACCAATCGGTTCTTGTAATGCAGTGGTGAACTTTACGGTGAATGCAACGGATGGCTGTGGCGGTGCAGTAACTGTCACAACGCTGCCTGCATCGGGTTCAGTATTTGCCCTGGGCACGACAACCGTAACGGCAACAGCAACTGATGCCTGTGGTAACATCTCAACCTGTTCATTCACGGTAACCGTTAACGATGGACAATTGCCGGTGATCAGTACACAACCTGTTAACCGTGCTGTATGCGCGGGGCTGAATGCCACCTTCACTGTTGCCTCCAGCAATGTAGTGAGCTATCAATGGCAGCGTTTTGAAAGCGGATCATGGGTAAATGTGAGCGGCGCAACGGCTGCATCATACACGGTATCTAATACGACAACTACACAAAGCGGTACACGCTATCGTGTAAGAATAGCGGGAACCTGTACGACTATTTTCTCCAACGAAGTAACGCTCACTGTTTACGCACTTCCTCAACCGGTGATCACTACGCCGACAGAGATTTGTCTGCAAGACCGTACGGTGCAATTGACGGCGACGCCTTCAGGCGGTACATTCACCGGAACGGGTGTAACCGGCACTACCTGGAATCTTGAAATTCCTGCTGCCGGTGCCAACACCATCCAGTATAGCTATACCGATGGTAATGGTTGTACGGTGGCTACTTCCAAAGTGTTTGACCTCCAAACCTGCAATGGCAGAAGCAGCCTGCTGGAAATCCAGGCATATCCTAATCCGACACAAGGGCAGGTGACGGTGAAAGCGTTGGTGACTATCGCGTCCAACTGGACGATTGATGTAACCGACATCACCGGCAGACTGGTATACCGTCAGCAAATTCCGCTGCGTAAGGGCTGGAACCAGTTCCAGGTTGACCTTACCGGAAAAGTGGCTGGTATGTATATTATCTCCCTGGGTCGCGGTGGCGGTCACAAAGGAGAAATTAAAGTACTCAAGCAGAATTGACCCTGAGCATAGAATCGTTACAATGAAGCGGCCGGCAACGGCCGCTTTTTTTATGGGGTCACGCCGGTGGCTCAAACTCCTGAATACTCCTAACAACTCCTAATTTTGAATAAATTAGGAGTTGCTTGGAATCGCGTTAAAAAAAACAGATGCAGTCTTTTCTTCAAACCTTGGTATTACTCGGAGCGCTGCAGGGGTTTATTTCGGCCATACTGCTGCTATCGGCCAAAGGCGAAAATCTTCCCTATAAATTACTGGCGGTCCTGATCCTGTTGATTGCCCTGGCCAATCTTAATGTTTTCTTGTTGTACCAGTCCTTGCCGCCTTTCTGGCTCCTGATCGGCGATGTTTTTCCCTTACTGCTCTTTATGCCGGTTGGCCCATTGATTTTTCTTTATACCCGTGCTGCCATCAATCATCAATACCGCCTGGGAAAAAAGGACGTCTTGCTTTTTGTGCCTGTAATACTGGACCTGCTGCCTTATGTGCTCGGATCATTTTATCATGCCGGCCTTATTGGCGAACCCTATACATTCATCGATCAGTATAATATTTATGTAGACATTCCCCGCTGGATTTCCCTGACCGTATACGTTGCCTTGTCGGTAAAAATGATCCGGGGAAATAATTCGCTGCAGGCGAACAATGCAAAACAACTCATTCTTGCGTTCGGCGTTTTTCAATTCATCTGGTTGCTGTTTCTCGTTGTTTATCTTATACCGGTTTACAGCGACTGGTTGTTGAATGAAGTGGGCTGGTTCCCGCTGTATATTCCACTCACAGGATTGATCTATTGGATCGGGATTCTTTCGCTGCGCACCGTTTATGCCGACCGGAAACGGCCGGCAGCGGGCGGCATTGTCTCTGCGGACACTGCAGAAAATGCACTGGTCACGCTTCGCCATTTAATGGAAACAGACAAACTTTATCTCGACCCGTCACTTAACCTCGCGAAACTTGCAGCACAGGCCCACCTTCCGCAAAAAGTCATTTCGTCAGTACTCAATCAATACCTGAAAAGTAGTTTCAATGAATTTGTGAACGGCTATCGTGTCGATGCATTCAAACAAAAAGTAAATGATCCGGCTATGCAGGTATATTCTATAAAAGGACTGGCGCTTGAATGCGGATTCAATTCACTCGCCACTTTCCAGCGGGTGTTCAAGCAGGTAACGGGCCTGTCACCCTCTGATTTCCGCAGAAACGGTGCATAATAACTGCTCAAATCCGGTTTTGAGCAGTGTTTAATTTTCTGTATTTGCTCAATACATACACTTTTGAGAAAAAAAATATGCACTTATTGCCGTTCATTTTTTTCTTGCTTGCTATTTCTGCCAATGGTCAATCTTCGCAGGACTCCTTGATGAATAAAATAGAGCAGGGTTTGTCGCCGCGCGTTGTGCGCAATGGCCAAACTGTCAATCTTGCAGAAAGAATGAAGGAACGCAAAGTTCCGGGGATAAGTGTGGCCGTTGTTGAGGGAGGAAAAATTGCCGGGGCAAAAGGATACGGCTTTAGAGACGGCACCGATGCCGTCGATACCGCTACGTTGTTCCAATGTGCCTCCATCGGGAAAATAGTCACAGCCATCGCAGCATTGCAGCTCGTGGAGAAAGGAATGCTTTCGCTCGATGAGAACGTGAACAACAAGCTCCACAGTTGGAAGCTGCCGGAGAATGAATACACGGCTCAAAAGAAAGTGACCTTGCGGCATTTGCTTTCGCACAGCTCAGGGCTCACGGATCATTACGGCTTCACGGGCTATCTTCCCGGTGCTGAAACGCCTACGCTGCTTTCGCTATTGAATGCCACATCACCGGCGAAAAACAGGAAAAAGCTGGTAATCGGCGCTGTGCCGGGTACAGCGGAAGAATATTCCGGCGGAGGCTATCTTATCATTCAGCAGTTGATCGAAGATGTTGCACAGGTTGCGTTTGCCCGTTATATAGACAGCATGATTTTTCAACCGTTGGGAATGATTCACAGTACTTACACTTTTTCCCCGGAAAAAAACGTAGCATTTGCGCACAACGATAAAGGCCGGCGTTACGGAAAATATCCTTATAAATTATATCCCGAATATGCGGCAGCCGGCTTTTGGACAACCGCTACCGATCTTGCGCGATTGGTTATAGGCATTCAAAACAAAACCCTGCTTAATGAGCTGGCCACACAAATGCTGACACCGCAGATCAACTCAATGGGATTGGGAGTTCACCTGAAGGGAGATAGAAACGTAGCAGGATTCTGGCACGCGGGCAACAATGAAGGTTATACCGGCATACTGATGGCAACTTCCTCCACAGGACAGGGTGCCGTTGTACTCACCAATTCCAACAGTGGTGAATGGCTTGCACTCGAAATCATCAGGAGTATAGCCAATACCTGCCACTGGCCAATCGCATTATCCATTTCTCCGATAACCATAGAAAATCCGGCAGCGTACAAAGGAATGTACCTGGTGGCCGAAGGTAAAGGTCTTGAAGTTGATAGTGATGCAAGCGGTTTGTTTTTCAGACGCAATGGGAAAGGCAATAAGTTTTATCTCTTCCAAACGGAGAAAGATCATTTCCGCGTGGCGGAGAAACCGGAGAATCTGCTTTTTGTATTTGAAAGAAATACTGAAGGTAAAATAACCACCTTACGGATGTATGAAAATGCGGGACACACGAATAACCTGTTGCAGAAAAAGGAATAACGAACCCCATCCTTATAAAAGGGGAATACTATACCGGCGCAACCATTTATTTGCCGGTGATCTTTTTTCAGGTGCGCTCAGCAATTATCTGTTACGAAGTGCCAAAAGCAAACGACGGTATTCTATTTTTGGCGAATGGACATGCTGTCGCTGTTCCGCTATTTTGTCGTAGCGGGATTGATCAATACTGCTTTGTTTGTAGTGTTGTTACTGCTCAACAAGCGCAACAACACCGCCACTATTCTGTTGATAAGCCTGATGCTGCTCGTCTCGTTTCAGGCACTGTTGAATGGATTTGATCATCGTGATTTTTTCCTGGCTCATCCCAATCTTTTCAGGATTTCATGGCTTCAGCTAAGTCTTTTCGGTCCGCTGATATATTTGCTTGTTAAAGTGCTCACCAGCGAATCGCAACGACTTAAATGGGTCGACGCGCTTCATGCCACTCCCTTCATTGTCTATTGTATTATTCTCGCACCCTGGTTCCTGAAACCTGCAAGCGAAAAGAGACGGATACTGGAAGACTTCGAGGGGCTTAGCCGCCATGATTTCGGCTGGCTCAATCAGGTAAGTCTCGTTATGATTTTTCTTTACCTGCTCTTTTCCCTCCGTCAGCAGGCAATCTACCGCAAGCGGATTGAAAATACTTTTTCCGATATAAGTATGCGGCGGCTCGACTGGATCCGCCAGTTTCTTTACAGCCTTTTGATCATCCTGGTCATTTCCGGGTTAGGATTTTATGGAAGAAAATGGGACATTCCACTGATTACCCATTTTTATCATTATAACTATGTGATTGTAGTGGGACTGGTTTACTGGCTTGCTTACAAGTGCCTCACCCAGCCGGAACTATTCAGTGCCAATGAGGTGCCGGAAAAAACGGGGAAAGAAAAATACCGTAAGTCCGGGTTGCTCACAGCAGGCGAAGAATCCATTTATGAAAAGCTGCTTTTCGAAATGGACACGATGAAACCTTACCTCGATCCTGAACTCACCATTTATACGTTGGCAGAAAAGCTGCAGGTAAGCCGCCATCATTTATCGCAGGTGATCAACGAACGTTCGGGAAGAAGTTTTTACGACTTCATTAATATATATCGCGTGGAAGAAGTGAAGCGCCGGTTGAAAAGTCCGGCATTCAGCCATCATACTATTTTGAGTATCGCCTTCGATGCCGGCTTCAACTCCAAAGCTACTTTCAATGCTACCTTCCGGAAATTTACCGGGATGACGCCGTCGGCATACCAGAAATCTTCCACATAACAGGTCTGATCCCGCCGGGCCGGTCGACAAGACGAATGTGTGCCGATAGTTTTGTTGTCAAAAACAACGAGTTATGAAAAAAGGATTCTTACTGGCGATTGGCCTGATCATGATCGCATCCTCCGCCCGCAGCCAGAAAGTGTTTACTCCGGCTGAGTTAAAACAAGACTTTTCTATCCTCCGCAAAGCACTGGAAGAAGCACATCCCGGTTTATATCGCTACAACAGCCGCGAGAAGATCAGGAGCGAATGGGCAAAAATCGAACGTCAGTTGAACAAAGGAATGACGGAACTGGAATTTTTCAGACTGGTCAATCCGTTCATCGCGGGCATCGGCGATGGCCATACTAAATTTCACCGCGACGGTAAGCCGGACGATTATTATGCTTTTTTTGAAGATGGGTATTTTCCCTTCCAACTTTATTTCCGTGATCGTAAAGCGTACGTGCTGCGTTCTTATGTGCAGGATGCAGTTCTTACTGCGGGCACCGAGATCAAAAGCATCAATGGACGGAATATGGAAGACGTCCTGCAACAGCTTTTCCGCCAGGTATTGGCCGACGGAGAGGTGACAAGCTGGAAATATGAGGAGCTCAGCGATCAGTTTGCCGGTTACTATGCCACCTTTCTTGGCTCCTCCAAAGAGTTCCGGATTGTATACAAAGAGGTAATGGGAAAAAAGGGAAAGCTGACGGTCCGCGGTATCAAGAAAAGTGAAATAGTAAAACAGCCAGCCGCAAACGAAGGTTTCCAATTGACCTATCCGGCTGATAAGGTTGCCCTGCTGCGCATTGCCGTATTCCAGGAAGCGACGGAAGGAGGCTTTGCCAGCTTTTTATCGACGGCGTTTGCCGAAATAAAGGCAAAAGGGATTACCTCACTGATCATCGATCTGCGGGGCAACGAAGGAGGTACTGATGCTTTCGGTTTTGAATTATATAGTTACCTGGCATTAAAACCATTCCGTTATTACGATCGCTTTACGACGGCAAGTGATGGCAATTTTTCTTTCCTGCAATATGCCAGTCTTCCTCCGCAGTTCGACTACCTCAAACAATTTATTGTAAAGGTTGGTAACGAATACCGGTTTACCGCTAAAGAAGGATTGGATGTGCAGCAACCAAAGGCGGATGCCTTTCAGCATAACGTATACATTCTTCAGAATGGGCGCAGCTTCTCTGTTACGTCGGAGTTTGCGGCAATCGCCAGGGAAAACGGCCGGGCGGTTTTTATCGGGGAAGAATCCGGTGGAACATTTCAGGGTAATAACAGCGGTGCCTTTGCGATCGTGAAATTACCCAACACCAAAATCGGACTGGCGGTTCCGTTGCTGGGTTATTACATGCATTTATCACCCAAAAATGCAAATGCGCGTGGTGGTGTGCCGGTAGATCATACGCTGAGGCCGACGGTCAATGACCTGCTCAAAAACCGTGATGTGGTTTTGGAAAAAGCCCTTCAACTGATAAAGTGACAGCCAGGCAAAAAAGAAACGCAGCAATCGTTATCCTGCTATTGCTGTTGTTGGAAATACTTGTTTTGCTACTGTTGTGGTAGTGAAAAAAAGACCGGTAGAGCTACCGGTCTTTTTACGTTTAATTATTCACGAGTTTCATGGAGCCTTCGCTGTAACGGGCTCCGGTATCCGGATATTTTTTCAGTAAAGCATCGATGGTGACAAGATCGGCTGTGGATAATTCCACATCGACCGAGCCAGCGTTTTCTTCGAGGTATTTTCTTTTTTTGGTACCGGGAATGGGAATGATATCATCTCCCTGCGCGAGTACCCAGGCCAGTGCGAGTTGCGCAGGGGTGGCATTTTTGTCTTTAGCCAGCGCGGCAAACTCATTAACCAGTGATTGGTTGTTCTGTAAATGTTCCTGCTGGTAACGGGGCAATGTTCTTCTGAAATCCGTTTCTGCCAGTGTATCCATATTCAATGTGTTGGTCACGAGTCCTCTTGCCAATGGCGAATAAGGAACAAGGCTGATACCGAGTTCGCGGATGGTGGGTAAAATTTCTGCTTCCACATCCCGTGTGAGCAGGGAGTATTCGCTTTGCAGTGCGGCGATCGGGTGAACGGCCTGTGCTTTTCTGATGGAAGCAGCGGAGGCCTCGCTCAGGCCGAGGTAGCGGACCTTTCCTTCTTTCACCAGTTCAGCCATAGCCCCAACAGTGTCTTCAACAGGAATATTCGGATCAATCCGGTGTGCATAATAGAGATCGATGGTGTCTATCTTCAACCGTTGCAGACTTTTCTCCACGGCTTGCCTGATCCAGGCAGGAGAGCCATCGAAATAAGTGCCGGCGGCATTGCTTGGTCCGGCAACACCGTCTTTGAAACGGAAGCCGAATTTGGTAGCGATAAATACTTTATCGCGGTTGGGCACGAGAACTTTGGAAATGAGTTCTTCGTTGGCGCCATTGGCATACATATCGGCGGTATCCCAGAAGTTGATGCCGAGGTCAAGGGCTTTTTCGAGTGTGGCAATGCTTTCTTTATCATCGCCGGGACCATAGGCGAAGCTCATACCCATGCATCCGAGTCCGATGGTGGATAATTGTTCGCTGGTGGTTCCGAGTTTCCTGTATTTCATAAATGTTTTGTTTTAATAGTAAATGGCGCGGGGCTTATCTTTAACCAATATGAACAGGGAAAAGTTCAATGGACGTTGGGAAGGAACGTTTAAATACGGAAAGGGATATCCCAATAACATTCGTGGAACTAAACGGGCTTTTTCCATGGAACTGGTTTTTGATGGCGACAGGATTCGGGGCACATGCGAAGACGTGTATACGCGGGAATTTTTCAACAAGCCCGCCCTTGTGACCGGCGAGTATAAAGGTGGGTATATAAAATTTAGTAAGCATTATCCAGGTTTGATGTATGCTGATGAAAATATGCAAACGATTGTCATACCGGATCAACCCTCACTGGATATTGTATACACCGGTTATTTCAGCAAAAGTATATTTTCACGCGCGCTCTTGTTTCGCGGAGAGTGGAGTATTGCGCAGGCTTTTGTTAATGAGCAAGGCCCATTCGAGTTGACAGTTTATGGTACATGGGTAATGAAAAAAGTAGATTGAGCATAAAGGCAAGGAATATCCCGCATGATCCGGATTTTTTATACAAAATGAAAGCATCACTTTTGTAGTTAAATGAGTGAGATGATCTCGCAGACGGCATTGAATTACGAACGGATTGCCAAAGCAATCGACTTTATCCGCGATAACTTCCGCGATCAGCCCGGGTTGGAAGAAATTGCGCAGCAAGTGCATCTGAGCCCCGCGCATTTTCAGCGCCTCTTCACGGACTGGGCCGGCACAAGCCCGAAAAAATTTCTGCAATATATCAGCGTTGAACACGCAAAATCCATTCTGGACAAAGACAGGCAGGCGACGATCTTCGATGCTACTTTTGAAACGGGCTTGTCCAGCACCAGCCGGCTGCATGAATTATTTATTAAAATGGAAGGCATGACGCCTGCGGAGTACCGCAACGGCGGAACAGCACTTTTCATCCGTTATTCCTTTGCGCAAAGTCCGTTCGGACAACTCATCATCGCTTCAACCGGAAAAGGTATTTGTTACATGGCTTTCGAAACCGACCGGCAAAAAGCGTTATACAATCTGCAACAAAAGTTTCCCAATGCAGGCTTTACGGAGGGAACAAGTCCGCACCAGGAAAGTGCAACGCAACTTTTTCAACGCGACTGGACAAGGCTTCCGGAGATCCGGTTGCACCTGCGCGGCACGGATTTTCAATTGAAAGTGTGGGAGAGTTTGTTGAAAATACCGCTGGGTCATTTATCCACTTATGGTACGATAGCGGAACGCATCGGTAATGCAGGAGCATCTCGCGCGGTGGGCACGGCGGTGGGTGATAATCCCGTGGCATTTTTAATTCCCTGTCACCGGGTGATCCGTTCATCGGGTGTTATCGGACAATATATGTGGGGCACCACGCGCAAGACGGCCATCATCGGCTGGGAGAATGCGATGATAGAAACGAGGGAATAAGATCAGCAAGAAGCGGATTTTTCTTCACTGAATAATCAGCCAGCTTCGCATAAAATACAAAACGATTTTTATGCGAAAACTGGAAAACAAAACCGCACTGATCACCGGTGCAACGAGCGGAATCGGAAAAGCTACGGCAGCAGATTTTATTGCCAACGGAGCAAAAGTCATCATCACCGGACGATACAAGGAAACTGTTGAAGAAACGGTAAGGGAACTTGGAGAAAGTGCAAACGGTATGGTTTCCGATGCCGGAAAGATGAGCGACCTGATGCAGTTACGTGAACAGACAGCAGCTATTTATCCATCGCTTGACATATTATATGTGAATGCGGGTATTGGAAAATATGCACCTATAGAACTGATCGACGAGCAACATTTTGATGAACTATTCAACATCATCGTCAAAGGCACTTTGTTTACCGTTCAACAGTTGTTGCCGTTGATGAAAAAAGGCAGTTCAATCATTTTAAATACATCAATCGTTACGGAAATAGGCATGCCCAACTCGGCTATTTACTCTGCAGCCAAAGCCGCCGTACAATCTTTTCTTAAAACATTTGCAGCGGAACTGGCACCCAAAGGTATCCGGATCAACGCGGTGAGTCCCGGCCCGATCGAAACCAATTATTTTCAACGATCCAATCTTACATTGGAACAATATGAACAGTTTAAAGCATCCTTTGCACCGGAGGTACCCCTGGCAAGATTTGGTCAGCCGCAAGAAGTAGCGAAAGTAATCTCGTTCCTGGCTTCGGAAGACTCATCCTTTATGCATGGCTCGGAAGTATTTGTGGATGGAGGGTTTCCGAAGATCAGGGTATCATAAAAACAGGTGGCCGGATTAAACGTTTGGACATGACTGCCGTCTAACAAGGGCCAAAAAATAAATGCACATGCGCTACCATTTTATCAGCGGCGGTCTATTGGTGACAAGTCTGCTGGTCCTGCTCTCTTGTAAAAAGAATAGCTCTCCCGATACTTATGTTGATGACGATCTGGAAGGTCCGATCTCGAGGCCGGCCAGTGGCTACGGTACTGATGGTCCTTACCAGGTAGCCAGTGTGAGTTTCCCGAGCCCGGTGTACACCGGTAAGAACGTGACCATATTTTATCCTAAGGGGAATACGGCGCCGGTACCGGTCATTTTTTATTCTCATCCGTATGGGGGTGAAGAAAGTGCCTATAATATCGGGTTGTATAATTTTATTGCGAAAAAAGGATATGCAGTAGTCTTTGCGCCATACCCCACCACAGGTGTAAGCATCGATGAACGGTACAATACGCTCTGGCAGAGTTTTAAAAAAGCCGTGACAGATTATCCGCAGATCATCGATACGCGCAAAGCGGCTTTCATGGGACATTCGTTTGGCGGAGGGGCCAGTTTTGCACTGGCTTATAAAGGCTTTACGGAAGAGGGCTGGGGGGCGAACGGACGATTTATTTTCGCAATGGCGCAGTGGTATGCGTACCAATTGACCGATGCCATGCTGGCAAACTTTCCATCCAATACAAAATTGATCACCGAAGTGTATGCGGACGATGAAACCAACGACCATCGCATGGCTATCGATCTGTTCAAACGTATTAATATTCCGGCGGCGGAAAAAGATTATGTGTTGATCAGATCCGCAACAATCGACGGGTATACCTATAAGGCCGATCACACGTTGCCGAATACGCAATCGGCCTATGATGCATACGATTATTACGGCGTATACCGGCTGCTTGATGCTATGATCGACTACAGTTTTAATGGCAATGCTGCTGCAAAAAATACGGCTTTGGGAAATGGTTCCGCTGCGCAGGTGACGATGCCCGGTTATAACGGGCAGACATTACCACCACTGGAAGTGACTGATAATCCTGTTGCAGAATATCCGCAATCGCGGTATCTCTTCACTTGCAGTTCGGTCAACAATCCGCGCATCGCTTATTGTAACTAACAAAAATGAAAGGTGTATCTTGACGGCAAATACATCGTATGCCGGTTAATAAAGAAATCAAAGCGTACAACGACGACCAGGCGGCCGGGGATAAAGCCATTTGTGCATTACTGGCCAAAGAAATCACGGCGGCTTTGCCGGAAGCGGAGAGCAAGATCTGGCATCGTCATCCGGTATGGTTCCTGGATGGCAATCCGGTGGCTGGTTACAGCAAGTTAAAAGATAGTGTGCGATTGCTTTTCTGGAGCGGACAATCATTTGACGAGCCGGGTCTTCAGCCGGAAGGTACTTTCAAAGCGGCCGAAGCACGATACACGGATAAGAAAAAAGTCGATACTGAATTACTGCGCGCATGGTTGGCAAAAGCGCGGGATATTCAATGGGATTATAAAAACCTGGTGAAGCGGAAGGGGAAGCTCGAGCGATTGAAATAGAAATGCTTTTCGAAAATGTGTATTGGGTTAACTACTAAAAAAGGTGTTGGTTAGTTCTTTTTATTTACCAGTAACTCTTTCATTCTTTGTATACCGAGGAATGGGATAGTTGCCCAATTAAGAATTAAACATATAACAACAAAAAAAAGAATAACACAAATTATCATAATTAATTTTTGCGGAAAGGTTTCTTGATCAAACTCTAGCCGCCCTCGCAAAAGATCAATAGATGATCCCCTTTTACCGGATTTTTTTTTGTTATTTGTTTTATTCATCCGATTGAGGCTTAATAATTGCATTATTTATTGCAAACATTACCAGACCTACTCTATTCTTAAAGCCAAATCTTGTAAACAAGGCTTCTCGATAACCATCAATTGTTTTTGGAGACACCTTCATTATTTGGGCTATTTCCACATACGTAGCTTCGGTGCAACATAATTTTATAAACTCGATTTCACGAGATGTAAGAGACTTAATATCATCTTTTTTTTCCGACGTACTTTCTTTTACTATTTCAGTCATTTTTGATAGAACATACTGATCATAGTGATAACGACCTCTGCTTACATCGTCTAATGCTGTTACAAAATCTTCTAGATTAGTATCTTTTGTAATAAAGCCCTTAGCGCCAAGTTTGAGACATTCGATTATCGTCTGTTGAGTACTCAGCATTGAGAGCATCAAAACCTTTAAATCCGAATGATTTTGTTTAATCCACTTCAATGTGTCAAACCCGTTCATGCCAGGCATATGAATGTCTAATATGATTAAATCAATAGGTTCATTTTCGGAGCTCATTTTTTTTATAAAATCTAGGCCATTTTTAGCCTCCCAAATTACTTTGTAAGTGGGATTAGTATTTTCAACATCAGCAGTTCGAAAAGATTGAATCATTCGTTTTATGCCTGCCCTAAAAAGGGAGTGATCGTCTACAATAACAATGTTGATCGTTTTAGTCATGTGACAAAGGTAGGAAAATAGTAATAATTGGGGGGGGGATTTTCTTTTCATCGAGGGGGTGTATTTCCCCTTTTGCAGGGGGTTTTTACTCTTTGTTTGGCTTATTTCTTAAGTTTTTTATTAACACATTGATTAACAGCTTTTTCATAAATACTTAATCAACACTTTATGTTAAGGTAACAACCATCGAAGAGCTTTGCGACTTTCCAAACAAACTTAAGGTTATCATGAGAGTAGCAAAACTAACTTCACTTTTCCTTTTATTATTGTGGGTACAACACGCCGCAGCGCAGCAAAAACTGCAAGGCGTTGTTTTGGATGCCACACGTAATACAGGAATCTCCGGCGTTAACGTCACCGTCAGCGGTGCCACAGCCGGTGCCATCACTGATGTCAACGGCCGTTTTTCATTTAATCTTCCTGCATTGAAAACCTCTGAAACCGTCTACACGCTTGTGTTTTCAGCAGTCGGGTTTCAACCCGAAGAAAAAAAGATCACTGGCAGAGATGCCACTTCTCCATTGGAAGTGCGCATGTCGGAAGACCTGGTTAAACTCAACGAAGTAGTCGTTACCGGTCAGGGACTAAACGTAAACAAACGTCGTTTGTCAACGAACGTTACGTCTATTTCAGAGGCGCAATTGCGCAATCTCCCGCAAAACCGTATCGATCAGTTGCTGCAGTCGCAGATACCCAACGCACAGTTTAAAATGTCTGCAGGACAGGCTGGCGCTACATCCATCATTCAGACAAGAGGGTTCAATTCTGCCTTTGCCAACTCTACACCTATTGTGTATATAGATGGTGTGCGCGTTGATAACCTCAACACCGCTCCGATGCTCGGCATGACTTTGTCAGGCGGTATTTCACAAGGCGCTTCTACCAGCTCGCTCGCCGATATTCCGGTAGAAAATATCGAAAAAATTGAATTCATCAACGGAGGCGCCGCTACTACTTTGTACGGCTCCGATGCTGCAAACGGTGTGCTACAAATCTTTACCAAAAAAAGGGGATCCGGAAAAGCCAATTTCCGCGCATCCGTTGACCTCGGTGTAGAAACGCCTACCAACGATTACCTGTATTTTAACCGCACAAAAGAGCTGTTGTTCCAGAACGGTGTGTATCAGAAATATAGTGTAGGTATAGATGGCGGCAATAGCGATTTCGGATTCAGTATGGCTGCGGCTTACAGCGAATCACAAGGTGTGCTGATCCACAACCAGAATCAAATAAAGAAAATTGATTTCCGCACAGGCTTTCACGCCCGCCTTATCAACTCTCTTACTTACGAGTCTTCTTTCAGTTATAACAACCAGAATCTGCGTCGCACACGCAACGGCAACTCCGGCGGTTACTCCGCACTCTGGTTCGCAGAAGACGGTGCTTCCAAGATCATCGGCCCTGGCTTCAATCCCAAGCTGGATTCGCTTTCCGAAGCAGACTTTGCACGCGTGAAATCTTTTGTGGATTCCGCAGAGATGCTGATGAACAATACCTCTAAAGTGAACCGCTTCCAGACTTCACAGGTATTGAAATTGCAACCGTTGAAGAATCTTGTTTTCAAAGGAACATTTGGTGTTGATTACCGCACACAGACAGAACAGTCTGTTGTTTCCAATGCATTCAACCGGCATATCCGTTCTAACACAACCGGTTCACTGAGCAAGTATGACCGCAATTTCCTTGGTCTTACTTTCGAACTCACCGGTCAGTATGATGCAAAGGTCGGCGACTTCTCTTTCCTTACAACCGCCGGTACCCAGTTGTTCCGCAACCAGGATCACCAAATCTCCTACATCGGTCAGGATATCCGCGACGGAGCATTGACCGTGGGTCAGGCTGCTACACGTACAAGCAACGAATACCTTTCTGTTGTGGTGAACTCCGGTGTATTTGTTCAGGAAAACGTTGGTTATAAAAACCGTTATTATCTCGATCTTGGTGTCCGCGGCGACAACAACTCGGCTTTCGGTTCTTCTATCGGCACACAATATTATCCCAAAGTTGGTCTTTCTTATATCCTCAGCGCCGAACCCTTCTTCATCAACTGGAATCAGGACTTTATCAAAACTGTTAAGATCCGCGCCAACTATGGTGTTGCCGGAATTTTCCCTACACCGTTTGCGCATGAGCGCACGATCGCTTTCACTGGCTTCAATGGCGGACAATCAGCCACCTTCGGCCAGCCGGGTAACGATCAGCTGAAGCCGGAGAAATCTTATTCAAAAGAAGTAGGTGTTGATCTTGGTCTCTGGAAAAACAAAGTATCACTTACCATCAGCTATTTCAACAACGAAACACGTGATGCCCTATTCGTTGTGCCTCCGGCCGCTTCAACTGGTCAAACCAATACCTTGCGCAACATCGGTCTCATCACCAACAAAGGCTGGGAGTTTGCAGCAGTGGTATCTGTTATGGAAACGAAGGACTGGGATGTTCGCGTAAGAGCTTCTGCCAATACGGTTGACAACCTTGTGGTAAGCACCGGTGGCGCGCCCTCTTTCAACCTGAACGGCATGACTTCGCGCACGGTACAAACTGTTGTGAAAGAAGGTTATCCGGTTGGTTATATCAGCGGCAACTTCGGCACTTTTAAAAATGGCGTACTCGAAAGTTATGTTCCGCAATCTTTCCTCGGCTCCACCATTCCTACACTTACCGGCAGCGCGGGACTGAATGTGCGGTATAAGTCTCTCTCACTTTTTGCCAATGCCGATTATCAGCAAGGCGGTTACCTGCATAACTGGGATAAACAATTCCGCATCAACTATGGCGCTTCAACAGAAGGAGTGCCCGCTGCAGAAATCGCTGCACATGGCACTACCAACTGGCTGAACTATTCGCAATTGTTTGTTGAAAAAAGTGATTTCATCAAAATCCGTACGATCGGGTTGGTATATGAGTTTGGTAAAAACGTGACCGGTAAGTACATCAAACAACTCACGATCGGAGCAACCGCAGTAAACCCCTTCAACTTTACCGCTTCTTCTTCTGACCCTGAAGCCGTAATGGCGGGTGGCGCACAGGGGCAAGGCTCTGCCACTACGGGTGGTCTCAATTATGCGGCTTATTCAATGCCACGTCAGTTTATTGGTACGATCCGAGTGAATTTTTAAAAATCTAACAGCATTTTATTTATGAAAAATATATCCGCAATCTTTTGTGTGGCCGCTTTGGCAGTCATGGCTTCCTGTCAGCTCAAAGATGTTGAGAACCCCAACATCACCGACAAATCTTTTGTCGGCACTACGCAGTCGTCTTTTATCTGGCTCAACGGCATGTACCGCCAGTTGGCACTCACGCTGAACGAAGTGGTTTCTTTTACGGAAATCACTTCCGACAACTATTATAATAACAGTTCACTTTCCAACAAGGTATTCGACATTCCGACCATTCTTTTTTCCGATCTCGACGTTGATAACATGCAGCGTGCGGTTGGCCGTCTTTATCAAATGGCGGAGTATGGCATCAGCCAGGTGGCGCCTGCCGACGTTACCGCTACGAATGATATCAAAGCAGAAATGAATTTCCTTGGTGGTTATGCCTGCATACTGGCAGCGGAACTTTATAAAGGATTGCCGCTGGAAGCGAACGGGCCTGTTGTCAGCTCCGGCGACATCCTGCGCAAGGCAATTGCTTATTTTGACAAAGCCATCAGCCTGCAATTGGACCCTAACAAGAAAAATAATTACACCTTGGCAAAGGCACGCGCGTATTATAATCTTGGTGACCGTACCAATGCCCAGGCCACCGCACAAACCATTATTACTACAGCGCCTGCGCTGGTATTGAATGCGGTATACGATGGTATCAACGGCGTATCCAACACCATGCAATCAAACACGTTCAGCAGTTCTACCAATACTTTTGCGCCGCTGCCACGTCTCGACTTTCTCGACCCGAAATACTATCACGTAGGGAATGCATCTGCCGACCAAAAGCCGGTTGCTATTCTGAAAGGGGAAGAAGCATTCCTGATCGTTGCGGAAGCGCAACTGGGCAGCAACCTGCTGAATGATGCACGCACGACGTTAAAACAACTGATCACGAATGTTGTCAACGCCCGTCCGACTGCATCGGTTAATGCAGCCACGCAACAGCGCAAAGGCAACCGCAGCGACTATCCGCTGCTCGCCACCGTACAGGTAAAATTTGATGCGGCTTCTCCTGCGCGCTCAGGATTTATTCTCGATCGTCAGGCGGGTAATATTACAGTGAAAAGAGTTTCAGGTACCTCGGTGCGAACCACAGATATCGATGCTGCCGGTACCAAAGATGAACTCGTTTACCTGTTGTGCCTGATGCGGCAGGAAATCTTTATGTCCGAAGGCCGCCGCATGACCGATCTCGGTATCCGGTTTCCCATTTCCCAGGTAGAAAAGCAAAACAATCCGAATGTAACCGATGCGCAAACGATCGCAACCATTCCGGCTTATATCCCCGGGCAACTGGGCATGGATGATTTTACCTATGACCGCACAGCCGGTATCGTTACCATGAAGCACGACATGAACAAAGTATTGGTACAACAGCAGAATGCTGCCGGGGTACTTCCACTTCTTAAATAAACGGAGATGCATTTTATAAAGAGAATTCCTTTTGTTTTGTTGCTGGTATTGTTTGCAAATGCCGTAATTGCGCAGATGAAAATTGATTCTACGGCAAAAGAGGCAGGAATAGAATTCCGGCGCATCATCACCGGTTATAGCGGCAGCACAGCCACGGCAGACGCACTGTGGGCAGAAGCGGTACAATTGTATACAGGTCCGACACGCTTTTACCATAACCTCGAACACCTCTCCAATTTTTATAACCAGCTTTCCAAATGCCGCGAGCTGGTAAAGGATTGGGATGCGCTGATCCTGGCGATGGTGTATCATGATATCATTTACGGATCGGCCGATCATCGCGATGAAGAGCGGAGCGCGGAACTGGCTGTGATGCAACTCACTAAAACAGGACTGGCGAAAGAAAAGATCGTGAAAGTGGACAGCCTGATCCGCGCTACCAAAGCACATGCACTGTCGCCGGATATGGATATAAACCTCTTCAACGATGCGGATATGTCTATACTCGGACTCGACCTTCCGTATTATCAGCAATACGTAATCAATGTGCGGAAAGAATATGCAAACTCACCCAACTTTGACGCGGGACGCAAGCGCGTGCTGCAATATTTTCTGAAGATGCCACGTATTTTCAAAACAGATTTTTTTAATCAGCTCTACGAAGAGCGCGCGCGCGCCAATGTGAACTGGGAAATCGCTACACTTCCTTAACGGTAAAAAAATAACAACCTATGCGGGTAGCAATACTCTTCTTATTTGTGTGCCTGCAAATGCCGGTAACACATGCGCAACAACGCCCTGCCCATGTGATCATGGTAAGTGTGGATGGATTCCGTCCCGACTTTTACCAGGATACGATGTGGCCGGCACCTAATATTCAATTGCTGGCGCGCCAGGGTGTGATGGCCAAAGGCGTTGATGGTATTTTTCCTTCCGTAACCTATCCCTCGCACACCACCCTTATCACAGGCGCTTACCCGGCTGAACACGGCATATATTACAATACACCGTTTCAGCCGGAGGGCGCTACAGGCATCTGGAACAGCGAAACGGAGTTGATCAAAACCGAAACCTTGTGGTCGGCGATGAAAAAAGCGGGACGCATCAGTGCCTCGGTTTCGTGGCCTGTATCGGTGGGTGCTCCGGTAGATTACAATATTCCGGAAGCCTTCACGATAAAGAATCCGCTGGATCGCCGTGAACCGACAAGTCTTCATGCAACACCGAAAGGATTATTTGAAGAAGTGCAGCGCAAGGCCACCGGAGAAATGGAAGCCATCGATCTCAACATCAACTATTCAAAGATGGATGAGAACCTCGGACGCGTGGCAGCTTATATTTTCCGCACATACAAACCGGCTTTGCTCACGCTGCATCTCCCCGGTGTGGATCATGCCGAGCATGCGGAAGGCCGGCAGGGCCAATTGGTAAAAGCGGCAATAGCCAATGCTGACCGCGTAATCGGCAGCCTGATGGAAACCATAAAACTCAGTGGCATGCAGGACAGCACGGTGATCATCATTACCGGTGATCACGGGTTTGTAGATGTACGCAAAAGTTTTTCGCCAAATATTTTGCTGGTGCAGGCCGGTTTAATGGAGTCGAAAGATGGTCCGGGCCGTCAATGGAAAGCGCAATTTCATTCCGGAGGCGGTTCTGTATTTCTGCAATTGAAAGACAGCACGGATAAAGCAACACTGACTAAAGTACGAATGCTGATGGGGCAGCAACCTGATTCCATTCGAAGTATGTACCGCATAGTAGAAAAACAGGAGTTGGTAAAAATAGGTGCTGACCCGCATGCTGCACTGGCATTGGCCGCCGTGCAGGGTGTATCCATTAATGCCCGAACGACAGGTACATTGGTAGCCAAAGGGAAAGGTGGTGCACACGGTTACTATCCAGATTTCCGCGAAATACAAACAGGGTTTGTAGCGTTTGGCGCAGGAATAAAGAATGGTGTAATGGTAAACGAGATGAAGCTGGTTGATATTGCACCGTTGATTGCGAAGCTGCTGGAAGTGCCGTTCAGGGAAGCGCGCAAGGAGTTGTATAAAGAAGTTGTAAGTTTTTAAGTAATAAGTATTAAGTAAACAGCCATGTCGAGCCCTTCGAGAGGCCGAAGTATCGGCCTCTGGGACCGACATGGCTGTTTTATTCACGATTGACGATTCACGATTGCTGTCAGGGATAGCAGGAGTAAGGAAAAAATTAGCCGGTTCAGAAAACTGTTCTTGCTTTGCATAAATAAGATTTGAAGTTATGCACAAAGGTTGATTTTACAAACACTGGCTGCAATACTCCATTTATAGTATCCGTCTACAGAAATCAGCTTACACAGACCGGAAAGCTGACCTTGGTCATGCGTTCCTGTATTTTGAAGTGTGAATTTTGCGTATGAAAATTTTCGTTCTGCTTGGTCATCCGGACGCCGGAAGTTTCAACGGTCTTATTGCTGACCGGTATGTGGAAGCGGCCGTAAATGCCGGTCATGAAGTGCGGGTGCAAAAGCTGGGAGAGCTGCACTTTGATCCCATTCTTCACGAGGGATATAAAACGATTCAACCGCTCGAACCGGACCTGCTCATCAGCCAGCAGAACTTGTTGTGGTGCGAGAAATGGGTGATTATTTATCCGCTCTGGTGGGGTTCGTTGCCGGCGTTGCTCAAAGGATTTTTAGACAGAACATTATTGCCGGGTTTTGCTTTTAAATATCATGAGAAAGATCCTTTTTGGGATAAATTGCTTTCAGGCAGAAAAGCGGAAGTGATCAATACCTGCGATAGTCCTTCGGTATGGGTATGGCTGGTGAACCGCAGTAGTGATAAACGTGCGCTTGTAACGGCAACGCTGAAGTTCTGCGGCATCAAGCCTGTTCGTTTTACACGGATAAGCCGCCTCCGGTATTTATCGGAAAAGCAGCGGGAGAGGTGGTTGGCGAAGATTGAACGGATGGCGGGGCGGAAGTGATGGTTTAGTACGAGAACCGTACAACCTGTTTTTCTTTTTTCAGTTGAGCGATGAATGCTTCGTGTCTTGCACGACTGCCTCTTATCTGCCAGGAGGTGATAAGCCATTCGTTGTCCTTTTGTTCAGCGCTTACGTATCCCCTTAATTTTATCTCTTTGATTAAAAGTTCAATCTGTTTATGCATGTGACTGTCGAGTGCATAGGTAATCGTATACACCCGGGACTGATGTAGTTGGTCGATTACATTTTCGAGAGAAGGAAGTAAGGCCAGTACCATTACGACCAGGATGCTGGCGTAAGCGGAAGCAGCATATAGTCCTGCACCGATGGCCATGCCTACCGCCGCTACCGTCCAGATACTGGCAGCGGTTGTAATGCCCAATACACGTGATTCGCCACGGAAGATAACGCCGGCACCAAGAAAGCCGATGCCTGTTACCACACCCGCAGCCAGCCGGTCGGGGTTACTGATGCCTCCGAGTTCTTTGGAGATGATGGTAAAAAAACACGCACCGATGGAGATCATTATCATGGTGCGAAATCCGGCGGATTTGCTTCGATATTCTCTTTCAGCACCTACAATGCCGCCCCAGAGAGCTGCCAGTAAAAAACGCAGGAGAATTTCCCATTCCATAAAAACAGTTTGATTTAAGCGACCTGTGTTCCGAAAAGGTATCCAACAAGTGCGGTAACACACATGGCAATAGTGCCCCAGATCACAATACGCAGTACGGATTTAGCTACGGGTGCGCCGCCGGAATAGGCCGCGAGCCAGCCGGATGCTGCGAGGAAAATGGTAGAAGCAACATATTGTATCCATACCATTTCCTTCAGGGGTGCAACAAAAGCCAGCAGCAGCGGACAGGCACCGCCTGCAATAAACGAGGCTGCCGAAGCGAATGCCGCCTGTAGCGGTCTGGCTTTGGTAAGATCGTTAATCCCCAGTTCATCCCTGGCATGTGCTTCCAGTGCGTTGTGATGCGTAAGTTGTTGTGCTACCTGTAGTGACAGTTCGGGAGACAGACCGCGGCCTTCATAAATGGCGGCCAGTTCTTTCAGTTCTGCTTCCGGCATGTCTGCAAGTTCCTGCTTTTCTCTTTTGAGATCGGCATTCTCCAGGTCGGCCTGCGAACTCACGGATACATATTCTCCTGCGGCCATCGACAAGGCTCCGGCTACCAGCGCCGAAAGCGCTGCGATAATAACAGGGTAGCGCTCCGTACTGGCAGCGGCCACACCAATAGCAATACTGGCGGTGGAAAGAATGCCATCATTGGCACCCAATACCGCCGCCCGCAGCCAACCCACGCGGGTCATGTAATGGTTTTCGTTGTTCATCATAATGCAGTACTGCAATCAAGGTACAATAAAAAGCAGGGAAAAAAAACTTCCCGCCGTGGGCGGGAAGCAACGTAGGAGTAGGGTAGGACCGTTTATTTAACCTGTGCAAAAAAGTCTGTTTCGCCATTGAGGTCTGACCGGAGGATCACTTTATCCGAACCTTTAACTACCTCAATAAAGTAATTGTCTTCATCGTCGAACTGCTGACCGTACAGCAGCATGTCTGTGTCGTTCCATTCATTATCGTCGAAATAAATGACATGCATCACCTGGTAGCCGGCCCATTTCTTTTTAATGTATTGCCGGGCTTTCTCCGGAAGATCCTTCACTGTTTTAGGTTCAACTGTGCCGACCAGTTTGGAATTGCTGTCGTAATACGCGGATTTTTTGATGCCATCCTGTGTGAAGGCGGCGATATCATAGTTTTCGGTACGGCGCCAGGTTTCACCAGTAATGCCATCGAAATCATGATAAAATTGTTCTTTGGTCATGTAGCTGACCTCTTTGCCTTCCAGTTTCTTCAGTTCCTTTCGGGTTTCTTTCTTTTCTTCCCTGAGTTGTTTCTCTTCCTGCTTCAGGGCTTTCTCGTTTTTTTTAATGGCCACTTCGTTTTGCGCCAGTGTAATGCTGCTGATCAGTATGGCGCCTGCTGAGAGCATCAGTAACTTTTTCATAACATTCAAAATTAAAATGTCAGCAATAAATGAATAAGTCAGTAGGTCAATAAGTCAATCAGCAAATAAGTCATAATTTAACAAACATAGCAGATCTATTCACTGATTGACTTATTCACTTATTGAGGAAAGAGCCCCCGGTCAACGCCGGGGGCGAGGGTCGGATGGAATGAACAGGATCAGCTTTTCTTCTTATTTTCCATATAACGTTTGTCTGGTGTTCCATCCTTCTTCAGGTGTTTAGGTGGTGTGGCTGCAACGGCTGTTTTATTGGCTTTGTAACGCATGTCCGGTGTACCGTCTTTTTTAGCAGGACCGGCTGCTGTTACAGGTGCTGTTTGTTTTTTCTGGGTTACGCCGGGTGCGGTGGCGCTTGTCATGTTCGCCTGGTTTTTTGTTGTAACAGTTTTGGCAGGCTGCACCATTTTATGCTCTTTCTTCTGTACAGGTTCGGCAACTTTTTGTGTTGTTTGCGCAAAACCGGCTGCGCTGAATCCGATGATGGCAAAGGCGGCAAGAATGATTTTTTTCATGATGTTTGTTTTATTATAAAGAGCAGTTGCTGATCGCTTGCTCCGTTGATGTAAACCTACATTCGCCTTTGCCCTTTTTATCAGGACAATCGGCCATTCGGCAAAATCAGTCGGTGAGTTAGTCAATAAGTCAATCAGTGAATAAGTGAATGGCTTTACGACTATGCATAATTACATTCACTTATTGCCTTATTGACCTATTGACTTATTGCCCTACTGTACCACCGCCTGTACAGAACCGGTGCGTTTCAATACGCCCCATCCCTGGTTCTCACCTTTGATAGCTTTACGTATTGATTTGAATAAGATGATATACATGAGTTGTCGGTAGATAAACCGCTGTGGCAACAACCAGATCAGCTTCCAGGGTTTTTCATTTTCAAAAGCGAAAGCGATAGCGCCTACAAGCAGATCTACGGCCAGAAAGACGAGGTAGTACATTCCGATCTTTTCAAGACTGCCAGGGTGATGGCGGTTCCAGATCAGGCTGCTGATCAGTACCAGGTCTGCAAGCGGTGCCAGCAAGGGCAACAGGATCTGAAAGAACAGGATGTTGGGCATGGCCACAAATCCTAATCCTTTTTGTTTGGGGTTGAACAAGGCCTGCCTGTTTTTCCAGAATGCCTGCATCACACCATAGCTCCAGCGAAACCGTTGTTTCATGAATTGCCGGAGTGTTTCCGGGGCTTCAGTAACTGCGATGGCATCCGGACAGTTCACCACCGTATAGCCCTGCCGCAGCATACGTATGGTAAGGTCGCAGTCTTCTGCCAATGTATCGGATGTAAAGCCCCCGGCTTTTTCTATCGCTTCTTTTCTGAATATACCGATAGCACCAGGCACCACTGTAATAGCATTAACCAGTTCCAGTGCACGCCGGTCAAAATTCTGCGACGTGGTGTATTCAATACTTTGCCAGCGTGTAAGTAAGGTGCGCGAGTTGCCGACTTTTACATTGCCGGCTGCCGCTCCCGTAAAAGGCTTGCGCAGCATGGCCTCTACCAATCGCCTGATGGCATCGGGCCGCAGTTGAGTGTCGGCATCTATGCAAACAACCATTTCGGTAGTGGCTTCCTGCACACCGGTGTTGAGGGCCGAAGCTTTTCCACCATTGGCTTTTGCTATCAGCCGCACGCGCGGTTCACTGCCAAAAGCCATTTTTACTTTTTCAAATGTCTGGTCTTTTGATCCGTCGTCGATAAAGAGAATGGAAAATACCGGATAGTCCTGCATCAATAAGTTACTGATCGTTTTTACGGCTGTTATTTCTTCATTGTAAGCGGGAACGAGAATCGTTACCGGCGGCAATGATTTTTCAGTGAATGCCAGGGTCACTGCTTTCCTCTTCCGGATCTTTTGCACAATCGCCATAATGCCCAGTAAGGCGATCCGGCCGAGACCCAACAGTATGGCAAGCCAGAAAGCGGTCGTCATCAGGTATTGCAGCCAGTATCCTGCTTCAAAAATACTTCCGTTCAAACCGATCCATCCGCTGTGTACGACGGGCATGATGGTTGCTTTACTGGTATGAAGCAAACCGGCAACGGTGGTAAACTGAATGTTTTTGTTTTTGAAATAATGGATGATGCGTGGCAACGCTTCAACCGTTGCGGAGCGGTCGCCACCGGCATCGTGCAACAGGATAATGCCTTTGTCAGGGTTGGCTTCGTATTGCCTGACCACCCGATTGTAAATGGTATCGGCATTGATCGGTGTTTCCCAGTCTTCGGGATCGATACTTTCCCCGACTGTATAATAATGTTGTTGTTTGCTGAGCGCTACGGGTCTGAGCTCAACGTCGGTACTCGGTTCCGCATCCGCATTGTATGGTGCGCGAAACAAGACGGTACTATGGCCGGTTACCGCTTCGATCAGCAATCGGGTAGTTTCCATTTCGGTTGCTGCACGATCCGCACTTACGGCTGCAATGTTGGGGTGGGTAAAAGTGTGATTGCCGATCTCATGACCTTCACGATAAATCCTTCGCAGCAGGGGGAGATTTGTTTCCGCTTCTATTCCTACTACAAAAAAGGCGGCGGGCACTTTTTCTTTTTTTAAAATATCAAGTATCTGCGGTGTATACAGGGGGTCTGGTCCGTCATCGAAGGTAAGTACCACCTGTTTGTTTACTTTTCCATATTTCTGAATCACATAACGGGAGGGCATGGATACATACCGTTGTTCTGCGATCATATTTTCCGTGCTGTCGATGTCTATTTTTATCTGGCCTTGCTCGGGTGCGCTGAGCACATTGAGTATTTCACCGTCGCCGATATAGTCGGGTCGCTCAACAACGGCTTTTACCTGCTCCAGTGATTGATAGTTAAATGGATGGGCCGCCAGGCTTTCATTATCGAGCGGTTTGTTGTAAAAACCCCAGAGGCGTGCGTCTTCACTTCCCAACCGCCAGAGGGCGGTGCCTGCGGTTCCGTATTCATCGGCAAAGCGGATGGTATTGAAGTTGCCTGCGGCATCCGTAAAATATACTTCGTGTCTCAACCCGTCGGCGTCTGTGTATTGATAATGACTGCTGTAGGTATCGTTATTGAAATCAATGGTGGCGTTGTATTGTTTAGCTTTTGCCAGCGCCTGCTGATAGGTGATGGTAGTGGCTTCGCGGCCTTCGGGCCAATCATAACCATAGCCCGCAATACAGAGAATAATCTTGTCAGACGGAATGTTTGCCGCGGTTTCATCGAGCATTTTCTCAATCCACCGCTGGCTGCTTACAGGGCCGGGAACACTTTCGCTGTAATGTTCGTCGTAGGCCATCAGGAACATGTAATCATTGTACTTCGATAGCGCTGTGATGTTAAAGTCGCTGTTGTTGGGCATGATGTCCTGTGTAACCAATAAGCCTTCTGCATGCAGACGATCATACAGTTCATGCTGAAAAGCGATGATCGGCTCGTCGCCTTTTTCCTGGAAATCTTCAAAGTCGATATTGATGCCCTGGAAATTGTTGCTTTTTATTGTTTTCACCACCGCATTGATAAGGTTTGCTTTTTTAGCCGGATCATGCAGGATGCGGTGAAGCAGGTTGCCATCGAAAATGCCATTTTCATCCCGGATGTTCACGTTGTTGAGCAGTGGCAGAATTTTCATGCCCGCTTTTTTCATGCTTGCCAGAGCGGCCGTATCGATACGGGTCACCAGGGTGTCTTTTACCGGATCGATGAAGAACCACTCGGGAATAACGGTATTCAGGCGGTTGGCATTTTCCTGTAAGGAATAAAAAGATTGCGGGTCCCAGTCAACATAGAAGGCGGCTCTGATTCGCTGTGTATTATTTTTCACCCGGCAGGAGTCCGTGAGCTGGCGCAGATGCTGACGGGCCTTGAGGTATTCATTAAAGCCTTTGTATTTTTTCAGGTCTTTGTTATTGAGACCGGCAGGAATAACGGGATGTGCATTAGCCCGCAGTAAACTGTCTTCACCGGTGAGGGCGGGCAATCCGGGACGCAGACCGCGTGCCAGGGTGATCAGCACTACGGGTACCATCAGAATCAGGCAAAGCAGCACTATGCGGGCGGTCCATTGAAAGGCCCTCCAGCGGAGTCGTGAAGATGTTTGGAAAACCTGTTTACTGCCTGACATAAGAAGTTGTTTTTGCCGTTTGATAATAACAGCTCAAAACTACTTATGCCACCAGTGTCACGGGGTCAGGTTTAGCCGAACAGGCAAAAATACTCGGTGAATCATTTAAGCGTCATCAGGAAATGGGCGGCTTCATCCAATGCGGCCATACATTTTTCCTGTAAGCCGGTGAAGGTAGCAGCAAAGGAAGCATTGTCCAGGTGGTCGTGTTCGAGCCGGTCAAGTAAGGGCTGAAGTGTGGTATCCAGCCCCATAATCGAAACAGTCGTTTTCATATTATGAGCAATGCGTTTAACACTGGCATGATCACCGTTCTGCCAGGATTGTTGCAGGTTGGCGAGGTCTTCGGGTATGGCTTCGATGAATTGCTCTGTTACGGTTTGTTCATACTCCTTATCACCACTGCTGACCTCTTTCATATAAGTAAGGTCGATATGTTGATAGGAAGGCCGTGGTTCATCGGGGGATGCTGGCCGGTGCCCGGCGACCGGCGCCCCGGTGAACTTGATGAGTAACTCTTTTAATTGCTCTTCGCGGATAGGTTTGGCGATGTATTCGTTCATGCCGAAACTGAGACATTTCTCTCTTTCGCCTGCGAAAGCGTGTGCCGTCATGGCAATCACAGGTGTTGACAGTTTCAGCACGTCACGGATATGGCGCGCGGCGGTGTAGCCATCCATTTCAGGCATCTGAATATCCATTATTACAAGATCGTATGCTTGTTGTTTTAATTTTTCAATAGCCTGCAAGCCGTTTCCTACCAGGTCAAAAGAGATATTCCATTCGTGAAACAAGTGGCGGATCAATTGCTGGTTGATCGGATTGTCTTCTGCCACCAGCAACTGGATATGGCCAAGATCGATGGTGGTATTGGTTTCTGCAGGTACGGCAACAGGTTGTTCTTTAGCAATGTGGTAAGGAAGGATGACGGTGAAAAGGCTTCCTTGTCCGGGCTCACTTTCCAGCAATAATTCTCCGTTTTGCAGGCTCACCAGTTCCTGTACAATCGAAAGCCCGAGTCCGGTGCCGCCGTACTGTCGTGTAACAGTATCTTCCGCCTGTCTGAAGCGATCGAAGATAGTAGCTTGTTTGCCGGCGGCAATGCCGATGCCGGTATCTTTTATCAAAATGCGTGTTTGCAATATATCGCCGGTGCGCGGGCCTTCTTCGACAAGTACGGTCACTTTTCCCTGTTGTGTGAATTTGATTGCGTTACCAATGAGGTTTACCAGTATTTGCGTGAGACGCGATGCATCGCCTTCGAGCGTGTCGGGCACGCCTGGTGCCACCCGGGCTTCCAACCCGATACCTTTTTCGGTAGCGCGCGAACGCAGCATTACCGAAACCGAATGCAATAAACCTCTTATACTGAATGGGGCCGACTCGATGCGCATCATACCGGCTTCTATCTTGGAAAGATCCAGGATGTCATTGATCAGGCTGAGGAGGCTTTCGCCGGACTTCTGAATGGTTTGTATATATTCTTTGGAAGTGTTATCAAGCTGACGGCGCTGAAGCAGATTGGTAAAACCAAGGATCGCATGCATGGGCGTGCGGATCTCGTGGCTCATGTTGGCCAGGAAGTTTTCTTTGATCCGCGCGGACTCCAGTACTTGTTTCTCGGAAATATTCAATGCATCTATCAGTCGCAATTGTTTGCGGATAATGTTGATGATGTACCAGAATAATCCTGCGGCACTGATGAGCACTATCACTATCAATATGGTGCTTAATTGCAGGGCACGCTTGCCGCTCCGGTCAATGGCGGCGGTGGTATCGGCTAAAATTTTACGGCGGGCGCTGTCTACTTTTTCGATAGTGGAAGTAATGGCGATGGTCAGGTCATGTCCCTTTTTGGTTGCGATCAAAGCTTCGGCGGAAGCCTTGCCATGTTCGCGAAGGGAGTCGAGTATGGTTCTGTTGAATAAAAGTTTTTCGTGCACGAGATCGTCGAGCTGGTCGATAAAAAGAATGGAGCTGTCGTTGTCGGATAATTTCTGCAGTAACAGCAATTCACTGTCGATGCGGGCCATCTGTTGTGCCAGTCCTTCCACGAGCGATGTGTCGCGTGTGGTAACGGCGCCACGCACTTTGCTTTCCACGGTGAGTACACCTTTCTCGAGGTCTTTGAGTTGATTGCTCACATTCATTTCCCCGAGCAATAATTCATTGCCGCGGATCAGTTCGTTGATGTTTTTGGAAGAATTGTATTGAATATAAACGAGGGTCAGTGTTCCCGCTATAAAAGCGGCCAGGATGTAATAGACCAGTTTTTTTGCCGTCATACGCTATACCTCGAATGTACTAAAAATCAGGGATGGTGGTGATCGGGGGTTCTGATATTGAGATAACGGCGGAGCAACCATACCAGCAGCACGATACTGCCACCGATACCGGCAACGGTGAGCGTGCAGTTGAGTGGGCGCATGCCTTCATCGAGGCCCCGCAGCAGGAAGAATGCGAGCAGGATCAGGATCAGCGTGTCTGCAAAGAATAATATGGTGTAAAAAATTTTTTTCATGATAAAAAAGAGGGCCGTATAGACATACAGCCCGGGTAAACCAAAACCAACTGCTTATGAGAAGAAAGATTGAAATATTGTTATGTCGATTTGTTCGTGTTATTTGTTTCGATCGCTTCTGAGAACAAATCTATAACCGTCCGGAGGGGTTGCGGCGGGCCAATCGGTAAAAAGGCAAAATGAGTCGTTGAAATGGGGAAAAGGCGGGCTTACAGGATATTCATCCGGCGGTTGAGGGCCGCGCGGTAGGCATCCGCTACGGGAACCGGCTTGCCCTGGATTACGATGGCTCCGTCCTGGATGGTGTCTATCTTATTGACCGCCACGACATAAGAGCGGTGCACACGGACGAACCTGGAAGCCGGTAATCGCTCTTCCACGGCTTTGAGGGTGGTATGGATGGCAAAGAATTTCTGAAGGGTGTGCAGCTTCACGTAATCGCCCATGGCTTCGGCATACAGGATCTCGTCGAGGTTGAGCCGTCTGACAATGGCGGAATCGCGGATGAACAGGAAATTATCCTCTTCGAATTTTACCTCTTCCCGGCGGCTGTCGATAATGTCGCGGGCTTTATCTATTGCCTGGAGAAAACGTGCTGGGTTAACGGGTTTGATCACATAGTCGGCTACGTTCAGGTCGAAGGCCTCGGACGCATATTCCTTTTTTGAGGTAGTGAAAATGATCACCGGCCGGTTATCTCCCAGGTGTTTGGTGAGTTCGAGGCCGGTCATGCCGGGCATTTCGATATCGAGGAGCAGCAGGTCAACAGGTTGTTCCTGCATGAGGTTGTAGGCATCCATAGCGTTTTCGCATTCCCCGGTTACGGTAAGATCACGGACTTTGCCGGCCATCTGCCTGAGCGTGGTTCTTGCTATTTTATTGTCGTCTACAATAAGGCAATTCATGTCCCAAAGATAGTAAATACCTTTTCGAGCCAATTCAAAAGTCAAAAGTCAAAAGGGGGATGGTGATCCCGAAATACCGAGAGTGAATAAGTGAATAAGTCAATAAGTGAATAGGTGAACGGGTGAATAATTGAATTGGTGGTTGAGGTTCTCGAAACCATCGTCAATAAACAGCCATGGTTGGCGTATACACGAACCAACCACACCCTAAACCTTATGCCTTCCGCCTCCCACCTACTTCCTTACACCATAATCAACGACCACTCCATCCACCAGCACTTTACCGTTGAGGACAGTTTGTTTGCCGCCGGCGGGGCAGATCACAATTACCGCTGAGCTTCTGGCTGGAATGGAAACTTTGGTTTTGCCACTTACATTTTTTGCAATGAAGCGACGCGTAACGGTGTTGTAGAGATCCGCTTTTTCCCCTTCGGGAATAATTACGGAAACGTTGCGTGATGCTGTATGCGGATTATAATAGAGGTAGGAAGGGAAGGCTTTGTCGCGGAAGAAATCGGTCGCCAGCAGGTTGAGTCGCAAAATGCCCTGCACATCCGTGGTGTCGATGATACTGCCGAAAATGCCAACGTGCCCGCTACCATAAACGCTGAACTGCGATTCCGGAGGATTCTGGTCCTGTACCCACAGCGGACCATCACCCTGGGCAACGGGCGCTTTGAGATGGCGGTAGGCTTCGTACGACGGATTTTTAATAATGCCTTCGTAAGCAATCACGCCTTTGGTTACTTCGGCGAGGTCGGGCAGGGTCTGGTGCCCGGCGGGAATGTATTGCGGGTAAAAGAATCGCGCGGCATTGGCGGCATTGAGCATCCAGCGGCCGATCGCATTGGCCGAAGAAGCATCATAACGCACCATCGGTACCAATGGCCAGGCGGCGTCATAAGTGTTCATTAAAAAACCATAACCACCACGGTCAACGGTACTGCCGACGATACCCGAAATATCGAAGCCATTCCATTTTCCTACCAATACACCCCAGCCTTCGCGGCATTTGGGCGTGCCGTCAAAACTCCAGCGCAACATTTTATCCGTATCAAAAAGTTGTCCCGTTTCGGCATACATACGCGCAGCGAGGTAAGCGCCAAAGGGCATCAGTACTTCATAGGTAGGATTGGCGGGTTGTGCCTGCAAGGCTTTCATGGCGCGTTGTGCTCCCTGTAAATAGCGTCTGTCGCCAAATTTTTTCCAGGCACTGTAAAGCACCCATGCATGACCGGCTGCCGCATCGGGCTGAATGCAGATGTCGTTTTTCATGGGTTTCATTTTCCCATAATCAAAAAACGACCAATTATAATTACCGTTCAGTATGGAGTCAGCGGCATAAAAACGTTCTGCGATCGTACGCGCTATATCGGTGAAACCTGGTTCGTTGGGATAAAGATCATAGATAGCATAAAACAATACATTCGGATAAACGTCGTACCACCAGTCGCGGCCATAGCCGCCACCGAGCAATGCCACTTCAGGGCAGGTGTTGTTCATCATGATATTCCAACCGGTGCCGCTGTTGAAATAATTTTTCAGCATGGACACATAGTTGTGTTGTTGTGCCGATTTATCGATGCCCACCAGTGTTGCGCCGAGCACGGCGCCCATCGTGGCCAGCGATTCATGAAACATCCCTTTGTTATGAGCCGGTCCCTGGCGCACGTCTCCGATAGCGGTGTAAATACCGGCCACCACCTGATCCACATTTTTGCGTGAGCTGTCCATCCAGATCAGCGGCCAGTGTTTGCCTTTGGCATTGAAGTCGTATACCGTTTCATCGAATTTATGCGCCAGCCCGCGGTAATCGATGATGTGGTATGGCTGTGGCAACTGCGCCATTTTTTCCACGCGTTGTAATTTGCGTTGAACAACCTGGGCCTGAGATGTAAATACGGCCGATAATGCCAGTCCAAGGATTATAATTTTATTCATGGTCATTACTTTTTGAAAAAATCATTTTCACATTCCCGAGGCTTCGGGACACATGGCCCCGCCAAAGGCGGGCGCATTTACACATTGTGTAATAGCCCAGCTATTATACGATCGACTCCGCCACGGCGCTCGTCACCTTCTCCTCTTCCGGTTCTTCTGCCGGCTGGAGTTTTTCTCCTTCGGTGATAATTTTCTTCGCTACAAAAATGGAGCAAAGCTGGAGTGCCGCAATGATCACAATCGCATAGCGCAGCGCTGCATCTCTCGATACAAGATAAGCCAGCGCCAGGAATGTGCCCGCGCCGAGAAAGCGACCGACATACAATCCCCATTCGTGGTTCATGATGTAGGCAAACTCACCACGGTTTTCAATTTTTGATACAATATCGATCACTTTAAATTGAATGGGAAAATAAGCGAGGTCCATCAGCGGTTTGGCAATCAGCAGTAAAAGAATAAATATTACCACGCCGGTACCGTTGAACAAAATGCCATTGAACAATGCACCAAGAAAAAACAGACCAAGTCCTGCTGCGAATATTTTAATACGGTCCGATGGTTTCGATAAACGTCCGAGCACATACATTACCACGGCGGCAATGATCGCGCCTATGGATTGTGCTGAGCCCAATGCGCCTTCTTTCCCCAATAATTGCATGATCAGCATGGCCGGCGCCGTTACCAGGAAACCCTGCGCCAGTCCTTTGAGCATCGCCAGCGATAACAGGCGGTACCAGAGCGGATGAAATTTGAAGAAGATATATTTCTTCTGCGCGGGATTTTTAAAGTTGCCCCTGAAACAAACGATCGATGCGAGGATCGTAATTACCAACACGGCGCCGGTAATGATCTGGTAAGAACCGTTCACTTTTTCGTCGGTACCGCCGCCTCTGAACTCAATGAACCAGCCTATCGTCACAGGGATAATAACGGCAATGATGGTATAGAAAAAAGTTTCCAGGCCATAATAGTAATTGCGGTTGTGGTCGTTGGTGATGGCCAGTGCCAGGTAATCACGGTTGGCCCAGTAGAAGCCAAATGACAATCCCATCGTAATGCCCGCTACGCCGATGCCTACCAGGTCAAGCGTTTTAAGCGACATCATGATGATCATGGAAATGCCGCTCAGCATCATACCCGCCGAATACAGTTTCCGGATATTGAAATGTTTAAGCAGGATGCCATTCAATAAAAATGTCAACGGAATGCCCGTATAGATCGTCAACTGGTAGATCACTACTTTGGAGGGATCGTTGGAATGACGCATCACATAAGCAGCCACGAATATGTCGATAACCGGCAACACAAAAGCATACACCAGGTTGGTCAACACCAGTATTTTGAAGTCGTGCGGTTGCTGCTGAAAATGTCTGACCTCTTTGTTTAATTTACCCAGCATATTTTCAGATTAATTGTGACAGAATTTCTTTGATTGAAAAGTCGGCGGCGCATACGTGTTCGTCAGCTGCACCGTAATAGATGGTAAGCCGGTCACCGTCTGGGTGAACGATATGTCCGTTGGTAAATACCACGTGACCAAAAAAACCGGTACGTTCATACTCCGCCAGCGGTTGCATCAGCGGCTCTTCGCTTCTTGCGATTACGATGGAAGGATCATGGAGGTCCAATAAAACCGCTCCCAGGCAATATTGGTGTGCTTCATTTGCACCATGATAAATTTCCAGCCAGCCTTTTTCCGTTTTGACGGGGGCCGCACCGGCACCAACACGTTTGCTATCCCAATGTCCGGGACGTGTGCGCAGCAAACAACGGTGATCTCCCCAATGAAGGCCATCGGGAGAAGAAGCGAGCCAGATATAATTGCCACCAAGATCCACGCTGCTGGGTCTGTGCAGCGCATAATAGTTGCCGTTGACTGTTTCTTCGAAAATCGCGCAGTCTTTATTGTGCGGCGGAATGATCATGCCGTGGTCGGTAAATGTTTTCCAGTCGCGTGTTGTTTTCATGCCAACACCTACTCCGTTTTCAGAAACGGACGTATAGGTGAGGTAATATTGATCACCTATCTGGCTGACGCGGCAATCTTCGATACCGAAGGTTTGCAACTTACCCTCACCCATGAGTTTGGGATAACCTTCAGGCTCGCGGAAGTTGAAACCATCGTTGCTGCAGAGTAAGCGCAGATGCGAAAGCGTGGTAAGAAAGTCCTGTCCTTTGTAATTGATCACGCGTGCATCGGATGCGTCGAGCTCGGGTGAGTCGGAGGGTATTTCCATGATCTGCATGCCGCCTTTGCCGTCCAGCACAGGGAAAGAGATGATGCCATCCTGTTGCTTTGGTCGTTCTGCCACGCGAACGATCAGCCATGTTTTACCCTCAAACTGAAATACGCCGGGGTTGAGCAGGCAGGCGATTTCCAATCCTTCCATACTTGGTTGAAGGTCGGCGGGTGAGAGCAACGGGTTTTGCGGGAAACGTTTTGCCAGATCAGTAGCGGTGCTCATGGATGTATCAATTGAAAGGTGCGGGAAAAAGTTTCCTGTCCCTCCGTCCCGCAAGCGGGACAGAAGGCAGGAAGTGTATGAATCGTAAACGAGAAATCAATAACCGGTGTTCTGTGTCAGCGTACCGGCAGAAGCATCGATCTCACTTTGCGGAATCGGGTAGAGATAATGACGGTCCTGGAAATTTTTTCCCTGTGCGGTCAGTACCTGCTTGGCGATGCCCCAGCGTTTGAGATCCTGCATACGCTGTTCTTCAAATCCAAGCTCTACACGGCGTTCGGAGATCAGCCAGTTTTTAATAGTAACCGGATCAGTGGATGCCGGACGATCCGGTAATGTACCGGCCGGAGGCACGGTGCCTGTTGCTGTAACGGAGTTGCGCGCACGTCTGCGTATTTCGTTGATTGCCGCAATGGCCTGCGGGTATTGCTGTGTTTCAAGATAAGCTTCGGCCTTCCACAACAACACATCGGCATAACGGATATAGATGCGGTTGTTGGGCGCATCGTCGTTGCCTTTGTTGGTGCCATCTATACTGCCGAGCAATTTGTTGACGTTTTGCAAAGCCGTGTTCACAGTATAAAGTTTACGCGGATCGTTTACTTCGAATGCATTCAGGAAATCGGTACTTGGTGCCAGGAATCCCCAGCCGAGCGGGGCGCAGATGCCGTTGCCATTTGCGGGCTGCTCCTGCGAGCGGTGATCATAAGCAAAGATCACTTCGTCGTCGGTGAACTCAGTATTGAAGGAGCTGAAATAATTCGCGTTGAGATGATAGAAGCCCAGCGTTTCCAGTTCGGTTACGAAGGTTAATACATCAGCCCATTTTTTTGTATACAAGGCAGCTTTGGCCTGCATGGCAATGACGGCACCTTTAGACACGCGCCATTTCTCCGTAGCGGAACTGTATTTTGTATTCGGCAGCAAGGTTTTTGCCGTTGCCAGGTTGGCCTTAATGGTATCCCAGATTTGTGCCGCCGGGGCGCGTACGGCCACTTCAAATGCTTCCTGGTAGGTACTGACCGGTTTCAGGATCAGTGGCACATCACCGAAGTTGGTGATCAGGGAGAAATAATAATGCGAACGGATAAAATAGGCTTCGCCTAGTAATTGATTTTTGCGTGCCGGCGTGATGCCCGTGATCGCTTCGATATCTGGTTTGGTCAGGAGCTGAATGGCCAGGTTAATACGCTTGATGCCTTCATAGTTGTATTTCCAAAGGCCATTGGGGCCGCCGTTGGTGGAGGTGAAGGTGAAATTGTTTACATCGTCCATCCAGGGCTGATCACCATCGGGGCTCCATTTTTTTTCTACATCATCGGAGGCAATATCCTGCAACACAAAATCATTATGAAAAACAAGTCCGCCTCCCCAATCCCACTGGCCGAGAATGTTCAGCCGGTTGGACATGAGCTGATAAGACGAACGGACAGAAGATTCAACGGTATTGAGCGTAGGCACGGTATTTACCTGGTCGATGGTTGTAAGACCGATGGCATCCGTATCCAGCGTTTTCTTGCAACCGGTAAACGCAAGTAAACCGGCTATGCAAACAGAAGTGATTATCGCTTTCATCAGTTTCTTTTTTTAGTTGATTAAATAACCGGTTTTGTTCAGAGTTTGAGTCTTGCACCAACCAGGAATCCGCGTGACTGAGGATAAGTTCCCTTATCGATCAGCGAAGTGGATTCCGGATCAAGACCGGAATAATCGGTAATAGTGATCAGGTTTTGCGCAGCAACATAAAAACGCAGTGCTTTCAGGTTACCTTTCTTCATCGGCAGGTTATAACCTATCTCGATATTTTTAAGACGTACATAAGAAGCATCTTCTACAAACACACTCGACACATTGGCGCCGCCATTGTTATTGAAAGTAAGACGTGGCGTGGTGTTGCTGCTTCCTTCTCCGTCCCATGAATTGAGCACGTCAGTGGTGGAATTGAAAGGACGGCTGTCGTAATTCAGGATCTGTTTCAGATCGTTGTAGCGGTCTACGTCCTGCACGCCCTGCACCAGGAAGCTGATGTCGAAATTTTTGTATTCGGCATTGAAGAACAAACCATAGGTGTATTTCGGAATAGGATTACCGATGAAGGCGCGGTCATCCGCATTAATCTGACCATCGTTGTTGATGTCTTTAAAACGGATATCGCCGGGCAATGCACCATTGGCATTGGTAAACAGATGACGCGTGATCTCACCGGCGTTCTGGTAGATGCCGTCGAATACCAATCCGTAATAAGAGCTGATCGGCTGGCCTACTACTGTACGGGTATGTGTGGCATCGTCGATGATATTTTTTACGAAAGTCTGGAGTTTGTCTACGCGATTGGTAACGGTTGACAGGTTTGCATTTACGCCATATTTAAAGGCGCGGTCGCGGTTTTGGTAACCGATGGAGAACTCAAGCCCTTTGTTGGTTACTTCGCCGGCGTTAACATAAGTAGGGGCAATAACACCAACCGATACGGCAGGCAGCCCTACAGCAAGCAGGATATCGGACGTTCTCTTGTTGAAATAATCGGCAGTAAAACTGAGTTTGTTGCGCAAGGCAGACAACTCGAATCCGATATCGGTCTGGCTGGTCGTTTCCCAGCGAATATCGGGGTTACCATAGCGAACGATATTAACGACACCGCCCACTTGTGAAACCAGGGTTTCGTAGGCCTTGTCAGGAATTTCCTGGTTGCCGGCCTGGCCCCAGCTTGCGCGTAACTTCAGGTCGTCGAGCCAGGAAACATTTTGCATGAATGACTCTTGTGAAATACGCCATGCACCTGAAACAGAAGGGAAGTAACCCCAGCGGTTATTCGGTCCGAAGCGGGAAGACCCATCCGCGCGGAGTGTTCCGTTCACGAAATATTTATTCTCAAAACTATAGCCAGCAGATCCGAAGAAGGAAACGAGATTCCATTCTGTTGCGGAGCCTGCGCTGTTCTTGTTTACATCACTTCCGTAATCGAGATAGCGGAAGGGGGGCGTGCTGTTGTCAAAATTCTGACGGCTGCCGCCAATGCCCGAGGTGCGAAGGCTGATGCTTTCCGTGCCTAACAACACATTGATGTTATGACGACCGGAGAGGGTTTTTGAATAATTCAATGTATTGGTAAAAGTGAAAGTGAACGCTTCGCCGAAATTCTCGTCGAGGTTATTCGGGCGGTTGTTACGTCCCTGTCCGGGGTATAATTCAGCCGGATCATTGTCGTTGTCGTCGCCGAAATTCTGTGCAAAATTCTTATTGTGTGAAAAGCTGATATCTGCACCGAGATTGGTGCGGAAGCGCAGCGACTTGTCACGCAGGAAAGCATATTCCGCATAGGCATTTCCGAATGTCTGGTAAGTTTTGCGTTTATCATCTGTGAAATGCACAATAGCGATCGGGTTGGAGGAGTATTCGTAATTGCGGCTCCATCCACCGTTGTTGCCGGTGTAAAAAGGCAGATCGGTATAAGGATCGTTGGGTTTGTAAGTAGGATCGGAAGGGTCTTTATACACGGGAAGAACCGGAGGGCGGATCAAAGCGTGGCGGATCACACCGGGTGCATCGCCGGCAGAAGACATTTTATCCTGCTTTGCGTAGCTCAGGTTGAGGTTGGTACCTATTCTGAGGCGTTCGGTCAACTGTGCATTCACATTGATACGGAAATTATAACGCATAAACTGGTCGTTATCTTCCACCACAATACCGTTCTGTCCGAAATAACCGGCAGAAAGTAAAAACTGTACTTTATCGGTACCGCCGCTTGCGGAAACCTGTACACTATTGGTGATACCGGTTTCAAACAACTCTTTCAGCCAGTCGGTGTTGGCCATACCCGGGCGGCCGAGATCAGCCTGGTAGGGGCTGGTGCCATTGGGATCATTACCCAATGTATTACGCCATGCCTTGTCTTTCACCGTCATGTATTGGCTGGCGTTCAGCATTTTCGGCAGGTTTGCCGCGTTGTAAAAACCGGTGAAGTAATCAACGTCGATGCTGGTCTTTCCTTTTTGGCCGCTTTTGGTGGTGATCACCACAACGCCTGCAGAGGCGCGCGAACCGTAGATGGCAGCGGAAGCCGCATCTTTCAATACAGTCATGGAAGCGATATCATTTCCATTTAAAAAACGGATATCACGTGTAGGCACCCCGTCTACTACATATAGTACATCGTTGTTGCCGAGCGTCGACTCGCCGCGGATCCGCAACTTGAAACCGTCGCCGGGTGCGCCGGTATTGGCGGCAACAAATACACCGGCTACCTGGCCCTGCAATGCCTGGCCTACCTCAGGAATACGTGTTTTAGAAAGGCTGTTCATGTCCACAGAACTCACCGCGCCGGTGATGGAATTTCTGCGCTGGCTGTTGTAACCCACTACCACTACATCACCGAGTGTGTTTTCCTGTGGTTCGAGTGTAAGGTTTAATTGCGTACCACCAGCTGTGATGACGCGACTGAGTGACTTAAACCCGACATAGGAAATCTGCAGGGAATCGCCGGGTGTGGCATCGAGTGCATAATAACCATCGTTGTCCGTGATGGCGGTCTGGCTACCGGCTTTCACGGTAACGCCGCTCAGCGGTTCGCCCTGGATGTTGGTGACTTTACCAGAGATGCGCGTGGTTTGGGCAAAGGCGAAAGTGCCGAAACATAAAAAGACGAGTAAAAGAGCCAGAGGTCTGGTGCTGGCAAACTGTGCACGCAGACCCGAAGCAATCATAGTTAGTTTTTTCATAATACAACCGTTTTAGCAGTGAATGACCTGAAGAGGATCAGCAAATTGATCTCTTCACCGGAGGATGAAAATTGTTTGGTAAGATGGATGACGAATCGGATTGGTAAGAATAAGGAATGCCGGGAGTGGCACCCGGAGGCAACAAGCATCGTTTTGGAAATGGCATACAGCAAAATTTGAGGTTGAAAATTAGTCTCTTATGAAAGAGAATCACTACACTATTGTTGCATTTCACTGTACTATGATTGCAAAATGGGTGTTTTTTGGGGATTAATTAAAGCATAAAGCCGGAGCCCCGGACAAACTTTGTGTTTAGCCGCAGGAGTCTGCCAGAACACACTTATTTTATTTTTTATTTAAAATGGGTCGGCCTTGCGCCTTCTGGTTGTGGGTACGTCATAATATCGGTAAGATTATTAATTCTGAATCTGAAAGCCTTTGTAGCACGGGCGACCATAACTGTTCGGAACGAGTGAGAAGCCCTTGTTGGTCTCCCGACCAACAAGCAAGAATCGGGTAGCCCCGATACGTTCAGGCCAACTGCAGATCAGCGGCGGCGTGAGGTTAAAACGATATCTCTGCGACGGCAATCGTGATATGGCTAGAAACTCACTTATCCCAGTTCTTTTTACGTTTTTCTTAAAAGTGTGGTCTCCGGACCGACTACCCTCCTCATCTTGCGTTCTTTACTACGTGTATCTTAACCTGCCGAAGCCCGCTTGGCCTTGCTTGTTGGTCGGGAGACCAACAAGGGCGTTTTATACCTTCCACCTTATGCCTTCTATCTTTCACCTTCCTCCGACCGCAAAGCAGATGCCGAGTGTTGTGTCCGGTACTCGTTGGGAGCGCATTGATATTTTTTCCGGAACTCCCGGAAGAAGTAGGATTGATTGTTGAAACCGGTTTGGTAGAAAATTTCGGTGACGGTGAGCGGGGTGGTCTTCAGCATCCGTGCAGCTTCCTGCAAGCGAAGATGTTTGATGAACTCACCGGGAGTCATGCCGGTGAGGGTTTTCAATCGCCGGTAAAGTTGCATTTTGCTCAGGCTGAAATGTTTTTCCAGGAAAACGGCATTCAGTTCCGCGTCCGTGATATGGGTATGGATGAGTTGCGCGAGCTGGGTAAGAAACTTCCGGTCTTCCGCTGCCAGTTCGGGATTGGCGAGGTTGTCGCCGGTTTCGTTCTGGCTGAAAATATGCAGCAGTTTGCGCCGGTATTCGATCAGTTTTCTTACACGTGTTTTCAAATGACTGGCCTGAAAAGGCTTGGCGATATAAGCATCAGCTCCTACTTCATAACCTTCGAGGCGATGGTCTTCGCTGCCGCGGGCAGAAAGAATGAGAAAAGGAATATGGCAGGTGGCGGATGTATTCTTGATACGGTTGCACAGTTCCAATCCGTTCATATTCGGCATCATCACATCGCAGATCACGAGATCGGGGATCAGTTTCTCAATCAGCCCGATCGCTTCGAGGCCGTCGGCAGCTTCGTGAATGATATAATCTTCGCGCAAAAGATCTTTCAACAGGAAGCGGATGTCTTCGTCGTCCTCAACTAACAAAATGCTTTGTTTGTTTTTATTCTCCAATTGCTCGATGAGCGCGGTTTTGTTGGTTTCTTCCGGCGACACAGGTAATGATGGTCCCGGGTCGGTTGTCGTGATGGCCTTGTAGAGCGAAGAGGGTTGATCGGTGCCGGTTTGTTCGGCGGCAGGCACGGCGGTCATGGCCGGCGGCTGCAGTGGCAGGCTGACGGAGAAAATAATACGGCCCTGTTCATAACGGCAATCAATTTTTCCATACAACAAATCTACAAGCTGCCGGGTAAAGGCCAGCCCGATACCTGTACCGAATTTATCCCCTTTAACGGAGTGTGTTCCGGTATAAAACTGGTCAAACAAATGCGTGAGTTCGCTGTGCGAAACCGGATCACAGGGGTTGGTCACTTCAATTTCCAATTTATCATCCGCCTGATTGCGCAAAGCACGAAAGCCGATTTGTTCGCCGTTGCCGGTATATTTGAATGCATTTGATAAAAGATTATAAATAACCTTTTCCAATTTGTCCTTATCGGTCCATCCGCTGATGCCTTCCTCGATCTGGATATCAAATTCCATTTTATTGCGTTCGCCGAGCGGAGCAAAGGGCTCCGCGAGATTTTGCAACAATTCTGAAAGAGAAATAAAAGCATAATGATTAGAAGCAAAACCTTCTTCTGCCTTGCGGAAATCGAGCAACTGATGTACGAGATAGGTGAGTTTGGAAGCTTGTTGATGGATAATCGAAAGGAAATAATTACCGTCTCGGTTTTGTCCGCTTGATTTTTTCTCGCGGAATCTTTCTGCAGACCCCATGATCAGCGTGAGCGGCGTCTGCAGTTCGTGAGCGATATTGGTAAAAAAACCAATGCGGCTGCGGTGGGCGGTTTCATCTTTTTCGCGCAGCAGATGTTCCACTTCCAGTTGATGACGGATCTCCTGCCTGTTTTTGCGGTAGCGATAGATAATGTAAACAACAGAACCGAGTAACAAAGTATATAACAGCAGAGCATACCAGCGAAGCCAGAAATACTGTTTCACTTCTATGCTGAGCAACATTTTTTCCGACGACCAGGCGCCGTCGCCGTTACTCCATTTTATCCATAACTTATAAGTGCCGGGCAGCAGGTTGCTGTAATTGATACGGCCATTGGTGCCGGTATATTTCCATCCCTTATCGTATCCGCTGAGGAAGTAGGCGTATTCGCATTTCTCTGCATTCAAAAAACTCAGCGCCTTGATATCTACTTCAAAATAATTGGCATTGCGTTCAACCGTATAAGGTGTTTCGTACCGGGCATTTTGATCGATCACCTGGTAACCGTCGCCGGCGGGGCGTCGATCGCCGATCACCAATCCGGATACCAATAGGCGCGGCTGCCAGGAAGAGCGTGCAATCTGGCGTGGCAGAAAATGATTGAAGCCATAGATGCCGCCAAAATAAAGATACCCGTTGTTGTCTTTCCACACGGCGCCGTCGCTGAATTCATTGCTTTGCAGGCCGTCGATCTGCTGGTAAAAAGAAATTTTCCCATCGCGGTTGATACAGGCAAGCCCCTTGTTGCTGCTGATCCAGATATGACCAAGACTGTCCTGCTCGATCGCGTGAATGGTATTGTTGGGCAAACCTTCAGCCGTTGTCAGCTTTTGAAAAACAGGATAGGGCTTATTCAGTGCCGGTTCGTCCAGCCAGTTCAACCCGTAGCTGGTGCCGATCCACAACCGTTGTTGCTGATCGCGGAAGAGAGAAAGTACATCATTGTTGGAAAGGCTGCCCTCGTAAGCAAAGGCTTTGAACGTACGGAACTTTTTCGTTTTCTTATCGAGCAGGCTCAAACCGCCATAGCGGCAACCGATCCACAACTTATCCTGACCGCCGTCGGCCAATGCATAAATGATATCATTGGCGGGGCCGGTATCGCCTCCGTTGTAAGCGAAACGTTCTAAAAAACGCAGGCTTAAACCATCGTTGTCGCGATCGATCAGCAGGTGGATCAGGCCAAAGCCGCTGGTGCCGATCCAGAGGGAGCGGTCATTATCCTGGCGGATGCTGTAGACGGAGCCGAACTCGGCAACAGTTGGCTTTTTGATTTCGTTCCATTTGTAAAAGCGTTGTTTTCGTTCATCATAAACCCCGATACCGCGTCCGTCAGTGCCAATGTACACAAGATCATCGGCGCCTTTCAACAGTGCATAAACGGCATTATTATCAAGAGAAGCAGGCGCTGTGAGAAAATGTCGCGGGGCCTGATCACGTAATTGCCGGAAATTATCGAGTACAAGAATGCCGTTGCCCTTGGTGCCGACCCAGAGGTTGCCGTTTACCTCTGTGAAGGAACGAACCGACCGGTTATAGGGCGTACTGTTATCGGAAGTAGTGATGGTGCCGAATGGTTTGGTTTTGGGCCACAACTTTACGAGACCGCTGCCGTCGGTACCACACCAGAGAATATCTTCTGTGCCGGAAGCAAAAGAAGTAAGACGGAGCTGATCAAACTGGCGGGATTGATCGCCCAGAAAATTATCCGGTTGAAAATTTTGATCATAGATTCCGCAACCGCGTGTGGTCCAGGCGAGAAAAAAATGATTTTTATAAAAACCGATAGAGGCCAGCGGAGCGGGAAGCTGCAGTAAAAAATTGGTGCCGGGCGAAACAGGATCGACCTGCATCAATTGGTTTTGTTGATTGGTAAAAAAGAGGCGGCCGTCAACGGGGAAAAGCTGGCTTACATTATTAATTGCATGAAAGCCGGTAACAGCCTGTAAAGTGGTGGCGGAGAAACCAAACAACTGTCCGCCGGCGTCGAGCATCCACAAGCGATTGGCCGCATCGATGGCCAGGTTGACAAGCGGTTGGGCATTTTGCAAGGGTAGTTGTACCGGAATAAACTGATCGGTGGCTGGATAATAGCGGCTGAGGCCGGTCTTTTGGCTGAGGCAGTAAACGCTTCCGGCAGTATCAATGGCCAGGGCGAATTCGTTTTCGCTGACACGTGAGCGGCGGTATTGATTATAAAAATAATGGGAGAAGCGGCCGGTCGACTTGGTATAACGCGATATGCCTTCGATGGTAGTGATCCAGATATTGCCGTCGCGGTCTTCGCTGAGTTTCTGGATTACGTTGCTGCCGATGCTGCGGTTATCATTTTCGCGGCTGTAATTGAAAACGTGAAAGCCGGAGCCGTTGTAAAGGTTTAATCCGTCCCAGGTGCCGACCCAAAGGAGGTTGGAGCGGTCGGAGAAAAGGAAATTGATGGAACTGTTGGAAAGGCCGCTGCGGTTGTCGTACTGTTGAAGGGAAAAAGGTTCGGTATTGCCGGGCATAGCACAGATGCGTGTGCCGGCCAGGGCAAGCGATAGCAGGATGGCAAGTAGGCGACGCATTGACGTGAGTTGTAGGTGAGCCTTAAAGTGTGTTAAAGTTAGGTAATAAGTTGTAAGTGATAAGTATTAAGTAGGGTATAAGAGGTGAGGCGTGAGGCGTAAGGCAGGGGTAAGGTTAGGCATTGCTTTGCGTCTTTGCTCCTTGTGCAGCTTTGCGTGAAAAATCTCAGCCGCGGAAGAGAGGTTATGAGATAAAGATAGATGTGTCTGAAAAAAACGCCGATCCGTGCGTGATTTTCTCATTGTTCTGGTTGTGGTGCGTGCTAGTTTTACATCCGAAGAAGGGATATATAGCAAAACGTCCCGGCAGAGTGCGGGTGTAAATCCTGCATGTGTCGCTCATCATACACATCGGATCACTGCCGGGGCTTTTGCTACTGCTGGGGAGACTGGCCTTAATCCAGATATCAGGACAGTTATACCAGTGTTATAAAACAGATAGCTCTTCTCCCTTTTAGATGATTGAAGAAATGAAGTCGAGAGCTGGCTGGTAAGGCTTGATTCTCCGGGTACTTTCCATCCTTTTTTAAGTTCAGTAGGTCTGGTCATGAATATTTCATGGCGGGGAAAAATCCGGTTTTTTAGTATTAATCCTAATAGATCGCTGGCTTCTTTATAGTTTGGAGCATAAAACCTTACTATGATAAAGATATTGTTACTTGTTTTCTCCTTTGGAGTAATTGTCAGCGGATGTCGAAGCACACACCTCTGCACCGTAGACGAACGAATTGCGGTTTACAAAAGTGCTGATAGCACTGAGACGGCTGCCTTTTTTGTGTCTTACGGAAAAAATATACTTGCTGGGAAAGTAAAAGACGGTTATAGAAAGGTCACATACGCGAATATTACCGGCTACATAGTAAAACGGAAGTTTTCTCGCGAGATACCCTGTTCAAGAGCGGAGGTAAAAAAACTCTATATAAACAGTGATTCAACGTATGCTTTTAAAAAGTATAGAAGTGAGTTAGCTGACGGTCAAGATTCGCATTCGGCATCTGCCCAGCGAAATAACCAGTCGGGTCCATTAAACACAGGTAATAAATCAACAAGTACGGCCAGTACTCCGCCATCGTCCGGAGGTCCGGTGCATGTTAAAGGATATTACAGAAGCAATGGTACTTATGTACAACCTCATACACGTAGTAGTCCCAGTCGGCGTTGAGGTAAAAAATTAATCACCCCAGACCTTTCAAAAATCCTTCCGCATTTTTCAAATGCATTTTTTGCTTCTCCTTATCCATTTTATCCCAGGTGCCAAGCAACATGCCGAGCCGTGGTTGACGTTCGAAGAAGTCACGCTGCTTTGATAAGAAACGCCAGAAAAGGCCGTCCCATTTTTCCTGCCAATGTCCTTTAGGCCAGTTGCCCATTTTCATGAGGTAGTTGGAGCCGCTGATATAAGGCTTAGTGGTCATCAAACCACCATCGGCAAACTGGCTCATCCCATAAACATTGGGCACCATTACCCAGTCGTAAGCATCGATAAACAGTTCCATGAACCAGCGGTAAACATCATCCGGGTCAAATTCGCAGAGCAACATGATGTTTCCCATCACCATCAGCCGCTCGATATGATGCGCATAGGCGTTGCTCAACACACTGCGGATAACCTGATCCACCGGCGTAATACCTGTTGTTCCGTTCCAGAAAGAAGCGGGAACCGGCCGGTGAAAGTTCCAGAAGTGGCGCGTCCGCTGTTTTTGTCCCTCTCTTATGTACACCAGTCTTATGAACTCGCGCCATCCTATGATCTGCCGAACGAATCCTTCCAGCGCATTAACCGGTATGTGCTGGTTGGTACCGGCTTCCAGTGCACGGTCAATGACCTGCTGCGGTGTCAGCAAACCTGCATTCAGCAAGGGAGACAATACCGAATGAAACCATACAGCGTGCCGGCGGTCAATAGCATCTTCGTAATCGCCAAATAAAGAAAAACGGTAGGCCAGAAAATCATCGAGCCAGGCTTCTGCTTCAGTATGCGTAACCGGATAGAACCCTTCGGCATAGCCAAACAACCCGTCAATCACACCGTAGTTGTTGTTGAAATGTTCATTGACATATTTTATTGCTTCCGGAAGATAATGGCTGTTATAAGGCATAGCGAGTACGGGCACGGGCTGATTTTTCGGTAAACGTTTCCTGTTGTCTGTATCAAAACTCCATTTACCTCCTTCCGGATTACCAGCCTTGTCAAGCAATATGCGTCGGGTTCTGCGTTGACCGATATAAAAATCAGTCTGGTAGTAACGATCGTTTTTCAACAGCCCATCCTGCAAGGGATCTGCGTTTAAAAAACCGGGATTGGCATAACGGATCAGCCTGATGTTGTTTATTTCCGCGGCCTCGGTCATTCTGCGATCCAGCCAGTCATCCACAACATCGGCCAGATGAATAGCAGATACCTGACCGTTCCATTTTTTTACAAGCAACCGTATGTCTGCCTCTCCGGTCACTTCGATCAGATGAACGGTGTAACCTTTTTTGCGGAGAAAATCCGCATAGTATTGCATGGAAGCCCGGTGGAATACGAGCTTCTTTTTATGGAAAGTGTATTGGTTAAAAAATAACTGCTCTTCTACCAGCCACACTTTCCTTTTTTTTGACAGGGCAGGGTGCGACATAAATAACTGATGTGGAAAAACAATTGAAATTTCGTTCATGGCAAGCTATTTTTGTCTAATTTTTGCTGCAAATTCTTAGACAACTGAAAATACAAAAAACAGCCCCATGTCAAGGCATTTACTTTGGTTTCGCAACGATCTCCGTCTTCATGATCAGCCGGCGCTGCTGGCGAGCCTGGAGCGAGCCGACGTATGGGTACCCCTTTATATTTTTGATCCCCGGATTTTTGCCAAAACCGATCACGGATGGCCCCGAACCGGTCATTTTCGCGGACGTTTTATGTGGCAGTCGGTGGCTGATCTGCGCAGACAACTGCAGGAACGCGGGAGGGACCTGATCATTCGTGTAGGCATACCAGAGCAGATTATTCCCGAATTGTGCAGGCAGTTTGCGCTGACAGACCTCTTTTTTGGAAAAGAATTTTCACCTTACGAAGAAACCCAGGAACAGGTATTGATCAACGAGCTGTCAGATCTGGGAGTACGTTGGCATCTCAGCGAAACGGCGTCACTTTATCATCTTGAACAGTTGCCATTCAGGCGAAATGCTATTCCGGACACCTTCACATCCTTCAGACACTGGGTAGAAGCCCTCAGCCAGCCCGGCGACCCACTCGATCTGCCCGCTTCGCTGCCGCGCATGCCAGATATTGCCTTGGGCGAAATACCATCACTGAGTGCATTTGGCCTGGCAGAAGTAGTGCCCGATGACCGGGCATCCATATTTTTTAAAGGGGGCGAAACCGCCGGACTAGCCCGCCTCAAGGAGTTTGTATGGGATACGCAGGCCGTGAAGTCTTACTTCCTGACGCGAAACGAAATGGTGGGCAAGAATAATTCGTCGAAGTTTTCTGCGTGGCTAAGTATCGGCTGCCTGTCTGCACGGCAGATTATACATGAAATAAAGGCGTTCGAGAAACAATACGGAGCTGATAAGTCCACCTATTGGCTCGGGTTTGAGTTGCTATGGCGCGATTTTTTCCGCTTCAATATGGCAAAGAATGGCCGGAAATATTTCCGCGCCAGCGGGCTTAAAGAAAAAATAACGGTCAAACGCAAAAATCCTGATCTTCTGAAAAACTGGATCTATGGAAAAACAGGCGATGAGCTGGTTGATGCCAATATGAACGAGTTGAGACTGACCGGCTACATGAGCAATCGTGGTCGTCAAAACGTGGCCAGTTATTTTGTGCATGATATGCAAATGGATTGGCGGATCGGCGCTTCCTGGTTTGAAAACCAGCTAATTGATTACGATGTGTACAGCAACTATGGCAATTGGGCATATGTTGCCGGTGTGGGTTGCGACCCTCGCAAGGACCGCTATTTTAATACCAGCCGCCAGTCGATGTTATACGATTCCTCGGGTACCTATAGAAAACGCTGGCTGGTGTAAGATTCCTGTTTAACACACATCCCATGAAAAAATTCACCAGGTTTACCAATAAATCAGCACTGCCGCAAAAAGTTTGTCCCGTTTGCCACCGACCATTCAGTTGGCGAAAAAAATGGGAGAAAAACTGGCCAGAGGTCCGCTACTGCAGTGAGCGGTGCCGCAGAACACCTCAGAGAAAGTCAAACAATTTTTCCGGTTGATCCAATATGCGCACGCGGTCGGCAGCATGTTTCCCGGTCAGCAGCTTCGATGTACAGATCAGGGCCTGTAGCTTTTTATGCAATTTGGTTAACGAGGAAATTTCATCAAAATGGACTGCGGTGTCTGAACTGCCGCCGAAGAAAGTGAGCAAATGGGTGGGTTTGACACCGGAGATAGCCACACGCAAGCTCTTATATGGTAAATCCGGCCCAAGGTTTATCGACTTATATCCCGCACGCCGGATCAGGTAATCGGCAAAAAGTAACCCGATTTCATGCGTTTCGCCTGGCGGAAGGAAAAGCAAAAAGGTTTTAGTTGTACTTATAACAGAAGGGATCATATCAATCTCCGACTGCAATTTTCTCCGGATAAGCTGACTGGCAAAATGTTCCTGTGCAGGTGTTATGTTGTCGATACTCCATAACAAAGATGTTTTGCGGAGAAAAGGATATACAACATATAACATGGTTTCATAAACACCGTACCGCCTGATGGCAGTGGACAGTATATTAGTAAAAAGCTGTTCGTCAAATGCCAGCATCGACGCCACCAGGTTATTAACGGGCAGGTCGAGTTGGCCGTTTTCCACCGTCATTTGCTGCTCCTGCATGAGAATAGCTGTTGCCATTTCATCATCATTTAGCTGCATAAGGCTGGAAATACGGTAGCCCGCGGACTGAAGTACGGCTATGTTCAGCAACCGCCTTACCTGGCCGGCATCATAAAAACGGATATTGGTATCCGTACGGTGTGGCTTCAACACACCATATCGCTTTTCCCAGGCCCGTAATGAATGGGCACTGATGCCGGTAAGCCTTTCTACATCTTTGATAAAATACCGCTCCAAGTTGATTAGGATTATCGATCAAAAGTATACAAAAACCAGCCCAAACAAAAAGAAGACAACACAGTTTCAATAAGTTATGTGCCCGCATTTTTTGTCTAACATTTTATTTAAAAAATTAGACAAATGGCCTCAACTTTGTACTTATAATGTTGTTAGTAAGTAATTATATGAAAATAACAGACCGGGCCTGGCGGCACAATTCAGAAAACGAAGCTTTGGAAGACGATCATCGTACCGGGCACAGCTATGAAACCCCACTGAGGGAAGACGCGTTTGTGCTGACCGAAACCGAGAAGATCAAAAGTATAGCTTATCATTTTAGTGAGATCATGAATACGCTGGGGCTTGATCTTAAAGACGACAGTTTGAAAGGTACTCCCTTGCGTGTGGCCAAGATGTATGTGCAGGAAATTTTCTCAGGACTTGATCCCGCCAAAATGCCGGATATAACGTTGTTTGAGAACCAGTATGCGTATAAGGAAATGCTGATCGAAAAGGATATTTCGGTTTTCAGCCATTGTGAGCATCATTTTGTGCCGATCTACGGGAAAGCGCATGTTGCATATATCCCTTCCGGCAAAGTGATCGGGTTGTCGAAACTCAACCGCGTTGTACAATATTTTTCAAAAAGGCCACAGGTGCAGGAGAGGCTAACGGTTCAGATCGGGAAGGCGTTGCAACAAATATTACAAACAAAAGATGTAGCCGTCAGGATAGAGGCCAGTCATATGTGTGTTTCCATGCGAGGAGTACAGGACACCGGCTCTTCCACCATCTCTTCGTTTTACGAAGGAAAGTTCAGGGAAAATATGATGCGTAACGAATTTCTGAGGAGCTTGTGATCCCTGTAATTTTTCGAAAAGCCCCCCGCCTCGTCGGGGGCTTTTTTCCAAATGAAATAGTTAACTTATACATCTTGTATTGAAAATCGTATAACCGTGCTTTACACCATCCATAGCCAGCAATTGATCAAAGCGCCGCTCGACCGCGTTTGGGACTTCATGAGTAATCCCGCTAACCTGGCCACGATCACGCCGGATTACATGAAGTTTACCGTTTTATCGGCACCGGAAGAAAAAGTATTTCCCGGCCAGATCATCGAATATTATGTGTCGCCGGTTTTCGGTATCCGTTTGCATTGGGTAACCGAGATCACGCAGGTGAAGGACAAAGAATATTTCATCGATGAACAACGCTTTGGTCCTTATTCATTCTGGCATCACAAACATTTTCTGAAGGAAACGCCCGAAGGCACTTTGATGACCGATATTGTTCATTATAAATTGCCCTTAGATTTTTTAGGAAGAATAGCGCATGGCCTTTTTGTGAAAAAACAATTGCAGGGCATTTTTGATTTCAGGAAAAAGAAATTGGATGAGCTGTTTGCGTGAATGGTCAATCGTGAATCGTGAATAAGTGAATCGGTGAATGGTGAAATGACTCCTATTTGTGCTCCCCGAAGCCAACACTTCGGGTCTCGAAGGGGTACACACCACAATTGTTCGGAAAGTTTACGCTCAAGAGTCGCTTTTCATTTTTAACTGTAATGGCGGCGTGAGGTATAAGTTAGCACCCTTGTCGTCTCCCGACCAACAAGCAAGCGTGAGGTTTCTTTGCGAGGTTAAGGTCAACTTTGTAAATAACTCAAGGATGAGCAGGTCCGTTGGTCTGGAGACCAACGGCGGCGTGATACCGGATTGACAGGTTTTAAATCCTCCGAACATCTGTGGTATGTACACGAACCAGGGAGAATTTACTGTTTTTAGTTAGCGCCCTTGTTGGTCTCCCGACCAACAAGGTGGCGTGATATCTGATTGACAGGGTTTAAAATCTTCCGAACAGTTCGTGTACACACAAACCATAGCGGCCTCTACTTACTACTTAAAACTCAATACTTCCTACTTCTTTCCTCCGTACACAAACTCCCCAATCGCTTTCTCCCTTCCATTGATAATTAACGACACTTTATGCGGCCCATGATAATACACACGCGTGGTGATCGGTTTGAAATTGTGCTCACGTGTCAGCGTCACCGATTCACCGGCAGCATAACTGCGCTCACTGATTTTAAAAACCTTGGGTGACAACTGACCATTTGCCCGCAAAAAATGGACAGCATACTCCAGTCGGATCGTTACCGGTTTTTTAGTTTGATTTTGTACACTGAAACTGAACTTCAGCTTATCATGTTCCTTTACTTTCGGTGTGTGAATGGCAAAGTCCTGCCAGCCGATACCTTTATCATCTAATCCGAAGTACGCAAGGATTTCCGGATGACCTTTTTTCAACAAAGTCCGGCTGCCATGGCGGATGATGCCATCGGTTTCAGCGCTGATATTTTTCCAGTTTCTGGCAAATTGCAACACCACATGCGGATGGTCTTTCGCTATATCATTGATGTGATTTGCCACGCTCCGGCGGACCCATTCGTGCGGATCTGTTTTTAAATTTTCCAGTAAAGGAAATAACGGAGCCGGATCGGCTTTCAATGAAGGGATGGCCATCGCCCAGGGCAAACGCGGACGGCTGCCCTCACTCGCCAGCCGCCGTACGGCATAATGCGGATGTTTGGACCAGCCGGTCATCACATCGAGCATGCGTTGGCCGTATTTCAACAAAAAAGGACGCACAGCGAATTCCGCACTGATGAATTGCGTGATCTCTTCCAATGCCTCTGCTGAAGCATCGAAATGGTCAAGACCATAAGTGGCTATGTAGTCGGGGAGAAATATAAATTCCAACCCGCCATTCCAGCCGTCTTTGCGAAGCTGGCGAATGAGTTTGGTTATCGTACGGGCGGCCACCGGGAATTTTTCCGGCATGTACTCATGCAGCATCGCCGTGGTGTGCTGCATTCTTTCCTTCCATTCCATGCCGGCAAAGTTTTTATTCATCACTTTGCGCGTGAAGGATGCCGCATGACTGTCGGGCCGCACAACGGCAAGGCTTCGTGAGAAACGGTCGTAAAATTCTTTGGAATAAATGTCTTTGATGAGCGCCATAACGAGGATATTATCTGGCGCAAAATTCGGTCGTTTTATGAAAGTATCGACCATGTTTTTTGCGGCCTGACGATCACACGCGCAACAGGCCGCGGAATCCGCGTGCAGCATAATACGATTCGGCACCATTGTGATAAACGAACACATGACCATAGCGCCAGTCGCCGAACAACGCACCTTTCAGCTTCCTGATATCGGGAGGTGTAACGATCCAGCTCGATGTTTTGGTGTCGAACTTCCCGAGCTTTTGCAGGTCACGGTATTGTTCTTCCGTCAATAATTCGATTCCCATTTCCTCAGCCATGCCTACCGCGCTATGATTGGGCTTGTGCTCTTTTCTTGATTCCAATGCTTCGTGATCATAGCACACACTTCTGCGGCCCTTGGGGCTTTCGGGCGAGCAATCAACAAAAAGGTATTCACCCGTTTTGTTATCGAAGCCAATTACATCCGGTTCTCCTTCCGTACTTTCCATTTCATCCAGCGACCAGAGTTTGGCAGGATTGGCCTCCAGCTTCGCTTCCACGTCGGCCCAGGCGATTCCTTTGTGCCGGGCCATATTTTTTTCAAAACGGGTTTTCAATACGCGGAGCAATTCCTTGCTTTGTCCGGCAGGTAATTTCTTTTTAGCATTCATGGCAATTGTTTGAGATTGTTGATATGATTGTACCGGAGATCAATTGGCCTTGCTGGCAATTCTCCTGTTGGCCGGACGAAAATACCACGACAAGACCGTTAGTGCGATCAATAATAGTCCGGGACCGGTTTCTTTAAAAGAATCGTTCATGATTATATGTGAAACAACAGCTCCAGACATCACAAAGAAAAAACCGGCATAAGCCCATTCTTTCAACAATAAAAATCCGGGAACCAATACGGCGATAACGCCCAGGATCTTCCAGGCGCCAATGATCGTGAGCAGGTAAGCAGGATATCCGAGATGTGTGATGCTGTCGACCTCTTGCTGGTGATGCAGGAGTTGCACGATGGCGGTAGACAACATGCCCAGTGCAAGCCATGCCGTTGCGATCCAGTAAATGAGCCTGTTTCGTTTTTCGATTTTCATGGTTGGTAGTTTAATCGTTCAATCCTTTGCCCTGCAGGATCTGCGGAATCGCTTTTTCTATTCTCGCCTCACGTGTTTTGGACTGTTTCGGCGCTGCAAAGTGTAATAAATAAGCGCGCTGGCGTCCGGGAGTCAGGGCTTCAAACGCTTTTTTGAGCGAAGCTTTCTTGTCAAGTTTTTGCTGAAACTCTTCCGGCACTTCATAAGCCGTAGTCTTTTTCAAAGGCACTTTCAATCCGGCACGTTCTATCTCGATCGCTTCGTATACGTGCGCCTTGATAGCTGTTTTATGGCTGCTTACTTCTTTGGCATCAGTAAAGCGAAACTGTCTGGCGGCCTGCACATTTTTCGACTGTTGAATAAGCAGTTGTTGTTCATCGCGAAGCAAAGCGCCTTTGAAAAACAAGAGCGCACAATATTCCTTGAAGGTGTGGATCAGCACGATGTTACTACCTTCGAACGTATAGCAGGGGCAGCCCCACTTCAACTCTTCGTTTAGGCCGCAGTCAAGTACCAGCTTACGAAGACGGGTGATGGCGTCCTGCCACTTTTCTGCTTTATCAAAATAAAAATCAACGTCCGGATTGATTGCATTTTTTGCCATAACTATTTTTTTAATTGGCTGACAACTTGCTGTAACTGGTCGTGCGCCATATTGATGCCATAGGCAAATGGCAGCTTCAGCATTTCATGGCGGTGGGCATTGGAACGGTACACGATGTGCATATTGAGCCTGCTGGTGTCATCGTTCACCGCTTCGAATTCAAGAAATTCGAGTTGAACTTCAAAGCCTGCATTATCCATTTCAAAAGTCCGGACGATCCGTTTGTTTTCAACAAACTCATGTACGGTGCCGTTGGCGCTGAACAAAATATTTCCTTTGGCATCAGCTGTCTGAAACTGCCAGCTACCATGTTTTTTATTCTCCAGTTTCAGCACTTTGGTGCCCATCCATTGTTCAACTATTTCCGGGTCCTGGTAAGCTTTAAAAAGAAGTGCTAGTGGGAGATCAAATTCCCGGGTGATCAGCAGATCGGAGCGGCCGTCTTCGGCGTGGACTTTCGTTTTTTGTTCCATATAATAGCTTTATTTCGGTTTGTGTTTTTTCATGATGGCTTCCAGCTTATTAAAGCGGTCGTCCCAAAGTTGGCGGAAGGGTTCGATGAATGCGGCAATCTCTTTTATTTTTTGTGGATTCAGGTGGTAATGCATTTCGCGGCCGTTTGGTTCCTGCTCGATCAATTCGCATTCGATGAGTATCTGCAGGTGTTTGGAAACGGTGGGGCGGGCGGTATCGAAGTTGGCCGCGATGGCGCCGGCCGTCATGGATTGCGATGTGAGTAACAAAAGAATCGCTCTTCGTGTCGGATCGGCAATCGCCTGGAAGACATCCCTTCTTAAATTCATTGTGTAGCTATTTGGCTACAAATATAAGTGTAGTTATTTAGCTACACAAATTTTTCTCCGCCCTTTTTATCTTTACCTTAAACAAGATCAGATGAATCTCCGGTACTTATGGACAGGCTTTGCTGCAGCGATGGTAATTTATTCATGCGGTGTTTCGGAGCCGTTACACCAGACACGTATGGCTTCAATAGATACGTTGGCAAGACAGCAGAAGGTAATGGCGTTGCGGTCAATACCGGCGGACGTGTTTGACAGCCTTGTTTTTGAGCATAAAAGCGGCCGCTTGCCCTACCGGTTTCTCCGGGCGCCGGAATCGGGGACAAAAAAATATCCGCTGGTGATTGTATTTCACGGATCGGGTGCTGTGGGAACGGACAATCGCGGCCAGGTGGGTATACTGGCAAAATATTTTGCGGATTCGCTGAACCGGCGGGCTTTTCCGGCGTTTGTAATTGTACCGCAGTTTCCATCCCGGTCATCCAACTACGTAATGGACAGCACGCGTGCAGTGTTGCGATCAATAATGCAGCCCTGCGGGGAAATGGCCCTCGCGTTGATCGATTACTACCGGCATGATCCGCGTATCGATACCAACCGCATCTATGTAGTCGGATTTTCAATGGGAGCCTCAACGGTCACGAATGTGATATCGCGGCATCCGGAGTGGTTTGCTGCAGCCGTTAGTATATCTGGCATTCCGCAATTTGATCAACTGGATCGTCTGCAAAAATTTCCCTTAATGCTGATCCACGGAAATGCGGACAATGAAAACCCGGTTGACAGCGATCGCCGCTTTTTCCAGGAGATCAGTCAAAGGAAAAATGCAAAAACAAGACTGATCGAATACAGCGGGCTTGGACATAATGAGATGCAGCAGGAAATTGTGACGGGAAGAAGCTGGGCAGAATGGCTTTTTTCAATTCAAAAGTAAAAAGTCAAAATTCAAAATATCCCAATCTCGCTGCTTCAGGTATCTTTTTTTGAGTTATTAATTTTGACTTTTGAATTTATAACTATGGAAATAAAATTTGAAAGAAACGAACGCAATCATCAGGCTTTCGACCTGTATGAAAATGGAGAGAAGAAAGGTGAAATGGAAGTCGGTATCCACAACAACCTGTTGACGGTTTATCACACCGAAGTATTTGCCGGAGGCGAAGGCAAAGGTTGGGCAAAACTACTGCTCGACGCCATGATTGCGCATGCGCGTGAAAACAACCTGAAGGTGGTGCCGCTTTGTCCTTATGTGCTGGCGCAATTCAAACGCCACCCGGAATTGTATGAAGATGTGTGGAGCAAGGATCAGTGAATCGTCAATTGTCAATCGTGAATCGTCAATAAAACAGCCGTAGGTTCCGGAGGCGCTCGAAGGTGGCCCGAAGCTTCGGGCCCTGAGGCTCTCGAAGGGCTGTTTCCATCTTACTTCGCAAACCCTGTCACCGCTTCCACCAGCTCCTGGTTCAGGGGCAGATCAGCTTCTGTATAAGTCATCAGGTTTGCTGCACGATCGGCCGGTGCATTTTTGAGGATATGGTTCATGGTGGCGATGATCAGCTTTTTTGAGGAGGGTAGTGCCGTATGTAAGGATTCTGCATCGGCAACGGGCACCTGCACATCCGTACCGCCGCCAATGATCAATACCGGCATTTTCATCTTTTTAATTTCTTCACGCGGATCGAAACGTATCCAGGAAATGAGGTAAGGTTGTAATTGTGGATTGAAGATGGACTGCAGTATGGGCGGCACCTCTTTAACCGTATTACCATTTTTAAGACTGTCGAGAATGTTATCGATCCTGGTGCCCATGACAGGCAATTGTTGTTTTAGCTGACGCGACAAGGTATAGTTGATCGGCTCGCCTGCTCCGCAAAGCGAAATAAAACCATTTGCTTTTTCTTCCCGAGCGGCGATCATGCCGATCAGGGAGCCTTCGCTGTGTCCGGCAACAATCACTTTCGACACGCGTTTATCTTTCCGTAATTCTTTGACAATCGTAGCGGCATCGGTAATATAATCACCGAACAGCGCGGTGGTTGCAGGCGGGTTAAACTGGTTGCTTTCGCCGACGCCACGTTTATCATAGCGGAAAGAGCCGATACCGTTTTTGGCCAAAGCTTCTGCCAGCAGACGATAAGAACCGGCTGTCAGCGCGGGAAAGCTATTGCCGTTTCTGTCGGTGGCGCCGCTGCCGGCGATGATCATTACAAGGGGAAACGTTGCTTTGTTATCCGGCAACATCAATGTGCCGTAGAGTTTGCCACCCTTTACATCAATTGCTTTTTCTTCTTCTTTAAATGCAGAAACCACGGTATTGCGTTCTTTCGTTCCCGATACGAAAAAACCGACAATGCCTTCTTCTTTGAAATGAAGGGAAAACGTGAGGATGATTTTTTCAAAAGTACCGTCTACCAATATCGTTGCATCATTGGCTCCGGATTCGCTCGACGCCGACTCGCATTTCCCGTAGGCCGCGGTGATCTGTTGCCAGGCGCCTTGCAGTACTGGGCCGGTAAGTTTGCCCGCCAACTCCGGTGCAACCAGCGTTGCGGCAGAATCCGCTTTATTAGTACTGAGCCAGTTGATAAAGCGGACTGCCTTGGTCTTATTATCTAACTGCGCAATTGCGGTAAAAGGGACGCACAAAGCGAGCAGCAGGAAGAAACGGATTGTCATGATAAACTGTTTATTGCTGGTATCAGCCATTCAGACGAATATCCCATTTTTTTCTGTAAGAGCAAACCCGTTAGCCGGCAGGAAAAGGGAAAGGTTTTTTCCGGTTTTTCTGTCCCGGCTCAAACCTCCGGCAACTATCTTTGCACACAATTCGAAAAATACCGTTATGAATTACACCACTTTGCAATCAGCCATTGAAGCCGAACGGAATAAAATCATCCATCACCCGCTTTATACACATTTACAGGACCTGAAAGACCTTCAGACATTTACCCAATACCATGTTTTTGCAGTGTGGGATTTTATGAGTTTATTGAAAAGTTTGCAACGCCATCTTACCTGTGTAGCCAATCCCTGGCTGCCTGTAGGGTCGGCCAATACGCGTTTCCTGGTTAATGAGATCGTGACCGGCGAAGAAAGTGATGTGGACCAGGAAGGCAACCGCATAAGTCATTTTGAATTATATCTCCGTGCCATGCAGGAAATGAATGCCGATACGACGGCCATTTCCCAGGTAATAAACGTATTGGCTACCGGTAAACCGGTACGGGATGTTATCAGCAACGAATCTTTGCCGCAGGCGGTAAAAGAATTTTGCGGATTCACATTTGAGTTGATTGAAAATGCTCCGGTACACGTGCAGGCGGCCGTGTTTACTTTCGGCCGTGAAGACCTGATCCCCGATATGTTTCATGAAATGGTGACACGTTTATCAGAGCAATATCCCTCCGAGTTAAATACCTTCCGTTATTATCTCGAACGCCATATTGAAGTGGACGGCGACCATCATAGCAAGCTTGCGTTGCAAATGGTAGAAGAGCTTTGTGGTGAAGACGGTGAACGTTGGCAGCAGGCGACCGAAGCTTGTGTGAAGGCGCTTACACTCAGAAGAAAATTATGGGATGCGGTGGCGGAGAGTTGTAAGAAGCGTGAGTAAGTGAATAGGTGAATAGGTCAATGAATTCGCTGATAAAACGATCGTTATTGACTCATTGACCGATTGACTTATTCACCATTGCCTGGCGATCTCCTTCACCTCCATCACTCCCTCTTTTCGCCAGATCTCTTTCCCGTTTTTATAAAGAATAATGGTCGGAAACGTATGGACCTGCAATTGATCCATTAACGCATCCTGTCCGCTGCCATCGATGCGGATCACTTTTACTTTTGGGTATTGTTGTTCGATTGAATCAATCACAGGAGCCATCTTTCGGCAGGGTGGGCACCAGGGCGCGCCGACATCCGCCAGGGCCAAGCCTTTTGCCGGAATGCGCGACTGGTAGTCTGTGTAACTCATTTGTGGAACAGCTTCTGCCTGCTCTACCGGTTTGTTGGCTTTTTTCCAGGCATTGATACCGCCTTGCAGATTGTATACGGTAAAGCCCTGCTCACGCAGCCACTGCGCAGCGGCACTGCTGCGGCCACCTACCAGGCAGTAAACATATACAGGCTTTTGTTTGTCGAGACTCTGCACCCGCTCCCGAAACTGATCCTGCTGATTCCAGTCGGCCTGCAAGGCATGTTGCAGGTGACCGGTATTATATTCTTTCGACGTGCGTACATCCAATAATTGCACAGTGGTATCAGATATCTTTTGAGAAAATTTTTCTGCATCGAGTTCCGATTGGCCATACACGCTTACAGGCAAGGCTATAAGCACGATAAAAAGAAGGCGTAAAAACATACCGCAAAGATAACTCATGCCGCAGGAATGCTGCGGTTGTATTTATTGCGGTATTCGATGGGCGACAAACCTGTTATCTTTTTGAATGTGAGGCGAAAAGCTTTGGGGTCGGCGTAGCCAACGCTGTACATTACTTCGTTTACGTTTTCTCTTGACGACTCCAGGCTTTGCTTGGCGGCTTCGATCTTGACACGCTGGATATATTCCACCACCGTATTTGATGTTGCTTTCTTGAAACGGCGCTCGAGGTTGCGCCTGCCGAGTGCCAGCATATCGGCCAACTGATCCACGGTGATACGGTCCTGGAAATTTTTTTCGATGAACAATTGTGCCTGTTTAATGGAATCATCTTCATGATCTTTCTGCCCGCTGAACATGATAAAGGGCGACTGGCTGTTGCGCTCGATGTCTACCTCAAAAATTTTCGAAGAGCGGAGGGCCATTTCGCGGCCGGCGAATTTTTCTACGAGGTATAAAATAAGGTTGAGGGAAGAATAAGCGCCGCCGCTGGAGTAAATGCCATTTTCATCTGTAATGATTTTGTAGGGTTGCAGATTTACCTCCGGGTACATTTTTTTAAACTCATCTGCCGAAAGCCAGTGCGTGGTGCAACTGCGGCCATTGAGCAAACCGGTTGAAGCAAGAATGAAAGCGCCGATACACAACGACACCAGTTCCGCCCCATTTTTATATTGCCGCACCAGCCACGGTATCATGGCGGAATTGGCCTCCACCACTTTTTGCATATCACCGTGCACAGCGGGGATGATGATGAGGTCGGTCTGGTCGATCTCCTGGAACACTTTGTCGGGGTGAATGCGGAACAGACCTTTGCCAACGGAGGTCTCGCGCGTAAGACCCGCCAGCTCTACTTTAAAAAGGGGAAGACCGCCGCGGGCTTCCACCGCTTCGTTTACTTTCGAAAACATTTTATAAGCGGCTTCGATATTGCTGAGGCTGGTTTCGCCCTCCGGTATCAGAATCGTGATCTTTTTCATACACCAAATGTACCGGGTGCGGCAGTCGCAATCAACCCCTGTAATGGCCGTATATACCCCCTGTAAAATGCCTTTGAAGTGCAAAAAGCGTAGTAGTACGGTTTTTTATAAAGCTGTTTCCGATAAACTTGCCGCTGTAACTTAGTGATGCCCTAAACTTTATCCGATGGATCTGCATGAGCGAACACTATACCAGGCCATACTGATTACGGCCTGCCTGATCGGTTGTTGCCTGGTTATATTCCTGGCCATCATGGTAAGGCTGCACCGGCGTTATGTACGGTTGCAGCAAAGCCGGACGGAGGTGGAGATAGAGATAATGGAAAAGGAAAGGCTGCGGATCGCTTCTGATCTGCATGATGATCTTGGTCCGCTGGTGTCGGCCATCAGGTTTCAATTGGAAGAAGTGGAGCCGGCTACCAATGAAGACCATTTACTGCTGGAAAAATCGCGTAGGCATCTCGATCATATACACGAGCGGTTGCGTGTCATTGCGCATGACCTGTTGCCGGCCGTATTGATCCGTCAAGGCGCTGCCGATGCAATTGTAGCATTTGTCCACGCTGCGCAGGAATCATTTCCGGTAAAAATAAATTTAACCGTCAACCCATTACCACCGCTGTCGCAACAACAATCCATTCAGTTATTTCGCATGGTGCAGGAGATCGTACACAATACGGCACGTCATGCAAGGGCGTCAAAACTTGACATTCATTTTTTTGTAAAAGATGAACTGGTACATCTTTACGGGGCAGATGACGGTTGCGGCTTTCATGAGCACATTATCAATAACGGCAGGCAATCCGGCCGGGGCTTGTACCAGTTGTTTCACAGAGCGGAACTGCTTGGAGGATCGTTTTATTTAACAACATCTCCGGGTAAAGGCACGTCGATTACTATTACATTTCCTGCAAAACCAATTGATAACGCATGAATAACTATCCTGTCACCATTCAGATTGTGATGGCCGATGATCACGAGATTTTCCGGGATGGGTTTGCTATTTTGTTCAGGCGGGTGCCGGATATTGTACTGGTTGGCAGTGCAGCGGATGGCCGGTCGTTGATGCAATTGGTTGAGTCAACAATGCCAGATGTGGTTCTCGTAGATATTGAAATGCCGGAGATGGACGGGATAGAAGTAACGAAACTTATCCGGGAGCGATTTCCGCAGATCGGTGTTATTGCGCTTTCCTCTTACGACAATGATGTATTGGTGATCGATACCATTAAGGCGGGCGCACAGGGATATCTTTTGAAAAATGCCAGCAAGCGCGAAATACTCGAAGCCATCCGCGCGGTGCATCAGCAGGAAAATTATTACTCGCCGCCGATCGCGCAAAGGCTGACAAGATTTATTGCCACCTCGCGTTTCGACCCCAATAATCCGCTGGCCTTTGAAATTCTTTTCTCGGAGCGGGAGCAGGAAATCATGCGGCTTATTTGTAACGAACTCTCTAACCGTGATATATCGGAGAAGTTATTCTTGAGTATCCGTACGATCGAGGGATATCGATTGCGTATTATGGAGAAGGCGGGTGTGCGTACGGTGGCGGGGCTGGTAGTGTTCGCGATCCGGAGGGGGATTTTTAAGTTGTAACGGATTAATTAGTGAATTACCAGTCTTGGCTTTTCATTTTTAAACGTAAAGGCGGCGCGAGATATAAGTTAGCGCCCTTGTTGGTCTCCCGACCAACAAGCAAGAGGCAGGCTTTCTTTGAGAGATTTAAAGCCAACTTCAAGCATAACTCAGGGATGAGCAGGTCCGTTGGTCTGAAGACCAACGGTGGCGTGATGCCGGATTGACAGGTTTTGAAATCTTCCGAACAGTTGTGGTGGAGGCATGAACCAGGGAGGTTTTTACTCAATACTTGGTATAAGTTGTCGCCCTTGTTGGTCTCCCGACCAACAAGCAAGCGTCGGGTTACTTTGAGAGATTTAAGGCCAACTTGGTACTTAACTCAGGGATGAGCAGGTCCGTTGGTCTGGAGACCAACGGTGGCGTGATGCCGGATTGACAAGGTTTAAGATCTTCCGAACAGTTGTGGTGTATTCACGAACCTGAGACATAGAATGATTTAATGGCTTCTGGACCACGGCTGTCTAACTTACTACTTAATACTTACCACTTACACCTTATACCTTACGCCCTACACCTTACACCTTATACCTCACATCATTCACCTTCTCCACCGGTTTTCCCTACCCAATTTTCCCCATCGCGTTTCCACGAATGTTTTCCTCATTGTTTTATGGGTGTTTTCACCTTACGCATTTTTTAATCAATTGAATAGCTGTTGCTTCAGGCTTGCAAGCCCGCAATAACACCAGCCGCATTAATACGTACGGTTTTCATTTCAGCCTACAGGTGATTTTATTCGTCTTATTGACGTATGTTTTTTTTATTCCACCGTGTTCTATATTTGGTCAGACCGCCAGTCACGGCAACCATGCAAGCTCCGCTGTCCGGAGACCATGAACCTTCCTCATCGCCGGGCGGAAGTTTAAACCTTTTGTTATGAAAATGGCCGCTGCTTTTACTGCTCCCATTTCTTCCGAGGCTTCCCTCCGGCCGCACAGGGCTATTTATCTCGTGCGTAACCAATACGCCAAGAAGCCAAAGAATCCTGTGTAAGGAGCATCCTTCCTGCTCCTGATTTATTGATCTTAAAATTTTAGGCAAAATGAAAACGTTGTTTTTCGTCCTGGGCATCCTATGCCCGGCATTGCACCTGCATGCCCAACCACTTACTATTGGCGACACATTACACCTGCCACCCGCTGTGGTTTACCGCGAAGGGCAGCCACAGACCCTCGCGGGCAAAGATGAGCCGCTACTCCTTGTTTTTATCAACCCCACCTGCGGAAGCTGCGATTACCAGCTTCGTTTCCTCGACAGCATCGGCCCGTCATTGCCTGCCTCTTTAAAAATTATTGCCGTTTCGCGTTATACCTATGCCGAACTCCAGAACAAATTGCTGACACCTGCCCTGCTTCGGTCTCCTCATCTTTCCTTTTTAACAGCTGATACGCTTTTGCGAAAGCGATTTCCTTATTATCTCGTTCCCCATCTCGTATGGATCGAACATTCAGGGCGGGTGGCAGCAATTACAGGCTCCGAAGAAGTAACACCTGCTGCGCTCAATGAACTGGCAGAACGAAAAATGATCAATCTTCCGCTGAAGAAAGACTTCCTGAACTTTCAACGCGAGCAACCTTTTACCACACAGGAAGAGTTGCTGCTCCTTCAGCCGCCGTTGGCCAGCTCTTCTTTGTTGCCTTATGCACAGGGACTTTCCGGCGGCGTAGGCAAACATTTCCTTTACAATAATTCGGTACGCCGCATTTACCTGATTAATGTGACGCGGAGAGAACTTTATTATTATGCCACACCATCCTCCGAAAGAAATTTCGATTTAAAACTGCGTGACACACTCGCCTTCAATCCTCCGCCCGATAACAATCAATACCGCTATTGCTACGAGCTGATGGTGCCCGCCACCACCGATCAATCCGCCATCCGCCGGCTGATGCTCGAAGACCTCGACCGGCTTTTCCACTACCAACGCAAAGAAAAAACTGTGAAAACCAATGGCCGTTCCATCAGGCGCACCATCCTCACCGACCGGCTATAGCACCATTTCTTCACCAAAACAACCTATACTTATGCGAACATTCATTTTACTGATCATGCTGCTCACGGCATCCGCGCTTTCGGCGCAGGAGACGGGCAGTTACAGCGGACACGTACGCCGCTCCGGCGAACGAACGCCCATCGCCCACGCAACGATTACCGCCATCCGGAGCCGTACGCACACGGTGGCCGATGCACAGGGCTCTTTTTCATTACTGATAACCGCCATGCCGGATACCTTGCGGATCAGCGCTGCGGGTTATCAGTCAATTGACATGCCCATTACCAGTCTTCAATCTGCGGGCAATGAAATTTTGCTGGTTGCTTCCGGCGACTTGCAGGAAGTAAACGTGATCAGCACCGGCTATCAACGCCTGCCCAGAGAACGCATCACCGGCTCCTTTGAAGTAATAGACAGCACCATATTAAACAGACAGGTGGCGTCCTCTTTACTTGATCGCCTGGAGGGACAAACATCCCTGTTGTTCGATAAATCAGTCAGCAGGCCCGGCATCACGCTGCGCGGGGTAAGTTCTTTTAACGGGCCCAAAAACCTGCTGGTGATCCTGGACAATTTTCCCTATGAAGGAGATTTATCCAACATCAATCCCAATGAAATTGAAAGCATCACCCTATTGAAAGATGCAGCCGCTGCTTCAATATGGGGCGCACGTGCCGGCAACGGCGTAGTGGTGGTTACCACCAAAAAAGGACGCTTCGATAAACCTTTACAGGTTTCCTTCAACAACAGTTATACGTTTGGCGGCAAACCGGATCTTTATCAATTGCCTTATGCCGGCTCGGCTGATTATATAGAAATGGAACAGTTGCTGTTTGCGCGCAATCACCGCTTTTCAGATACGCTGTCCAATTTCAAACCCGTATTTACGCCCGCGTATGAAATTCTTTTCCGCCAGCGAAGAGGGGAGTTGTCCGCGGCGCAAACCAATTATTTACTTGATTCACTCCGGCAGCTCGATTACAGATCAGACATGGAGAAATATCTGTATCAAAACTCATTGAACCAGCAATATGCACTGGGAATAAGTGGCGGCAGTAAACAAATGTCCTGGAATTTTTCTGCAGGCTATGACAACAACCGCAGCAGTGCCGATGCGGTATATGAGCGATTATCACTACGGTCGGCCGCTTCAATGAAAATTTCAAAAAAGCTTGAAGCCGATGTGTCTATTTCATTGAACAACGGTCATTCAACACTTGGACGGCCCGAGTGGAGCGAGATCACTTTTAACGGGGTAATGCTGTATCCGTATGCAAAACTGATGGATGATAATGGCAACGCTTTGCCCATTTACAAAGATTATCGCCAATCATATAAAGACACCACCGGTATGGGAAAGCTGCTGAACTGGAATTATTATCCCCTTGATGATTATAAGCACACACAGAACAAAACGCAATACCGACACTGGCGTACCACGGCAGATTTACGATACAAATTGTTCTCTTTTCTTACGTTGAATGCCAGTTTCCAGCATGAAGACCAGGTGAAGTATAGAACACGGTATTATTCTCAGGAGAGCTATTTTGCCCGTGACCGGATCAATACCTACTCACAGCTTAACCGCACGACCGGCGCGGTGAAATACAATATTCCGTTAGGCGGCATACTGGATAATAGTGACGACATGATACAGGCGCTGAATGGCCGTTTGCAAATGTCTTTTCAGAAAAAATGGCGTGATCACGAAATCAGTGCTATTGCCGGATCGGATATAAGAAAGACGGTAACCACCGCAAAAAATTACCGGTTATATGGCTACGATAAAGAGCATGAGGTAAGTGCACCGGTGGATGTGGTCAATACAATTCCGACCTATATCAGCGGATCGGCGATGCGCATCTCAAACATTGATTCAAGAAGCCGGAAGGATAACAGGTTTGTTTCTTATTATGGAAATGCAGCCTATACTTATTTGTCGCGTTACACTGCTACCGTGAGTGCGCGGCGTGATGCATCGAATGTGTTAGGTGTAAATACCAATAACCGCTGGAACCCGCTATGGTCGGCCGGCGTGGCCTGGAATGCCGCCACAGAAAAATTTTATCGTGTTGATTGGTTGCCGGTATTACGTTTCCGTGCTTCGCACGGCTTCAGCGGCAATGTAGATCCGGTGCGATCTGCGGTAACGATTATTCGCTACGGCACCGTTTCACAATTCACGCCTTTGCCAATCTCCGTAGTTACGCAATATGCTAATCCTGAATTAAGGTGGGAAAAAGTGCGGATGCGCAACGTGGCGGTTGATTTTGCCACTTCGGGTAATCGCATCAGCGGTTCACTGGAATGGTATTGGAAAAAAGCGACAGACCTGATCGCTACGACACCTGTAGATCCTACGGCAGGCGTTGGCAATACCGTTTTGCGGAATGTGGCTTCCATGAAAGGAAGAGGCGTGGAGCTTAGTTTACTGACACGCAATATTGATAAGGCTGTCCGCTGGGAAACACGCGTGCTGTTCAATTACAATACAGACGAGATCACCAGCTTTTATAACGTGAGCCTTACCGGCGCTTCCTATGTAAAAACCGGATCCGCGATCACCGCACGTGAAGGCGCTCCGGTCTACGGTATTATTGTTTACAAATGGGCCGGGCTCGATCCTGCAACGGGTGCACCCCGCGGCTATTTAAATGGACAGGTGAGCAACGCCTATTCGCAAATGACGGGTAATGGCATTACGCAAAACGACCTGGTAACAAAAGGCAGAAGCACACCGGCCTATTTCGGTAATCTCGAAAATACATTTAGCTGGAAAGGTGTTTCTGCTACGGTGAACCTGCTTTATAAGTTTGGTCATTATTTTATGCGCAGATCGGTAGACTATAGCCAGGCGTTTAGCGGCCGGAACCGGCTGCACAATGATTTTGCCGACCGCTGGCGTCAACCCGGCGACGAATTGCATACCGATGTGCCGGCATTCGTATACCCCGTGCCTGCAAATTTTGACGCATTTTACAGTAATTCAGAAGCATTGGTGGAAAAGGCGGGGCATGTGCGGTTGCAATTTATCAGCCTGAACTATCAACTCCCCGGTAACTTACTCGCAAGGGCCGGCATTAAAAACCTCAGTGTATACGGACTGGCTTCGAACCTCGGTATTATCTGGCGTGCCAATGACAAAGGCCTCGATCCGGAGTACCAGGATCTGCAACTCATCAAAACCTATTCAATCGGCCTGCGTGCCGGATTTTAATCAACAAAAACTTATCGCATGAAAAAGATATTACTGATATGTTGCAGTAGTTTGTTACTATTCTCCTGCAAAAAATTCCTCGATGAAAGGCAGGACGCGGCGATGGTGATCCCATCCACGCTTGATGATATTGAAAAAATGATGGACCACGGAAATGCCATGAGCTTCATGATGGCAGACCATGCCGATGGTAGCTCCGACGATGTATATGTTCCGCCGGCAACATTAGCTACCCTTGACCAGGGGAGTTATAACAACTATACATGGGGCCCTGAATATTTTTTCGATCAGGTCCAGTCTACCTGGTCGCAAGCTTACCTGGTTATAAACTACACCAATATTGTGCTGGAAAAAATAAGTGAGATCGACCGGACAGATCGGAATGCCCTTCAATGGGACCGCGTCTATTCCACGGCACATTTTTTCCGGGCCTATGCTTATAATCTTTTGATAAACACTTTTGCCCCGGCTTATGATCCGGCTACTTACCATACGGACATGGGTGTTTGTTTACGGTTAAAATCAGACTTTAATATTCCCTCTGTCCGCAGCAGTGTGAAAGAGTGTTACGATCAGATTTTATTCGATGCCACAGAAGCATTGCGTGGATTGCCGGTTGAGCCGGTTTATAAAACAAGACCCTGCAGGCCTGCTGCGTTCGCATTGCTGGCACGTATTTATCTTACCATTAACGACTTTAAGAAAGCAGGTGATTATGCTGATTCATGCATCCGGTTGTATCCGACACTGTTGAATTATAACGATGTCAGCCTCAGTCCTGGCGCGGCATTCCCGATTTTTAACGGGGATGTAATCTTTCACGCTGTTGGCGGTTCTGCAACGCTTATGTACCCTACACGGGCGAGAGTAGACACGCTGTTGTACCGCTCTTATTCCACCGATGATTTGCGGCGGAAATTATTCTTTAATACGGTTACGGATGGCCAGGCCTATACCGGGTCTTATGGAGGAACCGGTTCTTTTTTTTCAGGAATCAGTTCACCCGAAGTCTATCTGATTAAAGCAGAGGCTTTAGCGGAACAGGGATTTTATACAGATGGCATGGTAACATTGAACCTGTTGCTTCAGAAAAGATGGAGAACGGGCACCTTCGTGCCATTCACGGCTAATTCCAAAGAGGAAGCGATCGTTATCATCCGTACAGAACGGAGAAAAGAAATGACTTTTCGTGGTCAACGGTTCTTCGATCTCAAAAGATGGAACAAACGGGGAGCCAATATCATTGTAAGACGGAAGATCGGAACTGAACTGCTCGAGTTATTACCCAACGATCTGCGTTACGCGATACCAATTCCTCGCCGCGTGATCGATATGACCGGAATGCCGCAAAACCCACGTTAACTGCCGATTAGTTTTTAATTCCGTACTCAGAAAACAAAAGGGGCTGCTGTCGAAACAGCCCCTTTTTCGCGTCAATCGTTGCGCTTGGTGATATGATCGAATTCTGAAGGATCATTTACGGGATTTCCGGAAGAGAAGTCGGGCAGCCATAAAACCGGATTCGCTGATCCCATGTCATTAATGGTTGCACGGATGGTACAGATAGCACCAAGACTTCCGCAACCGTCGACAGGCAGCTCATCGCTGACATACTGATAATCCTCAGGCTGGGAGCCGTCACCGCTTACACGAGCGAAATAACCCTCGGTCAATGCTGCCTTTTCCACTTTAGGCGAAGGCGTAAAGGCAAACAATACAGCGGCCAGCAGCAAACTGCCAAGACCAAATACATACTTTTTCATACAGGAAAAATTTAAAAGTTGTCAGATGTGTCCGTTTTTGACAGGAACAGACTTTTCAAACCTGTCTATTGCAATAAATAGTTGAGTCTCCTTTTAATACTCTTTACCGATCCGTAGAAAGCGATCAGCCAAAACACGCCGTTGAATACCGTATGTACCGGCCAACTCATGCCGCTGATCACCCCACCGCAACTGCAAGGCATCTCACGCGGATGAATCCACCCGTAAATCGTGTACAAGAGAAAGAGGGTCATCAAAAATGAAGAGAGTAAAAAGCCTGCCGGCCGCAGATAAGGGATCAGCAACAACAGCACCGCCAGTATTTCAGCGCCAATCAGCCCATAAGCCCAAACCGCGTCATACAACAGCGGACCAAACGATTGCCGCAACGTAATGATCAACTGCGGAACACCCGCAGCTTTGCTGATACCAGTATAGGCAAACAACAGGATCAGCAGCGCCGCCGCAACTTCTACCGGCCAGTTCCTTTTCATTCTTTTTTTATGCAATATGCGCTACTATACAGCCTGGGTCAAGCGTGCCACTACCTGATTTGATCGCGTAGTACTACCTTTTCAAAAAATAAAAAAGCTGCCCGCACCGAGGCAGACAGCTTTTACTTTTTAACACTAAAAATCCCACTTAATTTATCTCGATAGTCCGGTTGGTGCGGGCAGCACGTTCGGTCTTGGGCAACCCCAAATGAAGGATGCCATCTTCATAACGCGCTGCAATTTTTTCGGCGTCCACCGAATCATCCAGCGTAAAGCTCCGGCTAAATGACTGATGCTGGTATTCCTGCCGCACCCAATTGCCTTGTTTGTCTTTTTCTTTTTTCTCCGTTGAATGTTCAAATGAAATCATCAATTGATTTCCCTGAAGATTGATTTTAAAATCTTCTTTCCGGCATCCGGGGGCAATCAGTTCCAATTCATACGATTGATCCGTTTCGCGGATGTTCACCGGAGCAGTTCTCAACGGAGCTTTTTCCAAACCCCAGGATTCATCGTCAAAAAAGCGGTTAAGACTGTTCCGGAAAACCTGGTCCACCACATTGCTGAAAGAGGGACCGGCATTGTTTCTTTTTACCAGATTTGTGGTCATAACAACCTCCTTGTTTTTATTTTTTTACAATCACTCCTCCTGCATCGAAAGCCATACCAGTGACCACAAAACTGAAAATCCGTCCTTTTCCTTGCCAGTTTTACAGTTTTGCCTGCAAAAAATTCATTTTAAAAGGCCTTAAACAGTTGACATATAACACATTAATGCTTTCCTTTTAGGGGAAAAACCACCGCCGGATTCAGCCCTAAAACCCTTATTTTCGCTCCCCTGCTATTGCAGGCTGCAACCATCTTTTTAAAACAATTGCCGACGAACCAATGTCGTACCTTCTTTCGCTTAAGGAACTGGTGAACACCCTTTACTGGGCGCGGGATCTGCTGGTGGAAATGTTTGAGAAGCGAAAGTCTTTTGCTTACAAATATGATGACGCCGCCGAGATCATGGGCGAGGATAAGCTGGAGATACTCATCAACAAACAATTACTGCGGCGCAACGGTCCCTACGTGGAAATCGACGACCAGTTTCAGCAGTTTTTTGAACAGGTACTCGAGGTCAACGAAGAGATCAATACCTCTTACATCAACGAGAATATTCAGCAGGTTAAACAACACATCGTTTATTACCTGCAGGAAAATAATGAACACCGCCGCTATTCCTACCTCAAACAGGTAAAAGGGGCACTCCGCAAGATCGGACGCATCACCTTACGCAACGTCATCGATCTCAACCGGAACATTGAGAACACCTTCAAAACAGAGCCCAATTACGGTATCAAGATCGCCAAACTGGAATCACTCGATGAAAAACGACGCGCCGTTTACAACCTGATCGAACAAACCGATCACCTCATTACCGACGAGGAACTCACCTTCTTCACCACGGCAATGGACGAAGAACTGAAACAGGTTGTTGGATTACTTCGCGGTCAATTGACCGAAAGCCGCCATAACCTCATCGAAACGCAGAAGCAGGTGATCGAATACCTGAACCAGGTGAAATACCATAGCCGCGTTCAGGAAAAGATCAAACAGGTGAAATACCTGAAAGATCAGTTCGAGCTTAAAGCCAAAACAAACCTGGCCGAACTGATGCAGCAGAAAAACGATGTGGTCTTCGAATCAAGGCCTGCTTATCCGCTTAAGCTTTCACTCGATCTGCTGCACACCGATGAGGGCAACCAGTCGGTGCGTAAAGTGGCGGATAAACTCAAACAAGCTAAACGCCCTTCCATGGCCGTGGCGGAAAGCATTGCCAGCGACGACCTGCTGCCACAGACGGAAGAAGAAATATATATCGACCTCGAAGAGATCCGCAACGGATTCACCGCATCCGGACGACATCTCTACAATTACATCATGCAATACAATTATCCGCGGGAAGTAAGCTATGAAGAAAAGATCACCATCTTTTGTCAGATGGTATCGATGTACGAACAGGATTTTGTGATCAAGGAAACCTACCAGGACGATGGTACTGTCGAGTACGCCGTTGTACTGCCCCGGTAATTTTTATTTTTTATCAAAAACGCATCATGAACATACCCAACCGTCATACTGCCGATATTTTTGAATGGCTCAGCAAGGGAAAGTTTATCTGCAGCAATAGTGTGGAAGACAGCAGCCGCAAGCTGTATACAGTCATTGAAGAAAACTTCGACGACCTGTATCATTATTTCATGGCCATTGGTTTTGTACTGGAAAAAGGCGATGAATATTTTTATTTCTCGCGCACCGAAGCGCGTGCAGCACTTGAAAATAAAATCGAACAGGCCTACCGCTGGATCGATGTAGTGGATTTCTTTACGGCTTTCAACAACGGCTTCGCACCTGGCTTTCGTTTCACCCCTTCCGATATCATGGTACAGGTAAAAATAGATGCGAGCCTGAAAGACAAACTGGAGATCATGAAAAGGCTGACCGGCGACGGCAGTTATTCCGACCGCATCAGCACGCTCGTGGAAAAACAACTGGTAGCACCGGGTTATGCAGAACTGGAGAACGAGATCACCATGCAATACAAGGTGCTCACCTCGTTCAATTACATCAAACAATTAATCGTCAGTATCCAAATACAAGAGGAGATCGTACATGAGATACCTGAATAAGATCGTATTCATTAACAGCGCCACCATCCGTTACGCAGAAGTAATGGTCGATGGCAACGTTCACCTGATCGGCACGCAAGGTGTGGGAAAAAGTACCTTGCTCCGCGCGGTATTGTTTTTTTATAATGCAGACACGCTCAAACTCGGCATTTCCCGCGAGAAGAAAAGTTTTGCCGAATATTATTTCCCTTTTCAGAATTCATTCCTGATCTATGAAGTAATGCGCGAGGGAGGCCCCTTCTGCATCGTCGCTTTCAAAAGCCAGGGCAAAGTATGTTTCCGTTTCTTCGACGGCGCCTATGACCGCGATATTTTTGTGGCGGAAGACGGACGTGCATTTGAAAAATGGGAAGATAACCGCCATATTCTCGATGCACGCGGTATCGATCATACCCGCAAGATCGACCGCTACGAAGAATACCGCGATATTCTTTACGGTAACAATGAAGTCGGTAAAAAGGAATTTGTAAAATATGCCTTGCTGCAAAGCAAGCAATACCAGAATATTCCCCGCACCATTCAGAACGTATTCCTCAACAGCAAGCTGGAAGCAGAATTCATCAAACAGACGATGATCATGTCGCTCAACGAAGAAGACATTACGATCGATCTGCAGAGTTATATGCACCATCTCAAGAGCTTCGAGCAGCAACTGAATGATATTCACCTGTACAAACAACCCGCCATTCAGCGGCAGGCGGAGAACGTGGTAAAAAATCACCTCGCTATCCGTCACCTGGAAAGTGAAAAGAATTCTTTTGCTTTGCAACTCGCATGGACGGCTGCTCAAATCCAACGCAGTATTCCCAAACTGGTGGATAAACGCGAAAAAGGGGAAGCGGAAAAAGCCGCCCTGCGCGACAAAGCGGAAGGAGCAGAACAACGCTTCCACAACAAAGCTGATAAGATCAAAGGCGAGATAAGCGTACTGGAAAGTGATATCAAAAAAGCAAAAGAGAAAGCGGACTATTACAGCCGTCAGCAAATCGAGCAGATAATAGAGCGCGTGGCGAAACGCCGCGATCTCGATACCGAACAAGCGCGCCTCGACAAGGAAAGAAGCCTGCTTACCATGCAATTCTCCGAAGTAACCCAGAAGTTTGAAAGCCTTTTGCAATCTATAGAACAATCGGAGCGTGCATTTGAGCAGGATAAAAAAGAAGAACAAATAGCGCTGCGCGAACAGGCCGCGAATGAAAAAGAAGCTGCACGCGTTTGGCTGGAAAAAATCATCGCAGACACAAGACAACAGCACGATCAGGCGATCGAAACCGGCCGTCAATCCGTAGAACAGCAGCAGGCCAATCTTCAGCAGGAAAAACTCCGGAAAGCCACGATCACGCACCAACGCTTCTTTGAAGCCGAACAGGATGAAGCACGTGGCATGGTTGCCGGCTACGAGTTGGCCATTCAGCAGAACACGCATGAACTGGAACACCTGAAAAACAAGGCAGAAACATTGCAAAAGCAATGGGAACTGGATGAAGCATCCGTACGCCAGGGAACGGAACGTCAGCAGGAAAAACTACAGGATGCCATAGCAGCGCGCCAGAAACAAATTGATGCAATCAATGCCAAACTCGAAAGCAGCGAACAATCGCTGTACGGCTGGCTCAATAAAAACAAAGCAGGCTGGGAAGACAATATCGGCCGTCTTCTTCATGAAGATGTATTGTTTGATACGGAATTGCAACCAGAGGTGGCCAAAACCGGGGACAACCTTTTCGGTATAAAACTCAGCTTGTCCGACCTGCCCGTTCAGGTAAAAACATTAGCCGCTTATAAATCCGACATCAAACAACTGCAACAATGGATGGAGGATGAGCAGAAACAATTGCAGGGACTGCAAACGCAGCAGAACCAGCAACTGGAGAAACTGCGCAAGAAATACCAGCCGCTGCTGAAAGATGCGAAAGACGGATTATTGGAAAAACAGTATAAGCAGGAGCAGGACACAATTCAATTGCAGCAGGCAAAACTGCAGCAAAAAGATTGGGAAGTAAAAGCCCTGGAAGCGCGCCGCGAAGCACTGGCACAGGCCGATGCAGCGATAGGTGCTGCAAGTGAAGGGCTGGTACAGGCACAACAATCCCTGCAAAACACTGAAGAGGAACTCGTGCGTCAGCTGAAAGCACGCGAACGCGAGCACACTAAGAAGGTAGCGGCAGTTGATCATCTGCTCACACAGCAAACACAGCAACTGAACGAAGAAATGAAAGTCTTCCGGAATAACCTGCAGCAACAACGCCAGGAATTGCAAAACCGGCAACAGGAAGAGCTCGCAGGTAAAGGTGCGGATACCAGCCGGCTGGATGCAATCACGGAAAGACTTCGCCAGGTAAAAGAAGAACTGAAATTTATTGACGACCGCCGTGACCTGGTAGCCGAGTACAAGAAAGATAAAAAAGAGCTGATCGACAAGTCTGATAGTTACAAAACACAAAAAGGGCAACTCGAAAAGCAATATGAACTTGAGCAGGAGAAGTACAAGGTACAGAAGGAAAAGATCTATGCGGAGATGCACGAAACGGATTTGCGTCAACAGCAACTTCAGGACCAGCTCCGTCAGGCGGAAGACGATGCACGGGCATTCATCCGTTTCCAGCAAACCGAAGCTTACCTCAGTTTGCCGGCTGCTTATACCGAAGAAAAAGAAATTTATAAAAACGATAAGTCGACAAAAACGCTTATCGATGACATGAACCGCTGTTATTATACGGCGATCAAGCGTCTCGATGACTTGAAGGAAGCGGCTAACAAATTCCTGGGCAACTTTTCAGCAGCCAACATCTTTGCGTTCCCGGAAAGCCTTACGGATAAACACAGTTACCAGCAATTCGCGGAGGATCTCAACGAGTTTGTAAATAACAGTAAGATAGAAGAGTTTGAAAAGCGGGTCAATGAACGCTTTGCGAATGTGATCAGGCTGGTAGGAAAAGAAACCGGCGACCTGATGTCGAAAACCGGCGACATCCAGAAGGTGATTACTAACATCAACAAAGACTTCGACAACAAAAACTTTGTGGGAGCCATCCGGAAGATTGAATTGCGTATCGACGATAGTGCGAATAAAGTAGTGCAATTGTTGTTGCAGATTAAAAAATACAACGATGAGAATGCATTTGATATTGGCGGACTCAACCTGTTCTCTTCTGTGGACCAGGTAAGTAAAAACAAGAAGGCCGTCGAATTGCTTCGTCAGTTGAGTAAGGCGATCAGTGAGTACAGAAAAGACACGGTGACCCTTTCTGATTCATTTGAACTGAAATTCCGCATCGAGGAGAACCAGAACGATACAGGTTGGGTGGAGAAGCTGTCTAACGTAGGATCTGAAGGAACCGACGTACTGGTAAAAGCCATGATCAACATCATGTTGCTGAACGTATTCAAAGAAGGCGCCAGCAAGCGTTTCCGGGAGTTCCGTTTGCATTGTATGATGGATGAAATCGGCAAACTTCACCCGAATAATATCAAGGGCATCCTGCAGTTTGCCAATGACAGGAATATCCTGCTGATCAATGGTTCGCCTACAGAAACGAATGCGCTGAACTATCGTCACATTTATAAACTGGAAAAAGATGCGAAACGTAATACGCGTATCAAGCGGATTATAACGCACATCGCCTTGCAGGAAGCTTAGCTAATTTGATAATTTGGAAACTTGGAAATCAGTTTAACGGCGGCTAAAAAGCTAAAAGAATTGCTGGCTTCAGATAAGCCGGTTCCTATGTCTGAAATGCCGCAGGCTATTTTTCGTGAACTGATAGAACAGCAGGTCGTAACCGTAGTGCAGAGCGGAAGGACAAGAAAGGCGCTTTACGCGCATAACAAAGAGGCTGTAATCAACTACCTGCGAAATAAAAAAAGTATTCCGGATCTGGACAAATACATTAACGAGCTTGAGCAACCGGGGCCATTACGCGCAGATGCCGTCGCCGTCTCTGCTAATTCAAAACTTACACGCAAAAGAACTTTCGAGGGATTCCTGGTCAATTCAGTTAAGCCGATTGAAGCGAAGCTGAATGGGCAACCGCTTATTTTGCCCCCGCAGGAAGGCACGTTCATTCATATATATGATTGGGCGAACTTCGAAATTCCGCCGGGCATTAAGATTGTTGGAGTGGAGAATGGAGAAGTGTTTCGTTATCCCGGGCTACTGCCGCATGAACTGAATATTGAAGAAGCATTATTTGTTTGCCGCTATCCTTATTCTGCTGACCTGGTTACATGGATTGCACGTAGTCAAAACCCATACATACACTTCGGTGATTTTGATTGGGCTGGTATGAATATTTATCTTGATGAATACAAGGCGAAACTCGGAGCCCGGGCTTCATTATTAGTCCCCGGAGATCTCGATAAAAAACTAAAAGACGGCAGCACGAAATTGTATAATGAACAATTTCACCTAAGAAAGAAATTAGAAGACATACAAGATGCGGATGCGATCAGACTATATCAATTGTTATTGAAGCACAGAAGAGTATTGGAACAAGAGATATACTTGAAGAAGAAAAAAGTATAGATAGAGGGTCAACAACACCTTATTTACACATGGCCCCGCCGCAGGCGGGCACATTTCCACATTTACATATTAATAAAGCCGCTCTGCTGGAGCGGCTTTATTCTTTGCTTAGGGCAAACCTTACCAGGCTTCCTTTACTGCTGGAAGAATACGCTGGGCGGAGTCTTAGTAGTATCGGGAACGGTTGTGTCTTTAGGAACCGTATCCTGGTATGTTTGATTGAACTTTTCACTCTTGATAGCACCACTGTTTGTGGTAGCAAATGCGATAGCTGATACAGCTATGGCGCATGCAAAAAATACTTTTTTCATGATCATAGAATTTATAAATAAAACAAATAATTACGATGCTGATACTTCACGGTAACCGTGATTGCAAGCTTCTGACACCATAAAACAATAACGTTGCCAACCTTGCCAAAATGTGAATATCTTCTTCGATATAACATAATAAGGGGATGCTTTAGTAAATTTTTCTTTTCATATTATAGTAAACAATTGTCTATCTATTTTGTAGGGAATTTTTTTATAAACAGGTGCAGCGGTTCACGATTATGTGTTGTCGGCAAAATATTTCATACGCAGCTTAACGATATATATCACTGTAAATTATTTTGTTGTACCACTCATGCCGTCACCCGCCTCGTCGGCATTTGTCCGCCTCTGGTAGGGGATTCCCGGGTTCCGGGTATATTTTGTTTTGACAACTCGTGGTTTCAATTTAGCTTCGCTTCCCTCAAGTATACACTTATGAAGATCTGCTAAGGTTCGCCCCCATTATAAACCAGAACCTGCCCTTTTTAATGCTTCTTTAATACAACGGCGCATCGCACGATGTGACCCTTGCCATTCTTTATTCAACAATGTTATTTTATGTCTCAATCGATTTATAAGGACCGGCCTGTGTCTTTTTTCAATCGTATTATCCGCGCCATCAAAGGCGAAGAAATGGATTATACGCAGGTCAGTATTCGCAGCGCCATCTTTATGCTGGCTATTCCCATGATGCTCGAGATGGCCATGGAATCCGTTTTTGCACTCGTTGATCTCTACTTTGTAGGCCACCTCGAAGAAAGCAGTGCTGCTATTCAAACCGTTAGTCTCACCGAGTCTGTACTCACCGTTATCTATTCATTGGCAATAGGAATGAGTATGGCCGCAACGGCCATGGTTGCACGGAGAGTAGGTGAGAAGAAACCTGAGGAGGCTGCGCGTGCCGGTGTACAGGTATTGATTATCGCCATTGCCGTAACCGTTGCTTTAAGTCTTGTGGGAATGGTATTCGCGTCCGACATTCTCCGCCTGATGGGTGGCTCACCTGCCGTGGTTTCGCACGGAACTGTTTTCGTGCGTATCATGATGGGCAGTAGTGTCGTGATCATGTTGCTGTTTTTGATCAATGGTATATTCCGTGGTGCGGGCAATGCGGCCATCGCCATGAAAAGTCTGGCAGTGGCCAACGTGTGCAATATCATTTTATGTATTGTACTGGTGGGCGGTTATGGTCCTTTCGGGAGCCTCGGGCTTACCGGTGCGGCCATAGCTACTGCTGTTGGCCGCGGCATCGGGGTTATTTATCAGCTTTATTATTTGTTCCGCGGCAACCAGCAACTGCGTGTACGCCTCGAACATTGGAAACCTGATTTTTCCCTGATTCGTGCCATTATTAAATTGTCAGCACCGGCGGTGTTTCAATTTGTTATTGCTTCCTGTAGCTGGATTTTTCTGGCGAAATGGGTGGCAGAGACCGGAGGTGACCATGGCTCAGCCGGCTACCAGACGGCGCTCCGGCTGATGATGTTTTTTATGTTACCTGCATGGGGTTTGAGTAATGCGGCCGCAACATTGGTTGGACAAAACCTCGGGGCCAAACAACCGCTGCGTGCGTCGGAATCCGTAATGAAGACAATGTTATATAATGTCATCTTCATGGGTGTGGTAATGATCCTGTTTTTTGCATGCGGCCACTGGTTCGTTGGATTGTTTACCAATGATCCCGAAGTACGTCGTGTAGGCGTGCAGGCATTGCGTATTCTCAGCGCCGGTTTTATTTTCTATGGTATTGGTATGGTAATGATCAATGCCTTTAACGGAGCCGGAGACACCTGGACGCCCACATGGGTGAACCTGGTTTGTTTCTGGATGATTCAGGTGCCGCTTGCTTATATGCTGGCCATTCATTTTGCATGGGGACCAACCGGTGTGTTTATTGCCGTACCGGTTGCGGAGACTGTCGTTGCCATCGTGGCCTTTATTCTTTTCCGCAGGGGAAAATGGCAAAAGGTGAATATCTGATGACTGACACTTGTAGTGCTATAACTACGTAACAGTAAATATTTAACGACGATTTATTAGTAAAGCATTCTATTCCCGTGATGCAACAAGGAGCGTTACTTTGTCGGACAAGCTGCTCGTTGTATGGTCCAAGGGCCATCATCGGACGAGCCGTCCTTTTTACTGTGTCCCGCTTCGGCGGGACACTTTTTTTATAAATGAATAGGTCAATGAGTCAATGGGTGAATAGGTCAATAGTGAATAAGTGAATATTTTTTGCGCTCCCTGAGGCCGATACTCCGGCCTCTCAAGGGGGTACACACTACAACTGTTCGGAAGATTTTAAAACCTGTTAATCCGACATCACGCCACCGTTGGTCTCCTGACCAACGGACCTGCTCATCCTTGAGTCAGGTACGAAGTTGACCTTAACCTCGCAGAACAACCTGACGCTTGCTTGTTGGTCGGGAGACCAACAAGGGCGCCAACGTATATCTCGCGCCGCCAGTTGAGGTGTATACAAGAGCCACGGAAACATTGTTATACTTAAAACTTATCCTTCATCAGGCCGAAGTATCTGCCGCAGGAATCATAACGGCTGTTGCCTTAAACCTTCCGCCTTCCACCTTGGCTAATCAGCCAGCGGAATGCTCACATTCAGCACACAACCATTGCCTGGAATAGACTGTATATCGGCCTTGCCGTTGTAGAATTTAGTGCGCTCATATATGCTGGCGAGACCGATGCCGCGATAGGTTTGTTGAGGATCGAATCCTTTGCCATTGTCGCGGATCAGCAGGCGGATCTGCCCATCCGTTGCGCCAAGGGTAATGGTGGTCCGGGAGGCGCCACTATGTTTGATGATGTTTTTGATGTGCTCCTGTACAATGCGGAACAATGTGGTGCGTTTGCCTACTGACACGTCGGTATCGTCGAGTGTATTGATAAAGCTGAAGTGAATTTTGCCGGCGAGATTGATGTCTTCTATCAGCGCGCCGATGGCATCCACCACACTTCCCTGGTTCATCTGCGGTGCTACAAGTTCTTTGGAAAGATTACGGATCTCTTCAATCGCCATCAGCAGGTAGTTGATGCTCTTTTCCTTGAGCTGCAATTGATCGGCCGCCGGTTGCAGTACATCGATGAATAGTTTGCTGGTAGACAGCAATTGGTTCACGTTGTCGTGCAGTTCGTGACCAATACGACTTCTTTCTTTTTCCAGCATGTGAATCACCGTCTCGGATATTTTCTTTTGCTGCAGAACTTTTTCGTCGGCCAGTTTATCTTCCAGCTCGCGCTGATAAGAAATATCTGTGAGCGATCCGATCATTTTAACCGGCAGGCCATTTTCATATACCACAAAACCTTTATCCCGCATCTGCTTATACGAGCCATCTGCACATTTGAAGCGGTACTCTTCCTGCCAGGACTGATGCTGGCTTTCCGTTGCATCGCGTACAGAATCGGCCACGCGGTTGCGGTCTTCGGGATGAATACGGCGAAGCCACCAGGAAAGACCGCGGGAGTTATCGACCTGGTAACCGATCATGTCCATCAATGTTTCATTGCGAAACATGTTTCCTGTCTGCATATCCCATTCCCAAATGGCGTCTGTGGTGGCGCGGCTGAGATGAAGCAGCCGTTCATTGGCCTGGTGAAGTTCGTGTTGTAATGCGCCATTATCCGGAATGATCACGGCCTGACCACCAAGCAATCTTTTTGCTGAATTGCTTTCGATGGGAAAAATATTGATATGACAAATGAAATTACTTCCATCGGCCCATTTCACTTTATGATTGAGTTCTACCGGAATACCTGATTCGAGAACTTCTATATGTTTTTGGTAAACGGCATCCGTTACAACGCTCGGCACCACTTCACTGATGCGGCGGCCGATCGATTTTTTTTCTTCGGCCTGGAAAAGACGGAAGAAGGCATCGCTGGCGAATTGAAGACGCGTGTCTTCGTCTACCATCCAGCAGAGATGCGGTGTCGACTTCATGAATCCGTCGATGATCGCATTCTTCTCGCGGAGTTTACCGGACAGGCGGCGTTCGCGTGTAACGTCCACAATATTGGTAAGCACGAGCGACTGCCCGTCGTTGTCTTCGGGCAACGGTTGTGCATTGAACATTACCCAGCGGGTATCGCCATTGGGTAGTTGCAGGCAAAGCGTACGTTTCTGTACGAGGCCCGTGTGTGCGGCCTTGAGAAAAGGCGCATCACGGAATGCAATACTTTGTCCGTTGTCATCAGTTACGGCCAGCATGGTTTCCCAAAGCTGCTCAATGTTGTCGGCGCGGTATAGCTGTTCGAGATTAGTACCGAGAATAGCCGCCGCTTTTTTATTAACGGCAATAATTTCACCCTGTTGATCCTGGAAGATGATGCCGGACAGTCCTTCAACAATGAGTTGGCAATGACTGGCGGCAAGTTTATTAAAACGTTGCTGACGTTCGCGGTCCATCAATGCATGGCCTACGCATAAAAAAGTTCGTCTGCCTCCATCGTCATCGAGCAGGTTGAACTGCCAGCGCATTGGGTTAGGATATTCATGACGAAGAAAAACTTCCATGACCGGGGAAGCTCCGCCACCTGCAATGCGCAGCGATTTCCAAAAGTCGGCCGTATGTACCGGATGAAGTAGTTCGAGAAAATTAACCGGAGATGTTTTAAGATGGCTGATCGACAGCGCTTTGACCATACCTGTATTGGCGCAAATAATCTGCCCACTTTCGTCAATAACGGAAAGAAAACGGTTCGAAGGACTATGGGATGCGCCAATCAGTTGTCGGATAGACGCCAGCGTTGTTTTGGTCATAAGGGTACGCGACTAAGGTAATGCTTTTTGAAAGTCATCAATCATATCAAAAGAAAAACTATTTATCAATTCCGGGAGACATTCTATTTCTGCTGTCTTATCGACAAAAAATGCTGCTCCGCGTTTAAATGATTCTTTCCTGTATATATCATTATCCTGGTTGGATAACATAATTACAGATACGTCTTCATTACGCTTTTTAATAGCGCGTAATAGTTGTAAACCATTACGACCCGGCATATCAATGTCGAGCAGGGCAATGGTACAGCCGGTGTTGTCGAGTACGGAAAGTGCTTGTTCATAATTGTTCGCCGTATGAATCTCCTCAACGGGTTCGAGCTCTGCTAGCATTACATGCAAGCGCTGCAAGAACACCTGGCTATCGTCCACTAGTAACAGGCGGTGTTGTTTCATGATAGGTAGTCTTACCTACAAAATAAGATCACCTGCCCATCATAGAAAATCAATATGTGTACCAAATAAATGTAGGGAAGGATTGGCGGCATTGTAGTGAGAGGTCTACATCAACAAATTATCGGGGAATACACTTGCGTAAAAAAGGCGAAAGCACTTAGTTTGGAATGATCAAATAAGTTAATTAGTGAATAAGTCAATATTCACCATTTAGCTCCCTGTGATCTCCCTGATCAGCGGACAAAGTTTTGTTGAGATAAAATCTTTTCCGAGAAAGGCATTGGCGCCGGCATCGATCACCCTTTGCTCGTATTGATCGGCAGGAAACATGCTCACAATAATAACAGGGGTGGTGTTATTTTCCGAACGGATATGTTTGAGCATAGCCATTCCGCCACCGCCGGGCATATCGAGGTCTGAGACAATAATATCCCAGTTGCCGTCTGCAATTTTTTCCAGCAGGGTATCCGTGCCGTCTGCTTCATCGACGTACGACGAAACAAATTCTTCGACCAGGATATCCTTCAGGCTTTGGCGTACGGCGGCATGATCATCTGCTATAAGTATTCTGAGCATAGCAAGGTAACATCAGTCAGATGTGCTTGCAAATTACCCGCTCACGCGCGTAGGAATTGTAGGGGACCGTCAGGAATTGTGTAGTATTTCAACTACAAACCGCTATATCAGGTGGTGTTCAATGGCGTAACGCGTCAGCTCTGAATTGGATTTCAGGTTCATTTTTTCAAGTATCCGAGAACGGTAAGTGCTCACCGTAGTGCTGCTGAGCGAGAGGCGCGAGGCGATATCCGAAACGGAATTGCCATCGGCCAGAAGCTTAAACACGTCAAATTCGCGGTCGGATAAAAATTCATGCGCTGCTTTTTCGCTGTTGCCACCGAAAGCATCGGCCAGTTTTTCTGCTACGGACGGGGTAATGAATTTTCTGCCGAGCTGCAGTGTCTGCACGGCCTTGATGATGTCATCGTGGATCGTGTTTTTTCCCAGGTAGCCGGACGCGCCCGCTTTCAGCACCCGCAAGGCGTATTGATCTTCCGGGTACATACTCATGATGAGCACGGGAAGATCGGGGGCGGTCTGTTTGATCTGCGTGAGGGCGTCGAGGCCACTCCGCCCCGGCATGTTCATATCGCAGATAACGATATCCCAGGGTTTGCCGATAACCGCGGTGATGAGGCTTTCCGCATCTTCTACCTCACCGATTTCTGCAGAAGGATATTCCTCCAGCAAAATTTGTTTCAGGCCTTTCCGGACTACCGCATGGTCGTCTGCAATTAAAATCTTGAGCATAACTTATAGAGGGTTTCAACAACGGTTTACGTTGTACTGATTTCTTTTTTTACCGGTACTGTCACCGTCACGGTTGTGCCTTCACCCGGACGGCTGCTGATTTCATAACTACCACCCATTACCTCTGCCCGTTCTCTCATGCCCAACAACCCCAACGTCTTTTTTCGCGGCTTGCCCGGATCAAATCCATGTCCGTTGTCCTGTATCACCAATAACAGGCTTTCATTTTCTTCCGTGAGTGTCACCGTTACTTCTGTAGCGCCCGAATGGCGCCCCACGTTTGTCAACGATTCCTGCATGATACGGAACAGCCCGATTTTGACAGGGTCCGGCAGCGGCACTTCCGTTTCCGGCAATGATAAATATTTTTTGATTCCCGAGCGTTTTTCAAATTCACCTACATGCCATTCCATTGCCGCCAGCAGACCGAGATTGTCCAGCAGGCTCGGCCGTAACTCAGAAGCGATGCGCCTTACCGTGGTCACGGTATTGTCGATCAGGCTCAGTACTTCTCCGATTTTATTTTTTACCGGCGCATTGTCTTCTTCAATTTTCCGGTTGATCCAGGACACATCCATTTTTAACACGGTCAGTAATTGTCCTAATTCATCGTGTATTTCGCGGGAGATATTCAGGCGTTCTTCTTCGCGTACATTCTGCAGGTATTCGGTGAGTTCACGGATGGAAGCATACGACTCACGCAGTTTTTCTTCGGCCAGGTATTGCTCTGTCATTTCATCGGCTAATACTAACCGTACGGGTTTTCCTTCATAAATAATATCGTGCGTAGTGATATTGACATAAATGATGTTTTCATCTTTTCTGGAGTGCCGCCATACACCTGCGTGATAAAGCCCGCGGAAGTTGCGGTTGGTGATCACTTCCAGTTTGCGGCGGTCTTCTTCAGGACGTAGGTTCATGATGTCGAGGGCCAGGAATTCGTCCCGCTCATATTGATATTGCACAAGCGCAGCCTGGTTTACTTCGATGATGTCATAGTCCGGCAGGCTAAGCATCCACATCGGCAATGGGTTGCTCTGGAAAAGCAATTTGTATTTCTGTTCAGACTCCCTCAATTCCTGTTCCGCCTGCTTGCGTTCGCGTATGTCGATGCCGGTCCCGAGCAGGCAGGGGCCGCCTTTATAATCGACCAGTACCGCTTTAAAATGGTAAGGCGTTCTTTCGCCGGTGCGGCTGATGAAACTGGCCTCGGCATCATTGGCACCGGTTTCAAAAACGGTATTGATGCGTCCCGCGATGTATTCCTTTTCGTCGTCGGGGAATAACTCAACCGGGTGCATAGCGGCAATTTCTTCACTCGAATAGCCGGTTACTTCTTCGAGCCGGCGGTTCCAGCGGATGAATTTTCCATCGGCATCGTAGAAATAGAATACTCCGGGCAGGCTGTCTATTAGTTTATCGGCCAATGCCTCAGCCTCCCGCACAGCTTTTTCGCTTTTCACCTTCTCTGATATATCCCTGAGAAAAACAGACAGACCATTTGCCGAAGCATAGATCTGGTCTTCGTGCCAGAGGCCAAGCGGCTCGTATTGGTCCGTAATAAAAAGATGTTGTTGTGTGGCCAGCGCTTTGTGGTACGCAAAGAAAGACGGTGAGTTCACCATCTCCGGAAATTCTTCCCAGATATTTTTTCCGGTAAGTTTCACCGGATCGCGATGCAGTATTTCCCCCGCACGCTGGTTGACATACGTCAGGTAAAAATTATTATCCAGCGCAATGAAGCCATCGGTTACCCGCTCGAATATTTCCTGTATTTCCCTTGTGCGGTCGCGTACCTGCAGCGCCAGTTCTTCGTTGAAGCTTTTGAGTCTGTTCTCCACCTGCTTGCGTTCAGTGATGTCACGGATAAATCCTACAAACAGCAGCGAATCTTTTAATTGCAGCGGGGAGATGCGTAGTGCTACGTCCAGCGGGGAGCCATCTTTTTTTTCGGCAGTGAGATCGATCGTATCGTCGGGTGTTGCCATCCTCGCAGCATCGATGTATTGTATAATATCGGCGTTCTGTCCCGCAGGCATGATGAGATCTTTCAGCGGCTGTCCCAGCGCTTCCTTCGCACTCCATCCAAACAGGCGCTCGGCCTCATTGTTCCATTTATCGATCCGGCCATCGCTGTCCATCACCACAACGGCATCGGGTGCGTGCGTAAAAATATTGCGGATTTGCTGCTCGCTGATTTGCAAGGCTTCTTCGGTACGCAGTCGTTCTTCCTCCCGTTGGTTAACCTGGTAGGTGTGGTAAAAAATAATGGCGAGAAAAATAATCGTGATGCTGAGCGAGTAGAATACCACACCGGACTCGTGTGTATACACGCCTTCCCAGGTACCCCATAAACGCATCAATCCGAGAGCAGCGGGAACGATGATGGCAGCCGGCACGAGCAACCGCGCGGTATTGCCGCCGGGCAGGCGGTTCGTGAGCAATTGCATAAACCCTTTATCCGGGGCCTGAAAAAATAAAACCAGCGAAAAAAGAAAGAAACCCAGTGCCGTCAGGAGCGACATGGGTATATAGGTCATGATGCCATAAAACTGTTCTACCTGGTAGAGATAACCGAGCAGGGAGGCGAGCGAAAGAATGAACAGTAAAAAAGCGAGGTAGTGGGCAGGCCAGTGCCGGGAACGGATGTTTATATTCAACAGCAGTAATCCGGCACTTACAATGAGCAAACCTACTGCTGTATTGGGGGCCATTTGATTCGGCGGGCTGTGCATCCGCAATTGCCCGGGAAATAGTACTTGGTCGAGTGCCAAAACAGGACCGCCCCACCACTCGGTCACTTTGGACAAGGCCACGAGTGCTACGAGAATGCATAGAAATGGTCCGGTTGTGCGTGAATGCCTGCTGAGCAGCCAGTAGGCTGCGGCAAGCATAATAAAGCATATAGCGGTCAATGGGTTCATCTGAACAAAAAGATGTCCATTGATATATAACTGTCCCAATCCCAGTATCCAGGCGATAAGTACTGCTAAACCAAGCACTACGATTGCCCCTGCCAGGCGGAATGACCAGCGTTTAAATTGATTTTGAAGAAAAATATCCGGTTCTAAATACGTCATGGTTTGAATCGTCATTCCCAGCCGCAGCCGGGTTGAAATAATACAAATCCAAAGGTTAGCCGGGCCATACCGGTAAGGCTGACATCACTCATTGCAAGGTGGAGTAACGGGGACGAGTGCAGAAGAGTAGAACCGGGATAAGGCTTTAATTTCTAAGGTAATAAAAAAAATGTGGTTCGTCAAAAATCAAATTCCTTTCTTATAAATTCCGCTCTGAAGTCAACCTTTTTCCGCGTATAGTGTGTTATATTTTAAAATTAAATAAAATATGTAATGTATCGCGCACCAATAAACTTTTTTCAGTTCTCTTTTTTCTTATAGTTTTTTTTAACAGTATCCCTTTTTGCTTATACTAACTTTGCCTTCGCTAACGTTATACCAATTCCTCTAAAACATCAACCTGTGAAAAAACTACATCCGGTATCGCTATTATTATTAATTTTTTCCCTCGCAGGCCTCGCCTGGTTGCCTATTGTAAAGCCTGCTTCTTCCCGAACACTTTCCGCTGCAGTAGCAGAAAAAAAAGCCCCTGAAGTAAAAAATAACGAAGCTGTATTCAATGCGCTTTATGATTCGCTCGACCTGGACGGCAAAGGTCTTTCGGAAGAGGCTTTTCGTTATGCCGTTCGGGGTTATGAGCACATGCTGGAGGATCACCGCATAAACAAACCCGGCTATCTGACCATTTGCGATTTCAGTCGATCTTCCAACAGCAAACGTCTTTTCCTGATCGATATGTCGGAGGGCAAACTGGTTAAATATACTTATGTGGCACATGGCCGCAATTCGGGAGCAGAGTTCGCCAGCAACTTCAGCAATCGACCGGAATCACTGCAAAGCAGTCTCGGGTTTTATATTACCGGAGAAACATACATGGGACAGCATGGTCTTTCCCTGCGTGTAAATGGCATTGAGAAAGGCATCAATGATAACGCTTACCAGCGTGCGATTGTGGTGCATGGCGCCAATTATATCGGCGAAAAATGGGGTGGTGCCTACATGGGCAGAAGTTTTGGTTGTCCTGCGGTACCCGCTGCCGAAAGTGCACAACTCATCAATACAATCAAAAATGGTTCGGTACTATTTATATACCATCCTACAGCCTCCTATCTGAAGGGCTCGAAAATACTAAACGGTTGATTGGATACTAAGGATGGATTGATACAAATGACCCCTGCTTTGCCGCAGGGGTTTTTGTTGGGACGAAAGGCATGACGCGAATTGGTTCCATGCGGCTATCTTTGTGGTAATGTCCCGTTTCAACAGGAAAGATGTAAGGAATATGCTGGGTAAACTCACCTGGCGCCGCGGCTGGAATGCCGCCAAGGTGCTGGGCAGTTACTATTACAGCAAATGGACCGGCAAGCCCATACAATGGGGAATGCCGGTGTCTATTTCCTTTGAACCCACTACTTCCTGCAATCTCCGTTGTCCTGAATGCCCCAGTGGTCTGCGTGCATTCACCCGCCCTACGGGTATGCTTCAACGGGATTTTTTCCGTGAAACCATCGATCAGTTGCACCGTGAACTTTTTTACCTTGTGTTTTATTTCCAGGGCGAACCTTACCTGAACCCGGCATTCCTGGATATGGTAAAATATGCTTCGGAGAAAAAGATCTATACGGCTACGTCTACCAACGCGCATTACCTTACCGAACAGAATGCGCGCCGCACGGTCGAAAGCGGCCTCGACAGGCTGATCATATCGATCGATGGCACCACACAGGATGTATACCAGCAATACCGCGTAGGCGGCCAACTTGAGAAAGTGCTGACCGGCGCCAGGAATATCGTTAAGGCCAAACGTGAAATGAAAAGCAGCACACCTTTTGTGATCTTTCAATTTCTCGTTGTAAAGCCCAATGAACACCAGATCGATGAAGTCCGCCAACTGGCCGAAGAGATTGGGGTGGACGATGTCTGGCTGAAAACCGCCCAGATCTATGACTATGAAAACGACCCCAACCGTTTAATCCCTACCCTCGACCGATTCAGCCGGTATCGCAAGACCGGCAAGGGCTACGAATTCAAAGGAAAGCTCTCCAATCATTGCTGGCGCCTCTGGCATGATCCCGTTATTACATGGGACGGCCTGGTGGCCCCGTGTTGTTTTGACAAAGATGCCTCTCACCGAATGGGGGATCTCAAACAACAGAGCTTCCGGGAAATCTGGAAAAGCCCCGTTTACCGCTCCTTCCGCACCAAGTTGCTGAAGGGACGGAAAGAAATAGATATCTGTGCCAACTGCAGCGAAGGAACGCGCGTGTGGGGATAGCACAGTAGCTGCTGCCTTGTTTTAAAATATTTTCCGATATTTAAAAAAGAGGCTGCCACCAAAATCACTGTATATGCAAATGCCTTCATCTATTTCAACCCGGCTGCAATACCAGCATAAATCTTTGCTGGACATTATTGACGGGCTGTCTGACGACCAGGTACACCAGGAAGTTATTCCGGGTAAATGGTCCATTTTCCAACATGTAGCCCACCTTTCCTGCTATCAGCATGTGATGATCGACCGGATCAAAAAAATCCTGGACGGCGATGCACCCGTACTCGAAGTGTATGTGGCAGAAGAAGATCCCTGTTTCCCGGAAATCTGCAACAAGACCACCGTGGACGTGATGCGCGAATTACTGGGCACGCGTAAGTCTATGGCCGCCGAACTGAACGGCTTTGCAGAATACGACCTGGCCAAAAAAGGGGTTCATCAAACCTACGGCGAAATGAATCTGGTGCAATGCCTCAATTTTTTTCTGTTGCATGAGGCACACCATTTGTTTGCCATATTTAAGCTGGCGGCCCGTTTAAAAGCGGTTGCCGCTGTTTAACGGCAATTTTTCTATTAAAAAACAGCCTATGGGCATCGGTAACGACATCTCGCAAAGCAGTTTCAGCAACGAATACCAGAAAGCATCCATCAACCTGCTTTATACGTATGGATGGGTAATGGAGCAAATCAAAAACTTCTGCGCAAGCGAAGACATCACTCCCCAGCAGTTCAATATTCTCCGCATTTTACGCGGCAGCTATCCGCAACCACTTTCCACGCTCCAGATCCGCGAACGCATGCTGGATAAAATGAGCGACACCAGCCGTATCGTCGACCGACTTGTAATTAAAGGCCTGGCCAAAAAAGCCACCTGCCGGGAAGATAAGAGACTGGTGGATATTCTCATTTCCGAAAGGGGCCGCCGCCTTCTCGAAAAAATGGATGAACGACAGGATGAGATCGATAATATTCTCAGTAATCTCACGCAGAAAGAAGCAGGATTGCTGAGCGATCTGCTGGATAAGATTCGCGTGAATCGTGATCCCGAAGTCTCGGGAGTGAATAGGTGAATAAGTGAATAGTGAATGGTGCCGCACGTTGTTGGTCTCCAGACCAACAACAGCGACGAAACGGCTTAAGCCTTACACCCTAGCCCGAAGTGTCGGGCCTTATACCTTACACCTTCCACCTTACGCCTTGCGCCTTCCACCTTCCGCCTTTCCGCACATTAACTTTTCTTCTCACCCGCTTCTTGCTAATTTGACCTATTTTAGCCTTTTAACTTTTGCCCCGAATATCCAACGAATGAAACGTTTTGTCTGTGCCTTTGCTGTCCTTTGCCTGTCCGTTACCGGATCAGTTCTACATGCCCAAATGCCCGCCTATGAATTCAGGGGTGTATGGATCGCTACCGTAGATAATATTGACTGGCCTCCCAGAAATGTATCGGACCCCGAACTGCAACGCGCGGAATATATCCGCCAGCTCGACATGCACAAACGCAACGGCATGAATGCCGTGATCGTACAGGTGCGCCCCGCCGCAGACGCTTTTTATCCTTCACAATACGAACCCTGGAGCCAATGGCTCACCGGTAAACAGGGACAACCTCCGGCACCTTTTTACGATCCGCTGGAGTTCATGATCAAAGAAGCACACAAACGCGGAATGGAGTTTCACGCATGGTGCAATCCTTATCGCGCCGATTTCAAAATTGGTGGCTCCTCCATTGCGCCAACGCATCTCACCAAACTTAAACCCAACTGGTTCCTCGATTATGGCGGCAAACGTTATTTCGATCCGTCGAATAATGACGCACAAAATTTTGTTGTGACCGTTATCGCCGACATCGTTAAACGCTATGATGTGGATGCCATCCACATGGATGATTATTTCTATCCTTACCGCATCGCAGGCCAGGAGTTTCCTGACGGAGCCGCCTATATGAAGTCAGGCACTACTTTATCCAAGGACGATTGGCGCCGTGCCAACGTGGATTCGATCATCCGCAAGCTCGACAGCGCGATTAAAAAAGAAAAACCTTTCTGCAAATTCGGCATCTCACCTTTTGGCGTATGGCGCAATGGTGATAAAGATCCGATGGGAAGCGACAGCAAAGCAGGACAAACCAATTACGACGACCTGTACGCCGATATTCTTCTCTGGCTGCGCAAAGGCTGGATCGATTATGTTGCTCCGCAATTGTATTTGGAGATCGGTAACAAGTTTATCGCGTACGAAAAAATGGTGAAATGGTGGGCCGATCACAGTTACGGCCGACACGTTTATATCGGTCATGGTATTTATCGCGCGGGAGAAAAAAGTGCAGCCTGGAAAAATCCGGAAGAACTGCCGAAGCAAATCCAGTTGCTGCGCGAAGAGAAAAATGTGCAGGGAAGTATTTATTTCAGCAGCAAGTCATTCAACCGGAATCCCAACGGCTGGAACGACAGCCTGCAGAACAACTATTACCGCCTGCCAGCCCAGATTCCGCCGATGCCCTGGCTGCCCCAGCGCGTAACACCCGCTACGCTTTAAGGGACCCGCGGATTGGTGCCCGACTTCTTCTCCAGGTAATCAGTATAAGCAAGCGATCCGAGCCGCACACGCAGCGGAAGGGAGGTTTTTTGCTCAAAAGCCGCCTCTATGCGACAGAAAAAAGGCAGGCTGGCTGGTCTGCCAGCTACTGAAGCCGGTGAAAAAAGCGGGTATGATGCAAACAACCGGTTGAATGCCAGCGAAGAATCCGGTTGCACAGCACGTGCTATTGAAATGCCTGAAGGCGGGAAAAACGAGGCGCCTGCAGCCAGATTCTGTGAAAAAATTTCCCCGTTTGATACCCACAACAGGACAACAAGTAACCAACAAATGCGTTGCACCATCTTTTAAATGATTTATTTGTAAATTTACGGCCTGATTTTTGCTAATTGGCCGAATTTTTGGAAACTTTAGGCCTTTATAACGGTTCAACTATTTTATAGATGGCTCTAAGTCAATCCCTTCAACAGAAATTCCTGCAGAAACTCTCTCCTCAGCAAATCCAACTGATGAAGCTGTTGCAGGTACCTACGCAAAACCTCGAAGAGCGGATTAAAGAAGAACTGGAAGAGAATCCCGCACTCGAACTCGACGAGGAAAAGCATGAGGACTCGCACGATGATATGAAAGACGAGTTCAGTGATGCAGAAGAATACGATTCCGAAGCTGATGGCAGCACTGATGACTATGATAACATCGACGTGAGCGAATATGTTCATGAAGGCGATGACGAAGTGGCCGACTATAAAATGCGGGACGACAATTATCCCGAAGACGACGAAAAAAAGCAACTTCCTTTCAAAACGGAAACCAGCTTTTACGATATGCTGTTTGATCAGCTCGGATTGTTGAACCTGGACGAAAAAGAGAAAAAAATTGCAGAGCACCTGGTAGGCAGCATCGACGAAGACGGCTATCTCCGCCGCGAAACACCGGCGATAGTAGATGACCTTGCTTTCCGTCAGAACATCTCCACCACCGAAGAAGAAGTAGAAGGGATGATCAGAAGAATCCAGCAATTCGATCCTCCCGGCGTAGCTGCGCGCGATCTTCCTGAATGTCTGCTCCTTCAATTGTTCCGTCAGAAAGAAGAAGGCAAAGACGTTGACACAGCGATCCTCGCCATTCAAAAATATTTCGACGAATTTACCAAGAAGCATTACGAAAAGATCCAACGCGGCCTTGGTCTGAACGACCAGGAACTGAAAGCCGTAATGCAACAGATTATCAAACTCAATCCCAAACCGGGCGGAAACATCGGTGAGATCAACAAAGCCGAAAGCTACGTGGTCCCCGACTTTTTCATCCTCAACAATGGCGGTAAACTAGAGCTCACGCTCAACGGCCGCAACGCTCCCGAACTGCGCATCAGCGAGGGCTACCGCGACATGATGAAAGAATATGACCGCGGTGCCAAAAAAGATAAACGTCAGAAAGAAGCCGTTCTTTTCATCAAACAAAAGATCGACGCCGCCAAATGGTTCATCGATGCCATCAAACAACGTCAGCATACATTGCTGTCGACAATGACCGCCATCATGGATCACCAGCATGACTTCTTCCTCACCGGCGACGAAACCAACCTCAAGCCGATGATCCTGAAAGACATTGCAGAAAAAACAAACCTCGATATTTCCACTGTCAGCCGTGTGGCCAACAGCAAGTTTGTACAAACGGAATTCGGCACCTATCGGCTCAAATTTTTCTTCAGCGAATCATTGAGCACGGAAAGTGGGGAAGAAGTATCCACCCGTGAAGTGAAAAAGATATTGAGCGATCTGATCGAATCGGAAAGTAAAAAACATCCGCTGAGTGACGAACGACTGACCGAAATGCTCCAGGAAAAAGGTTACAACATCGCCCGCCGCACCGTAGCCAAATACCGCGAGCAACTGAACATTCCTGTAGCACGTCTCCGTAAAGAACTGTAAAGCTGCACAGGCAGCTTTACTACTGTCAGGGGAACCACCTGCATGCATACCAGACGGTCATTTTATATTATCCTCCTGCTCCTTGTTACGGGTTCAGTAGCGCTTGCGCAACCACTTCCGCTTACAGACGCTGATCTGGCCCGCCGCTACAGTTTTCTTCAGCCCGTTTACAACCGTATTTTCAACAGCAATGGCCTGGATAGTTTTTATGAAAAATTATTCAAGCTCCGCCAGACAGGGAAAGGTGTTGTTTCTATTGTACATATCGGCGATTCGCATGTGCAGGGCGATTTTATGACAGCGCGCGTGCGACAGAACTTTCAGCAATATTTTGGAAACGCTGGCCGCGGTCTCGTATTTGCCCATCGGCTTGCCGGCTCTAATCCGCCGGATGATATTCTCACCTCATCACCGGTAAAGTGGCAGTTAAACCGTCTCGCACATCCCGAACTTCCATTGACGCCGGGGATCGACGGATTCGTTATCCGCAGTCTTGCCTCCACCGCTTCATTTACTATTTCGCTTAAACCGGTCAACGGACAACCCCAGAGTTTTACCAAGCTCAAAGTATTTGTAGACGATAACCGGAGCAATGGCTGGATACTCGAACCCAATACCGGCGAAGCACCACATCTGTTGCGCCGCGAAGACGCCGACAGCCTCAGTTATATACCGGTCCGGCTCGGTATTCCTTCATCAGGAATTACGCTGAGCTCATTACCTTCCGCATCTGCCAAGGAGTTTTATGGTGTGTCGATGGAAAATGACAGCGCAGGTGTGCTGGTACACACTATCGGTGTCAACGGAGCACGTTATGATCACTATGTGCAATCGTCTTTGTTCTGGCAGCAGTTGCCCGCCCTCAACGCAGACCTGTATATTATATCAATGGGCACAAACGAAGCGCAACGAAGCGTATTTAAAGGCGCAGAGTTTGAGCAACAGGTAAGTGCGATGATCAAACGCATTAAAGAAATTTCTCCCGGTGCATCTGTTCTCATCACTACTGCGCCCGATTCTTACAAAGGAAAAGTGGCCAATCCTGTGCTGCGCCAGCTCAACCAGGCGCTTGCTGCTTATTGCAATAACCAGCAAATAGCATTGTGGGACCTGTTTCGTGTCAGTGGTGGTTCCGGCTCTATGCTGCGCTGGATACAGCGCGGCCTGGTTAACCGCGACCGCGTACATTATACGGTAGAAGGTTATCGCCTCCAGGGCGATTTACTCTGGAATGCGCTTGCCTTGGGCTATAATAGCTGGTGGGAAGGGAAGTTCAAATCGCACTAGCGAAGGCTAATGAGTTAATTTGAAGATTTGAAAATTTGTTAATGATCAGACAGCACCGGTCCTTCATTGCCAAATCATCAAATTTTCAAATTATCAAATCAGAAGGGGAGATCATCCTCATGATCGCTCGTCAACGGCGTATCGTGGTAGTCGTCTGAAGGACTGGCATCAACGGGTCCTGCACCACCGGCCAGTTCCACTTTCCATGCTTTTACATCCGTGTACCAGCGGCCATTGTACTCGCGGCTTTCAACGTCGAAGGAGATGGTAAGTGAGTTACCTGTTTTCAGTTGGTTGTCGTTGATCTTGTCGCCCCAGATTGAAACACACACTTTCTTCGGATACTGACCATCGGTTTCAACGATGATATCCTGCTTTTTCCATTCGCCATTCTTTCCCTGACCTTTCTGCAGCGGTAATACCTGCACAAGTTTGGCTGTAAGTTGCATTGACATAGACCGTGTTATTTTGCTGCGAATGTAGGCTATTTCCCGTTTTTCTTAAAACTGCAGATAAATGGGCATCACCGGTTCCGACGATTTCAGGGAGCCGTACAACAATACAAACAGGAAGAAGAGGACGAGGTAACCGATCAGCGGAATACGTCCCATACGACCGATCAATTTGTCTGCATAAGTATCCGGAATGGCATGAATAAGATAACCGATCGCCATCATCAGCAGCACAGGCCAATAGTTATTGCTGAACGCGCCCCATACGGAGAAATCGAAATTATACCAGATCTGGCGCAACATCACCATTGCACGGTCGAAGTCAGGTGTGCTTTCATCAAAGTCCGCAGACTTGAAGAACACCCAGCAGAAGCAAACAAAATGAAAGGTCAGCAATACGGCGAGTATGCGTGACAACTTCGTTTCGCGGATGCGATTGGCCGTCAGCAGCATCCATACTTTATGTACGGCGAGCGCTATGCCATGTAAAGCGCCCCAGATAATAAAATTCCAGTTGGCACCATGCCAGAAGCCACCCAGCAACATCGTTGTCAGCAGGTTCATATTGGCCGCCACGCCTTTCTTTTTCCGTTCGATAATGGCCGGCAAAAGGAAAATCAGAAGGATGCCTGCGCTCATCAGCAGGGAGCCCAATACACCCAATCCAAGCAAGTGAACGCCGGCAAAGTAGCTCCCCGCAAAAAAGAGCAGCGAAAAAATCCAGGTAGTAATGGTAGCACCACGGTTGCCGCCGATCGGAATATACAGGTAGTCGCGCAGCCAGGAGGACAGGGAAATATGCCAGCGCCGCCAGAACTCCGTGATGCTTTTACTTTGATAAGGCGAAAGAAAGTTGGTCGGAATATGAAAACCGAGCCAGCGCGCAATGCCTATAGCCACATCACTGTAACCACTGAAGTCGCAGTAGATAACAATGGCATACGCATAAACGGCAAACAGATTTTCAATGCCTGTATAACGCCCCGGATCATCAAAGATATAGTTGACAAAATTCAGGGTGATGAAATCCGAGATGACCAGTTTTTTTATAAGGCCGGAAATAATCAGGTAAAATCCTTTGGCAAAATCCGTTTCCGTGATCTCGTACGGCTTGTTGATCTGTGGTACAAAATCGTGCGCCCTTACTATCGGTCCCATCATCAGTTTGGGGAAGAACGAAAGGAATAACAGGTAGTCGCTGAACTTACGTGCCGGCTCAAACTGCCCGCGGTAGACATCCACCGTATAACTCAGGTTTTCAAATGTGTAAAATGATATGCCGATGGGCAGGAGGATATTCAACGGATGAAATCCCGTATGCAGTAAATCATTGGACAGCGAGATAAAGAAGTTGGTATACTTGAAGGTGAACAGCAGCCCGAGGTTGAATACGATGCTGATCACCAGCAACGTGGTTTTCTTTGTTTTATTTTTTTGCCGCCAGATGGCATTGGATAAAATGAAATCGACAATGGCCGAAACGATCACCAGTCCAACGAACCAGCCGCTCGCTTTGTAAAAAAAGTAAAGCGAAAAAGCGCAAAAGATATAACGGCGTACGACATAATTATGCCGGAACCGGTAATACAACGCCATGAATGTGGCGAAGAAAAAAACAAAGAACCCGTTGTTGAACAACAGCGGATTGGATTCGTCATAGACGAACTGATGAAGAAAAGCATCAATATCGAACGATGGCATACTTTACTTTTATTTTGGCGTATCACCTTTTTGCCGGCGCCGGCTGTATTTTTCAAACTCACGGAGCAGGTCTTCAAAAAACCAATTGCCGAGTATTTCAGCACCCTGGTGATTAGGGTGTACATAATCTTTGTTTGCTAAGGATGGCTTGCGGTTGGCCCAATCCACGATGGAATTTTTCCCGCCCATCGTAGTGTACAGGTTATAGAAATAGGAACCTGTTTCATAAGCGGTTGTGGCCTGTATTTTCAGTAAGGTGTCGATGCCCACGGCCGTGGCATAGCCATCGGGATAACGGAAGGCGCGGTCTGCTGTGCCCGTGATCAGGAAGTCTGCATTGGGAAAACTGCTGCGGAACCGCTCCACTACCGGCATCAGCATACGTGCATACCAGGTGAAGTTTTTGTCGTTGGCGCGGAACAATACATTCACACCGTATTGAAAAACGATGAGATCGTATGGGTTTTCCTGCGCGATCGTCCGCAGGAAGTTACTGTCGAGTGATTTGTATTCGTCGCCACGTGAGCCGCGGAAAGAGAAATTATCAACGATCACACCGGAAAGCGGCTCAAAAGAAACACCATAGACAGGCAAACGGCTGTCGTTTACGTCGAGGCGCAGTTGGCGGGAATTGTCTGAGGCCAGCACAATGCGGTTGAATGATTTTCCGGCATTGATGCTCACCGGTTGTCCGTTTACACGTATGCTCACCGGAGCCTCTGTTTTTCCGCAGAGTAAAATTTTCTCCGTAACGTAAGTGGAATCGGTAATGGTTTTATCTGTGACGCTTACCCAATCGCCTGAAGTGGTAAAACGGTGCCCGGATAAATAAAGTGTTGATTTATCGGTGGCATTACGCAGGTTGTCGTCTTTCCATCCGTTGGAATAGTCGTGTTCAATGGTCTGCCGCAGTTTGTGGCCTACAAAATTGATGTTGACAAAACCGACGCCTTGTCCGCCGAAATATTCCTGCAGTCGTTTGCGGAATGTTTGTGTCAGCAGATCGTTTTCGATCATGCTGTCGCCGAAATAGGCGATGCGGATTTTTTGCTGCTGTCCGTTTTTCAACGCATACAACTTCGCCATCAGGTGTGGCAGCGAAGCCAGGCTGGTATCGGTTTGAAACCCGGTAATATAATGGGGCGTGTGGTAAAGTAAAAAGTCCTGTTGCGGTCTTTCTTCAATAATGATGGGCTGGCTGCCACCTGTTGTATCGGGCCCGGGTCCGTCGGCAAGGAAGGAGGAGTCACCTTTTACCACATCGGCAACCAGGTTCACACGGTCGAACGGACGCCAATGCAAACCAAACGCGTAGCTCACAAGGGAAAAAAACAAATAAGCCGAAACGGCATACACCACAAATAAGAAAACGCGGCGGTTGCTATTCATACAAACACGAAGAAACGATTAGTTAGCCAGTTTATTTCTTTGAATAGCAGTGATTATTTTTTTCCGCCATTCTGCAGGACGTTCCGAATAGCCGGTCTTGCTGATAGCATCAACCCATTTCCGGTAATCCTTTTCACCCTTCAATTTAGGATAAAATTTTCTTCGTGCCACCAATTGACAAAATGCCGCATAGGATGCGGCCACACTGGGGTATTGTTTGTAACGCGTGCGGATGCCATGTGTTTTCTGAAGCCGGTTGCTCCCTACGATACCGAAATGATTATTAAGCAAACGGGCATTGCGGGTAGTGCCGCCACCAGACTCGATAATGGCCACCCCGAGGATAACGGAACTTGGAATGCCGTACACGGCTGACAGGGAATCTGCCAACGGCCGGTATTTACTGACATACGCCTTTTGTGCCCGGGCCGGAACGGTCAGTACCATCAATGCCAGCAGGCTGAGGAAAACAAAAGTCCTGCGAAAAGGCAGCATTCGTCGTTTTTTACGGGGTATACATGCCATGGATGGCGGTAAACCTACAAGAAAATGCCGGGTTTTCATAGTATCCTGATGAATTTAGCATCCGATACGTTGCAATTGCGGGGTATTGCAGCCGTCTCCGCCGGAATGAATTATCTTGCGGGATATTTTTAGCATTTTATAAAGAATATGAACAGCCGATTGATCATCAACCGTGACAGCGAATTGGTGGAAGCCAATGAACTTCCGCAGGTACAATTTTCACCCATTGTAAAAGCGTTCGCGCGCTTTTTCTCCTATTTGTTTCATCCGGTATTTATCCCGTTGTATACGATTGCTTTCCTGTTGTTCATTCATCCGTCGATGTTCACCGGATTTCCGGCGGAAAAAAAAGTGCTGATCTTTATACAGGCTTTTCTTCCGTATTTCTTTTTTCCCGTGGTCATCCTGCTTTTATTGAAAGCATTGAAATTTCTTGACTCCATTCAGCTCCGCACGCAGAAGGACCGCATCATCCCGATCATCGCGTGCATGACTTTGTATTTCTGGATCTGGTATGTATGGAAAAACCTGCCTGAAATTCCCAGGAGTATTGTTGTACTGGGATTGGCGATTTTTGTTTCTTCTATAATCGCACTGATGGCTAATATCCGGATGAAGATCAGTCTGCATGCTATTTCCATTGGCGTAATGCTCGGTTTCCTCGGCTTCCTGGCGCTGGGATCAGATATCAGTTTTACTGTTTATATGATGGTGGCTTTGCTGATCGGCGGCATTACCTGCACATCGCGTCTGATCGTATCCGATCATACTACGGCCGAAGTATACCTTGGTTTAATTGCTGGCGTGGCCTCCGTGGCGATTGCTGTTTTTTTTACGGTGTAAAAAGATATTAACGCCATAACGCAAGTTTGAGCAGGCCCGTTGGTCCGGAGACCAACGGGGGCGTGATGTCTACGAGAGGTACAAGTTAGCGCCTTTGTTGGTCTCCCGACCAACAAGCAGGAGTCGGATTGCTTCGGGGCGTATGTCTCTACGAGAGGTACAAATTAGCGCCTTTGCTGGTCTCCCGCCCAACAAGTAAGGGTGAGAACATAACATACATGAACGATGTTATTTTTTTCTCAGCAATATTTTCTCTTTGGTAAACTGGAATGCCTCATCGATGAAGGCGGTGATGTTCGGCCAGTTCTCTACCGGTTCCCATGATTTGGTGTACCATTTCTCCGCCGTGATCAGCACCTTATTGTTTTCGGTGCGTGCGGTGGTAACAAAACCACCTGACACATTCTCCACCTTGCGGTTAAATTTATCCAATCCCTCGGCTGTAAACCCTTCGGGAATTTCCAATTCAATCTGGTAGCTGTAGCTGCGTGGATAAGGCATGTACACGCTGATCTTACGCTCGCGCTGATCAGGTTTCAGTTCCAGTTGTTCGGTGATGAGCTTGCCGGCATCTACGATATAATTATTGCCGGCTTTTTTCACCCAGCCTTCCATTACAAAATTCTGTTCCATTTCAAATACCGGCTGTCCGGGCATTGATCCCAGGGAAACGATCCTGAAATCTTTGAGTTCTTTGGCGGCGGTGCCGTACGAGCTTTCTATTTCACTTTCAAAAGCTTTTTTCTTTTCGGTACGTGCTTTTTTGATAACGGAGGCCAGCTCATCGACCTGCTTTCTCGATTTTTTATTGCGGTCGTCGTTTATCTCGAGTAAGGTTTTGCTTTCTCCAACCGACCAACCTGCTTCCATGGCCGCGTCTTCAAACAAACCAAGCCAGGCCTGCTGTTCGCGGCGTTGAATGCCTGTTGCTTTCTGGTTGCGGTAAATCAGCATTTGCTCGGGGTTTTCAGCGTTGAATTTTACGCGAAGCTTTTCCGCCTTGTTATTGTCTTTGTGCGAACTCACCGGCAGCCTGATCACTCTTCCTTTGTCGAAATCAATATTGCTGCGCGAAAAGTCGAAGTAGATCACTTTGGCCTCTTCACCCTGGAAGGAAGCAGGGATTTCATTTTCCTGGTAAAGACTGGTAGAGTAGGAGAAGAAACGTTCTTTCTTGCTACCGGCGCGAACCATTACGCTCAGGTCTGTCAAATCAAAAAGGTTGTCGCGCGATACGCTGTTGCGGCCAGCTACGATCACGATATCACTGGGAATTTTATACTCTTTTTCCAGCGTGAAAGCAAACTGCAGGCAGCCAAGTATCTGATGATACAAACCATACTCCCGGTAAGGGGTGGAGAAATCAGACTCCAGGTCGAAATAAGTATAAGAGCCGGTATACTTTGTAAAGCGATGGAGATAGGATATAAGTGAATCGACGTTGTCGGCTTCCGGATGCGCTTTTTTGTATTTTTTATACGCGTCGCGGAACTGTTCGCGGAAGGGGGCAAAGCCGCGTGAATAATAAGGTGAGCCCGCTCTTGTCTGCAAGGTGAAAATGTTGGCAGCAATATCTCCAAACTTTGCCTCGATCAGGTTTTCATATTTCTTCGCCTTCTCTACACTGCCTGGTTTGATCGCCGGCAGGTCTTTGCGCACAATGCTGCCCGTTGTATATTTTACGCGTACAATAGGAATCTGACGAGGAATGGAATACCACAACATATCTTTCATCTTCGGAAGATGGCGGGCTTTCAAAACCAGCCGGTTGGATTCTTCTTCTGAATCATACGTTACTTTAAAATCCGGCGCGCCATTGATCGTTTGATATTCTGCAGAAAAACGGCTATCGAACACAAAGCTCAACTCGTAGTTGATCACCGGGTAATCTCCCGCGAGTACTTCATTCGATTCATCGGGCATCTGATTTTGGGCGGCACTGTTGATATCGTAATATTTTGCCGAATAAAAGTCAAGGATATCACCAACGGACAGCCCCGGAATCGCTATTTTCTTCTTGTTGTTTCTTCCTTCCAGCGCTACCGCTTCATCCACGTTTATTTTTTGCACGCGGCCGTCGGGTTTGATGAGACGGATATTGACAAATGAATAGTTCTTGTAATTACCAACGATGGTTTTGTTTTTTTCCTGCAATTCGGTGAAGGTGAGCTCGGAGTATTCATCGAGTGCTGATTTGTCGTTGAGAAGAATTTTTTCCCGGTAAATATTCAGGAAATTGAACATGGTGCGCGCACTGCGGTTCACGAAAAAGCTGCCAACCTTTTTGGAGCTGGTTTCGAGGCTGATCTTTTTTGCGAGGATAACAGCCGATTCATTTTTATAAAAATCCGGAATCGTATTGGACGCAAAGGCCGTATCCGGTGTACCGAAAATGCGTTGCTCCAGTTCGTCTGCCATCTTTTTGTAATCATCATTCTGTGCGGCGGCGGACAAGGAGAGGAGGAGGACACAAAGTCCCAGGAAATATTTCATGCTTGGCTTGGTTTTCTGGTGGGTTTAATTCTTTTCAAAAACGATCTGCTCGCGGTACTTACCGGCGAGTCCGTTGATAAAGGTGTTCCATTTTTCAAAATCAGCTTTACGCAACCAGGTTTCCTTGATGCGGATTTCTTTGCGGTAAATAAGTTTACCGGGTTTTTGCTGATAGGAAATAGAAACGTCGGCATTGGTGTGCTGACTTTTCAGGTCATCGGGAAGGGTTTTAACGCGATAGCCTGCCGGAATATCCAGTTCTATTTCGGTAATGATATGTTCCTTATAGGGGAGCAGGATATCGTGCTGGCGTTTGGCCGCATCCACGCGGAAGTCGTTCATCTCTTTGCGGAAATCCAGTTCGGCATAAAGTTCTTTGTCGAATGCGGTAATGGCATTGCGGAAATGTAACTGGTAGTTGATATTAAGCAGCGAATCGGGTGTATTGAAAATGGCGGGTTTCAGATTTTCAATAGCATAATCCTGGTTGCTTTTGGAAAGATAAGAGATCAGCGATTGCTGCATATTGTCTTTTTTGGTGCGTTCAATGCTGTTGAGCAGGTCTGAGCGCGATTCGCCTTTGAAAGAAAGTTGTACGTCACCTTTCAGGTCCAGTGCGTTTACAAAATGCAGTCGGGCCATTTCGCGTTGAACGTTTTGTTCGGGCGTAGTGGCGGGGATGGTTTCGAGCAGGTAGCTGTCGCCATTTTCAATAAGCACCTGCCGACCCTGGATGCGTTCGGCGTATTCATTCAGGCCGATATTGGTTTCGGTGGCGTCGAGAAAATATTTTTTACCCTTATAAACCCATGCGCAGATCATGTGATTATCTACGGCCATAGAAGGCGTGGAATAATCATAAGCGATATGATTGGTACCGAGCCAGCATACGCGGGCATCGAGGCCGATGGCTTTCAGCAATCCGCGGGTGAGGTTGGCCATGCCTTTACAATCGCCGTATTGTTTGCGGAGCACATCGCTGGCGGGAGCGGGGCGGAAGCCAGCAATGCCATCTTCAAAAGCGATGTAGCGGATGTTTTGCTGTACCCAATAAAAAATGGCTTTTACTTTTTCCATATCGGAAGAAAGGCCGGCGGTGAGTTCGGTGGCTTTCTTTTTAAGCAACTCCTGGTCATCCTGTACCTGGCGTACGAGGGATATATACCATTTATATTGGTCCTGCAAGGTCTTGAAATAAACGAATTGCTTGCTGCCCGGCCTGGCTTCCTGGCAGCGGACAAGAATATGCGGGCGGATATAGGAACTGCCCGGCGCTCTCGACTCGCGCACGGGTTTGGGAATATTGCTGAGTGTATAAGTAATAATCCGTTCATTGTTTTCGACAGACTCTGTCTTGCGGATATCGAAGCCTTTGAAATTATACTCCACAAGCTCTGCGTTCATCCAGGTGGGAATGATAAAACGGACCGTCTTTTTTTCGGTGAGATAAGGTTCGGTGAAATAAACGCTGGTGAAATACTGTGGGTCCTGGTGGGTTCTGCGGAGTACAACGCGGCTGGTGCTGTTTCTTTTTTCGAGGGGCAGGGAGAAGTAGCAGATGCGGGCATCTGAATAAAAAATGCTTTCTACGGAATAATATTCGTAGCGGGGTCGGATGTTTTTGGCTTTGCTGCCATTAACGTATATGGTTACGTCATCGATGGTGGTGGTGGAATCGTACATTTCGCTGAAGGGAATTTCGGTGCGCACATCATTGCAGCGGAATGTAACGTCATAGTCCTCGGCAATCTCAACACGCTCGCCTTTGGCGGCGGTCTGAAAGCGAAAGGTCTGGATCTTGTTTTCGACGACTACGTTGTTGTCGGCATCCTGCGCCTGCAGGCTGCCGGAAAAAAACAGCGAAATAGTCGCGCAAATCCCAAGGAAAAGGCGTTGCATGCTCTTAGTTTTGGTGGATGGAGTTGGTTCGGGTGCAAATATCCGTCAAATAATGTAAATGGGTGGGATGACGAGTGCAGCATGGCGGAAAAAAGAAAAAAAATCCAAAAAAATTAGCGGCATGTTGCTAAATCATTTAGTTTTGTATCGTTAGTAAATTTTTTAGGTGGGCGGTAACTAAAGCATATAATTTTGGGACAAACAGCAAAAACTACAGAAATGTCAAGCAATACCAATGCAGAGAAATTAAAGGCGCTCAAGCTTACCATTGACAAGATCGACAAAGATTTTGGTAAGGGTAGTGTAATGATGATGAATGAAAAAGGCGAGGTGACGCAGGAAGTGGTGTCTACCGGTTCCATAGGCCTGGATGTGGCGTTGGGTATTGGCGGTTTACCGCGTGGCCGTGTGGTAGAAATTTACGGGCCGGAATCATCTGGTAAAACCACAGTGGCAACCCATGTTATTGCAGAAGCGCAGAAGAAAGGCGGCATGTGTGCCATCATCGATGCGGAGCACGCTTTTGACAGTTCGTATGCCAGGAAGCTGGGTGTGGATGTTGACAATCTGCTGATCTCCCAGCCCGACTATGGCGAGCAGGCATTGGAAATTGCCGACCGGCTGATTCTGTCCGGTGCGCTGGATGTGGTAGTGATCGACTCGGTAGCCGCGCTTGTACCAAAAGGTGAATTGGAAGGAGAAATGGGTGACAGCAAGATGGGCCTTCAGGCTCGTTTGATGAGCCAGGCGCTCCGTAAACTGACAGCAACCATTTCAAAGACCAATACCATTTGCATATTCATTAACCAGTTGCGTGAAAAGATCGGTGTAATGTTCGGTAATCCCGAAACCACAACCGGTGGTAATGCCCTGAAATTCTATGCATCTGTACGTCTGGATATCCGTCGCAGCACGCAGATCAAGGATGGTGACGAAGCGATCGGTAACCGCGTAAAAGTAAAAGTGGTAAAAAACAAAGTAGCGCCTCCTTTCCGCGCTGCTGAATTCGATATCATATTCGGCCAGGGTATCTCTAAAACCGGCGAAATAATCGACATGGGTGTAGAACTGGGCATCGTTCAAAAGAGCGGCAGCTGGTTTAGCTACAACAGCGATAAACTCGGCCAGGGTCGTGATGCGGTTCGTCAGTTACTGCTTGATAATCCGGAGCTTTCCATGGAGATTGAAACCAAGATCCGGGAAAAGATCAAGGAAATGCAGGCTTCCTGATAAGCCGGCTGGTTGTAAAAGAGTTCCATAAACAAAGTCAGAAGGCAAAGAAAAAGAGCGGAAAGCTTCAAGGGAAGCTTACGCTTTAGCGATGAGTATCGGCTCCAGGGAGAGATATGTCCGGGAGGGTTGACGGCAGGAGCAATGCTAATTAGCTGAAAAACAATCAAAAAGGTTGAAAGTTGCCTTCAGCCACTATTATAAAGAATGTAATGTTTAAACCTTTTTAGGTTTAGATGGGTTAGTAAGTGTCACCGTTCCGTTTTCACGGAGCGGTTTTTTTTGCCCTTCGAGAACCTCAGGGACCGCCCTTCGAGAACCTCAGGGGCCGCCCTTCGAGAACATCAAAGGCTAGCCTTCGAGAGCCACAGAGATGGCAATCGGTCAATAAGTGAATAAGGCAACAGGTGAATCAGTGAATAAGTAAATAAGTGAATGATCAAACCCCAACGCCGCCTTGGTTCGTGTATACACGAATCAAAAGCCGACAATCGGAAGGCGGCTGGTAGTCAATAGGTCAATAGACCTGACCCGAAAACTCTGGGTCGCAGACGGAGCGGCACGTAAAACTTACTACTTAAAACTTATTACGCCTCTTTTTGACGATATTTTGACTTTTAGTTTGAACTTGTGGTGGATCTTTTACGTCATACCAACTCAAAAGGACAAAGGAAAAATTCATAAGATGATTAGGACAGGGCCGGAGGGCTTCCGGTTTGTGAAGACATAAACCAGGAGAGAACGATGAGGATGCTAAAAACTTATAACTTAATACTTGCAACTCCCCGCAACTTCTTAACATACATCAACCCGCTCAATGTTTAAACATTATATTTTTGGTTTAATAAATTGATATGACCGCACAAGCTTCACCTTCAAAAGTCAGTCGCGCACTGCACCTGGTATTCGGCACCGTACTCATCGGTGTTTTTTTTCTGAGCTGGGTCTCCTGGGACGGCCATAAAATCAATGGCGCGGATTTTCCCGGCGGTCGTTTTTTTGAAGTATCCTCCGCAAGATTCGGTCTCAGCAACCCCTTCCCGCAGTTTGCATGGGTGAACTATATTTTCTGGTTTGCTCCGGCTGCCGCATTGATCGCTTTGGGTCAATCTGTATTCGGACGTAAACGCTGGTTTTTCTCCTGCCTTGCCGGCGTATTGACATTGAGCCTCGCCACAGTGTTCTTTCTGTTCACCCGCACACTGAATATGCTTGGTGCTGTTGAAGATGTGTGGGCCGCCATCCAACCGGCCTGGTGGATAGCCATGGCAGTTGGTACCGGTATTATCGTCACTTCCGGTGCTTTCCCGCTTCCGGGTCGTATTATCATCGTCCTGCTGGGTCCGCTGGTCACCTGGGCCGGGTTCATCCTGATCAGCGGTTATATTGAAAACAAAACCTACAAAAAAACAGACGATATCAAGCCCGCTTATACCGTCAGTGCACAGGCGCTGCTGAAAGAATTCGAGACCGGTGACAGCATCGCCAATAAAAAATACCTCAACCAGATCGTGCTGGTCAATGGCCGCATATCTGAAATTGAAAAACCCGCCGATTCAACATTGAATGTCAAATTCGCTGATGAAAACGGATCCTACATCATTTTTCCGTTCGACAAAACTTCTTTCAGCCGGGTGAAAGACCTCAGAGAAGGTGATAGCATCGGCGTAAAAGGCGCTTGCAGCGGAGATGTATACAGCGAGATCCTCGAAACAAGGATCATCAACTTCGAACGTTGCGTTCTCAATCAACCCTGAATAAGTAAAACTTAACTAAACAATCAACAAACAAAAATGAAAAGAATCATTCTTGCCCTGGCTCTCGTGGCCCTGACCGGCAGCGCTTTCGCTCAAAAAAAGACCACGTCTTCCGCAACAGTTAGCTTTGATGCTACCACGCCTAAAGACGCATTCCCCAAAGCTGAAAACAAAACAGCTATCGCTTCTCTCAACACCAAAACTTCTGCAGTGGCATTTGAAGTACCGGTGAAAAACTTCGTGTTCCCCAACGCAACAATCCAGGAACATTTCAACGGAGAAAGATGGCTGAATTCCGATAAATATAAAACCTTCACTTTCGCCGGTAAAATCGTTGATCCTTCTAAAGTGAACTTCGGTAAAGATGGTTCTTATACCGCTGACGTTGCCGGTAAACTGACAGTGAAAGACAAAACAAATGACGTTACTGTTCCTGTTACGTTCGTGGTAAAAGGTTCAAGTGTTACCGCTTCTTCTTCTTTCGATCTTACACTGGCCGACTATGGTGTAATGGCTGACGGTGAGAAGATCAGCAAAACGCCGAAAGTAAACGTAAACGCTGAGTTCAAATAAGTTAGTTCGTCAATGGTCAATCGTGAATCGTCAATATCAATAACGCTTATTCACGATTGACCATTCACGAGGCAAATTTTTGAATTGAAAAAGGTTCCGCATGCGGAACCTTTTTTTATCTTCACAACATGAGCACTAGAGTTTTAGGCACCCGCAAACACATCGCACTGGTAGCGCACGATCATCGCAAAGACGAATTGATACGCTGGTCCATCCGCAACCGCGAGGCACTTACACGCCATGCCTTGTATGCCACCGGCACCACGGGTTCCATGGTAGAAGGCGCCATCGACGTAACGGTGACCAAGTTTCTCAGCGGCCCGCTCGGCGGCGATCAGCAGATCGGTGCCAGTATCGCCGAAGGAAAAATAGACGTGCTCATCTTTTTCTGGGATCCCATGGAAGCACAACCCCACGATCCCGATGTGAAAGCACTGCTGCGGGTAGCCGCCACCTGGAATATTCCCACGGCCTGCAACGAAGCCACCGCCGACTTCCTTCTCACCAGCCCGCTGATGACCGAAGATTATGCACCTTTACTTCCCGATTTTTCTGCATATCTGAACAGGAAAATTACTTCCTGAGTTCCGGGTTTTTAACGGTCAAAGAAGGCAAAACTGTGGTAAATTGCAGTATGGCTTTCCAGTTACACAGTCCCTATACTCCGGCCGGAGATCAGCCCGAAGCAATACGTCAACTTACTGAAGGAATACAAAGCGGTGAACGGTTTCAGACCCTGCTGGGCGTAACCGGTTCGGGCAAGACCTTCACCATGGCTAATGTGATCCAGCAGGTGCAACGGCCTACGCTGGTATTGACGCATAACAAAACCCTGGTAGCACAACTATACGGTGAGTTCCGTCAGTTCTTCCCCGAAAATGCGGTAGAGTATTTCGTTTCTTATTACGACTACTACCAGCCCGAGGCTTATATGCCGGTGAGTGATGTATACATCGAAAAAGACCTCAGCATTAACGATGAACTGGATAAACTCCGCCTGCGCGCCACTTCGAGTTTACTCAGCGGCCGCCGCGATATCATCGTGGTAGCATCAGTCAGTTGCATTTATGGTATGGGTAATCCCACCGACTACGAAAACGGGATCATCCGCGTCAATAAAGGACAATCCATTTCGCGGCAGGCTTTTCTTCATAATCTTGTCAATTCACTTTATACGCGTACAACACTGGAGTTCAATCGCGGAACATTCCGCGTAAAAGGAGACACTGTTGATATCAACCTTCCGTATGTCGACTATGGTTATCGCATTACTTTTTTCGGAGATGAAATTGAAGAAATAGAAAGTATTGAAAAAGTGACCGGTAAAAGAATCGGCGTGATGGAAAATGCGGCCATCTTTCCTGCCAACCTTTATGTAGCACCCAAAGATATCATGCAGCAGGTGCTTTATGAAATACAGGATGAAATGGCGGCACAGGTGGAATATTATAAAGCTTCCGGCAAACTCATCGAAGCGCAACGATTGAAAGAACGCGTGGAATATGACCTTGAAATGATCCGCGAACTCGGTTATTGCAACGGTATCGAAAACTACTCCCGCTTTTTCGACCGCCGCCTGCCGGGCACGCGTCCATTCTGCCTGCTCGACTATTTTCCCAAAGACTTCCTGATGGTGATCGATGAAAGTCACCAGACTATTCCGCAGGTAAGCGGCATGTATGGCGGCGACAGAAGCCGTAAACTCATACTGGTAGATTATGGGTTCCGCCTGCCTTCCGCACTGGATAACCGGCCACTCAACTTTCATGAATTTGAATCGCTGCTGAACCAGGTTGTATTTGTATCCGCCACACCGGATGACTATGAATTGCAGAAAACAGATGGCGTGGTAGTGGAGCAGGTAGTACGGCCAACAGGTCTGCTGGACCCGCCCATTGAAATAAGACCATCGGTTAACCAGATCGATGACCTGCTTGATGAGATCGATAAAACAGTGAAAAAAGGTGACCGCGTGCTGGTGACCACGCTCACCAAACGCATGGCGGAAGAAATGGATAAATACCTTCACCGCATCAATATTAAATCGAAATACATCCACAGCGAAGTAGATACACTGGAACGCGTGGAGATCCTGCGCCAGTTGCGGCTGGGCGATATCGACGTGCTCGTTGGAGTAAACCTGCTGCGGGAAGGCCTGGACCTCCCGGAAGTATCGCTGGTGGCCATCCTCGATGCCGACAAGGAAGGGTTTCTGCGGAACGAGAAATCACTTACGCAGACAGCAGGCCGCGCCGCGCGCAACGTAGACGGTCGTGTGATCTTTTATGCCGATAAGATGACGGACAGCATGCAGAAAACAATTGATGAAACACTGCGCCGCCGCGAGAAGCAGATGGCTTATAATCTCGAACATAACATTACACCCAAAACCGTCAAGAGAAGCAAGGAGCAGGTGTTTGCCCAAACCTCCGTGCTCGATATCAAAGGATTTGACCCGGCGAATCCTTATGCCATTGCCGATAGCCAGGATATGATCAGCCAGGCCGCCGACGAACAACCCGTTTACAAAACCATTCCGCAGGTGGAAAAAGCTATTGGAAAAATGCGCAAAGACATGGAGAAAGCCGCGCGGGACCTGGATTTCATGGAAGCTGCGCGCCTGCGCGACGAAATGTTCGCTTTGCAAAAACAATTGGAAGGCATGAAAGTGTAATCGTAATACTACGAAATGCCCTTTTGTATTTTCCCTCTATTTTCACAAATTCCACCCTCCGGAACTTGCAAGCCATTATGTGCCGCTCTATCTTGCACATGAAAACCACGGAAATCCAATATTTTTTAAAACCAAAAAATCCAATAGATATGAAACGTCGTGTTCAGAAAATCCTGAATTTTTCTGCATTCAACCTTCTTTTCTTCGCTCTCTACCTGAACTTCATTCACAAAGATCAAAGCGCTTCCATTGTGCCTGTTGTTGAAAACCAGCACAAATCAGCCAGCGTTACAGGTACTGTAGTAGTAGAACACCCCGAAGCATATTTGCAACAAAAGACCGCCGGTCAGCCACTGGCAGCAGGTCAGCTTGCACAGCAGTAAGGATAAAATTTTTTAGCCTCGGCTCTGGTGAAGTTTTTACTTCGCCCTTGCATGATCTTTTTCAAACAAAGCAGAGTTTAGACACGCCCAGCTAATTTTTTAGCAGGGCTTTTTTTTGCCCGGTCGGTTTGTTGACCCGGCTGGTTCGCCCGCGGCTGGTGGAAAGCGCGAAACAGATTACCTTAGCGGCATGGACAAAAGACTCTTTCTGCTCGACGCCTATGCATTGATTTTCCGGGCTTATTATGCACTGATCCGCAGCCCGCGGCTGACCAGCAAAGGCAAAAACACCAATGCCCAGTTTGGTTTCACCAACGCATTGACCGAGCTCATCAATAAACAAAAGCCTACCCATATGGCCGTGTGTTTCGATACGGCCGCGCCCACAGAACGCCACACCGATTTTGCTGATTATAAAGCCAACCGCCAGGAGACGCCCGAAGACATTTCCATGGCCGTACCCGATATTATCCGCATCATCGAGGGATTCAACATCCCGGTTATCGCCATTGACGGATACGAAGCCGATGACGTGATCGGCGCATTGAGCAAACAAGCCGAATCGGCTGGTTACGAAGTATTCATGGTTACACCCGATAAAGATTACGGACAGCTCGTAAGCGAAAAGATCAAGATCTACAAACCCGGTTACCAGGGCGGCGAAGTAGAGATCATGGGACCCGCAGAGGTATGCGCCAAATGGGGAATCAAAGAGGTGTCACAAGTGATCGATGTGCTCGGCCTGATGGGTGATGCCGTAGATAATATCCCGGGTATTAAAGGAATTGGTGAAAAAACAGCAGCCAAACTGCTTGCAGAGTATGGTACACTTGAAAATATCCTGGACAATGCCGATAAGATCAAAGGATCGATGGGCGAAAAGATCAGAGCCGGTCGCGAGAGCGCCATTCTTTCAAAAAAACTGGCCACTATCATCACCAATGTTCCGGTTGTTTTTCACGAAGAAGATTTTTGCCTGAAAGAATGGGACAAGCCGGCGCTCAGTGAAGTGTTTGCCGAACTGGAATTTAAAACACTCACCAAGAGATTACTCGGAGAAGAATTGCCTTCCTCCGGTACTGAAGAAACAACGGCGAAAACAGCAACGACACCACAAGCCGTGCAAACCGACCTTTTTGGTAATGTGATTGCTGCGCCCGAACCCGCTCCCAAAAAATCAACAGAAGAAGTGCCCGGCATCGCACAACTCATCGAAGGCGGCGGCAATAATATTCACAACACCCCGCATCATTACAAAGCATGTACCACACCGGAAGAAATACAACACCTTATCGATAAGTTATCCGATCACACGGAAATTTGTTTTGATACGGAAACAACGGGCATCGATGCCAATGAAGCCGAATTGGTCGGGCTTAGCTTCTCTGTAGTACCCGGCGAAGCATTCTATGTGCCGTGTCCCGCCGACAGAGAGCAAACATTGGCCGTACTCGAACCTTTCCTGCCGTTGTTCGGTAATCCCTCTATCACCTGGATCGGACAAAACATCAAGTACGACCTGTTGATCTTAAAATGGTACGGTGTCGAAATCAAAGGCCAGTTCTTTGACACGATGCTGGCGCATTATGTGATTGAACCGGACGGCAAACGCAGTATGGATGAGTTGAGCGCAAAGTATCTTGGCTACGAACCGGTGTCTATTGAAGAACTCATTGGTAAAAAAGGAAAAGGCCAGGGGACGATGCGTGACGTGGAATTGGATAAAATCAAAGACTACGCAGCAGAAGATGCCGACATCACCCTGCAACTAAAACAGGTATTTGCTCCGCAGATAAAAGAAAAAGAAGTAGAACGCCTGTTCAACGAAGTGGAAAATCCGCTGGTACCCGTACTCACCGATATGGAATTTGAGGGGGTGAAAATAGATATACCCTTTCTCCATGAATATTCCCGCGAACTGGAAAAAGATGCAAAGACGGCGGAAGAACGGGTATACCAGCAGGCAGGTGTGAGATTCAATCTTGCTTCACCCAAACAACTGGGTGAAGTGTTGTTTGAAAAACTGCAGCTCGATCCGAAAGCAAAAAAAACCAAGACCGGTCAGTATGCAACAGGAGAAGATGTACTGGCCAAACTGGAAAATAAAAGCCCGATTGTTGCCGACATCCTCACTTTCCGCGAACTGACCAAACTCAAATCGACTTATGTGGATGCGTTGCCGGTGCTGATCAACAGTAAAACCGGGCGCGTACATACCACCTATGGGCAGGCCGTGGCGGTTACCGGCCGTCTGGCAAGCAACAATCCCAATCTGCAGAACATTCCCGTGCGGACGGACAGAGGAAAGGAAATACGCAAAGCCTTTATTCCGCGCGATGAAGAACATGTATTGCTGTCTGCCGACTATTCTCAGATCGAACTGCGGATTGTGGCGGCTATAAGCGGCGACCCCGCGATGTGCGAAGCCTTCCAGAAGGGGACGGACATTCATACGGCAACGGCTGCGAAAGTGTACAATATTCCAGAAGAAGAAGTAACCAAAGAAATGCGGTACAAAGCCAAAAGTGTAAACTTCGGCATCATCTACGGTCAGGGAGCTTTCGGTCTCGCCGATAACCTCGGCATCTCAAGAACGGAGGCTAAAGAGATCATCGATAACTATAAAAAACAATTTGCCGGTATCCAGCAATACATGGACAATACCATCAATTTCGCACGGGAGCATGGGTATGTGCAAACACTAATGGGACGTAAACGCTGGCTGCGCGATATTGGTTCTTCCAACTTCACGGTGCGTGGATTTGCGGAGCGAAATGCCATTAACTCACCCATACAGGGTACCGCTGCCGACATGATCAAGATGGCGATGATCAAAGTGCACAAGATGATGAAGGACGAAGGTTTTAAGAGCCGGATGATCCTGCAGGTGCATGATGAATTGATCTTTGATGTGCACCGCGAAGAACTCGACCGGTTGAAACCGCTTATTCTCGATGCCATGCAGTCGGCCATGATATTGCCTAATGAGGTGCCGGTGATTGCCGAAGCCGGAACGGGTAATAACTGGCTGGAGGCGCATTGAGAGGAGTAAGGTTTAAGGGCTAAGGAATAAAGTAGAGATTAGTTTCGGTGAAGCAAATTTCGAATAGACGCTTCTATTTTTTATTTCACTAATAAAGACCGAGACATCTTGTATGCTAGAGCAAAGTACAACAGTTAAATAAGTCTTAGGAACTGTAATGACAAAACCGCTAAAACAAATGGCGCAACACGATAATAAATATATATTACATAGCGTAATTTATAAGGGGAGTATGTTTTTTAGCCTATTTGGCAATTGTTAAAAGGCTGTATTGTGAATGGTGTGAGAATGTTGTTAAAACCAGTTCCTTAGTTTATTTTTACAGCGTTAGATAATCAATCTGTTACTAATAAAGTGTTATCACAAAGGCGGATTAGTTTTTATTGATTTATAATTTATTCATAATAAATAATTCAGCGTTGAAGAATTCATGGGCGAAAGTTGATGTCAGGTATAATATGGCACTTTCACAGGTGTTTGGTCCTTCATTGCTCAAAAGAATTGATGACCCTATTTATGAGGAAAACCTAAAAGTTCTTCTTCGAGATAGTAACCTTTACCCTGCCCGAAGAAAATGGAACTTTGTTAAAGGGTTGGAAATGGCTTATAGCTACCTGAAGCAAAACTATCGTTGCGAGTACGTGTATAAAAACGAAATCGCAAATCAATTATTATTGAGATTTCACAGTGATAACTCAGCAACGCTTTTGAAAGAAATTGTATCAGACAATTCAATTGCCGACATTGTCATCGTTAATGGACATACCGTTGCATACGAGATAAAAACAGAGTTAGATAGCCTAGATCGATTATCTGGTCAGCTCAATTCGTATAGGAGTTTGTATGATAAAATTAATATCGTAACTCATTCGGGTGCGGTAAATATTATGCTAAAGCGCGTGGAGTCTGAAGTTGGCATACTCGTACTTCAGGAAAACGGCGAATTACAAATTCTACGAGAAGCTGTCTCTTGCGAGAAAAACTTTGATCCTGCCAAGGCGGGTTTAACACTTAGACAGTCTGAATTGATATCTGCGTATGAAAAATATGAAGGCAGGCTTCCATTAATGGGAACAGCGTTTGTTTTTGAGTTTTGCTATCAATGGTTTGTAAATCTCGCTAAAGAAGATGCTCATATTATTTTTGCAGAGGCATTGAAATCCAGGAAGTTATCATCGTCGCAGTTTGAACTTGTGAGCCGCTGCAGTCCCGCTCTTAAGATGCTTTTTTTAGGTAAAGAGCTGTCTAAAAAGTACTGCAACTCGACAATAGAAAGATTAGGTATATTCGTTTAATTAAACTAATTGCCTATGTATTTTCCCTACTTCCGGGGTAAACAGTTCGAACTTGAAACCCTTCTCGAAGTGTCGCCTGCTGTTTATAGTAATACTATACCGATCGTAGAACCTATAAACTTTGCAAAGCGACGGCTTTATGCACAACTCGCTAACCGGTCGATATCCTTCATATTAATCGTGAATCCATTTTACCCAACACTAAGACTTACTACTGCACAAGTTCAAGATGTTATCGACAATGAATTAAATCGTTTGGAAGGGCTTGTTTTAGGTTTTATTATAGATTCACGTTTTGATTCGACGGAGTTAAGCGATTTCCTATTGGAAAATCCCATGAGGGGAAAGGCACTAATCTTTCAAAATAACCCAATACCAAGAGACTTAACTGCAATACAAGACGCTCTGGCTGGTACACCAGTCAGCTATATAATTTTCGATAGTCATAAAACTAACGACATCACGAGAAGCGCCTTTATTGCCCACCCGCAACCTGTCATAATTACCGACGGGTTCGTTCATATGAACAGAAATGCTGATTATCCCCCTGTCAGTACTTTTACATCACGGTATAATACTTGGCGTGGAGAGGGTTTGCATGGAATAGGTGATTACCTATCAGTAGGGGATCAGTTTTCGGAAGGCGGCGGGCCTGCTTACGTTGTAACCTTGCATTTGACCATCCGAGAAGGTGCTAACCTTCTTATGCATCACTTTTCCTCGACAGTTCACAGTACTGTTCAAACATTTACAGCAGCGAAGTTTCTTGAAGCTAACACTAATCTCGTTGGTTCTCCGTTTGTTATGCCATTAACTTCAGGAGGGCTTTTAATGTATCGTGACTGGCATGCGAGGACTCACAATCCTCAACTTGGAGCGGCAAAAAAAGCTTCAATGATTCACCACATGGAATTGATGTCAAGTATTGTATAAGTTCATCACAGGGTGTAATTCATGTGACTTAGTTAATTGCCTTTAATTAGAGAGTATTAATAAGTAATCGGGCAATTTGTAAGTCCATGCGATTGTCTAAAATGCTTTAGAAAATCAAACCTTTATTTAGTCTCGCAAATTTAAAAAGATAAACATTCGGTTGTCTTTATCGTTACTAGCGAGTAATTACAAAGTGCAGAACATTTATTTGACATCCTGGTCTCGGTAGTTTATATGTTACTCCGTTGAACGAGTTGGTGAGTAAAAATAGCAAAACTAAGACGCTGTTAACTTGTCTGACGACGGGTTTAAAATTAGCAATCAATCCCGACGGCTAACGAGTATGTGTGAAAAGGGAGTGAAAAATATCGTAAGAGCCTTGGCTATTACGATTTGTAAATAAGTGTCGAAATTTCTTTTAACTCATGAAAAAACACGCTATATATTATTGCTACGATGCGTATTGCGGCTGGTGCTATGGCTTCAGCCCGGTGATGAAAAAAATCGCAGAAGAATACGCAGAAACCTGTCACATAGAAGTATTATCGGGAGGAATGATCACCGGTGAATATGTAAAACCGGTGAGCGCACTGGCGGGTATTGTGAAAGCACATTATCCCATGGTGGAGGAAACGACGGGTATCAAATTCGGGCAGGATTTTCTCTGGCACATGGAAAATCCGGATAAAAGCGATTGGTTTCCCAATTCGCTGAAACCGGCAATTGCCATGGTTATTTTCAAGGAAATTTATCCGGAGCGGCAGGTGGAATTTGCTGCTGATCTGCAATATGCACTCAACTTCGAAGGCCGCGACCTGGACGATGATGAAGCTTACCGTCACCTGCTGGAGAAATATGCAATAGAGGCGGAGATCTTTTATTCACGTCTTCATTTTGAAGCTTATCGAGAGAAGGCCGAAGAAGAATTTGAGCTTTGCCGTCATTTGAAGGTAACGGGTTTCCCTGCAGTTTTTATTCAGGCTTCGGATGCCCGGCTTTACCTGCTGGCCAGGGGTTATACCAGTCATGAAACGCTGAAAGCCAGGCTGGACGACGCTTTGAAGCAATTGAACGAGGGCTGACCGGACCGGTGTTCGTCTCCCTAATTTCCTGCTTGGTCTGCTTATTTTAGGCATTCTGAAGGCGTAACGGTACCTTATCGTTTCAAAAACCATTTGTTTATGAAACGTATACTGTTTGCCTGCATGGCTACGGCCATGATTGCCACTGCCTGTAATAACGAAAGCAAGAACACCGACGCTACAAAAGATTCTAATTCCACTGTGGTGGAAAAAGACAAACCTGCCGATGCTAAAGACCAGTCTTACACGATGCCGGATTCGGCAACGATGATGAAGAACTGGGAAGCCTATGCCACTCCGTCCGATGTACACAAGATGATGGCCAGCTGGGATGGCAACTGGACCAGCGAAAGCACCATGTGGCACGCGCCCGGCGCACCACCGCAGGTAAGCAAAGGCACCACTGTCAACAAAATGATCCTGGGTGGCCGCTACCAGGAGTCCATTCACAAAAGTGAGATGATGGGTATGCCATTCGAAGGCCGCAGCACCGTAGCCTATGACAATGCGCGCAAAGAATTTATCAGCACATGGGTCGACAACGTAGGCACCGGCCTGATGGTCATGAGAGGAAAATGGGACGATGCTTCCAAAAGCATGAACCTCAGCGGCACATGTGTAGATCCCAGTGCAGGGAATGGTCGCGAAATGAATGTGAGAGAAGTATTCAAAATAGTGGACGACAATAACCAGGTAATGGAAATGTACGGTCCCGCTCCGGATGGTAAGGAGTTCAAAATGATGGAGCTTAAACTTACGCGTAAAAAATAATTAACTGATGTCTGGCGTCCCGCCGCAAGGCGGGACGCCGGGCTAATCAGGAATTCGCTACACCTTTCAGGTTCAGGTTACGGTTGCGCAGGTCCACACTTCCTTCAAGGATAGATTTCATATCGGTCATGTGAAAAGTCCATCCGTTCTTGCATCCCATGTGGTAGTATACTTTTCCGCTTTCGTCGGTAGGGATGTTCTCCTGCACCAGTTCCACGATGTGCTCACCCTCTTCTTCATAAAGTCTGACGGTGCAATTGCCGGCTTTACCGAAACTGAAGCGGAAAAGATCTTTTCCGTTCATTTCCAGTATCGTTCCGTGCTCAGTATCTTCATCGGAATAGCCATGCCAGCGCCATTTGTAAGTGTCGCCAGCGGACACGGGTTCATCGTCTTTCAGCAATGTGCCATCGGGGCGGCGGTATTCACAAGCGCGCAGGAACCAGCGTTCCATGCCTCCGCGGGTAGACCAGCAACGGTATAGTGTTTCTAGGTCGGCCTTTACAGGGATTTTTACACGAAAACGGCTCCAATCGAAATCCATAGTAATTCAAAATTAAAAAGTCAAAATTCAAAACTCAAAAAGGCGGAAAGTATAGGCCTAAGTTCTTCGCGTCTTTGCTTGAGGCAGGCACCTCTTTTCCCGCAAAGGCGCAAAGTAAAATAAAAAAGACGCTAAGTCTATTTATCCTAAGCCCTATGCCTTAGCCCGAAGTTTCGGGCCTTCTACCTACAACTTATTACTTAATACTTATTACGTATAACTTTACCTGCTCAGTATGGAAAAATGGACGATCAATACCTTTTCATCCGCGACGAAACCACGACCGGTTACGCCGGTTAATGACAGATGGTTTCGTTTCATCGTCATACCCATACTCGGCATTTGCATTCCGCTGGTTTCGGGAATGATCAGGGATGTGGATCTTTCCGTAAAAATCAACAGGCTGAGTTTTGTTTACACAACCCTGATTGCATTTGTGGTCTGGCAGGGTAACCGCTACCTGCATTTCTCCTTCAGAAGTTATTTTGACTGGTACCGCAAACCCGTGCATAAGATCGTTGCCATGTTGCTCACGATCTGCTTTTACACTATTCCGCTCAGCATACTGATGTTGATGGGCTGGTATCAATTGTTTGTTCCCGGACCTCCCGACCGGCAGACCATTATCCTGACCACACTTATCATTCTCATCTGTGTGATTTTTATCGCGCACGTATATGAAACCGTATTTCTTGTAAAGGTGTCGGAAAATGAAATGCTGCGCAACGAACAACTCGAACGCGCCAAAGCAGAAGCGGAACTTGAAGCATTGAAAAATCAGATCGATCCGCATTTTATTTTTAATTCATTGAATACCTTGTCGCATCTCATCGAAGAAAAACCTTCGCGGGCGCGGCAATTCAATGACGATCTCGCCGGTGTTTATCGTTATCTTTTACAAACAAAAGGCCGTGAACTGGTTTTGCTGCGCGAAGAAGTACAGTTTCTGCAGAATTATTTTTCCTTACTCAAGATCCGTTTTGAAGAAGGGCTGCAACTTAATTCTTCGGTACCGTGCAACATTTTGGATGAACACCTTGTCCCACCGATATCATTACAATTGCTGGTGGAAAATGCGGTGAAGCACAATCGTTTTTCCGAAAGCCATCCGCTGACAATTATCATGAGCGTACACGATCATACGCTGTGGGTGTATAACCCTATCCATCGAAAAGAATCCGCTGCCACCGGTTCTTATATCGGTCTCAATAACCTGCGTGATCGTTACCGGCTAACCACCGGTATGGAGATCATTGTCCATGAAACCGAAGAGAGTTTTGAAGTAGGACTCCCCTTATTAAAGATCGGTTAAACAAAAACTATGAGGATTTTAATTGTTGAAGATGAAAAGCCGGCAGCTCAAAAACTGGAAAAAGCTATACGGCTTGCAAAACCAGATGCAGAAGTAGTAGGTATAACAGACAGCATCAGCGAAACGGTTGACTGGCTGCGGCAATACCCCGTGCCCGATCTGTTGCTGATGGATATACAACTGTCCGACGGATTATCGTTCCGTATTTTCGAAGAAATAAATCCGGGTTGTCCCGCGATCTTCATTACTGCGTATGACAACTACTGGCAACAGGCCTTTGAACAAAACGGCATCGACTATTTACTGAAACCCGTAAGCCAGGAAAAGCTGGGTGCTTCCCTGCGCAAATATGAATTGCTGCGCAAATTCTTTTCCAATCATCTTGATGCACTGCAACGCTGGCAGCAGACAGAACCCGCCGGCGCACATAAAAAAAGATTCCTGGTGAAGCGCGGGGCCGATTATGTAAGCATACGTACGGAAGACATTGCCTATTTCTATGCTACACACAAAGTAGTATGCCTTGTTGAATCCAAAGGATCGAAATTTATACTGGATCAATCGCTGACCGATATCGAGCGTCAACTGGATCCGGAATTTTTTTACCGGGTAAATAGAAAATACCTGGTGAACATGTCAGCGATCCAGCGCATTAAAACCTATCCGAAGAGCAAGTTGCTGCTGGAGTTGCAGCCGGCCGTAGGAGAGGAGGTAGTGATCTCACAGGAGAATGTAACGGCATTCAAGGAATGGATGGGACAATAAAAAGCCCGGCACTAGAAAATGCCAGGCGACATGCACATTAAACTACGAAAAAAGTTAATCGTTTCTCCGGCGTTCACCACCACCAGGTCCGCCGGGACGGCGCTGACGGAGTGAAGGTTCAATCTCGTCTTTAAATTTCTTGAATTGGTCCTCTGTGAGCACGGCCTTCAGTTCTTTGTCGCGCGCTTCTGTCAGCGGTTCCATTTTTTTGCGGAGCGCATCCATGTCGGGTCGCTGGCCTTCGCCGCGTGATTCAGCCATGATTTTATCCTGCTCCGTGTAATACGTTTTGAAAGCAGCGTCAACTTTCGTAAGCACTTCCGCGCCTGGTTTGAAAGCCGAATCTATTTTCTGGTGAACGATTTGTACGCGTTCTTCAACAGTGCGGCGTTGAAATCCGCCCTGGGCATTTGCGGCTACTGCCAGCACCAGGCTGAAGCAGGCGGCTAAGATTGATTTTTTAAGCATAGCGGTAAAATGTGAGGTATTGATATTGTGTGTCAACTGTTACTTATTTATGTGCCGTACTATCTGCGCTTTGCGGTCCGCTTTGCGGACGTCCTTTCCGGTTGATGATCTTCTTCAGCAGCGAATCATACCGCGGCAATTGTTCCGGTGTGCAAAGTCCACGCACTTCTTTGAAATGACGGAACCCTTGTATCTCCAGCGCTTTCTGCCGCTCGGAAATATTTTCTGCCCGTAGTTGCACCAATGCTTCATCAACTGCCGGCAGTTTCACCAACTCATAAAGACTGTCTTTGGATTTTTGCATGGCATCAAACAGCGGCTTTGCAATTTTCCAATGGGCAGCTTTCATGTCTTTGTACTTCGCTATCTGCTGCTCGGAAAAACCAACTTCTTTCTGGAGCTGGGTCGCTATCCCGTTTCTTCCACCGGGCTGACCCTGTGGTGGTGGCGGTGCCGCTTCTTTCCCGGTTGTTGATTCCGGCTGACGGAGAAAATAAACAACCACTGCAATATTTGTCAGCAACAGAAAGGCAATGATGAACAGTAGCGTCCTGTTTTTCGAAGCATTATTCATTACGGTTCAGCATTTACATAGTCATAAGATGTGGTGGCAGCAAGCAGGCTGGTTTCATCGTAGGAATTATTGTCCTGCGGTGAGGTGATGGCAACGCGCGAAGACTCTGCTGATTTTTCTCTGTTTACTACAATCACTGCATTAAAAATCAGCACCAGTATCAGCGTGGATACGGTGACCACGGGACGGGCCACAAATGAACCCAACTGCTCCCAGATCGTGCGTCCTTCTTTTTGGAGGCGGGCTTTCACCCGCGTGTAAAGAAAAGGAGCCGGCGTAGCGCGGCGGATACCATCAAGGCTGTCCATGATCTCTTCTGTGTCTTTATGCTTTTGCTCACTCATGACTATAGTTTTAGACGTTATTTGTCACACAAACCTTTGTGTCATTTTATTATTTTTCTTCTTCCAGGTGTTTGCGAAGATTACCCTTCGCGCGATGGAGTAATGATTCCACCGAGGATACCGAAGTCTCCATTACATCGCTTACTTCCTGATAACTAAGTCCTTCTACTTTGTTCAGCACAAATGCAATCCGCTGATTTTCGGGCAGCAGATTGATGGCATGAAATAACGCAGCGGCTTTTTCTTTTTTGTCCAGCGCTACGCCCGGGTGATTGAAATCAGGCGGATGGATCACTACTTCATTGTCTTCACCGAAGAGGCTTTTTATAAAACCGAAACGTTTCTTTCGTTTTTTCTTTCGCTCGTGATCCAGGGATTTGGTTACCGCTATGCGGTAAAGCCAGGTGGAAAATTTGGCATCTCCCTTAAACGAATGGATGGACTGGTACACTTGTACAAACACATCCTGGGTAATGTCTTCGGCATCCTCTGCCTGCTGCACAATACCCAGCACCGTATTGTAAACCATATTCTGCCAGGTATCAACGATGATCCTGAAGGCTGACTCGTCACCTTCTTTCAATCGCTCCACCAGTAGCCTTTCATCCAACGTGCATGTTTTAGGAGAACGATATTACACTTTTTTCTGTTCCGTAGCTCTTAGTACTATCAGAACATCATCGGCGCGGGACCATCACCTCTCGGGCGGTCACCACCACCGCGTCCCTGACTTGCCGCACGGCCTTTGCCAAAATTGCGCAGGCTGTACGTAAACGTCAGCATGAAATATTGCTGCAACACATTGCTCTGCGAATCGATGATCTCATTGTTGGAGCCCACTTCACGATAAATACTCTGGTTCTGCTTCAGCAAATCGAACACAGACAGTTTCAATTCAGCTGCGCGGCTCTTCAGGAATTTTTTACCAACGGCCGCATTCCACAACCAATAGCTCTGGTTGAACCCGTCGGACAAGCCGGAGTAGGATTGATTGCTGACATCATTCTGAACAAACCATCCGCTCTTCGATAACAGGTTCAGTTGGAAGCCGGCTGCCTGGTTAAGATAGCTGGTATTACTGCTGACAACCGTATTGCTGTGAACGGTATTGTAGTTGGCGTTATAAGACAGATTGAAGTCAATGTATTCACTGATGTTGCTCGCCAGTACGATGCCGCCGCTATAGGTATAGTTGTTGGTGATGTTCTCTACATTATTCAGCAGGCCCGGCAGACGGGAGTAGCTGAAGCCTGCATTCAGGTTCAGGTTGGTCTTGATCACTTTAACAGGCTGACTGAAGGTAAAGAAGGTGCGCAGACTTTTATAGCCATCCAGGTTTACCGGCTTGGTAAGTTGCGCGTTGGCCGCCAGTACACTTCCGGGCTGGATTACCGAGTCCTGACGTGCGATAAACGTAGCGTTGCTGATATAGTTCTGCTGCGCCTGCAGGAATATGTTGGCAAAGAAACTTTGTCCTTTCTGCGTATTGGTGAAAATGTAGCGCGCCGTTACAAAGTGATTATAAGATTGTTTCAGATTGGGGTTACCTACACTTTTACGCAGCTCGTTGCTGTTGTTCACCACATCCTGCAACTGCGAGATGCTCGGGAAGTTAGTGCTTGCACGATAGAACAGGTTGATGTTGCTGCGCTGCCCGATCTTTTTGCGCCAGCGGAGATTCGGCAATACATTGGTGAAGGATTGATTCACACTTGTCACGGTCGGGAACGTGCGGTCGCTCTGTAATACAGAGTGCTGCAGGTTTACACCAACCGAAAACTGGTTGTCACGGCTGTTGCCGAGACGATAGGTCAATCCGCCGTTTTGCGTGGTAACCGTGTTGTCGAATTTGTTGGAAAGCGTGGGGAGGAACTCCGTGTATTTGCCTCCCAATTCATCAAAACCAAATGTCTGCTGATCTGCTTTGTTTTTTGTGTAGGAGGGTTCGTAGCTGATCTGCAACTGGCTGTTTTTTCCGAGCGGCTCCATGTAAGAGATGTTACCTGACAATGTATAACCGCTGGTGGGATTATCGGTAAACTGATTCTGCAGCGAGTCGCGGATGCCGCCGGTTTCAAAGAAACGGTAGTTGGCGTTGCTGTAGGTTTCACCGTTGTTTTTATTCAGCGTTGTATTGAAACCAACGAAGAGCACCCGGCCGCGTTTTGCAAAAGAGTGGCGGTAAAAAATACTGTTGCGCAGGTTGTAGCCGTTGCGCAGTACATTTCTGTCGCTCGTGGAAGTATTGACTGTATCGTTGGGCAGGTAAAGTGTATTTTCAAAAGCGTTGGTGATCGATCTGTTCTTTTGAAAGTTCAGGCTTGGAATAATTGTGATCGAATTGTTGGAGTCGATGTTGTATTGCAGACGCATGTTGATGCGGTGATTATAGTTCTGGCTTTCCGCGCGGTTGAACTGGTTGTTCTCGCGCGTGCTGTCTGCATTCAGCGGAGTGGTAGTACGGGTAATGTTGTCGTTGATGTTGCGGCTCTGGTTGAAGAAATAGCTGGCCTGCACATCTACTTTTTTGCCCCATTTGTCGGTGAAGTTGATACCCGCTGCGTTGGTGCGGCTGATACCTGCCTGCTGACCTACCTGGAAATTGTCGCCGCCAAATCCTCCGCCGCCGCCACGGTTACCTCCGCGGTTGCCACCGCCACCACGATTGCCGCCACCGCGGTTACCACCGCTGCTGGTGAGGCCGAGCAGATCCTGCGCTCCGAAATTCTGCTGGTTGATATTATTGAAGTTGCCGACAAAAGAAATACGGCGGTCGCCGTTGAAAAGGCTGATATTGCCACCGGCCTGGTAGCGGTCGTTGGTACCATAACCTGCGAATACGCGGCCGAATTGTCCGTTCTTGATACCGGATTTGGTAACGATGTTGATGGCTTTAACGGAGTTACCGTCGTCGAAGCCTGTTTGCTGTGCCTGATCGCTCAGCCGGTCAAACACCTGGATCTTATCTACTACTTCGGAAGGAAGGTTGCGGAGCGCCGCCGAAGCGTCATCGCCAAAGAAGTCCTTGCCGTCGATGGTTACTTTTCTTACCTGTTCGCCCTGTGCGGTCACTGTTCCGTCTCTGTCAACGGTAATGCCGGGCATTTTTTTAATGAGGTCTTCGGTGGTGGCATCAGGGTTCACTTTGAACTGGCCCGCGCTGAATTGCGTGGTATCACCTTTCTGTACGGTAGGGGCTGCGGTGGACGTCACGGTCACTCCGCCGAGCTGAACAGACGTTTTGGGGATAAAAAGAGTACCGAGCTGGAGGTTGGTAACCGAGTCATTTAACGGTACAATCTGGCGGTAACGCTCATAACCGATGGCGCTTACTTCGAGATAAAAACTGTCCAGCGCCATGCCATCGAACCGGAAAGAACCGGTGCTGTCGGCCAGGGAATTGTACTGAACAGTGGAATCGCGGGCACCTTTAAGCAGCACTGTTGCGCCTGCTAAAGGTTTATTATCAATGAGATCGAGAAGTTTTCCGGTTACAGATTGTGCCTTGGCGGCCACGGAAAAAACGAGGCCAATAATCAAAAGTTGAAATCCCTTCATATAAACTATTATTCCCTATAAGACGCCATGAAGGACAGTTTCTTTCGGCAGCGGCGCTAAATATCCCGCTTAACTAAGTTTTTCTTAAAATAAAAGATCAGGGGCTCAGGGGGCGTTCATTTGCCAGAACTCATTTATCTTGCACGTCCTTAACATATTAGAATTATGGAATATAGTAAACTCGTAGCCGTTAGCGGTTTGCCCGGACTGTACGAACTGATCAGCAGCAAAACAGACGGAGCCATTGTGCGTTCATTGGATGACCAGACAACAAAATTTGCCTCTTCCCGTATACACCAGTTCTCACACCTGGAAAGTATCGAAATATATACCATCCGCGATAATGTGAATCTCGTGGAAGTATTCCAGGCAATGCAAAAAGCAGGTGGTCAGTTGCCCGATGTAAAAGACAACGGTGCGATCAAAAAATACTTTGAATCTGCCTATCCCGATATGGATTTCGAGCGCGTATACGGCAGTGATATGAAAAAGATGGTAAAATGGTTTGAAGTGCTGCAGAAGAATAACGTAGAACTCAAACTCTCCGAGCCTGAAGAAGAAGAAACGGAAGAAGTAGAAGAAGCGCCTGCGGAAGAAAAACCAGCTAAGAAGGCCGCGAAGAAAAAAGAAGAAAAAGAAGAAGCCGGCGAAGAGAAGCCTGCAAAAAAAGCCGCGAAGAAGAAAGAAGACGGCGACGAAGAAAAGAAACCCGCGAAAAAGACAGCGAAGAAAAAAGCAGAATAATTCAGCTCATTACATAAGCAGAGCGGGTGGCCGAAAGCTCCCGCTTTTGTTTTTTCAGGGAAAAAACAAGAGAAGTCAAAAGTCAAAATTCAAAAGTCAAAAGTGAATGGTCAATAAGTGAATAAGTCAATAGTGAATTGGCAATTGTGAATTGTGAATGAGAAGCCCAACAAGTTGTAAGGATTTTCAAACGTATACAGGCTGTTTTACTTATCACTTACTTCTTAGAACTTATAACCTTACGCCTTACGCCATAAACCTTCCCCCTTAAAGAACGTTATATGACTACTATGAACGCAGACATACAAAAACTTCCCCGCCACTTTTTGCCCGCTGACTTTACCGTTACCGCATGGGACACGCTGGAGCCTTACTTCACCGATCTCCGAGACCGTAATATCGGTTCGGCGGAAGAGCTGCGGCAATGGTTGAAAGATGCCAGCGAACTCGAAGCCGTGATCAGTGAAGACGCCTGCTGGCGCCAGATACGCATGACCTGCGATACGGAGAATAAACAACTCGAAGAAGCCTTCAACTTCTTCATGATGGAAATACAACCGAAAATCCAGGAGTGGTCGGACCTGCTCAACCGCAAGCTGGTGGAAAATCCTTTTGTCAAAGACCTCGATCAGGATGCGTACTTCACCTACCTGCGCAATGTGCGGAAGAGCATCGAACTGTTCCGCCCGGCCAACGTGCCGCTGCAGGCCGAACTGAACGTGGAAGCACAGAAGTTTGGCATGGTGGCCGGTAAAATGACGGTACAGGTGAACGGTGAAGAATTCACTTTACAGCAGGCAGCGCGCTTTCTGGAAGATTCCGACCGGGGATTGCGTGAAGATGTTTATCGCAAAATTGCCGATCGCCGTTTGCAGGATAAAGAAACACTCGATGAGCTGTTTACTTCCATGTTGCAGAAACGTCACCAGATAGCGGTAAATGCCGGATTTGACAACTACCGCGATTACCGTTTCCGTGAACTCGGGCGCTTTGATTATACCAAAGAAGATTGTTTCAAATTTCATGAAGCGGTAAAACTGCACGTAATGCCGCTGGTAGATCAGATCTACCGTACCAAAAAGGCTCAACTCGGACTGGATACCCTGCGCCCCTGGGATATAGATGCGGAACCGGCCGGCACACAGCCGCTTCGTCCGTTTCGTACCGGTGAAGAACTGGTAGAAAAAACCATCGATTGTTTTACCCGCCTGCGTCCGTTCTTTGCAGATTGTCTGCGCAAAATGAAAGCGCTTGGTCATCTCGATCTCGAAAGCCGCAAGGGCAAAGCGCCCGGAGGATATAACTGTCCGCTTGCCGAAAGCGGCGCGCCATTCATCTTCATGAATGCCGCCGGCCAGCTCGATGATGTAACCACCATGGTACACGAAGGCGGGCATGCCATTCACTCCTTCCTCGCTCATCCGCTCGAACTCAACGGCTTCAAAGAATATCCCACGGAGATCGCGGAAGTGGCCAGCATGAGCATGGAATTATTCAGCATGGATCATTGGGACGTATTCTTTGATTCACCGGAAGAACTGCGCCGCGCACGTACGCAGCAACTCGAAAGGGTGATCACTATTTTCCCCTGGATCGCTACGATCGACAAGTTTCAGCATTGGGCTTATGAACATCCGCAGCATACGGTTGAAGAGCGCCGCGCGAAATGGTTGGAGATCCTGAACGAGTTTACCTCTTCAGAACTGGATGTTACCGGACTGGAAGAATACCGGGCTTATGGATGGCAGCGTCAATTGCATTTATACGAAGTACCGTTTTACTATATTGAATACGGCATTGCGCAACTGGGTGCTATCGGTCTGTGGCAACAGTATAAAGCGAATCCGGAGAAGGCATTAGACAATTACGAACAAGCGTTAAGCTTAGGCGGAACCCGCACATTGCCGCAGCTTTTTGCCGCCGCAGGGCTGGTTTTCGACCTTTCACCGGATCATATCCGCGGCTTGATGCAGTTTGTGGATCAGGAGTTAAATCACCTGGAAAAATAGCCGAAAAATACCCGGAATATGGTAGGTCAATAATTCGGAAATTTGACCGAGGACTATTACTTTTACCGGGTATTATTGATAAAGATTATACGACTACATCGGTAGTCTTCACATAGCTACTAATCAGAGCCTTAACCTAAGTCGCCGTGTTTCCACACGGGGGCTTTTTTTATTTAATTAGCTAATTTGAAAATTTGATGATTTGAAAATGGTTATATCTGTAGCCGGCTAATTACCATATTGTTTTTTCTCTGCCATTTCCAAATTTTCAAATTATCAAATCGTCAAATTACTTTTTGCATTGCCGGCACACTCCCTCCGCTACTACCTCAATATGTGATAAGGCATAACCACGCGGCAATTTAATATCGGGTGTAACAACATCATCCAGGCAAAAGGTTTGCTTGCACTGCTGGCAAATGAAATGCACATGATGATCATGATGATGACCTTCGGAACAATTGTCTTTGCACAAAGCATAACGCACGGCATTATCTGCTGTGGGAATCGTATGAATGATCCCTTTCTCCGTGAAGGTCTGAAGTGTGCGGTAAACGGTTACGCGATCAAAGCGCTCGCCGGCTTTTTTTTCAATATCACCATGCGACAAGGCGCCGTCATTGCTGAGAAACAACTGCAGGATCTTTTCGCGGCTGGCGGTAAGACTGAGGCTGTTGCGCTTGAGAATATTGGTAATATCTTCTTTCATTACTTGTTGCTGTTTATTGCTTCAATAATTTTTCAGCATCGCTGATCAGTTCTTTTACTTCGGCTTTCTTCAGGCCATCGTAGATCTTGCGCACTTTCCCTTCACGGTCCACGAGTGCCCAGAATTGGGTATGCATGAAATCGTCCTGGAAATTCTGCAGGTTGTTGGCCGGATCATCGATCGAATAACTGAGCCGCGCCATATTGTAAAGACTGTCTTTGCGTCCGGTGAGGAAAACCCAACGCTTCGTGTCCACTTTCATGGAATCCGCGTAATGACGCAATACAGCAGGAGAATCTACTTCCGGCTGGCAGGTATGCGATAAGATCAGAAAGTCCGGGTTATCTTTAAAACGATCATATACCAGCCGCATGTTGGTATTCATCATGGGGCAGATGCCGGGACAGGTCGTAAAGAAATATTCCGCTACATACACTTTCCCTTTTACGTCCTCATTGGTTACGGGAATACCGTCCTGATTGGTAAAGCGGAAAGGCTTTACCTCGCTGATAGGATTTACTTTGCGTTGACCAAAACCGGGGATCAATGCCGTCAACATAAAATAAAACCCGAGCATCAACGCGCCGAAAAACAGTCCGTATAACAATTTCTTTTTCATATCCGGGGTCAATTATGAATGGTCAATAGTGACTAAAGCGAGAACAATCTCCTGGCACTTTTGTTGGTGTTCACGCAAACCAGTGTTGTTGAAAACAGAAGCACCTATTTTTTTGCAAAGTTAAGCCAACTGAAACGGAAGACCTGCATTTTGCTATTTTAACGAAAAGCCTGCATATCTATTTTGCAACATTGTTGCTTTTTGTGTATTTTTGCTGTCCTTTATGAAATTCAGGATCAATTGGGACGCATTGGGTATCGGGGCTTCACTGGCCTGTGCGATTCACTGTGCGCTGTTGCCCCTGGTCATGAGCAGCCTGCCGCTTTTTGGCGTTAATATCATTGACAATCATTACTTCGAAGCCGGAATGGTGCTGCTGGCGCTCATTGTGGGTGTTTATTCATTATATCATGGTTATCGGCTGCACCATCACCGCCAGTTGCCGGTTGTTTTATTTTCCGTTGGCATGGCGCTCCTCATTGTCAGGCTCCTCTTCGCTCATCAAAATTACTGGCTGCTGATCCCTTCGGTTGGTCTCATTGTCGCCGCACATTTCCTCAATTTCCGTTATTGCCGTCAGCATGATCATGGGCATGAGGAAGACTGCAACCATTGATAATTCAAAAGTCAAAAGGCAAGTGGCGTGAATCGTGAATCGTCAATGGTGAATGGGTGAATAGCTTTGCGCCTTGATTACTTTGCAGCTTTGCGTGAAATCGAGGCTTCTTGTCACGCAAAGGCGCCAAGGAGCCAAGATGCAAAGAAATACCTGTTATGGATGAATGGTGAATAAATCAATATTATACATCTATTGACTTATTCACTTATTGACCTATTGCCAGCCTTAGGCCTTTTTCCGGCTGTTTTACTTAATACTTACTACCTATCACTTATCCTTCGACAGGCCAAAGTATCGGCCTCAGGAACCATAACGGCTGTTTATCTTCGTAGCATGAAACTTCCAAACCTCCTCATCGCTCTTTTGTTGTCCGCCGTGCTGCACGCACAATCCGCAGATGAAAAACAGATCCGCAATACTCTCGATAAACAAACCGCCGCCTGGAACCGCGGAGACCTCGAAGGTTTTATGGATGGTTATTGGCGAAGCGATTCCCTGATGTTTATCGGCAAGTCGGGCGTTACCTACGGCTGGCAGAATACGTTGAACAATTACAAAAAAGGGTATCCCGACACCGCCTCCATGGGCAAGTTGCATTTCGACATCATCCAGGTAAAACGTTTATCGGTGATCTATTTTTCCGTGGTAGGAAAATGGCATCTCGCCAGATCGATCGGTGATCTCAGCGGACATTTCACTTTACTCTTCCGCAAGATCAATAACAAATGGGTGATTATCTCGGATCATAGTAGTTGAGTGCCGGTTGATGCGGCGGCTGATCTTTTTGTTTTTATGAAAGAAAACAATAAAAGCAATAACCTGCATCGTCATCATTTCAGACTGTCACTTCTTTGTTTACTCTGCCGCATACCGTAACTTCCCACTATGAAAAAATGCGTGCTGTCACTACTGGCTTTCCTGCCTGTCTTCCTTTTTGCCCAAAACATTCCCTCCTGCGATCTGCTGATCAAAAACGGTAAGATCATCGACGGTACGGGCAATAGTTGGTACTACGGCGACGTGGCCATCAGCAACGGCCGCATCGTACAGGCAGGCACCGCTTTAAAGTTCAACGCCGCACGCACCATCGATGCCACAGGACTCATCGTGGCACCCGGCTTCATCGACGTGCATACACATATCGAAGATGATGAAGTGAAAGATCCAACCGCGGCCAATTTCATTTACGACGGTGTTACCACCGTGATCACCGGCAACTGCGGCTCTTCCAATGTCAACATCGGCAAGTACCTGCGCTGGATAGATTCGTTAAAGTTATCCATTAACGTGGCTTCGCTTATCGGGCACAATGATGTGCGCAAAGCCGTCATGGGAAGAGCCAACCGCGATGCCACCCCTGCCGAACTCGAAAAAATGGAACAATTGGTTGACAAAGCCATGAAAGAGGGCGCCGTCGGCCTTTCCACCGGGCTCATTTATATACCCGGCACGTATACCAAAACTCCTGAAATCGTTTCATTGGCCCGCGTTACGGCGCGCTACCACGGCGTTTATGCCAGCCATATGCGCGATGAAGGCGACAGTGTTGCGGCGGCCATCGAAGAAGCGCTCACCATTGGTCGAGAAGCAAATATTCCTGTACAGATTTCGCATTTCAAATTAAGTGGTCAGCAAAACTGGGGACGCAGCCGCGAAACCGTCGCTATGGTGGAAGCCGCCCGCCGGCAGGGAATAGAAGTGACCATCGACCAGTACCCTTATACTGCCAGCAGCACTTCCATCAGTACATTGATCCCCGATGAAATTTTAGCCGACGGGCAAGACAGTATCCGCGCGCGGCTGCAACGCCCCGAAGTGCGCGAATATGTGATCAAAAGCATGCTGGCCCGTTTGAAAAAACGCAAACTCAAACATTTCAATTATGCCGTAGTGGCTTATCACGCTGCCGACACCTCTTATAACGGAAAAAGCATCGAAGAAATCAATTTACTCAAAGGCCGCAAACACAAAGCCCGCGAAGAGGCCATTACAGTGCTCGATATCATGATCGCCGGTGGCGCCAGTGCCGTATTTCATGGCATGGGAGAGGAAGATGTAAAACGCATCATGCAATATCCTTTCAATATGTTTGCCAGCGACGCTTCCATTCGCGTGCTGAATGCCGGCATGCCGCATCCGCGTGGCTACGGTACCAATGCACGCGTATTGGGTAAATATGTGCGCGAGGAAAAAGTGATCTCGCTTGAAGAAGCGATCCGCCGTATGACCTCCCTGCCTGCACAAAAGTTTCAATTGCATGAACGTGGGTTGCTGCAACCCGGCTTTGCTGCAGATATCGTAGTGTTTGATGAAAAACAAGTAACCGATGTATCCACATTTGCAAAACCACACGCCTATTCTACAGGCTTTCATTTTGTGATCGTAAACGGCCGGGTGACGGTAGACCAGCAGAAACATACCGGCGTCCGGTCGGGAAAAGCTTTGTACGGCCAGGGAAAAACCCTTTAAGAATCAACTGTTATCAGTTGCGCGAAAATCTGAACGTATTATTCCGGCGGAAAAGCTTGCCGGGAATGGATTTTTTTTCCTTAACTTACTGTACTCACAAGCCATCAGTCGGTATTTCCTTCATTCCTAAATGAAAATTTGTATGCAAACCTCAAACGAAAAAAAGCAACCCTTTTTTGCACGTTTCCTGGAAAACCAGGACAAGCAGACAAACCCTGATGCGCGCGTAGCTCCCAGCGAGCAACAATCCGTAGAAGCATGGATAACCAAGCCATGGCTCGATATGGAGCAAACGCAGAAGTATCCCTCGGACGGCGACGAAATTTAAGCCCGGGTAAACAACATCAACATTTATCTGTCTGCCTGTGCAGCACGGATAAACTCACTCGTCCCCAATTTTCACTAACGTAAAAATGCGAAACAATGGAAGAAAAAAAGCAACAGCCCTTTTTTGCAAAATTCCTGGAGTCACAACACAAGAATGTGCCGCAGCCGCAGGAAAATGCCAACGGTGAACAACTGGAATCATCCATCACAAAACCGTGGCTGGATCATCATGATGAAACACACAAATACCCTTCCGACGGCGACGAAGGAGGCGTATAATCATTAACGTCAACATGCAGGGCTGCCGGTGTTTTCCGGCAGCCTTTTTTTACTTCACGGCTGTCTCCTTTATGATCCTTTACATCACGCATTCACAAGACACGTACACGGTCGATATTTTCAAAGAATATCTCGAACAACGAAATATTCCCTGCACCCGGCTGGATACCGATCACCTGGCTACGGGCTATCGTTTTGTGTATTCCGATGAAAAAGACGGACACCACAAAATGATATTGACCTCTGCCAACGGAACAATAATCGATCTTTCCGCCGTAAAAGCCGTCTGGTACCGCAAGATCTGGCACCTCGATGCGCCTGAAGAACTCGATGAAGATTTTCTCGCTATCTACCGCCAGGAATACAATACCGTATGGCAATTGCTGGTGGATGAATTGAAAGACCGCCCCTGGATCAACGATTTTCATCACGCCCAATACGTGATCGACCGGAAAATGTACCAGCTGCAAAAAGCAAGGGCAGCGGGTCTTATTGTTCCCGATACGTTGTTCACCAGCGACGAACAGGCTGTCCGCAATTTTTATCATCGGCACAAGGGGCCGGTGATCATGAAGCTGCACGGCGGATTGCAACGCAATATGCATGGCCGCGGTGCTTTTTTCCCGGCAACCTTTTTGCAGGAAGCAGACCTTGCGGGATTGCAGTCGCTGATCTATTGCCCGATGATCTTTCAACAGGCAATCGATAAAGCATATGAATTACGTGTGGTCTATATCGATGGAAATTTTTTTACCGGGCGCATCGATACAGCCGTTGTGGCTTCGCAGTACGGAGACGGCTCCGCGACTACCGACTGGCGCACGCATACCGGAGCATCCCGGTGGCAGGCGTATGAGTTGTCCGATACGTTAAAAGAACAGTTGCATACATTGATGCAATCCCTGCAATTGTCTTTCGGTGCCATAGATATCATTCGTCAGCCGGATGGTGAATATGTTTTTCTCGAAGTAAATCCGCAGGGAGAGTGGGGTATGCTGCAACGCGATCTGCATTATCCGATTGCGGAAGCCATTGCAGATTCATTGATAAGAAGGTGTAAGGCATAAGGCGTAAGGTATAAGGTGTGAGATGTAAGGCGTAAGGTGTGAGGCATAAGGCATAAGGCATAAGGCATAAGGCGTGAGGCGTGAGGCGTAAGGTATGGGGGAAGATGCCCTTGTTGGTCTCCCGACCAACAAGTGTTCGGAAGATTTTAAAACCTGTCATCCTGCATCACGCCACCGTTGGTCTCCAGACCAACGGACCTGCTCATCCTTGAGTTATCTGCGAAGTGGACCTTAACCTATCAAAAAACCTGACGCTTGCTTGTTGGTCGGGAGACCAACAATGGCAACCTACAAGCTTACAAGATGTTTGCCTTCATAAAAAAGTAATATGAATAAAAAGAAAATTTTAATCGTCACCCATAGCCGCGATAACGAATGTATCGGGCATGTAACAAGATTCCTGGAAGAAGCCGGCGCAGAAGTGGTACGCTTCAACGTAGACCTTTATCCGTTACATCATACACTTACCACCTCTTTTGTTGACGGTGATTGGAAAATAACCCTGCACACCGACGGCGTGGCGCACGAGCTGGAATCCCTGCACGCGGCATGGTTCCGTCGCGCTTACAACATCACGGGTGACCTGAAAGATATCCTGGATCGCGAGTTTTACCAGGCCGCCGTTGGCGAAATACGACAAACGATTTTTGGTATGATCGAAGGGCTGCGTTGTTATACACTCGGCCGCCCCGCTACCTACCGCCGGCTGGATAGCAAGGAACAACAACTATTGGTAGCCCGCGAAGTGGGTTTGATGATTCCTGCCACCTGCATCAGCAATGATGCGAATGATATCCGCGCTTTCATGAATCGCGTGGGAGGTCCCGTGATCACCAAAATGCAAAGCTCTTTTGCTATTTATAAAGAAAAAACGGAGCACGTCGTATTTACCAATGAACTCGATGCTGCGGATGCTGATGACCTGGAGTCCGTACAATACTGCCCCATGGTATTCCAGGAAAAAATTGAAAAGAAAAGAGAACTGCGCATCACCATCATCGGGGAAAAGGTTTTTGCCTTCGGAGTTGACTCGCAGCAAAACGAAGAAGCAAAAACGGATTGGCGAAAAGAAGGCGTGGCGCTCATCGATAAATGGGAACCCTTTGCTTTACCTGGTGAGATTCAACAAAAACTGTTGCGGCTCATGTCCATACTCCGCATCGAGTACGGCGCTATCGACATCATCATCGACCCGCAGGATAATTATTATTTCCTCGAAGTCAACGCCGCCGGCGAATATTTCTGGCTGGACAGGCTCTGTGATCACGACATTTCAAAAGCGATTGCCGATTGGTTGCTGGCGCAGGGAAAGAATTGATCAGTAGTTCAACAATTTTTCAATGCTTTCGCCGAGGCGTGATTTGGCCATGAATCCTTTTTCCAATTCTATATTAAAAGGAATCGGCGTGTCCCAGGATGCACAACGCATTACGGGGCCATCGAGCCATTTGAAACAGTGCTCGGCGATCCACGCCGCTATTTCTCCGCCAATGCCACCGGTGAGGGTGTCTTCGTGCAGCAACAATACGCGGCCCGTGCGGCGCACCGCATCGCGAATGGCCGTATAATCCAGGGGCAGTAAGGTTCTGAGGTCGAGAATATCGATCGATATTTCCGGATGTTCGGCTGCATAGTCTTCCGCCCAATGCACGCCACTTCCATACGTGATGATACTGATTTCGTCGCCACTTCTTACATGGCGTGCTTTGCCGATCGGCACTTCATAGAGTTCATCGGGAACCTGTCCGCTCACACTTCTGTAAAGCGCTTTGTGTTCAAAGAATAAAACAGGGTTGGGATCATTGATTGCGGCGATCAGCAGTCCTTTTGCATCGGCAGGGGTAGAGGGATAAACGACTTTCAACCCCGGTGTATGTACAAACCAGGCTTCGTTGCTCTGGCTGTGAAAAGGACCCGCACCCACACCGCCACCCGTAGGCATCCGCACAACCACGTCAGCATTTTGCCCCCAGCGGTAATGGATCTTTGCCAGGTTGTTGACGATCTGGTTGAAGCCGACCGTCACGAAATCGGCAAATTGCATTTCCATAACGGCTTTATGTCCTTCCAGGCTTAAACCCAAAGCAGCACCAACGATAGCGCTTTCACAAATCGGTGTATTGCGCACGCGTTCTTTACCAAATTCCTGTACAAATCCTTCGGTGATCTTGAAGGCGCCGCCATATTCGGCTATGTCTTGTCCCATCAATACGAGATTCGGATGCTTAACCATCGACTGTTGCAATCCCTGGCGGATGGCATCGATGAACCGAAGCTCAGTCGATGGTTCCTCTTCCATGCCGGAATGATCGAGTACACGTGCACCGGGAGCGGACTCCGCGTATACATCATTTACTTCTTCCTCTTCATCCACGGGCATCGGCGGCGCTTCAAATCCTTTTACGAGTTCGCTTTCTATTTTATCGCGGAATTCCTGACGGATCTCATTGCGAAGCGTTTCTGTGAGCACGCCTTCCGCTATCAGGTATTGCTCAAAATTATCTACGGGGTCTTTTTGTTTCCATAATTCGAAGAGATGCGGCGGTACATACTTAGTGCCGCTGGCTTCTTCGTGTCCGCGCATGCGGAAGGTGATCGCTTCGATCAGGTAAGGTTTCTGGTGTTTGATACAATAGTCGCGCACACCGCGGATGGTATCGTACATCTGCAGAATATTGTTGCCATCTACCTGCACGCCTTCCATACCATAACCTTTGGCACGGTCTACCAGGCTGATGCAGCGGTATTGTTCGCTTGTAGGCGTACTCAGTCCGTAGCCATTATTCTCTATCAGGAAAATAACGGGCAGGTCCCATACAGCCGCCACGTTGAGCGCTTCGTGGAAGTCGCCTTCGCTGGTGCCGCCTTCGCCGGTGAAGGCCAGTGATACTTTGGATTCATGACGGAGCTTATGCGCCAATGCCACGCCATCTGCTATGGCGAGTTGCGGACCGAGGTGTGAGATCATTCCGCAGATATGATGTTCTTTATTGCCGAAATGGAAACTGCGTTCGCGGCCTTTGCTGTATCCGTCGCGGCTGCCCTGCCATTGTTTCACCAGTTTATCGAGGGGCATACCGCGGGTGGTGAATACGCCGAGGTTGCGGTGCAATGGCATAATCCATTCATCTTTGTCCAGCGCCATCGTTGCGCCAACGGCGATGGCCTCCTGGCCGATACCACTGAACCATTTGCTGATTTTTCCCTGGCGCAGCAGCACGAGCATTTTTTCTTCTATCATCCGGGGCCATAACAGCTTCCGGTATATGTCGAGCAATTGTTCTTTGGAGAGATCCTTCCGGTCGAAATTCATGGAAACATGCTTTGCGGGTAAAATTAACGTAAAAGGGCGTGGGCTTTACGGAGCGGGGAAAATATTCCGCTTAGCCAGCCATTTTCCGCAGGTTATTGCGGGCACTCTCATTGGGCAGCGCGTTGCTGCAGATGCGGCATAGTTTTTTGCTTTATGTTTACACTATGCAACAATCCCGAGCCTGTTTGCTTTTCGTTTTTACGTCGATCCTGCTGATAATGGTCCTCTCGATGCCGGCTGCTGCGCAACGCCGCAAACCCGTACCGTTCGACAGTAGTTACTACCAAACGTATCCCAAACTGATTACCGGCCGGGTATTCTTTTCTCAGAAATATACCAGTCTGCGTCTCCGTAATACGGACAACAACCGGACCTTGCATTATCAACCCAATAATGCGTTAAATGCGGGCGTGGGCGTTACCTACGGCATTCTTACCTTGAACGTGGGCGTTCCCCTGCGCTTCGTAGATCCGGACAATAAAGACAAGGGCAAGACCCGCTCCCTCGACCTGCAATCGCATATTTTTGCACGCAGGTGGGTCGGCGATATATTCGGACAATTTTACAAAGGATACTACCTGCGGCCAAAAGGAAAGGCGGCGGCTCCGGATGAAGCTTACTATACACGACCCGACCTGAAAGTACAGATGATCGGTGGTGCCCTGTACCGCCTTTTCAACTCCCGCGAATTTTCTTACCGCGCTGCGTTTTTGCAAAATGAATGGCAGAAAAAATCGGCAGGTTCCTTTTTGTTGGGTGGTGAAGTGTATTATGGTACTATCCGCGGCGACAGCGCACTGGTGCCTTCAGAATTTGCCGATGTATTTCCGCAGCAGGACGTGCGCAAGGCGCGTTTCTGGGAAGTGGGACCCGGTGCCGGCTATGCATATACCTGGGTACTGAAAAAACATTTCTTCCTTACAGGCTCTGCCACCGTCAACGGCGATCTGAGTTTTATAAAAGAATTTGAAGACGACAATACCAGCCGCACACGCGTGACGTTCAGCCCCAACCTTATTTTCCGTGCAGTAGCGGGCTATAACAGCGATACCTGGACGGCCAATATTTCGTGGTTTGGCAACCGCGTGTCTGTCGGCAGTGCAACGGACGATTACCGTTATATCGTATCCACAGGAAATTACCGCCTTACGGTTGCAAAGCGGTTTAACCCCAAAGGTATTTTGCGTAAACGACTGCGTACTGCAGAAGAGAAGCTGCCCATCATCAGTACGGAAGGCAAATAATCTTACACGACAACCAGTTCGTAGAAATCTTTCTCTACCAGGTAGCGGTTGGCCAGTTCCTGTAATTCCTGCGGCGTGATGCTTTTAATCGTTTCAATGGATTTATAGAAATACTGATCGTCGAGTCCGTTGAGGATAAGATTTTTCCACCTGCCGATGATCTGGAAAGGTCCGTCCAGGTCACCGAGGATACTGCCGATCATGAAGTTTTTAACCAGCGAGAGTTCTTCATCATCCACCGCTACTTCGCGCAGTTCCTTCATTTCCTTATATACTTCCGCAATAGTGGCTTCGCAAACTTCTTTACCCGCTTCGGTACTGATCATCCAGGCAGAATCATGAATGTGGTTGAGCAGGTAACTGTGAATGCCATAGGTATAGCCTTTGTCTTCACGGATATTGCTCATCAGCCTCGAGCCGAAGAAGCCGCCAAATAAACTGTTGAGCGTTTGCACGCGGATAAAGTCGGGATGATGACGATTCGGGAATTCGCGCGCGATGCGGATAGAACCCTGTACGCCATCCGGATCGTTGCTGATGCGGTATTTTTTTTCGGTTGCCGGTTGCAGCGCATGTGCCGGAAGCGTTATGGGCTGCGTGGGCAGGTCGCCGAAATATTCATTGAGCAATGCTTCAAGGTCGGAGGGCAATTTGCCTGCGGCGAAAATAATAAAACGTCCCTGCTGGTAATACCGGCGATAGAACTGCAGCAGCTCCTCGCGGTTCAGGGCATCGAAATCTTCGTCTTTGGTATAACGGCCATAGGGATGTTGTTCTCCGAAAAGATACACATCGATCAGGCGGCCGGCTACGAAATCGGCTTTGCGCAGATTTACTTTCAGCCGCTGTTTCATGTTTTGCTGGTAGATGGATAATTCTTCTTCCGGCATTTGCGCATCGGTCACCAGTTCGCGTACAACGGGCAGCAGCTCGCGGACGTGTTTGGTGAGTGTGTGCAGGGAAAGCGTGGACGTTTCATTATAACAGGCGCGGCTGAGATGCGCACCGTAATATTCAAAATGTTCGTTTATCTGGAAGGCATTTCGCTGGCGGGTACCATTTTTCAGTAAAAAATTGGTCGTAGCTGCCACGAGATTTTTCTGTTCAAACCAATTGCCGGCATAAAAAACGAGTTCGAGCGACATGAGTTCTTCCGCACCGGCATTGACACTGTAAACTTCTACTCCGTTTTTAAGTGTCCACTTTTCGCAGGGTTGTAATTTCGGGTTAAAATCGACGGCATCTACAATTACGGGAGCTATGGATCTGTCTGGCATGTTGTTGATTGAAAGGTAACTTACTGTTTGGCGTAATAATAAAGCGTGCTGCTGTTTTCGGGACGGAATAATACCCTGCTTTCCTGCAGAATATCGGCAGCGGTGACGGCGGCGTATCTGTCGAGTTCCTGGTTCATGAGTGCGGCGTCGCCGAGTATTTCATAATAAGCGAGGCTGCCCGCGCGGCTCATCACGCTCATGTCTTCGAAAGCGATCATGCTTTCGGTTTTGTTCTTCACTTTCTGCAATTCAGTATCGGAAACGGTAGCTGTTTTCATTTTTTCAAGTTCTGCTTCCACCGCTTTTTCTGCCTGTTCCATCGTTACCCCTTTTACCAGCTTGCCGCTGATGCAGGCGAGTCCGGCATCGGTGCTGCCGAAATGGAAACAGTCGATGTTGCTGAACAACCGCTGTTCTTTCACCAGCGATTGATACAACCGGCTGGAAGCACCGCCACCGAGAATGTCGGTGAGCAGATCGGCAATATAATATCGCTTGTCGAGGCGTGAAGCCATGTGCCAGCATTTATAGAATGCATCAACGGGAACGGCTGCATGCATTTCTTTCCTGCGCGCTTCGGTTTGTTCAGGCTCCTGTGGCAGGTGGCGTTCATATTTTTCCCCCGCGGGGATATCGCCAAACCATTTCTCTGTCAGTGTTTTTACCTGTTCGGTCGTTACGTTGCCGGCAACCACCAGTACCGCGTTTTGCGGGCGGTAATGTTTAAAGAAGAAGGCTTTCACATCTTCCAGTCTGGCTTCTTCGATGTGCGCCAGTTTTTCACCAATGGTCATCCAGCGGTAAGGATGTTCTTTATAAGCCACGCTGCGCAGCGTGTGCCATACATCGCCGTAAGGTTTGTTGAGATAATGTTCTTTGAATTCTTCGCAAACCACCTTGCGTTGTACTTCCAGGCTTTTTTCATCAAAAGCCAGCGACAGCATACGGTCGCTTTCAAGCCAGAAGGCCGTTTCCAGGTTTTCCGACGGCAGGGTGATATAATAGTTGGTGAGATCGTTGGTGGTGTAAGCATTATTTTCTCCGCCGGCCATTTGCAGCGGTTCGTCGTAATCAGGAATATTCACGGAACCTCCGAACATGAGGTGTTCAAAAAGATGCGCAAAGCCGGTGCGGGCGGGGTCTTCATCGCGGGCGCCCACATCGTACATCACGTTCATCACGGCCATGGGAGTGGACGTGTCCTGGTGCACGATCACGCGGAGCCCGTTGGAAAGTGTAAATCGGTCAAATTGTATCATGGATGTATTTTATCTACTATTACTTTTTGTGTGTATTGCTGTTCACCGATGCGTACGGTGAGCAGGTATAATCCGCTGTTGATCTTTGTCAGCGGGATATTGATCAGTCCGGCTTCTGCCTGGTAATTCATTTGCATTTGCAGGCGGCCGGTCATATCGGTCAGCTTTATTTCCGCCAGGGTATTGACGTTTTCCGTCAACTGCACGCTCAGGGTATGGCGGGCAGGATTGGGATAAACACTCAGTTTGTTGGCAGCCGGAATATGAACGGTGAACACTTCGCTGTACGTGAAGCGGCCATCCCTGTCCACTTTTTTGAGGCGGTAAAATACTCTTCTTCCGCGAAAAGCCTGAACCGACTCTGTAAAATGATAAGCAGGCAAACCAGTAGCGGACACCTGACCAATAAACGTAAAGTTTGTGCCGTTGAAGCTTTTTTCCACTTCATAACGGGCAAGATTACGTTCATTATCAACTTCCCATGTTAAAACAATTTTATCGCCGGTTAGTTTACCGGAGAACAACAGAATATCCACGGGCAGCGTGCTGAGTCCTGTGCAGGTATTGTTCCAGACAAGGTCCACAAATTCCGGATGATCCACATAGGGGTTGCGGTTTCCCTGGAAATTATAGCCGCCGTTGTTGCGCACAATTTCTTTGTTGCTCACCGGGTCCTGCCGGTGCCACTTGATCATCAGCCGCAGGTAATTTATTTCCACGCCGGGGAAAGTGGCTGCTGTCAATGTAGCGGCGCCTTCGGTATTGTAATTTTTCCAGGTGCTGAGGTTGGTTTCATAACGGGTGACCATATAGAGGTAGGCACGCGCCACATCGCCTTTGTATTCGTCGATCAGTTCAAATACTTCTCCGCCGATGCCCGCAGTGGCAGATGTACCCAGTTTGCTGAGGTTTGAGGAAGTATAACTGGCGGAGGCTACTACACCGTATTTGTGATTGGACCGCTTGTTATTGACCCAGCCATCGGTCGGGAAAATATGATGGTAATCGGTGATGGCGGGTGCGGCATCGTTGAACCAGCTTGCCGGGAAACTGTGTTCGCGGTTATAACAATCGGCCTCGCTGTCGTATTGACCACATTGATCACTTCCCGGCGTATAGTAATAGTTGGCTGTGCCATTGGCCTTGAAGGAATACATATCCCAGATCACGTTGCCGGAGCCGGCAGGATTGGGAATAACATCGGTGCTCAGGTATTGTGTCCAGAGATCGCCATAAGTACGTGGTGAGTGTCCGTTGGTGATGATCGCGGCGAGTTCCGTTTTCAAGGCTTCACAGGTTTTGCCGGTAGTGGTGGAATAATAACCTGCGGGTTCACCGGTGGTGTTGTCATTGGTGGAGATGGTGCCGTTACCTGAAGTGGTATTGTAAAGAGGTCCGCCGGTGCAACTGAAACCGCTAACCGCAAAAACAAAGAAATAATAAGGCGTGTTGGGGCTGAGACCTGTGGCCGTGAAACCGGTGCCTGCACCAAATTTCACAACCGTGCCGCTGCCAAATGCAGAGCCGGGAGCATAACTTGTCATCGCGGCGGGCGTGGCACCCAATGTTGCGGAAGAGCTTTGCACCACGAGATAACCATCAGCACCTGCAACGGCAGCAAAACTACCGCTCACCGTGCTGGCAGTGGCATTCAATGTAAGTGAACCAGGACCTGTTGCCGGTGCGGCACAAACCGGCGGCGCATTGGTAGTTGTATTGCTGCTCAGGGGAGCGGTGGTAAGATAAAGCGGACCACCGGAACAATTTTGGTTATTGAGTGCGAAGACAAAAAAGTAATAAGTGCTGGCGGGGCTCAGGCTGTTGACCGTAAAAGAAGTAGTGTTGCTGTTGGCCACCACCACTGCATTGCCAATCACATCTTCCGTGGAATAAATATTTCCATCAACGGGAAAGCCGGTCAGCGAAGGTGCGGTACTCATCAACACGAGATACTGATCCGCGGCGGGTGAAGCTGCGGTAAAAGAAGCGGCAATACTGTTTTGTGTAACGGAATTGAAAATGAGTGATTGCGGCTGTGCTGTGGGAGAGGCACAAGCCTGCGCGGCGTAGCCGGTCCAGACTACATCATCCAATGCAATACGTGTAGTGGTGGAGGCATTACGGAACTCCAATTTAAAATTGCCGGCAATATTGATACCTGATATTGTTGTTGACTGGGATGTGCCGGTAACGGCTGCTGTTCCCACCTGTGAATTATTCACCCAAACCTGTATAGTAGCGTTGGCGTCAAAAGGCAGGCGGTGACGAAAAGTAAGGGAGCCGATACCTCCGGGGATGCCATCGCACGAAACGATGCCGTTGCGGTAGCAGATGGCTTTGTTACCACTGGCCGTGGCCCATTGATCGGTGCGGGAGTCGGTGGCAGACCAGGGAAGTCCGTTGTCACCCGTCCATTGCCGGAGTGCGTAACTGCCCTGGTTGGCGAGAATGTTGATAAAGGTCTCACTGCCCTGGCACCAGGCCACGATTGTAGTGAGGACGGTGACGGCAAGCAGAAGGAGTTTTTTCATAAAAAGCAACATTTAGACACGCGCCGGTAGCGGGTTGCAGCCCGCGCGGCGACAAAGATGAGAGGAAAAAATGAGGTAAAAAAAAGAAGCCCGGCCTACCGGATCCGCCTGATCGTGAACTCCACAGTGATGAGTTGTCCGCTCCGGCGAAGCAATAATTTGATCTGCTGACCTGTCGCCTGCAAAGCCACTTTATACTGGTTCAGGTTCTTGGAAAAATTATTATTGACGGCCAGTACCTCGTCACCCTCCTTTATTCCTGCTTTATCCGCGGGTGATCCCGGCGCTACATCGCCGACCGTTATGACGCCATTAATGAGATAAAGTTCAAGCCCCGAATATGCATAGTCGAATGGTTCTTTGAAATGCGTATTGGGGGTGAGGTAGAACTCCCTTTTAGGGTAATTAAGAATGCAATTGAACCGCCGCAGCAGGTCGTTGCCGATCAATCCGCCCAGTTGCGGATACGAGGTTACGTTGTTCTCGTCATCAAAAATATAAACCGGCACCCGCCGGAAGCGGTAGGGTCCGAGCCGGAACTCTTTGAGCAGTGTCATTTGCATCTCGATCTTGCCGCCAACACCTTCGCCTTGTTTCGGATAAAACTTCCGCTTGCGCCCGAGCAGGGTGCTGTCTTTGATAAAGTCGGAGGAAAAGAGGACGCATAATCCAGCGCCCACATCGTATAAAAACCGGGAGTTGATCGTGCGTTGATCGCGTACGCGGGCCGTGACCAGCGGAAGATTGCTGATCTGTGGTTTGAAAAGGGTGCCGCCCCTGGGATAGCGGATCATTCCCGGGCTGTAAAAATCAATGAACAGGCTGTCGTAGTTGATCTGCAAAATGTACCGGCTGAGGATGGAGTAACCAATGATGCCATCGATCTTTTCGCCATACACTTCGGTGAGGATATTGTAATCGTTGACATGGAAATTCAGGCTGTCGATAGTAAGGTCGTTGATGGTGAGGCTGCGGTTGTGCAGGAAGCCGACTCTTCTCATGCCGGCAATGCCGCGGATCGTTTTTTCAGGCGGGCCGGGTTGCAGGCTCAGATAAGCTGCTGTGGATGAATCCAGGGAAATGCCACTGCTGCCGGTGTCGAAAATAAAACTGAGTGTGTCGGTGAAGGGTTCGAGCCGGGCTCTGAGCACCACCACGCCGCCGGTGAAAAGTCCGATAGGTGTGCGGCTGAGAAAACGGGCTGGCGGTTCCACAAACTCTTCTTGTGCGGCCGCGGGGCTACAGGGCCAGTTGAGCCCCAGGAACAGCAGCAGGTAAAGCAATCGCGCCGGCATTTGGTAACCGTTTTTGACAGGAACTCAATTTAAGCTTTTTTCCCCGGCCCGGCCCCGGTCATCAACCGGCGGCAAATAACGCCCGCCGGATGGCAGCACGCAACCTTTCTGACGTGCTTTTGTTTACATGGTATAACTTTGCAGCCGATAATCCCATTTATGCAATTGGAAGAACTTTATAAGAAAGCTGCCGCCTTCGGCTTCCTTTCCGTTGAGGAAGGCGTATATCTGTATCACCACGCTCCGCTGGCCGATCTGATGTACATCGCTGACGAGCTGCGCAAAAAACAAGTGCCGCACGGAAAAGTGACCTGGCAGATAGACCGCAACGTGAACACAACGAATGTGTGCATTGCCAACTGTAAATTCTGCAACTTTTTCAGAATACCCGGCCACGCGGATGCCTATATCACCGATATGCCCACGTATCGCCGGAAAATTGAAGAAACACTCCGGTATGGCGGCGATCAATTGCTGCTGCAGGGCGGCCACCATCCCGAACTCGGATTGCAATTTTATGCCGACACTTTCCGCCAATTGAAGCAGGAATTTCCGGATGTAAAACTGCATGCACTCGGACCACCCGAGATTGCACATATTACCAAGCTTGAAAAAAGCACCCACCGCGAAGTATTGTCAGCCCTCAAGGAAGCGGGCCTCGACAGCCTTCCCGGAGCCGGCGCCGAAATACTGACCGACCGCGTACGCCGCCTCATCTCCAAAGGAAAATGTGGCGCGCAGGAATGGCTGGATGTGATGCACGAAGCACACAAGCTGGACATTACCACCTCGGCCACCATGATGTTCGGGCACGTGGAAACGATCGAAGAACGCTTCGAACATCTCGTAAGCATCCGCGAAGTGCAAAGCCGCAAACCCGAACACGCCAAAGGGTTCCTGGCATTCATCCCCTGGACGTTCCAGGATGTGGATACGTTGCTGGCAAGAATCCGCGGCGTCCACAACCTGACCACTCCCGACGAATATATCCGCATGATCTCCCTCAGCCGTATCATGCTGCCGAATGTGAAAAACATCCAGGCAAGCTGGCTGACGGTTGGTAAGCAAACGGCACAACTGTGCCTGCATGCGGGTGCCAACGACTTCGGCAGTATTATGATCGAGGAAAATGTGGTAAGTGCGGCCGGGGCTCCTCACCGCTTTACCTATAAAACCATCCAGGATGCGATCCGCGAAGCGGGCTTTGAACCACAACTCCGCAATCAGCAGTACGAATGGCGCGAGATACCACAGGCAATTGTGGAGCAGGTGGTAGACTACTGAGGTAGAAGACGTAAAGGATAAGGCGTAAGGGATAAGGTGTAAGGCGTAAGGTAGAAGGCTTAAGGTAGAAGGTGTAGGGTAGCGTGAAAGAGACGCGCTGGCCTCACAAAGAATATTCACTATTGACCATTCACGTGTTTTGACTTTTTACTTTTGAATTTGACGATATGTCGGACGGAAAATCATTTAGCTGGTTCAGAAAGATCGGTTGGGCAGAAGGGGTTTCGTTTCTAGTGCTTTTGCTGATCGCCATGCCGCTGAAATACTGGGCGGATATGCCAAAGGCCGTAACTATTGTGGGCGGACTGCACGGCGTGCTGTTCGTTGCTTTCGGCATAATGGCACTCGAAGTAAAACGTGAGTATAAAAAAAACTGGGGGTGGGTATTGAAAGCCTTTATCGCTTCCATCATTCCATTCGGTACGTTTGTGATGGAGAAGCAATGGAAAAAGGAAGAAGAAGCTGCGATCAATAAGTGAATGAGTGAATAAGTCAATGAGTGAATCCCGCCTTTTTGGTGTCAACACTACAACTGTTTGTAAGATTTTAAAACCTGTGAATACGACATCACGCCACCGTTGGTCTCCAGACCAACGGACCTGCTCATCCCTGAGTTGTGTGCGAAGTTGACCTTAACCTGGCAGAAACCTGATGCTTGCTTGTTGGTCAGGAGACCAACAAGGGCGCCAACTTATATCTCGCGCCACCATTACGTTTAACAAAGCACTAAAGGCTGTTTAACTTATCTTCCGGTATGCGCGATTTCCGTTTAAAAGTATTTCAGGCCGTAGCCGCTCACCTCAGCTTTACCAAAGCCGCAGCAGAACTGTTCATCACGCAACCTGCCGTTACCAGGCACATCCGTGAGCTGGAAGAAGAACTCGGCGTCAGCTTATTTGAACGCAAAGCCAACAGGGTTCAGCTTACACAGGCAGGCGACATTCTCCTCGCCCATGCAGGACGCGTATCTGATATCTACAAACAGATTGATTTCGATATTAACCAGCTTCGCCAGCGGTTTGCCGGCGCCCTGCAACTCGGTGCCAGCACCACGATTGGGCAATATGTGTTGCCCTCGATGCTTGCCGGATTTTACCAGGCTTATCCCGATGTACAGCTTTCGCTACTCAACGGCAATACGCAACAAATAGAAGCTGCACTGCTCGGCAAAAAGATCGAACTCGGTTTTGTAGAAGGAAAAACAAGGAATACGCAACTCCGGTATACAGCCTTCCTGGAAGATGAACTGGTGGTCGTTGCACATGCACAGCAACCTTTAGCGAAACAGGCTTCCCTGTCGCTGAAACAACTGGCTGAGTTGCCATTGGTGTTACGGGAACGTGGCTCCGGTAGCCTGGAAGTGGTGGAGCATGCACTGGCATCGCATGATATGCGGCTCGACAACATGAACCTTGTGATGCATATCGGCAGTACGGAAGGCATTAAATCTTTTCTGCGTCATACCAATTGCCTTGGCATCGTACCTGTAGCTGCCTTGCAGCCCGAATTAGCCGGGAAAGAATTCAGGATCATTCCTGTGAAAAGACTGTCTGTTCCACGTACTTTCTATTTTGTTCACCTGCAGGGCAAACCTTCCGGCCTGGCTGCCACTCTTCTTCAGTTTATCCGCAAACGTTATAACAGAAAGTGATCCTGCATAACAAATGTGCATAGGGTCATGCAGGGCGGCGGTTGCAATTTTGCAATATGAAACGAAGTCATTTTCTTTTTACCGCCGGTTTGCTTTGTTGCCTTTTCCCTTTCGTATCAGCACCGGTTGCTTTGCTCGCAGGCATTCTCACCGTTTCAATCACGGGTCATCCTTTTGAACAGCACAGTGCCCGGATCACCCGGTTACTTTTGCAGGTCTCTATTGCGGGTCTTGGTTTCGGTGTACCGGTTACGGCCGCCTTGCAAGCCGGAGGGGCTGGCTGGTGGCTGGCCGCAGGATCGGTAGTGGTGACGTTGGCAGCCGGATGGTACTGTGGACATTTGTTTCGTCTTCCAAAACGTACAACGGCGTTGGTTTCAGTAGGCACGGCTATTTGTGGCGGAAGCGCTATTGCCGCCACGGCACCGGTGATAAAAGCCCGGGAGGAGGAGATCGCCGTGGCCCTGATCACGGTGTTTATTTTAAATGCAGTTGCACTGGTTGTTTTTCCCTGGATAGGGCAACTCTTATCGTTGACGCAGGAACAGTTTGGCTTCTGGGCGGCTATTGCCATCCACGATACGAGTTCTGTTGCAGGCGCCGCACAGAAGTATGGAGTAGTTGCGTTGCAGATAGCGACCACGGTGAAACTGATACGTGCATTGTGGATCATTCCGTTGACGGCGGGCATCGGTTGGATAAAGCATCGTAACCTCCGCGGCTTGCGCATGCCATGGTTTATGCTGGTTTTTGCGGTTGCGGTTTTGTCAAATGCATGGCTGCAGTTACCTGATTTTTTTACCAGGGATATTGTAGCGGTCAGTCACCGGTTGTTGGTTGTTACGTTGTTCTGGGTTGGGGCTTCGCTTACGCCAAAACTCTTACGCAGAGCGGGTTGGCGGCCATTGTTAATGGGTACGTCGGTATGGATTTTTATTGCAGTAATAAGTCTTTGGGTCATTTGTAAAACGGTGTAAAACATACAAGCACTTGTATTGTGTTTGTTGTACTCATTCAGAGTTGACGTGATTCTGTATCTTCATCACGCATTCGGATGAAGCCGTCATCTTTTGTCCATACCGGAGGCCGGCCAGGTCCGGGTAATCTTTTTTTGTCTGTCAAAACCATCGTTATTATGAGAAAAACTTTACTCTGCCTTTTTCTTTTTTCTTTCCTCCTTCAAAGCAAAGCAAACTTTGTGACGCCTGGTACAGGGGTTACACTTACACTCACCGATCTTGTTAGTCTTTCCGGAGGCATTGTTACCTTCAACGGTACTGAGTACATCATCAACGACACTGTGGAGATCCGAAAGACGGATATTCTCAACATTGTACAAAATGCCAACGTGCGTTTTGCCCCCAACACTTTTTTGTGGATCAGAGGTGGTGCAACGCTCATCGTGAATCCTCCCACAGGTGTTACGTTCACTGCGCAGAATCCTGCGACCGGATTTTTAGGCATGCGTATCGACACCAGCAACAACACGTCGCTTAAAAAACTGACGTTCGAATACGCTGTGTCCTGCCGCCTGTCCGATTCACATATCAGGATCGATGACTGTACGTTTCGCTATAACAACAACAGCACGTCTACTTCTTTCGGTAATGGTGCAATTGCGCTGTTCCGTTCCAGTCCCATGATCACCAACAGCCGTTTTATCGATAACAAACGAGCGGCGATCCAGGGTGGTGCCAACATCTTCAACGCACCGAAAATGATCGGTTGTACTTTCCAGGGAAATGGTACGGCTGCGCAGAACGTTCCGCAGATCAACCTTGGTGCTACCAGCGCCGGTGACGACACGGTTAAAATTCTTAACTGCCAGATCATCGATGCCGGCTCCGCTATGACAGGCGGTATTGGCTTTCTTCCGTTGGGAAATACGTACGCTGTTATATCCAACAACCTGATCCGCGGCAACCGCTACGGCGTGTTCCTGAACGGTGGCGCCAACGTAAACGCCCTGGTCAGCTACAATGTTATTGATGGAAATAATATCGAAGGCAACTCCAACACAGGGGGTAGTGGTATCAGCCTGAGCGGCGGCAGCGCCAGCAGCAAGCAAAACACAATTATTACCGGCAATATTTTCAGGAATAACCTTTGGGGTATTACCATCGTTGGCTCCGGCGCCACGCTCACCGGTCCTCAACCTAACCTTGGCAACCTGAACAATACCGATACAACCGATGACGGTAAAAACTATTTCATCGGCAATACCAACAATACCACGCCCGGCATCAGCGTGTACAACAACTCATCTGATCCGATCATGGCGCAGAACAACTACTGGGGTGTGGGTGATGCAACAGGCGTGGAAGCCACTATTTTCCATAAAACTGATAATGCCACACTCGGTCTCATTACGTACAATACTTATATCCCTTCACCCATTCAACTGCTGACCTTCACGGGTTCGCTGACACAGATGCAAACATCGTTGCTCAATTGGTCAACATCAGCGGAATTGTTCAGCAGCAGTTTTGAAGTGCAAAGCAGTATTGATGCCATGACCTTTACTACCATCGGGACTGTGGCGGCAGCAGGCAACAGTAATGCACCGCGCTCTTATACTTACGAGGATGCAAGTCCCAACTGGCAAAATGGTTCGGTCTTCTACCGTCTTCGTATGGTTGATGTGCTGGGCCGTTTTGAGTACTCACAGGTGATAGAAGTGAAACTGCCCCCGTTGAACGGATTTAAATTATATCCAACCGAAATTCCGTCATCAAGAAAAGTTACTGCAGAATTTAATAGTCCTGTGGCACAACAGGTTCAATTCCGTTTCTACTCGGCTGCTGGTCAATTCCTCGGACAGTACAATGCAACGGCTGTACAGGGACGCAACCGGGCTGAAGTAACCGTTCCTGCCATCGGGGCACGCGGCTATGTATATGTTCGTGTGCTTGGTCAGGGTATCGAAACAACGGTGCCGTTGAGAAATTAACCCTTCGAGACCCTCAGGGACCGCCCTTCGAGTGACCTCAGGGACCGCCCTTCGAGACCCTCAGGGACCGCCCTTCGAGTGATCTCAGGGACCGCCCTTCGAGTGATCTCAGGGACCGCCCTTCGAGTGATCTCAGGGACCGCCCTTCGAGTGACCTCAGGGACCGCCCTTCGAGTGCCCTCAGGGACCGCCCTTCGAGTGCCCTCAGGGACCGCCCTTCGAGTGCCCTCAGGGACCGCCCTTCGAGGGACCGAAGTATCGGCCCGATAATTCGGGCTCAGGGAAGAGGTTGGTCCGGATAATTTCCGGGTCGGCCTCTTTTCTTTTTGCCGGAATACAAACGCGGATTAATTTGGAACGAACAATAAATTATTCCCATGCGAAAACTAATCTATTCGATAAATATCACCCTGGATGGCTGTTGTGATCACACCAAAGGAATGGCCGGTGACGATGTACATGCTTATTTCACGGACCTGCTGCGCCAAGTGGATGTGTTTGTTTACGGACGCAAGACCTATGAGCTGATGGTTCCTTTCTGGCCCGATGTGGCAAAAAATCATACCGGTCCGGCCGACTCATTGAGTGAGTTCGCAGAAGCCTTTATTGCGGTTAAAAAAATAGTTGTCTTTTCGCGTACGCTGGAGAAAGCAACAGATCCGAACGTGAAGATTATTAATACCGATCTGCGGGAAGCCATACTCACGCTAAAACAGGAAGAGGGTGGAGATATGTTGCTCGGCGGAGTGGATCTCCCTTCGCAATTGATGGAGCTGGACCTGATCGACGAATACCGCATCATGGTGCAGCCACTGATCGTGGGGGAAGGCAGACGGTTGTTCGACAGTGTGAGCCTGCCGGAAAAGTTACAGTTGAAACTTGCTGAATCGAAAACGCTCAAATCAGGTTGTATAGCGCTTCACTATGTCAGATAATCAGGCAAAGCCGATCACTTCTTTTACATACAGCTCTTTATTCAATAAAGTAAAACAAGCTTTATAGCCCGGTTCTATTTTGCCGAGTTTATGATCAAGCCGCAGCACGCGCGCAGGATACAGTGAACACATACGCAATGCTTCGCCCATATCAAGATGTACATGCGCTACCAGGTTGTGCAGACATTTTTCCATCGTGAGGGCAGAGCCGCTGAGAATGCCTGCCGCTTCATATTTGTCACCCGCCGGCGTATGCTGATAAGGCCCGCTGTCCGTTTCGGTAACGGCATCTGTGATCGCAAAAAGCCGTTCGCCCATCGCGGCTTTGGCAATACGCACCGCAGCATAATCTACGTGAAAACCATCGGGAATAATGCCCGACATGATCCGTTTGTCGTCCATGGCAGCACCGGCCAGTCCGGGTTCCCGGTGATGAAGCGGGCTCATGGCATTGAATAAATGTGTAACGGCGGTGATGCCCCGGCTGAAACCGTTGACTGCCTCGGCATAAGTAGCGTTGCTGTGTCCGGCGGAGAGAATGATGCCTGCGTCGAGTAAACGCCTGATGATATTCTCCGTACAAACTTCCGGTGCCAGCGTAATCATTTTAATCACATCAGCCCCATAATCAAGCAGGCGGGTTACTTCTTCTTCTGTTGGCGGATGAATGAGTGATTCAATATGGGCGCCTCTGCGCACCGGATGCAGCCACGGACCTTCAAGATGAAGACCATAAATGCCTTCTCCGCCCGCCGCATGATAGGCTTTTACCGCATCGATCGCCTTCAGGCAAACCTCCTGTGTATTGGTAGCGATTGTCGGAAGACATAAGGCAGTACCACCGCGGCGGTTGCTTTCATTTAATAAAGAAAGGCTTTCTGTATCCGGGTAAGCAGAGAATAATCGCTTTGATGCACCATAGAGCTGTACATCAATAAACGCAGGCACCAGGGAAATATCCGGCAGTTTTATCACCACCGCATCTTCCGGAAGAAGGTTTGCGGGAATGACGGCGGTTATTTCTGTGCCCGTTGTTACCACGGCATGACCGCTGAGCCAGTTGTCACCAGTGAAGAGCTGACCGGGAATATACACCTGCCTGTTGCTCATTGTTTCCAGAATCGTCCCAGGAATCCGATATAACTTTCTTTGCGTGCGGGTACGGCTACGATTTTGCTGCCGCCACCGGCAGCCGTATCTGCCACAGGTTCAAAATAGGTAACGGTGAAAGTAGAGTACAGGCCGCTGCTGCTGTGTTCGATCGAGGGCGGACTTTTTAGCTGCCCGCTTTTTTCCAGGTAAGCGGTGAAATCGTTAAGGCCCGGTCTTGTAATAAAGGACACGAGAATGACGCCAACGATAAAAAGAAATACGGTATTGCGGAAGGTCTTGCGCTTCATTGCCCAAAGATAGCTTTTCTGACAACGCAGGCTACTAGCCCGTTACAAAGCGATAGCCGATTCCTTTTATGGTAATGATCTCGAGGCTGGGGTCTTCCCGCAGGTAGCTGCGGAGTTTGGTGATATATACATCCAGGTTGCGGCTGTTGAAAAAAGAGTCGTTGCCCCAGAGGAGATTGAGCACGTCGCGGCGGTCGATCACACGGTCGCGGTGTTCGTACAACAAGCGCAACAATTCGCTTTCGCGATAGGAAAGCTTTCGTTCCGCCGTATTGTTAGAAAGTACCTGCCGGTTGAGGTGAAATTGAAATCGCCCGATGGTGACTGAATCGGAAGAGGTTTGCGCCGGCGCATCTACGCGCCGGCGTAAAGCATGCTGTATGCGCACGATCAGTTCTTCCACACTGAAAGGCTTGCGGATATAATCGTTGCCACCTACGGAGAACCCTTTTACCACATCTTCTGTCTGGGTCTTTGCCGTCAGAAAAATGATGGGGATGTCTTCATTGAGCTGGCGTATTTCATCCGCAATGGCAAAGCCGTCTTTGTTGGGCAACATAATATCGAGCACACATATATCGGCCTGGCTGCCGGCAAACACTTCCATTGCCCGTCCGCCGTCGGCTTCCATCACTACTTCAAAGCCGCGGCTTTCCAGGCTTTCCTTCACAATTTTGCCCAGAAATACTTCGTCTTCCACATAAAATATTCTGATCGGTTCCATGTATTTTATTTTGGGAAATGGATGATGAATCTTGTGCCGCCATCGGTCTCCGGTTCAATATGGATGGTGCCCTTATGCTTGGCTACCACCTGTGCCACATAGCTCAGGCCGAGACCATGGCCTTTGGCATTGTGCGTGTCGCCATGAGGCACGCGGAAAAATTTCTCAAATACTTTTTTCCGGTATTCGGGTGGTATGCCGATGCCATTGTCACTCACTTCAAGTGTCAATTCTTTTTCAGTACCCTGAACACGAACGGCTATCCGCGGATGTTCACTGCTATATTTAAGAGCGTTGTCCACAAGGTTGAACACCAGGCTTTGCAAATGAAGCTTATCGCCGGTAATGGTGCATTCTCCGCTGGTTTCAATAGAGAGGGATGCGTGTTGTTTTTCCAGTTGCAGGCGCATGGACGCTGCTACCTCTTCCACCAATTCCTGCAGGTTAACAAGCTCCGGCCTCAGTTCAATTTCTTTTTTCTCAAACATGGAAAGCTTGAGCACTTTATCCACGAGCAGTGACAGGCGTTGCAGTTCGTTGCGGGAGATATCGAGGTACTCGCGCGTGCGGGCGGGGTCGTTGAGTGCATTGAAATTACGCAATGCTTCGATGGCAACACCCACGGTGGCAATCGGTGTTTTGAGTTCGTGTGTGATGTTACTGATGAATTCCTGTTTAATGGCGGCCAGGCGTTGCTGCCGTTTGAGACCTGCGTAAAGCAGGAAGAAAGAGAGCAGCGTAATGGTAACAAGACCCAAGGAAAATACGATCGGCAGGCTCAGTCGTTTCAATAAATACGGCGTTGTATTACCCAATGATAATTCATAGGAAGGTATCAGGGGGTAAGCTGTACTGTCCTTCTCCTGTTTATGAATAATGGAAAAGGGCACGCGGCTCTGCAGGGAGTCCAGTCTGTGATTGAATTTATTCGCCAGCAGGTTCAGCGGCAGTGTATCATACAGAATGGAATCAATGCGGATGGCACCGTTGAATCCGCTGTCGCGATAGGAAAACTTAACGGGTCTTACTGTTATGCTACCGGGCGTACGTGAGGGTGTGTCAGGAGTATTGGTACGACGAAAAATTCTCCGTAAAGTGTCAGTGCTGACTGCTCTCAATTGTGTTCTTTTCTTTATAGAATCGAGTGCCCGCGAAATGTTTTCCGGCGAGGCACCCCCGCTTGTAATAACGACGCGTTTGATGTTTTCAGGATTGATCGAATCCAGCGGGAATACGGAACCCAGCGAATCTGACTGAGCTGTTTTACGGAAAGTGATGATCATACCCGAATTGCCGGAAACGCGTACGTGCACTGAATCGTCGGGGAGTTGTTTACTAACGGCTGCTGCAAGCCTTGCTGCACGTGCTTCTGCCGGCCCCGCTACTGGCTTCGTATTCGCAGCAGATTTTGTGGCACGAACTACTACGCGGCTGGAGTCTTTAATGATGCCGGTGATCTTCGCCTGGATCGATGAGTCCTGCATCTGGCGGACCAGGTCACTAAAGGCTGTATTGACTTTTATGTCGAGCGTCTTTTTTTCACGCTTAAATGTATCGGCCAGCCAGTATACCTGGAAGCCTGCAACCACCAATATGGCAGGAATGATCAACGCCAGCAACCATGCCGTTTTCTTCATGCATCAAAAGTAAAGGAATGCCTTTGAGCGGGGTAGTATTATTAACGTTTATTAACCTAAAACCAAGGTGCCTTAACTTATTGGGAGCAGACCGGCACTTAGCTTTGGACCCTGACAGATAACCACATACTGTTGTCCATTTATCTAAACAAAAAAACGATATGAAACGACTGTTTATTCCGGCGATTGCCTTGCTTGCGGCTACTACGCTTCATGCACAACAGAGAGAAGGCCGGATTATTTATGAACGTACCTTACAGACACAGATCTCGATTGCCGGCAATCCTGAATTGGAACGGCAGTTGTCCAAGCCGCGTGTGAATCGCTTCGAGGTAAATTTTAAGAATGATCAGATGACTAGTCTTCAAATGCCGGATGATAACCAGGATTCCGAAGCTGGCCCGGGCGGAGGATTGACTATACGCACTGTAGGGTTCGGCAGCAACGATATCGTTTTTTGCGATTTTACGAGGGGTGTCAAAATAGAACAAAAGGAAATGTTTGAAAAAGTATACCTGGTCACCGACAGTATTAAAATGGCTAAATGGAAGCTGAGTGATGAAACGATGGACGTTCTCGGACATCCCTGCCGCAAAGCTACCAGCGAACGCATCGTGAAACGCACGAGCATGCGCATGGAAAACGGCAAAATGGAAAACAAGGAGGTTATTGATACAAGCCTGGCCATTGCCTGGTATGCAACGGACATACCGGTGCCCGGCGGTCCGGAGATGCAGGGCCAGTTGCCCGGTATGATACTGCAACTTGAAATGAATAACGGAAAATTAATCTACCGTGCTGTGGAAATCAATGCAAAAGCCACAGCTTCGGCCCTGAAAGAGCCGACCAAAGGGAAAAAGATGACGGCAACGGCGTTTACGGAAGAACGCAAAAAATTGACCGAGGAAATGCGGAAAAACAGTGGGGGCATAATACGTATCAGCGGATAAAAGTATAAGCCATCTTTGCTCGGAAGCGGTGCCGTCCTGGTGCCGCTTTTTTCATGTTAAGCTCAACGCGGAAAGTTTATCTTTACGCAACAATCGTGCTTCCGGAGAAGATGAGCACCAACCTGACGATGCTGCGCCGCACAGTTTCAACGACCATTCATGAAAAAGTACAGGAATCTCTCTTTTTATGTATTGACCATTGCGGGTTTCTCCGCATTGATCTGGTTTATTATTCATCGCGGTGAAAAGCTGGAGTCGGGAACGGCCGCCTTTCGTGAGCCTAAAATGCCCGGGTCTTCGTGGGATCAGTTTCAGCAAACTTATTCGGAAAACCTGGCGCATCCGCTGTCTATACTGCTGTTGCAGATCATCACCATCATTGTGGTGGCAAGAGTGTTTGGTTACCTTTTCAAAAAAATCCGTCAGCCGTCGGTGATCGGGGAGATAATTGCGGGTATTTTTTTAGGCCCTTCTTTTATCGGGACTTATTTCCCGGGATTTTCTTCTTTTCTTTTTCCTCCCCAGTCGCTCCCCAACCTCCAATTTCTCAGCCAGATCGGCCTCATCCTTTTCATGTTTGTGGTGGGAATGGAACTCGACCTGAAAGTACTGCGCAACAAAGCCAAAGACGCCATTGTGGTAAGCCATGCCAGTATCATATTCCCTTTTGCGCTGGGCATCCTGCTGGCCTATTATATCTACACAGAATTTGCTCCGCCGGGCATTCGTTTCCTTTCCTTCTCTTTATTCACCGGTATTGCGATGAGTATAACGGCTTTTCCGGTGCTGGCGCGCATTGTACAGGAGCGGGGTCTGTCGAAGACGCGATTGGGTACGGTGGCCATTACCTGTGCGGCCGCAGATGATATCACCGCCTGGTGTATTCTGGCAGCGGTTATTGCGATTGTAAAAGCCGGATCCATTTACAGCTCCGTGTACACAATCCTGATGGCGGGTGCTTATGTAGTGATCATGCTTAAGGTAGTACAGCCGTTTTTAAAAAAACTCGGGGAAAAGTATTCCAACCGTGAATCACTCGGTAAACCAGCCGTGGCCATCTTTTTTATCATCCTGCTGATATCGGCCTATGCTACCGAAGTGATCGGCATCCATGCCCTTTTCGGCGCATTCATGGCGGGAATGATCATGCCGGCCACTGCTAACTTCCGTAATATTTTCATTGAAAAGGTGGAAGATGTTTCAATGGTATTGCTGCTACCGCTGTTCTTTGTCTTCACCGGTCTGAGAACGGAGATAGGATTACTGAACGATCCCTATCTGTGGAAGATCTGCGGGTTGATCATATTGGTGGCCGTAGTCGGCAAGTTCGTAGGAAGCGCCCTGGCTGCACGGTTCGTAGGGCAAAGCTGGAAAGACAGCCTTGCCTTAGGCGCCCTGATGAACACCCGCGGGTTGATGGAACTGATTGTGTTGAACATCGGGTATGACCTGGGTGTAATGACGAAGGAGGTATTTGCCATGATGGTGATCATGGCGCTGGTAACGACTTTCATGACCGGACCGGCGCTGGACCTGATCAACCGGTTCAGCCGCTCCAGGTCGGCCGACGATCCCACAGGACCATTGGAGAAACCGCGGACCTATAATGTATTAGTATCCTTCAGTACACCGGAAAAAGGGGTGGCGCTGCTGAAGCTGGCCAACAGTCTTATCCGGAAAAATATTGCGCAGGCATCGGTAACGGCGCTTCACCTTTCATCCAGTGCCGAACTCAATGCGTTCAACCAGGCAGAAGTGGAAAAAGACAACTTTGAACCGATCAGCCGGGAAGCAGAGCGTCTCAATCTTCCCGTAGCTAATTTATTCAAACCGACATCCGACATCGAAGGAGAGATCATCGGCACAGCGAATTCCGGCCAATACGATCTGTTGCTGGTTGGCGCCGGCCACTCCGTATTCGAAGGCACACTATTGGGGAAATTGCTGGGATTCACTAACCGTATCATCAATCCCGAGCGACTTTACGATACCATCACCGGAAAAGAAGGTCTCTTTGAAACGGCCGTATTTGATGAGCGCATCCGCCAGATCACCCGCGGCACCAAAGTGCCGGTTGGTATTTTCCTGGATAAAGGCATGGAAAAGGTGAACCGTATCTACATTCCATTCTTTGCCATGAGTGATAGTTTCCTGCTGATCTATGCGCAGAAGCTGATGCACAACAGCGAAGCCCTGGTAACCGTGCAGGATGCTTCAGGCATCATTGCGCAGAATCCCGAGATACGCCATACGATTACGTCGGTAGAGCAGGACCTTTCGGGACGCATCCTGATCGCCAGTGATCAGACCATAACCGAAACGCAACTCGGCCGGCAGGACCTGATGCTGATCAGCTTCGAAAGCTGGAAAAAAGCAGTAGAAGCCCAAAGCGAGTGGTTGTCGCATTCACCGTCGGTGTTGGTGTTGAAACCATAGTAAGGTATAAGGTGTAGGGTTTATGGCGTAAGGAATAAGTAATAGGTTATAAGTAAACAGCCGATTCATAATTCACGATTGACGATTGACGTTTCACGATAACACTTTTGACACTTTTTTGAATTTTGACTTTGAAAAACATTCTGATCATAGACGACGAAGAACAGCTCCGGAAGTTGCTGGGCAGGATCATTGCACTGGAAGGCTTCTCTGTTACGGAAGCGGCTACCATCAAAGCCGCTACGATACAACTGCAACAGCAGCAACCCGAAGTGATTCTCTGCGACGTGCGGCTCCCCGATGGCAACGGCGTTGATTTTGTCGCAGCCGTAAAAAAAGATTATCCCGGTACAGAGATCATCTTGCTTACCGCATTCGGCAATATCTCCGATGGGGTGAGTGCCATGAAAAAAGGTGCATTTGATTACCTGGTAAAAGGAAACGATAACGACCGCATCATTCCCCTGCTGCACCAGGCCGTAGAGCAGGCCCTGCTCAACCGGAAGAATGCAGTAAAACTTGCATTGACTGACAAATACAGTTTTGAGACGATCATCGGTCAAAGCAAAAGCATACAAACGGCGATCAATCTTTCCAAACGCATAGCTCCCGGCGATTCCACCGTGTTGTTGCTGGGAGAAACCGGCTCTGGCAAGGAAGTTTTTGCCAATGCCATTCACCAAAGCAGCAAACGAAAAGACCAGCCCTTCATCGCAATCAATTGCAGCGCTTTTGCCAGGGACCTGCTCGAAGGAGAACTGTTCGGACACAAAGCCGGTGCATTTACGGGAGCCACCAAGGACAAAAAAGGATTGATTGAAATGGCCAACGGCGGCACACTCTTCCTGGATGAGATAGGAGAGTTGCACATCGACCTGCAGGCAAAGCTGCTGCGCGTACTGGAAAACGGCCAGTTCATCAAACTCGGCGATACAAAAGTTTCATCGGCCGATGTGCGCATCATTGCCGCCACCAACAGGGATCTGCAGACCGAAGCAGCACAGGGACGTTTCCGGGAAGACCTTTATTATCGCCTCAATGTATTCAGCATACCATTGCCCGCACTGCGCGATCGCACAGAAGATATTCCGGCGCTCGTTGAAGTATTTCTTCAGCAACTCGCTAAAAAAAATCAGCTGCCTGCCCCGGCCGTGAGCGCGGAAGCCATGTCCTTACTGAAAAAATATTCCTGGAAAGGAAATATCCGCGAATTGAAGAACGTGCTGGAAAGAGCCGTCGTATTACAGGACGACCAGCTTATTTTACCGGAACATCTGCCTTTCGATATACAACAACACTCTGGCGCTTCCTCTGCCGGTCTCTCACTGGCGGCCGTGGAGCAACAGCATATCCGCAAAATATTACAGGCAACGCAATGGAATAAAACACGCGCTGCCAAACTCCTCGAGATCGGCCTGGCTACGCTTTACCGCAAAATGGAAGAATACCAGATATCACCTGATCTCTCAAAATGAAAAAGACCTTCTCATTTTGAGAAGGTCTTTTAATGCCGGCACAGTTTCACTTCTCCTGACATTATTCTTTAACTGGTTGCTCCTCATTTCCTTAAAGGACTAATCGCTTTGATAAAAAGCGGACGGTATCTCTTTTGCCATTTGCCAACCGTGAATCAAGCACTCTTTCATTTAAACAGTATCTCATGCTCACGGTAATCCTTTTAGCAGCCGGCCTGCTCATTTTCGGACTTTTTTACAAATGCATTGACTGGTTTGAAAAAATTTAAAACTATGATGAATCTACTTTTTATCCTGTCTCTGTTTGTATTCGGCTATCTCCTTTATGTATTGATCAAACCTGAAAAATTCTGATTTATGACCAGCGAAATTACCGGTGTCGTATTCACCTTTTTAATAACGCTGCTGCTGGCTTATCCCCTCGGCAAATACATTGCGCGGGTCTTCAGCGGCGAAAAAAGTTTTATGGATATAATGAACCCGGTGGAGCGTTTCTTCTTCCGGGTATCGGGCATCGATCCGGAACAACCGATGAACTGGAAACAGTTTCTCAAAGCCATGCTCACTATCAACATGCTGTGGCTTGTATATGCCATGCTGCTGCTGGTGTTCCAGGACAAACTTCCGCTGAATCCCGACGGCAATGGCGGGCAAACACCTGATCTTGCTTTTAATACCGCTATCAGTTTCCTTGTTAATTGTAACCTGCAACATTATTCCGGCGAGTCGGGACTTACTTATTTTACGCAGTTATTTGTAATCACCTTTCTGCAATTTGTAAGTGCGGCCACAGGTATTGCGGCGCTTGCCGGGATGTTGAATGGTCTTAAACACAAGACAACGCAAAACCTCGGCAATTTCTGGCGCTTATTTACCCGGTCTGTTACGCGCATCTTATTGCCACTTTGCATCGTCGGTGCGGTTTTGCTTGCCTTTAACGGCACACCCACCAGCTTCGATGGAAAAGATACAATCACAACCCTGCAGGGAGATACTGTGCAGGTATCTCGCGGGCCGGCAGCAGGCATGATCGCCATTAAACATTTGGGTACAAATGGTGGCGGCTGGTTCGGTGCCAACTCTGCACACCCGTTGGAGAACCCGAATTATTTCACCAACATCCTGGAAATGGTCATGCAGGTAGTGATACCGGTGGCCCTGCTTTTTGCCCTCGGCTTTTATTTGAACAGACGCAAACTCGCAAAGGTGTTGTTTGGCATTATGACGCTGGGTATGCTTTGCCTGCTCATTCCCGCCATCATTTCGGAAACCGGCGGCAATCCTGCTATCGGAAAGATGGGCATTACACAGGCCACCGGTGCCATGGAAGGAAAAGAAGTGCGATTCGGTCCCGCTGCCTCTGCTTATTGGAGCACGGTCACCACGATCATCTCTACCGGTTCTGTCAATTCCATGCACGACAGCTCTATGCCGGTATCCGGATTGATGCAATTGCTGGGCATGATGATCAACGCTTTTTACGGCGGATGTGGTGTAGGCATCTTAAACTATCTTATCTATATCATTATTGCTGTTTTTATTTCCGGGTTGATGGTAGGACGAACACCGGAGTTCATGGGCCACAAAGTAGAAGCGCGCGAAGTGAAGATCGCCGCATTGGTTACGTTGCTGTCAGCATTCCTTATAAAAGGATTTGTTGCATTGGCTGCGTATATGGTAGCGCATCATCCGGAAATGGCCTGGGCCGTAAAGCCGGGAAGCTGGCTCAATAATCCATCCCATCATGGCTTTTCGGAAATGTTGTACGAGTTCACTTCTGCCAATGCCAATAACGGATCCGGCTTTGAGGGACTGGGCGATAACAATGTGTTCTGGAATATAACGACAGGCATTGTCCTGATCCTCGCACGGTTTATTCCGATTATCGGTCCGGTCGCCATTGTCGGTTTGCTGGCGAATAAAAAATTTATCCCCGACTCTCCCGGTACACTTCGTATAGACTCGTGGACCTTCGGCATCATGACCTTTGCCGTGATCATTGTGATCAATGCCTTGTCCTTTTTTCCTGCATTGGCACTCGGACCACTGGCGGAATACTTCTCTTTATACTAACAGCTAATTACACGCATCATGAAACAACATAATAAAGTAAGTCTTTTCGAACCATCACTTGTAAACAAGGCCGTCCGCCAGTCGTTCGTAAAGCTGCATCCCGGATTGATGATCAAAAATCCGGTGATGTTCACCGTAGAAATCGGCACGGCAGTCATGTTGATCGTTTCACTTTACCAGTTGATCACCGGCGATCTGTCGCAAGGCGCTGCCTGGTATAACTGGGTGATTTTTTCCATTCTTTTGCTAACGGTTCTTTTTGCCAACTTCGCGGAAGCACTGGCAGAGGCACGCGGTAAAGCCCAGGCAGAGAGTCTTCGCAAAACACGCGAAGAAACGCCGGCAAAAAAAATCGGATCAGATGGAAAAATAGAAACCCTCTCTTCTTCCATGCTGCATCGCGGCGATCATTTTATTTGCGAAGCCGGCGATACTATTCCGATGGACGGAGAGATTACCGAAGGTATCGCCACCATCGACGAATCGGCTATTACCGGTGAATCTGCTCCGGTCATACGCGAAGCGGGTGGCGACAAGTCGTCCGTGACAGGCGGAACAAAAGTACTCAGTGACCGTATTGTAGTGAAAGTAACTACGCAACCCGGCGAATCATTCCTTGATAAAATGATCGCACTCGTGGAAGGGGCATCCCGGCAAAAAACGCCGAATGAAATTGCGCTGACGATCCTGCTGGCATCGTTCACCCTGATCTTCATTATTGTGTGCGTGACGCTGAAGCCTTTCGCAGACTATGCCAACACGCCGATTACCATTGCCGCGTTCATTTCACTTTTTGTTTGTTTGATTCCCACCACCATCGGCGGATTATTATCTGCTATCGGTATCGCGGGTATGGACAGGGCACTGCGGGCAAATGTGATAGCGAAAAGCGGTAAAGCGGTGGAGACGGCAGGTGACGTGGATGTTTTGTTGCTTGACAAAACCGGCACCATTACTATCGGCAATCGTAAGGCCACCCACTTCTATGCAACGGAAACGGAAGATGAAAATGAATTTATCCAAACGGCGTTGCTGAGTTCTTTATCGGATGATACGCCCGAAGGAAAATCGATTGTGGAACTGGCACATGCCAGAGGCGTGAATGCGCAGGCAGCAGTAGGATCGCAGTTTGTACCATTCACGGCAGAAACAAGAAGCAGCGGGGTGGACACACCCGATGGCAATAAAATCCGGAAAGGCGCATTCGATGCTATCCGCCAGATGGCGATCCAGGCGGGATATACGGTATCGCACACTACCGGACAAAAAGTAAAAGCGATTGCGGAAAATGGGGGCACCCCGCTGGTGGTAGCTGTCAACAATCAAATAAAAGGTGTGATCGAATTGCAGGATATCATTAAACCCGGAATAAATGAACGCTTTCAGCGCTTACGCAAAATGGGTGTGAAAACGGTAATGGTAACCGGCGATAATCCGTTGACCGCAAAATACATTGCAGAGAAAGCCGGTGTAGACGATTTTATCGCGGAAGCAAAACCCGAGGATAAAATGAATTACATCAAAAAAGAACAGCAAGCCGGCAAGCTCGTAGCCATGATGGGCGACGGTACCAACGATGCACCAGCATTGGCACAGGCCGATGTTGGCGTGGCGATGAACAGCGGCACGCAGGCCGCCAAAGAAGCCGGCAATATGGTGGACCTCGACAACGATCCCACCAAACTGATCGAAGTGGTGGAAATCGGCAAACAGCTACTGATCACGCGTGGTACGCTTACTACGTTTTCCATTGCCAACGATGTAGCCAAATACTTTGCGATCGTTCCGGCGCTGTTTATCGCCTCCATACCGGCATTGCAATCGCTCAACATCATGGGGCTGAAAAGTCCGGAGTCGGCTATTCTTTCAGCAGTTATTTTCAATGCCATCATCATACCGATGCTGATACCGCTGGCCTTAAAAGGCGTGAGTTATAAACCCATCGGCGCTTCGGCATTGCTCAGAAGAAACCTGCTCATCTACGGTTTGGGTGGCGTGATCGTCCCCTTCATCGGCATCAAGCTGATCGATATGCTGCTCGGGTTATTTATGTAAACATCAAAAAATACCAACATGAAAAAGAATCTTTTCATATCACTCCGTCTCACATTGGTCATGGTCGTTTTGTGCGCAGTGATCTATCCATTGGTGATAGCCGCCGTGGGCAAACTGACACCGGGCGGCGGCAAAGGCCGGACGGAAAAGGTCGACGGCAAAGTAGTGGGCTATTCCAATGTGGAACAAAAGTTCACGGAAGACAAGTATTTCCAGGGACGGCCCAGTGCGGTTGATTACAATGCGGCAGGTTCGGCGGGATCCAACAAAGGGCCGTCCAATCCTGAGTACCTGCAACTGGTGCAGGATCGCATCGACAGCTTCCTGGTGCACAATCCCGGTATAAAAAAAGAACAAATTCCTGCGGAAATGGTAACAGCCTCCGGCAGTGGTCTCGATCCGCATATATCACCGGCGTCTGCATTCATCCAGGTAAAAAGAATAGCCGTGGCGCGTGGCCTTGCAGAAGAAAAAATAAAATCATTGGTCGACGCGCACACCGAAGCGCCGCTGGCCGGTGTATTCGGACCATCAAAAATTAACGTGCTCCAACTCAATATCGCACTCGACGAATTAAAATAAAGCAAACATGAAACTCAGGATGACAGGCGCTGCCGTTTTATTATCACTGGCAGGCGCAGCGCAGGATACTACAGAATCCAAAACTTCTCCGTTAGCCATCAGCGGTTATGCAGAAGCATATTACAGTTATGATTTTAATAAACCGGCGGACAACAATCGCCCGGGATTTTTGTACAGCCATAACCGGCACAATGAATTCACGGCCAACCTGGCTTATATAAAGGCGGCTTATGGTACGGAACGTGTCAGAGCTAATATTGCCCTCGCGGCAGGTACGTATATCAATGCCAACTACGCTGCGGAGACCGGCGTGATGAAAAATATTTTCGAAGCCAATGCTGGGTACAAGCTTAGTACAAAACATAATCTTTGGTTCGATATGGGGATTTTTCCCTCACACATCGGTTTCGAAAGTGCCGTGAGTAAAGACTGCTGGGCATTGACCAGGAGTTTGATGGCGGAAAATTCTCCTTATTATGAAAGCGGCGCCAAACTGACTTATAGCACCAATGAGGGTAAATGGACATTCAGTGCGCTTGCACTGAATGGCTGGCAGCGCATCAAACGCGTGGAGGGGAATTCAAAAATGAACTGGGGAACGCAGCTTACGTATAAGCCGGTCAGTAAGATCACGCTTAACTACAGCACTTTCTATGGTTCCGATAAACCCGACTCTGCCAGGCTGAACCGGTTCTTTCATAATATCTATGGCATCTTTCAATTTTCGGACAAATGGGGTTTTACCGCAGGACTGGATATAGGTACGGAACAAAAAACGAAGGGAGGAAGTGAAATGAATACATGGTATTCGCCGGTGGGGATATTGCGGTTCACCCCTGTACCGAAATGGGCATTTGCGCTGCGTGGGGAGTATTACGAAGACAAAAACGGAGTAATCATTGCCACCGGAACGGTGGACGGATTCAGCACATCCGGTATTTCATTCAATGCCGATTATCTTCTTTTTGCCAATCTGGCCTTGCGGGTGGAGGGAAGATGGCTGAAGAGTAAAGACGCTATTTTTTCAAAAGATGGCGAAGCAACCGACAACACGTCTGCCGTTACTTTCTCTGCGGCGGTGAGTTTTTAATAACAATATATGACCGGCAAACTAAAAATCTATATCGGCATGAGTGCGGGCGTTGGTAAAACCTACCGCATGCTCCAGGAAGCACATAACCTGTTGCGCAATGGCGTCAACATAAAAATCGGTTATGTGGAAACGCATGGCCGGATAGAAACACAGGCGCTGGTAGAAGGATTGCCCGTTATACCCCGCAGAAAAGTATTTTATAAAGGCAAACAACTCGAAGAACTCGATGTGCAGGCCATCCTGCTGCTGCACCCGGCTGTTGTGATCGTCGATGAACTGGCGCATACTAATATTCCTGGCAGTAAAAATGCCAAACGCTGGCAGGACGTAATGGATATTCTCGGGGCCGGTATCGACGTTATTTCTGCCGTGAACATACAACACATCGAAAGCATCAACCAGGATGTGAAAACGATCACAGGTGTGGAAGTGAAAGAACGCATTCCGGATAAAATGCTGCAGATTGCCAATGAAGTAGTGAACATCGACCTCAGCGCAGACGACCTGATCACGCGGTTAAAAGAAGGGAAGATCTACGATGCCAGTAAAATACAACAGGCGTTACAAAATTTTTTTAAACCCGACAAAATCCTCCAGTTGCGCGAACTGGCATTGAAAGAAGTAGCAGGCCAGGTAGAACGGAAGGTGGATTATGAAGTAACGGCCAAAGAAAAGCCCTGGCGTCACGAACGCCTGCTGGCCTGCATTTCATCCAACCATCTAACTGCGCAGCACATTATCCGCAAAACCGCGAGGCTGGCCTCCTATTACAACAGCAAATGGTATGTGCTTTATGTACAGACCCCCAGGGAGTCGACAGATAAAATATCACTGGCGGCTCAGCGTCACCTGATCAATAACTTTCAAAATGCTACGGAGTTGGGGGCAGAAGTGTTGCAGGTGAAAGAAGAAAACATTGCCCGCGCCATTATCCATGAAATTCAAACGAAAAAAATCACGACCGTCTGCATCGGCAAACCTCATATTAAACTCTGGCGGATCATTTTGCGGACAGGTATTTTCAACGGCTTATTGAAAGCCCTGTCGGAAAATGATGTAGACCTGGTAATTTTGTCCTGAACATGACAACGGTAAAGAAAAGGATAAGGCTGGGGACATTGTTCCTTTTTCTGCTCACACTGCTTTCCTGCGGTGTAGGCATCTTTCACCTTGTGCGGCTGAAAAATGACGCCACGCTTATATTAAAGAACAACTATGAGTCGCTGGATTATAGCTATTCCCTGCAACAGATAATGGATACGTCCGGCGAGGGCAAAACGTTGCCACCGGCATTTGACAGCGTATTAAAAAGGCAGGAACAGAACATCACGGAGCCGGGCGAACAGGAGGCTACCCGCCGTGTGAGAGCTGCCTATGAAAAATATAAACTCGATACGGGTAAGGCTGGTCTTATGGAAATACGCGCCGCGCTGCATACGGTGCTTCGTCTCAACATGTCGGCGATCGAAACGAAAAATATCAAAGCGGGCAATACCGCCAACACCGCACTTACCTATATCACCTTACTGGCTGCTATTATCTTTCTGATCGGCTTTACCTTCTCTTTCAATTTTCCCGGCGTACTTACCACGCCGATAAGTACGTTAACGGAAGGCCTCCGCGAAATAGCGCGGAAGAATTATCACTTCCGCATACACCTCGATCGTAAGGATGAATTTGGCCAGATGGCTGAATCATTCAATGACATGGCCGAACGCCTGGAATATTTTGAAAACAGCAACCTGAATAAACTGATCTTCGAAAAGACCAGGGCCGAAGCGGTGATTAATAGCCTGAAAGAGGCCAGTATCGGCATCGATAAAAATGATACAATACTATTTGCCAATGATCAGGCATTGCAACTGCTCGGTATGCAGGCCGCAGACGTGATCGGAAAATCTGTTGAGCAGGTAAGCAGCAGAAATGATCTTTTTCGTTTTTTGTTGGAAGAACGGGGCAACCTGCCTTTCAAAATTGTACTCGACAACCGCGAGAACTATTTTACCAAAGAGATCATTGATATATCGCAGGAAGACGCGAACAGTAAAGTGATCATTCTCCGCAACATTACGTCCTTTAAGGAGTTGGATGTGGCCAAAACCAATTTTATCGCCACCATTTCTCACGAATTAAAAACGCCACTGGCTTCCTCCGATTTCAGCCTGAAGTTATTATCGGACGAGCGCGTAAGTACCCTCACGGAAGAACAACGCGAGCTCATCACCCATCTCAAACAAGACAACCAGCGCATGCTGCGTATACTTAGCGAACTGCTGAATATGTCGCAGGTAGAAGCGGGCAAGATACAGTTGGATGTCGCCGACACGGATCCTGTCTCGATCATGGAAAATGCCGTGTTGTCGGTGAATACAGCAGCGCGGGAAAAGCAGGTGGAAATCGGGCGGGCATTTGAAAAAGACCTGCCGCCCGTTAAAGCCGATGCAGAAAAAACCACCTGGGTATTGAATAATTTCCTGATGAATGCGATTAAGTATTCATCGGAAGAGCAAAAAGTGATCCTGCGCATTTATCGGGAAGGTGAAAATGTGGTTTTCTCGGTTACAGATCAGGGACCCGGCATTCCAGCAGAATACCTGGAGAAGGTTTTTGACCGGTTCTTCAAGGTGCCCGGCTCCAAAGCTGGCGGCACCGGTCTCGGCCTTGCCATCAGCCGCGATTTTATTGAAGCACAGGGAGGGCAGATTTGGGTGCAGAGCGAGTACGGACAGGGAAGTACGTTTGGTTTTAGTTTGCCCGCCGCGGGCAATAAGTGAATAAGTCAATAAGTGAATAAGTCAATGAATGAATGCCATGGCTCTTGGTTACACCAACCAGGGGCTGTTCCATTCACTTATTGACTTATTCACCCATTGCCCTACCTGAATCTGATCCCGTTTACTTGTCCGAGTCCAACCTTGCTCAGGCTGTAGGTAAAGCTCAGCATGAAATAACGGCGTACTGTATTCACGCGACTGTCTTCAATGAAATTTTGTACAGTGGTGCGATTGATGCCGAGATTGCGGTTCAGGATGTCGTTGGCCGTGAATTTCAATTCTCCGCGCTGACCTTTCAGGAACAGTTTGCTGAGCGACGCTCCCCATAACGGCACTTTCGCATTGAAACCATTTGCCCGCTGGTTATTGACTCGATAAAGAAAATCAGTGGAGAAACGGAATTGCTTCGGCAACTCGATGTTTAATTCAGTTTCATAGTCCTGCGAAACAAATTGGTTGTTGAGCGCGGGCTGTAGTGAATAACCCGTACGCGTATAGTTTATGGCAGCGGAAACATTCCAGTCGATTTTGTCCGAAATATCAAAGTCCAGCGCTAAACGTGGGGCCGCATTGAACATGGAAATGTCGTTGCCCTGCCCGTTGATGAACTGGCGCCCGCGGTTGTACAGCAGGGTGGTGCCTAAACGCACTCTTCCTTTCGTAAACCGCAACGGCATACCATAGTTGATATTCCCCATTAAATTGTAAACACCATTTACGTTTACTGGTCGTGTACGCTTTACGCCATTGGCCTGCAGGGTATCTGCATTCACAATCTTATTGTCTACACGCGACGCATTGAGTGTGGCAAAAAAACTTTTCCCCTTAAATGTACTGATGCTGTTATAATTGATCTGGAGGTTGTGCTGATACTCCTGTTTCAGATCCGGGTTACCTTCTCTGATATTGAGCGGATTGCTGATATCCGGCACCGGTTGCAATTGCGTGATATTAGGCTGATTGGTACTGGTACGGTAAGATAAAATGATACTCTTATTGTTGGTAAACTTGTATTGAAGACGCGCGGTAGGGAGAATATTAGTAAATGATTTGCGGATAACGGAGTCCTTTACCATTACTATTTCTCCTTCAAGATTGGCCTGCTGCCAGTTGGCGCCAATGAAATAATTGAATTTTCTTTTCTGCGTGCGCCAGCGGATGCCGGCGTTCACATATCCATAACGATTGGTGAAGTCATTAGTAAGAGAATCATTCAACTCATCATATTTGCCGCTGGCAGCACTGTAATCGTAGGTAGTCTTTTCCGATAGGTTTTTTGTTTTTCCCCGGGCAATGCTCCACTCCATCAAAGAGTAACGCCCCACCGGTTCTGTGTAAGCCGCGCGTGCGGTGTAACCGGACAAACTATTGTCTTTGAATATTTGCTGATCGGCCAACTGCTGCCCTGCCGGGTTACCCGCCCTGTCGAAAAACTGGTTGTTTATTTTCAGATCGCCCTCGCTGTTTCCACTGGATAAGGAAGTTTGCACCAGCAGGGAGAATGTGCGTCCACGTTTCCGGAATTTTTTGCGGAACAAAACATCGTTGTTGAAATTAAAATTGGAACCTGATTGTCCGGATGCGGTGGTGCCCTGGTTGCTGATACGTCCGTCTTCCCCGCTTTGCGTATAAGCACTCCAGCTGTCCATATTGTTGCGCTGGTAACCGATGGAGGGGTTGATTTTAAGGGAATGGAATGAATCGATCTGGTAATCTAACCCGAGATTGAGGCGGTGTGTCTGGTAGCTGTTATCTGTTCTTGTAGAACGTTTTGAGAAATAGGTAGAATCCGGCAGCAGGTATTGACGGTTTACATCGGAGAGGGTAAGCGGGTTATAAGCATTATAAAAATAATTGGAAGTGAACTCGGCTTTCTTTCCGATGAGGTTATTGTAATTAACGCCACCGCCCCAGATGGTGCGTATACCACTGTTGGTGTTGCCCATGGAGCGAAGCAGTTCTGCATTCGGGTCGTCGCCACTGAAGCTGCCCCCGCCCTGCAGCATCCGGCTCAGGTCACCACTGAAGTTCATGAGGTCCATGAAGGAGAACCCTTCTTTGTTGGTATTGTTGGTCAGACCCAGCACAGACATCTGCCGGGCTCCCTTGAAGGAATTCAGGTTGAAGCGGCCTTCGAAGCGTTCGTCTGTGCCTCCTCCGCCCATGATTTTTCCGAAGCTGCCTTTTTTTCTGTCTTCTTTTAATTTCAGGTTTAACGTTTTCTGACTGTTACCATCGTCAAAGCCGGTGAGTTGAGCCTGGTCGCTCATGCGATCATACAATTGCACTTTTTCAATGGCATCGGCAGGCAGGTTTTTAGTAGCCATTTTAGGGTCGCTGCCGAAAAACTCTTTGCCGTCGACCAGTACCCGTTTTACTTCCTGTCCCTGTGCTTTGATGGTGCCATCTTTTGCTACCTCGATGCCGGGTAGTTTTTTCAGTAATTGTTCTACGCTGGCATTTGGCGGTGTGCGGAATGCCGGGGCGTGATACTGGATCGTGTCACCGATCATGGTTACAGGAGCGGCTTCCTGCTTTACGATGATCTCGTCGAGTACTTTGGTCCGGTCGTGCATTACGATGCGTCCCAGCTCTGCGGTTCGCTGCTCCGGTGTTATTTTAAAAAAAACGGAGGTGTTGTGAAAGGCGATATGCGAAAAAAGCAGGCGAAACTCCCCTGCCGGAAGGTTGGTTATTTCAAATTTACCTGAGTTGTCTGTCATGCCGAAACTCACCAGTGATGAGTCTTTTCTGTTCATGACGGTAACCGTAGCATCCACTACGGATACATTGTTCAGGGTGTCCGTGAGAACGCCGCGTACCACCCCATTGCGTTGCGCATGGATGGTGGTTGCAACAAAAAGCAAGATAAGCAGGGTAAAGGTCTGACGCATAGCCGGTAGTTTTTTTCCGGTTACGAAAGTATTCTTAGCCCGCTGCAAGGCCGGTTAATTAGCCTTGCTATAATGTTAATGGATGTTAAAGCTTAATCGGCCTTGATATCGCCTCGTTCGTTATCGGCGCGGTCGCGTTCATAAACGATCACGCTGATTCTCCATTCCATCATCACTGCCTGCAGGCTTACTTCCACGCGCAGATGGCCATAGCGGTCATCGTTGGGATCGAGTTTGAAAATAACCGAGTAAAAATCCTTTTCTTCCGTAGGCTGTTCGTAGGTGCCTTCGTTCTTAAGATTGTAAGGATTGAGGCGGATGGAAATTTTTTTGTTATTGAGTGCGCTGTAGAGCTGACGGAATTTTTTGCTTGCTTCGCTAAAATTTTCAGTTGTCAGCATCGTAGCACGCCAGGCCACCACGGTTCTCCGGCCACCAGCGCTGTAGCGTGTGATGACAGATTCTTCCGCGCCTTCCGGCAGAAAAGTACAGGCATACTCAACAGACTGCGGGTTTTCGGCAATTTTTTCTCCCGTGAAACTGCTGAAGCGGTTGGGATAATCGTCGAGGATTTTCTCAACATCCTGCGCGACCGAGCGTCCTTTGGCAAAGGGAGATTTTAATTGAGCATTGGCGGAAAAAGCAAAAAGGGAAAAGCAAACGAAAAGAAAAAAGCAGTGTAGAGTGGATTTCATTCAGTTTGGATTAAAGGGTTAAGAACGCTCAAAGCTAGTTATTAATTCAAAATTCAAAAGTCAAAATTCAAAAAAATCCCAATCGTGAATCGTGAATCGTCAAAATAGCAATCTTTCCCTGCCTTACATCTCATACCTTACACCCTATACCTTAAACCTTCCACCTTATGCATTTTAATTAAATCGGATATTCCTGTTCATCATCCTGTTCATGCCGGGTGGCAGCGGCATTTGTTGCGGTGCTTTGCCTCCCATGCGATTGATGTTGATGAGGAAACTTACGAGGAAATACCTGCGCAATACCATACTGCGGGTATCCTGGATATAGTTATCGCTGTTCGTACGCGTGATGCTTTTGTTCTGATTGAGGATGTCATTCACCGATACGCGGATCTCGCCGTTTTTCTTTTTGAAGATTTGTTTGGCTATCGACGCATTCCACAACGGAATGTTCTGGTTGAATCCTTCGGCACGGCCGGTGTTGATCAGGTAGTCAAAATCCGTAGCGATAATGAAATCTTTCGGCAGGTTGTACGATAAGTCGGTCGAATAGGTCTGTGTGAAGTAGCTTTCATTGAGCGCCTTGTTCACTGAATAGGCGATGTTGGTATAAGTGATGCCTGCATTCAGCCCGATATTGTATTTGTCTTTACTCAGGTTCACGCCAACAGCCTGTGTGCCGGTAAATGTTTTACCGATGTTGCGTTGTTTATAAAGCAGGCCTACATCACGCAGGTACACGAGGTTGTTGGTAAGGTTAACACTGGAGCCTTTCCATTTCGCGCTCTTGAACGGAAGTCCAAGGGTAACGAAGGAGAAAGCGCGGGTATAACCATTCATGTTCACCGGACGCGTCAACTGTACGCCACGGCCCAGGGTATCGATCGAGTTCACGATCTTATTGGCGGTTGTGCTGACGTTGATGTTGGCCGCAATGAATTTGAAGGTGAGAATATTGAACGTACTGTAGCCAACGTTGAAGGTATGATTGAATTCCTGTTTCAGGTCGGGATTACCCGTGCTTACGTTCAGCGGGTCGGTTACGTCCGGTACGTTCTGCAACTGGCTGATGGTCGGCTGGTTGGTACGTCCATTGTAAGAAAAACGGAGGTTCTTGCTGCGCGCAGGCGTGAAATTGAAATTGAAGGTCGGGAACAGGTTGGTGTAGTTTGCTTTGCTCACGGAATCTTTGGCAGTGAGTGCCTGGTAACTTTTGCTCTCCAGGGTAGCCTGTTGTACGGCGAAACCAAGTTGATAATTGTATTTCGGTTTTTGCACGCGGAAGTTGGCGCCGATGCGGTGTGCGTTGAACAGGTTTTCGAATTCGTTGGTCAATGGCAGGTTTGGACTGTCGTATTTGTCGGAAACGGGGTTGTAATTGAAGGTTTCTTTGTTGGATGTATTCTTGTTGAACGTATAGGCATAATTGAACTCGAGCAGTTTATTAAGACCGAGCGGTTCGGTATACGATGCGCTCACTACGTTATTACTCGTGCGTGTTTTTTGTTCGTCCTGCTGATTTTGACGGGTGAAGTTCAGCGGGTTGCCGTTTTCATCATAAAAATCATTATTGGCGCGCAAGGCGCCGTTGGCGGTGCTGCGTCCCCAGGTATTGGACCATCCCAGTGTAAGTGTGCGGCCGGTCTTGCGGAAGCGTTTACGGTAAAGCAGGTTATTGTTCCAACTATAACCATCGCGGCTATTGCTGTTGACGCGGTTGCTGGTAAGTGCGAGAAACTTCAGGTTTTGTTGTTCCACATTGGTAAAAGCCGTGTCCTGGTTGCTGTTTTCGGAATGTTGCAATGTAAGTGAAGGGGTATACAAAATAGAACTCATCGAATCGATCTGCGCCTCGATGCGCATATTGAAGCGATGGTTTTGGTTGATATTATTCGTAAGCGCCTGGCGGTTGAGCCCCACTACAGAGTCAATGTTGGTGGAAGGATCGGTGAAGGTGCTGCGGCGGAGAATACCTTGTTCCTGGTCGGCATTGGTGCGGGAGAAGAAGTAACTGCCGGAAGCTTTTACTTTTTTGCCCCATTCATCCGTATAGTTCAGACCGGTAGAGAATGACTTGATAATGCCGGTAGCGCCTGCGCCAATGTTGCCGAAACCGGCGCCCCGCGCGGCTACCATGTTGAGGCCTCCACCGCCTAAACCGCCGCCGCCACCACCGAAGCCGCCTCCGCCGCCTCCAAATCCACCGCCACCGCCGCCAAAACCACCCATAGCGCCGATTACGTCGGAGAAAGAAAATCCGAGTTCATTGATGTTATTGGTATTTAATAAAAGCGACAGACGCTGCGGACCGTTGAATTTATTGACACTCAGGTTGCCTTTATAACGGCCCTGGTCGCCGTAACCTGCCAATGCGCGGCCGAAGATGCCTTTATTGCGATCCTTTTTTAATTTGATGTTGAGTGTTTTGCTTCTGCTGCCATCGTCAATTTTAGTAAACTTGGCCTGGTCGCTCATGTCGTCGAATACCTGTACGCTTTCCACCATATCGGCTGTGAGGTTGCGTGTAGCGAGTTTGGGGTCATTGCCGAAAAACTCTTTGCCATCCACATAAACTTTCTGTACCTGTTCGCCCTGTGCCTTTACGTTGCCTTCTTTATCTACTTCCACGCCCGGCAGTTTTTTCAGCAGGTCTTCTACTGTGGCGTTGGGTCTTGTTTTGAAGCCGCTTGCGTTAAACTGGATGGTATCGCCTTTCACTACAATCGGCGCTTCACTTGTTACCACTACTTCCCCTAATGTACGTATGTCTTTGCCTACGATCACGTCGCCGAGATCCTGCTGACGTTTGTCATCGGATAAGGTTATCTCTCTTTTGATTTCGTTGAAAGCCTGGTGGGTGATGATGAGGCGGTAGCTGCCGGTGGGTAATCCTTTTATTTCAAACTTCCCTTCCTTATTGCTGAGCGTAAAGGTGACCAGGGAAGAATCCGAGGCTTTGAGTAATGAAATCGTTGCGTCAACAACGGGTTGGGCTGCAGCGGCGGTATCAACCAGTTTGCCCGTGATCTGGCCATCGTTTTTCTGGGCCATCACAGGGCCGGCAACTGCCAGTAACAGTAAGAAGAGTATAAGTGATCTCATAAGTAGTTCAGAATATATAAGCGAAATTAGAAGTAAGTACGCATACAATCCCTGCCGGGTGGCCGATTTGCCGGAAAAATGGACAGACGGTCGTTCCGGCCCGATGACCGTCAATGGTGAATGGTCAATAAGTCAATAGTGAATCGTCAATGGTTGACCTATAACCTTCCACCTTAAACCTTCCCCCTTTCACCTTAACTAAACAAATACTCCACATCCTCCCGCGTGAGGCTCTTCACAAACGAGGTATCGTCTGAAATGATGTCTTTGGCGAGGGCTCTTTTCTTCTCCTGCAACTGGATAATCTTATCCTCGATTGTGTCTTTACAGATCATCCGGTAAGCAAAGATGTTTTTGGTCTGACCGATCCGGTGTGTACGGTCGATGGCCTGTTGTTCTACGGCCGGGTTCCACCAGGGATCGACGATATATACGTAATCCGCGGCGGTCAGGTTGAGACCTACACCACCTGCTTTCAGTGAAATGAGGAATACGCGGACCGTATCATCGTTCTGGAATCGTTGGATCGCTTTTTCGCGGTCGGGTGCCGAGGTGCTTCCGTCGAAATATTCATACGAAATGCCCAGTTCTTCCAGTCTGGCGCGGATGAGGGCCAGCATACCCAGGAATTGTGAGAAGATAAGCGCTTTGTGATCGCCGATGTTTTCGGTGAGCTCACGGCTGATCTCTTCCAATTTGATGGAATGGTTCTCGAATTTTTCCTCTTCATTAAGGATAGCCGGCGAATCGCAGATCTGGCGGAGCTTCATCAGGCCCTGCAGGATAGTGAGTTGTGATTTCTGTATACCCTGGTTTTCGATGGAGCCGAGGATGCGGTCGCGGAAATCATTGCGGTACGCATCATAAATATTCCGTTGATCGGGTTCCATTTCGCACCACAATACCATTTCCTGTTTGGCCGGCAGGTCTTTGGCTACCTGCTCTTTGGTACGGCGGAGAATAAAGGGATACAATATTTTTTTGAGGTGATCCTTGCGGTCGGCCTCTCCGAATTTATCGATGGGGATAGCAAATTCCTGGCGGAAAAACTCCATGGTTCCCAGCATGCCCGGGTTGAGGAAGTTCATTTGTGCAAACACATCGAACGTGTTGTTCTGCAGCGGCGTACCACTGAGGCAGAGCCGGTGTTTGGCATTGAGCAGGCAGGCAGCCTTGGTTACCTTACTGGTAGGATTCTTGATCGCCTGGCTTTCATCCAGTACCACATAATCGAAGTCGATGCTCATCAGCAGTTTGATATCGCTGCGCAACGTCCCGTAGGTAGTGATGGTGATATTGTGATCGATCATCTGCTCGCGGTCGCGTGTGCGGAGCGGGCCGTGATGAATGCGATAAGAGAGCGTCGGGGTGAATTTTTTGATCTCGTTTTCCCAGTTATAAATAAGCGTGGTAGGACAAACCACCAATGCCTTCAGGCGTTCGTTGCGGCGGTGATAATATTCCATGAAGGAAAGTGCCTGCACGGTTTTACCCAGACCCATGTCATCGGCCAGGATGCCGCCCCAGTTGATGTCTTTGAGATAATTGAGCCATTGATAGCCGGCTACCTGGTAGGGGCGAAGGATCGGCTTCAGTGTTTCAGAAGGTTCGATCTCTTCGATCTGGTTGAACTGACGCAGACGGTCATATTTCTCTTCCAGTTGGATACTCAGTTCCTCTTCATCACGGGTTTCATACAATTCGTCCACTACGCTGAGGTGATAGCGGGAAAGCTTCAGGTTGTTGCTGTTGCCTTCGCCCACGCGGAAGAGGAGAGAATATTTTTTCAGCCATTCTTCGGGCAGGATGCCGAGCGTGCCATCGTTCAACTGCACGAATTGCTGTTTGTTGGCGAGTGCACGTTTTACTTCGGCTACGGTTACTTTCTGATCGCCGAAAATGATATCCACTTTTGCGTCGAACCAATCGGTATTGCTGCTGATGAAAATGCGTGTCTGGGGTTTGGCGGTATTGAAGCGGAAATTGCGGAGCGCTTCAAATCCGAATACCGGCGTCTTCATATCCTTCATTGCATCCACGAAGAGGAAGAACCAGTTGTTTTTCAACACGTCGCTTCCTTTCAAAGCAAGCGAGCCGTTTTCTTCATCCACGATAAAATTGGAATGAAGGTTCTGCAGTTTTTCAATAAATAATCTCTCCGCGTCGCGGTTGCGGTGAACGATGGTCACCTTACCATCCTGTGGTACCACAACTGCATCGCGGTCGCGGGCGCGGGTTTCATAACCTTTGTAAGTGAAAGAAGGCTGGAAGATGAGGTAGTCGCCTTTCTCAACGAGAAAAAGGGTTACTTCCGGTTCGCCGTCTTTGATTTCCTGTACAAGACTTTTCTCGAAATCAACTTTGTATTCGCGTGTCAGTGGCAGGACGAATTCAGTCAGTTGTTTGGGCCAATTGGCGGCCGGGATCATCATCTTACCATTGGTGCCGAATTTTTCCACCAGTTGCATGGTTTCTTTTTCCGGCCAGAGATGGAGTTGGTTGTTGTAAAGGAACAGCATGCCGCTCGGGCTTTCATTGTCTTCGAGTTCATACTCGAGATTCCCCAGTTTAGCTTTAACCTGAACGCTGTATTGATCGTTTTCTTTTTTTACATAAAACTTCGGTTGCGCTGAATCGGCAACAGGCTGCAACGGTTCGAGGTGTGAAGTTTTGAATGACTTTCCTTTCGGCAGGATGAAGAAAATCGAGCTGCCTTCGGGGTCGGTAAGGATCTTTTTGAGTTTGGGCAGCATATATTCTGCCATCAATGATTTTGTTTCCTCGGGTAGTTCTTCGTCGTCGGCCTGGATGATATTTTCCCAGATGCCGGAGAAGGGTGAGTTGCGGCTCACGTATTTGCTGATCTCTGCTTCCTGTAATTTTCGCAGTGCACTCAGCATGTTGCGGTCCTGTTCGGGATAAAGATCAGCATTGACGTAGCGGCTGATATCGAGCTTTTCCACATTACCGGCAAAAGGCATATCGCCGTCGGAAGCGTCACCGGAAACCACGTCGAGTGTGAAGTAGGGATAATTAGCTTTGTTGAAATTGAAAACGACAGCGAGCCGTTTTGTAGGTGCCGGCGCTTCGGGTTCTTCCACCATCACTTCTTCTTCCCTGGTTTTTTGTGGTAACAGCACAGGTCGCGGGGTGAGTGCAGGTTGTACCACCCGCTTGATGGAAGGGTCGAGTACACGAAGGAAGGGTTTGCCTTCTTTGTATACAAATTCAAACTTGCCTTTGAGGTCGTCGCTCAGCGAGTAGCCATAAGCTTCGAGGAGTTTGTTTTTTTCTTTATCCCAATTGCGGATGCTGTCGAAATAATTAGCGCCGTGTTGCTGTAAGAGATGAAGGAGGACGATTATTTTGGGAAGGCAAAGCAGATGATCTTCGTCTGCATAATCGCAGCTTGTATCAAAATTTCTTTCTTCATTTTTCCGGATGATAACGGGATAGGTACTGCCATTCAGGGTTACTTCCGCTTTCACCATTTCATTCTCCGCATGCAGGATGCTGACGGAGTTTTTGCTGAGAAATTTCTCCGCTTCTTCCATGATCTCGGGCGAGGAAAGCAGCCGGAGCGTTTTAATGTCCAGTTGTTTCATCTTGGCCACGGTGTGCCGCTGATCGTATTGGGTATCGCCTGCGCGCAGTTGTCCTTTATCGATCAGTTCCTGTAAATAGAACAGGGCGGCTGTCTCATGGCGGCAGATATCCCCGAGGTTATAAGGGCAGGTACAGCGCAATGACAGCGACTGCGGCTCCTTGAACTTCTGGATATATACTTTATAAAAAGTGGAATAGGTATCGTCTTTAACACGGAATACGGCGGACCCGAAAAGGTCGTCGTATTCAATCAGCTCTACGAAGTTGATCGCGTGAATTTTTTTACCACGACGGATCACTTCATCCGTACCGTGGGTATAGACATATTTGATAAGGTGAGGTAAGGCCAAAACAAGTACAATTTTAACAGGTGATCCAGGTCCTTTGGACAAGGGCAATCGGCAAAAATAAAAGAATAGAAAGCGTATTTCCTTGGAAAATCCGAAGAATTATTAAATAAGGCGCAAGCCCGCCAGATGCCATTAAATTGTAGTACCTTTAGGAGTTTGCCTGCTCTACAACCAGTTTTCCTTCCTTGTACACCGGCAGCACGTTGGCTCCGTCCGGTGTGAGGCAAAAATTAATGTCTTCGATCAGTCCGAAACGTTCTACCAGGCGGTGATAATGCGTGAGTTTGGGTGCAAATCCGGCGAGGTTAGTCTTGTGTTTGGCGTACATGGCTTCGGCCATCAGGGAGCTGTCGCAATGGATGGTGAAATGCTTTTTCACCTGGTTGATCACGGCCCCGGCAAACAGGGTGTCTTCGAGGTTGAAGCGGTCTTTCCAGCCTGCGCAGCCGAGTACCACGTTTTTCTTTTGGGCTGTCAGGTACCCGCAAACGGCGGAAAGGTTGGGGAAGGAGCCGGAGATGATGGTATCGGCACCTCTTTCGAGTGCCATGTGAAGCAGGCGTGTGCCGTTGGTGGTGGTGAGTACCAATGTTTTATTTTCAATAAACTCACGTTGGTATTCGAGCGGGGAATTGCCATGAGTAAGGCCTTCCGCTAACTTGCCATCGCGTTCACCTGCAGCGATGCCATCGATATTGCGGCTGATCTCGATTGCTTTGGGAACGGAGTCTACGGGGATCACACAGCGGGCGCCATTGTACAAAGCGGAGGCGATGGTGGAGGTGGCCCGGAAAACGTCAATAATAACTACTATGCTGCTGCTCAGGTCGTAAAGATGGAGTAAAGCAGGAGACAGTGAAGTGTGTAGCGACGGTTTGTTTTCCATAACGAGGCGCAAAAATACAGTAATTAGGTGAAAGGTGGAAGGCGTAAGGCCATTCACGATTGACGATTCACGATTGACGATTCACGCCTGCAGCACCTTTCTCCACTGATCGCTTTCGGCATATTTCCTTATCACTTCGTTGCGATGTTCCAGCATGCGTTTCATGTAACCGGTCAGGTACACGGTATTCACCATTTTTCCCAACCAGCCGTAGGGCGTTTCAAAATGAAAAAGGTCAATGAGAATGGTTCCGTTCTCACAGGGTTTGAAATAATGTTCATGGCGCATGGAACTGAAATCGCCCTCGGCTTGTTCATCAGTAAACTTTTCGGGTCTTTTCATTTCGGTGATGCGGCTGCGGAGCAAACGATTCTTGAAGAGGTGTTTTGCTCGCCAGGTAACGGTTTCACCCTGTTCGATCAATCCCGAACGTACGCCTGCCACGGGTTCTTCCTTAAATTTTTCCATAGAAAGCCGGTGCAGGTCGATGCTGCGTGCGAGATCGAATACGCGGGCTGCCGGAGCCTGGATAAATGTAGTAAGATGAATCGTAGGCATTTTTACAATTCAAAAGTCAAAAGTCAAAATTCAAAAATCAACCCTTCGGGAGCCTCAGGGCCCGAGCATTCGGGCTGACCGGTTAAGATTAAAGTTAAAGAATCAGGCAAATGGCAATTTCACCACCTTGGCCTGCAGCAGTTTATCGCGCACTTTGATGAACACGGGTGTGTCTATCGAAGCAAAGGCAGTACTCACATAGCCAAGACCGATTGCTTTGCCGAAACTGGGGGATTGCGTGCCCGATGTTACATGGCCGATTGTGGCACCTGTGTGATCTTTTATTTCATAGCCCTGACGAGGAATGCCTTTGTCTATCATTTCAAAACCTACGAGTTTGCGCTCTACACCCGCGGCTTTCTGTTGCTCGATGATGGCGCGGCCATTAAAGTCTTTGGTAAAACGTGTGATCCAGCCAAGTCCGGCTTCGAGTGGCGACGTATTGTCGTCGATGTCATTGCCATAAAGGCAATAGCCCATTTCCAGGCGGAGCGTATCGCGTGCACCGAGGCCAACAGGCTTGATGCCTGCCTGGGCACCTGCTTCAAAGATTGCGTCCCAGATTTTGGAAGCATCATCTTCTTTGTCTTCAAAATAAATCTCCACACCGCCAGCTCCTGTATAACCGGTAGCGCTGATCAGTACATTGTCTACACCGGCAAACCGGCCTTTGACAAATGTGTAATATTTCAGGTTGAGTACGTCGAGGTCTGTGAGGGATTGAATGATACGGGTAGCGGCGGGACCTTGTACGGCCAGCAGCGCCGTTTTTTCGGAGATATTGTGCATTTCAACGTCCTTGTCATTGAAACGGCTGATTGCATTCCAGTCTTTTTCGATGTTGGAGGCATTTACCACCAGCATATAGGTTTTGTTTTCTTCTATGCAATAAACGAGCAGGTCGTCGATGATCCCTCCGTTATCATTCGGGAGACAACTGTATTGTGCCTGGCCCGCTTTGAGTTTGGAAGCATCGTTGCTGGTAACGCGCTGTATGAGGTCCAGTGCATTTTCACCTTTAAGAATGAATTCGCCCATGTGGCTCACATCGAATACGCCGGCATTTTTGCGCACGGCGGCATGTTCATCATTGATGCCGGTGTAAGAAATAGGCATGTTGTAACCTGCGAAAGGAGCCATCTTGGCACCCAGTGCAATATGTTTGGCGGTAAAAGGTGTTGCTTTCATGGCCACGAAGGTAATAAGTTGTAAGTATTAAGTTATAAGTTTTGGGAGAAGGTGTAAGGCATAAGGCGTAAGGCCCGACACTTCGGGCTAGGGGGTAAGGCATAAGGCATAAGGCCCGACACTTCGGGCTAGGGTGTAAGGTTATAGGTGAACAACCCATTGACGATTGACGATTCACGATTCACGATTCACGATTGACGATAGCCGATTGACGATCCACCTGTCACAATTGACAATTGACAATTGCCGTCTCTTCCTTCCCATTATCACATCTTCAAATCATCAAATTTTCAAATTAACTATCTTTGCAGCTCCCGCAACCAATCCCTGCACTCATACTTTAAATCCCTTGTAACATGAAGGAATTACTTTACCAGACCTACTGGGGCAATACTGTTTTGGCATACCTGATCGCATCGGGCGGCATCGTGCTGGCCTGGCTCGTGCTGCGGCTCCTGCGTGGTCAGCTCATACGTGTTCTCCGTAAAATAACCAGCCGGACCAAACATCAATTCGATGACCTGCTGGTAACGGCTGCAGAGAAATTTTTGTTACCGCTCGCTTATCTTTCTGTTAATTACAGCATACTGCTGCAACTCAACCTTCATCCCAGATTCAGCAGGATCTTGGATGTGGCCATGCTGGTAGTAGTAAGCTGGTTTGTGATACGGCTGATCAATTTTCTCTTGCATGGCATGGTACAGGCTGCCATGCAACGCAGGCAGGAGCCGCCTGAACGGCTACGGCAACTCAATGGCATCCTGCTGATCGTGAAGATCATCATATGGGCCGCGGGTTTGATCATGCTGGTGGACAATCTCGGGTATGATGTAACCACGATTATTGCCGGTCTGGGTGTAGGTGGTATCGCCATCGCTTTGGCCGCACAAAATATACTCGGTGATCTGTTCAGTTACCTGGTCATATTTTTCGATAAACCTTTTGAGGTCGGCGATTTTATCGTGGTCGGCAATAACAGCGGTATCGTTGAAAAGATCGGTATCAAAACATCTCACGTGCGCAGCCTGGATGGCCAGCAACTGGTGATGCCGAATGCGGAAATGGTGAAGACCGTTATTCATAACTACAAACGATTACAACGCCGCCGCGTTGTGTTCATTCTCAATGTTACTTATCAAACCGACGCAGAAAGCCTGCGTGAAATTCCGCTCATGATCAAGTCAATTGTTGCCGGGCAGGAAGAGGTGAGTTTTGACCGGGCACATTTAAAAACATTAGGCGAGTCTTCAATACAATTCGAAATCGTGTATTATGTAGAGTCGGCGGATTACATCAAATTCATGGATGTGCATCATGCCGTGAGCCTGGAGATATTCCGGCGCTTTGCAGAAGAAGGCATTGCATTTGCACACCCGGCGAGTATGGTGTATTTGCAGGAAGGAGCAGCTATGATGAATAAGTCAATAAGTCAATAGCTCAATAAGTGAATGCCGGCTGTTTACTTACTACTTAATACTTAATACTCTCTCCCACAGATTGTTACTGCAGGTGCAGACAATTAGACTTGCCCCATGCCCTACAAAAGCGTATCTTTGCCGTGCTCTTTACATAACTATTTTTTCATTTTTTCAAATTTTCAACATTGCAAACCCTGCAACATCTCACTATTGTGGGAGGTGGCAGTTGGGCTACAGCACTGGTTAAAATTTTCTCGGAGAGTAACATCGTTGTTACCTGGTATCTGCGCTCACAAAGCCATGTAGATTATCTGCTGGCCAATGGCAGAAACCCTCATTACCTGAGTTTTTTACAACTCAATCTGCAATTTATTCGACCAACATCTTCGCTGGAAGAAGCAGTAGCTGCTTCCGACGATGTATTATTTGCTGTCCCATCCGCCTACCTCGAGCCGGAATTAGCCGCGCTTGAAACGGATTTTTTATATAACAAAAATCTTTACGTATCGATCAAAGGATTGGTATCGGAACGCAACCTGCTGCCTTCTGTTTTTATCGCCAGCCATTTTGACCGAGATGCCGATGAAATCACCGTGCTCGCAGGTCCCTGCCATGCCGAAGAAATCGCTATGGACCGCCGTACTTTTCTGACCATCGCCGGTACTGACGCAACAGTGGTCAATCGCATGCGGGAAGCTATTCATGCACCCTATCTGCGGGTAATCACCAACGATGATCCGCTGGGTGTGGAGTACGCCGCCATCCTTAAGAATGTAATCGGCATCGCCTGCGGCATGGTGCGCGGATTGAACTACGGCGATAATTTTTTAGCCGTGGTTGTCAGCAATTCCATGCGTGAAGTACAACGCTTTCTCCGCGCTGTCGACGACAGACCAAGAGACCTGTACGATTCGGTTTATTTCGGAGACCTGCTGGTAACAGCTTACTCCGCTTTCAGCCGTAATGCAAGTTTCGGCCAAATGATCGGCCGTGGTTATTCAGTGCCGATGGCCGAAAGCAGGATGAACATGATTGCCGAAGGATACCCTGCCGTAAAAGGTGTATTGCAAATGGCCAGGTCATTGGAGATAGAGATGCCCGTATTGTCGGCTGCCTACCGTATGCTGTACAAACATGCTTCGCCATTTACGGAATTTAAATTATTGGAAACACAACTCAGATAAAAAAGAATTAAAGCCTATGTTAGTATTAGCTACAGATCTGGATGGAACGTTCCTGGGTGGACGAAGTGTTCACAAACAACATTTATATCGATTGATCCGCGAACGGGAAGACATTCGCCTGGTATTTGTTACCGGCCGCGGATTGGAAACCGTTATTCCCTTGCTCAACGACCCCGTTATTCCCAATCCGGATTATATCATCTGCGATGTGGGCGCAACGATCGTAAACGGACACACCCTTGAACCCATTCAGCCGCTGCAGGCAGGCATCGAACAAAACTGGCCCGGAAGACTGGTGATGCAGAACAAATTAAAAAAGGTAAGAGGGCTTCGCTGGCAACCGGTACCACAAGTCCGGCGCTGTTCTTTTTTCTTTGACGAAACCACCGACTTCGATCACCTGCAACGTATAGCCGACGCTTCCGGTTGCGATGTGTTGAAATCTGCCGGCAAGTTTGTAGACGTTTTGCCTGGCGGTGTCAACAAGGGAAGTTCGCTTATCCAACTCGTTAAGTTACTCAATATTGACCCCTCAGATATCCTTGTGGCCGGTGATACATTGAACGATCTTTCGCTTTACCAGACCGGTTACAAAGGTGTGGTGGTAGGACGTGCAGAACAAAAACTGCTCGATGCCACACGTGAAAGTGAAAATGTTTTTCAGGCCAATGAAGCTGGTTGCGGAGGCATACTGGAATCGCTGGCTTATTTTCCTGCATTTGAAAATTATCATGAAGCAGAAAAAGAAAAGATCACGGAAGAAAGCGGCGAAAACCAATTGCTGATGGTTTATCATCGTCTTCCCTACGAAGTGCGGGAAGTCAATGGTCGTTCTGAACGTGTGTCACCCAAAAGCCCCAATGGTATTATTCCTTCATTGATGGGATTTTTTGCCGGTGGTCGCGCGGGCACCTGGATCGCGTGGGAGGAAATAGAGAAAAAAGGCAAGGGCCTGAGAAATATCTATCCCGACGAGAAAAGATTCCCCAACCTGCTCGCAGCACGGATCGGGCTCACAAAAAAAGAAGTGGATCTATTTTATAAAGTTTTTTCCAAAGAAGCATTCTGGCCCACCATTTTTTCCTTTGTCGATAAAGCCACTTTCAATCACAGTCATTGGGAACATTATGTAAAAATAAACCGGTTGTTTGCCGAACGTACCGCGGCTGAGGCCGATCAGGGTGCATCTGTATGGATACATGACTACAACCTGTGGATGGTGCCGGGTATACTAAGACAACTGCGTCCCGATCTGCGCATCGCATTTTTCCACCATACCAGTTTTCCTCCTGCTGATATTTTCAACATCATTCCCTGGCGTGGTGAAATTGTAGGCAGCCTGCTGCAATGCGATTATATCGGTTTTCATATTCCCCGCTACGCGGAAAATTTTGTTGACGTGGTCAAGAGCCAGTTGCCGGTAAAGGTGTTGGAAGAAATGAATTGCACCGAACGTTTTCTTAGTTATAGTTGCCCGCTTGGCGTAGAAAAAATGACGCGCAGCATCGAAGCGGGCGGGCGCATCGTTCGCCTCGGCGCACATCCTGTCGGGGTTAATGTTGACTACATTACTGAATTATGCGAAAAGCCTTCGGTGCTGGAACAGGTTGATACCATGCGTCGTGAGTTGGGTGATAAACAGATCATCCTGAGTGTGGAACGCCTCGATTATGTAAAGGGGCCATTGGAAAAAATATATGCCTTCCAGGAATTTCTCGAGCAATATCCCGAGTTTCACGGCAAGGTGGAGCTGATCAATATCTGCACACCGCCTGCGCAGGGAATGAAAGTGTATGAAAAAATTCAGCAGGAACTGGAACAGGCCATCGGTAAAATCAACGGGCGTTATTCGCGTGTTGGCTGGACGCCGATCCATTTCTTTTTCCGGTCTTTCCCGTTTGAAGAAGTGATGGCCTATTACCGGCTGGCAGACATTGCGTGGATCACGCCTTTGCGCGACGGCCTGAACCTGGTAGCCAAGGAATATGTGGCTGCACAGGGATTGCGGGAGGATGGATGTGGCGTATTGCTGCTGTCGGAATTTGCCGGTGCATCGGTTGAATTAGGTTATGCAATACGCACCAATCCGTATGATCGCCGGTCTTTAAAAGAAGGATTGTTACAGGCATTGGTGATGGACCCCTCGGAGCGAAAGATGCGCATGAAACGGTTGTTCGATACCGTGCGGTATTTCGATATAAATTATTGGGGAAATGAATTTCTGCAGGAATTAGAATCGGTAACACCGGAAGAGCCGGTGATGTTGGTGGCCGAGCCTGCATGAGGTTGATCATAGAAAAGCCCCCGCATAAACGGGGGCTTTTTAGTTGATGGCTTTGGCGGAATGTTATCAGAACCAGCCGACCATTGATGAGATCGACGAAGGCATGCTGAACAAGCTGCTGCCGGTATTTTCCAGGTCATCCACGCTTTCATTTTTGCTGGTGCTCTTCAATTGTTTTTCCAGCTCTTGTTTTTGTCTTTCGCTCTCGCGGATGTTGCGGTCAACTTCTTCGAGTTGTTTGCGCAGTTCACTTGCAGAATCGGTTTCGGTACCGGGAGCAGGAGGAGGCGTAGGTTTGGCGGGGCGATCATCGTAACGGTAATTTTCGCGGTCGCCATTATACCGGTTGCCGGGTGTCACTTTTCCCTGTGCACCGAGCACTGAACCGTCTGCCTGCATGGTGTAATCCATATCGCTCTGCCACCAGGCACCTGAATATTCTCTCCACTCTCTGCGGGTGATAGTGCCACCGCGGTTTCTGCCGAGGTTCATTTCTTTATTATAAAGTTTACGTCTTATGTTTTCGGAAAAGCGGATCTTTTTGCCAACGGGTACCTTGATGATGACGTCAACACGCTGACCGCGGTATTTGTTGGTGCGGTCAATGCCGAAGCCATTGCCCAGATCGAGGAGGCTGTCAACAGAACGAACCGAATAGGAAATGTTTGCGGCGCGTTCACGTGCGGCGGGAACCGTTCTGCCGGCGCTGAACTTGCGCAGTTCAACATGGTAAAGCGAATCGTCGCTTTTTGCCACATCCACATTGATCCAGGCAAGACGCAGCGTGTCAGGCGACATATCCCATCCGTCCCACTCTGCATCAGCCAGCCATCCGAAAGAGCCGTTGTAAGACAACTCGGGTTGGGTAACTGTAACGATCATTTTACCGGAGACAGGTTGATTAACGGGAACGGCAATGGTGTCGGCCTGCTCATAATACCTGAAATCACGGGAGAGGCTGGACGCGAGCAATGTAGCGGCTACCCAGCCGATGGTCCAAAGGAAACCGAATGTCCAGCCGAGGTAACGGTTGCCGGAACGGATACGCATGATACGGCGAACCAGCCAGGTGATCAAAGCGATCAGCGGAACAAGCAGGAAGAAGATAACAGTACCCCATGCATACCACATCTGTGCTTCGCTGGTCCACAGGAAATTATTCACCGGCCACCAGGCGGCGCCACCAAACAGCAGGGCAATGAAAGCCACTAGCAAACCAAAAGCGATGGAGCCGACGATGATAAAGAAGAATACTTTGAACAATACGCCGATGGCGTGGGCGATACCGTAGCTGCTGCGGTTGATTGACGTATGAATATCGCGTCCGATGTCTTTGGAGCGGTCTGCACCGAAAGTTTTCATTCGTTCACCGAAATTTTTAGCATCCTCGTTTACTTCTTTGCTCCAGGTCTTCACTTTATCGCCTACGGAAGAAAGGCCTTCCTGCACTTTTTGCTTAATGCTGTTCAGGTCAACTGCTTCGCCGCGCATTTCCATCTTCTGGTATTGGTTACGTGCTTCGGGAAGTACGATCCAGAGGATGATATAAACAAGGCAGAAGGTGCTGGTAATAGAACCAAAAATAACGTTAGGAAAAAGATCGAAACCGTGGTCCCAATTGAAGATGTGCAGTGAACTGAGAATGAGGTTCAGCAGGAGTGGGGCGGCGAAGATCAGGCGTATTTCCCAGGTGGCGCGGTCGAAATAGGCAGCCAGGCCACCGGCTACACCACCGAATATGCGGTCATCCGGATTGCGGTAGAGACGTTTGCCATGAAAACCCTCGAGGTCTTTAGCCGGAATGAATATCCAGAGCAGGATATAGACGAGAAAGCCGATACCGAGGCCACCGAGTGTGATGATGGCGAAAAGAATTCGCACGATGGCTGGGTCGATGTTGATATAGGCAGCGAGGCCACTACAAACACCGCCGAGAAACTTATCGCTGCTGTCGCGGTAAAGTCTTTTGCCGCGGATGGTGGAAGTGTTGGAATAATTGCTGCCGGAGCCTGTCTGTTGCTGTCCGCCGGTGTTGCCTTTAGCCGTGTAGGTGTCTGCGTCGGCTTCAGCGCCTTCAAAATCTTCGGGGCGTCCGATGGTGCCGATGATCTGTTGCATATGCTCATCGGTGATGTGGGACGCACCTTTGCGGATTTCTTCGCTCATCAATTCGGCAATACGGCTTTCAATGTCGTTGATGATCTCATCGCGGCCTTCCTCCTGCGCAAAGTACCGGCGAAGACTTTCCATATAGTCCTGAAGTTGCTGGTAAGCGGAATCTTCGATGGGGATAACCCTTCCGCTGAGGTTTATGCTAATGATCTTTTTCATCCTGTGTGTATTTGTGTGTGAGCGGTTATTGTTTGTTGGTTAATGCATTGACACCATTGGAAAGTTCCTGCCAGGTCTGTTCGAGTTCTTTGTAGAACAATTCGCCTTTTTCTGTCAGGGAAAAGTATTTGCGGGGGGGGCCACCTTTACTTTCTACCCAGCGGTAGTTGAGCATTTCGGCATTTTTCAGTCGGGTGAGCAGTGGGTAAAGTGTTCCTTCCAGGATATGAAGGCCGGCGGCTTTCATTTCTTCCACAATATCGCTGGGGTACACTTCACCGCGCCGGATAACGGAGAGGATACAGAATTCCAGTATCCCTTTGCGCATCTGACTTTGTGTATTCTCGATGTTCATGTTAAAAAGTTGAAAAGTGAACGATGATTAAGGTCAGCTGTCGACAGGCTGCTTTTCTCCTGTAACCTTCATTCATAACACAAAGATAGGGTTATGGTTGGTACTTTGTAATACATAGTACCAATTATTTTATAGTAATTTAAGTTCCGTTTTTATAAAATGATCATTTTCAGTTTTTTATAAAAATTATTTGGCTGAAATGAAGGTCTGAAGTTTGAGGAGTGGTGGTGACAGAGGATGAATGGTGCGTTCTGTGAGACTCGGATTACGGTGTATTCCCTCCTTGGTTTGCGTCCTCACCGCAACTGTTCAGAAGGTTTATGCCTGAGATCGCTTTTCATTTTTAAACGTAATGGCGGCGTGAGGGATAGGTTAGCGCCCTTGTTGGTCTCCGAACAACAAGCAGTGTCAGGTTTCTTTGCCAGGTGAAGGTCGATTTCCTACATAACTCAGGGGTGGGCAGGTCCGTTGGTCTGGAGACCAACGGCGGCGTGATGTCGCGGTGTCCTCACGAGCCAACAAAAAGCGGCGTGTTGCGAATTGTAGGACTCAGATTCCTGTGCGTGTATTCACGGACCGGGGGGTGAGAGAAATCAGCGAAGCAGGGCCAGCTCAACTCATCCAGGGCATCGATCAACAAACGATACTTCGAACCCGCGGTTGGTTTTACCAACACCATCAGCCGGTCGCGCCCTTTGAAATTATCCAACGCTTGTTGTTTACGGATCAGAATATCGGGCAACTCTTTTACTCCCCGGTAACAGGCTGTATTTTTCCATAAGAGCAGGAAATACTACTTTTTTCCAGCGGCATTGTTCTTGCTAACTTTATATGTAAATAAATGGTCATGAAAACAATACTGGTCCCCACAGATTTTTCCCCCGTATCCAATAACGCTACGCAATATGCGGTGAGCATGGCCCTTTCGTTGAAGGCGGATGTGCTGTTGCTGCATATGTACGAAATTCCCATTGCCGTTACGGATACACCGATCATGTTGCTTTCGGTAGATGAGTTGAAGGAAAATGCAGAGCAGAAATTGCTCGAAAAGAAAAGAGAACTGGAAGCCCAGACGGGCGGACATCTTTCCATACATACCGAAGCATTGCTGGGAACGGTGACCGATGGATTGGATGAAGTGGCCGGTAAAAAGGATGTGCTGGCCGTGATCATGGGTTCTACGGGAAGTTCCGCCGTTGAACGCACTTTATTTGGCAGCAATACGCTCACGGCCATCCGGCATTTACAGGTGCCCGTTATCTGCGTTCCTGAGGGACGTAACTGGAGCGGCGGCATTACACATATCGGGCTGGCAGCCGACTTCCGTGACGTTCAGGATACGCTTCCCTCGGCCGCTATTCACGATTGGGTAAATAAACTCAATGCAAAATTGCATGTGTTGAATGTAGATCACAACAACAAGCAGTTTGAATCCGATACACCGGAGCAAACAGCATTGCTGTATTCGGCACTTGAAGACCTCAAACCGCAATATCATTTCATAGAAAATGCCGACATACAAGCCGGCATTCATGATTTCGCGGAAAAGAATAATCTTGATCTTATTGTCGCTATCCCTAAAAAACACCGGTTTCTCGATGGCCTCTTTCACAAGAGCCAGGTGAAACAACTCGTGCTTGGCGCGCAGGTACCGGTGATGTGTCTGCACCCGGGAAGCTAACCTGACAATGTGAAAATGTGTAGCCTGCGGCGATATGTGTAAATGTGAAAATGATTACCCGATAATAGCCAACGCTTGATTTCAAGAACAGTGGGTAGTCCGGTAAACAAAAAATCGATTCATCGTATGGACAAAATCCATTTTCACATGGCCCCTTCCGAAGGAAGGGCATATCTGCATATTTTCACATTATTAAAACTCCGCGCTCTTCGGTGTGCGTGGGAAAGGAATTACGTCGCGGATGTTGCCCATGCCGGTAACGAATTGCACCATGCGCTCGAAGCCGAGACCGAAACCTGCATGCGGCACCGTACCGAAACGGCGCGTATCCAGGTACCACCACAATTCTTCCGTCGGAATATCCATTTCTCCCATACGCTCAGTCAGTTTGTCGAGGCGCTCCTCGCGCTGTGAACCACCTACGATCTCACCAATACCGGGAGCGAGAATATCCATCGCTGCCACAGTTTTGCCATCGTCATTCTGGCGCATATAGAAAGCCTTGATCTCCTTCGGATAATCCATCAGGATAACAGGCTTCTTGAAATGTTTTTCCACGAGATAACGCTCATGTTCGCTCTGCAGGTCCATGCCCCAACCCGTAACAGGGAACTGGAATTTTTTCTTTTTATTGTAATTGCTTTCACGCAGGATCTCGATCGCCTCTGTATAGGTAAGACGTTCAAACTGATTGTTGACAACAAACTCAAGTTTTTCTATCAGGTCCATTTCACTGCGTTTGTCCTGCGGCAATTGTTTTTCCTCCTCAGCAAGACGTTGTGAAAGGAAATCAAGGTCTTCGCGGTTATGCTCCATGGCATAGCGGATGATGTACTTGATAAACTCTTCAGCAAGGTTGGCGTTGTCTTCAAGGTCATTGAAGGCTACTTCGGGTTCAATCATCCAGAACTCTGCGAGGTGACGCGCCGTGTTGGAGTTTTCTGCACGGAATGTTGGTCCGAACGTATAGATCTCACCCAGTGCTGTTGCACCTAATTCTCCTTCGAGCTGACCGCTCACGGTGAGGTTGGTACTGCGACCGAAAAAGTCTTCGCGGAAGTTAACGGAGTTGTCTTCGTTGCGCGGTGCACTGCCGTCAACCGGCAAGGTTGTAACGCGGAACATTTCGCCTGCGCCTTCTGCATCGCTTGCCGTAATGATCGGTGTATGGAGGTAAACAAACCCTTTTTCATTGAAAAACTTATGTACGGCAAATGCAAGCGCATGTCTTACGCGGAAGACGGCTGCAAAGGTGTTGGTGCGGAAACGGAAGTGTGCTACTTCACGCAGGTATTCCAGTGTGGGCCTGTTTTTCAGTTGAATGGGATATTTGTCGGGATCGCTGTCGCCGAGTACTTCAATCGTTTCGGCCTGCAGGTCCATCTTCTGTCCTTTGCCAGGCGAAGGCACGATCTTTCCTGTGACGCGGAGGGAGGCAGAAGAAGTGATGCGACGCAATAAAGCTTCATCAAACCGGCCAAGCTCGGCTACTACCTGCAGGTTATTATTGGTGGAGCCGTCGTTAAGAGCGATAAACTGGTTATTGCGGAAGGTACGAACCCATCCCATTACCGTTACCTCCTGATGCTGCGGCTCCTGTGCCAGCAGTTCTTTGATCTTGACACGTTTGTTGAACATTGTTACTTTTTTAGGACCGCAAAGATAGTCTGCCAGCACGCAGAAAGAAAGGACAGGCCTGAAAAATGAGCAAAAACCGGCGTCCGGAAAAGGACAGAGCATCAGCTCTTTATGAAGGCGGTTGTGAATTTTTTTTTGTTTTTTCGAAAATCGCTGTATAATTGCAGAAGGAAACGAGGCTTACAAGCAGATTTCTCCCGTTGTCAGCTCATCTGAATCCTGCAGGTTCCTTCAACTAATAATCAATTTTCTTTTTACATTTTTTCAGTTTGGTCCTCAATTTGAATTGTGATTAACCCCAAGACCCTTGTATGTACGATATTTTGCAATTGAACGATATGCTCGTTCCTGAACTGCTGGATATAGCCGAGCAGTTAAAAATCCCTAATTCCAAGAAACTCGATAAGCAGGAGCTTGTTTATAAAATTCTCGATAGCCAGGCCATTGCCGGTTCAAAAGGCAGTGCCGCCGCTTCAGACGATAAAAATAAACGCAAGCGTATCATCAAAACATCTACCAATACGGGCGGTACTGAAGAAGCGATTGTGGAAAATGCTGAAGACGCCAAACCCGCTGCTGCCGCGGCTCCCGCAAAAAAAGCAGCACGTAAGGAAGAAAGACCGGCACCTGTAAAAAAAGCAGCCCGCAAGAAAACAGAAGAAAAAGAAGCTGCTCCTGCTGCCGAAAAACAACCCACTCCTTCCGCCGCTCCCGATCATTCAGCTTTCATCCAGGAAGCACTGGCCGCCACAGAAGCTTACGGCGAGCCGCAACAACAACAGCAACACGAAGCACCTCCCATCGCCAAAAGTCCGCAAGGCCAGCAACAACGCCGCGATCAGCCAAACTTCAATATCGAATTTGATGGCGTGATCATGGGCGAAGGCGTACTGGAAATGATGCCCGACGGCTATGGCTTCCTTCGCTCTTCCGACTATAACTATCTTTCTTCTCCCGATGACGTATATGTGTCCCCCTCGCAGATCAAATTGTTTGGTCTGAAAACCGGTGATACGGTGCAGGGCACTGTTCGTCCTCCGAAAGAAGGCGAAAAATATTTTGCGCTCCTCAAAGTGGATTACATCAATGGCAAGAGTCCCGAAGAAGTACGCGACCGCGTTCCCTTCGATTATCTCACACCGTTGTTCCCTTTCGAAAAGCTCAACCTCTTTACACAACCCAGCGACTATTCTACCCGCGTGATGGATCTCTTTACTCCCATAGGTAAAGGACAACGTGGTCTTATCGTGGCACAGCCAAAAACGGGTAAGACAATGTTGTTGAAAGCTGTGGCCAACGCCATTGCCGCCAACCACCCCGAGTGTTACCTGATGGTAGTACTGGTAGACGAACGTCCTGAGGAAGTGACCGACATGGAGCGCAGCGTACGTGCAGAGGTAATTGCCTCTACATTCGATGAGCCTGCTGAGAAACACGTGAAAGTTTCTACCATCGCACTGCAAAAAGCAAAACGCCTGGTAGAATGCGGACACGATGTAGTGATCCTGCTCGACTCAATCACACGTCTCGCCCGTGCGCACAACACCGTTGCTCCTGCATCCGGTAAAGTACTTTCCGGTGGTGTGGAAGCCAACGCCATGCAGAAACCGAAACAATTCTTTGGTGCCGCCCGTAAGATCGAAAACGGCGGATCATTGACCATCATCGCCACTGCACTGGTGGATACCGGCAGCAAAATGGATGAAGTGATCTTTGAAGAATTCAAAGGAACCGGTAACATGGAATTGCAACTCGACCGCCGCCTGGCCAACAAGCGCATTTATCCTGCTATCGATCTCGTTGCTTCTTCTACACGCCGCGATGACCTGTTGCTGGAAAAAGAAGTGCTGCAACGCATGAACCTGTTGCGCGTTTACCTGACCGACATGAATACGGAAGAAGCAATGCGCGAATTGCAAAACCGTATGAAAGGAACGAAGAACAACGAAGAGTTCCTGGCGAGCATGAACCGTTAACACCCTTTTGTTCATCTATAACTCCTGTGATCATGAAAAAACACCTGATGTCTCTCTCTGCCGGACTCCTGCTGATCGGCATGACGGCCTGCAGCAACGAGGAGAAAAAGACAGAAACTCCTGCACCGCCTCCGGCACAAAGCAAGACACCACCGCCGCCGGCACAAAAAACGGAGATATCCGTTGGCCCCGACGGCGCTTCGGTCAAAACCAAAGACGGTACAAAAGTGTCCATGGATAAAAAAGGAGCTGAGGTAGGAGATAAAAAGACCGACATTAAAATAAAGACACCGCAATAAGCGTTTAAAAAATCCCGTAACTGCATCCCGCGGCTGCGGGATTTTTTTATATTGCACGCGCACTATATGTTGTTGAAAACCATAGTAACCTTCTCTTTGCTTTTGATGCTGCCCTTGGTTTTCCACGGGCAAAACCTCTCTGGTGTATGGACCGGCACGCTCTCCAATGATAGCCAGACTGTCCGTCGCGATCAGCAGTTTGAACTGGCGCTGACGGAGTATAAAGGAAAACTATACGGTTATTCCAGAACCGAATTCATTGTCAACGATACCTTGTATTATGTGGTGAAGCGTGTGAAAGGCGTAGTGGGCGACAGCATATCCGAAGTAACGGACGACAAGATCATCGCTTCTAATTTTCTCAATCGCATCGATAAAGGGGTAAAAATGACCAGCGTATTCCGGCTAAACAAGGCGGATAGTAGCTGGCGGATGGATGGTAATTGGAAGACCAACAAAACACGCCGTTATTATTCAGTGAGTGGAGGTATGGCCCTGGCTGCCGATCCCAATCCCAACCGCTCACGCATCATGTCGCACCTGCAGGAATTAGGCGAGGGAAAAGACATGGTGTTTGCCGAAAAGAAACCTGTTGCGCCGGTTGCGTCCAAAACCAAACCACCCGTTACAAAAAAGCAACCGGTATCAGCGCCTGTCGTTGCTACTGCGGCACAGCGTACTACGGTTGTCGCAAAAACCATTACGTTTACCGGCGACAGTCTGCAACTGGCATTGTATGATAACGGGGAGATCGACGGCGATACGGTAAGTGTGTTGCTCAACGACAAAGTCATTCTTTCCAAACAACTATTGAAGCAAACGGCAATCCGCCATACCATCCATATTTCTCCTTCGGAAAAAGAATTACGGTTGGTGTTATATGCCGAGAACCTCGGCCGTTATCCACCCAATACCGGGTTGCTTATTATCCGTGATGGGGTAAAAGAATATTCGGTGCGGTACAGCGCGGATTTGCAGCAGAATGCGGCGATTGTGCTGAGGAGGGAGGAAAGGTAGAAGGCATAAGGTTTAAAGCGGAAGCAATCGCCCGATACTTCGGGCATAAGTTATAGGGGAGAGTTGTTTCGTGGCATCTTCCAGGCAAAGCCCTAAGAATTTTTAGCAAGGGGCAGTTTACAATTACCAATACCCCATTCACGATTCACGATTGACGATTCACTCCCGGGACTTCGGGATAACGATTGACGCCACCAGCTCTCCGATCGCCTCCCTGCAACTTGTCCTCCGCTCCGGAAAGGGGGCATAATCAAACGCTGCGGCTTTCTCAAGGGCAAGGGGTAACGAAAACTTTGCCGGAGATAAACAACACGCCCATTTTTTTTCTGTAAGATAATCTGCCAGATATTCCTGTTCGCTTTGACCCGGCGTGGGAACCAGCACACTTTTTTTCTGCAATACCGCGAGGTCCATCACCGTGCTGTAACCGCTGCGGCTGATGACCAACGAGGCGCGCGCTATTTCTTTGTTGAATGCGTCGGCCGGCAGGTGATTATAAAAACGCAATTGCCCCGTGGACGGAATAAGCCTGGCGCTTTCGGGCACCCCCCGCACCACAACAGCTTTGCCCGGATAATGGGCAATATCGCGGAGCAGTTGCTCTTCCAGCACAGTTCGCTGGGGCTCCGGGCCGGATAAACTGATCAGCAGTTGATCTTCCCCACCGGATGAGTCCTGCGGTTGCAAACGGCTGAGCCAGCCGATATACCGGGTTGGTATGGCAGGCGCAGGGCGGTTGTCTGATAACATGCCTGCAAGGCTTTCAGGAGCCGCCTGGTCGGGAATCCAGCATTCGGTGAAGCGATTGATATACCGGTAATTGATGCGGCGGGCAAGCGCCCGGAAAGGGGCTTTGAGCTGCAACTGATGGGTAAGGAAGATGCTCGGTATGTCCGGATGCCACAGACCAAAACGGTTATCGCTGATAATCGCGTGAAAGCCATGTTGCTGCACCTGTTGCCGGAGCCAGACATGCTCTTCCCGGATACGCCGCAAAATGCGCGGTGCCTGCCGGAAAAGGCCGATCGCCAGCAAGTGGCCGGCTTTGGTATAACGCACCCCGTAACCTTTCAGGAACAAAAAAGGCAGTTTGGGGAATTCTGCCTGTAATACGTGCTGCTGCCGCTCGTTACCGGCCAGCCACACGTCGGCACCGGCTTCCAACAGACCGGATATCAAAGGTATACAGCGTGTTGTATGCCCCAGCCCCCAATCCAGCGGCGCTACCAATATGCGCGGACGATCAACTGTCATGGGAAAAATTGACTTTATTTTTTGGGTATTTGAACATGCAACACACTAAATTGTTGGTAAAATAGTTTTAATTTAGAAACACAAAATTCAATGTTCATCAAAAATAGTCTGCACATGAAAATATCCGGTAAATTCTGGATGCTCTTTTTACTGGTTGCCCTCGTGGCATTTTCATCCTGTAGCAGAAACTATTATTCCGGAACAGGCAAAGGAGGTCGCGGATGCGGCTGTCCTGCTAACCGTTATTAATGGAGGAGAAAAAGAGATGACAAGTCCGTTGCGCGATCTGATTGTTTTGCTGAAGCAGGAGTACATGAGCCCGAGCGCCATCGAGCAGGAAGTGGAATGCCTGCATGAGATACTCGCTGAAGCAGAGTCCTGGGAATGTTTTTTTGCCGCTCATGAACTGATCGACCGCAACCGTATTACCAGCAATCGCAAAAGGATTCGTAAAGCCATCCGGAACGTAGAGCTGAAGCCTTTCCGTTTTCTCGTCAACAAAAACTGATTAAAGGATTTTACGCATAAAAAAACCCCGGTTTACCGGGGTTTTAATTTTTTATAGCGTTTTCAGCGCATGGCTTCTTTGGTCTTCGCCGCAAATTCCTGTGCATCTTCTGCAGCTTCTTCAAACTGATTGGTCAGGCCATCAACGAAGTCGCTGAAACGGTCTTTCAGGTCACGGCCCTGGTCTGCAATTTTCTGACGGGTTGCAGAGCCTTTATCAGGAGCGAAAAGGATTCCGAGAACTACGCCTACGGCCACGCCGGTCAATAACTTATTCATACTAAAGAGGATTTTTAAGGTTTGTATAATCAGGTAGCTCTTAAGTATACAAAGAATTGTGCCAATTCACCCTTCACTTCAGCCGGTCGAGCGCTTCTTCCAGCCGGGCAAACATTTCCCCAATTTCTTCTTTGCGGCAGGTGCCCACACTCAGCCTGTACCAGGGATTATTCTTGCCGGCGCCAAATGCATAAAAGGGCACCACGGCCAGGCTTGCTTCGTTGAGGATATAAGCGGTTACTTCGGATTGATTTTCCAGTTTTTTGCCATCGGCAGTTGTTTTACCCGCAAGGTCCAATTTGATTGTAAGGTAAATAGCTGCTTCGGGTTCGATCGCGTCCACGCTGTATCCTTTTTCCCGCAGGGACACAAAACCTTCATAGATCCTGCGCAGGCGCTCTTCCACTTCTTTTTTGAAATGCGTGAGGTATTGCGTGATGGCATCACGGTTGGCCAGGTATTTTGCCACGGCTTTTTGTTCCGCCATCGGTGCCCAGGCACCTATATGGGTAAGAATAGCTTTCATTTTTGCAATGATCTTTTCCGGACCAAAGCTCCAGCCTACCCGTACACCGGTTGCCGCAAATACTTTGCTGATAGCATCGATGAATATCGTGTATTCGCGCATCTCAGGACGCAGCGATACGGGATTGTAGTGACGGATATCGCCATAAGTAAGGTGCCAGTACATCTGGTCGAACATCACGTAGAGTTTCTTGGCGCCTTCGGGTCTGCGCTTGTTTTCTTCGATCACCAGGTCGCAGATGGCTTCAAGGTCTTCTTTCCTGAAAGTGGTTCCCGTAGGGTTTTGCGGAGAACAAAGTGCTATCAGGGTAGCTTCCTGCACATGCGGTCTGATGGCATCAGCCGTGGGCATAAAGTTGGTTTCTGCGGTGGCTTCGATTACAATGTGCTCACCACTTACGAAATGTGTATAGTGATTGTTGTTCCAGCTCGGCACCGCGTAGATTACTTTATCACCTTCATCACAAATGGCGCGGAAGACGGAATAGATCAACGGACGTCCGCCGGAGGCCACCAGAATTTCAGGCAATGCGTAATCAAGGCCTTCGGTATCGTGTGTAAATGACTTAATGGATTCACGCAGGTCGAGGTTGCCTTCGGCTGCGGGATAGTTGGTAAAGTGGCGACGGTAAGCATCCACGATCGCATCTTCCAGTTCGCGTGGAATGGGAAACACCGCCGGATCAAAATCGCCTACCGTAAAGTTGTAAATTTTTGCACCCTGGCGGATTTTTTCCCTGATCTCTCCACCCAGTTTAACGATTTCAGATCCAATGAGTGTTTCAGATAAATGCGACAATTTCATCAGCAAGAATTTAGAGGTTAAGGAGCAGCGGCAAAAGTACGCCGATTGAGGCAGACGACAATGCCGTTCAGCCTGTTTGACCATTGAGTGCCTGCCCGTTACAGGATTAGTTCACGAGGTAAATCACCCGTGTATGCCAGCGTGCCGTGTCCGTGTTCTGATAAGCTGTTTTGTATTCTTCGATTACCGGCGTTTTCTTTTCCAGCTTTTGCTCACGCAAATAATTTTCCAGTGCGAAGTAAGCAGCCTGCGCGTTGGCAGGATCGCCATAATAATCGACGGCAATAGCTTTCGATGCGGGGATGCTGATGGTTTTGATCAGCCCGTTATCTGCTTTTTCTTTTTCGGTGGAAAGTGCAATGGCTGCACCGATATCGGAAGCGCGCGCGCCCGCATCACGTTTGTAAACAATGCCGTAAAGTGCGCCCGCTGTTTCCTGTTTTTTCTGCAACTCTTCTTTGATGTAGTTGAAATGGGTTTGGAGAAAGGATGTTCTGTCTGCATCACCGATTTCCTGGCGTACCATATCGACCGTAAGTGCGGGAAAGTTGACCTGGCTTACAGCATAAGCCGGTGCAGCAACACCTGCTTTCTTTTCCACGATCTGCTTCAGGTTGTTGAGGCCCTGGTCAAAATCTTTTCCCATTTCTTTATCCATGCTGTGGAAGAGATTGAAGATATTCCAGGGACGTGGTGTGGGAACGATTACGGTCCAGGTAACGGTAGTGAAACCACCGTTTTCCGTCAGCACAAAACGTGATTTTGCCTTCTGGTTATGCGGAGCCATGAAGTGAAGTTCCTGTTCTATTTCGTTGGGTGCATTCAGTTTTAGGATCGTGATCTTTCCTTCGCCGGAGATGGTAGGATCACCGGTCCATTGACTGCTGGCGCCTACGGTGCCGTCTTGTCCGGTAATAACATTCTTCAGCGTGGAATCGTTCTGCGCCCATACCGACCATTTGTTGAAGCTTTCAAGTTCGGCGATGTGCTGGTACACGGCAGCAGCGGGTGCCTGTATCTGTACCGAGCGTTCCACTTTCTGTTGCGCGGGAATCAGGAAGGAAAGAATGGAGGCGGACAGTATTACAAATACGAGGAAAATACCAATCTGTTTGAGGTTCTTCATGCGATTGTTGTTTTTGAACAGGGCAAAAGTAGCACAAACTGAAGAGGTGTCATTTCCCCGGAAAAAAGAAAAAACCCCGCTGGTGGGCGGGGGTGAAATACTAAACAAACTTCATTCAAAGGGTCGTCTTTTTTCTGGACGGGTTTTTCTTAGCCTTTTTTATTTTTATCGTAGTTCGCCTCGGCATCTTTTGCCTTTTTGAAATCGAGGATCACACCATTGATGCAATAACGCAGTCCTGTTGGCGGTGGTCCGTCGTCGAACACGTGGCCGAGGTGAGCTTTACAGCGGCCACATTGCACTTCGGTGCGGCGCATGCCATGCGAATTATCTTCTGTATAGATAATACTTGTTTTTGAAATGGGTTCGTAAAAACTGGGCCAGCCGCAGCCGCTTTCAAATTTTGTGTCGCTTTTGAAGAGCGGATTGCCGCAGGCAGCACAGTAATAGGTGCCTACCTCGTTCGACTTTTCAAAGGGGCTGGTCCAGGGACGCTCGGTGCCCTTCTCACGCGCGATGCGGTACACATCAGCGGGCAGGATTTTTTTCCACTGGTCATCGCTGAGGTTGACAGCACTGCTGTCGGTAGTGGAATAAACGGGGTTATTATTTTTACTCGTGCTATCCATCCGGTTTGAATTTTTTACAGCTTTGTTATGGTCCTGGGACCATGAGCATTGCTGAAACAGCACGCAACAGGCAACCAGGGTTAATAGACGTATCAGCATACAAATTACTTATTTAACAAATTTACGTTACAAGGGTTCGAAAGGTTTTTTCCTTTAAAATCATTAACGTTTTATTGGAATTGAATAGAATTCAACGAAATATTGGCTTTTATAAACAGTTTTTAAGCCTCCTGTGTTATATTTGTTTTTCACCAAGGTTAGTAAGCGCTTATGTTCAATTTGATTTTATTTGGTCCTCCTGGAAGCGGAAAAGGTACACAATCTGAAAAGCTGGTTGATAAATATGGCCTGGTCCATTTATCTACCGGTAACCTGCTGCGGGAAGAGATCAAAAGCGAGACTCCGCTTGGTCTTGAGGCAAAGAAATTCATCGACAAAGGGCAGTTGGTGCCGGATGAAGTAGTGATTGGAATGGTGGATTCTTATTTTGACAAGCATAAAGATGCCCGTGGTTTTCTTTTCGACGGTTTCCCCCGCACGGTAGCGCAGGCTGAAGCGTTGGATAAACTGCTCGAACTCAAGAAGAACGGCATTGCCGCCGTACTGGCGCTCGAAGTGGGAGAAGAAGAACTGATCGCCCGTTTGCTCAACAGGGGAAAAACCTCCGGCCGCAGCGACGATACAGACGAAGCGGTTATCCGTAAGCGCTTTTCTGTTTACAGCCAGGAGACTTCTCCGGTAGCCGAGCATTACAGAAAGCAGGACAAGTTCCACTCCATCAAAGGGGAGGGTTCTGTCGACGCTATTTTTGACGCCCTGTCATCCGCAATCGATGACCGTTTGAACGTCAACAGCTAGGCCCGCTGTACATTCCCTTTTTTCTCCGTGTCATATGATGGTCTGACAGTATTGTCCCGGTGATGGTGCTGAATAGGTTTGTTTTCGTAAAATTGCAGCAACGAACTTGCCTGTCCATGAATTTTGAAAAGGAAAATTTTTTACGCACCCGTCTGGTCCGGTACCTGCAACAGTTGCCGGCCAACACGCCTGCACAATGGGGCCGTATGGATGTTCAGCAGATGATTGAACACCTGGCTTTTGACGCCCTGCCCGTAGCAAACGGCCGGTTGATCATAAATAAACTGGTAACGCCGGAAGAACAATTACCGCGTATGCGGGAATTTCTGATGAGCGAGCGCCCGTTTAAAGTGAATCTGCAGAATCCGTTATTGCCACACGATCCCAGGCCATACCGCTTTCGGACCATACAGGCGGCTATCAGCACCGTACAGGAGGAACTGATTTACTTCTTTGATGCCTACGCGAAGGAACCCAATAAAGTACTGCGCAATCCCTTTTTCGGTGACCTGAATTTTGAACAACAAGTGCAATTGCTGCACAAGCATGCCCTGCATCACCTGAAGCAATTTGGCGTGGTGCCGCTTGGTTAGAACCGTTCTTTCAATACGGAATCCGCCTTAGCCAGGCTGCCGAGAATATCATTCTTAATCTTCGTTGTTTTCTCGTTTTCACTGGTGTAATAGCGCACTTTCTCTTTGATATCGTTGTTGAGCGTATCGAAGTTGATTTGTGCCATCCATTCGTTCATGCTTTTTTCGGCAGCGGCGAGTTCATCACCCAAACCTGACAGGCGTACGCGCAACCCGGAAGCGGCTTCCTTTGCCTGTGCGGGTAGTTTGTCGATAGAGTCGATGAGTTGTTTGGTACGGTTGCGTGCATTGCTGAGCGCGCGCATTTTCGCCATCCCCACATCATGACCTTTTATCATGCTATCGTATAAAGCCTGAGATTTCGCCTGAAGATTTTTTGCCGCCTCATCAGCGCCGCAGGCAACAAAAGCAATAGTAACGATCAGCAGCGCAGCTAAAAACAGTTTATGCATATCCGGTCATTTTGTCCCGCAAAGGTAGCGATGATGGTGTAATTTTGATGCCCAAAGGTAAAAGGCGGAAGGCAGAAGGCGTAAGGTAAGTTTGTTGAGTCTTGCATATACCCTTTACCTTAGGCCTTTTGCCTAATACCTTATTAAACGATTGTTATGCTACAACTAGAAAATTACATCACCGGCGAGTGGGTGAAAGGAGCGGGAGAGGGGCAGTTACTTTATGATGCCGTTACCGGCGAACCGCTGGCGGCCGCCAGTACCAAAGGAATCAATTTCAAAGCTGCGCTGGAATATGCACGTAATACAGGTAACCCTGCACTGCGTCGCATGACTTTTCACGAACGCGGCAATATGCTCAAAGCACTGGCTATTCACCTGCGTACAAAGCTCGACAAATTCTATGCATTGAGCTACCGAACCGGTGCCACACGCGCCGACAGTTGGGTAGACATCGAAGGCGGCATTGGTAATTTATTTGCCAACGCCTCACTCCGCCGCAAATTTCCCGACAGCCCTTTTTGTATCGACGGGGAAAGTCACAACCTGAGCCGCGGCAATACCTTCATGGCTACGCACCTGCTGGTGCCGAAAGAAGGTGTGGCCATTCATATCAACGCCTTCAACTTTCCCGTGTGGGGCATGCTGGAAAAAATCGCGGTGAACCTGCTGGCCGGTGTGCCTGCGGTAGTTAAGCCCGCCACGGCCACTGCCTTTCTTACCGAAGCCGTGGTGAAAGAAATTATCGCATCGGGCATTTTGCCCAAAGGTGCTTTGCAGTTGCTCTGCGGCAGCGCCGGCGATATACTCGATCATGTTGGGTCGCAGGATGTGGTCACCTTCACCGGTTCTGCATCCACAGGACTGATGTTGAAAAGCCATCCCGTTATTTTACGTGAGTCGGTACCCTTTAACATGGAAGCAGACTCGCTCAATTGCATCGTATTGGGAAAAACGGTAACTCCCGGCACTGCAGAGTGGGATATTTTTATCAAAGAAGTGCGTAAGGAAATGACCACCAAAGCCGGACAGAAATGTACGGCCGTGCGCAGAATTTTTGTTCCGAAAGATAAACTGGAGGATGTGCAGCGCGCCCTGGCTGTTTCGCTGGCTCAAACGACCATCGGCAATCCGCTCAATGAAAAAGTGAGAATGGGTTCGCTCGCGGGTCAGCAGCAACGCCGCGAAGTAAAAGAGCAGGTGAGCAAATTGCTGGCATCGTCGCAATTGATCTACGGCTCGCTCGACAGTGTGGAAGTGATGGATGCCGATGCGGAGAAAGGTGCTTTTCTTTCACCATTGTTATTGCTCAATGAAAATCCTTTTCATACCAGTGAGCCGCATGAAATAGAAGCGTTTGGTCCCGTGGCAACGCTGATGCCCTACGACAACATCGATGATGCGATCGCGTTGAGTAAAAAAGGGAAGGGTAGTCTTTGTTCCTCCATCGTTACCGGCGACGACCGTGAAGCACGCGATTATGTACTGGGTGCGGCCACGCATCACGGGCGCATATTGGTGCTGAATGAAACCTGCGCGAAAGAAAGCACGGGTCACGGTTCTCCGCTGCCGCTGCTGGTGCATGGCGGTCCGGGACGTGCGGGAGGTGGTGAGGAAATGGGCGGCATGCGCGGCGTAAAACATTACCTGCAACGCACCGCCGTACAGGGATCGCCGACCACCCTGACAGCTATCACCGGCGTGTATCAGCAATATGCAAAAGGCAATACCGGCGGTATTCATCCATTTAAAAAATATTTTGAAGAACTACAGATCGGCGATCAATTGATCACGGAGAAGCGGCTCATCACCAGTGAAGACATCGACCGGTTTGCCGACCTCAGCGGCGATCATTTCTATGCGCATTTGCGGGATACGGACTTTAACGATACCATGTTCGAGCAACAGGTAGCGCACGGCTACCTGATCATGAGCCTCGCGGCCGGACTGTTTGTTGACAGCTATGAAAAAAATCCCGTGCTGCTGAATTATGGCATAGATGAGTTACGGTTTACCAAACCGGTTTATCCGGGGACAGAATTGCACATCCGTTTTACCTGTAAGGAAAAAATAACGCAGGATAAAAAAGAAGACACCGATATTCCGCGCGGGATTGTGAAATGGCTGGTGGAGATGCTGGATGATACGGATGAACCACTGGTGGGCGTGGCTACTATTCTTACGATGGTGAGACGCAGGGAAGGGTGAAAAGTCAAAAGTCAAAATTCGAAAGCAGTGCATTGAGCTTGTGGAAGGCGCAACGAATTACATGTAATCTGTTGCATCAGCCTTATACCTTACGCCGTTTGCCTTTAACCCTCTCAAAATATTAACATAGTTCCCCTCCCGGAGTAGGGCATTTCACCGTAATTTTAAACGGATTGTGTGCTGTGGCTTGAGGTTTGTATTTATTGATAAAAATGAAAAAATTATGAGCCAGGAAATTAACGCTTACGTAAAATCAGAATTTCATAACGGAATTACCACCATAGAATTTTTCCATCCGAGAAGCAACTCATTACCCGCCCGCATACTGGAGGAGCTGGCCCAGGCCGTACACAGCGCCGGCAATGATATCGAAACCAAAGTGATTGTGCTGCGTTCGGCAGGAGAAAAAGCTTTTTGTGCCGGTGCTTCGTTCGAAGAGCTGACCGCTATCAAAAACGAAGAGCAGGGCATTGCCTTCTTCAGCGGGTTTGCCAACGTGATCAATGCGCTTCGCACCTGTCCTCAACTCGTGATTGGCCGTATACATGGTAAATGTGTTGGTGGTGGTGTGGGGCTTGCCGCCGCGGTTGATTATGCCATTGCCGTGGAAGGCGCAGATATCCGTCTTAGCGAACTGGCGCTTGGCATCGGACCATTCGTTGTGGGACCCGCAGTGGAACGCAAAGTGGGCAAGTCTGCCTTTGCGCAATTATCCATCGACGCGTCTATGTGGCGCAATGGCGACTGGGCCCGACGCAAAGGACTGTTTGCCGAACTGCATCCGACAGTAGAAGGCATGGATGAATCCATCGCGCGTCTGTCGTATACGCTGTCGCACTCAAGCCCGCGTGCGATGGCCGAACTGAAAAAAGTATTGTGGGAAGGCACCGATCATTGGGACAAGCTCCTGATCGACCGTGCAGGTATCAGCGGACGTCTGGTGCTGAGCGACTTCACGCGCCAGGCGATAGAGAAATTCAAAACGGCCTGAGTGAATGGTCAGCCGGTTCACCAATGAAGATTTCCGCGATGTATGTGATCTGCTTGCCGCCAAAGACAAAGATCTTGCGCGTATCATAGGCGAGCGGGGTTATCCACCCATGTGGACCAGGCCGGGAACGTTTCAAACGCTGATCTTAACCATACTCGAACAACAGGTTTCGCTGGCTTCGGCTTATGCGGCCTTTAAAAGATTACGTGCACGTACAGGCACGGTGACGCCCGCAAAACTTCTTGCCCTATCGGATGAAGAATTGCGGGCTTGTTCGTTTAGCCGCCAGAAGATCATTTATGCGCGCGAACTGGCGAATGCCATTTTGGAGAAAAAAATAATCCTGCGTCATCTTACTGCCATGCCCGATGAGGACATCAGGAGCTTGTTGAAATCTGTAAAGGGTATCGGCGACTGGACGGTGGATGTATACCTGATGCATGCCTTGCAACGCAGCGACCTGTTTCCACTCGGCGACGTTGCACTGGTCAACAGCCTGCGCGAAGTAAAGCATTTACCCAAAGACGTAAGTAAGGAGGCCATGTTATCGATAGCCGAAGCCTGGCGTCCTCACCGCACCGTAGCGGCGATGATCTTGTGGCATGAGTACATACAGAAGCGCGGGATAAAGCTAATGGGCTGATTTGACGATTTGAAGATTTGAAAATGGAATATAAAGCAACAGCCATGACGCAGTTGACTGAATCATGGCTGTTTATTGGCTATTCTCGTATTAGCCCCACATCGTCAAATTTTCAAATCTTCAAATTGTCAAATTAAATATGCATCCCGCCGCAAACGCTGATCGTTTGTCCGGTGATATAGGACCCCATATCTGAGGCGAGGAATAAAGCGGCGTTGGCAATTTCTTCTGCGTGTGCAAAGCGGCCAAGCGGAATGCTGGCGCGGTATTTATCAGCTCCTTCACCATCTTTCAGATAGCTGGTCATGTCGGTTTCTACAAAACCGGGAGCGATGGCGTTGCAACGGATATTGCGGCTGCCGAGTTCTTTTGCCACCGATTTGGTAAAGCCAATGATGCCGGCTTTGGAAGCGGCATAGCTGCTTTGCCCGGCATTGCCGGACATACCGATAACCGAACTCATGTTGATGATAGAGCCGGCGCGGGCTTTCATCATCGGTTTGATCACCTGTTTGGTCATGTAGAAAACGCTGTTGAGGTTTACATTGATCACATCTTCCCACTGATCGGGTGTCATGCGAAGAAGCAGGTTGTCTTTGGAAATGCCCGCGTTGTTGACGCAGATATCCACGCTTCCAAATTCTTTCATTACGTCGTTGACGAATGTTTCGCACTGTGCTATGTCGCCTGCATTGCTTTTGAATGCGCGGGCATTGACACCCAATGCGCGGAGTTTTTCTTCTACAGCGGCGGCTTTTTCGGCACTTCCGTCGCTCACATACGTGAAAGCTACATGGGCGCCGTGTTCGGCAAATTTGAGGGCAATGGCTTCGCCGATTCCGCGCGCGGCACCGGTAACAATAGCTACTTTATTCTCTAATAGTTTGCTCATACGATGATTCTGGTTTGTGTTCCAAGTGTGGCCGGCAAAATAGGACAAAATCGCATTTTGTTGCTAAAATTTTACATTCACTGTTGTTGCAGGGCCAGTATTTCTTCGAGGTATTTGCGTTCGTTGCTCAGGCGGGGCACTTTGTGCTGTCCGCCGAGTTTGCCTCTGTGCCGCAGCCAGTTGGCAAAGGTTCCTTTTTCCAGGGCATGCACCACCGGCATTCTCAGGGCGATGCTTTTATGGCGCTTGGCTTCGTAGTCGCTGTTGATACTCTGCAGCGCTTTGTCCAGTTCGGCAATGAATGCTTCGAGGTTTTCAGGTTTTTTCTCAAATTCTATCAGCCATTCATGCGCACCGTTGGCGCCGTCGGAAAAATAAACGGGAGCCGCCGTGTAATCATTCACTATGGCACCGGTTACGCGGCAGGCTTCGGCAATGGCTTTGTCCGTATTGTCAACGATCACTTCTTCGCCAAAGGCATTGATATAATGTTTCAGGCGGCCGGATACGCGTACACGATAAGGTTTGGTAGACACAAATTGAATCGTATCACCCAGTATATAACGCCAGAGACCGCCGTTGGTGCTGATGATGAGTGCGTAGTTTTTGCCAACTTCCACATCGTTGAGGCTGAGAGTCTGCGGATGTTTTTTGCCGTATTCGCTTACGGGCATGAACTCCATGAAAATACCGTGATCGGTGAAGAGCAGCATGCCATCGTCGCCCGGTCGTTCCTGTGCCGCAAAGAATCCTTCGCTGGCATTATACATTTCCAGGTAATTGATGTTTTTACCGATCAGTTTGGCAAATTGTTCGCGATAGGGCGTGAAGGATACGCCGCCATGCATATACAGTTCAAGAGCGGGCCATACATCGGCGATGCATGCTTTGCCGGTGATCTCGAGTATGCGGCGGAAAAGTACGAGTGTCCAGGTGGGCACACCGGAGATCGATGTTACATTTTCCTTTATGGTGCTTTCTGCGAGTTTTTCGATTTTGCTTTCCCACTCATCCATCAGGGCGATACTGAGGTCCGGCGTGCGGAGCCAGTGCGCCCAAAAGGGAGAGTTCTGCAGCAATACGGCACTGAGGTCGCCATACTGTGCTTCACTGTTCATGGGATTGATATTGTGACTGCCGCCCAGCACCAGCCCTTTGCCGGTGAGCAGGGCAGACTCGGGGTTGAACTGGTAATACATGGTGAGCACATCTTTGGCTCCTTTGTAATGACAGTCCTGCAGGCTTTCTTCCGACAGGGGAATGAATTTGCTTTTATCGCTGGAAGTGCCGCTGCTTTTGGCAAACCAGTTGACCGGCGAGTTCCAGAGAATATATTGCTCGCCGTGCATGATGCGTTCGATATATGGCTTCAGGTCGTCGTATTCGTGTACAGGCACGGCTTCTTTGAAAGCTTTAACGGTAAACAGTTCCGAGAACTTGTATTTGCGCCCGAATTCCGTGTATTGTGCCGAGGTGACGAGATCCTGGAGTACTTCCCGTTGTGCATCTACAGGATTGTTCTTCCAGGCTTCAATTCGCCAGAGCCTCATGCGTGCAAGTGATGATATGGCAGGACTCAGTAAACTCATATATAGTTGGTCGGTCCGCCTTCCGTTCGGAAAACGGACATTGGGTTTTAGTCGCTTTCCTGGTTCAGCAGATTGCCAATTACCACCAGTTGCTCCTGCAGACGCTGAAACGCCTCTTCTGTTTCAATATCTGCCGGAAGGGCGTTGGCAATTGCCTGCAGCTCTTCGTGCTGTTTGTTATTGGCGTAGGAAATAATGCCGGACTTGTAAAAGTCGAATGACCGGCTGAATTCCTCCCGCTGGATGGCTTCGGTAAAAATCTTATCTCCTTCTTCGCGAAGCATATTGATCATCCGCTCGGTCGATCCTGAAAGTGTATTCTTGTTAATAGTATTGCCGCCTTTTGCTTCTTCGTGCAGGTAATCTTTGCGTTTGAGTTCGAAGTTGCGGCCGAGGTAAAGTCTTTTGACCTGGTCATCGGATGCCAGTTCTTCAGCGGTGCCGTGTTTGAAGATTTTTCCTTCGATAAGCAGGTAGGCACGGTCGCAGATAGAAAGGGTTTCCGTTACGTTGTGGTCCGTGATCAGAATGCCGATGTTCTTGTATTTCAATCGCGCCACGATGGCCTGGATGTCTTCTACTGCAATGGGGTCGATACCGGCAAAAGGTTCGTCGAGCAGGATGAATTTAGGGTCTACGGCCAGCGCGCGGGCAATTTCGGTGCGGCGCCGTTCACCACCGCTGAGTACGTCGCCATTGCTTTTGCGCACGTGCTGCAGCCGGAATTCGTCGAGCAGCGATTCCAGTTTCATCTTCTGCTCCTTGCGGCTCAGTTTGGTCATTTCCAATACGGCGGAAATATTGTCTTCCACGCTCAGTTTGCGGAAGATGGACGCTTCCTGCGGCAGGTAGCCGATGCCCATTTTAGCGCGTTTGTACATGGCCAACGGAGTAATGTCTTCTTCGTCGAGGAAGACCTTTCCTTCGTCTGGCTTTACCAGGCCTACCACCTGATAGAAAGAGGTGGTTTTGCCGGCACCGTTAGGTCCCAGCAATCCGACGATTTCTCCTTGTTTTACTTCAAATGAAACATTATTGACTACCGTGCGGCTGCCATAGCGTTTCATGAGGCCTTTGGCGTAAATAGTAACTGACATGCCCGACAAAAATAAGGTATAGGGGCTGCATCTGTACATTCCGTGTTGTTAATCCGCTGGAAGTCTTATGGCCTTTTTGGTATAAAAAACGGTCGTTAGGGTAGTTTATGACGCCCGTACATTAGTTTTGCATCCCGGCCGGAGCGCGGCTGATAATCATAACGGAAGGATGAAAGTAATTGACCACATCAAAAATGCGAAAGACACATTGGTGTCTTTTGAAGTACTGCCCCCGCTGAAAGGCAAGGGAATTGAAGCATTGTATAACCACCTGGATCCCCTGATGGAATTCAAGCCCGCGTTCATCAATGTTACCTATCACCGCAGCGAACACGTATTCAAGAAGAATGCCGACGGCTCTTTTCAGAAGGTAGTCGTGCGTAAACGTCCTGGTACGGAAAGCATCTGCGCCGCCATTATGAACAAATACGATGTGGACACCGTGCCACACCTGATCTGCGGAGGCTTCGATATTAACGAAACAGAAGACGCGCTGATCAACCTGCATTACCTCGGTATCGACAACGTGCTGGTACTGCGTGGCGATGCGGCCAAAAACGAAACATCCTTCGAGCCGGAACCCCGCGGTCACCGCTATGCCAGCGAATTGCTGCAGCAGGTAATAGACCTCAATGCCGGTATTTACCTGGAAGACGACCTGAAAAATACCCGCAAGACCAATTTTTGCATTGGTGTGGCCGGCTACCCCGAAAAACACTTCGAAGCGCCCAACATGGATACCGATTTGGATTATCTCAAGCGGAAAATCGATATGGGAGCGGATTACATCATCACACAGATGTTTTTCGACAACGAAAAATATTATTCCTTCGTGAAGGCCTGCCGCGATGCAGGCATCACCGTTCCGATCATCCCGGGACTGAAACCTGTTTATACCCGCAAACAGCTCACTGTTTTACCCAAAACCTTCCACATCGATCTGCCGGCCGATCTGGCCAACGAAATAGCGAAGTGCAAATCCGATGAAGATGTAGAAAAGGTGGGTGAAGAATGGCTGCTGGCACAATCACGCGACCTGAAGAAAAACGGGGTGCCCGTGTTACATTATTACACTCTCGGCCGCCCGCATATGGTGGCGAATGTGGTGAAAGAACTCTAGGAATGTTTTCCGCCGTTGGCGGAAATGTGTAGATGTGCCGCCGCCTTGCGGCAGATGTGAAAATGAAATAAATAAAAATGGCTGTGAAGATTATTCCACAGCCATTTTTAGTATTGATCATTCCCGATGCTTCGGGACACATTTCCACATGGTCCCCGCGGCAAGCGGGGCACATTTTCACATTAAAGAGAAAAGCGCCTTAAGGCGCTTTTCTCTTTACCAGTTCCTCCCACACCTGCTGGTCGATGTGGACCGGGTATTTCTTTTTCAATTCCGCCATCCAGGCTTCTTCGAGCAGCGATTGCTGATCGTTTATCACCAATCCTTTTGCTTCGGCAAAGCTGCGTGGGCCGGCCTGGGGATATACTTTGAATATATAAGCGAAGGTGGCGCTGTTGTCCTGTTTGTTCACCGAAAGCGGTGTCAATGTTTTTTCTTTCGGTGTAGTCTTGCCTATACCGGGCAGTTGTTCCCATTCGTAGCGTGCTGAATCGGCCACTACTTTCTCCACCAATGCATCGGCGAATGTGCGCCACTCGGTGGGTTGCTGTTTGATCTGGTTCTGCAATGTTTTGGCCACGGCCTCATCGTTGCAGAAAAAGATCACGGCTTCGGCGCTGGGCTTCCAGTTGTATTGCTCTTTTCTTTTCTGGTATAAGGCCAGCAGCGATGCGGAATCGGTCTGTGCCTTGTTCCAGATTTCCTGTTGCATGATTTCGAAGAAAAGATTGCCATCAAGGAACTCGCTCATCTGCGCGCGGAAGTCGGCATTGAAATCTTCCAGGTTGTTACGGTAGTAATCGTATTCTTTGGCTTTGATGTATTCGTCGGTGAGTTCGTTGTAGGTTTTAACACCGCTGCGGTCTGGCTTGAAACGGTAGTTGCGGCTATACACGATCCAGTCTTCCACGTTGAAGTCTGTTTTACCAATGCGTAGCAATACATCTTCCATTTTTACTTTGCTTCCCAATGCGCCGGCTGGTTTGTAGTCGAGCAGGCTGTCGCTGAAGGCCCACAGTGCAGCATCGCTGGGACCAACACGTTTAACACCGGCTTTCTTCACCACTTCGTCGTAAATAAAATCGCGGACGGTGGTCCAGCGGTCATCATTTTTTACCGCCATGCGCAGTTGCTCCATGTAGGCCGTATTGTTGCTGTCCGCCGATACCGGTTTAACGCTGATGCGTTTGAGAATGTGCCAGCCGTGATTGGTCATAAAGGGTTTGCCCACTTCGCCGTCTTTTTTCAACGACCAGAGATTGTTTTCAAAGGTCTGATCAAACTGGCCAACACTGATGTCGGGCATGGTGCCGCCTGTATTCACGCTGATATAATCGTTGCTGAATTTATTCACGAAAGAAGTGAAGTCGGCGCCTTTCTTCAATTGCGCATAAAGCGAATCAGCCAGCGATTTGATGCTGTTGCGCGTAGCCTGATCCGCATCAGGAGGGAAGGCCAGCAGGATTTGCTGTGCTTTCATTTTGCCAAGGGCTTTTCTTTCGCCGATATTTTTAAAAATATGATAGCCTGCTCCGGAGCGGTATACACGCGAGTGTTTTCCGATGGCAGTCTGGTATACCAGGTTTTCAAAAACATACGGCAGGGTGAAGGCGGTGACGAAACCAAGATCGCCTTTGTTGGTTTTGGCAGAAGGATCGTCGGAATATTGCTGGGCTACCGAAAGGAAGTCCTGTTTGGGCAGCGCTTTCAGCACCTGTTGCAATTTGGCATAAGCTGCGGTGGTATCTGCAATGCCACCGGTGTTGCGGAAGGCGAGGAAGATATGCGCTGCATGCACATCTTTCTGGCTGCGCTTGAAAGCTTCGCGGGTAAGCCGGTTGATGGCTTCAGGATCGTTGATATAGTTTTCGATGATTTGTACGCGCAGGTTCTCCACTTCGGTTTTGATCTGCGGCAGTGTATCATATCCTCTTGCATAAGCTTCGCGGATCTTCAGGCGTGAGTTGATGTAGAGGTCGAGGTATTCGCGCATGGAGCCGGCCTTATCGGCGCCGATGGCATTATTGTTTTTCGTGTAAGCCCGCAGGAATTCAGCGGCATCGGCTTTGGTTCCTCCGTAAGTGAACAATGTCTGCGCCTGGCCGGTGAGGCAGGAGGCCAGCAGCAGGCCGGTGAGCATTAGTCTGGTTTTCATACTGAAAAGTTAGTTCTTTCGTTAATGGCCTTTTATTTTTTCCGGTAGTCGAGTATTTCGTTGATCTGTTCCCAGGTCAGTTTTTTGGCGATGATCCGTTTGTCCCGGTCGAGCAGGTAAAGCGTGGGGAAACTTTGCACATCATACAACTGCGAATAACTGGGAATGCTGGCGTTGATGCGCGATGTTTCTTCCGCTTTTGAATAAAAAACATGCGTCCATCCTTCGAGATGGTTATTGCTGATGAATTTTTTCCAATCGGCAGGAGAGGCGTCTACTTCTTTGGCCACCGCATAAATGTGCAGGCTGTCGGCCTTCCATTTGTTGCGGTACATGGAGTCGAGTTTGGGCAGTACTTCTTTACAATGTCCGCAATTCGGATCATAAAATGCCACGAGGGTATAAGGCGATTCCACTTCGTAAAGATTGCGTGTAGTGCCGGTGCTGTCGGGAAGCAGGATGTTTTCCGCAGGGTTTCCCATGATGTTGGCCATCAGGTTGTAGGCTCTTTCGGTAATAATCTTTTTGCCTTCAGGCGTCAGCCAGGTGTATTCTTTCTGCGAGAAATATTTTTCAAATAAATGCACGAACACCGCATCTTCCCACATGTATTGCTGCTTCAGGTAGCGGTTGATAAATTTTACCAGCAGGAAGCGGGTCATTTCATCGCTCACGGAAGCATAACCCAGCATCCAGTCGATCTCTTTGTTGACCGAGTCGGCATTGTGGTAAACCAGTGTTTTGAAATATTTGTCAATGCGGTCTTCGAATAAAACGGACGGTGTGCGTGCAAGGCGTTCGTCGAAGAAATTGATATTGTCCCAATAATGATTTTTGAAATAGCGGTATGCATAAGCCGAATCGTACCTGCCGCCGGGATGTTCTGCCGCCGGAGGAATTTTCGGTTCTTCCATCAGGTGGAGCAAGGTGGCCAGCAAGGTATTGGGATTTTTTGCCACTACATTTTTGCGGTAAGCGGAAATGGCCGAGTCGGCTATGGCAATATCTTTTGCCAGTCTGACGGAGTCGGCGCCTTGCGTGCCGGCAAGTTGCTGGCGAAGCTGGCTGATCTTTTCACCACGCTGGCGCATGGCCTGCTGGTAATCGATGAAAAGTGTGTTGTCCGGCGAATTGACAAACTTGCGGTTGTCGAGATCGGCCGTATCGGCGAGAATGGTAAAATGCTGCTGTTTATCGACCAGCACTTCGAAATAGCGGTCTTTGTTGGGGAAACCGATGATATAAATGCCGCCGCCGAGCGGTTTGGTGCCTTTGAAAACGCCTTCGCTCTTGTCGTTGAGCTTGATGGAATCGTCGATGGGCATTGATTTTCCCGAGTAGTGCCCGAGGTAAATGTATTGATTCTTAAAAGGCTTGAACGTGATCTTGATCTCGTAACCCTTGTTCTGGGCAGACAGGATAAAGGACGACAGCAGGAAGGGGAGTAAAAAAAAACGATTCATCAGTCTGGTGTGTTTATACCGGGATAAGCTCGTAAAGTTAAAAAAAACCGGGTTGCCAAGCTCAAAAGATGCAAAAAGCCGGGGGAAGGTTGCCGCGCCTGTTTCCCGTATTTTTGCGGGATTATGGCAAGGAAGAAGAAACAGGTTGTATTGGAGAAAGTGCTGGTGGAAGATTATGCCGCCGAAGGTAAATCGCTGGGACGGGTAGACGGGAAGGTGATTTTTATCGAACAGGTGGTTCCCGGCGATGTGGTAGACGTAAGATTGGGGAAAAATAAAAAAGACTGGGCGGAAGGCCGTCCCGCGCATTTTCACAGTTATTCGCCCGACCGGGTGATGCCATTCTGTTCACATTTCGGCGTTTGCGGCGGCTGCCAGTGGCAGATGCTGCCTTATGAGCGCCAATTGCAATACAAAGAGCGCCAGGTAAAAGACAACCTGCAGCGCATCGGCAAACTGCAACTGCCGGTTATCGAACCCATCCTGGGCGCGGAGAGCACGCGTTATTACCGCAACAAAATGGAATATACGTTTGGCAACCGCCGTTTTCTGACAACGGAGGAGCTGGGCAACCCGGATATTACGCCGGACAGCCAGGTGGCTGGTTTTCACGCCCGCGGGATGTTTGACAAATTAGTGGATATAGACACCTGTTACCTGCAGGCCGAGCCGACCAATGCGATCCGCAAGGCCATTAAAAATTACGGACTGGAGCACGGTTATTCATTTTACGATATCCGCGCGCATCAGGGTTTTCTGCGGACGATGCAGGTGCGGTTGTGCCGCAGCGGCGAATTGATGGTGAATGTGGTGGTGGGAGAGCCGGACAAAAAGAAAATAATTCCGTTGATGGAGCATTTGCTTGCCCGGTTTCCGCAGATTACTACGTTATTATATACGGTCAATACCAAACGAAACGACAGCCTGCACGACCTGGAGCCCGTGGCCTGGCACGGCAAGGGATACGTGGTGGAAACGCTGGAGGAATTTCAGTTTAAAGTAGGACCGAAGTCCTTTTTCCAGACCAATACGGCGCAAGGGGAAAGGCTTTACCAGGTAACGAGGGAATTTGCCGAACTCACGGGCCACGAAACGGTCTATGATCTTTACTGTGGCACGGGCAGTATCGGCATCTTTTTGAGCAAAAAAGCAGGAAAAGTAGTAGGCGTGGAAGTGATTGCTGCGGCCATAGAAGATGCAAAAGAGAACGCGGCACTGAACAACCTGAAGGATACGGCGTTTTATGCGGGGGATGTGGTGGATGTGTGCGACGATGAATTTTTTGCGAAACACGGCCGTCCGGATGTGATCATCACCGACCCTCCGCGTGCGGGCATGCATGAAAAGCTGGTGCGCAAGATCCTCGATATGGCGGCGCCGGTGGTGGTGTATGTGAGCTGCAACCCGGCTACACAGGCCCGCGACCTGCAATGGCTGTCGGAAAAATATGAAGTAACACGCGTAAGGCCGGTGGATATGTTTCCGCATACGCTGCACATTGAAAATGTGGTGCAGTTGAAACTGAAAAAAGAAATAAACAACGAATTGCCTGAATAAAAAACCAGTATGAGTAATTTCCGTTATACCCGATCCGAGAGTTTTCCGCCGGTTGTTAAAAATCTGCTTATCATCAACATCCTGGCTTTTGTGGCGCAGCAGTTTTTTGACCAGCAGTATGATATAACGCGTAAGTTGTCGCTGTGGCCGGTGAATACGCCTTATTTCGAGCCATACCAGATTTTCACACATATGTTTTTGCATGCGGGGTTCATGCACCTGTTGTTCAATATGCTGATGTTGTGGATGATCGGGCGGGTACTGGAGTCTTACTGGGGAAGTAAACGCTTCTTGTTTTTCTACCTTGTTTGCGGACTGGGAGCGGCGGCTGCGCACATGGGTGTTGAATACATCCAGGTAAACCAGCAGATAGCGGCCGGCGGTCCGGTACAGGTCGGTTATGCACTGGGCGCCTCCGGTGCCATTATGGGGCTGATGGCGGGTTTTGCCTGGTTATTCCCCAATACCGAGTTCATGCTGATCTTTTTCCCGGTGCCTATCAAAGCGAAATATTTTGTGCCGGGTCTGATGGTACTTGATATTTTAGGGGCCTTTTCTCCTGTGCTGGACAATGGCGTTGCGCACTTTGCGCATCTGGGAGGTGCCCTAACAGGCTTTATTATAGTGCTAATCTGGAACAAAACCAATCGCAGGACGTTATATTAAAAGATCATCCGCCTTATCCGTCCTGCTTTTTAGCGGCATGACGTAATTTTGCAGAGAAGAATAGCCTGTATGAGTCATTATCCGAAACGATACGAGCATCGTTTGTCCATGGGGCCACGCACAAATGCGCTGGTGCTGCTGATCGCGATGAACATGATAGCCTATGTGGCTCTCGCATTCATTCATGCACTTTATCATTTGTTTTCGCAGGACCAGCAGGTGGTAAACCAACTTTTCCGCGAACGCGTTTTGCGTTGGGTTGAATTGCCGGGTGATGCAAAAAAATTACTGCACTATCCCTGGACTGTTCTCAGTTACGGTTTCAGTCACGATAATATCTGGCGTGTTATTCCAAATATGCTCTGGCTCTGGTTCTTTGGTTATATCCTGCAGGACCTGACCGGCAATAGAAAACTAATACCCGTTTATATCTACGGGGTTCTTGGCGGTGCTGCCGCATTTATTGCAGCTTGTCAGTTGATTCCATCCGTTAGTATCGCTTCTGCCTCGCTCATCGGTTGTTCAACCGGCATTGCAGCCGTGGCGGCCGCGGTTACTACTATCGCTCCGGGTTTCCGGCTTTTTCCTTTGATCAAAGGCGGTATTCCCCTCTGGGTGCTCACGGTCATTTATGCCGTGGTTGTAGTGGCATCGGTGCCGATGTCCAACCCTGCAGAACTGATCGCCCATGTAGGCGGCGCACTCACCGGTGTGTTGTTTATTCTTCTCCTGCGTCGTGGTTACGACGGCAGCGACTGGATGAACCGCTTTTTTGACTGGATCAACGATCTTTTTAACCCCGATAAACCCAAAAAAGGGGCGTCGATCAAGGAAGAATTATTTTACAAAAGCCCGCAGCCTCCGTTCAAACGCACCCCAAACATTACCCAGCAACGTATTGATGAAATCCTCGACAAAATCAGCCAGAAAGGGTATGAATACCTGACGGAAGATGAAAAAGAGCTGCTCAAGCGCGCTGCAAAGGAGGATAAATAAAAAGAGGACGCGTTGTAAATCGGTGCCAACTTTTTTTGCGTTATTTTAGGACGATGGCTAGTAAGTTCCGCCTTTTCACCAAACGGTTTTTGTTGCTGATCAATATCGGCTTTGCCGTGCTGTTTCTCATAGCATGCGTGGCGCCGTATATGGATCCGCAAAAATGGTGGATGATCTCATTAAGCGGACTTGGGTTCCCTTTTTTACTCTTACCCCTTTTGTTATTCCTGATCTGGTGGCTGTTCTTCAAACGGAAATATGTCCTGGTGTCCGTTATTGCCCTCGCACTGGGCTGGAAGAGCATCAGCGTTTTCATGGGCTTTCATTTTGGCAGCAGTTTCAATGAGAAAAAAGAACCGGGTAGTATCCGCATCGTTACCTGGAACGTGGCGCGCTTCATCGAAATGAAACGCAATAACAACAAGGGAAGCCAGACACGTTTGAAGATGATGGACCAGTTGCGTGATCAGCAGGCAGACGTATTGTGCCTGCAGGAGTTTTTTCATTCCGGCAATCCCGAGTGGTACGCTAACCTCGATTATATCAGCAAAGAGCTGAATTATCCCTATTATGTTTTCTCACACGACAATGATGGCGACAATCATTATACAGGCACGGTTATTTTTTCCCGGTATCCGATGGTAGACAGCGGCATGTTGCGTTTTCCACGGCCCACACTGCCTGAAGCGCTGGTACATGCAGACCTGCGTGTGGGAAAAAGAATTGTACGCGTTTATTCCACGCATTTGCAATCCCTGCAGTTTAAAAAATCGGATTATGAAAAAATAGACCGGATCAAAGAAGCGCAGGACGGTATGGTGAATAATTCCAGGACCATTTTCTCCAAATTGCGGACCGGCGTCCGTTACCGCTCGATCCAGGCCGATATGGTGCGCCAGGTGATGGACGACAGTCCTTACCCCGTGTTGTTCTGCGGCGACCTCAACGATATTCCCAATTCCTACACCTATTTTACCATTAGCCGCGATATGCAGGATGCATTCCTGCGTAAAGGTTCGGGCATCGGCCGCACCTTCTCGGCACTTTCACCCACGTTAAGGATCGATTATATCCTGGCGGATAAAAATTTCAGCATCCGGCAGTTCAGGCGTTATGTACGCGACTATTCCGACCACTACATGCTGGTAGCGGATATCAGTCTCAATAAGCAGTAATCCACCCAAACACCGCCTTAATTGATTATTTTTGAGCCAAAAGCAGGGTACGGCCGACGTACCGGACTATATTATGAGCGAACTGAAAATTTTCAACTCCCTTTCCCGCACCAAAGAAGTTTTTACACCGCTGACACCCGGACACGTGGGTATGTATGTATGTGGCCCGACCGTAAGTGGTGAAAGCCATCTCGGACATGCGCGTCCTTATGTGACCTTTGATGTGGTGTTCCGGTACCTGCAACACCTGGGTTATAAAGTGCGTTATGTGCGCAATATCACCGATGCCGGTCATTTTGAAGAAGAAGGCAGAGAAGCGGAGGATAAAATTTCCAAAAAAGCGGTGTTGGAAAAGCTCGAACCGATGGAGCTGGTGCATAAATACACCAATCTTTTCCATTGGGCCATGCAGCGTTTCAATACATTGTCCCCTTCGATCGAACCAACGGCTACCGGCCACATTGTAGAGCAAATAGGCATGATTGAAAAGATCATCGCCGACGGGTATGCGTATGAAGTGAATGGTTCCGTTTATTTCGACGTAAAAAAATATGCGGCCAATTTTGATTATGGAAAACTGAGTGGCCGCGTGATCGATGACCTGCTGGAAACCACGCGTGACCTCGACGGCCAGGAGGAAAAGCGTGACCGTGCAGATTTTGCCTTGTGGAAAAGTGCGGCACCCGAACATATCATGCGCTGGCAAAGCCCCTGGGGTGTGGGTTTCCCGGGTTGGCACATTGAGTGCTCGGCCATGGCTACCAAATACCTGGGACCACGCTTTGATATCCACGGCGGGGGAATGGATCTGCAGTTTCCGCATCACGAAAGTGAAATAGCGCAGAGCACCATCTGCAATCATGAGGCACCGGTACGCTACTGGATGCACAACAACATGATCACGGTGGACGGTAAAAAAATGGGAAAAAGTTACGGCAACCATATCACGTTTACGCAACTTTTCAGCGGCGACAGCCCGGTATTGGCCAAAGCCTATCATCCGATGGTGATCCGTTTCTTTATCCTGCAAACGCATTACCGCAGTACGCTCGACTTCAGCAACGAAGCGTTGCAGGCAGCTGAACGCGGATTAAAAAGATTGTGGGAAGCCTACGAGCATCTGCAAAAACTTGTCCGCAACGGCGACACCGATGATGCCGGCGACGCGGCACTCGACGGACGTGTAAGCGGTCTGATAAAGGAATTTGACGAATTCATGAACGATGACTTCAGCACGGCCAGGATTCTCGCCAATATGTTTGAACTGGTTCCTGCCATCAATTCCATGAAGGATCAGACGATCGCCACGTCGGCATTGTCGGCTGCAACCTTTGAATTGCTGCAAAACCAGATGCGTGTATACCTCGAAGATATTCTCGGTATACAGTCTGTATCAGAGCAGGACAATGGCAAATTACAGGCAGTGATGCAATTGGTGATGGAAATCCGTCGCGAAGCACGCGGCCGTAAGGATTTTGCCACCTCCGATAAAATCCGCAACCAGCTCCAGGAGATCGGGATCTTGCTGAAGGATGAGAAGAATGGGGAAATGAGTTATTCCATTTCGTAGGAATAAATCCACACTCCGTCCATAGAATCCTTCTCAGCACATTAACTTTTACAATTCAACCCGCCGGATCGACAGCTTGTCGGAAAACCGGCGGTTTTTTTTGTAACTGGTCGCCATTTTGAATGTTCAGGAATATTCTTCATTGTTTAAAAAACCTGAACTATGTACATCAAGAATGTAATCTTCAAAACGCTATTGCTTGCGCCTGTGGCCGCCGTTCTTACCTTAACGAGCTGTGATAAGGACGACGACGACAACAATGGCAGCAACCGTACCGTCACCGAGACCGTGGTGAACGAGCCTGACTTCAGCCTGCTGGAAACCGCAGTGGTACGCGCTGATCTGGCTGGCTACCTGGGCACAACAAATAACATTACCGTGTTTGCTCCTAACAACACCGCTTTTACTGCTGCAGGCCTTACTGAATCGGCCATCGGCAGTACGCCCGTAGCTACGCTTGATGCTATTCTGAAATATCACGTGATAGCACAGCGTATTCCTTCTTCTTCCGTTCCCGCCGGTCCCAATGCCGAAGTAACCACCGTTAATGGTGCCAAAGCTTATGTAACCCGTGACAATCGCGGTGTATTTATCAATGGCGTGCAGGTAGCGCGGGCAGATGTGAATGCCCGCAATGGCGTTATTCATGTACTGGGTAGCGTATTGATGCCTCCTTCCGGTAATATTGTACAAACGGCTGCTGCTAATACCAGCTTTACCTACCTGGTGGCCGCCATTCAGCGCGCAGGTGCAAGCGGTACCGATATTGCGGCCGCATTATCCGGTGCAGGTCCTCTTACCGTATTTGCACCTACTAACCAGGCTTTTATCGATGCAGGTTTTCCTACTATTGCCTCTATCCAGGCGGCAGATCCCAACACGCTTAAAAATATTTTGCTTTATCACGTAATCAATGCCCGTGTATTCTCCAGCGACCTGAGAGAAGGTGCCACACCCGCTACGCTTCAGGGTGCCAATGTCACCATTACGCTTTCAGGAGGTGCAAAAGTGAAAGGTGCCAGCAACACGACGGCGTCCAATGTTACGGCTGCCAATATCGTAGCCACCAACGGCGTGATCCACGTGATCGACAGGGTATTGCTTCCCTAGTCTTTTTTCTTTCAAACTATGCCCAACTGTTTCCCTAAGCGGAAACAGTTGGGTAATTTTAAATTATGAGTCTGTTCAGTAACCGCTACCGGTATTTGTTTATTGTCGGCCTGTCGCTGTATACTTATATATGTACGGTGCTGTGCGAGGTATATACCTATTTCGACATCAGGATAGAATGGTACTATGCAATGGGATCGATCTTGCTGACCACCTGGCTTGCCTGGGAAGGCAATCGATGGCTGGAAGCCTTCTGGCGTAAAAAATTCCCTGCGCATAAACAAAAGACCGCTTACTTCACGGCCTTCTTTGTGACAGGAGGCTCGCTGGCTATGCTGGTAGCGGCACTGGTAGTGATCATTAACGGACAGGTCATTCATCATTACAACTGGTACGAGAACAGGAACCCGCTGAAGTTGATGGCAATTTATGCCAGCCTGCTCGTGTTGTTATATCACCTGTTGAATGCGGTCTATGTTTTTTTCAACGATTACCGCCTCAAATGGCAGGAGGCGGAAGAACTCAGAAGGGCCAATACACAAATTCAATTGCAATTGTTCCGCAACCAGGTGAACCCGCATTTTCTTTTCAACAATCTCAATGTGCTGTCAGCGATGGTGATCCGGGATAATCCCGAAGCCAATAAGTTTATAGAATCCTTTTCGAGTGTGTACCGCTATATTCTGCATACCCAGGACCGCGAGGCGGTGGAGCTGAAGGAGGAACTCGGGGTGATAGAACCGTATCTCTATTTATTGCACAAAAGGTTCAGGGAGGGCTTGCAGGTAACGATCGATGTGCCGGCTTCTTATCATCGGCGCTACGTTATTCCGGCTTCGCTGCAACTGTTGGTGGAAAATGCGGTGAAACATAATGTGATTTCGCCTTCGCGGCCACTGATGATAACGATTACAGCCAATCCGGATAATACATTGAGTGTTGTCAACAATTTTCAACCCCGTTTGCAGGAAGAGGTGTCAACGGGTATCGGCTTGCGGAACATCAGCCGCTCTTATCTTCAATTCGGAGACCGCGAGCTGATCGTAAAACAAACCGATGATTTTTTTGAAGTAACCTTGCCTTTATTAACGATTGAAAAATCATGAACGTAGTAATAGCCGAAGACGAAGCGCCTGTGGCCGAACGGCTGCAGCTGCTGTTGCAGCAAGCGAATCCGGTACTGAATGTGTGTGCCTGTTTCGATAGCATACAGGATACCGTTTCCTATCTCCGTGAACAGTCAGCGCCGGAATTGCTTATTCTTGATATCCATCTGTCAGACGGCCAGAGTTTCGAGATTTTCCGCCAGGTGGACTATACAGGCCCCGTAATTTTTACAACGGCCTATGACCGGTATGTCATGGATGCATTCAAAGTGATGAGCATCGATTATATTCTGAAGCCGGTATCACTCGAGTCGCTGGCGGCGGCCATCGGCAAACTGGAACGTTTTACAGAAAGCGTTGCGCCGAGGCATTACAGGGATCTGGGTTCACTGGAGCCGGAACTGAATTACAAATCGAACTTCCTGGTGAAGCAGGGGCAGCGGCTTCTCTTTGTCGAAACTTCCGGCATCGTTTATTTTCAGGCGGTGAACAAGGTTGTATACCTTGCTGACCAGTCGGGTGCGCGTTATATTATCAATTATTCACTCGACCGGCTCGAGGACATGCTCGATCCCGCGCTTTTTTTTCGCGTCAACAGGAGTATGATTGTTAATCTGCGTCATGTGTCGCACCTGAAGCCCTACACCAACAGCCGCTTGAAAGTTTTTTTCCGAAGCACGTCACCGGATGAGGAAGTAATCGTAAGCCGGGAACGCGTGTCGCAGTTCAAGGATTGGTTTAGCTGATCAGGGTTTCCTCGCGCGTACCATTTCTCTTTTGCCGGGAGGCCCCGGTATCTTTTCTACGACGAGGCCGGCCGCCTGCATGGCCCGCCGTACTACACCTTTGCTACAATAAGTAACGAGCAGTCCATCCGGATGCATGGCGGCGAATAATTTTTCAAATACATCCTGTGTCCACAATTCAGGTTGTGCAGTGGGTGCAAATGCATCGAAATAAATAACATGATACCGACGGACCGGCTGAAAAGAAAGCAGGTCCGTTTTTATTTTTTGCAGGAAAAAACGTTCACTGATTTTTACTTCTTCATTCCACGCGCAGGCATGCATTTGATCAAATGCGGGTTGAAGTTCTGGTGCATGCAGTTGGTCGCAATAATTCAATGCCGCCACTATTTCCGGTTCCAGCGGGTATTGTTCCAGGCTGTGATAATGTATTTCGTTGGGCAAAGCGGTTGCATGCTGAAAAGTAAGCAGCCCGTTCAGGCCGGTGCCCCATCCCATTTCCAGGATGGAAAGTTCGCCCGGAACGGTATCGAGCGCTGGCTGCAGCCCGGCGCCGATGAATATATGCATCGATTCGCGGATGGCGCCATGATGCGAATGATAGGTCACCTGCATTTCGGGAATGGCTACGGTATGCGAGCCATCGGTAGTGGGAACAAGTTCTCGTTTCACACTGCAAATTTCGTGTTTTATCCTTGTTCGCATAAACCGGATTTATGCCGGCGGCTTAAAATCGTAACTTCCGGTTCCTTTTTTTAATTTATGCATTACCATTCTCATCTCCATAAAGACCGGCGGTTACGGCCATTGCTGGAAAGTATTGGTCCGTTGGCCCTGCGCAAGCGCCGCAATATCTGCAATTATCTCTGTGCCTCGATCATGAGTCAGCAACTGTCTGTAAGGGTAGCGGATGTGATCTACGGTCGCTTTCTCGATCTGTATGCCGGCAAGCAGCCCACGGCCCGACAGATACTCGATACGGCCCCGGAACGCCTGCGTGCGATCGGGTTGAGTAATGCCAAAGTGAGTTATGTGCAGAACGTGGCCCGTTTTGAACTGGAACATGGCATGAGTGCTGCCAAACTCAACAAGATGACGGATGAGGAAGTGATCAATTATTTAACCGTGATCAAAGGTGTTGGCCGCTGGACGGTGGAAATGTTATTGATGTTTGCCCTGGGCCGGGAGGATGTATTTGCCGCAGATGATCTCGGTATCCAGCAGGCTATCAAGGGGCTTTACAAACTCGATACTACAGATAAAAAGAAATTCCGGGAAGACATGTTGCGCCTTTCCAAAAAATGGAGTCCTTACCGTACTTATGCATGTATGCATCTTTGGAGGTGGAAAGACAAAATGCCAATTTGATAATTTGACGATTTGAAAATCAGGCAATAGAGGGTTAATCAACTGCTGGCTGCGGCTCCCAAGGCCGGCCGGTCTTCTGGAATTTTCAGTTCATCCTTTGATAAAATCTTCTTCTCGCTTCCAATTTTCAAATTTTCAAATCGTCACATTCTCACACTTCTCTTCCCACTCCGGTGCCAGCGTAGCTCCGAGACCGGGTGTTTCGGGAACGCGGATGCGGCCGTTGGCTTCGTAGACCATGCCGCCGAGTATGGGGTCGGCAGAAAACATCAGTGAGGTATCGAAATCGTAGTGCTCGATCTGCGGACTGCACAGCGAGAAATGTGCAAATGCTGTCATGGCCAACCGTGATTCCATGAAGGCGCCTACCTGCAGATGAATACCCGCATCTTCCGCCAGCTTCACCATTTTCAGGGCTTTGAATATGCCGCCGGATTTGCCGAGTTTAATATTCATATAATCACAGGCTTTCAGTTGAATTAAGCGTGCCGCATCGTGATCGTCGCCGCAGCTTTCATCGCTCATGATCGGGATGGGACTTTCCCTGCGCACGCGCGGTAATTCCATGAATGCCCAGCGCGGAATCGGTTCTTCGCAATGCTGAATACCGAATGCAGCCAGCGCTTTGAGTGTGGTAATGGCTTCTTCCACCTGCCATCCCTGGTTGGCGTCGATGCGCAGCGGGATGTCGTTGCCAACTGCCGCACGGATGGTGCGGATGCGTTCCACATCGTCAGGTCCGTGTTTGCCCAGTTTTATTTTAATGGCCGGGTATCCTTCTTCTTTTATTTTAACGGCATCGGCAGCCATTTTCACGGGATCGCCGATGCTGACGGTATAATCGGTAATGATGGTCTTCCGGTTATCGCCGCCCAGGAATTTATATAATGGCAGCCCGGCATGTTGCGCAGCGATATCATACAACGCAATATCGAAAGCGCTTTTGATGCTGGTATTGCCGTAGATGAGTTTATCCATTTCGGCAACGCGCTCTTCGATATCGAGCGCATTTTTTCCTTTCAGCAATTTGGCGAAATATTGTCCTACCACGAAACAGGTATCCATGCTCTCGCCGTTGATGCTCATGAACGGGCTGCACTCGCCGTAACCGGTAATGCCGGCATTGGTCCTGATCTTTACGACTACATTCTCAGCATTGGGAATAGGTCCCAGTGAGATAACAAAAGGTTCTTTGAGGGGAATAAACAGCTTGTAGAGACTTACTTCTTCGATCAGCAGCGGCATTGTGGATGTCATGATATTCTTTTAATCGAAAAGCACGCGCAGGCCAAGGTGAAGCGTGCCTGTAAGCGGTGCGTTTTTATTTACAAAAAGATAGGGATTTTCGTAGCTGGAAGCCGGGACGTAGCAGCGGGTTTCGAGGAACAGGAACACTTCACCTCCGATATTCTTTTCTGCGCCGAGTCCGAGGTCGAGTGTCAGCCGTTTGAAGCCGGACTTGCCAGCCTTAACGGGTGTCTGATAGGTTACAGTGTCGATGTTTTCGGAGAAATGATTGCGCACGGTTCCGAAAGTGAGTCCGAATCCCGCCATGCCATACAATCCAAAATCCGGATCCTCGTCACGGATGGTTCTGATAAAATAATGGTTCCATCCTAACGACACATTGCGGAGACGGATGGATGAGCGCAGTTTGAATGGTATATCAGCGGGTAGTGTTGCCGGATCTTTTGCAATGGCTCCGGTATTGACGTATACATCTTTTGAGCCGTAGAACGACAGCCAGGCATATACGCCGTCTTTTGGAGTGAGGTTGACATTGAACCGGATGCAGTCACCCGAGGTATAAAACCGTTGGTTTTTTTGAAAGCTTTGCAGGAAGTTAAGATCACTGGCAACGCCGAAGCCGCTGAACTGCGCACGTGTGGATAACCCCGCCAGGGCCATGATCAGCAGAAAGCATATTTTTTTCAGCAAACTCAATCAACAGTTATTTGTGCAGCGAATTTATCTGAATAATCTGAGAATCGGTGTGATAAGGTTCAGATACGTTTGTTCCCAATCACAAAATAAAAAGCGCCGGGACAAAGCCCGGCGCTTGTAAAAACAGGTGCACTTAAATTATTTAACCAGTTTCAGCTCTTTAATGATATTATCGGCACCGCCCAGTTTGTCAATACACCACAACACATAACGGATGTCGACATTGATGGTACGGTTGAGGTCTTTATCAAAAGCCAGTTTGTGGCTGAGCGCTTCGTAGTTGCCGTCGAAAGCCAGGCCGATCAGTTCGCCATTGCCATTGATTACCGGAGAACCTGAGTTGCCACCGGTAATGTCGTTGGACGTAATGAAACCGATCACGAGGTCTTTGCGAACGGGGTCGATATACTGACCGAAGTCGCGGTTCTTGAGGAGTTCGATCTGGCGCGCAGGAAGATCAAATTCATAATCACCGGCTACATATTTCTCCAATAAACCTTTGGACGTGGTCACGAAGTCGTAAGACACGGCATCGCGGGGTTTGTAAGGTTTAACGGCGCCATAGCTTACACGCATGGTGAAAGTGGCATCGGGGTACATCATTTTCGCTTTAGCCGGATCCATTTCCATGATACCTTTCAGATACAGGCGGCCGTATTCAGCATTCCTGGCGTTGAATTGCTGGAACATCGGTGCGTATTTGGTAGCATAGTTGGTGTAGAAAGTGCTTGCATGGTAAAATGCGGGATCGCCCTGCAGCACGGTTGCATCGGGTTTTGCAATGAAAGCATTCCATTTGGCGTCGTCGAAGATGATCGTATTCTTGAAAATATTTTCCGCATATTTTTTCCAGGTAGCATCATCCGCCAGGTCGCCGTAGGCGTTTTTGATGGTGCTGAAGAATCCTACAGGCTGCTGATCTTTGTCTACATCTTCATAGAACATGCGTGTGACAGCCGCAACAATCTTTTCATCGGAAGGTCTGTTTTCCTCTTTGATAAATTCTTTACGGGCTGCGTCTGCCGCGTCCAGCGCCTTGCGCAGATCGGCTTCCTTGCTGCCGGTTTGTACCAGCAGTTTTTCCACCTGGATCAGTGAGGAGGCGAAAGCGATCAGCGGTGAGCCGAAAACACCTTCGTTGATGTAAACACGATGCTTGGCATATTTACGCCATGCATCGTAGGCGTCGCTCCATTCGGCAAAAATGCCTTGGTATTCAGGTTTGCCATCGGCCCATTTGATGAATTTTTCTTCTGCTTTCTTTTTCTGACCATAAATGTCATATTTCAGCAGTTGCTTGGTTTCGCCGTCGAAGAATTTCCAGTAGTTGGCGATGCCTGCATAGGAAGAAGCAAGCTGCAGTTTAACAGCCGGATCTTTTTTCATTTCCTCAAACATGTATTTGAGGCGTACGTCGCGCAGTTTTACCAGTGTGGGGTTGTTGATATCGGTAGCGAGTTTGATACCGTAAGAGCTTTCATAACGGTTGGTGCCGCCGGGGTATCCCCAGATCATAGCGAAATCATTTTCCTTTACACCTTTCAGTGATACAGGCAGGTACCATTTTGGTTTAAGGGGTTTGTTGTCGGCCGCGAATTTAGCGGGCTGCCCGCTGGCATCGGCGTATACACGGAAAACGGAGAAGTCGCCGGTATGACGTGGCCATTCCCAGTTGTCGGAGTCGCCGCCGAATTTACCTACGCTTTCGGGAGGTGTGCCTACGAGACGTACATCGCTGTAGCGCTGGTATACGAATGCGAGGAACTGGTTGCCTTTGAAAAGCGGGCTCACGCGGGTTTCGATACTTTTGGCGGGGTCGCTCAGGCGCTTGTTGATAGCGGCCAGTACGGCAGACTGCTTTTGCAGACGTTCGGCGCCGCTGAGTCCCTTCAGTGAGTCGAGCACTTCTTTGGACACGTCGTCGATGCGGAGAAGGAATTGTACAGACAGGGCTGTTTTTAATTCCTCCGCCTTGCTGCGGGCGTAGAAGCCATCGCGGAGATAGTTGTGGTCAACGGTGCTCGCCGTAGCGATGGCATCGTAACCGCAGTGGTGGTTGGTGAAGATCAGGCCTTCGGCACTTACGATCTCGCCGGTACAGCCACCACCGAAGATGATGATCGCATCTTTGAGCGAAGATTTGTTGATACTGTATAGCTGTTCATTGGTAAGCTTGAGCCCTTTTTTCACCATGTCCTTATAGACCTGCTGGCCCAGCAACATCGGAAGCCACATGCCTTCGTCGGCAGCAGCGCGCAAAAAAAGAACCAACGATAACACAATCGTTATGCAAAATTTTTTCATCTGCGTATATTTAGTTAAGAATTGAAGAGGCAAACCTACTAAAAAAGAACTGATGCCGATACGGTAAAACCACCTCCAGGCGAATCGATTCGTACTTTTGTGACCAATGGATTATTTTAAGGAATACCGGAGTTTTGTCAGCAGCTACTATTTTGCGGAGGGACTTCGTATTACCGCGGGTGTTACGTTGCCGGCGGTGATCCTTAGCTACTTCAACCTGCTCGACGTAGGCCTGGTGGTGTCATTGGGTGCCATTTGCGTCAGCGCGTCCGATATTCCAGGCCCCATTCTTCACCGCCGCAATGGTATGCAGGCCTGCGTCATTCTCATCTTTTTTGTGGCCCTGCTGACGGGATTTGTGTCGGCACAACCGGTGGCATTGGCTGTTTTCATCGCCATTTGCTGTTTTGTATTCAGCATGATCGGCGTATATGGCGGCCGCGTAAATGCCGTGGGATTGGCCGCCCTGCTGGTGATGGTACTCAGTATTCACCAGGTGCATACCGGCTGGGACGTGGTGCGTAATGCGCTGTACGTATCTGCGGGCGGACTCTGGTATATGTTGCTCAGCCTCGCCTTGTACAGTTTCCGGCCATACCGGCTGGTGCAGCAGGCGTTGGGCGAAAGTATCATGGCCATCGCCGAATATCTCCGCACGCGTGCCCTGTTCTATAACAAAGATGTAAACTACGATAAAGTGTACCGGCAGGTAATGGAAGAGCAGGTGAGTGTGCAGCAAAAACAACTGTTGCTCCGCGATCTGCTGTTCAAAAGCCGGCATATTATTAAGGAATCGACGGTGACCGGACGCACGCTGCTGATGATCTTTACCGATACGGTAGATCTTTTTGAAAAAACAACTACCTCTTTCTACGCTTACGAGACGCTTCACCGCGAGTTCGACAACACGGATATCCTTCAGCATTACCAGGAAACGATCATGAAGATTGCGGACGAGCTGGACGAGATCGGGCTTTCCGTACAGTGGGGACGTCAATCACCGGAGCCGGTCAGTCTGCAAAAAAATATACAGGCGCTGCAGGAATATTTCAATGAATTCAGGAATACGCACCGTACTTCCGGGAACCTGGAAGCCCTCATCAGCCTGCGAAAGATCCTGCAATCACTGGAAGATATTTCCGTACGTCTGTATACGTTGCATCACTACACGGGCTATGACCGCAAACGCGCGGGAGAATATAAGCTGAGTGACGACTATGAGCAATTCGTAACACCTACCGACCTTGACTGGCGTTTATTAAAAGACAATCTTACACTCCGGTCCAATACGTTTCGTCATGCCCTGCGGGTAAGCATTGCCACTACCGCGGGATATATCCTGTCGCACTTGCTGGCATTCGGACACAGCTACTGGATACTGCTTACCATCATCGTTATTTTAAAACCGGCGTACAGCCTGAGCCGCGAGCGGAACTACCAGCGTTTCCTGGGAACGTTACTGGGAGCTTTGATAGGGTTGCTGATCATCTGGACGGTGAATGACCGCACGGTTTTATTTGTGTTGATGCTGGTGCTGATGACGGGTGCGTACAGTTTTATGCGCACGCGCTACCTGGTGAGTGTGGTGTTGATGACGCCGTACATTCTTATCATGTTTCATTTGCTGGATTCGGGAGAATTTACGCAAATCCTGCGCGACAGGCTGATCGATACAGGTATTGGTTCCGTCATTGCTTTCCTGGCCACGTTCCTGCTGGTGCCGGCCTGGGAAAAGGAACAGATGAAAGGATATATGACCGAAGCGCTGACTGAAAGTATTGCCTACTACCGGAATGTGTCTGCCGCTTTTACCGGGGCAACGGTGACCGAAACGGCCTATAAACTGAGCCGGAAAAATGCCTTTGTAGCATTGGCAAACCTGTCGGGTGCTTTTTCGCGGATGCTGCTGGAGCCGCGGAGCAAACAAACCAATAGCCGTAACGTGCATCAGTTTGTGGTGATGAGTTATATGCTGAACTCGCACATTGCCACGCTTTCTTATTTTGCCAAACCCCTGGGCGCCAAATACCGCTCCGATGAATTTGTGCCGGTGGTGGAAGACACCATCGAAGAACTCGAAGCCATCCGTGCGTTGGTCAACGGCCCTGCGGCCGATGTGCAGGACGACGATAATCCCGAAGCGGTGTTGCAACAGCAAATGGCCGAACTCATGGATAAACGCCGTACGGAATTGCAGCAGGGATTAATGGAAACGGAAACGCGCGTGCGTCTGTCCGAACTGAAACCCATCGTGGATCAGTTTCTCTTCATTTCACGTATTGCAGGGGATATGAAGAAAGTGGTATTGGAGAGTAATTCAAAAGTAAAAAGTAAAAATTCAAAAGGATGAATCGTCAATAAACAATCCCGGCCACGGGCCGGGATTGTTTTCAATAGGTCAATAAGTCAATAGTGAACTGGCATTTTTTCCGTTAAAAATGCAAAGAATCTTTAACCTATCACTTATTACTTAATACTTACTACTTATTACCGGCCGCTTTACTCTCTCGGTGTGTTCAACTCCTTCCACAGCAAGTCTTTTAATTCTGTCAGTCCTTTTTGTGCTACGGCTGAAATGAAGAGGTGCGGATATTCCTTTGGTAATTCGCTGCTGATGGCGTCCATCAATTCCTGGTCGAGCAGATCACTCTTGCTGATGGCAATGATGAATTGCTTGTGCATCAGATCTGAATTGTATTGCTCCAGCTCGTTTACCAATATATCGAATTCTCGGCGATGGTTATCACTGTCGGCGGGAATAAGAAACAGCAGTATGGGGTTGCGCTCGATATGGCGGAGGAAGCGGTGCCCCAATCCTTTTCCTTCGGCGGCCCCTTCAATGATACCGGGTAAGTCAGCGATACAGAAGCTTTTTCCATCGCGGTACTCTACAATGCCGAGGTTGGGAGTGATGGTGGTAAAAGCGTAATCGGCGATTTTGGGTTTGGCGGCGGTGATCACGGAGAGCAGGGTTGATTTGCCGGCGTTGGGGAAGCCAACGAGACCGACATCGGCCAGCACTTTCAATTCCAGCACCTTCCAGGCTTCTTCGCCGGGCAGTCCGGGTTGTGCGTGTTCGGGTGCCTGGTTGGTCGGTGTGGCAAAATGGGAATTGCCGAGACCACCCTTGCCGCCGGGCATCCAGATCACTTCCTGGCCATCTTCCAGAATTTCTATTTCCTGTTTGCCGGTTTCTTCGTCGCGGGCCACGGTACCCAGGGGTACTTCGAGGATAATATCTTTTCCGAAGCGGCCTGTCTTGTTATTGCCGCTTCCCGACTCGCCGTTTTCGGCCAGTACGTTTTTGAAATAGCGGAGGTGAAGAAGTGTCCATAGGTTGCGGTTGCCTCGCAGGATGATATGTCCGCCACGGCCGCCGTCGCCCCCATCGGGGCCGCCGAGGGCAGTGAATTTGTTACGCATAAAATGACGGCTGCCGGCGCCACCGTGGCCGCTGCGGCAGAAAATCCTGATCTGATCTACAAAGTTGCTCTTTTCCAAAATATATCAATTGTGCTGCAAATATACCGCACTCCGGAGAACCGGCTTGCCCTGATGACAAAGTGAGGATTTCTAAAAGGGGCAAAATGGAAAAAAAATCCACATCTGATGCCGATTTGCGCTCAAATAAGGCGAAAAAGGGCGCGGCATGGAATTTTCAATAGAATAATATAATTGAACGTATTTATGAAAGCTGAGCAAACCATACAGGAAACAAGCCGCCCCCACCTTACCGTTGTAAAAGGTCCTTTAACGCAGCCCGAAGGGAAGCCGGAAGGGTCACAACAGAGGGATCAGGGCAAAATAGCTCCGAAAATGCTCATGCCGGAACAACCCAGCGGGTATATCCGGTGCAAGAAACACGATTGTTTATAACCTTAAATTATTAGTTATGTTACGCTGGACTGTCACCTTTCTGATCATTGCGATCATTGCTGCAGTATTTGGATTTGGCGGTATCGCTGCAGGTGCCGCGCAGATTGCCAAAATACTGTTCTTTATCTTCCTGGTTCTTTTTCTGTTGTCTCTCATTTTCGGCCGTTCGGCCAAAAGCGGGATTTAAAACTTATTCTAAGGTCAGGAATGGTTAAGAAAAGACCGGCTATCTCAGGATGGCCGGTCTTTTCTTAAAGTCAAAAGTCAAAAGTCAAAAGTCAAAAGCATTTACTGTAGACACAAAAAAATCCGCGTCAGCGGATTTATTATTTTCAAAATTGATTTTGACTTAATTCAGGGAGAATCTTGTCAATTCGCGGAGGCTGTCTCCACACACGTCACATACATCAGCACAAAGCTCAAGATCTTCATTATCTGTATACTTACCGCATTCCTGCGCGCACTGACGGCAATGGAGCATGCAATCCCATACCATATTCCCCATATCTTCCATGTTACACTCTGCCACCAGCTTCGATACCAGTGCAAAACAGGAGCGGGCACAGGCCGCGCATTCACTGATCAGGTCGTAGCGGGGTTGCGCGCTTGTTTCTTCTGCGTGTACGCAGGTTTCACAAAGCAACCAGGTCTTCATACAGATTTTGATGAAGAGTTCAGTCTTTTGCTGCGTCATTGTGCACAGGTTTTTTGGTTACAGCTTCTACCTCCTTCATGAATTTATCTACGTTAGCGTCTGCATAAGGACCATAGGCATCTACCAGTGTTCCTTTGCGGCCATCATTTGTTTCGATCGCATAGAGGATAGAGTTATCACTCGGATCGCTGGCGCCTTCAAACCGGTAAAAGTTGGTGATGTTAACATCGGTTGGACCATAAGTTTTTTGATCGGTTGCCGATACAAGACCTTCTTCGGAGGCGTTGAAGTTTTCCGTGAAACCATCCACCACCAGCTTGTTGACGCAGGAGGTGAGTGTTTTCATTTCCTCGGTGGTTGAATTTTTTTCCATAACAAGAAGATTTAAGCTGGTTTTTTTAAAAAGGTCCGGGTATTACGGATACCCGGACCAGTGTTTTTTAGGCAGGTTGACTATCACGCATCGCTTTGATCTGATCGTGAGATTTCTTCAAACTGGTTTTCTGATCCATGATTACCTGGCGGAGTTCGGCCGGCAATTCTGCATCGCTGGCGAGTGCGGAATCGTAAGCTTTTTGCGCAGCATCTTCCCCAAATTCACAGGAAGCCAGGATGGCTTTACGATCACTGCCGGAAAACGTTGCTTTTACATCCATCCAGGCACGGTAAATCTTACCGCTTACCGTGGTGCCATCTGCAGGTTCTGCACCCGCGCCGGCTACATGTTTAGTCAGTTCGTTTACATACTTACGGCTTTCAGCAGCCATGGCGCTGAACAAAGCGCGCAGGTCGGCATCTTTTGAATCGGTTTCTTTCTCAGCTCTTTCATACCCCTCAATTCTGTCGTTATTGATGCGGATGAGATCATTGAGTGCTTCTGTTGTTTTTTCATTGATAAGCATAACATTCATTTTTTTGTGGTTTAAAAATCACTTCCGTAAACAACGGGAGCAATAATTTCTACACCTGGACTTATTTGCCGGAATATCCATCGCCCGGCATGCTTTCGAAAAGGCATAGTGCAGTGTTTTTCAATGCACCATACTCTTAGTAAGAAAAAAACCATACCAAGAAACCGGATGGCTGAAAAGCAGGTGAAATTATTTGATTGGGGAATGGTTATAGTTGCTGCCGGATTAACAGCAGCACTGTAAAATCTGCAGCAGCAATTTTTCCTGCCGGCCTAATCCGGACGGCGCTTTCAATTTCCCCGATTCCAGGCAGCCCGTAAGTTTTCCTTCTTCGTACATCCTTACCAGCCCGGGATGCACGTAATATTTTTTACAAACGCTACGGGTATTGCCCAGTTTTTTACTCACTGTGTCAAAAACGTCCACCAGTACTTTTTTTCGTCCGGTTATATGCTGGTCCTCGGGTTGGGAGAGCAGGCAGGACAATGCATGCAGGGAGCCGGCCCAGGTCCGGAAATCTTTGGCGCTGAAATCGTTTCCCGTGGCTTCGCGGATATAAGCGTTAATCATCCCCGAATCCACACTTTTGCGGCGGCCCTGTCCGTCATAATATTGAAATAATTCTTTTCCCGGAATGTCGCGGCATTGTTTCACCAGCCGGGCAAGGCGTGGGTGACGCAGGGTTATTTCCTGTAGCACACCTTTTTTTCCTTTGAAACAAAAGCGGATCGTATCTTTTTTTATTTCCACATGTTTGTCTTTGAGCGTGGTGAGCCCATAGGAACCATAACGCTTTTCGTAATCGCTGTTGCCGACACGTATATAAGTATGCTGCATCAGTTCGATCACAGTGGCCATCACATGCGAGGCGCTCAGCGATGGTTCGGACATGTCGCGACGGATGGCGCGGCGGAGTTTAGGAAGCGCTTTGCCGAATTCCAGCAGGCGATGGAACTTGGTTTCATTTCTCAGTGCGTTCCACCCCTCGTGGTAGCGGTATTGTTTGCGTCCGTTGAGGTCATTGCCGGTAGCCTGGATATGTCCGCGTGCATGCGGGCATATCCATACCTGCGACCAGGAGGGGGGAATGGCCAGCCGGCGGATGCGGTCGAGCTGCACTTCGCTGGTAATGGGTTTCCCGCGATAAGTATACCGGTAGCCCTTACCTTTTTTCTGGCGCACAATGCCTTCCTGATCAGCCGACACATATAGTAAATGTGCCATTCGTGCGGCTTTGCGGTAATCGCGGTCGATTGCGCGATGTTCATGGTGTGTCAAAATCTTCTGCGCCATTTATTCCGTTTATGTATACATATAAGAAAGCAGTGCCAGAAATTTCACGTGTATACACCGGCACGTTTGTGGAAAAACTTACGCAGTGAGGAAACGCAATGGCCTTCATTTTCCGTGTGATAGTACTTGGTCCCACATTTGTTTTTATAAATGACATAAACCACCCCTATATGACCGACACTAATTTGCAGTTCATCCGTGAGAAAATCTATTCCGTTCGTACTGCCCTGATGTACAGCCTGAGCGAAGAGCAGATCCGGTTGCCCAATAGCGTGGTGCAGGCGGAGAAAGTAGATGATAATGGCGACCTCTGGTTTGAATGTCAACGGCCGGCGGTTTTTCCGGGACATTACAACGAGGCGTTTCCGGCCCGACTGGTTTTTTACAAAAAGGGAAGTTCTTTTCATCTCGAAGTAAGCGGAAAAGCCTTTGTGGATAACCAGGAAGAAAATTATGGCCCGCTGCGTATCAGAATGCATATTACCAATGCATCCTACACGTTGTCAGGAAGCCATAACCGTAAATCAGGCATACAGGATTTGTTTCGTCGTATCGGACAATGGATCGGGAAGCAGCGTCAGCGTCGCGTAGTAGTGGCCGGCCTGCAGCCAATTGAACACTCTTAAAAAAGACCGTCATGAGCACAACCTTGAATTACATCAAAAGAAAAGTGACCAGCATAGGTTTCGCTATCCTGCGTTGCCGCAACGAGCAGACGAATAAGTCGTGGCAGATTAAAGTGGATCCTGCCGGCAACGAAAACCTGGAATGTGTGCTGGACACTGACGTGGCATTGGAGGATGTGCTGCATCAAAATGTCAACATCGTTCAAAAGGACAAGGATAATTATCTCTATATCACCGGCCGTGTTACACCAAAAGAGAGTGGCGATCGCCGTACGTTTTCTCTTTCCATTCTTAAAGCATGCTGGTTTATCCGTAAAAGCCGCGGACACGTATCCTGGTTGCAGGAGAAATATGTGTATGAAAACTTTCTTTCTGAAGACATTGAAATGGAAATGGCTTCCTGATCAGCGGTCAAAGGAGAAAATAGCCTCGTCTTTATTTTTTACTCCTGTCAATTTATCACGGATCATATCCGCAGCAAGTACGCTGAACGTGATCCCGTTCCCCCCGAATCCTAAAGCAAAAGACGTGTGTGGCCGCTGGCGCACACTGCCGATGTAAGGCAATCCATCCTTTGTGCTTGCAAAATTCCCCACCCATTTAAAATCTGTTTTCAGGGTAAGGTCCGGAAACAGGGAAGCGAAGGAAGCTTCCAATGCTTTCACTTTTGTATTAAGCGCCCGGTCGCGGCGCGCAGGATTAGTAAAAGGACTGTCCTTTCCTCCTATAATAATGCGATTGTCGGTAGTAGTGCGCAGGTACAGATAAGGCGTAGCGGTTTCCCATATCAACGCATTGCGATGCCAGAAGTCGGCAGCACGATAGGGTTCACTGGCCAGCGCAAAGGTGGAATGTAGCTGCTGCACCGTGAAAGGAAGATATTGTTCCGATTCGTATCCACATGCAATCACCAGGTGCCGCGCTTTGACGCGGAAATTTTCATTGGTTTTCAGTTCTACACCACGCGTCTCGTGACGGATTTGTGTGATGGCAGTGTTGTCATACACACTGCCGCCCATTGCGATAAATTTTTTAAAAATGGCGTGTGTGATGCGGTAGGCATCGGCTTCAGCACCTTCGCGCGATAAAAGTCCGGCAGGTTTATCAAAGCCAAAGAGCCGCTTTACGTCGGAAGAATCGAGCCATTCGAGTTCAATGCCCGCTTGTTGCCGCAGGAAAAATTCTTTCTCAAGATCCTTTACGTGCGATTGGAACGATGCATATTGAAAACTGGGGCGATAGCGGAACAGGCCCGGCTCCTCCAGTTGGCCGCATATTTCTTTCAACCGGTGAATGGCATCGCGGCAAAGAAGGTAGCTGCGTGTGGCGTTTTTTTCTCCGACCATTCCACATAGTTTGTGCAATGGGGTATCTATTTCATATTGCAGCAATGCCGTGCTGGCGGCCGTACTTCCGGTAGCGGTATGCCTTCTGTCGAACACGACCGTTTTTAGTCCTGCCTGTTGCAATTGCCAGGCTACCAAAGCGCCGCTGATGCCGCCGCCCATAATAGCAACGTCTGCACGTATGTCTTTGTCCAATGAAGGATAACTGCGGATAATGCCATGACGCAACAGCCAGTAGGGTGAAGGAGAGCGAAGATTCATAATGGTGGAACTTGATGAAAAATACAATCTGAGGCGTTCTAAAATAATGCCATCCATAAGTATATGGTAACAGGTGACGCATGGCATCATTTTTTCATAAATAAGAACAAAGAATGATAATTATGAAAAAAGCATTGTATATATCCTCCTTATTGTTCCTGGCTGCGTGGGTGGCCTGTTGTTTTGTATTCAAGTGGGGAATGCCGGGTTATATTTTCCTCGTTTTGTCAGCATTGCTGGCGGTTCAGGGATTGTTGCTGTGCCCGAAAACAGTAATCAACAAAGAATCTATTTCATAAATAAAGCCTCCCGGAATTTAGGAGGTTAGCTATCTTTGAGCCACCACCAAGCAAACTTTAAACTCACATGCCACTTTCAAGGATTAAAATCAGATGGGGATACCTGATCGCATTTGTACTGATGCTTGTATCTTATTATCTGATCTTTTTCATTATTCAAAAACTGGCGGGTGAAACCGGCAAAATGAGTGAGTCGTATGGGCTGGTCCGCAACCTCGATCTTATCAAATCGGAACTCATCGATGCGGAAACGGGCGTACGTGGTTATATGCTTACGAAAGACGAACCGTTTCTCCAACCATGGGAGGTCAGTTCAAAACGCGTGATGCCAATCTATGATAGTCTCGAACGTGTGGCAGACAGGTCTGGAAGAAAATATGTACCCCAACTTTTATTACTGAAAAACCTGCTCGACCGGCGTCTGCACTCGCTTGAGCGGGCGCTGCAAAGTTTCCGGGAAAACGGACAGGTGCTTACGCCGCAGATTTTAGCTGCGCGCTCCAGTAATAAAATCCAGACGGATAGCATCCGGTTGCTGATTACACAGATGCAGGCACATGAAATTCATCTGATGTCGGAACAGGAGACGAAATTGAAAGGATTCTTTGGAAGTACGTGGCTGATCACCACTACTTCGCTGGCGATTGCCATTATCACGATTATTTCCTCCATAGTCATTTATAACCGGGAAAGCAAAGCGCGGCTCAGGGCCGTAAGGGATTCGAGAGATTACAGTCTGCAGCTCGAACAACGGATCAATGAGCTGAACCGCGTGAACAAAGAACTGGAGGAGTTGAAAAGCGTGGAGAAATTTACGGCAACGGGACGTATTGCACGTACAATCGCACATGAGGTGCGGAATCCGCTCACGAATATTTCACTGGCCTCTGAACAACTCAAAGAGCTGACAGGAACCGAGTCGGAAGCAATGCTGCTCCACGATATGATCAGCCGCAACGCCACGCGTATTAATCAACTGGTGTCGGATCTGCTCAACTCTACCCGTTTCGCACAACTGGAATACTCCTCGGTGCCTGTAACGGAAATACTGGAAGAAACGCTCGAGATGGCTGCCGACCGTATCGAACTGAGCCAGGTGAGCGTAGAAAGACATTTCGAAAGCAACTGTAATGTATGGGTAGACAGGGAGAAGATAAAACTGGCCTTCCTGAATATCATCCTGAATGCACTGGAGGCAATGGAGAAAGGAAAAGGGGTGCTGGAGATTCATACCCGTGGACAATATAACCGGTGTATGGTAGAGATCAGGGACAACGGGGTGGGAATGGACGAGGAAACGCTGATGAAACTATATGAGCCCTACTTCACCGGTAAACCAAAGGGTAACGGGCTGGGGCTTACCAATACGCAAAATATCATCCTCAACCACAAGGGAAGCATTCATGTAAGAAGTACTGTGGGCAGTGGTACTACCTTCACAATCACGCTATTACAGGAGGCACAAGGGTAAAAAAAACGGGGAAAAAAATCCTCACAATGTGAAGTCAGGACAGAATCTTGTCCACTATTTGCAAAATAATTTCGCGGGTAAAAGGTTTGCCGATAAAAAAATCGGCGCCATTGTGATAAGCTTTTTCACGATCCGCTGCCGTGTCATGCGCGGTAACCATGATCACTTGTGAAGAGGGATGCTGTTTTTTGATCTGCTGGATATATTCCATGCCCATCCCATCGGAAAGATGGTTGTCTAAAAATATAAGTGATGGAGAATCACGTTGCTGCAAACGCTCACGCGCCTCTGTAAGGCTGGTAACGTATTCGGCATCCACCTCACGGTGGCGCAGAATGCCTTTCAGCAGATAACAGATGTCAACTTCATCATCAATGATCAGCGCCGTAGGTTTATGTCGGGTTGTCTCTCCCATTAGTATAGATCCATCTTCGGGACTCACGGTATCTTCTTCACACATAAAAAAAATATTACTCCTCCCTAGTCTTTCAATTTTAACGCCAAATATAAATTTGAGTTTGAAAGTTTTATAAACGCTTAACTCCGGCATGATTTGCGCATATTAGGCAACATACACGGTAAAAAAACGTAACTTTCACTACTCAACAACAATAGTCCCATGAGCAAAAAAATCCTCATTATTGACGACGATATGGATCTGTGCCTGCTGCTCAGCCGCTTCCTTACCAAAAATGGTTTTGAGACCGAAATGTCTCATTCGGGATCGAAAGGGATTGCCAAATTCCAGGAGGGCAGGTTTGATGTGGTGATATGCGATTACCGCCTGGGTGATATGGAAGGCATTGATGTGCTCAAGGCCCTGCGCAAAGAAAACCCGGCCGTGAAAGTGCTGATGATTACGGGTTACTCCGATATCAAAACTGCGGTGGAAGTGATCAAGATCGGCGCGTTCGATTATATCGTGAAGCCCCTGATCCCCGACGAAGTTCTGAGTGTGCTGAGCAAGGCAATTCAGCAACCGGCATCTTCTGTACTGCCTGTAACGGATGCCCAGGCGGAAAAATCACGTGCTGCCGGTGGCCGCGCCAAACAACCGGTGTATGCCAACGATGAATTCATGATTGGTAATTCACCCGCTACCAAAGCGCTGTATGACCAGATCAATATTGTTGCCGCTACCAATTACAGCATCATCCTTTATGGAGAAAGTGGTACCGGTAAAGAAGTGATCGCGAAAACTATTCATAATCTTAGCAACCGCCGCAGCAAGCCCTTTGTGGCACTGGACTGTGGTACGTTGTCGAAGGAGCTGGCGGGAAGTGAGCTTTTCGGACACGTGAAAGGAGCGTTCACCGGCGCCCTCCAGGATAAAGAAGGCCATTTTCAGTTAGCCGATGGCGGCACTTTATTTCTCGATGAGGTAGCCAATCTTTCACTCGATGTACAGGCAACCCTGTTGCGTGTAATCCAGGAGCGGAAGTACAAACGCGTGGGTGGTAACAAAGAAACCAACGTGGATGTGCGCATCATTGTAGCCTCCAACGAAAACCTGCAGGATGCTTACCGCAAAGGCAAATTCCGTGAAGACCTTTATCACCGTTTCAACGAATTTTCCATTAATCTGCCGCCATTGCGTGCGCGGAAAGAAGATATTTTATCTTTTGCCAATTTCTTCCTGGAAAAAACCAATGAAGAGCTGCAGAAGGAAGTGGCCGGTTTCGAAGAAAATGTATTACAGGCCTTCCTGCAATATGGCTGGCCGGGTAACCTGCGTGAGTTCCGCAATGTGGTCCGCCGTGCAGTACTGCTGACCGAGCCGGGCAAGCTCATCAAGGTTGATACGTTACCCTGGGAGATTACCAATGCGGGAGCACTGCCCGCGATGAGCACACCGCTCAATAGCGCCACCGCTGCTACGGAAATCAAACCCGCTGTAAAAGCACAGCCAGGTAAGGAACTGGATCTGAAAGATGCGGCCGGCAGAGCCGAATATGAAACGATCATGGCCGTGCTCCAGCAGGTCAACTTCAATAAGAAAAAAGCCGCCGAGATGCTCAACATCGACCGGAAAACTTTATATAATAAGATTAAGAATTTTCAGGACTAAGAAAAACCCGGCTGAAGGCCGGGTTTTTTAATTAGATAATTTGAAAGTTTGAAAATTTGATATTATTGTTCTACCTCCTTTCCTCAACTACCAAATTTTCAAATCCTCAAATTTTCAAATTAGTTCACCAGCAGTTTATCCGTAAATACTGCTTTGCGCTGATTGTCGGTCACTTTCACCAGGTACACTCCTGAAGTAGTAACGGCGGGCATTTTTATAGCGGATACCTGTCCCTTATTGGTTACGCTCACCTGCTGACGGCTTACTTCCTTACCATAACCATCCAGGATCTGCACCGTGTAATTGCCGGGCTTAGCCTCGTTGAATTGTAAAGTGAACTGACGTGTGGTAACGGGATTCGGGAATACTTCCGCAAAACCTTTACCGGTGCCGGTACTGACGATCACATCAGGTATACCGATATCTTTTTTGCCCGATTTCAGCAGGTTGCTGTTGGCGAGATCGGAGGTGCGCCAGGGAACATCGGTTGTTTTTACAGGCGTAACGCCCAGCGTTTTTACATCCATCTCAAACATACTGCTGTTGTCGGTAGCACTGGTCAGCAGAACGGTATTGCGTTCGGTAACGGCTGCACCATTCATCGAGAATCCGGCGGGTAGTCCTGTTACCGCACCGAGATGTGTAGCTACACGCGTTTCCAGGTCTATTTTAAATACATTATTACGGGCAGAAAACAGATACAAGTGTCCATCGTCGTCGGCTACTATATCGCCGCCATAGCTGGTGCAGGAATTGAAGATGGATACACCTTTGTTTTCCTGTGCATCGGTGAGCGGGCCGAGCCCGGTTACCTGGATGACACCTTTTTTGCCTGCGGCGAAACGGAATACCTGCTTGCCGTCATTGGTAATGGCATAGCCGTTTCCGTCTTCACCGATCACCATGCGTGTGATGATGTCGCTCTGATCGGATGCTTTCTGCCTTGCGCCGGTGAGTGGCAGGTCTACCACGGATACCTGCATGGTGCCGAGATCGATGTAGCGGAGCTGGTCCAGCAACATGGGCGTATACCAGAGCCGGTTATTTTTTTTATCATAAGCCAGCGCTGCTACGCCTGTACCGAAAGGCGCATTGGCCAGGCGGCCGTAAATGGCGTCCTGTTGTGCGGCGAGTGCCTTTTTACCGGAAGCGTCATAAAGCTGTGCATTCATGTCGGCACCGTTCAGCAACACGTCGCTGAAGGTATTCGAGGAAAGATCGATGCGACGAAGCACGCTCCAGTTATAGCCTTCTTTGGTCAGGTCTGTGATGGCATAGGCAAAACGATCGGCCTGTGCCTGGGCTGCAACGCCCAACAAAAAACTACCGGCAAGAAAAGAAGAACGGAGTAGATTTTTTTTCATGAGCTGAATTTTGGTTTGGGAATTATTCGGGCTATTAAGTTACGACAATTCATGGCGAACTTTTCTTTTTTCGCTACAGACGTAAAAAACCCGCCACTGAGGCGGGTTTTTATATAAACAGTTGGTTCGATGCTTATTGGATCACGGTGAATTTTACAGCGCTGTTTTGATCGGCTGTAGTCAGTTGCAGTACGTAGTTACCTGGTTTCAGGCGATCGAGTTGATTAACAGGAACGCTGTTGGCGCCGGTATAAACGCGGACTTTTTGTTGCAGTACCACTTTACCGGTCAGGTCTATTACGCGGATATCGGCTTCGCCATTGCGTTCAGCCTGGAAGCGGATGCTGCCACGACCGCTGGTAACAGGGCTTGGGTGCAGTACCACACCGGAGATATCCTGGTTGCCTTTGCGGATGGTTACAACCTGTGAATATTTGAAACGGTCGTCATTGTCTACTGCTTTGAGGCGGTAGTGGAATACGTTACCGCTTACAGCAGACAGATCGTCTGTATATTGGTAGCGTGTGCCACCGGCATTTACGGTTGCGATAGCCGTGAAGTTGACGCCGTCGGTGCTTCTTTCCACTTCGAAATGGCGGAGGTTTACTTCAGCAGCCGTTTCCCAGTTCAGTTGTGTAGCCTGGTTGTTGTAAGTGCCGGTAAAGCTCAACAGGTTAACAGGCAGGGTTGTGTTCTGCGGGTACACATTGCTTCCGAGATCGGTATAACCGCTGAAAGCAGATACCAGTGCACATTGTACAGTGCCGGTGCCGGTGTTAACGGTAGATTGGTTGATGTAATAGAGACCGGCGCCTGTAGAGATATACAGAGAACCCAGCAGGTCGAATGCCACACCATTTACAGAACCATTGAATACGTTGCCGTTGTTATCGCGGAGATCCCACTTCTTGGTGAGTACGGTGTTGCTGCCGTTGGGCTGACCAACAAAGATCTGGGTTACGCCGCCGGATGCGCTGTTGGCCAGTGCATACAGGGTGCCGTTGCCGGAGAAACAGATATCACCGTTGAAGAACGCGCTTACCGTACCGCCAACCAGCGTAACGCTATTGTCTACTACGGTAATAGAAGTATTGTTGGTGCCGTTGGTCTGGAAGCTTGCGAGGTAAAGACGTGTGTCATCACCGGCGAGAATCCATCCTTTGCCGGTAGCATCGATAGCGAGGCGTACGAAGCCAAGTGTGTTGTTGCTTGACCCGTTCAGGTCGGCAGAAGCGATAGCGCGGTTGCCCGAACCATCAGGATTAGCTGCATAAACGGTTACAAAACCGTTATTGCCGTCATAAGTGCTGGGCAGGTAATAGTGGTGACCACTGGGCGCGATGCCGAGTGCGGCGGTAGTAACGCTTGGGGTAAAGATGTTGCCCGGGCCAGAGTTCAGGGTGCCATTGGTTACGCGCAGGGCGGCAACACGGTCGCCGTTAGAAGTGCTCGCAGACATGTTACCGATTGTAACGGTAGTAGTAGCTGTGTTGGAACCACGTGTAAGACGGAAAGTGTAAGTACCGAGTGCGGCGGCAGAGAAAGTAGCCGTAACGTCACCGGCTGAATTTCCTGATTGGGTATAGCTGCCGAAAGTCACACCTGTAGTAGGCGTTACGGTCCATACATAGTTGCCGCTACCGCTGTTGCCCCAGCCGCCGGACAGGCGATCGAGATTAACAGACACGGTGTAAGGTGCCACAGGACGTACCAGGTTGCTGACATTTGCTGATACGTTTTGTGCATTTGCCTGACCCGCAACGGCCAAAACGGCCAGCAGGAACAGCATTTTGCTGAGAGAGTAGAAATTTTTCATGCTCGTAATAGGTTTTATACAGTAAACAATGCGCGAAATAGCTCGCTGTTTTCGGGTAACAAACTGACGGGAGGAGGGATTCAGCAGGATTTTTGGAGCGAGGTGTTAAAACGGTATAAGCTTGGACGAGCGGTCTTTGAGGAGGATCAGGGATTTATTGGGTTGGCGAAGATATAAATTCGAAGGTTGCACGCCTAATAAAGTGGAAAACTAATAGTGGGTTTTTTCACCTGTTTTTTAGAAAAAAAAGCCCCTCCGCGAAAGGCCTAGAGGGGCCAGGTTATAAAACCCTGAGCATTATTTTTTCAGGATCTTCTGAGTTATTTTTCCATCTTCTGTAATTATTTCCATCAGGTGCAGGCCTGCCTTGAGGTTATCAAGATCTTTGATTACTACAATGTTGTTGCCTGGTTGCACAGGTACATTGCGAAGTACTTCCTGCTGACCGGTTACGCTCAGGATTCTTACCGTCACCGTTGTTTCACGTGTGCTGCTCAGTTGCAGTTTAATGTCGTTGATGAACGGGTTAGGATATACCGTGTAGCTTTTCAGCGCTGCGCTGCCGCTTACGCGTACTGCTACGATTTTGCTGAAAGTTGATTTGGCATCGATGTCGATAATACGCAGTTGATAGTATACGATTGTTGCATTGGCCGGCAGTGCATCACTGTACTGGTAGTTCTTCACTTCGTTGGTGGTGCCGGAGCCGATTACAATACCCACTTTGCTGAAGTTGATGCCGTCGGTGCTGCGTTCGATTTCGAAACGATCGTTTTTCAATTCCCCTGCAGTTGTCCATTTCAGGTCGGCGAGGTTGCCGTTGCGGGTCGCTTCAAAGCTGGTAAGTTTCACCGCGAGGGTAATACCGGGAGGGCCCATTTCAGCGGTGCCATCGTCTACATACTGAACAACTCCTACAGAGCCCTGGATACGGGCCGTGTTGGATACATAGTTGATCGCCGTTGCATTGGACGGGGTGCGGCACTGGAAGGTCATTGAGTAGCTATCGCCTGAATTCAGTGTGCCACCTGCTGTTGCAGTAGCGCCTGCACCGATGTTTACTTTGATGTGACGCTTAACAGTGGTACCATTTCCTGCGTAAACGGCGATGTCGTCGTTGGCAGCATCGGTAGCATTACCGGTGAACGCGCCTGCAGAATTGGTCAGGATCTTCATCGTTCCGGGCTCATAAGTAAGGCCGAAAGGAATGGTATCTGTAATGAAACAGTTGTTGACCGGAGATCCGCCGCTGTTGGTGCCCGACAAAGTGTAGGTCAGCAGTTCGTTAGGGTTCAGCAGGTTGAAAGGAGCAATGCTGCTGGTAACTGTTTTATCCAATGTGATGGTCGGAGGCAGGGAAAGCGAGGAGAACGCAAAGATCGAAGGGAAGTAAGAGTCGGCTTCGGTGAAGAACTCAAAACTTACGGATGATGCGCCTGTAGGAATGTAAGAACTTGCGTCGATCTGGTCGATGTCGATAGACATCTGGTTGGCAAAGTAAGGATTGCGTGAGTCTGATGGACGAACAGCTCCTTTGTAGGAAATAGTGCCATTGAAAGGATTGTTGGCAGGATTCAGCGCGTCGCTGAACTTGGTGCCGTTGATTTTGATATAGTCCCCGGTCAGGTCGCCATCACCTTCCCATACCAATGTAGCCATGCGGGCTTCAGAACCTACGCCTGTGGGAATGCTCAGGCCTGACAGGTTAATAGTAGAAGTAACGGGATCTCCGCCAGAATATACTTGCTGATAACCATCGTATACGCGCACGCTTTTGTAAGGAAGCGTATTGTTGGTGTATACCACGAGGAGCGACCAGCCGCCATAAGCGCCGCTGCCGGAGTAGTCGCCGGTACTTACAGGAAGATCAGCCGCCCAGTACTCTCCGTTGGGGTCACCGGTCAGGGTCAAAGGTGCCCATGCCTGGTATTGGACATAGCTTCCCCGGTCAACGATATCCACCTGAGTGGCGGTGATCGTATTATAACCACCGGATCCCTTACGGAACTTGATCTGGCGGTTAGCCGCCGTAGTCATATTGTAATCGGCATCATTGGCACGACCACCCCAATAAACACGTGCAAACAATATTGTACTGCCTGCAGGAATTGTGAGTTTTGCCATCGAAGAGTTGCGGGTGGAAGACACGTTATCAACGTCCACATTACGCATATTTACCCCGTTACCGGTGGTATTGCTGTTCATATCGGAGTGAAACGTAGTGCCGTTGTTGTTGTAACGCGCCAGCACGGTGTTGCCGATCATTTCAAAATCACCCTGGATGGTGTTGGAATAAATGTTTTGGTAAGCTCTCTCCTGTGCGTTGGCTTGTCGGAAGCCAAACAAGGCAGCAGTAAGTAGAAGGGACTGCAACAGCCCTTTAAGGTTACGGGTAGAAGTTTTCATGCTCTCAGGTTTTATAACAAAAAATAGAAATAGCGAAACCGGATGGTTCAGGGGGACTTGGAGAGGCTATTTACAGGATGTGAATTCTGAGAGGTTTTGTAGAGGACTGGTACGTTAAAGTGGTATAAGGTGTATACCGTGTATTCTTCGGAGAGGATTTGAATCTTGGAAGGCAAATGTATATACCCGGCGGCAGCTTCGCAAGTGTTTGGTGAATATTTTTTTTAAATAAAGCCTAACTATTTCTTTTTCCAGCGCTTATAAACCTGCCCGGGTGACATGGCCGATGTCTTTTGTGGTTTTGTAAGCGGCGCACAAACCTGCAACGACTCAAAACAATCGGCGGGCAACTGTTGGTATAAGGCGGTGCCTTCTTTTTTCCAGCGGATCATTTCATTGCTTACTTTTTTGATGATTTTTCCCGGGTTACCCGCAATAAGGCTTCTCCGGGGAAATTGTTCTCCTGCTTTTAGAAAACTCAGCGCGCCCACGATGCATTCATCGCCCAGCACCACATCATCCATGATCACCGCATTCATGCCCACCAGGCATTGACGGCCGATGGTAGCACCATGCACCACCGCACCGTGCCCGATATGTGCCCCTTTTTTCAGCAAAACAGTGGTACCCGGAAACATATGAATGGTACAGTTCTCCTGCACATTGCAGCCATCTTCGATGATAATCGTTCCCCAATCGCCGCGGATGGCCGCGCCGGGACCTATGTAACATTTTTTTCCAATGATCACATTTCCCGTGACCACCGCCTGTGGGTGGACGAAAGAAGAGGGATGGATGACAGGCACAGCGCCTTTGAAGGAGTAGATCATAATAACAAAGGTAAAGGGTGGAAGGGATAAGGCGTAGGGCCTGCAGCCGTGATAAATTATAGGGATTCTTATTAAGTAAAACAGCCTTAAAAGCGGTCATAAGCCGACTTATAACCTATTGCTTAAAAACTTACTATCTATAAGTTCTAACCCATTACCTAAAACCTTCCGCCTTATCCCTTCCACCCTTTACCTTTAACGCTATGAAAGTCGTTCTCGCTCCGGATAAATTCAAAGGAAGTCTGACCAGTTTTGAGGTTTGTAAAGCATTGGAAGCTGCAGTGGTGCGCGTGTGGCCCGATGCCGAAGTGCGGAGCCTGCCGATGGCCGATGGCGGCGACGGCTTTGCCGCCGTTTTAAAATATTATAAAGGAACTTCCTCCGTTAGTGTGAGCGGCGTTGATGCATTGGGAAAAACGATAACCGTGGGTTATGAATGGAGTGCCACGGAACAACTGGCCATTATCGAAATGGCAGTGGCCAGCGGTCTCGCCATGCTGAATCCCGCAGAATTAAAGCCACTGGAAGCATCTACCTATGGCACAGGGCTGCAGTTGCGCGATGCCATTGACCGCGGCGCAAAGGAAATCATATTAGGACTGGGGGGCAGTGCCACTACCGACGGTGGCACCGGCATCCTGAAAGCACTCGGTTTTAAATTACTCGATGCGCAGGACCGGGAACTGCCATTGGGAGGAGGAAGCCTCATTAACCTTAAAAAAATAATTGCCCCGGATACATTACCTGATATCCGCATCCAGATTGCCTGCGATGTAAACAATGTGCTTTACGGTCCGCAGGGAGCGGCCTTTATTTATGCTCCGCAAAAAGGAGCCGACACGTTACAGGTGCAGCAACTGGACAACGGCCTCCGGCAATTGGCCGCTGTGTTGGAAGCAACTACGGGTCGTGAACTTACCAACGTACCGGGGACAGGAGCGGCGGGAGGCATTGCCATTTCCCTGTTATCTTATTTTGATGTGCAACTGATACCCGGCATCGAATTGATCAGCGAAGCTGCCGGATTGGAAAACGCCATGCAGCAAGCCAACCTCGCCATTACCGGCGAAGGAAAAATCGACGCGCAGACGCTGCAGGGGAAGGTAATCGCAAAAATTGTTTCGCAGGCAGCAGCGGCGGGTGTGCCCGTACTTGCCTGCTGCGGCTTGCTCGATGAAGAAGCCTGGTCAGGCAACACACTCAGCAGCCTTGCGGGTATCATTACCCTGACAGACGCGGAAACAGATAGCGCTTATGCGATGAAACATGCCGCTGAACTATTGACCACGCGCACAGAGGCCTGGTTCAGTGCGCATCTTCGCTGATCAGCGATTTGTTGGTGCGGAAACAGGTGCCTTTGAATAATGCCACCGTATGATCATGCTGATTGGTAACGGTAATATGATAAAGACCTGTGGAACGGCCATTGTGCAGTTCCCTTGCTTCTGCAATTAACTGATCGCCTACGTGTACCGGTTTGGTGAAATTGATCGAGGTATCGAGCGCCACTGATAATACGTTGCGGTTATTGCAGGCAAAAGCAAAAGCACTGTCGGCGAGGGAAAAGGCTACGCCGCCATGTACGATGCCGAATCCGTTGATCATTTCCTCGCGGACCTTCATGGTTATTTTGCTATAGCCTGTTTTCACTTCCAGCACTTCGATTCCAAGCCAGCGGGAGAAAAGATCGTCGCGCATCATTTTTTCTACCACGCGTTGAGCGAGTTCATCCGTATGTTTAACCATATTCATGCTTATTTACCTTTGAATTGAGGTTTGCGTTTTTCGATAAAAGCGGCTACACCTTCTTTAAAATCTTCCGTAGCAGCGGCCCACTGTTGCAATTTGTCTTCGTTCTGTAGTTGTTCATACATCGTATGGGTAAATCCCCATTGCAGCCCTTTTTTGGTATAAGCAAGGCCGATGGTCGGCATATTGGAAAGTGTTTCTGCTATTTGCCAGGATGCATCCGCAAAGTGCTCATCGGGGAATACGCGGTATAGCATGCCCCAACGCTCGGCGGTTGTTGCATCTATTTTGTCGCCCAGCATCATGATTGCCGAGGCCTTCTGCCATCCGATGAGACGCGGCAGGAAGAAGGTGCCACCGGAATCGGGGATGAGGCCGATTTTGGAAAATGCCTGAATGAAAGAGGCTGATTCTGCCGCAACGGCAATATCACAGCAGAGCGCTATGTTGGCTCCTGCGCCGGCAGCCACGCCGTTGATGGCCGCCACCACCGGCTTTTTTAATTCCCGTATCCTGATCACAATCGGATTGTAGTGCTCACTCAGGATTCTGTTCATACCGGGCCCGTTTGGATCGGTTACTTCTGCCAGGTCCTGACCAGCACTGAAAGCTTTGCCATTGCCGGTGATGTATACGCAACGGATACTGTCGTCCTTGCATTGATCGAGGTATTGCTGCATCAGCAAAGCCATTTCCCTGTCAAAGCTGTTCAGCTTGTCGGGTCTGTTGAGCGTGATACGTGCAATGTGGTTGATCTGTTCGAATAAGATAGACATGCTGATTTGGTAATTTGATGATTTGAAAATTTGAGAATGTTTCCCCGCAGGTGGCAAAATCTCCATTCATATGCTATTCTAAAGACGATTGATGATTTGAAGAACCTGGTTGCTCCTGATCATTTCCAAATCTTCAAATTGCCTGATTATCTGATTATCCCTCAGTGACATTTAAAATAGTCAAAAGGCTCCTTACAATCCTGGCATTGATACAATGCTTTGCAGGCGGTGCTGCCGAATTCGCTGAGCAGTTGCGTGTGCCATGATCCGCATTGCGGACAAGGTACGGCATCGGCGGTGGCAAACAAACCTGGGGTGCAGGTGTGGCGCTGCGGCTGCGGCGGTGCAATGCCGTAGGCCTTTAATTTTTCCTTACCCGTTTCCGTCATCCAGTCGGTGGTCCAGGCGGGCGACAATACCTGTTTAACGGCTATTTTCCCATATCCCCGGCCTTCCAATTCAAGGCGGATGCCCGTGGCGATTACCTCCATTGCCGGGCAACCGGAATAAGTAGGCGTGATGATCACTTCCACATCCTCACCATCGATCTGCACGTCGCGCACGATACCCAGGTCGGTGATGGACAATACCGGAATTTCAGGATCGGTGATGCCTGAAAGAAGGGACCATATCGTTTTTTTATCCGGGACCAATCTTGTTGTTTATTTACCAGGTGGCATTGGGAAAGGTGCGCGGTAAATACTGCATTTCCTGCAATAATGCTTCAAGATATGCTGTATGCGCGCCGTTTTTACCATCAACATTGCCTTTAACAGTAGCCGGCATGGTTAATTCCGCTTCGCGGAAAACTTCGCTTACCTGTGACTGCCATTGCTGTTGCAATGTCTTCGGATCGATGGCAGGTGCTGACAATTCAAATGCGGCGGGTTCAAATAACTCCGCTGCCAGCGGCCACATGCTTTGCAGTGCCGTGTTTATTTTTTCATGGCTGAGTTGCGTGCCGTCTCCGAGACGTACCACCCATTCTGCAGACCAGCGTTGATGGTAAGTGACTTCTTTCAAAGCTTTGGCCGCGATAGCGGCCAGTTGTGTGTCGCTGCTGTGTTGCAATGAAGTATAAAGCAGGTACTGCCAGGAGCTGAACAGGAACTGACGCATGATGGTGTAAGCCCAGTCGCCGCGTGGTTGTTCTGCCAGCAGCACGTTGTGGAAACCGGCAGCATCGCGGTGGTAGGCCAGTGTGTCTTCCGTAGTGTCGCCGCCTTTGAGCGATGCGGCGTACTGGTAGAAATTGCGGGCCTGGCCGATAAGGTCAAGGGAAATATTGGTGATGGCGATATCCTGCTCCAGCACGGGGCCATGGCCGCACCATTCGCTGTTGCGGTGACCGAGGATCAGGGCATTATCACCCAGGTAGCAGGTATAGTCGATAAGCTGTGACATGTGTGGATATTATACCATGCGGAAGTTGTCACATGTGATTGACTTCGTCCGGCAGTTGATAAAATGTAGGATGACGATAGATCTTGTCGGCCGCAGGTTCGTAAAGGCTGTCGGCTTCATCGGGACTGCTGGCGTGAATATGCCGGCTTTCGACCACCCAGATGCTTACTCCTTCGAGGCGGCGCGTGTATACATCGCGGGCATTTTCGATGGCCATGCGTGCATCGGCTGCGTGCAGGCTGCCAACATGTTTGTGATCGAGTCCCTGTTTGCTCCGGATAAAAATTTCCCAAAGCGGCCAGTCAGTGGCAGCCGCTGTTGACGGTGGAGTGGAGTCGCCTCCTTTGCTGTCGTCCGGAATATCTCCGTAAAAAAATCTGCGGGGTAATGTATTCATGTGTCAGTTCAAAGGTCAGGCAGCGCTTGCCTGTTTTTTTGATTGTTGTTTTGCGGCGTGGGCTGCTGCTGCTTCGCGCACCCAGGTGCCTTCTTCCCAGGCCTGGCGGCGGGCCTCAAGCCGCTCTTTGTTGCAGGGGCCGTTGCCCTTTACCACTTCCCAGAATTCGGTCCAGTCGATTTCACCGAAATCATAATGGCCGGTTTCTTCGTTCCATTTCAGATCGGCGTCGGGTAATGTCATGCCCAGCACTTTTACCTGCTCCACGCACATATCTACAAATTGCTGGCGCAGTTCATCGTTCGTTTTGCGTTTGATCTTCCACTTCATGCTCTGGTCGCTATTGGTGCTCTCCGTATCGCGCGGGCCAAACATCATCAGTGAAGGCCACCACCAGCGGTTGATCGCGTCCTGGCACATGGCACGCTGCTCTTCGGTGCCGTTGCTCAGCGTCAGCAGGATGTCGAAACCCTGGCGCTGGTGAAAGCTTTCTTCCTTGCATATCCTGACCATGGCGCGGGCATAAGGACCATAGGAAGTGCGGCAAAGCATCACCTGGTTGAGAATGGCGGCACCATCCACAAGCCAGCCGATGGCACCAATATCGGCCCAGGTAACGGTCGGATAATTGAAAATGGAGGAATACTTGGCTTTGCCGGTGTGCAGATCATCGATCATCTGTTCGCGGGAAGTACCCAGCGTTTCAGCAGCCGAATAAAGATATAGCCCATGACCTGCCTCGTCCTGCACTTTGGCAAGCAGGATGGCCTTGCGTTTCAGCGAAGGGGCCCGGGTGATCCATGCACCTTCCGGCAACATCCCCACAATCTCGCTGTGAGCATGCTGGCTGATCTGGCGGACCAGCGTCTTCCGGTAAGCCTCGGGCATCCAGTTTAAGGGCTCGATCTTCACCTCCCTGTCCACCGTGTCCTGGAAAATTTTTTCCATGTCCTGAACTGGCATAAGCAAAATGTTGTTGGGCAAATTTACAAAACTAACGGGTGTAAGTGGTAAAGCGGGAAAAGTTTATCTTGCACCCGGATTGATGCCTTGACATAAACCGGCGCTGCCGGTTGATAAATCCTTGCTGCAACCTGTTGTTTTTTTATAACTTAGTGTATCGGACACACATCCGAAAATCGATTGCCTGCGCAGAACACCCATATAACTCCCGGGCTTAACGCATTGCAGAGCCGCATTGCTGCCGACGACGAAGCTGCCTTTACCCAGTTGTATCTGCATTTCGCCGGCCGCCTCAACCAGTTTGCTTTCTCACTGGTCCGTTCTCACGAAATAGCCGAAGAACTGGTGGAAGATGTTTTTGTGAAACTATGGGCCAACCGCCGCCAGGCTGCGGAAATCAGCAATCTTACCGTGTATTTATATGTAGCGGTAAAAAATACCGCGCTCAACGCACTTTCCCGGAAAGCCCGCGAACTCGTATCCGCGCCTTTTGATCATCTCAATATTGCCGTGGAAGGCTTTGCCGCCGATCCCTACGAACTGATGATTACGGCGGAAATGATGCATAAAATGCAGGCGGCCATCGACACGCTGCCGCCGCGCTGCAAAATGATTTTCAAACTCATCCGCGAAGACGGCCTCCGTTACAAGGAAGTAGCGGAGATCCTGAATATCAGCGTCAACACTATCGACGCACAAATGGCTATTGCCGTCAGAAAAATCTGCCAGTCGCTACAGATCGACAAGCCGGCCAGTGCTCACCGACCCGCCACACCGGAAAAAAAATCAAAAAAACTTTAACAGTCCTTTAGTAGATCGTCGCCAAATCGCTGTCCTTATCAGGATAACGACGCCTGCTGCATGGATCTACAAGACCGAAAATGGCAACTACTTGCCCGTTCACTTAACAAAGAAGCCTCTTCCTCCGAACAGGAAGAGCTTGCTATGTTGCTGAACGAAGATCCTTCCCTCCAGCAGCAGTTTGAAATTCTGAACCGTTTATGGCGCGACAGATCAGCCGCCAGCACTGATAACCAGGACGTGCGTCAGGCGGTGCAGAAAATTTTTCATCGCGCAGAAATGGCGGTTGGTCCTGCTGCGCCTGCTTCTTCCCGCCGCCGCCTCTTATTTTTCACCTCTGCTATCGTCATTCTGTTAGCCGTCTCCGTATTTGTTTTCTGGCCCGCTCCTGTAAAAACAGCCACCGCTTCTAAAGCGATGGATAAAAATCCAGACCTGGAATCGATGGTTGTACGCAACGGCAGCCGTTCCCGGTTTTTGTTGTCGGACGGAACCATTGTATGGCTCAACGGCGGCTCAAAACTCGTTTGTGACAATGACTTTAATGGCGCCACACGCGAGGTACATCTGGATGGTGAAGCCTACTTCCAGGTAGCAAAAAAAACAGATCAGCCTTTTATCGTGCATACGGGCGGAGTGGATATAAAAGTACTGGGAACCGTATTCAATGTGAAAGCATATCCCGACGACCGTACCATCGAGACCACGCTGTTTCAGGGAGCGGTGCGTGTGATCCGCCCGGCAGGCCGCGGCGATACCAGCATACTGTTGCGCCCCAACGAGAAACTCATTTTGCAACGCAATAATAAAGAAGCCGGCGAAAAACAGGACAACGGGTTGACGAAAGGGCTGCCGCATCCGCTGTACGAGATACAGACGATCGATACCACCAAAGCAGCGAACGACAGGTTTGAAACGGCCTGGATATACAGCAGACTGGAATTCCGCGGAGAAAGTTTTGAAGAACTTGCCCGCAAACTGGAGCGCTGGTACAATGTGCGCATCACTTTTACAGATTCCACGGTAAAACGGCTCCGCTTCAACGGAACGTTCAAACAGGAATCGGTAGAACAGGCATTCACGGCACTCAGTACCGCTAATCCCTTCATCTTTAAAATAAATAAAAATGAAATATTTATTGGGTCACCTGAATAACCTGGAACCGGTATAAAAAAAGTAACGGAGAATGTTGGCGCATTCCCCGTTAAGGCTAAACGTACAAAAATGCATGCACGATTGTTTAACCCTAATTCTAAAATTATGAAATGTTTCTTAACGACCCGGAAATGGTCGTTACCACCAAAAGTTCTGCTTGTTATGAAATTAACAACTGCTTTTATGCTTGCACTGGCCTTGAATGTGTCTGCCCGTGGTTTCGGACAGGACAAGATCAGCCTGAGCGTAAAGAAAACGGAGATCAGTTCTATTCTCCGCACAATTGAAAAACAAACTTCTTACCGTTTCCTGTACAATGATATGCTGCAGGATATCCGGGAAAAAGTAACAATCCGTGTAACGGATGCCGACCTGAATGATGTACTGCAAACACTGCTGGAGCGTACACGCCTGTCGTATCAGTTGATGGATAACAATCTTGTGGTGATCCGCGAAGATGCCGGTAAGAAAGCGCCGGACGTGATCATCAGAGGCGTGGTGACGGGCGAAGGCAATATGCCGCTGCCCGGTGCATCCGTTCAGATTAAAGGAACTTCTATCGGCACTACTACCGGCAACGATGGTACATTCACCCTGAATGCACCTGATGCCAACGTAACACTGGTTATTTCTTCGATCGGCTACGAACCACGTGAGATCGCTGCCGGCGGTAAAACCGAACTCAGCATTAACCTTACTCCGGCCAGTAATGAAATGGAGAAAGTAGTGGTAGTGGGTTACGGTTCACAACGCAAGCGCGACCTGACAGGTTCTATTGCTTCCGTTTCGGGTAATGATATCGCCAAGATGCCCGCCAACAACCCTGTTGCTTCTTTGCAAGGTAAGGTTGCCGGTCTCACCGTGGTGAACTCCGGAGCTGCGGGTGCTGCGCCAACAGTACGTATCCGTGGTAATAACAGTACCAACAGCGGCGACCCGCTGTATGTGGTGGACGGAATTTTTCAAACCAATATCGACTACCTTAACCCGAGTGACATCGAAAGCATCGAGATCCTCAAAGATCCTTCTTCACTCGCCATCTTTGGTCTGCAGGCGGGCAACGGTGTAATCATCGTTACCACCAAACGCGCCAAGAAGGGACAAACCCGCGTGAATTTCCAGAGCCAGGTGGGTGTGCAGGTGGTGCATAAAAAAGTTGATCTCGTAGATGCCAACGGCTTCAAAAACCTGTATTCACAGCAATTGTCCAACACCGGTGCCGCACCCTTTGATTTTTCCAACTATACTGCTAATACAGATTGGCAGGATGTGGTGCTGCGCAATGCGATCATGAACAACAACAGCATCAGTATTTCCAACACAGGAGAAAAAACCAGCACTTACCTCAACGTGGGTTACAACACACAGGAAGGTGTACTCCGCAACGACAAATACCAGAAGCTGATGATCCGCCTGAATGAAGAAATCCGCGTAACCAATAGTATCCGTATCGGTGCGGACGTTACCGGTTTCTTTTTCAAGAAAAACAATCCGGGTGCCGACGTGCTGAACGCATTGTGGGCCGCTCCGATCGTTGGTGGCAAAGCAGATGATGGATTGTATTACAGCATGCCGTCTTTCCAGCGTGCGCAGGTATCCAACCCGCAGGCCAGACTCGACCGTTTCGACAGAACCGCGATCAACGATGGTTTCCGCGCTACCGGTAGCGTATTTGCAGAGATCAAATTCCTCAAAGCGTTTACCTGGAAATCTACTTTCTATACGGACCTTGGCTTTAACCAGTCCCGCTCTTACACGCCGTTGCCTTATACCTTTATCAACCTTGGTGAAGGAGCTATTCCTACCGACACCACGTTCGATGTTTCACAAAGAACAGGTGTAACGCAATCACAGGCGCAGTACCGCAACTTCCAGCAGGATCATACGCTTACATTCGACAAAGTGATCAACGATCACCGCCTGAATGTAGTGGCAGGTTTCACTACGCTGTTCCGCGGAGCAGTAGATATCAGCGGCAACCGTACCGATACCACGCTGAACATTCCTAATGATCCTGATTTCTGGTACCTCAATATTGCCAACCGCTCCAACCCCGGCAACTATGGTGGTGGCGGCAGCGAGCAGGCCTTTATGTCTTACTTCGGCCGTGTGAGCTATTCTTTCCGCGACAAGTACCTGCTGAATGCAACCTACCGTCGTGAGGGCAACTCCAACTATTCACCAAGCGGACGATGGAACAACTTTGTAAGCGCTGGTATCGGTTGGGTTGTAACCGATGAAGATTTCTTCAAAGTGAAAAACATCGATTTCCTGAAACTCCGTGCAGCTTATGGTACGGTAGGTAACGGCCTCGGTATTTCTCCCAACGTATTCCGCCCGATCCTGAATAATGCCAATGCCGGTGTATTTGGTCCAAACGTGTATCCAGCTGTTGTGCCTGATTATATCGCTGATCCAAACCTGAAAGCGGAGACAACACGTGGTATCGATGTGGGACTGGAACTGCGTACCCTGTCTAACAAACTGAGCCTCGATGTAAACTTCTACAACCGCAAAACGGTTGATATCCTTTCATTCATCACTCTTCCTTCAACCAGCCTGCGTTATTTCACCAACCTTGGTACCATTACCAACCAGGGTATTGAAGTATCTGCCAGCTACAACAATCGTATCGGTAAAGACCTTACTTACCGCATCGGCGCCAACATGAGCTATAATGACAACAATGTGGAATCGATCGGCGATGGTATTACCTTCCAGTTGTTGGGTAATGGTGGTGTAAACCGTACAGCTACCGGTTATTCTATCGGTTATTTCTACGGTTATCGCCAGATTGGTATCTATCAGTCAACTGCTGAACTGGACAAAGCTCCTCACTTCAGCAATTCACTGCCCGGCGATATTGCTTATGCCGATACCAATGGTGATGGTGTGCTGGATGATAAAGACCGTACGTTCCTCGGAACACCTTTCCCCCGCTGGAACTTCGGTTTCAACATCAGCCTCGGATACAAAAACTTTGATTTCCTGGTGGAACTGCAGGGCGTAGGCGGCAACAAGATCTATACACAGCGCCGCACTGCCACTTTTGCCACACTGAACTACGAGACCAATCGTCTGGATGCATGGACAGGCGCCGGCACAACCAATATTGAACCGATCCTGGACAATACGCGCTCCAACAACTACCTGTTCAGCAGCTACTACCTGGAGAAAGGTGATTACCTGCGTATCCGCACACTGCAACTTGGTTACACATTCGGACAGAATGCATTCCGCAAGATCGGTGCGCAATCGCTGCGTTTGTTCATCAGCGGACAGAACATTGCCACATTCGCGTATGCTACCGGTTACTCTCCTGAAGTACCGCTCAGCAGCCCGATTGCCGGTGGTGCAGACAACGGAGCTTATCCGGTTCCGGCCGTTTATACATTTGGTTTGAACCTGATCTTCTAATTAGTTAAACGATTCGAGATATGAAAAAGATAACAATAAAAAGCAGTGTGGGGCTGGTGCTGCTCTCGCTGTTGCTCGCGGGCATACTGCCTTCGTGCCGTAAAGACTTCCTCGACCGGAATCCACAGGGTCAATATGATTCCGGCACCTATCCTTATCCCTCCGGCTCTGGTCCGTTTGACCAGTACATCTTCGGTGCTTACGCCGCGTTGCGTAAAGGAGGTGTTGCTGCCTTCGCGTTCGTGGGCGAGACCAGTATCCGCAGTGATGATGCCGATAAAGGCAGTACCTCTGCGGACGGACCTACGCAGATCGAAATGGATAATTTTCCGGTAACACCAACCAACGGCTTGGTGAATGAATCATGGAAAGATTATTATGATGCTGTTGCCCGTTGCAACGATGTGCTGAAGCAGGTATCAGAAGATACACGTCCATCTTCTGCACCGTTTAAAGAGCAGGCACGTGCCGAAGCCCGCTTCATCCGTGGCTATTGCTACTTTATGATGGTGCGCTTGTGGGGCGGTGTGCCTAAGATCGATACGGTTTATGCAACGCCTCCGAACCTGCCACGCGCTACGCCGGCAGAGATTTATACGCTCATCGAAGGCGATCTGCAATTTGCTGCAGCCAACCTGCCACCACGTTGGGATAATAAATTCATCGGTCGTGTAACAAGTGGCGCGGCCTGGGGATTGCTGGCAAAAGTGTACCTGACGCAACAAAAGTGGGGGCCTGCAATGGGCGCTGCACAAACAGTAATCACTTCCGGCGTTTACAACCTCAATACGCCTTACCGCGATATCTTCAGTGAAATAGGAGAGAACTCTTCCGAATCATTGTTCGAAATCCAGGCTTATGCCGACGCCTCCAACCCCGACGGTACAGCTTTTGGTGTGCAATATACCAACGTACAGGGTGTGCGTGGTACCGGACAGTGGGATCTTGGCTGGGGCTTCAACGTTCCTTCCACTTACCTGGAAGCGGCTTTCGAAGCTGGTGATCCCCGCAAAGAGCGGACTATTCTTTATGCAGGCGAGACTACTTATTACAACGAAACATTGCCTGCTGCGCTTCCCAATCCGCGCTACAACGAAAAGGTATATACCAATCCCGCTGTACGTGGCACCGTTAACAACCGCTTCGGCTGGTGGATGAACGTGCGTATACTGCGTTATGCGGACGTGCTGCTGATGTATGCAGAAGCGGCCAACGAACTCGGCGGCGCTACCAATACAACCGAAGCATTGGCTAAACTGGAAATGGTGCGCGCACGGGCACGCGGAGGAAACAATGCCATCCTGCCTCCCGTTACCACTACCGTTCAGGGTACCTTGCGCACAGCAATCCGCCAGGAACGCCGTGTGGAACTGGCTATGGAGCACGACCGTTTCTTCGATCTCGTACGCTGGGGCATTGCCGCAAGTACTTTGCAGTCTTCCGGCCGTCCTAACTTTAACGCTGCCCGCGATCAGGTGCTGCCTATTCCGCAGGAACAGATCGACATTTCAGGCGGCAGACTTATTCAAAACCCGAATTATTAAAAAAGCATAATCATGAAAAAGATAACTAGAACCTGGCCTGCGTGGGTGATGGCATTTCTCGGATGCGTGCTGGTAGCCACATCCTGTAAGAAAACCAATCAGAATGATTTGCCTGGTACATCTCCCAACGATTTCGGCGACAAGATCGACGGATACGATAGTTCCGAACAGATCTATACCAGCAACCTTGTTGCTTACTGGAGCTTCGACGACACCAAGGCGGAGAAGAAATCCGGCATCACGCCCACTTCTTCAGTAAACGACTCTTATGTAACGGGTGGCGTGCGCGGCAAAGCGCTCAACTTCGCCAACGGTTACCTGTACTACGGAACACAGATTCCTGCTTTTAATGCCGACCTCAAAAGCTGGACCGTCAGCGAATGGGTGCAGGTATTGAACAACGGATCTACACCTACAATGGTATTCCAGGTAACACGCCCCGGTAAACTGTTCGGCAATATCAACTCCATGATCGAAACGGGACAAAACCCCGCTACGGAGCTGAACAAAATGGTGATCAAAGCCATCTTTGCCGATCTTAACAACGGTACACAGGACAACCTGAATGCGCCATGGCTGGCTGGTTTTAAATCACCGAAGACAGGTCCCAATAAGTGGATACATATTGTAACTACTTATGACTATACGGCGAACAACCTGCAAATCTGGGCTGATGGCGAAATGATCGGCACAACCGATTACCAGAACCGCGGCACCAATTATTTCAAAAGCTGGCAGCCAAATGCCCTGATTATCGGCGGATGGTACAACAACATTCCCGGTATGGCAGCCACTGCCGATACCTGGACCGTTCCCATGAATGGTAAAGTAGACGAGATTCGCGTTTACAATGCCGTATTGGGCGCAGCACATATCAAAGCACTCTATAAACTGGGTGTAGCCGGTAAATAATTCCTAAGAATAGCTGGAAGAAGCCTGGACGAGCTTCCGGGCTTCTTCCATTTTTTTAAAAGGTACTCATGAACTTATTTTCCCGCACTTCGCAACTGTTCTTTTGTCTCGCAGTATTACTGCTGATGAATACCCGTTGCAAAAAATCCGACGGTGGCAGTGAACCACAAAGCCTCACCCTTTCGTTTACGGTGAATGGTTCTTATAATGGCACGTTGTCTTACAATGGGCTTAACAACAATCCAACCATCCGTTTTTCTTTTTCTTCGCCGATCGACCAGGCGACCATTCCGGCGGGTATAACGTTGAAACAGGGAGGCACTTCCGTCAACTATACCCAGCAACTGGAGAACAACAACACAATACTGCAAATAAAACCAGCCGCTCCGCTGAGTGGCTTTTCATCATATAATCTTACCGTCACCGAACAATTGCGCAGCCGCAACGGCGGGCGCCTGTTGAATCCGGTGACCATCAACCTCAGCACCGGCATCGATTCTTCCCGTAAGTTTCCGCAGATCAGCGATGAAGAATTGCTGACCAAAGTGCAACAACAAACATTCAGGTATTTCTGGGACTTCGCACATCCAACCAGCTTTCTCGCGCGTGAACGAAGCAATGGCAACAACAATGTCGTTACTTCTGGTGGTTCGGGTTTTGGTGTGATGGCGATCGTAACGGGCGTGGAAAGAGGATTTGTTACCCGCACAGCCGCTGTAACACGCCTTCGTACCATGGTCGGTTTTCTGAAAAATACCGCCGTTAAAGTGAAAGGGGCTTTTTCACATTGGATCGATGGCACCACCGGCGCAATCGTTCCGTTCAGTGCCAATGATAATGGCGCCGACCTGGTAGAAACCTCCCTTCTCATGCAGGGATTGCTCACCGCCAGACAATATTTCAACGGGGCGGGTACTGAAGAAACGGCGCTCCGCGCCGATATCAATGCCATCTGGAATGGCATTGATTGGGACTGGTTCAGAAGAGGCGGGCAAAATACCTTGTACTGGCATTACAGCGATAACCTGGGCTGGGCCATGAACCTACCGATCCGTGGCTGGAATGAATGCCTGATTACTTACGTGCTGGCCGCTTCCGCACCCACCAATCCGATTCCCAAAATTGTGTATGACAACGGATGGGCCGCCAACGGAGCCATCCGCAACGGCAACAATTATTATGGTTATACCTTGCCGCTCGGTCCCGACCGCGGCGGACCGCTTTTCCTTTCTCACTATTCCTTCCTGGGTATCAACCCGAACGGTTTGGTGGATGCCTACGCCAATTACAGCACGCAGGTAAGGAGCCATGCACTCATCAATTACGAATATTGCAAACAGAATCCGCGTAATTATTATGGTTACAGCGATTCGGTATGGGGACTGACAGCGAGTGATATTCCAAACGGCTATACGGCCAGCTCACCAACGAATGATGTAGGAGTGATTGCTCCAACGGCCGCATTGGCTTCTTTTCCTTATACACCACAGCAATCATTGGCCGCGCTCCGGTTTTTCTATTATGTGCTCGGTGACCGGTTGTGGAAAGAATACGGATTCATTGATGCTTTCTCGTTGAAAGATCAATGGTTTGCCGGTTCACATCTCGCCATCGACCAGGGACCGATCATTATCATGATCGAGAACTATCGTACAGGCCTGCTTTGGAATTTATTTACGAGTTGCCCGGAAGTAAAAACAGGTATGCGGAATCTCGGATTTACCGCACCCTATCTCTGATGAAATGTAGTGTTATGAAAAGATTGATTTTTTCTACAGGATGCCTTGCTATGTTATTGCTCGTGGGTTGTGCCAACCGCCCGGTCAGCAGCAGTACTGCAGTAGCCCCCTCAGATACGGCCTTATTCCGGCAGGTACAGCAACAGACATTTCAGTATTTCTGGGAAGGTGCCGAGCCGACAAGCGGACTGGCAAGAGAACGCATTCATATCGATAGCATTTATCCGCAGAAAGACCAGTCTGTGATCACCAGCGGTGGCGGCGGCTTTGGCGTGATGGCCATTCTCGTGGGAATAGAAAGAGGGTTTATTACAAGAGAACAAGGATTGAAACGCATGGAAACGATCGTAAGCTTTCTCGAAAGAGCCGATCGCTTTCATGGCGCATGGCCGCATTGGTGGCACGGCAATACCGGAAAAGTAAAACCATTCGGTCGTCGAGATAACGGCGGCGACCTCGTGGAAACCTCTTTTATGTTGCAGGGCCTGCTTTGCGTGCGTCAATATTACAGAGATGGCAGCGATGCGGAAAAGTCCATCGCCGCACGTATCGATAAACTGTGGCGCGAGGTGGAATTCGACTGGTACCGCAACGGACAGGAAGTATTGTACTGGCATTGGAGCCCGGAGTATGGATGGCAGATGAATTTCCCTGTAAAAGGCTACAACGAATGCCTGATCATGTATATCCTGGCGGCTTCTTCACCCACACATGGTGTGCCGGCTTCCGTCTATCACCAGGGCTGGGCGCAGAACGGTGCTATTAAAAAGCCCTGGAGCTACGACGGGTATAAAATGGAATTGCTTTACCAGGGCGATGCGCCGAATGGTGGCCCGCTCTTCTGGGCACACTACTCTTATCTCGGACTGGACCCGCGCGGATTGAAAGACCGCTACGCCAATTACGAAACGGAAACACGTAACCAGGCATTGATCAACTATCAATGGTGCGTGAATAATCCGAAGCAATACAAAGGTTACGGTGCTGAAAATTGGGGATTGACTGCCAGTTATTCCGTCAGAGGGTATCATGCACATGCCCCCGACAGTACCAACGACCTCGGTGTGATCAGCCCCACTGCAGCACTCGCTTCTTTTCCTTATACACCCGCACAATCGATGGCGGCGATGAAATACTGGTACAATGAACGGCGTAATCAACTCTGGGGGCCTTATGGTTTCTACGATGCATTCAGCGATACGTACAAATGGTATCCGCAACATTACCTGGCCATTGACCAGGGACCGGTAGTAGTGATGATGGAGAATTACCGTTCCGGATTACTGTGGCGTTTGTTCATGAGCTGCCCGGAAATAAAGGAAGGGTTGCGCAAGCTCGACTTCCAGAGCCCGTGGTTATCACAAAAATGATGATGCATATGAAAAGAATCAGTCTGTTTGCCCTTGCCCTGCTGACAGCGACGATTGCGCGTAGCGCGGAGTCTCCGCAGGACTACACCGTATTCGTCAACAGCCGCATGAACGGTTCCTACTTTTTCAGCCATGCCATAGCTTCCGGTGGTTCTTCCGTTGAACATACCGACGGCAGACTTCCCGTGAGCGAAACTATTTTTAATACACCCGGCAACGCATTGCGTATGACGTATATCAATGGCGCGAACGGAAGCTGGGATGCTGCGGTTATACGTCCGCGGCTGCGCGGCATCGATCAATTCAATAAAGCAAATTATTTTTCCTGCTGGTTGTACAGTCCTGTTGCCATCACAACAGGACTGCCCAGCGTAAGATTGATGTACCGCGACAGCACTTTTTCCCCGAAAGGTACATTGCTGCCGGTAGCAGGGGGTAAATGGCAACGTTTCGTGTTGCCGGTAGGCGCACTTGGTGTAGAAGATCCTGCGCGCATCAGAGATGTGGTGGCTGTTGTATTCTCACAGCAGGGTAAGGATGGGAAAAAACATACGTTGTATGTGGATGATATTCTCTTCTGCTCATCCATGAGCAATCTTCCGCTGACGATCAAGCCGGTGCTGCGCTCGGCAACAGGCTATGACCGGCATGTAGATATCACCTGGGATAAACCTGCTGATGTCAACATCCGCTACGTGAAAATATATCGCTCAGACGATGGGAAAAATTACAAAGCGCGTGGCATACAGCAACCTGCTGTCAATCGTTACGCAGATTATGTAGGGAAAAGCGATAAAACATTTTCCTACCGCATTGCTTTTCTCGACAAGCAGTACCGCGAATTAAAAGCGGTAAGCACCGTGACCGCAAAGACGCGCCGCATGAGCGACGAGGAATTACTGACGATGGTGCAGGAAGCGGCCTTCCGCTATTATTGGGAAGGTGCGGAAGCCAACAGCGGACTGGCACGCGAGAATATTCCCGGCCGCGAAAACATGGTGGCCATGGGCGCTGCGGGTTTTGGTATGATGGCACTGGTAGCGGGAACCGAACGCGGATTCGTCACCCGCCAACAGGCGGTTGAAAGGTTTACGCGGATCACGCAATTCCTCGAACGTTCCGAAAAGTTTCATGGAGCCTTTGCACATTTCATGGATGGGCCGACTGCAAAAGTGGAACCATTTTTCGGACAAAGAGACAACGGCGGCGACCTCGTGGAGACAGCTTTTCTAGTGCAGGGATTGCTGACCGCAAAAGCTTATTTCAATAAAGACAATGCAGCGGAAGAAGCGATCCGCAATTCCATCAACCGTTTGTGGCAGGGCATTGAATGGAACTGGTACCGGCGTTATGCAGAGAGTCCCTACCTGTACTGGCATTGGTCACCCGATAAAGCATGGATCATCGATCACCGCCTGATCGGCTGGAACGAAACGATGGTTACCTATCTGTTGGCGATCGCATCGCCAACGCATGCTATTCCTGCATCGATGTATTATAGCGGCTGGGCCAGCCAGGATACCATTGCCCAGCGATACCGCGCAGCCTGGGGCGAAACAAAAGACGGCTCGATGTACACGAACGGCAATACCTATCAGGACATCAAACTGGATGTAGGCGTGTCGAGCGGCGGCCCCTTGTTCTTTACACATTACTCTTACATGGGTTACAATCCGCACCTGCTCACAGACCGGTATGTAAATTATTTTACCAACAACCAAAATATTGCACGCATCAACTATAAGTATTGCGTAGCCAACCCCAATCAATTCAAAGGTTACAGCGATAGCAGCTGGGGACTTACCGCCAGTGACGGCCCGCGCCGTTATTCGGCGGATGAACCCGCCCAACACCAGGACAATGGGAAGATCACGCCGACAGGTGCCATCAGCTCATTTCCCTACACGCCGGAAGAGTCGATGAAAGCACTGAAAAAATTTTATTACGACTATGGACATTTTCTCTGGGGCGAATATGGCTTCCGGGATGCCTTCAACCTTTCGCAAAACTGGTGCTCCGATATTTTCATGGGACTGAACCAGGCACCGATGGTGGTGATGATCGAAAACTACAGAACAGGATTGATCTGGAAATTATTCATGAGCAACCCGGATATACGTAACGGAATAAAAAAACTGGAATCCGAAAAATAGGAAAATATGACCCTGAAGCGGACGATGATCTTTTGTATGATGCTCCTGCTGTGCGGCGTTTCTTTTGCGCAGCAAAAAACTTATTGCAATCCCATCAATATCGATTATGGCTACACGCCGATACCTAACTTCAGCGAATGGGGACGCCACCGCGCTACGGCGGACCCGGTGATCGTGAATTATAAAGGTGATTATTTTTTGTTCAGCACCAATCAATGGGGTTATTGGTGGAGCAGCGATATGCAAAAATGGAATTTTGTTCCGCGCAGATTCCTGCGTCCCTGGAATAAAGTGTATGATGAACTATGCGCGCCGGCTGTCGGCATTATCGGAGATACCATGATCGTGTTCGGCTCTACGTACAGCAGCAACTTCACCGTGTGGATGAGTACCAATCCCAAAAAAGATGAGTGGAAACCCCTTGTGGATTCGTTTGAGATCGGTGGCTGGGATCCGGATTTTTTTACGGATGATGATGGAAAACTATATATGTACAACGGTAGCAGCAACCGTTACCCGCTTTATGGTATCGAGTTGAACCGTAAAACATTTCAACCAATCGGTACAAGAAAAGAAATGTATTTCCTGGAGCAATGGCGATACGGATGGCAACGCTTCGGTGAATATCTTGATAATACTTTTCTCGATCCATTCCTCGAAGGCGCACACATGACCAGGCACAACGGGAAATACTACCTGCAATATGGTGCGCCGGGGACAGAGTTCAGCGGTTATGCCGATGGAGTTGTTGTCGGGTCCGGACCGCTGGGACCATTTGTGCCGCAATCAGATCCGTTCAGTTACAAACCCGGCGGTTTTGCAAGAGGAGCAGGACATGGCGCTACTTTCAAAGACAACTATCAAAACTACTGGCATGTATCAACGATTGTGCTGGGTGTAAAAAATAATTTTGAAAGAAGAATAGGAATATGGCCTGCGGGTTTCGATGCAGACGGTGTGATGTATTGCAACACACGCTTCGGAGATTATCCGCATTACCTTCCTGCCGCTACCATTCCGCAGGCGCCGTATGATCCGGCGAAACATGCCTCGTTTACCGGATGGATGCTGCTCAATTACAAAAAGCCGGTGACGGTTTCTTCCACACTCGGCAGTTATGTAGCTAATCATGCCGTGGACGAGAATATCAAAACCTATTGGAGCGCGGCGAGCGGTAACAAAGGCGAATGGATACAAACAGATCTTGGGGCATTATCGGAAGTGAGAGGCATACAGATCAATTACGCCGATCAGGATGTGGACAGCAGTTTTCTTGGTAAATCGACCGGCGTGTACCACCAATATCGCCTCTGGCAGTCAGCCGATGGAAAGAAATGGCAACTGCTGGTCGATAAAAGCCAGAACCGGACGGATGTGCCGCACGAATATGTAGAATTAACAAAACCGGTACAAACCCGTTATATAAAACTGGAGAATATTCACATGCCTACCGGTAAATTTGCCATCAGCGGATTGCGGGTATTCGGACATGGTAAAGGCGCAAAACCGGAGCCGGTGAAACAACTCATCGTGCTTCGCACGGAAAAAGATAAACGCAGCGCCTGGATTAAATGGAGTCCTTCCGGCAATGCATACGCTTATAATATTTATACCGGCGTTGCTCCCGGCAAACTGTACAACTGCATTATGGTGCACGATGCGAACGAATATTATTACAAAGCCATGGATCGGGAGAAAACCTATTATTTCGCTATTGAAGCTATTAACGAAAACGGTGTATCAGAACGGTCGCCCGTAATGAAAGCCGAATGATTAAAAAAGAAGTATGAAAAAATTTTTGCTGACAGGATTGCTAACGTTGTTGTTTTTCGCCACTGCCTGGTCGCAGCAACGGCCTTTTTATGGCGAAGTGCAGCAGATCATCAAAGGCGACAGTGCGCTGAAGATGACCAGGCAAAAACAGATCCTGCTGATCGGCAGTTCCTCGTTTACACGGTGGAAAGATGTGAACAGTTATTTTCCCGGGTATGAAATTAACAACAACGGTTTTGGCGGATCTGCCATTCCCGATGTGATTTACTACCTGGATGATATAGTGCCGGTAAACAATACGCGGCAGGTTATTATCTATTGCGGGGAAAATGACCTCGCGGCTTCCGATACCGTTACCGGCGAAATAGTAGCCGAGCGGTTCAAGCAGCTTTATTACCTGTTGCGCAAAAAAATGAAAGATGTACAGATTGTATACATCTCGATGAAACCGAGCCCCAGCCGTGTGCTGTTGCAATCGAAAATGATCGTTGGCAACACGCTTATCCGCAATTTTCTCCGCAACCGGAAAAATGCAGTGTATGTTAATGTTTACAGGGAAATGGTAGATGATGAAGGAAAAGTATTTCCCGATCTTTTTGTAAACGACAATTTGCACATGAATGCAAAAGGCTACGAAATATGGAAACGGGTACTGCTGCCCGTTCTGAAAAAGACAGCGACTGCCGACGCCACTCCCTGATTATATTTTTGAAACTATCTAAAATACCTGACGAATGCGGAAGTTATTATTGATCGCACTGACAGCCATCTCCACGCAAGCCATCGCGCAAGTAACCAACGATGGTAAGATGAAAATATTTGTGGATGCGTTGATGAAAAAAATGACCCTCGACGAAAAGATCGGACAACTGAACCTGCCGGGCGCCGGAGACATTACAACCGGGCAGGCGTCCAATTCCAACATCGCGGGCCAGATCCGCGATGGCAAAGTGGGCGGACTTTTCAATATCAAGTCCGTGGAAAAGATCCGCGATGTGCAACGCGTGGCGGTAGAACAAAGCCGGCTGAAGATTCCGCTGATCTTCGGTATGGACGTGATTCACGGCTACCAGACGGTATTCCCGATACCGCTCGGGCTTTCCTGTACCTGGGATATGCCCGCGATCGAACGCAGTGCCCGCATTGCTGCCATAGAAGCGAGCGCCGACGGCATCAACTGGACATTCTCACCGATGGTCGATATCTCCCGCGATCCGCGCTGGGGACGCGTTTCAGAGGGAAATGGAGAAGATCCGTTTCTGGCATCCGCCATCGCCAAAGCGATGGTGAAAGGTTACCAGGGAAATGATCTCGGTGCGGCCAACACCATTATGTCTTGCGTAAAACACTACGCCCTGTATGGTGCCGCTGAAGCCGGACGCGATTACAATACCACCGACATGAGCCGCATGCGCATGTACAACGATTATTTTCCTCCTTATAAAGCCGCCGTTGATGCAGGCGTGGGCAGTGTGATGGCTTCTTTCAACGAAGTGGATGGCATTCCCGCTACCGCCAACAGATGGCTGATGACGGACGTATTGCGCAAACAATGGGGATTCAAAGGATTTGTGGTAACAGATTATACAGGCATCAATGAAATGGTGGATCACGGTCTGGGCAACCTGCAAACCGTTTCTTCGCTGGCGTTAAAAGCCGGTATCGATATGGACATGGTAGGCGAAGGATTTCTGACCACACTGAAAAAATCATTACAGGAGGGAAAGGTAACATTGGCACAGATCGATGCAGCCTGCCGCCGTATCCTTGAAGCAAAATATAAACTCGGTCTTTTTTCCAATCCTTATCGCTATTGTGACGAGCAACGTTCAAAGACAGAAATATTTACCACCGCACACCGCAACGAAGCGCGAAAGATTGCGGCGGAAAGTTTTGTGTTGCTGAAAAACCAGGCCAACACCTTGCCGATCCGTAAGTCGGGCACCATTGCGCTGATCGGGCCACTTGCTGATGCAAAGGAAAACATGCCCGGTACCTGGAGTGTGGCCGCAGATTTTTCCAAGGCCATTCCTGTATTGCAGGGACTGAAAGAAGTGGCGGGAGACAAAGCAAAAATTCTCTATGCCAAAGGCTCCAATCTTGTTGCCGACAGCACGTATGAAAAAAATGCAACGATGTTTGGCAAAACACTGCACCGCGATCAACGCTCCAATGAGGAAATGCTCCGCGAGGCACTGGCCGTCGCCAATCAATCCGATGTGATCGTGGCAGCGCTGGGTGAATCTTCTGAAATGAGTGGTGAAAGCTCCAGCCGTACCGAACTCGGCATTCCCGATGTGCAGCAACAACTGCTGAAAGAATTATTGAAAACCGGAAAGCCTGTCGTGCTGGTATTGTTCACAGGACGTCCGCTGACATTGGAATGGGAAGAAAAAAATGTACCGGCCATTCTCAACGTATGGTTTGGTGGTTCGGAAGCCGGTTATGCCGTTGCCGATGTATTGTTTGGCGACGTAAATCCTTCGGGTAAGTTAACTGCGACATTTCCCCGCAATGTAGGCCAGGTGCCGATCTACTATGCACACAAGAATACGGGCCGTCCGTTGGCAGAAGGAAAATGGTTCGAGAAATTCCGTTCCAACTATCTGGATGTTCCCAATGATCCGCTGTATCCGTTTGGTTTTGGTATGAGCTATTCGCAGTTTACTTACAGTGATATCAAACTGAGTGCTGCCTCTTTCAGGCCGGGACAGTCGATCACGGCGAGTGTGACGCTTACTAATAATAGCAAGGTTACCGGTAAAGAAGTAGTGCAGTTGTATATCCGCGATCTTATTGGCAGTGTAACGCGTCCCGTGAAAGAATTGAAAGGCTTTCAGAAAGTAGAACTCAAAGCCGGAGAGAGCCGCACGGTGTCCTTCACGATCAATGCGGAAACCCTGAAGTTTTATAATTATGACCTGAAATATGTAGCCGAGCCGGGCGATTTCAAAGTTTTTATCGGCGGCAACAGCCGCGATGTAAAAGAAGCATCCTTTAAACTGCAGTAATGAAAAAAATACTTCTTCCGTTGTTATTGCTGATCAGCGTTGCGGTCACCGCGCAGCAGCGCGATCTTTCCGCTTACCAGCGATACCAGTTCATACAAAACGGCGACACATTGCCTTACCGCTTGTTACTACCGGAAAATTATGATCCCCAACGCGCGTATCCGCTGGTATTGTTCCTTCATGGTCGTGGTGAAAGCGGCAGGGATAATGAAAAACAACTGGTGCATGGAGCTTCGTTGTTTCTGCGCGACAGCATCCGCCAACGTTATCCGGCGATTGTCGTTTTCCCCCAATGCGCTGAAACCAGCTACTGGTCTAATGTACAGACGGTAGCCGATTCCACCGGGCAGCGAAAGTTTTATTTTGTTCCCGATGGTCCTCCATCGCAGGCCATGCAATTGCTCGTATCCCTGACTGGTCATTTGTTGGAGCAGTACAAGGTTAAAAGGGATCAGGTATATGTAATGGGATTGAGTATGGGAGGCATGGGTACGTTTGAACTGGTACGCAGGTTGCCCAAAACTTTTGCCGCGGCTGCACCGATTTGCGGTGGTGCCGACCCCTCTACAGCGCCCTTGCTGAAAGGTGTCAACTGGTGGGTGTTTCATGGAGCCAAAGATGACGTGGTGCTGCCGGAGTATTCCGAAAAAATGGTGGCTGCTTTAAAGAAAACGGGAGCGAAAGTCCGCTTTACATTATATCCCGGTGCCAATCACAATAGTTGGGACCCGGCCTTTGCCGAACCAGGTTTGCTGGCGTGGCTTTTTTCAGTGAGAAAGAAGTAATGAGTAGTAAGTAATAAGTTATAGGTTATAGGTTTTCTTTCCCTTGTTGGTCTTCACGCCCATGTTGATCTTCTCGCCCATGTTGGTCTCCAGACCAACATGGGAAACTTAATACGGCTGTTTTTACTTTTTACTTTTGAATTTTTGCTTTAATTTCATCACTCACTGCTTTTCGTCAGGGGAAATAACCCACTCCCCACTTGCTTAATCAGTTTAACAATTTGTCTGTTACAAGGACTCAATGCCGGTGCATTGTACCTGAACTGTTATGCATTTTAAAAAATAAAAAGACAAACAATGACGAAAGCTGCCCTCCTGGTCGGTAGTGTTTTATTCCTGGCCTGTAACGCCCCGCAAAAACAAGAGAAGGCCGGACCTCAAACAACACCGGCCCTGTCTGTCGATGGTAAAAAAGTAATCGTGTATACCACTGCCGACAGTACCGACTATCGCCTTACCATTACCGACACGGTGACGTTCAGGGAAATGAAACAACCTGTAGAAACACAGATTTGTGTATTCGTGGATCCAACTAAACAATTCCAGCAATTTGAAGGCATCGGTGCGGCACTCACCGATGCGGCGGCGGAAACATTTGCCAAACTGCCACCTGCCAAACAACAGGAATTTCTCAAAGCACATTTCGACAAACAGCAAGGTATCGGTTATACCGTGGCGCGTACCAATATCAATAGCTGCGATTTCAGCAGTGATATGTATACTTATGTAGCCGATAACGACAAAGAATTGAAAACATTCGATGTGGCCCACGACAGACGGTTTAAAATTCCATTCATCAAACAGGCTATGGCCGCTGCCGGCGGCAGCCTTAAATTCTTCGCCAGCCCCTGGAGCCCGCCGGCCTGGATGAAAGACAATAACAACATGCTAAAAGGTGGCAAACTCAAACCCGAATTTTACGAAAGCTGGGCTTCTTATTACACGCACTTTATCAAGGCCTACGAGAAAGAAGGTATTCCCGTCTGGGGCATCACGATACAGAATGAACCGATGGCCACACAAACCTGGGAAAGCTGTATCTATACGGCAGAAGAAGAAAGGGATTTTTTGAAAAGTCATCTCGGCCCAACAATGCATAAAGCCGGCTATGCCGATAAAAAAATCATCGTGTGGGACCATAACCGTGATTTGATTTATCAGCGCGCACAAACCTATCTCAGCGATCCCGAAGCGGCAAAATATATCTGGGGCATCGGATATCACTGGTACGAAGACTGGAGCGGCGGACAACCCATGTTCGACAACCTGCGCCGCGTATATGAAGCGTTTCCCGACAAACACCTGTTCTTTACGGAAGGCTGCGCCGAAAGCTTCAATCCCACGCGCTATAAGGCGTGGGTGCTGGGCGAAGAATATGGCCGCAGTATGATCAATGATTTTAATAACGGCATGACAGGTTTTACCGATTGGAATATCTTACTCGATGAAACCGGTGGTCCCAATCACGTCGGTAATTTTTGTTTTGCACCCGTGCATGCCGATACGCGTACCGGCGAACTTATTTATACCAATGCCTATTATTATATCGGCCATTTCTCCAAATTCATTACGCCCGGCGCGCACAGAGTAGTTGCAGCGCCCTCCAGAAGTCAATTGTTATCCACGGCATTTGTAAACGATGATGGAAAAACGGTGGTAGTGGTGATGAACCAAAGCGACAAAAGCACGCCTTATTACCTTTGGATAAATGGCCAGGCCGCCGAAGTAACCGCATTACCACACTCTATTGCAACGCTTGTTTTTTAATTAAGGGAAATGATCAACAGAATTATCATAACAATAGTGCTGTTCGTAACAACAACAGCAAACGCGCAAACGAAAATCGACCGGAGAGTTGATTCCGTTCTCCGGTTGATGACGCTTGAAGAAAAAGTAGGGCAGCTCAATCAGTATACTGCCGACGGTCTGGCTACCGGACCCGTATCCGGCGACGACCGTAAAGACGAACAACTGCGTCAGGGAAAAGTGGGGTCCATGCTGAACGTGAAAGGCGTAAAAGATACGCGCGCCGTTCAGGTTATCGCATTACAATCGCGTCTGCGCATTCCCCTGCTGTTCGGGCAGGACGTAATACATGGATATAAAACAACTTTCCCGATTCCGTTAGCCGAAGCGGCAAGCTGGGATTTACCCGCTATTGAAAAAGCCGCGCGCGTAGCAGCGGTGGAAGCCGCGGCAAGCGGCATTCACTGGACCTTTGCGCCCATGGTGGATATCGGCCGCGATCCGCGTTGGGGCCGCGTGATGGAAGGTGCGGGAGAAGACACCTATCTCGGTTCGCTGATCGCTGCGGCGCGCGTCAGAGGTTTCCAGGGAAAGCGATTGGGCGACACCGATGCAGTGATGGCTTGCGTAAAACACTTTGCGGCCTACGGTGCCGCTATCGGCGGCCGCGATTACAACAGTGTGGACATGAGCGACCGGATGTTATGGGAAACCTATCTTCCGCCTTTCAAAGCCGCACTGGATGCGGGCGCTGCCACGTTCATGAATTCCTTTAACGACCTCAATGGCATACCCGCCACCGGCAATCGTTACCTGCAACGTGATATTTTAAAAGGAAAATGGAAATTCTCTGGTTTTGTCGTCAGCGACTGGGGATCGATCGGTGAAATGATTGCACACGGTTATTCAGCCGACGGCGCTGCCGCGGCTAAGGCCGCCATACTCGCGGGAAGCGACATGGACATGGAAAGCCGCGCATACAGGGATCACCTGGTGACACTGGTAAAAAAAGGAGAGGTGCCTCTATCGGTAGTAGATGATGCCGTACGCCGCATACTCCGCAAGAAATTCGAAATGGGCCTGTTTGACGACCCGTTTAAGTTTTGCAACGAAGAACGTGAACAACAGGCTTTGAACAACGCATCACATAAAGCGGCCGCCCGTGACATGGCGAAAAAAAGTATCGTATTGCTGAAAAATGAAAAATCGTTGCTGCCCTTATCCGATACATTAAAAAGAGTGGCCTTCATCGGGCCGTTGGTGAAAGAAGTAAAACAAAATCTCGGCTTCTGGAGTATCGAAATGCCCGGTGATTCAAGTTATATCGTTTCGCAGTGGCAGGGCCTGCGGGAAAGATTACCGGCCAATACCCAACTGACTTATGCAAAAGGTTGTGGCATTGCCGATACCTCACGTGCGGGATTTGAAGAGGCGCTGCGTGTGGCAAAAGCTTCGCAGTTGGTGATCATGAGCATGGGCGAAAGCCGCGACATGAGCGGTGAAGCGCATAGCCGCGCCAGCCTGCAACTGCCGGGTGTGCAGGAAGAGCTGATCAAAGCCATCCATGCTACCGGCATACCGGTTGTCGTGATCATTAATGCCGGCCGGCCGCTGATCTTTAACTGGACGGCGGACAACATGCCTGCTATTATTTATTCGTGGTGGCTCGGCAGCGAAGCCGGTAATGCCCTGGCGGATGTATTGACAGGCGATTATAATCCTTCCGCAAAATTACCCATGACCTTCCCACGCGCAGAAGGACAAATTCCTATTTATTACAATCATTTCAATACCGGCCGTCCGGCTGCCGGCGACAGCGATCGTAATTATAAATCGGCTTATACCGATTTGTCTCTGACGCCTCGTTATGCATTCGGTTATGGTCTTAGTTATACGACGTTTCGTTATGACAACCTGCAACTGGATAAAAAGAAAATGAAAGCAAGTGAACAGATCAGTCTGCAACTGAAAGTGACCAACACCGGTAAATATGCCGGCGAAGAAGTGGTGCAACTTTATCTCCGGGACCGCTTCGGGTCGGTGGTGCGGCCGGTGAAGGAATTGAAAGATTTCAGGAAGATCAGTTTGCAGCCTGGCGAAACGAAGACCATACAGTTCATTATCAATAAAGAAAAACTGTCCTTCTACAACGACAAGCTTCAGTGGATCGCAGAACCGGGTGTGTTTGATGTGATGATCGGTTCGGCTTCGGATGATATACGGTTGAAGGAGGTGATTGAGTTACTCAATAAGTGAATGAGTCAATAAGTGAATAGGATGGGTCCCTGAGCCTGCCGAATGGGTCACGCAAAGGCGCTAAGGGTATCAGACTCCCTACCGGCGATTCACTCATTGACTTATTGACAAGAAAGGCGGACCACCGGTCCGCCTTTCTTTATGATTTATCAGAAAAATTACTTGATGTACTTTCCGAGCGACTTTCCAGCCTTGGCATAAGACTCGGAGATGCGTTCACCGGTATCCCAGTCATTGCCCATGAATGTGCGGCCGGGAGCATTGTCCAGGGTAAGCTTGGCGATCACATTGCTTTTGTTGGCAGTTTCCACGATCAATACTTCCGCATCGATAGAGGCATTCTTGCGGGTAACATACACGTTGAAGCCAGGCTCGGTGAATGTAGTATGAAAGATCAATGTGTACTTGGCTTTTTTGCTGTCGGTCATTTCCGCATGTTTGGTAAACAGCTCGATGAAGTTAGGTTCGAAGCGGTTCTTGCGGTCGTCGATCCAGGCTTTTTCCCAACGGTCGCCGCGTCCGGCTTCTTTGGCGTTGTACTCGGTTTTCTTTTTGTTGACATAGTCAGCTTCTTTATCGAATTTTCCTACAGCCATGTTGTCGTAGGTGAACTCGATATTGATGCTTGTTTCGTTTTTCAGTGCGTCGAGGCTTCCTTCTTTGAGTTTGATTTTTTGAGCCAGCGCAGTAAGTGAAAGACAGGCAGTGGTCATTACCAGCAGGGTGGCTCTGAGAAATTCAGGTTTCATTGTTAAGGTTGTTTTTGATTAGGGGAACTAAAATAGTTATTTTTTTGATAGCAAAATCAGGCTGTGTTGCTCTCCTTTGTAGGTATTATAAATCAATACCGGCCCCACGGTATTTGCTATTCTTTTTTTATAGAAATGATGTGGAAGTACCTCTCCTTCAAACAGCCGGCAGGTAAGCCAGAGCGCGATGCTCACGGCCGTCGGATATTCACCGCTCATGTGTTTGAAGCGGCCCACTGAACTTTCAGGAAGCAGTTTTTCGCAGGTTTCGTAATAAGGGAGGAGGCGATTGTCGCCGTTCTCACCGGTGATCAGCAACGGAATATTTCCGTCTGTATATTGTTGCAGAAATGCTTCGATATTCGTTCTGGCCTCTTCAGTATCGGTGCCGTGCCAGGAACGGATAGCCCGCACGCGGGCAACGGCTCCTTCCGGCCGGCCATTGACCACCAGCATCACCGCACCTTCCCCGGCAATACTACCCGTGCTGTTTGCTTCGTATAGATCCTGGTTCTGTTGGGGATGTTTTTTATACCAGCCGCCGAGCAGATCGATGTTGTAATTGTAGTCGGCAATTTCATCTACAGCACCTACGAGGTAACTGCGGTGCGGATGTTCCATTGACAGCATCGCTGCATCCAGCAAAGCCTGTTCAAATGAGAGCCCGCGATGCACATGCGTGATGTTGTAACACTGGTTACGTGTCATTAATCCCAACTGGCCGGCAATGGCATTGGGCGTGCTTTGTACAAAGTTGCCCGGCGTGAGCATGCCCTCATCATAGTCGATGATCTGGTTGAGAAAACGGATGCAATCTTCCATGCCACCGTTAGCGGTGCCGATGATAATACCATCGGGACGCAGGTCCTTCAGCAACGGCAATGCTGTACCTGTGCCCATACGCACGGCTTTGCCCATTCTTCTCAACAATCCCGGAGGCACGCCGTCGTAAGATGGCTCGATGGCTTTCAGTTGATTGCCACTGGCGGGCAACAACGTATCAAGCCCGCCGGGAAGAACGGTCTGCTGTGGGAAAATACAATTATGGTAATGGATGTACATGAATGAGACTGACCGTACAAAAGTCACTAAATGTTTCTGTATCACGTCTATTTCTGCTGATTATTTAACAAAAGCATCAGACGGCGGAAAAGATGAGGGAGGAGCAGTTGCCCCCGAATCCAAAGGAGTTGGACATGATATGTGTTACGGGCAGGCTGCGGTAAGAGGCAGATGGGATCAGACCAGTGGAGGCTATGGGCTCATTGAAACGAAGCGCCGGATAGCATTCCTGATGTTGCAATTGAAGAATACTAAAAACGGCTTCCAATGCACCGGCAGCGCCAAGCGTATGACCGGTATAGGCTTTGGTGGATAAAAAGGGAGGAGGCGTACCGAAGAGCCGGATCATGGCGCGGCTTTCCGTTTCATCATTGTTTTCGGTAGCCGTTCCATGTGCATTGATGGCATCAATATCACCCGGGGTCAGCTGCGCGGCTTCCAATGCACGTTGCATGCAGAGGAATGGCCCTTCGCCCTCATCGGAAATGGAAGATGGGTGATAGGAGTCATTGCTATTGCCATATCCGACGCACTGCGCATACAGTTTTTTATCGTGGCAATCCTCTTCGCGTTCGAGTACGAGATAAGCACCGGCTTCGCCGAGATTAAGTCCTGTTCGTTGAGCGTCGAAGGGTGTACAGGGATTTGCCGAAAGAATATGCAATGCTTTGAATCCGTTGATGGTGAATTTAGCGAGGCTATCCGCTCCCCCAACGATCACGCGTCGTGCAAATCCATGACGCAGCAAACGCGCGCCATACAGAATGGCATTGGCAGAAGAAGAGCAGGCCGTGTTGATGGTATTCTGTATGCCACCGATGCCCAGGTTTTTTCCGAGAAATAAGGTAACAGAGGCATTGTCATAAGAGCTGAGAAACGGAGATCCGGCCAGGCCATCATTGTTGGCATCATGATACAATTCATCGGTGAGGCACATGCCGCCAACCGTGCTGGCATTGATGAGCGCTGTATCGGAGGAGCGAAGTTGTGCCGGTGTGAGACCGGCATCCGCTATGGCTTCCTGCAAAGCCTGCAGGGCGATCAGGGACGTACGGGTAACACCCGGGTCGTCGATGCCGGATGATTGCTTCAGTTCATCTGTGGTGCGGGTTATTTCGCCGCACGGCAAACTACCCGCATAACGCGAAGGGAAATTGGACAGGGTACGTATACCACTTTGTCCGGAAATCAGCGCCTGGCGGTTAGCTGCCACATTATCCCCTATGGCACTGAAAGCTCCTATGCCGGTGATGAGGATTCGGCTCACGGAATCTTTTATTTGGTGCGGTGCTGCCCGATATAGTCAGCCATGGTGTCAATATTCACCAGGATCTTGCGTCCTTCTTTAGGATCCTGGATATTGATGCCATATTCGCGGCTTAGCAGCACGATCAGCTCAATTGAATCAATAGAATCAAGTCCCAGTCCTTCTCCGAACAATGGCTCATCGTCCTTGATATCTTCCGGTTTTACATTCGTCAGATTCAGGAATTTGATGATCTGCTCTTTTAATTGCTGCTTCAGTTGTTCTTTTTCCATTATTTCTGCTTTCTTTTTTTGCGGTAACGTGGTTTTAAACCAGCCGTTTCCGTTTCAGTCCCCACCAAGCCACAACCTGGAATGCGAGGGTTATAACGAGCAAAGGTATAATATTCATCAAAATATCGCCCAGTTTACCCCCTTCCAGGAAAAGGCCGTAATACGCTTCCATACACCAGTGCAGGGGCGACAGTTTCATTATATAACGAAATCCTTCGGGCATGGCAAAGGACGGCACCAATAATCCGCCAATGGCTGCCAGCAGTACAATCGACACGGCCCCAAAACCATTAGCCTGCTCCTGTGTGTTGGCATATACGCCTACACAGATGGCAAAACTGGTAGCACACCATCCGCAAAGCAGCGTCACCAGCACCAGTGCCGGAATATCAACCGGCAATATAAGTGCCGGTAAACCGATATGTGGAAATAAAAAGATGCCCAGTCCGAAGATCACGACAGCCTGCAGCAAGGTAATAAGAATGTAAGTGATTTGTTTGGAGATCATGGCTACGCCGAAATGTGTAGGCAGCGTGCGCAGGCGAAGAAAACTTCCGCTGCGTTTCTCCCGTACGATACTGCTTCCCAGCGATATGACGATAAAGAACATGGCAAATACGGTCCATGCAGGAATATTATGTTGCGTGGCATTGGGGTTGCCGCGATTGCCGTCGCGTGAAACGGCAACGGGAATGATCTCCGTTTGCTGCCCCACGATCTGGCTTTCTACCGAATCGGGGATATTTTCTTCGTTGATGGCTTTGTAAAGACTTTTAACGATGTATTTGCTCTGCACTACCTGCAACACGCTGCCCAGTGCGCCTTCAATGCTGCGGCGGAAGGATAGCTGCAGGGTAGGATGATAAAGCAGCTGCAAGGGCGCAAGACTGTCGCCTTCGCCGGAAGGGGTACTATTTTCTCCGGAAATGTCTTTGAGTGCCTTGCGGGCCACAGATTGTGCGCGGGCCATTACGTCCTGGCTGTAAGTAGGAGGAATGACTACCGCCACAAGAATTTCTTTTTTATACATCTGGTCGCGCAGTTCCTGTTCGTTTTTGTAAGGGCCGCGCTCGACAATAGTAAACATGCCGGCTTCTTCGATGGTCTTTATGAGCTCGCGCGATGCCGATGCCGAAGTATCGGCACCGGCATCGGCATCGCGGTTGTCTAGCATGATGGCCACTTTGTTATTGTTGACCATTTCGAAAGTGCCGTTTTGCACCGAGGTGATCACAATGGCCAACACCACCGGCATCAGGAACATCAGCGTCAGCCCCACCTTGTCACGGGTGAGAATACGCAGATCTTTTAGGATGGTCGACCAGAGACGGAACATAGCTAATTTGATGATTTGAAAATTTGATGATTTGAGAATGAAGATTGAAAACGACCTTTAAAAGCATTTTCAAATTTTCAAATCATCAAATTTTCACATTATGATCTATACGCCCGTCCCGTCAGCTCCAGAAACAAGCCTTCGAGTCCGTCTTGTTTGTGTTGATGAAGCAGGTTGGTGAGCGTATCGTTAATAATTATTTTTCCTTCATCGATCATGGCTACACGCGTACACAGGTCTTCGGCTTCATGCAACTGATGCGAAGTATAAATGAGCGTGGTGCCCTGCTGATTGAGTTGTTTGAGATAATGAATGATGGCATGACGCGTCTGCACATCCACACCAACGGTTGGTTCATCGAGAAATAATACACGCGGATTATGCATCACGGCTATGGCGAGATTGACACGTCTTTTCATGCCACCGGAAAATTTCCCTACCGCTCTTGCGCGCACTTTTTCGAGTGACAGGACAGCGAGCAGTTCTCCGGTTTTCTCTTTGATTTCTTTTTTATTCAATCCCGCCCAGGCGCCAAAGAATTGAAGGTTCTCTTCCGTGCTGAGTTCGGGATAAAAAGAGAAATCCTGCGGCACTAACCCGAACAGACTATTGATCTTCCTGTCGCGGCCGCGCAGTTCATATCCCAATAGTTTGACCGAGCCGGTTTTATAGGGCAGAAGCCCGGTCATCAGGCTCATGAGCGTGGTTTTGCCGGCACCATTCGGGCCGAACAGACCGAACCGTTCGCCTGCATCGATCGTGAGATCGAGCTGGTCGAGTACGGGCTCCTGTGCCTGGTAGCGAAAGGAGAGGCCGGATATCTGAATGGCTGGGTCCATGAGTGCCCGCAAGTTACGATAATCGGTGGCTGGGCCGGTTATCCCGCCGATCTATTTCAGCAGGGGAACTGTTTTTTTGAGACGGGTGAAAGCTTCTTTTTCGAGACCGGCAATTTCGATCAGCATGTCGCCCATTACATCGTAATCGGCCTGACTGCTGAGGCGTCCTTTGTAGATGCCCGCAGCCTGCACCGCAGCATCACGCCAGCGGTCACCCGCTTTGGTGAAGAGGCCTGCTATCTCGGGTAATTCATCTACCGGGTGATAGGCATGTGATTGCTGAAGGAAAGCGCCGTAGATAAAACGGAATCCGCCGCCGCCGGTACCAATTTCTTCCTGCATCCGCACCAGTTGTGCGAGGTAACTTCTCGACTTTTCATCGCCGAGTTTGGATTTCCAGGTTTTGATTTTTTTGCCGGTATAACGGATACCGCTCACGCCCGCAAAGAAACCAGGAATATGCAGCATGTCGCGGATGTTGCGCCTGATACCGGATACAATGGCTTTTTTGATTTGTTCATCACTCACGGAGCCGAACGCGCCGGGATAATAGATCTGACCGCGGGGCGCTAGGGGCCCTTTGGCAAAGCGTACACGCTCGAGTTCATAACTGGTAAGGGTATGCAGGCTGTCCATTACCGGATCGCTGATCTGGTAGGTATCGCCTTCTTTGCCGGTGATGATGAGGTTGTGCGCGTTGAAGTGAAAACGATATTCTTTAGGGAAATAAGTAAGATAGTATACGCCTACCTGGCAGGCGGCGGGATGCCCGGCAGCCAGTCTCTCGTCGAGCGCACGGGCCGCACTTTCGCGCGAAGCGAATTTTTTTCTTACCACCGGAATGCCGAGCGACTGACAGGTGCGTTTGAAAATGTTACCCGGCATGGTGCGGAAAGAGATCAATGGTGCATTGTTCACTTTTACGATGCCGAGATAAATATAGAAAAGCCCCGAACCGATACCGAAAGCCAGCGGCTCTGTGATCTGATTCATACCGTAATGCCGGAGCAGGCCAACGGTAACGCCATTTTCGCAATGGGCTGTCTGCGTGTGTTTGAAATCTACTGTCATGGAGGTTTAGTGGTTGCGCCTTCTTAAGCGAAAGGATGCTTTAGTTGATTGACGGATACTTCAAACAGCTCCGCATATTTCTGCAGTTTGCGGTCGGAGAGGTTGTTAAATACACCGGGTTTGAGATGACGTTTTACCTGCCATTTCCAGAAGCCGGTGTAGGAAGCCACGATGGTGAGATCCATCAATTTTGTTTCCATGAAAAAAAGCAGCGGACTGGCTTCGCCGGCTTCTACTTTTTTGCGGGCGTCGGCCACTCTTTTCTCGATATCCTGCCAGGCTACATCGAGTGCTTCGGCTTTTACACTCCATCCGGTGCTCAGACCGGTGGTGTAATTGCCCGATTCGTCCACGGCATAGGTTACTTCTTTCGTCACATTGTTCAATGCGCTCGGGTCCTGCGGGATATCTTGTTTTTTCATAAAGAAAAAATTAAAAGTGCTGTTATCAGCAAACGGTAAGACCGCCATACATATAGGAGAAACGTGAGCTTTCCGGTACCAGCAGCAGAATGCGGTCTCCTTTTTTCAGCTTGCCGCTCTGGAACAGTTCGTCTACCATCAGGTAAATGGAAGCGGCGCCTACATTTCCTACGTTGGGCAGGTTCACAAACCAGTTTTCGTAAGGAATGGGAATGCCCTGTTTTTCCATTTCATCGAAGATCTTGGTGCGGAAGAAATTGCTGGACATGTGTGGCAGGAAGTAGTTAACGTCTTTTACATCCCAGCCTCTTTTTTCCAGTGTTTCGCGCATTTTGGTGATACCGAGTGGTACTACGTGTTCGCCCAGCAGTTTCACATCCTGTTTGATGCTCATGATGGATTTGCCGATGAGGTCTTCGTTGGTAAAATCTTTATAGCTGATCAGGTTGCCGTCTGCGTCTTTGTCGCTGCCCATGTACATACAGGCTTCCATTTGCTGTGCATAGGAGAAGCCGTCGAGCCAGTCGATGCGGAGGTTGAGCCCGTTTTCATTCTTTTTATCGCTGAGCAGAAAAGCGCCGGCTCCGTCGGAGAGCATCCACCGGAGGAATTCTTTTTCAAAACCGATATAAGGATTTTCGGCAAGGGCTTCCAGCTTGGAGGCTTCTTCGTCGAACATCTCGGAGCGCATGGTGCGGGAGAGACGTTCTGATCCGGTGGCAACTGCGGTATGTGCCTCGCCGGTGCGGACAGACATATAAGCATATTTCAGCGCGTGCATGCCTGCGCAGCAAACACCGGAAGGCGATACCACTTCGATGATGCCGGCCTCGGGCAGCGAGCCGTGTACCTGCACACCATGAGAGGGCATCAACTGATCTGGGGAAGAAGTGCCGCAGGAAATCAGATCAAGTTGCCTGATCTCTTCCGGTTTATCGAACAATCCGCGGATGGACTGTGCCACCATTTCAGCATTTGTATGTGTAGATTTTCCGCTGCGGTCGATGGCGTAATAACGTTTGGTAATGCCGTTATTGCGCAGCACCAGTCTTTTTGATTTCGACGGTTTGTTGTTGATATAGCCCAGGTATTCCTCAATATCATCATTTGACACGGGTTCATTAGGAAGGAAATGAGACGTACGGGTAATGAAAACTTCGTTCAGCGACATGATCTTAATTTAAGGCGACTCCAGAATAATATTGTTTTTGTTCTTTGATACGGTTCAGTTTAAACCACCGGAAAAACAGTGTATCGATCAACAGCATCAGTGGTCCCATGATCAGCAGGGCGAACAGGAGATAATATTTAAAACCGGTAACCCAGGGACCTTTGTTGTTTTTCTTGTTGATCAGGTTGGCCCAGATCGGGAAGATGCGGGCGCCCTTTCCTTCGAAAAACATCAGGTGATATTTGATCTGTACTGCTTTTTGTTCCACAAGGCGGGGCTGAAGGCTTTCCCAATCATTACCAGCCAGATGCGCACTTACCGTTTTGCCAAATATAGCTGAATTGGCAATATCTTCATCGGTAACGCCCGGCTTGGGAAAGATGCCCCATTTTTTGTCGCGGCGGCCCGAAAACATCCAATGGATGATGGTCACCAGGCTCACATAATTGTTGTGTTTGTCTACGAGCGCGATATTTCCGACCAGGCGGGCACCGGCTTTGGAAAGCAGGCCTTTTATTTTTTCCTGTGCATTGATCCACATATTGCGGCAGCCGCTGATGGTCACCACCGGCGTGTTACGCGCCACTGCGAGGAACGCGGGATGTTGTAAAAAGGAATTAGCGGGAATGCTCGGGGACAGGAACCAGGGCTGATACCCGATAATGATCAGGTCGTAGCTGCTTTCGCGCAGCGTAAAAGGCTCCAGTTCTGCAGGCTTCAGCAGCACACAATCCGGCATGGCACCGAAAAAAGCGGGGGAAGTCCAGGGAAAAGGGAACTTTTTAGCGGGTTGTATCACCAGTTTTTCGACGGAAGCGCCCGCCTCTTCAAGCGGCGCCGTAAACCTGTCTATGATCTGGCCCAGTTGCCCGGTCTGTGAGAAATAAACCGCTAAAACTTTCTTATTCATGTTTAATTATAGTTACAGGTCTTCCGGGCGAAGCACCTTGGAATTCCTGGCGTACGAGGCCACGGCGGACTGCACGGCAGGAGGTAATTTTTTATGATGCTTGCGTATAAATTCCTTGTCTTCGTCAATATCTCCGCTATAGTTGACGATGCCGGGCGCATTTTCCTGGATCATGAGACGCAGAAAGCGGTACTCGGCGTTGTTTCCGTCTTTGGAAATAGCTTCTTCCAGTTTGGATTTACCTTCTTTAAAAAGCTTTAATTTTCTGCCGGCGCCACCTACCACACCAGCCTTGCGCATCAGTAAAGCCCCCTCCAGCGCAGTTTTTTCGGCCGAAGAACTTTTGCGGACCACCTCCAGTTGCTTATCGATGACACCGGCATCCTTCGCAGCCATGGCTGCATAAAATGGCTGCCTATCCTGCGCATAACCACTCAGTTGAGCAAAAAATGCCACAAAAAATACAAAGAGACCGATTGCGTATTTCTTTTTCATAAAAAAGCGTTCAAAGATAAAGAATTTAAGTTTGGGACCGTGGAGGTTTTCAGTAGAAGAAAACCATTGTTCAAACGTTGCAAATGGCCTGCCAGCAGTCATGGAACGCTTTTTGCGATATTCGCTAATGGGCTAAAAATAAGAATGTTGTATTTTTGCCCCGATTTCTCAAATCAAAAAAAGCTAGAAATGAAAAAAACTATTTTGTTAGTAGCGCTAACTGCAATGTTTGGTGTGGCGGCGAATGCCCAGAGTACCTACAAAAGCGCCATCGGCGGCCGTTTTGGTACCACTTATTATGACGTAGGTTCTGTTTCCTATAAGTTTTTTGTGACCCAGCCCGGCGCAGTTGAACTGAACTTTGGTGTGGGTTCCCGTGGTTATTCATACGTATCTGACGATTTCCGTACGTTCTACCTGCATTTTTCAGGTGCTTACCAACACCACTTCAACATTCCAGTTGACGGTCTGCGTTGGTTCGTAGGTGGCGGTGCCGTGGTTTACAACGGTTTTGCCAACGATCGTTACAAAGAATACCGTGGCGTAGGCGTAGGTCTGTTCCCCACTGGTGGTATCGACTACAAATTCAGCAAAATTCCGCTGAACCTGACTGCCGATGTACGCCCTACCTTCCTGGTAACGGCTCCTGACTATTACAATTCTTTTGAAGCTAACGTAGGTGTAGCTATCCGTTATACCATCGGACAGCGTTAATCCACGGATTAATAGCTGCGATTAGGTTTCAGTTTTTACTGTTACAGCCTGTTTGATCAGGCTGGTTAACGGAGAAAAATACAGTAGTAATTGCCCCGGCTCCAAAGCCGGGGCAATTCTTTCATACATTTGCGCCGAATAGGCTGTTTTGCATGCTCCCCGATCCTTCATATCAGCAGCACTTCGAGCGGCTGCGCATCTGTGTTATTATACCCACGTATAATAATGCGGCTACATTGGCCGGTGTTATCCGCGATGTGGCCGGCTATACACATGCTATTATCGTGGTAAACGACGGCAGTACCGATCATACCGAAGACGTGTTGTCGGAATTTACCAGTCTTGAAGTGGTGCGGTACACCCGCAATGCCGGCAAAGGCATCGCCCTGCGACGCGGCTTCAAAAAAGCCCTGGAAAAAGGCTACGAATACGCCATCACCATCGATTCCGACGGACAACATTTTGCCAAAGACATTCCGCTGTTCGTAGAAAAGCTGGAAAAGGACGGCCCGGCGCTGATCATGGGCGCCCGCAACATGAACCAGGAGTCCGTGCCCGGTAAAAGCAGCTTCGGCAACAAATTTTCCAATTTCTGGTTCAAGGTCGAAACGGGCATCGACTGCCCCGATACACAAACAGGCTTCCGGCTTTATCCTATCGGGCAACTGCGCAATATGCGGTTCTTTACCCGCAAATATGAATTTGAAATTGAAATATTAGTGCGCGCCGCCTGGAAAGGAATACCGGTGACCTCTGTTCCCATCAGCGTATATTATGCTCCACCGGAAACACGCGTATCACATTTCCGGCCATTCAAGGATTTCTCCCGTATCAGCATATTGAATACCGTTTTGGTGCTGATCTCCTTTCTTTATATCAAACCGCGTAATTTTTTCCGTTCTCTTTTTTCCAACCGCAACTGGCGGCGCAATCTGAGAGAACAACTCTTCAGTGCAGATGCATCGGATCGTCTCAAAGCCACTTCTGTTGGTTTTGGCGTATTCATGGGGATCGTACCGATATGGGGCTTTCAATTATTGGTGGCGATCACATTGGCCATCTTTTTCCGCCTTAATAAAGCGCTGGTGATCATCGCCGCCAACATCAGCATTCCGCCGATGATTCCGCTGATCATTTATCTCAGCTTCAAAGCCGGCGCTTACTGGATGCCCGGCAGCGCAGCCGATCTTTCTTTTTCCAAAGGCATCGACCTGGAAACGATCCGTATTAATCTTACACAATATATCTGGGGCAGTATCACGCTGGCTGTAGTAGCCGGCACCGGTTTCGGATTTATTACCTATGGTTTGCTGAAACTTGGCCGCCGCCGCAAGAAAATCACCGTCAACGAAACCGGAGTTTTGTAATACAATCAATGGAAAAACTGTTCACCGGCATATTTGATTTATTCAGCAGACGCAAGCCATTGCTCTATGCAATCTTTCTGCTGACACTTGCCGTGTTCGGTTTCTTCGCATCACGTGTGCGCTTCGAAGAAGATATTTCCGCCATCATTCCGCACGATAATAAAACCGAAAAACTCACCGAAGTCTTTCAGAACTCGAAGTTTGCCGATAAACTGGTGATGATGGTGTCGTTGCAGGACACCACCCAAACGGAACCCGACAGCCTGGTAACGTATGCAGATACATTGGTTGCAAGACTTCACCAAACGGCGGCGCCGCTGATCAAAGACATCCGCTACAAAGTAGAAGAAGAGTTTACACTCGAGTTATTCCGCATCATTCAATCCAATCTTCCGGTATTCCTTGAGCAGCAGGATTACCTGCACATCGACAGCTTGCAGGACACTGCACGCATCCGGCAGACCCTGGAGAACGATATCCGTTTACTGAGTTCACCCAGCGGGTTTGCCGTGAAGCAGATCATTGCCAACGATCCGAGCGGAATCTCTTTTATTGCCTTGAAAAAATTACAGCAACTGCAACTGGAAGGCAATTTTGAACTGTACGACGGCTACATCGTTACCCGCGATCACAAACATCTCCTGGCTTTTCTGACGCCCGCTTATCCCGCCGGCAATACGGGAAAGAACAGTGAGCTGCTGACGCATATCGACAATATCCGCGACTCACTTTCTTCCGGGGCAGTACGCATGCAATACTTTGGCGCGGCCGCGGTATCGGCCGGTAATGCCAGACAACTACGCACCGACACAATGTTCACCCAGGGACTAACGGTGATCTTTCTTATCCTGTTCATCGGCTTCTATTTCCGGCGCAAACGCGCGCCGGTGCTGGTATTGCTGCCGGTAGTATACGGCGCGGCTTTCTCACTCGCCTGTATTTATTTCTTCAAAGGATCCATTTCAGTCATCGCATTAGGCACAGGCTCCATTGTGCTGGGCATTGCCGTTAATTATTCTTTACACGTATTCAACCATCACCGGCACGTGCCCGATGTGCGGCAGGTGGTGAAAGACCTGGCGTTTCCGTTGACCATCGGAGGACTCACCACCATCGGCGGTTTCTTCTGCCTGGAGTTTGTAAAATCCGACATGCTCAAAGACCTGGGTTTATTTGCAGGTTTCAGTTTAATAGGTGCAGCGCTTTGTTCGCTGATCTTTTTGCCGCACTTCATCGGAAGGCAGAAAACGAAAGTGAAGGAGCCTCATCATTCATGGATAGACAAGCTGGCGCTGCTAAGGCCGGAACACAACAAATGGTTATTGGGCGGAGTAGCCGTATTGACGATTGTCTTCTTCTTTTTTTATAAAAAAGTAGGCTTTGAACCGGACATGACGAGCCTGAATTATCAGTCGTCTGAACTGAAGGCCGCCGAAAAGGAATTGAACCGCATCAGTGGCAATGTACTTCGTTCCGTGTACCTGGTAGCGGAAGGGAAAGACCGGCAGGAGGCGTTGAAACATAATGAACAATTACAACCAACCCTGCAGCAACTGCAGCAAAAAGGATGGATCAGTGCTACCTCGGGGGTATCGGTGTTATTATTGTCCGACTCACTGCAATTTGAACGCATCGCCTTTTGGAACAACTACTGGCGCAACGGTAAAAAGGAAAAACTGGTGGAAGAACTGCGCAGGCAGGGAGCGTCCGTGGGATTCAAACCCTCTGCTTTTGATGCCTTCAGCGATCTGTTGAACAATGCCTACACGCCGTTGCCGCAAGAAGATGCCGATGTATTAAAGAAAAACCTGCTGGAAGATTATGTGTCGGAAAAAGCAGGGAATACCTCTGTTGTGACGATTCTCAAAGTACCGCAGGAGCATAAAACAGCGGTGATTGATATATTGGATAAAAGAACGGAGGTCACGGTGCTCGATCGCCAATACCTTGCCAGCCGGTTAAGTGAAATAGTGAGTGAAGACTTCAATCGCATTGCTTTGCTGACTTCGGCGCTGGTGTTCATCGTGCTGCTGCTGACATTCGGGCGTATCGAACTGGCATTGGTGGCATTCATCCCGATGTTGCTGAGCTGGGTATGGATACTTGGCATCATGGGCGTGACGGGCATGACCTTCAATATTGTCAACATCATCGTATCGGCACTCATCTTTGGGTTGGGGGACGATTATAGTTTGTTTATCATGGACGGCCTTTTGCAGGAATACAAAACCGGCAAAAAGAATTTGTCGTCTTATAAATCGTCGATCCTTTTATCCGCCATCACTACGGTGGCTGGATTAGGTGTGCTGGCTTTTGCGCAGCATCCGGCCCTGCGCTCGGTCGCTTTCATTTCGGTAACGGGTATTCTCTGCGTGGTGCTGATGTCGCAGGTATTGATCCCGTTTTTATTTTCCTTATTGGTAAAAAAACGTGCGGCCAGCGGCAGGCTGCCCTGGACATTGTGGAGCTGGACGCGCTCGGTTGCGGCCTTCCTGTATTTTGCTTTGGTGAGCTTACTGCTTACCGTCATCGGATGGTTTTTGATAAAATTGAATCCTTTCAACAAAGAAAAAGGCAAGGCCATTTATCATTACCTGCTTACCAAACTTTCGGCTTCGGTGTTGTACGTAATGGCCAATTTTAAAAAACGGATCAACAACCCGTTCAATGAACGGTTTAAAAAGCCGGCCATCATCATCGCCAACCATCAATCCTTTCTCGACATATTGGCCATGAACATGCTCATGCCAAAGTCCATTCTGCTGACCAATCGCTGGGTATGGAAATCGCCGGTGTTTGGTGCCGCTATACGCATGGCAGATTTTTATCCCGTTGCCGAAGGCGCGGAGAACAGCGTGGAACTGATGGAAGACCGTGTACGGAATGGCTATTCGATTATTGTTTTCCCCGAGGGAACGCGTACTTCCCAGGGGCCGATGAAACGTTTTCACAAAGGCGCATTTTACCTGGCGGAAAAATTGAATCTCGATATCATTCCCGTAGTGCTGCACGGCACCGGCTATTGCATGACCAAAGGAGATTATTTATTAAAAAACGGCACCGTAACGGTGGAGATATTGCCGCGCATTACGCCGGAAGATCCACGTTTCGGCACCGGTTATTCGGAACGCACCAAACGCATCAGCCGTTATTTTAAAGAGGAATACGCAAAGATCAGCCGCCGCCTGGAGCAACCGGTTTTCTTCAAAGAAGAGCTGATTCATAATTATCTCTATAAAGGACCCGTGCTGGAATGGTATATGCGTGTCAAATTGCGGCTGGAGAAATATTACCAGCTATTCCATGACCTGCTCCCGATGGAAGGACGCATTCTCGATCTGGGTTGCGGTTACGGATTCATGCCTTATATGCTGCATTTTGCCGGGCCGCAACGGCAAATCACAGGCGTGGATTATGATGAAGAAAAAATCGCAACCGCCAATCATTGCCTCAGCAAAACCGGACAGCTTCATTTCGAACATTGTGATATCACCCAGTATTCTTTTAGTGAATATGAAGGCATCGTGATCAGTGATGTACTGCACTACCTGCCGGCTGCCGAACAATTACAGGTAATCGAAAATTGTATCCGGAGCCTGCGTCCCGGCGGCGTGTTGCTGATCCGCGACGGCGATACGGAGAAAGGAAACAAACACCAGACCACACGGCTGACAGAATTCCTGTCCACACGTGTGTTCAATTTCAATAAAACGCGTGAGCACCGGATGAGTTACCTGTCGGGCTCCACCATCGAAGCCATTGCGAAGCAACATGACCTTACGCTCACGGAGATCGACAACACCCGGTTTACTTCCAATATAATTTTTGTACTGAAGAAGAAAGCACAACCTGATGCAGACTTATGACGTAGTGATAGCGGGGAGTGGCATGGGCGGTCTCGTGTGTGCCAATCTGCTGGCGGCGGAAGGGCTGAAGGTCTGCGTATTGGAAAAAAACAACCAGGCCGGCGGCAACCTGCAGACCTTTGTCCGTGACAAACTTATCTTCGATTCGGGCGTACATTATATCGGCGGACTCGGCAAAGGGCAAAACCTTTACCAGATCTTCCGCTACCTCGGCATCATGGACCAACTGCGTATCGAGCAAATGGATCCTGAGGGCTTTGATAAAATACTGATCGGCGGGGATCCGAAAGTATATAAACAGGCACAGGGCTATGAGGCATTCATCCGGAATCTTGCAGAAGATTTTCCGGAGGAAGAAAAAAATATCCGCCGCTATTGCGATCATATCCGGCATATATGTGCACAATTTCCCTTGTACAACCTGCAAATGGATGGCGGAGATAAAACATCCGTGATGAGCGATGGCGCAGAAGAAACCATTGCTTCATTTACTTCAAATCCGAAACTTCAGGCCGTACTCGCCGGCAACAACCTGCTGTATGCAGGCGAAGGCGGCCGCACACCGTTTTATATACACGCACTTATTCTCAATAGTTATATCGAAAGCTCCTGGAAGTGTATTCGCGGTGGTTCACAAATTGCGAAACAGCTCATAAAACAGTTACGTGCACATGGCGGCGAATTGTTCCGGCATACCGAAGTGACCCGTTTTGTTTGCGACAAGGAAAAAGTGACGCATGTAGAAACGAACAGCGGCAGTTTTGCGGCAACCCAATTCATTTCCAATATCAGTCCTGTGCATACACTGGCGATGACGGACAGTCCCTTGCTGAAAGAAGTGTATCGTCAGCGGATAAATAATTTGCCCAATACCATTGCCTCGTTTTCCGTGCATCTCGTATTGCAGGAGCAGACGGTGCCGTATAGTTCCGGCAACTATTATTATCACAGGGAAGGCCGCCTGTGGTCGATGCATACTTACACGCAGGAAGAGTGGCCGCTGGGATATGGCCTGTTCTATACCCGTTCAGAACAACATCCCGCGTATGCGGAATCGATTACCATATTCACGGGCATGCACTACCGTGAAATGGAACCGTGGAAGGAGAGTTTCCATACCGTGGCCGGCGGCACCCCGCGCGGCGAAGATTATGAGTTATTCAAAAAACGCAAAGCTGAGCAGTTGCTCGACCGGGTGGAGGAACGTTTTCCCGGTTTGCGTAACGCCATAAAAGCCTGCTACACTACCACGCCACTCACGTACCGGGATTATATCGGTTCGGGAGACGGCACGATGTACGGCTTTGCCAAAGATTACAACGACCCGTTAAAAACATTTATGAGTCCGCGCACAAAGCTGCCAAACCTGTACCTTACAGGTCAGAATCTGAACCTGCATGGCATACTGGGCACCGCATTGAGCGGGATCATGACCAGCATTACCCTGTTGGGCAATGATAAAATAGTGGAGAAAATAAGAAATGCCTAGACCTAAAAGACCCTATCGTTTCTGGCGCAGACTGGCGCGCGTACTGGCTGCTTTCATCGGTCTGATCGTGCTGTTGTTCCTGTACCTCGTTTGGGTATCGCAGGTCAATCCGCCGGACGTGCAGGATAAAAAAAGCCTTAGCTGGCAACGCCAGCAACCCGACAGCGGTTTGTATACGATCGGCAATAGCTGGTTGCGCCAAAGCTCATCCGGCCTTTACGAAATGTATGTGGAAGGCACTCCCTTCGAACGTGGCGTGGTAAACGGTAAACTGTCCAAAGAACTGGTGCAAAGCCAGGAGGATTATTTTACCGCGCAGATCAATAAAATGATCCCATCGCATTTCTACCGGCAATTCCTGAAATACTTTATCGGCTTCTTCAACCGCAAACTGGTGAGGAACGTGATACCGGAATACAAAGAAGAAATTTATGGTGTATCGCAATCAGCCTCGGCTAACTATGGCTACATCGGTACGCCATATCAGCGTATCCTCAACTATCATTCGGCGCACGATATAGGCCATGCGTTGCAAAATCTGGCACTCGTAGGCTGTACATCGTTCGGCACCTGGGGCAGCGCATCGGCTGACAGCACCATGATCATCGGCAGAAATTTCGATTTTTATGTAGGAGATGATTTTGCACGGAATAAAATTGTGGAATTTGTCAACCCCTCGGCGGGTTTCAAATTCATGAGTGTGACCTGGGGCGGATTTGTAGGCGTGGTATCAGGTATGAATGAAAAAGGATTGACGGTCACCATCAATGCGGCCAAGAGCGATCTGCCAACAGGTTCCGCCACGCCGGTATCGTTGGTGGCGCGCGAGATACTGCAATATGCCGGCAACATCGAGCAGGCCGTGGAAGTGGCGCGCCGCCGTAAAATGTTTGTATCGGAATCGTTCCTGGTCGGCTCTGCGGCGGATAACAAAGCCGTGATCATCGAGAAAACGCCGGACTCCCTCGAAGTATACGACCCCGGACGAAACAGCATTCTTTGCACCAACCATTTTCAAAGCAAAGGTCTCGGCGCTTCGGACATGAACCGCCAACAGGAACGGGAAAGCGCATCGGTGTATCGTTATCACCGGTTGACAGAATTGCTATCGGCCAATGGTCCGAATACCGTAGCCAAAACCGTATCCATTCTCCGCGACCAGAAAGGGATTGGCGGAGCGGATATCGGCACCGGCAATGAAAAAGCGGTGAACCAGCTGATCGCGCATCACTCGATCGTCTTTGAACCGCAGAAATTATTGGTGTGGGTGTCCACTTCTCCGTGGCAACTCGGATCATACGTGGCCTACGATCTGAAGAAAGTGTTCAGCCTCGCCGGCATGAAAAAAAACCAGGAGATATCCGAAGCAATATTGACCATTCCGGCAGACAGTTTTATGCAAACGGCACAATTCAAAAACTTTGAACGCTTCCGTGTGCTGAAACAGCGAGTAATGGATGGGCAAACGGTGAACCCGGACAGCCTGGTGATCCTTAACCCCTCGTATTATCATGCGTATATTTTGGCGGGCGATTACCTGTATAAGCAGAAAAATTATCAACGTGCACTTAACTACTACCAGCAGGCATTGACCAAAGAAATTGCGACAGTGCCGGAAAAGAAACACGCGGAGGACAGGATTGAAGCATGTAAAAAGCGGTTGGTAAAATGATCGAAGGCATCGGCATCGATATGATAGAAGTGGAGCGTGTAGGCTCGCGGATCGACAAGGAAAACGGATTCCGTGAACTGGTCTTTTCGCCGGGCGAGATTGCTTATTGCGAAAGCAAAACCCACAAGCACCAGCATTACAGCGCGCGCTTCGCCGCTAAGGAAGCCTTCTTCAAAGCATTGGGCACCGGCTGGACACAGGGCACTTCTTTCAATGAAATAGAAATATTACCCGGAGAAAAAGGTGAACCGCATTTGCATTTGCTGGGCAATACGGCGATCACATTGGCACATCTGAAAGAATGTGTGATAAAAGTTTCGTTGACGCATTTGAAGGATGTAGCGGCGGCGGTGGTAGTAATAAGTCAATCGGTCAATAAGTGAATATGATTCACCCATTTTCACTTATTACATTTTTGACTTTTGAATTTTGACTTTTGAATTTTATGTCGGCATACCCAACAGCTTCAGAAATCCGCTCCCTGCAGGAACAAAAACTGCAGGAACTGCTGCTCTATGCAGGACAGCACTCGCCTTATTACAAACGCCTTTTTAAAGAAAAAGGGATAGACCCTTCCGCCATTCGTACCCTCGAAGACCTGGCTATCATTCCCCCGACACAAAAAGAACACCTGCAACAACAGAACGAAGATTTTCTTTGTGTAGCTCCCGATAAGGTGATCGAATACACGGCTACCTCGGGAACGTTGGGCAGTCCGGTTACCATAGCACTCACTGAGCGCGACCTGCAAAGGCTGGCCAGCAACGAACACGAGTCATTCCTTTGCGCCGGCGGCAGCGCGGAGGATATTTATCAGTTGATGTTGACGCTTGATCGCCAGTTCATGGCCGGCATGGCTTATTATTCCGGTCTGCGTAAACTCGGCGCGGGCATTATACGCGTAGGCCCCGGTGTACCTTCTTTGCAATGGGAAACGATTGCAAGGCTGAAGCCTACCGCCATTGTTGCAGTGCCCTCTTTTATTGTAAAACTGATCCAATATGCCAGGGAACACGGCATCGATCCCAATGCTTCTTCGGTACAAAAAGCCATTTGTATCGGCGAAAATATCCGCAATACGGATTTTTCATTGAATGTTTTAGGTAAACGGATAACAGACGACTGGAATCTCCAGCTCTATTCCACTTATGCGTCTACGGAAATGCAAACGGCCTTTACCGAATGCAGCGAAGGGCAGGGCGGACACCTGCAACCCGGATTGGTGATAGCGGAATTGCTGGACGATGATGACAATCCGGTAGCCGGCGGCACGCCCGGAGAAATCACCATTACCACGCTCGGCGTGGAAGGAATGCCGCTGATCCGCTACAAAACCGGCGATATGTGCATCGCCTTTCACGAACCCTGCGCCTGCGGACGCCACAGTCTGCGCCTGTCGCCCGTGATCGGCCGCAAAAAACAAATGATCAAATTCAAAGGCACCACGCTGTTTGCACCGGCACTCTTCGAAATCCTGCACAGCATGGACCTCATCCGCGAATACGTGGCCGAAGTGTCGACCAACGAAATCGGCACAGACGAAGTGCTCTTGTACTTAGTGCCGGTCAACGACGCACCCGAAACCGATCACAAGATCAGGGCTTATTTACAGGCACGCCTTCGCGTAACTCCCCAGGTGAAATACCTGCTGCCCGCTGAAATGCAGCAACTTCAGTTTCCCGACGGCGGTCGCAAACCGGTAAGGTTTATCGACAAACGCGGCGCTTAACGCCTGTTCGTGCCATCCTGTAATTGCGGCCTGTCAAGGCTCGCGCGGGAACAAAATTTTTCAGTCCCCCGTTTATTTTGTTCTTTTGCGCCTTGCGTTCGACTTAAAAAAACAATGATGTCTCATGGTACAGGTAGGAGGTAAGCGGCTTTCCCTTGAAGATTTTTCCGCCATTATTTTCGACAAACAATCCATTGAAATAGATCCGGTGGCGGCTGATAAAGTACAGGCCAGTCATCGTTTTCTCCAGGATTTCTCCGGTCAGAAACTGATTTACGGTATCAATACGGGTTTTGGTCCCATGGCTCAATATAAAGTGAGCCAGGAAAATATTCTGCAATTGCAGTACAACCTCATCCGCAGCCATAGCAGCGGGGCGGGCGGTATCATGCCTGCACAACTGGCCAAGGCCGTAATGGTGGCCCGTCTCAACAGCCTGCTGCAGGGATATTCAGGTGTACATCCCGATCTCACCAACCTCCTGGCCGGCATGATCAACAACGATCTTATACCCTGTATCTACGAACACGGTGGTGTGGGCGCCAGCGGTGACCTGGTGCAGCTCGCACATCTCGGTCTGGCCCTCATCGGCGAAGGTGATGTTTGGTATGAAAATAAAATTCAGCCGGCCGCCGATGCTTTCCGCAAAGCAGGGCTGGTGCCGCTGAAAATTCATATCCGCGAAGGATTGGCTGTACTCAACGGTACTTCCGCCATGACCGGTATCGGTATGCTGAACATCTTCCGGGCCAAACGCCTGCTGCACTGGTCCGTGATGCTTTCCGCGCTTACCAATGAATTGATGGAAGCATACAATGATCACTTTTCCGCAGAACTGAATATCGTTAAACATCACCGCGGACAAAACCATATCGCGGCCATGTTCCGCTCTGTGGTGAAAGACAGCGGTATGATCCGCAGCCGTTCGGAACATCTGTACAACCCCGACAACATCAAGCACGATGTGTTTGAAGATAAAGTGCAGGAATATTATTCACTCCGTTGCGTAACGCAGGTGCTGGGCCCTGTATTCGATACGCTGGTCCATGCCGAGCAGACCGTAACAGATGAGCTGAATTCTGCCAATGACAATCCGATCGTGGATGTGGCCAACCAGAATATTTTCCACGGCGGTAACTTCCATGGCGACTATGTATCGCTTGAAATGGATAAAGTGAAAATTGCCATCACTAAACTTTCCATGCTCAGTGAGCGGCAGTTGAATTATCTCCTCAACAGCAAACTCAACCAGAAATTTCCTCCTTTTGTAAATCTCGGCGTGCTGGGTTTCAACTTCGGTATGCAGGGTGTGCAGTTCACGGCTACCTCCACGGTAGCGGAGAACCAGACCCTTTCTTTCCCGATGTATGTGCACAGCATTCCCAACAACAACGACAACCAGGATATTGTGAGCATGGGCTGCAATGCCGCGCTGATGACCCGCAAAGTAGTGGAGAACAGCTACGAAGTGCTGGCTATCCAGGCTATGTCGCTGTTGCAGGCCGTCGATTACCTGAAATGTGAGCAGCGTCTGGCCACGGACACCCGCGCCGTGTACACGAAACTGAGGGCGCTGTTCCCCGTATTCGTGGAAGACCAGCCCCGCTACCAGGACATCAAAAATGTAAAACACTACCTGGAAAACCACGAACCGTTTACCGCAGCCGGTCTCTGATCCGTTTGCAACGGCACAGCGAAGGATACCCTATTCGTGGTAACCTCACCTATCGTTTTAACTGTTACTTTTGACCCTCAAATAAACAAGCTGAATATGAAATGTGCTCTGGTTACCGGCGGCTCACGCGGTATTGGCCGCGCAGTCTGCATCAGGCTGGCACAACAGGGATATTACGTATTGATCAACTACAAAGGCAATGAAGAAGCGGCCGCCGCCACACTCGCTGCGGTGCAGGAGGCAGGCAGTGCCGGAGAAGTGCTGGGCTTTGACGTAGCCAATAAAGAGCAGGTGGAAACAGTGCTGGGAGGATGGATCGAACGCAACGAAGACAAAATACTGGAAGTACTGGTCAACAATGCAGGCATCAAAGACGATGTGTTGCTGATGTGGATGAAAGACGAACAGTGGGATAATGTACTTAATACCAACCTCGGTGGATTTTTCTTTGTCACCCGGTTGGTGGTCAACAGCATGCTGCGCCGCCGCTACGGACGTATCATCAACGTGGTATCACTTTCAGGATTGAAAGGCATGCCCGGACAAACCAACTATTCAGCGGCCAAAGGAGGCATCATTGCCGCCACCAAAGCGCTGGCACAGGAAGTAGGAAAGAGAAATATCACGGTAAATGCCGTGGCACCGGGCTTTATCAAAACCGACATGACGGCTGAAATCGATGAAAATCAGTTTAAAGCCCTGATCCCGGCCAACCGTTTCGGTACACCGGAAGAGGTGGCGCATGCCGTCGGATTCCTGGCCACACCTGAGGCGTCCTATATCACGGGTCACGTACTTAGTGTTAATGGCGGGTTATATACCTGACCGGGAAAATGCGGGTATTCCCGGAATTACTTAATTTACACGCAGGACACCATAACCATTTCACAAACGCACAAACACGGCATGAACAGGGTAGTAATTACAGGACTGGGCATATATTCCTGTATAGGTAAGAATCTGGAAGAGGTAAAAGAGTCTCTTTTCCAGGGCCGGTCCGGGATCATCTTCGATCCCGAGCGTAAGGCGTTTGGCTACAGGTCAGGACTCACCGGCTGGGTGGAAAGACCTTCGCTCAAAGGCGTACTCGACCGCCGCGCACGCATCATGCTTCCGGAACAGGGCGAATATGCCTATGTGGCCACGGTGGAAGCACTGCAGCAGGCAGGTCTCACCCCCGAACTCATCGAACAATTACAACCAGGTATTCTCTACGGCAATGACAGCTCTGCCAAATCCGTCATAGAATCCACCGATATTATCCGGGAAAAGAAAGACACCATGCTGGTGGGTTCTGCTTCCGTATTCCAGACGCTCAACTCCACGGTGACCATGAACCTGGCCACCATTTTCAAACTGAAAGGCATCAACCTGACCGTAAGTGCGGCCTGCGCCAGCGGATCCCACGCAATAGGCCTGGCCTATGTGCTGATCAAAGCGGGCATGCAGGAATGTATTATCACCGGCGGCGCGCAGGAGATCAACTATCTGTCGATGGGTACTTTTGATGCGCTGGGCGCTTTTTCGGTAAAAGAAGACGACCCGCAGCGGGCGTCGCGCCCGTTTGACCGCGACCGCGACGGCCTGATTCCGAGCGGCGGAGCAGCCACCGTAATCCTCGAAAGCCTGGAATCTGCTCAACGCCGCAATGCGCCGATCATCGGTGAAATAGTTGGTTATGGTTTTTCTTCCAACGGCGAACATATTTCCAATCCAACCGTCAGCGGCCCCGCCAAATCACTGCGGATGGCATTGAACGATGCCGGACTCGACGCCTCGGCCATCGATTATATCAACGCCCACGCCACTTCCACGCCCGCCGGCGATGCCAGCGAAGCACAGGCGCTGCTGGAGGTATTTGGCCAAAGCAGGACACCTGTGAGCTCCACCAAGGGCATGACCGGCCACGAATGCTGGATGGCCGGCGCCAGCGAAATTGTGTACTCCTGCCTGATGATGCAAAATGGCTTTATTGCCCCCAATATCAATTTCGAACACCCGGACGAACAAACAGCCGGACTGAATATCATTGCAACCACCCGTAATCAGCCGATCAATACCTTCCTTTCCAACTCATTCGGGTTTGGAGGAACCAATTCTTCGCTGATTGTAAAAAAATGGTAATTTTGACTGCTTATGAAAAGTAATGAGGAAATTATCGGGACGATTAATGAGTTCCTGGTAGAGGAGTTTGAGACTGACGCTTCAAAAATTACTCCGGAAGCGAACCTGAAAGAAATCGTTGACCTGGACAGCCTGGATTATATCGATCTGGTGGTGGTCATCGAAAACAATTTTTCTTTTAAGGTAAAACCGGAAGATTTTGCCGCCATCACCACCTTCCAGGACTTCTACGACTACATTATCTCCCGGGTTAATTCAAAAGTGTTAGCGTAATGCCGCAATGGCAAGGCAAGTCAAAAGGTACCCGTTTCGGGTACAGTATCTTCATAGGCATACTGCAACGATGGGGCGTAATGCCCGCCTATTTCCTGCTTCGCTTTGTTTCCGCCTACTATTTTCTTTTTTCCTGGAAAACATCCCGCGCCACCTGGTATTATTTCCGGCAGCGGCTGCAATTCGGCTGGTGGAAATCGCTGGGCCTTCTTTACCGCAATTATTATCTCTTCGGACAGACCATCATCGACCGCATCGTATTGATGAGCGGCGTTAAAAACCGCTTCAGCTTTGACTTTGACGGCGAACAACACCTGCACGATATGGTAAAAAACGGCAAAGGCGGATTGCTGTTGAGCGCACATATCGGCAACTGGGAAATAGCCGGCTACCTGCTCAAACGTCTCAATACCCGTATCAATATCGTGATGTTTGACGGCGAACACCGGAAAGTAAAAGAATACCTCGAAGGGGTGACCGGCAGCCGCAATGCGCGCATCATCGTCATCCGCGAAGACCTCTCTCATATTTACCAGATAACAGAAGCCCTGGGCAACAACGAACTCGTGTGTATGCACGCTGATCGTTTCATGGATGGGAATAAAACTTTGCTGCTTCAGTTACTGCAGGAAGAAGCCCATTTTCCCGCAGGTCCATTTATCCTGACCGCAAAACTCAAAGTACCGGTTTCGTTCGTGTTTGCCATGAAAGACAGCGCACTGCATTATCATTTTTACGCAACCGAAGGCAAACGCTTTGAAAGCCCCGACAGGCAGGCATTACCCGCGATCATCGGTCAGGCATTTGCCAACGCGATGGAAGAAAAAGTACGTGCCTATCCCGCTCAATGGTATAACTACTACGCATTCTGGAAAAAATGATAAATAACTGGTAAAATACACCAGACAACTCCGCGCAATAGCGCGCCAAACGGCTGTTTTTCCTGCCGGACTTCGTATCTTACCGCGCTTTCCAAAGAGGTCAGAATGTTACCCGAAACAGACATATTACCCCTGATCCCGCAACGGGCTCCGTTTGTGATGATCGACACATTGACTGCCTGTGATGAACAAGGCGCGTCTACTGAATTCACGGTTAAACCCGACAACCTGTTTGTGCAGGATAACCGGTTGCGCGAACCTGCACTGGTGGAAAACATTGCGCAGACCGCTGCCGCAAGGATGGGTTATATTTGCCGCACGGAAAACAAGCCTGTACCGGTAGGATTTATCGGAGCTGTGCAGAACCTTGTTGTGAAAGCATTGCCCGCAACCGGCGAAGTATTGCATACCACTATCCTGATCAAAAACCAGGTGTTCAATGCCACCGTAATTTCAGGAGAAATAAAAACCGGGGACAAGACGCTGGCAACCTGTGAGATGAAGATATTTACGTCTTAAAAAATAAACTAAACCATGAAACCATTTAACCTGTTTGCGGCGTTACTCGGAACGCTGCTGCTTTCAACCGGAGCCGGCGCTCAAACAATCAAAGATGTATTTGCCAACGAAGAGACGCCGCTTTTTTACTACGGTATCGATTTCACCAAATTCAGACTGATAGACGACGCCACGGCCAATGCCGAGGACATTGTTGACCGCCAGTTCGACGGCATCAATGATCTTATCGTCAACGAACCCAAAAAATACGATCTCGCCGGTGCCTTCCGCCGCAGCTCCATCAATCACGATCTGAGCTATGTGAGCAAGAAAAACGAGAAAGCCGATGTCAACGCGCTCAAATCGACAACCACGGATGATTTTGCGCGTTTAACCGAAAAAGATATCGAAGCAACGGTAAAAGGATTGACCACCGGTAGCCAGAAAGGAGTGGGGCTTTTATTTGTAGCTGAAGCCGCGTCCAAATCAAAAAAAGCAATGGCGGTATGGGTGACTTTTTTTGATATCAAAACAAAAAAAGTATTGCACACGGAACGCCTCGAAGGGAAGTTGTCGATGGCCTTCACCTTCCGCAACCAGATGGGTACGGCCATCAAGAGTGTGATAGACCAGGTTGACAAGAAAAAGTACAAAGAATGGAAAGCTAAATACGCAGGATAAAAGGAATGCAATCATTAACAACCAGCACGGAAGTATTAATCCGATTCAATGAAGCCGATCCATTAGGGATCGTATGGCACGGACATTATATCCGTTATTTCGAAGATGCCCGCGAAGCATTTGGCAAACAATACGGATTGGGCTATCTCGATTGCTTCAATGAAGGAGTGGTGATACCGATCGTGCACGCATCCTGCGATTATAAACGCTCCCTTCGTTTCGGAGAGACCGTAACAGTGGAAGCCACCTATACGCCCTGTGATGCGGCCAAGATCAATTTCACTTATCGCCTTTTTAACGGCAAAAAAGAACTGGTAGCCACCGGCACTACGGTGCAGGTTTTTCTCGAAAAAGACTCGCAAACCCTTCTGCTCACTAATCCTCCTTTTTTCGAGGAATGGAAAAAGCGACAGGGCTTCACCTTAAAGGATAATGCCTGAAGGCTGAAATAAACGTGCGAAACGTATGAAGCAGAAGACGGATGTTTTTATCATAGCTGACAGCATTTACGCTCCTTTGGAAAAAAATGCGGCTGCTAATTTCCAGGCGCTTTGCGCAGGAGAAAGCGGCGTACGCAGGCACGATGACGCACAGCGGTCTCCCGTGCCTTTCTTCGCTTCGCTTTTCAAAAGTTATACAGCCCTCCTTCTTCCGGGATACACACCGTTTGAAAGCCTGCTGCTGCATACGACAAAAGAGGTGATAGCACAGGCTAATATACCGGTGCAGGATCCGCGTACGGGCTTTATCGTTTCCACCACAAAAGGCAATATCAGCCTCCTGGAAGAAGGCGTTTCACCGGACGATCCACGGTTGTCACTGGCGTACAGTGCCGGTGTAGTGGCGCGTGAATTAGGTTTTACGTCAACGCCGGTGGTGGTATCACACGCCTGTATTTCCGGGCTGGTGGCCATGATCACGGCCAAACGCCAGATTGAAGCGGGCCTGTACGACCAGGTAGTAGTAACAGGCGCCGACCTGATCACCCGCTTTATTTTATCCGGATTTCAATCATTCCAGGCTGTAGCCGACGAGCCCTGCAAGCCTTTTGATGCAAACAGAAAAGGCATCAACCTGGGAGAAGGCGCGGCCGCTGTGGTGCTGTCGCGTTTTCGCCCGGAAGGAACAGCCATCCGGCTGGCAGGCGGTGCCGTGAGCAATGATGCCAATCATATTTCCGGTCCTTCGCGGACGGGAGAAGAGTTGTACCTGGCCATCCGCCGCGCCATGGAAGAGGCAGGCGTGGAAGCGGCAGACATCGACATGATCTCCGCACACGGAACGGCCACACGTTATAACGACGACATGGAAAGCAAGGCCATCAAACTGGCCGGACTGCAGGACGTGCCGGTCAACAGCCTGAAAGGGTATTACGGGCATACGCTGGGAGCCGCCGGACTGATCGAAACAGTGGTGTCGGTTCACTCCATGAAAAACGGCCAAATGATCCCTACGCGCGGATTTGAGCAGCCCGGCACCTCTGAAAATATCCATGTTTGCAGTACCTTGCAGCCCGGTATATTTGACACCTGCCTGAAAACGGCTTCGGGATTCGGAGGATGCAATGCCGCTATTATCCTTGAAACTGATAAGCCACTCTGATTCAAACTGAACAACAGCTATAAAACAATGAATTTTTACAAAAAAGACAACCGGTCTGCTATCGAAGCCAAACACATGGCACAGGTGATCGCTTTTGGTCCCGTTATTTTCCAGGTGGCCAAAGTGGCGCGTGATAAAGGAATCCTGAAAGTGATCGAAGACAGCCGCTCTGCGGGTGTAACGTTGCAGGAAGTGGTGGAAAAGACCGGTGTGGCCGAATACGGCGTACGCATCATCCTCGAGTCTTCACTCGGCATCGGCCTCGTGCTGGTGGACGATGACGGCCGGTATACATTGACCAAAACGGGTTATTTCATCCTGCATGATCCACTCACGATCGTGAACATGGACTTCGTGCATGATGTGTGTTATAAAGGACTTTTCCATCTCGATAAAAGTATCGAGACCGGCAAGCCGGAGGGATTGAAAGAACTGGGCAACTGGCCTACCGTTTACGAAGGTCTTTCACAACTGCCCCCGCATATCCAGAAAAGCTGGTTTGCCTTCGATCATTTCTTCTCGGATATCGCCTTCCCGGAAGTAATTAAACACGTATACAAAGATGGTGTGAAGAACCTGCTCGAGATCGGTGGCAACACCGGCAAATGGGCAATAGCTTCCGCACGGTTTGCCGATGATATTCACGTAACGATCATGGACCTTCCCGGTCAATCGGATATGGCGGAAAAGAAACTCAAAGAACTCGGCCTTTCTGATCGCGTATCATTTTTCCCGACAAATGTGCTCGATGAATCGCAGCCTTTTCCCAAAGGATTTGATGCGGTATGGATGAGCCAGTTCCTGGATTGCTTCTCTGAAGAAGAAATCGTTTCGATCATGAAGCGTTGCGGCGAAGCCATTCATGACGACGGCTATATTTTTATCCTGGAAGCATTCTGGGATACACAACGTTTTGAAACGGCCGCGTTCTGCCTGCAACAAACCTCCGTGTATTTCACCGCGATCGCCAATGGCAACAGCCAGATGTATGATTCACGTGTGTTCATCGGCTGCATAGAGCAGGCTGGGTTTGAAGTTGTAGAACAGGTAGACGGGATTGGTTTGAGCCATACGCTGCTCAAGTGCAGGAAGAAGAAGTCCGCCTGAGGCGGAATGTGAAAATGTGTAAATATGAAAATGTGAAAGTGAAACAGCCATGGACAAAAGCTATTCACGATTGACGATTCACGATTCACCACTGACAATTGACAATTCACAACTTGCTATGAAAATAGAAAAAACAGATGTGCTGGTGATTGGCGCAGGACCTGCCGGAACTGTGGCCGCTTCTATCGTATACCAGGCGGGATACCAGGTCCGCATAGTGGAGAAGATGAAATTTCCCCGCTTTGTAATCGGTGAAAGCCTGCTGCCACGTTGCATGGAAGCGCTGGAGGAAGCCAAATTCCTCGACGCCGTAAAAGCCAGAGGCTACCAGGAAAAATTCGGCGCCAAATTCGTGAAGAACGGAAAGATCTGTGACTATCAATTTGCCAACCAGTTTACCGACGGATGGAACTGGACCTGGCAGGTGCCGCGCGCAGATTTTGATTCCACGCTCGCACGCACGGTGGAAGAAATGGGCGTACCCGTGGATTATGAAACCGCCGTTACAGCCATCGAATTCCGCGAAGACGGAAGTTCGCTTACCACCGTGGAAGATATCAACGGAGTAAAAAGACAGATCGAAGCCCGCTTCATTATCGACGGCAGCGGCTATGGCCGCGTGATCCCGAAGTTGTTCAACATGGAACGTCCTTCCAATCTGCCGCCCCGCAAAGCTTTGTTTGCGCACATGCAGGACAACAAAAGATCGACGGCCGACGAACCCAACCGCATTACTATCATCGTTCATGAGAAGGGAATCTGGATATGGGTAATACCCTTTTCCAATGGCGTCACCTCGGTTGGTTATGTCGGTGATCCATCATTCTTTGATCAGTTTGCGGGCACACAGGAAGAACAGTTCCGCGCATTGATCGCATCACAACCTTATATCGCAGAGCGCTTCAACGATGCAGAACTGGTATTTGAACCGCGCGTACTGCAATCCTGGTCTGCCACAACCGACCGCTTCTTCGGCGACGGGTTTGTGCTTACCGGTAACGTAACAGAATTTCTCGACCCCGTATTCTCCAGCGGCGTTACGCTCGCCACTGTTTCCAGCCAACTGGCCGGTAAACTGGTCGTGCGCAAACTGAAAGGAGAAACGATCGACTGGCATAAGGAATACATGGACATCATGATGCAGGGCGTGAATACGTTCCGCTCCTACGTAATGGCCTGGTACGAAGGCACACTCGATACCATTTTCTTTGCCGACAACCAGGACCCGATGGTGAACAAACAAATCTGCTCCGTGCTGGCCGGTTATGTATGGGACACCGACAATCCTTATGTAAAAAATCATGATACCGCATTGAAGAAACTGGCGCGTACCATTGAGTTAAGAGATATTATCAATTCATAAAAGAGCAGAACCAAGTTGAGCGCTCACGAAATTTATATAACAGCCGACTGTGTGATGCGGGATAACAAGGTTATCAGTAACGACAGCCTGCTGTATGCGAAGGAGGGGGCCACGGTGGCTGAATTTCTCGAAGGATTTTACCGCCACCTCGCCATCGACTATCCTAAGTTCTTTAAAATGGACCGGCTAAGTAAGCTGGGATTACTGGCAGCGGAAGTGCTTGCAGATAACGGGTGGCGGCAACGCGGATATGCACCGGAGAATACCGGCATCGTATTGACCAATGCACAGGCAAGCCTCGATGCAGATATTCGTTATTATGCATCAGTGAGTAATTTGCCGAGCCCCGCTCTTTTTGTTTATACATTGCCCAATATCGTCATCGGCGAAATCAGTATACGCCATGGCTTTAAAGGAGAAAATGCATTCTTTGTATCAGAGCGGTTCGATCCTGCCATACTCGGATTTTATGCAGGAGAATTATTCCGCCATACACCCACACAAGCCTGTATTGCAGGATGGGTAGATGTAATCGGAGAAACATACGAAGCCGTGATGGTGTTGCTGGAGAAAGAAGCAGTGCCTGGCGCTAAACCATTCACAACAGAACAATTAACTAAATTATACGCTACAGATCATGGAGCAATTAATGCAAACGCTTAAGGAGCAGATCATCCGACAGCTTAATCTGAATGACAAGAAACCGGAAGACATCGGTAACGATGATCCGCTGTTTGTGGAAGGTCTCGGCCTCGACTCGATCGATGCACTCGAGCTGATCGTACTGCTGCAACAGGAGTACAAAATCAAACTGGCCAATGCTGAAGAAGGACAAACCGTGTTCCGCTCTATCCGCACCATGGCACAATACATTACCGACCGTCAGGCACAGGACGCGGCTGCCAACTAATGAGCGCTCCCGTTTACATAGCCGGTACAGGTGTGATCACGGCCATTGGCCATGATACAGCTGCCAATCTCGACGCCTTGCGTTCGGGCAGGGCCGGTATGGGGCCCATCCGCTGGCTGGAAACACGCCACCAGGGACAGTTGCCCGTTGCGGAAGTAGACAGCAACAATGAAATGCTGGCGCAGAAGGCAGGCTTACCTGCTCACTTCAGCCGTACCTCATTATTATCTACTATTGCCGCAAAGGAAGCGTTGCAGAACGCGGGCATTCCTGATTTGGGAAAATGGCGTACCGGATTTCTATCAGCCAACACGGTGGGCGGCATGGATAAAACCGAAAATTTTTATCCGGTCTTTCTTCAAAATCCGGCCGCAGGCCGTTTGCGGGATGTAGTGCATCATGAATGTGGTGCTGCCACGGAAATCACCGCCGATGCCCTGGGCATTCAACATTATGTGACCACCATCAGCACAGCCTGTTCATCATCTGCCAACAGCATTTTTTTTGCCGCGCGTATGATCCGCCAGGGATTGCTTGATGTAGCGGTGGCCGGTGGTGTGGATGCATTGACGCGGTTTACCTTAAACGGGTTCAATACCCTGATGATCCTCGACAGTCAGTTCTGCCAGCCGTTTGATGAAAACAGGCGTGGCCTCAACCTCGGAGAAGGTGCGGGTTATGTAGTGCTTGTTTCAGAAAAAGTAGCGGCCACGCTGGCGAATAAACCCGAAGTGCAATTATCAGGTTGGTGCAATGCCAACGATGCCTATCACCAGACCGCCTCATCGCCCGACGGCACGGGATCCTATCTCGCCATGCAGGGTGCCCTGAAAAAAAGCGGCCTGAATCCCGGCGATATCGATTATATCAACCTGCATGGAACCGGTACGCAAAACAATGATGTGGCAGAAGGAACGGCTATCAGCAAATTATTTGCGGAGGCTTACCCGCCGATGAGTTCAACCAAAAGTTTTACAGGACACACATTAGGCGCGAGCGGAGGTATCGAAGCGGTATTCTCTGTCTTGTCCATACAACAGGGATTGATTTATCCCAATCTTCGTTGGGAAACACAAATGAAAGAATTGCCTTTTGCACCTGTAACAACGTTGCAGGAAAAAAAAGTGGATCATGTGTTATCGAACTCATTTGGTTTTGGCGGCAACTGTTCGTCATTGATTTTTTCAAGAATAAATTAAAAAAAACAACGTGTATATCCGGTCTGCTGCTGCTGTATCTCCCCAGGCTTCCTTTGAAGCATTATTCACTGGTGCCGCCGGTTACCAGGGAGAGCAGTTGTCGTGCATCGAACCTGATTATACATCCTATATCGATCCGAAGCTCATACGCCGCATGAGCCGCATCATCAAGATGGGAACGGCGGCAGCAGTGGAAAGTCTGAAAGCTGCGGGGCTTGAGCAACCCGAAGCAATCATTACCGGCACAGCCTACGGCTGCCTGGCCGATACGGATGCCTTTCTTTCGCGGCTGGTAGAATTCAAAGAAGAACTGCTTTCACCAACAGCCTTTATACAATCTACACACAATACGGTGGCGGGACAAATAGCTTTGCTGCTGAAATGCCACCGGCACAACAATACATTTGTTCACAAAGGATTTTCGTTCGAGAGCGCACTGCTGGAAGCACGCACGATGATGGGGGAAAGTGAAATAACGACGGCCCTTGTGGGCGGTGTCGACGAGATCATTCCCGCCAGTCATGCGCTGCTGCGCCGTTTCGGATTGTATCGCGCTAACGGAAACAGTCTTCGTTTGGTGGATGAACCAGCGAAGGGAACGATGGCGGGTGAGGGCGCTGCTTTCTTCGTACTCGATGCGCAACCATCCGGTGATAGTCTTGCAAGGCTTGATGCTGTACAAACCTGGTACAAACCTGCAACCGCAAATGTGGTGGCTGAAGGAATAGATGCATTGATCGCAGAGCAGGGGATTGAGTGGAATGACATCGACCTGGTTATAACGGGACGAAACGGCGATGCGGGAGATGATGTGCTTTATGATTGGTTCAAAAAAGACATCCCCGAAACTTCCTTCAAGCAATATTGCGGTGAATATCCTACCGCTACTGCATTCGGTCTGTGGCTGGCCAGTCATATGCTGCACCAGCAACGCGTGCCTGGTGTTGAAGGACTGAAACCACGCCGTATATTATTGTACAACCATTATCAACAAACGCATCACGCGGCTTACCTGTTGTCGGCATGCTGACATTCCGCAATACCAATATATTTTTTGCCATCCTGGCGCTTGTGTTGATCGGTCTGCAGGTTGGAAAAGTGCAGATTCCCTTTTACTACTACCTGGTTTTATTATTCGCTTACAGCCTGGTGCTTTTTTACGGAAGCTATTATGTATTGTCACAATTTTATTTTCCGGTAATTGGCAAAAGTGATACGCGGGAAAATGAAATAGCCATCAGCTTCGACGATGGTCCCTTGCCGCAATACACGAATGATGTGTTGGCTGTACTCGAAAAAACCGGTACGCCGGCTACCTTTTTCTGCATCGGCCACCGTGTGGCGAAACACCCGGAGTTGATGCAACAGATCCATGCAGCGGGACATCTGATCGGTAATCACAGCTATTCGCATAGCCCGGTATTTGACCTGTACGGCGCAAAAAAAATGACGCATGAGCTGCAACAAATGAATGCAGAAATACGTCAGCAACTGGGCATTAATCTGAAACTGTTCCGGCCGCCCTATGGCGTTACCAATCCGAATCTTGGTAAAGCCGTGAAAGCCGGAGGATTCACGGCGGTGGGGTGGAGTATACGCTCGATGGACACGGTGACCAAAGACCCCGAGCAGCTACTGAAGAAAGTGTTAAAGTCATTGCATCCCGGAGCGGTGGTATTGTTTCATGACACCTGTGCTTCAACCGCTTCGATGCTGGAAGAATTTATAAACGAGGCACGCCGCAAGGGTTACCGGATCGTGCCACTCGATAAAATGCTAAATTTGAAGGCTTATGCATAAATATGGATTCATCATCGGACTACTGTTGCTGTCGGTTGTGGCGCAGGCGCAATATCCCGGCTTCAAACTGGTGGCTGATGCAGGCGCCTTCAAAAAAGAATTCGCTTCCGTTTCTGCAAAAACCAATACGATCAAGAGTGATTTTGTGCAGGAAAAGAACCTGAGTATGTTGTCGGAGAAGATCGTGTCGAAGGGGAAATTCTGGTTCAAAAAGCAGAACGCCGTTCGCATGGAATATACTTCTCCTTTTCAATACCTGATGGTGATCAACGGCAGCAAGGTTTATATCAAAGACAACAACAAGGAAAGTCGCATGAATAGCCGTTCCAATAAATTGTTTCAATCGATGAACAAGCTGTTGATGGATTGTGCGAGAGGAACCGTATTTGACAATGCAGACTTCACGGTAAGGCTGTTTGAAGGCGCGGATCAGTACCTCGCAGAACTGACGCCTGTTTCTAAGGAAATGAAAGGCTTTTTCAAAAAAATCAACCTGGTGATGAAAAAGAAAACCTATCTCGTGAGCAAGGTGGAAATGTACGAGCCTTCGGGCGATAACACCACCATCACTTACAGTAGCCAGGAATTGAATACCAATCTTCCCGATGCGCTATTTGCTGTTAATTAGCCTGGTGCTGGGGCTTGGCGCCTGCAGCAACGCTTACAAGCGCCTGGCAGCTTCAAAGCCGGATACCGACTGCATTGCGCAATTCAAACCTGCCATAAAAACCGTCGTATACAAAACGCAGGTAGATGTAACAGGTCATCACCTGAGCGGATTACTGATCATCAAACAGATGGAAGACAGCACCACGCGCATGGTATTTGCCAATGAAGCCGGCTTTACTTTTTTCGACTTTAGCTTTACAGCTGCCGGCGAAATGACGGTATACAAAATCATCGATAAGATGAACAAAAAAGCAGTGATCAAAACGCTGCGCAAGGATTTCCGGTTGATTTTGCTGTTGCATGGATCGTCGGTCGCTTCCTCGCAACGGGCTGCGGAAAACGAAGTATACCATATCCGCCGCGAAGGAAAGGATCATTATTACTATGTCACCGATCCGGGCTGCTCAAAGCTGATACGCATGGAAAGAGGTAATACCCGGAAGAAAGTACTGGAAGCCATCACCGGCGGGTACGAACACGGCATTCCCGATACGATCGGTATTCATCATACAAATTTTAGTTTTGACATCGGACTTAAACGTATCAGGGACTATGCTCAGCAATGATTTCTTTTTTCTTTCGGCAATGCAGCCGACCGAAGCTGCGGTAACGGCAACCGTTCGTTTCAATGCGGACCATGCCATCTTCCAGGGACATTTTCCGGGTCAGCCGGTGGTGCCGGGCGTGTGCATGTTGCAACTGATCAAAGAAATAACAGAGCAACAAACGGGCAAAGCTTTATTTATGCAGGAAGCGCCGCTTTGTAAATTTCTGTCCGTTATCGATCCATTGAAAACACCGCAGGTGACTGCACAGGTGCAGTATGCAAGTAACGAAGCGGGTTACCAGGTAAATGCCACCCTCAGCGAAGGCGGGACAACCTTTCTCAAACTCAAAGCTGTTTTCGTCCCGGAAAACTAAACATTGTCATCGGTAACGGGGAACGGTCCCTCTGCGAAAGTTTCGGTATGATAGCCTTTACTCCCGGTCTGCAAGGCAAGGGTGCTTCTGAAATCTTTCCGCTTCTTCAGGCATTCCAGTATGTAAGAGAAATCGTAAGCAGGTTTCCAATCCAGTTCCCGGCGTGCTTTTTCATTTACATAAACCCGGTCGATGCGCGGCAGCATTTTCCATCCTTTTGCCGCATATAACTCCTTCATTTCCGGAAACAATTTTTCTACAACAGCTTCGGCATCCGTATGCAATTGCACCAGGTGTTGTTGCTCAAAAGGCGAAGTGGCACTGATGATGTATTTGCCAAAGCCGATGGCAGCGATCTTTCTAATGGCGCATAGATGAGCGTTGGCAGCATCCTCGATGTCTACCCGGCGGTACAAATATTCATTGGCCTTGCTGTTGAGATCGTCATATTGCTCGCGTACAGATTTCCGGTCGTCCTCTTCAGGGAAGAACCGTGATGTTTTCAGCACAATACAGGGCAGTTTGTGATTCCGGAAAAAAAGCTGGCAGAGGTCTTCGGCGGCGTTCTTGGTTACGCCATAGATGTTTTTTGGAATAGCAAGGCTGTCCTCGGTGATCCACGCAGCGGGTTCTCCGTCAGCCAGTGTCAGCCTGTCACCAAACGTGCTGGTTGTACTGGTGTAGATAAATCCTTTTACGTTGTGCGCCACCGCAGCTTCGAGCAGGTTCAACGTGCCGGAGATATTCGTGTTGATGAAATCCTGATAAGCGTGTGTGACCACATGAGGTTTGTGCAAGGTGGCTACATGCAGTACATAATCAATACCGGTGCCGAATAGTTCATTGACGAATGAACGGTCTGTTATGGAACCGACGTGCGTGGTGAAAGCAGAGGCCTTCAGATCCGCTCCGAGATAATCGATCTGCCTGTCTTTTAATATCCGGCAGATGGCTTCACCGAGATGTCCGCTGCTGCCTGTAACGAGTATTTTCATTTCCACTATATTAATCCTCCTGGTTCCGGAGAATGCAAAGTTCCGGAATGTGCGCAACAGAAAAAAGGAACTTTTGTTTAACAAAAACAGGTTACGTGCCGGTAATCAAACCCTGTATCGACTAAGGCTAAAAGTCGGTATATTGTATAGTCCTAACGAATAAATATTGATTATGCTTGATATTGTTATAGAAGCCAGGCAAGCTGAAATTTCCGCAGGGTTTGCAGTTAAACGTATTCTTCCGTATCAGCTCCGCAGAATGGTTGGACCGTTTATTTTTATGGATCACGGCGGCCCCTTGCACATACCCGCGGAAGCTGTAAAGAGCCTCGATGTGTTGCCGCATCCACACATCGGTTTATCTACCGTTAGTTATTTATTTAGCGGAAACGTGACCCATAGAGACAGTCTTGGAGTGGAGCAGGTGATAAAACCGGGTGAGGTTAACTGGATGACCGCCGGAAAAGGGATTGCGCACAGCGAACGTTTTGAAGATCCGGCGATGTTGGCCGGGGGAGAACTGGAAATGATACAGACCTGGGTAGCACTTCCCGAAAAATTTGAAGAAAATGATCCCTCCTTTGAGAATTATAAGCCGGAACAGTTGCCCGTTTTTACGGATACAGGCATCTGGATGCGGCTGATAGCAGGAGAGGCATATGGGTTGACCAGCCATGTCAAAACACATTCGCCGCTGTTTTATGTGCACGTTGTACTTGATCAGGGAACGCGTTTCAGTTTGCCCAAAGGCCATAGCGAAAGAGGTGTCTACATTGTAAGAGGCCAGGTTGAAGTGAACGGGATCAACTATACTGCGGGGAAACTGTTAGTGTTTACCAAAGGAGTTGATCCGGTAATTACTGCTAAAGAGTCAACCACGCTGATGATGCTCGGCGGCGAACATTTGGGTGACCGCTATATCTGGTGGAATTTCGTGTCGAGTAGAAAAGACAGGATCGAACAGGCAAAAGAAGACTGGAAGCAAGGGCGTATTATCCTGCCTCCAATGGATAATGAAGAATATGTACCTCTTCCCGAAGGGAAAAGCAAACCGGCAGGCGGGCCTCCTCCGAATGCGCTTTCCTGATCGGCTATAATAAAAATTCAACTACTAAAATGGAAATAGGAATTGACAGTTTTGCCTCTGCCATGTATGGCAGCAAAGCCTTAAGTGGTGTCGATGCCATGGAACAGTTGCTCGAAAGAATTGTGCGTGCCGATGAGGCGGGGCTTGCTGTTTATGGCATTGGTGAGCATCATAAGAAAGAATTTCTGGATTCAGCCCCTGCGGTAATACTTGCGGCTGCTGCGGCTAAAACCAAAAACATACGCCTCACCAGCGCTGTTACCGTATTGAGTACCTCAGATCCCGTACGTGTTTACCAAAGTTTTGCCACGCTGGATCTTATATCAAAAGGCAGGGCGGAGCTTGTTGTAGGAAGAGGATCGGCGATAGAAGCGTATCCGTTGTTCGGTTTTGACCTGAATCATTACGATGCGCTTTTCAAAGAAAAGCTGGAACTCTTACTAAAAATCCGGGAGCAGGAGTTTGTGACATGGTCTGGAAAATTCAGGCCGGCATTGGATAATCAACCTGTTTATCCCCGGGCGGTGCAGGAAAAAATTCCTGTCTGGATCGGTGTAGGCGGAACACCCGAATCATTTGTGAGGGCCGGATCTTTGGGACTTCCTTTAATGGTGGCGATTATTGGTGGAGAAACCGCACGTTTTCGGCCCCTGGTAGATCTGTATAGAGAAGCGGGTAAGCGCGCCGGCTTTACGCCGGAACAGTTGAAAGTGGGGCTGCATTCACCTGGCTTTGTAGCTGAAACGACAGATAAAGCGATTGCGGAATATTATCCGGGTTACGCTGAACTGTGGACCAGGCTCGGCAAGGAAAGGGGGTGGCCACCGGTGACCAGGGCAGGTTTTGATGCTTTGACCGGACCCAGAGGAGCATTAATGGTAGGCAGTGCTGAACAGGTGGCAGAAAAGTTGTTAAAACATAGCGAGGCATTGGGAGGTGTTGACCGGTTTACGTTTCAGATGGACAATGCCGGGCTTACGCATCAACAGCTTTTAAGCGCTATAGAAATAATCGGTAAGAAGCTGATTCCGCTGGTCAGCGAGAAACTTAGTTAGTGTGCCTGGCGTTTTTTACGGGTAATAGGTTTTAATAAAGCACCTGGTAACAAAGGACGTTACGGCTGATCAAAAAAGTTTTGAGGCAGCGGCAGGCATTTGCAGCAACTTCAAGGGTTATTCGTTTTTCTTTCCCATCACTGATACCCGCTTCAGGGTAGTCATTTTTACAGCATATGCAGTATGGAGGGGCCGTTGTGAATGGAGAATTTTGTTTCCATTCAACACGTCAATTTATCCTGCCAAAAAAAGTCATGCTATGAAACGAATGTCTACGCTGCTGCTCTTATTATTTTTCTTGTCGAACTCGTATGCTAATAATATCCGGATATCAGGAGTGACTGTCAGCGGATCTGACGTCAGCTTTACGCTCAGTTGGGATAATAGCTGGAATACGATGAGTAATATTGATCCGCTTTATCCCAACAACTGGGATGCGGCCTGGATCTTTATAAAATACCAGAATGCCATCGATAATCTGTGGAAACATGCGTCGGTATCCACCAATCCTTCGGACCATTCAGTGTCTGGAGCGGGTGGGGTTTTGCAGGTGGACGCGGTGCCTGATGGCATGGGGGTTTTTGTCCGCTGCTCATCAACCGGCAATGGTAATATCAGCGATGCGGTGGTTACGCTTAAAATGGGTGCGCTTACGGGCAGCGGTGCTTTTAACTTCAAAGTATTCGGTGTTGAAATGGTTTATGTGCCACAAGCTCCTTTTCAACTGGGCGATGGTCAGGTATCAGGAGTCGCTTACTTCACCCCGCAGGACATCGATGCCACCAAACAGGCAAGTGGTATCGGATCAGCAGCGCTTTATAGCGGTAGTCCCGCTTTGCCCGCAACTTACCCTATGGGATACGATGCTTTTTATTCGATGAAATATGAAATCACCCTTGAGCAATGGGCCGATTTTTTGAATACACTTACCTACGACCAGCAGGCCGCCAGGATACGTTCCGATGCGGCTCCTAACTCTCCAACGGGCACTTTTGCCTATGTGAATGTGATTGCCGGAACTTATCCCACTATACAGGCCATTGAGATTGCAGTTCCTGGCGCCAATAATACCGTTCCCGCCATATTTGGTTGCGATTTCAACAGCAATAATGTTTTTAATGAACCCGGCGATGGCCAGAATATTGCGCTTGCGGGCATAAGCAAGCAGGATCTCATGGCGTATCTCGACTGGTCGGCGCTTCGCCCGTTCACCGAACTTGAATACGAAAAAATGGGCCGGGGCACGAGACCGCGGGTATCGGGCGAACTTGCCTGGGGCACCAGCACAATCAACTTTTACCGCCGGCAGTTATTGTCCGATGCTGGATTAGCTACTGAGTATCTGTCCGGTGTCACGCTGAATGGCCGCGCGATCGTGACGGTGGTCAATGCGAATGGTAGTGGTCCGGCTCGTAGCGGTGTTTTCGCCACCGCATCCACAGGTCGCCAGTCCAGCGGCGCATCGTTCTACGGTATTATGGAACTTACGGGTAATGTTTACGAGATGTGTGTGGCGGCGGATGCCAGCGGCGCGCTTTTTACGGGAAGCCATGGCAATGGCTTGCTGACTACTACCGGTGAACCCGATGTCAGCGGTTGGCCCGCAGGTAATATCGTCACTGGTTTTATGTTGCGCGGCAATACCTGGGGCGGTATGGCAGTCAATACATCCGTTGGCTCGCAGACACAATTTTCTCAACTGTCCTATCGCTATGCTGATCCCGGCACGGCCCGCGCCGTTTCTTATGGCGGACGTGGTGTAAGAACAGCACCCTGATTTTACCCTCTAAAAACTAATTATGAAACGGATAATAAATCTGGTGCTGCCGGTGCTGCTCACATTTCAGTTGCAGGCTCAGGACGTTCCCTATACCGGTGGAGCGGGCGATGGCGCCGTGCACGATAGTCTTATTCAGTTCAATCCTTACGGCAATATTAATATGTACAGTCCCTTCTATGGTGGTGCCGGCGATGGGTATGCCCTGGACAGCCTGCTCAATTTTGATCCGCAGGGATATATTATCAAATTCACTCCCTATGCCGGTGGTCGTGCAGATGGATGGGCCGGTGCACTGGTGATGAACCTGACCTTACCTGTTACGTTGCTATCCTTTACAGGCGAGCCGCTGGGCGATCGCAACCGGCTGGAGTGGAGCACGGCTGGTGAAGAAGATGCCGCGTCATTTGATATTGAACGCAGCAGTGACGGGCGAACATTTTCGGCCATAGGTAATTTGGCCGCGGCCGGTACTACTTCTTCCATACGCCAATACCAATTCTATGACAGAGCGCCTATCGAAGGAGCTAACTACTACCGTTTGAAGCAAAACGACCGTGATGGACGGTTCGATTATTCTCAGGTTATATTGATCCGGCGATCGGCATTGGTTACAGTCAGTATCTTTCCCAACCCTGCGAAACGGGAATTACAGATTCGATTGAACGGTCCTGCCGGAAACGACCCGGTAAAAGCTGATATCATCGATATGCAGGGGAGAGTAGTCGTTACGCAGCAACAACCACGGGATAATACAATGACTATACCCGTAGCATCCTTACCGGCAGGACTGTACCTGGTACGGATTACCTGGAACAATAACACAACTACTTACCGTTTTATCAAGGAGTAGAGGGACGGCAGATAACGGGGAGCGATGCTTCCCGTTTTTTATACCCATTTGAGTTTATGGGCCAGTTGGATGGCCTGTGCCTTACTGTTGACGTGAAGCTTTTCATAAATCCTGCTTGTATGGGTACGAACGGTGAGTGGACTTATAAAAAGTTGCTCTGCAATTTTCCGGTAATCAAGTCCCTCAACCATCAGCAGCAGGATTTCCGTTTCGCGTTCAGTAAGCTGGAGACGGGGTTCGCTGATGCGTGGGCGCTGGGATGATCCTGCCTGCTTCATCCACTGCAATGTTTTCCGTGCCATGGCCGGACTCATCGGAACGCCGTTGTATTTCATGGCCAGTTCAATGGCTTCCGTTAATTGGGCCGACGGATCATCCTTGAGTAAATAGCCACTTGCACCTGCCTGGATCGCTTCAAAAAGTTTTTCATCATCGTCAAAAACGGTCAGCACCAGAAAACGCATGCCGGGGAAGCGGATCGTACCGATTGCGATGGCCTCAATTCCGTTGATCAGGGGCATGTCAATATCCATCAATACGAGGTCTGGTCTTTCTGCCAAAGGCATCTTTCCCATCTGCTCCAGGAAATCTTTTCCATCGGTGGCTTCCAGCACGATCTGAATGCCGGGCGATTCGGCGAGTCCGTTGCGGATGGTTTTCCTGCTAATAGGCTGATCATCTGTTATGGCTATCCGTATCATGCTTCAAATATCATTTTTTATCCCGGAGAGCCGTTGCAGCATATGGTGTATTTTCTGTGAGGCGGACAGCCGTACCGCTGCCGGTTTGCGAAACAATAGCTAATTCATAACCGATTTCTGCGGCACGTTGCCGCATATTGGTCAGCCCGTAGCTGTCCTCCGTCTTCGGACTGGCGAGTCCGGTACCATTGTCCTTTACTTCAAGTATGATATGCTCATGTCTTGTTACCCGGATGACAACGATGGAGGCGTGGGCATGTTTACAGGCATTCTGTAATGCTTCCTGCAATATGCGGAAACAGTTTAATAACACTTGCGGTTGCATATCCGTATCAACTGCAATGTCTTCTTCTACGCGGATCGAGAGTTCCGGATAGTGCGAGGCTATTTTGTAGGCATAGTTGCGGAATCTGTTAACAAAAGCTGTTAATGTGAGATGCTGATGGTGCAATATCCAGATCGTTTCCCTGAGATAGCCCATGATGTTGGACGCATAATTACTGAGCTCTTCTTTTTGTTGCAGTTGTTTTTCAGAAACGGGGTCCAGCCTGTTAAGCCCGGCAATAAGGGCGGAAGTATAAGCGCCGATATTGTCGTGAAGATCACGACCAATGCGGTCGCGTTCCTGTTGTACCTGTTGTTGAGCAAGAAGTTCGCGGTTTTTACGGCGTAGCCTGTTTTTATTGTACATATGCATGCTTCCTGCTGTCAGGAGCAATGCAAGTAGAATGCATCCATACGTAAACCAGCGTGTTTGCCAGAAGGGTATTACTGCATGCAGGCGGAAAGTTGTTACCGATGCGCTTTTCAACCCGTTGACCGTACGGGCAGCTTTAACTTCCAATTTCATTTCGCCATAAGGCAGATTGGTATAGGTGATGATATTGCTGCCTGCAGGTAAGGTCTGCCAGGTGTTATCGAAGCCAAGCAGGCGGTATTGAAAAAAAACGGTACTGAGTTGGAAAGGCTGATCTGTGGCCAGTTCAACAGATAACGTCCGATGACCCTGGTGAATGGTCAGCGAATGATCCAGGGCTGCAACGCTTTGACCATCTACCCTGATGTCCGCTATAACCGCTCTTACCGGCTGGTGTTCCGGTTTCAGTTTTGCCGGATCAGTGATCATCAGTGCGCCGTCGATGCCTGCATATACTTTTCCTGACGGTCCTGCATACAAACATCCTCCCGAAGAATAGCCTCTTGGCAGTCCATCGAAGGTTGTGAGCCGGAAAAAAAATGCGCCGGGCTCATTCCACACATACAACCCGCTGCTGGTGGCGGCCCATATTCTGTCTTCTTTGTCTGCTATGATCTTGTAAACGGCATCGCTGCCAAGTCCGTCCGCCCACGAATAGTGATTGGTGATTCTGTAGTTGCGCATTCGGTAAATGCCTCTGCTGACAGTAGCTATCCAGTTGTCACCGGCATGCGTTTGTGTAATACCTGTTATCAGGGTACGGGCAATGGCTGATGCTCCTTCTTCAGCGCTTTGCATGGAAAATGTCTGACGGAATAAACTATCAAACCTTACAATACCGAAATTGCCACCAAGCCAGGCTTGCTGCCGGTTGTCGACAAATGCATGCATGACATAGTTGTACGTTTCCTCGTTCCATAATGTCTGCCAGTGGTTCAATGAGTGATCGAAAAGGAAGGCACCACGTTCAGATGCAATAACCAATCGACCCTTTTGGTCTGCAACGATGGAGAAAATAAGATTGGACGTAAGAGGGGAGTTGCCGCTATGCCAATGGCCTGTCTTCCGCAGCACGGGGTCGAGGCGCCAGAGCCCTCCAGGGCCTGCGACCCAGTAATGGCCATCAGGTGTGGCAGTGAGCGCGGTAATTTTATGGTTATTCCATCCCGGTACAATTGTCAGCACATCGTCTTTCAGTTGATATAATCCAGAGTAGCCGCCAGCCAATACTCTGTCGCGGCTTTCTACTACTGCCTGGATTACGTCATTACGCACGGGTGTATTGATCAGGCTAAACCGATCAAAGGCGGCACTATGCATCACAAATCCTGACGCGGAAGTGCCTGCCCAAAGCAGACCTTGTGCATCACGGTAAACACTCAGGATTGAGCCAGGTGGCAGGCTGCCGGGATTACCGGGATTGTTTTGCAGTTCTTCAATAAGGCGGTTGCCAACATAGCTGCGAATGCCGGTGGCTGTTGCCGCAATAAGCGTATCGCCTCCACTATAAATTGCATGATAAACCCGCGATCCAAGTTCGAGCGGGGAGAGCCATATCGCTCGCCGATGATCAAACCGGAAAATACGTGTACGCTCGGCAGAAGAAACGAAAAGCGAAATGTTACCATTGCTGTGGCAAAAGAGCAGTTGGCGGGACTGGAATAGGGAGCCAAATGACGGAGCAATACGCCGGATGTTTTTATGATCATCGCCGCTGATCCTGAATATCCCGTCTGCGTCGTGGAAAAGTAGAATATCTCCGGTTTGATCAACCAGTGCGCGTGTAAAAGCCGATGTATGTAATTTTCTTGGAGACGCCTGACCGGGACTAAAGACTACAGCACCGGCGGAGCAGTTGGTGAGGAGTTTGTTGCCGGGGAGGAAAAAAATATCGGAATAGGAAGCCTGAAATTGCTTTTTTTCCTGCTCGTCGAAAAAAAAGCGTTGAAATTTCCCGGTTCTTTTATCAAGGCGATTGAGTCCGTAACGTGTACCGACCCAAAGAAACCCTGCATCATCTTCTTTGATGGTGATAATAAACTGATCGCTGATGCTCGTAGAGTCTTTGTCGACCGGCCGGTAAACCGTAAATTTTTTACCGTCGAAACTATTCAGGCCATCTTGCGTGCCAATCCACACCATCCCGCTGCGATCGCGGAAAATGCATTGTACACTGTTTTGAGAAAGGCCTTCCTGGGCACTAAAATGCAGGAAACGTCTTCCGGTATCCTGTGCCCTTACAGGGCAGCAAAGGACCAGTATAATATAAAGAGGAATAAAATATCTCACGCCTGGCGTGTATAGCCGTTCTGTTATTTGCTGTCGAAATCCACTACCAACTTATCCGTAGTCGGATGGCTCTGACAAGTGAGGATATATCCCTGTTCGATTTCTTCCGGTTCCAGCCCCCAATGTACGTCCATGCTTACGGCGCCTTCAACTACACGGGCTTTGCAGGTGCAGCACACGCCGCCTTTGCAGGCATAAGGCAGGTCGGCTCCCTGTGCCAGCGCTGCGTCGAGTACAGATATATCGCCGGTCAGCGGCATGTTGAAGCTGATGGTGCGTCCGTCGACCTGTACGGCTACTTCGCTTGTTGCCTGCGTGTCGGTGATGTCCTTGTTGCTGACTTGTTTGATCTGTTGTCCCGGTGTGGTGAATAACTCGAAATGAATATGGCGTGATGCAACGCCTTGTTGTTCCAGGAAATCGCGTACGGCGAAGATCATTTCTTCCGGTCCGCATACAAAGTATTCATCGATGCGCGTGTAAGGGATCAGCCTGGAAAGTTCGGTCAGTTTGTTGTTGTCGATGCGGCCGGTGCTTACCGGTGTTTCGGTTTTTTCGCGGCTGAGAATATTGATCAGCGTAAACCGGTCCATGTATTTGTTCTTGATCGCTTCCAGTTCTTCGAAAAAAATAATAGAAGAACGGGTGCGGTTACCGTACACCAATGTGAATCGGCTGTGGGGTTCCGTGGCCAGTGTGGTTTTGATCAATGATAATACGGGAGTGATGCCACTGCCTGCGGCAAAGGCAACATAATGTTTACGGTTAGCCGGATCGAGGGGCGTATTGAAACGGCCTACCGGCTGCATTACTTCCAGTACATCGCCGGCTTTCAGCCGCGAATGTGCAAAGGAAGAGAACAATCCGCCGTCAACACGTTTGATGGCCACACGCCATTCGTTGTCGAGTGGTGAACTGCAAAGCGAATAAGTGCGCCGTACTTCCTGCCCTTCGATAACGGAGCGCACGGTAAGGCTCTGACCTTGTGTATACTTGAAAAGGGATTGCAGATCATCGGGGATCTCAAAACGCACGGATACGCAATCGGCTGTTTCGTTGCGTACTTCTTTAATGACAAGCGGGTGAAAATGGCGCGACATAATAATTACTCCTGTTTACGCAGTCCGTCGATCATAATGGTGATCATGTTGTCTTCCAACTCCTGGGCGGTGATCTTTGTTTTACTGCGGTGCCAGCTTTCGATACCGCTGACGGCATGCAGCATGATAAGAATAGAAGTAGCTGCATCGATTGAGCGGATTTCTTTTTTCTCGATACCCTGCTGAATGATGAGCGTGAATTTTTTACGGTAATTGCGGCGCTGACTCTGGAAGTTGGAGAGATATGGTTCTTCCAGGTGTTTCCATTCACGGTCGCTTACATATACTGATTCGTAGTTTTCAATCATTTGGTTGATGTGAAAGCGAAGCAGCGTCTCCACTTTTTGAATGGACGTCAGGTTGCTTGCTTCAATCTCATCGAGGTGTGCATTGAAGCGGTTGGCCACTTCAAAACAGATGGCTTCCAGGATCTCATTCTTGGAACGAATATGGTTGTACAGACTGGCGGCCTCGATACCTACAGATTCGGCGAGGTCGCGCATGGAGGTGGCCGGGAAGCCTTTTTCCCGGAACATTGCCGCTGCCTTTACAAGGATCAGCTCTTTTTTAGATGCCTTACGGCGTTGAGTTTTAGCCATATCCAAAGATAAGCCTGAAATGTATTAATTCATGGGCTAATACTGCCCTTCATGTCGATTTTTCCAGTACGTTTGCACGCCTTTTTGTAGTCAACAGCCTCCGGGAGGTCTTCCTTGCCGGCAAAAACTCATAAACAGGCGTTTTTTCTAACAAACATAAGTACAACATGTCGCTGATCACCGTAGGCACCATGGCCTTTGACGCAATTGAAACTCCGTTTGGCAAAACAAACCAGATCGTGGGAGGCTCCGCTACGTACGTAGCCTATGCTGCCAGTAATTTTGTAAAATCTGTAAAGCAGGTATCCATTGTGGGATACGATTTTCCCAAAGAGGAAATGGAAGAGTTGAAAAGCCGCGGCGTAGACCTGGAAGGCGTGGAAGTGATCGCTGATAAAAAATCGTTCTTCTGGAGCGGCCGCTATCATGAAGACATGAACACACGTGATACGCTTGTGACCGATCTAAACGTACTGGCCGATTTCAATCCTCAAATTCCAGACAGCTACCAGGGCGCCGAATTCCTGATGCTGGGCAACCTGGTTCCTGCCGTGCAGTTAAGCGTGATCAAACAATTGACGACCCGCCCCAAGCTGATCGTTATGGATACCATGAACTTCTGGATGGAAGTGGCCATGCCCGACCTGGAGGAAGTATTGAAGCATGTAGACCTGTTGATGGTTAATGACGCGGAAGCCCGCCAGCTCAGTGGTCAGTTCTCTCTTGTGAAGGCAGCCAAGAGCATCATGGCAATGGGTCCGAAATACCTGATCATCAAAAAAGGAGAGCACGGTGCTTTACTTTTCCATGGCGAGAATGTTTTCTTCGCTCCGGCGCTGCCGCTCGAAGAAGTATTCGACCCAACCGGGGCCGGCGACACTTTTGCAGGCGGCTTTATCGGTCACCTGGCGAAGACCGGCGATATCTCTTTTGAAAACATGAAGCGTGCGATCATTGTAGGTTCTGCCATGGCCAGCTTCTGCGTAGAGAAATTCGGAGCCACACGTCTGAAGGAAATCACGCAGGCCGACATCGACGGACGCATCCAGCAGTTCAAGGAGCTGGTGAGTTTCGAGATCGAACTTGTTTGAGAGAAGGCAGAAGGCGTAAGGTATAAGGCATAAGGCCCGACACTTCGGGCCGAAGTGTCGGCCTAAGGTGATAGGTTATAAGTATTAGGTCTTAAGCGCTGACTATTCATTCCGGTTTATATTTTTCTGAAGGGGCAGTGAAAACTGCTCCTTTTTTATGAGCACAGCTGAAGTTGCAGCGCCCTTCGAGGGCCTCAGGGAGCGCCTTCGAGGGCCTCAGGGAGCGCCTTCGGGGGGCCGAGACCCCGGGCGAACTACCGGCCTCAGATGGCTGCTTAATATCCACCATTCACTCATTGACCCATTGACGATTGACGATTCACGATTCACTCCCGAGGCTTCTGGATGACGATTCACGCGCCCCTCACTTTAACTTTCTGGCCAACACTACCACTTTTTTGCTATGCTGCCGCCGGCCTTTCAGATCAAACCATTCCACATATACCACATATTGACCCACCGGCAACGGCTGCATCCGCTGATCCAGTCCATCCCATTTCCAACAGCCCTGTATTCCCATCGTTCCGTTTCTTACCAGGTGCCGGACTTTCATTCCGGTATCATCAAATATGTACACATTAGCGACCGAGCCTGGTTCGGGTAATCGATAACAAATCTGCAACAGGTCCTGCCATCCATCCTGATCTGGTGAAAATATTTCCGTATCGAGCGTGATTTGTGCATCACCTGTAGTCATATTCGTACCTTGTTGCGAATTGACATAACCCGGTGTGCCATAGCCCGCTGTTGACGCCGCCGAATGCCAGTTACTTTGTTCACCCACCGGTCTGTCCGGCGATAATCGCTCAAGCGCCACACCTTTGTATTCGCTTAGTAATGCGAAGTGCCATTTTTCCTCATAATTCAGTTCTTCCAATATCACTCCCTGCTCGTCGAGCAGCAATACTGTGCCTTTGTCATTGGGATAGGAGGGAAGTGATGATAGTTGTTGTAATGCACTTTTGTTTCTTACCACATAGTGCCGTTCCAGTGCTTCCACATCTGTGGTAAATACATGGTAATCCCCCGGAAAAAATGGCCGGTTGACCGCCGACAGCCTGATCATATTCGCTGGTTGTCCGCTGTTGTTGCGGTTGGCCAGATAAAGCGCCGACATATCGGTAATATGATCACTGTTGTTGTATAGCTCAACATAATCCTGTCCGCCAGACCGCGGGTTAAAAAGTACCTCATTTAATACGATGTCTCCTTTTTGTATGGCTGTGGCTTTTCCCGTGCGGATGATTTGTTCCGGAAGCAGGTTGCCCTCACAGTCAGGAATATTGCGAAGACGCAGGTCATACATTTTTCCCTCCTCCATTGATCCTGCAATAAAAACGACCGCCTGATCAAACAGGGGTGGTGTTATTTCCACCCGTGTGGTTACAGCTCCTTCCAGATGATAATGGTCAGTGGAACTTGCTGCCAAACTATCAACCGGTTCATTAAACTTTATATGCAATTGATCGCTGCCTGCGGCTATCGACCATAGGGTCTGCGGGGGTAATTCGTCCGGCGTTATGCCGTGCACGGCATTGCGCTGCCCGGGTGTGCCGCCAATAGATGCAGTGCTCGCTGTCCAGTTGCCCCGGCCCTGACAAGGTTTGTCCGGATCGATGATCTCCAACGTCCATCCTCCTTCTTTCTTCAAAGGCGAACCATACCACGACACGTCATATCTCACCGCATGGATGGTAATGCCTGCTGCATTCTTTATCACAATCAGGTCTTCGTCGTTATCAAGCGATGGAAAGGATGTAACGCCCAGTGCATTGCCATATACACGCAATGCTGCCGCCGCAGTAGATGATCCTATTAATAGGTAAGCGCCAGCTGCCAGTTGATAGGAAGGCAGCGCATTGCTTGTGCCGGTGGCGTCGCTTATCCGCAGACCGGCAAGATCAATCGTATGATCACTTCTGTTATACAGTTCTATCCATTCATAAGCCGGCAGCCCAACCTGGGGTGAAGGATCGGCCATGATCTCGGATATGACCAGCTCGTATCGCTGCTGGGCAGCGCCGGAAAATACGAACGTTAGCAGTAAAAGGATAAAACACAAGCGTCTCATAACAATGTCTCTTTGCTACACCTGCAAAATAGTATCGCGGAGAGCCGAAGCAATGAGAAAAGAACTGAATAATTTGGTGTAAATAATGGCAACGCTTATTTTTACATCCATGATTATTATGAAACATACAAAACGCACGAAGAAGCTTTCATAGGAAGGTTTGCAGCGTTCTGTATGTCATCAGCATAAAAAATGTAGCAGGCCTTCCAAGTGGAAGGCCTCTTTTTTTGCCGCATGATGATCGTTCTTTAAAACTATTTTTAAACAAAACACTTCTTGCAGAAAGAAGCGAGGACACAACCATGAAAGTCGCAGTCGTCGGCGCCACCGGCCTGGTAGGCACCAAAATGTTACAGGTATTGGCAGAAAGAAATTTCCCGGTATCCGAACTCTTACCGGTAGCTTCAGAAAAATCAGTGGGTAAGGAAATCACCTTCCGGGACAAAACGTATAAGGTGGTAAGCATGACGGACGCCATTGCCGCGAAACCTGACGTGGCTTTGTTTTCTGCCGGTGGCAGCACTTCGCTTGAGTGGGCTCCCCGTTTTGCGGAAGCAGGCATCACGGTGATCGATAACTCGTCTGCCTGGCGCATGGATCCCGCCCGTCCGCTGATTGTGCCCGAGATCAATGCCGATATTCTTACTGCCAACGATAAGATCATCGCTAACCCCAATTGCTCTACTATTCAAATGGTGGTAGCGCTTAATCCCCTGCACAAACGTTATGGGATCAAACGCGTGGTGGTATCCACTTACCAGAGTGTGACCGGCACCGGCGTGAAAGCAGTTACACAGCTCGAAAATGAACGCAAAGGTGTGTCCGGAGAAATGGCTTACAAGTATCCCATCGACCTCAACGTGATTCCGCAGATCGATGTATTCCTCGACAATGGCTACACCAAGGAGGAAATGAAAATGGTACTTGAAACAAAAAAAATCATGCGCAATGATAATATCCGCGTTACCTCCACTACCGTGCGCATTCCGGTTATGGGTGGCCACAGTGAAAGCGTGAACGTAGAATTTGCGCAGGACTTCGATCTCGCAGAACTGCGTGCATTGCTCGAAGCCGCTCCCGGCGTAGTGGTAACTGATGATATTGCCAATCAGGTGTACCCGATGCCCAAAGATGCACATGAAAAAGATGAAGTATTTGTGGGCCGTCTCCGCCGCGATGAAACGCAGGATAATACCCTCAACATGTGGATCGTGTCCGACAACCTGCGGAAGGGTGCTGCAACAAATGCGGTGCAGATCGCGGAATACCTGACTGAAAAAGGTTTGCTTTAAGGCAAACCTTTTAATTAGCCAATTTGATGATTTGACAATTTGAAAGTGGCGATAGCAAAAAAGCTTTCCTGATCGGGAAAGCTTTTTTATTGTCTAATTATCAAATTTTCAAATTAGCCGATCAGCTCTGCATCGCTTCATTCAGAAAAGTATTCAAGGGCTGGATGGCTTCAAATGCCGCGACAACCTTTTTGGCCAGATCGGGTGAGGAAAGGTCTTCATCGGATATATCTACCATGGCTACAAAACTTTTCAGTTTGAGGTATTCTGCCGCAGGATTGTCGGCTTCGTATCCCTTGGGTACACGGCTCAATGCATCTTCCCTTGAAAGCTCGCCAAAGAGCGATTGAAATTTCTTCGACTCGACTATTTTTTTGAAGGCAGGCAGGTTGTAATCGATCTCCTGGCGGATCTTAGCGAGTTCGGCGGGCTGCGGCTGCCATACACCTCCACCTGCAAAGGATTTTTTACCTGGCTCCATGTGAAAGTAATAACCTGCGAGCGTCGATTTCTTGCCTCCCTGGTTGATGCTGGCGGCAAAATTCTTTTTGTAAGGCGTTTTGTCTTTGGCAAAACGGATGTCGCGGTTGATGCGGAACATACAGTTTTTGCCGATCTGATCGCTGATCAACGGATCTTTTTTACTGTGCTTGCGGATGATCTCGTCGATCAATGCTGCGAAGTCCTGCCGCGATGCTTCGTATATCGAACGGTTTTTGTCAAACCACGGCTTGTTGTTATTTTTCTGAAGATCCCGGAGGAACTTGATGGTTTCTTTCTGAAGCATAGTTTTTAATTCAAAAGTCAAAATTCAAAAGTCAAAATTCAAAAGTGTGAATCGTCATCCCGAAGCCTCGGGAGTGAATCGTCAATCGTCAATACTCTCTATACTTGTAACCTAATACTTACTACTTAATACTTAATACGGCTGTTTACCCTCACCTCACTCCTCAAGCAATTTCAAAAACTCCGCCTCCGAAATAATTTTCACCGTATTGATCTTTTTCGCTTTCTCCAATTTGCTGCCGGCATCTTCACCCACCACCAGGTAGTTCAACTTGGCACTCACGCCGCTGAGCAGCTTACCGCCCTTGGCTTCCGCCATCGCTTCGGCATCGCTTCGTTTTAAGGTTGGTAAAGTGCCGGTAAACAAAAATGTCAGTCCTTCGAGATTGCCGGAGGAAACGAAATCCTTTTTATTATTACGCAGACTAAGCCCCAATTGTTCAAGCTGCTCCAGCATTGCAATGTTTTGCGGATTGCTGAAAAAGTGCTGCACACTTCCCGCTACTTTGGGGCCAATGTCTTCCAGTGATTGCAATTGTTCAAGGCTGAATGTTTTGAGGTCCAGCAAATGCGTTACAGTATTGGCCAATGTTTTTGCTGTCGTTTCTCCTACAAAACGGATGCCCAGGCCAAAGACCAGCCGGTGCAGTGGTTGCTGCCGCGAATGATCGATTGCCGCTTTGAGGTTATCAATGGATTTTTTCCCAAATCCTTCCCAGGTGCCGATGGTTTCAAAGTCGAGCTGATAAATCCCGGGAATATCTTTCAATAATCCCGCTTCGTAAAATTTGCGTACGTTGGCGTCGCCAAAGCCGCGGATATCCATGGCATCCTTACTCGCAAAGTGAATCATACGCTCCACCACCTGCGCAGGACATTCAATGTTGATACAACGCCACACGGCTTCGCCTTCTTCTTTGAATAAACGGCTGCTGCATACCGGACAGGTTGTCGGAAAAATAACAGACTTCTCACTGCCGGTTCTCAACTCCGCCATTGATTTCACAATATAAGGAATCACATCGCCGGCCCTTTCCACCAATACCGTATCGCCGATCATCAGGTCCTTTTCTTTTATGATGTCTTCGTTGAAAAGGGAAATGGAGGATACCGTTACTCCACCGATCGGCACCGGTTGTATTTTGGCGACCGGAGTAATAGAACCCGTGCGGCCCACCTGGAATTCCACGTTTTGCAGCATACTCGTAGCCTGCCGTGCTTTGAACTTATAGGCGATTGCCCAACGCGGATGATGTGTGGTCATGCCCATCTTGTCCTGCAGCTCAGTGGAGTTTACCTTGATCACCATACCATCGATCTCATAAGGGAGGTCATCTCTTGTTTGTTCAAACGAAAGACAATAATCGATCACACCCTGGATACCTTTGAAAACTTTTTTTTCTTTCTGGGGACTTCTGAAGCCGAGGTCCCACAACATTTTCAGCGAGTCGGCATGCGTGTCCAATGCCTCCGGCGATTGCGCACCGGGCAAGAGGTTCACATAACTGATATGGTAAACGAATGCTTCGAGTTTGCGGCGGCTTACTTCCGCGGAGTCTTTGATGCGCAAGGTGCCGGCAGCGGCATTGCGCGGATTGGCCAGGGGAGCCTGTCCCTGCTCGATCAGTTTTTCATTAAACTGGCGAAAGTTCTCTTTGTTGATCAATACTTCCCCGCGGATTTCCACCTGTTCAATGCCGTATTTGGAAAAACCGGCAGACAACGGAAGTGAACGGATTTGTTTGACGTTGGTGGTGATCTCGTCGCCTTCCACGCCGTCACCGCGGGTAGCGCCGCGTACCAGCATATCATTTTCATAGATCAATGAAATACTGCCGCCGTCAAATTTGGGTTCAACGCAATATTCAATTTCACTCATACCCGACAGTTCACGCGCTTTGCGGTCGAAGTCGAGCAGGTCATCGCTGTTATAGGAGTTGTCGAGCGAAAGCATCGGCACCAGGTGCGTGGCGGAAGGGAAATCCTTCGTAAGCCCTTTGGCTACGCGCTGTGTGGGCGAATCGGGTGTCCGCAGTTCCGGATGTGCGGCTTCAAGCCGCTCCAATGCTTTAAAAAGCTGATCATATTCGAAGTCGGCAATCAGCGGATCGTTGAGAATATAATAACGGTATTCATGAAAGCGCAACACGTTGCGCAGGTCTTCCAATTGTTTGATATCGATAGCATCAGATGCTTTCAGGAGCGTAGCCGTTTCCTGTTGCAGATGCCTGGTTTCATTTGCATTATACATGGCCGGATGTGTTTCGGGGTAAAGGTAATATATGAACGTGAAGCACCACCGGTGAAACACGACGAAGCGGGGTAGAAAAAATTAATGTGTAGAAAGTACATATTTATTATCTTCACTTTTCAAACGATGCCATCCCTAATCTGCTTGTCAAATGAAGAAAGCTGCTTTTACCCTTCTGCTCATGCTGCCGGCACTTTTTGCCGCGGCCCAGTTACTGGAAACAACTCCGTTTTTTCCTAAAGACAATGATAACCTCGTCATCACGCTGGATGCCTCTATGGGCAACCGTGAACTCGTCGGGTATAATCCCAATGATGTGTATGTGCATATCGGGCTGATTACTTCAGCCAGTGCCGATCAGAATGATTGGAAATATGTACCGTTTGGCTGGGCCACCACGCCGGCGGGTGCAAAAGCGGTTTCGCTTGGTAATAACCGTTTCCAGTACACCATCAACAACGTGCGGCAGTTTTTCAACGTACCGGTTGGTGAAACCATTCAACGGATCGCTATTTTATTCCGGAGCGGCGATGGCAACCGTGTGCAACGCAATGCAGACCAGTCCAACATGTACCTGAAAATTTATGGTACGGAACTCGCCGCGCGTTTCACCGTTCCTTTTTTTCAACCGAAGTATGTACCCGTTCCCGAAACCATCAACAAGTTTGCAGGAGATAATTTCCCCGTAACCGGCGTAGCCAGTGCATCCGCAGCGATGAAGCTGTACCTCAACGGCGCCGTTATTCAATCTGCTTCCGGCGTCACAACCATCTCGGCGAATCCCGTGCTTGTGGCCGGTAATGCGGAAGTAGTGGTGGAAGCCGACAACGGCACTACGGTGAAAAAAGACACTGTCCGCTTTTTTGTGGGCGGTGGCGTTACCACTGCACCGCTTCCGGCAGGTGTGAAAGACGGCATCAACTACGCGGCAAACAATACCGAAGTGACCCTGGTGTTATTCGCGCCCGGCAAAACAAGAATTTGCGTGACCGGGGAGTTTCCGGGTGGGGCATGGACCGAGAACGCGGCTTTTCAAATGAATAAAACACCCGATGGCCAGTATTGGTGGAAAACAATCACCGGCCTTACGCCGGGTACCGAATACGCTTTTCAATACCTGATCGACGGCACACTCCGCGTGGGTGATCCGTATTCCGAAAAAGTGCTGGACAAAGACAACGATCCTTTTATATCCGCCGCTACTTACCCCGGACTGCGTGCTTATCCCGCCGGACAGTCGGGCATTGTGAGCATTGTGCAGACAGCCGCGCCGGCCTATAACTGGAGAACGACGGGTTATGCCCGTCCCGACAAACGCAACCTGGTGGTGTATGAATTGCTGGTGCGTGATTTTCTTTCTGCCCGTAACTGGAATACACTGCGTGACACATTGAATTACCTGCAACGTATGGGCATCAATGCCATCGAGCTGATGCCGGTAAATGAATTTGACGGCAACCTGAGCTGGGGCTATAATCCCGCGTATTTCCTGGCACCGGATAAATATTACGGAACAAAAAATGCGTTCAAGGAATTTATCGATACCTGCCATGGCCGCGGCATTGCCGTAATCATGGACATCGCGCTCAATCATGCCACCGGTGCCTGTCCGCTCGCCGCTATGTGGTGGAATGGCAGCAACAATGAGACGGCGGCCGACAATCCTTATTTTAATGTGGTGGCAAGACATCCGTTCAATGTGTTTCATGATTTCAACCACGAAGCAGCACCAACGAAATATTTCTTTAAGCGGGTAGTGGAGCATTGGCTGACGGAATATAAAGTTGACGGTTTCCGCTTTGACCTTTCCAAAGGATTTACGCAATTCAACTCGGGTTCCAACGTGGAATTGTGGGGGAAATATGATGCAAGCCGCGTGGCGATCTGGAAAGCCTATTACGACACTTTGCAACGCAAATCTCCCGGCAGCTATGCGATTCTCGAACATTTTTCCGAAAATCCCGAAGAGCAGGAATTGGCTGATTATGGCATGCTGTTCTGGGGCAATCACAATAAAAATTTCTCGCAGGCGGCAATGGGTTACAGTACTCCCGACCCCGAAGGCAATACCTGGAATTTTGAAGGCGGCATTCATACCGTGCGCAACTGGACCAAGCCGCATCTGATGACGTACATGGAAAGCCATGACGAAGAAAGAATGATGTACCGTGCCGTCACATTTGGCAACAGTGCCGGTAGTTACAATACCAAAGACACCACTACTGCCCTGAAACGGATGGAACTGAGTGCCGCATTTTTCTACAGTATTCCCGGTCCTAAAATGATCTGGCAATTCGGCGAAACGGGATACGACTATTCGATCACTTCCTGTCATCCGGGCAATATCATTCCGCAGCCTTATCCGAGCGATAACTGCCGCACGAGCGAGAAACCCATCCGTTGGGATTACCGTCAGCAGGCGCGCCGGACACAGTTGTACAATGTATATGCAAAACTCGGTCAACTGCGGGGCAACTGGCGGTTCCGCGACGTATTTACCGCCAATGAAACAACGATCGAGCGCGACCTGGCCGGTGCATTCAAATGGATACGGCTGCGTTCGGCAAGTGATACATCCGATATTATGGTAATCGGCAACTTTGACGTGGTGGCGCAAACGGCGGCGGTTACTTTCCCGCGTGCAGGCGAATGGCGCGATTACCTGACCGATGCCCGGTTTACGGCAACAGGCAGCGCACAAACTATTACTTTACAACCCGGCGAATATCATTTGTACATTAATCGCGATCCGAACGGTCCTGCGGCCAACACGCCGGATCCTCCGGGTCCCGAACCGGAAGAAGAAGATCCGGGTACGGAACTGAAGGCGCAGGTATACCCGAATCCCGGCCGCTCCGATGTAAGCGTGCGGCTGCATTTGCCTGAAACCGGTGCTGTGAGGATAGAGATCATAGGCGCTACGGGGCAACGCATCGGTACAGCCTTCTCGGGCACACTCAACCGCGGCGTTCACCAGGTAGCGATCAATGAACAGACCAGCCGGCTGCCTGCAGGACTTTTCTTTGTACGTATAACCACGGCCATGGGCAATAAAACCTTAAAATTGCGTGTGCCGTAAAAACGCAGCATCTATACTATGCTGTAAGTTTATATTTTTGAACCCTTCATTCAATCATCGGTTATGCCCAAAAACTCATCGCTTAAGACGGCGGAACTTGAGAAAATAAGTCACCTCGACTATTTCAATATAGCCATCTCAGTGGACTGTGTGATCTTCGGTTATGATAACAAAGAGCTGAAAGTACTGCTGATCAAATCGGATCTGGAGGAGTTTGAGGGATTGTATTCCCTGCTCGGCGACCTGGTGCGTCCCGACGAAGACCTGGATTCGGCCTCTTACCGTGTGTTGCGCGAGCGCACGGGTCTTGATGATGTATTCCTGGAGCAGGTACACACATTCGGCAGCATTAACCGTCACCCTTCGGGGCGTGTAATCACTACCGCGTATTATGCACTCGTCGATATCAAACACCACAAGCTCAAGCTGAATCACAACGATCTGCACTGGCATTCGGTGAATGATATCCGCAAACTGGCATTCGACCACAAAAGCATCCTGGAAACCTGCCTCAACCGTTTGCGCGAGCAGATAATGGAACATCCGGTGGTGTTCAACCTGTTATCGGAGAAATTCTCGCTCCGCGAATTGCAGGAATTGTACCAGGCGATCCTGGATACGGACCTGGACCGCCGAAACTTCCGCAAAAAGATCGCAATCAAGGATTGGCTGCTGGATCTCAATGAAATGGAAGACGATGTACCACACCGTCCGGGTAAACTCTACAAACTCAAGCCGGAATTCCGTAAAAAGAACCAGCGCCGTAAAGCGGCCAGTTCTGTACTGGCGGGTTAGTCCTTTTTTCTGAAAGCCCCGGCTGGCGCCGGAATACGCCCGGTTTTAATCGAAAATAAATTTTTGACATATTGTTTTTTGTTCTAACATTGTGTCTTAAATACACATTGTGTATTTTTTCTCCTGAAACGAATTGCTTAAACTATTAACGATTGCTTATGTCGTGCAGAAAATTGCTCCGAGCGGCTGTATTTCTCATAGCCATGCTTGTGTCCCTCGTTTCTTACGCCCAGCAAAGAACTATTACCGGAAAAGTAACCGACTCCAAAGACGGTAGCCCCGTTGCAGGTGCCACGGTAACGGCTAAAGGCACAAGAAATGCTACCCAGACAGGACCGGACGGATCTTATCAATTAACGGTAGATGCAAGTGTGACCACACTTGTGCTTAGTTTCTCAGGCTATGAAACACAAGAAATAAATGTGAGCGGAAGGACCAGCGCCGATGTTGGTTTGACCGTTAACAACGCTTCCCTTGGGGAAGTGATTGTAGTAGGTTACGGTGTTCAACGCAAGAAAGATGTAACCGGTGCCATTTCCCGGGTAAGTGGCGAAAAACTGAATTCCATTCCCGTACCCAGCTTTGAAGCCGCCCTCCAGGGTAAGGCTCCCGGCGTACAGGTGATCCAGGGTAATGGCCTGGCAGGCTCCGGTTCCGTGATCCGTGTACGCGGTGTTGGTTCCATTTCTGCCAGTGGCGACCCACTTTATGTGATCGATGGTATTCCTATTGTATCGGACCCATTCCTCCGCGGCAACAGCGGCGCCATGAACCAGAACCCGCTTTCTTCGCTGAACCCTTCCGATATCGAATCCGTGGAAATTCTGAAAGATGCCGGCGCTACCGGTATTTACGGAAGCCGCGGTGCCAACGGTGTGATCCTCATCACTACCAAACGCGGTAAAAGCGGCAAACCTTCTATTACTTATTCCAACAGGCTTGGCTTTTCGCAGGCTGCCATCCGTCCGCATTTTGTAAATGGTCCGGAATGGCTGCAATTGCGCCAGGAAGCCTGGGTCAATAGCGGTCATACAGGACAGGCGCCGCTGCCCGGCAGCTTAACCCTGGCACAGGCACAGGCGAATAACACCGATTGGTGGGACCTGCTGACCCAGACCGGCTTCATCAACGAACACAACCTTTCTTTCAACGCCGGCACGGCAAAACTGAAAACCTTTGCCAACCTCTCTTACAGCCAGAACGAAGGTTATATCAAAGCAAACTCTTACGACCGGCTCAGTGCCCGTCTCAATATGGACTATCGTCCGGTTAAAACCTTGAAAATTTCCCTGACATCCGGTTTCAACCGCGGTATAAATAAACGCGTACCTGCCGCGTGGGATGGTGGTATCGGTGATGCCATGTCTTCCGCACTGCCCATCTTCAATGTTTACAAACCCGACGGTACTTACGAAGTAAATACAAGCAACCCGATCCGCCGCCTGAATGAAACACGCCGCCGTGAGGTGGACAACAGATTCCTCGGCGGATTGTCTGCAGAACTGGAACTGTTCCGCAACTTCTTTGTCAAAGCAAACGGTTCTATTGAATATCGCCGTTCTTTCGACGATCAATACGAAACCAATCTCTGGACACAGAAGCCGCAGGATTCCGGTTATGCCAAACGTTATCCTTACTGGGGCAATAACTGGAATACCCAGTTTACGGCCAACTATCTTATCGACATGAAGAATGGTCACAAAATGAACATTCTTGCAGGGCAGGAAAACCAGTCTGTTTCACTGCGTGAGTATACCGGTGAAATTGGTCAGTGGGCTGCCAAACCTTACTGGACAGATGTGAACTCTGTACAGGCTTACCGCAACCTCCGCGACCGTTTGCTTAACAACAACCAGATCCGCGAACGCGAAAAAGACGCTTATACCTTTACCAGCTTCTTTGCACGCGTCAACTATAACATCAAAGACAAATACATCTTCCAGGTGTCTGCACGGATGGATGGTTCATCCAAATTCGGTGCAAACAACAAATACGGTTTCTTCCCTTCCGGATCGGCTGCATGGAATGTGAACGAGGAAGATTTTATGAAAGACGTAACCTGGGTCGATTACCTGAAACTGCGCGCCAGCTATGGTATTGTTGGTAATGCCAACATTCCTTCCGGTGTGTATTATGATAACTTCCAGGTAGGTGGTAATAACTATAACGGCGGCACCACCGTTTATCTCAACAATCTGGGTAACCCCGATCTGCAATGGGAAAACATGCGCAACTTTGATGCGGGACTTGAATTCGGCATTTTCAAAGGACGCATCACCGGTGAATTGGCTTACTATCGCAAAATATCTACAGATATCCTGCTGTCTCCCGGTATTTCTCCTTCTGCTACCGGACTGGGTGATATCTGGCGTAACCTTTCCGATACGCGCATCCTCAATGAAGGTCTCGAACTGAGTGCCAACATCAAACTCGTTGACAACGATAAAGTGAAATGGACTGTGGGCGGCAACATTGCCCGCAACTATAACGAAGTACTCGACTATGAACTCGGACCTGATGCGGTGAGTGGTGGCACAAACGATACGCGTATCGTAAGAGGACTTCCGCTTGGCGTAAACTACCTTGTTCGTTATTACGGTACCGATCCTGCGGATGGTATGCCGATCTGGCTCGACAATACCGGTAAACAAACCAAAACCTATTCACTGAACCACCGTGTATTTGCCGGTTCTGTACTGCCTGATTATATCGGCGGATTCAACAGCTCCGTTTCTTATAAGAATTTTGAACTGAGTGCGCTCTTCACGTTTGTGATCGGTGGTAATATTTATGAGAACTCGGCAAAGTATCAGTTCCTCGGCACTTCCAAGAAAAACTGGAATTTCCGCAAGGACATGCTGGACCGTTGGGTGAATCCCGGCGATCAGAGCCAGTATCCCAAACTGGTATATGATGCCACCGATTATCCCGGCGTACCAAGTGAAGATCAGTTCAACTCTACCATGTTCCTCCGTGATGCCGATTATATGCGTTTGCGTGAGCTGAGCCTGTCATACCGGTTCAGACCTGCATCGCTGAAAAAAGTGGGTATTCAGAGTCTGCGTTTGTTCGCAACAGGAAGTAACCTCCTGACGTTTACTAAATATCCCGGCGGAGATCCGGAAATCACCCGTGACTTCGAAAATCCGCAGGATCGCAACCTGAGTCCCAACATTACTTACCTCACGGCGCCGACACAACGGACCATCGTATTCGGACTGAACGTTACTTTCTAAATAAAAACTATTGCAACATATGAAACGGATATACTGGCAATCAATCACCTTAATCCTGGCAGTGACACTGTTCACTACCGGATGCAAAAAATTCCTCGAGCGTCCGCCGGAAGGTCAGATGACGGAGGAAGAGGCTTTGAAAGATGAAAACGGCGTGCTGGAATTCCTGAACGGAGAATATACTTTGCTGGGCGACGGTGATTTTATGGGAGGACGCCTGCAGTCGCTCACCGACATGCTGGCCGATGAACTCGACGGCAGCCGCTTCACCGGCGATTTTTCAGAAATCTACAAACGTCAGAACTCGATCTTCGGGGATGTAAGAAATAATTTTTATAAAAAAGGATACCGCATCATCAACGTAGCGAATGGTGTTTTGCGTAAGATTTCACTGGTAAGCGCAGGCAATGCCGACAATGTAAAAGGCCAGGCCCTGTTCTTCCGTGGTGTGGCGCATTTCGAACTCGTGCGTTTGTTTGCCCAACCCTGGGGCTATACATCAGACAATTCGCATTATGGTATTCCGCTGCGCAATGAAATTGTAATCGGCTCTGTACAGCGTGCCACCGTGAAGCAGGTGTATGACCAGGTTATTGCCGATCTGAAAGATGCGGAAACACTTTTACCCGAAACCTTTACCGGCAACTACAAAGCAACACGCTGGGCCGCAAAAGCCTACCTGGCAAAAGTGTATTTCCAGATGAATGATTTCGCGAATGCTTACAAGTATGCCGCAGAGATCGCAGCCAATAGCATGTTTGTACCCGATGCCAGTCACAGCTCCCGCTTCTCACCAGGCCTGAGCCGCGAAGGCATCCTGGTTATCGCCAATGAAGCCACACGCTTTCAACCCGGTAGTGAACTGCGTGGCAACTACCGTTCAGATCTGAACATACCGGTGCTGAATTTCACCAGCCAGTTTTATTCGGTTGTTAATGCCGATCCGCTGGATGTGAGAAAAAGCTGGTACAGCAACACGCTGCAATCGGGTTATTATGTGACCACGAAATACAACAAGGATTTCTTTGATCTGCCGATCGTACACCTGACGGAGATCAAACTGATCCTGGCGGAAAGCGGCGCAGAGATTGCTTCGTCGGATGCGGCGGCATTGACCAATGCCATTACTAATCTGAACCAATTGCTGACCCGTGCCTACGGAGGTACAGCGCGCAACCTGGCCCCCAACGCCACCGCAGCGCTCGTGATTTCCACTGCACGCCGCGAACGCGAACTGGAACTGGTGGCCGAGGGCAACCGTTACCATGAGATCAAACGCATCGGTGCACGCAACGGGACAAATGTTGACCGCAGAGGATCGGCCTGGAATTGCAATGGGTTTATTCTGCAGTTTCCGAAAGGAGAACAGGATGCCTTTGCTCCTTTCATCATGAACCCTGAAGGCGGTTGTTTCTAACACTATTAAACTAAATCTGTATGAAAAAGAATTCACGGATATTACTCATACTGCTGGCAGCGATCATCACGCTGAATGCCTGCCGCCCCGATAAATTTGAAGATACCGGTGCCGTGCGCAACGTGAAAACTTCCTTCGGTGGTACCTGGAAACTGAGCAAGGTGACACAGAAAGATGAAGATGCGGCGCAGAAGGGATTTCCTTACAGCACACTCGATCTGACCACGTTGTTTCCCTACACGGATTACTCGATCACTCTCAACGTGACCAACAGCGGCCAAACGACCACTTTCACAACTACCCCGGGTAATTCACCTGCGGTGATCGCTGTAGCAAATGGAGACTGGAGCGCCGGTCCCACGCAATACCCGACCTATCTTGCCTTTAAGCAGGGTTCCGCCACAGATACATTGACGCTGGGTAGTTATCCTGCAGGTGGCCGCAATGTCTTGCAATTGAAGAAAGAAAGAAGAGATGCGTCTACAGGTAAACTCCTCGTATCGTACACCTATGAATTCACCAAACAATAAAACGAACGCTGTATGAATAAAATAATTATCCTGCTTGCATTCGGCTGTTTGACCATCGGCGCCCTGCACGCACAGAACCCGACGTTCAGTCCTTCTACTTTTACCGCTGAGGACCAGGTAACACTTACGGTGGACGTCACCGGCACGCCGATGGCGGGAGAAGCCGAAGCCTATATCTGGATATTTTCCAACACGTCCATCGATCGCAGCAACGCTGCATTGAGCGCGCAGTATCCTGCTGCAGACGGATCGACCAATACCAACTGGACCAACTCTCCGCCTGAAGCAAAAATGACGGCTGCCGGCACCAACAAATGGTCTTTCACTTTTATCGGTACGCAGATCTTTGGTCAAAGCCCGGCGCAGTTGAAAGATTTTGGTTTCCTGTTAAAAACGAAGACGGGTACAAAACAAACATCAGATTATAAACCCAACTTCTTTGATCCGCTGGTATTTACTGCCACCATGTTGCGTGTGTTTCCGGCCAAAGTGAGCACATCGGATATCGTTACGATCAATTTCGACCGTTCATTGGGTGGCACCGTAAACGAGCAGCGCATGACGCCGGTATCGGCTACGGTTACAGCCTACGATGAAACGAATGCGCAGATCGGAACGCCCGTTACGTTGCAGGTACGTGTGTTTGCCACCAATACCTGGGCGGCCACGTTTATTCCTACACGTCACTTTACACCGGCAGCAGGGCACCAGTTGACTAAATTCCGTTACAAGTTCAATGGAACGGTACTCGATGTTTCCGGCAATACGGTGAATGTGAGCTCAGCCGAGCAGGAAGTAACGTTTACCAGAATGAATTAAACTTATCCGTCATAATCTAAATACGATTGCAATGAAAAAGATCCTGTTTCTGGCGGCTGTTGTAACACTGGTAATAGCCAGTTGCAAAAAAGCCGACTTTAATGATAACACGGTGACGGGGGAGGGACTCGTTGATTTCTCGCTGCAGGCACCCGTGTCAGGAACGCAGGCGCGCCTGAATGCCGCCACTCCTTCTGTTACCCTCAATTTCAGTTGGAATGCTGCTAAACCCGGCACGACCACTGCTCCGAAATACAAGGTGGTGATGTCACAGCGCGCCACGATTGATTTTACCAATCCGCTGGTGCAGTTCGATGCAGGCAATGGAGGCACGGCCACCTCGCTTTCATTGACGTATCAGCAACTCGATGCGGCGCTGAAAGCAAAAGGCATTGCCGATGGTGCTATTGCTGAACTGGCCTGGGCGGTGATTGCCGACAACGGCGATAAACAACTGTTGTCGCAGAATACTTTCTTCATCACGGTTACCCGCTTCAAAGATGGCGCTACGCCTTTCTTCCTGCTGGGGCCTGTTTCTGCAGCCTCCAACGTAGATATCAGTCCTGCCTCTACCAGTGATAATATCAAATTCAACTGGACACGTTCCAAACCTGCAACAGGTGGCCCGGCTGTTACTTACCGGATTCTTTTTGCGGAACGCAAAACAGATGCGGAAGGAAATGAGATAGCAGTAGATTGGAATACACAAACACTTTTCCGCCTCACTGCCGACAACGGCGGTCTGGATAGCACGGGTACTTACACGCACAAGCGTTTTAATGATTCACTCGCGGCACATGGCTTTGGTGACCCCGGTACGGATGCCAAACTGAAATGGACCGTTGAAGCCACTTCGGGTACCTGGAAACAACTATCCGACTACCAGAATACTTTATTCATCAGCCGCCTGATTAAATACGTATATCCGCAGGCGCTGAATGTGGCGGGCAACCACCAGGGATGGTCGCCGGAAACGGCTCCGCAACTGGTAGCGTTGACACCCGTGGGCGGACCTTACAGCGAATACACCGGCTTTATCGATTTCAGCAACGACCCGGCCGAATTCAAAATTGTAAAAGGCGATAACTGGGGAGCAGGTGATTACGGCGGCTCAACCGGTATTCTGACCAACGGCGGCAGTAATCTCAGCGTACCTACTACCGGTGTTTACCTGGTAAAAGCAAACACCACAGCCATGACCTGGAGCGCCGATAAGATCAATTCTTTCGGGCTGATCGGTGACGCAACAGGAAGCTGGAGTACGGATCAGGACATGACCTACAACGGCACAACCAAGAAGTACAGTATCACGCTCAATCTTTCTCCGGGAAATATCAAGTTCCGCGCAAACGACGCCTGGGATATCAATCTCGGCGGAGGCGCTACAGCAGGCTCTCTGGCCTTCGGTGGCAGCGATATCCCGGTTGGAACAGCCGGCAACTATACCATTACACTCGACGTTTCAAAAGCAGGTAACTGGCGTTACTCGGTGACCAGGAACTGATTTTTTGGCGAGATAGATAAACAAACAACGGCAGCCGTGCTTTTTTGAAGCCGGCTGCTTTTTTTTTATCACCTTCGCAGAAAATAAGACAGACATGGCGGATGAATTGAAAAAGGGACGGGTGATTTCGGTGAATGCAGGTAAGGGACTGCTGACCATCGAATATGTTTCCAACGGAAAGAAAACGGTTGTAGGAAGAACGGGCGATACCTTGCATTCAAAGCTTCAGACTTTTCGCCCGGGTGATGAAGTGAGCTTCCGGACGCGTCTTACAGACAGAGGCGATAAGCTGGCCGCCTATGACCTCAAATTTCTATACAACAACGAGCTGCATCTGATGATACAGAAAGCACGCGTCGAAAACCGCTTTTCCGGTTACCTCAAAGAAGTGGAAGGGAAATTTTTTGTGAAAGAGGTGAGTAACTACCTGTTCTTTCCCCTGCATTTATCCCGTTGGGAAAAAGTGCCGGGTGAAAAAGTGGTGAATGAAGCCGTTGCTTTCAAACTGATCAATCTCGACAATCCTGCACGCCTGTCGGCAGAATTGTTTTCGCATGCTTACATCTCCTCTTATTACGAAGCGCAGAAACTAATGGCTTCGGGCAAAGCCACGGAAGCCGTGGTGGAACGCATCACACCCCACGCAGTGTATGTACAATTGTTTGACGGAAATATTACAGCAAAGCTGGATGGCGAAGATGTAAAAAATCTTGAGCCTGGCGACAAAGTGCAGGTGAAAGTCGCTTATCTGTCTCCTGATAAAATTTCGATCGAAAAGGTGAAGGACGAAGCAGCCGGTTAATCAAAACTCTGGTTGCTGGCGGCTGCCTGTTTCAGCAGGCGGTCAAACTGTTCGGGCGACAGGTCGTTGTAGAAGAAATAAACCGGATCGATCTTGTTGCCGTTCTTATGCACTTCATAATGGCAGTGAGGCCCGGTGCTCTTGCCTGTGCTGCCTACCCAGCCGATTACTTCACCCCGCTTCACCTGCTGGCCTACACGCGCTTTTACTCTTACCATGTGACCATATAAGGTTTCATAACCATAACCATGGTTGATGATCACGTGGTTGCCATAACCATTACCGGCATTGCCGGCAAGCGACACGGTGCCATTGGCGGTAGCATAAATAGGAGTGCCCTGCGGGGCAGCAAAATCGAGACCCGCATGCATCTTCGGCGTTTTATATACCGGATCGATCCGATAGCCAAAACCGGAGGCAATGCGGGAAAGATCCTGGTTGCTCACGGGCTGAATGGCCGGCGTATGCGCAAGGAGCTGTTCTTTGTTACGGATCAGTTCGTCAATTTCCTTATAAGAACCCTGCTGCGCCTTGATACGGCTTCTCAGCGTATTGATGGTCTGATTGATGGAGGCGTAAAGCTGGTTATTGTTCATACTCGTAACCGTACGCATTTCCTGTTCCATTTCCAGTTCCTTAGCCCGCGCGCTGTCGGGAATCGGATTGGCTTCAAAGATGGCGCGGTAAACGTTGTTGTCTCTTTTCTCCAGTTCCTTCAATTGTTTCTCCAACTCCTGCAACTGATCGTCCAGGTCGCGGTAGTTATCGCGCAGGCCGGCATTCTGCATGCGCAGTAATTTTTCGTTGGGGGAGCCTACAAATTGAAAGGCGAAATAAGAGATGAGGGCGGCGGTAACCAGGGCGGCAGCAATGAATCCGAAGATGCGCAGGAGCTTAACCCGCAGCGGTGACTCCAGTTTTTCGTAGCGAAGGGTATTGGTATTGTAATAATATTTGATCTTCTTCATGACTAATCAGCAGCCTTTCGCATTCCGGAACCGCCGGACGCAGGATTACAGGGCGAAACATTTACCTTTGCCCACTCCGTGAGCGGCCGGAGAAGCAAACAAATATAGGCCGTTCGTGAGCAAAAATCAACCCAAATTATTTGGCAAAGTTATGATGACCAGCACCGCCATACGACAAACATTCCTGGATTTTTTCCGAAGCAAAGGCCATGAGATCGTGCCTTCTGCCCCCATTGTTGTGAAAAATGACCCCACGCTCATGTTCACCAATGCCGGCATGAACCAATTCAAAGATTATTTTCTCGGCAATCGTAAGCCGGCCAGCGCCCGGGTGGCGGATACACAGAAATGTCTCCGTGTCAGCGGTAAACATAATGACCTGGAAGAAGTGGGCGTTGATACCTATCACCACACCATGTTCGAAATGCTCGGCAACTGGAGCTTTGGTAATCCGGCTGCACCGGAAGAAGGCTATTTTAAAAAAGAAGCCATCGCCTGGAGCTGGGAGCTGCTCACCGAAGTATATAAACTCGATAAGGAACGCCTTTATGTAACCATCTTTGAAGGCGATAGCGAACAAGGACTGGAACGCGACAATGAGTCTTTCAACGAGTGGAAAAAATACATTGCGGAGGAGCGCATTTTACTGGGAAATAAAAAAGACAATTTCTGGGAAATGGGTGATACCGGCCCTTGCGGTCCCTGTACCGAAATACACGTCGACTGCCGCCCGGAGGCCGAGCGCGCAGCCACTCCCGGCAAACACCTCGTGAATGCCGATCATCCGCAGGTGATTGAAATATGGAACAACGTATTCATTCAATTCAACCGATTAAAAGATAAAAGCCTCGAGCTGTTGCCTGCCCGTCACGTCGATACGGGCATGGGCTTCGAGCGGCTTGTGCGGGTGTTGCAAGGCAAAACATCCAACTACGATACGGACGTATTTACCGGCACCATTGCCGAAGTAGAAAAGATCACGGGCCGCAAGTATGACTTCAGCGACAGTCATGAAGCGGTAGCCTTTCGTGTACTGGCCGACCATATCCGGGCCATCAGCTTTACCATTGCCGACGGGCAACTACCGTCGAATACGGCTGCAGGATATGTGATCCGCCGCATTCTGCGTCGTGCGGTACGTTATTATTATTCCTACCTCGATCATAAAGCACCGTTGCTGTTTCACCTGGTGCCGGTGATCGCCGCTCAATTTGCCGGCGTATTCACTGAGCTCGACCAGCAGAAAGAATTTGTAGCACGCGTAATCCGCGAAGAAGAAGAAGCCTTCCTGCGCACCCTGGAAAAAGGATTGAAAAAAATCGATGACGTGATGGCGGCAAGCAAAACCGGCGTCATCGACGGCGAGAGCGCCTTCGAATTGCTGGACACTTACGGGTTCCCGATCGACCTTACAAGATTGATCGCCTCTGAAAATAAACTGACGGTTGACGAACCCGCCTACGAAGCGGCGCTGCAACGCCAGAAAGAACGCTCGCGTGCGGCCACTGCAATCGACACCGAAGACTGGATAGAGATCAATAAAGCAGACAAAACAAGTTTTGTTGGTTATACCGACCTGCAAACCGAAACACAGGTAGTCAAATACCGGAAAGTAAAAGCCAAAGGCAAAGAACAATATCAACTGGTACTGGAAACGACGCCGTTTTACGCAGAAAGCGGCGGCCAGGCAGGCGACACCGGCGTACTGCGTTTCGGCGAGCAGACAGTGCCGGTTGTCAACACCAAAAAAGAGAACGATCTCTTCATTCATTTTACCGACCTGTTGCCGGAAGACATTACGGCACCTGTAAAGGCTGAAGTGAATGCGGCAAAACGGCTTGTGATTACCTACAATCACACAGCCACGCACCTGCTGCATGCGGCGCTTCGCCAGGTATTGGGCACGCATGTGGCACAGAAGGGCTCATTGGTATCGGCCGATACTTTGCGTTTCGACTTCTCTCATTTTTCCAAAATGACGGAGGAAGAAATCCGCCAGGTGGAAGACATCGTGAATGAAAAGATCCGTCAGAATATTCCTGTTGTGATTCGGGAAATGCCGAAAGAAGAGGCCATGCAATCAGGTGCTACAGCCTTGTTCGGAGAAAAATATGGCGATACCGTACGCGTGGTAACCATCGATCCTGCTTATTCGGTAGAGCTTTGCGGAGGTACACACGTTGCCAGCACCGGCATGATCGGTATGTTTACCATCGTGTCAGAATCGGCAGTGGCTGCAGGCGTACGCCGCATTGAAGCATTGACCGGAGCAGAAGCCTTCCAATCACTGCGTGAGAAAGCAACCCAATTCAAACAAATCGGGGAATTGCTGAAATCACGCGAGCCGCTGAAGAATGTTGAGAAGCTGATGGAAGATAAATCCGCCCTGGAAAAAAAGATTGAAAGCTTTGAAGCAAAACAGGTAACACAATTGCGCCAGGAACTTTTACAACAAGTAGAAAAGATTGGCGGTATCGATTTTATAGGAGCACAGGTAGAAGTGGGCAATGCAGATAATCTGAAAAAACTATCGCTTGAACTCAAACCTTTGCTCGCTGCCGATCACCTGATCGTGCTGGCCGCTGTTATCGGAGGTAAACCATCGGTGTCACTGGCTGTATCGGAAAGCCTGAATGAAACACGCGGCTGGGATGCAGTGAAAATCATCAAAGAAAAGGTAGCCGGCCTCATCAAAGGTGGCGGTGGCGGACAGAAAACACTGGCGGCAGCGGGAGGTCAGGATGCAGGTCAGTTGCTGCAGGTAATGCAGGCGGTAAAAGAACTGGCGACCGGTTAATTAAATACTGGAGAATTTTTCCTGTTCTTCTTCCACACGCAGACGAGCCTGACGCGACTCACGCATTTTTTGCCGGGCAAAAAATATGGAGGTACCGAAAAGTGCAACAGATATGATGAATATAAATAATTCCATAAGAGTTAGTGCTTAAGTATAATGGTCTGGCAAAAGTCTGTAATAAAAATTAATTTTCAGTTCATTCCGCGATGGAAATGCACTAAGGATTTACACTATCTAAATGATCGTAAAAACACATAATCTTTACCTGCGCCGGTTTACCGCCGATGAAGCATTGCTGATCCTCGATCTGAACGCCGACCCGGCCGTTACGCAATACACCCAGGATCCGATACGCGATATCGTGCATGCAGAAGAAATATTGCACCGCGTAATCATGCCGCAATACGAGAGAGGTCTGGGTCGTTGGGCTGTTTTTCTGGCAGAAACCAATGCCTTTATGGGATGGTGCGGGCTCAAATACCTCCCGGAACTGGACGAGATCGATCTCGGTTACCGTTATCACAAAACGTTCTGGGGCAGGGGATATGCAACCGAAGCGGCCAGAGCCTGCCTGGAGTATGGTTTCAACGAAGCAAAATTGCAGCGCATTGTCGGCAGGGCCGAACATGCCAATACCGGATCGCTGAAAGTGCTGGAAAAATGCGGTATGCAGTATATCGGGGATCAAACGGTCGATGGGTGCAGCGTGCGAACCTATGAAGCCCTGGCTGTTAATTTTAGTAAAGAATTTTAACATTTCCGAAGTCTTTCGTATTTCAGAAATGTGTTTATATTTGATCTACGAAAAAAAACGTAGATAAATCATGATACAACGAATCAAAACATCCATCAAGCCGCTGCTGGCACTTGGTCTTACTGCTTTCCTGCTGCCTGGCGCACTCCATGCTCAATCCGATTCCAATAGCCGTAATGAGCGCATTGTCATTCTCCGCCCTGCCGATAGCAAAGAAAAACTGACCATTGAGGTTGATGGCGATAAGATCACCGTTAACGGCAAAGACGTTGACAAAGGTGATAACCCAAAAGGAGTATCGGTATCCCGGACCCGCACCAACAGCCGCACCTTAACCGGGGGCAATGGCCTGTATACTTTCGATGGTCAGAATGACCTGGCTGATGTAATCGTTACCGGTTATGGCAACAAAGCCATGCTGGGCGTTACCACACAATCAGATACCAAAGGAGCCAAAATAATTTCCGTGATCAAAGGGGCGGGTGCCGAAAAAGCAGGCATCAAAGTAGGAGACATCGTTACGCGCATCGACAACGCCAAAGTTGAAAAAGCAGACGATATTACCAAGGCCATTAAAGACAGAAAAACAGGGGACAAAGTAGCCGTTACTTTTCTCCGCGACGGGAAAGAGCAGAAAGTAACAGCCGAACTTACCAAATGGAGAGGGGTGGCTTACAGCTACAACTTCGATGACATGGCCCGCACATTTGACATCGATTTCGACAATATTCCTCAACCACCGAACCCTCCGGGCGCAACGGTACGTGGTTACTCGTTGTTCAACAGTGCACCCAAGATCGGCCTGTCTGTACAGGATACCGACGATGGTAAAGGCGTAAAAGTGCTGTCTGTGGAAGATGAGTCGGCTGCTTCGAAAGCCGGCCTCAAAGAAGGCGACATCATCCTGCAGGTGGGCGATCGCGAGATTACCGGCACTTCCGATATTACTAACCAGATCCGCGATTCACGCACCAAAGCGAGCGTACCCGTGAAAATAAGCCGCAGCGGCAAAACGCAGACAATCGACCTCCGCATGCCCCGCAAGATCAGAACGGCAGAGCTCTGATCCGGATTAAAAGATATTTCACGCTACACAGCCCCCGCAGAATTGCGGGGGCTTTATTTTCCGATTTCTGTGCTCAAACAGCTAATTTTGCTGCACTTTTATGATGAGCCATCCCGAATACGAAATCGTGGTAGGACTGGAAGTGCATGCCCAGTTGCTGACTAATAGTAAATTGTTTTGCGGTGACAGCATCGCATTCGGAGCGGCTCCCAATACCCATGTAAGTCCGGTTACGCTTGCCCATCCGGGTACTTTGCCGGTAATGAACCACCGGGCTATCGAGCTGGCCGTACGTATCGGTCTCGCCTGCAACTGCACCATCGAGCAACACAATTATTTTGCCCGCAAGAATTATTTCTATCCCGATCTTCCCAAAGGATACCAGATTTCGCAGCACACAACGCCTATCTGTGGCGGTGGTGAAGTGCGGATCAGTGTTTCAGGAGAAGAAAAAATTATACGCCTAAACAGGATCCATCTCGAAGAAGACGCCGGTAAAAGCATCCACGATGCCAATCCGGATTTTACTGCCGTGGACCTCAACAGGGCCGGAACGCCGCTGGTAGAGATCGTGAGCGAGCCGGATATCCGCAGCAGCGACGAAGCGTTTGCTTACCTCACCGTACTGCGCCAATGGGTGCGTTACCTCGAGGTATGCGACGGCAACATGGAAGAAGGCAGCCTCCGCTGCGATGCCAATATTTCCGTTCGCAAAAAAGGAGACACACGCCTCGGCACCAAAGTGGAAGTGAAAAACCTGAACTCCATCCGCAACGTAAAAAGAGCCATCGACGCAGAAGCGGTCCGCCTCACAGCAATGCTGGAAAAAGGTGAAACCATCATCCAGCAAACGCGTGGTTTCGATGTCAACAGTGGCACCACTTATGCTATCCGCGATAAAGAAGATGCGGACGACTACCGTTATTTTGCCGACCCCGATCTTACACCGTTTGTGCTCGAAACAGCGGAGATCGACCGCATCCGCAAAGCACTGCCCGCGCTGCCGGAGGCCCGCATCCTGCATTATACGCAGGCGTTGGGATTAACCGGATATGACGCAGGGGTGCTCACGGAAGAAAGAAATTTTGCAGAATATTTTGAAACGGTCATCCAGCATACTACGTACTATAAATCAGCTGCCAACTGGATGCTGGGCCCGGTGAAATCCTGGCTCAACGAACCCGGACGTCAGCTCGCAGACTTCCCCATTGCACCGGCCAAACTGGCTGCATTGCTGGAATGCGTGGAAAAAGGACAACTCAGTTTTTCAGTAGCTTCTTCCCGCTTGTTTGAAAAACTGCTGATCCAGCCTGAAGCGGAACCATTGGAATTGGCCCGTTCGTTGAACCTGTTGCAGGACTCCGACGCGTCTTCGCTCGAACCGGTAATCGATGCTGTGCTGGCGAAATTTCCTGACAAGGTGGAGGCGTACCGCAAAGGGAAAAAAGGATTACTCGCGTTGTTTGTGGGGGAAGTAATGAAACAATCAAGAGGCAAGGCCGATCCCCGCGTAACCAATGAACTGCTGCTGGAAAAGCTTAAATCCTGACGGACTCAGTTAAAGCGTAAAAAACATGATGAAACAATTATTGATAGCGTTAGGGGTTGTGATCACCCTTCTTTCCTGCGGAGCGAAAGACACAGGTACGGCCAAAACATCCGTACACGGACGTATTTCCGGCAGCAAGGCTAAAATGGTATATCTCGAAGAAGTGCCCCTGGGTTCCATGAATCCGCAGGTAGTGGATTCGGCAAAGCTGGACAAAGACGGCAGCTTTACCCTGCATTCGCAAGCTGCTGAAGCCACGCTGCTCAATCTCCGGCTCGATCAGTTTTCCTTTCCCATACTTTCTCTTGTCAATGATACCAATGAGGTGGATGTTACCGTGCGCATGAACGATCAGCAACCTGATTTTGCCAGCGATTATGATGTAAAAGGTTCGCCGGCCAGTCAGCGGATGAAAGAGTATATCGTGAAGGTGACGGGTTATCTGCAGGATATTTACCGCGATGCGGTGACCTTTGACAGCCTGCGCAAACAACCCGGTACCGATAGTCTGCAGTCAGTGGCTGCCGGCAGAAAAAAACAAGCAGGCATCAAACTCCGTGAGTATGCTTTTGCCACAGTGCAGGAAGCCAACAATCCGGCTTTGTCGGTTTTTGCATTGACCTATTATCTTTCTGCGGCAGGCAACCAGGCTTATGAACTGGAACCTGTTTCCAATGAGGAACTGGATAAGGCAATCGCCGACCTGGTGAAACGTTATCCCTCACATAAGGCCCTGGCTGCCTTAAAAAAATCAATGGACGATACCAATGCACAGAAACCGGCATCACTGGTAGGGCAGCCTGCTCCTGAGTTTACCCTGCCGGACGTGAACGGCAAGCCGGTAAGCCTGAACTCCTTCCGTGGCAAATATGTGCTGGTTGATTTCTGGGCCAGTTGGTGCGGTCCCTGCCGCCGGGAGAACCCCAATGTGGTAAAAGCATTCCAGCAATTCAAAGACAAGAACTTTACGATCCTTGGCGTGTCGCTTGATGAAGCGAAAGAGCCCTGGATGAAGGCCATTGTGCAGGATCAGCTCAAATGGACCCAGGTAAGCGATCTCAAATACTGGGAAAGCAGTGTGGTTGGTCTTTATGGCATTCAGGGCATTCCCTATAATGTATTGCTCGATCCGGATGGCAAGGTCATTGCTGAAAACCTTACCGGCAGCAGCCTTGAGCGCAAGCTTTCGGAAGTGCTGAAATAACATCCTTTACTGATATATCTAAATTGAACGTTCATGTGGCGTAAACTTGGTCAGTTTATACTGAAATTCCGTTTCCCCCTGTTAACCATCCTTTTGTTGTCTACAGCCATGATGGCTTACTGGGGCAGTAAAGTGGGAATGAGTTATGAATTTACCAGGGCCATTCCTACTAATCACCCGGCCAATGTTACGTACCAGGAGTTCAAAAAGAAATATGGTGAAGACGGCAACCTGCTGGTGATCGGTATTCAAACGGATCAGTTATTTACAGAAAAGATGTTCAACAGCTATGCGGAGCTCAACCGCTCGCTGAAAAAAATAAAAGGGGTGGAGGATATCGTCAGTGTTCCCGGTGCGGTGAACCTGGTGAAAGACTCTGCTACGGAGCGGCTCCGCGCAGTGCCGTTATTTCCCGATGCAAAACTGAGCCAGGCACAACTCGACAGCGCCGCCAATGTGTTTTACAGCCTTCCGTTTTACAAAGGACTTTTATACAATGCCGATACGAAAGCCTGGCTGATGGGTGTGCGTCTCAACAAAGGATTGATGAGTACGCCCAAACGTAATGAAGTAACGGCTGCAATTGAAACAGCAGCACTCGCATTCGGACAGGCACATCAACTGGATATAAAGCTCAGTGGTCTTCCCTTTATCCGCACGCAGATGTCTACGCGTATCGCCAATGAAATGAAATGGTTTCTGTTCGCGTCGGTCATATTGTCGGCGGTTATCCTGCTGGTATTCTTCCGTTCGATAAGTGCGATGGTATTGTCTCTCGGCGTGGTGATCATTGGCGTGTTGTGGAGCTTGGGCACCATGCATTTGCTGGGCTATAGCATTACCTTATTAACGGCGTTGATCCCGCCGCTGATCGTGGTGATCGGCATACCCAACTGTATTTATTTCCTCAATAAATACCATACGAGCTGGCAATACCTGAAAGGGGATGCCACTATCGCAAACGATAAGGAACGGAAGCAAAAGGCGTTGGTGAATATGGTGAGCCGCATGGGTATCGTTACATTGTTCTGCAACCTGGCGGCGGCGATCGGGTTTGCCGTATTTGCCTTAACGAAGAGTGAGATTTTACAGGAGTTTGGAGTAGTATCGGGTATCAATATCATGCTGCTGTTTTTCATTTCCCTGGTATTGATTCCTGCGGCGCTCAGTCTGCTGCCGGCGCCTAAGAGCCGTCATACACGTTATCTCGATAATGCGCGGCTGAAGCGCTGGCTCGACAGGCTGGAGCGTTGGTCGCTTGGCCATAGAAAACTCATCTACGGCGTAACAGCTTTGTTGCTGGTAGCTTCTATTGCCGGTATATTCAGGCTAAAGAGTGTGGGATATATGGTGGATGATATTCCGAAGACCGATAAAATCTACACCGATCTGAAATTTTTCGAAAGTAATTTCAAAGGCATCATGCCATTGGAAATCCTGGTAGATACCCGGAAGAAATTGGGGGTGACGAGAAACCTCAATAACCTGATGAAGATCGATTCGCTGGCAGGTTATCTTGCCGCAAAAAAAGAAATAGCGCGCCCGCTCAATCTTGGTGAAGGATTGAAATTTGCAAGGCAGGCTTTCTTCGATGGAGACAGTGCCAATTACATGATGCCAAATGAATATTTATTGCCGGCATTATCGCGTTACCTGAGTGCAAAAGGGGGAGAGGACGACTCTGCATCGGCGGGTAACGGCAACAACTTTACGCGGCTGGTGGAAAGTTTTATGGACAGCAGCCGGCAGGAGGCGCGTATCAGTGTGAATATGGCCGATGTTGGCAGCACCAGGCTTCCGGAAATACTGGAAGATGTGCGATTGGAAGCGGAGCGGTTATTCAATGCCGACAGCCTGGCTTACCAGCCTTATGCGGACAGCATCCGCCGCACGCAGCCGGCCGCCAAATGGCCGGAACTAATCGATTCCAACCGTCTTCAGCGTAAAGCGAACATCAAGCTTACAGGGGCCAGTATCACGTTCCTGGAAGGCAGCCGTTTTATCATCAATGGGCTGAAGGAAAGTATTTTTTATGCTTTTATTCTCATCGCACTTTGTATGCTGTACCTGTTCCGCTCGTTCAGGATACTGGTATGTTCGCTGATCCCCAATCTGATACCGCTGGTGATCACGGCGGGCGTGATGGGTTGGGCGGGCGTGCCGCTGAAACCCTCTACTGTATTGGTTTTCAGCGTAGCATTGGGTATTGCAATCGACATAACCATCCGTTTCCTGGTCAACTATAAACAAGAGTTGCCGCACCAGGATAATGACCGTAAGCGTACCGTGATACAGACGATACACAGCACGGGCATCAGTATTATCTATACATCGTTGGTGCTGATTGCGGGATTTGTGATCTTTTGTTTCAGTGGATTCGGGGGTACGCAGGCGCTTGGCTGGCTTACTTCCCTGACGCTGGTAACGGCTACTTTTACCAACCTTGTACTGCTTCCGGCGCTGCTGATCAGCCTTAATAAGGAGAAAAAACAAAAAAAATAAAAAAGCAGGCAGCAAAATGAGGCATGGCCTTGTCCTAACTATATTTTTGCCGAACCATGCTTTTTTGCGCTTAAGGAGTGAATTATTTGTTTTCGATTTTGGAATTTGTTAAGGAGTTTTCTTAGTTTTGACGATTCTTACTTCTTGAGCAAAGAAAGTTAAGGCCACATTTTCTTTATTTTTTTTAAAAACTAATCGCAAATGAGAAAACTGTTACTCACACTAACAGCCATGCTCTTCTTTTCGGGCATGCTGTTAGCGCAAAAAGTCATCACCGGTAAGGTGGTCGACGACAAGGGCAGTCCTGTTCCAAACGCCTCCGTTACGGTAAAAGGCGCTGCCAGTACAGGTACTGTTACAGGAATCGACGGCGGGTACTCTCTCACTGTTCCTGCCACCGCCAAAGAGCTTGAAATTTCAGCTGTTGGCTTTGCTCCCCTTACTGTTACGCTGGATGGCAAGAGTTTTTACTCTACTACTTTGAGCAGCCGTGCTCAGGACATCGACGAAGTGGTTGTAACTGGTTACACCTCTACGAAGAGATCCAAGTATGCGGGTGCTTCGACTGTGGTGAACAAGGACAAAATCAACTTCATCCCCAACGCATCTTTCGACCAGATCCTGCAAGGTAGAGCTCCTGGTTTGCTGGTAACAGCAGGTTCAGGTCAGCCCGGTGCTGCTGCCCGTGTGCAATTGCGTGGTCAGGCTTCTATCTCTGGTGGCAGCGGTCCGCTGTATATCCTGGATGGTATGCCAATCGAAGCTGCCGTGTTCCAGTCTCTCAACCCTAACGACTTCGAAGACGTTCAGGTTCTCCGTGACGCCGTAGCTACCGCTCAGTACGGTAACCGTGGTGGTAACGGTGTTATCATCATTACTTCCAAGAGAGGCAAGGCTGGCAAACCTCAGTTGACTTACACTGGTCAGGTGGGTATCACTGAGCCAGGTAAGCAGCAGTTCAACATGATGAACACTGCTCAGCTCCTCGAATTCCAGGAAGTATTGGGAAGAATGGGTGTTGCTAACCTCCCAGGCTGGCAGTATTCCAGAAACAACCCTGCTTACGCTGCATCTACTCCTACGCAACAAGCGGCTACCGATCGCTTCCGCGACAGCTTGCTGGCTATCAATACAGACTGGCGTGATGTGTTCCTGCGCAATGGTAAGTTCACCAGCCATGACGTTAACCTGACTGGCGGTAGTGCTACAAGCAACTACTTCCTCGGTCTCGGTTACTATGACGAAGATGGTATTGGTCTGCGTTCTGACCTGAAGCGTTATACGCTGCGTGCGAACATGAACATTAAAACTGATAAACTGACTGCTCAGTTCAACAACTCCGTAGGTTACACACGTCGTAACTTCATCGAGTCTGAAGCTTCAGTTACCCTGGCTAACCCGTTTGCTGCTGCTTACCTGGGTCTGCCTTACCAAAAACTTTTCAATGACAACGGTACCGTATCTGTTGGTTCAGGCCGCGTAGGTCCTAACGCTTACGACCGTGTTTTCACTACTACCTCTTTCAACGACCAGATCAAGGCTAACACTGCTTACTCTCTCGAGTATGCTATTACCAAGAATGTGTACGTTGGTGGTTTTGGTGGTATCGACTATCGCGTTACTATCGCCGAGCGTTCTGTTTTCCCCAACACCTGGGCTGCTAACAGCTCTGGCTTCCCTGTTGGTCCGGACGTTGGTCAAACTACAGGTCGTGGTTCTTATAACAACGGTCTGACTAACTTCTTCCAACTCGTTACACGTGCTTATGCTGGTTACAGAAACCGTTTCGACAAGCATGATCTGGATGTGAAAGTTTTGGCCGAGTACACTCGTGAGAAACAAAAAGCATTCAGCTACACTGGTTACGGTATCAACCCCAAATTGCTGGAAACTCCTGCTGGTATCACCGCTGGTAGCGTTGACAACAAACTGATTCCTGGTGTTGCTGGTTCTAAAACAGGCCGTACCCTTTCCGGTATCCTGGGTACCATCAACTACACTTACAACGACCGTTATACCCTGAACGCTTCTATCCGTCGTGACGCCTCTTCTCAGTTGTCCGAAGATCAGCGCTGGGTTAACTTCTACGGTGCAGGTGTAGCCTGGAACATCCTGAAAGAAGACTTTACTACCAACTGGAACAAAGTAAGTGATCTGCGTCTCCGCTTCTCTTACGGTTCTAACGCAAACGCTGATGGATTCTACTTCGGTAACTTCGGTTATCTGCCTCTGTTCGGCGCCGGTTCTTATGCAGGCAGCAACCCTACACTGGCTCCATCTAATGCTGGTAACCTTAACGTAACCTGGGAAAAGCTGATCACTGCCAACCTCGGTCTTGATTACGGCTTCTTCCGCAACCGCGTTTACGGTACTTTGGATGTTTACCATCGCAAAACAATTGATAACATTATTCCTCAGACAATCTCTGCAGCTGGTGGTTTCGGCGACGGAGCAAGCATTCCGGTTAACGCGGGTATTGTTGTAAACAAAGGTGTGGAATTGGCTATCAATGCTGATGTCATCAAAACAAACGATCTGTTGTTCACTGTAGGTGGTAACATTTCTTACAACAAGAACGAAGTAACTGATCTCGGTCAGGTAGCTCAGTTCGAACAAGGTACAGAGCTCGTTAAAGTAGGTCTGCCACTGGGTTCTCACTACATGGTTAGATGGGGTGGTGTTGACGCCGCTACCGGTCGTCCTCTCTACTACACTAAAGATGGTGTGCTGACTAACGTTTACAGCGCTTCTAACAGCGTATCTGACTTCGGTACTTACAATGCTCCCTGGATCGGTGGTTTCAACGCTGGTGTTCAATACAAAGGACTCAGCCTGAACGCGTTCTTCACCTTCCAGAAAGGCTTCAGCCGTTTCAACAACCAGGATTACTTCCAACTTAACCACGCTTTCGCTCTGCAGGGTTACAACCTGAGAACTGAAATGGAGAATATGTGGAAAAATCCAGGTGATGTTACTGATATCCAGAGCCCACTGTACGCCCGTGAGTTCGTATCCAAAGACATTCAGGATGCATCTTACCTGCGTTTCAGAAACCTGAGCCTGGCATATCAATTGCCTAATTCTATTATCGGCAAGCTGAAGTATTTCGCTGGTATCCGCATCTACGCCCAGGCTCAGAACCTGTATACCTGGACTAAGTGGACTGGTTTCGATCCTGAAGACAGCAACAACATCGCTCAGTACGAATATCCTCTTCCCCGTACTTACACGATTGGCCTCCAGGTCAACTTTAAATAAGTGTTGAAAAGGATAAGATTATTCGACTTTTAAAACTGAATTAAAATGATTATCAAGCAAGCAAAATACATACTGGGTGTTGCCGCCGTTTGCGGATTCCTGTCCTGCACAAAGGACCTGGATCTGAAACCAACGGATTCGATCGACGCCAGTAAAGCTTTCACGTCTGTAAAGGACCTTACCGATGGTCTCTATGGCGTGTACTCCTCTGTCAGCAATGCTAACCGTATCAGAATCGGTTCGATCCTGGCGGACGAAACAAAACTGTCTGACGAAAACCGTGGTCAGGATCAGACTACTTTCAGATGGCAGTATACTTCCAATAACGCTCCTGCGGGCCTTGGACAGTATTACCAAACCATCGACCGTATTCACCGTATTATTGCTGCTGCTCCCGGTATCCCGGCTGCAAACGCTACTGAAGAGGCGACTAAAACACGTATCAGTGCAGAACTGCTCGGTCTTCGTGGTATCGCTTACTACGAATTGCTGATCCTGTTCTCTCCTCAAGGATATGCTCCTGATGCGCTGGCAGTTCCCCTGGTGCTTTCTTCTGACCTGTTGCAAAAGCCCGCCCGCGCCAAAGTGAGCGAGATCGTTGCACAGATCGAGACTGACCTGGCTGCAGCACGTGCTTCTGCTTCTATCCCTGATGCTCCAACAGATCCGCTGCGTCTCAGCAAGAGCGCAATTGCCGCTTACCAGGCTCGTGTAGCCCTCTACAAAAGAGCATGGCCTGCTGCGATCACTTTCGCTTCTGATGCCATCAGCCTGTCCGGCAAAACCCTGAATAAAGCCACACTGGCTGGTTTCTTCAGCGATGCCAACGAGTCTGAAACCATCTTCAAGTACAGAAACAACGCCGGCCCTTCATTGATCTGGCGCGATACCAACGGTGACGTATTCTTTGAACCAGCCGACAAACTGAAACAACAGTTTGACCGTGTGAACGACGTGCGTTTTGCAATTTTCTTCGGTGCTGCTGGAAATGATACTTCTATTGTTATCAAGTATCCGGGTTCTTCAAGAGGCCCTCAGGTAAATGACCTGAAACTGGTTCGCCTGGCTGAAATGTACCTGCTGCGTGCTGAAGCTTATGCAGAAAACAACCAGTTGACACAGGCGGCTGCCGATGTTAACGCCCTGCTTGCGCAGCGTGTTAACGGTCACACAGACCTGAGCTATGCTAACAGAGACCTTGCTGTGGCAGGTGTTGTAAACGAACGCTTCAAGGAGCTTTGCTTCGAAGGCTTCCGTTTCTTCGACCTGAAAAGAAAAGGTCTGGCTATCACTCGTAACCTGACCGACTCACGCAATGCTAACTGGCAGACAATGCCGGCTAATGATACACGTTTCGCACTGCCGATTCCTCAGACTGAGATTTTCGCCAACCCTAACATGGTGCAAAACACGGGCTATTAATCTAGCATAACCCTATTCCTAGCATCGTAAAGAAAAAATTATGAAAAAAAATACGTCTTTCAGACTTCTGGTTGCCGCCCTTGGTGTGGCAACAATGATGGTGAGCTGTAAGAAGCAAGAAACAACCATCCCACCTGCACAGGTGCATTTTACAGGTGCTGCTTCGCAGTCCTATGCAGTTCGTGCAGCGGGTGTTGCTCCTTACAAAATCCAGGTTGGTACTACCGACGTGGTTAACTCCGATCGTACTGTTGGTATTAAAGTAACCTCACGCACCGCAGTAGCCGGTACGCAGTATACCCTTTCTGCCAACACAGTTACCATTCCTGCCGGTCAGGCTCTTGGTGAGTTTTCTATTCAGGGCATTTTTGCAGGATATCCTGTAGGTCGTCTGGACACGCTGGTGATCACACTCACCGAGCCGTCTATCGCTCCTGCCAAATTCATGGATACCATTCGTCTGGCTATCGGTGACATTTGCGTAGAAGGTGTTGGTTTTACCCTGTCTAGTGTAATAGGTAACTACGCCAGAACTGTCGAGACACTGGGTACTAACTCTCCTTACGGTCCCTACAACACCAGCATCAGCTCTGCTACTTCTACAGGCGCCACAACTGCCCGTATCGTAGTAAACAACATCTGGGACAGCGGTTGGGGTCCGATCAGCTTCGACCTGAACTGGGGTGTGACTCCGCTGACTGCCACTGTAGTTACTCAGAACGCAATCCCCGGATCTAACGCAGGTGACCTGAACAGTGCTTATGCAGGTCAGACCGTAGCGGTTCGTCCAATGAGTGGTAGCCCTGGTACATTCTCTACTTGTAACAACACGTTTACATTGAGAATGCAATTGGGTGTAACCAACGTAGGTTATTTCGCTTCTCTGTACACTGTTAACATGGCCCGTTAATAACGGCACCATTTCACAGATAATCTTAAGGGGATGCATCGAAAGATGCGTCCCCTTAGTATTTTTGGGGTCTCATGTTTTTTTCATGCAATATTAAAAGTGGCAGACAAGGTTCATAAAACAAGGGGCATCGTATTACGCGCAACGCGTTATGGAGAAACAAGCCTGGTGATCTCCATCCTTACAGAATTGTTCGGCGTACAATCCTACCTGGTCAACGGCGTGCGACAGACCTCTGCCAATGGCAGCAATAAAGCCAGTTACTTTCAGCCCGGGGCTATCCTGGAACTGGTGGTTTACCACAACGAACTCAAACAACTTCAACGGATCAAAGAATACAAGTGGTCGCACATCTACCAACAGATTTTTACCGATGTGCCCACGCATTCCATCGTGTTATTCATGGTTGAATTGCTCACTAAATGCCTGAAACAACCGGAAGAAAATACCGACCTCTTTAACTTCGCAGAAGATGCCCTGCTGCACCTTGATTCGTGCAACGAACAGGCCAAGGCCAATTACCCGCTTTTCTTTGCCCTGCATTTACCCGTCTTCTTCGGCATCCCGCCACGTAATGCTACTCCCGCTCTGCTGGCGTCTGCCAGTATTTATTTTGATTTAATAGAAGGGTCCTTTGCTATCGAAATGCCGTCGCATACTTTTTTCCTGGAAGGTGAGGATGCACGCGCTGTTGCCGAACTACTCAATGCACGACACCCCGACGAGCTATCACATATCCAATTACGGCCGTCGATACGACATCGCCTGCTGCTGGCTATGGCAGATTATTATCCTTTGCATATTCAGGATTTTGGCACCTTGCGTACGTTGCCCGTGCTGCGTGAGATCATGCGCTGATCATTTTTTTACTTTACGCACCCGCAGGAAGGTAACGATGTAATCAATCTGCTCGGGACTCATCTTTTTAGCCACTGCATGATTACGCGGATCAATACCGATAAGGGCAGTAGTATGATAATTATCGATCTGGATGCCGGTGAAATTGGGAATGCTGTCTTTCCCCTTTGTAAAAATTCCGTGACAGTTGGAACAATGAATGCGGTACAATACTTTCCCTTTTTCCGCCCGCTCGATCAATGCCGTGCGTGTCTGCTGTCCCACGTGATCCGGAATATCATATTCTACCGCCTTCTGTGCCGTGCAGTAACAGAGTGTGAGGGCGGTGAGCAGGAGTGATATGGTGAGCAGTTTTTTCAATGAGTTGTAAGTAGTAGGTTTTAGGTAATAAGTAAAACAGCCGTTATGTTTTTTTGCTTCTTATGTTTCTTTACGTGCAAAGAAGAAGGTGCACGCAAAGACGCAAAGTTAATAAGGCGCAAAGATCATTCACTATTCACTCCCGAGACTTCGGGATCACCATTCACATTAATATTTCCCGCCAGCTTTCCGCTCATTATACCTTCTCACTTTTGACGCGGGCAATTTCTCCGGCGCTTTGTCAACCACCACGGCTTCATTTAACGATCCCAGAAAAGCAAGCAGTGCTTTCTTTTCAGGCATCGTCAATTTCAACGGTGCCTTATCCAGCGTTTGATTCGGCACATCCAGCCCGCGGCCGGCACCACCTCCATCTTCATAAAATTGTATCACCTCCTCCAGCGTACGGAATATACCGTTGTGCATATATGGCGCCGTATGCTGAATGTTCCGCAACGATCCGGTACGGAAGGCGTGCAGCGTTTCAGGAGCCGGACAAGCCAGGTATCTTCCGGAGTCCGGACTTATTTGATGAAAAGCAGTGTCTGCCGGGACACCCAATACTTCAAATTCTGACGCAAGATAAGGTGGTTTCAATCCATTGAAATGCGGAACAAAATGACAGGTGCCGCATTTTGCCTTACTCATAAAAATCGTAAAGCCCGCTTTCACTTCAGTATCGATGGACCTGTCTTTGTTGAACGCATCATCAAACGATGCATAATACTGGCTGAAACCCGCGTAGTAATAGGTAATGGCAGAAATGATATGATCGATGTTCACTTTCTTTTCTTCCGGCGTATAACGCAACAACCGTTTGAATACCGTTTCGTATTCCTTACAACTCATCACTCTTTCTACCAGCGAATCGGCAACCCCATTCATTTCATCCGGATGACCCATTACGGCTTTGCCCTGCAATTGCAGCGACATATGACTGCCGTCTGCCATCAGCAGATGGTTGTACACACTGTTGATCAGCGTCGGCGCATTACGTGTCATGCTGCCCTGGTGGTTGAATAAAAAAGGTGTGGCACGCGTGGTGTCGGTGAAATACATATCCGGACGATGACAGGAAGCACAACTGCGCGACAGATTACCGGAGAGGATGGGATCGTAAAAAAGCAACCGCCCCGCTTCCCTGATGTCAGCTAAAACTTTCGGGTCATCTACAAAAGCATATACTCCCTTGATCTGATGACTGGTGAACAGTGCCTTGTCGAATAGCGAATGCACGGTGTCGCTTAAGGCATAATCGTAATAATGCCTTGAGGACACACCATAAGTCCGGATCATTTCCTGGTTGAAACCAAATAAAGGATTTACATAATCCCTGATGAACGTGAAATGATCAAACAGGCTATACGCATCGGGTTGACTGTTTACAAAGCGGATCATTTCATCATACCGCTGGTGATAAGGCACGCTTATGGAACGATCAGGAAAAGCCTGGTCAAATGTTTTATAAATATCTCCGGTGGCCTGCAACATAAAACGCAGTTCGGGAATCACACGGCTGGTATCCGGTGTTTCAAATGCCGTTGTATAGATGGCTGCAAGGTTCAGCAGGTAAAGACGATTGGCCAGGAAAAAATGATCGGGTTTGTTCAACGCCTGCGCCAGTGAATCGGACCGATAGGCCGCAACACCTGCCAGCGATTTTTCTATCAGGCTGATCAATGTATCGGCAGAAAATTTTTCTTCATCATTGTTCAGGTAAATTTCTGCCAGTGACAGTCCCGCTCCGGTGAGGCGGTATGGCGGCTCGTATTTTTCAAAGACTTCATTTTCCCATTCAACAGGCAGCGGACCGTTGAGTTTTTTATAGGTTTCGGGTAAAAGGTAACGCGTCCAGAAATCCGAAGCCTTCAGGCTTAAACGGCATTCGTGAATTTTACCGGTCAGTTGAGCACGGCCTGCTGCAGTATTGACATCGGTGTGGCGGATCAGTTGCAGCAATGATTGCTCCGCTCTTTCCAGCGCATCAATGTGTTTGTTATAGTTTTCGGTATAAGCCTTGCCATTGCTGGCCGGGTGACGGAAGGCGAAAGCGGTCACGATGACCACGAGAATAAGTATGGTAGCCGTCAATTTCATGTACATGCCGGATTCAGTGTAGTGGCTTTGCCCCGCCCAGGGTTTCGTCGAGGTTAATGATGCCCGGCTTCTTACCCTTTTCAAAGCTACCCAAAATACTGTCTGCCTGCAAGGCTTTGGCTCCGTTTAATGTGGCCCAGCCAAGGATAGTTTCCAAAGGCAGTTCAGGAAAATGCCGGCGGATATGCCCGATCTCTTCCAGAATACTTAGTTGATGATTGGAGGCAAGACTGTCTGTGCCGATCACCAGCGACACCCCGCTTTGAGCCAGCATCGGAATATCGGGGAGCTTTTGTGAGATATAGAGATTTGCGCCGGGGCAGAGACAGAAGTAAACAGGTGCGGCGCGGCCTTCAAGGCAGGCCAGGTCTTCCGGGCCGGTACATACGTTGTGTACCAGCAGCAAGGGTTGCGTTGGCGCAAAACGGTCGATATAGGTGGGAAGGCTATTTCTTCCGGATGGCTCAAAAAAGTTCGTGTTGAGCCCCATTTTTTCATAAAAACCAACAAGCTCTCCGGATTTGCTCACAAACCATTCATTTTCGCCAGGGCATTCCTGGTTGTGGATTGATTGGATACTGTTGGGAGCAAAATCACGGATCAATGCCCAGAGTTCAGGTGTGACCGAATAAGGCGCGTGCGGAACGATGGAGATTTGTTTTTCCGGAAAGAAAGAAAGGAACTGCTCATACACCTGCCTGGCTGCATCGAAGCGGACAGCCGCTCCGGCGGGATTGAAACCGATTGCTTCCACGAATTGATGATAGTAGATCGGGCTGTGCTGCTTTTGTTTGAGCGTATTGGCCGTGTTGCAAATATCGCCCACCGCTACGATGCCGGCTTCGTACATAGCTTTGTCGGCATCAGCAATCGCTGCTTCAATTACTTCGCCTGGCAGGCTACGCAGGTTCACCACCTGGTAGAGAAAATCGGGCAGGCCCGTATGTGGGGGAATAAAGTTCTTCAGATGACTTAATTCCAGGTGGCAATGGGCATTGACAAAACCGGGACAAATAAGCCCGGCAATCCGTTCCACCTCATCGCCCGCGTCGGTTAGCGGCACCACATCTTCGATAGTGCCGTCAGCTTTGGCTACCAGCACCTGTTGTGTGGAAATACGATAGCCGTCGAACAACTGATCCGGCAGGAACTTTCTAAAACCCATGGATGCAAAATAGTTAACTTTGCCGCCCGTAAGCCACGTTTTGGAGAAAAACGGGCAGGCAGGCAAAAAATACCAACAGTCATGTTAGATAAATTGGAGGCCATCAAAGCAAGGTTTGATCAGCTGGGTGTAGCGCTGACCAACCCGGAGATTGTGGCGAACAATAAAAAATACGCCGAGACCAGCAAAGAATACCGCGGTTTGGAAAAGATCGTCACTGCTTATGATAACTACCGCAAGCTGCTGGACGATATCAGCTTTTACCGCGAAGCACTCGATGGTGATGATGCAGAAATGCGCGAACTGGCCAAGGAGGAAATGCCGGCGTTGGAAGAAAAGAAGACCATAGAAGAAGAAGCGATCCGCCAGCTGCTGATCCCCAAGGATCCGCAGGACGAAAAAAATGCAATCGTGGAAATCCGTGCCGGTACCGGCGGTGACGAAGCCAGCCTGTTTGCCGGCGACCTTTTGCGGATGTACATACGCTATTGCGAACGCAGAGGTTACAAAACGGCCGTGTTGAGCGAAAGCGAAGGCACCGCCGGAGGATTCAAGGAAGTGCAGTTGGAAGTAACCGGCGACGACGTATACGGCACCCTGAAATTTGAAAGCGGTGTGCACCGCGTGCAACGCGTACCGGCTACCGAAACACAGGGCCGCGTACATACTTCTGCCGCCACCGTGGCAGTAATGCCCGAAGCAGAAGAAGTTGACTTCGAACTCAATCCCGCCGATGTGAAAATGGAAACTGCCCGGAGCGGCGGTGCGGGTGGACAAAACGTAAACAAAGTAGAAACCAAGGTAATGCTGACGCACATACCTACCGGTACTGTGGTGGTTTGCCAGACCGAACGTTCTCAGCTCGGTAACCGCGAAAAAGCGATGCAGATGCTGCGAACCAAATTATACGAAGAGCAGGTGCGCAAACAAGAAGACGAGATCGCCCGCCATCGTAAGAGCCTCGTAAGTACCGGTGACCGCAGTGCCAAAATCCGCACCTATAACTATCCACAGGGGCGGGTGACCGATCACCGTATCAACTTCACCTCCTATAACCTGGATGCCGTAATGAACGGCGATATCCAGGACTTCATTGCCGCGCTTCAGTTTGCCGAAAACTCGGAAAAACTGACAAAGCAGGGAGAATGATAAGTGGTTTGTAACCGTCCTGTTTTTTAATTACATTTATAACAGCCCTCTCAGCCACCCGCCGCAGGCGGGCAGGTACCACTTTATTCATCTTACAAAAAGATCATTATGCTTGATCAGATTGCGCAATTAGTAAAACAATATGGCGAAGGGGCCGTTGTCGCCAATACCGATGTTCCCGATGACCAGAATAACGCTGTGATGGCGGAGGCAACGAAAACTGTTACCAGTGGCCTGCAAAATGTTATGGCAGGTGGCGGATTACAAAACATCCTTGATATGTTCAAAGGAAACAGCCAGGATGGACAAGGTGGCGGTGGTATAGCCGGTGTACTGAAAAATCCCATGGTCACGATGATGATCGGGCATTTTATCAGCAAGCTGACCACAAAATTCAACATGAGTCCCGCACAGGCCAGCAATGTGGCCAACCAGCTTATACCAAATGTGGTGAACGACATGGTTACGAAAACGGCAAGTACCGAAAGTGCCAATTCGGCGTTTAACCTCGATGACCTTGTGGGTTCATTGACAGGAGGTAAGAGCTTTAATCTGCAGGGAATGCTGGAGCAATTTACCGGTGGCGGCAATAACAGCAACGGCGGTCAGGGTGGCGGATTTGACCTGCAGGATATCATCAGCCAGGTCACACAAGGCGCACAGGAAAAGAAAAGCGGAAAAGCAACTGAGGACGGCGGCGGTATTGCCGATATGATTCAGGGCTTTTTTGGCAAATAAAAATGTGGCTATTAAGAGGATACGATTAGACACCCAGATGCCTTCACAGATTTTTAACGAAGCGGGGGTAAACCATTTTAAAATTGGCCCGTTTTATGTATTAGTAGAAAGAGAAAGCAAATAACAAGTTCTTTACTTAGTGCAGTTGGTTGTTGAACGTCGTTTTACCAAGTGGTTTACATCCAGGGTAAATAACGGTGTTCAGGTTTTAACGATAACCTTAAAAGTGATTTTACGAAATCGCTTCTTTTAAACTTTCGTTAACAGCACAAGTCGCACTAATGGCAGTAAATTTGCGTTATAGATATAAGTTTAGTTTTATTCTACAATAAAGCAGTCAATTTTCTCATAAGCAGTTAGTTTTGGTTGCGACCCCTGTTTCCACAGGGGTCTATTTTTTTGTATATGGTCCAACGGATACAAATGAACGAGGCAATAGGTCAATAAGTGAATCGTCAATAGGTGAATGGTCAATCGTGAATAAAACAGCCTTCGGCCTTAAACCTACTTACTACTTAAAACTTAATACTTACTACTTATTACTTAATAAGGCATCGCATTGCCACTGCGAGTCCCACTGCCGCTCCGGCACCATCGGCCACCATATCCCACACATCAAATGAACGGTAAGGTATCCAGTAGTGTTGCACAAATTCCATCAACACACCATAAGCAAAACAGGACAATGCAATCGGTATAAATATCTTTTTAGTGAAATGGCCCGAGGCCTCGGCCATCTTACACATAAGGAAGGTCATGATGGCAAACATGCCGATATGCACCCACTTGTCGAAAAGAGGAATATTTTCGAGCCAACTGCTTTCCGGAAAAGCTGACCCCGGCATGCACAGCAGTACCGTGCAGATGATAAACCATACCATTGCGGCTGCTAACCATAATATGCGATGTTTCGCCATAGTGTTGACAGGTTGAGTCTGTGGGGCATTTTGTCCCCTGCATAAAAAAAGGTTGATCCGCATGCGGAACCAACCTTTCAAGATTTTTTTAACCGTATTTTATCCGGTAACCGCTTCGTAGCCTGCTGCATCCAGGAGGGCGTCCACATCCGCAGGATTATCCACCTTCATTTTGATCATCCAACCCTTACCGTATGGGTCGGTATTGACCAGTTCCGGGGCATTTGCGAGTTCGGGATTGAGTTCGGTAATGGTTCCGCTCACCGGCAGGAACAGGTCGGAAACAGTTTTCACCGCCTCTACCGTACCAAACACTTCATTCGCCGGAAGCGATTTTCCTATCGTCTCAACTTCTACAAACACAATGTCGCCCAACTCTTTCTGAGCAAAATCGGTGATGCCGATGGTAGCGATGTCGCCTTCCAGTTGGATCCATTCGTGGTCCTTTGTGTACCGGAGATTATCAGGATAACTCATAATGAATGATTTGTACCGCAAATATGAGTAAAACGCTACTACTACGAACAAGCGCCACTTATTTTTTCGCATTTTACCGGAAAAAAAATGCCGTTCATGGTAGTTTTTACACCACTTGTCGGCAATGACTTTACAGTCCTGTGACACAAAAATATCTTTGCGTCTTATAAAAATATGTTTATGAGAAAAGTATGGATGCTGTTCCTGATCGTCTTGCTGGCTGTGGCTGCCAACGCCCAGCAGATCAGTGGCACAGTGAAGGATCAATCAGGTAAGGGAGTAGATAAGACCACCGTCTCTTTGCTGCGCGCAAAGGACTCTTCCGTGGTAAAATTATCAGTTACAGACAATGAAGGCCGTTACAGCTTCACCCAAACAGAAGCAGGCAGTTACCTTGTAAGTGTTTCGCACGTGGGGTTTCTGCCTTATATCAGCCAGCCTTTTGCTTTTGATGGCACCAAAGATGTAGCAGTGCCTGCTGCAGGCCTGGTGAAAAACGAAGGCACCCTCGGCGGTGTAACCGTTGTGTCCAAAAAGCCGATAGTAGAGGTGAAAGCCGACAAGACCATCCTCAATGTGGAAGGTACTATCAACGCCGTAGGTAACGACGCGCTCGAATTGCTGCGCAAAGCACCCGGTGTAATGGTAGATAAGGACGATAACCTCACTATGGCCGGTAAAAACGGCGTGCAGGTATTCATCGATGGCAAACCCAGCCCGCTGCAGGGAGCAGACCTGGCCAACTTCCTGAAGAGCCTTCAGTCTTCACAAGTAGAATCAATCGAACTCATCACCAACCCTTCAGCCAAGTATGAAGCGGCTGGTAATGCCGGTATTATCAACATCCGCCTGAAGAAAAACAAAACCTTCGGTACCAACGGATCTGTGAACGCCGGTTATAATATTGGCACATTTGCCAAATACAATGCTGGTTTTGCACTGAACCACCGCAACAGCAAAGTGAACATCTTTGGTAACTACAACTTCAATCATGGTCTGAACACCAGTTCCATGAAAATGTACCGCGAACAGGCTGACTCTATTTTCAATCAGAGCAACCGCGTGAAAGCATTGAATGAAGGTCACAACTTCAAAGCCGGCCTGGATTATTTCCTCAACGCAAAAAGTACCGTAGGTGCCATCGTCAACGGAAATATCGGCAGCACCGATTTCAGAAGCAGCGGACCTACATTCATTTCTTACCTGCCTACCAAAGAACTGGATCGCCTGATGCGTGCAGAAAGTCATAACGACATGAAGCGCACCAACCTCAACTTCAACCTCAACTACCGTTACGCCATGACAGGGGGCAGTGAATTGAACGTTGATGCTGACTATGGTATCTTCAACCTGCGCAGTAACCAGTTTCAGCCCAACTATTATTTCGATGAAACCGGCACCACTGAATTGTACCGCAACGTATACCGCATGATCGCACCTACGAACATCGATCTCTATTCGGTAAAAGTGGATTACGAAAAGAATTTCCTGAAAGGACGTTTGGGTCTTGGTGGTAAAGTAGGTTTTGTGAATACCGATAACGATTTCCGCCGGTACGATGTATTCGGCAACACCGAAGTTCTGAACAACGACCTTAGCAACCGTTTTGAATATAAAGAGAATATCAACGCAGTTTATGCCAATTACAACCGCGGATTCAAAGGGTTTATGGTGCAAGTAGGTTTGCGTATGGAGAACACCGATTCCAAAGGTTATTCTACGGGCAAACAATGGAATGCCAATGAAGGCGTATACAAAGATTACGACTCAACTATTCACCGCAATTACACCGACCTGTTTCCAAGTGCTGCGGTCACGTTCAATAAAAACCCGATGAGCCAGTTCGGTTTCACCTACAGCCGTCGTATCGACCGCCCGGCTTACCAGGATCTGAACCCGTTCGAGTTCCGTTTGAACGACTATGCTTATATGAAAGGCAACACGCAACTGCGTCCGCAATACACCAACAGCGTAGGCTTCACACATACGTATAAGTATCGCCTGACGACAGCGCTGAACTACAGCCACGTGAAGGACATCTTCACACAGTTGCCTGATACCATCGACAACTCAAAGGCCTTCATGACCAAGAAAAACCTTGCGTCGCAGGATATCGTGAGCCTCAACGTAAGCTATCCGTTCCAGTACAAATGGTATTCCTTTTTTGCCAACGTGAACGCTTACTACTCTATGTACAAAGCTGACTTCGGTGGCGGCGACCGTAAAGTAAACCAGGATGTATTTGCCATGACTTATTATATGCAGAACAGCTTCAACCTTGGCAAGAGCTGGACAGCGGAAGTTTCAGGGTTCTATTCATCACCAAGCATCTGGCAGGGGATATTCCGGAGTAAAGCGATGTACGGCATCGATGGAGGATTGCAGAAGGGATTGTTTAAGGGGAAAGGTAACCTGAAATTTGTCGTCAGCGATATCTTCCGCACGATGCGCTGGGCGGGTGAAAGCCGGTTCACGGGTACCTATGGTAACGCGAGTGGCCGCTGGGAAAGCCGTCAGTTCAAGATCAACTTCAGCTATCGCTTCGGCAACATGCAGGTGAAAGCTGCACGCCAGCGGAAGACAGGTCTCGACGACGAAAGCAAAAGAGCGAGTGGTGGTGGATCAACAACACCGGGACAATAATAAAAAAGCGGCCTTAGGGCCGCTTTTTTAATGTGGTAATTTGAAGATTTGAAAATTTGATAATAAAACAGGCGAAGGGCAAAGTCCTGAGCCGACGCTCGCTTCGATTATCAAATTTTCAAATCTTCAAATTCGTTTCCTTTTCACCAACCTCGCCTTCACAATCCGGATGTCCTGCAACGGCCTGTCGCGATCGGCGGCTTTGCTGGTAGGCGTGGAGGCAATGCGGTCAAGGACTTCTTCGCCGCGGATGAGTTGGCCAAATACGGTGTATTGCTGATCGAGGTGCGGTGAGCCTCCGATGGTCTTATAAACTTCACGCTGATCGGCGGGAATCACGATGTTGCGGCGGCGCTCGAGTGTATCCATGGCACCATCGGTGAACTTTTTTCCCTGCACTATATAAAACTGGCTGCCGCTACTGGCTTTTGACGGATTCACCTGGTCGCCTTCCCGCGCTGCGGCTATCACACCTTTGCGATGAAACAAAGCCGGTTTGATTTCGGCAGGAATCGTATAACCCGGACCGCCATTGCCCAGGGGCTGACCCGCGGGCGCACCTTTACTGTCGGGATCGCCGGTCTGGATCATGAACTGGCTGATCACACGGTGAAACAATACACCATCATAATAACCGCTTTTAACCAGTTTCAGGAAATTGTCGCGATGCAGCGGCGTGGCATCCGAAAGGCGGATGACCATAGTGCCCGAATCGGTCACCAGTTCCACATCACGTTTGTAATCTTTTTTACGAAGCTTTATTTCAGCAGGAGATTGCGCCTGTCCCGATGCAAATGCCAGGACCAACAGCAGCAGAAAACAGATTTTTTGCATACCCTGGTAAGTTATAAGTAGTAAGTTTTAAGTTATAAGTATACGGTGTAAGGTATAAGGCTTAAGGTATAAGGCGTAGGGAAGAAGGCTGTTCTATTCACGATTCACGATTGACGCTTCTTCGAGCGTCGAAGTATCGGGCTCAGGGAGCAGCACTCACTCATTGACTTATTCACGATTGACGATTGACGATTCATCCCTCAAAATCCGCGTGACTCGAAATACAACAACACATGATCGCGGAGAAAATTCTCCTGGTCGATCGGGTTCATCACCGGCATGTCTTTCAGTTGACGGAAATGCGGCCAGCCTTCATTATCGGTGCCTTCAAGTGCATAATAACCACTTTGCGAAAGCAGGCTGCAAACCGCCACGTGCATGAGGTCCTGCTTCTGTTCTTTGGAGAACTTCCGGTTTACATCGCCCAATTCCTGTATGCCGATGAGGAACAGGATTGTTTCCATGTCCGGCTTCTTCCCAAACCGCTCTACCAATTTCGCTTCCAGCGTCCACCAGCGTGTCTGGAGATCATCGTTTGCTATCATGCCGCAAAGATACGTCGCCGCTCACGGATAAAAACGGTTCAGGATTCGGGCAGACGGCTATCTTTGCAGCCAAATCAGACGTATGTTGTTATTACAGACCTTAAGGCAGGATCCGGCCGGTGTAAAAGCCAAACTGGCGCGGAAGTATTTCGCAGAAACTGACCTGGTTGACACCATCATTTCGCTGGATGACGACCGGAAAAAGCTGCAACTCGAGTTCGATACCACGCAATCGAAGGTCAACAGCACATCGAAAGAAATCGGAGGCCTGATGGCCAAAGGTGAAAAGGAAACCGCCGAAAAAAAGAAAGCCGAAGTGGCCGAACTCAAGGCCAGTCTGCAACCCATTACGGAAAAACTCGCCCTTGTTGAAAAGCAATTGCAGGATGAACTCGTGAAGTTACCCAACATACCTGCCGACATCGTGCCCGATGGAAAAACACCGGCCGACAATGTTGTCGTTCGTGAAGGCGGCGAGAAGCCCGTCTTACCAGAAGGCGCCGTTCCGCATTGGGACCTCACCAGCCGCTATGACCTGATCGACTTTGAATTGGGTAATAAGATCACCGGCAGTGGTTTTCCTGTTTATAAAAATAAAGGAGCGCGTTTGCAACGGGCGCTCGTGCAATATTTCCTGGACTTCAACACCGCCGCCGGTTATACGGAAATACAACCGCCGTTGCTGGTGAATGAAGACTCCGCCTACGGTACAGGTCAACTGCCCGATAAAGAAGGGCAGATGTACCACATAGGGTTGGATAATTTTTACCTGATACCCACATCGGAAGTGCCGGTAACCAACCTGTACCGCAATGAAATTGTAAAAGACAGCGACCTGCCGATAAAAATGACGGCCTTTTCGCAATGCTTCCGCCGCGAAGCGGGCAGCTATGGGAAAGATGTACGTGGCCTCAACCGCCTGCACCAGTTCGATAAAGTAGAAATCGTACAACTCGTGCATCCTGATAAAAGTTATGAAGTGCAGGAAGAAATGGTAGCGCATATCGAAAAACTGCTTCAATCACTGGAGCTGCCGTACCGCATTCTGCGTCTCTGTGGCGGCGACATGAGCTTTGCTTCTGCACTTACCTACGACTTTGAAGTATACAGTGCGGCACAGGAACGCTGGCTGGAAGTAAGTTCCGTTTCCAACTTCGAAGCATACCAGGCCAACCGCATGAAAGCGCGTTACCGCGATGCCGGCGGCAAACCACAACTCGTGCATACACTTAATGGCAGCTCACTGGCACTGCCACGTATAATGGCCTGCCTGCTCGAAAACAAACAAACCGCTAACGGCATCGAATTGCCCAAAGCGATTCACCAATATTTTGGGGATTCGAAGATTTCCTAAATGCGTCAATAAGTCAATAAGTGAATAGGTCAATGTATGTATTCACTTATTGACTTATTCACTGGTTGACCCACCTAAAACTTGTAACTTTCGATGCGACGCTTACTACTACCCGCAACCATATTGTTGTTCACAGGCTGGATGGCCTGTTCGCCACGAACAAAACCAACCGTAACCACCGCACCCGAAGCCCCGGTAACACAAACGGAAGAAACAATAAAAGAAACTGCAGCCGACAGGGAAAGGGCCGCCACACTGGAAGCGGGCAAAGTAGTCTACAACGGAAAATGCACCCGGTGCCACGCTCCTAAACCTGTAGACAATTGGAACACAGAGGAATGGAAACCCATTCTTAAATCCATGATCAGAAAAAGCAAACTCGATTCCGTCGAAAGCGCGCAGGTAACGGCTTACGTCAATGCCAATTGCAAGAAATAAAGGCTGGCACAAAATTGGATTTGTCATAGTTAGGTAAAAAAAGACTACTTTAACTATCTCAAAACCTATTTGGATATGAAAAAAGCCATCGTTTCAGCAATGCTACTCGCCGTCGTAATGGTGGCGTGTACGCCCAAGGCCTCGCCTTCCGTTACAGAAGCAACCATTCCTACAGAATCAGCCGTGAGTAAATCAAGCGCAACGATCTCCGCAGGACAAACCATTTTTACAACAAAGTGTACCCGTTGTCACGGGCAGAAACCAGTTGAGAAATGGACTTACGAAGAATTGCGTCCTGTACTCGCTTCCATGGTAAAAAAGGCGAAACTCGACAAAACCGAGACTGAGCAGGTATCTGCTTATGTTTATTCAAGAGCTAAAAAGTAATTGTCATAGTATCTTTTTTCGTGAAGCCGGCAGCCTGCCGGCTTTTATTTTTTTTAACAATGGTTAAACCTTGCAAGTAGCCTCCTGTCTTACTTCAAATTCCTTTGTATGGCGGCTAATAACCAGGTAAAAAATCAGCATCTTCTCTGGCGTGCAGGCTTCGGTCCCGCAGTAGAACAGATGCCCGACCTTTCGAAGTATACGCCCAAACAATATTACGCCGCATTGCTGAAGGCTTCCGGCAGCCGTAAAGTGCAGCACTTCAACGTGGCGGATCCTTCACTGGAGGATATGTATATGGAAGGGTTTGGCAGGCGTTCACTGACGCCTGAAGAACGCCGCCAGGTACAGCAAAAACAACGGCAGGGAATCCGCGATCTCAATCTTTACTGGCTCAAGGAAATGGTGGTAAGCGCCGCACAACTCCGTGAAAAAATGGCTTTCTTCTGGCACGGCCATTTCGCCTGCCGTAGCCTCAATGTTTTTTATCAGCAGAATATGCTGACAACGATCCGCGAAAATTCACTCGGTAATTTCGGCACACTGCTCCGCGAAGTGTCGAAGTCGCCCGCCATGCTGCAGTTTCTCAACAACCAGCAGAATAAAAAAGATCATCCCAACGAAAACTTTGCCCGCGAAGTGATGGAACTCTTCACGCTCGGTCGCGGACATTACACCGAGAACGATATAAAAGAAGCAGCACGTGCCTTCACGGGCTGGGCGGCCGGTCCGGGCGGACAATTTATTTTCCGGAAAAATCAACACGACAGCGATCGCAAAACCGTACTGGGCAAAACCGGCAATTTTGATGGCGACGATGTACTGGATATTTTACTGGCGCAACCACAGACCGCCACCTACATCTGCACAAAACTTTACCGCTTCCTCGTGAATGAAGAAGTAGACGAAGCCCGGGTGAAATGGCTGGCAGAACGGTTTTATAAAAACAAATACGAGATCAAAGGATTACTGGAAGACATTTTTACCAGCGAATGGTTTTACGATGACAAAAATATCGGGGCAAAGATCAAATCGCCGGTAGAACTGATGGTGGGTATCCAACGGATGATTCCGATGAAGATCGAAAATGAACAGGCGCTTTTGTTATTGCAACGCATATTGGGGCAGACACTTTTTTATCCGCCCAATGTAGCCGGATGGCCCGGTGGTCGTACCTGGATCGATAGTTCCACCCTGATGATGCGGATGCGTATTCCGCAGTTATTAAATGATCGCGACGAATTAAATGTAACACCCAAGGACGATGATGATCAGATGATGGGCATGCGCGATAAAGAGGCGGCCATTGCCAAAAAGCCCGACCTCGGCAAAGGCATCAAACCCATACTGGCGCAAATGGAATGGGAACAAACGTTCAAACAACTGGAGCCTGTAGCAAGGGAAGCGTTGATACCGGCACTACGCGATCGCTTATTGCAGGTAAAACCCCAGATCAGCGATGCGTTGTTCACGAGCTATGCTGATGGATCCAACCGCAACAATTTTATCAAGACAGCCACTATACAGATCATGAGCACACCGGAATACCAGTTGTGCTGAGCAAACATTAACCTAAAAAAAGAAATCATGCTTTTTAAGCGGAAAGAATTTTTACAGCTCGGCTCATTGGCTACTGCCTCCATGTTGTTGCCGAAATTTCTGAAGGCATTCGAAAATCCCCTGGCCGTTCCTCCGGGAAACAAAGTGGTAGTAGTATTGCAACTGAGCGGTGGCAATGACGGATTAAATACCGTAATACCGGTACGCAACGATCTTTATTACAAAGCAAGACCGTCCCTCGGTATTCAGCGAAGCCAGGCCTTGTCGCTCACGGATGAAGCCGGTTTGAATCCTGCCCTCACCACTTTCAAAGAATTGTACGACGAGGGAAGCCTGTCCATTATTAATAATGTGGGTTATCCCAATCCCGACCGTTCGCATTTCCGCAGTATGGACATCTGGCATTCCGCCAGCCAGAGCGATCAGTACTGGCATCACGGATGGCTGGGCCGCTACCTCGATGCGCAATGCAGCGGTTGCGATAAACCTACGCAGGCCATCGAAATTGATGATGTGCTGAGCCTGGCATTGAAGGGAAAAGACATGAACGGTATTGCGGTCAAAGATCCGCGCCGTTTATATGGCACGGCGAATGAAAAATTCTTCAAGGATGTGATGAAACAACATCAGTCCGGCGGAGAGGAAAAACCCGTGGATTACCTGTATAAGACCATGGCGGAGACACTTTCCTCGGCTGACTATATTTTCAAACAAAGCCGTTTGCATCCCACGGCTGCATCGTATCCTGGTACGGAGCTGGGTAATAGTTTTAAAACCATCGCCTCACTGATCTTCTCGGATATTAATACGAAAGTGTATTACGTATCGCTGGGAAGTTTTGATACCCACGTAGGGCAGGACGATCGCCAAAAAAGATTGTTTACCGAAATGAATGACGCGGTAAAAGCGTTTGTGAACGACCTGAAAGCAAACGGCCGGTTCAACGATGTGTTGTTGTTTACCTTCTCCGAGTTTGGCCGTCGCGTAGCGCAGAATGCAAGCAACGGCACCGACCACGGTACGGCCAACAACATGTTCCTTGTAAGTGGCGCACTCCGCAAAAAAGGATTGGTCAATGCCATGCCCGACCTCGCCGACCTCCAGGAGGGCGACCTGAAACACAAAGTTGATTTTAAAAGTGTATATGCAACAATCCTCAATAAGTGGTTGAGCACCGACGATGCCGCTATTCTGGGAGCGAAGTATGAGCAGATGGACTTCGTGTAAGGTTTAACAGCCTGTTGTAGTGCCATTGTTGGAGTCCTCACCACAACTGTCATTCCGACATCACGCCACCGTTGGTCTCCAGACCAACGGACCTGCTCAGCCCCTGAGTTATGTACGAAGTTGACCTTACCTATCAAAGAAACCTGCCTCTTGCTTGTTGGTCGGAGACCAACAAGGGGCGCCAACTCATACCTCAAGCCGCCTTTACGTTTAAAAATGAAAAGCGACTCTTGGGCATAAACGTTCCGAACAGTTGTGGTGTTAACACCAACAATGACTAAAATAGCCGGACGCGCAACGGGGTCCGGCTATTTTTATTTATTCAAAGGATAGAAGATCAGGGCTGGAGCGTGCCGACAGAAGGAAGATTATATAGCTGTCCGTTGACGCGGAAAGATGTCAGGCTTGTGTTCGCACAGTTATTCTTTTGCATGGAAGGTTGGCAATATTTCATTTCTTCCTGCTTATCCGTCATCTGATCAATTTGCCAGCGCGCACCGGCGGCAGGTATTTCCACTACATAATCATAACGTGATTGCAGCAAAGGTTCACCACTGGTTAAGGAAATGGATAATTCCTGTCGGTCGTGGCCCGGATCAACCAGCGAAAGCTTATCGGGGTTAAAGGCAACGGAATCTATCAGTGCGGCCCTTGAAAATTGCTGATCTTTCTGATATTTTTTCCTGATCAGCAGGGTCACGTCTTCTTTTTGAATATCTGTTACGAAAATGCTGTATTGCGTGTATGGACCGCAGGAGATCATTTTACAACAGTCTATACAGGAGCCGCCTATGGTGGCAATAAAGAACAGGAGGAAGGCGGAGGGTAAAAACTTTCTCATTGGTGGTTAATTTATTTACTGAAAGCCATAAGCCGTTGCAACATTGAGACTGGAAGGGCCGGAGAATGTTTCGGTCTTTACTACAGAACCGTTTACCAGGATTTCCAGTTTTAAAGCAAAGGCAGGCGTTGCTGAGCCCGAGTTGTTGTGGAAAGCCGCCAGTCTGATTACTTCACCCAGTGCTACACTCTTACGTACTGTTTGACTGAATGGTAATGTTACATTAGCGAGGTTGGTGATGCCGCCTGTTTCGTTGTTATAACTGGCATCGTTGATTACTGTAACATTTCCGGTGGTGCAGGTGATCTTGTAGGTAATATCGACTGTACGGGGGTAACTGTTACCGGAGCCGCCACCGTCTTTCTTGCAAGATGAAAATACCAGTACAGCTAAAATGATCAGCAGGCTGCCAACATAACCGGAAGCCATGCGGTTGGGACGAAATAAAGTCTTTGTCATTGGGTGTTTTTTGTTTGTTCAATTAACCAGACATCCAATTTGATACCCTCGTCTGCTGCAGCGGGTGTTGTCTGTAGACCAGAAACTGCATTCTGTTTTAGCTTTCAGAACGGTAGAGTGGCAGTAAGCTGCCGTTGGTTTATTGATGCGTGTCGTTGGTTGGTAATAATGGATTTTGTCCATAAAAAAAGCCGCCTGTTATGGCGGCTTATATAGAAAAAAATAAGTGGATTAATTTTTCGCCCTGCTGCTTGCCAGCTTAAACAGGATAAAACCCATGAGTGCGAAGAACGCGACGCCGAGTATTTTATAACCATCTTCACCTAGTGCGCTGGTAAGCCCTGCTGAAGCGCTCCATCCTTCGAGGTTTGAACGGACAGTTCCGTTTGAGAAAAGGAATGCGACGAGTACACCGGCCAGTGCACCGCCGGCCACCAATCCTGTGGCAAAAAGGCTTCCCTTGCCGAGCTCTTCTTCTTCGGCGGTAAGATGTATTTGTTTCTTCTTATTTCTCCAATCCACCAGGCCGCGGATGGCACCGCCGATAAAGATGGGGAGTGTGGTAGACAATGGCAGGTAAATACCGATGGCGAAGCTTAATGCCTTGATACCGCAGAGTTCGATTACAATAGCAATAAAGACACCCACGAGTACAAATTGCCAATCGAGGTTGCGGGAAAGAATGCCTTTGATGAGCGTGGCCATCAGTGTGCCCTGGGGCGCGGGCAATTCAGGCGTGCCGATCGCATGGGCGATGCCTTTAGCTGCCATTTCAGCCGTAGGCTGGTCAAGCACTTTAATAGTAGCGCCAATGGCAATGGATGATACGATGGCTCCGATGAATAAAGCGATCTGTTGATATTTTGGTGTGGCGCCGACAAGATAACCGGTCTTAAGATCCTGTGAAGTGGCGCCGGCATTGGCCGCAGCGATACAGATCATGCCGCCTACCACCAGTGCCATTGGTTCGTAAATATGTCCCGTCCAGCCGACAGCGAGGAAGATGAGGCAGGTGCCCATGATGGTGGCAATGGTCATACCGCTGATGGGACTGTTCGACGAACCGATCAATCCCACGATACGGGAGGCTACCGTTACGAAGAAAGCGCCGAATATGATTACCAGCAGACCCAGCAATAATTTACTGCCGACAGAAGTTCCGGGAATAAGTGTGCTGGGTAATAATGCGATAACCAGTAATAAACCGATGCTGCCGATCGCTACTATTTTAATGGACAAATCTCGTTCGGTGCGTGCCACCTCTTTCTTCTCTGCGTCCCCGTCTTTTTTAATAGAACCAATGCTTCCTTTAAAAGAAGAAATGATGGTAGGAATGGTTTTGATCAACGTGATGAAACCGCCAGCCGCTACAGCGCCCGCACCGATCTGGCGGACGTAAGCCCGATAAATAGCATCGGACCAGTCATCGAACTGACCGGTGATGGGATTCCATCCGCTTGAACCTCCTGCCTGGTTGATGTCTGCAAGATATCCGAGCTTGGCTAATTGCGCCGCTACCACATGCCCGTCGACCAAAGAAGCGAGTAAGGGAATGAGACAGAGCCAACTCAATACACCGCCGGCTACCAGCACACCACCGATCTTTGGACCAATGATATAACCAACCCCCATGTATTCAGGTGTGATCTCTCCACTCACCCGTGCGGATGGAAAGAATTTGTTGGCTTGTTTGGTAACGAATGAAGGGGTTTCGGCAATTATATGGAAGATCTTCTGCAGAATGGCATAAAGAAAAGCGAAGCCCAATCCCATGAAGGCGGTCTTGGCAAAGTCGCCGCCCCGTTCGCCGGCCTTCAATACAGAAGCACAGGCTGTGCCTTCGGGATAAGGCAGGGTCGCGTGTTCTTTTACGATCAGCGAACGCCGCAGCGGGATCATCATCAATGTACCCAGGAAGCCACCGCAGATAGCGAGGATCAATATCGTGAAGTAATTAAAATAACTACTGCTGTCGGCACTGCTGAGAAACAGAAACCCCGGCAAGGTAAATACCACACCCGCCGCAATACTTTCACCTGCCGATCCGGTAGTCTGGATGATGTTATTCTCCAGGATGGTGGTCTTCAGGAATTTTCTTCCCAGCGTGATAGCGATCACGGCAATGGGAATAGAGGCCGATACGGTAAGACCTGCTTTAAGCGCCAGGTACACGGTGGCCGCACCGAAGATGATCCCGAAAATGGCACCGGTGATTACCGACTTCAGCGTAAACTCGGCCATTTTTGTTTCCGGCGCTACGAATGGTTTGAACTGATCCATATTAATTCAAAATTAAAAAGTCAAAATTCAAAAAAGGTAAAAGGGAGTAAGGCATACTGCTACCAAATTTTCAAATCATCAAATTTTCAAATTCCGATTACGGAGATTAGTTTGGAAAAAGTGAAGCCACTGTTCTAATTAACGCCCCTCTCTCTCATCACCCTGTTAAGCCAGCGCAACAATACAAACAGGAACACTGCGGCTGCAAACAGCAGTGCAAAGTTTAACCAGAAATAATCGGCCTTGTTATCGTAGGTGTCCCACTGGCTGGCGAGAATGCCACTTAATTTATTGCCGATAGACGTGGAGAGGAACCAGCCCCCCATCATCAGCGAGGTGATACGCACCGGGCTTAGTTTTGATACAAGTGATAGTCCCATCGGGCTGAGGAAAAGTTCACCTATTGTTACCACTCCATAAGTACCCATCAGCCAGAGCACACTTACTTTATGTTCACCGTTATTGCCAGCATATACGGCGCCGATCATTAACAATACACTTAATGCGGAGATTAATAAGCCCAGGGCGATTTTACTGGGAGTGGAAGGCTCTTTGCCACGTCGCCGGAGCCAGGTAAACAGCGCTACCACTAATGGTGTGAGCACAATTACCCAGAAGGGATTGATCGACTGGCTGAGGCTTGGCACCCATGTTTTGACGGCCTCACCCTCCTGCACCGGGTCTTTCTGAAAGTTCATGTTCTTGAAATAAGGCGGATAGTCAACGCCGGTCACTTCCTTGCCGTCTTGTTTTATTTTGCGGAACTGGTTATCCAGCAAGGTCACGGAGTCTTTTTTATAAACTACCCCTTCCGTCTGGCGCAGGGCTGACAATACATCACCGCTTGTGCCCGATACGTGACGTTCAGTATAACGGCTGGCCCAGGTGTTGAGTGCCGATCCGTTTTGTTTGAAGATGGCCCAGAAAAGGATCACCACGGCAAAGATGGCCAGCATGGCGGCCATGGCCGGTTTTTCTTCTTTACTGCTGCGCATTAGTAAGGCCGCGTAGAAAAATATCACAGGGATACAGGCAAAGATGAACGCATCCGTGCTGTTGCTGTCGAAGATATAACCGTCGCCTTTGATAAACCATCCGATTACACCAAAGATGAGTGACGGCAGAATTACCAGCGCCATGATTTTCCACAGCGACATATCGCCGGGCTGCATGGGTTTGCGCACATCGTACTCTTTATAATGACGGGTGCCACCCACAAATGTGAGCACACCGATGAACATACCTATACCGGCTGCAATGAAGGCCGCTCCCCAGCCGATGGTAGTATAAAGTGCTGCACCGAAGAAATTGCACACGAAGGCACCGATGTTGATGCCCATGTAAAAGATATTGTATCCTTCGTCTTTCCGTTCTTTATAAGCCGGCGTGGAGTAAACGTTGCCAAGCAGTGTGGAGATATTGGGTTTGAAGAAACCATTGCCGACGATCACCAATGTCATCGACACATACAACATGGTGATGTCGTGTATGGCCATAAGACAATAACCGGCACCCATCAGCAAACCGCCGAGAATAATGGATCTGCGGTATCCGAGATAACGGTCGGCAATAAGACCGCCGAGGAAGGGGGTGAAAAACACGAGCGCGATAAATGTCCCGTAAAGACTGGATGCATCCTTTTCATCCATATTAAAACCTTCGGCTTTGTCTTTGAGATAGAACGTGAAGATGCCGATCATCAGGTAGTAGCCAAATCGTTCCCACATTTCAGAGAAGAAAAGGAATGGCAGTGCTTTGGGATGTTTCTTCCACATGCGTTCAAATGCTTTAAGGCCGGAAGATAGGAAAACTTATGCGAGTAGGATAGAAATGAAAAAAGCCGCCCGGAGGCGGCTTTTTCTATGAGAAGAAAATCTATTATGCTGAACCGGTTCTTTCTTTTACGATGGCATTCAGCGATTTCAACTTCGCGAAAATCCAGATGCCACCGATGAAGGCTGCAACAGCAATGATGCCGAAGAAGATTCTTTTATCGGTGAAAGAATCCCATGAGCTGGCCATTACACCGGCTACTTTACCGCCAAGCGATGTAGAAAGGAACCATCCGCCCATCATCAACGCCGTTAAGCGCGGCGGAGACAGTTTCGATACAAACGAGAGGCCGATCGGACTGAGGAACACTTCACTGATCGTGAAAATGAAATAGGTGAGGAACAACCAGTACGCCGCGGTCTTATGGGTATAAATGGAAGGAACGGACATTACCGCCAACACCATAGCCAGTGCCGACAAACCGGAGATGAACAGGGCCAGTCCGAATTTGGAGGCTGTAGTTGGTTCTTTACCTCTTCTGCGCAGCCAGGCCAGCAGGCCTACGAGTATGGGTGTAAGTACAATAATGAAGAAGGGGTTGATCGATTGGAATAATTCCGCGTTCACCGTTTTGATTTGCTGCCCTTCGGCCGGCCATTGGTCTTTGGGTAAGTTGTTGAGATAAGGATCAGGGCCTAATGTATTGATCACTTTGCCGCTGTCATCACGTACAGCACGCATGTACTCATCAATTTTCGGAACTTCCCGTGGTGTGGCATCCACTGATTGCAACATGTCGATGCTTTCTGCAGACGACTGGATAGAAGCCGGGATCTGCCGGTCGGTATACGTTTCTGCCCAGATGGTCAGTCCCGTCGAGTTCTGGTTGTAGATGGTCCAGAAAATAATGGAAATGGCAAATACGAATAACAGAGCGCCGATGGCTTTCTTGTCGGAGCCGATTGATTTTCTCCAGATGCCCACATAGAATGCAACTACTGGAATACAGGCGAAAATGAACGCGTCATTTGAATCGGAACCGAAGATGTTACCAGGAAGAAACCATCCTATAACCGCAGCAATGATAGCGGGAAGGAATACATACATGAAGATCTTCGACATCGGCATGTCTTCTTTCTGCATTGGCTTTCTGATATCGGCTTCCTTTACATGTTTCAGTTGTGTTGCCAGCCAGATGAGCCCGAATGTGAGGCCTACACCGGCTGCAGCAAAAGCATAACCCCAGCCATATTTGTTTCTCAGGTAAGCAGCGGCAAAGTTGCAGAACAGGGCACCAATATTAATGCCCATATAAAAGATGTTATAAGCAGAGTCTTTAAGTGGCTTCAGTTCTTCCTTGTTATAAATGTTACCCAGCAGGGTGGAAATATTGGGCTTGAAGAAACCGTTACCTACTATAATAAGCGAAAGCGCCACATAAAGCGCGGTATCGCCCGGCAATGCCAGGCAGAAATAACCCGCAGCCATCAACGCTCCTCCGATAAAAATAGACTTGATATAACCCAGATAGCGGTCAGCAATCAGACCTCCGATAAAAGGCGTGAGGTATACCAATGCGATAAATGTTCCCACCACATCGGCACCCATCTTGTTATCAAAACCCATTCCCCCGGTGCGGGTGTCTGTCAGATAAAGAAAAAGGATACCAACCATAAGATAGTATCCAAATCGTTCCCACATTTCTGTGATAAATAACACGAACAGCGCGCGCGGATGTTTGCCTGTCTTCAGCGGTTCATTCATACAGTGTTGTTTTTATAAATTGTCAGGTTCGCTTTTAATGAAGCAACCAAAATACAGAAAATTGATCAACCCCAAATAATTAATGTTTGTTTTAATAAAGCTTCCGATATTCGCAGGACTTAGTCCCAATAATCCTTTTATTTCTTTATTTCATGCAGATTTTATTACTCGGCTCCGGCGGCAGGGAACATGCCCTTGCCTGGAAATTGGCTCAAAGTCCTGCCTGTACACGCCTGTTCATTGCTCCCGGTAATCCTGGCACGGCACTGTGCGGCACCAATGTGCCGGTAGCCGCCAACGACAACGCCGCAGTAGCCGCTTTCTGCCGCGAAAACCAGATAGGAATGGTGGTGGTGGGTCCCGAAGAACCACTGGTAAACGGCCTCTATGATTATTTTCAATCGCATAAAGACCTGAAAGAGACGCTCTTCATCGGCCCTTCACAGGAAGGTGCCCGCCTCGAAGGCAGCAAGGCTTTCGCCAAAGCCTTTATGCAACGCCATAATATTCCTACCGCGGCCTACCGCGAATTCACAGAAGAGAACTACCGCGAAGGGGTTGAATACCTGCAGCAACATGCCCTGCCCGTGGTGCTCAAAGCCGATGGCCTCGCCGCCGGCAAAGGAGTGCTCATCTGCCACACCCACGTGGAAGCAATAGCTGAATTCGAACTCATGATCCAGCAGTCGAAATTCGGAGAAGCCAGCAAAAGAGTGGTGGTGGAAGAATTCCTGCACGGGGTGGAACTCAGCGTTTTTGTCCTCACCGACGGACACGACTATGTGATCCTTCCCGAAGCAAAAGATTACAAACGCATAGGTGAAGGCGATACAGGCCTCAATACCGGAGGAATGGGCGCCGTAAGTCCCGTTCCCTTTGCCACGCCGGGTTTCCTTCAGAAAGTAGAAGAACGCATCGTTAAACCAACCATTGCCGGACTTTCACAGGAACAGATTCCCTATACCGGGTTTGTGTTCGTAGGGCTGATCAGCGTGGAAGGCGAGCCGTATGTAATTGAATATAACTGCCGCATGGGCGATCCGGAAACCGAAGTGGTGATGCCGCGGTTGAAAAACGACCTGGTGGAATTGTTGTCTGCCGCCGCAAACGGCCAGCTCTCCTCCGTAAAGGTGGACGCCGACCCGCGTGCCGCTGCTACCGTGGTGGCCGTGAGCCAGGGATACCCCGGGCCTTATGAAAAAGGACACGAAATTGCCGGTATCGGCGAAAGCTATGGCAAACAATCCATTGTTTTCCACGCCGGTACCCGCGAGGAAGACGGCAAAATCCTCACAGACGGCGGCCGTGTGTTTTGCGTCACTTCTTTCGGCGAGGATATTGCCGAAGCCGTTAATACCTCTCTTGACGTGCTGGAATATGTACGATTCGGGGAAATGTATTACCGCACGGATATCGGTTACGAATTCCGGCCGGCTTACAATACGCCGGAAGACGACGACTGACCTGTTTTTGATTTACCTTATTCCTGATAAAAATGGCTGTTCATTACCACGATTATCTTCAGTTAGACAAAGTGCTGAACGCGCAAGCCACCGAAAGCGGCAAGCAGCAGATCGACGCGCACGACGAAATGCTTTTTATCGTTATCCACCAGGCTTATGAGCTGTGGTTTCATCAACTGCATTATGAACTGGATTCGGTGATCGCTATTATGAAGCGGCCTTCTCTCAACGATAATTCTCCCGAATTGCAGACGGTGGTGCACCGCGTCAACCGCATGGTGACCATTCTCCGTGTGCTGGTTCACCAGATCGATATCATGGAAACCATGACGCCCATGGATTTTCTCGACTTCCGGGACCTGCTGCGTCCCGCCTCGGGTTTCCAGAGCTGGCAGTTCAAAGAGCTGGAAGCCAGGCTGGGCCTGAAATTCGACCAGCGTCATGGCAAAGAATACTATACTGCACAGTTGCGCCAGGAGCATATAGACCGCATCCGGAAAGCTGAGCAGGATCAATCGCTGCTGCAACTGGTCAACAGTTGGCTGGAACGCGTGCCGTTCTTCGAAGGAGGAAAAGCACCGGCCGATTGGGCATTCTGGAACGAATACCGCACTATTTACCAGTCCAGCCTTGCGGATGTGGAGCAGGCCAACCTGGAAATGTTCGATCATTTATTCTTCGGAAAGCCGCTGTCAGGGGGATTGGCTGCGGAAAACACCACGGTGGTGTCCTCCGGCGGAGGTTGCCCCATGGGACATGGAGCGGCTTCTTCCACTACTTCGGTTTCCGGCGGCAACCAGCTTTCGGTGGCAGGCGCCCGCTCGGCTCTGTTCATTATGTTGTACAGAGGTTATCCGCTGCTGCAATTGCCTTTTCAGCTGATCAATGGTTTGCTGGAAATTGACGAACAATTAAGCTCCTGGCGTTACCGCCACATGAATATGGTGCACCGCATCATCGGCACCCGTATCGGCACGGGAGGAAGCACCGGCAAAGACTACCTGCGTGCGGCCGCCGACAAACACTATATCTTCCGGGAATTTGCCCAACTCAACAGCTTTCTCATAGAACGCCATCGTCTGCCATCTCTTCCGGCAGCAGTAGAAAAACAACTGGGATTTGTAACGGGTTCATCTCTCTGATGCACATGCAAAAAGGAACCCTCAAAAGAGCGATCCCTTTCTGAAAACAATAGACGAACATTTATATAGAGAGGAGTACAGATTACCGTTAAATTCTGTTGCTATTACTATGCCAGAAAGGCAAGCGTATGCGATCGTTTACCGTTAAAAAACGTTAACAAAAAATGGTTATCAGAAATGATATGCGGCAATGAAATATTGCCGGCGGATGAAGCGTTTGATGTGTTGGTGACAAACCTTGCAGACAACTGCCGGTAACGGCGGAACAAAAACCAGGACCACCTTCAAATAATTCAGAGCTGACAAGGGTTTTCGCTTTTTTGTTCGGATTATTTCCTCCAACTTTGCACACTAATCCAATAATAAAAATGGGACTTTTTAACTGGTTTACACAAGAGATTGCAATGGACCTGGGTACAGCCAATACCCTCATCATACATAATGACGAAGTTGCGGTTAACGAACCGAGTATTGTAGCGTTGAACCGTAACAATCCCAAGGAAGTGCTTGCGGTGGGAAAGAAGGCGTTGATGATGCATGAAAAAACGCACGAGAGCATTCGCACGGTACGTCCGTTGAAAGACGGTGTAATTGCCGACTTTAATGCCGCGGAATTAATGATCCGTGAGCTGATCAAATTGGTTTATCCGAAGAAGCCGCTGTTTCCTCCCAGTTGGCGGATGATGATATGTATTCCTTCTTCCATTACGGAAGTGGAAAAACGTGCGGTACGCGACAGTGCCGACCAGGCAGGTGCGAAAGAAGTATACCTGATCCACGAACCAATGGCAGCCGCCCTTGGTATCGGTATCGATGTGGAAGAGCCCGTGGGCAACATGATCATCGACATCGGAGGCGGTACTACCGGCATCACAGTAATCGCACTTGCAGGTATTGTGTGCGACCAGAGCATCCGTATCGCCGGTGACGAATTCACCGCCGACATTATGGAAGCGCTCCGCCGCTACCACAGCCTGCTGATCGGTGAGCGCACAGCCGAACAGATCAAGATACAGGTAGGTGCAGCCATGAAAGACCTTGACAACCCGCCCGACGATATTCCCGTTAACGGTCGTGACCTGGTAACCGGTATTCCCAAGCAGATCATGGTGAGCTACCAGGAAATAGCCGAGGCACTCGACAAGAGCATCTTCAAAATAGAAGAAGCCATTCTGAAGGCCCTGGAACAAACTCCTCCCGAACTGGCCGGCGATATTTATCGCCGTGGTCTTTATCTTACCGGAGGCGGTGCGTTGCTGAGAGGGCTGGACAAACGGTTGAGCCAAAAGATCAAACTGCCTGTACACGTGGCTGACGATCCGCTGAAAAGCGTGGTTCGCGGCACAGGTATTGCTTTGAAAAATTATGATCGGTATCCATTTGTGATGCGATAGAAGAGGTTGAGGCAGGAGGCCCGGAAAAAGTTAAGTTTCGCTTTTCCCCGGTATTTTACCTGCCGCCGCCGGCCTTTGTCCTAATTTATGCGTAACATCTTTCTGTTCATTCGCCGCTACAGTGTGTTCCTGGGATTCCTGATCCTGCAGGGCATTTGTATATGGTTTTTATTTACCTACAACAGATCCCACCGCGCCAAAGGAATGGGCGTGGCCAATGAAGTAACGGGCTGGTTCAACACCCGCTACAACACCGTTCGCTATTTTTTCCGGATGAAAGAGGAGAACACGCAGGTACACAAAATGAACGATTCACTTCTGAATTTGCTGTCGGACAACTTTATCGCCCGCGATACCGGCCAGCCTGTTATGCGTGATACGGTCAAACTCGACACGCTCGGCCATTACCGGCGCTTTGCCTGGAGAGACGCCCAGGCCGTATACAGCACGATCAACTCCGATAAAAACTATATCCAGATCAACCGCGGCTCCGCTCATGGTATCCGCGACGACATGGGTGTTTTCAGTTCCAACGGGGGACTGGTAGGAAAAGTGATTGCCACCAGTGCCAATTACAGCCAGGTGATGAGCCTGCTGCATGTGCAGAGCAAAGTCAACGTGTTGCTCAAAAAGACCGGAAGCGGCGGCACGATTTCCTGGGATGGCAATGATCCTGCATTTTTAACCATGAGCGGTATTCCCAAAAGTGATTCTGTGCTAAAAGGCGATACAATCGTAACCGGTAAGTTCTCCCTGAGTTTCCCGCCGGGCAAACTCGTAGGTACGGTAGATGCCGTGATTAAAAACAGCGCTACCAATTTCTATACGCTAAGGATCCGGCCTTTCGCCAACTTCTCTACGTTGCAACAGGTATTTGTATCGGAGAATATCGATTTCGATGAGCAGCACAGGCTGGACGAGGAAGCCAAACGTAAAGTGGATTTCAAAAAAGCAACACCTTGAGCGACCTGGTCCGCAATATCATCCGTTTTGTGTTCTTCCTGCTCGTACAGGTATACGTGTTGAACGTGGTGCCGCACCTGCATCAACTGGTAGTGCCCTATTTGTATTTCCTGTTTTTGTTATGGCTGCCTTTCACCGTTTCCCGCGGCGGGCTGCTGGTACTGGGTTTCCTGATGGGTATTTCGGTTGACTATTTTACCATGACGCCGGGGCTGCATGCAGCCGCTTGTGTATTGGTAGCATTTGTTCGTCCGTTCATCATCAATATTCTTGCACCAAAAGATGCCTCCGAGTTTACTTACCGCGAACCCTCACCCAAGGCAATGGGCTGGACGCCTTACATGGTGTATGTGCTCGTGCTTACGATTCTGCATAATGCTTATCTCACCTTGCTGCAATGGCTTTCATTCGGATCACTATGGTTGTTCCTCCTGAAAATCGTTACCACCACGGCTATCAGTTTATTGCTGATCATTACTACTGAATTGCTCTTTCCGCGCAAGCTGAAATTCCGCACCAATACATCCTCCTGAAAATTTTCTTAAAAAGAAAATTTAGTCCGGTAAACATTTGGAAAGCGCGCGGAGTAGTTCGTACTTTGTAAAGGCTAATAATCCCCATTTCTTTTTATTCCATTCAACATCGGCGCCGTATTGACCTATGTCTGTGTTTAATCAATCCCGTAGCCGGGTGATCCGGCTGATCTTCCTGCTGGTCTTTCTGATCATTGTCGGGCAACTGATCAACCTGCAGATCCTGTCGGGTAAATATGGTCCCATGGCCATGGACAATGCCGTTTATCCCAAGATCGTTTATCCCGAACGTGGCATCATCTACGACCGTAAGGGCCGCGCCGTGCTCAATAACGCCATCATGTACGACCTGATGGTAACACCGGCCGAAGTAAAGAACATCGATACCATGGCTTTTTGCCGGATGATGGAAATCGATACCGCTGATTTTCGCAAACGGGTGAATGATGCGCGTTTCAAAAATACCGGTGTAAGACCTTCCATCTTTCAATCACTGCTCACGCCACAAATGCAGGCGCGCTTTGAAGAGGATAGCTGGCGTTATCCCGGCTTTGCCATGGTGGAACGTCCCGTGCGCGTGTATCCTTTCAACGTTGCCGCACATATCCTCGGGTATATCAATGAAGTGGATGAGAAAGATATCAAACGCTCCAACAACTTCTACCGTCTTGGCGACTACATCGGTAAAAACGGACTTGAAGCTACGTACGAAAGAGTGCTGATGGGCCAACGGGGCGTACAGTACATGATCAAAGACAACCGCAACCGCCTGGTGGGAAGTTATGAGAAAGGTGTTTTTGACACCGCGGCCATTGCCGGCAGGAGCCTGCGCACTTCCCTGGATGTGGAACTGCAGCAACTCGCCGAACAACTGCTTACCGATAAAGTGGGAGCGGTAGTAGCCATCGATCCCAAAACCGGCGGTATACTCTGCATGGCATCCGGACCCACCTACGACCCCAACCAACTGACAGGACCGGAGAAGGTAGCCAACTATGGCAAACTGGCCCTGGACGTAGCAGGCCCGCTGCTAAATCGTGCCATCCAGGGGCGATACGAACCGGGTTCTACTTTTAAACCGCTTGGCGGGCTTATTGCGCTGGATGAAGGTGTTATCACGCCATCCTGGGGTTATCCCTGTCCGGGCCGTTACTATGGCTGCGGAAGCGGCAAGCCGGCCTGTACGCACTCCGGTGGCGGACACGCAGCCAACCTGCGATTAGCCATTGCCAACTCCTGCAACTCTTACTTCACCCACGTATACCGCCTGGCCGTCGACAACCCGCGTTATGGCAACGTGAAGAATGGCTACATGAAATGGCGCGAATACATGAACGCCTTCGGACTGGGAGTAAAACTTGGCGTTGACCTGCCTTCAGAAAACAGCGGCTTTGTGCCCGATACGGCCGTTTATAATAAAGAATACCGCGGGGCCTGGAATTCCTGTACCAACCTTACGTTAGGCATCGGTCAGGATAAAATGGGTGCCACGCCGCTGCAACTGGCAAATGCCATGTGCATCATCGCCAACCGCGGATTTTACTATACACCACACCTGGTGGATAAAATTGATGATGAAACGGAAGCAGATTCCGTTTTTGTAAAAAAATACCGCCAGCGGCACGACGTACTTACACACGTGAGCGACACTACGTACCAAGCGATCATCAACGGTATGCATGATGTGGTAACGATGGGTACGGCCCGCATTGCGCGTATTGATGGTATTGACGTGTGTGCAAAAACGGGTACGGCGGAAAACTATACTGTGCTTGACGGAAGACGGATCAAACTCGAGAATAACTCGGTATTCGTTTGTTTTGCACCGAAAGAAAATCCGAAAATAGCCATCGCGGTCATTGTGCAGAATGCCGGTTATGGCGGTACCTGGGCCGGCCCGATATCCCGTATCCTGATGGAGAAGTACCTGATCGATACCCTGAATGCAAGAAGCAAGGCAGACCTCGAGCGCATTTCCAAAACCAATAAAATGCCTTCGTACCTGAAGCGGCTGCAATTCAAAACAGACTCTATCCGTGCGCAGGACTGGCTGCGTATAACAAAAGACAGTACAAGGTTGAAAAAATTCCTTCGCGGTCCGCAGGCTCCGAAGCCGCAGAATCAGGACAAGGATAAAGAAAAAAAGACGACTGTAACTCAGCATATCGCGCTGCTGGCACCCGACCGTAAATCACTCCGTCAACCATTTGAAAAACCATCACCTGCCGCATGAGTCAGCGTAACCCCACCATATCGAAGGGCATGGACTGGAGCCTGTTTGGTATCTATATCCTGCTGGTGGCCGTAGGGCTGGCGGCTATCTTCAGCGTTACCTATAAAGAAGGAACGCCGGTAGTGCAGAGCTTCTTATCCTTCGGAACGGACTACAGCAAACAATTTTATTTCTTTCTCGTATCGCTTGTGTTGGGATTGTTTATCCTGCTGACGGACAGTAAATTTTTTACGGCAACGGCCAATCTCTTTTACGCGGGTGGTATCCTGGCTTTATTGCTGGTCTTCCCGTTGCACTCCAATATCAAAGGAACGGAATCGATCATCAAGCTGGGCGCCTTCAACTTTCAGCCGGCAGAATTTTGTAAAATATGCGTGGCGCTGGCGCTTGCGAAATATTTATCAAGGCCGGAAACGGACTTCCGGCAAACGAGATCGCAACTGATCGCGGCCGCTATAACATTGGCGCCGGCCGTATTGGCGATATTGCAAAAAGAAACGGGGTTGGCGCTGGTGTTCTTTGCTTTCTTTCTGGTGATGTTCCGCGAAGGACTGCCGTCCATCATCCTGGTGATCGGCTTTACGGGTGCAGCGCTGGTGATCGCAACATTGTTATTGGAAAAATCATTGCTGGCGATGATCCTGATCGGAATCACACTTTTTATTGCCTTATTGTTGCGCAGACAAATCCGGCGCGATAAAATGCTGTTATTGAAATTGCTGCTTATCGGAGGTCTTTGCATCGTCGTTCAATATTTCGCGGTGCCCTTCTTTTTTAAAAATATGTTAGGCGCACACCAGGTAGAGCGTATTTACAGTACACTTGGTAAAGATATTCCCGAAGAATACCAGAAGCGGGACGTGGTGATCGATAAAAAGAGTGGCAAGCAGGAAAACCTGGCGGATTACAACGTAAAACAATCCAAGATCGCCATTGGCAGCGGCGGGGTATTTGGAAAAGGATTACTTAAGGGAACGCAAACGCGTTACGGGTTTGTTCCCGAGCAGCGAACCGACTTCATCTTTGACACCATCGGGGAAGGCTTCGGCTTTACGGGATGTGTGGTATTGTTAGCCTTATATTTATTATTATTATTCCGGATAGTAACCATCGCCGAGCGTCAACGAAGTGTGTTCAGTCGTTGTTATGCTTATGGTGTGGCCTCGGTTTTATTTTTTCACGTGGCCATCAACGTATCGATGACCATTGGCCTGGCGCCGGTAATCGGTATTCCTTTGCCGCTGATCAGTTATGGTGGTGCGTCGCTGCTTACCTTCAGCCTGATGTTGTTTATCCTGATGCGGCTCGATGCCGATCGTCAGATGGTATTGCGCTAGGCATTTAATTTAACAGACATGAAAATTATTCCTTTATCGGAAGGCTCCTTCACGATTGACGGCAGCAAGAAGTTTGTTCCCTTTGAAGAGAACACCGACGACCTGCAAAGCCGTCCGGTGGGCAGTCTGCTGGTAGAAGTGCAGCCTTTTGTTGTTATCACTTCCAAAGACGTACTGTTGCTCGACACGGGTCTGGGTTTCAAAGACCGTGCGACCGGTGAAATGCAGTTGCACAAAAACCTGAAAGAAGCGGGCGTGGATCCGGCCAGCATCACCAAAGTGCTGATGAGCCATTTGCATAAAGATCATGCAGGCGGTGTGGCGGATGCAGCAGATCACCGCAAACTCAGTTTTCCGCAGGCAACGTATTATGTGCGGGAAGATGAATTGAAATTTGCTTTTGAGAAAGGGATACCTTCTTATCTGCCGGAGGAGCTGGAGTTATTGCGTCAATCATCGCAGGTAGTGTTGCTCGACCAGGAGGAAGGAACGATCGACGGATATATACATTATCAGTTAACCGGAGCACATTCACCTTATCACCAGGTGTTGCGTATCGAGGATGAAGCTGAAGTGATTTTCTTTGGCGCGGATGATGCACCACAGTTGCAGCAAATGAAACATCGTTTTGTGGCGAAGTATGATTATGATGGAAAGAAGGCGATGGAGTTGCGGCGCAAATGGTGGGAAGAAGGAGCGGCAGCGGGCTGGACGTTTTTGTTTTATCACGATGTGAGAACGCCGGTGTATGCTGGCTAAAGTCAAAATTCAAAAGTCAAAGGAATGGGATGGTGAACGGATCGAGCTTTTTTGAGTTTTGACTTTTTACTTTTGAATTAAAAAAAAGGCCCGCCCTGAAAAGGGCCGGCCGTTGCTAACCTATGAAAAACACCAAGGTCAAAGATAACTGAAAAATTATTTTATCCCAGTTTCATTTTTCATCTTTTCAACGGCCTGAGTGATCCGCTTCTTCCGCCACCGCGTTCGCGTCTTTCGCGGAGGTAATTACGGATCTGCTGACGAAAACTTTGCTCTTCCACAAACACCCGGTTGGCGCGCTTCTCACCTATAATGGGTTTAAATTCATCACGATAACGAAGTCTTACCTCTGCTTTTTTTTGCTGGCGCACCAGGGGATCCGTGTTTTTCACGTGTGCATCGCGCAGTTCTGTAAGGTATTTTTCTAGTAAAGGCTCGAATTTTTTCGCTTCATCATCCGTCAATTGCAAACGCTGCCGGATAAACATTTTCATGCCGCGCCGCAATTTGATATCATCTGCACGATCCTCTTCGCCTTCCTGCTGTGCAAAGGAAGGGAGTACCAGACCGGTCAGTAAAACAGTTATCAGTAGTAATCGCTTCATGTTTATCAGTTCAGCAGACTTTCGTCTTCGCTTCCATCGCTTGTTACGTCCAGGAATGCATCGAGCTCGCTATCCGGGATTTCCCTGAATATAGAATTCAATTCATCGCTTTTGGCAGTGACGCCGGTGATGTCTTTATTGTTAATGCCGGGTGCGGTTACCTGCACAAAATTTTCCAATGCTTCTATGGAAGTACCCTCAAGCGTCCGGCGCACTTCTTTAGAGGCCAGCACGGATGAGTTATTACCGGCTTGCTGCTGTTGCCAGATCATCAGTCCCGACAAAGCTATTACACCGGTAATGATGGCGGCGGCTGCGTAGCGAAACCATTTCCGTGCATTCAAAGGGATCACCCGTGCTGTTGTTACCTGACGTTGGATACGCGCAGGCAGTTGCGCGAAATAACCTTCCGGTACGCTGTAAGGCATTTGTTTGCCGGCACCGGTAAGGAAAGTTGTATCGGGTTCCTGTTCCTCTGCCGGGGTAAAATATCCTTCGGGTACTTTGAAGGGAGATATGCGTGGTAAGTTGCCGAGCAGGGGTGATAAAACGGCTATTTCTTCGCTGGCCGTCGTTGTTTCTTCTGCGCGTATGCGGGAAAGAACCACATCCGGAAGATCGTTGAAATAACCTTCAGGCACCTGGTAAGGACCAGCCGTAAGGGCCGGTTGAAGACTGCTTCCGCAATCTGCCAGTTCCTGTAATATGGTATCCCGCTGTGTCATTTTCTTCTTTATTAGGACGGCATTACCGTGCTAAAGTTTAATGATTTTTAATGTAGTCCTCTATTTTTTTCACTGCGTGATGATAGCTTGCTTTCAAGGCTCCTTCACTGGTTTCCAGCATTTTACTCATTTGTTCGTAGGGCATTTCATCGTAATACCGGAGGTTGAATACGATCCGCTGCTTCTCAGGAAGCTGCTGCATAGCGAGTTGCAGTTTCCATTCCAATTTATTGGCATCGAAATGTTCATCGGCACGGATACGGTTTTCCAAACCGTTTTCGAGGCTGTCGATGCTCACGGATGAACGTTTCTTCTGTTGTTCGAGATAGGTAAGGCTTTCGTTGGTAGCGATCCGGTAGAGCCAGGTATATAACTGGCTGTCTTCCCGGAAGTTCTCGAGACCTTTCCACATGCGGATAAAAACATTCTGCAGCACATCATCTGCATCATCGTGCCCAATGACCATGCGGCGTATATGCCAGTAAAGTTTTTCCTGGTATTTTTTTACAATAGCAGCAAAAGCCCGCTCCTTTGTAGCCGGTTCCCGGAATTGGGTTAATAGAACGCTATCGGTCTGCGGGGTTAGCTCCATGTAGTACTGCTGGTTAGAAGGGCTAAAGCTTACAAAGTTTAAAATTCAAGATGTAAAAATAGTGAATGCTGGCCGAGGGTGAATTGTCAATGATTGAATTGTATCTTTTAAGGCGCTGTTTGAACCGTTACCCTTATAAGTGTTGTTGGTCGGGAGACCAACAACGGCGTTTAAAACCTTCCGCCTTCCGCCTTAAGCCTTAAACCTACATTAAAAAAGCGACCATCGGTCGCTTTTTTAATCATTTCTTCCGGCTGAGAACTTTTTCTGCCGCGGCTACGATGTCGGGAACATCAAGACCATATTTCTTTAACAGATCTTTCGGTACTCCGCTTTCTCCGAAAGTATCTTTGGTACCTACATATTCGATCGGAACAGGAATGTGACGGGCTGCCACCTGTGCAATGGCATCACCCAGTCCACCGATTATATTATGTTCTTCGGCAGTTACTGCACAACGTGTTTTGCTGAGTGATTTGATCACAGCTTCTTCGTCGAGCGGTTTGATGGTGTGCATATTGATCACTTCAACGCTGATGCCTTTTTCTTCGAGTTGCAGACCTGCCTGGATCGCATACCATACCAGGTGGCCGCAGGCGAAGATGGTAACGTCTGTTCCTTCGGAAAGCTGTTGCGCCTTACCGATTACAAAATCTTCTTCTTTGGTGAAGATGGGCCATACCGGGCGGCCGAAGCGCAGGTATACCGGACCTTCATATTCAGCTATGGCCTGTGTGGCCGCTTTGGTTTGTGCATAGTCACAGGGAACAATCACGGTCATGCCGGGCAGCATTTTCATCAGACCGATATCTTCCAGTATCTGGTGCGTGGCACCGTCTTCACCAAGTGTGAGACCGGCGTGGGAGGCACAGATCTTTACATTCTTTCCGCTATAAGCAACAGACTGACGGATCTGATCGTACACACGACCCGTAGAGAAGTTGGCAAAGGTGGTTGTATAAGGAATTTTACCGCCGATGGTGAGTCCTGCTCCGATACCGATCATGTTGGCTTCGGCAATACCGCATTGGATAAATCGCTCAGGAAACTCTTTGATGAACTGGTTCAGCTTCAGAGAGCCTGCCAGGTCGGCTGTAAGCGCCACCACATTGGGGTTCTTACGGGCTGCTTCAACAATGCCATCACCAAAACCACTACGGGTATCTTTATTACCGGTAGACTGGATATCTTTTAATGCCATAGCTAAAAATTAGAGGGCAAATGTAAGTGAATTAGTGCTAATTACCGGGTTAGTTGAGCTCTTTCGGCTGGCTGCCGAAGATGGCATCGTCTGCCAGCAGGCGCTGCTCCCATTCCCATGCAGTGCTCAGCATATCTTCCAGCGTATATTCAGGATTCCAGCCCAGTTCATTCCGCGCAAGATCGTTGTTGGCATAAATGGCCACCACATCGCCGGCACGGCGCGGGCCGATCGTATAATTAAGTTTTACACCGCTTACTTTTTCAAATGTATGAATGGCTTCCAGCACACTCACGCCATTGCCGGTACCCAGGTTGAATACATCACACAGACGTTTGTTCTTCCCTTGTTCCAGGTATTGCAACGCCAATGTGTGCGCATGCCCGATATCGGAAACATGGATATAATCACGGATGCACGAGCCATCGCGTGTGGGGTAATCTGAACCGTGTACGGTCATGGAGGGCAGTTTGCCGATGGCTGTTTGCGTAATGGCGGGCACCAGGTTCTGCGGGCGACCGATAGGCAGTTCGCCGATTTTAGCCGAAGGATGTGCGCCTACGGGATTGAAATAACGCAGCAGGATGCAGCGCGTGCCACTGCTTTTGGCAAATTCATTAATGATCTGTTCGCCCATCTGCTTGGTATAGCCATACGGCGATTCAGCGGGCTTGGGAATCGTTTGCTCCGTTACCGGAATGTCATCGGGTGTGCCATATACGGTGCAGGAAGAGGAGAATACAAAATGCGGCACATGAAATTCCTGTACACATTTCAGCAGGTTGATCAGCGACGTAATGTTGTTTTCAAAATACAGCAAAGGCTTTTCTACCGATTCACCCACCGCTTTGTAGGCGGCAAAATGAATGATACCTGCGATGTCGGGATTTTCCTGGAAAATTGCAAACGTATCGTCGAAGTTGCAAAGGTCCACTTTGTAATTTTTGACGGTCTTACCGGTGATCTGTTCCACACCATTAAGAATACCGGGATTGGAGCGGGAGTTATTGTCTGCCGAGATTACCGTATAGCCGTTCTGGATCAGGTCCACTAATGTATGCGAACCGATATAACCACAGCCTCCTGTTACAAGAATTTTTGCCATAAATAAAGTTACCGCAAAAGTAACGGAGAAAACGGATAACCGAAATCCTTCAGCGTTATTCGTTTAAAACAGATGTACTATGTAGTAGACACCGGCGGCAATGAGCGCGCTGATCGGAATAGTAAGTACCCATGCCCAGAGCAGGTTGATGGTAACACCCCAGCGTACGGCCGACAGGCGTTTGGTAGCGCCCACACCCATGATGGCTCCCGTGATGGTATGCGTGGTACTTACCGGTATCTTCAGCGATTCCGTGATGAAAAGGGTCAGGGCGCCGGCTGTTTCAGCGGCTACACCTTCAAACGGCGTTACTTTAGTGATGCGTGTACCCATGGTCTTTACGATCTTCCAGCCGCCGCTCATGGTACCCACGGCAATGGCCGCATAACAGGCGAGGGGAACCCATACAGGCATTTCGCTGAAGCTGCTGATTTGTCCGCCGGCGATCAGGGCGGCAGTGATGATGCCCATTACTTTCTGCGCATCGTTACCACCGTGGCCCACACTGAAGATGGCCGAAGAAACAAGCTGCAGTCTTTTAAACCAGATATTGGCTTTGTGTGCATTCAGGTTGCTGAGGAAAAGAGAGAAAGAAGCCATGATCAGCAGGATGGAGGCCAGCAATATCCATTTGAAGTTCTGCGAATGGAAAATAACTTTCAGTACGTAAGAATCGTAATGACTTTTCAATTGGGCAGGGTCACGTTCCAGTACCAATGCCAGGAAGATGAATACCGCAATGATCACGCCCATTGAAAACAGCTTTGGTCCCCATCCTTTGCGGAAAGAATACATGAACCAGAGTGAAATGATAAAGGCCATGAGCATACCGATCAGCGGTGCGAGGAAGATGAACAAGGCGATCTGGATAACGGGTCCGGAGTTGATCGATTGAAAACTGCCGGTATGCACCAGTGCCGCACCAATGAGGCCACCGATAAGTGTATGTGAGGAGGAAGAGGGAATACCTCTCCACCAGGTAAATAAATTCCAGATAATGGCGGCCACCAGCCCCGAGAAGATTACTTCAAGGGTTACAAAATCTTTCTTCACGGTTTTGGCGATGGTATCTGCCACACCATGATCTTTGAAAATAAAGAAGGCGACGAAATTGAAGAGGGCTGCCCAGAGTACGGCCTGAAAGGGGGTGAGTACTTTGGTGGATACTACCGTGGCAATGGAGTTGGCTGCATCATGAAAACCATTGATGTAGTCGAATACAAGGGCCAGTACAATAATCGCAATCAGGAAAGAAGCCATAAATTAATTTATACGTGAGCAAACGGCTGGTGCTGTGGGGAAACCGGATCAGGCGTATTTGATAATGATACTTTCGATGACATTGCTGGCGTCTTCGCACTTGTCTGTCACGATTTCCATTACCTGGTATATTTCACGTTTTTTGATCACTTCTTTGGCGTCGGGTTCGGTAGCGAAGAGACGTTCGATGCTCATGTCGAAAATATCGTCGGCCTGGTTTTCGATGCTGTTGATCTTTACCAGGGCTTCCGTGATGTTGCGCATGTTTTTCATGTTACGCAGCTCGCGTACCGCAATGCGGATCTGCTGTGCGCCCTGCTCGATCAGTTCGGCCATTTTCTGCATGCCCATGTCGTTGGGGTTCACGCGGTAGAAGTTGATCTTTTTCGCAGAAGCATATATATAGTCGGCGATATCGTCGAGGGAAGTAGCGAGATAGTGAATGTCTTCGCGGTCGAAGGGCGTGATGAAGTTGCGGCCAAGTTCGGTAAATACACTGTGCGTGAGTTCGTCGTTGGCATGCTCGAGATCTTCGATCACTTTGATGAGGGCGGCTCTTTTGTCAAAATCAGTTTCCGCTACTACTTCTTTCATCACTACGCCCATTTTGGCCACATTGTCAGCCACTTGTTCAAACAGTTCGAAGAAGATGCGGTTCTTCGGCATAAAGATCTTGAGGAAAGAATTGAGGCCCATTTTATTAGTTTTTAATATCGGGTGCGAAAATACTGGCTTCCTTAGCGGGGCTGGGGATATAAAGGTAGAATTAATAATTCCTTAATACAGATTGAGGAAAACTTTTTGCCGTTTCAGGCAGATGAAGCGCTGTGAATCAAGCTCTCCCGTTTAAACCGGCCTGAAAACGACCGACCCGCGTGCCATTAGCCGCAGCAGGTAACATTGCCGTAACATTCAGCTCACAATTGCTTAACGTGGCCGTAACAGTGTGGTAACCTGCAACCGCAACCTTTGCCGGAAATTACTGCTATGTACTCCAGGCTGCATTTAACGCTTCTCTTCTCGCTGCTGAGTTTTGTTCTTCACGCGCAGGAGAAGCTCACCGGTAAGATCGTTAACAACCGTAATGAGCCGGTAAGCGGCGTTTCAGTACGGATCTCCGGTACCCAGACCGGTACTACTTCCAACGTGGAAGGCCGTTACAGCCTCAACCTTACGCCCGGCACCAAATACGAACTCGAATTTTCCGCAGTTAATTATATAGGTAAAAAAGTTTCCGATGTGGTAATCGGCGCCGGACTCGACAATACCCTGGATATAGTACTGGAATTTGCACCGAGCGATCTGGCCGGTGTAACGGTCCGCACCACTTCACGCCGCATGGAAAGCACCAACACCCTGCTCAATTTCCAGAAAAATAATACGGCCGTGTCAAGCGGTATCGCCGCCGACTTCATCCGCCGTACACCGGATAAGAATACCGGTGAGGTGCTGCGCCGCGTAAGCGGTACTTCCATCCAGGACAACAAGTTTGTGGTGATCCGCGGATTGAGTGACCGTTACAATTCAGCTTTCATTAACGGCGCACTATTGCCCAGTTCCGAACCTGATAAAAAAGCCTTTTCTTTCGACGTTATTCCTTCACAACTGATCGATAACATTATTATCAATAAAACCGCTACGCCCGATCTTACGGGTGAGTTTGCCGGTGGCCTGGTACAGGTGATTACCAAAGACATTCCTACCAGTAATCAGCTGGCCTTCGGTGTGAGCCTCGGTTATAATACCCAGTCCACTTTTAAAGATTTCCTGAGCAATGAGCGCGGCCCCAACGACTGGCTCGGTTTCTCCGACCGTAAACTGCCATCTGCTTACCCCAAAAAATACGGTGCATACAACTACCTGTCTGCCGACGACAAAGTAGCGGTATCAAAATCATTCCGCGACGACGTTTACCGCCAGGCACAAAGCACCGCGGGCCCTATACAGCAGTACAACCTGACCTGGTCAAATGTAGTGCGCACAAAGAACAACGCACAATGGGGTTCTGTGATCGGTGTTACTTACCGCAATGCCAAACAACTTTACAATGCAAATAAAGAACTGAACGAATATTTCGATTACACCGACGCGCAGAATAAATACACGGTTAACTGGGGTGCAGTTGCCAACATCGCCTGGACCAAAGGCCGTCATAAAGTAGCGTTCAAAAACCTGTATAACCAACTGCTCGACGATAACTATTATGTACGCAGTGGTCTCAACTTCGACGGTCTGCAGGAAGTAGCGCTGCGTTCTTCCGTATTGAACCAGCGCACACTGTACTCTTCACAGTTGGAAGGTACGCACCAGTTGTTCAAAGACATCCGTTTTCAATGGAACCTGAACTATTCTTATAACCACAAGCAAACCCCGGATCTGCGTGTACAAACCTATTCACGCACGATCGGTTCAAGCGGACCGCTGACGCTGAACCTGCGTGGTAACAATACCAACCGTTTCTTCAGCGACCTGGGCGATAATGCTTTTGGTTATAATGCTTCACTCGCTATTCCTTTCACGATGGGTGCGCACAAGCAAACAGTGAAAGTAGGAGGTTCCGCTACTGTTCGCCTCCGCGATTTCCGCGGCATCATCCTCGGTCTGAAAGAGCCGGACGATCAATCGATCACCACGCAGCCTTTCGATCAGGCCTTCCTGCACCAGAACTTCCGTCCGGATGGATTCTACTACGTCACCGACCTGCAGAACCCTTCCGATAAATACTATGGTGTGTCTGCCCTGAGTGCGGGTTATATTATGTTCGACAACAAACTGAATGATGCCATCCGCATCGTGTGGGGCAGCCGTTTTGAAAACTTCGAACAGTTCCTGAAATCTAACACGCTCACTTCCGATAAAGCATCGATCCTGAACACCAATAAATTTGATGTGCTGCCTTCTGCCAACCTGACCTGGAGCGTGAACAGCAAAACAAACTTCCGTGTGGCCGGTTCGCGCACGGTAGCACGTCCTGAGTTCCGCGAAGTAGCATCCTTTGCCTTCTTCGATTTTGAACAACTGGCTTCTATCTCCGGTACACCCGGCCTGAAGCGCAGCAGCATCCTGAATGCCGACGTACGTTATGAATATTATCCCCGTTCAGGAGAATTATTATCACTCGGTGCTTTCTATAAAAACTTTGCCGATCCGATCGAACTCACGCTCAATGAATCGAGCACGGGCAGCCGCCGTCAATACGAATACCGCAACGCAGAGAAAGCCAACCTGATCGGTGTGGAAGCTGAGTTCCGCAAGAGCCTTTCTTTCCTTGGTGGCTCAAAATGGCTGGAGAACCTGTACTTCAATGGTAACGTATCCGTGATCTTCTCCAAAGTGCAGGTAGGTAATACCAATGCGGCCGGTGACAAACTCGAATCAACCAATCGTCCGCTGCAGGGTCAGAGTCCTTACCTGATCAATGCAGGCTTCCAGTATGATGGCGAAAATGGTACGAATGTTTCGCTGCTCTACAACCGCATCGGTAAACGCCTGGCCCTTGTAGGAAATGCTACTTTCCCCAGCATCTATGAGCGTCCACGCGACCTGGTCGACTTCCAGATCTCTCAGAAAATATTCAAACGTAAAGGTGAGGTAAGACTGACCGTAAGCGATATCCTGAACCAACGCTATGTTTCTTACCAGGAAGCGTTCAACGGCAAAGGCACACTGCCTTTCATCGACTACCGCATGGGAACCACCATTTCACTTGGCTTCAATTACAATCTCGACCTGAAAAAATAATTATCACTACACAATCCTCTCGTCTAAAACATACAAACCTGACAATTATATGAAAAAAGTCCTGTCTGCACTTGTCGTATCGTCACTGCTCTTCACGGCATGTGTGAAAGTCGAAATCGACGATTCTACAACCAACAACGGTAACGGCGGCTCTGGTTGTTCCGATGGCACCAAACAAGAGCAAATCATCTGCAGCAAGATCATCACCGGTCAGATCTCTGAAGATGTGGTGCTGCCCAAAGGCAAGTACACCCTGAAAGGTTATGTGTACGTAACCAACCGCGCTTCCCTGACGATCGCTGCCGGTTCTGTAATTGTCGGCGACACTATTTCCAAAGGTGCGCTGATCATCGAGCGCAACTCGCGCCTGATCGCTGATGGTACGCAGACGGAGCCGATCGTATTCACGTCCGGCCGCAAGCCCGGTTCAAGACTTCCCGGTGACTGGGGTGGCATCATCCTGCTGGGTAATGCGCCTACCAATCACCCTACCACACCGACTATCGAAGGTGGTGTGAATGCCCAATACGGCGGCAGCATCGCTGCTGACAACAGTGGCATCCTGCGATATGTACGTATCGAGTTTGCCGGTATCGCTTCTGATCCCGGTTCCGAGATCAACGGTCTTACCTGCGGTGGTGTAGGTAGCGGCACCATCCTCGAAAATATCCAGGTGTCTTTCGGTAACGACGATGCTTATGAATTCTTTGGCGGTACGGTAAACGCTAAAAACATTGTGGCATTGGCTACTGCAGATGACGACTTCGACTTCGACAACGGTTATGTCGGCCGTATCCAGTTCGCGGTATCTATGCGTAAACCAGACTTCGTGGATCCGGGTGATGCGGGTAACGGTATCGAGTGCGACAACAATGCCGGTGGTACAACCGCTACTCCGCGCACACGTCCGCAATTGAGCAATTTCACCATCATTGGTCCCAACAGCGCCACGGCTGCTGCCAACCACAACTACTCCAACCGCTGGAGAAGAGCTACGCAGTTCGTACTGCGCAACTCTATCCTGATGGGGCACCCTGATGCCGGTTTCTCTATGGAGAGCGATGAAACAGTGACCGACTACTATGTAAATAATATCTCTGAGTTCAAGAACAACCTGGTACATGCGGAAACAAACCCCTATCGTTCCAACAGCACCGTTGCTACGGCTGCTCAGATCAAAACGAAAGCGGAAGCCGACGGTTGTATCACTTACACTAACATCAACGATATTCAGCTGGAGGCTCCTTTCTATTCCACCAATCCCAATTTCCTGCCTAAAACCGGTTCTCCGGCCCTTACCGGCGCCAGCTTTACCGGCATGACAGGTTTCACTTCTACAACCTACCGCGGTGCCTTTGGTACAACCAACTGGGCTGCCGGCTGGACAAACTGGGATCCTCAGAACGCAGCTTATTAACCTGTTTGACGTTTAAGACAGGAAAGCCGATCCGTTTAACGGATCGGCTTTTTTTGTATCAAGGGGTTAGTAAGAGCCGGGGTCAGGGCCGGTAAGCGTAAGCAATTTCGTAAGGCTGTTTGCGGAGCTGTGGTAACCAGTCACCGAGTGCAAGATCATCCTGCTGCGGTGTTGGTTCGCACATGGAATATTTTTCACCGTTGTAGACAATCGTTTTTCCAACGGGTTTGTCAAACTTGACGGCAATGGTCACATGGTGAGGAAAGCTCAGCACCAGCATCGGCAGGTTATAAATTTCTTTTACCAGGTAAAAGAAAAGCGCCGCGCGGTCGTCGCAATCACTCTTATCATTGAGCAATGTCTGCTCCGGTGTCAATCTTTTTTCTGCGCCGAACTGATCGGTATCGGGTTCAAACAAAAAAGCATAACGCGTAAACCGCATCAGGTAATCGACGCCGTCGCGTACACGCATACGCTGCACATTTTTGCGAAGCAAAGGAATAAGGCTGCTGTACGTTTCGCGGCTTAAGGGAATATTGAAATAGGCTGCATAATCAACTACGGGATAATTGGCAAAAATGTTTTTCACCTGCTGATTAATTTTCACTTTGAAATGGTAATCCTGCTGGTAATAGCGAAAGCTGAGTTCTTTTTCCTGGTAATCCGTGTCGTTGAAGCCGGGCAGGCGCGTAATGCGGTAAGAAAAACCATTTACGGCTTCCGGTATTTTTAGCTCAACGGGTGTAAAGAATTCGGTGGTGGGATCGATGCCTTTGTAATCGTGAAAATTGAGGCACACATACTGGCGCCCATTGACAATGCGGCTGGGAATATTGTAAATGTGTTCATCGCTCTGCACATAAAACAGCATGCGCGACCCGGATGTGGCCAGTATGGCATCGTAACCGCACTTGCTGAGCAGGTACCATTTGTATAAGGTGTAACGCAGATAATCCTCTTCTTTGGGGCTGATGGCCTGGGCCGTGCGCCTGATGAGTTGGTAGAACAGCCAGTCGTCGGCCTGGTGTGTGTTTTTGTAAGCCTTCAGCATTTCGATCATGGAAGCATAAGGTGCCGGATCGAGTTGCTGGTAAAATGTGGCGATGTTGCCAGCGGATAGCGTACCGTTGAATTCGCTCCGCGAAGTTTTGTTGAAAGCAAACTCAATGGGATCGCCGTAAAAATCAAAATGTATTTTCTCCTGCTGACCGTATAGACGGCCGGAGAGGCACAGGACCAACCAGGGAAGTATAAGGCGTTGTAAGTTCACAGGCAATACAATACTTACAAGGTACAGAAATTAACAATAAGGTAATATTAAATATTAAAAAGGAGGTGTAAGGTATAAGGTTTAAGGTGTAGGGTATAAGGTTAAACAGCCGCACGATACTTCGGGCCGATACCATTCACAATTGACAATTCACCTATTCACTTATTGACTTATTGGCGATTGACAATTCACAATAACGTAACCATCCGCTAACGTTGCTCTAACAATGGGGTAGGATATTTACATCAGCTCTTTTCTACATTGTGTTCCAATTGCAGTACAAGCAATTTCTCATGCAGTTGCCATCCCGGAAGGACAGTGCCGGGGTGGTTTTTTTATGCCCGTACCGAAGCGGGTGTTGCAGCGAAAAGATGCCCCAGCGCCTGCGGGATGCTTTGGCTGTAATCTTTCTTGATGATGGGCGCATTTTGCAACCAGTTGTATACGATCGCCTGAAAGTTATGATCGATCTGCTGCAGACAATGCACACCCATTTTCTCCAGCGCGGCTGCATTGCATTGCTGCTCGTATTGACTTCGGATGGGAACAGATAAAATTTTCTTACCGAGGTGCAGCGCCTCTGCCGGCGTTTCAAATCCGCCGCCGGTGATCAATCCATGACAACCGATCATACTGGTTGAAAACGCTTCACGGCTTACGGGAAGCAAACGCATATTGTTTACTTTCTTTTCTTCGGAAACCTGTCCGCAAAAGATCTCAAAACGGCGGTCACTGAATTGCTCAAACAAACGGATCAATTGCGGTTCGCAATAGGAGGGGAGGTATACGGTGATATAACCGAGGTCTTCGGGCCGCGCTTCCAATATATCGCGGCGAACAACGGGCGTAAAAATAAAATCTTCATACGATTCAAAATGCAGCCCGATATAACGGCTTGCCTTTGCATAGTTTTTCAGCACCCATTCACCTGTGCGGTTGCGCGCCGGAGGACGCGGCGTATTCGCAGAAATGAAACTCGCCTGGTGTCCGAACTGCACCGATGGTACGCCGCGGTTGGCACAGGCGGCAGCAGTGATATAATCAAAATCATTGATCACGAGGTCGTATTCGTTTACCGGCAGCTCGCGGATTTCGCGACGGATGCGCAGGGGCTTGATGCCTTTCAGGATCTGCCAGTAGTCGAGTCCGCCGTTGCAGTTGTAATACAGACTCATTCCCTTGCTGCGGTATTTCACCGGAACATCGGGCGATAACGTACTGTTGCCGCCGCTGAGAAAAAAGTCAACCGTTCCGTATTCACGGAGATAAGGGTATAGCTCCATCGCCCGGCTGATGTGGCCGTTACCTGTTGCCTGTACTGCGTAGAATATTTTCATATAGTGAATTGTCAATTGTGAATGGTGAATAGGTCAATAAGTGAATAGGTCGATGAAGCAATAAGTGAATGATTCGGTTTGCGGGGCTTTTTGCTTCCCTTTTTTGAATTTTGACTTTTTACTTTTGAATTAAAAAAGTGAATGGAGAAAAATGGCTATTTCGCTTGTGATCACCTCGGGGCGATCGGGTGCGGGATTAGGGCGCTCATATTTCATGATGGCCGGGTCGTGTTGATACAACTGCCATTCATTATCACAATACTCCAGCGCCGTCATGTGCTCCACCCAATCGCCCGCATTTAGATAAGTAACCGAACCTTTGGCGGTGCGTATTTCACGGTGTTGCGGTTCATGAATATGTCCGCAAATCACGCAATCGTATTTCTTTTCGATGGCCAGTTCAGCCACCATCTGTTCAAATTGATCCACCTTCACAATGCGTTTGTGAAACTGGTGCATGAGTTTTTTGGAAAGTGATACTTTTTCATAACCCAATGAACGCATCAGCTTATTCATCATCTTATTAAAGCCGAGCAGAATGGCGTAACCGTTGCTGCCGAGTTTGGCCCAGAACCTGGCCTGGCTGCTGGTAGTGTGATCGAACACATCCCCATGAAAGATCCAGGTCATCTTGCCATTGATCTCGATAACGATCTTGTCCGTCAGTTGAAAATTGCCGACGTGCAGATCGGAATAGCGGCGCAATGTCTCATCGTGGTTGCCGGTGATATAGATCACGCGCGTGCCGCGGGTAAGCAACAGTAAGATTTCCTGCACGATGGCAATATGATGCGGAGGAAAATAATGTTTGCTGAATTGCCAGCCATCGATAATGTCGCCATTGAGCACAAGCAGCCGAGGCTCTACACTCCGGAGATAACTGAGGCACTCGCGTGCCCGGCAGGCATAGGTGCCGAGATGAATATCCGAAAGTACCACCACATCCACAGGACGTCTTTGCATAAGAAGGGTTTCATAAAGTTTCCATTTTCATATAAACCCTGTATTACGGCAATGTTAAGGATGTGTGATTTACCAGCGAAAGGCATAACGTAAAGGTCATGCGGTGTTAACAGGCTGTTCATATCCCGTGAATTACTTTGCAAAACATTCCGGTATGAAAACCTGGTTTGCTACCTTATTACTCTTTGCGGCGCTTCCTGTATTTCCGGGCGAGCCTGCTCCTCCCGCAGCGTTTCAGCCTGTAGCGCCGGCCCATAATCTTGTGATTGTTACAATCGATGGATTCCGCTGGCAGGAATTATTCACCGGCGCAGATCCCGCTTTGCTCTCCAACACATCCGCTGTACCCGATACCTCACTGATGAAGATGATGTATGATGCGCCTGATGAAACAACACGCCGTCGTAAATTATTACCGTTTGTCTGGAACGTGATCGCTGAAAAAGGACAGTTGTACGGCAATCGTCATTATGGTAACAAACTCAATGTCTCCAATCTCTACCATCTTTCTTATCCCGGCTATGCAGAGATGTTTACCGGTCAGGCCGACTGGCGGATCAGTTCCAATAAAAAAAAGCTGAACCCCAATGTGAACGTGCTCGAATACTTACACGGGAAAGATGAATTCCGCGACAAAGTGGTGGCATTTACTTCCTGGGATGTATTTCCTTATATTCTTAATAAAAAGCGCAGCGGATTGCCGGTCAATAGCGGATATGACGAACAGGATGAAGAAGCAACGGGCGAGCTGGCCGCATCGATTAATCATGTGCAGTCGCAAACGGTATGTCACGAAGGGGCCACGCGGCATGATCAGTTAACTTTTGTGGCAGCGCGTGCCTATCTCGAGCGTCATCGCCCCCGTGTGTTGTTTATAGGTTTAGGGGAAAGTGATGAATATGCGCATACCGGTCGTTATGACCTGTATCTGCAGCAGGCTGCCAAAGCGGATCAGATGCTGGCGGATCTCTGGTACTGGTTGCAGACAACACCGGGTTACAGGAATAATACAACACTGCTTATCACCACGGATCATGGCCGTGGCAATCGTACCACTACCTGGTCGAAGCACGACCTGGTTACCCGCGGTTCTTCCCAAACCTGGCTGGCGATGATTGGTCCGGGTATACCGGCTTCCGGCGAAGTAAAGCAGGAGCAGCAGTTTTATCAGCGGCAATTGGCGGGGTTAATGGCGGGGTTGGTGGGGGAGCAATTTGCCGTAGGCAAATTGTAATTAGGGAATTTGATGATTTGAAAATTTGAAAATGGTGGGCGGTTTATTCAGGCCTCGCCTTCATTTTCGTTTTGTAAGGAGGAACGTTTACGCTGTATTCTTGCTTCGCAAATTAACGCGGCGATCAGCCCGCGCATTCGCACATTTTATTGTCTAATTATCAAATTTTCAAATCATCAAATCAGCTTGCTCACTCCTTCCTCGTATCCAGCGTAAACCCGATCGTGGTGCCTACATCTTCCCGGCTGCGGACGTGAATGGTTTGGCCGTGTGCTTCAATGATGTGTTTGCAGATAGCGAGGCCGAGGCCACTGCCCGTTACGTCGAGGCTTCGGCCTGTGTCGGTGCGGTAGAAACGCTCGAAAATGCGGCCTAAATGTTTTTCGGGAATGCCAATGCCGTCGTCGCTTATTTCGATGAGGATGTGCTTTTCATCGGTATTGTACATGCTGGCCGTAATAGTGCCGTTGATCTTGCCGTATTTGATGGAGTTTTCGGTAAGGTTGAGCAATACCTGGCGGATCTTTTCCTTATCTGCAAAAACCGTAAGCGGCGATTCACATCCTTTCTTGATCACGCAACGGATTTTTTTCGGCACGGCCATGATGGAAATACTTTCAAACGTTTCACGCACCAGATCCTGGATCACAAAATTCTGCTTGAAGAGATTGAGTTCTCCGCGTTCGAGCCGCGAGATTTCATCGAGGTCACTTAACAAGTTGGTCAGTCGTTCCACGTTGGTGGCCGTTTTTTCCAGGAAACGACGGTTTACGTCACCGTTTTCCAAAGCGCCGCCCAGCAAGGTATCCACATATCCCTGTATCGCAAATACAGGTGTTTTGAATTCGTGTGAAAGGTTTTGCAGGAATTCTTTCCGGAATTGCTCATTCGCCCGCAGCAGTTCCACTTCCTGTTTGTTCTGACGGGCCCATTCTTCCACGTCTTCGCGCACCTCGTCAATGCTTTTGCGGGGTAAAATGTATTTGTAATAGGTCTCTTCGCGCCTGGTGGCTTTTGTCTGGTAAATGAATTTGTAAATCAGTTTGATCTTGCGGTAGATGAACCGTTCCAGTACAAAGGAAATAAGGACATATCCACCGCTTGCAAGCAGGAAGAAGGATAACAACACCGGTTGCCAGCGGCGTTCAATAATAAAAACCAGTAGGGTGATCGGTATGGCCAGGGCCAGGGCCGTAAAAAAAGCAAGCTGACGCGGGGTCAGGTTTTTAGTAGAGAACATACCTGCAATTTACTGTAAAAGCGTGCAGGTCTATACTTCAAACTTGTAGCCTACACCTTTAACCGTGGTGATACAATCGATACCCAGTTTCTGGCGGATTTTGCGGATGTGAACATCAATGGTGCGGTCGCCTACGATCACTTCATTTCCCCAAATGGCATTGAGTATTTCATTGCGGAGAAATACGCGGCCGGGTTTCAGTGCCAGCAGGTACAACAGTTCGAATTCTTTTTTGGCGAGTACCAGTTCATTACCGTCAACCTGTACCACGAATTTCTCGGGATCGATTACGATATTCTCGATACGCAGTACGCGGCCATCGGGTTTCTGAATGCGGCGGAAAAGTGCATTTACCCGGCTCAGGAATACTTTGGGACTAACAGGCTTGCTTACATAATCATCGGCACCGGTTTCCAATCCTTTTACCTGTGTGGTTTCGTCGTTCAGGGCGGTGAGGAACATGATGAGGGTGTCTTTGAAAGCAGGCTGTGCACGGAGGATCTGGCATACTTCAACACCTGTCTTGCGGGGCATCATTACGTCGAGCACTACCAGGTCGGGTTGGGTACGTTTGGCTTTTTCAATCGCTTCATCCCCATCTTTTGCCGTAATTACCTCGTATCCTTCACTGGAGAGATTGTACTTCAGGATTTCCAGGATATCCGGCTCATCATCTGCGATCAAAACTTTTCGGCTCTTGGTTTCCATGCAGTAAAATTTGGCGCAAACCTACCCCCATTTTTCAGCATGGGGAAATATGTGCTGGGCGTTCATATAGAGTTAATGTAAACTTAATACGCTGGCCTGTGTTTTGCAATATACCCTCTTGCCTGCGCAGGCCGGACAGCGTTTTTCGTAAATAGCCGTCCAATGCAACGCGCTGAGCCTTAATTTTGTCTTTACCAGACTGCATCCGACCAGAACAATAACCGGCACTGCAGCGTTCTAATACTGTGATATGCCAAACTTTGTGAAGCACTATATTCTTATCCTTTGCCTGCTGACTACCGCTGTTGCCGGATATGCCCAGCCGCCTGAAGATTCGATCAAAATTCCCATTTTCCGCCAGGGATTTCACGACCGTGTGGACCGCCAGCAGGATCAGATAGACCAGCTCGACAGCAAAAAGGATCGCTTTTTTGCCGCTTCGAAAGACGAAGAACGCGACTTCCTGATCAGCAGGGCCCTGTTCCAGTCGCTCGATAAATTACAACTCGACATCGAAAAAGATGCCCGCATTGCCGGCGACCAGGAAAAGAAACGCGCCCTTGTTTCCATCGAAACATTCCTCAAAAACTATCTTTCCAACTACCGCAAACAGAACTTTAACATTTTCTACACCCCGATGATGGTGGAGAAATTCCGCTTCGGTCTCAACATGGTAATCGACAACCGCCCGATCGATTCGCTCATCCAGGCTATTCCCTACGATGTGGGTACCAGCGTTTATTATGCACTCAGCGATTACGGACCTTCGCAAAATGCAGCCAATATTCTTATGTTGAAATATTGCCGCCTGCACCCCGAACTCACTTTTTTCACCTTAAATAAAAATCCCAACGTTCCGTTTGCCGACAGCCTTATCCGCGCAATGGGGAAAAAATATCCTGAACAACTTTACACTTATTCGCAGGCTAACAATGCGTTAGGCAACAAAATCCGCGGCATACAGGATGATGATTTTGTAAAATCAGTGGTGAAAATGTCGCGCAGCAAAAGCGGACAGCAATATTTCCCTTTCCTTGATAATATCGTAAAAGGCAAGCTCAGTATCGAAGACGTGGAAGCCGTGATGGAAGATTCGGTGCAATACTTCCGGCTGCTGGTAAAAACACAGATGGAATATGTGGAACGTGCCATCAACAAAGATACCGCACTTGGTTTCCGCGAACTTACCGCCAAACTGGAGAGGAAAGCGAAGGACGTTTTCGTTACCACCATCAATGGTCTGCACAATGAAAATGATGCAGTGCGTTTCCGCTGCCTGCAGCCGCTTACCGCCGAAGAATTGTATTACCTCGGCGTCATGACCAACGGTTTGATCTATACCTCCAGTTATACCAATGGTGTGTATCCGCTGATGATGAAAAAAGCGAATAACCGCGGCGATTCGTTGCTGATGCGTTTGCATTTTGATCATTACCGGCGATTCATCAGCCAGGCTGCGGCTTACAACAAACTGGGGCATTTTCTTTCCACCTTCCCCGATCAGGATGATGCACACAAACTGATGCAGGCTTTCGTGAACAACCTTGAAAATTCCGATGGACTGGAAGACGGTGTGGACGTAGCCGACTCCTATGCAAGCATCACGGAAACGCTGAAGCCGCTCGCCGATGAAATGCTGGTGAACGTGCGGGCCAACTATCAACGTAACCTCGCTTCCAATAACAAGCGCGGGATAGCCATCTATAATATCTTATACAAACTGTTTCTTTCTGCCGACTCCACCAATAAAGTGGATCTCACAAAAGAACTCGGCATTCCACCGGTTTATACAGTACCCTTCTCTTCCCTCACCAATGACAAAGGTGAAGTGATCGTGCAGGTGTATTTCTATGGTGATAAAGACGGTCAGAATATTTTTACCGGATTTCAAAACATGTTTGGTGCGCCTAACTGGACCATCGACCGGAGCAACAGTCAATGGATCGTGATCCGCTCTGTCAAAGGAAAGCCCGTTGTTATTTACGCCAACCGGGCTTTGCCGGAAGAAACGGGGGAAGACGATAAAGCACAACAGGCATTGGGTGAATACCTGGAAAAAAACAACCTGCGTCCCACCGTTACCATTCACCGCGGGCATAGCTATTATGCAGAAACAACCATCGCCTACATGGCGCCTTCCTCAAGAGTCGTATTCATGGGATCCTGTGGTGGTTTCAACCTGATCAATGCCATTCTGAAGAAAACACCGGATGCGCACATCATTGCATCGAAACAGATTGGTAAAACGGCGATCAACAAACCCTTTTTCTCGATCATAACCGAGCAATTGCGTAACGGCCGCGATATCGACTGGATCACCTTCTGGCGCAGCTTTAAATCCGCTGCCAAAGTGGAAGGATTTGAAGATTATATTCCTCCATATAAAAACCTGGGAGCTATTTTCATCAAAGCGTATAAGCTGTCTATCGGGAATGAAGAGACGGAAGAGCAATAAGTCAATAAGTGAATAAGTGAATGGTCATCCCGAAGCTTCGGGAGTCAATGGTGAATAGGGCCGTTTAACTTAGTACTTAAGCCCGAAGTGTCGGGCCTTACACCTTACGCCTTTTACCTTTTTTGAATTTTGACTTTTGACTTTTGAATTAGCCCGGCTTACCTTTGCCTCGTTTTTAATCACACAACTTGTCTGCCACGAATAAGAAATTTCTCGACCTGACGCATTTGCGGAGGGTATTCAGTTATGCCGCACCCTACAAAGGAAGGTTTTACTTTTCCATAGTGCTGGCCATTCTGCTTGCGGTTATCACACCCGTGCGTCCCTTCCTGATCCAGTATACGGTGGATCAATACATCGCACACTCGATGGTGAAGTGGCTGGTGATCATGACCATCATCCAGATCGGGATGTTGCTGGTGGAAACGGCCATGCGGTTTTTCTTTTCCTTTATGACGTCGTGGCTGGGACAAGCTGTGGTCCGCGATCTGCGGATTGCCGTTTACAAACATATTCTGCGGCTCAACCTCCGCCAGTTTGATAAAACACCGATTGGTACGCTTACAACGCGTACGATCAACGACATCGAATCCATCAATGATATTTTTGCCGACGGACTGGTGCCCATCATCGCCGACCTTTTGTCCATCATCTGTGTACTGGCGTACATGTTTGCGGTGGACTGGCAATTGACTTTCGTGGCCCTGATCCCGTTCCCGATCATTCTTATCGCTACCTACTATTTCAGGCGCAGCATCAATAAATCATTTCTCAGCGTGCGCAATGCCGTGGCCTCCTTGAACGCTTTTGTGCAGGAACACCTGACGGGCATGCAGGTTGTGCAGTCGTTTGCCATCCAGGACAAGGAATTCCGCAAGTTCGACAGTATCAACCGCGAGCACCGTAATGCGAATATCAAAGCCATTTTCGCCTACTCCATTTTTTTTCCCCTGATCGAAATCATCCTGGCACTTTCAATAAGTCTTATCGTGTGGTGGTCCGCAGGGGAGGCATTGAATCTGGGAAAAGGGCAGCAGGGTGTGATCATGTCCTTCATTCTTTGCCTGAACCTGTTGTTTCGCCCGCTGCGGATGATCGCTGATAAATTCAACGTATTGCAAATGGGTATCATCGCCAGCGAACGCGTGTTTAAAGTGCTGGACAATGATGATGTGACGAAGGACAAACCTGATGCCTATGACGGTGGTGGAAAACCGCTGAACGGTCAGATCAATTTTGAAAACGTAACATTCGCGTATACCGACGAAAACTACGTATTGAAAAATGTATCGTTTGAAGTTAAAGCCGGCGAAACGGTGGCCATCGTGGGACACACCGGCAGCGGTAAAACCACGATTATCAGCCTGCTCAACCGGCTTTACCAGATAAAAGAAGGCGTGATCCGGATCGATGGGATGGACATTAACGATTACAGCACGGATTATCTCCGGAAAAATATCGGGGTGGTGCTGCAGGATGTGTTTCTCTTTTCCGGCTCGGTGATGGACAATATTACGTTGCGCAACCCTGAAATATCCAGAGAAAAAGTGGTCGAGGCGGCAAAGCTGATCGATATGCATGATTTCATTATGCGATTGCCGGGTGGCTACGATTACAATGTAATGGAACGCGGTGCTACGTTATCGCTCGGCCAGCGTCAGTTGTTGTCGTTTATCAGGGCGATGTTGTACCAGCCTTCGGTGCTGATCATGGATGAGGCTACTTCGTCGGTCGATACGGAAAGCGAGCACCTGATCCAGCATGCGATCGATACGCTGGTCAAGGGCCGGACGGCGATTGTGATTGCGCACCGCTTGTCGACCATCCGCAAGGCCGACCGTATCATCGTACTGGACCGTGGCGAGGTGAAAGAAACCGGCAGCCATGCCGCGTTGCTGGCGAAGGGTGGTTTCTATGCCGGCCTGCATGCCATGCAATTTGCCAGCGAAACGACCGAACCGGAAACAAACGGTTGATAACCAGCCAACGGAGCGGTTAATCCGGTTACGCCACAAAAAAATGGCAAATTCCATCCGGCCGATTCCCTTTTTTAGTGCTGCCGCCTTATCTTTGCCGCAAATTTCAGGGTGGTATGATGAAAAAACGCCTCAAATCCTTTTCTACAGCGGTTTTCAGCCTGTTTTTCCTTACAATTTCGCTTTCGGTGAAGGCCGGCGGCGGTGAGGGACACGGTGAAAAATTTGATCCGGGTGCAGCCATGCTGGACCACATTGCCGATGCGCATGAATTTCACTTTTTTACGGTAGGAGAAGGGCATGATGCGTTTCATGCTACGCTACCGCTGCCGGTGATTCTCTATTCACCTGAGCGGGGGCTGGACATTTTTATGTCTTCAAAATTTCACCACGGTCAGGAAATCCATAATGGCTACAAACTGGTCGGACATGATATCGTTCCCGTAAACGAAGCGGGCGAGCCCGATACAACGGTTTCCGTGTACGATTTCTCCCTTACTAAAAACGTAGTGCAGATGTTCCTGGCGCTGGCGGTCCTGGTTTGGATCATGTCATCCATGGCTAAAAAATACAAATCCGGCCAGGGCGTAACTTCTGCTCCCCGCGGTCTGCAGAATGCGATCGAGCCCGTAATCATGTTTGTGCGCGACGATGTGGCCAAGCCCAACCTGGGTCCTAAATACCAGAAGTTCCTGCCTTACCTGCTGACTTTGTTCTTCTTCATTCTTATCAATAACATATTTGGTCTGTTGCCTGGCGCCGCCAACGTAACAGGTAATATCGCCTTTACAGCGGTATTGGGTATTATTTCACTGGTGGTGATCCTGGCGAGTTCCAACTCACATTTCTGGGGTCACATATTCTGGTTCCCCGGCGTACCTGTTCCGGTAAAGATCCTGATGCTGCCGGTGGAATTGCTGGGTGTGTTCACCAAGCCTTTCGCCCTGATCGTTCGTCTTTTTGCAAACATGACGGCGGGTCACATCATCATCCTGAGTTTTGTGAGCCTGATCTTCATCTTTGCTGAAATGACCAAAGTGGCGGGTGTAGCATTTACGCCGGTATCCATTGCCTTTGCAGTGTTTATTTACATCATCGAAGTACTGGTAGCGTTTATCCAGGCCTTCATCTTCACCAACCTGACAGCGGTGTTTATCAGCCAGGCTATTGGTGATCATCATTACGAAGAAGACGTACATCATTAATAACGAGTCTCTATTTTTAATTATATAAAACCACAGTCATGGATTTATTGAATGTTCTGCTGGATGTAAGCGTTAGCCACTTTGGTGGTGCAATCGGCGCTGGTCTGGCTGCGATCGGAGCTGGTATCGGTATCGGTCAGATTGGTAAAGGTGCAACCGAAGCCATCGCCCGTCAGCCCGAAGCTGCTAACGACATCCGTGGTGCTATGATCCTTACCGCAGCCTTCGTAGAAGGTGTGGCGCTGTTCGCTGTAATCGCTGGTCTGCTGGCGGTACTGAAAGCTTAAGGATAGCTACCCAACTAAGTGCTGTACCTGAAGCACAGGGCGGAGGGTACAGTTCTACTTTAAGTAAAAATTCAAAAGTCAAAATTCAAAAATGCTACTGGCATTCATTGGATGACTGAGGTTCTGACTTTTGGATTTCGACTTTTTTGTCTTTTGAGTTTGACTTTTTTGACTTTTGAATTTTGACTTTTTAATTAAAATACAATGAGTTTATTAACTCCTCATCTTGGTTTCTTTGTCTGGACCCTCGTGGCCTTTGTGATTGTGCTGCTGCTGTTGAAGAAATTTGCCTGGAAGCCCATCATCAAATCGCTGAATGAGCGCGAGTCCAATATCGCCAACTCTATCGCTACGGCGGAAAGAGTAAAGCAGGAAATGGCGCAAATGCAGAGCGAGAACGAAGCCCTGCTGGCCCGCGCACGTGAAGAAAGAGGCCAGTTGCTGAAAGAAGCACGCGATACCAAAGACAAGATCATCAACGAAGCCAAAGAACAGGCGAAAGTGGAAGCTAACAAGATCATCGCAGAAGCGCAGGTTGCCATCAACTCACAGAAAATGGCTGCTCTGACCGACGTGAAAAACCAGGTAGGTAAATTGGTGATCGAAGTAAGCGAGAAAGTGCTGCGCCAGGAGCTGGCTTCAAAAGAAGCCCAGGAAGCACATATCAAGAGCCTGGTCGATGAAGTAAAACTTAACTGATTTGAAACCGGGTGACCACCCGTTCTTAAATCATCACATTCTCAAATCATCAAATCAGATAAATGCCAAACCCACGTTTAGCATCCCGGTATGCCAAATCACTGATCGATCTCGCGATCGAGAGAGGACAACTGGAAGAGGTATATACCGACCTGCAGTGGTTGCAGGCGGCCATAAAAGGCAGCCGCGAACTGGTGAACCTGTTGCGCAGCCCGATCGTGAAAGCCGACACGAAGAAAAAGATCCTGGACGCGGTCACCGCCGGCAACATCTCTCCGCTGACAGTAGCCTTCAATAACCTGCTGGTTGCCAAAGGCCGTGAATCAAATCTGCCTGAGATAGTGAACGCCGGTATTAAGCTGTACAAAGATCACAAACATATCCAGACCGTAACGCTGAAGACCGCCGTTCCCGTGAGCGATGCTGTAAAAGAAGCGATTGTAGCCAAGGTAAAAGAAGCCGGCGAATTTCCTTCCATCGAGCTGGAAACCGTGGTTGACCCAGGCCTCATCGGCGGATTTGTATTGCAGGCAGGTGATAAACTGGTGGACGCCAGCATCGCCTATGACCTGAAGGCAATTGCCAAGCAATTTGATAACAACGATTTTATTTATAAAATTCGCTGATCTTTTTTCTCCCGATTAGTATCCCTGTCCCTCCGGACGGGGATTTTTTTTATAAGAGGAAACACCTGTTATGGTTTTTGCCGTAAATTGTACAGCTAAACTCAACTCTACTCTGCTTATGAAAAAGCTTTACACCATTCTTACGGGTGTTATGCTGAGCTATGCCGTTAGTGCGCAGAGCTTTCAGCCTATACCTTTTACCAATCAACAAACCGAAGTAAAAAAATGTGCTACTGTCGAGGTGCTGGAGAATATGCGCCGGGCCAATCCGCTGGCGGAAACGGATCAGCAATTTGAGGGCTGGCTTCAGCAAAAAATCCGCGAACGCAGCCTCCAAGGCGCCCGTGTGCAGGCAATCGTAACGGTGCCTGTTATTTTCCACGTTATCCATACCGGCCAGGCCGTTGGCACCGGTTCCAATATCAGTGCTTCAGCGCTTCAGCAACAATTGATGCAATTGAATAAGGACTTTGGCAACCAGAACAACAGCCCTTACGCCGTAGCGGCAGATATGGAGATCCGCTTTGCCCTGGCAGCTACTGGTCCTTCCGGCAACCTGCTTGCAGAGCCGGGTGTAGACCGTATCAATGCTACCACAGGCAGTTTCGGTCTTCCTCCCTATACAGTTGGGTACGCCAATCCGGCCAACAATGCATTAACCAATACGGTAAAACCCGCTACCACCTGGGATGCCGACCGCTACCTGAATATCTGGGTACTGGACATGGAAGCAGGTATTCTCGGTATCGCCACCTTTCCGGCGAGCTCCGGTCTCTCTGGCCTGAACAACGCTGAAACGCTCGCTACTGCCGGCGTGGCTGTAGGTCCCGCTACGGTGGGCAGTGAATACATTCCTACCGGCGGATGCGCTGCGCAATTTGGCAAAGGTCGCACACTTACTCATGAGCTTGGTCACTTCTTTGGCCTCCGCCATATCTGGGGCGATGCTACCTGCGGTACTGATTACTGCGGTGATACTCCAACGCACCAGGGACAAAACACAGGTGTGCCAACGCATCCCAAGCCCAACAGTTGCGGTACGGCGGATGAAATGTTTGAGAACTTCATGGACTACACCGACGACGTAATCCTCAATACATTTACAGCCGATCAGAAAACAAGAATGCAAACGGTGCTGCTCAACAGTCCGCGCCGCGGAAGTCTTACCACTTCTACTGTTCCTTCCGTAGATGCTGGCGCTTCCAACAGAATACAATTCAATCCCTGCCTCACAGCCGTAACTATTCCTGAAACAGGTCTTACCGGCACTTATCCACGCTACCGCGATACTACTTTTGCGATCCTCGTGGAAAACAAAGCGACAGGTGCCGCCACGGTGAACATCACGCCGGGTGGAACGGCCGTAAACGGTTACCACTATCAGCTCATCACAACATCGGTAACATTTGCCGCAGGCGATGTAAGAAAACTGGTGACGGTCCGCATTTTCGACAATGCCGAAATCGATGGCAGCCGTACAATTACCCTGAGCTATGGCATTACAGGTACCGGTGTACAGGCCGGCACCTCCGCTCAAACACAGACAATCACCATCACGGATGATGACAACGTAACGCCCAGCCAGAATCCGATCACGCTGTTAAGTCAGGATTTTGAAGGGTCATTAACAGGCTGGAATATACTTGCTTCCGGCGGCATGCCTAACAACTGGATAGTATCCAACACCGGTTCTGCGGGTGGTACGGGTAACTGTGCTTATATCACCAACAGCACAACGGCGCCATATGCCAACAGCTATACAAAAACGGTTGCAGGCATTTCCTTGCTGAGAACACCTTTGATCAATGCATCGGGATACAGTGGGCTGCAATTGTCATTCAAATACCGCGTAAGGGGTGAAGTAATCAGCACTACTGCCTACGACTATGGACTCGCCACTTATCTGCCGGCAGCTACACCTACTACTTATACCAGGATTGCAGGCTCTCCGATCTACGCGGGCACCAGTTCTGCAGTATCAGGTACAGCAACGCTTGCGCTGGCTGACGCAACATTTGCCAACGCTTCATTCCACCTGGGCTTTTTGTGGAACAATGACGACGCTGACGGCAACGACCCGGCGCTGAACATCGATGACGTTTTGCTTACTGCCTCAGCTACTACCATTGAAACAGCCGTTGGCAGCAGTTATGGATCAGATGTACGTTCCGGCACTAACAACCTCTACCGCAGCACAGCCGGCAGAGTGATTGCTTCCCTGAATAATCTCAACAGCAATATCAATAATGTTACCGCCTCTGTAACGCAATCGGGAACTGCCCTTGTAACGCTGGCCACTACCGTCGGTTCCTACCAGCGCAGCAGCAAGGTAATCCGCATCACACCGGCCGCAGCAAATACAACGGCCACTTACCAGGTAACGGTGTATTTTACCACAGCGGAACTGGCAGACTGGGGCACCAATGCTCCCAATCTGAAACTCATGAAAGTGAAAGACGGGGTGAATCTTGGTGCGGTGATCCAGGGAGCCGATGCGCAACTGGTTACACCAACCTTCAACGATCTGCGTACTACGCGTGGGTATGCCTCTTACACGGCCAACTTTACCGGTGGATTTTCCCAATTCCTACTGGTATCTGCCAACACGGTGCTGCCTGTTAACCTGATCAGCTTTGAAGCGCGTGCCCGCCGCTCGGACATTCAACTGACATGGGCTACCTCTCAGGAAACCAACAACCGTGGTTTTGCGGTAGAACGCAGTGCAGATGGCAACAACTTCGAACGTATTGGCTGGGTAGATGGTAATGGTACTACTGTCGCCAGATCCGATTATCAATATACCGATACAGAGGTTCAGGCCGGAGTACTTTACTACTACCGTTTGCGCCAGACCGATCTGGACAACCGTGAGAAACTGTCGGAGATCCGCACCGCCCGTATCGAGCAAACGAACCTGTTGGTGAGCCTGCGTCCCAACCCGGCCAGCGGCAAGGTATACCTGACCGTAAGCGGCAGCAGTGCCAAAGCTGATGTGCGCCTGGTGAACAGCCTGGGACAGGTAGTACGGCAATGGAATGGTCTCGCTACTTCCGGAAATCGTACAGATTTGGATATCAGCGGATTGTCTTCCGGACTCTACCATATTGAAGTGCGTACCCGCGAGGAAGAGCATCGCGAGAAGCTGCTGATCCGCTGAATAGAATAATATTTACGACTGAATCGCAAAAGACCCCGATATTTCGGGGTCTTTTTTTGTTTCTCCGTCGCCGTTACCCTACTTTTGCAGCCGAAAATCAGGAGAGTTTCTCTCCCGTTCAAAAAGCAAAAAACCTATAGAGATATGGCAGACATTAAGCCAGATGAAATAAGTGCGATACTGCGTCAGCAGTTGAGCAATTTTAACGCCAGTGCCGACCTCGAAGAAGTAGGCACCGTGTTGCAGGTGGGTGATGGTATCGCCCGCGTATACGGTCTCAGCAATGTACGTTATGGTGAACTGGTAGAATTTGACAACGGTGTTCGTGCTATTGCCCTGAACCTTGAAGAAGACAACGTGGGTGTGGTATTGATGGGTGAGAGCGGAGAAATCAAGGAAGGTGCTAATGTACGCCGCACTGGTCAGATCGCTTCTATCAAAGTAGGTGAAGGCATGGTTGGCCGTGTGGTTAACACACTGGGTCAGCCTATCGATGGTAAAGGTCCCATCGCCGGTGAACTGTATGAGATGCCCCTCGAGCGTAAAGCTCCCGGTGTAATCTTCCGTGAGCCGGTAAAAGAGCCGTTGCAGACGGGTCTTAAAGCGATTGACGCCATGATTCCTATCGGCCGCGGACAGCGTGAGCTGATCATTGGTGACCGTCAGACCGGTAAAACAGCGATCGCCCTCGACACCATCATCAATCAGAAAGAATTTTTCAAAGCAGGTCAGCCTGTATACTGTATCTACGTAGCTATCGGCCAGAAAGCTTCTACCGTGGCAGGTGTAATGAAAACCCTGCAGGACAATGGCGCGATGGAGTATACTACCATCGTAGCGGCTTCTGCGAGCGACCCTGCTCCTCTGCAGTTCTACGCTCCGTTTGCCGGTGCGGCCATCGGTGAGTTCTTCCGCGATACCGGCCGTCCTGCGCTGATCATTTATGATGACCTTTCAAAGCAAGCGGTAGCTTACCGTGAGGTATCCCTGCTGCTGCGTCGCCCTCCGGGACGTGAGGCCTATCCCGGTGACGTCTTCTACCTGCACAGCCGTCTGCTGGAGCGCGCCGCGAAAGTGATCAACAACGACGAGATTGTTAAAAACATGAATGATCTGCCGGAATCTATCAAACACCTCGTAAAAGGTGGTGGTTCACTGACCGCGCTGCCGATCATTGAAACACAGGCCGGTGACGTATCTGCCTACATTCCTACCAACGTGATCTCCATCACCGACGGACAGATCTTCCTGGAGTCTAACCTGTTCCTCTCCGGCATCCGCCCGGCGATCAACGTAGGTATCTCCGTAAGCCGTGTAGGTGGTAACGCCCAGATCAAGTCGATGAAAAAAGTAGCCGGTACACTGAAACTGGACCAGGCGCTTTACCGAGAGATGGAAGCATTCTCCAAATTCGGCGGTGACCTCGACGCGGCTACCAAAAACGTAATCGACAAAGGTGCCCGTAACGTGGAAGTACTGAAGCAACCTCAATTCTCTCCCTTCCCGGTAGAGAAACAAGTTGCCATCATCTACCTCGGTACCAACGGTCTGATGCGCGACGTAGCTGTAAGCAAAGTGAAGGAGTTCGAAGAACACTTCCTGATGGAAATGGAAAACAAACTGCCCGATGTACTGGCGCAGTTCAAGAAAGGTAACCTGCCCGACGACGGCATTAAGAAAATGGTTGACCTGGCGAATTCCATCATTCCCCAATATAAATAAGCCAAGCTCTTATAAAGAAAAGCCCCGCCAAGCAGCGGGGCTTTTCTTGTGAATAGGTCAATGAGTGAATAAGTGAATAAGTGAATTGTCAATAGGCCTACTACCTAAAACCGATAACCTTACGCCTTACTCCTTCCGCCTTCCACCTTACCCTTACTCCTTCTGCCTTAAATCTTATATTTGTTGCCACGCTATGAAAGAAGACCTGCTCCCACAATGCCTTATCGTAGACGACAACCGCGTTGCACGTCTCATGCTCCGTCAGTTCCTGGAAAAGATCGCGGTGGTGCAGATTGCCGGTGAATGTGAAGACGCCATTTCCGCGCGCAAAGTATTGCAGGAAAAACCGGTCGATGTTCTTTTCCTCGATATCGAAATGCCGGGAATGAGCGGACTCGAATTACTCAAAGTTCTGCCCGAAAAACCACTCACCATTCTTACCACGGCCAAGCAGGGTTATGCAGTGGAAGCTTTCGAACTGAATGTGGTTGATTATCTCGTCAAACCTTTTTCTTTTTCACGTTTGATACTGGCTGTAGAACGTGCAGTGGAATTGTTGCGCGGCAAAGACACCCAACTCAGCCAGATATCAACCGATTTTCTTTTTATCAAAGAAAGAAAAGTGATCCGCAAGCTCGACCTCAACGACATCTTATGGATGGAAGCGAAAGGTGACTACGCACGTGTGCACGTACCCGGTAAAAGTTATATCATTCATTCCAGCCTGCGCCTGCTGGAAGAACGTTTACCCAGCCCGCGTTTCATTCGCGTACACCGCAGCTATATCATTGCGCTCGATAAGATCGATTACATCGAAGACATGGTCGTGCATATTCATGATGTGGCCATTCCTGTGTCCGAATCATACCGCGATCAATTATTACAAAACCTTCATTTGCTGTAATACCGTTCATGAAAATATTCAGGCACCGTTACATCCCGATCGTTTTGCTGGCCCTGGTGCTGATGCTGCTTATTTTCATTACGCAGATGTTTACCAACCAGGCTACGCTTGCATTGAAACAGGGAAACCTGCAGGCCGTTGAAACATTCAAGATCAACAACCGCATGCAGGAACTGGTGAATATTGCCTTCGACCTGCAAGCCAAATTCAGGCTGTCAGCGCCCGCTAACGATGAGCGTAAACGCAGCCTCGGCGATTCGCTGACCTTACTAGAATACAATAGTAACGCGCTCATGAAAGCCGCTGCCAATAAAGATACCCGCGGCTTTCTCGAAAAACTCAATACTTATATTGTACGGCAGGTAAACCTTTCGTTTCAGATACTCGAGTCCGGCAGTGTACAAAGCGTACGTCAGCCGTTGGTAGACTCGCTCCGGCGTATGCAACTCGGCGATAGTATCTACACCAACTGCCTTGAGGTACAGAAACTGCTTGAAAAAGATTTGCAGGATACCCTGATCCGCAACACTGCACAGGCCAATAAACTTTCGTTATACAACCGGGTGCTGGCCGTTGCCGCCATTCTGGCGATATTGGTAATGACCACCATTATCGTACGCCGGCATGCCCGGCAATTGCAACTGATCAGCGATCTGAAGGAGGCCGAGAAAGCCGCGCAACGGTCAACCGAGGCAAAGGATCAATTTTTGGCCAATATGAGTCATGAACTGCGGACGCCGCTCAACGCATTGGTCGGCTTTGGGCAGTTGCTTTCACAAACGGAACTCAGCGATAAACAACAGCAGTATGTCAGCATTATTACATCATCGAGCTACAACCTGCTGAATATTGTGAACGATGTACTTGATCTTTCTAAGATCGAAGCAGGCAAAATGCGTATCGACCGGAAAGTGTTTGACCTGCGTGATATACTCGAGGACATTCACCTGATGTTCTCTGCCGCGCTTACGGAGAAAGACCTGCAGTATACGCTGGACATCGACCAAAATATTCCGCGCTATCTCAAAAGTGATCCCGAGCGTCTCAAACAGATTCTTATCAACCTGATCGGCAACGCGATCAAGTTTACCAGTCAGGGTGCGGTTTATCTCAGCGTGTCTATCGTATGGGACAATGCGGAAACTAATAAAGTCAAGATCGCCTTCAGCGTGCGCGATACGGGTGCCGGCATTCCGGCAGACAAGATCGAATCGATCTTCCAGCGTTTTGAACAACTGGAACATGCTACCACCAGGCAACACGGCGGCACGGGGCTTGGTCTTACGATCGTTAAGAACCTCGTGAGTATGCTTGGTGGTAATATTTCCGTACACAGTGAGCTGGGCAGGGGCTCGGTATTCACTTTCACCACGCTGTTTGAAAAAGTAGCTGATGAAGAAACCGCAGAAAATAACGGTCCGGCCTCAACAACCTATATAGATTTGTCGCCTTTCAGCATATTGGCTGTGGAAGATAACCGCACCAATCAATTGCTGCTGGATCACCTGATGCGGAAGTATCATGCTTCTGTTGAATTTGCGGCTAACGGAGAAGAAGCACTTATTGCTTTATTAAAAAATAAGTACGACCTTATCTTAATGGATATCCAGATGCCGGTGATGGACGGCTATGTGGCAGCGGATCAGATACGTCGCGAAAGAAAATTGGCAATACCCATGATTGCTATGACAGCTTACGTGTCGAAAGAAGAACAGGCTAAATGTATGGAAGCAGGTTTCAATGCTTACATCGGTAAACCGATAGAGGAGAACAAACTGGTGGAAGCGGTGCTTGCGCTTTTACCAGGAGCCGGCCGGCCATCGCAGCAGGCACATGAGGATACTACGTATGATTATTTATTGCAATTGATAGCCGGTGATCGTGATATGGCCCTGGAGATAATAGCGGAAATGCAAACGCAATGGAAAAAAGACCGTTCAGGCCTGGAAGCCGCGGTAAAAAAAGGAGATAGCGAAATGGTGAAATCATTGCTGCACAGCATGAGATCCACCTTTTCTCCTTTGGGGCCGCGTCATCCGGTATTTGTCCAAATAAGTGACATAGAAAAACTACTTTTGCATAAAGGAAAGAACTCGCATAAAACAAACGCGTTCATCGGTGAACTGGATAAACTGATTCACGAACTGGATGAACGACTGAATGCAAAAAACAGTTGAGTATGGAGAATGTTTTCCATAAACTGGGGGGGCTTGGGGGAGTGATGGCAAAAAAAGCTGACAGAAGCTCATTGCTTTCACTGGTGATACTGTGGAGTGGTGGTGCATTGATTTTCATCATCATGGCTTCTTTCTGGACACCGGTGGATGAACAAAGCTCTAAAGCTTCCATTCGTGCCGATGGTGAAGTATTCCTGGATCAGTTGCTGCTGGCTTCTACCGACCTTAACCTGCCCGATAAGACCTCGCTGATCAATACCCTTCGAAAGGATATCGGAGAAATGGAGAACGTTACTACACCGGGCTCCGCCGATGACCGTAAAAAATTATACAACAGACTTTTTGAACAAAGGGTCCGGAAGGCCTCCACGCCGGCCCCGGCCAATGATGGCTGGCGAGTGGGAGCAATACCCTGACAATCGGTTGACCCGGAATAACCCGTCAATCATTCCTAAACCGAATCCACCAGTATGAGAATAATTCTTGTTCTTTTTTCCGCAACCCTGTTTTTTAGTTCCTGCGGAACCCAGCGTAAGATCGAAAGTGCCCGTAAAACAGTCAATACCTTCCAGGATATCCGGCAACGCGAATTGCAGGGCCTGGATAGTCTTAATTCCATCGTGGTCTCCAAGTCAAATGTGCGGGGCATCGATGGCAATACGCGCACCAGTCTTAATTCATCGTTGGACAAACTCCGGTCGGCTATCGATTCTGCCGCCCGCAATGCAGCGGCCATCTCTGAAGCAACGCAAAACAAACGCGATTTTAAAAAACGTTATAACGATGAGATACGTCCGCGTGTTATAGAGCTTGATACGTTCAATAGCCGTTACGGACGCCGCGTGCATGTATACGCTATGTTGAATGATGTGGTGAATATTTCCAACTACAACCTCTTCAATCTTGCCGCGTTCTTTGATCCGGGAGTGTATCGTATACCTGCCAACAGTTATGAAAAAGTAAAAGCGCTGTTTGGTCCCGTGATCGATACGCTGGCCAGTTTTTCCAATAAATACAAAGACGTATCGCATACCGCATCGATCGTATTGCAGGGGTTTGCCGATGCAACGATGGTAGCTGATTCATCTGATCTTCATACTACACTCTCGCAGATGTTGCACATGGAAAATCCGGGCCGGCAGGATCTCAACCGCCAGCTTTCACAATTGCGCGCAAATGAATTATTGCGCCAACTGAAGTTCCTGATCATGCAAAAAGCTCCGAATTTTTCCAATTTCAATCGTTTGCGTATTACCTACCTGGCTGTAGGTCAGGGTGAGGAATATCCGCTGCCTTATATCACCGATTATCGTGATGACGATGAACGCCGCCGTATTGTATTATGTTATTGGTCGGTGTTGCCCGAATTTTGAGAAGGAATAAGGAATAAGGAGTAAGGAGTAAGGTGTAAGGTGTGAGGTGTAAGGTATAAGGCGTAAGGAGTAAGCTATAAGGTATAAGGCGTAGGGTATAGGGCCCGACACTTCGGGCTAGGATGTAAGGTGAAACAGCCGTATTAAGTAACAAGTATTAAGTTATAAGCGGTGCGCTGAGCCTGCCCGAAGTTTCGGGCGAAGTGTAAACAGCCGGTGCATTACCGACAATTGACCATTTACTTATTCACTTATTGACTTATTCACCTATTGACGATTCACTCCCGAGGCTTCGGGATGACGATTCACTCCCTGAGAACTCACCCCAAAATCGACCCCATTCATCGAAAAAGTATACAGACTCATCGAAATTTTTTAAACCCGTTTCCAAAACTGCATTTCTTTGAACTGGTTTAGAGGGCTTTAAGACAGGGCTGAGCAACCTTTCCAGGTTATTCAGCCCGTCTTATTTTAAAAGTCGGGTACTATGTTATCGATAATGAGTTTTAAGTAACACCATTGCCGATTGACGCACTGTCCTCTCCGCCCTTATATATGAGTCGACCTGCTTCATCCACTACGAATAACACCGGTAATGAACTGCTGATAGAGGACCTTCAGCAGAAGCTGGAACAGTATATCTCCGCGGACTTCGGTAATCAAACTGCCGCCGTTACGGGTGAAGAGCCGGCAGGTATAGAACATGCGTCAACCCTGATCATCCGGATCATTCTCATGCGCTTTACTACTTTGCCGGTCATGAGCATGGACGCCGAAGGTCTTTACCAGGCGGCCAAAGAATTTGCAGGCATGAACCTCGGCCAGCCGCCGGCTTCCTATATCGACAACGGTTATGTGCTGATGAAAGGCAGTGGCATACTGGCCGATCTGTTTGGCGACAATTATGGCAGCACCGTTAATGCCGTATCCATCACTGCCCGGGTTAAAAGTTCTACCGTACATACATTGATGTGCCTGCTCGCTTCATTCAGTTTTCATGAGCTGGGACTGCTGGCGGGTCAACGGCAGCTTGGCGAGCAATTGTTGCTAACCCGGTTGCGCAGCGGGTTTCCGGTGGCAATGAAAGGATTACCCGAAAAACTATTTCCCTACCTGGACTGGTTCAAGCCGGCTGCTTTGCCGGTTGTCGAAGAGGCAGCCATACAAAATACCATAATCCGTACTCCAAATCAGACGTCCTCCCGATGGATAATGACCATTAGCTTGTTGTTGCTGGCCACGATGCTGGTAATACTTTTTATCCGTTCGCGTAAAACTTCTTCCACACCGCCGGTGTCGGGCAGTGCGAAAGATGCCGTACTGGTAGTGGGTATACGCCACGAAGAGATTGAGTAAACGTTGTGGTCTATTTCCGGAAAAGAGAGGGTCGTTGCTAACACCCCGGGGCCGTTGTTATCAGCGGCCCTTTTTTTTGAATCGTCATCCCGAAGCCTCGGGAGTGAATAAGTCAATAAGTGAATAAGTGAATTGTGCTCCCTGAGGCCGATACTTCGGCCTCTCGAAGGGGCACCGCGTGAATGGTCAATAGTGAATAGTCAAGTAAAGCACCGGGTCGTTGAGCTTAACCATTTTCAGCCCCGGGCTGTTTCACCTTAAGCCCTATCCCTTACACCTTACACCTTGCACCTATTACTTATTACCTAATACTTATTACTTTCGTACTCTATTCACTGTATATGTCAGTCAAACCATTACTCCTGCTTTTCATCCTGATAACGGGCGTTTCCTCTTTGTGTGCCCAAACCCGCATCTCCGGTAAAGTCACCGATAAAAAAGGCCGCCCGCTCTACAGCGCCAGCATAACACTGAAAGACAGCTATGACGGCGCTACCAGCGATTCTGCCGGCAACTACAGCTTTACCACAACCGAAACCGGAACTTTTGTACTGGTGATCAGCGCCTCCGGTTATCAGCAAACGGAAATTCCCGTTACGCTCGATCAACCCGAACTGAAAATAGATGTCCAGATAAAAGAACAGATCACCGAACTCAAGGCGGTAGTGATCTCTGCCGGAACTTTTGAAGCCGGTGATAAAGGCCGCACCACGGTGCTGAACTCTATCGATATTGCCACAACGGCCAGCGGCATGGGAGATATTACCGGTGCGTTAAAAACGCTACCAGGCGCACAACAGGTCGGAGAAACCGAAGGTCTTTTCGTACGCGGTGGTACCGCATCCGAAACCCGCACCTTCATCGACGGCACACCGGTTAATAATTTCTTTTACAGCAGCGTGCCCAATATATCGCAACGCGGACGTTTCTCTCCCTTTCTTTTTAAAGGAACCGTATTCAGTACAGGTGGTTATTCTGCGCTTTACGGTCAGGCGCTTTCTGCCGCTTTGATCCTCGAATCGGTTGACATACCCGATGAAAGCGAAGGCCGCGTAAATGTTTCCGTGATCGGACTTGGCGCAGGATTTCAACACGTAGCGAAAAATAAAAAATCTTCCTGGGGTGTCAATTACGATTACACCAACCTGTGGCCTGCATTCCGGGTAATCAAACAAAAACAGGATTTCTATGATGTGCCTGTTTATCATACGGCCGATGTCAACTTTCGCATAAAGACATCTGCTACCGGTATTCTGAAGTATTATGGTTATTTCAGTCACAACAAAACCGGTTTCCGTACCAACAGCATCGATACATTGGGTTATAAAGATGCTTTTGGTCTGAAAAACCTCAACACTTACCACAACCTTTCCTGGAAGGAAAAGATCGGCCGCAAATGGCGGTTGCAGGCAGGCACTTCTTTTTCCGTAAACAATGATGATATCGACAGCCATTTGCAGGATGGAACCAATAAAGACATTTTACTGACCGGATTGGAGTTCAAACAATTCGGCCTGGAGAGCCGCGGACGTTTTTACAACCTTAAAGCAGTACTCGAGCGCCGTTTGCGCAACCTGAGCATGCTGCGGTTTGGCGGTGAATACAATTACAGTAATGAACGCTCAGTATATACCGCTTACAATGGTCTGCGCTTCGGGCAGCGTGTGGAAGAGCATATCAAAGCCGCATTTGCCGAAACGGATATTTATCTGACCAATGAACTGGCTGCCAAGCTAGGCACGCGCTTCGAACATTCATCGTTGCTGGGAAAAGTGAATATTGCGCCGCGCGCTTCGCTTGCTTACAGGCTGGGAGCGGAGAGCCAGGCCTCCCTGGCTTATGGTATTTTCTACCAGAACCCTGAGCGCCGTTACCTGCCTTCACCCTATGACCTTAATTTCTCCCGGGCGGCACATTATATTGCCCAATACCAGAAAGTGTCGAGGCTCACGACTTTACGCCTGGAAGCTTATTATAAAAAATATCATAATCTTATCAAGACAGAACCATTTAATAACACCACGGTAGCCGTCAATAATAATGGCTACGGTCAGGCACATGGCGTGGAATTATTCTGGCGCGACAAAAAGACCATTAAAAACCTCGATTACTGGATTTCTTACTCTTACCTCAATACCAAACGCGACTTCCTGAATTATCCGGGGGCGCTGACGCCCAACTTTGCCGCAACACATACGGCCTCGCTGGTATTGAAAAAATTTGTACTCGACTGGAAGACCGGCTTCAATCTTTCTTATACCTATGCAACCCCGCGGAAGTATTATAACATCTTTGACGACGGAACCGGCAACAAGATCATCGATCAGGGAGAAACGCCGGATTACCACAACGTAGGTTTCAGCATGAACTACCTGCCCAAGCTGGGCACAAAAAAGAAAGGACAATTTACCGTGCTGGTACTTTCGGTGAACAACATTTTTGGTTTGAAACAGATCTATGGCTATAACTATTCCTACAATAACATCCGTCGCCAGGCTATTATTCCACCATCGCGCACGTTTGTGTTCATCGGAGCCTTTATTAGTTTTGGTGTGGATCGTACAGATGATATCATTAATAATAATCTTTAAAACACGTTAAATGCTACTTATGAAAAAGGTATTCTTTTTCTCCTTGCTGCTGCTGACAGGCATCGCTACCAATGCGCAATCTGAGAAATATGTGAAGTCAATGGAGAAACTGATCCAGGTAATGGACACGACCTGGAACACCGACAAACTTGTAGAGTTGTCGAACAGCTTTGAGCGTATTGCAGACGCAGAAAAAACGCAGTGGCTGCCTTATTACTATGCAGCCCTTGCAAGGGTGAATGCCGGTTATGCTTTAGGGAAAAATAATGCCGCCGAGCAAACAGACCCTTATGCAAATAAAGCGGAGGAACTGATCAATAAAGCAGATGCACTGGAAGCCAACAACTCTGAAATATATGTGGTAAAAAAACTGATCAACACGCTGAAACTGATCGGTGATGTAATGGGGCGTTACATGACAGCCGGTGCGGCATCTGCCGAAGCATTGGCAAAAGCAAAATCATTGAACCCCGAAAATCCGCGCGTATACCTGCAGGAAGGCATCGATAAAATGAATACCCCGCCACAATTTGGCGGCAGCGTGGAAGAGGGGAAAAAAATGTTGGAAAAATCGCTGGAGAAATTCAAGGCATTCAAACCTGCAAGCAGCATTCATCCGCAGTGGGGTGAAAGTGTGGCACAACGATTCCTCAGCCGCTAACCCTTCGAGTGGCCCCTGGTTCGTGTATACACGAACCATCAACCAGCGGGAAGCATGCCCCATCTATATTTTTGACTTTTCATCACCTTAGTTCGTGTATACACGAGCCATCAATCAGCGGGATACAAGCCCCATCTATAGTTTTGACTTTTTACTTTTGAATTTTGACTTTGCAAAAGCCCCTTTCAGCGGGGCTTTTGCACGTCTCAGTCAACATAAGGCGATAAAATAATTTGCACTGATTTATTTTCGCATTACGAAACCGGTCATCTGTATTGCATACAACCGGTGATTCACTTCAACGCTTAACTCCACTCAACAGCATCCTTCGCATTAGTCCCCTTCAACAGAAGGTAAGTTATTCGTTTGCCTCACGGAATTTCCGTGAAAGCAATAATCTATTGTCTTTTTCAGCATTGGCTGAAGAAGAGAGATATGTTTTTATTAATAACAATTGTATACAACAATGGACAATGACGTATTAAATGTGGCTGACTACCGGAGTTACCAGGGAGGTTATTTCCGGGTACTGGTAAACAGCAGCGAGACCGGCGGCGCCTTCTCCCTACTGGAAATGACATTGCCGAAAGGCGTAGAACCTCCGCCACATATTCATACCAACGAAGACGAAACTTTTTTTCTGCTGGAAGGGCAGATAAAATTTTTCATCGGTAACCAGGAGACCACCGCATCTGCCGGAGATGCAGTATTTGCACCCAGAACGATCAAACATCATTTTGCCATTCAGACAGAGGCTGCAAAATTCCTGAGTCTTATTACGCCGGGCGGACTGCAGGATTATTTTATGGAATTCAGCGAACCTGCACACAACCTGGAACTGACTCCTCCTGCAGGACCTCCGCCTGCTGACATCATTGAAATCATGACAAAAAGAATCAGCAGCCGCTATGGCGTGCAATTTATCTGAAGGACTATTTTATAACCTGCGAAAAACAACTAATAAAAAAGAAAAAATGAAACGTATTACAGGTATGGCCCTTGTGCTGCTGACAATGATGGCCTGCAACAAAAAAGACGACAAAGACAGTTCGTATAAGTTAGACGCCACTAAGTCCAAAGCCTACTGGAAAGGCTCGGCGCCGGATCATCATCACACCGGTTCGCTGCAGGTCAAAGGAGATTTTACCATGGATGAAAACGGGATGATCAATGGAGGTTCATTTACTATGCCCATCAACTCCATTGAAAACTTTGACCTGCAGGATCCGGAAAAGCAAATGCTGATCGACCACCTGCAAAGCATTACGTTCTTCAACATGCTGGTGCATCCCGAGGCGTCGTATGAAATTACGCACGTGGAAGCCTACACAGGAGAGGAGGGTATCGCCAACGCGAATTACAAACTGACGGGTATGTTCACCCTGCTCGGCAACACGCGCGTATTGTCTTTCCCCATCCGCATCAGCAGAACCAATGACCAGTTGCTGGCCCAGGCAGTTTTCAGTTTCAACCGCCTGGATTGGGGAATGGGCGCATTCAGCGACCCGACACAGGGATTGTACATTTTACCCGATATCAATATTATACTGGACATAGCGGCCAGGAAGAAATAGGTAAACAGGTCCTGAAGAGGTCTTGATTTGAGGTTTGTGGTACGGAGGGTTAGCAGGGCCCGCCGGTGCAGCCCGGAATGACCCCGGATATACTGCATGGCCACAGACACGTAAAAGCCCCTTAGACAAGGGGCCTTTTACTTCCTTTAAGTGTATGTAAGTGTATGAGTGATCAGTGAGAGTCGGTTGACTCTGTACTACATTATGATCTAACTTGGACGACTTATTGTCAGCACATTCGAATAGCTGACAGTTTCATCTTTGCGAATAAGCTTCAAACGGTAAAATACTTTATCGTTATTGGCTTTTTCAAAAAACGAATAATGATCCGTTGTCGGATTTTCACTGCACCAGACAATAGCAGCCAGCGTAAACTGACGGTTGTCGGTACTCCTTTCCACTTCAATGCGATCTGCTTTTGCATTCTCCGTGATCGACCAGCTAAGCTGGCTTTTCGCTGACTGACGCGCTGCCGTAAATGACTGGATAGCGGGCTGATCAGTGGTAGTAATACACACAGATGCTGAATGCTGATTGACCGGGGCCTCTGCCGGTTGCAGGGCGGCAAGTACTGCCACGCCTAACGTAAGGAGGAAATTGCTGAACATCATTTCTTAGGGTTTTGAATGGATCAATTCCCACAGAAATATTGGATATCCTGCCGGGCAGGGACGGGTCTTTCGTAAAAACAGGAACTGAGGCAAAACTAGTTACTATGCCCGGATTTTGCAAACCTTGTGCATAAATTATTTCCCTAATATCCCCACTTAAATTGCCTCATCTTCCAAACGTTCAAACACTTCAGGATTAACCTTTTTCATCGGATTTTTCCGGTTTTCCACGTATTGCCCGCGGCGACGGATAATGTCGATGCATTCGAAAATAGCCGTCAGAAACGAAGAGATGTCAGCTTTGCCCTTTCCGGCAATGTCAAAGGCGGTTCCGTGATCCGGTGACGTACGCACCACCGGCAGACCTGCCGTGTAGTTGACGCCTTCGCCGGATGCCAGCGCTTTGAACGGGATAAGCCCCTGGTCGTGGTACATGGCCAGTACCGCATCGAATTTTTCGAAATGGCGGCGGGCGAAAAACGCGTCCGCGCTGTAGGGACCTACCGCCAGGATGTTTTTATTCTTGGCCTCGCGGATAGCGGGGCGGATGATCGTTTCTTCTTCATTACCAATTAATCCTTCGTCTCCCGCATGCGGATTCAGGCCAAGGACGGCAATCCTGGGCGCGTCGATGCCGAAATCACGCTGCAGGCTCTGGTTGAGTAGCTGCAATTTGCTCAGAATGGCTTCTTTGGTAATATGACGGGCAATCTCCCCAACGGGAATGTGCTCGGTAACCAGGGCTACCCGGAAATTACCGGCGCAAAGCATCATCACCACATCAGGTACTTCAAACATCGCACGCAGGTAAGGCGTATGACCTGTGTAGCTGAATTCCGGTGATTGAATATTCTTTTTATGAATAGGTGCCGTTACAAGACCGTCGATCTGCTGCTGTTTCAACGCCGCTACCGCCGTTTGCAGGGATAGCGCTGCATATTTTCCCGCCTCATCGGTCAGTTGCCCGGGCGAAACGGCAATCTCTTCTTCCCAGCAGTTAAACAGGTTGACCTGCTTGGGATTCAACTTCGTAAAATCCTTGATATTCTGATAGTTGATGTTCGAATCAGCTACGGTTTTCTTATAGAAATTCACCACTTTACTCGACGCAAAAACCACCGGTGTGCAGAGATCCATCATGCGGCTATCCGAAAAAGCACGTATAATCAGCTCTAAACCAATGCCATTGATGTCACCACAGGAGATGCCGATTACAGGTTTATCTTGATGTGTCATGTGCAGTACGATTGAATTGTAAAAATAAGGCATTTATCCTCCGGCCCCTGTTTTTATACTTTAAGGGTATACCCTATGAGCAAACAAGGGATTTTTCCTATGAGTAAGTGAGAACTTTTACGTTTTTTAAGAAGAAAGTCTTAATTCGGTTTTCTTTCCTAAGTATTTATAATAAAATTCGCAGCCACAAGTAACTGATCCGATATTCAACCATTCCGCTCTGACCAGGCGGATCGAAAACCGGTCCTATCCATTTTCTTATGAGAAAAATTGTCAATTGCCGCCGCGTGCTCACGACCTTAGTCCTGGGCATCCTCCCTGCCGCTTTGATAGCGCAGTGCACCACCCATACCCTCGACTGGGACTACCGGGAGTTTTTCGCCCGTGACAACGGTACCATTCGTACTTACGTAACCCTGGCTCAGTCGCAGACTCAATATTATGCGTTCGGTGCCAACCGGCTTACCATTACCCACAACTACTCAACCAACGCCAACATTGCGGGGGTTAATACTGATCATACGGGCGAATCAGGCTCTAACGGATCGGGAGCAGATGTGGAGTTTATAGGTGACGGCACCATCACGCTGACCTTCGCGTCTGCAGTCAGCAGCCTTCGTTTTTCTTTGTACGATATAGACCTGAACCAGCGCGTAAACGTGTCGGCACTCAACGGGGCGGCCAATACCAACGTAAACCTCACGGGCGGCGCCAATATCTCCATTTCCAATAATAATACCGCCAACGCACGGGCAACCGGGGCTAACTCCACGTCTGGCAACAGTTCCACCGCCGGTAATGTTAATGTCAGCATCAACGGTCCCGTAACCCAGGTTACGTTGCAGATCACCAATACTGCCACTAACCGTAATGAAGGCGGGGAATTCTGGATCTCCGATATCACCGCCTGCAGCAGCGGCAGCTTTCCCAATAACTATTATTCAGTAAGCCGCCCTTTTACCGGCATGCCATCCTATATCCTTACCAGCCTCGACGGCAGCTTTTATTATGTGGATCCTGCAACCGGAAGAGCAAAACTGTTGTTCACCGATGCCGGCCACAATCGCATGAACTCCATAGCGTACGATCCATACAGACGCCAGGTTTATTATACATACAGCCTTACCGGCTCAGGGAATTCGGTAAACAGTAACCAGAAAACACTCCGCCGCTATGATTACAATACCAATACTTACGGTCCGCTGGTAAACAATATTACCACCACACTGAATATTCCCACCTTCGAACAAGGCATAGAGTCTGCTGCCGCCGCTTTCTATAACGGCGATCTTTATCTCGGTGTGGAAGGTGGTTCACAATACACCAAGTCGATGATCTACCGTATTGATCTCGACGGATCAGGCACTCCGACTACGTTCAGCCAGGTATATGCACAGACATCGGAAACTTCCGGCGGCACACGTCTGCACGACTGGAGCGATTTTGTGATCAACAACGGCAATCTTTACGATTTTGACGGTGGAACTGTCTCCAGCCTCGCCAATATGGATTTCTTCCGCCAAAACCTGCTCACGGGGGTGGTAGATAACTATGCTCCGGCAACGGGAGTGGTGCCACGGCAGGCGGCCGTGGACTGGACGGGCCAACTCTATAACGTTGGTTCGCCGAGTGCAACTGCTTCCGGATCCATTTCAACTTACGATGGTACCAGCAATGTGGGTACTCAGCAAACCATTACCTACAATGGTGTAGCCATCACGGGTAGCTGGGGTGACGCAGGTGAAGCCTTCCGTCCGTTTTGTGATTTTGGTGATGCGCCCGTTTCTTACGAAGGTGCTGACCCTACCTGGGGTCTGGCAGTGCACGAGCCGCTGGCCAATCTCAGTATCGGCAGCACACTGGACGTGGAATGGCTGAAAAAAGGCGCCAGCACTACAGAAGACACAGACGACGGTATTCCATTCCTTCCCCTGTTTGCACCGGGTAACCCGCATTACTTTTTCCAGGCGCAGGTATTTAACAATACAGGCTCACCCGCTACATTGGTTGCATGGCTTGATTATAATGCCAACGGTGTATTCGATCCTTCGGAAGGCAGAACATATACCATACCTTCTTCTGCATCTGTGCAAACGCTTTGGGTTTCCTGGTTATACCTGACGGGTATTTCTCCCACATTAGTAAGCGGTACCAATACCTATATGCGCCTGCGTATCGCTCCCGCTTCGGCAGGTATGACCGTTAACAATCCTACCGGTTATTTCGACGGAGGAGAAGTAGAAGACTACCGCGTGAGAGTAGACAATTATCCGCTTGCCGTTAACCTGTTTTCCTTTGATGCCAAAGTGGTGAATAAAACAGCGGTACATCTTAACTGGGAAGTGAGCGGCGAAGACCGTCAGTCTACAGGTTACCAGGTATTGCGCAGCCGTGATGGGCAGAACTGGGAAAACATCGGACTGGTAGCCGCCAATCAGACAAGTGGTAAACAGTATTACGAACTGCTCGATAAACATCCTTACCAAGGCGTATCCTATTATCGTTTGCTGATCGGACGTGATAAATACAGCGATATCCGCACGATTACGATCGGTGGCGATCAGTCATTCACTTTATCTCCCAACCCCGCCCGTGACCAGGTGGTGATATCCGTGAAAGGACAAACGCGCGAACAGGCAGATATCAACCTGTTGAGTATCGACGGCAAGGTGGTATATACAGCCAAACAAACGCTCAGCTCAGGCATGAACACCATCATTATCCCGTTGAGTAAATCATGGCCTGCCGGCACTTACCTGGTACAGGTGGCAGATGCATCCGGCACACGCCAGCAGAAATTGGTTATACACAGATAATAAATAATAAAGCCGTTTTAGTTTCCAATCGTTCCTGAAAAACCCAATAGTACAATGAAGTCCTTGAGAACCATTCTTAGTTTGCTTTTTCTTTTGCCGGTGTTGGCGCAAGCTCAACAACAGGTTTACAGTACAGTGAAAATCGATCCTCCTGCTTCGCGGGCTGAGCAAAATGAGTTGCTGGGCCTGCTTGAGATCGATCACTTTTATTATGATAATGATGGCTCGATCATATCGGAGATCGGCGCCGATGCATTGGCCCGGTTGCGCAGAAGCGGCCGCTCACACAAAGTGCTGGTACCCGATGTAGCGCGCCATGTAAATGAACTCAATCGCATTTACGACGAAAAGAAAGCCCGCGGAGAAAACCCGGATGCACAAGCCCGTCTTGGCTTCGAGCAAACCGGCAAAGATCTTTACAGCCTTATTCCTTCCCCATCGGGATTTGAAGTCAAGAATACATTTGGCGGTTATTACAGCTTCGCTGAAATGAATACAGCCATGAACCAACTGGTGGCGCTTTATCCCAATATCGCACAGAAAACTTCTATCGGTAAATCCGTTGAGAACCGCGATATCTGGTGTATTAAAATTTCCGATAACGTAGCTACAGATGAAGACGAACCGGAAGTGCTTTTCATGGGCCTGCAACATGCGCGCGAAGCCATCGGTGGCAGCAGCATGATCTTCTTCATGTATTATCTCTGTGAATTTTATGATACTGATCCACGCGTGCGCGAACTGGTTAATAACCGCGAGATTTATATTGTTCCCTGCGTCAATCCCGACGGATGGGAGTTTAACCGTGCTTCGGGCGTAGGGTCTGGCTGGCGCAAGAACCGTAAGCAAAATACCAGCACGTCTTATGGTGTAGATCTTAACCGCAATTACGGTGTTGACTGGAGCAACTGCAGTGGTGCATCTTCGAGCTGCGGATCCGGTTCTGTTGATGCAGAAACCTATTACGGAACCGCCGCTTTTTCAGAACCCGAAACAAGAGCGATCCGCGATTTTACTTACAGCCGCCGTTTTGTTGCCATGATCGATCAGCATGCCTTTGGGCCTTATTATTCTCTGCCTTTTGGCCGCCCGAGTTTGCATACCATGAGTGCGCTCGATAGCAAGTTTTATACATTTGTGCCTGCCGCCATGGGTTTGTACAATGGTATGCGCGCAGGCAATAGTCCTGAGTCAGTTGGTTATGAAGTGGCCGGTGGTGTGAAAGACTGGATGCTGATGGGCAATATCGGTACCGGCACCAAGGGTAAAATATATGGCATGACCGGCGAAGGCGGAGCCGGAGGTGGTGTGTCGGGAAATAATTTCTGGGCGCCGAAAGACCAGATTGATTATCTCTGCAAAGGCATGGCTTTTCAGAATCTTCAATTGTTGTATGCTGCCGGTTCTTATGTAAACCTGCAGGATACGGGGCCAATGAATCTTACCAGCAGAACACCCACTTTTACTTATAATATGATTCGAACAGGTCTTGCTAATAAACCTGTAACCGTATCAATTGTTCCTATTGAAAACGTAGCATCCGTTGGCGCGCCTGTTACCACCTCTCTGGCAAATTATTTCGACGCCTACAATGGCAGCATTGCCGTTACATTGCCGTCTGCATTACCTACAGGGCAACGTGTCCGTTTTGCATGGAAGATTGAAACAGACGGCATAACCCTGTACGATACCGTTGTAAAATTCTATAATGCGCAGGAATTGTTCAGCGATAATATGGATGGCACATTTGGCACCAACTGGACGGGTACCAATGGATGGGGCTTTACGGCGGCCGGCGCCGGATATGGTGGCGGATCAAGCAAAGCGATGTCTGAATCTCCCTCCGGTAATTATACTTCCAGCAGCACAAGAGTTGCCACCTACCGGAATACCTTTAACCTTTCGGGTTCTACTGCGGCATACCTCAATTTCTGGGTACGTCACCGTTCCGAAAATTTCCGCGACTATCTGCAGGTGCAGGTTTCGACCGATGGTAGCACATGGACACCGCTTGCCGGATCAACCACCGTACAGGAACCCACCACTTTCGATGGAAGCAAGATCAATGGCAAACCTTCATTAACCGGTATCCGCGAAGACTGGACACGTGAGACTTTTGACCTCAAAGATTATCTGAGCGCCACGAACCTGCGGCTGCGGTTTTATTTCTCTTCAGATGCCAACGTTACCAATGGATTCGATTACCAGACCGATGATGGTTTTTATATCGATGACCTCAGCCTCTTCAGAACCACATCAACGCTGATAGCCCTGCCGGTACATTTTACAGATTTTACAGCGGTACTTACCCCTGCACGTACCACCGATCTGCGCTGGACAGCAGTAACCGATGCCCAGCATAGTCACTTTGAAGTGGAGCGCTCAGGCAATGGCTGGCAGTTTGAAACACTCGGAAGAGTAGAAGGGCAGCAGCCTTTCGCCTTCACCGATCTTCAGCCCCTCGAAGGGTTGAACCACTACCGCATCCGCCAGGTAGACAGAGACGGCAGCATCACCTATAGCAAAACATTGACGGTATTGAATGACAACAGCACAGGCCTGCGCATTCAGACCTATCCCAACCCCGCTACCGACCAGCTCACTTTACGATTCACCGGCAACCGTCCTGAAAAACTGCAACTGCAGGTAACGGATATTTCAGGCCGCGTGGCAATCTCACGACAGGTGGTATCAGGTAATAATGGAAATGAAATACAACTCGACCTGCGCGCATTGCCGGCCCAGACCTATATGCTACGGGCGGTCAACGCCAACGGAGAAATCCGCGCGCGTCAGAAGTTTGTGAAACAATAATCCGAACTGTTCGTTTTTCAGTCCCCAGGTCCGTCCCTCTTGCAGGGGCGGACCTTTTTTTATGCCTACCTTTGAGGTATGTATACGCTTAAGAAATCATTGGGACAACACTTCCTGCGGGATGAAAACATCTGCCGTAAGATCGTGGATGCCTTGCAGGAACATCCGTTTTCCCGTTTGCTGGAAGTAGGGCCAGGCGGTGGTGCATTGACCAAATACCTGATAGAACTGCCGGACGTCGATTTCAAAGCCGTAGAACTCGATGAAGAAAAAGTTACCTACCTGATGCAAACCTATCCGGTATTGAAAGACCGCATCGTCCATAGAAGTTTTCTTGATATCGCTCCGCCCTTCAATGAGGAATTTACCGTGGTGGGCAATTTTCCTTATAATATTTCCACACAGATATTATTTAAAATTCTCCAGTGGCAGGACCTGGTGCCGGTAACGATCGGTATGTTTCAGAAAGAGGTGGCACAACGGGTGGCCGCACCGGAGGGAAGTAAGGTATACGGAGTTATCAGTGTGCTGGTACAGGCATTTTATGAAGTGGAATATTTGTTTGATGTGAGCCAGCAAAGTTTTACGCCGCCGCCTAAAGTAATGAGTGGTGTTATCCGTTTGAAGCGTGCGCCTGGCAAGTACCAGTTTACCAGTAAAGGCGATCTCTTTCACTTGGTAAAAACAGCTTTCAATCAACGGCGCAAAACACTGCGCAATGCGGTCAAAGGACTCTTTGACCCTGCCGTGCTGGCCGACGATTTTTTCAACCAGCGGGCCGAACAATTATCGGTTGCCGATTTTGCCGCACTCACTTATAAAATGAAAAAAGGGCAGCCAAGCCCTGTTACACCTGAAAACGATCTGACGTGAAACAGCTTGCAATCATTACAGGAAAAGCACATCCGCTTTTAAAAGAGGAACTCGAAAAAGACGGATACGAGGTAGAATATCGCCCCGATATTCAATACGATGAACTGAGCACCAGGATAGGTGAAATAACAGGTCTCGTGATCACCACGCGTATACGCGTAGACCAGGCCCTGCTCGAAAAAGCGCATCAGCTTAAATGGATCGGAAGACTCGGCAGCGGCATGGAACTGGTAGATGTACCCTTTGCAGAAAGCAAAGGCATACGCTGCATCAGCAGTCCTGAAGGCAACCGCAATGCAGTTGCCGAACAGGCGCTGGGTATGTTGCTGAACCTGATGAACAACCTTTCTTTGTCGCAGCAGCAGGTAAAACAAGGACAATGGCTGCGCGATGAAAACCGCGGATGGGAACTGTCGGGACGAACGGTAGGGCTGATTGGTTACGGTAATACCGCCATGGCATTTGCCAGGTTGCTGGCGCCATTCAAGGTAACTATTCTGGCGTACGATAAATACAAATTCGGTTTTGCGGAAGGTCATGTACATGAAGCCTCGGAGGAGCAGATTGCGCGTTATGCAGACGTGATAAGTTTCCACGTGCCCCTTACGTCGGAGACGCGTCACATGGCCAATGAATCATTTTTTGCAAGTCTGCAGCAGCGCCCCTGGATCCTCAATACATCGCGCGGAAAAGTAATCGATACGGACGGACTGGTACAGGCATTGAAGCGTGAACAGATACGCGGCGTGGCACTGGATGTATTGGAAAATGAAAAGCTCGATGCCTACCAGGAAGAGGAGCGTAAACGCCTTGACTGGTTGCTTGCTCAGTCGAATGTATTGATCACACCTCATATAGCCGGTTATTCGCATGAGGCCTATAAGCGGATGTCGGAAGTGGTGATAAAAAAACTGTGGAACCCTGATGCAGGTTTTGATTTTTGATCGGGCTGTATAGAGTTGATGCAGTTTAAATGCCCGGCCGTAATGATTGCATTTCCCGGTATTTGTTTTTAGCATCCTGCGGAATTGAAGCTTGTTCCACCCTGTACGATCCGGGATTGACCGGCTGACATCCGTTTTGGTTATATCGAATACTTTAGTACCTTTACGCATATTCAATAGTGCAACGCTTCAGCTACCAGGCTGAGGCGTTGTTATTTTTTTGTTTTTATAAAACGGAGTTTTTATGAGTGCTATTCAGTATGTAACGAAAGAAACCCTGGAAGCCATGAAGGAGGAACTGCATCACATGCGTGCAGTAGAACGTCCAGCCGCCAGCCGGGCTATTGCTGAAGCCCGGGAAAAGGGAGACCTTAAGGAGAACGCAGAATACGATGCGGCCAAAGAGGCTCAGGGCCTCCTGGAAGCGAAGATCGCATCCATGGAGGGCGCTCTTGCCAATGCACGCGTGATCGATGAATCAACAATCGATACCAGCAAAGTGTCCATCCTCACGAAAGTGACGATGACCAACCTGTCCACAAAAAAGAAAGTAACCTATCAGATAGTAAGCGAAAAAGAAGCTGACCTTAAAGCCGGAAAAATATCCATCACTTCACCTATCGGAAAAGGAGTGTTAGGTAAACAAAAAGGAGAGACTGCCGAAGTACAGGCTCCTGCCGGTGTTATCAAATTCAAGATCGAAGACATCACCATCTGATGATTGCCCGCTACAACTTTTTACAAGAGACCGGGTCATCACCCGGTCTCTTGTTTTTTGGGCGTATCTTAGAACATATCAAATCACGCAGCGATGACCATTTTTTCCAAAATCATCAACGGAACCATTCCTTCGTATAAAATTGCAGAAGACGAACGCTTCGTGGCTTTCCTCGATGCATTCCCTCTTCGTCGCGGGCATGTGCTGGTAGTGCCACGCCAGGAGATAGACCGCCTCTTTGATCTGCCGGAAGAACTGCTCCGCGAATTGCTCGTATTTGCGCGTCCTATTGCGAAAGCGATTGAACAGGAGTTTGATTGTAACCGCTGCGGTATTGAGGTAATGGGTCTTGAAGTGCCACATGCGCATGTACACCTCATTCCGATCAATGAAGCCAACGATTTGAATTTTACCCAACCTAAATTGAAACTGGAAGAAGCGGAAATGAAAGCTATCCAGCAGCGGCTTGTTGCCCGCCTGCAGGCTTTATAAAACGCGTCCGGGATTTTTTTTGATAAATGCTTCCCAGCCCGCTGAAGGCACTTTGGCGGCTTTTGTTTTTTTCGTTGCAGCCGGTATCACCGAGCGAAGCTCGTAATGATGACAGACAGCTACTGCCAATGCATCGGTGGCATCGAAATAACGGGGAGCTTCGGTCAGCGACAGCAACTGCTGCAGCATTTTCCATACCTGTTGTTTATCGGCATTACCATTGCCCGTAACGGCCTGTTTGATGCGGCGGGGAGAATATTCAGTAACGGGAAGGCCTGCACGCATGGCCGCTGCAATCGCCACGCCCTGCGCACGCCCGAGCTTGAGCATACTTTGTACGTTCTTGCCGAAAAACGGTGCCTCGATGGCAAATTCATGCGGCCGGAATTCACGGATCAGCGATTCCACTTTTTCATGGATCATGCTCAGCCGTTCATAGTTGTCTTTGCGGCCGGAAAGCTTCAACGCTTCCATTTGCAGCAAAACAATATCCGAAGCCCTGACCTCGATCAGGCTGTAGCCCATCAGTAATGTGCCCGGGTCTATTCCTAATATTATCTTAGCCTTCAAAATTCAAAAGTAAAAAGTGGTACACTGAGTTTATCGAAGTGTCAAAAGTCAAAGCTGAAACGTACGACTCAAAATTAGTCATTCGAAACCCAAAAAAGGGTTTTTTCACGGCTGAACATAATACCGCTTGCAGGCATGCCCTTTTGAATTTTTAATTTCTACTTTTGACTTGTTCATGATGCAGATTAAAAAAGAGCACAAACGTAAGATCAGTTTATTCGTCCGGTTTGGGTTGGGGCCGTTGTTGTTCGCCTGGCTATCCTGGTCTATTTACAACCAGGTGATGCGGCAACCGGGATTGGAGACATCCTGGCAGCACATCCGTGAATCTTTTGGCAGCACGAAAGTGTGGCTGATGATAGGGGTATTGCTGCTCATGATTGTCAATTGGGGACTGGAAGCGGTGAAATGGAAATTGTCGGTGCAGCAGATACAGCAGGTAAGCCTGGGAAAAGCTTTCAGAGCCGTGCTTTCCGGTGTATCTTTTTCCGTAAGTACACCCAACAGGGTGGGTGAATACCTCGGACGCGTGTTATATATGGACGACGGCAACCGGTTAAAAGCCATTTCCCTGACCATCATGGGAAGTATCAGCCAGCTCATCATTACGCTGGTAGCGGGACTGGTCAGTTTGTTCTTTTTACGTGATACGCTGGCAGAACATCAATTACTGACCTCGTTCTGGTTGCGCATGATCTGGTATGGAGTAGGAGTGGGATTATTGATTTTAACGTTCTTTTATTTCCGGCTTCCATGGCTTATCCGCTGGATAGACCGGCTGCCCGCGATGCGCCGTTTCGCCTGGCTGATCGAGGCACTGGAGCATTTTAATGCAACTTTACTTTGGCGATTGCTGTCTTTATCGGCAACCCGGTTTATGGTTTTTATCCTGCAGTATTATTTACTGTTCCGGTTGTTTAATGTGGAGATTTCCTGGCCGCAGGCACTGGCAACGATCAGTGTGATGTTTTTGGTAATGGCCGTTGTTCCTACGATTGCGCTCTTTACGGATCTGGGCCTCAAAGGAGAAGTGAGCCTGAAACTGGTGGGGCTGTTCAGCACCAACCAGCTCGGGATAGGACTGACAACGCTCAGCATCTGGCTTATAAATCTGGTAATTCCGGCTTTGGCCGGGAGTTTGTTAATTTTAAGTATAAAACGGATATTCAATAACAGACATGAAAGGACTTAAACTTTTTGCGGTACCGCTGGTTGCATTGCTGGCCTTTACGCCCCGTACAGAGCCGGTATCCGGCAAGCTGAAAGGGCCGCAGGTGGATTGCACCATTCCCAACACCGCGTTCAAAGCCGGCGAGCGTGTATCGTTCACGGTATATTACAACGTGGCGGGTATTTATGTCAATGCAGGCATTGCCACTTTTACCAATACACTTGAAACCCTCAATGGCAAACCGGTTTTCCATATCGTAGGCGAAGGCAAGACCAACGACTCCTATGACTGGATCTTCAAGGTGCGCGATAAATACGAAACGTATATCGACACGGTTACCATGCAGGCGTTGAAATTTATCCGCAACGTAAACGAAGGCGGGTATAAGAAATTCCAGACCGTTACTTTCAACAAGGCGGCTAACACCGCAGTGACCAATGACGGTGTATTCAAAGTGCCACCCTGCGTGCAGGATGTGGTTAGTTCCGTATTCTATGCGCGCAATATCGACTTCTCGCGTTTGCGCCCCAATGATAAGATTGCTTTTTCCATGTTTCTTGACAATGAAGTATACAATATGTATATCCGTTATCTGGGTAAAGAAACGATCAAGACCAAGTATGGAAAATTCCGCGCGATCAAGTTCAAGCCGCTGCTGATCCAGGGAACTATTTTCGAAGGAGGGGAAAAAATGACGGTATGGGTGTCGGATGATGCCAACCATATCCCTGTGCGCATCGAAAGCCCGATTGTGGTAGGTAAAGTAAAGATCGACATGATGAGCTTCGAAAACCTGCGTCATCCGCTGACATCGCTGGTCAAAAAGAATTAGGATAATTTGATGATTTGAAAATTTGATAATTGGCTGAGTACCGAATTGTCTAATTATCAAATTTTCAAATTGACTGCCCGCTAGATGTCGCTTAATCTGAACAACTCCCCCACCCGCACTCCTTTCTCCGTGTTCTGCAAAGTGCAGCATTCGTACAGGGGATCATGTTCGAAGAACAGGATGTAATCGTTGCCGGCGGCTTCGTGGAGAAATGATTTTTTTTCCTCTAAGGTCAATAACGGCCGCGTATCATAAGCCATAACATACGGAATGGGAATGTGCGCCTGCGAGGGCAACAGGTCCGCCATGTACACGATCGTACGGTCTTTGTATTGCAATTGCGGCAACATCATCGCTTCGGTATGGCCGCTTACAAAACGGATGGAAAAATTATCTGCAAAGGGCAATGTCGCCAGTTTCCCGTCAGTAGCAGCGGGTGTTTTGAGCAATTGCAGCCGGTCGCTTTCCTGCAGCGGCAGAATATTTTCTTTCAGAAAAGAAGCTTTCTCGCGGTCATTTGGATGCACCGCCCAGTCCCAATGTTCTTCGTTGCTCCAGTATGTGGCATTGGGAAATGCGGGCGCAAATCCTTCGCCCTGGCGGATCAGCGCGCCGCCACAATGATCGAAATGTAAATGCGTAAGAAAAACATCGGTGATGTCTTCGCGACCAAAACCATGTGCCGCCAATGATTTGTCCAGCGTGTCGCTGCCATGCAGGTAATAATGACCGAAAAATTTTGCATCCTGTTTATCACCCATGCCCGTGTCGACCAATATCAAACGGTCACCGTCTTCGATCAGCAGGCAGCGTAAGGCCCAACTGCACATATTGTTTTCGTCGGCGGGGTTTAATTTATTCCACATGGATTTTGGCACTACGCCAAACATTGCACCACCGTCCAGTTTGAAATGGCCGGCATTTACACTATAAAGTTTCATAGCAAGTCGTTTAAGCGATCTTCCGCTGCCTGGCAAGGGCCAGGTATAGCCACAACAACCCTATGGCAAAAAAGACCACGAGTGAAAGAATCGAATTTTGCATACTGCCTGTTTGTTCTTCGATAAAACCAAAACTAAATATGCCGATTACGATGGCCAGCTTCTCGGTGAAATCATAATAGGCAAAGAAGGAAGCCGTGTCCTTTGTTTCGGGCATCAGCTTGGCATAAGTAGAGCGGCTGAGGGCCTGAATGCCACCCATCACCAATCCAACGGCAATAGCCAATCCATAAAACGGATACTCGGCATTGATGCCCATCTCCGGCAATGAGGCGGTATAATAAGCGGCCACGCAGATCACTATCCAGAACAGCACAACACCCATCAGTACTTTCAGATTGCCCAGTTTCGCTGACAGGCGCGACATTCCCCAGGCACCGGCGATGGCCACCAGTTGAATGAGCACCACGGTAATGATGAGTTTGGTATCGGGTAGTTTCAATACTTTGCTGCCAAATAAGGTAGCGGCCAGCATTACGGTTTGCACGCCCATGCTGTAGAAAAAGAAGGCACGGAGAAAACGTTTGAGCACCGGCATCTTCGTTACTTCACGATACACTTTACCCATTTCCGTAAAGCCATCTTTGAATACATTCCCTTTTTGCGGTTTGCGGATCTCTACGGCGGGCAGTCGTCTGAACGTGATCTGTGCAAAACCAAACCACCAGATACCAACTAATAAGAAGGTAATGCGGATTGCCTCTCCCTGTTGCTCGGGCATGAACGTAACGAGTACAAAACCGACGGCCTGCATCAATACGCTGCCGATATAGCCATAAGAAAAACCTCTGGCACTGATCCGGTCGCGGTCAGCAGGCGCGGCTATTTCAGGAAGGTAAGCGTTGTAGAATACGAGGCTACCGGCATAGCCCATACAGGCAAACATAAAAGCCAGAATGCCGAGCCACAATCTTCCGTCTTCGAAAAAAAACAAGAGGCTGCAACCCAGCGCACCCATGTAACAGAAAAACTTCATGAAGTTTTTCTTGTTGCCACGCGTATCGGCAATGGACGTAAGAATAGGATAGAGCAGGGCCACCAATCCGTAGCCAAGGGCGAGTGTATAGTCGTAGAGTGATGAGTTAACAAAAGTCCGGCCCAGGAATTCCACCCGGTGTCCTTCTCCGGCGCCGCCTGTTACGGCCAGGAAGTAAATAGGAAAAAAGGTGGTGGTGATCACGAGGTTGTAAACCGAATTGGCCCAGTCGTACATGGCCCATCCGTTTACAACTTTTTTAGAGGCGGTTTGCATAACTGCAGTGGTTGAGGGTTAAAGGTGGTGCTTGTTTTAATGTTCGATCACGCCGGTCAGGAACAAGATTAAAAGAATAATACCGGCAATGATCCGGTACCAGCCAAACACTTTGAATCCGTAAATCTTCAGGTAGTTGATGAAAAAACGGATCGCCAGAATGGCTACCACAAACGCTACTATATTGCCTACACCAAATGCCAACATGTTTTCTTTCGATTCCAGGATGATCTCATAGCCTTTTCGTGGCAGTTCGGATGTTCCCCATTTTTTTATAAAAAGAGAATAAGCTGTGGCCGCAAACATGGTGGGCACGGCGAGGAAAAACGAAAATTCAGCCGCGAGGTTGCGTGTCATCTTCTGCTGCATGCCACCAATGATGGAAGCTGCGCTGCGGCTCACCCCGGGTATCATGGCAATAGTTTGCCAGATGCCGGTGATGAAGGCTTTGGAATAGGTAATCTGATCGTCGGACTCGATCGTTGGGTTATTGAATGCGCGGTCGATGAACAACAGTACGATACCGCCAAGCAGCAAGGTAATGGCCACTGTCAGCGGACTTTCGAGCAGTGCATCGATCTGGTCGGAAAATAAATAACCGAGCAGAAGCGCAGGAATTACACCGATGAAAAGTTTTACATAAAACTGCCAGCGGCGGAAGTCGAAGAATTTTCGCCAGTACAAAACCACCACCGCCAGGATGGCGCCTAACTGTATCGCTACTTCAAATAGTTTGGTGAACTCTTCTTTGTGAATGCCCAGGAATGTGCTGGTGATGATCATGTGCCCGGTGGAGGATACCGGTAAAAACTCTGTCAGTCCTTCCACAATGGCCACGATGATGGCTTCAATGATCGTCATGAATGGAGAATATTTTATAAGAATGATAAAGAAACGAAATGATTGCCAATAAAAAAGAGGTTGCGTCCTTATTTTGACACAACCTCTTTTCTACGGCTGATAGCAGCCTTTATGCTTTTTTGGGAGATTTGAATATCGCGAAGACCTCGATCGCCAGACCGGCCAGGATCACCAGCGGCGCAATGGTGATGCGTGTGGCGCTGTATACTTCTTTCGGGTTAAACACATTGGGGTCTTTGCTGGCACCACCACTCATCAGGAACATACCAATTGCAATGACCACAATACCGATCAGCATCCAGATATAGTTGTCGCGTGTAAACAGGGCGTCGGTCGTCGTTTTTTCTGCCATAATGGAGATTTTGGATGCGCAATATATTAATAAATCCGGGATTCGGGATCAATACAGGTCATCGAGTTTCATGCGGAGGTACTTCAGTACGCTGCGGTAAGTACTCAACAGGCTGATCAGCACACCGATCAGGATCAGGCCACCAAACAAAATAGCCAGTTGGGTATTATCGCGGAGCGAATACAGACCGGTGATCACTTTTTCTGCGCCCAGGATCATCAGGTACACAAACACGGAGGCGATGATGCCACCGATAGCACCGTTGATGATGGCACGCATATTCATCGGACGTGCAATGAATCCGCGGGTGGCACCCACCATCTGCATCGTCTTGATCAGGAAGCGGTTGCTGAACATCGCCAGGCGGATTGTGTTGTCAATCAGCACGATGGCTACCAGCGACAGCAAGACCGCCACCGCCAGGATGACTATCGAGATGTTGCGGATATTTTTGGTCATTACGTCGATCAGTGATTCGGGATAGTTCACATCGCTTACATAAGTCTGCTGTTCCAGGTCCTTTTTGATCATTTCCAGCGAATCCTTCTCCACATAATCCGTTTTGATACCCACGTAAATGGCATCAGGAAGCGGATTCTCCGTCATGAATTTGTCCCAGCTTTCGTTGCCATCGGCCAGGTAAATCTTTTTTGCCTCCTCTTTGTCCACGAACTGCGAAGACCGGGTATAAGGCCGGCTGTTGATATAATTCACCAGCGCCACACTGTCCTTGGGATTGAGATCGCCCCTCAGGAAAGCTTTCACCTCTATACTTTCTTTGAAATAATCACCGAGTTTGTTGGCGTTGATCACCAGCCATCCGATGATGCCCAGCAATACCAATACCAGGGTCACCCCCAGGATCGACATGAAATAAGAAGGTTTGCTGCGCTTGATCGAAGCTTTGTTGGTACGAGCCATGAATCACAAATTTTTTCGAAAACGAATGGGTTAGTCCTTGTCTTTGCCCGCGATGGAAGGCATGCAGGCAAATTTAGCAGATTCAGCCCTACAATCAGTATTTTTGCTGCCCATTTTAAACGGTAAGCCGCGGCGTATATTGCCACCGGCAAAGCCTCAGATGTTAAAAAGACGCTAATGCTGTCCACGGGCAGCGGGCTTTATTAAAATAACGGCAAAAAATTATGGAGTACAATTTCCGGGATATTGAAAAGAAATGGCAGCAAACTTGGAAGGATACCAACGCCTATCGCGTGTCCGACAAGCGTGACAAACCGAAGTACTATGTGCTCGATATGTTCCCTTATCCCAGCGGAGCCGGCCTGCACGTAGGACATCCGCTTGGTTATATTGCCTCCGATATTTTCGCGCGTTACAAGCGTCTGAAAGGCTTCAACGTGCTGCACCCGATGGGTTACGATGCATTTGGTTTGCCTGCGGAACAATATGCCATCGATCATGGCATTCATCCCGCCGTGTCCACACATGCCAACATCATCAACTTCCGCACACAGTTGGATAATATCGGCTTCTGCTTCGATTGGGAGCGCGAAGTACGTACCTCCGATCCCGGTTATTACAAATGGACACAATGGATATTCCTGCAATTGTTCAAAAGCTTCCTCAATCGTCAGACCGGCAAGGCCACACCCATCACCGAACTGGTAGCGGCTTTTGAAAAAGAAGGGAATAAAAATCATTCATTCCCCAATGATAAATTCCGGGTGGAAGCCGGCAGCGAATCACTGTCCACCTTCACAGCCGGTCAGTGGAATAGCTTTGATGAGTTCACCCGCGAATCCATTTTGATGGAATACCGCCTGGCCTATTGCGGCTACGGCGAAGTAAACTGGTGCGAAGCGCTGGGTACTGTATTGGCCAACGACGAAGTGGTCAATGGCGTAAGCGAACGGGGTGGTTATCCTGTTGTGCGCAAGAAATTACGTCAATGGTATCTGCGTATCACCGAGTATGCCGATCGTTTGCTCGACGGATTGCAACAGGTGGATTTCAGCGATGCGATGAAAGAAATGCAGACCAACTGGATCGGCAAGTCTTCCGGCGCAGAGATCGATTTTGCGATCAAAGGCCACGACCGCAAGCTGCGCGTATACACTACGCGTCCCGATACCATTTTTGGTGTGGACTTCATGGTGATCGCTCCGGAGCTCGATTGGATTGGTGAAGTGCGTTCTGCGGAACAGGCCGCCGCTGTGGAAGATTATATCGCTTATGTAAAAAGCCGCAGTGAGCGCGAGCGCATGGCCGAGAAAAAAATCTCCGGCGTGTTTACCGGCGCTTATGCCATCAATCCGTTTGACGGAAGAGAAATTCCTATCTGGATATCCGAATACGTACTCGCGGGTTATGGCACCGGCGCCATCATGGCCGTGCCTTGCGGCGATGAGCGCGACTTCCGTTTTGCCAAACATTTTGATATTCCCGTTACCAATATTATCGGTTCGCATTTCAATGGAGAAGATGCCAATCCTACCAAAGATGCCATACTGGAAAATTCCGGTTTCCTCAACGGGCTGAGCATGCGCGAAGCCATGGAAGTGGCCATCAACGCCATTGAAGAAAAAGGAATCGGTACGCGGAAAGTGAATTATAAAATGCGCGATGCGGCTTTCAGCCGTCAGCGTTACTGGGGAGAGCCGTTTCCCATCCGTTGGGAAAATGGCATTGCTTATCCGCTGGATGAATCCCAATTGCCGTTGCAATTGCCGGAAGTGGAAAGCTACAAGCCCGGACCCGAAGGCGAAGGACCATTGGCCAATATTCCGGAGTGGACGGCGCAACACCTGGAAACGAATACGATGCCCGGTTATGCCGGATCGTCCTGGTATTTCCTCCGCTACATGGACCCGCACAATGAAAAAGAATTCTGCAACCGCGAAGTCTCCGATTATTGGGGACAGGTAGACTTATACATCGGTGGAACCGAGCATGCCGTGGGGCATTTGCTGTACAGCCGCATGTGGACCAAAGCGCTGTATGACCTGGGTTATATTGGTCATGAAGAGCCGTATAAAAAGCTGGTGAACCAGGGCATGATCCAGGGCAGCAGCCGGTTTGTATACCGGTTGACCGGTACCAATCAATTTGTGTCGAAGGGCTTGCTGGACAGTGAGGGGAAATACGGATTGCAAACTACGGACCAACTGCACGTTGATGTAAACTTTGTAGATGGAGTAGAACTTGATATTGCGGCGTTCAAAGCCTGGCGAAACGGACATTTTGCTAATGCCGAGTTTGTATTGGAAGATGGTAAATATATCTGTGGCGTTGAGGTCGAAAAGATGTCAAAAGGCAAGTATAACACTGTCAATCCCGACGATCTCGTGCACAGATATGGAGCGGATACCTTCCGCATGTATGAAATGTTCCTCGGGCCGGTGGAGATGAGCAAACCCTGGGATACCAAGGGCATTGAAGGTGTTCACCGTTTTCTTAAAAAACTCTGGCGTTTATTCTTCGACGAAACCAAAGGCGCAATCTGGACCAATGAAAAAGCCACGGATGCCGAATTGAAAGTATTGCACAACACCATCCGCCGCATCGACGCGGATACGGAACGATTCAGTTTCAACACTGGTGTGAGCGGCTTCATGATTGCGGTAAACGAACTGAGTGACCTCAAGTGTAACAAAAAAGAAATATTGGAAAAATTGCTGGTGTTGATGACGCCCTATGCACCGCATATCGCTGAAGAATTGTGGCAACAATTAGGCAATACCGGCAGCATCCTCGATGCTTCTTACCCGGTATTCGAAGAAAAATATGTGGTTGAATCTGCCAAGGAGTATCCGATTTCTGTAAACGGTAAAGTGCGCACCACGATGTCTATTTCCCTCGACGCCGATCAGGCGCAGGTGGAGGAAATTGTGTTGGGCAATGATGTTGTACAGAAATGGCTGGAAGGCAAGGGCCCCAAGAAGATCATTTATGTGAAGAACAAGATGATCAATGTGGTCGTATAAGGCGGAAGGGGTAAGGGTTAAGGTATAAGGTGTAAGGTTTAAGGCGGGAGGTTATAAGTTTTAAGTGAATATCCCCGGTTATCGGAGAAGGCTTTAAGTTGAAGGTGCCTTTGTTGGTGTGAACACCAACAAAGACTGTTTATTCACGATTGACGATTCACGATTGCTGGCTCACGAACTTGCACATTTTGTATAAACGGCAACCCTTCTTCCGCATTTAACCGTACCTTAAAGCCGCCAAAAAATACAGCTCATGCAGAAGTTTTTCCTCGCGCTGTTGCTCGCTTGCAGCAGTTCTTGTTTAATCGCACAGGTTAATGATGCCTACTTTCTCTCCAATCCAAGTTTATCGCCTGATGGCAAAACAGTCGTATTCAGTTTTGAAGGCGATCTCTGGAAAGCGGATGTAAAAGACGGCAGGGCGTCGCGCCTTACGGCCATGCAGGGCTATGAAACCAGCCCGCGCATTTCGCCGGATGGTAAATGGATCGCATTTACAGGCCGCCAGTACGGGAATGCAGACATCTACATCATGCCGCTCGCCGGAGGTGATGTGCAGCAACTGACATGGCATAGCAGCAACGATGATGTCAGCAGCTGGAGCTGGGATTCCAAATACATTTATTTTAACAGCGGCCGCGACGGCCAGATTTCGGGCTACAAACTCGCCCGCGAAGGCGGCACTCCGCAACGGGTACTCGGCAGCTTCTTCTTCCAGTTCGATCATGCGCTGGTAGAACATCCCTCCAACGGAGAAATATTTTTCAACGATACATGGGAAAGTTCCAACCAGGTGCAGCGTAAGCGTTACAAAGGACCGTTCAATCCCGATATTCAATCCTACAACCCTTCTACCAAACAGTTCAAAAAATATACGGAGTGGGAGGGAAAAGACTTCGGTGCAACGATCGACCGGACCGGACGCGTGTATTTTATTTCTGATGAAGCCAACGGGGAGTACAATCTTTATACACTCGACAATGGAAAAAAGAAAGCACTCACCCGCTTCTCTTCTTCTATTAAATCACCACAGGTAAATGCCGATGGAGGGTTGGTTGTTTTTGAAAAAAATTACCAACTCTGGTTGTATGATGTGAAGGCCGGCACCGAGAAAAAACTAACGGTTTCTATAGTCCGGAACAATGTTTTACCAAAGGAAAAAGATTTCGATGTACGTGGCAATATCAACGGGTTTGATGTATCGCCCGACGGTAAAAAACTCTGCTTTATTTCAAGAGGGGAATTATTTGTAAGCGATGCAGAAGGAAAATTCATCCGCCAGGTTGTCCGTGGTTCTGCAGAGCGCGTACGCGAAGCAAAATGGCTCAGCGATAATAAAACTATCCTGTTCAGCCAGACCGCAGACGGCTATACCAACTGGTTTACGATAGCAGCCGACGGTTCCGTTGCCTTGAAACAGCTAACCCGTGATGCGCGCAATAACCGGCTCATTAGTTTCAATAAAAAAAGAGATCAGGCTGTGTACCTCAGCGGTCGCGACGAACTGCGCCTGCTCGATCTGAAAACATTTACCAGCAAAACGGTTTTGAAGGATGAGTTCTGGGGCTTCCAAAACAGCCAGCCCGGTTTTTCTCCGAATGGCGAATACATCGTATTCACCGCCTACCGCAATTTTGAACAGGACATCTTTGTACATCATATCAAACAAAACAAAACTACCAACCTCACCGGCACCGGCATTACGGAAATGAATCCGATCTGGTCGCCTGATGGCAAATACATTTATTTCACTTCTCAGCGCCTGAAACCAGCCTATCCGTTTGGCATGCAGCAGGCTCGCGTTTATCGTATAGCATTGGAGAAACTGGATGATCCATTCCGCATGGATAAATTCGATGAACTGTTCAAAGAGGAAAAGAAAGATACGCTGGCAAAAAAAGATTCGGTTAAAAAAACACCGCCGGTGCCAGTGGAAGAATCGCTGACCATTGATACGGATCTGCTGATCGAGCGGATGGAACAGATCAGTCCTTCCCTTGGCATGCAGGTATTGATGGCCGTTTATCAGAAAGGAGAGAAGACAACCGCACTTTATGCAAGCAATCACGGAGAAGGTAAAATGGCTTTATGGAAAACAGTGATCGAGCCATTCGAATCAAATAAAACGGAAAAAATTGCCGGCACCGATGGCAACTTCCCATCCGACGTTGTAATCAATGGAGATAAACTCTTTCTGTTGCAAAGCGGCACCATCAACAAACTGAGCCTGGAGCCTGCAAAGGTTGATCCGGTCAGCATTTCATCTACGTTCCGCCGCAACCTGCAGGCAGAGTTCTCGCAAATGGTGGATGAAGCCTGGGCCCAAATGGAAGAGAACTATTATGATGATAAATTCCATGGCATCAATTGGAGAAAAGTAAAACAATATTATGCGCAGTTTGTACCATACCTGAACAACCGCTCCGATCTGCGTGTACTGCTCAATGATATGTTGGGTGAACTGAATTCTTCGCACCAGGGATTTGGCACTTTCGGTACCGATGAAATGGTTCCGTTCAGCAACAGCACGATGGAAACGGGAATTGTATTCGACAACAATGATCCCTATAAAGTAAGTTATGTATTGAAGCGTTCTGCGGCCGACAAAAAAGGCGTCGACATCAAAGCCGGAGACCTGCTGACGGAAGTAAACGACGAAAAAGTATCGGTACTCCGCGACCGCAGCTATTACTTTACGCGTCCGTCTGCGGATAAGGAAATCAAACTGACCTTTACCCGCGCGGGCAAACCCTATTCCGTGCGTCTGCATCCGCAGTCAAGTTTGTATGCTAATTACTATGATGAATGGATCGATCGTAATCAGCAGCGTGTGGATGAGCGTGGCAAAGGCCGTATTGCTTATGGTTGCATGAAAAACATGGGTCAGGGTGAACTTGAGCAGTTCATTACCGACATGACCCGTGAGCTGCCCAACCGCGATGCGCTGATCCTCGACCTGCGCTATAACACGGGCGGTAACGTGCACGATGAAGTATTGCAATTCCTTTCACGTAAAACATACCTCCAATGGGGCTACCGCGAAGGCATTCGCACCGGTCAGCCCAACTTTGCACCGGCCGACAAACCAATCGTGTTACTGATTAATGAACAATCATTAAGTGATGCGGAAGTCACGTCACAGGGATTCAAGGCATTAAAGCTTGGTCAGATTGTTGGTAACGGTACTTATCGCTGGATCATCTTTACCAGCGGTGTGGGCCTGGTAGACGGATCGGCAGTGCGTATGCCGGGCTGGGGTTGTTACAGCCTCGAAGGAAAAGACCTGGAAATGACAGGCGTGGAACCCGATATCAAAGTGCTCAATAGTTTCTCCGATAAAGTCAATGGCCGTGATCCGCAGCTTGACCGGGCGATTGAGGAGATATTGAAGAAGTTGTAAAATGGAGGTAAAAGGTGTGAGGTGTAAGGTATAGGGTGTAAGACGTAAGGAAACAGTGGCCCTATACTTCGGGCATAGGTTTTAGGTAATAAGTAGCAGGTAAAACAAAGACGACTGTTTATTCACAATTGACAATTCACTATTCACCCTTTTGGATTATTATGAAACAATACTTTCTGCTCACACTGTTGCTCCTGTCGCTCGCAGCTACGGCGCAGGACATAAACGTAATGAGTTTTAATATCCGGCTGAATATAAAATCGGACAGCCTCAATGCCTGGCCTTATCGCAAAGACAATGTTGCTTCGCAGATTCTGTACCACCAGGTCCATCTGCTCGGCGTGCAGGAAGCTTTGAATGAGCAGATGGAAGATCTGCAGGCACGGCTTCCGCGTTACCGTTCGGCTGGTGGCGGACGCGATGATGGAAAAACAAAGGGTGAATATTCAGCGATATTTTATGATACATTACGGTTGCAGGCGCAGCAATGGGGGCAATTCTGGTTGTCCGAAACACCGGATAAACCCGGTGCAAAAGGTTGGGATGCCGCCTATCCGAGAATGGTGACCTGGGTCAGGTTCCGCGACAGACTGACGAAAAAAACGTTCGTCGCATTCAATACGCATTTTGATCACATGGGACAGGTAGCGCGCAGGGAAAGCGCCAAAATGATCCTGCAGAAAGCAAAAGAAATCGCCGGCAATCTTCCTTTCATTTTTACCGGTGATTTTAATGCGGCACCTTCTGATGAACCAATAAAGATCATCACGGATCAGCAGAATCCTTTACATCTTACGGACGCAAAAGGCAAAGCCGTTTTTCATTACGGTCCTTCGGGTACGTTCAATGGCTTTCGCGCTGCGGAAGTAAATGATGAACCCATCGATCATATTTTTCTGAAAGGTAACTGGACTGTCGGCAGTTATGCCGTATTATCGGAAACGTGGAAAGGCAGGTTTGCCTCCGACCACTTTGCCGTGCTCGTTGCGTTAAGGTTGCGGTGAGCCCGTTGCCGGTGGTGATTTTTCTTTATAGAGACGGATGGATGCGCTGCTGCCTTCTGTACTTTCCAGTCGCGCTTCGTACCTGCGGCCTCCGTTTTCTGCAACCATATAAGCGGTATTCGGAGGAATGGTTCCCAGGTTTTCCGCCACCATCACCAATTCGTTGCTCTCTTCAAGATCGGCTATGGCAAATTTTATGGTGTAAGGTGTTCCCAGCAAACCGATGTATTCGAATACCAGCTTTCCGTTCAGAAATAGCGAAATGGAATCGCCATCGATTTGCGCATTATCATAAAATCTTAACTCGATCGAATCTCCGGTGAGCGGGATATCCTTTGCCACTACCTTTTTGCGTACCTGGAATTTGTCGGCAATTGTCACGGGAGCGGGAGGTTTGGCCACTGCTACTACGGGCGGAGGCACTGGTTTAGGTTGCGGGGCTGGTTTTTCCCTGGCGGGAGCTTTGGCAACCGGAGGATCGGGCTGTTTCTTCACCACAGGCGGAGCGGGTTCGGGAGCCTTAACCGGTTGTTGAAAAGCAATCAGTCCCACACTGTCGATCAGGTAAGGATCATTGCCCCCAACCAGGTAATTATCAAGGATAAAATCCCATTCATCGTTGAAAACGGCGCGGTCTGTCTTACTCAGGTCTACGGGCCCTTTGTCGGGTTTTTCTTCTGTGCCGGCTTTGCCATTGAGCAGCATTTTGCCACCGCCGGGGCAATTGAAATCGGCATGTGAGATGAGTGCTTGTTTACCGGGCGTGCCGAGTACGCCGTTTTTTTCCTCGATCAACTGGTCGTCCCACCAAACCACTTCGCTGTTGCGCTGGTCAAAAAAGCCTTTGATGCTGTAGCGCCGGTAATTGCGCGCAGACTCATAATAATAGGAAGTACCGGTCAGGCTGTCGCCGTTCTGGATAATTTTCAGTTCAACTTTTTGCCGGTTTATGCGGCCTTTCCACACACCGGTGATCATCTGGCTGTGTGCAACCGGGGTAAAAACGATAACAAAAATGAGGGAAAACAGGCTTTTCGGGTGCATGGCAATTTAACGTCTGAAAGGCAAAACTATTATCCCCGGGCGTTAAATAGGGAACCGGGACCGGAAAAAAGAAAAAAGGTGTTAAAAATTGCGGGGATCAAAAAAATAAATACCTTCCAACATTAAACTCCTCAGGGAGCTGCTTAACCAATTACTACAATCTTCTGCTTATGAGAAAGATCTACTTATTGTTCTTTTCATTACTTTCTTTATTGGCGGTGACTCAGAATGCTTTCGGGCAGACCACGGTTACTATACCAGCAGCCAATACCAATACGGGTGGAGCTCGCTTCCCCTTAGGTACATGGTTTGGTTTTGAGCGCAGTGCCATGATTTACACACCTGCCCAGGTTGGCGGTGCCGGCTTTATTACTAAAGTCGCTTTTTACGTGAATGCCGTTAGTTCGCCTGGTCAGGCGCCGAACGTGCGAGTTTATCTCAAAACAAGAACCAATCTTTTTACCGCCGCAACAACCTACGCAACCGAAACAACGGGTGCTACGCTTGTTTATGGACCTACGACTATCCTCCCTGCGAGCCTGGTAGCCAATCAGTGGATAACGCTGGATTTGCTGGCACCATACTACTATGCGGGCACCGAGAATCTCGAGGTGATTGTCGAAACAAATCAGGGCACTGGTGGTAACGAAACCAGCTCTGGTAAGTCATTCCGTTATTCCACAGCGGCCTCTTCAATGCAAACGTGGACTGCCGATAACAACGCGCCTACCGGTACAGGTACCGTTGGCGGCAACCGTCCCAATATTCAGTTGACAATGTTGCCTCCGCCTCCCTGCGTTCCCGGCTCACTTGACGGCGGAACGATCAGTGGACCTGCGGGTGCTTGTCCTGGCACCAACAACGTAGTGCTTACCGGAGCCGGTGGAAGCATCGGTACGGGTCTTTCCTATAAATGGCAGACATCTGCAACAGGCGCTGCTCCATGGACGGATATCAGTGGTGCGACAAGTGCCGGTGGTGTAACCACTACGCAGACTACGGCTACTTATTACCGTCGCGTTACGATTTGTTCTGGTACCGAAGCGTACTCCAACGTGTTGAATATCGTTATGAACGGTCCTACACAATGTTATTGCATTCCTACGTTCCTTTCAGGTTCAGAGCCGATCACGCTGGTGAACTTTGCGGGTATCAACAATACTTCGTCAGCAGCGCTGAGCTCTCCGAATTACGAGAACTTTACTGCATTAACCCCGGCCGCTATTTTCAAAGGCCAGGCTCATCCTATTACTATCAAGGGCAATACAGATGGTTCTTTCACCAGCTATATTGCGGCCTACTTTGACTGGAACCAGGACGGTGACTTCGATGATGCCGGTGAAGCTTATTACCTCGGAACCATTGCCAGCTCTACCGGTACGGATGCTGTGCAACTCGTTGCCTCTATTACACCTCCGGCCTCCGCGCTGGACGGTAATACCAGAATGCGTATCACCAAAAAATTTGGTACGTCAGGTCAGGCTGTGTCTGTAGCCGCAGCGCCGCCCTGTAACACGGCCGGCTTCGGCCAGGCAGAAGATTACATGGTAAATGTATCTACGCCACTTTGCGCATTACCTTCCAACCTGACGGCTACGTCTCCGATCCCTGTTGGTGCGATCCTTAACTGGACGGCTGCCTCACCGGCTCCCGGTGCAACAGGCGGATACGAATGGGCGGTTACTTCAACCAACACATCCGCTACTACCAACGTTGTATCAAGCGGCACAACTCCCGATAACGTAACAACAACTGCCAACGCAGCCGGCCTCACTGCTAATACAACTTATTATGCATGGGTACGTACGCATTGCGGTGGCGGTGTTTACAGCCCCTGGACCGGTCCGGTTCAGTTCAGATCAGCTTGTGACCCGACTACACTGCCTTATGTGCAGAAATTTGATGCGATCACTCCGCCGGCTTATCCAGATTGCTTCACCGTTCAGAACGTAAACGGTGGTCTGACATGGCAGACATGGACCACTTCATCAGGTCTGGCGGCTAACTCCCAGCCTAACTCTATCCGTTGTACGGTAGACGCCAGCGGACCGGCTGACGACTGGTTTTTCCTGCCTGCGTTCAACCTCACCGGTGGTACTCCTTACTACCTGTCCTTTGCTTACAAAGGGTCAGACGTTGGATTCATCACCCGTATGGAGGTTAAATATGGCAATGCTCCGAATGCAGCAGCCATGACCAATACGCTGTTTACCAACAACAATATTACCAGCAGCCTGAATGACCCATGGGCTTTCCAAACCAGTCCGTTCACTCCGGCTGCCAGCGGTATCTACTACATCGGCTTCCATTGCACCACTCCTGCAAGCCAGGGCTGGTTGTATGTGGATGATATCGGTGTGGAACTTTGCCCAACCCCGACGAATGTGAATGCTGTTGGTATCACACCTACCAGTGCCGTTGTAAACTTTACAGGTTCTGCATCCAACTATATTGTTGAATACGGTCCTGTAGGATTCGTGCCCGGCACCGGAGCAACAGCAGGCGGTGGTACAATTATCCCGACCACTTCTTCTCCGGTTATCATTTCGACCGGTCTGAGTGCTGCGACCAACTATGATGTATATGTACGTGCGCTCTGCGGACCTACTCCAAGCAACAACGCAAAAGGTACACTCACTACATTGTGTAATGCCACCAACATCATCTATACACAGAACATGGAAACCGCGACCCCTGCTCTCGGCATGCCTACTTGCACAAGCAGGCAGGATGTGAACGGGAACAGTGGTGCCTACGACCCGGGTGATGGTTTCTTCACTCCGCCTTCCGGTGGTGGTGGATGGGAATCTTATACCGGTACAACACAGACTTACGTGTCTGCAACCAAGAGCATCGTTTACCGTTACGACGCCAGCAATCTTAACCGTGGCGCTGATGACTGGTTCTACCTGCAAGGTCTGAACCTGACCGCTGGCACCTCTTACCGTCTCAAGTTCTTCTACAAAGCCTCTGACGGTCCTGATTATTTCGAAAAAATGCAGGTTACTTATGGTGCTGCTGCTTATGCTCCGGCACAGACAAACGTGTTGTGGACCAACAACAATATTGTTACCAACATCAACAGTCCGTTTGACTCTGTGGTCGTTGACTTCTCTCCGGCAGCTACCGGCGTTTATTACATCGGTTTCCATGCCATGTCTGATGCAGATAATGCCTTCATCTATCTGGATGATGTATCTGTGAAACTTGCACCGAAAGTGGATGTAGGTGTTACCGCAGTTCCGCTGCCGAACCTGACCTGTCCTACCGATGGCGTGTTCCTGCAGGCTACTATCCGTAACTTCAACACCACTCCGCAGAACTTTGCAACCTATCCTGTTACGGTGAGAGCAGATGTAACGGGTGCGGTAACAGGTACGGCCAGTGCTACAATCAACACCGGAACACTTGCTCCGGGAGCCAGCACTACCATTTTCCTGAGTCCTGCAATCAACTTCAACGTTGGTGGTACTTATAATATCAGGGCTTACACCTCATCTCCGGATGATCCTGAGCTTGCCAACGATACACTGCGTACAACTGTAAACGTGAATCCGTTCCCGGTTACTCCTGTTGTTACGCCTGCGGCGCCTGCCATCTGTATCGGCAGCACCGTACAGCTCAGCACACAGTATACACCGCCGCCGGCACCAGTTACTACCACAGTAGCTTCCGGAACGATCAGCGTAACTATTCCGGATAACGGACCTGCCGGATCTAACCATACACTGGCAGTAAGCGGTATTCCTGCGGGCATGTCTATACTCTCTATGACTGTTACTGCTAACGTAGCGCATATCTGGATGAGTGACGTGGTAATAAACCTCCAGGCTCCAAATGGTAAAATACTGAACCTGATCAACTCTAAAGGTGGCAGCGGTGCCAACCTGACCAATACTGTGTTCAGCTCTACTTCTACCAACGCTATTCCGGCTACGGGTGCGCCTTATACAGGCACTTATCGCCCGGATGCAGCAATCGGCGTAGGTCCTACTGCTTATGTATCCAATGCAACCAGCTTTACCGACCTGTTCTCAGTTGCCAATGGTAACTGGACACTGGCCATGCGTGATGTGGAAGCACTGATCACCGGTCGCCTTACTTCCTGGACAATTAACATTACTTACGGTACTGTTAATCCGACTGTAACCTGGGCTCCTGTAACCGGTCTCTTCACAGATGCCGCCGCTACGGTTCCTTATACAGCAGGCACCAATGCGCTGAGTGTATATGCAAAACCAACAGGTACTACTACTTATACCGTAACAGCAACAGGTGCTGGTCCTTGTACACGCACTGCCAACGTTACCGTAACAGTTAACCCGCTGCCAACCGTAACCATCGGCAGTCTGCCTGATACAGTATGTATCAGCGATCAGATCGTGCCGCTGTCCGGAACACCTGCGGGTGGCGTATGGTCTGGTATCGGCGTATCCGGTAACAACTTCATTCCGCCGGCAACTGCTGTAGGTACCTACACGCTGCGTTATACTTACAATAACCAGTTTAACTGTTCAGCATCTGCCACACGCTCTATTGCGGTGAAAGATTGTCCTGAACGTTATAACCAACTGCGTGACGACGCGGTGATTCTTTGGCCAAACCCAAGCAATGGTCAGTTTAACATCCGCATCAACAGCGTACTGTATGACTGGCTGTCTGTAAGAGTCTACACGGCTACCGGCGAACTGGTAGGCCGTAAAGATCTCAGTGGTCTGACATTCGGCCGTGTGATTCCGTTCGATTACTCACACCTGGCCGGAGGCGTATACTTCGTTCAATTCTACTATAAGAATGGCGACCGCGCTACCGACAAGACCTTCAAGATCATCGTTGGTCATAACTAATCATAACTAAACGCAAATCGATATAACCCTGCCAACCGGCGGGGTTATTTTTTTAACGGCAGTATTGATTAATTTCACGGCGATTAAACAGAGCTTATGCGATTTCTTGTGATGTTTGCTACGTTGTTTGTAGGGGCATTGATGCCCGTGCAGGCTATTTTGAATGCCAGGCTTGGCCGGCAGAACGGCGGACCGCTTATCGGTGCCCTCGTGAGTTTCCTGGTGGGAGCGGTATGCCTCGTCATCCTCAATCTTATTGTCAATTATCCGGCTATGCAGCAGATGCGGTCGTGGAGTGCGAGCCCCTGGTATCTCTGGGTAGGCGGTATCCTCGGCGCTATGTTCGTTGGATATATTACCTGGGTAAGCCCCCAGCAGGGGGTGGCCCTCACTTTTGCACTGGCCGTAAGCGGGCAGATATTTGCCTCGATGGTCATCGATCACTACGGATTGTTTGGTACGGCCATCCGAACCATTACCTGGGAAAAAATTGCGGGAGCCCTGCTGATCCTCGGCGGTCTGCTGCTGATCAAAAAATAGACACCGGAAGAATCGGTGTATCTTGCACCGTACATTATATGGCGAATCCCAATCTAGATACCAACAAGTCATCTCTCAGTGCTGCCGACAAAGAGTTTGAAAATAATATCCGTCCGGCGAGCATCGTGGAGTTTTCGGGGCAACCCCGGATCATTGATAACCTCAAAGTTTTTATACGTGCGGCAAAAATGAGAGGTGAGGCGCTTGATCACGTACTCTTTCATGGCCCTCCGGGACTGGGCAAGACCACGCTCTCACGTATCGTGGCACATGAGCTGGGTGTGAACATCAGGGAAACCAGCGGTCCCGTTATCGAAAAGCCGGCCGACCTGGCAGGTCTTTTAACCGGACTGGAAAAAAATGATGTGCTGTTCATCGATGAAATCCACCGGCTTTCCACTGTGGTGGAAGAATACCTGTATGCTGCTATGGAAGATTACCGCATCGATATCATGATCGACAGTGGTCCCAATGCCCGCAGCATCCAGTTGAGCCTGAATCAATTTACACTTATTGGTGCCACAACGCGCAGCGGCTTGCTGACCGCGCCGCTTCTCTCGCGTTTCGCCATTAAATCAAGACTGGAATATTATTCTGCCGATACTTTGCGGCAGATCGTGCAGCGTGCTGCAAATATCCTGCAGGTAAAAATATCGGCCGAGGCCGCCGGTGAAATAGCACGCCGCAGCCGCGCCACACCACGTATCGCCAACGGATTGCTGCGCCGTGTGCGGGACTTTGCCCAGGTACTCAACGATGGCGAGATCGATATGGGCATTACCAAACATGCACTCAAAGCGCTGAACGTGGATGAGTACGGGCTGGATGATATGGACAATAAAATTCTGGCAACGATCATCGACAAGTTCAAAGGCGGACCGGTTGGCATTACCACTATTGCCACGGCAGTAGGAGAAGAACCGGGTACATTGGAAGAGGTATATGAGCCGTTCCTGATCCAGGAAGGATTTCTGCAGCGAACACCCCGCGGCCGCGAAGTAACGCCCAAGGCCTATGAGCATCTTGGACGTCAGCAGCCGGGAGGGCAACCGCAGCTCTGGTAATTCAAAAGTAAAAAGTCAAAATTCAAAAAAGAAACGATCGTGAAAGGTCATCCCGAAGCTCGGGAGTCAATAGGTGAATCAGTGAATAAGTCAATAAGTGAATAAGTGAATAAGTCAATGATGATCCCTGAATTAAAGGGACATTCACTTATTGCTAAAAGAAAAAGAGCCGCTTAAGCGGCTCTTTTTCTTTTACTCTCTGACGACAAGGCGGAAACCGTTGCCGTGGATGTTGACGATCTCGATCTTCTCATCGTCTTTCAGGTATTTGCGCAGCTTGGCAATGTATACGTCCATGCTACGGCCATTGAAATAAGTGTCGCTTCCCCAGATTTTTTTCAACGCCTGATCGCGGGGCAGGAGGTCATTGAGGTGTTCAGCCAGCATTTTCAGCAATTCATTCTCCTTGGGAGAAAGTGTTTGCGTGTTACCGCCATGTATCAGTTGGCGCAGCTTGGGGTTGAAATGATAACTGGAAAGGTCAAATTCCTTGTTTTCGTTTTCCTTGGTCAGTTCCTCGTTGCGTTTGAGGATCGCTTTTATTTTCAGCAGCAATACTTCACTGTCGAAAGGCTTTGTGATATAATCATCGGCTCCAAGTTTATATCCCTGGATGATATCCTCCTTCATGGTCTTGGCACTCAGGAAGAACAGCGGAATATCAGGGTCCACATCACGGATCTCTTCCGCCAGCGTAAAGCCATCCATGTTGGGCATCATCACGTCCAGCAGGCAGAGATCAAATTTTTCACGTTGAAAAGCCGCCAGGCCGAGACGGCCGTCTCTTTCCAGCGTAACATCATAATCATTTAATTCCAGATAATTCTTCAATACGCTCCCCAGATTCGGATCATCTTCACACAACAAAATTTTGGGTTTCTTTATATCCATGTTGTTCGTTTTTTACTTTGACGACAAATAAAGTTAAAGGTTTTTGTGATGGAACGGCGGCGTGTAGAATTTTTTGTTAAAAGGTCCCTTTTTACGCCTCTTTCTGCACCTTTATCCTCCCTAAATTTGTGCCATGCGTGTTACAACCGACAATAAATGGAAAAAACTGATCATCATCGGCGATCGCGTGCTTGTTAAACCCACTCATCCCGGCGAACGTACGGCCAGTGGCCTTTATCTTCCTCCGGGTGTGCAGGAGCGGGAGAAAGTGCAGCAAGGGTATGTGATCAAGACGGGTCCCGGTTATGCCATCCCGATGCCGGTGGAGAATGAACCCTGGAAATCCGACGAAGAACAGGTAAAGTATGTGCCGCTTCAGGCAAAAGAAGGTGACCTCGCCATCTTCCTCGTAAGCGGCGCCACGGAAGTGATGTATGAAAATGACAAATATTTCATCGTACCACAAGGCGCGATCCTGATGCTGGAACGGGAGGAGGAGTTGTAAGTAATAGGTAATAAGTAATAGGTAAAAGGCGTAAGGTAAAAGGTATAAGGTAATAGGCATAAGGTGTAAGGTGTGAGGTGTAAGAGATACAGTCCTTGTTCACTATTGACCTATTCACTTATTGCCTTATTCACTCATTTTCTTACCTTAACCACAAATTTTCTTTATGGCAGACACCACCGCCTTTCTCGAAGCCGTCAAAGCCGGCTATACATTCAAAGGAGAATCATTCCGTTTGGGCAGCGCTATGCTCGATGGTCATGTAGTACCCGGTGCCGATGTTTTTATTCCTTTTCGCACACTTAACCGCCATGGTCTTATCGCCGGGGCAACGGGCACGGGCAAAACAAAAACCCTGCAGGTGTTGGCCGAAGGCCTGAGTGATGCAAGTATTCCGGTGTTATTGATGGATATCAAGGGCGACCTGAGCGGTATTGCAGCGGAAGGCACATTGAACGATAAGATCAGAGAACGCTATCAATTGCTGAATATGACCTACCAACCGGCGGCCTATCCGGTGGAATTGCTGACGCTCAGTCAACAGAAAGGGGCCCGCCTGCGGGCTACGGTAAGTGAATTTGGTCCCGTGCTGCTTTCAAAAATTCTTGGTCTCAACGATACACAAGGCGGCATCGTAGCCATGATCTTCAAATATTGCGACGATCAGCAATTGCCTTTGCTGGACCTGAAAGATTTTATCAAAGTATTGCAATTCGTAACCGACGAAGGAAAAGCCGAACTGGAAAAATCATACGGAAAAATATCCACCACTTCCACCGGAACCATCCTGCGTAAAGTAATCGAACTGCAGCAGCAGGGTGCTGATGTTTTTTTCGGAGAAAAAAGTTTTGAAGTGGATGATCTCATGCGCATCAACCAGGATGGCCGCGGTGTCGTATCGATCGTGCGCGTAACGGATCTGCAGGATCGCCCGAAACTGTTTTCTACATTCATGTTGCAACTGCTGGCTGAACTATATGCGGTGTCGCCGGAAGAAGGTGATCTCGATAAACCCAAACTCGTGCTGTTCATCGACGAGGCACACCTGATTTTCCAGGAAGCAAGTGACGCTTTATTGCAACAAATAGAAACGATCATCAAACTCATCCGTTCAAAAGGAATCGGCATTTATTTCTGTACACAGAATCCGATGGATGTACCCGCATCAGTGCTGGCACAGTTGGGGTTGAAAGTGCAGCATGCTTTGCGAGCCTTCACAGCCGCCGACCGGAAAATGATCAAACAAACAGCGGACAACTATCCCGAAACGAATTTTTATAAAACAGAAGAGTTGCTGACGCAGGTAGGTATCGGTGAGGCTTTGGTGACGGTATTGAATGAAAAAGGTATTCCTTCCCCGCTGGTGCATTGTATGCTTGCTTCACCGCGAAGCCGCATGGATATTCTTACCGAGGCGGAGATCGACCAGGTTGTCGGCAAATCACGTATCGCTGCCAAATACAATCAGGTGATCGATAGCCGCAGCGCGTACGAAATCCTTACCGAAAAGCTCGAAGCCGCCACCCAACAGGAAGAAGAAAAAAAGGAAACGGCGAAAAAAGAAAAAACCGCACCGAAAGAAAAAGGCTTTTTCGATGACCCCGTGGTGAAAAGCATGACACGCACCGCCGGTAATACCATCATCCGTTCTTTGTTAGGAGTGCTTGGACTTGGCGGACGGAAGAGAAGGTAGAAGGCGTAAGGCAAAAGGCGTAAGGTATAAGGTAGAAGGTAGAGGGAGTAAGGTGGTTTTAGGCATTAAGTAGTAGGCAATTTAAAAAGTTTCAGGCATATGCCCTATACCTTATACCTTACGCCTCATGCCCGAAACTTCGGGCTTCCACCTTTTCTACAACAGATGAATTCTCCCACCGGGATCCACCCTGATTTTGTTTTCGGCTTGCAGGAAATCGAGCACAATGCTCATCTTTTCTTTACGCAGGTGAGGCAATGCGGCAAGCAGTTCATGCTGCAACAAAGGCTGCTGCAATAACTTTCCACGGATCTGCTGATGAATGGAATTGAATTCCTCTTTATGGAGTTCGGTGGCTTTTCTGCGCAAACAATTATCACAGATACCGCAATCTGCAATGTCTTTGTCGCCGAAATAATTGCCGATAATAGTGCTGCGGCAATCGTTTTTTTCGCTCGCAAATTTCGCCATGTTATGCACGCGTTGCGTAAATAACGCTTTACGTTTTTCATACGCTTCCATATCAATCGTCAATTCTTCCACGCGTATGCGCCCGCGCAGCAGCATCAGTTGCGGCGTTTCTTTTCGCGGTTCATATTCAATAATGCGATAAGAGGCGAGCTGGCGCAATCCCTGTTCCACTTCTTTTACATCAGCGCGCATCAGCCGGGCGATATTTTTTTCATTGATGGATACGTTGCGGTCGAAGATTCCTTCATACGCGCGCAACAATGATTTAATCAGTGGTTCCAACTCCGGATTGCTGTTTTCAAAGTCGTACAGCGCTGCTTTAGTGGTGTTGAACTGCACCATCGACGGCCGGAAGAATTGCTCGTTGAAGGTAAGCCAGCCATCGCTCTCCAATGCACGCAGGCTATTGAGGGCCACTGCGGGATCAGGATTGAATTTGCGGATGAAATCGTTGAGATCGAAATCGTAATATTGTCCCTCTCCTCCGCCAACGGGTAATTGCAGATAGTTCACAATTCCCTGGTAAATCGTACGGATGTTTTCCAGCGAAGGGAAACGTACCGCAGGCATTTGTTTCAGTTCATTCAGTTCATCCTGGTCGTACAGCAACACGGCATAAGCGCGTAGCGTATCGCGGCCTGCGCGGCCGGCTTCCTGGTAATAGTTTTCCAGGCAATCCGGCACATCGGCATGTATTACTACTCTTACATCGGGTTTGTCGATGCCCATGCCGAATGCATTGGTGCACACCATTACTCTCGTTTCGTTTTTCAACCAGGCTTCCTGTTTGGTACTGCGTGCATCCTGCGTAAGGCCTGCGTGGTAATAATCGGACTGAATATTTCTGGCATTCAGCAACTCACTGATCTCGCGGGTGCGTTTACGTGTTTTACAATAGACCAGTGCCGTACCTTTTACGTTTTCCAGTATCTCCACCATCTTGTTGATGCGGCTGTTCGTGGAAAAAGCACTGTAGGACAAATTCGGTCGTGCAAAGGATTGGCGGAATAGCTGGTGTTCATCACCAAAAGCGAGACGCTGGCAAATGTCTTCCTGTACTTCGGGTGTAGCGGAGGCTGTTAACGCCAGTAGTGGCACGCCCGGCAATTCTTCCCGCAACGTGGCTATCCGCAGGTAGGAGGGTCTGAAGTCATATCCCCATTGGGAAATGCAATGTGCTTCATCCACGGCCAGCAGTGTTATGTTCATCGCGGGCAGGTATTCGCGGAATAATTTTGTCTCCAGGCGTTCCGGGGACACGTACAGGAATTTGCAGTTGCTTTCAGCCACGGTTTGCATGGTGCGGTTCACTTCCTGCCATGTCATGCCGGAGTAAATAGCATAAGCCGTTATTTTTTTGCGCCGCAATGTTTCCACCTGGTCTTTCATCAGGGCTATCAGCGGTGAGATCACCAGGCATAAACCATCCCGGCTCATGGCCGGCACCTGGTAACAAAGAGATTTTCCTCCACCGGTTGGCATGAGGGCAAGCGTATCCTTTCCGCTTAATACGGAACGCATGATATCTTCCTGCATCGGACGGAAAGCAGGATAGCCCCAATAACGTTGAAGAATGTCAGATAAGGATGAATCCATGAATGTTCCTGCAATTTAAGGCAGGATAAATAAATGACGCCTGTGCGATCACGCCACTTTTTTGACAAAAAGCCGTGCGGAGTTGATCGCAAGGATCACATCACTCAGTCCCATCAGCAATGCGCCGTAGGTAGGACCGTAAGTTCCCAGTAAGCCAAATGCTGCTACAGGAATGGCTATAATATTATAAGAAAAAGCCCAGAACAGGTTCCGACGGATCGTGCGGTAAGTGTGCAGTCCGAGACCGAGTGCCATCGGCAAATTTTTTAATCCGTGACCGACCAGTACCACCGAAGCGGTTTGCATGGCCACCTGTGAAGCGTCGCTCATGGAAATACCGATGGTGGCTTTTGCCAGCGCCGGTGCATCGTTTACGCCATCGCCGACCATTACCGTCGGTGTTTGAGCTGTTAATGCAGTAATGACCGAGAGTTTTTCGGCCGGACTTTTTTCTGCGATTGCCTCGTCCATGCCGAGTTCGTGGGCCAGTGTGTTGGCTTTTTGCCGGCGGTCGCCGCTGAGCAATAGGGTACGGATGCCGCGATCGCGCAGGTGAGCGATCACTTCCGCTGCTTCGGGACGTACCTCATCTTTCACATCCACCCAGCCGGCCAGCCGGCCATTGATCATGAGATAAATATTGTGATTGGACTCGGTGGTCAGTCCTTCTGCAATGGCATAGGAGCCGGCGAAATATTGATTGCCTTCTTTATCGGCGGCTTTCATTCCCTGGCCTTTAACTTCTTCCACGGAAGCCCAGCGGATTTCTTCCTTGGTCTTCCAGGCATTTACGATGCAGCGCGCAATGGGATGCACCGAATATTTTTCCAGGGAAAATAAAATCAACCGGAATTGCTCTTCACTAAGTGCAGGGTCGTGTATTGTATAATTATCAATAGAAAACTCGCCGGTGGTCAGCGTGCCTGTTTTGTCAAATACCACCTGTTTGATGTCTTTAAACAATTCGAGGCTTTTCGCTTTCCGGAACAACACGCCATTGCGGGCGCCACGTCCCAGGCCAACGGCAATGGCGGCGGGCGTTGCCAGTCCCATCGCACAGGGGCAGGCTATCACCAACACGGCGATCGAGCGCATGAGGGATGGCGCTATTTCACCGAGATAAAGCCAGTTGCCGATGAAAGTGACCAGTGCAATCACCAATACGGTAGGGACAAAAATGGCGCTGATGCGGTCCGCCAATTGTTGTACGGGCGGTTTCTCTCCCTGTGCCTGTTTTACGAGGTTCAGGATATTGGACAGCACCGTGTCTTTGCCTGCGGCTGTTACCTGCGCTTTCACCGTTCCTTCGATCACGAGACTGCCGCCGACAAGCAGGTCTTTTTTTTGTTTGAAAAGCGGTTCGCTTTCACCAGTAAGGATGGCTTCGCTCACCTGGGCTTCACCCCATAATATTTTACAATCGGCCGGTACCTGTTCGCCGGTGCGTACCAGCACGAGATCGCCGCTGCGCAGATGTTCACTCTCAACGGGAAAGACCTGTTCTTTGTATTGATCATCGAAAGCGATCATGTTGGCCATTACCTTCTGGCTTTTGGCCAGTGCATGCAGGGAACGCTGGGTTGATTGTACAGAGCGGTCTTCCATGTAATTACCGAGAAACACCAGGGTGATGATGGTGGCGGCCGTTTCGTAATACATATATCCCGGACCCAGATCGAGCAGGGTGCCTGCCAGGCTATAGCCAAAAGCAGCGGTGGCGCCGATTGCGATCAGCACATTCATATTCGGAATGCCGTTGCGCAGGCTCTTCCAGGCACTTCTGCCATAGAAGCTCATACCGATGATGTACACCGGCGTGCAAAGCGCGAGTTGAATCCAGGGATTCATGAGCCAGTGCCACCCGGGCTGATGATGAAGTGCCGGGAACATATGCAGCATCAGTACAACGGTAAAAGGCAGGCAAAGCCAGAAACGCTGAAGATGTGTCAGTTTTTTACGGCCGGTACCGGTCGCAGACTGGCTGCCAACTACGGTGTATCCCAGCGATTGGAGACCGGCAGCAAGTTGCTGTGTATCGGGTGCAGCGGTTTCAAATAGCACATCTCCGGTGGCGTAATTGACCTTTACGTTTTTGCTGCCCTGTCTGGCCAGGTATTTATTGATGGTAAGTGCGCAGTTGGCGCAATCCATACCTTCTACTTTCCATTGAATTTTTTCCATACACGACGGTTGCGGATATATCCCGATAAGTAACAAAAATCCGGTATACAAAGTTAAGACGGATGGTTGCGGCAAGGTTGCGAAGCCGGGAATATTAAAGCAACGAGGTTGCTAAACACATTATTTTTGCCTTATGGAAAAGGTTTTTTCGCTGGAACAGCTGCCTGAAGCGGCGCAATGGGTATGGGAACAGGCCGGCGATACAAAAGTGCTGGCGCTTCACGGAGAAATGGGCGCGGGCAAAACAACGCTGGTGCATGCGCTGTGCCGGAGCAAAGGGATTACGGATGTAACGGGTAGCCCCACATTTTCCCTGATCAACGAATATGCCGCGCCGGGCAGCGGCCGCCTTTATCATCTCGACCTGTACCGGTTGCGTGATGAAGAGGAAGCGATCTATGCGGGCGTGGAAGATTGCCTGTACAGTGGTTATCCCTGCCTGGTGGAATGGCCGGAGAAAGCGCCGGGTATTTTTCCGCCTGAAACATTGCATCTTTACCTCGAACCACTGAATGAAGGCAGCCGGCGACTCAGAATCGGCAGGAATTAAGTACTTTTGGGCCGGCTTACTGCCAATTGTCAATCCATTACATGAGCCAGCAAAAACCGCTAATCAGCACATCTTTCAGCTACGAAACCCTGGAGGAAACATTGGATGTAAAACCGAAGACTACCGGTATGTACATCGGTATTCCGAAGGAAATAGCTTTCCAGGAAAATCGCATTGCCCTCACTCCGGATGCCGTGAGCGTGCTGGTGAGCAATGGTCACCACGTAATGATCGAGCACAATGCAGGCGATGCCTCGCATTTCCGCGATAAAGATTACAGCGAAGCCGGCGCAAAAATCGTATACGACCGCGCCGAAGTTTTCAAAGCTCCCATCCTGGTCAAAAGCGCACCCGTCATCGACGAGGATTTGCCTTTGCTGCAGATGAACCAGGTGATCATTTCCCCTATTCATCTTTCTGTACTCAAAGCCGAAATTCTTTCGACGATGATGCAGAAAAAGATCACGGCTATTTCATTTGAAAACCTGAAAGACAACAGCGATTCTTATCCCATTGTGCGCAGCATGAGCGAAATAGCTGGTAGTGCAGTGATGCTGATTGCGGCACAATATCTCAGCTCTGCCAATCATGGTAAAGGCGTATTGCTCGGTGGAATCTCCGGTATTGCACCTACCAAAGTTATTATCATCGGTGCAGGAATTGTGGGGGAAAATGCCGCCCGCGCGGCCCTCGCACTGGGTGCATCGGTGAAAGTATTCGACAACAGCGTATCGAGGCTCAAACGCCTGCAGAACAATATTGGTCAGCGTATGTGGACCTCGGTGATCGAGCCGCGGCTGCTGGCCAAACAACTCAAAACCTGCGAAGTGGCCGTTGGTGCCCTCAACTCGCAGACAGGCCGCACCCCCATGGTGGTGACCGAGGAAATGGTCAGCAACATGCGTCCGGGTTCGGTGATCCTCGATGTAAGCATCGACCGTGGTGGTTGTTTTGAAACCTCTGAAATCACCAGTCATGAACATCCCATCTTCATGAAATACGGGGTGATTCATTATTGTGTGCCCAACATTCCGTCGGGTTTTGCCCGCACAGCCTCACAGGCCATCAGCAATGTGCTGATGCCGTTGTTGCTGGAAGCAGGCGAAGAAGGTGGTTTTGAAAACCTGGTATGGCACCGCATCCATCTCCGCAGTGGCATTTATCTTTTCAAAGGAGCATTGACTAATTTTTACCTCAGCCAGCGCTTCGATCTGAAGTTTACGGATATTAATTTGCTGATAGCAAGCCAGCGATAGAAGGTGAAAGGTTTAAGGTATAGGGTGTAAGGCTTGGGGAGCAGGCTATAGCCAATGCATTTATTGACGGCAGACCTCCGACAGGCTCAGGACTTCACATTATCAGTTTGTTTACCCTAAACCTTACACCTTAAGCCTTACACCTTCAGTCTACCAATAAAGTATTCCCATCAATCTCGCTAACTCGGCATTGGCCGTGGTTAACTGGTACTCGTACTGAATACGTGCCAGTTCCACCTTCTGCAAATTCGTATTGGCATTTAATAACTCCACGTTGGTGCTGATACCGTTTTTAAAACGGCTTTGAGCTATGCGCAATGCTTCACGCGCGGCAGAGATCTGTCCTTCGGTGTGTTGAAGACGCTCCTGGTTGGAACGGATATCGGCCCGGGCCTGTTCGATGTCTTTGCGGTATTGATTGTCGAGGGTTTCGATGCCGAGTTCCTGCTGACGTGTTTCACTTTCGGCAAGTTTAACCTGCCTGCGCTGACGGCCACCGTCATAAATCGGAACGCTGATGCCCACACCTGCCGCATAGTTGTAGCGATACTGCATGATCTCCGGCTGAAAGCCATTTTTAAAACCCGTATTACCGATCAGGTTGATCGAGGGTGCCGTGCCTTTGCGCACTATGGCGGTTCCTGCCTCGGCCAGTTTTACCCTTTCACGGGCAATGATATAATCGTAGTTGTTATGGCGGGCCGACTCCAATGCGGCGTCGGTATTTTGCGCCAACTGGATAAAATCGAAATCGCGGCCGGCGGGTAGTTTATCACTGCCTGTTGCATACGATAAAAGATTGCGTTGTTTGTCGAGACTATTCTGCAGATCCACTTTACGGTTCTGCTCGATGTCGATGTTGTTTTGCATCGTGATGACATCGAGTTGCAAAGCATCACCATTTTTATAACGGGTTTCTACCTGCTGACGGTTGGCTTCCAGCACGGCTATCACAGAATCCTGCACCGTGATCGCTTTTTGCAGGTAAATAATGCTGTAATAGATGGAGGTTACCTGGCTGGCCAATTGTGCTTTGGTGAATTCAATGTTTTGTTTGGACAGCAACAACTCTTCTTTTGCCTTTTCCACATTGAGTTTTGTTTTTCCAAAATCAATAACGGGATAAGCAATGGACAAAGTGGTGTTGAAATTGTGATTGGGCTGAAACTGCAATTCCTTGTTTTCGCCGTTGACCGGGAAATTCACTTTGGCAACAGGATTTACATAAGTGTAGCTCGCGTCGCCGGTGATGACCGGATTGCGGCCGGTAGCGGCGAGGCCCACTCTTTGTTCGTTCGCTTTCACACCTTCTTCCAGTTCGCGGAAGCGCGGAAAATAATTAAATGACTGTTTGATCAATGACTGCAGTTCCGGATTGGCCTGCTGTGCATCAGCTGCAAAAAAGCTGAAGGTGATCAGGAATAAAAAGGAATATTTTTTCATACTAAATGCGTTCATTTTTTCAGGGATCAATGTGCTTCGGCAGCTGCCTTCATGGCTTCGGCCTGTTCGGCTTTCGTTTTTTTCTTTACACGTAAAAAGATTGTCAGCGGCAACACTATTATAAAAAACAGCGAAATGATATGGAAGGTATCGAGGTACGACAGGTAGTAAGCTTGTCTGTCGATACTGTTGTTGACCATTGCCAGTGCCTGCTGACCCGCAGATACCGGGTCGCCGGTACGCGAGGAAAAATAATTGGTGAGCGCAGACAATCGTTCATTCATGGCAGTGCCCGCCGTTGTGCCGGCTATCAGGTCGTAACGGTGTTGCGCATACTGATGGGCGATATAATTATTGGCCAGCGCAATACCAAAAGCTCCTCCGAGTTGACGGATCATGTTATTCAGTGAAATACCAGCTGCATATTCTTTCGGTTGCAATCCTGCCACAGCCTGGTTGATCAGGGGTAGCTGCGACATCGACATACCCATGGCGCGCAGCGCGAGCGGGAAAAAGAAAAACCACCGGCCTGCATCCGGGCTTACGGTGGCCGACAACCAGGTATAACTGGCAAATAACAGAAACCCGATAATGAGAAAGGGAATAGGCGACACCCCTTTCGACATGATCTTACCGATGATGGGCATCATCATCACACCAATCAATGTCGGCCATAGCAGCGACAAACCGGTTTCATAGGGCGTGAACCCCAATACGCGCTGCGCCAATACCGGATACACAAACACCGAAGTAAACAAACCAAGCCCTGCCACAAAAGTGAAGATGGTGGTAAAGGCAAGGTTCCGGTTCTGCAACACGCGCAGGTTAACAGCCGGATTTTTGATACTTAATTCATACCATACAAACCCGATCAGCCCGAAAAGGGCAATAACGGAAGAAATACGGATGGCATTGCTGCTGAACCAATCTTCGGCCTCGCCACGTTCCAGTACAAACTGCAGGCATCCGATGCCGGCCATCAGCAAAAGAATACCGGTATAGTCGATATGTATATTTTTTTTCTGCTTTCCCTCCCCCGGTTTTTTATCGATGAAAGAAATAGAAAGGAGCGTGGCGATGATGCCGATGGGAATGTTGATCATGAAGATCAGCGGCCAGCTAAAATGCTCCATGATATAACCGCCGATGGTGGGTCCGAGTGTGGGACCGAGTACCAGTCCCATACCAAAGAGGCCAGACGCGATGGGCCGGTCTTTCGGTTCAAACGCATCAAAGAGGATCGCCTGTGAAGTAGATAACAAAGCACCGCCGCCTACGCCTTGTATGAAACGCCAGACAATGATCTCGGTGAGGCTGGAGCTTTCCGCACACATGTAAGAAGCCACGGTGAAAATTATCATCGAGGCGATATAATAATTCTTTCGTCCGAAATAATCGGCAAGAAATCCGGTCAGGGGAATGATGATGACGTTGGCGATTGCATACGCCGTAATAACCCAACTGATGTCTTCGATGGTCACACCAAGGCTGCCTGCAATATCATACAGTGCCACGTTGACGATCGAAGTGTCCACTAGTTCCATCACCGCTGCCGTAACAGTCGTGAGTACAATGATGTACTTCGCAAAACCTTTCAAGGCCATAACAAAAAAGTTGAGGCGGTCGGGATTAGTCTACGCGTGCTTCCACCGTTACGCTAAGGCCGGCCTTAAGGATTTTTTTGAGTTCGGGAGTATTGTCAAACTCGATCTTCACCGGTACGCGCTGGGTTACTTTTACGAAGTTGCCCGAAGCGTTATCAGGGGGAAGAAGGGAGGTTTGAGCACCGGTTGCTTCACTGAAGGAAGTGATGCGGCCGTGTATTTTGAGCTTGGGATAACCGTCAATAGACACTTCAACGGGCTGACCGATCGACAGGTTCTTTAACTGTGTTTCCTTATAGTTGGCCACAATCCAGAACGTTTCGTTGTTGACGATGGTGAACAGTGGTTGTCCGGGCTGAACATACTGGCCTTGCGCGAGGTTGAGTTTACCGATACGTCCGGATGCGGGCGCTACGATGCGTGCATAACTTAAGCGGAGGCGGGCATTTTCCAGTTCGGCTCTGCGTGTGGCGATGACGGCTTCAGCTTTTGCGATCTGTGCCTGGATGGTGCCGCCTTGTGCCGAAGCCTGGCTGATCTGCTGGCCGCCGGCAATAGCTTGCTGGTGGGCGGCCTGGGCGTTGCTGCGGCTGTCTTCGAGCTGTTTGCGGGTAATGGCGCCTTCATTAAATAAGGCTTCGTCGCGGGCGAGATCGGTCTGCGCCTTGTCGTCTCGTGTTTTGAGTACGGCAGTGTTGGCGCTGGCCACGCGTTCGGCTGCGGTCATATTGGCAACGGAAGCACGGGCGTTGGCGAGATCGGCCTCTGCGGTGAGCAGGTTGGCTTCTGCCTGGGCCACGGCAATACGGTATTCGCGGTCATCGAGTACTACCAGCGTTTCACCGGGTTTTACTTCCTGGTAATCACGCAGGTTGAGGGAATCGATATAACCGGCCACGCGGCTGAGCACGGGCATGGCATTCGACTGCACCTGGGCGTTGTCTGTCTCTTCATAGTGGAGGGCGTGCTGGATCTTTTTGTAGCCAAACCAGCCGCCAACGATGAGTACGAGCGGGAAAAAGACGTATATCGGCTTGAATTTCTTTTTCTTTACGGGGGTGTTAGTGTGTTCCATGGTTGAATAAAACTGAATTGAGAAAACAAAAGTAAACTTAGTTTACTAATTAGTCAACTAGATTGACCAATTTATTTTTTTAATGTTATCTTTGTGGTATGAATAAGCAGGAGTTAACAGAGCAGTTGAGGGCTACCCAGGCCGCGAAGCTTCGCAGTTGGGGTAAGCTGGTGAGTGTGTTGAAGCGTCAATTCGATAACTGGGCCAGTGAATATTTTTTTCAGGGAGAACATAAACACCTGAAAATGTGGTATATGCCGCTGATCATGAATATTGGTCCCGACGGGATCAACAACTCCGAACTGGCAAAAAAAGCCATGATGACCAAGCAGGCGATGAGCAAGATTGTGAAGGAATTGCTGTCACTTGGTTATATAGAAAGCCGTCCCAGCCCGGACGATAAGCGTTGTTCCATGATCTACCTGACGGAGAAGGGCCAGCGTTTTACGCTGGATTGCCGTTCGGTAATGTCTGGCTTAGAAGAAAAATATGAAGCCCTGGTGGGCAAGGAAAAATTTGAATCATTAAAGGACGTAATGGTCGATATCATTTCTTATAATAATGAGCATCTTCACCTGGGCCCGCAATGCAACGGATTGGTGCAGGAGATAAAGGAAGCGTGGAAGGAGCGTGAACCGGGTGAATAAGTCAATCAGGTTTCGATAATAGTAAAGTCATTCACTTATTGACCTATTGACATATTGCCTGCCTCACTTATAATCGGTAACGACCACCCGGTGCTGACAAAACCGGTACTCCACTTCATCATTACTGCTGACGATCAGCAGCCGGTCTTTGCCGTATTGTTCCACTAATTGATGATAAAGCGATATGCCTGCCTGATCGAGGTTGGTGCAGGGTTCGTCGAGCAGTACGAGGGCGGTGTCGGAAAAAAGACATTGCGCCAGCTTTACTCTTTGCTTCATCCCGGAGGAATAATAGCGGATCTGTTTGTCTCTGGCAGATTCGAGTGTGATCAATGAGGGGATATCATTTACGCTCAATCCCGGCAGCAGTGGTTTGAAGCGCGTATGAAATTCCAGGAATTCGCGCAGCGTCATTTCTTCCACTACATCCATATAAGGTGCGCAGATGGAAACCTGCCGGTATACTTTTTCAATAGCCAATGCGGTATGACCGGGATGCGCGTAATGGATCTTTCCTTCATTCAGCATCATGTTGCCGCTGAGTACCTGCAGAATGGTGCTTTTACCCGAGCCATTGGGGCCCGTGATAGCATAGGAATTTCCTGATTCAAATGTGTGCGTAAAGTGCCGGAATATCCAGTCGCGGTTGTAGCGTTTGCCGGCATCAGACAGAGAGATCCTCATCGCCGTTGCCTTTTTGGTAGCGTTTGATGATACCGCGTCCGCTTTCACGGATGAACGTAACGATCTCGTCGCGCTCGTCGGTAGCGGGGAATTCTTCTTCCAGCAGTTCTACTGCCTGTGAAGTATTTAATCCTTTGTTATAGATAATGCGGTAAATATCGAGGATGTGATTGATCTTTTCAACGGTAAAGCCGCGGCGTTTCAGTCCTACAGAGTTGACACCTGCATAGCTGAGCGGTTGACGGGCAGCCTTGATAAAGGGAGGAACATCTTTGCCTACCAATGCACCACCGGAGATAAAGGCATGAGAACCGATATGCACAAATTGGTGTACGGCGCATACGCCACCGAGACCAACCCAATCGCCCAGTACTACGTGACCGGCGAGCTGGCTGCTGTTGCTCAGTGTACAGTTGTTGCCGATGATACAATCGTGGCCGATGTGACTGTAAGCCAGGATCCAGCAATTGTTGCCCACCACGGTTTTCCAGCGGTCGCTGGTGCCCCGGTGAATGGTCACAAACTCGCGGATGGTGCAATTGTCACCAATCTCCACGGTTGTTTTTTCTTCTGCATATTTCCGGTCCTGCGGAATGGCACCAATCACGGCGCCGGGGAAAATGCGGCAGTTCTTGCCGATCCGGGTGCCGTCCATGATGGTAACATTGGATCCGATCCATGTCCCTTCTCCAATTTCAACGTCCTGATGGATAACGGTAAAAGGGTCAACCTTGACATTGGTTGCCAACTTTGCATTCGGGTGAATGTATGTATGTGGATGGATCATGCAGTGCTGTTACAAAAAAGCCACGTTTCATTTTAAAACGTGACCGTGCAAAGGTAACTGTTAACCGGAAAAAAGGAATTTTTTTTAAATAATGCCGCTTCAGACCAACTTTTGACAAACCGGGCTGTTAAAATCGGTGTTCCAACTGTAAATTTGCACGCTGATGCAGCCCACAACCGATATACTCACCCTGGCTTACAAGCGCCCCCTGGAGGAAACCTCCCTGGAATTGCTGCATGAAAGAGAGAGTGTGATGCCCGATGCGGTGCAGTATTCCATCCGCCGGTATCGCCGCAACAAACAGTGGAACATGGAGGACACCGGGATGATGGTGTATCATTACGAGGCGGGCGACAAAAAGCAGAGTCATCTGGAACTGCGCTTCTGCATCAGCGGTAACGTTTACTGCCGTCACAAACAAACGGATTGCGACCAGTGCCGGAGCCAGTTGTCTGTCAACTGTCCCGAAAAAGAAGAAAGCGTCGACCTGCTGAGTTTCCGTTTTTCCCCGGGCCAGCTTTCACAATTTGCCAAACCCCGCTATACCACGGAAACGCTGGTATGTGACGATATCATCAGTTTCCGCCGCCCGCAATCGTTCAACCGCATCCTCCCTCTTTGCGGTAAATCGCGTGTGGTATTGGAAGCATTGCTGAATAATAATTACACGGACACGCTCGAAAACATTTTTGTCAACGCGCAGATCCAGATGTTGCTCCTGCACAGCCTGGATTGCATGGTGGGGGAAAAGGAAGTGCATACTATCGCCTGTAAGTTCCTGGCCAATGAAGCAGACCGCGACAAAATCGTCAAGGCGCGTGAAGTATTGATCCAGCATATCGGCGAGCCGATCACTATTAAAGAGCTGAGCCGCAAGGTAGCTATGAACGAATGTTACCTGAAAAAAGGATTTAAGGAAATGTTTGGCACCACCATCTTTGAATTTTATCAGAGCCAGCGCATGGAGCACGCCAAGTTCCTGCTCTATGAAAAAGGCCTGAGCGTAACGGATGTTTCCATGACCTTGGGTTATTCTTCTATTTCACATTTCAGCACGGCCTTCAAAAAACACACGGGGCTCAAGCCTTGTGAGCTTTTATTCCGCTGATCCGCTTTTTCCGGCACGGTTTCTATTCTTATATTTAGGTACTAAATAATTATGCTCATGCGAATGATTATGTGCCTGCTGATGGTTTTGTGGATGTATCCTGTGCATGCGCAGGACAGTCTCCAGGTGCCGAAAGGTGTGGTATTGTTCAAGGCTACTGAAGAACAAATGGAAAAAGCGAAAGCCTCCCTGCTTCGCGAGTTGAATGCAACGACTGCGTCGTATCAGTTGTTCAACGGCATTGCTTTTATCGGTCCGCGTTTATGGGGGCGCTATGGCACGGATGCCAGTGCTTCACGCATTCAGCAGGGGGATATGACCATCCGCATACCGCAGTTTACCAACGGTCGCCGTACCGGCACAAAAGAAGCAAAAGGCAAGGTGTTGCAATCGCCGGTGGACTTCAAAACTGTGTGGGACATCCTGCTCCGCGATCTGGATGGAAAAGAAGCAAAGCTCCGGTTACCTACTGCCGATGAACTCAATTATTACTGGTCGATCATTTCCTTCGATATCAAATCGCCTGTGCTGGTGATCGAAACGCCGGGATACAATGTGCTGGTAGATATGAGCGGAAATACAGCGAAAGTGTATTGGATGGAAGAGGTTTGATTTGATAATTTGATGATTTGAAAATTTGAAGATGGAAAAACATTTGAAGTCTGGCCCGCCGGGAATCCCAATTGTCAAATTTTCAAATCCTCAAATTACCTCATTAAAAAAGCGGCCATAGGCCGCTTTTCTTATTTCCCTTTCCCTCTGAAATTGAGGATATCTCTGTCGAAGAGGTAGAGGCCGCTTTTATCGTCGCCGATAAGCTCCAGTTTGTCGTTGAGCGTGCGGGCTGTTCGTTCTTCTTCTATTTGTTCGTTTACATACCACTGCAGGAAATTATGCGTGGCATAATCTTTTTCCGTCAGCGACAGGTGTACCAGATCGTTGATGCTGTCGCTTACCTTCAATTCATGTTTGAGAAACTCTTCAAATACGCGGCGCAGCGACTGAAACGTGATCATGGGTTGTGGCAATGCGGGGATGGTTGCAAACCCGCCACGCTCGTTGATAAAGCGGATCAGTTTCAACATGTGTACGCGTTCTTCATCAGATTGCTGATAAAAGAATTCGGTTACGCCTTCAAGACCGGGTTGGATTTCGGCCCAGCTCGCCATGGCGAGGTAAGCCTGGGAAGATTCGGCTTCCATCTGTACCTGCTTGTTTAAAGCATCTTGTATGGAGTTCGATAACATACTTTTGAGTTTTTACAAATATACACGGTTAAGATGAAAGGCGTAAGGTTGAAGGCGTAAGGGATAAGGGATAAGGCCCGACGCTTCGGGCTAAGGTGTAAGTGGAAGGCATAAGGTTTAAGGTTTGAGGGATACGCCCTAGCCATCGGGTGTAGGGTATAGACTAACAGGGGATTTTTCCGGTAATTACCCGCTTTCCGGTTTGTATGATTTTGTTAGGTTTTTTCTTTGGAAAAAAAATAAAAATGCTCAACTACAAAGTAGTGCCCTATGTAGGCAATATTTCCGTCAAACAGTCTTCCCATGATGCGGCCATGGCTATCGAGAGTATCATCAACGATTACTCCCGCCATGGCTGGTCTTTTGTCTCGATCGATCGTTTGGAAACAGCAGTCAATGATCCCGGTTGCTTTGGCATGGCCTGACACGGCTGGTGAACAGGTGAATAAGTCAATAAGTGAATAAGGGAATTTTCAATAGTGATCCCGCAGTTGCGGAAATGGTTTGTGTATACACCATGGAAGTTTTACTTAATACTAAGGCCGAAGCCTTACTCCTTCCACCTTCCACCTTACGCCTTCAACCTTACGCCTTAGCCCGAAGTGTCGGGCCTGATGGCTTACTTCAGTCTTTAATCTTTATTCCTTCCACTTCCTTCAGGTTGGCTCTTACCTCATCGATCAGCGGTTTCCAGCGCGGATCGGATTGCAAGGGCTTTAATAATTCCGATCCTTCGAGGTGATAAGGATTGTAGTATTTTCCACCGGTGACCACCCGTTTCAATTCGGCAAAGGCACTGTCCCGCTGGCCAAGTGCCGCATGCGCTTCGGCCACGTTAAAGCGGTGACGCACCCGCCCGAGTTCATTGTTTAGTTTGAATGCGAGTGAGTAGACTGATATAGCGGCAGCATATTGTTTTTTTAGAAAAAAAGTATCGGCAATGCTGGTCAGCGGAGCATAACAACTACTGCAGGAGTCTCCGGTAATAGTGCGTTTGAATAAAATCTTCCCGGTTTCCCTGTCACGAAGCTCAAGGTCGCGCGGTCCTTTGGTATTGGTTGAAAAATTATAATAGATATCTTTTTTTATCACCTGCGCAGTGTCCTGTGCATGCAGATTTTTCAGGAGGAAAAGTGTTGCCAATACGAGTACTGTTTTTTTCATCGGTAACCGGTTTTTAAAGTTGTATTTTGCTGTCATGAGCCCCGTTGTCCGAAACCTGCTGCTTCTCTTTTTATTTTCTTTTTCTCTTACAGTGAAAGCCGGCGGGCCCGATCTGCGGAAACGCGTACAATTGCTTGTCCGCGAACCTTCAACACCCAAACAGGACAGCCTGCTGCAGTCAGCCATCCTCGAAGCGCAAAAAACGGGCCGCGACGATTACCGGATGCGACTTTATCACCTCTGGTCGTTTATGAAAGTGCAGCAATCCGATTATGCAATGGGCATCGCCTATGCTAAAAGGGCGGTGGATATCGGCTTTTCGTCCCCACAACTTAAAAATGACGTGTCATTCCGGGATGCGCTTGTTCAACTCGTACTCGCTTATGGTTATATGGGGAAAGCAGACAGCTCCTGGTATTGGATAGACTATGCTATTCCACTGTGCCGCGGCCGCGATGATTTTAATCACTCGTTGTTGTTGTCCCTCAGTGGCGTTCGCGAGTCGGAGAGCGGACGGATGCGCGAATCAGCTAATTGCTTCGACCAGGCCTTTGCGTTAGCCAAAAAAACGACCAATCCGCACGACGATGTAATGTCTTTGTTCAATAAGGCCGAACTGTTGCTGTCGCAAGGCGACTGGGGCGGTGCGCTTTCTGTAGCCACTGCTTTCCAGGACCGGTTGGACGATCCCGCTCTCGGTAGCATACCCGAAGATCCGGTTGTTCGCATGCCCTTTATGTTCCGCAACGCCAAACACAGTTTGTACCGCACACTGGCCGTGGCTTATTTCAATTTATCCGACATAGATGACGCCTGCTATTATCAGTCGAAAATAGTAGATGCTTATAAAGAGCGGAAGAACTATCGATATCTGCCCTACGTCTGGTGCGACCTTGCGGAAATGGAAACCTTCCGCAGCCCGGTTGACAAGGTGAAACATATTTATGACAGCTGCCGGCAACTCATCAAAGACTATGCTGGCAGTAATGAAATTCCTTTTCATTCATTTTACTATACCGGCGGATGGCTTGCCGAAAAGGACGGCCGCTATAACGAAGCGGTGGCTTTATACACCAGGGCCTCCGAACAACCCGCTTCACAGTTCTCTATTTCCATCCCGGCTATTTTACGTGTGTATGCAACAGCAAATGATTACGCTGCTGCCGACTCGCTGATCCGCCATGTTAATTCGAGCGCCAAAGTAAAGGATGCTTTTTTCCGGATACTATTTTTTAAAGAGCAGGCAGCGCTGTTGGAAAAAAGAGGACAGCATGCACCGGCCCGCGATAAGTGGCTGGACTATTACCGGCTGCGTGATTCACTGCACAATGCAGCGCGTTACTATATGGTACTGGAAGTGGAGCGTAAATTTTATACGAAAGAAAAAGAAAAGGAATTGGATACGGCCATTGCCGGACAGCAAGTACAGAAGCGATTGTTGCAGCAACGCAGGCGAACGATCATCCTGCTGCTTGCCGGAGCTGTGCTTTTAACGGGGCTTTGCTTTTTACTCTACCGCTTTTATCGCGCGCGCAAAACACAGGCACAATTACTGGCGAAAAAAAATCACCAGGTGGAAACGCTGGTGCGCGAACTCCATCACCGCGTAAAAAACAACCTACAGGTGGTATCGAGCCTGATGGCATTGCAGGTCAGCCGCCTCGACGACGACAATGCACGCAAGGCATTGGAAGAAGGCCGCTCGCGCGTGGATGCCATGGCGCTCATTCATCAGAAATTATACATGGACGAGGAACTGGCCGCAGTAGATATGCAGGTGTACCTGCAAACGCTGGCCACCATGCTCGCCGCCTCTTACGGCTATGCCAATGAAACCGTTTCGGTCAATGTGGCGTTGAAACAACCGTTGCTCGACGTGGACCAGGCAATGCCCCTGGGTTTGATGATAAATGAATTGTTGTCCAATGCCTTCAAGCACAGTTTTCCCGTTACTACTGATCCGCATGTACAGCTCAGTCTCACGGAAAAGAATGACAGGCTTATCCTCCGCATTGCTGACAATGGTCCGGGTGTGACTGACGTAAAACTTTTGGAGAAAAGTAATTCATTCGGATTTAAACTCATCCGTCTGCTTACCATGCAACTGAACGGCACGATGCAAATCGCCGTTGCGGATGGTTTGGTCTTTACGATTGAGGTGGAACGGCCACTACCCTGAGCACGGTACTCCCAAATGGGTATGGGTGATCCTTGTCTTTGCCGGTAATTTGCGGTCGTCCTCTTCCTATGGCAGCCGCCATCTTTAATTACCATCTCTTCTTTATGAAAAAATTTTTGTTAGCACTTTTTGCATTACCGGTTATGATTGCTTTTGCCCAGTCACCGGTAAACCTGGTTAAAGACATTGCAACCGGCAATGTGAGCACCGCAGGCACATCGTTATTTGCAGAGTTGGGTGGAAACATCTACTTCGGAGGATACAGTCAGCAGATAGGCATGGAATTATTCCGGAGTAATGGTACGCGTGAGGGCACTTTTCCCGTGCGCGATATTTGGAGCGGTTTGGGAGGTGCTGTCTCGTATGGCCCGCCGGTAACCATGGGGGCGTATGTTTATTTTACCGCCTACGACGGTTATGATGGCACCGAACTATGGAGAAGTAATGGTACTGCAACGGGTACACAGTTGGTAGTGGATCTTTCAGGCGTCACGCGTTCCATTCCGCAAAACCTTTTTGTGGCAGGTAGTACACTTTATTTCTCCGCAACAGATAATACCAATGGCAGGGAGTTGTATAAGACTGATGGAACAGCGGCTGGTACGGTATTTCTGAAGGACATAAATCCGGGAAGCAGTTCTTCCTCTCCCTCCAATTTTTGTCAGGCAGGCAGCAAGGTTTTTTTTACGGCAATCAGCGCCACTTCCGGTAATGAATTATGGGTAACTGATGGCACGTCCGCCAATACTGTTCTGGTCAGAGATATTTTTCCCGGAACAGGTTCCTCGAGTCCGCAAAATCTTACTGCAATCGGCTCGACGCTTTATTTTTCAGCGATGAGTGAAAATGGCAACAGGGAGCTTTGGAAAAGTGACGGCACTGCGGCTGGAACTGTGTTGGTCAGGGATATCAATACCGCCGGAGCTTCTAATCCAACTGCATTTACTGTTCTTAATAACCTGCTTTATTTCGGTGCAAATAATGGAGTAAATGGTGTTGAATTATGGGTGTCGGACGGGTCGGAAGCGGGAACGGTTATGGTTGCGGATATACGGCCGGGAGTTAACAGCGGATTTGGTGGAACTATGACGGTACTAAACGGACATCTTTATTTTTCAGCGGATGAAGGTGTCAACGGATCTGAATTATGGACTTCCGATGGCACTTCAGCGGGTACACAATTGTTGGCTGATTTGCGGCCGGGCAGTTTGGGAATTACTCCCTCCGGCATTGTGGCTACAGGCGGTAAGCTGTACTTCAGCGGCACCACCACCATAAATTCGGGTGAGTTGTGGGTATCGGATGGAACGGCCGCGGGCACCTATCGGATAAGCGATATGGGAACCAGGGGTTATTGGTCGGCTGCTCAGTTCAGAACAGTCGGGAGCGTCACTTATTTTCTTGCACGGTCGCTGAGTATAGGGGGCAATGATTTGTGGGTAACGGACGGCACAGAAAGTGGTACTAAATTGCTTCGGGAATTTTCGGGAGAGCGCAATAGCAGTAATCCGGCATCCCTCTCGTCTTTGCCCGGGAACAAGATTGCCTTCTCCGCTGCAGCGAGCGGGATGCCGGAGTTATGGATTTCGGATGGGACCAATGCCGGCACGGCCAGGCTGAATATCCCCGGCCTTTTATACGCCATTAATACTTTTTCTGCCGGTAACGATGTATACTTTACCGGATACACATCCACCGGGGGGGAGGAACTCTGGAAAACAGATGGTACGGTTGGCGGAACCAGCATGGTGAGCGATGTTAACCCGGGTACAGGTGGTAGTGGCGGGTTGCCACTGGCTTATCATAACGGATGGCTTTATTTTATGGGGAGCACGGCCGCTACCGGTAATGAACTTTGGAAAACGGATGGCACAACAGCGGGAACATCCCTGGTAAAGGATATCAACCCTGGAACGAATAGTTCTTATTTCGGGGAGTTCAGGGCTATAGGGAATACGTTATTCTTTTCTGTGGCAACCGACAGCTATGGCATGGAACTCTGGAAAACAGATGGCACATCAGCCGGAACGGTACTTGTACGTGATATTTATTCGGGTATCAACAGTTCCTTTCCTTCACTATTTACCGAATACAACGGAGTGCTGCTGTTCAGGGCAATTGACGCGGCCAATGGGTTTGAACTTTGGCGAAGTGATGGCACAACGGCCGGCACCTATCTTGTCAGAAATATCGCCGCCGGCTCTGCATCTTCCACTCCAAACGGTTTAACCTTGTACAACAACGCTGTTTATTTTTCAGCTTACGACGCGGCTAACGGAACAGAATACTGGAAAACGGATGGCACTTCGGCGGGAACGGTGCTGGTGAAAGATATAAATACAGGAACAGGCAGCAGTTCTCCTTCGCTGACTTTTCCCTGTGGAACAGATATGTGTTTTGTGGCCACATCAGCCGGACAGTCAGCGATATGGAAAACAGACGGCACAGCGGCCGGCACGTTGAAGCTGAAAGACATTTCCACAGCATCCGGAGCTACTGTTAATACTACCTACGGCGGGCCTGTTGTGCTGAACAATGTAACCTATTTGTCCATCACTACACAGGAAGAAGGAGAGGAACTCTGGCGTTGCGATGGTACTGTTGCCGGCACTCGCATACTGAATGAATTGCCTGGAATGGAATCTACCAGCCCCCGTTACCTGGTCAGCAATGGTCAACAAATTCTGTTTTCGGGGTTCACGCCGGGATATGGAGTTGAACTGATGAAACTCGATCCTTCACTTCCTTTATTGCCGCTGCGGCTGATCAGTTTTACGGGGCAGTTGCAACAACAGGATGCTTTACTTCAGTGGATCACCGAAAATGAAATCAATACACAGGCTTTTGTATTGGAAAGAAGTTTTGACGGACTCAGGTTTACGGATATTACATCATTACCTGCGGCCAACAGGCCCGGCATGAACCGGTATACATATAAAGATGCGGGTGTGACCAACTCTGCTGGTGTTATATACTACCGTCTTCGCCAGTACGATCTGGACGGCAGGTTTACCTATAGCGGCATTGTGCCACTGCGCACGGAAAGCAAACTGTCGCTCAACGTATATCCTAACCCGGTATCGGATATGGTTTACGTGTCGTATAGCAGTGATCGCCGTGGCGTAATGCAGGGACGTTTGTTGGACAACACCGGACGCATACTGCGTCAATGGTCATGGCCTGTTCAGGCCGGCAGCCAATCCTGGATGCTTTCTTTGAAAGAATTGCCCGCGGGACTATATCATCTGGATCTGCAAACGCCACATGGGCATGAGCACAGAAAATTGTTAAAGAAATAGCGGTTATATTTTACCATAAAAAAAGGTGTACCAATCGGTACACCTTTTATCATTGAATAGATATGGTCAATTAAGAACCGCAGCTGATACAACCGTCCTGCATGGTACATACTGCACCTTCGACGATCTTGGCTTCGGCTTCGGCTGTGCCACCTTCTACCACACTCAGGCTATGCGTGTCGATCAGCGGCTCAACACTTTTGCCACCTTGTTTTTCTACGGTAAACTGTACGGCCTGGGAAGCTGCTTTGGTACGCAGGTAATACATGCCGGTTTTCAGTCCTTTCTTCCAGCCGTAGAAGTGCATGGAGGTCAGTTTGCCGGTAGTAGGTGCGTCAACAAACAGGTTGAGTGATTGTGATTGGCAGATGAACGCGCCGCGGTCTGCTGCCATATCGATGATCGCTCTTTGTTTGATCTCCCAAACGGTTTTGTATACTTCCTTGATTTCCTCAGGGATGCCGTTGATCTTCTGGATAGAACCGTTGTTCGACATGATGGCATTCTTCATTTCGTCGTTCCAGAGATTGAGTTCCACCAGGTCTTTCAGCAGGTGTTTGTTTACCACTACAAATTCTCCGCTCAATACGCGGCGAACATAGATGTTAGAAGTGTAGGGTTCAAAACACTCGTTGTTGCCGAGGATCTGAGAGGTGGATGCGGTAGGCATCGGCGCTACCAGCAGTGAGTTGCGTACACCGTGCTTCAGCACTTCTGCTTTCAGCGTGTACCAGTCCCAGCGCAGGGTAGGTTCCACATCCCACATATCAAATTGGAAGATTCCTTTTGATACAGGTGAGCCTTCGTATGTTTCGTAAGGTCCTTCTATTTTGGCGAGGTCTTTACTTGCGGTCATGGAGGCGAAGTAAATAGTCTCGAAGATCTCTTTGTTCAGCGCGCGGGCTTCATCGCTTTCGAATGGCATGCGCAGCAGAATGAATACATCGGCCAGACCTTGCACACCCAGTCCGATCGGACGGTGACGCATGTTGGAGTTCTCTGCCTCTTTTACCGGATAGTAGTTGTGGTCGATGATCTTGTTCAGGTTTTTGGTTACCTGGTAAGTTACTTCATACAGTTTGTCGTGGTCGAACTTGCCGTTGATTACATAGCGGGGCAAAGCCAGGGACGCCAGGTTGCAAACCGCTACTTCGTCAGGTGAAGTGTATTCAATGATCTCGGTACACAGGTTGGAACTTTTGATCGTACCCAGGTTCTGCTGGTTGCTCTTGCGGTTGGCAGAGTCTTTATACAGCAGGTAAGGAGTGCCGGTTTCAATTTGTGCGTCGAGGATAGAGAACCAGAGTTCCTGTGCTTTTACCTTGCGGCGGGCGCGGCCTTCTGATTCGTATTGTGCGTAAAGTTTTTCAAATTCTTCACCCCAGCATTCGTGCAGTCCGGGAGCTTCGTTGGGGCAGAACAGGCTCCATTCGCCATCTTCTTCCACACGTTTCATAAACAGATCGGGAATCCAGAGAGCGTAGAAGAGATCGCGTGCGCGCATTTCTTCTTTACCGTGGTTCTTGCGCAGGTCCAGGAATTCATATACATCGGCATGCCATGGCTCAAGGTATACGGCGAAAGCTCCTTTGCGTTTGCCACCTCCCTGGTCTACGTAGCGGGCCGTGTCATTGTATACACGCAGCATGGGGATGATGCCATTGCTGGTGCCGTTGGTGCCGCCGATATAGCTGCCGGTGGCGCGGATGCCGTGGATGGCGAGGCCGATACCGCCTGCGCTTTGAGAAATTTTTGCTGTTTGTTTCAGTGTATCATAAATACCGTCGATGCTGTCCTCTTTCATGGTCAGCAGGAAGCAGCTCGACATCTGGGGCTTTGGTGTACCGGCGTTGAAGAGGGTGGGCGTGGCATGTGTGAACCAGCGTTCGCTCATCAGGTTGTACGTTTTGATAGCGCTGTCGATATCTGTTTTGTGGATACCGATGGCCACGCGCATAAACATATGCTGTGGGCGTTCAGCAATCTTGCCGTCCAGTTTCAGCAGGTAAGATTTTTCCAGTGTTTTGAAACCGAAATAATCAAATCCGTAGTCGCGGTCATAAATAATGGTAGAGTCGAGCAGTTCAGCATTGTCCTGCACGATCTGCCATACGTCGTCGGCGAGCAGCGGCAGGTGTTTGCCTGTTTTGCTGTCGATGCAGTTGTAGAGATTTTCCATGGTAGCGGAAAAGCTCTTGGTGGTGTTCTTGTGCAGGTTGCTTACGGCGATGCGGCTGGCCAGCAGCGCATAGTCGGGGTGCTTCACGGTGAGTGAAGCGGCCGTTTCTGCCGCCAGGTTGTCCAGTTCGGTGGTCGTTACGCCGTCATACAAGCCTTCGATTACTTTTTTTGCCACGTCCACCGCGCTTACGAAGCGGCGGTCAAGGCTGTAACAAAGTTTTTCAATACGCGCTGTTATCTTGTCAAATTTGACACTTTCTTTTTTGCCGTCTCTCTTGATTACCTGCATACTGATATATTTAAATGGTTAGTAGTAAGTCTTAGTTGGTGTTAGTTTTTTTGTTTTCAGCCTGTGTTCCTCAGAAGTCTTCTTCTGTGGAGAAGGACTGGCTTTCTTTGGAAGACATGACGCCGGATTTCTGGTAGTCGCCCACGCGTTTTTCGAAGAAATTGGTCTTGCCTTCGAGCGAGATCATTTCCATGAAGTCGAACGGGTTGGTGGCGTTGAACATTTTGGGGTAACCCAGTTCGCCCAGCCAGCGGTCGGCTACAAACTCAATATATTGGCTCATCAGGTCGGCGTTCATGCCGATGAGTTTCACGGGCAGAGCTTCGGTGATGAATTCTTTCTCGATCTCTACCGCATTGCCGATGATGGAATACACTTGTTCCTGTGTGAGTTGATTCTTCAGCATGCTGTAGAGCAGGCAGGCAAATTCACAATGCAGTCCTTCGTCGCGGCTGATCAGCTCATTGGAAAAGGTAAGTCCGGGCATCAGGCCTCTTTTTTTCAACCAGAAAATGGAGCAGAAGCTGCCGCTGAAGAAGATGCCTTCTACGGCTGCGAACGCCACCAGCCTTTCGGCGAAACTTCCGTTCTCGATCCAGCGCAGGGCCCACTCGGCTTTCTTCTTCACGGCTGGTACGGTATCGATGGCATGAAACAGGCGGTCTTTCTCTTTGGGGTCCTTAATATAGGTGTCGATCAGCAGGGCATAGGTTTCAGAATGGATGTTTTCCATCATGATCTGGAAACCGTAAAAGCAGCGTGCTTCGGGCAGTTGTACTTCACTCATGAAGTTAACGGCCAGGTTTTCGTTGACGATACCATCGCTGGCAGCGAAGAAGGCAAGCACATGAGAAATGAAGTGACGTTCGCCGTCATTCAGTGAAGCCCAGTCTTTTGCATCAGCACCCAGGTCGATTTCCTCGGCCGTCCAGAAGCTGGCTTCGTGTTTTTTATACTGTTCCCAGATTTTGGGGTAGTTGATGGGAAGAATAACAAAGCGGTCTTTGTTCTCTTTCAGCAAAATTTCGTCCTCATGCTGCATGATAAAAAATATTGTACGGTTATATAATGCGGCACGACAAGAGACAAAGCGTCCTTAAACTCCCGGGGGAGTTTTTTTCGATCGGTCTTTGCCGGCACCTTATGATCCGGGAAGGCTCCAGACAAATAATTCTGAGTGGCAGGTCTCCTGGCTTGTTTTTCTCGCTTCACACCTTCCCGTCCGCCAGAGGCGCGACAGTGGTCTAACGTGTTGCTTTCAGCAGGGGAGCGGGCGCTCCCGGAGTGCTGGAAAACATACAGTTGCCCGTCAGCCCGTGATTCTCACACGGTTCCCTATTAAGCTTGATAACAATATAAAGATCATCATCAGCACCAACCCGAATTATTTTCAAGAACTGACGACGAATTTAGCTGCAAAAAATCCAAAGTCCCACCGTTAATTATGCACTGAATGTGGATAGTTTTTTTTGTATCAACCGAAAGCCCGGCTGCTGGCGGCGCCGGGCCTTTGTCAGCCCCGGGTCAGTTTTCTGATACCGTAAAAGGCTTTTCTGAAATCGTAACCGAAACACAGACCGTCAGGCGCATTTTTACAGAAACGAAGCAATTATGTGTGCCTATCAAACCCTGTTTCACGACGACAATACCGGCTATGTGGTAAGATGTGCGGAGTGTGAAAAGATCCAGCTCGGTTTCAGAAACCTGGTGATGACCTTTGCCCGCGATGATTTTGATGCGTTTCGCTGGTGGTTGCACAAAGTGAAGCATGAGCAGCGCCATGAAAACTCACCTTCCCTCCGCTGTATCCTTATCCCCACGCCCTGCGACGGCATGCGGTTGCTGTTGAGCGCGCGGGAGCTGAACGACTTTGATAAAATGCTCGAAGAAGCAGACAGTGAATTGCGTTCGTTGGAACTGCTCAGATTATTCAATGAGCCGTCTTAACTAACCCCGACTTTATAAATGTGGATATATCGGTGTGTTCCCGTCTCCCGGGAAACCACTAAAAACAAAGCAGCAGTGTCATCCTCCCGGTGGCACTTTTTTTATATCCGTATGTGAGAAATTGCTTCCTTACTTTTGCACGAAATAAGTGATACATGAGTGCAGAGCAATTCAATGAGCTGGTGCGCAGCCGCCGCTCCGTTTTCCCCGATCAGTTTGATACCACACGCCGCGTTGATGATGCGATCGTTGAGCAAATATTGACCAATGCCATCTGGGCACCCAACCACGGTAAAGCCGAACCCTGGCATTTTACGGTATTCACCGGTGAAGGGCTGCAGAAGTTCGCCACCTTTCAAAGTGAGTTGTACAAAGAACTTTCCGGCGAAAATTTTAAAGAAATCACCTACGGCAAGCTGCAGCAGCATCCGTTGAAAGCGTCACACATCATTGCCCTGGGCATGAAGCGTACACCGAATAAAAATATTCCGGAGATCGAAGACGTGGAAGCCGTGTCTTGTGCGGTACAGAATATGTACCTGTCTACAACAGCTTACGGCATCGGTGGTTACTGGACTACCGGCGGCATCACGTATCGCGAGCCGGCCAAGGCATTTTTCGGTCTCGGTGAAGAAGATAAATTATTAGGATTTTTCTATATCGGCCATATAGCTGTGCAGCCAACCGGCGCTAAGCGTCAGCCGTTGGAGGAGAAAACGACTTGGGTGAGACAATAAGTCAATAAGTGAATAAGTCAATACGTGTTCACTTATTTATTTAATGGCTAAACAAATCGTGATCCATTCACATATTGACTTATTCACTTATTGTCAATGAAAGGAAACATACAAACCCCGGAATACCACATCATCTTTCCCGTCAAGGTCGCCAAAAGCGGTATTGCCGGGAAAGGTGCTTTTGCTACCGGACGCATACCGGCGCGCCGCAAGATCGGGGATCTCGGCGGCGTAATCATTACCATGCGTGAAGCACGCAAACTGATCCGCGATATCAAAGTCATCAACCTGGTGGAACTCGATGATGACCTGGCATTGAATGCTTCTGCCAATCCCAACGACCTCAAATACATCAATCACTCCTGCGATCCCAATACTTATCTGCGCGTGATGAAGAACCGCGTGGAATTCTATGCGCTCCGCAATATTAAAAAGGGTGAAGAATTGACAGCCGATTATGGTGAAACGCATCACGATGGAAAATTGCCCTGTCGTTGTGGCGCTAACAACTGTAAGGGTTTTCTGTAGCATGTCATCTGCTTGTCACATTCTCTACTTGTTTAGTAGTTTTTCCTGATTTCATAAGTGTCTTTTTTTCTGCTGCTGCACTTTTGCACTCCGATTCCAACCAATGCAGCAAGCCGCCAGATACGTCATCTTTATTAACAAGCACTTTCTCCGGACCTTTTTCCTGAGTGCCATTGTTTTATATAGCGGAGTGCAACTCTCAGCACAGGATACCAATAATGATATTAAAGGAAAAGTGATCGATGTGGCCGGCAAGCCGCTTTCCATGGTCACCATCCGCCAGCAAACTACCGAACTCAGCTTCACTTCCCGGGCCGATGGCAGTTTTGTTATTCCGGTTTTATCCGGTGATACCAGCGAGGTGGTGCTTGAATTCACTTATATAGGGAAACAAAAAACAACCCGTACCGTCAGTACACAAAGCCGCCTGATCCCCGTGATTGTGGTGATGGAAGATAATAGCCTCACACTCGGACAGGTACAGGTTACAGCCGTAAGAAAGGGCAATGTTTCCAACTCCTCCCTTCTTTTTGATAAAGAAACACTCGACCAGTTGCAGGCTTTCAGTCTCGCAGATGTATTGAATAATATTCCTGGTAAAGCAGCAGTGGCCCCGCAATTACAAAATCCACAAACGCTCACGCTTCGCACCGAAGTGGATGGCAATTTTGCACTAAGCAATTCGTTGGGCAGTTCAATTTATCTCGACGGTTTTCGTTTGTCCAACGATGCCAATATGCAAAACAGGAGTTTGTCTATCCGCGGCATGTCGGGTTCCATTCTTGGCAGCCGTTCCGATGGCAGCTTTGATGTGCCGTTTGGCGGCATCGACCTGCGCGAAATACCCGTTGATAACATCGAAAGTGTGGAAGTGGTGACGGGGGTTGCTTCTGCTCAATATGGGGAACTTTCCGAAGGTGCCATCATCGTAAATCGCCAGGCAGGCCGTACGCCCTTTCAATTTAACACGCGTGTCAACGGTGCGTCTTCCGAATTTTCTTTGTCAAAAGGATTAAGCCTCGGATCTAAACTCGGCGCATTGAATCTGAGTGTTTCCTATCTCAACAGTAATAAAGATCCCCGCGATAAGATCAAATCCTTCAACCGGATCAACACCGGTATGATGTGGACCAAACAATTTTCCAAGAAGATCAAGAATACTTTTTCCGTTGATTACAATACCCGCCTCGACGACGTGAAGATTGATCCGGACGACGATGCTCAACTGAAAACTTATTCCAAAAGCCGGGATGTGGCAGTCCGCAACAGGTTGTCGGTGTCCATGCCCAAATCTTTTGTGAGAAGTATCAACTTCAACATCGGTTATACAAAAGGTTACCAGGATACTTACAATCAGTGGTTGCTCAATGGTCCTCCGAAAGGCATCGCCAACAAAGACACCACCGGCGTATATGAAGGTTATTATCTTCCAGGTGCCTATCTCGCTGAGGAGCGCATCATCGGTGCGCCCGGAAGTTTCAGCAGTTCGCTGAGCTTTGCCAGTGTGATCAAACACAAAACGGTTGTTCATTCATTGTCTTATGGCCTCGACTTTTCTTCTTCTTTTAATGACGGCGAGGGCATCGTGGTCAATCCCGACCGCCCGCGCTGGATAGCGGTTAACAACCAGAACGAACGGCCTTATGATTATACCCAAACGCCGACGCTCTGGAGCTACGGTATTTACCTGCAGGAAAATATCCATGCAAAGATCGCGGGCCGCTCTCTGAATGCCGGTCTGGGTATGCGTTATGATATTCAAAACGGTTATGGTTCCTTCCAGCCGCGTATCAACGTGCGATATGCATTGTCAAAAAAATGGGAAATAAACGGTGCTTTTGGCATCGGTACAAAATCACCAACCCTTGCACACCGTTATCCTGCACCAACCTGGCTGGATATTCCGTTGCTTAATCTTTACAGCAGCACTGTCGGGCAACCAAGCCTGTTCCTCGTTTATACACAAAAAATTATTCCGGATAATACCGACCTGAAACCTTCGCAAACAAGACAGGCGGAGTTTGGGCTGCGTTTCAATGACGGCTTTATTACTGCTTCTATCTTTGGTTACTGGAAAAGAAGCCTGAATGGTTTCAACAGCTATCAACGTTACGAAGGCTTGTTATTGCCAAACTATGATTACGAATATATATCCGGTCAGCCGATCCGTTATTTCCCAACGGGCGACTCCGCGGTGTATGCGAGTGCCAGCAATTATGTGATCACAAACGGTCTTGAGTCCGCGACGCGCGGATTGGAACTCATGCTGAGTACCAAAAAGATCAAGGTTATTCAAACAAGCTTTAACCTGAGCTCTTCTTATTCCGAAAGTTCCTATTACAATGCCAATGATCTGCGGGTGGTGCAGGCGGATCAGACTTATATAGATGCTGGTGGTGCCGCCTGGTTTGGCGTATATAACAAGCAAGATAAAGCCAACTGGAGTCTGATGTCGCGCATCGGTACCGATACACATATTCCGGCGTTGGGATTTGTGGTGAGCCTCTCTGCCGACATCTGGTGGCAGCGGGCAACAAAGGAATTGGGCAGGAGCAATCTTCCGGTCGGGTATCTTGACAAGAACCTGATGTTTGTGCCCATCGAAAACTTCGATGCATCCAATCCTGACTATGGATACCTGAAGCTGGACCCGGATATGATCACAGTCATTCAAAACGGGGTCGAGACAGTACTGCCGCGTACGGAACCTACACGTTTACCGTTTTCGTATGCCAGTCTTAACATGCGTATTGCCAAAGAAATTAAAAAACAAATTCGCCTCTCGCTGAACATATTTAATGTATTGAACGTGGCCAATGGTTACTACAAAGTACTGACCACCGGGCCAACCTTTACCCGGCAGACAGCGCCGATCAGTATCTCAGCGGGAATGAGTATCCGATTTTAACTGCCGAATATCTAAAACCGATTAGTATGCGTATTCAGAAATTGTTATTGTTCTTATGTGTGTCCATGCTGGCCATTTCTTCGTGCCGGAAAAATGACCTGGGCGAAGGTTCGGCAAAGCCGGTGGCACTGACTGTTCGTATCCAATACGGCGATGACGTGTCAGCGCTCAACCTGCCGAAGCAAAATGCACAGATCAAAATCGCCAACACTACCAGTGGAACCACTAATCAGGTAACGACCAACGCAGAAGGCGTGGCAACATTTGCCAGCATTGCCCCCGGTACTTATACCATCACTGCGTCTATCACTATTCCTGCCGCTACTTATTCTTCCCTGAGCGGCACCACTGTGGATGAAGATGTAGTGTTCAATGGTAACCTGACCGCACAATCCATTGTGCAGTCAACCAATGAACTCACCCTCCAGCTTTCTGCCGGCCGCCTGGGTGACTGGGTATTCAAGCAGATATATTATGCGGGTTCCAATACTTCCACAGGTGCAGCTTTCCGTGATCAGTTTGTAGAAATTTACAACAACTCCAACCAAACCTTGTATGCCGACAGCCTTTGCTTTGGCCAGATATATGGCGTAAACAATACCACGGCTAACTATCCCAATCATGGTTATTTGTCCAGTAACCAATATGACTGGAGTCAGGCGGTAGGTATGAACGTATCCAATGCAAATCATAATTACGTATACCTGCGTTCATTGTATATGGTCCCGGGAACCGGTACACGTTATCCCGTTGAACCGGGCAAGAGCATCATCATCGCACAGACGGCACTGAATCATACTGCTCCGTATACCATGAACGACGGATTGCAGCAAGGCATAACCAACCCAGCTCTTACAGTGGATCTGTCCGGTGCAGATTTCGAAAGTTATCTCGTGGATTATAAGCGCGCCAATTATGTACCTCCGGCAAACAATCCGACGGCGCAGTTCACTCCTTACAAGTGGGATTTGAATAATCCTGCAGTACCGAATATGGAAGTGGTCTACCTCAACTCCGGTAACGATATGTTACTTGATAACCTCGGCCGCGATGCATTTGTGATCGTGAAACCAGGAAAGGATCCAAAGACGTTCCCTATGTTCCCGGAGCCTACAGTATTAGCGGCAAACGTAAATGCTACTACTGAACGTTTTTATCAAATCCCTGACAGCCTTGTTATAGATGCGGTAGAAATTCAACGCACGGTAGAAACACAACGTGTGCCCAAGCGTTTGCAAAACAAACTGGATGCGGGGCCCGCACACGTTACCGGCGGACAATATACTTCGCAGTCACTGGTAAGAAAAACAGCACGTACTGTCGGCACGCGCCGTGTATTGCGCGATACCAACAACTCCGGCAACGACTTCTTTACCAAACAAAAAGCAGATCCTTCCAAAAGCGAAGCCTCTTTCACAGAATAAGCAGAGACAGGTTCAATGAAGATGTATAGAAAATTAATAACGCTCGGTTTGTTCGCTCCGCTTTTCAGTGGGGCGCAAACAGGTCGTGTTGCTGACAGCCTTTACTTTTATGGCCAGGAAAACCGGCAATTAATCTTTACGCAATCCAACGCTACGCTGTTGCAGGCCACACCGTTTCGCAAAGCAGCCATAGCAAGATTGTCGTGGGACAAAGAATCCGGATCATTCCGCCGTTCGCAACAGGCGCAGGAAGGCAACACGATTGCTTTTTATACAGAAGGATTTGAACAACTCGGACGTTTTCGTCTCGCAGGCAAATTCCGTTTTGACCGCGTACGCGAAGACAGCCTCGGCTGGAACCTTCAGGGCCTGGAAGAAGAAGGACAACCTTACTATTTCTTTGCAGCAAAAGCCGGAGAATACGAGCGGCAGAATTATAAAGCAGATGCCATTATCAGTTATGAACTGATGAAGAACAAAGTGTATCTGTCGACTGGCGTAGATTATCTCTATCATTGGACAACACGCTCCGTCGATCCGCGACCTGATGCGAAAACCTATCGTTTCCTGCTGCATCCCGAGCTGAGTGTGCGTCTTGGTTCGCATCTAATAGGCGCACAAGCCACCTGGGGTCGCGGCCGCGAATCAAATGTCAAGCCCGCGTACAAGAATAGCAATTACGCAGGTAACCTTACTTACGTTGACCGGAACCTCAACCTGAGTCTCGGTTACGGCCACTTTGCACGTACAGCAGATCATGGTTTGTTCCTTTATAATTATTATTCCGGCGCAGGTATTCACTATGCAGGAAGCTGGAACGGACTTTCCATCCAGTTCCGGTCCAAGTATCTTTTTACGGAGCAGGAAAATACATTCTACGATTGGGGACGTGAAAAGTCAGTCTTGTACAGTTTTGTGCAGAACGACCGTGCAGAAGCTGATCTTTTAATTACCAAAGCATCTGTCGCGAACCGTCAGCAATTAAAAATATCTGGCACAAGTATAAAAACATTGAATTGGAGTTCTGAATTCAATGGTACCAATTATCAATACCTGAGAAGTACGGTCGATGTGGGATACTGGTACAGATTGGATGGCAAAAGAAAACTCAAACCTGAATTTGGTTTGGGAATCAACTGGACTGATGTTACAAGAGAAGATGTAGTGGTCAGCCATTATCTTCAATATTCAATCCTGCGTCCCGCCGTGTTTGCAAATATTTATTACGATCAAAAGCAAGGTCGCTTTGGTGCTGGCCTGGAAGCGGCGTATAATAAGTCATTGCAGGCATCGCTAAGCGTGCCTCCAACGCAGGTGGGCTATTTTACCAAAGGCATTGCCATTCCCGATTACCTGTACTATGGAAGCAGCTACTGGCAGGCGAAATTGAACCTGCAATATCAGACTTCCAAACTGCTTCAGCGTATGTCGACCGGTTGGAAAGTAATGGTAGACTGGAGTCGTCAGGCCGAAGCCGTAACAGGAGAGCTTCCGGGGGAAACTTTTTTCAAACCTGCCGGCAACCGTCTGCAGTACGGCATTTCCATGTTGCTCTATCTCTGATCTATTGGTTTAAGAACCTAAACATTATTAGCTTTGCACCCATGAAAAAATGGGCAGTCCTTTGTCTTATCGTATGCTCTGCTATCGCCTGTACGGTAGCGGTGAAAAATAGTGCCCCGGCCAAACCCAAACTGGTCATCCCTGCCGGCACTTATGAAGACACGCTCCGTTTTTTATATTCCCTTTCACCTGATCAATGGCCTGTGCCAAATATCGATTCGGGTGTGGTATGGCGGGAATTGGGCGTAGTGCCCGACAGTCCTTTGAAGCCTTACATGGATTCGCTGCGCCACCTGATCAGTTTGGGAAAAATGTTATTCTTCGATCCGCGGCTCAGTGGCAGCAACCAGATCTCCTGCGCCAGTTGTCATGTTCCCGATCTTTCCTGGACAGATGGCCGCGGTAAATCGGTGGGCCATGATCAGCAATCCAACAAACGCAATGCTCCCAGCATCCTGAATGTTTGGTATTATGAACGTCTCTTCTGGGATGGTCGCAGTCACAGCCTCGAAGACCAGGCATTCAGTCCCATCAACAGTGAAATAGAAATGCACAGCGACATGCCCGAAGTGATTGCGAAGCTGCGCAGGATTCAGGGCTATAAACCTTTTTTCGATTCAGCATTTGGTCGCCCGGAAATTTCACCGGAAACGGTAACGGAGGCGTTGGCCGCCTTTCAACGCACCGTAGTCAGCCGTAAAGCCGACTTCGACGATTTTCTGACACGTGATAAAAAAGCCCTGTCGGATGCCGCACTCCGCGGCCTGCACATCTTCCGCACAAAAGCGCGTTGCATGAATTGCCACAATGGTCCTTTATTTACCGACAACGGTTTTCATAATGTAGGACTTACCTACTACCAGCGTGAGAACGAAGACCTCGGACGTTACAAAGTAACCGGCCGCGCAGAAGATGTAGGCCGTTTCAAAACGCCCTCCCTGCGCGATGTGATCCGCACACGCCCCTGGATGCACAATGGTTTGTTTGATAACATAGAGGGAGTGGTCAATATGTACAATGCCGGTATGCCACAACCCAAACGCAAACCGGAGCAGGAAGCCGATACCTTATTTCCCCGCACAGATGTGCTGATCAAAAAGCTGGACCTGAACAAGCAGGAAAAGGACGACCTGATCGCCTTCCTGAACGCGATTACGGCCGAGCCGCTCCGGGTAAAGATGCCGGTACTGCCGAAGTAATTCAAAAGTCAAAAGTCAAAAGTTGAGGGAATGCTCTTTGCGCCTTTGCTCCTTACGCAGCTTTGCGTGAACCGAAGCCGTTTTGCACGCAAAGGCGCAAATTAATTAAGCGGCAAAGGTTTTTCGCGCTCTGATTGACAATTGCCAATTGACCCTTCACTCTTTTGAATTTTGACTTTTGAATTTTGACTTAGTTGTTTGTTTATCAGCTTAATACCGTTTTTTACCAACTCCATACTCTCCGTTTGTTACTAATGGTTACCTTTGTGCTCCAATTAAACATTGTTACATGAAAAGAATCGTTCTTGCCGCAGCCGTAGCCCTGTTCAGCACTGCTGCTATTGCACAACCTCCGGCCGGTGATGCCAAACCCGGCGATAGCTATGGTGAAAAAGTAAACCCCGCGGGCGCGATCGCCATTGCAGAAATTCCTGCCAAACTCGCTAACACAGAATCCATCGATACCAAGATCAAAGCCAAAGTACTCGACGTATGCCCCAAGAAAGGCTGCTGGGTATCATTGGCTATCAATGATTCTACCACCGCATTCGTAAAAATGAAAGATTATGCTTTCTTCACCCCGCTGGCGCTCAAGGGCAAAACGGTTGTACTGGATGGTAAGGCATTCGTAAAAACGACTTCTGTTTCCGAACTCCGCCACTACGCTGAAGACGCGAAAAAATCTCCGGAAGAAATCGCCGCTATCACCGAGCCGAAAAAAGAAATCCGTTTTCTGGCAAACGGCATCACGGTCGTGGAATAAACTGATCGCCTTTAAAATGTTAAAGCGTCCATCCGGGCGCTTTTTTTGGGCCCTGATAAGCAGTATTTCCGGTTTGCGTAACTGCTGATACCCGCGCCTGATGCACTTTTGCACCCTCAACATGGCAGAAAAGAAGGCAAAGAAGAAAAGTTTCCTGCAGGCACAACGTGGCCGGGTTCTCTGGGCACACCGTTGGCTGGGCCTGATCTCCGGCCTGGTCGTTTTTATTGTATCAATCACCGGATGTATTTATGTGTTTGAAGAAGAGCTGCGGTATGTTTTTCAGAAAAAATATTACCAGGTTTCTACCGACGGGCATACCGCGCGTCAGCCGCTGGCAAATGTATCCGCCGCATTATACAAAGCCTTCCCGGATGCTTCCGTAAGACAAATTCGCTTTGATGAAGCGGCGGGTGCCACCATTCAATATTTTACCAAAGATAGCAAGGTTATTTCCATGAACCCGTACACGCTGGAAGTAGCCGGGGTGAGGAGTACCAAAACCGATTTCTTTTACTGGATACTTGATGTGCATCGTCATCTTGCATGGGGCGATATAGGCAGTGAGATCATCAAATGGAACGTACTGATCTTTTTTATCCTGTGTGTGAGTGGTCTGATCGTCTGGTGGCCCAAACAACGAAGGTTTTTCAAACAGGCAGCACGTATAAAATTTCAACGGAAAAATTTAAAACGTCTCAACTGGGATCTGCATTCCGTATTGGGCTTTTACGCATTGGCCATCTTGTTATTGGTATCACTTACCGGTATGTTCTGGATGTTTGATTGGGTGAAAGATGGCGTACGGCTGGCAACGGCAACACCGGCAGTCAAAGAAGCGAAGATCCAGTCGCAACCAATGAACGAAAAAACCTTTACGATCGAACAGGCCTACGAGCAGGCGATTGCGAGCTATCCCAAACCGGAAAAAGTGGTATTGATCAATGCAGCGCCAGACGAGCCAAAGGCGGCACTGCGGGTTTTGTTCCGTTACCCTTATACCGTTGTGCGCAAGCAAAGCACATTTTTCTACGATAAATACAATGGCCAGCTGCTGAAAGAAGCGCCCTATAGCGCTGACACGCCCTATGACAAAGTAGCGAAGGCCAACTATCAGTTGCATACCGGCAACATTCCATCGCTTGGTATCGGCAGTAAGATCATTTATTTCCTGGCCAGTCTTTTCGCGGCGTCGCTGCCCGTTACCGGCGTCATCATCTGGTGGGGACGCGGCAAAAAAGGGAATAAGAAGAAAGTCAGCCGGCCGGTACAGGTGGCCGCTGCGGCCTGAGGGTTTCCCTTTTGCGTAAACCATTTTCCCGATAGCGGGTGGCCCCGTTTCAGCCCACCGGTAATTTTGCAACCGGTTCTTACAAGTTTAAAAAAACATGGGTGGTCCCGGAGTTTTCTTTTGTTGGCAGATTAAGCAGTTAGTATGATGCAAAAGTTTGCCGGGGCGCACCCACCTATAACAATCTCCATCAGATGAGTCCTGTACACCAATTCAGAAAACTTTCTATTGCACTTCCCTTGTTACTCGTATTGTCTTTTTTAGGTCAGGCAGCAGGGGCGCAAACCAGCTTCGGTTCCCTGAAAGGCACCGTATTAACTTCCGATGCTGAACTGGCAGCCGGCGTTACCGTTCGATTGCGTGGTACATCGCGCACTATCATTACCGATGATGCAGGACAATTTGTTTTTCCGCGCATGAATGCCGGCAACCACGAGCTGGAAATTTCTTTCGTTGGTTACGAAACGCTTCACCAGCAGGTGGCCATTGAAGCCGGCAGGGAAACAACGGTATCCCTCTCGCTGCGTTTGTCCGGCGAACAATTGCAGGAAGTAATAGTGAAAGGCCAGACCGGCCGAATCAATCCGGTACGCAGCGACCAGGTAGCACGCATACCGCTTAAAAATTTAGAGAATCCACAGGTGTATACCACCATATCGCGTCAGTTGATCACCGAACAGCAATTGTTCACGGCCGACGATGCCATGCGCAATGCCACAGGGATACAGAAAATGTGGGAAGGCACCGGCCGCAGTGGCGACGGCGGAAGTTATTACAGCAGCCGCGGTTTCATTATGCAGGCCAAACTCCGCAATGGACTGGCAGGAGTGGTGAGCAGTACCATCGATGCAGCCAACCTCGAACGCATCGAAGTGATCAAAGGTCCATCTGCCACACTTTTCGGCAGCACCCTCACTTCTTACGGTGGCCTTATCAACCGCGTCACCAAAAAACCTTATGATCGTCCTGGCGGCGAAGTGAACTATTCGTTGGGCCAATTCGATTTCAACCGCTTTAGTGTGGACGTTAATACACCAATCGACCAAAAGAAACAATGGCTGTTCCGCCTGAACGGTGCATTATCAACGGAAAACAGTTTCCAGGATCAGGGTTATGCAAAAACCGGTGCGATAGCTCCGTCGCTGCAATACAAACCCAACGACAAACTCACCGTGAATCTGGATGCGGAATTGTACTATGGTAAAAGCATCGGCAAGCAGATTTACTTCTTTTATTTCCCGGCAGCCGCATTGGGCGCCACACGTGCAGACCAGTTGCCTGTTGATTATAAAAAATCCTACATGGGTGAAGGATTGACACAGCGTACGCGCAGTGCCAATTACTATGCGCAGGTGAATTACAAGTTGTCAAAAAGCTTTACGTCGTCTACCAACCTCACACTGAGCAACAGCTACTCGAATGGTTTCGGACCTTATTTTTATTTTGTGCCGGATGATGTGGCAACCGGCGATCCTGCACAAGCCGGTAAATCGAATTACATCACGAGAGCGGATCAGTCGACGCGCGACAGTCGCAGCCAGTTGTTTGGCGTGCAGCAAAATTTCAATGGCGATTTTATGATTGGCAGGATGCGTAACCGTATCGTGGCCGGTCTGGATTACCTGCGCCTGGATTCAAAACAGGAGTTCTTCGGAAGCGTGTTTGATGTGGTGCCGGTGAGCGACAAAGAGTTTGACTACAGCGCGTTCAATGGAAATGCGTTGAATAACCTGTATGCGAATAACGCTCCCGATTTCGTTTATCCTATCCGTTACATCAGCAATACCTACAGTGTTTATGCGCTCGATGTGCTGAGCCTGACAAGGAACCTGCAGTTGCTCGCAGGATTGCGGCTTGACTATTTTGATAATAAAGGTGGTTCCGAAGGTGGGGCTGTGCCGGCTTATAACCAGGTAGCGCTTTCACCTAAATTTGGCCTCGTATACCAACCGCTGGCCGATCGTGTATCCATCTTTGCCAACTACCAGAATAGTTTTAATAACAAAGGCGCTTATACCGCCTACGATCCGCAGGATGCCGACAGCCTGGTGCAATTGATGGCAAAACCAGAGCAGGCCAACCAGACAGAAACCGGAGTGAAGCTCGACATGTTGGGCGGAAGATTGTCGGCCACTGTCTCCTACTATTATATTGTAGTGAAGAATATGTTGCGTACCAATCCCGATCCGGAAGCCGCTTCGCGTTTTGCACAAATACAAAACGGTGAACAACGCAGCAAAGGAATAGAAGTGGAAATAACCGGCAACCCCGTTCGTGGGCTGACGATCGTAACCGGTTTCAGCTATAATGATTCCAAAATGCAGAAAGCGGATGCGGACGTAAACGACCGTCGTCCTACAACAGCATCATCGCCGGTAAATGCGAATATCTGGGCGGGCTATCGTTTCCTGGACGGGTCGCTGAAAGGATTGGGATTTGGTGTGGGTGCCAATTATGCCAGTGATAATAAAGTGATGAACAGTCAAAGCATGGGCGTATTCATTCTGCCATCTTATACAGTGCTGAATGCCTCGGCTTATTATCAATGGGAAAAATTCCGTCTCGGTATAAGAGCGGATAATTTTACCAATCAAAAATACTGGATCGGGTATACGACGATGAATCCGCAGAAGTTGCGCCAGGTGGTAGGTACTTTGTCGTACCGGTTCTGAAGATGAAAAGAGAAAGAAAAATAGTTGCTCCCGCGAAAGCCGCGGGGGCAATTTGATTCTACAGCATCCTACTAATCCGCATATATGTCGTTTAAAAAAATAATAGGCCGGGTACATTTATGGTTGGGGTTGAGCTCGGGGCTGATCGTGGTGTTCCTGGGTATTACGGGCTGTATATTGGCGTTCGAACAGGAGATAAAATATTTCACCGACAAAACGCAGTTCACCAAAGAAGAAGCGAAGCCTTTGCTTCCTCCGTCGCGACTGCGTGCCATTGCCGTCAAAGCACTGAATGCCGATCCGCGCTCCATCGAATACCGGGGTGCCGGCAAATCCGTATTTGCTTATTACTACGATGAAAAGGATTATCGCATTGCCGCCTTGAATCCTTATTCAGGAGAAGTATTGAAAGTGCGGAACATGAACACGGATTTTTTCCGGGTGGTGATGATCGGTCATTATTATTTATGGCTGCCGCCGCATATCGGGCAGCCGATCGTAGCCTCGGCTACGTTGATTTTTTTAATCATGCTGATCACCGGCATCATTCTCTGGTGGCCGCGCAACAAAGCGGCACGCAAACAACGTTTCACGATTAAGTTGAATGTACGCTGGCGTCGCCGCAACTATGATCTGCACAATGTATTGGGCTTTTATATGTCGTGGGTAGCGGTGTTCCTCGCAATTACGGGATTGGTGATGGGCTTTCAATGGTTTGCCCGCACCGTTTACTTTGTGAGTTCGGCAGGTAAAGCAATGCCTGCGCATGAACATCCAGTGTCGGATACCACCCTGGCGGCAACTGCCGGAGCAAAGGGTGAAGACATTATCTGGCAGCAGTTGCGTGCGATAGCGAAGCCGGATGAAGCGGTAGCTGTTTATTTACCAGCCACATCATCCGACGCGCTGGAAGGGGCTGTCAATCACCGGCCCGGCACCTATTACAACACCGACTATTATCACTACGATCAGTATACGTTAAAAGAATTGCCTGCCACGGGTATCTATGCCGGTAGATTCAAAGACGCTGCGGTTGCCGATAAGATAGCGCGTATGAACTATGATATTCATGTGGGAGCGGTGCTGGGTTTGCCAGGAAAAATATTGATGTTTGCCGCAAGCCTTATTGCCGCTTCGTTACCTGTCACCGGATTTTATATCTGGTGGGGACGAAGAAAAAAGAAACGTATGCCGGCTAAAACAAACCCGTCTTCTACACCTCTTTAGCCAGGAAATCTTCCGTTGCCTTGATCGTGTGATCCAGATCGGCCTGCTCTAATGCGTTGCTGATAAACCAGGTTTCGTAAGCGGAGGGCGGGAGGTAAACACCGGCATTCAGCATGTGATGGAAATAACGGTTGAAGCGTTCGTTGTTGGCGGCCGCGGCATCTGCGAAATTGTTGACAGGTTTGTCGCTGAAGTGCACGCTGATCATGCTGCCGGTGCGGTTAATGATATAAGGAATGCCGGAGCGCTGCAAAACTTCATCGAGACCATTGTGCAGGTATGCCGTTTTGTCTTCGAGTTGCTGATAGATATGCGGATTGTCTTTGAGTGTTTTCAACAAAGTATAGCCGGCGATCATGGCCAGCGGGTTGCCGCTGAGGGTGCCTGCCTGGTACACGCTGCCGAGTGGGGCGATGTGTTCCATGATGGCGCGTTTGCCGCCGAAAGCGCCAACGGGCATGCCGGCACCGATCACTTTTCCATAAGTAACCAGGTCGGCTTTGATACCTAAGCGTTCCTGCGCGCCACCGGCTGCGAGGCGGAAGCCGGTCATCACTTCATCAAAAATCAGTATGATATTTTCTTCATCGCATATTTTACGCAGTCCTTCGGCAAATCCGGGAGCCGGTGGGATGCAGCCCATATTACCGGCCACTGGTTCCAATATGATGGCGGCGATTTCGTCTTTATGCTGGTGAACGAGTTGCTTAACTGCTTCCAGATCATTGTAGGCGCAGGTGAGTGTATCTGCAGCAACGCCGGCAGTTACGCCCGGTACGGTTTGTATATTGAAAGTAGCGAGTCCGCTGCCGGCTTTTACGAGAAAGCAGTCGGCATGACCGTGATAGCAGCCTTCAAATTTGATGAATTTATTTTTGCCCGTATATCCTCTTGCAAGTCTTATGGCGCTCATGCAGGCTTCGGTGCCGCTGCTCACCATGCGGATAAGATCGACGTTGGGCACCATGCTGAGAATGAGTTCAGCCATTTCGGTTTCCAGGGCGGTTGGTGCGCCGTAGGAGGTGGAAAAGGCGGCGCGCTGACAGATGGCTTCGACCACCGGCTGGTAAGCATGTCCGAGGATCATTGGTCCCCAGGAGTTGATGTAGTCGATATAGCGGTTGTCGTCTTCATCATACAGGTAAGCACCTTGTGCGCGTTTGATAAACAGGGGTGTGCCACCGACGCTTTTAAAAGCCCGTACGGGGGAGTTGACACCGCCGGGGATGCTTTGTTGAGCGCGAAGAAACAGGGTGTTGCTGGTTTGGGTGTTCATTGTTGCTGTGTTTAGGGTCGTCAATCGTCAATCGTGAATCGTCAATTGTGAGTTGTCAATTGTCAATTGTGAATTGTCAATTGTGAATGGCTTATCGTAAATGGGAATTGACAATTCTGATCAGCGAAATTTATTTTCTGTTGCATTCAACAGGCCACTTAATAATGCGAAACAAATGGGAATTAGTTCGCTAAGCGACTGCATATCATGCGTTGTTGATAAGTTAAGATCTTTTACAAGCCCCAGGGCTGCATCTACTTCGATCAATGATCCACGTGCGATTTCATAAAATCTTTTTCGCTCGGCCTGAGATTTTCGGGAGGCTCCTTCAGCAATATTCAAATGTACCGATAAGGCGGCTCTTCTTATTTGTGAGGACAGTACAAATCTTTCGTCGGCAGGTAGTTTTCCGGCAAGAGCGTAGCATTCTGTTATGAGTGCGCGCGAATAATGATAGATATCAAGATTCTGATGGTTAAGTATAAGAAACATTTTTATTTAAAAATACCATTTCCCTATACCCATGACCAAAGATATCTACTTAGAAATCCTGATGTTTTACCGATTATAAATTGACAATTCACAATTGACAATTCACATTTCATTTATTCACGCAGCAGCAAAGCGGCTGCCTTCACAAAATACGTCGCTATCAAATCTGCTCCGGCTCTCTTAATGGACGTCAGGCTTTCGAGAATCGCTTTGTTCTCATCAATCCAACCTTTCTCAGCTGCTGCTTTGATCATGGCATACTCGCCACTTACGTGATACGCACTCACCGGCACTGTCACGCTATTCTTCACTTCACGGATGACATCCAGGTACGCCATGGCTGGTTTTACCATCACGATGTCGGCACCTTCTTCCACATCCAGCAGTGTTTCGCGGATGGCTTCGCGGCGATTGGCATAATCCATCTGGTAAGTTTTCTTGTCGCCAAAACCCGGCGCACTGTCGAGCGCGTCGCGGAAAGGGCCGTAGAAACAGGAGGCATATTTTGCGCTGTAACTCATGATGCCCACTTTGGTAAAATTATTTTCTTCCAGTGCTTTGCGGATAGCGCCGATGCGGCCGTCCATCATATCGCTGGGGGCTACCATGTGCGCGCCGGCCTCGGCATGACTTAAACTCATTTTTACCAATGCCTCAACGGTTTCGTCGTTTACAATCTCCCCGTCTTTTACGATGCCGTCGTGACCATATTCGGAATAAGGATCGAGCGCGACATCCGTCATAACATACATATCGGGTACCGCTTCGCGGATAGCGCGGATGGTGCGTTGCATCAGGCCATCCTTGTTCCAGGCTTCTTTACCGGTATTGTCTTTAACATCTTCGGTAGCTTTTACAAAAAGCAGCACGCTGCGGATACCGAGTGCATACAACTCCTGCACCTCACGCACGGTCCAGTCGAGCGAGTAACGGTAATAGCCGGGCATGGAAGGAATTTCATGCGCCACTTCATCCCCTTCATCCACAAACAACGGTGCAATAAAATCGGCAGGACTCAATGTCGTTTCCGCTACCATGGCACGGATGGCACCGTTAGTGCGGAGTATGCGGTTTCTTCTTTGGAGATGCATGTTCTGTTGTTTACAAATACAAAATTAACGCAATTGGCTGCTATACCCAGTCTTTTGGCGATTGGCATACGGCGAGCAATCTTGCTTCTTCAGTTCCTGGCTGCGGCTGATAGTTATAATCGAAGCGAACAGTAGGTGGCAGGCTCATTAAAATACTTTCGGTACGTCCGTTGGTCTTCAGGCCGAAGATAGTACCACGATCGTGAATAAGGTTGAATTCAACATAACGTCCGCGGCGTATCTCCTGCCAGTATTTGTGTTGAGGCTGCCATGTCAATGATTTGCGTTTCTCCGTGATGGGGATATACGCTTCGATAAACGAATTGCCATTGGCCTGTTGAAAAGCGAAGAGGTCTTCGAGCCGGCGGTTTTCATCAGGGCGCAGGTAATCATAAAATACGCCACCGATGCCTCTCGTTTCCACACCGCGATGTGCGTTGTTGAAATATTCGTCGCATTGTTTTTTATAAAGCGGATACCATTCTTCTCCGAATGGGTCCATGGCATTCTTTAATGTCTGATGGAAATGTTTCGCATCTTCATCGAAAAGATAATACGGCGTGAGATCGGCGCCACCACCAAACCAGCGGTCAATGATGTCGCCGGCTTCGTTGTACAATTCAAAGTAGCGCCAGTTGGCGTGCGTGGTGGGGACAAATGGATTTTCCGGGTGAATAACGAGGCTGAGTCCGCAGGCGAACCAGCTATGTCCGTCGATCTTCAATTGCTGCCGCATGGTTGCGGTAACCGGTCCAAAAACCACCGACGTGTTGACGCCGCCTTTTTCAAACAAGGCACCGTTGGCGATCACGCGGGTGCGGCCGCCACCACCTGCTTCGCGCGTCCAGTTATCTTCCTGGAAGGTAGCGCGGCCATCTGCCTGCTCTATGGCAGCGCAGATGCGGTCCTGCAGGTCATGAATAAAGTTGATCCATTGTTCGCGCATAAAAATTCAAAAGTCAAAATTCAAAAAGGAATGAATCGTCAATGGTGAATCGTGAATCGTCAATACGGCAGCTTCACCAAAAACTTATAACTTACACTTACAACTTATTACTTAAGCCTTACGCCTTAAACCTTTCGCCTCATACTGATAACTCACCACTCGAACTCCTTCACCGTATTCACAAACGCTTTCGCATGATCCACCGGCACCTGCGGTAAAATACCATGCCCCAGGTTGGCTATATACCGGCCGGGACCAAAAGCGCGTAACATCTTGCGGGTTTCTTCTTCGATCACGGGAATGGGAGCAAATAATTTCGCCGGATCAAAATTTCCCTGGAGCGTTACCTTGTCACCGGCAAACTGACGCGCCATGGAAGCGCTGATACACCAGTCGATACCCAATCCCTGTGCACCGGTTGCGGCCATCGCTTCAAGACTGTGCCAGGCGCCTTTTGCAAATACGATCACGGGCGCTTCATCTTTTACGGCGGCAACGATCTGGCTGATATAAGGCAGTGACCACACAGCAAAATCATCCGGGCTTAACAGCCCACCCCAGCTATCAAACAATTGCACCGTATCGGCACCTGCGCGGATCTGCTGACGCAAATAAGCGATCGTAGTGTCGGTGATCATTTGCAACAATTGATGGGCTGTTTCAGGTTGTGTATAACAGAACGCTTTGGCTTCGTCAAAGGTTTTGCTGCCTTTTCCCTGCACCATGTAACACAACAATGTCCAGGGTGCCCCGGCAAAACCAATCAATGGTACGCGGCCATTCAATTCCTTTTTGATCAGCCGGATCGCATCAAACACATAACCGAGTGTTTCGTCCACATCGGGTACACGTATACGGGCAAAGTCGGCATTGCTTTTAATGGGGTCGGGTAGTACCGGACCTTTGTGTTCGATCAGTTGCACTTCGAGTCCCATAGCCTGCGGAACCACCAGGATATCGGAGAAAAGAATCGCGGCGTCTACGCCAACAATATCAACCGGCTGCAGGGTGATCTCGCAAGCCAGCTCAGGTGTCTGGCAACGTTCGAAGAAACTGTATTTTTCGCGGATGCGGATGTATTCGGGCAGGTAACGTCCGGCCTGGCGCATCATCCATACAGGAGGGCGGCTCGTTTTTTCTCCGCGCAGTGTTTTTAATAAAAGGTCGTTCTGTAGTGTGGACATATCGGTGTTATAAAAATTATCGGTTATAAAATTTCATCACTTCGCCAATCATTTCAGCCTTACCGGTTTTGCGGCAGGTAATGATTTCGAATCCACCTTTTTTTTCTAAGGAAGCAGTGGTGGTAGGCCCGGTTGAGAAAATAGTTTGCGAACTGTTGATCTTGTTGTGCCGGAAAAAACTATCGACGGCAGACGGACTGAAAAATAAAAGTCCATCGAAATCATTCTGCACGCGATGTGGTACCGCTACCGTGTGGTATACATTGATCTCATTCACCAGTACGCCGTTTTTTTCCAATATTTCAGGCAGGTCGTCCCTGCGGGAAGTGCCGGAGAAAAAGATGACTTCATCGGGCTCCTGTTCTTCTAATATAATCTCCGCAAGAGAAGCCGCATTATTGGCCGTGCCGGCGATCATATTTTCTCCGAAAACAGATGCCGCCAGTTCAGTCGTCTTTTCACCAACGCAATAGATCAGCCAGTCGGGCTGCTGTTCTTCTTTTGTTTCTGCAACAATCTTCACGGCATTCTGACTGGTGAACACCACGATGCTGCTCAACAGGAATGCGTTGTCAATTTCCTGTTGTATTTCGGTGGAGCCGATTGCTTCTGTTTCGATAAAAGGCAATACGGTGATGTCGATATTTTCTGCGGCTGCGTCATCAACCAACGCACGGGGGAGGCGGGCGGTTGACAATAACCGGATTTTATTTTTTTCCATAATCGGATGCTTCCGCAATGGCGCGGCCGCCATTGGCCAGCAGTTCTTCTGCGGCGATTGTCCCGATGGCGGAAGCTTCTTCCAAGGGGACCGTTTTTTCAATAACAGCTTTTTCTTTTCCGTCGGGCGTGAGGATACTTCCCTGGAAGAAAAGTTGCTGACCATTTATCCGGGCCAATGCGCTGATCGGTGTTGAACATCCGCCCATCAGTGTACGTAAGAAATCTTTTTCAGCCTGTGTGCATAAGGCCGTAGGCAGGTGATGAAAAGATTGACAGGCTTCGTATGTAAATGTATCGTTCTCTCCGCATACCACTACGATGGCGCCCTGCGCGGGAGCGGGCAGCATCCAGTCGAGTTCGATGGCATTGTCCGGCAACACACCGATACGCTGCAGTCCCGCTGCTGCGAAGATCGCTCCATGCCATTGACTTTCCGCTAATTTTTTCAAACGTGTGTTGACGTTGCCCCGGAGGTTTTCCATGCTGCTTTGCGGGTAACGGTGCAGCCATTGCGCGCGGCGGCGGATGGAACTGGTAGCGATGACGGCGGGAAACGAGGCAAATGTATTTTCTTCGCTATTTAATTGCTGAAGAAAGGGATTATCTTCTTTGGGCACCAGCACATCTTTGTAACTCGCGCGTTCGAGTACGGCAGTTTGCATGATGCCGGCGGGCAAACGGGTGGGTACATCTTTTTGTGAATGCACGGCAAGATCGATACGTTGTTCGAGTAAAGCAATATCGAGGCTACGCGTGAAGATGCCCTGTACACCCATTTCGTACAGCGGTGTGGTGAGGTTGATATCACCTTCGCTTTTGATGGGAACGAGCTCGGTAGTATAACCAGCCTTTTCAAGCAGGTCTTTCACCTTATTGGCTTGCCAGAGGGCAAGCTGGCTTTCCCTTGTTCCTATTCGTAAAATCTTTTCCGGCATTTCGGCTTAACGCATTTGGAGATAGTCGTTGATCGCGTTGATGAACTGGCAACCTTTTTCCTGGTTGGTACGCAGGTTAACAGCGAGGCGTGAAACGGCTTTCTGAACTTTTTGCTCATCTGCTTTCTGCGCCATTTCGCAGTACTGCGGTTGGATTTCGCTCAATTCATACAATTTATCTTTCCAGCTTTTGATATGAAGAGAATAGCGGTATTCATGCAGCCAGTTGCAGAATTCAGTTTTATAATGAAGAATAATTTCTTCGGCTTTGGGCACTTCTGCCTGGCGACGGGCAAATGTTTTATCCAGGATGGTGGCGGATATTTCATCTACATCAATCACTTTTACCTGCGCAATATTGCGCACGGCAGGATCAACATTGACAGGTACAGACAGGTCGAGCACCAGTTGTTTTTTATTTCCTTCGAAAAAAGAAGGAACAACGGTATGGGTGGAGGCATTGGTACATACGATCACTACATCGGCTTTTCTTACCGCATCTGAAATATGCTCGTAAGCAACGGCGGTAGTGCCGGTACGTTCTGCCAGCAATTGCGCTGTTTCGAAGGTGCGATTGCTCAGGCTTACCTGCGCATCCGGAAGATATTCGCGGAGATTGCGCACCACGTTTCCGCCAAACTTTCCTGTGCCGATCACCAGCACGTTGCGGCGGTCTGCAGCGGGCAATTCGCGCAGCAACTCGATGGCTGCATAAGAAACGGAAACCGTTCCGCTGCTGAGTTCGGTGGTCGTCTTAATTTTTTTGGAAGCCTGGTAGGCATAATTGACGGTGCGGTTCATGATCGGCCCGATCATATCGAAAGAGGCCGCCATATCCACCGACTGTTTGAGCTGGCCCAGGATTTCATAGTCACCGAGAATTTGCGAATCCAGCCCTGCGGCTACGTGATAGAGATGGTTTAATGCATCCAGTCCGCTTTTGAGGTAAGCGAACTCCAAAAACTGGTCGCGGCTGCCGCGTGTCACCTGTGTAAGCAGGTTAACGAGCAACATCACGTGTTCGGCAAAACCATATATCTCGGTGCGGTTGCAGGTAGAAACAACGAAAACACTGCGGAGACTCAACTGTTGCGCCTGTGCGGCGATGCGGGCATATTCTTCACGATTGACAGAAAAACTTCCACGGACAGCCGTGCCAGCCGCCTGGTAATTGATGCCGGCCACGCAAAAGCGGTCGAGGATCTGGGTTGACATCATATTTTCCTGCGTGTGCGGAATCATACAGATGCGCAAAGTTAGTAGGGTGCAACAGGATAAAAGTCACAAGTTTGTCATGGAACAAATAAAGAGACAAAGCATTGTTTTTTTGGATGAATAGAGGTATATAACCGACCTTTGCAGCCCGGTAAAAAATCGCCGTTTCAAGATGCATTCTCCCCGTAAAGCCATACTGCTGATGAATCTCGGGTCACCCGACAGTACATCTGTAAAAGATCTGCGGACTTATTTAACTGAATTTCTGATGGACGAGCGGGTGATCGACAAACCGCGGTGGTTGCGCAGCCTGCTGGTGAAAGGCATCATTGTTCCTTTCCGCGCTCCCAAAAGTGCCAAAGCTTATAAGTCGATCTGGACGGAAGACGGGTCACCGCTGATCGTATTGACCAAACAATTGCAATCGGCCGTGCAGGAGCAGGTATCTTATCCGGTGGCCATCTGTATGCGGTACGGCAATCCCTCGCCCATGGCGGCCATGCAGGAGTTGAGCAAACAATATCCTTCGCTGGAAGAAGTGGTATTGGTGCCGCTTTATCCGCATTATGCGTGGAGCAGCTACGAAACGGCTGTGGTATATGCCCTGCACCAGCACAAACAAGGCGGATTCAAATTTAAAATGTCGGTCATACCGCCCTTTTACGAAGAGCCTGCTTATATCGATGCACTGGCCGAAAGCATGCGTCCGTATCTTTCGCAGCCGTATGACCTGATGATCTTCAGTTATCACGGCATTCCCGAACGTCATATTACCAAACGTCATCCTGCCGGCACGCATGATCTGCGTACATCGGAGAAATGTTGTTCCGAAGCAAAATACCAGCGCTACTGTTACCGTCACCAGGTGATCAGGACCACGCAGCTCGTAGCCGAAAAATTGGGTATCCCGCGGGAAAAATATACCTTATCATTTCAAAGCCGCCTTGGCCGTGATCCGTGGCTGCAACCCTATACGGCAAAAAGCCTCGGCGAATGGCCGGGCCAGGGATATAAAAAAGCGGTGATTGCGTGTCCCGCATTCGTAAGCGATTGCCTGGAAACCATCGAAGAGATCGGCGAAGAAGGACGCGAGTTGTTTCTGCACGCGGGCGGCGAATCGTTCACGCTGATACCTTGTCTCAATACCCATCCCGGTTGGGTGAAGACGCTGGTCGGGTTGCTGGACAAAGCGGCTCCTGCTGAATTGGAAGACGATAGTTTTGAAGGGTAAAATATAACTCCGGCCATGAATCTCTACATCAAAGCGCTGCATATCATTTTCATCGTTACCTGGTTTGCCGGACTATTTTACCTGCCGCGACTGATGATCTACAATACCGAGGCTGGGCTGCAGCCCGAGCCGGCGCGTGGTATTTTACGGAACCAGTTCGGCATAATGATGAAGCGGCTGTGGTTTGGCATTACCTGGCCATCGGCCGTGCTCACGCTGATCATGGGTAGCTGGACCATGTGGTCAGGCGGATGGCTTGATCACTTCGGGCAGCATTCCTGGCTGCACATCAAACTGACTTTTGTTGTTTTCCTGTATGCCTATCACTATTCGCTGCATGTGTTGCTAAAACAGCAACTGGCGGGCACTTTCCGTTATTCTTCGCAACAACTCCGCATCTGGAATGAAGTAGCCACGATTTTCCTGATCGCAATTGTGATGCTGGTGACGGTGAAACAGAACATGAGCGTGGTGTGGGGATTAACCGGACTGGTATTGTTTGTGATTGTGCTGATGAGTGCGATCAGGATTTATAGGTTGATGCGACAAAAATCAGAACGAGCCAGGCCGAGAGATAGAATTTGAAAATTTGATGATTTGAAAATTAGATAAGAGAAACCGGTTAATTCATCACTATTGCAAAACAATCTCAAACATAGCCGAAGGCGACCTTATCTGCTCCATCTTCAAATCATCAAATTTTCAAATTGACAAATCGCAAGGCGATTTGTCACTCTCCTGTCATTTACCGCTTGGCGTAAATCCTTTTTCCTGATTGCGAAAGTGTACCGTTTTTTTTCAGGTCACCTTTGCAGCCTGAACGGCTACCATGAAGAAAATTTACGCATTAGGCATTCTACTGACCTGCATCTTACCGGCTTTTGCTCAAACCGATACCACACAAGCGCTCGGCGAAGTGGTGGTAACAGGGCAGTATGCTCCCCAACCACTACGCAGCTCTGTTTATAAAGTGCGGACCATTAGCCCGGAATACATCCGTATGCGCGGTGCTACCGATATAGTGGGCGTACTCAACAGCGAACTCGGTATCCGTTTCGCCACCGACAACACCCTCGGAGAATCCGATACGCGCATACTCGGATTGGGCGGCGCCCGCGTTAAGATACTGATCGACGGCGTACCACTGGCCGACCGTGATGCTACCAAACAAAGTCTCACCCAGATCGATATCAATACCATCGAAAAGATCGAGATCGTGGAAGGCCCGATGAGCGTGGTTTATGGTACCGACGCACTGGCCGGTGTGATCAACATCATCACCCGCAAAGCTGTCAAAGGCCGCGACAACCTGAGTGTTTCCGTACGTGTGCAGGAGGAAAGCATCGCAGATACCTACAGTCCGTTCTCCGGCAATGGTATTCACAACGAAAACATTACCATCAACTGGAACAACGCGCACTGGAAAACCAGCGCATACGTTACCCGCAACAACTTCGGCGGTTATACCGACACCGCGGCCTTTCCTGCAAAAGTTTTCAAGCCCAAAGATCAGTGGATGGGCGGCGTAGGCCTCGGTTACCGTTTCCGTCAGTTCAATGCCTGGTACCGTATAGATTACCTGAACGAAGAACTGTTTGCGGCATCTCCTATGAACCTGAACAACGGTCTTTCTTTCCGTCAATATTATATTACCAATCGCTTTACGCATCAGTTGCAGACCGACTGGACCATTTCCCCGAAATGGAAACTCAATACAGCGGCCTCCCTGCAGGATTACAAAAGAAACACGGAGTCTTACACCAAAAACTACGTGACCGGCCAGCAGGTGCGCAACGATAACCCGGCCAATATCGCCGCGGGATATTGGGACGTAACAAAATTCCAGACTTTCTTTTTCCGCGCAGCAGGTGTATGGGAAGCTTCTCCGAAAGTATCTGTGCAACCCGGTTTTGATATTAAATATGATAAAACCAGTGGTCAGCGTGTAAGCGGTACGCCTTCTATTACTGACTATTCATTTTTCCTTTCTTCGGAAATCAAACCTGTAAGCTGGGTAAATATCCGTCCGGGTGTGCGTTTCAGCAAAAACTCCGTTTACGATGCACCGCCGGTTATTCCTTCGGTCAATACCAAGTTTCGCCTGAGCAAAACCCTCGACCTGCGCGCTTCTTATGCACGCGGATTCAGGGCGCCGATCCTGCGCGAACTGTATTTCAATTTCTTCGATGCCAACCACAGCATCCAGGGCAATCCTGATCTGAAAGCGGAAACTTCTAACAGCTATATGCTGTCGATCAGTTGCAACACCTTCAGCGTTGGCGGCGTGCGCATCACGTCATCTTTGTCCGGTTTCTACAATGACTACCGCCACTTCATTGATCTCTACGGTTTTCGTGATGCGAACAATAACGAGGTATTCTCTTATTTCAATCGCGACAGGTACCGTACTGTCGGTGGCATCTTCGATAACACTGTTACCTGGAGAAATCTGACAGCTAATGTAGGCATGTCTTATATCGGTTACTACAACAAATTCCAGGAAGATAAAAGCCTGTCCGGGGAGCGTTCAAGGTTTGCCTGGTCTCCGGAAGTGAGTGCAAGCGTACTGTATGCATTTCCCAAACTCAAAGGAAGCGTGGGACTGTATTACAAATTCACCGGCAAAATTCCCGTGTACAACCTGAATGCGGATGATGAAATCGTGCTGTCCGAACGCGATGCTTTTCATTGGGCCGACCTCACTTTTTCAAAAGACCTCTTTACGTATTTCCGCCTGCAGGCCGGTGTCCGCAACCTGTTTGACGTAACAAGACTAAACAGCACGCAAGGCGGCAGCGGTGGTGCACACAGCGGTGGTGCCGTTACCAACTATGCCTATGGCCGTTCTTATTTCGCAGGCATCGTATTTCAATGGAATAAAGCAACCAAATAAATAACCAATACAAATACTCACACATGAAAAGATTATCTCTCGTATTGACCGGCCTTGTGTTCTTGACTGCCTGTGGCAAAGACGATGATAAGGTAACGATTCCACCTGCGGAAGGCAGCACCGTTACCCTGAACGGCGGAACAGGCGGAGCCAGTGCAGAAAACGCCGCATACATAGACATGAGTACCGGCACTGCAACCGGTATTAAGCGTTCTTCCTGGGACCTTGGTTTTTATAGCGGATCCGATTTTCGTGTGATCCTGAACAATACCACCAGCGCAGGTGCAAAGATGACTACCGCTACCAGCCTGGCTGCTGTGGGTGCAGCGGATACCATCGGTCTTACACTCGCCATCAACCAGGTGGCCCCCGGTCCTGATCAATATGTTTTCTTTGACCCGATTGATGGAAGCCTGACCAACACTGTCATTCCTGCCGTTTCTGCTACCGCGGCGGAAAACCGGGTGGTGATCATCAACCGCGGAACTGGCGGCAATATCGCTGCCAAGGCTTGGGTAAAAGCACTGATCACCCGCAACGGCAACGGCTATACTGTACAATATGGCGGCATCCAGCAGACCAGCGGCTTCACTACTGTTCAGGTCACCAAAGATGCCGACTATCATTTCCGTTATTTGTCTTTCGACGGCGGTGGCACCATCGTCAACGTACAGCCTAAGAAGGCAGAATGGGATTTTACCTGGGGTTACTCTGTATACGAAATCCCCGGTGTCGGCCCTTATAACTTCTCTGACCTCATTGCTACCAATAATCTGTCTGGTGTAACGGTTGGTACAAGAATTTATGCTTCTGCTGCTGTCCGTAACGAAGCTTATACCAGGTTCAACCGCGACAGCGTGAACGCAACCGTGTCTACCTTCTCTGCAAGCCGCTGGGCGATCGGCAGCTCCTGGAGAGTGACGCCTGCTCCCGGCGTAACCAGTGCGGGTGTACGCACCGACCGCTTCTATGTAATTAAAGATGTACAAGGCAATTACTACAAACTGAAGTTTATCAGCTTTGCTGCTGAAGACGGTGGCGAACGCGGTAAACCTGTATTTGAATACGCGCTCATTCCTTAGTTTAATTCAAAATTCAAAAGTCAAAAGTCAAAAAGGGGTTGTAAGTAATAAGTGAACAGCCAGGGTCCCTGAGGTTATCGAAGGGGCATGGCTGTTTGACTTACGATAGACGATCCTCGCCATGGATTTGGGAGGCCCGCCGCCAATTCGCCTTTTTGACTTTTGAATTGACTTGTCACTTTTTTCCTCTTTGCGCAACACGTGTTTTCTCTTCCCGTAAATCATTCCGCCGGCTTTGTCATTCTTTTGTCACTCAAATAAAATAACAATGAAAAGACTGATCATACCTGCCGCACTGCTGCTTTCGCTGACAGCAACAGCGCAGACGCCCAAAGACAAACCGAACGTAGACAAACTCTGTGGTTGCTTTGAAGTGGAATTTAAATATGCCGAAACATTCTCGCCCGATAAAAGCTACAAATACCACGACCGCGAAGAGATCAGTGGTGGTACGGAATTGACTTTTCCTGTAGAAATAAGCGATAAAAAGATAGTAATGCAGCACCTGCTGGTGATCACCGACTCCATGATCATCAAACACTGGCGCGAAGAATGGACCTACGAGAATCCCGTTATCTGGCGTTATAAAGGTGATAAGGTTTGGGAGAAAGAAACCCTGAAACCCGCCGATGTAAAAGGCAAATGGACGCAAACGGTATGGGAGGTAAGCGACGAGCCGCGCTACCAGGGTATCAGCGAATGGGTAACCACCAACGGAAAAACTTTTTGGGAAAATACCACCGATGCTCCGCTGCCCCGCCGCGAATATTCTGCGCGCAATGATTACAATATTCTGCGCCGCACCAACCGCCTCGTGCTCACCAAAGATGGCTATGTGCATGAGCAGGACAACCAGAAGATCGTCCGGACCAACGGGTCCGACAAACTCCTGGCCGAAGAAAAAGGCATCAACAGCTACAAACGTCTTGAAGACAGCGAATGTGCCGCCGCCCGGGCGTACTGGGACAAAACCAAAGCCTACTGGAATAAAGTGCGTGCTACCTGGGATGCCTACGTAGCTTCCAGCAGCAAAATCGCCCTGAAAAGCGAAGTAGACGGCAAAGTACTGCACGACCACCTGTTTGCACTGGCAAAAGAATACAGCAGCAAAAAAGTGAGCGACAGTGAAATCGATGGCCGTATCAAAACCACCATCTTTAAATTCATCATCAGCGACAACCAGACGGCTGCCCGTCCTTAAAAATAATGTCAACCAGCGCGAACCCCGCCCCAGGCGGGGTTTTTTGTAGCCTGGTGACTATACCCGCCGCAGCATTCAGCCGTTTATTTCCGTAACTTTGCCCACTTTTTAGATCGGCTATGGAGCTTAAATACAGAGAATTTACCGGATTGAATCTTCCCGCCATCGAGCAGGAAGTGCTGGCAGCCTGGACTGCCGGTCAGGCCTTTGAGAAGAGTGTTTCCCTGCGGGAAGGCGCTACCCCTTTCGTATTTTACGAAGGACCTCCCAGCGCCAACGGACTGCCGGGCATTCACCACGTTATTTCGCGCACGTTGAAAGACCTTGTCTGCCGTTACAAAACTATGCAGGGCTTCCAGGTAAAACGCAAAGGCGGATGGGATACGCATGGCCTGCCGATCGAACTCGGTGTGGAAAAAGAACTCGGTATTACCAAAGAAGATATCGGCAAAAAGATATCCGTTGAAGAGTATAATGCCAAGTGCCGCGAAGCTGTGCTCCGCTACAAAGACAAGTGGGACGATATCACCCGCAAAATGGGCTATTGGGTTGATCTCAACGATCCTTATATCACGTTCAAAAACGAATACATCGAAACGCTCTGGTGGCTGCTGAGCGAATTGTATAAAAAAGGATTGCTCTACGAAAGTGTGAGTATCCAGCCTTATTCACCCGCCGCCGGCACCGGCCTGAGTTCACACGAACTTAACCAGCCGGGTACTTACAAAGATGTAAAAGACACCAGCGCCGTAGCCATGTTCCGCGCCACGAAAGATGCATCATCTGCCTTCCTGTTCGACGCCGCGGGAACCGATGAGGTTTTCTTCATGGCCTGGACCACTACGCCCTGGACATTGCCTTCCAATCTCGGTCTTACCGTAGGTCCGGATATTACTTATGTACTGGTAAAAACCATCAACCCGTATACACATCAGACCGTACATGTGGTGCTGGCGCAAAACCTGCTGGGTAAATATTTCAAAGAAGAAAACAAAGACGCCGATTTTGCTGCTTACGCAAATGACGGTAAAAATATTCCTTATACGATTCTGACTTCATTTACCGGTGCACAACTGGAAGGATTACGTTATGATCAGTTGCTTCCCTACGAAGCCAATACGCTCGCACGCGTCCGCGAGATCACGCCGGATGCAGATCCGTTCCGCATCCTGCTGGGTGATTTTGTAACCACCGAAGACGGCACCGGCATCGTACACACGGCTCCTGCGTTTGGTGCAGATGACTATCGTGTTGGTAAAAAATACAACATCGGTATCCTCACACTCGTGGACCGCCAGGGAAAATTTGTGGACGGGCTTGGTGAGTTCAGCAACCGTTATGTAAAAAATTACAAGGACGACAAGGATTACGTGGATGTTAACGTAGACATCAGCGTAAAACTGAAGAAAGAAAACCGTGCCTTCAAAGTAGAGAAATACGAACACAGTTATCCGCATTGCTGGCGCACCGACAAGCCGGTGCTTTATTATCCGCTGGATGCGTGGTTCATCCGCACCACCGCGCTGCGCGACCGCATGGTGGAGCTGAACAAAACCATTAACTGGAAACCGAAATCCACCGGAGAAGGCCGCTTTGGCAACTGGCTGGAAAACATGGTCGACTGGAACCTCAGCCGCAGCCGGTTCTGGGGTACGCCGCTTCCTATCTGGAAAAGTGTTGGCAGCGACAACCAGTTTATAGAGGAACGGGAAGGCGGAGAAGAAATCTGTATCGGCTCCATCGAAGAACTGAATAACGAAATACGCCGTGCGGCAGAAGTACTGGGCGGTGATACCAATAAAGCTTTCCTGGAAAATGGTATACAGGATCTGCACAAGCCTTATGTAGATGATATCATCCTGGTAAGCCCTTCGGGCAAGCCGATGCGCCGTGTGCCCGACCTGATCGACGTATGGTTCGACAGCGGAGCCATGCCTTATGCGCAATGGCATTTTCCGTTTGAAAATAAAGAAACATTCAAGCAGGCCTTTCCGGCCGATTTCATCGCGGAAGGTGTGGACCAGACGCGCGGATGGTTCTATACCCTGCATGCCATCGCCTGTCTGCTGTTCGACTCGGTCGCCTACAAAACAGTGGTGAGCAATGGTCTGGTGCTGGACAAGAACGGCAACAAGATGAGTAAACGTTTGGGCAATGTGGTCGATCCTTTTGACACCATCGAACGGTTTGGTGCGGATGCCACACGCTGGTACCTCATCACCAACGCCTCGCCCTGGGATAACCTGAAATTTGACCTCGAAGGCATCCGCGAAGTACAACGTAAATTTTTCGGCACACTTTATAACACCTATCAGTTCTTCGCACTGTATGCGAATGTGGACGGCTTTGCCTTCCGCGAAGCGTATATACAGATGCAGAACCGCCCGGAAATCGACCGCTGGATACTTTCCAGTCTGCACACACTGACGCAGAAAGTAACGGCGGCCATGGACGACTACGAACCGACGCAGGCCGGTCGCCTGATCGAGGATTTTGTAGACGAGCACCTGAGCAACTGGTACGTGCGGCTCTGCCGCCGCCGTTTCTGGAAAGGGGAATATGAACATGACAAAATATGCGCCTACCAGACCTTGTACGAATGCCTGGAAACCGTGGTAAGACTGATGGCACCGGTGGCGCCGTTTTTCAGTGACAGCTTGTTCCGTCAACTAAATGCGGTCACCAATCGTTTTACTGTAGAGTCGGTGCACCATGCCTATTTCCCGAAGGCCGATGAGTCGCTGATCGACCGGAGCCTGGAAGAGCGGATGCAAATGGCGCAGGATGCTTCCTCACTTATCCTCTCACTGCGGAAAAAAGTCAACATAAAAGTGCGTCAGCCTTTGCAGCGGGTGTTGATCCCTGTGTTGGATGCGGGTATGAAAGACCAATTGACGCTGATCGAGGACTTAATACGTAGTGAGGTGAATGTCAAGGAGATAGAATATCTTACTGAAACAGAGGGATTTATAAAAAAGAAGATCAAACCCAATTTTATAGCCCTAGGTAAGAGGCTGGGAGCCAGGATGAAAGCGGTGTCTGCAGCCTTGGCCCAGTTCTCGCAGGAAGATATCAGCCGGTTCGAAAAAGAAGGACAATATAGTTTGTTAATTGATAGCGAACCCGTAATATTACAGATTAGCGAGGTGGATATCACCAGTGAGGATATTCCTGGCTGGACCGTGGCGGGCAAGGGACGCCTGACTGTTGCGTTGGATATCACCATTACCCCCGAACTCGAGCAGGAGGGTAATGCCCGTGAATTTGTAAACCGCATTCAGAAGATTCGTAAGGACAGCGGATTTGAGCTTACTGACCGGATCGTGGTGAAGGTGGTGGCGGAAGGAAGTCTGAAAACCTCTCTCGAGGCGTTCAGGGATTATATCAGCGCTGAAATTCTGGCTGATGAGCTGGAATTTGTGTCGGAGATACCCGGAGCAACAGACATTGAAATCAATGACATTGTCCTAAAAACGATTGTTCTAAAAAAAGGCTAATAGTATGGCTACCAAGAAAAAAACAGTGGTGAAGAAGGCCGCTGCCAAACCGGCCCCCAAAAAAGCAGGAAAAACAGCAAAGCCCGCTCCTAAGAAAGTGGCGGCAAAAAAGCCTGCACCGGCGCCGAAAAAAGCAGCGAAGCCAGCCGCCCCTAAAAAGGCAGCGCCGGCCACCAAAAAACCTGTTGTAGCAAAAAAAGCAGCGCCTAAACCGGCTGCAAAGCCCGTTGCTAAGCCCGCAGCCAAAAAAGCTGCCCCGGCCAAACCTGCCACAACCATTAAACCGAAGGCCGCCCCGGTTGCAGCCAAGCCGGCTCCCAAACCAGAGCCTAAGCCTGTTGAAGCACCGAAGCCTGTTGCAAAGAAATCCGGAGAATCGGATCCCATGTCGCTGGTCTCTATTCGTCCCGCTGCCAAGCCGGTACTGAAGAAAGAACCCCCGCGGCCGTCAAAAGTGGTTATGCCTAAAATCATGACCAAGACAGCAATTAAATATGAACCCGAATTCACAAAATCAGTATTAGACCCTATGCTAGAAAATGCAGGACTCATAATGAGATACTCTGATGCCGACCTGGCCGAGTTTAGAGAAATTATCATGAAGAAGCTGGATGCCGCGAAAAAGGAATTGGCTTATCTCCAGGGACTGATTACCCGCCGCGACGAAGGCGGTGATATGGACGAAGCCCGCTACATGACCATGGAAGATGGCAGTGTAAGCATGGAGAGAGAGCAATTGAGCCAGATGGCCAGCCGCCAGATCACCTTCATCGATCACCTTGAGAAAGCAATCATGCGTATTGAAAACAAAACCTACGGCATCTGCCGCGTAACAGGCAAGCTGATCGATAAAGCACGCCTGCGCGCAGTACCGCATGCTACGCTCAGCATCGAAGCTAAACAGATGATGAATAAATAATTATACGGAAGCACAACGTTTCCTTTAATGAATGGCCCGGTTCTGCCGGGCCATTTGCTATCTGTTAAAAAAAATACAAGGGAAATAAAGCCCGCTTTATTAAATCAGATTAATTTCCCCTACCTTTAGACTTAACGGGATAAACCAAATCTTTAATAACCTTAACTGCCAAAACTCTTGTTATGAGAAAATCAAGAATCCTCACGTTATCCTCTTTATTATTGGCAATCGCTTTTATAGCGGTCAGCTGTACCAAAGAAGGCCCTGAAGGTCCTATTGGTGCTACTGGTCCGCAAGGCCCTGCCGGTTCTGCCGGCCCTGCTGGTCCCGCCGGCCCTCAAGGCCCTGCAGGAAGCAGTGGCTCAAGTGTGATCTATTCTACCTGGGTTACTTCGGGCTCTGCCAACTGGGTAGCCAACGTTCCGACCACTACCGGTGCTTATGATGCCCTGGCCTCTTACCGCAGAGCAGCCACAGGCCTCACACAAGCCGTAATCGACAATGGCGTGATCCTTTGCTACTTCAAAGCTACTGCTGCTAACCAGAGCGGCCTTGGTACCAACGTAGTATTCCAACTTCCTTACACGTATATCGATGATGATTTTGAAGATCATTATGATTATACAGTGCCTGCACCCGGTGCTATCTTTTTCACCTACAAAACAGGTACTTCTTTCGCTGCACTTACTGCAGCACAACTGGGCCTTTTCGCGTATCGCTATGTGCTGATCCCCGGTGGTGTAGCTGACGGACGTGTAGCAGTTGGCAGCAACAACAAACACTATTCACTCGCTGAGCTGAAGGCAATGCCTTACGAAAAAGTTCGCGAGCTGTTCAATATTCCTGCAGACGGAACCAACATCCGTTAATCGGAATCGGAATTAATTTACACAGCCGGCTTCATTGAAGCCGGCTGTGTTTTTATAGATATCAGGGCTGCATTCTTTCCATGAACGCCGTACATTTGCCCCATGACGATCCATTTTGAATACAGCAAGCCGCAGGTGATCCAGGCACTGCGTTATCACTTCATCACCCGCCCCGAAATCCGGATCATGCTGATCCTTGTAAATGTATTTGCTGCAGCTTCGATCTTGTTATATGCTTTGGGAAAAGTAACGGCCGTTGCCTTCCTTGTCAGTTCTTTTTTATGGGTAATGCTGATGGTGAGTTTCTGGTTTATCATGCCGGGCCTCGTGTATCGTCGCAGTGAAACTTTCCAACATGCCTTTTCCATGCGTTTTGAAAAAGATGACTTCACGCTGGTGCACGAAAGAGGGGAGCGCTCATGGCCCTGGTCATCATTGGCTGAATTCAAGGAAAGCCCGAATTTCTTTCACCTGTATTTCGATACAAGATCTTTTTTCCTGGTGCCCAAAAGCGGCTGCAAAGACAGCGATGAAATACAGGAGCTGCGCCACCTGCTGCGGGATAACATTAAAAAGTAGGGATCAGAATAACTTTTTTTCCATGACATAGTGCGGGATATTCACTTCCGTGAACTCATCACTGGTGACACGGTAGCCCATTTTTTCATAAAAGCCTACGGCATTCTTGCGGGCATGCATGCTTACGGCCCTGAAACCGCGGTCGCGGGCGAGATTTTCGGCAAAATTCATGAGGGCGCGGCCAATTCCCTTGCCCTGGAGATCATTTAAAACGGCCATCTGACGCAGGCGGATACCCGATGGCGGCTCCTCCACCAGCATACAACAGCCGAGGATCTGCTCCTCCTCAAAGGCAGCAATCAACATATTTTCTTTTTCCTTTTCCAATTCTTCCGGAGTAAAAGTCAATCCAAGCGGTTTTCGCAGGATATCATCCCGCAATTTGACCATCAACTGGTATTCCTCTGACCCGTGATCGATAATTTTCAGCGCCATGCTGCACCCTGATTTATAGGCATTAAATTACGACTATCTGGCAATACTGCCAACGGAAGATATGAATAGATGAAACGGTAATGATTTTTGTCCTATTTTTCCGCCCCGAAAGCAAAACCGGAAAAAATTTGGTTTCCGATGCTTATTAAGTCAAAAACTCTATTTTTGCACCCATAATAACTAAACTTAAACGACATGTCAGACATTGCATCAAGAGTAAAAAAGATCATCGTTGACAAACTTGGTGTTGACGAGGGGGAAGTAACTAACGAAGCTTCTTTTACAAATGATCTCGGTGCCGATTCATTGGACACAGTTGAATTGATTATGGAATTTGAAAAAGAATTCAATATTTCCATCCCTGATGAGCAGGCCGAAACCATCACTACTGTGGGCCAGGCTGTTTCCTACCTGGAAGAGCACGCTAAGTAATGAATGAACCAATCCTCCCCGCATGATATCGGTTGATATCCGTGGAAAGGCAGGAATGTAATAATACCGCCTTCGGTTGCTCCTCGCAGCGAAGGCGGTTTTTATCTTGATCAAAGAATCTTAAGAAAAAGGCTATATGGAATTGAAAAGAGTTGTTGTAACCGGGATGGGCGCCCTTACCCCCCTGGGCAATTCGGTTGAAGAATACTGGAACGGACTCATCAATGGTGTGTCCGGCGCCGATATGATCACTCTTTTCGACGCCAGTAAGTTCCGCACAAGGTTTGCCTGCGAGGTAAAAGGATTCGATCCTGTTCAGCACCTCGACAGAAAAGAAGCCCGCAAAATCGACCGGTTTACCCAGTTTGCCCTGGTAGCCAGCGACGAAGCGATGAAAGATGCCGGCCTCAGCAGGGAAAACGTCAACCCCGACAGGGTAGGCGTGGTTTTCGGCAGCGGTATCGGCGGCCTTATTACCTTCCAGCAGGAAGTAACGGAGTTTGCCAAAGGCGACGGCACCCCGCGGTTCAACCCTTTTTTCATTCCCAAAATGATCCTGGATATTGCTGCCGGTCAAATCAGCATGCGCCATAACCTCCGCGGTCCCAACTATGCGGTAGTAAGCGCCTGCGCCAGCAGTACCAATGCCATCATCGATGCCGTAACATTGCTCCGCCTCGGTAAAGCCGACATCATCGTTACCGGTGGTTCCGAAGCGGTGATCAGCGAAGCGGGTGTTGGAGGATTCAACGCCATGAAAGCCATGAGCGAACGCAACGACGATCCTAAAACGGCCAGCCGTCCTTACGATAAGGACCGCGATGGTTTTGTGATGGGAGAAGCGGCGGGCGTACTCGTGCTGGAAGAATTGGAACACGCCAAAGCACGCGGTGCCCGCATCTACTGCGAAGTAGTAGGCGGTGGAGCCAGTGCCGACGCTCACCACATTACCGCTCCCCACCCGGAAGGGCTGGGTGCGAAAAATGTAATGCTGGCCGCACTCGCAGATGCCGGCATGAAAGCGGAAGATATCGACTACATCAACACACACGGTACTTCTACTCCTCTCGGAGACGTGGCCGAAACCAAAGCCATCACCGACGTATTCGGCGAACACGCTTACAATCTTAACATCAGCGCTACCAAAAGCATGACAGGTCACTGTCTGGGTGCCGCAGGTGTGATCGAAGCCATCGCCTGTATCAAAGCGGTCATGCACGATATCGTTCCACCCACGATCAATCACTTCACCGATGATCCCGAATTGGACCAGCGCCTGAACTTCACGTTCAACAAGGCACAGGAGCGCACCGTAAACGCCGCGCTCAGCAATACCTTCGGATTCGGAGGCCACAATGCCTGCGTGATCGTAAAGAAATACCAGCCCTGATCACACTTTACACAGGTGGTTGTAAATCAACTAACTGATCAGGTAATTTTACCTGAAATGACCGGGTATTTATCAAACATATACGCCAATTGAAATTTTTTGCGTAGCTTGAATTCTGTGGATTTTATCACTAACCTTTTTAGGAAACACGAAGGCTCCTCTTTCAGAAAGGAGCTGAAAAATATCCTGGGATTTAAGCCGAATAATATTTCGCTTTACAAAACCGCCCTCACCCATCGCTCGATCCGTGAAGGCGCTGATGAAAACAATGAAAGGCTCGAATACCTGGGTGATGCCGTATTGAGCGCCCTCATCGCCGATTATCTTTTCAAACGTTATCCCTACAGAGAAGAAGGGTTTCTTACAGAAATGCGCAGTAAAATGGTGAATCGCCAGCAACTGAATGATATCGCCGTGCGCATGGGACTGAAGAAAATCACGCTTTACAATAAAATGGACAGCTCCCTCAAAGTGAGCCAGATTTTCGGCAACACATTGGAAGCCCTGGTGGGAGCGGTTTACCTCGATTGCGGATACAAAAAAACCGCACGCTGGGTGCTGGATCATATCATTCTTCCGCATATGTTCATGGAAGAGCTCGAAAACCTCGAGATCAATCACAAAAACAAACTTTACGGCTGGGCCAATAAAAATGGAAGAGTGCTGGAGTTTGAAACCCTGAATGAAAAACTGGAAAATGGCCGTCGCCTTTTCACCATTGCCGCGGTGATCGATGGCAAACACATTGCGGAAGGCCGCGCCTTCAATAAAAAAGATGCTTCACAGATCGCTGCGCAGGTAGCGGTTGAAAAACTCGGCATCGTCAATTCCGACTCATTGGTCGTGGGCAATGGCCTCGGCTAACCTTTGTCCATACATAGCTCCACCAAAACTCCCCCGGTTGTTTTCGGATGAAGGAAACAAACCAGTTTATTGTCGGCCCCAGGTTTAGGTTCGGGCGAAAGCAACTGGAAGCCAGCTGCTGATAAACGTTTCATTTCTGCATGAATATCGTTGACTGCAAAAGCGATATGGTGGATGCCTTCTCCTTTTTTTTCAATGAATTTGGCGATCACACCTTCGGTATCGGCGCTTTCGAGCAATTCGATCTTATTTTCCCCCGTTTGAAAAAAAGCGGTGGTAACACCTTCGGAGGCAACGCTTTCGGTTTTATAACAAGGGGTCCCTAACAGGCTTTCGTATAAAGGAATGGCGTTGGTCAGCGATTTTACGGCAATACCGATATGTTCGATTTTTTCCATGTCACAAAAATAGTGAATCGTCAATGGTTATCCCGAAGCCTCGGGAGTGAATGGGTGAATAAGTCAATAAGTGAATAGGTGAATCGTCAATAAGTACCGGGCGGCTGTTTAACCTTACACCTTATGCCTTCCACCTTAGCCCGAAGTGTCGGGCCTTCCTCCCTCTTCTCAACCTTCCACCGTACTTTCGTGTTTTAAAGTAATGCCGGCACTTCCCATATACATGGACTACAACGCCACCACGCCCTGCGATCCGCGGGTGATAGCCGCGCTGTTGCCGTGGCTGGGCACTCATTTCGGCAATCCGGCCAGCAGGGCCCACGTTTTTGGCTGGGAAGCAGCCGCCGCCGTTGATCTTGCCCGCGAACAGGTAGCGCAACTAATCGGGGCAGAAGCTTCAGAGATCGTTTTCACTTCCGGCGCTACCGAAAGCAACAATCTCGCGCTGAAAGGCGTTTTTGAAAGGTATTACCAGAAAGGAAAACATATTATCACGTTTGCAACCGAACACAAGGCAGTACTTGACACTTGCAGGCATATAGAAAAGTTAGGAGGAGAAATTACCGTGCTGCCCGTTGACAAAGAAGGAAGACCTGATCCGGACGAACTGGAAAAAGCCATCCGCCCGGATACAATTTTGGTGGCGGCCATGTATGCCAATAATGAAACAGGTGTCATTACGCCGGTAAAAAAGATCAGCGAAATCGCGCGACGCCGGAATGTGCTGTTCTTCAGCGACGGCGCACAGGCCGTTGGAAAAATACCGGTGAATGTGAACACTGACGGCATTGATCTGTTGTCTGTTTCGGCGCACAAGTTTTATGGTCCGAAAGGGGTGGGTGCTTTGTATGTCCGCCGGCGAGGTCCGCGTGTAAGCCTGGCTCCGCTGATCGATGGTGGCGGTCACGAAAAAGGAATCCGCAGCGGTACGCTGAATGTACCGGGTATTGTGGGATTGGGCAAAGCCTGCGCAGTAGCGCGGGAAGAAATGGCTGAGGATGCGGTAAGGCTTGCCGCGCTGCGGGATTACCTGGAAGAGCAATTACTGCTGCTGCCAGACACCCAACAGCATGGCGACAGGGATCACCGGCTCCCGCATACCACGCACATCAGTTTCGGTAATACAAATGCGGCAAGTATCTTGCAGCAGATTGGAAAGGAAATTGCCTTGTCGACCGGCTCGGCCTGCAGTTCCGCAGATCCCGAACCGTCGCATGTGTTGCAGGCAATGGGCCTGAGTAAAACAGAGGCCGTTAGTTCGCTCCGCTTCAGCCTGGGCAAGTATACCACAAAGGAGGAGGTGGAGTATGTGGTGCAGGCAATGAAAGGTTTAAGTAATAAGTAATAAGTAATAAGTTATAAGAGAAACAGCCAGGGCTTTATTGACGATTCACGCGGTGCCCCTTCGAGAGCCTCAGGGAGCACAATTCACCTATTCACTTATTGACTTATTCACCATTCACGATTGACAATTCACTATTCACGCTTTAATTTTGAATTTTATGGAAACGATGATGGAAAACGGAATACTGGTAAGCGACAATGCCCGCGCAAAAGTGCTGGAACTGCTCGCCGAAGCCGATAAAGAAAAACAAGGCAACTATTTCCTGCGTGTAAGCGTAGTGGGCGGAGGCTGCTCCGGGCTTAGCTACAAACTGGACTTTGACAACGAACTCAAACCTGCCGACCAGGTATTCGAGCACAACGGTATCCGCGTGGTCACCGATCTCAAAAGCCTGCTTTACCTCGTCAATACCACGCTGGAATTTTCGGAAGGGCTTAACGGCAAAGGATTTTACTTCAACAATCCCAACGCCAGCCGTACCTGTGGATGCGGCGAGAGCTTCGCCGTATAAACTGCGAAATATTCCGGACTTTTTTCCGTTCTAAAAGACTTATCCGCCTGCGGGCGGATTTTTTATGCGCCTTAAAAGAGTTTAGTTTATTTTGCAATACCGATTATGATCTCTGTTTGTAAAAAAGAGCTTCGCCAGTTTTTCAGCAGCCTGACGGGCTACATTGCTATCATCGTTTTCCTGCTGGTCAACGGCCTCATCCTTTTCGTTTTTGACGACAACATCCTCGATTCCGGCTATGCCACCCTGAGCTCGTTCTTCGGGTTTGCGCCCTGGGTATTGCTGCTGTTGATTCCCGCGATCACCATGCGCAGCTTCGCCGATGAGTTCCGGGCCGGCACATTCGAATTGCTCCAGACCCGCCCGCTTACCCGCTGGCAGATCATCGGAGGCAAATACCTCGGCAGCCTGGTGGTTGTGTTCATTGCTTTGATCCCCACCATCGTTTACTATTTCACCATTCAGGGGCTTTCCACAGGCGAAGGCATCGATACCGGCGCTACGATCGGTTCCTATATCGGATTGTTTATGCTGGGAGCCGTGTTCACCGCTATCGGTATCTGCACCAGTAGTTTTACCAGCAATGCAGTGGTGGCTTTCATCGCGGCACTCATTGCCTGCGCTACTTTATACTATGGTTTCAATGCCATCAGCCGCCTGCCGGGCCTGGAAGGTGGCGCTGATTATTATATAGAAATGCTGGGTATCGACTTCCACTACCGCAGCATCAGCCGCGGCCTGCTCGATACACGCGACCTGATCTACTTCGCCAGCGTGATCCTGTTGTTCCTGACTATTACCAACCGAAATCTGTTAAAGCGATAGGAGACTACACTATGAAAAAAATCATGACGTCAAGATTTTGGTGGCTCTTCCTGCTGATCGGATTGGTAGCCGTTAACTTTCTCGCTTCCGTTTTTCATGCACGCCTGGATCTTACCAAAGAAAAAAGATATACCCTCAGTAAAGCTACGCGTAGCCTGCTGCGTTCCCTGGATAAGCCAGTGCAGATAGACATTTTTCTGACCGGTGATCTAAATGCCGGCTTCCGTAAACTGGCCAACAGCACCGAGGAGTTTGTCAGCCTGCTCAAAGACCGCAACAGTTCCAAAGTTCAATACAGCGTGATGTCGCCGATGGAAGCGATTCCCGGCTCTTCACGTCTCTACCGTGATACATTGGAAGCGTTGGGTGCTGTACCAATAAATCTCACCGATCAGACGGAGACCGGCGCTTCCAGCAATATTATTTATCCCGTTGCACTTATTTCTTATAACGGTCAGCAGGAACTCGTGCGATTGTATACCGGCAACGAGCGCTTCGTTTCTCAAGCTGATATCGTCAGTTCCGAAGCGGCCATGGAATACGAGTTTGCCAGGGTGATCGATCAACTGGTAAGTCCGCGTAAACCTTTTGTGGCTTATTCCATCGGCAACGGCGAACCAATGGATGCCCGCACATACGGCATCCAGGAAGCACTCGACAAAGATTACCGCCTGGCTTTACTCAACATCAACAACCAGCCGGTCAATGCCGATACGTTTGATGTGCTGCTGATGGTAAAACCTTCCCTGCAGTTTACCGAATCGGAAAAGCTGAAGATCGACCAGTATGTGATGAATGGCGGCAAGCTGCTGCTGTTCATCGATGCATTGATAGCAGAACAGGACAGCCTCAAGATGAATGCGGCTACTATCGCTTACGACCGCAACCTGAATCTTACGGATCAGTTGTTTAAATACGGCGCGCGCATCAATCCTTCCATTGTGATGGACCTCCAGTGCGACTTTATGCCTTTTGTGGTAGGCGGCACGCCTGAGAACCCGCAACGTGAGTTCCTGCATTGGAATTATTATCCGCTGTTCGAACCGCAGGCCAATCATTCCATTACCCGCGGCCTCGGCCTGGTAGCCGGTCGTTTCGTTAACTCACTTGATACAATAGTCGTGGATGGCGTCCGCAAAACCGTATTGCTGGCTTCTTCGGCCAATTCACGGATACTCAGCACGCCGGTTCGCATCGATGTCAACGAAAACCGCAACGCTCCGCAGGACGCCAGTTTCCAGAAAAAAGATATTCCCGTGGCACTACTGCTCGAAGGAACATTTACTTCCAACTATCGTCATCGCGTTTCCAATGCCCAGCGTGATTCCCTGACCGCAATGGGCATCACGTTCCGCGACCATTCCGACGAAAATAAAATGATCATCGTGGGTGATGGCGACATGGCATTGAACGATGTGTCACCTACGAACGGACCTCTGCCGCTGGGAATCAATATTTATACACTGCGCTCTCCTTATCAATACCAGTTTGCCAACCGTGCATTCCTGCTCAATTGCCTGGAATACCTCGTAAGCAAACCGGCCATCAGCGAAACACGCAACAAGAATATCGTACTGCGCCTGCTCGATTCCAAAAAAGTAAAAGAAAACAAAAGAAGCTGGCAGTTGATCAATATTGCATTGCCGATCCTGCTGGTGGTACTCGCCGGCATTATCTACCAATATATCCGGAAAAGAAAGTACGCCGAATAAGCCTGCAAACGCACGGCATCACTGAGTTCACGCTATCTTTGCCTCAAATTTATTCTTCGTCATGACAACAGATCAGATCACGTACGTAGTATTTGGCGCTATTTTAATCTTAGCACTGGTGTTTGATCTGGGACTGTTGAGTAAAAAGAACCAAAAGGTCACCATCAAACAGGCTTTGTACCAGACTTTTTTCTGGGTGGGCCTTGCGCTGAGCTTCTGCGTATTCATGTGGATCGAGAACGGACAGAAACCCGCGCTCGAATACCTGAGTGCTTATCTCATGGAATGGAGTCTCAGCATCGATAACATTTTTGTCTTCATTCTTATTTTTTCCGCCTTCAGCGTAAAGGAAAAGAACTATGGCCGGGTGCTGCTCATCGGTATCCTGATGGCCATCCTTTTCCGGATTATTTTTATTACGCTGGGTGTGGCATTGGTGGAACGTTTCCATTGGATACTGTATGTGTTTGGCGTATTCCTGATCTACACCGGTTACAAAATGTTTGCTTCCACGGAAGAAGAAGAGTTTGATCCGAAGGAAAGCAAAGTATATAAGTTTGTTCGTCGTTTCCTTCCGGTAGTGCCGCATGACGGCGATGGTAAATTCACCGTACGTGTCGATGGCAAAAAATTCTATACTACCCTGTTTGTAGTGGTGATCATGCTTGCGGCGATCGACCTGGTATTTGCGCTCGACTCCATTCCTGCGGTAATGGGTATCGTGGATACCAAGACCGAAGGTTACCAGGAAACAGCACGTCTGGTGATCTATACCTCTAATATTTTTGCAGTATTGGGGCTGCGTTCCTTGTTCTTCCTGCTGCGCGGTGCAGTGAGTAAATTCGATTACCTGCAACAGGGCATAGCTATCGTGCTGGTGTTTATCGGATTGAAAATGCTCTGTGAACACTGGATCAATGAATGGCTCGATAAAACCACACAGGTATTTATTTCCCTGGCAGTGATCCTTTGCTGCATATTCGGGTCCATCTTCTATTCTATTTTTATGAAGAAAAAAGGAGTACCCGAAGATGTGGACGATCCCAGTACTTCTTCCTGATTCATTATTATTGTGAACTATACACTCAGTCATATTGCCACTGTTATCGGGGCGCCCGCTCCTGCAATTGATTGGGAGATCGATCAGTTGCTGCTCGATAGCCGGAAAGTGCCGGTGTTACGCGCCGATGCTCCAGGTCCGTTGTTTTTTGCCCTGAAAGGCAACAGCCGCAACGGCCACCAGTTTATTCCCGAATTATACGAGAAAGGCATCCGGTCTTTTGTGGTGAGTCAGCCTGTTAATGCCGGGCTTTATCCCGAAGCCGTATTCCTGCAGGTGCGGGATAGTCTCGGTGCATTACAACAACTGGCAGCATATCATCGCAGCCGTTTTTCCCTGCCCGTTACCGGCATTACCGGCAGCAATGGAAAAACAGTGGTGAAAGAATGGCTGGCACAATTACTGGATCCCGGCGTGAAATTGGTACGCAGTCCGAAAAGTTATAATTCGCAGATAGGTGTGCCGCTGAGTGTATGGCAATTGAATGAAGACACGCAGCTTGCTGTGTTTGAAGCAGGCATTTCCCTGCCGGATGAAATGGAGAAGCTGGAGAAGATCATTCAACCGCAAACCGGCATCCTCACCAATATCGGCGAAGCGCATAGCAAAGGCTTTGCTGACGCAAAGCAAAAAGCGATCGAGAAACTCAAACTCTTTGTCCACTGCGATCAATTGGTATACAGCCCCGATCATTTGCTGCCCGCGGACCTCGACATTCCTGCCGAACTCGCTTCATTGACGGGCGGGAAAATTCCGGCATTTTATACCTGGAGCCGTAAGCAGCCAGCGTGGCTCACGGTTGAGCGTATACAACGTTACGCGGCGCATACACTCATCGAAGCACGCCGCGGCGATACTGTTATTTCATTTGAAATACCTTTTACCGACGAAGCGTCCGTCGACAATGCACTGACCTGTTGCTGCACATTGCTGATGATGAATTATGCGCCCGCTGTGATCGCTGAGCGTATGAAACACCTGCAACGGGTAGACATGCGTCTCGAATTGAAGAAAGGCATCAACCAGTGTACGCTGATCAACGATAGTTACAGCGCAGATCTTAATTCGCTCCGCATTGCGTTGGACTTTCTCGATCAGCAAAGCGGCTGGCCGAAACGTACGGTCATCTTATCCGATCTGCTGCAAAGTGCCGATCCCGATCCGCTGCTGTATGCACGTATTATCGGCGAACTCAAACATCATCATGTTACACGCCTGATCGGTATCGGCCCCCATATATCTGCAGCACTGGAAGAAGCCCGTGAAGCCGGATCGTTGCCCGAGATCGAATGGTATTCCGACACGGAATCCTTTCTGCAACGCTTTTTGTCTTCCCGTTTCCGCGAAGAAATGATCCTGGTGAAAGGCGCGCGCGTGTTTGGCTTTGAACGCATCGTGCAGGTGTTGGAACAGAAAGTGCACCAGACCGTATTGGAAATAAACCTGAATGCGCTGGTGCATAATGTGAAGCGCTTCCAGGAACAATTACGGCCCGGCGTAAAAGTGATGGCGATGGTCAAAGCTTTTGCTTATGGCAGTGGTGGTGCGGAGATTGCCGGCATATTGCAATTTCACAAGATCGATTACCTGGGCGTGGCTTATGCGGATGAAGGTGCTGAACTGCGGCGTGCAGGCATTTCCCTGCCGATCATGGTTATGAATCCTGAGCCAGCGGCATTTGACCTGATCACAGAATATAACCTCGAGCCGGACCTTTATTCTTTTGCGATGCTGCGCGATTTTGAGGCCTATCTCAAAGCCGAGGGACGCAATGCTTACCCCGTGCATATCGAGATCGAAACAGGAATGAACCGGTTGGGTTTTGCATTGGAAGATGCGCAGGCGCTCGCCAATACTTTGGCGGAAAGTCCCTGGCTTCGCGTACAATCTGTTTTCTCCCATCTGGCAGCCAGCGAAGACCCGGCAGAGGATGCCTATACCATGGCGCAGTTTGACCGCTATCAAACGGCCATAACCATTTTGCAAACCAGGTTGCCTTATCCGTTTATCCGGCATATATCCAACACGGCGGCTACTTCCCGTTTACCGCAATTGCAGTTGGACATGGTGCGTCTCGGTATCGGGATGTATGGTATCGACAGTGCAGGTGTACTCCGGAATCAACTGGAGCCCGCCGCTACCCTGAAGACGACCATCGCACAGATCAAACCATTGAAAAAAGGAGAATCGGTCAGTTACAACCGTCGCGGCGTGGTGTCACGCGACTCGCTGATCGCTACCGTCCGCATCGGGTATGCCGATGGTTATTCACGCCGTTTGGGCAATGGAGTGGGCAAGGTATGGATCGCCGGGCATCTTGCGCCGGTGATCGGAACGGTATGCATGGACATGACCATGGTAGATATAACCGATATTCCGGGTGTACGCGAAGGGGACACGGTTATTCTTTTCGGCCGGGAGCTGTCTGTGCAGGATCTTGCACAATGGGCAGACACCATTCCCTATGAGATCATGACGGGCATCTCACAACGTGTTAAACGTGTATACTACGAGGAGTAGCGATCCCGCCCCGTCATCAAAATCCCTATATTTGTCCATTAAAACCTTGTTGTGAAGCTCAGATCTGCCATCTTTATTATCGCCCTGATTATTATTATAGACCAGGCACTGAAAATATATATCAAAACGACTTATCCAACCGGTGAGATCGTCAGGGTAATGGGTATGGATTGGTTCCGTATTCACTTCATTGAAAACTCTGGCATGGCCTGGGGTTGGAAACTCGGCGATGAAACAGGCAAAGTAATTCTGACCCTGTTCCGGCTGGTGGCAGTGATCTTCGGCAGTTGGCTGCTGGTAAAATTTGTGCGGGAGAAATACAGCCGTGGTTTTATTGTTTGCGCCGCGCTCATCTACGCAGGTGCTCTGGGCAACCTGATCGACAGTATGTTTTACGGAATGATCTTCGACAAAGGATTACATTTCGATCCGCTTACAAAAGACTATATCCCTTATGCAGGGGTTGCTTCTTTCTCTTCCGACGGATACTCTTCCTTCCTGCATGGAAGTGTGGTTGATATGCTTTATTTCCCGATGATCAAAACGCACTTTCCTTCGTGGTTCCCCTTTGTAGGAGGTGCAGAGTTCGAGTTTTTCAGCCCTATCTTCAATATTGCAGATGCGTCTATTTCGGTAGGCGTTATCACCCTGCTGATCTTCCAGAAGCGCTTCTTCAAAAAACTTGAACCCGCGAAATCCCGTTCAACCGTGGAGACCGGAGCGGAGAATAATGATCGTGTAGAGGTATTGTGAGAGAGATGTAAGGCCCGACATTTCGGGCTAAGGCGTAAGGCTTAGGGTATAAGTAATAAGTAGTAAGTAATAAGTTTTATTGACGATTCACGCGGTGCCCCTTCGAGAGGCCGAAGTATCGGCCTCAGGGAGCACAATTCACTTATTGACGATTCACGCGGTGCCCCTTTGAGAGGCCGAAGTATCGGCCCCAGGAAGCACAATTGACTTATTCACTTATTCACCATTCACCTATTCACTGATTGACTTATTCACTCATTGCCTACTGTTTGATCAGCTTCTGCTGCAACACCTCGTTGCCATCGGTGATCCGGAGAATATAAACGCCCGCCGGCAATTGTTGCGTATTGGTGATGTGCACAGAATTGATCCCTGCCTGTGCATTCAATGTCTGACGCAACACGCTTTGTCCCATATTGTTTACAAGCTGTGCCTGCAATACACCGGCGCGTTCTGTTCTTATTTCAGCACGGATGGACGATTGAAAAGGGTTTACGTAAGACACCCATTGCATTCCGCGGTGCTGCGAAGGTTCCAGGGTCACTACCCTTGAATAAGTGGTGTTGCCGGCACTGTTGTACATGCGCAGACGGTAGTATTGTCTGGCTGTAATATTGTCCGCATCGGGTAATACGTAAGTATTCAATTCATTTCGGCTGTTGCGGCCATTGACAGTAGCCAGCGAACGGAATTGCTGCCCGTCATTGCTTTTCTCCACAACAAACCATACGGGTTCGTTTTCGGTTCCGGTTGTCCAGTTGACCTGTGCCCGTCCGTTGTCATTCGTTGCGTTGAAGGAAAGTAACTGTGTACTCAGCGGTATGCCACAGTCGAGCACGTTCATCGTAACGATATTTATTTCATCGGTAGAGCGGCAATTCGTTTCTCCGATATTCGAAGTGGAGGTTGCCGTAAGCAAACGGTAGCGATCGCCGTTATTGGCCAATGCGGTCATGGACGGCGGCACGGTATAGGAAGCGATATATTCCCACATACTACCGTTCCACACGGGCGTAATAGGGCCGATCAGTGGACCCACATCCGTCCACGAGCCACCGCCTGCTGGCCTGTACTGCCATTGGTAATAGCGGTAGTTGTCGAAATAAGAACGTACCGTATCATATATTCTCAGTGATGCACCGCGGCACACATTCGGTGTGGTGGAAGGTGCATAGGTCATGGAAGGCAGACAAGTGGCAATAGCGATATCATCAATTGCCCAGTCGTTGCCACCACCACCCGGCGCATTGTTGCGGATCGTTACGGTGATGGATGTTTGTCCGGGTTTGGTACGGAACACAAATCCTTTTTTGATCCATTGACCGGTATAGGCAATATTACCGCTGGTATAATATTCTTCGTCGTCGATCTGGAACGCCAGGTTGGGGCGTACACCGGATGAGTCGTTACCCGGTCCGGGCACATAACCTGCATCGCCGGAACCTTTACCACTTGAATCGCATCCGCAGCGGCGGCAGATATTGCGGAACCAGGCAGAGAATTCATAATAGGTTTCTTCGCAGAGATTGGTAATGGTTTGCTGAAAGGCGCGGTTGGTTTCATAACTCGCGTTGATGATCACGGCATAACCTGTGCTGGTAGGAGGATTGCCGGCCAACGGGTCGGCAGCGCCGGTATGGTCGCCGATAATATCCCACAAAGTGAATACACGCGCGGAATTGGGATAAGGAAGATTACCCACCGTGCTTCCGTTGGCGCTGGTGCGGTTGGCCACACCATAACCGTTATCATTGGGAGTGCCGGTTCCAAAACTGAGAAATGTATAAGGTGCCGGAATGAAAGCCGTGGCACTGCGGTTCTGAGCCGTACCCGAGCCAAAAGTGCCGCCGAATTCGCCTAACAACGCATTGGAGCCAATCGAGTTGGAGCAAAGACCGTAGTCGGGGGCAATGCGGATCATATAAGGTCGGAAATTAGATAACTGATCCGTGCTTGAACTGCCCATGCGGTAGCGGAAGTTGCCGGAGCTCAGGCGTATGAGCGAATCAATGGCGACTGACGACGCATCGGAACGGATTTCCAACCGGTACGAATAAACGCTGATGCAGGTGCTGCCATAAAACGAAGGGCGCAACGCTCCCCACAACCTTCCGGCATTGGTGGTGCCGGTACCTTGTGTGGTCACATTGCAACTGCCGGCGGCATCACCGACGTTAAACCGGAGTTGCCCGTTGCTTGTATTGATGTGTGCGCCGTCGGTGTCGGCACCATCCGTATACTGCGTTTGTGTACGGCCCTCATTAGAAATAAGGCGCAGCGTATTGGGAACATAGTTAAACTTGGCCAGATTAAGTGTGTCGTTATAACGAACGGCATTTACACGATTAGTAGATGATCCACCGCTTACAGCAATGGTTGCGCGCACTTCAATGATATCACCGGGAAGAAAATTACCGCCATTAGGACGGGTAAGGTTGATAAAACTTTTACCTGTTGTAACAGTTTGTGCGCTTAAAGATTCAGTAAATAAAAAAGTGAAAGCTGTTGTCAATAGCAGGAAAAAATGCATACCAATACGGCAGGCAACAACGCGGCACGGGGGGCGGGACGGTGGTACAGTCTTCACGGTATGGATTTTTAGAGCAGCTAAGGTAGTATATATAGTAGCTGTTGTCAATAGTAGTTTTGGGCATTTTTATGTAGTGCTTTTATAGTAGAATCACAGTAAATACACTCATATCACTAAATTTTTTTATAGAAAATTTGTCTGCAATTTTCGCATTCCAGTTTTTTTTACTAAAAGGCAAAAAGGGTTTCACCGATTAAGCTATCGTAACTCTACTTTAATAGATTGAGGGCTATTGCGCTTGTATAAAAAAACGCAGTAATGTATTTTGCCCCCGAAATCCAAATCCGTATGAAGCAACCAACGCTGCCGTTAGTTCTGCTGCTGACCTTCTTTTTGCCTCTTCATGCTTTCAGTCAATCTGAACCATTCTCTAAACGTGTAGTCTCCACCGGATTCAATTCCGCGTGGGAAGTGCTATATGGTCCCAATGATTCTTTATGGGTAACAGAAAACAAGGCTTACCTGGTGCGAAGAGTAAGTATTGCAACCGGTGTGAAAACTACGTTGCTCAACCTGCGCTCCACCGATGCCAGCATTAATTTCGACGAGAGTACTTCTGACTGGCCGCAAGGCGGGTTAATGGGGCTGGTGCTGCATCCCAATCTTTATTCCAGTGATCCCGCGGTACGCGCAGCCAAACCGTGGGTGTACATTGCCTATGTATACAGCAAAGGAACCTGCGCTTCGCCCAATGGTTGTTTCTATACCACCAAAATCGTTCGCTATAATTACAGCGGCAATACATTAAGCAGTCCGCAGATAGTGCTGGATAATCTTCCCGGCAGCAGCGATCATAATTCAGGAAGACTCGTCATCAGTCCGCAAATCGAAGAAGCCGGCGGCGGTCTCAATGATCAGTACCGGTTGTATTATACAATCGGCGACATGGGCGCGGGACAGTTTGCCAACCAGAACCGTACACAACGTGCACAAACGCTTGATGCATTCGAAGGAAAAGTATTGCGCATCAATACCGAGACGGACGGCGACAGCGGAGCAGATGCATGGGTGCCCGACAATAATCCGTTTTATAATGGCACACCCATCAGTGCACGTGATTATGTATATACCATGGGACACCGCAATGCGCAAGGGTTGGTATGGGGACAGGTAAATGGTAATTACATGCTCTACAGCACCGAGCAGATGGATAAAACAGATGATGAAGTAAATATTATCGAAGCGGGAAAAAATTACGGGTGGGATAAAGTGGCCGGCTATTGCGAAGGCAATGTGAACGGTTACCGCATAGGTACTACGGCTTCTGCAAATGAGCAGGCGTTTTGTTCCGTAACGGCAAACAATCACCAGGAGCCGATCTTCACCACGTTTACCGTGCCGGCAAGTGGCATGGCCGCGCTGTATGCGCAGTCGGATAACGCGCAATGGCCTACCATTGCATCATCAAGTGTTGATTTTTATAAACATGGAAAAATAGCGGGATGGCAGAACTCATTGCTCATTACACCGCTGAAGAAAAATATGGTATACCGCATTCGCCTCAATCCTAACGGCGACGGCGTCACCGGCGATACCATTTCTTATTTCAGAGGCGATGGTAACCGCATCCGCAGAATAACGATATCACCGGATGGGCTTAAGTTTTATGTGGCGAGAGACGTAGGCGCCAGCAGCAACGCAGGCACGATCATGGAATACACCTATACCGGTATTACGTTGGCGTTGCAGGACCCGCGCCCCACACCGGAGCGCCCGGAAGACAGGATTCGCATTTATCCCAACCCCACACCCGGACGTATATATATTCATGGTGAAGCGGTATTTGCCAAACCATTGCGTGCAGATTTCTGTGATCTGGGCGGAAGAGTGTTGAAGCAAACGCAGAGCTTCCGTAACGATTTTGAAGTAGATATCACCTCGTTCAACCAGGGCATGTATATACTTCAATTATACGATGGCAACGGCCGTCCGCTAAGAACCCAGAAATTGGTTTACTTCAGATAGGATCATGGATGAAAGCTGCCTTCGGGCAGCTTTTTTTTATTGGCTCATTCGTAATTGCCGTACCAGTCTTTACCGGATTCCGGAAGGCCGGGCAATAATACGGGTGCCTGCTGGTTCGGGAAAAACTGCGAAAGGTAAGGGTTTGCTTCGGGTGTAAGGAACACGCGGCTGATCATCGTGGAGCCGGACAACAACAGAAATTGCAAATAGGGAGAAAGTGAAGGCCCGTTTGGAGACGGCGCCTGGTTGATGTTATGGAGGTTTTTCATGTGGAAGGGATTTGAAGTAAGTTAGGTTAAAAAAAACCAGAATATCAAGTGGCAGGAGCCAAAAAAAAGTGAAGAACGGGCGGTTCTTCACTTTTTACTATCGGAGATCTACGTGTGTCAGATCTGTCCAACCATATTGGCGGGAATCACCCACTGGTCAAACTCTTCAGCGGTTACATAACCGAGTTTGATCGCCATTTCTTTCAACGTAGTGCCTTCTTTATGGGCTTTCTGGGCAATTTCGGCGGCTTTGTAATAACCGATTTTGGTATTGAGTGCCGTTACCAGCATCAGGGAATTGTCCACGTGTTTTTTTATATTGCTTTCGATGGGTTCGATGCCTGTTGCACATTTATCATTGAATGAAACGCAACCATCGCCGATCAGGCGTGCACTGTGCAGGAAGTTATAGATCATTACTGGTTTGAACACATTCAGTTCAAAATGTCCCATGGCACCGCCAACGTTGATGGCTACATCATTTCCCAACACCTGTGCCGCAATCATGGTGAGCGCTTCGCATTGCGTAGGGTTTACTTTACCCGGCATGATGGAAGAACCAGGCTCATTATCGGGGATAAAAATTTCACCGATGCCGCTGCGCGGACCGGAAGACAGCATACGGATATCGTTGGCGATCTTCATCAGGCTTACCGCAATTGTTTTCAAGGCTCCGTGTGCTTCCACGATCGCGTCGTGTGCGGCGAGTGCTTCAAATTTATTTTCAGCCGTGAAGAAAGGCAGGCCGGTGAGTTGGGCGATATGTTTGGCAACATTTTCTGAATAACCCGGAGGCGTGTTGATACCGGTGCCCACAGCGGTGCCGCCTAATGCGAGTTCGCTCAGGTGAGGCAGGGTATTTTTCAATGCACGCAGGCCGTGATCGAGTTGTGATACATAGCCGCTGAACTCCTGGCCAAGGGTGAGGGGCGTAGCGTCCATGAAGTGTGTACGGCCGATCTTTACCACCTGCATGAAGTCCTTGCTTTTTTTCAAAAGCGTGTCGCGCAGTTTCTCGATACCGGGTATGGTTGTTTCGAGTAAGATCTTGTAAGCCGCGATGTGCATGGCGGTAGGGAAGGTATCGTTGCTCGACTGTGATTTGTTCACGTCGTCATTGGGATGCAGGAATTTTTCTTTGTCTTCGAGGTTGCCGCCGTTGAGTACGTGACCACGGTAAGCCACTACTTCATTCACGTTCATGTTGCTTTGCGTACCGCTGCCGGTTTGCCATACAACAAGTGGAAAATACTCATCCAGTTTTCCTTCCAGTATTTCATCACATACTTTACCGATAAGCGCTGATTTTTCCGCAGGTAAAACGCCCGCTTCAAAATTGGTGATGGCCGCAGCTTTTTTCAGGTAAGCAAATGCGCGGATAATTTCTTTGGGCATCTTGTTGATGTCCTCGGCGATACGGAAGTTGTCGATGCTGCGCTGGGTCTGTGCTCCATAGTACGCGGTGGCGGGTACTTTCACTTCGCCCATCGTGTCTTTTTCTGTTCTGTATTGCATGTATTACTGGCTTTTGTTGAAAAATGGCCACAAAGGTAAGCCGTAAGTTGTAAGTAGTAAGTGATAAGTTTTAAGTCAGGCCTGAGGCCGGAGGTTTAGACTGATGCCCGTTATAAGGGATCACCTCAGCCTGGCGGAAGGCTGCTCCAGGTTAATAAAGGGTATTCTTATTCAGCGGATCTCATGGCAGTTCAGGGAAAACCCTGAAGTCAAATTCCCCGGTATCCCCCGATAAGGGCAGGTTGTTTTCTGTTCATTTTTGCTTTATAAACCAAAGCATTGAAGGATATGAAAACGTTACTAACTTTTATTGCATTGACAGTCTGCCTCTCAGCCGGCGCCCAAATCATTAACCCCAAGCAAACGGCCAAAAGAAAAGTGGAAGACAGAACTAACGGGGCCACGGACAAAGCCATCGACAAGAGCCTCGATAAAGTGGAAGAAGGCATTGGCAGTATTTTCAAAAAGAAAGATAAAAAAGCAAAAGATAAAAAGGACAATCCCCCTGTCACCACTTCCAACTCCGGAAGCGGAAACAATAGTACCAATCCTTCGGTTAAGTCAAACTCGAAATTCGACTTTGTGCCCGGTGCGCAGGTTTTATATTTTGATGATTTTCAGAGGTTGAACACCGGTGACTTTCCTGCAGAGTTTAATACCAATGCAAGTGGAGAAGTGGTTAATGTAGACGGCAAAAACGGCAAGTGGTTAGCCATGACCAAGAACGGTGTATTTATTCCGGAGCGCATTAAGGAATTGCCTGACAACTTCACGCTGGAATTTGAAGTGGCCCTGGTGGGTAATCCCGGTAATAACTATTCCGGGCTCGGGTTGAACTTTACCACCGACAAAGATCAGCTTTTCAAAGATGTGCTGTTTGGTGAGGGTTCTTCTATTTTGTATCTGCATCCCGGGGCAGACCTTGTTTCTATACAAATCTTACCGGCCAACGGCGGTCCGGAGATTTACAACGACATCCCTATGCCGCAATGGTCCCAGAACGGGAAACGATTTGCTAAAGTAGCCATCTGGAGACAACAAGGCCGCCTGCGGGTTTACCTGAACGAAGACAAACTCGTTGACATGCCGCGGTTTTTTGCGGAGAACAAGCCTTACCGCATGGCATTTTTCAGACGTTTTTTTGATGACTGTGAACTGTTGATGACGAATATCCGCTATGCAATTGCAGGGGAGGATACCAGAAGCAAATTGATTACCGAGGGGAAATTTGTTACCAACGGTATTCTGTTCGATGTAAACAGCGATAACATCAAACCTGAAAGCGGAACGGTATTAAAAGACATTGCCACCGTACTCCAGGATAACCCGGCTGTGAGGGTGAAGATAATCGGACATACCGACAGCGATGGCGATGCCAACAGCAACCTGCTGCTGTCGAAAAAGAGAGCTTCATCGGTTAAGAATGCCCTGGTAAATTTTTATGGAATAAATGCTGACCGGATCGAAGCCGATGGTAAAGGGGAAAGCCAACCTGTACAATCAAACAATACCACTTCCGGCAAAGCGCAGAACCGCCGGGTTGAATTTATCAAATTATAGCGCCATGCGAAAAGCAATTATTCCGGTTGCGGTTATGCTGCTGCTGGCCTGTAACGACAAACAGGAATCCGCCGTTGTTCCCGCCACATTTGAATATAGGCAACTGGCAGCCATCATGAAAGACCCACAAGCGGTCGACAGAGAACGCATTGCCGGAATCGCCAATACAGAAGTAACAAAACTCAAAACATACCAGGAAAATTTTTCTCCTGATGTTTCGAAAAGAGCCATCGTTTTCAGTTGGCCGGATGGAGAGAAAAAGTCGGTGAAAACAACCGGTGGAAAAGAATTACAACTCGAGGGACATAGTTCTTTGGGACTGGGGTTTGTAAAAAAAACCTCAGAAGAAAAGTTTCGAAAAAAATTCGCGGGTATAACATCAGTGCAAGATGAAATAAACAACATTACCAAAGATGAAAACGTCGACGCGGATATAGCGATCATGGAAGCCAGGTACATGGCTGAAAATGCCAGGCTTCAGCAATTCGAAGAGGTGGAAAATGTGGGGGAAGCAGCCTATTGGGAAACACCCGTAAATGCCCTTCATGTTTATGCCCGGGGGACTTCGTTTACCGTAACAACGAATATGGAAAATGAAAAGGAAAGCCGGAAGAAAGCTGTAGAATTCACAAAATTCATTTTTAGCAACCCACTAAAATTATCAGAATGAGACCGATTATTCTATCACTTTTCTTGTTGTTTACCTCGGCCTCTTATGGAAAGAAACTCCTTACCGCCAACTGCGAAATGGGAGGCGGCTGTACGTTTCAGATTTCCGAGGCAGATGCAAGCGATTATGATATAGCCGAGGGCAATAATAACGGCTACTACGAAAATCTTCCCGAAAGCGCCATACTGGTAGATGTTAAGATCGACGGCAAGTGGGAGCAATACGTGGAAACAAAGATGACGCGCTCACAACTCGATAAGTTTTATGGCGGGGATGGCTTTACCATGATTTATCCGTTCAATCCAAACTTCCAGCCATTGGACGGGCGTTGGCAGATTAAGATCGGTACAGTAACCGGCGATATCTGCTACGGACAGGAATCAAATATGTTCAAATCGATGTTGCAGGGAATGTCCCAGTCGGGAGAGGTTAATTTTCCGGATCCTTTCCATGCGCGTTTTCTTATGAACAACCCGAATGTGAAATGGCAGCGGGTAAGGCCCGATCTGTACAAGGCCTACCTGGGAAACGATTTCATCAATTTAAAATTTGATGTACAGATCATCAGCGAAAAGAAAATCGAGGGGATGTTTACTGCTACCATCAAAGTGCCCACGAAAGAACCTTGCATCAATAAAATTCCCATCACCTACACCTGCGTGAAACCGAACGAGTGGAAAGATCCGTGGGAAGACACAGAAGAGCCGGTACAGGAAGACGACCTGCTACCCGTAAATCCTACCGGAAAAAAGGAAGACGATCTGCTGCCGGTCAACCCACAGGATGGTCTTCTACCGGTTGAGCCAGGCAAAAATCCAAAACCAAACGTGCCCCGCCTGGAAGATCCTAAACCCGATATACCACGGCTGGAAGACAAGCCCAAACCCAATGTGCCACGGTTGGAGGATAAGCCTAAAACAAATATACCCCGACTCGAAAATTAGAAAAACATACCGGTAGCAAAGCCGGACCATTAACCATTAAACCCTAAAAAACGACACAAATGAAAAAAGTTCTGACAGTTTTAGCCGTATCCATCTGCATCTTTTCTTGCCGAAAAAACGATAAGCCTGATTCGCAAACTGTTTATGCCCTCAATGGCCTGTTCAAGATGGAAACGAGCTTCAGCAGCGACCCGGAAAACTTTCTTTTCGAAAATGGCCGGGTATTTTATGGCGATGAGGCCGGCAATATTCATGCAACTATTGCCACAGGGAGCAACCTTAACATCAACTCCACTACTTATACCTATGAAGCGGGTACACAGAAAATCAAGTTCGATTATTCAGGACGTAAATGGGAGGCCACCTATGTGCCCGCAACCGGAAAAATAATCAATGGTGTCGTTAAATCTTCTAATGGCCTGGCAACAGTAGGCACGTTTAACGGCCAGAAGCATATTCCCGGCACATCGGGGAGCAACCTGCTTAAAGGACACTGGAAAGGTGTATATAACCCGGGAAATTTCCCGTACAACCTGATCATCGAAGATAACTCCATGGTTGTGGTAGCTGGCTATGAAAATAGTTTAATGTGTAATAACAATGCCGGTATAGGACTTTCGCTGAGCAGCCCGGCTTTTGACGAGAAAACGGTCACGTGTATCTATCAATACGTCGGCGGTGCTATTTACTCAATGCAGGCAACTTATAATCCCTCCACCGGAAAATTGGAAGGTACATGGGGCATTGGCAGTAACCTGTCTGGCGGAGGAACCATTGTGTTGACTTCACAAAATATCGATTGATTCTTACTAAGCTTTAAATGATAACCATGCGACAATTATTTTCTTTACTCCTGGGAGGCATCTTTTTACTCTCCTGCCGGAAAAATGACAAGCAGGGATCTGCAGAAACTCTCAAGGTCATCGACCGGATTGAAATCAAGAAAACCTACACGTCAACAGGAAGCGTATTGACTGATAAAATCACCTTCGAATACAACAACAAAAAGGAGATTTCTAAAATAGCCACTTTTGAAGAAAATGTATTGTTCTACAGCTATACATATACCTATCAAAATAATATCCCGGTATCTTCCAGGTATGATTTTACTTTCGGCGGTGATCCGGTTTACGAAGTCAGATACGGGTATGTAAATGGCCGCTATGCAAGCTATTACAATACCTATTACGACGACATCACCAACTTTTCCTACAATCAGCAGTTGAATCAATATACAAACTCAATAAATGGTCACCGTTTTATATTGAATGAAGCCGACGATGTGTCTGTTATTACAGCTTCAGGCAATGAGTACGCATTTACTTTTGACCAAACCAAAAAAGGGCCGCTTTACAATGTGGTCAATAAGAAGTGGATTCCTGCGTTGTGGTATAGCCTTGCAGGACTCACCGTGGTGGAGATAACTACTTATCCGGTTACTTCCTTGTTTGATGATAATATCGCTCAGTCAAACCCCTATACCAACACGTTCGATGCGGATGGATTTGTTACAAAATCCATATTCTCTGTCGCCAACGGATCGCTGCAGTATGAGGTGACCTATGTCTACAAATCAATCTGAACGCTAACCGGAACCGCCTGCTCATAAAGCCTTGTGGGCGTGCCGACCGGAAAATTTTATAAAACGCCAAATGGATAAAAATGAAAATTAAATATCTCCTGATTCTGTGCCTGTTCCAGGGTCTGATGTCTTGTTCTGAAAACAAAAAAACGAAATCAGCCTACGGAGAGATAGATATTGAAGGGGCTATAGAAAATGCGGAAGGCCGGAGAAAAGCGGATCCCGGCGCCTCCGGCGGCAATAAATGCCTGCTGGCTTATCAAACAAGCTATGACAAAATTCTTAGCGGCGATGAAGTATCCGTTGTTACCGGCTTTTCAAAAGAGGTGATGGAGACAAAGAGTTCCACTGTTTTGAAAAATCCTGAGCATCATAGCTTCGAGTACAGATTTTCCAATGGCAGAATTCAGACGATTCCCCAGATCAATCAGAAGCTTGCAATGCCTGACGTAATAAGCATTTCAGCTATTAAGGCCATATCATTGTCGGTGTTTGAAAGTACGTACAGGGTTATAACGGATGAAGAAATGAAGGTGGCTGAAAACTCGCTGAATGATGCAACAGAAGGAAACACCGGTAATCCCGATGCGGATGCAGCTCTGGCACGGGCCGGTGATAAAAATGTGAGTAAGGACCAGATCAGGAAAACCGGCGGAGAAGTGTTGAACATTATTAAAGAGGTTTCCCGGGGATATCGCACTGTAAACGGTTTGGGTGATGCTGCACGGTGGAATACGGTAAGCAAGGAACTTGTGGTGTTGCAAAATGGCGTACAGTTCACGCTCTACAGCGATATCAGTGAGGACAATGAAAAGAATAAGTCAGTAGCCATTGAACTGGCGAAGATGATTTTGGATAAATGTAAATAATCTATTCTGCAATCATTCACGCACAAGAACAAAGCTTTTTAAAATCGAAACAAATGCAAAGACTCCTGATCTTATTCTCCGTCCTGCTGGTATGTTCAGGATGCGGGGAAAAGAAAAGCAAACCATCCGCAATGACAGCAGTGTGGGCCGTTGAAGCCCTTTCAGGTAAAGAACCGGATGCCCGGAATAGCGATAATATTGAGCGAAATAAAGTGGACATTGATATGCTCCTGGATGGGGAAAATATCGGCGCACGTTTTAAGGACGGGTTCGGCAGCATCGTCGCAAACAGGGATGAAATTGTCATTACGGTTAATGCTACCGGTGAACGGCCAGACAATCTGCTCGTTGGATTTTCGGCAACAGACCTTGCAACTCTGCGGCCGATCCACGGTAAAACAAATGCCGGCGACGGTAAAGTCTTCACACTTTCCCTTATGAAAATTATTGGAGATGGTATGGAAGCAATGATGTCGTTTGATGCGGAAGGAACAATCGTTTCTATGAGTAATGAAAAAACAGTAATTAAAGTAACGGGCCATCTCGGCTATCCCGCCGACGCAGAGAACCCGGAGAAATGGAAAAAGTACCAGGGTACAATTACCCTGCATTATCCTGTTTTTCAGACGGTGGGAACAGCAAAGGAAGATTTTATTTATTGAACCGGTACCTGACAAACTGATACGGGATAAAGACAAATTCCCGGCCGCTCCTAAAAATGACTAATTTTAGAACCAACTGAAATCTAAAATTAGTTAAATGAGAATACTGCTTGCAGATGATCATTTCCTGGTGCTGGATGGCCTGGAAGTGCTGCTCTCTACTTTCGATTTTGTGGAAGAAACAAAAAGCGTACTAGATTATGTCGGACTGAAAAAGACATTGGAAAAAGAAAAATTTGATGTGCTGTTTCTCGATATCCATTTTGGTAAACACGACGGCCGGGAAATCATCCGTGAGATCAAACAGATGATGCCTGATATGAAAATAATTGCGTTAACCAGTCAATCGGATGCAGCGACCATCAAGTCCTCTGTTAATGCCGGTTTTGACGGCTATCTCCTGAAAATTGACGGAAGGGATGATATTGAAAGAGCCTTAAAGGCGGTAACCAATAACGAGAAATATTTTAGCGCTAAAACACAGCAGGTTTTTTTTGAAACGCAAACAGCGAAAAACAAAGTAGAGCTTACTGAGCGGGAAAGAGAAATTTTGCAACTCATCGTTCACGAAAAAACCACCAAAGAAATAGCGGAGCAACTCTGTCTTTCAGAGAAAACTATTGAAACACACCGGGGGAATATTATGCTGAAAATGGATACCCGGAATATTGCCGGCATGGTGAAAAAAGCCATTATGGACGGCCTGGTTAATCTCTGAAAATTTCAACTATGAAGAAGATTATTATATTTTTTCTGCTGCTGCCGACAGCAACTCATTTGTATGGCCAGGGCTACTGGGACCTTCTTTCCGGACAAAGTAAGGAACTGGTGATGAAAGGCACCGGATGCTGGACCGAAGGTGGCGAAAATTGTATCGCTTATCTCTTTGAAGCCTACCGCCTACCCCAGCAATCAAATGGAAATTGCCCGGGATGCATAGAAGTTGAAATAGCGAAATCCTATTCTTACCTGGAAAAATTCGATTCAGCACAGTATTTTCTCAATCGTGCCACCGTATCTCTGGCGAAAATGAATTATACAGATATGCGCGTGAAGGACCTCGACGCAGAAATCCTGAATAGCGCTGCGATGAACTTTTACTATATGGGTAAAATTGATTCTACTATTGCCTATGTAAAAAAAAATATTGAAGTCATAGACAAAACAGGAAATAAGAAGTCCTCTGCCTTTGCAAAAATGAATCTTTCCTCAATTTATATGACGGTTGAGGATTATCGGTCTGCTGTTCAGTATTGTTTACTGGCATTTAACGAGTTAAAGGAACTGGATGTGCTTGAAGACAGCCGCGTAGCTGTGTTGGCAGGCAACCTGGCCACCTGTTATCATGAACTGGAAAGAACCGATTCTTCTGTTCTCTGGGCTGGCAGAGCCATCGATTGGGGGGAAAAAAACAAAAGCATTACAGCACAGGTATATGGCAACTATGTTATGGGTGCCAACCTGGCCGGCACGCGGCCCGATTCCGCCCTCCTTTACCTGGACCAATCACTGGCGCTTGCCCGTAAAAGCGGCCGATCCAATTATGTGGCGAAAGCAAGTATGACGAAAGGAATAATCTTAGGCGGAATGAAGCGATATTCCGAAGCAAGGGAAAATTTGCTGGAAGCTGTCAGGTTAATGGAAAAAAATCAGGCTGACCGCGACTACACAGAAGCCATCAGACAACTGGGAATGATTGCACAGGAAAGCGGTGACTATAAACTTTCGGCCACATACCTCAAAGAGTATGTATTGATCAAAGATTCTTTAAATGTGATCAGCAACCAGCAACTCCTGCACGAATACCAGACGAAATACGAAACAGAGAGGAAAGAGAAACAGATAGCAGCACAGGAATTGAAGATCCAGCAACAGCAGTCAAAACTGTTGTATGCAATTTTAAGCGGCGCATTGCTGGTCTCACTGCTGGGCGGTATTTTTATCTACAACAGGAAAACACAAAAGCTGAGATTGAAACAGTTGCGGCAGGAAAAGGACAACGCCATGCTGAACGCATTTATTTTAGGGGAGGAGCGTGAGCGTAACCGCATTTCCCATGAACTGCACGATGGTGTTGCCGCCATGATCGGGGCAGCCAAAATGAGCCTGGAGTCTATTCCACACCTTCCCCAGGAAAAACGCATGGAGCAGCTTTCGAAAGTCAAAGGGATTCTGGAGAATACGCATGCCGACGTCCGGCACATCGCCCACAACCTTCTCCCTTCCGTACTGGAAAAAGAAGGAATAATTAAAGCAACCGAGCAGTTTGCCAGTGAAATCAATGAAGCCAGGCTGCTGACTATTTCGGTGGTGGATAAAAACAGTAACGCACATCACCTCTCACAACAATTGCAACTGATGCTGTTCAGAGTGATCCAGGAACTGGTCAACAATATTATCAAACATTCCCAGGCGCAAAATGCCGGAATCGTTTTCCAATATACCAATGGCCTGCAGATCGAAGTAACGGATGATGGAATAGGATACGAAGACACGACGAATTCCGGGAACCAGGGACTATATAGTATAACACGACGACTGGAATCAATAGGCGGCAACTTCAGGATTATAAAAAGAAATTACGGCGGCACAAAAGCAATGGTAGAACTAAACACGAATATGCCCCTTCGGGCAGTGTGATCCGGAGCCGGAAGTCCGGGCTTTTTTTGCAACATCGAAACTGCCCCCGATTGTTTATTTTTAGCTCCTAAAACTTCCGTATGCGCCTCCTTTACGTGATCCTGGCTATGGTGGTTGGCTGTTCTTTTGCCACTGCACAACGCACCGCTGAAAACCTGATCATTATCACTACTGACGGCCTGCGCTGGCAGGAAGTATTTGGCGGAATGGATACCGCGCTGGCCCGCGATCCGGCTTTCAACGAAGAAGACAGCGCCTATATTTTTACCCACTACTGGCATGCCGAGGCAAAGGAACGGCGAAAGAAACTGATGCCGTTTCTGTGGTCGCTGATGGAAAAGGAAGGACGCATTTACGGCAACCGCGCCGCCGGCAGCAACGCCGACAATGCCAATCCTTACTGGTTCAGTTACCCCGGCTACAGCGAACTGCTCACCGGTTTTGTTGACACCGCTATCAACAGCAATGGCTATCCAGAAAATCCCAACCTCCACGTACTGGAATTTTTACATAACCAACCCGGTTTTAAAGGAAAAGTAGCCGCATTTGGCGCATGGAATGCTTTTGACAGAATAGTTGCCCAATCACGTGTGGGTTTCCCGGTGATTTCCGCATTTGATACATTAACAGGAAAAAATCTCACCCCCAACCAATTACTGTTGCATCGCATGTTGCGCGACAGCTATCGTCCATGGGGCGATGCGGAATGCCTGGATGTATTTACCCATTATGCCGCGCTGGAATACCTGCAGCAAAAGCGGCCGCGGGTATTATACATTGGTTATGGAGAAACGGATGAGTGGGCGCACGCAGGTAAATACCGCTCTTACCTGGATGCTGCCCGGCAAGTAGACAAATGGCTGCAGGAGTTGTGGGCCTTTATTCAGAACGATCCGCAGTATAAAAATAAAACGGCTATCTTTTTAACAACAGATCATGGCCGCGGCGATATCATCAAACGTCAATGGACGGATCATGGCTCCGGTGTGCAGGATGCCTCGCAGATCTGGGTGGCGGGTTGGGGTAAAGGTATTGCCACCGGAGGTGAGCAACGCAACAGCCAGCCGCTGTTGCTGCAACAAATGGCCGCGACGTTTGCAAAAGTATTGGGCTATCAGTTCAAGGCGCCCCATCCGGTAGCGCCTTTAGTTGAAAGCTTCTTTAAATAGCGTGAATAAGTGTGTGTGTTATTGACTTATTCACTTATTGACTTATTGTCCTTGAAAAGCCGCTTTTCTTTTCTCCAGGAAAGCCGTTATGCCTTCTTTCGCATCGGCAGTATCAAACAGTTCTCCGAACAAACGGATCTCTGTATCATAACCATTTATTTTTTCATCATACACGGCATTTGCGGCTTCGATACAACCGGCAACGGCCAGTGGCGCTTTGCTCAATATCGTCTGAAGAATGGTTTTTGTTTTGGGTAACAATTCTTCTGCGGTGGTCACATGATTGACCAGGCCAAACTGATGGGCTGTAGCCGCATCGATCATGTTGGCAGATAACAACATTTCTATTGCGCGCCCTTTGCCGATCAATTGCGTTAAGCGCTGCGTACCGCCATAACCCGGAATCAGGCCAAGGTTCACTTCGGGCTGACCGAAACGCGCCGTTTCTGATGCCAGTCTGAAATGACAGGCCATCGCCAGTTCGCAGCCACCACCCAGGGCAAAGCCATTCACGGCTGCCACAACCGGTTTGGGACAACGCTCGATCCGGTCAAACACTGTTTCCTGTCCATGACGCGCCAAAGCTTCACCACCTTTGGCATCGAGGCTGCTGAATTCGCTGATATCGGCACCTGCCACAAACGACTTGGGACCGCTGCCGGTCAGGATCACCGCTTTAATAGCATGGTTGCTGTATACATCATCGAATACTTTTCCCAACTCTTCGATCACCGATTTGTTCAGCGCATTCAGTTTGTCGGGACGATTGATGGTAACGGTCAGTATATTTTCTTCCAGGGAAACAAGAAGTGTCTGGTACATAGCTATCGTTGTTTTTACAAAAATAGGCGTGAATAATTCAAAATTCAAAAGTCAAAATTCAAAATGAAAACGACGTCCGATTCTTCATGGGAATGCTACTGCATCACGAAAAGCTACATAAGGAGCTAAGACGCAAAAAACTACCTATAAACTATTACCTCACGCCTTATTCCTTCAACCTTAAGCCTTACTCCTTACTTCCACCTTGGGCGGCATCAATTTATAAATAACCGGTGTCACGATCCTCGACAACAACGTGGAGCTGATCAACCCTCCGATCATCACAATTGCTAATGGTGAGATCAACGGGTTGCTCGACAGGGCAATGGGCAATAAACCTCCGATCGCTGTAAGGGATGTAAGAATGATCGGCAGAAACCTTGCTTCACCTGCTTCTTCTATTGCTTCCATCAGCGGTTTACCTTCTGCGCGTAATTGATTCGTGAAGTCAACCAGCAGGATCGTATTTTTCACTTCAATACCTGCGAGTGCCACAATACCGATCGTTGCCACAAAGGATAATGAGTTGCCGGTGACCAGCAAGGCCAGCACAGCACCTACAATACCCAGCGGAATAACCGACAATACGATCAGCGTACTCTTGAAAGTGCGGAATTGCAATACCAGCACCGCGATGAACATAAACACGGTCACTAAAATGATTTTGCCGAACCCGCTGAACGATTCACTTTTCCCTTCTACTTCACCACCCATTTCATAACGGTAGTTATCGGGTAGTTTTTTCTGATTCAGTTTGGCTATTGCCGCGTCGATTACCTCGGAGTTCAGGTAACCTTTGCGTACAAAAGCCGTAACGGAAACGGTACGTGTTTTATTGAAGTGGTTGATGTGTAAAGGTGATGTTTCCATACCGATGGTTGCGAGCTGATTCAGCGGAATGGCTTTTCCCTGCACATTATTTACATACAAATTATCAAACACCGTAAGGTCGGGATAAGACTTGCCCGGCACGCTCAATACGATCGTATAATCATCGTTGTCACGGTTGGGATTGGTGAAGTTGCCGACAGGGAAACCCGCCACAGCCATCCGGACGGTACGCGTGATGTTGACAGTCGGTACACCGAGCATCTGTGCTTTTTCCTTATTGATAAATACACGGATGTCCGACTTCAGGTTGCGGATGGGATTGTTTACATAAATGGTGCCTTCTGTTTGCTTGAGTAAGGTTTCCACTTCTGAAGCGAGCTTGCTGAGTGTATCGAGATTTTCTCCCAGCAATCTTACTTCCACCGGCGAGATCATTGGTTGTCCCTGTTCGAAATTCTTTACTTCCACTTTTGCCCCGGGGTAAGGAGTCCACCGGTTGCGGAGCATTTCAATAATTGCTACTTTTTTGTCAGGGCGGACATCTGGTTGGAGTTGTACAAAAATCTCAGCGAAATTACTTTGTTCATTCTGCTGGTTAACGTTGTAATAAATACGCGGATTGCCTTTACCGGTATTGGACGCGAAATACCGGATCTCAGGAATTTTGCGCAGTTCTTTTTCAATCTGCTTTGTCAGCGAATCGGTGTGATAAATATTTGACTGTAAGGGTGCCGTGATGTCGATCAGGAATTGCGGTTTTTCCGATGCAGGAAAAAGACTTGATCCGATAACGGGGATCAGTAATAACGAACCTACAAAGATAGCTGCGCCCACTGCCAGCGTTTTCCAGGGATGTTTCAGGGCACGGTCGAGCAGTTTTGCATAAGTGCCATGAATGAGTTTTTGCAAGCCGCGGAGGAAAAAGTTGCCGTGTTCATTGGCGTGTGGTTTCAGCAGACGGCTCGACAGGAAGGGCACGATCGTAAGCGCCACGATCATCGAGGCAAAGATGGTGGCGATTACCGCCACCGGAAGACTGCGGATAAATTCACCGCTCGATTCCGGCATAAAGGCCAGGGGCATAAAGGCGATGATAAGGGTGGCGGTGCAGCCCAGCACAGCCATGCCGATCTGGTTCGTTGCCTTCAGGGTTGCTTCCAATCGTGAATAACCATTACGCATCCATCGCTCGATATTTTCCACCACCACAATGCTGTCATCCACCAGCAGACCCAACGCCACTACCAAACCAACTATACTCAATTGGTTCAGGTTGTAGCCCAGCAGGTTGATAAAAATAATACCGATGCCCAGCGAAAGCGGAACCGCAATCATCACCACTAATGAGGCACGCATGCCCAAAGGCAGCAGGGTCAGCAACACCAATCCGATCGCGATCATAAAGTCAACTCCCAGGTGCCCCAGCCGGCTATTGACATTATCGGCCTGGTCAAAGTGTAAGACCAGGTCCATATTGGCGGGTAATTTCTCTTTGAAATTATTGATCGGTTTCAGGTATTCTTTCTGTGCGGTAGAAATATTTTCTCCTTTTTTCAATGCCGCTATGATCGTGATGCAACGGTGGCCATTCAACCGCGTAATGTGTTTCTCCTGCGAGTAATCGAAGTAAACTTTTGCCACATCTTTCAGAAAGATCGTTCGGCCTGTGCCCGTGGCCAGCACGGTATTTTCAATTTCTCCGATACTCTGGTAAGTACCATTTGTTTTAATGTTGAAAGATTTGCTGCCTTCGTTGATGCTGCCGCCGGGTATATTGGTGATCTCGCCCTGGATGGCGCCTGCCACTACGTTTACCGGAAGATGCAGTTGCGCCAGTTTATCCAGGGCAAGGTCAACACGGATGGTAGGATCGGGAATGCCTTGTATCTCCACATTCTTAAGCGAGGGGATTTTTTCCAATACTTCTTGCAGGTCTTCGGCAGCTTTACGTAATTTATCACGCGGTGCGTTTTCACTCACCAGTGCCATTTGCAGGATGTTCACATTCGACGGATCGATCTTCTGTACGTCGATGCTGTAGAGATCGGGTGGCAGTTGCGATCGCATGGCACTTACTTCGCGCACCACTTCCTGGTATTTATCGTCTACGTTACTGTTGAAGCGGTATTCAACAAACAGCAGCGCCAAACCATCGTGAATGGTGGTTTTGATGCGCTTGATATTGTCGAGGCCGTATAGTTTTTTCTCCAGCGGTTTTACCACCAGCTCTTCCATGTCTTTCGGACTGGTGCCCGGATATACCACTACTACCGGAAACATCGGGGCGTTCAGTTCAGGGTCTTCCGATCGCGGCATGGTCAGTACCGTGGAAATACCAACCGACACGATCATGAGCACCATGATAAGTGTGAACTGGTAATTCTTTATCGCGTATTGCGCTATTTTCATACTCAGTGTGGTTTCAGTTGATTTTGATTTTGGAACCGTCATTCAGGTAGGCACTGCCGGAGATGATCAATGAACGGACATTCTCCAGCCCACTGCTGATCAGCACCTGGTTATTTTCCACGCGCGCGATCTGCACTTTTACCTTGCGGGCAGTTTTGTTGTCATCGGTAACAAACACATAACCTTCATTGCCGTTGCCATCGAGCAGTGCGTCGTAAGGAATAGGCCATGCATTGGTGACACGGGTGGGATAAATAACAGCTTTGCCGAAAAGGCCGGCAGCCAGTCCTGCGGGTGCTTTACCCGTGATTTCGATCTCCACATTGAATGTGCCACTAGTGGGATCGATGCCTTCTGATTTTTTTGAAACAATGGCGGGGAATTGTTGCCCGGGCAATGCATCGGTTGATACCATGGCCTTATCACCGGTTTTAATCATCGCCCATTGGATATCGCTCACGCCTGTGCGCAGCAACCATTTGCCCTGCGTGGCACCGTTGATCTGTAATACAGGCGTACCGGGGCCCACCACCTGTCCTTCATTGGAAAATTTGCGAAGCACATAGCCGCTGGAAACGGAACGGATCTCCGTATAAATGCGGTTGAAGCCTGCGCTGCTGTTTTGCTGGCGCGCCACATCGTAAGCGGTTTTGGCATTTTGCAATTGCTCGAGCGTGGCTACACTGTCGCGGTAAAGATTTTGTGCGCGTTCATAATCGCGTTGTGCTTTCTGCAAACCCAGCGAAGCCTGTTCGGCCATGGCATTGATCTCGGTAGGGTTTAATGTAGCCAGTATTTGTCCGCGGCTCACGGCATCGCCTTCTTTTACAAAAATGCGGCTGATGATGCCCCCGTTTTTAAACGATAAAATTGTTTCGTCGTCGGTGGTAAACTGGCCGGAAGTATTCACTTCCTGGCGTAAAGAATCCTGTTGCAGCGGCATGATGCGGACCGGGATGATATCGTCCTGTATCGGTTCGGTTTTTTTGTCGTTGCCACACGACAGGAGGAAAGTGCTCATAAGCGCCACAAGAATGGCTGATGTGGTTTTATGCATGGCAGTTATTTTTTCAGATTAAAAGAAGCGGTTTCTCTTTCCAATGCAGCAGCGGCAATTAATACACGGTATTGATTGATATTATACTGAAGCTGTGCCTGTGTGTATTGATTGCGCGCGTCGATGGTTTCGATAAAACTGTTGGTGCCTTCGCGGTAGCCACGTTCGATGAGGCGTTGATAAGCCGCGGCGGCTTCGAGTTGTTTGGTTGTGGCCTGAAATGATTGCCAGGAAGCCAGCAGGTTGTTGTGTGCGGTAGTACCTGTCAGTTGTAATTGCTGGCGGGTTTGTTCAATGTTGAGCCGCGAGGTACGCGCGTCGAGTTCGGCCTGCCGGATCTTGTACTTATTGCGGTAGCCGGCGAAGATGGGAACATCTAATTGCACCCCGAGCATATAATAGCGTGATTGTCCGTTGAACTGCCAATTCTGCGACTGCGAACCAAGATCGAGGAAGCCGTTCAGCTTGGGATAATAAAAACGTTTGTTCATCTCCAGGAGATTTTCATTGATGGCGAGTGCCTGGCGCAAGGCGCGGAACTCTTCGCGTTGGTCGCTCGACGGGGGTGTCATCAATGTCGATTGTACCTGATCGAGGGCGGCAGTTGAATTGTAATTGCTGTCGATGGCCGCCGTCTGTTCGCGGTTAAGCAAAAGATTGAAATAAGCGCGGGCATTGATCACCTGCTGGCGGGCCTGGTACAACTGTGCATTGACCTGTTCGATTTCACTGTTGGAGCGGAGCAGGTAAGCATGGAGGCCTTTGCCGTTGTCAAGTAACTTCTGATTCACGCGTTGGCCCTCGCGCGCGAGTTCGAGCGCGCTTTCATAAATCGTAACGGCCTGTTGCGCGGTGAGGTATTGGTAATAGGCGCTCTTGATATTTTTGACGAGTTCGCGTTTGTAGAGCTCTACTTCGATCTCGCTGAGTGTTATTTGCTGGCGGCTTATTTTTTTGCCATAACGGATGTCTTCGTTGATGATAGGCATGGTGGTGCGGACGCGGCCATCGTAGAAATTTTTAGGCAAAAAATTGATGCGTTGGTTTTCCAGTTGGGGAAAAGCGTTGCTGGCCGTGAGTTGATTGAGCGTTGCGTACACGCCGTTGAGCAGGTCGCCGAGCGGGAGGTAAATATCGCGGCCGCCATCGGCTGTCTGGTAACCGAATTGGAAATTGACGGCCGGGTAGCTCCAGCTCCTGGCGATCTCGAGCGCTGCGTTGGCTTTTTCGAGGGAAATGTTTTTTTGTTCCAGCACAATGTTGTTGGCAAAAGCACTGTCGATGTATTGCTGAAGCAATTCATTTTGCGCATTGACTGCCCGCGGAAGTAAAAACAAGAACCCGAGGCAGGCTTTACTTAATACCGTTCTCATTGTTTACACTGTTAATTTATAGTCAAAAAAAAGTTATCGGAGTTTCTCCAGCATCTTGATAAATGTTTCGAATGTGTGTTGCAGCACATTGTCCACGTCCTGCAGAATATTTTTATGTGCCACTACCATGTCCAGGTGTCCTTTCAATTGCAGGGCGCAGAGTCCGTGCATCGTACTCCAGACAACCAAAGAAAAAGTTTCGGGATCCATGGACCGGAAATAGCCGGCCGCCTGGCAGGCCTGGATGCCGGAGAGCAGGAGCCGGAAAGCCTGTTGTCCTTCTTCCCAGTGATTGTCTGCGCAATCGTGTATTGTCTGGAGCGGATCTTTCATAATGAACATAAGTTCATAGAAATCACCGTGTTCCAGCGCAAACTGCATATACACTTTTCCCATGGCCTTGAGTCGCTCAAAGGGATCTTCGATCACCAGGAGAATACTCAATTGCTGACCGAGGATTTTAAAACCTTCCTGGTGCAGGGCGTGGGAAATTTCAGCTTTGTCTTTGTAATAGAGGTAGATGGTGGTGGGACTGAATTCAATTTCGGCCGCAATCTTCCGGATAGACGTGGCTTCGTAGCCATCCTTCATGAACAGCTTTTTGGCTGCGTCGAGGATGAGTTGTTTGAGGTCTTCCTTGTGTTTGCGTTTACGTTCCTGTATACCCACTTGAATTATATTAACGCAGCAAATATAGTTAACGGTGTTAATAATTCAAAATTCAAAGGTCGAAAAGGGAGAGGGTGAATAGTGAATAAGTCAATAGGTGAATTAGGGAATAGGCTATGCTGGAGCAAAGGATTTAACCTTAAAACTTACTACTTGTTACTTACAACATATCCTTCGTCCGATATTTCGGACAGGCCGAGACCTCGGCCTCAGGAATCGAATAGGCTGTTGTACCCTACGCCTTAGCCCGAAGTATCGGGCCTTACGCCGTACACCTTACGCCTTCTTCCTTCACTCAAAACGCTCTGTGCTCCGCCACCCATGTCCGGATATAATCCGCAATTTCAGTAGTGGGCGTACCGGGTGCAAACAAACGGCCTACGCCGGCTTCGTTGAGTTGTTGCATATCATCGTCGGGAATGATGCCGCCGCCGGTGAGCAATACATCGTTGAGTTGTTTTTCTTTCATCAGGGCCAGGATTTTGGGGAAAACCGTCATGTGTGCGCCGGAAAGAATACTGATGCCGATGGCGTCTACGTCTTCCTGGAGGGCGGCATTTACCACCATTTCGGGTGTCTGCCGCAGACCGGTATAAATCACTTCCATGCCCGCATCGCGGAGAGCGGTGGCAATTACCTTGGCTCCTCGGTCGTGACCGTCGAGGCCCACTTTGGCAACTAATACACGGACAGGTCGGTTAAGCATATAGCAAGCGTTTTGTAAGCGATCAATTGAATAAAGGCAAAGCCTGGCGTATACGGCGCACCGTTTCCTCTTTGCCCAATACTTCGGCGATATCAAATACCTGCGGGCCAAATTTGCCTCCTACCAGCATTACGCGGAAGGGCAGCAATACATCGCCCGGTTTTAATTGATTGGCAGCAGCGATTTCTTTAAAATTATTCTCCAGTTCCTCCGCTTTCCACAGCGTAGCCAGTTCAAAGTTGCGGATCAGTTCGGTAAAGAAAAGATTTTTCGCTTCCGACCATTTTGGTTTCACCGCAGCCGCATCGATGTTGGCGGGGCGCTGGAAGAAAAAACCGGATTGCCCGATGAAGTCGGGCAGCAGTGTACACCGATCACGTACCAATTCCAGCACTTTCACTACGCGGTGTTGATCGGATACATCAAAACCCTGATCCGCCAGCAAGGGCGCAACAGCTTCCTGTAGTTTATGTATGTCTACCCTTTTGATCCATTCATGGTTGAACCATTTTGCTTTTTCATAGTCGAAACGTGCGCCACCGTTGTGTACGCGGTCAATAGAAAATTTCTGTGTCAGTTCCTCCAATGAAAAAATTTCCTGCTCGGTTCCGTCGTTCCAGCCTAGCATTGCCAGCAGGTTGGTAAAGGCTTCCGGCAAAAAACCTTTCTCGCGGAATCCTTCCGTCAGTTCGTTGGTACGCGGGTCGGTCCAGTTCATCGCAAACACAGGGAAACCATATTTAGCGCCATCGCGTTTGCTGAGTTTGCCCTGCGGACCGAGTATCAGCGGCAGGTGTGCCCATTGCGGCATTTTATCCAGACCGAATAAATATTTCCATAGTAATACATGCACGGGAGCAGACGGTAACCATTCCTCTCCGCGAAACGCATGGGTGATCTCCATCAAGTGATCGTCTACCACCACTGCAAGATGATAAGTAGGCATGCCATCGGCTTTGAGTAATACTTTATCATCACTCAGTCCGGCATCAAAACTTACTTCGCCGCGGATCATGTCGGTGAAGGTGATCGTTTCTTTTTCGGGCATGCGGATCCTCACTACGTAAGGGATGCCTTTTTCCAGCAACACGTTGGTTTCTTCCACGGACAATGAAAGCGAGTTGCGCATTTCCATGCGTACGTTGTGATCGTATTGGGGAGAGGGGTTGTCATCCGTGCGGAATTGTTCGCGCATTTTTTCCAGCTCTTCGGGTGTATCGAACGCGTAATAAGCGTAACCATCGCGGACGAGTTGATCGGCATATTGCTGATACAAACCTGCTGCTTTGCGTTCGCTCTGGCGGTAAGGACCGTAAGCGCCGGGCTTCAAAGGACTTTCATCCGGTTCGAGACCCGCCCAGGCAAGACAGGAAAAAATATATTCTTCTGCGCCGGGAACATAACGGCTCTGATCAGTGTCTTCGATGCGTAACACAAAATCACCGCCGTGCCGGCGGGCAAACAGGTAATTGTATAACACTGTTCTTACACCGCCCAGGTGCAAACCACCGGTAGGTGAGGGTGCAAAACGAACCCTTACTTTTCTCGTTGCCGTCATAGGCGGCAAAAGTACAACGATTGGGGGATTGGCCGATGATGATTTATATTTGGCGTTTCGCCGGAGCAATTTCACCGATCATGTATTTTATAAAAACTCCATCCTGGCTCAAACGCTTTTATGCAGGCTATACCTGGCAAATACCAGTGGAAGGGAAGGAACTGTTCCTGACCTTCGACGATGGTCCCCACCCGGTTGCCACTCCGTTTGTACTCGATATGCTGAAGTCGTATGGTGCAAAAGCTACTTTTTTCTGTATTGGAAAAAACGTGGAGGAGCATCCTGATATCTACCAGCGTATTTTGGCGGAAGGTCATGCTGTGGGCAATCACACCTGGCAGCACCTGAATGGCTGGAAAACAGGAACCGATCTTTATATGGCAGATATTGCCAAAGCGGCGCGTTTGATAAGCAGTTCATTGTTCCGCCCGCCGTATGGGAGAATTACGCGGCAACAGGCAAAACAGTTGAAGAAACTTACGTTGGAGGCTAAGGAAAAAAACAGCATTAACCGCGTTGTAATGTGGGATGTGTTGAGTGCGGATTTTGACATAAAGCTGGATGCAGCTACTTGTGCAAACTACGTTATCCGGCACGGAGCAGCAGGTTCGGTTGTGGTGTTTCACGACAGTGAAAAAGCATTGCCGCGACTGTCGGGAGCACTTCCGCAGGTATTAAAATACTTTTCTGAAAAAGGATTTTCGTTCGAAAAAATAAAGTAGGAAAAAATATCAATTAAGAAAAAAAGTCATCTACAGGATACTTGTTTAGAAGGAGTTGGCTGAAAAATTTAGGGCCTGGGTAGAAACCCTGGCCCGTTTTTAATCCGTACCCTATGAAAACTGGATTAAAGGTATAATAAATTTTAATTTCTCCAAACCTATTTTCAATTTTAACCCGATCACGGGGGTGAAAGGGGTTTAAAGGCTCAAAAACTTGACAAATGATGCTCATCGACACGCATGCACATACGTATTCAAATTCATTTAAAAGTGATGCAACGGAAATGCTCACCCGTGCCCGCGATGCGGGTATCGGAAAAATACTAATGCCTGCCATAGACCGTTCCACCCATGAGGCCATGCTGGAAATGGAAGCGAAAAACGATTGCTGCCATAGCATGATGGGGGTCCATCCCTGTTCCATTGGCGAAAACTTTGAAGAGGAATTGAAGGCGGCCGAAGAGTACCTGGCCAGCCGTCCATTTATTGCAGTGGGTGAAATCGGTCTGGACTTTTACTGGGACGTTACCTACAAGGAGCAACAATACAAAGCGCTGCGCCGCCAGATCGAATGGGCCTTGCATTACGACCTGCCGATCTGCATTCACTCGCGCAATGCCACGGCAGAATGTATAGAGGTGGTGCGGGAGTACCAGCAGGGAAAGCTGCGCGGGGTGTTTCATTGCTTTTCCGGCACGGCAACGGAAGCGGCCCAATTGACCGGACTCGGCTTTTACCTGGGTATCGGCGGTGTGCTGACCTTCAAGAACGGTGGATTGGATACCGCCATCAAAGACGTCGATCTCTCGTGGCTGATCCTGGAAACGGATGCTCCCTACCTGGCACCGGTGCCGTACCGGGGAAAAAGGAACGAACCGGCCTATGTATCGTATGTGGCGCAGAAGCTGGCCGATCTGCGGGAAACGAGTCTGGAAAATATTGCGGACGTGACCACAGCGAATGCGCGGACATTATTTCGCCTGGAAGCCTAAAAAACCGGTGAAATAGCGGTGTCTGTAATCGCAGAAAACCGTATTTTTGCCACCCTTCAAACAGAGAGGTGTCCGAGTGGTTGAAGGAGCACGCCTGGAAAGTGTGTATACGGGAAACTGTATCGAGGGTTCGAATCCCTTCCTCTCTGCGAGTTAAAAGCCAGCTTAAATGAGCTGGCTTTTTGTTTTGCGTGCCTTTTGGCAGGCCAGCCGCTTAAAATAGATCAGGTCCGCCGGTTACCTTCTTCGACAAAAGGCGTTGTCTGACGATAGAGGAGCTTTTAAGCCCGCCGGTAACAACACGGTAAGCATAAATTCATCTATTTGCCGGATATGAAAAATATCTTCTTATCCTTCTGCTTATTGGTTTGTGCCATCGTTAATGCCCAGGTTAATCTGAAGGTGGAACTGGCTCCGCAATTTGCCGGTCCCTATAATGGCCGGTTGTATGTTTATACGCTGAAAGACACTTCCCGGCAATTCAATGAACGGACGATGGCGGAGGAGCCGGCTTTTTATCTGCCGGTAAATAATTGGCAGGCCGGCCAAACCATTAATTTTAAATCGGGCGCTACGCCTTCTCATGCGGCTATTGATTCGCTGGGTACAGGCTTCTATAAGTTAGTGGCGATTCTTGACACGAATACCAGTGAAAGAGCCAATTCTGCTCCGGGTAATTTGTACAGCCGGGTTGAAGGGTTGTTGCACATTACTGCGCCGGGCCAGGGCGAGGGCCAGGTTACTTTATCCAATGCATTTCAGGAAAGGCAATTCCGGGAAACGCCTTTTGTCAAAGAAATCAGGTTCCGGTCCGGTCTGTTAAGCGACTTCCGGAAAAAGCCCATCTTTATCAAAGCGGCAATTGTGTTTCCCGCTTCTTATGTTGCAGATAGTGCCCGGCGTTACCCTGTGGTCTTTATTATTCCGGGTTGGGGAGGCACGCATCATCAGGGTGCGATCTCCGGTAACCAGCAATTGTATGGCATGGACCTCGGTAAAGACAAGATTTATATCTATCTCAATCCGGAGAGTCAAACGCCCTGGGGGCTCCACGCTTTTATAGATTCGCGGGTAAATGGGCCCTGGGGGAAAGCACTGGTGAGTGAATTTATTCCTTACCTCGAGCAACATTTTAATGTCACCCGGGATTCCCGGCAACGCTTCCTCACCGGTCAGAGTTCGGGTGGTTATGGAGCAGTTTGGCTGGCACTGAATTATCCCGCAAGCTTCGGCGGTTGTTGGGCCACCTCACCAGATCCGTTAGACTTTTCTTCCTTTACCGGTGTTGACCTCTACAAGGATAAAAATTATTATAAGAACGCCAATGGAGAAGAGCGGGGAATAAACCGCGTAAACGGTATTTTTCAACAAACCTTACGCGGCGCCCGACAGGCTGAACTGTTTGCCGGTGATGGCGGTCAGCAGCAATCATTTGAGGCGGCTTTCGGCGTGCCCGGCAAGGATGGCCGGCCCAAAGACCTGTTTGATCCGCAAACGGGCAGAATTTATCCGCAGGTGGTTAAAGAATGGCAACCCTATGATCTGGGGCTACTGGTGAAGACACAATGGTCCCGGATTAAAAAAAGTGGTGTGGGTAAAATCACCATTTATGCCGGTGCAAAGGACAATTACCTGCTAAATGAGTCGGTGCTGGCTTTTGAGCAGAAGGCAAAAGCGGCGGGGGCTGATATCAGGGTAGTGATCCTTGCAGATGCGGACCATTTCCAGGTTCGTACCCGCGAGTTGAGCACTACGATACAGCAGGAAATAGATAAGTTGATCAGTCAATAACTGAGAGGCGTAACCGGGAACCAGGGAGGTAATAGAAGCAATGCCCTGCCGCTTATCATCGTATAGAATCAGTAAATTGGCAGGTATGAAAACTTTACTTTTTTCTTTTGTACTCCTGCTGGCGATCTCCTGCAACAACGAAAAAAAGGAGCCACCAAAGAAGCCCTCCCCGGAAAAACCGGCGGCGCCGGCTGATGCGTTTTCTGCTATCCGCGAAAAAACCAGTGCCATCGACGCGCTGGAAAATCCGGAGACAAAGCAATTCGAGGTTCGTTGTGGCAAAAAAATAAAAGTAGATTATACAAGGCACAACGGCGAGGTGGTCAGGGTTGCCGTGGATTTTGTGAAGGAAGGAGATAAGGAAATCAAGGCAGACTACTATTACGACAACAACAAACTCATTTATATTTTCGAGGTAGTAAGAAAGCAGGGGGAAGACCAGAAAACATACAGCTCCTATATCGAAAACGATAAGGTGGTCCGTTACTTCTGGAATCATGGCGAGAGCCAATGCAAACGATGCGGGTTCGATGCCTCTTCGAAAGAGTATAAATTACTAAAAGCAAAAACAGCTACCGAAATAGAAGCTGCAATTTGCCGTTGATCAGGAGAGGTTCCTGATTTCTTTTCCCAATTCCCGCTCCATATTATCTGCGGATGTTTCCAGTTGCGTAGCGATGCGGTCACGTTCTTCGGTGGTTTTATTCTGGCTGAGTTTCTTCGCCCCCTGCAGTTTGGTTATTTCCATTTCAAATGCCACCAGTCCCTGCATCATGCCGGTTTTATATTTGTCAGGAAGACTGTCCCAACGTTGCTGATAAGCTGCTTCGTAAAACGAAATGGTTTGTTCGAGCAAAGCTGCCTTACCGGCTTCATCTTCTATCACAGTCACCTGTCCGTAGGCGTGTACGGCAATATAATCCCAGGTAGGCACGCTTTCCCATTTATTATAATGCTCCGGCGAAATATAAGCATGCGGACCGCTGAAAATTACGAGAGCTATTGCGTTGTTGAGTTGAGTGGCCTGTTCATTGATTTTTGCCAGGTGGGAGCGGAGCCAAACACGTCCTTCACGCTCTTCTACTATAAACGGCAAATGTGTGGCCACCGGCAATTGATCCACCGTTGTCACAAAAGAAGCAAAGCTGTATTGCTTCATAAAGGCAACCAGTTCGGGCTGGTTGTCGAACCGGAACATATGCGGAACGTACATAGCGGAAAGGTAGTAAGTTTTTAGAGAAGGCGTAAGGTTGAAGGCGTAAGGTATAAGGTGGAAGGTGTAAGGCGTAAGGTTGAAGGTGTAAGGTATAAGGTGGAAGGTGTAGGGATTAAGGTATTAAGTGCTAAGTTATAAGGCTGCTTCATTGACGATTGACGATTCACTCCCGAGGCTTCGGGATGACCATTCACGTTTTCACTATCATAAAAAGCTCCGTGCCTGCGCGCGGGCCGATGCTATTGTAACAAGGCGCCAGCGTATGAATCGTAAAAAACGTGCTGAATAATTTTTCATACTCCTCTTTTTCTCCTCCAAATGGCGGACCCGGATCGGAAAATGTGCGGCCAAACAATACACCGGCCAACGTACCGCCAGGATGCAAAAGGCGATGCATGTGTTCAACATAATCTTTGCGCAGCGCGGGATCAAGTGCGCAGAAGAAAGTCTGTTCGAGGATCAGGTCATAGGACTGCTGATGCAGGAAAAAATCTTCATTGAGTATACGTATCCGATCGTCGCCGGCATAACGTGCCCGCAATTGTTCAACAGCAGGTTTTGCAATATCCAGCAAGGTGACAGAAGTGAAGCCTTTACTCAAAAGATAATCCGCTTCATAAGCATTGCCGCAACCGGGAATAAGAATACGGATCGATTTATCCGTGAGCTGGTCCATGTACTCCTTTAATGGCGGAGTGGGCGCACCGACATCCCAACCGGTTGAGCCGTTGAGCCATCGTTGCTCCCAATACGCCTGATCGATGCTGGTTGCTTTCATCGGTCAAAGATACGATCATGCCTTCACAGGCGGTGCCAGCAATTCGCGCACTTCTATCTTTCCGCCCGCCTTAAAAACCGGGTTGGTTTGCGCCAATTCATTCGCATCCTGTAATGAAGCGGCATATACGGCTACCAGACCGGTTATCAAAAATCCATCATGTTCTGTTGCGTTCTGCGGAGATAATGTCCCACCGGGCCATGCCAAGTGTTTGTTGGCGTTAAGGCCGGCAAACCATTCCTGCCTGGCTGAAACTTGTTGGGGAGAAGGCGCACCGGTAACAGATGCGGGCATGCTGAAAATAAATAAAAAGGTTTTCATGTTAAAATTTGGGTAATGACAAACCGCCTGGATAAACGGGGACAATACGGACAGGTGAATTATCAATGATGAATCGTCATCCCGAAGCCTCGGGAGTCAATCGTGAATGAAGCAGCCTTGTTGAGCCGCCTGAGGCAGAAGTATCGGCCTGCCTGAGGGCCGCAATAAGGCTGCTTCCCTTACAACTTAGCACTTAAAACTTAGTACTTAATACCTTAATCCCTACACCTTCCACCTTATACCTTCCACCTTACGCCTTCTCTAAAAACTTATCACTCATTACTTAAAACTTATTACTCTCCACTTCCTACCTTTGCAGCGAAATTCTCTCCGTAACTGCAATTTTCCTGACGCTCAAAACAATCCCTTATGGATGTTGAGATACTTTCACGGATCCAGTTTGCATTCACCATCGCCTTTCATTACATCTATCCTCCGCTCAGTATAGGTCTTGGTCTGATTCTCGTGATCATGGAAGGTATGTACCTGCGTACAGGCAACAAACTATACGAACAAATGACGCGCTTCTGGATTCGCATCTTCGCGCTCATCTTCGGCATTGGTGTGGCTACCGGCATTATCATGGAATTTGAATTTGGTACCAACTGGGCTACTTACTCGAAATATGTCGGTGATATTTTTGGCAGTGCACTGGCGGCGGAAGGAATTTTTGCTTTTGCCCTGGAAAGTGGTTTTCTCGGCATCCTCATTTTTGGCTGGAACCGCGTTAGCCCGCGGGTGCATTTTTTCTCCGTCATCATGGTATTTCTTGGGTCCATGTTCAGTGCCGTATGGATTGTAGTGGCGAATAGCTGGCAACAAACACCTGCAGGATTTCATATTGTGGGGGAGGGAATGAATGCACGGGCAGAGATCACCGACTTCTGGGCCATGGTGTTCAATCCGTCCAGCGTCGATCGCCTCACACACGTGTGGATCGGCGCTTTTCTCGCGGGCTCGTTCCTCGTGTTAAGCGTCAATGCCTGGTATATCTTAAAAGGCAAACACCTGCATATCGCAAAACCAGCTTTCAAGATCGCGCTGGTGGTTGCATTGGTCAGTTCGCTCTCGCAATTATTGTCAGGACATAGCAGCGCCGATGGGGTAGCAAAAAATCAACCGGCCAAACTCGCAGCTATGGAAGGACATTTCGATAGTGCTTCCGCCGCACCTATGTATTTGTTTGGTTGGGTAGATAAAAAAAATCAGCAGACAAAAGGGTTGGCCATTCCCGGCGGTTTATCTTTTCTGACGCACCAGGATTTTAACGCGCCCGTGACTGGGCTGAATGCTTTTCCTGAAGACCAGCGTCCTTCGCAGGTAAATGCTGTTTTTCAATTCTATCACCTGATGATCAGCATCGGTATATTACTGATCGCCTTAACGGTATACGCCTCCTGGTTGTGGTATCGCGGTAAGTTGTTTGAGAAAAAATGGCTGATGAGGATTTTCGTCTTCGCTGTGTTGCTGCCGCAGATTGCGAACCAGGCAGGATGGTTCGCCGCAGAAATGGGCCGTCAGCCATGGGTAGTGTATGGTTTGCTACGCACCTCCGATGCATTGTCGAAAAATGTAAAAGCAGAACAGGTATTGTTCTCCTTGATATTGTTTATGCTGGTTTATACCACGCTGTTTGTGTTATTTATTTACCTGTTCAATAAAAAAGTAAAACATGGTCCGGTGGATGCAGGCGCACCCGAACCTATAGACGAAGGCAGCAAGCGCGACAATCCTGTATTGCAACATTAAAAATCAATTGTATGGGCGAGTTTCTGGGCATCGATCATCATGTGTGGTGGTATCTCGTATTCGGCGGTGTGATCAGCGGTTATGCTATTCTCGATGGCTTTGATTTAGGAGCGGGGGCATTGCATCTTTTTTTGAAAAAAGAACAGAGCCGTCGCATTGCGTTGAATGCCATCGGCCCGGTGTGGGATGGTAATGAAGTATGGCTGGTGATTGGCGGCGGTGCTTTGTTCGCGGGATTTCCGGTAGCCTATGCTGCAATTTTTTCGGCGTTCTATGTGCCTTTCTTCGTATTCCTGATCGGTATTATCTGGCGTGCGGTGGCTATTGAATTCAGGAGCAAAGAACCCGGTCGCCTGTGGCGGCTGACCTGGGATTTTATTTACTCCTTCGCCTGCATCATTATCGCGTTGTCGCTGGGATTGATGTTGGGAAATGTGGCGCTGGGTATGCCGCTCGACCAGAACAAAGAATTTGCGGGCGACTGGCTGAGTTTCTTTAATCCTTTTTCCATACTCGTGGCCATCACAACGCTCGCCTTGTTCATGATGCACGGCGCTATTTACCTGGTGATGAAAACGGAAAACAGGCTGTACGCGAAACTTACCATCCTGGCAAAAAATTTCACCATATTTTTTGTGGTGAGTTTTGTGATCACTACGGTGTACACGTTGTTGTATGTAAATCACATGAGCGATAAGATCCGTTCAAGCCCGGTGTTTTTCGTTTTCCCCCTGATCATGGTACTGGCCATTGCCAACATACCACGCTTATTGAATAAAAGAAAATACCGCCATGCTTTTGCGAGTTCTGCGGTAACTATTGCCACTTTGCTGATGATGGTAGCCATTGAGGTATTTCCCAATCTGCTCTACGCATCCAATAATGCCGCGAATAGTATTACCATTGATAATGCGGCCGCATCACCCAAGACCATGCGCATATTACTCACCATTGCACTGATCGGCACCCCGCTTGTAGCGATTTATACCAGTTTTGTGTTCTGGACCTTTAAAGGGAAAGTGAAGCTGGATGAAATGAGTTACTAAGTCAAAATTCAAAATTCAAAAGTCAAAAAATATTTAATCTATAGAATTCATGCCGACCATTCACTGATTGACTGATTGCCCACTTTTTGACTTTTGAATTTTGACTTTTGAATTGTTTCACCAGTTGCTTCCCTGATCCGCATTCAACCTTTCGGAAAAATCTTCGGGCTGATGGGCCTGCCAATCGGGATCATACTTTACAAACCAGGAAATCCAGAAGCTGCGGCTCAGGCGCATCAGCCACGGTTGCGATGCTATCAGTAATACGGCGTTGAAAATAAGCCAGTAGACAAAACGGTTATCATACACCGATAAACCAATGATCACCCACCAGGCGATAAGGCTGGCGACACTGATGGCTACAGATAATGCATAGCTCACGTAGCTGGTGCCATAATAAAATCCCACCTCGATCTCGGTTGCCTGACCGCAAACAGGGCATTGCCGGTTCATGGCCAGGTTGTTTTTAGGTTTGATGCTGACTGGTCCCTGAAACAGTTTACCCTCCCGGCAACGCGGACAACGGCAGGTAAGGCAGGAAGCGAGATAACCACGGCTACTTTTCTCTGTGCTCATGCCGCAAAGGTCGGAAAATTAACGCAAGCGAAAGTTGATGAAAGTCATGCAATCACTTTTTCCATCTGCATGCTCCTGCTGCCTTTAACAAGCAGGAGGCTTTGCTGGGGGGCGAGTTGCTGCAGCCATTCACGTGCTTCTCCGGCATCGCGTAAGGAAGTGAAAGGATGTTTGAGTTGCAGAAAATCACCACCTACCAGCGCCACCGCTTTCCACTGATGCAGGCTGATCAGGTCAACAATAGCCTGATGCTCCTGCAAACTTTCAGGACCGAGTTCCGCCATGGCACCGAGAATAAGAATTTTATCGCCCTGCTGGCGTGCGAGATTTTCAATGGCCAGCCGCATGCTGCTTGGATTGGCATTGTACGCGTCCAGGATTACCTGGTTGGTTCCCGACTGCACCAGTTGCGAGCGGCTGTTGGACGGCGTATATCCTTCAATACCCTGAATGATCTGTGGCTCGGTTACGTCAAACGTTTTACCTACGGTAACCGCCGCAAGGATGTTCGGTAGATTATAATCGCCTACGAGTTGCGTGCGGATATTGGCCGGCTGCATGCCCCGGGCGATATGTACTTCCAGGAAAGGTTCGCTGCGGACAGCGGTGCCGGCTACATGTACATCGCCGCCGGTGCCGTATTTGATTACACCGCTGATGCCTTTGCTCATCTCGTGCAGGTAATCGTAATCCCACATCACGAAGGCATAACCATGTGTGCGTGTGCGCAGGTAGTCGAACAATTCACCTTTGCCTTTGCGTACGCCTTCGACGCCGCCGAAACCTTCGAGGTGGGCCTTGCCGCAGTTGGTGATCAGGCCATGCGTAGGTTCTGTAATGCGGCAATAAGAAGCGATTTCACCACGATGGTTCGCACCCATTTCCACCACCGCTATTTCTGCATCCTGTTTTATTTTCAAAAGGGTGAGCGGGATGCCGATGTGGTTATTGAGATTGCCTTCTGTGGTATAGGTTTTATAGCGGGTCGACAACACCGCGTGGATTAGTTCTTTTGTCGTGGTTTTACCATTGCTGCCGGTGATGGCGAGGAAGGGGATATTGAACTGCCGGCGGTGATGCAATGCCAGTTGCTGCAATGTCTCCAATACATCCGTTACCAATGTTGTTTTGCCCGGAATGGCAAAGGCTTCTTCGTCGATCACGGCGTGCACGGCGCCTGCTTCGATAGCTTTTGCAGCGAATGTATTGCCGTTGAAATTATCTCCTTTTAAAGCAAAGAAAATGTCACCGGGTTTGAGGCGGCGTGTATCGGTTTGAACGGAGGGATATTCGAGATATAACTGGTAAAGTGCTTCAATTGACATGTTACAGATCTACGCCATTAACGGTATTTCCCTATAGCAAGAGCCCCCACAATAATGCGGGGGCTCTGTACAATAGGCTTTATGCTTTCTTAGCGTTTGGTACGCTTGGTCGGGAAGAACTGACCGGTTTTGCGGCCATTGCCTTCGGGGCTGCCCATGCGGTCCATTGCGCAACGGAAACCGAGGGTGCTGAGGGCTTTGTCTTCTTCGAGGAAGCGGCGTGTGCCGGGAGACAGCCAATAAGCGCGGTCGTTCCAGCTACCACCTTTATATACGCGTGATTTGTCGCTGATCATGGTAGTGATACCGTAGCCATAAGTAGCTTGTGAAAGGGTGTCACCATCGAGGAAGTTGATCACGTTGCCACGCTGATAGTTGCGGCGGTCTTTTACTTCTTCGTCTTTCACCTGACGGTACATTACGCGACCGGTGGTGTCGTTCACCATCACTTCGCCGTTTTCGTCTTTCATCAGGGTTTTATATACGTTACCACGCATAGGAGCGGGCATGTCGTCGAAGTCGAGGTTAGACATCGGACGGTAAACGTCCTGAACCCATTCGCTTACGTTACCAGCCATGTTGTACAGACCGAATCCGTTGGGGATATAAGATTGTACTTCGGCAGTATAGAAAGCGCGGTCGTTCAAGCCACCCGCCACACCGGCGTTGTCACCGGAGCCACGCTTGAAGTTGGCCATGAACTTACCCTGCCAGCTGCCGTGACGCTGATCACGCAGACCGTTCATATTCTGAGACCAGGGATACATTTGTTTGTTGCTGGTCAACTCTTCGCCTCTTTTGTTCTCTTTCTTGCTGGGGCGTGGGTTCTGGTTGATCAGGCCGTAAGCTGCGTACTCCCATTCTGCTTCGGAAGGCAGGCGATAGTCAGGCATCAGCATACCGTCTTCCATGGTAACGGTTGTGCGGGGCTGACCTTGCGGAGTTTTCAGCGGATTCTTTTTAGAAGTAGCTGTTTTGCCGGGAGGCGCCTGGTATTCACCAACACCGAGCAGGTATGCTTTGGTGGTGAAATTGCTGGCACCGGACTGACCGTTGGAGATAGATTCTTTGCGAACGTAGCCTTTGTCGGCCAGGATACCTTCGTTCACGCGGTCAGATCTCCAGAGACAGAAATCGGAAGCCTGTCTCCAGGTTACGCCTACTACAGGGTAGTAGTTGAAGCCCGGGTGACGGAAATAATATTCAACCATCGGTTCGTTGTAGCTGAGCTCGCTTCTCCAGCACAGGGTGTCGGGAAGGGCTGCTTCGATGATGGCACGGTTTTGTTCTTCTTCGGGATCGAAAATGCGGTTCAGCCAGAAGAGGTATTCACGGTAGTGAACGTTGGCCACTTCAGTACGGTCGATGTAGAAGGACGGAACAGAAACGCGGCGGGGAACGTTATTCCAGTCGCCCATTACGTCTTCCTCTGTCTGACCCATGGTGAAGGTACCACCCTCAACGAAAACGAGACCGGGGCCTGTTTTCTGGTCTTTTGCCTTGGCGACCTGGTAGCCGCCCATTTTCTTGTCGTTGTAGTTCCAGCCGGTCACGCTGGATTTGCCGCTTTTGTTCTTTCCGCAAGATGCGAGCAGCACTGCACAGGATAATAGGATTGTTAAGTTTTTCACTTTCATAATGTTTTGCATAAGCCTATGAATTGGAACAATTTTAACGCGGGTTTAAACAAATTATTGCGTTAAGGCTTCCGGTTTCTCCGAAATGCCTGCGAATATAAATACTTTCAGGAAAAAGGCTTGTAGGTAGAATTACTTTTTTTAGCGGAAGGCACGGCGTTTTTCTTATCACTTGTTTTAGTGATAAGGCTTTTTTTCCGGATGCTGAATTTTTGCTCCACCAGGACGCAACATTCTATTAAATAACGTTTTATGCCTGGTGTAAAGTGGGTTTTAGAGCTGCTTTAAGCACAAAGAACTACTTAATTAAATAAAATATTTTTTAGTCATGCAATAATTTTCCCCTGTCTCCGTTCCTGTTGTGACGTGGGAATACTGTATTTAAAAAAATAAAGTGTTAACTGCTGCTGCTAACCAAAATCGAAAAATACCACTATCAGGTAAAATAGGGAGATGGGTGTTGTATCTTTTTTAGTTTCAAGGAATTTTCCACTATTTTGCTTCACTGGTTTTTGTAATCGTATATATTTGCAACCAATAATAAACATTAGCTAATGAGACCAACTGCTATTAAATTAACTGCTGCAATATTGCTTGCTTCAGGTCTTTCTACTGCCGTTCAGGCGCAAAACCGATCCAGAACAATCAATGTAGTAACCACTGCTGTACCCTTCCTCCGTGTTTCTCCTGATGCCCGTGCCTCCGGTATGGGTGATATTGGCGTAGCTACCTCTCCGGATGCTTCTGCTAATTTCTGGAACATGGGTAAAGTTGCTTTCAACGAAAGCAAAGGCGGCGTCGTAGCTACTTACACTCCCTGGCTCAAAGACATCGTAAATGACGTATACCTGGCTTCACTTGCCGGCTATTACAAGCTGGACGACAACCAGGCACTGAGCCTCGGTCTGCGTTATTTCAGCCTTGGTGACATTCAGTTCACCGACCAGAATGGTAACCTGAATGGCAACGGTAAACCCCGTGAATTCGGTATCGATCTGGGTTATTCCCGCAAACTGACCAGCAAACTCGGTCTGGGTGTAGCGCTGCGCTATATCAATTCTGACCTGGCAAACGGCGCTTCTTCAGGAGGTGCTACTTATAAAGCAGGAAGTGCAGTTGCCGGTGATATCGGTCTGTACTATGACAACAAAAATGCAACCGGCAATGGTTTCGCTTATGGCGTAACATTGACCAACCTGGGTTCACGCATTTCTTACACAGACAATGCTGACGCGAAGGATTTCATCCCCGCTAACCTGGCCCTGGGTGCTACCTGGACTAAAAACTTCGACGACAAAAACAAGATCACTATCGGTCTGGACATCAACAAACTGCTGGTGCCTACTCCGCCAAGCGATCTGAGCGATCCTAATGCCCTGTCTGACTACCGTAGCAAGAGCACTGTAGGTAGCTGGTTCAATTCTTTCGGTGACGCCCCCGGCGGATTCAGCGAAGAACTGCGCGAGTTCCAACTCTCTGGTGGTGCTGAATACTGGTACAACAACCAGTTCGCTGTACGTGCCGGTTATTTCTACGAAGACAAGACAAAAGGTAACCGTCGTTATTTCACTGCCGGTCTGGGTCTGAAGTACAATGTTTTCGGCATCAACTTCTCTTACCTGGCTCCAACAGGCAACGGCGCAACACGTCTGCCACTGTCTAACACCCTGCGTTTCTCTGTATTGTTTGACCTCGGTGGTAGCGGAAGCAACACTGCAGCTAAATAAAAAAAGCTTAATTCCCTATAGAAGAGCGCTCCTTCGGGAGCGCTTTTTTTATCAATAAGTGAATAGGTGAATAAGTCAATAGCCTGTATTTATTCACTCATTCACTTATTGACTTATTGATCGCATCTTCAACCTAAAAACAGTCTTTATGTACCGCATTGGCTCAGGCATCGACTTTCATCAATTAACAGAAGGACGCGACTTCTGGCTCGGAGGGGTAAAGATTCCCCATACCAAAGGAGCACTGGGACACAGTGATGCCGATGTGCTGCTCCACGCCATCTGCGACGCACTCCTGGGCGCATTGTCCCTCGGCGATATCGGTGTGCATTTTCCCGACACCGATGAAGCATACCGCGGCATCGACAGCAAAATACTGTTGCAGAAAACCATGCAACTCATCCGCAACGAAGGCTACGAAGTGGTCAATATCGACACCAGCCTCTGCCTGCAGGCACCCAAGATCAAACCTTATGTGCCCGTGATGCAGCAAACCATTGCCGCTATAGCCGGTGTTACTGAACGCGATATCTCCATCAAAGCTACTACCACTGAAAAAATGGGGTTCGTGGGACGCGAAGAAGGACTCGTGGCTTATGCTACCGTGCTTCTCAGAAAAGTATAATAGCACATCGGACGCAACACCTATCTTTGTCCGCATGTCTGTTTCTGTAAAAATCGTCAACACTTCTCCCAATGCGCTGCCGGAATATGCTACCACAGGCGCTTCAGGGATGGATCTGCGTGCACATCTTACCGAAAGTATAACACTGGCACCGCTGGAAAGAACACTCGTGCCTACCGGCATATTTATTGAAATACCGGAAGGATACGAAGTTCAGGTACGGCCGCGCAGTGGTCTCGCTATTAAACAGGGACTTACCTGCCTCAATACGCCCGGCACCATCGACGCAGATTATCGCGGAGAAATTAAGGTTATCTTAATAAACCTCTCAGCCGAACCACAAGTCGTACAAAGTGGTGACAGGATCGCGCAGATAGTGCTCCAGAAAGTGGAACGTATCGGGTGGGTGCCCGCTCAGGAGTTGGAAACAACCGACCGCGCCGCCGGTGGATTTGGTCACACCGGAAAGCAGTAAACAATTCAAAACATGAGAGGAATTTTTATCCTGGTACTGGCAGCCGTTATTTTCAGCTCCTGCCGGTCAACCCGCAAAATACAAACCGCCATATCCCGCAAGGATACCACGGCAACGGTAAAAATAGACACAACGCAACCGGCACTGCCGAAAGATACCGTTAACCAGACCGCCAAAGTGTTGACCACACTGGACAAACAACGCATCGACTTCAAAACCTTTTCTGCCAAGATCGACGTAGATTATGTTGGCGGCAACGGCAAGAAAGAGAACGTGAACGTCAAGCTGCAAATGCAGAAGGACAGCATCATCTGGCTCTCCGTTACCGGACTTTTTGGTATTGAAGGTCTGCGTGGCATCATCACCAGGGATTCCGTGAAACTCATCAACAAAATCGATAAACTCTATACACTCAGAAGTGTGGCTTACCTCCAGGAAGTAACAGGCCTGCCACTCGATCTGGCCATCCTCCAGGATCTGCTGATCGGCAATCCCGTATTCATTTCCGATGAAAAAAACAGCGTGAGCCAAACCGGCGCACAATTGCTGCTGCTAAGCATCGGTGAATCGTTTAAAAACCTGCTCACACTCACACCAGACAATTACCAGTTGCTGCATAGCAAACTTGATGATGTGGATGTGAACCGCAACCGTACCTGCGATCTCAGCTATGACAACTACGAGAACAAGAAAGGAGTGAATTTTTCCACCAAAAGACGCATAACCGTCTCTGAAAAATCGAAGCTGGATATTCGTCTTGATTTCAAATCATATACCTTTAATGAAACGTTAAGTTTCCCTTTTTCCGTACCAAGAAACTATAAGCAGAACTAGACAGTCATACTTTACAGCGCAAATAGCCGTTGTAACCATTACACTGATCCCTGACCAATCCAGACCAGACCATGCAAAAAAAAGCGCTATCACTGTTGTTGTTTTTCTCCGCTGTTTTTTCCCTGGCCTCTGCACAGCCGTTGACAGATAAAACCGCGCTGGAAAAAGAGCGGCAGGAATTACAAAAAGAGCTGCGCGAAATGCAGCAGGCTTACGATAAAGTAAAAGGACAAACCCGCCAGAACCTGGGCCAGATCACCCTGCTCAACCGTAAGATCAGCCTGCAGGAGCAATACATTAACAACATCAGTAAGGAGGTGAAGCTCATCGATGATGATATTTATCTCAGCAACCTCGAGATCTATCGTTTGCAGAAACAACTGGACACGTTAAAAGATCAATACGCCCGTAGTGTGGTGTATGCGTATAAAAACCGCGCGAGTTATAACTACCTCAACTTTATTTTTTCTTCAACGAGTTTCAACGACGCACTGCGCCGGATTGCTTACCTCAAAGAGTACCGTGCTTATCAGCAAAAGCAGGCTAAGATCATTCTCGAACACACCGATCTGATTGCCCGCAGGCAGGAGCAGCAGAAAGGCAGGAAACAGCAGAAACAGACGGTGCTGGTTACACAGACCAGTGAGCGGAATGTACTCGCCGATCAGCGCAAAGAAAAAGATGCGGTGATCGCCAAATTGCGGACACAGGAAAAAGACCTGAAACAACAAATCGCTACCAAACAAAAACGCGACCGCGAACTGCGGAATGCGGTGGCAGCGATCGTAAAACGTGAAATCGAAGCGGCGCGATTGAAAGCAGAACGGGATGCAAAAGCCAGAGCAGCAGCCGAGAAGGCCGAAGCCGACCGCGCAGCAGCCGCACGCCGCAATGCAGAAGCCAGCAATCCGACGACTACCAAGCCGGCCAATCCGATTGCCTCCAATACACCGGTGAAAACAACCCCGGCTCCGGCTACACCCGCTCCGGCAGCACCAAAGAGTTACCTCGATCTGAATGCCTCCGACGTAAAACTCAACAGCAGTTTTGTAGCCAACAAAGGGCAGTTGCCCTGGCCTGTTGACAATGGTGTGGTAACCATTGGCTATGGTCCTTACAAGATAGAAGGCATAGGTCCGGATGTACGCGGAGAAAACCCCGGCGTTACCATGGCAACACCCGTAGGCTCAGCAGTGAAAGCAATTTTTGAAGGAGAAGTGGTAGGTGTGTTTACGGTGGATGATAAAGCCAACATCACTGTCCGTCATGGTAAATATTTTACCACCTATTGTAATCTTTCCGGCGCCACAGTTTCCAAAGGTTCGCAGGTTTCGAGAGGCCAGGTGATCGGCCGCGCAGCAGCAGATGAGGAAACGGGCGATGGCAAGATTGATTTTATCCTGATGATCGAGAACAAAACCGTTGATCCCCGTGCATGGCTCAGGAGATAGAAGGTGTAAGATACAAGGTGTAAGGTATAAGGTATAAGGTGTAAGGTATTAAGTCATAAGTTATAAGTAAACAGCCATGGTTCGTGTATACACGAACCATGGCTGTTTATTGACGATTCACTCCCGAGGCTTCGGGATGACGATGATTGACGTACTTCATTTAACCAGGAACTGCTCATACAACGCTTCATATTGCGGAACGATGGTGGCTATATCATATTGACGCGCGTGCGCAGCAGCGCGGCTTTTAAAACCGGCTAGCGTGGCGTCGTCTTTTAAAATCGCTAATGATTGTTTCGTCATCTGTTCTATGTCGCCCACATGCGCGAGATAACCTGTTTCGCCGGCAATATTGATTTCTCCCAAACCACCGGCATCTGTAGATACAACAGGCACACCCGCGGCCATGGCCTCGAGGGCAGCAAGCCCGAAACTTTCGTATTCCGAGGTCAATAAAAACAGATCTGCAATGGCGAGGATATCTTCCATTTGCTCCTGCTTGCCCACGAAACGGGTATCGTCGCAGGTGCCGAGATTTCTGCTCAGCTCTTCCGCCATCTGGCGCTCCGGACCATCACCTACGAATAACAGTTTGGCGGGAATCTTTTTGCGGATTTCATTGAAAATACTCACCACATCCTGCACCCGTTTTACCTGGCGGAAGTTGGACGCATGTAATAAAATTCTTTCGCCGTTAGGGGCAATTACCTTTTTAAAAGCATCGATCGGTTTGCGGCTGAAACGCGCTACATCCACGAAGTTGTAGATAACAGAGATTTCTTTTTTGATATGAAAGGTCCGGTATGTTTCCTCGCGCAGGTTCTCGGATACGGCGGTGATGGCATCGCTTTCATTAATGGAAAAAGCAACTACCGGAGCATAGGTTTTGTCTTTTCCCACCAAAGTGATATCTGTGCCATGCAGCGTGGTGATAACGGGAATGTGTTTGCCTTCCTGTTCCAGTATGCGTTTGGCCATATAAGCCGCCGAAGCGTGCGGAATGGCATAATGCACGTGCAGCAGATCGAGGTCGTTGTTTTTGATCACATCCACCATGGTGCTGGCCAGTGCCGTTTCGTAAGGGGGATAGTCAAACAGCGGATAGGTAGGTACCTGTACTTCGTGATAATAGATATTCGGGATAAATCCGTTCAGTCGTACCGGCTGCTGATAAGTAATAAAATGTACGTGATGGCCTTGCTGTGCAAGCGCCTTACCCAATTCAGTAGCCAATACACCACTGCCACCGAATGTGGGGTAGCAAACAATGCCGATTTTCATCGCTTAAGTTGTTTTAAAAGGAATCTTCACACCGGTTCTTCCTCACCCCTAAGGTAACAGTTTTGCGGGAGGAAGGTTGAGGGCTGATTTGAAAATTTGATCCCGAAGTTTCGGGATTGAAGATTGGCAATAGGTGAATAAGTGAATGGTGAATTGTCAATTGTCAATAAAACAGCCGCGCTATGGCCCTTCGAGGGCCGAAGTATCGGCCTCAGGGACCTCAGCATGGCTGTTAACTTAAAACTTATCCTTCGACAGGCTCAGGAACCATAACGGCTGTTTAATTGACTTATTCACTTATTGACTTATTGACTTATTGCCGAAAACCTATAACTTAGAACTTAATACTTACAACTCAATACTTCTTCATGCGCCGCTTTCTTTTCGCTTCTGCAGCCCTGTTGATCTGCACCCTCACATTTGCTCAATCTGACTCGGCTTTTATCCGGCAACTGGCTGATGAAATTTTATTACGGGGAAAAGCTTACGAGCAGCTACGCCATTTGACCAAAAAAATCGGACCGAGGCTCGCAGGCTCGCCGGGAATGGTAAAAGCGGAACAATGGGGCGCTGCGGAAATGAAAGGCGCAGGCGCCGATCAGACCATATTGCAGGAATGTAAAGTGCCGCATTGGGTGAGAGGTGGAAAAGATGAAGCAGTGGTAACCGGCAAAGGCGTACCCGCCCGTAAACTTGATGTAATCGCTTTGGGCAATTCGATTGGTTCACCTAAAGGAGGCGTACAGGCACAAGTGATCGAAGTGAGTTCTTTTGATGAACTCGATAAGCGGGCTGCCGAGGTCAAAGGAAAAATCGTTTTTTACAATTATCGGTTTAAGCCGGCTTTTGTCCGCACATTCCAGGCCTACAGCGATGCGGTTGCCTACCGCGGACAAGGACCTTCAAGAGCGGCGAGGCATGGTGCCATCGGCGTTATCATCCGCAGCATGAGTCACAGCACCGATAATATTCCGCATACGGGATCTACCCGCTACGACAGCGCCTACGCTAAAATTCCCGCAATTGCCGTGGGGCTGCAGGATGCTGACTGGCTGAGCCAGACCCTGCAATCCGGAAAGACCTTAAATATGCGCATCACTACGCATGGTTATTTTTTGCCTGACACAACCGGACACAACGTGATCGGTGAGTTGAAAGGTTCTTTATATCCCGAAGAAATCATCACCATCGGCGGCCACCTGGATAGCTGGGACAATTGTGAAGGCGCACACGATGATGGCGCGGGCTGCGTGCAGACATTGGAAGTACTGCGGGCATTCAAGGCACTCAACTATCGTCCGCAGCGCACCATCCGGTTTGTGCTTTTTGCCAATGAAGAAAACGGATTGCGTGGCGGCTCGAAGTATGCCGAAGAAGCGGTGGCTAAAAAAGAGAAACACATTTTTGCGCTCGAATCGGATGCAGGTGGCTTTACTCCCCGAGGATTCGGATTCACCGCCAATGACGAACAGTATAAGAAATTAATGCAATGGTTGCCACTCGTGGCACCTTATGGTTGTTCTGAATGGGTGAGAGGCGGCGGCGGTGCAGACATCGGTCCGCTCAACCGTTCCCTGGGTACACCAATGGCCAGTCTTAATCCCGACAGCCAGCGTTATTTCGATTTTCATCACGCACGTAATGATGTGTTCGAAGCCGTAAATAAACGCGAACTCGATCTTGGGGCCGTTAATATGGCGGCGCTGATCTACCTGGTAGATCGTTATGGGCTCTGATCAGGAAAGTAATTTATCAATAGCAGCCCGAACCTGGGCAAAAGGAAACGCAGCCAGTACATTATCCATCTGTTTACTTATATCGGCCGTACAGAGTTGGCCGATACTTCCTTCGTGTGTATGATTTAACTGCAGGTCATAAGTAAATTTACCTGCCTCAATATCAAGTCCTACTTCTTTATACGCATCGCGGAAAGGCATCCCTGCGAGTACGCGCTTGTTCACTTCTTCCACACTAAAGAGATACTTGTATTTTTCATCTCTCAGAATATCATCTTTCACTTCGATATTCGACAACATCAATCCCGCCATTTCCAGGCAATCGCGCAGGTTGCGGAACGCGGGAAACAGGTGTTCTTTCAGCAATTGCAGATCGCGGTGATAACCCGAAGGCAGGTTGGTGGTCATCAGCATGATCTCATTCGGCAAAGCCTTGATGCGGTTGCAATGCGAACGGATCAGTTCAAATACATCCGGATTTTTTTTATGCGGCATGATGCTGCTGCCCGTTGTTAATTCCGGAGGGAAACTGATAAATGAAAAGTTCTGGTTGAGGTAAAGACAGGCATCCATGCTGAGCCGTGCCAGTGTATCGGCCACATTGGCCAGCGATTGGGCTACTACACGTTCCGCTTTGCCACGGCCCATCTGCGCATATACCACGTTGTAGTTAAGGTCGGCAAATCCCAGCAACTCTGTAGTAAGCGTACGGTTGATGGGAAAAGAGGAGCCATAACCGGCGGCTGATCCCAACGGGTTTTTATTGACTACATCATAAGCTGCTTTCAACGTGATCATGTCGTCGGCCAGGCTTTCCGCATAAGCGCCAAACCACAAGCCAAAGGAAGAAGGCATGGCCAATTGCAGATGCGTGTAACCGGGCAGCAATTGTGCTTTGTATTTTTCACTTTGTTGTTGCAACAGGTTAAAGAAAGGTCCGATAGCCTTTACCGTCAGTTCGAGTTCATTGCGCAGGAATAGTTTTATATCGACCAGCACCTGGTCGTTGCGGCTGCGTGCGGAGTGGATTTTTTTCCCGGTGTCGCCGAGCGCTTCGGTCAGTAACAATTCTACCTGCGAATGAATATCTTCCACATTGTCCTGCAGGGAAAACGTTCCTTCCTGAATGCGGGCATAGATTTTTTTCAGTTCAATATGCAGCGCAGTCGTTTCTTCTGCAGTCAGCAGCCCGATACTTTCCAGCATACGCGTGTGTGCCAGTGATCCCAGTACGTCGAATGCCGCGAGGTAAAGATCCATTTCGCGGTCATGACCAACGGTAAAGATTTCTACTTCTTTCAGGGACGCGGTATTTTTTTGCCAGAGTTTCATGTTGTATCGGTTGAAATTTGGTTATCCGTTCTGCACTTCGTTGATGAGCTGAATATATAGCGCGATGCCTTCTTCAATTTCTTTTACATAGATGTATTCATCCGCGGTATGGCTGCGTGCCGAATCGCCGGGACCCATTTTCAGAGATGGAAAAGGCATCAATGCCTTGTCGGATGTAGTGGGTGAACCGTAATAGGTGCGCCCGAGTTTAATACCCGCCTTTACCAGCGGATGATCCAGCGCAATGGACGTGGAGCGCAGGCGTGTACTGCGCGGCAGTATTTCGCTGTCCACATGTGTGCGGATGATCTCCAGTACTTCTTCGAATGTGTAACATTCGTTGATGCGGGTGTCCACTACAAACCGGCATACGGCGGGCACAACGTTGTGCGCTTTGTTCTCCGTTTCAATAACCGTTACGTTCATGCGTGAAGGACCGAGCAGGTCGGATACGCGATCGAATTGATAGGAGCGGAACCATTCGATGTCTTTGAGTGCTTTGTACAAAGCGTTCTCACCTTCGTTGCGCGCAGCATGCCCGGCTTTACCATGACTGACGCAATCGATCACCATCAGTCCGCGTTCAGCCACGGCCATTTGCATTTGCGTAGGTTCGCCCACGATGGCCGCCGCAATGGGAGGAAGGTCGTGGATGATGAGTTCGATGCCGCCTGTTCCGGAAATTTCTTCCTCGGCAGTAGCGGCAAAGATTACATTGTACGGTCCGTTGTGTTCGTAGAAATGAAGAAAGGTTGCTGCCAGCGACACCAGGCAACCGCCGGCATCGTTGCTGCCGAGACCGAACAACTTTCCGTCTTCCACATCGGGCGAAAACGGATCTTTCGTGTATTGCGGATTGGGCTTAACGGTATCGTGATGAGAATTGAGCAGCAGCGTCGGCTTGCCCGGGTCATAGTGTTTGTTCCGTACAATAACATTGTTGCCAATGCGCTGCACGGGAATCTGCCGTCCGGTAAAAAATGTTTCCAGCAGGAGAGCGGTTTTGTCTTCTTCCTTGCTGAATGAAGGTGTAGCGATCAGTTGTTTGAGTAAAGCCACTGCCGCTGTCTGCAGTATGGTTAGTTGATCATTCATTCACGATTGTTGTACCCGCACTTCCCCGGATCAGTTGATGCAGTTGTTCTGCTTTACCAATGATCACGCGGCTTACGCCGCTGTTGAGTGCTGTAAAGGCATTGTCCAGTTTGGGGAGCATGCCTGCAAATATTTTCTTCTGACTTTTCAGTTGCTGGTAAAGAGCCGGATTGATGGATGGAATAACGGTGCTGTCGTCGTCAGCATCCAGCAACACACCGCTTTTTTCGAAAGAGTAAACAAGACTTACTTCGTAAAGCGCACTCAGCCCTTTGGCCAACTCCTGTGCAATGGTATCGGCATTGGTATTGAGCAGTTGTCCTTGCTGGTCGTGCGTGATAGGCGCAAAGACCAAGGCGATGTTCCGGCTCAGCAACATATCGGCGAGATCGGTGTTGATGGCATCCACATCGCCCACAAAGCCGTAGTCCACTACGGGATGCCTGCGTTTGTGCGCGAGGATGGCGTCACCATCCGCGCCGCAAAGTCCCATCGCATTGCAATGGAAAGACTGCAGTTTGGCTACAATATTTTTATTGATGTAACCTGCGTAGACCATCGTTACAATGCGGAGTGTTTCGGCGTCGGTGATCCGCCGGCCATCGATCATTTTTTGCTGGATGCCGAGTGTATCCGCCATGCGTGTGGCGAGTTTGCCACCACCATGCACGAGGATCTTGCGTCCGTCGATATTGGAAAAATCTTCGAGGAATGCGGACAGTTTTTGTTCATCATCGATGATGTTGCCGCCGATCTTTATGATATAAAGTTTATCCATTGTTTCTTAAAATCTCGGAGAGTACGGCCTGTGCAGCCCATACCCGGTTGCCGGCTTCCTGCGTTACGAGGCTGTTGGGCCCGTCGAGTACTTCGTCGCTCAGTTCCACGTTGCGGCGTACGGGCAGGCAATGCATCACGCGGGCATTGTTGGTTTGTTCCAGTTTTTTATTGGTCAGCATCCATTTCGGATCGCTCTCATAAATTTTTCCGTAGTCGTTGAAAGTGCTCCAGCTTTTCACATACACATAGTCGGCATCTTTGAGTGCCTCGTCCTGGTTATGGGTAATGTGTGCGCCACGGGTAAAGTCTTCACTCAGTTCATAATCTTCCGGATGTGTGATTACGAAGTCGGCCTGTCCCCAGCGGTTGATCCATTGTGCAAAACTGTTGGCTACACATTGGGGCAGCGGTTTTACGTGTGGCGCCCAACTGAGAACGATCTTCGGCTTTTTGCCTGGTGTTGCAGGTTTAAAGGTTTCGTTGATGGTAATCAGGTCGGTGAGGGATTGCAAAGGATGTAAGGTGGCGCTTTCGAGACTCACCACCGGAATGCCGGCGTACTTGATGAATTGTTTGATATAAAGTTCGCTGTAGTCATCATCGCGGTTCTTCAGCGAGGGGAACGTGCGGATGGCGAGTATGTCAAAATATTTTCCGAAGATAGGTGCGGCATCTTTTACATGTTCGACGGTGTTGCCGCTCATGATGGCTTCTTCTTCAAACTCGAGTGCCCAGCCTTCATTACCTACGTTGAATACAACGGCTTCCATGCCCAGGTTTTGCGCGGCTATCTGTGTGCTCAGGCGCGTGCGCATGCTGGGATTGAGGAAAAGACATCCGATACGTTTGCGGGCGCCGAGCGTCTGGTCGCGGAAAGGAGCTGCTTTGTATTGCAGGCCTGTATTGATCAGGTGGCCAATATCAGGAACGTCATCAACGGAAATGAATTGTTTCAATTTACGGTTGGTGTTTTATTGTTGTGATGAATGAACGGCTGGCTGATGTGAAGCAATTTCTTCTTTAACGGCCTTGATGAAACTGCCGGCGTTTTCCTGGCCGAGTGCCAGTGAAGGCAGTAGTCTGATCACATTCGGTTTGGCTTCGCCGGTGAATATTTTTTGTTTCCACAGCAGATTTTTGCGCAGCTCACCCAATTCGGCGGGTACGTCGAAGCCGATCATGAGTCCGCGTCCGCGGATATTTTGCAAGCCACCAATGTTTTTCAGTTCGTTGATCAGGTAGTCGCCGGTTGATTTCGCCTGCTGCAATAATTTTTCTTCTTCGATCACTTCCAATACTGCCAATGCGGCGGCGCAGGCGAGGTGGTTGCCACCGAAAGTGGTGCCCAGTTGAAAATGTTTGGCGGTGAATTTGGGAGAAACGATGATGCCTGCCACGGGGAAACCGTTGCCCATGCCTTTTGCCATGGAATAGATATCGGCGTCAACGCCGGCCCAGTCGTGGCTAAAGAACTGACCCGTACGGCCGTAACCGCATTGTACGCTGTCAGCGATATAAATGGCGTTGTATTTGTCGCACAGTTCACGGATGAGGCGGAGGAAAGGAACCGAAGCTTCGTTGATGCCGCCAACTCCCTGTATACCTTCGATGATCACGGAAGAGATCTCGTTGCCCTGGCGTTCGAAACAATCGGCCAGCGCCTGTTCGTCGTTAAAAGGCAGGAAGATCACGTTGTCTGTTTCGTTGACAGGCGCAACGTAGTTTTTATTATCGGTAACGGCCACAGCCAGTGAAGTACGTCCGTGAAAAGCTTTGTTGAAAGCGATCACTTTGCGGCGTCCGTTGTAGAAAGAGGCGAGTTTGAGTGCATTCTCGTTGGCTTCTGCGCCGCTGTTGCACAGGAATAGCTGGTAATCTTCTTTGTTGGCTACGCGTCCGAGTTTGGTGGCGAGTTCCTGTTGCTGGGGAATGCGGATGGAGTTGGAATAGAAAGCGATCTTCTCCAGTTGTTCTTCGATGCGTTTTACCCAATGTGGATGCGTATGACCGATGCTGATCACGGCATGACCGCCGTAGAGGTCGAGGTATTGCTGACCATTTTCGTCCCAAACCTGTGAGCCCTGAGCTTTCACGATGTTGATGTCGTTGATGGGATAAACGTCGAATAGATTCATTTAAGGTGTAAGTTTTAGATGATCGGTAAAAGGTGTAAGGCTTAAGGTATAAGGTTTAAGGCTTAAAGTGAGGTTTAGGGTTAGTGGTTGTTTTGGCGTTGCGCAGGTATTTAATAAAACTTATCAGCATCGCTCGGGTTTCGTTAATCAAAAAATTGACCGTTTCATAATCATCCTTTGTGATATAGCTCAGTTCATGTGCAGCGAGACAGCAGTAATCGACTTCATTGCAAGAACCAAGAGCGTTATCCAGAAAATGAGCAAAGTCTTTATTGGTAAATCGTCCACAGCCTTCAACGATATTTAATGGTATCGACAAAGAGGCTCGTAACAATTGACTGCTCAACTCGTAGCGCTCTTCTTTTGGAAACTTTGGAACAATATTTTTTTTCACAAACAGGTACTGGTGGTGGGCCTTTTTCCAAACTTCCAGTTTTTTGTAATCTCTCATCTACGTAAAATAGAAAGAACTACATTACCCAGCTTTTTCCGGTATAAAAACCTTATGCCTTACGCCTTATACCTTCCACCTTTTCTCAAAACGCCGCGGCTTTCAATCCAAGTCCAAGCCCCTCTGCAAAGCCAAACAACAAATTCATATTCTGTACCGCCTGCCCGCTCGCTCCTTTTAATAAATTATCAATGGCAGAATGCACCACCAATTTGCTGCCGGCTTTTTCCAGGCCGATCACAGCTTTATTCGTATTCACTACCTGTTTCAGAAATACCGGATCGGTGCTTACATGGGTAAACGGATGATCTTTATAAAATTCATTATAGAGTACAAACAGTTCTTCGATACTCAGATCACAATGCACCGTAGAACTGATAAAAATGCCTCTGGTAAAATCACCACGCCAGGGCACGAAACTCAGATCGATTTTGCCGGCGGGTTGCAATTGCAATAAAGACTCGCCGATCTCTCCGAGATGCTGATGGTTAAGCGTTTTGTATGCCTGTATATTGTTGGCGCGCCAACTGAAATGAGAGGTGGCAGACAGCGACTGACCTGCACCGGTAGAACCCGTAATGCCGGTTGTATAGATATCGGTCAGCAACCCTGCTTTAGCGAGGGGCAGTAACCCCACTTGTATAGCGGTAGCAAAACATCCCGGGTTGGCAATATTCTTCGCCGTGCGGATGGCTTCGCGGTTGAGCTCTGGCAACCCGTATACAAATTCTCTGTCGCCGATTGTTGATGTTGCCGAAAGACGGAAATCATTTGCCAGATCGATGATACGCGTGGAAGAAGCTATTGTATTTTCTGCCAGAAATTTTTTCGACTCACCATGTCCTAAACAAAGAAACAATAAATCCGTGTCTTGCAGTTCACCGGAAAAAGTAAGACCGGTATCGCCGATCAGGTCCTGGTGTACGCTGCTGACAGGTTTGCCGGCATTGCTGCGGCTGTGGACAAATGCAACATGCACTTCGGGATGATGGATGAGTAAACGGATCAGTTCACCTCCCGTGTATCCCGCTCCTCCGATAATGCCTGCTGTAATTGCCATGTCGTTCAGTTATTCAGTGATCAGAAAATTTATTTGTCGTTATCGGTTTTCACCAGGTGATAGATCAGCGTCTGGTTGCCGAAAATGCGTGTGAATCCTTTCACATCGTCGCCGGTGAAGCCGGTATTCATTTCACCATACTTACCGAATTTGCTGTTCATCAGATCGAAGCGGCTTTCAATGCCTGTTACCTGGAAACGGTAGGGCTGCAGTTGCACATACACATCACCGGTTACGTTGCGCTGGCTTGTTTCGAGATAACCTTCGATATCTCTCATCACCGGATCGAGGATCTGGCCTTCATGCAGCCAGTTGCCGTAGAACTGTGCCAGCTGATCTTTCCAGTTGAGCTGCCATTTGGTCAACACATGTTTTTCCAGTGCATGATGCGCTTTCAGGATTACCATCGGTGCGGCTGCTTCAAATCCTACGCGGCCTTTGATACCGATGATGGTATCGCCTACGTGTATATCGCGTCCGATGCCATAGGGACCGGCAATGCTTTGCAGGTATTGAATGGCTTCGGAGGGATGTTTGAATAGGTCGTCGTTGATGGCTTTGAGTTCGCCTTTTTCAAACGACAGTTTTACTTCCTGGCTACCGGTTTGTGTAACCTGTGTGGGCCATGCTTCTTCGGGAAGCATACCGCGGGAAGAAAGTGTTTCGCGTCCGCCTACGCTGGTGCCCCAGAGACCTTTATTAATGGAGTAGGCGGCTTTTTCAAAATTCATTTCCACACCTTTTTCTTTCAGGTAGCTGATCTCGGCTTCGCGGCTGAGTTGCAGGTCGCGGATCGGTGTGATGATCTCGATGCCGGGGATCATGATGTGGAAGATCATATCGAAACGTACCTGGTCGTTGCCGGCGCCGGTGCTGCCATGTGCCACCGCATCTGCGGAGAGTTCTTCGGCATAGGAAGCGATATGCAAAGCCTGGCTCAGGCGTTCGGCTGACACGCTTAGTGGGTAAGTATTGTTCTTGAGCACATTTCCGTAGATCAGAAAACGGATGATGCTGTCGTAATAGCTCTTGACGGCGTTAACGGTTTTGTGTGATTTCACTCCCAGCCGGTACGCATGCTCTTCGATGTTCTTCAGTTCTTCTTCGGAAAAACCGCCGGTGTTCACAATGATGCTGTGCACCTCATAGCCCTGGTCTTCTGTGAGGTATTTTACACAGAAAGAGGTATCGAGTCCGCCGCTGAAGCCTAAAACGACTTTTTTGCCCATGGTAGTAATCAGAAATTAAATAAGAAGTGAATAAATGATTTTAATCTGTTACGATCGTTTTTTTTGTCTTTATCTTTTTGTTCTTTTTTGAGAAATGGCTTGAGCAGTTTCCATTGTTTGAACCGCTGAAGGCGTTCGAGTCCTTTTTTATTCTCTTCGAAATAAGCTTTTGTCTCCGCAGGCTCATAGTGATCTTTGGGATCGTAGAGCATGGCCGTACACATACAGTTTTTGCGGTCTTTGCTCGTGAGAATGTCGAAGTTCACGCAGCTCCGGCAGCCCGCCCAGAACGCTTCGTCCTGTGTGAGTTCGGAGTAGGTCACGGGTTCGTAGCCGAGTTCGCTGTTGATCTTCATCACGGCCAGGCCTGTAGTAAGACCAAACACTTTTGCATCGGGATAAAGCTGACGCGAGAGGTTGAATATTTTTTGTTTGATGCCTTTGGCAACGCCTGTCTTACGATAAGCCGGAGAAACGATGAGGCCGGAGTTGGCCACATACTCACCGTGGCTCCAGGTTTCGATATAGCAAAAGCCAACCCAGTCACCTTCTTTGGTGAGTGCGATAACGGCTTTGCCTTCTTCCATTTTCTGCGCAACGTAATCGGGGCTGCGTTTGGCTATACCGGTACCACGGGCCTTGGCTGACGCTTCCATTTCCTCAGTGATGAGGTCTGCATATGATTTATCATCCCGGGTAGCGACCCTAATGATGATCTGTTGATTGTCCACTTGTAAAGAGTTGATAGTGTCGGATGACCAGTCCCAAAGTAAATGTCCGGAGAGGGTTCACTGACAGGGACCGTGGTAAGGGGTTCGTCCTGTCAGCACTCAGGGCGGCGTCGCGGGCGGCAGAAAGTAAACACATCATAACCAACGGCATAAACGCCGCTCGTGATCGGAGCGTGGAACGCGAATTGCTTGGTATGTGTCAGAATGTTGCTCATGTTTACAAAGCAAATTGTAAATTGGGATACAAATGTATAATAATAATTGCGTTCATTCCACAAATTTTTTGTTATAAAAAAATAACCATGAACACCACTGTAGCCGGCTCTCCCCGGCGTTTTTCAGGCCTCCGGAAATTCTTTCTAACGTTCGTTATTTTATTGGTCCTTGCGCTTGCCGGTTATATCTACTGGAAGTTTTATTATCCTTACACCAGTGATGGTGTGAAGTCTGGTTATCTCAACTACGCGGTGAAGAAAGGGCAACTGTTCAAAACCTATGAAGGCAAGCTGATCCAGGAAGGGATCCGCAGCAAAACAGCCGGCGCCATTCAGTCGAATGAATTTGAATTTTCCATTCGCGACAAGGAAGTGTTCGAGGTATTGAAATTGAACAGCGGAAAAATTTTCGACCTGCATTACAAAGAGTACAACGGCGTGCTGCCCTGGCGTGGCAATACGCGTTATATCGTTGACAGTATCATTGCCATGAGAGAGCCGGAACGTTGAGGGGCAATTGGTCAATCAGTCAATAAGTGAATGGTCAATAAACAGCCTACTTATTACTTACTACTTAAAACTTACGGCCGAAGCTTCGGCCCGAGGTATCGGGCGGCTGTTTCCCTTCTGCTCATGCCTGCAGCAGAAATATAGCGGGACGTTTATGCAGATCCGGCACCTCATTTTGCCATTGCTTTACCGTGCGGGTGCGCACCCACTCGTTGGGGCCAGTGAGGTCCACTGCCACACAAATCCTGGTGTCGGGTTTGCATTGTTTAATCAGGGTATCGAGCATGGCATTGTTGCGGTAGGGCGTTTCAATAAACAATTGCGTACACTGCCGGCGCGCCGAATCCGATTCCAGTTCGCGGACGACCTTGATGCGCTGCGCATTGTCGATGGGCAGGTAACCGTGAAAATGAAACTGCTGGCCGTTCATGCCACTGGCCATCAGCGCGAGTAAGATTGAACTCGGGCCTACCAGCGGACGTACTGTTGCCTGTAGTTCCTGTGCGGCCTGCACCAGCCGTTGCCCGGGATCGGCCACGCCGGGACAACCCGCTTCGCTGATGATACCAATGCGCTTTCCTTCTTTTACTTTCTGACGAAACTCGTTCACTACGGCTTCCTCGGCTTTGTGAATACCATGCCATTCGTAATCGTCGATCACCATTTCGCGCCATAATTGTTTGAGGTAACGCCGTGCGGTGCGCTCATTTTCCACGAAAAAAATTTCGCAATCTTTTATGGCGTCCAGCAGGTAAGCGGGGAGCACATGAAATCCCTGATCGTCGAGTTGGGAAGGTATCAGATAAATAGTAGCCGCCATGTTACTGGTTTTTGACTTTGTGCACGGTGAGGGTGGCGGCAATTACGGCATAAGCCGGTGCAAAGATCACCACGAGGTGCATCAGGTAAAAAAGAATGCCGTTGCCGATGGCCAGTCCCTTATGACGGCCGGTAAAGCGGGCACTTTCGGTGAGCGAGAAGCCGCTGCGGGCCAGGCTGTAGTCGAGCATGGAACAACCGAAATAATAACATTCGATCAGCAGCGCGAGTACCGGCGTTATCCATCCGACCACCGGCACCAGCGAGAGGATGACGATGCCCAGCAGGTAAAAAGATTGCAACCCTGCATTGCGGAGAATCAGCCGTATGCTGCGGCCACATTCTTTGCGGAGTGCGCGCCATTGCCACACATGCGGTTGCTGCGCGAGAATGGATTCGGTCTTTTCGCTCAATAAGGCGAGCACCGGCGAGCCGATGAGCAGAATAAGGTATTTAAAAAAAGAAAAGTAAAACAGGACCAGTATCAACCGGAACATCATGCCCGTCATTACAAATACAAAGCTGAGCAGGGGGCTTCGTTCTTTTTGCAGAAAACTTTCGATGCCGAGTTCGGAATTGATCCAGGAAATGGCATCATCTGTGCTGCTCCAGAAGAAGTACATACCGGTGAAGAACAGCAGTGTGTAGAAAATGCCGGGCAAAAGGATCCAACTCCAGAGCCGGTGTTTCCGCAGAAAGTAGTGAGCTTCGCGGTACGACTGAAACGCTATGACTATTTCTTTTAGCAAATTATTTTCAGGTGGGTAAATATAGGGATTGGTTATAAGTTTTAGGTAATAAGTTGCAGGTTTTAGGTGAAAGGCGCAAGGCTTAGGGCTAAACAGCCGTCATTGAGCTTAGCTGATAAGTCAATGTATGAATAAGTGAATGGTGAATATCGCAGTTTACTTAATACCTATAATCTGCTACCTTAAACCTTACGCCTTTCACCTTAAACCTTACACCTGAAACCTTACGCCTTACACCTTTAACATGAACAAACTAACCATCGGTTTTTATCAACGCGAAGACGTCTGGCAGATAGCGCAAGAGCTGTTGGGCAAGCTATTCGTTACCCGTTTCCGTGGTGTGGAAACAGCAGGACGCATTGTGGAATGCGAAGTATATGCCGGCGTGGGAGATAAGGCTTCACATGCGTATGGTGGAAGGCGTACCGCGCGCAACGAGGCAATGTACGCCGCAGGCGGCATCACGTATGTATATCTCTGTTATGGCATTCACTACCTGGTGAATGTGGTTACCGGAAAACAGGATGTACCACATGCCATTCTGCTGCGTGGTCTCGAACCCGTGCGCGGCATACCGGCAATGCTCCGCCGTACCGGCAAACCAACACCGGATCATTCACTCACCCGCGGACCGGGCAACCTCACCAAAGCACTGGGCATCGATACCGGTCACAATGCAGAAAATCTATTGGGAAAAAATATATGGCTCGAAGACGACGGCACGCGGTATTCACCAGATGAAATAGCGAAAACGCCCCGCATCGGCGTTGATTATGCGGCGGAAGACGCGTTGCTGCCGTACAGGTATATTGTGAGAGGGAATCCTTATGTGAGCGGGAAGAAAACAGCCAATGTGATAATTTGATGATTTGAAAATTTGAAAATGCGCGAGGAGCTTCATCCTGATTTTCAAATTATCAAATTATCAAATTCTGCGGGAAGCTTCTATCTCAGGTATCTTCAAAAGCCCTCTCCATCTTCACCGGATCAAATTCTTTTTCATTGTGAGCTATCCAGATGGTGGCCACGCCATTGCCGATGAAGTTGGTAATAGCTCTGGCCTCCGACATAAAACGGTCCACACCCAACAACAACGCGAGACCTTCCATGGGGATCACCTTAATTGCGGTTAGCGTAGAAGCCAGTACGGCAAATCCGCTGCCCGTTACACCTGCCGCACCTTTGGACGTTAACATCAGGATGCCCACTATACTCGCAATTTGTCCCCAGCTCAGATCCACATTGTATACCTGTGCCAAAAAGATCATGCACATCGAAAGGTAGATAGTAGTGCCATCCAGGTTGAAGGAATAACCTGTTGGCACCACCAGTCCCACTACAGATTTGGAGCAACCCATGCGCTCGAGTTTTTCCATCAGCGATGGCAATGCGGCTTCAGAAGAGGAGGTTCCCAATACCACCAGTAATTCTTCACGGATGTATTTTAAGTATCGCCCGATCGATACGCGGCAGTAACGCAGGATCAGCCATAGTATAACAAAGATGAAGACGGCCATGGTCATGTATACCGTGCCCATCAGTTTGGCCAGTGGCAGTAAGGCGCTGATGCCATAGCGTCCGATGGTGTAGGCCATTCCACCGAAAGCGCCGATGGGAGCCAGGATCATCACTAAATGCAATCCTTTGAAAATATATTTTGATACACGTTGAAGCGGCCTGATGACACGGTCCCTTTTTTCATAAAAACTAAGCAGTATGCCTGTTAAGAGGGCCAGCAGCAATACCTGTAGCGTAATGTTGTCCTGGAAAAATTTCCACCAGCTGAAGTCGTCACCGGCTTTGGTATAGCGGGAGATGTCTCCGCCTTTTACCGCATGTGTGTCCACGCCTTTGCCCGGCTTCACCAGCAAGGCCACGCCTGCACCGATCAGGAGGGCAAAAGTGGTGACGATTTCAAAATACAGCAGGGCCTTTGCACCCACACGACCCACTTTTTTCAGGTTGCTCATGCTGAAAATCCCCAGGGTAATGGTCAGGAAAATGATGGGATTGATGAAAAGTTTCACCAGGCTGATGAATGAGCCGCCGAGAAATTCACTGAGCGTGGCGCCGATCTCGATGTGCTGCCCCATTGCAGAGCCTTTGAACGGCTTGTCCATCACTTTCTGAAGCGCCCATCCCGGAGCATAATGCCCCACCAGGATGCCGGCCGTGATGGCCACCAATACCCAGAAGGTGAGATTGGTCAATACTTTTTTCATACAGCGCTTCGGTTACTTAAAAATCAAACCCCGGATGAACCGGGGTTTGGATATATAGCGAATTGGTTGCGTCAGAATTTAGGACAGTTCAGCTTTCTCATATTCGGATCTACATATTTTTTGATGTAGATAAGTGAGATCTCGATACCGCCGCGTGCGTTGGAGGCCGTCTTCAGTTGTGAGGTATTCACATCATAGGAAGCACCAAAATGCCATTCGCCGAATTCAAGTCCCATGTAAGGAATTACCGCATCGCCGAAACGGTACCAGCTTCCGAGGTATACGTTCGTTGGGTTTTCCTCGTCGTTGTTTACGTTGAGAGAAAACGAACCGCCGACGATTGTATTGTGTGCCTTGGCCTGCATACTGTGATTGGCGGCAAGGTGAATGAAGTTATAACTGCCGATCGGAATCTTGCCACCCGCCTGGATCGTTGTCCTGGTAGCCAGGGTGAAGTTGCCGCCCTGCTGGAATGTTTCTTTCGGACGGTTGATGTGATACATGGAAGCGCCGAGGTAAAAGTTGTTGTAACCGTTGGTACTGCCGTTGTAAAACACCCCTGCATTCAGGTCGAAATAGTTCAGGTTCAGTTGCTGGCCGGCAAATGTTTCAGAGGATACGCCTGTAAAACCAAACGGCGTGAGCTGATCCTGGAATACGATCTTGCTGCTGTTAAGCCGTTTGTTCATGTAAGTGCCCTGGAAACCTGCACCCAGTTGATGGAAGCTGTTTTCGTCGAGACTTTTATGATAAGCGACAGAAAGAGCACCGTAGTTGCTGGTAAGTGCACCGTTGCCTGCGCGGTCGGTAAAACCCATGATGCCGATACCGAACTGGTCTCCTTCGGGGATACGGTTTTTGAGAATGCCCATGTCAACGGATGCTGTACCTGTGATGTAAGCATTATTGATGGAGGGCCATTGATTGCGGTAGTTGCCGGCCACGCGGAACACACCATCAAACTTGCCGGTGAGTGCCGGGTTCATGGTAAGCGGGGAGGCAAAAAATTGGGAAAAGTTGGGGTCCTGCGCGTGGCTCACAAGGGTCAGTGCTACACAGGCTATCACAGTAGTCAATAACTTTTTCATCAAAGCGTTAGGTTTTACGATCGGTTCTCAGACGGGGAGAGGACCCTAAATAGCAGTTTATGTTGGTTATAACGTCCGGCCTTTCTAAAAATTGCTCATCAGTTTCTATCCCCGGCTTTACGGATACGAAATGGAAAAATACGGAAAAACGGGTTAAACCGGAAAATTAAGATGCTCTCTTTTTCGGCAGGATTACATCTGCACTTTTACGCCGAAAGCCAGATCCCCGGCATCACCCAGCCCGGGAACGATATATCTTTTCGCAGTGAGTTCATCGTCAATATCTCCGCACCAGATAGTTACACCCGGCTCCTCGCGTTTTACGTATTCGATACCCACGGTGCAGGCAATCGCCGCCACGATATGAATTTCGCGGGGATGTCCTTCTTCGCGGAGGAAATGAATGGTTTTGACGAGTGAAGAACCGGTTGCCAGCATGGGATCGGATACGATCACCACCCGGTTTTCCAGCTCGGGGCATGAAATATAGTCGAGGCTGATTTCGAAACTGCCGTCTTTATTGTGTTTGCGGTAAGCGGATATGAAAGCGTTATCGGCTTTGTCGAAATAATTAAGCAGTCCCTGGTGCATCGGAAGGCCGGCACGCAGGATGGTGGCCAGCACAGGTTGTTGCTGCAGCACTTTGCTCACCGATGTGCCCATCGGTGTCTGGATTTCTTTTTCTTCAAATGCCAGCACTTTGCTTATTTCATAGGCTGCGATCTCACCGATACGCTCCAGATTACGGCGAAAGCGCATCCGGTCGCCCTGGATATCGACATTCCGCAATTCGCTAACCCAATTACTGACAAGACTGTGTTGATCGCTTAAGTTGATTACCATGATTTCGTATTCGGCGGGCCTACTCCCTGTTTATAACGCTTTCGTCTTACTTTTGGGCAAAACTAAAATCCTGGTCCCATGGGAGGAAATTTATTTTTTTCCGGGCCTGCAATACTTGTTTGACTCATGATTTACAGAGCTATAGGACTAATGAGCGGCAGCTCGCTGGACGGACTTGATATCGTTTTTGCGGAAATCCACGAAAACGGCGGACGCTGGAGTTACTCGATCGTTGCGGCCGATTGTTATCCCTATTCAGCCGGGTGGGCCGGTCGTCTGCAATCCGCCACCTCCCTCAACGCACTCGATTATCAGTTGCTGCACGCCGAATACGGCGCTTACCTCGGAGCGGAAGTCAACCGGTTTATCGGGGAAAAAGGGCTGGATTACAAAGTGGCGCTCGTTTCGTCGCACGGACATACCACGTTTCACGTACCGGCCAAACGCATGACGGCCCAGCTTGGTGACGGAGCAGCCATTGCTGCGGCAACCAAACTGCCTGTGGTGAGCGATCTGCGGGCCATGGACGTGGCACTTGGCGGACAAGGCGCGCCTATCGTTCCGATAGGCGAACAATTACTCCTCAGCCAATACAATTATTTCCTCAATCTCGGAGGCATTGCCAATATTTCCCGCCATACCGAAGGGCACTATACCGCTTTTGACGTGTGTGCGGCCAACCGCGTATTGAATATGCTGGCACAGACAGCAGGTCATGCTTATGATGCAGGCGGGCAACTTGCCGCATCCGGAGAAATAAATAAAAAATTGCTGGAAGAATTGGACGGACTTTCTTACTACCAGGAGGCCGCTCCCAAATCCCTGGCGAATGATTTTGGTACAGATACCGTATACCCGATCATAATGGCCGCCGGACTTTCCGTTAATGATGCACTGAGAACGTACACCGAGCACATAGCACGCCAGATAGCGGCGGCGTTGTTGACAACAGGACCCGTAACTGAAAATGCCAAACTGCTGGTAACCGGCGGCGGCGCGCTCAATACATTCCTGATCGAACGTCTTCGTGTTAGTCTCGATGCCATCGGGATAGAAGTAGAAGTGCCTGCCGACGAACTCGTCAACTACAAAGAAGCATTGATTATGGCACTCATTGGTGTATTGCGCTGGCGCGAAGAGAACAATGTATTATCATCCGTAACCGGCGCCTCGCGGAACAGTGTAGGCGGCGCGATGTGGATGGGACAGGGTTGATTTGATGATTTGAGGATTTGAAAATTTGAAAGTTGAAATACAACAGATTTTTGAATTTTAAAAAAGGGGGCTGCTAACCTTAGGGTCCCTTTTTTATTATCAAATTTTCAAATCTTCAAATTGTCTAATTAGCCCAGGTTTACAACCCCAGCACACTCTTCAACTTACCATACCCACCGCGGCTCACGGGCACGCGTGCTCCCGAGCGGAGAAGGGCTACGTGATTATCTTTTTCATACGGGTCGATGCGCGTAATCTGCTGCACATTCACGATATAGGAGCGGTGACACCTTGCAAATTGCTGCTTGTCCAGCACCTGCTCAAAATACCCCATCGTTTTATTCTTCAGAAAATAACCGTCAGGCGTATGAACTTTTACATAGTCATCCGCAGCTTCCAGGTACCAGATATCGTGTACGGGAATGATCTTGATCTTGTTGCCGTTCTTTACTACGATGCGTTGATTTTGTGAAGGAGACAGCGCGGCCGTTTCCAGCAAACCCTGGTCCACCGTCGCCGGTGCAGATTTTTTCTGCTCAGCCCATTTGGCCACTGCTTTATCAAAACGGTCTTTGTTGAATGGCTTCAACAGGTAATCTATTGCATGCGCTTCAAAGGCACGGATAGCATACTCATCAAAGGCGGTGGTGAATATCACAGCAGGTGGTTGTTCGATCAGTTCCAGCATTTCAAAACCATTGATCTTCGGCATCTGTATGTCGAGAAAAATCAGATCGGGTTGAAACTGCTGTATCGCTTTCACTCCTTCAAAACCATCGCTGCACTCAGCTACCAGCTCGAGGCCGGCATGGCCCGCGAGGTATTCTTTCACCACACTGCGTGCGAGATATTCGTCGTCGATGATAATTACTTTATACATAGTTTATTTGATGGGAGAGGTGCAGTAATTTTTTTATCGGTCGGGTCTCCCGGTTGCGGGATGCGGATAATGGTGGTGAAAACATTTTCTTCACCGCTGGTTTGTAAAAGGTCATTGCGGCCAAACAACAGGTACAATCGCCGTTGCACGGAAGAAAGACCGAATCCTGTTCCCTGCCTGGGCGAGGAGGTTTCTGCATCATACGGATTCTGTACCTGTATAATCAATTGTTCATCTTCGCGTATCGCATGCAATGTAATCACGGTGTCTCCGATGGTATCGTACAGGCCAAACTTGATCGCATTTTCCATAACGGGCTGCAGCAGCAGCGCAGGTAATACAAGCGCACCTGTTCCTTCTTCGCAGGTAACTTCAGTGCTGAGGCGGTTGCCGAAACGTACTTTTTCAATATCCAGGTACAACTCCAGGTATTGCAATTCTTCCTGCAGGCTCACCCATTGCGTTTCGTCTTTCTTCAGCGTGCCTCTGAGAAAATCGGAAAGTTGTTGCACCATTTTCCTTGCTTCATCCGGCCGCAGGCCGATCAGGGCATTGATCGAATTGAGACTGTTGAATAAGAAATGCGGTTGTAGTTGCTGGCGCAGTTTAAATAGTTCTGCGTCTTTGGCCAGTTTCTCGGCATCAGCTTTACGTTCTTCATTGAGCTGCAGGTCCTGGAAGTTGTGCCATACGATACAGGTCAATGAAATAAACCCAAGGATCAGCATACCGAAAGCTGCACGTATCACCAGGGAGCGTTGCAAGAAGGAAAAATATTCTTCTTCCGATCCCAATGTCCACCAGAGTATGGAGCGGTCCAGCAGCAGCCAGAATATGCCCAATACGAGACAAAGTACTACTACGTTCATGTATTGTCCCGACGAAGGAGAATAAAAACGAAGCGTGTTGATTACCATCAGGCATACCCCCAGCAGCAGCAGGTTGCTGATGAGGCTGTCGGCAACGGCTACCTGCAGCGGCAAGCCAAACCAATTCAGCAGCAGTGCATGACCGGTGATTAATACCAGCCATGCCACACTGAAGATGATCAGGAATCGTCGTGCCGATAGGGGATTCATTGCCATATTGATCAGTGCCAGCTTGGTAAGGGTGATGGAGAAATATTAGAAGCTTTTCCGTTGATGATGGAAATGTAAGCATCTGCATTTTCTTTCTCTTCGATCCGGGAGTAGATCTCCATACCGTCTGACAGTTGCTGTAATTCGTGTAGCTCACTTACGTTGATAAATTGCCATTGTACCAGTTGCAGCCGTTGATTGTAGAAAGCATCCTGGTCTTTTTTGCCCATTGCCAATGCTTTGTTTAAAGCCTGTTCTTTGTTTTCGGCAGCTACCAGGCGCAATTGCTCATCAAATTGAGGAGTATGTTCTCCGTTGCCACAGATGATCCGGAATACCATTTTAGCCATGTACCAGTTCATGGGATGATTTGTTAGGTTGAATAATGTGCATGCCTTGCTAAGGGTGGTGCAGGCAATGGTCCGTTATCAGTAGCTTTTGATTTCTATGCCGCCAAAGATCACCGTGCCGGTAAGCACCAGGGTCTTGCCGTCGTTCTCGGTGAAATTGGTGAACTTCCGTTTGTCGCTGATGCCGCCGAAAATGGTGACGGCCTCCGAGCGGATCACCCAGTGCGAGGGCACCACCAGCGTGGCACCGCCGAAAAGAGCGGTTACTTCCAATTTTACTTTGCCGTTGATATCGGCTTGTGTAAGGTCGAGTTCGGAACCTCCGAATATATTCACGATATCGCCTCCGCGGAAGTTTTTGGAAAGGATCACTTTTTTATCGCTGCCAAAAATGGAAGTGCTGTCTACATAATCATCCGCATCGGTGCTCGAACTACCGGGACCAGGCCCGGGAGCATCGGGACTCTCCGGGATTAGTGTCGTTTTTTTTTCACCGAAAAAATGTGTCCGCCGGCGGCGTGGCCGGAACACAAAAAAGATACCGGAGATGATCAGGATGAGTGGCAGCATATGACGGCGGAGATCGCCGTTCATGAAAAATTCATTGAGCAGGAAAATGCTGCCGATGATGATCAGCACCAGCCATCCCCCGCCCTGGAAATTCTTCCGGAAGCCGACAAACAATCCCAGCGCGATCAGAAACATCTGCCAACTGAATATCCAGCCGGGAATGGGTACACCAAAACTCTTGACCAGGGCCACACAGCCGACAGCCAGCAGGAACAGTCCGGTCCATATATGACCGTTCGGGTTACGCTCCTCTTGCTCGCGGCGCCACTCTCTTCTTTCTTCCCTGAAATCTCTGAAAACACTCATTGTTGTAAATTTTAATCAAAAATAGTAGCTGCCGCTTCGCGAAGCAAGCCCGGTCAGGTAATGAAACGGTCATTACCGGTAAACAGCGGAAAAAAGACGGTGAGTGGCTAATTAGACAATTTGAAGATTTGAAAATCAGGCAATGGTTTTGGCCCAGCAGCCAATTCCCTCTCTTCCGGAATCATTCTCAAATTTTCAAATTTTCAAATCATCAAATTACACCGTCCATTCATCGTGCACCACCGCCACCAGCCTGAGCCGGCCGTTGTAAGGCTCCATCACGATCCTGAGGCAGGACCAGTCCATGCCTTCGTATTTCTTATCGAAACCCGGGTAAAAATATTCCACAAACACGGCCGAAGGGAAAACCTGCTGAAGGTTGTTCAACGAATTACCCAGGCCTCTGAACTGGTTGTACGAACGTTGCGGTGCCTGCAGGTAATTGGCATTGGTCACAAAGCGTTTGAAATAGCGCTCAATGCTGAATTTTATCGCGTCGCCGGAACCATCAAAATCGCCCCAGTTGTGCACGTCGGATAATTTTGCTCTTTGAAAAGCATTGGCCGTGAAATGTTTGGTGGCCGTCGTGTCTACAAATCCATAAGGAGAAAAGCGGACACCTTTTTCCGGGTGAATGAAAGAGGCCAGTGTTACAAGATCCCGGTTATTAAGTGCCTCCACTACACTGTCTGCAAAAATGTATGCCTGAACAGAGTCGGCAATTTTTTCGGCGGGCGGCATCACCGCTGCCGGAGCGGAGTCGGCAACCACCTGTTTGGTATCTTCTTTCTTTTCGTTGTTGCAAGCGAGAAGCAAGAACAGGAGTACAGGAAGATATTTCATGAATTGATTTGCAATTTGATGATTTGAAAAGGAGCGTTTAATTTCCCTCCCCAATCCCAAATTACCAAATTTTCAAATCATCAAATTAATACCATGTCTTATTGTTCCTATATTCCTGCCATGACCGGCGATAAAAAAGCGCTGCATGGCAATTATCACGATAACTATTACGGGTTTCCCATACATGACGACAATGAGTTATTTGGAAGACTGATCATGGAGATCAACCAGGCCGGGCTCAGTTGGGAAACGATTTTGAAAAAGGAAGCAACCTTCCGGAAGGCCTATCATCAATTCAATATTAAAAAAGTAGCCGCGTATACGGAAAAAGACCGTGAACGCCTGATGGCCGATGCAGGGATTATAAGGAACCGGCTGAAAATAAATGCCGCCATCGAAAATGCAAAGTCGATCCTGCAATTACAAAAGGAATACGGGTCTTTTGAAAAATGGCTCGACCATCATCATCCCAAAACAAAAGAAGAATGGGTAAAGCTTTTTAAAAAAACATTCCGCTTCACCGGCGGAGAGATCGTAAATGAATTTCTCATGAGTACCGGTTACCTGCCGGGAGCGCACGTGGAAAGTTGCCCGGTGTATAAGAAGGTGCTGAAGGCCGGGCCCGCCTGGCGGGCAAAGTCAAAAGTGAGGGAGTGAATGGTCAATTGTGAATCGTCAATCGTGAATAGGTCAATGCGCTCCGCAATGGCATGGATACTTATTACTTAATATCTATAACCTATAAAGGCTGTTCCACCTTATTCCTTCCACCTTAAACCTTAAACCTGCTCCCTTACGCCTTGTCCACAAACGCAAATCCGTCTCCGTCAAACAAGCCAAGATCGCTCAGCTTAAGATGCGGGATTACCAGCAACGCCATAAACGATAAGGTCATGAAGGGCGAACCGAGAGTGCTGCCCAGGTCTTTCGAGGCTTTGTCGATCAGTGAATAGGCTTCGGCAACGCGGTAACCGTCATCCGCACTCATTAATCCACCTACGGGCAGGGCAACGATCTGGCTTTCGCCGGTCGAAGGGTCGTGCAGGCTCACGCCGCCTTTGCGTTCAATGATAAGATTGACTGCTTTGCAAATGCTTTCGTCGTCAACACCTACTGCCACGATGTTGTGGCTGTCATGTGCTACCGATGAGGCAATGGCCCCGCGTTTCAATCCGATATTACGGATGAAGGCGGCGGCAACAGGCGCCTGCTTATAGCGGTTGACAACTACAATTTTGAGGATGTCATTATCCGGCTGGCTTACCAGTTCACCATTCTCCACACGTCCTTCCAGGAGCAATTTATTGGTGATGAGTTGCCCGTCGAGCGCTTCGATCACCTGAATTTCTTTGGTCTCCGCCGGAGCCGCTATGCGGAAATCTTCGGGTTTCCGGGGCGCGCAATCAAATTGATTTACGAGTTCTTCGGGTTGTGCAGGAAGCGCGATATGCGTTTTTCCTTCGCTGGCTACCAGTTGTCCGTCGATATAAGTAGCCATGATGTTGAAATGTATAAGATCTTCCGCAACGATAAAGTCGGCAGGGTCGCCTTCTTTCAGCAGACCCACATTCATTTTATAATGCAGCACGGGATTGATACAGGCTGCTTGCAATACATTGAACACATCGATGCCACGTGCCACGGCACGCGCGCACAACTGGTTGATATGTCCCAGTACAAGGCTGTCGGGATGTTTGTCATCGCTGCAAAACATCATATTCTCTGCATGATTGCTGAGCAATCCGGCCAGCGCATCGAAGTTGCGGGCGGCGCTTCCTTCACGGATCAGGATTTTCATGCCATGTTGCAACTTATCCAGGGCTTCTTCTTCGGTAAAACATTCGTGGTCGGTGCTGATGCCCGCTGCTATATAACGGCGCGCATCTTCTCCGCGTAAACCAGGTGCATGTCCGTCAACGGGTTTGCCGAGACGGTGAGCGGCTGCGATCTTTTCCATTACCTCAGGATCCTGGTGCAAAACACCGGGGAAATTCATCATTTCACTGAGATAGCGGATTTCCGGGCGTTCCAGCAAACGCGTAACGTCTGCTGCATCGAGCGTGGCACCTGCCGTTTCAAAAACCGTAGCCGGCACACAGCTTGGCGCGCCAAAATTGAATTTAAAGGGAACGGTATTTCCATTGTCGATCATGAATTCCACACCGGCCATTCCGCATACGTTGGCAATCTCGTGCGGATCGCTGATGGTGGCAACAGTGCCATGCACCACGGCCAGCCGTGCAAACTGCGACGGGATCAGCATGGAACTTTCAATATGCACGTGGCTGTCGACAAACCCCGGTAACAGATAACCTTTCACTGCTGTACCCTCGGGCAGCGCCTGAATGCTGCTGATGCTTGTACCGCTGACTGTTACTTCGGCCGGATAAATGCGGCGGTTGGGAATATCGACGAGGTTGGCTTTTATGGAGAACGATGACATATGCATGAAATTGAACGGCAAATGTACTAGAGTTGAACGAGACCGCGCCTCAGGGCTTCGAGCGCCATGCCGGTGCGGCTTTGCACACTCAATTTGCCAAAAAGCGATTCGCGGTAACCATCGATGGTGCGCTCCGCCAACGACATCTGCGCCGCAATTTGTTTGTAGGTAAGATCGGAGCAGGCCAGTTGTAAAAATTCTTTTTCTCTTGGCGTAAAGCCCGGCCGTTCGTGCTCCAGCAGACCGTGTAACAAACGCCTGTAATTGACATTGGCCACATCCGCGTTGTAATAGCCGGTGTGATGAATTTCTGTTAAGGCTTTTTCGAGTTCATCGGGGTGAAGGTCTTTGAGTAAATAGGCGCAGGCACCGGCGCGCAGCATCGTGATCACAGAGGCGTCATCGTTTTTCATGGAAAGAGCAACAATGCGGGCAAGCGGGTAGCGCTGGCTGATAAATACCGCAGTAGCAGCACCATCCATATTGGGCATATCCACATCGAGCAAAACGATCGCCGGCGGTTCTGCGGCTGATTCGAGGCGCTGCAGCAACTGCGCGCCATCGAGGGCTTCCGCTATTACGTAGAACTGTGGCAGGTGATCGATCAGCATGGACACTGATTTAAGAAAAAGCTGATGATCATCAGCGATGGCGATGGGAATTTTCATTGTCGGTTTTTTGAAGGGAAATGCTTGTATGGAAGGGAATGCGAACGGTAACGATAGTGCCGGCGCCGGGCGATGACGTCCAGGTGATAGCGCCTTCCAGCAGGCGAGTGCGTTGCTTCAGGTGCAATAAACCTACTCCTTTGGTTGAAGTTGCACCAGACTCGAAACCGCTGCCATCATCGGTTATCTCAATGTTGATGTGACCGTCAATGGAAAAAGTATTTATAGCAATATGAGAAGCTTTCCCATGTTTCAGGCTGTTGTGGACAGCTTCCTGGATAATGCGGAATAAAAGTAATTGTCTTTCGTGATGGAGTTGATCGAGTTCGGGAATGAGCTGGAGTTGAATGGCGGATATTTTTCCTGATTCAAGGCGGCATGCTTCTGACTGCAGATTTTCCCGGAGGCTGAAATTGGCCAGCCATGCGGGGTTGAGTGACCGGGAAAGTGCGCGCAGGTCGCTGAGCGCCTGTTGCAACCGGTCGTCGGCCTGGTGAAGAGAATCGGGAATGGTATGGAGCTGGCGGTTGGCAACGCCGATCAGCATGCGAACGCTGCCTAATTTTTGTCCCACATTATCATGGAGTTCCTGTGCGAGGAACGTGCGCGTATGCTCCTGCACTTCCAGTTGTGACTGCAATAGTTGTTGACGGAAATCTGCTTCCAGCGCAGCCGTTTCCTGCTGAAATTTTTTCTTTCGCTGGTTGTAAAGATTAATAAGAAGGAATAGAAAAATACCTGCAATAAAAAGAGTGCAGGTTAAGATAATCACGCCGAGGATGATATCGTCTTTCGGAACTTGCATAGGAACGCATAAGTCCAGGCTGCGTATAAAATAAGGCTTGCTGCATTAAATATAATAAATCTGAGGAAGATGCCATAATTCCTGTTGATGAAGGTCAGCTGTCTGAAAAAAATACTGGCTGTGGTAGTGCAGAGGTAAAAAAACAGCAGCCCGGTGAATATCCAGAAAGGAGCATGCGCTTTGATGACTACATACTCTTTTTGTTTCATTAATGAAAAAAAATAAATACAACACCAGACGATCACCCAGGTGCCACAGAACACGTTTGTATAGAAAGCGTAGGCAGAAAATTTATAGTTGATCAGTTCCGTTATAAAAAGAGCATGAAAGATGACAATGCCGGTCCACTTCCAAAATGTTGTGTAAGCGGGGATCAGTTTTGTGAAAATAAAAACGGTAAAGATGAATTTGAGGTAGAGATAGACATTGTAGAGATCGTGGTTTGCCATTTTATTTTTACCCATCCAAAAGCCGGTGATCTCGTTAAGCAGTGTATACAGAATGAATACACAGAACAATTGCCACCAGCCGGTGCGGGCGCGTAAAAGCCACCACACACCGGCCAGCAGGCAAATAAATTCAAAAATGATACTTGGAGGGAAGGGCATCGTTAAACTTTTATGGCCAGAGAGCGCCTTCATCGAATACGAAGCTGGGTTCATCTACACGTGTAGGTGCTGGCGAACCCGGAACGGCATCGGGCACATAATAGGCGGTATCCTTGCTATTGTCCTTTCTTAATTTGAAATAATCCTGAATAGCTATCTTTTTAGAAGCAGGATCGGTTTTGGTCAGCACGGGAAAGATGTAAATATTAAGACGCCGGACTCCGTCCTTTCGCGCAATACCGTAACCAAAGCCAACCTGCCAGGTATAACCGGCTACTTCGGCCTTCTTATGTGTAGCTACAAAATCCCTGAAATGTCCCGTCATATACTTTTCCAGCTCGGCCGGATCATGTGCTATGCCATACTCTTTTTTATTCAATGCTTCAATGACCAACGCGCCGTGTTTTCGATAGGCATCTACTGCCGCTATTGCTTTCTTTAATTCGATGGGTTTGACGAAAGGCAGTGATCTGGATTTTTCTATTTCCGGGAGTGCCATTATTTCCGCTTCAGTCATATCATCTTTTTCTTTGTTCACGCAGTCGGGAAACAACAGGCATGCACAAAGTAGCGCAAGTAGCATCTTTTTCATAAAACAGGTTTTGGTGGTAAAAAGAGGTTTCTTACACAAAATGAAAAAAAGCTGCCACCTGTGCAACGGGAAATTTCCCGGTGAGGGAGAGAGTGCGATAATCAGTGAATAAGTCAATAAGTGAATAACAGCGCTCCCTGAGGCCGAAACTTCGGCCTCTCGAAGGGGCGCGGCGACAGTCAGTAACTAAATATTATTGACTGATTCACTTATTGACTTATTCACTGCTTGACCACGGTATTACTTCAAAAGGTCCGGCCTTCTTTCCTCCGTTCTTTTCAATGCCTGCTCATAGCGCCAGTCATCGATCTTGCGGTGATCACCACTCATGAGTACATCAGGCACTTTCCAGCCCCGGAATTCTTCGGGACGCGTATATACGGGAGGAGCCAGGAGATCGTCCTGGAAAGAATCGAATAATGCGGAGGTTTCATCGTTGAGCACGCCGGGCAACAACCGGCCGATGGCATCCACCAACACGGCAGCGGCCAGTTCACCGCCACTCAGCACGTAATCACCGATGGAAATTTCTTTGGTCACGAAATGTTGCCGTACGCGTTCGTCGATGCCTTTGTAATGTCCGCAGATCATCAGCAGGTTGCCTTTCAGCGAAAGTGCATTCGCCGTTCGCTGATCAAGTTTGTGTCCGTCGGGAGTGAGGTAAATGATTTCGTCGTATTGGACGGTGGCCGATAGTTCTTCGATTGCGCGCACGAGCGGTTCGCACATCATCACCATACCCGCGCCTCCGCCGTATTGATAGTCATCCACCATGCCGTATTCGTTAACGGCCCATTTGCGCAGCTGGTGAACGTGTACTTCTAGATGTCCTTTCTCACGCGCTCTTTTCATGATGCTGTGGTCAAAGGGACTTTGTAATAATTCCGGTAATACGGTGAGGATGTCGATGCGCATGCGGCAAAGATAACATTAAGCGGCATTTAGGGAACGCTTACCACTACGGAAGAAGCGGCTTCGTTGGCTCCGCGGTCACGCGCCTGTACCTGTATGCGATAACTGCGGCCCGCTTCAGGCACAAATGATTCAGCTAATTGATAAGACGCTGCGCCCGGATACCGGTGTATATCGATCAGCAATGCGCCGGTATTGTTATCGGAAATATGAATATGCACCATGTAGATTTCACGTTCATCTGTAACAGTACCCGTAATGGCGGTGGTTTGCCCTGCGGTCAGTGTTGCGCCGTTCAGGGGAGCTGTAAGCAGGATAACGGGATCCGTGCGGTCGTCATTATCCGTTCCGCTTTTACGGCAACCGGCCAGCAGCGCCAACAGCAACAGGTATAAACCGGTTTTTTTAACCATTGTCGTAAAATTCGTCAAGATCGCGGCGTTCTTTTTTCGTGGGTCGCCCGATTTTACTGGGGCGCTTGCCGGTATGAAAGCTCGCAGCCTGGTAAGCAATGCGTTCGAGTTCGTCGGGTGGCGTGATATCGGCGTAATATTTAATCGCTTCTTCATGTTTCAACCGGGTGTACAACAGGGCTGTAACCCGTATACGCCAGCGTTTAACCTCTGTTTTTACTTCGTATTCGTCGCCCACATTTACGGTACGTGCCGCTTTTACGGCCGTATCGTTCAGTTTCACTTTTCCTGAATCACACGCGGTGGCCGCCGCCGACCGCGTTTTGAACAGCCGGATACTCCACAGGTATTTATCCAGCCGCAGTTTTTCAGTTTTACTATTATTGACCATGCGTTATCTTTAGTCTGATATGAGACGCAAATTAATCATTTCCCTGTTTTGCTGCTGCGTGTTTAACATAGCTGTAAATGCACAGGCACCGCCGGGCATCCGGCAGGTAGTCCGTGCTTTTTACGGTCATTACAATCTTTCGGCCTTCACGGTTCAGCAGGTACAGTTTCAGAAGAAAAAAGACGACTGGTATATCGTGACTATTGAATACAACGGCAATAAACTGAATTATAATACCCCTGTACTTTTTTATAGCGGAAAGCAAAAGAAATTCCTCGACCTGGAGATTGACCGGAATGGTGGCGAGCGCGCAGTCGACGTTTCGCAATATGTAGACGCTTATTCGTTGGTCAATTTTGATTTGCAGCCTTATTTCGGTTATCCCGGCTGGTACCTCGATGTGATCAAGGAACTGGGTTCAAAACCGTGGCTGGCGGATAACGATCTTTATGCTCTCGGACGGGCTTATAGCGCGGCCTACACATCACCCATCACCAATACCGGTGGTGATGCTGCTCCCGGTGCTTACCATGATTTTCCTTTTACCGAATCGCCGTTGCAGGGCAACGATCTTCGCGAGTTTAACCGCGATGCCGATAGCGCTCTTGCGTGCTTCCGCCGTCTTGCTGTCCGCAACCCGGCATACCCGACAGCTGTCGGAGATATCCGTTTCAAATATGCCAATGAAATACTTTGCCGCTATCATTTGCTGCTGACATTTGCGCCCTCCGAAGCGGAGCAGGCCATTCTTCCGGACGGGATCTATGAAAAGCCGGTACTCGACAGCGCAAGACAGTTGCTAAGTGAGTGCCCGAAGAATGCTGTCTTTCTTTCATTCGGCGATAATGATTTCTATCCGCTTTTATACCTGCAGAAAAAAGAAGGGTTTCGCAGGGATGTGTATGTGGCTAATTACAGCCTCATAGCGGTTGATCATTTTATCTATCGCCTAACGAAGCCGCAGTTCGAGGCGGCGCCATTACCTGTGTCGCTCGACACAACCGTGTACCGCAGGCAAACGAATGAATATGTTTATCGTGTAACGGGCAATGATACTGTAACCATCGGTAGCGTAATTAATTTATTGAAACAGCCATTGCCGGATGGAGAACCCGCACATAGATTAAGTGCTGCCGGGTTGAAGTTACCGCTTAAACGCCCCAGGACTATTTCATTGTCCGGGATCAGTTACCTGCTGCGTAATCATATCATTTTGCTGGACATCCTTTCCAACCTGAGCAACCGCCCGCTTTGCATGAGCGGATATTTTACCGATGAACTACAACCTCTCAACAGTTGGTTTGAACGCAAAACCAACATCGGCGTTTTTTACCCATAAAAAAATAAACCCCGCCTTAGAGCGGGGTTCTTCTTATAAATTACAATTATTACTCCGCAAAAAATTTGTGGAAGTAGGGGATTGTTTCGATGCCCTTGTAATAGTTTTCGATATTATATTTTTCGTTGGGTGAATGCAGGTTGTCGTTGTCGAGACCAAAGCCCATGAAAATGATTTTGATACCCAGTTCTTTTTCCAGGATAGAACAAATCGGGATGCTGCCGCCGCCACGAACGGGGATAGGTGCTTTGCCGAATGTTGCTTCCACAGCTTTTGCCGCAGCCTGATATCCTTTGCTGTCGATCGGCGTCATGTAAGGTTCTCCACCGTGATGCAGTTCCGCTTTTACTTCCACCGATGGCGGTGCAATGGATTTAAAATAATTCAACAGCTTTTCGGTGATCTTGTCAGACGATTGATTCGGCACAAGGCGTGCAGAAATTTTTGCGTAGGCTTTTGAAGGCAGTACGGTCTTGGCTCCTTCGCCGGTATAACCACCCCAGATACCGTTTACTTCCAGTGTAGGACGGATGCCGGTACGTTCGTAAGTAGTGTAACCTTTTTCACCCCACAGTTCTTTTACACCGAGTTCATCTTTGTATTCCTGCTCATCGTAAGGTGCTTTATTCAGCAGGTCGCGTTCTTCGGGAGTAGCCACCACCACATCGTCATAAAAACCGGGAATGGTAATGTGATTGTTTTCGTCGTGGCAACTGGCGATCATTTTTGCAAGAATGGTGATCGGGTTGGCCACTGCTCCGCCATAAGTACCGCTGTGCAGGTCGCGGTTGGCGCCGGTTACTTCCACCTGGATATAGCTCAGGCCGCGTACACCGGTATCGAGCGACGGATTTTCCATGCTCAGCATGGAACTGTCGCTGATGAGGATCACGTCGGCTTTCAGCAGGTCTTTATGATCGGCAACGAACTTACCGAGGTTGGGAGAACCCACTTCTTCTTCGCCTTCGATGAGGAATTTGATATTCGTGGTGAGTGAATTGGTCTGGCTCATTACTTCCAGCGCTTTCACGTGCATGTAAAATTGTCCTTTGTCGTCGGCACTGCCGCGGGCAAATACTTTTCCGTCTTTGATAACGGGATCGAAAGGACCGCTGTGCCACAGTTCCAGCGGCTCTGCGGGCTGCACATCGTAATGCCCATATACCAAAACGGTTGGTTTGGCCGGATCGATGATCTTCTCGCCATACACAACAGGATGCCCGGCTGTGGCCATTACTTCTGCCTTATCGCAACCTGCATCGCGCAGGCTTTTTGCAACAGCATCGGCACAACGCTGCATGTCTTCTTTGTGTTCGCTTTTGGCGCTGACAGAAGGGATGCGCAGCAGATCGATCATCTCGTTCAGAAAGCGCTCTTTATTTTTTTCCTGATACTCTTTCCAGGTTTGCATAACAAACAATTTGAAAGTGAAAAATTGAGTGACGAAGATAGTATTTTCAAAACCGGGCGCTGCGGATTATTCTGTAACCGCCACCTGTTTTTTTTCGACAGGTTCCGCTGCGGGGGCTTTCTTTTCCCGTGAGAGGTTCACCAGGATCACACCGGAAAGAATAATGGCTAACGCAATCACCTGCTGCCAGGTGATCGTTTCACCGATCAGCAACCAGCCGAGAAACACGGCCACTACCGGGTTTACATAGGCATAAGTGCCGACCAAAGATGGAGGTTTGATGTTGAGCAGCCATACATACGACATATAGCCGATCAGTGAACCGAAGGTGATCAGGTAGCCCAGTGCCAGCCAGGCATTGGTGGACACCTGGCGGACTGAGAAATGTTGGTGTTCGCCGATGATCAGGCTGGCTATAAGCGAGCAGGTGCCTGCTGCGGCCATCTGTATGGCGGCTTTCATGCCGGCCGTTGCGGCTACGGGTTTGTATTTGGAATAAAGCGATCCGATGGACCAGGCAATCGATCCGCCGGTCAATACGATCATACTGATCACTTTCATCGAATTGCCCGAAAAGTCCAGCAGCTTGCGATCGGCTACCAGTACGATCACACCGGCAAATCCTACAAGCAGGCCAGTCATGATCCAGCGGTTGGAAAAATAAAAACTCCATTGAGTTCTGTCCAGCAATACAAACCACAAAGGCACCGTAGCCACAATGATAGAGGCGATGCCGCTGGAAATGTATTGCTCTACCCAGGCCACCGAGCCGGTGCCCATGAACAGCATGAGAATGCCTGCTGCAGCGATTTTGCTGACAGATTGAAGGTCGGGCGCCTTTTCACCGCGCAGGCGCGCGTAGATAAATAATAGTAATCCTGCGGTAATGAAACGGCCGCCTGCCATCAGGAAGGGCGGAATGTCTTTGATGGCAAAAAGAATGGCGATATAAGTAGAACCCCAGATAAGATAAATAGCAGCAAAAGCAGCTACTATCGCGAGGGATGAAGGTGGTGTTGACTGACCGGGAGCAGACATGACTAAAGCGTTTTAGGAACGGGCAATAAATTGGTTTCTTTCATGGTTTCGAGCACGATGGTTGTTTTGGTTGACAAGAGTCCGTTGATCTTGCTGAACTTGTCACGCATCAGTTGCGCCAGCGATTGCGGATCACGTGCACGCACTTTCACGAGATAGCAGTCTTCCCCGGCGATATGATGCAGCTCGAGTACTTCCGGTATTTTGATTAGTTGTTTTGATACGGAAATATTGCCCGGCCCTTCGCTGCTTTTTACAAAAATGAATGCCAGCAGGCGCAGGTCCAGGGAGGCGGCATTGATGCGGGTAGTGTAAGCCTCGATCACCCCTTTCTGTTCCAGTTTCCTGACGCGTTCGAGCATGGCAGAGGGCGCCATCTTGAGCAAACGCGCCAGTTCGGCATTGGAAACGCGTGCATCAGACTGCATTTCAGCCAGAATACGGAGATCGGTTTCATCGAGCGGTGACGACATAATCAGAATATTATTCGGCTAATTTAATAAAAAACAGAATAATGTTCTGTATGAATTTTATAAATACCGTATAGCACGGATACAAGGGCATGGCGCCGGCGGCTATCTTGCAAACATGGCAATGAATTACCACCGGTTGGCCCTGCCCACACACCCGATGTTTTTCCTGGTGCTCCAGGCCATCGTATTCCTGGTTGGCATCTTATTTCTGGGATGGCATGCAGATGCTATCGTAGTGGCTTATTTTTTTGAAACGGTGATCATCGGGCTGTTTCATATTGTAAAGATGCTGATCGTGTATTTTTCAGGGAGTGAACAGAAAGCCGCCTTACGCAATGCAAGTCCGGAACAACAGAAGCAGAACGGATTTATGATGATCCCTTTTTTCTGTATCCATTATTTTTTCTTCTTGTTTGTACAGTCGGTATTCATGTTTATGTTTATTTCAAACGATACCGGCAATTCGTTCAATGTGGTCGCCAATTATGCGGCAATGTTGCAACGTGAAGATGTGCAGCAGGCAGTATTGGTCAGTTCCTTCACCCATGCCGCCATGACCATGCGTGATTTTATTTTACCGAAAGTGTATCACGAATACAGCCTGGCTGGTATGTTTTTTCAGCCTTATGGCAGGGTGTTGCTGCAACAGATCGTAGTGATTCTTTCGGGGTTCTTTTTTATGCTGTTCAACGGAGCGATGGTACTGGCGATCATACTGATTCTTTTCCGCACTATACTGGATGCGTGGATGATTAAATGGGGGCAGGGGAAGTTTGCGATGATTTCGAAGGAAAGAAAATCTTCGGACGGCGGGTTTATTTAGTATCCTTTGGCTTCTGTTTAACCGTGATGGCTTTTTTAACCAGCTTGCTGCCGAACCGGTCCTTAATATCATCCACCGCTTTGTAAAGGTTCAGCTTCTCCTGGCTGTTGTTGAACAGGTCCATTTGCATGGTAAAAGGAATTAGCTGGCTGAATCGTACGCCGAGCAGGCGCACGGGTCGTCCTTTCTGGTAATGCTTGGCAAAAATATCTTTGGCCTTTGCTATGAGCCGGTCGTCGAGTGACGAATAATCGATCGCTTCCTGTCTGCTGGTGGTTTCAAAATCTGAATAGCGGATCTTGATGGTGATGCAACCTGTAAGCTTTTCATCCTGCCGGAGATCATAGGCCGTTTTCTCCGTCAGGCGTACTATTTCGCTGAAAAGAAAATCGGGGTTGGTCTGGTTGTCGTGAAAGGTGTTTTCATGCGACATGCTTTTCTGTTCCCAGTCCGTTTCAATGGTGGTGCTGCCAATGCCTTGTGATTTGCGCCACAAACTTTCGCCCCATTTGCCAAAATATTTTTCCATTACTTCCTGCGAAGTGCGCGCCACATCGCCGAGTGTATAAAGACCGAAATTTTTCAATTGCTGTTCACCCTGCTTCCCCACGCCGTTTACTTTTTCAATGCCCATCGGCCAGAGAAAATCTTTTTCCCGTCCGTTGGGTACTTCGAGAAAGCCGTTGGGCTTGGCTTCGTTGGTCGCCATTTTGGAGATGAACTTGGCAGAAGCGAGCCCGCAGGAAATAGGCAGTCCGGTTTCGCGGATAATGGATTCACGCAATTCGCGGGTGTACTGGCTTACACCGAAAAATTTATCCATGCCGGTGAGGTCACAATAGAATTCATCGATGGAAGCTTTTTCAAACAACGGTACTTTGGAAGCAATGATCTCGGTAACGATGCGGGAGTATTTGCTGTATTCGCTTCCCGATCCGCGGATAACGATGGCCTGCGGACACAGGCGCATGGCGGTTTTCATCGGCATGGCCGAATGCACGCCGAATTTCCTGGCTTCATAACTGCAGGTAGATACCACACCGCGTTCGGCAGATCCGCCTACGATCACAGGTTTTCCTTTCAGCGAAGGATCGAGGAGAATCTCCACCGACACAAAAAACGAGTCGAGGTCGAAATGAACGATATGGTGGGGGGAGATCATTTTACAAAGGTAAAATGATCTGATTTGACAATTTGAAAATTTGGTAATTTGATGAAGATCAGAGTTTTCCGGATTCCAATCTAAAAGCATCGGAATCAAATTTTCAAATCATCAAATTTTCAAATTATCTTCCCTCATGAACTTCGAATGGCTCAAAAGCGGCATAGGTCCGCTGAAAGATCTGCTGTCTTATCTCGGACAGGAAAGCAAGACGAACGATGTGGTCAAACGGCAGTTGCTGCGTGAACTGCGCAACAACCTCAACATCTTTCAGAATGCTTTCCTGAACGGCGTATCCCCGGATGTGGTGATCGATATGTTGAGCAACCAGGCCATTACGGAAGCCATCAAAGCCAATTTTAAATTCCGCAAACTCAGGGCCGGCACCATCGAGCCATACCACATTTTCGACGACCGCAACAAACGTTACATTGGCTGGGATGCCGCCAGGCTGACGGACAAAATCGATGAGAAGATCGAAGAGCTGAAGAATATCAAGAAGATGAATAATAACAGTACGGTCAACATCCGCAATAACACACAACTGAAGCTGAGCAATCTTTTTTACCGTATGAAACTGCTGGCAGATTTTATCCGTTCCGATGCCAAATAATATTCCACCCGATCACCTCGAGCCGGTGCGGCAACTTGCCCGCGCTGTATTGACGGATAATAGTCCGGAAATGGAAGCCCTGCTTGCCATCTGGCAGCCCTGCGACTGCAAACGGAAAACGGTATTAACGGCTGCGGGAGAAACGGAGCGGCATATTTATGTGGTGCTCGAAGGTATTCAACGCGCGTTTTACCTGAGCGATAGTGGCAGGGAAGCGACGATCGTATTTACCTATCCTTATTCTTTTTCCGGCGTAGCCGATTCCTTTCTCACGCAAACGCCCTCGGCGGTTTTTTTTGAAACACTTACGGCGAGTAAATTCCTGCGTGCCAGTTATGCACAGTTGGAAGAACTGCAGCAACGTTTCCCCTTGATACGTCAATGGGTATTGACGCTTACTGCTCAGGCATTGAAAGGGGCCTTGCAGCGGCAGGCGGAACTGCTGTGTTACAGTGCAGAAGAAAAATTCCGCATCCTGCTCAACAGGAGCCCGCATTTACTGCAGCTGATCCCGCACAAATACATTGCTTCTTATCTCGGCCTCGATCCGGCCACCTTCAGCAAACTGCTGGGAAGTATCCGTCTTTGATAAAATCTTTGCCTGGCCCAAGATTTCCGGAGGAAAGCTGCCGGAGTTTTGTGTAAAAAAATGAAAGCAATAGAATCCGCTGTGCTGATCGATGACCTGCAGGCGCAGGTGCGACGCATAATCGCTACAGCCACGACGTTAAAACAATTGTTGCCTGTTGACCTGGACAGAGCGCCGGCGCCGGGTGCCTGGTCGGTGGCGCAGATACTGGCCCATTTGAATTTTTATGGTGATTATTATCTGCCTGCTTTAGAAAAAGCGCTGGCGCAGGCATGTCCGGCTGAGAAATATTTTAAACCGGGATGGCTGGGTAATTATTTTACCAAACTGATCAGTCCCAACGCGGCAGGCGAGGTGCGCGGAAAAATGAAATCACCCGCACAGGCGCGGCCATCTTCTTTTGTAAAAGCCGTTGATACCTTACCCGTATTTATCGGTCAGCAACAATGGTTGCTGGAGTTGTTGGAAGAAGCAAGAACAAAAAACCTGGGCAGTGTGCGTGTGCCTATATCGATTGCGAAAATGATCCGCTTGAAAGCCGGTGACACTTTCCGTTTCCTGGTAGGGCATCAGCAGCGGCACCTGTTACAATTAACGCGGACCCTGCACCAGTTGCAATTGAATTAAAAAACGGTTGTATATTCCGGTATGCAACCAAACCTTACCGCCGGCAAACGCATTGTGGCTATCGACATACTACGCGGTGCCGTTATGATCATCATGGCGCTCGACCATGTGCGTGACTATTTTCATATAGGGGCATTCCAGGGCGATCCGCTCAATCTGTCTACTACTACAACGGGTTTATTTTTTACGCGCTGGATCACCCACTTCTGCGCGCCGGTGTTTGTGTTTTTGTCGGGCATGTCGGCTTTTATCAGCGGGCAAAGAAAATCCAAAGCGGAGCTGAGTTTGTTTCTCATCAAAAGGGGGGCATGGCTGGTTGTTGTGGAATTGGTGATTATTTCGTTTGCCTTGAGTTTTGATCCCTTGTATCATTTCTTCCTGTTGCAGGTGATCTGGGCTATCGGTTGGAGCATGATCCTGCTCGGGTTGTTGCTGCGGCTGGGTTATAAAACTGTTTTGATAACCGGTATTGTATTGGTGGCGGCACACAATCTTACGGATTGGTATCCGCTGCCTTCGGAAGGTGTTCCCGGCATTCTTTCACAATTGCTGGTAACAACGGGTGGGGTAGTTTATCCGGTGGGAGAAAGGATCATTTTGGCGGCCTATGCCATCCTTCCGTGGGCAGGCGTAATGTTGCTGGGCTACGCCGCGGGGGCTTTATATAAGCAACAGGCAGACGAAGCTAAGCGCCGCCGCTGGCTGCTGGGTATGGGAGCGGGCGTAATTATATTTTTTATTATTCTGCGCTGGAGCAATTGGTATGGCGATCCTCAGCCCTGGTCGGAGCAGAGCCGTGAGGGATTCACGCTGTTGTCTTTCATCAATACGGCTAAATATCCGCCATCACTGCTATATGTGTGCATGACGATAGGCCCGGCGCTTCTATTGCTGGCTTTAATGGAAAATGCGAAAGGTGCAATAGCCAGGATCATGACAGTATACGGAAAAGTGCCTTTCTTCTATTACGTGCTTCATTTTTTCCTCATCCATTTGTTATGCGTAGTGGTATTCTTCGCACAGGGATACGGGGTAGATCAGATCCGTGATCCGGGTTCACCGTTTTTGTTTGTTCCGGTAGGTTTTGGATTTGAGTTGTCGGTGGTATACCTGGTGTGGGCGCTGGTGGTGTCAGCGTTGTATGTTCCCTGCCGTTGGTTCGGCCGTTACAAAGCAACGCATGGACAGTGGTGGTTGAGTTATTTGTAAGAAAGACGGTATAAGGTAGAAGGCATAAGGCTCAGGGTGGGCAATGGTCAATGAGTGAATAGGTGAATAAGTCAATAGGTCAATAAGTCAATAAGTGGATTTTTCTTAGCGCCTTTGCTCCTTATGCGTCTTTGCGTGAAATAACCTCCTTTGCACGCAAAGACGCAAAGAGATTTAGCGAAGGTGTATTATTGACTTATTCACCTATTCACTCATTGTTCTCCCAGATAAATCTCCAGCAGCCCGTCGGGTAACTCCACCAGCACTTCTTTCTTGCGGTGGTTGATGGATTGAAGGGTTTCTTCATGCAGGGGAATGAGTACTTCTTTGCCTTTGACCTCGAGGCGGCAAAGCAATTGATGCGGTTGTTCAATTACCTCCAGTATTTCACCAAGCGGGCCGTTATCCTGTGTGATGGTATAGCCGAGCAGGTTGGCGGGTGCGGATTTGGCGGCGAATTTTTTAAAGTTCTCTTCGGGTAGCCAGCATTCTTTTTGCGTGAGTTTGATAGCCGCTTCGCGGGAATCGACGGATTCCAGTTTGATATAGATTTCCGTATCGCTTTTGATGCGTGTTTCTTCGATGAACCAGGGAATGAAGGCTTTGTTTTTGTCTTCCGTAAACAAGGCCTCCAGTCCTTTGAGGGAGGTTTTTTTACCGAGTTCATGTTTGCACACGAGTTCGCCTTTGAGGCCGTGGGCGGCCACGAGCTTTCCGATTTTTACATAAGCCATAGCTGCAAAAATACAGGGTTAAAGGGCAAACAAAAAGGCGACAGTTTACTGTCGCCTTAAGTACTTTCAGGATCCGGAGATATTATCCTTCGCTCCCTGAAGTGTTTTCACCTTCAGTTCTGCGCTCAGGTCTGCGACCTGGCATGGGGCGACGGCTTCTCTTGTTGCGATAAGCTTCTTCCTGGCGTTTTTTCATCTGAGCGTCGTGCTCGGCGCTCCATTTGGTAAACTTCTCCATTGCGGTAGCGTCGTCGAACAATCCCAGACCAACTCCACGGAGCAGGTGCTTGAGATAGAGTACACCCTTAAAGCTGAGGATACGGCGGACAGTATCGGTGGGTTGAGCACCTTTCTGGAGCCATTCCAGTGCTTTCTGACGATCGAGCTGAATAGTAGCAGGAACAGTCAGTGGGTTGTACGTACCTAATTTCTGGATGAATTTACCATCACGCGGAGCGCGTGAATCAGCCACTACGATGAAGTAGAAAGGTCTTTTTTTAGACCCATGGCGTTGCAGTCGGATTTTTGCTGACATTAAATAGACATTTAACAGCGTTAAACAATAATTGTTAATTCCGGTCGATACCGGGACGGCGAAGATAAAGCCAATTCGTTAATTTGACAATTTGAAAATTTGAAAATGAATGTTAAGTTGATAATTTTCCTCAATCGTCAAATTGCCAAATTTTCAAATCATCAAATCAGCTATCGTTTCATTCCCATCATCCGGCCGAACATGCCCATTTTGTTCATGTTCTTCATCATGTCGCGCATTTGCTCAAACTGCTTCATGAAGTTGTTTACTTCGGTGATGCTTTTGCCTGAGCCGGAGGCGATTCTTTTGCGGCGGCTGCCGTCGATGAGATCGGGGTCAGCTCTTTCTGCGGGGGTCATGGAGTTGATCATCGCTTCGATGCCTTTGAAGGCATCTTCATTGATATCCAGGTCTTTGATCTTGCCGCCTACACCGGGGATCATGCCCAACAGGTCCTTCATGTTCCCCATTTTCTTGATCTGCTCCAACTGCATTTTAAAGTCGGCAAAGTCAAATTTATTCTTGCGGATCTTGCCTTCGAGTTTTTTCGCCTGCTCTTCGTCGAACTGCTCCTGGGCTTTTTCTACCAACGAGGTAATGTCACCCATACCAAGGATACGCTGCGCCATCCTGTCCGGATAAAACACATCGAGGGTATCCATTTTTTCACCACTGCTGATGAATTTGATGGGTTTGTTGACGGTGTATTTGATGGAAAGAGCGGCACCACCCCGGGTGTCACCGTCCAGTTTGGTCAGTACCACACCGGTAAAGTCGAGGCGGTCGTTGAAGGATTTGGCCGTGTTTACTGCATCCTGACCGGTCATGCTGTCCACCACGAAAAGGATTTCCTGGGGATTGACCGCGTTGCGGATATTGGCTACTTCGGTCATCATGGCCTCGTCGATGGCCAGACGGCCTGCCGTATCGATGATTACCACGTTCTTATTCTTGCTGCGGGCTTCTTTAACGGCATTTTGCGCAATGGCTACGGCGTCTTTGTTCTCCGGTTCGAGGTGTACGTCCACGCCGATCTGCTCGCCCAGTACGCGCAATTGTTCCATCGCCGCAGGGCGGTAAATATCCGCTGCTACCAGCATCGGGGAAAAGCCTTTGCGGGATTTCAGGTAGTTGGCCAGTTTGCCACTGAAAGTGGTTTTACCACTACCCTGGAGACCGGCGATCAGGATCACGGCCGGGTTGCCTTTGGCATTGAAAACGGCTTCCTGCCCGCCCATGAGGTCGGCCAGTTCATCCTTCACGATTTTCACCATCAATTGCCCGGGGCTGATGGCATTGATCACCTTTTCACCCATCGCTTTATCCTTGATGCGATCAGTGAATTCCTTGGCGATCTTATAGTTTACATCCGCATCTACCAGTGCACGACGGATGTCCTTCACGGTAGCAGCGATATTGAGTTCGGTAATGCGGCTTTGTCCTTTCAGCCCTTTGAAGGCGGACTCTAACTTTTCCGAGAGATTCTGAAACATAATCGGTTAACGCTTTCAATCAGTTAATCCGCAGGCAAAGACCGGCGGTTCCCTGCGACCGGTAAAGATCGCAGAGGCTGGCAAAGATAAAGATTCGGCCGTGATTAGGCTTACAAATACGTGCGTAAAAGGTTGCAGCGGTTGGTGGTGCGGAGCTTGGTGATGGCTTTGTCCTTGATCTGGCGCACCCGTTCGCGGGTGAGATTGAACCGTTCGCCAATGTCTTCCAGGCTCATGGGATGGTCTACGCCAATGCCGAAAAAGTAACAGATCACCTCTTTCTGCCGGTCGGTCAGTGTTCTGAGGCTGCGATCGATCTCTGTTTTCAGGGATTGGCGGTGATCCAGTTCACCGTCGGTCTTATCGGCATTGGGGTTTTCGAGCAGATCCAGCAGGGTGCCGTCTTCTCCTTCGGAAATAGGAGTGTCCATGCTTATGTGACGGGCATTGATGCCGAGTGTGGCGGCCACTTCCTCCGTATCCATGTCCAGCAGTTCGGCGAGTTCTTCGGCTGACGGTTCGCGTTCGTATTGCTGCTCCAGGGTGGAGAAAGCTTTCTGGATGCGGTTGGTGAGGCCTACTTTATTGAGCGGAAGGCGTACGATACGTGCCTGTTCGGCCAAAGCCTGTAATATGCTCTGGCGGATCCACCATACGGCGTAGGAAATAAATTTGAAACCACGCGTTTCGTCGAAACGTTGTGCAGCTTTGATCAGTCCGACATTTCCTTCGTTGATAAGATCAGGGAGGGAGAGGCCCTGATTCTGGTATTGTTTGGCAACAGATACCACAAAACGGAGATTTGCCTTGGTAAGGCGTTCCAAAGCTTTCTGGTCACCTTGTTTGATCAGGAGGGCCAGGCGCACTTCCTCTTCCGGGGAAATGAGTTCGACCTTGCCAATTTCCTGAAGGTACTTTTCCAGGCTTTGAGATTCACGGTTCGTAATCGACTTCGTGATCTTCAATTGTCTCATACTCATAGCGATAGGTTATTGGTTTTACAAACGGTATTTATTGGATCCAGGATGGTGTTAGTCCGGTGGTTAGATCTGATAAATAGCCGAAAAGTTTGGCTCATACTAGAGTAAACTCTTAGGATTTGTAGCAATTTATCGAATTTGTTAATATATTCCAAAAAAAGTTTAATGGAAACGAACCAACAAGACAGTAAAATAATTTAATATATATAACTGCCTTTCCGTCCGAAAAAAATATTTTGACACAAGTATTAATTTTCTATTATTGCAAGCCTTCTGAATACTTTGATATCAAGAGAAATGAGTAAACAACTATATACGTTAGAATTCCCTGTAAGATGCTCTCCCACTATATTGTACGAGTTTCTGTCAACACCTGCCGGATTGGGTGAATGGTTTGCCGAGAAAGTTGACGAGCGCGATAATATTTTCTATTTCGGCTGGAATGGATCTTTCGATCAGGCTGAAGTAGTAGAAAGTGAACCCGAGAAATTCATCCGTTTCCGCTGGCTGAAAGGTCCGAACGATGAGTACTTTGAATTCCGCATCGATAAGTCAGAGATCACTAACCAGACGATCCTGGTGATCAAGGATTTTGCAGAAAAAAAGGAGATCAAAGATCAAAGCCTCCTCTGGGACCACCAGGTAAAAGACCTGTTTCACCGCCTCGGTAACTGATACCGGTGAGCGCGGACAATAACCGTCCGAAATCATCTGTCAGTTGCCCGGTAAGCTGATCCCATGCTTTCAACGAATGCAGTTTTACCAGTTTTAAAAACGGCTGTCCGCAAGCGATGGTAAACTGCCGGCTGTCAAGGCTGGTCAGGGCCGTATAATTCTGTTCTTCCACATGGTGCTCCCAGGCCGATTCGCCTGTAGCCAGCAGCCAGCCCTCCTGTTGCAGCAAAGGAAGCGCTGCCTGCAATGCAGGGCCATATTGCAACTGATAAATGCCGGACAGTTGCAGCGTCACGCTCATATAATTTCCCCACCAGAAAAAAGTACGGATGGCAAAGGTGGCGTCGCGGCCGAAGCAACGCGGGTGATCCAGCATCAGCCACGGCAATCCGCGGTATTGATCGCCACGGGATATTTTCGGAGAAACGTTGATGACTGCTGCCGGAAGATGACCGGTGAATAAAGGAAGCAATGCCTGCTGCACTTCCAATACCTGCACCAACAGGTCATTCACCTTTTGCAACACGGTGTTCTTTGTTAAAATCCACCCGCTGTTGAGAACCAATTCCATCTCCTCTGATGAAAGCCTTATTTTTGCGTCGGCCATGCCGTGATGCTTAAGTTTGTGTAAGAGAGATTGTGCAGACGGGCTAAATTAACGGGAATTATTCAACCGACCATTGTGTTCAAGAAATTAGATAAACTCATCATTAAATCTTTCATCGGCCCGTTCATGGCCGTGTTCTTTATCACCCTGCTGGTATTGGTGATGCAGTTTTTCTGGCTTTATATCGACGATTTTGTAGGAAAAGGTTTGAGCGCAGGAATCATTTTTAAGTTCATCTGGTTTCAAAGCGCCGTACTCATTCCGCTGGCATTGCCCCTGGCCGTATTGTTATCATCCCTGATGACCTTTGGCAACCTGGGGGAAACGTTTGAACTCGTGGCCATCAAGTCGGCCGGTATCTCACTCCTGCGGTTTATGCGGCCGCTGTTCTTCTTATCGGTTATCATCAGCGTACTGGCTTTTCTTTTCTCCAATTATGTTATTCCCGTTGCCAATCTGAAATCGTATACTATCCTTTCGGATATTGTCAAAGCCAAGCCCGCTTTCGATTTGCGGGAAGGTGTGTTCTACGACAAGATTCCCAACTTCGCTATCAAGATCGGTAAGAAAGAAGAAAACGATTCCATCATCCGCGACGTGATCGTGTTTGAAAACGATAACGGGTTACAGGATAATTTCATCGTTGCCAAAAGCGGCGTGATGCGTACGTCGGAAGACAAACGTTACCTCGAATTTTTTCTCCGCGATGGCTGGCGTTACCAGGAGCGCGCCGATCGGTACGGCAGTAACCAGACCGAATACGTGCGGTTGGGATTCAAAGAGTACAAAAAGATCCTCGACCTCAGTACCTTCCAGATATCCTGGACCTCCGATTCATCGGGCAGCAGTAACCAGCGTATGCTTACGATGCAGCAGCTTACACATTCAATTGACTCATTGGGCATCGAATACAAACGCATACAACAGCAGATGGGCAATGATGTATATCTGTACCTGCCTTTCATGCAAACACGCGACAGTATCGCTACCTGGCAGAAGCGCCGCGATTCACTCGGCAAAAAAGATACAGTGCTTTATGCCTCATTCGATGAATACATTCCCGACTCCGCCGCCAAACCGGTTTACGACCGGGCGATCAGCCAGGTCAATTCACTTCGCTCAGGACTCGAAGCAACGGGGATTAACCTGAAAGAAAGAGGAAAAGAGTGGCGGAAACACAAGATCGAATGGCACCGCAAGATCGTGTTATCATTGGCGTGCCTGGTATTGTTCATGATCGGGGCACCATTGGGTGCCATCATTCGCAAAGGCGGTCTGGGTTCTCCCCTGATTTTCTCTATCATTTTTTTCATGGTGTTTTATTTCACCACTACTACCGGAGAGAAATTTGCGAAGGAAGGAGCGTTGTCGCCATTTGCCGGTATGTGGCTGGCCACGTTCGTGCTTACACCGATCGGACTTTTTCTTATCTATAAAGCGATGCGTGATTCGCAGTTGTTCAATAAGGAGTTTTATAGCAGGATTGTGAGGAAATTGAGGAAGAAGGAGTAAAGGAATGTGTAAATGTGCCAGCCGGAGGCGGGACCATGTGGAAATGTGAAAATGAAACGACCTTTTAGTAACTACTATTATTCTTTCTGACTTTTCATTTGAAATGTTCACGATTGACAATTCACTCTTTTGAATTTTGACTTTTTACTTTTTAATTAAAAAAGCTATGAGCACATCCCGTCGTCAGTTTCTGCAAACTTCGTTTTTCGGATCTGTGGCACTCGCTGCAGGTGCTACTTCCGTTACGTCCCTGCTGCAGTCATGTGGCTCCGGGCGTAAAGTAGTTGCAGGTCCGGGCAGGACAGGTTTTTCCCAGCAGCCTTTGCCTTACGCCTACAATGCGCTCGAGCGCGCCATCGATGCGCAGACAATGGAAATTCATTACACCAAACATGCGGCATCTTACGCCACTGCCTTGCAGGAAGCGGCGCGCAATGAAGGGGTGGACATGAATAAACCACTCGAAGAGGTACTCAGCCGCATTTCAAAATATTCGACCAAAATGCGCAACAACGGTGGCGGTCATTATAACCACGAACTTTTCTGGAAGTCGATGTCGCCCAAAGGTGGCGACAAACCAACCGGTCCGCTGCTCACCGCTATCGAAGAAAGTTTCAACTCTTTCGACAGTTTCAAAACACAATTTGCCGATGCCGGTAAAAGCCGCTTCGGCAGTGGCTGGGCATGGCTTTATTTTGATGGCGATAAAAAACTGCGCATTGGCTCCACGCCCAACCAGGATAACCCGCTGATGGATGTAAGCGAGATCAAAGGCGTGCCGCTGCTGGGGCTCGATGTATGGGAACATGCCTATTACCTGCGTTACCAGAACAAACGTCCCGATTATATCACTGCCTGGTGGAGTGTGGTCAACTGGGGTTTTGTAGCCGAACGTTTTACAGCTTTCCGTTAAAACATTTTTGATGCGTTCTTATTATTATTTACTCATTATCTCGTTATTGTCGTCAACGTTTGTTGCCTGTAATGACGTGGATAAAACCTCTGCATCGGCGGCCGATTCGCTGACGGTTGCGGAGATCAGTCCGAAACAACTGATGGCAGCGGATATTCCTGCCGATGTGCGTTACCGGGGTACTTTGTACAAAGCATTGCAGTGGCAGGATAAAAAAGGCGATAACCTGCTGATCACCTCACTCGTGGCACCACATGCTTCGGGTGCCTCGGGACAGGGAGGGGAAGAAGAGCGTTCTGCCGAACTGTACGCTTTTCATTTTGTAAAAGACAGCAACGGGCAATACAAACTGCTATGGCAAATGGCCGATGCGGAACGTGAATGTCCGGTTGATATCAGTTGTGCATTTCTGGAGCCCGGGATTGGTATTACCGACCTCGATAACAACGGTATTGCTGAAACGACCGTTGCCTATAAACTCGCCTGCCGTGGCGATGTATCGCCTGCTTCCATGAAACTGGTGATGCACCAGGATACGGTCAAATATGCATTACGTGGACAAATGTGGAACCGTTTTCTGACAGAAGATACCACGGCTACCTTACCGGTAACGGAAAAAGATGTAAACCTGGCTACATTGCCCGGCTATCGCGGCCGGGAAGAAGAATACATGAAAACGTACGGACGATACGAGAATGAAAAAGATTTTGAAAAGGCTCCGCCGGCTTTTCTTATCCATGCGCGTCAGCAATGGTTGAAACTGGCACCTGAAACTTTTGAATAAATGAAGGCGCAGAATCTTGCCAATCAGAACCTGCATATACAGAAATGGGTAGCCGGTGTTTCCGTTTCGCTGCTCCTGGTAAAGTTCTGTGCTTACTATTTCACCCAATCGGTAGCCGTACTCACCGATGCGATGGAAAGCATCGTGAATGTGATTGCCGGTTTTATTGGTTTGTACAGCCTTTATGTTGCGGCCAAGCCCCGCGATAAAGATCATCCTTATGGTCACGGCAAAGCTGAATTTTTATCCGCCGCCGCTGAAGGAACGATGATCATTGCCGCAGGTGTTTTCATTTTGTACAAAGGCATTCGCCAATTAATTGTACCGGTGCCTGTTGAAAAAGTGGATTTGGGTATCTGGCTGGTGAGCATTACGGCACTGATCAACTTCGTGATGGGGCGTATCTGCATCCGTATCGGCAGCCGCAATAACTCGTTGGCGCTGGTAGCCAGCGGACGTCACCTGCAAAGTGATACCATTTCCACGATCGGTATTATTGCAGGCCTGATCTTGTTATACTTTACGGGCGAAACATGGATTGATGGAGCTGTGGCAATCGCATTTGGCCTGTTCATCGTCGTTACGGGTTACCGGATTGTCCGCCATTCCATTGCCGGCATCATGGATGAGGTGGATGAACAACTGCTGAGCGACATGGTGGAAATGCTGAATGCCAACCGGCGCTTCAACTGGGTCGACCTGCATAATCTCCGGGTGATCAAATACGGAAGCGTGTTGCACGTAGATTGTCATTTGACCGTTCCCTGGTACCTCAATGTGCACGAAGCGCACGAAGAAATCGATGCACTATCGGCGCAGGTGCGTAATAAGTTTGGCGAGTCAGTAGAACTTTTTGTCCATTCCGATGGATGCCTGCCGTTTCAATGCCCTATTTGTGAAAAAGGAGATTGTCCGGTGAGACAGCACCCGTTTGAAAAAAAGATAACCTGGACGCTGGAAAATATTTCACAGAATCAAAAACATCAATTGCCTGATACATGAAAGCAACAATAACCTGGAAGCATGCGCATGCTTTTACCAGCACCTACGAAGGACAAACAATCCATATCGACGGCGATAAACAGGAAGGCCCGGGTCCGAAATCCCTGTTGCTGTCCGGGCTGGCGGGATGTTCAGGTATCGACGTGGTTGATATCCTGGAAAAAATGCGCGTTTCTTTCGGCCGTTTCTTTATAGAAGTGGAGACGGAACAAACCGAAGAGCATCCGAAAGTGTTTAAAGACATAACGGTGATCTATCACATAGATGTAGATCCGGCTGATGCCGATAAAGTAAAGAAAGCGATTGAGTTATCCCTGGATAAATATTGCGGGGTGGCGGCGATGCTGAAGAAAAATTCGGGGATTAGTTATAAATTAGAGATATTACAATAACACATGCTTTCCAAGAAATCACAATATGCGTTCAAGGCACTGACTTATCTCAGCGAGAAATACAACGAGGGGCCCGTGCTTATATCAGAGATATCCAAAAAGAAAAAGATCCCGCTGAAGTTTCTCGAAAATATTCTTCTCGAACTCAAAAAAGCCGGTATTCTCGATAGTAAAAAGGGGAAGGGTGGAGGGTATTTCCTCAGCCAGAGCCCTGATAAAATCAAAGTGGCCACCGTTATCCGGCTTGTGAACGGTCCTATTTCCATGTTGCCCTGCGTCAGCCTTTATTTCTACGAACGATGTAAAAACTGCAACCAGAAACATTGTGCCCTGCACGATATGATGGTGGAGGTAAGAGATGCAACGCTTAACATCGTGGAGAACCGCACATTGCGTGATCTGATGGGGTAAGGGGGCTGAATTGAAATCTTCATTTTTTTCCTGAACGTTTTTTCGGAGGCGCTATTTTCTCGTTAACGACTATCTCGTCTGTTTTGGGATGTGCATGCACGTGGAAGGTAATATTCAGCGCAGATTGAATTTTGGCAAGTGTTTCAAAGTTCAAAGGTTTATTTCCTCTGAAAATCTGTGTAATATAACTGGCGGAGGTTTTTATTTTTTCACTCAACTCTTTCCGCGTCATTCCCTGCATTTCCTGGTACTTTTCAATTTCACTGATAAAATTGAACATGAGCATTTGCGCTTCATGTTTAATTTTTTCTTCGTTGGTGGAAAAGTTCAAAATAGCATCCCATTTCCTGGCGGCTTTACGCTCTTTCAACAATTTCGTATTCATAGCTGCCTACTTTATGGATTAATGTTTTGTTTTTTTCCTTGATTTTCTGGTCTTTCTTTTTTCTTAATAGTTCGGCAACGATTATATAGAAGGTACCAGTAAGGGATCGCTGTTCTTTACAATAGATGCGGATATTCTGACCTCCTTTGAAGAGCTTCATAGCCGTTACGTTCTTCGATTTTGAATCAATTTCCTCTTTATCATAGAGTTCAGTAACGCGCAACCCTCGTAAAATGATATCCAGGATTTGGCGGAATTTCTTAATCCGGGCCTTATCCTCATTCAAAAAATCGAAGATTTCGTTTTCATTATCGACGTCGATACAAATATGTCGTCGTCCATCCTCAGACGACTGAAGTATAAATGCCTTTCTTCTTGCCACAAAATTAAGCTATAGGTTAATTTATTCAAATTTTTTTCTGCTCTTTCCTACAATTTACTTTCAGCTCGCTCAAGTGCATCGATATAGACGCGAATAAGTGCATTTACATGGCGCTAATACGAGTATTAGGTTTAAGCGTTTGATAAACGGGTATTTCATCTGTTTGACCAAGTAAAGAAATCGCTGTTCTATCTCCCTGAACGAATGACTGTTAGGTTGTTAAAGTTTTTTGTCAATTTAGTCTACATGTTTGGTGGGGTGTTCGATTGGTCCTATCTTTATTCTCCAAAATTTTTTAACTATGGCATTACGTCTTGGAGATACCGCTCCCAATTTCAAAGCGCAGACCTCGGTCGGTGATATCGATTTTTATGAATATCTCGGCAATAGCTGGGGCATTTTGTTTTCGCATCCTGCCGACTACACACCCGTGTGTACCACCGAGCTTGGGCGCACGGCGCTGCTGGGAGACGAGTTTACCAAACGTAATGTAAAGGTGCTGGCCGTAAGCGTTGATCCACTCGACAAACATCACGGTTGGATTAACGATATCAACGAAACGCAAAACACCACCGTAAACTTTCCCATCATCGCCGATCCGGAGCGCAACGTGGCTACGTTGTATGATATGATCCATCCCAACGCATCCGCTACGGCTACCGTGCGTTCCCTGTTCATCATCGCCCCGGATAAAACGGTTAAACTGATCATTACTTACCCGGCTTCTACCGGGCGTAATTTCGTGGAAGTATTGCGCGTGATCGATTCACTTCAACTGACCGCCGAACACAGCGTGGCTACGCCCGCCGATTGGAAAAACGGTGAAGATGTCATTGTAGTACCCGCCGTATCGACAGAAGACGCCATCAAGAAATTTCCCAAAGGCGTTAAAGTAGTAAAACCTTACCTGCGGTATACGCCGCAACCCAACCTGTAACATGCAATTGACCGTAGAACAGATAACCCGCATAAGCAATCTCCCTGCCGCAGAGGCGATAGCGGAGGTTTGCACGCTGTTTCCCGGGAAAGTTGTATTTTCTTCCTCGTTAGGACAGGAAGACCAGGTATTAACCGATATTATTTTCAGGAACAGCCTGTCTGTAAAGGTCTTTACGATCGATACCGGCAGGCTTTTTCCTGAAGTATATGACCTGATCGATCGCACGGAAGCACGGTACAAGAACCGCATCGATGTGTTTTTTCCCAGCGCTCCGGCAGTCGAACAGTTTGTATCCACCAAGGGTATCAACAGCTTTTACGAATCTGTCGACAATCGCAAAGCTTGTTGCCATGTACGTAAAGTGGAACCGTTGGGCCGCGCACTGGCAGGTGCGTCGGTATGGATCACCGGTCTTCGTGCCGGACAATCCGATAACCGGAAAAACATGCCCGTCCTGGAATGGGATGAAGCTAAACAACTGTATAAATTTAACCCGCTGATCAACTGGAGCCTCGATGAGGTGCTGGGCTATATCAACCGGTTCAACGTTCCCTACAATCCGCTGCACGATAAAGGATTTATCAGCATCGGATGTGCACCTTGTACAAGGGCGATCGAACCGGGCGAAGATGCCCGCGCCGGTCGCTGGTGGTGGGAAACCTCTCACAAAGAGTGCGGGCTCCACGCAGCAACAGTGAAGTAAAAACTCACTGCCATTTTTTTTGTCATGAAAGTCTACCAATAAGGTAGACAAAAAGTATTCGTATGGATCAGTACCAATTGGATTATCTCGCGCAACTGGAAGCAGAGAGCATTTACATCTTGCGCGAGGTAGCCGCCCAGTTTGAAAAGCCGGCCCTGTTGTTCAGCGGCGGCAAAGATTCTATTACCCTCGTACATCTTGCACGCAAAGCCTTTGCGCCCGGCAAAATTCCTTTTCCCCTTGTACATATCGACACCGGGCATAATTTTCCGGAGGCACTGGCCTACAGGGATCAACTCGCTAAAGATGTACAGGCAACACTCGTGGTAAGAAAAGTGGAGGACACTATCCGCGAGAAGAAACTGACCGAGCCAAAAGGAAAGTTTGCCAGCCGCAACTGGCTGCAGACGCATACACTCCTCGACACCATCGAAGAGTTTGGGTTCGATGCCTGTATCGGTGGCGCCCGCCGCGATGAAGAGAAGGCGCGCGCCAAAGAACGCATTTTCTCCGTACGCGATGAGTTTGGACAGTGGAATCCAAAATTACAACGCCCCGAATTGTGGAGCATCTACAACGGACGCATTCACAAAGGAGAAAACGTGAGAGTTTTTCCCATCAGCAACTGGACCGAACTGGATGTGTGGAACTATATCCGTAAGGAAAAAATCGAACTGCCTTCCATCTATTTCGCACACGAGCGCGAAGTGATCAGCTTTGAAGGACAACTCGTAGCCGTATCGGATTTCATCCGCATTGATGAAGGAGATGTGGTGGAACGCAAACAGGTTCGCTACCGTACGGTGGGCGACATGACCTGTACCGCTGCCGTTGAATCCGCCGCTTCCACACTCGACGAAGTGATCGATGAGATCACCGCCACGCGCATCAGCGAACGCGGTGAAACCCGCATCGATGACCGCGTAACCGAGGCAGCTATGGAAGACCGTAAAAAGAACGGCTACTTCTGATCATCCCATTCATCCAAACAAAAAAAGATTCCAACATGGATTTACTCCGTTTCATAACAGCAGGTAGTGTTGACGATGGCAAAAGCACATTGATCGGGCGTTTATTGTACGATAGCAAAAGCATTCTTGCCGATCAGCTCGAAGCATTGGAAAAACAAACAAAGAATAAAGATGCGGGAGAGATCGATCTCGCTCTCCTCACCGATGGCTTGCGCGCCGAACGCGAACAGGGCATCACCATCGACGTGGCCTACCGCTATTTTTCTACACCCAAAAGAAAATTCATTATTGCCGATGCACCCGGACATGTGCAGTATACCCGCAACATGATCACCGGGGCTTCCAATGCCAGCCTCATCATCATCCTGGTAGATGCCCGCAATGGTGTGGCCGAACAAACACGCCGCCATTCGATCATCGCCTCGTTGCTGAAAATTCCACACGTAGTAGTCGCCATCAATAAAATGGACCTCGTGGAATATTCGCAGGATGTGTATAACAACATCGTGATCGATTATGCGGAAGTTGCGCGCCAGCTCGGATTAGAACAGGTTACCTACATACCATTGAGTGCATTGAAAGGTGACAATATCGTTGACAAGTCTGAAGCCATGGATTGGTATGACGGTCCTTCCTTATTGGAATTGCTGGAAAATGTAGAAACAAAACAGGATACCAATTTCTCCGATGCACGCTTCCAGGTACAACTGGTGATCCGTCCGCAAACGGATGAGCTGCATGATTATCGCGGATATGCAGGCCGCGTTACAAGCGGCGTTTATCGCAAAGGCGATGCTGTAACTATTTTACCTGCGGGCATTACGTCCACCATCTCCAGGCTCGAAGCAGGCGGAGAAGAACGGGAAGAGGTTTTTGCGCCGCAAAGCGTAACCATTCACCTCGCAGACGATATCGATATCAGCAGAGGTGATACGATCGTGCATAGCTCCAATCAACCTGCGGTGCAGAATGAACTGGATGTTTTGCTTTGCTGGATGGACGAGAAGCCATTGCAGCCCGGCAATAAATATTACCTGCAGCACAACAACCGCCTCGTGAAGGCAGTAGTGCGCCAGGTTGACTACCGGCTGGATGTGAATACACTTCAGCAATTACCCGTAGATGGGGGCGTGAAGCTGAATGAAGTCGTAAAGGCAACGATTAAAACGGCGTCACCGCTTGCGTTTGATGCGTATGCTAAACTGCCGTCAAACGGTAGTGGCATCCTTATCGACGAGACCAGCAACAGCACGGTGGCGGCAGTGCTTTATCAGTGAATCGTCAATCGTGAATTGTCAATACACAGCCGCGGCTGTTACCATTCGGCAAACTTCACGAGCACTGGAAAATTAATACTTACTACTTAATACTTATTACCCTACGCCTTATGCCTTTTGCCTTAAACCCTGTTACAGGTAAAGTCATCCTCGCGGGTGCCGGTCCGGGCGATGCCGATCTGATTACTGTCAGGTTGCAACGCTGCCTGGCGCAGGCCGATGTGATCATAACCGACCGGCTCGTGAATACGGCGATCATAGATCTGTATGCAAGAAAAGATGCGTTGGTATTGATGACCGGCAAACAAGGGTTTCATGATGGTTCCGTGGCACAAGCCGATATCAACAAGATCATCGTGCACCATGCGGTATCCGGTAAAATTGTTTTACGGTTGAAAGGCGGCGATGTGGCGTTTTTCAGCAATGTACTGGACGAACTCATCAGCCTCGAAGAAGCCGGTATTCCTTTTGAGATTATACCCGGCATTACCGCCGGCTCGGGTGCTGCGGCTTATGCGGGCATTCCGCTGACGGCACGCGGGTACGCTAAGAATGTACAGTTCATCACCTTTAACCCCTGCAGCCAATACGAAGAAGGTAAATGGAAAAGTTTTGTTCAGCCTGATGAAACGCTGGTGTTTTATATGGCGGCAAAAAGCCTGGATAAGTTGGTGCGTTCGCTGATGGCGAATGGCGCGGCACCCGATATGCCGATGGCCGTGATCGAACAGGCAACCACCGCACATCAGCAGGTGCACCTGAGCACCCTGGAAGATTGTCGGGATGATTTTGCAGGAAGAAAGTTTGTATCACCCTCGTTGGTGATTGTCGGCCGGGTGGTCTCACTCCACCAGCGCTTCGCCTGGTACAAAGGAGGAAAGCCCGGCACGGTATTCAAAGAATTGATAACACCTACAATTGTTCAACATGCTTGAAGCCGCAAAATTGAAACAATGGGATGAATTGATCGGCACGGCTTCTCCCGAAGAGCTTATCTGGATCAACGGCTATCTTTCCGGTATCGTCGCGCGCGCAGGGCGCGCTCCGGAATCAACCGTTGAAGCATCGCCTGCCACTGCCGTAAAAAAAGCACACCTAGTTTTCGGTACCGAAACCGGCAATGCACGCAAACTGGCGGGGCGACTGGCCACGGCTGCAAAAAAGAAAGGCATCTCGCTGAAATTATCCGGACTCGATCAATACCGCCTCACCGATCTTTCCAAAGAAGATTATTTTTTTGTCGTTATCAGCACGCAGGGCGAAGGCGAACCACCACTGACCGCAAAGAAGTTTTATGAACATATTCATGCCACACAACCGGATCTTTCAAAGCTGAAGTTCAGCGTGCTGGCGTTGGGAGATACCGCTTATCCGCTGTATTGCAAAACCGGTGAAGACGTACAGCAACGGTTCAAGGCATTGGGCGCAACGGAAATAATCCCTATGCAGAAATGCGATGTGGATTATGATGCGGATGCCGATGCCTGGTTTGAACAGGTGGCTAAGTTGTTGTCAGCTCCTGCAGCAGTATCTGCCGCTGCACCTGCACCCGTTGCAAAAAAAGCTTCCGGTAAAAAATATTATGAAGGAACGATTGTCACCAACATCAACCTGAATGACCGCGGTTCCAACCGCGAGACCTATCATATCGAATTAACGACGGAAGAGCCGGTTGTGTATGAACCGGGCGATACTATCGGCATCGTTCCACGCAACCGCGCCGCAGTTGTTGATCGTATTCTTGCATTGGCGGGTGCGGATGGAGAACAGTTCGTTACCACACCAAAAGCATCGGCTTCTATCAGGGAGTTGCTGACCATTCACCTGAATATCTGCTACCTGATGACGAATACCGTCAAAAAATACGCAGCTCTCACCGGACAGGATATTCCCGATACAAGAATGGACCTCGTAGACCTGTTGCGCATTTATCCCGTGAAAAACGCAATGGTGTTTACGGAAGTACTCTCCTTGCTATTACCGGTGGCGCCACGCCTGTATTCTATTGCCTCTTCGCCTGCGGCGCACGGGGAGAATGAAATACATATTACGGTTGCCAAAGATCGTTTTCTGGCAGAAGACGAGCAGCGTTTTGGTTTGTGCAGCGAGTTTCTTGGCGACCTGCCAACCGGATCAACACTGAATTTTTACATACATAAAAGCCGCAATTTCAAATTGCCCGCACCGGATAAGAAGATCATCATGATCGGTCCGGGTACGGGTGTGGCACCATTTCGTTCGTTTCTTGCCGAGCGGGATGCAACAGGTGCTGCCGGTGAAAACTGGTTTTTCTTCGGCGGGCAATATTTTGAAAAGGATTTCCTTTATCAAACGGAAATGCAGGCGTTTCATCAAACGGGCGTACTCAGCCGTCTCGACCTGGCTTTCTCGCGCGATCAGGCAGAAAGAAAATACGTGCAGCATCGCATGTTGCAGCAGGCACCCGATCTCTACAACTGGATACAACAGGGTGCTCACTTATATGTAAGTGGTGTGAAAGACCCAATGGGCAAAGAAGTAGAACAAACCCTGTTGCAGATTATCAGTGAGCAAGGGGGCAAGACAACGGAAGAAGCAACGGCGTTTCTCGAACAGTTACGCAAAGAAAACCGATACGAAAAGGACGTTTATTAATACCGGCATGAAAGAAAAGAATAACCTCTCACCCGTTGAACGAATCAAGACTTCCAGCGATGGTTTGCGCGGTACGTTGAAAGAAAGCCTGCACGACCAGATCACCGGAGCCATCCGGGAAGACGATCAGTCGCTGATCAAATTCCACGGGATGTATCAGCAGGACGACCGCGATCGCAGGGAAGAACGCAGTGCAAAAAAGCTGGAATGGCTTTATTCTTTTATGATCCGTCTTCGTTTGCCCGGAGGTTTGATCACGCCGGAACAATGGCTGGGCATTCATCATGTGGCCGGGGAACATTCTACCGGTGTTATCAAGATTACCACGCGCCAGACCGTACAGTTGCATGGCATCCTGAAATCGCACATCAAACCAACCATACAGGCATTTAACACGCTGAACCTCGATTCCATTGCCGCCTGCGGTGATGTGAACCGCAATGTGATGTGCAGTGCGCATCCTGGTCGGTCGGCTGTTCACGAACAGGTCTTTGCCTTTGCCGATAAGATCAGCGCCCTGGCCTTACCCAAAACACGCGCTTATTACGAAATATGGCTGGATGAAGAGCAGATTGCCGACCGTAAAGAAGAGGATCCGCTTTACCAGGATCGCTATCTGCCGCGTAAATTCAAAATAGCAATTGCCATTCCCCCTGATAACGATGTAGATGTTTTTACCAACGATATCGGGCTCATCGCCATAGTGGAAAATGATGAGCTGAAAGGATTCAACATTGCGGCCGGTGGCGGATTGAGTGCCACACATGGCAATGCCGCCACTTACCCGCGGCTGGCGTCGATGCTCGGCTTTGTAGATTCGGAAGAAAAAGTATTGAAGGCGGTTTATGAGATCATGACCATTCAACGCGATAATGGCAACCGCGCTGATCGCAAGCTGGCGCGGTTGAAATATACCATCGACAGAATGGGAGTGGACGGTCTGAAAGAAGAACTGGAAAAACGTTGCGGGTTTAAACTGGAACCTGCCAGACCTTATACTTTCGCTACGCGGAAAGATCAGTATGGCTGGCAACAGAATCATACCGGCAGATGGTACTACACGGTATTTGTAGAAAATGGACGGGTGCTGGATGAAGAACAGTTGCCATTGAAAACCGCTTTGTATGAAATTGCGCAAACAGGCAAGGCAAATTTCCGGTTCACCGGTAATCAGAATGTGATACTAGGCGATGTGCGGGAAGAAGACAAGCCGCTTATTGATGAATTGCTGGAGAAATTTGGTATAGCCGGACATACACGGCGGGCTGGCGCACTGCGAAAAAATGCGATGGCCTGCGTGGCGTTCAATACCTGTCCGCTTGCATTAGCGGAAGCACAGCGTTATCTTCCCTCCCTGATATCGAAGATCGAACCGCTCCTGGAAAAATACAATTTGCAGGACGAAGAGATTACGCTGCGGATGACTGGTTGTCCAAACGGATGCGGTCGTTCGCCCGCAGCTGAAATCGGCCTGATCGGCACCGCTTACGGTGAATACAACCTGCACATAGGTGGTGATCGTATCGGGGAAAGGCTGAATACGAAATACAAAGACAGTCAGAACGAGGAACAACTGTTGCAGACTTTGGATGAACTGTTCCATACCTATGTGAAGGAAAGAAAAGAAGGAGACAATTTCGGAGACTTTGCTTATCACAAATGGATTCAAGGAAAATAACAAAATGGACAATCCGGTAAACGATAGTATAACAGCGGTGGCTGCGGAACAAAACGAATTGTTTCCCGTATTCTTGAAACTGGCCGATCTGCGCGTGCTGGTGGTAGGCGGAGGTGCAGTGGCATTGGAAAAATTGCAGGCTCTGGCAACCAATTCGCCCTCGGCCCGGATAAGGATTGTGGCAACGGAGATCAAAGAGGAGGTAAGGGTTTTGCTGGACAAACACAGCAACCTGTTTGCAGAAGAGAGGCCTTTTATTACAGACGACCTGGATAATACGGATATTATTATTGTAGCGGTAAATGACAGGGCGGTAAGTGAACGTATTGCCGCGGTGGCGCGACTGCGTGGCATATTGGTAAATGTTGCCGATACGCCGGATCTGTGCGACTTTTATCTCGGATCGGTTGTACGAAAAGGAAATCTCAAACTGGCCATTTCCACCAATGGCAAATCGCCGACGATGGCCAAGCGGGTGCGTGAAGTATTGGAAGAAGCGATCCCGGACGAACTGGATGAGTCGGTCCGCAACCTGCACCAGATCCGCAACAGGCTAAACGGAAATTTCCCTGAAAAAGTAAAAAAACTGAACGCGCTGACCCGGACACTGATCGAGAAAGAAAACGGCGGTGCTGAAAAACGCTGGCGCAAAATAGCCACCTATTCTTTGCTCGCGTTTGGTCTGATGCTGGTGGGCCATTTCATCTTCTCTTATATTCCACTTTCTTCCATCGGCGATCAGGCTGTTACCTTCTATCAGTCGCTCGACCGCTCTTTCCCCATCATGTTACTGGCAGGGTTCCTGGCGCAATTGGTGGATGGCGCCTTGGGCATGGGTTATGGGGTAACCAGTACCAGTGTGTTGTTGTCTGCCGGTATCAGTCCCGCTGCTATCAGCGGCAGTGTGCATACCGCTGAAATGTTTGCCAGCGGTGCGTCCGGTTATAGTCACTATAAGTTTGGCAATGTCAACAAAAAGCTTTTTAAGAAACTGGTGATTCCCGGCGTGATAGGTGCGATCGTAGGCGCCTTGTTATTGGTGAAGCTGGGTGATAAATATGCAGATTATATCCGTCCTGTACTGGCGATATATACATTGGTATTAGGCATCCGCATTTTGACGAATGCGTTCCGGAAGCAACAGAAGAAAAAGTTCAGGCAATACGGTATACTGGCCGGTACCGGCGGTTTCCTCGATTCATTTGGTGGTGGTGGCTGGGGGCCGATCGTTACTACCACATTGATCACGAAAGGGCGCACACCGCGCTATGTGATCGGCTCGGTAAGCCTCACTGAATTTTTTGTAACGCTGGCAAGTGCATTCAGCTTCTTTATTATGTTAGGCGTTACACACTGGCAAACGATCATTGGGCTGATCGTGGGTGGTTTGATTGCCGCCCCGATTGCCGCTAAACTTACGGGCAAACTTCCCCGTAAGACTTCCTTTATTTTATTGGGCATACTGGTTATTATCTGGAGTGTGCGGATACTGGTGAAAGTACTTTGAGAAGGCATAAGGCCTAAGGTATAAGGTATAAGGGCTAAGGCTTAAGGTGTAAGGTATAGGATTTGGAGAAATCTTTGCGTCTTGGCTCCTTAGGCGCCTTTGCGTGAAAACAGTACCGGTTCAAGCAAAAGTATCATTCACGATTGACGATTCACGATTCACTCAACTCTGTGCGAATAACTTTCCTGGAAATATTTAGTCTATAAAATTGGTAGAGTAATAATTTGACTATACTTTTGGTCTACATTATTAAATGCGATGACCCTACTTTCTTATACTGAGATGCTGATGCCGCCGATGCCGGCACGATGTTGTTAATTCCCCCTTGCCTGTTAATCCCATTAATGTCCGCGGCCGGTCCGCAGATCTGTTTCAATAAAAAAAACCAACCATGCAACGCATTCTTTTCTTTTTACTGCTATTATCCGGCACAACTGTCAGCGCACAGGAAAGCACCGTGCTGCAGATCTCCGGTCAGGTCACTGACCAGGAAAGACAACAACCTTTACCCGATGTCAACGTCCAGGTAAAAGGAACGGTAGGAGGAACCGTCACCAACTCTGTCGGTCAGTTTAGTCTTCGCACTAAAGCAAAACTTCCGCTTACACTTGTTTTTTCTTCCATTGGTTTTGCCACACGCGAGATCGTAGTGAGCAGCCTGGGTTCCGATCTGCGGATTGAACTGGTTACACAAACCGTATTGGGAAATGAAGTGGTTGTAACGGCATCACGTGTGCCGGAAAATATTTTGCGTTCACCGGTGGCGATCGAGAAACTGGATATACGCGCTATCCGTGATGCAGCGGCTCCCGGCTTTTATGATGCTTTGGAAAATGTGAAAGGCGTACAGATGACTACTTCCAGTCTTACTTTCAAAGTACCGAACACGCGCGGATTCAATATTCCCAACAATTTCCGCTTCATGCAATTGGTGGATGGCGTAGATATGCAGGCCGCAACACTCGGTGTACCGCTTGGCAATGCCATTGGTCCGACTGAACTCGATATTCAAAGTGTAGAGATCACGCCCGGCGCGGCTTCCGCTTTGTATGGCATGAATGCGATTAATGGAATGGCCAACCTGTTGACCAAAAGTCCGTTTACGCACCAGGGCTTGAGCGTTTATCAAAAAACGGGTGTGAACCACGTAGATGGCAAAGACCGCGATCCCGGTATACTGTCCGAGACAGCGATCCGTTATGCCAAAGCCTTCAGCAACAAATTTGCTTTTAAAGTAAACTTCAGCTATCTGACCGGTGTAGACTGGCTGGCCAATACCACAACGGATCAGAACCCGAATAATCTCAATACCGCCAACCCGGCTTATCCGCAATTGAACGGCGCAGAAAACAATCCGGCCTATGATGCCTGGAACCGTTATGGCGATGAGAACAACAATGCGGTAACCATCAGCGGTGTGAACTACCAGGGAGGTAATAAAACTTTTATCGTACGCCGTACAGGCTATTGGGAAAAAGATCTGGCGAAGCCGCGTGTCGATAACCTGAAAGCGGATCTGGCGCTGCATTACCGGGTACATGACAATGCGGAATTATCCTATGCGTACCGGGTAGGTAAAATGGACGGCGTTTTCCAGCGGGGAAATAAAATTCAACTGGACAATGTGGTGGTACAAAATCACAAGCTGGAACTAAAAGGACATAATTATTTCGTTCGCACCTACGTGTCGCTGGAAAACACCGGTGACTCTTACAACATCAAGCCGCTGGCTGATAACCTGCAGCTCACACATTTGTCGAATGGTGCATGGGGTACGCGTTTCAAAACGGCTTTGCAAAACGACATCAACAACGGTGTAGACCTTGCCACTGCGATGCGCAACGCGAGAGCAGCGGCAGATGCGGGCCGCGCAGAGCCGGGAACACAGGCTTTCAATGACCTGAAAAATACCATCATCCGTATCAATAACTGGGATCACGTTAACGCAGGTATTGCCGGTGCACCGGCTACGGGTGGCGCCTGGCTATCACAAAAGAGCCGCATGTATCATGCCGATGCGCAATATGACTTTGAAAACAAGATCAAATGGCTCAACCTGCTGGTAGGTGTGGATGCGCGTGTTTATGAAGTGGTGCCCGATGGAAACAACTTTGTGGACTTTTCGCGGCCGGTTACGGAGCGCAACAAACCAGTGGAAATAGATGGCAAAGTACCGGACTCCACTGATTTTGGTAAAAATGTTTATTATAAAAAATTCGGTGCCTTTGCGCAATTGACCCGCACCTTCTTCGATGAAAAGTTGAAAATATTCACCTCAATAAGGGTTGATTACAATCCTGAATTTGATCCCAAAATAAATCCGCGTTTCGCCCTGGTATACACTGCTGCTAAAAAACACAACTTCCGCGCCTCCTTTCAGAATGGTTTCCGTTTTCCGGCACTGTTCGAAGCGTTGTCTTTCGTTAATAACGGAAACGTACGCCGTGTAGGAGGGCTTTCATATATCAATGAAGGACTCGGCTATCTCGATAATTCATACACGCTGGCTTCGGTAAACGCGTTTAATGCCGCTGTAAACCGGGATGTATCCAACGGCGCTACGGCCAATGCTGCTGCGTTGAATAACCGTCAATTGCTGGAGGCGACCAATCTTTCTTCGACAAGACCGGAGCGTATCAATTCATTCGAAATCGGTTACAAGGCGGTGTTGCTGAACAACAAACTGGTGGTGGATTGGGATGCCTATACCAATGTGTACGACGGATTCCTTGGGCAGGTGGAAGTGGCCGTGCCGGTCACTGATAAAGTAGGTACGGATGCTGCTGTTATTGACATGCTTGCCGCCAACCGGAACCGCCAGGTACGTTACCGGGTGTATACCAACGCGCGTAATAAATACAACAACTTCGGATCGTCGGTTGGCGTAACCTGGAATTTCTTCAAAGCCTTCACCGTGTCGGGCAACCTGAACTACAACGACATCAAGGCCAATAAAACAAGTGACGTATTTGTGACGGGCTTCAACACGCCAAACTGGGTGGCCAATCTGTCGGTCGGTAACCGTCAGTTGTTCACCAATTTCGGCTTCAACGTGGTGTGGCGCTGGCAGGATGCATTTGTATGGGAAAGCCCGCTGGCCAATGGCTCCGTACCATCCTACAGCACCATCGATGCACAGGTGAACTACCGTTTTCCGAAACTCAAAAGCACGATCAAGATCGGCGCCTCCAATGTTTTCAACAACAGATACATACAATATGCAGCAGGTCCTACAATCGGCGGATTGTATTATGCGGCCATTACGGTGGACGGACTGCTGAATAACTGATGACGATAACCGGAAAAACAACTAAAAAATAAGACCATGGAGAAAATCTATTTAAGTGATGCGGGACCCAAAGTATCACCTGCCGTATACGGTTTCTGGAGATGGGATAATACCAGCGAAGCGGGAAGCCGCGAAGTAGAACGCATCGTAAATTTTTGCCTTGAAAAAGGGATTAACACATTCGACCATGCGGACAGGTATGGACAGTACGCTTGTGAGAAACTATTTGGGGAAGTGATCAAGCGGAAAAGTTTCCGTCGTGAAGAGGTAGTCCTGTTCTCCAAATGTGGCGTAGTAGTGCCGCACGCGGCCGACCCTTCCATCCGTCTCAAATACTATGATACGTCTTCGGATCATATTGTCAAAAGTGTAGAGAACTCGCTGCGCAATCTGCATACCGACTACCTTGATATCTTTTTGCTCGACCACCTCGATCCGTTATCCAACCTGGAAGAAACGGCGCTGGCGCTCGAGCGGTTGAGAACTGCAGGTAAGATCAGGAACGTTGGTGTATCGGGCTTTACTGTATTTCAGCACCAACTGCTGACATCCTACCTGAAACTGCCGATTGTTACGCACCATATCGAACTGAACCTGTTGCAAACGGAAGCGCTGGACAATGGGCAGCTTGATTACATCAAGCAGCGTTACATGCGCCCGCTTGCGGCTGCGCCGCTCGCGGATGGACGTATTGAAAATGGTACTGATGAGCTCGCGGTGCGTGTGCACAACAAGCTGGAGGAACTTAGCAGGAAGTATGGCGCGAATATAGAATCTGTTGCCGTGGCCTGGATCATCAAACTTGGCGCATTGCCATTGATCGGTACGCGCAGTGAACAGCGTATTCAGCATATCATCGATGCCTTTGCTATTAAACTGGATCAGCAGGATTGGTATGATCTGTACAATACTTCAAAAGGAGAGAGTTTGCAATTTGATGATTTGAAAATTTGATATCAATGAGTGAATAAGTCAATCAGTGAATGGTGAATCGTCATCCCGAAGCCTCGGGAGTCAATCGTGAATGGTGAATCGTGAATGGGAGCCCTTGGTTCGTGTGTACGCCGACATCACGCCACCGTTGGTCTCCAGACCAACGGGCCTGCTTGAATCGTCAATGGTGGATGGGGGCCCTTGGTTCGTGTGTACACCGACATCACGCCACCGTTGGTCTCCAGACCAACGGGCCTGCTGGTCGTTGAGTGATGTACGAAGTAGACCTTAACCTGTCAAAGAAACCTGACGCTTACTTGTTGGTCGGGAGACCAACAAGGGCATTAAATGGGAGACCAACAAGGGCACTAAATGGGAGACCAACAAGGGCACTAAATGGGAGACCAACAAGGTGCGCTAACTTATATCTTACGCCGCCATTACGTTAAAAATGAAAAACGACTCTCAGGCATAAACGTTCCGGACAGTTGTGGTGTATGCACGAATCAGTACGTTTGAATCTCGACTGTCGTTTAACTTAAAACTTAATACCTTTTTAGAAAATATTAGTCTATTAAAATGATAGACTATAAAAAATCCCTAGTTTTGTTCCGGTGTTATTTTATCAACTATCCATAGTATTCGTAAGCTGGCTTTCTTCTTTTCATCACCATACTGTTCCTGCTGCCGTGGTGTTGCAGGGAAAAGTAGTGGATGCGCGTACTGACAAACCCATCGCCAAAGCGCATGTATATGTGGTGCGGGGCGAAGAAGAAACGCTCACCGATAACAATGGCCGTTTCCGTGTACAGAGCTGGCAATCGCTGCCTTTGAAGGTATCAGCCACCGCGCAGGGATATCAGACGGTTTCCCTCGTGGTGAAAGAACCGGGAAAGGAACTTGTGATCCGGCTCAACCGGGAATGACAGACGGATATCGTTACGTGGCCGAGTGGTCAGGCAAAGGTCCGCAAAGCCTTCTACGGAGGTTCGAATCCTCCCGTAACAACTTTCATGGCAAACAGTTGTTTACAGGGTAGTGTGTCTACACTTGCCCTTTTTTCTTTTACCCTATTCCCGCACTGCGTATCTTTACCCCTCATTTAAATACTTGTTATGTCGCAGCACCCGGAAACAAGAGCTATCCGCATACAAACTCCCCGGACAGCCCAGAAAGAACATGCTACCCCGCTTTTTCTTACCAGCAGTTTTGTATACGACAAAGCCGAGGACATGGCCGCTGCCTTTGAAGATGACAACCTCGATGTAAATATCTATTCACGTTTTTCCAATCCAACCGTGGATGAGTTTATCGCCAAGATCGCATCACTGGAAGGTGCGGAAGATGGCGTGGCCACCGGCACCGGCATGGCCGCCGTTTTTTCTACCTTCATGACATTCCTGAGTGCAGGCGATCATATTCTTTCCGCCTCTGCCGTTTTCGGTAGCACACATTCCATTCTCACTAAATATTTACCCAAATGGGGCATCACGTCGGATTATTTCGACATGAACAAACCGGAAAGCGTAGAGGCATTGATCAAACCCACTACCAAAATGCTTTACCTGGAAACGCCTTCTAATCCGGGTTTGGATATCATCGATATCGAATATGTGGCAGGTATCTGTAAGCAAAAAGGAATCCTGCTGGTGGTAGACAATTGTTTTGCCACACCGGCGGTGCAGCAACCACTTGCACTGGGTGCTGATCTCGTTATTCATTCTGCTACCAAATTCATCGACGGACAGGGACGTGTGCTGGGCGGTGTGGTTGTAGGACGCAAGGATTTGATTTACCCGTTATATCTTTTTATCCGCAATACAGGACCATCCATGAGTCCGTTCAATGCCTGGGTGCTGACCAAGAGTCTCGAGACCCTGCATCTCCGTATGGAAAAACATGCGTCCAATGCACTGGCACTGGCAAAACATTTTCAAAACCATCCGCAACTGAGTTGGGTAAAATATCCGTATCTCGACACACATCCGCAATATGCGGTTGCCGTTAAGCAAATGAGCAACGGTGGAGGGATCGTTACATTCGAGATCAAAGGCGGAGTAGAGAAAGGAAGAACGTTCCTGAATTCATTGAAGATGCTGAGCATGACCAACAACCTTGGTGACAGCCGCAGCATCGCTTCTCATCCGGCCTCAACCACACACTCAAAGTTATCCGAAGCGGAAAGAGCCGCAGTCGGCATAACCCCCGGTCTGATTCGTATTTCCGTAGGGCTGGAGCATGTGAGCGATATTATTGCGGATATAGAAGGCGCTTTGTCCGCCTGCGGGGGGAATTAAAAATGTGTAAATATGTAAATGTGAAAAATGCGAATGACGCTCCACGGTAAAAACAATGCATATTCACGATTGACGATTCACGACTTTATTTCTTCATCCGTTTCTCCAGTTGCTGCAACGTCGCGCGAAAATCCTTGGGTAATTCGGCTATGAACAGTTTTTCCTCACCCGATGGCAGCGTAATGGTCAATCTGCTTGCATGCAGTGCCAGGCGTCCCATGAGCGGACGTTCTTCTTCCACGTTCTTCGAAAGTTTGAATTTTGATTTAAATGAGGACAGGAGAATGGGTTTACCATCACCATACAAGGCATCGCATACAATGGGGTGACCAAGATCTTTGCAATGCACGCGAATCTGGTGCGTACGGCCGGTATGAATGCGGAACTGCACAAGACTGTACATGCTGAAATTTTCCTGCACTTCATAATCAGTCAATGCATCCTTGCCTTTGCGGTTGATGACCATCAGCGGTGGTTTCACCGGATGGGGCGCGATCTTTCCGTCCATTTGACCGGAAGGCGGCTCGGGCACACCCAACACCAGGCCGGTATAAATTTTTACGGTAGATCTTCCTTCAAATTGCTGGGAAAGAAATTTATGTGCTTCGGCATTCCGCGCAAAGATGATCAGACCACTCGTGTCTTTATCCAGGCGGTGAACAGTATAGATGTCTCCATACTTTTCCTGCAATTGTTTCTTCAGGGAAATTTCCTTGCCTTCGCGATCAGGGATGGACAATAACCCGGATGGTTTATTGATGGCAACGAGGTCTTCGTTCTCAAAAATGATCATGATCAGCGGCCTTTCTTAAAGTGTTTGAGATCGCGTACTTCTTTTTCCGTAAGGAAACGCCATTTGCCTCTTTCAATATTTTTCTTGGTGAGTCCGGCAAACATCACGCGGTCGAGTTTTTTTACGTCGTATCCCACCGCTTCGAAGATGCGGCGTACGATGCGGTTGCGGCCATTGTGTATTTCTACGCCTACCTGTGTTTTATCGCTTACGTCTGAATAAGCTAATACATCCACATTTGCCGGTCCGTCTTCCAGTGTCAGTCCTTTCAGTATCTGATCAAAATGATTTTTTTCCAGCGGTTTGTCCAATGTTACGGCATAGATTTTTCTCACCTCGTGCTTGGGGTGTGTAAGTTGTTGCGCCAGCTCGCCGTCATTGGTAAGCAGCAGTACGCCTGATGTATTACGATCGAGACGTCCAACCGGAAATACACGCTCCGTAGTGGCCCTGGTGATCAGGTCCAGCACCGTTTTTCTTTTCTGCGGATCGTCGGTGGTGGTAAGATAATCTTTGGGTTTGTTAAGCAGGACGTATACGAGGTTTTTACTGGGGAATATTTTTTTACCGTTCACTTTTACCTCGTCGCCTTCCTTGACTTTGAAGCCGGGCTCGGTAATCACTTCCTTGTTCACCTGTACTTTTCCGTCTTTTACCAACTCGGCAGCCTCACGGCGACCACATATGCCTGAATGGGCTACGTATTTGTTGAGGGGCATTTCGCCGGTAGCGGCGGGACGGGGAATAGTGGCTTTGGTAACGATTCCTTTTTGTTTGCTTTCGAGACCGCGCTCTTCTGCTTTTTTCTTTTCAAAAAATTCGGCGCGTTCCTTTTTGTACTTTCTCTTTTCGTTCTTGAACTCTTCCTTGATAGCAGCGTTGCTTTTTTTTACGGCAAACTTGGAAAAGTTGTCTGTTCTTTTTTTCATGCGAAGTAGATTACTGTTTTACAACAGGGATGAGCGGCGAAGATACAACGCATTTCCCCCATTTCTAAGTTCCATACAAAAAATCCCACACCAGGGAGTGCGGGATTGATAGCTAATCGCTTGTTTATAATCGTATTACTGAGGCTGAACGGGCGCCTCGGTTCTTTTCTTTTTGCGGTCGCCATGTTTTTTGCGCGACTCTTTCATCTTTTGCTGCTGCTCGGGAGTGAGGATTGATTTCATCGACTCTTGTTGCGCTTTCATGATCTTTTTGCGTTCTGCTTTTTTTGCATCGTCGCTGAGCGATTGATTGTCTTTGATGGCTTTTAATTGATCACCGGTAGCCTTGCGGCTGGCCGCCAGCTTTTCTGATTGCTCGGGAGTAAGATTCAGGTCCTGTCCCCATTTGCCGCCTTCTTTTCTTTCCTTGCCTTTGAATTCTCTTTTGGTCATGCCTTCTTTACGATCCTTGCGAAAGCTTTCCATCTGTGTTTTTTGCTCGGGAGTCAGGAGTGCCTGAGACTTATCGCGATAGTCCTTGCGCAGGGATTCCATTTTTTCTTTGGACTGCTCCGGCGTAAGGTTCTGTGTTTTCAACGCCTCCATGTCTTTGCGGCGTTGTTCCTGCAGGCTTTTGAATTGTTTTTTCTGGTCTTCAGTGAGATTAAGCTTTGCCATATCATCACCACCACGTTTTTTCATGCCTTCGGATCTGCCAACGCCATCATGTTTACGTTCGGGAATATCCTGGGCTTGAGCCACCGATACGGTCAGTGCCGCCGCCAGCAATAAAAAGAATGTTTTTTTCATGTTGCGATTTCATTTTAATGCCCGGTACGCGTCTGCGGGCGGTTAACAATGCATTTACGGAAAATAAGACCCCGGAACATGTCCGGGGTTTAAACGCAAGTATGAATATTTTCGTAGCAAAAGGATGCTTAACAGTTTCTTCACTCTTTGTTGGCCAACTGCCCACAGGCGGCATCGATGTCTTTGCCGCGGCTGCGACGCAGGTGCGCATTTACCCGGTTCTTTTCCAGGTAGTTCATAAACGCTTCCACTTTTTCTTCTGTGGGTTTGGAGAAACGCGCAAAGTCGATCGGGTTGTATTCTATGATATTAACCAGGTCGGCAGGCACCTGACGGTATACCTTGATCAATTCATCCGCATCCTTCTGGCTGTCGTTGAATTCATTGAACAGGATGTATTCAAAAGTGATCTCGTTTTTTGTCTGTTTGTAAAAATAATTCAACGCATCCACCAGTGATTTGATATCGTTGGTGTCGTTGATCGGCATGATCTGGTGGCGTTTGTTGTCATTCGCCGCATGCAGGGATAAAGCAAGTTTGAACTTTACTTTGTCGTCGCCCAATTGACGGATCATTTTGGCTACACCCGCCGTGGATACCGTTATACGGCGCGGACTCATGCCCATTCCCTCCGGTGAGGTAATACGCTCGATCGACTTGAGTACGTTCTTATAGTTGAGCAGCGGCTCACCCATACCCATGAATACGATGTTGGTCAGTTTTTTTCCATACACCCTTTCACTTTGCTGGTTGATCAGCGCTACTTCATCGTAGATCTCATCATAAGTAAGGTTGCGCTTACGGTCGATATAGCCCGTGGCGCAGAACTTACAGCTCAGGGAGCAACCGATCTGCGAGGATACACAGGCGGTCACCCGGTGTTCGGTGGGGATCAGTACGCCCTCCACGAAATGTCCGTCGTGGGTGCGGAAACGGGTCTTGATGGTGCCGTCCTCGGAGTATTGTGTAGCGTCAACCGCCAGGGCGGGAAACGAAAAATCCTGGCTCAGGTAATGCCGGAGCTCCTTACTCAGGTTGGTCATTGCTTCCAGCGAAGGTGCCTGTTTCAGCCATATCCAATCGTATACCTGCTTGGCTCTGAACTTCTTTTCTCCTTTTTCCGCAAAATACTCTTCCAGTTCGGCCAGCGTAAGGTGACGGATATTTCTTTTCACGTGCGTGCTCATTCCGCAAAGGTAGATAAAACCTTTGGGCTTCCCGATAGAGAGATACAGCTTACATTTGCGGCCTAAACGTTTTGCATGAATCCTGTCTATGTGATCGATGCCGTCCGCACACCCGTGGGGAAGTTCGGCGGGTCTCTCAGTTCGGTTCGCCCCGACGATATGCTTGCCCATGTGATCAAAGCATTGCTGAGCCGCCAGCCATCAGCCGATCCCGCTGCTATTGAGGATGTTATAGCCGGTGCCGCCAACCAGGCGGGGGAAGATAACCGCGATGTGGCCCGGATGTCGGCCCTGCTCGCCGGATTACCCGTGACCGTAGCCGGCAATACCGTTAACCGCCTCTGTGGCTCGGGTCTGCAGGCCATTATGGATGGCGCCCGCCAGATCGCAACCGGCGATGCGCAATTGGTAATAGCCGGTGGTGTCGAAAGCATGACACGCGCTCCCTTTGTAATGGGAAAATCTTCCGAACCCTTTCAACGCAATGCCGAACTGTACGATACTACACTCGGCTGGCGGTTTATCAATAAAAAATTGTCGGCACTCTACCATCCGTACAGCATGGGCGAAACCGCTGAGAATGTAGCTAAACAGTGGAACGTGTCCCGCCAGGAACAGGACACTTTTGCTTTTGCTTCACAACAAAAGTTCATGGAAGCCTGGAAGGCTGGTAAATGGCAACAGGAGATCGTGCCTATCGAAGTAACCGAGGGGAAAAAAGAAACCCGCCTTTTTGATACCGACGAGCATCCGCGCCAGACCAGTATGGACAAGCTCGGTTCTCTTAAGCCCGCTTTCGTTGCAGATGGTTCGGTGACCGCGGGTAATTCAGCCGGCATCAATGACGGGGCGGCTGCTTTATTGCTGGCAAGCGAAGAGGCTGTGCAGCAATACGGCCTGCAGCCGATGGCCCGCATCGTATCAATGGCAGTGGCCGGTGTAGATCCTTCGATCATGGGCATCGGGCCCGTCCCCGCCACACGTAAGGCATTGCAACGTGCGGGACTGACTGTTGACCAATTGGATCTTATCGAACTTAATGAAGCGTTTGCCGCGCAATCCATCGCCTGCATCCGCGAACTTGAACTGGATATCGATAAAGTAAATGTGAATGGCGGCTCCATTGCCATCGGGCATCCGCTCGGCTGCAGCGGCGCACGCATTTCCACCACCTTATTGCACGAACTGAAACGCCGCGGCGGACGTTACGGCCTGGCCACGATGTGCATTGGCGTGGGACAGGGAATAGCGGTGATATATGAAAACCTGCAGCGTTAATATAAACGATAGAGCAGTTTGCGCACCAGCCGGTAATTGGTAACGATCGACAGGATGATCAATACCAGTCCCACCAGCCATACACCCCAATGTAAAAACGAGGATAGCTCGGGTCGGTCAAACATCACAAAGTGATGAAAGGCCCATTGTGCCAATTGTGTGACGAGCAGAGCTGTCAATACGATTGTGATGTATACCGGGATAAATCTTTTGGAAAAATTACGGCTGAGCCAGGCAGGTGAATAACCGATCGTCAGCAGCAATTGCAGGCTGTCACGGCTTCTCGCGATCACGAGTTGCAGGTAAAAGGAGAACAACATCAACGCAAGAATCACCACAAGCAAGCCGAAAACGCCGAGCCCGCTGAAGATGCCATCGATCACCATCTTGTTTCGGCCGAGGATTGTTTTGTCTTTGTTGAGTTTATAATCTTTCCCGTCAAGAAACCGGAGGAAATCTGGGTTGTTGGCGTCTTTTGTTTTAATAAACAAACGCGTGGCGCTCACTTCACGTCCTTTGCCAAATTCCTGGTTGGCCCAATCGAGAAATGATTTGGGTACGAGCACGGAGTTGATGCGGTCGCTGAAAGCGGCAATTCTTCCTACAAATATTTCTTCTTTTTCCCGGCCTTCGCAATGGATGTTTACGGCCAGGCTGGTAGCGGTTTCGCGTGAAATCTGCGGCAATCCTTGTCCCGGTGCAAATACGTTGTATATCTCAAGGAAGTCGGAGGAAAGAATGATCGGCACGTTTCGTTGTCCGGGTTGCCAGACGAAAGAAGGCGGCACGGTATCGATATAGCTGTTGTCGAGTGCTTCGAGGAACATGTCCGTGCGGAAAGGGATCATGGCACCTGCGCTCAGTTTTACGTGAAAGTCATTGGCCAGCAGGGGCTCTACGCCGTCGATAAAAGGTTGTTTTTTCAACTCATCGATATCGGCCTGGCGGAAAAGATTTTTTTCTTCCTGTCCCTGTGTTTCGTTGGTGACATTTTTTGTAATGGAAATATAATCGAAGCCATTTTTACGGATGCTTCCCTCGCGCAGCAGCGATTGGATGTTGATGTACATCTGTATGGCACAAAGCAGCAGCAACACGCCAATGCCCAACCCCGCGTAGGAGAAAATCCGCGAGCTCTTGTTGGTGCCGGTCTGCAATAAGGGGCGTATAGGTTTGAAAGAAAGTGCCATAGGTTACAGGTAAAATAAACGGGTAAAAGGAAAAAAGTCGATGCGTTCAAGATCGGCGAAGATGATCGATGCGCCGCGGGTTGCTGCTTCTTCCAGCATCAGCTCCATGGCTTTTTCTGCATTGCGGTTATCGAGGTGGCTGAAAGGCTCGTCGAGCAGCAGGAAATCGAATGGCTGCATCAGCGAGCGGATGATGGCTATGCGTTGTTGCTCGCCGTAGGAGCAGGTTCTGCCTAATGATTGCAGTTTGCTGCCGACACCAAGGCGTTCAGCCATCTGCCGCACTTTATCTTCATGGTGATAGGGATTCAACTGGCGTTTGATTTCCAGGTTTTCCATCACGGTTTGCTCAGGTAATAAACGCATATCCTGGAATACGATGCTGACCTGTGAACTTCTGAAACCGCTCAGGGTTTCGGGGTCGACGGTCCGCAGGGATTGTTGATCATAGAGGATATCTCCGGTATACTCCCTGCGTATACCGTAGAGGAAATGCATCAGCGATGTTTTCCCGCTGCCGGATGGCGCAATGATCTTGGTGAGTTCTCCTTTCTGAAAAACAATTTCCTTTCCCCATATTTCGGAACGTTTTTTTCGTTCCTCTTCAAAATAGACGGGTAATAGATCCCGGATTGTCAACTGCATAATTAAAAATATAAAAAAGCCGCAGCACTTTTCAGTGGTTGCGGCCTTTTTGTAAGATAAGTTTTTATTATTTCTTTTTCGCGGGTGGAGGTGTTTCTACCATCGGCTGCATAGGCTCAGGGGCTGGGGCAAGCGAGTCGGTACCCTCGTATTGAATATCGTCGCCGAGTGCTTTTTCCGGTACCATCTGTACCGCATAATCATGCAATTGCTTCAGGCTGTTTACCTGCTTGTTGACCAGGTTTACTTCAAAGTCTGTGCTGTAACGGCCGTCTTTCAGATCGGAAAGAATCCATAAATTTTCCCAGGTATTCATGCTCAGATCGAAAATCTTTTGTCTCTCGGGGTTGTCCTTGATATCCGGTTTCAGTACAAAGGTCATCATCTGGCGGATATCGGTGTACAATGCAAACTGATGGCCATTGAAGCGGTCGCCATAAGCAGGCTTGGAAGAGCTGGCACGGAAAGTAGCCACGTCGGCATCGCTGTTGCTGATGAGCAGCCAGTCCTTATCGTTGATCACTTTAATGGAGGGCGGTATTTCTTTGAGAAATTTATCTTCCAGTGTGGTATAGACTTGTGTGTAGGCTTTCTGATCACCGATGGCCATGCCAAAGAGATAGCTCGGGTCATTTTTTTCGTACACATACATGTCGTTGGAGCCGGTACCGGGACCAAAACGCAGGGTGTCTTTTTTGCTTTCGAAACCGGATAAAGCAAACACCATTTCGCCTTTGAAAGCTTTGGTGATTGTTTCAACGTTCAGGCCGTACTGGGTAAGGAAAAGATTGGCCGTGCCATCGAGTCCGAGTAATTTGAAGATATCGTTGATCGCCGGCAGTGGCGCTACCATGGCACCCACAACAGGCGCATTGGCGGGCAGGCGGTTGGTGAGGGACGCGTTGATTGCTCCTTTCTCGTATTTCTTCAGGATGTTCTGCAGCTCTTTGCTGTTGTACTGATCCATGTGTGCGGTGATCTTGCCGTTTTCAAACTTCACGGTGCCGGTGGTAACATTGTCTTTCATCAGACGGTCCAGTTTCAGCGAACTCATCATCGCATCATCACCATAAGAGTTGGTGTATTCGGAGGCAATCCAGAAATGAATATCACCTTCCGACTTGATCAGTTTGGTAAAACGTGAATCGGAGTCGAGCAGTTTGCTGCCGCTGAGGTTATAAGTATTCTTAACAAACAGCAGCAGGCTGTCTGAACCGAAACTTTCTGAGCGGGAGTAGCCACCGCCGCTGAAAGTGCCGGCAGGTGCATTGCCCAGCAACACAAATCTTTTATCTGTCCAGGAAAGAACCGCGTCATCTTCAAGAATAGTGTAGCTGAAACCGTCGCCTTTGGCGATGGTCAGTTTTTTCTCTTTTACTTCACCGAGTGTTTTTTCAAATGCTTTGGTATCGGCCAGTTTTCCCTGGATCACGATATAGCCACCCTGTCCCTGCTTTTTGGCAAACAGGACGAAAGGAGCTTTGGTGTCAACACCCGAAGAAGAAGGATCACCGAGCAGGCGTCTGCCCAATGAATCGGAGGTCTGGCGGGTCATTTTTTCAAAAAGTGCACTTTTCTTGATCTCTTCCCAGCTCAGTTTGGAAGAAATGGAAGGGGTATTGAAGTATACTACGTAACCGGCATCTTTCGGCACCAGCAGGTCCGTTTTGCCGGACTTGCTGCACGATGCGGCAACAAACACGATTGCCAATAAGGCGAACAGGAGTTTATGTCTCATTTTTGATTAGGTTTCAGGGGTCAAATAAACGAAAACTTAGCAAGATCGCCGAATGGAACAGGGCTTTGCTGACCGCTTCTCAGATCTTTTACCTGAGCGGTAGCGCTGTCTAGCTCTTTATCGCCGATGATGATGATGTACGGTATCTGTTTTTTCTCGGCGTATTTGAATTGTTTGTCAAATTTCGTGGTTTCGTGGTAGAGTTCACTTTTCACACCGTTGGCGCGGAGTTGCTGCATGAGCGTCCAGGCCTGGCGGCTTTCATTTTCCCCTAAATTAAAAAACAGCACCTGGGTACCGGTATGTACATCGTCGGGGAACAGTTTCAATTCTTCCATCACATCATAAATACGGTCTACGCCAAAGGAGATGCCCACGCCCGGAATATTCGGCACGCCAAAGAGGCCGGTGAGGTCATCATAGCGGCCGCCGCCGCCGATGCTGCCCATTTGTGCATCGCGGGCTTTTACTTCAAGAATGCAACCGGTATAATAGTTCAGTCCGCGGGCCAGTGTAGGATCAATCACGAGGCGGCAGGGGGCTGCGGGGTTGGCCTGTGATACTACTCTTTCGAGCTCGCCGATACCTTCTGCACCGCCAGGGATATCGCCAAGCAGGTTGCGGAGCTGTGCAAGTTGTTCTGCGTTATCACCACTGATGCGCAAATAGTCAGCGACAATAGTTATTTGTTCATCGTTAATGCCGCGCTGTTTCAATTCTTCTTTCACCTGTTCCAGTCCGATCTTATCCAGTTTATCGATAGCAGTGGTAATAGCAGTCAGCGATTCAGGTGCGCCGCAACGTTCGGCCAGTGCGGCCAGTACTTTGCGGTTATTGATCTTGATATCGACGCCCAGTCGGAGACGGGTGAACACATCGGCGTATAACTGTACGAGTTCTATTTCGTTGAGCAGGGACTTACTGCCGACCACATCGGCATCGCACTGGTAGAACTCGCGGTAGCGTCCTTTGGCCGGGCGGTCGGCTCTCCATACGGGTTGTATCTGGTAACGTTTAAAAGGGAAACTCAGTTGCCCGTGATTCATGGCCACATAGCGAGCAAAGGGAATGGTGAGGTCATATTTGAGGGCGCGTTGCGTAAGGTCTTTATCGTTTTTTCCATTCAATACATTTTCAAAAGCGACGCGTGCTTTGGCAGCGTGATTGGGATCGGTGAGACCGTTGTTGAGTACGCGGAAGATCAGCTTGTCGCCTTCTTCGCCGTATTTGCCCATGAGGGTTTCAAGGTTTTCCATGGCCGGTGTTTCGAGTGGCTGGAAACCGTATAATTCAAAAACTTCGCGGATGGTCCGGAAGATATAATTGCGTTTGCGTACAACGTCGGGGCCGAAATCGCGCGTGCCCTGCGGTATAGAGGCGGCTACTTTTGCCATGTGATATGCAGTCGGTTAAATCGTTTAAAAAATCAGGAATCGGCGGGCATTTTCACACCGTATTTTGTAATGATGGCGTCGCATGCTTCGCTGATCTGCTGAAATACATCGTGATATCCGGGTTCTTCCCCGTACCAGGGATCCGGTACATCGAGGTTTTTACCGGGAAACGCTTCGTTCATCAGCAGTATTATTTTCGAAGGATCATATTTGTTGCCCGCGATACGACGGATCTCGTGGAGTACATCCTCAGCCAGCGCATAGATGATGTCGTAACGGTCAAAATCGGCTGCGGTGAAATTGCGTGCGCGCTGATCGCAGATGTCGATGCCATTGATTTTGGCAACTTTTTGTGAAAGCCGGTGAGGTGCTTCGCCGGTATGATAACCGTTGGTGCCGGCGCTCTCCACGGTCCAGTCGAGACCCGCGGCTGCGGCCTTATGTTGTAAAATGCCTTCTGCCAGCGGACTACGACAGATATTTCCCAGGCATACCATTAAAAATTTCATGCGGCAAAGGTAGCGAATATCCACCTGAAAGCCAGTTGTGAGCGGGTTTCTGCGGGTTATGGAATCGATTGCTTATTGCATCTTATGAATGACTGTGAAAGAACCTGCAAAAAATGATATTGAGCAAAAAAAAGCAGATTGTCTTGTATAATCTGACATATTTGCAGGAGGATAGTAAAAAAAAATCAATAATTTTCCACCTTCGGGTATTGCCTGATATGACAGAAGAATTTGAGCATAAAGTACGTCGCCGGGAAACATCCTTCCGTTCTCTACGGGATTACGGAATGGGATTAATCTGGATAATACTGGGCCTGGCGTTTGTATTCCGCAAACAGCTTGGTGTGGGAGTAGACAGATATCCGCCCGATTACACGGATATCATACTAGGTGTGTTATTTATGTTATACGGATCGTGGAGAGTGTATCGCGGATATAAAAAAAAATATTTCAGGTGAACCAAGGGTTAAGGAGTTTATACGCCGCCATCCTGCTGAGCATTTGGGTTTTCACAGGGTGTGGGTCTGATGGTAAAAAAAAGGGCGAACCAGCCGATACGCCGGTCAGTGGTACCATTCACATTAATGTGGATGAATCGTTTAAGCCGATTGTGAGCGAACTGATCAAGGTGTACGAATCCAACCAGCCGGACACACACATCATTCCCCATTATATGCCCGAATCGGACTGTATTGCCGGCTTATGGCCAGACAGTATCAGGATGATCATTACAACAAAGGCATTAAGCGAAGGCGAGCGCAATTTTATCTCCGATTCCATTAAGGTTGGCACCAGGCAAACTGCTGTGGCGAGAGACGCAGTAGCCGTAATTGTCAACCCTGCGTCACCGGATTCCGTATTTACTATGCAGGACATCCGTGAGATACTCGAAGGACGTTTTAAGAAAAATTTAATACCCGTATTTGACGGGGTGAAGGCAACCGGAACGGTACGGTTTATCGTCGATTCAGTACTGCGTGGAGGAAAACTGACACCGCAGGCCGTAGCGGCCAGATCAAGTGACTCGGTGATCAACTATGTAGCAGCAGTACCGGGGGCAGTAGGATTTATCGGCGTAAGCTGGATCGGTAACCCGGATGATGAAGAACAAAAAAGTTTTTTGAAAAAAGTTAAAATTGCCTGGATAGAAAGCAGCTATACGCCCGGCAAATATATTTTACCGGTACAGGCAAATATTTATACCAAACAGTACCCTATGGTACGTGATTTGGTATACCTGCTGAAGGAAAAACATTCGGGACTGGGAAGAGGCTTTGCCAATTTTATGGAAGGAGAGATCGGACAGTTGATTTTCAGAAGAGCTTACCTGGCACCGTTGTTAAGAGATTTCAGTATGAGAGCGATCCGGTTGAATGAATCGCCTCAATAAGGCAGCGCTATATTTACAAATCATAAAAGAGAACCGTAATGAACAAGATGAAGATCACGCTTAGTTTTTTAACCGCCAGCCTCCTGGCTGTTATGGGCCTAAACGCTCAGTCGCTCCAGGACGGGGTTAAAGATCTGTATGCGGAAAGGACGCAAAGTGCGAAAGCGATTTTTGAAAAATTATTGGCCTCCAATCCCAACAATAATGAAGCTACCTATTGGCTGGGACAAACCTATCTGGCCAATGATGATGTGGAAGGCGCGAAAGCCGTATATGACAAAGGCCTTACAGCCAGCAATAACGCTCCGCTTATTGTTGTCGGTCGTGGTCAGGTAGACCTTGAAGAGAATAAAATTGCTGAAGCACGCCAGCGTTTTGAAGCAGCCATCACCGCCAGCCGTGGTAAAAAGGGAGATGATCCTCAAGTACTCAATGCCGTAGGCCGCGCTATCACCAACGTATACGACGAAAAAGAAAAGAAAGGTGATATCAACTTCGCTATCGAAAAACTGGAAGCCGCTGTCCAGGAGAAAACAAAAGACAAATGGCTGCAGGCCGATATCTATACCAACCTCGGCAATGCTCTGCGTAAGGCAAAACCAGGTGAAAACGGTGGTAAAGCTTTCGAAAACTACCAGAAAGCCAACCAGGCTGATCCCAGCTATGCTTATGCATATCTCCGTACAGCCCAACTGTTCGAGTCGCAAAAAAACTGGGACCTGTTCGAGCAGAACCTGAACAAGGCCATTGAAGCCGACCCGACTTATGCACCCGCATACTACCAGCTTTCTTATTATAAAATGGGACGTCTCGACCTCGCCGCTGCAAAAGCTTTTGCGCAGAAATACAAAGAGAATTCTGACAACGATCCACAGAACTCCTACCTGGAGTACAGTATAGACTGGGCAGCCAAAAACTTTGACCAGGCCATCGCCGGTGCTAAAAGCATCATCGCTCAAACTGGCGGTAAGGCTAAACCACGTGTATACAAACTGATCGCCGATGCCTATGTGCAGAAAAAAGACACGGCTGCGGCCCGCGAGTATGTAGACGAATACTTCAAACGCGCAAGACCCGACGAGATCACTGCACTCGACTACAAGCTGAAAGCCGATGTTTATTCAGCCATTCCCGGCCAGGAGCAGGCACTATATGCCATCTACATGGAGGGTGTGAACGCCGATACGTCAATCGATAATAAAGTACGCCTGCTGGACCAGGGTGCCGAGTTCTTCAAGAACAAAGGTCTCCGCGAACTGGAAGGCGATATCACCGCAGAATTGCTGAAAGTAAAACCTAAGCCTACCATCAACGATTGGTTTGATGCAGGACGTGCTTATTATTTCGGTAAGGCTTATACTAAATCTTACGACATTTTCAGTCAGTTTGTAAAAATCTACCCTGACTCTATCTACGGATATGAGTGGAAGCTCAACAACGCCAAACTGATCGATACGGTGAAAAAAGACAGCATTGCCGTTCCTGATGCGGTGGCTCTGCTGGAATTCAGCAAGCGCGACAGCGTACGCTATGCACCACAGATCAGCAGCGCCGCTTACTACCTGGTAACTTACTATGCCGCTAAAAACGAGCGTGACAAAGTGATCGAATACCTGGAAGTAATGAAATCAGCAACAACCAATCCTGATCAGATCAAGCAGATCCAGTCAAATATCGATGCGCTGACCAAACAGCCCGCCCAGCAACCGGCCACAAAGCCGAGAGGAGGCACGTCGGCGGCAGGTTCTAAATGACAATAAACTGCACTCAAAAGAATACCAGGCCCGCGATTATATCGCGGGCCTGGTTGTTTGTCAGAAAAATGTCGGTTAATTGATGTTGCTACCTTATTTTTGCGCCTAGAGTAAAATTTACCAATGATCCATTTACTCCAGGCCAATATATCCACTTCAGCGCCCAGCTCCTATCTGCCTATCGGATTACAGATAGCATTTGCTGCGGGCCTGGTCGCACTACTGATGGTGCTGACCCACCTTCTCGGGCCCAGAAGGAAAACTTCAGACAAACTTCAAAACTTTACGAGTGGTATCGAGTCCCATGGCGACGCACGTCAGCCCATGGCGATCAAATACTTCCTCACAGCGATCCTGTTTGTCCTCTTTGATGTGGAAGTGATATTTTTCTATCCCTACGCCGTCAATTTCAAGGAGTTGGGCTGGGCAGGTTTCGGAGCAGTGCTGATGTTCGTCGGCTTCTTCCTGTGCGGCTTCATATATATCATCAAGAAAGGAGCCCTTAAATGGGAAGATTGAGCCAGAACCCTTGATTTTACTGGGTTGTGGAGGAACTTTACCGGCCGGGATTTTGTTATAATAACAACAACACTTCCCCCCGGGAAGTACAAAATATATTTTTTATGAGTCGTCCCGTATCATTCAATATCAAACAGAAACCGCTGGTAGACGATATCAGCATGGCGGAAATGCCTGCCGGTCACCAGGGTGAAGGTTTTTTTGCCACCACACTCGACAGTGTAATCGGCCTGGCAAGAAAAAATTCCATCTGGCCTTTGCCGTTTGCCACTTCCTGCTGCGGTATCGAATTCATGGCTACCATGGGAGCACACTACGACCTCGCGCGTTTCGGCAGCGAACGGGTGGGCTTTTCTCCGCGTCAGTGTGATCTGCTGATGGTAATGGGTACCATCGCAAAAAAAATGGGACCTGTGGTGAAACAGGTATACCTGCAGATGGCTGAACCCCGCTGGGTAATGGCGGTTGGCGCCTGCGCCAGTAGCGGTGGCGTATTTGATACCTACAGCGTACTGCAAGGGATAGACCAGGTTGTGCCCGTAGACGTGTACGTGCCCGGATGTCCTCCGCGCCCCGAAGCCATCCTGGATGGTGTGATCCGTCTTCAGGACCTAATCGGCCGCGAAAAACTCCGCCGGCGCAACAGTGATCAATATAAAGCCCTGCTGGAAAGCTACGGCATTCAATAAACGAATTTGAACTCCGGGATTGTGCCATCACATTTTCCGGACAATCCCTTTTTCCAAATCTGACATGGCACTGACCAACGAACAAATACAGGAAAAATTAACCGCAAAATTCGGAGACCAGGTTGCAGGCTTTGATGAATCCTGGGGCATGCTGACTTTTGAAGCACCCAAGGAATTCAACCTCAAGGTGCTTAATTTTTTATACGACGAACCAGAACTGAAATTCCGTTTCCTCACCGACCTCTGCGGCGTACACGATCCGGAAAAAAAAGGAAACGAACTGGCCGTCGTTTACCACCTGCACAATCTCGAAGACAATGTCCGTCTTCGCTTCCGTGTATTTACCAGCATCCATCAACCCGATATATATACCGCTACCGGCCTGTTTTCCTCCGCCAACTGGATGGAAAGGGAAACCTATGATTTCTACGGTGTAAACTTCGTAGGTCATCCCAACCTGAAGCGTATTCTTAACGTGGATGAAATGGAATACTTCCCGATGCGTAAAGAGTTTCCGCTGGAAGATCAGAGCCGTATCGATAAAGACGATGAGATGTTTGGCCGCGGCGGCACACTTGGATTCGGCACCGAAAAGTCGGAATCTGGTACCGTTACCGAAGCAGAGAAGCATGATGCAGGGGAGGAGATTATATAAAATTTGAAAATTTGAGGATTTGAGGATTTGACAATGTGGCTTTGTGCCGCTACTTCTTCAAAGGTCTCAGGTCTTCAAATTCAAAGAAAGTCTGATGATTGGGAAAAAGGTTCATTACCGGAACATTTTCAAATCCTCAAATTTTCAAATCATCAAATTAGCACTATGTCTGAACAGCATATAAAACTTCCGGAAGGAAGTATTGAAAAAACAACCACCACGCTCAACCTCGGGCCTACGCACCCTGCCACACACGGGGTGATGCAGAATATCCTTGAATTGGATGGCGAGCGGATTGTTTCCACCGAACAAACCATCGGTTATATCCACCGGGCTTTTGAAAAAATTGCCGAACGCCGGCCGCTGTACCAGATCACTCCGCTTACCGACCGTCTCAATTATTGCTCGGCCCCGCTGAACAATATGGGCTGGCATCTTACCTGCGAGAAACTGCTCGGCGTTACCACACCCAAACGTGTCGATTATCTCCGCGTAATCGTAATGGAACTGGCACGCATATCCGACCACCTGATCTGTAACTCCATCGTGGGTGTAGACAGTGGTGCTTATACCGGGTTCCTCTACGTAATGCAATACCGCGAACTGATCTATGAGATTTATGAAGAGATCTGCGGTTCACGTCTTACCACCAACATCGGCCGTATCGGTGGCTTCGAACGCAATTTCAACGACATCGCATTCCAAAAGATTGAAAAATTCCTCGAAGAATACCCACGCGTATTGAAAGAGTTTGAAAACCTCTTTACACGGAACCGCATTTTCATGGACCGCCTCATCGGTGCAGGTCCTATCAGCGCCGAAAGAGCACTGAACTACGGGTTCACCGGTCCTAACCTGCGGGCAGCAGGGGTGGATTACGATGTGCGCATCAGCAATCCCTATTCCAGCTACCAGGATTTCGATTTTTCCGTACCGGTGGGTACTACAGGTGACTGTTACGACCGTTTCCTGGTGCGCAACGAAGAAATGTGGCAGAGCCTGAGCATCATCCGCCAGGCGATGCAAAAATTGACGGAGTTCAAAGGAGCAGAGGCCGATGTATACCACGCCGATGTGCCGGAATATTATCTGCCGAAAAAAGAAGACGTATATACCAAGATGGAAGCGCTCATCTGGCACTTCAAGATCATCATGGGAGAGATCGATATGCCGAAAGGGGAAGTTTATCATTCAATCGAAGCCGCCAACGGTGAGCTGGGTTATTATATGATCAGCGATGGAGGACGCGCTCCTTTCCGCTTGCACTTCCGCCGTCCCTGTTTTATTTACTACCAGGCTTACGAGGAACTGACCAAAGGATCGATGCTGAGTGATGCCATCATTGTGATGTCTTCCCTCAACCTGATCGCTGGCGAGATGGATGCCTGAAAAATAAAAAGTCAAAAGCGAAAATTGAAATATAAGAGAGGAATCCGGTCCCTTGTTTTTGATTTTTGACTTTTAAATTTTGAATTTGACATGATAAAGTTTTCAGAAGAAAAACTGCAAGAAGTCTCCAACATCATTGCCCGCTATCCGCAGGGCAGGCAGAAGAGTGCGCTGTTGCCGGTATTACACCTGGCACAACAGGAATTCGGAGGCTGGCTGGATGTGCCGGTGATGGATTACGTGGCTTCATTACTGCAGATCGAACCGATCGAGGTATATGAAGTAGCTACGTTTTACAGCATGTACAACCTGAAACCGGTTGGCAGATATATGTTTGAAGTATGCCAGACCGGTCCCTGTATGGTGCGTGGCAGCGATGATATAGTGAAATATATTTACGATAAACTCGGAATCAAACCCGGCGAAACCACATCCGACGGTATGTTCACCCTCAAAACGGTTGAATGTCTCGGAGCCTGCGGTTATGCGCCGATGATGCAACTCGGAAAACATTTCCGCGAGCACCTGACACCCGAAAAAGTTGACAGCATTATCGAAGAATGCCGCCAACATGCAGCTTCAGCCAACTGAGGATGCAACGCCTGTTCTTTATCATATTGATAGCGCTGTTGCCTTTGTTTTCTTCAGGACAAAAGGATACAACGGGTATAAAAAATGCCATGCTCCGGCTGGATCAGGCATTGCTCAACCGCGACAGTGTTGCCTTGTCACAATTGCTGCATCCTCAACTGACCTACGGACATTCGAATGGTTGGGTGCAAAGCAGGGAAGAAGTTTGGACAGATGGTGTTACGGGCAAACTGCGGTACAAGACCATACGGCCCGAAGCTGCCGCAACATTTGCGGTAACGCAAACGACGATCATTGCGCGACAACTGATTTATGTGGAAGGTATGGTAAGTGACAAACAGTTTGCGATGCAGTTGCAGGTATTGCAGACCTGGATAAAAACAAAAGAGGGCTGGCAGTTGCTGGCCAGGCAGAGTGTAAAAACTGCCACTAACGAAATAATAAAATAGCCCGGTTTAATTAGCCGGTACGATATAAGTACTATGGGACGAAAACTATTACTGGAAAAAGATAAAGTAGAAGGCATCCGCTACTTTGACGTGTATCGCCGCGAAGGTGGTTACCGCAGCGTGGAGAAGGCGTTGAAGAGCATGAGCCCCGACGGTATTACCGAAGAGGTGAAGAAGAGCGGCCTCCGCGGACGTGGTGGTGCCGGTTTCCCTACCGGTATGAAATGGAGCTTCCTCGCCAAACCCGAAGGAGTGCCCCGTTATCTCGTGGTCAATGCCGACGAGTCCGAGCCTGGTACTTTCAAAGATCGCTACCTGATGGAATTCATTCCGCACCTGCTGATCGAAGGAATGATCGTGTCCTCTTATGCACTCGGCTCCAATACTTCTTTTATTTATATCCGTGGTGAATACGCCTGGATCGTTGACATACTTGAGCAGGCAATTGCCGAAGCACGCAACAACGGATTTCTGGGTAAAAATATTCTCGGTTCCGGTTTCGACTGCGATATTCATGTACAGCGCGGCGCCGGTGCTTATATCTGTGGTGAAGAAACAGCCCTGATCGAATCACTGGAAGGCAAGCGCGGCAATCCGCGTATCAAACCTCCGTTCCCCGCCGTAAAAGGTTTGTGGGGTTGTCCTACAGTGGTGAACAATGTGGAAACGATTGCTGCCGTAGTGCCGATCATCAACGAAGGCGGTGAGGAATATGCGAAGATCGGTGTCGGTAAATCTACCGGTACCAAACTGATCTCTGCCTGTGGCAATCTCAACAAGCCCGGTGTGTATGAAATCGACATGACCATCTCTGTGGAAGAATTTATTTTCAGTGATGAATATTGTGGCGGCATTCCTAACGGAAAACGGCTGAAAGCCTGTATTCCAGGAGGATCTTCCGTTCCCATTCTGCCGGCTAACCTGTTGCTGAAAACAGCAAAAGGCGAATCGCGCATCATGAATTACGAGAGTTTATCGGATGGTGGTTTCGCTACCGGTTCGATGATGGGTTCGGGTGGTTTTATTGTATTTGATGAAGATCAGTGCGTAGTGAAACATACTTATACGCTTGCCCGCTTTTATCGTCATGAAAGCTGTGGTCAATGTTCGCCCTGCCGTGAAGGCACCGGGTGGATGGAGAAGCTGTTGCTGCGCCTGGAAAATGGTCAGGGTAAAATGAGTGATATCGATCTGCTCTGGGATATCCAGCGCAAGATCGAAGGCAATACGATTTGTCCGCTGGGTGATGCGGCTGCATGGCCGGTTGCGGCAGCGATCCGTCACTTCCGTGATGAATTTGAATGGCATGTAACGAATGCGGCAGAAGCGACGAGCCGCAACTTTGGATTGGCGCATTACGCGGATCCGTTGGAAGTAGCGGCCGGATGACTCGAAGGTAAAAACGCATGATTCTAAAGTCAAAAAAGCATGGTTAATATAGAAAGCCAGGTTAGTATTGCGCTTTTGAATTATGAATGCTGAATTGAAAGAAGAGTTCTTTTTGCACGCAAAGTGGCAAAGGAGCAGAGACGCAAAGGCAACCGTGGAGAAAGGGAGGAATTCTTTATGAGAGAGAATGAGTTGTCAAAAAGCATCGTCGATGTTTGCTTCAGGATACATACGCAATATGGCCCTGGCTTGTTTGAAAGCGTGTATGAAGAGATCTTTTGTTATGAATGGATGAAGACAGGAATACCGTTTAAACGCCAGCAGGGTATTCCGTTGATACATGAGTCCGTAAAAATGGAAGCGGGTTTCAGGGCTGATCTGATCATTGAAGATAAAGTCCTTGTTGAACTGAAGTCAATTGAAAAACTCAGTGAGGTTCATTATAAACAGGTTCAAACTTATCTGAAGCTGACTGGTATTAAGTTGGGGCTATTGATAAATTTCAATGTCCCTTTGATAAAACAAGGAATACATCGGATAGTTAATAACTTATAAACTTTGCGCCTTTGCTCCTTTGCAGCTTTGCGTGAAACTAACTATATGGCAGACGAAGTAAAAATATTCAAAGTAACCATCGACAATATCACTGTCGAGGTGCCGGCAGGAACAACCATTCTGCAGGCAGCCCGCCAGGTGGGTGGTGAAGTGGCTCCTCCGGCTATGTGTTATTACACTCCCCTCGAAGGCAGTGGTGGTAAATGCCGTACCTGTCTCGTGGAAGTAGCCGCCGGCTCTACTGCGGATCCGCGCCCCATGCCCAAACTGGTGGCCAGTTGCCGTACCACCGTGATGGACGGTATGGTGGTGAAAAATATTACCAGCGACCGCGTCCGCGACGCCCGCGCCGGTGTAGTCGAATTCCTGCTGCTCAACCATCCGCTGGATTGCCCCGTATGCGATCAGGCGGGTGAATGCCACCTGCAGGATCTCAGCTACGAACACGGCGGCGAAGGCACACGCTACGAATTCAAACGCCGCACATTTGAAAAACATAATCTGGGTCCGTACATCCAGTTGCACATGACACGTTGCATTCTCTGCTACCGCTGTGTTTTTACCGCGGATCAGTTGACACAAAAACGTGTACACGGTGTGCTCGACCGCGGCGACCACGCCGAAATCGCCACTTATATCGAGAAATCACTCGATAACGACTTTATCGGCAACGTCATCGATGTATGCCCTGTAGGTGCACTCACCGATAAAACTTTCCGGTTCAAAAACCGTGTATGGTTTACCAAACCCGTAGACGCACACCGCGATTGCAGCAAATGCTGCGGTAAAGTAACACTCTGGCAGCGCGGCGACGAAGTACTCCGCGTAACGGCACGCAAAGATCAGTGGGGTGAGATCATGAACACCGAAGAAGGAAAGACCGGCTGGATCTGTAACGAATGCCGTTTCGAGAAAAAACAAACCAGCGACTGGACCATCGAAGGCGCTACACGCATAGCACGTCATTCGGTTATCTCTGCCAACCACTATGTGGATGCCGAAAAGCCGAAAGAATTTATCAACGATGTAATGGGAGGCCGCTCACCGAAACTGCTCATGGATATCCACGATGTAAGTGACGTAAACGATCCGTCTGTCGATCTCAGCAAAATCGATGGACCCGCTACCGGTGAAACATTTAACAAAACGAACCCGAAATAACGACAACTCATGTATTTACTGGCAATAGATCCGATCTGGTGGCTGATTATTGAAAAGCTCGTGCTCATCGCTTTTGTGATCACCGTTTCAATGGTGGTGGCCATGTATGCTACCTATGGGGAACGGAAAGTAGCGGCTTTCATGCAGGACCGTATCGGTCCCAACCGCGCAGGTATCTTCGGTATTTTTCAACCTTTTGCCGATGCCGGAAAATTGTTTTTCAAAGAAGAAATTATTCCGGTATCATCCTCCCGTTTTCTTTTCATTCTCGGACCGGCACTTGCCATGATTACCGCTTTGCTGACCAGCGCTGTTATTCCCTGGTCTGTACCGCTCGACATCAACGGTCGCAGCGTGCCCCTGCAGATCGCGGACGTGGACGTAGGGATTCTCTTTGTATTTGGTGTGGTGAGCATTGGTGTATACGGTATCATGATCGGCGGATGGGCCAGTAACAACAAGTTTTCCCTCATTGCGGCGGTACGTGGCGCTTCGCAAATGGTTTCCTACGAATTGCCGATGGGACTTGCTTTGCTCGGCGTATTGCTGTTTGCCGGCGACCTCCGCATGAGCAGCATCGTACAAACACAGGTGGAACACGGATGGAATGTGATCTATCAGCCCCTCGGCTTTATCATCTTCTTTATCTGTGCACTCGCTGAATGTAACCGTACTCCATTTGACCTTCCGGAAGCAGAGAACGAACTGAACTTTGGCTACCACCAGGAATACTCTTCCATGAAACTCGGATTCTATCTGTTTGCCGAATACATCAACATGTTCATCAGCGGTGCGGTAATGGCTGTGCTGTTCTTCGGTGGCTATGATATTCCGTTTGTGAACGAAGCGGCATGGGGATTAGGGCAGAACACGATGGCCATTATCGGCTTTGCCGTGATGATGTCGAAAGCGCTGTTCTTTGTATTTGTATTTATGTGGATCCGCTGGACTATCCCGCGCTTCCGTTATGATCAGTTGATGACATTGGGTTGGAAAAAGCTGGTGCCGCTGGCTTTGGTAAACCTGATCATCTCTGCGGCAGTAGTATTGTGGCTGAAGAAATAAGAGGGAGATTAAACGATAGCGCCGGACGTTCACTGTTCTGCTTCGTCTCCCGATAAAATATATATTTGCGAAAATTAAAATAACCGCATCAAGCGGAGAACGATATGCAACTAACAAACAGAGCTAAACCAGTTGACCGCAGGCCGATGAATGCCATCGAGCGCCTGTATCTCTGGAATATTCTGAAAGGGATGATGATCACCATCCGTCACTTCTTCAAAAAGAAGGCGACTATTCAGTATCCCGAACAGAAACGTCCGTTTTCACAGGTATTCCGTGGCCTGCATATCCTGAACCGTGACGAGGAAGGACGGGAGCGTTGTACAGCCTGCGGCCTTTGCGCAGTGGCTTGCCCGGCTGAAGCCATTACCATGGAAGCAGCAGAGCGTGAACCGGGCGAAGAGAACCTGTATCGCGAAGAAAAGTACGCGGCGCGTTACGAAATCAACATGCTGCGTTGCATCTTCTGCGGTTATTGCGAAGAAGCCTGTCCGAAAGATGCCATTTATTTGTCCCAGACATTTGCACCGGCCAACTATGGACGCAGTGGCTTTATTTACAAGAAACAGGACCTGTTGATCCCTGATCCGGTAGAAGATCCGGAAGGATTTAAGAAGGCGCAGGGAGAAATTGCCCGCAAATAAAACAGCTACGAATAATCACGCATTGCGAATATTAGCGTAAAACGATGAACATTACACAAATACTCTTTTGGTTTCTCTCTGTGATTGCCATATTCAGCGCTCTGATGGTGATCACCAGTAAAAACCCGGTACACAGCGTGCTGTGGCTGATCGTCACCTTCTTTGCCATTTCCGGTCACTACATCGTGATGAATGCCCAGTTCCTGGCCATCGTCAACATCATCGTGTATGCCGGTGCCATCATGGTATTGTTCCTGCACGTGTTCATGCTGATCGATCTGCGGGCCAATACGGAGCCGCAGCAAAACCGCTGGATCAAGATCGCCGGTGGCATTGCCGGAGGATCTCTTATGCTGGTAATGATCGCTGCACTGCGCAATGTCGACATCAAAGCACAGGATGCAGGCATCAATACCAATAATATCGGATTGATCAAAAACCTGGGTCGTGAACTGTTCACCACCTATGTCATACCTTTTGAATTGAGCAGCGTACTGTTCCTGAGCGCGATGGTAGGTGCCGTAGTATTAGGTAAAAAGGACTAACGCTTAAAAAAGAGACTATGCCTATTAATTATTACATATTTCTGGCTATTGCCCTTTTCTCCATCGGTGTGGTAGGCGTGCTTACCCGTCGCAATGCCATCATCATTTTTATGTGCATTGAGCTGATGCTTAATTCGGTGAACCTGTTGCTGGTGGCGTTTTCCAAAATGCATCACCTGGCTGCCGGCGCCACACCTGCTACAGGTATCGACGGGCAACTATTTGTATTCTTCATCATGGTGGTGGCTGCGGCTGAAGTGAGCGTGGGATTGGCCATTATTGTGATGATGTACCGCAATATTCATTCAGTGGATGTTAATTTCTTAAACCGGTTGAAACACTAGTACCCGCATTGCCCGGGCCTAATTCATAAAGATGAAGAACGCATTACAACTCGCTTATCTGATCCCGCTTTTCCCGCTGTTAGGTTTTCTGCTTAATGGTCTGGGAAGAAAATATTTTTCCAAAGGCCTGATCGGTACTATCGGCAGTGGCGCCATCCTCGCGTCCTTTGCTGTAAGCCTCTGGGTGTTTTTCCAGGTAAAAGGCGGTGATGGAAACCCATATGTAGCACACTATTTCAACTTCATCTCCGTCGGAGACCTGAAGATTCCTTTTGCTTTTCAGATCGATCGGCTTTCGTCCCTGTTCCTGCTGATCATTACAGGTGTCGGTTTCCTGATCCACTTGTATTCCACTGCTTATATGCACGATGAAAAGCCGGAACACTTCGGCCGTTATTTCGCTTACCTCAACCTTTTCGTGTTCTCGATGCTGCTGCTCGTAATGGGCGCCAACTTCGTGATCATGTTCATCGGTTGGGAAGGTGTAGGTCTTTGTTCTTACTTACTGATCGGTTTCTGGTTCAAGAAAGAAGAATACAACAAGGCGGCCAGTAAAGCGTTCGTCATGAACCGCATCGGCGACCTTGCTTTCCTGATCGCCATTTTCTGGCTGATCAACAAAACAGGCAGTGTCACTTTCCTCGAAATATTCAGTGCAGACTCCATCAGCAAACTTTCCGGCAGAGACATTACTGTAATCACGGCGCTGCTATTTGTCGGCGCCACCGGTAAGAGTGCACAAATACCTTTGTATACCTGGTTGCCGGATGCGATGGCGGGCCCCACACCGGTATCGGCACTGATCCACGCCGCTACGATGGTAACGGCAGGTATTTACATGATCGCGCGCAGCAACGTACTGTACTCCATGGCGCCCGCGGTAATGACCGTGATCGCCGTGGTTGGTCTGGCGACAGCGCTGCTGGCCGCAACCATTGCCCTGAAACAAAATGACATCAAAAAAGTGCTGGCTTATTCAACCGTGAGCCAGTTGGGTTATATGTTCCTCGCACTGGGTACCGGTTCTTATGTGGCGGCTGTTTTTCACGTGATGACACACGCTTTCTTCAAAGCCCTGATGTTCCTGGGCAGCGGCAGCGTGATCCACGCCATGGGCGGCGAACAGGATATCCGCAAAATGGGCGGACTGTCGAAATACATGAAGGTCACGAATATCACGTTCCTGATCGGTTGTCTCGCGATCGCGGGTATTCCCGGCCTTTCAGGTTTCTTCTCCAAAGATGAGATCCTGGCCGGCGCATTTGCTACTTCACCCGTATTCTATGCGATTGGCTTGTTCACCGCTTTGCTGACGGCATTCTATATGTTCCGTTTGTATGCCACTACATTCCGCGGTAGTTTCCGGGGTACGCATGAGCAGGAGCATCATCTGCATGAAAGCCCTGCTGCCATGACCATTCCGCTGATCGTGCTGGCTGTTCTCTCTATTGTTGGTGGTTATGTAGGTGTACCTGAATTTATCGCAGCAGGTGCGCATTCACTAAAAGACTTCTTATATCCGGTCTTCGAGCCTTCTTATAAAATATTGCAGGAGCATCATGTAAGCCATGAAACAGAATGGGGATTGACAATCGGCTCAACGATTGCGATCCTGGCGGTTGTGGTGTATGCCTGGACGCGTTTCAGCAAGAAACCCGATCTCGCGGAGCCGCAGGGATTGGGGAAAGTGCTGGCAAATAAGTGGTATGTGGATGAGATTTATGATGCGGTAATTGTAAAACCATTGAACAAACTCGGCGCATTACTGAACAACATATTTGAAACAAAGGTGATCGACGGCATTGTGAATGGTGTGGGCCGGTTGGTGAACTATGGTGGCCGTCAGTTGCGTTGGGTACAAAGTGGTCAGGTAGGATTGTATGTGTTGCTGATGGTGTTGAGCATGATCCTGATTTTCGTATTGCAGTTTTTCTTCAGGAAATAAAACAGATTATTGAACAATATTTCCCGGAAAGGATGAAGGCACAACGCCGGCTTCTGTATCCGGGGCATTAAAGCACCGCAGTGGCGGTATAGGCTATATGATCGCACTTTTATTGATACTGGTTCCTTTGCTGAGCGGCATAGCAACTTTTTTTATAAAAAAGGAGCAGGCTGCCCGTAGCTGGGCCATGTTGGCTGCCGTAGTAACCCTTGCTGTTTCCCTGCTGGGACTTACCGTGCTGAATAAAGCAAATTACCTTTCCTTCCACGCTACGTGGTTACCCGAGCTGGGCAGCAGTTTTTCTGTTGGTCTCGATGGCATGGGGCAACTGCTTTGCCTGCTTACATCCCTGGCTTTTCCGCTGGTGTTCCTCGCTACCTGGCGCAGAAGCTATCCGAATGGTCATTCCTTCTTTGGATGGATGTTGCTGGCGCAGGCCGGTCTGATGGGCGTATTCCTGGCCACGGATGCCTTGCTGTTCTATTTCTTCTGGGAACTGGCACTTGTACCGATGTACTTCATCTGTTCACGCTGGGGTGGTGAACGCAGAATTCCGGTTACTTTCAAATTCTTCGTATATACGTTTGCCGGCTCAGTAATCATGCTGGTTGGTCTGTTGTATGTTTATTTCAGTGCAGGCAATTCATTTGCCATGCATGATTTCTATGCGGTACGTCTGACCAGCAAAGAACAAACTTTCCTTTTCTGGATGTTCTTTGTGGCGTTCGCGATTAAGATGCCCATATTCCCGTTCCATACATGGCAGCCCGATACGTACGAACAATCGCCGACTGCTGCCACCATGATCCTGAGTGGTGTGATGGTGAAAATGGGTCTGCTCGGTCTGCTGCGCTGGTTGCTGCCGGTATTGCCTATCTCTTCCTATGCATGGGGTGATGTGGCGAGTGGCATGGCCGTAACGGGCATCATCTATGCATCGCTGATCGCCATGCGCCAGGATGATATGAAACGCCTGATAGCTTATTCTTCCATTGCACACATTGGCCTGATGTGTATCACGATCTTCTCTGAACACAAAACAGGTCTGCAGGGTGTGATGATCCAGATGTTCAACCACGGCATCAACATCATCGGATTGTGGATTATTGTCGAGATCATCGAGCGTCAGTTTGGCACACGCAAAATGAGCCAGCTCGGAGGTATTGCACAAAAAGCACCGTTGATGGCCATCTTCTTTGTCATCATTGCCTTTGCCAATATTGCACTGCCGCTTACCAACGGATTTATCGGTGAATTCCTGATGTTCAATGGCATCCTGAATTCTACCGTTACCAAATACGGGGTATTGCTGACCGTACTTGCGGGTACGGGTATCATTCTCGGAGCCGTGTATACACTGGGAATGATCCGCAAAACATTTTATGGTGAAGTAAACGAACTCACCGCCAATGCACGTGATCTGAAATGGAATGAAAGCCTCGCCCTGACGATTATCGTTGCCCTGATCATTGTATTGGGTATCTATCCGCAGCCGGTGCTGAACCTGACCAATGAGATCACCGACACCATCTTGAAAAACGCCGACGTCTTGTCTATAAAGAAGTAAGAGGAAAGAACTATGAACGCACTTGTATTATCCGCCATTCTGGGAGTAGTCATGATGTTTAGCGGTATCCTGCTGAAGAGCACCGCTGCCATCCGTAGCGTAGCCACAATCGGTTTGCTGCTGCTGCTCGCAAGCAACATGCTCGACATGTCCGGTACACGGTTCTTTTCCATTAACCTGGGAGACTTCCTGCACTTCGACCGTTTTGCATTTCTTTTCAATTCCGTTGCTATCTTCTGTGTGCTGGTATATGTGTTGCTTACAGGAAAAGCTATTGAAAGGGTAGGAGTGAAGAATTATGCTGATTATTTCGCACTGTTTTTCTTTGTGCTCTGCGGTATTTTCCTGGTTACTTCATTCCAATCATTGCTGATCCTTTTCCTCGGTATCGAGATCATTACCATTCCGCTTTATATTCTTACCGGTGCCGACAAGCGCAACCTGAAAAGCAATGAAGCATCGTTAAAATATTTTCTCATGGGCGCCTTTTCAACAGGGCTCATGCTCATGGGTATCGCACTGATCTATGGTGCGCAGGGAACGTTTGCTATCGAAAAATTTAATCTGCTGAAAATACCCGGATCGCCGCTGATGGTCGCAGGTATGTTGCTGATGCTTTTCTCAATGGCTTTCAAAGTATCTGCGGCGCCGCTGCATTTCTGGACGCCTGACGTATATGATGGTGCGCCTACAGTATTCACTTCATTCATGTCTACCGTAGTGAAAGCCGCGGTGTTCATTGGTTTCATCCGTTTATTTGAGAATGCTTTTGGTTTGCTGCAACCAACCTGGCAGTTGTGGGTGGGCCTGATGGCGGCCGCCACGCTTTTTGTGGGCAACATTACGGCGGTATTCCAGCAGAGTGTAAAACGAATGCTGGCTTATTCGAGTATCGCACAGGCGGGCTTTATGATGCTGGCGATCTTTGCGCTGAATGGCGATGCAAAGGAAGGTCTGCTGCTTTACGGAGCGGCTTATAGCCTGGCTACTATCGGCATCTTCAGCGTGTTGTCGCGCATGGATGATTACAGTTACGAAAGCTTCAATGGTCTTGCCGCACGCCAGCCGCTGGTGGCCGCAACACTTACCATATTCCTTCTTTCACTGGCGGGTATTCCGCTTACCGCGGGTTTCCTGGCGAAATTCTACATGATCAAGGCCGTAGTGGCTACGGGTTCGAACCTGTGGTTGGTAGTTTTTGCCCTGCTGATGGCGGCCGTGAGCGTGTATTACTATTTCCGCGTAATCCAGGCCATGTATTTCCGCGAAGCGGGCGAACACAGTGCTTCCTTCCAGGAACCCGGCAAGGGATTCAAATGGACTTTGGTATTGGTTGCTGCCCTGGTGATCGCACTCGGATTATTCCCCAGCCTGCTGCTCAACTGGCTTTACTTTTAATTCAAAAGTCAAAAGTAAAAATTCAAAAGTGCTGAGGCGCATGAAGAAAGCCCGGTTACAATTGACGATTCACTTATTTTCTTCGTGCTGATTTGTGTAACTTCGGGAGGCATTCCTTTTTCTGCTATGAGCGGAAAGAATACGAAGCATAAAATTTCATGACCTGGCGTGATGTATTTTCTTTAGCCTATCGCACAATCGGCAGTAATAAACTGCGGACAGGGCTTACTGTCTCCATCATCGCATTTGGCATTATGGCGCTGATCGGTATCATTACCGCGATCAAAGCGATGAACCAGAAATTTTCCGAAAGTTTTTCAACGATGGGAGCGAATGCATTTACCATTCGTTTCCGTGAGCGCAACATCCGTTTTGGCGGTGGCGGGGGCAATGATGTGACCGTATCCAAAAAAGGACAGCGCGAAAAAAAATCAAACATGGGTAAACGCATCACGCGCGATGAGGCGGTGATGTTTGCACAGACCTATAAATATCCTGCGCAGGTAAGCATATCGATATTTGGCAGCCGTAACAGCATTGCCTCGTATGGTAGCAAAAAGACCACACCGAATGTAATGGTCTATGGCGGGGATGAAAACTATGTTCAATTGAACGGTTTCCGGTTGTCATCCGGAAGAAACATGAGTCGCCAGGATGTAAGCAGCGGGCAGAATATTTGTATACTCGGCTATGATGTGGCAAAAAGGTTATTTGGCGGCGATGCGGCAGAAACGGCAGCGGTTGGGAAGGTGATCCGGATCAATAATCTTCCTTACCGGGTACTGGGCGTATTGGCGAGCCGTGGCACTTCCTTCGGCTTCAGCAGGGACAATATGATCATCACCAGTTACCAGAATATTGAAAGAAACTTTCCGGCGGGAAACTCGTATGTAATAGCGGTAATGACGGGGCAGATTACGCAGGTGCCTACGGCGATGGGAGAGGCGGAAGGAACGTTCAGGGCCATCAGGAAAATGAATCCTTCGGAGGCGAATAATTTTGCCCTGGACCGCAGCGACAGCATCGCCGAGAAAGCCATGAACAGCCTGGGTTTCCTGACGATATCGGCTACGGTAATCGGGTTGATCACGCTGATCGGAGCGGCCATCGGGTTGATGAATATCATGCTGGTGTCGGTATCGGAGCGGACAAAAGAGGTGGGATTGATCAAGGCGATAGGAGGAAAGAGCAGTGTGGTGCGCCGGCAATTTTTAATGGAAGCAATCGTAATCAGCCTCTTAGGAGCTGTGTTCGGCATATTTCTTGGGATAGTGATCGGCAACCTGTTTTCGATTGTTTTGCAGACGGGGTTTGTCGTTCCCTGGAACTGGGTTTTCTACGGCATTATTCTCTGTAGTATAGTCGGATTACTGGCCGGTCTTTACCCGGCTCTGAAAGCGGGAAAGCTCAACCCGATAGATGCATTGCGCTATGAGTGAGGCATGTACAGAGGATTAAATGAGATGAAATTCTTATCAAATTATTTTCAAAGAATTGTTGCTTTTCAAAAAATCCTTAACTTGAAGCCCTTACGCAAAAAAGTATAGCGTGGAAGTTTCTGGTTTGAACTTTTTCGTTAGCATTGCAGCGTTAAAAACAAGACACTTTTATCTCACAAAAAAATCTAAAAAATTTAAGATCATGGCGGAGACTAAACCCACTGCAACAGTAAAAGCTACATCTGTTCAGGCCAAGAAAAGCAGTAATGCCATTTCCTGGATTGCTCCTATCGTTTGTATTGTTGCAGGTTACTGTATCTGGCGTTTTATTTTAGGTAATCCCGACGGTTTTAAAACACCCGATCCTGCCGGTGGATTCTGGCCACACCACAAAGGTCCTAAAGGTGCATTGAATGGTATCTATGAAGGTGGTATCATCGTTCCGATCCTGATCGGTATGCTCCTGATGGTAATCGTATTCTCAATTGAAAGATTCTTGACCATTATCAAAGCATTAGGAAAGGGTTCTATTTCCGATTTCGTAAGAAAAGTACAGTATCACCTGGCCAACCGTAACGTTGATGCGGCTATCGCTGAGTGCGACAAACAAAGAGGTTCTGTTGCCAACGTAATGAAAGCGGGTTTGCGCCGTTACAAAGAGATGATCACGGAAACAGGTCTGGACACTGACCAGAAAGTACTGGCTATCCAGAAAGAAGTGGAAGAAGCTACAGCGCTCGAACTGCCTATGCTGCAGAAGAACCTGGTGTTCCTTTCTACTATCGTATCCTGCGGTACCCTGATTGCCCTCCTCGGTACGGTAATGGGTATGATCCGTTCATTCTCTGCACTTGGTGACGAAGGTGGTGGTAACGCTGGTGAACTGGCGGTAGGTATCTCTGAGGCCCTGTATAATACAGCACTCGGTATCGGTACATCTGCTGTGGCATTGATCATGTACAACATTTTCACGACCAAGATCGACTCTATCACGTACGGTATCGATGAATCAGGTTTCACCCTGACCCAAAGCTTCGGTTCTCTCTACAAATAATTCTCCGGAACTATTTGTGTGGAAACTGACTCATTTTTCATCTAAATACTAAACGTTTTACAAATGCCAAGTGTCAAAATACCGAAGAAAAGCACGGACACCGATATGACGCCCTTCGTGGATATCGGGTTCCTGATCCTTTCCTTCTTTATCATGGCGACCAAGTTCAAGCCACCCGAGCCGGTGCCGATCGTAACGCCTAATTCGGTAAACTCCACTGAGTTGCCCGATAACAACGCGGTTATGATCAGTATCGACAAGGATAACAAAGTTTACTTTTCCGTATTCGCTAAAAAAGACCCTGCGATTGCCGATGAGATCGTGCGTAATGTGGCATTATCGCGCAACATTACCCTCTCTGACGCTGAGGTGAAAAACTTCCGCAACAGCATCACCGGTATGCCGGTGAACAAGCTCAAGGGTTATCTGGCCTATCCTGCTGCCGAGCAAAGCAAGATCAAACAGGATGGTATACCCGTGCTGGACTCCGCAACAAACGAGCTGGTATGGTGGATTGCGGCATCTGAGCGTGCATTTGCAGGCCAGGAGCTGAAATACCTGATCAAAGGTGACGGTGAATCCAAGTATCCCACGTTCAAAGCAGTGGTAGATGCGCTGAAGCGCAACGACAAACTGAAATACAACCTGGTGACCATGCCGGAAGGCGTTCCCGGTAACAGCGAACTGGATGCTTATAACCGCGAGGTGCAGCGCCTGGGAACGAAGAAGTAACTAAAAATTTTAATTTTTAAAATCATTTAAAATGGCAAGTTTAGATACAGGCGACGGCGGTGGCGGCCACAAGAAAGGCCCGGGCGTGAAGAAAGCCAAAAAGCTGAACACACGCGTGGACATGACACCGATGGTTGACCTTGCCTTTTTGCTGATCACCTTCTTCATCTTCACTGCGACGATGAACAATCCGACGACCATGGACCTTAATATGCCCAAGGACACGGATAAAAAGGATGAACTGACAAAAACAAAGCAATCAGGTGCCCTTACGCTCATGCTGGGTAAAGACAATCACATCTTCTATTATGAAGGTGAATTGCTGCCGGATGGCTCCAACTTCAAAACAGCTTCTTATTCTCAGGTGCGTGATATCATCATTAAGAAGAAAAGAGAAGTAGAAGCCTCCTATGTGCGCGACCCTGCATGTGAGGCGGAAAAGCAGAATGCCGGAAAGCCCATCAGTCTCTGCAAGCAGAAAGACTTCTTTGTGATGATCAAACCCACAGATGAGTCTTCCTATAAGAATGCGGTAGACATCCTGGACGAAATGACCATTAATAAAGTTGAACGCTATGCTCTTGTGAAAGTAGCTGATACTGAGATGGATCTGATCAAAGCAACCGAAGGCAGCGCGCCACAACAATAAGCGGTTTGTGGAAACTATCCGCTTTAGCATCTAATTAAAACAAATTAAAGAAATGGAAGCCAACAAAATACTATCGTCGGATTTGCTGGACCTGGTTTTTGAAGGTCGCAATAAAGACTATGGTGCCTATGAGCTGCGCCGGACGTATAACAAGCGTATCGGTATTGCGTTGCTCATTACTGCTGCCGTGGCAATCCTGGCGCTCGTAGCCTCTTTCGTGGCCAATGCCATGAAGAGCAAGGAGCCTGAGAAAGTAGCCCTGACAGAGGTCACCATCCAGGAAATCAAGCCGCCGGAGGAGGAGAAGCCGGTAGAACCGCCACCTCCACCGCCACCAAAAGCACCAGATCCTCCCAAGATCGAAATGAAACAGTTTACCCCTCCCGTAGTGGTAAAGGATGAGGAAGTAAAAGAACCACCTCCCACCAACGAAGAGTTGAAAACTGTGAAGATCGACGTGATCAACCAGGAAGGTATCAAGGACATGGGTATCGCCACACCGGTACAGATCGATGAAGGTAAAGGTGTGATCGAAACCAAGAAAGTAGTAGAGCCTGAGATCTTCGAAAAAGTGGAAGTGGAAGCTTCTTATCCCGGTGGTCCTAAAGCGTGGGAAAACTTCCTCCGCCGCAACCTGGACCCCAACGTTCCCCCGGATAACGGAGCGCCTCCTGGCAACTACACTGTTTATATCCAGTTTGTAGTATCTGTGGATGGTACTGTGAGTGATATCAAACCGCTGACCAGCCATGGTTACGGTATGGAACAGGAAGCTGTACGTGTACTGAAGAAAGCTACCAAATGGGTACCTGCTATTCAGAACGGTCGCTCTGTAAAAGCTTATCGCAAGCAGCCAATCACCTTCCAGGTAGAAGAACAATAATTCAAAACATCTTCAATAAGAAAAAATCCTCCGCAATCTGCGGGGGATTTTTTTTGGCAATAAGTCAATAAGTCAATAAGGCAATAAGTGAATAAGTCAATTGTGAATGATTAATGACGGCTGTTTTTACTTAGAACTTCTCACTCGTTATGAAATGATTTTTTGACTTTTAAATTTTGCCTTTTGAATTAAAATTTCCACGTGTGGAAATTCAACTACCGGGTATCTCATTGAAAAGTATAAACCATGGATACCAACAAAATTCTAACCGCAGATGTACTCGACATCGTATTCGAGGGGCGCAACAAAAGTTATGGAGCTTATGAGCTTCGCAAAACTTATTCCTCACGTTTAAAAAAATCTTTGCTCATCACGGGGCTTGCCGTTGCGGGCATTGTAGCCAGCGCCGCTGTACTGAACAAGAGTAAAACCACATTGTCTGAAGAACTCAAAAATGATGGTTACGTCATTACCGAAATTAAAGAGGAACCGGAAGAAAAAAAACCTGAACCGATTCCCGAAGAACAAAAACCACAGGAGCAACCACAGCAACAATTGGTAGAACAGTTGCAGTTACAAACGATCCAGTCTACCACTCCTGTTATTGTCGATGATAATCAGGTGAAAGATCCTCCGCCTTCGCAGGATGATCTGAAGAATCTCAAGATCGACCTGCAGACAAATCTCGATGGCGCACTTGACAAGGGAATAGCCAATCCTCCCAAAATTCTGGATAATGGAACAGGCATCATTCCGGAAAAGAAAAATCCGGAACCGGATATCTGGGAGAAGGTAGAGATCGAAGCTTCATTCGAAGGAGGCCCCAAAGCCTGGGAAAGTTTCTTGCGCAGAAATCTTGATGCCGAAGTACCTCCCAACAACGGTGCACCCGAAGGTAGGTACACTGTAATTGTTCAGTTTGTGGTAGATGAGAACGGTGCGGTAAGTGATCTCAGACCGCTGACGCAACACGGCTTTGGTATGGAGCAGGAAGCCTTACGTGTTTTAAGAAAAGCAAGCAAGTGGAAACCCGCCCAACAGAACGGCCGCCTGGTGAAAGCTTATCGCCGTCAGCCGATCACGTTTGAAGTAGCGCAGAATTAGAATGTGTAAATATGTAAATGTGGAAATGAAATAACCCTTATAAGATGATCAGTTGGTAAACACTAATACAAAAGTGCAGAACGCCGCCGCTCCATTTTCACATTTTCAAATTATCAAATTGTCAAATTAACAATAAAGCCCCGTGAGCGGGGCTTTATTGTTATACGTTCTCGGCAAGTAGTTGCCTTACGAGCGCTTCAAGTTCTTTGATTCTTTTTTCCAGCATCGGCAGATTGCGGCTGAGTGCCTGGCTTCTCAATGCAGCCGTATAATCATGTGCCGGGGAACCCGTTACTGCTTTGCCGGCTTCGATGGATTTGCTTACGCCGCTTTGCGCATTTACTTTGGCTCCATCGCCCAGTTGAATGTGCCCGACAATACCGGCCTGTCCGCCGATCATTACGCCGTTACCGATTTTGGTGCTGCCGCTTACACCGGCCTGCGCCGCAATGACGGTGCTGTTGCCTACTTCCACATTGTGTGCGATCTGGATCAGGTTGTCCAGCTTGGCGCCCGATTTGATAACGGTGGAACCGATGGTGGCGCGGTCGATCGTGGCGTTGGCCCCGATCTCTACATAATCATGTATCACCACGTTGCCGATCTGCGGTACTTTCTTGAAACTGCCATCTGCCTGCGGGGCAAATCCGAATCCGTCACTGCCCACTACCGTACCCGCATGGATCGATACATGATTACCGATCTGGCAATCGTGGTAAATCTTTACTCCGGGATGAATGATACAGTTATCGCCGATAGTAACGTTGTTACCGATATAAGCGTTGGGATAGATCTTGGTGTTGTTGCCGACGCGTACATTTTCACCGAGATAGGCAAATGCACCGATGAATACCTGTTCGCCATACGTAGCTGATTTGGCGATATAAGCCGGTTCCTGAACGCCCTGAAGCTGTTGCTGCATGATCTCCTGGTACTTGGTCAGGAGTGTGGCAAAAGCGCTGTATGCATCCGGCACGCGGATCAGTGTTGCGCTCACGGGTTGTTTCAGTTCGTAGTTTTCGTTGAGAATAATCACGCTGGCACCGGTACTGTAGAGGTAGTCCTCATATTTAAGATTGGCCAGGAAACTCAGCTGCCCTTCCCCGGCTTCTTCAATTTTTCCAAAAGAGTTCACGGCAACATTCGGGTCGCCCTCAACTTTACCGTTAATAAGAAACGCAATCTGGGAGGCAGGGAAGGTCATATAGTTTAATGTTAAAACGAGTTTGGAAATGCCGGGTTCTTCCTAAGCATATCTCATACAACAAATGTAATGTTTTTTGACCTTGCTGCTTAAATTGTGCTGGATCAGGGCATTGTCCACTTCCGAGATATCTTTGATCGTCCCGTCTTTGAAAAGTATGCTGATCCGCTCGTCAGTAAGGTTGTAAGTGGTATTGCTGGCTACTCCCGTGAATACCAGGTAATGAGCTTCTTCCGCGCTTACCCCGAATTTTTCCAAAATGGTGGCTTTCGCCTGTTCCAGGGTTTCTGCGGGTATGGGATCGGCCTGCAATTTTACCTTATACAATCTGCGGTCTATCAAAGAACGGCAAAGCAGGCTTAATATTTTGTCGCGATGATGAATCCAGTTTTTGATGGTGGCCATGATATCGTGATCGTCCAACTGGCAGAATGCCGGTAATACCGCTTTTATGTCGCGGTATTCGTCAGGTTTTTTTAGCATGTTGTCAAACATCAGTGAGGCGGCATGCACTTCTTCGCCACGGGCGATGAGTTCTTTTGCGCGATGGATGATTTTGACCACCATCATTTCGGCAGCGATCACCGTTTTATGCAGGTACACCTGCCAGTACATCAACCTGCGGGCGAGCAGGAATTTTTCAATGGAATAAACGGCTTTCTCTTCTACCAGTAAGTTACCGTCTTTTACTGCCAGCATTTTGATGATACGGTCATAACCGATCACACCCTCTGCCACGCCGGTGAAAAAGCTGTCGCGGTTGAGGTAATCCATGCGGTCCACATCCAGTTGTCCGGATATGAGCTGATGCAGGAAAGGTTTGGGATGTTTGTTGGTGAAGATGGCTATGGCAGTGGAAAGCTGCCCGTTGAACTCTTCATTGAGCGCTTCCATGATACAAAGCGATATTTTTTCATGGTGGGCGCCGGGAATCAGTTCGTTTTCGAGTGCGTGGGAAAACGGACCATGACCGATATCATGCAGCAGGATCGCAATTTTGGCTCCCAGTTCTTCGTCTTCGGTAATAGGGATTTGTTTGCTTTTTAATTCACTTAACGCGGTACACATCAGGTGATAAGCCCCCAATGAATGATGCAATCTGGTATGTACGGCACCGGGATAGACAATATGTGCAAATGCCATCTGGTGAATATTTCTCAACCGCTGATAGTATGGATGAGAAATGATCTGCAGGATCAAAGGATGATCGATGGTAATAAATCCATAGACAGGGTCGTTGATGATCTTGCGGACAGCGTTCATTTTTAGATTTTTGGTAAAGCCCGGACCGGGAAAGGGAACAAAAGTACGCTACCGGCCATGAAAAAGCTAACTTACACTGTGGCTGATCGCCACAGCGGTCAAGTCTTAACAAGAAAAAAGGGAAACGCTTCCCGGCGACTGGAAGCTTGGCCGTAAATTTGAAAGAATTCAAAAATCAAAATTCAAAAGTCAAAACCACTCCTTTTTTTGACTTTTTACTTTTTAATTTTTACTTGAATATGGCATTAGCACATATAATCTGGGTCGACGACGAAATAGAAAGCCTTCAATCGCAGAAACTTTTCCTGGAGAACAAAGGATACGATGTACAAACGTTTACTAATGGATTTGATGCCATTGATTACGTGAAAGATAATCTAGTGGATGTGGTATTGATCGATGAATCGATGCCGGGCATCACCGGGCTGGAAACACTGGCCAAAATAAAAGAACTGAATCAATCGCTGCCTGTGGTGCTGATCACCAAGAATGAAACCGAAAACCTGATGGACGAAGCCATCGGTTCGCAGATAAGCGATTACCTGATCAAACCGGTTAATCCCAACCAGGTTTGGCTGAGCCTGAAAAAGATCATCGACAATAAAAGGCTGGTATCGGAAAAAACGACAACGGCTTACCAACAGCAATTCCGCAACCTGTTCATGGCGCTCAACAGCAATCCCGACTTCAACGAATGGATGGATATCTATAAAAAACTGGTGTATTGGGAACTGGAGATGCAAAAAACCGACAGTCCCGAAATGGTGGAAGTATTACAGGCGCAGAAGAATGAAGCCAATACCGAATTTTTCAAATTCATCTCCCGTAATTACTCAAAATGGACAGGACCTAAAAGTGTGGAGGGGCCGGTGATGAGCCATTCGCTGATGCAGTTTAAAGTATTGCCTCACCTGGAAAAAGGAACCCCGTTGTTTTTCATCCTGATCGACAACCTCCGGTTTGATCAATGGAAAGCGATTCAGCCCATCTTTGCAGAGAGCTTCCGGATACTGGAAGAAGATAGCTTTTACAGTATTCTTCCAACGGCTACGCAATATGCGCGGAATGCAATTTTTGCCGGCATGCTGCCCATCGACATAGAAAAGAAATTCCCCAACCAGTGGAAAAATGATGACGAAGAAGGCGGGAAAAATCTGCACGAAGAAGAACTGTTGCGGGCGCAACTGAAAAGACTGGGCAAGGACGACATCAAAGTGTCGTATACCAAAGTGGTCAACAACCAGGCAGGCCTCGATTTGGTCAACAATATGCACAACCTGCTGACCAATGACCTCAATGTGATAGTTTACAATTTTGTTGACATGCTCAGTCATGCGCGCACGGAAATGGAAGTGCTGAAAGAACTGGCGGGCGACGAAATGAGTTACCGCAGTATTACGGCCAGTTGGTTTGAGCACTCGCCGCTGCACCAGGCATTGCGGAAGATCTCGGAGAAAAATATCCGGGTGATCCTGGCAACCGATCATGGCAGTGTGCGGGTAAAAAATCCCTGCAAAGTGGTGGGAGACAAGCAAACCACAACCAATCTGCGGTATAAACACGGCCGCAACCTGAATTATGAACCAAAGGATGTACTGGCCTTCCGCGACCCCAAAGAGGCGGGATTGCCGACGCCTACGGTCAATTCTTCTTATATATTCGCGAAAGAGGACGGGTTCCTGTGTTACCCCAACAACTATAACTATTACGTCAATTACTACCGCAATACGTTCCAGCACGGCGGTATCAGCCTCGAAGAAATGATCGTTCCCGTGATCAAAATGCAGAGCAAGTAGGAAAACCGTGCATCTGTTGTGGAAAAAACACTGACAGCAGGCCGGTTCACCCGGCCCGGCTTGCGTAAATTTGTGGTTATTCACTTATATCATTAACGTTCCGGATGAAATACACTCAAACCACGCTAGATAAGTTAGAGACGATACCTGAACAGTCGGGTTATGTGCTGCGGTATGAACGCGGAACCTTTCAAAGCGGTTATTGCATACTGGAGGAGAAAAAGGTTGTTGTGCTGAATAAATTCCTCCAGATCGAAGGGCGGATCAATACGCTGATGGACCTGATCACCCAGCTCGATATCAATCCCGATATGCTGACCGACGATGCCCGTAAATTATATCTTGAGATCAATGCCCGCGCGCAGCAGTCTCAGGAAGACTAAGTACATCCGCGCCGGCGGAATAAAATCAACCTGTGTCCTGTCCTCCGCTTAAAATAACATTCCTGGGAACCGGTACAAGCAGTGGTGTGCCGATGATTGGCTGCGACTGCGAAGTGTGCCGGTCTGCCGATCCGCGTGACAAACGCCTGCGGTCGAGTATACTGGTGCAATCGCCTACGACAACCCTGATCGTGGATACGGGCCCGGACTTCCGCTATCAGATGTTGCGCGGGGAGGTGCGTCATCTCGATGCCGTATTGTTTACACACCCTCATAAAGATCATATTGCTGGTCTCGATGATATCCGGGCTTATAATTTTTTTTCCCGGAAGCCGATGGATATTTATGCGAACTCGCTGACGGAGGAGGCGCTGCGTCGTGATTTTTATTATGCGTTTGCCGATACAAAATATCCGGGACTTCCGGAGTTGAACCTCCACACATTTGACGAAGAGCCGTTCATGGTAGGCGACATACCGGTGCAGCCGGTTACGGTGTGGCACTATAAAATGCCGGTAAGTGCTTTCCGTTTCGGAGCATTTACCTATATCACCGATGCGAACCGGCTGGATCCGGAAGCGTGCTCGCTTGTACGCGGGTCATCGGTATTGGTGGTAAATGCGTTGCGGAAGGAGAAGCATCTTTCTCACTTTACGCTGCAGGAAGCGGTGACGTTGACGAACGATCTCGAAGTTCCCCAAGCTTACTTTACGCATATTTCGCATCAACTGGGCCTGCACGCGGAGGTGAGCAAGGAGTTGCCGGAAGGGATGGAGCTGGCTTATGACCGGCTGGTGGTGGAAGTGTAGGGAGGTAATAGGTTTTAGGTAATAAGTTTAGATTGGGGGAGAGGGGGATAATGTTACCGTCTTAGTTTTTACTGCTTGAATCGACATTAAAAGAGGTTATTGGTTCTGATGATGCAAGTTCGGGAGCAGTAAGTGTAATAACCGGCAGCCAAAAGTCATACTTCGATTTAAAATAAGCAATTATTTTGTCGAGATGGCGAACCGCCCTCGCAAAAATGTTTATCGTGAGTCAGGTGTTGCTTGATGGATTTGTTTTCACGATTATCATGACAAAGATAGCGGGCCCGTCTGGCCAGACCTTCTAATTTGACATAGCTTAGATAAATGTCTTGATCAACTTTGGCAGGCGATAATCCAAATGGATTTAATGCATTTTTAACCTCTTCATGAGCTCTGTAGTGCAAGTCTGCAATTCTGGCCAGGTGTGCATTGACTGCGTGAACGGCAGAATAAAAGCATACGGTTACCTGCCAATCCCAGAATTTCGAGTTCTGCTTGTTTGTACCCTCTAAGAAGAAAAGATTCTTTTGAGTCTGTGAAATATGTTCGTCAAATGAAGCCAACTTAATGTAATAGGTTTATGTATTGTGGTGGAGTTGATAAATTATCAGACTCTTCGACAATAGTGGAGGATAGGTAAAATCCCCTATCAAAATACCGCGCATTGATCTTTGCTTCAGTAACCAACAAAGCATTTTCCATGGCTTCATCTTGGTCTTTTATCTCTGCCCAAACCAAAAGCTTGGAGTCTGTCAATGCCATGGCAAGTTTTAGTGGTTTATGGTTAGTTGAACTAAGTTCTGAGACATATTCCCTCAAAATATTGGTGATGAAGAATCTTGAACTGGTCTCCCGTGAGTTTCTGAAAACTTCAGCAGTGTTACCTGAAATAAGCTGATCATAAAACCTTTTGGTTTCAGCAGTGGCAACTCCTGACGAATACAAAAGATGATCCGTTCTGATGTGATCAATCATCTTTTCGAACCATGCTGACCTTGTGGTGTCTTTTCTGATTGCCTGATTGTTGATTATATCATTCTTTTTCTGCGGCATGTGTGATGAGGATGTTTTACAGGACAAGCTTTTCTGGGGTGTTCTGATCTTACATTTCCGCCTCCAGTTTCCGGAATGCCGACCACATATCGTGACCGACTGCCTGCCAGTCGCCAGTGAGTGCTTCTTCATTGGTTCGCCGGGATAATCTCGTTCTGAATTCAGCTATCCTACTGCCGCCGGAAAAGACAGACAAGAATCCATTCCAAAAGGAAAATTGTTTTTTATCCGAAAGTATACTGCTCATGATTTGTGGTTGAATAAACCAAAAGTACATTAGGGTATAACCTATAGCCGGACGATAAACGCTTAAGTTTTAAGAAAAAATTTATACTTTTTAAATGCTAACACTTGTTAGTTTCGGTCAATAACCGTTATTTTGTACCGACCTTTAACGATGCCGTTTGCTTGCCGTAAAAACCTATAAGGCTCAAAAGGCCTTATAGGTTTAATTTTTTAATTTACTTATGAACTTCCTACAGAACGAACTCACCGAACAGGTAGCACAGACCGCCCGCGATTTCGCGCAACAGCATATCCGTCCTTATGTTATGGAGTGGGATGAATCCCAGCAATTTCCCGTTGAAACGTTTAAAGAAATGGGTAAACTCGGGTTGATGGGCGTACTCGTACCCGAAGAATATGGCGGTGCCGGCCTTTCTTATTTCGAATACAAAACCGTTATCGAAGAAGTAGCCCGCGTCTGCGGCTCTGTAGGACTCAGCCTCGCTGCACACAATTCACTCTGTACAGGACATATCCTGCAGTTTGGCAATGAAGAACAAAAACAGACCTACCTGCCCAAACTCGCCACTGCCGAATGGATCGGTGCCTGGGGTTTGACAGAAGCCAACACCGGTAGTGACGCCGGTAATATGCGCTGCACAGCAGTCCGCGATGGCGACGGCTGGATCATCAACGGCACCAAAAACTGGATCACCCACGGTAAGTCCGGCGACGTAGCCGTAGTAGTCTGCCGCACCGGTGAACCGCGCACACGCAACAACGCCACGGCCTTTATCGTGGAAAGAGGAACACCCGGTTTCAGCGCCGGCAAAAAGGAAAATAAACTAGGTATGCGCGCCAGCGAAACGGCTGAAATGGTATTTGATCAGTGCCGCATTTCCGACAGCCAGCGCCTTGGAGAAATAGGAGAAGGGTTTTACCAGGCCATGAAAGTCCTCGACGGTGGCCGCATTTCGATTGCCGCTTTGTCACTGGGCATCGCCCGGGGGGCTTACGACGCGGCGCGTCAGTACGCACAGGAGCGTCACCAGTTCGATAAACCCATCGCAAGCTTCCAGGGTATTTCCTTCAAATTGGCCGATATGGCTACTGAAATAGAAGCGGCCAATCTTCTTATCCTGCAGGCCTGCGATCTCAAGAACCGTCATTTACCCATGACCCGTGAAGCGGCCATGGCCAAATACTACGCAAGCGAAGTAGCCGTAAGAGTAGCCAACGATGCCGTGCAGGTATTCGGCGGTTATGGCTATACCAAAGATTTTCCCGTTGAAAAATTCTACCGCGATGCCAAACTCTGCACCATCGGAGAAGGCACCAGTGAAATTCAGAAACTCGTTATCTCGAGAGAGGAACTGAAGAAATAATTTGATGATTTGAAGATTTGAAAATGAGGTAGCTGATGGTCGTGATGTCATAGGTGGCCGGCCTGCTTTGCTTCAATGAAAGCGGTAAATGCCATACCGAAAGAATCATCAAATCTTCAAATTCTCAAATTAACTACTTCACTTCCTGCATATCCACCAGCCGTTTGTAAAAACCGTTTTGCGTGATCAGTTCTGCGTGCGTGCCACGCTCAACAATTTTTCCTTTTTGTAATACGATGATCTCGTCGGCATGACGGATCGTGCTGAGACGGTGAGCGATCACGATACTCGTACGGTTCTGCATCATGTTGTTGATGGCATCCTGCACAAGCCGTTCACTTTCGGTGTCCAGGGAGGACGTGGCTTCGTCGAGAATCAGGATCGGCGGATTCTTCAATACCGCACGGGCAATAGTCAGCCGCTGACGTTCGCCACCGCTGAGTTTGCTGCCACGGTCGCCGATGTTGCTTTGATAACCGAGCTCTTTTTGCATGATAAAATTATGCGCATTCGCTACTTCTGCAGCTTTGCGTATTTCTTCATCACTGGCATTGGGGGCACCTAATGCAATGTTGTTGGCAATGGTATCGTTGAACAGGATGGGCTCCTGCGTTACAATGCTCATTTGGCTGCGTACACTGTGCAGCGAATAGTCGCGGATGTTGACGCCATCGATCAATACCTCACCGGATGTTACATCATGGAAACGCGGCACAAGATCGGCGAGCGTGGATTTGCCTGCGCCTGAAGAACCCACCAACGCGACCGTTTTTCCTTTTTCCACAACAAGATTAATATTGTCGAGGATCACCGCATCGTCATAAGCAAAACGCACATTGCGGAACTCGATGCTGCTGTTGAACGATTCCAGTTTTTTCCCATTCGGGTTATCGTCTACTGTTTGTGGCGTGGTCAATACTTCCTCAATGCGGATAATAGCGGCCGAACCTTTCTGCATATTGCTGAAAGAGGTTGACAATGTTTTTACCGGGTTGATGATGTTGTAGAAAAGAGCGAGGTAGGCAAGGAAAAATGACGCATCGAGGCCGTCCAGTTTATTTTCCAATACCAGTTGTCCTCCAAACCAAAGGATGCCGACAAAGACTATGACGCCTAATAATTCCGACATCGGGGAGGCCATATCGCGGCGGCGGCTGATACGGTTTTTGGCATCCAGCAATTCATCATTGATACGACCAAACCGCCCTTTCAATAACGATTCCACGTTGAATGCTTTGATCACACGGAGGCCATTGAGTGTTTCATCGATAACAGATAATGATTCTCCATGTTTCTCCGCCGCTTCGTTTGAATGACGTTTTAAGGAACGGGAAATCCGACCGAGGATAAAACCGATAACCGGAATGCATACCAGGATAGCCAATGTCAGGCGTGGGCTGATATAAAATAATACAGCGAAGTTGGCAATAATGGTCAACGGATCGCGGATCCATCCTTCGAGAGCACCAACCATGGATGATTCCACTTCCGACACATCGTTGGTGATACGGCTGATCAGATCGCCCTTGCGTTTTTCGGTAAAATAGCCGATCGGCAGGTGCAGAATTTTCTCATACAACTCCGACCGCAGGCTGTTGACGATGCGGTTTTTAAGCGGATTGAGCACGTAAAATGAGAGGTAGAGGAACAGATTTTTCAGGAAAATAGAAACGACGATGATCAGGCAGATGATCGCCAGCGCATGGAGTGGATTGAATTCCTTACCCGGTTCTACCAATAGCTGGCCGATAAAAGTGGTGATCGGATTTTTGCCCATGTTGGTTCCCATTTCCCCTTTGAAAATCAGGTCAAAGAAAGGAGCCAGCATGCCCAGCGATACAATGGAAAAGACGATAGACAGAACAATGAACACAAAATAGAGACCTACTTTGCCCTTGAATTGCCCGAGATAGTTGAAAATCCTCGAATATTTCTTCATTACAGTATTAATAGCTTAAACGGCACAAAGTAAGTAATTTTACCGCCGTAGCCCAAACCGCCCGGAACAGCGGCCTGCCGTCTGTAAAATTCACCGGTCGGGTACGGGAAAAATCAATGAATTATGGAAGAAGGAAAAAGACAGAAACAGATCGCCGGCCTGCTCAATGAAGAAATGAATACCATTTTTCAACGGCTGGGACTCAACATGATCGGTGGAGGAATGGTTTCCATTTCATCTGTTAAAGTAACACCGGACCTGCTCGAAGCCCGCTTTTATGTGAGCTTTTTCCAGGTGGCCGACAAAGAAGCTGCGCTCAAACACATAGAGGATAAGCATCATGAGATCAAAAAAGAACTGACGGCACGCGTGCGCCATCAATTGCGGAGCATGCCCGTGTTGAAATTCTTCTACGACGATACCCTGGATCATGTATTCCGTATGGAAGAACTGTTCAAAAAGATCAACGAAGAAAAGAATAAAGGCGAGTAACCAGCATCTCACCAAATAACCGGACATCTCTTGTACTTCCTATTTGCCTGGCGGTATTTCAAAGCCAAAAAATCAGCGAATGCCATCAATATCATTGCATGGATCAGCATTGTGGCGATCGTTATCGGCACTACCGCACTGATCCTGGTATTGAGTGTGTTCAATGGTTTTGAAGGGTTGGTGAAGTCACTGTATTCTTCATTTTATACCGACCTGCGTATATCACCCAAAGACGGCAAAACACTCAGCCTGTCTGCCGCGCAGCTTGCAGAGTTGAAAAAGACCGGCGGTGTGGCCAACGTTTCCCTGGTTGTGGAAGAAAAGGCGATCGTTCAGCAGGGCGACTATCAATCCGTTGTTTACCTCAAAGGAGTGGATGAAACTTATCGTTTTATCAGTGGCGTGCCATCTCACCTGATCAACGGTACGTATAATCTTGGTAGTGAAGCGGCTCCCAAGTTAATTCTGGGTGCAGGTATCGAAGGAGCATTGGGCATCCAGGCCGATCGCAACCTGCTGCCCCTGCGCATTTACCTGCCGCGTAAAAGCACTACAGAGCAGATAGACGAAATGAATGATATCAGCAGTGATACCATTCAAACGTCCGGCGCCTTCATTATTCAGCAGGATTTCGATAACAAATACGCACTGACCAATATTGATTTTGTGAAACGGGCATTGCGCTTGCCCGCCGATGCTTACACAGCGGTGGAGATTTCGCTGCGCGATCCTGATCAGAGCAAAACGATCCGCGATCAGTTGCAGAAAATGATGGGCAGCGCGTATAAGGTGCAGGACCGTTATCAGCAGAACCAAAGTCTTTACGCCGTTATGAACCTCGAGCGATGGGCTATCTACGGTGTGCTTTGTCTCATCCTGATCGTGGCGGCCTTCAACATGATCGGCGCATTGACGATGCTGGTATTGGAAAAACAAAAAGACATCAGCATCCTGCATGCATTAGGCGCCAACCGCGGATTCATACAACGCATCTTCCTGAGCGAAGGCTTTTTGCTGGCCATCATCGGGGGAGTGGTGGGCATGCTGCTCGCCGTGCTGATCATTGTGTTGCAAATAAAATTCCATCTCATCCCGCTTACGGGCGGATCATTCCTGATTGATTATTTCCCCGTCGAATTACGCTGGCCGGATTTTCTGCTGGTGGGCGCTACGGTTTTTGTGATTGCGCTGGTAGCGTCGTGGCTGCCCTCGAGGAAAGCGGCGGACAGAGATTTTTCGCTCCGGAGCGAGTGAGGGACCGGATCAATAAGTGAATAGGTCAATAAGTGAATAGGGTCGTAAATCAGGGAAAGCTTTGACCTGATCATTCACCCATTGACTTATTGCAATTAAAAAAGCCTTTTCCGCAGGAAAAGGCTTTTTTAATTATTCATTAAACTTAGTAATCACCAAGCGTCTCGGGCAACTGCTCAAGCGCTTTCGCGAGCTGTTCGTCGTTGGGCGCAATGCCATGCCATTCGTGCGTGCCTTCCATGAAGTCGACACCCTTGCCCATAGCCGTATGCATCATGATGGCGATGGGTTTGCCGTTGCCAGTCATTGATTTGGCTTTGTTCAGCGTTGCCACTACGTCATCCATATCGTTGCCATTCATTTCAAGCGTAGCCCAACCGAAAGCCTGGAATTTTTCCTGGATATTACCGAGGCTCATCACTTTGTCTGTGGGACCGTCGATCTGCTGACCGTTCCAGTCGATAGTGGAAATCAGGTTGTCCACTTTATGGTGTGCGGCAAACATGGTTGCTTCCCAGATCTGACCTTCGTCCAGCTCACCGTCGCCGTGAAGGGAGAATACCAGGTGGTTGTCGCCATTTAATTTTTTGGCCAATGCAGCGCCGAGCGCCACACTCATGCCTTGTCCGAGCGAACCGCTGGCTACACGGATACCGGGAAGGTGCTCGTGGGTGGCAGGATGACCCTGCAGCCGGGAATTGATCTTGCGGAAAGTGGACAGCTCTTTAATATCGAAATAGCCTGAACGGGCCAGGGTAGCGTAAAAAACAGGGGAGATATGGCCGTTTGACAGGAAGAACACGTCTTCGTTGCGTGCATCCATGTCAAAGTCTGGATTATGTTTCATTACATTGAAATACAATGCAGTAAAGAAGTCGGCGCAGCCCAGTGAACCACCCGGGTGACCGCTGCTCGCACCATGAACCATCCGGACGATATCCCGGCGTATCTGCGACGCAATTGCCTTGAGTTCTGCCATAAAATAGGAATGTTTTAAAGTTTTTGTATCTTGCCGCCCCTGTCCTCTTGGTTGTGGTGCAAATGTGCAACCTTTTTCGATACAAACGTCCATCCTCCTAAGCCAAATTAGCCTGATAACCCGAAAAGCCTTGCGCAGAGCGGAATTAAATTATTGTGCTGTGACAAAAAAAGGTCGGTATTCCAGTGATCTTTCAGGGGAATACTTATTTTTGTGAACTGTTAAAATTTACTTAATGCCCGATGTGTTGCTGACAGCCGCCGTAGCCTTTATTATCTCATTTCTGGCAATACCGGTAGTGCTGCAGATAGCTGACCTGAAAAAACTTTACGACGTACCTGACGAAAGAAAGCTTCACACTCACCCTGTGGCTTCGTTGGGTGGCGTAGGCATTTTTGGCGGCTTTCTGTTTGCATCGCTCTTGTCAATCCAGGGGCAGTTCAATCCCGAATTTCAATATTTTTTTGCCGCTGCGCTCGTCATCTTTTTCCTGGGTCTGAAGGATGATCTCGTGATCCTTTCCGCCAGTAAAAAGTTTGTAGGGCAGATCATTGCCGCCGCAATCCTGATACATCTCGGCGATATCCGCCTCAACAGCATGTACGGTCTTTTCGGTATCAACGAATTGCCCGAAGCATTCAGCTATGCCTTGTCTTATCTCACCGTTATCGTGATCATCAACTCTTTCAACCTGGTCGATGGGGTCGACGGTCTGGCCGCCAGCCTCGGATTGCTGACCATGCTGGTGTTTGGCACCTATTTCTTTATGATACGCGAGCAGGCCTATGCCTTGCTGGCCTTTTCCATGGCGGGAAGTCTCATTGCATTCCTCATCTTCAACCATCACCCGGCGCGCATTTTCATGGGCGACTGCGGCTCGCTGATGATCGGATTGCTGAATGCCATCCTTGCTATCAAGTTCATTAATGTCACCAATGATTCATCGGTGCCCATTCCTGTACCGGCTTCCGTACCTATCGCATTTGCTATTCTTATAGTACCCCTGCTGGATACGCTTCGTGTTTTCTCGATGCGCATATTCCAGGGACGTTCTCCTTTTTCTCCGGACCGCAATCACATCCATCACCTGTTGCTGGATCGTTGCGGCATGGGACACGCAGCGGTAACGCTTACCTGCGTAGGTGTAAACGTATTTTTTATCGTGCTGGCTTACAGTTGCCGTTCCATGAACCCGTCGCTGCTGTTGTTCCTTCTGCTGGCTGTGGCCTTTACAGGCCTGAGCCTGTTGTACCTGGGTCGCCGCCCACGTCAACGCAGATTGTTTGTAGCAAAAAGCATCCGCGAACCGCAGCCCGCCATCAAAAGCGCCGCACCTTCCAAGATCGTACCGCTTACACAACAGGAAGCGGCGAAAGTGGATCAGCACTGATAAATACCACTTTTGTTTATCGCGCCTGTTTCGTTAGTTTTGCCCTTCTCAAAAAATGACTATGACAGACGATGTATCAACGACAATCGGGAATACCGATGAGCAGATGAAAAAGGCGATCTCTCACCTTGAAGTGGAACTTACCAAGATCCGCGCCGGCAAGGCAAGTCCGCAAATGCTCGACGGACTGATGGTAGACTACTACGGATCTCCCGTTCCCATCAGCCAGGTAGGTAATATTTCTATCATGGATGCCCGTACGCTGACCATTCAGCCTTGGGAAAAAAATATGCTCCAGCCGATCGAACGCTCGATCATTGGTGCCAACATCGGCGTTACGCCGCAAAACGACGGGGTGATCATCCGCCTGTTCCTTCCACCACTCACTGAAGAACGCCGCCGCGAACTGGTAAAACGTTGCCAGGGCGAAGGTGAACATTCAAAAGTGGCGATCCGCAACATCCGCCGCGATGCCATCGAACAAGTAAAAAAACTACAGAAGAACGGCCTGAGTGAAGATGCAGCCAAAGACGCTGAAACAGAAATTCAGGCACTCACCGATAAATTCATTACCGCAGTGGATAAACACCTGGCGGCAAAAGAAAAAGAAATCATGTCTGTATAAACCCATTCCGTTTATACAACAAAGCCAAAAGCGCAAGAGCTTTTGGCTTTTGTTTTTTTATAAAGGAGAAAAAATAGCTACTTTTAAAACAGACCTTACAAACACCTATATGGCAGCGATCAAACTGGAAAAAATAAGCACACGCGCCCCCAAAGAGGCCGATAAAAAGCAGCTCAAAGAAGAAACCCTGGAGATATTGACAGAGCTGGATGAACTGCAGAACCTGTTGTATGCAGAAGGCAAACATTCGGTGCTCATCGTTCTGCAGGGTATGGATGCCAGCGGTAAAGATGGATTGATCCGGAAAGTATTCGGGCAAATGAACCCGCAGGGCGTGCAGGTGCATTCTTTCAAAGTGCCTACAGCCGAAGAGGCCTCACATGATTTTCTCTGGCGAATACATGCGCGTACGCCGCAAAAAGGTATGATCCAGATCTTCAACCGCTCGCACTATGAAGATATCCTGGTAACACGCGTACATGGCTGGTGCGATGACGCTACGGCAAAAGACAGGATGCGCGCCATCAATGATTTTGAATGGCTGTTGCAACGGCACAACCAGACACATATTCTCAAATTTTACCTGCACATATCTCCTGAAGAACAGGAACAGCGATTGGCGGAACGCCTCAGCAACCCTTCCAAAATGTGGAAGTACAATGCAAAGGATTTTGAAGAAGCCAAACGATGGAATGAATACCGCAAAATGTATGAGGACTGTTTTGAAAATTGCAAGGAACCTGCCTGGAACATTGTGCCGGCAGATCAGAACTGGTACAAAGAGTACCTTGTAGCGAAAACATTCCGCGATCTGCTGAAGGGGCTGAACATGAAATATCCTAAGCTGGAAAAAGACGAAGAGAAATAACCTTTTTGGTTTATCTTTTGATACTACACCGCATTATTACACACATTAAAATCAACTTGTTATGGGAATGCTTAAAGAATTCCGGGATTTTGCCCTCAAAGGAAATGTTGTCGATCTGGCTATTGCTGTCATCATCGGCGGTGCTTTCGGGGCAATCGTATCTTCCCTGGTGGATGATGTTATTACCCCCTTGTTATTAACGCCCGCCCTTGAAGCGATACAAGCCAAAGATCTGGACGCATTAACCTGGGGTGCCGTTAAATACGGTAAATTCCTGGCAGCCGTCATCAAGTTTATTATTATAGCCTTCATCCTTTTCCTGCTGGTAAAAGGAATGAACAAAATGAAGAAAAAAGAAGAACCGGCCAAGCCTGCAGGCCCTTCAGAAGAAATACTCCTGCTGCGCGAGATCCGCGATTCTTTAAAGAAATAAGGACCGGATTTCCCGTATTTTTGAAGCCCCGAAGGACTTTTCGGGGCTTTTTAATCTGTTTAATATTACATGGCAAATACTTCATCCTACCAGATCAAATTACCGCAGTTCGAAGGTCCCTTCGATCTGCTGCTCTTTTTTATCGAAAGAGATGAGCTGGATATTTACAATATTCCGATCACCCGTATCACCAACGACTTTCTCGATTATATCCACAACCAGGAATCACTCAACATCGAACTGTCGAGTGAGTTCATCCTTTTCATTTCAACATTGATGCGTATCAAAGCAAAAATGTTGCTGCCACGCAAAGAAGTCGATGCGCAGGGCAATGAGATCGATCCGCGGGAAGAACTGGTAAGCAAACTCCTCGAGTACAAAAGGTTCAAGGAAGCTTCTGCACAACTGGCCGAGATGGAAGCCATCCGCATGCTGATGGTTAAACGCGGCAATATCCAGAAAGAACTTTCTATCATCGGCGAAGAAGCCGGCGAAGGAACGGAGATTCAGAACATCACGTTGTTCAAACTGATGAAGGCTTTCGAAAAAGCCATGCAGAAATACGCCGACCGCGTCAACAAACCAGTGCACACGGTTGTTCAATATCGGTACACCATGGAAGACAGCCGTCATCAGATGCTGGATCTCGTGGAACAGGGAAAAACGGTGGCGTTTGAAAAAATATTTGAACACGCGGAGAACAGGGTGCATGCCATCTTTCTTTTTCTCTCCTTACTGGAACTGGTGCAGCAGAAGTTCATGAAGATCATTATCGGCGAAGGCAAGAATAATTTTATACTGGAGTTTACGCCGCCCGAAGAGCGCGAAGTGGAACTGGAAGAGGATAAACCAAACCAGGAATACGGAGAACAACAGGAAGACACGGAAGAGCAAACAGACAATCAACCCCAATAAACTTTTAAAAATTATTGTTATGAAACGTTTCGCAACAGCCAACTGGAAAGGCACCGGTAAAGAAGGAAAAGGCACTACCTCTACCCAGTCTGGTGTGCTGAAAGATACACAGTACTCTTACCTGAGCCGTTTCGAAGAAGGTATCGGTACCAACCCTGAAGAACTGATCGCTGCAGCACATGCCGATTGCTTCACGATGAAGCTCAGCTTTGTACTGAACGCAGCCGGCTTTACCGCTGACAATATCGACACACGTTGCACCATCGAACTGGACAACGGCGCTATTACCAACAGCCACCTCGAAGTAAAAGCGACGATACCCGGTATCGATGCCGCCAAATTTGAAGAGGCCGTAAATGATGCCAAAGTAAATTGTCCCATCAGCAAACTGCTGAACACCAACATTACGTTGGAAGCGTCACTCGCTTAAGCTTTACAGCCTATAATACGTTGAAACAGCCCCCGCCATACGCGGGGGTTTATTCATATATCCAAAGTAAAACAGGTTTGGAGGAACGGTCAATAAGGGGCTTTAAGTATTGCAGAAAACCGGGAGACACAGTAGGGCAACCATCGCTCTGGCAAATCTCATCGGCTGTTGCATTTTCAGGGACGCAATCATGCGAATGCAGGACCACAAATCTGTCAAAAGCTTTGCTGTTGGAGGAATCAAGCCCGTATAGTTTATAAGCAAGACCGAATCTTCCCTTATATGGGTAGCCGATTTTGTACCGGCCCAATGAAGTACAGCCGCAGCCAACAGTGTTGCCGTATTTTCTGCCTTCCAGCCAGTTTTCATTGCAGCGTCCGTGGGTAACAAGGCCGCTGTTGATGACGGAATCTTTTCCCAGGTGGTAAACAAAAAAACGTGGCTGGCCGGAAGCCAGCTGCATATCGATGAGAAAGACGATCTGGTTATTGAAATTTTTACCGCGTAAATAACTCCGTGCTTCTTCTGCTTTTTTTGCAATTTTTTTGTCAGTACCGGCAGATAATTTAACCGGCGCGGGAGCGGAGGGGGCAGCAGGCCGTGGCGTTAATACGCTGCGCACAGGCGGCGACCACCAGGCCAGCAGACCGGAGATGAGCAGGAGCAACAGGAGCAGCCGGAAGGGTTTCATAATCAGGTTTGAAGAAATAAGATGCAAGTCTGACTGAAATCCATAAAAACAACAATGCACGCAAAGCTGCATAAGATGCAAAGGCGCAAAGCTTATCCTTACCGGAAAACTTTGCGCCTTATTAACTTAGCGTCTTTGCGTGAAATTTTTTGACTTATTGCAGCAAGGCTGCAACACTCCGTTCGGTCTTCATCATTTCTCTTACAACAGCAGCAATACCTTCCGCATCATATTCACACTCGCGATGCAGTTCACGCGGCGTACCATGCTCTACTATACGATCCGGAATGCCGATGATGCGCACATCATTCTTATAACCATGCTTGGCCATGAATTCGAGCACAGCAGAACCAAAGCCGCCTGTGACGGTACCGTCTTCAACGGTTACCAATTTTTCATAACGCTGGCAGGCTTCGTGAAGCAGTTCTTCATCGAGCGGTTTTACGAAGCGCAGGTCGTAATGACCGGGTTCGATGCCTTCGGAACGGAGGTCGCGGATAGCAGCGGCGGCAAAGTTGCCGGGATGCCCGAAAGAAAGAATGGCGATGCCGGTTCCGTCGCGGAGTTTACGGCCTTTGCCGATAGTTACTTCTTCCATCGGCGTTCGCCATTCGGCCATCATGCCTTCTCCACGCGGGTAGCGGATCACGAAGGGAAGTTTTGTAGACTCGAGCTGGGCCGTGTACATCAGGTTGCGCAGTTCACTTTCATTCATCGGCGCACTGATGATCATATTGGGAATACAACGGAAATAGGCAATGTCGTAGCAGCCGTGGTGCGTAGGACCATCATCTCCCACAAGACCGGCGCGGTCGAGGCAAAGCACAACGGGCAATTTCTGAATGGCCACATCGTGCACCACCTGGTCGTAAGCGCGCTGCATAAAGGAAGAATAAATGTTGCAGAACACACGCATACCCTGCGTGGCGAGGCCCGCACTTACGGTAACGGCGTGTTGTTCGCAGATGCCCACGTCGAATGCACGGTCGGGCATTTTTTCCATCATATACTTGAGTGAAGAACCGGAAGGCATGGCGGGCGTGATGCCCATGATAGCCTGATTCTTTTCTGCTAGTTCGATCAGTGTATGACCAAATACATCCTGGTATTTGGGAGGCTGTGGAGTTTCGTATTGTTTTTTATAGATCTCGCCGGTTACTTTATCGAACAAACCGGGCGCGTGCCATTTGGTCTGGTCCTGTTCGGCGAGTGCGTATCCTTTACCTTTTGTGGTAATGATGTGCAGGATTTTCGGGCCGGGGATCTCACGGAGATCACGGAGTGTATCTACCAGCTTAGCAATGTTGTGTCCGTCGATCGGACCGAAGTAACGGATCTTCAGGGCTTCGAAAAGATTGGCGCTGCTGCTGACCATTCCTTTCAATCCTTCCGCCAGTTTGTGGCCCATGCCACGTGTAAAGTTTTTACCTACGGGCAGTTTGCCAAGCAGGTTCCATACATCGTCTTTCACTTTGTTGTAAGTGGGCGATGTAGTTATATCGGTCAGGTATTCTTTCAGCGCACCTACGTTAGGGTCAATGCCGATGCCGTTGTCGTTCAGTACGATCAGCATATCCGCATTGGAAACACCCGCGTGGTTCATGGCTTCGAAAGCCATACCTGCGGTCATGGAACCGTCGCCGATTACGGCCACTGTCTTGCGGTCCGTTTCACCTTTGTATTTCGCGGCGATGGCCATGCCCAGCGCGGCAGAAATGGAAGTAGAAGAATGGCCTACGCCAAATGTATCGTATTCGCTTTCGCTGCGTTTGGGAAAACCGCTGAGGCCTTTGTATTTACGGTTGGTATGGAAACTGTCTCTCCGGCCGGTCAGTATTTTATGGCCATAGGCCTGGTGACCTACGTCCCACACCAATTGATCATAAGGCGTATTGTACACGTAATGCAGTGCCGTAGTCAGTTCCACCACACCCAGGCTGGCACCGAAGTGACCGCCGTGTACGCTTACGATGTCGATGATATACTGGCGAAGTTCATCACAAAGCTGATGCAGTTTCTCCCGGGGAAGCTCTTTCAGGTCAGCGGGGGAATTAATAGTCTGCAGTAGTGGTCCGGGAAGAATTTCCATGTGGTTAATTTGTCAACTGTAAAAATAATATATTCTGTTGTGCGCAGGCTCAAAAAAGCCCATAATTCTGGTTAAAATGCCGTAAACAGCGACTTTGCGGCACAGGGAGGCCATTTGTAGAACTTATTTTCCACTGGTATATTTAGCAGGTGGTCACATCCAGAAATAATTAGATTTGCTGATATGCAACTAGGAATTGAACAATATTGGCTCGGAAACAAGCGATACTGGATTTTTCAGGCCTGCGGATGGGGCATGTTCATCCTGGTACACCTGTTTTTCAATATCTCGTTCAATAAGATGTCCACCTGGGATGATTGGGAGCTTTTCCTTGGCCGGATCGGCATTTTTGTGGTTTTAGGCGTTGTTTTTACCCACCTGATGCGAATGGTGATCATCTGGCTCAACGTTTTGCAAAAAAAGCTGGAAAAACAGGGGCTGATCTTCCTGGTGATTACCACCATTTTTGCGCTTATCGCCGCTTTTTTCAATATCCATTTGCTGCGCAAATTCAAATACCTCGCGCAAGCCGAGCAAACCACGCTCAATGACAACAATTTCATCCTGGTACTGCTGAGCAATGCGTTCAACTTTTTCATTTTCTATTTCATCTGGAACCTGATCTATTTCATGTACCACTATATTGCCAAGAGCCAGAAGCAGCAACTGGATACGCTGCAACTGGAATCACTGGTAAAGGAACTGGAACTGAAGACCATCAAGGCGCATATCAATCCGCATTTTATTTTCAACTCCCTGAACTCCATCCGGGCATTGGTGGATGAAAACCCCGAACGCGCGCGGAAAGCCATTACGGAGTTGAGCAATATCCTGCGCAGCAGCATTAACGTCGATAAGTCTGAAACCGTTACATTTGAAAAGGAACTTGCTATCGTAAAGGATTACCTGGCCCTGGAGACAATGCGTTTCGAAGACCGCCTGCAGGTGGAGTACGAAGTAGATGACGATACCCTTGGCAGCCCCGTGCCGCCAATGATGTTGCAGACCCTGGTGGAGAATGCGATCAAACATGGCATCGGCAAACAGATCAACGGTGGTGTTGTGCGGGTGATCTCAGATTTCAGCGGTAACTACCATGAACTCACCGTACAGAATACCGGGCAGCTTTCGACGGATAAATTGGAAGAAGGGTTCGGATTGTCGAGCACCAATGACCGGTTAGAATTGCTGTATGGTCCGAAAGGAAAATTTCAAATCCGTCAACTGACACCTTCCCTTGTGGAGGCCCGTGTGCTGATACCCGTTAATACATAGAAAAATAAACAGGCTAAATAGTTCACATGAAAGCGATTATAATTGATGATGAGCGGTTGGCCCGCGCCGAACTCCGCAAATTATTACTGGAATTCCCGGAGATTGAAGTGGTTGACGAAGCCGCCAATGCCGAGGAAGGCATACGCAAGATCGATGAGCTGCAACCCGATCTGATTTTCCTGGATATCCAGATGCCCGGTAAGACGGGTTTTGATATGCTTGCCGAACTGGAACGGGCACCCCAAGTGATCTTCACTACCGCTTACGATGAATTTGCTTTGCGTGCATTTGAAGTCAACGCGCTCGATTATCTGCTTAAACCAGTGGAGCCACGCCGCCTGACCGATGCCATACAAAAACTGCAACAGGGTGAAACAAGAGAGCCTAATCGTCAGCCAACGGAGTTTGTCAACAACAGCATTCTGGGTGAAGCCGACCAGGTATTTGTGAAAGATGGTGAACGCTGCTGGTTTGTAAAATTGAGCGAGATCCGTTTGTTTGAAAGCGTAGGCAACTACGCAAAAGTATTTTTCGGGCCTAACAAACCGCTTATCCTTAAATCACTCAACGCACTGGAAGAACGCCTCGATGAAAAAGTATTCTTCCGCGCCAACAGAAAACATATCGTCAATCTTCGTATGATCGAAAAGATCGAACCTTATTTTAACGGAGGACTTTTACTGGAATTGAAAGGAGGGGAGAAAATCGAAGTCAGCCGCCGCCAGACGGTCAAGTTCAAGGAGATGATGAGTTTTTAAGTATCGGTTATCCATTTTTTAAAATTATACAAACGGCATGATGTTCCATCGTTTTACGGCTTTATTGTTAGTTAGCGGATTTATTGTCAGCACGGCCTGTGCGCAGTCGGCGGATAAAATTATTAATGCACCTGCTGCTGAAAAAATCATCCGTGTACTGGCGGCTGATGAGATGAAAGGCCGCAAAGTGTTTACACCTGAAATTGATAAGGCGGCCGATTATATCGCCGCGCAGTTGAAAGAAGCGGGATTGCAACCCGGAAGCGGCAACTCTTACCTGCAGTCGTTCTCGGTAGTGAGCCCCAAACAGGAATCGCTCACCGCAACCATCGACGGGCAAACCTTCGATGCTAAAAAAGTACTGGTACTGACCTCGACAGCCGATCTCACCGTCACCGATCAATCCGGGTACGAACAGCGTACCATTGCAGCGGGCGATGAATTGTTTGAAGGCGTTATGGGCGCGGCTACCGCGGAAAAAAATCTGATCGTATGGGTCGATGAAAGTTTTGCCAATACATTTCCCCGTCTTTCCTTTCTCAAACGCACCCTGTTTAAATCAGACAAGTCCGTAATTTTTGTATTGGGAAAAAAAGCAAACAGTTTTTCATTTGCCGCCAAACATTCGGTTGAAGAAAAAAAACTGGCCAATGTGGTAGGCATACTGCCCGGCAAGAAGCACAAAGATCAGTACGTTATTTTCTCCGGCCACTATGATCACATCGGTATTTCCACAAAAGAAGCCATCAACGGCGATTCGATCTTCAATGGTGCGAATGACGACGCCGCCGGCATCACAGCGGTAATCCTCCTGGCACGTTACTACAAAGCTTTAGGCAATAACGACCGCACCATCATCTTTGCTGCGTTTACCGCGGAAGAAGTAGGTGGTTATGGTTCGCAATATTTTTCCAGGCAGTTTCACCCCGATAAGGTAATGGCCATGTTCAATATTGAAATGATCGGTACGGAAAGTAAATGGGGACGCAACTCCGCTTACATCACCGGTTATGAGAAAACGGATATGGGAAAAATATTACAGTCAAACCTTACGGGCACAGGCTTCACGTTCCACCCCGATCCTTATCCTGACCAGCAATTATTTTACCGTTCAGATAATGCCACGCTGGCGAGACTGGGCGTGCCTGCGCATACGATCTCTACGGCCAAGATGGAAGACGAACCTAACTACCATAAAGTAACCGATCATGTGGAAACACTCGATATGGAAAACATGGCAAAGATCATCAATGCTATTGCCCTGAGTGCACGCTCCATTGTGTCGGGAAAGGATACACCGTCGCGGGTTAAAGAAAAATAATATGAGAAAGCTGTTCATTGCCGGTATGCTCCTGGTGAGCGTGCGTGTAATGGCGCAGCAGTCGCTTGCCGATAGCCTCATCAACGAAGGCGCTGCGCGTGAGATATTGGGTTATCTCGCGTCAGATCAGTTAAAAGGTCGTGGCAATAATCGCCCCGAACGATACGAAGCGGCAAATTATCTCGCGCAACAATTTCAACAAGCGGGACTGCAGCCTTTGTATGGGCAGAAGTCATTGCTCATTCCGTTCTTCCCGCAAACGATTACCGAAGACGGGCCGATCCCCATTCCACATGCAGATATTGTCCTGTGGAATGGGGATTTTTTACAAACGGACCACTTCGGATTTTTTCTCACAGACGCGGCAGCTTATGCAGACAAATCGTTAAGCTCGTTCGAAGTGATAGAACTGGATAGTCTTGACAGCGGGTTGCTGCGCCGGTATGCCGCATCGCACGGCGGCGATCTGTTGCTTTGGACAAAGAAGCCTTTATCGGATAAAAACAAACTACCCGAAACATGGACGCTGCCGCCCAAGGGCATTCAGCGGAATGTGTTGATCGTTGTGAATGATAATGCACCAAAGACGATGGTGGTGCAGGCCGATCCTGATTATTACCATACTTTACTCTTTAACGTGGTAGGCGTGTTGCCCGGTGACAGCCTTCCGGGTGAGATCGTGGCGTATACATCGCATTATGATCATATGGGTGTAGATCCGCGCGAGCGCCGCGACAGTATATTGAACGGTGCAAACGACAATGGATCAGGAACCGCAGCGGTCGTATTACTTGCGCGTTATTTTTCGCAGTTAAAAAATAACAGCCGCACCTTATTGTTTTGTGCCTTTGCGGGAGAAGAATGGGGCTTATTAGGCTCACGCGAGTTTATGAAGGAGATCAATCCCAAAGCTGTGGTGGCCGGTATAAACATCGAGATGATCGGCATCGCGCAGTATGGGAAGAAAAAAGTATTCATTACCGGGCAAGACCAATCTCCCTTAGGCAAAACGCTCGCGCGTTCGCTTTCGGCAGCGGGTTTGAAAGTGATCAGGGAACGCGATCCTGAGCGGCAGTTGTATTCGCGCAGCGATAATTATTCGTTTGTAAAAGCCGGGGCACCTGCACACACGATCATGAGCAGTGATGACGAGGATCGTTGTTATCATCAGCCCTGCGATGAAGTGAAGCGTATCAATTTCGAACACCTGGTGGCGGTGGTAAGAGCGATTGCTATTGGGGCGACGAATCTGGCGGGGCAATAAGTCAATCAGTCAATAAGTGAATGGGTGAATAGCCGGCCGAGGCTCGCGAACCAGCCATGAATGGTGAATAAGGCAGCCAGGCCTGTTTACTTAATGCTTATAACTATTACTTGCAACGCCCGTTCTCGTTTTCACATTCATCGAAGGCGACATATTTGTACATATACATATAAAAAGGGGTTGCACCGCATGTGCAACCCCTTTTTATATTGACTTATTGACTGATTGACTTATTGCCGGCTTTTCAGTTATGCAAGAAGCTCGAATTAATAAGCCAGTTTCATCACCACACGACGGTTCTTCTGACGTCCGGCAGCAGTTTTGTTATCTGCGATAGGCTCGTCCTGACCGTGACCGGCAGCAAAGAGACGGCTTTCAGCGATTCCTTTGCTGATGAAATATTGTTTCACCGCATTTGCACGGTCATTACTCAATTTTTCATTGATAGCCGGCGTACCGGTATTGTCGGTATGACCATCGATGTACAGTTTCATATCCGGATTTTCTTCCAGGATCTTGGCTACTTCGTTGAGACCTTTATTGGAAGAGGACAGCAGTTTATAGCTGCCGGTAGCAAACAGGATGCGTGTTGCGGCATAGTCTACTTTCTTCTTCACTTCTTCTTTGATCTCGGGGCAGCCTTTATTGGCAGCAGTACCGGGAATAGTAGGGCAGGCATCTTCTTCATCGTTCACACCATCGTTGTCGGAATCGGGAATCGGGCAACCCTGGTAACGTGCTACGCCGGGTTGTGTAGGACATTTATCTTCCTCGTCGTTGATGCCGTCGCCATCTGTATCAGGGATAGGGCAGCCATTGTATTTGGCTACACCTGCCACATCAGGGCACTTGTCGTCTTTATCGGCAATACCGTCTTTATCTCTGTCGGGGCAACCTTGCAGGGCAGCCAGGCCCGGGGTATCAGGGCAAGCATCGATGCTGTCGGGAACGCCATCGTTGTCGCGGTCAACAACCGGTGGCGGCGGGGGAGGAGGAATCACCTTCGGCTCGCGGGGACCGCGCAGTGATTGTGCTACACCAATAGAATAGAAAAGGCTGTTGGGTACTTTCTCGCGGTCGAAGCTCACGCGATAGTTGGCCTGCAGGAAAATAAAAGTTTCCTGTTTCAGGTTGAACTGAAAACCCACGCCCAGCGGAGCATAAGGCTGAATCTTGCTCTTGTAATAGTTACCGGCACCGATACCAGCGGTGAGGAACGGAGAAAAGAAGCGGTCGCTGCGCAGCAGGAATGCATGTAGGGATGCCTCCAGTTCGTTGGAATAATCTTTTGATTCAGGCGTTTCAGCGGTAGAGAAATTGGGGTTGAAGGCGCCGTTATAGCGTACGGAGAAATCCAGTTTCTTACCGAGGCCGTGCCAGTAATAAGCAGAGAAACCGGCGGCCATATTTTTCACTTTATACCAGGGATAATCTTTCAATACATCGCTGAGTGAAGTGTTGCTGATAGCGGTTGGCGTACTGAAGTCGGTAAAATTAAAGCTGAATCCGAGTGCAGATTTTTTCTGCGCCTGTGCGGCCAGGCCGAGGATCAGCAAAGAGACAAAAAGAAAACTCTTTTTCATCATTGCGATTTAGGTTATAAAAAAACTCCTGCAGTGGTGCTGAGTAAAGTGGACGGCAGCTTGAAAATCCTCTGCAGCAGACCGTTGTACTAAAACGGGTCGCAAAGGTAAGTATGTTGGCTTAACGGAAGAGAAGGTTATGTCAAATTTCGATGGGCATACCCTGATTATCGCCGGATGCCCTGATCGGGTCGTTGGCTTGTCAGGCTGATATGGCAACTGAATGAATAGCCGCGCTCATTTCCTGGATCAGTCCCGGATCTTTTTCAATCGCATTGCCTACTACAATCACATCGGCGCCGGCTTTGCAGTTGAGATAGGCTTTTTCAGGTGTGGTAATACCGCCTCCAATAATCAGCGGTACTTCGATCTGGCGTGCTACCACGTTGATCATTTCTTCGGTGATGGCACGGCGCGCGCCGCTTCCCGCATCCATATAAATAAGCTTCATGCCCAGCATTTCACCGGCCATGGCCGTACACATCGCAATTTCGTTTTTGTCGGCCGGTACGGGGGAGGCATTGCTGATATAAGAAACCGTAGTAGGTGCGCCACCATCCACCACAATATAACCGGTAGGCATGATCTCGAGACCGCTTTGCTTGACAAAGGGTGCAGACACCACATGCTGTCCGATCAGGAGCTCGGGATTTCTTCCGGAAATAAGGGATAAATAAAGCAAGGCATCGGCGTGGCGTGATACCTGGGCCGGACTACCGGGAAAAAGTATAAGGGGAATGGAAGAATGCTGGCGGATATGCTGCAGGCATTCGTCCAGGTGATTGGAGATAACAAGACTTCCGCCTACGAAGAAATAATCTACTTGGGCAGTATGGGCAAGTCCGATCAACTCATCCAGTATGGTTTTGTTCACTTTATCAGGATCGATCAGCACAGCAAAAGATTTCTTGCCTTGTTGCTTTCGTTCAGTAAGTGAATGATAAATAGCCGACTTCATCCGGTACCGGTTGGTTAATACAAAAATGCGAAAACTTTTTGATTTACAAAGGTTTTAGCGATTCAGGGCTTGCCGTTTCGGGACAAAGATAAGGCTTCCGGGCTCAAAGTCGGAGATAGGTGGCGAGCTGGGCGATATGATTGTTGGTAAAGCGGTCCCCGCGGCCCGATACATATTGGTTCATATAACCGGCTTCCAGGTCAAAAGATTTATTAATCCGGTATCCGATTGCCAGATAAACCCTGTTCTGATCGAAGAATTTTCCGTTCACGCGGTCGTTATTGGCCACGTTAACGAATACCTCATTTTGCAACGCAGCAAAAAAGCCTTCCGTGAAAGACGCCTTTGCCTGAAGCGGAAGAATGTTTCTGATAAAATAACGCGCGCGGTGTGAGGTGACCGTACTGGTCTTTTCCAATTCATTATTTACTACCGCCGTTCTTGCCAGCAATCGCTGCTCCAGGCGGAAACGGTGTTGGGTGAATACGGTTTTTATTTTATGATTATAGATCAACTGCTGCCAGATGCGGTGCTCGGGAATATAAGCCGAAAGATTTCCCGAACGGTTGCGGTTGCTGATATAAGCATAACCTGCTGAAATGATGAGATTTTTATTGGCGTGGAAATTAACCCCCGGACGCAGCAGTAAGGTTTGCATTTGTTTTACCTCGTCCGTACTGCGCCATTGCACATCCGTGTGTAAACTGAACTTTTTATTCAGCTTAAACGTGTTAAAAGAAGCGCCCCAGCCGCTGAATTGTGATTGTGCGGAAGCGTGCAATGTGCTTAGTGCAAAGAGAAGAAGCAGGCAACCGTAGACCAGTTTTTTCATGCGGCAAAAGAACGAAAAATTCAAGTTATAGATTCGTTAGAATTATGTTACCGCAATATGAAGCCTTTATTTCAGCACGAAATATGCGCTACCATATAACTTCCGGGATTGGTGTGATAGTTTACTGATATCGACCCGGTTTTCCAAAAAACCGGGTCACAAAAAGATAACACAATGTGCATAAAAGGGCGAAGCCGCACTGGCGCCGCAATACGGGATTTCCAGGATGCCTTTTCCACAAATGTGCATATCTGGGCCCTTGAATAGTTCTATTTTAGAAATAGTTTCGTAAGGACCCCTCCTGTAAACCATTTCTTCCAAAACCGTCTAAATACAAACCCAGAAAAACTTCAGTTATGGCCAGCAAAAAAGACACTGCCGCGAAAAACGGGCTGACGTTTCGTCGCCGTTTTACCAGCGATACCATTCATGTTTTTGATCAGTTTGAATATGATTACCGCACTTCCGTGATACGTAACCCTACGGGTGAAGTAGTATTTGAAATGAACAATGTGGAAGTGCCGAAGCAGTGGAGTCAGATCGCCACCGACATCCTGGCGCAGAAGTATTTCAGGAAGGCAGGTGTACCTCAGCCAGACGGCAGCCTCGGCCGCGAAACATCTGCCAAACAGGTAGCGCATCGCCTCGCCAATTGCTGGAGAGTATGGGGTGAGCGTTATGGTTATTTCGCCAGCACGCAGGACGCACAGATTTTCTATGAAGAACTGGTTTACTCCATCCTCGCACAAATGTGTGTGCCCAATTCACCGCAATGGTTCAATACCGGATTATACGAAAGCTATGGCATTACCGGTAAACCCCAGGGGCACTATTATGTAGATCCCAAAGACGGACAATTAAAAAAATCAACAAACGCCTACGAACGTCCACAGCCTCATGCCTGTTTTATCCTGAGTGTGGATGACGACCTGGTGAATGAAGGTGGCATCATGGATCTCTGGGTTCGTGAAGCACGCATCTTCAAATATGGTTCAGGTGTCGGCACCAACTATTCCAACCTTCGTGGTGAAGGAGAGAAGCTGAGTGGTGGCGGCACTTCTTCCGGTCTGATGAGTTTTCTCAAGATCGGTGACCGCGCAGCGGGCGCTATCAAGAGTGGCGGTACCACACGCCGCGCAGCCAAAATGGTTTGCCTCGATCTCGATCACCCCGAGATAGTGGAATTCATCAACTGGAAAGTAGAAGAAGAAAAGAAAGTGGGTGCACTCATTGCGGCAGGCTATCCTTCCGGTTATGAAGATGAAGCCTATAAAACAGTAAGCGGGCAGAATTCCAATAACTCCATCCGCATTCCCAATTCCTTCTTTAAAGTACTGGAAGAAGATGGCGATTGGGAATTGAAAGGACGTATGGACGGACGCGTAATGAAAAAAGTACCTGCACGTGAATTGTGGAACCAGGTGGCTTATGCCGCATGGCGCTGTGCAGATCCGGGTACGCAATACAACACTACGATCAACGAATGGCATACCTGCCCCGAAGGTGGTGAGATCCGCGCATCCAATCCCTGCTCGGAATACATGTTTCTCGACAACACGGCGTGTAACCTGGCATCCGCCAACCTGATGAAATTCTTTGACACAGAAAAAAATATATTTGACGTAGAAGGCTACGAATACAACTGCCGCCTGTGGACTGTGGTGTTGGAAGTATCCGTATTGATGGCGCAGTTTCCTTCCAAAGAAGTGGCGCAACTGAGTTATGAATACCGCACGCTGGGACTTGGATATGCCAATCTTGGCACGATGCTGATGGTAAGCGGCATTCCTTATGATAGTGAAGAAGCGCGCGCAGTAGCCGGCGCTATTACGGCGATCATGACCGGCATAGCTTACAAAACTTCTGCAGAAATGGCACAGGCGCTCGGCGCATTCCCCCGGTTTGAAGAAAACAGGCAACACATGATGCGGGTGATGCGCAATCACCGTCTTGCTGCCTACGATGCAGATGAGTACGAAGGACTGAGCCTGAAACCACAGGGATTGAAAGCAACTTATTGTCCCGATTACCTGCTGAAAGCCGCCTGTAAGGCCTGGGACGATGCAGTGGAATTAGGCGAGAAATATGGTTATCGCAATGCGCAGGCAACCGTGATCGCTCCTACCGGCACGATTGGTCTGGTGATGGATTGCGACACTACAGGCGTAGAACCCGATTTTGCGCTGGTGAAATTCAAAAAACTTTCCGGAGGTGGTTATTTCAAAATCATCAATCAATCGGTGCCGGTAGCTTTGAAAAATCTTGGCTATAGTGAAAAAGAAGCGGATGCTATTGTGAAATATGCGGTAGGTGCCGCTTCGTTTGCAGGAGCACCTTTTATCAATCATCAATCGTTGAGTGAAAAAGGATTCATTGCGGATGAGATTAAAAAACTGGATGCGGCCGTATCATCGGCGTTTGACATCGCCTTTGTGTTCAATAAATACACATTGGGTGAAGAATGTTTGCAACGCCTTGGCTTTACATCCGAGCAATACAATGATTTTGAATGGAGCCTGCTGGAAGCATTAGGTTTCAGCGACGAGCAGATCGAAGCCGCCAATGACTATGTGTGCGGAACGATGATGATCGAAGGGGCGCCATTGCTCAAAGCCGAACACCTGCCGGTATTTGACTGCGCCAACCGCTGCGGAAAAAAAGGTCAGCGATATATCCATGCTCACGGGCATATCCGTATGATGGGCGCCACACAACCATTCATCAGCGGAGCCATCTCCAAAACCATCAACCTGCCCAACGAGGCAAGCGTGGAAGAAATAGCCGACGCTTATTACCTGAGCTGGCAATTGGGACTGAAAGCAAATGCCCTCTATCGTGATGGTTCAAAGCTTTCGCAACCGCTGAGCAACAAATCAGACAAAAAGAAGAAAACAGAGGAAGTAAAAGAAAATACAATGGAGGAGATAGCAGAGGTGCCGTTATCCACTATTGTCGATCTCAGCAAACTGACGGTAGAAGAGTTGCTGGAAGAAGTGCAGAAACGTGTGCAGGCATCACCCGATACCAAACTCAAGCGCAAGCTGGCCAGCATCGTTGAACGCCGTTCGTTGCCCGCCAAACGTCGCGGCTTTACACAAAAAGCAAAGATCAACGGGCAGGCAGTATTCCTGCGCACGGGGGAATACAATGACGGTACCCTCGGTGAGATTTTTATTGATATGGCGAAAGAAGGAGCCACCATGCGCAGCATGATGAACTGCTTTGCGATCTCCATTTCGATCGGTCTTCAATACGGCGTGCCGCTGGAAGAATTTGTAGACAAATTTGCCTTTACCAAATTTGATCCATCCGGCTTTGTGGAGCATCCGAACATCCGCTCAACGACTTCCATTGTCGACTTTATCTTCCGTGTGCTGGGATATGAATATCTCGGCCGTACCGATCTCGTGCACATCGTGGACGAACCCAACGTAATGAATACGGGTGCGGATGAATGGGACGAAATACCAACCAATCTCGAATATGCCAGCCAGGAATTATCCAGTGTAAGGATAACTGCGGCATCGGGTCCTGTGCAGCATGCAAAAGCTACGCGTACCACTCCGGCAAAAACAGAAGCCGGTAGTATGGAAGCGGTGAATGCGGCAGCGAAGAATATGCAAAGTGATGCCCCTGCGTGTAATGTGTGTGGTCATATCATGATGCGCAGCGGCACTTGTTACAAGTGTCTGAACTGCGGCAATCAGGGCGGGTGCAGTTAAAAGTCAAAAGTCAAAAGTCAAAAAAGCCCCGACAGTGCAGACCGTCGGGGCTTTGCAATAAGTGAATAGGTCAATTGTGAATTGTCAATGGGTGAATGTGAAAGACGGGTGCTCCCTGAAACTCTCGAAGGTGCTCCCTGAGGCTCTCGAAGGTGCTCCCTGAGGTTCTCGAAGGTGCTCCCTGAGGCTCTCGAAGGTGCTCCCTGAGGCTCTCGAAGGTGCTCCCTGAGGCTCTCGAAGGGGCGCCTGGCCGGATTCACGCAAAGGAGCAAAGGGAGCGAATGAAGCGGCATCACACCGAAGGCGGACATAGCGGAAAGCCCTGCAAAAAAATCCCGGTGTTCGAAGACACCGGGATTAAATCAGTAAGTGAATGTTAGTCGCGTACTGTCGGTCTCTAAACTAATAACTATCGACAACCTATAACTTATTACTTATCACTTATTACTTTGCTACTTACCTCGCTTTGTAAGAAAATTTCTGTCCGGCTACGGTTGCTTCGGCCATGAGTCCGCCTTTGGTCTGCGTGAAGACCATCAGGCCATCGGTATATTGTGCATTGGCAGATGCGCCTTCGGTTGCGGCTATGGCACCGAGTTGGGCGGAGAATTCTACTTTATTGGCCTTGAAGCGGTCGAGTGCGGCTTTGTTTTCAAAGAAAACCACTTCGCGGTAAGCTTGCCCGCCGATTTGCGCGCCAACGCTCACCTGTTTGAGCTCTGCACCTCCCACTAATTTTCCCTGCTCGTATACGGCGCCGGCACCCGCCGCACCGCCTACTACCACGCCACCTTTACCCACATTGGGGAAAATGGCATACCCGTAAGACGAGGTGAATAATTTAGCCATATTGGCGTCAGCTTTGATGAATTCGGCTTTGGCCGTCTTGCTGTCCTGTACAATTCTGCTGCTTTGAGCGGAAAGAACAAATGGGCTGAAGAGGATGGCGCCCAGGAGCGCTACTATACTACGTTTCATGTTGATTGAGTTTGGGTAAAAAAATGTTCTTACAGGTAAGGATGCAATTTGTTTGCCATACTCAAACACGAATTCAAAAGTCAAAATTCAAAATTCAAAAATGAGTTGAAAATCAGCTAATCAGATTGAAATGGCTGGGACCCCGAGGTCGTCGATGTGTGTAGAAAAAGGGAAAGATGCAAAAATTTCCCTACGCCATAACTCCGAATTTTGACTTTTGAATTTTGACTTTTGAATTATTTCAAGGTTTGTAGTATTCCACCAACTGTTCCGGCTTTTCCAAAAATGTGAGGCGGTCGACGGCTTCCTGGTACAAAAAGCCTTCCTGTTCCATGCGATGGATATGTTTCCGGAGATCGTTGTAAAAACCGTCTGTATTGAGGACAAAGATCTGCCGGTCGTGGATCGACAATTGATTCCAGGTCACCATTTCAAATAATTCGTCCAGTGTACCGAATCCGCCCGGGAGCACCAGAGCGGCATCGCAGAGGTCGTACATCTTTTTCTTGCGGCTGTGCATGTCATCCACTACAAATAACTCCGTCAGTCCCTTGTGTTCGCGCTCCCAGTCCACAAGTACCTGCGGAATAACCCCGATCGCTTTTCCACCGTATTGCAATACGGTATCCGCGATCAATCCCATCAGTCCCACGCTGCCACCGCCATACACCAGTCCGATGTCATTTTCAGCCATCAATTGCCCGAGTGTGCGGGTTGCTTCGCCAAAGAGGGGGTTGTTACCGGTTTTGGAACCGCAAAAAACTGCAAGAGAGCGTATTAGCATGAGTGACAATTATATATTTGCAGCAAAGGGAATACAAATTTATTTATCTTCAAAAATTCAATTGAGAAGAAGTGCTAAGTAATAAGTGGTAAGTTGTAAGTAAAGAGCCGGTAAATAATCCAAGGTCTGAAATTCACCTATTCACTTATTGCCTCATTCACAATTGCCAATTCGCTCCCGAGACTTCGGGATTGACTTTTGACTTTTTAATTTTTTAAGACATGTCTGCAGGCCTTTTATTTTCTTTTGTTATCGGCTACTTTGTTTTGCTGCTCGTAGTTGCCTGGATCACTTCGCGCAATTCGAATAACGATACGTTTTTCATCGGTAACAAAAACAGCAACTGGATGCTGGTGGCCTTCGGCATGATCGGCACCTCCCTGTCCGGTGTAACTTTCGTGAGCGTACCCGGCGGTGTGGGCGATATTGCCGGCGGAGGATTCAAAGGGTTCGCCTACATGCAGGTAGCTATCGGTTACCTGATCGGCTATGCCGTGATCGCCTTTGTTTTACTACCACTTTATTACAAACTCAACCTCACTTCCATTTATAATTACCTGAAGCAGCGGTTTGGTAATATCGCTTACAAGACCGGCGCGCTTTTCTTCATCATCAGCCGTACCGTTGGTGCTACCGCCCGGCTTTACCTGGTGATTAATATTCTTCAGTTGTTTATCCTCGATCGCATGGGCGTGCCGTTTGTGGTAACGGCGTCCTTCATCCTGCTGATGATTCTGCTGTATACTTTTGAAGGTGGTGTACGCACCATCGTTTATACCGATACCTTACAAACCACTTTGATGGTGACAGGTCTCATCGTGTGTGTTATCTACATTCTCAGTCATCTCAACATCAGCGGTGGCGAAGCGCTCAGCCAGATGCACGACCGTGGTTATCTCAATATTTTCAATTTCGATGTCAACAGCAAAGGGTTTTTCTTGAAACAGATATTGGGAGGAGCTTTTATCACGATTGCCATGACGGGGCTTGACCAGGAAATGATGCAGAAAAATATCAGTGTTAAGAAACTGGGCGACTCACAGAAGAACGTCATGACCATGGCGGTGGTAATGACGGGTGTATTGTTCCTCTTCCTGATGCTGGGCGGACTGCTGTACATGTTTGCACTCTCAAAAGGCGGCGAATACCAGGATGTGCTGGTTAACGGCCAGGTAGTAGGCAAACAATTACTGATCGATCATCCGAAAATTCCGGGTGAACAACTCAATGTGATCGGCGACAAAATGTTCCCGTCCATTGCCATGAACTTCCTGCCGCCGGCGATTTCCATCATCTTTATAATTGCCCTGATTTCTGCTTTGTTCCCCAGTGCAGACGGTGCCCTGACGGCGCTCACCTCTTCTTTCTGTATCGACATCCTGGGACTGAAGGAGCGGGACGACCTTGATGAAAAAGGCAAGAAGAAAGTCAGGTTGACCGTGCACTTCTCCTTTGCCATCGTATTCCTTCTATGCATCCTGGTCTTTTACTGGCTCAATAACAACAGTATTATCGATATCATCCTTGACCTGGCGGGTTATACGTACGGACCATTGCTGGGGCTGTTCTCGCTTGGCATTCTGACCAAACGCCGTATCCGTGACAGTTTTAATATCACGGTGGTGTGCCTGGTGGCGCCCGTGCTTTCTTATTTCCTGGCGAAATATGCCAAAGATCTTTTCGGTGGTTACCAGATCGGTATCGAGCTGCTGATCATCAATGGTCTGCTGACATTCCTGGGGCTGCTGCTGCTTTCCGAAAAGCCCGGCCGCGACCCCCAAACAACCGTAGTGCCGGCCTGAGGCTGAACGGATTATAAAAACCGTCTTTGGAAAAAGGGTGTATCTTTGCGCCTATGGAGCTGGTACACCCTGATGTGGAATTATACGCCGCGGCACTCAGCAGTCCTGAAGAGGCACTGCTGGAGGAGATTTCGGTGTTCACTTCGCAGCATCACCGCGAGCCGCACATGCTCAGCGGCCACGTGCAGGGTAAGCTGCTGCAGATGATCAGTCATCTCTTACAACCGAGACGCATCCTGGAGATTGGCACCTTTACCGGGTACAGCGCCCTTTGCTTGGCTTCAGGCCTTGTGTCCGATGGGGTATTGCATACCATCGAATTACGCGAGGCTGATGCCCAACTGGCGCGCCATTTTTTCGACCGTTCGCTTTACGGATCAAAGATCATAAGCCACCAGGGAGCGGCGGCAGAGATCATCCCCACCCTCAACGAAACCTGGGACCTGGTTTTTATCGACGCAGATAAAACCGGCTATGTTGAATATTTTAACCTCGTTTTGCCGGCAGTTCGGCAAAACGGATTTATTTTAGCAGATAATATTTTTTTTCACGGAGAAGCGTTAAAGGAACAGCCTTCCGGCAAAAGCGCCAGGGCCATCCGAACGTTTAACGACTATATCCGGTCACGCGCGGATATTGACAAAGTAGCATTAACTATCCGGGACGGACTGTACCTGATCCGGAAACTGTAACGAATACCGATGATAACCATGCGCCGTATTTTGATCTGCCTGTGTTTGCTCGTTGCTTCAACGGCTTTACAGGCGCAGGACAAGAACATTATTCAAACGTATATCGAAACTTACCGTGAACTGGCCATCGCTGAAATGCAGCGTACGGGTGTGCCTGCATCTATCAAGCTGGCGCAGGGCATTCACGAAACGATGGCGGGCACCAGCGTCCTCGTCAATAAGTCCAACAACCATTTCGGTATCAAATGCAAATCTACCTGGAAAGGTGAATCCGTATCGCACGACGATGATGCGCGCGGAGAATGTTTCCGTAAATATGTAAGAGCGGAAGATTCGTATAAAGATCATTCCGATTTTCTGCGGGGCAATCAGCGTTATGCCTCGTTGTTTGCGCTCGATCCTGAAGACTATAAAAGCTGGGCCTACGGACTGAAAAAAGCAGGGTATGCCACCAATCCCAAATACCCGGTGATCATCATCAAACTGATCGAAGATTATAATTTACAGGACTATACACTGATCGCTCTCGGTAAGAAACCCGCAGGTGATATCATGGTGGCAAAAAGAGAGCTGCCCGCGAATGAGCTGCCCGTTGTGGCTGCAGTACAGCGTGAAGAAATGATCGCCCCGCCTGCATCGGAAAAAACCTATCCCGACGGAGAATTCCGTATCAACGATACCAAAGTTGTCTTCGCCCGCAAAGGCACTTCCTTTCTCGCCATTGCGCAGCAATACAATATTCCGCTGAAGCGTTTATTTGAATTCAACGACGACATGCCGGAAGAAGAAGAAGTGGCTTTTGATCAATTGCTTTTCCTGCAACGTAAACGCAAAACAGGCGCTACGGATTTTCATATTGTGCAAGCCGGCGAAACGATCTACGACATCGCACAGGAAGAAGGCATCCGGCTGGAGAGCCTGCTTGAATATAATCACCTGACTGAAGAACAGGACCCCGCCGCCGGGGAAATGCTTTACCTGAAAAAGAAAGCACCTTCGAAGCCCAAGCTGGCTACAACAACCGGCGGGCAGTTGCCTGCCGCGCAGGTAGCGCCCGTGAAAGCTTCTTCCAGCTATGTAACGCATGTGGTGCAGCCGAAAGAAACACTCTATTCCATTTCCCGTAAATACCAGGTGCCTGCCGAATCCATCACCGAATGGAACCAGTTGGTGGCTGTGCTTAAACCAGGACAAACACTCAAAATCTATAAATAACTGCTATGGGGGCCATCAAGGTACACGATAAATCATTTGACATTTACCTTTCTGAAGCAACGATCCAGGAGCGCATTGGCGAACTGGCCGCTTCCATCAACCGCGATTATGCCGGTAAACGTCCGTTCTTCATTGCCGTGCTGAATGGCTCGTTCATGTTTGCCTCCGACCTCTTCAAACAACTGACCATCGATGCGGAGATCTGTTTTATCAAACTCGCTTCCTATAAAGGCATGAAGTCTTCGGGTAATGTGGTCACTTCTATCGGTCTCGACGATGATATATTTGGAAAAGATGTGATCATTGTTGAAGACATTGTTGACACAGGCAAAACCCTGCACGATTTCCTGCCAAAGCTGGGACATCAGCAACCGGCTTCCATGCGTATTGCCACGCTGCTGCACAAATCAGAAGCCACTACTTACCCGCTTACCCTCGACTATGTAGGCTTTGATATCCCCAACAAATTTGTGGTGGGATATGGCCTGGACTATGACGGACTGGGGCGCAACCTGAAAGAGATCTATCAACTCGCGGGTTGAGACTACTGTTAAAATCCATTGGCATCTCTTAATTCTCAATATATAGTGGTAAGTTAGTAAAGCGGTTGTCACCATTGACCGGACTGTTACGCAAGCCAACTGTATGTTTCGTTGAGAATTACTTGCCAAATATTGCTGCTGCTTTTGCTGTTTGCGAAAGTTCACGGCCAGTCGCATTACATTCGTGGAGAAGTGAAAGATGAGAATGGGAATGCGCTGCGGAATGTGACGCTGTTACAGCTTCGCACCGGTTATGCATTTACCACCGGCAGCACCGGCACGTTCGGTATCATCTCCAATCAAACCAGTGATTCATTCTCCGTAAAACTTTCGGGCTTCGGTGAAGTGCGGTGTTTGCTGAATGCGGCCATCTTCAATACCATCCGTTTAAAAGCGTTGCCAGCCAATGCCGGTTCGCGGCGGCGGGATAAATTATCATCGATCACCAAAGGACTGGGACGGGAAGAGCAGCGGCGATGGTTTGCCGGACAGGAAACCTATGAGAACCTTTTGGAAAACCGGTTCATCAGTGCCGCGCGCTATCCCAACACCGGATTCTCTCCCAACGTAGACAAAGCCTCTTACAGCAATATCCGCCGGTTCATTCATACCGGATCTATAGTGCCGCCTGACGCCGTGCGCATCGAGGAAATGCTCAACTACTTTAATCTTGGTCATGCCGACCCTCCGCCGGGTGAACTATTTGCCGTAAGGCCTTCGATAGGTCCCTGCCCATGGAACAGTCAGAACCGGTTGTTGTATGTAGGACTGTCGGCGCGGCGTATGAACCTGGATACATTGCCACCGAGTCACCTCGTGTTCTTAATAGACGTATCTGCTTCGATGGACATGCCCAATCGTTTGCCTTTGCTGCAATCGGCTTTCCGGATGCTGGTTAGTAACCTGCGGGATAAAGACTCGGTATCGATCGTAGTATATGGTGGAGCAACCGGGATCATGTTGCCCACAACAAGTGGCGGCGAAAAAGACAAGATCAACCAGGTGATCGATGAATTAGTACCGGGCGGATCGACACCGGGCGAATCGGGTATACAACTGGCCTACCAGGTGGCCAAAACACACTTTATCGAAAAAGGAAACAACCGTGTGATACTGGCGACAGATGGAGACTTTAATGTGGGTGTAAAAACAGAAACAGAACTAGACGAACTGATCTCTTCACATCGCGAATCGGGAATTTATCTTACGTGTTTGGGTGTGGGAATGGGCAATTATAAAGACTCAAAAATTCAGATGCTGGCGCGGAAGGGCAATGGCAACTTCGCTTATCTCGACAACTTCCAGGAAGCGGAAAAAGTACTGATGACAGAATTTACGCAAACCTTATATGCGGTGGCAGACGATGTATATATGAGTGTACAATTCAACGAAAAGAAAGTACGCGAATACCGGTTGATCGGTTTTGACAACAAGATGACGGCGGTGTGTGATACGTTTTCAATAGTGGAAGGCGGGGAGGTAGGGTCGGGTCATTCGATGGTGGCGGTGTTTGAGATAACGCCGGTTGAGCAGCACGGTAGCATGGAAGGAATGGCAAAGTTTATACTGGATTATCGTCCGTCGGGCAGCGCAGTGGCGGTGAGAAAAGAATGGGAGGATTGTTGCGGGGAAGTATCTCCCGCACCTGAAGATCGGTTTGCTGCGGGCGTGGTGATGTTTGGTTCCCTGTTGCGGGGATCGATGTATACACGCAACTTGAAATGGGATGAAGTGGTAAGTTATGCGGAAAAAAATACAGATGTGAATGATCCGTCGCAAAGGGCATTTCTGAGCCTTGTGCAGCAGGCGAAAACGATTTATACAAAGCAGAAAAGGAAGAAAGGGCGTTAAAAACAGCCAATGTGGAAATGTGCCCGCCGAAGGCGGGGCCATGTGAAAATGTTCACCATTTACTTATTTGCCTATTGCTGTATTCACGATTGACGATTCACGCTTTTTTGAATTTTGACTTTTGAATTTTGACTTTTTCCTGGCAGGCAATTTGAAGCATTTATCCAAACGAATTGCATGATTTCCCTCATATCCAATCTGCCGCCCGATTTGCTGGGTATAATTGCCACGCATGAAGTAAGCCGCGAGGAATACGAGCAGGTGGTATTGCCGGCGATGCAAAAGCAATTGGAGCAGACGGGAGCATTAAATTGTCTGGCGGTGGTGGATACTACACCGGGTCGTTTTACGGCAGGTGAATGGTGGCCGGCAGCCATGGCCAAACTGGCAAAAATGGGTAAGTGGCGCCACATAGCAATCGTTACGGATTCGGAACGTGTGAATCGTTTGCTGGAAATGTTCCGTGAAGCGCTTCCTGCCGAACTAAAAGGTTTTGGTCCCGGCCAGGTGCAGGAGGCGATCAAATGGGCGAGAGGCTGAACAGAACAAGTACTAAGTCATCAAGCGCTTCGTTATTACAGTAATCACTAATCGGAAATATTTTAATATCATCATGCGCATTTTCTATTTTATCTTAATTCTGGCAGGAGTACTATTCAACACCGTTATTCAAAGTGAGGGCGGGCTGGAATATTGACTATATCCCTGCTGATAAGTTACAAAGTACATCTATCGGACAGGAAATCCGGATTGATTTTAAATCATCCCCAATTGATGCCCTCGAACATACGGAAAGGGGGCGCTTAAATGTAAGGTGTTGCTATTGCACAATTCAGATGCTGTACGGCTGCTTGTAGGTGGTCAGTCTTCAACTATTAGAACGATGGAAACTCTATGCAGATCACGGAGTGGGGCAGGAGCAGTATCCTGAAGGCATTTCCGGGAAGATAAAAATCACAACAATGATCCTCGAGGCTGTTACTGGTGAGTTGGTGACCTTGGGGTCATTTTATATGACCTGGAAAAGAAAAAGGAGGCCAGGAAACAGAGAGGGGTTGAAAAATCAATAATAAAAAGGGGGGGTGAAAATAATCCCTCCCCCATTGAGCAATAAATCCGTAAGATTAACGGCCGCCGGCTAAGCAGACTTTCGCCAACGTAAAACGCCCCGATCATCAACTGGCCGGGGCGTTATTTATTTTTAACCCTTCGACAAGCTCAGGGCGACGCTTTTGAATTAAGAAAACTTCTCCCTCAGTTTATCAAAAAATCCTTTCTCCGATTTCTCGGGCTGCGGCTTGAGGTTGGGTGACTCTCCGAGCTTTTCCAGTATTGCTTTTTCCTCAGACGTAAGGTTTTGCGGCGTCCATACGTTTACCTGGATCAACTGATCCCCTTTTTCATAAGAGTTGACAGCAGGGAAGCCTTTTCCTTTCAGTCTGAATATTTTTCCCGCTTGTGTGCCTGCAGGTATTTTGATCTTCGCCCTTCCGTCGATGGTGGGTACTTCTACAGAAGTGCCAAACACCGCATCGGTGAAAGAGATATAGAGGTCATACGCCACGTTGAGTCCGTCGCGCTGCAGATCTTTGTGCGCTTCTTCTTCGATGAGGATAATAAGATCGCCAGCCATACCACCGCGTTCGCCGGCATTACCTTTCCCGTTTACATTGAGCTGCATGCCTTCCTGTACACCGGCCGGCACATCGATCGTGATCGTTTCTTCGGCATATACGCGTCCTTCTCCTTTACAGCTTCCGCATTTCGCCGTCACCGTAGTGCCTTCGCCATTACAGGTAGGACAGGTAGTAACGGTCTGCATCTGACCGAGGAAGGTATTCTGCACGCGCCGAACCTGCCCGCTGCCACCGCAGGTGCCACAGGTCTGTACGCTGTTTTTGTCTTTGGCTCCCGATCCGTTACAAGTGGAGCATACCACGTATTTTTTTACCTTGATATTTTTGGTAACGCCTTTCGCAATTTCTTCGTAGGTCAATTTGAGTTTTACACGGAGATTGCTGCCGCGCACACCACGCGTTCTTTGTCCTCCGCCACCGCGCCGCTGACCACCGCCTCCAAAAAAGCTACCGAATACATCGTCGCCGAATATATCTCCGAAGTTGCTGAAGATATCATCCATGTTCATGCCTGCACCGCCGTTGAATCCGCCGCGTGCGCCGGCACCTACGCCCGCATGACCGTAACGGTCGTATTGCGCACGCTTGTCGGCATCACTCAGGATCTCATAGGCTTCGGCAGCTTCCTTGAATTTTTCCTCCGCAGCTTTATCGCCCGGGTTGCGGTCCGGGTGGTACTGCATGGCCACCTTGCGGTACGCCTTCTTTATTTCGTCTGCACTGGCTGATTTAGCCACTCCCAATACTTCGTAATAATCTCTTTTTGACATTGCTGGTAGCGTGTTTCTGATGGATGTCTTATTTGCCTACTACAACTTTGGCGTGACGGATGATTTTATCGTTGAGGTAGTAACCTTTCACTACTTCATCTACTACTTTGCCTTTCGCTTCATCGTTTGCCGCGGGAATTTCAGTAATAGCTTCGTGAAGGTCCGGGTTGAATTCCTGGCCTACCGTTTCCATACGCTTCAGGCCACGTGCCTGCAGCACATTCCGGAGTTTGGTAAACACCAGTTGAATGCCCTGTTTGTTCTGTGCCATGTCGTCGGATGTTTCCAACTGTTTTTCTGCACGTTCGGCATCGTCGAGCACATCCAGCAGTTCATTGATCACTTCGCGGCCTGCTGTCTGGATCGTTTCGATACGTTCTTTTGCGCTGCGGCGACGGAAGTTGTCAAATTCCGCAGCCAGGCGAAGGTACTTGTCCTTTGCTTCTTCCAGTTCCGCCTTCAGCTTATTGTCTTCATTATCAGCGGGCAAAGGATCAGTCAGATGCGTAGAGCCTCCCATGTTTTCATCGGCGTTGATTCCGAAGTCTGCCTGGTTTTCAGCGCCATTGTCCATTTGTTCGTTGATGTCTTTTTCTGCCATTTTTGTCAAAATTGTTTGCAAAGGTACGATTGTCAATAATACTGCCAAGCCATGCTTTGGGACAAAATGTCCGTTCGCGCCGCATCACCGCGACGTTTTGTATATCTTTGCCGGTTCTTATGGTGAAGGTATATCTCAGACGAAAAATTGCGCCGCGTATTGCAAACGGGCACCCCTGGATTTTTGCCAACGAGGTGGAAAAAGTAGAAGGCGAGCCTGCCGGTGGCGAAACGGTTACTGTTTTTACACACGACCGCAAATATGTGGGTATGGGTTATATCAACCCGAAATCACAGATACTTGTGCGCCTGCTTACACGCGAAAAAAATGTGGAGATCAACGAGCAGTTTTTTCTCGACCGCATCCGTCAGTGCTGGGAGTACCGCCAGCGTATCGGTTACGTGGAAAACTGCCGCCTCGTTTTTGGCGAGGCCGATGGACTGCCACAACTGATCATCGATAAATTCAACGACTACTTCGTGATACAGACCCTGACGCTGGGTATGGACACCTGGAAGCCTGCCATCGTCAAAGCCCTGGAAACTATTTTTTCCCCGAAGGGAATATATGAGCGGAATGATGTGCCTGTCCGCGAGCTTGAAGGATTAACGCAACACAAAGGATTTCTGTCGGCTCCATTCGATACAAAAATTATCATCAATGAAAATGGATTACGTTTTCATGTAGACATAGAAAACGGTCAGAAGACAGGTTACTTTCTCGATCAGCAGGACAACCGGCGTGCCATCCGGCATATCGTAAAAGATGCCGACGTGTTGGGCGCATTTACCTATACCGGTACTTTTGAAATACACGCGGCTTTCTATGGCGCCAAATCTGTATTGGGATTAGATATCTCTGAGAATGCCGTGGAGCAGGCCAACCGCAATGCGGCATTGAATGGCCTGGAAAAGATCTGCCGTTTCGAAGCGGCAAATGCTTTTGATGTATTGAAACAATGGGGAAAGGATGGCAGGCAATACGATGTGGTGATGCTGGACCCGCCTGCGTTTACGAAGAGCCGGGAGACCATACAAAAGGCCATCACGGGTTATAAAGAGATCAATCTGCGCGGCATGAAACTGGTGAAGCCCGGAGGATTTTTAGTAACGTCTTCCTGCACCAATCTTGTACATCCTGAATTATTTCTGCAAACCATACAAATGGCTGCGAAAGATGCGCGCCGTGCTATCAGGCAGGTAACCTTCCAGGCCCAGGCATCTGATCATCCGATCATCTGGGGAATGGATAATACGAATTACCTGAAGTTTTTGATTGTGCAGGTGCTTTGATGAATGTGAAAATGTGGAAATGTGTCGCGGCAAGCCGGGAATGTAAAAATGAAATACATATTCTTTTGCATTTTAAACCCAATCTGGAAATTACATTAAATGCATTTCCACATTTTCACACGGACCCAACGAAGTTGGGCACATTTACACATTATTTGGAGACCTGAAACTTATTGGTATCGATAATCTTGCCGGAGGCATCGATGAGGTGGTAGACGTATACGCCGCGGGTGAATTCTGTGAGGTTGACGGTTGTCTTTTCCTGCACATTCTGTTGTTCGAATACTTTTTTACCCAAAAAACTATACACCTGCAGGGTCAATCCTTTCTGGTACCGGCTTTTGATCTCAAAGTTGATATAAGAGGTCGCCGGGTTCGGATAGAACCTGACTATTTTGGCTTCACCACCTCCCGCAGGCGTCGATTGTGCCTGGGAAGAAGTAGCCGAAAACAGTATGATAAATAGTATAGGTAAAATTCTCTTCAACGAACCAAAGTTAATTTTATTTCCTCAATAATAGACCCTTTTAAGCATATACGCAAGTCATTTGCCGCAATTTTCTGACCCCATTGAAATTCAATCGGTTATTTTGCAACTACCACTGCTTTTTAACGAATTTTTCAGCCAATTTTAGCCATTTCAGCGCGAATGGCGTCGAAATCGGGCACTTCACCTGCATTTTCCAATACTTCCGCATAGCGCACAATACCTTCCTTGTCGAGCAGAAATGCCGACCGTTTGGACACGCCTTTCATGCCCAAGGCAAACGTTTCGTATAAACTTCCATAATCCGTTGAGGCCGTTTTGTTGAAGTCGCTCAGCAGGGAAAAATTCAGGCCTTGTTCCGCTTTGAATTTTGCCAGCGTAAACGGCGAGTCTACCGAGATGCCCAAAACGCGCACATGCGCATCGTTGTATTGCGAAAGGTTGTCGCGCACGCTGCACAGCTCTTTGGTGCATACGCTTGTAAAGGCCAGCGGGAAAAACAACAGCAAAACATTTTCTCCTTTCAGTGCCGAAAGGGTTACTTCCTGTTTCTCTGTATCCGGTAAAGTAAAATCAGGGGCTTTGTCGCCAATTTTTAAAGACATGGGGATGATTATTTTCGGTTAGAGTAAGCAAAGGAACTACAAGAATCATTCCGCCGGAAACTGTGGATGCTGGCGGATGTTGCGAAGATAAGCAGTGGTTTGGTTGGTACGTTCGATAATGCCAATGAGGTATTGATAGCCTGTTACACAACCCTCTTCCGCTGCCACATAATGTGTTTTGAAATTTTCAGTGGAATTGCGCACGTAACGGATGCCCGATTGGCGGAGGGTTTTGAAATCGATGGCACGGCCTGCCGCCGCCGGCGCATGTGGCCCGGGCGCACAGGCCGGTTCTCCATTTTGCGGAGCCGGCTTCTGCATGGCGGTTTTTAATTTTTCCCAGGCATTTTCTTCCCAGGTCTGAAGATTTTTTATGCATATTGCTGCGGCGTCCACATCAGGTTGCGGACTGAATTGCGCCTGTTTCTCAGAAAACTTTTTATACTCCGACAGCAATTGATCACGGCTGTCCTTTAATGATTTTACCACTACTTTTTTCTCGGCGGCCGTCAGCGACGCGTCGTCGGCCGTGCCGGCCAGACCGGTGATCACCAACAGGCCCAGCAGAAATTTGACAATAGTGCGTTTAAGCATGTGCAAAAGGTAAGATTTTTTTAAGTCAAAAATCAAAATTCAAAAGCGCCGCCCTGAGCTTGTCGAAGAGTCAAAAGCGATCCCGAAGTTTCGGGCGAAGGGTCAAAAAGTATTCATTCATGATTGACGATTCACTGATTGACTTATTCACTTATTTTTAGCCCATGAAGATTGCAGCTATTGTCCGTTTCCTCGAAGGATGGGCGCATCCTTCCCTGCAGGAAAGTTATGATAACGCGGGTTTACTCACCGGAGATCCGGCATGGGAGTGCACGGGCGTGCTTTGCTGCCTCGACGTTACGGAGGCCGTGGTGCAGGAAGCGGCGGATCGCGGCTGCAACCTGATTGTGGCACATCATCCGCTTATTTTCAAAGGATTGAAACGCATCACCGGCCGCAATTATGTAGAACGGACCGTCATTGACGCCATCAAAAAAGATATCGCTATTTACGCCATTCATACCAATCTCGATAATGTGATCAGCGGAGTAAGTGGCAGAATGGCCGAAGTACTGGGACTGACCGGCATACAAATACTGGCTCCGAAAACAGGTACGCTGCTGAAACTTTTTACATTCGTTCCCCGGGCGCAGGCGGCAGAAGTGAGGCAGGCCCTGTTCGATGCCGGCGCGGGTGTTATCAGCCGGTACAGCGAATGCAGTTTTAATACTGATGGAACGGGTACGTTCAGGGCAGGCGAGGGCACCCAACCCTTCGTCGGCGAAAAGGACCGGCAACATCACGAGTCGGAAGTGCGCATTGAGGTGGTGCTGCCGCAATACCGGCAATCCGCGGTTGTTGCCGCCCTCCACGCTGCCCATCCTTACGAGGAAGTAGCCTATGACCTGGTGCCGCTTGTAAATGCACAGCCGGGACTGGGTGCGGGGGTAACGGGTTATTTGCCCGAAGCCCTGGAAACCACGGCTTTTCTGGCGTTGCTGAAGGAAAAATTCGGTTTACAAATGGTACGCCACACGCCGTCGACGGGCAAACAGGTCCGGAAGGTAGCTTTGTGCGGTGGAGCGGGAAGTTTCCTGGTTTCCAGCGCATTAGCGGCCCAGGCAGATGCCTACGTGACCGGCGACATGAAATATCACGAGTTTTTTGATGCAGACGGCCGGATCCTGATCGCGGATATCGGCCATTTTGAAAGCGAGCAATTCACCATTGACCTGCTGGCGGAGCAATTAGCCGAAAAATTTACTACCTTTGCCGTCCTTAAAACCGGGATAATAACGAACCCTGTACGCTATTACCTGTAATCAATTCGTCAAAATTAATACGTCTTATAAATGGCAACCGTTAAAGAATTTTCAGTTGAAGAGAAACTGAGTTCCCTTGTCAATCTGCAAAAGATCGACAGCAAGTTGGATGAGATCCGTATCCTGAAAGGCGAACTTCCTATGGAAGTTGCCGACTTGGAAGACGAGATCCAGGGTCTGTACGCCCGCCAGACCCGCATTGAGGAGGAGATCAATGGCGTTACGGAATTTATCAACCAACGCAAGGAAGCCATCAAGGAAGCAGAAGCGCTGGTGAAGAAATACGAGAAGCAGAGCGAGAACGTGAAGAACAACCGCGAGTTTGAAGCGATCAACAAAGAAGTTGAAATGCAACAGCTTGAAGTAAAGCTGGCTGAAAAGCATATCAAAGACGCTAACGAAGAAATTGCTGAAAAAGCGATCACCCTCGAAAAAGCAAAGAAAAATATTGGTATGAAAGAAGGCGTGCTGGCTTCTAAGAAGGCAGAGCTGGAAAAAATCATCGCCGCTAACGAGCAGGAAGAAACGCAATACCTGAAGCAGGCCGAAGCCGCCCGCGCTGCCGTTGATCCCCGCCTGCTGGCCAGCTACGAAAAGATCCGCACCAACTACCGCAATGGCCTGGCCGTTGTACCGGTTGAGCGTGACGCCTGTGGTGGTTGCTTCTACGCGATTCCTCCGCAGAAACAAAGCGAGATCCGTCAACACAAAAAGGTAATGGTTTGCGAAAACTGCGGTCGTATCCTGGTTGACGAAGAACTGAACAATAACATCGAAATCTGATAAGCTTTCAAAGCTATTCCGGTTCCCCTCACCATCCGTGAGGGGAATTTTTTTTATACCCTTTTTCCTTTCCCTAAATTGCAGCCCGATCCTTTTCTATGCTGCAACGACTTTTTATACAGAATTATGCCATCATCGATGAACTGGAAGTGCCGTTTTCAAAGCACATGAACAGCATCACCGGTGAAACGGGCGCGGGTAAATCCATTATTGTGGGAGCACTTGGCCTCATCCTGGGTCAACGTGCCGATTCCGCCGTACTTGTCAATAAAGAAAGGAAATGCGTGGTAGAGGGGTGGTTTGATGTAAAAGGGAAAAAAGCCGTACGCGCATTTCTCGAACAGGAAGAACTCGACGTGCAGGATGAAATCAATATCCGCCGCGAGATAGCCGTTAACGGCAAAAGCCGTGCATTCATTAATGATACACCCGTTACGCTTACACAACTCAACCAGCTCAGCTCGCTGCTTGTGGATATGCACCAGCAATTCGATACACGCGAGATCGGAGAAAGCGATTTTCAACGCCAGGTGATCGATGCATTGGCTGGCAACATGGCCATCCTGCAAGATTATCATGGCGTGTACGCCCGCTGGCAGCAGGCGCGCCGCGAATGGGAAGCCTTGCGCGCACAAAAAGAACAATTTGACCGGGAAGCCGATTATAATAAGTTTCAGTATGCCGAACTCGAAGAAGCTGCTTTCACCACGGATGAACTTGAGGAAGCCGAACTGAGCCTGCGTACACTCAGCCATGCAGAAAGCATCAAGGCTGCACTCAGCCGCGTGTATTTTGAATTGGAGGAAAGCGAAACTCCCATTGTGCAGCAACTCAAAAGCCTGCAGGGACAATTGGGGCAGGTAAGCGACTACCACGCAGCATTGCCGGCGTTAATAGAGAGAATGCAGGCGGCACAGGTGGAGATCAAAGACATTGCCGACGAAGTGGAACGCATTACCGGCCAGGTACAACACGATCCTGCAAAAATCGAGCAGCTCAATGAACGCCTTTCACTTGGTTATAAATTACAGAAAAAACACGGCGTATCGTCTACCGCAGAGCTGATCGCGATCAAAGATCAGCTGGAGGAAAAACTGCAGGCCGTACTGCAGATAGACGAAGCCATTGAAACGCGTGCGAAGGAAACGGCCGCCCTGGATAAAGAACTGCGCAAGCTGGCAGCGGCCTTATCGGCGGCCCGGCAGCAGCAAACAGCCCCGCTGGAACAAAAGGTTAACAAACTGCTGACCCAGGTAGGCATGCCCAATGCACGTCTGAAAGTGTCCATCAACCCCATTGAAAATCCCGGTGCACAGGGCGCTGATGCGATCGAGTTTTTATTTGATGCCAACAAGAGCAATCAATTTCAGCCGGTGGCCAAAGTAGCCAGCGGTGGCGAATTAAGCCGTCTTATGCTTTGCATAAAATCCCTGGTGGCGGAGCGAATCGACCTGCCAACCCTGATATTTGATGAGATCGATACCGGCATTTCCGGGGAGGCAGCGAAACAGGTAGGTGTGATCATGAAAGACCTGGCTGCCAGCCGCCAGGTAATCTGCATCACGCATCAGCCGCAGATAGCGGGCAAGGCGGACGCGCATTTCTTTGTGTATAAACAGGCGCAGGGCGACACCGTAAGGACCAACATCCGGCAGTTGAGCAGGGATGAGCGCATTACGGCCATTGCCCAGATGCTGAGCGGAGAGAAACCCACTGCCGCAGCCCTGGAAAACGCCCGTGAAATGGTCGGCGGCTGATCCCGGCTGTTAAATCTCCCGCACGGATGCGGGAAAACCTAAACTTCTTATTTTTACCGCCACAAATACCAATTGCTATGTCTTATAATCTGTTGAAAGGAAAAAGAGGAATTATCACCGGAGCCCTGGATGAAAACTCCATTGCCTGGAAAGTGGCTGAGAAAGCCCACGAAGAAGGAGCCACATTCGTGCTGACCAATGCTCCGATTGCCATGCGCATGGGAGAGATCAAGAAACTGGCAGAGAAAACCGGCTCAGAGATCATTCCGGCCGACGCTACCAATGTAGAGGAACTGACCAATCTCTTTACCCGTTCACAGGAAGTACTGGGCGGCAAGATCGACTTTGTCCTGCATTCAATCGGTATGAGCGTGAATATCCGTAAGAATATCCCCTACACGGAATCCAACTATGATTTTTTCCAGAAGGGCATCGATGTGTCGGCCCTTTCCCTGCATAAAATGTTAGCCGTGGCCATGAAACTGGATGCGATCAACGATTGGGGAAGCGTGGTAGCGCTGACTTATATGGCCGCTCAACGGACCTATCCGTTTTATACCGACATGGCGGATATCAAAGCCATGCTCGAATCCATCGCCCGCAGCTTCGGGTATCATTATGGTCTGAAGAAAAAAGTACGGATCAATACCGTGTCGCAGTCCCCTACCAAAACAACGGCAGGTACCGGTATCAAAGGGTTTGGTGATTTTTATGATTATGCCAATGCCATCGCCCCGCTGGGCAATGCAACCGCGGAAGATTGCGCGAATTATTGTATTTCGCTGTTCTCTGATCTTACCCGTATGGTAACTATGCAGAATCTTTTCCATGATGGCGGTTATTCAACAACCGGCGTAAGCATGGAAGTGATGACGAGCCTGGGAGTGGAGTCGGTGTGAGGTGGCAATAAGTCAATAGGTGAATAGGTCAATAATTATTCACTCATTCACTTATTGACTTATTCACTATAAAGAAGAAGCCCTCACATCGTGAGGGCTTCTTCTTTATTAGTTTAGTATTCGTCTTCGTTGAACAGGAAGTCGTCCTGCGTAGGATAATCAGGCCAGATGTCCTCGATTGTTTCATACACATCACCTTCGTCTTCCAGTTCCTGAAGGTTTTCCACTACCTCAATAGGAGCGCCACTGCGGATTGAGTAGTCAATCAACTCGTCTTTCGTAGCGGGCCAGGGTGCATCTTCAAGGTATGATGCTAATTCGAGTGTCCAAAACATCTTGTAAAAGGTTTAGTTTTCAACCGGATTCCAGCTTCAGAAACCCGGAAATTTTCGCAAATGTAGCCTTATTAACGAACTTTCCAAATCCAAAGTTTCCCCGCCAATACGGGTGTTTTCACGCTTCAGGGCTTTTATATTGCGCCGATTCCGGGTCCGGTTATATCCGGGGTGGTTGTTAAAAAATCGTTTGTCCCCTCCTAACGGTTTTGTAAGGGCAATTGTTTTACAGATATTTGATTCTTAAAACCCATCTTTGGCTGCATGATCAGTGGAAAAAATATTCATAAAAGTTACGGAGCGGTGCAGGTGCTGCAGGGAGTGGATGTAGAGATACAGAAGGGAGAGATTGTGTCCATCGTGGGGCCTTCCGGCTCCGGCAAAAGCACCCTGCTGCATATTCTCGGCACACTCGATCAGGCCGATAACGGTCTGGTGGAAATGGACGGTACCGTTATCCAGCGCGCCAAAGACACGGGGATTGTACCCGCCTCCTGGGTCCGCCGGCTGATTAATTTCCTGGCAGATACCGCCATCCTGGGCGTGCCCCTTTTTTTCTTTTTTGAATGGCTTTTTTCCAGGTATGAACTCGATGCCACACCCGGTAACTACCTGCTTTACGGGGCGCCCGCGTCCATCGTTTTATCCCTTGTTTATTATTCCGTGCTGGAAGGACTAACAGGCCGCACATTGGCCAAATTCCTTACAGGCACCCGCGTGTACGTAACGCATAATGGAGCACGGCCTTCCTGGAAAACGGTTATCCTTCGTTCGCTTTGCAGACATATACCCTTTGAACCCTTCAGCCTTGTGGCTAAACGGCCTACCGGCTGGCACGATTCACTCGTAAATACCGTGGTGGCCGATGCGTCGATACCCTACACAACCGGTAATAGTGATAGTCTGTCACCGAAACAATTGGCCCTGTTCCGCAACCGCCACATCGGGTTTGTCTTCCAGTTTCACCACCTGTTGCCCGAGTTTACGGCATTGGAGAATGTTTGTATTCCCGGATGGCTGGCTGGCAGAAAGAAAGCTGAAGTAAAAGCGGAAGCCGAACGGCTGCTGGACATGCTCGGCCTGTCGCACCGCAAAGAAAATAAACCCAATCAGTTATCCGGCGGCGAACAGCAACGTGTAGCCGTGGCAAGGGCACTTATCAATAATCCGGGAATTGTATTTGCGGATGAACCTTCCGGTAACCTCGATACGGCCAACGCACAGGAATTACATCGCCTTTTCTTTGAGCTGCGGGATAAGTTCGGGCAAACCTTTCTCATCGTTACGCACAACGAAGATCTCGCCAAACTCAGCGACCGGGTGCTTTATATGCGCGATGGAAAAATTGTAGCCTGATCAGAGGCGCGGCCGCCAGGGAATTTCTTCGGCTCCCAGCAGATGGCCGGTATACCGCGCCAGCATAAAGAAGTAATCACTCAATCTATTCAGGTAAACGGTTATCAGTCCGGGTACTTCCCCGCCTTCTTCCGATAAGCGGATTACACATCTTTCTGCCCGCCGGCACACGCACCGGGTGATATGCAATTGCGAAACAGCCGGATGCCCGCCGGGCAAAATAAAATGTTTCATCTCAGGCAGGCTTTCATTCATCTTATCGATCGCTTCTTCCAATACCGTTACATCGGCCGCATGCAGGTCGGGCAGTTTCATTTTGGTATCCTTCTCCGGATCCGTGGCCAGGGCAGAGCCGATGGTGAAAAGCCGGTCCTGTATTGCCAGCAGTGTGGCACGGCCATCTTCATCTGTGATCATATCGCGGCAAAGACCGATAAATGAATTGAGTTCGTCTACCGTGCCGTAGGTTTCTATACGCAGATGTGCCTTGGATACTTTGGTGCCGCCGATCAGGGAGGTAGAACCTTTGTCACCGGTTTTGGTATAGATCTTAAATGCCATGGGAAAGGAGTTAACGTTTAGCCGGAGCTGCATTTTGTTTGTCGCTTTCGATCACGCCATCGCGCAACCGGATCACACGGCGCGCGTGATCGGCAATGTCTTCTTCGTGCGTTACCAGTACAACTGTATTGCCGCCGGAATGTATTTGCCCGAAGATGTCCATGATCTCATAAGAGGTCTTGGTATCGAGGTTGCCCGTTGGTTCGTCGGCGAGTATAATCGAAGGGTCATTGACCAGTGCCCGGGCGATGGCCACCCGCTGTGATTGTCCGCCGGAAAGTTCGTTGGGTTTGTGATCGGCACGGTCGGTAAGGCGTACCATGTCGAGCACATGCAGGGCTTTTTCGTTGCGTTGTTTGCGCCCGACACCTGCGTATACCAGCGGCAGGGCAACATTTTCCAGTGCGGTAAGGCGGGGTAGCAGGTTGAACTGCTGGAATACGAAACCGATCTCTTTGTTGCGTACTTCGGCAAGTGCATTGTCTTCCATTTTGCTCACATCATGGCCGTTGAGAATATACTTACCTGCGCTGGGAGTATCGAGTGCGCCGAGGATATTCATCAGGGTACTTTTTCCAGAGCCGGATGGACCCATCAGGGCCACGTATTCGTTGCGGAAAATGTCGAGGGATACGCCTTTCAGCACTTCAAGTTCGTTCTTGCCCATGAAGTAACTCTTGCGGATATTTTCCAGATGAATGATTGATTGCATGGGCGCTGATTAGCGTTTGATAACTTTCGGAACCAGGAAGAATTCACCATCGGTTTTGGGCGCATTTTTGAGCGCTTCCTCACGACTTACCGAACCACGTATTTCGTCGTTACGCAGTACGTTTACCTCGGGGCTCATGTGAATGAGCGGCTCCACGTTTTCCAGGTCCAGCTCATTGAGCTTTTCCACGAACGTGATCATCTTTTGCAGATCCTGTTTGATGCCCTCTTTTTCCTGGCCATCAAAACTCAACCTTGCAAGGTGTGCCAGTTTGTCCACCAAAGCGTCATTAACTTCCATAAAGCAAATATAGCACAGAGTTGGGAGCTCTGACTCCCGGTTAATTGTTATCTTCGCCGCCCTATGGCACAGCAGAATCAAATAGTGATGAGCGGTATCCGGCCTACCGGATTTTTGCACCTGGGCAACTACTTTGGCGCCCTCCGCAACTATGTACGCATGCAGGATGAATATACCTGCTATTTCATGTTGGCCGACCTGCATTCGCTGACTACGCATCCCGACACCAAAGAGCTGAAAGGCAACATACACCGCGTATTGGCGGAGCACGTTGCCTGCGGACTGGATCCCGACAAGGTAGCGCTGTATTGCCAGAGCCATATATATGAAACATCTGAACTGTACCTGTACCTGAATATGCTGGCTTATAAAGGCGAACTGGAAAAAACGGTGACCTTTAAAGATAAAGTGCGTCAGCATCCCGAGAACGTAAACGCTGGTCTGCTTACCTATCCCGTATTACAAGCTGCGGACATTATCCTGCATCGCGCATCGCTGGTGCCGGTAGGGAAAGACCAGGAACAACACCTGGAAATGTCGCGCACTTTTGCCAATCGTTTTAACCACCGTTATGGAGATGTGTTTCCCGAACCACATGCTTTTAACTACGGCGGCGAACTGGTAAAAGTGCCCAGCCTGGATGGCAAAGGAAAGATGAGTAAGAGTGAAAATCAGTATGCTACCTTATACCTGTCGGACAGCGATCAATTGATCCGCGATAAGGTGAAGAAAGCGTTGACTGACGGCGGTCCTAAGGAACCCAACTCTGTCAAACCCGATTATATCGAGAACCTGTTTCAATTGATGCAACTGGTAAGTGAGCGCGAGGTGGTGGAAAAATTTGAACAGGACTACAATGGCTGCACGATCCGCTACGGCGATATGAAAAAACAATTGGGTGAAGACATGGTGAATTTTATCGCTCCGATCCGCGAGAAGGCCGAGGCGATCCGTACAGATGAGAAATACCTGAAAGAGATTATGGAGAAAGGGGCGGAAAAAGCCCGTCGAAGTGCCCATGCGACGATTGAGCTGGTGCGTGAAGCGATCGGGCTCAATTACTACTAAGGTGAAAGGTGGAGGGCTTAAGGCGTAAGGGTTAGACAGCCGCCCGAAGCTTCGGGCCGATACTTCGGGTACAAGTAATAGGTAATAAGTTATAAGAAAAACAGCCATGGCTGTTTCATTGACGATTCACGATTGACCATTGACGGCTGGCTTCGGGAGCCCGATACTTTGGCTTCAGCCAGCTTCACAATTGCCAATTGACAATTCACTATTTAGCATATATTCGTTGACCTGATACGGTCGTTGTGACCGGTCTTTTTTTATTATGGCAAAAAGTAAAAAACCAAAACATATTGCGGTGGCCGGTAATATCGGCGCAGGCAAGACTACGCTTACAGAGTTACTGGCTAAACACTACAAGTGGATTCCCAACTTCGAAGACGTGGATCACAATCCTTACCTAATGGATTTTTACGAGGATATGCCGCGTTGGAGTTTCAACCTGCAAATCTATTTCCTTAACAGCCGTTTGCAACAACTGGTCGATATTCAACGGGGAACCGAAACCATCATCCAGGACCGTACCATCTACGAAGATGCCAACATCTTTGCGCCCAACCTCCACGAAATGGGCCTGATGAGCAAGCGCGACTTCGACAACTATTATCATTTTTTCCAGACGCTTAAAACGCTGGTGCAACCGCCGGATCTGCTGATCTACCTGCAGGCATCCGTGCCCACGCTCGTAGGGCAAATTCAAAAGCGGGGCCGCGAATACGAAGAAAATATCCGCCTCGATTATCTCAAACGCCTCAACGAATATTACAACAAGTGGATAGATTCCTACCAGGAGGGTCCGCTGCTGGTGATTGATGTGGACAAGAATAAATTTGCAGAAAAAGAAGAAGACCTGGGAGAGATTCTTGCAAAGGTTGATGGCCAGTTGTACGGCTTGTTTTAAGTCAAAAGTAAAAAGCCAAAATTCAAAAGGGCTGAATGGTGATTCCGAAGTCTCGGGAGTCAATGAAACAGCTATGGTTGTTTTTCTTATAACTTATTACCTATTACTTAATAATTAATACGGCTGTTTAAACCTTAAGCCTTACGCCTTAGCCCTTATACCTTGCCGTTCACCTTCTCGGGTAATCTTTCCATTCCTCCGTCGCTTTCAGCTCCTCCGCTATTTTCTTCAGCCACGCAGCCTGCTCATCGGTCTTGATGCTGTGATTGGTTTCGCGATCATATTGCTGCTGGTAAACGGCTTTCTCGTTGCTCACATTTTCATAAATCTGCCCCAGATCTTTCTGGAAATTTCTGCCCGGTTTATACGCACTCATCCGCTGGTATAATTTACGCGCATAAATTTCAGCTATATCAAAATGTCCCTGTTCGTGGGCCAGTATATAAGCCGTTTTGTGGCGGCCCCAGGAGCGGTCGGGAGAAAAAGTATTGGTGATCTTATAAGTCAGCGACCCGTTGCGGTATTGATAATCAAATCCGAGAAAAGTGGCTGTTGACGCGGCGGCTCCCGACGATGGATCGGGTTTGGCCTTGTAGTCGGACCAGGTAAGCGGCCGGTCGGCACTCCAGCCGATTTCCGCCGCAGTACTCAATTGACCAAGCCAGATAAAAGGAAAGATAAGGTATGCTAACATGTCACATTAACGTACGTAAAGCTCCGAAATTTCAGCGGCATTGCCTTTACGTAGTTAAAAAAATGAAAAACCCGTTCCCACTGGTTTGGTGAACGGGTTTTGACAAGAAACCGTCCGGGGAGACTATGATCTGGGGGCGGCAGCAAGGATTTCCTCGCTCAGTCCGTCCTTGTATTTTTCAAAATTCTTGTTGAATAATCCTGCCAGGTAAGTTGCCTTTTCATCGTAGGCTTTTTTATCAGCCCATGTTTCGCGCGGCTGCAGGATATTGTCGGGCACTCCGGGACATGATGCCGGTACCGACATGCCAAATACTGGATCGGTATGATAGGCGACATCATTCAGTTTTCCTTCGAGTGCTGCGGTGATCATGGCACGTGTGTACGAAAGTCTCATCCGGTTGCCGGTGCCGTAAGGGCCGCCGGTCCAGCCGGTATTGACCAGCCATACATTCACGTTGTTGTCCTGCATTTTTTTACCCAGCATATCGGCGTAAGTTCCGGGATGCAGGGGCAGGAAAGGAGCGCCAAAACAGGCACTGAACGTAGGCTTCGGCTCTGTAACCCCGGCTTCTGTGCCGGCCACTTTTGCCGTATAACCAGATATGAATTGATACATCGCCTGACCGGGCGTAAGACGCGAGATCGGTGGCAATACGCCAAATGCATCGCAGGTAAGGAAGAAAATATTCTTTGGCAGGTTGCCGACCGACGGCTCCTGCGCGTTGCTGATATAGTGTAAAGGATAAGATACGCGGGTGTTTTCGGTAATACTTCCGTTGTCGAAGTCGATGGTTTGGGTACCGGGAATGAATACCGTATTTTCTACGAGTGCGCCGGGACGGATAGCATGAAATATTTCCGGTTCTTTTTCTTCGGTGAGGTTGATGGTTTTTGCATAACAACCTCCTTCAAAGTTGAAGACATTGTCATCTGTCCAGGCATGCTCATCATCACCGATGAGTTTGCGGTTGGGGTCGGCGCTTAACGTTGTTTTGCCGGTGCCGCTGAGCCCGAAGAATACCGCGGTATCGCCGTCTTCACCTATGTTGGCGGAGCAGTGCATGCTCAGTATTTTCTTCTCGAGCGGCAGGATATAATTAAGAATAGTAAAGATTCCCTTTTTCGTTTCACCAGTATAACCACTTCCGGCGATCAGGATTGTGCGGTGTTTGAAGGATACCACCGATGCATTGTGCTGACGTGTGCCACATACGGCCGGATCGAGATGGAGGCCTGGCACCGAAATAACGGTCCAGTCAGTTTTAAAATTATCGAGTTCTTCTTCGGTGGGGCGGAGAAACATGTTGTAGGCAAACAGGTTGTTCCAGGGTTTCTCATTGATCACCCGGATGTTGATGCGGTAACGCGGGTCAGCACACGCATAACAATCGCGCACCCATACCTCGGGCAGCTTCTCCAGGTACTTCTGTATCTCGCGGTGAATAATACTGTAATGCTCTTCACTGATCGGCTGATTGAATTCATTCCAGTGAACAGTGTCCGCAGTCAGTTCATCTTTTACAATGAATTTATCCTTCGGCGAACGTCCGGTAAATTCTCCGGTACGGATCACGAGCGCACCGGTATCACTCAATACTCCTTCGCCGATGCGAAGTGAATCCTGAACAAGCTCGTCGGGACTAAGTTGATAACGGATGGAAGATGAATTGCGAAGACCCGTCTGCATCAGCAGGTCACGGGGCAATAGAATCGTTGGGTATGACATGCAAGCAAGTGAATTTGATGAGGAGCCAAAGGTAAGGAGGAAACTGCTTTGGTTGCTAACAAGTGTTAGTGGTACATATTAGATGAAATGATAAAAAACGCCCCTTTTTTTAAATTTTTCTATGAATAGCCTCCAAATATGAAAAAATTAAACAAGTTGCGGGTTCTTGCTGGAGAAAATGTATTTCTTCAATACGCGGTTAAGATTATGGTAAACGGTGCGCCGGTAATTTCCATGTGCTTTATCTTTAAGGCTTTAAATGACTTGTATGAAGAATCTGCCCCTTAATCCGGAATTGTTCGTTCGCAACAGAAAACGGTTTATTGATAAAATGTCTCCCAATGCTATTGCCGTAATTGTTGGCAATGATGAAGTGCCCAGCAACGGCGATGCCATCTATCGCTTTAAACAAAACAGCGACCTCTACTGGCTCACCGGTGTAACGCAGGAAGATAGCCTTGTGGTACTTTTTCCTGACAATCCGGACCCGCGTTACCGCGAAGTGCTGGTGCTCGTACGCCCCAACGAACTCAAAGAAAAATGGGATGGTAAACGCCTGCGAGCATCAGAAGCTACTGCGCTCAGCGGTATCAAAACCATCGTATGGCTCGACAGTTTCGACGCGCTTTTGCAAACATGGATACATCTCGCCGATACTATTTATCTCGATACCAACGAAAATGACCGCAAAGGCAGCCTGGTGCAAACACGTGATTACCGTTTTGTAGCAGAGATGAAAGCACGTTATCCGCTTCACCACTACGAGCGGGCGGCCAGACTTTTCCGCGAACTGCGCGAAATCAAAACGCCGCTGGAGGTGGAAGTGTTGCAACAGGCCATCGATATCACCGATAACACGTTCCGTCATTTGCTGAAGACGATCCGTCCGGGCATCATGGAATATGAAATAGAAGCAGAAATTATTTCTTCCTTCCTCCGTCAGCGCGCTACCGGTGAAGCATATAATTCTATCGTGGCGAGCGGTGACAACGCACGCATCCTGCATTATATCTCCAACAACCAGGAATGCAAAAACGGTGAATTAATACTGATGGACTTTGGCGCCGAATACGGTGGCTATTGCGCAGACCTTACCCGCACTGTGCCTGTTAACGGTAAGTTCACCGCGCGGCAGAAAACCGTTTACAATGCCTGTCTGCATTTACATAACTATGCCAAGAGCCTGTTGAAGCCCGGCATCACCATTCTTGATTACACAGACAAAGTAGGTGAGGAGGCGACTAAACAATTCATCAAAATTGGTTTGCTTTCCAAAGCGGATGTGAAGAATGAAGATGCCGACAACCGTGCTTACCGCAAATATCTTTATCACGGTATTTCGCATCACCTGGGTATCGACGTTCATGACCTCGGTACGCGCACATCGCCGATCAGGGCCGGTATGGTATTTACCGTTGAGCCGGGCATTTACATCGAAGAAGAACAAATGGGCATCCGCATCGAAAACAACCTGTGGATTACAAAGAGCGGCAATAAAGACCTGATGAAAAATATACCGATTACGGTGGAAGATATCGAGGCGCTGATGAAACGCAAGTAAAAGGCCGCTGCACGCGGCCGGACGACCCGGCCCGAATATTCGGGCCGATTATTCGGGCCGACTATTCGGCCTTTCGTTTCTCTCTGTATTTTCCTATTTTCACAGCCTTATTATTTCCCGCATGAAGCAAGTCCCCAATTTTTTCACCCTGCTGAATCTGGTATTCGGGTGTATCGCCATCGTATATGTGTTGCAGAACGGCATCTCCGTATATGTGGATGCAAGCGGCGTGCAGGTGCTCGAAGTGCCCGAAGAAATCTGGATGGCGAGCCTGTTTATCGGTCTTGCAGCAGTAGTGGATTTTCTCGATGGATTTCTTGCGCGGTTGCTGCGTGCGGATTCTGAAATGGGCGCACAACTCGATTCATTGTCGGATGTGGTGAGTTTTGGTGTGGCACCCGGCATGATCCTTTACCAGTTTCTGCGCAATGCCGTTGCGGCACAGGAAGACGGCCTCGATGCCTCTTTCCTTTGGCTGGTACCCGCGTTCTTTGTAGCCGCCGCTGCCGCCTGGAGGCTTGCCCGTTTTAACCTCGACAAAAGCCAGCAATTTACTTTCAAGGGATTGCCTGCGCCGGCAGCAGGTCTGCTGGTGGCATCCATTCCGCTGATCTACTGGAATAGCGGGAACGAAACGATCGTGGGATTGCTGCGCAACAAATGGTTCCTCTATGCCATCATCGCCGTAGTGAGTTACCTGATGGTGAGTACCCTGCCGCTGATGAGCCTCAAATTCAAAGACTACTCCCTTAAAAATAATGTGCCCAAACTCCTGCTGCTGATCATAGCGGTAGCGGCAGCTTTATTGCTGCAATGGCTGGCGGTTCCCATCGTGATAATCGCCTACATACTCTTATCTTTGGGGCTCAAAACAAAAACAGCATGACATTTACGGTTGAAATAAAAGTGATGCCGCACAAAGAGTTGCTCGATCCACAGGGAAAAGCAGTGATCGGCGGATTGCATAGCCTGGGTTTGAATGGTATTGAAGACGTACGCATCGGCAAAAGCATTACGCTGCAGGTCAACGCTGCAACAGCCGACCAGGCACGGGAACTGGCAGAAGAAGCAAGTAAAAAACTGCTATCCAATCCCGTAATGGAATATTTTGAAATTCATGTAAACTAATAGCTGCCTGCGCAGCACATGCTGGCCGGCGCATACCCGGCCAGCAATTTTATTTATATGCTTTACCTCGTTCCCACTCCGATCGGTAATCTGAAAGATATTACCCTGCGCGCGCTGGAGGTATTGAAGGAGGTAGACCTGATACTCGCCGAAGACACGCGCACCACTTCGCACCTGCTGAATCATTACCAGATACAGAAATCACTCACCCCTTATCACCAGCACAACGAACACAAGATTGTGCAGCATCTCGTAAGCCAGTTGCAGGAAGGACGCACCATGGCCGTGGTAACCGATGCTGGCACGCCCGGTATTTCCGATCCGGCTTTCCTGCTGGTACGCGAATGCGTACGCCATGGAATAAAGGTGGAATGCCTGCCGGGTGCAACGGCTTTCGTGCCTGCCCTCGTCAATAGTGGGATTCCAACCAACAGATTTGTATTCGAAGGATTTTTGCCGCCGAAAAAAGGCAGGCAGACCATGCTGAAGCAATTGGCTCAGGAAGAACGCACGATCATCCTTTACGAATCGCCGATGCGCCTGGTACGCACACTCGGCGACCTGCGTGAGTTTTTTGGTGACGACCGCCAGGCAAGCGTAAGCCGCGAACTGACCAAACTATTTGAAGAAAACAAACGCGGAACACTGGCAGAACTGGAGACTTACTTTACCGAGAAAGGAGTGAAAGGAGAAATTGTACTCATTATAGCCGGGGCAGAAAAACCTGGCCGCAAGACAGAATATTTGGATAACGAAAATTAAATGGCATGAAAAGGCTGATTTTTTTATTACTCGCTACTTCCGGTTTGTCTGCATTGCAGGCCCAGCCCGACCGCTGGCAACAACGCGTGAAGTACGACATGGACGTGGACATGAATGTCAATACCAATCGCCTGACTGGCCGCCAGAAACTGGAATACTGGAACAATTCACCGGATACCCTGCACCGTGTTTTTTACCATCTGTATTGGAACGCCTTTCAGCCGGGCAGCATGATGGATACACGCAGCCGCCGCCAGGGCACGATCCTCAACGGGCAGAACCCTGACTGGGACGGAAGAGTGAAAGACCGTATCGCCAACCTCAAACCCGATGAGATCGGCTACCAGAAAGTACTGTCGCTGAAAATGAATGGCCAGCCGGTATCGTATGAAGTGCTGGAAACAATCCTGGAAGTAAAACTGAACAAGCCGATCCTGCCGGGCACCAAAGTAGTGTTCGACATGGAATTCGAAGCACAGGTGCCGTTGCAGATCCGCCGCAGCGGCCGCGATAATCCCTCTACCAAAGTGCGCTACTCCATGAGCCAGTGGTATCCGAAAATCTGTGAATACGATTACGACGGATGGCATCCCAATCCCTATATCGCACGTGAGTTTTATGGTGTATGGGGAGACTTTAGTGTCAACATTACACTGGATAAGAAATACATCATCGGTGGTACAGGTTACCTGCAGAACGCCAACCAGATCGGTTACGGATATGAAACACCGGGGTCCAAAGTGACACGTCCCGCGGGAGACAAACTGACCTGGAAATTTACCGCGCCGAATGTGCATGATTTTGTGTGGGCAGCCGATCCTGAGTTCATCCATAAAACACAAAAAGTGCGCGACGATCTTACGCTGCATCTTTTCTATAAACCAACAACCGCCTCTGCTGCCGAGTGGGAAGACATATTGGTACAGGCGGCAAAGGCATTGCCTTACCTAGAAAAAAACTTCGGTGCTTATCCATGGAAACAATATTCTTTTATTCATGGCGGCGACGGTGGCATGGAATATCCCATGGCGACTTTGTTGTATGGTCCCGGTGCGTGGTTGCACGAATGGCTGCACAGCTGGTACCAGGGCATGCTGGCCACGGATGAATCGCAATATGCCTGGATGGACGAAGGTTTTACGCAATATGCGGAGAGCCGCGTGGAAGGCTGGCTGGCAGGTGAAAATGGCTTCACGTCCGGCGATATTTACCGCGGGTATTTTGGACTGGTACGCAGCGGCCGCGAAGAACCGCTGACCACCCACGCCGATCATTTCAATACCAACAGCGCCTACAGTTCCGCGGCCTACCTCAAAGGTGCCGTATTCATCGAACAATTGGGTTATATCCTTGGAGCGCAGCAGCGCGACAAGGTGTTGATGAATTATTATAATCTCTGGCGTTTCAAACATCCGAATGCAGCCGATTTTATCCGCGTGGCGGAAAAAACTACCGGCATCGAACTCGATTGGTACAAAGACTATTGGGTGAATTCAACCAAGACCATCGATTATGCAATTGACAGTCTGTGGGAAGAAGGAGGCAAAACCAATATACGCCTGCGGCGGAAAGGCATGATCCCCATGCCCATCGACTTCCAACTGAGTTTCCATGATGGGACTAAAGAAATGCATTATGTTCCCCTTGATCTGATGTACGGAGCGAAGCCCGCGGAGAATGATATTCCGCGCACGGTATATCCTGCCTGGAAATGGACCAGCGAAACGTATGTAATCAGCACGAAGCGTCGCCTGATGGACATCCAGGCCGGCGAAATAGATCCGTCGCAACGTCTGGCCGATCTGGACAGGAGGAATAATAAGATTGAGTTGAGGAAACCGTGAGGTAAAAGGTATAAGGTAAAAGGTGGAAGGTATAAGGCGGGAGGTTGTAGGTATTAGGTGGAAGGCAGGTATAGGAAAAAATGCCGTTGTTGGTCTCCCGACCAACAACACAAAGAACGGCCGCTCTGCCCTTCGAGGGCCGAAGTATCGGCCTCAGGGACCAGGTCGGCTGTTCTATTGACTATTCACAATTGACAATTCACTTATTACAACGAAAAACCACCCTCATGGGTGGTCTTATGGTTTTTGATTAGAACCCGTAATAAAATTCCAGGTAGTCTTTAGTCAGGTTTATGGTTAATGTGCAAAGCGAAGATAATTGGACCGTTGGGGCGGAGCAATACCACTTTCGTGGTATTTTTCTTACCTCCCGAAGAACTTGTTCACCGCTTCTACGCGGTTGGTAACGTGCAGTTTCTCATAGATGTGATAAACGTGCTTCCGGATGGTTTCGGGACTCAGAAACAGGTTGGCGGCTATTTCTTTGTAAGTGAGGCCTTTGGAAAGCCATTCCAGGATTTCTTTTTCACGGTTGGTGAGTTTGCTGATCTCCTCGTCGTTCTCGCGCTGGGAGTTTTGCTGGCTGAAAGCGGCTACTACCTTGCGCGCAATCTGGCTGCTCATTGGTGCACCGCCTTCGTACAGTTCGCGGATAGCATGCAGCAGTATGGAGGGGGTTGTTTTTTTGAGGATATAACCACTGGCGCCCGCGCGCAGGGCTTCGAAGATCTTTTCGTCTTCTTCATACACCGTACACATCATGAAGTTGGTGGCCGGCATCTGCGGTTTCAGGGCCCGCACGCAGTCGATTCCACTCTCCACGGTACCGAGGTTGATATCCATTAATACTACATCAGGATTGATGCCGGGAATTTCCCTGATGGCCTGTTCGGCCGTAGCCATCGTGCCTACACAACGGTAATCCTCAGACATACTGATGATTTCCTGCAACGTGCTGCGCAGTTGGCTGTTGTCATCTACTATACATACCTTGATCGCTTCCATCCACTAGTGTTTTAGAGCCTTTAAAAACCTGTCTGCAAATTTCAGCTACCACTGTTTACCGGGCAATACCACAAACTGGTACTTTTTACAGGGATCAGTTCCGCGGTACGTAAAGCAGGTATTTTTCATGGAAAAATTCTTCTTCGAACAGTCCGTCGATATTGATCACGCGGGGGCGTGTTAGGCTTGCCTGTATTTCTTCGGCCAGGTCGCCGCCTTTCAGGCAGATGAGTCCGGGACCGGGCATATCGCTTTTGGTTGCAGCGCCGCGGCGTAACAACGGAAGCGTCCATTGCCACAGGTCTTTCAGCGGTGCCACGGCTCTCGATACAACCATGTCTGCTTTTACGTCTTTCAGGTCTTCCACGCGGCTGTGCCTCGTGGTGATATTGGTGAGGCCGGTTGCAGCGGCTACTTCATTGATCACCTTCAGCTTTTTGGCAATGCTGTCGACCAGGATGAATTTTACTTCGGGGAAAAAAATAGCCAGCGGCACACCCGGAAAACCTCCGCCCGTTCCGAGGTCGAGGATGGTCATGCCCGCAGGGAATTCAAACACGGCGGCAATACTAAGCGAATGGAGCACATGCTGTTCATAGAGGTTGTCAATGTTCTTACGGGAAATGACATTGATCTTTTCATTCCACTCTTTATACAACGGACCGAGCGCCGTGAATTGCTCAACCTGCTTCGGCGTAAAGTCTGAAAAGTATTTCGTTAAAAGCTCCATGGGACGAAGTTAAACAGGCAATTTGACAATTTGAGGATCAGGCAATGAAGTGACGATGTTTGCGCAACGTCCTGTTTGTATAAACTTAAGGCCGATGACTGCACCACCATTTTGTCCTGAAGGCTGACAACTATTTTTCACCAGGTCTTTTTTGCTTTCCGCCAAAGCGACGGCGCAAAGCAGATATAATAAATAAACATCCACAGATCGAAGAGGGGAAGCCAGCCGTAAAGATCGCGCTCACCCAGGCGACGCAGTGGTTTATACCAAACCCACAACTGCACGATCAGTCGCAGACCAAATAATCCGGCTGCCAGCCGCCAGTCGCCAAAGATGGCCGTGGCTGCTACCAGGGGATAAAAAAGAAAATGACTCAACGAATACAGTCCCAGTAAAAATTTATGTACGGGTTTGTAAAATTTAGCAGTACTGTAATGTCTTTTTTTCTGCCGGCGCCATTCTTTCCAGGTTCTCTTCGGCACTGATAAAGTGCGTGCTTCCTCGTCGATCTGGATGGTGGTATTCGTTTTGGTGGCCACTTTGCTCACAAACAGATCATCATCGCCACCGGGGAGATGATTGATGGAAGCAAAGCCTTTGTTGCGCAAAAACAGGTCTTTTTTATAAGAGAGATTACGGCCTACACCCATGTAAGGCAATCCAGCCAACGCATAGGAGAGGTATTGAAGTGCAGAATGAAACGTTTCAAGGCGAATCACTTTATTCAATAAGCCCGGTGCTTTGTGGTAGGCGCCATAACCCAATACAAGTTCGATACCGGGCGCATAGGCTTCCTGCATTTTTTGTATCCAGTGTTCGGTTGCCGGCACGCAATCGGCGTCTGTCAACAACAATACTTCATGTTTTGCTTCGCGGATGCCGATGGATAACGGGTATTTTTTTCCGGCAATCAGTTTGGCTTCCTGCGTAAGTTCCACCACATGCAATGTTTTGAATGTTTTTTTCAACTCTTGCAGAATGTATTTGGAGTCGTCCAGTGAATTGTCATTGACTACGATCACTTCAAAGGTGCTGGTATAGTGTTGCACCAGCAGACCCGGCAGGTGACGGGCAAGGTTCTCGTCTTCATCGCGTGCGCATACGACTACGGACACGGGATGTTGTTGAGAGATCAATCGTTCGGCCGGTTTGTAAAAAGTTAACCGTATAAAAAAATACAGGTAATAGAATAGCTGTACAGCGGTGACAGCCGCAAGCGCGAGAAAAAGGCATTCTCCTAAGTCAGGTAGTGGCATAAAGGGCAAAGATAGGGAAGGAATGAATTGGCAGAAGCTTCACGCATTGGACACTAGCGTTAACAGCCGTATCTTTGCCGGCTATGGCCGCATTACAATTCGAATTACACCACACCGATACCGGTTCCAGGGCCCGCGCCGGTAAAATAACCACCGACCACGGACAGATCGAAACGCCCATCTTTATGCCCGTTGGCACTGCCGGTACGGTAAAAGCCGTCACCAAACAACAACTGAAGCAGGAGGTGAAAGCCGAGATCATCCTGGGTAATACTTATCATCTTTATCTACGTCCGGGTCTGGAAGTATTGGAGAAGGCCGGCGGTCTGCACAAGTTCAACGGCTGGAATGCTCCCATCCTTACAGACAGTGGCGGTTACCAGGTTTTCTCTCTCGCCGGCACCCGCAAGATCAAAGAAGAAGGCGTCACCTTTCAGTCGCATATCGATGGCAGCAAACACCTTTTTACCCCCGAAACGGTAATGGATATCGAACGCACCATCGGTGGCGACATCATGATGGCATTTGACGAATGCCCGCCCGGAGGCAGCGATTATCAATATGCCCGCACCAGTATGGAACTGACCCACCGCTGGCTGGACCGCTGTTTTGCACGGTTCACCGGTACGGAGGATAAATATGGTTATACCCAGAACCTGTTTCCGATTGTACAGGGCGGCACCTTCCGCGATTTGCGCAAGCAATCCTGTGAGTACATTGCTTCCAAAGAAGCCACCGGCAATGCCATCGGCGGGCTAAGCGTCGGAGAGCCTACCGAAGTGATGTATGAAATATGCGAATGGTGCTGCGAGCATCTGCCGGCCAACAAACCCCGTTACCTGATGGGCGTTGGCACACCCTGGAATATCCTGGAATGTATAGGTATGGGTGTGGACATGTTTGACTGCGTAATGCCGACACGCAACGGACGCAATGCCATGCTGTTTACGGCCAACGGTGTGATCAATATCGACAACAAAAAATGGGAGTTCGACTTTTCCCCGATAGATGAAACCATCGGCTGTGATACCAGCAGCTATTACAGCAAAGCCTACCTGCGTCACCTGATGAAATCAAAAGAGATACTGGGTTATACCATTGCCAGTGTACATAATCTGGCATTTTACCTCTGGCTGGTGAAAGAAGCAAGGGCGCATATCCTGGCCGGCGACTTTACCGGGTGGAAGAACGAGATGGTGATCAGGATGCAGCAACGCCTGTAAACAGGAAACCACCTGATCAGGTGCTGGGTAAACTCAGCTTTTTAATGTAGGTTTGAACGTAATTAACTAACCCCGCTTTCGGTCCCCTGACCGGAGATGAATAAATGAATTGGAATGACTGCTCAGCAAATCAAGGTAGCCATCGCCGATGATCATAAGATATTCCGTGATGGTATCAGGATGTCTCTGAGAGATAAGGAATACCTGAAAATAATCTGGGAGGCGGAAGATGGAAAAGATCTGATGCACAAACTCAAGCTCAAGGAGCCGGATGTGGTCCTCATGGATATCCGCATGCCTGAGATCGACGGAATCAATGCCATCGGCATGATCCGTAAAGAGTATGAAGCCGTTAAGATCATCGTTCTCACCATGTACGACGACCAGGAAATGATCACCAAGATGATGGAGATGGGCGCCAATGCCTACCTCACCAAAACAACAGATCCGGAAGAAATCTACCAGGCGATCCTCACCTGCATGAACGACGATTTCTATTTCAATGAACTGGTAAACAAAGCCGTGCTGCTCAAACTCCAGCACAAGAAAACCGTACGCCAGTTTTATCCCAATCCTGTTAAGTTTTCAGAGAAGGAACTTAAAATACTCAAGCTGATTGCGGAAGACAAAACCACGGAAGAAATATCCAAGGAAGTGTTTCTCAGCCCGCGTACGATCGAAACCATCCGGCAAAACATGAAGCAGAAAGCCGGGGCCAAAACCATCGCCGGCCTGGTGATGTATGCCATGCGCAACAAACTGCTCGAATAAAGCCCGATGGAGAATATCAACAATACTTACTTCGACGGTTACTATAAGGATATCTGGCGCGATATCATTCCTGCCGAGTTTACCCAAAAGGAAACGGAGTTCATGGAAGGTTATTTCGAACTGGATACAACTTCCTCCGTACTTGACCTGATGTGCGGCTACGGACGTCATGCACTGGCGCTGGGTCGCAAAGGCATCCGGGTAACGGCCGTTGACAACCTGGCGGCCTATATCGCCGATGTTGAACAGGCGGCTACAGCCGAAGGGCTGCCGGTAACAGCCATACAGGCCGATATTGCCGGCTATCAATATGATGGCCGGGCCGATCTTGCGATCTGCATGGGCAATAGCCTCAATTTCTTTTCTGCGGAAGAAGCAGCAGGCATTTTAAAGAATACAGCAGCCGGATTGAAGACCGGGGGGCATCTGCTGATCAATACCTGGTCACTTGCTGAGATTGCCGTTAAACAGTTTACCCCCCGCACCTGGGCGCACGCAGCCGGTATGCGCTATATCAGCGAATGCCGTTACGAATTCTTTCCCAGCCGCATTGAAGCGGAGCACCTGATCATTGCTCCCGACGGAAGTACGGAAACCAAAAAAGGCGTGGATTATATTTTTTCTGTCGGGGAAATGGATCAGTTGCTCCGTGAAGCAGGTTTTGCCATCGACGAAATTTACAGCATTCCCGGCCGCAAAAAATTCACCGTAGGCGATCCCCGCGCTTACATCGTCGCCACCAGAAAATAAAAAGCAAAAAAAGTCCCCGCCTAGGCGGGGACTCTTCATTTCGTTAATTGATTGCGAATCTCACAAATAAGAAAACTGGTTAAGGCGGTTAGTTTTCAAAAGGAAAATCTGATCTTAAAAACGGACAGCGGATAGTTGAGCAAAGAAATAGAAAGTTGACAGCATCGGAGAATCGTCGTGGTTAATCAAAGGTATTGGAAAGAACTTTTTCTGGACGGTTTGGGATATTGGATGATTCAAAAAAATAACGGTCCTTCTGTCGCTATCAACTTTCTGAGACAAATGTATATCCACACTTCAATGTGGACAATCGCATTACTGCCTGATTCTAAAACATCGGATTTTACGTGTTCATACGTAGAATTACGAGCATTTTTACAAAGCCCTTAGGTGTGTATAAGTGGAAACCGGTATTGATAAATATCAACCGGTACTTTCCACAAAAACGAAATCAAGTATTTCTACTATATTTAGTTTTGCGGGATTTTTCCATCTTGCACCGCAGAATAACGTCCAATTACCTAACTTTTTACTAATCGATCATCCAATGAAAAACGAGACCAACGCTGTGATTAAAGTAGCTATTGCCGACGACCACACCTTGTTTCGCACCGGCGTGAAAACCTCTCTTTCCAGCCGGAAAGATATCCAGATGGTAGCCGAGGCTGAAAATGGTATGCAGTTACTCAACCTGTTGCGCCATATTCAGCCCGATGTAGTGCTGCTGGATATTCAGATGCCTATTATGGATGGGCTCTCAACACTTCCCGAGATCAAAAAACTCTATCCCAACATCAAAGTGATCATGTTGTCTATGCACAATGACCACTCGGTGATATCCAAGATGATGGAGATCGGAGCCAATTCTTACCTGACCAAAGAGTCTGGTTCGGAAATGATCTATGAAGCCATCCGCGCGGTATACGAACAGGATTTTTATTTCAACGATCTTACCAACAAAGCGCTGCTCAGCGGCCTGCGTACCAAACGCGTTGTGGAAGCTTCCGCTCCCGCTGAAGTGCAATTAACCGAGAAAGAAATCACGATCCTGAAACTGATGTGTGAAGAAAAAAGCACCAAGGAAATCGCTGATATGGTAGACCTCAGCCCGCGTACCGTAGAAGCTATCCGCGACAAGCTCAAAACCAAAACCGGTACCAAGTCAATGGCCGGGCTGGTGATGTATGCGGTGAAAGCCGGACTGGTAGAACAACCCTGATTTAATTCAAAAGTCAAAATTCAAAAGTCAAAAAAGATTGAAGGCATAAGGTTTATCTTTTGCGACTTTGCTCCTTATGTTTGTTTGCGTGAATCCTGTACGATCCCACGCAAGGCCTCAACGTATCAGGATGTAAAGGTCATTTTCCATTCAATGATGCTCTTTTGATTTCTGCCTTTTGCCTTTTGAATTTTTACTTTTGAATTATGAAAGCTTTTTGCTGCCTCAATGGCAGGTTTGTCCGGGCGTCTGAGCCCGTTTTGCTGGCTTCCAACAAATCCTACCGCTATGGTGATGGCTTGTTTGAAACCCTGCGCGTAGTCGACGGAAACATCAGGCTTCCCGAGTATCATTTCGACCGCCTGTTCCGCAGCATGAAACTGCTCGATTATACCTTTCCCGGGAGGTTCGATGCCGATACACTGGAACAGCAGATTTTACAACTGGTGCAGAAAAACCAGGCCAGCCCTTCTGTCCGTATAAGATTAAGCGTGTTTCGTGGAAACGGCGGCTTGTACGATGAAGACGGGCCGGCCCAATACCTGATTGAAAGCTGGCCGCTGGAAACCTCAAACTGGCAATGGAATGAGAATGGCCTGGAAATTGACATATATCAAAATATCCGCAAGAGTTGTGATACTTTTGCGAATCTGAAGTCGGCCAGTTTCCTGGGTTATAGTATGGCTGCCCGTTACGCGAAGCAGCAGAAACTAAACGATTGCCTGGTGTTAAATGAGTTTGGCCGCATTGCTGACAGCAGTATTGCAAATGTGTTTGTCGTCCGTGGAACTACCATTACAACACCGCCTTTGTCCGAAGGATGTGTGGACGGTGTAATGCGGCGATACCTCTTGCAGGAACTGCGGTCTGTGATCCTGGAAAACGGGTTCGACCTTGCAGAACAACCCTGTACTCCCGAAGATCTGGCAATGGCGGATGGACTTTTTCTAACCAATGCCATACGTGGCATCCGGTGGGTGAAACAATGTGGGCAAACGTCCTATAATTCGGAAACAGTCCGCGAACTGTTTCGAATAACTGATACCTCTTTTCGTCCATTATGAGCCAGATTTATCCTGAGCCCGTCACCCTCTTTTGGTTTCGCCGGGACCTCCGTATTGAAGACAATGCAGGGTTATATTACGCCCTGCGCAGTGGACGACCCGTTGTCCCGGTCTTTATTTTTGACCAACACATTCTGAACAGCCTGGACGATGCTTCAGACCGGCGCGTAACTTTTATACACGACCTGCTCGGACTCATCAATAAAAACCTGGTCAGTAGAGGATCTTCCATCGACGTTCGTTATGGATTGCCGGAGGAAATATTTCCGGCTTTACTAAAGGAATATCCCGTTACCGCGGTGTATACCAACCACGACTACGAACCGTATGCCCAGCAGCGCGACCGGAAAATTGCCAATCTTTTATCGGCCAGCAACATCCCGTTATATACCGCCAAAGACCAGGTGATCTTTGAAAAAGGAGAAGTCGTAAAAGACGATGGTAAACCCTATACGGTTTTCACGCCTTACTCCAAACGCTGGCGTGCACAGCTCAATGATTTTTATCTCAAGCCTTATCCTGTCAACAAATACCTGAAACAATTGGCGCCGATGAAGGAACGCGCTATCCCTTCCCTGAAAAGCATGGGCTTTAAAGAAGGCGAACGTGAGTTTCCTGACAATGAAATTCCTGCGCAACTGATCCGCGATTATGCACGGCAACGCGACTTTCCCGGGCTGGATGCCACAACCCGGCTGAGCCTGCATCTGCGTTTCGGTACTATCAGCATCCGTCAACTGGCAGCACAGGCAAAAGACCTGAGCGAAACATTTTTAAATGAACTGATCTGGCGCGATTTCTACCAGATGATCCTCTGGCATTTTCCACAGGTAGTGGGCCAGTCGTTCAAACCCGAATACGACCGCATCCACTGGCGCAATAATGAAAAAGAATTTGAAGCATGGTGCGTGGGCAACACCGGTTATCCGATCGTTGATGCCGGTATGCGGGAGCTCAACGAAACCGGCTTTATGCACAACCGCGTACGCATGATCACGGCCTCATTTCTCACCAAACATTTGTTGATCGACTGGCGCTGGGGCGAAGCTTATTTTGCCAAGAAATTACTCGACTATGAACTCGCTTCCAACAACGGCGGATGGCAATGGGCCGCCGGAACGGGTTGCGATGCAGCCCCTTACTTCCGCATATTCAATCCTTATCTGCAGACAAAGAAATTCGATCCCGAATTGACGTATATAAGGAAATGGGTGCCCGAGTTGGAAGAGCTGACCTATGCAAAACCCATCGTTGAACATGAATCTGCACGGAAGCGTTGCCTGGAAACTTACAAGAAAGCATTAAATAAATAATCCTTCTGCAGGGCGTTGCTGTCCTTCGCGTTGAAGAAATACCTGGTGAAGTGTATCGATCGCCTGGCGTCCGTCTGTTCCAAGATCGAGACTGTAATTATTTACATACAGATCGATGTGCTGACGCATTACCTGTTCTTCCATGGCCTGTGCGTTCTCTTTTACATAGGCCGAAATTTCGGCCGAAACATCGGGGTAACGGTCAAAGGAATATTGCAGGCTTTGCCGGATAAGTGATGCTACTTTAACTGCCACGCCTTCCGGCAGATCGCGTTTCGCTGCAATACCACCCAACGGAATAGGCGCACCTGTTTGTTTTTCCCAATAATCCCCGAGATCCATTACTTTATGCAGGCCGCGTTGCTGATAGGTAAAACGGTTTTCATGAATGATCACACCCATGTCTGCATCGCCGTTCAGCACAGCCTCTTCGATGGAAGAAAAAAGACCGAATGTTTTATGGCCGGCATTGGGATAAGCGTAACCAAACAACAAATGCGCGGTGGTATGTATGCCGGGCAACATGACAACCGCATCATTAACCTGTTTTTCGGAGAACGGACCCGCATCGCGGCTGATGAGTAATGGGCCCACTCCTTTGCCCAATGCACTTCCCGACGGCAGTAAGGCATACCTGGCAGTGCTTTGAAAAAATGCGGGGAAGCTGAGTTTGGTAATGTCCAGTTTTCCTTCCAATGTCCATTGGTTCAGCGTTTCCACATCTTCCAATACCACATCGAAAGTAAACTCACCGGTGTCTATATGACCGTTGACCAATGCATCGAAAATAAAAGTATCGTTGGGGCAGGGGCTAAAGCCTAAACTCAGTTTCATCGAGGTTGCAAATTGTGTTGATAGTCCGGATCAATGTTTCGTTCAGCGCCGCAATGGCTTCTTTCATCCGCCATTTCTTTTTGTCCCGTTCGCCGATGATATTGGAAACGGCACGCAGCTGAAGGAACGGCACCTGCTGTTGCAAACAAACATAATGCAGGGCGGCACCTTCCATGCTTTCAACAATTGTGGTGCTGTTTTGTTCGTACCGGGCAATGTGTGGCGGTTGTGTGGTGATCTCCTGTACGGTATGGCCGGTCACCTGCTGAAGATGGGTTTTTTGCAGCAGTTGTTGCCAGGGATTTTTAAGAAAACGATTTGTATAGGGAAAGGTATTTTCATCCAGTAATCCGAGGTCAAATAGATCGTTCCATTGTTCGTTTTGCCACACGCCGGCATCGGCGAAGGAATCCTGGTTAACAGCCACCACGGCGGGAGAAGCGGCATTTAAAAGTGCGGGCGAAAGGGTGCCTGCAATGCCGGCCTGGATAACGACCGACGGGCGCCGTTGCAATAATTCAGTGGTCAGCGCATAGGTGGTGGAGGCAATGCCTACGCCGCCGATCAATACACGGATTTCCCAATCCGGAAACTTAACTCGCTGCGAGTCAAGAAAATCCAACGTCGGTTGTAGTTCAAATTGCGTGGCGGCGGTCAGTAGCAACTGCATACTGCAAATATCCGGATTCGAAACCATTCCTTTTTAAATATTACCTTTGTGCTCCTTTTACAAACAGGAAGAAAGAACATGGTGTATCTGACACGCGTTGAGCATTTTAATGCAGCTCACAAGCTCTACAATCCCGCCTGGGATGAAGCACGCAATGAAGAAGTATTTGGTAAATGTGCCAACCAGAACTGGCATGGCCATAACTATGAATTATATGTAACGGTGAAAGGTGATCCTGATCCCGATACCGGCTTTGTATTTGACGTAAAACGGCTGAGTACGCTGATCCGGGAGCAGGTGGTAGAAAAACTGGATCACCGCAACCTCAATATGGATGTGGATTTTATGCAGGGAAAAATGTGTAGCACAGAAAATCTGGCTATTGCTATCTGGAATGAGTTGCAGCCCGCACTTCCCGCATCGGTGCAGTTACATTGTATTAAATTGTATGAAACGCCGAGGATTTATGTGGAGTACTTCGGGGAGAGTTAAACAGCCGTATTAAGTAATAAGTTATAAGTAAAACAGCCATGGCTGTTTCATTCACGATTCACAATTGACAATTGCCACTTTTGAATTTAAATCGAAAAGTATCCGTTTTCCGCAAAGAGCATTTCAATGCCGCGCACCGCTTGTTCCGTGCCGACTGGGACGACGCGCGTAACGAAAAAGTATTTGGTAAATGCGCACTGCCGCATTACCATGGTCACAACTACGAACTGGAAGTGAAGGTAACCGGTGTGCCCGATCCGGAAACCGGCTATGTGATCGACCTGAAAATACTCGGCGACATCATCAAAGAAGAAGTTCACAGCCGTTTCGATCATCGCAATCTCAACCTCGATACCGAAGAATTTAAAAATCTCAATCCAACAGCTGAAAATATCGTTATGGTGATCTATGATCTGCTGCGGCCGCGTATCGATGCCGCCATGGATCTGCAGATCCGCCTTTATGAAACACCCCGTAATTTTGTCGAATTTCCGGTTTAATCTGATCAACCGGTTTTAATCAATCATACATTTATGTCTTACAGAAAGGTCGACAACTATAATGAAGAAATAACCGGTAAACTGATGACCAGTTACCGCGATGTATTGGGCGCACTCGGTGAAGATCCGGATCGTGAGGGTCTGTTGAAAACACCTGAAAGGCTGGCCAAGGCCATGCAATTCCTTACGCAGGGTTATCATCTCGATGCCAAAGCAATCATCAATTCCGCAAAATTTCATGAAGACGTAAGCCAGATGGTGATTGTGAAAGACATTGAACTGTACAGCATGTGCGAACACCATATGCTTCCTTTTTTCGGTAAGGCACATATCGCGTATATCCCTAATGGATGGATCACCGGTTTAAGCAAACTTGCCCGAGTAGTGGATGTTTTTTCGCGCCGTCTGCAGGTACAGGAACGGCTTACGGTGGAAATCATGAATGCCATAAAAGACACGCTTAACCCGCTTGGCGTAGCAGTGGTTATTGAAGCTAAACACCTGTGTATGATGATGAGAGGTGTGCAAAAACAGAATTCGGTTACCACTACATCCGCCTTTGACGGAGAGTTTCACAAGGATTCAACCCGCAGCGAATTTTTGAAACTGATAAGCGCCGATTTGCATTAAATTTGGTACGTTTGCAACCGCTCTGAAAGTTTGACCCATTCCTGTGGTCAGGCTTTTTTTTGTAGACGATCTGCCGTCATCAGGGCTGCTTTAAACAGACGAATAACCGCTTTAGGATAAACCAAAATTATGAAACACGCATTTGTTTTTCCCGGCCAGGGGTCGCAATTTCCGGGAATGGGTAAGGAGCATTATGCCAATAGCGCATTTGCCAAAAAACTCTTCGAACAAGCCAATGAAGTATTAGGCTTCCGGATATCCGACATCATGTTTGAAGGCACCGACGAACAACTCAAACAAACGAATGTCACCCAGCCTGCAGTTTTCCTGCATTCCGTCATTGCTTTTAAAAGTATAGAATCAGCCCGTCCGGAAATGGTGGCAGGTCATTCTCTTGGCGAATTTTCTGCGCTCGTGGCCAATGGTACCCTGAGTTTTGAAAGTGCTTTGCAACTCGTTTCCATCCGGGCACAGGCGATGCAGAAAGCCTGCGAAATAACACCTTCTACCATGGCCGCTGTGCTGGCGCTGGCCGATGAAAAAGTAGAGGAAATCTGTGCAGCCGTAACGGAAGAAACCGGTGAAGTAGTCGTAGCCGCTAACTATAACTGTCCTGGTCAACTGGTGATCAGCGGTACCGTTAATGCCGTAAATGTTGCGTGCGAACGTATGAAAGCGGCCGGTGCTAAAAGAGCACTCGTATTACCGGTTGGTGGTGCTTTCCATTCACCCTTGATGGCGCCCGCGCGCGAAGAGCTGCGCCAGGCAATCGAGTCTACCAATTTCCATACACCCACCTGCGCCGTATACCAGAATGTGGTGGCAAAAGCAGTAATGGACAAAGAAGAGATCAAACACAACCTCATCGAACAACTGACCGGCGCCGTACGCTGGACCCAAAGTGTTCAGGCCATGATCGCCGACGGCGGTTCTACATTTACAGAAGTTGGTCCGGGTAAAGTATTGCAGGGCCTGATCCTGAAAATCAATAAAGAAGCACAGGTAGATGGCGTGAGTTGATAATTCAAAAGTAAAAAGCGAAAGCCCTGGCAACACGCCGGGGCTTTTTCGTGAATGGTGAATGGTGAATCGTCAATAGGTCAATAAGTGAATAAGTCAATCAGTGAATTGTGAATCGTCAATTGGCAATTGTGAAGCTGGCTGAGGCCGAAGTATCGGCCCGAAGTATCGGCCCGAAGCTTCGGGCTAAGGTTTCGGGCGGCTGTTTCTTCCTACTTAATTTGTAGTAGACTATTGCACACTGATGGCTTTCCTGTTATATTACAGGGAATAATTCAAAAGTCATAAGTCAAAATGGGAGAGTGGCCTTGCTGCCATGACTGTCTACTTATAACCTAATACTTATGCCCGAAATATCGGGCGGCTGTTTCAATGCGCAACCTGTTTATCCTGCTAATGATTGTATGCCCTATGTGGCTGACCGCACAAACCAAAGTGCTGGACAGCCTGCGGCATCAACTGGATAAAGCTCCGTCTGCCAGGCAGGCATTGCCCGTGCTCGAAGCATTGTGCGAGGAGCAGCTTTCCCTTTATCCTGATACCGCTTTGCAATTTTCATTAAGGCTCAAAGAACTTGCAGGCAAATACGGCACACGCGCACAGCAGGACATGGCTGATTACCAGGTGGCTGTTTCCTTATGGCGTTGTAAAAGAATTGATACTGCATTGGTGCTGATCGAACGTGACCTGCAGCGGCAACCAGTAGAAGCAGCAACATCACGCCCTTTATACTTCCGGCTATCTGTTTTGAAAATAAGATTGCTGACTACTAATGCGCGCCTTAACGAAGCCAGCACCGCTATTTATAAATTATTGCACGAGGCAGAACAATACCGCGATACTTTATACCAGATCATTGCCTGCAACTCTGTCGGCGTGTTAAAAAGAAGGTCGGAGAAAAACCCGGGTGAGTCGTTGCAGTGGTTTCGCCGCGCGGCGATGCTGGCCGATACCGATCCGGCTTATCACCGGTATCCCATTGCCTACGGTAATCTCGCGCGGGCCTACAGTACATTAGGTAAAAAAGATTCTGCACTTTACTACATCGATAAAGGCGTAAGGATATCGCGGCAAACGGAACAGTTGCCATTTTTACAAACATGTCTTACCATTCAATCCGAAATACTCTCCGGTGAAGGAAGAATGGAAGAGGCGGAGAACGCTTTGAGAGAATCCATCGCACTCAGTAAATCCTTTACGGTCGATACCTTGTATGCAGATGATATCCAGCATCTCGCACAGTTCTATATTTCAACGGCACAATACCAGAAAGGGATCGCGCTATGCCGTAAGTATCTTTCTACGGATACCATACCGGAATACCGGATCATGTTCCTGGAGCCGCTCGCACAATGTTATAAATTATCCGGCGACCGCGATGGGTATGAAAAAACACTCGAAGAATTATTGGAAACGAAAGACCGTTTTTACGAAGAAGATTTTGCCAAATTTTCCCGGGAGATGCAGGTGAAGTATGAGGTGCAGCAAAAAGAGAATACGATCATTCAGCAAAAGCTGGATATTTCTTCCAAGAACATTCTTTTCTACGGTTCACTTGCCGCGATCGTGTTTGCCGTAATCATTGCGCTGATACTTTTTTATAATTACCGGAAAAGGGAAAAGCTGAAGTTGCTGTTGTTGTTGCAGCAGGAAAAAGATGCCGCCAACCTGGCTGTGGCAAAAGCGGAAGAGAATGAACGCCGGCGGATTGCCGCGGATCTGCATGATAGCCTCGGTGCTTACGCAGCCTCCGTTGTATCCAATCTTGAGTTTATCCATGGTGATCCGGCCGATTTGAAAAGCGGTGTGGCGATGCAGGAATTGCGGCGCAATTCCCTGTCGATGGTGTCGCAATTGAGTGATACGATCTGGGTGCTTAACAAGCAGTCGCTTTCGCTCACCAGTATCAGTGACCGGGTAAAAATTCTGCTGCGCCGGCTGGAGCCTAGTTTTCCCGGTATACAATTTCATATTGCGGAAGATATTACGGAAGATGTGTTGCTGCCGCCCCTGCAGGCCTATCATCTGTTCCAGATCATCCAGGAAGCGGTTAATAACGCGCTTCGTCACAGCGGTTGCCGTCATATCGATATTCTTTTTGAGTCGCATACATCGTGGCATGTTGCGATAAGGGATGATGGCCGTGGTATGCAGTCTGTGGTAGCCGAAGGTGGAAACGGCCTTTCGAATATGCGGGCAAGAGCTGCCGCTGCCGGTTGGGAAATAGCGTGGTTGCCCGGCGCAGATGCCGGCACCACCGTGAAAACGGGTCCGGCCGCTACTACAAATTAGGTATTGGGTTAACAGCCATTTATGCTGAACTTTATAACATGGCCGACAAATTCAAAATTGCCTTTACGGATGACAACAAGGTGAACCGCAACACATTTGTGCAGAAGATACAGTTGCTTCCGCAGTTGGAACTGGTGTTTGTGGCAGATAATGGCCACCATTGCCTGGAACAACTCAAAGGACTTCCACCCAACCGTATTCCGCAGGTGATGTTTATGGACCTGGAGATGCCCGAAATGGATGGTATTGAAACGATCCGCCTCTCGCGTTCGCTTTATCCCGGTATTCATTTTATCGTGCTCACCGTTTTCGACGATGACGAAAAGATATTCGAAGCCATCAGGGCTGGCGCTTCAGGTTATTTGTTGAAACATGAACCAGCGCCCGTTTTATTTGAGTCAGTGGTGAACGTACTTGAATTTGGAGGTGCGCCGATGAGTCCTGCTATTGCGCGCAAATCGTTGCAACTGCTCAGCCGGGCAGGGCAATTAACCGATAGCCCTAACAAGTCTGCCCTGCCTGCTGCCATCACGGAAAGAGAGAAGGAGATATTACAGCACATGGTAAATGGTAAGGATGCTAAACATATCGCGTCCGTTTTCGATCTCAGCGTACTGACCGTACGCAAACACATCGCCAATATTTACGAAAAGCTGCACATCAATTCCAAAGCGCAGGCGATCAGTCTGGCGCATCAGCAAAAATGGTTTTGATTAATTCCAAACCGTGAAGCGGTCAATAAGTGAATAAGTCAATCGGTGAATAGCTAATTCACTCATTCACTGATTGACTTATTGCCGAAGTTTAAAGAGCAATTGATCCACTCCGGATCAAAATGCGTTTCATATTTTTTATAAAAATTAATAGCGGGTTCATTCCAGTCGAGCACCTGCCACATCATGCCTGAAAAGTTTTTCTCTTTTGCTTCGGCAATTACCCGGTCCATCAGCAGACCGCCGATGCCTTTGCCACGCATAGATTGCGTAACCAGGATATCTTCGAGATAAAGACGCTGACCCTTCCAGGTGGAGTAGCGGATATAGTATAAGGCGAAGCCGGCTACGATTCCCTCCGTTTCGGCAACGAATGCCCACCAGACCGGTTTGTCTCCAAAGCCGCTATCAGCAAAATGATCCGGTGATACGGTTACTTCCTGCGGCGCTTTTTCATATTCCGCCAGTTCACGGATCAGTTCCAATAACCGCGGGCAATCTTCGCGCACTGCCCGGCGTATGTTTATTTCACTCATAATCCGGTACTATTTTTTTCGTTTGGCTTTGAATGTGCCGTTGGGTTGCAATACGGACAATACATCTACTTCTCCTTTCGCATTGCGTTCGAAACGTGCCTGGAAACCGGGCAATATTTTAAAGTCAAACAAATCATTCCCTAAAGGAACCAGTTCGTAGTCAGGTTGGCCGGCAATGAAAAGCATGAGTGTGTTTTCTCCTTTGATATAAATACGCGTCAGCATATTTCCCAATTCAAATTCACCCGTATAACTTTTAAGAACATCTATGGGTACTGTTTGTACTTCCGGCAGTTTCTCGAATACCTGCGCTTTCACGGTGGGTTCCAGTGACACGTCAAAACTTTCCACTTTTCCGTTGTTTCCGGTGATGAACCTGAATTTAGGTGTATCTGTTTCCGGCTCCTCAGCTTTGAGCGAGCGCATACGGAAGATGTCATAATGATAATGCTCAAGGTATTCCGTGATCTTTTGATCTTTGGCCTGGTTGTAATCGAGCCATAGCGTATCACGTTCTGCAAAAACTCTTGCGATACCATAGCCTTTGTTTTCATATCTGCCCGCATAATCAACCAAAGCATGAGAAGGGTTGGTACCTTTTACGCGTCTTGCACTGTCCACGTTTTCCTGTTGCTGTGGGTCGGCGAGACTTTTATCGCGTGCAGTTACCATTTCCCCGTTAAGATCACGCACTTTCAGACCCAGCAAACGCTCCGAGATAAAATGACGGATGATATTGGTCGGCTCGGTTTGATTGCTTACGACAAATACACCAATGCTGTCCATCGGGAAAAAACTGGTAGAAGTAATGAATCCGTCGATACCGCCGCTGTGTTCAACGAGGTAATGTCCCTGGTAACCATAAATGCCCCAGCCAAGTCCGTATCCGTTCATATAGTTACCGGGCATTTTCTTCGAAGGCAATCCGCTGCCGCTCGGAATCTGCAGGCTTATCGCTTGTGTGCGGTAGCTGGCAGGAATAATTTCTTTTCCTTCAAAACGGCCACCGTTGATCCAGGTGATTAGCCAGTTGGCCATATCGCTTGCGCAACTGTTGATAGCACCGGCCGGAGCAATGGCATCGAGGTTACGGTAAGGAACAACCGTCAATTGTTTTTTATTGGATTTGTAAGCAAGCGCACGGTCATTCACTTTTGCCAGATCGGCAACCGAGAGCGTTGTGTGCTGCATATTGAGTGGTTTCAGAATGCGTTCGCGGATATTTTCTTCCCAACTGCGTCCGCTGATTTTAGCGGCCGTCATGCCCAATGCCAGGTACATGAAATTGTTGTATTGATAGGTAGTGCGCAATTCTGCATTCGGCTCCAGGTAACGGATGCGATGTACCAATTCATCGCGGCTCGCACTGGCACCATACCACGACAGGTCATGTCTGGGTACGCCCGTGCGATGCGTCATCAGGTCGCGGATGGTGGCATGCTGCGTGGTATAGTCGTTGAAAAAAACAAGCTCGGGATAATAACTGTTGATGGGTTTGTCGAGGTCGGCCTTGTCTTCATTTACCAATTGCCCTAATAGCAGATTGGTAAATGCTTTGGTACAGGAACCGATTGCAAATTGAGTCTGTGCAGTGACGGGTAATTTCTTTTCTGCATCGCGGTAACCAAAGCCGCCGGCAAAGATTACTTTGTTTTTTTCTACAATCGCAATGGAAACGCCCGGGGCATTCCAGTCTTTTAATACATGGAGGGCAAACGTATCGAGTCCTTTTAAGCGGGAATCGGTAATTTTTTGTGCCGATGCCGCGATCGTGCATAGTAATAAAGCCGGCAATAAAAAAGTACGCATAAGTCTGTTGGTTGGTTTATTAAGAAAGGGCGTTCGACAGATCGGCAAGAATGTCCTGAACATTTTCGATACCGGTACTCATCCTGATCAATCCGTCGGTGATGCCATAAGTAAGTCGCTGCTCACGTGGTACACTGTAGTGTGTCATCGATGCAGGATGTGATAGCAGGGTGTCACAGGTGCCTAATGAAACGGTACGCACACACATCTGTAATTTATTCATGAAATTAATACCGGCCTGCAAGCCGTCTTTCAGTTCGAAACTTAGCATCGAGCCGGGATAACGCATTTGTTTGCGCGACAGTTCGTAATCAGGATGCTCCGGAAGGCCATTGAAATTTACTTTTTCTACGGCCGGATGTTGCTTTAGAAAAGCGGCCACTTGCTGTGCATTACTGCAATGCCGTTCCATGCGAAGCTCTAATGTTTTAATCCCGTTGATTAGCAGAAAGGCATCAAAGGGGTTTGCGTTGCCGCCGAGCGTCTTGGCTACTTTGTATACGCGTTCCTGCATAAAACCAGGATCGGAGCCGAGGAGAATGCCTCCGATAGCGGTGCCATGTCCGTTCAGGAATTTGGTTGTGGAATGAACAATGAAATCGATACCGAAACGGAAAGGCTGTTGCAGGTAGGGTGTGGCGAATGTGTTATCGCAGGCGGTGAGCAGTTGATATTTTTTGGCCAATGCGGAGAGCTGTTCCAGGTCTACGCATTGAATGGTAGGGTTGGCCGGTGTTTCTAGGTAAAGCATACGGATGCTTTTGTCTTCGCGCATGATCTCTTCGGCTTTATTGAGGTCGCGGAGATCGGCGATCACGGGTGTGATGCCCAGCGGTGGCAGGATGCGTGTGATGAGTTCTTCCGTGCCGCCATATAAAGAATAATGCGAGAGTACTTTGTCGCCGGCTTTGAGTGTCGAGAGCATGAGTGTGGTGATGGCCGCCATACCGGATGCGTGCAGGATGCCTCTTGCCCCGAAGGGCAGTCCGAATGTTTCGAGTGCGGCGATCTTGCGTTCGGCTTCGCTGAAAGTTGGGTTGCCCCAGCGGGAATAGATATAACCTTCTTCTTCGCCGCTGAAGCGGCGCATACCCTGGGCTGCTTCGTCATATACGAATGTGCTGCTGGCGTAGATCGGAACAAGGTGTGCATAGCGCGGATCTTTTTCATGGCCGGCATGTACCGCTGCCGATCCAAATCCTTCGAAGCTGGGACGTGTACTCATAGTGTCCCGAAGTTAATTAAGTAATGAGTAATAAGTTTTAAGTAATAAGTTGTAAGGTTGGAGTGCCGGATAAAAGGCGATGGTGGTTAATAAGTGAATGGTGAATCGTGAATAAACAGCATGGTTCGTGTATACACGAACCATGCTGTTTGACTTAATACGTATAACTTATGGCCAAAGCTTCGGCCCGAAGTATCGGGCGGCTGTTTTCACCCTACACCTTATCCTTAAAAACTTATCACTTATAACCTTCTTCAATACGCCCACTTCACCAGGGTAGCTCCCCAGGTAAATCCTCCTCCGAAAGCGGCAAGCACGATATTGTCGCCTTTCTTCAGTTGTTTTTCCCATTCCCACAGGCAAAGCGGGATTGTAGCCGCCGTGGTATTGCCATATTTCTGGATATTGATCATGACTTTTTCCTTTGGCAGACCGATGCGGTTGGCGGTGGCATCGATGATGCGCAGGTTGGCCTGGTGTGGCACCAGCCAGGCGATGTCGTCGCCGGTAAGATTATTACGTTCGAGCAATTCGGCGCTTACGTCGGCCATACCTTTTACCGCAAATTTGAATACGGCCTGACCTTCCTGGTATGCATAGTGTTCGCGGTTGGCAACGGTTTCTGCAGAAGCGGGATAAGCTGAACCGCCTGCCTTCATGCGCAGGTACTGGCAGCCGCTGCCATCGCTCCGGAGCAGGCTGTCCTGTATACCGAAGCCTTCTTCACCGGGTTCGAGCAGCACCGCGCCAGCGCCATCTCCAAAGATGATGCAGGTAGTGCGGTCGGTATAATCGACGATTGCGCTCATTTTATCGGCGCCTACCACTACTACTTTTTTATAACGGCCACTTTCAATAAGAGAAGTGCCTACTGTAAGTGTATAAAGAAAACCGGAGCAGGCTGCCGATACGTCGAAGCCCCAGGCATTGCGTGCGCCTATCTTATCGCATACGATGTTGGCGGTGGCGGGAAACACCATATCCGGCGTTACGGTAGCCACAATCAGGCAATCGATCTCCATCGGATCGACGCCACGCTTTTCGCAAAGCTGCTTCACGGCCGGAACGATCATTTCTGAAATACCTTTTCCTTCTCCTTTCAGGATACGGCGCTCTTCGATGCCCGTACGGGTGCGGATCCATTCGTCGGTCGTATCCACTATTTTCTCCAGGTCAAAATTGGTGAGTTTGTCTTCCGGAACATAACCGCTTACTGCAGTGATAGCGGCCGTGATTTTGTTGCTCATCGTAGTACTTGATTTTCAATAAAAGCAGTCAAAGGTAAGGAAGAACCTGTTACAACAGGAACAACAGGTGTTTGGAAAACCGGCCGGGGCAAACAGGTTGCCGTTCCGGACAGCTCTTCGCATTTTTGGCGGTGCTTTTCCCTTATTTTCGCACCCATGATCGCTTACCTGAAAGGAGATTTTGTGCAATTGACCCCGGCTTCGCTCGTGGTGGACATCCAGGGCGTGGGTTATGAGGTGCTGATCAGCCTGCATACCTATTCCCAAATCCAGGGAAAAGACAAGGGTTTGCTGCATACTCACCTGTTAATCAGGGAAGATGCACATATTTTGTTCGGTTTTGCCGAGCTTCGCGAAAAGGAAATGTTCCAGATGCTGATAGCTGTTTCCGGCATCGGTGCATCTACCGCCCGGGTTATGTTGTCGTATATGAAACCGGAGGAACTGGCCGGCGCCATTGCCTCCGGTGACAGCAAGACGCTGGAAGGGATCAAGGGCATCGGGAAAAAAACAGCCGAACGGGTGGTGCTGGAGCTCCGGGACAAGCTGAGCAAACATCCGCTGGAAACAAATATTTCTCCGGTGAAAAACAATAGTTTGCGCCACGATGCGTTAAATGCTCTGGCTGCGCTTGGTATTAACCGTCCGGCGGCCGAACAGGCGCTGCAGAAAGTGATGGCGGGAGAGCCGGAATTGCCGCTGGAAGACCTGATCAAGAAAGTCCTTCGTATCCTCTGAAGCCAACCTATTCCTGGAAACTAATTGATTGTGGAGAAAAAACATTGAACCTGAACACTGCTCATATTTTTCGCACGGTGGTTTTTGCCGTATTTCTGCTTGCCTGTACCCACCAGGCTGCCGCGCGTTATGAACATCGCGGTTTCATCCCCCTTGCCGATACCACACGTCCCGATACCTTGCGCTACCCCCTGCAGGACCGCTACGGTGATCCCTATACCAACCGCAACAACAATTATTTCGACCTCAGCGATACGGCCTTTATCAAACGCCGCATCGAATACGATCCGGTGAAGAAGCAATACTATATGACCGAAAAGATCGGCAGCCAGTATTACCGTACACCCACCACTTTTTCCCAGGAAGAATTTTTACGCCTCCAGGGACAACAGGATGAACGCGATTACTTCCGCAAACGTTCCGAACTCCTCACCGACATGAACCGCCGGAGGTTCAAACCTAAATTCAATGTAAAGAACGACTGGTTCAACCGCATCATCGGTACGGGTAAAATCGATATCCGCCCTTCGGGATACGTGGATATCCTCGCGGGTTACATGGGACAAAATATCAAAAACCCGACGCTGCCCGAACGTGCGCGCCGCAACGGAGGTTTTGATTTCAACATGAACGCACAATTGCAGGTAGACGCCAACATCGGCGACAAACTGCGTTTGCCGATCAGCTACAATACCATGGCCAACTTCGAGTTTGAGAACCAGCTCAACCTCAACTACCAGGGTAAAGACGACGAGATCATCAAACAATTCCAGTTGGGCAACGTAAACTTTACGTCGAAAGGAACGCTCATCCCAAGTGTGCAATCCCTGTTCGGTGTAAAGACCCAGGCTCAGTTTGGCAAATTATTCGTGACCGGTGTGCTCGCTAATCAACGCGCGCAACGCCAGTCGATGCAGTTGCAGGGCGGTACCGCTTCACAATTGTTTTCCCTCAAAGCAGATGATTACGAAGAAAACCGCCACTTCCTGATGGCGCATTATTTCCGTAATAATTATAATACGGCTATGAGCCGCCTGCCGGTGGTGACCTCCAACATACAAATCCTGCGTGTGGAAGTATGGGTGACCAACCGCACCGGCATACCAACCGATACCCGTGATATCGTGGCATTCATGGACCTTGGCGAAGGCAATCCGTTTACCGGACCTCCGGGCAACCCGAACGCATTGCCCAACAACAACGCCAACCAACTTTACGCCAACATCACGAGCAATCCCAACTACCGCAACTCCACCCAGATCCAAAGCGTACTTACCGGTACCTTCGGACTTACACCGGTTCAGGACTTCGAAAAAACATTCGCCCGCAAACTGCAGTCCACCGAATACTACTTCAACCCGCAAATAGGTTTCCTTTCATTGAATCAGCCTCTACAGGCCGACGAAGTATTGGGTATCGCTTATCAATACACTTATAATGGTAAAGTATACCAGGTCGGTGAATTCTCGCAGGATGTGCCGCCGGATTCTACGGCCAACTCCCAGAAAGTACTTTTCCTGAAATTGCTGAAAGCAACTTCTCAACGGACCAATCTTCCTATCTGGGACCTGATGATGAAGAACGTTTATTCCGTTGGTTACGGCCAGCTCGAACGCCAGGACTTTACGCTCGATGTGTTATATGAAGAGCCAAGTCTTGGGGAAAAGCGTTACCTGCCGCCCACAGATGTATTGCCGCAATACGAGGGACAACCGATTATCAGCCTGTTGAACCTTGACCGGTTGAACAACCAGAACGACCCGCAACCGGATGGTAAGTTTGACTATATCGAAGGATTCACCGTCATCCCGACCATGAGCCGGATCGTGTTCCCCGTGCTCGAACCATTCGGGCGCGACCTCGAATATGTGTACGGCACGCAGACCCTGCGCGACAAATACATTTATTATCCGCTTTACGATACGATCAAGGCCATTGCACAAACCTATGCCAACCTCAACCGTTTCAAAATAAACGGCCGCTCCAAAACCTCTTCGGCAGGTGGCGGCGCCGGCGAATACCAGCTCGGCTTCAACATTCCGCGCGGTTCGGTAACCGTAACTGCCGGCGGACAGATATTGCAGGAAAACGTGGATTATGAAATCAACTACGATCTCGGTACCCTGCGGGTGATCAACCAATCGATCCTTACTTCCGGTGTGCCGGTTGATATACAATATGAGAACCAGGCAACCTTCGGTCTGCAGCAAAAGAACTTCCTCGGATTGCGACTGGATTATATCGCCAATAAAAATCTTTCGATTGGTGGTACGATCGTACGATTGAGCGAACGTCCGTTTTTCATCAAACAAGGTTATGGTGATGACCCGGTACGCAACACCATGTATGGCGTTGACCTGGATTACCGGAAAGATGTGCCGCGTGTAACAAAATTCCTGAACAAGCTGCCTTTCTATAATAGTAATGCTACTTCTTCGCTGACAGCGTATGCAGAAGGGGCCGTACTGAAACCCGGGCACGCCAAACAAATCGGCAAAGGCAATGAAGGCGTGATTTATATCGACGACTTTGAAGGTACCCGTTCCAATATCGATCTACGTTTCCCCATCATCAACTGGACGATGGCTTCCGTACCGCAGATGTTCCCCGAGTCGGCGCTCAACAATGATCTTGCTTCCGGATACAACCGCGCAAAAATTGCCTGGTACAATATTGAACCGGTATTGCAGGAAAAAAATAACCCGAACAACCCGCTGGCCAATAACCTCGATGAACTTTCCAAACCGGAAACACGCCAGGTATTGCAGCGCGAAATATTCCCCAACCGCAGCGTTGACTTCGGACAGGGATTGCTGAATACGTTCGACGTAGCATTTTATCCCGGTCAAAAAGGACCTTACAACTTCGAAACACGTCCCGGCCGCATCGACGGCAACAACCGCCTGATCAACCGTACACAGGCATGGGGCGGTCTGATGCGCAACATCGACCAGATCGACTTCGAGACCAATAACATTGAATACATCGAGTTCTGGATGCAGGATCCGTTTATTTCCAATCCTTCCAGCGCCGGTGGCCAGCTTTATTTTAACCTCGGTAATATTTCAGAAGACGTATTGAAGGATGGTAAACGTCAGTATGAAAATGGTCTGCCTACACCAACCAATCCTGATGTGCGGGTTGACAACAACACTGTTTGGGGTAAAGTACCGGCCAATCCCATGCAGGTGACCAATGCCTTCAACATCAATCCTGAAGACCGCGCATTCCAGGACGTGGGTTTTGATGGTCTTACAGATGATGAAGAGCGTGCAAAATTTGCAGCTTACCTGAGCAGTCTTCCGGCCGGTGCCGCCGCCGCTGCACAGGAAGATCCTTCGGGCGATAATTTCAAACCTTATCGTGATGCATCTTATGATGCCGCAGGTGCGGGTATTCTCGAACGTTACCGCAGCATCAACAACCCGCACGGCAACTCGCCGATCGCCACCGGCAACAGCCAGTTTATCAACGCCTTCACACAATATCCCGATGCGGAAGAACTGAACCGCGACAACACGCTCAACGAAGTGGAAGAATATTTCCAATATAAAGTAGATATCAAGCCTTTCATGACGGCGGGTACCAACTTCATTACCGACGTACGCAGCGTGACCGTGCCACTGGCCAACGGTACCAACCGCCAGGAAACATGGTACCTGTTCCGTATCCCGGTTTCTTCTTTCGAAAGTAAAGTGGGTAACATTCCCGACTTCAAATCGATCCGTTTCATCCGCATGTTTGCCACCGGCTTTAACGACGACCAGGTAGTGATGCGGTTTGGTAAACTGGAATTGGTGCGCAACCAGTGGCGTAAGTTCCAATACCAGATCGATCAATCAGGCAACTTCGTTAACCTGCCGACCAACGATCCGGCCCAGGTAAATACATTGGCGGTTAACCTCGAAGAAAACGATCAACGCCAGCCGATCCGCTACGTGATGCCTCCCGGCATCGATCGTCAGCAGCAACTTTCTAACAACAACGTGCAATTGTTCCTCAACGAACAGGCACTGAGTCTTCAGCTTTGCAACCTGTTGCAGGGCGAAACACGTGGTGTGTTTAAAAATATGAATCTTGATATGCGCCAGTACGGCAAACTGCGCATGTTTATTCACGCGGAAGGCCGCAACCCCGGTGGTGGCACGGGCTCCGATCCATTGCGTGATAATGATCTTACCGCCGTGGTACGCCTCGGTAACGACCTGCAGGGCAACTACTACGAAATACGTGTTCCGCTTAAGAAAACTCCTTTCGGTGCCACCGACAGCCTTGCCATCTGGCCCGAAGCCAATAACCTTGACTTCGACCTGGATGAACTGACGCAATTGAAAATGCGACGCAACGCGCAGGGAGCCAACTCATCTGTTTACTACCGCGAAACGAATCCGGATAATGGCCGGTCGTACGCAATCATCGGTAACCCCAACCTGGGTGAAGTAAGATCGATGCTGCTGTCCGTTGAAAATACGAACCAGGAAGTAGCCTGTGGTGAAGTTTGGTTCAACGAGCTGCGTTTCTCTAATCTTGATGAAAAAGGAGGATGGGCCGCGTTGGGCCGTGTCGACCTGAGGCTGGCCGACCTTGGGAATATCAGCTTGTCCGGTGCTGCGCGCAGCAAAGGATGGGGAACACTCGAGCAACGGGTAAATGAACGCAGCCGCGAAGACGTTTACAATTTCGACCTGGCAGCCAACATCGACGCAGGCAAACTGATGCCGAAAAAATTCGGTATGCAGATTCCGGTATATGCAGCTTTGAGCCGCACCGTCAGCACACCGGAATACGACCCGTTTGACCTCGATATCAAATACAAAGACAAGCTGAATGCCGCGCCCGATAACACCAAGGATTCGCTGCGCAACCAGGCACAGGATGTGGTAACGATCAAGACATTGAATTTTACCAATGTCAAAAAATTGAAGATCGATGGCAAACGTCCGAAGATCTGGAGCGCGTCCAACTTCGATGTTACGTATTCTTATATCAGTATGCAACATCACAGCCCGCTGATCGAACATGAAGAGATGCGCAGAACACGCGCTGCATTGGGCTACAACTATGCACCGCAGCCGCGGTTTATAGAACCGTTTAAGAAATTGGTGAAGTCTACTTCAAGATGGCTGGCCTTTATCAAGGACTTCAACATCAACTATGTGCCTTCGCAGTTGAGTTTCCGGGCAGATGTGTTCCGTCAGTTCGGTGCAGTAAGACCGCGCAATATCGGCGGTGGTCCTTATAAGATACCGGAGACCTACGACAAATATTTTACATTCGACCGTTATTATATCCTGCAATGGAGTTTCACACGATCGCTGGTATTTGATTACACGGCAACCAATTTCGCACGCGTGGATGAACCATTCGGACGTATTGATACCGGTCCCAAAAAAGATTCCGTAAGATCGAACCTGTACAAAGGCGGACGTAATACCAACTTTACACAACAGGCTACCTTAAGTTATACATTGCCCACGCAAAAGCTGCCGTTCCTCGACTGGACACAGATACGTGCAAGTTATACGGCGAGCTACAACTGGCTGGCCGGGTCGCTGCTGGCAACACAGTATGGCAATGATTTGGGTAATACCATTTCCAATACCCAGACTAAAAATCTGAATGCCGAATTGAACTTCGAGCAACTGTATAGCAAATCAAGGTTCCTGCGTGCCGTAGCCATGGATGCACAGCCACGTCCGAAGAACAATACCAACAACAACAATCAGGGGCGGAATAATAATGCGAACCCACCTGCCGTGCCGCAGGTTGACAATGGTGCATTGCCCGATTCTGTTGTGGCAAAAATGACACGCAAGGAACGCAAAAAATACAAACGTGATCTCCGTCGCAAAGTGAGAGAACAACGCCGCCGCGACCGCGAGGCAAGACGTAATCAGCCAATGGAGATCAGCGGTTTTGCCCGCGCTGGTGGCCGTTTGCTCACCTCGCTGAAAACCGTGAGCCTGCAATACACGGAAGATATGGGAACCACACTGCCGGGTTATATGGACAGCACACAAGTGCTCGGTACCAATTTGCGAAACGGTAATCCGGGACTTGGTTTCATCTTCGGCGGGCAACCCGATACGAGCTGGATCAACCGGTTCGGCAATAAAGGATTGCTATCGACCGATACCATGATGTCGGCCATGATCCAGCAGCGGTACAACCAGCGGATGAGCCTGAAAGCGCAGATAAGTCCGATCCGCGATCTGACCATCGATCTGAACCTCGATAAAACCTTCAGCAAGCAATATTCTGAACTTTACAAAGACACCAGTAAAGTAGACAACGTCGGGCTCACCCGGTTGAATCCTTATGCTGCGGGTAGTTTCAGCGTAAGTTATATATCGTACCAGACGATGTTCCAGAAGTTTGATCCGAATAAAGTATCGGAAACTTTCCGGCAATTCCAGGATAACAGGTTGATACTGTCGAACCGCCTGAAAGGATTGAACCCTTATGCTTCGGGAGCTGGTCAGGATGCGGATGGCTACTGGGAAGGTTATGGGCGATATGCGCAGGATGTGGTAATACCGGCATTCCTCGCGGCATACACCAAAAAAGATCCGAATTCCATCAGCCTGATAAAGAACGACAATCCTAACATGCGCTCGAATCCATTCAGAGGTATACTGCCACGGCCCAACTGGACAATTACCTACAATGGTTTATCGCGTATGCCCGGACTGGATAAACTATTCAGCAACGTAACGCTGCGTCACGGATACCATAGCACGCTTGGCATGAACAGCTTCAACACGGCGCTGTTGTTTGCCGACAGGTTCCGCATCGGCTTCCCTGAATTCAGAGATCAGAATGGCAACTACATACCTTATTTCCTGGTGCCGAATATTACCATCCAGGAATCATTCGATCCGCTGATCGAAATAGACGTAACGTTTACCAATCAACTGGGCACACGATTCGAATACCGCAAAACGCGGACGCTGAGTCTTAGCCTGATCGACTACCAATTGGCGGAAAACCGTTCAACGGAAGTAACCTTCGGCTTCAACTGGCGGAAAAAAGGCATGCCGCTGATCAAGAATATCAAAATCGGCAAGAATGGAATGAAACTGGACAATGACGTAACGTTCCGTTTCGATTTCAGCCTGCGTGACGATGCCACGGCCAACAGCAAACTGGATCAGGACCAGGCATTTGGCACAGCCGGTCAAAAAGTGATCCGCATTGCGCCGTCTATTGATTATGTGTTAAATAACCGCATCAGCCTTAAACTGTATTACGAACAAAACCGCAATATTCCGAAAATCAGTAACGCCTTCCCGATCACGAATACCAGGGGAGGACTACAGATCAGGGTGTCTCTTGCGCAGTAACAGAAACCCCGGAAGTGAAATATTTCCGGGGTTTTATTTATGGGTAACTAATTATTTTGTACTTTGCTTCCCGGTTGGCGTTTTGCAATGGCTGACCAGGTTAAGCAAAAAGAACTGACAGGTCCCGTCTGTTGCCTTTGTTCCGATTAGCTGGTAAAAGCCTGTTCTTGCAGGTATCCGGTATTATCCTACTCCAAAAATCACTAATGCATATCCACTGATGAACTGTCAAGCAACGCTTTGGCTGACAAAGCTGTGCTGTATTGATTCATAACCCGGTACTCCGGAAACGAACATACCATGCAGACCATCAAACTAGGCGTGATTGGTTATGGCTATTGGGGCCCTAACATTGTCCGCAATTTTTTCGCTGCTTCCAATTGTGAAGTAAAACTGGTAGCAGACCCACGGCAGCAACGCCTGGATTTACTGGCCCGTAATTTCCCTTCTATCGAACGTACAACCCGTGTCGAAGACGTGTTTTCCAACCCGGAGATCGATGCCGTCGTAATTGCCACACCTGTATTCACGCACTACGAACTGGCAAAAAAAGCACTGCTCGAAGGCAAACACGTACTGGTGGAAAAGCCAATGACCGGTTCGGTGGCAGAAGCCGAAGACCTCATTAATCTCGCGGCACAGAAAGGGCTGACACTGATGGTGGATCATACTTTTCTCTATACCGGTGCCGTGCAGAAAATGAAAGAACTGATCGACTCGCAGGTGATCGGCGCACCACGGTATTTCGACTCTACACGTATCAACCTGGGATTGTTCCAGTCCGATATCAATGTGCTGTGGGATCTTGCCCCGCACGACCTCTCCATTCTTACGTATCTTGTTACCGGTAAGCCCTGCAGCATCAATGCCACCGGTATTTCGCATACCGGCAACAACATTGAGAACATCGCTTACATGACGGTTAACTACCAATCCGATTTCATTGCGCACTTCAACTGTTCCTGGACATCACCCGTAAAAGTGCGCTCTACATTGATCGGCGGTGATAAAAAGATGATCGTGTACAATGACCTCGAGCCGTCCGAGAAAGTGCGGGTGTACGATACCGGTTATAACATGAAAACGGAGGAAGACCGCAAACATATCATGGTCGATTACCGCACCGGCGATGTATACATTCCCAAACTGTCGGCCCAGGAAGCGCTCGCCGGAGTGGCCAATGATTTTATCCAGTCGATCCTCGGACAGGTAGAACCACTGGCCAACGCCAGATTGGGACTGCAGGTAGTACAGATACTGGAAGCGTCGCAGGAATCGATCCGGCAAAACGGAAAAGAAATTAAACTCGCTCATTGCTGAGCATAAGCTGAATATGGAAACAGTAACCATCAATACACCCAAGCAAAGCCTGAACAACGTGACGATGGGGGAAGGCGTAAAGATCTTTGACTTTGTGAACGCATACGGATGCACTATCGGTGATGGAAGCAAGGTCGGTGCATTTGTTGAAATACAAAAAGGTGTCACCATCGGACGCAATTGCAAAATATCTTCCCACACGTTTATTTGTGAAGGAGTACATATCGCCGACCGCGTATTCGTGGGACATGGCGTTATGTTTACCAATGACCTGTTTCCGCGGGCCACACGTCCCGACGGACAGCCACAAACAACAGACGACTGGCAGTTGGTGGAAACGCATATAGAAGAAGGTGTTTCCATCGGCAGCAATGCCACGATCATTTGTGGCATCACGATCGGCGCACATGCCATGATCGGAGCTGGTGCTGTTGTAACGAAAGACATTCCACCCTATGGCGTAGCGATCGGCAATCCGGCGCGCGTCATCAAAACCATAAACCCCGAATAATGCAAGCTGTTATTCCATGCCTCGACCTCAAACGTCAGCATCAGCAACTGAAGCAGGAGATTTTTGCGGCATTTGAAGAAGTATATGAACAAACGGCTTTTTCCGGCGGACACTTCGCCGAAGCCTTTGAAAAAGATTTTGCTGCGTTTTGTAATACCAAATACGCAGTGGCGGTTAATAACGGAACCTCGGCTTTGCATCTGGCGATGCTGGCGCTGAGGATCGGTGCCGGCGATGAAGTAATTATTCCTGCCAATACGTTTATCGCTACGGCCTGGGGCGTATCGTATACCGGTGCCACTCCTGTGTTCGTCGACTGCGATCCGGTTACCTGGGAAATAGACCCGGCAAAAGTGGAAGAGAAAATAACACCGCGCACCAAAGCGATTGTGGGTGTGCATTTGTATGGTCAGCCATTTGATGTGGAGGCGATCCGCAACATCTGCGACAAACACGATTTGTTTTTGCTCGAAGATGCCGCACAGGCACAAGGTGCCGTATACAAAGGACAGCCGGTAGGAGGTTTCGGGGAAATGGCTTGCTTTAGTTTTTACCCCGGTAAAAATCTTGGGGCAACCGGCGAAGCCGGAGGTATTACCACCAACAAAGAAGAATACTATCAACGTTTGCTCAGCCTGCGCAACCACGGATCGGTGGTGCGTTATTACCACGAAGAATTGGGATTCAACATGCGCATGGGCGGATTGGAAGCGGCATCGCTCCGTATTAAATTACGCTACCTGCCGTCCTGGAATCAGCGCCGTCAGGCCATTGCGAAACGCTATCAGCAGGAAATAAAAAATGAAGCGGTACAAATGCAGCAACAACCGGAAGGACATGTATCGGTGTATCATTTGTTTGTGGTTACCACAGCCGATCGCGACGGGTTGATGAATTACCTGAAAACGGAACATATTCATCCGGGCTTGCATTATCCCGTATCCTGCCATTTGCAACAGGCCTATGCACACCTGAATTATAAGGCGGGCGATTGTCCGCACGCAGAATATCTCGCGGCGCACTGCCTGTCGCTTCCCATGTATCCGGAAATGACAGACGAAGAAGTAGACCGTGTTATCAATGCAATGAATGCCTACCGTGCATGAAAGAACAGTTGATCATATTTCCTTACAACGGCAATGCGCTCGAAGCACTGGATTGCATCGATGAAACCCGTTATGAACTACTGGGTTTTGTCGACGACGATCCGCAAAAGCGTAACAAAATCACCGGGGTAAAAATCTGGGAGCGCGATGCCTTGCAGCAGTACCCGGCAGCGCGCGTGCTGGCTGTTCCCGGTAGCCCGCTTACGTATAAACACCGGGCGGAGGCAATCGCTTCCCTGGGCATACCAGCGGAGCGCTTTGTTTCCATCATCCATCCGTCTGCTAAGATTGGAAAAGCTGTAACGATCGGCACCAATTGCCTGATCATGGCTGGTGTGGTATTGACCAGCAATGCGGTGATCGGTGATCATGTTTGTATTCTTCCCAATACCGTTGTTCATCACGATGCAATTGTGGGTGACTACAGCCTGATCGGCAGTAATGTAACGATAGCAGGCGGAGTAACCATTGGCCGCAACGGTTATATCGGCAGCGGCACAGGAGTAAGAAATGGTTTAACGATCGGCGCAGGTGCATTGGTAGGACTGGGCAGTGTGGTGGTGCGTGATGTGGCGCCAGGCGATACGGTAGCCGGCAATCCCGCCAGAATGTTTAAAAAGCAGTAATATGCCTACACAACCGGATATCACCATTATTATTCCTTTTCTGAATGAAGAGGAAAATATCGCGCGGCTTGCCGGTGAACTGAACCGGTTTGTGGATGCACAGCCGCAATTGCGGTTTGAACTATTACTGGTCAACGATGGTTCTACCGATCACTCCGTGGAAATGATCCGCAGCACTTCATTTCCCTTGCGTACACGTTTGATCAGCCTTTCACAGAATTATGGTTCGCATGCTGCTTTACGGGCAGGCATCTTACATGCAACCGGCGATTATATTACATTTTTATACGCCGACCTGCAGGATCCGCCGGAGAATATTCTCACCATGTATGAAAAGGCGGTCAGTGGTACGGATATAGTTTGGGCACACCGGGCGGGTACACAAAACGGATGGTTTGAGCAACGTTTCTCACGCTGGTATGCGGGATTGATGCAGCGCTATGTCAATAAACGTTATCCCTTAAAAGGTTTCGATATCGTGTTGTTCAACCGGAAGGTGGGTGAAGCCGTCAATAAACATGCAGAAGCGCATTCCTCTGTTTTCTTACAAATACTCAATGCCGGATTCCGGCAGGATCATATCGAATACCAGAAGCTGAGCCGCAAGGCGGGCAAGTCTAAATGGACCCTGGCAAAAAAAATCAAGCTGCTGGTGGATTCTTTTGTATCGTTTTCTTATGCACCGATCCGCCTGGTATCTTACATGGGTATTCTCTTTTTCATTGTAGGCGTGCTATGGACGCTTTACCTGGTAACGAGAAAAATAGTAGCGGATGACCTTGCCAGCGGCTGGCCGATGCTGATGTCGATACTGCTGGTAGGATTTGGTATCACCAATATTTCCCTGGGTATTATTGCAGAGTATTTATGGCGAACGCTCGATGCCAGCCGTCGCCGTCCCGTGTTCCTGATCGATGCGGTGGAAGACCTGGAAGAAATCAAAAGTCAAAAGTGGTATGACAATAAGTCAATAGGGCAATAGGTTAATTGGCAACTGTCAATATTATCACTGTCAAATTTTCAAATGAGCTCAATGTCTGATAAAATAAAAGGTAAAGTAATACTGGTAACCGGCGGTGCCGGTTTTATCGGCTCGTATGTGGTGGAGGAGTTGCTGCAACGCGATCCCGCCAAAGTGGTCATCATCGATAATTTTATCCGGGGCAGTAAAGCCAATATGGAAAAATTTGCTGATCATCCGGCCGTGGAGTTTCACCTCGGCGATATCCGTGATACGGCCTTATTGGATAAATGCCTCACAGGTTGTGACTATGTATTCCACATGGCCGCACTACGTATCAATGCCTGCGCGGCCAATCCCCGCGATGGATTTGAAGTAATGATCCAGGCAACGTTTGAGCTGGCGGAGCTGTGTGTAAAACATAAGATTAAAAAAGTGATTTACAGCTCGAGTGCCTCTGTATACGGATTGGCTACGCATTTTCCTACACCGGAAACAGATCCTCCTTACCATAACCAGACCTTCTATGGCGGAGCGAAAATGTGGGGAGAACAATTATGGAGAAGTTATAAGTTCATGTACGGTCTTGATTATGTAGCGCTTCGTTACTTCAATGCCTACGGTCCGCGCATGGATACGGATGGAAAATATACGGAGGTAATGATTAAGTGGCTGGATTGCATCCGCGACAAACGTGCACCATTGATCTACGGCGACGGTGGCACCACGATGGACTTTGTTTATGTAAAAGATATTGCGCGCGCCAACATAGCGGCTCTGGAAGCAGATGTAACGGATGAAGCATTCAATATCGGCAACAGTGTGGAAACCAGCCTCGCGGGATTGCTGGATATTTTGCTGAAAGTAAATAACGCAGATCTTCAACCCGAGTTCCGCGAAGAGAGTACGGTAAATCCGGTCCGCCGCCGCCTCGCCGATATTACCAAAGCACGTCAATTGCTCAACTTCGAACCGCAGGTGGATTTGGAAGAAGGCATGAAAGAGTTGAGTGAATGGTATTTTGAAGTCAAAAGTTAAAAGTCAAAATTCAAAAAAGACGATGGCTGAGGCTCCCGGAGCCAGCCGCGGATAAATGAATAGGTGAATAAGTCAATAAGTCAACAAGGCTGTTAAATTCTCAAATCTTCAAATTTTCAAATCATCAAATTAACATGATCCCCATCGCCAGGCCATATCTCACGGAAGCGGAAGCGCAGGCTGCTTATGACACCATCCTCACAGGATGGATTACACAGGGGCCGAAAGTGGCTGCCTTTGAAGAAGCTTTTGCAGCTTATACAGGCGCAAAGTATGCAGTAGCGGTATCCAATTGTACCACTGCGCTGCACCTCGCGATGATCGTTGCCGGAGTGGGCGAAGGAGATGAAGTGATCTGTCCTTCGATGAGTTATATCGCTACGGCCAATGCCATACGTTATGTAGGGGCTCATCCGGTTTTTGCAGAAATCGATCCGGTTACTTATAATCTCGATGTTAAGGATACGGAAAAAAGAATTACTGCACGCACCAAAGCGATCCTGCTGGTGCATCAGATCGGTTTACCCGCAGACATCGACGCTTTTCAGCAACTGGCAAAAAAACACGGACTCATATTGATCGAAGATGCGGCCTGTGCCGCTGGTTCTTCTTACAAGGGCGGGCGAATCGGCAGTCACTCTTCGCTCGTTTGTTTTTCTTTTCATCCGAGAAAAGTGATCACTACCGGTGACGGCGGCATGATCACCACCGATAATCCGGCGTACGCGCAGCGGTTGAAATTATTGCGGCAGCATGGCATGTCGGTCAACGACCGCGTACGTCACGAGTCTGCTAAAATCATCTTTGAAGAACACGTGGAGATGGGATACAATTACCGGATGACGGATATCCAGGCGGCGGTAGGTATTTGTCAGCTCGAACGCCTGGATGCCATTGTGGAAGACCGCCGCAAAATAGCTTACCGCTATCATGAAGCACTGGCCGGTATACCCGGCATCCGTTTGCCTCTGGAACCCGAGGGTTATTTTTCCAATTATCAATCGTACAGTGTACGTTTGCTGGAAGATTGTGCCGTGTCGAGGAATGAATTGATGCAGCAGTTGCTGGATGAAGGAATTTCTTCAAGGCGCGGTATCATGACATCGCATCGCGAGCGCGCTTATCTTCCTGCCTGCGCGGATGTATCATTACCGGTATCGGAAGCCGCTTCAGATAACAGCATTATACTGCCTCTGTATGTGCCGATGAAAGAAGAAGATATCGAGAAGGTGATTGCTGTATTCAGACGGTTATTAATGCCCGCCTGATTGGTCAGGGATTGACATTGCCGTTTTTTATCTGCGCACCGGGAGGAATGTTTTTGCGGAACAACATTACATAACCACAAAGTCCCTTCTTTTTCTTTTTGTTTACCTGTACAGGTTTCATCATGTGAAACTCTGAAAATTGCGGGATATAGGAGTAAGAGATAATATTGCCATCGATATCAGCCCATTTGTTTTGTTTAAAGACAACCTGGCGTTCGCGCCAGTCAAACATGCGTACTTCGTACAAACGTGATGTCTGGTCACCAACAAAAACAAACTGGTACCAGCTACCTTGTGTGAGGGGCACCACAACAGGCATCTCATAGTCGCTTTCCATCGTAATAGAAGCTTCTTTGAGCAGAATGAAACCATCGTTTGTATAAAAGGATTTGATGCTGTCGACCTGTCGGTTCATGTTAGAATCTTCGCAAGACTGAATACGGATACGTTCCTGTGCAAAGGAGGAAATGCTGAACAATATCAGGACGGTTAAGAGATAGCTTTTCATTAGTTCTAGACGGCTTTAATAGGATTTGGAATCTGCTATAAAGATAGTACAAAAAACCAATCTTTATAAACGGCATTGTGGTGGTGCACTGAGATTCCGGCTCCTTTTGCGCCCATTTAGGCAAAGTTTAAGCCAAAAAAGCCGGGAATCCGGCTTTTTTAAGTGTTTTTATTTAGCGGCTAAAGTTTCCGGTCTACATAAAAACTGTTGGCCTGCCGGAGGCAGGTGAGGGTAATATCATTGATGCAAACGTGTGGCGGGAGGGTGGTACAGTAATAAACGGTATCTGCCACATCCTCCGCCGTGAGCGGTTCGATGCCTTCGTATACTTTGCGTGCGGCGGATTCATCGCCTTTGAAGCGTACGGATGAGAATTCAGTATCTGCTGCTCCCGGGTTGACGGCCGTTACCTTGATGCCGTGCCGCAAGAGATCGATGCGCATGCCCTGGTTCAGCGCGTCGACGGCAAATTTTGTGGCACAGTACACATTTCCTTTTTCATATACTTCCTTACCTGATATGGAGCCCAGGTTGATGATATGGCCTTTGCCCCGCGGGATCATCAATGCCGAAACGGCTTTCGCCACATACAGAAAACCTTTAACATTGGTGTCGATCATAATATTCCAGTCTTCTACCTGCGCTTCATCAAAATAATCCCTTCCCAATGCGAGACCGGCATTGTTCACGAGCACATCGATTGCCCGCCATTCGGGACTTAAGCTTTCTACTGCTTCGAATACCGCCTGTTGATCGCGTACGTCAAAGAGAAGCGGTAATGCAGTGATGCCAAAACGTTCTTCCAGGGAGTTGCCTACTTCTTTCAGGCGGTCTTTCCTGCGACCGGTAAGAATGAGATGATGCCCGGCAGCAGCAAATTTTTCTGCACAGGCTTTGCCAAAACCGGACGTAGCTCCGGTGATCATTACTATCATAGCGTTGTAAATAATAGGTGTAAGGTGTAAGGTATAAGGTATAAGGTGTAAGGTGAGCAGCCCTGTTCACGATTGACGATTGACGATTCACCATTCACCATTCACTGATTGACTTATTCACTTATTGCCCTATCTTATCAGCGTTACCGTTCCTTTCAATGTAATATTCTTTCCGGTATAATCCACCGCGCCAACCATCCACACAAAAACGTTGCTGGCCTGCGGTGCACCATTAATGCGCCCATCCCAGCCATGGCCATTGGTGGTAGTGGAGAAAACCATTTGCCCCCAACGGTTATAAACACGGAAGTATTTAATTTCTTTTACCCCAACCGCAATAGGACGCACCACATCATTGAGGCCATCACCATTTGGAGTGAAACCCGTCGGTACAAATACATACGGATTGGTTTTGAAGACGGTTACTTTTACAAACGCTGAATCGACACAGCCAATATCGTTGAACACCAATACGCGATAACGAATGCTGTCGATGTTGGCCGGGTACACACCGATCGGATTACCGATGGTGGTATTGTTCAATCCTGTTGCCGGACTCCAGCTATAGGTAACACCACCTGTGGCATTGAATTGTAACGGTTGCCCCACTACTACCGCGGTGTCGTTGCCGGCAAACGGAATTATTTTGGGTTTCACCGTGATCACTACCGTATCGCGGCTAGACTTGGGACATCCCGATACATCATTAAAAGAGGTCAGTACATAAGGCCGCGGACCCGATCCTGCGGGATAAGCCGTTGGATTGAGCGTGCCCGCATTCAACAAGGTGGAGGTAGGCGACCAGTTGAAGCGTGTACCGTCATGCGTGCCATGCAGGAAGGCAGGTGTGGCATAACAGATCGTGGTATCCGGACCAGCATTGACAACCGGATAAGGAACGGCACGCACCGTAATATTATCCGTCGCTGCGCAACTGCCGATGCGGGCAGTAACCTGGTAATTGGTCACCGGATTTACCGGTACCACAAAAGGATCCTGTACGGTCGGATCGATAATGGTGGCGGCTGGCGTCCAGGTGTAACGCAGACCGTCGGAGTTCGTTTGTATCTGCAGGGTATCGGTCAGACAAATGGTAGTGTCCGGCATTACGGATAACGTAACGAAGTTTACCACGCGCACGCGCACCGAGTCGGTATTGATACATCCTGCCTGATCGAGCTGTACATGGTAGGTAGTGGTAACAGGCGGATTAACCGTAGGCGTGGCCGTGTTGGCATTGGTGATAAAGGTGTTTGGTGTCCAACTGAAATTGCCACTGCCCGATGCCTGTAGTTGTACATTGTCTGGCACACAGATCAATGTGTCTTTAAATGCGAGTGTGATAGGCGGCTTATCGATAATGTTTACTTGTTTGAATAACGTATCTATACAACCTTTGCTGTTGGTGACGATGAGGCGTATGGACTTGGTACCGATGCCGGCGTAAGTCCACTGTGAGTTTTGCGCACGCGACGTATCTGCAATAGTGGTAAGGTCACCGAAGTCCCAGCGCCAGGTGTCAACAACGCCATAGTTGGTAGTGGTGCGGTCGACGAATTGTACCGGGTTGGTAAGGCAAACACCATTGATGTCAAATTCAGGGAAGAAGCCGGGATAAATTTTTACAATGCCTGTTGTTGAATCTGCGCAAAGGTCGCCGCGGTTGGAAACTACTTTGATGGTATAATCACCGGCCGCTGCATAAGTATGGGTAGGGCTCGTTGCGGTGGAGGTGGCGCCGTCACCGAACTCCCAGTATAGTGTGCGGATCTCGGGGTTTGGGTTATTGATCACAAATGTGCGGCTGAATCCGTCGCAGGTAACGGTATTGAGGTCGATGGCCGGCTTCGTGCTTTCGCAACTTTTTACTTTTATGTGCAGTTCTTTCCGTGAACGCGCGAAGATCACGCCGTTGCGGCTTTCGTTTACGCATACGGTTACCACAAATTCTCCCTGCTGGTTGAACGGCGGTGCGATGCCGCTGATCAATCCGGTATTAGGGTCGATGGTTACCTGCGATCCTAAAGGTTGCGACCCATTGTAACCATTACTGTAGGGAACGATATTGTAAGGCGGGGCGGCGGCAGGATTGGGCTCAGCGCTGGTAGGCCCTGTTCCATTGCCCGGTCCTCCTCCCGACCAGGCATCGCAAAATTCATAGGTGAGCTGATCACCCAGCGTGGCCGCATCGGGATCGGTAGCCTGGAAGGAATACTCGAAGTAGTTACCCGCACAAACCACCACGGTATCATTCACATCAAACTGCGGGCTGTTGTTGATAAAACCATTGGGAATAGCAGTAGTGCCGGGGATGCCGATGGCCCAGGTATTGCCTACGTTGTCGGAGTTGCTCACGTTCATCACACCGGCAATCCGGCAGCAACGCTGATAAGAGATCGTGTACCCATTCGGCAGGTTAGGCAGCTCTATGCTGGCCAGATCATATACCACCACCGTGTAGTAACACTCCCGCTGATCGCCGGTAATACAGGGGTTATCGGAATCCTTGCGCAATTCATAACGGTTGGCGATGAAAACGTCAGGGGACGTTTGTATGAAGGCATTATTGCCGCCATTGAAAAAAGTGAATTTGATGGGATTGCTGACCTGTGCGCTGCTCAGTGGCGGGCATTGCATATAAACTGTGAGCGTAATGCGGTAACGGCTGGAGTTGGCAGACGAACCCGGGCCGAGGTATTGGTATGTAAAAAATCCTCCCTTAATGTGCGCTGCAATAGCAGGGGCAGTAAAGGCAAAACAAATAAGCAGTAAAACAAAAATCTTCTTCATCAATATTTCCGGCAACTTTAAGTTCAGGTCGCACGCAGGAAGTCTTTTAAAATATGGTTGCTTTTTTCAGGCTCCTCCAGCATACCCATATGTCCGGATTGCCGTAACACGTGAATATACGATTTTTCCGGGAGGTTTACCTGTTTCAGGCCGTCTTCGAAGGGCACCGCGGTGTCATGTTGTCCCAGTACGAAAAGCACCGGGCAAGCTGCATTTTTCAATACATCTGTCCTGTCGGGGCGCTCCATCATGGCCTCGTAATAAGAAACGAGTATTTCCGGAGAAAAGTTGCCCAGTTCGTCGATAAATTCGTCGATTAAACCGGGTTTCTGTTCCCTTGTAGCCGGCGCAAAGAGGTTGGGCGTCGATTGGCGGAAGAATGCGGCCGACCCGTGCTCGCGGATAAAACCGATAGCCTTGCGGCGGGTAGCTTTTTTTTCTTCACCGTCGGGCAGTGCCGACGAATGGAAAAGTCCGAAACCGCGCAGTATTTCCGGGTAGGCTTCAGCAAAGGCCAGCGTTATATAACCACCCATGCTGTGGCCGATCACCACAATTTTATCGCCCGGCGCTTCTTCTTCGGCAAGCGCGCGCAAGACGGCAGCCAGTCCTTCCATGCTCATGTTATCCACTTTCCCTGAATTGCCGGTGCCCGGCAAATCGGGGATGATGAGACGGAATTCGTCTTTTAATGCCGTAATCTGCTCTTCCCATACCGAGCCTTTTTCCCCGAACCCGTGTACGAGGAATACGGTATTGCCTTTCCCTTCCACCCGGTAATAGACGGGACTGCCTTCGTAGCTGAACTGTTTCAATGCCATGCTTATGGTATTATGCTTTTTTACGCCGGCGGGCAAAACTGACCACCGTGAGAATGATCAACAGCACCGTGGCAAACAACATGCCCTTCGATATCCAGTCGCCATGCCGCACAAAAAAAGTCTGGCGATCCGATACCGGAATAGCCAGTTTGATCGCGCCTTCCTGGTCCCACGGCAGCGCCGCGTATACCTGTCCGGCAGGGTCGATAAAACAGCTAATGCCGGTGTTGGCGCTGCGCACCACCCAGTGACGTGTTTCTATTGCCCTCAATCTTGCGTAGTTCATATGCTGACGGTAGCCGGGCGTATTGCCCCACCAACCGTCATTCGTGATCACGCAGATGATATTCGCTCCTTTACGGATGAACTCCGTGAGGTATTCACCATATACACTTTCATAACAAATAGCCGGCGCCACACGGTATGCATGGTCGTCCGTATTCAGTACCACTGCGGCCGTGTCGCGTGCATAACCACCGTCCGTGCCGCCAAACTTTTCAAAAGCAGGTGCCATGAATTGCAGGAATGCCGGCAATACCTCGGCTCCGGGTACCAGGCGCGACTTGTGATAAAACTGTGACCGTGAAGTATCGAGTAACGCTGCACTGTTATAGGCTTCATAATAGCCACTGCCATCCGGTTTCCGGCGGGACAGGCGACTCTGCTTCGAGTTGAACTCGCGGTATCCTTCGATGCCCGTGAGCAGGTTGATCTGCGGATGACGTTGCAGGAAGCCCCATATTGGCGCGAGGAAAAAGTTCTCCCGCAAACGGTCTTCGTTTACGCCTACCGGAACCGCGGTTTCGGGCCATACCACCAGTCGGGTGTTGGCATCAATCTGCGACTCAGATAAACGGATTAATTTTTCCAATTGCGCCGCTTCTTTACCGGCTTCAAATTTTTCATCCCAGGGATCGATGTTGGGTTGTACTATCACAATGTTGTGCGAAGCGGCAGGAAGTGCGGGAACCGGTACCATGCGCGACAACAGCAACGGTACAAAAAGCAACGCCAGCCAAACGGATAATACAATAAAATAAGCGCGGGAGCGCCCGCTCTGGCGATAGGTGTAAAAAAGCTGATAAGCCAACACGTTGCTCAACAATATCCACAAGCCACCGCCGGCAATGCCGGTGTATTCATACCACTGAATCCATCCGGGTTTATCGGCTAAAGCATTGCCGAGGGCCAGCCAGGGCCAGCTCAGGTCCCAGTTGAAATGGATGTATTCGTACGTGAGCCAGTAGGCAATGAAAGAGAGATAACCCCAGATGCGGCCGGCTGTTCTTTTTGTCCAGAAAAACAGCAGCAGCGGAATGCACATGATCAGGCTGTTGGCAAAGAAAGCGCCTAATGAACCTTCGAGTGAGGCTTTGGCCACCCACCAGGTCACCAGCAGGTTCCAGACCAGCATGCTCAGGTAAGAAATCGCCAGCCATTTTTTCCAATTGCCGATACGGTCTTCGACCCATAGTAACGGACACCAGGCAATAAAGACCAGGAAATTCAGAGAGGAAACCGGCCAGGCGGCCCAGAGCAGCAGCGGACTGATCAGGGCAATGCCAAGGTAAAGAAAACGGGAAGCGAATCCCGGGGAGGTCCGTTCGTTCACGTACTATGTTTGTGTAAAAATAACTGATTTACTTATTTTTCCACTACATCCGGCACTTGCCTCACAAAGGAATGATGGATCATGGACTGTTTTTTGTGCAATGAAAGGATACCGTTATGAACGAGCAACTGGATAATCTACACAGCGAAATAGACCGGCTTGAAGGCCAGATCGTGCAGCAGCAGCGGCAATTACAGGCTCTGCGTGCAACGCTCGATTCGCTTGCACAACAGGGCGGGGCTGCTCTTGCTCCAAAACCTGCTCCGCGGCAGGTTGCCATAACACCGGCGCGCGAGGGATTGGAAAATTTTGTCGGATTGAAATTGATCCAGGTTGCCGGGATCGTTGTGCTGGTGGCGGGTTTGGCGATTGGTGTTAAATATGCCATCGACAGGGAAATGATCTCCGAAGCAGCAAGAATAGGACTGGCTTACCTGGCCGGTGTTATTTTGTTTTTTCTTTCGCACCGTCTGCGACGCAGTTACACCACGCTGAGTGCAATCCTGTTCAGCGGCGCCATGGCCTCTGCTTATTTTACTACCTATGCGGCATTTGGTTATTACCAGTTATTATCGGCCCCGGTGGCTTTTATAATAATGGTCATCATCACGGCGTTGACAACTTACCAGGCCATCCGTTATGAAAAACAACAGATCGCCATACTGGGTATGATCGGTGCTTACGGCATTCCGTTTTTTATCAGCACCCACAACGAACGCATAACGTTGTTGTTTACTTACATGCTGGTAATCAACTCCGGTATTTTATACCTGGCATTCCGGCGGCGCTGGCGCGTGATGACGATGCTCGCGCTTTGCTGCAGCTGGATAATGGTATTGCTGGCAACCCTGGCTACTGATTTCTCTTTCTTTCAACACGGGTATTTCCTTTTTATAGCAGGTTTTTATTTGTTATTCCTGCTGGCAGGGCTGGCGGAAAGAATTGGCGGGGAGAAAATATTTTCCTGGCATTCGCAGGCTGTGTTGCTTATCAACAATGCCGCGTTGTTGCTGGCCTTACTGGTTGATACAACCGAAGGAGGTGCGGCAGGTATTGTTGGTGCAATGGCCTTGTTACTGACCGTACAGGCCCTATTGGCGCGTACGCTTACCAATGAACTTCTACTGTCCCATGTGTTGTATATGCAGGCGATCGTACTGGCAGTGATATTTGTGTGGTTGCAATGGAGCGGGATGACGGTAACGCTGACCTGGGTGGCGATTGCAGCGACACTTTTCACGGCAGGATTTTTTCTTCAATTGGCCTGGCCGCGGAGGGCGGCCTTGCTGCTGATGGCCGCTACACTACTGAAGTTGGTAGTCCTGGATAGCCTTCATTTCAATGCGGCGGAGAAAGTGATTTGCTACCTGCTGATCGGTAGTTTCCTGCTGGTGCTTTCTTTTTTGTATCAGAAGTATGGAAGCAGGTTTTTTGGAGGGGGAGAAGAAAAGAGTGAAGGTAAAAGGCGTGAGGCTTAAGGCGTAAGGTGTAAGATTTGATAAACAGCAGTGGTTGGCTGAGTCCTTGGTTCGTGTATACACGAACCAAGGGTGAGTTCCATTCACCATTGACGATTCACGATTCACAATTGACCATTCACCGATTCACTCCCTCAAGTTGTTTCCAGCGCCTCATCCAGCAACCTTTCCAACGCATCCAATCTGGAATTGAGCGAATCGAGCCGTGCATGATCGGCGGCCGACGTACGGCGCTCAGTAGCAAGCCATAAGAGTACCATGGCAATATAATCCTGCATGTCCTTGCCCGCAAACTCCGTCTTGTACTCCACCACTTTGTCATTAATCACCTTCACCGTACTGCGCACGATTTCCTCGTCCGCAGGGTCCAGTTTCAGGCGGTAACTCCGGTCGCCGATGGTAACGGTAGCAGCAATTAAATTGTCCATAGCTTGCAAGTTTCAAAAAAGATCAATATTTTGTTATGCTGTGGATCAGCAATATACGAACAACAGAACCGGCACCGGTTATAAAACCAGCTTTTTTGTAAGGTTTATCTCCGGTGATCAACATAAATCCGAAACCCTGTAAGCGCTCAACCAAAACTTAGTAGCCTCATGTTAGCCAAAATCAGATCATCAACTTTTATTGATGCCCTGCAGTTGGAATTCAGTGCCGCCCGCGGCCATTTCCTCAAAGCAATACTGCGCGATGATAAAGGTAGTATCTGCAGTGTAATGGAGAAAAAACTCACCGCCGACAAAGAACAATTGATATGGTCAGGTCTGAATGATCTGCCTTATGGCCGTTATACGCTCGAGCTGTCGCAGGGAGAGGAAGAACTGACCATGAATCTTGTGAAACGCGTCTGATATCACTGCCGCAACATGGCGATGCATTGATCGATCTCCTTCACGTAGCGGTTTATCTTTTTCTCAAATTCTTTCCGTTCTTTTTCATCCATCGTACCATTGGTATATTTTCCTATTTCCACCTGCTGACGCAGGGCTTCCGCCTGTTGGATCGCCTCTTCGGCCTGCTGCTGTTTTTCCTGCAACTGCTCACGCAACTGCCGGTTTTCTTTGGCCAACGCCACCTGCTGCTTCAGCAGTAGCTGAACCTTGTCCTGTATCTGTTTGATATGTTCTTCTGCGGTAAGCATGTATACACGGTTATTTCCGCAATTCTGCCTGCAAATCTTTTTCCAAAGTAGTCATGATCTTGCTCATCCAGTTGTCAATTTCTTTGTCGGTGAGCGTTTTTTCTTCATCCTGGAACGTAAAGCTCAGTGCGATCGATTTTTTACCGGCACCGATCTTCTCGCTTTCAAAGATGTCGAATAGTTGCAGGTCCTGTAGTTTGGACAATTTGATTTTGCGGATTGTCTTTTCTACTTCTTCATACGCCAACTGATTTGACACGACCATTGCGAGGTCGCGTTGCACGGCCGGGAAACGTGGTATTTCGCGGAAGGCCTGTTTGGTGCCCGCCGCCATCGATGCCAGCAGGGTCCAGTTGAAGTCGGCAAAATAAACGGGCTGACGTACATCGAACCGGTCGAGCGTTGCTTTGCTTACTGTGCCTAATTGTGCCACAGGCTTGCGTTGTACCAGCACCTGCAAGCCACTGCTGAATTTCGGATGCTGCAGCGGCTGGTATTCTTCACTTTCAAGACCGAGCTGCTGCAATACGCGTTTAACGATGCCTTTCAAGACAAAGAAATCAGTGGCCCCGGGTTTGTTTCTCCAGCTGTCTTCCCCATTTTTTCCAGTAAGATAAACACACAGATGCTCAGGCTCTTCGTATTTGCCACTGCCTTCCGTGCTGTACGTTTTACCAAATTCAAACAAACGCAGATCATTATTGCGGCGATTGAGATTATGCGCCACTACTTCCAGACCTGTTTCCAGCATTGAAGGACGCATGATGTTCAGTTCAGCACTCAAACTGTTCAGCATCTTTACAGCCGTCTGCAATTCTTCTTCGGAGAAATAGGCAGCATTGGTGATGGAGTTGGTCATGATCTCAAAGAAACCTGCACCGGCGAGATAGTTAGCCGTTTTTTCACGATAGGTATCGAGGAGATAATTTTCTTCCACCGATGGTGTAATGGTAATGCTGTCGGGAATGGCCACGTTGTCGAGACCATCGATGCGCAGGATTTCTTCCACCAGGTCGGCCGGCAGGGAGATGTCGGGTTTGTGATGCGGAACGGCCAGTCGCATTTCATCGATGCCTTCCTTCAGTATATCAAAACCGAGGCTGCCCAGGATAGTTTTAACGGAATCGGGATGATAATTTTTACCACTCAGCTTTTTCAGATAGTGATATTTGAGTGCCACTTCTTTTTTCTCGCGCGGCTCCGGGTAAATGTCTGTGATATCGGAGGCGATTTCTCCGCCGCAGATCTCGCGGATCAGCAGGGCGGCGCGTTTCAGCACATTCACCGTGGCCGAGATATCGGTTCCTTTTTCAAAACGTGTGGCCGCGTCTGTACGCAGACCATGACGGAAAGAAGTTTTGCGGATGCCGATGCCCTCGAAGAACGCACTTTCGAGGAAGAGGCTGGTAGTAGTATCCGTAACACCGCTGTTAAGACCGCCGAACACACCGGCGATGCACATACCGCCTTCTTCGTCGCAGATCATCAGATCATCTGCATCGAGCTTGCGTTCTTTTTCGTCGAGTGTTACAAAGGTTGTTCCTGCCGGTAGATTTTTCACGATCACTTTGTGACCGCGGATTTTATCGGCATCAAATGCATGCAGCGGTTGTCCCGTTTCATGCTGAATATAGTTGGTAATGTCCACCACATTGTTGATAGGACGAACGCCAATCGCTTTTAGTTTTTGCTGTAACCACAACGGCGACTCAGCGATCTTTACGCCGGTAATGCTTACACCGCTATAACGCGGGCAGGCTTGCGTATTCTCTACCTGCACGTCGATGCGCAGCGAATGCGTATCGGCTTTGAAGCCATTGGCATTCGGCAGTTTGGGACGCAGTTCTTTTTTATCGTGATGCGTGAGATAAGCACACACGTCGCGGGCTACTCCCCAATGGCTCATGGCGTCCATGCGATTGGGCGTAAGACCTATTTCGTACAAAGTATCCGAATACGGCTTGAAGTATTCGGCAGCCGGTGTGCCGGGTTTCACATCGGCGGGCAACACGAGAATGCCTGCATGTGAAGTACCCAGTCCGATCTCATCTTCTGCACAGATCATACCCTGGCTTTCTTCTCCGCGGATCTTGGCCAGCTTCATGGTCAGCGGTTCGCCGGTTGAAGGGTAGATGGTGGTGCCAACAGGAGCCACCACTACTTTTTGTCCGGCAGCCACATTAGGTGCGCCGCAAACAATGGAGAGCAGTTCGGCACCGCCAATATTTACTTTGGTCAGGGTAAGTTTGTCAGCGTTGGGGTGTTTTTCCGTGCTTACTACTTCGCCGGTCACCAGTCCTTTCAGACCGCCGGTTACTTCCTCGTAGTTCTTCATGTTTTCCACCTCGAGTCCTATCGCGGTCAGAATGCGGCTCAGCCGTTCAGGGTCAACAGTTACAGGCAAATATTCACTAAGCCATTTATATGAGATCGTCATGAATGGGGATTGATTTCAGAATGCAGCAAAGATAATGGAACTGGGCGTAAAAGCCTGTTGGATCAGTCATTTCGGGCGTTGAGCTGCTCCTGCATCCGGCGGACGCGGTCTTCCAGTTTTTCGGAGGAAAGGTCCTCCCGCATGCTGTCCACTTTGATGGGAAAACAGAACGGGGTCAGCCGTTCGGGGAAGGTGATCACGATCCTGGCCTGCTGAATGCGTTCGAGCATATCGCGGAGCCGCCATTCTTCCATTTGCTGTGCAAATACTTCCTGGTAGGCCTGCCGCAACAACACGTTTTGCGAATCGTATTCGCTGAATACATTGAAGAGGAGAGAGGCGGAAGCCTGCAGATGCCGGGCTTTCTTTTTTTCACCGGGCAGGCCCTGGAACACCAGGCCGCCGATCACCGCTATATCGCGGAATTTGCGGCGGGCCATTTCCGTGCTGTTCACACTGCGCTGGATATCGGCCAGCAGGTTGTCGGGAGAAAAGAGCTCATACACATTGGTATCGTCCAGCGGAATCGGCTGGTCGCTGAGCAACTCGAAACCGTAATCATTCATCGCCAGCGAAAAAGTAATGGGGGCTATGCGGCTGATGCGATAAGCCAATATCGCGGCCATGGCTTCGTGAACCAGTCTTCCTTCAAACGGGTATACAAACAGGTGAAAACCGTCGCGGGTTTCAATGTGCTCGATCAGCAATTCATTTTGCGAAGGCACGTGCGACAATTCTTCCTGCCGCTCAAACAGGGGCTCGAGTATTTCGAGTTCGGGTTCAGCTTTTGTTTTCTGCCGGCGTGTGTGCGATTTTCTGTCGAATGTTTCGCGGAGTTTGCGGCCGAGATTGGCAGACAAAGGCATACGTCCGCCGTTCCAACTGGGCACGATCGATTTTTTTGAATTGCTTTTCCGCACCATGGCGGTCATGTCTTTGGTCATTACAAACTCCAGGTTGCGGCCGGAAAGTGTAAACACATCACCCGGACTAAGACGGGAGATAAAATATTCTTCGATCATGCCAATGAAACCGCCACTTACAAATTTCACTTTCATCATGGCCTCGCTTACAATCGTACCGATATGCAGGCGATGCCGCATCGCCATGCGGCGGTTGAGCAATTTATAAACACCGTCTTCAATGGTTATTTTTTTATAATCATCGTATTGCTGCAAGGCGTCTCCACCGGAGGTTACGAAATGTAACAACTGTTCCCATTCATGGCGCGGCAGATCGCGGTAGCAATAGGTGGTGATCACTTCCTGGTAAATCTCTTCGGGTTTAAATCCTTCGGATATGGCCAGTGTGTGCAGGTATTGGATCAATACATCATAGCATAATAAAAACGGGGGGCGGCTCTCGATGATGTTTTCGCGGATAGCCTGCTTGAGTGCGGCGGCTTCTGCGAGTTCGAGTGAATGAGTGGGTAAAAAATAAATGCGGCTGACAGCGTCGGGACTATGACCACTGCGGCCTGCACGTTGCAGAAAACGCGCCACACCTTTGGGCGAACCTACCTGTATCACTGTATCAACCGGGCGGAAATCCACGCCAAGATCGAGACTGGCCGTACACACCACTGCTTTCAATCTGCCTAAATGCAGGTTCTCTTCGATCCAGGTGCGGAGTTCCATATCAATAGAACCGTGGTGCAACGCAATAGAACCTGCCAGGTCAGGATGAATATCGAGCAAGGCCTGGTACCATCGCTCACTCATGCCACGGGTATTGATAAAAATAAGGGTGGAGCGGCTTTCCTCCAGTATGGGAATGATCTTGTGCGCGAGCTTGAGACCAAGATGGCCGGCCCACGGATACTTTTCAATTTCATCGGGAAAGATTGAAGAAATCTCGATGTTTTTTTTGAGTTGGGCTCTTACAATAAAACCTTCTTCACCCAGCGGACTCAACAACACATCTTTGGCTTCTTCCAGGTTGCCGATGGTAGCGGAGATGCCCCATACCGAAGGAGGAGGCAGCGACTGTTGTTTTCTCAAACCGATCAACCGGCATACGGCGAGCTCCACCTGCACGCCGCGTTTGCTGCCCATCAGTTCATGCCATTCATCCACGGCGATCACAGAGAGGGATTGAAATACGGTGGGATAACCTTTCTGCGCGATCATCAGGTGCAGGCTCTCGGGTGTGGTGATCAGAATTTCGGGTAAATGTCTTTTCTGCCGGGCGCGCTCGGCCTGCGAAGTATCACCGTTGCGTATGCCCACCTGCCAGTTCATATCCAGTGCGGCAATCACTTCTTCCATGGCGCGTCCGATATCCTTGGCCAATGCACGTAGCGGTGTCAGCCACAAGAGCTGCAGACCGTTGTTTTTTTTATGCTGATAGTTATCGGGGTGCTGGTTGATAAAACGGATCAATACACCAAGGAAAACAGAAAATGTTTTACCAAAACCGGTCGGTGCATTTACGAGACCGCTTTCCCCTTTGAGAATATGTTGCCAGGTTTCTTCCTGGAAAGCAAAAGCACGGCGTTCGTCGGAGGCCAGCCACGCATTGATCAGTTTATATCCTTTTGTTTCCTGCAACTTCATTTGCCATAAGTCTCCAGCATTTTTTTCAGATCGTCGAGGGTATTGATCTCTTCCGGCTTTTTATCTGTTCTCCAGCGATGCATGCGGGGGAAACGCAAAGCTACGCCGGATTTGTGACGATTGGAGGCGGCAATTCCTTCGAAGGCAATCTCGAATACCAGTTCAGGTTTTACCGTACGCACGGGACCAAATTTCTCAATCGAATTTCTTTTAATAAAAGCGTCCACCTGGGCAAATTCTTTATCGGTGAGACCGGAATAGGCTTTTGCAAAACTCACCAGTTGATCGCCGTCGCGCACGGCAAACGTGTAGTCGGTGTACAGGTTGCTCCGGCGCCCATGGCCTTTTTGTGCGTAGATCAGCACCCCGTCGATGGTCAGCGGATCTACTTTCCATTTCCACCAATCACCGGTTTTGCGGCCGGCATGATAGATGGAATTTTTATTTTTCAGCATCAGTCCTTCGGCTCCGTTCTCGCGCGAACTTTCGCGGATCGATGTCAATTGATCCCAGGAAGAAAAAGATACGGCCTGCGATAACACCAGCAATGGGTGACCGGCTTGTTGCACGATGGATTCCAGTAAGGCTCTTCGTTGCGTCAGGGGTTGATTACGGATATCCTGCCCTTCATATTCCAATACATCATAAGCAAAAAAGGTAACGGGTACTTCCTGCAAATGTTTCTTCGTTACATTCTTGCGGCCGATACGTGTTTGTAACAGGGCAAAAGGCAATGGCTTTCCTTCTACACTTGGAATGATCTCGCCATCAAGGACAATGCCATCGGGCAATGCTTCAAGCAAATGAGTATACTCGGGAAACTTTTCCGTTACCAGTTCTTCGCCGCGGCTCCAGACAAACAATTCTCCTTCGCGACGGATCACCTGTCCGCGTATGCCATCCCATTTCCATTCTGCCTGCCACTCGTTGGGATCGCCAAGCGCCTGCACGTCCTCTACGGCGTAGGAAAGACAAAAAGGGTAAGGTTTGGAATTATCGGCGGCTGTAGCTGTTTCGCTCATCAGCTCTTCAAACGGTATGGTCACAGGGTCCCAGTTGCCGGTGATGCGGTGCGCGATGAGGTTGGCCGTAACGCCGGTGGCTTTTGCCAGTGCATTGACGATTGTTTTTTGCGAGACGCCGATCCTGAAATTGCCGGTCAGTAATTTATTGAATACAAAACGTTCGCCCTGTGTCATTTCTTTCCAATGCTTCGTCACGAATGCTCTTTTGTTTTCTTCCGGCTGCTGGTCCTGCGCGATGATTTCGTCCATCAGTGAAGCGAGCGTACGCATTTCTTCCAAAGCAATTACGGGCGGTGGCAACAGCAGGGCGATTGTTTCGGCCAGGTCGCCTGCCGTATGATAGGCTTCTTCGAATAACCATTCGGGTAGTTCGGTTTCCTCCATGCACCACTTTTTTAGCAGGGCGGCGTTCACAAGTCGCTTGGGGCGTCGTCCGCTGAAAAGGGCGATCACCCATACTTTATCGCGGTCGGGTGCAGTGGCAAAGTAGTGGACCAGGGTATCGAGTTTGTCATTGGTCTTGGTACTGGTGCCCAATGCGGTGATGAGTTGTGCAAACGCTTTCATGCGGCATCACCCTCCGTGGTGGTAGCGGCTTCTTCCTCTTCTTCGGTACCGTAGGCCGTTTTTACTTCTGCTGCTGCTATGCCCAGTTCGGTGAGATAACGGCTGAAGGCCGATTGAAACCCATGTGTCACATATACCTGTTCTGCTCCTGTTGCCTTTACGGCGCTTAGTAATCCCTGCCAGTCTGCATGATCGCTGAGGGCGAATCCTGCATCGGCATTGCGCCGGCGGACATTGCCACGTACCTGCATCCATCCGCTGCAATTGGCGGTGCGATAGGGAGAAAATCTTCGCATCCAGGTACTGCCATCGGCGCCCGGTGGGGCCACGATCACGGCTCCTTTGTAGGTGGATGCGGGAAGATCGGGTTGTACGCGTTTCACTTCCGGTTGCGGAATGCCCGCACTGATTAAAGCCTGTTGTATGTTCCAGATGGCGCCATGTACAAATACCGGCAAGCCGGTTTTGCTTAAACAATCCAGTATGCGCTGGGCTTTGCCTAAACTATAACCGGTGATTACCGGCGTAAGTCCGTCGGCAACGGTGGCCACGGTCCAATCGACGATCGACTGGTAAAGTGCTGCCTGTGGTTGCCAGCGATAGAGTGGCAAACCAAAAGTTGATTCGGTAATGAACGTGTGGCATTTGACTGGTTCAAAGACGCCACTGATGCCATCGTCTTCCGTTTTGTAATCGCCGCTGAAAACCCATACTTCATCTTTGTATTCGACACGTATCTGCGAAGACCCGATGATATGCCCTGCGGGGTGGAGGCTGATGGTTACGTCGCCGATCTTCAGCGGCTCATTCCATCCGATCGATTCAGCCACAATATCGCCGAGTCGGAGGCGCAGTAAGGGTAAGGTGAGATGATGGCAGAGATACCAGCGGCTGCCATAACGGGCATGGTCGCTGTGGGCGTGGGTAATGATGGCCCGGTCTACGGGTTTCCAGGGATCAATATAAAATCCTCCGGCACGGCAGTACAATCCGGCTTCGGTAAATTCAATCAGCGGCATACGGTTAGTATGAAAATAACATGCCGGAGCTTCGGGAGGGGAAAGTGATCAGTTAACGGATTTGATTGCTCCGTCGAAGTATTTAATGAAATAAAGCTTTTTGTTTTCGAAGTAATCGAGGGTGAGCGAATTGCGGTCGAGTACCGGTTGCAGGTCAAAATCTGTAAACAAAGAGTACTGTTTATTCCCCAGATTGGAGGCCAGGTCTTTGCCGTACTTGATCAGCAGGCGGCCGAAATTCCAGGTGGTTTCGTATCCGCGGAACACCATATCACTGGGCCGTGAAAACATGCGGGTGGTGAAATAGTTGATGATGCTGCGGCTGGCTTTGTCCTGCCGTGCATTATAAAAGGGAGTGCTGTAAATGATTTCCAGGCCCTTGTATTCGGGTTTGCCGAGGTCGCCGCGCAATGATTCCCAGGTAGGCATGCCGACCACCACGGAGCGGTATTTTTTATTGATCGATGCCAATTGTTTGATCAGGCGGCTGCCGAAATTAATATCGAGTGAGCCGGCCAGACAAATCGTTTGCAGGGTGGTATCGAGGTGCGGACGCAGATGATTGATGGTAAAACTATCGGGCAGGTCTACATATTTTACTTTCAATGCGCTGCCTGCCTGCAGTTTGGCGGCATCTTCCCAGTAAGATTTAATGCCGTCTTCCAACCGGCCTTTCTTACGGAATACCACGATGCGTTTGCCGGTATAATATTTTTTTACATAATTATAAATGCCCTCGCATTGCGTACGCAGCGTGGGGTTGAGCACTACGAAAAATGGATTACCCGAAGCGCCGCCTTCGTTGGGCATGGTAGTATTGATAACAGGAATATTTGCTTCGAGTGCTTTGTCGGCAAAAGCTTTTACTTCATTGGTGGTACAATGAGCGAGGATGAGTTCTACTTTGTCGCGGGCGGCTTTGTCGAGTTGCTGTTCGAGTGTTTGTTTGGAAGAACGTGTATCGTAGATGAAAACTTCCAGGTGTGCCTGTTCTTTTTCCAACGAGTCGAGTGCGAGTTGTACGCCTTCGTAAAATTCAAGACCGGGTCCGATGAATTTGGGCATATTGTTACCGGTATAGCGGTATTCATCCATGCCATCGAAAGCGGAATCGAGGTAAAGCGGTACGAAAACCGCTATACGGTGCGACACGCCGTTTTGTGCGCTGGCTTTGAATTGCACCAATGCAAGAAGGAAAAAGGCGGCTAGGAATTTTTTCATGTATGCAGATTTAATGGCACCGGTGATTACTCCCACTCGATGGTAGCCGGCGGCTTGCTGCTGATATCATACACTACGCGGTTAATACCTCTTACCTGGTTGATGATCTCGTTAGAGATATTGGCCAGGAATTCGTAGGGCAGATGTGCCCAGTCAGCCGTCATACCATCCACACTTGTCACGGCCCGTAATGCCACGGTATATTCATAAGTGCGTTCGTCACCCATGACCCCTACACTTTTTACCGGTAACAAGATAGCACCTGCCTGCCATACGGTTGCATACAGATTGTTATCTTTCAGACCTTTCACGTAGAGGTGATCCGCTTCCTGCAATAATTGTACCTTTTCTTCGGTTATCTCGCCCAATATGCGGATCGCGAGACCCGGACCGGGGAAAGGATGGCGGTCGATCATGTCGGCAGGAATGCCGAGTTCGCGGCCAACCTTGCGTACTTCGTCTTTAAAAAGATTGCGCAGCGGCTCCACCAGTTCCAGGTGCATTTTTTCCGGCAGGCCTCCCACATTGTGGTGCGACTTGATGGTTACGGAAGGTCCGTGAACCGAAACACTCTCGATCACATCGGGATAAATGGTGCCTTGTCCCAGCAGACCGATGCCGTCAATATGTTTGGCTTCTTCCTGGAAAACATCGATGAACAGGCGGCCAATCACTTTACGTTTGTCTTCCGGATCGGTTTTGCCGGCCAGTTCTGTATAGAAGCGGTCTTTGGCATCGATACCTTTTACGTTCAGACCCAATTGCGCATAAGTGTCGAGTACCTGTTGAAATTCATTTTTACGCAGCACGCCGTTGTCAACGAAAATGCCATAAAGGTTTTCGCCGATGGCGCGGCTGATCAGGGTGGCGGCAACGGTAGAATCCACACCGCCGCTGAGTGCCATGATCACTTTGCGGTCGCCGATCTGTTTTTTGAGTGCGTCAACCGTATCGGTGATGAAATGCGCGGGTGTCCAATCCTGGGCACATCCGCAGATATCCACCAGGAAGTTATAAATGAGTTTTTTCCCTTCGGTGGAATGGTATACTTCCGGGTGAAACTGTACGCCATACAAGGGGCATCCGGGTTGATCTGCGGCCTTGCGGAAAGCGGCAACGGGAATGCTTTCGGTATCGGCCAGCAATTCAAAACCTGCCGGCAGTTCTTTGATAGAATCGCTGTGGCTCATCCATACCTGGCTGTCGGGAGAAATACCGTTCAGTAGTACATCCTGTTGCCTGGATTGGAGAATGGCGCGGCCATATTCGCGTTTATTGCTTTTGGCCACCACACCGCCAAAGCGGCGGGCGGTAAGCTGGGCACCGTAACAAACCCCCAGTACGGGCACTTTTTCTATGAACGATTGTACGTCAACATCCGGGGCGTTGGCGTCATTGACGGAAAACGGCGAACCGGAAAGAATGATCCCTTTGAGCCCGGGCTCAAAAACAAACGATTTATGGAAAGGGATGATCTCGCAGTAAACATTGGCTTCGCGTACGGCCCGGGCAATCAGTTGTGTGTATTGAGAGCCGAAATCGAGAATAAGGATTTTTTCCGTCATAGTGACGCGAAGGTAAGAAAACGGCGGAGCCGCCGCAAAGCAATTATTAATGATTTAAACAGTAACCTCACGGGGTCTTTTTACGTCATATCGGCTATTAGTAATACCTTAACTTTTCAAAAGCTCAATCCTGCATGAAACAAATCATTCCCCTCCTGCTTTTCTCCGCACTGCTTACCTGCTCCTGCAACCTGATCAACGAACGTGTAAAAGGGAACGGCAACGTTATCACCCAGGAACGCCAGGCCGGTGATTTTCACAATGTAAAGGTCAGCAATGCGGTGAACGTGGTACTCACGCAGGAAAGTACTTTCAAAGTGAAAGTAAAAGCGGATGAAAACCTGCAACGCCTGATAGAGGTGGAAGTAAGTGGCGGCACCTTGCATATTCACCAGAAAGATAATACGAGCATTAGTCCCACGGAAGATGTTGTGGTATATGTAAGTATGCCCAAAGTAAAAGACATCGACGTGTCTGGTGCGTCGAGCCTGGAAGTAACGGGCCGGCTGCTGTGTGAAGAAAAGGTAAACATCGAAGCGAGTGGCGCATCCAAGGCCATTGTAAATCTTCGCGCTCCTGAAGTAAGCCTCGGGGCGAGTGGTGCATCCGAACTCATCATTTCGGGTGAAACAAAAAAAGCGGCAGTGGAATCGACGGGAGCCAGCAGCGTGAAAGCACCTGATCTTCTGGCGGAAGAGGTGAAAGTGAACGCATCCGGCGCCTCCAAAGCTTCGGTATTCGGCAGTGTAAAACTTGACCTGGATGCGAGTGGCGCTTCGGATATCCGTTACAAAGGAAACGGGGCCGCCACGAGCAATTCGAGCGGAGCCAGTTCCATCAATAAAGCTGACTAACCAACAGCTTTACTGACTACAGCCATTAAACCAACCTGACTATATGAGTTCGCGCAGAGAATTCCTGAAGGAAGCTACATTGGCTACCGGAGGGCTATTACTTACCTCGTCTGCCTGGGGCAGGCTGATCACCCCTGTCAAACCGCGTGTAATTATTATCGGCGCAGGCTTTTCCGGCCTTGCCGCAGCCTATTATCTTCATCAACGGAATGTGGACTGTGTACTACTGGAAGGACGCAACCGCATCGGCGGCCGTGTATTCTCGCACCAGATTGATAAGGATGAAGACCTGGTAGTGGAACTTGGCGCCGAATGGGTGGGGCTTTCACATATCCGTGTACAGGAACTTTGTAACGAACTCGGGCTGCTGTTGCACAACAACCAGTTCGACACCCATCTTATTTACCAGGGCAAACATACGCCCAGCGGACAATGGAACTACAGTGATGCCTGGCAACAAAAATTCCGGGAAATAGTGGAGAACTATAAAACCCTGGAGCGCCCGCAGCAGGAAGAACTCGACCGTATCGACTGGTGGCGCTACCTGGTGAACCAGGGTTGCGATGGCCGCGACCTCGATATCCGCGAGTTGCTGGATAGTACAGATTTTGGTGAAAGCATTCGTCACGTTTCGGCCTTTGCCGCACTTGCCGAATATGCGGAGAGCAGTGAGAAAAACGAGATGGATTGCAAGATCCGCGGGGGTAATGGCAGGCTGGCGGAAAAATTAGCGGACAAGATTGGCCGCGGTAAAATAAATCTCCAACACCCCGTACTCAGCGTTGAGCAAAACGAACATGGTGTAAAAGTAACCTGCGACAATGGCCGCGAATTCACGGCGGATAAACTTATCTGTACGGCACCCACATTTGCAGTACAGCAGATCCGCTGGTTGCCGGAATTGCCTGCGGCACAGCAGAACGCACTGGCCCAATTGCAGTATGCGCGGATCAACAAAAATCCTTTGCTCTTCACGGAAAAATTCTGGAAAGACGACCGCTTCGATCTGATAAGCGATCAGAGTCCGCATTATTTCTATTACGCTACAAAAGAACAGGGCAAAAAGAAAGGGGCACTGCTCTCGTATACCATTGGTGACAAAGCTGCCGTTGCCGCCAATCAAACAGATGCCTGGCGCGCGGATATGGTAGCGCAAACGCTGGACCCGTTTTTCGGTCCCGTACGTCCCTTGCTGGAAAAACAAGTGAATTATTATTGGGGTAATGATCCGTTTACCAAAGGCGCGTATGCCGTTTATGGGAGAGGACAGTGGTTCACGGTAAGGGAAACATTACAACAACCGCATCTGCATACCCATTTTGCCGGCGAGCATCTGGCCGATTGGCAGGGATTTATGGAGGGCGCGATTGTTACGGGAGAAGAAGCGGCGAGCGCGGTACTCGGGTGAGGAGTCGTGAATCGTCAATCGTGAATCGTGAATCGTGAATAAGTCAATAAGTAAATAGGTGAATTTCTTTACTTACCACTTATGCCCGAAGTATCGGCCCGAAGTATCGGGCGGCTGTTCCATTTCCACATTTCCACATCCGGGGACGAATGTCCCCGGCACATCTCCACATTTATTAATTGCCTGCGCGCTGACGCTCGTCATCCGCACCTCCGGTTTTTCTTCGCTGATTGTTGCCGGATTTGCCAAAGCCGTACACAAAATTCACCGTGATGATCTGCGAGTCGAGTATATTTTTATAGCGACCCTGGCCATTACGCAGGTTGTTGATTTTTCCCTGGTTAATACGTGAATGGAAAATATCACTGCCCGTGAGTTTCACCGTGCCTTTGTTGTTCAGTATTTTTTTCTGAATACCTGCATTCATCACCCAGAATCCCGCCAATACAAATTGCCCGGTGATGCGTTGCCCTAAATAAAATCCGCCCAGCTCTGCAGTCCAGCCTTTACCCAATTGTACCTGGTTGCTGATGTTACCATAACCAAAGTAGGCGGCCGTGTCAACCTGTTCTGTATACAAAGCGGATTTAGTCTGCACACGCGTCAGTTCTCCATACACATTCAGGGTCCATGCTTTTACGGGATTCAATGAAGCATTGACGGACAATGACAGGTAACCACTCTTGCTGATATTGCCGGGCCGGCTGTAAAAACGGTTCTCTTCCAATTGTATCGTTTCACCAATTTCATCGATGGTATTGTTCCAGGAAAAAGAAGTCGTGATCATGTTTTTGAACACATGTGATAACTCAACGGTGTGTGAAATTGTCGGATTGAGAAAGGGGTTGCCCACATATAAGGTGAACTTATCGAGCGGACTAACGAATGGATTCAGGTCACGATAGTACGGACGGTTAATACGTTTGCCATACGATAACGTCAGTTGGTTTCTTGATAAACTGTCAAAGCGGTAAGAGGCATAAAATGTAGGAAACAATTGCGCATAGCTGCGGCGGAATTGCGAATCGGGTTTCGCCGCGTTACCAAGCTGGTTTCCTTTCAGACTGGTATTTTCATAACGAAGCCCTCCCTGTATCGAGAACTTTGACCACTCCTGGCTGAAATTCAGGTAAGCGGCATGAATGTTTTCGGTGTAAAGAAAATGATTGCTGATGTCATAGTCCGCCGAAGTGTTACCGGCTATCGTACGATAATAATCTGCTTTGTTGTCGGTGCGGGTATGGCTTGTTTTGAAACCGGCATCCATCCGCAAAGAAGCGCTCAGCGGATGCACATAGTCGGCTTTATACGAATAAATATCAATGGAAGAAGGCAGGTATCCGCGAAGAAAGTCATTTCCTTTTTCCGTGCCGTCTGCTTCATAGCTGGAATTGAGCGAATACTGACGCGAGCGGGTATTGAAACGGATATAGTCAACATCCATCGATAATTCACGGCCCGGTTTTTTGAATTGATAACGGTAATTGATATTGCTGCTGGTATTGTTCATGCGCATCGGCGCTTTGTTATCTGCTGTGATAAACGAATCCAGTCGATTAGCCGCATTAAAAAGTTTGTTGGTGCTGTATACCCCGCGGAGATTCTGCCGGTTCAGGTTGGTTACCACCAAGCCGAGTACCGAACGTTTGCTGATGTTGTAATCGAAACCGGCTTTCCAGTTGATACTTTTTCCGTGTGTATGAAGATCCGTTTGCTGTGTAAAAGAAGAAGCCGGACTTCCATCATCATTGAAATAAAAACGATCGATGGTCAGATCATTGTAGTACTGGCTGTTTTCATAACTCACATTGCCGAAAAAGTTCACATTGCCGGTGCGGTAGTTGAAGAGAAGACTGTTGGACGATTTGGGATAAATGCCCTGGCTGTAGCCAAGGTTGATCGTGCCGTTGAAACCGCTGCGTTTTATTTTTTTCGTGCGGATATTGATCACACCGGCATTACCAGCCGCATCGTAGCGCGCAGGCGGATTTGACATCAGTTCGATCTTGTCGAGCGCGCCTGCAGGCAACGAACGCAGATAAGCTACGAGATCCGCTCCCGACATATAAGTCGGTTTGTCATCGATAAACACCACCGCACCACCTTTTCCCTTCAGGGTTACCGCTCCGTTTTCATCCACCTGCACACCCGGACTGTTTTGCAATACTTCAAATGCCGATTTGCCTGCATTGGACATCAGCGCATCTACGTTCACCACAATGCGGTCGATCTTTTGTTCGATATAGGGCTTGCGGCTGGTAACGGTTACATTTTCCATATTTGTTGGCTGTTGCAACAATACCAGCACGCCCATATCGCGAAGACCGGAGCCTAACAATAAGGTGTCGGCCAGCGGCAGATAACCGGCAGCAGTGATGGAAAATACATAATGACCAGGGGCAATTGGATTGTAATCGAATTTGCCGGCATCGTCGGCCGCAAAAAAGCGGTTATTGGAAGAGTCGGCGAGCGAGCGAAGGGAGATGGTGGCTCCGGCAACGGGCTGCTGATCATGATTGACAACGCTTCCTGCAATGCGGCCCTGGGACTGGGCATGCACCTGCGTACACGAGATAAAAAACAAAAGGGATAACAGCTTTTTTTTCATAAAAGACAAAATGATACCTCATACCTGCGGGCAGGCGCGTAAGGGGCTTGATCGTTGTACAGGACAAGTTGTACGACGACCGGCCAGGTTAAGAATAGTATGACTTTAAATCAGGATTGCCAGTTGACTTTGACCGTCATTCCCGGTTTGAGAAAGCGGCTTTTCAGCCGGGAATGAATAGCATCGGATTGTTTGATACCGTTTACAATCAGTTCGTCATTGGACAGCATATAGGAAATGTGCGGAATGTTACCGCTTGCTACAGTCGGATACGGGTCGGGTAATACTTTTTCGTTGACCAGTGCGCGTGTGATCGCATTTACCCAGGGATCACCGTGTTCATTCGTTTTTCTCGATATGGGCAGGTTGCGTTTGATAGCTTCCTGGTGTTTGCGCATTTCTTCATCAACGGTACGTTTGGCCTCAGCCTCGGCAGCTCTTGTTTGCTCGATGGCCTGCTGTTTGTCTTGCTCATACATCAGCTTGCGGAGCTTGCCGTCTTGTACTTCAACACTGATACCATTGTCGTAATAACGGGTTGTACCTGTTTTATCAGGACTTTTTTCAATGGCCTGTCCATCTCCGGTAACGGTAGTATTTCCGTTTTTGCCGATTGAAATATACAAGGGCATATTAGCTCTTATGTTAACAGGGACATCATCATCGGTTGTAGTAGTAGTGGTGATGGTCGTTGTTGTCGTAGTAGTAGTGGCTGGTGAAGGTGCGCATACCTCCGCGGGATGGGCGTCTGCTTGTCGCGCTGCTGCTGTTACCAGTGGTACCGGCAGCAGAGGAGAGAGATTGATCGCCGCGGTTGGAATGGTATCTCTCCTCGCCTGAAAAGCAGTATCGGCCGTATTCTCTCTGCTGCTTATGTTATCAGGCACTACAAGACTTGTAAGCGTAAGTAACAACAATACAAGGCAAACAGTGAGTGTACGGAATTCCCATTTCGACAATAAACTATTGCGGCGGCTAAGCATACGTTGCACACGTGTCAGTAAATGCGGCGGTCGTCCGGGGAAAGCGGGCGCCGGCGGATAGCCCGCAAGATTATATTCCTGGAACGCTACCAGCGCGTGGATCAGTTGCCGGCGGTCGGGCAATTGCTGCAAGGCGAGTTCGTCACAACAATTTTCCCTTTCATCCTTGATCAGCCGCGATACCCACAATAAACCAGGATTAAAAAAGAAGATCGCTTCGGCTAATTGCTGTACAAGATTAACCAGGTAATCCTGGCGGCGTACATGGGCCAGTTCGTGCAAAAGAATAGCTTCGATCTGGTCAGGTGGTAGTTGTGTGATCAATCCTGCCGGTATAAGAATCACGGGTTTTACGATACCTGTAACCAAAGGAACGCGGGCCAGCGCCGATTGTAACAATACCACGCGGCGGCGGATTTGTAATTGTGCGGCCAGTTCCTGCAGGCGTTGCTGCCATTCGAGTGGCGGCGCCGTGATATTGGACTGACGCAGGTGACGGATATAACCAATACCTGCGAGCAGGTAGATCAGTTTGCAAAGGAAAAAGATGAACCACGCAGAGAAGATATAATTGGAATAGTTATCGAATATCGCCAGGAAACGCTGACCCGCGCTGCTGAGCGAACTGATATAAACGGGTGTGGAAGACGCAATTGTTGCGGAAGCGGCGGGTTGGTTAAACTGGGTTACTTCCCGGATGGCAGTGCCGGTTACGCAAACGAGGAACAGCGCCCAGGTAATGAGTAAAAGATTGTAGCGCACGGCCGGCCGCGAATGACGGGTACACAAAACCACCACGGCGGCAACAACGGCCAGCAACAGACCTTGCCAGATCGAATGCAGCAGCACACGCGAAATGGCTTGCAGCACGCCGGAGGGCAGGAGTGAAAACAGTAGTGACATACTCAGCGGTTTTAGGCCGGATCTTTATCAAGATCGTCCAGCAGTTTTTTGATTTCCTGTAATTCCTTTTTGGATGTTTGTTTATTACCCAGCAACTGCATCATCAGGTGACGGGCCGATCCGCCGTAAAGCGTATCCACAAATTTTTCAAGCAATAAACCTTTGGTTTCGTCTTCTTTCATTGCCGCCTGGTAGATGTGTTTCATGCTGCTTTCATCGCGCAGCAATAATTTTTTTTCTACCATGATCTGCATCAGCTTCAGCGTGGAGCTATATTGTACACTCCGCGTTTTTTCATTGAGCGTATCGTTCACAAAACGTACGGTCGACGGGCCATGCTGCCACAACACCTGCAATATTTCCAGCTCTGAACGCGTAGGCTCCGATGACTGCTCCTTCTGCTTCATGATTTAAAGGTAGGAAAACTTTCGTACGAACAAATTTCTACCCCTCAAAGCCGTACTTTTTTTTACTGAATACTAGAGATCGACATGTTTAACCGTGATCTTAATGTCCCGGTTGCGGCCTTTATCGTCTGTACAGGAGATTTTTACCGGCCCGTCGGGCGGCAGGAAGAATTGTTTTTCAGCCGGATGTCCGCTTTTGAAGAATTTATTGTCTATATACCAATATACTTTACTTACATCGTTCGCCGTCTTGCACATCAGTTGCAGCGGTTCGGGATTTTTTTTGCTGATCAGGTATTCCGTGCCGTTGACCGGCGAGTGGATCACGGGCGCATTGCCTTTAAAGATCAGTTGACAGTCGGGGTTGTGCGGCGGAATGGCTTCGTAAGGAAGATGATTGTCGGCCAGCCAGCCCTGCATATCCGGATCGATCACTTTGTACATTTTCTTTTTGTATCCCGCCAATGGCGCGCAACTGCGGCAATAGGATATTTTTTCCGCTGCGTCTGTCATCACTTCCTGGCGGTTGTTGCAGGTCTGTGTGGTAGATAGTAACGGAATAAAATAATCGGTTACCAGGTTGGTGCAATGATCGGATGGCGGCAGCCCCGTTTCACTGCATACCTGCCGTATATCGAGATCCGCCGGTTGATTGAACCATTCACGGTCATTGTCGTAATCGAGCGTGTTGAATAGTTTAAATAACAGCGGTGTTGCCGTGTTCGCACCACTCAATGCCGCCACGCCCACCCCCGAAAAGTTGCCGGTCCATACGCCTACGGTATAGTTTTTATTATAACCGATGCTCCACGCATCGCGACGCCCGTAACTGGTGCCGGTTTTCCACGCAATCTTCGGCATGCGCTCAGTGGCCGTCCAGTTGAGCGGAAAGTCGGGACGGTTTACTTTGGACAAAATTTCATTGACCATATAAGCCGCCGCGGGACTGATCATAGAAAAGCCCTGCGTAGATGAATCGCCGGAAGTAAACGAAGGCGCATAATATTTTCCTTCGTTGGAAAATGCGGAGAACAGAGCGGTCAGCTCCTCCAGTGTGGTGCCACAGCCACCCAGGATCAGCGACAGTCCCAGTTTGCGCTGGTCTTTCTGCACCTGGCGGAAACGGCATTGCACCAGTTTATGAATGAATTTTTCCGCCGTCAGCAGCTTCAGACTTTTAACGGCCGGAATATTCAGGGAGTGCTCCAGTGCATATTCTACGGTAACGTAACCGTTGAATTTTTTGTCATAGTTTTCGGGTGCGTACCCTTCATAGTTCACCGGTACATCGGTGAGAATGGTTTTCGGTGTGAGCAGTCCTTCGTCAAAGCACATGGCATACAGCAACGGTTTCAGCGTACTGCCGGGTTGCCGTATAGCGCGCGCGCCGTCCACCTGTCCGCCGTCCGTGGTGTCCGCAAAGTCTGCAGAGCCTACATAAGTGATTACCTGGTGGGTGCGGTTGTCGATAACGATCACTGCCGCATTACGTATTTGCTGGAGCCGCTGCGACCGGATATAATCGGCTACCAGCTTCTCCGTTTTTAATTGTGTATTGAGACGGATATGCGTTTTTGTATTGACATCGCCCGACCGGGCAAGCCTGTAGGACAGATGCGGTGCATGATGCGGTACAACGCCCCGCGTAGCCGTGAGCGGCTCTGCCAAAGCATCGGCGATCTCTTTTTCTGAAAACAAATGATCGCGGGCAAATTTATTCAGCCAGCGATTGCGTTCTTCCACGATCAATCCGTTCGACCTGCCGATGACCAGTGAAGAAGGGCGATTGGGAATGATGCTGAGCGCGGTAATTTCCGCCAGCGAAAGGTGATCCGGATTTTTTCCAAAATATAAATAGGAAGCCGCCTTTACGCCTTCGATATTGCCGCCGTAAGGCACGAGATTGAGGTACATCTGCAATATTTCATCCTTGCTGTATTTCCATTCCAGTTGAAAAGCACGGAAGGTTTCTACCAGTTTGCTCCAGAGGTTACGTGGCCGGGGCTCCAGCGCACGCGCCACCTGCATGGTAATGGTACTGGCGCCGCTGGTTCTTTTCATGCGGATTAAATTCATGATAGCCGCGCGTGCCACCGCCACTACATTTACACCGGGATGAGAATAGAAATATTTATCTTCTTTTGCCACGATGGTCTTGCGTAGCAACGGCGATATTTCATTCAGTTCTGTTTTCATGCGCCATTTTTCATCGGGCGTGAGGTAGGCGTTCATGATCTCTCCGCGATCGTCGAGTATTACGCGGGAATAATTTACTTTATCGGGCAAAGGAAACAGCCAGTTGGCCAGCATAAACAGGCAAAAAAACCCCACAATACCGATGCCGGTGCGGATCAGCAGACGCTTCCAGTTAATGCGGGGTAGTTTTAATTTCATTCAGGACCGTTTACACGAAATTATGGATTTGCCCATTCGCATCATCTCAATACCACGAAGAGGTATAAGTGAACAAATTTGCGGAAGAGTGGTATGGTTATATTTCGGGTTTTCAATACCTTTCAATTGTATTCCAAAAAGCCTCTCTAGCAACCATTCCGGTTTTGATTATATTAAATCTTTCCAACATGCGCATCAGAAGTCTGCTTCTTACCGTGATCACTTTATCGGTACTGGCCATTTCCTGCAAACGCAATGGCATCAGCCTGGATTATACGAATGCCAAAGGCGAAGTGCCGCTGCTGACCAATCTTGTTTTCCGATTCGATCAGTCGCTGGTATCCGACTCCCTGCTCAATGCATGGGACAGTACAGAGTACGTAACCTTCGAACCAGCCATCAAGGGCCGCTTCCGTTGGGAAAGTCCGGATGAATTGGTGTTTTCTCCGTCCGAACCGCTTTCTCCCGCCACGAATTACAAAGCAAAGGTCAAAAGCGGCGTGCTTAAGTACAGCAAATTCAACAACGTTAAGAATGCGGACAAGATCAATTTCCATACGCCTTCGCTTTCTTTGGCCAATTCGCAGGTAATGTGGCAGGGTGAAAGCAATACCTCTGCCATTCCGCAAATGGATCTGGTGTTTAATTATAAAGTGAATCCGGCGGAGTTGAAAGACCGCCTCAAGATCGAGGTCGAAGGCAAGAAACAGGACTTCACGATGGTGACCGTTTCTCCTGATACAAGGATCACGGTCCGGCTCACCGGTCTCAAACTGGAAGACAAGGACTATGAAACGCGCGTGATCATCGGCAAAGGATTAAAACCCGAAGGCGGCGGCAACAGCACATCGGAAGACCTGAGCACCAATCTCTCCATTCCTTCGCCTTATGTGTTGTCCATCCAGGATATGGAATCGGAACACGACGGCGCCGAAGGCATGATCCGCTTTTTCACCAGCCAGCAATTGTCGGGGCAGAGCCTGAAAGAGTTTGTAAGGTTTGAACCGTCCCTCGACTACACGACGGAAATCACCGACAACGGTTTTATCCTGCGCAGCGACAAATTCGATGCAGAGAAATCATACATGGTACGTATCCTGAAAGGTCTGCGCGGTAAGATCGGCGGTGTGTTGAAAGAAGATTATGAAGGAAGCGTCGCCTTTGGCGAAATGGAGGCGGATATCAAATTCACCAACAGCAAAGCCGTTTATCTTTCCCGCCAGGGCAACCGCAATGTGGAAATCCGCATTACCAATGTGCCGAAAGTAAAACTGGTGATTTCAAAAATATACGAGAACAACCTCATCAACGCACAGCGTTATGGTTACTACCCCCGTGAAAAATCATCCGGCGGTTATGAAGAGGAAGGAGATTATTATGACGATTACAGTAGCGGCGATGTGACGCTGGGGGATGTAATCTATGAAAAGGAAATCGATACACGTTCACTTCCCAAGAGCGGAGCCGGTCGCCTGCTGAACTTTTCCCAGTTCGAAGACCGCCTGCCTGAGTTCAAAGGCGTATATCATGTGATGATCCGCTCCACAGAAGATTATTGGGTACGCGACAGCCGCTTTATCTCCATGTCCGATCTGGGATTGATTGCGAAAGAAGGACAGGATAAACTATATGTGTTCGTCAACTCGATTAAATCTGCGTTACCGGCCGACAAAGTAAACGTAGCGGTGTATGCTGCCAACAACCAGCTGATTGGCACCGGCAGCACCAATGCAGAAGGTGTGGCCGAAATCAGCACCGGCACCAAAAAAGACTATGCAGGATTCAGGCCGGCCATGGTGATCGCCAAAACCGCCGATGACTTCAACTATCTGCCCTTCAATAATACAAGAGTAAATACGTCCCGCTTTGAAGTGGGAGGCAAGCGCAATAATCCCAGTGGTCTGGATGCATTTGTGTATGCAGAGCGTGATATTTATCGTCCGGGTGAACGGATCAACTTCTCCGTGATCATCCGCGACAAACAATGGAAAACCCCGGAAAACATACCGCTGAAGATGAAATTCCTGCTGCCGAATGGTAAAGAATTGAAAAGCTTCCGTAAAAACCTGAACGAAGAAGGTTCGCTCGAAGGCAATATCGATCTTTCGAATTCCGCCATCACGGGTGGTTATACATTGGAAGTATACAGCAGCAACGACCTGCTGCTGGCCAGCAAGAATTTTTCCGTGGAAGAATTTGTTCCGGATCGCATCCGCGTGAGCACCAAACTGAATAAAGAATTCCTGCGCCCCGGTGAATCAGCCGCGCTGAACATCAACGCAATGAACTTCTTCGGGCCTCCTGCTGCCAACCGCAATTATGAAACGGAGATCCAGGTGAAACAAAAATATTTCTCGGCTGAGAAATTCAGCGATTTCGATTTTACGTTGGCCAATCAGAATAGTTTCTTCGACAAAGTAGTACGGCAGGGCAAAACCGACGAAGCCGGTAATGCCAATGAGGCATACGAAGTACCCGCCACCTATGCCAACATGGGTGCGCTGCAGGCAAACTTTTACAGCACCGTGTTCGACGAAACCGGCCGGCCGGTAAGCCGCATGAGTTCGGTTGACATCTTTACGCAGGAAGCCTTCTTCGGTATCAAACGCGACTGGTATTATTATTATCCGCTGAACCAGCCGGTGAAGTTTACACTCGCTTCCGTTAACCGGCAGGGCGAAGCGATGAGCGCCAAAGCCCGTATTGAAGTAATCAAACACGAATACCGCACGGTACTTACGCGCAGCGGAAGTTATTTCCGTTATGATTCCCAGAAGGAAGACAAATTGGTTTCAGAAACAGAAATGAATATCGGCGACAAGACACCTTATTCCTTTGTGCCACGTTCACCCGGTGATTATGAAATACGTATTTATCGTCCCGGTGCCAACAACTATGTAAGTAAATCATTCTATAGTTATGGCAGCTACGGTGGCAATAACAATTCTTTTGAAGTAAATACGGAAGGTAATATCGAGATCCAGTTAGATAAGAAATCCTACCTCACCGGCGAAAGTGTGAAAGCACTTTTTAAAACACCGTTCAACGGTAAAATGCTGGTAACCGTGGAAACAGATCATGTGGTTTCCTATCAATACGTAAGCGTTGAGAACCGTACGGCCAGTGTGGACCTGAAAATGTCTGCCGATCATGTACCGAACGCTTATATCACCGCTACGTTGATCAAGCCGCATGAGGTGTCGGACATTCCGCTGACAGTGGCGCACGGATTCCAGAACGTGTCCGTGGAAGAAAAAGGCAGAAAAATTCCGGTGGAGATTGTGGCAGCTAAAACCGTGCGTTCCAAAACAAAGCAGAAGATAAAAGTGAAAGCCGCACCCGGCAGTTTTGTCACACTCTCCGCAGTTGACAATGGCGTATTACAGATCACTGATTTCAAAACGCCTGATCCTTACGATTATTTCTACCAGAAAAAAGCATTACAGGTAACGGGTTATGACTTATACCCGTTACTGTTTGCCGAAGTGCGTGCCCGCCTCAGCAGCACTGGTGGGGACGGGGAACTGTCGATGGATAAACGGGTAAACCCCATGCCGGCCAAACGTGTGAAAGTGGTTAGCTACTGGAGTGGTATTGCCAAAGCAAACGGCAGTGGTGAAGCAACGTTTGAAGTGGACATTCCGCAGTTCAGCGGTGAGCTGCGCCTGATGGCCGTATCCTATAAAGGCCAGCGCTTTGGTGCCACTTCCAACACGATGACGGTGGCGGACCCCATTGTAATCAGTACGGCCTTGCCGCGTTTCCTGAGTCCGGGCGATACGGTGCACGTGCCGGTGACGATCAGCAACACTACCGACAAAGCCACGAATGTATCCGCTTCGATCAGTGTAGATAACGGGGCAATAAAAGTGCTCTCCGGCAATAACCAATCCATCAGCCTGAATCCGAAATCGGAAGGACGCGCGGCCTTTAGCCTGGTAGCAGATCCGAAGATCGGTGTGGGCAAGATCACGGTAACAGTGAACGGGCTGGGCGAGAAATTCACAGACGAAACAGAAATTTCTGTTCGTCCACCGTCGACGCTGCAGAAAGTAACAGGGGCGGGTACGGTAGAAGGCGGATCAACGCAGAAACTGAATATCGGTCTCAGCGATTTCCTGCCCGGCAGTACGAATTATAAATTGGTGGTGAGCCGCTCGCCTGCATTGGAACTGGGAGAGCAACTAAGATACCTTGTTCAATATCCGTATGGATGTACGGAACAGACCATCTCTGCCGCATTCCCGCAATTGTATTACGGCGATCTCGCCGATCTGATGCAACTGGGCAAAGCGAGCCGGACGAATGCCAACACCAATATCATGGAAGCCATCCGCAAGATCAAGATGCGGCAGTTGTACAATGGTGCGGTTACACTTTGGGACGGCGGCGGCACCGAAGACTGGTGGACCACCATCTATGCGGCACACTTCTTACTCGAAGCGAAGAAGGCGGGCTTTGAAGTGGAGGCGAACCTGATTGAAACCTTACTCAACTACGTGAGCAACCGGTTGAAGAACCGTGAGCTCATCACTTATTATTATAACCGCGATCAGAACCGGAAGATCGCGCCGAAAGAGGTGGCGTATGGTCTTTATGTACTGGCATTGGCTGGTCGCAGTAATGTGCCGGCAATGAATTATTACAAAGCCAATACAGCGATCCTTGCGCTGGATAGCCGTTACCTGTTGTCGGCCGCTTACGCAACAGCTGGAGACCGCCGTTCCTTTGCAGCGATGCTGCCGGGATCTTTCAGCGGTGAAGTGTCTGTGCCGCAAACAGGCGGCAGCTTCTACTCCGATGTGCGTGACGAAGCCATTGCGTTGAATGCTTTGCTGGATGTGGATCCGGGTAATGCGCAGATCGGCATCATGGTAAAACATGTGGCAGAAAAATTGAAAGCGCGTCGTTACCTCAGCACACAGGAACGTGCATTCGGATTCCTGGCATTGGGCAAGCACGCACGCCGCGCCAATCAATCAACGGCAACTGTTGAAATACGCGCAGGAGGCAAAGTGGTAGCCAAGGCTGACAATGGTCAGTGGAGTGGTGATATGGCTTCGTTGAAGAGCACACAAATCGAACTGGTGACAAAAGGTTCCGGTAAACTGTATTACTTCTGGGAAGCGGAAGGCATCAGTGCCAGCGGTGCTTACCGGGAGGAAGACAGCTATCTGAAAGTGCGCAAGCGTTTCTATGATCGCTCAGGCAATCCGCTTTCGGAAAGCAGTTTCCGTCAGAATGATCTGATCATTATCGGCATCACGCTGGAGAAATCATTCTCTACGCCGGTGGAAAATGTGGTGATCACCGATCTGTTGCCAGCAGGTTTTGAAATCGAAAATCCGCGTACGAAAGATATACCTGGTATGGATTGGATCAAAGATGCCTTTACGCCGACAGCGCTCGACGTGCGGGATGACCGTATCCATTTCTTCGTCGATGCCAATTCAGCGAAACAGGTGTATTATTATGCCGTACGTGCGGTGTCACCGGGTAAATATAAGATGGGACCTGTGAGTGCCGATGCGATGTACAATGGAGAGTATCATTCCTATAATGGAGCAGGATATATTGAAGTGAGACAGCAGTAGGAAGGCATAAGGCATAAGGCGTAAGGCGTAAGGAGTAAGGTGTAAGGAGTGAGGTTAAGCAGCCGCCCGATACTTCGGCCCGAAGCTTCGGCCCGAAGTAGTGAGTTATAGGTAAAAAAAACACTCATTATTGACCATTCACGATTGACGATTACACTTTTTGACTTTTTACTTTTGATTTTTGAATTAAAAAAGCTGATCCACCTGGATCAGCTTTTTTTTCAGCGGATTCTAAAAACGGGTCATGATTTATTACTGTTGACCGTAACCACCGGGATACGCGACGCGTAAGAAAGCAGGCGGTTGGTCAATGTACTCCACAGGCCGGGGAGGCGGAAGTCTTTAACAGGGTTAACCATAATCAGGTCAGCATTGATCTTGCGGGAAAAATCCAGTGTGCTCTTGGCGAGGTTCTGACCTTCCAGCAGGAAACATTGCACGGGAATCGTCGAAATACTTTGTACGATCTCAAGGGCTTTGTCAACCACGTTACCATGACCATCTGCGTGTTTGCGCAGCGATACAAAATAAACCGTGGATTTGAAAGCGCGTCCGAGTAAGGCAGCTAAACGTATCTGGCGCATCGGAATTTCTCCGGATACGGGCAATACAATTTTTTTAAAATGATAGATCAGCCCGCTTGAACGAACGGCGAGCACCGGGATGTTTGTTTTTTTGGCGAGGCGGCTGATGGAAACGGAGGATATCAACCGCTGAACGAGGTTGAAACGCGAAAGGCCGGTTACTACCAGGTCCATTTCATAACGGCGGATATAATCGGACAGTGCGCGCATTTTACTACCGGTGATCACACTGATCTCGATCTTCCCCTCTCCGCTGAGATGATTATGGTACGCGGTTTTTATCTGCTCCAGTTTGCGTAGCGCCGTTTCCACTGATCGTTGTCTGCCGGCTTCATTCTTGCGCTCGCCGGTTACATGAACCAGGTGGATATTGCATTGAAAACTATTAGCCAATTCAACTGCTTTGGCGATAGCCCATTTGTTGCGTACCGCAAAATCTACCGGCACCAGGATATTGTATAATTTGTTATCCATAATCGTTTTTTTGGGTTATAGATAATTAACAGATTAAATTTTTATGCCAATTCGAGTAACGGATCGAAATTCCGTTCCTTGATCTGCATGTCTGCTATTTTGTCCAGCAGTTCGTCGGTGCTGCAGAAAGCCACGCCGGTGCCGGCATAAGCGATCATACAGCGGTCGTCTTTGCTGTCGCCTACTGCTATGCAGTTTTTCATCTTCACATTATACTTATCGCAGATATGCTGTAATGCGTTGGTTTTACAGAAAGAATGCCCGCAGATGCTATCGGGTGAGCCAAAGAAATAGGACGGAAGCCCCACTTCTCCCGTGGCTTTGCCTTCAAAAAACTCTAGTTGATGGGCTACGGAAAAATCCGCGCCGATCTGTTGCCGTACATAATTGGTGATAAGTGTATAGCTATGGCTGATAATGCCCACCAGATAACCCTTATCCCTGTAGGATTGAATCACCTGCTGTATATTATCTGCCATGTCCATGCTGCTGATAACGTGCAAGAGTTCATCCATTGTGCGGTTTTTCAGTAACAGTCCGATACGTTTGGTAAGAATGATCGGATCTTTTTCACTGAAGCGCAACTCTTCCAGTTTGGGTACAAAACCGAATGCGTCGGCACAACGGTCGATGAAGCGGTCTTTGAGAATGGTATTGTCCATGTCGAGGACGATCATTTTGCGATAGCCTGCCAGGTTTTCGCGGATCACGTTCGACATTTCACGTTGTATGAGTTCGAGGCTGCTGCCGCTTTCTCCTGCGAGTTCGGCATTGAGTTGTGGTTGTGCGCGGGTGATGATGGCGCGTGAAACTTCACGGCTCATTTTGCCTAGCGCATCCCAGGGTTTGCTTTTATTTTCAATGTAGCCGATGTTTACCTCAGCTACGCGTGCTTTCATCAGGTACATGTCGATGAGAATGCCGATATCCACACCGTAATCGTTGAAGAACTCGATCTTTTGGAAAAAGGATTTCTTTCCGGCGATCATGCCGCTCAGTGGTTGCGAGAAATGAGCGAGTCCGGGAAAAAGAATATGTAAAAGCGGTTTGGCAACGAGTTCTGTTACGCGTCCTGCATTGCGGGCGAAAGCTCCTTTTACAAAATCGGCTTCATCGTTGATAAGTGGTGTGGTGAGCAGGGAAATTGTTTTTTCCGGGTAAGGGTCGATGTCTGCGTCGAGAAACAGGATGATATCGTTGGTGGCTTCATCGATGCCTTCTTTCATGGAGATGCCTTTGCCACGTGCTTTGCTGACGATAACGTGTGCGCCTTCCCCGCGGGCGATGGCCACGGTATCATCTTCGGATGTATCGTCGACTACGATCACCTGCGTAACGTTTTTATTGGCGAAACAAAAACGGATCACATTAGCAATCGTTGCAGCTTCATTGAGAGCGGGGATAATTACTGTCAGCATTCATTTCCTCCTTTGGGTTTAAAGCAATCTGTTCTGATAAAAACAAGCCGCAGGGACAGTTAAGTAATTGCAAAAATCAATCCGATCCGGGTCGGGTGCGTTGGAAGGTAACACTATTCTTTAAGAATAGGTTAGCTGCCGGTGTTAAATTGAAAGGAGGGAGGAGGAGTGGAAAAAAATCTACAAGAGCTGATTAGATAATTTGATGATTTGAAAATTTGAAAATGCCAGGGGTGCGACTAACTTAAAAGGCTCAGTTTGTTAGCTGTAATGCACCATCGTGTATTACGATTTTCAAATCATCAAATTGCCCAATTAAAAAAGCCCCCGCCAGAGGCGTGGGGCTTTTTTGAAATCTGGTTATCTCGCGAAATTAATAATCGTTGTTGTAACCACCACGGTCGCGGAATCCACCGCCGCCGCCGTTGCCGCCTTTTCTAAAGCCGCCGCCACCGCCGCCGCCTTTGAAGCCGCCGCCGCCGCCGCCGAAGGGTCTTTTCTTGAATCCGCCACCACCGCCTTCAGGCTTAGGACGGCTTTCGTTAACTACGATGTTACGACCATCAACTTCAGTGCCGTTCAGGGCATTGATAGCGTTCTGTGCTTCGTCATCGTTCGCCATTTCAACAAAACCAAAGCCTTTGCTGCGGTTAGTGAATTTGTCCAGGACGATTTTAGCAGATGTTACTTCGCCATGAGAAGCGAAAAGATTTTGGAGGTCCTGGTCTTTCAGGTTCCAGCTGAGATTTCCTACGTAAATGTTCATTGTGTGAGGTTTTAAAAAATAAAAGTGCTAACAGTAACCCTCGACCAGTGAACATTAAACGAAAAAACCTCGAACGTTCCGGACTTGTGAGACTGTAAAGAACACCGTACTATACAAAATAAAGCTATTTTTTCTGACATATCCCGAAAAATCTTTAATTCCCGGAAACAGAGGGCATTTTTTTATCTAAACACTTGATTTTAAAGGACGGTTTTTTTCAGTTGTCCATAAAAAAAGCCCTCCAATTTTGATTGGAGGGCAGTATTATCTGAGACAGGGAATCTTACTCAGCGATTACTTCAAATTCAACTTCAGTCGAATGACCGTTGCCGAAATCGATGCTTGCTTTGTGTGTGCCCAGTTCTTTCACTTCGTCGGTGATAGAGATTTTGCGGCGGTCGATCTCGTATCCTTTCTGCTCGCGGATTGCGCGGCTGAGCTGGAGAGATGTTACGCTACCGAAAATCTTACCGCTTGTGCCTGTTTTAGCGCCGAGTTTCAGCGGAGCTTCTTTCAGTTTAGCGATAACGTTGTTGATTTCAGCCAGCATTTTAGCTTCTTTCTTCGCTACCTGCTTCAGACGCTCTTCCAGTCGTGCTTTGTTGCCGGGAGTGCTTTCGATCGCAAGTTTGCGGGGCAGAAGGAAGTTACGGGCATACCCGCTCTTCACACTCACCACTTCATTGGCACCACCCAGGTTATCTACGTCTTGAATTAAAATGATTTCCATTGTTTTCTTTTTGTTCACCAGCCCAGTAGGTTTTAATGGCTACTGTCTCCGGGTCGTCAGAATTTTTACTTTTAAATTTTGACTTTGGAATTACCCGGGTTAGGGTGAGGTTATTTTAAAAGATCAGTTACGTAAGGCAGTAATGCCATCTGACGTGCTTTTTTCACCGCATCAGAAACTTTGCGCTGATACTTCAGGCTGTTTCCGGTAAGACGGCGGGGCAACAGTTTGCCTTGCTCGTTCAGGAATTTTTTCAGGAACTCCACATCTTTATAATCGATGTAGCGGATGCCGTACTTCTTGAAGCGGCAGAATTTTTTTACCCTTTTCTCGGTTTTGATCGCCGTCAGGTATTTGATTTCGTTTCTTGCCATGGTATTAAGCCTCCACTGCTTTTTCGTTTCCTGTTTTAGCGCCACTGTTCTTTTTAGCATTGTACTCGACGGCGTATTTATCGAGTTTAGTGCAAAGGTGACGGAGCACGCTCTCGTCACGCAGAAGCTGGATCTTCAGCTTCTCATTGAAGTCGGATGGCGCAGTGTATTCCAGAACCCAGTAAAGACCGGTAGTTTTTTTCTGGATAGGATACGCCAGTGATTTCAGACCCCAGGCATTTTCATGAACGATAGAGCCACCAGCTTCAGTCACCAGACCGGCAAATTTCTTTTGCGCAGCTTTGAACTCATCATCACTCAATACAGGGGTAAAGACCACCATCAATTCGTAATTGTTCATTACCTCTTGTTTGATCCCGCCTAATACGGGAAGGTTAAAAATTCGGTTTGTTCCATTGGACATCCGTTTCACGAGGAACCGGACGAATCTGCGAATACAGATTTGGGGCGGCAAAGATAGGAGTTTCCGGCTAAAAGGAAAAGCCCAAAAGCCAATAGGAGGGCCTTATACTGCAATATTACGTCAAGCTTTTCATTTTCAACTTCTTATCTGTCCCGCAATGAAGAGTGGACCGCCAGCTGGCGGTCCACTCTTAACTATATTGAAAAAAGGAAGTGATCAGCGTACCACCGCCTGACGTCCCACCAGCGTGCCATCCGCCTGGCGCAGTTCCAGGAAGTACATGCCGGCCGCCAGACCGCCCATTTCCAGCGACAGGCTGTTCACGCCTTCACCAAGCGCCTGCTCGCGGCTGATCACACGCAGACCGGACGCATTATAAAGCGCAACCTGGTAACGGCCTGCTTTAACGTCCGCCTGGTAGCGGATCATGCTACCCTGAACAGGATTCGGACGAACCAGCAGCGCCTTGCCTGCAAGACTGTTGTTCTCCACCCGCACAACGTCGCTGTATAGTTCTTCACCACTATACTCCACAGCGCGGATGCGGTAGTAACGCACAGCAGCGTTAATCGTTTCATCATTCCAGCGGTAAACAACTTTATCGCCCAGGTTGGAACGTGCAGCGAGGGTGGCAACCGGTGCAAATGTTCCGTTGCTGCCCGCGCGCTCAATGATATAGTACTGCACATCAAGCTCCGTCAGGTTGGTCCAGCCGATCTCGCGGTAGTTATTAACAGCCTTAACATATACGTCAGCAAAACGTACAGGCAGCGGAGCACCGATAGAAGTGGTGCCGGTAGCACTGGCACTCAAGGGCGTTTCCACACCATCTCCGTTTACTGCCTGCGTCTGGAAGCTGTAAGGAGTTGATTCATTCAAACCCTGCACGGTAACGGGAGAAGCCCAGGCAGCAGCAGACTGCCATACGGGTGCTGCGCCCAATGTGCCATCGGCCTGCACGTACTGGCCGGTTGTATTTTCATAAATCGCATATTCAGTAACGGCGGGATTGCCGTTGGTCTGTATGCTGACATTCAGCGAATTTGACGTGCTGCCATTGACGACAGGCGCAGCAGGTGTATTGGCCAATGTATATACCTGGAGGATGTTTCCATTGGCGCTGCGGCTGCTGTTGGCTGCGGCTATGCGATAGTAGTAAATTGTATTAGGCGTTAAACCGGAAACGTTACCCGCTACTGTTGTAGTGGTGCCGGTGCTCAGTGTTGCAGGAGAGCCCGCGATGGTGGTGCCAAGCGAAGAAGTTGTACCGTAGTTGAAAGTTACATTCGTAGATACACCACCTGCATTCACCGTGCCACGGAAAGAAATGCTGCTGGTGGTAATATTAGCAGATGCGGTGGTTGCAACCACAGGTGTCACAACGGGAATGAGCGCCGCCGTTCCGTTAAGCACCACATTGTCGTTGCGGTAAGTACCGGTTCCCGATGAAGCTCCCCACGTATATATTCGAAAGAGCACAGTGCCTGTTGCCGTAAAGTCGGCGAAGTCCCATGTGTTGGCGCCAAGCGTGGTCGGAACACTCTCCACGGTAGCAAATGTCCAGGTGGAACCGTTGTTGAGAGAGTAGCCAATGATAGAACTTGAAGGACCTGTGTTGCTACGCTGTTGCGGAAACGATACAGACGTGTACGTGATCTGGTAACCTGCAGCGGGCGATATAGAGAACCCGTGCCACTCGTTACCCGATTGAGCAGTTGCCTGCGACGAAGCAGAAAAACCTTTACTGTTGAATACACCGCCGCCGGCATTTGAACTGATACCGCTGCCCCTTGAAAATGCAACAGGACTTTGCACGTTTGCAACAGGCGTTGCGTTGAACGTACCTGTGCATTCGCAGGAGGCAAAATCAAACGATACAATTGTTTGCGCATGACTGATCACAGCCGTGCAAACAAGCAACAAAAAGAGTAAACTTTTTTTCATACAAATAATTTAATAATTAAGGGATGGCTTCAGGGAGGACGTGAGAACGGTCTTGCAAAAGGATAGGTGAATACAACGAGGTGCACAAAACTATCCAGGCTGTTGGCGAATACTTGTTTTATTCCATTAAGTAATAGTGAAGAAACTATTAACAACTTCAGATGGATGCCTGATAACATTTCCATAATCATTTCATAACATCTTCAACCGGGTATTAGGAGAATAGGCAGATACTTTTGCGAACCATTATTAATGCTATGAGACTATTATTTTCCCTTCTTATTCTCTGCTGCTTTTCATTATCCGCAAAGGCTCAATTGGTCTTGAATGAAGTATCTCAAGGTGCGAGTGGTACAAAAGAATACATGGAGTTTGTAGTGATTGGTACACGTACGTGTACCGACAGTACGGCAGATCTTCGCGGATGGATCATCGACGATAACAATGGCTGGATCGCCGCGGGAAGTGGCACCGGTATCGCTACCGGTTGTATGCGTTTTGCCAATGTTGCCAACTGGTCTAAAGTTCCTTATGGTTCTATCATTCTTGTGTATAACGACGGAGATAAAAACGGAAGCATCACCCTGCCTGATGATGTAACAGATGCCAACAAAGACTATGTATACATCGTACCTGCTTCTTCCACTATGATGGAGCGGCATAGCTCGTTGCCCACTTCTCCTTCCTCCGCCACTTTCGTTTATCCGTCATCGGGGTATGTTAGCGGCGGTTCCTGGAGCCCGATGGGTTTATCCAATACAGGTGATGGTGTGGTGATAGCCAGTCCCGCTGATCTTACGCGTGCTTATTTCTCTTTGGGTTTCGGTATCGGCAGCGCGGCAACGGCTACTGTATACAAAGCCAACATGGCGGCACAACGCAACTATTTTTTGCTTAACGGAAATTATACACAGGCTACCGCATGGTCGCTTGGCAACGTGCCCGCCAATGAATCGCCCGGTGCGCCGAACGCAACGGCCAATGCAACCTGGATCAACAGCATGCGCATCACACCTCCGGGCAGCGGCCCTGTGAACAACATAACCGCTTGCATCAAAGCCGGTGATGTTTATGCCTTCAATGGTAATACGCTCACTGCGGGCGGCAATTACTCCGCTGTTATTCCGCGCCCGGGTCTGTGTGACAGTACCGTCAGGCTTTACCTGGTTGTGGGCACTAACCGTAACGAAACACTTTCGGGTTGCGGTGCCGTTGTATTCAATGGCATTACTTATACGGCCAATACAGTGGTGCGCGATACGATCCGCAGCGTGGTAACTTCCTGCGACAGTATATTCCGGATCATACAAATCCAGATACAACAAGGTCCCGTGAGTTTCAATACCGCTTGTATCAAAGCCGGTGACACTTATACTTTCAACGGAAACAATTACACAACCGGCGGTAATTATTCTGCTTTGATTACTCGTCCCGGACTTTGCGACAGCACAGCACGTCTTTACCTTGTAGTGGCTACCACCAGCACGCGCACGATCAGTGATTGCGGACAGGTGGTGTACAACGGCACTACTTATACATCCGGCAGTATTGTGCGTGACACTATCCGCAGCGTAGTGAGTGGCTGCGACAGTGTACTCAACGTAGTGAACATCGATATCAAACCAAAACCAGCTATCTCCATTAGTCCGGTAGCGGCGGTGTGTAAAGGAAAAACCGCGCAACTACAGGCGCAGGTGGCCGCGGGCTCTTCGGTTGAATGGCTGGGCATCGGCGCAACCAATCCCGTACAGGTTACGCCGCAGGTGAACACAACCTATACCGCGGTAGCCACCGGTACCAATGGTTGTACCGACACGGCAAGAATAAATGTGGTAGTGGCAGATTTCTTACTGAACCTTATCACAGCCGTTAATCCGGTACAAGCGGGAGCAACCGTTACCGTATCCACACAATCTGCCAGCTCTTATACGGTTACCGAATGGCAGCCGGCGGTATTGTATCCTCAACAGCAGGCGCTCAGCCAGCAATTCAGGGCCGATACATCTACTAACATCATGGTAGTGGGACGATCGGCAGAAGGCTGTATCGACACGGCACGGCTTTACCTCGAAGTGGAACAGTTGCACAATGACCTGTTTGTTCCTAATGTGTTTTCTCCGAATGGTGACGGACGCAACGATGTATTCCGTGTATTCGGTTCCAGCCTGAGCAGCGTCGATCTCACTGTATTCAATCAATGGGGCGAACTGATCTTCCGCAGCCGCGACCTGGGCACCGGCTGGGACGGACGATACAAGGGCACTGCTCAACCTGTAGGTGTATATATCTATGTGTTGCGTGCAGAGCTGAACGATGGCACCATCATAAATAAAAAAGGTTCTGTTAACTTAATCCGTTAATACATGAAGCATTTGTACAAGTGGCTGATGCCGGTGTATGTGGCATTAGTGTGGACGCCTGCTGCCAGGGCACAGGTTGACCCTCATTTCTCTCAGTACTATGTATATCCTCTCAGTCTCAATCCCGGACTTACCGGTGCGATGGAGGGAGACTACAGGGTATCGGCTATTTACCGCAATCAATGGCAGAATGTGACCAATGCATTCTCTACTGTTGGTTTGTCGGCTGATGTTACCACCAACAAAAACATCAATATTGGTCTGAGCATTTTCAACCAGGCAGCGGGTGATGGCGGTTATCGTTTTACTAATGGATATCTGACAGTTGTTTACAATGGCATTGCTTTCGACCGGGAGAAATACAAGCGCCTGGCTATCGGTATACAGGGTGGATTTGTGAACCGCCGTTTCGATCCATCCAAATTGCAGTTTGGTGATCAGTGGTTTCCCGGTATTGGTTATAGCCCTACCGTACCTACGGGTGATGGTTTTGCTAAAATAAAAGCAGGTGCGTTTGATGCGGGTGCAGGTCTTGCCTATTACGATGGCACACCTGATAAAACAGTCAGTGCGTTTGGCGGCGTATCTGTTTTCCATCTTACGCAGCCAGACGATCCGTTCCTGGCAGGTGATAAGGAAAAACTGCCGATGCGTTTCAGTGCGCATGCCGGTGCCAGAATCGTGCTGTCGGATGCCCTGACGCTGGTGCCGAACCTGCTGTATATGCGACAGGGAAATGCGCAGGAAAAAATGGCCGGTGCTTATATCCAATTTTATGCGGGACAATACACCGATCTGCTGCTTGGAGCGAATTGGCGTATCAATGATGCTGTGTCTCCTTTTGCAGGATTCACCTATAATAATTTCACCGTAGGGGTGAGTTACGATGTGAATGCATCCGAACTCGGAAAGATGGCGAAAGGTTCCAACAGTTTTGAGATTTCCCTTACCTATGTAGGGAAACGCCGCAAATCCGTCCGCACCGATTATTTTAAATGTCCGCGTTTATAATGTTCTCCAAACGATCCTGACATGAAAAGAATAACAGGAATGAAGCTGCCAATGAAAGCTTCCGTTTTTTTTATTGCCTTTGTTTGTTATACCGGTAGTGTACTTGCGCAATCGCGGGAAGCCTATTTGCGGAAAGCGGATCAATTATATGAGCGTGCTGATTATTTTGGCGCGGCACAGTGTTATGTGATCTGGCTCGACTCTGCAGGCACCGCTGCTAAGAATGAATTACAGGTAAGTCCTTTTACTGTAAGCCAACGCCAACATAAAAAGCAGGGATTGAACGCAAGCACCCGTTCCAAAGCAGAAGCCATGTGGAAGTTAGCTGAATCGTATCGCCATACCCGGAATTATGAGAAGATGGAGCAGTGGTATGCGAAATTATATGCCGATCATCTGCAACAATACCCGGAGGCAGGTTACTGGTATGCCTGCGCACTTCGTGCAAATGGCAAACTGGATGAAGCGGAAGGAGTATTGCATTCATTTCTCCGGGAAAAAACAACCACCCAGCTCAATGCAGCAGCCCGGCATGAATTGGAGAATATTGACTTTGCCCGCCGGCAATTGCGTCGCAAGTCTGCTGCATATGAAGTGAACCGCATCAGCGGCATCAATGGTTATGCCGCGTCATTGATTGGTGAGCAAATAATCTACACGGTAGCCGATACTTCAGGCAAAGGTCCTTATTATAATGAGTTGTCCAAAGCAATTTACCTGGATGGTAAGATTGCCCGGGTTGAAAAAATGGAAGCGTTAAAAGTGCAGGACAAGCACAACGGAATGAGCACGCTTTCACCCGATGGGCAGATATTGTATTTTACCCAATGGCAGATAGTTGAAGGAAAGACGCGTTCGGTCATTGCCAGCAGCCGTTTTGTTGGTGGCCAATGGTCTGCACCTGTAGCAATGACGACCAACGTGAATCAGACCGGTTCAAATGCAAGAGAACCGTTTGCGACAGCGGATGGGAAATATCTTTTGTTCTCTTCCGACAGAACAGGTGGTGCCGGTGGTTATGACCTCTGGTGCATAACGCTGCCCGAAGTAACGGGCAAAGCCTGGAACCTGCAAGCGGTGAACACGGCGGGTGATGAGCTGGCGCCTTATTACAATGCCGGGTCGAAGCAACTGGTGTTTAGCAGTAATGGATTGCCCGGCATGGGTGGTTTCGACCTCTATCAATCGGCTGGTACGATCGAACAATTAATGCCGGCGGTAAACATGGGTCATCCCCTTAACTCCGTGCGTGATGATATCTATTATGTAAAAAGCGAGGATGAGAAAAATGCCTTGCTGAGTTCCGACAGGTCGGTTGATTGTTGCCTTGAGTTATATACAGTACGTCAGTTGTCAACACCGTGGATGGTAAAAGGACGGGTAAATGATTGCGCTACCGGTGAAGCAATCGGCAATGCACAAATACAGATAAAAGATTCGGTAAAAGGCAAGGTGCTGGCGAGTGTAACCACTGCTGCCGGAGGTATGTATACAACGCCAATCGAAAATCCGGCCTGGTTGCAATTCAATGCGTCAAAGGATGGGTATGAAAATGCGGCACATACAGCGTATGTACAACGCCGTCCTGATCTCGATACGATTTTATTGACGCCGATATGTTTGGCAAAAGTTCCGGTGCCTGTTATCAATCCCATACCGGAAGTTGCTACGGGATGGCCTGTAATTTATTTTGCATTCGACAAGGCAGTATTATCACGCGAAGCGAAAGTAACATTGGACAGTATTGCTGAACGTCTAAAGCGCGAGCCATCAATTGCGATCGATGTCAAGGGTTATACGGATAACCGTGGTACGGAAAAATATAATATCCGTTTGAGCGAACGCCGTGCAAAAGCTTGTGTAGCCTATCTGGAAAGGAAAGGTATCGATATGTCGCGTCTGCATACTGCGGGGTTGGGTAAGTGTTGTCCCGCAGAGGAGGAAAATAATAATCCTGCGGCTGCGGGACGCAACAGGAGAGTAGTGATAAGTTCTAAGTTTTAATTAATAAGTGGTAAGCGATCCCTAAGTTTCGGGACTGAGCCAGCCCGAAGTTTCTGGCGAAGTTTCAAAAATCAAAAAGCGAATTGGGAATGGAACTTTCGCCTCGGTTCGTGTATTCACTGTCCGGACGTTTATGCCCAAGAGTCGCTTTTCATTTTTAAACGTAATGGCGGCGTGAAGTATAAGTTAGGACCCTTATTGGTCTCCCGGTTAGCGCCCGTGCTGGTATTCCGGTTAGCGCCCTTGTTGGTCTCCCGACCAACAAGCAAGCGTCAGGACGGGCAGGCCCATTGGTCTGAAGACCAACGGTGGCGTGATGCCGGATGGACAGGTTTTAAAATCTTCCGGACAGTTGTGGTGTTGACACCAAAAAAGGCGGGATTCACTTATTGATCGCAGCTTCTTCTTCCTTTTTCCATTGCTTCTCCATCATAAACGTAATGGCGGTGTGAGGTATAAGTTAGCGCCCGTGCTGGTCTTCCGGTTAGCGCCCTTGTTGGTCTCCCGGTTATCGCCCTTGTTGGTCTCCCGACCAACAAGCAAGCGTCAGGACGGGCAGGCCCGTTGGTCTGGAGACCAACGGTGGCGTGATGCCGGATGGGCAGGTTTTAATCTTCCGGACAGTTGTAGTGTCTTCACATTCACGATTGACCTATTCACTAATTCATTGTAAAAGCCTTCCGAAGAAGGCTTTTACTTAATACTTATAACTTAATACTTACAACTCAGAAAGCTTTCTTCGCAGGGTCTGCGTTTGCCGTCACTTTCTTCAGGAAAATAATATAAGTAGGGAAGTGGTCGCTATAACCGCCGCGGTAGGTATTGCCATCCCAGGTACGCATCGGATAATCTTTGTAACGGCCTTTGTTTTCCACCATGTATTCGCGGCGGAAAATATGCGGCTGATAATAAAAAAAGCCTGATTGGTCTTTATTGAGCCATGCTTCTGAAATGATGATCTGGTCAAACAACCCCCAGGCATCCTGGTAGGCAAGTGTGCCGATGCCTTTTCTGTACAGTGAGGTCCAGGGATTGAAGAGTGCTCCATTCTTTACTTCTTTTTCTTTACCGCGGGCATTGAGTACGGAGGCAACGCTTGGGCTTACCGGGTCATCGTTGAGGTCACCCATCAGGATGATCTTGGCGTTGGGCTCCTGGCTGAAGATGGAGTCCATATGTTGCCGGGCTACGCGCGCTGCGGCCTCACGACCCGGGCGGCTGCGTTCTTCACCGCCGGAGCGGCTGGGCCAGTGGTTAACATATATATGTATCGTTTCCCCGTTGAGCTTGCCTTTTACCCACAAAATATCACGGGTATAATAGGCGTCTTTGGCTCCGGCAGGCAGCTTAACGAAAAGTTTATTGCTGGCTTCTACGGTAAAATAGCGGGGATTGTACAGCAAGCCCACATCCACACCGCGGATATCGCGGGAATCGTAGTGAACGATCTGGTAATTGCGTTTGGCAATTAAAGGGTTCCTGGTGAGATCTTTTAATACAGTGTCGTTTTCCACTTCGGCTACGCCGAGGATGGCCGGGCCATCGGGATTGATGTCTGTGCCAATTTGTGAAATAACGGTGGATAACTTATTGAGCTTGTCTTTATAAATGGCGCCGGTATAATTGCGCGGGCCGGAGGGCAGGAACTCTTCATCGTTTACGTTCGGATTGTTAACCGTATCGTAAAGATTTTCAAGGTTGTAGAAGCTGATAACAACGGTCTTGTAGTCCTGTTTCTGTGAGTAGGCCAACAGCGCTGAAAGGCTGAAAACCAAGGTGGTCAGTAATCTTTTCATGTGCTTGATTAAATAAGAAAGACAAACATACAGAATCTATGGTTGGCTCAACTTATAAAAAAGATTGGCTAAGGTTATGAAATGGTTATCTGGCAAATTTTTATTCTGCAAACAGAATAACCTTTATACATTTGCCACTTGTTCTAAAAATTGATCTGCATGCTTAAATCAAAACTGCTGCTGCTGGCGCTGGGTGCCGGGTTAGTAGCGAATGCCCAGGTCGGTACCACCGATACACTCCCTAAAAGGGATACCGTCCTGGAAGAGTTAAAGGAGAATGTGCTGGATAACATCCCCACCGTTTCGCTTGATGAAAATGACCTTGGTGATGGTGGCGGACAGAACATATCTTCCGTACTTGCCGCCGGTCGTGATCCGTTCTTATCTGCCGCTTCTTTCAACTTCAGCGCAGTACGTTTCCGCATCCGTGGTTATGACAACGATTACTTCGGAACCTATATGAATGGTATTCCGATGGACAACCTCGACAACGGTTTTACTCCCTACGGTCTCTGGGGTGGCCTGAATGATGTAATGCGCAACCGCGATGCATCTTTCGGCCTCCGTGCCAATACTTTCGCTTTCGGCGAAATCGGCAGTGTGACCAATATCGATGCCCGTGCAAGCAAACAGCGTGCACAGACCAGCATCAGCTATGCTTCCGCCAACCGCAACTACACCAACCGTGTAATGTTTACTCACTCTACCGGCCTTAGCAAAAAAGGCTGGGCCTTTACCCTGAGCGGCAGCCGCCGTTGGGCCAATGAAGGTTACGTACCGGGCACTTACTATGATGGATGGAGCTATTTTGCTGCCATCGACAAACGCTTTGGTCAGAAAAATCTGCTTTCCCTCACCGTATTCGGTGCCCCCACTGAAAACGGCCGCCAGGGTGCTGCCGTGCAGGAGATCATGGACCTCGCCGGCACTAATTATTACAACCCTAACTGGGGCTACCAGAATGGCAAAAAGAGAAATGCCAGCATCGGCAGGTCGCATCAGCCGGTAATCCTGCTGAGCCACGAATATCGCCCCAACAACAATACAACACTGAGCCTCGGTCTGGGTTACTCCTTCGGCGAGCGCAGTGTTACTGCCCTCGACTGGTACAATGCTCCTGACCCGCGTCCGGACTATTACCGTTACCTGCCCAGCTACTATAATGGTGTAGCCAACCAGGATCCCAATCAGTACCAGCAACTGCTGGACCTGATGAAGAACGATGTTAATACACGCCAGATCAACTGGGATCGCCTGTATGATGTAAACCGTTCCAGCTACGCCACCATCCAGAACGCCAATGGTATTCCGGGTAACAACGTAAGCGGCCGCCGTTCACTTTATATCATTGAAAACCGGATCATCAATACCAACCGTTTCAATGGTAACGCCATTCTCAACAAACGTATCAACGATCATATCGATTTCACTTTTGCCGCTTATGCACAGTCTCAGCAAAACCACTACTATAAAGAAGTAGAAGACCTGCTGGGTGGTGATTTCTATGTGAACCTGAACCAGTTTGCCGAGCGCGACTACGCCGGAGACCAGGCTGCCAACCAGCATGACCTCGATCATCCCAACCGTATCCTGAAAGAAGGAGATAAGTACGGTTACGATTATAATATTAATATCAATAAGACCGGTGCCTGGACGCAGGGTGTGTTCAAGTTCAACAAAGTTGACTTCTTCGTAGCTGCTGAACTGAGTTCTACCAGCTTCTATCGTGAGGGTAATGTACGCACCGGCCTGTTCCCTACCAGTTCACTCGGTAAAGGTGAAAAGAACAACTTCACCAACTTTGCAGTGAAAGGTGGCGTTACTTACAAAATTGACGGTCGTAACTACTTATATGTAAATGGTGCGATCATGACCAAAGCACCTTATTTCGAAAACGTATATAACTCTCCGCGTACACGTAACAGCCAACAGCCAAACGTAGTAAGCGAAAAGATCCAGACAGTGGAAGGTGGCTATGTAATGAACGCACCGCGCCTGAAGATCCGTATCGGCGGTTATTACAGCCGTTTCCAGGATGGACTGGACATGATGAGCTTCTACCACGATTCACTGCAAAACTTTGTTAACTACGGTCTCAGCGGTATCGATAAAGTACACTTCGGTGGTGAGTTTGGTCTGGAAGCGCGCATCGCTCCGGGTCTGACCCTGAATGCTGCTGCTTCTATCGGCCGTTACTACTACGACAGCCGTCAGCTGGCTACCATTACGATCGACAACAGCTCTGCTATCGTAGGTCAGCAGGTTATCTACTCCAAAAACTTCCGCGTGCCTTCAACGCCGCAGGAAGCTTACAGTGTTGGTTTGTCTTACCGTTCACCGAAGTTCTGGTTCATCAGCCTTACTGGTAACTACTTCGATCAATCATGGCTGAGCTATAACCCGCTCCGTCGTACGGTGAATGCTACCAACAATATTGAATACAAAGGCGAACTGTGGCACGATATCATCGACCAGACGAAGTTCGACGCACAGTTCACGCTGGACTTCTTCGGTGGATATTCCTGGAAGCTGCCCCGCAAAATGGCTATTGCCAACAAGAACACTTTCCTTGTATTCAACGTAGGTGTCAACAACATTCTTAACAACCGTGATATCCTGACCGGTGGCTTTGAGCAACTGCGTTTTGATTTCGTAAACAAAGACGTCAATAAGTTTCCGCCGAAGTTATTCTACGCCTATGGTGTTAACTATTTCGCCAGCGCAACACTTCGTTTTTAATGGAATCCGTCATCTTACAACTATTTAAATAAGCACTATGCGAACAAAATCCCTTTTTCTCCTTGGTAATGTAATGGCAATACTCGCCACTTGCGTTATTCTATCCTCTTGCGACCGGGAGTTTGATGCCCCCGGGGACTATGTGGATCCGAATCTGACACCGACCAAAACAATCGCTGAGCTGAAAGCTGCTCACGTTGCCGGTCAGGTAGAAACACTGGGCGACGATATCATTGCAGGTATTGTTGTTGCCGACGACAAAAGCGGTAACTTCTATAAGCAGATCTGTATCCAGGATGCTTCAGGTGGTATTACTGTACGTCTCGATGGTCTGAACCTTTATGCAAACTATCCTGTAGGACGTAAGATTTATATCAAAACGAATGGTCTGTACATGGGCGACTACGCTGGCTTGATCCAGTTGGGTGGCAGCATCGACAACAGCGACCCTTCTTTCCTGAACGTATCCCCGATTGCATCTAACCTGTTCGATACATATATCGTAAAAGGCAGCGTGAACAATACCGTAACACCTACGGTTGTTTCTTCTGTCGCTGCACTGAATGATTCGCATCAGAGCATGCTGATCCAACTGAACAACTTCGAATTTGTTCCTGCGGATACCAGCAAAACATATGCAAATGCTGCTACACAGGCCGCCGCTAACCTGAACGTGAAAGGTTGTACCGGCAGCAACATCATCATCCGCACTAGCGGCTTTGCCAAGTTTGCCGGTGTGAATGTTCCTAATGGTAATGGTACACTGTTGTCTATTTATACACGTTTCAACTCTACCAAACAACTGGTTATCCGCGATACTTCCGATGTACAGTTTACAGGTGCACGTTGCGGTTCAGGTCCTGTTGGCCCAACCACACCAAAAACAATTGCTGAAATCCGTGCCATGTACACAGGTACAGACATCGAACTCGGTGATTATACAGTAGGTGGTACAGTGATCTCTGATATTGCGAACGGTAATATCAGCGCAGGTAACCTGGTACTGCAGAGCGGCAATAAAGGCGTACTGGTTTATATCGGCGGTACACTCACTTACAATGTTGGCGACTCCGTTGTATTAACATTGAGCAAAGACGATTCGCTGATTAAATATGCAAACTCCCTGGAGATCAAAACCCGCTTTGGCTTTGCCGGTCATACACGTGTTGCAACTGGTAAAGTGGTGACTCCTGTTGAAAAAACGGCTGCTCAGATCAACACTACGCTTGGTCTGCCACTGGGTGATGCCAACAACTTCGAATTCACCCTGGTGAAAATCCTGAATGCGGTTGCTTCTCCTGCCGGCACTTATGGTGGCAACAAAACCCTGACGGATGCGTCTGGCAACATTACTATGTTTACACGTACCGGTACAAGCGGCGCTTCATTTGCCAACACAACCATGCCTACTGTCAGCTCAAACTGGGTTGGTTATGCGAGCAACTTCAATACCACTAAACAATTCTCTATCCGTAACACCACAGACGTTACTGCCGGTAGCGGTCCTGGCCCTGGTCCGGGTACAGGAAGCGGTATCGATCTGACTACTTCTCCACTGACGATCAACTTTGATAACATTGCAAGCGGTCTGCCTGCAGGTGTTAAAGGATATACGGGCGCCACTGCTACCGCATTAGGTACAGAAGCCACCGTAACAACTGCCGCTACTTTGTGGAACAACACAAGTGGTGCATTCAAAAACTTCGCTTCTGCAACAGGATTGACAGGAGCGGCTGATGCAACTGCACAAGGTGCAGCAACCAACCGTGCATTCGGTCTGCGTCAGACTGGTAGCTTCGGCGATCCGGGTGGTGCTTTTGTATTCCAACTGAGCAATACAACCGGTAAATCTAACCTGCAACTGGACTTCCAACTGCAGCAACTGGACAACTCTGCGTCAGGTCGTACAGCCACCTTTATCGTTGACTACGGTATCGGCGATGCGCCTGCAACGTTTACTCCGGTAACCACTACACCTACTGCATTGAGCACTGTACTGGGTACGTTCTCCAACACAGCGGTTCACGTGAATCTGCCTGCTGCTGTGGCTAACCAAAGCGGTAAAGTATGGATCCGTGTATGGGCTACACCGGGAAGCACTGGTAGCGGTAGCCGTCCTTCTACAGCGATCGACGACTTCAAGATCACCTGGAACTAATTCAGGAATATCATTATAGAAAACGGCTGTCTCGAAAGAGGCAGCCGTTCTTTTTTTATAAGAAAAAAATCAGGAAGCTTGTGCCGATGCGCGCACGTCGATCAGGCGGAGCTGGAGATTCTTCTCACCGTTCCATTCATTTTCATCGATGGTAAAAACGATATCCACGGGCTTACCATTTTCCAATAGCGGATAAAGATGTGCCATGCCAAAGCCGATGCCGGTGATTGTTGCATGCTCCTGGCGTATAACTACACGCAAATGTGTTTCTTTCAGTACGCGTGAAGCACCGGTATCACAAACATTGCGTAGCAGGAAAACCGGCCGGAGGTTTTGCGGGCCGAAAGGTTCCATCTGGCAAATGATATTATAAAAGGCGGGTGTGATATCGCGCAGTGTTATCTCCTGATCTATCACTATTTCCGGGATAAGCATATCCGGGTGAATAGTAGCGGCAACAACTTCTTCAAACTTTTCCCGGAACAGGTCCACCTTGTCGAGTTCCAGTGTCATACCCGCTGCGGCGAAATGTCCGCCATAACCGAGCAGGTGTTCGCGGCAGGCGTGAATGGCTTCGTATAAATTGAAGCCGGGCACACTCCGCGCGCTGCCGGCTGCATAATCGCCGGACTGTGTAAGCACGATCGTAGGGCGGTGAAAATGTTCGATCAGGCGCGAGGCTACGATGCCTACCACGCCTTTATGCCAGTGTGGTTGAAATACGAGAGTGGAGCGGCGGTCCGTCCAGTCGGTGCGGCTGCGGATCAGTTCGAGTGCTTCTGTGGTGATGCTGCTGTCTGCTTCTTTGCGGTCGCTGTTATCGCTGTGAAGCATTTCTGCGTAGCGCAGGGCTTCTTCGTAAGTGTCGGAAATAAAAAGCTGTACTGCTTTGCGGGCGTCGTCCATTCTTCCGGCGGCGTTGACGCGCGGTGCAATCATGAAAACGAGATTGCTGATATTCAAAGGTCCGCGTAGTGCGCTCAGTACGATGAGGGCTTTGATGCCAAAGTTCGGCGACTTGTTCGCTTTCTGTAAGCCATAGTAGGCGAGGATACGGTTCTCATCAGCCATGTCCACGATATCGGCTGCGATGGCAGTGGCCAGCAGATCGAGGTCGGCCATGGCGGAATCGGGCGGCAGGCCGAGCGCTTTGGTGAGTGCGGACATCAGTTTAAACCCAACGCCACATCCGCACAATTCTTTGAAAGGGTAACGGCAATCTTTTTGTTTGGGATTGAGGATAGCTACTGCCGGAGGAAGCTGTTCATCGGGCAGGTGGTGATCGCAAACGATGAAATCAATACCGAGATCTTTTGCATAAGCGATGAGATCGGCTGATTTAATACCACAGTCAACGGAAATGATCAGGGTGAAACCATTGGCATGTGCATGGTCGATACCGGCTTTGCTGACGCCATATCCTTCGCGGTAGCGATGGGGAATATAAAAGTCGAGTGGTTCGTGTATTTTTTTCAGGAAGCGGTACATGCAGGCCACGGCGGTTGTGCCATCTACATCATAGTCGCCGAAAACAAGAATCTTTTCTTGTTTTTCTTTTGCCCGGATGATGCGATCAACAGCTTGCTGCATGTCTTTCATCAGCCAGGGATCATGGAGGTCTTCCAGTTGCGGACGGAAGAAACGACGTGCCTCTTCAAAAGTGTTGATGCCGCGTTGTACCAGTATGGAACAGATGACTGGATGTATGCCAAGCGATCGTTGCAAAGCCATTGTTTTGGCTTCATCAGTGGGTCGTATGGTCCAGCGTTTTAAATTCAAAATTCAAAAGTAAAAATTCAAAAAAAGTAATAAGTTTTAAGTGATGCGATTAGTAAGTCAATAAGTCAATAGGGCAATCGATACAATTGAAATCTCATTCACTTATTGACTTATTCATTTATTCACCAAAGTAGTGGCGGATGAGGGTCTCAGTCGTATAATAAACGGTTAAGTTTTTAAATTTTTAATTTTGACTTAATACTTTCTTTCCGTTACATAGCGCACCAGGTCTTCCAATCCCTGGCGGTAAGGTGATGCGGGGAATGTATGCAGGATATCTAAGGCTGCCTGTTTGTACTCATTCATTTTTGCAATCGCATAATCGATGCCTCCGGCTTTCTCTACTTCATTTATCACCCAATTCACTTTCTGCCGGTCGCGGTTATTGTTCTTTACTATATAAATTATTTTCCGTCTCGTTTCTTTGTCTGCCCGGTTGAGCGTATAAATCAATGGAAGCGTGAGTTTTTTTTCCTTGATATCATTACCGGTTGGCTTGCCTACATTTTCGCTGGCATAATCAAACAGGTCGTCTTTGATCTGGAAGGCCATGCCGGTGTATTCGCCGAACAAGCGCATTTTTTCCGTCACCTCTTCGTCCTGGCTTACCGACCATGCGCCGGCACTGCAGGCAGAGGCGAGGAGGGAAGCGGTTTTGCTGCGGATGATCTCGTAATAAATGTCTTCGCGCAGGTTGAGCGAACGCGCTTTTTCCATTTGGAGTAATTCGCCTTCACTGATCTGCCGCACGGCATCGGTGAGGATATGCAGAATGCGGTAATCATTTTTTTCCAGGGAAAGAATAAGTCCTTTGGCCAGCAAATAGTCGCCGACAAGTACGGAGATTTTATTTTTCCAAAGCGCGTAAACGGAGAAAAAACCGCGGCGTTCTGCCGAATCATCCACCACATCATCGTGCACAAGCGTAGCGGTGTGCAATACTTCCACCATCGAAGCGGCGCGGTAGGTAGAGTCGTTGACAGGTCCGGAGAGGCGGGCGGAAAGCAGGACAAACATGGGGCGTAATTGCTTGCCTTTCCGCTTGACAATATACCGCATGATCCGGTCAAGCATAGGGGTCTGGCTCTTCACCGCTTCCCGGAAACGGGTCTCAAATTCTTTCAGCTCGGCTTCAATTAATGCTACTGGTAGGTCCATGTTGGTAAAAGAGCAGCAATTTACGGGTAAAAAATTATTTTAACACAATGCAACATAATGGGGGTATTTACTGACTAAGTAATTGAAATATAATATGAACACCAGGCGATTTTTAATATAAAAATTTGGTTTTTAACGTTCAAGTTATATTTTTGCGTTTTATTAAGACATTTGTATTCAAATCTTAATCCTTAGTTATGGCAAGCAAAAAGTACAAACTTCTCTTGGGCATATTCTGCCTGATGGGGTTTTCAGCCTTCTCCCAAGTTGGAGTTAGGTCCTATGAAGACTCATCCGTAATCCCCTCCAGTCGGCTCCCGCAGCACACTGAGTTCCTGAACGGAACGTACAACTATCCCGCAAAACCGCGTAACCAATGGGAAATTGGTATCAAGGGTGGCGCTTTCACCGTTGCAGGTGACGTTCCGGCTTTGTTCCCGACCCCTGGTTTCGGTCTGCACGTTCGCAAAGCTTTCGGTTATGTGTTCTCCCTCCGCCTTGAGTACATGTATGGTATCGGCAAGGGTCTGCACTACGGAGCAGCGTACAATTATGGTAAAAACCCAGCCTGGTCTTCTTACACAGCCGGCCAGGATGCTGTGTTCTACAACTACAAAACCCGCGTGCAGGATCTCTCTCTGCAAGGTGTAGTTACCCTGAACAATATCCGTTTCCACAAGTCTAAAACCGGTATGAACATCTACGGTTTTGGTGGTGTGGGTGGTTCCATCTACGAAACCAAAGTGAATGCACTTGACGAAAACGGCAACCCTTACGACTTCTCTGGCGTTCTTGCTGGCAGCGGCGTTTACAAAGACCGCAAAGACACCCGTAAGGCTCTTAAAGACCTGATGGACAAGTCTTACGAAACTCCTGCTGAAAGCCATGGTGCTTACCGTCCCAAACTGTTCGGAGACACGTTTAAACCCTCTGCAACTGTTGGTATCGGTATCGCTTTCAAACTCAGCAACCGCATCAACCTCGCAATTGAAGACCGTCACACCTTCATCAAGGATGACCTGCTGGACGGACAACAATGGCAGGAAAACCCAACCGGTGATGCTGCGCTGACCCGCGATTTCGACTCTTACAACTATGCTACTATCGGTCTGAACATCAACCTCGGTGGCAAAGCTGTTGAGCCCCTGTACTGGCTGAATCCATTGGATTACGCTTACCAGGAGATCCGCAATCCTAAAATCATGAAGCTGCCGAAGCCTGTACTGCCTGATAGCGACGGCGACGGTGTAACTGACCAATTTGACCTGGAACAAACTCCTGCCGGTGTACCGGTTGACACACATGGTGTAAGCCTTGACACTGATGGTGATGGCGTTCCTGACTACAAAGACAAAGAAAAAATCACTCCTACTTACTGCCAGCCTGTTGACGCTGATGGTGTTGGTAAATGCCCAGATCCTGAGTGCTGCAAGAACATGGTACCAGGTGGCCAGAATGAGTGTGCTGCTAAACTCGGCGCTCTCCCCAGCATTTCTTTCAAAGCTGGTTCCAACAACCTGAGCAGCGATGCTACCGCAGTTCTCGCAACTGTAGCGGCTAAACTGCGCAACGCTCCTGAATGTAAAGTAGTAGTTACCGGCTATTGCTCTTCTGATAAGAAAGAACAGCAACTGAGCTGGGACCACGTGAACAAGGTAATCTCTTACCTGGTTGAAAAAGAAGGTCTGAGCCAAGATCGCTTTATCTTCTTCTACGGCCAGTCTGGTGGAGATTGTAACACTGTAGATCTGCGTGCAGCAGGTGCCGGCGAAGACGGCCCTAACACAGTAGATCCTCCGCACCCCAACCTGCGGAAAAAATAATCTGTGATTACTTTTTGCTGATAGACACAACAGACCCTCCCTTTACAGGGAGGGTTTTTTTATTCCCCTCCTCATCGATGCAAAGACAACCTTAAAGTCTCTTTATCAAAATCTTAACGAACCGGGTTTGGCCCTTGATCTTTTTTCCGTAAGATTTGCCGATATCTATTAACTTTGCACACCTTTATGCGTAATATTTTCATTATTCTGAGTGTGGTCCTGCTGACCGGTTGCAGCAAAGGGATCAATAAAATCCTTAAAAGTCCGGACCCGGAGTATAAACTCCGTATGGCCGAGAAGTATTACGTTAAAAAGCAATATAATAAGGCGCAGGTGCTTTATGAAGACATCATGCCTTTTTACAAAACCCGCCCTGAGTTTTCCGACATTTATTATAAGTACGCCTATTGCGCGTACAACCAGCAAGATTACCTGAACGCCGAAAACCTTTTCAAAAGTTTCCTGGAAATCTTCCCCACCAACGCCCGCGCGGAGGAAGTGGACTACATGCGTGCGTATTCTTTTTACAAACAATCGCCCAAACCCGAACTGGATCAGACTAATACCGTAAAGGCAATGGGTATGATGCAGACCTTTATCAATACACATCCCGGTTCACCGCGCAACGAAGAGGCCTACCGCATCATCGACGAATGCCGTCACAAACTGGAAGTAAAAGACTATAAGAAGTCGCAATTATATTACGACATGGGCCAGTTCAGAGCGGCCGGTGTTGCCTTTACCGAATTACTCGAATCTTTCCCGGAGTCTGCACTGGCAGACACGTATAAGCTGATGGCCATTAAAGCATGGTACCGCTTCGCGGAAATGAGTATCGAAGACAAGAAAGTAGAGCGTTACGAAAAAGTGATTACTGAATTCAACGAATTTGTAGACCGCTTCCCCGACAGTAAATTGCGGAAGGACGCGGAGAGCTATAAAACGTTATCTCAAAACAATATTAAACGGTTAAATAATGAGCAAATTAAGACGTCAGCTTAGCGCAGGTATCGTAAACAGCGTTGAGACCAAAAATCTGCGTGAGATCAAGGCGAAAACCGGAAACCTCTATGAGTCCATTTCCATCGTAGCCAAACGTGCCAACCAGATTAACATCTCCCTGAAAGAGGAGTTGCACAATAAGCTGGACGAATTTGCCAGCCATACGGACAGCCTGGAAGAGATCCACGAAAACAAAGAACAGATCGAAATCTCCCGTGCTTACGAGCGCATGCCTAACCCGGCATTGCTCGCCACGCAGGAATTCCTGGAAAACAAAGTTTACTTCCGCAAGGGAGAAGACGAACTGTTTAGCTGATCCTGTTCCCATCTTTTTGACGCCACAGCCGCCGTTATGCACGGCTGTGGCTTTTTTATGTGCCTGCCTGATCCACACACAGATACCGCGATGTGAGGGCTATTTACTACTTTTGACCTACCATGTTGCAGCAGAAGAAAATCCTTGTTGGCATTACCGGAAGTATCGCAGCGTATAAGTCCATTTCCCTGGTGCGGCTGCTGATCAAAGCGGGGGCCGAAGTCCGCGTTGTAATGACACCCGCTGCACGTGAATTTGCGTCTCCGCTGACATTGGCCACACTCAGCAAACATCCCGTACCGGCCGGGCTCGCCGAAGGGGACAATTGGGCCAACCATGTGGAACTGGGGCGCTGGGCCGATGTAATGATCATGGCACCGCTCAGTTGCAACACCCTGGCTAAAATGGCGCATGGTCTCTGTGATAATCTTTTACTGGCCGTTTACCTTTCCGCTACCTGCCCCGTACTGGTAGCCCCCGCGATGGATGAGGACATGTGGCATCACCCTTCCACACGTCATAACCTGGATTGCCTCCGCAGCTATGGCCATGAAGTGATACCCGTAGGCACCGGAGAACTGGCAAGCGGGCTTTTCGGCGAAGGACGGATGGCCGAACCGGAAGAGATCGTCGCCTACCTGCAGCAACATTTCAACAGGAACAAAGAATTGTCCGGACGGAAAGCCCTGGTAACGGCCGGCCCCACATACGAACCGATAGATCCCGTTCGTTTTATCGGTAATCATTCTTCCGGAAAAATGGGCATTGCCATTGCGGAGGAATTGCAGCGGCGGGGAGCAGAAGTAACCCTGGTTCTAGGACCGGTGCACCAACCCGTACCGGCCGGCATCAACACCATCCGCGTGCATACCGCACAACAGATGTTTGAAGCCTGTGACAGCCGTTTCAACGATACGGATATCGCGGTAATGGCTGCGGCTGTAGCGGACTACACACCCGTTACTCCCGCAAAAGAAAAAATTAAAAAAGCGGCGGACGAACAGCTCGACCTGTCCCTTCGCCGCACCACCGATATACTGAAGAGCCTGGGACAAAGGAAACGCAAAGGACAGGTGCTGGTTGGATTTGCGCTGGAAACAAAAGACGCACGTAACTACGCGCTGGGAAAATTAACAGCCAAAAACGCCGACCTCATCGTCATGAATACATTGGCGGATGAAGGCGCAGGATTTGGGACAGATACCAACAAAGTAACTTTTTTCACTGCCGGCGGTGAAGAAATAGCCTTCGCACTGAAACAAAAAACAGAAGTAGCCGGCGACATCACCGATCAAATAACGAAGCTGCTCTATGGATAACATGAAAAGAATATATGGCAAATTGCTGCTGCTGGCATTCCTGCTCGGCCCCATGATGGTTCAGGGACAGGAGATACAAGCCCGCTTCTCGATCGTAGCAGCCAAGATCAGCACACAGGTTAATAAGAATATTTTTCAGACCCTGCAGGGTGCACTGAACAACTTCATCAACAACCGCAAATGGACCAACGATGTGTTTCAGGCGAATGAAAAAATTCAGTGCAACTTCCTCCTCAACGTAGAGCAGGAATTGGGCAACAACGTTTACAAGGCCAAACTTACCATCCAGGCGGCGCGGCCCGTTTACAATACCTCTTACGACTCACCGATCATGAACTTCATCGACGACAACGTAACATTCCGTTATGTGGAGTTTCAACCGGTCGAATTCAACGAGAACCGCGTGCAGGGAAACGATCCCGTTGCGGCCAACCTCACCGCCGTACTGGCCTACTACATCAATATCATATTGGGGCTCGACTATGATTCATACAGCCTTAAAGGCGGCGATCTTTATTTTCAGAAAGCCTGGAACATTGTCAACAACGCGCCTGAAGGAAGAGATGTGAGCGGCTGGAAATCTTTCGATAATCTACGCAACCGTTACTGGCTCGCCGAAAACCTGAACAACAACCGTTTTGCCCTGATACATGATGCTTTGTATTCCTACTACCGCAAAGGCATGGACGTGTTCCAGGAAAATGAGGAAGAAGGACGCAACGGTATTCTCAGTTGCCTTAACTACCTCACTACGATCAATAACGACAACGCCAACTCGATGATCATACAGTTCTTTTTCCAGGGAAAAAGTGCAGAGATCGTGAACGTATTCAAGAAAGCAAGTCCGGATATCCGCAGACGCGCGCTGGACCTGCTATCAAAACTCGACATTACCAACAGTAATGCCTACAAAGAGCTCCGATGAAACGATTGCTTTTTTCCTGTTGCCTGCTGGCGGCCATACTGGCCGGGTGTGGCAATAAAAATAAAATCCCTTCCAACATAATGCCCCGCGAGAAAATGGACTCCGTGTTGTGGGACATGTTGCGTGCCGGAGAATTTGTAAACGGCTATGTACAGGCAACTGATACGGGTGCTGCGCGTGGCAGCAAATCTGTGGCGGTATATGAAGAAGTATTGCGCGTGCACAAGATTACGCGCCAGCAATTCGATGAAAGTTTTGCCTGGTACCGCGCTCATCCGGACCAGATGAAACGGTTGCTGGATACTTTGGCCAAACGTCCCTATACCGGCGACTCCACAGGCGTGAAACGTACAGATACCGGTAAGGATTCACTGCTGCCGGCATTGAAGGGTACCGATTCCTTGTTGAAAAGAAAACGTGCCGAACTGCGGGCAATGCCTGTGCCGCAAAAGCTGGCCGAATAAAACGATTGTTATGAAAAAGGTTGTAAAAAATGCCGACGAAGCTATTGCCGACATCCGGTCAGGGACAACGCTGATGCTGGGTGGATTTGGCTTGTGCGGTATTCCCGAAAATGCCATCGAGGCGCTCACCAGGGCCGATGTAAAAGAACTGACCTGTATTTCCAATAATGCCGGTGTGGATGATTTTGGGATCGGCCTGTTGCTGCAACAGAAGAAGGTACGCAAGATGATCGCCTCTTATGTAGGTGAAAATGCCGAATTCGAACGGCAGTTGCTCAGTGGTGAACTGGAGGTAGAGCTGATTCCGCAGGGAACGCTTGCTACCCGTTGTATGGCAGCAGGTTATGGTATGCCGGCCGTGTTTACACCCGCCGGTGTGGGCACGGAAGTGGCACAGGGCAAGGAGGTTCGCCGGTTCGGTGACAAGGATTATCTGCTGGAATATGCCTTTGAAGCCGATTTCGCGCTCGTGAAGGCCTGGAAAGGTGATGCGGCTGGCAACCTGGTGTTTCACGCCACAGCCCGGAATTTCAACCCGCTGATGGCCATGGCGGGCAAGGTAACCATCGCCGAAGTGGAAGAACTGGTGCCTGTGGGGCAACTGAATCCCGATGAGATCCATACGCCGGGCATCTATGTACACCGGATATTCCAGGGTGTGAATTACGAAAAACGGATCGAGCAGCGCACCGTACGCGCAAAAGCCTGATCCCCATTTTTACTCCAATTTATTGCTTAAGCCATGGCATTGACAAAAGAACAGATAGCACGCCGCATTGCGCGCGAACTGCAGGACGGATATTACGTGAACCTCGGCATCGGCATTCCCACGCTGGTGGCCAACTATATTCCCGAAGGCATCGAAGTGGTCTTGCAAAGTGAAAACGGGTTGCTGGGTATGGGGCCTTTTCCTGTTGAAGGAGAAGAAGACCCCGACCTGATCAATGCGGGAAAACAGACCATTACTACCTTGCCCGGGTCCGTATTCTTTGATTCGGCGCTGAGTTTTGGTATGATAAGGGCCGGCAAAGTGGATCTCACGGTGCTGGGCGCGATGGAAGTTTCAGATCAGGGCGATATCGCCAACTGGAAGATACCGGGCAAAATGGTGAAAGGAATGGGCGGAGCGATGGACCTCGTGGCCAGTGCCCGCAACATCATCGTGGCCATGATGCATACCAATCCCAAAGGCGAATCCAAATTATTACCGGCCTGCACGTTGCCGCTTACCGGTATACGGTGCGTGAAAAAAATCGTCACCGAACTGGCCGTGCTCGATATTACACCCGAAGGGTTCTTGTTGCTGGAAAGAGCGCCGGGCGTATCGGTGGAAGATATTCGCAGCCGCACGGCAGGAAGACTGGTGGTGAAGGGGGAAGTGCCGGAGATGGCGGTGTGAGAATAAGTGAATCAGTGAATAAGTGAATCCGTGAATGGTGAATCGTGAATCGTCAACGGGTTGTTTTCACCTTACATCTTAGGCCGCCTTACGCCTTATACCTTTCACCTTATACCTTAATTAATCAATCAATGTATTCTTCACTGCAAAGAAAACCAGTCCTGCGGTATTCTTGCAGCCGAATCTTTCCATCAGTCTGTCTTTAATGGCTTCCACGGTGCGTGGGCTGATGTCCATCTTCTGGGCAATTTCCTGGGCAGTAAACTCCATGCAAATAAAACGGAGTACGTCGCGTTCTTTGTCGGTGAGTGTTATTTCGCTGTTGAGGGAAGGAACTACTTTCTGGCGTGAATGGGATTTTTTGAGCAGGATGCGGTTGACGAAATTGTTGAGGTAGTATCCTTTCTCATACACCTCCATGATGGCGCGGCGGATTTCCTGAGGTTCTGCATTTTTCAGCAGGTAGCCATTGGCGCCATTTTCCATGAGGTGATAAACGAAACGTTCATCTTCATACATGCTGAGCACCAGCACTTTTACGTTAGGATATTTTTTGCTGACGATCTTGGTGGTTTCGATGCCGTCTTTTCCGGGCATGCGCAGGTCCATTAAGATCACATCGGGGTCAGCCTCTTCGATACCTTCGAGCAGCTCGTCGCCGTGATTGGCTTCTAATACAAATTTTATATTGCTGAAGGGACGCAGCGACAGGATTACTCCTTTCCGGAATATCTTGTGGTCGTCAGCTATAGCTACCTTAATGGTTCCCATGAGGCGCAAAATTAATTAAAATAAACCCAAAGCCATCCGGGGTTTTCACGGTGCCGGCGTTACTGGTAAGGTTCGTCCTTCGGTAGCTCGATCGTTACTTTATAATAGGTCTGTGAAATGTCTTTTTCAAACAGGATCTTGCCTTTGATCAGGCGCAGGCGGCTGGTGATATTCTTCAGACCCAGGCCGATATTGCTTTTGGTCAGTTTCTCAAAATCAGACTGGATGATGCCGCGGCCATCGTGATGGATACGGAGGAAAAACTTATTATCATGGATATTCTGCGTCAGGTGAATAAAACTGGATGAGCTGTGTTTCAGGATATTGCTCACGAGTTCCTGTACGATCCGGAATACCACCAGCTCTTTTTCGGTTTTCAGTCGTTCGCGGTAGTCGTGGAAACGGCTGCTGGCGTTCATGCTGCCCGAACCACTGATCTTCTGGAACAGGTCGTTGATGGCAGATTCGAGGCCGAAATTCTTGAGTGTGGGCGGCATCAGGCTATGACTGATATTGCGAATCAGTTGGATAGTATCATCTATGATCTGGCGGGCCTGGTAAACGGACTGAAGCTGTGTGGCTTTGTCCTGGTTCACCAGGTTTTCGTTGAGGTACAAACGGGCAGTGGCAAGCAGGGGGCCGGCATCATCGTGCAGGTCGGCGGCCAGACGCTGGCGCTCTTCTTCCTGCAATTTGATGGAGGCGTTGAGCAGCATTCGCTGTTGTTCCTTTTCCATTTCCTGCATACGGGCATTGAAGCGCGAAACCTTGCGCTGGTGCAATACGAGCAGCAGGATGATACTTGCCGTAAGCACCACCATGCCCAACGCACCGATGATCAGTACGAAAGGAATGCCTGTAGTAGGTTGTGTAGCTTGCAGTAAGAACATGTTGGGTGCGGCAATTGATGGGTTCTAGTTAAAATCGAGGAATGGTGTTTTATGATTGGTTACAGGTTTATTACTGCCATTCTGCGTCGAACGTGTAAAAATAACAACTGCCACCACAAAAAGAAGATTTTTAATAATGTCGAAAATATATGTAATAAACCAATAGGGACGGATTTGACTCTTGGGCATGTGGTTTATCAGGATATAAAAGAAAAATGTACCCGAAAGATACGTCAGGATACCGATGGCTATCCAGAACGTGTACTGCTTATAAAGCGGCACAGATACCTGGGACATCAGTACACGGTAAAAATAATAAAATATATAACCCAACATGAAGAGAGTATAAACGCCGATCGGTACTGAATCCAATAATTTAGGCTGGGCATACACCAGGTAAAGTATCTGGAACACCAGCAGTGGTATGGAAATAATCGCTACCACGCGTGCAACGGTGCGGCTGTTCATGTTCTGGAACAGGAGATACGTGAATGTTACATATTCAAGAAGGGTGTAAACGAAATAGTATTGTTTCTCCGCCAGGTGGTCTACAAAGAAATCAAAGAAGAAATTAAAGAGAAAGAAAATACAGCAATAGATGGCCAGGCCAAGGAAATACCGGGTGCCTTTATTCCAGAGCCATATAATGGCGAGGAGCGGAGCCAGGTAGGAGAAAGTCAGAATATTAAAAAAAAGCTGTTCTATGTTATTGGATTTACGGCCAAATATAGAACAGCTTTTAAATAAATTATAGCGTTTTCGCTGGACGGACTAAGTAATTCTTAGTTTTCCCAAACAAAAAGGCCGTCTTCTGCATTTTCCCAGATGATTTTGCGGCTGATGGTGTCGATCTTTTTCATACCAATTAACGAGTTTAGACGGTTCAAAAATCTTTTCTGATGCAAAAATGCCCTGATTACAGGGGTGTTTCAACGGTCATTGTACAGGTAGAATACTCTTATAATCCGATGTAATCCAGTACTGTAAAGGCTTTCAGCGAATTTACCTGGTAAACTTACTTTTTAAATTGTGGTAAATGTACCAAGTAAAATTAGTAAAAATACGGTTGATAAAAACGTAGTCCTACTCGTGAAAATTACGATTAATGGTAAATACTTATGCACATGTGTGGAAAAAGCCTGCGATTTTAAAGAGGTGCAGGCACCGGGCGGGCCAACCCGGACGGAGCAGATATCTGATCGGAGTGTTTGAAAATGAGCCCCTTTTCATTCATTCCGCTACAAATCTAGGGGATTTGAAATGAGCACACAAGCGGAATACCCCTGAATTTTAAACCCCGCGGATTTTACGGAACCTGTCGTAAATCACGCGGGGTTTATGCTAAATTACTGATTAACAGTAGTATAATTGAGAGTGCTTTCCCTTATTTACCCTTCCTGTCCGCTAAAGTCCAGCATCCAACGGGTGCCGAACTTATCTTTGAAGGAAGCAAACCAGCCCCAAAACATTTTTTCCAGCGGCATCTCCACCTGACCTCCCTCCGAAAGCGCCTCAAACAAACGGCGGGTTTCCTCCAGGCTGTCCGGCGATATGGAGATGTAACTGTTGTTGCCTTCTACCAGTTTATGTCCCAATGATTCGAAGGCATCGGTAGCCATGATCACATTGTTACCGATCGGGAGGGAAATGTGCATGATTTTATGACGCAGCTCAGCCGGCATTTTCTCGCCGTCAGGTGTGTCGCTGAAACGCATGACTGCACGGAATTCACCGCCGAATACAGCTTTGTAAAAAGTAAAAGCTTCTTCAGAAGTACCCGGGAAATTCAGGTAAGGGTTAAGGGAGATCATAAAGAGCGTTTTTAGATTGAAAATGATTTTTACTCGATCACCTGGCACAGGTGTCCCGCATCCTGCATTAATTGCATTACCTGTTCGGGGCAAATACCTTCTCCTTCCACACGTAATACTTTGTCGCAATCATGAAGGTCCACATTGACACGCCAGTGAGGAAACTGCAGATGCAGGCGCGTTACAACGACGGGGACCTGCTCTTTTTCAATATTTGTTTTAAAAATTTCTACCATGGCTAAGGCTGACAACCTTTAGTGGCAAACCGTTGATTGGCGATTCAAATTTACTTGCCTGGCGGATGACGGAAGGGGTGTGTTTACGACAATCTGAGGGCCGTCGGCGACAATTACCGCAACGATAATTGCAATGCGCCTGAAATACCTGCGGTCTCTGTTCTGAGTCGCGTATTGCCCAGTGTAACGGGTATAAAACCTGCTTCAAGTGCCTGGTCGATTTCTGCTGTGGTAAAATCACCCTCCGGCCCGATCAGCAGCAACATATCCTGCGAGCGATCCTGCTGCCATAAAGGCCCACGCGGCCGGTCTTCGCAATGCGCAATAAATTTCAGGGGTTGTGATGCCTGCCGTATTACCTGGTCGATAGGCGCTGGTTGATGCAATACCGGAAGCCAGCATTGCCTCGATTGCAACATGGCACTGGTACAGATGGTCTGCATACGGTCGGCCCGGAACTTTTCTTTTTCTGTACGTGCAGTGATCAGGGGTATAATTTCTCTTATGCCGATCTCTGTGGCTTTTTCAAGGAACCACTCAAAGCGGGAGGGATTTTTCAACAGGGAAATGGCGATCGATGTGCGGGGTTGTATTTCCGGTTCGTGGCTGCGGTTGACCACCACCACCGTACAGTGCTTTTTATGTTCGGATGTAATGGAAGCGGTAATCAGTTGTCCTTTGCCGTCGGTGAGGTTGAGCTGCTCTCCGGTTTTCATGCGCAATACCTGCACGATATGACGGCTGGTATCTTCTCCCAGTGTGATCTCATGGGCGGAAGCATCATCGGATATATAGAAGAAGGGGAGTTGAGACATTTGAATTCAAAAGTAAAAATTCAAAATTCAAAAAAGGGAAAATTATGAACAGGCTGTTTTTACCTTACCCCCTATGCTTTCCGCCTTTTACCTGAATTAAAAAAAGTCTTCGCCTTCATCATCGGGCATCTTGTTCATCTTGCTGCTTACCTGGATGGAAAGTCTCGCTCCATCACCTTCGCCGGTGTCTACGGGTTTCCATTCGCCGGCCGGTAAACCCATTGTGCTGTAAGGATCATCGTCCCACATGGTGAACTTCTGGATATGCAGCAGCGCTTTGAGTTTGACTGTTTCCAGCGAACCGTTACGGTGTTTGGCGATCTTTACTTCGGTAAGACCTTTGATGTTTTCACCGTCGGCGCTTTGGTTGATATCATAATATTCAGGACGGTAGAGGAACATAACCATGTCCGCATCCTGTTCGATCGCACCTGATTCACGAAGGTCACTCAGCTGCGGTACGCGGCTGCCTTCTTTTGATCCACGTTGTTCAACAGCACGGCTCAACTGGGAGAGGGCGATGATGGGGATCTGCAATTCTTTCGCGAGGCCTTTCAGGTTACGGGAAATATTACTGATCTCCTGTTCACGGTTGGTATTCTTTCCTTCGCTGGCGCCGCTCATCAACTGCAGGTAGTCGATGATGACCATACCGATATTGTTCTTGTTTTTGAGACGGCGGCATTTGGCGCGCAGTTCAAAAATATTAAGCGCCGGTGTATCGTCGATAAAAAGAGGGGCTTGTGCCAGGCGTTGGATACCGCGGGCATAAAGCTGTTTCATTTCATGCTCTTCCAGTTTACCGCGGGCGATTTTTTCCAGCCATATTTCACTTTCGGCAGAAAGTACCCGCTGTACCAGTTGACTGGCGCTCATCTCCAGCGAGAAGAAAGCGACCGGTGACGGCTTGGTCGGGTGCATCACGGCATTACGCGCCAGGTTGAGCGCAAAGGCCGTCTTACCTACCGCAGGACGTGCTGCCAGGATGATAAGGTCGGTATTCTGCCAGCCATAGGTTACTTTATCAAGACCGGAGAAACCACTGGGTACGCCGGTTACGTCTTCGTTCTTATGCCGGAGATCTTCGATCCGCTGGATGGTTTTAACCAACACCGAGTCGATGGTCTCGAAGTTTTTGCGAAGGTGGTTGTTGGTGATCTCAAACAGTTTGCTTTCTGCGTCGTCGAGCAGATCGAACACATCCGTTGAATCCTCGTAGGCATCTCCGATGATTTCACCGCTGATGCGGATCAGTTCGCGTTGAATGAACTTCTGAAGAATGATGCGTGCATGCGCTTCGATGTGGGCAGCAGAAACAACCGAGTTGGTCAGTTTGGTTACATAGTAGGCGCCGCCTACCACGTCAAGTTCGCTGCGGCTGCGGAGCTCTTCTGCAACGGTGAGAATATCGATGGGCTGGCTTTTGTTGGCCAGGCTCTGCATGGCTTTGAAAATACGCTGATGCGCTTCTACGTAAAAACATTCTGCTTTCAGGATTTCGATAACAACGTCAAAGGCATTTTTTTCCAGCATCACTGCGCCAAGCACGGCCTCCTCGAGGTCTTTGGCCTGCGGCGGTATTTTGCCATATACCATTGTGCTGAGATCGACCGATGGTCGTCTTTTTTGTTGCTTGCGGTCTTTATTGACGTTCGATAAATCCATCGTTGAGTTACATAGATAAAGCGTTAAACCATCAGTTTCGAGCACTAATGACTTGTGGGTGAATGTCAGCCTTGTTTAAAGAAAAAATACTTCTTGATAAGGGGCGTGTTCCCGGCAGTCAGTAGCGAAATAACTCCCGTTTGGGGTTTAAAAAAAATTTTTCTTTTCGCACATTTTCTACATTCCCCGGTGCCGGTTATCCACATATTTTCTTTCCTGCTGGCTTTCAATCCCTTCCTGTAAATTACACCAAATACATGGAGTTTGTTGCCGAAAGAACCGCACATTGGTTAATAAGTTTATATACGATTGCCCCGCTTACTAACGTTATTATTTCAGCCACGACCTGCTGCTGTTTAAAAACGTCAGCTTATGCAAACAATGTCAGCAAACACATCTGGTCGCTGCGCAATGGTGCAGCCTGTTTTTAACACAGTGTTATGGATAGGTCATCTGCCGGGACATGACAATGATCAGGCGGGAGGTCAGGTATTCACAAGCCCGTCGGACGGAGAACTGCACAGTATCCGCCTTTATGCCGATACCATTCCGCAACCGGGATTGTTGCGAATGAGTTTTCACCAATTTGATAATGGGTCACAACAATGGGGAGCGCCGGTTGCAGAAGCGGAAGTGGATGTGCACCCGGAAGACGTACGTCATTGGATCAGTTTTTCCCTGCCTCCCGTCCGGCTTGCGCATAAACAGGAATATGGGTTCCAGGTATACAGCGCCGATGCTATGATCGGATTGGGCGAAGCCGCCGGCAATAGTCGCAGTCCGTTTGAAGCGGGTGCAGCCTGGAAGGCCGATACGGCTAACCGCCAGGGTTACTTCTACCAATACTTCAGCCTGGCTTATGAGCTGGTGTTTCGCACCTGAAAGAACTGCATCAGCGGAGGAAACGTATGGTCATCTTGTGCAGGAACGGATCTTCGCGCAATACCATTCTTTTTTCCATCCGGAACATATGGGGATGGAGCCCGCCTTCAAGGCGAACGGCGAAAGAGTATTGGGCGGTAGAGGGTGTAATACTGGTGACGATCGTGCAGATGGTCAACGTGCGGCCCTGCAGCAGGAGGTTGCTGCCCAGGGGATACTTTTCAACATCGCCGCTGAGCCCCTCCTGTAAGGGTGTGTTGTCGAGAAAAAGGTGGGTGGTAACGGAAGACGTATCAAAGATCGGCCGGAGGTGAAAGTAGATCAGCCGGCCGGATTGATCGGTACGGTAGGTGTCGTGATGCAGGCAAATGTTTGTAGCGTCGCGGAGCGCATTGTTAAGCAACTTTAGTCCAGACATTGTTCAAAGGTTAAAGGTGAGGGCTAAACTAGTGTTTTCAACGGTAGTTGAAGACCGTCTTTTCGCCCTTTTTGGAGTAGAATTTTAACGGGAGGCGGCATCTTTGTACCTTTCGTTAAACCATTTTCCAATGCCTTCTACCATTACGCAGGAAGAGTTTCTTGCCAAAAGCGGAGCAGACGACCTCATCCGCGATTTCCGTAAAAAGCTGGAAGCCGGCAACCGGCCGCTCGCCGTATCAGACGTGCGGGATGAGCATGGTCATCAATACGTAGACCTGGTGCAGGAGGGAGGTGGCGTGCTGGGTATTGCGCTGGTGGGTTACACTTATGTGCTGGAAAAAATGGGCATCCGGTTTTTCAGTCTCGCCGGCACCAGTGCGGGTTCCATCAATGCCATGCTGCTGGCCTGCAGTGGAAATAAGGAAGAGGAGAAATCATCGAAGGTGGTGAAACAACTGGCCGGGTTGGAAATGTTCTCTTTCGTAGATGGCAAACCCGGCAACTGGCGCTTTACCCGCTGGGTAAAAAAATGGATACAGAAAATCTTATTGGGCGGAGCTGTTTTTAAACGGTTACGTATATTATTTATGGCAACTGCAGGGCTTTGGTTAGTGTGTACGCTGGCTTGTTTTGTGTTCTGCTTTATCAACCCTGCGGTAGCGAAATGTCTGGGTATCGTATCAGGTGCTTTGTTTTTATTGGGGGGAATTGTCACCTTATTCTTTTATCGCCGGTTTAAATTATTTGCACGTACCGGGTATGGATTAAATAGCGGTGAGGCATTTCACAAATGGATCAATGGCATACTGGAGACCTGCCCGATAGAGGGCAACCCGCGTAATGGCACTATTTGTACGCTCGAAGATTTCTCGAAACATTTCATGCGCATACCGCCATTGAAAGTGATTCCCGACGAACGCCGTACGAATAATCAGCCGCCTTATATGCCAATGCTGACGATCATTACCTGTGATATCGTATCGGAACGAAAAATTGAATTTCCACGTATGTGGGATTTGTATTGGTCGCATCCCTCTCAGGTGCGGCCGGGCGATTTTGTAAGGGCAAGTATGTCAATACCTGTTTTCTTTGAATCTTTCCAGGTGAAAAATATCCGTGCCAACAGCAGTTTTGCGGCATGGGATGAACATCTCAACTGGCAAAACGAGCGCAAAGCGATTCCGGACACGGCGCAGTTCATCGATGGCGGGATATTATCGAATTTCCCCATCAGCATGTTTTATAATCCGAATTATCCCGTACCGCGTATGCCCACCTTTGGTATCCGTTTGCAGGATGGCGTACTGGATCACGCCGAAAGGAGTAATAACACATTCTGGAGTTATATCGCTTCGTTATTTTCTACCATCCGCTTCAACTTTGACCGCGACTTTATGACGCGCAACAAGGCTTACAACCGGGCCATCAAGTCGGTTGATGTGCGGGGCTATAGCTGGTTGAATTTTTTCATGACGGACGACGACAAGATTGCATTGTTTCGTAAAGGTGCGGAAGCCGCTATTTCTTTTTTAGACGCTTTTGATTGGGAGGCCTATAAAGGTGAGCGCCTGTCTAATTTCGAACAGGCACGCGAACGCTTCGACAATCCCAATAACCTGGAAGTGTATCCGTTTTCCGTCAATACATCCCCGCAACCGTGAATTAGTTGAACAGGTAGGAGCGGAGTTCAACAGCAGGTTCTACTGTATCATAATTGTAGGGAACCTGGTATCCTGCTTCCTGGAATTGTTGCCGCGTGATTTGTTCGCTTCCGGGCAGTAATTGCGAAACGCGTTCAAGCATCGTTTGTGCCCGATCGCCGGATTCCATTACTAAATAAGCTTCTGACTGTCCTTTGCGGGGAAGTAACATGGTGCATCGGGCAAAGCGGGTGACAAGATCATCACGAAGAAACATCCTGATATCCCATTCACCTTTGAAAGGGATGCTGAAGAAATAAACTGATTCAGTCATAATTATTACAATTGGTTACCGAATCATTTAAAGTTACCCATTAATGCAGCGAATGCCGGGATAAGTGCATTAAAATTCGCTGAGGGAGACAAAGGTCGATGAATGGTTATTTGTAGGCTACTCTGTTACAGGCGATAGCCGGTGATTGTGGGGATAACTTTTACGGAAAGTAATAAGTGATGAGTAAGAAGTGTATTCGTGACTGTTTATTCACGATTGACGATTCGGTATGGGACGTTTCCAACTCCCTGGTTCGTGTATACACGAACCAGGGAGTCCATTCACAATGATCATTCACTTATTGACCTATTGACTTATTCACCATTCACAACTGCACAAATTCCGGCGTATGATTGGCCCCCGGAAGAAAATCATGCATGATCCAATCTCTGCTGACTTTCATATAACCGGTAGTCGTTCCATCGCTGCAACCATACCATTCTTCTGCCAACACGTCCTTATCAATCACCACACGCACTTTATGGGTGGTGTCAAGCAATACACCAAACACGGTTGCCGCACCCACAGTCACTCCCAGCATCTCCTGCAGAAGAGCGGGCGATGCAAAAGAAACACGTGAAATATTCAGTGCACTGCTGAAGTCTTTTGTTTTAAAAGGCTTGTCTGCAGTGGTCACAACCAGGAAGAAGTTTGTTTCCTGCCTGTTACACAGAAAAAGTGTTTTTACAATCGGTGTGTTCAATTGGTGACCGATGCCCACACAATCTTCCATCGTTATGGCCTCGTCAGTATCCACGCGCTCAAAACTTATATCGGCCTGTTTGAGTGTCTGATAAACTTTTTCCTGCAGCGCCGTTTTAAAAATGGACGGCGCGGTATTTTGTATTTCGCTTATGTAAAACATGATCAGTGGGCCATATCGTCTTTGTTCAGTTCGTTGCTGTCGAGTGTGGGTTCGTTCAGTTGCACCACACGGCGCGTTGCCTGTTTTTTCATCATGGCCATGTTCAGCATCTGCACAATGAAGGAGAAGGCCATTCCGAAGTAGATATAATTTTTGAGATGCAGTTCATGTGCAGCCGCTGCGTCCCATCCTTCAATGATCAGGCTGAGACCGATCATTACCAGGAATGACAGCGCGAGCATTTTCAGTGTGGGGTGTTTGTGTATGTAGGCCGCAATAGCGGGACTGAATACAAACATCACGATCATGGCGATAATTACTGCAGCAATCATGATTTCTACATGCTGGGCCGTACCACCTGCGGTGATAATGCTATCGAAAGAAAAGACCGCATCAATAAGCATGATTTGCCCTACCGCCTGCCCAAAACTGAGAGGCTTTTTATTGACGGTACTTGTATTGGGATCTTCACCTTCCAATTTGTGATGTATTTCCTTTACGGATTTGTATATCAGGAAAAGGCCGCCGACGAGCATCACGAGGCTCGCCAGGTCGAAACCTTTACCGAACCATTCCTCCGGAATAATGTATTTGCCTTGTTGTTCCAGCAACCAGCCCAGACCCATCAGCAAAAGGCTTCTTGAAAGAATCCCGGTGATCATCCAGGTAATACGCGCCTTCTTCTGCTGTTTTTTGTCGCGCAGACGGTTCATAATGATGCTGACAAAAATTACATTGTCAATACCTAATACTATTTCGAGAATAACGAGAATGAGGAAGCTGATGATGGCTTCGCTGGTGAACAAATGCTCCATGGTGAGACAAAATTACGTGTTGGAATGGTTTGGTGTTTACAATACCGTAGTGAACAATTGTTCACGGCATATTTTTTTAACGATGGCCGGTCCTTCATAAATGAATCCGGTCCATACCTGTACGAGCTGTGCGCCGGTGGCCAGCTTTTCACGCGCATCGGCTGCAGTGAAAATGCCGCCTGAAGCGATCACAGGCAGTTCGCCGTTGGTACGATTGAAAATATGTTGAAGAACGGCAGTGCTTTTCTCTCTTACCGGCCGCCCGCTGAGTCCACCGGCTTCTTTTGCTTTTTCCGCTGAAACTTCACTCAATCCTTCGCGGCTGATGGTGGTGTTGGTGGCAACAAGGCCATCCAGCTTAATTTCCAGCGCGAGATCTACAACGTCATCGATCTGTTCAGGTGTAAGGTCCGGTGCAATTTTCAACAAGATCGGTTTAGCCTGGGCTTTACCATTGTTGATCATTTGGAGGTGGCGCAGGATTTTTCCCAGGGATTCCTTTTCCTGCAATTCCCGCAGGCCGGGGGTATTGGGACTGCTGACATTGACCACGAAATAGTCAACGTGGGGGTGCAGTTCACGGAAACAAATATCATAGTCCTTCCAGGCTTCTTCATTCGGTGTCACTTTGTTTTTGCCGATGTTGCCGCCGATGATCAGCGGTGTTTCTCCCGCTGCCGTTTCGTAGGCGCGCCATTTCTCGAGGCGTGCTGCAATAGTCGTGGCACCATCGTTGTTAAATCCCATCCGGTTGATAAGCGCCTGGTCTTCCGGTAACCTGAACAGCCGGGGTTTGGGATTACCTTCCTGCGCAACCGGCGTAACGGTTCCTATTTCTACAAATCCAAAACCCAGCGCCTTGAGTTCGCGGAGGTAGCGGGCATTTTTATCAAAACCGGCCCCGAGTCCAACCGGATTGCGGAATTGCAGGTTGAGAAAATCTACAACAGGCCCTTTGGGAGTGAAACGGTTGGTGATCAATTTGCGTAAAGGCCCGATGCTGCAAGCCGCGCGCAGGCAGTTCATGGAAAAATAGTGAACAGATTCTGTCGGAAAACGGAATAGAATACTGCGGATAAAATGGTAAAACATAATAGTTAATCTTCAGGTTTCGCCCATACTTCAGCATCCGGCAACATGGTCGAAAAGCTTTTTAATTTTTTATAATCAATAAAGGTCCGGTCGGGCGAATGTTCGTTGCGGATGGCCAGCATATCAGCCTTTATTGGTACGGTCAGCACTTTCGTTGACAAATCATAGGCAACAATTGTATTCATCACCGAAGACATTTAATCTACTACTGCGACGGTGCAGGCTCCCACATCAACTAATCGATGAACGGAGTCAGTCCGGCATGAATCTATCTCGGTCGGCAGTTCGGGTGAATCAAAAACCTTGCGGGTTTCTTCTTCCAGGGTGGGTCGGGGAATGATTGTGAAAATCTCTCGATAGGCAAGATCCGGCATTGCCGGAATATCCACCCGGTTATTGGCATCCATATAAGCATCCAGCCTCCGTTGGAGCGAGGCGCCTGTCTGGGCCGAAACGCTGAAAACCAGCAGCAAAAAAGGGACTAGCAGGAGCCGTTTCATGGATTTTTGCCCAAAGAAATTGCATAGGCCGGGGACCGCAAAAATTATTTTTACAGATGTATGGATTGATTAACTTTGGTCTATAAGTTGCATAAACAACTATTTGTGGTGGTTTGCTTGCCACTGCTTCAGATTTCAAACTTTACTATCATGCAGGAAGCTTATATCGTTGCCGGTTACCGCACAGCGGTTGGCAAGGCCAAAAAAGGTGGATTCCGTTTTTATCGTCCCGATGACCTGGCTGTGGATCTTATCCGCGGACTGATGGCCAGTGTGCCGCAGCTCGAGGCTAATCGTGTAGATGACGTAATAGTTGGCAACGCGGTACCGGAAGCTGAGCAGGGTCTTCAATTCGGGCGGATCATTTCCGCACGTGCATTGGGCTTCGATGTGCCGGGCGTGACGGTTAACCGTTATTGTGCTTCCGGTCTGGAAACGATTGCCATTGCTACGGCGAAGATTCGTACGGGTCAGGCAGAATGTATTATCGCGGGTGGTACGGAGAGCATGAGCCTGGTGCCAACAGCCGGCTGGAAAACCGTGCCTTCTTATGCGATTGCAAAAGACGATCCCGATTATTACCTGAGTATGGGGCTGACGGCAGAAGCTGTGGCTAAAGAATACAATGTAAGCCGCGAAGACCAGGATAGTTTCGCTTACGAATCACATCGGAAAGCTTTGCAGGCGATCGAAAATGGCCATTTCAAGCCGGGTATCCTGCCGGTGGAAATTGAAGAGGTTTATGTGGACAAAGCCGGCAAAAAGCAAAAACGCAATTATACCATTGATACCGATGAAGGTCCGCGTGCAGATACATCACTCGAGGCGCTGGCCAAGCTGAAACCGGCGTTTGCTGCCGGTGGTAGTGTAACGGCAGGTAATTCTTCCCAAACGTCTGATGGCGCTGCATTTGTCATCGTCATGGGAGAGAAGATGATGAATGAGCTTGGACTAAAGCCGCTCGGGCGTCTTGTGGCCTGTGCTTCTGCCGGTGTAGCTCCCCGCATTATGGGCATCGGTCCTGTGGCCGCTATCCCCCGCGCGTTGAAGCAGGTCGGCATGAAAATATCCGATATTGATCTGATTGAATTGAACGAAGCATTTGCCTCCCAGTCGCTGGCGGTAATCCGCGAGGCGGGCCTCGATCCTGCAAGGGTGAATATCAATGGCGGCGCCATCGCCCTTGGACATCCACTGGGTTGTACAGGCGCCAAACTCACCATACAAAACCTGCATGATCTGAACAGGCTCGGTAAAAAATATGGTATGATAACGGCCTGTGTCGGCGGAGGTCAGGGTATTGCGGGTATTATTGAGAACCTGCAATAGCAAGATGAATGCCTTAAAACGATCTGACTATTTCGGATGAGTACCTTACCGATGAGTGTCGTTCGTTAGCCATTGCAGCAGCGAAGCGGCATGTTCGAAAACAGGCCAGGCCGTTGCATCTTCTTCGAGTTCCATAAAAGATCCTTCTTTGATATGTACTTTATCTGCTACCAGCAGACTGATTCGCGCGCTTCCTTCTGAAGGAGGGCGTTGACGTGGCGTTTTTTGAGCCGGCCATTTATTTACAGCCACGATAGCAGCGTCTAATAACGGATCCACATATTGATCAGATATTTCATCGGGCTCCGTTAATTGCAGCACTTTCCCTTTTGGAGAAATCACGGTTGCTGTTCCGTCTTCCAGTGCAGCTACAATTTCTACTGCGCCATCCATTCCGATTTCGACAATAACGCCTAATAATTCTCTTGCACCCACAGCGGCACCTTCGGCCGCCAGTTGTTTGTAAGCAAGCAGCCGACGTGGTGTTGACAAATCGGGGTTGTCGACAATGCCATGCAACTGTACTACATCCTGCGGTGCGCCAAAGTTCCCGGGATTGTCAGCAAATAATTCGTTGTAGACCTGATTTGCTTCTTCAGTGCCAAAAGGTAAATAGGGGGGTGCCGTCTGGTTACGTTGATCCATACTTGGAGCTTAAAAAATTCAGTAAATGGATTCAAAGGGGATTAAGGAAACGGGGCCGGGCGAAATGTGCGCAAAAAACCTGCCAGACGAAGATAAGGTTTTAGCAGTGTTGATGTTGCTCATGCACATAAGTAAATGTCAAAGTCCGGTTGGAGGCCGGACTTACTTTTTTTGGGACTGCTGATGCTGTTGCTATTCCGGCAGTGAAGTGATCCACCAGATATTACCATTGGTATCTTTCACGCCGCCGCTGCGACCATAATCCTTGTCGGCCACTTCCATCACTGCTTCTGCTCCCTGTTCCACTGCTTGACGAAAGCATTCATCTGCATTGTCTACATAAATGAAAAGATCACAGGTGCGGGTTGGCCAGTCCTTGTTTGCTCCGCCGATCATGAGGGTGCTGTTGCCGATGATAATTTCCGCATGCATAATGCCTCCATCCGGCTGCAGGTGTTGTTGGGTTACTTTGGCTTTAAAGATGTCGCGCGCAAAATTGATCAATGCCTCAGGGCTGTGTGCAATAATGTAGGGCATTACGGTCTGATGTCCGGAAGGTAAGTTCATAACAGATGATTTGTGTTAAAGTATGGGACAAAAATCACGCTCAATCAGTCTGGAAAATTGGAAAAAAGCGACATTCCCCGGAATGTACCGGCGGAACCGCGTTATTCAGCATCCCGCCATTCTGTTGCGCCGGAAAGACCGGAGAAATATTTCAACGGGTGCTGACCGGAGAAAGCCCGGAAGTCATGGATAAAATGCGATTGATCATAGTAGCCGCAATAATGGGCAATATCCGTGAGGCGATAGTTCTTTTTTCCATAGAATTTCAGTGCAGCGTGGAATCGTACAATGCGGGAGAATAGTTTGGGAGAGAAGCCGGTGGTGGTGCGGAACTTCCTTTCAAACTGCCTTTGGGAAAGAAAATACTTTGCGCCTAATGCACCTACCTGTACGAGACCCTGCTCGCGGATGATCTGTTGCATAGCAGCGAATACGGAAGGTTCCTGTTTTGTATGGGGTAAACGTTTCAAAAGAAACCGGTCCATGATTACGCTGCGTTCATCATTGTCTTTTGCTGATAGCATTTGTTCTTCGAGAGCGTTTCCTTCTGACCCAAGGAATGAAATAAGGTCCGGCATTTCATTGGTAAGGCTTTCTGCAGAAATATTGAAGAGCGAAGTAATCGCGTGCGGATAAAGATAGACTCCAAAAATACCAAAACCCCGCTTTGTCCGGAATTGCCGCGTCCGGCTGCCCGGTCCCTGGATACCGGCTGAAAAAGAAGGGCTGTATTCCTTACCAGCCATCAACTCATCAAACCTGCCGGAGTAATGAAAAACCATTTCCGTGCACACATCAGCCATGGAATAATGTGTGTAAGCCTCATTACTTTCCAGTATCCAGTAAGATTTTACAAAATCACCTAACTGCCGAGAGGGCGCTATGGTCGAATAGCTGAGCATAGCGTCAAATTACAAAACAATTACCGAATGATTGTTTTGTGCGTTAAGTTTCCATTATGTCAAAGAACTAAAACAGCTACAACACTGTTATTCGTTGCTGAATATTTTACAACCGGACAAGCCCGTTTCGCATAGTCAGGATGGCCAGCCCTACCCGGCTGCGTACATCGAGTTTGGTGAAGAGCTGATCACGCATATTATCGATCGTTCTGGGATTCATTCCCATTTGCAAAGCGATTTCTTTATAAGTCAGATCAGTGCAGGCCAGTTCGAGAAAGTCGAGCTCCTGTTGACTGAACATGGTGTTATCGAGGGTAAACTGCCTGTTGTCTCCTGGTCTGAACATGTTTGCCAGTTTTCCCGATACATGATGCGAATAGTAGTACCCTTGTTTCTGCACGGTATGAATGGCTGTGCGTAATTCGTCAGGTTGTACATCTTTCTTCAGAAATCCCCGTATGCCGTTTTGCAATAAGCGGATAAGGGATAACTCTGAATCAAACATTGTCAGCACCAACACCGGTACATCCGGCATTTTCCGGTGAAGGCGACCTGCCGTTTCAAAACCATCCATTTCCGGCATGTTGATATCGAGCACTATTACATCGGGTCTGCCGCCGCCGGAAAGGAAGTCGAGCAGTTCGCGACCGGACGCTGCTTCATGAATAACCTGGCAATCCGGATAGTTGTTCAGCATGGCCGCCAACGCTTTTCTTACAAGAACATGGTCGTCTACGAGTACGATCTTGCTCCGTTGTATCGTTTTTATTTCTGACATGAGCTACCGGATTAGATGATTAATTCAATGTTGAAATGGCTTTTGTTGACTTTTGCGTTTCGTTACTTACTGCATAAGTGTTGTCTTTGCAATAGCATGCACGTGCAACCATAAGAAAAAATGTTGTATACAATAAATAATAAATAGCATAGAAACCAGACCACAGGTGATATGTTTTAAAGAAGAGTATTTCTCCAATGGCAACAGGAATGGACACCAACATGAGCAGGGTGATCGCTGTTGCTATCCAGCATCCCGGGATATCGGTCAGATTTCTTAGTATGGATTCCCTGAAAAGGGTAATGAAATAAGCAATCCCAAGTATCAGAAAAAATAGGGATTCGGTTGCAAGCAGCCACCCTCTCAGCCGTACGATCTGTTCAAGATCTGATACGGACGATATAAATATAATCACCATTGTTCCGAGCAGGAAAATGAAATTCGATGCTATAATGAACTGTTTCAGTTTTTTTGAGAAAAGCCGGTGATAGTAAAAATGAGAAAATACTAAAGTCTCGACTGTGAGAAATAAGAGGTCCATGTAACGGAATGTCTGTTGTATAGCTGGCTGATAAGGCGTTTTATAGAATACAACAAACAGTACACTATTCGTTATCCATAATATAAGCATGGCAATGGCAAACCAGTGAAACCGGTGTGGCTCGATCGGATTACTTTTTCGGACAAGTATAATAAGGCAATAGACAACGGCTGCAATCAGCAGCGGCGCGGTGTAATATTGATAAGACCAGTATTGAAATAAATTTTCCATTTGGCTAAGCTACGTTGTGATGGTGCCGGAATCCAAGGGAAAAAACATACAATTTGATCGTTTTTTTCGGCAAGACGGGCTCAAAGAAAAATACGTTTGATGCTTGTGTTTTTTCCTTTGGCGAAGGCCCGGTGCCTAAGCTATCTTTGTGAAATGATACGGTTCTTACAAGATAATAATCTGTACGGTGTTTGTCAAGGTTGTGGTTGGGAAATAAATACTTAGTAATATGGCAGCGGAAGTGGCAGGTGGTAAACGGAAGTAAGGGTAAACGAATATATATCGGGAAGGGGATTGGCTGAACGAAAATGCAGCAGTTATACGGAGTGGCAGGGCGGGAGCTGTATGAAGTAAAAACAGAAGCGCCGGTCTCATTTTACAGATGAACCGGTGACAATATAAGGGGTAAAAAAAGGCGGGATGATTATCCCGCCGGTGATTAATTAGTCACTTTCTTTTTCAACGTGCTTACCTGTTGCTGCAGGTCTGTCACAATGTTGGCAAGCTGGTTTACATTCCAGCGTTGCAATGTATTGGTCTTTGAAATAACGACCTGGGCTTCCCACATTTCCAATACATCTTCAGAGCTGATGGTGTATGGCTGGAAAACCGGGTTGTCGCTCACAAGTGTAAGCTTGTTTTTTGTCCGGGTATTTTTAGCGACCCTTTTGTAAACAATCCCTTCAGTGCGGGAGATTACAATACAGGCTGCATTGTTTTTGAGGTGTTCAAGGTCGTCGACTTTCTCCCCTACGATCACGGAGCCACTGGGTGTGGGCAACATGGAATCACCCACGATCTCGAATGCGCGATAGTTGCCACCGCTCATCATCGGCAGGGTGAATGTGTTCAGTTCGTCGATAAATTCCGGATCGCCGTAACCTGCGAGATAGCCTGCTGCAGCTTTCATCGGAACGAAAGGAATTTCTGAGCGGCCGCCGGATAATTTCATCGCCCGGCGTTTGGACAGATAGTTACTGCCTTTGCTTTCGCTCAGATCGCTGCGCAGCAGATCATCAAGTGTAAGCTTAAAAATATCACACAGTATTTCAAGCACATCGATGCGCGGCTCTGCACGTTCTTCTTCGTAGGCTCCGACCAGGGAACGTTTGATACCTAATTTGGTGGCAAATTCCTCCTGCGTCCAGCCCCTGAGCTTGCGCAGGTACTTCATGTTTTTACTGGCGATTGACATATCAACTAATGATTTTAGTGCAAAATACTAACTTTTTTATCAAAAACAAATTTTTTACCTGTTTTTACTACAGCTGGCTATTTGACCGGAACGGCACCGCTCGGGAAAGCAAACGCGGCGATTGACAGTATAGGAGCAAAACAACCGCCACGATCACTCCGGCAGGTATCCTGGTGATATCAGCATTATATTAAATGGAAGGACACAGACAAGATAAAAGACAGGCTTGTACTACAGGTTGATCGTATCCTTATCTGTTGTTTAGCAAGTTGTTGGGCCTTTGCGGAAAAAAGGTATTTTTGCAAAGCTATGGCTACAAAGAGAAAGACCGCAACGAAGAAGAAAAGTTCTACAGCCCGGACCAAGGAAAAGCCGGTGATCCTCGTGGTTAACGACGATGGTGTTACGGCACCTGGTATACGCAACCTAGTGGAAGCCGTTAAAGATCTCGGTACAATCGTGGTAGTGGCACCCGACAAACCGCAGTCAGGTATGGGTCATGCCATCACCATCGGACATCCGCTGCGCTTGTTGAAAGTAGATAGTTTTGAGGGAATTGAAGCCTATGCCTGTACAGGCACACCGGTTGATTGCGTGAAGCTCGCGGTAGATAAAGTACTGCATCGCAAACCAGATCTTTGTATCAGTGGTATCAACCATGGCGCCAATCATAGTATCAACGTGATTTATTCCGGCACCATGTCTGCAGCGGTGGAAGCGGCTATCGAAAATATTCCCTCTGCAGGATTCTCCCTGCTGGATCATAGCATTGAAGCCGATTTTACCGGGGCTCGCAAGTACGCGCGTGAAGTAGTGCAGAAAATGCTCGCTACGCGTCTCGATAAACATACCGTACTCAATGTAAATATTCCCAACCTGCCACCTGACCATATCAAAGGAATCAGGATCTGCAAGCAGGCCTATGCGAAATACGAAGAAGATTTCATCGAGCGCCAGGATCCCCACGGTCGTCATTATTATTGGCTTACCGGCGAATTCGTGAATTTCGATAAAGCAAAAGATACCGATGTATGGGCGCTCAATCACGGCTACGTGAGCGTTGTGCCGGTGCAGTTTGATCTTACCCATTACGAACTGAAAGCAAAACTGGAAAAGCAATGGTCATGAAACTGTTGAAAACAAACAATTTTCGTTTCGGCCTGCTGATTGGTCTGCTGGGCCTGCTCCTGGGCCTGCTGATCATTTACCTGGTGCGTTCACCGTTCCAGTCGTTTGGAGAGTTTTTGACTTATTTCTTCAGCGAAAATCAACTACTGACATCCGTTGGTTCGCTTACCCTGCTGGGCAATATTGCGCTCTTTACGGTATATGTCAATACAAATCGCGATAAAACCGCTGCCGGCATCTTTACCATCACTGTCATCTATGGTATTGCTATCCTGCTATTGAAAGTTGTTTAGCAGCAGTCTTTCTGACAGGTGAGAACAAGAATAATGATGCAAAGGCTTACCTTTGAAGACTCATCTTATTACCCAATCCGACCCATGATTCAGACGCCTGTCTGCTTTTTATCGCCGTATATACTACGATATCATTCTCCCTCCAACTACAGCCAACGTTGGATCCTTCCTGGCTGTCCTGATCCTTCTGGTCGGTTTGTTTTAAACAACAGGTAAAGCGTAGCTGCCTGCTAAACGTATTCCAAACCCTGCATGAAATGAACAATACACTTTTTTTTATCATTACCGGTGGACCGGGAGCTGGCAAAACCACCTTACTGAACGCACTACGTGCGCGTGGTTATGTCTGTATGGACGAAGTCGCGCGCGACATCATAAAAGAGCAAATTAAAAATGGTGGCGATGCATTGCCCTGGGGCAACATTACTGCCTACACTGAACGAATGATGCAGGCCACTATTGAGGTCTACAATGATGCAATGAAACTTTACACAGGCCAACCGGTTTTTTTCGACAGGGGTTTGCCGGATACGCTTGCCTATATGCGTCTTACCGGACAAATAATGAGTCCGGCGATCCATGGGGCTGCCGAACAATATCGCTACCAGAGCCGTGTATTTCTGCTGCCGCCATGGCAGGAAATCTATGCCACCGATGACGAGCGTAAACAATCATGGGAGGAGGCGGTAAAAACGGCACGCGTGATCCGTGATACGTACCGCCATTTCGGGTACGATCCGGTGGATGTGCCCCGTTGCTCTGTTGCCGAACGCGTTAAATTCGTTCTTGCAGGGGCCGGGTTATAAAAGGTATAAGGCGTAAGGTATAAGGCATAAGGAGTAAGGCATAAGGTATAGGGCGTGAGGTGTAAGGTTTACATCTTCACCAGGGTTCGTGCATGCACCACAACTGTTCGGAAGATATTAAACCTGTCATTCCGACATCACGCCACCTTTGGTCTCCAGACCAACGGGCCTGCCCAGCCTTCAGTTATGTACGAAGTTGACCTTAACCTGTCAAAGCTGCCTGACGCTTGCTTGTTGGTCGGGAGACCAACAAGGGTTCTCATTTATACTCCACGCCGCCATTACGTTAAAAAATGAAAAGCGACTCTTAGGGATAAACGTTCCGAACACTTATGGTGCATACACGAACCTTGATGAGCAAGAATCACCATTCACCTTCTCTGCACTCAATCAATTTTAATCTAATTCTAATACGTCTGTAATGCTGCTTTTAAAGGCGGTTAATCAACTACTTATACCTTCACCGTTTCCCGACAGGCCTATTTAGTAAGTTTGCAGGCTGCAAGCAGCCTAACATTCGGACAGATAAGCTGTTAATTGGGGTAGATTTAAAACAAACCGTCGATATGCATATTTTATTAGTTGAGGATGAGCCGGCGGTAGCCGGAATGCTGAATAAAGGGTTGACAGAAGAAGGCCATACCGTCACAGTAGCACCTGACGGTCCGATCGGTTTGCAAATGGCTACCGAACATACTTTCAATATGATCATCCTCGATGTGATGTTGCCAGGTATGAACGGCATCGAATTATGTAAACAATTGCGTAAGCAAAAAAATCATACACCAATCCTCATGCTCACCGCGTTGTCCACCACTGAAAATGTGGTAACCGGGCTCGATGCGGGAGCGGATGATTATATTACCAAACCTTTCAAATTCCGCGAACTCGCCGCCCGCATCCGGTCGTTGTCCCGTCGGGGATTACCGGCTGAACCCGCTGAAGTGCTGCGGCTCGCCGATCTCGAAATGGACCTTACCGCACGTACTGTTGTTCGCGGCGGAACGGAAATCAGCCTTACTTCCACGGAATACCGTTTGCTGGAATACCTGCTGAAAAATAAAGGACGTGTGGTGTCGCGTCTCGATATGCTGGAGAATGTGTGGGGAATCGACTTCAACATGGGCACCAACGTAGTAGATGTGTATGTCAATTACCTCCGGAAAAAAATTGATAAACCAGGTCCCGTTAAACTGATTCAGACGGTCATCGGGATGGGATATGTGATGAAAGAGCCTGCCGCATGAAAATACAAACACAGACCGCCTTACTTTTTACCTTTCTCGCCGCCGCCGTTATCCTGCTGCTTAACGGTGTGATCTATTATGCCGCCAGCCGGGACAGTTCCAGCGACTTTAAAAAACGTCTCGAACTCCGTGTTGTAGTGGCTTCCAAAATTTATTTTGAAAAGGACACCACTTCCACCGCCACCTATAACGAACTCCGCGAACAATACCTGGAGAAGTTACCCAACGAAAAGGAATATGTTATAACAGTGGACCAGCGGTCCGGTGCCTTGCAGATTCCGCAGGGATTGAAATTGCCGGAGACTTTTTATAAACAAGCGCTGGCCGGTACTTCAACCGCTTATTACGATCACGACGGTGTGTATTACGCCGGCATCCAGCATAAAAGCCCCGAGGCCACCCATATTGTCGTCAAGTCGGCCGTGAATATGTATGGCCTGCAGGCTTTGCGTAATCTCGAACGCATCTTGTTTATCGCTTTCATTGGTAAAGTAATATTGGTATTTACCGTCAGCTTCTTCTTTTCACGTAAAGCATTTAAACCTTTCCGTGATATCATTGCACGCGTAAAAAGTATCGGCGTGGAAAATCTTTCGCTGCGTTTGCAGGAAAAAAAGGGAAAAGACGAAACCGCCGAACTTACCCGCACATTTAACGGCATGCTCGATCGCCTCGAAACGGCCTTCGATATTCAAAACAATTTCGTGAGCAATGCCTCGCATGAATTGCGTACACCGCTCACTACCATCATCGGTGAAGCAGAAATTACTTTGTCCCGCGCACGTACGCCTGAAACATATCAGGCGGCCCTCCAGGCCATCCTCAAAGAAGCAGAAAAACTGGAAGCACTTACTACGGCCTTGCTGAGTCTTGCACAGTCCGGCTTCAATAAGAAAAAAGAAAACCTCGCGCCTATACGTCTCGATGAGTTGTTATTCGATATTCATGCTACCATCAGCCGCATCGACCCGGACAACCAGGTGCGCCTTCACCTCCAGGATATTCCGCTGGACGATTCAAAAATGACGGTAACCGGCAATGCACAGTTATTAAAGCTTGCCATCAGCAATATTATTCTCAACGCCTGCAAATATTCCAATAACCAGGATGTGGTTGTGCGGCTAAGCTACCAGAACGGTTTTGTGGTACTCGTTGTTACGGACATTGGTATCGGTATTCCTGATGCGGAATTACAACATGTGTTCGTGCCATTTTTCCGCGCATCAAACACCGGGTCGTTCAAAGGTTATGGAGTAGGACTTCCTCTTGCACTTAATATTATACGTCAGCACAACGGGCAGATACATGTTGCCTCTGAAGAAGGTAAGGGCACGATTGTAACCGTGCAGTTGCCTGTTGTGACAAACGCGTGACCTCTTAGGTGATTCTTATTTCTTTTTTAATGTAAGCTAATGCAGCCTTTAATCGGTTGTAAGATCAGCAACGCAAATTTGTATTGTTAACCTGATTGAGTTAGTTTATTTAAAAACGAAAAAGAAGAGGTTATGAGAAACGTCTTAATTCCTACAGATTTCAGTATTGAATCTCTCCAATTGGTAGAACGTGCCGTTGCTGCACTGGACGATCAATCCATGAATATTATTTTGTTTCATGCATTCGACATTCCTTCACATGCACCGGATATGCTGGGTTCCAGCCGCCGGTTGCCTTACGCGCATCTGCTGACGGATGAATTCCGCAATGCATGCCGCCGCATTAAAACTGCCAATGCGCGTACGGTACAGAATATTCATATCCGGCATTTTTACGGTAATACCGTTGCCGTGTTCCGCAATTACATCGATGCACATGATATTGATATGATCATTTGTCCGGAACCGTTTGTGTTCAGGGCGGTTTCCGATCAGAGTGTGAATCCGGAGTCTTTATTCCGCAAAAGTGGTATACCTGTACTCACCACACTGGCTAAACGCCGTACCGTCATTCAAAGCGCGGCACCGTTGGCAGAAGCGGTAGCAGTACTGATCAACTGATCAGGATACATTGATTAACTTTTTTTGCTTTATGGAAACAAAGGTGGAGCGGCTCCGGACTAACCGGGGCCGATGACCACTGATGCGTGAAGAACGAACCTGTAAATTTTATGCTGTTAAAAAAGAACATACCGTTTTCTTATATCATGGGTAAGATCAAGCATGAATTGCTTTTCATTACCCTGTACACGATTCTCATTGCCATCCTGTATGAGAATTTTCATTTCACCCGTATCTCCATTCCCATTGCCATTCCGGCTATCCTGGGTACGGTGATCTCCCTGCTGCTCGGTTTCCGGAGCAATCAGGCTTATGACCGCTGGTGGGAAGCCCGGCATATATGGGGCGCCATTGTGAACGATTCGCGTACACTGGCCCGGCAGGTGTTGTCTTTTACCGAAGTGGTATACGAAGGGGATGATGTACATGCCTTCCGTGATAAAATGGTCCGTCGCCAGATGGCCTGGTGTTATGCACTGGGGCAAATGCTGCGCGGGCAGAATGCTACCCGCGGCCTCGATAAATACCTGACCCGCCAGGAAATGGATTTTATCCGGCATTACGACCACGTACCGGGTGCTTTGCTGGAATTGCATGCGCGCGATCTGCGTACGGCCCTCAATGAGGGTTGGATCAACCGCTTTCAACAGGTGGAGATCGACCGCACACTCAGCCGTCTCTGCGACGCGATGGGCAAATGCGAACGGATCAAAAACACCGTATTCCCGGTAACATACAGCATGTATATCCATTTCTCCATGCTGCTGTTCATCGCGCTGTTGCCTTTTGCGGTGATCCAGTATTTCGGTTTGCTGGAAGTACCCGTGGTAGTGGCTATTGCTACTTCTTTCCTGCTGATCGAAAAAATGGCGATTCATCTGCAGGAGCCTTTTGAAAACAAACCGACAGATACACCGATGACCACTATTTCCCGGAATATCGAACGGAACCTGGCACAGATGCTCAGGGACCAGGAGATCCTCGAGGTGAAAGAAACCAATAAGTTTTATGTGCTTTGACCCACATCCCGGGTCATTGATGAAGACCCATCCCCCGGTTGTTCTCTACTCCGGGGTCCAGGAAAGCTGCCGGCAGGAGACCCTTCTGCCGGTTTTTTTATAACACTTGCGAAAGCTGGTTTTTCAGCAGATAAACCCCAAACTTTCTAACCCATTATTTGTTGTACCAGTGGGCTTTAAGTACCTTTAGCCCTTTAGGAATTATTCATTTTTTTACGAAATACATTGTCATGGGAATACTCAAAGACAGGTTTAAGGCCAAGGCAGATCAGATGTCGGCCGAGATCAAGGATATTTTGAAAGAACATGGTTCCAGGGTGATCGGGGAGGTGCAACTGGCCCAGGTTTACCAGGGCATGCGCGGTATCACCGGCCTGGTAACCGAAACTTCTCTGCTGGATGCACAGGATGGAATCCGTTTCCGCGGTTATTCAATCCCCGAACTCCGTGAAAAGCTGCCCAAAGCTCCCGGAGGATCCGAGCCTTTACCCGAAGGTCTTTTCTACCTGATGCTGATTGGTGAACTGCCGACAGAAGAAGATGTGCAACATGTTACGGCCGTGCTGCAACGCCGCAGCCAGGTGCCGTTGCACGTGTTCCAGGCTATCGAAGCAATGCCGCTTACTGCCCATCCCATGACACAATTGACCGTGGCGGTAATGGCACTGCAGACCGAAAGCCAGTTTGCACGCCGCTATGCAGCAGGTATGAGCAAAAAGGATTATTGGGAAGCCGTGTTTGATGACTCCATGGATCTCATTGCACGTCTGCCCCGCGTAGCTGCTTATATCTATCGCCGCAAATACAAATTCGGCAGCCACATCGAGCCGAATGGCCTGCTCGATTGGGCCGGCAACTTTGCCCATATGCTCGGCTTTGAAGACGATGGTTTTAAAGAGCTGATGCGTTTGTATATGACTATTCACGCCGACCACGAAGGTGGCAACGTGTCTGCACATACCACCCACCTGGTAGGTTCCGCGCTCAGCGATCCTTATCTCTCGTTCGCTGCCGGGCTCAACGGCCTTGCAGGTCCGCTGCACGGACTGGCCAACCAGGAAGTGATCAAGTGGATCTTCGAGATGCAGGAACAATTGAAAACGGACAGTCCAACTCCCGAGCAGATCGCAGAGTATGTACGCAAAACATTGAGCGAAGGAAAAGTAGTACCCGGTTACGGCCACGCCGTGCTGCGTAAAACAGACCCGCGTTTTACCGCCCAAATGGAATTCGGGAAAAAGCACATGCCGGACGACAAACTCGTACAAACCGTCTGGAATGTATATGATACAGTGCCGCCAATCCTGCAATCACTCGGCAAGGTGAAAAACCCCTGGCCCAACGTTGATGCACACAGCGGCGCACTGCTCGTGCATTTCGGTATGAAAGAATATGATTATTACACCGTAATGTTTGGCGTAAGCCGCGCACTCGGTGTATTGGCCAGCCTTTGCTGGGATCGCGGACTGGGATTTGCCATCGAGCGTCCTAAATCCATTACAACCGATCTCGTGAAGAAGTGGATCAAAGGAGAAGACCAGATATGGGGAGATTAAGCCCCACTATGATAAGCGTAAAACCCTGTTTCTTAACAGGGTTTTTTATTTACGGGAAGGACATAAGCCTGTGCTGACGCAGAACCTTTTTGGTACGGTTTTTTGAGGAGTAGGAGAAGAACGCACTGATTCCTTAACTTTAAAAATAATAGGTTATGACTAACAAAAACAAAGTATTGCTGGGCATCCTGGGTGCCGCTGCAGCAGGTGTTGCTATAGGATTATTGATGGCTCCTGAAAAAGGAAAAGACATCCGCAAAAAAATCAAGCAAACAGCCGGCGACTGGGCTGATACCGTAAGCCATCTGTTTCACCGCGGCGAACGTGAACTCGAAAATGTGAAAGACAAAGCCCGCAGCGCAAAGAGTACCGCTGAGGACAAAGTGAACCGCATCAAAGAAAGCCTTAGTTAATACGCATCATACTATAGAAGGTGCCTGTAAATTATGCAGGCGCCTTTTTTTAATAGGAAAATGTGTAAATGTGAAAATGGTGAATAAGTCAATAAGTGATGTAGAATAGTTGACAGGACTATTTAACTTACCACTTATTACTTAAAACTTACAACTCTCTCATGGAAGAACTAAAAGAAAAAACCGCCGATCTGGTTGATCATTTAGAAGATATAGCCGACACCTACTACCGGCTTACTATCATCAATGTAACCCAGAAAGCAACGAATATTGCCTCCACGGTAATAGTGGCGGTAATGTTATGCGGACTGGCCATGTTTGTATTAATGTTTCTCGGCGTGGCGCTTGGTGTCTGGCTCGGTGACCTGGTACAAAGCAGAAGCCTGGGCTTCCTCCTGGCTGCCGGAGTTTACCTGCTCGGTCTGCTTATCATCCTTGCCATGCGCAAGACAATTATCTATCCTTTTATCAGAAACTTTATCGTAAGAAAAGTGTATGACTAAACCTATACAAACATACGACGACCTCGTGGCGGAAAAGCAACGGTTGAAAGCCCTGCTGAAAGCACAAAGAGAACTCATCCACCAGGACGTACAGGAAATCAAGGCTGAGTTGGAACCGATCCGCAGTGCCATTAATGTCGCAGGAAAATTCTTCTCACGCGATAGCAGTAATCCTTTATTAAACCTCGGAATCAATCGCGCGATCGATTTCCTGATGAAACGCGTATTGCTTTCGAAAACCGGCTGGTTTGCCAAACTTGCAGTTCCCTTTATTATGAAAAATTATTCTTCCCACTTCGTGGAAGAAAATAAAGGAAAGTTGTTTAGCTGGGTTACTTCGCTTTTCAGCAAAAAGAAAGATAAAAACGGACAGCACCACGAGGAAGACGAAGACGAACCCGAAGATCTTCAACCCGGCGAAGCCACGTCAGACACGCGACCGACTTTATAAGTCAAAATTCAAAAGTCAATTAAAAAGGGGTTTAAATGGGTTCGTGTTCTTACGAGCCACATAAGAAACTGGAAGCCGGCGCGAGCCGGCTTACTACTTATTACTTAATATTTACTACCTATCACTTACTACGGCTATTCCAAAACCTTACACCTTAAACCTTACACCTTACCCCTAAACCTTACACCTTACCCCTTATGCCTTTTTACCGGACAGGCAAGCCAAATTTACGTGCTCCTTCGCGTATAAAACGGTCTGCTTCGGCACTGCCGTCCGCACAGATCACATCGATCGGTTTTCCTAATTTTTTTGTGACGGGATTGGTATTATCCACCCACACAACACCGCCGCGTGTTGCTACCGGCCGTTGCGGTGGCTGCACCACACAGGCTCCATCGTCAAACATACCCACCTGCGTACGGTCTGTTACAAAAGATCCCCCTATACCTCCGTGTGAAGTATAAAAGTATTTCTCTTCATAATATTCCGCTTTGTATTGCGTGGACGTGTTGCTGAAGTAAGTCCGTGATCCGACCTCGGGATGACGGCGGGCATGAAAAACATATTTGACATTTTCCACTGTCTCTCCGTCAAGGCAAGGCTGCCGGTCTACCGAATCATATAAGCCTAAAAAATAAACCTGGATCAGCGGGCTCAGCATACGTGCCAGCACAGTCGCAATGAGACCACCGCGGCTATGCCCCACCAATATTACACGAACCTGTTGATTATTGAGCGGCTGACTTGACAACATTTGAGGGGTAACTCTTACAGGCACGCGAAATTCCTGCGTATAGGTACTTGCATAAAAGCCATGACTGTAGGCCTGCTGTTGCTGCTGCTGCATGCAACTGTTAACATCAAACATGTCCAGCGGCTTGTGGCCATTCATCATCCGTGGAAATAATACCTGCAATCGCTGCCGGATAAAGTCGAGCGCTTCCTGAAGAATAGGAACCGAGTCGGTACCCCATACCTTGCTGCGCGGCCCGTCATAAAACTTACGGTCAACGCCCAGTGCGCCAAATTGGAAGTCGCGTACAAATTGAAATACATGGCTGTTACTACCATCCGGTTTGCGCCACTCAGACGAACCGGTACCATCTATTCCTACCACAATGAAGTGAGGAGAGCCGGGAGGGTTCATAAGCATCGATTTCAGCCGCACCGCAGCAAAGACCAAGCCATGGCGATGGGTTTCAGATTAAAAAATCTGCGGTTCCGGGATTAATTTTTCCCGATTTCAAAAAAACTGGCGTTGAATTTGCATAGAAGGAGGTGACAAAGCCCCAGCATTGCCGAATCAAGACAATCTCTTTTGACCGTGGCAGATGCGTTTAGCGATCTCATTCTTTTCCTGTAATCCACGGTCATGAATATTGAGTTTTACGCTTTACCCATTGCCTTACATTCTGTGCCTTCCGGCAAAACACTTACGCGGTGTTCGCTGAAGCAATCCATTGCACATAATCTGCACCTGATCCTCACTTCTACCTTTAATAGTCTTTCCTCCGACGATCAGTTTGGTTGCCGGATATGGGATGCAGATTTCGATAACATCAGCAATCAGAATAAACAGAAAGAAGAAATCATCCACAGCATACAACAGGTGATCGGCCGCTACGAGCGCCGCCTTACACAAACACGCGTCGAATTGAGATTGCAGCAGGAAGAAGCTGAACCCCGGCAGGCCGGCACCCGCGTGAAGAAAAAACTTTCCATCGTTATTACTGCGCATATACAACTGACCAACGAACCGATCGTTTACCGCGATCACTTTTTTGTCAGCCCATTATCTTACGATTTATAAACCTTATGTCTGAAAGCAGAGAACATATCCGCAACCGTATGCTGCAGATGGCAGCCCGTAGCTGGGGTTATCCTGAAACGGAAGCCGAAACCAGCTTCGATCCACTTGTTGGCCTGTTGCTTTCCGTACAGGCCGCCGAATTCGAACGTGTGTCCGCAGAGATTCATCAATCCCGCGCACGCGTACTCGAACGAATGGTGGAGTTACTTTCTCCCGAAACACTCACCGGTCCTTTGCCTTCGCATGCCGTACTGGCCGCAGGCACCCTGCAGGATAATGTGAGCGTATCACCACAGGAACAATTTGTATTGACGCAAAAGTTACCTGCGGAAAATGGCGGGCAGCCCCGCACACGCGATCTCTTCTTTACGCCAACAGGTCATTTTGCCGTCAAACGCAGCAACATCCGTTATGTGGCTACCGCCGGTAAATTTTTTCAACTACACCCCGGTGCCGGCAAGGAGCTGCTGGCTTATAATTCCGGTGAAGGCCTGGGCCCTACGGAGTTCTGGCTGGGCATCGATCAGGCAGGTGTTTCACTCGACAATGCACAGTTTTATTTCCAGATACGCAACGAAGTGTTGCGCGATTATTTCTATGCACAGTTGCCCGCCGCTACCTGGTATGCCGGTGGTCAGTCTTTGCATACCCATGCCGGCTTCAACGATCCGCGTACAGGCCACACAAAGCTGAATGTGGAGGAACTGCTGCAACAACCCGGCAGCATCCGCCACAGCGTACTGCGCGACATCAACGAATTGTATAAATCTTCTTTCATCACCATTCGTGATGAACAACAATACACGGCTGGTTTGTCCGGCACGCCTCCGCAGCTCGAACAGGCATTTTCTATTCAAAGTAAAAACCTGATCGAAACAGACGGCCTTCGTTGGGTCCGTATTGTGTTTCCCGAAAACGTAACAGCCGACATGCTCGAAGATGTCAGTTGTTATATGAATTGTTTTCCGGTAGTAAACCGCCGCCTGCAGGAAATCACATACCGCATGCAGGAACTGGTCAACATCATTCCTTTACTTACCGACGATCTTTATTTTGACCTGGAAGAAGTAACGGACCAGGATGCACATCCGCTGCATGTGCGTGAACTCGATGGCAACAATCCTTCGGGTCTGCATATTTTACTCCGCTCCGGCGGCGTTGGCCGTTTCGATGAACGTGATGCCGCTTCCATGATCGGGCAGGTATTACAACTGCTGCGCGATGAAAGTGCCGCGTTCTCAAGATTGGGACGCGATTTTGTGGCAGGCGAAGTAAAACAATTGCAGCAGATCGTAAACCGGCTCGAGCAACAGATGCGGCAGAAAAACTGGCTTACCGAACGCACGCCCTATTTACTGATCCGCAGCCGCAAGCAGGAAGAAGTAAGACATTTATTTGTAAAATACTGGTCCGTGAACGGACGCGCGGCCAATGATATAAAAGCGGGCACTCCGCTGATGCCGTACCGTTCCGGTGCGCTTGATCATAACCGCATTGTATTACTCACCGCCACACGCGGTGGCCGCGACCGGCTGATGACCGCCGATACCATTACGGCGTATAAGAGTGCCGTGCTTTCACGCGACCGCGTGATGAGCCTCGAAGATGTGCGCCTGTTCTGCATGCGCGAACTCGGACAACGGGTCAGCAGTGTCGATGTACAAAAAGGAGTGATGGTGTCACTCAACGAAGCAGAAGGGTTTGTGAAAACGATCGATGTAACGATCCGCCTGCACCGCAAAGATTATCGCGAAGCAAGAGAACGCAATGAAATAGTTGCCTGGGAAAAAGACCTGGCTTTCCGCCTGGCCGACCGTTCACTCGCTTTGATGCCTTACAGAATATTTATTGAAGAAGCAGCGTAACAAGATGGACAACGAAGCAATATTGATACAATGGATGGAAGAATGCCGCAACGGGCGGGTGGATATCCGCACCGAAACCCTGGTGGCACAGGCTCTGCAACAGGGACTGCGGCTTCGTGATATTCTGGCGTCCAACAGCGGTTTCTTCCTGCGCGAATACGCTCCGGATTTGCTGGATATGACATTGGAAGGCTCGCAGCCTTACCGCTCTTATCTGCAACTCGAATTATCCCGTCCGGGTTTCTATGATATGTTGCCCGAAGGAATGTTTTTTCAACCCGGACAAAGCGGTGATGAGGTGTTGAACATGGCACAGTCTTCACGCAATGGTGCCATTCGCGAAAAAGAAATCCGCAAATTCTTCCGTCCTTTTGAAAATGAGTTCTTTTACCAGCAGGTGCAATTGGAAAAAAATGAAGCGGCTTTATTAGGTGGCTGGCAGGAAGGCGCTTTGCAGGAGTTTTTCCGTACCTTCTGGAATATACCGGATGGATTGCCGTCCGCTACTGTGGCTTCCCTGCTCGTGCTTATTCCTTACGCACACAAAATTGCCGGCGATATGGAATTGATGCAGGACTGCCTGCGCTCCCTGCTGCTGGAAGAAGTGAAGGTAGTACGCCGCTACAGTGAGGAAGAACCGGTTCCCGCCGGGCTCGGGGGACTGGAATTGGGCCGTGATATGATTTGCGGCACCACATTCCGAGAAGATTACCCGGTACTGGAATACGTGATAGGCCCTTTGCGCAACAGCAGGGTGACACAATATACCGAAGGAGGCAGCCACGCATTGCTCCTGGAAACTTTCAACCGGTTCTTTGCACCCGTGGAAGCCGATATTATATTTACCGTAGAGATCAACCGCAGCGAAGCGGACATGACATTAAGTGAAGAAAGTGAAATAGTGTTGGGATATTCATCTGTTTTATAAAAATCATTACCACCACCTAAGAATAGCGCAACAATGATGGAAAAATGGTTAACACCTGATATCGGACGCTTGTTTTCAATACTGGGCATCGGCTTCATCAGCCTGGCTGTGGTCATGGGTTTTGTGGTCAACAGAATCCGTGGGGCATTCAAGCCTTTTGCGCGCAACACACTCATCTATCTGGTAGTTGCAGCTGCCATCATCGGGCTCACGGGTTTTGTAATGGCTCTTTCCTGGTTCAACAGTTACCTGCAATATTTTATCCTGATGCAGGGACTGTTTCTTGCTTTCGGTATTGTGAACGTATGGGGTATGCGCCGCTTTATGAAATGGGTGGATGCCGATTCATTCTGGGCGGAGATGTTGTTATCATTGGCTATTGCCTTGCTGGGCTGTATCTTCTTCATCATGACGTTCCGCGTAGTGAACAGGGAAGGGCTGGAATTTGCCATGGCTACCGCCAGTATCTGTTTCCTGTTGCCGCGTATTGTTTACCAGACTTATCTTACGGCCCTCGACATTCGTCCGAAAATTTTGCGCCAGTGGCATTATCCCGTGCATGAATCAATAGCAGAGCCCGACCTTGGTAAACTCAGGAACCTGCTGGTGATCAGCTTTGAATTTCAGAAAAAACCTACCGATAAATATTTTACCAATTTCCGCGCGAAAGCACCGGTAGACATGGACTTCGGTCAGTTGTTTTATTATTTTATCAATGACTACAACGACCGCCATGCCAATGACACCATCCGTTATGTAAGTGAAAGCGGTGCTCCGTCGGGATGGATTTTTTATAAAAAACCAAAATGGTATCATCTCATCACCCGATACATCGATGCGGACCGTACCATTTTTGTCAATAAAATAAAAGAAAACGACATCATCATCTGTAGTCGCATATCATAAACCGAAAATCAAGACACATGACCGATCCGAAGGAATTTCTCTACGTCAACTGGGTTGACGGCATGAAGATCAACAAGACGCATTTTATCGGTGATCAGCAGGCGGCGGTCTACCGCGAAGCACAGGGTAATACAATCCTGCTGAACGACCACAATTATGGTTTGCTTCCGTTGCCTGCCTTGTCGGAGGGTATTAAACTCTGGCTCAATGCCGATAACCAGCACAACGTTACGTTGCGCGTAATGGATTGCCGCATGGTTACCCGCGGTGGACATGTGATCGTGCTGCAACAGGACACCGCTCTCTCTTCTGTAGAACTGCAGGCCGAAATTCCGGGTCTGAAAACAAGACTCGAGGCTTCCGGCGGGCAGAAAATATTTTATTATATCGTATTGGCCGTTGATCCTTACGCACGCGTAGCGGTAGGGCAGGCTACGCGCGAAACACCGCCGCGTCTGCCACACATCATTTCCCAATACTCCCTGCACCTGATGCCGGTGGATGAAACCAATCCGCACAGCCTCGGCGAATACCAGGTGCCGGTGGGCCGTTTGATCGTGGAAGAGCAACGCGTGAGTCTCGACGAAGAATACATTCCGCCGGTGGCGGCCGTCAATGCACACCAGAGCCTGCTGGAAGTACACGCTGCTACGGAATTATTTTTAGGAAAAATGGAACGCTGGTCGCTGCAGATCGTTCAAAAGATTTTGCAGAAAAAACAAGACAATGACCTGGCTATTTCCGTACAAAAAATTTGTGAAAACGTGCTGGTATATCTGGCAGCACAAACCCCCTCGCTGCGTCCGGCCTTTCTGCATCAACCGCCGGTTCACCTTATCGGCAGCGTAAGCGGTCTGGCCAGACTGATCAAGAATTCACTGGATATTTTCCTTGGTACGATCAAGGAGGAACTGATCAACTACCTGACTGAATGGTGCGGTGTGTCGCAGGGAGAAGTGGAAAGCAGTATCACCGAACTGTGTAATAATAATTATCACCACCTCGATATCAAGACATCGGTCGACCGGCTCGAAGATTTTACACGTACCATGTCGCTGGTATTCTCCAGCCTGGCAGGTCTTGATTATATCGGTAAAAAACGCGAAACCGGCATCTTCGTTAAAGAGCAGGCCATTCTGCCCGATGCCGATTTCCAGGAAAAAAGACGCAACAGTTTCCTGGCTGAGTAAATCTGTTTAACCTAAACAACGAACCAATGGCTCAAGTACTGAATGCAAGAGAAAGAAATCACGCCTTCTGGAAATTTCTCGCCTTCTTTTTACTGGCGGTGCTGATGATTGTCGGCGCGGTGTATTTCGATACGCGTATTCCGCATAAGGATAATGAAATGCTTCGGGAAGAAGTAGGCCGCTACCGTACGCAGGCACAGGCGCAGGAGAAATTTGTCAAGAACATGGACGATGCTAAAATGATGATCGATTCGTTGAAGAAACCCGGTACCAACCTGGTATACCTCAACCAGCAGATAGCAGCCAAAATACGAGAGCTGTCCGATCTTCAGTACAAAGACAGCAGCATGTATGCCCGGTTGAATAAAGATGTGATCGATGTATTTCTCCGTTACCAGGAGGCGGTGAATCAAACCGTGTCGATGGGCAACGTGCCGCAGGAACTGAACGAATACAAAACGAAGTATGCAGAAACGCAGCGTGACCTGCAGAATGCATTAAGAGACCTGGATATGTGCCGCCGGGCGAATAATGCCGCTACGGATTTTTAGCGGTAGCATTCGTTGTTTTGAGTTTCACTCTTCCCGCTGCCACATATTTGGATTTCCAGTAAGGTTCATCCAGATTGGCAATACTTACACCATAGGTCGAAGAGGAATTGACGAACCGGCGGTTGCCTAGATAAAGTCCGACATGAGAAATGACCTTGCCTTTCATGGTGCGGAAGAAAACGAGATCACCTTCCGCTAAATAGTGACGGCTGCCGAAGGGTTCTATATTATCGGTGAAAAATTGTTGAACGGAGGTGCGTGGAATTTCGATCGCATACACATCTGAGAGAAGGCGCTGAATGAAAGCTGAACAGTCGATGCCTTTTTTGGTAGTGCCGCCCCACAGATATGGCGTATGTAGCCAATAGTCGATGAAGCGGTAGAGTTTGAGATTGAGTGCGCTGTCCGGTGGTGTTTTGAGATAACCTGAATACTTCGCCTGAATGGCCTGGTCTTCGGCAGACAATACCGCTTTCGGCTCCGGTACCGCTGCATAAAGCGTATCTTCTGTTTTGATGATGATGGTACTGTAATCCTTCTGCGCTTTGCGCGATGAATGGCAGGAAAATTGAGTGAAGGCCACGAGACTGAGAACGATAAGAGTAATGGTTCGCATGAGAGGTTGTTTGATAGTTACCACGTTCATTATAAAACCGTAGCGGGTTTCCCGAAACCAATAACATACCAAATTTACGAATTGCTGTTAAATCTGATTTTATGCCTAAAAGAAAATTAACAGGATCCTACCTCGACGAAAAAGTTGTACTGTCGATGATCGCCGTAGCCGTCGTATCCTTTTTTGTTATGGCATATAAATTCAAGACACACAAGACTTGCGGCGATTTTACCATCAATAGTTATGCTCTGCATTATTATGCAGGTGAGGTAGTTCGTTTTGAAACAACCAACAAGAAGTTCTCCCGCTGGCGCTGGAATTTCGGCGACGACCAGAGTAATGAAACAACGGTGGGTTCAGTGGCTCATGCCTATGATGTGTCCGGTGAATACACGGTGACGGTAACTGTTGACGGCGGTTGTACCGAATACAGAACGGTGCTGATATCGCCTGCACCTGTAGTGAAAGATCCATTGCTGACCCCCAAAATTTTATGCCCCCAGTCGGCTGAAGTGGGCAAGCCGGTGGTGTTTTCGGACAGCACCAATGGTGCAAGCCAGTGGGAATGGCGCTTTGGTGAAACGGCCACTATCGATGCCACCAGCCGGTCCGCCTCTTATGTATATACCTCTCCCGGGCTGAAAACGGTTTCCCTGATCGTGAATAATGATCCGCGGCAAACCGCTATCTGCAAGATTGTAGTGAACACACCTGCACCGGACCCCTTGCCCAGGCAGGCACCGAAACCATCGGGTGGAGGAGGGGTGATCATCGTTCCTGCCAAACCCAGTACCAGTCCGTTGAATGAACAGTTACCCACTACTTCGCAACCGGCAGCACCGCCCCCGATCGTGCGCGCCCCGGATATTTCACGCGAACAATTTGAAACGGAATTAAAGGCGGTGGCAAATGGCTACAAGAACGCCGAAAGTTTTGCCAGATACCTCTGCGATAACCTCAACATACAAGTAAGCCTCAACGGCTCCGAAGTCACTTTCACTGAATTATGTAACAAGATTGCATCGCTGAAAAGCTCCAAGAAGATCAAACGGTTAAATGTACAACTGGTGAAGAACGAGCGCTCCAACTGCATCGTTGCACTTGTGGTAAACCTGAAAAAACGCGAGAACCTGCTTGAAAAAGTGTTTTAGAACGATTTTGATTATTGTCGGAAAAAACCCTCAATTATAGTTTGTGGCATAATTCCTGTTTGGCAATTGGCGAGTTAAACCTCATTCATATTCAGAAGCTTGACTATATATGAACGACAAACTTCCGTCAACAGAAATTTTTTGTTGCTATAGCTAGTTCGTTTATCTTGTATACACAAGCTACTCTTTATAAAACCAACGCTAAAGAGCATGCCACAGCTTGAATCATACGGAATCGACGGTCATGATTTCTTCGAATCACCGTATGAAAAAGTTGTGGAGATCCCTTTTAACCGCGTTTTATTCACCGGTAAGTTTACCGATGTAAATCCCACCAAACCGGAGTTCGCACAACAGGTGCGCTCCCTCTCTCAGTTGTTTGAATATTATCAACCCATTGTAAGGGTTCCTTTCCGCAATGCGGCAGGCAAGACCGTATCTGAATCATTCCGGTTTCATTCTATCGATGATTTTGCAGTACGGGCAATGGAAGGTCAGAGTAACTATATAAGTGCATTGGAAATGAAACGAACGCAGCAACAGAAGATGGTGCGTCAACTTCGTTCCAATATACAACTGCAACAGGTACTCAACAATCCGGAGCAGCGGGAAGCGCTCCGGGATAAACTGTTATCGTTGGCTAAAAAAGTGAAACGCTGAGCGTTATATATTAGACATGCAATCAACAGCCACCTATACTGACACCATCGGCGATCAACTGCAGTCACTGCTGCAGACACTCTTCAATGATGTGGGTATCTTTTTAACGGAAGATCCGGTAACAGGTGAACTGTCTTGCGTATCTGAAGAAAAGGATAGCACTGCCGCACAGGAACAACAATCAGCTATACAATTATGGGCGGCGTTGCTGCAGGAAAAAGGCACCGCGGAACAACTGATCGGCTATTGCCACGAAGAACTTTATGCCACGGAACAGGCGTTGACCCTGGCCCGTAAACAGTTGCTCGAAGCGGTAAGACCTGTTGAAACAGGTTACCGGAGTGCAGCCATGTTTTTTGAAAATGCCGGTGAACAGGAAGTTACACATGCAGTTTTTCTGAATGCTTCACTTGAGCAATTGGGTGATGCAGATAATGTTTCGTTTTTACAGGCCGTAAGCAAAGAGTTCATTGATAAATATGACCGCCTTGATCTGAGTGATAACTACAGCCTGCTGGTGATACCCGGATATCTTGGAAGTACGGCTGCTGTTGATCGCTGGGCGAAGGTGGCACATGCCAGCAAAGTAATGCTGATCACAGATTTTGCCAACCTGGATAAACCCGATGATGTGATGGAGCTCTTTGATGAAGCGGGGCTGACAGGTCCGGATGTGTTCCGGTCGAATGTGATCATGACCTGCAACTGGCTGGTAGGTCGCGGGCGGTATACTTTATATGGAGAAGAAGAACATTTATATATACCTCCTTCGGCGGCACTGGCCGGAAGGCTTTACAAAACGGTAATGTCGCAGGTAGTAGCGGGCCGGCGTTTTGGCATCATTCATGACGCACGGGGCGTGAGGTTTCCCCTACGGAAAGAAGAGGTAGCCGGACTGGAAAAGCTGGGACTGATACCGTTGGTAAAAGAACAAAACCAGGTCATCGCATTTTCTGCACGTACCTTGTTTACAGGAGAAAACCTTGGGTTGCAAACCTATTCGGTGGTACGTGTATTCGACTATGTGATCAAAGTATTGATGGATTATTTAAATCGTAAGTCCTTCGAAAACTTTAACTCACGCACAAGAAAGGAACTGAATGCGGAGATCGTTCGTTTCCTGGATAACGTAACGGGGGCGGGCAAGCTCATTGAAAATTTTTCGATCAGGAGATTTGAACAGGATCCTGTAAGGAAGGATAAGGTGTACCTGGATATTCATCTCACACCTTATTTTCCAGCCAAAACATTTTTACTCAAACTGGAAGGACATAAAGAGAAAGAGAGTCAGGAAAAAACGGATTGGACATCAAGATATCAACAGGAAGCAGCGTTTGCGTAAAGCCGGCGATCACAGGCGGGTAGTAAGTAGTAAGTAGTAAGTAGTAAGTAATAGGTAGTAAGAGCCACTATTGACTGATTGACTTATTCACTTATTGACGATTGACGATTCACTCGCCGCCCAACCATGTTTTTATTTTTTATTGGTCTTTATACCATTTATTTTTTAACCTTAAATCTCACATTTATGTCATTCAAAGCAAAACTGAAAGTGGCGGGAGCCGAAGTAAACGTGCTTAACTGTCACTATGCAATGAAACAGGAAACCGACGCAACAGGTCGTCCTTCTTCTATCACAAGAGGCGGTAAGATCACCCTGACCGTAGAGTCAACCGGTGATACAAAGTTCTTCGAGTGGATGTGTAACAACTTCGAAAGAAAGGACGGATCGATCGTATTCTACAAAAGAGATTCTGAAGCTACCATGAAGGAGCTGAAGTTTACGGAAGGATACCTGATCGAGTACCGCGAGAATTATGACGCGGGTGGTGCTAATCCCATCACAGAGACATTCACCATCAGTGCCCGTGAAATGTCAGCAGGCAACGGTTCTCACGCCAACGAGTGGGTGAAGAACTAATAAGCTCTTATTACGCAACAGGCAGTTTAAAACTGCCTGTTGTTTTCCACTCAACCATTCCAAGCGGCCGTTTTCCGGCCGGAATTTTTAAAGCATTGGTGTATGTCATTTATTGCAAAACTTACGATCGACGGGGAGGACAGCAATGTGCTCTATTGCAATTTCCGGTTTACACAGGTAACCGATGCAACAGGCCGGCCCTCATCCAAACCGCAGGGAGGTTCTGTTGCACTCACCGTGGAAAGCACCGGCAAAGCTGATCTCTTCGATTGGATGATCAGTCCCACGCAGACAAAAAGCGGAACGATCACTTTTTACCGGCGTGATACGATGAGCAAACTCAAAACGCTCAATTTCTCCGACGCACATTGCGTCGATTACCAGGAAGAATACCGCCATGACGGACAGTTTCCCATGCAGGTAACTGTTTTGCTCAGCGCAAAAGAACTTAAGTTGAACGATTCCAGTTTCAAGAACAACTGGCCGGGTTGATTTTTATCTCCCTTCATAAACGCAAGTCACAATGGAAGAATCAGGTCACTACTACACCGTCTACTACACATCACTGGCCGCAGGCTTCGACGAGAAGCTCGCTTACCGCCATGCTGTGCTGGCCCAGATGCCCGATGAGGTAGCCTGGTTCGATGCCGCACATATTCACATACTTTATTGCAAAACACCGGCAAGCCGCGCGCTGTCTTCCACACAGTCTTCTGCCTCAGGCGGCGGTCAGTCGATATGGGAACGGTCGCGCAATTTTGTTTCCGATCAGATCGACCGCGTAACAAAACCCGTACGCGAGGGCCTGAATGACCGGGAAACAAATCTTGGCGGAAGCAGCCAGTCGATCCCCAATGATTGGCGACATTCCGTGGAATACAATCTGCATGCACTTGCACCCAATAATGCAAGCAACCTTGTACGCAGTTCTGATTTTCAACGGAAAAAAACAACGGAACAACTCGATGCAGAACACCCCGCTTCCCTGAAGTTTGGCATGTTGCTGCACAGGCTTGGCGATTCCTACTCGCACAGCCGTATCGAGAATTCAAAAGAAATGTATACCGTCAGTACGCGCGATACACGTTGGGATTGTGTACCGGTAAAAGGGTTAAAAGACGATAACCTCGGACATGGCACGCACCTGACATTTCCCGATAACCCGTTACTGCGCCAGGGAATTTTCTTCCTGTATCTTTTTAACCTGTACGAAGTGATGCAGCGGAAAGTGAGGCAGTATCCCAATCTCCGCCGCAATCCCGCTACTACGCTGAGTTTTGAATCACTGAAGGCACGTTACCAGAAAATGTTCAACGACACGCTCTTTTCGCCATCCAGCTACTTCAAAGACCCTTCTTTGAAAGAGCAACTGATGGAAGCTATCCGCCGCGATTGTCAATCCACGCTGGGGGTGCAAATGGAGAGTTACCGGCCTGAACGTTTTCAGACACAAACATTACAGCAATTCCTCGATCAGCATCGCGAACTCAGCGATCTGAATATCGGTGAACAAAAACTGACATCAACCCTGGAGTCCATGCGACCGGAACTGACCCATGCAGATCGGATGACAGAGTTCTTCCAGTCCATGACTCCTGAACAATATAAAGCCTGGCAACAGGCAGAGGCTGCAAAAGCAGGCATTAATTTGAACAACATAAACATGAATAACCTGTGGCCCGGCCGGTAGCATCCGGACATTGCCTATGATATAATTGTTGGCAAACACCAGCTACCAGCCTCCCGGGTATATATTTTAAAACCATAAACGATACACTTTTTTATGGCGCAACTTGTAGACAGCATAATCAGCATCAACGGAACTCCCATCAGCCAGTTCTCGTCTTTTACCCTGTCGCAGGGTATATTTGAACACCATACGTTCAGACTGATCTGCCCCGCCGAATCCGTTGACGGCACCTCCGGCGTATTCACTTCTTCGCGCGACATGATGGGCGCTACGCTCACCGCGCAGATCAAAGCCGACGATCTCTCTGGTGCACAACTCAAATTCTCCGGCGTCGTTACCCAGGTGGAAACGGCCCGCTTCGGCAGTTATCATGGTGATGTGGTGATCTCCGGATTCAGCCCCACCATCGTACTCGACAGCGGCCCGCATTGCAAAAGCTGGGAAAAGAAAGCCGTTAAAAATATTGCGCAGGACGTGCTGAAGTTCTTTCCGCAAAACCTGCTCAATCCCAAAGTAGCCCCGCTGTATCCCGAAACACTGGCCTACACCGTTCAATACAAGGAAACTGCCTGGCAGTTCCTGCAACGTCTATGCGCTACTTATGGTGAGTGGTTTTTTTACGATGGACAAAAACTGATCGTTGGCCCGCCCGCGGCTTCAGAAAAAGCCTCGCTGGTTTTCGGCAGCAACCTCAGCCGTTTCAACATGGCGTTGCAGGTGCGCCCGGCCGATATGCAGATGATGGCCTGGGACTACATGAACAGTGAAGTGTATACGAGCTCGCCCGATGGTATAGAGAACAAGGCCGGTCTCAACGATCTTGGCAAACACGTACTGCAGGCAAGCCGCACCGTGTATGGTTCTCAGCCCAAATCATGGAACAATCATTTTCTTACCAATAAAAAACAACTGGACGATGTAGTGAACATCCGTTCAGCCATGCGCAGCAGCAGCCATGTACGTTTCAATGGCAACAGCGGTCATCCCGGTGTGGCGTTGGGCGGACAAGTGGAAGTATCGGGCACCAATGCCTTCGATGCCAGCTCCGAAGCCTATGGTGAGTTTACCGTTATTGCAGCTAATCACTTTGTGGATGGTCAGGGCAATTACAACAATGACTTTGTGGCCATACCGGCAAGCATCAAACTGCCGCCGGTATCGCCTTTCCCCGAACCGCATTGCGAAACGCAAAGTGCGATCGTTACCGACAACAACGACCCGCGCGGTATCGGACGTGTGCGTGTTAAATATCACTGGATGAACGGCGCGGAGAAAAGTCCCTGGATCCGCGTCACCACGCCGCACGCAGGTGGTGGTAAAGGGATGTACTTCATTCCTGAAGTAGGTGAGGAGATCATCTCCGGTTTTGAAGGCGACAGTGCCATCAAGCCTTATGTGGTGGGTGCGGTCTATCACAGCAAAGCCAACAATGCTTTTGGCAACGCCGGCAACGACGTAAAAGCATTGCAAAGCCGCAGCGGCAACAAAGTAGTGCTGAATGATAAAGACGGCAGCGTGTTTATCGAAGATCAGAATGGCAACAATATACTTATCGACGGTAAAGGCAACCTGAATGTGTTTAGTAAGGAAACCATGACATTCACCTGCGGTGAAGATGGGCTGAGCGTTATTACCATGAAGAAGGACGGAACCATCGATATCATGGGTAAAAATGTAACGATTGTGGGTACCGAGTCGGTTACCGCCGCTTCCGGTTCTGAAAGTTCGAACTCCGGCTTCACCGTGGTGCCCGATTCAGTGGATGTACTCGGTAAGCAATCCGTCAATATTATGGGTGAAACAGAAACCAATGTTACCGGCGGTACCATCACGGTGGCTGCATCCGGCGACACCAACGTACAAGGTGCCAAGGTTAATATCAACTGATGATCCATGCAGGAGAATGCTGTTAAACAACGGGTGCGCCTTCTGGAGGCGTTATGGGAAGAAGAATCACGCCAGCCCGGGCGCGAACAGATGCGCCTTGCCTGTATGATGGGTACCGGTACGGTAGACTACCGCATGATCAAAGGATTTGTCATGGTGCAGATGACCGAAGAAGCCGGTCTGCCCGACGTTTTCCTTTGCAGTCATCATCCATTCCGCTCCCCGGAAAATTACGGACGTCAATTGGTGAACGGGATGAAGGATTATATAGATGCCTGGAACCAACACACACTCAGCGACGAACACGGCAAAGTGGACTGGTCACCCGAAGGTGACGAACAGGATGCTGATGAAGTTTATTTTACCCGTAACCTCAATAAACTCGCCGAATCCTTACAGGTGTCAGGCGAAGGCGAGGATTACCTGGTAATGGCCCTGATGCCGGAACCCAATTATGCACCACAGGAATTTGCCAAATGGCTCGATGCCCTATTAAAGGCGGGAGTAAGCGGCAAGGTCCGCCTGCTCATCTTCGATCTCTACGGAAGTCATTTGTACGAAGGGTTGGAGAAAAGCTATAAAGACATTTTTGTACGGCTCTATCCCGATCTCGACATGCCGGGTGCCATGAGCCAGATCGCTGAACAGGCCATGGTGACCGCGGTAAGGCCGGAAGACAAAGCCATCGCCACATTTCAGAAAAACTTATTGGAATTAAACAAAGCAATCGGCCGCGGCGAAGAAAGAGATATTGAATTGTACCGCGACGAATGTTTGCGGATCGCCATTCAGCAACAATGGCCGCACATGGAAGCCGTGGTGCATTTTTTCACACACGGTTATTTTATGGCGACCGAAAAATATGAGCGCGCCGCAACGGAGATTGATCAGGCAATACGACGCGCCGATGCAGCGGTAGCCGAAGCAAAGATCGAAGACAAGGCGTTAATCGTTCAATACCGGATCACGAAGGCCAATATGTTTTTGCTGCGCGAAAAATACGAAGAGGCAGAAAACGGTTATGCCGAATGCATCGAAAAGTATCGCGACAGTGGCGACAATGTGGTGCTCACCGGCATTCACCAGATGATGGGTATGTGTCAGCGCAAACAGGGGAAAGTAAAAGCCGCCCGCAAAACCTTTGCAGATGGCTGGCTGCTGGTAAAAGATGACAAAGCTTACGTGGATGGAAATGCCATGTCGCGTTTCTATGCACAACAGATGATGAAAGCCGGCATGGATCGTATAGCCGAATACCGGGACTGGTTCGAAGACCTGGAACAACGCTGGGGCAAACGCTGGTATATGCAAATGCCGGATGGTAAACAAAGCATGAAAAAAAGAGAACAGCAGATCTTCGACGATGCACTGCTGGTGGATCAATAAAAAGAACGTATGAAGTTTTCAAAACGATATTTTCTGATAGCAGCCATAGCGGGATTTTTTGGTTGTACCAATAAAACGCCGGCAAAAGACTTCTCCGGTTACCAACCGGCTGAAGGAAAAGTTTCTTATGTATATGGCGGCGCTATCAGGACCAAACGTGGTTATACAGATCCGGGTTATCGCGTGGTGTACACGCCGCCGGGTACCGACAAACCATTGACCGTGGATGCTAAACTGGTGTTGCGTGATTATGAGAAAGGTGAAACCGTTCCCATTTTCTACAACCCGGCCAATCCAGCGGATGTAGTGACGGATGTGAAATAAGTTTTTTTACTGGCAACCTCTGAAAAGCGTTATGGCATTACGTATTACAGTTCCCCCTCCGGTTAAGCAGCCATCCGTACAACCGATGATGGCTGCCAAGCATTTTGATATTGTGCTCGGCCTCGACTTTCACATGCTGCGGGTGCCGTTCTTTATCACGCCGTGTCCCATCACACCGTTTGGCGCATTGGTATTTGATCCGATGGATTATATACACGTCACCATTCCGGCAATGCCCACTTATACCGAAGGCAAAGGCTTCTCCCTGCAGCCCGCGCCGATGGGAGGAACCGTTACGGTAAATGGTTTTTACAGAGGCGGCGCTACCACCAGTCTGCTCGGCATGCCACCGACTATGCCGCCGATTCCCGCAAAATTCAAAGGGGCCAGCGCCATTGCCAAAAAACTGAGCCTGCTGCACCTTGTATTACCCAAACCTTTATTCTGGTTTCCTTTTCTCGCACCGCACGACGGGCAGATCAGCATGGGCAGTTCAACGGTAATTTCCCAGGGATTGAAGCAAAGCACGCACATGGATCCGGCCTGGAGTTGCAATGAGCTGGGAAAAATTTTGATGAACAGCCCCACGGCACTGTACAACGACTATGCTACCCGCATTATGATCGTGCTGCCGCTCGGGCGGCCTGTGATCGTTGGTGGCGCACGTGTATATCCCGAAATGGGATTGGCCGATCTGATCAACGCACTGATCATGATGGGTATACTAAAAGGCGGCGGCAAACTGGCGCGCAAAGGATTGGGCAAAGCGCTTACCAAACTCAACAAAGCACTCAGCAAGAAATTTCCGAAATACAGCAAGTTCGGTAGCCGTATACAACCGAAGTTGTGTAAATACCTCGGCGAACCGGTGGACGCAGCAAGCGGCCACATGGCCAGCCGGCTCGAAGGATTTTCATTACCCGGACCGATTCCGTTTACCTGGGAAGCGAACTATTACAGTGATACGGCTTACGAAGGAAGCCTGGGTAAAAGCATTATTCATACCTACGACATCAGTATGAAAATATTGGAAGAGGAAGGATTGGTATTGATCAACGACTCACACGGAAGAGGTATCGCCTTCTCCACCTTGTCGCCCGGTCAAAGCGAATTCAATGCAGTGGAAAAATACCAGTTGCACCGCGATATCGACAACGGAGAATATTATGTCAACAACAAAGAAGGACTTTATTTTTATTTCCACAATGCGGCAGACAAAGACGGATTGAAACCTGTGCGCAGTATCGTTAACCGCAATGGATTTGCCATCCGTTTTCAGTATGATGCCAATGGTCGTCTCAAAGAAATTACCGATAGCGCCGGCCGTCTGATACTGGTACACAGCGATGAAAACGGACGCATTGCTTCACTGGAAATTCCGCATCCGTCCGGTGAAGGAACATTTACACCTATTGCATACGCTTATGATGCCGACGGGCGCATGAGTAGCATGACAGATGCAGAAGGTTACAAAGATGAATTTGGATGGAATAAAACGTACATGACTTCGCGCCGGTTCAAGGAAGGAACGGAGTTTTCTTTCACCTATGACCGCGAAGGAAGATGTACGGCAGCAGAAGGACCGGAAGGGTTGTTCAGCTATTTCTTCGACTATCAGCCCGGCCATACGATCGTTACCAACAGTCTCGGAAAAGAAAGCCATTACTATCACCGCAAAGGATTGGTGATCCGCCAGATCAATCCCGAAGGCGGAGAAAAAATATTTACCTACGACGGCGACCATAACCTGATGGCTGAAAAGAATGAGATCGGTATCGTTCACACATTTGAATATGATGAGGCAGGCAATGTGGTGAAAATGGGACTTCCCGGCAGAGGTGAAGCATCCATGACTTACAACGACAAGCATTTGCTTACTTCTACCGTGTTGCCCAACAAGGCAACATGGGAATACAAATATGATGAAGCCGGAAATGTACTGGAGACGATCAATCCCGAGGGCGAAACGATGAAGTACACGTACCACAACGGATTGCTGCAGACCATTTCCGCCAATGAAGCCGCTACCGAATTCTGGTACGACAAACAATATAACCTGGCTGAAGCAAAGCTGCCGGCCGGAAAAGGATTGGTAAAATTCACCTATGATGCTCTGGGAAACTGCGTTAAGATCACCGATCCGCAAAACAATCATCATGTCAGACGCTACGATCTGAAAGGCCGTGTAACACAACTCATCGATCCCGATGGCGATATGCGCCGCTTTGCTTACGATGCCAATGACAATATCGTATCGGCCACGGATAACTATGTAAACGTTCAGGTGGCCTATAATTTCTTCGGTGATATCGTTAAAAGAATTCAGGGTGGTATAGAAGTGAATCTGGCCTACGACAAAGAAGGCCAATTACAATACGTGCGAAATGAATTCAATGAATATTATCTCTACGAATACGACGGCGATGGAAACGTGATCAGCGAAACAGGGTTTGACGGGTTAACACGCCGCTACTTCCGCGATCTTTCGGGCCAGGTAGTGCAGGTAGAGAAGCCGGGAGGCAAGAATACGCGCTATGCTTATAACAGCGATGGCAAACCTATTCATATTTTATACTCCGATGGCACGCGCGATAGTTTTGAATACGATGTGATGGGCAATATGCTGCAGGCCATCAATGATCAGCATACCGTTGCCTTTCAGCGAGACCTGCTGGGCCGCGTGATCAAAGAAACACAGGGCAAGGACTGGATCAAAAATATTTTCAATAAAAATGGCGTGCGCGAACGGTTGCAAAGCAATCTGGGTGCAGACATCATCGCGCAACTCAATGTGCAAACCGGATTGCCTGATCTTGTAAGAGCCGGCACTTATGAAGCCCGGATGCGGTATGATAAGAAAGGTCAGCTCATCGAAAGGGAGATGAACGGTGAAATCCGCGAGAAATTTGACTACGATAAAAAAGGACGTTTAGTTAACCAGGAGACCATACAGGAAAAGCGTACGCGTCATCGTCGTCAGTATACCTGGGAAGGCAACAACCGTTTGAAAAAAGTGGTGGATACGGAAACAGGACAAAAACAACTCGTGCATGATGTGCATGGCAACCTGGCGGAAGTGATTTACAGCAGCGGCAAGGTGGAATACCGTGTGCCGGACGTAGCGGGTAATCTTTTTGAAACAAGGGACCGTCATGATAGAAAATACGGCAAAGGCGGTCGTCTGCTTACATCCCGGCAGGGCACTTACGAATATGATGAAGAGGGCCGCCTGATCCGGAAAACGGAACGCAACGGCGGTGTGTGGGAATATGAATGGAACGGCGCCGGTATGCTGCAAAAAGTAATCCGCCCGGATAAAGGAGAGGTAACATTCGGCTATGACGCGCTGGGACGCAGGATATGGAAAAGGTACAAATCCACGATCACGCGCTGGGTATGGGATGCGAATGTTCCGTTGCACGAATGGAAAGAATTTGAAGCAAGGGAAAGCAATGCCAACGATCTCATCACCTGGCTATTTGAACAGGACAGCATGGTGCCCGTGGGCAAGATCAAAGGCGGAAAATCATACAGTATTATAGCGGATCACCTGGGAACACCGATCAAAAGTTATAACGAGGCCGGCGACATGGTCTGGAGCCGTGAACTGAACAGTTATGGTCAGGCGGTGATGCTGAAAGGCGAAGAAGGATTTTGTAACTATCTTTATCAGGGGCAATACGAAGATCCGGAGACGGGGCTGGCGTATAACCGCTTCCGGTACTATGCGCCGGAGGAAGGCATGTATATCAGCCAGGATGATCTGCGGCTGGCGGGAGGTATGGCTTTATATGGCTATGTGCATGACCCGGCCGGCTGGATCGATCCGTTTGGATTTTCCTGTACAAAAGCATTGCGGAAGAACATCAACAAGGCACAGCGCGAGTTGAAGAAGAAGGGGTATATGAAGCGTGCCTGGCGGAAGGAAAAGGGATCAGCGGCACACCATATTGTCGCCGGAGATCACACCAACGTGAATGCACAAAGAGCGAGGGATATTCTTGACCGCAACAACATTGACGTAGACAGTGCAGAAAACGGGATTTATCTGCGGCACATGGATCCGAACAGTACACAGCCCGGTGCATATCACAGGGAGATCCATACCAACGAGTACTTCCAGAATGTGGCGGACAGATTGGAACTGGCAGAAACAGTAGGCGGCCGTGATGGCGTACTTTCAGAACTGGAATCGATACAAAACGATCTATTGTTTAATAATAAGATTTGGTAGAGCTATGACTATTTTCAAACTGGGCACCGACTTTAAGTATACGGATTTGACGTTTCTTCAAAAAGAAGATGTGCGGCGGTTTGCAGGTTACAAGGGACAACCGGTTGAAGCAGACGGTTCCTGGACGCCGGAAGTATTCGGATTGTCAGATGATCAACTGCAAAAAGGGAAGGACAATGATTTTGATGCCCGTTGTTATGCCGCTACGCTGGTGGTCAGAAAAGAATTCCAGGAACCGCTGGAGGCACTGCTACCGGGACAGGTTCAATGTCTGCCCATTACGATACGGGAAGTACCGGGTGAATTCATTTATGTAAATGTATTGAATAGCGTACCAGCCATCAACCTGGACGGAATGGATTTCAAACAATCGATGGAAATGCTGCGCGGAACAGATATCAATTTCCGTCTCCCGGCAGTAAAAGATCAAATCCTGTTCCGCGATGAAAAGATCAATAACTTTTATTTCTGCACAGATAAATTTATTGACTTTGCCGAAGCGAATGGAATCAGGGGATTGAAGTTTGAGAAAGCGGGAACGGCAGGTTAATTTTTGAAAATTTGATAAGCGGGCAGCGTAAAATTTCCTTGTATCACTTCGCGTGAATAAGCAAAGTCATTTGAATTTTTAATTTTGACTTTTGAAATTAACCGGCAATAGCTACCCGTACAAAAGCATTTCCATTTTTAAAAACTGACCTTGTTTTTAGTTGGCGATGGTTGTCGGCGGAATACCAATGCGTAGCAAAGCTATCGCCCGCGCCCTGGTATACGCGCAATTTCCAACACAACACTTTTTTATCATCAGGTAAGGTTATTTCTTCTTTGTCATCTACCACAATGCGGGTGGTATATTCAAAATAATGAAGGCCGGGGTTGACTGTCTTCAGTTGGAACTCTTTGCCAGCGGCGAAAGGAAGCATGCTTACCAGGTCATCCGTCATTACGCCGTTAAACACATCGGCGGCTTTTCGTGTAAACTGTTGTATGCTGTCTTTAAAATAAATATTGTTGGCGATGGCATCGCCGGCAAAGAATACGTTTTCTCTATAACTCTCCGTTTTTATATCCGTGAAGTAGGCTATAGGCGCCAGTGTCTGCAAATGGCAGAAGCTTGAATCTTTATTAATGTTCTTGTTTGTCTGATAGGTTTGTATGATGAGCCAGGCCGGTTGTCCCTGGTAAGTGGATTTTTCTACGCTGCGTGTGAGAATAGCATTGAAATTAATCAGGCCTTCTTTGGTCTCGGTATACTGCAGGTATTGCTGGGTAAAGGGAACAAGTTTGCCACTATTTTGAATAGCAGACATCGTTGTCTGCGCGGAGATGTGTAAGGCTATTGCTGAAAACAACATTAAAAGCCATCCTCTATAATACTTCTGCATAACGTGCGTAATAGGTTAGGGTTTAAAAATAATAAACAGCGCATGTTCGGATGAGAGCAAAGCTGCTGAACTATTCAAAAAAATGCCTGAGCCACCTTTTCAGGGGATTTATCCGGCTATACAATCCTGTTTTCCGGGGCTTGCAGGAGCTGTGGTTGACACGCATTTTTGTAGTAATATTTAAATCAAATGAAGAAGATATTACTCCTTATCCTGCTTATGCTTTCCGGGTTGTTGGCCATTTCCCAGAAAAAAAAGTATGACATTGTTTCCTATACGGCGCCCGATGGCTGGACAGAAGAAATAGGCACCGGTTTTATTTCTTACTCGCGTGTCGATGGTGGGAGTTGGTCACAGATTGCGATTTATCAAAGTACGGCCTCAGCAGGCAATGTAAAAATGGATTTTAATAAAGAGTGGAAAAAGTTGCTGGCTACGCCCAACAAAATAACCGCGACGCCACAAACAACTAATCCGCAAACGGTCAATGGCTGGACGAGGATGAGCGGTTCGGGTAACTGGAAGCATGAAGGCAGTGCAGTCACATCGGTGCTCACTGTTTTTTCCAATAATAAAGTGGTGGTGAGTATTCTTTGTAACGCCACTGCGCAGCCTTATTTGAAAGACTATCAAAATCTGCTTGCCTCCGCTGTATTTGCGTTTAAAGAAGAAACGCCGCCGGCTGCTGCATCCGGCGTGGCCGCGGGTAGCGTTGCGGGCACCTGGCAATTTTATATGAATGAAACAAGCGGCAGCATGACAACGGGTGGGTACTTCAGACGTGAATATCGCCTGCATGCCAATGGTACTCATGAATACCTGACAAAAACGTTCTCCGCCTACAACCCGGTGATCTTCTTCGGCCGTGAAACCGGCACCTGGACTGTGAGCGGCAACAAATTGACGATCCGTCCGGTACAGGGTAAAAACGAGGAGTGGAGTAAAAGCGCAAGTGGCCGCAATATGGAATGGGGTAAACTGGTAAAAACAACGGCGAGAAAGCTCGAAACGGTGACCTATACTTTTGAACTGAAATATTTATCGGGGATGGAAAAAACTTACCTGCTCTTAACTTCGAACGCGCCGACTGTGCGCGATGGCAGGGAAAGTAATGACGATAACCGGCCGCATCAATTCACCTATTCGCCGGGTACACCGGGCAAGCCTTTGGTGGATCTGCCGCCGGGGAGGTGATGACACCGGCGATTACCCGAAATTGGAAATTGTTACTATCTTTCATGCATGTCAGAATCAGCTCAAGTGTTAACGCCCACCTTTGGAGAACACATGCGGATGCGCCCCGGAATGTATATGGGAAACCTGTCTATAACAGGTTTTTTTGATATCACTAAAAAACTGTTGGAAGAAACGACTCTTGACGCAATGGCTCCTGTTGTTACTGTTGGTGTTTGGAGTTCAGAGCGAATAACTTTCTCGGTTAACCATATTTCCATTACTCCTTTATTGAAGCTGTTGGAGCTGGTTTACGAAGACGAAAGAGCTGTCGGCGGTTTTTGGTCTTTCTTGTTGTTTCTTTATTTCGGAGATCCGGTTGTTATCACCTTCCGGGATGAGGGAGTGGAGACGGTCTTTATAGGAAAGGCTGGGAAGGTCGAACGTTCAGCGAATGCTTATAACGGCACCGGCAATGAATTAGTCATTGATTTTAAGATTGATCGCACCATATTGCCTGGCATTTCATTGATGTTTGAAATGCTGGTTCGGCCTCTATCTGAATATGCAATGCTGAGGCCTCAATGTAGAATTATTCTGGAAGATCATAGCGGTGGCGAGTTACAGCGAAATGTTTTTCATTATCCGACAGGACTGTCACATAAAATGGATGAACTGATTCAATGTACGCACGCCTCTAAGAGATCCAAGATAGAAATCAAGGCTTCTATTGAGGGGTATAAGTATCAGATCGTGCTTTCATTGGGACAAGAGGAATTGAATACACCTGTTGTCGAAACCTATGCGGGGATTCGAATGATGAAATTTAAGGGTTCGTTGTACAAAGGCGTGTTGGCCGGGTTGCGCGATGCACTAAAAGCGACTACCGGGAAAGAACTATCGAAGAAAAGAGTAAGACCAGGCCTTCTTATGCTGGCTTCCGTAGATGGTGCGCCGCTGTGTTTTTCAGGGGCCACAATGGAAAAACTGGATATGCCGGAGGTGAAAAAGGCTGCGCAGAAACTGGTAAGCAGGGAGCTTTCGGCCTGGTTTGCCAACAATCCAGAAGTGCGGGATTCAATCGTCCGTCGATAATAACGGTCAGCAGTCCTAAAAAGGATTATGTAACCAATCCATTTCGTGGAGAATAGCGGGAAGTTATCGAGCTTTTTTGTTGAAAATTTTCGGATATCCCTTAACCTAAAAGCAGGGACAGGAGGGTATATTCTGCTTAAATTACCTTCGGATAACATATCAATAGTATTGGTATGTCCTGTGCATTTTCAAATTTCTGAAAAAAGCCACGTCAATGGGTAAAGACCTGAAGTTGTATAACCAGCCAGCTATCCCGCCAGGTGACGATTATTAATGCTTCCTTCTCAGGACAGCACATTTTGCTTGATGGCTTTTGCAACTGCCTCGTTCATGGAGTGTACCTGCAGTTTTTGGTAAATGCTGCGAATGTACTGCCTTACGGTGTTGATGGAAATATGCAGCTCGTTGGCGATCATTTTGTAGCTATTGCCATCTACGAGTGATTGCAGAATATCCTTTTCTTTTTTGGTCAGCTTGTAATCTGTTGCTTTTGCCTGTCTTATTGACGCAAAGGCACTGGTTATCTTTCTGGCAATGGAGGAACTCATCGGTGAGCCGCCCTTTACAGTATCATGAATGGCTTCGATGATTTTCTCGGGGCTGGACTTTTTCAGCAAATACCCCTTTGCTCCGAGGCAAATGCTTTCAAAAACGTGGTGATCGTCTTCAAATACAGTAAGCATAACCACCGGAACATCCGGCCATCTTTTCATAATATGCTTCAGCCCAAAAAAGCCATCGGCTTCCGGCATATCAATATCCATTAGCACCAGATCAGGCTGGTAAAAATCCATGATCTTTTCCACCTGCAGACAATTTTCCCAACCACCCACACATTGTAATCCGTCATCAACCTGCGAAAGCAGTGCAATGAGCTGCTCCCGCAATAATGCATTGTCTTCAAAAACCGCGATCTTTATCATAACCTATTATTAAAGTGTAAAGTTAGTATCGTTAGTTTTTAACAACCATGCATCATTATGCGTAAGGGAGGCGTACAGTAATGGTTGTGCCACTACTGTCGCTTTTCATTTCAAGCATGCCATGCTGTCTTTCGGCCCGGCTTTTCATGTTCTTCAGTCCGTTGCCTTTTTTTACTGTATTGACATCAAAGCCCACACCATTGTCCTTAACGGTGAGCAACAGGTATTGTCCCGATTTCGCCAGGGTGATAGCTGCATTGCTGCCTCGTGAATACTTCGCCATGTTATTCACTACTTCTTTATAGATTAGATACAGGTCTCTTTTTTTTCCGGGCGACAGTTTTAATTTTTCCAGGTTATCATCTGTTTGGAAATGGTAGTCTATATGTTGCGGTTCAAGCAGGTTGCCAGCGAACTCCTTCATACGGATTACCACCCGTTCAAAGCTATCATTGTCGGGATTCATGCTCCATACAATGTCGCTGATATTTTCCATTACCGACTGTGTATTCTCTTTTATTTTTTCTACCTGTTTTTTGGGTTCCGGATCGTTCAACTGATTGATGGTGGCATACGATAAAAGATTGATGGCCGTGAGTGTACTTCCCACTTCGTCATGCAATTCTGCGGAGATCCGACTCCTTTCCTGGAGCAGGAGGTTCTTTTGCTCAAGCTTCTTTTTTAACAATGTTCTGTTGAATATAAACGCAAACAGGATTACTGCAACAGATAGCAGGGCAATTACCAGGTTGCGTTTGAGTTTTTCGTTCTGTATTTTTTCTTCTTTTATCAAACTTTCCTGGGCCGCTATTTTTTTTTGCTGCTGCAGATTTTTTACCTCTGCTTCGCGCAGGCGGATGGTTTTAGCCTGTTGTTCTATTTTGAGGTTGCTGATAAGCCTTTCCTGGGTAAGGAGCTGTATCTCTTTTTCTTTTTTCGTTGCTTCTATGATATTGCCTCGCAGCAACGCGTTCTTTTTTTCCAGTTCGAGTTGCTGTATTTTTTGTTCGGTAGCCAATCTGTTTATTTCGGCTTGTTTCTTTTCGCTTTGGTATTGTACTTCCAGTTCATTGAAATCCTTTTTGGATTTTTCGTTCACAAGACTGTCTTTGTAAGCATGGAATTTTTCGAGAAAAGGATATGCCTTTGCTTTGTCGTTTTTGACCTGGGAGTAATAAAAATTCAGTGAACCGTGCCAGTCTCTCAATGCGTCTTTGTCATTTACCTCCAGTGCCAGCTTGTAGCTTTCATCATAATAGCGGTTCATCAGCGCTTCATTTCCCGTGTATCCGGCAAACATTGCAGCTACCCTGATATACCGGTATAGTTTCGGACGTTCTATTTTCCGGCCTTCCTCGATGGCCGCCTCCATATATTTCAGCGCATTGGTTCGGTCTTTTTGGGCATGATAAACGAAAGCAAGGTCCACCAGCCGCATGAACTTTGTTTCTTTTTTAGCGGACCGGGCGGCGTACTCAACAGATTTAGAAAAATAGTTGATAGCGTTCTCTATATCGCCACTAGTTTGGTACATCCGCGCCAGGTTGCTCAATTGTACGGTAAGCTCTTCGTAATCTTTTTGTTTTTCCATAGCCGCTATGCCTTTTTTTGCATAGTCAATAGCCCGTTCTTTTTCGCCCATCAGAAAAGATGTGTTCGCCAGTTCGCCATACAGTTGCCCGGCAGTTTCTTCATCACCCAATTGGTCATAAATACGCAGGGCTTTCAGGAAACAGGCATTGGCATCTATATACCGAGAATTTTCCGCTTGCAGTTGACCGTACAGGTACCAGGTTTCTGCCAGTACAGGCAGGCAGTCAGGGCTGTTTTCGGCAAGGCGAATGCCTTCATTCAGCAGGCGGAAGGCTTCAGGATGATTTTTTCCCGTGGACCGGTACCAGGTCGCCTTTAGTTTCAGCAGATGCAGCCTCAATATTTTCTGATGAATCGCACTCTTAGGTTTCAACTTTTCTATTTCCGCCCAATCGGGTTCCTGCGCAGCAAATTCTCCTTTTTCGATAGCATAATGGGTTTTCTTTATCAGCGACAATGCAGCGGCAAAAATGTTTTGCTCTTTTACCGATTGCGCATATAAAGTATCCAATACCTGCACCGATTTTTCGTATTCAAATTGCCGGTGGTGTTGCCTTGCTACACCTAATCTCTGCTCCAGATAGGAATCGTTCACCGTTTGTGAAAGACCAAACAGGGGCATGCAACTTATGAAGCACAGCATGTATCGGATCATATTCATTTCTAATAACGAATATAAAAAATTTAGGCGGAAAGCCTGTGCGCCGTAATACGCATTATTATGCTATACACGACCAGAAAGGGAATGACCAACTTCGCAAAAATTCGCTCAAATGAAGCACGGCAAGCTTTGCAGCAGAATGGTTTTATCGCTGATGTTTTGCGCCATTGCATCACAGCTTTGCGCACAAAGCCGTACAGCAGAACAGGAAAAGAAGAATCGTAAGACGTTCGACAGCCTGTGTCATAAACAACCTGCGCTTTGCGCGGCCTACAGCACACTCATTGGTGAACGTTCAGTTTTCAGGAACCTTGAAGAAAGGAACCTCAATCCCAAAGACTATCATTGCTTCGACAAGAAAATTACCTATTCCGGTTTGATCAATAACAAGCCAGTCGAGGGTTGCTACTATGTTAGTACACGCAATGGCCTGGTTGCCAAACGGGAGGACAAAGGCAATGCCTGCAAAGCACTGAAGGATTTCAACACCGGCTACCAGTTGAGTATTTTCTCCATGCACGGAGAAGCCTACATGTTCAACATTGACCGGAAAAAGAACCGCCGCTTTCTTGCTACACCGGCTTTGCAGGATTTATCGGGTAACAGTACCACTTTTGAAATCCGCAACAAATATCTTTTAGAAAATGATATCGTAGAAGAACTGTCAGACCACCATTATCCCACGCATATATATAGGATCAAAGAAACCTCGCAGCCTGCCAATTATTATCTTTTTACACCTTACAAATCATCGCAGGTGCCCGTGCACGATTACTTAGGCATGTATGGCACCGGCTACTACAAAGATGCGTACGGAAATACTATCCTGTGCCTGACGATGGATGCCGACCCGGGTAATTATATCCGGATAGATAAGATTACGGATGTGAATGAATGCTTTGACGGCAGCTCTTTTGAAAGTATGGCGGATGAAAGCGAAAATGCCGAAAAGGAAATTTTGGAAAGAAACAACCGGGATTTGAACAACAGGGCCAACAGCACCGGCATGGATGGTGGCTGCACTGCAAAAATGGCATTAATAGAACTGGACAAGCGGATGCAGGAGAAGTCAGACAGGGCAACACAGCTTGCCAAAAGTGGCAACATATCTTCTCCGGCTGCAATGAAAACACTAATGGAGGGAAACGATTTACTGGATCAGGTACAAAGACACCGGTTGAAGCTGGAAATAAAAATCTGCGAAAACAACGACAGGATTGCATCGCGCAATACTTCGCCGGAAGCCAGGGCAAAGTTCCAGGCGGAGATAGGATGCCTCAACAGCTCCATCAACCAGTTGGACAGGCTTAAAAGCGAGATCCAGGCAGCGGAGAGCAGGCATGCCCGAAACCCCGGCAAAGCTGTTGCCGAAAAGAACCGTGTCTATATCAGCGGGATTAATAATATAGATCTCGGCTGCAATGCCGACCGGAACGGTAACATAAAACCCAAGCCGGAAATCAAAAATCCGGTACGCGCCAGGAACAACCCGTAGTACGCATCATTATGCGGTATCCGCGCTTCAATCATTCCAGGACTTTTGTATCACAGCATTTTAAAATTTAAACAAATCAAATACCAACAACTCATGCACAAACTCAGTAACCTGAAAACGGGCGTATATAACGCATCCAAAATTTTATGCGTGATCCTTTTCTTTTCGCTGCTTTCTTCCTGCGGCAAAGACCGTGACCGGCAGCGCGACGAGCGCAAGACATATCTTACCAAACTTACCACCTCGGCCTCTTTCTTCAATTATACTTACGATAGCGAGGGCCGGCTGGTAAAGGAAGAAACGGTATATACTTCCCTGCCAATGCCTACACGCTATGTTGAATATTCCCTTTTTAATGCACAGGGGCTACCGCAGCGGGCAACGCTTTACAACGCCGCCAATCCCGATAACAAAGCGTACCAGGAAGCCGAGTACGACGGCCAAAACCGCATTACAAGACGCACAGATTTGTTCAACGTGGGAGGCACGCTTTCGATGTTCAGGTATACCACTTTTACTTACTCGGGCAATACTGTCACAAGGCGGTATTACGACAATGCAGGCGTATTGATAAATATGTCGGTCTATGATTACGACAACAGCGGCAACCTTGTTGTTCAACGCAACTACAATGACATGGGCGTGCAAATGTCCCGTATGGATTACAATTCTTTTGATGACAAGCGTTCCTTTAAAGAGTTTATAAGCCCTTTCTCAGACTGGAAACTGGAGACTGCGAAAAACAATCCTTTGACCGGTACGGCAACTTATCCGGCATCAGGCGGTGGCAGTTCCAGTCACAACTACACTTATACCCACGAGTACAATGCCGAGGGCTATGTAACGAAGACAACGTCAACCATTGAGGGCGTTAACTCTATGGTGTTTTACGAATACGAAAAAAGATAAAATGAAATAGCAAACAGGCATGACACCAAAATGAACTTATACCTCAATGGCAAAAATAAACATGATGAAAACAATAAGATTTTTATCCATACTGCTCTGCCTTGCAACACTCTTTACGGCCTGCAAAAAAGACAAACACTCCAGCCGTAAAACCTACCTTACCGCGCACAGGCACGGTGCGGGACAAATAGAATATACGTACGATAACAACGGCAGGCTGATAGGCGAAACCACCAAAAACGCAAGAGGCGAAACGGATGTACACCTTACGTACCGGGAGTTTAATGCCGACGGGATGCCCGGACGAATAGACTATAGTTTTCCCGCAAACCCGTTGCACAAGCCGTATCTCCTTATTGAGTACGATGGTAGCGACAGGCCCGTAAAAGTAATCAACCATGCCACCGACGGCACATCGGGACCTTACGACACCTATACCTATCTCACGGGCAGGATTGAGTACCGCACTTTCAACGCAGGCGGTGCACAGCAGCGTTATAGCATCTATACTCTGGACAATGCCGGCAATGTATCTACACTGGATATTTTTAACGCCGGCAATGTATCTACCTGGAGAATCAACTATACGGGGTACGACAACAAAAAAGCGCCGTTGCATCCGTACAAATACCTGGCTATCGTGCTGAGTGAAACGCCCAATTTTTTCTCGGCCAACAACTACACCCGCTATGAAACCTACAACTACTCGGTGTTAGATGCCCGCTATTCCTGTACTTACACATACAATCAGCAGAACTACAGCACAGGCCGGGTTACCACGGACCAAATTTCAAATGTGTCTTCAGAAGATTTTTATGAATATGTGGAAAGATAAAAGGCAGGCATGAAGGCTCAACGTCTTTTATGTTGTTGAAGAAAGATAGTGGCACGTAAAGATTATCCAACAGGCTAAAAATAACCGGTGCTTTTGTGGGAAAAGTTTAAACAAACCATTCGATTACAAAACTCACATTTCAGAAAATGAAAACAACTATAAAATGCTGCTGCGTTACTGCGCTACTATTTTGGCTGGGTGATGCCAATGCTCAAGTCCTTAACGGTTTGGGCAACAGGGCGAAAAGATCGGCAGAACGCACCGTAGAGCGGAGAGTGGAGCGGGAGACCGAAAAGAAAACCGACGAAGTGTTAGATGCTGCCACAGGTAAGAAAAAGAATAAAAAAAACAAATCTTCGGGTAACTCTTCTGCGAATGAAAACGGCGGAACTTCTGCCGGAAAAACAGGCAAGACTAAACGCAGCAGCGATTTTGAGCCGGGAGAAAAAGTGCTTTTGACCGAAAATTTCGCACAGGACAACGAGGGTGATTTACCTGCTAACTGGAATACAACAGGTGCTGCAAGAATAACCACGCTTTCCGGCTCAAGCACGAAATGGCTGGAACTATCTTCGCCCGGAGTTTTCTTTTGGGATAAGGTAAAGAGCCTGCCCGAAAATTTCACGCTGGAGTTTAATCTCTATGTTCCGTCTACATTTTCGTATTATGATTATCCGCTTTGGCTCGTCATCGGAAGTGTAAAAAACAAAAGGGAACTGATGATCTGGGAAAAATACAAGGAAAAACGTGGTAAAGAAAAGCGGGATGGCGTTCTACTTATGTTACATCCACAGGAAGAGGGTGGCAAAAAACTCGGTTACAGTGAGTACGAAATATGGGAGAACAGCGAAAAAACGGCTTTCAACAAAATTAAATCGCTGAATGTTTTCAATGTAACCAACAACAGCATAAGCGTGCAGATATGGAAGCAGGGCCAGCGGCTTCGCATATATCTGGATGGGGAGAAAATCTGGGATTTACCGCAGGCATTCAAGAGCGGGCAAAGCCTCAATAGCATTCTGTTTAGTCGCTACGAAGCAAAAAACGGCAATTACTTTTATATTTCGGATATACGCCTGGCCTCTTCCGAAAAAGATACGCGATCCAAAATACTGAACGAAGGCCGATATTCCACCAACGCCATTTTGTTTAGTACTAATTCATCAGCCATCCTGCCGCAGTCCGATCCGGTGATTAAAGAAATTGCAGATATACTAAAGGAAAACCCATCCTTGAAACTCACCATCATTGGGCACACCGACAATGTCGGTAAAAAGGAAAACAATTTTACGCTGTCTAAACAACGGGCATCATCTGTAAAAAACGAGCTGGTGAAAAAATACGGCATTGCTGCCGACAGGCTTGATGCAGATGGCAAAGGTGATACCGAACCTGTTGCGGACAACAGCACCACCGAAGGCAAAGCACAGAACCGCCGGGTAGAGTTTATCAGAAAATAGGGCCACTAGCCTTTTAGTCAATCAAGTATTCGGCAAGCAGGACACCGCTGCGGTGTCCTGCTTATTATCTCTTCTGTCGAACCGCTGATCTCTTCCCCGAAAGTCTTCGGGGCATGCAAGTGCGTCACCCTTGCTCAATTAAGTACTCAATATATTTTCTGCTTTTCTTCGCCTTAATTCTTCGTTCTTCCTGCATTGCTAGCTCACGGGATGCAAAATGTTTTTGCCATTTCAAGACCCAGTCTGCAGCTTTTGAAGTAAATGCAGATGCGCCACTGTTGTGCTCAACCATACGTTTACCGATGTCAGTTGTATAACCGATATAGTATCTAGTGAGCTTCGCGCTGTATATAATGTAAACGCTGAATAACATATAAAAAACCCTCCGGTTTTGGAAGGCTTTTATAATTTTTTGTGGAGAATAGCGGGGTCGAACCGCTGACCTCTTCCCCGAAAGCATTCGGGGCATGCAAGCGCATCCTCTCACTCCAATAAAAAAGCCCTCCGGTCGGGAAGGCTTTTAAT